>Ga0208156_1000001_pt1 | contig 1840558 bp, 1679 predicted proteins | sample 1_EtaG_FD_184073 | JGI IMG/M metagenome (GOLD analysis project Ga0208156, IMG submission 184073) | Marine viral communities from the Subarctic Pacific Ocean - 1_ETSP_OMZ_AT15124 metaG (SPAdes) (version 2) | ecosystem: Environmental > Aquatic > Marine > Oceanic | place: Pacific Ocean...
ATTACTCACCCGTCCGCCGCTCGTCAGCGGGGTGCAAGCACCCCCTGTTACCGCTCGACTTGCATGTGTTAAGCCTGCCGCCAGCGTTCAATCTGAGCCATGATCAAACTCTTCAGTTTAAATCATACAAGAATCCGAAGATTCTCTATTCTTGCTCAAGACAAAACTCAATTTCGACGAGTCACTGTCCTGATATTTCGTATCCGAAATACCTCGGCCAGCGCCCACACGAATTACTTGGTCAACTTTTTAAAGAGCGTTTGAGCTGTTGCTCAATCAAGGCCGCGTATTCTACATCGTTCCGCTGCCTTGTCAACCGTTTATTTTTCGATGTTTTCCGCTTCCGGAAAGCGCCGAAAAATGACCCGGCTTACTGCTTGTTTCGAGGCGCGCATTCTACAGCGAACTGCTTGCCTGTCAACTGCTTTCTGAAGATTTTTAAAACTCATTTTCTTCAGCGCTTTCAAACAGTTATCTTTCGATTTCTGAGCCACCTCAGCGGTGCTCCCCTCGAAAGAGATGCGCATTCTACAGACCTGCCTGGGGGTGTCAACGGCGATTCTGAAAAAAACTCAAAATCGCCCAAAATCGATCACGCAGTAATCAGAACGCGGGCGATCTTCTTCTTGCCCGCCTGGATGACACAATCATCACCCTCTACAAACATCCGATCGCCTTCGAATTTCTGACCATCCACAAAGACCGCACCACGGCCCAGGACGTCTCTGGCTGCCGCGCCATTCTTTACCAAACCTGCCAGACGAAGCACTGACGCCATCGGAATCTCTGACTGCCCTTCCAGTGGCACCTCCACAGTCGGCACATTATCAGGAATCTCGCCAAGAGCAACGCGATTACCGGCAGACTTGTGGGCAGTGCGCGCTGCCTCCTCATCGTGGAACCGGGTAATAATCTCTTCCGCCAGCAACTTCTTATAGTCCTGCGGGTTGGCACCATCGGCGACAGCCTTACGGAACTCCTCCACCTCCGCAAGCGGCCGGAAGCTCAACAGCTCGAAGTAACGCCATAGAAGATCATCCGGCATGGAAAGCAGCTTGGTATACATCTCACCTGGCGAGTCATTCACGCCCACATAGTTGCCCAGAGACTTGGACATCTTCTGAACACCGTCGAGCCCCTCCAGAATCGGCATGGTAAGAATCACCTGGGGCGACTGGCCGTAGTGCTTTTGAAGAATTCGCCCCATCAGAAGATTGAACTTCTGGTCGGTCCCACCCAGCTCAACATCGGCCTCCATGGCAACAGAGTCATACCCCTGAACCAACGGATAGAGGAACTCGTGAATCGCGATCGCCTGCTCAGCCCTGTAACGCTTGGTAAAGTCATCCCTCTCCAGCATGCGGGCAACGGTGTACTGCCCCGCCAGCTTGATCATATCGGCGGCGCTCATCTTGTTCATCCAATCGGAATTGAACATGACGCGCGTCTTTTCAGGATCCAGGATTTTGAACACCTGCTCTTTATAGCTAACTGCGTTCTCGGCAACCTGCTGCTCCGTTAAAGGAGGGCGTGTGGCACTCTTGCCAGTGGGATCCCCGATCATCCCGGTGAAGTCTCCAATCAGAAACATCACTTCGTGACCGAGATCCTGGAACTGGCGAAGCTTATTAATAAGAACCGTGTGCCCAAGATGAAGGTCGGGCGCCGTGGGATCGAAACCCGCCTTGATCCGGAGCGGACGACCTTCCTTCAGTTTCTCGATAAGCTCATCTTCCGGAATGAGTTCGTCTACGCCTCGCTTGATTATCGCCAACGCTTCATCAATGGATGCCATGAACAACACGTCCCCGCTTTGATCTTGGAAAGATTCTGTCAGTTACAGACTTCAACAAAAGAAATCTGTGAGTTACCTGTCCCCCTGCTACAGTAAGCTGACCAGAAATTGACCAACACCGAGTTTGCAGGGCGGCGCATTATAACAACGCTGTCAAAAGAAATCCGGAGGATGGAACAGTAACCGTAATGTTCCACGCTGTCCCGCATGCATTTTATACGGTAATCTGTTGGACTATACTTGAACAACAGCTTTAATTAGGTAGTACAAGCTGCCGTAATGCCGATTAAAACGGGTGCGATACGTGCTAAAAATGTTTCCCAAAACTCACATTACCATTGCTGCTGCGGCCACGGTTGTTGTTACCGCCGCCGTCCTTATGAGCCCAAGCAGCAACGTTGAAGCGAAAAGGATGTCCTACGCTCTGGATCTGGAGCAGGGCACCGTTTCTGAAACAGGCGCCTCGACAGTGCAGGCGACAACCCCGGCCGCCCCTGTCACAGAAACCCAGCCAGAAGTATCCGAATCAGAGGTTGCGACAGAAGCCAGCCAGCAGGCGAACCTTGCTGCGCCGGAATTACCCGCCGCCCCGAAAGAGCCCGAGCTCGACTGGCAAACCTTCGCAGTCAAGTCCGGCGACACCCTTTCTTCTCTGTTCAAGAAAGCCGGTTTCAATGACGGCATTATGCTCTCCGTTATTCACGGTGACGGCGAGGCGGACAAGCTACAGCGACTGTACGCTGGCGAAACTATTCGCTTTGCCACCGCCGAAGACGGCTCACTAGCAGCCATTGATCTGCAACGAAACCTTCTGGAGACTCTGAAGATTACGAAAGAGGGTGATAGCTTCAGCGGCGAGACTGAAGTTCGCAAACCGGAAGCACGGCCGGCCTTTGCGTCCGGCACTATAGACGGCTCTTTGTATCTTGCCGCTCGTGATGCGGGTCTCAATGACCGCCTGACAATGGAGCTGGCAGGCATCTTTGGCTGGGATATCGACTTTGTTTACGATGTCCGGAAGGGCGACCAGTTCGAAGTGGTTTATGAAGAGCTCTACCTGGACGGCGAAAAGTTCGACACCGGTCGGATCCTGTCTGCACGACTTGTTAACCGCGGCGAAGAAAATCTCGCACTGCTTTATACCGACAGCAATGGCGACAGCGATTACTACGCCCCCGATGGCAAAAGCATGCGCAAGGCATTCCTGCGAACCCCCATCAATGCCAGGATTTCTTCTCCATTCAACCTTCAGCGCCGCCATCCCGTTCTGGACGTTGTGCGCCCGCATGAAGGCACCGATTACGCAGCACCTCCCGGCACCCCCATCAAGGCGGCAGGTTCCGGTCGGGTGAAATTCGCCGGCTGGAAGGGTGGTTACGGAAGAACCGTTATCCTCCAGCACGGTGACAACATCACTACGCTGTATGCTCATATGAGCCGCCTGGGTAAAGGCATCAAGAATGGCACCCGGGTCAAGCAGGGCCAGACTATCGGCCACGTCGGCTCCTCTGGGATGGTCACTGGCCCACACCTGCATTACGAGTTCAGGCTGAACGGGTCGCCACGTAACTCACGCACCGTTAAGTTACCGGACGCCAAGCCCATTCCTTCTTCCGAAATGGCTCGATTCAAGAAGTTCACCGAACAACGAATCGCCCAGTTTGACGTTTTCCGCGAGAGCTACCAGCAACTCGCACTGGCTTCAGACGACTGAACTAAGAATGGAAGCCTGGATAGGGTTGATGTCGGGCACCAGCATGGATGGCATTGATGCCGTGCTGGTGTCTTTCCAGAACAACACCGTTAAGATCCACGCCTCGCACACCACCCCCTACCCCGATCATATTCGCCATCGCCTGCTTGCCGCCAGCCAGAATCAGGCCGCACCCGACGAGGTCGGTGAGCTAGACACTCTGGTCGGCACGCTGTTTTCCGAGGCGGCGCATGAGGTTATTCAATCTTCCGGCTTTGACCGAACGACGATTCGCGGCATTGGCAGCCACGGCCAAACGATTCGCCACCAACCCTCCGGCACAGCCCCTTTCTCCATCCAGATCGGCAATCCTTCCGTGGTTGCCGAAGCCACAAACATCACAACGGTCGCAGATTTCCGAAGAAGGGATATGGCTGCGGGAGGCCAGGGTGCTCCGCTGGTTCCAGCCTTCCATAAGGCCTTTTTCAGTTTGGATACCGAGAACCGCTGCATTCTCAACCTCGGGGGCATTGCCAACATCACCTGGCTTCCGGCAAGCGCGGACCTGCCGGCAACCGGATTCGACACGGGCCCAGCCAATGCATTGATGGATGCCTGGTGTCTGGACCAGACCGGGCTTCCGTTTGATAGCGATGGCCACTGGGCCAAAGAAGGTTCAGTCAACCAGGAGCTGCTTGATGACATGCTTTCCGATGCCTACTTCTCGAAGGCACCCCCAAAAAGCACGGGCAAAGAGCGGTTCAATCTTGATTGGGTCAAAACACTGGTAAGTCGCCACCCGGGCATTCCAGCGGAAGATATCCAGAGGACGTTGCTACAACTGACCGTTACCAGCGTCGTTAATCAGCTGCCTGAGACCGCAGACCTTCGGGTTTACGTATGCGGCGGTGGGGCGCGAAACCCGCTCTTGATGGAAGAGCTGGGCAAGGCACTGCCTGAAGCCCGACTCTCACTAACTTCGGAACTGGGTGTGGACCCTCAAATGGTGGAACCTGTGGCGTTCGCATGGCTGGCAAAGCAGGCGCTCGAAGGGAAGCCCGGGAACCTGCCGGACGTGACCGGGGCGGCCGGCCCTCGCATCCTGGGAGCCATCTACCCGGCCTGAAGCCTTTGCCAATCAGATGGAGAAGGAACTGCCACACCCGCAAGTGGAGCTGGCATTGGGGTTCTGGACCACAAACTGAGATCCCTGCAGGCCTTCCTGATAATCAATGGTGGCGCCCACCAGATACTGGTAGCTCATCGGATCAACCAGAAGAAAGACACCATCGCGCTCAATCACAGTGTCTTCCTCATCCTGGTTTTCATCAAACGAGAAGCCGTATTGAAATCCGGAACAGCCCCCGCCCGTGACAAAGACACGGAGTTTGAGTTCGGGGTTTTCTTCTTCCTCGATCAACTCACGTACTTTGGCAACGGCACTGTCACTAAAGAACAGCGGTGTGGCCATTTGTTGCTGAACTGCGCTCAAGTTCGCCTCCGGATTATCGTGAACAACTCAGGCGATTATGGTATTCCTGACTAAAACAATCAACTATTCGGACTTTCCACCATCGGCCGACTCCTCGGATCCCGAGTCCTCATCACCGTTGGCAACCTGCTTGTGCCCGGATCCGGCAGATTTGGCATCCTGGGATAGCAGACCGACAGGTTCCCGCTGATGTACCAGATTTCCGTTCACCGAGGCACCCATCGCCATCTCGATCAGGTTGTAGTACACGCTACCATTGATAGAAGCTTTTTCCGCCAGTTCAAGATGCGCCGATGCGTAAACATCACCGTTCACAGTACCGTTAATAATGACGTGGGGCGCGTTGATATCGCCTGTCACTTCGCCAACTTCCGAAACCCTGAGCACCGCGTCAGTGCCCTCATCAGCAACTACCTTCCCGCGAATACGGCCATCCACGTGAAGCCCACCGCTGAAATGCACATCCCCTTCCACGGTAGTCCGAGAGGAAATCAGAGTGTCAAAATGGCCGGTGGGCCGGCGCGGTTTCTGCTTTTTCTTGCCAAGCATGTCAGTTCTCCGTTAAATCGTCCCAGTTAAAGGTGCGCTCGGCTTGCGAGGATTTTCTTCCCTCCGCCTGGGCTACCACCTGGATCTCAAGCGGCTCAAATTGTTCCGGCAATTTCAGAGAACCTTCAACGTCCTGAAAATACCGGAAACGGAATTTCACACCGAGATCGGCTATATCCTCCGAGAGATCACGCAAAGCGATGACCTCTTTTTCTTCATCACGCAAACCGATGACATTGACCGCCACCACACCGGAAATGTAGCTCTTGTTGTTGCCGACCTGGGTCAGCACCAACTTGAAGTCATAGCTATCCCGATTACGGGCCGGAACCAGCGTAAAACTGTCAACCTGGAGCCCCTTGCTGGTTTCCGAAGGCGCCATGATGTTTTTATAGAAGGTCAGGTCCGATTGCAGTGATCCAATGCGGGTTTCCAGATCGACGATGGTTTTTCGCGCCTGGTTGAGAGCCTGCTCATCAATTGCGCGCCCTCGTTCCAGGTTGATCAGCTGTTGCCGGGCCTTGCGGAAATCCTCTCGCAGCGTTTCGACTTCATTCTCCAGTACCTGGTTGGACTCCTCAGCACTGGAGAACCGGAAACCACCCTGAGCCAGACCGGTTGCATAGCCGGCAATCGCCGCAACAACGGTAAAAACCAGCAGAATGGCGGTTCTGCGCAGGCGATAACCGGGGCGATGGCGAATAACGACATACTCTTCAGCAGGCTTTCGCTGTTCGCTCACAATCTTTCCCTGTGCATCAAGGCAGCAGCGCCGGGGCCTCAAGCCCCATGGTTTCTTTCAGGCCGAACATGATGTTCATATTCTGAACCGCCTGCCCCGCCGCGCCTTTCACCAGATTGTCGATCACAGAGGAGACAATCACGATGTTGCTCTGTTCCTGCCTGTGCAGCGCCATACGGCACTGGTTCGCCCCGCGCACACTGCGGGTTTCCGGATGGCTGCCAAAAGGCATCACATCGACAAAGGGCTCGTCGGCAAAACGCTCCTCAAACAACGCCTGCAGCCGATCAAAATCGGCCGGATTTTTCAGCTCGGCGTAGAGTGTTGCTTCAATGCCACGAATCATTGGAATCAGATGGGGAACGAAAGTCACGCCCACATCGCCGCCGGCCGCGCCGGACAGTCCCTGTCGGATCTCGGGCAGATGGCGATGGCCAGAGGCACCATAGGCCTTGAAGCTTTCACCAACCTCACCGTGCAGCATGCCAATCTTGCCCTGCCGGCCGGCGCCGCTGGCGCCGGATTTGGCATCCGCAATCAACCGGGCAGGATCTACCAACCCTTGCTCCAGCAAAGGCAGGAAACCAAGTTGAACCGCGGTGGGGTAACAACCCGGGTTGGCAACCAGCTGAGCCGCACGTATTTCGTCCCGCACCACTTCCGGCAGACCATAGACCGCTTTTTCAGCCCATTCCGGGCTTTCATGGGCCATGCCGTACCAGTTAGCCCACACATCCAGATCCTTCAGACGAAAATCGGCGGACAGATCCACTACACGCACGCCGGCCGACATCAGTTCCGGAACCATTCTCATGGCTACGCCATGGGGCGTTGCGAAGAACACCAGATCGCAGGCTCCAAGCACGGCTACGTCAGGCTCAGAAAACGCCAGGTCGTAGTGCCCTCGCAAATTGGGGTACATATCCGCTACCGGCATGCCCGCCTCAGACCTTGAGGTAATGCAACTGACCGAAACTTCAGGGTGAACCGCGAGGATTCTCAGCAGTTCCACACCGGTGTAGCCGGTGCCACCAACGATGCCTACTTTAATCACCATTTTCTCCAGCGACGTCGTATCAGAATTAAGAGCTTTAACGCCGTAGTCTACCATGATAAACCAATGACTTATTGCAGCCCTCAGGGCGACCGTTACAATGTTGTCAGAATCCTTCTGACAGTCCACCCAAATCCACCGGACCTCTGGCCTCATGCAGAAAATCTGGCACCAGATTACCGAGCATCTGATCCCTGTTTTCCGGCGCCGGTTATCCGGTGTTGATGCTTTGCCGCAACTGGCCGTGCTCGGCCTGCTGTCCGGGTTGATTACCGGTGGCGTCATCCTGGTGTTCCGCCTGGCCATTGAGTGGCCGCTCGAGCATTTTCTTCCAGGCAATGGCTCCGAATCCTTCGAGGAACTGAATCTGCTGACCCGGGGGCTTCTCCCGCTCGCCGGGGCGCTCGGCCTGGGCTTGCTGATGCACCGCCTGGCCACCCACGACCGCAAGGTCGGGATCGTTCACGTTATGGAGCGCCTGAACTACCATCAGGGCTACATCTCCATACGCAGCGCAATTGTGCAGTTTATCTCGGGGGTGGCCACCGTGGTCAGCGGCCAGTCGGCAGGTCGTGAGGGGCCGGCCGTGCACCTGGGCGCGGCCTTTTCGAGCCTGATGGGACAATGGATGCGCCTGCCGAACAACAGCATCCGGACACTGGTGGCCTGCGGCTGTGCGGCGGCCATTTCAGCGTCATTCAACACGCCGATCTCAGGTGTCATTTTCGCCATGGAAGTGGTGATGATGGAATACACCATTGCGGGTTTCACACCAATCATTCTGGCGGCGGTAAGCGCAGCGATTGTTACCCAGGCGGTGTATGGCGCGGAACCGGCCTTCAGCGTGCCGGCGCTGACCATGAACTCGTTGACAGAGATCCCCTGGATACTGGCCATTGCCGTGATTATCGGCATCGCTGCGGCGCTGTTTATCCAGCTGGTCGACACCATGGGCAAGCACCACCACCGTCCGGTTTTGTTGCGCATTACCATTGCGGGCCTTCTGATGGTGCCATTCGCCATTTTCATTCCGGAAACCATGGGTATCGGGTACGACACCGTCAACGAAACCATTAACGGTGAGCTGGGGTTCTGGCTATTGCTCGGAGCTGGCGCCGCCAAGCTGGTGATCACCTCGCTTTCCATTGGCCTGGGCATGCCAAGTGGAGTGATTGGTCCCACGCTGTTCATGGGGGCAACCCTGGGCGGTGCCATGGGGTTGATTGGCGCACAGATTCTGCCGGAACACGCATCATCGGTTGGCTTTTACGCCATGCTGGGAATGGGCGCCATGATGGGTGCCGTGCTTCAGGCGCCGCTCGCTGCCCTGATGGCGCTGATGGAACTCACGCGAAATCCCAACATCATCCTTCCGGGTATGCTTATCATTACCACCTCGAGCCTGGTCACCAGCGAGGCCTTCGGCAAGAAATCACTGTTCCTGACCATCCTCAAGAACCAGGGGCTGAGCTACCAGAATTCCCCGGTAATTCAGGCCCTCCGGCGGGTATCGGTTGGTGCCATCATGGACCGAAGTATACTACGCACCGAGCGGCACCTGAGCGTCGAAGAGGCACGAAAGGCCCTGAAATCCGAGCCAAAGTGGCTGGTCGTTGAGGGCAGTAGCGGGCCCACCGCCCTGTTACCGGCCGTCGATCTGGCGAGATACCTGGAGGATACGGAAAAGCTGGTGGCCGAGGAGGAAGTCGAACCACCGGAGTCCATCGACCTGATGGACATTCCCGCCAATCGTCGTGACGTTGCCCCGGTACAGTACCAGGCCACCCTGGAGGAAGCCTTGAATGAGTTCGATGCAACTAACGCCGAGGCCCTTTACGTACAACGTCACGTGGCGCCCATGATCCAGCGGGTTTATGGCGTGGTGCTGAAAGCCGATATCGAGAGTTACTACCAATACCGACGGAGCTGACGAATGCTTTGGGTGAAAGCCTTCCATATTATTTCACTGGTGTGCTGGTTCGCCGGCATCTTCTACCTGCCCAGGCTGTTCGTCTACCATGCCGCCTGTGAGGACGAGCCCGGTCGTGAGCGCTTCAAGATCATGGAGCGCAAGCTTTACCGCGGCATTACCACACCCTCGATGGTCGCAACCGTTGTCTTCGGCGTCTGGCTGATCAGTTACAATGCATCCGGCTATTTCAGCCAGGGCTGGATGCATGCCAAGCTGTTACTGGTGGCAATTCTGATTGTTTACCATTTTTATTGCGGACACCTTGTAAAGGTCTTCCGGGACGACCAGAACACCAGAAGCCACGTGTTTTACCGTTGGTTCAATGAGCTGCCGGTCTTGATCCTGCTGGCCGTTGTTATCCTGGCAGTTGTCAAACCGTTTTGAGGAGCTGAGTCATTAAACGTTTTACCCGACCCCAGGTTCTTATTCTTTCCGGCCTCGACCCATCCGGCGGCGCCGGGATTCAGGCCGACATTCAGGCAGTCACCTCGCTGGGCTGCCATCCCTTGCCGGTTCTCTCGTGCCTCACCGTTCAGGATACCCGCAACGTGTATGGCGCCGAGCCGGTATCCGCAGACCTGATTCGCCAGCAACTCCAGTGCCTTGCTGAAGACACCCCCATTCACGCCATTAAAACCGGCGCCCTGGGCAACGCTGCGGTGGTGGATGTGCTGGTGGAGTTCATCCGTGAACACCCCGGTATACCAGTGATTACCGACCCGGTGATCAAGGCCGCAGGTGGAGGTGACCTGGCCGATGACGCACTGGTCAGCGCCATGAAAGAGAAGTTGTTTCCTCTGGCAGAGATGATTACGCCAAACGGTATCGAGCTGGCGATGCTCGGGGGCAGCGATAACCCTGATCAGGCCGCCGACAACCTGTTGCAAGGCGGTTGTGAATCGGTATTGGCCACCGGAGGGCACGGCACTGGCATTCACATTATCAACACCCTGTACAATCACGCGCCTGAACCCATGCGCTGGGAGGTTGAACGTATCGGCGGCGAGTATCACGGCACCGGCTGTACCCTGGCCGCGGCGATTGCGGCCGGCAGGGCCTCCGGTCTGTCCCCACGCGCCGCCATCTCCCAGGCCCAGAACTACGTTCATCGCGCCATACTGCACGCTCTGGAAGTGGGCAAAGGCCAGCCGGTCCCGGATCGAGGTATTCTGTGGGAACGATGAGTAAAGGGCTTTGTCCGGGCCTCTACGCCATCACGGACAGCGCGCTCACTCCACCGGAAACACTGATCGAATCGGTTGAGGCAGCGCTTCGCGGCGGCGCGGTCATGGTACAATATCGCGAGAAACACGCGCCGATGGCCGAGAGACTTAGCCAGGCCAGGAACCTGCAGGCAGTTTGCCAGAACGCAGGCGTCCCGTTGCTGATCAACGACGATCCGGAGCTGGCGAAACGCGTGGGCGCTGCCGGAGTCCATATGGGGCAGACGGACGGCTCGCTGACCGCCGCCCGCGAACTACTCGGTGACCAGGCCATTATCGGCATAACCTGCCACGCCGATCTGGCATTGGCACGAGCCGGACTGAAGGCAGGCGCCGACTACCTGGCGTTCGGGCGCTTCTATACGTCGTCGACCAAACCCGGTGCACCGGCAGCATCCCCCGGGGTGCTGACCGAAGCCAAGAATTTCGGGCGCCCGCTGACCGCCATTGGCGGTGTGACTGTGGAAAACGGCGAACCCCTGATTCGCGCCGGGGCCGACATGCTTGCCGTGGTTGGCGGCCTGTTTGGCGGAACCACTGATGACATTGAGCTGCGAGCCAAAGGTTTTGAACGCCTGTTCGCAAGCCATCACCCACTTTTTTCACTTCCCGAATAACAGGAGCCCAGATCCATGACGCACTCCGAAACCCTGTTCGAGCAGGCCCAGAAATACATCCCCGGTGGCGTGAATTCTCCGGTCCGGGCGTTTCGCGGTGTCGGTGGTACGCCCATTTTCTTCAAGCACGCCCAGGGCGCCTATCTGTACGACGAAGACGATCAACGCTACATCGATTACATCGGCTCCTGGGGGCCCATGATTCTTGGTCACGGTGACCAGCGCATCAAGGATGCCCTGCACGCGCAGGTCGACCTGGGCGTTGGCTATGGCGCACCCACGGCCCTGGAAACCGAGATGGCCAAGAAGGTGTGCGAACTGGTGCCCTCCATCGAACTGGTACGCATGGTGAATTCCGGCACCGAGGCCACCATGAGCACCGTTCGACTCGCCCGGGGCTACACCGGTCGCGACAAGATCGTGAAATTTGAGGGTAACTACCACGGCCATGTGGATTCACTGCTGGTCAAGGCCGGCTCCGGCGCGCTCACCCTGGGAGTACCCAACTCGCCGGGCATCCCCGCCAGCCTGGCCGAGCACACCATCACGCTGACCTACAACGACATGGACAGCGTTCGGGAATGCTTCCGGGAGATGGGCGACCAGATCGCTGCCATTATCGTTGAGCCCGTGGCCGGTAACATGAACTGCATACCGCCGGTTCCGGGCTTCCTGGAAGGGCTGCGGGAAGTGTGCGATGAGCACGGCACCGTCCTGATCTTTGACGAGGTGATGACCGGATTCCGGGTTTCCCTCGGCGGAGCCCAGGGGCTTTACGGTGTTACCCCCGATCTCACGGCCCTGGGCAAGGTGATCGGTGGCGGCCTCCCGGTCGGCGCCTTTGGCGGCAAACGGGAAATCATGGAGCACATTTCGCCACTCGGCCCGGTCTATCAGGCAGGCACCCTGAGCGGCAACCCCCTGGCCATGTGTGCCGGCCTGACAACGCTGAATGCGATCTCCGAACCCGGTTTCCACGACCGGTTGACCGAGAAAACCAATGCCGTTCGCGATGGCCTGAAAGAAGCCGCTGACGCCACCGGCATCCCGTTGACGGTGCAGAGTGCCGGCGCCATGTTCGGGTTCTTCTTCACCGAGGAAACCTCTGTCACCCGCTTTGACCAGGTAATGGCCTGTGATGTCGAACGCTTCAAGAAGTTCTTCCAGGGCATGCTGAAGGAAGGCGTCTATCTGGCACCTTCAGCCTTTGAGGCCGGCTTCACCACGGCTGCACTGTCAGAACAGGACATCGCCGATACCATAGCGGCAGCAAAAAAGGTCATGGCGACGCTCTGATCTTTCGACTCTTCCCCACCGACGACCCCGCAGGTCTCAGCCTGTCCTGCGGGGCCACCTCAGTGACGAGCGTCACACTTCTACGGCGAACACACCCTCCTGGCCTCTTCTGCCGTTGACTTACCACCCCGACTGATCAAATGTTGATCTAATCTCTACCGAGATGCTCTGACGGCACCAATCTAACAAAGACAAGAATCAAGTCAGCGCACGGAAGCACTCGATCTGCCATGTTGCAGATGCAGTACGAGAAGATAGTCTCTGGAGCAACCCGTTAGGTTGAGCCGCAGTTTGAATAACAAACACAACATCAAACTGTAGGAACGACAATGAAACTCTGGATCCAAGCACTGGCCCTCGCCCTCACTGTGGCCTGGTCCGCACCCTCTGCCGCCTGGTGGTGGGACTCTACCCCTTCAAACTACACAGATACCCGTTACCCGGTTGTGCTGGTGCACGGTATGTTCGGCTTTGACTCCATTGCCGGCGTGGATTACTGGTACGGGGTCGCGGAGGATCTACGCAAATACGGCGCCGATGTCTACACCACCCAGGTGCCGGCCCTGGACAGCACCATCGCTCGCGGGGAAGCCCTGCTGCCGCAGGTACAGGCCATCGCCGCGGTGCATGGCAAGGTCAATCTGATTGGCCACAGCCATGGTGGCCCCACGGCCCGTTACATTGCCAGGGTGCGGCCGGATCTGGTTGCCTCGGTAACGTCCGTTGGCTCGCCCCATAAAGGCTCGCCGGTTGCCGACCTGATCTACGGCTCCCCTGCCGAAAGCCTCGCAGCCAGTCTGGGTAATGCACTGGGCGGGCTGATCGACCTGCTCTCAGGTGGCGGTTACAACCAGGACCTGCGTTCCAGCCTGCAGTCCCTGACCACCCAGGGCAGCGCCGAGTTCAACAATTTTGCCCCTGCCGGCATTCCAACCACCGCCTGCGGTGAAGGTGCCTACTCGGCAAACGGCGTCCGCTTCTATTCCTGGGGCGGTACGGGGGTTCTGACCAACGTCCTGGATCCATCCGACGCGCTTCTGGGCACCACCAGCCTGGCCTTCGGCTTCAGCCAGAACGACGGCCTGGTGGGCCGCTGCAGCAGTCGATTTGGCAAGGTGATCCGGGATAATTACTTCATGAACCATCTGGACGAAGTGAATCAGGCCCTGGGGCTGCACAGCCTGTTCGAGACAGACCCGAAAGCGGTTTTCAAGCAACACGCCAATCGCCTGAGGAACGCCGGACTGTAATGGTTAGCTGGCCTTCTGGCTGTGCGTTGCAGAGCTAGAAGGCCCCTTCCAGGGTCAACATCAGCGTCTGGCGCTGATAATCATACTGGGACAGACTGCTTCTGTTGTCCCGAACCAGCCACTCCCCCCGGACCAGCCAACGGCTGTCCAGAGACTTCTCCGCCAGCAATCCGATCTCCAGACGGTTATCCTCCCGGAGGCCGCTCTCACCAACTGCGGTCACCACCTGATGGGCATCCTGGTATCGGCTGTGGCGAACCGAGCCTGTTGTTCCGAGAGCCAGGTCAGGATGCCAGCGATAGCGACCGGCAACCTCCAGGGTGTGGTGGGTGGGAGAGACACTGACAAATTCATCGGCGGTTCGCAGATCCCGACGGTTATTGATCTCCAGGGAGTATTCGCCGTCGAACCGCCAGGATCCAAGGTACTTGAGCGCATGGAGGCGCGCCCGATACCACTGACCGTCATAGGCCTCGAACCCGGAACCACCGTTCACGGTAGCGGCGGCCAGAATTATTCCGCACTGGTCAGGGGCTGCCGGTAGCGAACACTGCCGCCAACGATAAAACCCCTCAATGCCGGATCGGGTTTCAAGGGATTCACTGTCGAACCAGGATTTCACCAACGACACCAGTGCCCCGCGTTCACCTTCAGTCAGGGTCTCGGACCAGCCTATCCGTCCCTGTAATACCCGGGTATCGTATTCGTGGTTGGATGGGTGTTCGCGGGAATAGGCGGCCACATCGAGTGCGATTCTGGAGCGGGCGCCGACTGGTCGTTCGTAGTTTCCCGCAGCCAGTGCTTCGAGGAAACCGCCACCCTCACTGGACGCCGTATCCTCGGGCAAGCCGGCAATATTGGAATCGTAACCGCCGGAGATGCCCAGATAGCCACGAAAGGAGGGCTCGCTGGCCGACGGCGGGACTCCGCCGGCCAGTTTATTCAGCTGGGCCCGGGCCAACGCCCGGATTTTATCCGGAGCACTCTCCGCCGATGCCTGTTCGAACCAGTGCCGGGCTTCGACAGGCTCGTCCCGGGCAAGCGCGACCAGACCAAGGTTATAACGCGCCAGGGCGCCGTCGGAGTCATCCAGCAAGGCACGGAAGGCCGATTCAGCGGCGACATAATCGCCCAGCCGATAGCAGACAACGCCGAGGTTGTAGAAAAGAGCGGGGGATGAGAGGCCTGCATCAATGGCGCTCTGGAAGCGCTGTTTCGAAGCGTTCAGGTCTCCTGCTTCAAAGGCTTCAACGCCGGCACGGAAATCCTCCATGCCGGCTTCTGTTTCCGCCGCCTGAAGATTCATTGTGGGCACTAAAAAAAGGAACAGGGACAGGGCGCGCCAAAATACCAGCAAACAGGTTTCTCCGGATTAATCCACGCGGGGCAGGAACGGTTACATCTCCGGCTTCAGCGATCCAGCCCTGGTGCATCCGGCAGCTCCGGGCGTTCCGGGCGTTCCGGACGCTCCGGCAACTCAGGCTTACCCTTGATCAGTTCCCGGGATTGCCTGGCTTTTTCGGACATGGATTCACCAAACTCGCGCCCCCTTTCTCGGGCTTCACTCGCCGTATCCAGCCCCGGGGAGCCAGACTTACCCGGATTGTCGGGTCTTTCAATAGCACGGGGCAACTCAATTTCCCGCACGACCGAATCGGTGAGCTCTGCATCGTCAGTCACCATGCGCATGGTAACATCCAGATCATCATTAGCCAGTGTTGTCGCTGGCACCCCAAACCCGATCACCAGCAACCCGACCACTTTTACGCTCACTGCAAACCTGTCACCTGTCATGATTCGGGATCCTCGCCCGTTCGTTGTGGGTAGTCGGGAATCGGGGCCCGAAAGGTTTTCTGGCGATCTCCGGTGTCCAGTCGGGCCACCAACTCACCGGCACCGGGAAAGAGGAGCTTCAGGGGTAGCGACAAGACGTTCTCCCCTGCATTGAGGCTTACCTTCCAGCTAAGTTCACGATGCCCTGGCCAGGAGGCCAGCTCCACATTCGGTGGTAGCTCCAGGGTAAGCGTAACGTTTTCCAGGGCTTCACCGGAACGGAAGGCAAGGCGCACGGTTTTCTCAACAGGTTCGGTAATGCCGGATACCGGGTTTTCAGCGGCATTTTCCGACGACGCGACAACAGGCTCGGCGTTGTCATTCACTTTATCGGGCTGGAACAGAAAACCCAGGCCAATACCCAGGGCAAGAGCCGCCGCAATGGCACCACCCAGCACCCCGTGACTCCATCCAGACTTCGGATTGGCTGCGCCTCGGGCAGACGACAAAACACGGTTGTGGAAATCAGGAGACGGCTCAGGGATGCTAAATTGCTCCTGCAACGCCCGGTTCAGATCGCGCTCCGAGGCAAGCCACTCGCGGCACGCCGGGCAGCCAGCAATATGCTCTTCCACCCTGTCATGAGCGGGGGCAGAAAGCTGGTTGTTGATGTAGGCAGGTAGATCCACCCGGATTTCGTTGCAGGACATTGTCTTCACCTCACTCCCCCACACGTCCAGCCGGTTCAATTGGTTCCAGCTCCCGCTGCAATTTCTTTCGCAGGGCCGCCCGACACCTGTGTAGCCGCGATTTTACGGTCCCCAGCGGGATGTCCAGCACCTCCGCGATGTCCTCCTGGCGCCAGCCGTCCACATCATGAAGCAACAACAGGGTTCGCTGATCGGGTGTCAGGGTCATCATCACCCGGTCCAACACCGGCCCCAGGCGAGACTGCTCCAGTTGCAGATCCGGTCCAACGTTGTCCGACTCAAGACTGTCCAGCCAGTCAGCCTGGCTTTCCGTACCGACCAACTCGGTCAACGGGCGGTCACTCTGACGGTTCTTACGCCGAACCTGGTCGATAAACTGCCGGTAGAGCACCCGGTTTAACCAGGGCCGTAACTGGTCAACGCTTTCCAGCTCATCAAGCTTTGGGAATAGCTTGACCACGACATCCTGAACCAGATCCTCGGCATCCTGTTGCTGACCGGCCAAACGGTAGGCAAACCGGTACATGGCGTCCAAGTGGGGCTTCACCAGGACGTCAAAACGCCGGGACTTCGAGGGCTTGAAAGGAAAAATTGCCAAAGCCGTTGTTTACCTGCGTGGGTTCATGCCAGCGGCGCAGTCTATATCAAATAGCCGGGCCGATGCATTTGCCGAATTCCCGATCTGACAATTCAACGATTGCCGGGACATTAGGGAACGTTAACAAAAATCCCGGAACTCTGCGCCCAACAAGTGCGTGGTATAGGGGTCAGGTAGCGATGTTGCTTCGCTATGATTCCAGCAAATAAACCTTGGAGGTTTATATGAAACGTTCGATCCAACTTCTTGCCATTTCGACGCTTTCTGCAGGCATGGCGGCCTGTGGTGGCAGTGGTAGCGACAGTTCAGCGTCTTCGGGTACCGGCACGGTTTCCTTCGGAATTACCGATGCCCCGGCCATGGACCTGAGCAATGTCACCATTGCGTTCACGGAAATTCGTTTGAAGCCCGAGAATGGTCAATGGGTGGAATTTCCTCTTGAGGGGTTCGAACAGGTAAACCTGCTGGATCTTCAGGGTGGCCTGAGCGAACCACTGATTACGGATGAAGAAGTACCTGCCGGCACCTACACCGAGCTTCGGCTGATTGTCGACACGGATAACTCCTTCGTAGAACTAAAGTCTACAGCTGACAGCCAGTACACACTGGCAGTGCCGTCTGGCGAGCAAAGTGGCCTCAAGCTGAAGGGCGATTTCCTGGTGGCCGCAGACACAACCACCAATTTCACAATCGACTTCGACGTGCGCAAGTCGATCGTCAACCCGCAGGGTAATGCCCTGGCCGACTATATGCTGAAACCCTCCCTGAGACTGGTCAATAACCTTGAGGTTGGATCTATACGTGGTGAGGTGGACGTCGCCCAAATCACTTCCACTCGTATGGCGGATGAAACTCTGGCTGAATGTCAGTACGACGGCGCTGTTTACGTCTTCTCCGGTGAGAATGCCGAAACCTCGGATCTGAACGTAAACAACGAGGAAGGCAATCCTCTGATGATTGTACCGGTTGAGCTCGACGATGAATCAAGCCTCTACAGCTACACGGCAGCATTCCTGCCAGAGGGTAACTACACCATCAGTTACAGCTGCCAGGAGGATAACAACGAGCAGGATGACAACCTAGACTTCGAGGGAACACAGAGCCTTGAGGTTGTTGCCAACCAGACAACCGAAGCCGAGCTGATTCCTCTTGTAGAATAAGCCGCTTCCCCGGCAGGCGGTCTCTGAACAACGGGCACCGCCTGCCGAGCAAAACAGAGTCACAGCGCGGCGGCTCTCGCCTCCGCCTGATCCGCACCCGCCACATTCCCGCGAGCCCGACGGATATCCGCCAGCAACAGCCAACCTGCTCGCTGCAACCGGGTATCACTTCCGGCCAGGGACAAGCCCTTCAAAGTGAACTGCTCTGCTGAGCCCAGCTGATCACCCGCCACATAGGCTTCAGACAGTTTGAAATACACCTCGGCAGAACGGGGAGCAATCCGCTGTGCACGCTCCAGACGGGCGATGGCCCCTGAGACGTTACCTTGTGCCAACAGCTGGTCGGCCTCACGCACCAGGCTGAGCGCCGCAGGCGAAAGGCCATCCCCGGTTTCCCGATAGCTGGGGGAACTGGAACGGGAAGGTTCCCGGGTTTCCTCCGTCGCTTCCGGCTGTTCGCTCTTGCGCCAGACCGGGGCTTCGCTCTCTTCGGCATCAGTACTGGTTCTGGGCGGTTCGGGTGCCTTGGCCGGCTCACCACCAGCCGGCACGTAGATTCCGCCTCCCGGCCCGGAAGCACAGCCGGCCACTGACAGCAGCAAAGTAATCAGGGCGGCCCTGAACGAAATACGGTCAATCATTGAAACAGTCCTTCAAACCAGCCCCGGATACGACGTTCCAGATTTCCGGAGCACGAAATTGTCTGCGTGGGTTCGCTGCCGGCAATGTACGGCAACAGTCGGGCATTATCGCAGTATTCGTCCGTCAGTGCCTGCTGCTCCGAATTCACCCAGTGATAATTTACTCCGTCGGGCACCACAGGCGAAAAGCCGTGCTGTGGAACCTGCGCCATAAACCTCGACCAAACCGGCAAGGCGCCACTGGCCCCGGTCAATGATGTGGGGCCGTTATCATCGCGCCCGACCCAGGCCACTGCAAGCAGGTCGCCACTGAATCCGGCAAACCAGGAATCCCGGCCATCGTCGGTGGTTCCGGTCTTGCCTGCGAGGGTGAGTTCCTGGGGCACTGTGTAGTAGGCAGAACGGCCCGTCCCTTCCTGCATGGTTTCCTGCATAGCGTATTGCACCAGGTGCACGGCGGAGGGATCGGCAACCTGCTCAACTTCCAGGCTGTAACGGGATAAGGCCTCACCGCCGGCATCCGTCACTTCCCGGATGGTTCGCAGCGGGGTATTGAAGCCTGAGGTCGCCAGCCCCTGATAGATCTGCGCAACCGTCACCGGGCTCATTGAAACCGAGCCCAGAAGCATCGACGGGTAACGGGAAATCGGGGTATCAACCCCGAACGCCGTCAGAGTCTCTCGCACCCGGTCCACACCAATATCCAGCCCGACGCGCACGGCCGGCAGGTTATAGGAGTGTGACAGAGCCTTATGCAAGGGAACTTCGCCCCGCTCCTCACCATCGTAGTTCTTGGGCTGCCAGCGTTTGCCATCATCGAATTCCAGGGTAAAACTCTTATCCAGCACCGGCGTGGTCAGGGTATACCTTTCCGGCTCCTGCAGGGCCGACAGGTAGATAAACGGCTTGATCAGCGAGCCGATGGGGCGGTTGGCATCCAGTGCCCGATTGAAACCGGCGAATTGCGGGTCCCGGCCACCCACCAGGGCCAGCACCTCCCCGGAATCCTTCGCGGTTACCACGAGAGTGGCCTCCAGCGCTTCGGCATTCTGCCCGCCGCCCAGCCTCGGGAGGGTATCGGTTACCGCATACTCCGCCGCATACTGGATAGCGGGGTTCAAGGTAGTGAAGATTCGCAGACCTTCACTGCGGAGATCCTCTTCCTTGTAGTCACGCGCCAAGTGCCTTCTGACCAGATCAATGTAGGCGGGGTAACGATTTTCTGAGTAAGACGGCCTCTCGCTGACGCCCAGCGGCAATCCACGGGCCCTGGCCGCGCGGCCCGGCTCAATCAGGCCTGCCTGTTCCATTTCAGAAATCACCAGATTCCGCCGCTCTGTAGCACGCTCCGGATGACGGCGCGGATTGTAGTAGCTGGGCCCCTTTACCATGCCAACCAGCAACGCGATCTGATGCACATCCAAATCCTTCAGGGATTCACCAAAATAGAACTGGCTGGCCAGACCGAAACCATGAATGCTGCGTGTGCCGGCCTGTCCGAGGTAGACCTCATTCAGGTAGGTTTCCAGGATGTCGTCTTTTTCATAGTGCAACTCCAGCAACACCGACATCAGGGCTTCGTTGGCCTTTCTCACCAGCGTCTGCTCGCGAGTAAGGAAGAAGTTCTTCACCAACTGCTGGGTCAGCGTGCTGCCACCCTGAACGATTCGCCCGGCCTGGATGTTGGCCAGCATGGCCCGGCCGATAGACAGGGGGGCGATGCCGAAATGATCGTAAAAGTTGCGATCCTCCACCGCCATCAGGGTGGTTGGTAATAACGCAGGCACTTCATCCAGTTGAACCAGTACCCGATCTTCTTTATGTGCCGGATAAATACCGCCAATCTGGGCGGGCTCAAGCCGGACAATCGGGGCGTTGTCGCCTTCAATCACCGAAAAGCCCTGAACCCGATCGCCCGAGATCGACAAAGAGATCCGGCGCCGAGGCTCATCGCCGTCCGGGAACGAAAAGCCCCGTGTACTGATGACGAAGCGATTGCCACTGCGCTGGTAACTGCCGGATTTTTTTCCGTCGCCTTTGCGGAAACCGGAGAGGCTCAACTCCCGTTCGAGAGCACTGGCACTGACGCTGGCACCATCGAAAAGCTCCAGCGGACGGGCGTACACCCGGGACGGGACTTCAAAACGCCGGCCCTCGAAACGGGAGGTCACCACGGCATCAAGGTAAACCATCCAGCCTGCCAGCAAAACGAGACCGATGGCACATAACCGGAACATAAAACGCCAGAACCACGGCCGACGACCGTTGTTTGAAGAGCGTCTGGAGGGCTTTCGCATGGGGCTGGAGGATGCTTTAGATTTTTTCATGGCGCGATTATAACGAAGGGAGCGGTGAGTAAGGCAGGCCAACCATGTGTTATTTCTGTAATCTGCCCGTTATGATAGGGCAAGAAAAATCAATGAGTTCAGGGAACGCGAGGAGAACACGGTGAGTGAGACATCCCCAGGCAATCTGATTCTGTCGATGCAGAATCCAGACCTGTACGACCATCCTGTCGATGGCTTTCAGGTTATCGAAACTCACATCTCTCAGGTGATCCTGACCGGTAACTACGCCTACAAAATCAAGAAGCCCATGGATTTCGGCTTCCTGAACTTCTCCACCCTTGATCGCCGAAAGCATTTCTGCGAGGAGGAGCTCAGGCTCAATCGACGGCTCGCCGAAAAACTGTATTTAGAGGTTGTGCCCATCACTGGTACGCCGGAAAACCCGGTCCTCGGTGGCGAGGGCGAAGCTTTCGAATACGCCATCAAGATGCGCCAGTTCGGCCAGGATCAGCTTTTCGATCGCCTGCAGGAACAGGGGTATCTGGCACCCGAACTGTTGACCGATCTTGCCCGTCAGGTCGCCACCTTCCACGACCAGTTGCCGCCAGTCCCGGATGACAAACCGCTCGGCACCCCGGAAGCGGTGTTTGCCGCCATGCAAGAAAACTTCGACCAGATCCGTCCGATGATTGACGATTCGGATCTGCTTATGCAGCTCGACAACCTAAAGGCCTGGACCGAATCCACCTTCGAGCGGCACCGGGAGTTGATTGCCCATCGCCGCGCCAGCGGTATGGTCCGGGAGTGCCACGGCGACCTGCATCTGGCAAATATCACCCGGTTCGAGGGCGAGGTCACCGTTTTCGACTGCATCGAATTCAACGAACCCTTCCGCTGGATCGATGTCATCAACGATCTCGCCTTCCTGCTGATGGATCTGGAGTCCCGTGGGGAAAGTGCCCTGGCCAATCAGGTACTCAATACCTACCTGGAATACCGCGACGACTTCGAGGCGCTGCCGTTGCTGCCTCTTTACAAGGCCTACCGCGCCATGGTCCGCGCCAAGATCGCCCTGTTCACCATGGGCAATCCCGGAATCACCGACACAGAAAAAGCCGACCTGATGCAGCGCTATCGAGCCTACGCCCAGTTGGCAGAGGATTACGGCACTATTCCCAACCACTACTTGCTGGCAACCACCGGCCTGTCCGCCAGCGGCAAGACCTGTGTCAGCGCCGCCATGGCAAACGAGCTGGGGCTGATACGCCTGCGCTCCGATGTCGAGCGCAAGCGCCTGCACGGGCTGGCGCCGCTGGAAAGCTCGCGCTCACCGAGCGGTGGCAACCTGTACACCGAGGAAGCAACAGAGAAGACCTATCAGCGGCTGGCCGAGCTTGCCAGTCACGTTCTGGCAGCCGGCTTCCCGGTGATTGTGGACGCCGCCAGCCTGAAACAGAAAGAGCGGTCATTGCTGGCATCCGTAGCCGAAAATCAAGGTGTACCCTTTGCCCTTATTCATTGCGAGGCACCGGAAGATCTGCGCCGGGAATGGATCCGCAATCGCAAGGGTGATGCCTCCGAGGCAACCGAGGAATTGCTGGACGCCCAGCAAACCTGGTTTGAGCCGTTGACCGCGGATGAGAAGAGCCACACCATCCATCTTCACACCGATCAGGAGCATGTTGCGGAAGCCGTGGCTGACCGTATCCGGCAACATCTGGGCATTCCCGGCGGCAAAGCCGGTTAAGAACAACATCAGGCGCCTATGGGGCGAGTGCGAGGTTCGGTATGGACGATAAAAGCGAACACGAAGTACATCAGATCAGCCACCCGCTCTACGATATTCTTCGTAGCGAGGACATTCAGGCATTCAATGCCGAAAAGGCAAAGCTCACAGAGTTGCCCAGTTTTGCCCATGGCGATTTCCGGGGCCTGGATCTGAGGGGGATGGACGCCAAAGGGCTGGATTTCCGTCACGCCTACTTTCGCGGAGCCGACCTGCGGGGTGTGGACTTCTCGAAATCCAGGATGGAAGGCTCAAGCATCGCCAGCGCCAAGATTTCCGGCTGCTATTTCCCGCACCGCCTGGACGCCGATGAAATCGTCATGTCCCTGAACCACGGGACGCGCATGCGCTACGCCATCTTGCCAAAATGAGCAGTAACCCAAACGCCTGGCAGCCCGTCTGTCCCGCATCCGAACTGGCACCGGGCCAGTTTGTCGAATTCCGGCTCCGGGAGAAGGCCCGGGAGCCCGAAGGCATGCCGTTAACCGGCTTCCTGTTCCTCGATGGCAGTACGCCCCGCGCCTATCTGAATATCTGCCCGCATCTGGGCGTCGAGCTGAACTGGATGCCGGGCCGGTTCATGGATTCCGACAACCTGTTCATCCAGTGCTCGACCCACGGCGCCCTGTTCAAGCCCGCCGACGGCGAATGCATTGCCGGCCCCTGCCAGGGCGATGCACTCACCCAGCTGGACCTGCGAGAGCGGGATGGGCAGATCGAAATCAGACTTCCAGAATAACCGGCACCGATTCGGTAAGGGTCAACACGCCCGTTGGCGTGCCGTCGCTCTCGCTCAAGTCGGCGCGATAGGCGATCACTTCCACACCCGCATCGCAGGCCTGCCGCAGCAGCTCACCGTATTTGCGATCGATATGGTCGGCCGGACGGACGGTTTGAATGCCGGTGTGATTGACCACGAAAAACAACACCGCGCGATCACCCTGCTGGACCTGGGCCATCAGCTCACGGAGGTGTTTCTGGCCGCGCTCCGTCACCGCATCGGGGAAGAAGCCCTGACCATCCTCCGCCAGCGTGACATTCTTGACCTCCACCCAGGCTTCGGCCGCCGTGTCATGGCCGGAAAGCAGCAGGTCAATCCGGCTTTTCTCCGTGCCATATTTGACCTCGGCGCGGCACTCCGGATAACCGGCCAACTCAACCACAGTACCCGCCAGCACGGCCTCCCGGGCCTGATTGTTAGGCCGGGCGGTGTTGACGCAGGCCAGCTGCCCCGGCGACGTCTCTACCAGTTCCCAGGTGTACTGGAGCTTGCGCTTGGGGTTGTCGCTTCGGCTGAGCCAGACCCGGGCATCCTCCGGCTGACAGCCCAGCATGGAGCCGGTGTTCGGGCAGTGGGCGGTTACCTCCAAGCCATCCGGCAGCCGCACGTCTGCCAGGAAGCGTTTGTAGCGGCGGATAAGCCGGCCTTCAACGAGGGGTTCTGGAAACTTCATGTGATCTCCGTACAAAAGTCGATGTCACAAGGCTGGCACCCCCGTGACTAATCTGCTATTTTCCGCAAATTCCCGTTTCAGGACGAATGCTTCATCCAGGGTATAACCGCGCAGCCACGGGGGCTCAAGCGGAGGGAAGCAAACCGTTCTTGTGAAGTACAAACAAGAGGCCGGGTTCAATGGCAAATACTGCAGAACAACCACGCGAACGTTTTACCAACTTCACCCCCTATGAAATGAAGAAGGGTGAAGAGTACATGAGTGCGGAAATGCTCCAGCACTTCAAGGATCTGCTGCTGCAATGGAAGCAGGAGCTGATGGAAGAAGTCGACCGCACCATGCACCACATGCAGGAAGACGCCGCAAATTACGCGGATCCCAGCGATCGCGCAACCCAGGAGGAAGAATTCAGCCTGGAACTGCGCACCCGCGACCGGGAGCGGAAACTGATCAAGAAGATTGACCAGACCATCGACCGCATCGACAAGGACGACTACGGCTTCTGCGATCAGTGCGGTGTGGAAATCGGTATCCGCCGTCTGGAAGCGCGCCCGACTGCAACCCTGTGCATCGACTGCAAGACTCTGGCCGAGATTCGCGAACGCCAGACCGGCATCTGAGCCAACCACTCAACAGCTGCCGGCCGTGGGCAATTCCCGCCCCGCCGGCTGACTGACCGCCATGAACAACCCTTTGTATCGGGGCCGCTTTGCGCCCTCCCCGACCGGCCCGCTGCATTTCGGCTCACTGGTTACCGCACTTGCCAGTTTCCTGGAAGCCCGCAGTCAGGGCGGCCAGTGGTTTATCCGCCTGGAAGACCTGGATCCTCTGAGAGAGCCGCCGGAAGCTACCGGGCAAATTCTCGCTAGCCTGGACGCCCACGGCCTGTTTCCCGACGAGCCGGTGCGGTTCCAGTCCAGACGCCACGACGCCTATCAGGATGCCATCGACCGATTGCTCGAAAGCGGCCACGCCTATCGTTGCCAATGCTCACGCAAGGAGTTGCAAGCCAACGCGGGGCGCCACCCCAATCACTGCCGTAGCCGCACAGCATTGGACGGTGACCGCCCATACGCCATCCGTTTTGCCCTCGAAGACGAGGACTGCCACTGGCAGGATCTGCTGCTCGGGCCACAACAGCAGGTCGTAAAGGCAGAGCTTGATGACCCGGTAATCCTCCGCAAGGAAGGATTCTACGCCTATCAGCTTGCTGTGGTCGTTGATGACATTGATCAGGGCATCACGGACGTGGTGCGTGGCTCCGACCTGCTGGACATGACGGCGCAACAGCAGCAGATTTACCGGGCCCTGGGCGCCCATCCCCCACGTTGGCTGCACATCCCGGTCATACTCAATGAGCAGGGCCAGAAACTCAGCAAGCAGACCCATGCCCCGGCTCTGAACGACACAACGCCTGTCGAGAACCTGTTCGGTGCGCTTGTTGCCCTTGGCCAGAATCCGCCTGCTGACCTGGCAACCGGCTCGCTGGAATCCCTGCTGGAATGGGGCCGGAAGAACTGGCAACGGGGCGCCATCCACCTGACATCCCGGTGAGGGACATGGTATAAAGCCCTTCTCACACCTCAGCGCGGATAGCATGCCTGATGTATATCTACCGTCTGGTCTTCCTGTTGGTATTGGCCATCTATATTTTTTCGCCCAACATCCTTGACTGGTGGACTTCGCCGGGAAACGTCTGGTACAGCCCCTACATTATCTGGGCAGGGCTGATTGCCATCGGTTTCTGGCTGGAATGGCGGCGGGACCCCAATGAGTTTTAGTGCCTCCGGCCTGCTGCTCGCCAGCCTGCTGTATCTGATTCTGCTGTTCGGAATTGCCTGGCTTACCGAGCGGGGCATGGTGCCCAGACGCTGGGTTCGCCACCCTCTGGTTTACGTGCTCAGCCTGGGCGTGTACGCCGGCATCTGGGCAGTCTACGGCGCCGTTGGCATGGCCGCCGAATCCGGCTACGGCTTCCTCGCCTACTACCTGGGGATCAGCGGCGCCTTTCTGCTAGCACCGGTACTTCTGAACCCGGTCATGAGGATTGGCCGCGCCTACCAGCTAACCTCCCTGGCCGACCTGTTTGCCTACCGCTACCGGAGCCAGTGGGCGGGAACCCTGGTCACCCTCTGCTCCGGCGGCGCCATTCTGGCTCTGCTGAGCATGCAGATTCAGGCGGTCGCCACCTCTGCCAGCATCCTGGCGCCGGACACTTCCCCCAAGCTGATCAGTGTGATGTTCAGCATGATCGTGGTGCTGTTCGCCATGCTGTTCGGGGCGCGTCGTGACCAAAATTCCGAAAACCACCAGGGCCTGGTCCTGGCCATCGCCTTCGATTCCCTGGTCAAGCTGACAGCCCTGCTGGTGCTTGGGGGCGTGATCCTGTTCGGGGTCTTTGACGGCATGAACGGCCTGGAGCGCTGGCTGGATAACCGCACCTCGCCAGCCGCCACCATGACCCTGAGCATTGACGACGGCAGCTGGCGGGCACTGATGCTGATGTCCTTTGCAGGAGCCCTGGTACTGCCACACATGTATCACATGACCTTCAGCGAAAACCCCTCGCCCAAGGCACTGGCCAAAGCCAGCTGGGGCCTGCCGTTGTACCTGTTACTGCTCGGCCTGCCGGTGCCCCTCATCCTCTGGGGCGGCCAGGCATTGGAAGTCACCACGGGGCCCGGCTTCTTTGCGATCGGGGCTGCCCAGGCGCTGGAAAGCCCTGCACTAACGCTGCTCATGTACATTGCCGGCCTATCCGCAGCCAGCGGCCTGATGATCGTCAGCACCCTGGCGCTGGCGGGCATGGCCCTGAACCATGTGGTATTGCCACTGAAGACTCCGAAAGACCAGGGCGACATCTATCGCTGGCTGCAGTGGATCAAACGTCTGCTCATCGCGGTGATCATCTTCCTGGCGTTGCTGTTTCATGAGGCCGTGGGCAAGAATCTGGATCTGTCCATTCTCGGCGCTATTTCCCTGTCGGGCACGTTGCAACTACTGCCGGGTGCCCTGGGGGTGATTTACTGGCCGGAGGGCAACCGTCGCGGTTTGATTGCCGGCCTGATTGTCGGATTGACCATCTGGGTGGTTACTCTGGTACTGCCGTTCTCACATACCGCCAACCTGCTGGCCTGGCTCGATGCTCCACTGATACCGGATTACAGCAACTGGCATATCTTCACGTTCGTCAGCCTGACCGCCAACATTACCGTGTTCGCGCTGATTTCCATCCTCAGCACCAGTACCAGTGAAGAGAACAGCGCAGCCCAGGCCTGTTCACTGGGTGCCCTTTCGCGCCCGCAACGCCGTGAACTGCTGGCCACCTCCTCCTCTGATTTTGTCCGGCAATTGGCGGAGCCTTTGGGCTATGGCGTCGCCCGGCGGGAAGTGGAGCGGGCACTGGGTCAACTGAAACTGCCCAATGTGGAGTACCGGCCGTATCAGCTCAGACGACTACGGGACCAGGTGGAAATCAACCTGTCCGGCCTGCTCGGCCCTTCTGTCGCCCGGGATATGGTCAAACGCCACCTCGGCTTCAAGCCCATGGCCCAGGGTGGCACGGCTCAGGACATTCGCTATGTCGAACGCGCCCTCGGTGACTACCAGAATCGACTGACCGGACTGGCCGGTGAGCTGGACAACCTTCGCCGGCATTACCGCCAGACCCTGCAGAACCTGCCCATTCCCGCCTGCTCGGTGGGCGAAGACGGTGAAATTCTGATGTGGAACCACGCCATGGAGGAACTCACCGGCATTACCGCCGATGATGTGGTCGGCGCCAGGCTGATGGCCCTGCCCGAGCACTGGCACCTGCTGCTTGAGGACTTCAACCGTGGGCCGGACCTGCATCGCTACAAGCACCGGCTGGACCTGCGGGGCAAGCCCCACTGGCTGAACCTTCACAAAGCCGCATTGAGCGGACCGGACCACACCGAAGGCGGAAGCATCATCCTGGTGGAAGACCAGACCGAAACCCGGCTGCTGGAAGATGAATTGATGCACAGCGAACGGCTGGCATCGGTGGGCAGGCTGGCGGCCGGTGTCGCCCATGAGATAGGGAACCCCGTGACCGGTATCTCATCGCTGGCCCAGAACCTGAAACTGGAAACCGATAACCCGGATATTCTCGACACGGCAGACCAGATCCAGCAGCAGACCCGGCGTATCTCCACCATCCTGCAGTCGCTGATGAACTTTGCCCGCACCGGCAATCATGCCCAGGCCAACCGGTACGAGCCGGTGACGATACACCGCTGTGTCGAAGAATCGATCAACCTGCTTTCCCTGAGTGACAAGGGGCTGGGCATTCACTACGTCAATGACTGCCCACCCTCGTTACAGGTACTGGGCGATGAGCAGCGTCTGGTCCAAGTCTTCGTCAACCTGCTGGCAAACGCCCGGGATGCGTCACCGGAAGGCGGCACCATCCGGGTCAGTGGAAAGGGCGATGGCTACTCCGCTATTATCGAAGTGGTTGATGAAGGCTCCGGGATCCCCGGGGATCAGCTCGATCATATCTTCGAGCCGTTTTACACCACCAAGGCCCCCAACAAAGGAACCGGTCTTGGCCTGTCGCTGGTGTACAGCATTATTGAAGAGCACTATGGCAACATTCAGGTGGACAGCCCGGCGAACGCCGACACCGGCCGAGGAACCTGCGTGAGGCTGAGATTGCCAGCCTACGAACCGGAAACCGGCAACATTGCCATCAGCCAGAACCAAAGGTCTTGAGACTCCTATGCCTCGCATTCTGATCGTGGAAGACGAAGACATTATTCGCTCGGCAGTGCGCAAACTGTTGCTGCATGCCGGCTATGAAGTCGCCGATGCGGCCTCCGTTGAGGAAGCCGAACAGCACCACGAACCGGATCAGTTTGATCTGATCATTTCCGATCTTCGCCTGCCGGGAGCGGCAGGCACCGAATTGATCAACCGTGCGCCCAATACACCGGTGCTGATCATGACCAGCTACGCCAGCCTGCGATCCGCCGTGGACTCCATGAAAATGGGCGCCGTTGAGTACATCGCCAAGCCGTTTGACCATGATGAGATGCTGGCCGCTGTGGAGAACATTCTGGCCCGGCGGCCCTCTGCCCGCAACGCGGATGATGACTCGGCACCAGCCACAGAAACGCCCGAAAGCAGTGATCCGGCCAACATCATGTTTGGCCAGTGCGAGCCAATGCAGCGGGTATTTACCCTGATCCGGAAGGTGGCTCCGACAGAAACCACCGTGCTGATTCAGGGCGAATCCGGTACCGGTAAGGAGCTGGCCGCCCGCGCCCTGCACCTGCTGAGCCCACGGGCAGCCAAACCACTGATTTCGGTAAACTGCGCGGCCATCCCGGAGAGCCTGATTGAGTCGGAACTGTTCGGCCATGAAAAAGGCGCCTTCACCGGCGCGGTCTCGGCAAGAACCGGTCTGATAGAGGCCGCCGATGGCGGCAGCCTGTTCCTGGACGAAATCGGCGAACTGCCTGCTGAAGCCCAGGCCCGGCTGCTACGGGTGCTGCAGGAGAGCGAGATCCGGAAAGTCGGCTCGACCCAGAGCCGCACAGTAAATGTGCGGATGATTGCGGCCACTCACCGTAACCTCAAAGCCATGACACGAACCGGGGAGTTCCGTGAGGACCTGTATTACCGGTTGAACGTTATGCAGATCCGGATCCCGCCTTTACGTGAGCGCCAAAGCGACATCCTCGGGCTCGCCCGCCGGTTCCTGAAACGCCAGGGGGAGAGAATGGGCAAACCCAATCTCAATCTCAGCCCGGAGGCCATGCGCGTCCTCGAACGCCACCGCTGGCCGGGCAACGTGAGGGAACTGGAGAATGCGATCGAGCGCGCCACTATCCTGTGCGATGGCGACGTTATTACGCCCGCCCTGCTGGACCTGGACAGCGAAGCTGGCGACGAACACATTCCCGAAACCCTGGTAGACGGCAATAACGAGCAGACTCGCACCCGCGAGGTGGATTCCTCCAACGACCTTTCCCTGGAGGACTACTTCCAGCATTTCGTTCTGGAAAACCAGGATCGCATGAGTGAAACAGAGCTGGCCCAGAAATTGGGCATCAGCCGAAAATCTTTGTGGGAGCGTCGCCAGCGTCTGGGCATCCCCCGGAAAAAATCCTCGGGCAACTGAGCCGAGCATAGTGTGAACCCGGACTCAGTTGTTACCCCATGTTCCTGTCGGTAACACTCCTCTTGAAAGTAACGTGATCTCAGTAACACTTAGGTTGAATACGGGGTAACACTTATGGCCAACAAAATCGTAACGCATTGTTAACCAAGCAAATTTAAAAACTGGCACACGGACTGCAACCTATATGGCGCACAACAACAAAAACAAGAGTGACAAAGCAGCGCCAACAACAAGAACAAAAAGCTGCAGAGAACGTTCGGTAACAAAAACAACAACAGAACGTGAGCGAACTGAGTGTTTTGGGTACTTTGCTTTTTAGTGGTCCCACGGCACGTGCGAGTTGTAGATGTAGAGAAGAATCACCTTGGAGGTGACACTGCAGCTACTCCAAACCCGCCCGATGTCTCTGACCGCTCTGTGTATTCAAAGCTTTCCGTTTGCACTGCTGAGATGCCCCTTGATGGGGATATGCAGTGGGGTACAAAAACCAAGAAAAATCCCGGCAAAAACAAAAACAATGCAGATCGTCAACGCTTTGAGGGCGGATTCGTGAGAACGGATCCGCCTTTTGATTTTCTGGGCCCCGGAACGGTAATCCACGGCAAACGTGTGCAAATCCTGCTCAAACCGTTAAACTCTCGGTTTTTGCTCATCGCAACCACGGATTTCAATGCCTAAACGACTCGTCGATAAACTCCGTTCCTTTATGCCCGGCAACGGTAAAAAGAAAGCCCGCACCTACCAGCGACGGGAAATCCCCCGGGACCAACATAACGTCTCACGCTCGGTGATCAGCGAACCTGCAAAGAAGGTTTTGCATCGTCTGAACAAGTCAGGCTACGAAGCCTACCTTGTGGGAGGCGGCGTCAGGGATATCCTGCTGGGCGGAAAACCCAAAGATTTTGACATTGCGACCAACGCCACACCGGAGGAAGTTCACGACCTGTTCCGCAACTCCCGGTTGATCGGACGGCGGTTCCGGATTGTCCACGTGGTGTTTGGCCGCGAAGTGATTGAGGTGACGACTTTCCGGGGCAACGCCGCGGAAGCCGAAACCGACGCCGATGATGATGATCGCAGGACCAGTGAACACGGCCTGCTGCTGCGCGACAACGTGTACGGCAACCAGGAAGAGGATGCCCTGCGTCGCGACTTCACCGTCAATGCGCTGTACTACTGCATCCGCGACTTTACTGTTATCGATTTTGCCAATGGCATCGAGGATCTTCGTAACCGGCAACTTCGTCTCATTGGCGACCCGGAGACCCGCTATCGGGAAGACCCGGTGCGCATGCTTCGGGCTATCCGGTTTGCCGCCAAACTCGGCTTCGACATTGAACCCGAAACCGAAGCCCCCATTGGGGAACTGGCCCCCTTGTTAACCCATATCCCTCCGGCCCGTCTGTTTGATGAAGTCCTGAAACTGTTTTCCGCAGGCCACGGTGAAGCCACTTATGACCTGCTGACCCGTTACAATCTGCTGGAGCCCCTTTTCCCGGAGACGGTCAGGGCCATTGAGGCCGGTGAGCCGGACGAGCTGATTCGCCAGGCCCTGAGAAACACCGACGCCCGAATTGCCCAAGGCAAGTCGGTTACGCCTTACTTCCTGTTTGCCGCCATGCTCTGGCCGGCACTCCAGGCCGAGTGGCATCGCAGGCAGGACAATGGTGACCCGGTCCAGCCGGCACTGCACGGCGCAATCGGAAAAGTTATTGGTCGCCAGGTGCAGGCGACCTCGATTCCGAAACGTTTCTCCGGCCCCATGAAGGAAATCTGGGAACTCCAGATGCGCCTGCCCAGGCGACAGGGCAAACGGGCCTTCGCCACCATGACTCACCCCCGTTTCCGGGCCGCTTACGATTTCCTGCTGGTTCGCGAGGCGTCTGGCGAGATTGAACCCGGGCTTGGACAATGGTGGACCGAGTTCCAGCAAGAGGACGAACGGGGCCAGGAGCGGATGCTGTCGCAGCTGAGCACGGATGCGCCCAAAAAGCGTCGTCGCCGTCGCAAACCGGTCAAACGCCCCACCCAGTAATGATGACAGACGCCTTTATCGGTCTTGGCAGCAACCTGAAAGAACCGGCGGCCCAACTGGCCCGGGCAGTCTCCGCCCTGGCCACCCTGCCGGAGACCGTTCTGGTGGCCCAATCGCCGTTTTATGCCAGCCGCCCGGTCGGCCCCCAAGACCAGCCGGACTTCGTGAACGGTGCCGTCTGGCTGAGCACATCGCTGCTGCCACACCAACTACTTGACGAACTGCAGAGCATCGAACAGAAGCACGGCCGAGAGCGGCTTCGGCACTGGGGCCCCCGCACGCTTGATCTGGACATATTGCTCTTCGGCGACCAGGTGCTGGATGATGAGCGCCTCACCGTACCCCATCGCGAGCTCCCGAACCGGGACTTTGCACTCCAGCCCCTGCTGGATCTGAAGGCCGACCTGGCTCTGCCTGATGGCACCGCCATTGCCGAACTGCGCAGCCAATGCCCCGACAACGGCTTGCGCAAGCTTCCACCGGCGGATTACCCTTAACACTTCAACGCCGGCACCCCGGCACGCCCAGGCCCATCCACCCAAAAGGCAAGGATTCTATGGCTGTTACCATCAATACCCTGCGTGAGTTCAAGCAGAAGGGCGAAGCCTTCGCTGCCCTTACCTCCTATGACGCCACCTTTTCCCAGGTGGTCAGCGAAGCGGGCGTTCACGTAATCCTCATTGGCGATTCCCTCGGCATGGTGCTGCAGGGGCATGACAGCACCCTGCCGGTGACCATGGATCAGATGGTGTATCACGTCAGTTGCGTGGCCAAAGGTAACCGCGGGTCTCTGATCATGGCTGACATGCCCTTCATGAGTTACGGCACCGTTGAGTCTGCCCTGGAAAATGCTGCGGAACTGATGCGCGCCGGCGCCCACATGGTAAAGCTTGAGGGTACTGACTGGATGAAAGAGACCATCACGGCTCTGACCGAGCGGGCCGTGCCCGTGTGTGCGCATCTGGGCCTGACCCCGCAGTTCGTCAATAAGTTTGGCGGCTATAAGGTCCAGGGCCGTGATGAAAAGGCAGCCGAAATGATGATCGAGCACGCCTGCGAACTGGAAGCGGCCGGCGCCGATGTCATCCTTCTGGAATGCGTCCCTGCGCCCCTGGCGGCGCGCATCGCCCAGGCCGTTAGAGCACCTGTTATCGGCATAGGTGCGGGTCCGGATACAGACGGCCAGATTCTGGTTTTGCACGACATGCTCGGCATTACCAGCGGTCGCAAGCCTCGATTCGTCAAGAACTTCCTGGCCGAGACAGATTCGATACAGGACGCTCTGCAGGCCTACGTGAAAGCCGTAGGCGAGCGCACATTCCCCGCTGAGGAGCATACGTTCAAGGCATGAGAACCGTACATTCCCTGAAAGAATTGAGAACCATCCTCCGCGGCTACCGCCAGCAGGGAAAAACCATCGGCCTGGTTCCCACCATGGGCAACCTGCACGAAGGCCACATTTCGCTGGTGCGCAAAGCGGCCGAAATGGCGGATGTTGTGGTGACCAGCATCTTCGTGAATCCGATGCAGTTCGGAGCCGGTGAAGACCTCGAAACCTATCCCAGAACCCTGGCCGAAGACCAGGACAAGCTTGCTTCGGCCGGAAACACGCTGGTATTTGCCCCCAGCGCCGAGGAAATCTACCCGGAGGGGCTGGCGAAACAGACCCAGGTGGTTGTGCCGGATGTCAGCGATGGCCACTGCGGCGCCAGCAGGCCTGGCCATTTCGAGGGTGTTGCCACGGTGGTCACGATGTTGTTCAACATGGTGCAACCCGACTTTGCCGTATTTGGCGAGAAAGATTTCCAGCAACTCGCCGTAATCCGGAAACTGGTCCGCGACCTGATGATCCCCGTGGATGTGGTGGGAGCCCCCACCGTGAGAGAGGACGATGGCCTGGCAAAAAGCTCACGCAATGGCTACCTGACACCTCAGGAGCGGCAGATTGCGCCGGCGGTCCACCAGACCCTGCAGGCCACGGCGGGCAAGATCAACGATGGTCGTACAGACTTTCAGGCGCTGGAAAGCGAAGCTGAGAAGAGTCTCGGGGACGCCGGCCTCAGGCCGGATTACTTCAACATCGTCAACAGCCAGACGCTCAAGCCGGCCACAGCCGAGGATCGGGACATTACCATCCTGGCGGCAGCCTTCCTGGGCACGACCCGTTTGATCGACAACCTGTCCCTGACCCGATAAGCCAACAGAAAAGGACGCTCTGATGCCCGCACATCCTGCAGTACTGACCTCGAAACCCGAATGGCAGACACTGAAGGAACAGCGAGAACGCCTCGACGGCCTTCTCATGAAGGATCTGTTCGAGCAGGATCCCGGGCGGGCAAAGCGCTACTTTATTGAAGGCGCAGGTCTATCACTGGACTTTTCCAAGAACCGGATTACTGATGAGGTGCTGGAGGCATTGCTGGCGCTGGCCAGGAGCTGCAACCTGGAAGCCCGACGGGACGCATTGCTCCGGGGCGAGCGGGTTAACGTTACCGAGGACCGCCCGGCCCTGCACACCGCACTGCGCAATCCTGGAACTGAGACAATCACGGTAGACGGCGAGGACGTGGTCGCTGAGGTTCAGAGCACCCTCACTCGCATGGAAACCCTGGTGAACGATGTTCTGGATCAGCGTCGCACCGGATACACCGGCAAACCTTTCACCGACGTGGTAAGCATCGGAATCGGCGGCTCCTACCTGGGCCCCAAATTGGTAGGCGAAGCCCTTCAACCTTACGCCCAGGCCGGCATTCGCTGCCATTACGTGGCCAACATTGATGGCACAGAAATCTGCGAGACACTTCGCCAGGTACATCCGGAAACCACCCTGTTCCTGATCCAGTCGAAGTCGTTCCGTACCCAGGAAACCCTGGAAAACAGCAAGGTGGCGCGGCAGTGGTTTCTCGATCGCTGCGGTGATGAACAGGCGGTATCGCAGCATTTCATGGCGGTGACCGCCAACGTACCGGCGGCGCAGGACTTCGGCATTGATCCGGACAACGTCTTCCCGATGTGGGACTGGGTAGGCGGTCGTTACTCGCTCTGGTCCGCCATCGGGCTTCCCATTGCCTTCAGCGTTGGCATGGCCAACTTCCGGGCATTGCTTGCCGGTGCCCATGCCATGGACCAGCACTTCCGTGAGGCGCCACTGACAGAAAATCTGCCGGTGATCATGGCCATGCTGGGAATCTGGTACAACAATTTCTGGGGTGCCGAGACCCACGCGATCCTGCCCTACGATCACTACCTGCGCAGCCTGCCGGACCACCTCCAACAGCTGGACATGGAAAGCAACGGCAAGAGCGTGACCCAGGGTGGCGACGCCCTTGCCTGGCAATCTGGCCCGGTCATCTGGGGTGGGGTTGGCGCCAATGGCCAGCACGCCTATCACCAGCTGATCCACCAGGGCACCCGTCTGATTCCGGCGGATTTCATCATCCCCCTGAAAACCCACAACCCGGTGGCCACCCATCACGCAGATCTGTTCGCCAACTGCCTGAGCCAGTCCCGGGCCATGATGGCCGGAAAATCGCTGGACGAAGCCAGGGCAGAACTGGCCGCGGAGGGTCGGACCGAAGCCGAGATTGAACAGCTTGCCCCTCACAAGGTCATCCCGGGCAACAAACCCAGCAACACCCTGACCATGAAAAAGGTTACACCGGAGACCGTGGGCGCACTCATTGCCCTCTACGAGCATCGCACCTTCGTACAGGGGGTGATCTGGGATGTGGATTCGTTTGATCAGTGGGGCGTGGAGCTCGGGAAACAGTTGGGCAAGTGCATCCTGCCGCGCCTGCTCGGCGAGAAAGGCGGCAACCAGGCCAGCGACAGCTCGACCGACCACCTTATTGAACGGTTCCGCTCAACCGGCGGCGATTGAAATCTGCCGGCCCTGCCAGTTGAAATCCACCGGCCAGAGCCTCTGGCCGGTGCTGTATTCCCGCCACAACTGGCCGTAGGATTTACCGCACACCGGATGCGTTTCCTCCGGCGCGATATAAGCCAGCGGGCGCAGCACGAAGGCGTTTTTCAGAATCTCCCCCCGGGGCAGCTCGACGCCCTCTATCCGGCCGACCGCATCGCCGTAGGTGAGAATATCCAGATCAAGGGTTCGCGCGCTGAATTTCGGCACATCCCGACGGCGGCCGTTCTCGGCTTCCAGTTGCTTGAAACGCTGTGACAACTCAGCAACCGGCAGGGTCGTATCCACACCCACCACCAGGTTCAGAAACGGAGACCCGTCAAATCCGACTGCCTCGCTGTCATAGACTGGGGAGATGATCAGTTCACCAAACCATGCAGACAGGGCATCAAGCGCGGCAGTGACATAACGCTCCCTGTCCACGTTGCTGCCAATGCTGATGTAAACCCGGACCTCCGCTGCCATTACCGCACTCCTGTCTCAGTTTTCTCTCCCCGCTCGATCCGCACGCCCACCGCCTGTGCGGCGGGAACGGCACCCGGCTTGCGTATCGCCAGCCGCAACCACTTGATGCCGAGTTCATCCTGCAGAGTTTTCGCCAGGACCTCCGCCCCGTGTTCAAGCAATTTCGGCCTGAGCGCCTGCAGGCAGGACTCGACCCGGGTACTGACGGCAGCGTAATCCAGGGCATCGGCCACATCGTCTGTCTTGCCCGGCACGCTGTTGTCCCAGGCCATTTCCAGATCAATCACCAGGCTCTGGGTGACTTCCCGTTCCCAGTCGTAAACTCCGACCACGGTTTCCACAACCAGGCCTTCGATCAATACGGTGTCTGCCAAGGGTGCTCCCGGATTCTTCAACTCTTTGGTGATTGAATAACGCACAACCAGGGGATACTGTGAACAGACTGGCCTGTGCTTTCAGGGCGGGCATTTTCGCACACATTCACCAGATACGTCTTTGCTTCCGGGCCCATAGCATGCTTCCCAGTGATCCGGTGTTAACGGTTTTGCTCTGCGCCGCCGCTTATGTGGCAGGCTCGGTGCTGTTTGCCCTGCCGGTCTGCCAGCTCTGGAAGCTACCCGATCCCCGGGCCCAGGGCTCTGGCAACCCGGGTGCCACGAACGTCTACCGCACCGGCGGTTGGCCGCCGGCCCTGGTGACTCTTGCGCTGGATGCGGCCAAAGGCTGGTTGCCCGTATGGCTGGCCCATGCCGCCGGCCTTTCCGTGATGGTTCAGGCCGTCGTTGCCCTGTGCGCTGTCACCGGCCACATGATCCCGATTTTCTATCGATTCAAGGGTGGGAAAGGTGTGGCTACGGCGCTCGGCGCCGGCCTCGCCCTGGCACCGATCACAACGCTGATGATGGCCGCTATCTGGATGCTGGTGATCTGGCGGTGGCGCATTTCAGCCCTGGCCTCCCTGGTGGCGATTGTCAGCGGCCCACTGATCAGCGCCTTCATTGAACCGGAAACCCTGCCCCTGTTCGGCCTGCTGGCCCTGCTGATCGTCGTTCGCCACCGCAACAACCTGATCCGGCTGGCCCAGGGCCGCGAAGCCGGGCTTTAATCATCAGTCCACCAATCCGGTGGATCGAGGTTCGTTGATCGGTGGCAGCGTGTTCATGGGCCATCGGGGCACTGCCACAATACGCTCACCATCCTGCTGGCCTGCCTTCAGGCGCTGGGCGCCGGCGTAGGCGATCATCGCACCGTTATCCGTACAGAATTCAGGACGGGCGTAAAACACGTGGGCTTTGAGCTTGCCGGTCATTTTCTCCAGGCCTGCCCGCAGCCGTTTATTGGCGCTGACCCCCCCGGCAATAACCAGTCGCTTGCAGCCTGTCTGCTCCAGAGCACGACGGCATTTGATGGTCAGTGTGTCGACCACAGCGGCTTCAAACGCCAGGGCGATATCCGCCCGGGTCTGGTCATCCAGTCCACCCGACTCGCGTGCCGCATTCACGGTATTGAGCGTGAAGGTTTTCAGACCGCTGAAACTGAAATCCAGCCCGGGCCGGTCGGTCATCGGCCTCGGGAACCGGTAACGGCCTTCGGTACCCTTTTCCGCGAGTGCCGCCACGCGGGGGCCACCCGGATAGTCCAGACCGAGCATCTTGGCCGTCTTGTCAAAGGCCTCACCGGCGGCATCGTCTACCGATTCGCCCAGCATTTCGTACTCGCCAATGCCATCAACCCTGACCAGTTGGGTATGACCACCCGAGACCAGCAGTGCGACGAACGGAAACGCAGGTGGATTGTCTTCCAGCATGGGCGCCAGCAAATGCCCTTCCATGTGGTGCACGCCCAACACAGGAATGCCCAGGGCGAAGCCCAGGGCATGGGCCACCGAGCCGCCCACCATCAGGGCGCCCACCAACCCCGGGCCTGCAGTGTAGGCAATGCCCTCTATGTCTGCCCGACATTTGCCCGCGTCTGACAGCACCTGATCGCACAGGGGCAGCAGCTTGCGGACATGATCCCGCGATGCCAGCTCAGGCACGACACCGCCGTAATCCGCGTGCATGTCAATCTGACTGAACAGGGCGTGCCCCAGCAGCCCTGTTTCGGTGTCATACAGCGCTACGCCGGTTTCATCGCAGGAGGTTTCGATACCTAGAATCAGCATAATGTCGGGCCACATTGGTTGGCAGAAATGAAAACGACGCGCATTTTAGCAGAAACCCGAAACCCACTGGCAGATTCATCGAACAAACATTGACCTTGCTATAACGCAGGCGCTATCATTGCCGCCCTAAAATATGCACTGGTCGAGTTTTAGCCAATCTGACCAGGGATCGAGAACCGGTCTGGCCTTGCCAGACGGACAAAATTGAAACCGAATCTATCAGGTAGGTGATTTTCGAATGCCAGCTGTTAAAGTGAAAGAGAATGAACCGTTTGACGTAGCACTGCGTCGCTTCAAGCGTTCCTGCGAAAAAGCGGGTGTACTTTCTGAAGTACGTCGTCGTGAGCACTACGAGAAGCCGACCGCTGTTCGTAAGCGCAAAGCAGCCGCTGCCGTTAAGCGTCATCTCAAGAAGCTTCAGCGGGAACAGCGCAAGTTCGAGCGTCTGTACTAAGTTTTATCTGACGCCGCTTGACTGCAAAGCACTGATTGCCTGTACAGCCGCAGGCTGCGCAGAGCGACTCAAAAATGCCGCCGAGGCCTGGCTTCGGCGGCATTTTTGGCTATTGGCCAACTCCGATGACGGCCTGATGTGGAGCCCCCATGAGCGGACTGATCCCTCAACAGTTTGTTGAAAACCTGCTGGATCGTATCGACCTGGCAGAACTGATCGGTTCACGCATTACGCTCAAGAAAGCCGGAGCCAACTACAAGGCCTGCTGCCCGTTCCACGACGAGAAAACACCCTCGTTCAACGTCCGGCCGGACAAGGGCTTTTACCACTGTTTCGGTTGCGGCGCCCATGGCGATGCCATCAGCTTTGTCAGGGAGTTTGAAGGCCTGGGCTTTACCGAGGCGGTTGAGGAGCTGGCCAAACGGGTGGGGCTGGAAGTGCCTTACGACCGGGCGGCCAAGCAGGAAATCCAGCAGGCGCGAACATTAACCGACGCCCTGGACTTTGCCAGCCGTTTCTACCAGTCATCGCTCAGGGGTCAGCAAGGCGCCTATGCGCGGGACTACCTGCAGCAACGGGGCCTGGACAACAGCATCATCGAGCAGTACCAGGTGGGCTACGCCCCTTCAACCGGTACTGCGCTGTTTGATGCCGCCAGCAAGGATCTGCAGGGCCCGCTGATTGAAACCGGGACGGTTTCCGACAAGTACGGCAGGCCCAGGGACCTGTTCCGCAACCGGGTAATGTTCCCGATTCGCAACACCCGGGGCAGAACCGTTGCGTTTGGCGGCCGCACCCTGGGGGACGACAAGGCGAAATACATCAACTCTCCGGAGTCGGATGTATTCCACAAAAGCCGCGAGATCTACGGCCTGTTCGAAGCCAAACAGGCCATCCGACAGCTGGACAAGCTGCTGGTGGTTGAGGGCTACATGGATGTGATCGCCCTCGCCCAGCACGGCATCCACTATGCGGTTGCGACACTGGGCACGGCGACGAACCAGGACAGCCTGACAGCCCTGTTGAAGCAGGTAAGGCACATTGTGTTCTGCTTTGATGGCGACCAGGCCGGCTTCCGGGCCGCCGACAGGGCGATGGAAAACGCGCTGGAACTGATGGCCGACGGCCTGCACCTTCAGTTTCTGATGCTGCCCCAGGGCGAGGACCCGGACACCCTTGTGCGCAAGGAGGGGCCGGAAGCGTTCCAGAAACGCATTGAAGGGGCAACGCCTCTGTCACGGTACCTGTTTGACCGGCAGAGCGAAGGCTTGGACCTGCAACTGCCGGAGCACCGGGGCGAACTACGGGCCAGGGTTGAACCTCTGCTCAACAAGATGCCCAGAAGCACACTCCGGGATGCCATGTGGCACGAAATGCTCCGCCTTTGCGGTGGCCGTAACCAGTGGCAGAACCGCCAGCAGGGCCAGAAAGGATGGCGGAACGGCGAGCGACGGGATCGGGTTTCCGAAGATCGCATTGATGTAAAGCTCAGCAAGGACAGCATTCTGTGCCTTGCCCTGCTGGAAGCACCGGACCTGGCCACCGAGGTGACCGAACTGGCCAGCAGCTCCCGGCAGTTCAACCAGGCCCGGAATTTTGCCGAATGGATTCTGGCAAACGACATCCGGGACCGGAAAACACTGGTGCGCGCGCTGGCACTGGATACGACCGCTCGCGAGCGGTTTTACCATCTGTTTGACGGGATTGAACATATTCCGGCGCGGGAGAGCACACTGGCCGCAGCCCGGGAGCTTCTGAGCCCAAACGAAGAGGCATCCCGCCAGCAGCGGCTTGCCACACTATTGAGAAACCTTTCGAGCCTCACAAGCGAGGAACGACAGGAGCTGAGAGCCCTGAGCAGTGGCACCGGGGACTAGCAGCACTTGAAACTTGACGCACTGATCACCATCTAACCATTCGGTGGCAGAGCAACCGAGCGACAGCTATAATGGCTGTTTAACTTTTTTCCTTCTAAAAGCGAGTTCACAGGGTGTCTATGTCAGGCAATTCGCAAAAATCACGTTTGAAAGACCTCATTGCACGAGGCAAGGAACAAGGTTACCTGACTTACGCCGAGGTAAACGACCACCTCCCGGAAGACATCGCCGACCCGGATCAGGTCGAAGACATCATTCGCATGATCAACGACATGGGTATCCAGGTGTGCGAAGAAACACCAGACGCCGATACCCTGCTGATGACCGAGGGCGACTCCACCGCTGACGAAGCCGCCGCCGCTGAAGCCGCCGCCGCTCTGGCCGCCGTTGAAACCGATGCTGGCCGCACCACGGATCCGGTGCGCATGTACATGCGCGAAATGGGTACCGTCGAGCTGCTGACCCGCGAAGGCGAAATCGTTATCGCCAAGCGCATCGAAGAAGGCATCCGCGATGTGATGGCCGCCGTTGCCCACTTCCCGGGTACTGCCGGCACAGTCATTCAGGCCTACGACCGTATTCTCGAAAACGAAGGCCGCATCAGCGACATCGTAACGGGCTTCCTCGATCCGGACGACGCCGAGCCGTTCATGGGTGAGGAAACCACCACCGAGAGTTCCGACGATTCCGATTCCTCGTCCGACGATGACGACGATTCCTCGGAAGAAGAAACCGATAACGGCCCGGATCCGGAAGAGACCCGCCTCCGGTTCGAACTGCTCAACGAAAAGCTGGATGCCGCCAACAAGGCCCTGGCCAAGCACGGCCGTTCCGACAAGAAAACCCAGGAAGCCCTGAACGAGCTGGGCCAGGTATTCGCACCGTTCAAGCTTGCCAACAAGGCGTTTGACGAGCTGGTCAACGTGGTTCGTTCCACCAACGACCTGGTTCGTGAGAACGAACGCGCGATCATGCAAATCTGTGTTCGCGAGTGCAAAATGCCCCGCAAGGACTTCATCAAGTCGTTCCCGGGCAACGAGACCAACCTGGATTGGGCCGAGAAGATCGCCAAGAGCAAGAAGCCTTACGCAGCGCCCATGGCCGAGCGTATTGACGAGATTGTTCGCCTGCAGAAGCGCATCCAGAACGTGCAGACCGAAGTGGATCTGGACGTTGCCGACATCAAGGAAATCAACCGTCGCGTCTCCATCGGCGAGGCCAAGGCACGCCGTGCCAAGAAAGAGATGGTTGAGGCCAACCTGCGTCTGGTTATTTCCATCGCCAAGAAGTACACCAACCGCGGCCTGCAGTTCCTGGACCTGATCCAGGAGGGCAACATCGGCCTGATGAAGGCGGTGGACAAATTCGAGTACCGCCGGGGCTACAAGTTCTCGACCTACGCCACCTGGTGGATTCGTCAGGCCATCACCCGCTCTATCGCGGATCAGGCCCGCACCATCCGTATTCCGGTGCACATGATCGAGACCATCAACAAGCTCAATCGGATCTCGCGGCAGATGCTGCAGGAGATGGGTCGCGAACCCACGCCGGAAGAACTGGGCGAGCGCATGGAAATGCCTGAGGACAAAATCCGCAAGGTATTGAAGATCGCCAAAGAGCCGATCTCCATGGAGACTCCGATTGGCGACGACGAAGACAGCCATCTGGGTGACTTCATCGAAGATATCCAGGCCCTATCCCCGGTGGATTCCGCCACTGCCGAAGGCCTGCGCGAAGCCACCCGCTCGGTACTGGCCGGCCTCACCGCCCGCGAGTCCAAGGTTCTGCGGATGCGCTTCGGTATCGAGATGAACACCGACCACACCCTGGAAGAAGTCGGCAAGCAGTTCGACGTCACCCGGGAGCGGATCCGTCAGATCGAAGCCAAGGCCCTGCGCAAACTGCGTCACCCGTCACGCTCCGATCACCTGCGCGGCTTTATCGACGATCAGGGCAACGGATAAGCACCACAACAGTAGCGGGCGCCACACCTCACCGGTATAATGGCGCCCGCTTTGTTTCCCCCCAGGAAACACCTTTCAAAACAGCATTCGCTGAACGGGCCTATAGCTCAGTTGGTTAGAGCAGGGGACTCATAATCCCTTGGTCGCTGGTTCGAGTCCAGCTGGGCCCACCATATTTCAATGACTTACCAGCCAACGCCTTAGATTTCATCCGAATGGTGTCAACCAACTGTCAACAACCATTAGTTGACAGGAACACCTTACAAGGTGCAGGTTTTGCTCCCAGATACATAAGTATCCGTCGATGCCAAGTAATACTTGGGCGACAAGTCCTAAGGCCGCTTTTTGCGGCCTTAGTTGTTTCTAGACCAAGAAAATTATGCACTACATCTGCTACGTCTACGAAGCCGGTTGCCCAGGCCAACTCCCTTCAAGAACAAGCAACGTCCAGCCATGCATCGTAATTACTGGATTATTCGTACCTCAAGAAAATATTGCCGAGTTAACGCGGGAGTACCTACACCTAAAGCGCACATTCAATCCGAGGCACGCTGGGTCTCTTCAGCACGACCTTTAACTCATTTTATACGAGATAAAAGGGTCTGATCTGCGTACGGATATTCGTAAGAAAGGCCGAAACACTCGACGCAGGGCATTTGGGTGGCTGGACAAAACTCTGGACCTACTGGAAAGACTGAACTGTCGAATAGTGTCTAGAATATATGTAAAGCCGCCGGGTGGGGCTTTCGACGGAAAGAAAGTTTACTCCGCGTCGATACAAAAGATTTGTGAAGCATTCCAGTCTTTCCTTGAGGAGCGAGAAGGAAATGGAATTGTAATTGCGGACTCACGCACTCCTGCACAGAATCAAAATGTATCCCAATCCGTCTTCACCCAGAAGTTCAAGGTGAATGGAGACCGGTATGACAGAGTTCTGGAGATGCCCTTATTCGGCCACAGCGAGAACCACGCAGGACTGCAAATGGTAGACTGGATTTCATCGAGTTTGCTATTTCCCATAGCCACCAAAACCTACTGTGACGGTTATATTCAGTCGATACATCTGCATCAAAAGGATGCTCTGATCAAATCTCGATATTCAGATCGGCTAAGAAATCTCCAGTACAGATACCAGGTTGAGAAAAACAACGGAGTTTTCAGGTACTCCGGCGGCATAACTGTCAATGACGGAATATCTCAAAAATCGTCGGTGTACATGTTTCGTTGAATCCGGCAAATGGTTTTGATTGGCAAGAAAAAATGCCCAAAACTATAAAAACCTCGACAACGAAATCAACGCGGATATTTCACGAATTCCTTACTTAACGTCGCACACAAAGGACTCGACCGTGTGACAGACCAAGAGGTTGTAAAAGCAGCCCTTGAAGTCTGGCATCAGGGCTGTGTCCCGTCGCCTCTGATGCGAAGGCGAACCTTCCTGAGCGTTTGTCCCGGGAGCGTATCGACGGGCTGGCACAATCCTAGAGTCTCGATCACGATCTCAGGCCGTTTATGAAAGCCCTACTTCCCTTCCAAACCCGGCACTATAAGCGCGGACTTGATAAAACTGCAGCTTGAATTCATTGCTCAGGCCAGAGATCCTTTCTCGGCGACTTCATTCAAGTAATCCGGGGCCAGATGCGCATACCGCATTGTCAGCTTCAGATCTGAATGTCCCAGGCCTTTCTGCAGTGTCAGTATATGACCTCCATTCATCACGAAGTGACTGGCGAGCGTGTGCCTGCAAATATGAGTCAGTTGCCCTTTTGTTAATTTGATGCCGCCTCTCTCAAGGGCGGATCTGAAGGCGCTGAAGCAGGACTGGAACGGCAGTTCGGGCTCGTCGATTTTCAGTCGACGTAACTTTTCCAACGGGTTTTTCCCTTTCCAATGGCCTTGCCGGATCAGCTCGTTAAATACTGCTGTGAGATAGGCCTGCTCATGGTTCTGGGTGTTCTCTGAAATACCGGAATCCAACCGGGGCTGCAATAAGTGCAAAGTCGACAGGCTTGAATCTGACGATGACATGACTCAAAAAGCTGAGAGTGCAACCAGCTAAGTCGGTAATTGCAGAAATAATCTAACGCTTAATGAATTTTACTGCTGCCCCTGGAAGTCAGATCGATGTCCGATTTCCAAGGGCAGAGCATAATAAGGGGGGCGCACTACAGGTGTTGAGGTGGTATCAGACACGCCTTCTGCGAAGGCCGACTAGCGATAACAGACCAAATCCTAGAAGTGCCAGCGAACCCGGCTCCGGCACTTGTACGCTGGGCCCGAGATCCATGGAAAGCAGACTGCCTGCTTTTTTTCCGCTTTCATCCAGAAAGCGAACCTTCAGGTGCGGTGTGTCAGTGTAGTTGGCAACGCCCGAGTCAAAGGTAAAGGAAAACAGCATACCGTCGGCCAAGTTCGCTGAACCAGTCCAACATGGGTGATTGATTCCACCGGTCAGCGCCTGGCATCCATTGGCATTTAAACCCCAGCCATTAATGTTACCTCCAAATGTACCAGGACCAGCCAGAAAGATATCACTTGGACTGGAGACTGCTCCCACATCGTTGATAGCGATAGAATCAATCGTGAGCGCACTGGCCCAATCACCTGTGAGGTCGGCAGGATCAGCATCAATCTGAAGATTCATCGTGTTTCCGGCCCACGATGAGGAAAACGTCGCCCCCTGAAATGTCAGCAACCCAGCGGATGCGGTCAGAGGTGCCAGCCCAACAAATGTTAGAACGATACTGGCCAACTTACTGCGAAGCATCGAAGTCATGATTTTTTCCCCAAAAACTAAATCCGGTTGATAAATCGTTGTTGCAACCACTAATCCACAACGACTCCATATCTAACAAAAAGCAAAAAAACGGCCAGAAACTTCATGTTTATGTATTCAAACGTTTTCTTTTTTTCGTCGCTTTAGGCCAAACATAGGACTGTAAAATTTCCCGACACCAATAACCCAAAGCATTCTATAGATAGTCATGCCAAGTGGCGTCAAAATTCGCAAGGGGACCGCGTCCAGCATGGCTTCCTAGTAGACAACGATGTTGCAATAAGTCTAGCGGACAAGTAACAAGCTTTTTAGGGTCGGCACCTGTGCCCAATAGAACAGCGCTGAAACACAATGGCATCCACTCTAGGCTTTTGCGGTATTTAAAGGCGAACTTCGGTGGATGCTAGCACCACTACTTCCTTTAGTCGCTATGAAACTGAGCGAATTCTTTCCATGTGACAATCGCGTATTTATACATGGTTTTGCCGACACTCATTTTTGTCAAAAAAGCCAACGTCCCGAAAAGACAAGCCGAATACACTACCTCCTGAACAAAAATACCAGCCGTGCTCACCACCCGCGCGGCGCGAGTACAAAAACAACGACGTAATGGAGTGTATCAATGGCTTTTTCCTCCCTTTCCCGGTCAAGGGCACTGTCTCTTGCGATCGCCGCCGCCACTGTCGGCTTCTCTGTTCCAGTTAACGCCAGCATGGGCAACCTTGGCACCACCTATGGCGTTATGCCGGTGGATGTCGCTACGGCCCAATCCTTATCCATGTTCAATGACCAGGTGTCAGCCACCTATTACAACCCAGCCTATCTGACCAAAGATGAGCGTGGCGAGCTGACCTCTGGCATTCTGCACGCCGAGCAGGAGCTGCGCTCTGCCAACCCGAATGCCACCAATGGCGACATCCTGGCCAATTCGCCGAGCCAGCACGTGCTGATTGGCATGAAAACCAATCTGGGTTCCTTGACTCGCTTCAAGCACCCGATCTATCTGGGCTTTATTGCCGGCGTCGAGAAATACGGTAAGGAAATGCTGGCGTTCGATTCGCAGACCACGGAGAACGGCCAGTTCCTGCAGTACGGTAAGGAGCCTTTGTTCCTGAACATCGGTGGCGCCACGCCAATCTGGCGAGGCATCTCCGCTGGTGCGTCTGTGCGTGTCACCCTGGACGCCCAGGCAAACCTCGATGCGGTATCTACTCTTGGTGGCGAGACCAGCCGGGAACGTCTTGCCGTCAATGCCGAGCCGTCACTGAAAACCATTCTGGGCACCACCATTGATCTGGGCAGCACGTTTTGCCCAGACAGCGAGTGCTTCCTGAACGGCTGGGAAACCGCATTCACCTATCGAACGAAATCAGCAGCCTCCACATCGGTGGACTCCAACATCATTGTCACCCAGACCATTCCGGATCCCGGCCTGAGTCTGGCAGTCTCTACCATTGATTCCTTCCAGCCGGAAACCTTCGGCTTTGGCGCTCAATACAAGGGCGAAAACTGGCGGATTGGTGGCAGCGTGGAGCAGCAGAACTGGTCAGAGCTGGAGAACGAATTTTCTTCCGACACGATCAAGGACCAGCAGTCTGTGCCAGCAGGCAGCCGGATTCAGTTCGACGACGTGCTGATTCCACGGATCGGCGCCGAGTACGCCCTGAACAAGAACTTCTCCGTGCGCGGCGGAATTGCCTATGAGGAATCACCACTCAAGTCGACCCGTAATCCGGAGATCAATTATCTCGATACCGACAAGATTGTCGTCGGCCTGGGCCTGAGCGCCACCTACGACCGTACCCGTCTGCTGGCCTACCCCGTCCGTCTGGACATTGGTTACCAGTACCAGCAGCTGCAGGAACGGGATTTCACGCTGGTGGATTTTGACGGCAATGAAACACCGGTTACGGCAGACGGCGACGTTCACGTTGTCAGCGGCTCCATCACCCTGAAGTTTTAAGGAGGGCACGCCATGAAATACAACAAAACACTGGCACTGGTTCCCGCCCTGTTACTGGCCGCTTGTGGCGGCGACGAACAGACCATGAACGAGACAGTCTCTCCCGGCTCGGTGATTTATTCCTATCCGGCCGACGGGCAGGCGGATGTCAGCCCGAAGGCCGACGTCGTTCTGCGCTTCAGCCATGCCGTGACCGACGAGGATGCGGACCTGCAAAACAAGATTCTGGTTGAATCCCAGGGCCAGCCCGTGCCTTTCTCGATCAGCCGGGTGGACGGGGGCAAGAGTCTGAAGCTGTCCCCTGCCTCAGAGCTCGATCACCTCGGCGCCTACACGGTGACCTTTAGCGAGCCACTGATTGCCGAAGGCGGTCGGCAGATAGAAACCCCCAACGCGGTAGGTGACGCCGGCATTCAGTTCCAGACCCGGGGCAGTTTCTCCGGGCCAGCGAGCACAACCAACTCGGCCGAGGGTTTTGGTATTGCCTGGCAGGTGCCGGCAAACAATAGTCCCTTCGAGGCGATGAACTTCTCTACTTTCCGTCTGGCAATGACCCACCCTGTCCACCCCGAGTGGGAGGCCCTGGGCGGTTCGATCCAGCTTCTTGATGGCAACGGCGATGAAGTACCGGTGACGGTTCTGGTCAAAGGCAACCGGATAACCGTTGACCCCTGTGTGGTCGAGGACCCAAGGGAATGTGGCAGCAAAGCCGACGTTCTGGATACCAACCAGACCTACACGCTGCATTTCGAGAACCTGGCCAGCCTGACAGCGCCGGACGCGGAACGGTTCAGTGAGGAGATCGCATTTACTCCCCGCGAGACTGGCCCTACAGTCGTACTGCAGCAATCTGCTGTTGATTCGGGCCTGGCGGCAGGCGCTGCGGAAGAGGATGCAACCCGATCGGTTCTGAATGGGCAGATCATCAACGGTGTGACTCTCAATTCAGTTCTGCAGGGCGAAGCTGGCCCTTCCCAACAGACTGGTGATCTGTTTGCAGAGCTGGCCTTTGCACCGGCGTTCGAGGCTAATGAGGCACTTCCGTTGCGCATAGCCCGCGGCAGCGTGCTGAACAGCACCAGCCTTGACGTTCTGGTGGGTGGCGAAGTTCCGGTTCTGGATGCCGCCACCGGCCAACTCCAGACCACCGGTAACATCAAAGTCACCATGTTGTCGGATGCCTCCGGCTATCTCAGCCCCAATCCCTATACCGACGACCTGAGCGCACCACGGCACATCACGTTGTTTATGGATGTTTCCATGAACACTGAAAATGCCCAGCCCAACGCGGCTCTGTCGCAGGACCTGATGGGGGTGGAACTGCGCGGTATCGCCCTGGTGCAGGATGGGGTGCTGACCATCGACGCCATTGGCATGGTGGAACCCAACCTTCTTGGGCAGGAGTACACCGACTCGACCATCGCGTTCCATCTGCAGGCAGCCACCGATGCCGACTCAGTGCTTGATGCCGAGATGCTCCGTGAACTGGACAGCACACCACCAAGCCTGGTCAGCTGGATGCCCGGCCCGGACAACGCCATTCCGGATACGCGCCAGTCGATGCAGCGCCCCGGGGATCCGGTCATTCTGTTCTTTGATGAGCCCCTTGCCCCGGACTCGATTAATCAGGGAGTCTCACTGATAGCCGATGGTGTTCCTGTCGAGACACTTGAGACAAGACTGGACGGAACTGCCGTAACCCTTAACCCTGGCGATGGTCTGCGCCATGGCGTTGACTACGAAGTCGTCATTGATGGTTTAACCGATCTGGCCGGAAATCCAGCTACCACGGCTCCCTTGCAGTTTTCACTGGCCGATATTGGCGACTCCTCTGTGACCAGGCGCCCTGCCCTTGCCCTGACAACCTATCCCGGTTATCCCTGCGAGACCGACCACAGCCTGCTGGACCTCTCCGCCGGCATACTTGGCCAGTGTTATTCGGATGGGGGTATCGGCGACACTCTGCCAGTCAGCACCATGCCGTCAGATCGCCCCATTACAGTGGTCTTTTCAAAGTCCATGGACCTGAACTCCATCATTCCGGGCGACACGTTTATCGTTGAAAAAGTGAGCCAGGAACCAAATGGCTCCGTCACGGTTCTTGAAAACGAGGTGCCTGGCCGGCTCGAAAAGAATCTCCAACGGATACGCTTCTACCCGGACCAGCCCTGGGAAGCCGGCGCGCACTACCGGTATACCCTCAAGTCTTCTGAAGGTGCGGGAACCTGCACGGCTGGAGCCTATACCTCGATTTGCGATTCCGATGGCCTGGCCCTGAAAACCGATCTGCTTGAAGGGTTGGATGACGGCGGCGGCAACAACGGCCCAGATGACATGGTGATCTATTTCACCGGAACCGAGCCACTGGACAGCGTGTTCACGCCGCTGCGGAACCTGCCAGTACGCGATACCAATGCCAACTTCCTGGTGGACTGCGACTCCAATACCAATCCGGACTGTCTTGAGCCTTTTGCCCACGAGGGCAGCGACGATGACGGATGGGCCGCTTCAGCCAATTCAACCAAACTGAGGGTCCGTAATAACCAGGCCTCGGCCTCTCCACCTGTCATCGTCGCCAGCACGGCCGACGCGAGGGTTGGTTGCGAGACCGGTGAGCAGTGCCCCAAGGACAAGTTCATTTACCAGACCTACGCCCTCAACACAGAAGTTGTCGGCCCTGGCGTGTATGAACCAACCGGTGATGAGGGGATTCTGGTGAACCTGTATCCGACGCAATTGGCGACCACATCGATCAGTGTGTTTACAGAGCTTCGGGTTTTTGGATTTATCCCACTTCAAGAGGAGTCCATTACCAATACCCAGGTCCTCCGCATGCGCTATGCCAAGGACGATCCGGCGTGTTCCGGCCCGGGCTGCAGCCGCTCTGGCCTGATACCCGGGGTGATTACCGAAGGTGAGAATGGCCAACCGGTATTCAAGACCCGCGCCGAACTGATGCTTGATGCACCCGACATGGAAATTCCGTTGGGTGGCCGCCACGACCTTTATGGCCGGGAATTTGTGCTTGAACTTGAAGGCAATATCACCTTCTTCGATGATGGCAGGATGCAGATTGAGCAACGCAACTCCAACCTGGTCGACATTAACGTTCGGGCGCGAGCCCTGGGGGTTCCCGGTGGTGAAATTGTGACGATCGATCTGCCCCTGCAGATCCCCGAGCAAGGCGTCTATCTCAACTTCATATCCAATCCGGTCAAAGAAATCCCGGCAGAGCAGTAAAAGGCTCTGAAACCTCAGCAAAGGGCCAGCCTTCGGGTTGGCCCTTTTTGCACCGGGTACAACCGAGGGTTATTTCCCCCTCCAAGTCATTTACTGCTAATCTGGTTGCAGATTGAAACCGCTATAGCAAAACAACAATTTTCAGGAGAGGCCCTTCATGGAAAACGGCACCCACTATCGTACCTGTCACCTTTGCGAGGCCATGTGCGGTGTCGCGATCGAAATAAAGGACGGCCAGATTGCCTCCATCAAGGGTGATGAAAATGATCCATTGAGCCGGGGGCATATTTGCCCGAAGGCGGTTGCTCTACAAGACCTGCACGAGGATCCTGACCGCCTGAAGAAGCCTGTTCGGAAAACCGGGACCGGCTGGCAGGAAATGGAGTGGGACGAGGCCTTTGATCTGGTCGCGGAGAAACTCCATCAGACCCGTCAGGACCACGGTCGCAACAGCATCGGCGTGTACCTGGGCAATCCGAACGTCCATAACCATGGTTCTCTGGTTGCCACCATGCCGCTGCTGCGGGCCATCGGGACCCAGAACCGGTTTTCAGCAACTTCTAACGATCAGCTGCCCCACATGCTGGCCAGCCTGGAGATGTTCGGGCATCAGGTTCTGTTTCCGATTCCGGATATCGATCACACGGATCTGTTTATCTGCATCGGCGCCAACCCCATGGCGTCCAATGGCAGCCTGATGACGGTTCCGGACTTCCGCGGGCGACTCAAAGCCCTGAAGCAACGCGGCGGCAGGATGATCGTGGTTGATCCACGCCGGACTGAAACCGCCAAGCTGGCCGACGAGTTCCACTTTATCCGGCCCGGAAGCGATGCCCTGCTGCTCATGGCCATGGTGCATACATTGTTTGAAGAAGGCTTGGTGGATCCGGGTCCGGCCGAGAGGCTGGTGAAAGACGTCGACCTTCTGCGTCTGGCGGCCATTTCCTTCACCCCTGAATCTGTCAGCGAGCACACCGGCATCTCCGCAAAGGATATCCGGGCACTGGCCCGTGAGCTAGCCACAACCCGGAAGGCGGCACTTTACACTCGCATGGGCACCAGCACCCAGACATTTGGCGGTGTTGCCACATGGCTGGCCTACTGCCTCAATATCCTGACCGGCAAACTGGATCTTCCGGGCGGCATGCTGTTTTCTCAACCGGCCATTGATCTGGTGGAACTGGGCGCCATGGCCGGGCAGAAAGGGCACTTCGGCAAGCGCCACAGCCGTGTAAAGGGACTGCCTGAATTCGGCGGGGAATACCCGGCCAGTACCATGGCCGATGAGATGCTGACCCCCGGCGAAGGGCAGATCCGGGCCTTTGTCACCGTTGCCGGCAACCCGGTGCTCTCCAGCCCCAACGGGCGGCGTCTGGAAGAGGCTCTGGGCGGCCTCGATTTCATGGTCTCGGTGGACTATTACCTGAACGAAACCACCCGGCATGCCGATATCATTCTTCCGCCGACAGCTGCGCTGGAACGCAGCCACTACGATCTGATCTTCAGCATGTTTGCGGTGCGCAATGTCGCCAAGTACAGCGAAGCATTGTTCGATGCCGGCCCGGATACCCGTCATGACTGGCAGATTTTACTGGAACTGGCCCACCGGCTGGAAAAGATCCGGAAAGGCGGGCGCCTGCCCCTGCGCACGGAGCTGGGCTGGCGCGCATTCAAGCAGATTGGTCCGGATCCCATTCTCGATCTGTTGTTGCGCTCCGGCCCCTACGGCGCCGATGCCGGGCGCGCGCGCGGATTGCTGCAGCCAGCCGTCGATCTGGTGATGGACATTCTGCCGAAACGACACCTGCTTCGTGGACTGGCCAAACTCAGCCCTCTTAACCGAAGCTGGCAGGAACTACCAAAAGGGCTTTCCCTGAGCGCCCTGAAGGAAAACCCGAACGGTGTCGATCTTGGGCCGCTGAAACCATCCCTGCCGGAGCGCCTGTTTACACGCGATGGCAAGATCAACCTTGCGCCCAGGCGCTATCTTGACGATCTCGGCCGGCTGCACGATGCACTGGCTGCGCCGACCGGAGACTCCCTGCAACTGATCGGCAGACGCCATGTCCGCAGCAATAATTCCTGGATGCATAACAGTCAGCGACTGGTAAAGGGCAAGGATCGTTGCACCCTGATAATTCACCCCAGAGATGCCAGTCGTCTCGGTTTGCAGGCCGCTGACTCGGCGGAAATCGCATCTGACTCCCGACAGATTGTGCTACCAGTCGAGATTTCTGAAGATATTATGCCCGGCGTGGTGTCGATTCCCCACGGCTGGGGCCACGACCGGGAGGGAACCGGCCAGTCGGTGGCGGCTGCACACGCTGGCGCCAGCATCAATGACGTTCTCAGCGACGGCCCCATTGATCCGCTCTCGGGTACTTCCGTATTGAATGGACAGCCTGTTGCTGTCAAAGTCTGGCGCCTGGAGCGCCAACGTAAACGGGCCTGATTCGAAAAAAGGAGCGGACAATGCCCCAGTGGCTGCAGTGGAGTCTGATTATTGCCGGCCTGGTTGCCATCATACTTTTGGCAGTGTTTATCCGCCGTCAAGTGCAATTGCTGTCGGAAAACCGCAAGCGGCAGGCCAAGGCTGAAGAGTTCCAGTCAAACCGCAGAAAAGACATGATCCGCAGTGTTCGTGTCATCGCAATGGCGGTTGAAGAAGACCAGATCGAGTACTCGGAGGCCTGTCTGAGGCTCAAGGGCCTGCTGGACCATATTGCCCCGGAGTTACTGGAACAGTCGCCTTTCAGGGTATTCCAGGATGTGCATGACCAACTGCAGCATATGCCCACCCATCGGGCACGGCAGGCAACGGAAACGAAGTTCGTGGAAAAAATGGATAAAGAACGCCTCGATGTTGAACAGAAGCACGCCGATGCGATTCGCCGTGCTGCAACGGCCATCCGACACCATTCTTTTTAGATCTCACGCAAGTAATCCGGTGCATCCTGGCACTGGTCAGACCTTATTTTTGTAACAATATGTAACCAGAATAGCGGTAAATGAGATATTTTAGCTCATCAAATCAAAAGGTTCCGTCGACTTGAAAAACTGACACGCCGCTCACTTCTTCCAGGTTACAACTATTGACTTTTCTTTTTTCCATCAGAGTCTAAATTGAAAACAGGGCGGCACCTATCATCTGCGGAAGGTGCCACCTAACGTTGTTTTCTCCTGATAAGTTTGGACGACACTGCAATAAAGCGGGTGAGCTTGCCGGCCTTGGGCCGGCTTTTTTTGGGGGATTTTTCGGAAAGAGGCTCCCGCTACTGGCTCATCATGCCTGCCATGGCCATGACACTGTCCTTGCTGTTAACCAGCTCGTCGAACTGTTCCTCGACCTGTTCCCGGTTGAGCCCCAGCTCGTCATAAAACGCCTGACTGACGTCTTCGCCCGCACCCAGAGCCACACCCCTGGCAGTCAGCAACTGGCGGCCCAGCCACAGCAACCGGGCATAGACGCTGTGACTGCCATCGTAGGAGGGGTTCTTCTGATAGCGTATTGCCAGGGTGACCTCATCCGGCATACCCCAATTCTCCATCAACTGGGCTGCGATCTGTTCCCGGGTGATCCCAAGCAGATAGTGCTCGGTCACAGAGGAATCGATATCAGGATTCACTTCCAAAGAACGGCAAACCAGCTTGAAATGAGGTGGGAACACCTGCGCAAGGACCAGATGACCAAAGTTATGGAGCAGTCCACCAAGGTAGGCAAGACCGAACACTGGCCGCTCGCCACGGGGCATCATGCTAGCCAGGATACCCGCTGACTGGGCCTGCCAGATTGCCTGTTGCCAGTAATCCACGTAGCCCTCCGGGTGATCCTGGGGCTGCTTGAGCGCCCGCCCGAGAGAAAGCCCCATGGCCAGGTTCATGACCAGATCGAATCCGAGCACCCGGGAAACCGCGTCGTGCACCGACTTTACCTGACCTGCTGCCGCATAGAATGAGGACGAGGCCCAGCTTACAACCTGCGCCGCGAGGCTCGGGTCGCTCTCGACAATATCTACAAGGTCACCCATGACAGCGTTGGGATTGACCCGAAGGTGGATAATTCGCTGGGCGGTTTCGGGCAGCGGCGGCAGCTCCAGGGTATCTTCCAGTCGTTGCTGTATTCTCAGGCCGGTGAATTTCTTGATGGCGGAATGGAACTGGTCCCGATCCCTGCCGTGGTCGTCAAGGTTAACGTTGATGGATTCCGGCGCAACGGCGAAGGAGCGTCGATCAGCCTTGGCTGTCAGGGCCCGGAAATCCTCTGCTGGCATGACCATCGCTAGGTTCTGCTCGCCCAATTCAAGCGCAACGGCGGGCAAGTCATCCACACGCTCATCTACCACGGTTGGCCAGCCTGTCAGTGATGGCAATGCCGGGAGCGCCTTGAGGCCCGCCCTTTCCCGAACGCGCAACTGTTCGCGGCGCTTCATTAGGCGCAGATCACGGCCCAGCTGTTTGTTCAGTTGTTCCAGGTCAATCAGATCGTCGCGGCGGCAAATTACCTGGAGGTTCCCTTGCTCATCACTGAGCAGAACCATTCGCAACAGTTCTTTCTGGCTCGCCTGGCCTGCATCCCTCAGGGATACGCCGGCTGCGGTATCACCCAGAGCCTGCTGAACTGCGACAGGTAATTCCATATATTTCTCCCGAATATTGCTGTTTTCCGTCGGATAACCCGAACCTGAAAATCACACTGAGTTCAGTATAGGGCAAAGAAATGACCCTGACGTTGACTGAACTCTATTTCCAAACCGCTTTCATACGCACTCAGTGACCAAATGGACGTCTCTAGACATCGCCGTAACGCGTTCTGTCACCAAGCCATCGCCTAACGAGAGCGCGGACAACCTCCGGGTGAGCCATCAGGCCTGGCGCCATTTCCCGAACTGGCTCGATCCAGCCCTTGTCGCGCTCAAAGTCTGCCAGCCGAAACTGCATCATACCGGTTTGCCGGGTGCCCAACACCTCGCCCGGCCCTCTTATTTCCAGATCTTTCTCGGCGATAAAGAAGCCGTCCTGACTGTCCCTGAGCGCCTGCAACCGGGCCTTGCCATTGGCAGACAGAGGTGGGTGATACATCAGCACACAAAAACTGGCCTGCTCGCCCCGGCCAACACGACCACGAAGCTGATGCAACTGCGCCAGCCCAAGGCGCTCCGGGTTTTCAATGATGATCAGCGATGCGTTGGGCACGTCCACCCCAACCTCAATGACAGTGGTAGCAACCAGCAGATCCAGCTCGCCGACTTTGAACTGCTCCATTACCGCCGCCTTTTCCTGAGCCTTTAAACGCCCGTGCACAAGCCCCACTTTCAGATCCGGTAATCGCTCGGCCAACTCCTGGGCAGTGACTTCTGCTGCCTGGCACTGCAGGGCTTCGGATTCCTCGATCAGGGTACAGACCCAGTAGGCCTGCCGGCCTTCCCGACAGGCGCCGCGGACCCGTTCGATCACATCTTCCCTGCGGCTGTCTGGAATCACGATGGTTTCGATCGGCTTCCGCCCTGGCGGAAGTTCGTCAATCACCGAGGTATCCAGGTCGGCATAGGCGCTCATGGCCAGGGTACGGGGAATCGGTGTTGCCGTCATGATCAGTTGGTGAGGTGCCAGGGAGCCTCCCACGCCCTTTTCCCGCAGGGCGAGTCGCTGGTGAACACCAAAACGGTGCTGCTCATCCACAATCACCAGGGCAAGGCGGTGGAACTCTACATCCTCCTGAAACAGGGCATGGGTGCCTATCACCACTCCGGCATCGCCCGACTGGACCGCTTCCAGCGTTTCAGCCCGGGCTTTGCCCTTAACCTTTCCGGATAGCCAGGCCAGGCGAATGCCAAGGGGTTCCAGCCATGCCCGGAAATTCTGGAAGTGCTGCTCGGCAAGGATTTCCGTAGGTGCCATCAACGCCACCTGGGCACCAGCGCCAATGGCCTGCAATGCCGCCAGCGCCGCCACCACTGTTTTTCCGGAGCCGACATCGCCCTGGACAAGCCGGAGCATCGGCAGCGGCTGGCTCAGATCCTGACGAATGTCAGCCAGCACATGACGCTGGGCACCGGTGAGTGCGAACGGCAGGGAATCCAGGAAACGCTCGGGTAGGTCACCCGTGGGCAGGAGTGGTAGCGCTTCGCGGGCCTGGATCTGCTCACGCACCTGCAGCAGGCTCAATTGATGCGCCAACAGCTCTTCCATCACCAATCGCTGTTGCGCGGGGTGGCGTCCTTCCATCAACTGGTTTACTGGCGCGTTGGCAGGTGGAGAATGCACCAGTTGGACAGCTTCGGTGATTCCGGGCAACTGGTATTCGGCCAACAATCCCTGCGGTAACCAGTCCTTGATCGGGAATCGCTGGAGATAGCCCAGGGCCTGCTGACACAGAGAGCGCACCCGGGGTTGCTGAATCCCCTCGGTAAGAGGATAAACCGGCGTCAGGGTTGCCTCACCTTCCGACGGCATGGGCGGCGGGTTCACCTGGTACTCGGGGTGGTAAAACTCATACCCTGCGCGGCCAGGACGAACCTCGCCAAAGCAGCGAACCCTGGCGCCTTCGCTCAGCTGGTTTTTCTGGGCGGCGTTAAAGTGAAAGAAGCGCATGACCAGAAAGCCGCTGCTATCCCGAAGGGTCACCTGCAGGCTGCGCCTGCGTCCCATCACGAGATCGGCTTTCATCACCTCCCCTTCCACCACAGCGACGTCGCCAATGCGAAGACTTCCCATGGGTATAACGCGGGTTCTGTCCTCATACCGATGTGGCAGGTGAAAGAGCAGGTCCTGCAGGGAGACAATGCCCAGCTTGGCGAGCTTCTCTGCCAGGGCGCTTCCTACGCCCTTGAGCTGGGTGACCGGAATGTCATCCAGTGACGTCATAGGCAGGCTCAGGCGCTTTCAGCCACAACCGGTGTATCCGTTTTCGCCTTTTCTATTACCCGGCACTGGCTGGCAGCCAGGGACAGCACATCAATAGCCTTGGGCCGCGGGAAAGTAACCCGCCAGGCCAGGGCCACCGTGCGGAACGGCACCGGAGGCGCAAACGGCCGGACTGCCAGGATGTCTTCATGGTACTGCATGGCCGTGGCGGCCGAGAGCGGCAGTACGGTAATGCCCAGGCCGGAAGCCACCATATGGCGAATGGTTTCGAGGGAACTGCCTTCGGTGACCAGAGCCGGTGAACCATTATTGGCCCGATGCGTCACGGCCTCCACCAGTGGTGGACAGGATTCCAGAACCTGGTCCCGGAAACAGTGGCCCGGCCCGAGCAGAAGCAATTGCTCCTTGGCCAGTTCGTCCGCAGTCAACTGTTCCTTACTGGCCAGCGGATGCCCGGCCGGAAGCAGAACAACAAACGGTTCATCGTAAAGCGGCAGGGTAACCACTTCCGGCTCCTCGAACGGCAGAGCAATAATAATGGCGTCCAGCTCAGACTGCCGGAGTTTCTGCCTCAGGTTCGCGGTGTAGTTCTCTTCAATGTAGAGGGGCATCTCCGGGGCGGCACGCCTGAGTTCCGGCAGCAGGTGCGGGAACAGGTAGGGGCCAATGGTGTAGATGGCGCCCACTTTCAGAGGTGAGTTGAGCTGGTTCTTGCCATCCTGGGCCATGTCCTTGATCAGGCCGACCTGGTCGAGGACACGCTGGGCCTGTTCGATAATGCGCAGCCCGGTTTCGGTGACACGGATGCTGCTTTTGCTTCGCTCAAAAAGCGGTATACCGAGCTCGTCTTCCAACTTTTTAACAGCAACGCTGAGCGTTGGCTGACTGACATGGCAACGCTCTGCAGCCCTGCCAAAATGCCTTTCGCGGGCCAGCGTAACGACGTATCGTAACTCGGTGAGAGTCATGGTGAGCTCCGGTCAGAAAGATGCGGGTCGAAGTTTCACGAATTTATGAGGTAAAGCATAAGGATTGAAATTGTCTATGGCAATCACTGAAGGTAGTAAGGCGCACCGAATTCTGGTGGCCGGTTGCGGCAAACTCGGGGGCACCATTGCCACCCTACTGACAGCCTCAGCCACGGTGTACGGCCTGCGCCGGAACCCGGACCGTGTTCCCGACGGCGTTGAAGGTATCGGCGCCGACCTGACCCGGCCGGAAACACTCACCGGTAAGTTACCGGAGGGACTCGACATCGTTATCTATTGCCTGACGCCCTCCAGATACGATCAGCAGGGTTATCGGGATGCCTACGTGACGGGCCTGGCAAATTTATTGGAGGCCCTGGGTGGTCAATCCCTGAAACACCTGTTCTTTGTGAGCAGCAGCAGTGTCTACTCACAGGATGACGACAGCTGGGTGGATGAATCCAGCCCCACGAAACCGGCCCGGTTCAGCGGCGAGCAGGTCCTGGCTGGCGAGCAGACCGCGCTCGAAAGCGGCCACCCGGCGACCATCATCCGCTACAGCGGCATTTACGGGCCGTCACGGCGGCGTTTTCTTGAGGAGGTCCAGGAGGGACGAATGAATCCGACGAAGCCAGCACCGTTCAGCAACCGGATTAATGAAGAGGATGCGGCAGACGCGGCAGCCCATCTGGTTAAGCTGGCGCTCTCGGGAGCGACACTGGAAACCTGCTACCTGGCCAGCGATTGCGAGCCGGTGCGGCTTGATGAGGTGGTGGACTGGGTCCGGCAGCAAACACCCTGCGCCGAGCCGCAGCCGGATGCACGAAAAGGCGGACGGGCCGGCAGTAAACGCTGCAGCAACAAGAGACTGCTGAGCACCGGCTTCCAGTTCCGCTATCCGGATTTCCGGGTCGGCTACCGCGCCATGATCGACCAGGGCTGAGCCTACGGCATTAAAAAAGGCGGCCCAAGGCCGCCTCTTCTGAATCCTGGTGTCATCAGGTCTTAGCTGAGCACCATAACCGCTTCCATTTCAATGGGCACACCCTTGGGCAGCGCCGCGACGCCTACCGCCGCTCGGGCCGGATACGGCTCCTGGAAATAAGTGGCCATGATCTCGTTGACCGTGGCGAAATTGGCCAGGTCAGTCATGTAGATGTTCAGCTTCACGATGTCCTTCAGCTCGCCACCGGCGGCTTCGCAGACAGCCTTGAGGTTATCGAATACCTGCCGGGTCTTGGCAGCGAAATCGCCGGCGACCACTTCCATGGTTTCCGGTACCAGCGGAATCTGGCCAGACAGGTATACGGTATCCCCCGCCTTTACCGCCTGAGAATAGGTGCCGATCGCCTGGGGCGCATTCTCGGTCTGAATTACGGATTTGTTGGTCATGACCCTTGATTTCCTCTCTTCCAAAACGCCAATCGTCGCTTTTGCGGAGCGCGCCTGTCAACCGGGCTTTGGTAGGGTTCAGTGCCGCACGCGGCTGATGTGGGTAATCGCACGAATGTTGCGGATTCGCCGCATCACCCGGGCCAGGTGACGGCGACCATTCACATGCACCACCAGACTGACCACGCCAAAGCGGGCATTCTGCTCTTCCACGTTGATGCGCTCGATGTTGCCGTCAGCCATGGCAACGGCGTTGGCCATCTCGGCGATCACACCTCGCTGGCGCTCCAGCTCTACTCGCAGCTCCACGGAAAACTCATCGGTAATGTCCTTGGCCCACTTCAGATGGGTCAGGCGGGCCCGGCCCTCATCATCCTCCGGCAAGCGAGAGCAGGTATCGGAATGAATCACCATGCCTTTGCCGGAATCCATCACCCCGACAACCGGGTCCCCCGGAATCGGCTTGCAACAGCTGGCGAACCGGACCAGAAGGCCTTCGGTGCCACGAATGGTCACGGGGCTGTGATTGCCGCCCTCAATATCGCGAGGCACTTCACTGGCTTCAGCATCCTCGGAGCCGCTGGCAAGCTGACGGGCAACCAGATAGGCCATGCGGTTGCCGAGGCCAATGTCACTGATCAGATCATCAAAACTGTTGACCTGATTATGATTGACCACCGCCTGCTTCTGGGCGTCGCTGATCTCAGACAGTTTGGCACCAAAGCCCTTGAGGGACTTTTTCAGCAGTGTGCGGCCAAGCTCCAGCGATTCCGCTCGCTTCTGGCTCTTGAGCACATGGCGGATACTGCTGCGCGCCTTGCCGGTTACCACAAAGCTGAGCCACGCGGGATTGGGGCGGGCACCGGGCGCGGTAATGATCTCGACGGTCTGACCACTCTGCAAGGGCTGACTCAATGAACCCAGATTGCGGTTGATGCGACAGGCGACGGTAGCGTTGCCAATATCCGTATGGATGGCATAGGCAAAGTCCACCGGCGTTGCCCCGCTGGGCAACTCCATGATGCGGCCCTTGGGAGTGAACACGTATATCTCATCCGGGAACAGGTCGACTTTAACGTGCTCGATAAACTCCATGGAGTCATCGGCCCGTTCCCGCATCTCCATCAACCCTTTCACCCAGCGGTCCACCCGTGCCTGATTCACGCTGGTGACGCTGCTGGGCTCATTCTTGTACATCCAGTGGGCCGCGATACCGTTGTTGGCGATATGCTCCATCTCCTCGGTACGGATCTGGATCTCGATATTCACATGCATACCGAACAAGGTGGTGTGAATCGACTGGTAGCCATTGGCCTTGGGCATGGCAATGTAGTCCTTGAAGCGGCCCGGCAGGGGCTTGTAGAGGCTGTGCACGGCGCCCAGGATGCGGTAGCAGTCGTCTTCGGTGTCGGTGATGATCCGGAAGGCATACACATCCATGATTTCATGGAAGGACTTCTGCTTGAACTTCATCTTGTTGTAGATGCTGTTCAGGTGTTTCTCCCGGCCCAGGATCCGGCCCGGCAGGCCGCGCTCTTCCAGCTTCTCCTGCAGTTTGCCGCGAATGTCCTCGATGATTTCCCGGTGGCTACCACGGAGCTTGTCCACCGCCTTGGATATGTACTTGGAGCGCATCGGATACAGGGAGGAAAAGCCCAGATCCTCAAGCTCGGTGCAGATCGAGTGCATACCCAGGCGATTCGCGATGGGGGCGTAGATATCGAGGGTTTCGGTGGCAATGCGCTGGCGTTTTTCATAGGGCATGGGGCCGAGGGTGCGCATGTTGTGCAGGCGGTCCGCCAGCTTCACAAGAATCACCCGGATGTCGCGCGCCATGGCCAGGGTCATTTTCTGGAAGTTTTCAGCCTGGGCTTCCGCCCGGGAACGAAATTCTATCTGGGTGAGTTTACTGACCCCGTCCACCAGCTCCGCCACATCCTCGCCGAACTGTTCGGCCAGGGCATCCTTGGGAATACCCGTGTCTTCGATCACATCATGGAGCATGGCTGCCATCAGGCTCTGATGGTCCAGCCGGAGATCGGCAAGGATATGGGCAACGGCCAGGGGGTGGGTGATGTAACGGTCGCCGCTCTTGCGCATTTGGCCCTCATGGGCCTGCTCGGCATAATAATAGGCCCGTCGCACCTGGTTGATGCGATTGGTATCAAGGTAGGAGCTGAGCTCTCGAGCCAGTCCTTCAACCGTAGCCTCTGCCGACACCGCGCCTCCACGACTTCATGAAATTCAGGGACAAAAAAACCCGAATGCACGCATCCGGGTCCTTCCAGAGTCCTTCCAGCAACGCTCTATAGATACACTATAAAACCGCGGGGACAGATTTCAATGTTTCTCACTTGCGGACAGGTACTTATATACCAAACATCCGCAGATGAATTACTCGTCGTCTTCTTCCTTGAGCAGATCACGAGTAATCTTGCCTTCGGCAATTTCGCGCAGGGCGATGACCGTGGGCTTATCATTCTCTTCAGCCACCATCGGCTCGGCACCCTTGGTAGCGAGCTGACGGGCACGCTTGGTAGCCAGCATTACCAGCTGGAAGCGGTTATCAACGTTTTCCAGACAATCTTCAACGGTAACTCGTGCCATAACTTCCCCGACTAATAAAATGACTGTTTCAGCAGACCGCACAGTTTACTGTGGCCGGTTCAATTTGTATACAGGAAAACGCCGTATCAGCCCGGGCCGGACAATCCCGCGAGTAATAACCGGTGCCTTGATTGCTGTACTTCCATACGCAAGCGCTGGGCGCGCACAATGGCAAGCAGATCCCCGAGGGCAGCACTGAAGTCATCATTAACCACCAGGAAATCGAACTCCACAGCGTGACGGCACTCCTCCTCGGCCTCTGCCAGGCGGCGCTCTACCACCTCCGGCGCATCGGTGCCTCGCCCTATCAAACGCTCTCGCAACACTTCGGGCGAAGGAGGCACGATGAAAATACTGACACACTCGGGAACCAGTCGGCGCACCTGCGCGGCACCCTGCCAGTCGATCTCGAGGACCACATCCTGGCCCGTTGCCAGAGTTTCCCGCACCCAGACCTGGGAGGTGCCATAATAGTTGCCGAAGACATCGGCGTGCTCCAGGAAATCGCCCCGGGCGATCATCGCCTCGAACTCGGGCCGACCGACAAAATGGTAGTTTACCCCGTCCTGCTCACCCTCTCGCATGGCGCGGGTGGTATGGGAAACGGACACACCGAGCTTCTCGTCATTGCGGAGCATTTCTGCCACCAGGCTGGTCTTGCCGGCACCGGATGGCGCGGAGATAACGTACAGAGTACCCTGCTCAACTGCCTGACTCATATTCCGAGAACTCCAAACCTGGACGCGACGGCCGCGTATTCCGGCCGGTAAAGCACGGAATTATACGGACTTTGGCAAAACACCGCACCCCACGAGGGCGGCAGCTGATACCATTTGCCTATTCTTTCGTTCACTGACTGCAAGATTCCATGCGAACCACCATTGATATCACCCTAAAGCAAGCCAGCAAAGCCATAGACGCCCTGAGCGAGGCATCGCCAGGGCTCTCCCGCCAGAAAATCAAGGATGCCATGGTAAAGGGCGCCTGCTGGTGGACTCACAAGGGCAAGCGCCTTCGACTGCGCCGTGCCACCAAGGAACTCAAACCGGGCATCCGGCTGCAGCTTTACTACGATGAGAAGGTATTGACGAAAAAACCGGAGGATCCGGTTCTGCTGGAGGATCTTGAGCGCTACACGGTCTGGTTCAAACCCCACGGCCTGCTGGCACAGGGCTCACAGTGGGGGGACCATTGCAGCCTGCTCCGCCTGGCGGAGGTCCAGCTCCAGCGGCCTTGCCATCTGGTCCACCGGCTCGACGCCGATGCCGCCGGACTGATGCTGATCGCCCACGACCCGAAAGCGGCCGGAGCCCTTTCCCAGCGCTTCTCGGGCCGAACGATGACCAAACACTACAAGGCTCGAGTGACCGGCTTGATGGACGCGCAGGAGCAGGTCGTTGATGCGCCTGTTGAGGAAAAAACGGCGGTCAGCCACGTCTCGACACTGGAAAAAAATGAGGCCGAGCAGACCTCACTGATCCAGGTCAGCATCGAAACCGGCCGGAAACACCAGATCCGCCGCCACCTGGCTGGCCTGGGGCACCCGATCATCGGTGATCGCCTGTATGGCCGAGCCGCAGGATCACCCTTACAGCTTTTAGCCTTTCATCTCGAATTCGACTGCCCCCTGAACAAACGCAAAATGGTGTTCAAGCTTCCAGCAGAACTGGACACCCTGAAACAGAACTGACCAACACGACAGAAGCCTGGATTATTCCAGGTTCTGCACCTGCTCCCGCATCTGCTCGATCAGAACCTTCAGATCAACCGCAATGCGGGTGACCCGAGCATCAATACTTTTGCTACTCAAGGTATTGGCTTCCCGGTTCAACTCCTGCATCAGGAAGTCGAGCCGCCGGCCAATGGCATCGTCACTTTTGAGAGTGTCGGTCACCTCGCCAATATGGGCGTCCAGTCGATCCAATTCTTCGGCAACATCGCTCTTCTGGGCCAGCATGACCATCTCCTGGGCCACCCGCTCGGCATCCAGCTCCACTTTCGCTTTTTCGAATCGCTCCCGAAGCGTTTTCTCCTGGGCCTCAAGCAATTCCGGCATACGTTTACGCACGTCGGCGACGAGATTGCCCATTGTGTTGAGGCGCTCCTCAAACAGTGGCCGCAAACGCTCACCTTCTCGCTCACGTACCGATGCGAGTTCGGCCACAGTCTGCTCGAACAGACCCACCGCGGCGTCTCTGGCAGGGCTGTAGTCCTGTTCGGGCACTGACAACACTCCCGGCCAGCGGAGAATATCCAATGCATTTATGTGGGCCGGATTATCCAGCATCCGGTTAATATGATTGGCTGCCTCGTTCACCGCCTGGGCCATATCCTCGCTGATTTCGAAGCTCTGAGATCCCTTCTCTGCCGACTGCAGGCGCATGGAAACATCCACCTTGCCGCGTTTCAGCTGCTTTCTCAGCTCTTCCCGAAACCGGTTCTCCAGCTCCCGGAACGCATCCGGCAGCCGGAACGAAGGCTCCAGGTACCGGTGATTCACAGTCCGGATTTCACAGGTCAGCGTACCCCAGTCTCCCTGGACGTCCTTGCGGGCAAATGCGGTCATACTTCGGATCATGTCGGCTCCGCTCATGGTTGATGATCAGCAATCGAGTTTAACAGGCTCTTAACAGCTACGGCGAACCGGACAAAAGCCCAACCCCATCGTGTTACACTGACCGACCTTTTCGATAAACGTTCGACCGGGACACGTGCCCGGACATTCAATACTGACTTCAGGAAACACTATGCGTCCAAGCGGCAGAACGCCCGAGCAACCCAGAGATGTTCGAATCACCCGCAACTACACCCGTCACGCCGAAGGCTCCGTGCTGGTGGAATTCGGAGACACCAAAGTCATCTGTACCGCCTCCGTCGAAAACAAGGTTCCCCCGTTTCTCAGGGGTGAAGGCAAGGGCTGGATCACCGCCGAGTACGGCATGCTGCCCCGCTCCACCGGCAGCCGCATGGGCCGGGAAGCTGCCCGCGGCAAACAGGGCGGCCGCACCGTCGAAATCCAGCGCCTGATTGGCCGCTCCCTGCGCGCCGCTGTTGATCTGACCGCCCTCGGCGAACACTCCATCACGATCGATTGCGACGTCATCCAGGCCGATGGCGGTACCCGAACCGCTGCGATTACCGGCGGCTGCGTGGCACTGGTGGATGCGCTGAATCATCTGGTTGCCGACAAGCGCCTGAAGAAATCCCCGCTCAAGCAGATGGTCGCCGCGCTGTCGGTAGGTGTTTATAAGGGCACGCCGGTGGTGGACCTGGACTACCCGGAGGATTCCGAAGCCGAAACCGACATGAACGTGATCATGACCGATCAGGGTGGCTTCATTGAGATTCAGGGAACAGCAGAAGGCGCACCGTTTGACCAGTCAGAACTGGACAGCATGCTGACTCTGGCCAAACAGGGTATTGAGCAGTTGTTTGAGATTCAGAAGGCGGCACTGGAAGGCTGAATTTTAGTCTGGCGCCCGCGTGCCCGGAGGGGGAGGCCTTTCCGGTGCACAGTGTCGGATTACGGCTTACGCCTAATCCGACCTACGGCTTGTTCAGCCCACCCCAAAGTCCGGGGCGCCTGTGTGGCGATGCTTCCCCAGACTGTTGAGGGCCAGGGACGGCCCGAAACAAGCGCACATGGATGTGCTCGTAGCGTGTCTGGGGAAGCATCGCCACACAGGCGTCTTCCCCAAGACTTAAAAGCCGATTTCGATGTCGTAATCCATGATCACAGGGGCGTGATCGGAGAAACGTGTTGAATCGTCAATCCAGCCATCTTCGATGGTCTTCCGGATTCCCGGTGTCAGCAGCTGGTAATCCACCCGGATGCCGGCATTCTTGCGGGAGCCTTCAGCTTGCTCAGGCCACCAGGTGAACTGGTTGCTCTGCTTGTTAATTTCGCGGAAACCGTCGATACAGCCCATTTCATCGAACAGGCGATCCAGCCAGGCACGCTCGTGCGGCAGGAAACCTGAGAAATCCAGCTTGTGGTACAGAGGGCTGGCGTCGGTTACGTGATGGGCCGTCTGGAGGTTCGCGCAGAAAATGAATTGCCGGCGTTTGCGCAGCGTCTTCTGCATATGCAGGCCGAAGGACTCCATGAACTCGTCCTTGTGGTCCAGCACTGTCAGATCGTCGTCGCCAACCAGCTCTTCTTCACGACCAAGGGCGCAGGGGGCCAGAACGCAGGCCACGGAAACCTTGTCAAAATCGGCCTGAATGAAACGGCCTTCCCGGTCCGCCTGCTCATTGGCAAACCCGTACATGATGGCCTTCGGGAAATGACGGGTGTAGATGCCAACGCCGCCATCCTCGTTTTTCTCGCCATCAATAAAGTAGGCTTCGTAACCCTCCGGAATCAGGTTGTAGTCCTCAATCTCGTAGGCCCGCATGCGATGATCCTGGACACAGACCACGTCAGCGTCCTGCTCCGCCAGCCAGTCGAAAAAGCCTTTCTCAACGGCCTGGGCGAGGCCATTGACGCTGATTGATACTACCCGCATACGTGTTCCCTGATTCGGTTTGTGTGTATGATACCGTTTTTACGCGCTAATTAAAGATCAACACCCGCCAGAAGCCTTGTCATGCACGACTATCAGCAAAAATTTATCGAATTTGCCATCCGCCGAAATGTACTACGCTTTGGTGAGTTCACGCTCAAGTCGGGCCGAACCAGCCCCTACTTCTTTAACGCTGGCCTGTTTAATACCGGGGACGACCTGCTTCAGTTAAGCAAGGCCTATGCCGCCGCGATCGCGCGCAGCGGGCTGGATTATGACATTATTTTCGGGCCTGCCTATAAGGGCATTCCGTTGGCTACTGTCACAGCAATGGCGTTGGCTACAGACGGTAACAGCAAACCCTTTGCGTTTAATCGTAAGGAAAAGAAAGATCATGGTGAGGGCGGCAACATTGTTGGCGCACCGTTGCAGGGCAAAGTACTCATTGTGGATGATGTAATCACCGCCGGTACCGCGATCCGGGAATCCATCGATATCATCCGGGCCGCCGGGGCCGAACCGGCAGGCGTGCTTATTGCGCTGGATCGTCAGGAAAAAGGCAACGGCGAACTATCCGCTATCCAGGAAGTGGAGAAGGAATTCGGCATCCCTGTGGTGAGCATCATTCGTCTTGAGCAGGTGTTGGACTACCTCAAAGCCAACCCGGAGTTTGCCGGGCATGCCGAAAAGGTAGCCAGTTATCGGGATCGTTACGGAGTCTGATTGATGGTCAATCGTCTGACCGCACTTTCTGTCAAAGCTACGGCATTGGCGCTTGCCCTGGGCTTCTCTGCCCAGGTGGCAGCGAATATGTACCGTTACACGGATGAGAACGGCCAGATCGTAATCAGCAGTACCATTCCCCAGGAAGCCACCAAACGTGGCTATGACATCCTGAGCAACAATGGCCGCGTGATAGAGACTATCCCTCCGGCGCCAACCGAAGAAGAGATTGCCGCCCGGGAAGCGGAAAAACAGCGGCAGAAGGAACTCGCTGAACAGCGCGAGAAAGACCGCGCTCTGCTGAAGCGCTTCAGCCACCCGGATCAGGCCGTGAAAGCCATGCACCGGAAAATCCGGGAGCTTGAGGGCCTGATACAGCTCAAGCGAGGCAACATCTCGGTTATATCCAGCCAACTGGATAACGAACAGAGCCGTGCCGCTAACATGGAGCGGGCCGGTCGAGAGATTCCCGAGGCCACGCTGGAAAAAATCCGGCGACTGGAATCCCAGATCCGGGACATTGAGCGGGAAATCACCTCACAGACCCAGGAAATCGAAGAACTGCGCAAGGCCTTCGAGGCCGACATAGAGCGCCTGGAAGAGGTCACCGGCGAGGCGCGGACCGTACCGCTTGATCACACCGAAACAGAAAACTGATCTTTCGCTGGAGCGTCCCTGCATACTAAAAAGGCCGCCGGTTTTACCCGGCGGCCTTTTCGTTTCACTCACCTATCGGTGAGACGCTATCCGCGATTCAGGCGGAAGCAGTGCTCTTCTTGGCAGTAGAAGTGGTCTTGCGCGCAGTGGTCTTGCGTGCAGCCGGCTTCTTCGGCTCAACAGATTTCTTCGCATCCTGCGCAGCGTCAGAAACGTCTTCCGCGGCTTCTGCTACTGCATCAGCGCCTTCTGCTGCTTCTTTTTCCAGCTTGGCGACCAGATCACCAGCGAAGCTGCCAAAACGGCTGTTCAGGTTGCGCAGCTGCTCGAACAGGCTATCGCTGTAGCCGTTGTAACGCTTGCGCAGGGTCTTCACGCTGTACTCACGTGCTTCGGACTCGAGCTTCTCGGCGTAATCGAACGGCTTGGAAGCCAGCTTCTTCTGCTGTTCTTCAGCGGCGTTGATACCCTTGTCCACGATTTCCTGAAGCTGTTCTTGATAAGACTTGAGTTTACCCATAATGAATCTCCTTGGTTTCCTGAAAGTTCCAAGACCCTGCCGAAACCAGTGCAACGAGGGCCTTTCTTTAATCTCAGGATTCAAGTTACGCCCTAAAATTAGAATGTTCATACTAAAAGCAGGAAGTAGAGCGATAAGGGGTTTTACGGATTATTCACTTGATCCTGAAAATCCGACTGGCATAATGCCGGGCTGTTAAAGAAGCCTGTCTCCCCGCTTTATTCTGGCTCCATACGCTTTAACCAAAAGAGGCCGCATCCAGGCACGTATGCGAGTAACCATGATCACTTCCGGACCCAGACACCCACGCATCTCCTGGTTTATTCTTCCGTTGATTGCAGCGTCACTGCTCCTTGCTGGCTGCCAGGAGGATTCCAGAGCCACCAAAACAAGCTCCGATCGGGCCAGCGAACTCGCGAACTCCCGGCTTGATATGGCCACAGACAGCCTGCTGAATACTCTCGGGCAAGCCCGCGAGTCCGGTTACGCCGCCAAGACTCCCAGAGAATTGAGCTGGACAGCACCACTGACCCGTGAAGACGGCTCGTCACTGGCGCCTGGAGAGATTGCAGAATTCAGGATTTACTATCGCCTGAGACACCAGGAAGACTACAGGGTTATCCGTATTGAGAGCCCTTCGACCACAAGACTTTCCCTGGCAGAGATGGCGCCCGGCGCTTATGAGTTCGCGATTACCACTGTGGATACCGAAGGGCTGGAGAGCCGGCGCTCGACGCCGGTCACCGTCGATCTGATCTGATTGCGGCTTACCAGCGGAAAATCACCCAACTGGGCACCAACATGTCGGAGTCGGTTTCCCGGATCCAGCCGCCACCATCTGCCGGCACCAGGTAATACTCCGGCCCGACCTCCGGCACGACCTTGATTTCCATGAGCTGCCCATTGACCCGGTATTCATAGAACACTTCCTTTTCACCGGGGCGGATCACAATCTCCGGCCCCTCGCTCGCGGGCTGGTAATCAGAGATCACCACAGGCTCCTCGGGCGTTGCCACCGGCGTCTCATCCAGGGCGCCGTCTTCCTGGGCCAACGCAGCCAGGGGCAAACAGGCGAGCAACAAAGCCGGACAGGCGATTCGTTTCATTTTCGTGATACCCTTTCGTCCATCGATTTCAGTACAGAGTTGCATAAGCCAACCCACGCTTCAATCAGATTCCGGACCTGTTTTGACATGACCAGCAAAAACACACCACCCGTGGTTCTTGTGGACGGATCGTCCTATCTTTTCCGTGCATATCATGCACTTCCGCCCCTGACCACCAGCAAGGACCACCCCACTGGAGCGATCAAAGGTGTGATCAGCATGATCCGGCGCCTGGAGCAGGATTTTCCCGGATCCAAAATGGTGGTGGTCTTCGATGCCAAGGGCAAAACCTTCCGGCATGACCTCTATGAAGAGTACAAGGCCAACCGGCCGCCAATGCCGGAAGATCTGGCCTGCCAGATCGAGCCCATCCATGAAATCGTCAAGGCCATGGGCCTGCCGCTACTGACAGTGACGGGCGTCGAAGCCGACGATGTGATTGGCACCCTGGCCAACGAAGCCACCAGCAAGGGCATCGATGTGGTCGTTTCCACCGGGGACAAGGACATGGCGCAGCTGGTCAGCGACCACGTTACCCTGATCAACACCATGACCGAGACCCGGATGGATCGGGACGGCGTGGTGGAAAAGTTCGGTGTCACCCCGGAACAGATCGTGGATTATCTGGCCCTGGTGGGCGACAAAGTGGACAACATCCCCGGCGTGAACAAGTGCGGGCCGAAAACCGCGGTAAAGTGGCTGCAGAGCTATGAAAACCTGGACAATGTCATAGAACATGCCGATGAAATAAAAGGCAAGATCGGGGAATACCTGCGCGAGGCCACGGAAACCCTGCCCCTGAGTCGCGAACTGGCCACCATCCGCACCGACGTCGAACTGGATTTTGGCCTGGAAGACCTGAAGCTTCGGGAGCAGGATGACAAGCAGCTGCTTGAACTGTTCAAGGAATATGAGTTCCGCACCTGGATTGCCGAACTGGAAGAGGGTGAAACCTCATCCTCCGGCAAGGCTCAGTCCAGCGATGAAAAACCCGGCCCCGAAACCGGCAAGAAAGACTACAGAGTCATCACCGACCAGAAAGAACTGGATCAATGGGTGGAACGCCTAAAATCGGCCGAGCTGTTTGCCTTCGATACCGAAACCACCAGCCTCCGGTACATGGATGCCGAGATCGTCGGTGTATCTTTCGCCATCGAACCCGGCGAGGCCGCCTATGTCCCCCTGGGACACGACTACATGGGCGCCCCCGAGCAGCTGGATCGTGACCAGGTCCTGAATCAGCTCAAGCCGCTGCTGGAGGACCCCGGCCTGGCAAAGGTCGGCCAGAACCTGAAATACGACAAGAATGTACTGGCCAATCACGGCATTTCCCTGGAGGGCATTGCCGAGGACACCATGCTGGAATCCTACGTTCTGAACTCTGTCGCTACCCGGCACGATATGGACAGCCTCGCTATGTATTACCTGGGCGAGAAGACCATCAGCTTTGAGTCCATTGCGGGTAAAGGTGCGAAACAGCTCACTTTCAACCAGATTGACCTTGAAAAAGCTGGGCCCTACGCCGCCGAGGATGCGGACATTACCCTGCGCCTGCACCAGACCCTGAGACCAAAACTGAAGCAAACCGGGAAGCTGGCCTCTGTCTACGAAGACATTGATTTGCCTCTGGTGCCGGTACTGTCGCGCATGGAGCAACGCGGCACCCTGATCAGCGCCAGCACCCTGCGACAGCACAGCCAGGAACTGGCAGAGCGCATGGCAGAACTGGAAAAAGAAGCCCACGAAGTAGCCGGCGAGACCTTCAACCTGGGCTCCACCAAGCAGCTGCAGGCGATCTTCTACGACAAGATGGGCCTGCCGGTAGTGAAGAAAACCCCCAAGGGCGCGCCATCAACGGCGGAACCGGTACTGCAGGAACTCGCCCATGAACACGAGCTGCCGCGCCTGATCCTTGAGCACCGCAGCCTGAGCAAGCTGAAGTCTACATACACCGACACCCTGCCAGAGCTGATTCACCATCGCACCGGCCGCGTACACACTTCCTATCATCAGGCTGTCACCGCCACCGGTCGACTGTCGTCCTCCGAGCCCAACCTCCAGAATATCCCCATTCGCAGCGAGCAGGGCCGCCGTATACGGCAGGCCTTTATCGCACCCGAGGGTTACAAGCTGGTGGCTGCCGACTATTCCCAGATCGAGCTGCGGATCATGGCCCACCTGTCCGGGGACAGGGGATTGCTGAAAGCCTTTGAAAAGGGTGAAGACATCCACAAGGCAACGGCATCGGAAGTCTTCGGCGTCTGCCTGGAGGAAGTATCCTCAGACCAGCGACGCAGCGCCAAGGCCATCAACTTCGGCCTGATCTACGGCATGTCTGCCTTTGGCCTGTCCCGGCAACTGGATGTTGAGCGCAAGCTCGCCCAGCAATACATCGACCGTTATTTCGAACGTTACCCCGGCGTTCTGAAGTACATGGACAACATCCGCAAACAGGCCCACGACGATGGTTTCGTCGAAACCCTGTTCGGCCGTCGCCTGTACCTGCCGGAAATCAACGCCCGCAACAAACAACTGCAGCAGGCTGCCGAGCGCACCGCGATCAACGCCCCCATGCAGGGTACTGCCGCCGACATCATCAAACGGGCCATGGTGGATGTGGAGAACTGGCTGCTGAAAGAACACGCCGATGAAGCCCGCATGACCATGCAGGTTCACGATGAACTGATCCTGGAAGTTAAGGAGTCGGCCCTCGACAAGATACGGTCAGGGCTGGAAAAGCGAATGTCGGCAGCAGCGGACCTGGATGTTCCCCTGCTTGTGGAAGCCGGCGCCGGGGACAACTGGGACGAGGCGCACTGATTCGACCCAGAAAAGGGCATGGAAGCCCGAAAACGCACCGTAATTGACCGCAACATCTGCCGCCGAGCCTGCCTTCACGCCGCGTAGTCCCACGGCAGGCCCCGGGCACTCCCTCTCTGCGAGATACCAGCGTCACGGCACGATATTCGCTACGTAATTGGAGTCGGCGCCCTGCCCCACCATGCACTCCGGGCAGCGCCATGTTGTGACATCCATCTCCGAGGCTCATACCATGACTTCTCTGGCATCTGAACGTAGCTGGCTGCTGGACCCCAGCGTGCTGAAACTGGTTCACCAGTGCCGCCGCCTGATTCACACGGAATTCGGCGTCAAACTGCACCTAACGGAAGAGCATCTCGAACAGCAACTGGCCGATTACGCGCGAAAAACCCGCTCCAGCCAGTTGACCCGCACCTGGGAAACCCTGAAGGACCAGGTTCCACAGCTGAATATCGAACCCGAGGAAGAAGACGACGGTTTCAAGCGTAACTATCGAGGCCAGGTGATTGCGGATGCTCCAACGGCATCAGCAGAGGACCACGAGGCGGGAGAGATAGACCCGCCACGGAAGAAGAAGGTCATCTACCGTGGCCAGGTGGTTGGCTGACCAGCCTTACGCCTGGCCAACCAGATTGGCTAGAGATTAGAAGGACTTGCTAACCTCGATGGACGCACTCCAGGCGCTGAGCTCGTATTTGCCCTTGAAGTAGCTTGGGTCTTCGACGCCCGGGGCCAGATTGGCTACTTCGTCCGGGTTGCTGTGCTGGTAGTTGCGCTCTGTGAACGCTGGATCATCCGTAAACAGCAGTGTTCCTACTGCCGCGTCAAGCGTCCACCCACTCTGCGCATCCTTCCACTGGGCACCTAATGTCAGCCAATGCCGGTCGCTGGACGGGATACGTGCGGTAAGATACTCGTCGACAGGCGACTCGTCCCAAGCATAGCCTGCTTTCAGAGCCCATTCCGGCGTTGCCTGCCAAATCCCGCCAAGATTGAATTGCCAGGTATTTTTCCACTTTTCAGTCACATGACTAAGAATGGCACCCTCCTGTGGAGCCGCCGCAATCTGACCATTCGCTTCTCTACTGACAATGTCCAACTCCTCGAAACGACTCCATTTAGCGTAAGTCGCACCTGCAAGAAGCGTTACTTGATCAGAAAGATTATGCCGAATGCCAAAGGTTGCGCTCTCTGGAATAGCCAGTGGCACTCTGACTTTTTCCGACAGCGTAGTGGTCTGACCGGGCACTCCGGGAACCGGGAAATTGGAAATCGTCGCATTGCCTTTCAAATCAAGTTCGGTTCCAGTCTGGGCACTCAACCCAATTTGGGTTTTATCAGAGAGCTCGTACAGGAAACCAACTCTGAACGTCGCTCCGATATCATCACCCTCAATGTCGGCGTAAGGATCCTGATAACCACTCACTGCCTGCCGTGCTGCCTGGTCTGCCTGTGCGGGACTTGCACCCTGACCAATGGCTGCAGCAAATGCATTTGGATAAACCTGGGCTGCCAAGTCCTGATACCGGGTAAGGCGACCCTCTGCATAAATCAGGTTGATACCCGCACCCATGGAAAGGCCATTCCCATTAGTTACTGAGATCGAGGGAGTGAAGGCAATGGCTGTCAATTCGGTTTCGTCAGCAAAAAAACGCCCAACGAAGTCATCGTTGTAGTCCGCAGCCAGGCCATAGGGTGCATGGATTCCAAACCCCACGTCTATGGATTCATTGACTTCGTGAGTCATGTAAAAATTCGGCAAAACAGCTGGACCCGCAATATCGCCGCCCAGCGAGCCATCGGCCATAACCGCATTTTGACCCGGCAGATTGCGACGCGCTTCAGCTTCCTTGGCCTCGGCATCAATATCCAGAACCGCCGCACCAAAGGAAATATTGGTGCCAGACAGCTGGCTCATCCCGGCGGGATTGAACAAAACCGTGGTCGCGTTCTCGGGGTTGGCGGCAGCACCGGCATTGGCGGTGCCCATGGCGCTGGCGCTCTGCTCATTGAGGGAAAAACCGCCTGCCAGTGCGCTGGCAGGTGCGGCGAGCGCCGCGAGAGTGGTAAAACGTACAGCTCGTGCAAGCATTGAAGATCGGTGGTGCATGGTATCTCCTTGTTGAATCGCGCGGAGTATACGCACCACCCCTTACTGGCCTCAAATGCCATCCCTAACGGTTCAGGAGCCTACCTTTCTACAACTAAAGTCTAACCATTGCAGTTCGTATCAGTCGTCCTGGATTGAAAGCTTGTCCACAGAGGAAGAAAGCTTATCCGCCCCCTGGGCGTCAGCGCCAAGCTTGATCATCAGGCGCAAGTCGTTGGCAGAGTCGGCGTGGGCCAGAGCATCTTCGTACGTAATGGACCCTTCTGCATACAATTGATAGAGCGCCTGGTCAAAGGTCTGCATGCCGGATTCGTTGGATTTGGACATCAGCTCTTTCAGCCTGTGCACCTCGCCCTTCCGGATCAGATCCGACACCAGCGGGGTATTGATCAGCACCTCGATAACCGCCTTACGGCCCTTGCCATCCGGCGTTGGCACCAGCTGCTGGGCCACAATGGCCTTGAGGTTCAGGGACAGGTCCATCCAGATCTGGTTATGCTGTTCCGGGGGGAAGAACTGGATAATCCGGTCCAGCGCCTGGTTCGCGTTGTTAGCGTGCAGGGTGGCCAGACACAGGTGACCGGTCTCGGCGAATTGCACGGAATATTCCATGGTCTGCCGGGTACGAACCTCACCGATCAGGATCACGTCGGGCGCCTGACGCAGCGTGTTCTTCAGCGCGACTTCGAAGCTCTCGGTGTCGATACCCACCTCACGCTGGGTAACGATACAGCCCTGATGCTGGTGTACGAATTCGATCGGGTCTTCAATGGAAATGATGTGGCCACGGCTGTTGCGGTTCCGGTGCCCGAGCATGGCCGCCAGCGACGTGGACTTGCCGGTACCGGTGGCGCCCACGAACATGATCAGGCCACGCTTGGTCATGGCCAGTTCCTTGATTACCTCCGGCAACGACAGATCATCGATTTGCGGGATCTTTACCTCGATCCGGCGCAGCACCATCCCGCACAGGTTGCGCTGGAAAAAGGCAGAAACACGGAAACGGCCAATGCCACGGGCACTAATCGCAAAGTTACACTCGTGGGTTTCCTCAAACTCGGCGCGCTGCTTGTCATTCATCGAGCCGTAGACAAACTCCCTCGTCTGCTCTGGCGTCAACGCGTTCTTGGTCACCGGGAGCACTTTCCCGTTCACCTTCATGCTCGGTGGCACACCCGCTGTGATAAACAGGTCCGAACCGCCCTTCTCCACCATCAGCCGTAACAGTTTTTCGAATTCCATTTTTCTACCCAATTTTCATTGTTCGGCGCCGAACGCACCGTGTCAGAAATTATCCGGCATCTTCGCCTTGGCCCGCGCCGCTTCGCGGGAGATAAGCCCTTTCTGCAGCAGCCGCTCAAGGCACTGATCCAATGTCTGCATGCCGAGGGAACCGCCGGTCTGGATCGACGAATACATCTGCGCGATCTTGTCTTCCCGGATCAGGTTCCGGATCGCAGACGTACCGATCATGATCTCGTGCGCGGCAATACGGCCGCCACCCATTTTCTTCATCAGGGTCTGGGAAATAACCGCCTGCAGGGATTCAGACAGCATCGACCGCACCATGGACTTTTCCTCTGCCGGGAAAACGTCGACCACACGGTCAATGGTTTTGGCGGCGGAGGTGGTGTGCAGGGTGCCGAATACAAGGTGGCCCGTCTCAGCCGCTGTCAGTGCCAGGCGGATGGTTTCCAGATCCCGGAGCTCACCAACCAGGATGATGTCGGGGTCTTCCCGGAGGGCCGAACGCAGCGCTTCGTTGAAGCCCAGGGTATCGCGATGAACTTCCCGCTGGTTCACCAGGCATTTTTTGGAGTCGTGTACGAATTCGATGGGGTCTTCAATGGTAAGAACGTGTTCATAGCGGGTGTCGTTGATGTAATCGATCATCGCCGCCAGCGTGGTGGACTTACCGGAGCCGGTCGGGCCGGTCACCAGTACCAGTCCTCGGGGCACTGAAGACACATCCTTGAACACCTGGCCCATACCCAGGTCTTCCATGGTCAGAACCTTGGAGGGGATTGTCCGGAACACCGCACCGGCGCCACGGTTCTGGTTAAAGGCATTGACACGGAAACGGGCGACACCCGGAACTTCAAAAGAGAAGTCGGTTTCCAGGAATTCTTCGTAGTCCTTGCGCTGCTTGTCGTTCATGATGTCGTAGATCAGCCCGTGGACTTCTTTGTGCTCCATGGGCGGCAAGTTGATGCGGCGCACATCACCATCAACACGAATCATCGGGGGCAGACCGGCAGAGAGGTGCAAGTCAGACGCACCCTGTTTCGCCGAAAAGGCAAGCAGTTCAGTAATATCCATAGGAATCCTCGGAAGGCTTTTTCTTTTATCCCGGTAGCTTCCGCCCGGCGGGGTCCCGGCGCGGTTCACTTGGCATTTCAGTGACCTGCGGGTAACGTGTCACCGTACAAGTGACAGACCGAGCGTGGCAATTTCACACTATGAGCAGCATAGCAGACAACATCGGGAGCGTAACCCGACGCATACAAAAAGCAACATTGCAGGCCGGGCGGGAGCCGGGAGCTGTGCATCTGCTCGCCGTGAGTAAAACCCGTCCACCCGAAGATCTGCGGGAAGCCTTCGCCGCCGGGCAGCGCGCCTTCGGTGAGAACTACCTTCAGGAAGCGCTGGAAAAGATCGAGGCGCTGTCTGGTCTTGACGGACTGGAATGGCATTTCATCGGGCCGATCCAGTCGAACAAGACGCGACAGATGGCCTCCGCCTTTTCCTGGGTGCAAAGCGTCGACCGCCTCAAGATTGCCCGTCGCCTGAGCGAACAGCGTGATCCTGCGCTGCCGCCATTGAATATCTGTCTTCAGGTCAATATTAATGAGGAAGAGAGCAAATCCGGCTGCACTCTGGATGAATTGCCAGATCTGGTGGCAGAAATCGGCGAATTGCCGAACCTCAGCTTGCGAGGCCTGATGGCCATTCCGGATCCGGATCAGCCCGAAGCAGGATTGAGAGCCAGTTTCCGGAAACTTGCCAATACTCTGAAACAGCTGCGGTCAGACCATCCCGACGCCGGCCCACTCGACACACTGTCGATAGGCATGTCCGGCGATCTGGAAGTCGCGATTGCGGAAGGCGCCACCTGGGTACGGGTCGGCACCGCCCTATTCGGCAAACGCCCAGTAAAGAGCTGAACCGGCCGGTTCCTGCTATGATCAGGGCCGGACGTTTAAACGATCAACCGGGGAGTTAACCTTGAGCACATCACCAACCATTTCTTTTATTGGCGCCGGCAACATGGCCAGCGCCATCATTGGCGGTATGCTGGATAACGGCTATCAGGCCGGCAATATCTGGGTCAGCGCGCCGGATGACGCGCACCTGCAAACGATCCGCAAGCGTTTCGGCGTGAGCGTAACCACAGACAACCGCTACTGCGCCGAGCAGGCCGACATGGTGGTTCTTGCGGTGAAACCCCAGGTGATGGCGGATGTCTGTCGCGACATCGCACCGGTGGTTCAGAACACCCGTCCTCTCATGGTATCCATCGCCGCCGGTCTGACAGCCGACACCCTCGATGGCTGGCTTGGCGGCGGCCTGCCCATGGTTCGGGTGATGCCCAACACGCCGTCTCTGGTCGGCAAGGGGGCTGCAGGCCTTTTCGCCAACAAAGAGGTGAAAGACAAACAAAAGAAAATGGTGGAATCGGTGTTCGAAAGCATCGGTTCAGCGCTTTGGGTTGAGGACGAAAACCTTCTGCACGGTGTGACAGCGCTCTCCGGCAGTGGCCCGGCCTATTTCTTCCTGATGCTCGAAGCGCTGGAAGAGGCCGCGACCGAAGCCGGCATTGCCGCTGGAACCGCAAGAGAGCTGGCTATCCAGACCATGGCAGGAGCCGCCGAAATGGCCGCCCGAAGCGAGCACGACCCCGGCCAGCTCAAGCGTAACGTGATGTCTCCCGGCGGAACTACCGAACAGGCCATCAATACCTTTGAGGAAGGTGGCATGCGCGATCTGGTGTCCAAAGCCTACAAGGCAGCATTCAAGCGCTCGGAAGAAATGGCCAAAGAACTGGCAGGCAAACAGTAACCGATAACGGAGACACGGCTTCATGCTGGCAGACATTCTGATTACCATCCTGCTGATCGCATCCACCTTCTACATGACCATTGTACTGCTCCGGTTCCTGCTTCAACTGGCCCGGGCAGATTTCTACAACCCGATCTCCCAGTTCGTGGTCAAGGCCACCAATTCGCCGCTGCGTCCATTGCGTCGCTTCATCCCCGGCTGGGGCGGCGTGGATGGCGCTTCGCTGGTGCTTGCGGTGATCATCCAGGGTATCACCTTCTTCCTGATACTGGTTGCCCTGAACGGTGGCATCCCCGCCGTGAATCCGATCACCTTACTGGTCTGGGCCGTTCTGAACGTGCTGGACCTGATCGTAAAAATCTACTTCTGGTCAGTTATTGCGGTGGTGGTCGTCAGCTGGATCGCCCCCGGCAGCGGCCACCCAGCGATTCAGTTGGTCGCCCAGATCACTGAGCCGGTGATGCGCCCAGTGCGCAATATCATGCCCTCCATGGGCGGCCTGGATCTGTCACCCATCATTGTGTTCCTGATTCTGAACGTTATCTCGGTGGTGATTGAGCACATGAAAATGGCCGCCGGCCTTGGCTCCATCGGGCTGGGTATGTAAACCCCGTCTCAAATATACACTTTGTAACACTTAGCCACGAAATCCATAATTCCCGGGCTGCAAACTCAGACCACTGATTTTGCAGCCTTTTTTTATTGTAACCCCTCGGTTTCGCCCGATCTCTTCACCGTAGCTCTGCCGCAAACATAGATAGAACAAGATAGTATTAACGGTAATTAATCCGTCACCCGTGAGCACCCCGTTTTGACCGGGATACCCGGAAGTCGCGCAGAAGGAAAATCCGATGAACCAACAGGGAACTCTGTCGCAGCAGGTAGAGGCTTATCACAACTGGAAAAAAGAGCTGATCCGACAGATCGGCCGATACCGGCTGTGGCTGCAGGATAACAATCTGTTTTCCGACGATGTCAGCACCCGCATTCGCCATGGACTGGAGCTGCTGATCGAAGATGAGCTCACCATTGCGTTTGTCGGCGAATACTCCCGCGGAAAAACCGAGCTGATAAACGCCCTGTTCTTCTCCGAGTACGGCCAGCGCATGCTGCCTTCGCAGGCAGGGCGCACCACCATGTGCCCCACGGAGCTGTTCTTCGATCGCAGCGCCAACCAGAACTACCTGCTCCTGTTGCCCATTGAAACCCGTAACGGCGATCTGTCCCTGCAGCAATTGCGCAAACAGCCGGAACGATGGGTGAAGCATGAACTGGATGAGCGCGACCCGGAAATCATGCGGGAGGTGCTGGCCGAGGTCGCACGGGTGAAGAGCGTACCGCCGGAGGAGGCACGAAAGCTCGGCTTCGACGAGGATATGCTGGAGCATGACCGAAATAATCCCGGCAACGTTCTGGTGCCAGCCTGGCGTAATGCCCAGATCAGTATCCGTCACCCTCTGTTCGAACGCGGTTTGCGCATCCTCGACACTCCGGGCCTGAATGCCCTGGGTTCAGAACCGGAACTGACCATCAGCATGCTGCCCCGCGCCCATGCCGTAATTTTTGTGCTCAGCGCCGACACCGGTGTGACTGCCAGCGACATGACCATCTGGAAAGAGCACATCGACACCCAGCACGCAGATCATCGGGCTGGCCGCTTTGCCGTGCTGAACAAGATCGATGTGCTATGGGACGACCTGCAGGGGGAACGCCACACCAACGAAGCCATTGAGCGGGTGCGTGGCTATACCGCCGATCACCTTGGCATGCGCCAGCATGATGTGATCCCGGTTTCCGCCAAACAGGGACTGGTTGCAAGGGTCAGGAAAGATAGTGACCTGTTTGACCGCTCCAATATCGGCCAGCTCGAGCAGCTGATTATCCAGCGCATCCTGATGCACAAGGAACAGCTGATTACCCAGAGCCTGATCAACGACCTTCTGGGCATGCTCCAGAACAGCCAGGCGGCGATGCAATATCGCCTGGAATCCCTGGAAGAGGAACTCCAGGCCTGCGCCGGCGTCACCATGGACAAGGCAGCCCTTGGCCGCCTGGCAGAACGCGCCCAGAAAGACTACGACTTCTACTACAAAAAGCTGATTACTCTGCGTTCGAGCCGGCGCCTGATGGACTCCCAGGGCGAATTACTGAAAAAACTGGTGAGTGAAGACCGCTTCGAAGCCCACGCTGAACGTGTCCGTAACAGTATGTCGAAAAGCTGGACGACCGCCGGTATGAACCGCGCCATGGACCAGTTCTTCGAACTGCTTGAAAGCGACCTGACCAACCTGCTGAGCGAAGGGCACCTGGCCGAGAAAATGGTAGGCGCTATTTACCGTCGCTATAACGAGGACAACCGGGCCCGTCATCTCGAGCCCATCCCGCTCCGGGCCGGTCGCCATGTGATCGCCATCCGTGAGTTGCGCAAAAAAGCCCGACGCTTCCGTATCAGCCCGAAAAACCTGCTGACAGAGCAGTCGGTTCTGGTTCGCCGTTTTTTCAACGTCATGGTGGGCGAAGCACGCACCCTGCACGCCCGTGTGCGCCACGACGTTGAACGCTGGCCATCCGAGGCCCTGCTGCCGATCATGCAATATTCCATGGAGCAGAAGCAGCTGCTGGAACACCAGATCCGTCGCCTTCGCGACATGGTCCGCAATGACAAGGACAGCCGGACCGAGCGCCTGCGTCTTACCAACACCATTTCCGATCTGCGCAAACAGCTGGAACTGGCCGACGCCATGCAGCGCCAGATCCGCAAGCCGGCCCCCACCCTGATCCAACAAAAAGTGGTCAATATCTCCGGGGCGGTGTAAGCCCCGCGAGAGCGACCATTCAGGCGGTTGCAGCCATCACGCCCCGGCTTTAAACTGCTGGGCTGGTGATGGCTTTGTCATTGCTTTTCCAGACACTTACGGATCGAACCAGGAACCATTCGCGCCGATGCCTGATACCCTGCCTGCGGATTCTGTCGGGATTGTCACCCCGCAGACCTATCATTTCGACGCTCCCATTGATCTGGCCTGCGGCCAGACCCTGGAAAACTATGACCTGGTGGTGGAAACCTACGGCACCCTGAATGCCGAGGCCAGTAACGCGGTTCTTATCTGCCACGCCCTGAGCGGGCACCACCACGCCGCCGGTTACCATTCCGCCGAAGACCGCAAGCCTGGCTGGTGGGACAGCTGTATTGGCCCCGGCAAACCCATCGATACCGATCGTTTTTTTGTTGTCAGCCTTAACAATCTGGGCGGCTGTCATGGCAGCACCGGCCCCAACAGCCTCAACCCCGAAACCGGAAAACCCTTCGGCCCTGAGTTTCCGGTGATTACCGTCGGCGACTGGGTTAAGAGCCAGGCGCTGCTGGCAGACCGGCTCGGCATCCAATGCTGGGCCGCCGTTGTTGGCGGATCCCTCGGCGGCATGCAGGCCCTGCAGTGGAGCCTGGACTATCCCGACCGCCTGAAGCATGCCGTGGTGATTGCCTCCACCCCCCGGCTCACTGCCCAGAATATTGCCTTCAATGAGGTAGCACGGCAGGCCATCACCTCCGACCGGGAGTTTCACGACGGTCGCTATTACGACTTCGATACCGTTCCACGGCGTGGCCTTATGCTGGCACGGATGGTCGGCCACATCACGTATCTATCCGATGCATCCATGGGCGAAAAATTCGGCCGCGAACTTCGCGATCAGGCCTACAAGTTTGGTTATGACGCGGAATTCCAGGTTGAGAGCTACCTTCGCTATCAGGGCGAGCGATTTTCAGAGTCTTTCGACGCCAATACCTATCTGCTGATGACCCGAGCGCTGGACTACTTCGATCCAGCCTATGAGTTTGGCGGGGACCTTTCCAAGGCACTGGCGGCCGCCAGTTGCGAATACCTGGTGTTGTCGTTCAGCACCGACTGGCGTTTCACACCCGCCCGCTCGGAAGAAATGGTCAACGCCATGATTGCCGCCCGCCGAAAGGTCAGCTATGCCGAGGTGGATGCTCCCTGGGGGCACGACGCGTTCCTGATTCCGACCCCGAGATACACCGACATTTTCAACGCCTACATGGACCGAGTGGCCCGGGAGGTCGGCGCATGAGACCGGATCTCGAAATCATCCAGCAGTGGGTTCAGCCCGGTCATCATGTCCTGGACCTGGGCTGCGGCGACGGCACCCTGCTCGACTTCCTCCAGAGGGAGCGGGGCGCCAGCGGCTTCGGTCTGGAAATCAACCCGGACCATATCACCACCTGCATGGGCCGCGGGGTGGCGGTTATCGAGCAGAACCTGGATACCCAGGGGTTGGGTAACTTTGATGACGGCAGCTTCGATATCGTTCTGATGACCCAGGCGCTTCAAGCGGTCCGGCGCCCCGACAAGGTGCTGGACGAAATGCTCCGGGTTGGCAGCGAAGGCATCGTAACTTTCCCGAACTTTGCCCACTGGCGACTGCGCTGGGGACTGACTTTGAGCGGGCGTATGCCCGAATCCGAGGCGCTGCCGTATAAATGGTATAACACACCTAACATAAGGCTGTGCACCTTCAAGGATTTTGAGGCTCTGTGCCGGCAGAAAGGCATCAGGATCAAAAGCCGTCGGGTGGTAGACGGCCAGCATCAGAACAGCTGGTTGGCGCGCCTGTGGCCGAATTTGTTGGGTGAAATTGCCATTTACCGAATCACACGGGAGACCTAGCAATGATCGCAAAAACCTTTTCCGCATTCCGCAACCTGCTGGTAATTGCTCTCATCGGCCTGTGTAGCCTTCAAGCACAGGCTGGCTCCAAAGATTTCGGCGAGTACAAAGTGCTCTGGAGCGTGCTGCCCAGTACCTTCCTGGCCCCGGAAGTCGCCAAGGCGAACAATCTTCAACGCAGCAAGGGCATCGGTATCGTCAATATTTCCATCATGAAGGAAAACGAAGACGGCTCCATGTCCCCGGTCAGCGGCCAGGTAGAGGGCAAGGTTTCCAACGATGTCCAACAGGTACGCTTTCTGGCGTTTCGCCGTATTCAGGAAGGTGACTCCGTGTATTTTATTGCCGAGTATCAGTATTCTTCCGGCGAGCTGATGACCTTCAATATCACCGCCCGCCCTACCGGACACCGGCAAGACCTGGCGGTGCGGTTTGCTCACACACTGTTCAGCGATTAAGCCTATATGACCAACCGACTTGTCATCGCCAGCAATAATAAAGGGAAAATCGCCGAGCTGACCGAGCTGCTGTCACCTCTGGGCATGACGCCGGTTGCCCAGGGTGACCTGGGCGTCGGTGAAGCCGAGGAGCCGGCGGTGACCTTTGTCGAAAATGCGATCCTCAAGGCCCGCCATGCCGCCTGGGAAACCGGGCTCCCGGCCCTGGCAGACGACAGCGGTCTGGCGGTGGATGCACTCGAAGGCCGCCCCGGCGTCCGTTCCGCCCGCTTTGCCGGCGAGGCGGCGACCGACCAGGACAACGTGAACGCCCTGCTGGACGCCATGGCCGGCGTTCCAGATGGGCACCGGGGCGCCCAGTTTCACTGCGTGCTGGTATACCTCCGTCACCCAGACGACCCAACCCCCATTATCTGCCATGGCCGCTGGCCGGGCTCGATCCTCAGATCACCCCAGGGCGATGGCGGTTTTGGTTATGACCCGGTATTCCTTGTTCCTGAGCATGGCTGCAGCGCGGCCAAACTGTCCCGCTCCGAGAAAAGCAGCATCAGCCACCGCGGACGAGCCCTGAAAATTCTGATGGAACAGCTGAAGGCCGAGGCCTGACCCCGTTGAACGACGCTGAGACCGCGAAAGATCCACAGCCAGCGGCGGTTCGGCCGCCACTGAGTCTCTATATTCACGTGCCATGGTGCGTGCGGAAGTGCCCCTACTGTGATTTCAACTCCCACGCCTTCACCGGGGTTATCCCCGAGTCCGCCTACCTGGAGGCCCTGCTCGAAGACCTCGACCAGGATCTGGCCTTTGCCACCGGCCGGCCGATAGAAACCGTGTTCATTGGCGGCGGCACTCCCTCCCTGATGAGCGGAGAATTCTATGATCGGCTGTTCCGGGAATTACAGGCAAGACTCAACTTTGAGGCAGATGCCGAGATCACTCTGGAAGCCAACCCGGGAACGCTTGAAACCGGCCGCTTCGAAGCCTTCCGGAAGGCGGGCATCAACCGCCTGTCCATCGGCGTGCAGAGCTTTAACGCCGATCACCTGAAAGCCCTGGGCCGAATTCATGACGCCGATGCCGCTCACCGCGCGATACACACCGCTCGCCGAGCCGGCTTCGACAATTTCAACGTCGACCTGATGCACGGCCTACCGGGCCAGACTCCAGAGCAGGCCCTTGAGGACATCCAGACCGCCCTGGACTACGAGCCGCCTCACCTGTCCTGGTATCAGTTGACCCTCGAGCCCAATACTGAATTTTACAGTCGGCCTCCAGACCTGCCGGACGACGATCATCTCTGGGACATCTATCGACGCGGCTCAGACTTGCTGCACAAACAGGGATACCAGGATTACGAAGTTTCGGCCTGGAGCCTCCGCGGAAAGGCCTCTCGCCATAATCTGAACTACTGGACTTTCGGGGACTATCTGGCCCTCGGGGCCGGCGCCCACGGCAAGATCAGTCTGGCCGACGGCAGCATCAGGCGCTACTGGAAAACCCGCCAACCCGAAGCCTACCTGCAAAGGATCGGGAGCCGTACCGCTGGCACAGACGCCATAGCCGCGGAAGATTTACCCCTGGAGTTCCTGATGAACGCCCTGAGGCTCAAAGAAGGAGTGGATGAAAGCCTTTTTTCTGAACGAACGGGTTTACCCCTGACAACAGTTGGGGTAAAACTTGAACAACTGCGAAATGAAAAGCTGATGGTGATCGATCGGCTCCAGGCCACTGACTTGGGCCAGAGATACCTGAACAGCCTGTTGGAGCGTTTTCTGTAATGGACCCTGCACACGGAGTGGCGGCCTTTCCGAAAAGCCTGAAAGCCAGCCTGGTGGTGGCTGCCGTGCTGCTGTTCGCCTTGCTTATGGTCAACCAGCCACTACAGACCGCCTCCGCGCCCCAGGGTATCGTCAGCTATCAACTGGCCGGTACCGCGGATCAGGCCCACGCCATTTTTCGCAGCTGGGGAAGCGAAGGGGTTGCCTGGGCGAAGGTTTCACTGTGGCTGGACTTCCTGTTCATCCCGGCTTACATGCTCGCCCTCATAAATCTCACACGGCATTTCACCCGTGACCGGCCCGGTATTCGTGAGCGAATGGGAGCCCGATGGGTACGGGCCCTGTTCGCGACCGCCGGCCTCAGTGATGGCGCAGAGAACATCCTGTTGCTGAATAATTTCAATCCACCCACCGATGAAGTGAGCCTCTCCGCAACCCTGTGCGCGCTGATCAAGTTCACGGCGCTCACGCTCGGAATTGCAGGATTGGTGATTATCCGCGCGTCCCGGCGCCATCCTCTGGCCCATCACTAGGACCCTCTCACCGGTTATCAGTTGGTCCGGTAAAACAACATGTCCCAGACGCCATGCCCCAGGGTTTCACCGCGCTTTTCAAACTTGGTAATCGGACGGTCGTCAGGGCGCGGTGAATACCCCCTGGACTCCTGGGTGTTAGCAAAGCCTTCAGACTCGCTCATCACCTCGAGCATGTGCTCGGCGTAATTCTCCCAGTCGGTCGCCAAGTGCAGGATGCCACCCACTCTCAGCTTGTGACGAACCCGCTGGACAAACTCGTGTTGAATCAGGCGGCGCTTGTGATGCTTTTTCTTGTGCCAGGGATCGGGGAAGAACACCATCACCCGGTCCAGACAGGCGTCCGGGAGGCAAAGATCAATGACATCGTTGGCGTCTATGCTGTAGATGCGGACGTTCTCCAGGCCCCGATCCTCAATCTCCTTGAGCAATGCACCAACACCGGGCTGATGAACCTCAACACCAATAAAATCCTGCTCGGGAGCCGCTTCGGCCATTTCAGCCAGGGACCGGCCCATACCAAAACCGATTTCCAGGTTGAGCATGTTATCCCGGCCAAAGACCTCGCGTGGATCAATCATTCCATCCTCACGGGTCAGGCCGTATTTCGGCCAGCTACGCTCAAACGCCTTCTTCTGGCCCTCTGTCATTCGGCCCTGGCGCAAAACGAAGCTGCGAACGCCACGGCGGGTGGTTACCGGCGATTCGGCGGCGGTATCCTGGGAGTTTTGCGGTTCTTTATGGTCTGTCATCTGCAATCCTTAACCGCAGGCAGCGGGTCTGTTTAACGGTATTTGCCAACAGTTTACCAGAGTGTCCTCGCTCAGGCGGAGACCACCGAGTTACGACCCTGTTGTCGATCCAGCTGCCGGTAGCCCAGTGCTTCAACCAAATGGCTCTGGCGAAGCTCTTCACAGCCTTCCAGATCTGCAAGTGTTCGGGCAACTCGCAATATGCGGTGTAATGCACGGGCCGAAAGTCCCAGCTTTTCCATGGCACCGGTGAGCAACTGTTCTCCCTGGCGATCCAGCCTGCAAGCGGCCTGCAGTTCACGCCCGGATAAGGCGGCATTCAGACAACCCCGCTCTGATTGCCGGGCTCTGGCAATCAGGACACGTTCCCGGACCGCGGCACTGGTTTCACCATCCCCGCCCTGCTGCATCAGAACGTCGCCGCCCTGCACAGGCACTTCAACGTGCAGGTCAAACCTGTCCAGAAGCGGGCCGGAAATTTTCGATCGGTAACGCGCAACCTGTTGCGGCGTGCACTGACACTCGATGGTGGGATGACCACTATAACCACAGGGGCAAGGGTTCATTGCGCCCACCACCTGAAATCGCGCCGGAAAATTCACCTGCCGCGCCGCGCGGCTGATCGAGATCTCACCGGTTTCCATCGGCTCCCGCAACACCTCCAGAACCCGACGCTCGAACTCTGGCAATTCGTCCAGGAAAAGTACGCCCCGATGAGCCAGGGAGATTTCCCCGGGCCTCGGGCTGCTGCCGCCGCCCACCAGGGCAACAGCCGATGCGGTATGATGAGGCGATCGGAAGGGCGGTTCCCGCCAGCCCCCGGGACGAATAGGAAGCCCGGCCACCGAATGCACGCTGGCGACTTCCATGGCAGCAGCATCATCCAGGCCAGGAAGAATGCCGGGCAGCCGACTGGCGAGCATACTCTTGCCGGTTCCCGGTGGGCCGAAGAACAGCAGATTGTGACTACCGGCCGCCGCCACCTCCAATGCCCTGCGGGGAACCCGCTGGCCGCGGACATCCGACAGATCCGGCACCTCCCCCTTGTTGCCCGGCGGCTGTTCCAGCGAAGATTTGGGCACTGGCACCAGACGGGCGCGGCCACTCAGGTGCTCACAAACCGCCAACAGGTGACCGGCGGCCAATACGTCACCCTGGCTGGCCAGGGCCGCTTCCTCGGCATTCCCGTGCGGAACCAGCAAACTCCGCTGATCCTCCCGGGCGGCAAGCACAGCCGGCAATACACCCTTGAGCGGCCTCAATGCACCATCAAGGGACAATTCGCCAAGAAATTCGCAATCGGAAAGACTGTCCACCGGAACCTGGCCCGAAGCCGCCAGGATGCCCAGGGCAATGGGCAAATCAAACCGGCCGCCCTCTTTGGGTAGATCAGCAGGCGCGAGATTGATGGTAATTCTGCGAGCGGGAAATTCGAAGCCTGCGTTGAGAAGGGCGCTTCGAACACGCTCCTTGCTTTCTCTGACACCGGTTTCTGGCAGCCCTACGATCGAGAGCGCAGGCAGCCCGCCTGAGAGATGAACTTCAACAGTAACGGCGGGGGCGGACACGCCAATGGTGGCGCGAGAGTGAACGATAGCGAGCATGACAACCTTCCATGGTGGTGACCGGAAATGCTTGCCCGGCATCCTGCCGGGCGTGTCCGGAATTTATTGTTTCTGCAGGGAATTTTCCAGCTCGGCCACCCGCTTCTCGAGCGCGTCGACCTTTTCACGGGTCTTCAGCAGAACTGCCTGCTGGGCGTCAAACTCCTCCCGGGTTACCAACTCCAGGCGAGACAGAACGGCCATCACGGTGGCCCGGGCCTGGGTTTCAAAATCTTCCCGTGCAGCGCGGGCCATGTCGGGAACAATCTGGCCGAACTGGCCCTGCAGCTGGGAAAAAATATCCTGTGGACCTTTCACACGTCACCTCACAAATTCCTGAAATATCCGGCTTCGACTAAAAGACAGGGCCGGTTGCCGGTTAGCGGGAGTGTATCACACCGCAGCCCCTGCCATACTGTAGGTGGTCGACCCTATAATAAGTGGCGAAGGGCCAGGGAGCTCGCTCCAAATTGGCTCACTGGCCGGCTACCCGCTCTATTTTGGTGCACAAGTTTGCGCCATTCTGGTACGCGGATATCGTAGCCTGTTGTTTTTGAAATATTTTTTTGCGTTGGCATACACGATGCTAAAGCTCTCGTACGCAATCCGCACAATTGGTGTGCGAGGTGGCAGCATCCCGAGCTCAACAACCGGCCGACGGGCCCTCACTGTTGAGACGGCTTTACCAAGGAGAAAGCAATGAAACTTGTGACAGCGATCATCAAGCCTTTCAAATTGGATGATGTCCGTGAGGCACTATCCGAGATTGGCGTACAAGGCGTAACCGTCACTGAAGTCAAAGGCTTCGGTCGGCAAAAAGGCCACACAGAACTCTATCGTGGCGCGGAATACGTGGTGGATTTCCTGCCCAAGGTGAAGGTGGAAGTTGCTATCGGCGACAACCTTCTGGACCAGGTTATCGAGTCCATCACCAAGGCGGCTAACACCGGCAAGATCGGTGACGGCAAGATCTTCGTGACTGAACTGGCTCAAGCCATCCGGATCCGGACTGGCGAAACCGGCGAAGAAGCGGTCTGAACCAGCTCTGATTTTTCGATCAGCCAACGCAAAAAAATTTATAACCTGAAAAGCCTCGTGCGGAGGGCTTCATATGGAAAGCAATCTTAATCACATCTTTGAACTCCAGTATGCGCTGGATACCTTTTACTTCCTGATTTGCGGTGCCCTGGTCATGTGGATGGCCGCTGGCTTTGCCATGCTGGAAGCCGGCCTGGTGCGTGCCAAGAACACCACTGAAATCCTGACCAAGAACGTGGCCCTGTTTGCGGTCGCCTGTACCATGTACCTGATTGTCGGCTACGACATCATGTACGACGGCGGTATCTTCCTGAGCGGTGTAACAACTGTTGCCGAGATGGACGACGCAGCGATTGCGGGCGTTATTGCAGCCTCCACTGAAGCCGGCTTCGGCGACATGGGCGAATACAGCGGCGCTTCTGACTTCTTCTTCCAGGTTGTCTTCGTTGCAACCGCCATGTCCATCGTCTCCGGTGCTGTGGCTGAGCGTATGAAACTCTGGGCCTTCCTGGGCTTCGCCGTTGTTATGTGTGGTTTCATCTACCCGATGCAGGGTTCCTGGACCTGGAACGGTGACGCGGTATTTGGCATGTACGAGCTGAGCTACAGCGACTACGCCGGTTCCGGTATCGTTCACATGGCCGGTGCAGCAGCTGCCCTCGCTGGCGTGATCCTCCTCGGTGCCCGTAAAGGCAAGTACGGCGCCAAAGGCGAGATCCGCGCCTTCCCAGGTGCCAACTTGCCCCTGGCAACGCTTGGTACCTTCATCCTGTGGATGGGCTGGTTCGGCTTCAACGGCGGCTCTACCCTGAAGCTGGGCGGCATCGGTGTCGCCAACGAAGTTGCCAACGTGTTCCTGAACACCAACGCAGCTGCCGCCGGTGGCCTGATTGCTGCCCTGATCGTGGCACGTCTGATGTTCGGCAAAGCCGACCTGACCATGGCCCTGAACGGTGCCTTGGCTGGCCTGGTTGCCATCACTGCCGAGCCGGCGGACCCTTCTCCCCTGCTGGCCACCATCATCGGCGCCATCGGCGGCACCCTGGTTGTATTCTCCATCGTGACCATGGACAAGCTGCGCATTGACGATCCGGTCGGTGCCATCTCTGTACACGGTGTTGTGGGTATCTGGGGTATCTTCGCGGTCCTCCTGTCCGACGCAGACGCAACCTTCATGGGTCAGCTGGTCGGCATGCTCACCATCTTCGTCTGGGTATTTGTTACCAGCCTGATCGTCTGGAGCATCCTGAAGGCCGTCATGGGCATCAGGGTTTCCGAGGAAGACGAGTACGAAGGTGTGGATCTATCCGAGTGCGGCATGGAAGCCTATCCGGAGTTTGTCAGCGGCAAGCAGTAATCGCTGATACGGGTAACGAAAAAGGGGCGCCATCCGGCGCCCCTTTTTTTGTCTGCCTATTGCCACCTTAACCTTCTTCCGGACGGACCTCGTCTTCCAGCGCATCCACCATGAACTGGGGCATCGCCAGGGCACCGTGATGAACTCCGGAATTGTAGTACCGGGTCACGAACGGACGGTTGTTGGCGTCTTCCTCGCGGAAGTACTTGATCGGGTTTTCCTTGCTGGCCATGGTGCAGCTCCACCAGCCCGTCGGATAGACCGGCTGAGGAAATGGCAGGGTCTGCACGTGCTCGAACCCCGCCTTGCGCATGTCCTCGTGAATACCCTTGATGATGCTGTCGGTGTGCAGCAGCGGCGACTCACTCTGCTGGACAATAATGCCACCCTCACGCAGTGCCAGCATGGCATCCCGATAGAAGTCCAGGGCAAACAGGCCTTCGGCCGGGCCAACCGGATCGGTGCTGTCGATGATAATGAGGTCGACACTGCTCGGCTCAATGTCCCGCATCCACTGAATGCCATCCCCGAAGAAGAAGTTGGCGCGCGGATCACTGTTCGCTTCGCAAAGCTCCGGGAAGTACTTTTCCGACATGCGGGTGACGCGCTCGTCGATTTCCACCTGCCAGGCTTCCTCAACGCCCGGGTGTTTGAGCACCTCTTTCAAGGTACCGCAGTCACCACCGCCAACAATCACCACCTTTTTGGGATCCCGGTGAGTAAACAGGGCCGGATGGGTCATCATCTCGTGGTACAGGAAGTTATCTCGGGTGGTCAGCATCACACAGCCATCCAGGACCATCAGGTTACCGAAGGTCTCGGTCTCATAGATTTCCAGTTTCTGGAACGGTGTCTGCTCCTCGTGGAGCTTCTTTTTCACCTGCAGGGAGAACGCCGTCCCCTGGTCCTGGAATACCTCGGTAAACCAGCCGTCATTGAGTGCTGTCATGTCTTGCCTCCCGCTGTGGGCCATGGGCTGAATGGAAAGGGCGTATTGTAGGGGCGCCCCATCGTGAGCTAAAGCGATAATCGCGGTGAATGGCCACGTATTTTCCGCACCCAATGCTTTTAGCCCGGAGTGGGAATCCATACAATGGCGGCCAGTGTTTCCTGACAGGATAGCAAGCATGAGCGAAGCCAGCGCCACCCCGGCCCACAAGGTATACAACATTGCCCACTGGAGCGATGGCTACATCGGTGTCAATGATCAGGGCCAGGTACTGATCCGTCCGGATCGTGGCCACAGCCCGGCCCGAATCAACTTGCCGGAACTGACCAGAACGCTGACCGATTCCGGGGTTCAACTGCCGGTACTGGTGCGCTTCGTTGATATCCTGCACGACCGGGTCAACAAGCTATGCAGCGCCTTTAACAAGGTCGCAGAAGAACACGCTTACCAGGGACGTTACACAGCGGTCTACCCGATCAAAGTCAATCAACAGCGCCGTGTGGTCGAGGAACTGCTGGCCGCCGAGCCGGCCGCCTCGAAAGGGCAGATCGGGCTTGAAGCGGGCAGCAAGCCTGAACTGATGGCAGTGCTGGCGATGTCGCAGCAGCCGGGATCGGTAATCGTCTGCAACGGCTACAAAGACCGGGAGTACATCCGCCTGGCCCTGATCGGCCAGACCCTGGGTCACCGGGTATTCATCGTGGTGGAGAAAAAGTCGGAACTGCCACTTATTCTGGATGAGGCAAAAAGCCTGGGTGTTTCGCCCCTGATCGGGGTTCGGGCCCGGCTGGCAACCATCGGCAAGGGTAACTGGCAGAACACCGGCGGTGAAAAATCCAAATTCGGTCTATCCGCCAGCCAGGTGCTTGATGTGGTGAACACGCTGCGCCAGGCAGGTGCCCTCAACACCTTGCAACTGCTGCATTTCCACCTTGGCTCCCAGATTGCAAATATCCGCGACATCCAGACTGGCCTCAGGGAATGTGCCCGCTTTTACAGCGAACTGCGCCAGATGGGCGCACCGATCGGAACGGTAGATATTGGCGGAGGCCTGGGTGTGGACTACGAGGGCACTCGTTCCCGCAGCAGCTGCTCCATGAATTACAGCGTTTACGAGTATGCCTACAATGTCGTACACGTACTCCAGGCAGAGTGCGATCGCCACGGTATTCCCCATCCGGATCTGATCAGCGAATCCGGCCGAGCCCTGACCGCGCACCACTCTGTGCTAGTAACCAACGTGATCGACCACGAAGCACCGGAAAACCGGACACCGCAACAACCAGACGAGACAGCCTCAGCCCCGTTGCACGATCTGTGGCGCGACCTGGAGAGCCTGCAGGACGCCAACACGCCGCGCTCACTGGCGGAGATCTACCATGACGTGCTGCACGCCATGGCCGATGTTCACGCCCAGTTCGCCCACGGCGTACTCTCCCTTCAGGAACGGGCAGACGCCGAAACCCTGTACACCCGCTGTTGCCGACTGCTCCGGGATCAACTGGACAGCAGTAACCGGGCCCACCGGGAAATCATCGACGAGCTCAACGAGAAACTGGCAGAAAAGCTGTTCGTGAATTTCTCCCTGTTCCAGTCACTGCCCGATGTCTGGGGCATCGACCAGATCTTCCCGGTGATGCCGATAAATGGCCTGGACCGGCCGCTGAACCGACGCGCAGTCATCCAGGACATCACCTGCGATTCTGACGGGCGCATCGACCTTTACGTGGATGGCCAGGGCACCGAGACCACCTTGCCCCTGCCCGAAGAGAAACCCGGCGAACCGTTGTTGATGGGCTTTTTCATGACCGGTGCCTATCAGGAGATCCTGGGGGACATGCACAACCTGTTCGGCGACACCCATTCTGTGGACGTCCGCCTGACCACAGAAGGTGGCTATGAGATCGGCGACCCCATCACCGGCGATACGGTGGCCAAGGTGTTGCGCTATGTGAACTTTGAACCGGATGCCTTGATGGATGCCTATCGACGCAAGTTCGCCGCCTCCTCCCTGGCACCGGAGAGCCAGTCATCGCTGCTGGCGGAGCTGGCCGCTGGTCTGGATGGCTATACCTACCTGGAAGAATAGCCAGGCTCAGGGTTTCCGGCGCTCCCGACGCCAGGCGCTGGGGGCAATGCCCTCCCACTTGCGGAAGGCTCGGCCAAAGTTTGAAGGATCACTGTAACCGAGGGCATCGGCAATCTCGTCGATGGTCAGCTCATTGCGCCGCAGCAGTTCCAACGCTCTGCGGTGACGCAGGGAATCCTGCAACTGCTGGAACCGGACGCCCTCTGCTGCCAGTTGCCTGCGTAGTGTCCTTGCGGATATCTGCAGGTGTTCAGCCACCTCCTCGAGCGCAGGTAACCGCTGGCTTCGCCCGGTTTCAAGCAGGCGCATCACCCGGTCCGAGACCGACGTAGCGCCCTCGATAAATCGCATTTCCTCCTGGCACTGTGCTTCGGCAATCCGACGGGTCACCGGGTTCGACAGGGACATGGGCGAATCCAGAAAAACCCGCTTGAACCGCAGCTGGTTCACACCGCTGCCAAATGTGATCTGGCTGCCAAACAGCTGGCGATAGGCCGTTGCATCCTCAGGCTCCGGAAAATCCAGAAGGCAGCGGCCGCCGTCCAGGAGCCTTTGACCGAACAGCAAAAGATTCACATCCATCAACGACGCCATCACCACATCCACGTTGAACCGGTACAGGTCCTCGATACTGTGAGCCAGATCCAGCTGGATCACTGCCTCACGGCCGTCCACGAAAAAAGACAGCTTCATATAGACGAAACGGATCTGGAAATACTTAATCAACACCGTGAGCGCCTGCTCGAGGGTGTCGCAACTGATGGCGGCCTGGGCCAGGGAACCGTGGGTGGTAAATTTCAGTCGCTTGCCGTATTCAAGCCCGAGGGCCGGATCACCGCTTTGCAACAGGCTTTCGCGGCAGAGAGCGCTGAACTGATCAACCGTGATGAAGTTCTCCGGGTGACCAAGCATGGAAGGCCGAATCCCGGAGGCCGACAGTAACCGGGACCGTTGCAGGCCACGATCCTCCGCCAACTGGCAGAGAATATCCGCATAGTGCGCCCGGATAACGGGCAGGTTTCCGGTAATGCCGGGTGCATTCATGGGGATGGTTGTCTTCCGGTATCGGTGTATTGCTCAGACTAGACCGCTATGCAGGTTCCGGCAATCACCGGCGAGACGACCGGCAACCGTCGCTGATGCCAGAATTCTGCATTTTTTTCCGAACGGGCTGATCCACCGGATAGACCGACCCGTAAAACCAGACACTGACAAACCCGGGACGAGTGCATAGAATGATGACCAGAACAAGCTCAAATCATGCGACTGTCAAGGAGCGTCCGGTGACCACACTGGATCAGAAGCCAGCCAGTTCCGAGGGCCGGAAGGATCCCTGGAGCCAGATGCTGCAGAAAGTGGGTAAGAACCAGGACCGCGAAGCATATCACGCGCTGTTCGAGCATTTTGGCCCTCAAATCAAGTACTACGCCATGGCCAACGGCCTGGCGAGCCACGCGGAAGAGCTCGTGCAGGAAGTCTTTGTGTCTATCTGGAGGCGGTCCTGCCTGTACGACTGGCGCAAGGCTGCCGCTTCTACCTGGATTTTTACCATCGCCCGTAACCAGCGCATTGATATGCTCCGGAAAATGCAGCGTACCAGTGCTGAAATGCCGGTGGAGACAGAAGACCTCTGGCAGATTCCGGGTGAAAACGAGAACGAGCCGGTCACGTCTTTGCACCGCCTCATGTCCGAGCGTCGGATCAGGGAGTCCCTGAGCCACCTGCCGGAAGAACAGATCACGGTTATTGCCAAGGTTTACATGGAAAACAAGTCGCACCAGATGGTCGCAGACGAGTTGGACATCCCGCTAGGTACCGTCAAAAGCCGGGTTCGCCTGGCATTGAACAAACTGAAAGTGATTTTGCAGGACCAGAACGTATGACACGGCACCATCCCGACAGCCTGAGCCTGATGGAGTACAGCGCAGGTAATCTGAGCGAGCCTCATGCTCTGTGCATCAAGCTCCACCTGGACAAGTGTTCCCACTGCCGCAGCCGTGTGGACACACTGGACAGTCTGGGCGCTGTGATGATGGAGCAGCAGCCAAAGGTGACTGTTTCCGAAAGCATGTTTGACAGCATTCTTTCACGGATTGACAGTGAACCTGCTGGTGAGCCTGCTTCTCCAGCGATTCCGCGGGTCAGTGCTCTGCAGAAACTGCTGGGCGAAGACCTTAACAGCCTGCCGTGGAAGCGCCAACTCGGCGACGTGAGTGTCCTGGACATTACTGACCGGTTTCCCGGCCAGAAAGAACAGGTAGTTTTACAGAAACTGGCCGCGGGCGGAAAAGCGCCGGCCCACACCCACCGGGGTGAGGAAACAACCATCGTGCTGCAGGGCGCCTTTGCCGATCAGAAAGGGGTGTTCAATCAGTGGGATTTCGTAGTGCTGACCGACGAAGATGAGCACAAGCCGGTAGCGGTTGGCTGTGAAGACTGCATCACTCTGTCTGTGCTTAGCGCCCCGGTCAAGCTGACAGGCACATTTACGCGGATGCTCAATCCCTTTATTCGGTAATCAATTCACCGGATTAACGGGCAAAGGAAGGGGCGACAAAGGTCGCCCTTTTTTATACCCAATTCTGGAATTGTCAGAACTACCAAGGCAGTTCCGAGCCATCCCAGCTCAGGAACCGTCCATTGTCATCCTCCCCCAGCCCATCGATCACGTCCAAGAGGTTGGAGGCAGTTTCCTCCGGAGTATGCACCTTAAGCTTGGCGAGAGACTGGCTGAATGGTTCGCTCAACGCCGATTCGGTTGTGCCCGGATGCAGGGATACGCAGGCAATTGGTTTGCATCGGCGTGGTAACTCAATGGACAGGTTCCGAACCAGCATATTCAGTGCCGCCTTTGAGCTGCGATAGGCATACCAGCCGCCAAACCCGTTGTCGGTTATCGATCCGACTTTGGCAGAAATAGCCACCACCCTTTTGAATTCCCTATGCCGCAGCCATGGCAATAACGCCTGGGTCAGCAACCCGAAACCGGTTGCATTGACTGCGAACGCTCGCGCCATACTCTGCGAATCCAGATCTTCAAGCCGCTTCTCCGGAAACATATCCGGCCCATGGAGCAAGCCGGCGGCATAAATGAAGCCGTCGATGCCTTCCTCTCTGGCCAGCAACGATCCAAGCGCCTCTGCAACGGCCGCTGGCGACGCACTGTACTCGGCATCCCATGCCAGCACCGTACTTCCCTCATGGGCCCGCAAGACTTCCGGCGCCTTCTCCGGGTCACGACACAACCCGATCACTCGGGTCGGCGCATCCCGTTCAATCAAACGGGTCGCCAAAGCGCCGCCAATTGCGCCGGAAACCCCGGCAATCACCACCTGTTTCATGAGAAGCCTCCTTTGTTCCGGAGAACATACGAAAATTCTATCGTCCGGACTGCCAAAACGGTGAACCAGCACATTAAAACGGGCGTATGAAACCAATGTTCAAATCACCTTCGGTGTTCTGCCGTTCCGGGCAGCACTCCAGTAAAAAAGCGCACCTAGGAGAGTATCCATGCAATACCAGGCTCCGGCGAACGACCTTCGCTTTCTGTTGTTTGATGTATTGGGCGCAGACCGGCTGCATGAGCTGGAAAAATACGCCGATGCCACCCCGGATCTGATTTCTGCGGTCATTGATGAGGCCGGCAAGCTGGCTGCGGAAGTCATCCAGCCGACCAACCAGGCAGGCGACCGGGAAGGCTGCACCTACGACCCTGAATCCCGCTCGGTGAAAACACCGGACTGTTTCAAGGAGGCCTACAAGAAGTTTGTCGAAGGCGGCTGGACCGCACTGGACGCGCCACTGGAATACGGCGGTCAGGGCCTGCCCCACACCCTGAAATTCGTGGTGGATGAAATGGTCTGCTCCACCAACCTCTCCCTGGGCATGTACCCCGGGCTTACCCACGGCGCCATCAGCGCCCTGCATGCCCACGGGTCGGACGAACTGAAAAAGATCTACCTGGAAAAGCTGATCTCCGGCGAGTGGACAGGCACCATGTGCCTGACCGAACCCCAGTGCGGCACGGATCTCGGCCTGATTCGCACCCGCGCCACTCCGAACGATGACGGCAGCTACGCCATCGAGGGCACCAAAATCTGGATTACCGGTGGCGAGCACGATCTGGTGGATAACATCGTGCACCTGGTCCTCGCCAAGCTGCCGGGCGCGCCAGATACCACCAAAGGCATTTCGCTGTTCGTGGTTCCCAAGTTCCTGCCGGATTCCGGAGAACGCAATCCTGCCTTCTGTGGCGGTCTTGAGCACAAGATGGGTATCAAGGGCTCTGCCACCTGCGTCATGAACTTCGAGGGTGCCAAGGGCTGGCTTGTCGGCGAGCCAAACGACGGTATGCGGGCAATGTTCACCATGATGAACGAGGCCCGCCTGATGGTGGGCATGCAAGGCCTCGGCCTGGCGGAAATGGCTTACCAGGAAAGTCTCGGCTTTGCCCGTGAGCGCCTGCAGAGCCGTTCACTGAGCGGCCCGAAGAACCCAGATGGTCCCGCTGACCCGATCATCGTACACCCGGATGTGCGCCGGATGCTGATGCGCCAGAAAGTCCTTAACGAAGGCATGCGTGCCCTGGCCCTGTTTGCCGGACACCAGCTGGATCTCTCGGTTGCCCATCCGGACGAAACCGTACGGGAATCCGCCGATGATTTGGTTCAACTGCTCACGCCCGTCGTGAAATCCTTCCTGACCGACGAGGGCTTCAACAACGCCAACACCGGGCTGCAGGTACTGGGTGGTTCCGGCTTCACCACCGACTGGCCGCTGGAGCAGCTGGTGCGGGACGGACGGATTGCCCGGATCTACGAGGGCACCAACGGCATTCAGGCCATGGACCTCGTGGGCCGCAAGCTGAGCCTGAAAGGCGGCCAGCTGGTACGTACCCTGTTCGGCACCATGAGCGGATACCTCAAGGACAATCCGGAGGCGCCGCACCGGGAGGAACTCAAGAACGCCATGAAGGCGCTGGAAACCGCCACCATGTGGCTGGCCACCAATGCACCGAAAGATCCGGAGCAGGCGGGCGCTGCCGCGACGCCGTATCTGCGACTGATGGCGCTGACCGTGATCGGCTATCTCTGGTCCCGCATGGCCAATGTTGCCAACGAGCAGCTTGCCGCCGGCGAAGGCAACAAGCCCTTGCTGGAGAGCAAGGTTGTCTCTGCACGCTTTTTCTTTGAAAAGCTGCTGCCGGAAGTCGACTGGCTGCTGGGCGACATTCAGAGCGGCAAGGATAGCCTGATGGCGTTCTCAGACGACCACTGGGCCGCGTGATCCGGACTCCGGCCGGAGCCTCTTGGTTCTGGCCGGAAATGACCGAACAATGACAGCTTGTGACCTTCAGGGTGACGGTCTGGAAATTGATAATGATCACGTTGATTAGTGTCTCTGAACTAGTCCTGCCCAGCTCCCCGTCGGACTGGGTACTTTTTAAAGCCACGCTCTGCGTGGCTTTTTTTATGGCCATTTTTTTGTCTGTGCGGTCACTGGGTTACAATTGCCACCTTTGATTCTGTCCGGCCTCTGGCCGGACCAGCACGGGGATACCATGAACGCCGACGATTACGCTTTCCGCTTTGGCGGCATCGAACGACTCTACGGGCGTCGGGCCCTGGAAGCCTTTCGCCACGCCACTATTGCCGTTGTCGGCCTTGGCGGCGTCGGATCCTGGGCCGCTGAAGCACTGGCCAGGAGCGGCGTTGGCAGCATTGTCCTGATCGACATGGACGATGTCTGTGTGTCCAACACCAACCGTCAGCTCCACGCCCTGGAAGGCCAGTACGGACGCACCAAAACCGATGCCATGGCAGACCGGTTGCGGGCGATCAACCCGGAAGCAGACATCCGGGTGCATTTCGGCTTCCTGACCACCAAGAATGTCAGCGAGCTGATTACCGGGGAAATGACCGGGGTGATCGACGCCATCGACAGCGTCAAGGCCAAGGCCGCCCTGATTGCCCATTGCCAGCGCCGGAAAATTCCGTTGGTGTGTGCCGGCGGCGCCGGCGGGCAGATCGATCCCACCCAGATTCAGGTGGCCGACCTCAGCAAAACCACCCAGGACCCGCTTCTGGCGAAGGTACGTAATCTGCTGCGCCGGGAATACGGCTTTTCCCGGAATCCGAAGCGGCGCTTTGGCATTGAAGCCGTATACTCCCTTGAGCAGCTGACGTATCCTGCCGGAGACGGCGAAGTCTGCCTTCAGAAACCGGCTACCGACGGCCCGGTGCGACTGGATTGCGCCTCCGGCTTTGGCGCCGCCAGCCCGGTAACCGCTAGCTTCGGTTTTTTTGCGGCCTCCCGACTTCTGAACCGGATTGCCCGGCGCGCCAACCAATAGATCAACGGACCTGAAACCATTATGCCTGTCAGTACTGTCCTGCTTCTTGCCAGCATTGGCGTTCTCTCGCTGTTCTGCCAATGGCTTGCCTGGCGTGTGCGCATGCCCGCGATCCTGTTCCTGCTCGCGGGTGGCATTGCTGCCGGACCTGTCCTGGGCTTTTTGGCTCCGGAAGTGGTATTTGGCGACCTGTTGTTCCCGGTTATCTCCCTGGCCGTCGCCATCATCCTGTTTGAAGGCAGCCTGACCCTGCGTTACGCGGAAATCCGCGGCCACGGCAAGATGGTCCGCAACCTGATTCCTGTCGGTTCCATTGTCACCTGCATCATTGGCACTCTGGCAGCGCGATGGCTTCTGGATGTCTCCTGGGCTGTCGCCCTGCTGTTCGGCGCCATTTCCATCGTCACCGGCCCGACAGTAATTGCACCGCTGCTGCGCTCCGTGCGACCGGACTCCAAGCTGGCCAACATCCTGCGCTGGGAAGGCATCATCATTGACCCTGTCGGAGCCTTGCTGGCGGTTCTGGTGTTCGAGGGGATTGTCTCCTGGGGGCAGGGCAACGTGTTTGGCCACTCGCTCTACATCTTCGGCAAGACCCTGGCGGTGGGTTTCGTGATCGGTGCCGTTGCCGGCTATCTCAATGGCATCGTATTGCGCAAGCACTGGATTCCCCAGTACCTGCATAACGCCGGCACACTGACCTTTATGCTTGGCGTGTACGCCATCTCCAACGAACTGGCCCATGAGTCAGGCCTGCTGACCGTGACCGTCATGGGTATCTGGATGGCCAACATGAAGCAGGTACCCATCGAGAGCATTCTGGAGTTCAAGGAATCCCTGAGCGTTCTGCTGATTTCCGCCCTGTTCATAATCCTGGCAGCACGGGTTGAGTTTGCTGCGATCGCCGAACTGGGCTGGGGCCTGGTGGCTGTGTTGGCCCTGTTGATGCTGGTAGCCCGGCCGCTGAGTATTTTCCTGTCCGCCATCGGTACAAGCCTGAACTGGCGGGAAAAGCTCTTCCTGAGCTGGATTGCCCCCCGGGGCATCGTTGCTGCGGCAGTGTCAGCGCTGTTCGCCTTCCAGTTGCAAAAGCTTGGCTATGAAAGTGCCGGCGCCCTGGTGCCCCTGGTATTCATGCTGATTATCGCCACCGTTACCCTGCAAAGCCTGACCGCCCGGCCGGTCGCCCGCCTGTTGAAGGTCGCGGAACCGGCGGAATACGGCTTCCTGATCCTGGGCGCCAACCCGGTGGCCCGGATGATCGGTAAAGCCCTGAGGAAGTATGAGGTACCGGTGACCCTGGCCGATACCAACTGGGAAAACGTGCGACAGGCGCGCATGGAAAACCTGCAGGTCTACTTTGGCAACCCCGTATCAGAACATGCGTCCACCCATCTCGACCTCACGGGCATCGGCAAGCTGCTGGTCATATCTCCATACAAGCACATGAATTCCCTCGCCACGTACCACTTCCTGGACTGGTTTGGAAACAAGTGCGTGTTCAGCCTGGCAGAGGGTGACCAGGACCAGAAGGCCCGGCACCAGACGGCCGAAAAAATCCAGATGACCCGGGGCCTGTTCGACGGCGTCAGCTACGCCAAACTGGCCAGCCTGGTCAGCCAGGGCTATACGGTGAAGACCACTCAGTTGAGCGAGGAATTTGGTTACGAGGAGTTCCTGAACAAATACCAGAACCAGGCTCTGGTGCTGTTCACGTTCGACAGCAAAGAGCATGTCGCTCCGGTTTGCAGCATGAAAGACCTGAAACCGGAAGACGACTGGATCCTGATCAGCCTGGTGCCACCCCAGGCCAGAAAGGAACGTAAGGAGAAAGAGGGGGAAGAGCCTTCAGCCCGCGGGGAAGAGCCCTCGGCAGGTCAGGATACGGCAGCTGACGAAAACCCTTCATCGACAATCTAGAACCAGCTTGCCGCGCACATGCCCACCCTCAAGGAGTTCGTGGGCCTGCGCTACATCCGCCAGCGGAAAGGCCTTCTCAATGTGCACCTTGACGTCGCCGTCCTCAATCAGCTCGGCAATCTCATCCAGGTGAAAGACGTCGGGGCGGACGGTCATGCCGTGAGCGCGTAATCCCATTTCCTCGGCCGCGCTGATGATTTCATCGGCAGTAACGGTGGGGATGGTGACAAGGACACCCTGCTCGCCAAGGGTGTGCAGCGAGCGTTTGCCAGTATCGCCGCCGACCAGATCCAGCACCACGTCCAGGCCATAGCATTCTTCGCCGATATCGGTAGTGCGGTAGTCAATCACTTCGTGCACCCCGAGTTCCGCCAGAAAATCCCGGTTCCCGGCCGAAGCCGTGGCAATGACATGGGCACCGCGCTCCAGTGCAAATTGAACCGCGAAATGCCCGACACCACCGGCGCCGGCATGAATCAGGATTTTCTGCCCGGACTCCAGCTTCGCCATTTCAAACAGTGCCTGCCAGGCGGTCAGCGCCGCCAGGGGCAAAGCACCCGCAGACACCAGGTCCAGCTCTTCCGGCACAATGGCCAGCTCATCAGCCGCCGCCAGGGCATACTGGGCATAACCGCCCCCGCCGGCCGGAAATCCGACCATCCCCATAACCCGGTCGCCGGGCGCCAGGGTGGTAACGTTGGCACCAACTCCAACGACCTCGCCGGCCACATCGTAACCTGGCGTCCAGGGCAAGGAATTCTCGATCTGCCGGGCCGCGAACCCCAACCCCTTGCGGGTTTTCCAGTCGATGGGGTTAAGCCCTGCCCCGTGCACCCTGACCAGCACCTGATCATCGCCGGGAACCGGCACGTCAGCCTCGACCACCTGCAGCACATCACGCTCACCAAATCGATCGTAGATCACATGGTGCATCGTGGCTTCAGCATTCTGATCAGCAGTTTTTTCCATGGGGATCTCCGGACAACAGGTTAAACGGGATTGGCTTTGAACAAGACTAGCTGAAGTAAAGCACAAAAGAGCTCGGGGGACCTAGAGCCCCTTACCTCCGGCCACAACAGCAGAACCGAGAATCTCGGCAAATTCTTTCGGAGCACGGGCGGGCCGCTGGCTTTTCATATCAACACAGGCGTGAGTGGAGACCGCCCTGACCAGGGTTTTGCCATCAGACGGACGCACCAGCTGGAACTGCCGGGCAGACCGGAAACGACCGTCGTAGTCGGTCAGCCAGGTTCCTAACACCAGCTGATCCCCCGTGTTCGCCGAGGCCAGGTAGTCAATTTCCGTGCGGGTAATGGCCATCGCCTTTCCGGTTTTCTCGTGCAGCGACCAGCTCATACCCAGACTTTCAATGTGAGCCCAGCTGACATCCTCCAGCCAGCGCACATAGACAACATTATTGGCATGTCCGAGCCGGTCGGTATCCTCGGCCTGAACCGTTATATCAATGGTGAAGGGCGCCGGAAGATCCCAGGCAATGTCTTGGTGCTGCATCAGTTGCTCTCTCCGAGACCGGGAATGGCCTGCAACGGTAGCCGACCAATACGATCATTGTGAAGTGAACCAAAGTACAGGTTGCCACCGTGGGGATTGACCGAGGTAATTTCCTGAAGATGGGTTCCCCGGGTGTCGTGGAGACTGGTAATAACGTCGCCATCCCGATCGAAGGCGATCACCAGACCATATTCCTGTGGCGCGGGCTTCAGGCTGTCCGGGAGCTTGGCCACCAGATCCTTGAGCCAGGGCCTCGGGTGCATGGCGTCAACTTTCTGGTTCCGCAAGGTTGGAAACGCTACCCAGTAGCGGCCCTGCTCATCCACCGCCAGGTTGTCTGGAAAACCGGGAAGGTTGTCGGCAAACACTTCTGCCTGCCCGGCTCTGGGCCCGTGAATCCAGTATCTGAGGATGCGGTATTTCCAGGTTTCGTTAACCAGCACGTAGTCACCCTCCGGAGATACCGCAACGCCATTGGCAAAATGCAGGTTGCCCAGGAGGACCTCGGCCTTGCCGGTTTTCGGGGAGTAGCGCAGCAACCGACCGTGGGGGCGCATTTCCAGAAGATCCAGCAGGTACTCCGGCTGACGGAATTTCGAGCTGGCATCGGTGAAGTAAATTCGCCCGTCATCGGCAATATCGACATCATCGGTGAACCGGAACAGGGTACCCTCAGCTTCCCGGGCCAGCACGGTAATCTTGCCATCGGGGCTTATGGACAGCAGGCCTCGCCAGGCATCGGCGACGATCAGGTTCCCCTGTCTGTCAAAAACCATCCCCAGGGGCCGGCCGTCGGTAGACAACCAGTTCTCAACCCGACCATCCGGGAACACCCGCACAATGTAGCCATCCTGGGTGCCGGTATAGAGCACGCCGTCCTCGCTGACGGCCGTATCCTCGGGACCATACACCTGGCCCCTGGCCAGAAGGTCCGCCAGTCTCAGTCGTTCGTTCGGCGCAATAGGCCCGGTAAGGGGCGGCGGCGAGGGCGGATTCCAGGCTTTGCTGTCAACAGGCGACGGTGTCAGCAGGAAGCTGCCAAGTAGCAGGAAAACAACCAGCAACCCCACCATCCATTTCATACACTCTGCCCGCCTGTTGTTATGTCAATTCCGTGTGTCAGCGATTGGGTTACCTTAGCAGACCGGCCGGTGGGCAGGAAAATACCCGACACACAACCCGGTCAGTCACCGGCACCGAGGAAACGGCGGCAAAGGGCGGCAAAGGAATCGGCCTTTTCGGCGTGCAGCCAGTGGCCGGTACCCTGGATAATACGCAACTGCGCCCGGGGAAACAGTCGCTGAATATCATCCCGGTGTTTCTCCTGGATGTAGGCCGAATCCGCGCCCTTGAGAAACAGCACGGGTCCATCAAACGGGCCATCGCCCTCAGGCGCTTTGGCCAGATTTTCATAGCAGGCATCGATAACCGGCAGATTGAGCCGCCAGCGAAACATGGGGCCGCCCTCCTGCTGCTCTTCCCGGGGAATGCGCTCCAGGTTCTTCAGAAGAAACTGGCGCACACCCGGCTCTTCGACAAAATCGGCCATGAGTCTGTCCGCGTCCTGGCGGGAGCGCACACCGGTCAGATCCATGCTGGTCAATCCTTCCAGAATGGCATCGTGCCGGGGCTTGTAGGAAACCGGCGCGATATCGGCCACGATCAGTTTATCTACGCGCTCCGGGGCCTGCAGGGCGACCTGCATCGCCACCTTGCCGCCCATGGAGTGGCCCAGCAGACTGACCTTGTCCAGGCCCTGTGCATCCATGTAGGCGAGCACATCCCGGGCCATTGCCGGATAATCCATGGTGTCGATGTGCGGTGAGCTACCGTGGTTACGCTCGTCGAGCGCATGGATCTGCCATTGGTCTTCCAGACGGCGGGCGATGCCACCGAGGTTGTCGAGGGATCCGAACAGCCCGTGCAACAGGATCAGGGGCGGGCCTTCGCCGGTAATGCGGTGATTCAGCGCAACAGTCATGGGCAGTCAGTCTCCGGATTGGTCTGCGTTCTCAAACCGGATACATTACCACTGCCAGTCTTGCGAGCAAGTGCCGGTTTTGGCGGTCATTTTCAGAGGACGAAAAAAAGCCGGGCAGAGCCCGGCAGAAGGTCATAGACGTTACGCCTGAGAAATCAGCAATAGAAGATGCTGTTCAGGTACTCAGCGAGCTCAATAACGTTTTGACGCTCAAGCTCGGTATGGGGTACGAAAATTTCCTGTTCCATAAAACACCTCCTGATTGCTTTTCCATTGCTTCAACCTGATAACCTGATGCTATCGTTAAAGCCACGGGTGACCGTTGACAGGCGGTTGCATACACTTGACATTTTGTATCAGTCATCATGACAGGTCGTTAACTATCAACGTGACATCTGCCCAACCAGAATCCACCAGCGCTCCCCTGGTCGCTGCCTCCAGCACGCTGGCACTGGTCCACTACCTTGAGCGCCAGGGCGTGCTCAATGCACCACGCGTTGAGCAGCTGACCGGGCTGGCAATGTCGGAACTCACCGACCCGGACCGTCGCGTACCCGCGGATGCCCATTACCGGCTCTGGGAGCACGCCGAGCTTGTTACCGGCGACCCGGGTGTCGGGCTGCATGCCGGTCAGGTCGTGGACCCGGAGCGAATGGGGCTGGTCGGGCACGTGTTCTTCAACTGCGATACGCTGGGCGAGGCGGTTACCCAGTATGTGCGCCTGCACCGGCTGATCAACGAGTCGGTATTCCTGAGCTTCGAGCAGACCGCCGACCAGGCCATCCTTTGCTGGCAGCCGGACCGGGCCGAACACTACTGCCGGCAGGATATGGACCGGACCCTCGCTGCGTCCATCACCCGCACCCGGCACTTCATCCACCCGGGGATCCGGGCGGAATGGGTGGAGATTGCGCACCCCGCCCCCGTGTATGCGGACGAGTATGAAAAACTCCTCGGTGGCCCGGTCCGATTCGACTGTGGCATTACCCGCCTGGCATTCAGCAGCCGGCATCTGGGACATCCGATTCCCCGCCGCAACCCCTATGTCTATTCAGCAGTGCTGAAGCAGGTCAACTCGCTCCTGGCAAGGCTGCAGACCCGGCGCTCTTTCGGTCGCAAGATTCGCCGATTGATTTCAAAGCAGATGGCAACCGAGAAAATTGATGCTGACACCCTGGCCCGCCAATGCCACATGAGCCGCCAGACGCTTTACCGAAAGCTCAAAAAGGAGGGCCTCAGCTTTCATGGCCTGGTGGAGCAGGTACGCCAGGACAAGGCACTCAGGTATGTCGCCGCAGACCAGTACGCCCTCGGCGAGATAGCCTTCCTGCTTGGCTTTTCAGAGCTGAGTGCCTTCAGCCGGGCGTTCAAGCGCTGGACCGGCACCTCGCCGGCCGAGTACCGCGCGCGGCATCTGGCAACCTCAGAGGCAGATCACCAGAGGCCGGGCGCCGGCGACGGAGAACAATGATGGACGACCTGTCTCTGGTTGCGATTGCGGTTGGCGCTATTTATCTCGGCGCATTCGCCTGCGTCTACCGCATTTTGCTTACCTACCGCACCACCCAGGGCGCCATCGCCTGGATTATAGGCCTGGTCGCGCTGCCCTATATTGCAGTGCCCATGTTCGTCCTGTTCGGGCGTTATCGTTTCGGCGGCTACGTAAAAGCCCGGCGCCTTGGAGACGAATCCCTGACCAATCTGCTGAACCGGTTCGAACAGCAGACTACCTCCATACCGATCCCGACCAGCGACCGCTTTACGGACGAGCTACAGGTGCTGTGCCGGCTGGGACGCCAGCCGTTTACCGATGGCAACCGATGTACCTTGCTCAGGGATGGTGAGGCCACGTTCGAGGCCTTGTTCGAGGCCATGGAAGATGCCGAGCACTACATCCTGCTGGAATTCTACATCGTGCGTTCCGATCGGGTTGGCCGCCGGATAAAGTCTATTCTCGAACGCAAGCTGGCCCAGGGTGTGGAAGTCTGGTTCCTGTACGACGACATCGGCAGCGTCTGGCTGCCGCGGAACTACCTGAAGCAGCTAGCCGCCGCCGGCGCCCGCGTGGCCTCGTTTGGCGACGGCAACATCCGCAGGCGGCGGTTCCAGATCAATTTCCGGAACCACCGCAAGCTGCTGGTCTGCGACGGTAAAGTCGGCTTTGTGGGCGGTATCAATCTGGGGGACGAATACCTGGGAACCGCCATGGACCAGGAACCCTGGCGCGACACCCATTGCCGGATTGAAGGCCCGGCAGTAACCGGCTTGCAGCTGGCCTGGCTGGAGGACTGGAACTGGGCCAGTAACGATTTTCCCAGCCTCGACTGGAAGCCATCCGACAACCAGCCCGGGGACGACGAGGTGCTGATGCTGCCGACGGGGCCGGCCGACACCTGGGAAACCTGCACCCTGTTCTTCCTGAACTGCATCAACAACGCCCGATCCCGGCTCTGGATCGCCTCGCCCTACTTCGTGCCTGACTTCCAGATCATGAATGCGCTGCAGCTGGCGGCCCTTCGGGGGATCGACGTGAGGATCCTGATTCCGGAGAAATCAGACAGCCGCCTGATCGGCCTGGCGGCTTACTCCTACCTGGTCCAGGCCTGCAAGACCGGGATTGGTATCTATCGCTACCAGCCAGGCTTCATGCACCAGAAAGTGATCCTGGTGGATGATCGGTATGCAGCAGTAGGAACGGCCAATATGGACAACCGCTCGATGCGACTGAATTTCGAGATCACCGCCATTACTACAGCACCGCATTTCATCCGCAGCGTGGAAACCATGCTGGAACAGGATCTGGACAGCTCCCGCCTGATGACCGAAAGCGACTACAAGGACCGCTCGATCCTGTTCCGCCTGGCTTGCCGTGCGGTCCGGCTGCTGGCACCGTTGCTGTAGAATGCAAGGCCACTGGCCGAGAAATACCCGATGTGCGACTATGCCTACACGATTCAGCCAGTATGCAGTAGCGACAGATCACCATGAATGCCTTCAAACCCAGAGAAACACTGACCGAACAGGTCGCCCGCCACATCGAGAACCTGATTGCCTTTGGCCAGCTCCGGTCCGGAGAACGGATCTATGAGGGCGCCATGGCCAAGCAGATGGACGTCAGCCACGGATCCATCCGGGAAGGGCTGCTGCTGTTGGAGAAGCGGCATCTGGTTCGTAACGTTCCCCGCAAAGGTGCATTCGTGACCCCGCTGGATGACTACTTCGTCCGCAGCCTTTACGAAACCCTGGAACTTTACCTCACCCATACCGGGCGCAAGCTGGTGCGTAACTGGCAGCCTGATGATATGGCCAGGCTGGAAAACCTCTATGACCAGATGCAGGCCTGCTACCAGAAGAACGATCTGATGGCCTTTCTGGAACTGGGGATCGAGTACACCAAGGCGTCGCTGGCCTATGCCGATAACTATTTCATTGTCTCGGCCATTGATGATCTCTGGCCGTCGGCGAAGCGCTGTGCATTTGTCGCTTTCCAACAGGGAGGCAACCAGGTACTCGAAGACAACCTGTCGCACATGGAGCAATCCATCAGCGCCATCAAGGATCGGGATGAAGACCGGCTGGCAGAGATACTGCACCGCTATGCCCTGCAACAGTGTCAGCAGGTTCTTGCAGCCATCGAAAAGACCGGCAACAAGACGGCTTGAGGGCCCTCAGTAGAAAAGCTGAGTGAACGAAAAACCGATATTGAGGTAGGCCGTCCAGTTATCCTCGTTGTTGTAGGCTGCGGCCAGTTGAACCGGGCCCAGGAAGGTATCCACGCCCGCGAACACACTGGAGGATTTCACCGAGCTGTCCCAACTGGCCGCAGCCAGCGAAGGCCAGGCATTACCCGCCTCGAACCCGGCGCCCACAAACCAGGGCAGCAGTGGTCCACCAAAGCTCTGGCTGGCGTAGGCCGAGACCATCAAGGCGTTGTCTCCGGTAATTTCACCCGGGGCGTAAGCCGACAACCGGCGAAAACCGCCCAGGCGGACCGCATTTTCAATACCTGGCGTGCCCTTCGTTACGGCATGGGCATACACCAGCCCGGTCAACGTCAGGCCCTTCCAGCTCTCAGTACCCAGCGCCAGGCCGGTGACCGAATCAAACTCCCGGTCTGACCCCAACCCCTCACGCTCGAAGCGCCCCCGGAGGCCGGCAAAACCACCCGCGCGAGGGAAAAACGTATCATCCAGCGAGTCATGAACCAGTTGCAGGGCTATGCCACCCTGATGCACGGAACCTTCAGGGGCCATTGGCTGGCCGATCTGCTCATCCACCGTGGCATAGCCCCGGGCATAGACCAGGCGAACCTCCGCATTGCCGCCAATTTCCATACCCAGTGCCAGATCCGCTTTTCGGAAGGTCACGTCCACCTCCGCAATGCGCGTGCCCGAGGCATCAAACTGGCTGAAGGTATCCCTGGAATATTCGCCACCCAGCACCAGGAAGCGCTCGTACCCGTAATCCAGAGGCTGGTACCACTGGCTCCGCAGCCAGGGTTCGGTGCCAAGCTGAACACCGGTCTGCCACTCCCCACCCAGCTCGTTCAACTCGGTCATGCGAAGAGCTGACGCCAGATTAAAACGGGTTTCCCCGTCGAAGTTGTCCTCATAATTGAGTCCGAAAGACAGGTAATTCGGCCCCCAGCTTTTCTCCTGGACGCGAATGATGAGGACCGTACCTTCAGGCGACGACGCCGTCGAATACGACACGATTTCGTAGTAGCCGAGGCCATAGATTCGTTTAAGATCGGCCTCCAGCTGCTCGGTATTCAGAGGCTCGCCAGTTCTCTGTCGGATTCGCTCTTTGAGGAAGTCGCGGGCCAGCCGACGACTGTCTTCGATCTCGATGCGTGAAATGATGTCTGCGCCCGCGTCCCGTGTTGCCACACGGTCCCGCCAGGCCGCCCACGCCTTTCTGGACACCGAGAGTGGACGCAGCTCGACACCGTGTTCCCTGGCGGAACTGGCGCCCAGCTCAAACAGTACCGGAGCATCGTAGAAATCGGCGGAAGTGTAGCCTTCCAGATCCGGGCGTATCAGGACATCGCGCTCTGCGAGCAGATCCAGCTGTTGATCGGTGTTTCTTCTGGTCATGATGGTTGTGAGCTGACCGACCACGGAAAACGCACCTCGCAGTTCGTCGGTCTGCATCAGGCTGTCGGTAATATCTATGGCGATAATAACCTCCGCGCCCAATTCCCGGGCAACGCTGATTGGCAGGTTATTGGCGACGCCACCATCCACCAGTAACTGGCCATCGCGTTCTGCCGGCGCATACACGCCGGGAATGCTCATGCTGGCCCGAATGGCCTCGGACAGGTTACCGTCACCGATCACCACCTGCTCACCAGTCTCAAGATCCGTGGCAACGGCCCGGAAGGGAATGGGAAGCCGGTCGAAGTCTTCAACCAGAGCGGCGTTACGGGTCAGTTCATTGAGGATGAAACCAAGATTCTGGCCGGCAATCAGCCCGCCGCCGACATGCAGGCCATCGGCGCGAACACCGATTCCCGGAACCACCGGAAACCGCCAGTCTTCCTGCTTTCGCCGAACCGGCTTGTAGACCCGGCCGGGGTCATCGCGAAAGCTGGAAAGCCAGTCCATTTCAATAAAACGCTGCTCGATATCACTGACCGGCATACCGCTGGCGTACAGGGCACCAACCGCGGAACCAGCGCTGGTTCCCACCACCAGGTCAACCGGAATCCGCATTTCCTCCAGGACCCTCAGCACGCCAACATGGGCCATACCCTTGGCGCCACCACCACTGAGAACCAGCCCCACCCGGGGGCGCTCCTCAGCCGGAGCCAAAGGCGCCAGAAGAAACAGGATTGGGGTCAGCAGCCAGGGCGCAATCCAGGCCCAACGGTTGCGCTGATTCACAACTGGCTCATTTCCGCTCGGAGGAGTCGTCGTCCGCCAGCGAGAGGTGGGACACATCGGGTATCACCGGCGGCGGCAGGTCACGCTCCACACCCAGATCACTGCCGGGCGGAGCCAGGCTCCACTCCTCCAGATGCTGGAACATTGGGGGTTCCACTTCGGTCTTCTCTGCCAGAGCGACTCCGACCGGATCCAGACTAAGACCAGAACCTGAGAGAATGGTGTCCACCTTGTCGCCTGCCACCGGAAGACGATCGCCGGGCTCGGTCTCGGGAACCTCACTCCGTTTCTCCTCCGCGGGGCGGCTAGCGGGCTCCGGCTGCTGACGCGGCTGGTTTGCCGGGGCCGAAGGCCTGGGCTGAGCTGCAGCACCGGCAGCAGGCCGGGCATCGGCCATCGGCTGGACATAAGCCACCATGCCGTGCTTTTTCAGCACCGCCCGGTACTTTTCCGCCTGTACCTCTTCCAGCTTGTTACGAATAACCACCGGCTGACCACTGAACATACGGTCTACCTGGTCGAGAGAGGCCTTGAACAGGGTGCGGGCGTTATTGCGCGCGGTTTCCAGATCCGTTCCGGGAACGCATTCCCCTTTAAAGACAAGCTGAAACATGCGTTTTCCTCTTAACGTCCGTCTTTCTTACATCATAGTTGATCGAGTCGCGCACCGGGAGCCCGAAACCCCACCCGCCACTGTATCGAGAGTGCAAACAATTGAAAAATTAATGTCACATATCACGCAAAATGCGACAGACTCTGCAATAATCAACGGTAACCAAACTTTACACTTGGTTACAGATTAACCGGATTGTCACCAGGGAGTGGCCTCCAATGATTATCAAACCTTCGCTTCACATCGCGGTCGCGGCCCTGTTGCTGTCGGCGCCTTTTGCCCATGGTGAAAACCTCGACGTACTCATGAGCCAGGTGTTTCCGGCGGCCCAGGCGACCTATATCGGTTACGAGAGCGTTGAACGGCAGGATATTCCTGCCAGCGCCGCGGTCGACCGCAAGTACCTGATTGTGGATTTCCGCCTGGCCTCGAATCAGATGGAATCGGAACAGCTTCAGGCAAGCGTGCACAAGGTCTGCATGACCCTGCTGAAAGACCGCGAACTGATCCGGCAGCTGTCGGATTCCGGCTACGACATGGTCTCGGTCGCTTTCGACCGCCGCTCGCAGTTCGATTGCCTCTGAGGCACCCGATTCCTCACTCTTCACGGCCGAGCAGTTTCGGGAACGCCTCAAGGGTGCTGTTGACAGCATCCAGGTTGAACGCCTCGACATCAGCAAGTAGCTTTTCCCCGTAGCGTGTCACGGACCGGGAGCGGAACCGCTGGCCCCAGGCGAGGACCCGGCGCGCAAAGTCCTTCATCTGTTCCGGATCGCCGCTCTCTCTTACGGTCTCCCACTCATCACCGAAGTCCGCCGCCAGCTGCTCCCTGAGCCAGCCCCGTTCCTGCATGCTGAGGGTCTGGGCCAGCAGCCGTTCCGATTCCTTCGGCGCTCCCTCGTCATCCGCCTGCTCCACCGTGGCCTCTACCCGAGGCAGCGTCACCGTAAACACCGAACCTGTACCCGGCTCACTCTCCACTTCCAGTTCGCCGCCCATCATCCGGGCCAGTTTCCGGCTGATGGCCAATCCGAGCCCGGTACCGCCATAACGGCGGGTGTTCTGGCCCTCCTGCTGCTCGAAGGCATCAAAGATCCGCTCCACCTGATCCTGCGGGATTCCGATGCCACTATCTCTGACCGTGACAACCAATTTGTAATACTGGCGCTCCGGCGCCTCTGTGCTCTGTTCCGCGTTATCGGATCGTTTCTTGAGCGGCTTAGCGGTGGCCCGAACCGTCACACCACCGTCATGGGTGAATTTGATGGCATTGCCCACCAGGTTGAACAGGACCTGCCGAAGCCGGGTCTCATCCAGCATCATGGCGGCGGGCATACGTGAGTCGACACTCACTTCCAGAGTGATGCCCTGCTCACGGGCCCGCAGGTCAAAGATGTGGCGAACATCGTCCAGGAGGCGACGTACAGACACTGCAGAATAGTCGAGCCTCATCTTTCCGGCTTCGATGCGGGACAGGTCCAGAATGTCATTGATCAGCATCAGCAGGCTTCGGCTTCCAGCCCGGATTGCATCCAGATAGTTCCGCTGCTGTGGATCGGTAACGCTGTTGCTGAGCAGATCACTGTAGCCGATCACCGCATTCATCGGGGTCCGGATTTCATGGGACATGTTGGCCAGGAACTCACTCTTGGCCAGGCTGGCCGCCTCGGCTTCGCGGGCAAGACGTTCGGCCTCCAGTTTGGCGGCGCGCAATTCGTCCTCGCTCCGGCGCAGGGCATTCTCGGAACGAATGCGCTCATCCACCTCCCGGGACAGTTTCCGGTTCCAGTACAGAAAGATCAGCACCACCAGAATGGCAATCAACACCACTCTACGCACCACCGTGTAATCGGTTTCCTGCTCGATATCCAGATGGATCCAGCGGTTGTAGATCGACTCTGTCTCGCTGGCCTCGAGGCTGCCCAATGCCTTGTTCAATACCCGATGCAGCTCCGGACTGTCCTTGCGTACCGCAAGCCGCAGATCGTATTGGTACGGGGTGATACTGGTAATACGGAGGTTGGAAAGACCCAGCCGGGCCACGGTGTAACTGACCGCCGGGATGTGGGTAACCATGACATCCAGATCGCCATTGGATAGCGCCAGGAGCCCCTCCTCCACGGTCTCCATGGGGTACAGGTCCAGATTCGGATGATTAATCAGCAGGTAATCATGTGCAGCGTGCCGGTTCACCACTCCCACCCGCTCACTGCGGAGCTCGCGGAGGTCGCCAATAAAACGCCCGTCATCCCGTATGGCAAGAGCAATGGGAACGGTCAGATAGGCCCGCGTGAACAGAAAGGCCTCTTCCGTGCGAGGTGTCCGTGACAATCCCGGCAATATATCAACCTCACCGGATCGGAGCTGCTCTTCAGCATCCATCCGACTCCCTGCCACCGTCCGGGTAAACCGGACATTCAACTGGGCCTCGAGCCGGGTAAGCAGGTCCGGAATAAGGCCCGTAGGCCGACCATCCTGGGTGTATTCAAACGGCGGCCAATCCGAGCGGAAGGCAACCTTGGGGTTCGGGTGTTGCTTGAGCCACTCGATGTCCGATGCCGACAGCTCCAGCCCGCTTCGCTCCATGGCTGGCTGGTCTGCCTGCAGCCAGGACTGGCGGATAGTGCGATGTTCGTTATGACTGATCGCGGCAATGGACTTGTTCAGCACCTGGAACAGTCGATCGTTGTCAGAGTCCACCTGTAACACGACATCCACCGGGTTGCTGTCCAGCAGGACCGACAGCCCGATGCCGTTCACCATGGCCGACTGCAGATAATCGGAAACAACCGGAACCGGCGCCAGAAATGCATCGGCCTGCCCCGAGAGTATCTGTCCGACGGCTTCGCTGACGTTGCTCACCGGCACCGGGTTGAACTCCTCCACCGGGTCGAGCATGGGGTATTGATTGGGATCACCGGCGATCACGGCAATCCGGTTGCCTTCCAGATCGGCCAGAGTACGAATGGCAGCATCGCCGGCACTCACGAACAGACCGTAGGTGAGGGACATCAGGGGGTCAGTAAAGCGTTTACCGGGAACTACCGGCATGCCGGGCATCCGCGTGGTGAGAACTGCATCGGTCGCCAGCTCGCTCTGAACCGGGCCACTTTCGCGTCCTGTTTCCAGGACAACGGGCTCCATGGTAACTCCCAGCTTGTCTGAGAGCCGTGCGAGGTAGTCAATGTAAGTCCCGGCAAGAACGCCATTACCGGTATCAAAAACCAGCGGCACCTGATCACTGCGAAGTCCGATGCGAAAGCGGTCCTGGTCTTCCAACCAGCTCAGTTCCTGCTTGCCAAGCACCGGTGCCGGCGATGCTTGCGGCGGTTCCGCCCGCAGGGGGGATTGAAACAGCGCCAACAGGCAGCATAGTAAAAAGGCAAGGGTAACCTTCACTGGATATCCTTAAGGGTTCCGCTACATTTCAGGGAACAATACCTGCAAACGCCATTGATTTCATTCAGGCAAACGGCCAACGGGAGACGGAATGTCCATGGACACCAGCAAACACACCCTCAGTACTCTGTTCGAGCAACTAGGCCTGGCGTCCGACGCCAAGAGCATTGAGGATTTTGTCGCCAGGTACTCGCCCCTGCCAAGCGAGGTTGCCATCCAGGATGCTCCCATCTGGTCCGAAAGCCAGTCTCACTTCCTGGAAGAAGGCCTGGAGGAAGACAGCGACTGGGCGGAAATCATTGATGAGCTGGATGCGATGATGCGTCACTGAGCGGTGGCATTGTCGCTGATAACAACCTGATCGCGGCCCGCGTCCTTTGCCTGATAAAGGGCCCGGTCTGCCCGATCAAACACCGACTCTTCAGTGTCGCCGACAACAAAGCCTGCCAGCCCGGCAGAAAAGGTCACGGTGACCGGCTCTCCGCGAAAGTGGAAGGGCAGTTTGCCGACGTGCTCACGCAATTTATCCACCACCGTGCGGGCGTCTTCAGGCTCGGTTTCCGGGAACAGCACCACGAATTCCTCACCGCCAAACCGGGCCACAAAATCGGTGGTGCGCAAGCGTTCCCTGAATTCTTTCGCAACCAGTTGCAGTACCCTGTCGCCGGCCTTGTGGCCGTAGCAGTCGTTAATCCGTTTGAACAGATCGATATCCAGCACGCCCACGGTCAGAGGATGGCTGTAGCGTTGCCAGCGGTTGTACTCGAATGAAAGGCGCTCCTGCCAGGCTTCGCGATTGGGCAACTCGGTAAGCAGATCGGTCATGGCGCGCAATCGTTCCTTGCGGACCTGTTCCTGCATCTGTTCGGAATGAGCCTCCATGGCCGCAACTTTCTCCTGCATCGCCTCAAGCTGCTCGGAGAGCGCACGTTCACGTTCCGATTCCTGAGTCCGGAAGCGGCCGACCGCCTGACCGATGGATTCAAGGTGACGACTGACCGACTGTTTGAGGTCCTGCAGATTGTCGCTCTCCTGCAGCCGCTGCCCGACACGTTCAATTTCCTCACGTATTTCCCGGTCGAGATCCTCAGATGCGTGCAGCCGCCCGGACTGGGCCGACGACTGGGCCGAGAAATGCTCTCGCAACAGCTCCAGCCGTTCATCCAGTCGCTTCAGAAAGTCTTCGAATTCACGCTTGCTACGGGTTACCGCGGCTATAACCAGTTCGGCCACATGGTTCAGCCCTTCCCGCAATTCGTCCCAGTCATTACTGGCCAGCAGGGATTGCTGAAGCGACCGTGCACGGGCCTCGGCTGCGGGCTCCAGGGAAACCTGGGCAAGCATTTGCCCCAATAGCTGGCCTACCCGGCGGGCAATACGCAGCCGTTGGGCATTGTCCTCGATATCCTGATCATTGCCCGGGACAGCCTCTGGCTGCTCGGTGCTCTCGGGCAGAGATTCTGTAATAGTCTGCTGCTGTTGCTGCTGCTCTGGCTCCCGCGATTTTCGGGAGAAAAAGGAAGGTTTCCTGTCATTGGAGGACTGGCGTTCGTCGAGAAGGGCCACCTGGCGATCAATCTGGTCCTGCAATTCCTTCCAGGCGTCTACATCCACCCGGTTCTTTCTCAGATCCTTGCGGATTCGCGCCAACAGACGGTCCAGTTCCGGGGTCTGGCCTTCGGATGCAAGGCTGGTGCGCACCAGCATGCGTTCAAGGGTGTTCCGTTCCGCCTTCCACTGCTTCTCCCTGTTATCTGCAGACTCGAGCTCCTGAAGGTACTTTTCCTTCCAGGACTGATCCGATGCCATGGAATGCTCCCGCTTACCCTTGCTGTAATGTTGAAGATCGCAAATGTCTTGCCCGCCCGTTGACGGCATCAGGCGTTCTTGTCGCCGGTCTTACCATGATACTTATCGCGACGCGCCCTGGGGTGACTCTGGTCATAAACACGAGCTAAATGTTGAAAATCAAGATGAGTATAGACTTGGGTTGTGGCAATGTCGGCGTGCCCTAATAACTCTTGTACGGCCCGCAGGTCGCCACTGGATTCAAGCATGTGGCTGGCAAAGGAGTGTCGCAGCAGGTGTGGATGGAGTTTCTGGTCGGCACCGCGGCTGATGCCCCAGCGGCTTAGGCGGGCCTGGATACTGCGGTGGCTGAGCCTCTCGCCCCTCTGGCTGACAAACAGTGCGTTTTCACCCTCATTGGCCAGCGCGACCCTGTGTCGCAGCCACTCCTCAATGGCCGCAATCGCCTTGCGCCCTACCGGCAGCAGCCGTTCCTTACCGCCTTTACCCAGCACACGGACTTCACCGCCGCGCAGATCGACGGTATCCAGATCCAGACTCGCCAGCTCCGCCAGGCGCAACCCCGAGGAGTACATCAGCTCGAACATGCATAGATCGCGGACTTCCAGGGGATCATCCGGCTGGCCATCAAGCAGTTGATTCAGTTGGTCCACGTCCGCCACTCGAGGTAAACGACGACCACTCTTCGGGGCACGGATATCCAACGCCGGATTATCCGAGGCCAGCTTCTCCCTGAGCAGGAACTGGTAGAACCGACGGGTCGCGGAGAGATGCCGGGCAATGCTTCGCCCTGACAGGCCCTCCCGACTGAGAGTCGCCACATAGCGGCGCAAATCATGATTGGTCACCCGCTGCCAAGCGGTAAAGCCAGACAGGGTAAGCCAGCTCGCCAGACGCAGCAGGTCGCGCTGGTAGCTGTCGCAGGTTCTGGGGGAATGGCGTTTTTCGGAGGCCAGGTGCCGGATAAAATCCGTCAGCGGCCCGGAAAGCTCATGGGGCACCGCCGGAACCTCCGACACTCTAGCGGGACTCCGTCGCCATATCGGTGACCGGGGCAGCCGTGGTGTGGCGCTGCACCATCGGGGGCAGCAGGCGGCTGAGGGTATCGCTGATGTAGCTCAGAAAAAGCGACCCCATGCTCTGGTCAAAATAGCCCGGCTGGCAGCTGCCGACCGCAAACACGCCCACCAGCTCATCATGCCTCAGCGGCACCAGCGCCACGGAGGCAATCGGTTCTTCTCGGTCCGGGAACAGGAACTCACGCTCGCTTTCACGGAACTGGCCACACACAGCCCTCTCGCCTTCCAGCAGACTACCGAGCCGCTCTCGGGCCACGGATGGGCTCACCACATGCAGCGCGCCCTGGGAGGCTTCGGGCAGCTCGACATCGGTGAACAACAGCACGGAGGCGGCGTCGAGACCGAAATCACCACGGATGCTGTCATCAATGGCTGCGGCCATGTCGTTGAGGGTCCGGGCTTCAATCACCTGCATCAACAGCCGCTTGCTCTTCTCGAACAACCGGTCGTTGTGGCGGGCGATGGACACCAGCTCTACCAATTCCCGGCGCAGGGTGTCACGTTGCTCCCGGAAAAGATGTACCTGGCGCTCCACAAGGGAAATAGCCCGGCCACTGTCATGGGGCAGGGTCAGACTGCGTAGCAGCTCATCCTGGTCGACAAAGAAATCGGGGTTGGCTCGCAGGTAGTCTGCCACCTCTTCCCGGGTGAGCTCACCGGCCTTCTGGCGGGCCGTTTGTTCTGTCATGGAGTACTCCTGGCTGTCAGGATCTTTGTTTATGGGGGCGACCGCTTCTGCGGCGGCGACCACCAGCTTCACCTGGCAGCCTTAACTGCCCCTCAAATACGCTGGTTGCAGGCCCTTCCATCATAACAGGGGTCCCTTCACCCTGCCATTCGATGACCAGCTTGCCACCTCGCAGCTCGACCTCCACGCGGGAATCCAGCAAGCCCCGCAAGCAGCCAACTACAACGGCAGCACAGGCGCCGCTACCGCAGGCCAGAGTTTCACCGGAGCCCCGCTCAAACACCCGGAGGCGCGCATGAGTACGATCAAGGATCTGCAAAAACCCGATATTGGCCCGGGACGGGAATCGCGGGTGTCGCTCAAGCTTGGGCCCCAGCGTTTCCACCGGTGCCTGGTCCACGTCCTCAACCAGCAACACGCCGTGGGGGTTGCCCATGGACAGGGCGTTCAGTTCCACTGTCTGGCCGTCCACATCCACGGTGTAGACATCCTTGCGCCGGTCGGCGGCAAAAGGAATTGCCGGTGGATTGAACTCGGGCACACCCATGTTGACCATGACCATCCCTTCGCGCCCCACACGAAGCTCAATCACACCCTTCGCGGTCTGAACCCGGATCACTTTCTTGTTGGTCAGACGCTGATCACGGACGAATCGGGCAAAGCAACGGGCACCATTGCCGCACTGCTCCACCTCGGAGCCGTCCGCGTTAAAAATGCGGTAACGGAAATCCACATCCGGCAGCCCGGGCGGCTCCACCACCAGCAGCTGGTCGAAGCCAATCCCGAAATTCCGGTTGGCCAGTTCCCGAATCATCTCTGGTCGCAGACGGAACGGCTGACTGATGGCATCCACCACCATGAAATCGTTACCCAGCCCGTGCATCTTGGTAAATCGAAGCATGGGGCCCTGACTCCGGCGTTGCTGTGTCATCTCCTCGCCCCCGCTCATTCCGGAAGGCAGCTCTCGGGTGCGAGCTGGTCTTCGAGAGTTTCACGGCGGCGAACCACATGCACCTGGTCACCATCGACCATCAGTTCCGGCGGCCGGTTCCGCGTGTTGTAATTGGAGCTCATAACAAAGCCGTAGGCACCGGCGGAGCGAACCGCCAGCAGATCCCCGGCCTTAAGACGCAGGTGCCGGTCCTTGCCCAGGAAGTCACCGGTTTCACAGACCGGGCCCACCAGGTCCCAGGCCTTTTCCTCACCATCCTGATGCGGCTTGACCGGGATAATCGCCTGCCAGGCGCTGTACAGGGCCGGCCGGATCAAATCATTCATCGCGGCATCAATGATGGCAAAATTCCGGTGTTCGGTGCACTTCAGGAACTCGACCCTGGTCAGCAGAATGCCGGCATTAGCGGCGATGGAACGGCCTGGCTCAAGAATCAATTCCAGCTTCCGGTCACCGAGCCGTTCGGCCAGCGCCTTGACATAATCCGACGGCTGCGGTGGCTGTTCCTGGTTGTAGGTGACACCCAGGCCACCGCCCATATCCAGGTGATGGATGTGGATGCCCTGGTCCGCCAGGGAATCAATCAGGGCCAGCACCCGGTCCAGGGCGTCGAGGAACGGGGACACGCTCGTCAGCTGTGAGCCGATGTGACAATCCACACCCTTTACGTCGAGATTCGGCATACCTGCCGCACGGGCATAGACCTGCGGCGCTTCGGCAATATCAATCCCGAACTTGTTCTCTTTCAGACCCGTGGAAATATAGGGATGGGTACCGGCATCAACATCCGGGTTCACCCGCAGAGAGATCGGCGCCTTTACGCCGAGTGCTCCCGCCACAGCATTGAGCCTGTCCAGTTCGGTGTCGGATTCGACATTAAAGCAGCGAACGCCCACTTCGAGGGCCCGCTTCATTTCCCACTCCTGCTTGCCAACGCCGGAGAAGACCACCCGCGACGGATCGCCACCTGCTCGCAACACCCGCTCCAGCTCACCGGCTGACACAATATCAAAGCCGGCACCAAGCCGCGCAAGAACGTTCAGCACCGCAAGATTGCTGTTGGCTTTTACGGCGTAGCACACCAGATGCGGGTGATCCCGAAGGGCGTCATCATAGGCCCGGTAATGCCGCTCAAGCGTGGCGCGCGAATACACGTAGGCCGGTGTGCCAAAGCGATCAGCAATGGCAGAGACAGGGATATCCTCGGCGTACAGCTCGCCGTCGCGGTAGTTGAAATGATCCATGAGTTTCCTGATTCGTTTAACGGGGCCGGGAGGCCATGGCGCTAGTCGCGGGTTTCTTCGCGATCGGGCTGTTCCTGGGCCGAATCCGGCCCGGACGTTATCGAAGCGGCCTGACTGTCACGGTACAACGGACCTTTCTGACCGCAACCGCTCACAACCAGAGCCAGCATCAACGTCACGATCGACAGAGTCCACGCTCGCATATTGGCTACCTACCCCTGAGTTCACTATGGGCGCAGTATACCTGACACCCGCCCCGGGCCGCGAGGTCAGCGCGTCCTTGCAAGGTGCCGGTTAAGGGAATCCTCCAGCACAGACCGGTAATACAGGTATTGACTGGTCTGGATATCCTGCTGATACACGCGGGGATCGAGGTCGTGGGGCAGATGGATGTCGGTCAGATACACCGGGTAAACCTCGTCACTCTGGCGCAGTGACCGGATGTAATGGGCCACCGCCGGAATCAGCTGGTCACCATACTCCTGGACGCTGAATTCCTGGTCACCGCAGAAGATATCGAAGCGCAGACGGCTGTCGCCCTCATGGATGCCCACGGCCTGCACCTCAAACCCGGGTAGGGGTACACCCGAATCCGATTCCGGCCGGTATTCGGCGCGCCAGGTGCCGTCGCGCCGGACAATCTCGTAACACTGAACGCCCGCTACCACGCCGGCCGAATCAGTGTGGCGCAGCAACCGCCGTTCAATCAGGTTATCGAGAAACCGCAGTACCGGCACCAGCAAGTGCCGACGGCTGGTCACCGCCTGCTCCCAACTGAACAACGAGCCCAATTCGTCAACCACCCAGAGCCGGGCCTGGTCGCCCAGAATACGGTAGAAAACCTGGATGTTATCCGGCTCGCTGGCCAGGCAAACCGCCCGCAAGGCCGGCTCCTCCTGCAGCGCGTAGCGATCGAATACCACCGGCAGGTAACGCTCCTGGGGCATTGCCAGATATTCCATCAGCGCCTCGAAGCTCTCCAAGGCAACAAAACCAGGCTCAAGGCCGTTGAACTGGAGCAGGAAGTAGCGGCGATCCATCTCGATTACATAGCGCAGCGGATGCGGGCCAGTACCGCCGGCAAAAAAGGGTCGAAGCACATCGGCAAACAGCTCCTGAACCCGGCGGGCAATGGCCGAGCCATGGCCGCGGTTGTGGCAATGCACCTGAACGCCGGGAAGTTCAGCAGGGTTTGCTGCCACCGAGGCGAGGACATTCTTCAGGCATTGGATCAGGGTGTCGCCGGCGGCGTAGTGCTGCAGGCTCACCTCGTGCCAGCTGTTGAAGGTAATCTGGTCGATGCTGATCACCAGGTTCTCCCGGCCACCACTGAATCCCAGCGAATCGTGTCGGGAACTGAGCTTGTGAAGCCCCTTTTCCGTCAGATGCGCCTGGGGATCGACGCCCACGTTGACCAGAAGCAGATTTCTCAGTGGCCGGACACCCCGGGACAACGCTTCCCGTTCCGCAGGCGGAACCGGAAATGGCAGGAACGCGGACAGGGCGTCCAGCATTTCCCGCAATTCGCTGACCGAGGCAATACTGGTGCCGGAACGCACGTTCAGTCTTGTCGAGCGGGTCAGCAGGCCATTGCAGTAGCACCAGACCATCAGTTCCGCCAGATTGCCGGAGCGACGGATAACCGGCTGCCAGAAAGCGTCCGCCGGGTCTTCGAGGTCCCGGTAAAGCAGCCAGCCGTCGGAGTCGCCGCCCTGCTCTGACTGATGATGAAATGCCAGATTTTCCTCAGCCAGCGACGGCGCCAGCCCCGGATTGATCTGCTCAATCTTGCCGGCCTTGCGTTGGAAAGCCGCATAGAGCTTGCGGCCCAGCAGGTTGATATCGTTGGCGCTGATGGCCGCCCGCTGGCCATGTTCCCTGGCCATTTTTGACAGCAACCGGTAACCATGTGTCAGTTCGTTGACAATGGTTCGGCGCAGGGTGACGACATCCTCTGCCCGCCACCGCTGGCGCTCGTCCAGCTCGGCCAGAATGCTCTCGGACCAGCCCCAGCGAGTCACCATCTGGCGCAGAAGACGAGCGCGCCACTGCTCCCCTGAGACCTCGGACCGGGTGAGTGGCAAACCGGCTTTCAGATACAGGCTCCGGCGGATCAGATCCAGTCTCGAAGCCACTTCCGGACCGGCAAGCCAACCTTCGAGACGACCATAAAGCATGACGTAAGGGTCGAGGCTGTCGGCATCGGTCTCTCCCCGGAACACGGCCCGTTTGAACTCGCTGGACAGCAAGGGCTCACCGGTGGTCCGGGCATAACATTCAATCAGAAGCAGTTTAAGAATGGACTTCCAGGGCGCATCAATGCCCTTGTACAACTGCCAGACACCGGCACCGAGAAATTCTTCCTCGGGGATCGTCGGAACCGGGCCAAAATCGATGTGATCCTCGGCACGCACAAACCGGAAATCCACCAACTTGCGCATGCAGTCGTCGTAGTTTGCCTCCTGCTCTGGGGGAATCAGCCACCACATGGGCCAGGCGCCGGCCAGATGGATGCTGGTCCGGTAGAACTCATCCAGCAACAGGAAGTGCTGGGCACTGCCACAGTTCTCGCCTGTTACCTCGGCACGCTGCCGGCCGGCCCGCCAGTCCGAGGCGCAGAAGACGAAAACGTGAAGTTCCACACCAAAGGATTCCGCCCAGCGAGTCAGCTTGGCAGCCTTGCGCTCGAGACAGCCGATTCCCCGCTCCGGCAAATCGCGCCGGTGGCAAAGCCAGACATCAAGATCACTGGCCACGGAGTGACCGAGGGTTCCGGGACTGCCCATCAGGAACATGGCGTCCAGATCCGGCTTGCGTTTGCCTTCATCCTTCAATGAGAAGGTCCGGGCCAGCCGCCGGGCCGCATTGATCGTGGCGGGCGACGGCTTGTAATTACTCAGGCCATAGGGGCAATCGCTGTCCAGGTAACCGGGCAATGCCGGATGGTTGAGATGAAACACCAGGGGCAGAACTTCCAGCACCATCTGCTGGCGATAGGACAACGCCGAATGAGCGCGGTCCCAGCGCTGCTGATTGACCAGTAGAAACCGGTCCCTCAGACGACGGAGGGTCTTACGATCAATTCCCTCCTCAAAGTCGAGGGAAATCGGGGCAACGTGGGCGGTCAAGGCAGCTCCGCAGAGAGGTTCTTTTCAGCATCAGTATGAGTATGATGTCGGCATCGTGGCAAAACCTTTAGAAAAATAAAAGCTGGAGAACACGCGAGGCTCACCCGCTGTGAAAGAATTCATCATCCGCCGCTACCGTTCGGAACAGTCGCCCGCATCCGAGCGCCAGACCGTTTTACGCATCGACGATGAAGGCAAGGTACTGTTCGCCGACCACCAGGCCGAGGCAGTGCTCGGCTACGATGCCAGCGAACTGGAGGGACAGCCGGTACACCGGGTCCTGGCATCCCGCCAGGATGACCCCTTCGCACCCGCAAACCGCCACCGGATTGAACGGGGCCAGAATGTTCTGGTGACCTTCCGGCACAAGGAGGGTTTTTTCTACACCGCCTGCCTGAGCCTGAGGCTCGACATGCGGGATTCCGACAAGGCCGCCAGCGCCACGATAACCCTGTGCGACAGTTCCACCAGAGATTCGCGGCTTTTGCGGAGAGCCGAGAGCAGTGCCGGTTTCGGGATCTGGGAACTGGATACCCGAACCAATGAAATGACCTGGACCGAGGGTATGTTCCAGCTTCTGGAACTGAGACCCGGTGCCGACATCACCCCGGAGCAGGCGCTATTCTACTGCCAGACTGGCCAGGCGAGGGTTCGTGCCATGTTCCGGCGCTGCCTCCGCACGGGGGAGGCGTTTTCCCTCGATCTTGATATCGTCACCTCACGGCAGAACCAGCGGCGGGTGACTCTCAGTTGTCGGGCGCTGAAGCAGGCGGGCAGAATTCCCCGGCTCGGAGGCACCCTGGTAGACCGGACTGCCGACATGCAACTCGAAAGGGCTCGCCAGCATGCCTTTGCCATGCTCGCAGCCACCACCAGCGCCACTTCTGACCTGGTTGTCGCCGTCGATGCTTCGTTTAACCTGCTCCATTTCAATGCCGCCTGGGCCAGGCAGTTTTCCGAAACCTTCGGCCGGCAGCCCGAAGCAGGCGACAACCTGAGCGACCTTCTACAGGAGTTCCCGAACGAACGCAGATTGATGGAGCGTCTCTGGCACCGGGCCTTTGAACGAGACAGTTTCGTGGTTGAAATGCCCATGGCCCAGCAGTCCAGGGAACTTCCCGTGCATGAATTCCACTACCAGCGCCTGTCCAACGAGCAGGGCGAAGTCACCGGCGCCGTGCACGTTGCCCGTCGCATTGAACCAAGGCTGAACCACGCCTCAAGCGAGGAATACCGGATACGTCACGATCCGGTTACCGGCCTGATGAACCGCAAGGCATTCATCGCCCGCGTACTCAGAACCCTGGAACAGAAAACCCATCGGGAATCCTGTGACAGCCTGCTCTATCTGGATCTTGATGAATTCGAGCGCTTTAACGACCTGGCTGGCAGCGGCACCTGCGACCGCTATCTGCGGGAACTGGCCGGCAACCTGGGCGTGCGGGTTCGCCAGCGCGATGCCCTGGCCCGACTTGCCGGCGACACCTTTGCACTGCTGATAGAGAACTGCCCGGAAGCTCGGGCCCGCAAGATTGCCCAGGAAACCCTCAATCTGATCGGCGACTTTGTCTTCGACTGGCAGGGACACAGGCTCCAGACCACCGCTTCCGGAGGCCTTCTGATCTTGGACAGCGACACTCCCGGAGATCCGGAACAGCTTCTGAGCCAGGCGGCCGACCTGTGCCATACCGCCAAGACGTCTGGCCGAAACCGGGTCCACGCCGCCAGGGCCATTGCCCACCAGACCGACGAATCAACCGTCAGCAAACGGGTCGAGCAAATCCGCGAAGCGCTGGACAATCACAACCTGATTCTCGAATATCAGGCGATGCGACCGGTGGCCAGCCCTACATGGGGCGACCACATTGAAATCCTCTGCCGAATTCCGACGACTGCAGATAATGAAGCGGCACTGAAGCCCGACGACTTCCTGCCCATCGCGGAGCGATTCGACCTGGCCAAACGGCTGGATCGCCAGGTGATCCGACAAACCCTGGACTGGCTCGGCAACCAGCCGTTGCTGGAACCACGATTGAAGTACTGCGGTTTCAACCTGTCTCTGGCCAGCGTTCTGGATGATACCTTCGCTGATTTTATGGCCGAGGTGCTGAGTAAATCAGCTTTCGACCCTGGCTGTTTCTGCCTGGAAATTCGCGAAGCCCATGCCACCCAGTATCCCGATGACGTGGCCGTGCTGTGCGATGCGCTGCATCGGGCGGGCTTCCGCGTCGCCCTGGACGGCGCCGGTGCGTCGGTGGAAAGCTACAGCCTGGCGGCGAGGTTACCAGTGGATATCATCAAACTGGATCGGAGAATGGTTCAGCAACTGGAGGAGGACCCGGTGCAGCAGGTGATGCTTGAAGCCCTGCACCGGATTGCCGAGGCCGCCGGCAAGGTCACCGTGGCCACGTTTATCGAGAACGACGACGCCCTGCGCAAGGTCCGGACTCTGGGTATTCATTACGGCCAGGGTTACCGGCTATTCCGGCCGCAACCGCTGGACGAGCTCACCCCCGCGGCAGTGGATCTGACCACGGGACGGATCGGCGGCTAGCGGACCCGCCCCGCAAACGCGGAATGGGTCAGCCCAACTGACTGCGCGCCCGGCCAACAGCCGCGCGCACCTGGTCCGGCGCTGTACCACCGAGGTGATCCCGGGCCTGGACAGAGCCTTCAAGGGTCAACACGTCAAAGACATCAGCGCCAATGTGATCGGAGAACTGCTGCAGCTCTTCCAGGGTCATATCAGACAGGTCACGCCCTTCAGCCACACCAAACGCCACTGACTTGCCAACGATTTCATGGGCATCCCGGAAAGGCACGCCTTTCTTCACCAGGTAATCTGCCAGATCGGTGGCGGTGGAGAAACCGCGCTTGGCCGCCACCCGCATGTTGTCGGCCTTGGAGCGAATGGCCGGAATCATGTCGGCGTAGGCTTTCAGACAGCCCTTGATGGTATCGACCGTGTCGAACAGTGGTTCCTTGTCTTCCTGGTTGTCCTTGTTGTAGGCCAGCGGCTGGCTCTTCATCAGGGTCAGCAGGCTGATCAGGTGGCCGTTGACGCGACCGGTCTTGCCCCGCACCAACTCCGGCACATCCGGATTCTTTTTCTGCGGCATGATGGACGAGCCCGTGCAGAAGCGATCCGGCAGATCAATGAAATCGAACTGGGCAGAGGTCCAGAGCACCAGTTCCTCGCTGAACCGTGACAGATGCGTCATCAGCAGCGCCCCAAAGCTGCAGAACTCAATGGCAAAGTCCCGGTCGCTGACTGAGTCCAGGCTGTTCTCGCTGGCCCGGTCGAAGCCCAGCAGCCTGGCGGTCATCGCCCGATCGATGGGATAGGTGGTGCCAGCCAGGGCCGCTGCGCCCAGGGGCATCACGTTGACCCGCTTGCGGCAATCCTGCAGGCGCTCGGCATCCCGTACCAGCATTTCGTACCAGGCCAGCAGGTGGTGCCCGAAGGTGACCGGCTGGGCGGTCTGCAGATGGGTGAAGCCGGGCATGATGGTATCCGCCTCGCGCTCGGCCAGATCCAGCAGGCCCGCTTGCAGGCGCTTCAGTTCCTCGGCAATGACATCGATTTCGTCCCGCAGGTACAGACGGATATCCGTGGCCACCTGGTCATTGCGGCTACGGCCGGTGTGCAGTTTCTTGCCGGTGATCCCGATACGGTCGGTCAGGCGCGCCTCAATGTTCATGTGCACGTCTTCAAGGCTTACAGACCACTGGAAATTGCCGGCCTCGATGTCCGCCTTGACCCCTTTCAGGCCTTCGATGATCTGGTCCCGCTCCTCGGTGGTGAGCACGCCAACCTCGGCCAGCATGGTGGCATGGGCGATGGAGCCGGTGATGTCGTGATGGTACAGGCGCTGGTCAAATCCCACGGATGCGGTAAATTTTTCAACAAAGGCATCGGTAGGTTCGCTGAAGCGTCCGCCCCAGGGTTTTTCAGAGCTTGTGGTCTGGTCAGACTTTTTCTGATCCGTCATGGTCTATCTTTCCTGCTGACAGCCCGGCATCATCTGGCGGGAACTGGGTACATTGAACGTGGCGGGAGTATACCATTCTGACCCGGGTAAAGGAGACACCCCGTAACGGGGACAAAGGTGTGACAGAGAGCGAGTTCTTCGTTCCGGACCTGTGCCGGGTGAGGGCCGTGTTCCTGTTGCTGGTGACCAGTGAACTACTGGTTCTGGTGCTCGCCATCGTGCAGGCGGACCGTGGCTGGATCGACTGGAATTACTTCGGACTGCTGTCGCTGTTCGTGCAGTGGACCACCCTGACCAGTGCCGCCCTGATCTGCCTTTTGCGAGCCAGGCTTGCACGGATGTCCGTCTCCGGTGCAACGACCACCATTGTCGCCATTGTGCTGCTGGATGTGCTGGCGTTCAGCCTGTTTGCCGACAGCGTACTGCACCCCCAGGACGGCGTGGCCGTCTGGCAGGGCGTGGCCAAGAAAATGCTGCTGGCGTTACTGATCGTGCTCATGGTGCTGCGCTATTTTTACCTGCAACACCAGTGGCAACAGCAGCGGGAGGCGGAAATGCAGGCGCACCTGGCATCGCTTCAGGCTCGCATACAGCCCCACTTCCTGTTCAACAGCATGAACACCATCGCCAGCCTGATTGCGGTCAATCCGGAACGGGCGGAAGAGGCCGTGCTGGATCTGTCGGAACTGTTTCGCGCCAGCCTTCGCACCGGCGACCAGCTGATCCCGCTATCGAGGGAACTGGCTTTGTGCCAGCGTTACCTGGCCATCGAAGCACTGCGCCTGGGCGACCGCCTGAAACTGGAATGGCAGATTGAAGAAGGCCTGGAGCACCAGGCCATTCCCCCGCTCACACTGCAGCCATTGGTGGAAAACGCCATCTACCATGGTATCCAGCCGCGCCCGGACGGTGGCACCGTCAGGATTGAAGCCCAGGCCAAAGGCGAATTTGTCTACCTGCTGGTACAGAATCCAAAGCCGGACCAGAATAACCAGCAACACGAGGGCAACCGTATGGCGCTGGCCAACATACAGTCCCGGCTTCGGGCGCTGTTCGGCGAACCGGCGGTGTTGAAACACAGCCATCAGAACGATGTGTATACCGTTACCCTGAGGTTGCCGCGGCAAAAGGCTGGCGAACAGAAAACCCGTAAGAAGTGAATCCCGAAAAAAGAGAATCGAGACAAACCATGACTGATACCCGCAGCGTCCTGATCGCCGATGACGAACCTCTCGCCCGGGAACGTATCCGTCGACTGGTGGAGGCGTTACCGGGATACCAAGCCTGTGGTGAGGCCGTGGACGGCGACAGCACGCTGAAACAGGTGGCGGACCTTGAGCCGGACATTCTGCTGCTGGACATACGGATGCCGGGCATGGACGGGATGGAGGCTGCCAGCCGCCTGAGCCAGCTGGCCAATCCGCCCGCCCTGATTTTCTGCACCGCCTACGACCATTACGCCATCCAGGCGTTCGATGTGCAGGCCATCGCCTATCTGCTCAAACCGGTTCGCAAAGAGGCATTGGCAGATGCCCTGGCCCGGGCCGGCAGGGTCAACCGGGTGCAGTTGCAGGCGCTGAATGGCCAGGCCGGCCAGAGCCAGGAGCAGCTGGCGGTGCGCACCCACCGGGGCACCGAGCTGATCGATCTGTCGGAAATCCTCTACTGCGAGGCGGATCAGAAATACGTCACCATCCACCATGCCAGGGGTGAGACCGTGTGTGACTATACCCTCAAGGAGCTGGAAAACAGTTACCCGAGCATCCTGCTGCGAATCCATCGAAACACGCTGGTAGGTGTACGCTTTATCCAGGCACTGAAACGGACGCCGGATGGTCACAATCTGGTATTGCTCCGGGATGGACAGGGCGAGCTCCCGGTCAGCCGCCGCCATGCCAGCAACGTGCGGCAGTGGCTTCAGGAGCATCAGCCAGGCTGAATCCATAGCGCTCCCAAAGGTGGTAGCCGCGGGACTTTTCTGCCGCTACAAGGTAACCTTGGCGGACATTTTTTCGAACCGACAGTGAGTGTCATGTCCAAACGTACCCTTCGCATTGCAACCCGCAGCAGCGCACTGGCGCTGTGGCAGGCGGAATTCATCAAGGCCGAACTGGAAAGGCTGCACGACAACATCACCGTGGAACTGGTCAAGATCAAGACCCAGGGTGACAAGATCCTGGACGTGCCCCTGGCCAAAATCGGCGGCAAGGGCCTGTTCGTCAAGGAACTGGAAGAAGCCATGCTGGACGGCCGGGCCGACCTGGCAGTGCACTCCATGAAAGACGTGCCCATGGAGTTTCCGGAAGGGTTGGGGCTGGTGGCTATCTGCGAGCGGGAAGACCCGACCGACGCCTTCGTCAGCAATCACTACGACAACGTTGACGCCCTGCCCCACGGTGCCGTGGTCGGCACTGCCAGCCTGCGCCGGGAGGCCCAGCTTCGGGCCTATCGCCCGGACCTGGAGATTCGCGTGCTGCGTGGCAACGTCAACACCCGGCTGGCCAAGCTTGATGCCGGCGAATATGACGCCATCGTACTGGCCAGTTCGGGCCTGAAGCGTCTGGGCTTTCACGAGCGCATCCGCTACTGCCTGCCAGACACCGTCTCGCTGCCGGCTGTCGGCCAGGGCGCCCTGGGCATTGAATGCCGGGTCGATGACCAGGATCTGCTAGCCATGCTTGAACCCCTGAAGCACAAAGACACCTGGGATCGCGTCACCGCCGAACGGGCTCTAAACCGTCGCCTGGAGGGCGGTTGTCAGGTGCCAATCGCGGCGTACGCGCTTCTTGAGGACGACGATACAATCTGGCTTCGGGGCCTTGTGGGCGCCGTGGATGGCACCCAGATCTTCCGGGTGGAAGGCCGTGCGCCAAGGGCCGAAGGCGAACGCCTGGGCCGGGAACTGGCCGAGGATCTGCTGGCTCTCGGAGCCGACAAGGTGCTGGCTGAAATCTATGGCCACACACCCACCTGAGCCCGATCTGAACGGCCGGCGGATTCTGATCTGCCGGCCCGAACCCGAGGCCTCCCGGCTCGCCAGCCGGTTTCGCTCAGCCGGCGCCGATGTACGTATCCTGTCACTGATTGACCGGGAACCTCTGCCGGAAACACCCGAGCGGCGGACTCTTATCCTGAGCCTGGATGAATTTTCCCATGTGATCGCGGTCAGCCCGTTTGCCGCCCGCCTTCTGCTGGAAGAGGTGGACACCTGGTGGCCCCAGATTCCCATGGGTATCCGCTGGTATGGGGTTGGCGCCGGCACGGCGGCAGTGCTTGCCGAACACGGCCTGAGCCCACGCAGGCCGCCCGAAGGCTGGACCAGCGAGGCGCTCCTGGCGCTGCCGTCATTGCAAAACCTGCAAGGAGAAAGGGTTCTGCTCGCCCGTGGTGAAACCGGGCGCGAACTGATCCGGGAAACCCTCGAATCCCGTGGCGCCCGGGTCACCCTCCTGCCCCTGTATCGCCGCTTCCGCCCGGACCACTCTCCGGAGCAGATCCGGGCCACCCTTGACACCTTTGCTCCGGAGGCCATCGTCGCCCTGTCTGGAGAAACCTTGAACAATCTCATCGCACTATGTGCGAATAGCAGCCATAATCTATACGATAGGTTATTGATTGTTCCCGCAGATCGGGTTGCCGAACAGGCCCGGGCAGCGGGATTCCGAAATCCGTGTATACCAGGAAGCCTTGCCGATAACGACATCGTGGCCACGGTTGCAGCGCAACTTGCCGGCCGGGACGGTGGCTCCGGAAAAGCCAAGTAAGGACGCCCGTGACAGAGACAACGAATCAACTGCCCGCAACCGTTTCCAAGGAACCACCAGCCCGCCAGAAGCTCTGGCCAGTATGGCTAGTTGCCATCATTGCGCTGATCATCGCTGTCGCCCTGGCCCTCTGGAGCTGGCAGCAGTGGAACAACCATCAGGCCGTGATGCAGACACTCCAGGGCCTGCAACAGGATACCGCCCAGCTGGAAGATCGCTATGGTGACCGCGGCAGCCAGCAGAGCCAGCGCCTTCAGTCCCTGGAAGAGAAACTGGCAAGCCAGCGGGAGCTGATCGCCACCCAGCAGCGTCAGATCGACCACAATGCCCGTGAACTGCTGGAAGCCGGAAATCGCACACGCACGGACTGGCTGCTGGCAGAGGCGGAATACCTGCTGCGCATTGCCAATCAGCGGTTGATGATCGAGAAAGACATTCGCGGCGCCATGTCGGCCCTGGAAGCGGCCGATGAAGTACTGGCCGAATCCGACGACATCGGTGTGTACCCGGTTCGCCAGCAGCTCGCCCGTGAAATCCTGGCGCTCAAGGGTCTTACCGGTGTGGACCGGACCGGTCTCTACCTGAAACTGGAAGCCGCCATCGACAGCATTCACCAGCTCACCGACCAGGCCCTGATCAGCGAGAATGCCCCCGGCTTTGTCGTCAACGCCGGTACGGAAGAAAGCGCTGAAACCGGCGGGGAACCCGGCGCCGTTGCACGGGCCTGGAACAAGGTGAAATCAACCCTGATGCAGGTGGTCGTTGTGCGCCGCATGGACGAGCCGGTAAAGCCCCTGCTGTCCCCGGACCAGAGCGCCTATGCCCGACTCAATCTCCAGCTCATGCTGGAAGAGGCCGAAATGGCAGTACTGCGGGGCAATCAGCCGCTGTATGAGCGGGCGCTGACCAAAGCCAGGACCACCATTGAGGACTGGTACAACGCCAGCAACCCCCGGGTCGCCGCCCTGAGCGACACCCTGGCTGAGCTGGCTGGTAAGAACGTGGACCCGGAACTGCCGGATATCAGTCAGTCCCTGGACCTGCTCAAGGAACGTCTGGCAGGGCGCCTTAATGCCAACAACGGCAATGGCGAGGGTAACGCCGGTGGCGGTAACGGAGGCGACGATTCATGATTCGCCTGTTACTGATTATTCTGCTGGCGCTGCTGATAGGCACCGGCCTGTCCCTCGGTTTGCAATATGACCTGGGCTACATCCGGATCAGTCTGGGGCATTACCTGATCGAGACCAACTTCTGGGTGGGATTGGGCGTTATCGTTGCCCTGATCGTCCTGACCGTGCTGACCATCAACGTTATCCGCAGGCTCAGAACCAGCACCGGCCTGGTGGCTGGCTGGATTGCCCGGGGCAATGAGCGCCGGGCCCGGCGGCGGACCACTCAGGGTCTTCTGGCGCTGGCCGAGGGCAACTGGCCCAGAGCCCGGAAACTGCTGACATCCTCCGCCAGCCATGCCGACACACCCCTGATCAATTACCTGGCGGCAGCCCAGGCATCGTTCGAATCAGGCGATCACGAGGCGGTGGATGAACTGCTGCGCAAGGCCTTCGACAGCACCCCGGGCTCCGACATGGCAGTGGGTATCACCCAGGCCCAACTGCAACTGGCGGGCAACCGGCTGGAGCAGGCCCTGGCGACCCTGATTCGCCTGCGCAAGCAGTCGCCCCATCATCCCTTTGTACTGAAGCTGCTGAAAAACACCTACCTGCGCCTGGAAGACTGGCGCGAACTGTCCAGATTATTGCCGGAACTTCGCAAACGCAGCGTGCTTTCGGAAGACGAACTCAATGATCTTGAACGTCAGGTCTGGCACAACCTGCTGGAGCGTGCCGCGGAGGATTGCCGGCGCCAGCAGAAACAGGATCCTGACGCATCGCTGGAACCGCTGACCAGGCTCTGGGACGAACTCCCCGGCTTTCTGCGCCGCGACGAATACACCATCCGGGATTACGCCCGCCTGCTTGCCAGCCTTGGCGACGAGGTCCAGACCGAAACCCTGTTACGCAAGGTGCTGCGCAACCACTGGAGCGATGAGCTGATCAACCTCTACGGGCGGGTGAAGGGTCAGAAACCGGATGAGCAGCTGTTACTGGCCGAACAATGGCTGAAGGACCGGCCGAATAACCCCGAGCTCTTGCTGGCCCTCGGGCGGCTGAGCCTGCGCAACGAACTCTGGGGCAAGGCCCGGGAATATTTCGAAACCAGCCTCCGGCTGAAGCGCAGCCGGGAGGCACTGGCGGAGCTGAGTCGCCTGAATGCCCACATGGGCGAGGAAGAAGCCAGCGTGAAACTGCTTATGCAGGGACTGGCCAAGGATAACGGGCTGCCGGAACTGCCAATGCCAAGGGCCTGATTCAGGTCCTTGGTGCGTACTCCAGCACGTCAGAGAAGAACGCCTCTTCAGGCAAGCCCGCATCTACCAGGGCATCCATCAGGGTGTACACCATGGTGGGCGAACCGCTGGCATGGACTTCCACGTTGTTCCAGTCCATTCCGGAAGCGAGCACCGCGCGAACCAGCTGGTCGTGATGGCCGGCCCAGTCATTATCCTCATCATCCCCCACCACCGGCAGGAACGTGAAACGCGGCCACTCGTCCTGCCACTGCTGTGCCAGGGCGCGAAGGTACATGTCTTCATGCCGACGCACTCCCCAATACAGTTTCACCGGCTGGTCGTAGGACGTTTCCCGGAGGTAATCCACGAGGCTTTTCATCTGGGCAAAACCGGTGCCAGCGGCCACCAGCAACAAGGGTTTCGTTGGTGCGGATGCCAGGCATGCCTTGCCATGGGGCAGCTCCACGGTTACTTCGCCACCAGACGTCAGGGCATCAATAACCTTCTGCGCGGACACCCATTCCGGGGTCGCCTGGATATGCAGCTCGATGTTCTGGGCCGATGGGCTGCTGGCGATGGAGAAGTAACAGGGGTCTGCGTCAGGCAGATTAACCGACAGGTACTGCCCGGCGTGAAACGACAGTTCCCGACGCCGCGGAAGCTGCAGCTCAACGCGATAGACATCGTGACTGATGGAACTTACGTCCACGACCTTTGCCTGAAACTTGCCAGGCTGATTGTTTCCAGCTGCCATAACGGCGGATATCTCCAGTTCCAGGTCCGTGAGCGGGATGCTTCGGCACATCATCAAACGCTCGCCGACCTCTATAGTCTGTTGGTTTCGGGTATTCAGCGCGCTGCCGACCAGCAGTTGGGCCTCGCAGATTTCACATACCCCATTACGACAGGCCGCCGGCACATCAATGCCAGCCTGCGCGGCAGCGCCAAGCAAATCTGCGCCCGGCGCCACAGTGAAGGCGATACCAGAGGGCAAAAGCCGCACCGCCCTGTGTTCACTGCCCATATCAGTCGGGGCGCGATGCCGGACTTTCAATGCCCAGGGTATCCCACAACTCATCGACGCGCTTTTTAACGTCGTCTGTCATGGTGATGGGCTCACCCCATTCGCGGGTGGTCTCGCCCGGCCACTTGTTGGTGGCGTCCATCCCCATCTTGGATCCCAGGCCGGAGACCGGTGAGGCAAAGTCCAGGTAATCGATGGGCGTATTCTCTACCAGCGTGGTATCCCGGACAGGATCCATCCGGGTTGTGATCGCCCAGATCACGTCTTCCCAGTTGCGGGCATTCACGTCGTCATCCGTGACAATTACAAACTTGGTGTACATGAACTGCCGCAGGAATGACCATACCCCCATCATCACCCGTTTGGCATGGCCGGGGTACTGTTTCTTCATGGTCACCACTGCAAGCCGATAGGAACAGCCCTCCGGCGGCAGGTAGAAATCGACGATCTCCGGAAACTGCTTTTGCAGAATCGGGATGAACACCTCATTCAGAGCCACCCCGAGGATCGCCGGCTCATCAGGCGGTCGACCGGTATAGGTACTGTGATAGATCGGATCCCGACGATGAGTGACCCGTTCTACGGTGAATACCGGGAAGTGGTCCACTTCGTTGTAGTAACCGGTGTGATCACCGAACGGTCCTTCCGGCGCCATATCATCCGGGTAGATGAAACCTTCCAGCACGATTTCGGCGCTCGCCGGCACCTGCAGATCACTCAGGCCTGCCTTGACCAGCTCGGTCCGGCTGCCGCGCAGCAGCCCGGCAAACGCATATTCCGACAGGGTATCGGGCACCGGCGTTACCGCCCCCAGAATGGTCGCCGGGTCGGCACCCAGGGCCACGGCAACCGGATAGGGCTGACCCGGATTGGCCTTCTGGAACTCCTGAAAGTCCAGTGCACCGCCGCGGTGACTCAGCCAGCGCATGATCAGCCGGTTGCGGCCGATGACCTGCTGGCGGTAGATACCCAGGTTCTGGCGCTCTTTGTGGGGCCCGCGGGTAATCACCAGGGGCCAGGTCACCAGCGGTCCGGCATCGCCGGGCCAGCAGTGCTGAACCGGTATCTGGTACAGGTCCACCTGATCCTTCTCGATCACCACATCCTGACAGGGCGCAGAACGAAGCACCTTGGGACTCATACGCATCACCTGCCGGAACAGCGGCAGCTTCTCGATGGCATCCCGGAAACCCTTGGGGGGATCCGGTTCCTTGAGAAACGCCAGCAGCTTGCCGATGTCCCGAAGCGCTGTGACGTTGTCCTGCCCCATACCCAGCGCCACCCGTTTCGGTGTCCCGAACAGGTTGGCCAGCACCGGCATGTCATAGCCCTTGGGATTTTCAAACAACAACGCAGGACCACCTGCCCGCAGGGTGCGGTCGCAGATTTCGGTCATTTCGAGGTGAGGGTCGACTTCTACGCTGATACGTTTCAGCTCACCCAGCTTTTCCAGCTGGTCAATGAAGTCTCGCAGGTCGTTGTATTTCATCGGTTACTCCGTTCAGATATGCCAGTACTACGGAGATCGGTGGTCGCTGGACTGCTTTAAAACAGTTGGAACAAGCTGCGCGCACTTGGCATGAACGGCGGAGCCGGGGAGAACCTCCCCGGACCGTGCATTGCCAGGGATGTCAATGCCGAGCCCCCAGGGATGGGTTCACGGCGTGTCCGGGGAGGTTCTCCCCGGCTCTGCCGCCCCCAAAACCAGAGGCGCTAGTCCTAGCTAGGGAGAGATCAACGGCGCTTCATGGACTGGAAGAACTCGTCGTTGGTCTTGGTGTCCTTGAGCTTGTCCAGCAGGAACTCGATGGCGGCGGTGTCGTCGTCCATGGAATGCAGGAGCTTGCGCAGGATCCAAACCCGCTGGATGTCGGCTTCACTCATCAGCAGATCCTCACGACGGGTGCCGGAGCTACGGATGTTAATGGCCGGATAGGTCCGCTTCTCGGCAATCTTGCGATCCAGATGGATCTCCATGTTGCCGGTGCCCTTGAACTCCTCGTAGATAACCTCGTCCATCTTGGAACCGGTGTTGACCAGCGCGGTAGCAAGGATGGTCAGGCTTCCGCCTTCTTCCACGTTACGGGCGGCACCGAAGAAACGCTTGGGCTTTTCCAGGGCGTGGGCGTCAACACCACCGGTCAGGACCTTGCCTGAGGACGGAATAACCGTGTTGTAGGCGCGAGCCAGACGGGTGATGGAATCCAGCAGGATAACCACGTCCTTCTTATGCTCGACCAGACGTTTGGCCTTCTCGATCACCATCTCGGCCACCTGAACGTGACGGGCCGGCGGCTCGTCGAAGGTGGAGGCGATGACTTCGCCGCGCACGGTGCGCTGCATCTCGGTCACTTCCTCAGGCCGCTCGTCAATCAGTAGTACCATCACATGGCACTCTGGATTGTTACGAGTGATGGACTGGGCAATGCTCTGCATCAGCAGAGTCTTACCGGCCTTGGGCGGAGACACGATCAGTCCACGCTGGCCTTTGCCGATGGGCGCTACCAGGTCCAGAACCCTGGACGAGAGGTCCTCGGTGCTGCCGTTACCGGCCTCGAGCATCAGGCGCTCGTCCGGGAACAGGGGCGTGAGGTTCTCGAAGAGAATCTTGTTTCGGGCGTTATCCGGCTTGTCGAAATTGATCTCGCTGACCTTCAACAAGGCAAAGTAGCGCTCGCCGTCTTTAGGAGGGCGGATCTTGCCGGCAACGGTATCACCCGTGCGCAGGTTAAAGCGGCGGATCTGGCTGGGAGAGACGTAAATGTCGTCCGGTCCTGCCAGGTAGGAGGCATCGGCGGAACGGAGGAAGCCGAAGCCGTCCTGCAGAATTTCCAGTACGCCGTCGCCGTAGATGTCTTCGCCGCTTTTTGCGTGCTTCTTCAGAATGGTGAAGATCACATCCTGTTTGCGCGAACGAGCCAGGTTATCGAGGCCCATCTCTTGCGCAATATCGAGCAATTCGGGCACGGATTTCTGCTTGAGTTCAGTAAGATTCATAGTTTGTTGGATTTTCAGGAATGGAAGTAAACGAGTATTGGAATGACAGGGGTGCCCCTGAACGTATTGATCGTAAAAAAACGCTGAACTTGATGCTGGCCAGTTGGAGCAACCGGTGTAGATGGAGTCCGGAATTAAGGTACTGAAGCCAGAGAGTGGGAACAACCGTTCGCCGGGCAAGAGCGATCATCGGCCACCTGACTGGCGAATGTCAAGTGCACTGCACAAATTAACGGCAATTTCACATCAAACCGGCCACAACAGGCCTCTAGAGCCTCCCCCTGATGGGTTACTCCCTTCCATTGGAAGCCCGTGATGGCGATACTGGCGTATAACCACTTTTCAACGATTCTGGAGCGCCATCCATGAGCAGTGTACCCAGTACCGAACTTAAACCCCTGAACGTTGCCCTGCTGACCGTGTCCGATACACGGGGGCCTGAACAGGACACCTCCGGGCAGTTCCTGGAGGACAGCGTGGTCGAGGCCGGCCACAACCTGGTCGCCCGCCGGATCCTGCCTGACGACGTATATCTGGTGCGGGCCTTGTTGTCCAACTGGATCGCCGATTCACAGGTGCATGTCGTGATCATTACCGGTGGCACCGGTCTGCTTGAACGCGACAGCACGCCGGAGGCAGTCAGGCCTTTGCTGGACAAAACCGTAGAAGGCTTTGGCGAGGAATTCCGTCGCCTGTCCGCCGCCGAGATCGGATCTTCGACCGTTCAGTCACGGGCGATGGCGGGGATGGCGAACCATACGGTGATTTTCTGCCTGCCCGGCTCGACCGGTGCCTGCCGCACCGGCTGGGAAGGCATTCTCCTCAGTCAGCTGGACAGCCGTCACACGCCGTGCAATTTCTCGGGCCTGGTGTTACGCAAACCCGAGAAGCCCATGCAGCGGCTCAACGAAGTGATTGGACAGCGCGCCAAGCGCTGAGGCGAGAAGACATCCTGACCGGAGTTCAGAATTGATGGCCAACCCAAACCTCACGCCCCTGGAAGATGCTCTGGACCACCTGTTGTCGGAAGCACCGGTGGTTACGCAGATTGAAACCGTCGCCCTGGCCGACTCCCTGGGCCGGGTTCTTGCCGAGAACCACTATGTTCCGGCAGACGTGCCGCCGGCAGATAACAGTGCGGTGGACGGATACGCCCTGCGCAAACAGGATCTTCATGGCGATCAGCCCATACCGGTCTCGGCGCGGATTCCGGCCGGTGAAGCGCCGAAGCCCCTGGAGCCCGGCACTGCCGCGCGCATTTTTACCGGCTCAGAGATTCCCGAGGGTGCCGACTCGGTGGTGATGCAAGAGCGGATTGAGGTGACGGACGGCGGAATTCTTGTCCAGGCAGAGGTAGACCAAGGCCAGAATATTCGCCGACGGGGCCAGGATCTGACCCGGGGCGACCTTGCGCTGGCAAAAGGCACACAGGTGCGCCCGAACGAGATGGGGCTGCTGGCGTCCATGGGCGTTGCCCGGGTTGCCGTTCTGGCGCGGCTGAAAGTCGCCATTCTCTCCACCGGAGATGAGCTGGTGGACCCTGGCACGCCCCTCGGGCCGGGACAGATCTACAACAGTAACCGCTTCACCCTAATGGGGCTGCTCACCGAAGCCGGTTGCAACGTCGTGCTGTGCGAGACACTGAAGGACAAACGCGAGGCCACCCGGGAAACGCTGTTGCGTGCGGCGGAGTCTGCCGATCTGATTATCACCAGCGGGGGCGTATCCGTGGGTGAGGAAGACCACGTGCGCGCGGTACTGGAGGAGTCCGGCAGCCTGTCGCTCTGGAAAATGGCGATCAAACCCGGAAAACCCGTGGCTTTTGGCGCCATCGGCGGAACACCGGTGCTGGGACTGCCCGGCAATCCCGGATCCGTGCTGGTCACTTTCCTGATGGTGGGCATGCCCTACATCCGGAAACGCCAGGGGCGGAATCCCAAAGCCCTCTCCGGAGAGCGGATACCGGCCGACTTTTCCATTTCCTCGGCATCAGTACGCCGGGAATTTGTCAGGGCCCGTAAGGAAACCCGGGGCTCGGAGCCAGTGGTTGCTGCCTATCCGAACCAGAGCTCCGGCATCCTGAGCTCCACCTGCTGGGCGGATGGACTGGCCGTGGTGCCCGAAAACACCACAGTAAGCCCCGGTGACCTGCTAACCTACTATTCGTTTGCGGAACTGTTGAGCTGAGCATGAGTGATAACACGATTACGGTACGTTTCTTTGCCCGCCTGCGCGAGGAGCTGAAAACCGACCAACTGGCCGTTGACGCCAGGCCCGGCCTGACCGCTGGCGATGTGCTGGCAGAGCTGGCCAGCCAGGGCGGCCCCTGGAGCCAGTTGCAGGGCGACCAGCCAGTGATGATTGCGATCAACCAGGCCATGGCGAAACCCGGTTCCGAGGTAAAAGCCGGCGATGAGCTGGCCTTTTTCCCGCCGGTCACCGGAGGTTGAGATGATTTCGGTCCAGTCTGAGGATTTTGATTTTGCCGCCGAATACGCGGCCCTCCGTGACAGTGGTGCCGGCACCGGTGCTATTGCAACGTTTACCGGCCTGGTGCGGGACAGCGGCGACCTGCAGGGCGTCACGGGACTTTACCTGGAGCACTACCCCGGGATGACGGAACAGGTGATCCAGGGGCTTATTGATGAGGCCTCAAAACGCTGGGATGTGCGCAAGGCCCGAGTCATTCACCGGGTCGGGCGCCTGGCGTTGTGCGACCAGATTGTCTTCGTGGGAGTATGCAGCGCGCACCGAGGGGACGCGTTCGCGGCCTGCGAATTCATCATGGACGCCCTGAAGACATCGGCGCCGTTCTGGAAGAAGGAAATCACCTCAGACGGAGAACACTGGGTGGAACAGAAAGAATCCGATCTGGCGCGCTCTGGGGACTGGAAGTGACTGGCCATAAAAAAACCGCCCCTGAGCCTCGACTCAGGAGCGGTTTCTGGTGGCCCGGCTGCAATCAGAGATTGCTGTCCAGGAAGGCCGCCAGCTGGGATTTGGAGAGTGCGCCGACCTTGGTGGCGTCCACATTGCCGTTCTTGAACAGCATCAGGGTGGGGATACCACGGATGTTGAACTTCGGCGGGGTCTGCTCGTTTTCGTCAATGTTGAGCTTGCAGACTTTCAGTTTGCCGTCGTATTCGTCGGCAATCTCTTCAAGCACCGGCGCAATCATCTTGCAGGGACCGCACCACTCGGCCCAGTAGTCCACCAATACGGGGACGTCGGACTGCAGTACATCCTGCTCAAAAGAAGCGTCGGTTACATTTACGATATTTCCGCTCATTACCTTTTCCTGATTCATGCACTACTGCTGCACATCGGCATGTCCCTGGTGGGATTACCATACCGGGCACAGGTGCTGTTGACTGTCGCTGAAGGCTGCCCGGGTTTGCAGACAACCTTTCACCCAAATCACGGTACGACATACTTTACGCGATTGATCAGCCGGATGTGAAGCGGTAGATCCACTACCATGGATCGATCTTCGCCTGACCCCGGTCAAACACCGGGTTTTCCGGTTACTGACAGGCCTGAGGGATTTCGCTTATAGTACCCGGCACGTTCATATCAAAAGGATTCCGACCACGTGACGGCCGCATCCACCGCCGAAAACGCTGCCGCCTCACCCGAGGTTCTCGCAGCCATCGACATGGGCTCGAACAGCTTCCACATGGTGGTTGCCCGACTAGTGCATGGGGAAATCCGGACCCTCGAGAAGATGGGAGAAAAGGTACAGCTCGGCGCCGGGCTGGATCAGTATAACCGGCTGACCGAAGAGGCCCAGGAGCGGGCCCTGGCCTGCCTGGGCCGGTTCGCACAGCGGCTCAAGGGGATGCCCCCGGAAGCGGTGCAGATTGTTGGCACCAACGCGCTGCGCGTCGCCCGAAATGCCCATCAATTCATGACCCGGGCGGAAGAGGTGCTGGGTTATCCGGTGGAGATCATTGCCGGCCGCGAGGAAGCACGCCTGATCTACCTGGGCGTCTCCCACACCCTGTCTGACGACATCGGACGCCGGCTGGTGATCGACATCGGCGGTGGCAGCACCGAGTTCATCATCGGCCAGCGGTTCGAGCCCCAGGAGCTTGAAAGCCTGCACATGGGCTGCGTCTCCTTCCGGAACCGGTATTTCCCGGACGGCAAGATCACCAAGCGGCAGATGGACAAGGCAGTGACCCATGCCGAGCAGGAACTGCTCAATATTCGTCAGCACTACCGTTCCGTGGGCTGGCAGAGCGCGGTCGGCTCATCCGGCTCGATCAAGGCCATTGCCAGCATACTGGCGACCCTGAAAATCACCGACGGCACCATTACCCTTGCCGCCATGCAGGAGCTTCGCAAGCGTCTGGTGGATATGGGCAAAACTGAAAAGCTGGGGGACCTGGGCGTACGTTCGGATCGCCAGAGCATCTTTCCGGCGGGCTTTGCCATTCTGATGGGGGCATTCCAGTCTCTTGGCATCCGGGACATGGCTTTCGCCGACGGCGCATTGCGGGAGGGCCTGCTCTACGACATTGTCGGGCGCATCCAGCACGAGGACGTCCGGGAGCGGACCATATCCGCGCTGCAGGAGCGTTACCATGTTGACCAGGAACATGGCACAGCGGTAGAGGAAACTGCCGTGGCCGCCTGGCAGCAGGTGGCCGATGCCTGGGGACTGAACACGGCAGCAGATGAAGAGGTCCTGCGCTGGGCCTGCCGACTCCATGAGATCGGACTGACCATATCCCACAGCCAGTATCACAAACACGGTGCCTACCTGTTGCGCTACTCGGATCTGCCCGGCTTTACGCAGCAGTTCCAGCGGGACCTTGCCACACTGGTGCGCGGCCACCGGCGCAAATTCGCCTCCGCCATTTTCGAGGGGCTGGATCCGGAAGATATCGCAAGGTTGCGTTACCTCTGCGTATTGGTTCGCCTGGCGGTTCTGATTCAACACCCGCGCAATATGGAACAACCTCCGGCCTTCACCCTCACTGCCCACAAAGACAAGCTGGTGCTGGAGTTTCCGTCGGGTTGGCTGGATGACAGACCACTGACCCTGGCCGACCTGGAAAACGAGCGGGACTATCTCGCCAAACAGGATTTTGTTCTGGAACTGAACGGCGGCTGACGGCATTCAGCCGCTCAGCTCTGCCTCCAGGGATTCCACCTCTTCACTGACTTCAAGCCACTGGGCCTCCACCTCTTCCAGGCGGGCGGTTGCAGTGGCCTGCTCGCCCAGCAGCTCTTTCAGACGCGCTTTGCCGCTGTCGTCATAAAGACCCGGATCGGACAGCTGTTCCTCCAGAGCTGACAACGCCTGCTGAAGCTGCTCCATTTCCTTTTCCAGAGCAGTCTGCTTTTTACGATAGGGACTGAGTTTCTGGCGCACGGCCGCCTCTGCCCGCTTGCGTGCCTTCCGGTCTTCGGCACTCTCACCCACGTCAGCAGTCTCTTCCGCAGCCTGCTGTCCGGCCGGCATTCGTCTGGGCGCTTCGGTATCATCTTTCCGGCGGTCGGCCAGCCAGCGCTCGTAGTCCTCAAGATCACCCTGGTATTCCGTCACCCGGCCGTCATTGACCAGCCAGAACTCGTCCACCGTGTTTCTCAGCAGGTGCCGGTCGTGGGAGACCACCACAATGGCGCCTTCAAAGTTCTGCAGTGCCATGGTCAGGGCCTGGCGCATTTCCAGATCCAGGTGGTTGGTGGGCTCGTCCAGCAGTAGCAGGTTCGGTTTCTGCCAGGCAATAACGGCAAGCGCCACCCGGGCCTTTTCCCCGCCGGAAAATGACCGGACGGCGCTCAAAGCCTCATCGCCGTGAAAATCAAACCCACCGAGGAAGTTCCGGATACTCTGCTCTGACGCTTTCGGCGCCAGCCTCTGCAAATGCAGAAACGGGCTGGCATCCAGATCCAGTGATTCCAGCTGATGCTGGGCGAAAGAACCGATGGCCAGATGCTCGCCACAGGTTCGATCCCCGGACAACAAGGTACCCTCACCGCGAAGCGCATCCATCAGCGTGGACTTGCCGGCGCCATTGGGGCCCAACAGGCCAATCCGGCTGCCGGGCAACAGAGTCAGATTGATGCCGTCCAGGATTGGAGTATGACCATGCCCGGCCTTGCCGTTGCGGATCGACAGCAGGGGATTGGAGACCTTTTCGGCCACTGGAAATTCAAAACTGAAGGGAGAATCGATATGAGCCGGGGCAATGCGCTCCATCCGCTCCAGGGCCTTGACCCGACTCTGGGCCTGGCGGGCCTTGGTGGCCTTGGCCTTGAACCGGTCGATGAAACGCTGAATTTCAGCGATCCTGGCCTGCTGGCGCTCAAAACCGGCCTGCTGCTGGGCCAGACGTTCACTGCGCTGGCCTTCAAAGGCTGAGTAATTACCCGTATACAACTCCAGTTTTCGCCGATCGAAATGCACCACATGGGTGGCGACCCGATCCATGAAATCCCGGTCGTGAGAGATAAACAGCAGGGTTCCGGGATAGCGGCGCAGCCAGTTCTCCAGCCACAGGCAGGCATCCAGATCCAGGTGGTTGGTTGGCTCATCCAGAAGCAGCAGATCCGAAGGTCGCATCAGGGCCTGGGCCAGGTTAAGCCGGATCCGCCAGCCACCGGAAAACGCCGACACCGGCCGGTCGGCGTCCTCGTCAGTGAATCCCAGCCCCCGCAACAATGCCTCGGCCCTGCGGGCTGCAGACCAGGCCTCGTGCACATCCAGTTCCCCGTGTATGCGGGCAATGGCATGGTCATCACCGGCGCCTTCTGCCCTGGCAAGCTCCGCTTCAAGGCGACGCAGATCCAGATCGCCATCAAGGACAAAATCCCGGGCACTGCGGTCGGTTGCTTCGACTTCCTGTGCCATGTGGGCAATGCGACAACCACCGGGTAGGGAGACCGCTCCCTGCTCCGGCGCCAACTGGCCCAGCAAGAGCTGGAAAAGACTGGATTTGCCGGCACCATTGGCACCGACGATGGCGACACGCTGACCGGGCTGTACGGTAAGGTTGACGGATTCTAGCAACCAGACGCCGCCCCGTTGTAAACTGAGATCGGTTATCGTTAACATGTTTTCATTTTATCAACGTAAAGTGTTCAGGGAAGGCACAGCGCCTATGTCGGTCGGCTCGGCTACCATCCCGGATTTCTCGACACCGCCGCTGGAATTGCCGGCAGATCTGGAACCGGAGAACCCACTCTGGCGTTTTGCATTGGCGTTCTGGAAATATCCGGACGTTCAGAACAGCTGTCTGGCGCTTCAGAATCAGGGCTGGAGCGTGACGCGGATTCTCAGTGCGGCCTGGCTAGCACTCTCCGGCAGGATCTTCGCCGGGGTCGAGGACGCTACGGTAACAGAGTGGCGCAACCGTGTAACCGTCGCGCTGCGCAGTGCGAGAAAATCGCTGCCCGGCAATGCCGACAACTGTCAAAAGCTCCGTACCGGCATCGCTGGCCTGGAGCTCGAAGCCGAACAGATCGAACTGGCCCTGAGCTGGCGAACGCTAATGACCAACAACCCGGAAAACACTTACATGCAGGGACGCGACGCACTGATCATCACCAATCTGGTTGCGGCTGCACCGACATCACCCGTTGATGACAGTGCCAGGCCCCTGCTGAATACACTGGCCGAAACCCTGGCCCACTTTCCCAAGGGAGACCACCAGCCATGATGATGAAATGGCTAATACGGCTCTCATTTCCGGCTCTCGGATTGCTGTTATTGCTCATCTTCTTCGGCCTGAACGATCCGGAGCAGGTATCCGAGCCAGTGGCAGAAGAGGAACAGCCGGAAATTCCCGCCTTCGAAGGCCTGGTGCCCTCGCCGATTCCCACCGAGGGCCCCGAGATCGTGTTCAAGTGGCAGGATACCGACGGCAACTGGCACTATGCTGACCAGCCGCCGGAACAGGGCCGCTGGAACACCCTCGCCATCGAACGGCGGGACAAGGCCTTTCCGCGCCTCCAGCCCCAGGAACCGGAAACAGATTGGCGATCCCCCTACAACGCCCCTTTTTCTCTGGGACCATCCGCCGCCGGTACCAACGGCAGCTGAGCTGACACGTCCGCTTTCTTAACACATGTTCAGTGGCATCTGACGCCGGAACCCGTTACCTTCTGCGTTCTGACAAACACAACGCGGGGCCCTGCCCCGAGCACCGACGTTAAAGGATAATGCAATGAAGAAAACGCTCCTTGCACTGGCAGTGACCGGACTTGTTGCCGGCTGTTCCACTCCGCCCGAAGCCCCGGAACAACCGAAACTGGAATCCACCGACCAGAAGGTCAGTTATGGCATGGGCCTGGTTTTGGGTGAGCGCATGGGTAACGACCTGCCGAACCTGCAGATGGATCAGTTCCTCCAGGGCATCCAGCACGGCCACGCTGGCGATGATGAAGCCAAGCGCATGAGCCGCGAGGAAATCCAGCAGGCCCTGATGACCTACCAGCAGCAGCTGCAGGAGGAGCAGGGCAAGCAGATGGAAGAGCTGGCCCAGAAGAATCTGGATGCTGGAGAGGCCTTCCTGGCAGAGAATGCCGAGCGTGAAGGTGTGGAAACCACCGAGTCAGGCCTTCAGTATGAAGTGCTTGAGCAGGGTGACGGCGAAAAGCCGGCAGCAACCGACACGGTTCAGGTGCACTACACTGGTGAACTGCTGTCCGGTGAGGTGTTTGACAGCTCCCGCGAGCGCGGCGAGCCGGTAACCTTCGCCCTTAACCAGGTGATTCCCGGCTGGACCGAAGGCCTTCAGTTGATGAGTGAAGGTGCCCGCTACAAGCTCTACATTCCTTCCGACCTGGCTTACGGCCCGGGTGGTAACCGGGCAATCGGACCGAACGAGACTCTCGTGTTTGATGTCGAGCTGCTTGAGATCAATCCCGGCTCTGGAGACTAAGCTCCAGGCAGGCGGCGGCCAGTTCTGGCGCAGCCATAAAAAAGCCCCAGCCCGGCGTTACCGGCTGGGGCTTTTTTGATTCAGGCGTATTCTCAGGCAGAGGCCACTTTGCCGGCGTGGGCATTGTGAAGGTGCTCGATCAGGAAATCCTCCATCTCGAACCGGGTCTCCAGGGTTTCACCCAGCTTCGACAACTCACCGAACAGCTCTTTGACATCCTCTTCCGACAATTCCCGGCCATCCAGACGGTCATTGAAGTTAAGGGCGACCTCAGTGGTCTGCTCAATCCGGGGGTAAACCTTGGCCGCCAATTCGAGGCCGCCATCGTTGAATTCCCTGGCTTCGCGAACCAGTTGCTCATAAATCTCGAAATGGCCGGTAGATACGTAATCCACCAGCACCTCACACAGGCGCACGAACTTTTCTCTCAGCGCTTCTGTCTGCGAGAAGTCATTCTCCCCGGACAGGTCGCAGTAATGCACCAGCAGCTCCTGACGCTCCTTGAGCCAGCGATCAATCAGTTCGCTGACGCCACCCCAGCGCTCCCTGGCATTTCGGCAATTTTCCAACATGACGCCTGTTCTCCGCTTGTCTTCGGTACTTCTGTTTCGGTTTTGATTTTTATTAGGTTTGGATCAAGTTACCCCATGGCTGCTGTCCCCCGCAACCGTTTCAGCTCCGAATCCACTCCCGGGGTTTTTGCCGGCGAAACATCAGAACCAGCCCGGTAATAACCAGCAGAGAGAAAAACACGGCTGTCCAGCCAGGGATGCTCAAACCCAGGAACCGCCAGACCACTTCAGCACAGTCCCCCGTACCCTGCAGCGCGGTAGACAAGACTTCAAACCAGGGCAGGACATCAAGCATGTAATCAACTGAGGGCCCACACGCTGGCACCTGGTCTGCCGGCAGACTCTGCAGCCACAACTGCCGTCCGGCGACGCCCAGACCGGCTCCGGCGGTCAACACCAGCAGGAAACCGTAGATCCGAGCGCCGAATCCGGTGGGACCCTGGAGAAAGGCCAGGAAACTCACCAGACCGGCCCCCATAAAGCCGAACCGCTGTAACCAGCAAAGCGGGCAGGGCTCCAGCCCCATTACATGCTCCATATAAAACGCCACACCCAGAAGCGCGGCACATACAAGGAAAATAAGCCCGAAAACCCATCTGCTGGTCAAAAGAACACCTCGAATCGTGAATTGAAACTGCAAGCGGCCACTGGGCCTGCTATTCTCGTCACTTAACCCTAAACCACGATCAACTTCAAGCCTATGACACGCCAGCCAAAATCCGTTCTGACGCTTCTGTTTCTGTTGTTTGCAATGATGCCCTTACCCGCCGTTTCCCAGGATGAGGAAAATACCGAAGAGGAAGTGGCTGAGGAAGAAAGCGGCGTTACCGATTACATCAGTATGGATCCGCCTTTTGTGACTCACGTGGGCACGCCTGGCAACAAGCCGACCTACCTGAAGGCCGCCGTGACACTGCGGGCCCGGAATACAAGCACCCGGCCAGCGCTGGAAGCCCACATGCCTCGCCTGAGACACGAACTGGTGATGCTGTTTGGCGAGCAGACTGACACAGAACGCCTCACCTCAATGGAAGGGCAGGAGGCGTTGCGAGAGGAAGCCAAACAGCGAATAAATGCGGTTCTGGAGGAGCAGCAGACCGGCGAGAGCATCGCCGGTGTATTGTTTACAGAATTCGTGGTGCAGAAATAAGGCTGGACCCGACCAAGGAATCAGGCGATCCGTGAGAACAGATCGTCTGCCTGGTCCCGGTCATCCCGGGCTACCTGATCGGCATCGTCCCAACCGGCTTCCCAGGCAGCAATAACAACCTCACCCCGATAGGGGCAGCGGGCTTTGTCCATACCCATGTTGGCAGCCATGTAGCCCTGACGGTAAGCCTTGTTGAGCGCTTCCACATCCCAGCCGAGTTTGATATCCCTTGCCATCGCCGTCTCTCCCGATCCTGATGTTACAAAAATTAACAGCCGGACCGGAGGGAGACAAATCTTTGTTCGGTTTCTGTGCGTCAGGTCCGCAGACTTCTGCGACAGTGGCCCAACTTACCGTTCAGGAGCGCAGATACTGTTCCAAAAACTCGCTGAACGGCAGGGTATCGGCACGCTCCATCTGCGCCTGCTCGGCCAGGGAATCTGCCGTCATGGCATTAAACGCCTGGCGCACACTGGCATCGAGGCCTTCCTGCCTGAGGGTTTGCTGGTGCTGCTGCGCCATTTCCATGCCCCACTCCCGATGCCCCAGGCCTGAGGAGCGCATGGCGTCCAGAACCCGGGCAGACGGAACCGTCCACTCACCATTCAAGGTCTCGCGCTGGGCAGCCAGGGCGCGACGGTAGGTGTCATCCCCCCGCCAGCTATCGAGCAACTCGGCGAGCGGTTCCAGTTGCGCCAGGATATCGGTTGCGGCCTCTGAAACCGGAGTGCGCTCCCCGGCACGGCATAGCTTCAACTCACGGTAACGCCCGTTGGACACCACATCCTTGTAGTTGTCATCGAGACGCTCGCACTCTTCATCGCCAATACGGGGCGAGTCCGATAGCAGGCAATCCAGAAGGAACAGGTCCAGGAAATCGATCTGAGCCTCATTCACGCCCACCGGTGAGAAGGGATCAAGATCCAGACACCGCACCTCGATGTATTCCACACCCCGGGCCTCAAGCGCCTGGATGGGCTTTTCTTCCCGCTGCGTGGTGCGTTTGGGGCGCACGGCGCTGTAATACTCGTTTTCGATCTGCAGGACGCTGGTATTGATCTGGATGAACTGGTCGCCCCGGCGGGTGCCGATTTCCTCATAGGCCGGCCAGGTTGTGTGGATAGCTCGATCCAGAGTCTGGGTGTAGGTGCTGAGCTCATTGAAACAGATGTTCAGGGAGGCCTGGGCATTGTTGTGGTAACCCAGATCCCCCATCCGCAGGGAGGTGGCGTGCTCACCGTACCAGGTGCGTTCGTCAAACTGGTTGAGGTCGTGGCTGACACCGGCAACAAAACTGGCATCCAGTGCCGGCGAGGCACCGAACAGCAACATCAGCAGCCAGCTACGACGACGGAAATTCCGAATCAGCCAGAAATACTGGTCCGATTTGAAGTCTTTCAGGCTTTGCTCATTTCCGAGCAATTCCTGCCACTTCTGCCAGAAGCTATCGGGTAGCGACAGGTTGTAGTGGGCGCCAGCGATGCTCTGCATCATACGCCCGTAACGCACCGCCAGACCCTGCCGGTAAACGTGCTTGAGCTGGCCAATGTTTGAGCTGCCGTATTCGGCAATGGGGATGCTCGGATCGCCATCCAGTTCACAGGGCATGCTCGCCGCCCAGAAGACCTCGTCGCCAAGGTTCTGCTGCACGTAGGTGTGGATATCCCGCAGGGATTTCAGCATGCCCCCGGTGCTGTTGAACACCGGTGTGATCAGCTCCAGCAAGGCCTCCGAATAGTCCGTGGTGATCCTCGGGTGGGTCAGTGCCGAACCCAGGGCTTCGGGATGCGGGGTCTGGGCAATGAAGCCGTTGCGATCCACCCGCAGCCCTTCTTTTTCGACACCCTTGAGGAAACCATCCCAGTCGCTGGCGGCGAACTGACGAAATACGGAATGGCGGGATTCAGCCATGGTCGACTCCTGCTGCGGCCGGTTTGCTCTTTTGCACAACCGGCCGATGAAAAGATTGTATGCCCGTCAGCTGTCCTTGCGCGCCGAGGCCAGTGCCTGGGCCAGCGCACCAGCCATGGCGCCCTGCGGGGATTTCTGGCCGGAACCGCCACTGCCTGCGTTCCGGTTTCCGCCCTTGCGGCTGGCTCCGGAGCGGTTGGCAGCCATTGGCTTGCCTTCGTTTTTCTCGCCAGGCTGATCGTCCATACGCATGGTCAGGGCAATTCGCTTGCGCGGGATATCCACGTCCATCACCTTGACCTTGACGATATCACCGGCCTTGACCACTTCCCGGGGATCCTTGACGAAGGTGTGGGACAGCGCGGAAATGTGCACCAGGCCATCCTGATGCACACCAATATCCACAAACGCGCCAAAGTTGGTCACGTTGGTCACCGCGCCTTCCAGCACCATGCCGGGTTTGAGATCGCTCAGGGTTTCGACCCCTTCCTCAAAACTTGCGAACCTGAATTCCGGTCGCGGATCCCGCCCCGGTTTCTCCAGTTCCGAGATGATGTCCTTGATAGTCGGCAAACCGAACTGTTCTGTTACGTAATCCTGGGGATTCAGACCACGCAGGAACGAGGAATCGCCGATGATATCGCCCACTTCGCGATTATTTTTCCGGGCGATGGCCTCGACCACGCCATAGGCTTCAGGGTGCACGGAGGACCGGTCCAGGGGGTTCTCACCGCCGGCAATACGCAGAAAACCCGCCGCCTGCTCGAACGTGCGGTCCCCGAGACGGGTGACCTTGAGCAGCTGCTTGCGGTTGCGGAACATGCCGTTCTGGTTGCGGAACTCAATGATGTTCTGGGCGATGGTCTGGTTCAGGCCGGAAACCCTGGCCAGCAATGGCGCTGAGGCGGTATTCAGGTCAACGCCCACGCCGTTTACACAGTCTTCCACCACAGCATCCAGACTGCGGGACAGTTGAACCTGGGAGACATCGTGCTGGTACTGCCCTACCCCGATCGATTTCGGCTCGATTTTCACCAGCTCGGCCAGCGGATCCTGCAATCGACGGGCAATAGAGACCGCACCCCGAATGGTGACATCCAGATCTGGCAATTCCTTGGAAGCAAACTCTGAGGCTGAGTAGACCGAAGCACCAGACTCACTGACCACGATCCGGGCCAGCTTCAGTTCGGGGTAACGCTTGCTGAGGTCGCCGACCAGCTTCTCGGTTTCCCGGGAAGCGGTGCCATTGCCAATGGCCACCAGTTCGATCTTGTACTCCCGACACCAGGCCGCCAGCTGCTCGATGGAACGGTCCCATTGGTTCTGGGGCGCATGGGGGAAGATGGCACCGTGGCCGGCCACCTGGCCAGTGCCATCGATAACAGCCACTTTCACCCCCGTGCGTAGCCCTGGATCCAGGCCCAGGGTCGGACGTGGACCAGCCGGCGCGAGCAGCAGGAGATCCTTGAGGTTGGCAGCAAAGACGTTGATGGCTTCGGTTTCCGCTGCTTCGCGGACCTGTGCCATAAGATCGGTTTCAATCTGGGTGGACAACTTCACCCGCCAGGTCCAGCGCACAACTTCCGAAAGCCATTTGTCGGCAGCGCGGCCGTTGTCCCGGATGTTCCAGCGTGCGGCAATACGCTGCTCGGCCGGATGGGGCGCGCGACGGTCGTCGTCGGCATCACCGACCACGATGGTGTAACCAAGAACACCCTCGTTCCGTCCCCGAAGAATGGCCAGGGCGCGGTGGGACGGCACTTTTTTCAGGGGCTCGACGTGGTCGAAATAATCCCGGAACTTGGCCCCCTCGTTCTCCTTGCCTTCCACCACGGTGACTTTCAGCTGGCCTTCCTGCCAGATGAAGTCCCGCAGGCTGCCCAGCAGCTCGGCGTCCTCCGCAAACCGCTCCATCAGTATGTACCGGGCGCCATCTAGCGCAGCCTTGGTATCTTCCACGCCGGCTTCTTTGTTCAGGTAGCCCTGGGCAGTGGTTTCGGGATCCAGAGTCGGATCATCGTAGAGGGCATCAGCCAGCGGCTCCAGACCCGCTTCCCGTGCAATCTGGGCCTTGGTCCGGCGCTTGGGCTTGTAGGGCAGGTAAAGATCTTCCAGACGGTTCTTGGCATCCGCTTCGTTAATGCTGGCCTTGAGCTCGTCGGTCAGCTTGCCCTGCTCCTCGATGCTCTTGAGGATGGTGGCACGACGGTCTTCCAGTTCCCGCAGATAGCGCAGGCGTTCTTCCAGGTTCCTTAGCTGGCTGTCATCCAGTGAGCCTGTGACCTCTTTCCGGTAGCGGGCGATAAACGGAACGGTCGCGCCCTCGTCGAGCAGTTCGACGGTGGCATTAACCTGTTGCTCGCGGACACCGAGTTCCTCGGCGATACGCCTGGAGATACTGTTCATGCAACCTCTGTCTGATGCTTTGCCAATAAACCAGCAAAGGTACAGCGGCTTACTGCTGCAGGCAAGCGGCCTGACCCCGCTTGTTCAGGAATTGCACAAGATCTGCCCAGGGCATGGGCCGGGCGTAATAATAGCCCTGGATTTCATCGCAATGCTGCTGGCGCAGAAACTCCAGTTGCCCCTCGGTTTCCACACCTTCGGCGACCACGCTGATCTGCAGGCTGTGGGCCAGGCTGATGATGGCCCGAATGATGTGTTCGGCGTCTGCCGAATTGCCCAACTCCTGCACGAACGACTTGTCGATCTTCACCAGCGAGATCGGCAAATGCTGAAGATTACTCAACGATGAAAAGCCGGTTCCGAAATCGTCCAGGGCAAAACTGATCCCCAGCTGGTTCAATTCCCGCAGGCAGCGCTGGGCATACTCCGGGTCGTGCATCATGGCACTCTCGGTCAGCTCCAGCTCCAGCAGACTGGTATCCACGTTGGCGTTAAAGATGATGCGAAAAATGGTTTCAGTCATCTTGCGATCGTGAAACTGCCGGAATGACAGATTGACCGCGAACACCAGCCCGGGGAAACCGAGTTCAGCAGATTCCTGCAAACGCTTACAGGCCTGTTCGATGACCCAGTAACCAATGGGCACGATCAACCCACTGCGCTCGGCCACCGGAATGAATTCGTCCGGCCCCACCAGCCCACGCTCCGGATGATTCCAGCGCAACAGGCATTCCACGCCCCGAACCTCCTCGGTGGCCAGATCAATCCTGGGCTGGTAGTAAAGCTCCAGCTCCTTGCCCCTCAGGGCGTTGCGGAGGTCCGCCTCCAGACGGAGCTGGTAACCGGCAGAAATGTGCAGCTGGCGGTCGTAGAAACGGTAGCTGGTGCCCGGGTCCCGTTTTGCTTCGAACATGGCACGGTTGGCCCGGCGCAACAGATTTTCGGCGCTGTCTCCGGCTTCCGGGTAGGTTGCGACACCAAGGCTGGCACTAACCACTACGGTCTGGCCATCAATGGTAACCGGCTCATCAAGGGCGTTGACCACCTTGCGGATAATCTGGGTGATGTCCAGGGAGTCCTCGACCTTTTCGACAATAATGGCCAGCTCGTCGCCCCCGATACGCATCAGCGAATCCACGCGCCGGAGCGAATGACGAAGCCGCTCTGCCAGCTTCATCATCAACTGGTCGCTTTTCTGGTAGCCAAACGATTCGTTGATGCTGCGGAAGTCATCAATGTTGAGGTGCAGCAAAGCCAGCCGATGGCCGGCCCGCTCGGCCCGTAGCAAGGCCTGTTGGAGACGATCGAAGAAAAGGTCCCGGTTGATAAAACCGGTGGCGACCTCGCGGCCGAGTTGACCGTGGGCGGACTCGGACAACTGATCCCGATACCAGAGGCATTTCACAGCCCGCCGGAAATTCCAGTGGTCCAAGTTCTGGCGACTGAGATAATCAGCGGCGCCCGAAGCAAGCAATTCGGGCGCCCGCTCCCCGGGAGGTTCGGCACTCAGGGCAAGCACGGGCTTTTCATTGCTGGCAACCGCCAGGTACTGAAGGAAAGATGCCTCTGAGCCACCATGAAACACGCAGTCCCAAACGATGACATCAAAACTGGCGTTGCGGATCAGATCATCACAATCCACCAGGTCCGGGCACCAGGTTGCGTCCGCACTGATTTCGACGTCGCCCGCCAGAAGAGCATTCAGCCAGAGAAAATCAGCGTAATCTGGTGTCAGAACCAACAGGCGCAACTGTCCGGGCCTCATGGTTTCCAGTGGCAATGTCATCAAGCAGGATCCATTTATGCGTGAACAACCGAGTCCGTTCTGTTAATCATAGTCGATAGATCCCCAAGGTACAGTAACTCTGTCTGGTGTAGAATAAGCCCACGTCCGTTATCTCCATTTCGTTCCATTCTGGCCATTTATTTGTGAACAAGCTCAACCCGAGACAAAGCGAAGCAGTCCGCTATGCTGATGGCCCGATGCTGGTGCTCGCCGGTGCCGGCAGCGGCAAGACCAGCGTGATCACCCGCAAGATTGCCTACCTGATCGAGCAGCTAGGAATCCCGGGGCGTCATATTGCCGCAGTCACCTTCACCAACAAGGCTGCCCGGGAAATGAAGGAGAGGGTTGGCCGAATCGTCGACAGGAAGCTGACCCGGGGCCTGATTGTATCCACTTTTCATAATCTTGGCCTCAATATGATCCGGGAAGAGCACACGCATCTCGGTTACCACCCCGGTTTTTCCATCTTCGATGCCGAGGATGCCAAGGCCCTGTTACAGGATCTGATGCTCCGGGAAGCCAGTGCCGAGGCCGGGGACGAGCTCAACGACATCCAGATGACCATTTCATCCTGGAAAAACGCCATGCGGGGGCCGGCCGAAGCCCTGAGCAAAGCCGCGGATGAGCGCGAACAGCGCATTGCGATCATCTACAAGAAATACAACGAGTACCTTAAGGCTTACAACGCGGTCGATTTTGATGATCTGATCCTGCTTCCCGTGATGCTGTTCCGCTCGAATCCAGACGTGCTCGCGAAATGGCGGCGGAAGATTCGCTACATGCTGGTGGATGAATACCAGGACACCAACGTGTGCCAGTACGAACTGGTCAAACTCCTGGTGGCAGAGCGGGCCGCGTTTACCGTGGTTGGCGACGACGACCAGTCGATCTACGCCTGGCGCGGTGCCCGGCCGGAAAACCTGGCCCAGCTCAAGGAAGACTTCCCGAGCCTGAAAATCGTCAAGCTTGAGCAGAATTACCGGTCCACCGCACGGATCCTGCGCAGCGCTAACACCGTGATCGCCAACAACCCCCACGTGTTCGAGAAGGCTCTGTGGAGTGATCACACCATCGGCGAGGAAATCCGGATTGTCCGGTGCCGCAACGAAGACGCGGAAACCGACCGGGTGGCCACCGAGATTCTCGATCAGAAGCTGAAAAAAGGCCTCGATTTCCGGGACTTCGCCGTGCTGTACCGGGGCAACCACCAGGCACGCCTGCTGGAAATGAAGCTGCAGGCCTACCAGATCCCCTACCGCATCTCCGGCGGCCAGTCCTTTTTCTCGAAGAACGAGATCAAGGACGCCATGTCCTACCTGCGGCTGTTGATCAACCCGGACGACGACGCCGCGTTCCTGCGGGTGGTCAACGTGCCCCGCCGGGAAATCGGTCCACGCACCCTGGAGCAGCTCAGCCACTACGCCCGCTCCCGCAATGTCAGCCTGTTCAAGGCCCTGGGTGACATGGGCGCAGAGACCCACGTAACCGAGAAGGGGCTGGATCGTCTCCGGAGGTTTGCTCACTGGGTAGATGCCACCTGCGAGCGGCTGCACAGCGAAAACCCGATACCCGTGATCAAGCAGCTGTTCACGGACATCGAGTACGAAGAATGGCTGCACCAGCACTCAGGCACGCCCAAGCAGGCCGAGCGAAGGATGGAAAATATCTGGTACCTGGTGGAATCCATCCAGCGCATGCTCGATGACGGCAAGGGCACGGCCGATGAGCTCGGCATCGAAGATGCCATTACCAAACTGATCCTTCGGGACATGATGGAACAGCGGGAAGAGGACGACGACAGCGACAAGGTTCAGCTGCTCACGCTGCACGCTTCCAAGGGTCTGGAATTCCCCCATGTGTTCATCATGGGTCTTGAAGAGGAAATCTTGCCCCATCGAAGCAGCATCGAGGAAGGCAACATTGAGGAGGAACGGCGGCTGATGTATGTGGGCATTACCCGAGCCCGGGAAACACTGACGCTGACCTATGCGGCTACCCGAAAACAGTACGGGGAAAAGCTGGAAACCATCCCGAGCCGTTTTCTTGATGAACTGCCCGAAGAAGATCTCAAGTGGGAAGGCACTGGCGACCTTGATGTGGAAGCCAACCAGAAGAAGGGAAAAGCAACTCTGAGCGCGCTTCTGGGCGATCTCGGCCTGTAGATTTCACTTTTTTTCACAAATACTGCAACTTTTGACGCCCCTGATCCGTTCCTGCAAGCGGGAGACCAGATCCCACTTCGACAACAACAAGATCAGGAGAGCTTCATGTCCACACATCGCAATCGATTGTGTCAGCTTACCGGTTCGTTTCTGCTCATTGCGGCGGGGTCCACGACCGCCAGCGCGGGTCTGCTGGGCGGACTCCTCGGGACCTCTAACGAGGATTCATCGAGCCAGACGACTCTGCCAGAGGATTACTCAGAGAAGGGACGTTTCAGCGAACCTTTTGCGGAACCAACCATCATTGTCGACGGTGAGGCTGTTGAAACCGACGAAAAATGCATCACCCGGGCCGATGGCATGGATGAATGCAAACCGGCAGCAGGCACCATGGCCCTGCTGAAAGACGGTCGCCTGCTCTATTTGAACGCGCTGGAAGGCACTGAGAATGTTGAGCTATCGATCGTCGCCGAATTTGGCGAGGTTTCAGTCAATGACCAGACACGGGTACTTTCGCTGGATGAAAACGACAACCCGTCGTGGCTCAAACCCTCTCCGCTGGATGCCGGTGCCAACCCGGACGGCAACGACAGCGAAACCTTGCTCAACGGCACCGAACTTGACGGCTTGATTGATACTGCAGATAACACCAGCAAAAACGACGGAGCCCTGTTCTGCTCGGATGTTATTGGCCTTGCAAATGGCGATGTCATGGCCGTCGGCGGCACGGACTATTACTCGGAGCCCGGCATTGACGGCCTACCCCTGGGTGTCGCGGAACTGGAGGGCATCAAGAATTCCCGGATTTTCGATGAGGCAACCAACACCTGGCGCCAGAGCGGTGACATGACCTACGGCCGCTGGTACCCGTCGCTGGTCACCCTGGGCAATGGCGACGTTTTTGTTGCCAGTGGCGTCACCAAACTCCTGAAACCGGTCTACCCGGATGAACCGCTGAATAGCGGTCGTAACGTGGTTCAAACGGAAACCTACAACCCTTGCGCGGGGTCGTGGACAGAGAATCCCTCTACCGCAGACAGGTCTTTGCCGTTGTACCCGCGCATGCATCTGCTGCCCAACGGTCACGTGCTCTACAATGCCGGAGGCCAGGCATTCAATCCCTTTGGCCAGGGTTATGACCAAGCCTTATGGAACATTGTCGCGAGCTACAATCCCGCAACCCAGCGCTGGAACGACATCGGCTATGCCGGACTGCCCCTGAGACTGGATGAAATCGGGCTGGGCCAGCTCAGCAGCACACTGAATATCACCAATCTTTCCCTGGACCAGGTCGGCTCGCTTCTGGGCGATGTGCTGGAAGCTCCGTCTGATCTGCTGGAAAGCGGCGCAGAGCTGGGCATTTCAGAAGAAGACCTGCGAATGGCCATTGCCGGCGGCATGCGCGGTTCCACCTCTTCAACCATGCTGCCGCTGAAACCGAATGCCAACGGCGAATACACAGACGTGGAGCTGTTGACGGCCGGTGGCGTGCCCAGTTACGCCCTGCTGACCAATCCTGGCGGCTACCTGCCCACGGACCAGAGCCGTATAGACCGAATCACCACGAATGGCGATGACATCGGCTACGAATCCCGTCTTACTGGCCCGCTCAACCAGCCACGCTGGTATGGCACCAATGTTCTGATGCCGGACGGCAGCGTCATGGTGTTCAGCGGCGGGAACCGTGATGGCGTTGTCGTGCCCGGCCTTGAAGGGCCTATTCGCACGGCTGAGCGTTTTGATCCGGAAACGGGTACCTGGACTGAAATGGCAACGGGCCACCGGGCACGGACTTACCACAACACAGCGGTACTGATGGAAGACGGTCGTGTGATGATTGCCGGGCATTCGCCGATCAATACCGCCTACCTGACCTTTGTCGATCTTCAGGACTTCGGCTTGGCGCCGTATGACGGACGGGATCCCAGCTTTGAAATCTACACACCACCCTATGCCATGCGTGACGACCGCCCGGAAATCCTGAGCGCGCCGCGCAACCTGACCATTGGGGATCGCTTCAATATAAAGGTTGACCAGGCAGACCAGATCGACAAGGCGCTGCTGATTCGCCGGACGGTCATGACCCATGTAATTGATGGCGACCAGCGCGCCATTGAGCTAATCATGGAAAGAGGCAACGGCAACAAGCTGACCCTGAAAATGCCAGACAACCACAACGTGGTCCCTGCCGGCGAATACATGCTGTTCGTAAGCAAAGAGACGGCTGAGGGAAGGGTGCCATCAATATCGGCTCCCATCACCGTGGTCAACGAGAATCTCGAATGCATGGCGCCAACCCAGGTGGCGGGCGACACCACGACCGCCGACGGAATTATCGAATCAACACTTGAGATTCTGTAACCAGGTAACGGGAGTACATTATGAAAAACGGACGGATCAGTACTGGCGGGTTGCCACTGGTTTTGTTCGGCCTGCTGCCCCTGGCGGCCTCTGCGCCAGCAGGGGCGCACGGGGCACCCGACGCAGAGGGCGCTCCCTCTGAGATCGTGCAGGCCCGCATTACCGAGCAGCCGAACATTCAGGGATTGAACGCCATGATTCTGGATGCCCCACGCCCGGGCATCCTGTTGAGCTACCGGGGCGACACCCCTCTGACAGTATTGGGAGCCCAAGACGAGGCTTTTCTCAGGTTTACTGGCAAGACCGTTATGGTCAATACCGACAGCCCGAGCTGGCGGTCTCTGCCAAACGCCCCAACTCTCTCGGGAACGCCCGTTGAGGAGAGTGACAGATGGGCAGTGCTGTCACAAAGTGCCAGTTTTGGCTGGCTGGACCCACGCCTGGCAGCGATGGAGAGCATGCATCACCAGGAACCAGAACATCAGAGCTGGTCGATCACCCTGCAAACCGCCGCCGGCGAAACAGCGATGATAGTCGGCGAGCTGAGGCGTAAACCGCTCCCCTGATCGCTAAAACCGGAAGGCCGAAAGGCCATAAGAAAAAGCCCCCGAATGTCGGGGGCTTTTCTTTTACTCAAAATAGCCTTACTGGCTTTCTGCCACCAGGTGCTCGACAGCCGCCTGAATTTCTTCATCTGGACAGTTTGCACAACCGCCCTTGGCCGGCATGGCATTAAAGCCATTGATCGCGTGACTGACCAGGGTGTCCAGCCCCTTGTCGATGCGAGGAGCCCAGGCATCGGCATCACCAATCACAGGTGCGCCAGCAGCACCGGTGGTGTGACAGGCCATGCAAACCGCGTCGTATACTTCGCTACCTGAACGAGGGCCGGAGCTGGCTGTCTCGGTCGGAGCAGCCGCGCTGCCGCACTCTTCACCCTGCATGCAAACTTCGCCTACCGGCTGGATGCGCGCACGGATTTCATCTTCGACACTTGCCATTACGGCGCCCGCTGTCAGGCCAGCAACGACCAGTACAGCAGCCAGGACTCTCTTCATCTTCACAATGCACCTCGCATTTGAGCGTTATAATCTTCGGTCGCCGCATTATAGCGACTGAAACCTGGCAAAAAAACCAAACAGCAAAATCATAAATTGATTTCAACCATTTTAATTGCGATTTCGTAAGTCAGAGGGTGTTTCGCGAACAATCCGGTTACCATGGTGTTCGCCGACGTTTTACCATTCAGGACCTGTTTCCATGACCAATACGGAACCGACTTTGCCTCACCCATTGCGCAAACCACTGCTGATTGCCGAATTCACGGCACTGGCTGTTTTGCTTGCTTCCATGGGGTGGTTTTCCAGTCAGACCAGTGACGGCCAGACGATCAGTGCCGGCTGGCTGCTCATCCCTGCCTTCGCCAGTCTGGGGGTTTTCCTCAGCTTCATTGGGCTTATGTACCTGCGCTGGGTTGCCTCCGCAGAAAGCGGCAACCGGTTCAAGCACAAGCTTATTTTCTCGCTTCTGGCCGTCACTCTCATCGGCGTCTGGATCTATGGTATTGCCAACACCTGGTTCAGCCTGACTGCCAGCTAGGAGATCTCCCCATGACACCCCCACATCTGTTGGCGCGATCGGCGGCTTTGATTACTGTCTCTCTGCTGTCGGTTCCGTCGACGGTAGCGGCTCAGACTGAGACGGCACCCTCGATTGACTCGCCGGAACAATGCGCGCTGATTGACGACGGGATCAAGCGACTGGCCTGCTTTGACAACCTCTACAAACCGAAAGAACGCCAGGCCCAGGCCTCTGAAAGCGCCAAAGAGCAAGCCGAGGAAAGCGCGGAACAACTGGCGCCCAATGGCGAGGACCTTGATGCAGTCGCTGGCAATGCCCTGGAAGGCGATTCCGATGCAGGTGTGATGTCGGCACTGGTAGACCGGTATGTAGAGGCTGAAAAGGCCGTTTTCTCATTTTCCGGCAGTTTCGTGGGCCACCGCCCCACCTATATCCTGCCCGTCAGTTGGGTGAAAGACCCGAACGAATCGCCATCGAGCCCCAGGCTAGGTTCTATCGGCTATGACTACGACCTGGAACGGGAGGAGGCCAAGTACCAGATCAGCTTCAAGGTGCCGTTGCTGACGGGGATTCTGGATGACCGCACCACACTCTGGTTTGGCTACACCCAGACCTCGTTCTGGCAGGTGTACAACCAGGACGACTCAGCGCCTTTCCGGGAGACCAACTACGAGCCCGAGATATTCGCCCGATACCAGACCGACTGGGATATCGGACCGGGCCGGCTGAATGGGGTGACCCTGGGGTTCAACCATCAGTCCAACGGCCAGTCAGAACCGAGGTCCCGGAGCTGGAATCGCATCATGGGGTCAGCGGCCTACAGTTATGATCGCTGGCTCTTTATGGTCCAGCCCTGGTATCGGATTCCGGAGGACAATGACGATGATAATGCGGATATCCAGCGCTACCTGGGGTATGCCAATTACCATGCAGTATACAAGCTGACCGAGGATCGAACGTTTTCGTTGCGGCTGATGAATAATCTGCGGTCGGATGACAACAAGACGTCGGTGGAGTTCGGATACAGCTTCCCGATGGGGGATACGGTTAAGGGGTTCTTCCAGTACTACAACGGGTATGGGGAGAGTCTGATTGACTACAACCATCGGATTCAGCGGTTCGGTATCGGGATTATGCTGAACGACTGGCTCTGACTTGCCTTGACGCTTCGGTGCAAGACCGCTCGTCACGGTGTCCTTTCCTGAAACACGCTCCTTACGGCACATCCATGTGGCGCTTGAGCTCCGCCATCCATGGCTCCGCACAGTTTCAGGAAAGGACCCCGCGCCGATCGGCCCCGAGCTGCAGTGCTAACCCTCCTCGTTCAATCTCTGCATTTCAGCCAGCAATTCTTCCGTCTTCTCTTCCATCAACGGAATATCCGCCCTCGATTCGACGTTCAAGCGCACAACCGGCTCAGTGTTGGACATTCGTAAGTTGAAGCGCCAGTCGTCGAATTCGATGCTTACGCCGTCCACGTGGCTGACGCTTTTGGCGCCGACGCTGTATTTGGCTTCAATCGCGGCGATGACCTTGGGGGGATCGGCGATGGTGCGGTTGATCTCGCCGCTGGCCGGGTAGGCTTCGATTCGGGCGTCGATCAACGACGACAGGGTCTGGCCGGACTGGCACAGGCGTTCGGCGACCAGCAGCCAGGGAATCATGCCGCTGTCGCAGTAGGCGAAGTCGCGGAAGTAGTGATGGGCGCTCATTTCGCCGCCGTAGACTGCGTCTTCGTCACGCATTCTCTGTTTGATGAAGGCGTGGCCGGTTTTGCTTTCGATGGCTTCGCCGCCAGCAGCTTCGACCAGGTCGAGGGTATTCCAGGTCAGGCGTGGGTCGTGAATGACTTTGCCGCCCCCGGTTTTGCGCAGGAACTGGTCGGCAAGCAAGCCGACGATGTAGTAGCCCTCAATGAAGCGGCCATTTTCGTCGAAGAAGAAGCAGCGGTCGTAGTCGCCATCCCAGGCGATGCCCATGGCCGCGCCTTCTGCGATAACGGCATCTGCGGTGGCTGCACGGTTTTCCGGGAGAATCGGGTTGGGGACGCCGTTGGGAAAATGGCCGTCGGGTTCATGGTGTACTTTTACGAATTCGAAGGGCAGGTGCTGTTCGAGTTCGTCGATCACCAGGCCTGCGCCGCCGTTACCGGCGTTGACGGCAATGGTCATTGGCGTGAGCGCGGCCGCGTCAACGTAGCCCAAAAGGTGATCAATGTATGCGCTCATGACTTCCAGGGGCTCGTAACGCCCTTGCTCAGGAGCATCGCCAAAAGGCTCCAGAACCCTGTCGCGAATGTCGTTCAGCCCGTTGTCGGAGCTGATCGGCCGGGATTCGGGGCCGACCATTTTCATGCCGTTGTGGTCTTTCGGGTTGTGGCTGGCAGTTACCATGATGCCACCGTCCATCTTGTAGTGACTGGTGGAAAAATACACTTGCTCGGTGCCGCACAGGCCGATATCGAACACATCCGCACCGGCTGCCATGAGGCCGGAGCTCAGGGCTTCGGCGATGTCCGGACTTGAGAGGCGGATGTCGTAGCCAACGATCACTTTTTTGGCGCCGGTGATTTCCACATAGGCGCGCCCGATTTTCTCGGCCAAGGCCGGATTCAACTGATCCGGCACTCTGCCACGCAGGTCGTAGGCTTTAAAACAGGACAGGTCCATTGTCTCGTATTACTCCGCAGAGGATGACTGAAGCTGGATGTAGTTCTGGATTCCCATCTGGGAAATCATTTCCAGTTGAGTTTCCAGCCAGTCGATATGCTCTTCCTCACTGTCCAGAATACTTCGGAACAGCTGACGACTGGTGTAATCCTGGATCTCTTCGCAATAGGCGATGGCTTCTTTCAGATCAGCGTGGGCAATTTCTTCCAGCTTCAGATCGCAGGAGATCATCTCTTCGACGTTCTCGCCGATCAGCAGCTTATTGAGATCTTGCAGATTGGGAAGACCTTCGAGAAAAAGTATCCTCTCGATAAGCTGGTCCGCGTGCTTCATCTCGTCGATGGATTCTTCGTATTCCTTGGCCGCCAGCTTGGCAATACCCCAATCCTTGTACATGCGGGAATGGAGGAAGTACTGGTTGATCGCGGTCAGCTCGTTGCCGAGGACCTTGTTCAGATGCTGGATGACCTTTTTATCGCCTTTCATAGTCGGGCTCCCTGATGGCCGAATGAATCAGCCTCTAAGGATAGCCCCTTATCGGACAGGAGAAAAATAGAGCCAGACAATCGCGCCTGTCAGGCAGGCTGCGCGAGCATATTGGCCATGGCAAGGTAATCCGGTGAGCGGCTCTCACGCAGTATTTCGCGGGCTGTGCAAGCGCAGCGCCCGCATTGGGTACCAACACCCAGTTCCTTGCCAAGCTGGCGCATGGAAGAAATGCCGTTGTCGGCAGCTTCGCGAATTTCCCGGTCAGTTACGCCGTGGCAAAGGCAAACGTACATAGCAGTGACTCACCCATGACAATAAAAGTTAGTGATAATTATTGTCATTGGCATCTCGAAATGCAAGCCTCCTGGCTTAAATTTGTGCAACTTTTTGTGTTGAGAGACTCACGAATCCCGGGTCAGATTCCGGTAGCCGGCGTCAGTAACCACAACGTTGTCCTCGATCCGGATGCCACCACAGCCTCTCAGCCTGTCGATCAGCTCCCGGTTCAGGTATTGCCCCAACTCCCCTTTCAGCAAGGGGTCCAGCAACGAGGGAATGAAATAGAGCCCCGGCTCGATGGTTACTACCATGCCAGGCTCCAGCCTGCGGGTCAGGCGCAGGAACGGAGCATCTTCTGGAGGGGGCGTCGGTTTGCCGGCCACATCATGGACTTGCACGCCCAGGAAATGACCAATGCCATGGGGAAAGAAAACCCGGGTAATGCCTTTGTCGACGATGGCCTCGTCGTCCAGCCCCGATACCAGGCCGGTCGCTGACAGCAACGCCGCAACCCCCTGATGGGCCTTGCGATGAATATCGATGTAATCCACGCCCGGCGCCACCATGCCGCACAATCTCAGCTGGAGTCGATCAAGCCCGTGAATCAGGGCGGCAAAGAGTGACTCCTCCGGTCCCGCCGTGGTGCGGGTGATGTCGGAGCAATAGCCACGATAACGAACGCCGGCATCGATCAGCAGACTGCGTGGCTGCCCCGGAGGCTGCGTATCGTAATACTGGTAGTGCAGCGTACCTGCGTGCTCATTCAGGCCGATGATGCTGTGGTAAGGCGCCTCGGCTTCCCGCTGACCGGTTGCCTGCTGGTAGGCCAGGTTGATGCCAAACTCGCTCTCACCGGCCAGGAATGCTTCCCGGGCAGCAGCATGGCCAGCCAGAGCCAGCCTGTTGGCCTGGGCAAGGCACTCGATTTCATAGGCAGTTTTGCGCACGCGGGTTTCGTCCAGGTCCCGGAGCAGATCGTCCGGGTTTGCGTCCCCGGGGACATTGCGGATCAGTGCCGGATCCCCGATCACCGCAAGGCTTTCCGGATCATCCAGCAACGGGGCCTCGGGTGAGGCACTGCTGCGAACCTCGATGAATTGCTGCCAGGGCTCTTCCGCCACTGGCGAATTCGCGTGCCAGAAGTCGACCGGTTCGAACAGCCAGAGCACGGGCTTGTGCCCGGCTCGGATCCAGAGCCAGCAGTGTTCGCGACCGGCCAGCCCGGTCCAGTGCAGAAACGGACCATAACCCTGGAAATGCCAGGCCTGGTCATCTCCATAACGCAAAGGCGCGGCGCCGGAAGCAATGAGCAGGCTGTCGTAGCCATGCTCCGCCAGGGCCGATTCGTATCGGGCCTGCAGTTCTTTCAGGTGATCGGTCTGCAGCGACAACAGCGCATCATCAGGCATGGCCATCTTCCAGTGTTTTCCAGAGCGTTAAAAGATCGTCCGAACGGGTGTCACGGAGACGGATGAGGCGAATTTCCAGAGGCACGTCCCAGCCTTCGTCACCGGCTCGCACCAGACTGCCGAACTGTTCGCTTTTTTCCGTCATGCGCCGGGGCAACCACCCCATGCCGAAACCCTGCTTCACCAGCGCCTTGATGCTGGCAGACTGGGTGTTCTCGTTCAGGGGTAACAGATTGGCCGTCAACCTGCTGCGCGCAAGATGGCCTTCAATCGCCGATTGCAGGAAGCCACGACTGTGATAGGCGATAAGCGGTACCGGTTGTTCAGGGCTGCCCGGCAGGCCAAACCGGGGGTGCCCGTGATCGTCAGCAACGCTGACCGGCACCAGCGATTCGCGAGCCAGCACCAGCCAGTCGTAACTGTCTGCTGTCAGCCTTCCACCCCAGGGCAGATCCGGATGCCAGTAACACAGCACCAGATCACACTCACCACTGTCCAGCGCTTCCAGAAACTGCTCCCCCACCCAGCTGGTGGCGTTCAGGTTCAGCTGCAGACGTTCGGCAATACCCACGTCCTGGGCCCAGCCCTGATAAAAGTGTGAAAACAGCCCCTGGGTGGAGCCAACGCTGATCCTGGCAGAGACCTCGGCTTCAAGAGCGGCAATGCGATCACGGGTATCCCGCACATCCCGGGTGATTCGCTCACACAGCTCCCGGAATATCTCCCCTGCCGGTGTCAGCGAGAGCGGCAACGTCTGGCGATTGATCAGCGTGCTGCCCATGGCCTCTTCCAGCAGCTTTATCCGGCGGCTGAACGTAGGCTGGCTCACGTGCTGCAACTCGGCAGCACGTGAGAAATGGCGCGTTCGGGCCAGCGCCAGAAAATCTTCCAACCAGCGTACTTCCATGGAATCCCCTGAGGGTATGTCGTTGTATCGATGCGAGTTCTTCTGCTGGCATCATAGCCTATCGCAGCGGCGCCGTTACAACCGGCCCTCTTCCACCGCGTGGCAGGCCACCTGGGTGCCGCCATCCGTGGTGATCAGTTGCGGGATTTCCTGCCGGCAGCGCTCGTTGGCGTAGGGACAGCGACCGTGGAATACACAGCCCGACGGCAGATTCACGGGGGTGGGTACCTCCCCTTTCAGCCGGATGTGATTGGGGCGGTCGTCCTCCAGTTTCGGAATCGCGGACAAGAGAGCCTGGGTATACGGGTGCCGGGGCGCGGAGAACAGGGTTTTTGTATCCGCAAGCTCACAGACCCTCCCAAGGTACATCACCGCCACCCGGGTGCCGAAATGCTCCACCACTGCCAGGTCGTGAGTGATAAACAGATAGGTCAGTCCGCGGCTTTCCTGAGCGTCCATCAACAGGTTCAGCACCTGGGCCTGGATGGACACGTCCAGGGCCGAGATGGGCTCGTCGGCCACGATGAATTCGGGATCCACCGCCAGGGCGCGAGCAATGGCGATCCGCTGGCGCTGGCCACCGGAAAACTCATGGCCGAAGCGGCTGCCCCAATCCGGGTCAATGCCCACCGAATGCATCACTTCGTGGATCTTGTCCCTTACCTGGACCTGGGACCAGTCCGGATGGTGGAACCGGATCGGCTCCTCCAGGGTCTGCTGGATGGTCATGCGCGGGTTCAGGGAGGCATAGGGGTTCTGGAAGATCATCTGCATCTTGCGACGGTAAGGCAGAGAATCCTTGCGCTCGAGATTATCGATACGCTGGCCGTCGTAATGGATCTCGCCGGCGCTGGGCGAAAGCAAGCCCATGACGGTTCGGGCGACGGTGGACTTGCCACAGCCGGATTCGCCCACCACGCACAGGGCCTCGCCCTTCTGCACTTCCAGATCCACGCCGTTGATGGCATGAACCGCTTCCTGTTTGCGGCGGAAACGCCCGCCTTCGAAGGTGATCTGCTCCAGCAGGCTGCCGGACAGGTCAAATCGTTTCTCAAGACCGCGGATACTTACCAACGGGGAGGTCATGATTCGGCCTCCTGCATGCGTTTCTCCTGCTCAATCAGGTTGGCGACTTCGTAACAGGCCACATTCACATTGCCCGAGCGCACATAATCCGGCATCGCCTGCTTGCACTGCTCGGTGGCGAACTTGCAACGAGGGTGGAACGGACAGCCCGTGGGAACGTTCTTCAACGACGGCATGGAGCCGGGAATCTGGAACAGGCGCTCGCCGGGCTCCCCCATCTGTGGCAGCGCGTTGATCAGACCCTGGGTGTAGGGGTGCTGGGCATCGTTGATGATTTCCCGGGTCGGGCCCTGCTCGATGATCCGGCCGGAGTACATGACCAGCATCCGCTGGGTCACCTGGGAGACCACGCCCAGATCATGGGTAATCAGCATCAGCGCCACCTTCTCCTGCTCGCACAGGTTCAGCAGCAGGTCCATGATCTCCGCCTGGATGGTCACGTCCAGGGCCGTCGTGGGCTCATCGGCAATGATGATTTCCGGGTCCAGCAGCAGGGCGATGGCAATGATCACCCGCTGGCGCATGCCGCCGGATAGCTCATGGGGGTACTGATCCAGCCGTTTCTCCGGCGACGGAATCTGCACCTTCTGCAGCCGGTCCAGAGCAATCGCCCGGGCTTCTTTTTTACTGATCTTCCGGTGGGCCAGGATGGCCTCCACCATCTGGGTTCCAATGGTGAGCACCGGGTTCAGGGTCATCATCGGGTCCTGGAAGATCATGGCGATGCGATTGCCGCGAATTTTGCGCAGCTCCCGTTCGCTCATGGCTGCCAGATCCCTGCCCTCGAACAGGATCTGCCCACCGGCAATGTAGCCGGGCTGGGCAATCAGGTTGAGAATGGAAAAGGCGGCCACCGACTTGCCGGCACCGGACTCCCCTACCAGACCCAGCCGCTCGCCCTTGTCCAGGTTGAAGCTGATGCCGCGCAGCGCTGTCAGGTCGCCACCACGCACGGCAAAACGTACATCAAGATCTTTTACTTCCAACAGTGCCATGGTGTTACCCCTTGTACAGCCGTGGGTTCATCACATCCCGCAACCAGTCACCCAACAGATTGATGACCAGCACGAGCACCACCAGCACCAGGCCCGGGATCAGAGTGATCCACCAGGAACCGCTCTGGATGTAGTCAAAGCCGGATTTGATCAGCGAGCCCAGCGACGGCTGGGTCTCCGGCATGCCAAGCCCCAGGAACGACAGGGCCGCCTCGGAAATAATAGCGTTGGCAATCTGGACCGTGGCGATAACGAAGATCGGCGACAGGGTGTTCGGCAGGATATGCCGGAACATGATCCGTCGGGTTCCGAAACCCATCACCTTGGCGGCGTCGACGTATTCCTTCTTTTTCTCCGCCAGCACCGAAGCACGAACGGTCCGGGCAATTTGGGGCCACTCGGCAACACCGATGATAAAGATCAGCATGTAGATGGCGATCTCACCGAACATCAGGTTGCCGAAGCTGGCCTTGAACACCGCGCCCACGATGATGGCAACCATCAGGGTGGAGAACGACAGCTGAACATCGGCAATGCGCATCAGCACCGCATCCACCTTGCCACCCAGGTAGCCGGCGAGGAGACCGAACAGAATGCCCAGAAACGCCTGCAGGACCACCGCCCCGAAACCAATCATCAGGGACACCCGGGTACCGTAAAGAATGGTGGACAGCAGATCCCGGCCCTGGGCGTCGGTGCCCAGGGGGAATGCCGGATCAGCCCCGCTCATGCCCACCGGGGGCAGCTCGGAATTCATAATGTTGATCTGCGCCAGATCGTAAGGATCGGCGGGCGCCAGCAGGGGCGCGAACACCGCCGCCAGCACCATCAGCAGCAGCACGGCAAAGCTGACAATCGCCACCTTGTCGCGCTTGAAGCTGTACCAGAAGAAGGACTCGCGGAAGCGGTCCCAGCGGGAAACCGTTGCCGTTGTCATGCTTTCTTTCCTGTCAGTTTGACGGTGGGATTCACCAGACCGTAGATCAGATCCACCAGGGTATTGGTAACCACGAAAATCAGGCCCACCACCATCAGGTAAGCCACGATCAGCGGAATGTCACTGCGGGTAATGGCCTCCAGGAACATCAGGCCCACGCCCGGCCACTGGAACACGGTTTCCGTGAGGATGGTGTAGGCCACCATGATGCCGATCTGCACGCCACCCACGGTGATCACCGGCAGCATGGTATTCTTGAGCGCATGCAGGAAGTTGATGCGGCCAGCACTGAGGCCCTTGGCCCGGGCGTAACGTATATAGTCGCTCTGCAGCACTTCCATCATCTCGGCCCGGATCAGCCGGATAAACAGCGGCAGCATGATCGAGGCCAGCGATACCGACGGCAGGACCAGATGCATCAACCCGGTACCGGTGAAGAAGCCGGATTCCCAGGTGCCGAAAAGGTGCGTGAGCTCATCACCACGGCCGTAGGAAGGCAGCCCGCCTTCGGTGCTGAAGAAGTCGTTCAGCCACTGGCCCCAGCCGGTGTCCGACGGGAACCAGTTCACGGTGACACCAATGGAGAACAGCTGAATCAGCACAATGGCCGTCAGGAACACCGGGATGGAAATACCCACGGTACTGACGCCCATAAAGAACTTGGATAACCATGCCTGGGGCCGGATCGCGGCATAGACACCAATCGGCACGGAGAGAAACACAATAATCAGACTGGCACCGATCACCAGTTCCAGCGTCGCCGGCAGATGTTCGGCGATCACCTCCAGGGTCGGCTTGCTATAGAAATAGGAGTTGCCCAGGTCACCCTGGAGCGCATTGCCCGCGAAACGCAGGTACTGCACCACCATCGGGTCGTTCAGACCGAGCTCCTCGCGAATGGCTTCCCGCTCCTCTTCGGAGACGGACATGCCCACCATTTCCTGAAGCGGATCCCCAAGGCCATCCTGAATGGCAAAGGCGATCACACTGATCACAAACATGACCAGAAACGCCTGGGAAATCCGCTGAACCAAAAACGCTAACATGGAAAGCTTCCGGATAAGGCTTGCAAACAAAAGGCCGGCGCCGGATCACTCCAGCACCGGCCGGCCATCAAAGGCAATTACTCAACAACCAGGTCACCCAGGTACGGGAAGTTCATGACATTGAGCACCGGCTCAATCTTCACGTTCTTCTTGGAGGCCCAGGCCAGGTCCTGCCAGTGCAGAGGAACGAAGGCGGCATCGTCATACAGACGCTGCTCCACTTCCTGCAGCATGGCCGCACGCTTGTCCAGGTCGGTCTCGACGTTGGCCTGTTGTACCAGGGCGTCGATTTCCGGGTTGCAGTAGTTACCGGCGTTGTACTGGCCAGCGCCACTGTCAGCGTCCGGGCAGAAGGTCAGGAACTCGTAGAAGTTGGCGGAGTCTTCGGTGTCCGCGTGCCAGCCGATCATCATCATGTCAGCGGCGCGGTTGTCATACTCCGGCCAGTACTGGGCCTTCGGCAGGGTTTTCAGATCCACCTTGATGTTGATCCGGGCCAGCATGGCAGCCACCGCCTGAGCGATCTTGTCGTCGTTCACGTAGCGGTTGTTCGGCGCCATCATGGTGATGGTGAAACCATCCTCATAACCGGCCTCTTTCATCAGCTGCTGTGCCTTGGCGACATCAAAGCGACGCGTGAGCGACTCGTTATGACCCTGATAGCCTGCCGGAGACAGCTGAGCCGCCGGGGTTGCGAAGCCCTTCATGATCTTGGCGGCAATGCCTTCCTGGTTGATGGCATAGGCAATGGCCTGGCGGACCTTCGGATTCTTGAAGGCTTCCACCCGCTCCTGGTTCATGTGGAACAGGATGATGCGGGTACCACTCATGGTGACCAGGTTGGCGTTCTTGTCATTGCGGATCCGCTCCAGATCATTAGGCGGAACCGGGGCGATAAAATCGACACCACCGGACAGCAGGGCAGACACCCGGGTGTTGTTTTCCTTGATCGGGGTCAGCACGATCTTGCCGACGTTGCCCGGGGACTCGGTATCCCAGTAGTCGTCAAAGCGCTCGAACTCAACACGGACACCCTGCTTGCGTTCGGTCACGGTGTAAGGACCGGTGCCCGACAGGTTCTCGGATGCGAAGGAGTTGCCATGCTTGAGGATGGCGCTCTTGTCCTTGCCGTCTTCGGTCTGGCCGCTGTAGAACTCACTGTCGAACGGGAAGATATAGGTGGCGGTGTTCAGCAGCAGCGGGTAAGGCTCGCTGGTCACCAGCTCGAAGGTGTAATCATCGATGATGTTGATGCCGCTGAAGGGCTTGAAGATAGCCTTGAAATCCTGGCTCTGCTTCAGTCGATCGAAGGTGAACTTCACATCGGCGGCGGTCAGCTCGTTGCCAGAGTGGAACTTCACACCTTCACGGAGTTTGAAGCGCATGGTGTTTTCATCCACCCGCTCCCAGCTCTCTGCCAGACGCGGCTCGAAGCCAAGATCCTTGGTCCAGCGCAGCAGCGGATCAAAGGTCATATGGGACAGCTGCAGGATGCCACCAGACAGCTGCTCATGAATGTCGAGGGTTACCGGATCGGCGTCGTACGCCATCTTCAGTTCCTTGGTCGCCTCGGCGCCCAGAGCAACTGGCGCCGAGGCCAGGGCCATGGAACCGACAAATGCTGCAATCAGTTTTTTCATCGCGTTTTCCGTCGCTGTTTTAGGAATTTTCACGGAACATCGGCGCAGAACGGCGCCGAATGCCTGGCCAACAAGCTAGTCTCGGAAAACACTTAGGGCAATCGAAATTGCGACATGGGGCTATACGCCAGGTGAATGACCTGTTTTGGCGCAGACTTACAGCCGGAAAACCAGAGGCAGGATCAGGGCAGTAAACACACCGGTAAGTCCCATTCCCAGAGACGCAAACGCGCCGGCGCTATGGCTGATTTCAAACGCCCTGGCGGTTCCGATGGCATGGCCATTCAGCCCCAGGGCAAAGCCCAGAATCCGTTCATCTTCAACAGGCAAAAGCCGCGCGAGCAGGTCAACGAAGAGGGTTGCCACCACGCCGGTGATCAGGAGCCCGCCCATCATCAGGGGCACCGAACCGCCCAACTGCTCGGTAATACCGATGGCGATAGGCGCAGTAACCGACTTGGGCGCCAGCGATGCCAGGACCTCCGGCGTCGCGCCCAACGCCCAGCCAATCACCACGGCATAAACCGCCGCCATGGTGGCGGCAATCGGCAGCGTGACCACAATCGGGCGCCACATGGCACGGATATGGTGCATCTGCTGGTACAAGGGAATGCCGAGTGCGACGGTGGCAGGCCCCAGCAACACCGTCAGCCAGCGCGCGCCCTGTTGGTAATCCTGGTAATCCACCGCCAATGCGATGAAGACGGATAAAAGACACGCAGACAAAACAACCGGCGGCAGCCAGATAGGCCGGCCAATGCGGGAAAACAGCCAGTTGCCGGCAAAGAAGGCACCGAGGGTCAAACCGATCGCAAGAATCGGGGTGGCGGCAAGCGACTCCGGCAGGGCCTGGAAGCGCGCGAGGAGCTCACTCACCATCGCTAACGCCTCTTTTCGTCACCGCCTTCATCAACAACAAGGTAGTCAGCACACTGAGAAAGGTGCCCAACAGAAGGGCCGCCGCAACCGCCAGCCATTGTCCCGAGAACTGGTCCGCCGTGAAGAACACACCCACCACCCCCGGCATGATCAACAGCACAAGCACCGAGATCAGCCCCTGGCTGGCCCGGGCCAGGTCTTCACTGACACTACCCTTAAGCATAAGCGTGAAGGTAATGACCACCATCCCAAGCACGCCGCCACTCACTGGCAGCGCCAGAAGCAGACGAACAGACTCGCCAAGAATAAAAAACAGCACCAGAACCAGAAAACCACGCAACATCGGCATGCGCTTACACTCACCCGGGAAAGAATTGCATTACACTAGCCCAATCCACCACTTCGATACCAATGCAGGAAGCCCATGGCGCTCAAAGCAACCATCCTGAAGGCAACGCTCAACATCGCCGATATGGACCGCCACTACTACGCGGACCATCACATGACCATCGCCCAGCACCCGTCGGAAACCGACCTGCGTGTGATGATCCGGCTGCTCGCCTTTGCCCTGAACGCCAGCGACACCCTGGAATTCACCAAGGGCCTGAGCACCGATGACGAGCCCGAGCTGTGGCAGAAAGACCTGACCGGCGAGATCGAATTATGGATTGAACTTGGCCTGCCCGAGGAAGACCGAATAAGGAAGGCCTGCAATCGCGCCGGGAAAGTGATCCTGTACACTTATGGCGACCGCGCCTTCCCTGTCTGGTGGGACAAACATCATGGCAAGCTGGAACGCTTCGACAACCTCACCATCATCCATCTGCCCGGCGATGACACAGAGGCGCTGGCCGCCCTCGCGGACCGGTCCATGAGCTTCCAGGTGACCATCCAGGATGGCGAGGTCACCTTCAGCAACGACAACAACCTGGTAACAATTACCCCCGAGCAGCGACTGCCCCAAAGCTGATGGCAGGACTTGCCCTCAGGGGCTGGACAGCGACCTGCTTCGCACGTAAGATTGCGCACTCGAAATCGGCGAGCCATCGTCGAGCTCGAAGCGCCCGTAGCTCAGCTGGATAGAGCGTTGCCCTCCGGAGGCAAAGGTCATAGGTTCGAATCCTATCGGGCGCGCCATTATTTTCAAAGGCGTGCGTGAAAACGCAGGCCTTTTTTATTTGGCTGTGTCCAAATTGTGTCCATGGTGTGTCCGCATGGATTCGGAAGTGAATTGAGGTGGTTGCAACCTGACCTTTGCACTGAATGAAACCAAAGCGCAGCTAGAAAAGAGGATCCCATGAGAATGTTGGCTTAGGTCGCAAAGCGAACATTCGGGTAAGGCAGTCAATGCCAATGCAATGTAAGCGTCTGGCGATCACCTCTTGAATGGAGAATCACAAGCTCCACCCAAAAGGATATGCGGACTGATGCCAGGGCAACGCTGGCCTGCCCAGTAGATCCAGAGCCGCGTTCACATCATTTACCCGGCACAGCAGGACAACTGCTTTACATCCTTGGTGAACGTTTGCGCACAGAGTTTGAGTCCTTCCACCATGGTCAGATAAGGGAACAAGTCATCGCCGATTTCCTGAACGGTCAAACCTGCTCGTAACGCCATCACCGCCGTTTGGATAATTTCACCGCCTTCCGCTGCGACAACCTGCACCCCGAGCAAACGGCCTGTGCTGCGCTCTTCTACCATTTTAATAAATCCATGGGTGTCAAAGTTTACTAGCGCACGCGGCACGTTTTCCAAGTCGAGCAGCCTGGTGTCCACGCTATAACCCCGAGCAACTGCTTCGGCTTCAGAGAGGCCAACGGTGGCTACTTGAGGGTCGGTAAACATGACCCCGGGCATGGCACTGAGGTCGAGTTTGGCCTCGCCTCCCGTCATGTTGACGGCGGCCCGGCTGCCCCCGGCAGCGGCGACATAGACAAACTGCGGTTGATTGGTGCAGTCTCCGGCAGCGTATATTCCGGGGACCGTGGTTTGCAGATGCTCATCCACCTGAATTGCGTCGCGTGAGGTTTCCACGCCAATGCTCGCCAGGTTCAGGGCCTCGGTATTGGGAGTTCGACCGGTCGCCACCAGCAGTTGATCGGCTCGCAAGGTGCCGGCAGGCGTCTCGACGATGAACTCGTTGTCGCTATAGTCCACGTTGCTGGGCAGGGTCTGGCTAAGCACCTCAATCCCTTCTCGCTTGAACGCTGCATTCATAGCTTCCCCGATTGCAGGGTCCTCACTGGACAACAAACGGCTCCGGGCCAAAACGGTAACCTTGCTGCCGAGTCTGGCGAATGCCTGAGCCAATTCCAAGGCAACGAAACCGGCACCAATCACGATCAGCCGTTTGGGAACGGTATCCAGCGCCAAGGCACTGGTTGATGTCAGGTAAGGAGTGTCTCCCAGCCCCGTGATTGGCGGCTCTGCCGGTCTGGCTCCGGTTCCAATAAAGGCGCGATCAAAATGAACCGGTTTTTCACCACCCTCAGCCAACGTGACTAACAGGCTATTGGTGTCGAAAAACCGGGCCTCACCGTTCAGGACTGTGATGTCCTTGTGTTCTCGAAGTATCTTTTCGTACTTGGTGTCACGCAGCTCCTCCACCCGTGCCAGCTGTTGCTGAAGCAGTTTCGCTCGGTCTACCTCAGGAGCCGCAGCACTGATGCCCGCGTCAAAAGGGCTTTCTTTTCGAAGATGCGCGATATGTGCTGCACGAATCATAATCTTCGAGGGCACGCAGCCAACATTTACGCAGGTGCCGCCGACAGTCCCACGTTCAATCAGGGTGACGCGGGCACCGCGCTCTGTTGCCTTCAAGGCAGCCGCCATGGCGGCACCGCCACTTCCGATTACCGCAATATGCAGTTTGGTGTCATTTTTCACTCGGGAAACTCCTTGGAGCTTTGGAATTGCTCTCGTGGCTGGCGTCATAGTGTTTTTTCCGCCAGAACGCATAGACCGTCAGGCCGATGAATACCGCCAGTGCCGGAAGAAGCACATAGTCGAGATAGCCCGTCAGGGCGGCCAGTCCCACGGTGGCCATCAGAATGACCAGAATCGGTGTGAAGCAGCATAGTGCAACCAGAATAGTCCCTATTATGCCAACTCTGAGCAGGTTCTTCGGATTCTTCATTGCCCCTCCGGGGTCGCCTCTGAGGCCGTGGGAGTGGAGGGGTAACCAGCTTCGCTCGTGGCCTTGGTGAGCGCCTCTATGGAAGTGAGCGCATCGTCAAAGGTGACGACGGCTTCTCGATCAGGGTAGCTCACAGAAACTTGCGACACCCCTTCCACCTTACTTAAGGCCAGCTTGACGGTGATCGGACACGCGGCACAGGTCATGTCAGGTACCGAGAGAGTCACGTTTTGAGACGCAGCCCAGGAGGACATGCTGAGCAAAGTGAGAAACATGGCAAGTACAAACTGTTTACGCATGAGAAAAATCTCCGTTTAGTAGAATAGAGGCAAAATGTAAGGAAACACTAAAGCGACCAGTACCAGAACCGTCACTACCCAAAAGATCACCTTATAGGTCTTTCGGACTTGAGGGATCGCACACGTTTCCCCGGGTGAGCATTGCTCTACAGGGCGATAGATTCGTCGCCAGGCAAAGTACATGGCGACGATGGCCGCGCCAATGAAGAGCGGTCGATAGGGCTCCAAAGCTGTCAGGTTGCCAATCCAGGCACCGGACACGCCCAGAGTGATAAGTACCAATGGCCCGAGACAGCACGCCGAGGCGAGAATTCCAGCCATCCCCCCGACAGCGAGAGAAGCACCTCCGGATTTAGATTTAAATTTCGACATGACATTTAACCTGTTGCCCATGGATTCGATAAGATAAGGTTACTTCCGTAGTCAAGTACGGAGTCAAGCATCATGTTGGATAAAGCTAATTCACTGACTATTGGCGGCTTGGCCAAGGCAGCCAATGTAAATGTCGAGACGATCCGCTATTACCAGCGGCGAGGTCTTTTGTCGGAACCCAAACGACCTCCAGGTGGTATTCGACGCTACGGTTTCGCCGATATTGATCGGCTAACATTTGTTAAAACGGCTCAGCAGCTGGGTTTCAGTCTCGACGAGATAAGCGATCTTCTGCGGCTGGAAGATGGCACCCACTGTGAAGAAGCCAGTGCGCTCGCGGAGCACAAGCTGAAGGATGTGCGTGAAAAGATCGAAAGGCTGGTGAAAATTGAGAAGGCTCTGAGCGAAATGGTCAGTCAATGCCACGCACAGCCGGACAGCATCGCGTGCCCGCTCATTGCATCTCTACATGAGGGAGGCATTGGAACAGATGACCAAAGGGATTAGCTTCTGAACCAATCGACCTCTTGGGATTCTACCCCGTCGCTGCGGACACTACGAAAAGATAGGCAGATTTATCGAACCGAGGTGCGCGAATGTTCGCTTTTGTTTAGAAGCGGAAGAAGCCTGCTCGAACCGGTACGTTAAGAAAGGCTACTAGATGACAACGCTCTGCCGGAAATCATGCGAACAGATCGCATGATTGCACCTACTCAAATCCGTACCTAAGCCAACAAGCAGGGGCAGCAGTCGAGGCCCTAGGGTAAAGCTGAGCTGAGCTCACCTCGACTTTGATCCAGCTGAGCACTCTACATTAAGCGTTCAACCTCACCAGTTATTACGTTCTCGCCCGCGTATCCTCCATGGGACTCCCAGCTTTGGGTGAAGGAGCAATCTGTGCAGGTCGGCAATGCTCGATAAAAAGACTCCGTGGTTTCTGACTGAGTAAACCCACTTGTAATCTCGCATGCCACTTAACGATTTCTTAAAAAATAAAACCCAAAAACTGCGACAAAATGTCGCACCTCGATACTGGAAACTACCCACAGGACGTACGTATATATTTCTGTAGCCTGTGCAACTTTTCACTACACATAAGGACCTCGCGTTCATGGAGAAACAGAGTGGCCGGTAGATCTCTGGTACCGGGAATCTCAGCGCCGAAGCTCGAAATTGATCGTCAATTTCCGACCGAATTCACTGACAGTGTTGCCTCCATGCGGTGGGACGCTACAACAGAAAAAGTCCTCGTAAACGAGGCATTCAAGGGTCTTTTGGGGCCTTCCCACAGGAGAACTGGAGTTAACCTGTCGGAATTGATGACCCCACCAGACATCTCAAAGCTTCTCGAAAAGCTGGATCCGAAAAGGTCACCGATTGCTCATGATCACGGCACGTTTTTGTGCCGACTGATAGGGAGCAACGAGAAGATCCTGTGGTTAGAGACAACCATCTGCGAGTGTTCAGCGAAAGAGGGAAATTCGTATCGGTATGCAACGTTCAAAGATGTGACTGACAGGCTAACCAAAGAACTGTTTTTCGAAAACTTCGCCGATTCATTACCTGGCATCGTTTTCTCTTACACCGTTTACCCGGATTCGAGTCATTATTTTTCTTATATCAGCATAAAAACCAAAGAGTTTTTCGGTATTGAAAACAAGGAATTTCTAGCTAATCCGGACCTGGCATTCGATATTATCGAGCCCGAAGACCTGCCTTTTGTTCGCGAGAGGTTGGCCGAATCCAAGCGCACGATGACTCACTGGAAGGCTGAGTACAGAACGACTGTCAAAGGCAAAACTCGGTGGTTTGAGGGCACTGCCATTCCAAAACTGCAACCAAACGGAAGTGTCACGTGGAATGGGATTACGATCGCCATCGACGACAGGAAGAATCTCGAGCTTGAGCTGAAAGAAGTAGCGAGCAAGGACTACCTGACCGGAATTTTTAATCGTCGATACCTCAGCGAGTTCCTGCGCGATCAGTCGGAACGCTTTGATCGCTACCAAGAACGTTCGAGCGTGATCCTTATCGACATAGATAACTTCAAGGCAATAAACGACGAACATGGCCATGATTTCGGTGATCTGGCCCTGCGCCAGTTTTCTGAACTGGTGAGCAAAAACGTCAGAAAGGTCGATACGTTTGGTCGCATGGGCGGCGAGGAATTCCTGATTGTTCTGCCCAATACCTGTATTGAATCTGCTCTGAAAGTCGGGAAGAAAATACTTAAGAAAACCAGGTCGAAACTGAAGGCGATCAATGGCATAGACGTTGCACTGACATTCAGTGCGGGCATCTCTGAATTTTCCGCTGTTCAAAACAGTGCAAATAAAGTCCTCAAACGCGCAGATCAGCTTCTTTATGAAGCAAAGTCTGAAGGAAGAAACGGCATAAAAACTGACGGGTAACTTGCATGGAAACGATTTCTGACATTGCACTTCAATGCTTTGATTCTTCGAACAGCGGAATTGTGATCAGCAGCTGTTTAGAGGATTTTCCCATCATCTACTGCAATGATGCCTTTTGTACCCTTACCGGGTACGAACGGCCAGAAATCATCGGCGAGAACTGTCGCTTTCTTCAGGGAGAGGAAACCAATCAGACCGTCGTCGGTTCCATCAAGTCTGCGATTGCGCAAAGCAAAACCCATCGTATCGTCATCAAAAATTACAGGAAGGACGGCGCGGCTTTCTGGAACGACCTTTATCTGACACCGATTCGCAACGCCCAGGGATCTGTGACTCATTACCTGGGCATCCAGAATGACATTAAAGATTTGGATCGCAATAACAGGAACGTTCCGTTTCACTTTCCATACGATGACCTGACTCAACTGCCGACACCCGCCATGGCAGTGGAACTCATAAAAATGAGAGCCATGAATGAGCCTGAAGGGCGGGTCTCCATTTCCCTGGGTACGATCAGCATAAACGGCTTGGCGAACCTGCGCGGATTTATGGGTAACAGTGCAGCCGACACGGCCATTCTCGAAATTCGTGACCGACTGCAAGCACAACTCGACGAGTGCGCAATTCTGGCGCGTGCGGGAGAGGGCGAATTCATCATCATTGTCCCGTCGGAGGAAGGTGAAGACAGCTTCGATAAGACTTTAGAGCGTCTTTGCGAGAGCACTCTGAGACCGGTCAGAATTGATGGGCAGATGTTCCAGCTTACCTTCAACGGCGGCTTCATTAGCAGGCTGCCCTATTCTCTGATTGACGAAAGCACGCGCTTTTGCAGTTTTGCTTTGGCTCAGTCGCAGGAGGAGGGTCGAAATCGCGTAGTTGAGTTCACCGACAGTGACTTGAAGCGTGCCCAGGCTGATCAGCTCCTGGCAGGACATATACCGACGGCACTTCAAGAGGAAGAGTTTTACGTTGCCTACCAGCCCCAACTAAATCTTGAGACCCAGGAAGTCGTGGGGTTCGAAGCCTTGGCACGTTGGGAACACCCGGAACACGGCATTGTATCGCCCGGGCGTTTTATCCCTTTGTGTGAGAACTCGGGCTACATCAATCCGCTAACGCTCAATCTTTTGGAGCAAATCTGCCATGACCTACCAGATATCTGGGAGCGGTATGGCGACATCAAGGTTTCTCTGAACCTGTCACCCTTCTCACTGCTGGACAGGGAGTTCATTCAAGCGTTTATTGATACCGCAACCGCTATCTGTGATGTGCAGGGGAAAGTCAGCATCGAAGTCGTGGAAAATCTCTCAATCGACGGATTCGAGTCGGCAGCGAAGAACTTGGCTGCCCTGCGAGAGGCGGGCTTTGACATCATTCTCGACGACTTTGGCACCGGGTACTCCAGCCTCTCTTATATCAGAAGCTTGGGAGCGTCAGTTGTGAAAATAGACAGAGAATTTGTCATGAATCTGAACCAGTCCAATCATGATGATCTTGCCATCATCCGCTCTGTTGTGTCTCTTGGGCAGCAATTCGGTTTCGATGTAATTGCCGAGGGCATTGAATACGAAAACCAGGCAGCAATCCTCCTTGAGGAAGGTGTCACTATCGGCCAGGGCTATTTTTTCTCCAAGCCACTAAAAATCGCACACTTTCTTTAACCGACGATCGAGTTTATGACCGGCTTTCTGATATCGCTCACAGCTGCAACCAATAAATGGTCAGTGGATCGAATTATTCTGCTGACCACACTCGCGGCTGCTTGTCAGTTCTTCCTGATTATTTGGGCGCTCTCCGTTTCAAGCGAAAGCGGCGTGGCTCTGATCAGCTACTTGCTGGCTCCGGTTGTGGTGGCCTCGGCCATTCTGGGGATGGCGTCCGGCGTTGCGACCAGCATCGTTACTTTCGGCATCCTGCACCACCTGAGGACGAGCAACGAGCAGCTATTTGCAGACATCGTCTACCTTTTCTGGCTGATCGTTATCGCTATCGTTATCGGGCTCTTTCGGAGAATGGTGCACACCCTCGCATCTCAAGACTCTGATACTGTCCAGGGGTCGAGCGAACAGAATGTTCAGCTGCAAACATCGCCAAACGAGGATGGATATGACGTCGATCCGGACCGAAAGAAATACCTCATCAAGTTTGAAAACGCTGAAAGCCTCCTGGAAATAACCAGCAAAGAAACTGTGGCCCAGTTGCTTGAGGATTTCTTCCGGCATGTGAGCCAAAGGGTAGAGGGCCCAAAAGAACTGGATTCGGTATCGGACGAAGATTTCATTTTTTCAGTCTTGTCCAAAAAATACTCCGCAAAGGAAATAAAGCAGCTCTTGGAGGGATTCAATCGTTCAGATGTATCGGACCTGTTGTTGGATGCAGATATCAGGCAGCTTCACCCCGGCTCCCGATCCGCACGGGAGAAGCAGGCCGGAGCATCAAATTCAAAAAGCTCAACGACTGAAACTCGGCAGTCTTCGAAATCTGACGATGCTGGCGTCACCATCAATGACGTCGGAAAGGCACTGAAGAATCAGGAGCTGTTTCTCGAATACCAGCCACGCCTCGATACCATGTCCGGGCGTTTCACCGGCATGGAAGCCCTGGTTCGCTGGGATCGCGGCGGGAAAACGCTGTACCCCAGATCATTCCTGGCTTTCATTGAAAACACCCGCTTGTCCCTCCAGTTTAATAAATGGGTGATCGACCAGGTCATTCAGCTTATGGAGACCCGAATCGACAAGGGCAAAAATGTCGCAGTATCAATCAATCTGAGCACAAGAGAGCTGTTTTCGGAGGAAATGCTTACGCATTTACGCCAAAGGCTTTCTACAAGTCGAATCAGGGCATCCAGACTCGGAATAGAAATCGACGAATCGGCATTCAAGCTTGCTCTGGCGACTTCTCCCGAGACTCTTGCAGCCATCCGGAAACTCGGCGTTGAAATTGTCATCGATGGCTACGGCTCTCAGCATTTCAATCTCTTTAACCCTGCGGGTGTGGATTTCTTTGATGCCATCAAGGTTGATGCAGGTTTGCTTTCCTGGAAGGCCCGCGAAGCACACGAGCAGGATCAATTGAGAATAATCAAAGCACGCCTTGGCGAAGTGGACGTGCGCGTTATTTTGAAAAATATAGAAAGAAAGGATCAGCTCAAATTAGTCAAAAAAGTCGGGAGCGATGAAGTGCAGGGCTACCTGATTGCCCGACCGTTCCAGGAGGACGCTGTTCCCTGGGACCGCTTTGTCTGAACCTCGATGTTTTTTACATTCGCAAGCGCTGGAATCGCCATCTAAGGTTTAGTGAATGAATAGCACAAGCAGTAACTACAGCTCAGAGTTATCGACGCTATCTCCGGTATCCGATGAAAGAGTGCATGGGCTCAGGTTGATTGCCGTTGGATGTCTTTTGGCAGTTGCCACAACGCTCGTCTACATCACTGGGGGCACATCCTATGCCTACCCATATGTAACACTCCTGCCCGTCCTCCTATCTGCTTCGTGGTTTGGTCTGCTGGGCGCAGTGATCTGTGCAGTTGCCGGGGGAGTGCTCATAGGACCGTGGATGCCCCTGAATGTCAGTGAAGGCACCTTTCAGACCACAGACAACTGGCTGGCACGGATCGCGTTTTTTGTCCTCATCGGTGTGTTTTCGGCAGCACTGTTTCAAAGGCTCCGCCAAGCAAATCAGCGGCATTTTAAAGCGCTCGAGATCGACCAGAAAACCGGGCTCTACTCTCAAGCGGCGCTGATGCGCGACCTAGAGCTTTTGAGCCGTGCGCCAAGCGATTCTTCGCGAGCAATCCTGCTCATCCGAATGCAGGATCTTTGGGAAATACTTCAGTCGTTGGGCGCTGATACGGCAGACCATGTGGTGAAAGAAGTGGCGGAACGAATCAGCGAGAATCTAGATACCCCCCACCAAGTCTATCGGTTCAGCAAGTCTGAACTCGCACTTCTGTTTTCAGCTCAGTCGCAAGCGGATATCGATTCCGTTTTCGAAGTCTCACGAAGAATTGGCGAAGACGAAACGGTGGTGAATGGCATTGCCCTGCGAATTCAAATAGCCGCGGGCGGGTATCTTTTCAATTCCAATGATACCAAGAGTGAAACGATCATAAACCGGGCAAGAACCGGCCTCTCGGTAGCCATGGAAAACAACGCGCCCTATCGACTTTATGACCCGTCATTTGATCAAAAGACAGCCGAGCGAGTTCAACTCATCGCCAAGGTCCGCGATGGCCTCGCAAACCAGGAATTCGAACTCTTCCATCAACCGAAAATATGTTTGCGGACAGGAAGGCACGTAGGATCGGAAGCCTTGTTGCGCTGGTTTGATAGAGATGGCAACCGAGTCATGCCTGGACTGTTTATGCCGAAGGTTGAAGCCACAACGTTAATCGATCCGGTGACTCGGTTTGTTGTTTCTCAAGCGTGCCGACGCATTCATTCAGAACAACTGATGCCAGTGAGTGTTAACTTTGCTGTGAAAAACCTCATGGACTCAACGTTCATCAATGATCTAGGCAAGACCGTGTCTTCCCTCGGTTGCAGTCCGGAGTCATTGGAAATCGAAATTACAGAGAGCGCACTCATTCAAGACCCAAGCCACGCAAGAATTGCGGTGGCGAGTTTGCGGGATCAAGGTTTCAAAGTCAGCCTGGATGATTTCGGTACGGGCTACTCGTCCTTCCAATATCTGACGCAATTACCTCTCACCGGTCTAAAAATCGACCGCGCCTTTGTCACCGATCTGGAACATAGCGAAGATGCCCGAACGATTATGGAGTCCATGATTTCCATGGCCCATGCTCTGAAGCTGGAAGTGACTGTCGAGGGTATAGAAACTCTGGAGCAGCACCGAATTGTGACCAGGCTTGGAGCAGATTTTGGTCAAGGATTTTTCTACTGCAAACCGTGTCCTTTAGCGGAGTATGTGGACTTCAGATATGGCAGCCAGTAACGCGAAGCATCTCTAACACTGCTATCCTAAAGTCCTTTCCAGCTCTCGAAAGATACGTGCGGTCGCAGAGCGAACATTCAGATTTGGGATAATGCTATGTGGCTGATTCCAGACATTGGTGGACTCACAAGAGCCAGCCAGAGAGATAATCATCCAGGCCGAGACTGCCGAGGACAACCCCAAGAACAAGACCTGCAGGTAGGCTAAGACGCCGAAGCAGCAGTGTTTTACGCGCACTCTCAGGTTTACGCGCTGGCCGTATCCCACTCGGAAGAAGCTTTTTACCCGAGCGATCATGCAATGACACGATTATAAAAATGTCACGATCTTCATCTCTGCTCCGGCCCCATAGGAGTTAATCCGGCCGGAGTGCGCTGAAATTACTTATTGGGTGCAATTTTCACCAGCTCGCCAGAGCTCCTGAGGGTTCTCCCCCTTTCGGCGGACACATAGAAAGAGCTCGATTTGCAATGTGCAGGCCGGATTTCTTCAACAGCCGGAACAGCCGGCTGCAGTAATGGTCGTTGTAAGAGCCCATGGCAAAGGTATGGCTGGCAGTGACCCGGGAGCCGTAATCCAGCTTGAGCGCCTCGGCAGCGAGCACTTCCAGGAACCGGGATTCGGGATCGTCGATCACGTCGTCATGAGTCAGGCTGGCTTTGCGTTCAGACCAACACTCGATACCTTCAAACAAGGTACCGCTCTGGTTCCAGCGTGGCTCGCCGGCGGTCATGGCCGCATCCAGGTGGATGTGCGGCTCCACGAAAGGAGGGGCGACCAGGTTTCCGCCGGCGTCCAGCTGGTTCTCGGCAACAGATGGGCCAGCGCACCGTGTTGTCTGCGCCGGAACTCCCTGGCCTCGGGGCCATCAATCTGCGGGGTGGGAGTTCCGGAATGTCCCGGCACGTCAGGGCCATTTACACCGCTCCCAGAACCTGGGCCCGGCGATCACGCACGACCGCACTGACCACAAGCATTACACCATAACTGGCCGCGGCAACCAGAACGCCAGCAATTGGTGCGATCCATGGGTTGGGAATGATCAAAAGAACGCCTGAATCCCGGTCTGGGCTCGACCCAGAATCAGGGCGTGAACATCGTGGGTGCCTTCATAGGTGTTCACCACTTCCAGATTCACCAGGTGTCGCGCCACCCCAAATTCATCACTGATGCCGTTCCCCCCGAGCATATCCCTGGCCAGGCGGGCAACATCCAGGGCCTTGCCGCAGGAATTGCGCTTCATGATCGAAGTGATCTCGACGGCAGCCGTGCCCTCATCCTTCATCCGACCAAGACGCAAGCAGCCTTGCAGGGCCAGGGTGATGTCGGTCTGCATATCTGCCAGCTTTTTCTGGATCAGCTGGTTGGCCGCCAGCGGCCGACCGAACTGCTTGCGGTCCAGCACATACTGGCGAGCGGTGTGCCAGCAATCTTCGGCGGCGCCCAGAGCACCCCAGGAAATACCGTAACGGCCGGAGTTCAGGCAGGTGAACGGCCCCTTCAGCCCCCGCACGTCCAGGAAGGCATTTTCTTCCGGCACAAACACGCCGTCCATCACGATTTCACCAGTGATCGAAGCCCGCAGCCCTACCTTGCCGTGAATGGCCGGGGCACTCAGGCCCTCCCAGCCTTTCTCAAGCACAAAGCCGCGAATTGCGCCGTCGTCGTCCTTGGCCCAGACCACGAACACGTCGGCGATCGGGCTGTTAGTGATCCACATCTTGCTACCGGTCAGGCGGTAACCGCCATCCACCTTGCGGGCGCGGGTCGCCATGTTGCCGGGATCAGAGCCATGGTCTGGTTCGGTCAACCCGAAACACCCAATCCATTCTCCGGAAGCGAGTTTGGGCAGATACTTCTGGCGGGTTTCCTCACTGCCGAATTCGTAGATGGGCACCATCACCAGGGATGATTGCACACTCATCATGGACCGGTAACCGGAGTCCACCCGCTCCACCTCGCGAGCGATCAGGCCATAACACACGTAGTTCAGGCCGCTACCGCCGTATTGCTCGGGAATGGTACATCCCAGCAGGCCTGTCTCGCCCATTTCCCGGAATATCTCCGGGTATGTCTGTTCGTTGCGGAAGGCTTCCAGCACCCGGGGCCGGAGCTTACTTTCGGCGAACTGGCGAGCACTCTCGCGCACCATGCGCTCGTCTTCGGTCAGTTGCTGGTCCAGCAACAGCGGGTCTTCCCAGTTAAAACTTGCTTGGTTGGCCATGATGTTTTGTCTCCGTGTCGTGTTTCGTATTTGGAAAGCGCTCGGGCCCCATTCGACCCAACTTGTCTAAGATCCTGGCATCTGCGCAGATTAACGGTGCTTCCACTGGGGCTGGCGCTTCTCGAGAAATGCGGTCATACCCTCGTTGCGATCCTCACTGGCAAAACTGGACCACAGTAGCCGGCGCTCGTATTCCACTCCGGCTCTTAACGTGGTCTCGAAGGCCTGGTTCACAGCCTCCTTGTTGATCATGGTGGCCATCTGAGAGTAACCGGCGATTTCCGCTGCTGTTGCCAGGGCTGTTTCGATCAGATCCCCGGCTGGCACGACCCGGCTGACCAGGCCGCTGCGTTCGGCTTCCTGCGCATCCATCATCCGCCCGGTCAGGCACAGGTCCATGGTCTTGGCCTTGCCAATGGCCCGGGCCAGGCGCTGGGTTCCTCCAGCTCCGGGCAGGGTGCCAATTTTCACTTCCGGCTGGCCGAAGCGGGCGTTATCGGCGGCAATCAGCAGGTCACACATCATCGCCAGCTCACAACCACCACCCAGCGCCAGCCCCGCCACCGCCGCAATCACCGGTTTGCGACACCGGGTCACGGTTTCCCAGTTGGCGGAGATGAAGCGCTCACGGTAGGCCCGGGAAAAGTCCAGGGCATGGACTTCGGCAATATCCGCGCCGGCGGCAAAGGCTTTTTCGTTACCGGTAATGACAATGGCGCGGATGGCCTCATCCGTTTCCAGGACTTCCAGAGCAGAGGTCAGTTCGTTCATCAGTGCGTTGTTCAACGCGTTGTAGACCTTTGGTCGGTTGAGTCTGACCAGGGCCACAGCCTCATGCTTTTTAAGCAATATGTTGCTGTACTCCATAACCATCTCCACTAACAGATTTTTTCTTATTACTTCTTTATAGAAGCTATGGAAGCTTATTTATCCGATTTTAGAGGCTACACCCGAATATTTTTTAAGACAACATGTTGACATATTATTTTGAGGAGGCGTATGTTGAAACTGACAAGGCAACGACCTGCTTTTGCGGTCAGCCCATCCAACAAAAACAAACCGGACACAACAGGTGAATCAGATGGACACAGGCATCACTCTCAATCCGGAACGCCGCGCCGCCATGGTCGAGAGCGGCGCATGGAACGACAAACGCATTACCGACTACCTGGACCAGGCCGTAGCCAGCACCCCGGACCGGGAAGCCATCGTCGGCTACCAGGTCACCAGCGATACCCGCACCGCCCTTACCTATCGGGAACTCAATGACAAGGTCACCCGCATGGCGGCCGGCCTGGCCGGCATGGGCATCGGTAAAGGCGACGTGGTGGCCTGCCAGCTACCGAACTGGTGGCAGACCACTGCCCTGCATCTGGCCTGCATGCGCATCGGCGCGATTCTGAATCCGCTCATGCCCATCTTCCGGGAGCGGGAACTGCGCTTCATGCTCAAGCATGGCGAGGCCAAACTGCTGGTAATACCAAAGGTCTTTCGTGGCTTTGACTACGAGGCCATGATTGACGGTATTCGGGGGGAGCTGCCGGATCTCGAAACCCTGCTGGTCATCGGGGGAGAGGGCGAGCGTAGCTTTGAACAACGTCTCACGGAGACCCCCTGGGAAGAAAAGCAAGACACCAAGGCCCTGTTTGCCGAGCGCCAACTCACCGCCGACGACGCCATCCAGATCCTTTACACCTCCGGTACCACCGGCGAACCCAAGGGGGTCATGCACTCCTCCAACACCCTGTTTTCCAATGTGCGTCCTTACGCCGACCGGCTGCACCTGAGCTCCGACGACAAGGTGCTGATGGCGTCCCCGGTGGCCCACCAGACCGGCTTCATGTACGGCATCATGATGCCCATTTACCTGGGCACCACCGCCATCCTCCAGGACATTTGGGACGCGGACTATGTCTGCAAAGTGATTGCCGCAGAGAAGCCGGCCTTCACCATGGCCGCCACACCGTTCCTGGCGGATCTGGTGAAAACCGCACCCAAGCACGAGGGCGAACTGGATTCCCTGCGGATCTTTGTCTCAGCCGGCGCCCCCATCCCCAGTGCCGTGGTGGAACAGGCCGGCAAGGTTCTGAAGGCAAAGATTGTCTCGGCCTGGGGCATGACCGAGAACGGCGCGGTCACCATGACCTGCCCGGAAGATCCCGCCGAACGTGCCAGCCAGTCCGACGGCAAGGCCCTGCCCTTCATGGAAGTGAAAGTCACCGACTTCCAGGACAACGAACTGCCTGCCGGTGAGGAAGGCAGCCTGCTGGTTCGGGGCTCCAGCCTGTTTGTTGGCTACCTCAAGCGCCCCGAACTCTATGGCGTGGACGAAGCCGGTTGGTTCAATACCGGGGACCTTGCACGCATAGACAAGGACGGCTACATCCGCATCACCGGCCGCACCAAGGATGTGGTCATCCGGGGCGGTGAGAACATTCCGGTCGTGGAGGTGGAGAACCTGCTCTACAAGTTCCCCGGCATTGTCGATGTCGCCCTGGTGGGCTGCCCGGACGAACGCCTGGGTGAGCGCCTGTGCGCCTATGTCACCCTCGACGAGAACGCCACCGACCTTACCCTGGACCAGGTAAAGGCCTACCTGACCGAACAGCAACTGTCCAAGAACTACCTGCCGGAATACCTGGAAGTGATCGAGGCCATGCCCCGCACCGCCTCCGGCAAGATCCAGAAATTCAAACTGCGCGAGCAGGCCAAAGAGGTTCGTCTGGAACCGGCCAAGCGCAGTTAATCACATTGATCTAACAGCAACAGGAGCAAGTCATCATGAGAGGCCTTAAGGGAAAAACCGTCATCGTGACCGGCGGCGGGGGCGGCATTGGCCGCGCCGTGTGTCAACGTTTTGCCGAGGAAGGCAGCCTGGTGGCCGTACTGGACCGTGATGAAAGCGCGGCTCAAGCCACGGCACACCTGATCATCGAAACCGGAGGCAAGGCCCGCGCCTACGCCGCCGACATCACCAATTACGCCGCGATTACTGACACCGTGGAGGCCATCGAGAGCGATCTGGGCGTGCCCACAGTGCTGGTAAACAACGCCGGTTTCGACCGCTTCATGCCGTTCCTGAAAACCGAGCCGAAACTTTGGGACCAGCTGATTGCAGTAAACCTCACCGGTGCGCTGAACATGCATCATGTGGTACTGCCGAAAATGATTGCCGCCGGTGGCGGCAAGGTCATCAACGTCGCCTCAGATGCGGCCCGCGTCGGCTCCTCCGGCGAGTCCGTCTACGCCGCCTGCAAGGCCGGTCTGGTGGGCTTCAGCAAGACCGTGGCCCGGGAACTGGCCACCAAGAACGTGTGCCTGAATGTGGTCTGCCCCGGCCCCACAGACACTGCCTTACTCAAGGGCGTCGCGGAATCCGCACCCAACCCGGAAAAATTGTTGGAAGCCTTCCGCAATGCCGTGCCCATGAAGCGCCTGGCCCAACCGGAAGACTACCCCGGCGTCATCGCCCTGCTCGCCAGTGACGATGCCAATTTCATTACCGGCCAGGTGATCAGCGTGTCCGGCGGCCTGACCATGGCCGGCTAAGCGGCCAGTTATACGAGCTAGGAGAACGCACCATGAATTACGAAGACATCCTGTACGACGAAAACAACGGCGTCGCCACCATCACCATCAACCGTCCGGACCGCTACAACGCGTTCCGCGGCCAGACCTGCATGGAGCTGCTGGACGCCTTCAACCGCGCCGGCTGGAACAAGGACATCGGCGTCATTGTATTCACCGGCGCTGGTGAGAAAGCCTTCTGCACCGGCGGCGACCAGGGCGCACACGAAGGCCAGTACGACGGCCGCGGCCTGATCGGCCTGCCCGTGGAAGAGCTTCAGCGCACCATCCGCGAAGTACCCAAGCCGGTGATCGCCCGGGTCAACGGTTTCGCCATCGGCGGCGGCCACGTGCTGCACGTGATCTGTGACCTGAGCATTGCCTCGGAAACCGCCGTTTTTGGCCAGGTTGGCCCGAAAGTCGGCTCGGTGGATCCCGGCTTCGGCACCGCTTACCTGGCGCGGGTTGTCGGTGAGAAACGCGCCCGGGAAATCTGGTACCTGTGCCGCAAGTATTCTGCCCAGCAGGCGCTGGAGTGGGGCCTGGTCAACGCCGTGGTACCGCCAGAGCAGCTGGACGAGGAAGTGCAGAAGTGGTGTGAGGAAATCCTTGAGAAGAGCCCCACCGCTCTCACCATCGCCAAGCGCTCGTTCAATGCCGACAGCGACAACATTGCCGGCATCGGTGCCCTTGGGATGCAGGCATTGAGCCTGTATTACGACACCGAAGAGTCCAAAGAAGGCGTGAAAGCCTTCAAGGAAAAGCGCAAGCCGGACTTCCGGAAATTCTACAAGTAAGCAGATCGACCCGGTGGCCACCGGTCACCGGGTCACAGACAACGCCCGGAGAACACCATGAATTTCGGATTCAATGAAGAACAGAACGCAATTCGCGAAGTTGTTGCCCGCTTCAGCGCCGAGGTGCTGGCTCCGGGCTATCGCAAGCGGGACCAGGCCGGCATCATCGAGAAGGATGTCATCCGCCAGCTCGGCGAGATGGGGCTGCTTGGTGGCGAACTGCCGGAAGAATTCGGTGGCAGCGGTATGGACTGTGTTACCAGTGGCCTGATCATTGAGGAAATCTCCAAGGGGGATTTCAACGTTGGCTACATTCCCCTGCTGACTTCCCTCAACGGCCAGATCATTGCCAGCCACGCCGCGCCGGACCTGGCAAAGGAGTGGCTGCACGGAATGACCTCCGGCCAGAAGGTGGCGTGCATTGCCCTGACCGAACCCCACGGCGGTTCCGACGCTGCCAACCTGCGCCTGAAGGCGGAGAAAAAGGGCGACGTATACGTGCTCAACGGCGAGAAAACCTCCATTTCCATGGCCGACCAGGCCGACGTGGCGGTGGTCTTTGCCCGCACCGGCACGGTGGAACAACGGGCGTCTGGCATCAGCGCGTTCCTGGTGCCCATGGACAGCCCGGGCATCACCACCACCCGGTTCGAGGACAACGGCCAGCGCGCCATCGGTCGCGGCTCGATTTTCTTCGATAACGTGGAAGTGCCCGCCGTCAACATGATGGGCGACGAGGGTAAAGGCTTCAAACAGGTCATGCAGGGCTTTGATTACAGCCGCGCCCTGATCGGCCTGCAGTGTCTGGCCGTGGCCCAACAATCCCTGGATGAAACCTGGCAATGGCTCACCGAGCGAACCGCCTTCGGCCAGAACCTGTCCGCATTCCAGGGCCTGACTCATCCGCTGGCTGAATACCAGACCTATGTTCATGCTGCTCGCATGCAGTGCTACCATGCGCTCTGGCTCAAGGACCACAACCTGCCCCACAACGCTGAAGCCGCTATGAACAAGTGGTGGGGCCCGAAACTCGCCTTCGATGTGGTGAAACAGTGCCTGCTGGCCCACGGCCACACCGGTTGGGGGGAAGATTTGCCTTTCGCCCAGCGGTTGCGGGATGTTCTTGGCCTTCAGATAGGTGACGGTACCGCGCAGATCATGAAGAACATTATCGCCCGCGAATACCTGCCAAAGTGACGCGTCCCATGCCTTCCGTGATTCAGGACGCCGAAAACCGCCATCGCCGGCCCAGGGGCCAGCAGGGCACTACAGGAGCACAAATGATCGTCAACGAATCCGGAGGCATCCCCAACCGCCTGTTTTTCCGCCTGTTCCAGACAGGAAACATTCTGCAGCGCCAGGTTCAGAATGAAATGGGCATCAGCGCCGTGCAATGGGCGGTTCTTGGCGCACTGTCGCGAGAAGGCTTCGAGGACGGCACCTCATTCAATCAACTGAAAGAGTACCTCTACGTCAGTCGCCAAAACCTCGATGGCGTGCTCAAACGAATGGAACGAGACGGGCATGTTGTTCGGATACCGGATCCCCAAGACCGCCGAGCTCGACTGGTGGTGCTTACCGAGTCTGGTCGGATCTTCTGGAATCGACTGCAAGACACCATTGCCGAGTTTTACAGACAGGCCATGCAGGGGATGAGTTTTGATGACGGTGTCAGCTTGCTTCATCTTCTGAAAAAGCTTCAGCATGGACTTATTGACGTTTCTCTGGAATCTCCCCGACAAGACCTGTGAAGGACCGAATGTTGGTAGTTTTGCGACAACCATAACCGAACAGCTGTGTGCCCAGATTCGGTGTGAATCCATCCTGAGCTTTCAGCGATTTGCGGACTTGGCTAGGCCCTGAGCTCTTTCCCTACCCAGTACCGAATAGCCCACCAACCAATGCTGAAACGATATCTGTGGTCGCATTGCCACAGGCATTGCGCCTCCCTCACCAGATTGGCAACCAGGTCCTCATCCAGCGAGCGCTTTAAAAACGCCAGCGTTGATTCACTGGCAATATTTGCAATCGCCATACCGAGCACGTGAGCTCCAGCCAATCTCGTATCCCAGTCATGCGCCTCAAGAACGGCTTCATGCTGTTCGTAAAACCGGTCCGTTTGTCCTGGGATATTTTCATAGTTAGACGCCAGGTAGGCAATATCGGCAGCGTCTTTACGCCTAATTTGGGCGTCTCTTTCCAACCAAGCAACCAATTTTAAAAGGGTTAATCCCTCGGGGCTTGCAACTGGCAGCTCTAATCTCGGCTCTTTTTTTACCGTCAACCAATCAGCATTATCCAGTGCATCCTTAAAACCGACCACGCTCATCTGCACTTCCCCAGAAGGCGGCCACGCAATGATTGAATGGTCACTTTCAACCGCGCCAAAAGGAAGAATGTCGATAGGTCCGCCCTGTGGGCCCTGTAAACGATGAGGGAGATCGGTTTTGGTATAACCTTCACCAATCAGGCTGTCGCGAATGCGTTCAAAACCAGCCCAATCCGGGACCTGAACGGCAAGGTCGATGTCCATTGTCGCCCGTTGAATAGGCGCCCCATAGGCGTGATGCATCACCAAATCACGAGCTGATGCACCTACAATGATAAACGGCACCTTTTGATGCAGGGCAACACGCTGGATAGCTTCGTAAACTCTTAATTGGATCGGATCAATATTCTTGGAGTCGATCTCTAATCTTGCCATAGAGCCGCTCCGCTGCTTCCAGGTTTCGGGGTTCGCCGCTCGCTACCAGATCGGCATAAACAAGAATGTCCGGCGCAACACCGGAATTCTGATGCAAGTTATCTGGATCGTAGTGCCAGAATTTCTCGTAAATCTGCAATACGTGAGACTTACTGGCCATAGTCTCGGAAGACTTCCGCAGCCTGTGTTCCATCACCAGGTTTTTTAGTTTGTCTCGGGGTAAATAGATCGTGCCTTGGGCTGGCGATAGAAAATCGTCCAAGAAAGATGCGGCAACTTCCCCCCCCCAGCACCCACCGAAAGCTTCAGGCCTGATTTCCTTCCAGGGCACCTCAGATTTCGCCTGAAACAAGCCCATGCCTAACTCAGGCAGCAATTTTTCCGGGTAAGTCTCAACCCAGCGATCGAACAACTCCATTGCTGATTCAAGAGACCTGGAGCCTTTTTTCCCGTGCTCTCGCACATAGCCCTTGTCTTTCAGGTCGTTCAGAACCCAGCCAATTGCACCGAGTGAAACACCGCTGGCTTCTGCCATTTTTCTGTAGCTTTGACCGACAAGATGAGGGTCTGTTAGAAAACTGAAAATCAGCTTTAAACCAGATGCGTTGAAGGCTCTGGAGGTTTTTCGTGGCGAAGCACTGAGCGAGTCAGGGCGATTGCCTTTTACGAAAATAAAGAATGTCCGTTCGTTCAGATAGGCATTGCCGGCAGCATCAATGAACTGAATGCCGGCCCCTTTCAGACGATCCGCCATATTGGGATTCACGTAATCAGCCACAAGCAATGCAGGCGGAGGCAGTCGTCGCAGCTGAGTAGCGATAGTGCCCACGTTTGCCTGCTGCGCCCATCGCTTGAGCTCGACGCTATATTCAATACCCGTAGAGCCCAACTCAAGAATAAAGCCGTCTGAATAAGGCCTGACCTCACTCGCTTCGCGCTTGTGTAGCTCAAATCCAGTTTCACGATGGAAGGCGTGAACTGCCTGATTCAGGAGTTCTTGCTCATTGATTAATGTTTTCATAGCCACTCCTCACCCTTGTTCACAAACTAACATCGTTCATTAATAATGAACACCCATTTCTAGTGAACAAAGATATGAAAGCGCCATCTCTTAGCGGCCGGACTTCCCTCCAGCGGAAAGGTCACAGGCCGAACCTATCCAGCAGCCCCCACCAATCAGCGATTACAATCAGGCCGGCTCAAACCGCTCCTGCAACCACGCCTTGATCTCATCGGATTCGTAAAGCCAACGCTCACTGCCATCCTCCTGATGAATCTTCAGGCAGGGTACTTTGATGCGACCGCCGCCGGCCTCCAACGCCGCACGATGTTCCGGATCATGCTGGGCATCGCGGGTTTCAATGTTCAGGCCAAGCCGGGCGATTTCCTTTCTTACTTTGATACAGAACGGGCAGGCTTTGAACTGGTAAAGGGCGAGATCCTTGCTGGCCTCGTCGGCGCGGACCTGCTCGTCAGCAGAGCGGGTAACGCTTTCGGGCGTGCTGAGTTTTTCACTGAGCAGCATGAAGGGCGTCAGTACCAGGCGCAGGGTGCGGAAAAAATAGCGAATAATAACTCTCATGAGTAAGACTCAAACTCCGGGTTTCTTGGTAGAAGGTGACCTGAAAGATGTCAGCCTTCAGGATTGATTTGCGTACTTGATAGCGGTGTACGAGGATATCATTTCAACAGATGAAGTGTTCAGAGTAACGGGTGCAGAACCCGCATTGATGGAGAACCCGATGTCTGAGTCCGGCACAAAGTCACTTCGCAAACCCCTGCGATTCTGGGGCTGGGGCTATGCGAATGAGGATCTGCACCCCGAAGAACACGCCATGATCGAGACCGTTACGAAAATGTTCGTGCCGGAAGGCGTGGTGGAGATTGAACCACCCAAGGTTGAAGACTTTGACCTCCCGGCATCCCGGTTGCCCGCCATTCCCGAGCATCTCTCAGACATCATCTCCACAACGCCCTACGATCGCCTGGTGCATAGCTACGGAAAATCCTACGCCGATATGGCCAGAATGCTGATGCGGGAAGTGCCCAACCCGCCCGATGCCGTTGCCTTTCCCAGGACGGAAGACGATATCCAGCAGCTGTTCCGCTATGCGTCCGAAAACAACATTGCACTCATTCCGTTTGGTGGCGGCACCAGTGTCTGTGGCGGCGTGGAGCCCGATGTTGGCGACACCTACCAGGCGACAATCAGTGTCGACATGGAGAACCTGAACCAGATTCTGGAGATTGATCCTGTCAGTCGTCGCGCACGGATCCAGGCCGGCATCAAAGGCCCGGACCTTGAGCGGCAGCTGAAACAGCACGGTTTGACGCTGCGCCATTACCCCCAGAGCTTTCCCTTCGTGAGCCTCGGCGGCATGCTCGCAACCCGCGCCGGCGGCCATTTTGCGACTGTATACACGCACATCGAAGACATGGTGGAAGCAACCCGGCTGGTCACGCCAAAAGGCATCATCGAGACCCGCGCTTTGCCCGGCTCGGGCGCGGGACCCTCGGCAGACCGCATGATCTGTGGCTCAGAAGGTACGCTGGGGATCATTACCGAAGCCACGATGCGGTTACAGCATCGCCCCAAATGGCGGGCCACTGCATCCGTGGGTTTTGATCACTTCATGAACGGTGTCGATGCTGTCAGACAGATTGCGCAATCGGGTTTATTCCCGTCGAATTGCCGTCTACTGGATGAGGCCGAAGTGGTGATCGACAGGATCGCTGACAAACCCTGCGCCATTCTGGTTCTCGGTTTCGAATCCGCTGATCATCCGCAAGACCAGAAAATCGAGCGGGCCGTCGCCATTGCCGAAGAACATGGCGGTGTTCTGCAGAAAGATGGCATTACCTATAACCCGGATCATTTAGAACAAGGGTCCAGCGAAGCCGAATCCTGGAGAAATGCCTTCATTCGAATGCCCTACTGGCGCAATCGATTAACCGCCATGGGCATGATTGCCGACACCTTCGAAACCGCGATCACCTGGGACAAGTTCCCTAGCCTTTACAGAGCGGTAAAATCAGCCATGGAGTCCGCGCTTCGCGAGATCACACAACGGCCTTTTTCATTTTCCTGCCGCTTTACCCACGTCTACCCGGACGGGCCGGCGCCCTATTTCACGTTTTATTGCGTGGGCGACACGACCGGAGATCTGGGCAAGGCCCTGGAAAAGTGGAAAAAGCTCAAGCGCATCTCGATGGAAGTGCTGGCTGAGCAGGGTGCGACCGTTACTCACCACCACGCGGTCGGCCGGGATCACCGTTATGGCTATGAACAGCAGACGTCACCGCTGTTTCGTCAAACTCTGGCGGCGGGCAAACACTTCCTGGATCCACAGGGTATTCTTAATCCCGGAGCCCTGATTGACCCGCAGGAAAAAAGCGTTGGCATTCGGGGTGTGTTATCCGATTCGGACAATGCTCTCAGTCCTGATGGGCACCGCTAACCCTTCCCCGCACCCAGGCTGCCCGGAAAGTCTCCGAAGCAACCCCGGCCAGGACCCCGAAAAACGGATCAGCCCAGAAGGTGACAAGCGCCGTTATGCCAATCACAGGCCAGCAGGAAGGCTTGGCAGTCCAGAGGCGCCTGGTCAGGCCAAGCTCGACAGCCGCCACCATTAGCAGGGCACCGAGACCGGCGGCAGGAACGGCGGCGATGAACGACAGGCCGCCGGGCACGAATGCGATCAGGAGTAAACCGGTGCCCAACAGAACCGGCGCCAGTCCAGTCCTGGCGCCGAAGCGGTAATGAGCCGCCACACCGCCCGCGCCGTGGCACATGGGCAGCGCACCGAACGGCACCAGGAAGAGGTTGGCGAGGCCGGTTGTCACCGACAGACGTGCTGGCGAGACGCGACGCGACTGCTCGCCGAAGTAGTCACCAACCACCAGGGTGGTCAGGACGATGGCGTTGGTAATGGTCAGCGCCAATTGCGGCAATACCAGCACCGAAAAACCCTGCTGCCACTCATCCATGGTTGGCAACTCAGGCATCGAGAAGATTGCCGAGCCAGCAGCGGGTAGGGGCAGCCCTGGCGCGCCAATCAGAACGCCCAGGGCCATGGCCACGGCAAGGCCCAACAATGCCGCCGGCCAGCTCGGGAAAAGTTTCAGGGTAACCACCAGCACCGCCAGCGTGACAACGCCCAGCGGCAGAGACGTAGCCATCAGCCCCAGGCTCATGCCGGCCAAGAGCAAACCAAGCCCGAGTTGCAACCCGCTTAACACGGAGCCCGGCACCAGGCGTGCCGCCCGGTTGATCCATCCGGTTGAACCCAGAAGCAAGAGAATGGCACCGATCAGAACGCCACTGGCAATAAGGCTCTGGGCACTGACCTGGGTGGTAAGCAGGAGCGCGGCCACCGCTTTCATGGGCTGCACAGGTACCGGCAGACGGTAATACAGCCCGGTCGCAATATAGAAGACGGCAAAACCCAGCAGCACCGGCACCGGAGCAAGTCCGGCCACGCCAATGGCCCCGAGACTCAGCGGCAACAGGGTACCGATATCCCCCAGCGCGCCACTGACCTCATGGCTGAGTTTTTTCCCGATCGAACCCTTGATCCCGGTTGAACCCATGTGGGCTCCTGCCTGAAAGGTCTGCTTATTGTTGTCGTTCAAGCGTTATAAATAACTTTACCAAGCTCACTTATATCATACCCCCCCAACGCCCATGCACGCTGAATAAAACGCTCGCAACGGGCGAACTCCAGCAAACGCTGCATGGCAGGCTCGAAGTAGTGGCGCCTGCGCATGGCCAGGTCAAAGTGCTCCTGCTGCAGGGGGATGAATGCCAGGCCCTGACGCCGGGCAGCCGCTTCAATACCCACTCCCACATCCGCCTCCCCCTGACGAATGGCCAGGGCCAGATCGTCCTCACTGAGCGAGGGATGCGCGGCCCAGGTAAGCTGACTGGCCTCTATACGATGGCGGGCAAGCAAACCCTGCAGCAGATGACTGACGCCGGCATCGGGCTGGCGGTGGGCGAGACGTAGGCCAGGTCGGGCGATATCCTCAAGCCGCGTCAGTCCGTGAGGGTTGCCTGGCGCCAGTAGGAGTCCCTGCTGGCGCTTTGCCCAGCGAATCAGCACCAGGTCTCTCATGCCGGTCAAACCCAGGGTGGCCGGGTCGTTGTAACGCTCACTCTCCGCGTGCCAGATATGCATGCCAGCGACCATCGCGCGCCCGTCGACCAGGCGCTGAACCCCATCGCCGCTACCCTGGCACAAGGTAGCAAGCTCGGCGTTGCTCTCCTTGACCGCCCAATCCAGCAGGGGATCCTGACTGCCCACCAGCACCTGCGGGGTTGGAGCACTGATCGCATCGTCACCTTCCAGGTGGTTCATCAACCACAAATCAATACGCTGGCGCGGAAACAATAGTTTTCCTGTGATCCTCACGCAGGGAATAACGCCCTGGCTCACCAGATCATAAACCTTGCGTTCTTTCAGGCGCAGATACTCAGCAGCCTCGGCCGTGGTGAGGTAAGCGGGAAGGGGCATGAGCATCTCCGGATGGGTCAGGCAAAGCGTCAGGCTGTTTTTGACTGCATTATTTTCAGAAGGCTGTGCAAAGCGTAGTCAAAAACGCCACGATGCTCAACATTAAGGAGACGCAGCTGTGGAAGAAAATGCGTTTTACGTGGCGCTGTCGCTACTGGTGAACCTCGACGCTTCGCTGTACCAGATTGTGGTGCTTTCACTGCAGGTCTCGCTATTGGCGGTCGTGATAGCGGCGATCTTGGGGTTCCCCCTGGGTGCGGCAGTGGCGTTATGGCAATTCCCTGGGCGCGGCGGCGTGATTGTTGCGCTTAATGCCTTGATGGGACTGCCTCCGGTTGTGGCCGGGCTCGGCGTTTACCTGCTGCTATCGCGGGCCGGCCCTCTTGGAGAGCTGGGGCTTCTGTTTACGCCCAGCGCCATGGTGATTGCGCAGGTGATACTGGTATTGCCCATTCTCGCCGCGCTCTCTCGCCAGAAAGTGGAGGAGTTGCTGGGCGAATACCGGGAACAGTTTGTCTCGCTGGGCATGTCAAGGGCGCGCATGATGCCCACCCTGTTGTGGGACGCCCGCTTTGCCTTGCTGACCGTTCTGCTCGCAGGGTTCGGCCGGGCCAGCGCAGAGGTGGGCGCCGTCATGATGGTAGGCGGCAATATTGACGGCGTAACCCGGGTCATGACCACCGCCATTGTGCTGGAGACAAGCAAGGGGGCCCTGCCCCTGGCGTTGGGCCTGGGCATTGTCCTCCTGACGCTTGTCATGGTGATCAATGCCACAGCCTACATCTTGAGTGAAACGGCTAAAAGGCGCATGGGATGACTTCTTTGAACGTGCCCGTTAACGATCCGCTTGAGCTCAGTGCACCGCCGTCGCTGCATTTTGAGAGCGTCGAATTCAACCCTTTCGGCCACCGGCTCTTTGGCCCCTGCTCATTTACACTTGACGGCCCAGGCCCCACGCTTGTTATGGGGCCCAATGGCGCGGGCAAGAGTCTGATGCTGCGCCTGGCACATGGCCTGCTCGCAGCAACTGCAGGGACTGTGAGCTGGTCAGGCCGCGGAGCGCCCCGGCAGGCCATGGTTTTCCAGACACCGGTTCTCTTGCGCCGCTCCGCGCTGGCCAACCTCACGCACGCGCTGGCAGTCAATAATATCCCACGCAAACTCCGCACACAGCTGGCCCGGGAAGCCCTGGCGCGATTCGGTCTGGCTGCCAGTGCCGATACGCCCGCCCGGGTGCTATCGGGTGGCGAGAAACAGCGCCTGGCACTGGCCCGGGCCTGGGCCCTCTCACCCGCGGTACTGTTTCTGGATGAGCCCACCTCCGCACTGGATCCGGCCGCCATAAAGGAAGTGGAAGCCGCCGTTCGGGAATTTCATCAAAGAGGCACGCGCATTGTTATGACAACCCACGATGTGCATCAGGCCAGGCGCCTTGCCGGGGATGTGCTGTTTCTCGCCGGTGGCAAAGTGCAGGAGCACACACCTGCGGACATCTTTTTCAGCGCCCCAGTCTCGCGCCAGGCCCAAGCCTTCATCAGCGGTGAACTCGTCATCTGATCCACCACCACAGAAACTACCGAAGCGTCGCTTCATTGATGAATGAGATACGAAAAGGAGAAAACAAGATGAAAAAAACCCTGAATCTGGTTCTGGCAGCAGTCACCACCATGGGTCTGACGTTCAGTGCCCATGCCGAAGACTACATTACGCTGGCCTCAACGACGTCAACCGAGAACTCCGGCCTGTTCGACTCAATCCTGCCAAAATTTGAGGATGCCACTGGCATCGAAGTGCGCGTTGTCGCCGTTGGTACCGGCCAGGCGTTTGAAATCGCCCGCCGTGGTGATGCTGATAGCCTTCTGGTACACGACACCACCGGCGAAAAACGTTTTGTCGAAAACGGCTACGCTACCGAGCGCGCCGATGTCATGTACAACGATTTTGTTTTAATTGGTCCTGCCGATGATCCAGCCAACATAAGTGAAGCTAAAACTGCTGCGGAAGCGTTCTCGGCCATTGCCGAGTCAGAGGTGCCGTTTGCCTCTCGTGGCGACGACAGTGGCACCAACCGCGCCGAGCTGCGCCTGTGGGAAAGCGCTGGTGTTGAGCCGGGCGGAAGCTGGTATCGGGAACTGGGCAGCGGCATGGGCCCAACCCTCAACACCGCCGCCGCCATGGATGCCTACGTAATGTCAGACCGCGCCACCTGGGTGGCCTTCGAAAACCGCCAGAACCTGAAACTACTCTTCGAAGGCGACAAGGTGCTGTTCAACCAGTACGGCAGCCTGCTGCTGTCCGAAGAGAAGCACCCACACCTGAAGCACGACATGGCTGCGAAATGGCACAACTGGCTGCTCTCGGAAGATGGCCAACAGGCGATTGCCGACTTCAAGGTGGATGGGCAGCAGCTGTTCTTCCCCAACGCGCAGTAGGCTTGGAGGGCTAAGAGTTACTGACCCCGCCCTTCTATACTCTGACCAGACTCAACCCCGGCATCGCCGGGGTCTTTTATTGGCTGACAGCAGCTGTTTTTCCCGAATGCCAAATAGGCTAATCTCTGGCAATCTGCGTAGATATTCCATCCCGCGGCATTCATGAAACGGCTATAACAAAAATGACGATTGATCCCATACTTCCCGATCCCAAGGATCCCCGGCTTTCACGGCCGGTAGAGGGTGTTGACGAAAACGGCGAGGCCAAATCGATCAGCGTGATCGAGGAACGCCCCCTGACCATTTACCTGAACAGCCAGGAGATCGTCACGGCCATGACCATTGGCGATCACCCGGAGTATCTGGCCCTCGGCTTCCTGCTAAACCAGGGCATGCTGAAAGAGAGCGACCAGGTCACGGGGATCGATTTCGACGAGGAGCTTGAGGTCGCGGTGGTTCGCACGGCGGGCGTTACCGATGTAGAGGACAAGCTGGAAAAGAAAACCCGCACCTCCGGCTGCGCCGTGGGCACGGTCTTCGGCGACATGATGGCGGGCCTGGAAGGGCTGTCTCTGCCAGACACCCCGGTACACACCAGCAGCTTTTACGACCTTTCCTACCAGATCAACCACACTCCAAGCCTGTATATGGAAACCGGCGCCATTCATGGCACCGCGCTTTGCCAGGGCCAGACAATCCTGGCGTACATGGAAGATGTTGGAAGGCACAATGCGGTCGATAAAATTGCCGGCTGGATGCACCTGAACAACATTTCTGCGGCCGACAAGGTCCTGTACACGACCGGACGACTGACTTCGGAAATGGTGATCAAGACGTCGCTGATGGGCATTCCCACACTGATCAGCCGTTCCGGCTTTACTGCCTGGGGCGTCGATATTGCCCGGCAAGTCGGATTGACTCTGATCGGCCGGATGCGAGGCAAGAAATTCACCTGCCTGAGCGGCCAACACCGACTGGTGTTCGATCAGGACTTGTCGCAGGTACCCGATGAAGACAAGAAGCTGCGTCGCAAGGGCGCTCAACATGATTGACGGAGGCACTGCATGACCCAATGTGCAGTCATCCTGGCGGGCGGCCAGGCAAACCGGATGGGCGGCGGCGACAAGGGCCGGCTCATGCTCGGCGACCAGTCTCTGATCGAACGGGTGATTGAGCGGATCACGCCTCAGGTCGACGCCGTGGTATTGAACGCCAACGGCGATTTAAGCCGGTTTGACGATCTGGGTTTGCCGGTGGTCGCGGACTCCATCGAGGACTTTCCCGGCCCGCTGGCCGGTGTTCTCGCGGGCATGGACTGGGCTGCCGAGCATGGCCACGACTGGCTGATCAGCGTTGCCGCTGATACCCCGTCCTTTCCCCGGGATCTGGCCGCACGACTAGCCGAGCATGACACCCCGGTGGTGCTGGCGGCCACACCGGACCCCGAACGGGGCCGACTGCCCCAACCGACCTTCGGCCGCTGGCAGGTCGCTTTACGGCATGAGTTGCGCGCCGCTTTGAACGATGGGGTTCGCAAGATCCGCCAGTGGACGCAGGCCCAGGGCGAAACCCTGGTGATTTTCGACGAAGGCGATTTTTTCAATATCAATACGCCAGACGATCTGGCCTGGGCGGAGCAGCACCTGAAGTGAACGTTATCGGCATCGTAGGTTGGAAAAACTCCGGAAAGACCACACTGGCCGCGGCCCTGATTCGCGAGCTCTCCAGCCGGGGGTTAACGGTCAACTCGATCAAGCACGCCCATCACATGGTGGATGTGGATCAACCCGGAACAGACAGCTACAAGCATCGTGATGCCGGGGCCCGGGAAGTCATCCTGGCTGGCGGTCAGCGCTTCGCGATCATGCATGAACTACGGGGAGCAGCGGAACCGACGCTAGATGATTTGCTGGCGCGGCTGAGCCCCTGCGATTGGGTGGTGGTGGAAGGATTCAAGACCCACACCCACGCCAAGATCGAGGTGCACCGGCGAGAGGGTTCCCGGTCACCGCTGTTCACCGAGGACCCCAGCATTGTTGCCGTGGCGTCGGACTACGCTGCCGAGTTCTCGGGCCCCGTTTTCGATATAAACGATATCCCCGCCATCGCTGATTTTATTCTCAACCGCCAGCAACCCTGAACAGCATCACCAGGAGCCGAAGATCCATGAAACCGCTTCGCAACGACTGCTTTGCCCTGCCCCCCGGAGTCAACTGGACCCCGGTTGAAGAGGCCCTTGAGCGTTTGCGTTCACGGTTACATCCTGTGGTGGAGATTGAGCGCGCCGTTCCGCTCTCTCAGGTAAACGGCCGCATCCTGGCAAGCGATGTCTATGCGCCTCGGGCTCATCCCCCAAGCAACAATTCCGCCGTCGACGGCTATGCCCTGGCCGGACCGGTGACAGACGTGCCCTGCACACTGTCGCTGGTGGATGGCCGCAGCGCCGCCGGGGAGCCGTACACGGGCCGGGTGCCCGAAGGCCACGCGATCCGGATTCTGACCGGAGCGGTCATTCCAGCCGGCACGGATACCGTGGTGCTGGAGGAAGACTGCGAAGTCAGGGATGGCCAGCTGCATTTGAACGGCACGCTGAAAGCAGGCGCCAATGCCCGCAAAGCCGGCGAAGACATAAAGGCACAGGACAAGATCCTCGCAACCGGAACCCGCCTGAGCCCGACCCAGATTTCCGTGCTTGCCAGCGTGGGCGTGGAATCCGTCGACGTCTATCAACGACTGCGAGTTGGTGTGCTGTCCACTGGTGATGAAGTGAAACCGGTCGGGGCGACGGTTACCGACTGGCAGATCTACGACGCCAACCGGCCGATGCTCAGTGCCCTGGTCTCGCAACTGGGCTACGAGCTCGTCGATCTCGGCCATGTGCTGGACCGGGCCGAAGAGGTGAAAGCGGCGCTTGAGCGGGGCGCGGAACACTGCGACCTGATCCTGACCAGCGGCGGTGTATCTGCCGGCGACGAAGATCACGTATCGAAAACCCTGAAAGCCCACGGCGACATCAGCAACTGGCGCATTGCCATCAAGCCGGGCCGGCCTCTTGCCCTCGCCATGTTCCAGGGGACGCCGGTAGTCGGCCTGCCGGGCAACCCCGTGGCCGCCTGGGTTTGCGCCCTCCGGTTTGGCGCCCCGGCCATGGCATTACTGGCGGGCGGAGAATGGTTCGAGCCTCAGGCCTATGTAATGCCGGCCAACTTTTCAAAGAACAAAAAGCCCGGGCGCAGTGAGATGCTGCGGGCACGAGTCCGGGATGGTCAGGTTGAGGTATTCGGTTCCGAAGGCTCCGGCCGGGTGACCGGTCTGGCCTGGTCCGAGGGGATGGTGGAACTGGATGAGAGCGCCCAACAGATAGAGCCGGGCACCCCCGTGCGGTTTATTCCTTACGGCAGCTTCGGCCTTTAATCAGTCAACGCTGCCATGAACCGCAAAGGCCTCCAGTGAAGCATCCTGCGGCCCCCGGGAACGGTAGGTTTCCTCGACACCCAGCTCGGTCAGGGTGCGGCTGACCATCAGCAGGGTGTTGTCCTCGAAGTCTTCACACATGCTGCGCATCTGGTCGATTTCTTCACAGGCAACCGGATAGGCCGCATCGATATCGGGCGCGCCGTAATGGTCAACAAACGTCTGCGCGAGGGTCCGGCGAACATGCTCCAGTTCCGGTTCGGTGATGTTGCATACCCCCACGAAACTGGCGCGCCCGCCTGATTCAATGCTGTACCAGCCGTTACTGAATGCCTGGCGGGCTTTGCCTTTCAAGTCTGCCTCGGTCCAGTTAGAGAACTCGAAGCCACCGGAGATGGCCCACTCACCACTGGGTGCAGGCTTTTCAAATACGTTTTCGTCCGATATATCCAGTTGCAGGGTTCGGGCCAGCTTCATACGTGCTCCGCGAATTCGATCAAACTCAGTGTCTCGGTCATGACATCCTGACGCAACAGCATCCGGCCTTTTTCATCCAGACCAACAAAAATGCCGGGCCGGGGCCGTTCGATTGTCTTGCCCAGGGTGTCGCATCTCGGTCGCCATTCGTTGTGCACCCGTTCGAAACCACTGTCCATAAAGTAGGTCAGCCACAACAGCGTGTGCTTGGACCAGCTTTCCAACAGGGCCATGGGCGTAATTTCAACGCAGCCTTCCTCGTACAGACAGGTTTCGTTTGGATTCTCTCCCGGCTCGTCGGTCATCGGGATAAAGGGCACATCAACGCCAATGACCAACCAGTTGGGATAGGCCTTGGGGTCAGAAACATCCGCGGCGAAACGGACACTGCCGCACAGCGCACCGTTGACCTTGATTCGGTCGGGCCATACAAAGTGTACGGGGACTTCAGGCGGGGCCAGAGCACCAAGGCTCTCGGCCAGACCTATCTGGGCAACATAGACCGCCTGAATGGCCTCTTCCAGGGGTGTTTCCGGCGCCAGCACCAGGGCCGCACGCAGGCTGTCGCCTTGCTCGGAGTAGAACACCGTGCCGGAATCGACACCCGCAATTGCCCGGCTCACAGCCTTGTCAAAAGGGTCGGTGTGCCTGGGCACCACCTCCCCGGTCAGTAACGGTGGGAACTGGGGTGACTCGATCATTGGATAGCCCGGGCGTAGACGTCAGAGGCAACAATTTCATCGGCGATGCGCTGGAAAGCCTGCGCCTGAGGACTGTCAGGCTTCGAGACGACGATGGGAACACCGCCATCCGATCCCACCCGGATATCGAGATCCAACGGAATCTCTCCCAGGAAGGGCGAACCGAGTTTCTCGGCCTCTGCCCGCGCGCCACCGTGTCCGAACGGATGGTGCTCTTTGCCGCAGCCATCGCAGATAAACGAGGCCATGTTTTCGATCAGCCCAAACAGCGGCACGTCCATGCGCTTGAACATATCAATGCCCTTGCGGGCATCCATCAGGGCAATGTCCTGAGGCGTCGAGACGATCACCGCGCCCGCAACGAAGAACTTCTGACTCAGGGTCATCTGGACATCGCCCGTGCCTGGCGGCAGATCCACCAGCAGCACATCCAGCCTTCCCCATTCCACCTGGTTCATCATCTGTTGCAGCGCGCCCATCAGCATCGGCCCGCGCCAGACAATGGCTTCGTCATCCGGGGCCATCAGGCCCAGAGACATCAGCGTTACGCCGTGGTTTCTCAGCGGCAGGATGGTGCTGCCATCCGGGCTGGACGGCCGGCCGGAAACCCCCAGCATACGGGGCTGGCTCGGGCCGTAGACGTCGGCATCCAATAGGCCGACCTTGAGGCCTTTCGAGGCCAGGGCAACGGCCAGGTTGGACGACACAGTGGACTTGCCAACGCCACCCTTGCCCGAGGCGACGGCGATGATCCGATCAACGCCCCTGGGGTTCTTGTCCTGAGGCCGCGGAGCGTCAGTTCCAATCAGATTCGGCTTTTTCCCTACTTCGGTGTACTCAACCATGGTGTGTCCTGTTGTTTTTAGCTGTCCAGATAATCATCACTGGTGCGGACTCGGGGGCGTTCACCGCCCGCCAGGGGTGCGGTATCCCCGTGGAACTGGGCTTTAACCCGACAGTCGTCACACATCTTGATCAGCTGCACGTTATCAGAGTTCTTGTACATCCAGTGCTGGTTTTCCAGTTTCTCGACGATCCGGTTAATGGTGCTGGCAACGCCAAACGGGGTGCCACACTTGATGCACTCGAACGGCTCTTCTCCATGCAATGCCCGGGCACTGAGCGCCGCCTTGGATACATCGAGCTGGGGCTTCAGGTTGATGGCGGTCTCAGGGCAGGTACTCTCGCAGATGCCACACTGGACACAGGCGTTTTCCGTGAACTGGACCTCCGGGCGATCCGGATGGTCACCAAGCGCACCCGTCGGGCATAGTGATACACAGGCAAGACAAAGGGTGCATTTATCGGAATCAATTTCGATGGCACCATAGGGCGCGCCGACGGGCAGAGGAATCGGCTCTTCGATCTTCTCCGACATAGCAGCCACCGTCACCCGGGTGATATCCCGGCGGCCACCAACCAGCAAGACCGGATCACTCACTCGACCGGCATTGTCGCCGGCATCGCAAAGCTCGATGGCTGAGATGACCCGCACCCGACTCGGTGAGTTGTGGGTACCTTTGAGCATGGCCTGGGCCAGCTCAACTTCCGCAGTCACCGCACGGCGATCCAGCTCGTTGTCCGCAAGGATCAGTACCTCTGCGTAGCCGGCGCCGAACGCCGCCATGATTTCCGCGTGGCCGATCCGGTCTACATGCTCCAGCCCCATCGGGATCAGATCGTCGGCAAGGCCATTATCGTACCGGGCCAGATTGGCAATGGCTTCGTTACCCGCTCCCAGGGTATGGAACACCAGCCGCGGAGATTCGTGGGTGTGCTCGCGATAGACCTTGGCCATCACTTCCACGACCTTGGTCACCGCCTCGAATGGCGTCTCATTCATGGTCACCGCAGAGGTGGGACAGACGGCGGCGCAGGAGCCACAGCCGGCGCAAATGTCCGAATCAATCTGAATATGGTCGCCAAAGGAAAAAATGGCTTCCGTCGGGCAGACATCCAGGCAGCGGGTACACCCGGGTTTGTTCGCCCGGGAGTGCGCACAAAGGGACTCTTCCAGACGGAAATACACAGTTTTCTCGAACTCACCCACCATTTCCCGGGCCGTCAGGGCAATCCGCTCCAGCTCCCCGGATTTTTCCGGGTCGGCCCAGAAGTAGCCGTTGCGCTTCTCGTGGCTGGGAAACGCCGGGGCGCCGCCACGAAGATCGATAAATACATCGCACTCACTGCGGGCGGTGGGCTTGGCTGCTTCATAACCCAGTTCACCGCGCCCAGCCGGATGGAGGGGTTGCAGGTGGGCAAACTCCAGCTTGAAGTTGCCGAGTGCGCCGTAGGCGCCCGTCAGCTGGCCTTTGGCCACGTCGTAAGCGGCGGATGGCAGCTGGATGGGGCCGGCATCGTTAACAATGCAGGTAACACCCAGCTCGTCCTGCACCAGCTCGGCCATCCGGATCGCCTTCTCGGTGGGACCAACAATGCAGCACACGCCGCTGGACTGAATGGTTTTTGCCGGGGCCATTGGCGCCGGCAATTGGGCGGCGGCGATAAGCGCCGCCTGCTTCGCATGCAGGCGCTCGGGCTTTGCATCGGGCGCACCCCAACCGGCGCGATCCCGGATATCAATGGTATGCAATGGCGCGGAATGCTGGATCTCAGCGTAAACGTCCTCGGCGAGCCGCTCGAACAAGGCCGCCTGCTGGCCACAGGCAATAAGCACGTCGTTACTGGCGCCCAAATGCTCGGCGGCAATGCTCATTTCGCTGCCGCACAGCTGATCTACTGCGATCACCTGCTCTGCGCCAGCCGCTTTCTGAAGCGCCTCGGGATTGAAAGACTGTGATTTGTCACAGCTACATAACAGTAGGGTCTTGTATGCCGTCATCAGGAGTTTGACTCTTTCGTTGTTTTTATACGTATACGTTTCCGTATCGCTTTTCGAGCATGCCACAGGCATTATCTTTTGGACAATTGGATAATCATTTGTGCCCTGCTAGTTTTACGCTATAACAAAAAAAGAGAAGCACCATGAGTAGTCGTACAGAACAGTGGAAACGCGAATTGAGGGTCGGCGCTGTCGTTCGCCGTTCTCCAGGCGTCACTCGCTGGGTAAAAGAAATCTGGAAGCCCGTTGCCGTTATACCGGGTGCACCTGATGCATTCTGGAAAGAACTGGTTCGCGAGGAAAACGTCGTCGATTACCACGCGGGCACCGTTACGATGGAGCTTTTCCGGGCCGATGTCGAAGGCTACCTGGTCTCGCTGAACATGGCCGTTCCATCCATCTGGATCATCATGGACAGAGATGTAACGAGCCAGTCTCCCTCCGGATGGGTCCTCAGCACCATCACTGCCAGCGCCCATGAGGCACTGGACGCCCTTGATAGCGGCGAAAGCATTGTCGAGGCGGTTCCCATTCCCGAGTCGATGGCAGCCTGGATCAAAGAGTTTATCGACATTCACTACATCGAGGAGCCGTTCAAGAAACGCCGCCGAGACGAGGTTCGTGTTGATGGCGCCGAGGACGCCAAGGGCGACCCGCGCATTCGCCAGGAAAGCGACGTTTATCGTGCACCCGCGAACATCAAGAAGCCGAGAATTCAGTAATGGCCGAATCAAGACTCCAGCGCTGGGCGCGCAAAAAAGCCGAAGCCAGTAAGCGGCCAGAACCATCCCCACCGCCGGTTGTCGAGTCCGAACCGACACCGGAAGAGCAAGAGCTCGCAATCAACGAGCAACTACCTGAACAGGAGTTGCTCGAGAAATACGGTCTTCCGGATCCCGAAGCCATCGAACTGGGCACGGACATCACCGGCTTCATGCGGAAGGAAATCCCGGAGTTCCTCCGCCGGAAGGCCCTCAGGGGCCTGTGGAAATCCAACCCGGTGCTTGCGGTTCTCGATGGCCTCAATGATTACGACGAGGACTACACACTGGCCTCGACAGCCGGCCAGGCAGTGACAACTTTGTACAAGGTTGGAGAGGGACTCGTCGACAAAGCCAAAAAGGCCGCTGACGTTGTGGAAGACCAATCGGGCAAGCAGGCGATCTCTTCGTTGGTAGATCCTGACTCGAAAACTGTTGAAGAACCGGAGCCCGGGGACAGCCCTGAGCTGGAGAACAGTCCTGAGCTGGAGAACGGCCCCGAGCTGGAGGAGAAGGCGACACCGACGGAACCTCCCGAGCAACAGCTTGCACAAGAAGAAACCAGCCAGTTGGAAGAGGAACCGGAACCTCGGTTCCGTCCTCGAATGCGTTTTGACTATTAGCAGAATGCATTTCAGCTATTAGCAAATTAAAGGCCGGTCGGGCCACTATTCTGAGTTATGTACTAGACTAGTGTGACAGACCGCAAATAATAATTAGAAGGAAGATGAGTTGAGTAATACTGCGGAAATCCCGTGCCCGCGTTCGGTCTCCGAAGAGGATCGTGCCCGGGCCCAGATCTATCAGTTGCTGGGTGTCCTGCTCGCAGACCCTCCCTCCAGTGAACTGTTACAGGGGTTGGCGTCGCTACAGGGCGACGAGACGCCCCTGGGTACGGCCTGCAAAAATTTGGCCGCCCTTGCCGAACGTACCAACCCCTACGATGCCGAGCGAGAGTTCAACAACCTTTTTGTTGGCCTCGGCCGAGGCGAGCTGCTTCCCTACGCCAGCTATTACCTAACCGGTTTTCTGAATGAGAAACCTCTGGCGGAGCTGCGAACCGACCTCAGATCCCGGGGTATCAAAGCCCGCAGTGACGTAAAAGAGCCCGAAGACCATATCGGCACCTTGTGCGAAGTCATGGCGGGCATCATCACCGGAGAGTTTCCCTGCGACAGCGGATTGCAATCGCAGAAAGCGTTTTTTGATGCCCACCTGGCGAAGTGGGCAGCACTGTTTTTTACCGACTTGGAAGAAGCGCAAAGCGCGGTTTTTTACGCGCCAGTCGGCTCGCTTGGGCGAGCCTTCATGGCGGTAGAAGCCGATGCCTTTGCAATTCAGTAACCGGGATCTGAAGGTCCCATAACCCAGGGGGAGGTGTCCAATGGACAACCCGAAGCGTGAAAACAGCCGTCGCCGTTTCCTGCAAATGGCCGCAGCCGCAGCTCCAGCTGCCGTTGCCATGACGGTTGCACCGAACGCCGCAGCCGAGGTCGTCAGACAAGACGCACCGAAAAGCCGCGGTTTACGGGATACCGAACATACACGTAAGTATTTCGAATCGGCTCGCTTTTAACGGGGATTTGAGTTGATCGAGGTTGCGAAAGGCCCTTGAGAGACTCAGCCATCCGGAAAAACGAGAATAATAAAAGAGAGAGGTATACGACATGTTAAGGAAGAAGACCAACGGGGTAGCGAAAGGCCCCCGTGCAGGCTCTTTGCTTTCTTCGCTCGCTGCCAAGACTCTGGATCGTCGTCAATTCCTGACAACGTCTGGCGTGGCAGTGGGTGGTCTGGCGGCACTGTCGCTGACATCGGGACGAGTTGAAGCTGCGGCTCCGGAAACCGGTGGCGGAGAAGTGGTTGTCAAGAAATCCGTCTGTACGCACTGTTCGGTTGGCTGCACAGTAGAAGCCGAAGTTCAGAATGGCGTGTGGACGGGCCAGGAACCTGGCTGGGACAGCCCCTTCAATTTGGGTGCTCACTGCGCCAAAGGCGCATCCGTTCGGGAGCATGCCCACGGCGAGCGTCGTCTCAAGTCGCCCATGAAAATGGTCAACGGCCAGTGGCAGAAGATTTCCTGGGATACCGCCATCAACGAAATCGGCGACAAGATGCTCGAGATCCGCGAGCAAAGCGGTCCCGATTCGGTCTACTGGCTGGGCAGCGCAAAGTTCAACAACGAGCAGGCCTACCTGTTCCGTAAGTTTGCGGCCTACTGGGGCACCAACAACGTGGACCACCAGGCCCGTATCTGCCACTCCACTACCGTGGCCGGCGTAGCCAACACCTGGGGCTACGGCGCAATGACCAACTCCTACAACGACATCCACAAATCCAAGGCGATCTTCATCATCGGGGGCAACCCCGCCGAAGCGCACCCGGTGTCGCTGCTGCATGTACTGAAGGCGAAGGAAGAAAATAACGCGCCGCTGATCGTCTGCGATCCGCGCTTCACCCGTACAGCGGCGCATGCCGACGAGTTTGTGCGTTTCCGCCCGGGCTCCGACGTTGCTCTGGTGTGGGGTATTCTCTGGCACATCTTCGAAAACGGCTGGGAAGACAAAGAATTCATCCGTACCCGTGTGTACGGCATGGAAGACATTCGTGAAGAAGTGAAGCGCTGGAACCCCGAAGAAGTTGAACGTGTAACCGGCGCACCGGGCGCACAACTTGAGCGTGTGGCCCGTACTCTGGCCAACAACCGGCCCGGCACGGTTATCTGGTGTATGGGTGGTACCCAGCACACCAACGGTAACAACAACACCCGCGCCTACTGCGTACTCCAGCTGGCCCTTGGCAACATGGGCGTAGCCGGCGGTGGCACCAACATCTTCCGGGGCCACGACAACGTTCAGGGCGCTACCGACCTTGGCGTGCTCGCCGATACCCTGCCCGGCTACTACGGTCTGGCCGCTGGCTCCTGGGCTCACTGGGCACGGGTCTGGGAAGAAGATCTCGACTGGCTGAAAGGCCGCTTTGCGGTATGGGACAAGGATGGAAAGTCCCGGGCAATGATGAACGAGAAAGGTATTCCGGTATCCCGCTGGATTGACGGTGTTCTGGAAGCCAAGGAAAACCTGGAGCAGCCGGACAACACCCGGGCCATGGTGCTGTGGGGCCACGCGCCCAACTCCCAGACCCGGATGACGGAAATGAAGGAAGCCATGGAGAAGCTCGACCTGCTGGTTGTAGTGGATCCGTTCCCGACCGTTTCTGCCGTTCTCCACGATCGCAAGGAAGGCGCCTACCTCCTGCCCACCACCACGCAGTTCGAGACCCATGGTTCGGTAACAGCGTCGAACCGTTCTCTGCAGTGGCGTGAAAAGGTTGTAGAGCCTCTGTTCGACTCCAAGGTCGATCACGAAATCATGAAACTGTTTGCGGACAAGTTCGGCTTCACCGATCGCATGTTCCGCAACATCGCCATTGATGGCAATGAGCCGTCGATTGAGGACATTACCCGCGAGTTCAACCGTGGTATGTGGACAATTGGCTATACCGGCCAATCCCCGGAGCGCCTCAAGAAGCACATGAAGTACCAGCACCACTTCGACAAAACCACCCTGCGGGCGGTTGGCGGACCTTGTGATGGTGACTTCTACGGTATGCCGTGGCCTTGCTGGGGCACTCCGGAGATGAACCACCCGGGTACAGCCAACCTGTACGACATGTCGTTGCCTGTCTCCGAAGGCGGCCTGACGTTCCGGGCCCGCTTTGGTGTTGAACACAACGGCCAGAATATCCTGGCAGACGGTGTTTACTCCAAGAACTCGGAAATCAAGGACGGCTACCCTGAGTTCACCATGCAGATGCTGATGGACCTGGGCTGGGATGGCGATCTGACGGCGGAAGAGCGAGCCAGCATTGAAGCAGTGGCCGGCCCGGCAACAAACTGGAAGACAGACCTGTCCGGTGGTATCCAGCGCGTGGCCATCAAGCATGAGTGTGCACCGTTTGGTAACGCCAAGGCCCGCGCCATTGTCTGGAACTTCCCGGATCCGGTACCGCTGCATCGTGAACCGTTGTACACGAACCGTCGTGACCTGGTGGCAGACTACCCGACCTATGAAGACAAGACCTTCTGGCGGGTACCGACCCTGTACGAGTCAATCCAGAAGAACGACTTCAGCAAGGAGTTCCCGATCATTCTCACCTCCGGCCGTCTGGTCGAGTACGAGGGTGGCGGTGACGAAACTCGCTCAAACCCCTGGCTGGCAGAACTGCAGCAGGATATGTTCATCGAGATCAACCCTCGCGACGCCAACAACCTGAATGTCCGCGACGGCAATGACGTCTGGGTATCCGGTCCGGAGGGCGCAAAGATCAAGGTCAAGGCCATGGTCACCGAGCGTGTCGGAGAAGGCGTGGCGTTCATGCCGTTCCACTTCGGCGGTCATTACCAGGGCAAGGACCTGCGGGACAAGTATCCCAAGGGCGCTGACCCCATCGTTCTCGGTGAATCCACCAACACTGTTCAAACATACGGGTACGACTCGGTCACGCAGATGCAAGAGACCAAAGCCACCCTGTGTTCGATCATGCCGGCATAACAAGAGGTGTAGACCATGGCACTTGAAGGACAAGCAAGAGCAAAATTCCTTTGCGACGCCGAGCGCTGCATCGAATGTAATGCGTGCGTAACGGCCTGTAAAAACGAGCACGAGGTCCCCTGGGGGATCAACCGTCGCCGAGTGGTAACCATCGAAGATGGCAAACCTGGTGAGCGTTCGATCTCGGTGGCTTGCATGCACTGTTCAGACGCGCCCTGTATGGCCGTCTGCCCGGTGGATTGCTTCTACCAGACCGAAGACGGTGTTGTGCTGCATTCCAAAGATCTGTGCATTGGCTGCGGCTATTGCTTCTACGCCTGCCCGTTCGGCGCACCACAGTTCCCGCAAGCGGGCAACTTTGGCAGCCGGGGCAAGATGGACAAATGCACCTTCTGTGCAGGTGGTCCTGAAGAAGACAATTCCACAGTTGAGTTCTCCAAGTACGGTCGTAACCGTATCGCCGAGGGCAAACTGCCGATCTGTGCGGAAATGTGCTCAACCAAAGCCCTGTTGGCCGGTGACGGCAACGAGGTAGCGGACATCTATCGTCAGCGTGTTGTGAACCGTGGTTTCGGTTCCGGCGCCTGGGGATGGGGCACAGCCTACGAGAAGAAGGGTGCATAAACTGGCCTGACTCATACGGGGCCCTTCGGGGCCCCGACGTCGGTCAAGGCAACAATTTCTTCTTGTTGATTCCGTTGGAGTGCTCTAATGAAAACAAAACTTTTTAGTGCCGCCATGCTCGTGCTGGCGACGCTGCTCTTCAATCCTGTCTGGGCACAAGAATCCCCGACGGTTGATCGCACAGCGACCGGGGGAGCCCAAACCCTCGAAGACATAATGCGCCGCCAGAAGCAGCTGGAGACGGACGATTCCTTCCGGTCTGAAAACCTGGGCAATCCCGCAGACGCGGCACCGATTACAGACCAACTGGGTACCAGGGGCGGGGTTTCCGACTCTGACAACTGGCGCGCAATCCGCTACAACGAGATTGAACCCACAACGCAAGTGAGGGGACCAGCGGCTGACGTCCTTATTCAGGATGGCGGCATGCCCTGGTGGAAGCTCCGGGAAGGCCCGATGATTACCTACGGCGGCGGTGCCCTGCTCGCAATCATTGGCCTGCTCGTGGTGTTCTACTTCGTTCGCGGAAGGATCATGATCGATGGCGGTCCTGCTGGTACCACCATTGAGCGCTTCAAGGCCGTTGAACGTTTCGGACATTGGCTGTTGGCGGGATCGTTCATAGCACTCGGCATTACGGGGCTATTAACCCTGATGGGGCGGAGCTTCCTGATTCCTGTGATCGGGCATGATGCGTTTGCCACACTGGCCACCGGCTCCAAATGGCTGCATAACAATGTCGCCTGGGCCTTCATGCTGGGCCTGGTTATGACCTTCGTAATGTGGGTTGCCCACAACATTCCCAACAAACTGGACTGGCAGTGGATCAAAGCCGGCGGCGGTATCTTTACCAAGGGTCACCCCTCTGCCAAGAAGTTCAACGCTGGCCAGAAGATCATTTTCTGGACGGTGATGATTCTGGGCGTCTCGGTTTCCCTGTCCGGGCTATCGCTGCTGTTCCCCTTCCAGATGCCGATGTTTGCCGACACCTTCGGGGTCATCAACAGCGTCCTGGGAACCAGCTTCCCCACGGACCTGGCGCCCCATGAAGAGATGCAATACGCCAACATCTGGCACTCGATTGTGGCGTTTGTGATGATGCTGGCCATCATTGCCCACATCTATATCGGCTCGGTTGGTATGGAAGGTGCCTTCGACGCCATGGGCAACGGTCAGGTGGATCTTGAGTGGGCCCGCCAGCACCACGATCTTTGGGTCGCTGAAGTCGAGGCTAAACAGGGCAAAGGAGAGTCGTCATCGTGAAAGTCATGATTTCCGCATTTGTCGCAGCTCTGGTTATTGCCTTTGCGGCACCGGTGGTTCTGAACCAGTTCGGCTGGTCTTCAGCGCAGCAAACCAGCACTGAGAGTGTGCGCCTTGACTGATAAGTCCGAGGTATACCAGATCGACGCCGTCGGTCTGGTATGCCCTCTTCCGATTCTACGCTTCAAAAAACGGACCAGAGACCTGCCCAGCGGAACACAGGTCGACTTTCTTGCGGATGACCCCACCGGCCGCCAGGATCTTCAGTCCCTGTGTGAAATAACGGGGCACCGTATTGAATGGATGCGGGAAGAAGAGGCGGGCGTTACCCGCTATCGTATCTGCCTGGCCTAGTTCGGAAATACCGGCAGATTCCGACCATCAACTCAGCTCAACTCCCTGACAGACCGGGCAGTAATAGAGGCGACGGCTGGCCATCATGGTTTTTACAAGGGCTGAGGCGCAGTCATGGCAGCGTTCGCCATCGCGGTTAAACACCATGTGACGACGCTGCCCGAACGTCCACCCTTCCTTTTTAAGCCGGTCTGCACGCTCGGGAGGATTGGTGATGCCCTTGAGCTGATAGGTTCGCTGCACCAGAGTCAGGATGGCCTCGGCCAATTTCGACTGCTGATCGGCGTCCAGATCACGGGGCCGTGCCCGGGGTGAGACACCCGCTTCAAAGAGGATTTCCGAGCGCAGGTAATTACCGATTCCGGCAACGAACGCCTGGTCCAGCAGCAAACCACCCAGGTTCCGGCCCCGGAAACGCTTGTCATCAAACACCGCCAGAAGTTGATCGACGCTGACATCCTGATTGAGGGGATCAGGCCCCAACCTTGAGAGGTAGGGGACGGCATCCAGTTCTTCGGGCCGAACCAGTTGAATATCGGAGGCACTGTATAACCGGGCCGCTTTCTTCGGACCGATAATGGCAAATCGCAGTTGCCGATTTGTACTCGGTTCCTGATCGGGTTTGCCCATGCGCCACTTGCCATACAGCTGGTTATGGCTGTAAACGCACCACGGCCCGTCTTCATCTGTGGCCTCAAAAAACACCAACACGGCTTTGCTCCGGGCCTCCACCCTCTCAACTTTGCGTCCCCGAAGGGCACTCTCAAAGGGTTTCAGGTGTTCAAAAGCAAAAAACACAGATTGCGCTGTCTTGCCACCTACAGCCTTGTCGATTTCATCGACCATGCGGCGTATTTCGGGACCCTCGGGCATACTCGTTTCCGCTCCTGACAAGTCTCTCTGAATCACAGGTGAGCTAAACCCTACGTTGCTTACAGCAATTCGGAGTTGTCGGGTCACAAAGTTTTGTCAGGAGCCGGGACGAGAGGGGGCCAGCGGAGTGGCTGCCGGCTTCAGGTCAGTGCGATTATCTTGGCAAATTCATGGCTGTAATGGAGCGATATGGTCTCCACCACAGACATGAACAATGGCAGGATTTACTGGTCAAGCGACAGCGTTGCTACACCCAGTTTCAATAACCTTAACTCTTGTCTCCCGGACCGACCAGATCAGAGAGCTTTTCGCGTAGGGAATCAATATTGTCTTCGCCGCTTTCCTTGAGCTCATCCAATTTTTTGCGGCCATCCGAGATCTTTTCTTCAACCGAGCGCAACGCATCCGAGGCGCTCTGCTGGATATCCGCGCTGGCCTTCTCGTTCTCGGCTTCTGCTTCTTTGGCTTTGGCCTTGGCTTTCAGGGAATCGGCCTGCTTTTCCCACTCTTCCAGTTGTGTTTCGGCCTTTCTGATCAGTTCGTCTTTCAATGACATAAGTGCTCTCCCTTGAGGAGTCGATGAATTGCCTACAACTCCGTACTTGGGCGAGCAATCTGGAAAAACAACCCACAAAGCCGATCGACAGCTGATTGCGTGGCCGTTATCTCGGAAAACCACGAGCCGTCCACATCGGCCCACCGATTCTGACGGTCAGGATGCGGGTCCGGTAGCCGCGTACGCCACAATCTCCACCAGCATCTCCTCCCGTGCGAATCCCGAGACTATGATCGCAGCCCGATTCGGATAGGGTTCCTGAACGTACTCGGCATAAACCTGATTTACAGCGGCAAGGTGATTCCGATCGGTCACGTAGATGAGAGCCTGGGTCAGGCTTGCCATGCCACCGCCTGCACACTCCAGGGTGTGTTTGAGGTTTTCCATGGTTTGCCGGGCCTGGGCTTCGATTCCGCCTGCCACCACCTGACCGCTGGCGTCGATTGGTATCTGGGCGGTAAAGAGAATGCCGTTCGCGCTTACCGCCCATTCAAGGGGAGCTTTTGATCGCGGGAGCTGGGTAGCTATGGGGGTAATCGTACTGGTTGCGGTCATGGTTGCTTCTCTGTTCAGTCGTTATCACTGGTACCTGCACCGGCACCGCTCCGGGAAGCATCGGTTGCCTCAACCAGCAGTCGGTCGGCCAGGGATTTCAGGTTGTGCCAAAGTTCGTCATCGACATCCATGCCCTCCACCAGCGCCCTGTCTCTCTGTCTTTCGAGATCTTTTTCGGTCTGGCGCATCAGATTGGTCAGCTCGTATTCCGAGCGCAGGCTTGGCAGTAAATCAACATGGTTCGCCATGATCAGGGTAATGCCATCGTTCTTCTCGGTGTCATCCGGCGTATTCTCAAGACTGTAAAGACAGATCTCAGGCACTGGGTGACCAGCCTTGAAGCCGACCACCAGCTCCGTCAGGGGGTCGTGGGCATTGCGCCAGAATGCCGTGACATTCATGCCCCGGCGGGCAAGCCGCGACAGGTAGCCAATAATCAGGATGCGATTGTGACAGTGGCGAATCTTGGTAACCGACAGCCCTCGGCCCCGTGCCCTGGCATATCCCAGCTCCACAGCAAGGCTCGCGTTCCCGAGAATACTGTGGTTGTGGGCATCAAGAACACTGAAGTCTTCATCCTGGTAGACCAGGGTTGGCGATTCGTTATGATCTTCAGCCAAAAGAAACCTGAGACCTTTTTTCAGCGCTTCGACCCCGCCCAGGCCATGAGCCTCCATCCAGGCGACCATTTCGGCCGCGTCAATGGCATCACCCTCGGCAAAGCCGATTCCGATAAATGCTTTCCGGCCTATGCCCTGCAGTTCGTTGAAGGAGACTTTCATGACAGGTTCAGCTCCGGTTCCACGGGAAAGCTCCAGTCGTCGAGCTCAGCGAGTCTCGCCTTGTCTGTGCCATGGTCACTGAAGAGTTCGCAAAACAGCGGTGCACCCTGGAACAGGGTTACCCGGACCCAACGATCGGATTTGGGATCAAACCGGCTGGCACCGAAGAACGACAGCTTCGTTCGCAGCAGATGCATGGGCTTCATGTCCCGGTGCCACAGGTTGGCCTGGATCTCACCGTAGGGTGTGGCGGCCATGGTCTGGATCCTCCGCACACATTCTTTCTGCCGGGGATGGGCCATCAGAAACTCGACCACCGAACCCCGGGGGCTCCGGTCAAGAAACGCATCCAGCAGCTGATGGGTGCGATGAATCCTTGGCCCGATGGCAAGGGGCATCTCTTTTTCCGCGCCCGGTTCGCAGGCGCGCACGCCCAGTCTTGGCTCTTCCTTCTCGGCAGAGCGGTACCAGAACCAGTACTGGTGGTCCGGATTCTTGGGGTCGTAGTCCAGCGCCCAGCCAAACCGGGCCTCAATTTCCTGCTTCAGCGTTGCTGCCCGCATTTCCGGCTGCAGTTCCAGTATTTCCTCACAGCCGAGCTCATCCTCCACCGCATCGATCAGATCCGGGTACAACTCGATCAACAGGGTATTGATCAGTTCCTGGGCCTCCAGTGAACACTGCTTGTCGGCCCAGGCCAGCAGATCGCTCCACAGGGTCGGAGTGGCCGGGGTTCTTTCCAGCCATTCGACAACCGAATCAATGGAGACAACAGTCGCCTCATTGCGCCGGGTCTGCTCGGCATCCTCGGTGACAGTTTCCAGAAAGTGCCTGTGGGCCCTTTTTAGCAACGCCAGAAGTTCACGCCGGCTGGCGTCATCGGGCAATTGTTCACGGGCATAGGCCAGAGCCCGCTCACGGCAGTAGACCCACTGCTGAATCAGTTGAGGGTGGTTGATCAGAAACGGCGCCATACCAAGCCCGGTGGAATTACCAATCCCCAGGTAACGCTGCAAGGATGGATGCAGGGCAACAGCCCGCTCCGGCGAACGATTCCTGGCAAGATGCTCAACCTGTTGCACTGAGAAGTGGCGCAAGAGGTAGACCGCAAACATCTGCGCCGAGAAGGGCCGGTTGAAATCCGGGTTGTTCTGCAAGCGTGCGTAATCCGCAATGCCGAACTTGCCGTTCCCGTAGACAGCGGTTGTGCGGTACAGGTAACCGACCCGTGTCAGCCAGGCCGGGTCGGGCTGCTGACCCGAGGCCAACGCATCAACAAAGTGACCAAAGTTCCTGAGGCTCTTGTTGGCACGCGACAGCACCAGCAATCGAGGATGCTGACGGCCCGCCTCCTGCAGCGGCACATTTGCCGCCATCTGCTCAAGAAGACTGTCTTCCACTTCCCCTTCCAAAAGGGCAAAGGTGACATCCCAGGCCTCCGCGATCACACGGTCAGACCGGAGTTCCGGATCCAGATGCTGTGAGAACACTACACCATGATAGGTGTGGTTCGGGGTGTTCAGACGGTAGATCACAACCCCGTGACCCTCGGCATCCAGGTCAAAACGAACCGTGGTAACTGTCCAGTCTTCCCGTGCCATCTGGCGAACCAGGCTGCGGCAAAAACTCAGACGACTGGCGTGAAGGCTCCCGAGCCGGACCAGGTTCATCACCTGGTCGGCCGGTCGGAGGTGGAGCTCGGGCTGTGCATCTAACGGAGTTGCCATGTTTCAGACTCCTGAACTCTCGGACGAGCCCGTGGTAGCAACAACCAAAGCCACTTCACCCTTGGGCGGAACGATGCCCTGCTCACGGGCCATGGCGTAGGCAGATTTGGGGCCGATATACAGCGATGGCAGCAGAATCAATGACACCGGGATGGCCGTAATCACAATGAACTGCTGCAGCGCACTGATCTGCCCCGCCCCCATATACAGCAGCACTGCTGCCATCAGCGCCATGGCGACGCCCCAGAAGGCACGCACGATTGGTTCGGGCTCATCATGGCCGGCGCTCACAACGGCAATGGCGTAGCTCATGGAATCGCCGGTAGTAGCGACAAAGATAGTCGTAAGCAGCAGAATCGCCAGCGCCATCATGGCTCCACCAGGCAGAGCTTCGGCAATGGTGAGTGTGGCAACATCGAACTGGAAGTTGTTGAGGGCCTCGGTCAGATCGATCGCGCCGGTAATCTGGTAGAAAATCCCGGAACCACCAAGCAGGGTGAACCAGATGGTGGTGGCAACCGGCGCCATGACGCCAACCGCGAGAATCATCTGGCGGATGGTGCGTCCACGGGAGATCCGGGCGACAAAGATTGCCATCAACGGTCCATAGCCCAGGAACCAGGCAAAGAAGAACACCGTCCACCACTGCATCCACCAGCCTTCAGCGGTGCCCGACGTTACCGTGGCCATCGCGAAAAAGGAGCTGATGTATTCGCCAAAGCCCTGGGTGTAGGCATTGGTCAGGAAAAGCGTCGGGCCAAAGATGAAGATGACGGCAGCAATGGCCAGAGCAAGAAACACGTTGAAGCGACTCAGCAGCTGAATTCCCCGGTGAATACCGGTCATCGCTGAAGTCACATACACACCGGCAAGGACACCGAGAATGATCAGTTGGGTGCCATAGCCTTCGGCAAAACCGAACAGCTCATGCAGACCAAAGCTGACCTGGGTGGCAAGAAAACCGATCGGGCCAACGGTGCCGGCAACCACCGCGATTACACAGGCAGCGTCCACGCAACCGCCGACCCAGCCTTTCATCACCCGATCACCAAACACCGGATAGAGCAGGGTTCGTGGTTGCAGAGGCTGGCCCTTCACGTAATGGGCGTGGGCCAGAACGATGGCAGACAGGGTTCCGAGGATTGCCCAGGCCAGAAAGCCCCAGTGCATGAAGGACTGGGCCAGCGCAGGCGCCACCGCCTCGGCTGTGGCTGCTTCCGTATCGAATACCGGAGGCGTAACAACGAAGTGGTAAACCGGCTCACCCGCCGCGAAGAAAACGCCACCGCCGGCAAGCAGGGTGCACATGATAATGGACAACCATTTGAAGGTGCTGAGCTCAGGCGTATCAAGATTGCCCACTTTGGCACTGCCTGCAGGCGAAATCGCTACTCCCATCGCAATCAGGAAGGTGAGCAGCAACAGGAGCTGGAAGTAAGAGCCGAGATATTTGGCGGTCCAGGCGAAGCCGTCGCTTATCAGCCCCGCCGTCCACTGAATGTCGTACAGAGATAGGCCGAGAAAGAGCAGGATGAAGCCCACGCTCAGGCCCAGGACAATTGGATCGCCGAAGCGCTTGATGCCCGTTTCCGGGATAGCTATGGAGCTGGCTGAGTTTGTCATGACGATTACCTGTTGTTGTTTTTGGAACAGTGTGTAATCAGAACGCGGCGTTTACGGCGGGCCGCGTGCCCTCGGTTAACTGCTTGAGCCAGTTTCGGCCCATGATTTTGTCAATTTCCTCGTGGTTGAACCCCTTCTGACGGAGGCCCTCCACAATATTCGGAAAGTGACGGTTGTCGCTGAACCAGGCCAGCGGAGAAGGCCATCCGGCATTCGACTGGCTACCCTCGCCGTAATCCATGGCTTTGGTCCAGCGCCCGTTACGCATCCACGTCAGCACCGATTCCGGCTGGGCCTGGCAAAGGTCCGTACCCATGCCGATGTGATCGATCCCCATCAGCTCGGCGGTATCGGCCACCATGCCGCAGAATTCGTCCAGCGTGCAGTCAGGCCCGTTCCTGAGGTGGAACGGATACACTGAAAAGCCCAGAATGCCGCCGCTTTCGGCGATGGCACGCAACACCGTATCGGACTTGTTGCGCTTGGCAGGGTGAAAGCTGGCCGGATTGGCGTGGGAGATAATGACCGGCCGCTCTGACAGCTCAATCGCTTCCAGCGTGGAGCGCTCCGCGCTATGAGACATATCGATCAGCATCCCCACCCGGTTCATCTCCCGGATCGCCTGCCGGCCAAACCGGGTAATGCCGCTGTCTTCTGCTTCGTAGCAGCCACAGGCCAGAAGACTCTGGTTGTTGTAGGTAAGCTGCATGATCAGCAAGCCCAACCGGCGCATGATGGCCACCAGGTCGATATCGTCCTCAATCGGCGAACAGTTCTGGGCCCCGAAGAAAATACCGACCCGGTTTGTTTCCCTGGCCAGTTCGATATCGCTGGCCTCAAAAACCGGCATGATCAGGTCGGAGTGCTCCTCGAAGCGACGCTGCCACTCGCCGAAACGCAGAAGGGTTTCCCGGCAATTTTCGTGGTATACGAGCGTGGCGTGCACGGCATCAACGCCGCCCTCCTGCATTTGTTCGAAAATGGCTTTCGACCAGTTGGAATACTGCAGGCCGTCAATGGTAAGCACAGACTTTGACATGGCTTCAGACCTCAGGCCTTGGTGTAGCAGGTTTTGATCACGGTGTAGAACTCACGGGCATACTGGCCCTGCTCCCGGGGCCCGAAGCTGGAGTCCTTTCTGCCACCGAACGGCACGTGGTAATCGGTGCCGGCGGTTGCCAGGTTAACCATCACGCAACCGGTCTCGGCCCGGGCCTTGAAGTCAGAGGCGCGTTGCAGGGAGCGGGTAATCAGGCCGGCGGTGAGGCCGTAATTGGTATCGTTCAGAGTCGCCAATGCCGCGTCGTAATCCGGAACCCGAATGACACAGGCAACGGGACCGAACACTTCATCGCGGTTGATGCTCATGTTGTTGGTGGTGTTGGTGAACAGCACCGGCTGCATGTAATAACCGTCTGCATCCACGTTGACGTGGTCACCACCGAAGGCCATGGTCGCGCCCTCTTCCAGCGCCACGCCGACCCAGCGTTGATTGGCTTCCAGCTGGCTCTTGCTGGCTATCGGGCCGATAGCGGTGCCCTCGGACAGAGCCGGGCCAACTTTTGCGCCAGCCAGCTTCGCCGTCAGCTTCTGCACGAACTGGTCGTGCACAGCATCCACCACAATCAGTCGGGAAGACGCCGTGCACTTCTGCCCGGACCCGGAGTAGGCGCCGGCAAAGGCCGCTTCCACCGCCAGATCCAGATCGGCATCGTCGAGCACGATCAGCGCGTTCTTCGAACCCATCTCCAGTTGGCATTTCACCAGGTTGGCGGCAGTAGCCGACGCTACCCGCTGACCGACCTCAAGGGATCCGGTGAAGGTAATTGCCTGCACATGGGGGCTGGTGATCAAGGCTTCGCCGGCTTCGCGACCACTACCGGTCACCAGATTGAAGGTGCCGGCTGGCAGATTCTGGCGGCTGATGATTTCAGTCAGAGCCCAGGCACTGGCCGGCACCAGATTCGCGGGCTTGAACACCACGGCATTGCCAAACGCCAGGGCAGGTGCGATCTTCCAGACCGCGGTGGCCATGGGGAAGTTCCAGGGGCTGATCACGCCAACCACACCCAGCGGTTCGCGACGGGTTTCAATTTCAACGCCGGGGCGCACCGAAGCGACCCGATCGTCGATCTGCCGGAGCACTTCCGCAGCGTAGTACTGGAAAAACTGCCCGGAGCGATAAACCTCACCCTTGCCCTCTGCCAGGGGCTTGCCCTCTTCTCGCGACAAAAGCTCGCCAAGCTCATCTTTGCGGGCAATCAGCTCATTGCCAATCGCCATTAACACGCTGTAGCGGGCTTCAAGACCGGTTTCTGCCCAGATTTTCTGCCCAGCCTGTGCGGCACTGATCGCTTGCTTCACCTGCTCGGCACTGGCCTGGTCATAGTGGCCGATTGTGTCGCTAAGGTCTGAAGGGTTCTGGTTGGGCTGGGCAGCATGGGCGCCTGCAACCCACTCGCCGCCGATATAAAGTGCGTGTGAATTTGGCATGGGTTCCTCCTTATATGATCCCCCAAGCCTAGACGCTCCAGATAATTAAGGATAATCAAAAATATCGTGTTTTTAGTAAGTTTTTCTTATACCTTACAGAAGAAACAGACTGAGGCGAGTGCACATGTCGATCGAACTCAAGATTCAGCCTCTACGCTACGTGTTGGCGGTACGAGAAGAAGGCAGCTTTCACGCCGCAGCGCTGAAACTCCATCGGAGCCAGCCGGCGCTATCCATGGCCATTCGTGATCTGGAAGAAAAGCTGGGGCAGCCGCTGTTCGAAAAAGCCCACAAAGGGCAGCTCACTCCGTTCGGCGAGTATTGCCTGCCAAGATTCCGGGAGCTGATCAACCAGCACGACAGGCTGGCAAGCGAACTTCAACAGATGGCCAAAGGGCACCAGGGGCGGGTGACGCTAGCCACGGTACCCTCGGTTGCCAGCCGGCTGATGCCTGAATTTCTCGCAGCTTTCGTCGCCCAGTACCCCGACATCAACATCAATCTTCATGATGAAAACGCAGAATTCGTCTGTCGACTGGTAGCCAATGGTGAGGTGGATCTGGGAATCAGCAGCATGTGGGTTCCGGACGAAAGCCTGGCATTCAACCCACTGTTCGAAGACAACGTCGGCGTTGTCATGCGCAAGGACCATCCTCTGGCCAGTCGCAGCAGCCTGCAATGGCAGGAACTGACGGAAGAGCGTTTTATTGCCAACGGCACCTCCCGGCTTCTGAAGCACACGGCCGCCGCCAGTCTGGTCGACAACAACGACTTCTTTATCTCCAACATGATTTCCCTGCTCGCCATGCTGGAAGCCGGCAGCGGCATCACCACACTCCCTCGCCTCGCCTTCCCTGTGGCCAACGAAAAGCTGTGCTTTGTTCCCCTGAGTGACCCGAAACTTGTGCGCCAGATTGGCATCATCAAGCAGGCCTCTCGCTCTCTGTCGCCCTCCGCCCAGGCTCTGGAAAAAATGATTCATGCCGAATTGGCTGGCATGGCGATTTCCTGAAGCCAGAGTGCAGTTCAGCCCTTTGTCACTGCGAACAGGAGTTTCTCCTGGCTCGCTTTACCTGATTTTTACACCCTGTTGACGGAGCCATCCGGAAAACCCTGCGATGATTCCGAACAACAGGATCCAATTCAGGAGTGGTTTATGGCAACCAGCAAAGCCGTGCTAATACTCAGCGTTCTCGTGATGGCGCTGACCGGCTGCAAAGTCACTACTTCAGACGATCATCATTACCCGGATTCCGGTGGCTTCGTTTCCGGCCTGTTCTACGACGCACGGGATACGGGCCGGCACTACCCCACGAACTCCTGGGCATTAGCCAGCGACGCTGAAGCCTGCCGAGGCGAATCTCTGTATTTCGAAACCCACAGTGGTCGGGTGCGGGTCTATGGCTCGCCGGCTTACAGCGAGACCTCATTCCGGGCTGCCGCCTCGGAGCTTGAACGGCGGATCGACGGCGTGCTGAGACGGTTCCAGTTACGCTGGTCCGATTTTGTCGAGGACCGCAGCGCTGCCGCACCCTACCCTCGACAGGTGGTCGGATGCCTCAGCCCCAACGTGTCTCACCGTGAGTTTGTATCGGCCTCATTGGCCGCCGTGGCGTTCAACCCGTATTACGGCCAGTGGCCCTATGAGACCGGCCAGATTATGGCCCACGAGCTGGCCCACTTCGTCCAGGAAAACCTTTCCCGATATGATGCCAGTTACAGCCTGCTTCCCTACTGGTTTGCCGAAGGGCAGTCCGTTGTTGTGGCGGGCGAACCCATTGCCCCGGTCTACCAGCACTATGACTACGACCCTCTCTGGGATGTGACTCCGATTGATGCTGCAGACACACCGTATCGCTTCGAGCATTACGGCCTGGCCTACCGCTACCTGGAAAAGTCCAATGGCGCACTGGCGATGACGGTTTTGCTGGAAATGGTTCAGGTGCTGGACTGGGACGGCGGTTTCCATGGCGAGGTCAGCACGGGAGAGTCCCGGGCCTTTGTGGAAGCGTTCAATTCAGCAGGTCTGGTGGACCACAGGAATAACTATTTGAGTTTCCAGCGATTTCGAAGTGACTACCACGACCTTCTGAACAGCAGTTATTAAACAACCTCGCCCTGAACTGGATTAAATCTGTCCAATCGGGGATAATTTCGGCCGTTTTTTTAACCAGCTGTGTCGTTTGGTAGTCTCTGGTCATGACCATTTTCAGTGCTCTTCAATTAATTATCTTTTCTGTCCTGTTGCTCAACACCGTGCACCTGATGCCGGCCTTTGGTCGTTTGCTCAAAGGTGCAGAATCGGCATTCCAGTCCGGGTATCTCTGCGCCATGCTCACCATGCGCCTGGCCCGCAACATCCTGGGCCTGATCCTGGTAACCGCCAGCACCGCGCCCAACCCGGAAATCCACGCCCTGGTGCCCAAGGGCATCCTGTTGTTCCTGGTTCTGGCGGTACTCAATGCCGCACTGACCCAATACGTGGAACGCATCCGGGTGGAAGAAGGCGCCCGTTTCTAGGGCGCCTCAATCTCAAGCGTAAAGCGATTCGATCACGTCGGTGTATTTCTCGTAGATGTTGCTCCGGCGCACCTTCATGGTGGCCGTCACTTCATCGTCGTCGTGGTCAAGCTCCTTGGTAAGCAAGTGGAAGCGCTTGATCTGCGCTACCTGCGGCAACTGTTCATTCCCCCTGTTCACCTCGTTCTGGATCAGTTCGTTCACCCGCTCCTGCTCGGTCAGGCTCCGGAACGTGGTGTAGGCAATCCGCTCCTGCTCCGCCCATTTCGCCACCGTGTCGAAATCGATCTGGATCAGCGCGGACACGTACTTTCTGGCCTCTCCTATAACAATGCACTCCTTGATATAGGGACTGGCCTTGATGGTGTTCTCGATTTCCGTGGGTGACAGGTTCTTGCCGCCGGCGGTGATCATGATGTCTTTCAGGCGGTCGACAATCTTGAGCTGGCCATCCCGCCACTCGCCCACGTCGCCGGTATGCAGCCAGCCGTCGTTCAGGGTTGAGGCGGTGGCCTCGTCGTTCTTGTAGTAGCCTTTGAACATGCTGCCACCGCGCATGATGATCTCGTTGTGTTCCCCGAGCTTTACCTCGACACCGGAAACAGCCACCCCAACCGTTCCCAGGTGCACATCGTCAATCGGCTGCGCCGTGGCAACACCGGTACTTTCCGTCTGGCCATAGACCTCCACCAGGGGAATGCCAATGGTGCGGAAGAATTCGAGAATGCCCGTGGATATGGGGGCCGCCCCGGTGAGCGCAATGGTGCATCGGCGCAGGCCGATAAAGTTCTGCAACGCGCGGAGCACCAGCCAGTAGCTCACGCTGTACAGGCAGCGTTCCTTCAGACTCCACTGCGGCCTGGGCTTCGTGGCCATCGGTGAACAAACCCGGATGGCCCAGTTGAAAAGGGCCTGCCGGAACCGGCCGGTCTCCTGGATCTTGATGTAAATGGAAGAATGCAACTTCTCCCATATCCTCGGCACTCCCAGGAAAAAGGTTGGCGCAATCTCCCGCAAATCCTCCTGAATGGTCCGCAGGCTCTCTCCGAAGCTGACCGTACTGCCTACATAGACCGGTGCAATGTTGGTAAAGGCCTGCTCTGCCACGTGGCAGAGCGGCAGATAGGAAAGGCTGGAACCATGTTCGTCCGCCTGCAACAGCTCAATCAGCCCCGGCGCCGCGGCGTGCAAATTGTGCCAACTGATCATTGCCCCCTTGGGTCGGCCGGTGGACCCGGAGGTATAGATCATCAGGGCGGTGTCATTCATTTGCTGGCTGTCCAGCAATTCATCCACCAGGTTGGGATGCTGCGTTTCGAATTCCCGGCCCCTGGCCTCGATATCCACGAATGCCGACGGCGGCTCCGGATAATAGCGCAGGCCCTTCATATCAATGGCAATGCAGTGCTTCAGTTTGGGCAGATCTGGCCAGGCTTCCAGCACCTTGTCGGTCTGTTCCTGATCTTCGCAGATCACAAATTCCGCGTCGCTGTGCTCCAGGACATAGGCCACCTCGTTCCAGGGACTGGTGGGATAGACCCCGACACAGATGCCCTGCACCAGGCCGATGCCCATCTGGCCGATGACCCACTCCACCCGGTTTTCCGAGATAATGGCCACGTGGCCACCCGGTTCGAGCCCCATGGCGTGCAGCCCCAGCCCGAAGTGCCGGGCCCGCCGGTAATAATCCTGCCAGGAATAGGCCTGCCAGATACCGAAGTCCTTCTGGCGCAGGGCCAGCGCGTCCGGCCGCTCCCGGGCATGGGCCCGGAGCATCTGTGTCAGCGTGAGGTCAGGGATGGAAGGCGTTGTCATGACAGCCACCGTTTACGGCGTTTGTAGTGCTTGATGTCTCGATAACTGCGGGCCTCACCTTCCTTGCCACCCACACCCAGATAGAATTCCTGAACATCTTCATTGGCCGTGAGTTTGTCTGCCGGGCCGTCGATCACGATCTTGCCGTTTTCCATGATGTAACCGTAGGACGCAATCGCCAGTGACACCGCGGCATTCTGTTCCACCAGAAGAATGGCAGTCCCCTGTTCCCGGTTGATTCTGGCCACGATGGTAAAGATCTCTTCCACCAGCAGCGGCGCCAGACCGAGGGAGGGCTCATCGAGCATGATCAGATCCGGCTGTGCAATTAGCGCACGACCCAGGGCCAACATCTGCTGCTCGCCGCCGGAGAGGTAACCGGCCAACTGCTTACGGCGCTCCTTCAGTCTCGGGAAATAGTTATAAACCAGCTCATAGCTGTCACTCAGGGACGGCTTACTGCCACTGAGCGCATAGGTGGCGGCAATCAGGTTCTCCTCAACCGTGAGGTCCTCGAACACTCGGCGGCCTTCCATGACATGAAAGAGTCCGTCGCGCACAAGACGCTCCGGCGGAACGCCTTTTACATCCTTGCCCCTGAAGCGTACTTCGCCGGCCGTGACCTCTCCGTCTTCCAGGGTCAGCAGCCCCGAGACGCTTTTGAGGGTGGTGGATTTACCAGCACCGTTGGAGCCGAGGAGCGCCACAATGGCCCCCTTCGGCACCCGCAGTGACAGGCCCCGAAGGACCTGCACTGACTTGTTGTAGACCACCTCGATATTATCGATTTCCAGTAAGGCTTCCATACAGCCCCTCAGTCGAGGTGGATCCAGTCCGACACCGGCTCATAGCGGCCTTTGTCAGCGTTCACCCGCCAGATACGGCCTACCGGGAAAGACATGTCCCGCACGGTCACCGGAATCCCGATGATACCGCCGGTGTCCCAGTCCTCGATGGAGGCCAGGGCCTCTGCCATGTTGTCCGCGTTCAGCTCCTTGCCGGCATCCAGGGTGCGCTTGATCACTTCGGTCCAGACCATGGCGTTGAACCAGCCCTGGATATACCCGGTGGGACGGTAACCGGCCTCCGGATCACTCTTCTCGGCCTGGGCCCTCAGGGCATCCAGCATCGGGCCACTTTCCTCACTGTCGTAGTAGTTGTAGGGCATGACGCCCATGTAGCCGTCAGCATCCGCGCCCATCTTGTCGATGATCAGCTTGTCGGAGGACCAGAAAGTACCCATGAACTGGGTATCCAGGCCCATCTGGCGCATCTGCACCATGAATTCGTTGATCGGTGACAGCACATAACCGTGGAAGACCACGTAATCGGGGCGCACCCGACGCAGTTTCAGCACCTCGGCAGAGACGTCGACACTGCCGGGCTTGGTGACAATTTCTTCCACCACTTCGATGCCCAGCTCGGCAGCGCGGGCCTTGCCATTCTCGATCGGATCCTTGCCAAATTCGGTATCGCTGTAGACAAACGCCACGTTCGGCATATCGCCGCCTTCACCCTGGGATGCGATGTACTCGAGGATGATGCCGAACATCTGGCTGTAGTTCGGCCCCGGAATGAACTGGTACGGATAGGTTTCGTTGTCGGTCAGCACGGTAGCGAAGGACGCGCCGCTCATAAGCGTGTTGCCCTGGCTGTTGAGCTCCGAGGCGATGGCCTTCATGAAACCGGTGCTGTCGCCGTAATAGGTAGCCGGCGAGCTGCTGCCGGAGATCTTCTTGAAAGCCGCGACCGAACGGTCCACCTCATAGGCAGTGTCTTCCATCACGTATTCCACGGGATGACCATTGATGCCGCCCTGGCTGTTGATCCAATCGGTGTAGTCGGTGAGACCGGCATGGAGGTGAATACCGGCAAAGGCAAAGACACCGGAAAGCGGTATGGAGCCACCGAACACGATGGGCTCTTTATCCTGAGCCATCGCCGGGGCAGCAACTGTCAGTGCAGCGACCAGGCTACCAAGCCCGGCAAGCCGGCGACCTTTTTCGAGGATGTTTCTGAACATGTTTCTTCTCCTTGCTGCTTCTTGTTGTTGGTGGTGCATGGGTCCCAGGTAGCGACCCCGTTGAAACACGATTAATTCCTGAACGGCCACAGGCGGAAGAAGCGACGGATCCGGTGCCAGATCTCCGCCAGGCCGTGGGGCTCGAAGATCAGAAAGCCCACGATCAGGGCGCCAAAGATGATTTCCAGCATCGGCGACATGAACACCGGCGCATTCGGATAGAAAGGCGTCAGCGCGGCGGTCAGCAGCTTCAGGGCTTCCGGCACCAGTGTCATGAAGGCAGCGCCAAGAATGCCACCCAGCAAGTTCCCCATACCGCCGACGATCACGGCCGCCAGATAGAAAATGGACATGGAAAGCGGAAAGCTCTCTGGCGTGACCACCCGATAGAAGTAGGCGAACAGGCCGCCAGCGATCCCGGCATAGAACGAGCTGAGCGCAAAGGACATCAGCTTGTAGCGCAACAGGTTAATGCCCAGGATCTCCGCGGAGATATCCCGGTCGCGAATGGCGATAAAGGCCCGGCCAATTCTTGTCCGGAATACATTCCTGGCACCCGCTACCATCAGCACCGCCAGCGGCACAATGATGAAATACATCATGAAATCGCTCTGGAAGGTCAGACCGAACAGGTGCGCCGGCTCCAGGCTCAAGCCACCCATCCCGCCGGTTACCGATTCCCACTCGGCGAAGATGAAATGCAGGAACACGCTGGCCGCGAGAGTCGCGATGGCCAGATACAAACCTTTGACGCGAAGCGAGGGCAGGCCTACGAGGATCCCGACGGCGGCTGCCATGAGGCCGGCCAGTACCAGGGTCAACGGGAAAGGCAATGCGGTGTTAATCGACAGCCAGGCAACGGTGTAGGCGCCCACACCCATAAACCCGGCCTGCCCCAGGGAAATCAGTCCGGTGAAACCGGTCAGGATGTTAAGGCCGGTAGTACTGATCACCGCTATGCCGACCAGGCACCCCAGGTAGAGAAGATAGGAGTCCACCAAAAAAGGGAATACCAGCAAGATCAGCAGGAAGAACCCCAGCCACAATTTCTGGGTCTGGCTTGTCCAGATTGCCTCATCGGCCTCGTAGCTCTGTTTTGCGTCACAGATGCGCATCTTAAACTCGCTCTATTTCGTGGGTGCCGAACAGGCCGTAGGGGCGGATCACCAGGATGATCGCCAACACCAGAAAAGTTGCCGGCATCCGGTATTCACCGCCCAGATAGGCACCGGCTACCGTCTCCAGCCAGCCGATGAACACGCCGGCCACCAGGGCGCCGAGAATACTGTCCAGGCCGCCTACGATCACCACCACAAGAACACTCAGGCCAATGATCCCGAACTGCGGGCTGAGGCCCCCGGTGGCCGCCACCAGCACACCTGCCAGCGATGCCGCAAGAGAGCCAAACACCCACGCCATGTTGAACACCCGGCGCACATTGATGCCCATGGAATAGGCTGCCGCCTGATCCGAGGCGGTGGCTCGCAGGGCCACGCCACCCCGGGAGAACCGGAAATACAGCAGGTAGACAATAAGAAGGGCCGACCCGATAAGAAAGCCGTAGGCAATTTTTGGGGCCAGGTACAGCTCGCCAATAAACACCGGCTCGCGAGGCAGGAAATTGGGTAGCAACTGCGGATCCGCCGTCCAGATGAATTCCACCAGCCCCACCAGGATGCTGGCGATACCGATGGTCACCATCACCACGGAAATCGGCGACTCCCCCAGCATGGGCCGGATCATGGTCTTTTCGATGACGCCCCCCAGAATACTGCCGCCGATGACGGCCATGGGCAGGGCAATCCAGGGTGACAGTTCCATGCCACCGGCAAAGGCCAGGAAGAGGTAGGCCGCGAACATCATGATCTCGCCGATGGCGAAATTGATGACCCTCGTCGCTTTATAGATGATGACAAAGCCCAGGGCGATCAGCGCATACAGGCCACCCATAGCCAGCCCGGCCAGGCTGATTTCGCCGAAGAACAACCAATCCATCAGGCGGCCTCCCCTTCGGCATTGAGCTTCTTGCGCAGGCTATCGATGTCGCTGTTGCCGAGGTACGCCTTGATAACCTCGGGATTGTTCTGAACATCCGCCGGCAGGCCCTCGGTGATCACCTGACCAAAATTCAGCACGGCAATGTGGTCGGAAATATCCATTACCATGCCCATATCGTGTTCCACCATCAGTACGGTAATGCCCCACTCTTCCCGGATATCGAGGATGAACCGGGCCATGTCCTCCTTCTCTTCCCGGTTCATACCCGCGACCGGCTCATCCAGCATCAGCACTTTGGGTTGCATCGCCAGCGCCCGGGCCAGTTCAACCCGTTTCTGAAGGCCATAGGAAAGGCTCGCCACCGGTTGGCGGCGAATGTGGTCTATCTCCAGAAAATCGATGATCCGCTCTTCCACCTCCTTGCGGACGTCCATTTCCTCACGCCGGGCCGGGCCGAAATAGGCGAGCGCGCTGAGCAGGCCGCTTTTCATATGCACATGGGCGCCCAGCTTGATGTTGTCGAGTACGGTCATACCCCGGAACAGGGCAATATTCTGGAAGGTTCGGGCCAGGCCCAGTGCGGCCCGTTTCGGCGGCTTGATACTGCCCGGTAGCGGCTGCCCCTGATAGCGGATGGTGCCCTGCTGGGGTTTGTAGAAGCCGGAGATGCAATTGAATAGCGAAGTTTTACCAGCACCATTCGGGCCGATAATGGTCGTTACGGTATTCTCAGGCACCCGAAAACTCACGTCCTGCAGCGCCTTCACACCACCAAACGACAGAGACAGGTTGCTGATTTCAAGGATGCTCACACTACCTCCCGGCACCCCTGGCGCCGGGTAAACAGGCACGCGAACACGCCCTGCCGATACCCATCTCACGCCCGAAGATGATTGTATTTTTTGTTGTTTCTTATCGCCGGGGGTTAGCCCCGATCCAGATTTAAAGTAGTCCATTCAGGCAACATTAGGCAAACCGCTCTATCCTGTTACCCGACAAACAACAATGATCAGTACGCAGGTTTCGGATCTTCAGACCTGCAGCATCGGGAGGGCAATTGACCATGACAGACGCGCTGGTAACCACCGCATTCGATACCAAGACCGGAGTGGCCAGATTAACCTTCAATCGCCCTGAAGCCCTGAACGCCATCAATGTGCCCCTGGCAGAAGCCTTTCTCGGGGCAGTTCGGGAGATCAATAAGCTTTCCGGTGTTCGCTGTATCGTTCTGACAGGCACGGGGCGAGCGTTCATGGCCGGTGGCGATGTATCCAGCATGGCCGGCACGTCGGAGCAGGCAGGGGCAGCCATCAGCGCGATCCTGGATGCCGTTAATCCTGCCATTCTGCTACTTCGTAGCATGGACGCACCGGTTATAGCTGCGGTCCGGGGCGTAGCCGCCGGCGCAGGGCTGAGCCTCACCCTGATGGCAGATCTGGTGATCGCCGAGGAAGACGCGAAATTTCTGGTGGCCTACAACGGTATTGGCGCGGTTCCGGATTGTGGCGGCAGCTGGGCCCTGGCTCACAAACTCGGCGCTGGCCGGGCCGCGGAACTGATGTTGCTGGGGCGCACCCTGAGTGCCGTGGAAGCGAAGGACTGGGGCATGGTCAACGACGTTGCCCCGGACAGCGAATTCGAGAATCGGCTCACTCGCATGATCGAAAAAATCGCCCAGGGACCAACCCGTGCCTATGGTGCCTTTCGCCAACTGATCGATCGTGCCAACGGTGATCGGCTGGCCGACCATCTGGAGGCAGAACGCGCGGCGTTCCTGGAAATGACCCGGACCGAAGACTTCGCCGAAGGCGTGTCGGCGTTTCTGGCCAAACGGCCGTCACGGTTTCGCGGCCGCTGACGCTGGCACAAATACAGCGCGGTTGCGGCCGTTGCGTTTTGCCCGGTAAAGGGCTTTGTCCGCTGAAACCATGATGTCCTGGAAGTTGCCATGCTCCTGTGTAAGAGAGGCACCCCCGATGCTTGCAGACAGGTGGACCGGAATACCATCGACTTCTCGGCCAGCCTCAGAAATTCGTTGCAACAGACGCTCGGTTACGGCCTCAATCGCCTCACGGCTGTTGTTGCGCAGCACGGCAGCAAACTCCTCCCCGCCCACACGTCCAATGATGTCGTCATCCCGGAGTTCGGCTTTCATCAGATTCGCCACGATTCGCAGCACCTCGTCGCCAGTAGCGTGCCCCCAGCGGTCGTTGATCTGCTTGAAGTGGTCCAGGTCTATCATGAGGACAGTAATCAGTTTTCCCTCTTCCCGGGCTTTTTCAAACGCCAGGTTGCCCTCCCGGTAAAACGCCCGACGATTGAACAGCTGGGTAAGCCCGTCCCGCTCCGCCAGCGCGACCAGAGCCTGTTCGGCACGGGTAAACGCCAGCAACGGAAGCGCCATGGCCGTAGCGCTCACCAGCAACAGGTGGTTAACCAGAATCAGTTTCAGCAGCCCCTGAAGGTCCAGCTGCGTGCTTCCGCTAACGGACACTGCGATCACCAGCACCTGGGCCATCATCAGCGTACCGTGAACGCCGAACAGCGTTTGCAGAATGCGAAGAGGCAGTCTGGGCCTGCGCTCAATCGAGCCCAGCCGGTAGATCGCAAGACTGAAGACCAATGCCGAGAAAAGCGCAGTCAGGAATCTGGCAACAAGCGGATCCCATCCAGTACCGACAGCCAGGCCGAAAAGATAAAGTAGAGAGGCACCATAGATTATACGGGACGACCTTCTGGTGCCCACGATTGGCAAACCCATCAGTGCCTGTATTCCTGCAAGGACCAACAACGGGGAACCACCAAGAACGAGATGGGCGATAAAAACGAAAATCCCTGGGGCGTCGGCCAGCTCATTGGCCACCGCGAGCGCGGTACCGATTACGAAAGTCAGACAGGCGAGTGCCCAAAGCAGAAAACAGCCTTCTCGGTGGCGCAGGTGGTAGATCGCCCACAGCATCCCTCCGATCAGGAGGTTAATCATGACCGACGTGACCAGCAGCGTTGGCAGGTGCATGTTCAGGTCCATAAACGCACGGCATTCCAGGCTTTATAATGGGTTTTTCAGCGTATCAGCTTAACTTCTGCGCCGGCGCACCTGCTATGTAGCGTTTGGTATGATAATTGTCACAGATTGGCGCGACATCCATGCACTCACTGCGAGACCCCATGAATCCAACCATAGAACTTCTTAAATCCCACCGCTCTATTCGTAAATTCACCGGTAAAAAAATTCCGCACGAAATGCTCAGGGAGCTGATTCGCGCCGGCCAGTGCGCCGCCACCTCGAATCATGTGCAGGCCTACTCGATCATTCACGTGATTGACCCGGACAACCGCCGTAGAATCGCCGAACTGGCCGGTGGCCAGAGCTACATTGCTGACTGCTCCGACTTTCTGGTGTTCTGTGCCGACATGCGGCGCTCCACCGACGCGGCGGGTCGTGCCGGGGCCGACGTGGTGCGCGGGATGACCGAACAACTGCTGGTCGCCACCATCGACACCAGCCTGATGGCCCAGAACGTGGCCATCGCAGCAGAGTCCGAGGGGCTCGGGCTCTGCTATATCGGGGGCATACGCAACAACCCCGCGGACATTAGCGAAATTCTCAGGCTTCCCGAACATGTCTATCCGGTATTCGGTATGTGCCTGGGCTACCCGGACCAGAACCCGGAGGTGAAGCCACGTCTGCCGGTGGAGGCGATTCTCAGGGAAGATTACTATTCCGATGCCCGGGACGAGGAGCTGGTCGCCGGGTTCGATCGCACCATGAAGGAGTACTATCGGGAACGCACCGGTGGCAACAAGGACACTACCTGGTCGGAGCAGCTCAAGCCGCTGTTCACCTCAAAACTGCGACCGCACATGCGCGACTTCCTGCGCAAATGCGGCTTCGAGATGAAATAACCGCTAGGCACTTGCTCGCGGCCTCGTGACCCGGTCAACCAGATACACGAGGCCGTGATAGTCGATACCGCTGTGCCGGCTGAGCCCGATCTCGCAGGTACGGCTGGTGGATATCCCTTCTTCACAGCCAGCCGTCTGCTCAGCCAGTGTTTTCAGAGAATGGGCGTTGAGCTCGGGCACGTTAAAGCCTTTATCCCCGGCAAAGCCACAGCAGTGGATACCCTCGGGCACCACCACCTGGGTGCTGCACCGCCGGGCGATATCGATCAGTCCCTGCGACTCCCCCAGGTGCTGGGTGCTGCAGGTGATGTGCACCGCCAGCGGGGTCTGCTCCGGCTCGAAGTCCAGACGCTCGTAGAGATGATCACGAATGAACCGGACCGGATCAAACAGCGTCAGGCCGGCTTCTTCGGCGGCTTCGCGGATCTGCAGTGTGCAGGGGCTGGTGTCGCAGTAGATCGGATCAACGCCATTCCGGCTGGCCCGCAACAGCGCCGAAATCAGTTCGTCTTTCTTGGTCGCCGCCTGGTCCGGATAGCCTTTGGAGGCAAAGGGCTGGCCACAACACAGGCTGTCCAGCTCCTCCGGGTACACCACCTGGTATCCGCCCTTCTCCAGCAATCGTCGGGTTACCTCAATCAACGGCTCCTGTTGCTTGTCTCCCCTGGCCGGGCCCATGGTCCGGGACACACAGGCCGCCAGATAAACCACCCGGGGCCGGCCATCGCCCGGATCCTGCGCCGCGGGCGAAACAAAACGCACCGGCTGGGGCAGGCTCGGATCCCACTGGGCCACCCGGCCACCAGATACCTTGCGAACGCCGGCACTGAGGCGGGTCAGCAGCGGTGCGCCCAGCAGTCTTTCCGCCGTGGATGCGCCGGCCAGAACAAAACGGGTCGCTTTCAAAGCGCCGGCAAAATGTTTCGCCAGCTGATTGGCCACGGACTGGCCGGTGGCCTTCTCGCTGCGCAGCTTGCGCACCAGATCGCCGGTATTGATACCCACCGGGCATCGCTGGGCACAGAGGCCGGTTGCGGCACAGGTATCCAGGCCATGGTACTGATAGGCTTTTTCCAGTTCGGCAGTGTCTTCGCCGGCACGGCGGCGGGCCTGGATGTCCCGCCAGATCACGATGCGCTGACGAGGCGACAGGGTCAGCCCTTCAGAGGGACACACCGGCTCACAGAAGCCACATTCAATGCACTTGTCCACCAGCGGATCCGCCTCCGGAAGAGGCTTCAGATTCTTGAGGTGGATCTGGGGATCTTCCGAGAGCACCACATCCGGGTTGAGCAGGTTCTCAGGGTCCAGCAACCGCTTGATCTGCCACATCAGCTGCCAGGCATCGTGCCCCCATTCCAGTTCCACGAAGGGCGCCATGTTGCGACCAGTACCGTGCTCCGCCTTCAGAGAACCGCCGAATTCCACGGCAACGAGTTGTGCCACATCCTGCATGAAGGCTTCGTAGCGAGCGACTTCCGCGGGGTCGTCAAAGCCCTGTGGGAACACGAAGTGCAGGTTGCCTTCAAGGGCGTGGCCAAAGATGATCGCGTCGTCATAGCCATGCTTCACGAACAGCGACTGGAGACGGGTGACCCCTTCGGAAAGCTGATCAATGGGGAAGGTCACATCCTCGATGATCACGGTGGTCCCGTTTGGTCTTACTGCCCCCACGGCGGGGAAAGTGCCCTTACGAATGGCCCACAGCTGATCAGACACTTTGGCGTCACGGGTGAAATCCACCCGCTGCTCAAGCGGGAATTCAGCGAGGCACGCCCTGATTCGGGTAAGTTGTTCATCCAGAATCTCCGAAGATGACGCCCGGGTCTCCACAAGCAGCGCGCAGGCGCTTTGCGACAGATCATGAATCCAGTCCGGCAGGCCCGGCTTGTCCTGCACCGAACGAAGGCTGCGTCGATCCAGCAGTTCCACCGCCGCCACAGGCTGAGAGCGCAGCGCCGACGCTGCCCGGCAGCAGCTCTCCGCATCCCGGAACACCAACAGGGCCGTGGCTTTGTCAGGATATTCGGGAACGGTGTTGTAGGTTACCGCGCTGACGAAACCCAGCGTGCCTTCGGAGCCCACCATCAGGTGCGTCAGGATGTCGAGTGGACAGGTAAAATCCACCAGAGCGTTCAGGGACAGGCCGGTGGTGTTTTTCAGGCGGTATTTATGACGAATACGCTCCGCCAGCTCGGGATTCTCCCGGGTATTGATGGCCAGCTTTTTCAGGGCCGCCAGCAGATCACCGTGGCTGTTGCGAAACGCCGAAACGCTTGCCGGATCCTCGGTATCCAGCACTGCCCCGTCGGCCAGCACCAGCCGCATTCCGGCCAGCGTATGGTAGCTGTTCTGGGCGGTACCACAGCACATACCGCTGGCATTGTTCGCAACAATGCCGCCAATCTTGCAGGCGTTGATGGACGCCGGATCCGGTCCGATCTTGAAGCCCTTGGGTGCTAACCAGGCATTCGCCTGAGCGCCGATCACACCCGGTTGCAGACGAATCTGGCGGCCTTCTTCCCGGATGTCGTGGCCGTTCCACTGATCGCCCAGAACGATCAGGATCGAATCACTGATCGCCTGTCCAGAAAGGCTGGTACCGGCGGCCCGGAAGGTCACCGGCACCTTGTGGCGGCGGGCGATGGCCAGAAGATCAACAACCTCTGCTTCATCCTGAACCCGCACCACCACCTTTGGGATCAGGCGGTAGAAACTGGCGTCGGTTCCGAACGCAAGGGTGGACACCGGATCGTTAAAGACCCGGTTTTCGGGAATCCGTTGCCGGATATCGGCCAACACTTCCGGGGTGAAAGTCATGCGTCCTCCAGAACCAGCACAATGAGCTCACGGGGGCCGTGGGCGCCATAGGCCAGCACCTGTTCGATGTCCGCGGTCTTGGACGGGCCAGAGACCAGCAGAACATTCGTTGGCAGCCCGGCCGCCCAGTCCTGAGCCACCATCATGTCATACAGATTGTCGTGAATCTCGCTGGCCTTGAGCAGGGCAATGTGTACCGGCGGCACCAGGCTCATCAGCCGCGGTTCGTGGCGATCCGGCCAGAGCACGAGCGTGCCGGTAGCGGCGATCCCACCCAGGGTGCCGGTCAGGCTGGCATCCACATTCCAGAACAACTCCTCTTTCCAGGCTTCCACCGGCTGATCATAAGCCAGTAACTCGACCTTCTGCTCCGTGGCCTCGAAGTGAGCCTGCAGCGCCCGGCCATGTTCTTTCGCCGGCGCGCACAACAGGTTGGTGAGGTTGCGTTTGTTCAGAAGTTCGGCCACCAATTCCGGCCAGTTGTCAGAACGGCACTGATGCACTTCAGTGTGAACCGCTTCCATCAGGCTACGCAACCGGTCGATCCGGTCTTCCGGCGCGTACCGCCAGGGAGCCGTAACCAGCCGCTCATTAAACTCGTCGGGGCGAGGCGTCGTACCGGCGAGGCTGTTTCTCAATTTGCCAAGGATGTTCGCGCGGGCGCTCATGATGGCCGACCTCCGTTCTGGTCAAGGTGCCGGGCCGCCAGATCATGCAGGGAGCGGCGGGCGGGCACCGGTGCGCTATGATTCTCGGTCCAGGGGCCAGCCTTTTTCGGAGCCAGCGACCGGAAGCGGGTCGCGGCCCAGAGAAAACTGCGATAAAGCGCCGGCCGGGTGTTGAGCATCTGCCAGCCACGCCAGATCCACCGCTCCGCCCGGGAATACTTGGCGCCGCCACCTTTCACCTGCTGCGGCTGCTCTGGATCCTTCACATTTTCCTGGCGCAAGCGTTGCAACAACTCCGGGATCGGGATTTTCACCGGGCACACGTCACCGCAGGCTCCACACAGAGAGGAGGCGCTTGGGTGGTCCGGGACCTTGTCCAGCCCCGCCATGTGCGGCGTGATGATCTTGCCAATCGGGCCTGGGTAGACCTCACCGTAGGTGTGGCCGCCCACCCGTGTATACACCGGGCAGTGATTCATGCAGGCACCGCAGCGGATGCAGTTCAGGGTCTGGCGCATCTGGGCGTCGGCAAAAGCGCCGGTTCGGCCGTTATCCAGCAGCACCAGGTGCACCTCTTCCGGACCGTCCAGCTCGTCGGGCTTGCGGGGACCGGAAATCAGGTTCACGTAGGTGGTAATAGGCTGGCCGAGGGCCGAGCGCGTCAGCAGGGACACCAGGGGCACCACGTCTCTCAGGTTCGGCACCACTTTTTCAATGCCCGTTACCGCAATGTGCACGGGCGGCGCCGTCGTGCTCATGCGCCCGTTTCCTTCATTTTCCACCAGCAGCAGGGTGCCGGTTTCGGCGATGGCGAAGTTCACTCCGGAAACACCCACATCCGCTTCCATGAATTTCCGGCGCAGGGTCCGGCGACCAATCTGGATCAGTTGGTTAACGTCTTCGGTCTCCGGCTCACCCAGCTTGTCGTGGAACAGCTTTGACACTTGCCGCGCGTTCTTGTGGATCGCCGGCATAATGATATGGGAGGGCTTTTCGTTGTCGAGCTGAACAATGTATTCCCCCATGTCGGATTCCAGGCATTCGACGCCCCGCTCCGCCAGGTAGTCGTTCATCTCCATTTCTTCGCTGACCATGGACTTGCCCTTCACCACCTGGCTGCCCTTGCGAGCTTCGATGATGCCATGCACCAGGCTGTTGGCTTCCTCGACGGTCTCCGCCCAATGAACCTTGACGCCGTTCTCCGTCAGCTTCTGTTCAAGCTGCTCCAGTAAATCCGGCAGACGGGAAAGGGCACCGGCCTTGATCCGGTTACCCAGTTCCCTCAGGCCTTCACGCTCGTCGGCATCCGGAAAAGCGTTGGCCCGCTTGGTCATCAGCGAGTCCATTGCAACCCGGAAATTGTTGCGCAGCTGACCGTCCGCAAGGGCTTCCTCGGCGCGACCCCGGAAGTCCGGGGTCAGCTCGGTAACCGGAATACGCTGACTCATGCCACCTCCCCTGCGTTGGCGCCGTTGGTACGCTCCCAGAGGAAACTGGCCAGGTGCCGGCCCCGAAAGTTCTCTTTCTGTTTTTCCAGGGACCCGTTGATGTTCATCAGGCAGCCGCCGTCGGCGGTCACCATTTCAACCGCGCCGGAGTTCATCAGAGAACGAGTCTTGTCTTTGGCCATGGCCCCTGATACTTCCGGAATTCGCACTGAGAAGGTCCCACCGAACCCGCAGCACTCGCTCTCATGATCGTGATCAACGCGCTCAACCGCTCCAAGCTGTTGCAGAAGCTCGCGAGCATGGAGGTGGGTGTTCATTTCCCGGCGCGCGGAGCAGGAGGTGTGCAGTGCAATCTTGCTGGGCGCGCCCTGGTCAGCAAGCTGAACCTTGCAGACCTTCAGCAGAAACTCGGTCAGCTCGAAAGTGCGCTCGGCCAGCGCTTCCACCCGCTTGAGCGTGTCCGGCTCGTCGGCAAACAGCGCCCGGTAATGATGCCGAAACATACCGGCACAGGACCCGGACGGCACTACGACCGGCAGACCCGATCGATCGAGAATATCCAGCTGTTTGCGGGCGACGGCTTTGGCTTCATCCCGGTATCCCGAAGTCCAGGCTGGTTGCCCGCAACAGCTCTGCTCTTGCGGGAAATGCACACGCACACCTTCCCGCTCCAGCAGGCGGATGGCGTCCAGCCCGGCTTCCGGGAAGAACAGATCCACCACGCAGGTACCGAACAGCGTGACCGCTTCCGGCTTCTCCGGGTACTGCCGGTCCGGTTCCCGCTCGGGCGATACCCGGGTGGCATTGGGGGCAGCATCGTAAAACAGCTGGCTCATTGATTGCGCCTCAAGACAGTCTCAGACAGACCAAACTTTAAATTGGTAATACCAATTGACATTGTATAATAACCAAGGTATTCGAGACCGGCTGCTGATGTCAAAATTTTTCACGGAGGACTTTAGTCTAAGCATCGAAAATACGTCGGCGCTTGGCCTCGGACTTGCTCTGTGTTATTGGTATTACCAATAAATTCTGAGACAGGAAATTCTTTCTTATGGACGTCGGGCATATCGCGCCTCGCAGACTCGCGGACACCATCGTGGAACAGCTGGAAACCATGATTCTGGAAGGCGCCCTGCAACCGGGCGAGCGGCTTCCCCCGGAACGGGTTTTGTCAGAGCAGTTCGGGGTTTCCCGCCCTTCCCTGCGGGAGGCCATTCAGCGGCTGACCGCCAAAGGCCTTTTGATCAGCCGTCAGGGCGGCGGCAACTATGTCACCGAATCCCTCGGTGGGAGTTTCAGCGATCCGCTGATTCCTCTGCTTGAAAACCGGCCAGACGCACAGCGGGATCTGCTGGAATTTCGCCGAACACTGGAGGCAGACTGCGCCTATTACGCAGCCCTACGCGCGACGGAGGTCGACAGGGCACACCTGAAAACCGCCTATGAGGCGCTTCAGGCCTGCTATAGCAAAGATAGGGATCGGGATCTGGAAGCCGAGGGCGCCGCCGATGCCCGCTTTCATCTGGCGATTGCCGAAGCCAGCCACAACGTCATTCTTCTGCACACCATCCGAAACCTGTTCAACATGCTGAAAAGCAACGTGGTTACCAACATCGGCGGCATGTATCGAAGAGAGGCGGAAACCCGGCAGGGGCTGGTGGAACAGCACCGGATGCTGTACGAAGCCATCACCGAAGGACGGGCCGAGGAGGCCCGGGAGCTGGCCGGCAAGCACATCCAGTATGTCCAGCAGGTGCTTTCAGAGCGCAGTGAGAGTCACCGCCGACTGGAAAGATCCCTACGGAGGGACAAGCTCGCACGATCCTGACTTGCTCGATCCTGGAAGGAAGCGATCAGGGTCTCAGAGCAGTCGGTTGATCTCCTTCCATAACCTGCGATAGGCGTCGGCGGCCACCGAGCTGGGCGCCAGCAGCTCCACCGGTGTGCCTTCCTCCCCCATCTTCTCCACCACACTGGCGTTCGGGATGATGGTCTTCAAGCCTTTGGGCAGGATTTCATCCTGGGCGTTAATCAGTTCCCGATGAAGACCCTTCCGGCGGTCTGCCATGGAATAAAACGGGTGCAGCTTGCCCGGCTTCAGCTTCTTGTCCTTGGCAAACTCCAGCAACTGCTTCCAGCTGTTCAGGGACAGCCAGGTGGGAATCACCGGCACGAACACCTCGTCGGCCGCTTTCAGCACCTGTTCGGAAAGCCGGGACAGTGAAGGCGGGCAATCCAGTATCACCAGGCTGGTTTCTTCGGACAGCGGCGCCAGCCACTGCTTGATCAGATTGCTGCCATCCTCCTGGTCCAGTTTCACATCGAGATTACGGAAACTGGTGTGGGAGGGGATGAAATCCAGGTTTTCGTAGTCGCTCTCGTGAATGAATTCGGCGATGGGCGTCTTACCCTTGAGCAACTGCGATAACTTGTGCCCTTTCACCTCGTCAGCACCGGCCAGATACCAGCTGGAAGCGCCCTGGGGGTCCAGGTCCCACAGCAAGGTTGGATACCCGGCCTGGCTCGCCAGATAGGCGATGTTCACGGCGGCGGCGGTTTTGCCAACACCGCCTTTCAGACTGTAAAACGCAATGGTCCTCATCCTGTCAGATCCCTTAATCCAGGCATAAAAAAACCGGGGAAGTCCCCGGTTAAAGCATTCACACGATGCACAACACAATGCATGTCGTCCTGATGAGTTTTCAGGCTATGCTTTCCCGGTGACAGTTTGATGACAGCCTTCAGGCCATCCTCAAAATTCCCGCATCCTTACTGACTTACTTTCTCCCAGACGGTCAGCTCGGAGAAGCTGTGCTGGAACTTGTTTCTCGTTTCCCTGATGACAAACGGCAGGCTCCAGGGTTCGAACAACAGCCGGAAATGGGGCGCCAACATCTCCTTGAGGCCGTCGAATGTCGAGAAATCTTCACCATTCTTCTTGAACCCGCCAACCCAGTGTTCCTTCGGCGTGTACTCTTCCAACCAGGTATAGGGTGAGGCAATCACCAGAAGCCCGAGTTCGTTAATCCGCTCATGAATGGTCTCCAGAAACAGCGATGGCTGGTACAACCGGTCGATCAGGTTGCCCGCGAGCACCAGATCATACCCGGTGAACTGCGATGGCAGATCGCAGGCGTCGCCCTGATGAAAGGCCACACGGTCAGCGGCCTCTTCCAGCCCGAGAGACGCGAGACTCTGGTCCTGGAAGGTCACCAACTCGCCCTCTTCCGGACGGGCATAGCGCACGCGTTTGTCTCGAGCCACTTCCTGACACTTGTTGACGAACGCGTTGGAAAAATCGATGCCGTCCACGTGCCGGAAATGCCGGGCCAGCTCAAAGCTGGTACGGCCAACGGCGCAGCCGATATCCAGCGCACGATCCAGGGGCCGGCCATCCATGGCATGCATGGCGGCATCCGCCAGCGCCTTGGGGAAGTTGGCCTCACCATGCCACCGTTCGCCAAAGTGAAATTCCAGGTATTGGGCGAGGGTGGTGTCGTTTTCATAGTACGTGGTTTGCTGCAATGGAATTCTCCTACCCTGAATGGTTCAACGGCTACCTCTAGCGTAACAGGAAGTTGCCAATACCCTGATCAATAACCGTCTCTTCCGACCGGTCCTTGAGCGGCACCCCGGACACCTTCTGTCGGCGCGCTTCCCTGAGCAGGTACATCAGCCGCCTGCTCGCCTCCCCCCATGACAGCCCCGCCGGCCGGATATTCGATATGCAATTTCGGCTGGCATCGGTCAGCCCTGGCCCTGGCTGCCAGGTCAGGTAAAGTCCCAGACTGTCCGGAGAGCTCAGGCCCGGGCGTTCGCCAATCAGCACCACCACGCAACGGGCGTTGAGGCGGTGGCCAACATCATCCCCGATCGCAACCCGTCCCTGAGAGACAACAACCAGCGGGGCCAGTTCCCAGGACTGATCATCGGCTTCGATGTCCCTCAGCAGGGCCTCAAGAAAGGCAATGGCGTTTTGCTGAACTCCATAGGAAGAGAGTCCGTCTGCGATTACCAAAGCCAGATCAACGGGTGAAGCACCGGTGTGGCCCCGCCGATCCAGCTCCTCAGATGACTGGCTGCTGAGTCGGCGGCCAAGATCGGGGCGCTGAAGATATGTGATTCGGTCGCAGGCCTGGCTTTGCAGGTGAACCGGGTCATGTCGTAAAAGCGTTTTCCTGCTCCCGGTCAGTTCCTCCAGACCGGCCATCAGCCGATCCGTGTCCAGCGGCAGGTGCACGGCATCGCGGGCCTGGGCATGGGCCAGCTGAAACGCCAGCATCTCCCGAGTGGGCAGGCTGATGCCTGCTCGGCCAAGTCCAATCCGGGCATCGGTCCAGGCCGACAGCCGGCGCCAGGGATTCTCGGTGACAACCGGCTTACGCTCAGTCATTGCTCTGGCCCTCCGGTAACCGGGCCAGGCTTTCCCGGAAGGCGTCCGGCAAGGCATCTGCGGGCACCTTGCCTTCGGTATCCCGGAAAATCTGCATCCTGGTCAGCCACTGCTCGAATTCCGGTGCCGGTCGCTTTTCCAGAACGCGGCGCAGGTACAGCGCATCGTGAAACGAGGTGGTCTGATAGTTCAGCATGATGTCGTCCGAGCCGGGTATACCCATGATGAAATGACAGCCGGCCACGCCCAGCAGGGTGAGCAGGTTGTCCATATCGTTCTGATCGGCCTCGGCATGATTGGTGTAGCAGATATCACACCCCATGGGCAGGCCCAGCAACTTGCCACAGAAATGATCCTCCAGCCCGGCCCGGGTAATTTCCTTGCCGTCAAACAGGTATTCCGGGCCGATAAACCCGACCACCGTGTTCACCAGAAGCGGCTCGAACTTACGCGCCACGGCGTACGCCCGGGCTTCGCAGGTCTGCTGGTCCACACCGTGATGGGCATTGGCCGACAGCGCGCTGCCCTGGCCCGTCTCGAAGTACATCACGTTACGACCAACGGTACCCCGATTCAGCGAGAGCGCCGCATCCCGGGCCTCGGCCAGAGTGCCCAGATCAAATCCGAAGCTGCGATTAGTCGCCTCGGTACCGCCTATGGACTGGAACACCAGATCCACCGGCGCTTTCTGCTCGATGGCTTCCAGGGTATTGGTTACGTGGGTGAGCACACAGGACTGGGTGGGAATCTCGTATTTTTGAATCACCTCATCCATCAGCCGCAACAGGCGGACACTCTGCGCCACGTTGTCCGTGGCCGGGTTGATCCCGATCACTGCATCGCCACTGCCATACAGCAAACCATCCAGGATGCTGGCGGCAATGCCGGTAATGTCGTCGGTCGGATGGTTGGGCTGGAGACGGGTCGACATCCGGCCGGACAGGCCTATGGTGCTTCGAAAGGCGGTCTGGACCCGGCATTTCGCCGCCACCAGAATCAGGTCCTGGTTGCGCATGATCTTGGACACAGCAGCGGCCATCTCCGGAGTAATGCCAGCCCGGACGCTAGCGAGCATCTCCGGCGTGGCAAGGTCGCTGAGCAGCCAGTTCCGGAAATCGCCGACGGTAAGATGGGAAACCGGCTCGAACGCCCCGGGATCATGGTCGTCCAGAATCAGACGCGTAACTTCATCATGCTCGTAGGGGATAAGCGCTTCATTCAGGAAGGTCTTCAGTGGTAGATCTGCCAGGGCCATCTGTGCCACCACCCTTTCCTCGGCGGTGTGCGCGATGACACCCGCCAGTCGATCACCGGAGCGCGCCGGCGTGGCTTTGGCCATCAATTCCGCCAGCGTAGCGAACTGCCATCGCCGCTCACCCAGACTGTACCGATACATTGCCCTCTCCCTGAGACCGTTGTTCTACTATCTTAGGTGAATATCACCGAGACAGATCAACGGCAGGATAAAGCGATGACCGAAAAAGCGGTTCTGACCAGCATCAACGATGGCATTTGCACCATCACCCTCAACCGACCAGACAGGCGCAATGCCGTGGACGGCCCCACGGCCGATGCCCTGCGCCGGGCATTCACCGAGTTTGAAGAAAACGATGCCCTCAAGGTGGCGATCCTTTATGGCGCCGGGGGCAATTTCTGTTCCGGCGCTGATCTGGAGGCCATCGGCGATGAACAGCGGCGCAACCGGATTGATCCCCACGGTACGGGTCACGGCCCCATGGGCCCGACGCGCATGCACTTTTCCAAGCCGGTCATTGCGGCTGTTTCAGGGTACGCCGTGGCCGGAGGCCTGGAGCTGGCACTGATGTGCGACATGCGGGTAGCGGAAGCTTCCGCGGTGTTTGGCGTCTTCTGCCGGCGCTGGGGCGTACCCCTGATCGACGGCGGTACCGTCCGGCTGCCCCGCATCGTCGGCCATGGCCGGGCCATGGACATGATTCTGACCGGCCGCCCCGTCAACGCGGAAGAAGCCCTGGGGATGGGACTGGCAAACCGGGTGGTAGCCGACGGGACAGCACTGCAGGCAGCGCAGGAACTGGCGGCGAACATTGCCGGATTTCCCCAGCGATGCCTTCGGGCCGACAGGGCGTCCGCCATTCATCAATGGGATCTGGATAGCAAACAAGCCCTGGAAGCCGAGGGGGCCGCCGGCTACCCGGTGGTTTTCGAAGAAGCTATCGCCGGGGCCCGGAAATTCAAGGAAGGAGCTGGCCGTCACGGCCAGTTCTGAGCAGGCCCGAAAGCCAGTCGGTCAAATCAGGATACGCCTCCAGATCCAGCACGAATTCCTGCCCGCGGGCCGCACAGTTCAGGTAACACCAGGGTGACTTGAGCTGCCAGCGGTCCGGTTTGGTGTGATAGCTCAGGGGCGGACGGTCATCGCCCGGATAAAAAGCAGCAGGCAGGCGCCACCGGGTGGGCAGCCGGCTTTGCGGATCGGTCAGGACCAGCTCATCCCGCAGTTTCGGGAACACACCACTACCGGCAAAGACCTCCGCGCCGGTTGGCAACTGGCAGGCATGGGAGGACTCATAAAGCGTGTTGCCGGCGTCTGGCTGGCCGTGAAAGTGGGGATGATATCGAGCCCAGGGCAAGGCGCCCGGCGCCAGCTCATCAATGGTGTGAATCTGGCCCACATGCAGCCAGCCCCAGATGGCGTGAAACGGTCGTGATCCGGGCACAAACCGCCAGCGCCGGTTATGCATTTCAGCGCGGCGGAAAACCCCGAAAAACAGGAACAGATCTCCGGACTCAACCCCCTGATTGCGCAAATGCCCCTGGGCAGAACCGGTCTGCCCCAACACCGGCCGCCAGCCCTCTTGTCTCGGGTAGGCATCAGCCATCAGATCCGGGTCCAGATGGGCGCCATGGCCGCCACGAATTCGGCCACCGGAGAGATCCCGGGCGATTTTGCCCAACCTGCGCTTTTCGAACAGGACATCGTCATAGCGGATTCGGGACTGGGAGTCTGGAATCGGCAACACACAAAGGGCGTCGTCCGGTAGCACCGGGCTGGGACAACCGCCGGCGGAAGAATCGAATCCCTTCCGGCTCAGAATCAGTCGCATGGCATCACTCGAAAAGCATGAAGGCTGAACGGGCAGTAAATGCTATCGTAGAAAAAACAAAAATGCGCGAATGCCACTGACCGGAACCGCCAACATCATGAGAATTGTCTGCATCTCCGACACCCACAGCATGCACCGCCAGATTCAGGTACCCGAGGGTGACCTGCTGATCCACGCCGGCGACTGCCTGGGTGTCGGTACCCTGGACGAACTTGAGGATCTGGACCTATGGTTCTCCGAGCTCCCCCACCGCAACAAAATCCTGATTGCCGGCAACCATGACTGGTGCTTCCAGGATGAGCCGGCCGAAGCCCGGGAACTGGTACGCCACGCCCATTACCTGCAGGACAGTCCGGTGGAACTGGAGGGCCTGAAGTTCTGGGGCAGCCCCTGGACGCCGGTGTTCTTCAATTGGGCGTTTAACCTGGAGCGGGGGGAGGCCATCGCCGCGCGCTGGGACCAGATCCCCGACGACACCGATGTCTTGATCACCCACGGCCCTCCGGCGGGTATTCTGGATATGATCGATTCACCTACTGGCATAATGCGCCCCGGTTGCGACCACCTGGCTGAACGGGTGGCCAGACTGTCCCTGAAACTGCACATCTTCGGTCACATCCATGAGGGCTACGGCCAGGAACAGATTGGGGACTGCCTCCACGTGAATGCCAGCACCTGCAATGGCAGTTTCAAGCCACTAAACCCGCCAATTGTGATTGATCTGTAGCCTGGTCAATACCTTCATAAAACTCACATCCCCTCGTCACAGTCCCCTTGCAGACTGAAGTGGGCCAGCGTGCCCTCAACCTCTATCAAGGAATCAGGGACAGAACGATGACGATCAGAAAATCACTGCTGGCCGCTGCCATCGGCGGCCTGCTCACCAGCTACGCACAGGCATCGCTGGTCATCAGCGAATATATCGAAGGTTCTGGCAACAACAAGGCCATCGAGCTTCTGAATACCGGCGCAGATCCCGTAAACCTGACCGCCTGGGAGCTCCAGATCTTTTACAACGGTTCCCAGTCACCGGGACAGACCTTCAACCTTGAGGGCATCGTTGAGCCTGGCAGCAACTATGTTTTCGCCAGCAGCTCAGCTGCCCCCGCCATCCTCGATGTGGCAGACCAGACCTCCGGCGCCGGTCTTTTTAACGGTGACGACGCCGTTGTTCTGCTGAACGGCGGCAACCCGGCCGACAGTATCGGCCAGGTCGGAACAGACCCGGGCAGCTACTGGGGCAGTGGTGATGTCCGCACGCAGGACCGAACACTGCGACGCAAAGAAGGTGTTCCCGGGGATACCGACCCATTCAACGCCTTTGACCCAGGGCCCGTTTTCGATGGCTTCCCGCAGGATACCTTCGAAGATCTTGGCAAGGCGGGAGGCAATAACGGCAGTGACCCCGAGCCACGAACCCCCGATATGACCTGTGGCGGGCCAGCTACTTCTATTTCAGCCATTCAGGGCAGCGGCGACAACAGCCCTCTGGTTGGCCAGACGGTCGTTGTGGAGGCTGTCGTTTCTGCTGTTTTTAATAACGACGGCCAACTGGGTGGATTTTATATCGAAGAAGAGGCCGGAGATCGGGATGGTGACACCAGTACCTCGGAGGGTCTGTTTATCTACGGACCAGGCCTGACAGCCGAGGCGGGCCAGGTCCTCCGCATCGCCGGTGAAGTGACCGAATTCTTCGGCCTGACCCAGTTAACCGACGTGTCTGCCACCGAAGCCTGTGGCACCGCCGTCCTCCCGGCCCCGGCTACTGCGAGCCTGCCCTGGGGCACCCTGGAAGCACCGGAAGCACTGGAGTCGATGCGTGTGAGCTTTAGCAACAAGCTCACGGTCAACGACAATTACGATCTGGGTCGCTTCGGCAGTCTCACACTCGGCAGTCAGCGACATTTCATCCCGACCAGTATTGCTAGCCCGGGTGCAGAGGCTCAAGCGGTGGAAATGATGAATGCCATGGACCGGGTCGTTCTGGACGACGCAAGCAACCGCCAGAATCCTGCTACGGTTCCCTATCCGTCACCGCAACTCAGCGCCTCGCAGACCGTCCGCACTGGAGACACCGTGGAAAATCTCCAAGGCATTCTCGACTTCCGCTTCTCCGAGTGGCGCATACAACCTATTACCACGCCTGTTTTCGCCCAGGACAATCCCAGAACTCCTGAGCCACAGCTTGAGAATCGGGGCAATCTGGTCGTGGCTTCCTTCAACGTTCTGAACTTTTTCAATGGCGACGGTCTGGGCGGTGGATTCCCTACTGATCGCGGGGCTGATACCCCTGAAGAACTCAACCGGCAAACTGAAAAGCTGGTCAGCGCTCTCAATGCGATGAATGCCGATATCATTGGCCTGATGGAAATTGAGAACGATGGCTATGGCGAGAACAGCGCGATATCCGAGCTGACCGAGGCGCTTGGCAGCAACTGGGAGTTCGTAGACCCGGGCCTCGAAAAGCTTGGCAGCGATGCCATCGCGGTTGGCTTCCTCTACCGCACTGACCGGGTGAAAACCGTCGGTCAGGCTGCCACTCTATCCGGCTCCCCGTTCGCGGATCTGAACCGCCAACCTCTCGCGCAGACTTTCCGCCCAATGGGGTCAAACGATGGAGTCACCATTGCCGTTAACCACTTCAAATCAAAAGGCTGCGGCAGTGCCGATGGAGCCAATGCCGACCAGGGCGATGGCCAGGGCTGCTGGAACCCGGTTCGCACCCAGGCTGCTAACGCGCTGGCAAGCTGGCTGGGGGCCGACCCCACCGGGACCGGTGAAGAGGATTCACTGATCATCGGCGATCTCAACAGCTACGCCAAAGAGGATCCCATCCAGGCGCTGGCCGCTTCAGGCTTCACCGATCTGGTTGCGCTGTTCGACGGGGCCCAAGCCTATTCCTATGTGTTCTTCGGCCAGGCAGGTTACCTGGACCATGGATTGGCCAACGAGTCACTGTCAGCAAAAGTGGCGGACACCAACATCTGGCCAATCAACGCCGACGAGCCCCGGGCGCTGGACTACAACACAGAGTTCAAATCACCTGAACAGCAGGCCAGTTTCTACGCACCGGACGCCTACCGGGCCTCAGATCACGACCCCGTGATCATCGCCCTGAACCTGGAAACAACGCCTGCCAGAGCCCGTGCTGACCTGAACGGCGATGGCCGGGTTAACGGGCGTGACCTGGCCCGCTTTGTCCTTGCCCTTCTGTTTGGCAAGGCAAGCGGTTCGGCCTACGACATCAACAATGACGGTCGCATCAACAAGAGCGACATGTTCGCCATCATTGACGCAATACGCAGCCGATAAAACCCTCCGCTCCGGAACGCCCGCCAACCGGCGGGCGTTTCTTTTTTTCGAAACAAAACCATCACGGAGCTGCAACCAAAGTCAGCGATGCTTCTCGGGATAATTCGAAAAGGAGTAAGGACATGTTCCGTAAAACAGCCTGGCTAGCCATCCCGGTTTTTGCACTCGTCGGGTGCAACAGTGATAACGACAATTCCAGCGGTTCGGATAGCGCCGCTTTCACCATGAACATCCTTCATATCAATGACCATCACTCGAACGTGGAAGAAGGATCACAGGCCCTGACCATTGCCGGCCAGGAGACAGAGTTTACCGCTGGCGGCTTCCCGAGGGTTTCTGCCAAAATTGCGGAACGCGAAGCCGAACTGGACAACGTTCTCAAGCTGCATGCCGGGGACGCCATCACCGGCACCCTGTATTTCACTTCGTTCGAGGGCGAGGCAGATGCTGAACTGATGAACCAGGTATGTTTCGATGCCTTCGCCCTGGGCAATCACGAATTCGACCGTGGCGACGAAGGACTCAAAAAGTTCCTGGACCTGCTGGACAGTGGCAGCTGTAACACACCTGTTCTGGCGGCCAACGTAAAGCCCCAGGTCGGTACACCGCTGGCTCCGTTTGCTGAGGGAGATTACATCCAGCCCTACACGATCAAGGAGATGGGCGGTGAACAGGTTGGTATCATCGGCATCGACATTGCCAACAAAACCCGCAACAGCTCCAGCCCTGCCGACACCACTGAATTTCTGGACGAAACTGAAACCGCCCAGGCCATGATTGATGAACTGGAGGCTGCTGGCGTCAACAAGATCATTCTCCTGACTCATTACCAGTACAGCAATGATCTGGTACTGGCAGAGAACCTGACCGGCGTCGATGTCATCATTGGCGGCGACTCGCACACCCTACTGGGTGATTTCGCCGATTATGGCCTGACTGCCGGTGGCCCCTACCCGACCGAGCGCACCAACGCCGATGGCGACAGAGTCTGTGTCGCCCAGGCCTGGCAATATTCGCGAGTGGTGGGCGAGTTGAGCGTGACCTGGAACGCAGATGGCACCGTTGAGTCCTGCTCCGGTACGCCCCACCTGCTTCTGGGTGACACCATCGTTCGCGAAGATGCCAACGGCGACGAATACACGCCGGAGGGAACCGAGGCCCAGGCCATCCTTGACGCCGTTGCGGCGGACTCTCAGCTGAGTATCGTCGAGCCGGATGCCACGGCTTCACAGATACTGGCCTATTACACAAACCAACTGGACACCTTCCGCAACCAGGTGGTCGGCACGGCTACCGAAGACCTGTGTCTCGAACGCATCCCGGGCCAGGGCCGAAGCAACCTGCCCAGCTGTGAAGGCACCACAGATGATCGCGGTGGCGACATTGCCAACCTAGTGGCGCAGGCATTCCTTTTCCTCAGCAAGAATGCTGACGTTTCAATCCAGAACGCAGGTGGAGTGCGCACCGATATTGCCGCCGGAAATATCACTATCGGCGACGCCTACACGCTCCTTCCCTTCGCCAACACCCTGGTTGACCTGACCATGACGGGTGAGGAAATTCGACAGGTACTCAACGAGGCGGTGGATTTTGCCCATGCCCCGGACGGATCGACAGGCGCGTATCCCTATGCGGCAGGCCTGCGGTGGGACGTAGATATGACCCGTGCAAGTGGTGAGCGTCTGTTCAATATTGAGGTGAAATCCCGAGACGAAACCCAGTGGCGCCCGCTGGATGACACTGAAAGCTTGAACGTTGTGACCAACAGCTTTACCGCTGGGGGCCGCGATGGCTACATCACCTTCGGAACGGTTTCTGACGACGGTCGTGCAGTTGACACCTTCCTCGACTACGCCCAGTCGTTCGTGGACTACGTTGCCGAGCAGGGCACCCTCAGCAAGCCAGCGATTGGGGAATACTCAACCCAGTCCTACATTGCTCCTGCAAACTGATCTTCACCCGACCACAAAGAAAATCCGGCGATCAGCGCCGGATTTTCTTTTCCTCATTTACCCGCTAATCTTGAAACACCCGCCATCCGGCGCCATCGTTGCACTCTCGTGAAATCACTTCTCCAACGGGAGCTCCATGCCTGACTGTCCTGATTACTCTTTGCTCGAACTGGCCTCCGTCCGCGAAGGCGACTCGGTAGGAACTACGCTTGCCAACAGCGTGGCCTATGCCCAACGGGCTGAACGCCTTGGCTTCAAGCGATTCTGGCTGGCCGAGCACCACAACATGGAAGGTATCAGCAGCTCCGCCACGTCAGTCCTGATCGGGCATATTGCGGGAAAAACAGAAACCATCCGGGTCGGTTCCGGCGGTGTCATGCTCCCGAACCACCCGCCGTTGGTCATCGCCGAGCAGTTCGGAACGCTTGAGAGCCTGTATCCCGGACGGATTGATCTTGGGCTGGGCCGGGCCCCCGGTACTGACCTGGTAACCGCGAGGGCCTTGCGGCGCGACGGCCTGGGCGCGGAACAGTTTCCGGAGGATGTCGCCCGGCTGCAGTCCCTGCTCGGCCCCCTGCAACCCGGGCAGCCCGTGAAGGCCATACCCGGCGCCGGCACCAACGTGCCTCTCTGGCTGCTGGGTTCAAGCCTTTACAGCGCCCAGCTTGCTGCCATGCGGGGCCTGCCCTATGCCTTTGCCGGGCATTTTGCACCCCGGCTTTATCGAGAAGCCCTGCGAGTCTATCGCGACAATTTCCAGCCTTCTGAACAGCTCGAAAAACCTTATGCCATGCTCGCCCTGCCGGCCATTCCCGCCGACTCGGTACAGGAAGCCGAGCATCTGGCCACAACCAGTTATCAGCGGATTCTCGCGCTGTTCCGGGGCCAGCCGCTCTGGATGAAGCCGCCCGTGAACACCATGGACGGACTCTGGAACGCTGGCGAAAAAGCCAGCGTGAAAGATTTTCTCGGACTCCAGCTGCTTGGGGATGCTGAGGCTATCCAACGACAGCTTGAGCAGATTCTGTCCGGCATTGAGGTTGATGAACTGATGTTTACCGTGGACATCTACGATCCCGGGAAACGCAGGCATGCCCTCGATATCCTTGCACAAACCAGAAAGGCCGGGCAGGCAGTCTCTTAAAGCACAGATTCCACCGCATCGATCAGCTCGGGATCCTGAGGGCGAACCCGGCTTGGGAATGACTCCACTACCGTGCCAGATCGATCAATCACGTACTTGGTGAAATTCCAGCGCGGCGGCTGGCTCTGCTCATTGATGGCCCGGAACACCGGGTTTGCCTCGGGTCCGGTGACCGCACCCGGGGCAATCATGGTGAAGGTCACCCCGAAATTCTTGAAACAGACGGTGGCCGCTTCAGCTTCCGAATCTGCCTCCTGCCGGAAGTCGTCGCTGGCAAAGCCGACCACAACCAGGCCTTTCTCCGAATAGTTTTTATGCAGGGCCTCCAGGCCCTCAAACTGGCCCGTGTAACCGCAGCGGCTGGCGGTATTGACCACCAGCAAGGGCTTGCCGGCAGCCAGGTCGCAGAGATTTACGGTATCAGTGGAGTGCAATTTGCGCTGGTTATGATCAAGAAACGCCGGGCAACTGTCTGCAAGCGCCACAGGCGCACCCATCAGACCTACAACCAATGCCGGAATCATCAGAATCTGTTTCAGGTTTTTCATGGATCCGCTTTCCCTGTTCAGTCTACCTTATTCAATACGCCCCGACCGGACCGTTGGCTCAGCCAACAGGGTGGACAGGACCAGTTCGGCTGCTCATCATCCGGAGAAAACAGCATTCAGAGCAGGAGCCAGTTACATCATGACCGACATCCCGATCCACGTCTTTCTTTCCCACGGCCTGGAAAGCGGACCTGGCAGCACCAAGATCCAGGCCATGAAAGCTGAGGCCGAAACCTTCCCGAACATCAAGGCCCACGCGATCGACCACCGCAGCAGCAAGGATCCTGCTACCCGTTTGGCGCAAATGCGCGAGGCCATGACGCAATGCGGCGCCGATCCTGCACACAGCATTCTGGCCGGCTCCAGCATGGGCGGATGGGTGTGCGCCCAGACCTGCTCTGAAACTCCAGTTCTGGGCTGTTTTATTCTGGCGCCAGCCCTCGCCATGGCCCGGTATCCTCAGTCCAGCCCGGTTATCCAGGCCCGCCACTGCCAGATCATCCATGGTTGGGATGATGACGTGGTACCGGTCGCCCCCGTGCTGGATCTGGCGCGCGATCAGGGCCTTCCGATTCTGGTTCTTCCCGATGGCCACCGACTGGAAAACAGTCTTGATCGGGTCGTCAGCGAGTTCCGCGAATTCCTTCAAACCTGCCTTTCAGATATGAATCAACCGTGATTTCATGAACTTGCGAAACCGCGAAATCCAGCTTCGCTGAAATGATTGTTTTGGCCATTTTCTTGCGAAAACCACTTTGTTTTGCCAGTCTTTATTAATGTAACAATACATTTCGGTAAAAAAACGAACGGAGAAAACCCGATGAGCAGCATGAGCAAGTTCAAAAAACTGGCCGGAATTTCAGCGTTCGCGTTCGCTGCGATGACCATGGCGAACTCTGTAAACGCCGCTAACTGGCGCTATGCACACGAGGAATACGAAGGCGACGTCCAGGATGTATTCGCATACAAGTTCAAGGAATACATCGAGGAAAATTCCGACCACACCCTGCAGGTCTATCGCTTCGGCGAGCTGGGTGAGTCCGACGACATCATGGAACAGACCCAGGCGGGCATCCTCAACTTCGTTAACCAGTCTCCCGGCTTTACCGGTTCCCTGATTCCCGAAGCCCAGATCTTCTTTATCCCCTACCTGATGCCGACCGACATGGACACGGTTATCGAGTTCTTCCGGGAAAGTGAAGCCATTAACGAGGACTTCCCCAAGCTCTACGCGGAAAAAGGCCTCGAGCTCCTGAAGATGTACCCGGAAGGGGAAATGGTTGTGACCGTGGACGAGAAGGTCACCAAGCCAGAGGACTTCAACAACAAGAAGATCCGGGTCATGACCAACCCGCTTCTGTCCGAGACCTACTCTGCCTTTGGCGCTACACCGACCCCGCTGCCTTGGGGTGAAGTGTACGGCGCTCTGCAGACCAATATGATCCAGGGTCAGGAAAACCCCATTTTCTGGATCGAGTCCGGCGGTCTGTACGAAGTGTCTCCGAACCTCGTCTTTACCAAGCACGGCTGGTTCACCACCGCCATGATGGCCAACCAGGATTTCTACGAAGGCCTGTCTGACGAAGACAAGAAGCTGGTGCAGGACGCCGCCGACTTCGCCTTTGAAGAAATCATCGTGCACATCGATGGTCTTGCCGACGAGGCCCTGGCCAAGATCCAGAAGGCCAGCGATGAGGTCACCGTTACCCGCCTGACCGACGAACAGATCGAAGCCTTCAAGGCCCGCGCGCCGCAGGTGGAAGAGAAGTTCATCGAAATGACTGGCGAGAGCGGTAAGGAACTGCTGAACCAGTTCAAGGAAGACCTGAAAGAAGTTCAGAACAACTGAACCTGAAGGGACCATTCCCGCCGGCCAATGCCGGCGGGAAGCTGTACTAACCCCGCCCCGCCGGGGACTTCCTACCGGCCGGGAGCGACATTCTCTGGAGCAAACCCCATGTCCGAGAATTCCCCGGATCTTGAAGACGATACCGGCATCTACGAGTCCGGCCTGCCCGGATTTCTGGGAACCATCGATGAAATAATTGCCAAGGTCGAGGCGTTCATGCTGGCCGTTGGCGTCATCCTGATGGCAATCAATACCTGTGTGAATGTTATTGCGCGGTATGTTTTCGGCGAAGGCCTTTTCTTCTCCGGTGAAATCAACCGGATTCTCATTATCCTGATCACCTTTGCCGGCATCGGCTATGCGGCGCGCCATGGCAGGCACATCCGGATGTCTGCAATTTACGACGCCATTCCGGTCAAGGGGCGAAAAGTGCTGATGATCATCATCGCCCTGTTCACCTCGGTGGTCATGTTCTTCCTCTGCTATCACTCGTTCGAATATATCCAGACCCTGTACAGCCGAGGCCGCATTCTGCCTGCCTTGGGTTTCGAAATCTGGTGGATATATATCTGGGTGCCGATCGGCTTTGCCATTACGGGAATTCAGTACTTCCTCACGGCCATCAAGAACTTCACCAGTAAGGACGTGTACCTTTCTACCGGGGTTGTAGACGGTTACGCGGATACCGAATCGGAAGTATGAACCCTGCAGCTGACATTAAGGAAGGATAAGAAATCATGGCAACTATAATGATGTTGATCATGATCGGGTTGTTGCTGCTGGGCTTCCCGATGATGATTCCACTGATCACCGGCGCCGTGGTCGGCTTTGTGATGATGTTTGATGGCTTCGGCCAAATGGGTACCTTCGTCCAGCAGATGATGGGTGGTATCCGCCCCGCCTCTCTCATTGCCGTCCCCATGTTTATTCTCGCCGCGGACATCATGACCCGCGGTCAATCCGCTGACCGCTTGATCAACATGGTCATGGCGTTCATCGGCCACGTGAAAGGCGGTCTGGCGATAAGTACCGCCACCTCCTGCACCCTTTTCGGTGCCGTATCAGGTTCTACCCAGGCAACGGTAGTGGCTGTTGGCTCGCCCCTGCGGCCAAAACTCCTCAAAGCCGGCTACTCGGATTCGTTTTCGCTCGCGCTGATTATCAACTCCAGCGACATTGCCTTTTTGATACCCCCGAGCATCGGTTTCATTATCTACGGGGTTATCTCCGAGACGTCCATTGCGGAACTGTTCATTGCGGGTATCGGGCCGGGCATCATGATTCTGCTGATGTTCTCGATCTATTGCCTGATCTATGCTCGCGTCAACGACCTCCCAACCGAGGAGAAGGCGACCTGGGGTCAGCGAGCGGTAGCCATGCGTGAGGCACTGTGGCCCCTGTTTTTCCCGGTCATTATCGTCGGTGGCATATACGGGGGTATCTTCAGCCCGACAGAAGCGGCAGCCGTCTGCGTGCTCTACGCCTTCCTGCTTGAATTCGTGGTGTTCCGGTCGCTCAAACTTGCCGACATATATCGTATCGCCAAGTCCACCGGTTTGATCACTGCGGTCGTATTTATTCTTGTCGCCGTAGGCACCGGATTCTCCTGGATTATTTCCTTTGCCCAGATTCCCCAGGCTATCCTGGACGCAGTCGGAATCAGCGACATGGGCCCGATCGGCGTGATGATTACCATCTGTATCGCTTTCTTTATTGCCTGCATGTTCGTTGACCCGATCGTGGTAATTCTTGTTCTGACGCCAATTTTTGCACCAGCCATAGAAGCCTCGGGCATCGACCCGGTACTGGTCGGCGTTCTCATTACACTGCAGGTAGCCATCGGCTCGGCAACTCCGCCGTTCGGCTGCGACATCTTTACCGCCATCGCGATATTCAAGCGCCCCTATCTTGAGGTTATTCGCGGCACGCCGCCGTTCGTAATCATGCTGATAGCCGCTGCCGGGCTATTGATTGCGTTCCCACAAATTGCGTTGTTCCTGCGCGACGTGGCCTTCAGGTGATCTGACCACCCTGAAGGGTGAATACAAAGGAGAGCGACATGTTCAAACGGATTCTGGTGGCAGTAGACGGCTCGATGACCTCCTTCGATGCTCTGACCAAGGCCATAGAGTTGCAAAAACTGACCGACGCAGAGATTTACCTCCTCTGCGTTTACAAGCACCACAGCCTGTTCGAGGCGTCACTGTCGATAGGCCGCCCGGATGACATGGATATTCCGGACAAGGTGTTATCGGAATACGCCAAAGAGGTGGTCAATCATGCCAAGGAACTGGCCAAGGAACGCGGCGCCACTCACGTCAGGGGCTTCGTAAAGGCTGGCAGGCCCTCAAGAGTTATCATCGATTTTGCCAAAGACAAGGGCGCAGACCTGATTGTCGTGGGCACCAAGGGAACTCACAGCGACAAGGATGGCATGTTCCTTGGGAGTGTTTCCCACCGGGTGGCTTCCAATGCCAAATGCCCGGTTCTGGTGGTGTAACCGTCTAACCAGAGACTTCAACCCGATTACGGCCGGCTTCCTTGGCGCGATAGAGCGCCTTGTCGGCCAGGGTAAGAATTTGTAACGGTTTCTCACCGTTGTCGGGCCAGTTGGCAACACCCACCGAAACCGTGAGCATCCCAAGATCTCGTTCCCGATGGATAATTGGCACCGCCCGGACTGCTTCACACAGCTGGTTCGCTTTGTCCCTGGCGGCGTCCGATGTTGCTCCGGGCATGACCACCACAAACTCCTCACCGCCATACCGGCAAACAATGTCACTCTCCCGGAACTGCTTCTGCAGAATGCCAGCGACTATCTTCAGGGCATCGTCTCCGGCTTCGTGGCCGTGGGTATCGTTGAACCGCTTGAAGTGATCTATATCGACAATCAGAAGGGATAGCGGCAGGTCGTTGCGCTGTGCAACAGCGCTTTCATGCTCGAAAAGCTGATCGAAGTAGCGACGATTTTTCAGACCGGTGAGACCATCCTCGTAGGAAAATTTCTGCAACTCTTCCCGCAGGGCAATACTGGAGAGGGTGATACTGATTCTCTGAATCGCCTGATCCAGCGCCGCAAGCAGACGGGCCGAACCATACTCGCTCTCTGCCTTACCGAAAACGCCATCTCCCTCCAGCAGAAGAATGCCTTCGGTTACGTTGCCAGCACTGGCCGACTCCACATTCACCCAGAAGCAAAGTGTGGCATTCTCAGTTTCTCTATCGCCCCCTTCAGCCCCCTGCCATTGTCTGAGTTGCGGCAACCTGGAGGGTTCCGGGAGGCCTTTGCGGGCGTCCAGCAGCACTGGCAACGGGACCGGGCGGCTGAAACCCCAAACAGCGACCCGATCATACCGGTCGCCTGACCCCCTTTGATAGAAGGCACCTTTGAGTGGGCTGCAGATATCCGGGAGCGCCCGGACAAGCAGCGCGAACGCCTGCTTCAGGCCCAGACAGTCCTGTAGTTCGGTAATCACGTCGCCCAGAATCCGGTTTTTCTCGTTTTCAAAGGTCAGCATCCGGACCCGCGCCTGCTCACGCCGGGCCAGGGCCTCCGCCTTGGCGGTACGTTCGGCTACCTTTTCTTCCAGTGACACGTTCAGCCGCTTGAGGGCCTCCTGGGTTCCCGCGTAGTGCCATAGTGAAATAACAACCACAGCCAGAGAAAACAGGAGCATCCCCCAACTGACCGGAACCCGGCCCCAGGGAAGCACGCCATGAGCCACCGCCATATCCACAATCAGCAGCACACAGAAAAAGCCGAATGCCAGCAGCAGAACCTGTTGCTCCCGCAGCATCCGACGGATACGACGCAACACCACGGCAAAAATGATAACCAGAGAGGCAAGAAACAGGGCATCAAATGGCGGGAAAGTCGACGAGAGGTCAAACACTCCTGCCAGAGCGCCGAGCAGCGCACCCGTAAGGTATACAAGATGGACTTTCCAGATCAGGTTGATCACCCAGGGGCGATGATTGGTCAGCCATTGCTCGAGCAGCAGTGCCAAGGCCACCGGCAGCATGTAATAGGAACCGGCGGCCAGGTAATCCCACATCAACGGCTGGTAGGCAATCAGCAGACTGGCCTGGCTTTCCGAGACCAGCATCAGGGCGGAAGCCAGTGTGAACAGCGAGATAGTCGCAAAGGTTTTCTTTTCTGCCTGCAGTAACGCAAAAATGATCGCCAGCAGCGCAATCAGGGTGGCGAAGCCTGCAATCACCAGGGCTTCCAGGGAATTCTTGAGGATGTACAACACCAGATCCGGATGGTCCATGATGGAGACTTCACCCCACAGACCGATATCCGTGTAGTTGGAGAAGATCCGGAAATACACCGGCTTGCCTTCATAGTTCTCGGGAAGAACGATTTCATGCCAGGGCCAGCCCTCAAACCGGCCCCTACCCTGGGCATCAAACTCCCCATATTGGTAGATTTTTTCACCCTCGACCCAGACCTGAACGATCAGATCGACACTGAAGATGTAGAGGACAGGCTCCTGCCACTCGCCGGTTGGCAGGGTTACCCGGAACCAGACGTTTTCACGTCCTTCACGGCCGGGGGGATTGGAGGGGAAACCAATGCTTTGCCATTTTCCAGGTGCATCCTGTAACACCCACTCCGGAATACCGTCTTCGGTGAAAGGTGAGTCACCCCAGCGGTATTCCCAACCCTGGGTTACCGGCTGCGATGCTGCATGGGCCAAAGCGGGCATCAAGAGGGCCAGGAGCAGCACGGTAATCAGGCGTAGCAGGCTAATCGATGGCATCAGGAAGGCAAACCTGCGTTCTGTAACGATCAGACCAGATTATAGCCCAGTCCCTGCGAAATCCAGAGGGCTGATGTCATTGCGGCTGCACCACCCATTCCGGGTCCTCAAACTCTCCAATGAGTTTGATATCCACAAACGGCGCAGCACTGCGAATGATAGCGGCCACCTCAGGGTTATGCTGCCCTTCCATGGCATCCCGCTGTTCCTTGCTCTCCCAGGAGGCGATGGCAATCAGGGTGTTGGGGTCGCCAATCTTGCGGTGCAGTTCAGTGCCCCGGGCCCCGGGCGCCTGCTGGATAATTTCGCTCGCTCTCACCCAGGCATCCGCGTATTCCTCGGCAGTATGGCCTTCCCGGATATGCACTTCGAAAATAAACTTCATGAGACCTCCCGGCGACTGCCAGTTCAATCCGGTCGCGCATCCCGCGATTGCGGCGAACACCGTTAACGCGAGGAGCGGCCCATCACCAGCAACGCCAATAGCGCAGAGCCCACCATCAGCAACAGTGCCACCGCATTGAGCACAGGCGTCGACCCTTCCCGGAGGCGATTGAACAGGGCCACCGTCAGCGGTGTATCACTACCTGTCAGCATAACGGTGGTATTGAAGTTTTCAAATGACATCAGGAACGCCATGGCGGCCGCTCCGAAAATAGACGGCAAGAGCCAGGGCAGAGTCACGGTGAACCAGGCCACCAGTGGCGTGGCGCCCAGATTCAGGGCGGCTTCTTCCAGCTGGGGATCAAACTTGCGCAGGCGGGCCGCGATCACCAAAGTGCTCAGAGTCGCGATGAAGGTCACCTGCCCCATTACCACCAGAGTCATTCCGGGACGGAACAGATCCAGCTCGATTCCCCAGGCTGCCGAGATATCATTGGCCATGCCGCTGTAGAACACCAGTATGGACACCCCCAGAATGACACCGGGAATCACCAACGGCAGCAGCATGAGCAGGTACAGGAATTCCTTGCCCCGGAACTGCACCCGTTCAAACAACACGGCATTAACACACCCCAGGGCAACACTCACCAGAGTCACCCAGAAAGCGATCTTGGCACTGACCCAGAGCGCCGTAAGCAGGCCATCGTCGTGGAAGAGTCCGGTACGGCCCTCGCTGCCATCTGCGAAATACCAGTCCAGGGTGAAGCCTTTCCATGGCAGTGACGGGAAAGGCGCGTCGTTGAAAGCAAACACGGCCGTGACCAGCAGCGGCAAGGCCAGGTAAACGAAAAATGCCACCAGATACGCCAGATAGAGGCTATCGAACAGACGGGACCGGGGTACGGAACGGATCATGGCTTCACCCTCACCTTCACCCCATCACCTTGCGCAACGACTGACCGGAGATTTTCAGACCGAGCCAGACGATAACCGAAGACAGCACTAGCAGCAGAACACCGAGTGCTGCGCCCTGCTCCCAGTTAAAGCGGGTAATGAACTGGGTGAATATCTGCTCGGTAAACCAGGCACTGTCCTTGCCGCCCATGAGCACCGGGGTCAGATAGCTGCCAAGAGTGAGCATGAACACGACGATGCAACCGGACACAATACCGGGCATGGCCCAGGGCACAACGATTTCCCGCAACACGGTGCCGTGGCCGCCACCCAGGTCGTAGCCGGCTTCCACCAGGTTCTCATCCATGCCATCGAGGGTCGTCACCAGTGGCACCACCATGAACAGAAGGCCGTTGTAGACCAGACCGATGATGACCGCGACGTCGTTGTAGAGCATTTCCACCGGACCATCCACCCAGCCCAGTGCCTGTAGCCAGGAACTGAACAGGCCGCTTTCACGCAGCAGAATCATCCAGCCGTAAGTACGTACCAACTCACTGGCCCAGAATGGAATCAGGCAGGCCAGAAACAGAATGCCTTTCGAACGGCCCCTGGCAAGACGGGCAATGTACCAGGCAATCGGGAAGGCGATGATCAGCGTCAGAAAGGTGGTGAAAAGCGACATCACCCCGGTGCGCACAAACGTCCGCCAATAATAGGACTCGGTAAAGAAGTTCTGGTACTGCTCAATGCCCCAGGCAATGGTGTCCCAGCTTTCCCGGACCTGGAACGAGACCCGGAGCATCTGGAGATGGGGCAGGAGCACCAGCAATACGATCCAGAGCAGGAACGGAGTGAGCAGCAACCAGAGGGATAAGCGACTGACCGACGACCTCACAGACTCTCGGCTCCAAAAACCCTGGCCAGGGCCGGATTCCAGGCCAGCCGGATTGAACTGTTGGCAGACAGCCTGGGTGCCGAGCCATCCTGAGGCAGGCGGGCGTATACCGGTTGCCCACAGTTCTCTGCCTCGACCCGGCTGTTGGCCCCATCGAACAGGGTGGTGCGCACTTTCGCCTGCATCGATGAGAAGCCGGTACTGAGCGCATCCCCAGACAGCACCAGGGATTCGGGCCGGATATACAGTTCGGCCCGATGGCCGGTTCGAAGGTTGTCCGATGCCACCCTGCCCTGAACCAGCACACCATCATCTAGACGGATTTCGGCCAGATCATCCCGCACGGACACCAGCTCTCCGGACAGGCGATTGTTATCGCCGACGAACCCTGCAACAAACGGCGTGGCCGGTTCCCGGTAAAGCTCCTCCGGCGGCGCAACCTGATCAAATCGGCCGTCCCGCATAACCGCCACCTGATCCGACATCACCATGGCTTCCGACTGGTCGTGGGTGATGTACACGAAGGTGGTGCCGAACTGTTTCTGGAGGTGTTTGAGCTCCACCTTCATCTGCTCACGGAGTTTCAGGTCGAGCGCGCCGAGGGGTTCGTCCAGCAGCAGGAGCGTGGGCTCCAGTACCAGGCAGCGCGCCAGGGCCACCCGCTGTCGCTGTCCGCCGGACAACTCCTGGGGGTTGCGGTGCTCAAGATCTGGCAGGCCGACCTGCTCCAGCACCCGGGCAATTCGCTTACGGCGCTCTGCCAACGGCATTTTCCGGCGCTTCAGTCCATAGCCGATGTTGTCACCGACCGTCATGGTGGGAAACAGGGCCAGGTGCTGGAATACCATGTTCACCGGCCGACGGTTCGGTGGCACATCGTTCATGCGCTGGCCACGGATGTGGATATCACCCCCATCGGGCTTGTCGAACCCGGCCAGGAGCCGCAACAGGGTAGTCTTGCCGCAACCGGAGGGGCCAAGAATAGAGAAGAACGTGCCCGCGGGCACGTCCAGGGACACGTGGTCCACCGCGGCATTGCTGCCAAAACGGCGGACCAGCCCCTCACAGAACAGGTCCGAATCCATTCCCATGGGGATCAGTTCGCGGCCTGAACGCGATCCAGCACCTGACCTTCCATGGTTTCCAGCCCCGGGGGAACCGGGGGATACCACTTGATATTGTTAATGGCGGCTTCGTCGAAGCTCTCGCGGTAGGCGTCCCGGAGATCGCCCTTCACAAACTCATCGGCACCTTTTGAGGCGGTAAAGTTGCCCGAAGCATTGGTAATACGGGCGGCAATTTCCGGCTGCATCACGAAATTGATCCACTTGTAAGCGGCTTCTTCGTTTTCGCTGCGACGGGGAATCGCAAAGGTATCGATCCAGCCCAGGGCGCCGGATTCGGGGGCAACAAACCGGATGTCCGGGTTCTCCGCATTCAGTTTCCAGCCGCCGGCATCCCAGGCCATGGCCGCTTTCACTTCACCGGTACGCAACAGAGCCAGCAACTGATCGCCACCGGTCCAGTAGGTTTTCACATTGCTCTTGCAGTCGATCAGCTTGTCCTGAACCTTCGCCATGATCGACTCGTATTGATCCCGGTCATCGTAGGCTGCGAACGGGTCCATCCCCATGGCAAAGGCGAAACCGATCAGGGTCGGTCGCTTGAGCCGGTAGCTGACCTGGCCCTCAACACCGGCGTCACACAGGTCGGTGTAATCGGTCACGATATCCGCCACCGAGCTGTGCACGATCAGACCACTGGTTCCCCACACCGACGGCACACCATAATACTCGCCTTCCAGTTCGGTGGACTCCTGGGTCGCCTTGACCATGGACGGCTGCAACTGGTCCGTGTTTACCCGGCTGAAATCGATGGGTTTATAGATATTGAACTGGCGCTGAACGCCGACAATGCGGTCCTGGCTCGGCTGGGCAAGATCAAAACCCGCTCCGCCAGTGGCTCGAAGCTTGGAAATCATGTCTTCGTTATTGGAGAGGGTTACCTTCACATCGATGCCGGTCTCTTCCTCAAACTGGGCGACCACATCATCCGGGGCGTAGCCACCCCAAGTAATCAGGCGCAGCTCTTCGGCCAGCGTGGTGCCGGAAAAACTGGCGGTGGCAAGGGCTGCAGACAGCAAAAAAGCACGGTTCCGTGTCGAACGAGAGGGCATGATCATAACGTGTCCTTACTGATGGCAATTCCAGAAGTTTGCTAACCATTTGTTATCAGGAAGTTATAGACCATGTATTGCAGTTTTGTGAAACCCGGCGCAAAAAAACGGAGGCCGCAGCCTCCGTTTTCGATAGTGCCATGAAGTATCGACGCGCTTAACGCCCGGACTTCAACATTTCCCAGTACTTGGCATAGACCTGCAGGGCGTCGTCACCGATGTCGGTCTGGAACTCGGCATTGATCATGTCGGTGGCATTCGGATAGCTTGCCCGGTTATTCGCAACTTCGTCCGGCAACAGGTCCCTCGCTGCCAGATTTGGTGTCGCATAACCAATCTCCTCGCTGATCAGGGCGGAGATTTCAGGCTGCAGTACGAAACTGATGAACTGGTGGGCCGCTTCCGGATTCTTGGCGTTCTTCGGAATCACGAAACTGTCCAGCCAGGCAATGATGCCTTCTTCCGGATAGACGTATTCCAGCGACTCCATGGTGTCCTTGCCCATCACGGCTTCGCCGTTCCAGATCATGCCAACATCGGTCTCGCCTTCCAGATACGGCATGCGGGGCGCATCGGAATTGAAAGTGCGAACCGAGGGCATCAGCTCGGAAAGCTTTTCATAGGCCGCCTCAATCTCCTCCGGGTCAGTACTGTTACCGGAGTAACCCAGTACCCGAAGGCCAACGTGGAAAACTTCCCGCATGTCGTTGGTGAGCATCACGCGCCCCTCGAACCGGTCTTCCCACAGGTCTTCCCAGGCGGTGACAGGCTCGCCTTCGATGTCTGCGCTGTCCACGGCCAGCCCTGTGGTACCCCAGAGGTAGGGCACAGAGAATTTGTTCTCCGGATCGATATCCAGGTTCACCAGCTCGGGATCCAGATTATCAAACCCTTCGATCTTGCTGCGATCGATCGGCATCAGCAGGTCTTCCTGGCGCATCTTGCTGACGTAGTAGGTAGACGGCACCGCCAGGTCATAGGCTGCGCTGTCATCCAGCAGCTTCAGACGGGCATACATGGCCTCGTTACTGTCGTAGGTCGTGTAGACCACCTGAATGCCCGTTTCCTCGGTAAAACGGTCGAGGACTTCCTGAGGCATGTATTCGGACCAGTTATAGAGGTTGAGAACCTGGGGCTCCTCGGAACTACACCCCGTCAATCCCACTGCCAGCAAGCCGGCCAGTGCCAGTTTCTTCATCGTTTGCTCCTTATCAGAATCCATTGAGACAACATCAGCATAACCAGTGAAAACACCAGCAACAGTGTGCCCAGGGCATTCACCTCGGGTTTCAGGCCCACACGCACCATGGAGTAGATGCGCAGGGGCAGAATTTCATAGCTCGGGCCACTCACAAAGGTGCTGACCACCACATCATCGAGAGACAGTGTAAACCCTAGCAGCCAGCCTGCCAGTAACGCCGGCATGATCACCGGGATCAGCACGGTGCGGGTCATGGTGAAATCGGAGGCCCCCAGATCCCGGGCCGCCTCGGGCAGGCTCTCATCGAAACCACTCAACCGGGCCATGACCGTGATCACCACAAACGGCAGACAGAAGGTGACGTGGGCCAGCAGCAGGGAAACGTAACCCAGCTGCAGCCCTACCAGCAGGAACAGGGCCAGCAATGAAATAGCCAGGACAATCTCCGGCGACATCATCACCACAAACAGCATGCCATTGAGCAGCTTCTTGCCCCGGAACCGGTACCGGTGCAGGGCCAGGGCTGTCAGGGCGCCGATCACCGTGGACACCGTGGCCGCAGACAGCGCCAGCCAGAGGGAATTCCACATGGCATTGACCATGGCCCGGTTATTGAAAAGCGCCTCGTACCAGCGCAGGCTGAGCCCGCCCCAGGCGTAGCCGGTGCGGGATTCATTGAACGAGAACACCACCAGCACCACGATGGGCACATAGAGCAGGATGTAGACCAGGGTCAGATAGGTGCGGGGCAGCCATCGTGTCATCAGGCACCCTCCTCGCCAATTCGCCGTTTACTCAGGCGATGGGCGAACATGAGGAACGCCATGGTCACGGTAAGCACGATGCTGGCCGCAGCCCCGAAGGGCCAGTTACGGGCATCGAGAAACTGATTCTTGATCACATTACCCACCAGCAAATTGCGGGAACCGCCAAGAATATCCGGAACAAAGAAAAGCCCCATGGCCGGCAGCAAGACCAGCATCACGCCGGCCAGAATCCCCGGCAGGGTGAGCGGGACAATTACATGGATAAAGGTGGACAGCCGACCCGCGCCCAGATCGTGGGAAGCCAGCAGCAGTTCCTGCTTCAGATCCTCGAACACCGAATACAGCGGCAGGATCATGAACGGCAGCAGCAGATACACCAGACCAATGATCACCGCGCCCTCGGTATAGAGCAGCTGCAGGGGCTCATCGATCAGCCCGATCGACATCAGGGCGCTGTTCAGCAAACCGTTGGTGGCCAGGATCAGCTTCAGGGCGTAGGTGCGCACCAGGGAATTGGTCCAGAAGGGCACGATCAGCAGGAAAATCAGTATCAGCTGACGCTGTTTGCCCACCTTGGACAACGCCCAGGCAAACGGATAGCCAATCAGCAGACACACCAGGGTGGTCATCGCCGCCATGTACAGGGAGTGCAGGAAAACCTCCAGATACAGCGGATCAAACAGCTGGCGATAGGCATCCAGGTTCAGAGGCAAAGACAGGAACGAGACCGGATCCCGGGTCATGACACTGGCACCGACCACCAACAGGTTCGGTGCCAATACCAGAAACAGAAGCCAGCCCCAGACCAGAATCAGGACGGCAGTCTTGAACGGCTGCTGCATAACCCTATGCATCGGCCGACAAGCCCTCTTCGGGTATTGCTTCGCCGGCCTCCCCGGGCAGCAACCACTCCCAGCCGTCTACCCAACTGACCTTGACCGGTTCGCCCAGGCGGTAATCGAAGGCCGGATCATCCTCATCAAAGAACTCACTGGCCAGCACCTCGGTGCCGTCCGCAAGATGGATCACCGAATCCAGTGTACTGCCCTTGTAGTTACGTTCGACAATCTTGCCCGCCACGCCCTGCTCGTCAGCGGGGTCCAGCACTCTGATATCTTCAGGGCGAAGAAGCACATTCAGCGGCTGGCCTTCGCATACCGCAAAGTCCGGTCTGCGCAGGGTTCGCTTGAGGCCAAAGACATCCACCGTAATGGAACCGTCGTGAACCGTTTCGACCGTGCCGGGGAAAAAGTTGGTCTCGCCAACAAATCGGGCGGTAAACAGGTTGGCCGGTCGTTCGTAAACTTCCCGGGGCGTTCCAAGCTGCTGAACCAGGCCATCCTTGAGTACCACCACCCGATCCGACATCGACAGCGCCTCTTCCTGATCGTGGGTAACAAAGACAAAGGTGATGCCGAGCTCCCGCTGCAGTCGCTTCAGCTCAACCTGCATGGTGCGGCGCAGCTTGTAGTCCAGGGCCGAGAGCGGTTCATCCAGCAGTAGCAGCCGCGGCCGTTTGACCACCGCCCGGGCGATGGCAACCCGCTGCTGCTGACCGCCGGACAGCTGATGGGGCTTACGGCGGGCGAAATCCTGCAACTGGACCATGGCCAGCGCTTCATCGACACGCTGGCGTATCTCGTCCTTCGGGCGCTTTTCCATTTTCAGGCCGTAGGCCACATTGTCGAACACCGACATATGGGGGAAGAGCGCGTAATGCTGGAATACGGTATTGAGCGGACGGTTTTCCGGGGCGGTGTGGGTGAGATCCTCTCCCGCCAGGGTGATGGTGCCCTCGTCAGGATGTTCGAAACCGGCCATCAGGCGCAGCAGGGTGGTTTTGCCGCAACCGGAAGGCCCCAACAGGGTAATGAACTCGCCGTCGTAGATCTCAAGATCCAGACCGTCGAGCACCGTTTTGCCACCGAATTGCTTGGAAAGATTGCTCAGGGATAGCAGTGTCTGTTTCATCGGCGCTGCCCAAAGAATGAGCGGCCTATTTTTCCAGAAACCAACACAAACAAAAAGGGGCGTCAGGGTATTTCAGCCCCGATGCCCCTTTGTCTGGCAGCGCCTTCAAGCCCTCGACAGGCTGGAACGCATCGTCAGAATTCAGTCTTCGGCCACGCTGTTCAGGTAGGCCTTGTCTGAAATGTTGGTCCACTGACGAACCTGCTTGAGGTAGTCACGCTGGGACTCGATGATTTCCTTCGCGAGCGGATCCTTCTCAGCGGCCTCGGCCAGCAGCCGGTTAGTGGTGCTGCGTAGTGCATCAATGACTTCCGGCGGGAACACCTTGTGGGTGACGTCCGGGTAGTCTTCCTTCATGCGATCCCAGGCTACGCCGCTTTGATGGGTGCTCTGGATGTACATGTCATAAGCGGCAGTGCGCATGGCGACCCGCAGAATCTCCTGAAGATCCTTTGGCAGCTCTTCCCAGGTCTTCTTGTTGATCAGGAACTGAACTTCTGCACCTGGCTCCTGCCAGCCCGAATAGTAGTACTTGGCGATCTGGTGGAAGCCCATCTGGAAATCCAGGGCAGGACCGACCCATTCAACGGCATCAACGGTGCCACGCTCGAGAGCGGTATACAGTTCACCCGGCGGCAGGTTGGTCACGGCAACGCCCAGCTCGGACATGACTTCGCCGGCAAAACCGGGGGTCCGCATCTTCAAGCCCTGAAGATCCTCAAGGGAGTTGATCTCCTTGCGGAACCAGCCACCCATCTGGTTACCGGTATTGCCACCCGGGAAAGAGAGCATGCCGTAGGGCTCATACACTTTCTGCATCAGCTCCATGCCCTCGCCATGGTAGAACCAGGCGTACATTTCAGGCGCAATCAGCCCGAACGGGATGGTGGTGAAGTACATGGCATTAGGGATGGTGCCCTTGTAGTAATAGGAGGCGGTGTGCCCCATGTCGTACTGTCCGTTGCGCACCAGATCAAAGATCCCGAAAGGTGCCTTGTGCTTGTTGGACGGATCTATGCGAATCTGCAACCGGCCATCCGACATGGTTTCCGCCATGTCTGCCATATGCTGAACAGTCTCTCCCAGTACCGGAGAGTTGGGACCCCAGGTTTGCGCAAGGCGCAAGGTATAGTTCTCCTCGGCCACCGAGGACACGCTGAACACAGTAGCCGCAGCGGCCACGGCCGCAAGCAGTGTTTTCCGGATTGTCATTGTGTTGGCTTCCATTATTGTTGGTATGAAAACAGGTATTTCTGTCGCGAAACCATCATAGCTTTCTCATGGTGTTCCGCCAATCGGCAGAACACCATGAATCAGTATCAGACCTTGAACTGACCGACCAGATCCCGAAGGCTTTCACCCAGACGCGCCAGTTCGTGGCTGGCTTCGTTGGTCTGGGTTACACCGGTATCGCTGCGCTGAGCAGCATCAACGATCCGCACGACGTTCTGGTTGATCTCTTCGGCCACCTGGCTTTGTTGCTCTGAGGCTGTTGCGATCTGCGTCACCTGGTCGTGAATCTTGCCAACGGAGGTCTCGATGGTTCGCAGTGCACTGGTTGCGTGGTTGATCCTTTCGACGGTTTCCGTTGAGCGGTTGCGTGATTTGTTCATCCGCTCAACCGATGCCTTGGATTCAGTCACAAAACCGTCAATCATGGTGCGAATCTGATCGGCGGACTCGGCGCTGCGTTTCGCGAGCTGACGCACTTCATCGGCCACCACCGAGAAACCACGCCCATGCTCGCCGGCCCGGGCGGCTTCGATCGCCGCATTGAGGGCCAGCAGGTTGGTCTGTTCAGTCACAGCATGGATGACATCCAGTACTTGCTGGATCTCATCGGACTTTTCCGCCAGAGCGTTGATGCTCTGGGCCGTGTCCTCGATCTCCTCGGAAAGCTTGTTCACCGCGCCCTGGGCACTGCTAATGGTTTCGCCACCCTCGCGGGCCATGCGGTCGGCGTCTGAGGCTGAACTTTCAACCTCGTTGGCATTGCCGGAAATCTGCTGGATGGTCGCAGCCATTTCATTAATCGCAGAGGCAATCTGGTCAGTCTCGGAGCCCTGTTCCTGAACCGAAGCCCTTGTTTCATTGGCAACCCGGCTCAATTCTTCGGCTGCGGACGCTACCTGATCTGTAGTCGCGCCAACCTCACGCATGGTGTCCTGGATTTTGATCACGAAGGCGTTAAAGCGCCGGCCCAGCTCGGCCAGTTCGTCATTGCCTTCGTCCGGCAGACGCTGGCGCAGATCTCCTTCACCGTCGGCGATTTCCTGCATCATGTTGCTGACGCTCTTCAACGGTCGGGTGACGCTACGACCAACGAAGATACCGATCACCAGGGCAATCACGACAACAACGACCGTCACCAACAGGATGAAGCCCAGGGTTTCAGCCATACCCGCCTCAATTTCTTCACGGGCGGCTGCCACCTGCCGGTCGATATCGGTTATGTACACACCAGCACCTATCATCCAGTCCCAGTCCGGGATGATGGTGGAGTAGGACATCTTGGGTTCTTCATTGCCAGAAGCCGGGTTCATCCAGTCATAGCCGTAAAAGCCGTTCTCCTCGGCCGCAGCAAAGAGATCCCCCACCAGTCGCTTCAGAGTCGGATTATTGGTTGGCCCTTCTTTGGAAGGGTCGGGGGCATAGGCGAGGTTGTAGACGTCACGGGTGTAGGCAAACACATAGTTGGTTTTGTCGAAACGAATCGTACGCAAACGCGCTGCTGCCGCCTCTTTCGCTTCTTCCTCGCTCAACGAGGGATCGTTCTTGGCCTCCAGCACCACCGCTTTGGCCGCATCAACCAGGTTCTGGAGGCCAGCCTTGCGCGCTTCCAGGAGACTGCTCTCCAGGCGTTTAAGTTCGGCTTCGCCGTTTGCCTGAATCTGATTGGCGGTGATCCAGGCAAGAGTTGCCGCCGTAATCAGTACCGGGACCATTACGGCCACAAGCAGGCGGCTTCGTATTTTTAACCGACTCAGAATATTCATCGTACCGGACTCCCAGGGAATAGCTGTTGATGCGGATTATCCACAGACCCACTCAGGTGATCTGTTCCAGTTTGTTAAGAGAGATTTCAGCAAATGGCTCGTCGCCTTTGCCGCTCTATGGATAAACGGACCTTCCGCCAATGTTTTCAGATGAGTAGAGTAACGGCAGTAACGTAAATGTCTTGAGCAAGCGTTAGACTAAAGGACCACTACGAAGGTAGGCCAATGAAGCACCTGTTTCTGGTACGCCATGCCAAATCCAGTTGGGCCGATGAGTCTCTCTGCGACCGTGAGCGCCCCCTCAACGCCCGGGGTCAAAGCCAACTGGCACCGCTGGGCAAAGCCCTGAAGGCCGTCGGCGCCTTCGAAGGCGAGGTTTACTGCAGTGACGCCACCCGAGCCCTGGCGACCCTTGAAGGCGCCTGGCCGGAAAGTCTCATGCCCGGACACTGGCACACCCGAAGTGAGCTTTACACATTCGACCACCGACGGCTGATAGCCTGGCTGGAAGAGCGGGGAGACGACTCCCGGGTTACGCTTGTAGGCCACAATCCCGCCTTGCTTGAACTGGCCCAGTGGATGCTGCAACAACCTCCGGAACAGCTGCCTACCGCCAGCTTCATCCACATCCGGCTTTCGATCAAGCACTGGCGCCAGCTTGATCGCGGCAAGGGCAAACTGGTGGCGCTGATGACACCACAGGATTACAGCTACGCCCACTTCGAACGAAAACTGAAAAAGAAAGCCAGAACCGCGGGGGACGATCCTGCAAGGGACATCCCCAAGGCCCTTCACCACCAACATGATCGGCTAAGGCAACTGGAGCGTGGAGTTATCCTCGGCCTGGATGACGAATTCCTGCACCAGTACCGGATCGCCATTCGCCGCAGCCGGGCCATTGCCGAGTCAGTGCAGGAAGTCACCTGTGACAAGGCATTGGCAAAGGCGGGTAAAACCCTGAAACGGCATGCCCGGGCAACAGGACCGTTACGTGATCTGCACGTGTTTCTCCAGGACCTGCCCGAACTGTGTGGCGACAACTCGGAAATCCGTGCAGCCCTGCAGATCTGGTTCGAACGGGAAGCCGCCAACCGCCACAAAAAACTGGTAAAACGCCTGCAGAGCAAGCGCTATCACGACAGCATGGAACATTGGCTGAATCTCATCGACTCCCGGAAGTTCCAGAAATTGGCCGGAACGCTGAGGGCAAAAGACATCCGAAAAGCAGTAGAACGTCGTATCAAGGAGTTCAACAAACTGACTGCCGAGTTGATGCATACCTCCCCGGACGAGGATATTCATCGGCTGCGCAAGCAACTTAAGCGAATCCGTTACCTGATGGAGCTGGACGCGAGGACCTGGAAGTCCGAGTTGAAAACGCTTAAGGCGCGGCAGCAACTTTACGGCCAATTTCAGGATCTGCATGTTCAGATCGAGCTGCTTGACCAGTTCCGCAAGGCGGCCCCGGAGGTTTTGCCCGCCGCTCTCAACGGCATCCTGGAAACCCTGGAAGAGCGCAAAGCGGGCACCCGGCAACAGATTCTGACCCTTGGAGGACTCAATGGAGCCCCGCTATGACACCTTGTTTTACGACGGACAATGCCCACTGTGCGCCAAAGAGATTCGCACCCTCCGCAAACTCCAGCGGGGCAACCTGATCTTCGCTGACATTCACGAACAGCACGACGGCAGCTCCAATCTGCCAGGCCATGAAGCCCTGCTCAAACGCCTGCACCTGATGACCTGGACAGGAGAGTGGGTCATTGGTCTGCCCGCAAACGTTCGCGCCTGGTCCCACACGCCCTTCGGTTTTCTGTTCAAGCCCCTGCTGTGGCCTGGAATCTATCAGATCGCCTCGCGTATCTACGGGAAATGGGCAGACAAGCGGTATGAGCGGAAGTACGCCTGTGCCATTGGCAACAAGGCGGCCTAACCGGTAAAACCAATGTTTTCCAGATTGGGTGGACGGTAGTCGGCATCGAGCCGCCAGCGCTCTGCCACAGAGGCGTGAATCGTTGTTTTTATGTTTTTCGGTTTCAGAGTTCGGACCAGCGGTTTCGAGAACCGGAAAATATGTCGGCGTGAGTTGTGCACCTTCGCCCGCGCACTTGGACTGATCCCCGCTGGCAGGTGCTCTTCCAGATCAAGCCCGGCATTCCTGGCTTGACCCACCATCCAGTCAAGGGCGATATCCGAGGCAAACAACCCTTGATCGTCCGCCGGGTAGCCGCCGCCAATATCACTGTGGGAGCCGGCAAACCACACCTGCTCAAGATCCAGTCCGTCCCGGGGCTCCCATAGCGTAGGCTCGAAATCTTCCCGACGCTCATCAATGGCCAGGGCATGGCGGGCTATGCGCACGTTGCTTCCCAGTTTGGTGTCGTAGAATTCATCCTTGCGATCAAACAGCCCCATCAGTGAAAAGGGCACACCCAGGGCACCAACCGTATCCCAGGCGCCCACGAACCGTATCTCCCGCGACTCATGGCTATGCGCTTTGCGGAATTCCACCGACCGGGCGCCCGAAGGCGCCCAGGCAGCACCGGTTTTTTTGTAGTGGTCGAAAGCCTGCTGTATCAGCCGGGCATCGGGCCGCTTGAGGATACCGCAGTTGTTGATCAGCCCGCACAGGGAACGCACGGTGTAGGCGCCACGGCTGAATCCGAACAGGTAAATGTCGGTGCCGGGCGTAAAATTCTGAACGATATAGCGGTAGGCATCCATGATGTTCTTGTGGATGCCCTGTCCGGTCACGCCACCAACCACCGCATTATGGTAGGAGCCGATACCCCAGTCATAAAACACGTGCTGGGGCCGGCCATCACTGGCTATCGGGCGAATGGCCCTGGCCATTCTCAGGACATTGGTGGGAACGTCTTTCTGCAGGTCTTCTTCAGGACGATTCCATGTGCCGTCGGCACAGACAACGAGGCGCTTCACCATGGCAGACTCCTTTGCCACAAAGTGGTCAGATTTTAACCACAGTATAGCTCAGGGCCGGTCATCCGGCGGCGCGCCCTCCTCACATTTCCGGCACTCAAGCTCAAACCCGAGCATCGATGCCCTTCCCTCTTCCGTGGTAACCCATGGGCGGTTCACCCAGGGCGGCGTGTGCCGCACATGCTGATTGTGCCCACACGCTAACTGGGCAACCCAGTGGTTCTCTTCGTCCTTGTGGTAGCCAGTGATGAGTTGTTTCATTTGACCTCCTTCGTACATATGCGGGGTGACTCGCTGCAGCCCAATCACTTATCCTCGGGAATAACCTTATTCCATAAGCTTGAGGAGCTCAGCCATGAAAACTGCCCATGACCTTGTAGAAGCCGCCAAGAAAGACATTCAGGAAGTGCCCCTGGATCAGGCGGACGATGCCATCAAGAATGCCGATCTTCTGCTGGATGTGCGTGATGCGGATGAGTACCGGGCCGGTCATATACCGGGCGCGGTAAACATTTCCCGTGGTCTTCTGGAGTTCAAGTTTACCAATGATCCGGCGTTCGAGAGCCGCGACATGAACATCGTCTGTTACTGCAAGACGTCCGGGCGAGCCGCATTGAGTGCCAAAGCCCTGAAGGAAATGGGCTACATGCATGTGCAGTCCATCGCCGGCGGATTTGATGCCTGGCAGGAAGCCGACAAACCGGTCGCCAAGCCGGAACTGCCCTCGTTCGAGTAATTGGCGCCTACAAGCAGCAGGCCTTGTACTTCCTGCCGCTGCCACAGGGGCAGGGGTCGTTACGACCGGGCTTCATCTGGCCCTCGCTGGTATCGCCCCGAAGGTAATACCAGCGACCCTGCTCCCGAACGAAATCGGAGTTTTCCTCGAGAAATCCCCAGCCCTTGCCCAGGCGGTAGAGCGCACGAAAATGAACCGTCCCGCGATCGCCCGACTCATTGGTGTCCAGGATCTGCAAACCGGTCCAGTTCGGCGAGTCTGCCAGAGTGAGCGTCTCCGGCCGCGTGCTCTGATGCCAGGTAGCTTGCAGGTACTCGGGAAGATCAAGAACGAACGCCGCGTAACGGGACCGCATCAGTGCCTCCGGCGATGGTGCCGGTTCGCCCTGATGGAAGGGCCGGCAGCATTCAGGGTAGGATTTGCCGCTGCCACAAGGGCAACTTTGGTGTTCAGGCTGCTGCGTCATCGGGGCTCAATCTTTTCGACTATGCTCGTAGTCCGGCAGTGTATCAGTATCAAACCGGTGTTGCTCCGGCCTTCTCCACTGACTTCCTGGTGATTCCCTTTGACGGATGTATCGCTGTTACAGATTCTCCTGGCCAACCTTGCCATTCTTGCCGGGGCCTGCCTGCAAGGCGTGGCCGGCTATGGCATTGGCACGCTGGCCGCGCCCTTGCTGTTTCTGATAAGCCCGGTGTTGGTCCCGGGACCGTTAATCCTGAATGCCACGCTGCTCACCGTCTTCATGCTGATACGCAATCGCGGTGCGCTGCAGGTCCGGGAAGTGCGTTTTGCCATCGTCGGCGGTGTTGCCGGCGCAATCCTGGCGGCTCTGACACTGCTGGTAATCTCCACCGCGGGCTTTGAGCTGATCTTCGGTGTGCTGATTCTTGCTGGGGTAGCGCTCAGTATTGGTGGACTCAAGCCAGCGCTGAACGCCCGGAACAGTGTGATGGCCGGAGCCGCCTCGACCTATATGGGCACGATCACCGCCGTGGGTGGACCGCCCATCGCGTTGATCTACCAGAATGAAAAGGGGCCGCTGGTCAGGGCCAATATGTCCGCGTTCTTTTTGGCAGCCAGTGTCCTGAGCTTGTCAGGTCTGTTTGCCTCAGGCTACCTGGGCACCCGAGAGTTGTTCCTGTTCGCAGTTACCTTCCCGGGCGTGTTCCTGGGCTTCTGGCTCTCCGGCAAACTCGTCAACCGCATGCCCTTTGAGGGGCTTCGCCCGGTGATTCTGGCTATTGCGGCCATTGCCGGAACCGCCGCCCTCATTCGCGGCCTGCTCTCTCTTTAGGAATCTGCCCAGAGCCTTACCCGGAAGCGGTTCTTGCGCCACAGGAATGCCAGCCAGAGCGCGTGGGCATTAATCAGGAACGCGAGGATCCACTCGAACGCATCGTCCTTGCGGCTGTAGAACTCCGGGGCTACGCCATTCAGGATCACTGAAAGAATCCCCACAGCCAGGATCAGCTGGCAAAGATTCAGCAATCGCATACCCGTGTGCTTCCATAATGGATGGCTGCGCAAGCCCGCACTGACCAGCAGCTCACAGATGAAGGTGAGTGAAAAATACAGAACCACGCCAATACGGCGGATCAGATTGAAACCGTCACCGGCATGGCCCAACGCCAGGGTATAGGCGGCAAGCGAGACACTGGCCACCAGGCCCAGCCACGGGATCCAGGCAACCCCGGAGGAATGGACGCCGAGCTGGCGCAGCCACCGGCCGTTAAGCCACCAGAACAGGATCCCCAACAAAGCCGCCGGTAGCATGGTGCCTTTAAAAATGAAATAAGAGGTGCCGTGACGGCCGGTACGACTGATGCTGGTGCAACTGTCCCAATAGGGGAAGCACAACTCCACATGGCCTTCCAGTACCGATACGGTGAAGGTGATATGAATGGTAATCAGAGGCACCAGCGCCGCAGCAAGTGCGAGCCACCAGAGATGAAAGGAACGATGGTCAGTCATTGCAAGAATCCCTCTGAGCGACTCCAGCCCCGGAAACACAACACCGGCAAAACCGGTCGCCAACGTATTGAATGAACATTATTTGACCAGATTTTGCAATCCGGTCCATCCTGTCAGGGGATTTTTGCCTCAAAATAGTGCTCCAGGGATTCAGGATCAGGGTATGAGTGCACCGCATCAGGAAATTATTGAAAGCCAGATCGACGTGTCAAAACTAGCCATCGGCATGCACGTCATCCGTCTGGACCGGCCCTGGGAAGATACGGACTTCCTGATTCAAGGGTTTGTTATTCGAGATCAGACAGAGATCGACTCGCTACGGGCACAGTGCGAGTTCGTCTTCATTGAAGGGCGTATCGATGGGGCACCGCTGCCAAAACATGAGAACGACAGCGGTCGGAAGTCTTCCGGCCTGATGGGACTCTTCCGCAGAAAACAGGCTCCCGAACCTGTCCAGAATACCCACAGCCCTGTACCGCCGCGAAAGCGCGTCCGCTATATCAACAAGATCGACGCCGGCCGGGAGATGGAAACCGCGGTCATACGCTTCGAAGAGGCTCAAAAAACCGCCAAATCCATTATGTCTGGCTTGAGGGTGGGGCGCACGCTGGACCTGAACAACGCCCGCACAGTGGTTAACCACTGCGTGGAAAGCGTGCTCCGGAATGAGAACGCCCTGTTGTTGCTTACCAAAATCAAGCATCAGGATGAGTACACCGCCGAGCACTGTATCAACGTGTCCATTCTGGCGGCCGCCTTTGGCAAGCACCTGGGCTTGCTTGAAGGAGAAATCCGCAATCTGGCCCTGTGTGGTTTGCTCCATGATGTCGGCAAGACCCGGATTCCCGATGAAATCCTCAACAAACCGGGAGCGCTGACCCCTAAAGAATTCGACGTCATGCGTCACCACACCACCCACGGCCGTACCATTCTGATGGGGACCAGCAATTCCCTGAACACCGCCGTGGATGTGGCATTCAGCCATCACGAGCGGATGGACGGCTCGGGCTATCCCCGGGGCCTGCACGCCCAGCAGATCCCCTACTTTGCCAAGATCATTGGTCTGGTGGATACCTACGATGCCATTACCAGCAACCGGGTCTACGACAAGGGTCGGGCCTCCATGCAGGCACTGGAAATTATCCACAAGCACCGGGGCACCCAGTTCGACGAGGAGCTGGCGGATGCCTTTATCCAGATGATCGGGGTGTACCCCCCGGGATCCATCGTTGAGATGGTGAATGGCGAGGTTGGCATCGTTGTGGAGAGCCGGCCAGAGCATAAACTGAAGCCCTGCGTTCTGTTGGTCCGGGAGTCCGATAAAAGCCTGATGGCACCCTATCGGACGGTCGATCTGAAGGTCAGCCCTGAAGATGCTGCCGGTGAAATCTATCGCATCGCCCGGGAAGTCCCTGACGGAACCTACGAGATCGTGCTTCAGGAGTTTGTCGATCAGGGCCTGATTGTAACCACGCCGAGTCGCAGCCCTGACGCCATATAAGTAGCCCTGACGCCACATAAAAGGGACAGTCCGTTACTTTCTAACCTGGAATGCCCTGCTATACTGCTTGCCAAACAAATTCCGGCACAACAAGACATGAATTCCGGCATCCCTTCCCTCAACATTCCTGCCGCGCCAGACGGTGCTGACATTTCGAAGGTCACTCCTGCCGAAGGGCTCAGGGCCGTGCTCGACAATCTGGACGCCCTGGTTTATGTCTCTGACTTCGAAACCTATGAACTCCTTTACATGAATGCCTATGGCCGAAGAATCTGGGGTTCTATAGATGGGAAAAAGTGCTGGGAAGTCCTGCAGGATAACGCCAGCCCCTGCGACTTCTGCACCAATCACCTGCTGATTGATTCCGAAGGCACCCCTTCCCCGCCTCATATCTGGGAATTTCAGAACCGGTTGGACAAACGCTGGTACCAGTGCCGGGATCAGGCAATTCCCTGGATAGACGGCCGACTGGTCCGCCTCGAAATTGCTACAGATATCACCGACCGAAAGGAAATGGAGCTGGCGCTCAAGGAGGCCCATGAAAAAGCTCGGGCCGCTGCATTGGAGGACGACCTTACCGGACTTCACAACAGGAGAGCCTTTTTCGAGCTGGGTAACCAGCTTTTGAAGCAGTCCCGAAGAAACGGCTCGCCTCTGGCGATCATCATGTTTGACCTGGACCACTTCAAACAGATCAATGATAACCATGGCCACGAGACCGGAGATGAGGTTCTGCGGCACATAGGGCAGGTTCTGGAAACCAACGTCCGGGAGGCGGATGTTGCAGCTCGTATTGGTGGTGAAGAGTTCGCGATCCTGCTTGCTGATGCCGATGCCGTTCAGGCTTCAGAAATGGCAGAGCGACTGCTGAGCCTCATGCAGAAAACGCCAGTCCGGTACCGTGATGTCCGTATCCGGCCAACCGCCAGTTTCGGCATTTCAGCGCTTCGCCCTGAGGAGTCAAATCTCGAGAATCTTCTGGCGAGAGCGGATAACGCGATGTATGAGTCAAAAGCTCTTGGCAGGGGTCGGGTGCGTATCAAGCCCTGAATCGCACCCGGAGCAATTCACCCTGGCCGTTTTGTTACCGCCATGGTCAGCCGGGAAATACAGGTGGTTTTCCCTTCTTCGTTCTCAAGCAGAATTTCCCATACCTGAGTAGCACTACCAATGTGAATGGGCCTGGCCGTTCCATAGACCCAGCCCTTGGTGACCGGACGGATGTGGTTGGCGTTGATGTCCAGCCCCACCGCCACGGTTTCCGGATCTTTCAGACAGCAATTGGCCGCCATACTGCCCAGGGTTTCCGCCAGCAGGACGGATGAGCCTCCGTGAAGGATGCCAAAAGGCTGAACCGTACGCTCATCAACGGGCATGCGACCTTTAACGTAGTCATCACCAATCTCAAGGTACTCGATACCCATGTAGCTAACCGCCGTGTTTTCACTGGCTTTGGCAAGGTGTTCAAGGTTCGGGGTGCTGGTCCAGATTGCCATAGAGGAACTGCTCTCGTTGTTGTTTGAAACAGGAAAAACAAGACCCCCAGTTTATACAGATAGGATGCGAACTACCAAGCTCTTCTTTGCTGCCCCGTCATGGACTTTTCAATTAATCCCTCAAACTCCAGCGCAGGCAGTGGCCGGCTGAAATAGTAGCCCTGAAAGCGGGTGCAGCCCATGCCGACAAGGCGCTCCAACTGCCCTTTGGTTTCCACACCTTCCGCCACTGCTGATAACCTGAGCGCAGAGGCCAGGGCCAGGATGGTCTCGGCAATGGTAGCGTCGTTCGGGTCATCCAGAATGTCCCGCACAAACCCTTGGTCAATTTTCAGCTCATCGAGGGAGAGACGTTTGAGATAGCCAAGGGATGAGTACCCCGTGCCAAAATCGTCCAGGGAGATTCGTATCCCCATGCTTCTCAGTGTGCGAAGCGTCTCTTCCACCAATTCAAGGTCGTAGGCCAGCGCGCTTTCGGTAATTTCCACTTTCAGGTTTCTGGGGGATGCACCGGTTTTTCTCAGTAATGCCATCACGGTCGAACAGAAAGAGGGCAGGTGAAACTGCCTTGCACTCACGTTTACCGAAACCTGAAGCTGCGACAGTGCACCGGCCCGCTTCTTCCAGCTGGCGACCCGGGAGAGAACTTCTTCCAGAACCCAATAGCCAACCGATTCAATGAGCCCCGTCTCCTCCGCCAGCGGAATAAATTCGGCGGGAGACACCATACCGCGGCCCGGGCAATGCCACCGAAGCAATGCCTCGGCCCCTACCGGTTTACCTTTCTCGTCAACCAGAACCTGATAGTGGACCGCCAACTGATTCTTCCGTAAAGCCAATCGAAGGTCGGATTCCATGGCCAGACGCTCAGACACCTTTTTCTGCATCATCGAATCGTAAAAACGGATGCAATTGCGGCCGTCTTCCTTGGCACGAAACATGGCCATATCCGCCTGGCTGAGAAGCTCTTCAAGGGAGGTATCGTGATCGAAGAACAGGGTCACCCCGATGCTTGGGGTGCCCGTGTAGTCGATGCCGTTAAGATCATAGGGTTCGTTCAGGGCATCCCGGACCTTTTCGCAGACCTTTTCCACCCGGGCAGCGGCATTGGCAGCATCGGCTGGAAACCCTTTCAGAATAAGAACAAATTCGTCGCCTCCAAGCCTGGCGACAGTATCCCATTCGCGGACCGTCTGTTTCAGCCTCTGACCTACCTGAATCAACAGCTCATCACCGGTCAGATGCCCCGCTGAGTCATTGATGTTCTTGAAGTTATCAAGATCGATAAATACCAGGGCACCATGATTCTGATCCCGAGTGCTTCCGGTTAACGCCTGCGCCAGGCGGTCCCTCAGTAACCGACGGTTTGGCAGACCAGTGAGCGGGTCGTAGAACGCCAGTTTCTCGATCTCGGATTCTGACTGCTTGCGGTCAGTCACGTCGTAGAAATAGCCGTGCCAGATCGTACTGTTATCCGCCAGACGGGCGGGCACTGAACGGGCTTCTATCCATGCGGCACTGCCGTCTTTTCTGAACGCCCGGAAATCAGTTTCGAACGGCGTCATCTGCAGGCGGGATTCTTCTACCTTTTCAAGAAAGCCTGCCTTGTCATCATGATGAATGAGTTCCAGCAAAGGTCTGGCGTCTGGCCGGAGTGTGTCCACTGCCAAACCAAACATGATCTCTACTTTTTTGCTGAGGAAAGGAAAGGTTACTCGCCCGTCCGGGTAAATCCTGAACTGGAAGATGACCCCCGGGAACTGATCAGAATACCGGTAGAGGCTGTTCTCATACCTTGCATTGCGCCCGGCCAGTATTTGACGATGCACCGAGGAACCCAATACGTCACCCAACTGAACCAGGAACTCTCTCATTGCTGCATCCGGAGTTTCGGAGCGATCAAGAAAATCAAATCCCAGCACACCGGCCAGTTGGCCTTCCAGTTTTATCCCGATCAGGATCAGGCTTCGGATTCCCTGTCGCCGGAATTCGAGTTTTTCTTCATTTGCATCATCGGGGAGTTTTTCAACGTCAGGAATAACAACAACCGGAAAGTCATCAAGTTGCTCTGCCAGCCACGGAAACCGCTCCATTGGCACATTCTGGATGGCATCTCGTTGGGGTGACGTTCCGGGGCTGCAGATCTCGTGAGTGATGGAGGCAGTCTGGGTGGCCTCTTCAAGCATCACCAGATAGCTGCGATCCGCCTTAAGATGGGTGCCAAGTTCGGCAATGACCTTCTGGATGCTCCCATCCAGTTCGTCAATCCTCGACCGGGCCAGACTGAGAGACAGCCTGTAAACAAGTTCTCGTTGATCGCGGGTAACTGCTTCTACCATCGCTACGGACTCCTTCCCAGCAATACTTCCTGTTTATCCGTTACACTTGCTCGAAGCGCCTCTGACAACTTACGACGAGTACACTCCTACAGTTCACGCGCCTGCGACAAAGGCCACCTCTCAACTCGCTCCGGTATAAATCGCCTTGAACTGCCGGACCAACTCATCCACGCGGCCCGAATTAACGAGCTCATAGAGGCGCTCGGCAATGCGCTCTCTCAGCTCAAAGGAGTTGCAGGGTGAAGCCTTGGAAAAGGTAAAAAACAGACCCTCACGGCTCACCGGGGTTTGCAGGGGAACGAATTCTTCAGCAATGCCCATGTATTCAAGTTTCACCTCGCCCTGCAGGACTTCGTAGAGGACATAATCAACCCGGCCAACCTTCGCCATCTGAAAGGATTGCTCAATCGACCTGACACCTTCGATACGGAGGTTCTGTTCTGCATACCGGTCAAAGTTCTGGCCAAAGCTGTTGTTTATCAGGGTACTACCACGCTTGCCCGCCAGATCCGGCCAATGGCGATAGACAAACTCCCTGCCTTTGGGTACCCAGACAGCAGTCGGTAGGTGCGTGATCGGAGGCAGCAGATAATCCATGTAGCCAATACGCTCGGAGGTGATGAATGCACCCGCAACCATGTCGATTTGACCCTGGCGAGCCAAGTGTTGAACCCTGGCCCATGAGCCAATGTCTTTCACTTCCACGTAGATGCCAAGGGGCTCGGTGATTTCCCTCAGTAAAGCAGGTACAGCACCAATCAGATAGCCCGGATGTTGTTCATCGCGCCAGAGCAAGGGCGGATATTCCGGATTACCACTGACCGTGAGCGTATTGCATGGGGTTTCCGGCACAGCATTGGCCGGCACCAGAAACAGCATGGCAACCAAAAAGACAAGTGACCTACCAACGACAGACGAAAATAACTTATTCAACTCTGACAAGCCCCTCTTTTTGCCAGCCCAAACGGCCGGTTTCGACAACCTGGCGACGTATTCCCGGCACCGGCCGGATCATGAAAAGATCGCCGTTTCGGCCCACCATAGCTCGGGGTACACCAGTTGCTTTGGCTATATCAGCGTGCGTTTCCATGTGTTCAGCCTCACCGTGAACCGGAATGGCAATGGCGGGCTTTACCCATTTGTACATTAACTCCAATTCCTCCTGCGCGGGATGACCTGAAGCATGAATCGGCAAATCAGCGTCTTCGGCGGTGATGACCCTGACCCCTAACTCTTTTAGCCTGGTGACCAGTGCCTCAATGGATTCCTCATTGCCGGGGATAGCACGGGCGCTAAAGATCACGGTATCCCCCGCTTCGAGCTCGAAATCCGGATGCGTACCTGTCGCCAGCCTGCGCAGGGCGGTTCGCGGCTCGCCCTGACTGCCGGTTGCCACCGCCAGGACTTCATCCCGGGGCAGGTAGCCAAGGTGACCGGGATTAATCAATTGGTCAGCCGAATCCCACAGTCCGGCGGCCCTGGCGGCGCCACTCATATTGATCAGGGAACGGCCCAGTAGCCCCATGTAACGCCCGGTTTCCCGCGCAATCGAGGCGAGCGTGTGCAGGCGGGCAATGTTACTGCCAAAGCAGGTGACTACCACACGTCCTTCGGCGGAACGGATGGCCTGCAGTAATCCCGCATGCAAGGTCGCCTCGGACACCGAGTGACCTGAGACCGTGGCGTTGGTGGAGTCGCACACCATGGCGTTCACACCCTCCTCCGCCAGGTCGGTAAAGGTCTTTGGCGAATAGCCATGGCCCACCAGCGGCTGCTCATCCAGCTTCCAGTCACCGCTGTGGAAGATGTTACCTGCAGCGGTGCGAATCATCAGGGCGTTAGGGTCCGGAATGGAATGAGTCAGCGCCAGCCATTGCACACTGAACGGCCCTATCTGTTTGCTCTGGCCCGTCTCCACCTCAATGATCGGAACCCGGTGTAGCAGATCGAACTCCGCCAGCTTTCGACGCAGAATTTCGGCGGTGAACCGGCTGGTGTATATCGGACACTGCAGCAGCGGCCAGAGATAGGGCACGGCTCCGACGTGATCCTCATGGGCATGAGTAATAACCAGGCCCTCCAGGCGGTCACGGCGGTCGGCAATGAACGCAGGATCCGCCATTTGTACCGGCGGCTCACCCCGGTGGTGCACGGTGCCATCGGCAGCAATGCGACCAGGCTTTGGAAAGGTAACGCCGCAATCCACCATCAACCAGGCACCATCGTGGCCGTAAAGGTTGAGGTTCATACCAATTTCGCCGGTACCACCCAGCGGTAAAAACCAGAGATCGGGCTGTTCGGGGATCATTCGGCGGCTCGGTCCAGATACTTCAACACCAGGTCCTCGTGTATGCCTTCCATTTCAATCAGTTTCAACGCGGCCCGGATGTCATCAGCGTATTGCAGCACGGGCGAGTTTTTTGCAACGGCAATGTAAGACCGTTCTCCGGGCACGAAGAACGGTGAAACCTCAACATCCAGCCCCAGCTTCTCAACCGCATACAAACCAACAAGCTCTGGCGCAATGACAACATCCACCCGGCCTTTCTGCATCATCAGCATCAGGTTTTCATAACGGGGCGCCGGTTCTTTGAGCAGTTTCTCATCATTATCGAACCTCGAGAAATACGAAGCACCTTCCAACACGCCAATGGCCCTGCCATAGAGATCGGCATAGCGCTCAATGCGGTGCTCTTTGTTCAAGTAGAAGAACAACCTTCGTTCCGGAGGAAACGCCGGTGCCACAAACTCCATCAGCTCGGCCCGCTCCTCGGTCTCCAGCGGCCCAAGCATGACATCCACCTCACCCTGCTGGACCATTCTCAATACCCGCCTGAAAGGCGCCTCTCGGTAGTGGACCTTCCAGCCCAACCGCTCGGCAATTTCCTCGAAGATATCTACATAGAGGCCGGTTCGTTCCCCACCCTGGATAATCCGGTACGGGGGTGCATGGTTGGCTCCTACGGTAACGGTCAGCGCTTCCACGGTCTCCGTGCCCTGCTGGGCCGCCACCGGAAACACCAACGCCATCAGAAGGGCGGCTGTAAGCACTCGCATTCCTGTCGTCCTTGCCTGTGAGCTTTTCAGATTTTTATACAGTCTGGTCACCTGTATTCAGTATAGACGGTTCAAGATCCGGGAACGTCGGATTTACGTAAAGACGGTTGAATTCAGCCACCCATGGCACAAGGTCAGTTACCAGATCAGTCAAGAAGTCATTAACCAAACCGGTTAAAAGCCATTAACCAAAGCAGCTAAAAGTGCCACACATTCGTCAACAGAAAGGACGGACACCATGAAGATTCTGATGGTTCTCACCTCCCATGACCAGATGGGCGACACCGGCCATAAGACCGGCTTCTGGCTCGAAGAGTTCACCGCGCCCTACTATGTTTTCCGGGATGCCGGTGCAGACATCACCATCGCCTCACCGAAAGGCGGCCAGCCGCCGGTGGACCCCAACAGCGAGGCGGAAGAGGCACTCACTGAAACCACTCGTCGTTTCCAGCAGGATGCCCACGCCAAGGAATCCCTTGCCAGCACCAAGAAGCTGGCCGATGTGGATATGAACGAATACGACGCGATTTTCTATCCGGGTGGCCACGGCCCGCTGTGGGATCTGGTCAACGACGACAAGTCCATTGCTCTGATCAAAACTGCTTACGAACAGGACAAGGTAATCGGTGCAGTCTGCCATGCGCCTGCCGTGTTCAAGAATGTGGAAGTGAAGCCGGGCCAGAACATCGTAGGCGGCCGGGAAGTCACGGGCTTCACCAACAGTGAGGAAGAAGCAGTAGGCCTGAGCGGTGTGGTGCCATTCCTGCTGGAGGATATGCTGAAGGAGAACACTGCCACCTACACCCGCGGCGACGACTGGGCACCGCACATCGTGGTGGATGGCAAGCTGATTACCGGGCAAAACCCGGCATCCTCCGAGGGTGCGGCCAAGGCCGTTGTGCAGGCACTGCAAGACGCCTGATTCGAGAAAAATGGTTTAATAAATCCGGGGTCAGATGACATTTTCATCTGACCCCTTTTCGTCCGCCCCCACTTTCACGCGACCTCCCCCGCATGACTGATCAGTTCGCCGGGCGCGCCCTTCTCCAGCAACTCCCGGATATGATCCGGTATTGTCACTTTCCCCATCACCGAAGGCTGAATCACGACATAGGTAACGTCGGAATCAGCGATAAACGCCTCATCCCCGTACCGAAAAAACTCCAGATGCAGTGTGAACGAGGTGTTGCCGATTCTTCCCGCCCGAATGCGCGCCTCCAGCACATCATCGAATTTTGCCGGAGCTTTCCAGTTCACGGTGAGACTCACTACCTGAATATCCAGGTCCTGATCCAGCAGGTGCTGGTAATCACCGAACAGCGTGCGGATGTACTCGTTCACTGAAATATCAACGAAATCCGCATAACGGGCGTTGAATACCACCCCCTGGGCATCGCACTCGCCATAGCGAACCCGGAAGCGAAAGCGGAAAGGCAGTTCACCAGCCATGAAGCGCTCCGATTAAAGTTCAGTTACTGTCGCCAACAGCTTCTCATATCTGTGCTAACGTTTTGAGGAATATCTCAAAAAAGCTGGCCATCGCTATGAGCAACCCCAAGCACACCCTTTTCTGGATGACGCTGTTCCTTGGCGTGGTCGTCATCGTCGGCGCCCTGATCCACAAGCCCCTGATTTCGGCCTTTATGGCCAACTGGGTTTTCAATCTGCTGATTCTCGGGGTTCTGATCGTCGGCATTGCGCTCACTTACCGGCAGGTATTCGTGCTGTTTCCGGAACTGAAGTGGATCGCCCAGTTCAGAACCGGCCACGCCGGGCTTTCCGTGGTTCAGGAACCCAAATTGCTGAAGCCGCTGGCAAGACAGCTCGGCGAGGATGCCACAAAGGACCGGTTCACGCTGTCTACCCTGTCCCTGAGAACCGTGCTCGATGGCATTCATTCCAGGATGGATGAACAGCGGGAAATCACCCGGTATTTCATCAGCCTGCTGGTGTTCCTGGGGCTGCTCGGAACATTCTGGGGCCTACTTGGCACCATCAACTCGGTCGGCCAGGTTATTACCGGCCTGGACATGAGCCAGGAAGACTTCGGCAAGGTGTTTGCGGAACTTCAGGAAGGCCTGCTTACACCCCTGGAGGGCATGGGCACGGCCTTCAGCTCCTCTCTGCTGGGCCTTGGCGGCTCGCTGATCCTCGGTTTCCTCGACATCCAGGCCGGCCATGCCCAGAACCGTTTCTACGACGGCCTTGAGGAGTGGCTGACTGGCGTGACCAACCTTGTAGACCGGGTCGATAGCGAGAAAGACCTGTCATGATCGGTTCCAGGCGTCGAAGCCGAAGCACCACCAACGTCTGGCCGGGGTACGTGGATGCCCTCTCGGCCCTGCTGATGCTGGTGATCTTCATGCTGCTGGTGTACGTGGTCAGCCAGCTTTATCTATCCCAGACACTGTCTGACCGGGATACCCAGCTAGCCCGCCTGAATGCCCAGTTGAACGAACTCTCGGAGCTACTGGGGCTGGAAGAGAGCCGAAGCGAGGCGTTGGAAGACCAGTTGACCAGCGTTCAGGACCGGAACAACAGCCTGGTCGGCCAGCTGGAGTCCACCCGAGAGCAGTTGATGCGGCAAACCGCCATGGCCGATGCCCAGTCGGAGCGGCTGGCCAGCATGGAAGAGTCCATTGACGAGAAAGACGAGGTATCCGCCAGCCAGCGGGCAATGATCCTGAGGCTGTCCAACCAGATTGCTTCATTGCGGGAGCAGCTCAGGCAGATTGCCTCGGCGCTGGAGCTTCAGGAGGAGATGACAGCTGAGAAAGAGCAGGAACTGGAACAGGTCAGCCGACGGCTGAACACGCTGCTGGCCGAGCGGGTCAGCCAGCTGGAACAGTACCAGTCTGAATTCTTTGCCCGGCTGCGGGATATTCTTGCCGGTAACGAGAACGTCCGAATTGTCGGCGACCGCTTCCTGCTGCCGTCAGAACTGCTGTTTGCCTCCGCCTCGGCGCAACTGGGCGAGGAAGGCCGGCAAGAGCTGGACAAGCTTGCTGATTTGCTGCTGGATGTTTCCGCCCGGATTCCTGAAGACGTGGACTGGATCCTGAGGATTGATGGCCATACCGACGTCCTGCCCATCAATACCGATAGATTTCCCTCCAACTGGGAGCTCTCAACGGCTCGCGCGGTTGCAGTGGTTCGCTACCTGGCTGACCAGGGGGTTCCGGAACGGCGCATGGCGGCAGCCGGATTTGGCGAGTTCTTCCCGGTGGCGGAAGGCACCTCACCGGAGGCGTTGCAGAGAAACCGGAGGATTGAGCTGAAACTGACGGATCGCTAACTCTGCGAGTGGGTCAGCAGGGCGTTCACCGTCATGGTGTAAGGAGCTTCAACGCCCAGTCGCTCGCAGCGTCTCAGCACCGCACCAGCGATGCTGTCGAGCTCAAGGGGCCGGCCTTTTTCCTTGTCGACCAGCATGGACGTCTTGATGGCGTTGAAGTTGCTGATCAGGTCGAACATCTCGGCCAGGTCTTCAGGCCCGAGGTTGACGTCGTCGGCCTTCGACGCTGTTACAGTTTCCGCCATCATTCCGTGGACAATCTTCTGGAATTCGGGGTGGTGGGTCAGGCTCCGGGTATCCAGACCCGTCAAGGCTGAGAGGGGATTAACGCCATTGTTGATCACCAGCTTGCGCCAGAGCTCGTAACGGATGTTGTCGGAGACGGTTGTTGGAATTCCGGCCGCCTCGAAATCTTTCTGTAATTGCTGCAATAACGGGCCCCGGCGGTCAGATCCCAGGACCATAGGCCATTCGCCCATGACAATTTGGGCAGGGCCCTCGGCTTCCACTACGCCCGGCCGGACAATATGCCCACCAATCCGGACAGCAAGGCCGCCAAGAACTCTGTGCTCCCCCAGCAATGAGGCCAAGGCAGGCTCGTTGTCCACTCCGTTCTGAAGCGAGAGGACAGGCACCTTGCCGTGATAGAGCCAGGGGCCCAGCTCAGCCAGCATCGTTTCAGTCGCCGTGGATTTGAGCGTGACCAGTACGACGTCAAAATCATCCGGACGGAAACGGGCAACAACCGCTGAATGATCCATGGCCTGAACCGGAAATGACCACATCTCATCCCGGTATTGGACCGTCAGCCCATTCTCCTGCAGAGCTGCCAGGTGAGCACCACGAGCGGTCAGAACCACCTCATGTCCAGCATGCAGCAGCCGAGCGGCGTAGTAACCCCCGATGCCACCGGCACCCACTATCAATAATCTGAGCATTTACGGAATCCCCGGTGTTTTCCTCAGTCTATTGCATCCAGCCATAGCCGGCGAATGAGTGACTGTCCTCGTTCAGTGCAAAACCGAATACCCGTTGCGGAGCTTTCAGGCCTCCCAGACTGAACGCAGTATTCAACACGCACAGTCTGGGATCCGCCAGGGGCACATCCTGCCCACTCCTGGCCCGACGGCCGGCGGGACGTGCCCCAGACATAGCCTGAAGCCAGAGCTGTTCGTGCTCCCATTGCTGTATCAGATTTCTGATGTAGGCATCGTGGGGCTGGTGATTCATCTCACTTTCCCCTGGTTCTTTCTGATCCAGGCAAGTCAGGAGAACATCTTGCTCCCTGAGCGCTTCCAGACAATGACCAATCTGCCGGTAGTCGTCACTGGTCATCCCGGTATTCAGCCTCAGTTCGATGACCTCCTCGGGCGCAACACCCATCATGTTGCAGGCCAGCAATTCCAGACCGGGATCCCGCCCTCCTTGAATTTTGGCCTGGAATCCCCGTTTAGCCATCAGTGATTGCAGACGTTCCGCAAGGACACCTTTGCCGCACTGGTGAAAAATTTCGGGTGTATCGCCTCCCTTCCGAGAAGTGATGAAGGTGACATTGCCAACCTGCATGTCCCGCTTGATCAGACGACGGAGCCGGGGTTGGCTTATCGGATCTGAATACGCATCTCTGTCACAGGACAGGTAAAACACTGGCAATTTCGGCACGGAGCCTCCCATCAGGCCTTTAGAGAGCGAATCGATCGGTAAACCGGGGCGTCAACGCCCCAGTTTTTTGGCCGACTGGCCGCCAATACCGAAATGCTGCTTGGGCATTTCGGTAATAATAATCCGCACACTTTCCGCCGGAGCTCCCAATGACCGCGATATCGCGTCGGTTACCTCCCGGATCAGCATCTCCTTCTGCTCATCCGTCCGACCTTCCAGAATATTAATCTGAGCAACAGGCATGGGACCTCCTTATTCGAACCGGGCGGACACAGTACCCAGCCCCTGGTAGCGAACCGTGATGTTGTCACCGGGCTCAACAGTAATCGCGGCGGTAATGCCTCCGGTCATGATGAATGTGCCTGCCGGAATGTGTTCGCCACGCTCGGCCAGCAGGTTGGCCAGCATGGCAACACTGGAAGCCGGATGGCCCAGAACGGCTGCACCCGCGCCCACATCCACAACCTCACCATTTTTCTCGACCACTACACCCAGTGTCTTCAGGTCGACATCGGCAACATCGGCCATCTGGCCACCCGTGATGAAACGGGTAGATGAGGCGTTGTCCGCTACGACACTCACCAGATCGAACTTGAAGTTCTCATAACGAGAATCGATGACTTCGACAGCCGGTATTACGAAGTCGGTGGCTGCTAGAACCTGCCCGATATGGCAGCCCGGCCCTTTCAGGGGTGCCTTGGTAACAAAGGCTATCTCCGCTTCGATTTTCGGGTGGATCAGCTCTTTGGTGTTGACCACACCACCGTCAGGTACACTGAAGTAATCAGCCAGGAAGCCGTAGATCGGCGTCTCCACGCCCATCTGGGCCATCTTGGCCCAGGAAGTCAGCCCCATTTTCATGCCCACAATCTTGTTGCCGCGGGCTTCCTTGCGACGACGGATCTCCCACTGCACATCGTAGGCGTCCTCGAAGGTCATATCCGGGAAGTCGTTGGTGACCTTGGTGATATCGTGGGCCTGAAGCTCGGCGTTTTCTATATGCTCGGCCAGCGCCAGAACCTGCTCTTGGCTTAATGTCTTGCTCATGCGTTTTGCTCCTTTTGGGCCGCCAGCAGATCCAGCGCCACATCCACGATCATGTCTTCCTGGCCGCCAACCATGCGGCGCTTGCCCAACTCAACCAGAATATCCACGGCCTTCAGACCGTACTTCTGCGCCGCCACTTCGGAGTGGCGCAGGAAGCTGGAATAGACACCGGCATAACCCAGGGCCAGGGTTTCGCGGTCCACCCGCACCGGGCGGTCCTGCAAGGGGCGCACAATGTCATCGGCCGCGTCCATCAGGGCGTACACGTCCGTGCCGTGTTCCCACCCCATCTTGTCGAAGGCCGCAATGCACACTTCCAGCGGTGCGTTGCCGGCGCCAGCACCCATGCCGGCCAGGGAAGCATCGATCCGGTCACAACCTTCCTCAACGGCAACAATGGAATTGGCCACGCCCAGCGCGAGATTGTGATGAGCATGCATGCCCGTCTGGGTCTCCGGCTTGAGCACATCCTTGAGTGCCCGGAACCGGTCCCGGATGTCGTTCATGTTCATGGCGCCGCCGGAGTCGACGACGTACAGGCAGGTGGCGCCGTAGTCTTCCATCAGCTTGGCCTGCTCTGCCAACCCTTTTGGTGTCTGCATGTGGCTCATCATCAGAAAACCAACGGTGTCCATGCCCAGCTTGCGGGCGTGTTCAATGTGCTGTTTAGAGACATCCGCTTCGGTGCAGTGGGTTGCCACACGGACAATCCGGGCACCGGCGTTATAGGCGTTATCCAGGTCATGGACGGTACCGATGCCGGGCAACAGCAGGGTGGCGATTTTGGCGTGCTCGATCACTTCCGCCACCGCCTCGATCCACTCCAGATCAGTGTGGGCGCCGAAGCCGTAATTGAAGCTTGAGCCCTGAAGGCCATCACCGTGGGCTACCTCAATGGAGTCCACCTTGGCCTTGTCCAGTGCCCGTGCGATGTCCTGCACGTTCTTGATGGAGTACTGGTGGCGAATGGCGTGGCTGCCGTCGCGCAGGGTCACGTCGGAGATGTAGAGTTTTTTTCCGGGGTTGAATGTCATGGGAATGTCCTCCTCAGTTGACCAGCGATTCGGCGATGCGCTCGGCGGTACCGAGAGCGGCGGAGGTCATGATGTCCAGATTGCCTGCATAGGCCGGCAGGTAGTGGGCCGCGCCCTCCACTTCCAGGAAGATGGAGGTCTTCAGGCCGCTGAAGCGACCCAGGCCTGGAACGTTCATGGGCTGGTCTTCGGGGATGTCATCAAACTGCACTTTCTGCTTCAGGCGGTAGCCTGGCACATAGCTGTTTACGGCCTGGACCATTTCCTCCACCGAGGCCTCCACTTCAGCCTTGTCCGCCGCGTCGGAGAGCACGTACACGGTATCGCGCATCAGGAGGGGCGGCTCGGCCGGGTTCAGGATGATGATGGCCTTGCCCTTCTGGGCACCGCCCACCACCTCAATGGCCCGGGACGTGGTTTCGGTAAACTCGTCGATATTGGCGCGGGTACCGGGGCCGGCGGACTTCGAGGAAATCGAGGCAACGATTTCGGCGTAGTGGGCCTTGGCCACTCGTGAAACCGCCGCAACCATGGGAATGGTGGCCTGGCCGCCGCAGGTAACCATGTTGACGTTGCCTTCCTGAAGCTGCTGCTCAAGGTTCACCACCGGCACGCAGTAGGGACCGATCGCCGCAGGCGTCATATCAATAATCTTGATGCTCTCCTTGTGGCCGCGCAGAAAAACCTCGTTGTGCATGTGGGCCTTCGCGGAGGTTGCATCGAATACAATGTCGATGTCGGCGAATTCCGGCATCTTCACCAGTCCATCCACCCCTTCGTGGGTGGTGGCCACGCCCATCCGGGCAGCACGGGCCAGACCGTCCGATTCCGGATCGATCCCGACCATGGCGCCCATTTCAATGTTCTTGCCATTGCGCAGAATCTTGATCATCAGGTCGGTGCCGATGTTGCCCGAGCCGATGATGGCTGCCTTTAATTTCTTGCTCATAGCCTAGTCCTCGTTGTTCTTTTCAATCAGGCAAAACGCACCGAGGCGCTACCGATGCCACCGATATCGACCCGCATATAATCACCGGCCTTGACCGGCTCCAGTGGCACCAGAGAGCCGGAAAGGATGACCTCCCCTGCCCTCAGGGAAATACCGAACTCGCCCAGGGTATTGGCCAGCCAGGTCACGCAATTCACCGGGGAACCGAGTGCTGCCGCTCCGGCCCCGACACTGAGAACACTGCCGTTCTTCTCCACCACCATGCCGCAAGTCACCAGATCCACCTTGCGCGGAGACACCGCCTGATCCCCCAGAACAAACAAACCACAGGAGGCGTTGTCGGCAATGGTGTCCTGGATGGCGATCTTCCAGTCCTGGATGCGGGAATCGACGATTTCGAAACAGGGCATCACACACTCGGTTGCCGCCAGCACGTCTGCATTGGTGATCCCTGGTCCGGTCAGATCCTTTTTCAGGATGAAGGCAATTTCGCCCTCAGCCCGGGGGGCAATCAGCCGATCACTGATGGGCATCACCTCGCCACTGTTGAACACCATGTCGTCGGTGAGGTACCCGAAATCCGGCTGGTGTACGTTCAGCATGTTCTGCACCGCCTTGCTGGTTACACCGATCTTCTTGCCAATGATGGAGGCCCCATCGGCAAGACGACGCTCCAGCATGCGCAGGGAAATGTGGTAGGCATCGTCGATACTGATTTCTTGACCACGACTGGTCAGCGGCGCGACTGCCTCCCGGCTCAACATGGCCTGGTATAACTCGTCGCCAAGCGCCTGAATTTTTGACTGTTCCATTAATTACCTCCGGTGGCGGCCTGGTCGGCTTCGCTCAGGAAATCGTTGACCAGTCGTGCAAAACGGCTGGCATGTTCAATTTGTGTCCAGTGTCCGCAACGTCCAAAAACATGAAGCTGGGCCCGGCTGATCAGTTCGGCCAGCTTCAGTGACGCCTCCAGCGGGATCACTTCATCCTCGCGGCCATGGAGTATCAGGGTTTCGTGGGGTAGCGCCCGGATGTCCTCTTCCTTGCTCGCAAGGTTGTCGACCCAACGCTGGCGCGGCGCCGGGAACATGGCGGAAAACGACTCCTGGAAACCTGGACGAACACTGGCCTGGTAGCGCATCTGTGCCAGCTCTTCGGTCAGCAGACTCTTGTCGTAGGCGAACACATCCATCAGCCGGCGCATGGTGTCCAGCGAGGGCTCGTAACCCCAGACTTCATCCAGACCCTGGGTGATCGGAAAGCTCACACCCACCGATCCCATCAGCACCAGCCGACGCACCCTTTGCGGATGTTCAATGGCCAGGGCGAGGGCCAGTCCGCCGCCGAACGAGTTACCCACGAGATCAACCTGTTCCAGGCCCAACTCGTCCAGAACGCCAATTGCGTGCTTCACCCAGCGTTCCCGGTTGTAGGTTTGGTCCGCAGGCCGCTCGCTGTATCCAAAACCAAGCATGTCTGGCGCAATCACGCGCCGATTTCGAGCCAGCTCAGGCATCACCAGTCGCCAATTGGCCCAGGCTGTAACGCCTGGACCTGACCCGTGAATCATCATGACCGGAAATCCCTCTCCCAGGTCGTGCAGGTTGGTGCTGTAGCCAGCGGCGTTAATCTCTCGCCCGATTTCCGGACTCTCTACAGGTGCGTTCATGGCTGCCTCACAGTTTCACGCAGATGTTCTTCATCTCGGTGTAGAACTCCAGCGAATGAACGCCACCCTCGCGGCCAACACCCGATTGTTTGCTCCCGCCGAAGGGGGTCCGAAGGTCCCGCAGGAACCAGCTATTCACCCAGATAATGCCCGCCTCAATCTGGCCAGCAACGCGGTGCGCACGGGTGATGTTTTCGCTCCAGATCGCAGAGGCCAGCCCGTACGGCAGGCTGTTGGCCAGCTCAATGGCCTCCTCTTCGGTGTCGAAGGGGCGAATGTGGCAACAGGGGCCGAAGATTTCGTCCGTCACCACCGCCGAGTCGTCCGCGAGACCGGTCCAGATGGTCGGCTCAACCCAGGCTCCGCCCGCCAGCTCTGCAGGCATGTCCGGAACACCGCCGCCGGTGACCACGGTAGCGCCGTCATCAACCGCTTTCTGGTAATAGGACAGGACTTTCTCACGGTGCTTGAGACTCACCAGTGGCCCAAGGTTGGCGTCGGCATCATCGGGGGGACCGATCTTCAGGCCCTCCGCCGCTTCCTTCAGACGGCCGACGAACTCGTCGAAGATCGAACGCTCAACGTAGACCCGCTCCGTACCCAGGCAGACCTGACCACAGTTCGCGAAGGCGGAACGCATGGTGCCCTCAATCGCCTTTTCCATGTCACAGTCTGCGAATACCAGGCCGGCATTCTTGCCTCCCAGCTCCAGGGAAATGTCGCGGATACCTTTGGCAGCGGCCTTCATAATGACCTCGCCAGTACCGGTCTCGCCGGTGAAGGTAAAGCCGTCTACCTGTGGATGCTCGGTCAGATACGCACCGGCAGAATCACCGCCGAAGCCATGCACCACGTTGTAGACACCGTCCGGAACGCCGGCCTCTTTCATCACCTCGCCCAAAAGGGCTGTGGTGGTCGGTGTCTCTTCCGACGGCTTGACCACCACTGTATTGCCGCAGGCCAGGGCCGGTCCGACCTTCCAGGTCATCAGCAGCAAAGGCAGGTTCCAGGGACTGATGACGCCAATGACGCCTTTCGGACGACGGACCGCATAGTTCAGGGCACCGGTACCATCCGGAGTCGGCATTTCAAAGGATTCGGTGGGCACGTTCTTGATCATGTCCGCGAAAACTTTGAAGTTGGCGGCCCCCCGGGGGATGTCGATATGGCTGGCCAGAGATTTTGGCTTGCCGGTATCGAGACACTCTGCCTCCAGGAACTCATCAAAACGGGCGTTGATACCATCCGCCACTCTGTGAAGGATGGCGGTACGCTGTTCCAGGGTCATTTTGCCCCAGGGACCCCGCAGCGCGGCCCTTGCCGCCTTCACTGCTGCGTCCACCTCTTCCCGGCCAGCTTCGTGAACCTTGCTGATCACTTTGCCGTTCGCAGGATTAACGTTGTCGAACAGCCTGCCACTGGCCGAACCAACGTACTGCCCATTGATGTAGTGTTTGATGTCTTTCATTGCTGCTAAATCCTGTTGCGCCAGTGTCGGTTGTCAGGTCAGTACCGTCAGGAACCGTTCGTTCAGTACCCGGTCGTGGTAGAAGATGGCCTTGCCCAGTTGCTCTGCCTGCCAGGTAACCGGCTTGTGATCGGGGTAGTTGTAATCTCCGCCACAGAACACTTCGTTGCGGTTGCCGGAAGGATCGAAGAAATAGATCGTCTTGCCATGGGTCAGGCCATGTCGGGTGGGACCGATGTCAATGGAGGTGTCGGTCATAGAGATCAGATCGGCCGCCCTGAGCACGTCTTCCCAGGTTTCCAGGTAGAACGAAGCGTGGTGGAACTTGCCTTTCTCTTCATGATGAATAAAGGCAATGTCATGAGCCTTGGTGGACAGAGTGAGGAACTGCGCGATTCGGGTTCCGTCGCCGTCGAGCACCTGTTCGGCCAGATAGAATCCGAGTACGTTAACGAACAGGTCGTAGGTAGCAGCCAACTCTGGCCCATAAAGAAGACAGTGGTCGAAGCGGACCGCTTTCATGCCATCCAGGCCACGCGGCCAGGCTTCCGGGTTTACTTCGGTAATGCCCCATTTGCCGGTGTACTTCTTGTCAGCGTAAAGTTCGAACGTGTGACCGGATGGGGCGTTGAAACGAACCCGCCGACCGCAATCTTTCAGTTCCCCTTCCGGAACCTGTTCAACCTCCACACCATGATCTGCCAGATCTTTTTCGAGTTGCTGCAGGGAGGCTTCATCCACCACCTTGAAGGCCATAAAGTCCATGCCAGGCTCATCAGCAGGTCGGAGCACAACCGAGAACTTGTCCACCTCCGTCCAGGCTTTCAGATACACGCGACCGTGATCGTCCCGGTCGGTTTCAATCAGACCCAGAAGGTCTGTGTAGTGTTTGAGGGCCTCATCCATATCGAGTACGCGGATCTGGACGTGGCCGGGACGCATTACACCTTTTTTCATGACAGTTACCTCAACGCTCTTGTTGTTGTTTGCTCGCTCGTTTCGCCCGGCGCGGATGGCTCCAGGCACTCAATAGTCAGATCGGTGACCGGATAGATCCGGCAGGCCAGGACCTCCCCTTGCTCAATGGCTTCCGGCGGTGCGTGTGCGCGGCTCATCTTTCCGCACTCGTATTCACCCTCGACCACCCGGATCTTGCAGAAGCCGCAGCCACCGCCACGGCAGCCGACGGGCACGCACTTCACACCCCATTGCTCCATCGCTTTGAGAACGCTTTGCCCTTCACCGCAAGTAAAGCTGTCCCCGGTTGTCCGGTTGGTTACCTGGCATCCGATACCCATGGCGCACCTCCGGTTATATCTTCTTGAACAGGGCCGAACGCTGGGTGTCTTCCGCCCCGTCCGCCGCTGTCAGGAACTTCTCCATAAAGATGTCACGCTCGAACAGCCGCCCCTGCATCAGTGCCGTGATAGCCGCATCAATCATCGGAGGGGGGCCACACAGGTAGGCCTTGTTGCCAGCAAAACGGCCATCGAAATGGGCTTTGGCTGCGTCATGGACATAGCCACGGAAACCCTGCCATTCAGAGTCTTCTTCCGCCTGACTGAGAGCCGGTACATAGGTGAAGTTGTCGTGATCGCGATCCAGAGCCTCGAATAACTCCCGGTTGTAGAGCTCGGCAAGGTTTCTGGCGCCCTGGAACAGGACAATCTTGCGTTCGTCGTTCTGTGCCAGAAGATCCAGGATCATCGATTGGGGGCTGGACAACCCTGAACCGCCAGCGATGAAGATCAGGTCGCCAGGCTGGGAACTGCGCACGAAGAACTGGCCGTAGGGGCCTGAAAGATTCAGCGCATCACCGGTTTTCAGTTGTTCGTGGATGTAGGTAGTGGCAGCACCGCCCTCAACGAGACGAACATGCAGCTCCACTTCATCGGCTTTGCCGGGTGGATTAGCCAGAGAGAATGCCCGGGCGCCATCGACACCAGGCAACTCGATATTGATGTACTGGCCCGCCTGGAACGTCATGGGGCGGTCCAGCTTCAAATGCACACCTCTGATGGTTGGAGAAAGCTCCACGATGTCCGTCACAGTGGCGGTATAGTCCTCAACCGGGTAGCCCTCGAAATCCGGATCCACATCGATATCCGCTTCGATGGTGACATCGCTTTCAACAGTGGCGCAGCAGGCCAATACCTTGCCCTCGTCACGTTCGATATCCATCAGGGCGAAGGGCGAGGCGTCACCAATTTCGACATCACCTTCCAGTACCTGGACCTTGCAGGTGGCGCAGGTGCCATGCCCGCAGGCAAACGGCAACCAGACACCCTGGCGCAGTGCGGCTTGAAGGATGGTCTGCCCATCCTCCACTTCAATCTGCTCGCCTATAGGCTCGATCGTTACGGTGTGACTCATGGCGCTTACCTCAGGATGCAGAGCCGGCAATGCCGTTCAGTTCTGGAGTGATCACAGTCAGCATGCTCTTGTGGTCAATGCCACTGCTCTTAAGGGTGGCCGATGGATCCGGCGTGAAAGGCTCGCCGTTGAGTTGCCACTGGGCGCCCAGGAATCTGGCTCTGGCCGAGTCCGGGTGAGCCTCGACCGCCGGCTTCAGCACCTCCTCGATGAAGGCTCCAAAGGTCATGTCTGGCTGCACCAGGAAGGCAAACGGTGAGCAGTACATCAGATGGTGGGGCCAGTAGAGATACAGCAACTGCATGCCATGAAAGTTCTCTACCTTGTCCCGGGGTTCAAACTTGTAATCGTATAAAGCGTTCACACTCATGATGGTCACCTTGTTGTTTTTGTGGTGAAACGCCCGATGCCGATGACATCGGGCGAATCCCGGATCAGGCTGCGTCTTGCTTGGCGCTCTCGGTCTTCTCCTCGGATGACTTGCCCTTTATGGCGAGCCAGCGCTTCTGGTCCGGGGACCCCACATAGTCGAAATTGTCTTCGCCGATATTGATGTGGTAGTACTTCGAAACCACCGTCTCGACGTCGCCGCCTTCACAGTTGCCCTGGTAGATCTGGTGCACCGGCAGCCATGCCTGGACGTATTTCTCGGGCTCGTTCTTGAAGATGTCGCAGCATCCGTCCGAGCAGAAGTGATAACGTTCGCCCTCATGCTCGATCTGGCGGTGGCTGAGCATGCTCGGATCGTCTTTTTCGGTGAAAATGGTCGGGATCTGGCACACCTGACACAGCTGGGGCAGCGTGTTGTTGTAAAAGCGGCGGCCTTCGGCGTGCTCTTTCGCCCAATGCTCGAAGCGCGGACGGTAGTACTTGTCGAAGGTGTCCGGGTACTTCTCGGACAGCCAGTCCAGCTCTTCCTTTTCAGGCATCCAGGTGTGGAAGTTGGTGGCATGGCCGTACTGGTAGAAGGTGGCCCAGGCCTGATGGCTTACATGGTTCTTCGCGTCATTGGCGATGTCCTGGTACTTGGGCGGACGAATGCCATAACGCTCCAGGTCCTTGAACAGCGCGCCCCCGTTCTGCTCGTAGTAAACCTCCCAGGCTTCCGCCCAGGACATGACCTTGTTCGGCAGCATGTAGTCCATCATCATCCCCACCAGGCTCAGCAGGCGGAAACCACGCCAGAACCACTTGTCGATCCACTGCTGGACGATGGGCACGTTGTCTTCGTGCTGCTCCAGAATGAACTTGATCACCTCAAGACCAAGAGTCATGTGCCGGGCTTCGTCTGACTGGGCGGAGAAACCGAAGGTAACGGTTGCCATATCGCCGTTGTAGGCAGCGCCGGACATGAACGGCACGAACAAAAGGTTCGTCAGCACATACTCGAACGAGAATGAAATCGCCGTCAGGAACTCGAACGGGCCGGCAGAGCGAGCGTCGTCAAAGAACGACTTCGGCACAGAGAGGAACCACACCCGGTCGTGCATGTGCGCCGCATCATGCAACCCGTTGAAGTGTTTGTTGTAGTGGCTCATCGCGTGCTGCTGGGTCTGGGAATGACGCAGCTCGTCAATGGCCTGCATCTGACAGGCGACCCGCGCACCGGCACCGCTGAACTGGCGGCCAACCTTGGCATAACCCTGGTACGCCGCATGCTCCAGCGGTGACACACCACTGAGAAACAGCTTCAGCGCGTTGACGTAACGGGCATCTGAAATGTTCTGGTGACCATTGTTCTGGGCGAACGCATCAAAAATCGCGTACAGCTTCTTCTCTTTCTCGGCCTGGTACTTCCAGTAGGCATCCATGGTCAGCCGGAACGGATCCTCCCACTGGGACCAGTCGGTAATCTTGATGCCTTCGAACCGCTCGTCCGGGTAGATGTCTTCTTTCTTCTGGTAGGTCGGCTCCCAGGACATATCCCGGGTCAGGTACTGGTACTTGTCTTTCAGGTTCAATTTCTTGTTTTTAACAGCCATGATAGGTCTCCCGATTAGTTCCACTGAAGAATGAAGTGGTCATCGTCTTCATCGACATTGCCGCCGATACTGATTACATCGATGAGCATTTCCTGAACGTCCCAGTCCCGGCCAAGCTTTTCTTCCATTGTTTCCCGGTTGATGACCAGGCGCTTCTCGGCCTGGATCCGGATCATTGCTGGCTGGTGCTGGAGCTCCGCTTCCGGGTTGTCCTCCATAATGGCTTCCGCCAGATACCGGGCGTTGTCGTTGTCCTGAAAGGCAATGAATACGAGCTGGCTCATGCGGATACTCCCTGGCTCTGCAAACCACATTTCTTGAGACGGGTGGCGAGTTCGGCGCGGGCTTCGTCTAGCGCGTCGATGCCAGCTGAGGCTTGCGCCAACGGTTTCAGGGCGTTGTAGGCCTGGGGCTCCCAGTGATTGATCCACTTTTGAAGCAGTTCACGGTTGTCGTCGCTTTCACCCGCAACAACTTTCAGCATGGCGTTGGTCCAGCGAAGCGACTCCTTGTACCAGTCGCGCATGAACTCGGTGAGCATGGAGACATCCTCCGCACCCTGGCTCTCGAACCAGGTGTCGATCTTGTCGTAGACCAGGGGGTACATCAGGCCGTCCATGAGGATGTTCTGAACCAGGGTCAGCTCGAACCAGTCATCAATCACCAGGGAGTCTTCGACCAGTTTGCGCATGGGCTGCCAGAGCTCGTCATCCATCCAGTAGCCCTTGGATTCATCGAGTCCAGCCCCGGTGCTGCCGTCAATCATCAGGGCAATCCGGGAGAGGTACTGGCCAATTCCCAGTCGATCCATCCCGGTGTAGATATGCATCTGGGAAACCGTCGTGGCGGTCGCATCACCGGCGATCTTGCTGTTATTCATGTTGGCACCAAGCTCAACATGACGCAGGGGCACCAGCAGGCGTAGTAGCTGTTTCTGGGTTTCCTGGGGAAGGCGGGTCAGCAGATTACGCTTCTCGCAGAAACCAAAGCTGGTCTCGGCCGCCTCCTGCATCTTTGCGCGATTGCCTACATAGGCGCCGTAATAGAACTGGCGCGGATCGGTAACCGCATACCAGTCTTCCATGTGGATCGCGGTGCGCGTCGGATCGTTCAGGGTATGCTCGGAATCCCATTGCGGCCGATAGTGGAAGTTGGTCTTGGCCTCAATATCGTAACTGGCCTCCTGATATCGAGTAGCCGGTTTATCGCCGAAGCGACGGGCAATGTGGCCATAGGTGTGGCGGATGGGTTCCACCGAATTGGTCTTGATTTCGATACTCATATCAACCTTACCGTCTTGTTGTTGTGAATATGGATGCTGATGCGCTTCGCTCAGTAACGCTGCCCACGCTCCCCGAAGCGCCACTTGACCATGTCTTCATCGATCTCGCGGATCATCTCGGAGTCCATGTGGACCACCTTGTTGTGCCTGCAGAAGATTTCGAAGGCCTCGCGGGGAAGAACGAGTTCAACGAACAGCTCCGGGTAACCAATGGCGAAGTCGAATTCCACGAACTTGTCGCCCGGCTCACTCCGCACCCGGATGTATCGCGTCAGCTCGTCGAAGGATTTGATGTCGTTCTGGGTCGTCATTGTTTGCCCCATTGTCTTTGTTGTTGGCTGGTGAGAGAGGAGCAACGGGTGTGCCAAACCCTGAGCGGGCGACAATCAAAGTTTTCAAGCTACTGTTTTAATTAGCTTTATTTTGTTATTCGGAGTGGCAGGCAAGGATGTTTCAGGGAACACAACGAGGGTTGGTACGGGCGGATTTTCACTATTTGATCAACTTGGGAAAGCCATCTCAGCAAATGCTCAGATGCACAGAAAATCATCAGAACAATGGCCAGATTTTTATCATTTGATTGATTTTTGACTTTCATCAGGTGTTATATAGAGCAGCAATTTCGTGCCCGCACTCGGACTCTCAACCAGGGCACAACCCCAACCCCACACAACAACAAACGGGGCTCCTGACATGGCAATCAGCTACAAGCCACAGCTGCAATACGTGGACTTTCAGGATCTTACGGAACAGATCCGGTTTCAAAGCACGGAAGGCAAAATCTGGTTTGGCGAACAGCGGATGCTCCTCATGCAGGTCTCCGCCATGGCTGCATTCCGCCGCGAGATGGTCAATACCATCGGCATTGAGCGGGCAAAAGGGTTTTTCCTGCGCCTTGGCTATCAGTCCGGACTTCGGGATGCAGAACTTGCCCGCAAGCTTCGCCCGCACTGCAGCGAACTGGACATATTCCTGGCCGGGCCCCAGCTCCATTCTCTGAAGGGCATGGTGAAAGTCATCCCGATTGAGATTGATATCGATCAGGACACGGGGGGCTTTTACGGGGAACTTGACTGGTTTGACTCTTTCGAGGTGGAGATCTGTCAGACCGAACTCGGCCAGATGGACGAGCCTGCCTGCTGGTCGCTGCTCGGCTATGCCTGCGCATATACCTCCTCGTTTATGGGACGCCAGATCATTTTCAAGGAGGTCACCTGCCGGGGCTGCGGCGACGAGAAATGCCACATTGTCGGGAAACCGGCCGAAGAGTGGGAAGACTCAGAGGAGTTCATCAAATACTTCAAAGCAGATCCCATGATCGAAGAGCTCTACGACTTGCAGTCTCAGGTGAGCTCACTTCGCAGTAGCCTTGAGAATCAACAGGGGCAGTATTACGGCATTGGCCAGTCCGCTTCTTATAACAAGGTCTGCAAGATGATCGACAAGGCCGCCATGGGCAAGGTCTCGGTCCTCCTTCTGGGTGAAACCGGCGTCGGCAAAGAGGTCATCGCCAGAAGCGTCCACCTCCGCAGCGAGCGGGCGGAGCAGCCGTTTGTCGCCGTGAACTGTGCAGCCATACCTCCCGACCTGATTGAAGCCGAACTCTTTGGTGTCGAAAAGGGGGCCTACACCGGCGCGAATCAGTCACGTCCGGGCCGCTTCGAGCGGGCTAACGGTGGCACCATTTTTCTGGATGAAGTGGTCGAACTTACGGCTCGAGCGCAGGCCACGCTGTTAAGGGTACTGCAGGAAGGTGAACTCGAACGGGTGGGTGACAATCGCACCCGCTCGGTCAATGTTCGTGTGATTGCTGCCACGAACGAAAGCCTCGCCGAAGCCGTTGAATCCGGTAAGTTCCGCGCGGATCTGTACTACCGACTGAATGTGTTCCCGGTAAAAATCCCACCCCTTCGGGACCGGCTGGAAGATCTGCCTCTACTGGTGGAGCATTTTCTAAAGAAGTTCCATTCGGAATACAACAAAAGAACCCTGGGTCTTTCGGACAAGGCACTGGCTCTGTGTATGAATTATCGTTGGCCCGGGAATATTCGAGAGCTTGAAAATGTGATCGAGCGGGGCGTGATTCTTACTGATAACAACGAATCTATCAGTCAGGAATCCTTGTTCGCCGTCTTCCCGGACAATCATTCGGAAAAACCCCATGAAGTCGTGGATGGCGAGGGTCATGTGGTACACGAAGGTTCGCCAGGAAATTCCGGGGGCTGGGCGGATCAGATTCTGGGCGACTCCATCAGTCTGGATGAAGTTGAAGAGACACTCATGCGCCGCGCCATGGAGCAGGCCAACCAAAATGTCTCTGGTGCTGCACGCATACTCGGACTTACCCGCCCGGCCCTGGCCTACCGGCTTAAAAAATCCGGCATCCTCGCCGAAAACTGAAAGCAAACCCCATCGGGCAACAGGGATGTTGCGACGACCGAATCCCACCTTATGAAATAAGCAATCCGCCTCTTGGTTTGATCATTTGATTAAAATCAAACTTTTCTATCGGCCTGATAGCGCGTCCAAACGACCAGTTAAATTCTGAATTAATTATTTATTTTCAGATAGTTAAAAAAGCCTTAAAGGACATGGCATACCGGTTGCTCTCTCACCGTCAGTCGCTTTTTCACAAAAACAAAGACGGTGACAGAAAATGCAAAATACCCCTCTGCGCTCATGGCGCACTGTCGGTACAGCGATCGCAATAGCCAGTAGTTCATCGCTGCTGCTGACGGGTTGCGAAGCGCCCCTCAATCTCGAGGCGGTGCGCCAGGTTTCCGAACAATCCTCCAAGCGCACAGACTTCTACCAGTCCATGGTCCGGAACGATCAGGTCATTGTCGTTACTGGCAACGACGGTGTACTGCTTACCAGCCGGGATAACGGCGAAACCTGGAAGAGACAGGCACTTAATTCCACAGCAAGCTTTCTGGCTCTGGATGTCTGCCCGGACAACTCATTTATCGGACTGACCTTCGACAACCAGGTATGGCAAGGCAATGTCCAGGGAAGCCTCTGGACCCCGCACCCGTTGCCGAGCCAGGAACAAATGTTGACCGTGGCTTGTGCCCCTGACGGAAGTTGGTGGGCAGCAGGCAGCTTTACCACCATCCAGTACAGCTCTGATCTGGGCCAGAACTGGGATGAAACCTCTCTTTACGAAGACGCCATCATCAACAACCTGCAGTTCATTAACGAGGATCAGGCCATCGCCACCGGCGAGTACGGCATGGTGCTTCGCAGCGATGATGGTGGCTTTAACTGGGATTACGCCGGTTATCTGCCGGATGAGTTCTACGCCCATACCAGCTACTTCCGCTCCATGGAGGAGGGCTGGGTTGGCGGCCTGAACGGGTTCATCTACCACACCACAGACGGCGGTGAGAGCTGGGAGCAGATGCCCACTGAGACCAATGCTCCGGTATTCGGTTTCATCCCCGGCAGCTCCGAACTCTATGCGGTTGCCGACAATGCCACCGTTCTTCAGTTGCAGGGGCCCGCCTGGAAAAAAATCTCGGAATCTGACCAGCCGCTGTATCTGCGAACCGGCCTGCTCATGCCCGAGCAAAGACTGCTTGTTGCCGGAGGTCGTGGCCTGCTTTTCGACCTTGAACTTCCTGCGGCGAACGCCGCCAGCAAAAACTGAGGATATCAACCATGCCCGGATTGCATCGTTTCACACATCTGCTGCATCTGCTGGAAGTGTGGATATTCAACAACCCTCGCAAGGTGCTTTCAGTGATCGCGATACTGACACTGATCTTCGCCCTGCGTATCCCAGGCCTGAAAATCTACACGGATTTCGCGGATCTTTTGCCTCAGCAACACCCTTACATCCAGCTGCATAACAGCATCAAGGACAGTTTCGGTGGTGCCAATGTTCTTGTGGTCGGGGTCGAGTTTTCCGACGGTGATATCTTCACTAACGACAACCTGGCCAGAATCGATCGAATCACCCAGGCGGTCGACAGCCTGCCGGGCGTCAACCACAACCTGGTTTCCAGCGTCACCCACCGCAATTCCCGGAAAATCTGGCTGACGGAAGTCGGCAGCATCAACTCCGAGCCCTATTACGACTCTACCAGCGGCGAATATTCCCAGCAGGCACTGGATGCCATGCGAGCCGATGTAGCCGCCAATCCGCGGGTTTACGGGCCGCTGGTTTCCCCCGATCTGAAGATGGCGCTGGTCAAGGCGCAGCTCATTGAAGGCAAACTGGATTACGAAGCAACCTTTGCCCAACTTCAGGAACTGCGCGCCAATGAGGCTGGCGAGGGTGTCACCATCTACGCCACCGGTCAGCCGGTGCTGGTGGGCTGGGCCTACACCTACATGGACCAGATCCTTCAGATCTTCATTTTCACGGTGCTGACCATGTTGGCACTACTCATCTTCCACTTCCGTAAAGCGTACGGTGTGCTAATCCCCCTTGGAGGCGTTCTCATCTCCACCGTGTGGGGACTTGGGATTATCAGTGTACTCGGCTACAACCTGGACCCCTTAGGTCTGGTAATCCCCTTTTTGATTGCAGCGCGAGCCATGAGCCACGGTGTGCAACTGGTCGAGCGCTACTATGCAGAAACCCTGGTACTGGGTAGCGGCCCGAAGGCCGCAAAAGCAACCTTCGACAGCCTTTTCCGGCCAGGCTCTCTGGGGGTCGTCTCTGACGCTATTGGCCTGTCGTTGATCGCCATTGGCTCGATCCCCCTGAACACCCATCTTGGCATCTACGCGTCACTCTGGGCGATCACCGTTGTATTTACCGTCCTGATCGGTGTTCCGTTGCTGCTTTCGATCCTGCCCACACCGAAAAACCCGGAAATTCGCGAAACGGCTTTACGCCACATCGGTGCCAGCTGCTCTCAAACCGTCACACGGCCAGGTGCTGCTCGGATCATTCTGGCGGTAGCTGCCATCTCCATGCTGGGTGGTTTGCTGGCTGCCTCCAATGTACAGATTGGTGATTCCGAGCCCGGCTCGCCGATCCTTTACCCCGACCACGATTACAACATCTCTTCCCGCGTAGTTAACGACCGATTCCCGGGTTCCGAGGAGCTCTACATTGTTGCCGAAACCAGTGAAAAAGGCGGACTAAAGCGTCCCGAGGTGCTTGAGGCCCTGTCTGATCTTCAGGCCCATATGCTGCTGGACCCGGAAGTGGGCGGCAGCAAGGGATTACCCGACCTGGTCAAGCAGGTGAATCGTTTGATGCACAACGATGACCCCCGCTGGTACCAGATTCCCCACGATGCCGGCTACGTGGGCGGGTTGATGTTCACGTACATGGCATCGAGTCCGGTGCCTGGCGCTCTGGATGAGTTCAACGACACCGACGATCGTGTCGCCAACCTGGTGTTCTATTACAAGGACCGTCAGGGCGAAACCATCCGTCGGGCGATTCATATGGCCAAGGAATGGATCGCTGAAAACGGAGACAGCGTTGAAGGCCTGACCATTCGACTGGCGGGCGGCACGCTTGGTGTGGCAGCTGCCATGAACGAATCAGCCTTTGAAACCAATGTGATCGTTCTGCCACTGGTCTTTCTGCTCATCTTTGCCTTCGTGATGCTGTTCTACACCTCCTGGCACGCCGGTCTGATGATGCTCCTGGCAATGCTGTTCGCCACCACCCTTACCTACGCCTACATGGGCCTGAATGGCCTGAGCATCGACATCAATACCGTACCGGTCATCGCTGTGGGAATCGGCGTAGGCATCGATTATTCGATCTACATGATGGACCGCATTCGCGAGGAAATGGCCAAGTGTGGGGACCTGCGCGAATCCGTCAGACGTGCCATTTCAACCACGGGCATGGCCATCAGTTTTACCGCACTGACCCTGATGGCCGGGATCATCATGTGGGTCATCTTCTCCAATCTTCGATTCCAGTCAGATGCTGCGCTGCTGCTGTGCGTGATGATCGTCATCAACGGCATGGCCGCCATGCTGCTGGTGCCTTCCTGGGTACTGGCCTTCAAACCGCGATTCATCACCGACGTCTACGCCGATGAAGACGGAATCCTGCATTCGGACCACAAGGAAACGAAATTAGCTCCATCCCCTGTGTTGGATTCAAGACAGGACGATGGGTTTGTGACGGGAGCGCCGTACCGGGCCTGAACCCGGTACCAAGCCCCACTAAAACCTGTAACGAGGACATGCCATGCAAACAACAATAAAAGGCCTGAGGTTCTGGTGCTGCACCCTTGCGGGTAGTGCCACCCTGGCGCTGGTTCCAATGACTACAGCCGTTGCTGCGGAAGATGCCCGCGTCAACGGTTTCTACGAAAACGCAACCTACGGGCGAGAGGGCGTCGGTCTATCCAAATTCCGTAATACGCTGCAACTGGAAGGCGAGAAACGAATTGGCGACGTGGGCATTTTCAGCAACGTTTCCATTAACGGCACATTGCGTGGCACCTATGACGGGGTGTACGACCTGAACAAGGATGAATATGGACGTACCGCTGGTGGTGCCATTCTTCTTGAAGACACCGCACTGGCGCCCAATCCTGACCCATTCGTACCCCATGGTGGCGGTATCGCTCCGACACCCAACTTCGGTTTCGACATCAATCAGAACCCCAACGACGGCATGATCGTCCTGGGTGAAAACCTGCACCCTCAGGATGGTGGTGTCGGATTTGGTGTTCCGGTGCGCCCCTGCGATGTCGACAGCCGGGGCTGTATTGATGACTACCTGGACAAGGATCTGAACGAGCTTCGTTTCCAGGAGTTCAACGACCGGGCGGATTTCATCCGTGAACTTTATGTCGATTTTGACCTGAACTTCGACAGCGGCAACGTGCTGAGCACCCGCCTGGGTAAACAGCAGGTCATCTGGGGCCGCACGGACCTGTTCCGGGTACTGGATGTTATCAACCCGGTGGATTTCTCCCGCAACAACATCTACGACGAGCTGGAAGACATCCGAATCCCCATGTGGATCCTGAAATCAGACTATCGCATGGGCCCCACCGAGGTATTCGATGGCCTGGCCTTCGACGACCTGAACTTCCAGGTGGTCTGGAACTTCGATCAGTTCCGTCCCCATGATATTGGCCAGTGTGGGCAGCCGAACGTCATTCTGGATGCAGGCTGCTTCTTCCGTGGTATGAATAATCTGTGGGAAAACGGCGGCACCGTTGCCAACTTTGCCAACGGCAGCATCGCGACAGACTTTGGCCCCGGGCAGATCGGTATCCGTGAGGCGCATCTGCCGAGCTGGAGCCTTTCCAACACCCAGCTGGGTTTGAAACTGGAAGGTGTATACGGCGATCTCGGCTTCTCTCTGAACGCCTTGACCTACCGTTCCCAGCTTCCTTCCCTCCGCGGTGGCATCCCGGCTGAGAACGCATTCACCGGCGATACCGCCGTTTGGCCAAGCCTGATCGCGTTCGATATCCACTTCCCGAGAGTAAACCTGGTCGGCGGCTCACTGGACTACTACTCCCAGGGCATCGACACCGTGTTCCGGGTTGAAACTGCCTACACCTCTGGTGAAGAGTTTGCCAATACCCTGCGCGAAAAGCTGTATTCCGAGTCTGATGTCGTTCGCTACGTCGTGGGGGCCGACAAGAACATATTTATCCCTGCCCTGAACGAGTCCCAGGCGTTCCTGTTTTCCGGTCAGATCTTTGGCCAGCACATTCTTGACCACGAACGCGAACAACGTCTGCTGGGCGAAGCCGGCATTCCAGACTGGGAACAGAACTGGATTGCGACCCTGTTGATCAAGGGTTTCTACATGAATGGCCGTCTTAGCCCACAAATCATTACCGCCCACGACGTCCGTGCCCAGGCAACTGCAGTTGCACCGTCAGTGGAGTGGCTGGTTAACGACAACTTCAGGCTCACAGCCGGCGCAAACTTCAAGGTCGGCGATGGTGCCCGCAAGTTTGACGATTGCCGCACCTGTAACCCCTGGGATCCGTTCACCGCCGCCTATCCTGGCCAGCCTGCGGGTGAATCTGCCGGTCTTTCCGGATACGAACCCCTTGGCCGCTTCCAGTCAGGACCGATCGGCATGGCCCAGAAAGAAGACGAAATCCAGCTGACCGCACGTTACAGCTTCTGATAACGAGGAACCAAAATGACTACGACAAAGAACAAATCCGTTTTTAGATGGCTGATGGCTGGCTGCACGGCAGGCCTGATGTCGACAGCGCTAATGGCCGATGAGGCAGTTATTACCAACTCCTTCTATCCCTACAACACAGAGACACCGAGCTTTGATGGACTAAAAGCAGGAATGGTCATTGACCAGAGCAACGTTGCCCAGTTCAAGGACGCCATCGATCCCGCATTCTACGGTTTTATCGAGCAGGGCATGACCACCATCACCGTAGGCGAGACCACCTCCTTTGATCTGCATCCGAACTATGTCGAAGCTACGCGGGTTTCGCTGGGACAAGTGTCTCTTGGAAACGAGGTGGGCGAGATCAGTGGCTGGAGGGCAGGCCGCCCCTTCCCCGAAGAACCTGACGCCAACGATCCACGAGCCGGCGAAAAGCTGGCCTGGAACTACAAGTATGGCTATAACTGGGGCGACAGCGCGGCTATCTACCCGTTCTACTGGAAATACCGGGACATGGACTCTGGCAAGGTGGAACGCACTATCAAGTTCAACTTCCACTTCCTGAACTATAAAGGCCGGGTCATCCAGGAACCGACGCCGGAAATCACGCCGAACCCGTCTGACCTGTTCCGGGCGATTTATGTGCAGGTACTGGACCCGGCTGATGTCCGCAACACCCAGCTCCTGATCCATCGTGCAGCGGACGATCTGAAGCGGGACAACTCCTGGCTGTACCTGGGCTTCCAGCGTCGGGTCCGTCGTCTGGCAACTGGCCAGGTCACTGACGCGTTTCTCGGCTCTGATCTGATGATCGAGGACTTTGAGGGCTATAACGGCCGGATTTCAGACATGAACTGGACCTACAAAGGCACTCGCTACATGCTGATGCCCTTCTACAACCACAATGATCTTACGCTGGATGCCGAAACCCACAGCGACAGTGATGGTTATCAGGTTGTGTCCTTCAGTGGCCAGGGTGGCTGTTTCCCGGATATCACCTGGCAGCTGCGCAAGGTCTACGAAGTTGAATCCGTTCCTGTGGACGAGAGCCATCCGCTCTCAAAGCGTGTTCATTTCATGGACGCACAAACCTTCACCATTCCCCGAACCGTGTCCTATGACCGCAAGGGTAGCCTCTGGAAGACCTTTACCATTGGCCAGGCACACCCCGATCACCACCTGCCGAAAAACAAGGGCAGCGGTGTGTCCATTGACGACAGCTTCAGCATGATTGATGTCCAGGCCAGCCACTGCACCACCGGCCAGTTCAAGGGACAGGTTGATCCGGAACTGTCGCCGCCCCAGATGTTCAACGTTCAACACCTCCGGGCAACCGGAAGCTGATCCACGGATCTTTGTTGCTTCTCCATTGGGCCCGCTTCTGCGGGCCCCTTTTTTGGATCATTGAGGATATTGAACATGATGGATAGCCAATCAACTGCCAGCGAACAAGGTTCAACAGATCCTCTGACAGTTGTCGTCTCTCGGCGGGTCAAAAAAGGCAATCAGGAAGAGTTCGAGGCTCTCAGCAGCAAAATGACCGAACGAGCATCCCGTTTTCCGGGATATCTCGGTACCGCCATGTTCAGGCCGGCCTCAGAGGACGACCCGGAATACCGCATCGTATTCAAGTTCCACGACCGGGAATCCCTTGCTGCATGGGAAGCTTCCAATGAGAGAGCGGAGCTGCTGGAGCAGATAGAAAGTTTGCTGGTTCAACCCAGTGAGCGGGAAGTCACTTCGGGAATCGTCACCTGGTTCACTCTGCCAGGCCAGAATCCGGTGACGCCACCACCCAAATGGAAGATGACCCTTGTCAGTTGGCTGGCACTCTATCCGGCTGTCACGCTCGTCTTCGTAATGTTCGGAGACTGGTTGGCACAGATACCGCTTTTTGTACGAACACTGCTGGTCACCGCGGTGGTGATGCTGTTGATGAGTTATGTGCTCATGCCGAGAATGACTCGCTGGTTCGCATTCTGGTTGTTTCCCAAGAAAGGCGACTCATCCCGATGAGCAAACGACCTCTTGAACCACATCGGCCAGCAATGGGCATGGAGCAGGCCAAACCGGCCTGACCTGCTCACGACTGCATCAGTTTAGAAATGAATAACCGTCCGGATGCTCTTACCCTCATGCATCAGGTCAAACGCCTTGTTGATGTCTTCCAACGGCATTTCATGGGTAATGAACACATCCAGCGGAATCTCGCCCCTCTCGGCTTTCTCCACGTAGCCCGGCAGTTCGGTGCGACCTTTTACACCGCCGAAGGCTGAGCCACGCCAGACGCGACCCGTCACCAACTGGAACGGGCGGGTACTGATTTCCTCACCGGCACCGGCAACACCGATGATGGTGGATTCGCCCCAACCTTTGTGACAGGCCTCGAGCGCCGCACGCATCAGCTTCACATTACCCACGCACTCGAAGGTGTAGTCGGCGCCACCATCGGTCATCTCGACAATCACTTCCTGAATCGGCTTGTCATGGTCATTGGGATTAACCACGTCGGTGGCGCCCAGCTGTTTGGCGATGTCGAATTTACCCGGGTTGATGTCGACGCCGATGATCCGACCCGCCTTGGCCATCTTGGCTCCGATGATCGCCGCCAGGCCGATGCCACCCAGGCCGAAGATGGCCACAGTGGCGCCTTCCTCAACCTTGGCAGTGTTCAGCACCGCACCGATACCTGTGGTCACGCCGCAGCCGAGCAGGCAAACCTTGTCCAGGGGCGCTTCCTTGGGGATCTTGGCCAGGGAGATTTCCGGCAGTACGGTGTACTCGGAGAACGTCGAACATCCCATGTAGTGATACAGCGGCTGGCCATTGTAGGAGAAGCGGGAGGTACCGTCCGGCATCACGCCCTTACCCTGGGTTGCACGAACAGCGCCACACAGGTTGGTTTTACCGGATGTACAGAATTTGCACTCGCCGCACTCAGCCGTATACAGGGGAATGACATGATCCCCCACTTCCAGATTTTTTACGCCGGACCCAACGGCTTCGACAATGCCGCCACCTTCGTGACCCAGAATGGTGGGGAACAGGCCTTCCGGATCCGCACCGGAGAGCGTGTAGGCATCGGTATGGCAAACACCAGTGGCAACGATGCGCACCAGAACCTCGCCCTCCTGGGGCGGTGCAACGTCAACTTCGACGATTTCTAGCGGTTTGTTGGCTTCAAAGGCCACCGCGGCACGGGATTTGATCACTTTCGGCTCCTTGATTGCTATGGCGCAGGTATTTGATTACGACCTTTCAGCCGTGACTGTTTGAATCATTCTAGCCGACTTGGCAGTGGCCATGTTGCGATTCAGAGGCTCCGAAATCTTTTCTGGATCTGGAGCGTATCTACAGGGCAGAATCAAAAGGTTGAGGAGCTCTTACGTTGCACACGCTTTACTGGTTTACACGGGACCTTCGCCTGCACGACAACGCCGCTCTGCTGGCCGCTTCAAAGTCCGACATGCTGCTCTGCGTCTACGTGGTGGATCCGCGCTGGTTCGCACCCGGCCCCCTGCAAAGCAAAGCCATGGGCGACCACCGCTGGCGTTTTCTCTGGCAAAGCCTGATGGCGCTTGAACGAAGCCTTCGGCCGTTGGGGCAGAGACTCCATATTGCCTATGGCGAGCCGGAAACGGTCATCCCGGAACTTACCCACGCTCACAGCATTGAGCGCATCGTTCGCTCCCGCCTGCCGGGCACCCAGGAAGCCGGCCAGTGGCGAGCCATCAAGGACAAACTGCCCAAGACCCTGTTCCAGCAATTCGAGACACTGAGCATGTTCACCGAAGGCTCCCTGCCGATGGCTCTCGAGGATTTGCCGGATACCTTTTCCCAGTTCCGCAAGCAGGTTGAGAAAACCGGTGAACGCTGCTCAGAACGGTTGAGGATTCGCACGCTGACGGCCCTGCCCCCACCGCCCGGCTTTCCGGAAGACAACCGGGGCGACTGCCCGCCCATACCAGAGCCGATGCACCCGTTGCAGTTCATGGGCGGTGAAGCGGCAGGCCTGGGTCGGCTGAAGGAATTTCTCTACGACAATCACAGCATCGACCGCTACAAAGAGAACCGCAACGCTCTGGATAGCTGGGATGCCTCCTCCAAATTCTCGCCCTGGCTGGCCAACGGGTGCCTCTCGGTTCGGGAAGTGGCAGAAACCATCACCGAATATGAAGCCAGTGAGACCAAAAACGAGTCCACCTACTGGCTCTGGTTCGAACTGCTGTGGCGGGAATACTTCTACTGGTACGCCCTGAAACACGGCGCCAACCTGTTCCGCCGGGATGGCGTCCAGCGCAAACGTCGGCATGGCACCTTCTACGGCCACCGTTTCAAGGCCTGGTGCCAGGGCAACACAGAATACCCGATCGTAAACGCGGCCATGAATCAGCTGCGGGAAACCGGTTACATGAGCAATCGGGCCCGGCAACTGGTGGCAAGCTGTTTCATTAATGAACTGGGCCTGGACTGGCGTTACGGGGCGGCATGGTTCGAGGAGCAGTTGATCGACTATGATGTGGGGAGCAACAACGGCAACTGGCAGTACCTGGCTGGCGTAGGGGCGGACCCGAGAGGCCTGCGGCAGTTCAATCTGGAAAAACAGACGCAACAGTACGATCCCACCGGCACCTTCATTGACCGCTGGGGCGGACACGCGGAACAGCCCGTAGGTTTACACACAGTGGATGCGGCAGACTGGCCCCTGTAGTAAAAGGCAAATAGCCATGACGAATCGGACCGACAACGAAAGCACCAGCACAGCACGGGAAACCCTGGCCCGCATCATCGACACCAGCTCACCGGCAACCTTGCTGAGCTGCGGCAGCCTGGCAACCGAAATGTCGCGAATCTGGCAGAAACACCAGGAAGGTGTGGACGTGCACACCCTGGACACATCCGATCCGAACGCCAGCCTGGTGCTCGAAAGGGTCGTAGACTTGGCTCTGGTCACCGAAACTCTGGAGCATCTGCCCCACGATGAGGGCGCCCTACTATTGGGGCAGCTCAGGAATTACGGCACCCATCAGATTGCCGTTCTGGTGGGAGAGACTCCTGACTGGGCCTTTACCGATTTCATCGGCCTCGGCTTTCGTCGCCATGCCGAACTGGAAAATGATAACGGCGCACTCACGCTGTATACCTACAATCTGGATACTTACAACCACAAACGGGCCTGGAACAATCCAGAGAACTGGGCCAATCCGGAAATGTGGGGCAAAGCATGGTGGTAGAAAGCGCGGTAGTGAACAGTCCGTCCTCCCAGAAACTCAAACCGAGCACGATCCGGATCGGCACCCGGTACCGGGCCAATCGGCTGAAAGGCCCCTACGACGCCATTGTGATCGGCTCCGGCATCGGCGGGCTGACAACAGCCGCGTGCCTGGCGAAAGCCGGCAAGAAAGTCCTGGTGCTTGAACAGCATTACACCGCCGGCGGCTATACCCACAGCTATGCCCGAAACGGCTACGAGTGGGACGTGGGCGTCCATTACATCGGCGACATGGGCTCTCCCCACACCCTGGGGCGCAGGCTGTTCGATTACATCACCGACGGCAAGCTGGAATGGGCACCCATGGACGAGAACTACGACCGGTTCTTTCTGGGTGACAAGGTCGTGAATTTGCGGGCCGGCAAGGAAGGGCTGCGGCTCTCATTGCTGGATGCCTTCCCGGATGAGCAGGAGGCCATCGACAAGTATGTGAAACTGCTGGGCAAGGTGGCGGATGGCATGCAGTGGTATACACTCTCCAAGCTGACACCCGGGGTTCTGAGTCCGATAGTACACAAAGGTCTGGATGTGGCCCTGCCGGACTGTTTTAACAAAACAACCTGGGAAGTTCTGAGCGAATTGACCGACAACCAGGAACTGATCGGTGCCATAACCGGCCAGTGGGGCGATTGCGGCGTCACGCCCAGGCAATCGAGTTTCATGGTTCATGCCTTGATCGCCAAGCACTACCTCTACGGCGGTTTCTATCCCGTCGGCGGTGCCTCGGAGATCGTGAAAACCATTATTCCTGTCATTCAGCAGCCCGGCGGCGAGGTATTCACCTACGCCGACGTCACCGACATCCTGGTGGAGAAAGGCAAGGCAACCGGCGTGCGCATGGCCGATGGCGAGCAAATCCGGGCACCGCTAGTGATCAGCAACGCCGGTGTAATCAACACCTTCGAAAAACTGCTGCCAGCCGATGCGGCGGAAAAGGTTGGCTACAAGAGCAAACGCCGGCACATTATTCCCTCCATGCCCCATATCGGGCTTTATATCGGCCTGAAAGGCACGCCGGAAGCACTCGGCCTGCCCCGCACCAATTTCTGGATCTATCCCAGCGCCGATCACGACGACAACGTGCAACAGTTCCTGGATGACCCGGAAAACACCGAGTTTCCGGTGGTGTATATCTCCTTCCCGGCTGCCAAGGATCCGGATTACCAGAACCGTTGGCCGGGCACCTCCACCATCGAGATTGTGGCACCGACCACCTGGGAGATGTTCGAACCCTGGCAGGACACCATCTGGGGCAAGCGTGGCGAAGACTACGAGGCCCTGAAGCAGGAAATCACCGACCAGTTGCTGGAAGTGATGTACGAGAAACTGCCGCAGCTACGGGGCAAAGTGGATTACGTGGAAACCTCCACGCCACTTTCCACCGCCTGGTTCTGCCGCTATGGCCGGGGCGAGCTGTACGGTCTGGACCACAACCCGGAGCGCTTCGAACAGGACTGGCTGAAACCGAAAACCGACATTCCCGGGCTTTATCTCACGGGCCAGGACATCCTCACCTGTGGCGTAGTGGGTGCGATGATTGGTGGTCTGGTCAGCACCCTCGCCATTCAGGGCTGGCGCGGAGCCGGGTTGGCTAAGCGTATTTTCGTGGGGTGACAGGGGTTGCCCAGACCGATCTGTGCCGATTGCGGCATGCACCGCAATATCTGTGTCTGCGAGGCCTGCGCCCCGGTGCCCAACCGCACCAGGGTGTCGGTGCTCCAGCATCCAACGGAAGCTGGCCACCCCAAAGGTACGGTCCGCATACTAGGCCAGTGCCTTAAAAACCTGGAAGTTTTCTGCGGCGAGACGCCGGAGGATTTCCGTGAGGCCGGTTTCGAAACCGACACTGTAACCGGGAATTCAGCCCTGCTGTTTCCGGGGCCCGGCAGCGACAGCCTCGAATCCTCAGATCTGAGCGACATCAACCACTGGATTATTCTCGACGGCACCTGGCGCAAAGCCGCCAGAATTCTTCACCAGAACCCGGCACTGGCGGCGCTGCCCCGCTTCCATTTCGCCAGCCCTCCGGCGTCTGCCTACGCCATCCGTAAGGCCCCGGGTGAGAATCATCTGGCCACAGCAGAGGCGGTGGCCTATCTGCTCAACGTGGTCGAGCCGGACCTGAATACCCGGCCAATTTCCCGGGCAATGCGCACACTGGTGGACAAACAGTTCGCCCAGATCCCGGCCCGGCTGCACAAGCACTATCAATAAACCCGGCCGGGTGAGACGAGCGCCCGGTCCGCACGTAATCTCCGGAAACCTGATCAAAACCGAGAGCAGCCCATGTCCGAGCAATTTGACCCGGCAGACCTCTCCCGCATCATCGAAATGGCGTGGGAGGACCGCACACCCTTCGAGGCCATCGAAGCCCTCTATGGCCTTCGCGAAAAGGATGTCATCCGCCTGATGCGTCGCGAGCTCAAGCCTGCCAGCTTCCGGCTCTGGCGCAAGCGGGTAACCGGGCGCAACACCAAACATCGCCAGCTACGGCCTGAGGGTGTAAACCGTGGCTATTGCCCGACCCAGTACAAGCACCGATAAACGCCTTGCCATTGGCATTGACGACGAAGCTGCGCGATCATGAGCATTCAGGCATCAAGCAAGTGAGGAACCCTCTCGATGGCATTGTTCAACCAGAAAAACGCCCGCAAACAGTTGGACGCCGAGGCGGGCAAGGTGCATCGGGCGGATCTGGAAACGCTGCTGGACCACCAGCGCAGTATTGAAGAGAAAGTGAAAGGCAGCGGCAAACTGTCTCGTTTCAGCGCCGACATCAAGCTGATGTTTTCGATGATCCGCGATTACTGGTACGGCAATTACCGGAGCGTTCCGTGGAAAACGATCGCAGCGGTGGCGGGCGCGCTGATCTATGTGATGAACCCCCTCGATGTAATTCCCGACCTGATTTTCGGATTCGGACTGGTGGACGACGCCGGCGTTGTCGCGCTGTGCCTGAAACTGGTGGAGTCCGATATTCACCGCTATGCTGCCTGGAAAGAACAGCAGGAAGAACTGGAAAGAACCCGTCAGACGAATTGATTAAATTCTGATCTGAAGGTAATCTCACACCCCTTCTCAGCCTCGCTCAAACCAAATCTGGAGATACCGTGGATTTCGCCACTCTTATCGGTCTTGTTGGCGCAATTTTGCTCATTGCTTCGGCTGTTATTCTTGGCGTCTCTCCGTCCGTTTTCATCAACCCACCATCCCTGCTGATCGTTATCGGCGGCACTATGCTGGTTGTTCTGGCCAAGTTCAGCTTTGCTCAGTTCCTGGGCGCTTTTAAAGCCGCTGCCCGCGCCTTCAAGTTCAAGCTCCCGGAAACCCAGGCAAGCATTGAAGAGCTGGTGGACATCGCCAACGTAGCTCGTAAGGAAGGGGTTCTTGGGTTGGAAGACCGAGAGATCAGCAGCCCCTTCCTGGCCCAGGGTATCCAGATGCTGGTGGACGGACAGGACGGGAAAACCATCAAGGAGCTTCTGAACAAGGAGCGCCTGATGACCCTCGACCACAACCGCTCCGGCGCCAAGGTCTTCACGGCCATGGCGGACGTGGCGCCGGCAATGGGCATGATCGGCACCCTGATAGGTCTGGTTCAGATGCTGTCGAACATGGAAGACCCGAAATCCATCGGCCCGGCCATGGCCGTTGCCCTGCTGACCACGCTTTATGGCGCCATGATTGCCACCATGATTGCCACCCCGATTGCCGACAAGCTTTCTCTGCGAATGACCGAGGAAGCGCGCATGCAGTCGCTGTACATTGATGCCCTGGTGGCCATCCAGGAGGGCACCAACCCACGCATCATCGAGCAGATGCTTTCAAGCTACCTGCCGCCCAAGGAACGTGAAAAAGTGGCCGAAGCAGAAGGCGCGTAACCATGGACGAGTTGCCAGAAGAGGAAAAACCGGGGATTCCGGCGTGGGTTGTTACCTTCGCTGATCTTATGTCCCTGCTGATGTGCTTCTTCGTTCTGTTGCTGTCCTTTTCGGAGATCGACGCCCAGAAGTTCAAGCAGATCGCCGGTGAACTCTCCAAGGCCTTCGGCGTTCAGCGGGACGTGCCCGCCCTGGAAATCCCCAAGGGCACCAGCCCCATCTTCGACAAGTTTTCGCCCGCACCGCCAGAGCCTACCGTGGTCAACGAGGTCAAACAGACCACCACCGAGGACGACCCGGAACTTCAGACCCTGAAAAGCCCCACCGACATGGCCGTTGAAGCCGCCATGGAGAAACAGCTGCAGGAAACCATGGACGAGATCCTGCAAGTTCTGGAACCTGCAATCGCCGATGGGCGCATCAATGTGAGCGAGGATCAGCGGCGAATCGTGATTCGGGTTGAGGAAAAAGGTTCTTTCCCTTCGGGCTCGGCTCAGCTGACCTGGGAATTCGAGGGCCTGCTGCTGGATATGGCGGAGGTAATTGAAGGCATTCCCGGTGACCTGACGATCGAGGGACACACCGACAACGTGCCTATCCGGACCGACCGTTTTTACAGTAACTGGGACCTCTCCGCCGCCCGTTCAGCCGCCGTTGCCAACGTTCTGGTCGCCCGGGACCAGGTGGAACCCGCCCGTCTGTCCGTCACCGGTCTGGCGGATACCGAGCCGCGGGTACCCAACACCTCTGCGGAGAACCGCGCCAAGAACCGGCGCGTGGAAATCATCATTGATCTCTCCGGCCCGATGCAGGAACAGGAAGTGCGCCTCCGGGAACTGATCCAGTCCGAATCAGATGATGCCGAATCCAGTCTAGGGATCGAATCCGACAGCTCGACACCAAACGAAATCAGCTGGTAAGCGCACTCTATTTTGGTGCGCTGCAGGCCAAAACGCACCGCATTAGTGCATTATTAGACTAAAAATAGTACCTCACATTTCTGAAAGCCCACTTAACTACCCTTCAGCTCTTGACATGCCTTGTTTTGGAACAGCTCTTGCTTCAGCTGCACCTCAACAATGCACAAGCCAACGTAAACGGCCCGATAGAGGCCGGACACACAACATCAGGAGCGAAAACCCGTGGACATCACGAGTGCAGTACATACCCTGACCGAAAGCGCCAACACGCTGTTCATCCTTATCGGCGCCATTATGGTGCTGGCCATGCATGCCGGCTTTGCCTTCCTGGAAGTGGGCACCGTTCGCCACAAGAACCAGGTCAATGCCCTGGTCAAGATCATGACCGACTTCGGCATCTCCGCCGTGGCCTACTTCTTTATCGGCTATTACATTGCCTACGGCAGTCATTTCATGAACGGCGCCGCCGAACTCACCGCTGCCAACGGCTATGATCTGGTGAAGTTTTTCTTCCTGATGACGTTCGCCGCGGCCATTCCAGCCATCGTGTCCGGCGGTATTGCCGAACGCGCCAAGTTCTACCCGATGCTGATTGCCTCAGGCCTGATTGTCGCCTTTATCTATCCCTTCTTTGAGGGGCTGATCTGGAACGGCAACTATGGTTTCCAAGGCTGGCTGGAGAACCAGTTTGGTGCATCCTTCCACGACTTTGCCGGCTCCGTTGTAGTGCACGCGGTGGGCGGCTGGATCGCCCTGGCGGCCGTGCTGGTTCTGGGCGCACGAAATGGGCGCTACCGCAACGGCAAGGTGGTGGCCTTTGCCCCCTCCAACATCCCCTTCCTGGCTTTGGGCGCCTGGATCCTGACCGTTGGCTGGTTTGGCTTCAACGTGATGTCGGCGCAGACCCTGGACGGAATCAGCGGCCTGGTCGCCGTCAACAGCCTGATGGCGATGGTCGGCGGTATCCTGGTATCCATGCTGCTGGGCCGAAAAGACCCGGGCTTTATCCATAACGGTCCGCTGGCTGGACTGGTAGCGGTTTGTGCCGGCTCTGACCTGATGCATCCGGTGGGAGCACTGGTGACTGGTGGCGTAGCAGGCGCCATCTTCGTTTACCTGTTTGAATGGGCGCAGGCCAAGATCGAACGGCTGGACGATGTTCTGGGTGTCTGGCCCCTGCACGGTGTTTGTGGTGTCTGGGGCGCGATTGCCTGCGGCATTTTTGGTCAGGAAGCGCTCGGTGGCCTGGGCGGTGTCAGCCTGATGTCACAGATCATTGGCTCAGTGGCCGGCGTTGTGGTGGCCTTTGTTGGCGGCCTGATAGTTTATGGAGCAATCAACGCCATCTCCGGCTTGCGCCTCACCGAGGAGGAAGAGTTCAACGGGGCGGATCTGAGCATTCACCGGATTGGTGCAAACGCGGTCGAATAACCCGGTTCAGCCCCGGCTCACTCGCCGTATCCGGTCAGTTCCATGTAGCCAACGCCCCCATGGCTGCCGGATACGGAAACCGGGCTCTCCCAGTACGGGTAGAGCCCACTATTCAGATAGTCTCCAGGAGGTGCCGACACCTCCAGATTCACTCCGTAATCCGGCACTTCCAGACGCCACTGGCGGGGAAAACCCTCAGCCTCTGGATTGGTTGGGTGAAGGCGGAGCTGGTCGGGCTGAAGCGCAACCGGCTCACCCTTGTCTGGAATCCAGGTACCTGCCCGAAAGGCACCATCGTCCTCTCTGAGCCGGAAAGCCATCAGCTTGTCACCCGAGTCCAGATGCAAGGCGAACCAGTCCCAGCCCTGCTGGCCGGATTTGAGAAACTGGCTGCTCCACTCCCGATCAAACCAGCCCTTTCCTGTGACCTCCAACGTCTGGTCGCCAAGGGTGACGGTGCCCTCTATCTGCAGGTCCACCAGGCTGAAATACATGGAACCCTCACCATCCGCAGACTTGGCGCTAAAGCCGTTATCGCCGTGGGCAACAGGCTCGCCATTGACCGAGAGGGATAAGTCGTAGGACCAACCGTCCGCCGCCACCTTCAACCGCCAGACTTCATTGCCGGAGCCAGCCTCAAGCTGCCAGTCGTCCAGCCAGACAGCCAAAGGCGCTGCCCGCGCGCCGGCATGGCCGACATCGCCCCGGGCCAATTTCTCCGCGAAGTAATGTTGGGCATCAAAGCTCACCGCAGCATGGGCCATCCAGGCCGCTTCCAGGGGCCAGTTAATTGCGTCCGGGAGCTCAGCGCCTGCCTGCCTCGGCTTGATTGCCTGGCGGAACTGTGTCCATTGCAGGCCCAATGGCTCTTCATCCGCGGTCTTCAGATTGGCAGTGAGGTACCACCACTCAATCCGATGCTGCGGGTGGGGGCCGAAATCACCAGGAAATGTCAGCCGGTCTCCCGGGCCGGGCTGCAAAAAAGGCACGCCGGATTCGTTTTCTGCGACACCGGCCAGTCCGGCAAACCCTGCCTCCTGATGTGGTTCCGAACACCCGGCCAGAACCACGGCGAACCAGATGAAGATCCAGCGCCTCATCGCTCACCTCCCGCCAGGGCATTGGCGTTTACGGGTGCGACCGTCGGTGATTTCAGCTGGCGGCTCATCAGCAGGGCAATGCTGAGGCCGATCAACAGGCTGAGCACGCCGAGCTCCAGCCAGAATCGCGGGTACACAGCCATCGGCAGGGACCAGCCAAACGCGATGGGATTAATCCGATGCACCAGAACCCAGGTCAGCCAGACGCCAAGCGGCAGGGCCAACAGGGCAACGGCTCCGGTCAGCGACACCGACAACCGGATCAGCTGGGCAGAAGCCTGCCTTCGTGACAGCCCCCACACCACAAGCAGCCGGAAATACCAGGCCCGGGTCGAGAAAAAGACCCAGCCCATCATCAGCAGCGCGATGGCCGCCAGTACCAGGGTCAGGGTGGTCATGGCCCGGGTCAGCAGAAATGTCTGATCGAAAATGGCGGAGGCGAGTTCTTCTATCGCCCGGTTGTCCCGGACCGTCAACGCTTCGACCTGCCATACCCGCTGCAATCCATCGATCACGTCCTCGATGGATAGATTGCCCGGCGATATCGACAGGCTCTGAAAGCCGGCGGCAAAGTCTGCAGGAAGAACCGAAGGATGAATCAGGATCTCGCCGGCGGGACGCCCATAATCCGGGTAGATGGCCAGCACAGGAAATTCGAACGACTGGCTTGCGAGGGTTACCTGCAGGGTCTGGCCGACCTTTACATCCTGCCGGCGCGCCAGCTGTTCATTCACCATCACGCCCTGGCCCTGCTGCAGGCTTTGCCAGGGCCGCGGCGCTGATTCAAACAACTGCCAACCGGTCACCAGCGGGCCAACCGGGCCGATAGCAAAGACGTCAACTCTGGCATTCCCCTCATCCTTGCCGCCCAGCAGAGTTGCCCGGCCCCGAATGACCCGGTGCCACAGCCCGGACGCTGCGAGCTCCGGCTGGTCAGCGAGCCAGTCGACCGCCAGGGTTGGATCCGCTGATTCAGGGACTTCGATGTAATAATCCGCTTCCAGTCTCTGAGAAAGCCATCGGTCAAAGGTGCTTTCAAAAGTGGTCACCAGTGCCTGCACCGCCAGAACCATCGCCATGGCGAACTGCAGCGCTACCAATGGCAGTGCCAGGCGACGAGCCAGCACTGAAAGCTCCCGGTGGCGCCATCGTGCCTGTAGATCCCTGTCGTGGCCGGACCGCCAGTCTGCAAGCCAGGCAATCAACCTCGGCGCGAGAATGCCGGCAGCCACGAATACCATGGCCACAGCAATGAAAAGCCAGAGCAGATCCGTAACCCAAACTGACAAGGCAAGGCCGGCCAGAAGCACCAACAACACCAAGCCGCCGGAACGTCGGTTGCCTCCCGCAAGCCCCCGGGCCAGTGGACGGAGGAAATCCGCCAGGCAAGCCACCAGGACTACGGCCATCATGATGACTAGCGGCACCAGCCAGCTCCCGCCCTGGCCTGCGTACAACGGCTGATCGAACAGCCCTTCGAGCGCCTGTCCGAAGCCACTGCCCAGGCCAGTGGCCAGCCAGCGGCCAAGCCAGATTCCGGGCACAACACAAACCAGGGCCAGCATCAGGATCTCGACAACGAGCAGGCGATTCACACGGCCTTGAGGAACGCCAAACCGATGCAACAGGGCAAAGCTGTCCCGACGCTGGGCCAACCCGAGCACATAAACACTGCGCACGAGCAAGGCGGTAATCAGGAGAACCAGAACTCCGAGGGCATCCAGATTCAGCAGGAAACTGTCACCCAGCTCACCGGTGTCCGGGCCAACGCTGAAAGGCACCAGCTGATAGCCGGATGGCAGATCGCCGATGGTGTGATCTTCGGATACCAGCAACGACAGCTCGCTGCCCTGATCGCGGGCGAGTTCAGCCGCTTCACTGATATCCACAAAGGGCCGGCCATCCAGCTCCCCACCCCAGGGTGCCTCTTGCCCCCCAGGAGCCTGAAAACAGCCTGTTGCCAGAGGGTCGACACCCACCACGCGCCCGCCCTCCGGCGAGGAAACCTCCAGCCAGGGCATGACACACAGCCCCGCTCGTCGCAGCTCGACGAAGTGGTCCACAGTCAGGGGGTTACCATCTCTGCGGACTACCTGCTGGCGCTCGGCCACGGCCGATTCGCTCTGATCGAGACTGGCCCGGGCCTGGCTGGTGAGATGATGAACGCCTGTCCAGAGCATGGTGGCAAGCACGATCATGGCGGCCAATGCCAGAAGCTGAAGCGGGTGACGACGGTAGTGGCTGAACAGAGCGGCCGACAGGGTCATGGCGGGCTCAGGTTTCCGGCAGATGGGCAAGATCCAGGTGCTGGCTGCAGCGGGTGGCCAGTTCCGGATCGTGGGTGGCGAGAATCAGACCGCAACCATGTCGGGTCTGCAACTCGAAGAGCTGCCCGATCACCGCCTCGGCGGTATGCCGGTCGAGGCTGCCTGTGGGTTCATCGGCAAGGATCAGGGCTGGCTTCATGGCAAACACCATGGCCAGTGCTGCGCGCTGGCGCTGTCCGCCGGACACCTGATCCGGGAAACGGTCGGCAAGTTCGCCGATGCCCAGTCGCTCGAGCCAGTCCTGACAGCCATCCTCGGATTGGCCGGCAAGCCGGGCCCGAAAACGGACATTGTCCAGCAATGACAGGGCGGGCATCAGATTCGCTTCCTGGAAAACCACACCGATCTGCTGCCGGCGTAGATCGCCCCAGCGCGCGTCAGCCTTTCTGCCGGCCTCCATTGACCGGGTATCGAACGTCTCGCCGAGCACATGAACTACCCCTGCATCTGGTTTTTCCAGGCCACACAGGATGTTCAACAGGGTGCTTTTACCGGAACCCGAGCGACCGGTCAGCGCCAGTGACTCACCTGCATCAAGATGCAGTGAGAGATTCACAAGCACCGGCACGGGCTCATCACCACTTCGAAACTGCTTGTTCAGGCGTCGGGCCGAAAGCAAAGAATCCACCATAGTTTTCCTGTCTGACTATTTGAGGCAACGCCTCTGACCGGCCAATCGGAGCCTGCTTGTCAGTCAGCTGCGCCGATAGGCTCAGCATAGGTTCCGTGCCGGCGCGCACGCCACTCGCGGAACTGCTCCAACCAGGACAACAACGCGGGTATTACCAACAAAACCAGCAACGTCGATAGCCCAAGGCCAAAGGCAATAGAGGTGGCCATGGGGATCAGGAACTGGGCCTGCAGGGACGTCTCGAACATAAGTGGCAACAGACCGCCAATGGTTGTCAGGGAGGTCAGCATCACCGCCCGAACGCGCTGTACCGCGGCCTCGTTGAGAGCATCGGTAATACCCAGGCCCTTTTTTCGCTGCTGGTTATAGAAGGCTACGAGAATAATGGCGTTATTGACCACAATCCCCGACAGACCGAACAGACCAAAAAGAGACAGAATGGTCAGCTGCAAACCCATCAGCCAGTGCCCCAGCAACGCGCCCACCAGGGCAAACGGAATGATGGCCATGACGATCAGCGGCAGGCTCCAGGAGGCAAAGACCCAGGCCAGCACCACGTACATGAGCGCCAGACCGATAACCAGGCCGGTTTGCATGTCTCCAAGTGTCTCCCGCTGATCGGCGGCACGGCCCTCAAAGCTGTAACGCACATTGTAGCGACTGGCAATGTCCGGCAGCGCCTCTGCCTCAAGGCTGGTCAGAATCTGGTCCGTAGTGCTGACCCGGGTGTTCAGTCCGGAGGTAACCTCCACCGCCAGCCGACCCTCGGCATGGCGCAGCGCCTGGAAGCCCTGACGGTGATCCAGGTTCATGACCTGGGTCAGGGGTACAAAACGACCGTCCGGAATCCGGATCGTGATGCGCGACAGGGTCGACAGCTGCTCCCGCTGATCCTGGGGCAGCTGCACGCGAACCTCAACTTCATCACGGCCATCCTGATAGATCTGGGCAATGCGGCCATCAAAAGCCGCCCTGAGCTGACGCCCCAGATCCGAGGTGGTCAGACCCAACGCCTCACCGTAGGCGCTGACCTGATAAATCAGCTGTTCCCTGCCCCACGGCATATCGTCTTCAACATCAAGCACGCCCGGAAGCGTCGAAAGCGCCTGGCCCAGTTCATCCGCCGCACGCTTCAGATCTTCGGCGTTCTCGCCCGTCAGCCGCACATTCACATCCCGGCCCGGCGGTCCGGCCTGGCGTTCGGAAATGGTCAGGTTGTCCAGCCCGGCCGGCGTTTCCAGCCGGCTACGCCACTCGGTAATGAATTCGGGATTACGGACCGAACGACGATCGGAGGGCACCAGTTCGATCATCATCGAACCGAGCTCGTCGCCGCTACGGGAACTGCCCTCGGCACCCTGGGTTGCGCCCCTGGTGGTGACTGCGTGCAGAATGAAATTACCACCCAAGGCCTCTTCGGTTTCATTGAGCGTTTGCTGCATCTGGGTCAGGAAATCATCCACCGTGCCGCGATCGGTGCCGGCCACAAAGCTGGCATTGGCGTAGAACACCGAAGGCTCCGGTGTCGGGAAAAAGTTGAATCCAAGGCGGCCACCGGCCAGCAGACCAATCGTTACGATAGCCAGAGCCACCGCACTCGCCACCGTGGCGCCCCGGTGTTCCAGGCTGTAACGGGAAAACCGCCGAAACCGGCCTTCCCGGAAACGGTCGAAACGCTGTTCGAAACCTCGCCGGAAGCGCTCCACGGGGCCAGGCTTTTTCGGCTCAGGTTCTGCCTCCCCCGCTTTTTTCTTGCGCCGGGGCGCAAAGGCATGCCGAAGGTGCGCCGGAAGCACGATGAAACACTCAAGAAGGGAAGCGACCAGAACGCAGATCATTACCAGAGGAATATCGCCCAGAATATTGCCGATGACACCGCCCACCACCAGAAGGGGCATAAAGGCGGCAACGGTGGTCAATGAAGAGGCCAGCACGGGCCAGACCATGCGTTTGGCCGCCCCCTCCGAGGCGTAAATCGATTCCTCGCCCATTCGCGCGTGGGCGTCAGCGTCCTCGCCCACCACAATGGCATCGTCGACGATCACCCCCAGAGCCATGATCAGGGCGAACAGCGAGATCATGTTGATCGAGCCCCCAATCAGCCAGAGCACCGCCATAGCCGCCAAAAACGCCGTCGGAATACCCACAGCCACCCACAGGGCTACCCTGCCCGGGAGAAACAGATAAAGCAGGCAAACCACAAGTACCAGGCCACCCAGGCCATTGTTCACCAGCAGCGAGATACGGTCATCCAGAAGCTGCCAAGTCTCATCATAAACCTCCAGCTTTACCGTCGGCGGCAGTACCGGCCGGGTATCTGCCAGCCAGGTCTCCAGTACTTTCGCCGCCGCCAGCGAGTTGCCATTTTCCGATCGCTGCAGTTGCAGCTCAACCGCAGGCTTGCCGTCCTTTTCGAGGGTCACCTGGCTCTCGCGGGCCTCCTGACGGATGATCGCTACATCGCCCAGGTTCAGTTGGATCCTCTCACCACTGAGCACCGGAATGTTCTCGAACTCCTGAGGGCTGCGCCGCTGTTCCACGGCGCGGAGCTCCCGGGTGGCATCCTGCTGCGCCATCATGCCTGCAGGCAGATCCCGGGAGATCGCTGCCACTCGTTCGGCAATCTGGTCCAGCGACAGGCCCAGGGTCTCCAGCCGTTCAACCGGCACATCAATACTGATCTGCTGCTCAGGCAGGCCGCGAATCGACACCCGGTCGATACCGCGCTGGAGCAGTTCATCCTCAAACCGGTAGGCCAGTTGCCGCAGCTCGCTTCGATCAACATCACCAAACACCAGCAACCGGGCTACCGGCTCGTAACGTTCTATCCGGGTTACCTGGGGCTCTTCGGCCTCGGCGGGAAAGTTGGTGAATTCGTCCACCTGCTGGCGAACATCATCCAGTGCCTGAATCGGGTTGGTGCCCTCTTCGAATTCGAGCGTTATCGAGGAAACACCCTGGGCCGAGGTGGAGGTCATTTTTTTCAGACCATCCACACTGCGCAGGCGTTGTTCAAGCGGATTCGTGATTCCCTGTTCCACGTCTTCCGCGGAGGCGCCACTCCAGACCACCCGAACACTGACGACATCCAGGGCGAAGGTGGGGAAGAACTGGATGTTCATGCGGGTCAGGGCCAGCACGCCACCGAGCAGCATGACCAGCATCACCAGATTGGCAGCGACCCGGTGATGAACGAAAAAACCGATAACGCCCTTTCTTCGCCTCATTGCGCCGCCGCTCCGGAATCCGCCACATCCACCTTGAGGCCGGTGACTGCATTGGGCAGGTGCGTGGTGATCAGTTGCGCGCCAGACACCAGGGCTTCACCGGATACCAGCAGGCGTCGCTCGCCGTTCCTGCCCCGCGCTTCGCCAATGCGTTCGATCCGGGCTCGCTCCATCCGGCCATCGGATGACAACAGGTAAACGCTATCGGCACCGTAGAGGGCGCTGAACGGAATCGACACGGTATTACTCCGCGCCGCCCGCTCAAGCGTTACCGGCATCAAACCACCCGGGCGAATGCCCTTGGGGTCTCCCTGCAATTCGAGAATGGCTTCGGTTCCGGACGGGTCACTGGTTCCGGCAAAGCGCGCCAGCCGGAACCGGTGCTGATCTCCAGCACTGGTCGCGGTCAGTGTTTCCCCGCGCGCCAGGGCATCCAGAAGCTCGGCCCGGAACATTTCCGGCACCCTGGCCCTGAGTTCCAGGCCATCCACGGGATAAAGAGAGAGCAGGGGTTCATTGCGGCTGACCTGGTCACCTGCAGCAACCTGGATATCGGTAACGATGCCATCGAAGGGCGCGGCCATGCGGGCCCGTTCGGCATCACGCCGGGTGCTGACCAGATTCGCCTCCGCCTGGGCCAGTTTCGCCTCGAGGCTCTGAAGCCGCGCCGGATGCTCTTCGATTGCCCGCTGCCGGGTATTTACCGTCAGCTCTGCCCTGGCTGCAGCGTCTGTGGCCGCTTCCAGGGCCTCGCGGGAAGCCAGATTGCGATTCACCAACGACCGGGTGCGCTCAAGCTGCCGCCGGGCGTTTTCCAGAATGGCCTGTTCGCTGGCCAGGGCGGCCTGATCATTCCGGTAACGGACCTGTTCCGATCGGATCTGGGCTTCCAGATCTTTTACCTGGGCCTCGGCCTGGGCCAACGCGGGCTGGATATCGGCCTCGTCCAATGCCACCAGAAGCTCGCCCTCATTGACCCGCTGCCCTTCCGTCACCGGCCGGGCACCGATACGGCCTGCCAGGGTTGCAGTCACTGTCAGTTGCTCCGGGGCCAGAACTTCGCCATACAGGGGCAACACCGGCGTGTGAGTGCCCGGCTCAATCTCCTGAACCTGAACACGCCAACTCCGCTCGGTGGCACTGACCTCTGCAGGCTCCGGGCGTGTCATCTTGAGAATCATAAAACCGGCGATACCGACGGCGAGAATCAATACGGGAATGAGTCGTTTGGACATTACTTGCTGGCCAGCTAAGGTAAAAAAAGCCCGTCGGGCTGTTAGGTTCAGACTACTATACAATCAAGGCTCGTTTTCGGATCGGACAAGCCTGGGTCCTGCGTCAATTTTACGCGGTGCATCCTTCATTCATGGCAACGGAGAGTATCTATCTTGGCAGTAGAACATCATGTCAATCTCCTTAACGCAACGCTGATTAACGGGCTGATCGTTGCCGTCGTGGTTCTGATCCACCACGAAGTACTGATTAATTTGAGCGGACTCCTGTCGAAAATGCGGCAGAGCCATAGGTTCCGGCTGATTGCCGCCGTGTTCGGCGTTCTCGCCGCACATACCCTGCAAGTCTGGATCTTTGCCGGTGCTTTTTACCTCATGCACCATGCCGAGGGCTGGGGCGAACTTGGCGGCAATTTCAGCGGCAGCATCCTGGACTGCGTCTACTTCTCCTTCACCACATTTACCACCGTCGGCTACGGGGATGTCGAACCCTTCGGCATACTGCGTTTCCTCACCGGCATAGAAGCGCTTTCCGGGCTGGTTCTGATCACCTGGAGTGCCTCCTTCCTGTTCGTGGAAATGCAGCGCTACTGGCCCACCCGCTAGACTTTAGTCGAAGATCGACGGTTACTTTGCACGAATTCTGATCTAATACCCGTTTCTTGCGGCATGTGCACTGTCTTTGTACATATCGCCCCAGAGCGCCGGACATCCAGACCAGACTCATGGAAAGCTACAGGGAATCACAGAAGCACCTTGCCCGCCCTTACCGCAAAGCGGTACTGAAGACGCTGCTGATCTTTACCGCCATCAGCGGCCTGCTGTTTTTTACCCTCAACGTCCAGAGAGAGAATTACCCCCTGGCCTTTGCCGAGCTTGGCATGGCCTGCTACTCGGTTTTCATCTTCTGGGCCATTGGCAACACGAGACACCTGGAACGCTGGATTCTCGCCTTTATCCTGCCGTTCTGCATAACCATGATGTTCGCATTCACATCACCGCGAGCAACCACCACGGTCTTCGCCTGGGTCCTGTTGATTCCCATCCTTTCCCACCTCCTGATGGGTCGGCGCCTGGGCCTGCTGGTATCTGCCGTGTTCATGGGCACGGCAGCCGTGATCTTCTTTTTCAAATATCACGATGCGCCGGAGATGATGCAGCCCCTGCCAATTGCCAATATGGGGCTGATGTCACTGACCATCCTCGCGTTCTCCCATATTTACGAGATCACCCGTGAGCAATCCGAATCACGCCTGCTGAAAATGGCCCAGACCGATGCACTGACCGGCCTCGCCAACCGGGCACGCCTGAGCGATGTTTTCGAACAGGAGCGCAAACGCAGCCTTCGCAACGGGACTCCGCTTTCCATGCTGGTGCTGGATCTCGACCACTTCAAACAGGTCAATGATCAGCATGGTCACGAGGCCGGCGACCTTGCGCTCAGGCATGTCGCCAGCACACTCCAGGCTTCGCTCAGAGCAACCGATCTTGCCACCCGGCTGGGCGGCGAAGAGTTCGCCATTCTGCTCACCAACACCACGGCAGACCAGGCCCATCGCGTGGCAGACAAGATCCGGAATGCCATTGAGTCAAACCCCGTTCCTTATCAGGGCCAATCCATCGGGCTCACCATCAGCGGCGGCATTGCCCAGTTTGGTCCGGACGGGGCAGACCTGCGCAGCCTGATCGGTCGGGCGGACCAGTACCTTTATCACGCCAAGGATTCGGGCCGTAACCGGATCATCAGTTCTGACAACGGTCTTACCCCCTGCCAGGCGTAACAAACTCGTTCACACCCACTTGCAACGGGCCAGCGTGTAGTAAAGCAAAGGCACGACCACTACCGTCAGCAAGGTGGACATGGCCAGGCCAAATACCAGTGATATCGCCAGGCCGTTGAAAATTGGATCATTCAGAATGAAGTAAGCACCCACCATCGCCGAAATGGCCGTAAGGGCAATGGGTTTGATCCGAACGGCGCCCGCCAGAACCACCGCCTCATCAAGCTCCACACCCTCCTCGATCAACTGCCGGATAAACACCACCAGCAGGATGGAATTGCGCACGATAATGCCGGCCAGGGCAATCATGCCGATCATGCTGGTGGCGGTGAATTCCCGCCCCAGCAGGGCATGACCGGGCATGATACCGATCAGAGTCAGCGGGATGGGCGCCATGATCACCAGCGGCAGAATATAGGACCGGAACTGGGCCACCAGCAGTACAAAGATCATAAATATGCCGACGCTGTAGGCGGCCCCCATATCCCGGAAGGTTTCGTAGGTGATCTGCCATTCGCCATCCCATTTCAGGGTGCCTTTTTCCGGCAATGGAGGCTGATCAATGAAATACTGTTCCGGTGCCCCCTCCTGTTGGTTCAGACGCTCTACCATGGCAAACATGCCGTACAGCGGTGAATCAATCTCCCCTGCCATGTCCGCGGTAACGTAAGTCACCGGCAGGAGATCCTTGTGGTAGATCGCGCCCATCCAGTCGGCGTCACGAACCTCGGCAATACTGGCCAATGGAACCAGCGCACCATCGCGACTGCGCACGTTCAGTGACAACAAAACCGAGGGCTGGGCCTTGTCGCCTTCGCTCAGAATTACCCGGATCGGAACCGGGTACTTGGCATGATCGTCATGCAGGAAGCTGACATTGGTTCCGCCCAGGGCCGTCTGAAGGGCAGCAACCACCTGGGCCTGGGACACCCCCAGCCGTGCCGCCCGATCCCTGTCCACTACCACTTCCCATTGCCGTGTGGGCGACTCCAGCGTGGTATCGATATCCACCAGGCCATCCACCCGGGTCATGCCTTGTGCCACCTGCCGGGCCAGTTCCGCCCGTCGGTCTTCATCCACCGCATAGATCTCCGCGACAACGGGTGAAAGCACCGGCGGCCCTGGTGGCACCTCGACAATCTTCACGCTGGCTCCGTACCGGTCACCGATCTCGGTCAGCGGATCCCGGAGAGATTGGGCAATCACATGGGACGGCCGGTCCCGACTCTCCTCATCCATAAGATTGATCTGGATATCGCCGTGATAGGGGTCGCCACGCAGGTAATACTGCCGTACCAGACCGTTGAAATTGATCGGCGAGGCGGTACCGGCGTAGGTCTGCCAGTTGGCCACTTCCTCCACCGTTTCCAGGTGGCTGCCCATTTCCATCAACACCCGCTGGGTCTGCTCCATGGGCGTGCGCTCGGGCATATCCACCACCACCTGCAGTTCGGACTTGTTGTCGAAGGGCAGCATCTTCAGGATCACCGCCTGGAATACCGGCAACGAGGTGGCCGCCAGGGTCAGGCACACCACGGCCAGCGCCAGCAGACGCCGCCGCCACGGATGATCACCCAGAAACGGACCAAGCACCGTCCGGAAAATTCGCAGGGACAATGGGCTGACGCCGTCGGCGGAGCTGGAAGCCTCCTCGGCTTCGGCGGCCTGCTCCCCCTTCTTGTGCTTTAGAAGCCTGAAGGCCAGCCAGGGCGCCACCACAAAGGCGACAATCTGTGACAGCACCATACCGGCCGAGGCGTTGATCGGAATCGGGCTCATGTAGGGGCCCATCAGGCCACTGACAAACGCCATCGGAATCAGCGCCGCCATGATGGTGAGACTGGCCATGATGGTGGGCGTGCCCACCTCGTCCACGGCAACGGGAATAATGTCCTTCACCGCCCGCCGGGAGTTCTGGATCCGCCGGTTTATGTTCTCGGTGATCACGATGCCATCGTCCACCAGAATGCCGATGGAGAAGATCAGCGCGAACAGGGAGACACGGTTCAGGGTGAAACCCCAGGCCCAGGAAAACACCAGGGTCAGCAGCAGGGTAATTAGAACGGCAATACCCACAATCAGCGCCTGGCGCCAGCCCATGGCCGCCAGAACCAGCAGCACGACGCACAGGGTGGCGGAGATCAGATCAGTGATCAATTTGCGGGCTTTCTGGGAGGCGGTTACGCCATAGTCCCGGGTAACCAGCACTTCCACGGATTCCGGTAAGGCCCGGTTGCGCAACTGGTCCAGACGCTCTTCAATAGCCGTGGTGATATTGATGGCGTTCTCGCCCGGCTTCTTGGCGATGGCCAGGGTAACCGCCGGGTAAACCTGACCGGGCTGGCCAGCCTTGCCGTCCCCATGGGCCGGTCCGAATCCGGTCATCACACTCTGATCCGCCACAGTGCCACCCTGGCTAATGTCTGCGACGTCTTCCAGGTACACGGCCGCGCCGTTGTGCATACCCACCACCAGACGCCGGACACCCTCCACCGTTTCCAGAAGCGTTCCGGCCTGGACCGGTATCGACAGGTTGTCCCGGGTAATCCGGGCCTCCTGGCTGCTGGTGTTGGCCGCAGCCAGGGCGTTACGAATATCCTCGATGGTCAGGTTGAAGCCAGCCAGCAACGCCGGATCGAAACGGATATCCACGCGATCCGGAATGCCGCCGGTGGTATAGACATCCCGGGTGCCCGGAACCCGCTTCAGGGCAACTTCCAGCATGTGCGCCAGGCGGGTCAGTTCCTCACCCGTGTGGCCGTTGACCGGATCGTAGAGGGTCAGGGTCATCACCGGAACATCATCGATGCCCCTGGGTTTGATCACCGGCTGGGTCGCACCCAGATTGGCCGGCAGCCAGTCCTGGTTCGAGTACACCTGGTTATAGAGCCGCACCAGGGCTTCCTGACGTGGAATGCCCACCTCAAACTGAACTGTGATCACCGCCTGGCCCTGGCGAGACGCCGAGTAGACGTGTTCCACACCCTGAATCTCGCTCATCACCTGTTCGGCTGGCGTTGCTATTGCGCTTTCCACCTCACGGGTACTGGCGCCGGGAAACGCCACCATGATATCGGCCATGGTGACATCAATCTGGGGCTCTTCCTCTTTGGGCGTGACCACCACGGCCAGCACGCCAAGAATGATCGCCAGAATGGCCAGCAACGGGGTGAGGTGGTTGTTCTGAAAAACCCGGGCAATGGCCCCGGATGGGCCAACGGGCGGCAAATCACGGCTCACGGATTCGACTCCTCGACCGCGCCTTCAGCCGGATTCAAACGATCGCTGCCCACCAGCTCGGAGGGGTTCGTGACCACACGCTCGCCTTCGCTGAGGCCGGCCAGGATCTCCAGCCTGCCGTTTTGCCGCACCCCCGTGCGTACCTGCCGCAGCCGGGGCTGATCCTGCTGGTCCAGCACGAACACGGCCCTGAGCTCGCTGCGCTGAATCAGGCTGCTGGCCGGCACCCACAGAGCCTCCCGGCTGGTAACCGGCACGCTGACTTTCACCAGCATGCCGGGAAACAGGGAGCCGTTGGGTTCACTCAGGCGCATACGCAGACGAAACGTGTGGGTTTGCGGATTGGCATAGGGGTAGAAGGTCATCTCACCGGTTTCCAGCACCCGGCCATCGGCCAGGGTAACCTGGGCCTGACGCTCCGTGCGGGCCAGTTCGGCGTATTTCTGGGGAAGGTCCACCACAACACGAAGCTGTTCCAGAGATAATCCACTGAGCAACGGCTGACCGGGATTGACCGATTCGCCAACCTCGACATGGCGCTCAGTAAGGATGCCACCATAGGGAGCCAGCACGCGGGTATAGGAGAGCTGCTCCTGCGCCTCGGAAACCGCACCTTTGGCTCGTTCCACCCTTGCCCGGGCGGCGGCCAGGTTGTTGCGGGCCTGGTCGAACTCCTGCCGGGACACCAGAACCCGTTCGTGCACTGCTTCAATACGTTCAAAGCGCTGGCTTGCGTCCGCCAACGCTGCTTCAGCCTCTTCCAACCCGGCCTGGGCCTGACGCAAACGGGACCGCTGCTCACTGTCCTCCAGCTGAACAATCAGGTCACCAGCGGCAACGGAATCGTCCACATCGTAGGGCAGGCTCTGGACGGTGCCACTGGTCTGGGCAGAGACGGTACTCTGCTGCACGGCTTCAATGACGCCATCGAGGTGCACGGTCTCTTGCAACTCGCTGCGCTCGGCAGTGGCTGCCATCAACTCCGGGCCACTGCCTTGGCCCAGCGCAATGGAGGACTGCAGCATCAAGGCCACAACAATACACGCAGCGGCTATCCGTTCCATCGGGCATCTCCGTTTATAGTTATGAGGTAAGAACCCAAGGTTATCAAAAATAAGCGCCAGGAACAGTTCAGGTGCTGTTCGAATGGCAAGAAGGTTTCTTTTTCAGAGCCTCAAATCCGATAATAATGTCCATAAGCTCGTTGGTTATTTCATCCTGACGCACCAGACGGAACTGGCCGCCAACCTCCTCCAGCCGATCATCAACCGCCTGCTCTGCCTGCTGCATCAATGCCAGCCTTGCCGCGTTCTCAGTCACCATCGCTTCCGCCGATGCGCGAAAAACACTGGCAAAAATATGGTTGCGCAGCAGCGCTGCGAGCAGGGGTGTTGGCTGCATCGTATAGTCAGGCAGGGAGCGGGATTGCCATCCAGACTTCGCGGGTTCAGAAAGCAACGTGGAGGCCAGCGGCAACAACTGGCTCACTTCCGATTCACGCTGGCCCTTTTCGGCCCGTCGGGTGAACACAAGGGTAACGGCAATCCTGTTATGCACATCGCCGCCTCCGATTTCGTCCAGTCGGGTCACGATATCGCTCGCCAGACGCCCGATACCATCGGCCGATGCCGGCGGAAGAAAGGTAGACTCGGGCCTGATACCCTGATCGGCCAGGGCATCACTCATGCGGGCACCCACACACAGTACCCGGGCATGACCGCCCATCTTCAATGCTTCTGACAATGCGCTTTCAGCAAGCGCCTCGTTGTAGTTTCCACACAGACCATGATCAGAACCGAACACCACTAACAGCCGCTCTGCCTGCGCCACTGCGGGTACCGAAACAGGCCCGGTTTTGGCAACGAACGCCCGAATACCGCTCAGCACTGTCTGATGATAGGACTCAATGGATCGGGCAGCGTGCTCGTAGGGCACGGCGTTAATCGCAGACATGGTTTTCATGGTGTGAACAATGCTGCGAATACTGCTAAGGGTTTCGGTCCGTCTGGACAGGGTTTCAAGCGTCTGGGCCATGACGATCGTCTCCCGGCATTCCCAGTGCAACCTGGGCCACCTTCAAAAGGCTTCTCTTTTCCTCTTCCTCCAGCGAACGATTCTCCCGGATGCTCTCGGCGACATCTTTCAGAGAGTCGCCAATACTGTTCCGCATCCTGACCATGACCTCGGCAAGGTCTTTCTCCGGCAGGCCATCAAGCAGCCCTTCCAGGGCCGCCATCAATACCAGAAGCTGCTCGACGGCTGGCATGGGGTCCCGCTCGGGCTGTCGCAACGCAGTGCGCACTGCAGCCCCGCGGCTCAAGCGGGCCCTGGTGTTATCGTCCAGGCGAGTTCCGAACCGGGCAAAATCCTCCAGCTCCTCGAACTGGGACAGGGTGACACGCAGATTGCCAGCCACGTCCCGAAAAGCCCGGTGCTGAGCCTTCCCCCCGACCCGCGATACCGATAGCCCGATATCCACCGCAGGAAACTGGTTTTTCCTCACCAGCCTGGGCGACAGGTAGATCTGTCCATCGGTAATGGAGATGAGATTTGTCGGAATGTAGGCGGACAGATTCTCCGCCTGCGTTTCGACAATGGGCAGTGCGGTAATGGAACCACCCCCGGCGTCTGCGGTGAATTGACCGGCTCGCTCCAGCAATCTGGCATGCACATAGAAGATATCCCCGGGGAAAGCTTCCCGCCCCGGCGGGCGACGCAGTAGCAGAGAGAGTTCCCGATAGGAGCGGGCATGGTGGGTAAGATCGTCGAAAATCACCAATACGTCCCGCCCCTGGTCGGCAAAGTACTCCGCCATCGTCATCGCTGCATAGGGTGCGACATAGGCCAGCCCGGGCGCGTCCTCATCCCCGGCCGCAACAACTATGGTGCTCGCGAGCTGGCCGGCTTTCCGCAGTGTTTCAATGACTCGGGCCACCGCATCTCCGCGCTGGCCGATTGCGCAGTATATGCTCAGTACGTCTGAGCGGGCCTGGTTCAGAATCGTATCGATAGCAATGGACGTTTTCCCGGTCTGTCGGTCCCCAATGATGAGCTCCCTTTGGCCCAGACCGATCGGGACCGCACCATCAATGACCTTGATACCGGTGGCCAGCGGTCGGTTCACCGGAGCCCGGCTCAGTATGCCGGGCGCGCTGGCCTCCACCGGTCGTTCAGCTGTCGACACTACAGTTCCCTTGCCGTCACGCGGGCTTCCGGTGGCATCGAGAATGCGGCCGATAAGGCTCGTGCCCACCGGTACGCTGAATACTTTATGGGTTCGCCAGACATCCTCTCCCGAGGTGACCCGATCAGAAGGCCCGAGCAAAATCACGCCCAGTCGATCCGGCTCCAGATCCAGCACCACACCCCGGACACCCGAAGCGAACACCAGCAACTCGTCAGCAAGTGCCCGCGCAAGGCCTGAGACAACAGCAATACCGTCACCAACCTCGGCAACCGTGCCCACTTCGGTCAGCGCAGGGGCAGGCGTCGGGCCGTCCAGTAAGGCACCCAAAAAGTTCCTGGCCGGAGTAAAGGACGGTTTCTCAGCCATGATTTTGCATCCATCCGGTCCCACCCGACGCCAACCGCTCGGATAACATTCCGGTCAGCTCATCGGTATAACTGTCGACCGTCCAGGCCACCTGAACGCTGCCAATACGCAGGATCAGCCCCGGAGCCTGACCGGGATCCGTCGTGAAACCCAATTCAAGGTCCGGAGCCAGGCCTGCCAACGCCGTTCGAATCTTTTCCTGTGTGCTTTCCGGGAGCGGCTTATGAGTAGTCGCAACAGCCTGTTCCGCGATGCCAGCGGCGGAGACCAGCTCCGACTTCATGGATTTCAGCTTTCCGATCACATGCAGCCCGATACGCTCCTCGAGATCCTCATCCGCCAGATCGCGCAGGGCCCGTCGCACCAGTTGGTAAAGTGTTTCGGCGCTGGCCAGGTGCAACTCACTGATAAATCGGTCCCGCTCTGAAGTCAAATGTGCCTGCCATTCCTGTTTTTCCCGTTCCAGGCTCTCACGCGTGGCGGCGAGCAGAGTGTCTTTCTCTTTTTCCGCCTGCTGACGAATACGCTCCACCTGTTCGGAGTTGTCGACCAGCAATGCCTGCTTCTGCTCCAGAAACGCAGCTTCGGCGGCTGAGGCCTTCTTCTGCGCTATCTCCGCTTCCCCCATCCGTGCGGCGATCTCGGACTCACGGGCATCGATTCCATTCAGGATGGGCTTGTACAGAAAACGTTTCAGAAGCCAGACCAGCACCAGGAAATTGCCGATCTGGGCAAGCACCGTGACCCAGTCAACAGACATGATTCAACCTGCCGCCGACTGGGCCGCCTGCATTGCCTGATCCCAGAACGGATTGGCAAACAGGACAATCATCGCCACTACAAAACAGTAGATGGCCGTAGACTCGATCATGGCCAGGCTGACGAACAGGGTTCGCGACAGGGTGGAGGCAGAATCCGGCTGCTGGGCAATGGCGGCAAGGGCAGCCGCTGCAGCCCGGCCCTCACCAAGAGCCGGACCGATTGCACCAAAAGCCACGGACAGGCCTGCGGTCAGAATGGAAACCGCGGCAATCAGGGCAAAGTCACTCATTTGTCTTTCTCCTTGCTTGGAGGCTTTCCAGCGGTGGCTGTCGCCGATGAGATATAAACCGTCGCCAGGATGGCGAAAATGTAGGCCTGGATCAGACCCGTCAGCAGTCCGAGCACGTCCATGACCACAGGAAAAAAGAATGGCGCAACACTCAGTAGGATGCCGGCGATCACGGCACCACTCATCACGTTGCCATACAGGCGTATGGCCAGGGATATGCCACGCGAGAACTCGCTGATGATATTGAACGGCAGCATCACCACAGAAGGCTGCACGTAGGTTTTTAGATAACCGCCGATGCCCTGCCGGGTAATACCGAACAGGGGCACGGCGATCAGGACTGATAGAGCCAGAGCCGCCGTGGTGGAAAGCGAGGCCGTTGGGGGCGCGAACCCCGGCACAACGAGCAGGAGGTTCGAAAACGCAATAAACAGGAACAGCGTTCCGGAAAAATAGAGCACATGGCGCGAGGCCCGCGGCGAGATTTCCTCGATCTGGCTCTGGATCGCCGTCACAATCACTTCCAGGGTGGTGCGCCAACGGTTCGGTGGCACATCCGGACGCAAATTCCGGGTAATAATGATGGAAGTGAGAGTCAGCAGGAACATGACGATCCAGGTAAAGCCCACTGTCTCATTGATATCCAGGCCCCAGACCGTGAAAAGCGTTGTTTCATCGGGCGTCAGCTCCATCAGACTTCCTCCGGGTGCGGTATTCGCGCCAGTAAAGTCGCCAGGTAGCGCACCAGAAAAAACGCCGTCCCGTAGCCTGCGAAAGCCCAGGGCAGGGTTCCGCCCCCTGTTACCAACCAACCCGCCGCCAGGAGCAGTCCGATGCGCACCACGGCACTGGGCAAAAGAACCGCTGATGGTCTGGAAGAGCCCAGAGCAAAGCGCACACTCGCTGCCAGGCCGGCGAAATAAAGAATGCTAACAGCCACGCCGGCACCAAATCCCCAAAGCACATCCGGCCAGTCAATGATTATCATGGTCCTGCTCCTCCTCTTCCTTGCCTTCCCTGCCGATCCACGCCCAGGCAATGAAGCCACCCACAGTCACCCCACCCAGAATCAGGGCAAGCACCCAGGGGAAATCCTGCGGCAGGGTGCGATCCAGCCAAAGCCCCAGAAAGGCACCACCGACGGTCGGCACCGCAATGGACCAGCCGATCATCCCGAAGGCGCCCAGACCACGCAGCGGGCTGACACCCGGATTTTCCCTGGCTTTCTTCAGGCGTCGGGCCCGACGCCCTATGTCGTCCTCCGGTGCACCACGCTGCGGATTCATGGCTTGGGCCGTTGCAGGTCGGCGAACCGGCGCACCATGCCAGCCTCCAGCCTGGACAGGGCGGACCGGGCCACGCGTTCGTCTTCATCCACCTCAATAAAGTTCTTTCTGACACTCTCCTGAAGGGTGTCCAGATCCTCACCCTTGGCACCTCGCCGGATCGCAATGTCGACTTTGTGGCCCTGCTTCACGAGAATGCCCTCATCAATGCCGAAGATCTGCTCACGGCCATCCTCCAGAGTCAGAATCAGGACCGACGGCACCAGCGAGGTGACAAAATCAATGTGGTTGGGCAGCATCCCAAAGGCGCCGTTTTCGGCAACGGCAAACAGCTTGTGGGCCTTGCCCTCATAGAGCATCCGGGTCGGCAGCCTGAGACAGACCTCCATTGCTTCAGCCAGGCTCATACCACCACCTCAGGCAGTGCGCCAATCATGTAGTACTCACTCTCGTTCTGTTCGAATTCAGTCTGTTCCAGAATGGTTTCGCAACCGTTGAGTGTCTCCTCAATGGTCACGCGCTTGCCTTCGGCACCGGTAAAAGCGGCCGTGGTGAAAAACGGCTGGGTCAGGAATCGCTCGAGCCGGCGCGCACGGGCAACGGTGAGTCGGTCGGCCGCCGAGAGTTCCTCAATGCCCAGCATCGCGATGATATCCCGCAGCTCCTCGTATTCGGCCAGGGTTCTGCGAACCGCCCGGGCGATATCGTAATGCCTCTGCCCAACCACCGATGGCGTGAGCATGACCGATGAGGACGCCAGGGGATCGATGGCCGGGTAAAGACCCTCGCTCGCGCGCTTCCGTGACAGCACCACCGAACCCGACAGGTGGGAAAAAATATGGGCGGCGGCGGGATCGGTGAAGTCATCCGCAGGCACATAAACTGCCTGAACCGAGGTAATGGCGGCACTGCGGGTTGAAGTGATTCGTTCCTCCAGCTCGGCCAGCTCAGTGGCCAGTGTCGGCTGGTAGCCCACCCGGGAAGGCATACGCCCGAGCAGTCCGGAGACTTCCGAGCCGGCCTGGACAAAGCGGAAAATGTTGTCGATCAATAACAGCACGTCCCGATGCTGTTCGTCGCGAAAGTATTCCGCCATGGTCAGCGCGGTCTTGCCGATCAGGAACCGGACCCCCGGGACCTCGTTCATCTGTCCGAACAGCATGACGGTGTTTTCCAGCACACCGGCCTCACCCATCTCGCGATAGAGCTCTTCCGCTTCCCGGGACCGCTCCCCAATGCCGCAAAACAGGCTGACGCCCTTGTGCTGTTGCACGGTGTTGTTGATCAGTTCAGTAATCAGCACCGTCTTGCCGACACCGGCGCCACCGAACAGACCGGTTTTTCCACCCCGCTCGATCGGGGACAGCAGATCAATGGCCTTGATGCCGGTTTCCAGAATCTGGCTTCGGACTACCCGATCCTCCAGCAGGGGCGGAAGCTGATGAATAGCGCGGCGTTCACTGGTAGCTGGCACAGGCTGGTTATCCACGGGCGCCCCAAACACATTCAGCATTCGGCCCAGAGTGGTATCACCCACCGGTACAGTAATTGATGATCCGGTTGCCCGTACCAGCGTGCCCAACCCCAGCCCTTTCACCGGAGCCAGTGCCATACAGCGGACCACGCCTCTGTCCTCCAGGGCGGCCACCTCAAGCGCAATCTTGCCGGCATACAGGAGCTCGCGAATGCGCGGCACCGGTTCCGGAAACCGCACGCTCACCACGCCACCACGGATGGCTACAACGGTACCTGTACCGGCATCTTGTGAGGCGTCCAGAGTCTCATTCTGGCTCATGACGGAGGCCTGTCACCCGGCCGACACACGAGTACCAGCCGAGCCGTCAAGGATGGCCACCGCATCCTGCAGCCGGCCAATGCCACTGATCCCACCGGCCTGGGCAAAATCGCAGGCAGCCTGCAGTTTCGGGCCCATGGAGCCGGCCGGCATCTCCAGGGCCCGCGCCTCGGCCACGGTCAGTTCGGAAAGCGGCGTCGACTGATCGGTACCGAAATCACGGTAGACAGCCTCAACGTCCGTTAACAGGAGCAACGCGTCCGCCCCCAGTTGCCTCGCCAGCAATGCACTGGCGGCGTCCTTGTCGATAACCGCCTCAATGCCGACCATGCTGCCGTCTTCACGACGCAACACCGGTATTCCACCTCCGCCGGCACACACCACAACCACGCCCTGGTCGAGCAACAATTTCAGTACCCGCATGTCCGGTATTTCCAGCGGTTTCGGCGAGGGCACCACCCGGCGCCATTTGCCACCGTCCGGCGCAATACTCCAGCCTGCGCCGGCTGCGCGGCGCTCTGCCTCTTCGCGGTCATAGACAGGGCCCACAAACTTGGTCGGTTTTTCGAAAGCAGGGTCTTTGGGATCCACCACCACCTGGGTCAGAAGGGTTGCGACCGGCCGGTCATGGCCGAGGGCATTTTCCAGTTCCTGCTCGATCATATACCCGATCATGCCCTCAGTTTCTGCGCCCAGGACATCCAGCGGGTAGGCCTCATCCGGCTTGTAGGAGGCGCCCTGCAAGGCCAGCAACCCCACCTGCGGACCGTTGCCATGGGTAACAACCAGATCGTGGCCTGCACGGACAATGCCTGCCAGCGAGAGCGCCGAGGTTGTCACGTTTTTGCGCTGAATCTCGGCCGTCAGCGGTTCTCCCCGTTTCAGAAGGGCGTTACCGCCCAATGCCGCCACAACCAGCATGTCAGCCTCCCAGGGTCGCCACGAGGACGGCCTTGATGGTGTGCATGCGGTTCTCGGCCTGATCGAAAACAATCGAAGCGGGGCTTTCGAAGACTTCTTCCGTCACCTCCATGGCGTCAATGCCATAGGTCTCCTGAATCTCCTTCCCCACCACGGTCTCGGTGTTGTGAAAGGCTGGCAGACAGTGCATGAACCGCGCACGGGGATTGCCGGTTTTTGCCATCAGGGCGGCGTTGACCTGGTAAGGCATCAGCAGTTTGATGCGTTCGGCCCATTTCTCCTTTGGCTCACCCATCGACACCCAGACATCGGTATAGACGAAATCGACACCGGCAACGGCACTGTCAACATCATCGGTAATGGTGATGCGGGCACCAGTTTCTGCAGCCAGCGCTCTTGCCTCGTCCTGAACCGCCTGAATCGGCCAGCAGGCTTTCGGCGCGCACAAGCGCACGTCCATACCCATCTTGGCACCGCCGATCAGCAGGCTATCGCCCATGTTGTTGGCGGCATCGCCAATAAAGACATAGGCCACCTCCCGCAGCGGCTTTTCCACATGCTCCTGCATGGTCAGGAAGTCCGCCAGTATCTGGGTGGGATGGAATTCGTTGGTGAGCCCGTTGTAGACCGGCACGCCTGCATACTGCGCCAGCTCCTCAACAACGGATTGTCCGAACCCCCGGTACTCGATGGCATCGTAGACCCGGCCAAGGACCCGCGCCGTATCCTTCACCGATTCCTTGTGGCCGATATGGGTTCCGGTCGGCCCCAGGTAGGTGACCCGCGCCCCCTGGTCGAAGGCGGCAACTTCGAACCCGACCCGGGTACGCGTGGAGTTTTTCTCGAAGATCAGGGCAATGTCCTTGCCCTCGAGTTTCGGCACTTCCGTGCCTGCGTACTTGGCGGTTTTCAGATCCGCAGACAGCTTCAGCAGAAAACCGATTTCCCTCGGCGTGAAATCCCGAAGCGTTAGGAAGTGCCGGTTCTTGAGATTGAATGCCATAACGTTTCCCCTTGGCTGTCAGACAGCATCCCGGATGGTCGGGCAACTCATGCACCGACCGCCGCCCCGACCCCGGCCCAGCTCGGCACCGGGTATTGCCAGAACCTCGATACCCGCGGCCGAAAGCGCCGCGTTGGTATCGTCGTTGCGGTCGTAGCCGACAACCACGCCAGGGCTCAGGGCCAGCACATTGTTGCCGTCGTTCCATTGTTCCCGCTCACGCTCTTCCGGCGTGTCACCACCCGTTGCCACGACTTCCAGGGCCGGGTAGCCGAGAATTTCTGCAACCACCTCGAACAGATGCCGGGAGTCCTGATTGAAGGACAGCGTTTTGCCACCCTCGCCGGGGCGCAGGTCGTAGCAGACCACGGCATCGGCCACCTCCTTGAAGGCAGTAACCACATTGCCGCCGCAGAAGGTAAACACGGTATCCAGATGCATGGCGGAACGGGTTTTCGGTAACTGGCAGGCAATCACCCGATCCACCGTGCCGCCATCAAACAAGGCTTTTGACAGCTGGCCGATGGCCTGGGGTGAGGATCGTTCGCCCATGCCCACCAGCACCGTTCTGTTCCCCAGCGGCATGACATCCCCGCCCTCCAGGGTAGCCAGGCCATGATCTTTCAGAGGGTCGCCCCAGTGCACGTTCACCTTGCCGGCAAATTTCGGATGGAACTGGTAGATAGCGGCCATCAGCAGGGTTTCCGGCTTGCGGGCAGCCCAGTACATGGGGTTCAGGGTGACCCCACCATAGACCCAGGCGCTGTTGTCCCGGGTAAACAGGAAGTTGGGCAGCGGTGGCAATACGAACCCGAAACGTCCGAGATGGTTACCGAACAGACCGACCGGATCGAAGGGCAGATCCCCCACCTCCAGACCACCGATCAGAAACTCGGCGAGGGCCTTGTCGGGCAGCTCATCCATCCAGGCTCGCAGATCCGATACCATGCCGACGCCAATGTGGTTCCAGTTGATCCGGTGGTCCAGAATCCAGGCCCGGCCCTCGGGAATCGCCAGCGTTTCCGCCAGCAACTCGTTGACATCCAGCACGTCCACGCCCCGACCACGCATCACGCTGGCAAACACGTCGTGATCTTTCTGGGCCTGCTTGACCCAGAACACATCATCGAACAACAGGGCATCGCAGTTGGACGGCGTCAACCGCCGGTGAGCCAGCCCCGGCCGGCAGATGATGACCTGGCGCAGGGTTCCGGTCTCAGAGTGCACTCCAAGTGTTTGTTCAGACATGACAAAGCTCCTTTTGTCGAATGCTCACAGCATGGTGCCCAGGCTTATGATTACGGTGATAAACACGGTCAGAATAAGCAGCAAAGGCCAGATAAACGCGAGCCAGCGATCGTAGGACACCCGCCCGATGGCAAGCCCTCCAACCACAACTGCGAAGGTGGGGTTGATCAGGTTCACCAGGCCATTGGCAGACTGGTAGGCGGTAACCACCAGATCCCGCCCGACGTTGGCAAAATCCGCCAGCGGCGCAAGGATCGGCATGGACAACACGGCCAGCCCGGAGGACGAGGGCACGAAGAAGCTCATGCCCACCTCAATCCAGAACATCAAGTTGATGAAGGCCAGCTCCGGCAGGCCACCCAGGGAGGTTTCGGCGCTGTGGAGTATTGTATCGGCAATCATGCCCTGCTCCATGATCACCACGATGCCGCGGGCAAGCCCGACCACCAGGGCAACCCCGAGAAGATCCCGGGCGCCATCGACAAAACTGCCGGTAAGCTTCTTTTCACCAAGGCGGGCAATGATGCCGATCACAATGGCCGCACCAAAGAACAGGGAGCCCATCTGTGCCATCCACCAGCCCTGGGATGACACGCCCCAGATCATCACGACAAACGTCAAGGCGAAGATGACCAGGGCAATCATCTGGGTGGTTGTCAGACTGGCGCTGTGGATCTCGCCGTCATCGTCCTGCAGAAACAGCTTTTTGTGCGCGGGCCATTGTTTTGCGACCACCGAGCGGGAGGGGTCCGCTTTGACCCGATGGGCATATCGCATCACGTAGCCTATACAGATCAACAGACCACCGATCAGCAGAATAAAACGCAGCACGATACCGTCGGTAAACGGGATACCAGCCGCATTCGCCGCAATCACAGTGGCGAACGGGTTGATGGTGGAGCCCAGCACACCAATCCCGGCCCCGACCAGGATAATGGCGACCCCCGTCACCGCATCGTATCCGGCGGCGAGTATTACCGGGATCAGAATGGCGTAAAACGCCAGGGTTTCCTCTGCCATCCCATAGGTCGTGCCGCCCAGGGCAAACAACGTCATCAAGATGGGAATCATCCAGATTTCATGGCCTTTCAGATGCCGCATCGCGCTTCGGATGCCGGTATCTATAGCGCCAGTGGCGTTCATGACACCGAGAAAACCGCCCAGAAACAATATGAACATGGCGACATCGATGGCATTGGCAACGTAACTGTCGGGATCGTAGAACCCGGCAGTCGGTGCCAGCAGGACATCAACGAACCCCTGCGGATTCGGATCGACGGTCTGGTATGTGCCGGGAACCGCCACTTCTCGTCCGACCTCCTCATTCATCGAACGCTCGTACTGCCCGGCAGGAATAATCCAGGTCAGCGCGGCTACCAGAATAATCAGGCCAAAAAGAATGGTGTACGCAGTGGGGAATCGAGAAGCGAGGTCGGTTTCGGGATTTTCTGGCAATTTTTCGTCTTCAGTCACGATGCGTCTCCTTTCCTGAATCGCATTGTGCAGACAGGTTCTTTCCGGGAACCTCAGGGGGCTGAGCACCTCCTCAGTGGTTGCGCACCACTGGCTCAGATCTGCATGGCTACAGCATAGTTCATGAAGTGGGATCAGAAGTTGAGATAGCGCAATTTTTGATCAGCCATAAAAAAACCCCGGATGGAGGAGTTGGTTCCACCCGGGGCGAGAATGGCACCCGCCGGCTATGAGAAGCGGGTAACCGCCATGCAAGGTCTTACCACCTGGCTGTCAGTGCGGCACGCAGGGTCCGGCCAGGCTCATTAACTCTTACGGCTTCGGGATTAAACGGATCAGTGTTGGCCCGGCTAACGTGGGGCGCCCAGGTATTGTCGAACAGGTTGTCCACTGCCCAGCTGACACTCAGATACTCTGCGAGCGGGTGGCTCCCGGACAGGTTCAGTACGCCGTAGCCTGGTGAAGTGCCGGGATCCTGCCCGGATTCCAGATCCACGCGGTCCTGGCGACGGGCCAGTACCCACTCCAGTTCAACGGCATGCCCCCTATGCTGCCAGCCAAGGGTCTGAACAAACTGCACCGGTGGAATCTGCGGCAGTGGCTTGTTTTCGTCGCGGTTCTCGCCCCTTACAGATGCCAGACTGCTATTGGTACTCCAGGTGCCGTTGCTCCATCCAAGCTGGGCTTCAACACCCATCAGCCGCGCATCGATATTGCGGTAGACACTGACCTGATCGGCATTCCGGGTACGCAGGACAAAGTCATCCACCTGATCCACCCACACGGCTGGCCGCCAGTGCCAGCCGTTGCTCTGGCCGGGCATCGCCAATTCCAGCTTGCGGTGCGTCTCAGGGTCCAGGGCAGGGTTACCCACCCAGCGCCGTGCCGGGTCCATGTTGTTCCAGCTGGCAATGTAGCGCTCAGTCACGCCCGGGCTGCGGACGCTGTGGCTGGCGGTAACCAGCAGTGACTGGATCGGGGAGAACCGCCAGTCGCTGCTGACAAAGCCACTGAAGTTGTCGTCGGTAACGTCGGTATTGGTGGTGCCATAGATCGTCTGGTAGGCATCTGCAGCCGACATGGCCATCATGCCACTGCCGAACACCTTGTCGGCTGCCGCAGCGGACATTTCCACGCGGTCGTAGCGCACCCCACCGCCGAGCTTTAACTCCGGGGTTACCCTGTAGAAGCGCTCGGCGAAAAGGCCGAAACGGTCGCGATCCACGTCAGGCCAGAGTACTGAGGTAAGCATATCGAGATTGGCTCCCCCGAAGCGTTCGGCGTGCCAGTTATTGGTCTCGATATCCGCACCAATGGCCCAGTCTGTTCGGGCATCCGGACTCTGATCCAGGGTCAGGCGCAGACCCCGGGTTTCGGTCTCGGAATCGGTCAGCATTTTCATCATGGACTCACGGAGACTGAAGTTATCCATGATGTGATCAACATCGGCCTGCCAGGCCAGAAGGTTCCAGTTGCCATTGGCCACCGGCGAGCCCAGCTCCAGGCGCATGATGTCGGTATCGGTTTTCGGTGCATCCATACCGGAGCCGGCGTATTTCACATCCCGCTCTTCCTGCCGGCTCACCAGCCCTTTGATATAGAAACCGTTCTCCGCCTTCCAGGCCGCATCCAGGCGAGCCTCGGAGTTCTTGTAGGCGCTGCGGACCTCATTGCCGTCGCCGTCCTCGTAATCATCCGCCTCGTCATAACCACCGGCGAGCCGAAGCCATGCACTGTCGCTACCAACTGCAGCACTGCCATTGACCAGCTTGCCATTGCCGTTGTCAGCGCCACCAACGGTCAGTTGGCCTGTGGTGCCTGAACCGTCAAACACCGGCGCGGCAGTGGTGGCAACCACCTGGCCACCGGTAATCGGGCCCCAGCGCAGGGTCTGGTTGCTGGTCCGCACCTCCAGCAAGGGAGCCAGTGCCGAACTCAGACGGCTGGTGGGCGGATCCATGCGATTCGGACAGGCCCCTTCAACGCGAATACCGTCCAGAAGCACATCCACCCGCTCCTGGCTCTGGCCCCGAATGACCGGTTCCAGCCCGCGCCCACCCATTCGGGAAAGCGAAACTGAAGGACTAGCAGACAAACGTTCAACCGGCTCTGAAGCCAATTTGCTCGACGCCTCTTCAATGCTTTGCCCTTCGGTAACCCGAATTACAGGCAAATCGGGAGAACTCTCCTGTGCCAAGACCCCGGCGGGCAGTGAAACCAATCCTGCAGCACACAATCCGATGAAACGCGTTCCCATTACCGTCGCCATACAACCTTATCCTGACCAGCTCTGATAGTTGGCGCCAATCATAAAGATCAGCCGGCGCTTGCGCCTGAGACCAAATGCCGCATCCCCTCGGAGGTATTACCGCGTATCCGGACGGAAAAAACCGCTAGAATGCCCGTTATGGAATGGCTGACCCACTCACAGACCGGATTTCAACAGACTGCCCGCTATCTGCTGGGCATGCGTTTGACTATTGTTGCGCTGCAGCTGATTTCGATCGCCGTAGCGGAAACCATGGTGACTCTGGCCCATCGCGCCGAAGCGGTTATCCTGCCCCTCGCCTATGGCGTTCTGGCAACCCTGGCCTGGCTCTGGTTTACCCGGCGCCCGCCGCGCTCGACACAGGCCGTCAGCCTGGTTCTGATCGTCGATCTACTGCTCATCGGAACCTGGCTTTACCTGACGGGCGGCTATACCAATCCTCTGGTTTCCCTGTTGCTGCTGCCCATCGCCGTTGCCATTGTGCTGGTGCCCCTGGGCCAGAGTATTGCCGTCACCGTTGCCGGGGTGGCGGTCTATACCTCACTGGTGATCTGGCATACCCCGGTTACCCATGAACATCACAGCGCCAACCTCGCCCAGCTGCACCTTGTCGGCATGTGGGTCACCTTCGCCACCACCGCCGCGATCCTGCTACTGGTTGTCGGAGCGCTGGCCCGACGTCTGCGCCAACAACAGGCCCAGCTTGCGCAGATACGGGAGACACGGCTTCGGGATGAGCAGATCATCGCCCTGGGGCTTTCCGCCGCTGCCGTCGCCCATCGCCTGGGCACACCGCTGAACACCATGACGCTGCTGGTGGAGGAAATGAAATCCGCAGTACCGGAGGGTGAGCCCATGGCAGACGATCTTGCCCTGATGGAGAGTCAACTGGGTCTTTGCAGTGCCCATCTGCAACAGCTGTCTTCTGCGGCCGTACAGGCCAAGACCGCGCAACTGGAAACCCTGCCCGCCCGGGACTGGGTCGCTCGCCTCCGGGAATCAGCCACCCTGCTATGGCCGGGTGCCGCCATTCAATGGCGACAGCCTTTACCGGACTGCCCCGTTGCCGTGGACGCCACCCTCGATCAGGCCGTCCTCAATGTGTTGGCAAACGCGGTGACAGCCAGCCCTTCCTGGGTCGCCGTTGCCGCAAGGGAGAGTGTCGACGGCCGGATGGAATTGGTTGTCGAGGACCATGGCGATGGTCTGGAATCTACCCCCGAAGGTACCCTCGGGGACAAGGTGGTCAGTTCGGAGAACGGGCTTGGAGTTGGCCTTTTCCTCTCCAATGCCACCATTCAGCGTCTTGGAGGCACCCTGAAAGCCCGGGGCAGCGCGGAAGGCACCACCATCATCATTGAATTGCCGATAGCGGCAGCGACCAACAGCCCATTGGGAGACCAGGCGTGAGTAAACAACAGGCGTGGCTACTGATTGATGACGATGACGCCTTTCTGCAAGTACTTCAGCGTTCACTTGGCCGCCAGGGTATTGAAGCCCAGCTTGCCCACGGACATCAGGAGGCAAAAAACGCCCTGCTGAACGGAACATTTCACCGGTGCGTGCTGGATCTGAACCTGGCCGGTGAGAGTGGCCTGCAATTGCTACCGGAGTTGCTGGACATGCATCCGGACCTGGAGATCCTGGTGCTCACCGGTTACGGCAGTATCGCCACGGCGGTCGAGGCCATGCGCCGGGGTGCGGTGAACTACCTGTGCAAGCCGGTAACAGTCAACCAGCTGCTGGCCGGGTTCGAACCCATTGACGCCCCGCCGGACCTCCGGGCGGAACCACCGTCGGTAGAGGAGATGGAGTGGGAACACATCCAGCGGGTTCTTAACGAAAACGAGGGCAACGTCTCAGCCACCGCCCGGGCCCTGAACATGCACCGCCGCACCCTGCAACGTAAACTCCAGAAACACTCCCGCTGGCGCTAACCTGCGCCCGGGGGCATATGACAAGAAAAATGACATCCATCAATTCCGTTCGACCATTTACCGATGGTTTTCTCCGGCCATTCCGGTAGCATGCCCTGCCAATTACTTCAGGTCTCACAGGGAGGAGAGTTCGTACATTTACACGCCGGAACTCAAATTACCGACTCCCATGCCCAGATCCCCCGCAACGATTACACCACCCTCAGGCATTGATCCCAATCGCCTCGCCATGATTGCGGCGGTTACGCCCAATTTTCTGGTAATGCTGGACGATGCCGGTCGCATTGAATGGGTGAATCCCAGCTTCGAAGAGCATACCGGTTACCGGCTTGAGGAAGTGCGCGGGCGCCTGCCGAAGGAAGTACTTTACGGGCCGGACACGGACCCCGAAACCATCAAACGCATTCATCAGAAGCTGCACAAGGCCGAGGTCATCGAAGAAGACATCCTTCATTACACCAAAGCCGGTGAGCCTTACTGGGTGCATACCTATTGCGTGCCAATCGGCACCGAACAGGGTGTTGCCCCAGGTTTTATCGCCATTCAGAACAACATCTCGGACCGGAAGAACAGCGAGCGGGGCCTGCGCATCGCAGCCAGCGTGTTCGATCGCAGCCACGAGGCCATTCTGATTACCGACCGGTCCAACCGGATCCTGGATGTGAATCCCGCGTTTTCACGAATTACCGGCTACAGCCGCCAGGAAGTGCTGGGCCTGAACCCGGCCATCCTCAGCTCTGGCCGTCACTCCGGGGAATACTACCGCTCCATGTGGCAGACCATCGAGAAAACCGACCACTGGCGGGGCGAAATCTGGAACCGCCGGAAAAACGGTGAAGAGTACGTGGAACTGCTTTCCATCAGCCGCGTGCACCTCGAGGAACCCGGGCAGTATTACCATGTGGCGGCGTTCTCTGATATCACCGCGCTCAAGAATCACGCCAGAGAACTGGACCGGGCCGCCAACTACGACGACCTCACCGGTCTGCCCAACCGCCAGTTGCTGGAAGAGCGACTGCGCACCGCCCGAGATCACGCCGACCGGCAACACCGAAGCGTTTCCGTGTGCTATCTGGACCTGGATGGCTTCAAGGCCATCAATGACAAATGGGGCCATTCGGCCGGTGACCAGACCCTGAAAACCCTGGCTGAACGGCTCACCCGGGCACTGCGCAGCGGCGACACGGTGGCGCGGATCGGTGGCGACGAATTCGTCCTCCTGCTGCAGGGCGACGACAACCACGATGCGGTTTATCGGCGGATTCTGGCCACCGTTGGGGATCCGGTTGTCGTGGGTGACCAAAGCGTCGCCCTCACCGCAAGTCTTGGCATTACCCGTTACCCGGAAGACGGATCAGACGCTGAAGGGCTGATTCGCCATGCCGACCAGGCCATGTATTCCGCCAAGGAAAAAGGCCGTAACCAGTACCACTTCTTTGATCCCGGCCTGGATGAGCATCGACGAAACCGGCGCAACCAGTTGATGGAAATTACCCGGGCTCTGGAAAACGAAGAGTTCGAACTGTTTTTCCAGCCCCAGATCCGAACGAACGATTGCGCACTCCTTGGCTTTGAGGCTCTGATCCGCTGGGATCACCCGGAGAAAGGCCTGGTTTCACCCGCCGAGTTCCTTCCCATCGTCGAGAACAGTCACCTGGAGGTACCACTGGGCCAGTGGGTACTGAAAGAAGCGATTCACCAGATGAACGCGTGGAAGGAAGCGGGAGAGGATCTGCCGGTCAGCATCAACATCAGCGCGCCGCACCTGATGGACCGCAGCTTTGCCGATTACCTGGAAAGTTACCTGCACAGCCATCCGGAAGTTGCACCAGGGCAAATTACCCTGGAGGTTCTGGAATCAACGGCCCTGGAGGATACCCAGCGGGCGAGCAATGTTCTGGCGCGTTGTCAGGGCCTTGGCCTGCAGGTGGCGCTGGACGATTTTGGTACCGGTTTTTCATCGCTCACCTATCTGCGCACTCTGCCGGTAGACATCATAAAGATCGATCAGAGTTTTGTTCGCAACATGCTTGAGGATGCCAGCGACCACGCCATCGTGGAGAGCGTTATCTTCCTGGCACAGCGGTTTGCCCACCCGGTTCTGGCCGAAGGCGTGGAAACCATGGAGCATGCACGGGCACTACGGCAGATGGGCTGCAACTTCGTGCAGGGCTACGGAATTGCCCGCCCGATGCCCGCGGATGAAGTACTGGATTGGGCTCGGAACTGGCGGGCAAAAGCACAGCACGGAAAGGCCGGTGACTTGCTCAGTTCCGCCGTAGCCAGTGGCGAGGGCATCTGAGCCGGATCGGCTCTACCGATACCGCCTCTGATCCAGTGTTGTCAGCCGGTCTGGATGAAATACCATAAGCCCGGTTACGAAGGTGCCGTTCACAAACCCTTCCGGAATCATGAACAGGGGCAGGTAACGGATGTACTCGTGCACCAGTTCGTCAAACGTATAGACGCCGCTGGTCCATAGCATCAGGCACATGACCGTACCGGCCGCCGCCACGGAAATGCCCGCACCGAAAAACCCGCAGAAGAAGATATAGGCGAAGAAGTTCCGGAAATCCCGTCGACGCTCCCAGAGCACGATGCCGTGGCTGACAATGGCAGGCACCATCACCGTGATCAGCCCGTTGGCGGCAAACATGATCAGAGGCTCGCGGCCGGTGATGACCGTGATCACCAGTGCCATCAGGCCCGCCAGCACTGCCAGCGCCCACCCCAGCATCAGCGTTATCACCGTGATACCAAAAACGTGGATGGCCAGGCCGGGAGAAATGCCGGCCCGCAGTTGCCAGACAAAACCAAGTACCACGGCAGCGCCGAAGAACGAGTGCTGGAGTGCGTTGTCCTTGCGAAACGCCTGCCAGTCAATCGAGCGCAGCGCCCGGAAAAGAATCACCAGAAAGAGCAGAAGAGTGATGATCCACTGACTGGTGGATAGCAGGTTTTCAGTCATGCCCATAGTGAACGTACCGCAGCAACGGGGTCGGGAATGACATCTTAGCGGCTCGCCCCACCCCCGGTGCAAGCGAGCCCAGATAGATCAGGCGACCTGTTTTTCGAGTTTGCCAAGGTCGGTCAGGCGCTGCCAGGCCTCATAAGTACTCAGGAAAACCTCGCCACCCAGGTGGGAAAGCAGTTCTGTGCCTTTCAGTTTGTCCATTACCGGACCTTTCACTTCCGCCAGATGCAACCGGACCCCTGCGTCTTTCATACGCTCGTTGATCGCCTCCAGACTCTCCAGGGCAGAGGCGTCCACCAGATTCACCGCTGGGCACACCAGCACCAGGTCTTTCAGCTCCGGCTCCCGAATCATCAGGTCCATCACTGTTTCCTCAAGGAACCGGGCATTGGCGAAGTAGAGGCTTTCGTCCACACGCAGAAAGGTCACCTTCGGGCACAGTTCAACATCGTGGCGAAGCACATTGCGGAAATGCTCGGTACCGGGCACACGGCCAACCACCGCACTGTGGGGCCGACTGGTTCGATACAGGAACAGCCCGATGGACAGCGCCACTCCGGCGATAATGCCGGCCTCGACACTGTGTACCAGGGTCAGCACGATGGTGGCGAGCATGGCGCCAAAGTCCGTGCGGGAATAGCGCCAGGTGCGCCCGAGGGCCGGAAGGTCGATCAGGGTGGCCACAGCCACAATAATGGTCGCCGCGAGAGTCGCCTGGGGCAGATACGCGATGGCCGGTGTCAGGAACAGCGTTGCCATGGCAATACCGACCGCGGCATAGGCACCTGCCGCGGGGGTCTCGGCACCGGCGTCAAAGTTGACTACGGAACGGGAGAAACCACCGGTGACCGGCATACCGCCGGAAAAACCGGCGCCCAGGTTGGCGGTACCCAGCCCAATCAGTTCCTGGTCCGGATCAATACGCTGGCGCCGTTTTGCGGCCAGGGTCTGGCCCACCGACACCGATTCCACAAAACCGACAACACTGATCAGCAAAGCGCTGACCGCAAGTCGCTGCCACAGGCCCATGTCCAGGCTGGGCATGGTGAAATCAGGCAGCCCCCGGGGTACATCCCCCACCAGACGGACACCCTGGCCATCAAGCTGGAACTGCCAGGCCACCAGTGTGGTCACCAGAACCGCCAGAATCGGCGCGGTTTTGGTCAGGATATCCGCCATTCTCGGAGCCAGCCCCACTCCCATCAGAAGCGGCTTCAAGCGCTTGCGCGCAAGGATCAGGAACACCAGCGCCCCGGTACCGACAGCCAGTGTCGCCAGGTTGGTATCGCCAATCGACGTCAACAGGGACCGGCCAATTTCCAGCAGGTTATGACCAGAGGCCTGGATCCCGAAAATATGCTTTAGCTGACTGGCGGCGATCACAATGCCAGAGGCCGTGATAAAGCCGGAAATCACCGGATGGCTGAGAAAATTGGCCAGGAACCCGAGTCGAAGCACCCCCATCAGGGTCAGCATCAACCCGGACATAACCGCCAGCAGAACGGCACCGGCCACGTATTCCGGGGTGCCGGCCTCCGCCAGTGGCGCAAGAGCCGCCGCCGTCATCAGCGAGGCCACGGCCACCGGCCCCACCGACAAGGTCCGGCTGGTGCCGAAGACGGCGTAGATCACGAGGGGCAGGATACTGGCGTACAAACCCACCTGGGCAGGCAGCCCCGCGAGCAAGGCGTAAGCCAGTGACTGGGGGATGAGCATGACGGTAACGATGATCGCGGCCACCAGATCACTGGTGGCCTGATTCCGACCATATTCTGGTCCCCACTGGAGGATGGGCAGATAGCGTTTAAGATTCATCAGGAATCTCAGAACAGGTTAACCGGTACTTTCAAGTACACCTGACCATTGTCTTCGGCAGGCGGCATGTGCCCTGCCCGCATGTTGACCTGAACCGACGGCAGAATCAGCCGTGGCATGTCCAGGGTCGCATCCCGCTCGGTCCGCATTTTCACGAACTCTTCCTCGGAAACGCCCTCATGGACATGAATGTTCGCTTCCCGCTCTTCGGCCACCGTGGTCATGTGCTGGTATTCATCACGGCCCGGGGCTTTGTAATCGTGACACAGGAAGATCCGGGTTTCCGCCGGCAGCGACAGTACCTTCTGGATGGACTGGTACAGGGTGCGGGCATCGCCACCCGGGAAATCACAACGGGCGGTGCCGAAATCGGGCATAAACAGGGTGTCGCCAACAAAGGCGGCATCACCAACCACATAGGTCAGGCACGCGGGAGTATGGCCCGGGGTGTGCAGAACACGCCCCTCAAGACCACCAATGGCAAAGGTGTCGCCTTCCTTGAACAGCTTGTCGAACTGGCTGCCGTCGCGCTGGAACTCGGTGCCGGCATTAAATGCCTTGCCAAATATCTCCTGAACGTCGCGAATGTGCGCACCGATACCGGTTTTGCCGCCCAGTTTCTCATGCAGGTAGGGCGCCGCAGACAGGTGATCTGCGTGGACGTGGGTTTCCAGAATCCACTCGACCTTCAGGTCGTTGCCGCGGATGTACTCAATAATCTCATCAGCCGAGCGCACATCGGTGCGTCCTGCGGCGTAGTCAAAATCCAGGACCGAATCGAGAATGGCGCAGGCCTGGCTGTCCGGGTCACGCACCACATAACTGAATGTATTGGTGGGTTCATCAAAAAAATGCTGAACGATCGGGTTGCTCATGACGTCACCTCTGGATGATCCAAATATCACTTTTAATCTAAGGATATACTATTTGGTAATATGAGGTGAAATGATCTTTTTTTATATGCGCAATGTTCCTGATACATCAACAAGACAGTCCCGCCCCGCCTGCTTGGCCAGATAAAGTCGGTAGTCCGCCCCGGCGATGAGGGCATCCGGCGTTGCAGGGCGGTCAACGAACTCCTCTATCCCGGCAACGCCTGCGCTGACGGTCACCGGTATCTCATCCTCATCAAAGACAAAACTCTCCTCGTGCACGGCTTCGAGAATTCGCTGAACAAGCTGTCGCACATCGCCGTGCTCCACGGCACTGAAGACAACAATGAATTCTTCCCCTCCGAAACGGGCAACCACATCCATGGAACGGGTCTGGCTCACCAGAATATCGGCAAACCGCTGCAGGATATAATCGCCCCCGAGGTGTCCGATGGAGTCGTTGATTTTTTTGAAGTGATCAATGTCGAAGATCGCCAGGGCGAAACGCTCTCCCCGACGGTTGCTGCGGGCCAGCATTTCATCCAGCCTTGGCATCAGGTAACGGCGATTGTGCAGGCCGGTCAGCGGGTCCCGAATTGACTGGTTCAGCAATTCTTCTTCCAGCCGGTTGCGCTCCAGGGCACCCGACAACAGGCCGGAGACGATAATCAACAGATCGGCCTGGTCCAGACGCCAGGTTCTTCGGCGAAGGGAGTCAACGCCAAAAAAACCCGTCACCCGTCCGCGTACCCGGATAGGCACGCAAAACATGGAGGACACTCCCTGTTCCTGAAGCAGCGCCCGCTCGGGTGCAGCTTCCCGGGGCAGCCGGTCGACATCTTCAATAAACACCACCCGGCTGCCACTGACCATCCCCTCGATCTGTTCCTGCCACCAGTGAAAATTCTCGATCGACACCTGCTGCTGGGTGTCGATCAGGGCGGGCACACCGTCCCTGCACCACTCATGGGTGTTGGTCATCACCGCGTAGTCGTCAGAGAAGCAATAGAGATAGGCCCGGTCTACCTTGAAAAACATTCCGATGGATCTCAGAAGTTCATCAATGCACTGATCAATGGTGCCAAAACCAAGGTTGATGAATTCAGTGGATAGGCGGGCAATCAGCCGCTGGAAACCGGCCTGGAAGGAAAACTCCGCCTCACTCTCCCGCAGGCTCTGCTCCAGGTCCTTGTAGTGCTGAATGTTATGGAACTGGCCGTACCAGAGAGTGCCACCATCGGGCTGGCGCTCGGGCTCTGCGTTAACCTCAAACCACTCGTAACCGCCATTCTCCAGCCTGAGCCGGGCCCGATAGCTCCAGGTACTCAACGTATCTGCCGAGGCACGGATGCTCCCCATAACGGCATCAACGTCCTCAGGATGAATCATTGCGAAAATCGGATCCGCGTTATCGCTCAGATCCGAGGGTTCAATGCCAAAGAGCGACTGCACATGTTCGCTAATGAAGGGACAGCGGTGGGAGTCGCCTTCCGAGCTCACCCAATAAACGAAGAGGACTCCAGGAACCCCTGAGGCCAGTTTCTGGAAAAAACGGGCAGACAAACCGGTTTGCTGCCCGTTACCGGACCTTGACGCCTTGGACACCACGTCCTCCCAACAGACGAATCACCCCTGCTCATAACAGAGTGTAGCCTACGCTGACAGGAAGAAAACCGGTTCCGGAGACGACGAATCAGAGCGAGTCCAGGCGACTCCTGGCTTCTTCCCGCCGACCGGCATCTGCGACGTCCCGTCCCGCCCTGCCGGGTGCTTCGAGGGCTTTCTGCAGATAGCTCCGGGCCCGTTCCGGCTCGCCCTGGTCCAGCAGAAAATCGCCAAAGAAGAAATTGGCATCCATGCCATCAGGATTGATCGCCAATGCTTTCTGCAGATACTGACGGGCCTTGTCGTCATCACCGAAACCCAAAGGCCAGCCGGGCACCTGATAATAGAGGCTACCCAGCGATGTGTAGGCCGAGCCATCCAGCGCTTCGGGGTCAATCGCCAGGGCCGCCTCCAGTGATTTACGGGCATCCTTGACCAACCCCAATGCCCCGAGACCGCCCTTGGCACCGGCGTAGGTGCTGAGCACAATACCCTGCCAGATCAGTGGCTCTGCCCGGTCCGGATAATGGGCGACAAACTGTTCTGCCTCGCTGGCCAGACCTTCAAAGGCTTTCTCTTTCTGGTCCTCTGGCACCTGATACTGAATCTCCGCCCAGCGATGCTGGATATCGGCCAGTTCGGCCTCCAGAGCCGCGGCCCAGAGTGGCTGGGCCGCCAGACACAGGATCACCAATAGCATTCGTTTCATGACAACACTCCCGAATTCAGAAAGCGCCGGATGACCGGCAATTGCTTCAGCATCGCCTTATCGGCAATTCTGGGCAGGATGCCGTTGATCACCACAAACAGCTTTTCTGGCCAGCCGAGGAAGCGCCGGCGAACGTCATTTTCCATGGCGGCAAGAATCTGCGAAGCCACGGCTTCCGGCGCGTCCATGGCATTGCCGAGGGCCCGGTTAAGCTCGTTTACGGCCTCTGGATTCATGTCCGTGGCGGTAGCCCGGGGCGCTACATAGATCACCTGGACCGGGGTATCGGCCAGTTCCCGTCGAAGCGCTTCGGTAAAGCCACGCAGCCCGAACTTGCTGGCGCAATAGGCGGTATAACCGGGGAAGCCGATGCTGCCAAAGGTGGACCCCACGAACACCAGGGCACCCTGGCCGGCTTTTTCAAACCTGGGTGTAAAGTGCCTGGCCACAATCATCGCTGACCGGAGATTGACGGCGATCTGGGCGTCCAGTTCGCTGACTGCCATATTCTCCAGGCTTGCAAAGCGATTCTGACCGGCACAGTGGATCACACCATCGATACCTGGATAGGCGTCACCGAGACGAACCAGCTGTTGGTCGAGGTCGGGCGCCGCCAGGTCCAGGTGAACGAGCGAGACACCTTCACGGTGCTCAAGCTTTTCCGGATGCCTGGAGGCCACAATCACCCGGGCGCCAGCTCTCACCAGGGGTTCAACCAGCGCCTTGCCGATACCGCCGGTGCCACCCAGCAGGAGAAACGCCCGATCATGCAGCCTCATGACGCTGCTCCTTGCGGTTCGACGTTAGGGGAATGCTGTGCAGCATATCGCCATAGAGCCGATAGACCATGCGCGCAGCTTCGATGATCGCCTGCTGGTCATCGGGGTCGGTGATCTCGTTCATCAGGTTACGGAAAAATTCGAAATGCTCCTGATCCAGAGCACCATGGGAGTATAGATAGCTGAAGGCCTCATCCGGCAGCCCGAGCTGTTGCTGGATGGCCTCACCGAGCGGCGTCGCCAGCTCAATCGACGTGCCTTCCAGCACCTGAACCATACCGAAGAACGCCGCCGGGTTACCGCGGTTAATGCGGTCATAAAGGTAAGCGACCATCAGTTCGATGGAGGTATCGGGGGTGCCATGACGGATGGCCTCCTTATCTTCCCCGCAGGCCGCAAGGTCGTTGAGGATCCATTCATGGTGGCCATACTCCTCCTCAATGTATTCCACCAGCGCCTTGCGTACGAATTCCAGACGCTCAGGCAGGCGACCACCGCAGGCCATCATCAACGGCACGGTGTGTTTTACATGGTGGTAAGCCTGAGTAAGAAACCAGGTATAACCAGTCAGGTCGAAACGCCCCTCGCGGATAGCCTCAATAACGGGCGCACCGGTTACGTGGGCGCGAGCTTGTGCAGTTTCGGACTGCAGTCGATCGAAAAATGCCATGAAAGATCCTCCTGGCGGGTTTGAAACATCGGATTTGGAAACGGCTTCATTGGAAAAGAGGGAATTCGTGAAAACCGGAAACGCGCCTGCAAGCAGCGTCGGCAGGTCGGCCTGAATCTGCTGGCGTACAGGCCGTCCGTTTGCAGTTACGTAGCCGTCAGCCCGGCTCAGAGGCTGACGGCGGATATACATCCCGGACAGTCGGGCATAGTCCGGCAAGGTGTCATTCAGCGAGTCCAGTTGTGTGCGCAGCGCTTCGGGCGAGCGGCCGTCCTGAACAACCAGCAGGGCCGAGGGGAGAGGATCGCCATCGCCAAACACCACCGCCTGACGCGCACCGAGCGCCTGTATCAGCTCACTCTCCAGCCATTCCGGGCTGATGTTGCGACCAAAGCTGGTAATAAGAAGATTCTTGGCACGACCGCTCACCGACAGGAAACCCTCTGTATCCCTGGCACCCAGATCACCGGTGTCCAGCCACTCATCCCCAGTAGGTTCATCGCCCAGATAGCCAAGGTGGGTGTTACCACCCACCAGAATGTGGCCCCGTTGGTCTACCCGGACCCGGACATGGGAAAGTGGTTTGCCCACCGACCCTTCGCGTTCGGTTCCGGGTACGTTCAGTGCCACCACCGAACTGCACTCCGAAAGGCCATAACCCTCGTAAAGGGGCAGGCCGGCGGCGCGGCCCCGGGCAAGCAGGTCGGACGAAACCCGTCCGCCTCCAACCGCCAGGAACCGAAAGGAATCGCTATTCAAGTGTTGTTGTTCAGCCGCAGCTACCAGAGTCATGGCCAGTTCCGGCACCAGAATCAGGGATTGGGGCCGATGCTCGTTGATGCCCTGCACCAGCTGCCCGATATCCAGGCCACTGCTGCCGGTCATCCCAAGATCATGCTGGGGCGCGACTACCACCGTGCTGCCCATAAGCAGTGGCAAATAAACCCCGGCGATATTTTCCAGCAGTGTGGCCAGCGGCAGGATGCAAAGGTGCCGATCAAGCTCGACATCTGCCAGCCGCTCCTTCAATGCCAGCGTGGTGGCTGTCATCTGAGCCACCGACAGGCAAACGCCTTTGGGGGTGCCGGTACTGCCAGAGGTGAAGGTGGTTTTCGCGGTCTGCTCCGGCATCCAGGCTCCGGCACCAGACACCGGCAAATGCTTTAACCAGACCCCATGGCCAATGTGTTCACCGCCGTCAGTTGAAGCGGCAGAGAGCAGACAATCCAGGCCTGCCCGCTCAGTCAGGTGTTCCGTTTGGGACCGCGAGAAAAACACCGGCACAGGCACACACACCACACCGGCCAGCAAACAGGCCAGATCCGCAAGAATCCAGGCCACGGAGTTGTCGCCACACAAGCCGGCCCGGCGCACACCAAGGCGGCTCAGCTGATCGGCCAGAGCCTCCGCCGCCTGCATCATCTGGGCATAAGTAAAGGCCGACTCCGGCCCCTGGAGAGCGGTACGGGAAGGATGGCTGCTCGCCCGGCGCGCCAGGAGTTCAGGCAATGTGGCCATAGGACCCTCCTGCCATCGTTTCTCCCTCAGGGGCTTCGGTCTCAACAGACTGAACCAGCCTTAGCAAACCCGCGCTTCGGAGCGCGGACATGCCGTCGGCGACACGAATGGCCATCACTACCGGATGATGATCGTAGTAGCGCCCCCAGCCGGCGCCGCCATCGGGCAACCGGGAAGGGTCAGCCGTCGCCAGAACCTCGGTGGCAATACCCAGGCGGTGAAAACTGTTGCGCAGCTGATCCGTGCCGGTGCACACCACCCAGTCATAGCCGGCCCCATCCAGCCACACCGACAGCGAGGCAAACAGAAAACGGCTGACGCCGGCTTCAACGCCCGCCAGATGGGCAATCTCGGCAATACGATGGCGCTCGACACCCGCAACCGGCATCACCGACTCCACCGGCACCGACAGATAGTCTTCCAGAAAGAGCCTTTCCAACGCGGCGTTTCGTACACCGACCGCGGCAAGAAGACTGCCCTGGGCCGTGGTCAGGGCCAGAAGCGCCGGTATGCGCAAAGAAGGTTCAGCGCCATAGGCATGCAGGAAGCGGCGGCGAATAAAACCCGCAACCGTCTCGGCCATGGCCGTGTCAGGGCGGATCTCGTTAAACCAGCGACCGGCACAACGGATGACCGGAACCACCTCCCCGGAATCCGGGGGACAACATGTGGACATCATCAGCGGGTCTGTCATAAAAGGCCTCCCTATGGGTACGCCTCCCAGACTAGAGCGCCAGCCTTAACCCAGGCTTAAGAGCCGCCAGAAGTTTTCTTAAGCTGGCCTTAAGATTTCTGTGCCAGAATGATCACCAGACCGGTAACAGGACCTGCCATGCGGATATTGCTTGTAGAAGACGACCATCACCTGGCCAATGCCATGCTGGGGATGTTGCGTGACGGACAGAACACGGTGGACTGGCTCGACGACGGCCAGCAGGCATTGGGCGCGCTCACCAGCGAACACTTTGATCTGGCGATCCTTGATCTGACCCTGCCCCGTGTAGATGGCCTGGACATTCTGAAGGCAGCACGGAAACAGGGCGTGCAAACGCCGGTGATCATCCTGACAGCCCGTTCCGGTCTGGATGAGAAACTGACCGGCCTGGATGCCGGCGCCGATGACTACCTCACCAAACCCTTCGCCATGGCGGAGCTCAAGGCCAGAATACGGGCAGTCACACGTCGGGGTTCCTCGGTGCCGCAGAACGGCCTGACGGTGGGCCAGCTGGTGCTCAACCCGGACTCCGGACAACTGACCACCGGCGACGAGACCACCACATTGCCCCGCAGTGAATTCCAGATTCTTCACTACCTGATGCGGCACCCCGACCAGGTAGCCACACGACGTCGGCTGGAAGAGCAGCTTTACGGCTGGGACCACGGCGCGGAAAGCAACGCCCTGGAGGTACATATCCACCACCTGCGTCGCAGGGTTGGCAAGGAAACCATCCGGACCATCCGTGGCGTCGGTTATCTGCTCGACAGCCAGGCTGCCGCCAGGGTGACCGAATGTCCCTGACCCGCACACTGACCCTGCTGGTTACCTCCACCGTTCTGCTGATTGCCCTTGTTGCCGCAGCCTGGAGCTACATTGAAAGCAACCACGAGCTTGAGGAGCTGTTTGACGCCGAGCTGGCACAGAGCACGCGAATCGTCCAGGGACTGGTACAGCACCTTGCAGACACCCAGTCTGTGGAGCAACTGCCAAAGACCCTAAGCGAAACCCTGGAACTGCCCCGACCCGACACGCCAGGGGTGGATTTCGAAGCCGACAATAACGAAATCCTGCCGGGCGGCACCGGGCATAAATATGAAAAGAAACTGGCGTTCGAGGTCTGGACCCCGGAGCGCGAACCGCTGCTGGATACGCTCAAAGCCGACGACACCGAGGGCCTGACACCCGGTTACTCCTGGGCAGAGTCCAGCGGCTTTCGCTGGCGCGTGTTCACGCTTCAGGACCCGATTACGGGTTTCTGGATACGGACGGCACAACGAGAGGATATTCGTGAAGAGCTCAGCGAGGAGCTGGCTCTGGGGAACATCCTCCCCCTGCTAATTGCCCTGCCCCTGCTGCTACTTGCCGCCAGTGCCGCCATCCAACTCGGCTTCAGGCCGCTTCTAAAGCTTGAGCGCCCAATCCGCAACATGGCCCCGGAAAATATCCACCCCCTGGACGACCGCCAGGCACCCAAGGAGGTTGCGGGGTTAGTGCAGGCGGTAAACGGCCTGCTCAGACGCCTCAACCAGGCCCTGGAGCGGGAAAGGCGGTTCTCTGCCGACGCCGCTCATGAGTTGCGGACGCCGCTGACGGCCCTGCGACTGAATCTGGAAAAAGTCTACGAGAACGATCCGGAACAGTACGGCGACTTGATCCAGTCCGTCGACCGCATGGTGCACCTGGTGGAGCAGATGCTGCTGCTCAACCGGGTCGACTCTGGTGCTGATTTCACCCCGGAATACCACAACCTGTCCGCGATTGTGGAGCAGAGCATCGCCGATGTGGCACCGCTGGCCCTGAAAAAGGACATCGACCCTGTGCTCCAGGACGAAGCCGGCCAGGCTCTGGTGTGCTGTCACAGCGCGCTGATCAACACCCTCATGCGTTCCCTGCTGGCGAACGCCATCCAGTACAGCCCTGAACACACAATCATCGAGACACACCTGAAGCCTTCCGGCGAGGGATACCACATCACCGTATGCGACCAGGGCCCTGGCATACCCGCGGAGGAGCGCGAACGGGCGCTGAGCCGCTTTGTCCGCCTGGACCAGCGCCTTGGCGGCGGCGCCGGTCTCGGACTTGCCATCGCCCGGCGCATCGCGGAACTTCATGGTGGCCAGCTGACCCTCAGCGACCGGCCGGATGGCAACGCCGGCCTGTGCGTCAGCATCTGGCTGCCGGCCCGTGCGACTTCTCGTCGCAAGCAGGCTTAAGGTTGCTTTAAGGTTTGAGGAGGATACTTCGGCCCAGTTGAACAGGGCCACAAACGGCCCGATTGATATTCCGTTTTCGAGGATGTCGCTACATGGGTCAGGAAAGAACGCTATCGCTGGTTATCCCGGCCAAGGATGAAGAAGCCAACATTGCCACCCTGCTGACCGAGGCTTACGGGGTAATGCGGGACTACCACGGTTTTGAGGTGGTGCTGGTGGATGATGGCAGCACCGACAGCACGCTGGATACCGCGGTGAGGACAGCACGGGCCCTCGGGGGCCGGTTATTGACCATTCGCCACGAGCGCAGCATCGGCCAGAGCGGTGCCCTGGCATCGGGTATCCGCCAGGCCAGGAGCAGGCTGATCGTTACCATGGATGGCGACGGCCAGAACGACCCGGCCGACATTCCCGCCATGCTCCAGAAAGCCAACACCATGCGGAACCCGGATTTCTGCATTGCCGGCTATCGCAAGAATCGCAAGGACACCGCCTGGAAACGCTTCCAGTCACGTCTGGCCAATCGCGTGCGGGATGCGCTGCTTCATGATGGCGTGCCCGATACCGGCTGCGGCCTGAAGCTGTTTCCCCGGGAAACCTTTCTGAAACTGCCCTGGTTCGACCACGGGCACCGGTTCATTCCAGCCCTGGTTCGGGGTGTCGGTGGCGATATCGCCATCGTGGAAGTGAACCACCGGCCTCGCATTGCTGGCACATCCAAGTACAACGCCTGGAACAGGACCTGGGCCGGTATCCTGGATCTACTCGGTGTACTCTGGTTGCTACACCGCACCCGGGTTCCTGTCATCAGCACTGCGGCGCAGGCTGATCCCCAGGCGGCGACAGCGGAGCGCTCCTGATATGTTCAAGGGGGCCCGCTGGCTGGCCTTCGCCGCGTTGGTTCTGGTCGGCTATTTAACCATCCATAACGGCTGGCTCGATTTCATTGCCAACCAGAACGAAGTGGCGAACTATCTTCACAGCCATGGTTTTGGCGGATTACTGGTGATTACTCTGGCCGGCGCGCTGTTTACCGGCCTTGGTGCTCCACGCCAGTTGCTCGCCTTCGTGCTGGGTTTTGCCCTGGGCGGGCTCAACGGGACACTGCTGTCGACCCTGGCCGCCGCCATTGGGGCAACCGGCTGTTTCCTGACCGCCCGCTGGCTGCTGCGAACGCCGTTGAGCCGGCGGTTCAGCCACCGGATGCAGCAGTTTGATCGCCTGTTCCGGGAGCAGACGCTGTTGAAAGTCCTTATGGTCCGCTTGCTGCCGGTGGGCAGTAACCTGGTGACCAACCTTGTGGCAGGCTGCTCCGGGATCCGCTTCTCACCGTTCCTTTTCGGCAGCACCCTGGGTTACCTGCCACAGATGCTGGTGTTTGCCCTGGCCGGTGCCGGTATCGGCAATGCCAACGCCTATCAGCTTGCCGTGAGCATCGGCTTTTTCATTCTCGCCTCGCTGATTGGTGCTTTTCTCTATCACAACCAGAGGGCCAGAACGCTGGCCAATTCCGTTTCCGACTCTCTCTGAGACCGAACCATGCCTGCATCTACCTTCGTCCGTCACCTGCCGGACACCGTGTTCAACCTGTCCCGCAATCAACTCCTGCTGTTATTGCTGGCCTTTGCCGCGGTCGTGATTTTTACCGGGATCGGACTACGCTCGCCCTGGCCTGCCGACGAACCGCGATTCGCGGAAGTGGCCCGCGAAATGGTGGCCTCCGGCCAGTGGCTGATTCCCATGCGCGGCGGCGAGTTCTACCCGGACAAGCCACCGGTGTTCATGTGGAGTATCGCCCTGTTCTACTGGCTGACCGGCAACCTGAAAATTGCATTCCTACTGCCCAATGCACTGTGCAGCCTGCTGACACTGGGGCTGGTCTTCGATCTGGGCACCCGCCTGTGGAACCAGCGGACCGGTGCTATCGCGGTTATGTTGCTGATGCTCGCGCCCCAGTTCGTGATCCAGGCCCAGAAAGCCCAGATCGACGCCATGGTCGCCTGCTGGATTGCGGTTGCCTGCTACGGCCTGATACGACACTTTTTCAGCGGACCCGCCTGGGGCTGGTACTTCGTTGGATGGGCGTTTATGGGACTCGGCATCATCACCAAAGGGGTTGGCTTCCTGCCGGCGCTGATGCTCATTCCGATCGTGGTCATGAAGCTTCGCGATCGCGCACTGTTCCGTGGCACGCTCACCTGGCGCTGCGCACTGGGTCCGCTGGCCATGCTGGCAGTGGTTGCCGCCTGGCTGATTCCCATGGTGCTTAACGTTAACAATCTCGGCACCGAAGAGGCATTCGCCTATCGGAATAATATCCTGTTCAAGCAGACCGGCGAGCGCTATGCCGACTCATGGGGCCATATCCAGCCCTGGTACTATTACCTCACCAGCGTAATTCCCTCGCTCTGGTTTCCTCTGCCACTGTTGCTGCTGGCCTTGATCCGGCCCCTGTCTGAAACCGCCCGGTATCGCCCAATTATTCCGGTGCTTCTGGGCTGGATTGCCCTGGTCATCGTGTTTTTCAGCCTCAGCCCCGGCAAGCGCGGTGTTTACCTGTTGCCAGCATTGCCCATGCTAGCGCTGATTCTCGCCCCGCTGCTGAGCAGCCAGAAGCCGGCCGGCTGGTTTCCTCCGCTTCTGACAGGCTTGCAATTCCTGGTCGGTATCGCGTTGATGACGGTTGGCCTCCTGGCCTGGAACGACCACCCCAAACTGGTTGAAAAAGTGGCCGACTACAGCACCGACCCGGCCAAACTGCATGAGGCGGGGACGTTTGTCTTTGTCACAGGGCTGGCCTGGCTGATCAGTCTGTTCGGGTTCTGGCGCTCCCGTGCGCTGGGGCGCATGTTCCTGGCCATGATGATCACCTGGCTGTTGCTGGGCACCTGGGGCTATCGATTTCTTGAGCCGCTTCGAACCCCTCGCAACGTTCTGGCCGCCGCAGAACAGCATATCCCGCCCGGCGGACAGCTCGGCATGATCGACTTCCGGGAACAGTTCCTGCTGTTTTCAAAGCGCGACTTCACGCATTTCAGCTTCTTTACCGGTCGGGAACAGGAAAACCGGAATGCCTGGTTGTGGATGAACGAAACTGCCAACAGCTATCTCCTTATCGCCGATCAGATCGAGCTGCCCTGCTTCACCAAAGAAGGCGCCATTTCCGTGGGCACAGCCCACCGTGACAACTATCTCCTGCTTTCAGATGAACAAATGACACCCAACTGCACGCCGCCGGACAGGATCAGGCGGTTTACCACGCCCAGCCCCGGGGGTTGGCTCGATTAAAGTGGCAAAGTGACTGACACCTTGAGGCCTTGCCCGTCCGGCCCGGTGCCAAGACGGATATCTCCGCCCATCCCCCGAATCAGGGTGCGGGCGATGGCCAGGCCAAGGCCCGCGCCACCGGTTTCACGGTTGCGCGAGTGCTCCAGCCGGTAAAACGGTTCGAAAACACGCTCCCGTTCCGGTTCAGGAATCCCCGGGCCCTGATCAACGATTGTGACAACCGCCTCTGTGTCTGTGGTTGCCAGTGTTACTTCCGCCTGCTCGCCATAATTCACCGCGTTCTCGATCAGATTACGCAGGGCACGTTTGACGGCTTCGGGTTGCCCCTGGAGCACACATCTCGGACTCTCCTGGCAGTGAACCACCAGCCCCATTTCCTGGAGATCACCGCAAAGGCTGTCCAGCAGGGTGGCCAGGTCATAACGACGGTGCTGTTCGGTGGTGGTGCCCCGGATAAAATCGAGGGTAGCCTCGGCAAGGTGCTGCATCTCCCTGAGGGAATCGAGAAGACGGTCCCTGTCCTCGCCGTCTGGCAGCATTTCCACCCGCAGCCGCATGGAGGTGATGGGTGTCCGGAGGTCATGGGCCAGGGCCGCCAGCAGCCTTGCCCGGTCTTCCTGGGCGCGGCCAACCTGGTCCTGCATCTGGTTAAAGGCGCGGGTAACCTCACGAACATCCTCGGGCCCCTTTTCAGGAATCCGGACTTTCTCTCCCCGCCCGAACGCGTGGGCTGCCCGGCTCAACTCGTTCATTGGCCGCAGGATTCGACGTACCGCCAGCAACAGGGTCAGCGTGAGCAGCACAGCGGTAATCCCAACGCTGGTCAGCGTGGCCTTTAACCACAACCAGGAGGGCGCCGGTGGCCGGGCACGGGCGTTGAACCATTGGCCGGAGGACAAGGCCAGGGAAACCCCCAGGACCGGGGGGCATTCGTGCCGGTCATCCCGATGGTCGTCCTCGTCACGGTGTTCTTCATACTCGTGGTGCTCATCATCTTCATCGTCATGCCGTTCACGGTCCCGATGTTCATCGCGATCCGGCAGGCAGTCGTCTTCGTCAGCCTCCATGGCTGTTCGAACCTGCTCCACCGGCAGCTCCAATTCCTCAGCCAGCCGGCGCGTCATGCCGGAGGCCCGATCCTCGGTCAGATAGGGCGCCGGATCGATAGAAAGCCGCAGGGTCGGGCTGGAGAGTGCCCGCAGAATTCGCTCCTGCCGTTCCGGGTCTGTGGTGTCGGCCAGGGTGTAGCCATCGGCCACCCGCTGGAGGACATTCTCCAGGCTGGCGCTGCGCAGAGCCCCCTGACGCTCGCCTGCCAGGATGACGATCGTAATGATCTGCGCCGCCAGCAGCACCAGAACCAGCAACAGCGCCAGCTGCCCAGCGGCGCGCCGGGGCCACCACCTCATTGTTCAGCCCCTTCGACCGCAGCAATCCACTGGTAGCCACCGCCCCAGATGGTCTTGATCAGCCTGGGGCTGCGGGCATCCGGGTCGATCTTTCGGCGCAGGCGGCTGACATGATTATCAATGCTGCGATCGAAGGCATCCGCCTCTCTGCCGAGGGTCAGATCCATCAGCTGATCACGGGACAACACCCGGCCGGCGTGCTCCAGGAAGGCGAGCAGCAGCTTGTACTCGGCGGTACTCAAAGACACCTCGACTCCTTCCGGATCGACGAGTTGATGGCGGTCTACGTCCAACTTCCAGCCCTCAAACGTCAGACACTGCCCGGCCATGGGGCTGCGTTGCGGTGGCAGTGCTGTGGTACGACGCAGGACTGCCTTGATGCGAGCCAGCAGTTCCCGGGGGTTGAAGGGTTTGGTGAGGTAATCGTCGGCGCCCATCTCCAGGCCGACGATGCGATCGGTTTCCTCGCTCATGGCGGTCAGCAGAATCACCGGCAACTCGGTGTGTTCACGAAGATACCGGCAGAGGGTGAGGCCATCATCGCCGGGCATCATGATGTCCAGAACAACCAGGTCAACGGAGTGCTGCCGCAACTGTCGCTTCATGGCATCGCCACCATCCGCCAGCAGCACCCGCAGGCCATGCTCCTGAAGATAGCGACCGACCAGATCGCGGATGTCTCGGTGGTCATCGACCACCAGGATTGTGGGAGAGTCGCTCACTCGTTACTCCGTTGGATTACCGTCTGCACTGATTATAGGGGAGTCGACTTCCCGCTTGGGCGCGATCTTGTCAAAAACCGTCGCAATTCCCGACCTTGCGACAAGTTGCGACAAAGTCGGTGGGTCACCGAGACAATTCTGCGACGTTTCCTTGGTGCAATAACTCCCGACCAACGATGACATTCCGTCATGGGTTTCACCAACCAAGGAGTTCGACCATGAAAAAAGCCACCACCATTGCTGCGCTCTCCGTCGCCGCACTGCTCAGCGCCACGCCCCTGCTTGTATCGGCAGATAACGACTACTGGGATGACGACCGCTACGAGGATCGCTATGAGAATCGCCGTAACGGCAAACCCATGGGCGCCGACCTCAAACAGTACAGCACCGAAGAAATGCGCATCATGGCCTATGGCCACGCCCTCAGACGCTTCGGCCCGGGCGTGAAGGTGTCTGTTGACGAGACTCCCGATGGCACTTACCGGGTACAGCTTCGGGATGCCGAGCAGAACCTGATCCGGGAACAGGAGTTCAACCATTATGGAGATCCGGTTCGCGGCGGACGCCGGGACTGACTACCAGCAGCCAGCGCGGGGCCTGCTCAGGCGCCCCGCCACCATTTGATCAAGGAGAATCACGATGACATTGATGGACTCTGACAACCGTTATGGTGCCGTTTCGCGGGCTGTGCACTGGATAATGGCCGTTCTGCTTCTGGTGATGCTCGCCAGTGAAGTCTGGTTTGAAGGTCTGGAGCATACCCTCTCGGAAGCCTCTCTTATGGCCTGGCACCAGACCCTGGGCCTGACCATTTTCGGGCTGGTGATTTTTCGCGGTCTCTGGCGCTGGCTTAACCGCGCACGACTGTCGCCACCGGCGCACTGGGCCACCATGGCGAAGCTCGGGCACATTGCGCTTTACGCCCTGATGATTCTGATGCCGCTTTCAGGGCTGGCAACGTCTCTCGGCGAGGGCGACCCCGTTACATTCTTCGGCTGGACAGTCTTTGGCTACGGCCCGGAAGTGGAATGGCTGGAAGAGAGCGGCGAAGACGTCCACGAAATACTGGCCAACGTGTTGTGGGTAATGATCGGCGTGCACGTGGCGGCTGCGCTGGCGCATCAGTACCTGCTTGGAGACCGGATCATGAAGCGCATGGCCTGACAGCCCGAAATACACAAAATCCTCGGGCTCAAGCCACCGGCAGCGACTCGTCGCTGCCCCAGTCCGCCCAGGAACCGTCGTACAACGAGAGCTGGTCATACCCGGCCAGCTCCGCCGCCAGCAGAATGATGCAGGCGGTGATGCCAGAACCGCAGGAAAAAACCAGTTGCTGCCCGTTTCCGGGCTGAAGATTCGGAGCGAGCTGTTTGAACGTTGCCTCCAGCTCACTGGCCGGCTTGAACCGGTAACCGTTCAGCACCTCGGTGAACGGAAGGTTGAGCGAGTTAGGGATATGGCCACCACGCACACCCGGACGAGGCTCCGGGGCCTGGGCCAGAAACCTCGCCCGGGATCGCGCATCAATCACCGCTACTTGCTCGTCGTCCAGATGTTGAAAAACATACGCTGAATCCCGAACGCGGCTGCGGTCCAGACGGCCTGCCATATGGCCGGCGGAACCCGCACCCTGAACCGGAGCCGAAACCGTTTCTCGCCCCTCCGCTAACCACAGCGGCAGGCCACCATCCAGAACGAAAACCCGTTTAAGACCCATCGACCGCAGAATCCACCAGGCCCGGGGAGCGGAATAGATTCCCTGGTTGTCATAAAGCACCACAAGGCTTTCAGGCGTTATGCCCAGCCTGCGAACTTCCTGCGTGAACTGTTCCTCGGTGGGAAACGCATGGAGCTGGGACGATTCGGTATTGCAGAGCGTTCTCTCCAGATCGATCTGGTAACTCCCCGGTATCCACACCGGCTGATCATAAACGATCGGCTCCTTGCCAATAACTGTGGCCATACTGGCGTCGATCAGAACCAACCGTTCGTTATAGAGGTTTTCCTGCAGCCATTCAGTGGTTACGAGTGGGGACGCCATGGTGTGCTCCTGTCCATACCAGAAATAAACGGCCGACTGCACAGCCCGCCGAATCGCCAGATCTACCCGACTGTCCTCAGGAGGTAGCGGCGATCACCGAGATTTCCACCAGCAACTCCGGCGACGCCATCTGAGCCTGCACGCAGGCCCTGGCCGGCGCCGTACCTTCGGGCACCCAGTTGTCCCACACCTCGTTCAAGGCCTGGAAATCGGCCATATCCGCCAGGTAGATCGTTGCCGACAGGATTCTGTCGCGGCTGGAACCGGCGGTCTCGAGCAGCTCGTCCACTTTCTCCAGCATCCCGGTTACCTGGGTACGAATGTCGCCATTCCGGTCCTTGGCAACCTGACCGCAAAGGTAAGCGGTGCCGTTGTGTTTTACGATCTTGCTCATTCGGTTGTTGGTGGAAATACGTTCAATGGTCATGGTAATGGCCTTGTTGGGGATGTCAGCAGCGCGGTGTTTTCCGACTGGCCTGCGACCCCACGGTTTTTGATCATTATACCGGGGGCCATGGAGCCCCCTGTCTTAGCTGGATTTATGCTCGATACTGTCCAGTGAGAAGGTCTTGGAAAACCGGTTGCGAGCCGCCTGCCCCTGTTCCATCTGTTCGGTCAGTTCACGCTGGCTGTCAGACAGCGTCTGTAACTCGTTAATGGTCTGACGCATTGATGGCAGCGCTTCACGGCGGAAGCTGTTGATGTCTTCCCAGGCAGCCAGCGAGTTCGCAAACGTCTGCTTGAGCTTGTCCATGTCCAATGATGCACTTGCGGCCTGTTTGTGAATTGCCACGCCTTGTGTTTTGAGTCGCTCGGATGTTTGCAGAAGAAGGTCGGAAGCGGTTTCATTGGTGGCCTGAAGGGCGTCCAGCTGTTTCTTCTGACGGGCGAGGCCCATCGCGATGGTGGAAGCAACGGATAGCGCTTCGACGGTGACATCCAGCGCGCGCTTGATGCCGCGAATCAGTTCTTTGTTGTTGCCAATCAACAAATCGGCCGACTGGACGCCCTGCTGGTTGACGGCCAGCCGCTGCTGAAGGTCCATGATGCGCTGGCGAAGGGCAAACAGAATTTCTTCCTCAAGGAACTTTTTCTTCTCAGCATCGGTTTCCTGTTCAATCTTGCTCACCACTTCGGCATCCAGTAACTCACCGAAGGCCACATAGTCTTCAAGCTCAAAGGTCAGTGCACGCATACGGTCGCGATCAACCGCGAGCGACTTGTTATCTTCGGAAAGCTGCTGCATGCCCAGCCGAAGCGCATTGGCGATATCTTCGATTACCGAACTGACTTCCTGATACTTGGCTGCCCAGCGAGAGATCGGCGTGCCTACGAAAGGGAGCTTGGACAGCATGCGGCGCATAAAGCCCATCGAGAAGTCGATTTCGTTAGGGTTAACCTCACGGACCTTGCCCTGCAGCGCCAGCAGCCTCTGATCGACTTCGCTGCCGTCCTCTGCCGCCTGTGCCAGTTCATGAATCGGTTTTTTTAGAAGTGCGCTGGTCTCGGATAATTTGTGTTCGACTTCCCGGCCAAGAGTTTCGACCTCAGTCACCATTTCGCGACGCTGATCGAGGTCTCTGGGACCGATCACGACTAATTGTTGAACCACCTCAGCGGCCCTGATTTTCAGCTCAGGCAATTGGCTCTCATTCGTTACTGCTGCTTTTTGCTCTTGCTCGGTCATGCTCGATTCCTTTTGGCGAGGACCGTCCAGTCCTTTGTTGATTCTGATCAGGCGGACGCTGGTCCTACCGGGTAGCGTCGAATGGTTTTGATATAGTGACGAATCTCGTCTGACGTAGCGGTATCGATGTCATACAACTCAATGAGTGCGAGAAAGACGGTAGCCCGCATGGTGCCCATCGATACCATTCGACGAAGGTTGGCGGCAGAGAGCTCGATGCCAATGCTTGCCAGATCTTTCGCCAGGTCGTCCCAGTGCAAGTTGCGCTTGGCCATTTCCGCTTTCAGGAGTCGTCTGCAAACCTCCTCGTATTCAAGCCCATTGGCTTTCGCTCCTTCCATGCGACTGGCTTCCTGTTGTATTTGTGAAGTGGTCAATATGATATAACAATTGTTTCGCTATAGTTCCATCCGAAACTGTAATGGACTTCTCAATACACAAAAGGAACACATGCATGGAATGTCCCAAGTGTCACAATACCCTCCAGACAACCTCGGCCACTGATCTCAATGTTCGGAAGTGCCAGGGCTGTGGAGGGCTGCTGTTCAAGGATGGTTCTTTTGACCTGGCTCGCTCGCTTGAAGACGTGGGACAGCTGGATGCACCGGGCGATTTCGCGCTGAATGAAGTGCGTGACATCAAATGCCCTGACTGCGACAACAAGATGCTTCATATGGTGGATCGAACCCAGCATCACATCGAGTTTGAAGCCTGTACCCGGTGCGACAACGTGTTTCTAGACGCCGGGGAATTGACTGACCTCACTGAATTCACAGTATTCGAGCGAATCAAACAGGCTTTGGAAACGGCAAAGACCAATCTGAAGCGCGCCTGATCTAAGACGGAATTCCAAAAGGATTTGAAAACGTATGGAAACGTTTTTCACCCTGATTTCCTCCTTCCCCACGGTCCTCTGGACCGGCCTTCTGCTGTTCTGCCTGATGTACTGGGGCGTGGCGCTGATCGGCCTGGCGGACTTTGACACGCCAGAAATTGATCCCGAGCTCCCCGATGGCGGGCTTGAGGGCATTGCGGGCGTTGCAGCATCCCTGGGCCTTGATGGAGTTCCCCTTTCGGTGGCGCTCACCGCGATCAGCCTGTCTGGTTGGACCATCAGCTATTTCGCCGATTTATTGATATTTGGGCCCGAGGCCTCAGGGCTCGTTGCAATGATTGGTTCGATACTAATCCTGTTTGGTTCTGCCTTGCTGTGCCTCAAACCGGCGGCATGGATTATCAAACCACTCAAGCCACTTTTTAAGAACACCCGGGCCTCCAACAACGATCTATTGGGCGCTACGGGCATTGTGGTTTATGCCGTTTCCCAAACTGCGGGTGTAATTGACTGTGCGGTCAATGGTGCCCACCTCCGACTCGAAGCCCGTAGCTCCACAGAAATGGCGCCGGGAGAGAAAGCTGTGGTCATCAAGTACCACAAAAACGACGCGGTGTATCAGGTCGTTCCTGAAGCCGATTTTCTGACGGGATTGACCCGTTAACACCAAGGAACTGAGGTAATTAACATGCTTGATTGGATTATGCCGGTATTCATGATCGTCGGTGTCAGCTTCGTCGCGATCATGGGCATCCTGGGACTCTTCAATGCGTTCTATAAAAAGGTGGATCAGGGCGAGGCGCTCATTGTTAACAACATGAGCAAAATCCCGAGCGTCCACTTCACCGGTGCCATGGTGCTACCGGTTATCCATCGCGCCGAGAAAATGCGCATCAGCGTTATCCCTCTGCAAATTGATCGCCGTGGAAAGAACGGCCTGATCTGTAAGGATAACTACCGGGCGGACATCTCCATTGGCCTGTATCTGAGGGTGAATGAGACAGCAGACGATGTTTTGCGCGTCGCCAAGTCAGTGGGCGTTGCACGCGCCAGTGACAAGGCGGCAGTAGACGAACTGTTTAACGCAAAGTTTTCCGAGGCTCTGAAAACTGTCGGCAAGAAGTTCAACTTTGTCGAGCTGTTCGAGCAGCGGCAGGAGTTCCGTCAGGCCATCGTCGATCTGATCGGCGCAGATCTGAATGGCTACGTCCTGGAAGATGTGGCCATCGACTACCTCGAGCAAACGCCTGTCAGCGAGCTGGATCCAAACAACATCATGGATTCAGACGGCATCCGCCGTATCAAGGAAATCACCGAAAAGAACCGTGTTGCGACCAACGTTCTGGAACGCGACGCAGAGGTTGCCATTGGTGAGCGTAACACCGCCGCTTTCGAGCAGCAGGAAGCGCTCCGTAAAACCCAAGCCGAAACCAAAGCCCGGACGGATCGTGAAATTGCCGAGCTGACGTCGAAAGAAGAAGCTCGCCGCAATGCAGCTCATGAAGAGCAGCGCCGTGCCTCAGAACTTGCAAGAACCGAAGCGCAGAAGGCGATCGATATTGCCGAAGAGGAACGTCAACGTGAGCAAGAGCTCGCGGCCAAGGCCCGTGAAAAAGCGATTGCCGTGGAAGAAGTGGCTATCCAGTCAGCCACTGAGCTAGAGCACATTAACCGCGAACGCCGCGTGGAAGAGCAGCGGATCGAGAAAGACAAGGTTCTTGAGGTTAAACAGAAAGAAATTGCAGACATCCAGGCCGAGCGCATTCAGGTCGAAGCCCGTGTGGCCGAGGAAGAAGAAAACATCCTCAGCATGCGCAACCGCGAAGATGCCAAGCGTAACAAGGAAACCCTGGTTATCACGGCAGAAGCCAAGGCTGATCAGGTGCGTATCGAGCAGGTGGAAAGCGCCAAGGCAGAGCGTCAGTCTGCGGAGTTGCGCAAGGCTGCAATGATTGAAATTTCTGAAGGCGAAAAAGCGAAGGCGGCGGCACCAGGCCTGGCGCAGGCGCAAATCCGTGAAGCGGATGCAGTGGCATCACGTGCCGTGGCCGAAGCTGAAGCGTTTGGGCGCAGCGAGGCCGCAAAAGCAGAGCGTCTGGAAGGCGAAACCCGCGCGAAAAACGAAGAAGACATGCTGCTCGCCAGGGCCAAGGGCGAGGAAGAACTGGGCAACGCTAAGGCTGCAGCCGCTCTGAAGATGGCAGAAGCCGAAGCGCAAGGTATCACCAAGAAGGCAGAAGCCTACGAGCGCATGGACGAGTCGAGCCGCGAGTTCGAGGTGATGAGCCGTAACCTTGACATCCACCGCGACGAGACTATGTCTCGGATTGAGGCCAACGTTCGAATCAGCGAAGCGCAGGCCAAAGCTATGGGCGAAGCGTTGGCCAACGCCAAGATGGAATTCATTGGTGGTGACGGCGATGTCTTCAACAAGGTGGCTCAGGGTATCGGCTACGGTCGAGCCGCTGATCACTTTTTGAAGAACGCTTCGAGCATGACGCCATTCGTCAGCTCCATCATGGAGAAAATCATGAATGGCGGGTCAGCCGGTCGTCTCAAGACCGACAACGACACAACGGAGTAAGCTCGATGGCCGGCAGACGGATGTCTGCCGGTCCCTGCCCCTATACCAGATGCAAGGATCAAGGAACGTCAGCCCATGGCAGAAACTCTCTCCACCGAAGCCATCATCCGTGAAGGTGGCACATTCGCCACGCTCAAAAAACGGCTAACCGATCACTCGAGCGCTCTGCGTTCCACCGTCAGGTCGCTTAATGAGGAACGTGAAGCCAAGTTTGGTGCGTCCAACATGGATGTGCTGGGCAGGGTGCGTGCTCGAACCCCTCACAATTGCATTGCAAGGGATGTGGTCCGGCTCGGTGAGTTTCTGCTTTTTGGGTTCAACGTTGAGCATGGTCTGAAGCAGACCGTCGAATTATCCGAAGTTTTCAGCCTGTACCGGCTGGAAGAGAATGCCGGCAGCTGGGAGATCACTCTCTCAGCGGTGACCGGGTCGTTTCTGGAAAACGATAAATTCCAGACGGATTTCTCGTCCCTGTTCCGATTTCATAAAGAAGCCCGCCTGATTCAGCTGGTCACCATGGATGGTCGGCTGCTCATGGTCTTCCAGGTGGGCGATCGCGGCGACCACCTCAAGGTTTTCCGCTGGTCGCTCAACAACGATGGCTCCGTGCGGAGCTACATCGATGATCGGGGCGCGGACGACTTCCGGCTTCCGGCCCGCTTCGACTTTGAGTGGACGCAGCTGAACCGTGAGCACATGGTGCAGGGCGTTTCCCCACACTATTCGATTGAAGACCAGCTGTTCGTGGACAATACCGGCGGTGCGATCACCTTCAAAATCGAGAACAACACCAGTACTGGTGAGGGTATCTTTGAAGATCCCGTGGAGGTGGCGAGTCAGTCGCTAAGCGATGGCGTGTTTGAATACGCCCGCCGGGGTAGTATTTTCCTGATCCGGATAAAACCCTACGGCGAGAATCTGACACGCTACTATGTGTTTAACCCCGCCGAGAAAGCCCTACATCGGCAGGATGCCCTCGCCGGATCAGTGCGCACACTCCCCGAAAACCATGGCCTGGTTTTTCCTGGCGGCATTTACCTTTACAGCGATGACCTGAAAACCGTCGATGTACCTGCCGGACTGCGCTTCAAACGCATGGTTGAAGCCCCCAACGGGGAAGATGTGCTTATCATCTTCTACGCGCCTGAATCCGGGGCGGTTGCCTTGGTTCGCTATAATCTGATCACCCGCAACACGGCTCCGCCGATAACGGGGCACGGCTATGCTTTGTTTGATGGCGGGGAGCTGGCTGTCTTTACAGCAGACGGTAAGCCCTCGCAGGTCCATCCGGTCCAACTGTGGAAAACGCCTTTCGAATCCCAGGCATTTTATGCGGACAAAACCACGTCGGACGATTCAGAGCTGGGACGTATTGGCAACCCAGAGCTGGTGAGCGGAATTGCTGACCTGTATGAAGTGGTCAAACTGGCCGATCTTGAAAATGCGGGTTTGCGGCATTTCGATACGCTGATCAAACGAGTGGACAAATTACTCGATCAGCGTTTCTGGTTACATGAGCAACACTTCGCGCCCATCAATACGGCACTGCACGAAGTACGCTCCACCGCCGAGCTGGTGGTGGACGAATATGAAAAAGTTGAAGCCGTTCGTGCCCAGTCGAATCGAGCGCTCAACGAGGCGGACAAAACCCTGACAATATTGATTCAGGAGACTCGACCGGAGTCCTGGCGCGAGCCCCATCAATTTGTTACTCACCTCAAGAAATTGCAGGACCAACGAGGCCTGGTGCGCTCGTTGTCAGAGCGTCGGTATATTGATCGGGCCCTCCTTGAAACCCTGGACAACAAAGCTGCCAAAGCTGTCGACAAGCTGGCCGACCGCACGCTGACGTTTCTTGCCAAGCCCGAAGCCCTGGCAAAGTACACAGAGCAGGTGGACGGCCTGCGCGAACAGGTAGAAGCATCTGAAGATCGCAAGGAATTGCAGAAGCTCGTGGAGGAATACCATGAGATTACTGATGGCCTCGATTTCGTTCAGGAGCTTGTGTCTTCCCTGGCATCCGACGATACCGAGCAACAGGCCGTTATTGCGGATAATTTGTCTTCGCTGTACTCACGGATCAATCAGGACAGGTCGCGTGCGGAAATCAAGCTCAATGATTGTGGCCGCGCCGAGGCGAAAGTTCAGTTTGCCTCCAAGTTACGGTTGTATGAACAGAGCCTGGCCAACGGCGTGCACACCGTAGCCACGCCGGATGACTGTGACGGGCTGCTAGCTCGCATGCTCAACCAACTGCAGGAAATCGAGAGCCAGTTTGGTGAATATGATGAATTTCTCAACGCCCTGATCGAGCAGCGGGAAACCACCCAGGAAACGATTGAAGCCCGCCGGCAGCAACTGTCGCAGGAGCGTCAGCGCAAGGCCGCGTCTTTGAAAGAGGCCGGCCAGCGAATTCTGAACAATCTGACCAAGCGGTCGGATCAGTTCAACGAAGTCGCCGAGGTTCATACTTTTTTCGCCAGCGATGCCATGGTTGCCAAGGTCAGGGAACTTACGGGGCGCTTACGAGAGCTTGACTCGCCCCTGGAAGCTGATGATCTGGAGTCGCAGCTCAAAGCCGCACAGGACAACGCCCAGCGCGCGGTGCGCGATCGAGCGGATATTTACGAGGATGGCGGTGCCATTATCAAACTGGGGCCCAGACACCGGTTTTCTGTCAACCGACAGGAGCCTGCACTTACCCTGGTGCCTGCAGAGGACGGCCTTCGTCTGCACATCTCTGGTACCCAGTTCTACGAAACTGTGAAAGATGAACGCTTAAAGAATCTCGATGACTGCTGGGATCTGCACACTCCGGCTGAAGCGCCCGATGTCTATAAAGCCGAGTATCTGGCATACCGATTTATGGAGGCCGTGGACGCGGGTCAAATCGAAAGCGTGGACTGGAATGATTCGGAAGGGCTGGAAAAAGCCGTCAAACAGTTCGCCAGCCCCCGTTACCGTGATGGATACGAAAAAGGTATTCATGACCATGACGCGGTCAGGATTCTGGAAAAGCTCGGCCCCGCCAAGGCCGAAGCAGGTCTATTGAGGTTTGCACCGCTGGTTCGGGGCGCCGCTCTGGTGTTCTGGTGCTTTCAGAGCCTTGGTTACCGCCAACGGGTACAGGCAGAAAGTGCCAGCGCGGGCGTGCTGCAAAATCTGATGCGCTCCAGTGATCTCATGTCTCGCCTGCAGCAGTCTGTTTGCGCTGAAATGGCAACATTTATCGAACAGCAAGATCTCGATTTTGAGGGCTGGGTCACCGAGCAGGCTGCGGATTACCTGTGTCTTGCGCTGGCGCACGATCCGAAAGTCTTTGAAGTGTCCACCGTCGGCAAGGACCTCGAGAAGCGCTTCAAGAGTTATGTGACGAAGCAAAAGCAGCAACAGGTGCTGGATCAGGTCATTGCCGAAGCGAAAACCGATGCCAATCGACTCTGGCAAACATTGCTGGCCTGGTTGCGAGCTTTTGCACGACAGGACGGTGAAGCACTTAGCGAACACTTCTGTCCAGAAGCGGCAATGATGCTCATCGCCGAGAATGGCTTTTCCGTGGGCGAGTTCTCGCCGCGCAATGCCAACCTGACCTTCCAGATTGACGGGCTGCTTGGTCGTCACGAGCGCCTCAGCGAGCAGAGCCTCGCGCTGGCTTTGGATGAATTCGAAACACGCTTACGCAGGCATATAAATGATCGCTTGCCGCGCTGGGAATCGCTTCAGAAGATTCGGCATCAGATGCTTGAAGAACAGCAGGACCGCTTGCGCGTTGAGGAATTTACTGCGAAGCCGCTTACCTCGTTCGTCCGCAATAAGCTCATATCACAGGTTTACCTGCCGCTGGTGGGGGATAACCTCGCAAAGCAGATGGGTACCGTCGGCGACGACCGCCGCACAGACCTGATGGGCCTGCTGATCATGATTTCTCCGCCCGGTTACGGTAAGACCACCCTGATGGAGTATGTGGCCAGCCGGCTCGGATTGATCTTCATGAAGATCAACTGTCCATCGCTGGGGCATGACGTGACCTCGCTGGACCCGGAGCGTGCACCCAACTCAACCGCCAAAACCGAGCTGATCAAGCTCAACCTCGCGTTCGAGATGGGCAACAACGTCATGCTGTATCTGGATGATATTCAGCACACGCATCCCGAATTCTTACAGAAGTTTATCTCGCTGTGTGACGGTACTCGTCGCGTCGAGGGTATCTGGAATGGCAAGACCAAGACCTATGACATGCGCGGTAAACGGTTCGCCATCTGTATGGGCGGTAACCCCTACACCGAATCTGGCGAGGTATTTCAGATTCCAGACATGCTGGCTAACCGTGCCGATGTTCGAAATCTCGGTGATCAGCTAAGCGGCATGGAAGATGTCTTTGCGCTCTCCTATCTGGAGAACAGCATGAGCTCAAATGCGGTGACGGCTCCACTGGCTTCCAGAAGCATGGACGACTTTTATCGTTTTGCTGACCTTGCGGCTGGAAAAGAAGTTAACAGTGCTGACTTTGACCACGATTACAGCGCGGCAGAGCGCGAAGAGATCGTGGCTGTTCTCAAGCGTCTGCTGCGTGTTCGCGATGTCATTCTCGCCGTTAACGAGACCTACATTTCCTCCAGCGGTCAGCACGACGCCTACCGAACCGAGCCTCCTTTCAAGCTGCAGGGCAGTTATCGGAACATGAACAAGCTTACCGAGAAGGTCACGCCGGTGATGTCGGAAGTGGAGCTTGAGCAACTGATTGATGACCACTATCAAGGCGAAGCGCAGCTGCTCACCCAAGGCGCCGAAGAAAACCTGCTCAAGCTCAAAGAACTTCGAGGCGCAATGTCCGAAGCAGAGCAAGCCCGGTGGGAAACAATCAAAGCCAGTTATCGCGCCAAGGTGCAGGCTGGAGGTGATGGTGACTCTGGCGAAAAGATGGTCAGGCAACTGGTGGGCATTAGTGATCACATCAAATCATTAAGCGATTCTGTCTCGACAGCGGCGACCCGTGAAATCCCTCAAACTAACTGGGAGCCCATTGTCGAAAGGCTTCAGACTGCTCTTGGCTCGATCAATGTTGCCCCGGAAATTACGTTCCAGGGGCCTGACGGAATGCGTGAGGCTTTGTTGTCGTTGGCTGAAGTTTACGGCCAATCCATCACACCACTGGTGAAGGTCCTCAGAAGTAAAACCTCTCTCGAGCTGAAATCCTACCGGATGCTGGAAAAGCTCAACGAGCAGCTTGCAGCTCTGGAGCAAGATTTACGAATCAGAGCTGAGAGCTCCGAATAAACCATCAAGGCAAGGTGTCCCAAGAGCCGACATCCCTTGATGGTCAGATTGAGCACACAGTACAGCCGGTTCATCCCCGGGGAATCCGGCTGATACCGCTACACATAGTCACTGATGCCAGCAATTCGGCTGGCTTTACAGCTTTTTTTTCGATCCCATCCGTTACTAGTTTGTGATACAGGCTCAGCCCAGCATACATCTGCTTCAGGCGCCGGTTTTCCTCCTAAAGCTCCTTGAGGTGCTTCACACCAGAGACTTCCATGCCTCCGGACTCAGATTTCCAGTTGTCAAAGTCCTAAAATCCACCGAGACAACAGAGGCATACAAAACTAAAAGGCGTTGCCATGGGTGCCGCCGAGTCTGCTGCGTGGTTAGCCCGGCACAAACACCGGAAAGCCATCCAGTTCAGCCGAAAGCAAGCGCTGGCCAAAAAGGCTCTCAAGCGCCGAGGTAACGAGCATGTCGCGGGCCGGTCCCCAGCAGGCCTGGCCGTCGGGGTACAGCAGGAGGATCTGGTCGCACCATCGGGCGGCCAGATTCAGGTCGTGGAGGCACATAAAGACTGCCCGGTCGCACGCTGCCTGCTGGCGCAGCAGCTTCATAACGGCGGTCTGGTGCTGTAAATCCAGGTGATTGGTGGGTTCGTCCAAGAGCCAGATTTCCGGGCTTTGGGTCATCAGGGTGGCAATGGCTACCCGCTGGCGTTCGCCGCCGGATAGGGTGTTCACCAGGCGATCTTTCAGGTGGATCACGTCCAGGGCTTCAAGGGCTCGTTCTGCAATCGCCAGATCCTCACCACTCTCCATCTGCCAGGGTGACAGCCAGGGGTGGCGACCGATCAGGGCGGTTTCCAATACAGTTGCCGGGAATCCATCCTGCCGGTCCTGGAATACCAGGCCCATCTGTTGCGAGACGCTCTTGCGGCGGATGTTGCCCAACGGCGTACCATCGAGCAGCAGTTGTCCGCTTCGGGGCTCCCGCAATCCTGCGAGGGTATGGAGCAAGGTGGTTTTGCCCACGCCGTTGGGGCCCAGCACGCCCCAGACCTGTCCCGGTTCGATGGCCAGATTCAGAGGAACGCCTGAGCTGCGGCCCGGAATGTCGATGATCAGCGCTTCGGTGGTCAGGCGTGTCATCATCGGCTCCGATACAGCAGGTACAGGAAGGTCGGCACGCCGATCAGCGCGGTGATCACGCCAACCGGCAACTGTTCCGGTGCGATGACCACCCGCGCCAGGGTGTCCGCCAGCACCAGCAGCGTGCCGCCAGCCAGTGCGCAGGCCGGCAGAATCAGGCGCTGGTCGTTGCCCAGCACCAGCCGCAACATGTGCGGTACCACCAGGCCAACGAAACCAACCGAGCCGGCCATGGTCACGGCGGTTGCGGTCAGCAGGCTGGCCATCAGGTAGATCGACCATTCCAGTGGCCGCACCGAAACGCCCAGGGCCGCGGCCTGCAGGGAACCCCGGGCCAACACGTTCAGGGCTCGGCCCAGCGGAAACACCATCAGGCATACGAGCAACAATATGATCAGTCCCGGCCACGGCGTGGCTGCGTGGGAAAGATCGCCCATCAGCCAATACAGCATGCCCGGCAATCGGCTGGCCGGGGTCATCGAGAGGATCAGGGTAATGATGGCACCCCAGCCGGCGGCGACCACCACACCGGTAAGCAACAGCCGCGATGGGGTCCAGCTACCACTGCCGTGGGCCAGGCCAAAGACCAGCAGGGTGGCCAGCATGGCCCCGGCAAACGCGGAGCCGGATACAAGAAAACCGGCCGCTCCGGCCAGCATGGCAAGTAACGCCCCAACGGCGGCGCCGCCAGACAGCCCCAACACGTAGGGATCGGCCAGGGGATTTCGCAACAGTACCTGCATCAGCGCCCCGGCCACGGCCAGCAAACCACCAGTCGCGAAGGCGCTCAGGGTGCGCGGCAGCCGGAGCTCCAGAATCAGCGTTTGCTGCAACTCGGTGCCGCTGCCGGTTATTACCCTCAGAGTGTCTTCAAAACCGATGGCCGTGCTGCCGATACTGACGGAGAGCAGGGCCGCCAGAAACCCTGCCAGCAGCAGAATAAGGAGTGGTTTGTAAGGGCTAGAGATTGGCACGGGCCTGCTCCAGGGTCTGGCACAGGTGTCTGGCGCCGTCTGCCATACGAAGCGTCGGGCGCGCCAGCAGATCGGGCGGTTCGAGGAAGAGGTTGCCGGCGCCTACCGCTGCCAGGCCCGGAAACTCACGCCAGGCCTCCAGCCACTGCCTGTCGTCCGACGATCCGGCGGTAATAATGGCCTCGGGGTTGGCTTCCAGAACCGCCTCCCGACTGATTCGGGGCACCAGCCGTGGCAGCTCGCCAAACACATTCACGCCGCCACACAAGGTTATGGCTTTGCTGATCAGCTCGTCCCGGTTCACGGTCATCAGTGGCTGGTCCCATATCTGGTAGAACACCTTAACCGGTCTGGCATCGGCATACTGAGCTTTGAGCGTGGCCATTTCTGCGCGAAACGCTTCGGCCCGTTCAGCGCCGAGATCCGGTGAACCTGTCAGCAACGCCAGATCCGATACCGCCGCGGCAATGTCGTCAAACGTCCGCGGGGCTAGCCAGAATACGGAAATACCAAGGCCCGAAAGCCTTTCCAACTGGCTGCGGGAATTGCCATCCACCCAGGCCACCACCAGGTCCGGTGCCAGCGAAACAATGGCTTCCAGGTCCAGGCGATTGCTGTCGCCCACCTGCGGCAAATCCGCAGCTTCTGCGGGATAGTCACTCCAGGCACTCACCGCCACCACCCTGGCACCGGCGCCAGCAGAGAACAACAGCTCGGTGGCGCCCGGTGACAGGGAGACAACGCGTTGCGCGGGTTCCGCCAGGCATACACGCTGGTTCAGCGCGTCGCTTACACAGGGCCCCACCGCCTGTGCCAACAAGGGCGCAAGCAGAGACAGCACACACAATGCAGCGAGCCCGGGGTGCCTCATAGAGGGTGGAAGCCTCTCAGATCGGTGAATTTACTGCTGGAAATCATAGCGCACCGAGGCCATGAAGGTTCGGCCGGCGGCCAGATAGTCGAAAGGCGCGAAGGTTGCGCTGTCATAGCCGATGCTGGTGGCATAGCGACGGTCCAATACGTTATCGACCTTGAACGAGGCCGACCAGCCAGGCTGGAAGTTCCAGGCTGCCCTCAAGTCCACAGTGCCATAGCCTGGCAGCAGGCTGGTATTGGCTGCATCGTTATAGCGATCACTCTCGGCGATAAAGCTGGCTCCCACAGACCACTGAGAAAACAGGCGATCAATATCCAAACGCACATTCTTTTCCGCGCGACGCGGTAAACGGGCGCCGGTATCGCGGTTCTCGGTATCCGCGTAGGTTACCGCTGCCGCCAGATTCCAGTCAGCAGTCTCGATACCGGAAGAAACCTCAACGCCACGGATTCTGGCCGTTTCGACGTTTTCCATGGTGCCCTCAAACGTCACCGGGTCAGAGACATAGGTAATCAGGTCTTTCACATCGTTCTGGTAAATCGCAATGTCCCAGAACCAGCGATCGTAACGCCCGGAGAAACCGGCTTCGACCATCTGCCCCTCTTCCGCATTGAGGTCGGGATTACCGGTGTAGAACGGCACAGTCAGGTAAAGATCATTAAAGGTTGGTGCCCGGAACGACGTTGCATAGCTGAGGCGAAAACGATGGGCGCGGTCCAGCTGGTGACCAAAGGCCACACCGCCAGTCTCCTCTTTGCCGTAGGCCTCGTTGTCATCAAGACGCAGACTGAGCATCAGATCGGTGGCATCAAAGTTCAGACGACCCTGGCCAAAAACCGCGCTGTTGGTCCGGCTGTCTTCCGTGAAATTGCTGGTGCCATCCACTTCATCAATCATGACTTCCGTGCCCAGAACCAGCTCATGAACACCGGCCGTCAGGGTGTTTTCCCAGCGCGCTGAGCGAGACAGTGTGTCGAAAGTACTGGGATTGGCTCCGAAGGTATCCTGTTCGTCGCGGGCTTCCGAGAACTGGATCCGTGTGCGCCAGTAGTCACTTGCAACCGCTTCCAGATGTAAGCCCATGGCACGGATCAGGAAATCGGTATCACCGCCTTCAAACTCGGTGTTACCTTCGGACTGGAACACGGTCAGCCCTGCGCCGCCACCCTGGTCAAAACTGTGGCTCAGCTTGGCCAGGCCGCCGGTGTTCCGAAAGCCCTTGTCTTCACCGCCATCTCTCAGATTGGTGCCATCGGTGTCCGAATAGACGCCACTGGCCAGGAACGAGGAACGGCCTTCCCGGCCAGCCAATCCAACGGTAACCTCACGGGTTTTATGGGAGCCCCCTTTTAGTTCGCCCCAACCCTGGCGCCCGGCTTCAGGTTCCAGGGTGAACGCCTGGATGACACCACCCACCGCATCGGCACCGTAGAGCGAGCTCTTCGCGCCCCGCACCAGTTCAACCCGTTCCATCAATTCCGGAGGCAAAAACTGCCAGGGCGGGATGCCCGCAGAGGCAGAGCGCAATCGGATACCATCAAGAAGCAGCACTGTACCTGAGCTCCCCGCGCCCCGCAGGAATACGCTGGTGGTCTTGCCGTAGCTGCCGTCCGACACCACATTGATCCCCGGCTGGGCGCGCAGCAAATCGCGGAATTCCGCGGGCTGTTGCCGATCAATATCCTCCTTCTCGATGACCGTAACCGAAGACAAACTCTCACCAACGGTCTTTGGCCCCAGTGTCGCGGTAACCACGATTGGATCCAGGGCATCGGATTCCGGGGCAGACTGGGCCGAGACGGCCATAGGCAGGGCGGCCAGGGAAACGCCGGCCAATACAACAGGGCATTGAATTCTGAACATGAAGCTTGCTCCGCACTCCGCGCGCACCCGCACGGGAATCTGGGTTTTGTTGCGGAACAGGGAATGGGGGCAGGCGGTAGACTGGTGTCAGGAAAGCGGAACCGGCATATCACCCACCCAGGTTGCCCACCGCAACATCGGGTGTTTTTCCAGGCCGGTCTCCGGGCTGGCAGGCGGAACCCTGGGTTCCCGGGCAATCACCTTCCCATGTCGTGGCGACACAGTGGCGCAAAGATTGCCGTTGTCCTGCTTACCGTTGCGGGGGCAGCATCGGACTTGCACTGGCGTGACCAGGCTCACCGATTTCCCGTTTCACCCGTCGCGCTTTGCGACGGGCACCTGAAAAAAGTGTGGCAAGGCTAGCAACACCCGGGTAACCGGTCAATGAAATCCATCAAAGGTCGACATGGTCGCAGGCCTCTGCCACTGCTATATTCCATGACTGACAAACACTTTTTCTTCGCCAGAACAGGGAGTTTTATGCAGGCCGAGCTGGTCGACATCCGCAATCACATGGCTCAATACCCGCCGTTTGACGAGATGACCGAGGAGCTGCTCGACAGGGTGGTTGGCGACATAGAGGTTGTCTACTTCAAGGCCGGGAGCCAGATCCTGGAACTGGGTGACCCGAGCAGCTGGCTGTTTTACGTGCGCAGTGGCGCCGTTGAAATCTATCGGCGAACCGGAGAACTCTATAACCGGATCAGTGAAGGTGAGGTCTTTGGCCAGTTTGGTCTTCTGATGAACAGGAAAGTGCGTTTCCCCGCCAAAGCCCTGGAAGACACCCTGCTATACAAGATCCCCTACGACACCTTCCAATACCTCTGGGAAAACGACGACAACTTCGCCGATTTCGTCGAGATTGAAGACCGCAGCCGCCTGCGCTCTGCGGTTTCCCGCCGGGAAAAATCCAACGAGCTGATGACGTCCAAGGTCACGCGGCTGATATCCCGGGAACCGGTTATGGCACCCTGCACTGTCCGGCTGCAGGAAGCCGCCCGGATCATGACTGAGAACGGTGTGTCCGCGCTGCTATTGATGGATGAGGAAGGTGAAAAACCTCGACTCCAGGGCATCATCACCGACCGCGACCTGCGTACCCGGGCCCTCAGCGAAGCACTGGCCTCGGAAACTCCCATCAGCGAGATCATGTCTGAAGACCTGATCACCATCCGCTCGAACATGTTCATATTTGAAGCCATGCTCACCATGTTGCACAACAACGTGCACCATCTTCCGGTGATGGACGGAGACGAGGTTCGTGGCGTGATTGCGCTGTCTGACATCGTGAAATACGAGAGCCAGAGCAGCCTGTACCTGGTCAGCAATATCTATCACCAGCAGGATGTAAAAGGCCTCAAGAAAATCAGCCTGGATGTGCGCGACAGCTTCGTGCGTATGGTGAACGAGGATGCCAACTCCCACATGATTGGCAGCGCCATGGCCGGCATCGGCCGCAGCTTTACCCAGCGCCTGCTGGAACTGGGTGAAGAGAAATTTGGGCCACCGCCGGTGCCCTACTGTTTCATGGCCCTTGGCTCCATGGCCCGGGACGAGCAGCTGGTGGTCACCGACCAGGACAACGCCATGATCCTGGACGACAGCTTTGTGCCGGAAGCCCACGACGAGTACTTCCGGGCGCTGGCCAAGTTCGTCAGCGATGGACTGGCCGAGTGTGGCTACTCCTATTGCACCGGCGACATCATGGCCACAAACCAGAAATGGCGGCAGCCTCTGAGCGTCTGGAAGGGCTATTTCACCGACTGGATCGAGAATCCAAAAGCCGAAGCCCTGCTTAACAGCAACATTTTCTTTGACCTGGATGGCATCTACGGCGAGACCGAATTCGCCGAGCAACTGAAGGCCCTGGTGGCCGAAAAAGCCAGCAACAGCCAGCGGTTCCTTGCAATGATGGCCCGCAACGCCCTGAACCGAACGCCGCCAATTGGCTTCTTCCGCACCTTCGTGCTGGAAGAAGATGGCAAGCAGCAGAAGACATTCAACCTGAAACGCCGGGGAACGGCGCCCCTGTCTGATCTGATCCGGATCCACGCCCTGGCCTGCAAATCCCGCGCACAGAATTCCTTTGAACGCCTCAAGGCCATTGGCAACACCAAGCTCCTGATGGAAGACGATCTTGGCAACCTGAGGGACGCCCTCGAGTTCATTTCCATTGTACGGATCCGGCATCAGGCCCTGGCGATAGAAGCCGGGCGGGAGCCAGACAACAATGTTCGGCCGGAAGACCTTTCACCCTTCGAGCGCAGCCATCTCAAGGATGCGTTCCAGGTGGTCAACAATGCCCAGAAATTCCTGAGATTCCGTTACAACGCCCAGGTGGCCCGTAATGTCTGATGCCTCTTCTGGCGAGCCGTCCGTTCACAGCCTGCCTTGGCCAGAGCAATACCAGGCCCTGGCCCAACAGAGCAAATCCCCGATCCTGAAAGCGTTTTATGAGAGCGGCTGTCCCTCACCCGATACGCCCATCTCAGAGGTCCGGATGCTGGCCATTGATTTCGAGACCACCGGGCTCGATGCCAGCCAGCACTCCATTGTCAGCATCGGTCTGGTACCCTTTACTCTGGACGGTATTCAGCTGTCCCAGGCAAAACACTGGGTGGTACGCCCGAAACTGCCCTTGCACCAGACGTCAGTAACCATCCACGGCATCACCCACAGCGACATCGACGAGGCACCGGATCTGGAAGAGATTCTGGGGGAGTTGTTCAGCTATCTGAACGGCCGCATCCCGGTGGTTCATTACCGGAACATTGAGCGCTCGTTCCTGGATGTGGCCCTGCGCTGGCGACTCGGCGAGGGCATACGTTTTCCGGTTCTTGATACCATGGCCATCGAAGCTCACCTGCATCCGGATCGCAACCCTTCCCGGTGGCAACGGCTGATGGGCAAGAAGCCGGTATCAATCCGGTTGGCCGACAGCCGGCTGCGTTACGGGCTGCCCCATTATGCAGCCCATAACGCTCTGATTGATGCCATTGCCACAGCGGAGTTGTTGCAGGCGCAGATAGTACACCACTTCAGCCGGGACACCCGGGTGGCGGATCTTTGGCTATGATGCGGGTGTCGGATTACGCTGCGCTAATCCGACCTACTCGTTAATCCAGCGTGCGTGGGTACTGCCGTTACTGGCTGGCCATGTCGGTTTCCGGTTTGACGTCATCAATCCACTTGCCATAGCCGGCCTGTTCCATGTCCTCCAGGGGGATAAAGTCCATCGCCGCGGAGTTCATGCAGTAGCGCAACCCGGTCGGCGCAGGGCCATCGTTGAAGACATGGCCAAGGTGGGAATCCGCGTGGCTGCTGCGGATTTCCGTACGGGTCATGAAGAACGAGTTGTCCTCACGTTCCACCACCGCGTCTGGTGTGATCGGCCGGGTAAAGCTCGGCCAGCCGGTACCGGATTTGTACTTGTCGCGGGATGAGAACAGCGGCTCGCCCGAGACAATATCCACGTAAAGCCCTGGTTTCTTGTTGTCCCAGTATTTGTTGTTGAACGCCGGCTCGGTGCCGTCTTCCTGGGTGACCTCGTACTGCATATCGGTCAGGCGCTGCTTGAGCACATCCTGAGCGGGCTTTTCAAAGTTTTCCGGATCGAAGCCACTGCCCATCTGACCGGATTCTGTGCTGGCGCTTCCATCGCCCACCAGGTCGTCACTGGCGTCCACCGTGGCATTCTCCTGGAACCGGGTGTAATCAAGCTCATAATCTTCGCCATACACCTTCTCGATAAACTGATAGCGGCCAGAGTTGAAGGTGTAGAAGTTGTAGCGCACCGGGTTCTTGTCGTAATAATCCTGGTGATATTCCTCGGCCGGGTAGAATTTCTTGAATGGCACGATTTCGATCACCACAGGTTTCTCGTAAACGCCGGAAGCCTCCAACTCTGCAACGGCCGCTTCGGCCAGGCGCTTCTGCTCAGTGTTATGGTAGAAAATAGCCGGTCGATACTGCTGGCCACGGTCCACAAACTGCCCCTGATTATCGGTCGGGTCCATCATCCGCCAGAGCGCCTGCAACAAGCCCTCGTATGTCATTTCGTTGGGGTCGTAATAGACCTGTACCGCTTCGGTATGGCCAGTCTGCCCCGAGGCAACCTGCTTGTAGGAGGGGCTTGCCTCTTTCCCACCAGAATAGCCCGAGACGACTTCCACCACGCCCGGCACCCGCTTCTCGTACCCGGCCTCGACACACCAGAAACAACCGCCAGCAAAGGTTGCCACAGCCAGACCCGGTTGGTCCGGTGCGTATTTGCTCATCTGCGACTCCGACTTTTCGGCAACCGCGTAGGTGGTGAACAGACCAGCTGCAGAGACAAGTGCCACTGCAGAAAACAAACCCAAAATCTTGCGTTTCATCAGACTTCTCCTTCACGTGATTCCATTCCTACAGCGTAGGGTCGTGGATTCACGAAAACGTTCACCAGGTGTTACGAATTCATAACGCTGTGGATTTTTCGCCGCCCGGCACGAAACTCTCGCCGGCCAGGGGCAGCCAGACGCTGAAAGCGGCGCCACCGGCATTGCGGACAGAGAGTTTCCCCTGTTGCAGCGACACCATTCTCTGGGCAATCGCGAGCCCAAGCCCGGCATGGCCTGTCCTCGAAGCGCCTGCGGCCTGGTAAAAGGGTTCGAAGACGTGTTCCAGGTCCGCCTCATCGATGCCGGGGCCAGCGTCCGCAACGGTAATCTCCGCACCGCCGTCCCGTTCGGAAACACTCAGTGTGATCTCCGTGTCCTGTGGCGAATGGCTGATGGCATTGCTGATCAGGTTATCCAATACCCGCTCGGTCATGGCGATGTCCGCCAGCACCTGGACCGGCGCCACGGAGACAATCGACAGGGCAACGCCTGCACGCTCCGCCTCCGGATGGTGTTTCTGCACCACATCATGCAAGAGCTCGGCAACCACAAACGGTTCCGTCTTCGGCTGCTTCTCACGGGCATCCAGTGCCGCAAGCTCAAACAGTTCTTCCACCAGGCGACCAAGCCGGTGGCTTTCAGACAGGGCCACATCCAGGAAGCGTGCCCGCTCCTCGGGGACAAGCGTGTCCTGTTTCAGGCGCAAGGCTTCAATGTAACCCTGGATGGATGCCAGTGGCGTTCTCAGGTCATGGGAGACCTGGGCAACCAGTTGCCGGCGCTGGGCATCCTTGTGCTTCAGGAGATCCAGCTGGGCGACAATCCGCTGTGCCATCTGATCAAACCGGGCGGCCAGGTAATCAATGTCATCACCCTTGCCGGCAACCGCCGCTGTGCTCTCCGAAGACATCCCCCGCTCAAAGGATTCCACCCGCTCGGTCAGCCGCGACAGCCGACGCGTCAGCAGCCGGAAAAAAACCAGGCCCGCCAGCAAACCGACAAACAGGCTCACGGCGAGCGCTCCGGCGCCCATCTGCAGAAGGCGGTTACTGTGCACCATGCTCTCTGCCAGATCGTATTCCTCCCCGCGCAGAACCACGTAAAGGTAACCCGTTGGATCCTCTGCCGATGGCACCGGCGTTACCGAGAAGACTTTTCGACGGTCGTGGCTGCGCGGGTCATCGCCGGGCAGCGGATAGGCTTCGGGGGTTTCAAGCAGGGTCCGAATGGGCTCCAGGGACACCCGGTTGCGCTTGATCTTGTTCGGGTCCGCCGAGTAGGAAAGGATGTTGCCGTCGGTATCCAGAAGATAGATCTCGATGCTGGGATTGATTGTCATGTACAGCTCGAAAAGCTGCTTCAAAGCGTCGCGGTTGAGTTCGCCATCGGTTACCAGGTTTCGGTCCGACACCAGATTGCGGGCAAGATCCCGGTTCAGTTGCTGGTTAACCGCGGCCGAGTATTCCCGCACCGAAGACAGACTCAGAAAAGTGAAGAGCCCGCCCACCACGAGCAGCAACAGGAACAGACCAATGGCCAGCCGAGCATAGAGGGTTCGGAATACAGACAGGGCCATGATCAATCCATGAACCGATAGCCAACACCCCAGACTGTCTGGACGTATCGGGGCTCGGCGGGGTCGGCTTCAATCTTGTTACGCAGGCGGTTGATGTGGGTGTTCACGGTGTGCTCATAACCCTCATGGTTGTAGCCCCAGACAGCATCAAGTAACTGTGCCCGGCTGAATACCCGGCCCCGATGGGACGCAAAGTGCCAGAGCAGGTCAAACTCACGGGCGGTCAGATCCACTTCCCGATCGTCCACATAAACCCGCCGGCGAACCGGATCAATTTTCAGACCGTCCACCTGAATCTCTTCAACGTCCTTGCTTGCAGACGAACCCTGAGAGAGGGCGTCGACCCGACGAAAAAGGGCTTTGATGCGGGCCGCAAGTTCCGCCACGCTGAACGGTTTTGTCAGGTAGTCATCCGCCCCCATCTCCAGGCCCAGAACCCGGTCCAGCTCCGTGCTCTTTGCGGTAAGCATCAAAACGGGCACATAGCCCGGGCAGGCACGTATCTCGCGGCACACCGCCAGACCATCCAGGCCGGGCAGCATCAGATCCAGGATCACCAGATCAATGCCACCCTCACGGAACCGCTCCAGACCGGTATCGCCCCTATCCACCAGAACGGCCTTCATGCCCAGATCCGACACCTGCATGCGCACCAGCTCACCGATGCCGGGGTTGTCTTCGATAATCAGTACCGTTCGCGTCATGGTCTCGTGGTTCATTGCCTTCGCCGCTGGCTTTCGTTGCTTTCAGAGCAGAGTGTAGGCGGAAAAGTTCACAAAACCATCACAGGGCCTCGAAACCGCGCGCATAGCCGGCTCCGGGTTTAGCCGTTAAAATGAATCCAAATTCCGGCACGAGGTTTCAGTGGCAGACAAGACCGTAACCAGGGCAACACCCGCCGACGCGTTCAAGCGGGCACGCCGCATGTGGCTGAAAGGTGAGCGCATTCACCTGGCACCGCTGGCTGATGAGCTCGGAATTGGCCGCGCCACCTTGTTTCGCTGGGTGGGCAACAAGGATCTGCTGATCGGCGAGATTCTCTGGTCCCTGTACGAACCCCTCTGGCGCCAGGCCATGGCGGAAACTCCCGGCATGGGAGTGGACTATATCGTCGGCGTGTACCGACGCACCAATTCCACCATCCTGCACTTCGAGCCGCTGCGGCGATTCATCAACCAGGACCCGGAATACGCCCTGAAGATCCTCACGTCATCGCAGTCGATCCTGCATACCCGAACGGTAGAGACCAACACCCGGATGTTGAAAGACCAGGTTGCGGCCGGGCATATCAAGCCGCCGATGAATATTTTCAGCCTGTCTTACTTCATGATCCGACTGGCAGAGTCCTGCCTGTACAGCGACATCATTGCCGGGCGGGAGCCAAGGGAGGCGGAATTGGAGGATGCCTGTACGGCTGTGCGGATTTTGCTTGGGGGGAAGGCCTAGGGCTTACAGGCTTTGGGGGCTGGCCCCGAGGCGGGGGTGTCTTTTCTTCTGGGAAAAACAACTCGCTTCGCTCAGACATTTTTTCCCGGCAGAAAAGACACCCCCACCCCGTGGCCGATCTAACTCTCAGGGCCACCGATCGGCAGCCCAGGCTATCAGCATTTACAGCTGCAAAGACCGGATTTCCAGAAACTCCTCCAGGCCCCACTTACCGAATTCGCGGCCAATACCAGAGTGACCGAAGCCGCCAAACGGCGCCATCGGGTTAAACGCACCACCGTTCACGAATACCTGGCCGGTGCGCAGCTTGCTGGCAATTTTCTTGGCCTTGGCGTCGTCGCCGGACCAGACCGCACCAGATAGCCCGTACTGGGTGCCGTTGGCGATTTTCACCGCTTCGGCTTCGTCGTTGTATGGGATCACGCACAGCACCGGCCCGAAAATTTCCTCCTGGGCGATGCGGCTGTCCGGTTTTACGTTGCCGAAGACGGTCGCCTTGACGAAGTAACCCTTGTCACAACCCTCGGGCGCCTCGGGCCCACCAGCAACCAGCTTGGCACCTTCCTGGATACCCAGTTTGATGTAATCGATCACCTTGTCGCGCTGCTGGGCTGAGGACAACGGGCCCAGGCGGGTGGTTTCTTCCAGCGGATTGCCCGGGGTCATTTTTGCCACGGCAGCGGCGGCCAGTTCGCAGGCTTCATCGTGCTTGTCGGCCGGAACCAGCATGCGGGTGAGTGCGGTGCAGGTCTGGCCGGAGTTCAGCAGGCAGTTGTTGATCGTGCCTTTGACGGCTGCCGCCAGGTCGGCATCCGGAAGGATGACGGAGGCGGATTTGCCACCCATCTCCAGGGCGAAGCGTTTGAAGTCATCGGCTGCGGCGTGGGCGATCAGGTTGCCGGTGCGGGTAGAACCGGTGAAGGACACCATGCGCACATCCGGGTGCTTGATCAGGGTGTCACCAACGGTGTGGCCATAGCCGCACACCATGTTGAACACGCCCTTGGGCAGGTCTGTGCCATCCAGGATCTCGGCAAGGATAAACGCCGTCTGGGGGGCGATCTCCGAAGGCTTGAGTACCACGGTGCAACCGGCCGCAATCGCCGGGACGATCTTCAGGATCACCTGATGCAGGGGGTAGTTCCAGGGGGTAATGCAGCCAACCACACCAACCGGGGCATATTGCACCTCGGAATTGCCGGACTGTTCGGTAAACGGGAAGTCCGGCAGCAGTTTCAGGTAGCTCTTGGTTACCGCGGCCGGCATACCGGCCTGGATCGGCGTGGCAAGTTTGATGGGCATGCCCACTTCCCGGCAGACGGTTTCGGCAATTTCCGGAGCGCGTTCTTTCAGGCCCGCGTGCAGCTGTTCCAGCACCTTGATCCGTTCTTCCAGGGTGCTTTCCGACCAGCTTTCAAACGCCGCATCGGCGGCGGCAATGGCCTGTTCCATCTCATCCGCGCCGGCGGCGGGCACCCGGGCAATCACGTCACCGGTGCCAGCTTCGTGAACGTCGATCATGTCACCGGCCCAGCTAACCCATTGACCGTTGATGTAGTTCCTGTTCAGCTCGTTCATGCTTCCCCCTTCATTCAAATACGATAACGCCTCGGGCGTTCTTGCCTGCCACCATATCATCGAACGCCTGTGCGGCTTCTTCTATGGGGTAGGTCCGGGTAACCAGTTCATCCAGCTTGAGTTTACCAGCCTTGTAAAGACCCAGGATCCTGGGGAAATCGTGCTGCGGCCTTGCCGAGCCCAGCCAGCTGCCTTTCAGGGTGCGCTCATCCGCTGGCAACGTCAGTGTGGTCAGCGTGGTCTTGTCTTTCGGATCCGCCACACCCACCACGACGGCGGTACCACCACGGCCGAGACTCTTGTAGGCCTGTTCGACCACCGGCCCGGCGCCTACGCATTCGAAGGCGTAGTCAACGCCGCCGGTCAGTTTCTTTACGGCTTTAGCTGCGTCTTCCACCTCATTGATATTCACGGTGTGGGTAGCGCCAAATTCTTTCGCCATCTCCAGCTTTTTGGGGTTGCTGTCCACCGCCACGATCATCTCGGCGCCAGCGGTGACACAGCCCTGGATGGCATTGAGACCAACGCCACCGATGCCAAACACGGCGGCGCGTGAGCCGGGTTCAAGCTTTGCCGTGTTGAACACGGCGCCCACACCAGTCATCACGGCACAGCCCACCAGGGCGGCGTTCTGCATGGGCACGGTTTCATCCACCTTGACGCAATTGTCCACGTGCATGGTGGCGAACTCGGCCATCACGCCACAGGCGCCGAAAACGTTCAGTGGCTCGCCGTCCGCACCCTTGGTTCTGACCGTGCCATCAGGCAGGTTGAACATGGCCTTGCGGGCGTTTTCGCACAGCACCGGACGGCCACGAACACACTGGCTGCATTTGCCGCACATGGAGATAAACGTGCTCACCACATGGTCGCCTTCCTTGAAGGCAGTGACGCCCTCACCGACTTCGACAACCACGCCGGCGGCTTCATGGCCCAATACAAGGGGAGGCGGATAGGGAATCTTGCCCGTGGTGGCGGACAGATCGCTGTGGCAAACGCCGCAGGCCGCGATCTTGATGGTGATTTCATCCCGCTTGGGGCCTTCCACCGTGATGGTTTCCACCTGAACGGGCTGCCCCCATTCCCGGCAGACGACTGCTTTGGCTTGTCTGTCCATGCTGATCCCCTTTTGGTGAACAAGGGGTCAGAAGAACGCTTTCTTCCGACCCCGATTTCATTCAGGCCGGCTTCACACCACTTCAAACAGGCCGGCAGCACCCTGGCCGCCGCCGATGCACATGGTGATCACCACGTATTTCGCCCCACGCCGCTTGCCTTCGATCAGGGCGTGGCCTGTCTGACGGGCGCCGGTAACACCAAAGGGGTGGCCGATGGAAATAGAGCCGCCGTTTACGTTCAGCTTCTCCATGGGAATGCCCAGGCGGTCACGGCAGTAAATCACCTGGGAGGCGAAGGCTTCGTTCAGCTCCCACAGATCAATGTCGTCCATGGTCAGACCATTGCGCTCAAGCAGGCGCGGAATCGCATACACCGGGCCGATGCCCATCTCATCCGGCTCACAACCCGCCACAGCGAAGCCACGGAAAATCCCCATGGGTTCAATGTTGTGCTTCTCAGCATAGGTGCTGTTCATCACCGTGCATACTGAGGCTCCGTCCGACAGCTGGCTGGCGTTGCCGGCCGTGATGAACTGCTCAGGACCACGTACCGGCTCCAGACCCGCCAGGCCCTCAAGGGTGGTGTTTGGGCGATTACACTCGTCACCTTTCAGGGTCACCTGCTTTTCACTGACCTCACCGGTTTCCTTGTCCTTGACCAGCATGGTGGCATCGAAAGGCACGATCTCATCGTCAAACTTGCCAGCCTGCTGGGCCGCTGCCGTGCGCTGCTGGGAAATCAGCGAGTATTCATCCTGGGCTTCACGGCTGACGTTGTAGCGCTTGGCCACAATATCCGCCGTCTCAATCATAGAAAGGTACAGCTCGGGCTTGTTCTTCATCAGCCACTCGTTGGTGGCGTGGAAGCTGTTGATCTTCTCGTTCTGCACCAGGGAAATGGACTCGACGCCCCCCGCCACCATGACCGGTACTTTCTCGGACACCACCCGCTGTGCCGCCAGGGCGATGGACTGCAAACCCGAGCTGCAGAACCGGTTGATGGAGAACCCGGCAGTAGTCACCGGCAGACCGGCCCGAATGGCCGCCAGACGGGCAATATTCCGGCCCTGGGCACCTTCCTGGTAGGCCGCACCCATGATGACATCTTCAACAATAGACGGATCAATGCCCGCGCGCTCAACAGCATGCTTGATGACGTGACCTGCCATATCCACGCTGTGTGTGTTGTTCAAAGAGCCCCGGTAGGATTTCGCAAGACCGGTACGAGCGGTGGAAACGATGACTGCATCAGACATAACAATGTCCTCAATTTTCGAAACATGTAGTTCGGATTAGGCGAGGCCGTAATCCGACATCGAGTTGATCGTTTACCTCTAGTTGTCGGATTACGGCTTCGCCTAATCCGACCTACGAGCTTAGAGATCGCCGAATTTCTTGCCTTCACTCACCAGATTTTCAAGCAAAGCCGCCGGCTCCCACTGCTCACCACCAACGGTATTCTGATACTTCTTCACGGCCGAAAGAATGGTATCCAGACCTTCCTGGTCGGCCCAGAACATCGGGCCGCCACGATAGGCCGGGAAGCCATAGCCATAGATCCAGACAATGTCGATATCCAGCGGACGATCGGCAATGCCTTCCTCGAGGATCTTCGCACCCTCGTTGATCATCACATACACGCAGCGCTCGAGGATTTCCTGATCGGTAATCTCCCGGGGCGTAATCCCCTGTTCCTTGCGGAACTGCTCGATCAGCTGTTCCACTTCCGGATCGGGAATCGGCTTGCGGCTGCCTTCCTCATACTTGTATACACCCGCCTGGGTCTTCTGGCCAAGGCGACCCTGCTCCGCAAGCTTGTCCATCCAACTGGCCGGGATATCTTCACCGGCCTTGCGCCGTTCTTCCCGGATGCGATAGCCGACATCGATCCCTGCCAGATCGGACATCGCGAACTGGCCCATGGGGAAACCAAGATCGGTCAGCACCTTGTCGACCTGCTGCGGAGAAGCGCCCTCGTCTACAAGCGACATGGCTTCGGTGCCGCGCTTGTGGAGCATCCGGTTGCCGACAAAGCCGTAGCAGTTGCCCACCATGACACCGACTTTCTTGATCTTCTTGGCAACCGCCATCACCGTGGCTTTGACCTCATCGGAGGTCTTGCTGCCACGCACGTTCTCCAGCAGCTTCATCACATTGGCCGGGCTGAAGAAGTGCATACCCACCACGTCTTCCGGACGATTGGTGGCAGACGCAATCTCGTCGATATCGAGGGTTGAGGTATTGGACGCCAGAATCGCACCCGGCTTGCAGACCTCATCAAGCTTGGCAAAGATTTCTTTCTTTATGGCCATGTTTTCGAACACCGCCTCGATCACCAGGTCAACGTCCCGGAAATCGTCGTAGGTCAGGCTCGGGGTGATCAGCGCCATCCGCTGTTCCACCTGCTCCTGGGTCAGCTTGCCTTTCTTGGCGGAGTTCTCGTAGTTGCGGCGGATAATAGCCAGGCCCTTGTCCAGGGCGTCCTGTTTTACCTCAACGATGGTGACCGGAATGCCCACATTGACAAAGTTCATGGCGATACCGCCACCCATGGTGCCGGCGCCGATAATGCCAACGCTCTTCACCTCACGAACCGGCGTATCCTTCGGCAGTCCCTTGACCTTGGAGACCTCACGCTCGCCAAAGAACGAATGAATCAGGCCAGCGCGCTGGGGTGATTCCATGCATTCCATGAACAGTTCCCGCTCGCGCTTCATGCCCTCGTCAAAAGGCAGGTTGAAGGCCGCTTCCACGGCATCGACACACTTGAACGGGGAGAACAGACCCCGGGCCCGCTTCGTCAGCTCGTCACGGAACTGGTCAAAGACATCGCTGCCCTTGTCCGCATCGATTTTGTCGGTGATATCGCGAACACGACGCACCGGCTTGCCTTCATCAACCACTTTCTGCGCATAGGCCATGCCCACTGCACGGATATCGTCGCCTTGTTCCACGGCATCGAGAATGCCAAGGGCCAGGGCATCGTTGGCGCCGACAAACTCACCGGTGGTGATCATTTCCAGCGCTTTCCGGGCGCCGGTCAGGCGCGGAAGCCGCTGTGTGCCGCCAGCGCCAGGCAGAAGGCCCAGCTTCACTTCTGGCAGGCCCACCTTGGCGCTGCTGACCGCAACCCGGTAGTGGCAGCTCAGTGCGGTTTCCAGACCACCACCCAGGGCCGTGCCATGGATCGCGGCAACCAGCGGCTTGTCGCTGTTTTCAAAGGTATTCACCAGTGACGGCAGGGTTGGCTCCTGCATGGGCTTGCCGAACTCACGGATGTCGGCACCGGCGATAAACGTGCGCCCTTCGCAAACCAGCAGTAGCGCCTTGGCCTCTGCATCCTTTTGCCCCTGCTCCAGGGCTGCGAGCAGACCGGAGCGAACAGCCTGGCCGAGGGCGTTTACCGGCGGGTAGTTCACGGTAATAACGCCGATGTTGCCTTCCCGGTTATAGCTAACGACCTCAGACATGATTTCTCCTCGCATTCTTTCTGAAATGTGGTTTTAACTAGCGAAACATGCGTACGATTTAATACAAGTTCGTTGGTGGTTTCAACCACCCATTAAACTACAGGCACAAAAAAACCGCAGGGGTTCCTCTGCGGTTTCTTGGTTTGGAGTTTGTCGGGAGGTGGCTTTTAAACTCCCAAGGATTCTATATCGCCTGCCAGCATCGCCAGCTGGTGGGCAATGGAACCCCGAAGCTTTTCAGCCGGCACCAGGTAGGACGGCGCGGCACAGGTCAGGGCCATGATGGTGCCGTCCTGCAGGTGAATGGGCACGCCGGCGGAATTGATGTTGCGGTCCCACTCGCCGATGGACAGGCAGAAGCCGTGTTCCTTGTAATCTTTCATGGCCTGATCAAGGCCTGCCTTTTTCTCTGGCCAGTCGTCTCCAAATTTGGCGGCCATAGCGTCGTCGATTACCAGGCGGGCCTTGTCGCTGATGGCACAGTAGTAGGCGCGGCCGGCAGAGGTGGTGGCCATGGGCAGCTTCAGGCCGATATCCATGCGCAGCAGGGAGGCTTCCGGTGGCAGGCGGTTTTCCACGTAGATCATGTGCAGCCGGTCCCGGCAGGTCAGGCCAACCGACATGTTGGTCTGGCGGGCGAACTCGTCCATGTAGGGCTTGGCCAGCTGGCGCACCTTGAGGTTGGACACGTAGGCATAACCGAGTGCCAGCACCCCGGAACTGAGCTGGTATTTCTCCAGCTGGGTGTTGTAGCTGAGGTAACCCAGCTTGGTGAGGGTGTAGGTCATCCGCGACACGGTCGGCTTGGGCAGACCGGTGATGCGGGCGATGTCCTGGTTCCCCAGGATGACAGGACCCTGGCTGAAGGCGCGGAGCACGTCCAGGCCGCGGGACAGGGCCTCGACAAACTTGCGGTCTTTTTCCGGCTTCACGGGCTCACCGTCAGTGGATGCCACTTTCAGCTCAGGTGAGATCTGCTTTTTTCCTGCCATAATGGGACGTCCTCCAACCGCGTCGCCCGCTCCGGTAACCGGTGTATTAATTTGATGAATAACTAAAGATGCACCATTTTAATCGCTGCAGAAATCAAGTACCAGAAAGTCTTTTCAAAATTCGTACCAAATATGAAACACTTGGCACTTATGTTTCAAATTGGGAATCGCAAGGCGGTACTGTATACCGACTTTTCCGAATTAAACCGATTTTCTGTTCTGCATTGCAAAACAAACTAGCAGCCATCAAACCCTGTGGCGACCCCCGGAGGCAAAATGAAGATTCTTTTTGTGGCAGGCGACCCGAAACCCGAGCGCTGGACAGGACCCATCAAAGAACTCTTGCCGGAAGCGGAGATTTACGTCTGGGATCCGGAGGGGCCGGCTGTTGACGCGGATTACGCCATCGTGTGGCAGCCCCCTGAGGCGCTATTCGAGCGGGAAAAGCATCTGAAAGCGGTGTTCAATCTGGGGGCGGGTATCGACGGCCTGCTCAAGGTTGCCAACCTGCCGCAAGACCTTACGATTGTGCGCCTGGAAGATGCAGGGATGTCGGTGCAGATGGCGGAGTACGTGCTGCACCAGTTGCTGGAAGCCAGCCGCGAGATGGAAACCTACCGGGAGCAGCAGCGCCAGGGCGTCTGGAAGATTCATCGCCCGATAAAGCGCAGCGAATGGCCGGTGGGTGTCATGGGGCTGGGTCATATCGGTAAACGGGTCGCCCGCACCCTGGCCGATCTGGATTATCAGGTAAGTGGCTGGGCCCGCGGAAAGCACAGCGTGGAGGGCGTTAGCACCTACGCCGGCCCGGACCAGCTGGGCGACTTTCTGCAATCCACCCGTGTTCTGGTGAACACACTGCCCCTGACCGACGAAACCCGGGACATCATCAACTATGATCTGCTGAGCCAGCTCCAACCGGGTGCCGTGCTGATCAACGTTGGCCGGGGTGAACATCTGGTTGAGGACGACCTGCTTCGGGCGCTGGACGAGGGCAAACTGCTGCGTGCCTCGCTAGACGTGTTCCGCAAGGAACCCCTGCCGGAGGGGCACCCATTCTGGCAACGGAAGGAGATCACCATCACTCCGCACATCTCGGCACGGACCCTTCGGGATGCCACCATTGAGCAGATCACCGGCAAGATCCGGGACCATGCCGCCGGACGCGCTATCTCAGGGATCGTGGATACTGACCGGGGCTATTGACCCGGTGCCAGCCAGGCCACCAGCGCTGTCAGGACCAGAAGCACTGGCAGCGCTATCAGCGCAAACAGACCATTCCATCGAAACGCCACAACCCATCGGGAGATCTGACCGAACCGGGACAACAGCATGACCGAGGGGCCAAAGGGCGACAGCATCATGGCCAGGGAAAAGCCTATCACCAGGGCCACGGCAACGGGCAGCAGTTCCATTCCCTCGGCCACCAGCTGGGGCAGCAAACCGGCCTGGACACTCAGAACCGTGATGGGAATGATGCCGATCATGGAGAACATGGGCAGCATCAGCATGCCAACAACAGCGACCAGGAAAACGCCGCCACCAGTGGCGACCAGGCCCGCAAGCGCATCCGCCGGAATGACCGCAGACAGCGCAACACCAAGAATGGCCGAGGCGGCGAAAATGGCCATTTCATTCTGCATACCCCATACCTGGCCAGCACCTTCCTTGAGAACCGGCATAAGCTCCCGTTCCTGCCACAGCATGTAAACCAGTGTCACGGTCGGCACCGATAGCATGGCTGCCACCGACACCTTGAAGCCGGTCGTCGCCACCAGGCCCGCCATCACCGTGAATACCAGCAGGATGAGGAACAGTAGACGCCCGGTGCCCGGGAGCCAGCCCTCTACGGCGATGCGTTCACTGCTGACCTTGCGGAACCGACGCTGTTCCAGCACCCAGCCAATCAGCACCATCAGAATCGCTGCAACCACTCCAAATGGCAGCAGCTGAGACCAGCTCAACTGGGGGAGTTCCCGAGTAAGAATGGCAACAGCCACGCTGGTAGGCGCCACCAGAGGCACCAGGGCAAAGCCTCTCAGTGCACTGATCAGAACACTGCGCAACCACTGGAGACGGGACTCGCCGGTAATTCCGCGCTCACGCAGGGTTTCGGAGAGGCTTCCACACAGAAGGTTCATCATGCCAAAGCTCAGAACCGTGGCAACGCCACAACTGACCAGGGCGTACTTGGGATAAAGCAGAATGGGCTTGCCGCCCAGCAGCACATCGTGAATCCGCCGCAAGACTTCGAACCGTCGCACCAGGCACTGCATCATGCCCAGGCTGCCCAAGAACGCGGAATAGAACGCCGCGTCGGATGCAGCCTTCAGCAACTGCGCGGTGTCCAGAGAACCACGCCAGGCGAGGCCTCCCAGCACCACAAGGGCGACAACCAGGAGCATCCGGGCATACCCCTGCAGGCGCCCGGCACCCACCAGAAAGGCGGCAACGAACATCAGGCCCGCCAGGGCACTCAGTTGCCGATGTTCCAGACAGATGGCCACCAGCTCTGTAACTACGGCCAGGGAGACCAGCCACTGCAGCATGCCGCTCACAACAGGGTCACCTGGTCAGGTTTGAACACTGCTTGCATTTCCACAACACCCGGATTAGTCTTTCAGGAGCAAATTACAAAACTCTGTTTCGCTTAATGAAACACCGTTAACACAAAGATAGCACAGATTGGTCCGGTGGCCCTAGAACCGGACTTTCGATATTCGCTTTCAGGAGAGTACAAAATGGCTTCCGCACCCTGGAATGATCTGCTCGGTTTCGATTCCCAACTGGACGAAACCGAGCGTCAGGTTCGAGACAGCATCCGCAGCTTCTGTGATGAGCAATTGATGCCTGGCATCACCGAGGCCAACCGCCATGAAACGTTCGATCGCAACATCTTTAACCAGATGGGTGAACTCGGCATGCTGGGCGCTACCCTGCCTGAAGAATACGGCGGCCCGGGTCTGAACCATGTCTGTTATGGCCTGATTGCCCGGGAAGTAGAGCGGGTGGACTCGGCCTACCGCTCGGCCCTCAGCGTTCAATCGTCCCTGGTGATGTACCCGATCTATTCCTACGGCAAGGAAGCGATGAAAAAGCGCATCCTGCCCAAGCTGGCCTCGGGCGAATACGTCGGCTGCTTCGGCCTGACCGAACCCAACCACGGGTCCGATCCGGGCGGCATGGAAACCCGGGCCAAGAAAGTGGACGGCGGCTACCTGCTGAGCGGTTCAAAAACCTGGATCACCAACTCTCCGATTGCCGACGTCTTCGTGGTCTGGGCCAAACTGGACGGAAAGGTGAACGGCTTTGTGATTGAGCGCGAGGGCGCCAAAGGTCTGGACACGCCAAAGATCCAGGGCAAATTCTCCCTGCGCGCATCGGAAACCGGCTCAATCTTTATGGACGAGGTGTTCGTTCCGGACGAAAACCATCTTGAGGTGGAAGGGCTGAAAGGTCCGTTCAGCTGCCTCAACAAGGCCCGCTTCGGCATCAGTTGGGGGTCTCTGGGCGCCGCTGAATTCTGCTGGCACGCGGCCCGCAACTACACCCTGGAGCGCAAGCAGTTTGGCAAGCCCCTGGCCGCCAACCAGCTGATCCAGAAAAAGCTGGTGGATATGCAGACCGAGATCACCATCGGCCTTCAGTCGGTTCTGCAACTGGGCCGCATGATGGATGCCGGCACGGCAACGCCGGATGCCATTTCGCTGCTCAAGCGCAACAACTGCGGCAAAGCCCTGGACATCGCCCGGGTTGCCCGGGACATGCACGGCGGCAACGGCATTTCCGACGAGTATCACGTGATCCGCCACGTGATGAACCTCGAAGCTGTGAATACCTATGAAGGTACGCACGATGTCCACGCCCTGATTCTGGGGCGGGGCCAGACCGGTATTCCGGCTTTCAGCTAATCTCGCCTGGTTAATCCCCCAAACGCAAAGGGCCCCTCACAATGAGGGGCCCTTTGCTTCAAGGTCTGGCGAACTTACTCAATCTCGACCAGTACCTCTCCGGGCACTACTCGATCACCCTTGGCGATAAAGACGCCGGCAACCTTCCCGGCGGTAGTCGCCTTGACTTCAGTCTCCATTTTCATGGCTTCAATAATCAGCACCGGATCGCCGGCCTGAACCTCGTCGCCTTCCTTAACCAGCACATCAACGATGTTGCCTGGCATGCTGGTGGTCACATGACCCTCCTTGGTGGCGGTTGCACGGCCACCGCTGGAACGGGCACCCTCGCCATCTTCACCCAGCGAAGCCAGATGGATTTCTTCAGGCACGCCATCGACGGTCATGTAGAAACGACGCTCGTTCTCACCGGAGGGATTCGCGCCGGTAACGTGAATATCGTAGCTCTCACCGTGAACAGTGATCTTGAACTTGCTGGAGACAGCGCCGCCGGATGAACCGGTGGGAATCGGCTCCAGGGGCTCCGGCTGCAGCGTGCCGTCACGCCGCTGCTCAAGATACGCTTTGGCCTGATCCGGGAACATGGCGTAGGTAAGCACATCCTCTTCGCTGGTGGCCAGATCGCCCACCTGTTTGCGCAGCTCGTCGAGTTCACGGGGGATCAGGTTAGCCGGACGCTCTTCAATCAGGTCCTCCTTGCCGACGGCGCGCTGCTGAAGCGATTTATCAACCGAAGCCGGCGCCTTGCCGTACCAGCCCTGGAGGTATTTCTTCACTTCGTTGGTGATGGACTCGTAACGCTTGCCTGCCAGTACGTTGATCACCGCCTGGGTACCAACGATCTGGGAGGTGGGTGTTACCAGCGGCGGGTAACCGAGATCCTTGCGAACCCGCGGAATTTCCTCGAAGACGTCCTGGATGCGATCGAGGGCACCCTGTTCCTTCAGCTGGTTGGCCAGGTTGGACATCATGCCACCCGGCACCTGGGACAACAGCACAGAGGTATCAACGCCGTTATAGGCGCTCTCGAACTGGTGATACTTCTTGCGCACTTCCCGGAAGTGGCGCGTCGCCTTGTCCAGGAGCTCCAGGTTCAGCCCGGTTTCCAGACCGGCATCGTGTAGCGCCGCCACCAGTGACTCCGTGGGCGGATGGCTGGTACCGCCGGCAAAAGCCGACAGCGCGGTATCAATATGGTCAACGCCTGCTTCCATGGCCGCCCACTGGCACATCGGCGCCATGCCCGAGGTGGCGTGGGAATGCAGGAAAACGGGCAGATTAAGTGTCTGCTTCAGTTTACCGACCAGCTCAGCGGTTACCGCCGGCGTCAGCAACCCTGCCATATCCTTGATCGCGATACTGTCCGCGCCCATGTCGGCCATGGCCTTGGCCTGCTCCAGATAGGCATCGGTGCCATGCACCGGGCTCACGGTGTAGCAGATGGTGCCCTGTGCATGCTTCCCGGCCTTCTTGACCGCCTTGATGCTGGTCTCGAGATTGCGGACATCGTTCAGGGCATCAAAAATGCGGAACACATCCATGCCATTCTCGGCAGCCTTGGCCACGAATGCCTCAACCACGTCATCACCATAATGACGATAGCCCAGCAGGTTCTGGCCACGCAGCAACATCTGCAGGCGGGTGTTCGGCAGGGCCTTTCTCAGGGTCCGCAGACGTTCCCAGGGATCTTCCTTCAGGAAACGCACACAGGCGTCAAACGTAGCACCCCCCCAGCACTCCAGGGACCAGTAGCCGGCCTGGTCCAGCCACTCGCAGGCTGGAAGCATGTCTTCTGTGCGCATCCGGGTGGCGATCAAAGACTGATGGGCGTCCCTGAGGATAACGTCGGTTATATGAATCTTGCGCTTGGTCATTGGGATCTCTCCGATGTTCTTTTACAGGCCCGCCTGCGCCGCAATGGCAGCGGCAATGGCTGTGGCGATGGATTCCGGGCGGGTTTTGCTGCTGTACTCAAGCAATTGGGGATTGCGTTCCACAAAGCCGGTATTGAAGTCAGCGACCTGAAAATCCGGGTGCTCGAGAATCTGCTTGTAATAGGGGATGGTGGTCTGAACGCCGTAAATGCCCATATCCCCGAGGGCGCGCCGGGAGCGGGCAATCAGCTCGTCCCAGTCCATGGCCCAGACAATCAGCTTGGCGCACATGGAGTCGTAGTACGGGGGAATTTCGTAACCGGTATACATATTCGCATCGGTGCGCACGCCCGGACCGCCGGCAGAATAGTAGCGGCTGATGCGGCCGAAACTTGGCAGAAAGCCGTTCTTCGGATCTTCGGCGTTGATACGGAACTGGGCAGCAAAGCCCCGGTAGGAAATGTCTTCCTGCTTGAGGCCCAGCGGTTCGCCGGCAGCGATCCGTATCTGGGCCTTGATAATATCGACACCGGTGATTTCCTCGGTGATGGTGTGTTCCACCTGAACCCGGGTGTTCATTTCCATGAAGTAAAAGCTGCCATCGTGGTCCAGCAGGAACTCGACGGTACCGGCATTTACATAACCACACTGCCTGGCCACCCGCTTGGCCAGATCGCCGATATATTCGCGCTGCCTTTCCTCAAGCTGCGGCGACGGCGCCAGCTCAATCAGCTTCTGGTTGCGGCGCTGGATAGAGCAATCCCGCTCGTACAGATGGACAACGTTGCCGTGGGTATCGGCAAGAATCTGGACCTCGATGTGACGGGGCTCGATGATGCACTTCTCAAGGAACACCTCGGCACTGCCAAAGGCTTTGGTGGCCTCGGAAATCACCCTTTCATAGTTCTGTCTCAGCTCCTTTTCGTTATCGCACCGGCGTATACCACGCCCGCCACCACCAGAAGTGGCCTTCAGCATCACCGGGTAGCCTATATCAGCGGCCTGAGCGACGGCATCCTCAACATCTTCCAGGTTGCCTTCCGAGCCTGGGGTTACCGGAACGCCGGCCGCAACGGCGGTTTGGCGGGCCTGGGTCTTGTCGCCCATAGATGCAATAGCATCCGCTGATGGTCCCACAAAGGTAATGCCGCGCTGCTCACAAATGGCAGCCAGTTCGGCGTTCTCCGACAGAAAACCATAGCCCGGATGCAGCGCATCGCAGCCGGTTTCTACCGCCATGTTCACAATGTGATGGGGGTTCAGGTATCCCGACAGGGGGTCCTTGCTGATCTGATAGGCTTCATCGGCTTTCTTGACGTGCAGGGAATACTCGTCAGCCTCCGAATAAATGGCGACTGAGCGAACACCCAGTTCACTGCAGGCCCGGGCAATCCTGACCGCAATCTCTCCGCGATTGGCGATCAGCAGCTTCCGTATAGCCATGGAAAATCCTCCAGGTGATGGAAGTCGTTTGATTCAAAAGGTTAGTACGAAGGGCTGGCGCGCCCTTCGGCTTTGGCGATTTCAGGCGGAGGGTGGCGCCTGCGGCAACACCGGGAAGCTCGCGCAATGCACCGGGCCCCGGAAGCCCTGAATCTCAGAAAGGGTAGCCTTCGGAGGCAGCTTGAAATGCCGTGAGTGGTCACCGTGGGAAAGCCCTCCCTCCTGACCACCGTCGCTCGTAGCATCCGGCAATAGCAGACAAGAAGCCGAATCACACAACAGTGGGGATGACGCAGTGTCTGCGGCATAGGTAGGCAGTGAACCAAGGGCTAATGCCATAAAAATAAAAAGGCTCAGCACTTGGTTCCGGCAATCTTTTCGGGCGTCCTGCATGGGCGTCCTTTGATGTGACGAAAGTCGTAGAGAGTGTCACGTGAATACCGCATCGGTTCAATACGGTTTTTTGGGCAGGAAACATCGTCTTTTTCGATCAATAAAGTCCAATCCTCACCCGTACTAATTTCGCATAGCGGTACACGCTTTTGCATTTTTATTGACATATACCGCTCTTATCTTCGATTATGGAAATATTCTGCTATGCGGTATATGTTTTCGCTTTCCAGCAAGAGAGGTTGTTCATGAACTTGAATTACACCACTGAGGAGCTCGCCTTCCGTGATGAAGTCCGCGCGTTCCTGGATGAGAAATTGCCGGCGGATATCGCCGCCAAGGTTAAGGGGTTCCGCCGGCTGTCCAAGGAAGACCACCAGCGCTGGCAGAAAATCCTTAGTGAACAGGGCTGGTACGCCACCCACTGGCCGGAAGAATATGGCGGTGTGAACTGGACCCCGGTTCAGAAACATATCTGGGATGAAGAGTCCTCCCGCTATGGGGCGCCCCGCTCCGTACCTTTCGGCGTCAACATGGTGGCGCCGGTGATTATCAAGTTTGGCACCGAAGAGCAGAAACAGAGATACCTGCCAAGAATCCTCAGTGGCGAAGATTGGTGGTGCCAGGGTTATTCCGAGCCCGGCGCCGGTTCCGACCTGGCGTCACTCAAGACCCGCGCCGTTCGCGACGGCGACCATTACATCGTTAATGGCCAGAAAACCTGGACCACCCTGGGCCAGCACGCCAACATGATTTTCTGTCTGGTGCGCACCAATACAGAGGTCAAGGCCCAGGAGGGCATCTCCTTCCTGCTCATCGACATGGACACCCCGGGCATTACCGTACGCCCGATCATCACCCTGGATGGCGAGCACGAGGTAAACGAAGTGTTCTTCGAGGATGTAAAAGTCCCCGTTGAGAACCTGGTGGGCGAGGAAGACAAGGGCTGGACCTACGCCAAGTACCTGCTGACCTACGAACGCACCGGTCTGGCAGGCATTGGCATCTCCAAGGCCGCCCTGCAGCACCTGAAGGAGCTGGCGACCCGCCGGATCAAGAATGGTCGCCCGCTGATCGAGGATGCCTCCTTCAGCCAGCGCATCGCCCGGGTTGAAATCGATCTGATGGCGGCTGGAATCAGTAACCTGCGCATTATCGCGTCCGTGGAAGGTGGCGGCATGCCGGGGGCGGAAAGCTCCATGCTGAAAGTCCGCGGCACCGAAATTCGCCAGACCATCAACGACCTGGCTCGCCGTGCCCTTGGCCCCTATGCCATTCCGTTTGTGGAAGAGGAAATGGATCTGGATTACGACGGCGACTTCCTTTCTGACGAGAACGCTGCACCGGTGACTCCCCAGTACTTCAATAACCGCAAGTTGTCGATTTTCGGCGGATCCAACGAGATCCAGAAAAACATCGTGTCGAAAATGATTCTCGGGCTTTAAGGAGGCGACCATGGATTTCCGACTGAACGAAGAGCAGCAGATGCTGCAGGACACCGTGGCCCGCCTGGTTCGCGGTGAATACAGTTTCGAAAAACGCCTGGAATACAGCGAATCGGAGCTGGGTTTCAGTGCCGACTTCTGGAAACAGCTGGGTGAGCTGGGCCTCACCGCCGTGCCCTTCCCGGAAGAACTGGGGGGCTTTGGCGGCAGCGGCGTTGAAGTGCAAAGCGTGATGACCGAACTGGGTCGAGGCCTGTGTATTGAGCCCTACCTGCAATCCGTTGTTCTGGGCGGCGGGCTGATCAGTCAGGCCGGCAGCAGCGAGCTGCAGGAACAGTGGATTGGCGGTATCGCCAGCGGCGAGGTACGGGCGGCTGTTGGGCTTCAGGAGCCCCAGAGCTTCTACAACCTGAACGATGTAGAGACCCGGGCCGAGAAAACCGGTGACGGCTATACCCTGAACGGCCGCAAGGCGGTCGTGATTGGCGGCCATTGCGCCGATGTCCTGGTGGTGTCTGCCCGCACCTCTGGCGACAGCCGCGATGCCGATGGCATCAGCCTGTTCCTGGTCAGCCCGGACGCCGAAGGCCTGGAGCGCCGGACCTACCCGACTATCGACGGTTCCAAAGGCTGCGACCTGTTTCTGAACAACGTCAAACTGGGCCTCGACGCCCTGCTCGGCGAGGAAGGCAAGGCTGCAGAAATCATTGAATACCAGACCGGACGCGCCATCTCCGCACTGTGCGGTGAGGCGGTAGGCGCCATGGAAGTGGCCTGTGACCTGACTCTGGAATACCTGAAGCAGCGCAAGCAGTTCGGCGTGCCCATCGGCAAATTCCAGGTGCTCCAGCACCGGATGGTGGACATGATGTCAGAGCTGGAACAGGCCCGCTCCATGGCGATCCTGGCGGCGAGCGTTGCCGACGAACCCCAGAGCGACGATCGCCGGCGAATCCTGGCTGCCGCCAAGAATGTCATCGGCCGCAGTGGCCAGTTCATTTCCGAGCAGGGTATCCAGTCCCACGGCGGCATCGGCATGACCTGGGAATACAATTTTGCCCACTACGCCAAGCGCCTGGTGATGATCAATCATCAGCTCGGCGATGACGACTTCCATCTGGAGCAATACGCAGAGTTGTTGCAGTGAAAGCGGGTCCGGCCGCTATACAAGAATCCAGAGGCCCAAAATAACAATAACCGGATGCTCGAATGGGCCCCTGAATAGAGAGCAGAATGGAATCTTCTCACCGAAATCCCTGCCTGACCCATCGTCGGGCAGGGCTTCTATTTCGCCCGCCCCATACCTGAAACCGATAGCGACGAGGAAAACAGGTTACAACCTGGGGCGATAGGAATAGGATAATAAATGACCACTCATTGAGACCGAGCAGGCTCGAATTAATGCCTTGAAAGCTTATTTTGGAGCTATTTAATGTGCATTTAGAAACTTTGTCTGTTGGGAATTTTGTCTGTAATATCATCGTCTTGGAAACCGAGGCACGCGATGAGTTTAGGTCAGGCAATCAGGCGTTTAAGAAAAGAACGGGGAATGACACTTGCCGATCTGGCAGAGCGTTGCGATTCTCATGTTGGCAACCTTTCCCGCATCGAACGGGACCAGGCAAGACCAAGCCTTGAGTTGCTCTATCGCCTTGCACAAGCGTTAAGCCTCTCACTAACCGACATTTTCTCAGTCGCCGAGAAGAAACAACTGGATTCAGAGCAAGTCGCCCTGAACGCAACCTTCATTTCGCTGCTGGAGCAGGATCGGCAGCTGCTGCTGGAGTTTGCGCAACTGCTTCAGCGCCGCGCTTCTCATCCTATGGGCTCGGTGTATGTTAACCGGGACCGTTTGCCGGCCGATAACGACGGCTCCGATGCAACTGAAAGTGATGAGAAGCAACCTTCAAGCTGACTGGGTTACGACCATAACCGTCAGTTCTTGCCCTTCCACTCTTCCTCCTGCAGCGCCCGCCACATCAGTTTGCCCGTGGGCGACTTCGGCAATTGATCCACGAACTCAACAATGGTCGGCACCTTGTAGGTAGCCATCTGCTCCTTGCACCAGGCGACGATGTCTTCGGCCGTGGTCTGGCCCTCGGCCTCCGGTGTCAGAACAATGCAGGCCTTGACCGTCTCTCCCCGTTTGGGGTCCGGCGCTGAGATAATACAGACCTCGTGTATCGCCGGGTGTCGGTACATCAACCCCTCGACTTCTGATGGCCAGACCTTGTAGCCGGAGGCGTTGATCATCCGCTTGACCCGATCGACCATGAAGAAATAGCCGTCCTCGTCGTAATAGCCCAGATCCCCGGTTCGGAAAAACTGTTTGCCGTCGATCTCCACAAACGCCGCCTCGGTTTCTGCCGGTCGATTCCAGTATCCCTGGGTAACCTGGGGCCCACAGGAAACAATCTCCCCGGTCTCGCCCGGGCCTTTCTCCTCCAGCGTATCGACATCAATGATCCGGCTGTCGACATCGAATACCGGAATGCCCAGACACTGGGACTTGGGATGGGCGTTGGGATTGATGTGAGTGGCCGCCATGGTTTCCGAAAGGCCATAGCCCTCGATGTAGTCCAGCCCGGTCATCCGCTTGAGCTTTTCAGCCACGGCAGAGGGCATGGTGGCACCGCCGCCGCCAATCATGTTGAGGCTGCTCAGGTCGTACTTGCCAATATCGGGGTTGGAAAGGAAATCCACCGCCATGGTGACGATGTTGGTCCAGCCAGTGACTTTGTAGCGCTCAATCAGTCTTGAGGCGGTGGTCCGGTCCCAGCGAGTCATGATCACCGAGGCCGCGCCTGCCGCGATGGGGCCATTCATGGAACCGGTCATGCCGGTTACATGGAAGAACGGCAGTGTCGAGAGCTGCACGCTGTCTGGCGTGGTCAGGTTCCAGAATATCCGGTGGATGGCCGTGGCCATTACCGACCGATGGGTGTGCATGCAGCCCTTCGGTGCACCGGTGGTGCCGGAACTGTAGGGAATCACCGCCAGATCATCCGGGGTGGCCGTGTGCGGTGCCGGCGTATGTCCGGCTGCCATGGCTGCCTCCCAGCTAACCACCCCCGGCATTTCCTGTGACCAGGCCGGTGCCGCCACTTCAGCGGGCAGGTCCAGATCAGTCTCGGGATCGATGTAGGTGCTGTAGGAAGCCACCACCACCTGTTCAAGATTGCTGTCGCCAATCATCGGTGCGATAAAACCCGCCAGTTCCTGGCCGGCCAGGCAAACCGAGGCACCGGTATCGGCGATGAAATGCTCCAGCTCCGCAGACCGGTTCATCGGATTAACCGGAATCACGACCGCATCGGCCCGCAGGATGGCGTAATAGGAAATCACGTACTGGGGTGAGTTCTGCATATACAGCAGTACCCGATCGCCCTTATTCACGCCCTGCGCCTGCAGGTAGCCCGCCATCGTTTCCACCTCTTCGTTGAGGCGCCGGTAGGAAATGGGCGCGTCGTAGAAGATAACGGCGGTGTGGTCCGGGTAGCGCCGCGCCGAAATCTCCAGGTTGGTGTAAACGCTGGTTTTCGGGAGGGTCATGGTTTTCGGCAGTTCTTTGGGCCAGACCTTGTAGTGACGATCAAACATCTTGTTATTCTCCACGGTAAATCTGATATCTCAGGGCTTCGCACCTTCGCAGGCAATCTTCCAGCCAGTGTCGGCCAGCAGGCTTGCTCGCTTTCCCACCTCGAGGGCGTTGGCATTGGCGGCATTGCCATCCAGGGCCCGCTTGTAGACCCCCTGCAAAATGGCCGCGAGCCGGAACAACGAGAACGCCAGGAACACATGCCAGTCCTCGATTCCTTCCCGGCCCGTCTTCTCGCAGTAGCGGCGGATAATGGTCTGCTCGTCCGGAAGACCCAGCGCCTCAAGGTTTTCACCCTGTAATCCGCGCATGCCCTCCATATCGGCAGGCAGGTAGAAGGGCAGACAAAAATAGGCCAGGTCCGCCAGCGGATGGCCCAGAGTGGAAAGCTCCCAGTCCAGAATGGCGATCACCTCGGGCCGATCCGGCGCCAGCATCAGGTTGCCGAAGCGGTAGTCGCCGTGGGCAATGGCGGTTTCATCCTTCGCTGGCAAATGTTCCGGCAACCAGGCCATCAGTTTGTCCATGGCGGGCAAGTCATCCGTCTTTGAGGCCAGGTACTGTTTGCTCCAGCGCGTTACCTGGCGCGCCACGTAGCCTTCCGGCCTTCCGTAGTCGCCCAGGCCAACGGCGTTCACGTCCACTGAATGCAGCGCTGCCAGGGTATCAATGGCTGAATGATAGGCTGGCAGGCGGTCCTCACGGTCAAGGTCCCGCAGCGCCGAATGGGTGATGATTCGCCCGTCCAGATAGTCCATCACGTAAAACGGTGTGCCGATCACTTCGGCGTCTTCACACAGCACCCTGACGTTGGGCACCGGCACGTCTGTATGTTCACCCAGTGCCCACATGACCTTGTATTCACGCTCGACCATGTGGGCTGACGGCAAGGTTTTCCCCGGCGGCTTTTTGCGCAGGACATACTGACCGCTGTCGGCAGTCAATAAAAAGGTCGGGTTGGACTGTCCACCCTGGAACTGTTTGACGTTCAGCGTTGTACCGAAACCCGGTATAGCTTCCCGAAGCCAGTTCAAGAGGCCGGCTTCATCAAATTTGTGGGCTGGCAGAACATCCACCAATTCTGGGGTCATACTCATTTTTATTTTAAGCCTTCAGTCATCTCTGAAATTCGCTGGCCGACGGGTGGGGGTGCCTTTGTGCAGGGAACAAAGGTGTCTGAGCGCAGCGAGTTCTTTTTCCCGGAACAAAGGCACCCCCACCTGTCGTGCCTCCCCATTGCGTATGGCATTCTTCAGCAAATAGTCTCCCCGCCGTCAGCGACGATAACCTGTCCGGTGATATAGGCACTGGCTTTGGTAGACAGAAACACTGCCAGGCCGGCGATATCCACCGGGTCACCGATTCTTCGCAGTGGGGTTTTGTCTTCCGCCTGTTTCGCCCGCACCGGGTCTTCCCAGAGCGCTTTGGCGAAATCGGTTTTTACCAAACCCGGGGCGATGCTGTTGATGCGGATGCCTTTGGGGCCCCACTCGACGGCAAGGTTCCGGGCCAAAGCGGCTTCGGCGGCCTTGGATACACCATAGGTGCCGATCACGGTGTTGCCCCGCAATCCGGCGATGCTGGATAGCAGGACCACGGCGCCTTCGCCTTTTTCCGCCATCTGCGGGAGCACCATGTTGGTGAGCCAGAAGGTGCCTTTGACGTTGGTGTCCATAATCTTATCCCAGGCGTCGTCGGTCATTTCGGCGGTGGTGCCATAGACAGGGTTGGTGGCGGCGTTGCACACGAGCACGTCGATGCTGCCCCAGGCTTCGTTGGTCTTGTTCACCAGGTTCTGGAGGTCTGCTTTCTTGCCAACGTGACAGGGAACGGCCATGGCCTCGAAGCCCTGCGCTTTGAATTCCGCAGCCACCTGTTCACAGGCCTCGGCCTTGCGGCTGGAGATCACCACTTTTGCACCACACCTGGCCATTTCTTCGGCAATAGAGCGGCCGATGCCTTTGGTGGAGCCGGTAATCACTGCAACCCTGCCGGTCATATCAAACAGTGGATTGTTCATCGTCAGGTCCTCGCGAACTGATTCAGAGGTTCTAGATTCAGCGATACTGCCGAAGCTCCATCTTGGCGATGGAATCCATGTGCACTTCATCCGGCCCGTCCGCCAGGCGCAGTGTCCGAACTTTGGCCCATGCTTCGGCCAGGAAGGTGTCCTGGGAAACCCCTGCACCACCGTGCACCTGGATAGCCCGATCAATCACCTTCAGGGCCATACTCGGCGCAATCACCTTGATCATGGCGATCTCCTGGCGGGCTACCTTGTTGCCGACGGTGTCCATCATGTGCGCGGCTTTCAGGGTCATCAGGCGGGCCTGCTCGATCTCCATACGGCTGCGGGCGATGTCCTTGCGGATGGAGTCGAACTCCGAGAGTTTCCGGCCAAAGGCCTCCCGGGCGTTGGCGCGCTTGCACATGAGCTCCAGCGCCCGTTCCGCCACGCCAATGGTACGCATGCAGTGATGGATTCGGCCTGGCCCGAGGCGGCCCTGGGCAATCTCGAAACCACGGCCTTCGCCCAGCAGCATATTGCTGGCTGGCACCCGTACATTGTCGTAATGAATTTCGGCATGGCCGTGGGGGGCATGGTCGTAGCCAAACACGTGCAGGGGGCGGATCATTTTCACGCCGGGAGCGTCCAGGGGCACCAGGATCATGGACTGCTGCTTGTGTTTCTCGGCGTCTGGATCGGTCTTGCCCATGACAATGGCGATCTTTGAATTCCGGGTCATGGCGCCGGAGGACCACCACTTGCGACCGTTAACCACATACTCATCGCCCTCGCGGCGGATCTCGCAGGCAATGTTGGTGGCGTCGGAAGAGGCCACGTCCGGCTCAGTCATGGAGAAGCAGGAGCGGATCTCGCCATCCAGGAGGGGCTTCAGCCATTGTTCCTGTTGCCGGGCATTGCCATAGCGGGCAATGGTTTCCATGTTGCCGGTATCCGGTGCCGAGCAGTTGAACACCTCGGGGGCCATGGCAGAGCGGCCCATGATTTCGCAGAGGTGGGCGTACTCGAAGTTGCTGAAGCCTGCGCCGAATTCGCTGTCAGGCAGAAAAAGGTTCCACAGGCCGGCGGCTCTGGCCTTGTGCTTCAATTCCTCAATAATGGGCACCGGCGCCCAGCGGTCCTCGGCCTCTTCGATCTGGCGATGATGAGTCTCTTCGTTCGGATAGATGTGGGCAGCCATGAAATCGTTTAACTCAGACTGCAGCTGTTTCGCTCTGCCAGACAGCTCGAACATTGCCGTTTCCTCTTGTTGTTTCGGGTCGTGACTGCCACAAGACCGGCAATCACCTGTTCAGATTACGCCATTCAGATCGGCACGCCCTCCGGCTTTTCGCTGCCGGAGCGGATACGGAACGTGGCCTCAGCAATGGCCAGAAGGTTGCCCTGATCGTCATGTACCTCGCCGGTGCTGTTGAAGATCCGGCTTCCCCCCGCCCGTTTACGTCCGGTTACGCGGATCACACCTTCGGAGCATTGGCCGGTAAACGTGGTGGTGAGGGACAGGGTGATGGCCTTGCGCATCCGGCCCGGATACGGGCAGTAAGTGCCCGCTTGCGCCATGGCAATGTCCAGCAGGGACGTCAGTACGCCGCCATGGATAACGCCACCCAGATTCAGATGCCCGGGCCGAAGCTCAAGCTCGATGACCGCTTCGTTTTCTTGCCAGGACGCCTGGCGGTAGCCAAGCAGGCTGTGGAAGCCGGGGAGGTCCTGGCCATGGGTAATGTGGTGGTTTTCCTCACTCATCAGACATTCTTTCCAGGTAGGCCGGGGGCCTCGTGTTGTCATTGTGGTCCTGTTGTTTTTGTAATTTGTCACGCCTTACGGTTTTGAGTCAATATATTTGAAAGCTAGTTTCATCTAGTAAAACATAATTCATCAAGAACGCCGAAAAATGAAAAAGACAACGAGTAGCGGGCCTAAGCTTTTATTTTTCATCGCCGCTGGACGCCTCCAACGAACAGGCTTCAGACGCTGATACCGCACTTCCAGGGGTCGGTGAAAACCAGTCTGATGAACTACCCTTACAGGTAGCCCGACTGCAAATCCGAACGACAAACATCCTATTGCAAAGCCCCAATGTTGTGATAGATTCAGAGAATAAAATTCACCCTGCAGTTACGAGTTCTGCACAGTGAAACACAAAGCAAAGCCACTACAACAATGAACGAGGCACGCTCATGAAACTCTTTGCTACTGCTCGCAAGACTCTGACGGTGTATGCGTCAGCCCTTACCCTCGGTATTACCGCTGCGCTGTCCGCAGCGCCCGCCGCTGCACAGGACACCTTTACCTGGAAGGTGCAGTCCCACTGGCCCGGTTCCAGCAGCTCCTACACAGACAGCCTTGGCCGGATCAAACGGGTTCTGGAAGAGCGCACGGATGGCCGTCTGAAACTGCAGCTTTACGAGGCCGGCGCGCTGTTCAAGGCCACGGACACTTTCAACGCGGTAAGCCGTGGCATCCTGGAAATGGGCACCATTTCCCCGGCCTATGCCCAGGACAAGATCTCCCTCGCCGGCATTGCCTCTGGCCTGCCGTTTGCCTTCCGCAACGTTTGGGAGGCCGCCTACTTCCACCAGAACCTGGGGTTCGAACAGATGCTCCGGGACGAAGCGGCAGAGCATGACGTTTACTGGGCCACAGACAAGGTCTATCCCACTGAAATGGTGGTCAAGGAGCCGATTGAAAGCGTGGAGGACTTCAACAGCCTGAAGATCCGCTCCTCCGGCGCCCTGCAAACCTTCTTGACCGAAGCCGGAGCCGCTGCCTCTTATATTCCGGGCAGTGAACTCTACTCAGCCCTGGATTCCGGCATTGTGGACGGCGCCCACTGGGGTGCGGCCCAGGGTGCCTACAGCATGGGCCTGTATGAAGTGGCCAAGTACCATGTGCAGCCTGCCCTGAACATCGCCGGCACCGACGTCATCATCGTCAGCCAGAAGGCTCTGAACAAGCTGCCGGAAGACATGCAGAAGATCGTCAAGGATGCCCTCAACGAGCAGTTCTGGATCCGCACCAACGAGTACCAGTACAAGGAGCGCATCACCCTGGCCAAGGCCATTGAGGAACAGGGCGTGCAAGTGAATGTCCTCCCGGATGAAGTCCAGAACAAGCTGGTCGCCACCGCCCAGGCCATGTGGGATGAGGAAGGCAAGCGCAGTGAGAATGCCAAGAAGGCACTCGATATGCTGAAAGGTTACCTGGCCGACCTCGGCTATCTCTGATCAGCCAGTGCTCTGACCGGGGCCGGGGTCTTCGACTCCGGCCTTTCTTTCCCCGAACCAAACCAGCATCCCGTGGGAGAATGCCATGAGTGTGATGATCGCCGCATTCATGAGAGGGGTTACCCGTCTCAACGATGTCATCGGCCGGTGGGTTGCCCTCCTGATTTTCGCAATGTTCGTGTTCCTGCTTCTTGAAGTCGGGTTCCGCTATCTGCTCAATTCTCCCACGGTCTGGACCAACGAACTGACCCAGATGCTTTTCGGCATCTACGCCATAATGTCCGGTGGCTACATCATGGCCCACCGCGGCCACGTCAACGTGGACCTGCTGCATTCGCATCTGAAGCCACGGAAACGCGCGGCTCTGGACATTGTTACCTCCGTGGTCTTTTTCATTTTCACGCTCGCCCTGCTTTGGTTCGGGATCGACATGGCCCAGGAATCCATGTCCAGTTGGGAGACTTCCTACTCGGCCTGGAATCCGCCTATCTGGCCGGTGAAGCTGGCCATACCCATCGGCACCGCGCTGCTGGTTCTGCAAGGGTTGGTCAAACTGCTCGAAGACATCGCCGTGGCTTTCAACCTCGATTACTACACGCCTCAAGAGTCCGAATCTGAAGGAGATCAGCTGTGAGCATTGAAGCCCTGACTCTCCTGTTCTTCGGTTCGCTGCTGTTTTTCCTGCTGCTGGGGCTGCCGCTGGCGTTTGTTCTCGGTGGCGTCTCGGTGGTGTTCCTGTATTTCACCTGGGGCTTTGATTCCTTCTACATGGTGGCCTCCCAGATCTGGGGCACCATGGAAAGCTTTACCCTGGTCGCCATCCCTCTGTTCGTGTTCATGGCCATGATTCTGGAGCGCACCGGGGTGGCCCGGGATCTTTACCGGATGATGCACCTGTGGTGCGGCGGCCTCAGAGGCGGCCTTGCCCTCGGCACCCTTGGCATCTGTGCGGTGTTTGCCGCCATGGTCGGCATCAGTGGCGCTGCAGTGGTTGCCATGGGAACCATAGCCCTGCCATCCATGCTCGAGCGTGGCTACGACAAGAGCATGGCCCTGGGCGTAATCAATACCGGCGGTGGCTGGGGCATCCTGATTCCGCCCAGCATCCTGATGATCCTCTACGCCCTGATCACCGGCGTGTCTGTCGGCCAGATGTTCGCCGCGGGCATCATGCCCGGCATCATGCTGATGGTACTGACGGCCATCTACATCCTGGTGCGCTGCCACCTGCAACCGGAGCTGGCACCGGCGCTGCCAAGAGAAGAACGAGGCACCTGGCCGGAGAAATTCCGGGCTCTGCGAGCCGTGCTCCTGCCGATTGGCGTGGTGGTCATGGTACTGGGCTCCATCATCGGCGGTATTACCACCCCGACTGAAGCCGCTGCCATGGGTGTTCTCGGCGCCCTGATTTCCGCCGCCGTGTACCGGCAGTTCAAGTGGAGCATTCTGAAGGAAGCTGCGATCCGCACCTTCAAGCTCACCGGCATGATCATGTGGATCCTGTTTGCGGCCCATGCCTTCAGCGCTGCGTACCAAAGCATGGGCGCACAGGAACTGATCGAGGGCCTGATGAACATGGTGCCCGGTGGGCCCTGGGGCATTATCATCGCCATGATGATGATCGTGTTCCTGCTGGCCATGGTGCTGGATCCGGTGGGTATCATGCTGATCACCCTGCCGGTGTTCATGCCGATCGTGGAATCCCTGGGTTTCGATCCGATCTGGTTCGGCATCCTGTTCGTGATCAACATGGAAATCGGCTACATGACGCCACCCTTCGGCTTCAACCTGTTCTACCTGAAGGGCATCGTGCCGCCGTCGATCACCATGAAAGATATCTACAAGTCGATCATTCCCTTCGTGATTGTGGAGATCATCGGCATCATCCTGATCATGATCTTCCCGGAAATAGCCACCTGGCTGCCGGATCTGTTTTTCTGAGCCTGGGCACAGCAAAAATTTGGCAGTGAATCCGTGAAAGCGCTACTCTCATAGGGCTCCCGGCATAAGGAATCCGGGGCCCAACACAAGGAGAGACGCTTATGCGCGGCCCATTATCTGCATCAATCCACACTGCAGTCATCACTACCCTGTTTACCCTGCTCGCATTGTTTTCCGCGGGCACCCAGGCTCAGGGCCTGTCCGACCAGACCATCTCATCGTTTATTGACAGCTTGAAAGCAGCAGAGCAGCTGAGCTCCGAATTTGAGGATCTGAGTGACGACATGGACAGCCAGAACGATGGCACCATGCCCGACTTCTCGCGCATTTTCTCCGATTCGCTGAAGGAACTGGAAGGTCACCAGGCCTATGGTCAGCTTGAGGATCTCGTGCAGAACCACGGCTTCAATAGCCTTGAAGACTGGGCTGCAACCGGCGACCGGATCTTCCAGGCCTGGATGGCCATCGAGATGGAGCAGCAGAATCCTGCCGCCCGTCAGGAGATGGACGCGGCCATGGCGGAAATTGAAAACAATCCCAACATGACCGCCGAGCAGAAGGCCCAGATGCGGGCCATGATGCAAAGCGCAATGGGTGCCATGGAGAGTGCCAGCAATGCGCCGCCAGCCGATGTAAAAGCTGTCCGCCCCCATGTTGAAGCCCTGAGGGAAGCAGGCAACTACTGAACTGACATCCCGGTTGCCAGGAAAACAAAAGCCCGACGGTTTAACCCGCCGGGCTTTTTTGTGAGTGAGTTTGTGCCCGAGCAGCCATCAGGCCGCTCAGGCAGGCATCACGACATCAGGTTGTAAACAAACACGATGGCAACCGCGATAGGCGTGACGAACCGGATCAGGTTGTACCAGAGGGTAAAGGCTCCACCCTGCAGGGCCAGATCGGTTTTCAGCGATTCTTTGGCCACGAACCAGCCGACAAATACCGCCGTCAGCAAACCGGAAAGCGGCAGCAGCACGTTGGCCGTGAAGAAGTCCAGCAGGTCAAAGATGGTCTTGCCTTCGAAGCGCTCGAACATGGCGAGCGGCGCCACGTCGGCCCAGACGTTGAGCGACAGAATCGAGGCAATACCCAGTGCCCAGCACAGCACGCCTACCAGGATGGCACTACCCGTGCGGGCCAGGCTGGTCTTTTCCTCTACCCACTCAACCACCGGCTCCAGCAGGGAAATACCGGAGGTCCAGGCAGCGAACAGCAGCAGGATAAAGAACAGGGTGCCAAACAGGCCGCCCATGGGCATGTTGCCAAAGGCCAGCGGCAGGGTCTGGAAAATCAGTCCGGGGCCGGCACCGGCTTCCAGGCCATTGGCAAACACCACCGGGAAGATGGCCAGGCCAGCCAGAAGGGCGACCACCGTATCCATGATTGCCACGCTGACGGCCGTGCGGCCGATGGACACATCCCGCCCGAGGTAGGAACCGTAGGCCATCATGATGGCCATGCCCAGGCTGAGGGTAAAGAAAGCGTGACCGAGGGCGATCAGCACCCCGCTGAACGTGAGGGCACCAAAGTTCGGGGTGAACAGGAAGCTGACGGCCTCACCAAAATGCCCCGTCGTGGTGGCATATCCGACCGCCACCAGCAGCAGAATGAACAGGGCCGGCATCAGGATGGTGACCGCGCGCTCCAGACCGCCTTTCAGGCCCTGGGAAACCACCAGAATCACCAGTGCCATAAAGAGAGTGTGCCAAAGCAGCAACTGACCGGGACTGGCCAGCAGCCCCCCGAACAACTCACCGATGGAGTCTGCAGTACCGCCGGTAAAGTCACCCATGGCGGCATGCCCTACGTAGGACGCTGCCCAACCACCAATCACCGAATAAAAGGAGAGGATAACAAAAGCCGCAATCATCCCGATGATGGCAGAAATCCGCCAGCCCGGGGCACTGAGATTGCGCTCTGCCACAAGGCGCATACTGGTGATGGGGTTATGGCGGCCATTCCGGCCGATAAACACTTCCGCCATCATGATGGGAATACCGATTACTGCGATACACAGCAGGTAAACCAGCACGAAGGCGCCACCACCGTTCTCGCCGGTAACGTAGGGAAACTTCCAGATATTACCGAGACCGACAGCCGAACCGGTTGCCGCCAGAATAAACGCCAACCGGGAGGACCAGAGACCACGGGCGGCCCCTGAACCGTTGCCCGAAACCGAGTTGGACTGAGTCATGTTGTGTTCCTGTGCTTTTGGCTGAGGAATGTCTTAAAAAGGGATAGCCACGGCGTTGCCGGGGCAATTGGGGCGGGATTCTGCCAGCACTGGCGCGTCGATGCCAGTGCTGGCGCCCTCCCGAACCGGGTTGATTCAGCGGGAGGGCAAGGAAGGGAAAGCTAACTAGCCGTTTTTGCTGATAAACCTGGCGATCAGGTCTTTCAGGCCGCGGGACATGGCGCTGAGCCGGTCGCTGCTTTGCTTGGCAGAGTCCGCCTGGGCGTCACTGTGATCGGCCAGCTCAGCGATGTTGGTGATCTGGCGATTGATCTCGTCAGACACCTGGCTCTGCTCCTCAAAGGCCGCAGACATACTGATAAAGCTGTCGGAAATGGTCTCGATCGACGTAACGATATCCTTCAGGGAGTTTTCGGCTTCCCGCACCTTCTCAAGCCCCTGACCAGCCACAGCCTCGCCATCGCGGGTTGCCTGGACTGCTGAATCCACCTGCTGGCGGAAGTCGTCGATAACGTTCTGGATCCGTACGGTAGATTCCCGAGTCCGACGGGCGAGTGAGCGCACTTCATCCGCCACCACCGCGAAACCGCGGCCCTGTTCGCCCGCCCGGGCCGCTTCAATGGCTGCGTTCAGAGCCAGCAGGTTGGTCTGCTCGGCAATCTCGGAAATCAGGTTTGCTGCCTCACCAATGCTGTTGGTGGACTCACCCAGCTTGCTGATGGTTGCGCCAATCCCGTTTACACGGGTCACCAGTTCCTCGATGGCCACCAGCGCCTCGGCGCTCCGGTCGCTGCCAACACCGGCCAGGCGATTGGCCTCTTCGGCCTCCCGGGCATTGCTGGTAACCGACTCGGCCACCTCCTGGATCGAGGCGGTCATTTCATTGATGGCCGAGGCTGTCTGGTCAGTCTCCGCCCGCTGCCGGGCAATGGCCGATGCCCCATCACTGATGTATCGGTGAGAGGCTCTAGCCTGCTCGTAGAGCAGTTCCGCCTGGTCATCAATACGCGCCAGTGCCGTCCGAACCCGGGCCTCCTCACTCACCAACAACAGCGACAGCTGCGAGAACAGTCCTCGCTCGTCACTGTAGGTTCGGGCAACGATGGGATCGCGGAAGGCATCTGGCCGCAGGTCCAGCAGCCTGCGCAAGCGGGCAGCCAGGGAACTGAACACCAGGCCGAAACCCAGGGCGTGCCCCACAACGATCAAACCTGCCGCCAGCCAGGGCTGGTTTATCTGGAGGGCGCCAAGGCTGAGCACCAGAGATACCAGGAACGGCCAGCCGGAACGAAGCATCGACAACGCTCGGTTACTGAAGGATGAGGTCATTTTGCCGGCAGAAATCTTGCCATAAAGCCGCTCAGCCCGGGCAATCTGCTCGCGGGTTGGCTCGACCCGCACCGATTCGTACCCCACCATCTGGCCGTTCTCTCGAATCGGCGTAACGTAGGCACTTACCCAATAATGGTCGCCGCTCTTTGCCCGGTTCTTGACCACACCCATCCAGGCTTTGCCGGCCTTCAGGTAATCCCACATATCCTTGAACACGGCCTGGGGCATGTCCGGATGCCGGATGATGTTGTGGGCCTGTCCAACCAGCTCTTCCCGGGAGAAACCGCTGATTTCCACAAACTCTTCGTTGCAGTAGGTGATCACCCCTTTCAGGTCCGTGGTGGTAATCAAACGCCCGCCTTTACGCATTTTGATTTCACGCTGGGTGACCGGAAGATTCTTACGCATAAACAGACCTTCTGACTCGGAGATGACCACGGGAATAGAAAAAGGCGCACAAGGGTAACTCTCGACAAACATTATTGATATTCGTCAAAGGTTACCCTGCGTATGGAGAGTGTAACGGCAGAGGTTCGCGGAACCTTAGTGCGTGCAGGTACTTATGTTGAAACCGCAAGCCTGGCCCGGGGATGGAAACGCGCGTTGACCCAGAGGGAGAAAGCGATAACACCGCCCCCTACTGCCAGCCTCAGCAGATCGGCATCACGGTTCCAGATCAGCAGGTTCACGATCAGGCCCGCAGGCACCAGCGCGTTGTTCATGATGGCCAGGGTGCCGGCATCAACCACACAGGCACCGCGGTTCCACAGGAACAGGCCGAGACCGGAGGCAGCAAGCCCCAGCCATGCCAGGATGCCCCACTGCACCGGGGTGGTCGGCAGCTTGTCGGCATTGCCAAAAATCAGGAAGGATGGCAGGGCTATGATCAGGGCACCGAAGAAGAAATAACCGAAGGTGCGGTAGGCAGGCATATCGGTGGCGTAGTGTTGCATCACATGCTTGTAACCCACCTGGCCGGCGGCAAAGGTAAAATTCGCCACCTGGAGCAACAGAAAGCCGGTGATGAAGTCCTCACTGAGCCCATCGTAGCGTATGATACCCGCCCCGACGGTAGCGATAGCCGCAGCCAGAAGCGCCACCGGAGAAAAGCGGCGGAACAGGGCGTCATCCAGCAGGGTCACGTAAAGCGGGGTGAAAATCGTGAACAGCAATACTTCCGGGACAGTCAGGTAGCTGAAAGACCGGTAAAGACACAGGTAGGTAATACCGAACTGCAACATGCCGGTTACAAGGATGCCAAGTTTCTGTCCGGAAGCCACGCCACGCCAGCGGGTGAACGGCAAAAACACCAGAGCACCGAGCAGAACACGGCTGAGCACCGCAAAATCGCTGTCCACCTGGCCGGCCAGAAATTCGCCGATCAGGCTGAATGAAAACGCCCACAGAACGGTAACAAAAACCAGAAGTCCCATCGCCACTGCCATCTATTGTGATCAAGGCGCGTACTTTAACGGTTTTGGGAGAAACTTGCAGTGCAGAAACACCGGACAGCACCCCATGGATGAAACCCACCAGCCATTACCGGAACCAAGGCAGCCGCTGGTCGCCAGAACGCTGACCGAGTGGCGAACCCTCGCCATTCTGGGCGGGCCGATCCTCATTGCCCAGGTCGCCCAGATGGCCAACGGGGTGATCGATACCATCATGGCCGGCCACGCCAGCGCCGAGGATCTGGCGGCGGTGGGTATTGGCAGCAGTCTGTGGATGCCGCTGTTCCTGTTTTTCATGGGCATGCTGGGGGCGCTGCAACCCATTATTTCCGGTTACAACGGTGCCCGGGAGGTTGGGAAAATCATGCCCGCCACCTGGCAGGGTCTGTACCTTGCCGCCTTCGGGTCCGTCATCATGATCCTGCTGCTGACCCATGTGCACCCGGTACTGGCGCTTCTGAACCTGGAGGCCAACACCGCGCGCATTACCCAGGGTTATCTGGACGCCTTTGCCTGGGGCATACCGGCCCTGCTGCTACTTACAGCGCTCCGTGGCCTGACCGATGGCCTCGGGCACACACGCGTGATCATGGTGTTCTCTGTGCTCAGCACGCTGATCAACCTGCCCATGAACTACATCTTCATCTACGGAAAACTGGGACTGCCAGCGATGGGCGGGGTCGGCTGTGGCTGGGCCACGTCCATTTCCAATGGCGTCGCGGCAGCGGCATTGCTGGTGTACCTGAACCGCAGCCGGGTTTACCGTCAGTTCCACCTGATTTCCGATTGGGTAAAGCCGGATCTGGCAGGCATTCGCTACATCCTCGGCATCGGCGTGCCCATCGGCTTTACCATCTTCGTTGAGGCCAGCCTGTTCTCGGTGATCGCCCTGTTTCTGGCGCCCCTTGGCCCGGTGGTCGTCGCCGGCCACCAGATTGCCCTGAACGTGGTGTCTTTACTGTTCATGCTGCCGTTGAGCATCGGCATGGCGCTGACTCTGCGAGTCAGCTTCCTGATGGGTGCCCGGGCGCCTGCCACTGCTCGACTGATCTCCCGCAGCTCGCTGATTCTCGCTGCTGCTACGGCACTGGTTTTTGCCATACTGCTGTTTGTGTTCTCCCGGGAGATCGCAGCACTCTACACCAGTGATACCGAGGTTCAGGCAGTCACTGTCAGGCTCCTGATGTTCGCGGCCCTGTTCCAGATTGCCGACGTGATCCAGGTAACCTGCATCAGTGCCCTGCGGGGCTACAAGGATACCCGCATACCGATGTTCATCATGCTGTTCTCATTCTGGGGCGTAGGCATGCCACTGGGGTATGTGCTGACTTTCATGGACTGGCTGGTGCCGGCCATGGGAGCTGCCGGCTTCTGGGTAGGCCTGACGGGCGGGCTGGCATCTGCCAGCATTCTGTTGGGATGGCGACTGTTCCTGTTTGCCCCGGATGGCAGTCAGGCTATATCGGCTGCCGGTTCCCGCGCCCCCTGAAGATCGGCAAATACGATCCGGTCTCGACCGGTTTCCTTGGCTTCGTATAGCGCGGTATCGGCCCGGGCCAGCCAATTATCGACACTTTCGCCATGCCGGAGTAGCGCCACACCAAATGAGGCGGTGACGGAACCACCGGGATGCTTCATGTACTTGCGCAGAACCTGTTGTAAATTATTCATCACTGCCTTGAGGCCAATGCCATCAACCCCTGGCAAAAGCAGCACAAACTCCTCACCGCCGTACCGGAACAGCTGGTCTGATTTGCGCGTGTTCTGTTTCAGCAGGGCCACCAGATCGGTCAGAACATCATCACCCACGCCGTGACCATGCTCATCGTTGATCTTCTTGAAATGATCGATATCCAGCAGCACCAGTGCGTAGGGCAGCCCCGTACGCTCGGCATCTGCTGCGGCCAGATCCAGCTCCTGATCCATTGAACGCCGGTTTTTGATGCCGGTGAGCGGATCAATCGTGGCCAGGTGTTCCAGACGCTCTCGCTGATCATGGTTCCTGTGGGCAAAGACATAGGCGCAGGCACTGACCACGAATGCTGTTGAGGCAAATGACCACATCTGAATGTCAGAGCGGAAAGCACCACCGTGAACCATCAGGGCAACGACAGAAGCGACGTTCAAAAACACCGCGATACGGGGATTGGCGAGGAAGAAAGTAGTTACAAGACAGGGATAGAGCCAGAAAAGCCCGGGTTCGCCCACCACGGCACCAACCGTTACCGCGCCGCTGCAAGCAATAACAGCAAGCACGAGGCCGCTTCGCCGGGTATCCCCACTGGCCCACGCGTATATGAGCGTGATAAGAATGCCAATAAGAATTGCCGTGTCGACAGAACCCGCAAGCGTATTACCCTGCATAAAGCGCATCGCAGCAAAAGGCGTAATGCCCAATATCGCGCTAGCACCCAACAAAGTAATGATCGACAACCTGAAATCGGTCTTAAGGCGATGGAGCATTCAGCGTTAGCTTCCGTCAAAAGTACTATTCTGAATTCCAGAATAGCTCAAGCAATTTGAATGATCGTTACAGGGCAACGATTCTTTACATATTCTCTATCAAAAAAGACAAAGTGTGAACGCCTGCTCATTTTTTTGTTCCGAAGAACAGGGACAGCCGTTAAATCAGGTAAAACCACACGGTTTCCTATTCACAGACTGGTTCGCTCCAGTGGAGCCCCAACCGCATTCGGGGTTACACTGACTACATAACTAACCTGTACCCGAGACACCTGATTTGACCGAACTTGTCCGAATCGCTCCCGGCGCGCTAACCATCGGCCGGCCCCTGCCCTGGAACGTCTATGATGCAGACGGCAATGTCCTTCTGCGCCAGGGCTATGTGATTCAGACCAATTCCCAGCTGGAACAGCTGTTCGAGCGGGGCCGGTTCAAGCCCCGCAAGATCGAGCGCCCCCAGGAGGAGGTCTTCGAGGACAACCGGGAGCGCAATCCATTTTCTGACTACCCGGATTTGCTGCACTCCCTCGAAGCAACCCTGAACGCCATTACCGAATCAGACCCCTCGGCACAGAAACGCCTGTTGGGACTGGCCCGGATGATCGAACGCACCTGCACCGAATCACCGGAAGCCAGCCTGGCACTGGTCCATCTTTACTCCATCGGGCCGGTCATTCACGAGCAAATCCTGTTTTACGCCATTCTGTGCCAGTTCATCGGCAGGCAGTTCGGGCTGGAAGACAACCGGGTTGCCGTACTCACCGCTGCTGCCCTCACCGCCAATCTTGCCCTGGTGCCCATTGCCGACAAGCTCAATGCCTCCAATACGGTCCTGAACGACGAGCAACGGGGGGTGATTCGCAAACATCCCCAACGCAGCATTCAGGCCCTAAAGGCCGCAGGCATCGACAACAAGCTGCTGCTCACCATCATCGCCCAGCATCATGAGCAGGCCGACGGCAGCGGCTATCCCAAGGGCCTCAGTGGCACTGAAATACGCCCGGAAGCGGAAATCCTGGCCCTGGCGGAGCGCTACGTTGCAATGATCACCAAACGGGCCTACCGGCAGCGCATGAACGTGGCCAACGCTCGCAAGCTGATTGCCAACCTTGCCGACGGCAAGTTTCGGCCTGCCATACCAAAGGCCCTGCTGCAGGTTCTGGGCGAGTTCCCGCCCGGCATTCTGGTACGCCTGGAAAATAACGAGGTGGGCGTGGTTACCCGGCGGCCGGTGCGGGCCCGGGGGCCCTTCGTGAAAGCTATTTTCGGTCCCCGGGGCAACCGTTACACCGGCACCTTCGAGCGCGACACCAGCGAGCCGGACTTTGGCATCCAGTCCCTGGAAGAGCCTGAAATCATGCCCTCCATGGACTTCAGTCTGGTCTGGGGTTTCCGCTCCTGACCGTCGTTACTCTCCAATAGACCCACAGCTCACAGGCCCAGCGCTTTGGCGTGATGATCGAGATGATCATCTATAAACGAGGCGATGAAGAAATAGCTGTGATCGTAGCCCCGGTGCATGCGCAGGTTAATGTGATGGTGGAATTTCTCACAGGTATCCGCCAGAACATCCGGGTTCAACTGGCTGTCCAGAAACTCGTCTGCAGTGCCTTGGTCCACCAGTAGCGGCAACCGCTCGCGAGCGGTGGGAATGAGCAGCGTGGCATCCCATTCCTCCCAACTGCGGGGATCGTCTCCCAGATAGCCCCGGAAGGCTTTCTGGCCCCAGGGGCATTCCGTGGGGTTGGCGATGGGCGCAAATGCCGACACCGAAGCATAGCGGCCGGGGTTCTTCAGGGCGCAAATCAGGGCGCCGTGGCCGCCCATGGAATGGCCACTGACAGAGCGTTTGTCTGTTACTGGCAACTCATTCTCGACCAACTGCGGCAATTCCTTCACCACATAGTCGTACATCCGGTAATGGGGTGCCCAGGGTTGCTCGGTGGCGTTGATGTAGAAACCGGCTCCCGAGCCAAAGTCGTAGCTGTCATCCTCGCCCGGCAGGTTCACCCCACGGGGGCTGGTGTCCGGACAGACAATCGCCATACCCAGTTGCGCAGCCCGCTTCAGGGCGCCGGCTTTCTGCATGAAGTTCTGGTCGGTGCAGGTCAGCCCCGATAACCAATAGAGGACCGGCACCTTGCCCGGCCTGGAGCCCACAGCCACGGGCGGCAGATACACCGCAAACTCCATGTCGCATTCGAGGGTAGCGGAGGTATGCCGGTAGCGGCGGTGCTCGCCTTCGAAACAGACGTTCGTGGATAGGAGTTCCATAGTGTCCTCAATTTCAGGAAAAGTGTGTTTCAGTCCAAGGCACTGGCGTGCTTTGGCGGCTCCAGACCAAAACCGGTACGTGCCAGCTCGGCCAGGATAGCTGTACGCGTGACTATACCAATCAGTTTGTCGTGATCCACAACAGGGTACACCTTTGGCTTGCCCGCACCGAGGTTCTGGGCGAGATCCACCACTGACATCTCTGCCGAAATAGTGACCGGTTTCCGGAACATGACATCGTCAACGAGCGGGTCGCCCTCGCGGTGATAGCCGCTGACCAGGAGGGCATGAATGCAGTCCTGCTCGGAGATAAAACCGATGACATGGCGGTGGTCATCAACAACCGGCAGGCCGGTTACGTGGTTGTGGAGCAGCATCTTCACCACTTTGGTGAGCTGCGTGCCACAACGGATCGGCTCGATGTGGTTCCACATGACATCTGACACTTTCAGTGAACGCATGGGCAGAATCCCTCCCCTTGTTGGATGGTCGCCATTGCTATGAGCATAGGCAATCACACCCGAATCCACCACTTTTCCCGGACCATCGGTTTACACGGAAAAATATCTGACTAAACTCAACCGGTTATACCCAACCCGGGTCAAAAATCCAAACCAATCCATGGCAGACAGAGGGAGATCCCATGGAAGCTATTTCTGAATTCGTAGGGCAGATAAACGGACTGGTCTGGGGCCCACCCATGCTGGTTCTGATACTGGGCGTGGGGCTGTTCCTCAGCCTCGGCCTCAAGCTGATGCCGGTGCTGAAGCTGGGCGCCGGCTTCCGGCTGATGTGGAAAGGTCGTACTGCCGCCGGTGCCGAATCCGAGGGTGAGATCCCGCCGTTCCAGGCCTTGATGACAGCCCTGTCCGCCACGGTTGGCACAGGTAACATTGCCGGCGTTGCAACAGCGGTGTTCCTGGGTGGCCCCGGGGCCCTCTTCTGGATGTGGCTTACGGCCCTGGTGGGCATGGCCACCAAGTACTCTGAGGCAGTGCTGGCAGTGCGTTACCGGGAGGTAGACGAGCGCGGCGACCACGTCGGTGGCCCCATGTACTACATCCGTAACGGGCTGGGCCGCAAATGGGCCTGGCTTGGCGTGCTGTTTGCCGTCTTTGCAGCCATTGCCGGCTTCGGCATCGGCAACACCGTTCAGGCCAACTCGGTGGCCGATGTCATGGAGACCAATTTCGGACTGCCGCACTGGCTGACCGGCCTGGTTCTCATGGTTCTGGTGGGTATGGTCCTGATCGGAGGCATCCGAAGGATTGGCCATGTTGCCAGCGCCCTGGTGCCGCTGATGGCCGTTTCCTACCTGATCGCCGGGCTTGTGGTGCTGGCGATTAACGCCGCCGACATCCCTGCCGCCTTTTCCCTGGTGATCAAGCATGCTTTCAGTCCTATCGCCGCCGAAGGTGGCTTTGCCGGCGCAGCCGTCTGGGCAGCAATCCGCTTCGGGGTGGCCCGCGGCATCTTCTCCAACGAAGCCGGCCTGGGCTCTGCCCCCATTGCCCACGCCGCCGCACAAACCCGGAACCCGATCAATCAGGGCATGGTGGCCATGCTCGGCACCTTCATTGATACCATCATTATCTGCACCATCACTGGCCTTGTGATTATCACATCCGGCACCTGGACCTCCGGGGAATCCGGCGCGGCATTGACGTCCATGGCGTTCCAGGAGGCGCTTCCCGGCGTTGGCAACTATCTTGTAGCTATTGCCCTGGCAGTATTTGCATTTACCACCATCCTCGGTTGGTCATTCTATGGGGAGCGCTGTATTGAGTTCCTGTTCGGCGTAAAGGCCATAGTGCCATACCGCGTTGCATGGATTCTGGCCATCCCGGTGGGCGCCACCCTCAATCTGGGCTTCGTCTGGCTGGTGGCGGATACCCTGAATGCCATGATGGCTCTGCCAAACCTGATTGCCTTGCTGATGCTGAGCCCGGTTGTGTTCAAGCTTACCCGGGAGCACTTTGAGAAAGAGAAGGCATTGGGGGTTTGAACCCCTTGTAATTGCCTCATCTGGCACCAAGGTTTGTCGTATACACTCAGAACACAACCCGGCAGTTTTCGGGCCGGAATAACAAACGAAATTGTCACTACCATGATCGAAGGAGAGTACACATGACTTTACGTCTCGGAGATACCGCACCCGATTTTGAGCAGGACTCCAGTGAAGGGAAGATTTCGTTTTACGACTGGCTGGGCGACAGCTGGGGTGTATTGTTTTCACACCCGGCGGATTTCACCCCGGTCTGCACCACGGAGCTGGGCCTGACCGCCAAACTGAAAGACGAGTTCGCCAAGCGCGGCGTGAAGGCCATCGCCCTGAGTGTTGATCCGGTCGATTCCCACCACGAGTGGATCAAGGACATCAACGAAACCCAGGGTTGCTCGGTGAACTTTCCGATCATCGCGGACCACGACCGCAAGGTGTCGCAGCTGTACGACATGATTCACCCGAATGCCGACAGCAGCCTTACCGTGCGCTCGCTGTTCGTGATCGACCCGAACAAGAAAGTACGGCTGATGATTACCTACCCGGCCAGCACCGGTCGGAACTTCAATGAAGTTCTGCGGGTAATCGATTCGCTGCAGTTGACCGACGAGCACAAGGTCGCCACCCCGGGCAACTGGGAACGTGGCGGTGACGTAGTCATCGTTCCGTCCCTGCAGGATGAGGATGAAATCAAGCAGCGCTTCCCGAAAGGCTATAAGGCGGTGAAATCCTACCTGCGGATGACACCGGACCCGAAAGCCAACTGGAGCGGTGACTGATCACCAGCCTCCAGACCAAATAAAAAGGCCGGGCAGCTTAAACAGCTGTCCGGCCTTTTTTGTGGGAATGGCGTCAGATGAACGCTTTCACCTGACCCCCATACTTCAGCTATCAGAATGCCGGAACCACAGCACCTTCGTACTTCTCCATGATGAAGTCGCGAACCGCATCAGACTTTAGCACCTCGGCCAGCTTCTGCATGGCTTCGCTGTCCTTGTTATCCGGACGGGCAACCAGAATGTTCACGTAGGGTGACTCGGAGCCCTCAATCACCAGCGCGTCTTCAGACGGGTTCAAACCCGCTTCTAACGCATAGTTGGTGTTGATCAGCGCTAGGTCCACCTGGTTCAGGATACGGGGCAGGGTGGCTGCTTCCAGTTCTTTGAAGTCCAGGTTTTTCGGGTTATCTGCAATATCACGGGGTGTCGCAGTGATCTTGCTCTCATCCTTCAGGGTGATCAGACCCGCCTTCTGGAGCAGCAGCAGGGCACGACCTCCGTTGGTGGGATCGTTAGGGATGGCGACAACCGCACCGTCTTCAAGTGCGTCCAGCGATTCAATTTTGCTGGAGTAGGCCCCGAACGGCTCTACGTGGACACCGGCTACGGTTACAAGGTCAGTACCACGACCTGCATTAAACTCGTCCAGGTATGGCTGGTGCTGGAAGAAGTTGGCGTCCATCCGCTTCTGGTCCACCTGGATGTTTGGTTGGATGTAATCAGTGAAAACCTTCACGTCCAGCTCTACACCCTGCTCGGCGAGCTGGGGCTTCACGAATTCCAGGATCTCGGCATGAGGCACGGGAGTAGCGGCAACAGAGAGCTCTTCGGCAGCGACGGCGCCGGAGAAAGTGGCTGCGGCAGCCACTGCTGCGAGAGTTTTCTTCAGATTCATAAATCAATTCTCCTGTTAACAGTTAGAAAAAAATCTTGCTGGCTCACCTGAAAAGCCCGGGCCGCTGGCGGGGAAGCCCTTCCGAAAACGTGGAGCGCCAGGGATGGCGCGACCGAGCCCTACAGGGACGTATTTACGGGCGTTTTTCGGAAGGGCTTCCCCGCCAGTGGCTTGCACCAAGGCAAGCCTATTTGCGGCTGAAATACAGCACCAGACGGTCGCCGACCATCTGTAGGACTTGGACAAAAATAACCAGTAGCGCGACTGTAATAACCATCACGTCAGTCTGGAATCGTTGATAGCCGAAGCGGATCGCCAGGTCACCGAGGCCGCCGCCACCGATAACGCCGGACATGGCCGCATAGGAAACCAGAGTGATCGCGGTAACGGTGATACCGGCAATGATGCCCGGCAGCGCTTCCGGTAACAGAGCTCCGAAGATGATCTGTTTAACGCTCGCACCCATCGCCTGGGTAGCTTCGATGATGCCGCGGTCCACTTCCCGCAGGGAGGTTTCCACCAGTCGGGCGAAGAACGGTGCACCGCCAGCCACCAATGGCGGAATCGCGCCGGCCACGCCCAATGATGTACCGATCAGCATTACGGTAAACGGGATCATTACGATCAGCAGGATGATGAACGGCACAGAACGGAGCACGTTCACCACGAACGACAGCACCGCATAGGCCACCGGCTGTTCCAGAAGCTGGCGTTTGCCGAACAGGAACAGCAGGACACCGATCGGCAGGCCGATCAGGACACTGAACAGCAGGGACATACCCACCATTACCAGGGTATCCCAGCTGGCCCAGCCGATTTCGCTCCAGTCTACATTACTCAACAGGGCTTCCATCAGCGCAGCACCTCCACGTGAACGTCGGCGGCTTTCAGCGCCTGCATGGCCACCTCGAGATCACCGCCCACCAGTGACAGGGTCAGCTGGCCGTAGGGTGTGTCCTTGATGTGGTCGATTCGGCCGGAGAGGATGCTGAAATCCACGCCGGATTCCCGGGCGACGCTGCCCAAAAGGGGCTCGTAGGTGGATTCGCCCTTGAACGTCAGGCGCAGGATCCGGCCGTCGGCTTTGCTCAGGTCTTCCTGCAGTTCGTCCCGGTCAATGCTCTCGCTTTCGAATACGAAGTCCCGGGTGGTCGGGTGTTTCGGGTGCAGGAACACCTCGCTGACCGGCCCCATTTCCACCACCTCACCGGCGTCCATAACAGCAACCCGGTCGCAGACGCGGCGTACCACGTCCATTTCATGGGTGATCAGGACGATGGTCAGACCCAGTTCACGGTTGATGTCCGCCAGCAGCTTCAGAACCGACTGAGTGGTTTGCGGGTCCAGGGCGCTGGTGGCTTCGTCGCAGAGCAGGATCGTGGGCCGGCAGGCCAGGGCACGGGCAATGCCCACGCGCTGTTTCTGGCCACCAGAAAGCTGCGACGGGTATTTGTTGGCGTGGTCGGTAAGGCTGACCCGGGCCAGCAGTTCTTCGACGCGATCCCGGATTTCGGTCTTCGAGTAGATGCCTGCCAGCTTCATGGGGAAGGCAATGTTGTCCGCCACGGTCTTCGACGACAGCAGGTTGAAGTGCTGGAAGATCATTCCCACTTTGCGGCGAAAAGCGCGAAGCTCGGCGGCGTTGTAGTCGGTGATGTTCTCGTCATCGATCAGAATTCGGCCGCCGGTGGGTGGTTCCAACAGATTGATCAGACGCACCAGCGTCGATTTACCTGCGCCGGAATGGCCAACAATGCCGAATACCTCGCCGGTTTCAATGGTCATATCGGTGGAATGCAGCGCGGGGATCGCCCGGCCGCCTACCTGATACGACTTCTGTACCTGGTCAAATACAATCACGGTCAGCGCCTTGTGGGTGCAGCGTTAAAACCGGCGATTATAGCCCAAACGGTCGGCAAACCCGAATTCCGGAATGATTCTCAGTGTGGGTAGATATCCCTACACAAATGGTTACCTGACACCGCACAGCCCGGTGAACTAAACTTGGATAACAAAAGAACCTTACATTTCCCCGGAGCTCTTTCAGAGACGCGCTGCCCCATGGACTCACCAACGTGACCAACGAAAAACAACCAACGCCCTCAAGGATGAACTCCACCCAGGCATGGGTTACCTATCTCAGCAAAGTCGAGCTGCCGGTACTGGCCAATACGCTTCGACGCATTAATGAGCTGACCGATAGCCAGAACAGCACAGTCAACGAGCTGGCCAACGTGATTCTCAACGATGCCCAGCTCACCTCCCAGGTTCTGCGGCTGTCCAATACCGTGTTCTACAACCAGACCCGAACCCAGGTCAGCACGGTTAGCCGGGCTATCACCCTGATCGGCTTCGACGCGGTGAAGTCCATGGCGATTTCCTCACTGATCGTCGACACCCTGCTGAAACGGAACGACCGTCCCCACCTTTTGCGCTGCCTGGCCCGGGCGATCCATGCCGCTGTCCAGGCCCGGTGTCTGATGCCGAAACGCAACGAGACCGCGCTTGAAGAGGTGTTTATCGGAGCGCTGCTGATGAACATCGGCGAGCTGGCCTTCTGGTCCTGCGAAACCGATCAGGCCTCAGAACTGGAAGAGCGCCTGCGGCTTGAGGAGCCGCCGGTTGAAGCCCAGAAGGCCGTGCTGCACTCAACCTTTACCGAAATCACCCGGGGCCTTGTGGATGCCTGGTCCCTGGGACCTTTTATCAAGGATGTTGTCTCGCCGGGGCAGGCCAACTCCATGGCCTCCAGCCTGGTGCGCAATTCCGTGGATATGGCCCGACTATCCGAGCAGGGCTGGAGCGGTCCGGACATGGACAAGGTGCTGGAACGCCTGGGCAAGGACATCGGTGAGAGCCCGGCCGTGGTTCGAGACCAGCTGAAGGTGAATGCCTCGGAAGCGACTCGCGTTGCGGTCTCTCTGGGCATTCCACAGGTTACCGCCATGATGCCGGGTGCCGAGGGCAAATTAGGCGACACCGGAGCAAAGGCTCCGGACATGGATGCGGAACTTCAGCTGGAAATCCTGCGTGAATTAAGCCATTGCCTGGCCGAGAAACCCGACATCAACGAGGTTTGCCAGTTGGTGATAGAGGGAATCCACCGGGCAATCGGTATGCAGCGGGTGGCTCTGTTAATGAGTGACCGCACCGGCAACGAACTGGTGCCCCGAAAACTCGGCGGTCGCGGCACCGAGGAATGGCGTCAGCACTTCGTGATCCCCAAGGACGGCACCGGGCCACTGGGTTCGCTTCTGCCCCATGCCCACTGCAGCATCTACGAACCCAATCCAAACTCCGAAGGCGTGGCTTATGATCGGTGGCTCGGCAAAGTACCTGCGCTGATTGGTCCAATCAAGGCAAACGGCCGGCTGATCGGTCTGTTCTATGCTGACAATGCGGCCGGCGCCTACGTGCCCTCAAAAGAGCAGTTATCAGCGTTCGGCCACTTTATTCAGAACGCGCAGCTGTGCCTGACCTTACTCTCTACCCATTAGCATCCACTCAGAGCTCGTAGAGCCTGGTGACATGCAGAATCGGCCCGGTTGGGGATCCTGTCGGTGAACCGCCTTCGGGTTCAAGACTGATCGCCAGGGTCCGGCTGCGGGTCAAAGAGCTTTGGGCTTCATCCGACAGCGCCACCTCATGAGTGTCACCCGCCGGGAGGACCCCGAGAGAGAGTGGCTCACCATCCTCCGGAACAACCCAGAGCTCATAATCCTTGCCTGACTCGGCGGTGCCTGCGGCAACAGAGCGCAATTTCAGCAGGTTGCCACCACCGGTTTCACTCAACAGCCACAGCGGATCGCCCATATCGGCCTTGATGATTGCTCCGGCCAACAAGGGTCGCTCGACACCCGGGGACGGCTGCTGCAGCAACAGAACCGCGAAAAGAGCCGCCGCAGCGGTTGCCATCAAGCCCCAGCCTGGCCAGAACCAACCGGCTTTTGCTGAGGACGCCGCTGTCGTTGAGGCCCGTTCCGGCCACAACCGCCTCTGGATGTCTGACCATACGCGGGGCGGTGGGGTTTCCTGCGGTGTGGCCGTCGATAACGCGCCCAACTGCTGCTCCCAGAACCAGACTTCCTGGCGTACCCGGCCTGACTCCATCATCCATCCTTCAAAGCGGAGACGGGCAGGGCCTTTGAGGGATCCCAGAACATATTCCGCGGCAAGCATTTCTACGCGTTCAGGTGATTTTCTCATCGTTCAAGACACCTCTTAAGCGCCATAAGTCCCCTTCGGATCCAGCTCTTCACGGTGCCTACCGGAGAGTTCAGGGTTTCCGACAGCTCATCGTGAGTGAAGCCCCGGTAATAGGCGAGCAGGATGCTATCCCGCTGCACATCGCTGAGTTCTTCCAGGCAGCCGGTCAGCTGGGCCGAACCGGAGGTGCGCAACGAATCGTCCAGAGGACCAGCACGCCTGTCCTCAACCTGTTCAAGGTGCTCATCGCCGGCCGTCTGCCGCACTTTCCGGGCGCGCATCAGGTCGAGAGTGCGGTACCGGGCAATGGTCATCATCCAGGCCAGCGGCGCACCCCGATCCCGGTGGTATTCGCCAGCGTGATGCCAGATCTGGATGAAGCTCTCCTGCATCGCTTCTTCCGCAAGCTCTCGATGGTTCGCCAGTTTGACGCAAAGGCCGAACATTCTCGCCGCCACCTGGCTGTAGAGTTGTTGGAACGCTTGTCGATCCTTCCTAGCCACGGAACGCAGCAGTCGCATCAACTCATCCTGATTTACCTCGACAGAAGCCATAAACACCCTCGTTGTTATGGTTAATGCCCCAGGTACGGGCGCACGCGAGCAGAAGTTGCGCGGATGCCGAAAAGAATTTTCCCAACGACTGCAACTTTTCAACGGGCCCGCTCGTTCCTTCCTCCGACGAACCCAAATACAGAGAGGAAAGCGACATGAAAACAATTCTGAAAGGGTCCAGCCTCGCTATCGCCGTGGCCGGAAGCTGCCTCGCCACCGGCCTGGTCCAGGCATCGAGCCACCGCGAAGCGCCCTTCATCACAGAAATCCCGAAAGTCGATGGCACCGACTTCTACATGTTTCGGAGCTACGAGTCCGGCAGGGCGGATTTTGTGACCCTTATTGCCAATTACCTGCCTCTGCAGGACGCCTATGGCGGTCCCAATTATTTCGATCTGGACGACGATGCCATCTATGAGATTCACGTCGACAACGACGGCGATGCCGTTGAGGATCTGACGTTCCGGTTCCAGCTGGAAGACAACCTGAACGACATTCAGTTGCCGGTGGGGCCGGATGGCGACCAGCGGATGGTGTCTGTGCCCCTCAAGAACATTGGCGACGCAAGTGACGCCGGAAACGTTCAGTTGCGACAAACCTACACGGTGGACGTCATTTCCGGCGATCGCCGCACGGGCGCCGTGCAGGCCGCCACCAACGTGAATACCGGCACCGAAACTTTCGAAAAACCGTTGGACAACATAGGTGCAAAGTCCTTTGGTGATTACGCCAGTTACGCAGGCCAGCACGTGTTTGATATCGCCATTCCCGGCTGCGGCACCAACGGTCGTGTGTTTGTCGGCCAGCGCCAGGAGGCGTTTGCGGTAAACTTGGGCGAAATTTTCGACCTGGTGAACACCAACCCCCTGGGCGCCCGGGATGGAGAAGGTCCCGGTGATCTGGCCGACAAGAACGTGACCTCCTTTGCCCTGGAAGTGCCCACCGAGTGCCTGACCAGCACCGCCATGAATTCCAACGGCCAGCCGGTCATTGGTGCCTGGACAACGGCGAGCGTTCGTCAGGCACGCATCATCAATCCTGCCCCCAGTACGGAAAGCCGTGGCGCAACCGTTGAAGGTGGTGCCTACACCCAGGTTTCCCGCCTGGGCATGCCGCTGGTTAACGAAGTGGTTATCGGCCTCAAGGACAAAGACCGTTTCAACGCCAGCGAACCCAAGGACGACGGCCAGTTCGCCACCTATGTGACTCACCCGACACTGCCAGAGCTTCTGGAAGTGCTGTTCCCCGTGACCGCGCCGAACAACTTTCCGCGCAACGATCTGGTCACGGCCTTCCTGACCGGCGTGCCCGGCGTCAATATGCCCGTTGGCGTAACCGCCTCCGAGATGCTGCGACTGACGCCCGCCATTGCGCCAACCCCTCTGGACAGCCAGAACGACCTCGGTGTTCTGGCCGGTGATAACGCCGGCTTCCCGAATGGCCGCCGGCCTTACGATGACACCGTCGACATCGCACTTCGGGTCGCCATGGGTGTACTGGCAGACCCTGCCGATGCGCCCGATGGCAGCCTTGAGTACACAGACGGCGTCCAGTTGGCAGCAGATCCTGCCAGCCTGCCTGCGGACTACGAGTCGTTCCCTTACCTGGCGACACCAATCGCCGGTTCACCCAACGAATAACCGGGAGATGGCTATGAAATTATTCACAAAGCTCACGGCGATCGGCGCGATGGCGCTATTCATGGCCGGCTGCTTCGACGGGTCGAACAGCCGGGCGGAGGCGCCGGCTCCAACCGTCGATTTCACGGAGTTTGTTAAAACCCAGTTCGTCCGGACAAGCGACGACGCCGAGCCGGCGAACGTCAACGGGGTCGACCTGAGTTTCAATGACCAGACTAACCCGCAGGCCTACGATGATCTGCTTCAATAAAACTCCACGTGGCCGGTTTTCCCGTTTTCCGGGGCCGGCTTTTACCTTGCCTGCCCTTCGGGGCAGGATTTTTTGGCTGGTCGCCACATTCGCGCCCTTTCAGGCGCAGGCAGCGCCTGATCCAATTATCACCGACTTCGGGGATGATCAGATACTGACCGAATTACCCCGCTCTGCTGCCGAGGTCTTCCGGGAGACGGAATCGCCCGAGGAGGCCGGGGACCGGCTGCAAATACTGATCACACAGGCCAGAGCCAGTGGCGACCCGAGATACCTGGGGTATGCCCAGACACTGGTCAATCGCTGGCCGGAAGAACAGATGACTGACCGTCTGCGGGTCCTCCGGGCGAATTTGCACCAGAGCCTGCATCAATTCGATTCTGCACGCACCGATCTTGAACGGGTAATCTCCAGCTCTTCGGACAGGCAACAACGTATCCAGGCTCGCCTGACCCTGGCCAACCTTGAGCTGGTTCAAGGTCGATACAAGGAGGCCGAGCAGCATTGCCAGGCACTTAAGTCGGCCTATCCCGGCCTGATAGCCCAGAGCTGCCTGGCTTCCGTGCAGGCCAGGACAGCCGACCCTGAAACAGCCTATCGGAATCTTGCGTCACAACTCGCCGATTCGATAGATCGCCAGCCTGCCGATTCCACCAGCCGACTCTGGGCCGAGGGCACTCTCGGCAACATCGCTGCCCAGGCGGGATTGCCTGAGGCCAAAGTGCATTGGCAAAGAGTAGTGAAGGCGACACCGAACGACCTTTATGTCCGGGCCCAGCTCGCCGATTGGCACCTTGAGAGAGGCCACTTCGAGCAGGTTTTGAGGCTCACCCAGGGGTTCGATGCCGTCGACACACTGGCCGTAATTCGGGCCATCGCCATGGAGCGCATGGGCCACCCCGGCAGTAACGAACTGAACAGTCGTTTACGGCAACGGTTTGAAGAGGCCCGCTGGCGAGGCGCTTTATTACATGCCAGGGATGTTGCCCGATTCGAGCTGGATATCGAAAACCAGACGGAAGAGGCGCTGAGACTCGCAACAAAAAATTGGGAGAGCCAGAGGGAGCCGCTGGACACACGACTGTTACTGAGATCGGCCCTCGCCGCAGGCGACAAAGTCCAATACCAGAGAGTCAGGGACTGGCTCAAAGACCTGGGGCAGAGCGATGCCCGCTATCCGGAGTTCAAACAATGAAGGTCACACAAGGAATCTGGCTTGCTTTGCTTACAGTGACGCTGGTATCCGCCAGTGGGATGGCAGCGGCACACAAGGCAAGCGACAGCTTTCTTTACCTGGACAACGGCCCGACCGAGCTTCGAATCGATGTTGCACTACGTGACCTCGCGCTGCTGACAAGCATTGATCGCAACGGCGATCGTCAGGTATCGGGTCAGGAACTGCGACAGGCAAGACCCGAGATCACGCGAACCGTGGAATCTGCCCTGACCTTTTCGAACAGCAGTGGCAACTGCAATCTGGCCGGCAAGAAATGGGGCATCAGCGAGCACAGTGACGGATTCTATTCCGCCGCCCGTTACGCTATTCAGTGCCCCGATGGTGAGCCGCCGAGAGCGCTGGAGTACAACCTGCTGTTTGAACAGGATGCTCTGCACCGGGGCCTGGTGAGCCTTGACCATGATGATCAGACACGTCTGGCCGTACTGGGACCCGATTCCCGAACGCTGGATCTGGCTGGCTCGGACACCCCGGGCTATTTCGATGTGTTTACCACCTTCGTTTACGAGGGCGTTATCCACCTACTTATCGGCCTGGACCACATCCTGTTTCTGCTGGTTCTGGTCATTCCGGCAACGCTATCCACTGCCAAAAACCAGGCATCCAGCGGCCAGTCACGAGCCTTGCGAGGCCGTCTGCTCGAACTGGCCGGCATTATCACGGCCTTTACCTTGGCGCACTCCATCACGCTGGCGCTGGCCGCCCTCGATATCGTTTCACTCCCCATCGCATGGGTGGAAACGGTTATCGCGCTTTCCATCGGCTTGGCAGCATTGAACGTGGCCTGGCCGATTCTCGGGCACAAAACCTGGAAGCTCGCGTTCGGATTCGGTCTGGTGCACGGTTTTGGCTTCGCCAGTGTTCTTGGCGATCTTACCAGTGGCGTATCCGGGTTGGCGGTGGCGCTGGCAGGTTTCAACCTCGGTGTGGAACTCGGTCAGCTGGCGCTGCTGGTGGTGGGATTCCCGGCACTGTATTACCTGGGTAAAAATCGAATGTACCAAAGGGGCGCCGTGCCAGTGATGCTGGCAGGCATAGGTGCTATCAGCCTGTTCTGGGTTGTCCAGCGCGCGCCCCTGTTCTGAGCGCGCACCGGATGACCTTAGTGCAGAGCTCGCATCTGACGCGGATAGAGCGCTGCGCTGACTTCAGGCTCTTCCAGCAGGTCGGCCAGCTCGCGATCTACGGTGGTCTCTTCACCTTCTTCGGGCAACGGCTCGAACAGGGTGCTCAGCCAGGAGGCAACGGAGGGCGCTTCGTCGCGTTTGTAATCGGTGGACAGCGCCTTGATGCGGCGGAAGCCGATGATGCGCTGGTGCTTGGGGTCCCGAATCTGTTCAAAACCCCGCCAATAAACGTGATCCCTGGTATGCAGTTGCACGAACAGGGTGTCGATAGGGCCATCTGAATCGTCTGCACCCTCCGCTTCTTCCTCAACGGCTTCTGGGGCCGCTTCGGCTTCCACTTCAGGTTTCTTGTGACGGATGGTGGTCCAGGCCGGATACAGCACGGCCACGGCATCCGCTTCAACATGCTCGCGGGCGGCGCGGAGGATCAACCCCCAGCGGGCCTTGTCGGCATCGGTTTCAAGGGAATTGATGGGCAAGTCGTAGCTTTGCTCGCTGGACAGAACGATGGCCATCATCGGGGCGTCTAACTCCCCCATGGCCTCGGCCTGTGCTACTGATACCAGTTCATCGATTGCCATCGGTTGGTTCATAATACGCTCGCCTCCTCGATGCCATCAGGGTCGTTCAGGAAGAAGGGGTCTTCCTGACTAACAGCATAGCCTGTTCCGGCTACAAAGATAAACGTGGAGTTTCCCCAGCCGGATCACAACCCCGGATAACTCAAAACGCGTCCTCAAGTTTTTCATAATTGCCGAACCAGGGGTTTGCCTCTTCCAGTTGGCCCGCCAACTGAAGCAGGGTCGCCTCGGCGCCGTGGGGCCCGCCGAACTGCACCCCCACCGGCAAACCTTCGGCAGTCCAGTGCATCGGCACAGACATGGCAGGTGTCCCGGTGAGGTTGGCCAGCTGGGTAAACGGCGTTCGCGCCAGGCTTTCCAGGGCCATCTGGTCCACCTGTCCAGAGCGATGCACCAGTTTACCGGCCTTCAATTTCAGCATCAGGCGTGCTGCAAACTTGAGATGGGCGGGCGTTTCCAGTTCACCGATGGCCGCCGGCAATTGCCCGGTCGCAGGGCTGAGGTATAGATCGTAACTCCCGAAGAACGCGCCCAGCGCCCTGGCAAAATCGTTCCATTGCTGGCGGCGGCGGACATAATCGGAGAGCGGCATGGCCTCTCCAAGCATGCCGATAAGCCGGGTATCCAGCTCGAAATCGCTATCGGTAGCGCCGAACTGCTCTTTCGCCTTCGCCATCAGCGCCGACACTTCGCCGAAATACAGGCCCAGGTAGCAGCGGGCAAGAGCCATTCCGTCGAATTCCGGCGCAGCGTACTCAACCCTGTGACCGAGATTCTCAAGAACCCGGGCCGTTTCCTCCACAGCAGCAATGCACTCCGGCCCAACCTCTGTATTGTATGGGGATGACGTGAACACGCCGATTCTCAGGCTGCCCGGAGACCGCTGCATCAGTTCCGCGTAGGCCGCAGACGACGCAGGAATCTCGAATGGATCGCCTGGCGCCGGCCCGTTGAGCACATCCAGCATCGCCGCGCTGTCCCTGACCGTTCGGGTCACCACATGGTCGGTAGAGGCCCCGGTCCAGGCCTCGCCCATGAAGGGCCCTGAGGAAATGCGACCGCGGGACGGTTTCAGACCGAACAGACCATTGTAAGCCGCCGGAATGCGAATGGAGCCGCCGCCGTCGTTGGCGCCCGCCATGGGCACAATGCCAGCGGCGACCGCCGCGCCGGAGCCACCGCTGGATCCACCCGGGGTTAGCTGCGTGTTCCAGGGGTTACGGGTTGGCCCCCAGAGCTCAGATTCGGTAACCGCTTTCAGACCAAACTCCGGCGTGGCGGTTCGCCCCAGGAAAACCAGACCGCCGTCCCGGGCCCGACGGACGAATTCCGAGTCCTGGGACGCAATATTCTTTGTCATCCCGCGACTGCCATAGGTGCACGGGTGCCCAGCCTGTTCCTGGGCAAGGTCCTTTAGCAGCAGAGGGACGCCGGCAAAAACGGCCTGCTCGGGGAAACGCTGGGCTGGCGCTTCGGAGAACTGGGGATAGCAGATCGCGTTCAGCGTGCCGTTCACTCGGGTTGCCCGTTCCACGGCCGCCTCGCATACTTCCCTTGAAGTGACCTCGCCCCGACGGACAAGATCAGCGAGTGCAGTAGCATCGTAACGTAGGTATTCAGATTGCTTCATGGCAGGTTCCATTTGTTATTCTGTTTTGAGGAAGGTCACGGGTATAACGTCTATGGTCAGAATTCTCAAGAGCTTACGCCAGCTTGCCGTGATTTTCATCCTGGCGGCATCGGTGACCGTTGCCGCCCAGGAAACGCCGCCAGCCACCAGTGACGACAGCGACTGGACCCGCGTCGTCCGTTCCTCGCCCTATTGGGTCAGCCAGGGGGTGTTTGAAAACATTCTCACCATCAGACGCTGGGTATTGAAGGAATCCGGCTATTGCGCCAGTGCCGATCGCCACGTTCTGTACGACATGCGCGGCCGGTTTCTGGCCTGGATCAGTGACGGTGACGACCGCGACACCACCCAGCGACTGCTGAACGCAACCCGGAAATCATTGTATGAGAATGGCAAGGTGGAAGACTGGGTTGCCGGAGAGACCGGCCAGACAGGCTATCCGTTCGCCCTTTCCTGCGACCAGCCCCACGTAAACGTCGATGAAGCCGTTGCCCGCTATCTTGGCACCCTGCCGGCAGACCGGATCTGGGGCGCCTGGGACGACCTCAACTTTGCCGACAGTAGTGCTCCGGAAAGCCTGCATGACGCTCTGATCTACGTATACGAACACCGCAACAACCAGAACCGCCTGACCCTGCCGCAAGCCTTGCCCCGATATCTGGCCGGCCAGATCCTGATTGAAAGTGGAGCCCAGGCAAGAGCCCATTCCCGGGCAAACGCGAGGGGAATCCTGCAGCTTTCACCCGCCGCCCTGTCCGACTGCGAGATCGCTCCCGACAATTACTGGCACCGGCTGGCACAGATCGATTGCGCCCTGCGTTTGATGAACCAGAATGCCCGCAATCTGGCACCGGTTTTCCAGCAACGGTTCGGCCATTTGCCTGATGCCAAAAGGGACCGATTATTCACCCTCCTGCTGGTTCAGGCCTATCATGGCGGCGCCGGACGGGTCCAGGCGCTGCTGGACGACCCGGTGCTGGCACAGCCAGCCGAGTATTTTGCCGCCAACCATGAACGCTTTACCGCCGGCGATATTGCCTTCGGCCTGATTTTTCACAACCTGGGGCGGGACCGCCTCGGTCTTGCATCGCTCTACTATGTGGCCGACGTTCAGCTGGCAACCGAGGCCCTTTGTCGCACGGCCAAACTCAAATCAACGGAATTCTGTGAATGGAAGTACTCAACCAACTGATACCCGAAAGCCTGAGCCTCCCGGTCGCCGTTTTCCTGCTTGCCAGCTCCACCATTACTTCGATGATCACCGCCAGCCTCGGCGCCGGTGGCGGCGTTCTGCTGCTGGTACTGATGGCCAGCTGGATGCCGCCTGCGGCCATCATCCCGGTTCATGGCATGATCCAGTTGGGCTCGAACGTTGGCCGGGCGGCACTGACCTGGCGGCACGTAGACTGGCGGGTGATTGCCGCGTTCCTGCCCGGTGTGATCGCAGGGGCGGCGCTGGGCGCCTGGTTACTGGTGAATCTTCCGGCCCACATCTGGCAGCTGACCATCGCCCTGTTCGTTCTCTATCTTTGCTGGGGGCCGGCACTACCAAAGGGTGCCTTCGGTGCCCCCGGGGTGTTTCTGGCCTCGGCCCTGACCAGTTTTGTCAGCCTGTTCGTGGGCGCCACCGGGCCGCTGGTTGCGGCGTTCATCAAGCAGATTCACACCGACAGGTTCAAAACCGTGGCCACCTTCGCCACCGCCATGACGCTGCAACATGCGCCCAAGGCGCTGGTGTTCGGGGCGGCGGGTTTCATGTTCTTTGAGTGGCTCCCGTTTATCCTTGCAATGATCGCCTGCGGCTTCGCCGGCACCTGGCTCGGGCTCCATGTACTAAGTTCCCTTAGCAACCGGAAGTTCACACTGATCTTCAATATCGTGCTGACCGCGCTTGCGATCCGCCTGCTATGGCAGGCCAATCTCTCAGCCGGCTGGTGGTGACGGAACCACAACAACCCTGTTACGTCCCCGGGATTTGGCGATGTAGCTACCCTCATCCGCCCGGGCCATAACCTCCCGGGGGCCGCTGTCTTCCGGTGTCAGTTCCGTCAGGCCGATACTCGTGGTTACACCGAATGACCGGCCGTCATGCTCAATGCGAAGAGCCTCAACATCCGCGCGGATCCGTTCCGCCAGAGCCTGCGCCCTTGCCATGCCACAGGCGGGCAAAATAATGCCAAACTCATCCCCGCCAAGCCTGGCCACGGTATCGGACTGGCGAACCGAGTCCTTGAACAGGTCCGCCAGCCGTTTGAGCAGATCGTCGCCCAGCAGGTGCCCACCTTCATCGTTTACCGGTTTGAAGTAGTCGAGATCAATGAGCATCAGTACCGAACGGACGTCCTGGCGATCGGCTTCTCCCAGACATCGGACCAGCGAGGCGTTGAACGCCCGCCGGTTGAGTAACTGAGTCAGACTGTCGTGGGTTGCCTCCCAGGACAGCCGTTCCTCCTGCCGGCGGCGGTCGCTGTCATCCCGTAACACGAACACCAGGCGCTCATCCTCGCGACCCTGACGAATGTGCAACATAGTGAGATCAATCGGGAATGGCACACCCAGCGAGTTCCGCAGAGTCACGTAAAGACTGTCCAGATCTTCTCCGGACAGGAACTCCTGCGCTGTCAATTCCCGCTCTTCAGTTTCAATGGTGACCAGCTGGAAAAAGTTCCTGAGTAAGCACTCACCCTCTGTTCCCAGCAGCCGACAGGCGGCATCGTTGGCAAACCGGATCACACCCTCGACGTCTACCATGAGAACGCCTTCCTGTAGGACGCGAAGAATCGTCTCGGCGCGCTGCTGCTCCGTCCTGAGCGCCTCTTCTACCTCCAGCTCATGGGAAATATCCCGAACTACCGTGATGGTACCGAGGGCCTTTTCCGGCGTCTGAATTGCTGCCGTCATCACATCCCCCCAGATCACCTGATCCGGAGCAGGGGATTCCAACCTTAACCGGCCCCGGAAAACGCTCTGGTTCCTGATCGCATTTTTCCAGCCGGCAATCGCCTCCTGTCTGTCGGTGTTATGCACTCGATTGGCCAGGTAACTGTAAGTGAGTTCTTCTGCAGGCCGGCCGACGATGGCCTCGAAAGCCGGGTTGGCAAATTCGATACGGCCCAGAACGTCGGTCTGGACGATGCCGATAGGCGCGCTCTGGGTGAGGGAACGGAAAAAAGCCTCTCTTTCAGCAAGCGATACCAGAACCTCGTCCCGCTCATCGGTCACGGTATTAAAGATTTCTGCGACCTGGCGGATTTCCTTGCCTCCGGCGACGTCCACCGGATCGGAGCGCATACCAAGGTGGCGCTCGCGGATCTGGCTGCCCAGTGTTTTGAGCGGCGCCATCAGTCGCCGGAAGCGCCACAGTGCAATAGGTGCGATCAACAGGATCACCACCAGCAGAATCCATAAGAAGGCATCCACAGTGCGGGTAATCGGCGCCAGCGCTTCTCGAGCCGGCCAGGAAGCTGATACGAACCAGGGCACCTGGGTAAGCTGCTGCACCGACATGATGGTTCGTTCACCCTCGCCGCTGTTAGTCTCCAGCGTGCCTTCAAACCCCTCCATGGCATCCCGGAGCACAGGATTCGCTACCCGCACCGGCGCCATGGCCTCGTCGTCCCTTTGACTGACCACCACAAAACCACTGCGGGTTGCCACTCCGAGATAACCGGTAGTTCCTATGCGGATGTTGATAAACTGATCAAGAAAATTGTTTCCATCCAGGGCAATGGCACCGCCAAGCACACCAATGAAACGTTGGCGGTGGTCGAAGATCGGCGCAGCCACCATGATGGCCGGCTTTTCCTGATAGTTGGAAATATAGGGTTCGCTGATCACCGGCGTGAGCGTGGAGGAAATCCGGCGAAAATACTCCCGGTCGCTGACATTCAGCCCCGCCTGTCGGTAATCTTCTGGATGCTCGGCAATAACCAGGCCCTTTTCATCCATCAGGTAGACCGCATCAAACAGATGCTCCAGGGCCGTTTGCCGACGAATCAGAACCCTGGCCCTTGCGTCCAGAACATCGCTGGACATGGTCAGGTTCTGGGCCACGTGGTTGAGTGCTTCGAGACGCAGGGCGAGCTTGTCATCCAGCTCCCCGGCAATCAGGGTGGCAATGGTTTCCACCTGGTTCCGGGCCTGCTGTTCCAGTTCAGAACGGCTCAGCAAGAAACCGGCGACGGTTACCAGCAAGGCCGTCAGTATGATCGCGACAACCACCAGAGCAACGGCCCGATTCGCCAGGCTGCCCAACCATCGCTTGATCAGCATGACTTCCAGACTCCGCAGCGGATTCGACAACCAGTAATGATCTGACCTCCGTTTTAAGCTCTTATTGGTGGTTCTTATGCATGACTTAAGTCTAACAGAGGGGGTGCTGTAGTCAGATTACAGGCTTGCAAATTCAATGATAATCGTTATTATTTAGTTCCACTTTTGCACATTGAGAACTCCTCTCATGACGGACATCCTCTCGCCTCTGAATACCGGCCCGCTCGCGCAAGTTATTGATATGGGCGGCCCTGTGATGCTGGTGCTGGTGGTGCTCGCGATCATTGGCTTCGTTACCTTCGTGTATCTGATGCTTATCGGAACCCTTTATGCGCCCCGTTTGTCCGGTCAGCTTAAAAAAACCGTAATGAACTGGCAGAATAATCCGGCGTCGATACGGCCGTCAGAAGTGCGACATCAGGCAGGCCGCTGGGGGCGGATGAATCCGCTGCAGCGTCTTGTCACCGATACGATAGAGGCCATTCAGAACGATCAGGACGACCGGCAGATCCGGGAAACCGCCGCACGGGATGCCCAACATGCCCTGGAGCCGTTCGAGGCACCGTTGAAGATCATCGAAGTCATCGCAGCCCTGGCCCCTCTTCTCGGCCTGCTGGGAACCGTACTGGGCATGATGGAGGCCTTCAGCGCCATGGCTGCTACCGAAGGCCGTGCCAATGCCACCCAACTCAGTGGCGGTATTTACGAAGCCCTGACCACTACAGCCGCGGGCCTGGTAGTGGCCATACCGTTTGCTGCACTGGCTGCATGGATCGAGTTCCGGCTGCGACGCATCCACAAGACCATCAACAGCACACTGGTTTCGATTCTGCATATCGTGCCGGAGCAGACTCTGGACGCCGTTGAAGCAGATTACCGGTCGCCGGAAAGCCAGCGTGCCGCCGAAACCGCCGTCGACGAGCCCGACCGTTACTCAACCGCCCGGGGTCAGCGATTCGCCCATGCAACTGGTTGAGCCAAGGCCAAACCGTCCGATTCCAATCCGGATCACGCCCCTGATCGATGTGGTCTTCATTCTCCTGGTGTTCTTTATGCTGACCACCCGGCTATTGCCTGTGGACTACCTGGAATTGGCCAATAACACGTCGAGCCGCAGTCCGGTCACCGGAGAACCGCTACCAGAGCTGACGGTCACGGCCAACGGCGACGTAAGATGGCAGGGCCAGACGTTACCCCTGGAGCGCCTGGTCACCGAGCTGTCTGAAGCCGGTACCACCGAAGTGAACCTCTCAACAACGGGCGACACACCCCTGGGAGCTTTTACCGCGGCCCTTAGCGCTTTGACTGACAGCGGCATCGACACTCACTGGAAGCGGACAAACGCAACGACACCATGAGCGATCTGGTTCCACCTCCGTTTACCTCCGGCAAAACCCTGATGGAACGCGTGGAGGATGCGCTTCTGCCGTTGATCAACCTGGTCTTCCTGCTGTTGATGTTTTTCATCGTTGCCGGCCAGCTTGCCGATGACCCACTGCCCGAATTGCCCGCCACCGAGCAGGGCGAAGACCGTCAGTCTCCTCATGCGGACATGATTGTAAGCGCCAACGGAGACTGGAAGGTCGACGGTGAGCTGCTCAACAAGGAATCCCTGGTTGCCAGGCTGCCGGAACCTGATGGCCAGCAGCCCCTGAAAATTGCCGCTGCCGAGAGCATCACCATGGCAGACCTGGAAACACTCTTCCGCTTGCTGGAGCAGGGCGGATACCAGGATATCCTGCTGTTGACGGAGCCCGCCCGATGATGCCGCAAAAGCCGCCCTTCCGGTGGGCACTTCTGCTGCTCGCAATCGTAGTGACCTTCGTCGCCCTGGCGATCGCCGCTCCCGAAGAGACGGTGGAACTCAACACCCTGGGCGAATCCGCGGTCAACACAGCGCCAGCCATCCGAATCAAGCTGGCTGGCGAACCCGCGCCGAAACCCGACGCCGCGCCAAAGCCAAAACCAGAGCCGAAGCCACAGCCTGCACCTGAACCCAAGCCCGAACCCAAGCCCGAACCCAAGCCCAAGCCCGAGCCTGAGCCCGAGCCCGAGCCAGAACCGGAACCTGAGCCGGAACCTGAACCGGTGACGGAACCAACGCCCGAGCCAGAGGTTGCCGAAGAGGTCGCGGAAGCGGAAACACCGAGCGGTGATCCGGCAGAGACTGCAACAGAGAAACAGTCACAGGCGACCGTTGCACTGCAAAACGCTGGCGTTAGATCGGAAGTGGATAATTACCTGTCCAAACTCAGCCGCCATCTTGCCCGATACTATGAATATCCACGCAGGGCAAGGCGCCTTGGCCAGGAAGGCACACCCGTGATTGTGTTCGAGTTTCAAAGGGACGGATCCCTGGTGGCCCACAGCCTGAGAACCAGCTCCGGACATCAGCTTCTGGACGAGTCAGCGCTGGCCATGCTCGAACAGGCGGCGCCTCTGCCATCAGTGCCGGAAGCAATTGCAGGACAGAAATTCCGCTATGCCTTGCCCGTGCGGTTCAGCCTTCGCTGAGACGTTGCCCTGCTGCGCCAGGTTGCAGCAGCGGTTAATGGGAACGCACCGTTCGGGTGCGTGAGAGCGGAGGTCGCCTCTTCTGCCGAGCCCGGCAACCACAGCACGAAAACTCTTACCCTTCTGATTTAATTCCGGTTTCCTGGCAACCTGCGATTCTGGCACAGTCTCTGCAACTTCTTAGACAGCGGAACCAATGTCGGTTCTGTTCACAGCGACAGATTCATTCAGACGACGGCGTCTACTTGCACCTGCAGATTGCAGGCAGCGGGTATCGCCGTTTTTTTATGGCCGTTTCAAAAGTCTGGTCATCCGATAGAAGTCAGAGGAAAACACTATGTCTTACATCGTGCCTTCGGAATTCGTCACCAAAATGGTCGACGCCGGCGAATCCAAAATTTATATGTCCACCCGGGATACCCTCATCCGGGCTTTCATGGCCGGCGCCATTCTGGCGCTGGCTGCAGCGTTTGCCATCACTGTAGCGGTCGAGACCGGAGTCTTTTTGATCGGCGCCATCCTGTTCCCGATCGGGTTTTGCATGCTCTACCTGATGGGCTTTGACCTGCTGACCGGCGTGTTCATGCTTACACCCCTGGCATTGCTTGATAAGCGCCCCGGCGTAACCCCGGCAGCCATACTGCGCAACTGGGGCTGGGTATTCCTTGGCAACCTGGGCGGCGCGCTGACCGTCGCCTTCATGATGGCCTTTATCTTCACCTATGGTTTCAATACCGACCCGGGTGCCGTTGGCGCGAAGATCGCCAGTGTTGGCGAAGCGCGTACGCTTGGCTACGCGGAGTTCGGGGCTGCCGGCTGGGCCACCATTTTCATTCGCGGCATGCTGTGCAACTGGATGGTATCCATGGGCGTGGTTGGCGCCATGATTTCCACAAGCGTCAGTGGCAAGGTACTGGCCATGTGGATGCCGATCATGCTGTTCTTCTTCATGGGCTTCGAGCACTCCATCGTGAACATGTTCCTGTTCCCTTCCGCCATCATCATGGGCGGCGAGTTCTCAGTGATGGACTACCTGTGGTGGAACGAGATTCCCACCGTGCTGGGTAACCTGGTGGGCGGCCTGGCCTTTACCGGCCTTACCCTCTACACCACCCACGTGCGCACCGCACCCAAGCGCAAGATTGCAGCAGCCTACAGCGACGCTACCCTGGCCCGCACCAACTAAGCCGGGTCTTCCTGCAACTCCGGCTGCCGCACCCGCCGGAGTTGCTTTTTCGTTTATCGGGGAAACTCCAGTTCTCAATGACCAGGTCCCTTGCCATTTCCGCCGGCCAGTACTCTGACGCCGGCGCAAAGCCAGTAAACCAGGACTTCCACGGGTTGTTGGTGCCGACGAGCCATCAGCTGATTACCAAGGGCATCGCCGTAGCTATCGCCGACGGCATCAGCTCCAGCAATGTCAGTCAGATTGCCAGCGAGTCCGCCGTTGCGGGTTTTCTCAGCGACTACTTTTCCACCCCGGAAAGCTGGTCGGTAAAACAATCCGCCCAACGGGTATTACGGGCAACCAATGCCTGGCTCCACGCCCAGACCCGGCAAAGCCAATATTGCTATGACCGCGACCGCGGGTATGTCTGCACCCTGAGCGTGATGGTGCTCAGGTCCGCCACCGCGCATCTGTTTCACATTGGCGATGCCCGCATCTACCGGGTTCACCACGACCAGCTGGAACAGCTCAGCACCGATCACCGGCTCTGGCTCTCCCGGGAAGACAGCTGCCTGAGCCGCGCCATGGGCATCGGCAATCAACTGGACATCGATTATCAAAGCCTGCCGATCCAACCCGGCGACACGTTCCTGCTGACCACCGACGGCATCCATGAACACCTGGACGAGCGAACCATGGCCCGCATCATTCGGGAATCTGCCGATGACCTGGACGCCGCCGCCCGCCAGCTGGCAGCCACAGCCCTCGAACGGGGCAGCACCGACAACCTGACGGCCCAGATCATTCGGATCGACTCGGTACCTTCAGCGCGGGAAAGCAGCGAGTTGTTTCACGAGCTGGCCAGGCTACCGTTTGCGCCGGAACTGCAGCCGGGACACCGTCTGGACGGCTACCGGATTCTGAGGCAGATTCATGCCAGCAGCCGTAGCCACGTCTACCTGGCCGTGGATGAGGAAACCGAAACCCGGGTGGTGCTGAAGATGCCATCACTGGAACAGCGGCACGATCCGGTCTATCTGGAACAATTCTCCACCGAGCAGTGGATTGCCCGGCGAATCAACAGCGACCATGTTGTCAGGCCGTTCCGACCAGACCGCCACCCCAGCGTTCTCTACCAGGCCACCGAGTTCGTGGAAGGCCGTACTCTTCGGCAATGGATGCTGGATAACCCGGCCCCGGCACTTGAAACCGTGCGTGATCTCGTCGAGCAGATCGGTAAAGGCTTGCGGGCTTTTCACCGGCTTGAAATGGTGCACCAGGACCTGAAACCGGACAACGTGCTGGTGGATACTCATGGTACCGTCACGCTGATTGATTTCGGTGCCACCCGGATCGCCGGCCTGGAGGACTCTGATATCGGCGAGCAGGCCGTTCCTCGGGGAGCAGCGCTTTACAGTGCTCCGGAGACCTTTCTCGGCGAGCCAGGCAGCTGGTTATCAGACCAGTTCTCCCTGGGCGTGATTACCTACCAGCTGCTCACCGGCCAGCTACCCTACGGCCCGGATGTACCTAAAATCCACAGCCGAAACCAGCTTAGAAACCTGAAATATCAGCCTGCTCGACAGTTCCGGGAGAGTCTGCCCGGGTGGGTCGACGATGCCATCGAAAAAGCGGTTCACCCCCAGGCCCACAGACGCTATCCAGCGCTCTCGGAATACCTGTACAACTTGCGACACCCTCCCGTCGATTGGCACAAGCGTCATCGGCCGCCATTAATGGAGCGCAATCCCGTGGCCTTCTGGCAGGGTGTATCCGGGTTATTGCTCCTGGCATTGCTGGCAGCCCTCGGCCTGGGCTGAAGCGGCATTGCCCGAGCAAATTCTTGCCCAGCCAGCAATCCGTCGCCTGGCGTTCGGGCGCGGGATTGCCTGGCAATCCCTGAGCATCTCCGAGAAAAACGCCAACCCACTGTTTTCAATACAATTATCTCTTCTGGCACAGGCTTTGTACTGAAACTCGGCGTCCAGGGAACACCCCGGGGACACTATTCATTCACAAGTCATGGAGCAGACTATGCCAACTCCTTGTTATATCAGTATCGAAGGCCAAACCCAGGGCAACATCACTGCCGGCGCATTCACTTCCGATTCCGTCGGCAACATCTACGTGGAAGGCCACGAAGACGAAGTGCTGGTTCAGGAATTCAGCCACGTCGTTACCGTACCGACCGACCCCCAGTCCGGTCAGCCTTCCGGACAGCGCGTGCACAAGCCGTTCAAGTTCACCTCCGCCTTGAACAAAGCCACCCCGCTGATGTACAACGCCCTGGCCTCCGGCGAGATGCTGCCCAAGGTCGAGCTGAAATGGTACCGCACCTCCGTTGAGGGCAAGCAGGAGCACTTCTTCTCCACCATCCTCGAAGATGCCACCATCATCGACATCAACTGCAACATGCCCCACTGCCAGGACGCCGGGAACGCCGACTTCACTCAGCTGGTCACCGTTTCCCTGTCCTACCGCAAGGTAACCTGGGAACACGCCGTTGCCGGTACTTCCGGTGCTGACGACTGGCGTTCGCCGATCGAGGCGTAATCACGCCAGAAGGGCCCCGCAGGGGTCCTTCTGCTTTTGCAGGGATGAAAAAAATGGATAGTCAATTGTCGGCCGAAGACATTGATAAAATCAGAGCCATCATTAAGGCGTTCTACGGCCATTCTGTTGCTTCAGGATTCACTGAAAGCAGCGTAACCGAAGAAACCGCGCGCGCTATCGCCCATATGCTCGTGGAAACCGTCGATTGTAGTAGATGGGTTGATGCTGTTCCGTCTCCACAGGACCTACTACGACCAACACGCAGGATCACAAATTGGGCTTTACGCCTGATTCGCGAGGCAGGGAAACCTTTTTTGCAGAACGAAGTGAAGGTAAGCTGGCTTTGCCGAACTGTTCGTTCTGGCCAGTTCAGATCCTCTATCGAAACGACATTGAGATGAGACTCCCACCATGGCAAGGATAGCCCTAGCTTTATCATTTTTACTTCTTCTCTCCGGCTGCGCATCCCAATCGTCATTGGTCATTCAACCATACAGCGAACTAGCTATAGAAGTACCAGAAAAGATGTTCTCCTCTGTGAAGATGAGGGATGGCGAGCTTGTATTTTTGAGAAACAACCGGGTCGTAGGTTTTGTCAGATCGGAGGAGATTCCAAGTACAGTAAGCTCAAGTTCAGCGATTGACACCTCAACGACGCTTTTTGAGAGTGCCAATCAGGGTTCAAGTAAACCAATTTGGATGGAGCAAATTCCCGAAGCTCAGGTATTTGGAGTAGTTCAGGGGGACTTTAGAACCGTATTTATTGTACCGAACGGCCAAGCTCAATCGCTTATTACCTTCCAGGGGCCAGCTGAAAGCTCGACCTCATTGCGGATAAATGGCGCAAAGATTTCAGAATAATGCATAGCTGCCACTCACCCAGGTCCCGAATTCAGCAGCCTGCCAGCAGCTTTACATCGAAATACAACCGGTAAAGAAACCGCTCCATGGCGTAATACTGCAGCAGTTCATCAAAGCGGCGCTTTTCTTCCCGGGACTTATTCAGCAATCTCTGCCGAACGGACGCAGCAGTGTTTTGTGCCACCGTGATCTCCTTTCACTCTTTTAATTCCATCGCCAGGATGATTCTGTTCACAGCTTGGCTTCCAAGTAGGGTGCCATGACATTGGCGACCCTGCAGATTCTGGCATATTCCATCAGTTTGCCTGGACGGAAGTTTTTGCGGGTGCGGTATAGATCCAACGCCTCCAGAACCACATCCATGCCGATTCGATTCCGGAACTTGAAACAGTCGGCCAGGGTTTTCTCAGGGTTGTAGACGTTCAGGGTGATGGCATCCACGTCAACCTGTTCAATGCCTTCACTAAAGGCCCGCCCGGAGAACCGGTACCCGGCTACCGGCGGATAATCCAGCACCGGCAAACGGGCATCCCGCTCCACCGCCAGATGCACCTGATGGGGAATCTGTGTAGTAATGTCGTGCCAGGCCAGCGCGGAAATCAGACAAAGCACCGCATTGGGAAAACGGGTAGCGGCAGCCACCAGATCCGGGTTCTCTATTGAGGGCAGGTCCGCCAGCCGGTAAAGGCCACGGCTGACCGGCTCAATCAGCCCCTCGTCCCGAAGCTGATAGAACTGGTACCGGCTAAAGCCCCGAGCCAGCGCTTCTGTCAGGCGGAGCTGACCGCCGCGTTGACGGAACATGGTTTGGAGTTTTGCCCTGGAAGATCGGGCGGAGTCGGAGCCAGACAAGTCGTCACCACTTATTTATATATGGTGACAGTTTGTCTGAATGGCATAGGTCATTCAAGTATCGGCTTCGCTGGACCTTTCCCAAGGTCGATAATCAGTACCACCGCATAATATTGCCGAGCCAGACCATAGCAAACCGTAAATTCGAACGTTAAGCTTGTTTGGTATTACGCATCCGTGAAGTAGCCAGGTACCCAGGTTTGCAGAAAGCGCCCCTACCAACCCAGACCGCCATCAGCCTTGGCGAACTCATGTGCGCCGTCACCCGGGACTGGCTCTGGCAACCGGCAGAGCAGTGGGTCCGGGAACGCAATCCGGGCAGCGTCCTGCATTGCCGGGTTGGGTCCGGCCAGGCCACCTATCACCGTTACGATTCTAGAGACCGGCAACACCTGATCACCTACGGTGTCCGCATGATTGCCGCCAAGCACCAGCCGGAGACGGCGAGCGGCTGGTTGTCGGGCCGGGAGATCCGGAAACGGGGGTACTTTGGCGGGGAACTGAGCACTCTGAATCTGTTGGCACACACCTGCTGCCATGAGTTTGCCCATCTCCTGCAGCAAAGTGCCGGACAGCGGTATCGGGGTTCTGTGCACAACCGCCATTTCTACACCATTCTGGATGAGTTGCACGAGAACGGGGCCGCGCAAGCGACCCGTAAGGCCCTGGCAGATGAGGCCAGGGAACAGGGCCTGGCGCTACCGGATACGCCCTTCGAGCCTGTGGACACAAGGCAACAGATGGCCCACTGGCAGGTGGGCGATACCGTACGCTTTGGTGCCGGCCGGCGGGAACTGCACGGGCAGATTATCCGGGTCAATCGAAAGACCTGCACCGTGGACGGTATCGGGCACTCGAAAGGGGTGCGTTACAGGGTTCCGGTGCAGATGCTAAGCCCGCTTACACCGCCTCGCTAGCGGCAACCAGGAGACTCCGAATTTCCGGCACACAGGACCCACAGTTGGTGCCGCATTTGAGCTCACGGCCGAGGGCATCGACGCTGTTGGCACCCCGCCCAATCGCCTGCTGAATCTGTCGGTCCCCGACCTGGAAGCAGCTGCAAACCAGGTTGCCGGCGTCATCCCCATCGACGGCCTTTGCCGCCAGCAGGCCGCGCCGGCTCGCCTCGTCGAGCTCTGACTGACTAAAGCAGCTGACCAGCCAGTCCACGGATGGCAAGGCAGACGGGTCACGATCCACCATGAGTACCGCCTCCAACTGACCATTGCGCAACCGCGCCGCCCGGAAGCGGCCTTCGCGGACGTCTTCCATCACCAGCTGCGGCTGGCCGCCGAGCCAGTCTGGCACAGCACTTTTCCAATCCATGTTGCACTGCCCCGCAACGATCCAGCTATCGCAATCGGGCAGAACCTGTTGGGCCCAGTAGTCTGCCTTCCAGCGTTTCGGACGATCCCGTCGCACCAGCAAACGTCCATACCAACGGGCAGGCCAGTGGGTGAGGGTAGCACGACCGTGCTTGGCCTCCGGTTGCCCGGATATCGGGTCCACCAGGCTGTCAGTAAGCGCTGTAGCCAGACCCTGCCCGGTGAACTGATCGTTCCAGTGGATCGGCACAAACACCTCACCACGCCGCTGCTCCGGCGCACTGCGCACCCGGCCGACAAAGTGCCCATGGGCACTCTTCAGTGTTGCCAATGCCCCCGGGGTGAGGGAAAGCGCCCGAATATCCTCGGGATGCACCTCAATGAACGGCTCGGGGCGATGGGCCAGCAACCGGCTGGACCGGGCTGTCCGGGTCATGGTGTGCCACTGGTCCCGGATACGGCCCGTATTCACAATCAACGGAAACGCTTCATTCGGATTCCTGGCCGGTAATCGAGAGGCAATCGGGATCAGGCGGGCGCGCCCATTGGCGGTAGCAAACCGACCGTCAGTGAACAGTCGCCTGGAATCAGACGCCGCCCCGGTAACCGGCCATTGGACAGGCTCAAGCAACTCGTATTGTTCATTGCTCAACTCCGCCAGCCCGGAAATATCAAAGAAACGCTGACCGGCGTTCTCGAACCCCGACAACCGGGCATGTTCCCGGAAAATGTCCGCGGGCCGTTCATAGTCAAAGCCCGCCTGGTGTCCCAGCGCGCGGGCCACCGCACTGACGATCCACCAGTCCGGCCGGGCCTCTCCGGGCAACGGCAGAAAGCGCCGCTGACGGGAAATGCAGCGTTCGGAATTGGTAACCGTGCCGTCTTTCTCACCCCAACCCGCCGCCGGCAACAGGATGTCTGCATGGCGAGCGGTGTCAGTGTCCCTGACGCAATCAGACACAATGACAGTCGGGCACAGGTCCAGGGCCCGCCGGATACGATGGGTCTCCGGCAAACTGACCGCAGGGTTGGTGGCCATGATCCACAACACCTTGATATCACCCCGCTCAACCGCATCGAACAGGTCTACGGCTTTCATGCCCGGTCCATCTGGGACCGCCTCGGTCTCCCAGAACCGGGCCACGCGGTCCCGGGCACCCGGGCTGTCGTAATCCATATGGGCGGCAAGGGTGTTGGCCAGCCCTCCCACTTCCCGGCCACCCATGGCATTGGGTTGGCCGGTCAGGGAAAGGGGGCTCGCGCCGGGCTTGCCCACCCGGCCTGTGGCCAGATGGCAGTTGATAATGGCGTTGCCCTTATCGGTGCCGGCCGAAGACTGATTGATGCCCTGGGAGAACGCCGTCACCGTGCGCTGCTCTTCTGCGAACCATCGGTAAAAGGTAATGACATCTTCTAACGGCAGCTCGCAGATCCTGGACACCGCTTCGGGAGAGGGTGCCGCGGATCTGGCAGCGCTGAGGCTGGCGTCAAAACCCTCACAATGATCAGCCAGGTAACCATGGTCAACAGTCTGCTGGTCGGCCAGCCAGACCAGTAAGCCATTGAACAGCACCGTATCGGTCCCGGGACGGATGGCCAGATGCAGATCCGCCAGATCGCTGGTGGCGGTTTTACGGGGATCAATCACCACTACCCGGCGACCGGGTCGCGCCGAAGCCTGCATTCTCTGATAGAGCACCGGATGCGCCCAGGCGGCATTGCTGCCCGCCAACACCAACAGGTTGGCCAGTTCCAGGTCTTCATAACAGCCAGGTACCAGATCCCCGCCAAAGGCCCTTTTATGGGCAGCAACGGCGGACGACATACACAGGCGGGAATTGGTATCCACGTTGGGTGTGCGGATAAACCCCTTGGCCAGTTTGTTGGCCACGTAATAATCTTCCGTCAATAACTGACCGGAGAGATAGAAGGCCACAGACCCGGGCCCATGAAGCGCCACTGATTCACTAATCCGTCGGGCCACTTCCGCCACTGCCTGCGGCCAGGCACTTTCACGACCGTGAACAACAGGCCGCAACAGTCGTCCATCAGGAGTCAGCGTTTCGTGTAAGGCAGAGCCCTTCACGCAAAGGCGCCCCAGATTCGCCGGATGTGTCTCATCCCCGCGGGTCGCAGATGGCGTTGCGCTCACTCCACAACCCACACCGCAATACGGGCAGGTGGTTTGAACCGTCGCCGGTTTTTTGTTGGTACCGGTCACAGCACCTCCTCGGGTTTCATAAAAAAAGCCCACCAATCCAGATGCCTTGGAGGCGCATCAGGGGCGGGCTTCTTTGCCAATGGAATCAGGTTGTCTTGAACAGTCGCATTACCGACTGCAATAACAGGGCCATTCCGATCAAGGGCGGCTCCGGGCTCTGCCAGACACCGACTATGGCGGCCCTCGAGGATTTCAGCCCCGCATCAATGCGCCAAGGCTCCGGGCCAACCATCAAATCCGGTATCAAAGTGGTGCAAACCTGCCCTACCACGCACTAAAACCAGACGAATACCCGCTCACCATACCTGCCGCCTCCTCGAAGAACTCTCCTAACTCGTTGTTTTATCGAGACCAGCCGATATGGCACGGCCCGTGCAAGACTACAAACAGAGACGCGCGTTACGACTCAACAGAAAACTGATCCCCAGGCACAGGCGCCTGCTTTCCGGCAACGGAGAGCGGGCGTTTTTGCGTTTGGGCCAAACAGAATGAGGTATATCCATGTACACGCTCACACGAAGAACCGCCCGCTGGCTGACTCAAATTCTGCTAACAGCCACCTTCTGGACAGTCAGCACGGGGGCTCAGGCGGAAATTGGTCCGGCCGAGAAGCCGGACCTCAAGCTCGGCTTTATCAAGCTGACCGATATGGCGCCCCTGGCGATTGCCTGGGAACAGGGCTTCTTTATGGACGAAGGCCTGTTTGTGGAACTGGAAGCACAGGCGAACTGGAAGGTGCTACTGGACCGGGTGATTACCGGAGAACTGGATGGCGCCCACATGCTCGCCGGCCAGCCCCTCGGCGCCTCCATTGGCTACGGCACCCGGGCCGATATCATCACGGCCTTCAGCATGGACCTGAACGGTAACGGTATAACGGTTTCAAATGATGTCTGGGACACCATGAGCCAGCATATCCCCGATAATGCCGACGGCAAGCCCGAGCACCCGATCAGCGCCAGTGCACTTCTGCCCGTGGTGGAAGCGGCCCGGGATCGGGGCGAACGGTTCCGGATGGGCATGGTGTTTCCCGGGTCCACCCATAACTATGAGCTTCGTTACTGGCTGGCAGCCGGCGGACTGAACCCCGGCTACTACGCCCCCCAGCGCGGCGACACCAGCGGCACTCTGGAAGCCGACGTGCACCTGTCAGTGACGCCACCGCCGCAGATGCCGGCCACCATGGAGGCGGGCACCATCCAGGGCTACTGCGTGGGTGAGCCCTGGAACCAGCAGGCAGTGTTCATGGGCATCGGCGTTCCGGTGATTACTGACTATGAGATCTGGCCGAATAACCCGGAAAAGGTCTTCGGCGTGACCCGTCAGTGGGCTGAGGACTACCCGAACACCCATCTGCGCCTGCTACGCGCCATGATTCGGGCCGCCCACTGGCTGGATGAGAACAACAACGCCAACCGGGACGAGGCCGTGAAAATCCTGGCCCGGCCCAGCTATGTGGGTGCCGATGAGGCGGTGATTGCCAACTCCATGACCGGTACCTTCGAGTATGAAAAAGGCGACGTTCGCGAAGTCCCGGATTTCAATGTCTTCTTCCGGTATCACGCCACCTACCCGTATCCGTCCGATGCCATCTGGTATCTCACCCAGATGCGCCGCTGGGGCCAGATACCCGAGGCCAAGCCGGACGACTGGTATATGGAAACCGCAGCCCGGGTTTACCGGGCCGACATCTACCAGCAGGCGGCCCGTTCACTGATTGCCGACGGCACGCTGAAGGCCTCGGATTTTCCGGACTTCGATGCCGAGAACTTTCAGCGCCCGCAACAGGGCGAGCTGATTGACGGTATCGCCTTCACCCCCCGAACACCCAACGCCTATATCGACAGTTTCGAGATCGGCCTGAAAGGTACGCAAACCCCGTAACCGGGTTTGCAAGGAGGTTTGATAACCATGACTACGATTACTTCGGCCAAAAAACCCTCCCAGCCGCCGCGCTGGCTGGGCCAGAGATTCAGGTCCCTCGGTGAGTCGCTGACACCCGGCCAGCTCGCCGCCACCGGGCGCCAGATGTTGCTGCCACTGATAGGTATTCTGGTATTTGTCGGTTTCTGGCATCTGGCTGCACCGCAGGTGGATACCTCCCTGGGCAGCTTCCCGGGTCCGGCACAGGTCTGGGAACAATCGGGGCAACTCTGGCAGGAGCACGTCAACCAGCGCGAGCGGGCCGACAAGTTCATTGCCATGCAGGAAGAGCGGAACGCCCGGATTCTGGCGGACAACCCTGAGGCTGAGGTCAGGATCCGGGATTACCCCGGTGCCCCCACTTTTCCCGACCAGATCCTGACCAGTCTGGTTACTGTCCTGGCCGGATTCATCGTGGCGACCGCCATCGCCGTGCCCCTGGGCATCGTGGTGGGCCTGAACCGGCATTTCCAGGCGGCGGTCAACCCGCTGATCCAGGTGTTCAAGCCGGTGTCACCGCTGGCCTGGTTGCCGCTGGTGACCATGGTGGTCTCAGCAACCTACGTGAGCGACGACCCGATGTTCGAGAAGTCGTTCCTGACCTCCATGATCACGGTCACCCTGTGCAGTCTCTGGCCCACGTTGATCAATACCAGCGTCGGTGTGGCCGCGGTCAATCCGGATCTGCTGAATGTCTCCCGAGTGCTGCGGCTGTCGTTCTGGACCCATGTCCGCAAGGTGGTTTTGCCTTCTTCGGTGCCGATGATTTTCACCGGCCTTCGGGTGTCGCTGGGCATTGCCTGGATGGTGCTGATCGCAGCCGAGATGCTGGCCCAGAGCCCGGGGTTGGGCAAGTTTGTCTGGGATGAATTCCAGAACGGCAGCAGTGAGTCCCTGAGCAGGATCATGGTGGCGGTTCTGGCTATCGGGTTTATCGGGTTTGTGCTGGATCGGGTGATGCTTTTGATTCAGCGCCGGGTTGCCTGGAACGAATGAGCCCTGGTTTGGAGTATGCCGCACCGGGCAGGGGATGCCTCCCGGGACACGCGGTGAATACATCCATGTACGCTCCGCAAAAACATCCATGTTTTTGAGGGTCCCGGGAGGCATCCCCTGCCCGGTGCTCCGCATGATTGAGAGGTGACTTCCATGAGTAAAACACATTTGGAACTGACTGGTGTCGAGATGGCGTTTGATACGCTGAAGGGGCCGTTTGTGGCCCTGGACAACATTAATCTGAAGATACAGAAGGGCGAGTTTGTTTCCCTGATTGGCCACTCCGGTTGTGGCAAGTCCACAGTCCTGAACATTGTGGCTGGCCTGCTTCAGGCCACCAAGGGTGGCTGTGTGCTGGATGGCCATGAGGTGAATTCGCCGGGGCCGGAGCGGGCGGTGGTGTTTCAGAACCATGCGCTGATGCCCTGGCTGACGGTGTACGAAAATGTCGAGCTGGCAGTGCAGCAGGTGTTTCGAAAATCCATGGGCAAGCAGGAGCGACGCGACTGGATTCATCACAATCTGGAACTGGTTAATATGGCCCATGCGGCGGACAAGCGGCCGGGTGAGGTATCGGGTGGTATGGCCCAGCGGGTGGGGATTGCCCGTGCCCTGGCCATGAAACCCAGTGTTCTGCTGATGGACGAGCCGTTTGGCGCACTGGATGCACTGACGCGGGCCCACCTGCAGGACTCGTTGATGGAGATTCAGCAGGAGTTGAATAACACCGTCATCATGATCACCCACGATGTGGACGAGGCGGTGTTGCTGTCAGACCGGATCATCATGATGACCAACGGGCCCGAGGCCACCGTGGGCGAGGATCTTTACATTGATCTGCCCCGGCCCCGCAACCGGGTGACTCTGGCGGACAACCCGGAGTACGTGCATTATCGGCAGGAGGTCTTGCGCTTCCTGTACGAGAAACAGCGCAAGCTGGAACACATCTCGCCACGTCGTTCGGGAAAGCCGGCAGCCTCCGAGGGTGAGCAAACGAAGGCCCGGGCCGCCAGGGCGTGATACGTTTCGGTTACTTCAGCACATCCGCCATGGATACCAGGGCCCGGGCTACCTCGGGCAACTTCCGGCCCTGGTCCATGGCCAGTTTCCTTAATACCCGGTGAGCTTCGTCGTTGCTGATCCTGCGATGTTCCATCAGCAGCAGCACGGCCTTTTCCTGGGTTTTGCGGTCTTCCAGAGCTTCCCTGGCACTCTGCAGCTCATCGGTCATCTGTTGCAGGCGCCGGGTCTGCTCCTGGACCAGATCGAAGATGGAGCGGCCGAACTGCTGGCCAATACCGTCGCTGGCCCAGGACTCACCGGCCTGTTGTTCGTTTCCGGAATCGCACAGCACCAACATGGGTTGAGACGCCGGTTCCTGGGCATCCAGGGAAGTAATCAGGGTTTCCTGGTGGGCAAGCGAGTTTCTGGCATCGGCAAAACGTTCGGTGCAACGGGCATGAAAACAGCCCTCCACGGAATCCTCTATCTTTTTGAGTTCATCCATCCGCTCAGACATGAGCCTGAACCATTCATCGGCCAGGGCCGGATCCAGGTCTTTATAACGACCGATGGCAGTGCCCCGCTGGCGGAGGTTTTCAATTTCGGACTCACGGGGGTTTTCGCGCAGTTTTTCCCACAGGTCCAGGGAACCCTCATCGGCAAAGCTGTTAAACACCTCAAAACAGCGCTCCTGCGCCTCAATCAGGTGCGCCATGCGCTCTGACAGTGCACGATCAAACCGGCCACTGGAAAACCCCGCCGAACCGACAGCCCGCTCCTGTCCACAGAATTCTTTGCCGTTCATCAGGTGCACCATGGCCACCAGAAGCCCCGCTATGGTGGGGTCAACCGCAGTATCGGCAGCTTCAAACACAACCGCAATCAGGTTGTGGATCAGGGTACTGTAATCCTCGGTGGCAGAGGCCGCAGTTACTTTCCGGGCCACCACACACCGTCGCAGTTCGGGCAAGCCCTCAAGGCCGTGAAGGGCGCTCGCAAGCTGGTTAAGCAGGCGGCTACTGACAGGATGCGCCGTCAGTTCCTGGTGAATCTCGGCAAGGGCCTGCTCAAACTCCGAACGGAGCCGATCCGACGTCGCAACCAGGTGTTTTCGCTCCTGGGCAAACTTTTCGCCGGAAGAACCAAGAAACACGTTAGACGCACCCCGCTCACACTGCAGTGCATGTACCAGATTGCTGATGCACTGGACCAGTTTGCCCATCTGCAAGAAGTACTGGAGGTTCATCAACTCGCAGCTTTTCGAGGCAATCAGGTAGTCGCCCGCGGATGGCGATTTATAGGCGGCGGCACGTTTGGTGTTCATAACAGACTCCGGAGGCAGACAGCCTCAAATGCGACAATCACGGTCAGATCAGTCACTCGCGTAACCAACCTCCTGCCAGTCCGCAGCAATTACCGCGCCACCGCATCTGGCCCAAAACCGTGCAATCCGCCCCGTCGCAGGGCAGTTTTCAAGTGTTCGTACTGGTGATAGCAGCCTTATGAAATTCTAACTATCTGATTTTTAAAGGTTCGTAGAACTGGCACGAAGATCGCTTTGCAATTGGTAAGGACGAACGTCCCGGCCAAGGATCAGGCCGGACCATCAGATCATTGTTGTTGGCATTGGCGCCGGACCATCGATTTCCCTTCGGGAATAGATGCTCCGGCTTTTTTTGTTTAGTCGAAAAGTACGGGTTCGAGCGAAATGACAGGAAACACTGAATCGACACTGGTGATCTGCGGGCACGGCATGGTTTCGCAACGCCTGCTGGAAGCTCTCTGCCGTGGGCGAGTCAGACCGTTTACCCGCATCATCGTGTTCAACGGCGAAGCATCCGCTGCCTACAACCGGATACAACTCTCGCTGCTGCTTGCCGGCGAAACAAACGAAGCTTCTCTGGCGTTGCAGCACGACGAGTGGTTTCGTAACAACGGCATTGAAGTCTGCAACGGAGAACCGGTAGTCACCATCAATCGGCAAGATCAGACGGTGACCACCGGCTCCGGTCGGGTACAGCCCTATACCCATCTGGTGCTGGCCACCGGATCCCGGCCCGCAAAACCGGGGCTACCGGGCGAAGATCTTCCGGGTGTCATGACTTTCCGGGACCTGGAAGACACCAGGACCCTGATTGAGTCTGCTGGCCGCCATCGGCGAGCGGTGGTCGTCGGCGGAGGCTTTCTTGGCCTGGAAGCCGCTGAAGGTCTCCGCCAGCGTGGTATGGCCGTCACCCTGCTGCACCGCAGCGGCCATCTTCTGAACCGTCAGTTGGACAGAATCGGGGGCCAGCTCCTGCAACAGCACATGGAAGAGCGGGGCGTAAATATTCGCACCGGAACGGCTCCCAAAGCCCTGCTCGGGCGTTCCATGGTCCGGGCCGTCCAGCTGGATGACGAAACTCTCGTCAGCACGGATCTGGTGCTATTCGCCACCGGTATCACGCCTGCTACCGAGCTTGCCCGGACTGCCGGTCTGGAATGCGATCGCGGCATTCTCGTGGACGGGCAGCTACGCACCAGCGATCCGGCAATCTCTGCGCTGGGTGAGTGTTGTCAGCGTGGAAACACCACCTTCGGACTGGTGGAACCCGGGTACCAGCAGGCCGAGGTGCTTGCAGGCGTGCTCAACGGAAACACTCCAGACGCCAAGTATCGGCCGGTGGACACACCGACCCGCCTGAAGATCAGCGGCGTTCCGATTTTCTCCTGCGGACAGATCAGCCCCGACGGGGACACCGAATCCGTGGTCTGGCAGGACCACGAACAGAACCACTATTGCCGGCTGCTGATCCGCAATCAGCGCCTGACCGGCGCCGTACTGCTGGGCGACACCCGGGACGGCCCCTGGTACAGCCAGCGCATTCAGCAGCAGGACGATATTTCCCGCTACCGGGACTTCATTGCATTCGGCAAGAACTACTGCGAGGCGGCGGCATGAGCCGCTCCGGAAAGAGGACAGACCCATGAGCAAGAAAACCCTGATAGTCGTCGGCAACGGCATGGTTGGCCATCACTTCCTGGAACAATTCTGCGCCAGCCCGGCCGCTGCCGATTTTGAGATCATCGTATTCGGCGAAGAAAAGCAGCTGGCCTATGACCGAGTCCACCTGTCCGAGTATTTCGGCGGCTCCAGCCATGCCGATCTCGCCATGGGCACGCTGGAGTGGTACACCGAGCAGGGCATTCAACTGCACCTGAACGAACAGGTAACCGGCATCAACCGGGAACATCGCACCCTGGAAACGCCCCGTGGCAGCTACCGGTACGACGAACTGGTGCTGGCCACCGGCTCCTATCCGTTTGTGCCCCCCATCAAGGGCAATGATCGCCCGCACTGCCTGGTTTACCGGACCCTGGATGACCTGGATGCCATTCGTGCCAGCTCGGAAGGTGCCCGCACAGGCGTGGTGGTAGGCGGCGGCCTGCTGGGTCTTGAAGCTGCCAATGCGCTCAAGAGCCTTGGATTGGAAGCCCACGTTGTGGAATTTGCGCCCCGGCTGATGCCGGTTCAGCTTGATACCGATGGCGGCGCCCTGCTGCGCCACAAGATTGAGGAGCTGGGCGTTCAGGTGCACACCGAGAAGGCCACCACAGCGATCACCGAGGGCGAGGATGCCCGTCTGCGCATGAATTTCAGCGACGAATCCTTCCTTGAGACAGACCTGATCGTCTTCTCCGCAGGCATTCGGCCCCAGGACGCTCTGGCCCGGGCCAGTGGACTGGAGATCGGCGAGCGCGGCGGCATCGTGATCGATAACCACTGCACCACTTCGGACCCCCACGTGCACGCCATTGGTGAGTGCGCGCTCTGGGAACAGAAGATATTCGGCCTGGTGGCCCCCGGCTACACCATGGCCCGCACTTTGTCTGCCGCCCTGAACGGTGATCAGGAGACTGCTTTCACCGGCGCCGACATGAGCACCAAGCTCAAATTGCTGGGCGTGGACGTGGGTTCCATCGGCGACGCCCATGCCCAGACCCCGGGCGCCCGCAACATTCGCTTCAACGATGAGCAGGCCGGCCACTATCGCCGCATGGTGATCAGTGAGGACGGCAAGACCCTGCTGGGCGCCATTCTGGTGGGCGACAACAGCCACTACGACACTCTGCTGCAATACGCCCTCAATGGCATCACCCTGCCGGAGAATCCGGAAACGCTGATCCTGCCGGAGAGCCAGGGCGGGGCGCCGGCCCTGGGCCCGGATGCCCTGCCGGAAACTGCCTCCATTTGCTCCTGCCACAACGTCACCAAGGGCGATATCTGCGGCGCCATTGATGCCGGCTGCTCGGACCTTGGCAGCGTCAAGGCCGAAACCAAGGCCAGCACCGGCTGTGGCGGCTGCACCGCCCTGCTCAAGAACGTAGTGGACAGCGAGCTGGAAAAACGCGGCGTGGAGGTCAGCAAGGATCTGTGCGAGCACTTCCCGTACAGTCGCCAGGAGTTGTTCCACCTGGTGAAGGTGAACGGCATCCGCACCTTCCGCACCCTGATCAGTCAGCACGGCAAGGGGCACGGCTGCGACATCTGCAAACCGGCGGTGGCGTCGATTCTCGCCACCTGCTGGAACGAGCACATCCTGGCCACCGACCACGTTCCGCTTCAGGACACCAACGACACCTTCATGGCCAACATGCAGAAGAACGGCACCTATTCCATCGTGCCGCGCATCCCTGGTGGCGAGATCACCCCGGACAAACTGATTGTGCTTGGTGAGGTGGCGAAGGAATACGATCTTTACACCAAGATCACCGGCGGCCAGCGCGTGGACCTGTTCGGCGCCACCCTGAGCCAGTTGCCGGAGATCTGGGAGAAACTGATTGCCGCCGGGTTCGAAACTGGCCATGCCTATGGCAAGTCACTGCGTACCGTGAAGTCGTGCGTGGGCAGCACCTGGTGCCGATACGGCGTTCAGGACAGCGTGGGCATGGCGATTCGTCTGGAGGACCGCTACAAAGGCCTGCGGGCGCCCCACAAGGTGAAGATGGCGGTCTCGGGCTGCACCCGGGAATGCGCCGAAGCCCAGAGCAAGGACTTTGGTGTGATCGCCACGGAAAACGGCTGGAACCTGTATGTCTGCGGCAACGGCGGCATGCGGCCCCGCCACGCCGATTTGTTTGCCACGGACCTGTCTGACGAAGAACTGATTCGGACCATCGACCGGGTGGTGATGTTCTATGTACGCACGGCAGACCGGCTGCAGCGCACCAGTGTCTGGATGGAAAATCTGGAGGGCGGCCTGGAGTACCTGAAGCAGGTGGTGCTGGAGGACAGCCTGGGCATTGGCGCGGAGCTGGAGGAGCACATGGAGGGGATTGTCGGGACCTACCAGTGCGAGTGGAAGACGGCCGTCGAGGATCCGGAGAAGCGGAAGCGCTTCCGGGAGTTTGTTAATGCGCCTTCGCAGAGCGATCCGGTTCAGGAGTGGACTGTTGAGCGGGGGCAGCGTCGACCTGTTTTGGAGTCTGCGTAGACTTTAGGTTCTGGTGAAGAGCAAGGCGCCATGGGGGTGCTTTTCTTCTGGGAAAAACAACTCGCTTCGCTCAGACATCTTTTTCCCGCCAGAAAAGCACCCCCATACCACCTCGCTCACCAAGCTTCCGTGGTATCGCTTGTAACGCATAGTTGAAATAAACGCAGAAGGAATAGGAGAAGCACAATGAAACCACGCACTCGTTGGGAAGCCGTTTGCACAGTAGACGATCTGGTACCGGAATCGGGCATCGCGGTATGGACCGAAGAAGGACCGGTGGCGGTGTTTTATCTGCCGCACCGGCTGCCCGCCCTGTTTGCCATCAGCCACAATGACCCGTTCAGCGGCGCCAATGTGCTGGCTCGGGGTATTACCGGGGATCTGAAAGGGGAACCGGTGGTGGCCTCGCCGCTATACAAGCAGCATTTCAGTCTGCGTACCGGTGTCTGTCTGGAAGACGATGCCGTACGGGTCAAAACCTACCCTATCCTGCTGGATGGCAATCAGATCCGACTGGAAGTCCGGGCCAACCAGCGAGAATCAATCGCTGCCTGACCCCCTAACAATGGCGGCAAGAGCCGGCGCGTGGTATGGGAGGTCTTTGTGCAGGGGAAAAGATGTCTGAGCGAAGCGAGTTGCTTTTCCCCGGAAGAAAGACCTCCCATGGCGCGTGACGGCGATACTCCAAGGCTAGACCTCTCTGGAGCGACGCCAACGCTCCCGCCAGCCCAGAACGAAGATGGTTAGTGACGGCAGGAAGGTCACGGTTACGATCGCCGCCCCAAGCAGGCCAAACAGGACGATAGCGCCCACGCCCCGATAGAGCTCGGTGCCTTCGCCGGGCAGGAACACCAGGGGCGAGAGGCCGCAGATGGTGGTCAGGGTGGTCATGGCGATGGGGCGCAGGCGGGTCTGGACGGCGCCGGTGACGGCTTGCACCACGGTAACGCCCTTCTGGCGGAGGTTCTGTCGAGCCTGGTCCACCACCAGGATCGGGTTGTTCACCACAGTTCCCATCAGGATCAGGAAGCCCAGCATGGTAATCATGTCAAAGGGCTGTCTCAGGGGCTGGAGGCCGATCATGGGCAACAGGCCACCCACCAGGTTCATCAGGGCCAGGCCTACAATGCCGCCAGCCACGCCCAGGGGGATCGCGGTCATGATCAGCAGGGGGAATCCCCAGTGGGCGAATATGGCCACCAGCAGCAGGTAGACAATGGCGATCGCGATAATGAAATTGCCGGTCAGCGCTTCACGGGTGGCGTTCAGCTGGTCGCTGGCGCCGGAGATATCCACATCCACATTCGCGGGCAACGCGCCGCTGTCGCGCATGGACTGCAGTAATTCTGTGCGCACCCGCGCAACCCCGGCTTCCAGGGGCACGTCATCGGGGGGAATCACGTTCAGGGTCACGGTGCGGCGACCATCCACCCGGCGGACCATGCTGGTATCCACGGTTTCCTCGATGGTGGCGAGGCTGGACAGGGGCAGGGTCGCCCCCTGGGGGGTATGCACCATGACATCCGGCAGGCTGTCCAGTGACGGGTTGCGACCCTCGCTGCCATAGACGTAGATATCGATCTTTTCGTCGTCCAGGAAGAAATCGTCGACGTAGCTGCCCTCGGTCAGAGAGGCCACGGTGAAGCCAATGCCTTCTGCTCCCAGACCCAGTTCAGCCGCACGATCCCAGTCAGGCATAATCTGGATCAGCGGCTGTGCCAGAGACAGCGTGGAGGGTTGGCTCTGGATACGGGGATTGTCGAAGATCTCCTCGGCCCGCTGGTAAGCGGCATTGGCGGCGCTGTAGACCGACACCAGGTCCGGGCCGGAGATGTCCAGGTTGATGCTGCGGGTGCCGCCGTCGTTGCTGGAGATGATGGATCCCTTGGCCGCGAAGGCGCGCATACCCGGGAACTGTTCGTAGAACCGGGTGATCTCGTCCATCAGAGCCTCGATATGCCGCGGGTTCAGGGTCTCGGCGATGATCCGTATCCGGGTTGGCGTGACCTGCATATTGAGATAGGCCATGGGTGGCACGCTGGTTTCGCCAGCGGCATAGGCCTGGCCATCCGCGTTCACGTGGGGCAGGAAGTAATCTTCCACCTGTCGGGCAATGGCTTCCATCTCTTGCAGGTTGTAGCCGGGTGGCGCTGACATGGCCGCAAAGGTCTTGGGCTCCTCACCTTCGGGCAGGTATTCCGCAGGCGGGGTCAGCACCAGAATCACCCAGAGGCTGAAACCGACGGTTGCAGCCATGACCAGCACCCGACGTACCGCGCCATTCACCAGCCAATGCACCGCCGCCATGGCCGCCCGGCTCCAACGGCCCGAGGTTTCATTGCCGTATTCATCGGTGGTAACGCCCCGGCGACCGAAATCCAGCCGGGCGCAGAGGGTGGGTATGATGGTGATTGCCACCAGCATCGAGGCAAGGATGGCGGCGGAGATGGCTATCGCCACGTCGGAGTATAGCTGCCCAGCCTCTTCCTCGATGAACAGGATCGGCAGGAAAACCAGAATTGTCGTGGTGGTGGACGCCAGCACCGCTGGCCAGACTTCCCGCACGCCCTTGAGCGCGGATTCGAAACGGTCCAGGCCTAAACGGCGGTGTCGCTCGATGTTCTCCAGCACCACAATGCTGTTATCCACCGTCATGCCAATCGCGAAGGCGATACCGGCCAGGGAAATCACGTTGATGGTGCGACCGGTGATCAGCAGGCCGATAAACGCCGCAATGGCACACAGGGGAATGCCCACCACGCCGGCAAAGGTGGCCCGGCCGGACCTCAGAAACAGAAACATCACCAGGGTTGCGAAGGCGGCACCAATCCCCAGATTGGTCCACACATTGGCAACCGAGGCTTCCACGTACCGGGCATCGTCTGCGGTCAGGCCCAGCGTCATGCCCGCCGGTTCCAGCACTTCGCGGTTGATGGCGGCGACTTCGTCCATCATGGCACGCTTGATATCGATGACGTTGGAGCCGCTTTCACGGCGCACCTGCAGGCCGATCACCCTCTGGCCGTTGATGATTGACAGTTCCCGAATTCGTGAGTGACCCTGCTGAACCTGTGCGACTTCGCCCAGGCGCACCACGCTGTCACCCTGCCGGCGCACCACCAGCTGCTCCAGGGACTCAACATCATCAAAGCGCCCCACCGTGCGCAGCAGATACCGGCGCTTGCCGGAATCAATCTCGCCGCCGGAAATGTCCTGGTTGCGGCTGACAATGGCATCACGCAGATCGAGCAGGCTCAGGCCACGCTGGGCCAGGGCGGCTTCGTCCACGATAACCTGCATTTGCCGGTCGGCACCGCCACCGACGGTCACCTCGGAAACCCCCGGCACGCTCTCCATCCTCGGCCGAACGCGGTCCTCGATAAAATCGCGCATCAGCTCGATGTCCAGCTCCCGGGGGTTACCCTCCAGGGTGGCGATGCGAAAATACATGAATGCGTTGGAGGAGAACGACGCCGCCACTATGCGCGGCTCATCGACGTTCCTCGGATAATCCGGCACCTGGCTCAGAGCATTATTAATCTGGATCAGGGTCTCGGTGATATCCACCCCGAACGGGAATTCCAGCTCAATCTCGGCGGCACCACTGGAGGCGGTGGAGGTCATCCGGCTCAGGTTCGGAACATTGCGCAGGAACCGTTCCTGCTCGATCAGGATGTCCTTCTCGATATCCTGGGGCGTGGCGCCTGGCCAGCTGGTTTCCACCGTCACCGTCCGCACTTCCAGATCCGGAATCATCTGGACCGGAATCCGCAGTGCTGCAGCAGCCCCAAGGATCGCGACAATCAGGGCAATAACGGTGACCAGAGTGCCGTGGCGGATAATGCCGGCAAACATCAGCGGCTCTCCCGTTCGGCAATGCGAACGCTGATGCCCTCGCTCAGGGACTCGTTGCCACGGACCACCACCTGCTGGTCCGCTTCAAGACCACTGGTGACCTCTACCCGGCCCTCGAAGCCGGTGCCAAGGCGCACCCGCTTTTCGCTCACGGTCCAGGTGTCTTCATCCCCCGGTTCGGCGATCCACACGGTGGTTCGCCCCTCGGGATACCGGTTGATAGCATCGCGGGACACCGTCAGGCCACGTTCGCCGGTAGTGACCCGCAAGACCGCCTGAACCGACATCCCCGGAAGTAGCTTCACGGATTCGGGCTTGATGGCGCGGAGGAGAAAGGTTCGGGACTGGGGATCGTTGACCGGCACCAGAACATCGATGGTGGCGCTGCTCAGTGCCTGGTCGTCCTGCACCAGCAGCCGGCTGTTGTCGTCGATGCGTTTGTAGAAGGACTGGGGTACCTGGAAATCCAGTCGCAGGTTGTCGGTATCCACCAGGGTCAGCAGCTGGTCACCGGGGGTAACCCATTCCCCGAGATCCCGGGAGCGCTGGCTGACCACACCGTCGAAGGGCGCGGTCACGCGGTGGCGCCCGGCCCGGACTTCCACCTGGCGTCGGGCGGCTTCCAGGCGAGCCAGGGTCGCTTCGCTGGCGGCCACTTCACTTTCCCGTGCACTGACTTCGGTGGCCGCGATATTGCGGCCTGCGCCGACGGATTTGGCCTCACGCAGCCGACGCCGGGCTTCCTCCAGGCGACTACGGGCCTCTTCTGCCTCGGCTCTTGCCGCAGCCAACTCCCAGGTGACCAATTCGTCATCCAGCTCGACCAACACATCGCCCCGGGCAACACGATCACCGGTTTCCACCCGAACCTCATCCAGCAGGCCGGCAACCGCCGCCGACATGCCAGATACCCGAAGGGCATTCACCGTACCGTTCAGGGTCACTTCCTGAACGATGTCTTCTGAAGAGACGGTTTCCAGCTGAACACTTGGCAGATCCTGGGCAGCGGTGAGCACCGGAAACAGGCTGCAAACAAACAAAACAACACCCTGCAGGCTCTTCATGGTGGTAGCCACGTCCTTTTCTCCAAGATTCATTTCAATGGATGCAATTCCTAACCTTAGTTCATGGCTTACGATGAAAAATCCTTTCCGGACCTTGGGCACCGTTTGGCCCGGTCGGTTGAGGAAATGCGAACCGGAGTCAATCCCGTCGTCAGCCATCTGAGCTACTATTGTCACAACACTGTTAACAAGGACGCTCCGTGAAACCTCTTAGCCCTACGGATCAGCTTTTTCTCTGGCTGGAAAAGCGGCAGCAGCCCATGCACGTGGGCGGTCTTCAGCTGTTTTCTTTTCCCGATGACGCACCGGATGATTACGTCGCCCGGCTAGCCGACCGGCTCAGACAGTACACAAAGGTAACCCCGCCGTTTAACCAGCGTCTGGATTATCGTTTCGGCCAGCCGGTCTGGGTGGAAGACGAGCACCTGGATCTGGAACACCACTTCCGCTTCGAAGCGCTACCCACACCTGGGCGGGTCAGGGAACTCTTGTCGTTTGTCTCGGCGGAACATTCCCACCTGATGGACCGGGAACGTCCGCTGTGGGAATTTCATTTAATTGAGGGGCTGGGGGAGCGGCAGTTTGCGGTGTACATCAAGGTGCACCATGCCCTGGTGGACGGTGTATCGGCCATGCGGATGGTCACCCAGATGCTGTGCCAGGATACCGGCGAGCGGGACATGCCGCCGATCTGGGCCATGCCTCCCCGCCCGGCACGTGACAAGGATGATGGCGGCCCCTCCCTGTGGCGCAGTGTCAGCCATCTGCTGGGCGAATCCGGCAAGCAACTGGGCACCGTGCCCACCGTGGCCCGGGAACTGCTGCGAACCATCAACGACGCCCGCAAAGACCCGGCCTATTCCTCCATTTTTCACGCACCCCGCAGCATCCTGAACCAGAAGATCACCGGTTCCCGACGCTTCGCCGCGCAGTCCTATGAGCTCAGCCGGATAAAGGCGGTGTGTAAAATCTACGGAACCACGGTCAATGATGTGGTGATGGCCATGTGCGCCACCGCACTGCGCAGCTACCTGATGAATCAGGACGCCCTGCCGGAAAAGCCGTTGATCGCCATGGTGCCGGTGTCCCTGCGCAAGGATGACAGTTCCGGCGGCAACCAGGTCGGCGTAATCCTTGCCTCATTACACACCGATGTCACCAGCCCGGTGACACGACTGATGCAGATCCATGAGGACGTGAAAGCCGCCAAGGACCGCTACGCCGACATGTCCCCGGAAGAAATCATCAACTACACCGCCCTGACCCTGGCGCCGGCAGCGTTCAATCTGCTCACCGGCATGGCACCGAAATGGCAGACCTTCAACGTGGTGATTTCCAACGTCCCCGGACCGCGAGAGACTTGCTACTGGAACGGTGCCACGATGGACGGCATGTACCCGGTCTCCATCGCCATGGACCGCCTGGCCCTGAACATGACCCTGACCAGCTACGGCGACCAGGTGGAATTCGGCCTCATCGGCTGCCGCCGCACGCTACCCAGCCTGCAGCGGATGCTCGACTATCTGGAAGAGGCCCTGGTCGAACTGGAAACTGCCGCCGGCCTCTAGGCAAAACCGATCAACCGAACCGGCGCTCCTCGTTCCGGATGGAGATCTGGTTGTTCAGGGTCCAGAAGTCATACAGCACGCCGATCAGGAACAGGCCGCCGGTAAACAGGTAGATGATGCCGGTAACCCACTTGCCCATGTACATCCGATGAATCCCGAACACACCGAGGAAGGTCAGCAGGATCCAACTTATGTTGTAGCTGACCTCGCCTTCCCGGAACCTCAGGTCCGCCTCCCGGTCCATGGCCGGGATCAGGAATAAATCGATAATCCAGCCGATGAACAGCAGCCCCAGGGTAAAAAACCAGATGGTGCCGGTAACGGGTTTGCCGTAGTAAAACCGGTGCGAACCCAGGAATCCGAAGATCCAGAGCAGGTAGCCGATCAGCTTACTGTGGGTGTTTGGCCTTTGGGTCATGTTCGTTTTCATCCTTTTGGGTTGGTGTCCGGTTTCAATTATGGCCCTAGCCGGGTTGTTTTGGGGGCTGGCCGGGGGGAAGGAATATTTTCCCTCGGGAAAAACAACTCGCTTCGCTCAGACATCTTTTTCCTGTCGGGAAAATATTCCTTCCCCCCGTCCGTCGAACCATTGTGGCATAGGAAACGAAAAGCAAATTAAGACAGAGCAACAAAAAATTAAGACGGCAATCTCTTCTGTAAGCAGGGCGTGGGGTGGGGCATTATTTTTTCGGGGAAAAAGATGTCTGAGCGAAGCGAGTTGCTTTTTACCTGAAAAATTTATGCCCCGCCCTGCGACCACGCTCCAAACCAGGAGGCCCTAAAGAATCAGGGACCAACCTCAGGCGCCGGATCCGGACCACCCTCACGAAACTCGCTGGCCGACTTGCCGGTCCACTTGCGGAACGCCCGGCTGAAGTTGGAAAGGTCGGCATAGCCCAATTCGTAGGCAATCTCGCTGACCGATTGGTTGGTATACCGGAGCAACTGGATCGCCCGGTCTTTCAGCACCGCTTCGAGGATCTCCCGATAGCTGGTATCCCGGTCGGCCAGTCGGCGTTTCAGGGTTCGGGACGAGACGCAGAAACGTTCGGCCATGGCTTCCAGTGACGGCAACGGCCCGGGCATCATTCGGAGCATGTTGCGGATCGCCAGGACGATGTCACCCTGTTCCTTCAGGGCCTTCTGCAGCTCGAACTCGCACTGGTCACGGGCCATTCGGGAGGCTTCGGCATCGGCCAGGCGCATGCGCACGTCGAGAAGCTCCCGGGGGAACACCATCATTTCGTCGGGCTGGCCGTACTCGAACCGAACGGGAAGCTGGTCGGCAAACCGCTGGTAACAGGGCGGCTCCGGAGCGCTCAGGCGAACGGTGACACCCGGCAGTTTGCCGTCTTCCAGGGCAAAGCCGTGTTTGGCGGCGTCCTCGCGGTCCAGGAGTTGTTCGGTCAGCAGGATCAGGGTGGCGCTGACGGTCTCGGCCAGAAACGGATAGAGGCCGGGCACTTCGAATTCGGTGCAGAGTTTTACCAGCACCTGATCGCCCGCTTCGGACTGGCTCATGCTGAGGAAAGGCACTCTCAGATACAGGTATCGGCGCACCGAATCCAGGGCATCGGCGAAAGTGGGGCTGGTGAGGGCCGCAAAGCCCAGGGTCCCGTGGATTGTCAGCCGCAACTCCCGGGCCAGCATAAAGCTGAGACCGTCCTGACCGGCCAGGTTCACTGCCCGCTTGGCCATGATGATGGCATCGGTGACAAACACCCGGCTGTCGTTGGACTTGAGATCGTCCGGGCTGACATCCAGGCCTTCATATAGCAGCCGGTCGTTATAGCCCAGTTGCCGGACGGTCTCGGCCAGAACCCGCAGGTAAGCGCCCGGCACCAGGAACAATCCCAGCATCTGCCGTTCTTTGTCCGGACCGTGTGCGCTCATTGGCAATCCTTATTATTGAGTTGGCTGTAGCACTTCAGCTGACTCTATCAGATGCCTCCCGCCGGAACAGTGGGGCCCGGCACACCCGGGTCGCCGTCAGCCTGGCCAATCAATTTCCGGCCCTTGTCCCATCCTGATCGACTGCCGTCCCCTTTGCGCATTCCTGCCAGACATTGACTGCCCCACACTGGAGCCATGACATCAGCCAGAGTGAGGAGTACACACATGCTGAGCAGCAAAACCGCAGAAAAGAAGACGGCTCCGGTCAACAGAGCCTCCAACACACCCGACAACGTCACCATCACAGCCCAGCGCATGGGCTTTGAGTTCGGTGAGCAGGTGCCGCGTTACTGGGTCGACAACAGCTACACCATCAGCCACATCATGAATGCGCTCTCGGTGCTGTTTCCTCAGGGCGAGCAGTTCTTCGTGGATTCGGTAAGAGCGTTCCGGGACCAGATCTCCGATCCCAAGCTGAAAGAGGAGATACGCGGGTTCATCGGCCAGGAGGCGATGCACTCCCTGGAGCACATCGCCATGAACCAGCACGTTCGTGACCAGGGCATGCCGGTGGAGGAACTGGAAAAGCATCTGGAGGTGGTTCTGGGAATCGCAAAGAAACTGCCCAAACGCCACCAATTGGCCATCACCTGTGCTCTGGAGCACCTGACCGCCATGATGGCCGACATGCTGCTGGAGCGTGACGACGTGCGCCAGGACATGGATGAATCCATGCGCCCGCTGTGGGTCTGGCACGCGATTGAAGAAACCGAGCACAAGGCGGTTGCCTACGATGTATTCCAGGCGGCCGGCGGCACCTACGCCGAGAGAACCTTTTATCTCGCCTTCAGCACCGCCGCTCTGGGCGTGATGAGCACCTATTTTACCAGCCGGATGATGCTGAACGACCGCAAGAACTTTTCTTTGAAAGACACGGCCACGGGTCTCTGGCGCCTGTGGGGCATAAACGGCACCTTCTCAAGCTTGATTCCCACATGGCTGGAGTACTTCAAACCCGGCTTCCATCCCTGGGATCACGACAACAGCGACCTGATTGCCCGTTTCAAGGAAGAAATCCAGGCGCATATTGCACCGCAGTATCAGAAGGGTAATCGCCGAACTCTGCAGTAATCTTCGGAGTTACGCGGACAAGCAGGTGGGGAGGCCTTTGTTCCGGGAAAAACAACTCGCTACGCTCAGACATCTTTTTCCCTGCACAAAGGCCTCCCCACCCACTCATCCGCTTGATCTGGCAGAGATCAGCAGCCCGCTTTGGCCACTCCGGATCGAATGACTTCTCCTTTCTTCCATAACCGCCATTCGCCCGGTTGGTAGACATCCCATTTTTCGTCGGTGGTCAGCGGTTCCGTCACAATTACACTGACAATGTCGTTGGGCGTGGTTTCCGATTCAAAGTCCACCGTTACATCGGCGTCTTTCAAACGGGCAGGACCAAACGGAGCCCGTCGGGTAATGCTGGCCATTTTGGTGGTGCAGTAGGTGAACAGCCAGTCGCCGTTACTCAGTAGGAGGTTGAAAACGCCCTGGCTGGCGTAGGCGACCGACAACCGGACCAGGCGGTCGATGATTTCATCGGTTCCGGTATTGCGGTCACAGTGCGTTCGTAGATGATTGAGGATATCGCAGAACAGGGCTTCGCTGTCGGTGGTTCCGACCGGCTCGTAGAACCCCGGATTTGAACGGAAGCCGGAGAGCTGGCCGTTGTGGGCGAACACCCAGTAGCGGCCCCAGAGTTCGCGCATGAAGGGATGGGTGTTGGCCAGGCAGATGTCGCCGACGTTGGCCTGGCGAATGTGGCAGATGGCCACTTCGCTTTTGATCGGGTGGGTCTGGACCACTTCGGCGATTCGGGAATTGGCGCTGGCATCGGCATCGTGGAAGGCCCGCACGCCTTTGCCTTCGTAGAAGGCCACACCCCAGCCGTCCTTGTGGGGGCCGGTCTGCCCACCCCGACGGGTCAGGCCGGTGAAACTGAAACACAGGTCGGTGGGCGTATTGGCGCTCATGGCCAGCAGTTCACACATGGGCTACTTCAATCTTGCAGGAGAATGACTGTCTCAAGAATACCGGAATCAGCCGGCTTCGACAGTCAGAATCTCAAGCTGACGGGGGTTATGGCCAGCCCCTACAACCCGATTCCGCCCCGCTCGCTTGCCACTGTATAGCCACCGATCGGCAACCCGGAACAGGCTTTCGGCCTCGCGACCATGGTCTGGCCACTGGGCAATCCCGAAGGAGGCGGTTACCCGGATGCGGGCATCGCCATAGGGCAGCTCCCGATCAGAGATCCGCTGGCGCAGCTCGTCCATCAGGACAAACGCATCGGCCGGCTTCACATCCCTCAGGATCAGGCCGAACTCCTCACCACCCAGGCGGCCGACAAAATCGGTGCTTCTCAGCCGTTCGGTCAGGCATCGGCTGATGTTCTTCAGAACAAAGTCTCCTGCCTCATGGCCCAGGGTGTCGTTAACGACCTTGAAGTGGTCAATGTCCATCACCACCAGGGCAAAACCGGCTCCACTGCGATCGCACTCGGCAATGGTGCGATTCAACGTACCCTGGAAGTTGCTGCGATTGGCGAGGCCGGTCAGTGCGTCCGTCTGGGCCATATCCACCAGGCGCTGTTCGGCCTCTTCACGGCGAACCTCATACATGTGAATGAAGGCCAGCATCAGTGCACCGCACAACACCATGTTGAGCAGATCGATCATCGCGTGGGGGCTGCCGACCTGACCAAGGTGAATGTAATAGATAACGGCCCCGACGAGCATGAAGGGTGCGCTGAGAATCATGCCTTCTTTCTTGCCAAGCAACAGGTAGGCGAGAACCGGCATCATCAGCACCCAGACGAAAGCGGACACCGAGGCTTCCGGTAACAGCATGATCACCAGGAAGAACGCGAACAAAGGCACCAGATAGGCATAGACCCACTGCTGCAGATGAGGAGTGGATTTCAGGCGCCAGACGCCGAAAAAAAGCAAAGTGCTGGCAAACAGCTCGGCAACCGCCACCCAGGGGTAGCCATTGAGAAACTGCAGGCAAGCAAAAATCACCAGAGCCGAGCCGGTGATCAGAAAAAGCAGCCGCATCAGTGAGCGGCGATGGCTGTCGCGCAGACCCGAGCGGCTCTGTTCCAGAGTGGCCCCCAGGTCAGAATGGTGAGGCGTATTCATGCTGACTCTTCCTTGGATCAGCTTCCGAGTATAGCCCCGAAAAACTGTTTGTAAAACGTACAGCGAGCCCAAGCTTCAGGCCCGCCGCACGCATCGAGTCTTCAGATATAGAGGTTCTTGCGGGAGAAACGCTCCACCAGCGGCTGGTAAGCAGAACCCAGCAGGCGGTTGATCGCGTCAATTCCCCAGGCGTCCGGGCCTACCAGAATACGGGACTCATTCTTGAGGATGCCTTTTACAATGGTTTCTGCGGCTTTCTCGGGCGTGGTCATGGCGAGTTTATCGAAACCTTTACGCTGGGCGACCGCGTTCTCGGACTTGCCCATGCGCGCTGCATTGGCAATGTTGGTGCGGATGCCGCCAGGGTGCACGCAGCTTACTGCCACCGGCTGGTTCTCCAGCTTCATTTCCTGGCGCAGGGCTTCGGTGAATCCGCGCACCGCAAACTTGGCGGCGTTGTAGGCGCTCTGCTTGGGCACTCCGATCAGGCCAAACACACTGGACACGTTCACCACATGGCCATCGCCCGCGGCAATCAGATGGGGCAGGAACGCCCGTGTGCCGTGGGCAACGCCCCAGAAATCAATGTCCATGACCCATTTGAAGTCTTCGTCGGTCATCTCACGCACCGTGGCAGACAGGGCAACGCCCGCGTTGTTGATGACCAGATTGACCTGACCGAAATCTTTCACAACCTCCTCCGCATGGGCAAAGATCGCATCACGATCGGACACATCCAGCCGGTAGGTCTTTACATCGGCGCCTTCAAGCCCTTCCGCGGTTTCCGCAAGGCCTGCCTCATTGACGTCAGACAGCGCCAGCCGGCAGCCCCGGTCCGCCAGCGATTTGGCGAGCGCGCGGCCGATACCCGAACCGGCACCGGTAACAACGGCAACTTTGTTCTTCAGATTTTTCATGGTCACAGACCTCTTAATTGTAGGCACATCAATTAAAGCAGATACTCTAACAATTGCCTGCTTGCGGGATATGGCTTTAGTGAACCAGGCCACATGGCATTCCGGCCACCCTCTGACGCGGCACCCGGTTTCCGGTACAATCCCTTGCCGTTGGCCGGTGCACGACACCGGCCCTCTACCTCCCCCGAATCTGTGGATTTTCTGTATGGAATGGAGTCTTACGCATTTCTGGCTGATCCTGGCGCTTGTGCTGGGCCTGGCTGAACTGGCCTCAGGTGTCCTGTTACTTCTGGCCCTGGGCATTGCGGCCGCGCTGACCGCCTTGCTGGCCTTTCTGGGAGCACCATTCGAATGGCAGCTGGCCGGTATGGGGCTGTTCTCGGGAATTCTGGTACCTGTCGCCATTCGCTGGATCCGTCCGCGCTTCTCACCCAAAGGTGTGGCATATGGCACAACCGGTACCGGCGTGGAGCAAGGCCGGCGTTATCAGACCCTGAAGCGGGATTTCGATGGAGCCACAGGCATCAAGGTCAATGGTGATTTCTATCGCCTGCGAGTGACTGACACCGGAGAAACCGACCTTCCGGAAGGAACCGACGTCATTTTCAAACAGTTTGACGGCACGACTGCCGTTGTTGAGACGATCACACACAAGGAACAGTAAGCATGGAACAGTATCTTTCACCCGGGCTGATCATCAGCCTGATTCTGGTCGCTATTGGCATCTTCATCATCGCCAAGGGTCTGGTCATCGTGCGCCAATCCGAGGTTATGGTCATTGAGCGCCTCGGTTCGTTCAACCGGATCCTCGAAAGCGGTGTGAACATCATCATTCCCTTCATCGAGCGGCCACGGCCGATCACCATGATCCGCTACGTGCGCATGGGCGAGGATTATCATCCGGTGATGAGCGATGAGGTCCGGATTGACCGCCGGGAAACGGTTATGGATTTCCCGGGCCAGCCGGTCGTGACCACCGACAACGTGACGGTGAAGATCAACGGCGCCCTCTACTACCAGATCATCGACCCACGCCGGGCTGTTTATGAAGTGGCCAACATGAGCCAGGCCGTGGAAGTTCTGGCAAAAACCACCCTGCGCTCGGTAGTGGGCAAGATGGAGCTGGACAAGCTGTTTGAATCCCGCAGCGAGGTGAACAACGCTATCCAGGCAGAGATGGAAGAGGCCGCTTCCAAGTGGGGCGTCAAGCTTACCCGGGTGGAAGTCCAGGACATCAGCATGCCGGAAGAAGTGGAAGAAGCCATGCGCTTGCAGATGGCTGCGGAGCGCAAGCGCCGGGCCACGGTGACCGAGGCCGAGGGTGAAAAGTCAGCAGCCATCGCCATGGCCCAGGGCCAGCGGGAGTCCGCCATTCTCAACGCCCAGGGCGACAAGGAATCGGCCATTCTCCGCGCCCAGGGCGAACAGGAATCCATTCGATTGGTACTCAGTGCCATGGGTGACTCCGAGGAAAACAAACAGACGGTTATTGGCTACCTGCTGGGCCAGAGCTACATCAAGGTTCTGCCGAATATGGCGAAAGAGGGAGAGCGGGTGTTCGTGCCCTATGAATCCTCAGCTCTGCTGGGCTCCATGGGCATGTTCCGGGAACTGGCCGGCAACCCCGAAGACACCGTTCGCCAGCATTTGCAGCGCGATGGTCTGCGTGGCGGGCTGGTTGGATCTGCAGGTAACAGTTAAGCCCTGACGGCTTTCACCCCAGCAGGTTGTCCAGGGGTTGCTCGTAACTGGGGGCAAACACCTTCAGGAAATAGGCAACCTCTGGCAGTCCGTCTGCGTCCAACCGCTGGCGGATCTGCCGGGCGGCCGGCTCGAATTCCTTGTTGCCGGCGCGGATCTCCGCCTGGCACTTGAGCCACGCCGACAGCCTGTCGGCGGCCTTGATCAGTTCCTTGTCTTCTGCCGGTAGCTGCGATTCCCGAACGTAGGGTGAAAAATCCTCCCGCAGATCCTCCGGCAGCAGTGCCAGCAGCTCGGCCTCGGCCTTGTGCTCGATATCCCCGAACGCCTCACGCATCACCTTCGAATGGTATTTCACCGGTGTTGGCATATCGCCGGTAATTACTTCCGTCGCATCATGGTAGAGCGCTGCCGCCGCAATGCGGTCGGTGTTCACCTGGCCACCGAAATGCCGATTGCGAATAATGGCAAGGGCGTGGGCGAGGGTCGCCACCTCCCAGGAATGGGTAGCCACATTTTCCTCAATTGCATTTCGCATCAGCCCCCAACGCTTGATCCAGCGCAGACGGGAAACATAGGCGAAAAAATGGCTGGCAACGTTACCCATCACTTACATACCTGTTTTGCATAAGTTCATAATCTTTTGCTTCAGGTGCACAAAATCCCCGTGCTATTCTGAATGCGTATTCATTTGTTACATAACCGGGGATACCGTGTCCACCAAAGCCCATATTCGGAAACTACTGGCCATCCTTGCTGCAGCTATTATGCTGGCAACGGCGCCGGTTTATGCAAAAGAAACCGAAATCACTGTGGGCGTTTACCACTTTCCCCCAATCGCCAGTGTTGGCAACAGCGGTGAAGCCACAGGCATGCTCGGAGACCTGCTGCAGGAACTTGAGCAAGCCCACCCAACGGTATCCTTCCGGGTCTTTCATACCTCACCCAAGCGACGATACCTGGATTTCGATGCCGGCCTCTACGACGTCATCTTCTTTGAAAGCCCCGACTGGGGCTGGACAGAGAAGGAGGTGGACATCAGCCGCCCGATCCTGGCCGACGAAGAACTGTATGTCGCTCTCAAGAAGCCCGGTAGAGATTCCTCATTCTTTGACGACCTGAAAAGCCGATCTATCGTCGCCATTTCAGGCTATCACTATGGTTTTACCGGGTATGAAACCGACAATTCCGTGCTGGAGCAGAGATTCAACATCGAGTTTTCCGACAGCCACACCCGTAACATCAAGCTGATCAAGGCAGACCGGCCGTCCGTTGCGGAGGTCGCCATCGTCAGCTACTCCTACCTGCAGCGGCACCTGGCCCGGCATCCGGAGGACTGGGACAAATTACTGATCTCAAATGAACCGGACCAGCGCTATCAGCTCAGCATCATCGCCCGCAAGGACGGGGCTGCGAGCGCAGACGAGATGCTGCGACTGCTGGCGCCGCTGGTGGACAACGGTCGATACCGGCAACTCGTTGAAAACTGGGGGCTGCAGTTGCCGGCCGGTTTTCTGACCGGTTTCGAGGCCCCCTGAATTCAACGAACATCCAGGTTGAACGCGACGACAACGTTACCCTCACCTCCCACTTCCGCATTGCGGGCTGGATCCAGCAGGAATAACTGATCCGCGGGTACCCCGTGGGTTTGCTGCAGGACATTGCGCAGGGTTACGCCTCGCGAGGACGCCAGGTTGCTCAACGCCTCTGGCGCCAGTGAGCGCTCACCGGCCAGGTAAGCTTCACGGGCCTCCTGCCATGCCTCCTCAGACAGTTCTTGCTTACCGCCGGCGGTCAGATCGTCCCGCAATAGCGCAAGTCCGTCTGCCTGGGGCTCAACGTTGCCCCGAATGTTCAGCAACAGGTCCGGCCGTTCCAGCAGCGCGTCTGCCAATGCCGCCAGCTTTTCCGCCTCGCCTTCAGCCAACTGGATACTGCCGGGAATAAAACTCACCTTGCCCAGCTCTTCACCACTCAGGCCGGCCAGTTCGGCAATCGATCCAAGCATACTGAACGGCGACGCCGCCGCTTTTGCCAGCAAGTTCACAAAGGCCCGCATCACCACCTGGCCAACCCTGAAGTCCGGGTCGGACAGGTCCCCACTGATGGGCAGGTCCACCTCGATCACGCCTTTGCTATCCCTCAAAAGGGCAAGACCCAGCTTGACCGGAGCATTGACGGCCTGATCGCTGGCTATGGCGGACCCCAGCTCAAGCCGATCCATCACCACCATATTGGTTGCATCAATTCGTGAGCCGGCAATTTCGTAATCCAAATTGAGATTCAGCTTGCCACTGTCCACGCCATAGCCCAGGTACCGTCCGAAATAAGGCGATAGCGCCGGCAGCGAAACATCCTGCATCATAAGCTGGAGGTCGCTGACGTCCTCGGTGCCGAGGGTACCAATGGTGCCTTCAAAGTCCAGATCGGCCACGCCGCCGACCCGGCCCCGGATGGAGACCTTACCCTGCTGCGGGGAAATGTTACTCAGCCCGGTAACGCTGCCATTCAGCTCATCAAACGACGTGGTGAAGGCCGGGTCCAGAGTTCGATCGGTGTATGCCAGTTGGCCATTTTCGAGCATCAGCTGGCCAATCCGGAAAATGAACTCCGGCTCGGAATCGCCCGCGCCCTGAGCGCCCGTTGCCGGCGCTTGTTCTTCGGCGGACCCGGTTGTCCTGGCAATACGCTCCACGTTATGGACACTGTCGGTATTTCGGACGATGTTGATAACCGGCTGTGCCAGGGTCACAGTGCCGATTTCCAGCCGAGCGGGATGGACGTTGTATTCAATCGGCGCCAGGCGCAGGGTTTGCCATGACACCAGAGATCCGGAACTGTCAGGCAGCTTCAGGTCAAGGCCGGCCACTTCCGCAGTACCGCTAAAGGTGCCGGTGAGAGGGTCCTGCTGACCGTCGAGATCCAGGTTGCCATCCAGCCCCAGAGTGCCGTTGGTTATGGCAAGATTGGCGCCTTCCTGAACGTAAGGCTCGAAGGCAGCCAGAGACACATCGCTACCGGAAATGGCAGCCTCCAACGTAAACGGCGCAGGGGTTACCTGGCCGTTCAGTGAAACTTGCCCGCCACTGGCCAGCCTTCCGGCCACCTTGTAGGTTACCGGCTCCTCAAGTTGATGGCTGAGTTCGCCAATTGAAACCGAGAGCTGTTCAAGGGCAATTTCAGCCGCAGTCTCAGGCTGACTGTCCTGCCAGAGAACCCGCCCTCCGGAGAGCGTGATGCCCGCTACTGACCAACGGAACGGCTCCCCGCCGGAAGAAGCTTCGCCGTTGCTTGCAGCTTCACCGTCATCGGATGCCAGCGGCGCCAGCCAGTCGATCTCTCCGGTCGCACTCCGCGCCATGGCGAGATCCAGGTTGTCCAGAGAAACCTGGCCAATACGGACTTCCCGCCGGTTAAGGTCAAAACCGATGGCATCCACAAACAGCATGCCGTTGTTCAACCTGGCTTGTTCACTCTGCTCATCCAGGGCGACTGCGAGATTGTCGAGTTGCAGCTGACCATTGGTTGTCTCCAGGTAAAAGGCGTCACCGGCCTGGATTTCATAGTCTGAGCTGAGGGTGACGCTGCCACCACGCAGGTCATAGGGGAAAAACGGCGCGAGAAAATGGGCCAGGGTTTCATAACCCACGGCGGACACCTTGAGGGTACCGTTGGAGTAGAAGGGTGCGACACTCAGATCACCTTGCCACTCGATGGTCTGACTACCCAAAGCCGCCAGCAGGGAATAGTCGCTATCCTGTCCCTCCCGGCGCCAGGTGGCGAGGTCGTTCAGGGTCAGGTCCAGTGGGGTTATCCGAAACTCCGCCATTTCCTCTTTGGTGAAATCCCGAAACAGCATTTCGCCGCCGTTCAGCGCAATTTGCTCAAAATAGAGCCTGGGTGGACCAGAGTTTTCCTCCGTTTGCGCCGCGGCCGGCTCTTCCTGAGCAGACTCCGGATTGGCCGCCTGCCAGTCCCTGGCGAAATTAACGCTGTAGTCCTCCAGCAGATCCACCCGAACGTAAGGCTCGTCCAGTTGAATTGCTTCAAAACCGGCAATACCACGAACCAGCTGGAAAAAATTCATGTCCACCATCAGCCGATCAAAGGCAATTACTTGCTCGCCATCCGTGTCGGCCGCCGACAGGCCCAGTGCTTCGACCCGCAGGGTGAAGGGATTGGTACGGATATCGGTAATTTCTGCCTGCCAGCCCATCCGCTGGTCCAGCTGCTCCGGCACCAGCCGCTCCAACCACCAGGGAAGAAGCAGGAAACCTGCCAGGGTGTACAAAATCAGAAGCGCCAGGAATCCAATCAACAGATTCCTGGACATGCGACTGCGCTTACGGCTCTGAGCCACGGACATCTCCTTATAAACGGCGGATTCCCGGGGCAATCTTGCCCACCTGCCTGTTCACAAGGATAGTCGGCCTGGTGCCATTTTGTCAGCTGTGGCGGTTATGACCCGGCAAAACCAGTTCCGGGTCAGAAACCATGTCTGTAAACTGGCCAATCTCGTTCAGGTCTCTCGGCACCATGGCTGCACGCATCAGCTTACGCGTCGAATTCCCAGTTATCGGATAAGCGGACTGGCCGGCGCGCCAGGTAACCGGCATCGACGGAGTCCCGATGCGCTCATCGATCTGCCGGAGCCGCTTGTACATGAACGCGTGCTGACTGTCCTCATGATCCGGCACCAGGGCGAAGAAGGCGCTGGCCGAGTACCGGGCCAGGAACACCTGCTCCGACATCTGATCCTGCAGTGCTGCACTGATTTCCCTGACCACCGCATTCAACGATTCGTCACCCATGCCAGTGGAAAGCTCACGGAAGTTGGCAATGTCCAGATAAATCAGGGCAAACGGGTTGCCACCTGCGTCGTCCCGGGCAAGGATATCCAGCAGCCGTTGTTCCAGCGCTGAACGATTCGGCAGCCCGGTGACAGCATCGGTGAAAGCAAGTTCTGCCACCCGCTGGTCTTCTTCTGCCTTGAACACCGCAAGTTCACGCTGGTGTTTCACGTCCCTAACAGTGACCACCAACGCGACAGCGAGCAGCGCAATACAGAAAACGGCCAGTGGTATGCCCATCCAGCCGCCTCGCAGGCCATTGTCCGCCGCCGGTACAGCGCCTTCAGGGAATGTCATCGCCATCATGCCGGTATAGTGCATGCCACAGATCGCAGCGGCCATGACCAGGGCAGCCACAAACTGAATGGCCAGGGATCCGGAACCATCCATGTGTTGCAACTTGCGGCAAAGGGCGAGTGCGGCCCCGGAAGCGACAACAGCAATCACGATGGAAACGATGAGAAATCCGATATTGAATGTCGGCGGCGCTGACATTCGCATCGCATACATTCCCAGGTAATGCATGACAACGATGCCACCGGCCATGGACAGCGTCGCACCGATGAACAGGGCCGCACCCAGACGGTCACGCCCGATGATGTGCAGTGCAACGCCGGAGGCAACCACAGCGGCAAGCCAGGAAATCGCCGTCATCAGGACATCGAACGACATGGCTACGTCCATCGGCATGGCCCGCATCCCGACAAAGTGCATGGTCCAGACACCCGTGCCCATCAACAAGGCGCCAGCGGACAGCCATTTTCGACGCTCGCTATCCTTGGCGTTGGTCAACCTGGCGCCAAAAAACAGGGCAGCGTATGCAGCCAGCACGGCGACCAGAAAGGACGCGACAACAAGGGGCAGATCGTATTCGGACATCATTTTTTTCAGACCTTTTATCAGTGTGTACGAACAGACCAGCTTTCCCCGTTGCTCGGTACTGACCTGCATCAACGTCCGGAGAAATACGAGTCAGCTGTGAACCGGGTCTCATTTTTTTGTTGGATTTATGTAAGCGATTCAGACATAAGCAGCGCTGACAGGCAGGCCTGAACCCGATATGCTTCGGAGTCGTATTTATCCCGTGCCAGTACAACTCGAACTAGAGGAAGAATTATGGACATCGGCGATATGCGTCGTGATTTCGAGAGCGAGGGGCTGGATCGCGATGCGCTGGACAGTAATCCGGTCAGACAGTTCCAAAGCTGGTTTGAAGATGCACGGGAGGCAGGCATTCTCGAACCCAACGCCATGTCGCTGGCGACCACGGGACGGGATGGCATGCCGGACCTGCGCACGGTATTGCTGAAGTACTTCGACGACCAGGGTTTTGTCTTCTACACCAACTACGGCAGCCGGAAGGCCCGGGAAATGGAAGAGAACCCGCAGGCGGCCCTGCTTTTCCCCTGGATCGGACTGAATCGACAGGTACGGATCCAGGGCGCCGTCGAGAAAGTGAGCAAGGCCGAATCCCTGCGCTACTTTGCATCGCGACCAAGGGGCAGCCAGATTGGCGCCTGGGTTTCCGAGCAGAGCAAGGCCATTACCTCCCGAGGACTGCTCGAACAGAAGGTGGCTGAGATCAAGCGCAAATTCAGCGATGGAGAGGTGCCCCTGCCCAGTTTCTGGGGTGGTTATCGCATCGTTCCCGACCGCATTGAGTTCTGGCAGGGCCGGCCCAGCCGGCTTCATGACCGCTTTGAATATGTGAGGGACGGCGATGGCTGGCTCATCCAACGACTTCAGCCCTGAATCACGGCCGGCCATCTGGCTATGCCACCAGACAGACGGGCCCGAGATTGCGCACCCGCCCTGGCTAACAGAATACGAACGCCAGACGGCGAGCAAATTCAGCGGCCCCCGGGAACGCGAATACCTTTCCAGCCGCTGGCTGATTCGTCAGGCCATCGGCAAGTCAGCCCAGATGCCGCCAGAGCTCTGCTGCCCGGTATCCGGGCGCCCCAATGCGTCCGGCGCACCGGAAGGTTGGCGACTGTCTCTAAGCCATAGCCAGGGTCTTTCTGCCTGCGCCACTTATGCAGGATCACCCATTGGACTGGATCTGGAACCCTGCCAGCGCCACCCTCAATGGCAGAAGGTTGTGAAGCGCTGGTTCTCCCCGGTCGAACAGGAATGGCTGTTCCGGGAAGACGACTCCAATACCTTCCTCAAGGTCTGGACCCTGAAAGAAGCCTGGCTGAAAGCGACCGGGCGCGGCATTGCCGGCAATCTGCAGACTCTGGAGGTGCGAAAGAACTTTGAGATGTACGGCGACCAGCCTGAACAGGACTGGCAGGCCACCTGCTGCTACATTGAGGGCTATCTGGTAACCGTGGTGTTTCGAGGAAGCCGGCCGGTGTGGCCTGAAATCACCCTGCTTGAGCCGCCGCCACACGACTTTGGCCTGGTGGATGCCGAGTCCATGGAGGCTTCCTGGGAGCCGCTGTTCCAGCGCACTATCCGTTGCAAAAACCCGTGATTCGGGCCAGACACAGATAACACAGGTCAGATTATGGATTACCCGGAACGCTGCCCATGGTGTGGCGAAGACCCACTATACGTGCATTATCACGATACCGTATGGGGACGCCCTGAATACGATCACCTCGCATTGTTCGAAAAACTCTGCCTGGACGGCCAGCAGGCCGGTCTGAGCTGGATCACCATCCTTCGAAAACAGCACAATTACCGCGCCGCCTACGACGATTTCGACCCCGAAAAGATCGTCCGCTACGATGAAGCAAAGGTCGAGGAATTGCTGTCCGATCCGGGCATCATCCGCAACCGATTGAAGGTACAGTCGGTGATCAAGAATGCCCGAGGCTATCTGGATATGCTGGACAGAGGTATTGGTTTCAGCGATTTCCTCTGGTCCTTTGTCGAGAACCAGCCGATTCAGAACCATTGGCGTTCATTTTCCGAGGTTCCCACCACTACCCCCGAATCAGAGGCCATGTCGAAGGCTCTGAAGCGGTCCGGGTTTACCTTTGTGGGCCCCACCATTGTCTACGCCTTCATGCAGGCCACCGGCATGGTGAACGATCACCTGGTGCAGTGCCCGCAGCACCGGCAATGCTATTTACTGAGCCAATGATCTCTATAGGCCGGGGGGTCGTAAGTTCTGGAGTGTTTCAAACCCCGGAGCTTTACTGTGCGAATCACCCTCGACCAACTCAGACGCCTGCAGAGCCCTGTTATCGACCTGCTTGAGATCCTCTCGCTTGAGGGCCAACATTACATGGCCCGCCTGAGTATGGACGGTCAGCTGCTTCTTCTGTCCGATAAAAACGGGACTACCAGCCTGTTCCGGAGTGCCTGGCAGATACAGGATACCCTGGCCTCCTTCGATATCCGGGAGACCCAGGTGGTGCACCCCTCGGCCTACCATGAAATGGTTGGCATGGATCCCTCAGAGATTGAACCCATGCGAATCAGGGTGCAGAGGCAGAAACCGTGATCGCAGTAGCAAGACTCGCCATCCTGGTCGGCATCGCCGGACTGATTCCTTTTATCGGCCTTCTGGCTGGGCTGTTTTTCATGCCCCAGTACAGCGTGGCACTGGTTGGCTATTTCTATCTTTACAGCGCAGGTATTCTTGCCTTCATGGCCGGTGTCTACTGGCCCATTGCCATGCAGCTGGATAACTGCTGCTACCCCCTCTCGCCTCTGATTACCATGTTACTCAGTCAGGTGTTTTTTGTGGCCGCGGGCGTCGGTCTCCTTCTGCCTGTTACCGGCCAGATTGTGCTTTATACCAGCGCCTATCTGGCACTCTACCTGGTGGACGCACGTTGGATGAGGGTCTACTGGCCGGCCTGGTATTTGCGGCTTCGACTTCTTCTTACCTCGGTCGTACTGGTCTGCCAGCTCACCGCGGCCGCCTGGTTCTTCCTTCTCCACGCCGCACACTGATGCTTTCAGGGCAATCAGGAGCCTGATGGATTATCAGGCTCCAAAGGCATCTTCGGGAGTTTCAAAGCGGGTCTGCAATTTCCGCAACGCTGTTTTCTCGATCTGTCGCACCCGTTCACGACTGATACCAAGGTCATCGGAAATTACCTGCAGGGTCTCCGGCTCTGGCAAGCCCAGACCGTACCTGCGCGACAGAATATCCTTTTCCCGATCACTCAGCTCGCTGAGCATGGATTTAAGGGTCCGCCGCCGGTCCCTGTCGGACATCGGGTGATCCGGCGCCATCTGATCACCGGCATCCAGGCTGTCGCCCAGGGTGACTGAGCCATCTTCCACCAAAGGCACGTCCGTGGACAGTTCTCTGGTCGCCAGCGCTCTCAATTCGCCAATCCTGGACGGACTGGCTTCCATCTCCCGGGCCAGCTCGGATTGCGAGGGTGTGCGGCCGAGGCTCTGATGCATTCTCAGTGACACCTTGTGCAGCTGACGAATCTCGTCCACCACATTCTCTGGTGTGTGCACCAAACGGGTTCCACGCTGCAGACAGCGCTTCACTTCCTCACTGATCCACCAGTAAGCGTAGGTCGAGAACCGGAAGCCTTTCGTAGGATCGAAACGCTCCACGGCCTTGATGAGGCCAACGTTGGCGTCCTGAATCAGGTCTGACATGGGGATACCGTGCTGACCGTAACGACGGGCAATGTGCACCGCGAGGCGCAGGTTGCTCTGGATCAGCTTGCGACGACAGGCGGTCGCCAGATGGAAAGCCCGACGACATCGGGAGGAAAACGCACAAGCGTCTCCAAGGCTACCAATCACTTCCCGGAACGTCTGCGGAGTCTCCTCCGGCAAGGCCAGTTCGGTACTGATGATTCGGTAGCACAGTGTCAGTTTGCGGGAGAGGCGGCGTTCAGCCTCATCTGTCAGCAGTTCATACCGGGACGCATCCCTGAAGTACAGCCCGACCAGGGAATCCCTTTCACCATCGTTGGGCGTTGTCGGAGACGGTCCCAGCCTTTCGGTCGTTCGCATGGCTAAGGTACCGGTCAGAATTTACACCAAGGAATACGACGTGCTGTTGCTGATGGATTTACCGGGGGAGGGTCAGTAAAAACCCGCAGGCGACACTAGCGGTCGGCCTGCGGGCATTACTTGCGAGGCTGCAGCGACTCAGGCTGCGACAATGGCGTACTCGTGGTTGTGGGGCTCGATCAAAACGCCGTGCAGAGCAACAATCGCCTTTTCGTAATCGTCCTCGTCCACCACAAACTGGATATCCACCTGACGCATACACTGGTGCAGCGCCAGAATGCTGATTTCCTCATCGGCCAGGGCCTTGACGGAACGGGCCAGGATACCCGGAACCTTCATATCGCTGCCGATAGCGGAAACCACGGCCACCTTCCGGGTGTTGATTTCGGCGTTGGGGAACTCTTCCTTCAGCGCTTTGACCACCCGCTTGACGTGTTTCAGGGTGCTGCCCACATAATGGGTGATGGTGTTTGCGTTGGTGTCCTTGGACATGAACCGAACCTTGAACCGGCTCAATACATCCAGAATACGACGGTCGGAACCCGGCTCGCCCTGCATGTCCTGATCGAACACTTCCACGGCAAAAACACCCTTGGCGCCAGCGATGATCTCCACCTGAGGCTTCTCACTGACATAATCGCCGGTGATCAGGGTTCCCGTGTGTTCCGGCTCGAAGGTATTCATTACCCGCAGCGGAATTTCGTTCTGGCGCATGCCCTTACCGGCACGGGGATGAATTGCCTCCATACCCAGATTGGCCAGTTGGTCCGCCACGTCGTAATTGGTACGCCCCAGGGGCACCACCTTGTCTGCGCCGACGATGTTGGGATCGGCAGAGCTCAGGTGGTATTCCTTGTGGATAATCGCCTCTCGGGCCTCGGTGATCACAGCTACCCGGCTGAAGGTCATCTCGCTGTAACCGCGATCGAAGGTGCGCATCAGACCTTCCTTGCACTGGGCGTAACCGGTCACGATGGGCAGCTCACGGGTGAGGTCCACCGCGTCGAAGGCCTGCTTGAGCTTTTCGTCCAGCGGCAGCAGCTCGTTATCGCGCCAGCCGGTCAGATCCACAAAGCGGGCATTGATACCTTCCTGCTGAAGCTTCAGGGCGGTATTGAAGGCACTGTGAGCCTCGCCGATGCCGGCCAGCATTTCGCGCACTGTCAGCAGGTGTTCTTCCAGCTGGAACTGGCCGTAGGAGCACAGGCGCTGCAGGTCGATCAGGCAGCCCCGAACGCCCTCGATACGGTCGGTGATGAACTGGTCCGCCTGCTGCTTGAGCATCGGATCTTCGAACAGCTCGCCGTTGATATCGGTCAGGAACTTGACCAGTTTGGTGAGGTCGTCACCCCAGGCCCAGTCCGACTCGGCATCCGCAAACAAAGCGTAGACACCCGGCTCACCGGTCTTCTTGTGTTCAAGCAGCTCGTTGGTCACACCGCCATAGGCAGAGACCACGAAAATGCGCTGATACAGGTCGTCCTTCTTTCGATTACCGATGATGATGTTATCTCGGACGGCCTCGTAATTACTCATCGACGTACCGCCGATCTTTTCAACGGTATGTTGTTGGCTGGTCATAGTTTTGCCTTTGCTATCCTGCAGCATGAATGTCCGGAGGTGCGGGCGTCTTACGACGCCTCGCTAAGCCCTTCCTGCATGATTTCGTCCACACTTTTCGCCAGCAGGGCAGCCCCTTTCTTCAGGTCTTCCTCACTGGTCGTCAGCGGCATCAGGCACTTGATGACTTCATCGTTCGGACCACTGGTCTCGATGATCAGGCCGTGCTCGAAGGCACGTTTGGTAATCGGGCCTGTGATATCCGCGTGGGTTGCTTCAATGCCACGCATCAAACCGCGCCCCTTCATTTTGAACTGACCGGGGTACTTGTCGCAAATCGCCTGCAGCGCATCGCCCAGTACCTTGGTCTTGGCCTTTACCTCGTTGGCAAAGGCGTCGTCTTTCCAGTAGGTCTCAACAGCGGTGCGTGCGGTAATGAACGCCATGTTGTTACCGCGGAAGGTGCCGTTGTGCTCGCCCGGATCCCAAACGTCCAGTTCCGGCTTGAACAGCACCAGCGCCATCGGCAGACCGTAACCACTGAGAGACTTGGACACGGTTACGATGTCCGGCTTGATACCAGCAAACTCAAAGCTGAAGAATTCGCCGGTGCGGCCATTACCGGCCTGGATATCGTCCAGGATCAGCAGAATATCGTGCTTCTTGCACAGCTCCGACAGACCTTTCAGCCATTCCGCGCGACAGGCGTTCAGACCGCCTTCGCCCTGAACCGCTTCGACGATTACCGCCGCTGGCAGTTCAAAACCGGAGGAGCCGTCGCTCAGCAGTTTATCCATGATCGCCAGGGTATCGACATCGTCGCCCAGGTAGCCGTCGTAGAACATGAAATCGACATTGCCCAGGGGAGTGCCAACACCGCCGCGGTGATGCTTGTTACCCGTAGTGGCAACCGCCCCCATGGTCACGCCGTGGAAACCATTGGTAAAGGAGATAATGCCGCTGCGGCCTTTTACCTTACGGGCCAGTTTCAGGGCTGCTTCCACACAGTTGGTGCCGGTGGGGCCGGTGAATTGCATTTTATAGTCCAGGCCACGGGGATCCAGGATGTGCTTCTTGTAGGATTCCATGAAGTCGTGCTTGGCCGTGGTAAACATGTCCAGGCCCTGGCTTACGCCGTCGGCTTCAATATATTCGATCAGTGCTTTTTTCAGGATGTCGTTGTTGTGGCCGTAGTTCAGGGACCCGGCGCCAGCGAGAAAATCCAGGTATTCCTTGCCATCTTCGGTGTACAGGTGCGCGTTCTTGGCGCGGTTGAAGATCACCGGAAACGCACGGCTATATACACGTACTTCGGATTCGGTCGACTTGAAAATTTCCATCGTCTTGCCTCTTAGCATGTCAGGTTCGAGGTAGATGCGCGGTGGCTTATCAAAAAATGCGGATACGGTCGCGATAGGCCTACCGTGCGTTGATTAAAGCCTTGTGACAGACCTACCTCAGTGGTCCGCCGGCTAATTCAAATCACAGCTTTACAGTCGTTCACAGCCCCGCAATTACATGACAGGGCCGATCCTGGACCGCGGCTCTCAGACTGGCTTCGTGAAAGGCCCGATGCGCAGCAGAAACTCGGAATCATGCTGCCCGCCGAAATGGGTCTCTTTCTCGAAATGCTCGTGGTAGGTGAGCTCGGCTCCCATATCACGGGCGAATGAACGGAACAGCGCCCATGAGGCCTCGTTGTCTTCGGTGATGGTCGTCTCCATATGGGTGACGTTCTTGCATGCATCACGGCCAACGATTTCTTTCAGCATCCGCTTGGCCAGGCCCTGTCCACGACCTTTTTCGTGAACCGCCACCTGCCAGACAAACACGGTATCGGGCTGTTGGGGAGGGATGTATCCGGAGATAAAGCCGACCAGATCGCCTTCCTTCTCCGCCGCCACGCCGGTTTCGGCAAAGTGGCTACACTGCAACAGGTTGCAGTAAATCGAGTTGGGGTCCAGCGGCGGGCACTCTGCCACCAGCTGGTGGAGCCTGAAGCCATCATCCTTCACGGGTGTGCGAAGCGTGATGGCGGTGGTATTCGATCCTTCTGATGTCATAGCGTGATCAGTTCGTGGCAAAAAGTTAGTGTTGAATTATATAGACCACAAAATATATTTCAAGTACAGCTCAAAACCCGCCTACGGCAAGGCCCCAGCTCACTCTTTCAGAATAGACCGGATTGAAGCATTCGCCAGTGACAAAATGGTTAAATTAGTGAAGGGAAAATCACATCGTCTGCACTCAGTGAGGTGCCAGTCAGAATCCGGTTCCGATAGGACACAGCGGCGGGCGAGCCGGCCGGCCATAACCGGTCAAACTCCGACAGCCAGACCTCCAGGGGGAAGGATACCGGCAGCAGAGAAACATGCAGACCCTGGCGCTCAATTCCGGCAACAGGCTCAATGACAGGGCTGGAGAGGCCAATGCGGGTAATCAGTCCGCGCGGATCCGATTGCAGGTTACCCATGCCCGCAGATCCGTTGTTCACCACTACCCGACTCTGCTCACCCACCAGCCCCGACCAGAGTACCGGCAGGCAGGTATGGGTGGAGGCAATCACATCGGCCCCCGAGGCCAGGAACCATTCCGAGAGCTTGCCATCGTTACCCTCGCCAAAGGCTTCGTAAGCCAGCCCCCATCCGGCCAGGGACTCTGGATCACCATGCACCACCAAAACCTTTAGGCCTCCAAAGATCAGGCATCGATACCTTGGCAGCAAGGACAACCGCCGCTGGATATCCGGATGTTCCCCGGCAATGCCCTGAAGCCGTTCCATGATCCGGTTCGACCGCTCCACCACGCCCTGATCAACAAAATCCGGATAGGCGCAGCCACAGCCAGCGCCGGCACTGGGATTCGCCAGCTCATAGTCCACATTGCCCAGACTGACCGTGTGATCCAGCACCCGGTTATTAATGGTCCGGAACAGGCTGTCGCTGGCGTTAAACCAGTTGAAGTCGCCATTGAACACCAGCTTCACCCGATGCCCCTGCCGCTCTTCCGCCAATGCCATCTGCTCGATTTCATCGAGGGCCCAGGGATTCCCGTAAAGCCCTCCAACGATATACAGCACGTCCTCAGAGACCGTTCGGGGATCCTGGCAAAGCGATTCGGCAGAGTACCGGTACGCCAACGGACAGCTGCGGCCTTCGCTCATCGGCTCAGGCCTCCCCCGCCGCCAGTGACCGCCCGGCAAGACGACGAAGCAATAAAGGCGTAAAGAAGCCTGCCGTGCAGATCAGGAAGCCGTAGGCGTTCACGCCCAGCAACATGGCGTACTTGCCATCGCCAATGGCCCAGCTTGCCGGAATCAGCCCAACCGCAAGCAACACCCCGAGACCCAAACCGGTCCAGAAACTCAGATGAAAACTCCAGGGCGACCACTTGGTGAAACCGTAGAACAGGAACACCGGCGCCAGCCCCATCACCATGGTGCCGGAAATAGTAGTGGCCTTGAGGATATCGGTACCGGCAAACATCGGCAGGTTGCCCAGGAAGGCAAAGATCACCATCACAACCGCACCCACCCGCATGCTCGGCAGCTTGTCAGACGCCCGCCGGGCGAGCCGGGGCAGGTCCACCGCCAGCGACTTGGCCAGGGAAGTAAAGGTGGAATCGAGGGTGGAACCGGCCGAGGTCATCATCACCACGCTCATAAAGAACAACGCTGCCAGCCCCAGGGATTGCCCCACCGCCGCCGGCGCATTGCCCATGGCCTCGATACCGTTAAGCCGGGCGTGGACACCCACCAGACTGAAGATAAACACTGCCACAAAGCCCAGCAGTCCGGCGACCACAAAGCTTTTGAGCATGGTCTTTTCCTTGTTCACAAAGCCCCGGTCGGTCAGTACCGGATCGTGGAACGGATAGCTGAACAGCTGCAGCAAAGCCACCAGCAAGAGATCAAAGCCGGCATTGAGCCGAAACTCACCATTGGTCAGCAGGGCGCTGGTATCGTTGGCGGGAATGATCAGGAACAACACCGCCCCCACAAAGAACACAAACACGAACGCCTGAATCACATCGGTGAAAATCGACGACCGCAGCCCGCCCTTCAGGCTGTAGGCCAGGGTAAACACCGTGAACAGCATCGCCGCCGCGTAATACTCCCACTCACCGGGCAGCCCGAAATAACCGCCAACCACCGCGGTGTTACTCCAGACCTCGTTATAAAGCCGAATCAGAATCGCCGCCGCAAACGCCAGACTCGCCAGCCGACCAAACCGGGAGGTCAGAAAATCCTGCAAACTCCGCGCCCCGGTCTGCGTCCGGATCAGGTAAATCACATACCCCGCCACCGGAATCGACAGCCAGTAACTGGCATAAGCCAGACCGCCCACCACACCATAAGCCGCACCCAGGTTCGCCGCATTGGTCACCGACTTGGCAAAGATCCAGCTGATAAAAATACTCGCCGTCAGAGACCACTGGCCCACAGGGTTGCCCTGGTCATCGGCGCCTTTATAAAACGAATTCGCGTTCTTGCTCTTCGGCGACAGCCAGTACATCACCACGCCGTAGACCAGCAGGAATCCCCAGAACAGGGAGGCCTCTGTGAAGTTCATGTTTTCGTTCCTTTGTTCTCTGGTTCCGGGACTTATTCCGGAGTTTCTGGTTTGGGTGCCTTCCGGGGCAGGCCGGTAAGAGGTTCAAAAAAACGCCCGTGAACCCATCCATGGGGGGCTTGGTCGCGCCGTCCATGGCGCTCCACATTTTTTGAACCTCTTACCGGCCTGCCCCTCGTTCAACCTCAGTTCTGGTATCCCCGACAACGGACTTGGTCGTCAAACCATTCGGGCGGGTGGTTTAATCTCTTTTCCTTTCTTGCATTTCCTTCCCACTCAGCAACCGAATAGCAAAGTCTTATCCGCGGTCTGGGGGGTGACGTTATTTTCCCGCCAGGAAAAAGATGTCTGAGCGCAGCGAGTTGTTTTTCCCAAGGGAAAATAACGTCACCCCCCAGGCCGCCAATGACCAGCCAGCAGTCCTGCAGGAAACAAACGCCAGACCTAAACAGGAGCCGAACAACTAGCCCCAAAGCGGTAACAGGAAAAACACCGGTGATGCCGCAACATAATCCGCTCATCCATGCTCTCGGCCAGTGAGCCCCCGAGGTCATACTGCGGATCATCATCCACCAGCGTGCAGGCATACACCCGAACCTGTTCGCCCTTCTTCACCAGCATCCGCGTATAGGTGCACATAAAGTGGGAGCGAGCCTCTTTAGTCGGATACTTCTCCATACAGGTCTCGGTAATCTCCGGGCTGCCGTCTTCAGAACCTGGCGTACCCAGGTCCGGAAATGCGGTGAATGCCAAGTTCTCTGGAATGCCCCACTCCCTGAAGATGTCACGGAACGCGGCTTCGACATCTGCCGGAATTTCCTCCGGATCGGTCTGGCGGGCAATGGACACCTTGAAACCCTGTTCGATCAGCCAGTGGATGCCCTCCAGTGCCTGGTCGAAGCTGCCGTCACCGCGATCCTTGTCATGCCGGGCGCGATCGGGGAAATCCAGGCTCACCCGGAAGTGGATCGGGTAGGGGTTATCCAGCAATGGCTGCACCTGATGCCGGCGTTTCAGCAGAGGCTCGGTGGCATTGGTGAGTACGAAACAGGGCCGGTGCTGGCTGGCGTAATCCAGGATGTTGACGAAGTCGCGGATCACAAAGGGCTCGCCGCCGGTGAAGGAGAACTGCTCCACACCCATGTCGATGGCTTCGTGGATAAACGGCTTCACGTCACTGAGCTTCATGCCCGGAATCCGGCCATCACCGGGATGGGAACCTTCCAGGCAGAAGGGGCAGGCCAGGTTGCAGGCAGTGCCGGTGTGGATCCACAGCTCTTTCAGCTTGTCCGCATCGATATAACCCCGGGGGTCACCGTTGCGGGTGTGGGTCCAGCTGTCGCGGGCCCGGGGTTCCAGGACTTCCACGGCCGGAATACGTGTACTGCGGGCCGGTCTGGTTTCAGTCAGGGGCATGGATGCTCCTCGGTTGGTCAAAACTTGGAGCCACAGACAGGGGCGAGGCTGTTTTGTTACAGCCATCGCCCGATTTTTTTCAGCCTGTGGTCACTTCTTTCTGTTTTAGCGGCTGGTTTGCACCCTTGCCACGGCGCCATCCATGGAGCTTCTCCAGCAGCTTCAGGATACCTTCGGGCGCATGGGCCCGTTTCCATTCACCGGCGGCGTACTTGGCTGACTCGTTCCAGGTTGGGTACGGATGAATGGTGCCCAGGATCTTGTTCAGGCCCAGGCCATGCTTCATGGCTAGGGTGAACTCGGCCAGGATTTCCCCGGCGTGACTGCCAACAACAACAGCGCCCAGAATCTTGTCCTTGCCCCGCGGGGTCAGCACCTTGATAAAGCCATGATCCTCACTCTCGGCAATCGCCCGGTCCAGGTCATCCAGCCCATAACGGGTGACCTCATAGGCCACGCCCTGGGCCTTGGCTTCGGCTTCACTGAGCCCCACCCGCGCCACTTCCGGGGAGGTAAAGGTCACCCACGGCATCACCCGGTAGTCCACCCTGAATCGCTTGAACTGGCCGAACAGGCCGTTTACCGCTGCGTACCAGGCCTGATGCGCCGCCGCGTGGGTGAACTGGTAGGGGCCCGCCACATCACCGCAGGCAAATACGTTCGGATAACGCAGGCTCATATCCTCTTCCACCGGCACGGTTCCGTTCGGCAGGGTATCCACGCCAATCCGGTCCAGGTTCAGGCCGGCGGTATTAGCCCGGCGACCGACAGCAACCACCACTTCGTCAAAAGGAATGCGCACCCGCTCACCTTCGTGCTCACAGTAGGCAACCTTCTCTCCCTCTTCCATACGGAACTCGGCGGCGGAATGTTTCAGCCGGACATCCACACCGTCTGCCTGGAACTGTTTCAGAATCAGTTCGGAGACATCCTCATCTTCCTTGGCGAGCAGGCGCTCGCCCATCTCAACCTGGGTCACCTTGCTGCCCAGCCGTGCGAAAGCATGGGCCAATTCCGAACCGATCGGGCCACCGCCCAGCACCAGCAGACGTTCCGGCTGCTCTTGCAATTCCCACAGGTTGTCGGAAGTCAGCGGCTGCATGTCTTTCAGGCCGGGAATCGGGGGTACCGCAGGCTTGCCGCCGGTGGCAACAACGATGCTGCGGGCGGTCAGGCGTTCGATGCGGCCATCATTGTGCCGGACCTCCAGCTCCCAAGGCGAGACGAAGCTGGCTTCGCCGGCAATGCAGTCCACACCCAACTTGCGGTAACGCTCCGGGGAATCGTGGGGCTCCACTTTCGCGATAACATCCTTGACCCGGTTCATGATGGTCTTGAAGGAGCCTTTAACGGGCACTGATTCCAGGCCGTACCGGTTGGCATGACGCATAGTATCGGCCGCCTTGGCGCTGCGAATCAGGGCCTTGGAGGGCACGCAGCCGGTATTCAGGCAGTCGCCACCCATCTTGTGCTTTTCAATCAGCGCCACTTTGGCCTTTACTGCTGCGGCAATGTAGGCGGAAACCAGGCCAGCAGAGCCACCGCCGATGACCAGCAGGTTGTAATCAAAATGCTCGGGCTTCTGCCAGCCGGCGTAAACTTTCCGGCGGCGAATAAAGCCCACCACAAACTTGGCAATCAACGGGAACAGACCCAGCAGGGCAAAGGAGAGCAGCAGATCGGCGGAGACGATGTCGCCGGTAGACTGAATCTGGCCCAGCTGGGTACCGGCGTTCACATAAACAAAGGTGCCGGGCAGCATGGCAATCCAGCTCACCAGAGCGTAGGTGCGAAGCTTCATGGCCGTCAGGCCCATGGCCAGGTTGATCAGGAAGAAGGGGAACACCGGCACCAGGCGCAGGGTTGCCAGGTAGAAAGCACCGTCTTTTTCAATGCCCCGGTCCATTTTGGCCACCGTCTCCCTGTAGCGCCGGCGCAGAGTATCCCGCATCAGGAAGCGGGCCACGAGAAATGCCAGGGATGCGCCGACGGTTGAGGCAATGGAAACCGCTGCCAGACCATAAAGATTGCCGAAAAAGGCACCACCGGCCAGGGTCATTATGGCAGCGCCTGGCAGTGAAAGCGCTGTCACCACGACATAGATCGCGGCGTATCCGCCCACCGCCAGAACCAGGTTCTGGTCAATCCACTGTCCGATAGACGCTTGATGGGTCTGCAGGTTTTCCAGGGTAAGAAGTTTATGGCCGTCGAAACCGAGGAATACCCCCACGATGGCGGCGATAATCAGAATGAGTAGAAGCTTGTTGCGATTCATATCCATGCCTGTAAGTAGTGTATAAACCAATACGCTGTTATAGCCAAGACACGATCACCGGCTGGATGTTACACCGCTCCTGAACTAAAATTCTTGAACAATTGCTACAGAATACCGGAACTTTTATTGAATCCGAAACACTATACAGAGACAGCCCAGCCAATCGAGACTGACAAGGGACGGAAACCCCATGAACACCGCGGTGCAACCGGAATCTGAAGCGTCACTGATCGAAGACCTCAAACGGGGAGATTCAACCGCCTATCGGAGGGCGGTACGCGAGTACTCACCCGGCATGTTGGCCGTTGCCCGATTTTACCTGGACCACTCTAGCGCTGAAGAAATAGTCCAGGATTGCTGGGTAACGGTTATTGATGCTGTCCAGAAATTTGAGGGCCGATCCGGCCTGAAAACCTGGCTGCACCGCATCGTCGCCAATCGCTGCAAGAACCGGCTTCGTACTGCCAATCGGGAAGTTGCAACGGACTTCTCCGAGACTCTGGAGCCTGAACTGGCTAACCGCTTCAATTCTACAGGACGCTGGGATCTGCCACCCAAGCTGCAATTCCATGAGTCCGCAGACACCCTGATGGAAAATGGCGCCCTCAGCGATTGCCTGGACAAACACCTCTCTGCGCTGCCGGAAACCCAGCGTTCTGCCCTGATGCTTTACGAAGCTCACCAGCATAAATCCGATGACGTCTGTAACATTCTGGATGTCAGTGCCTCTAACCTTCGTGTACTTTTACACCGTGCGAGGCAAAAGATCTTTCTCATGGTGGAGACCTTCCAGGAGACGGGCGAATGTTAATGTGCAGGGACCTGGCCGAAATTGCCAGTGACTACATCGATGGTGAACTTAACGGCCGGCAGAACCTGTCAGTGAAAATGCACCTGATGATGTGCAAGGACTGCCGGACGTTTATCGGCAACCTGCGTGCCAGCAGTAACCTGCTGAGCGCCCACTCCTCGGGAAGGGCCGACGAAGAATTCCTGCGCCGGATTGACGAGCGGGTGGCTGAAGCCCTTGAAGACAGGAAATCCGGGAATGGCAATAATGAATGATCACTCAAATTTCGTTCTAAAGTGCCATTTGCCCAACGTTGCCGAAGCGTTTCAATAATAGAGCCTTATCAACAATTCCCAACGGCAGAGGCCTGAAATGATAAAAGTTAGCGTTCTGTACCCGAAAACCCCAGATAGCACCTTCGATATTGACTACTACCGAGGCACCCACATGGCACTGGTTCGGGACAGGCTGGGTAGTGCCTGCAAACGAACCGCCATTGAATCCGGCATCGCCGGTGGTGCACCGGGCGAGGAACCTACCTACATCGCCATGGGGCACCTCTACTTTGATTCCGTCGACCAGTTTCAGACCGCTTTCGGCCCCCACGCCAAGGAAATACTGGGCGATATCCCCAATTTCACCAATGTGCAGCCCACGGTCCAGATCAGCGAAGTGATCGAATAAATCCGTTCCGATAAAGGCTTGGCAAGGTCAGTGAGGCAGGCATCAGTCTGCCTCGAATACATCGGTATCCGGATGAAAGGTATACCAGGCAAACCAGAACGCCCGGGTCGCCGGAAGAAGCTTGCCTGATTCGTCGCGCAATTCCGCCGATGGTACTTCCGGGTCATAATGCAGCTGCACAGCCTTACCACCAATACGGTCTTCAAGTACGGCACCGTGGTCAGCCAGCTCCGGAAACGGCCAGGCCTTGCTTTCACCATTGTGTGACCAGCCCAACACCCAGGTTTTTGGATGATATTTCCGGCTGGTATGGGTGACCGGAAAATAGAGTCGCTCGGAGTGGTCGTAATCGCCATAGGGCGACATTCGATAATTGCGGCGGTGGCCGGTATCGGCGGAAAGCACTTTTCCGCTTCCTTCAACGCGCTCCCGCCAACGGTGCCAGAGTTCATGGCGAATGGCGACAGGTTCCAGTTCCGTTCCGGCCAAGGGCCCCGAAACCGCCCGCCCCTCAATCTGCGACCAGAGGGATTCGGTCTGATGGTCGTACATCAGTAGATCACTGTTATACAGCAGTCCCGAAACGCCAAAGGTGAGAGAACGCCCGTCTACCCTCGGGTCAAAGGCCATTCCGGTGCCGCACAACGGGCAGAAGGTGATCAGCAGCGGCGAGCCTCCAAGATCATGATTCACTATCTCATGCCAATTCAGGATACCAATGGGGTAGGCAAAACTGACCGCCCCTTGATCATAGGTCAGCATCAGGTCATCGGAACGCCAGAGTTCTGCGTCCGCCGGGTCCTGGAAAACGGGGTCATTTATAGATGGGATCCCGTCCCGGGGCGGCCCTCCACGAAGAATCTCTTCCACCGGCACCAGGGCGTTATCAAGCTCAAACCCATTCTTTTTTTGACTGAAAACTGGCTGGGCAAACAACAGCAAGGCCATTGCCAGAATCAAAGGGTTGTTGAATCTATTCATGGCTCCTCCCGGAGATGCCCAGCTCCCTGAGTCGCTGCTCAATTCTTGGTACGGAAAACCCGTGCAATCGCTCGCCACCAATCAGAAAAAACGGTGTCCCCCTGCCGCCGAGTCGTTCAAATGTGTCCCGCGCAGCCCGGGAGGCCGTTATATCGAATTCCAGGTAGGAGATCTGGTTATCGTGGAAATAATACTTTGCCGCTTCACAACCCGGGCAGAATGGCTGCGAGAAGAGAACGACACGGGAATCTGGTGACCCCATGCTCTTTTCAATGACCTCACCGGCCAACAACGCACTGTTCCAGCTCAATAAAACGGCCATTGCGGCGGTTACTGCAAACGCCCTTCCGATTGGCATTTTCATGCTCACCTCCCAGGCAGGAGACAGGACCCTGCTTGCTGTTAGGAGGGAGACACTGCACCAGCCGTTTTGTTACACCGAATCCGATTGCACCTGGGTTTTCCGGGCCTCTTCGTGAACCGTCTGCTCAGCGTCTTCCGCCTCCCGGAGCAGGGTCAGGTCCTTACTCACACTGGTGTAGGTTGATACCAGGTAGGGCACGCAGTACGTCAGCAAAACTTTCAGCCAATCAATGGAAACGGCGCCGGTGACCGCTTCCCATTGATTGATGAACACCAAAAGCGTACCAACAACGGCCGCCAGTTTTGCGGCACGTCGTGGAGTGCCGTGGCCTACCGCTAGCTCGCAGGCCTCCTTGCACCTGCGGGCAGGGGTACGCAGAATCTGGAGAAATGACATCAAAACCTCAGGAACAGCATATCGTTATCTGAAAAATCCCTGAATAACTCGTTCGATTTGCGGAACTTTGAGGTCATCAGGGCGGACAATAAGAATATCAGCTTTCTGGCCTTCCGATGGAAAGCCGATTTTCTTACCGGGAAAGACCGCCTCGAGTTCTTTCCCCAGAGACTTGATGGCCATGTCCGGCTTTAACAATGTAGCCACCACCAGCGGCACGCCTGCCCAGGTTTGCTTAACCATCTGGAGAACATCCGCGAAACTGCCTGCCTCCGAGGTCACACTGCTGGAAACAATCACACCCGCAGGCTTCGCGGAGCTGCTGCCGGTGACGGGCGTAAAGCCGAGCTTGGTAAGCAGCTCGGTCATCGGTTTACGAATGAAAGGATGAGGACGGGCGAGAACAACTTCTCTGGACATAGCAGACTCCTGACTTGCTTTTTCAAACGAGTTACAACGTCAAGACACCACCCTCTGCCCTTTGTTACACAGCACCACTGATATTTCCGGAACTTCCTCCGAGGCATACTGTCCGTGGAGCGATCATTCAAAAACCACAGAAGGAGAAAAGAATGCCCAAACAGTTACCTCTCGCCCTGTTGCTGCTGCGTCTCGGTGTTTTTACCGTCTTCCTGTTCTGGACCCTGGACAAGCTTATACAGCCAGATCATGCCGCCAAAGTGTTCGGTGCGTTCTACGGCCTTGGAGGGCTCAGTGAGACCGCCTTTTACATCATGGGAGCAGCCCAACTCGCGCTTATCCTCGCGTTTGTGGCAGGGGTAATGAAAACCTGGACCTATGGCGCCATTTTTGTATTCCACGGCGTTTCTACCCTGTCGGCATTCGGCAAATACCTCCAGCCTTTTGATAATCTCCTGTTCTTTGCGGCCTGGCCAATGCTTGCAGCCTGCGCTGCCCTGTTCCTTTTGCGGGACTACGATACCCTGACACTCTCCCGCCAACCGGTTCCCGCGACCGCCTGATCCATCAGGGAAAGGCTGTAACATTCTTCCCGGTTGCCTGTCTTTGTTATCAACAAAAACAGACTTGCAATCGGGGTTAACCATGCTGCTGAACTGGCTGTCGAGGCGACTGGCCGCCTACCTTTCCAAACAGATCAAATGTCACTCTGTCCGAACCTCCGCATGGGCAGCCATTCAGGCGTCGATCAAACCCGGGGACGTGCTTCTGGTGGAGGGAAATACGAGAATAAGTACCGCCATCAAGTATCTGACCCAGTCCACCTGGTCCCATGCGGCCCTGTATCTGGGACCGGAAGCGAGTCTGGGTGTTGCTGAAGACGGCGAAGAACATGTTCTGGTCGAGGCGGATCTTGAGGAAGGTATACGCTCTTTGCCGCTGTCTTTTTACCGGCACTTTCACACCCGGATCTGCCGGCCCGTGGGGCTCAGTGAGCAGGATATCGGCAAGCTGATCGACTACTCGAAAAGCCGGCTCGGGCACCAGTATGATCTGAAAAACGTCTGGGACCTGGCACGCTATCTTTGCCCCACACCCCCGGTACCCACACGTTACCGTCGTTCCATGCTGGCCCTTGGCAGCAGCGACCCTACCCGGGCCATCTGTTCCACATTTATTGCCCAGGGCTTCCAGTCGATCCGGTATCCGATACTGCCGGAGCGCCTGGCTGACTCTGACGATGACGCGGATTCGGATGCCCAACGGCGGGAGTACTTCCGGATTCGGCATCACTCCCTGTTTGCCCCTCGGGACTTTGATGCATCACCCTATTTCGACGTGATCAAACCCACTCTGGAGCAGGGATTCGATTACCGACAATTCCAATGGGCGGAATGATCCGGCAGCTCAGCTATCATCCGCATCCGCCGTGCCTTGGAATCCCTGCAGCCCGGGCTTACCCAGCAGATACCCCTGCAGCTCATCGCAACCCGCCAACGCCAGCCAACTTGCCTGGGCTTCGGTTTCAACACCCTCGGCAATTACCTCGCAGCCCATGGCATGGGCCATGGTGATTATGGTCCTGCACAGGGCCTGGTCCTGCTCGTTATCCGGAAGGCCAGTCACAAAGGTACGGTCAATCTTGATACGGGAGACAGGCAGTGCCTTGAGATAAGCCAGTGAGGAATAGCCGGTGCCAAAATCGTCGACCGCAAGGGTCAGGTCCAGCTCACGAAAGCGATTGAGGGTTGCCATTGCCAGTTCGATATCCTGCATCAAGGCGGTTTCGGTAATTTCCAGTTCCAACTGACGGGCCGAAACGCCTTGATCCCGAAGTGAAACCGCAATGCGGTCGGCAAAACCCGGATCGTGAAGTTGCAGGGCAGAGACATTCACCGCCATGCGTCCTGTAAACCCCTGTTCCGACCATCCCTTTAACGTAGCAACTGCCTGCTCCAGAACCCAGTCACCGATTTTCACGATCAACCCTGTTTCCTCCGCCAACGGAATGAACTCGGCAGGCGAAACCGGGCCGAGGGTGGGATGATGCCAGCGAAGAAGCGCTTCATAACCAGTGTTCCGCCTGAGACGATCGCACTGCGGCTGGAAATACAGCTGCAACTGCCGGTTCTCGATGGCCGTTTTGAGACTTTGAATCAATTCCTGCCGGTGGAGGACCTGATCTCCGAATTCCGTGGCAAAAAACTGCACCCTCTGGCTCGGGGACTTCTTCGCCCGATGCATGGCAATTTCAGCGTGACTGAGCAGGGTTTTGGCATCCTGTCCATCCAGTCCGGAGACGGCAACGCCGGCACTGACCTCACACTCAAATGTTTTACGACCAACCTGGACCGGCCGCTGACAGGCTTCGATAACGGCAGAAATCCCGACCTCAATGTCCGTTGAAGCTCGCCCCCGATCACCGACCAGCAACCCGAACACATCGCCTCCAAGACGGGCAACCCGGCCATGATTGGCACTGAAGCCTGCGATACGGCGGGCAATTTCCTGCAACACCCTGTCGCCAGCCTCGTGGCCTGCCAGACCATTCAGCGTCTGGAAATCGTTGAGACCGAGCACCAGAACGGCCTCTTCCCCTCCGCCATGGTCTGGATCGCTGAAATGGCGGTCCAACTGCTCTTCGAACAGGCTTCGATTGGCAAGGCCGGTAAGTTGATCATAGAGGGTCCGGATCTCCAGTTCCTGCTCGGTTCTGCGCAGGGTGCGGGTTCGTTCCGCAAGCAATTGGTCGAGTTCCCGGTTAAGCAGTTTCAGACGTGACAGGTAAGCCGCGTTCTGTTTCAGCATGCTGTTGAACACTCCCTCCACTTCACCGAACTCATCGCAGCGGCCGGCGGGCGTCAGGTATTTCAGGGGATGTTCGGCGTCCTCGCCAGCGCGGGATATGCGATCGCGGAGTTTGAGGAGCGGGGACAGCATCATACGATCGACCACGAACATGGTCACGGCGGTCACAAAAACGGCAATCAGCAGCGACAGACCCAGTATCCGGAACACAAAGGCAACCAGCTCCGATGGCACGTCACTGACATCCACCCGGGCCAGGACCCCGTAATCCGAGAGAACCGGGTCAGCGGCCCAGGAGAGATCGATCATTCCCTGCGGTGTCCTGGGCGCAGAACGAAGCAAGCCATTGGCGGGGTGTGGCGTTGTGATGGTTTCACCCGCCCGATACTCGGTTCCGGCTCTGCTCATGGAGACACCAACCAACGGACTGCTGGTGATCAACGCCTCCAGCGCAGCCCCGGTTATATCCCGGCCCCGGGAGTGATTGATGAAAGTGATGATTGCCTGGCTGGCTATATCAACCCGGTCGTTCAGGAGGTCTTCCTCGTAATTGCGGTACGACGGAATAAGGATGGCGACCTCAATGGCAAGAATGGCCGTAAAGGCCGCCAGGGTGAGATTGCGGCACAACCGGCAATCCATGAGTTGTCTGACCCACTCCCTGAAAGAACGCCTGGCAAGGGATTGATCCTCGCTGCCAAGCTCCCCGTTGGCCATGTCGAACTCTGGTTCCACCACCGATTTCATACTACCTCGCCGTTTGTAAGAGCTTTTCAGAGAGACACGCCAGGCAAAGGTAAATTACAAAAAAGGGTGGGGTTTTACCCCCACCCAAGTCCGACAGCAGACTCACTGATGCAAAGCGATGCTATTGCTTGTCGATAAACTTTTCCTGTTCCACCCGGGAATACTCCGTTAGCGCCGCCAGCTCCTCGGAGCCCCATTCAAGCGGCTCGGCAGCCATCGGTGCCACCATGCAGATCTGAACCATTTCATCCAGGTGCACCATATCCATGCCGAAGTCACGCTGCCCCATGGCCACGACATGAGGGTATTCATTCTTGAACGTGGCGTTGTAGCCAGCGCCATTGGCATGACAGGTGGCGCAGGAAAGGCCGTTGGAAGAAAGGCTGGTGTCGTTGAAAAGCTTTTCGCCCTGGGCCCGCAGATCAGCCACATTGCCCTGATAGGGCGTATAGCCCTCGGGACGGCGAACCGCGTTTTTCAGCTTGGCAGACACACCTTCGCCTTCCGCCTCACCTTCAGCTTCGCCCTCGGCTTTTCCTTCAGCTTCGCCTTCACCTTCTGCGCGGCCCTCGGCTTCACCTTCGGCGCGACCTTCAGCTTCTCCTTCACCCTTGGCGGCACCTTCCGCCTCGCCTTTGGCTTCGCCTTCAGCCTGGGCGGCTTCAGCCGAGGGGATCAACCCAAGCCCGGGCCCGCTGCTCGCATTGAAGCCGGCGACGGCTACCACGGTCATCATGGGAACCGATACCATGAGATTTCGGGACAGTTTTTTTAGTAGTTCCTTTCGGTTTTTGTCTGTGGACATATCTGCAACCTCCGGTCGTATTTTTCCTTGTTCAGGGTGCGGGCCTTTTATCCAGGCCTTTGAAGCACGGACACCCCGGCCGCGCAATTGTTACTGCCCGGGAAACCGGGCCAGTATCTGAAAGTGACATCGGTCTCTGTTACCCGGATATGACTCATGCTTACCGTGGCGCGACCTTTTCGCTTCATGGCTATGGCCACGCTCTCAGGCCAGCCATGCTTGTTCCGATGCAGGTCCAGGAGACGCCCAACGGCCTGGCCTGGCTCACAGCGATTAAGCGCCTGGCGAACCAGATATCGGCGAAGAGCGGGAACAAAACGCGGCATGAGAGACGAAGAACTGATGGTCGTCTCCGACTCATCCCGGGTTTCCTTGAGCATTTCGCCGGTCCACTCCCACTTGAAAGGACCAGAGGGCTCCCCGTTGAATGCCAGGAGAATAAACGGTGGATACTGGAATAAGGTCTCGCCCCATAGGAATGCCCGGACTTCAGCAACGGTGCGCGCCGAGCTGAGGCGCCTGACCAGTAACCCACGACTCGTAGACTGGCCAGCGGGTACAAGTGATGGGTAACGATAGTTATTCAAAAGGGCGAGAATGATGCCGTAGCTGTTACCGGCAATCCAGGTCCCACCACCCAACGGATCTTTGGGCATCACCGTGCTGCCCCCCCCATCGCGCAACTCAACAACCGGTGGCTCCGCTTCAGGGCGCTGCAACGACTCGTCCCTATTAAAAAACAGGTCAAGCCCTGCCGGTGAGTACTGCCAGCTCAGGGTACACATAAGATCAGGCGCTTTCGGCCATACCCCGGGCCTGCCTTTGCAGGTACCGCAGGGTCGAGGGGTGAACCCCGAACTCGGCGCCGACTTCCACGCCCGCCTGCTCGGCCAGCATGCCGATAATCGCCATGTGATGAATGGTATGGCTGGCCAGGAACACCAGTTCGCGATCCACGCTGGTTGTGACTACCTGCCCCTGTTCGTCGCTGGTGTGCAACATGGCAAGCTCGTTGGCGTGATTCCCGCTGAACCGACTCCGCAACGTCCGCAGAATCTCTGACAATCGATTGGCACCAGCCCGTCGATCAGTTTCCAGTGACAGATCACGGTTCCGGTTTTCGTAGTCGAGCAGCGCTCCCGGTGACGTTGTTGCCGACAGCAGGGCACTGTAGTGGTCAATAATGTGCCGAACATGCTTGCCAATCACATGCTGCTTACGCTGACCGAAACTTCGCCGGTAGAGATTCCCTGGCAAGGTTTCCAGCATTTCAACGAGCTGCCCGATTGCATGGGCGTTCTCTTCAACAATGTCGTTAACGGTGTCGTCTCGCTCAGAGCCTGATTGAGTCATGGTATTCGTCCGCTTCTTGTTAGTCCCTGGTTCGATTGCCTTTGAAACTTAGGCAGTGAGAGCGACCGCGTGGACACAAGTCTTGCTCGTGCCCACCCGATCAACGGTTCAGGCTTCGGCCTCTCCTTCGGCTTCACCTTCCGCTTCGCCTTCACCTTCTCCCTCGGCTTCACCTTCTCCCTCGGCCTTGCCTTCTGCTTCGCCTTCAGCCTTGCCTTTTGCTTCCCCTTCGGCTTCCGCCTCTCCGGCAGCTAGCATCAGGTAGCCCGGCTCAGCCGTGGCGTCGGCGGCCGATACGTTGAACGCCGAGGCACCCATAACAACCGCAAACACGGGGCCGGTATAGGCCATGCCCCGGGCAAGCTTGCCTAGAAATCTCTGTTTCTGTGTTTCTCTGGACATGATGTGTCCCCCTTGATTTAACGTAACAACTGCCAGGCTTACACCCGGCCTCTCCATACCCGGAGCCGAAGCGCTTTGCGCTCAACGGCCCCCGGATGCCTTTTGCGGTGCCTTCTCGAAACACCGCCCGGACAGTGCCGCCGCAGCGGCCTCCAGATTGTTCATATCCACCAGATAGCGCTCACGACCTTCCAGCCAATCCGCCAGCCTGGCGAAGCCATCGGTGTCCAGCGGTCGCCCGTCTTCACCGCAGCAGCTGGAAATGAGATGTCTGAGGCTTTCGTTCACGGGCAGGGGCTGTACACCGCCATCTCCCAGTGACTCGTCACTCGGCACGAGCACGGCGTTTACGCGGCCGGCAAAGCCTGCAATGCCTGCTTTCGATGGCGTGAACACATCATCACCGTCGGAGTTGTGCAGGGGCAGACCCAGCCCCGTAACGCATGAGCCATCGGTGCTTTTGAGCAATGCGCCGCGGCCACAATCCATACGCCATTGCGTGGACAGTGCCAACGTCAGCGCGTCGCGCATTGACGGCTCAGAATGGCTGACCAGGAACATTTCACCATCGGAGCCAGCAACAAGACCGGCATCTATGGCGATGTCATCGTGTCTGGCTGAATGGGTGGCCAGACAGCTGGCAAGCGCCGGAACGACCGCCGCCAGAGACAGGCGAGAACGGATCACCTGGCCGTCCAGAATCAAGGTAAAGCCCGGCGTGTCGCGAACAATTTCAAGTCTTGGCAATGAGTCCTTACCTGCCTCATCGGAAATCGCCATTGGCTCAAGCAGGCTTTCAATCCGGTTGACCAGAGGCGCGCTGTCGGTAAAGAAACGTGCCTGGAAACGCCCGCAGGACAGGGCCATCGACATCATGGTGGAGGTTTCCGGGAACGGAGGCTGGCCAGACTCAAGAGTATCCCCATTGGCAGACGGCCCCTCGGACTGAACCAGGAAACGGTTATTGACCCAGTCCGCCAGGGTATTCCAGACATCGTTCCTTATTGCCCAGGCATCCGGGGCAGTAGGCATGCTTTTGAGGGCGGATTCCACCAGCGCCGAGGCAATGTCATCGGGCCCGGCACCCTCAGTGGCCATCAACCAGATCAGGGACGCGGTCTCGTTCAGGCTGCTCAGGTGGCCCAGGCGGGTGTCGTAGAGGTAAACCTGGTCTTCGCTGAAGGTTTCCTCTGCCACCCAGCGTTCAAGGCGGGGTTGTTTCAGGGGCCGGTCAGAAAGGGCCTGGGCGACCACCCAATCGGACAACCTCGGCAAGGCCATGAAAGGCAGGTACGCCGAAGGGTCCGACCCCGGTATCAGGTTCCTGAAACCGCCGCTGCTGGCCATTTCGGCCTGAGCTTCACGGACCAGTTGCTCCACCATCGAACCGCTGGATTCTTCATGCGCGGGGCGATTGAGGCCGAGCATTTCGACCATGTCAGCAACAATGGAACCCTTGATGCGCTCCTCGATGTCACCGCCACTCTCCGGGCCGGCACACACTTCCAGGGAAGGGCTGAGGTTGCACTCAAGGATCCAGGGTTTGATGTCCGCATCGATCAGGCAGTCAATGCCCATCAGTTCATAGCAGCCACGGGTATCGGCGCCGATCACCCGGGAACGCTCTCGCATGGGCTCCAGGGCCGCCAGGCAGGTCAGGGCGACCATATCCTCGATTTTGGCAAACAGGGCTTCATCGTCGTGTCCCTGCTCCCGGAGCCAGGCCCGGTAACGTTCGAAATCCACGAATTCCACGGGCACGTCGGCATCCAGATTCAGCGCGTTCACATCCGGATTGGTGAGGTAGCTGTAGGGATTATTCGCGTTTTCCTCGTCGTAAGGCATGGACGCCAGCTTGGCGAAACCCTGGTGATACAGGTAAACACGAAAGGGCGAGACGGAAGAGACAAGCACATACAGCCGCAGGACATATTTCCGCCCGTGCATGGTGTGAGGATTTTCCAGGTACTCCTGAACCATCCAGGAGGATTCCATCGGCACGTCGGCCGGGTCCCCCACCAGCTGAATCCCCTTGCCTCGGGCGGCGTTCTTCGGCTTGATCAACCAGCGCTTGTCCGGATTATCCAGCGCTTCCTGCTGGAACGCATGGTAGTCCTCAGGCATCGAGAACACCCTGGGCACGAACGCAAGGCGGTCGGTCAGATGCTTGCCGCTCTTTTCCTGCCGTTCAACGCGATCCCGCAAGTTCATCAGGCTGCGGTAAAGGCGGCTTTTCACCGTGAGGGCATTGTTGCCGGGAATGTGGTTAATTTTCCGCTCCGGCCCCACCTGGCTGAAGAATTCCGGGTCCGGCATCCCGGTGTACCAGCAGGCATCCCAGTTTTCAGGGCCTTCAGCCTTTTGCCACAGGGATTTATCGAGGGACTCCTCGAAGAAGCGATCCTGCTCGTAGGACCTGTTGCCACCCATCCAGTACTGACGATCATGCCGGGTCATCTTGTCGTGCTCTCCGTTTCGGTTGTCCATTGCCCGTCGTCGTCAGGGCACTGATTTCTCGCGTTTCACGGATACCGACACATGAGATTTGCAACTGTTACAACACGACTCGAAATTCTTTCGCCCGACCTGTATCGCTTTTGGGCAACGGGGATTGTTGTTTCTGTAACAACAATGCCTCGAAGGTGTCCTTGGCTCACCGGACCAAACAACGAACAACCTCCCAACAAGTCAGGAATACAACCATGGTTTTTCGACATGCCTTCATCCTTTCAGGCCTGGTCACCGTCATCACACTCTCTCTGGCGACCGTCCAATGGCCATCCACACAATGGCTGTGGCTCATCGCAGGCCCCCTGCTGGCACTGGGTGCCTATGATCTGCTGCAAAACAAACACACGCTTTTGCGCATTTATCCGGTGATCGGGCACTTCCGGTATCTGTTTGAGTCGGTGCGCAGAGAGTTGCAGCAGTATTTTGTGGAGTCCGATCTGGATGGCGCACCGGTAAACCGGGAATTCCGCAGCCTGATCTATCAGCGAGCCAAGAAAGACAACGACACCCGGGCATTCGGAACGATCTTTGACGTCTACAGGGATGGCTACGAGTGGCTCAATCATTCAGTGGCACCGAAACACTGCCTGCCAGCCAACCTCCGGATCCGCTTCGGCGACAGCCGGTGCGCACAACCCTACGATGCGGCCCCGTTGAATATTTCGGCCATGAGCTATGGCGCTCTCAGCCGCAATGCCATCATGGCCCTGAATCGGGGTGCCAAACTCGGCAACTTTTTCCATAACACCGGTGAGGGCGGCATCAGCGAGTGGCACCTGAAATATGGCGGCGATCTGGTGTGGCAGGTTGGCACCGGCTATTTCGGTTGCCGCGATTCCGAAGGCAACTTCGACCCGAGGTTATTTGCCAGGGAGGCGGCCCGGGATTCCGTGAAGATGATCGAAATCAAGCTGTCTCAGGGCGCCAAACCTGGGCATGGCGGTGTGTTACCGGCGTCCAAACTGACCCGGGAAATCGCTGATATCCGAAAGGTCCCCATGGGCCAGGATGTACTGTCGCCGCCCGGTCATACGGCTTTCTCAAGCCCCATCGAGCTGGTGACGTTCGTGGCCAAACTGAGGGCGCTGTCCGGTGGCAAACCCGTGGGCTTCAAACTCTGCCCCGGTAATCGACAGGAGTTACTGGGCATCTGTAAGGCCATGCTGGAAACCGGCCGGCTGCCTGACTTCATAACCGTGGATGGCGGCGAGGGTGGCACCGGGGCAGCGCCGGTGGAGCTGACCAATTCGGTTGGTATGCCACTCAGGGACGGGCTGCAGTTTGTGCATAATGCCCTCAAAGGCATTGGCGTTCGTGATCAGGTGCGCCTCATCGCCTCGGGCAAGTCGTTTTCAGCATTCCATATGCTGCGCCTGATGGTGCTAGGTGCCGATACTGTCAATTCGGCAAGAGGTATGATGATGGCTCTGGGTTGCATACAATCCCGCAGCTGTAACACGGATAAATGCCCGACCGGCGTCGCCACCACCAATCCGGCCCGTTATAAACAGTTGGACGTAACCGACAAAGGCGTTCGCGTGGCAAACTACCAGCACTCCTCGGTCGAAGCGCTGGCAGAACTGCTCGGCATTCTTGGCATTGACCGTCTCGAAGACCTGCAACCACGCCACCTGAACCGGCGTGTTAATCCAAGCTTGGTGATGAATTATGCTCAGCTCTACCCCGGTATCGAACCCGGTTGTTTGTTGCACAGAGAATGCGCACCGGCGGACTGGGCTGAAGACTGGCGGCTGGCAAGGGCCGATCGCTGGCAATAGATAAGGCTGTTTGATGACATCAAGAATAGCGGTTGTTCTTGTGGTAATCGGGGCACTGGCGGGTGCCTGGTGGCTGCTTCAGGTTCTGGGCATGCCGCCAAACTTTTCACCGGATGCGCTCGCGACCTGGCTGCAAAGCAAGGGTGCTGTAGGGCCGCTGTTGTTAATTCTGCTGATGTTGATCGCCGTGGTTGTAGGCCCAATCCCCACACTCCCTGTGAGTGCCACAGCCGGGCTTGCGTTTGGCATCCTGCCAGGAACCGCTATTGCTGCCACGGGTGCCGTTATCGGTTCCCTCGTAGCGTTCTGGATTGCAAGATTCCTTGGCCGGGAAGCGATCTGTAGACGCTTCCCGGACAACCCTGTTCTGGCCAGGGATGGCTCCCAGCGATTTCTGACCATCACCATCCTGTTGACGCGGCTGGTTCCCGTGTTCTCATTCGCCCTGATAAGTTACGCGGCCGGGATTACCGCAATCCATACTTGGCGTTTTATCGTTGCGACTACCATTGGCATGCTGCCAATGACCCTGGTGTTTGCAGGACTGGGAAACACCTTTCAGCTGAACCCGGTGCTGACGGTATTCGCCGGACTGGCCATTCTGGCCGTTATGGTATGGTTGCCCTGGAACCTCAGCCGCCACCCGGAATCACGGCTTGCCCGCTGGCTGCACCTACACCAATAGTTATAAGGATTGCCCATGCGCCTTCCCGGAAAAGCGGACCTCATGCCGTGGTTCGCCCGCGCCTTGTCCAGCGCACCCAGGTATTCCCTGCAACATATCGTTCAGAGCGCGCGTGCCAGGATCAGGGGCGAGCAGGATCTGGCGAGGGTTTTCATAAACCCTCGCGATCCTTTCGGCCTTCCCCTTTTGCAGGCCCTCATCCACCTTCAGAACCACTACCGGGTGCGCCTCCGGATTCATACGGTATGGCGGCTGGATGATGACATGTTTCCGGAACCGGCATTATGGAGCGCCTGGGCCCAGCAGGATGCAACCAGACTTGCCAGACTCTATGACTTCACGCCCCCGAACCGGCCAACGCCGCCCTCTGAAGCCGAACTGACCTCAGCCACGGCACGCCTGCTGACTGCCGAGAAAACCCCGGAAGCGCTGGTTGCCGCCCTGACCATATTCGACGAGCTCTGGCACTCAACAACTGGTGAAGCACCAACTTCAAAGCCTGACGAAGCAGTGTTATCCGAAAATGAAACCATGCTCCGACGGCTGGGGCACTATCAGGGCAGTATGGTCTGGTACCTGGGTGGCTGGTTCTGGGGTGTGGATAGGCTGGACCATCTCGAACGAAGCTTCACCCGGCAAGGGCTGAACCGACATGCCGTCGACACTCCCATATTCACCCGTACCTGGATAGACCTGACCAATGACGCCACTGCGCTTCCCAGCGGCCACCCAGCCGCCGCGACGTCTCTGGAGGTGTTTTTCTCGATACGGAGCCCTTACTCATATCTTGGCCTGGAGCGCGCCATTCAGCTGGCCGATGCCTGGAAGATCCCGCTCCGGCTACGACCGGTTTTGCCAATGTTGATGCGCGGGCAATCCGTACCCGATGCCAAGAAATGGTACATCTTTCACGACACCAAACGAGAAGCCAACAAGCTGGGTATTCCGTACGGCTTCGTTGCCGACCCACTCGGGCCAGGAGTTGAACGATGCTACGCCCTGTTCGAATACGCCCGCTCCCTTGGCCGTGAAATCGACTATATGCGCACCTACGCCCGGGCAGTCAATGCCGAAGGAATCCGATCAGAGACTGACACCGGCCTGAAGTTAATCGTTGAGCGTGCCGGTCTGGACTGGCAGAGGGCCAAAACGCTTCTGGACGACGAAGGCTGGCGAGACTGGGCGGAAGACAACCGTCAGGCCATGTATGAATGCGGCCTTTGGGGCGTCCCCAGTTTTCGCTACGGGCAGGTAAGTTGTTGGGGCCAGGACCGGCTCTGGGTAATCGAAGAGACCATCAAAAAAAGGGTGGAGACCAGCTCCACCCAAGGGGTTTGCGACCCGACCAACGATGCAGAGGTCACACAGAGTCAACGCAGTAATTGAGGTAAATCGGTTCAAACACGCCAGAGGCCAGCCATTTGCCCGTGTGCGCAGATTTTGGCCCATGGCTCGATGACGGATAGCGGTAGTTCACGTAGCCAGGCTCATAGATGCCCGGCAGAACCATAGTGCCTGTCCTCAGTGTGCTGAACGACTCGCCAGGGTTGGACGATGGATAGTCGTAGTTGACATATCCCCGCTCAGTTTCAGCAACCGAGGCGAGAACAGAACCAGACCAGATCAGGGAAAACACAACCAGTAGCGCAGCTTTCATATCATGCCTCCGACGGCACTTGCCGTTTTGTGTCTTACTGACCACTGACACGCCTGCCAGCCAAATGTTACATCGCCGAGTAATGTTTTTTCTGGGCATTACCGCTTTTGCCCAAGTGCCCAATGCCTGCTGAAACGAACTCCCAGCCATATCCCCACCAACATAGCCGTCATTGCAGAGAGGCTGGCTGGCGATAACGCGGGCAGGGCCAGCAATAACTGGAAATCATTTCCCCCCAATGCGAATGCCGATCCAATCCCCATCAGAAGCCCGCTACCGAGGTGTTTGCCGATTTCACCACCGGCGGGCAACACCCATCGGAAGCGCCCGAAACGCCAGGCGCCCGCTGTCATGCCCAGCAACATGGAGAGCAGAATCAGTGCCCGCAAGAACGAGGGTGGCGGCGAGGTGCCTGTCATCAGATTGAGCCCCGCGTCCCGTACAAAATCACTGGGTGACCAGGCTGGCTCATAAAGGAACAGACAGCCGGCAGAAATGCCCACCAGCATGATGCCGCTCCACATCCGCCAGCGGTAACGAAACTTCCAGTAAACCAGTATCGACGCCAGTACCAGAGTTGCCACGGCAAACCAGGGCAAAAGCCCGAGTTGGTAGGTGGTTCGTCGCAGGTCCGGCTCCACGTCCGCAATGATCAGCAATACCCATCCGGCCAGCCACCCCAGCATGGTCAACACCATGCGTAGATCTCCGCTGGAAAGACGCGTTGCTGTTGAGATGGAACAGGCGCCATTGACCGCAGCCCCGACCCCGAACACAAAACCACCCAGGGGGACAGACCAGTGAAAGGGATAAACCGCCAGGAAGGAGTGGTCGTGATAGTTGATCAGAGGGGTGAACAGATAGATCCAGAACCCCGCCATGAGAATCGCCGTCAGGCGCAAACGTCGGCCCCGGATCCAGTCGCTTACGCCGCGGACCATACAGAGGCCTGTTACCTGGGCGGTGTAACCAATCACCGCGGCAATGGTCAATGCGATTATAACTGAAAACATGAGTACCCTGCGCCCCTATCCTGATAATCAGGACACTCGAACAGGGTAAATGTTACTGAAGGTACGCCGGCCAGGGCGCTCATGGTCACCGTTGCGGTTTTGGTGAAATACCTGAGAACATGCCCAGACAATATTCGAAAACAAAGAGTGATACCAAATGGTAGCCATCGAAAAACCCATCGCTTTGGTGGTCGGCGCCGGAGATCATCTCGGCTCAGCAATCGCCCGACGATTCGCACGGGAGGGCTACCACCTCGTTGTTACCCGAAGGCGTGGCGACCTGAATACACTTTGCGACGAAATCAGGGCCCTGGGCTCGAGTGCGACAGCTGTTCACTCCGATGCCCGTGATGAAGCCCAGGTAACTGACCTGGTCAATCATGTGGAAACACACCTCGGACCAATCCGGGTCGCAATTTTTAATGTAGGCGGAAATGTCCGATACCCGATTGGTGAGACCACTACCCGGGTATACCGGAAAGTCTGGGAAATGTGTGCGTTGGCCGGATTTCTGGTCGGGCGAGAGGTCGCGGATAAAATGCTGCCCCGCAACGAGGGAACCATCCTGTTCACAGGCGCATCAGCCAGCCTGCGCGGTGGCGCCGGATTTGCCGCCTTTGCCGGCGGCAAACATGCCTTGAGGGCGCTTGCCCAGAGTATGTCCAGAGAGCTGGGGCCTCACGGCATCCATGTTGCCCATGTAATCGTGGACGGCCTGATCCGCAATGAGGCGACGGCCCAATTCCTGCCAGACCTCTACGCCAGCAAGGGGGACAACGGCATCATCGAGCCAGACGACTTGGCGGAAATCTACTGGCAACTGCACCAGCAGCGCCGATCAGCCTGGACGTTTGAGCAGGATGCAAGGCCTTTCTCGGAACCCTGGTAGCTCTGAACCATTCCCGAAAGCCCGGTCAGGCCGCGCGCGTTCTACCACCAATTACTGGGCGGTGCACTGGTAGGCGCGCGGCAATGGCGTTATGCGCGACTGAGATTCGTGAAAGTCGAACGTCACAGGGTTCAAGTTTCACGGCGGTAGATGCCATCAATGAGCGACAGCAGAATCGCCTTACTTCGAGGTAGGTTCGTTACAGTGTCCTCAGCAGCCACCAGGTTTCCATCCAGCCGCATACTGATGTAGCCGTGAATCATTGACCAGATTGCAATTGCATGGGTTTCAATGTCCACATGGCGGTTTACCTGGCCTTGCCGTAGCAGTGAGAGCAGGGTTGAATACACTCGCTCCATTTCCCGGGCTAATGCTGGATCGTCATGATCGACCAACTGACGTTGCCAGATTAGTTGATAGCGATTTGGGGAATGAAGAGCAAATTGGAAGCAGGTTTCAGCGAATGCCTGTATGGACTGTTCGGGTTCATCAATCGTATCAGCTACCGCCTCTGCTATTAAATCAGCCAGGTCAGTAAAGATCATTGCGGCTATGGCAGTCAGCATAGCGCGCCTGGAGGGGAAATGATTGGCTGGCGCTGAATGAGCGACGCCTGCATTACGCGCAACCGCACGAATTGTCACACCTCCAACCCCCTCACTGTCTAACAGAATTACTCCTTCACGAAGCAGTTCCATTCGTAGATCACCATGCTTTTGCCCCACAGTACGTTTCTGTTGCATTTTCAAATTGACACCGTCCATATATCAGCATAAATTGACACTATCCATTTTAGCAGCGGCGTGCATTTGTAGCGAGGAACCCCATGAACTCAAGCGATATTTTTTGGCCTGTTTTAGCCCAGATTGTTCTGACACTGACTATGTTCACTATGCTTGGGATCAGGAAGGCCAGAGCAGTAAAGACCGGAAAGGTAAATCGTCAACAGGCGGCATTGGATAATCGAGTATGGCCCGCGGACGTGGTCAGGGTCTCTAACAACATTGCGAATCAGTTTGAAGCTCCGGTGTTGTTCTACGTTCTCTGCCTGGTTATCTACAGCATCAATGCGGCAGGCACAGTTGCCATCGTCCTGGCATGGTTGTTCGCTCTGAGCCGCTGCGCTCATGCCTACGTGCATGTAGGCTCCAATTATGTGCCCTTGAGATTGCGGCTGTTTTTGTTTGGGTGCGTGGTATTGTTGGCCATGCTCATTTTGGTGGCCTGGAATCTGGCTACGGGCGTCGTTAGCCCTTACTGAGGATGGCCGCGCAGGTGAAAGCTCGCTTTTCTTAACCAGTCTTATGCCTGTATTCGGTCGCAGTCTTTAGCCCTATAGATATCGACTGGACCAGGCCACCAGCATATCCGCCACGTACTCCGCATCCACCGCCCGTGAGAGCAGGTGGTCGGCATCATCCAGGGAAATAAAACTCTTGGGGTGCTTTGCAGCCTGGTAGATAGTGGCCGCTTCGCTGATGTCCACAACCTGATCAATCGGCGAGTGAAAGATAATCAACGCCTTGCGCAAATTGCCGATGTGGGCCGGTGTATTCCATTGCACCAGGTCATCCAGCATCTGTGATTTAACATTGAACGTCCGGCCTGCCAGGGTGACCTCGGCTTCACCCAGCTCACGGATCTCGTTGGCCTTGCCGTCGAACAGATGCTGGACGTGATCGGCGGTGGCCGGTGCACCGATTGTGGCGACCGCCTCAATGGAAGGCATGCGCTGCGCTGCCGCCAGTACCGCAGCACCCCCAAGGCTGTGTCCGATAATAATGCGGGGTGCCTGATACTGTTCCGTAAGAAAGTCGGATGCCGCCAGCAGATCCTCTATGTTGGAGGAAAAACTGGTATTACCGAAATCGCCGTCACTGTTGCCGAGCCCGGTAAAGTCGAAACGCAATACGCCGATGCCATGCTTTGCGAGGGCACGTCCTATTCTGGACGCAGCGGCGATGTCCTTGCCACAGGTGAAGCAGTGTGCAAACAGGGCCATTGCGCGGGGCTTGTCCTGGCCCGGCAGTTCCAGCAAGCCGGCCAGTATATGACCCCGTGCGTTTGCAAATTCTACTTTGGATCGCGTCATGACTCTTTTCCTTTCCCGGTAGATTGGTCGTTCTTTACAAGACCTAAGGAGGGCACCAATTGTTACACCGAAAGTCATCCTGTCTTCCTTGCGAACCTTTTGCCGGGCCAAATTGAGCCATGCTAGGCTGATATCCCATGAGTCAAGGCATTGTCACACCCCAGACCCAGGCGCTTGCAGAGGGCAAGCTGACCCGTGACGAGCTGAAGTCCCTGATGCAACGCTCCGACGGGCCCGCCCTCCGGCACCTGGCGCTGTGGGTGCTGGTGCTAGCCGGAACCACGACGCTGATTACCCTTGCCTGGAACAGCTGGCTGATCTGGCCTGCTATGTTCCTGCAGGGAATCGTGCTGGTGCATCATTTCTCGCTGCAACATGAATGCGTGCATTACACCGTGTTCCGCACCCGCGAGCTGAACAATATCATCGGGCAAATCTGCGGATTCATCATCATGCTGCCGCACCGCTTCTTCCGCTATGAGCATTGCGATCACCACACCTATACGCAGCTGGAGGGCAAGGACCCTGAACTGATCCCCATGCCGAAAACCTATAGTGAATACCTGCTCTACCTGTCCGCAATACCCTACTGGAAGACCAAGTTCACCGAGGTTTCACGCCACGCCATGGGTCGGCTTTCAGACGACGAAAAACGCTTCATCCCGAAAGAGGAACATGCCCACGTGTTCAGGGACGCACGGGTCATGCTCGGAATCTACGCGCTGATCTTCGCCGGCATGGCTATCACCGGCTGGTGGGGCCTGATTTGGTACTGGATCATTCCGCTGTTTCTCGGCGAACCGGTGATGCGGTTGATCCGAATGACAGAACACGTGGGTCGCCCGACCGTGGCCAAAATGAGTGAGAACACCCGCAGCAACCTGGTCTCGGCCCCGTGGCGCTTCCTGTGCTGGAACATGAACTACCACGCTGAACATCACTATGTGCCCCTGGTTCCCTACCACACCCTGCCGCGCCTGCATGAAAAGTTGCGCAACCATGTTCATGTCGAGCCGCGCGGCTATCTCGGCGCCCACAGGGACATCGTGAGCCAGATTCAGGAGGCGCGGACATGAGCAACAAGTCCTGGCGCGACCTGATCGCGGTGGACGAACTCGAAAAGGACTGGGTCACACGGGTCGAGGTCGGACGGAAGACCATCGCCGTCTATGACACACCGACGGGAATCTATGCCTCGCTTGCGCACTGCACTCATGGTGGTGCCGATCTGTGCGACGGCTATTTCGACGACCATGTCATTGAGTGCCCGCTGCATCAGGGGGCCTTTGACGTTCGCGACGGACAACCCATTGCCGCACCCGCGACGCGGGCAATGCGGACGCTTCAAGTGCGGGTGCGGGACGGGCAGGTTCAGATCCGGATCTGATTGAGCCTGTGACTGGAATCAGGCGTACACTTCCTGACACTCAACCAAGAAGCCGACCAGCGAGGATTCCCAATGACCAGCAACAGAAAACCCACCATTATCGCCGCCCTGGCCGGCGGCTGGGTTGCGGATGCGGCCAGCCTGGGGCTGCACTGGCTTTATAACAGCCCGCGGATTCTGGAGGTTGGCGGGCAGTCCCCGGAATTTCTTACACCCAGTGCTGACTATTTCAAAGGTGGTCTCGGTTATTTTGCTCATGAGGGCAAGCAGTCGGGGGATATCAGTCATTATGGGGCTGCCACAGGAGTGATAATCGACAGCCTGCTGGCAAGCGAAGGCAAGCTGGATATCCGCGACTACCAGCGGCGTTTCCGGAATTTTTTCGGGCCTGGTGGTCGCTGGTGTGGTTATCTGGACAACCCTACGCGGGTCACCCTGAATAACCTGAACGCCATTGAACAGAACGCCATTGAACAGGCCCTCGAGACCACCACTGCAAATCTGACCGATCAGCAGAAGCGGATACTGGTGCAGAAAGTTCTGCCTTACACCCGGCGCCTTAGTGGTGATCAGCTGGCCGCCCCGGTCCGAAAGGCCATCGACCTGACCTATCATGAAACCGACGTTCAGGAGGCAGGCGTTCACATTGCCGAAACCATCGACCAGCACCTGCTACCGGAAAGCGGCGCCGACGACATGCAACTGCCCGCCGTGTCCAAACTCCCGCCGCTGGTGGCCTGCTATTGCGGCAGTGACCGGCTACTGGAAGTTACCGAGGCCGCCGTACGAGTGACCAATCATAATGACGAAGCCGTGGCCTGGGCAAAATGCGCGGCGACGCTTCTGGATCAGCTTTTCCGGGGCCAAGCCCTATCGACAGCTCTCGAGGCGGCCAGAGCCGAAGCACCCGATTCAGACAACCTGACCAGCGCCCAGGCTGGTTCATCGCTGGATGCAGTCAAAGCCGGTGACACTTTCGGCCGCACCTGCTATCTGCACGAAGCCATGCCGGTGATCTTTCATATCCTGAGCCATGCCAAAAGCTACACAGAGGCGGTTCGCGCCAATATCCATTGCGGCGGCGATTCCTGTGGCCGCGCCTGGATCATCGGGCCAGCCATGGCAGCGATCCATGGCGTCGGGGGCGAGCACGGCATCCCGTTGAGCTGGATAGGGCGGATTACCGATTCCGCGGCTATTCTCACTGATATCGAGACGCTCGTTCAGATCTCGCCAGGGTTGTAATCGCCCGATTTTCTCCCAAGACAGTGCTTCAGGTACGATGCATTCAAAAGGAGGCTTTATGAAAACACTGCTGATCAATATGTTACTGATAATTTCACTGGTCGCCAGCGCACCTTTGCTGGCCCAGGAAGACCCGCTGAAAGTCGGAATGTCCGGCCAGTATTTTCCGTTCACCTTTGTGGAGCAGGATAAGCTCAAGGGCTTTGACGTGGACGTGATGAAAGCCATCGGCAAAGAGCTGGGCCGTGAAATCCAGTTTGAAACCGCCAATTTCTCCGGGCTGATGGGCATGCTGGAATCCGGACGCATAGACACCGTGGCCAACCAGATCACCATCACCGAAGAACGCAAAAAAGCCTATATTTTCAGCGAACCCTATGTGTATGACGGCGCCCAGGTGGTAACCAAAGAAGGCAACACCGAGATACAGGGCGTGGAAGATCTGAAGGGTAAAACAGTCGCGGTAAACCTGGGTTCCAATTTCGCCGAGCTGCTGCGGGAGCTTCCCTATTCGGACCAGATCGACATCAAGACCTACGAGAGCAACCTGGAGCGGGACACCGCCCTGGGCCGTGTCGATGCCTTTGTCATGGACCGGGTAAGCGCCAGCCAGATTATCAAGGAAAAGCCACTGCCGCTTGAGCTTGCCGGCCCCACCTTCTCACAGATCACCAACGCCTACCCGTTCCGGGATACAGAGGCGGGCCGCGAACTGCGCGACCAGGTGAACGAGGCTCTGGCCGCCCTGCGGGATCAAGGTGAGCTGAAAACCATCTCCGAGAAGTGGTTCGGTACCGACATCACCCGGCCCTGAGGGCCCCAACCGAGGCCTGACTGCCTATGGACGTGTTAAACGTCGAATACATGGTGGGGCTGATACCCGTTCTGCTCGGGTATCTGCCCCTGACCCTGCAACTGGCAGGAACGGGGATGGTGCTTGCACTGATCCTTGCCTGCCTGTTTGCCGTGGTCCGGGTGCTACGCATCCCGGTGCTCAACCAGTTGACCATCGTATTCATCTCCTTTTTCAGGGGTACGCCGCTGTTGGTGCAGCTTTTCCTGTTTTACTACGGGCTACCCCAGCTGGTCAGCGCACTGACGGTGATCGACGGCATCACGGCAACGATCATGGGCCTGACCATGCACTTTTCCGCCTATATGGCCGAATCGATCCGTGCCGCCATTGTGGGCGTTGATCGCAGCCAGACCGAAGCGGCCCTGTCCATCGGCATGACCAACGGCCAGATGATGCGGCGGATCGTTTTGCCCCAGGCCACCCGGGTCGCATTACCGACCCTGATGAACTACTTCATCGACATGATCAAGGCCACATCACTGGCATTCACCCTGGGCGTCACCGAACTGATGGGCGCCACCCAGAAAGAGGCTGCCGGCAGCTTCCTGTACTTCGAGGCGTTCATTGTCGCCGCCGTGATCTACTGGATCGTGGTGGAGATGCTGTCCAAGCTTCAGCATTATCTGGAAATCCGCCTGAACAAGGCCTATAGCCGATGATCAAACTGGAATCCCTGAGCAAGCATTTTGGCAAGACAGTCGTCCTCGACGGCATCGACCTGACCATCGAGAAGGGCGAAATTGTGGTGATCATCGGCCCGTCAGGGACCGGAAAATCCACCTTGCTACGCTGCCTCAATTTCCTGGAGCAGCCCACCGCAGGCACCATGACCGTGGGTGATCTGACGGTGGATGTAAACCGCGCCAGCCGCGCTGAAATCCTGTCCATGCGGCGGCGAACCGCCTTCGTGTTCCAGAACTACGCCCTGTTTGCCAACAAGACCGCACTGCAAAATATCGCCGAACGTCTGCTGGTGGTGGACAAATGGCCCAAGGAAAAGGCCTACGAAAGAGCGCGGGAGATCCTGCAGCAGATTGGCCTGGCCGATAAGGCCGATGCTTACCCGGCGGCCATGTCCGGCGGCCAGCAGCAGCGGGTGGGCATTGGCCGCGCCATGGCCACTGGAGCCGAGGTTATCCTGTTCGACGAGCCCACCTCATCCCTCGACCCGGAGTGGGTGGAAGAAGTGCTCGGGCTGATGAAACAGCTGGCGGCGGAGCGGCAAACCATGATGGTGGTCACCCATGAAATGTCCTTCGCCCGGGACGTGGCCGACCGGGTGATCTTTATCGACGGCGGCCGGATTGTGGAGCAGGGGCCGCCCAGCGAAATCTTCTATAACCCGAAGGATCCGCGAACGAAGGATTTTCTCAAGAAAATCCTTGCCACCAACCCTGTGTAAAACGTGGAACACCGGCAAGAGAGAAATCTACCAGTTTTCCCCGAACGGCCGGATATCCAGCTCAAAGGTCCAGGCGGAAGGATCCTGCTGGCAGAGGCTCCAGACCGCGTCCGCAACCCCAGAGGGCTGCACGAAGAAGTCGTCCGGCTTATCCGGAAGCATCTTGCGCGTGCGCGGCAAATCCACCACACCATCAATCACCACATTGGCCACGTGAATCTTTTCTGGCCCCAGCTGCCGCGCCAGGGATTGGGCCAGGCTGCGCTGGGCGGCCTTGGCCGAGGCAAAGGGCGCGGTGTTGGCCCGCCCCCGGGTTGCCGCCGAGGCACTGGTAACAACGATGTTTGCCGACTCATGCTGCCTTAGCTGGGGCAGGGCTGCTTTGGTAGCGGCTACCAGACCCTGTACATTGATCCGCCAGTTGGCCTCGAAATCGTCCAGGCTGGCCTCCTCAACATTCTTGAAGGTGCCACCACCGGCGTTGTAGAGCACCACCGAAACCGGCCCGAGCTTCGACTCAATGGCCGCCAACACGGAGGTTATCTGTGAAGGCTCCATCAAATCACAGGGAAAGGCGTGGGCGCCGGTAACCGAAGCCTCCAGATCCAGGAGGTAATCTTTGCTGCGGGCCAGCATCGCCACCTGGAAGCCTTCATCACTGAAACGGCGAACAAAAGCTTCACCATTGCCCGGCCCGACTCCGAGCACTGCGCATACATTGTTCATACGACGCTCCTGTCTACGAAATGTTGAGATGGATCTGCCCTAAGCGTAGTCAATGGCCGGGATCAGGTCAGTTTCTGGTCGACGGACACGGCGCCCCGCAGGGCGCGCATGCGGTTTCATCCCTCTGGGAAAGCGCGGTCTGCACATTGCCCTGGCCCGAATTGAAGGCAAACGTCGGGCTATTGAGGTGGTCCACCATAATCAACACGAAAATAATCCCAAGTGCTGCCAGGATACGGGTTCGGCTGTAGGCTCTTTCCATGCAGTCGACCTCCCCCTCAGTTTGGCAGCCGGAACCAGGGCCGCAGCCGGATTCCGATCAGTGAACCGGCGAAGGCACAGGCAAACCAGACCCAGGCGTGCAGGCTGGCGGAGGCAATGCCGGAAAACAGCGCCCCGATATTGCAACCAAAACCCAGACGGGCGCCGTAGCCGAGCAGCAAGCCACCCACCACGGCAGCCAGAAACTGACGGCCTTCGGGGCGGTTGCGGCTGGCTTCATTGAACCGATTGGCGAGGCCCGCCGCCAGCATGGCGCCTAGCAACAAACCGAAATTCATCACCGAGGGGATATTGGTCAGCACCGAATCCTTCAGGGCCATGGCGGGGTAGTCCCAGGTCCAGAATTCGAACTGGGACATGTTAACGCCTACCACTTCCAGAGCTTTTGCGCCCCAGACGTTAAAGGCAAAGGTAATGCTCCACGGAGCACCGCCTATGGCCAGGGTCAGAGCATTGCCAGCCGCGAGGATCAGGATGGCCCAGGTGAAAGGCCAGCGACCACTAAGCAATGTTCTGAGTACACCGTGGCTCTGGCCTTTCCACAGAAGTTCATCGCGCTCGATGGTTCCATGGGCCTTGCGCTCAATTCGATTGACCCACCAGGCGATCAAACCGAGACCCACGAACTGAACCAGAATGGCACCGCTGATGCCAAAACTGCTGACCAGTGGCACCGGGTCAAAACCGGGTTGGTCCAGCCACCAGGGCAGGTGGATGGATCCGAGTACGGCACCGGCGATAAAGAACACCAGCGTCACCACCATACGGATATTACCGGCGCCAACAGTGAAGAGAGTGCCAGAGCCGCAACCACCGCCCAGCTGCATGCCAAGACCAAAAATGAAGGAGCCGACGACAAGAGAGGTGCCAACCGGCGCCACGGCACCCACCAGGCCTGCCTGGCCGCTGTGGAGCATGGGGACCATAATCAGGGAACTGAGCCCGAACAGCAGCAGCTGAGCCCGCATGCCGGCGCCGCGTTTTTTCACCACCAGGTTGCGCCAGCCAGCGGTAAAGCCGAAGGCTCCGTGATATAGCGCCATGCCCAGCAGGGTGCCAATCATGAACAACGCCACCATGAACGGGGCGGTTTCCAGCCAGATCAGCCCGCCCAGCAGGGCAAGGCCAACCAAGGCGGTCGATACAATGAATCGGTCCACCTGCCAGCCGGGCTGTTGCAACCCGGGCTGGAGGACTGCGGAATCAGACATGAATAATCACTTTTTCAGATCAGTTGAAAAAATCCAGGATCTTGCCAAGACCTTTCTTCGCGACCTGCAATGGCCGATCGCTGTCCTGGGACCACTCCGCCATGGAACCGTCATACAGGGCAACTTCCTCAAATCCGGCCAGCTCGCTGAGCACAAACCAGTCAGTCGCGGCCCAGTGGCCGGTGTTGCAGAAGGCAATAGTGCGAGCGCCCGGGTCCAGCTCTGCCTGGTTCACTCTCGCGGTGATCTCACCTTCATTGAGATACCAGGCCTGGTTTCGCTGGCCCAGAAAGTCAGAGTGGGGAAGACTCCGGGAACCGGGAATCGTGCCTGGAGCCTTGGCAGCTGGTGACTGGGTTTCACCGGTAAAGTAGTCACTCGGCCGGGCATCAACCAGTTGAGCCTGGCTGTTGCGGGCCTCCTTTACTTCGCCCAGCGAAGCGATCAGATCTTGCTGCAGGGTACCCTCAAAGTTCACCACGTCTCGCTGCTCACTCTGCCCGCTGGCGACGCTCATCCCGGCTGCCTGCCAACCGGCAAAACCGCCGTTCAAAATGGTGACATCATCGTGACCCAATACACGGAAGGTCCAGTAGACCCTGGCTGCGCTGCCGAAATCCGTAACGCCGGTCCCAGCGGGCACAATGACAACCGTATCGTCGTTACCGATACCCAGGCCTCCTATCAGACGCTCCAGGCTGGCCACCGGTGGCAAAAGGCCGGCAACACCGTCACGGCTTTCCCGCCAGCCGTCGCCCGTGTAACTGCTGTAGACGGCCCCGGGGATGTGTGCTTTCTGAAAGCTACTGCGATCTCCGCCGTTATCAATACCGGAGCGAACATCCAGTACTACGAGGTCGCTACGATTCAGGTTTGCATCAAGCCAGTCGGCATCTACAAGTGGAGGCGTTTTATCCCCATCCGCCATTGCCAGAGAGCTTGCAACGATCAATACAAGGGCCAGAAAACGGCTCATGGTGCTTCTCCTTCGTTGCGAATTCTTGAACGATCATTATGAATCGCACGGAGAGGAATGCATAGGCCCGCCCTGCTCGTATTTTGTTATATCGAAATCCCGGATTTTTTTGCCAAATCCCAGAGCTAATCTGTAACGCAACTCAATGCTGCGGTGTCTATACCCCGTAAGCGAGGCCTGTTTCCATACGATGCAGACCTCGCATGTCATCGAACCGAACGAGGTACAGACCATGAAGAAACTGACACTGATTTTCGCCGCTATCGCACTGTCCTTCTCTGCGACTACTGTCCTGGCCATGAACGGTCAGGCCGACAGGTACAATGAGGCGCAGAGCTACCCGACCAAGACCGTCGAGCAGGTTGCTGACGTGAAAGTATCCGCGAGATAACCCGCGACGAGAAAGGCCGCTACTCTTCGGAATAGCGGCCTTTTTTGTGTCTGATTTCAATCAACTGGCTGGTCCAGGGCCGGAAAGTTGTCCGGTGTGTTAAGCGCCCAGTCGTAATCGATGAATTCCAGGGACGATGTCGAAGCCACCTGGTTGCGCACTTCAGGAGCAGCCCAAGCCTCTATAAATGCCTTCGAAGAACCCGACGCTTCTGCAAAATCCTCTTCATACCATTTGAACAGCTCGGTCACATACAAGGTATCGCCTTTTACCCGCAGATGACGCGCCGTATTCAATGCCCGCCGGGTATTCTCCGCTAGCAGACGCTCCAGATTATCGGCGGTGTAAATGGTGTCCCGCAGCGGCGGGCATCCGACCGATGCACAGTTCACGGCAAAATGAACCCGGGCATCTTTCCAGCCCTTGCTGGCGTATTCCTCGCCCAGCAGAATTCCCTTCTCCATATCGTTGAGGCTGTATTTACGCCCGCCAATAACAAAGTTCTTCCGCTCAAATACGCTGTCGACAAACGGGTTAACCCGGCCACCATAGTCCCACACGGAAGATACAAGCTCGCCGTCTGGCCGTTCGGTAACAATCTGATCAAGCATGAAAAAGTTGTAGGCGTTAATCCAGAAGGCAACAGATTCCGCTTTCCCTTCAAGGGCACCGGGGTTAAACGCCTTCAGGGTTTCGCGCTGCTCGGTGAGTGTCTTTTCCAGGCTGTCGCTGGCCAGGGCAGAACGATAATCAAAGGCGGAAACCAGTCCGTTTCCCGGCAGTGTGTGTTCAATCAAGTGCCGATCAAGCAGCTTCTTATAGTGCTGGAAACTGTCGGGATTGGCATCAGACATGGCTCTGCCAGGGAGCAGGGCCAGCAAAACAATTAAAGACAAAAGTGGATAACCACGCATCATTCCTCTCCAGTCGATGGATTTGATCAAGGGTTGGTGATCGGTGCTTCAGACCCACTCGGAGCGGTTCTGTTACACAGATAAGTCCCGTCAACAACATGAGGGAAGAGTGGGGCTCGCAAGGGAAGTTTCACACCGGGGAATATCGATCAGCAACGCTGTAACGCTTTCAGGTAACGGGTGTCTATGTAGCGAGCACCATTCACTGATATCCGCCAAAGCGGACAGGTCACTGGATGGACATCAGCAAAACGGAGGATACAACCATGAAAATTCTGGCCATGTTAGGCGTACTGTTTGCTTTCGCAATGGGTGCAACCGCACACGCCGAGGGCGTAAGTGCCGAAGACATCGAATGTGGAAACAATCCAACCTGCGTCCACAGTCTGGATGACGGCAACACAGGGTCAACTAGCTAACCGGTTGACCTGCTCCACAAATCCGGCCGGGACGATATCCAGTACCGGCCGGGCATCCCCACAAACTTCCGGATGCGGAGCATCCGGCTCTTTTGCCAGCACTATCGGCGATTCAGACCAGTGCAGCAGCTCCAATTTGCCGTTCTCCTGTTCCACCAGAGCCGTACAGTGCTCCACCCAGTCGCCATCATTACAGTACAGACCTTCTTCGCTGCGCAGGAAGCCGGCAGAATGGATGTGACCGCAGATAAAACCGTCGTAGTTGCCCTTTTCCGCTACCGTAAGCGCCGCAAGTTCAAACCGGCGGATAAAGGTACGGGCCTTGCCAATACGGCTCTTCACCCAAGCCGCAAGCGACCAGTAGGGCTTGCCCTTGAGCCGGCGCCAGGCATTGAACCAGCGGTTCAGGCGCAGCAGGATGCCGTGGGCACGGTCACCGACCAGAAGCATCAGCGGACTGCAACGCACCACCTGATCAAACTGGTCGCCGTGGCAGACCATGAACCGACGGCCGTCAGCCGTGGTATGTACGGCTTTGTATCGAAGCTCAATGCCGGCGATGGTCTGGCCGCAGAACCGGCGCAGGAAATCGTCGTGGTTACCGGGCACGTAGACCACCCGGGTTCCGCTGGCCGCCAGCTCAATGAGTTTGTGGATGACGGCCTGATGGGAATCGGGAAAGTGCACCCGTCGCTGCATCGCGATCAGGTCGATAATGTCGCCCACCAGGTAGAGGGTTTCACAGCGGACCTGGTTCAGGAAATCCAGCAGGTACTCGGCCTGGCAGTCTGCCGTGCCCAGGTGTACGTCGGAAATGAAAACGCTCCGGTAGCTCCGCATCTTGTCTCCCGTCTTTCAACCAGTCCGGATGGTGCCACTTTGGCAAGTTCGGGTGACGGGGAAATGACAACGGGGAGACAATTGTATGACGTTCAGAAAGAAGTCACAGGGGAGGAAATAGCGGTTACCCGGTAACCCGCGGGGTTACCGGAATACCACTGTCCGGTGTTTGGTACCGGTTAGCGCAGGTCCGGATTCAGGGTATAGGTGCCCGTTACACGAGCACTTGCCAACACGTGCCCCGCCATGGCTTCGCGCACATCGTTACCATCGAACTCGCCGTCGAGGGCGAGCGTATCCACATCCAGTGCGTGCACTTCGAAATGGTAGTGATGGATGATCTCATCGTTCCAGGGCGGACACGGGCCATCGTACCCGGCGTAAGTGCCATTCATGTCGGGATTGCCCGCCAGAAACTGGGTGTAATTGTTCACACCGCGGATACCAATGGGGCCGGGACCCGGCTCCTTGCCCTTGGGAATCACGCCATCACTGTCTTCACCTTCCGGGATCCGTGTGGTACCGGCCGGCACATCCACCAGCAGCCAGTGGAAAAAATCGACCCGTGGGATGTCCTTCGAGACGCTCTTGCCTTCCTGGTTCACGTCGTCTGCAACGCTGGGCACGTCCGGATCAAACATCATTACCACGAAGCTCTTGGTGCCCTCGGGTGCATCGTCCCAGACAATTTCGGGGTTCCGGTTAGGACCGAAGCTCATGTGATCCTCTTCGCTGTAAACCCCGAATGCGAATTTCTCGGGAATTGGCTGGCCTTCGTCTATGCCTTGAACCTCTAGTTTCACGGCGTTGCCTCCTGTGGTTTTTGGCCTTGGGCTCATTGACTGTGTCTGGGACAGTCTCATTCTGTGATAATACGGTTTTAACACAAAATCGATTCAACTGACCACGGAGCCCCGATGAGCCAACAGAAGCCCGGCAAGCCGCAACAGCCTGCAAACCAGAAAGACGAGGATGCGGTTGCCTTCGCCCAGGGCATTTTCGAACTGGCCCGCAACGGCGGTGCAGGGCCTCTCAGCGTGATGCTTGATGCCGGCGTCCCGGTGAACATGTGCACCAGCGAGGGCGAGACCCTGTTGATCCTGGCCAGCAAACACGGCCACGCGGAAACGGTACGTCTGCTGCTGGAAAAAGGCGCCGATCGCGATGCGAAGGACAGCCGCGGCAATACCGCACAGTCGCTGGCAAAAACCGACAGCGTACGACGCCTGTTCGAAGAACAAAGCCGGTAAGCCGGCATGTTCAACAAGGGCGAGATTATTCACCACACCCGGGACGTCCTGGGCAGCATCCTGGTGGTCGATTACCGCAAACACCGGGTGCTTACCTTCAATTCGGTGTTCGAGCAGAGCAAGATCGACCGTCGCTACCCCTATCTGCCCGTGCACGAGTACAATCGCGCCATGATGTTGCCGGCGGTATTTGCCAACCCACGCCACGTCACCATTCTGGGCCTGGGCGGCGGCGTGATGGCTGGCGCATTTCACCATCTCTATCCCGAATGCCGGATACACGCCGTCGAACTTCGTCAGGCGGTACTGGATACGGCAAGGGAGTTTTTTGACCTTCCGGATAGTGAGCGCCTGGAGGTGACCATTGCTGATGCCCGGGATGCGCTGGAAAAGCTGCCGGAAGCGAGCACGGACATGATTCTTGCCGATCTGTATAACGCAGACCGGATGAGCCCGGCCCAGGCCCAGAAGCAGTTCGTGGATGAGTGCGCCCGGGTGCTGACCAAAGACGGCTGGCTGGTGCTGAACTACCACCGCACCCCGGATGTCGAAGGAGCCTACTTTCGTAGGCTCAAAAGACACTTTGCGGTGCTTCTGGGCTTCCGAAGCAAAAGCAACAACACCGTGGTCTATGCCAGCAAACAGCACTTTCAGTCTGTCCATCCCAAAGACCCGGTGTTGGCAGAACTGGAGAACCGGCTGCCAATAGACTGGCGTCGTTTGATGGCTAAAGTCAGCCGGATGGAGTGAGGCGGAAAACCGTCTCAGAGTTGATCTGGGTCCTTGATGATTACCGGGGATGATCCATAGTTACTGGTATGGAATCCACTGTGTTCGAAAGGGGTGCTGACCATGAGTGAGGAAGACTATAAAAAGCTGCATCCGGTACTGAGCGAGGTCACCAAGACCTACGTCGATCTATACACGAACCGGCCCAACGAAAAAAACCGGGAGAAGCTCATCAAGCTTGAAGCCCTGCTGCACGAGAAGCTGGAAGCGATTCAGAAAGCCAAGGAAGAGAAAGAATAAGGCCCGACTGCGCCGGGCCCTGGTCTGATCAGGTCCATTTTTCTCCGGGGCTCTGGTAATCCAGGACGGCCCGGTGCAGCATCTCTGGCTGGTCGGTCCGGATCAGCATGTCGATGTATTGCTGCTTGAGAAACCCGGCCCGCTCCATGGTTTGCGCCATCACCAGCAACGGATCGAAAAATCCGTTGACGTTGTAGATGGCGCAGGGCTTCTGGTGCAACCCTAACTGGCCCCAGGTCCAGGCCTCAAACAGCTCTTCCAGGGTGCCAATCCCGCCTGGCAGCGCAACGAAACCATCGGCCAGATCCGCCATCAGGGCCTTGCGCTCGTGCATGTTTTTAACCACGTGCAGCTCGGTAAGGCCGGAGTGGGCCAGCTCACGGTCCCGCAGATGCTCGGGGATCACCCCGTGAACCCGGCCGCCGGCGGCCAATACCGCATCGGCCACGACGCCCATCAGGCCAACATGGCCACCGCCAAACACCAGCTCGATGCCATTGCGACCGAAGTAGGCACCCAGCTCCCGGGCCTTGTCCGCATAGAGCGGATCGTTGCCTGACCGGGAGCCGCAATAGACGGCAACCTTCATTCGCCGTCCCCGATCTTGTCCTGGGTCCGGGTCTCGAAATCGCTGGCATCGTGGCGCTCGTGCAGCTGGCTGCTGGGCTCACCCCAGGCCCGGTTGACCATCCGGCCGCGCTTTACTGCCGGACGCTGGGCAATGTCATCAGCCCAGCGAATGACGTTGGTGTAGGTGTGGGCTTCCAGGAACTCGGCCGCGTCGTATACCTTGTTTTTCACCAGGGCGCCGTACCAGGGCCAGATGGCCATATCGGCAATGGTGTATTCATCGCCGGCAATGTACCGGTTGTCTGCCAGCTGACGGTCGAGCACATCCAGCTGACGTTTGACTTCCATGGTGTAGCGGTTGATCGGGTACTCGTAGTATTCCGGCGCGTAGGCGTAAAAATGGCCGAAGCCGCCACCGAGCATGGGCGCACTGCCCATCTGCCAGAACAGCCAGTTCATCGTTTCGGCACGCCCTGCGGTGTCCTTGGGCAGGAAAGCCCCGAATTTTTCCGCCAGGTAGAGGAGGATCGACCCGGACTCGAACAGGCGGATGGAGGGGCTGACACTGTGATCCATCATGGCAGGAATCTTGGAGTTGGGGTTCACCTCCACAAAGCCGCTGCCAAACTGGTCGCCGTCGGTAATCTTGATAAGCCAGGCATCGTATTCGGCCCCTTCAATACCGAGCTCCAGTAGCTCCTCCAGCATCACGGTGACCTTGACGCCATTGGGCGTCGCCAGCGAATAAAGCTGCAACGGGTGCTTGCCAACCGGCAGCTCCTTGTCATGGGTCGGACCGGCGATCGGGCGGTTGATACTGGCAAACCGGCCCCCACTCTCGGAGTCCCATTTCCAGACTTTGGGTGGCGTGTAGGTAGCGTCGGTCATGGCATTTCTCCTCACAAAGTAGCATTCAGCTGGCTCCGAGGTCGCATTGAGCCCGGGGCCGAAAACTCTAGCATGGAAGATCAAACAAAAAGAACCACAGGAGTACCCCATGGCAGGGCGCATTGTGCTCCTTCTTGCCTGTCTGTTTGTAATGCCCCAGGTTCAGGCCGAGCTGTCAGACAGCAAGCGGGCGCTGATCCAGGAGCTGTTTCCCTCGGCAACGGTCATTGAAGACAAGCTGCCGGATTTCCCGGTGTATCCGGTGTATCAACTCCAGGAACTGCTCGGCTATGCCTACGAAACCATAGACCACAGCCGCCTCCAGGGCTTTGCCGGCAAACCGATCAGCATGCTGATCGGACTGGATACCAAAGGGCGCTTTACCGGCATCAAGGTGCTGAATCACCACGAGCCGGTGTTTCTGCATGGCCTCGGCGAAGAGCCCCTGTTCGAATTCGTAGACCAATACGAAGGGCATTCGTTACAAGAGCAGATTATCGTCAGCACCTCCAACTCCAGCCGTTCCGGGCGAACCAGTGACGGCAATGTGGTGCACTTTGACGGTGTCAGCAAGGCCACGGTCTCTGTGCTGATCATCAACGACACCGTGCTGTCCTCTGCCCTGAAAGTGGCCCGCCAAAAACTCGAGGGGTTCGCCCAGAGCGCCCCCACACGGGCGAAGCCGGATTTCTACCAGCCGATGTCCTGGCAGCAGCTGGTCGACCGCGGTTACATTGGGCACTGGCAAATTGGCAGTGAGTCCATTGAGGCTGAACTGGGCCGACCTCTGTCTGACTACCCCATGAACATTGAGCCGGCAGAGGGCGAGCCCTTTACCGAACTGTTCTTCGCCTACATCAATTCGCCCATGGTGGGGCGCAACCTGCTAGGAGACGACGGCTACCAGCGCCTCATGGAACGACTCGACGACGGCGCGCAGGTTCTGGCTGTCATGTCCCGGGGCGCCTTTCCCCATGTTTCCCGCGAGTTCGTGCCTGGCAGTTCTCCCGACCGTGTCGGCCTTTCCCAGAACAACCTGGCCGTGGAAATGCGCGATCTCAACCTGCTCGACCAGAATCTCGAGTTCCGCGCCGCCGGCATGCCCTCGTTCGAGGCTGGCAATCTGTTTCGGGTGGGCGGCAACGCCGGCTTTAACCCGGGGGCGGAGGCCAACCTCAAGCTCAACGTTGAACTGGCCCGTAACCACCTGATGGTGGACCGCACATCCCTGGATATCCCGGTTCGGTTCAACGAAGAACTGTTTGAAGCCGTCGAGGTTGCTCCCAACCCTGAGGACACCCGTCAACCGGTCTGGATCGGGCTCTGGAAAGAACGCTGGTGGCAGATTTCCCTGCTGGTAATCGGCCTGACCGTTCTGACCGTGTTCTTCGCCCGCCAGAAAGCCCTGAGCCGCAACCCGAAGCTGATACACCGGTTCCGCTGGGGATTCCTGTTTTTCACCCTGTTCTTTATCGGCTTCTACGCCCAGGGCCAGCTTTCGGTGGTTAACATCTACACCCTGTTCCTGGCGATTTGGGACGGTTTCTCTCTCAATGTTTTCTTGCTGGATCCGATCATCTTTATTCTCTGGGTCTACACATTCATAACCCTGTTCATCTGGGGTCGCGGCCTGTTCTGTGGCTGGCTCTGCCCGTTCGGGGCCCTGCAGGAAATGGCCGCCTGGCTTGGCCAGAAACTGAAATTCCGCCAGATCAAGGTGCCCGAGCACTGGCACCGGCGCCTGATTCTGCTCAAATATCCGATCCTGCTCGCTCTGGTGGGCACTGCTTTCTACTCCCTGACCATCGCCGAAAAGCTGGCGGAGGTGGAGCCATTCAAAACCAGCATAACCCTGTTTTTCGTTCGCTCTTGGCCATTCGTACTTTACGCCGTCGGCCTGCTGTTAATAGGCATGTTCATTCACAAGTTCTATTGCCGCTACCTGTGCCCGTTGGGCGCAGGCCTTGCGGTGCTTGGTCGGTTCAGGCTGTTCAGCTGGCTGGACCGGGTCGAGCTCTGCGGCAACCCTTGCCAGCACTGTAAAAACGAATGCGGCATCAATGCCATTCGCAAGGATGGCCGGATTGATTACGACGAGTGCATTCAGTGCCTGGAGTGTGTCGTTATTCTCGAAGACGACAGCCAGTGCGTCGACAAACGGCTCAAGAACAAAAAACGGTCAAGGCAGGCAAACATACTGGCGACGGACGCGGGCTGATCCGCATCCGTTGCCAGCAGGATCTGAGATTACTGCTTCTTCTGCCACTCAAACTTCTTGAACGGCTCATCAACCGGTGTTTCGGCAATATGATTGATGTAGTTGCTCAGGGTTTTCTGTGACAGCACCAGAATCACTTCCAGTACCTGGCGGTGGTTGTACCCTGCCTTGTAGAAAGCGTCCAGGTCCTCTTTGCTGACATTGCCATCTTTGCGCATCACGGCGAGAGTGAAGGTCCGTAGCGCCTCCAGCTTGTCGTTCGGCAATGGCGCTTCGTCCCGCAACGCATTGATGATGTCATCGGAAACTTCCATCATCTTGGCAATGCCTGTGTGTGCCGGAACACAGTAGTGGCAGGCGTTTTCCACGTTGATCGTCTGCCAGACTACGGTTTTTTCGTCATTATCAAAGCTGCTGTCCAACACCAGCTGGTGCAGATTCTGATACGCCTCAAGCGCTCCCGGCGCCTCGGCCATCACGGCGTGAAGGCCGGGAATCATGCCAAAACCTTTGAGGGAATTCTCAAGAAGCGGCTTGGATTTTTCCGGGGCGGATTCGACATCATGCATTGGAAAGTCAGTCATCACGATCTCCTTTTTGAACGATTGCTCAATTACAACTTCAGGCTAACTGTTATTGAGCGTTCATTCAAGCTATAATTGAGCGGTCACTCAAATCACGACAATGGTGAATCGTTGTTATGGCCAGACACGCACGCTATGACCGAAAAACCGCCCTGGAAAAAGCCGTAGGCCTGTTCTGGGAGAAGGGCTATCACGGCAGCTCAATGAAACAGATTGAGCAGGCCCTCGACATGCGGCCGGGCAGCATCTACGCCACGTTTGGCAGCAAGGACGGTCTGTTTTCAGAAGCACTGGCCGCCTATGCCGAACAGGGCGGCAGAGAGTTGGCCGTACACCTCAAGGGATTTGATTCGATCGTTGACGGCCTTCAGGACTATCTGCGCGGCATCGCCTGCAGTTGCGGCGACAAAAGCGCGGCACCCTCGCGGGCCTGTATGATCGTGAAAACGCTACTGGAATCCAGCAATACCCACCCTGCGCTGGCTGATCAGGCCAACAGCATTCTCGCTGCCATTGAACAATCCATCGCGGAATTGCTGGAACAGGCGAGGGTAAGAGGAGAGCTGGTACAGTCCCTAGACAGCCGCCGACTTGCCCGGCTTCTCCAGGCTCAGATCATGGGTCTGAGATCCATGGGTGAACGCAATCTGGATCCGCAAGCCATGCGCGATCTGGGTGATGATATGGCCGCCATCCTGGACGGATACCGCACCCAGCACTGAATCTGCCCTTTCAGAGCCCCGGTGAGAGAGTGCCCGCCGGGGCTGAAGGTACCAGCACTTCCGTAGAATTGTGCCCACAGCCCGGGCCGCGTTACCATTAGCGCCCGGCTCAGACCTTGCCCTGTTTCCTTGTCTAACCCCGGCTGCAAGTCTGGTTCCCAGTGAGGACAGCCAAGCATTCTTGCCCGAAGAGTGCTTGGCTCTCTTCACTTACAGGTCTGATTGGTATGGAAAACCTTCATCACATTGTTGTGGTCGGCGGTGGCGCCGGCGGTCTCGAACTGGTTACCAGCCTTGGCAACAAACTGGGTAAAAAACGCAAGGCCAGGATCACGCTGGTGGATGCCGGCCTGACCCACGTCTGGAAGCCCCTCTTGCACGAAGTGGCCTCCGGCTCTCTGGATGCCAGCGCCAACGAGATCAACTACCGCGCCCATGCCCGCAAGCACCATTACGAATTCCAGCTGGGCCGTATGAGCGGTCTGGACCGCCAGAACAAACAAGTGGTCATTGCCCCGTTTCACGATGTCGATGGCACAGAAGTGGTTCCCGAGCGGCACATCCAGTACGACACACTGGTGATTGCCGTGGGCAGCACCGCCAACGATTTCGGCACCCCTGGCGCTCAGGACAATTGCCTGTTCCTGGACAGCCTCAAGCAGGCCAGGCGTTTCCACAACCTCATGCTCAATGCCTTTCTGCGCAAGAATCATGAGGCGTTGCAGGGTGCTGAACACACCCTGAATATCAGCATTATCGGAGCCGGTGCCACCGGAGTGGAACTGGCAGCAGAACTGCGGCTGGCGTCCCGGGAGCTGCCGGTATACGGCATGAACCATCTCCAGCCCTCAGACGTTTCGATTACCGTGATTGAGGCCGCCGACCGCATTCTTCCGGCCCTGCCGGGCCGGCTGTCTGCAGCGGCCACACGGGAGCTGGAACACCAGCGGGTGAACGTACTGACCGGCCAGCCAGTCAGTGAGGTACGGCCGAATACGGTTGTGATGAAAGACGGCACCGAATTAGCCTCGGAAATGACCATCTGGGCAGCGGGCATCAAGGCTCCGGCGTTCCTGGCCGAGCTTGAGGGCCTGGAAGTGAACCGGAGCAATCAGCTGGTGGTGGAACAGACCCTGCAAACCACCCAGGATGCGGACATCTTTGCCTTTGGCGACTGCGCCGCTTGCCCGCAGCCGGATTCCGACCGGCCGGTACCACCCCGGGCCCAGGCTGCGCACCAGCAGGCCGACACCCTGTTCAAGACTCTCTGCAACCGCCTGGACAAGGGCGAGGCGGTGCCCTTCGTCTACAACGACCACGGTTCGCTCATCAATTTCAGCCGTTACACCACCGTTGGCAATCTGATGGGCAATCTGTCCGGCCGCAGTATGTACATCGAGGGCAAGGTGGCCCGGCTGTTCTATCTGTCCCTCTATCGGATGCATCAGGTGGCTCTGCACGGCATGTTCCGCACCGGGATCATCTGGCTGATGGACCGGATCAGCCGCGCCATGCATCCGAGACTGAAGCTGCACTGACGCTCAGCCCCTGCACCCAGTCGATCATCGGGGCGGGGTAGATGCCCAGTACCAGAATGACAACCGCCAGGGTGACGAGGGTCATGCCGCCAAGGCGGCTGCCCCAGTCGTTGGTTACATCCCGGCGCCGCATCCCCGGTTCGGGCAGATACAGGGTCACCATCACCCGCAGGTAGTAATACAGACCAATAGCACTGCCGGCGACAACACCGCCCACCAGCCACCACCGGCTGTCGGCGACACCCAACGCAATGACATAGAACTTGCCGATAAATCCGGCGGTCAGGGGAATCCCAGCCAGCGACAGGAAACTGACCGTCATCACCGCCGCCAGGTATGGACGCCGCCAGAACAGGCCGCGATAGAGCGGTAAGCCATCAGCGTCCTCGCCTCCGAACGGGCTGGAGACAAGAGCCACCACGCCGAATGCCGCCAGCGTCGTCACCAGATAGGTCACCAGATAAACCCCGGTGGTTTCGACGGCCAGTGCGTTGCCTACGGCGATGGCTACCAGCAGGTAGCCAAAATGGGCAATGGACGAATAGCCCAGTAGACGCTTGAGGTTCGACTGGAACAGCGCCAGCAGATTTCCCCCCAGCATGGTCACCAGCGCCAGCACCGTGATCATCGTTTGCAACCAGTCACTCTGGAAAACCGGCGCCGCCAGTACCAGTCGCAACAGCACCACGAAGACCGCCAGCTTGCTGACCGTAGCCAGGAAAATCGTGGCCGGCGCCGGGCCACCCTGGTAAACATCCGGCGTCCACAGATGAAACGGCACCACCGACAGTTTGAAACCCAGACCCACCAGCATCAGCGCGCCGCCGGCCAGCATCCAGATATCAGGAGCGCCACCCAGTGCGCCCGCGATCCCCGTCAGATCGAGGTAGCCGGTGCGGGCATAGATCAGCGCCATGCCAAACAGCAGGAAGGCGGTGGCAGCGGCCGACAACAGCAAATACTTGATGCCCGCTTCCAGCGACCGTTCCGCCCGGAAGCTGTAGGCAAGCATGCCGTACAGGGGCATCGACAGCAGTTCCAGGCTGATGAACAGCATGGCCAGGTGGTCGCTTGCCACCAGTCCCAGGGCACCTGCCGTGGCGCACAACAACAAGAGGTAGAATTCCTCCTGCGGACCGATGTAGCCGGTGAGGTAGTGATGACTCAGGATTACAGTAACCAGGGCCGACAGAAGAATCAGCGTCGCAGCCATCAGGGCCAGTCCATCCACTTCCATGAGCGGTGGGGAGCCTGTGGATGCGACCGGTAACATCAGGAGTGCCAATATCAGGCCGGCACCGGCGATCAGGGCCGTAACGGCATGATGGCGTTGCCAGGCAATGACCAGCATGGCAACCACCGCGGTCGTGCCCACGATGATCAATGGCAGCAATGTCAAAAGGTCCGCTGCTGTCAGCATCAGCGCACCTCCCCTGCGGTGGCCGCCAGGCTCTGAACACCACTAGCAAACAGTTCTACCACGCGACCGGACATGCCAGTCGTGGTATCCAGCAATGGTTGCGGGTAAAGCCCGATGAGCAGAACCAGGGCCAACAGGGCCAGCATCATGCCGTACTCACGCCAGTCCGGGCCGGCGAGCGCGCCGTCACGATAAGCGGGCCCGAAATGTACCCGCTGCATCAGGATCAGCGAATAAATGGCGGCCATCACCAACCCCGTACTGGCAATAATCACCACCACCGGCGCGCTCGGGAAGGTGCCGAACAGAATCATGAACTCACCCACGAAATTGGCAGTGGCCGGCATCCCCAGGGACGCAGCGACAAAACACAGCGTAAACCCGGGCAACGTCGGTACCCGGCCCCAGAGCCCACCCATGATGCGCATATCCCGGGTATGGATGCGCTCATAAAGCTGGCCGCTGAGGATAAATAGGCCAGCGGAAGAGAACGCGTGGGCCACCATCAGCACCACCGCACCCTGGATGGCCAGTTCCGAGCCGGAGTAGATGGCGATCAGGACAAAGCCCATGTGGGAGATGCTGGTGTAGGCGATCAGCCGCTTGATGTCCTGCTGACCGCAGGCCAGAACGGCACCGTAAACAATGCCTACCAGCCCGAGCACCATTGCCACCGGGGCGAAGGCAGCAGACTCTTCCGGAAATAATGGCAGTGCAAAACGCAGCATGCCGTAGGCGGCCGTTTTCAACAGTATGCCCGCCAGATCCACACTGCCCGCCGTGGGCGCCTGGGCATGGGCATCGGGCAGCCAGCCGTGGAAAGGCACCACCGGCAGTTTTACCGCAAACGCCACGAAGAAGCCCAGCATCAGCCAGGGAGCGATGGCCTCCGGCACCTCGGTATTGAGCAGAACCTCGTAGCTGAACGAAAGCTCGCCAGTGTTGCCGAAATGGATAAACACCAGCGCCAGGATCGCCACCAGCATCAGCAGGCCACTGGCCTGGGTGTAGATAAAGAAACGCGTGGCGGCCCGAATGCGGGTCTGGCCGGCCGAACCGCTGTGCCCCCAGAGCGCGATCAGGAAGTACATGGGCACCAGCATCATTTCCCAGAACAGGAAGAACAGGAACAGATCCAGGGCCAGGAACACGCCGACCACACCGCCAAGGATCCACAGCAGGTTGAGGTGGAAAAAGCCGATGCGGTGCCCGATTTCATGCCAGGAGCAGAGCACTGCAAGGGCGCCGAGAAAGCCCGTGAGCGCGACCAGAATGAGCGAGAGTCCATCCATGGCCAGATGGATTTCAATGCCGAACCGGGGAATCCAGTCGGCCCGCCATTCCAGCAGCCAGGGCGTGTCCGCTCCCGAGGGCAGGGCAAAATCGCCGGTTACCCAGAGCCAGAGGCTGATCACCAGAACAAACAGCATGGTCCCCAGGGCAATCCAGCGCGGTGCCTGCTCACCCCAGCGATCCGCCTGCCAGCACAGCAGACCACCCAGAAACGGAATCACGATCAACCACACCAGGATCACGCGACACCTCCCGGGCCGATGGCCAGAGCCAGCAGAATCAGGGTTGCCCCCACAATCATGGCCGTGGCGTAGCTCCGAATCCGGCCATTCTGGGCGCGCACCAGACCGCTGTTGAGCAAACGGGCGAGCACTGCCAACAGGTTGATGGAGAGATTGATCAGGTCATGGCGGAGCATGCGCACCAGCAACTGCCAGGGCCGAACCAGCAGCCGGTCATACAGCGCATCGAACCCCCAGGCCCGGTGCCAGAGAGTCCAGAGGAAGGCGCCCGGGCCACTGGTGACCTGCTCGCGTAGCCAGTCGCGCCGCTTCACGAACAGCCAGCCCGCCACCGCAAGACCGGCAATCACGGTGCCACTGGCCAGCAGCTGCAACAGGGTATGGCCCGCGTCGGTTCGCTCACCGGGTGCCACCGGGAACAGGCCGCCAAGGTGGGGATAGAGCATGGCGCCCACAAAGGTGGACAGCACCGCCAGCACGGCCAGGGGCAGGTGGTGGGTCAGCAGATGGGTGCCCGGTTCCGCGTTCCGGGCCTTGTCACTGCCACAGGCGCCATGGAAGGTGCCGAGAATCAGCCGTACCGTATACAGGCAGGTCAGGAATGCCCCCAGAAGACCCGCCAGAAGAAGCCCCTGCAGGTCTGCCGCCATGGCCTGCCAGAGAATCTCGTCCTTGCTGTAAAACCCCGCCGTTACCAGCGGCAGGGCCACCAGCGCAGAACCGCCCACCAGGAAACCGGCATAGGCCACAGGCAGCCGCTTTCTCAGCCCCCCGAGATTTGCCATGTCCTGCTCGTGATGGCAACTGGTAATCACCGCACCGGCCGACAGGAACAGCAGCGCCTTGAAAAACGCGTGGGTGACCAGGTGAAAAATGGCGGCATCAAAGGCGCCTACCCCGAGGGCCAGGAACATGTAGCCAATCTGGCTCATGGTGGAATAGGCCAGCACCCGCTTGATGTCGGTCTGCGCCAGGGCCGCGAACGCCGCCAGGAGCAGCGAGACAGCACCGATCACCCCGACCAGCCACAAGACGTCCGGAGCCAGCAGGAAGACACCGTTGAGCCGGGCGATTAAGTATACCCCGGCAGTGACCATGGTGGCGGCGTGGATCAGCGCCGAGACCGGGGTCGGCCCCGCCATGGCGTCCGGCAACCAGGTGTGCAGCGGCACCTGGGCGGATTTACCGAGGGCTCCGCCCAGTACCAGCAAGGCAACGAGGGTCGCCGTGGGGTCGCCCACTGACCAGACCTCGGCGGCCCGGACCATCACCTGCTGGATATCCAGGGTGCCAAGGTCCCGGAAGATCAGGAACAGCCCCAGAGCCAGGAACACGTCGCCGATGCGCGTGACCAAAAAGGCCTTGAACGCTGCCCGGCCGTTGGCGCTGTTCTGGTAGTAGTAACCGATCAGCAGATAACTGCACAGACCAACCCCTTCCCAGCCGAGGAACAGCAGCAGCAGGTTGTCCCCGAGCACCAGGATGAGCATGCTGAATACGAACAGGTTCATCCAGGCGAAGAATCGGGTAACGCCGGCCTCACCGCCCATGTACCAGACCGCAAACAGATGGATGAAGAAACCGACGCCGGTAATCACGGCCATCATCACCAGGGCCAGGGCATCCACCGCCAGACCGATCGTTGGCTGGAAGGCCCCAACCTGGATCCAGGTCCAGAGCGTGAAACGAACGGCACCATCGCCGCCCGCATAAAGCGCAATGGCCCAGGCCGTCGCCAGGGCAGCGACGCCGACACTGGCAACGCCGATGACCGCGCCGACCTGGGGCCCCAGGCGACCGCCGGAAAGGGCCAGCACCAGGGTGCCGACCAGCGGCATGACAAACGACAGAGTAACCGCCAGCTCCATCATCCGCGCATCCTGCTGACCAGATCGAGATTAAGGGACCTGGCCCGCTGAAAGAGCTGAATCATCAGCGCCAGGCCCACGGCCGCTTCGGCGGCTGCCAGGGTGATCACCAGCAGGAACATGGCCTGGCCATCGGGCTGGTTCCAGGCCGTGGCGCCGACCACGAACGCCAGTGCCGCGGCGTTCAGCATCACCTCAAGACTCATGAGTACAAACAACATGTTACGGCGCAGCATCAGGCCCACCAGGCCCAGCACAAACAGGACGGCAGCCAGAATCAGGCCGTGCTCCATGGGGATACCCGCCATCAGGGCCGCCTCCTTTGCCGCAACGGATTCGACCGACGCCCCACATGGGAGGCAGTTACCAGCGCCCCCAGCAACAAAAGGCCCGCCAGTTCCACTACCATCAGCCAGGGCCCGAAGAGAGTCAGCCCTACCGCCCGCGCGGTCAGCAGTTCGCCATCAATGACCCTGGCCATCTCGCCCCCGGCAATCAGGTGGAAAAGCACGCCCAGCAGCACCAGGGCCAACGCCGAGGGGCCCAGCCAGTGCCTGGGATGGCGCCAGCCTGCGTCGTCGCTGTCCTGGTCCGGGCCGAGGTTGAGCATCATCACCACAAACACGAACAGGACCATGATGGCACCAGCGTAGACGATGATTTCCAGCGCGCCGGCAAAGGGCGCCCCGAGGGCGAAGAACACCAGGGCAACGGCAATCAGCGAGACGATCAGATACACCACGGCATGCACCGGATTGCTGCCGGTAATCACACCGACCGTCGCCAGTACCGCCACCAGGCCACTCAGATAGAACGCCAGTTCCATGGGTCTTTACCTCCCGCTTTATGGCAACAGGGAACGCACGTCCACAGGCTCCTCTTCGTTCAGAGCCTGGCCCTTGTCCTTGCCGCCGATGGCCATGCCGGCCACCTTGTAGAAGTGGTAATCGTGATCCTTGCCCGGGCCGTTGATCAGCAGGTCCTCTTTCTCATAGACCAGCTGCTGCCGGTCGTACTCGCCCATCTCGAAGTCCGGCGTCAGCTGGATCGCCGAGGTGGGACAGGCCTCCTCACACATGCCGCAGAAAATGCAACGGGAGAAGTTGATCCGGAAGAACTCCGGGTACCAGCGCCCGTCTTCCTGCTCGCCCTTCTGCAGGGAAATGCAGTCGACCGGGCAGGCCACCGCGCACAGGTTGCAGGCCACGCAGCGTTCTTCGCCGTCCGGATCCCGGGTCAGCACGATGCGGCCCCGGTAACGGGGCGGCAGGTAGACCGCCTCTTCCGGGTAGTTGACCGTCTCCCGCTTGCGGAAACTGTGCATGAACACCATGCCGAGTGTTCGCAGCTGGCTCCATGTCGCCGGCACCAGCCAGAGCACGGACTTTATGAACGGGACCTTTTCCTTCTCCATAACGGGGTCCTCCTCAGCCTTCCGGGGCAACCAGCAGTACCACCGCGCCGGTTGCCAGCAGATTGATCAGGGTCAGGGGCAGGCATACCTTCCAGCCAAAGTTCATCACCCGGTCATAGCGGGGTCTGGGCAGGGAGGCCCTCAGCAGGATGAACAACAGCAGGAAGAAGCCGGTCTTGATCGCAAACCAGAGCACCGGCGGCAACCAGGGGCCGTGCCAGCCACCAAAGAACAGGGTGACGATCAGCGCAGACACCAGAACCATGCCCACGTACTCGCCAATGAAAAACAGCCCGAACTTCATGCCCGAGTATTCAATATGATAACCGTCCGCCAGCTCCTGTTCCGCCTCCGGCTGGTCAAAGGGGTGGCGGTGGGTGACTGCGATACCGGCAATCAGGAAGGTACAGAAGCCAAAGAACTGGGGCACGACGAACCACAAGCCTTCCTGGGCGGCGACGATCTCCCGCATGTTGAAGGAACCTGCCAGGGCGACCACGCCCATCAATGACAGCCCCATGAATACCTCATAGGAAACCGTCTGGGCGGACGAGCGCATGGCGCCCAGCAGCGCGTATTTGTTGCCACTGGCCCAGCCCCCCAGCAGCACCGCGTAGACATTGATGCCTGCCATGGCCAGGAAAAACAGCAATCCGATGTGCAGGTCCGCAATGCCCCACCCGGGTGTAATCGGAATCACGATGAAAGAGAGCAGCAGGGAGGCAAAGGCGATCACCGGCGCCAACAGGAACAGTGGCCGGTCGGCAAACGGCGGAATCCAGTCTTCCTTGAAGAAGATCTTGATCATGTCCGCTACCAGCTGAAGGGTGCCGAACGGCCCGACCCGGTTGGGACCATAGCGGTCCTGCCAGAGCCCCAGCAAGCGACGCTCGACAATGGTCAGGGCAGCGCCCAGAAGCACCGCGCCCAGCAGAATCACCAGGGCCTGGAACATGGCCCAGAGAATGGTCTGCCATTCCGGTGTCAGCCAGCTCATGGACGCACCTCCTCGCCGGGCGTCGGCGTGGAACCCGGCCCCGCGGTCAGCGTGACCGGACCATCAGCGATACCCATCGGAACACTGCCGGCCGGCAGGCCCACCAGCCCCCGGGGCCAGTCCGCCTGGACACGGGCCGGCAGCGTCACGCAAGCCTGCTCGCCAATGACAGTGACCAGCCCGCCCAGCTCGGCCCCCAGTGAAGTGGCGTCGGCTTCCGAAAGCAGCAGCACCGGTGTCTCCATCCGCCGGCGAATGGGCTCTGCCAGGGCCGAGGTTTCCTCGCCGCCGAAGAGGCGGGGCAGAACGATGGCGCGGTAATCGGTGTCCGACGGCTGAAAGGCCGCCGGGATATCATGCTCGTAGTGATACTGGCCGGGCCGGGGATTAAGTATCCGGATACCCGGGTCGCCCCCGCGCAAATGGCCACCAACTTCATCGGTGAATTTGTTCCAGGCCTGGGGCGAATTCCAGCCTGGCGCCCAGGCAAAGGGCACCTGCTGATGAGGATGCCGGAAACCGCTGTACCCCTCCATGGAAAAGGCCAGTGCGGTGTCCGGATCCTGGGGTACCCGTGGCTCGCTGACACTCTGGTCGGCACGCATGGACGTCCGGCCGCTGTATCGATGGGGTTCCCGGGCCAGCCGCAGACCCTCGATGCGGAAACCGGCATCAGGGGCGGCCGCGGTAATCAATGCAAGATCCGCGCAGGCCCGGCTGCAGGCCAAGGTTACCTGGTCGAGGGTGATGTCCCCCGGAATCTCGCCGTTCAGTTTGGCCGAGAGACCGTGCAGCCAACGCCAGCTTTCGTGAATCCGGGCTTCCGGGCGAAGATAGCCCGGCTCAAATACCTGGAAGAAGCGCTGGGCCCGCCCCTCCAGATTGACCAGAGTGCCATCACCCTCGGCAAAGCTGGCTGCCGGCAGCGAGAAGGTTGCGCGGTTCAGCGTGGGCGTGCGCTGATGGTCCAGCACCACCAGCGCTTCCACCCTCGCCAGGGCCGCGTCCACCGGGGCTTCCGGCAGGCGCTGATAAAGGTCATTTTCCAGAATCACCGCCGCATCGGCGCTTCCGTCTACAAGCTGGTCGAGCGCCCACTCCAGGGGCTGACCGCCCAGCAATGCCAGACCGGTGCTGTTCACTTCCCGGCGAACAAACAGCAGCCCGCCCCGTTTGGCGCGTCGGGCCAATGCCCGGGCAATGTTGCCGGCAGCCCGGATGATGGCCGGGGAATTCAGCGCCCCACCGCTGACCACCAGCGGCCGTTCAGCGGCCAGCAATGCGCGGGCAATCTCGGAGGCCCGGGACCGCAGCGTCGCGTCGAGATCGGGCACGTCCGGGGCGGTCGGATCGATGGCGTGGGCCACCGCAAATCCGAGCCGGGCGATGTCCTCAGGGGCAAGCGCCAGACGGCTCCGGGCAAGGGTGTCCAGCTCGGTTTCAGCCGGATAGGCAATAAACAGCGGCTGGCGATGATCCTGGGCCAGGGTTTTCATGGCATCGGCATGCCAGCGGGGAATACCCAGCCTTGCCGCGTACTCCGCCGGCGGCGAGGTAATCGCCTGACGAATGGAAAGACCAAGCCGCGCTGCGCTTTCCATGGGGTCTTCGCCAAGCAGGAGCACGGCATCGTGCCCTTCCACGTCTCGCAGGGTGGGCGCTGACAGCCCGCAACTGCGGCCCTGTTCATCCATCAGGTCGAGGCAGGTCTGCTCGTTCTCATTGATGCCGGTGGAAAAGTTGGCCTCACCCACCAATTCCCGGAGCTGATGATTGCTTTCCAGGCTGGCCCGGGGCGAACCTATGCCGATGACCCGCCGGGCGTGGCGCAGAGTCTCCGTTATCCGGGCCAGGGCCGAATCCACCCCGAGCTGCTCCGGCTCCTGCGCCGGTTCACGCTTCTGTTCACCCCCCTGTTCACACTCCTTGCCCGACCGGAACTCAGGTACTCTGGGCCGATCCTGCCGGTTTACATAGCCATAGCCGAAACGGCCCAGATCACACAGGAAAAACCCGTTTACCTCACCGTGGTAGCGGTTCTCGATCCGCCGGATTTCGCCGTAGCGTTCGCCCGGGCTTATGTTGCACCCCACCGCGCACTGGTGGCAGATGCCCGGCGCGAACTGCAGGTCCCACTTGCGGGTGTAATGATCGGAGTGGCTCTGGTCGGTGAAGACACCGGTCGGGCAGACTTCGGTCAGGTTGCCGGCGAAGCGACTTTCCAGGGTGCCTTCCTGGTGCCGTCCGAAGTAGACATTGTCCTTGGAACCGAAGGCCCCCAGGTCAGTCCCGCCTGCGTAGTCATTGTAAAAGCGCACACAGCGGTAACAGGTGATACAGCGGTTCATCTCGTGGGCTATGAAAGGGCCCAGGTACTGGTTGCGACGGGTGCGCTTGCGGAACCGGTAACGGCGGCGATCGTGGCCGGTCATCACGGTCATGTCCTGCAGGTGGCAGTGGCCGCCTTCCTCGCACACCGGGCAGTCGTGGGGGTGGTTGATCATCAGCCACTCCACCACGCTGGCCCGGAAGGCGCGGGCTTCTTCATCCTCAATATCAATGCGGGTGCCATCGGCGGCCGGCGTCATGCATGACATCACCAGCATGCCCCTGTCGTCCTCGCTGTCCTTGTACTGGCGCACGGCACACTGGCGGCAGGCACCGACACTGCCCATGGCCGGATGCCAGCAGAAATAAGGGATATCCAGGCCCAGGGACAGGCAGGCCTGAAGCAGGTTGTCTGCCCCGTTCACCTCGTAGCTCTGGCCGTCCACGTGGATGGTTGCCATGGTGCCAGTTTACTCCCTGTTCGCCGCCAGTGATCGTTTCATACTCCCCCCCGCCGGTATCGGATCGGCATGGGCCTTCCCCCTCGGATAGCGCACGCCCTGCTCAAATTCACGCCGGAAATGCCGGAGCGCGGTCTGAAGGGGCATGGCCGCGCCGGGCGCATGGGCGCAGAAGGTGAGGCCCGGGCCGCAGTCGGCCGCCAGCTTGTCCAGCAGCTCCACATCGCCGGCTTCACCCTCGCCCCGCTCCAGGGCCAGCAACAGCTTCACTGTCCAGGGCAGTCCATCCCGGCAGGGCGTGCACCAGCCGCAGGACTCGCGGGCAAAGAACTCTTCCAGGTTGCGCATCAGCGCGACCATGCTCTGATCCTCGGTCACCACCGTAATCAGGCCGGTACCCAGGCGGCTGCCTTCCTTGCCCACAGTGTCGAAATCCAGGGGCAGATCCAGGTGTTCCGGCAAAAGGAAGCCGGTACTGGCGCCCCCGGGCAGCCAGGCCTTCAGCTTCCTGCCCTCTCGCAGGCCGCCGGCCAGTTCCAGCAGCTCCCGGCCGGTGGTGCCGATGGGCAATTCCCAGAGTCCGGGGCGGTTCACCAGCCCGGAGGCGCCGTAGAGTTTGGTTCCGCCGTCATCGGTGCGATCCCCGGACAACCCCTGATACCACTCCGCGCCACGAAGCATCACGGCCGGCACGTTGCACAGGGTTTCCACGTTGTTCACAACCGTGGGTTTACCCCAGGCCCCGGACTGGCCGGGAAACGGAGGCTTGGCCCGGGGATTGGCCCGGTGGCCTTCCAGCGAGTTGAGCAGGGCGGTTTCCTCGCCACAGATGTAGCGCCCGGCCCCGGTGTGCAGGGCAATATCAAAATCGAAGCTGCTGCCGGCAATGTCCGGGCCAAGCCAGCCGGCTTCCCGGGCTTCGGCAAGGGCCGCGGTGAGAACCCTGGCCGACTCGACGTACTCTCCGCGCAAGAAGATGTAGCCGTATCGGGCGTTGTTGGCGAAGGCCGCCAGGATCATGCCCTCAATCAACAGATGAGGTTGCTGCTCCATGAGCAGGCGATCCTTGAAGGTGCCCGGCTCCATCTCATCGGCATTGCAGACGATGTAGCCCCGGGGAATGTCGTCCCCCTGCAAGGTGAGGCTCCATTTCAGGCCGGCGGAGAAGCCCGCACCACCGCGACCCCGAACATTGGCCTCCTTCATGGCGGCGATGACAGCGCCGGGATCGTGTCCGTTCAGAACCTGAGAGACTGCCCGATAGCCTTCTTTCGACTCGTACTCTTTCAGGCCCACCACCTGACCATCATCCCGCAGTCGCCAGGTCAGCGGATGGGTGTCCGGCGACCGATCGGCGCCCGGTTGCAGCAGACGGCTTCTGTACAGTGGGGACTGGCGCTGGCTGTTCACGGGTAACCCTCCAGAATGTCCGCCAGATCCTCTTCATCCACGGGGCCATAGACATCGTCGCCGATCATCATGGCTGGCCCGCCATCGCAGGCGCCCAGGCAGCAAACCGGCAGCAGGGTGAAGCGGCCGTCGGGCGTGGTCTGGCCCAGGCCCAGGCCAATACCGAGCCTGTCCGTCAGCTTCTCCCGCAGCTGGTCGGACCCGGTCAGGAAACAGGAGCTGCTGTCACACACCAGGATGACATGACGCCCAACCGGCTGCCGGAAGATCAGGCTGTAAAAGGTGGCCACGCCTTCGACACTGGCCGGCCCCACGCCCAACACCCGGGCAATGGCAGGAATCGCATCATCAGGTACCCAACCATGGCGACGCTGGACGATCTTCAACGCTTCAATGCACGCGGCCTGGGGCTGCTCGTAGTGGCTGGCCTCCGCGCGCATGGCGGCTTCGTCCTCCGGATGGAGCCGGAAGCCGTCGGTGGTGATGGTCTGTAGTGTCGGTGTCGTTTCCATCGTCATCGGTCCACGTCCGCCATTACGAAATCGATGCTGCCCAGGTGGGCGATCAGGTCCGGCACGAAGCCGCCGCGCATCACGCTGGGAATCTGCTGAAGGTGAGGGAAACTGGGCGTCCGGATCCGGGTCCGGTAACTCATGGTGTTGCCATCACTGGTCAGGTAGTAACTGTTGATGCCCTTGGTGGCTTCCACCATTTGCATCGACTCCTGGGGTTTGAGCACCGGCCCCCAGGACACCTGCAGAAAGTGGGTGATCAGGGTTTCAATGTGTTCCAGCATCCGTTCCCGGGGTGGCGGTGTGGTCAGCGGGTGGTCCGCCTTATAGTCCCCGGCCGGCATGTGATCCACGCATTGCTGGATAATCCGAAGGCTCTGGCGCATTTCCTCGATACGGAGCTGGCCCCGGTCGAAGACATCACCGCGGTCACCCAGGGGCACCTCGAATTCGAAGTTGTCGTAACCGGAATAGGGGCGCTGTTTGCGCAGATCGAAATTGCACCCGGTGGCCCGCAGATTCGGGCCGGTGACACCCCAGGCCAGCGCCTGGACGGTATCAAAGGCGGCCACGTTGCGGGTCCTGTCCCGAACCAGAGCGTTTTCCATCATGGCCCGCTCGTATTCCCGCAGACGGGGGGGCATCCAGTCGAGGAATTCCTGCACCAGTTTCTCCCAGCCCTGGGGCAGATCCTGCATCACACCGCCGATACGGTACCAGGCCGGATGCATTCGGAAGCCGGTGATTCCCTCAATCACCTTGTAGCCACGCTGACGGTCGCTGAAGGTGTAGAACACCGGCGTCATGGCACCCAGGTCCTGCAGGTAGGTGCCAAGAAACAGCAGGTGGCTGGTAATGCGGAACATTTCCGCCATCATCACCCGAATCGTCTTCACCCGGTCAGGCACCTCGATGCCGGCCAGCTTTTCGACCGCCAGCACATAGGGCAGGTTATTCATCACCCCGCCGGTGTAATCAATGCGATCGGTGTAGGGAATGAAGCTGTGCCAGGACTGGCGCTCGGCCATTTTTTCCGCGCCCCGATGGTGATAGCCGATGTCCGGGACGCAGTCTATGATTTCCTCGCCATCCAGTTGCAGCACAATACGGAAAGCACCGTGGGCAGACGGGTGGTTGGGCCCGAGGTTCAGGAACATGAACTCAGCGCCGTCCCGCTCTCTGGCCATACCCCAGGCTTCGGGCACGAACTGCAGGGCGTCCTGTTCAGTTTCCTGACCTTCCACCGTCAGGGTGTACGGATCGAATTCCGTCGCCCGGGCGGGGTAATCCTTGCGCAGGGGGTGTCCCGACCAGGTGGACGGCATCAGGATGCGTTCAAGATGCGGATGGCCGGAAAAGCTGATGCCGAACATGTCCCAGACTTCACGCTCATACCAGTTGGCCGCCGGAAAAATGCCGGTGATGGTAGGGACGCTAAGGTCTTCCTCAGCCAGAGCGACTTTGAGCATGATGTCCCGATTGCGGTTAATGGACATCAGCTGATAGAAAACGGTGAAATCCGAATCCGGCAAGCCCTGACGATTGCCACGCAGCCGCTCATCTGTCGCCGACAAGTCGTACAAAAGATCGTAAGGCGCATCCAGTTGCTTGAGGTAACCCAGAATATCGGTCAGTGCCGCACGCAGCACCCAGAGCACAGGCATGCCGGTACGGGTCTGCTGGCAGCACAGCACAGCCTCGCCGAAGTCCCGTTGCAGGGCTTCGACCAGCTCAATGTCGACATTATCTGCGCTACTGCTCATGCTCGTGGTTTGACTCCTGACAATCAGTTGTAAACGACGGCAAGCGACTTTAAAGCTTGTCTGGGCTCCTCAATTCCGTGGCCTGGATTCGCTGATCCCGCCATTTCTCTCTCTGCGAGGGCATCTCGGCCCGGTAAACGCCCTGGTCACCCACCACCCAGGACAATGGCCGGCGTTCCTCCTGGATGGAGTCCTGCAACAGCTGCAAACCCTGCAAAAAGGCCTCCGGACGGGGTGGACAGCCGGGCACATACACATCAACCGGCAGGAATTTATCCACCCCCTGGACCACCGAGTAGATGTCGTACATACCGCCGGAGTTGGCACAGGACCCCATGGATATCACCCATTTCGGCTCCAGCATCTGGTCGTAAAGCTGCTGGATCACCGGCGCCATCTTGATGAAGCAGGTGCCGGCAATCACCATGAAATCTGCCTGCCTGGGGGAGGCCCGGATTACCTCTGAGCCGAACCTGGCAATATCGTGGGGCGCGGTAAAGGCGGTGGTCATTTCCACATAGCAACAGGACAGCCCGAAGTTGTAGGGCCAGAGGGAATTTTTGCGACCCCAGTTGACCGCGGAATTCAGCACCTCGCTCAGTTTGCCGGTAAAAACGTTGCGTTCGAGCTGCTGTTTAACCGGGTCCTCGACCCTCTGGCGCCGATCAACCGGATAACGGGTATTGCCTTCCGCAGGACCCTCGGCCCTGGTCAGGGTATAGGCCATGAAAACCTCCCTTTCTGGTCACACAACCCCATTTCTCTCCCGATTCCGCAGAATCCGGAGACCCGGAGAGTGTGCTTCTATGCGCCGCGCTTGCGTGCCGGGCTTTGGTCGGGCGCCCAGTCAAGGGCGCCAGTTCGACTGTCGTAAACGAGCCCGGCAAGCAGGACGAAGATGAATACAGCGGCTCCCCAGAAACCCGTCCAGCCAACATCCGGGATGACGATGGCCCAGGCAAAGAGAAAAACCGCTTCAATGTCGAAGATGACAAACAGCATTGCCACCAGGTAGAACTGAACGGAAAACCGCTGGCGGGCACTGCCGGCGCCGACGATGCCCGATTCGAAGGGAAGAGATTTGCTGATACCGCGACTGCGGCCACCCAAAAGACTGGACGCGCCCACCATGAAGGCGCATAGGCCCGCTACCGCCAGGATGAAAAAGCCGGTAGCCCAGTATTCGGCAATGCCATTTGCCGCACTTTCAGCCATGCAGTTTCCCCTCGACAGCACACAGCTGCCGTATTGGATACCTGTATTAAAAGCTAGCAACGGGCCCGGGATTGCGCAAACCGAACCGCGGAATCAACGGTTAAACGCGCAAACGTATGATGCAAAAGATATTACGGATGAAGCAGGGGAGTATGAGAAGATAAGAATTGGAGCGGGTGAAGGGAATCGAACCCTCGTATGCAGCTTGGGAAGCTGCCGTTCTACCATTGAACTACACCCGCAAAAAAATGATCGCGACAGCAATATAAGCGGTCAGCCCGGCAATGGGCAAGCATTCTGTCTGGAGCAACAATGGACCCCACCCTGACCCTGATTGGCGCCCTGATGCTGGTCATCAGCATCCTGCTCAGCCCGCTTTCCAGCCGGGTGGGCATGCCTGTGCTGCTGATCTTTCTGGTCGTGGGCATGATGATGGGCGAGGATGGCCCGGGTGGTATTCAGTTCGACAATTTCGAGCTGGCGTTCGTGATCGCCAACCTGGCGCTGGGCGTGATCCTGCTGGACGGTGGCATGCGCACCCGTGCGGAAACCTTCCGCGTGGGCCTGAAACCCGCGCTGATACTGGCCACGCTGGGCGTGGCAATGACCGCCGCTGGCGCCGCGGTTGTCGCCTGGTGGGTGTTCGACCTGCACTGGCTGACCGCCTTGCTGATCGGCGCCATCATCTCATCCACCGATGCCGCCGCCGTGTTTTCCCTGCTTCAGGGCCGCGGCCTGCACCTGAACGAGCGGGTCAGTGCCACCCTGGAGATCGAATCCGGCAGTAACGACCCCATGGCGATTTTCCTGACCCTCATGCTGGTCACGCTGATTGGTAACGACGGCGACCACGCGGGCTGGGCCGCCCTTTCCATGCTGGTGCAACAATTCGGCATCGGCGCGGTTGCCGGCATCATCGGCGGTTTTGCCGTGGTGGAGTTGGCCAATCGTATCCGCCTGACGCCATCCCTGTACCCTTTGCTGGTGGCGGCTGCAGGCATTTCGGTGTTTTCCGCCACCAACGCCCTTGGCGGCAGCGGATTTCTGGCCATTTACCTGACCGGAGTGGTGATCGGTAACCGTCATGTCCGGATGATGCCGATGATCCTTCAAGTCCACGATGGCCTGGCCTGGCTGGCCCAGTTGTGCCTGTTCCTGATGCTGGGGCTACTGGTAACCCCGTCGGATCTGATTCCGCTGGCTGGCGGAGGGCTGATACTGGCCCTTGCCCTGATCTTCATCATCCGTCCGCTTACGGTCATGCTTACCTTATGGCCGTTTGCCTTCAACCGTCGCGAGTTGGGTTTTATCAGTTGGGTCGGCCTCAGGGGCGCGGTGCCGATCGTACTGGCCCTGTTCCCGATCATCGCGGACTTGCCGGAAGCGCAACTGGTCTTCCACGCGGCTTTCTTTATCGTCCTGGTCTCTCTCCTGGTTCAGGGCACCACCATGACACCCCTGGCCCGGAAACTTCGTCTGGAAGTCCCTGCCGGCGAAGACCCCTATCGGAGGCTGCCCCTGGATGCCCCGGCTGCAGGCGACCACGAATTGATGCTGTTCCCGCTCCGGGGCGAAAGCTGGGAAACCCCGCGCCGGCTGGGGCAGCTGCGTTTTCCGGAGAACACTGCTGTGGCCGGGGTATTCCGTAACCGGGTCTGTTTACAGCCGAAAGCCGATCTGGAGGTGTCCAGTGGGGATATGGTTGCCATGTTCGCGACCCCCAGTGTATTGCCGGAACTGGGCAAGGCGCTTAGCGGCCGGCACGCACCCAAGTACCTTGCCGAGCGGGCATTCTTTGGTGATTTCGTGCTCAACGGCGATGCCTTGCTTGGCGATGTCGAGCAGGTTTACGGCATTGAGTTTGACGACCTGCCCCCGGAACTCTCCCTGGCCGAGTGCTTTGCAAAACGCACCAAGGGGCACCCGGTTGTCGGTGACGTGGTCACCCTTGGCCCGGTAACACTGGTTGCCAGGGCCACCAGCGCCGACAAGGTCACCAAGGTGGGCTTGAAGATGGACAGTTCACAAAATGTCTGAAGAGCGAACCAGATAGCCAAAAAAGTTAACAAAACCCCTTAACAGATCCCTTGCGGGCTATGGTATAAAACGCCTGTACAAAGATTAATCATTGGTAAGTTAAGGACATGAGCATTTTCCGCGCCCTGCTATCCACTCTCACCCTGCTCTGCCTGACAGTTGCTCCGAGCACTTTCGCCACCGAGCTGCTGGCCAAGGCCGACACCCGAATGCCGGCTGCCACCATGTATAAGCCCGCGGATATTCAGAGTGTCAGCAAGGTGGTCGTTCGCAAGGGAGAGCGCCGCCTGTACCTGATGGACGGTGAGGACGTGGTTCGCAGCTACCGGATTTCCCTGGGCGACAACCCGGAAGGTCACAAGCTGTATGAAGGCGACGAGCGCACCCCCGAAGGCGACTACACTCTGGACTGGCGCAATGCCGAAAGCGATTTCTACAAATCCATCCACATTTCCTATCCCAGCGAGCGGGACCGTGAGCTGGCGTCGGCGTGGGGCCTGGACCCCGGTGGCAGCATCATGATTCATGGCCTGCCCAATAACGTGGGCGACATGGCCTTTGCCTATACCGGTCTGGATTGGACCGATGGCTGCATTGCCGTAACCAACGACGAGATGGATGAAATCTGGCAGCTGGTGTCCAACGGAACCCCTATCAGCATTCATCCCTGAGTCAAATCTGACAGCAGTATTAAGTTGTTGTCATATGCTTAGCAAATTTACGTATCTCCAGTTAACATTCCCGCTTACAGTGTTTTACACTGTTTAACGACTCCGGTAGTCATTGCCTGACAAACGTTGCTGCGCAGGTTGACAGGAAGTCGTCTATACTGACTTTCGGATCACAGGAAATAACTCGACCAATAAGGGGATTTACAATGCGTAAACTGACGATCGCCGGGCTTGCACTGGCTACAGCTCTGACTGCAGGTTGTGCCACTACTGACCAAGGCGCCATCGACGAAGCGAATGCAACCGCCAGCTCCGCTGAGCGCACTGCTGAAAATGCACTGAACACCGCTAACAGCGCTGCCAGCTCTGCACGTACTGCCCAGCAGACTGCAGAAGAAGCTCTGGCCGCTGCCAAGGCAGCCCAGAAGGCCGCTGACGAAGCAAACGAGCGTGCCAAGCGTATGCTCGAGCGTGCCAGCCAGAAATAAGGCTGAGACGTAACAGAAAGGCCGGCATTGCCGGCCTTTTTTTATGCCCCGGGCTCGGGCTTTTCCGGTTCGGGTTTGTCCGGCGTAAAGGGCTTGTTTTCCTTCAGGAACGTGGTCATCAACTCCATTGGCAGCGGGAATACAATGGTGGATGAGTTGGTATTGCTCATATCCGCCAGGGTCTGCAGGTAACGCAACTGCATGGAACCAGAGTTGGTAGACATGACATCCGCCGCTTCCACCAGTTTCTTGGACGCCTGCAATTCCCCCTCGGCATGGATGACCTTGGCACGACGTTCGCGCTCGGCCTCGGCCTGGCGGGCAATGGCACGAATCATCGATTCGTTGAGATCCACGTGCTTGATTTCCACGTTGGCCACCTTGATGCCCCATTCCTCGGTCTGGGCATCGATGATCTCCTGGATATCGGAATTCAGCTTGTCCCGCTCTGACAGCATTTCATCGAGGTCATGCTTACCCAGCACCGACCGCAGCGTCGTCTGGGCCAATTGGCTGGTTGCGGAATTGAAATCCTCCACCCGGATAATGGCGCGCTCGGGATCCACCACACGGAAGTACAGTACGGCATTCACCCGTACCGTCACGTTATCCCGGGAAATGACGTCCTGGCTCGGCACGTCCAGGGTGATTACCCGCAGGTCCACCCGCACCATCTGCTGAATGCCTGGAATAACAATGATCAGGCCCGGGCCTTTAACCCCCTGGAAACGCCCGAGAAAGAACACAACGCCACGCTCGTACTCCGGCAGGATCTTGATGGCCGAAGCGAGAATCAGCAGTAACACCACCGTGGGTGCCAGATAGGGAATCAGATCGCCAATCATACGGCCTCCTTGTATTGCCGTTTCTTTGTCCGTCGGGTCAGCCGTTGTCCGGAATAACCCTGACAGTTACCGTTAAACCCTCTATTGCTGTCACGTTAACCCGGTCGCCCTCTTTGACGGGCTCTTCGCTGATGGCATTCCAACGCTCACCGCTGAGCCGGACATGGCCGCGGTAGTGGCCATGCTCTCCCGAGAAACTATCCAGTGCCACACCTTCTTCATGGGTAAGCTGTTCGGTGCCGCTGACCGGATGCCGTCGACGCAGGCCAATGAAACGGGTCACCGTCCAGAGGATAAACCCGGCAGCCACCACCGCGGTGCCTCCGATAGTCGGCAGGGAAATATCCCGGTGACTGCCGTCCATCAAGATAATCGAGCCGGTTACAAAGGCGACAATCCCGCCAACCCCCAATATCCCGAAACTGGGCACAAAGGCTTCGCCCACGATGAACGCCAACCCGAGCAGGATCAGCGCCAGGCCAGCGTAATTCACCGACAGGACCTGGAAAGCGAAAAGCGCAAGAATCAGCGAGATGGCACCAATCACACCTGGCACCACGGCGCCCGGGTTTGCCAGCTCGAAGATGATGCCGTAGAAGCCGATAATCATCAGGAAATAGGCGACGTTCGGATTGGTAATTACGGAAAGCAGACGGGTGCGCCAGTCCGGTTGGGATCTGACAATTTCCAGACTGGCCGTGTTCAGGGTCATGTCGCCCGACGCCATGCGAACGGTGCGACCATCTACCTGCTGCAACAGGTCCCGGAGGTTGGGGGAAATCACATCAATGACGTTCTTCTCAAGCGCCTCTTCGGCACCAAGATTTACAGCCTCACGGACGGCCTCTTCAGCCCAGTCGGCATTACGGCCGTGGCGTTCAGCCAGGCCACGAATGTAACTGACCGCGTCCTCCAGAACCTTGCGCTCCATGGCAGTACCGCCGCGACGTTTACCGTCGTCATCGCTGGCTTGCTGGTCACTGTCGGATGACGAGTCGGGGGTGGAATCCGAACCGTCCTCAGATTCCGGATCGCCTGAGGCCGGATCACTCTCAGGTTCCGGACTACCAGGCAGACCGCCCATCTGGACCGGTGTGGCCGACCCCAGGTTGGTTGCAGGCGCCATGGCAGCAATGTGGCTTCCGTACAGAATATAGGTGCCGGCACTGGCCGCCCGGGCGCCCTGGGGGGAAACATAAGTCGCTACGGGAACGTCGGAGGCAAGAATCACCTTGATGATATCCCGCATGGAATCCATCAGGCCGCCAGGCGTGTCCATTTCGATAATCACCAGACCGGCACCCTCGGATTCCGCCCGGCGAATGCCCCGGGTGACGTAATCCATGGTCGCGGGGCCGATAGCCCCCTCAACCGTCAGCACCAGAGCAGTGTCGGAGGATTCCTGCTGGGCAAAAACCTGATGGGCCAGGGATGCCAGTGCAAGCAGGGCGCCTGCCAGGAAAACCATAGCCCAGGCCCGCAGACGGGCGGGATTCTGTGATCGCATGGGACGGTGTGCCTGCATAACGCCTCCCTGGACCGGAATAAAATCAATGCCTGAATATACGATGGCACAGTGGCCGTGGTTCTATCCGTAAAGGGCGGCCCTCCTGCCCAGACAACTACCTCAGAAGTATAGCCGCTGCTCAGGTTCGCTCGCCGATTCCGGCGATTTCTCTTCCACGGTCTTGTCTGCGGCCATCCGGGTGACCCGTTCACCAATCATGGTTGGCAGGCCATCGGCCTGGTCCACTGCCAGTTCAATGGCACCACGCTTGACCTCGACGCCCGGATGCCGACTGCGGAAGGCTTCAACTTCCGCAAATACCTGCTTCCAGAGACGGTCTCGATCCTCACGGGGGTAGTCTTCATGGGGGCGGTGCACCTCAAGCCAGACCTCACCATCCGAGAACCCGATCTTGACGGCGTCATGCACGACCTGAACGGGCGTGCCCTTTTCAACCTGATAAACGAACCGGGAGATATCCTCGTTGTACATCCGGAAACAGCCATGACTGACCGGCATGCCCACACCAAATTTCTTGTTGGTACCGTGAATCAGATAGCCTTTTTCACTCAGCAACAGGGCGTGGGTGCCGAGCGGGTTTCCGGGACCTGGGGGAATCATTCGGGGCAGATACTCACCGGAGGCTTCGTACTCAGCCCGAATGCTCGCCGGCGGATACCAGGCCGGGGACTCCAGCGGCATGGTGACCTCTGCATCCGTCAGCGGGGAGGGATTCTCCGCAGTGCCAACGCCTACCGGGTACACCTGCACTCCTTCATCGGTGAAGTAATACAGGCGGTACTCCGCGAGATTGATAACGATGCCTTCGCGCCGGGCATCTGGCAGCACATACTGGCGCGGCAGAGTGATAGTGGTGCCCTCTCCGGGTAGCCAGGGATCCACACCGGGATTGGCCTTCACCAGTTCCAGATACCCCATGGCCAATCGATTACCTATGCCGGCAAAAGTGTCCTCATAACGGGTTTCAAAAACCCCGAGCTCTCCTGCCAGGTCACCCTGAACCGGGAACGTGGGCACACGAGGGCTTCTGTCAGGCTCTTCCGGGGTATCCGGATCGCTGGCAGCATCCAGAGGTTCCGCCAACCCTGCGGTTGGGAACACCAGGAACTGCGCCAGAGAAAAAACCGCTAAGAATCTGAACCACATAGAAAACATTCCGAAAGCATCAGGCAACCGGGTACAGTGACAGCAAGTACCCTCAGGAGTTCATATAGGTCGCCCATACTGTTACGACGGCAAGCGCCACGAACAGAACACTTGCACCAATCCGGGCTGTGGCAAGGGGCAACCGTTCCATCAGCCAGCGTCCTGCCATGATAACCGGTATGTTGGCCAACAGCATACCCACCGTGGTGCCCAGAATAACCCAGAAGGTTTCGGTAAAGCGGGCGGCGAGAACGACAGTTGCAACCTGCGTCTTGTCGCCGATCTCCGCCAGGAAGAACATGATGGTGGTGGCCATGAATGCCCCCATTCCCAGAAACTTCGAGTCTTCGCTGTCATCCTTGTCCGGCACCAGCAGCCAGAGTGCTATGGCAACGAAGCTGATGGCCAGAATCCAGGGCAACCAGGCTTGTGGAATGAATGACGCCACCCAGGCACCTAGCCAGGCCGATAGGGCGTGATTGAGAACCGTCGCGACAAAAATGCCGAGAATAATGGGCAGGCGAGTAGCGTATCGGGCAACGAGGAAAAGCGAGAGCAGCTGGGTCTTGTCACCTATTTCCGCTATGGCGACGGCAACCGTAGAAGCGAGGAAAGCGTCCATGAAAAACTCCAGGGCGGATAACCAGACATGAGGCAGCCCACCTTCCGCCCTATGGAGGTGAAACCGCCTCAGGTCTTGCCAATTTCACCGGTGTGGCGGTGAAACACGATAGCCATGGGGATTTGGCCCCAAGTATGTTGACTACCATCCGACCGACAGTTCCGGTTCGGAGGCTACTCCCCTGAAGAGATGCGGGCATATTAATGAATTCGGAACGAGGCCGCAACCAGACGAGACCCTAGGCCCGCATCTTCCAAACCGGAATCGCGGCGACTGCCACAAATGCGGCCACCAGCCACCAGGCGGAATGGAACGCGTTGATCGTTGGCATACCCGCACTGTGATCGCCGAATTCGATGGTCAGGGCCACGAGGTTGACACCAAAGGCGCCCCCGAGCTGGCGCATGAAGTTCAGGGTGCTGGAGCCGGCGCCCAACTCCTGCGGCTCCAGCGGGTTCAAGGCGCCCGTTGAAAGGGCCGGAAGCATGAAGCCAATACCAATGCGCCCCAAAACCGTCCACAGCACGAGCCAGCCGAACGCCAGCTTCAGGTCAGACAGCGCAAACAGCACGGCCGACAGGGCAAATGCACCAATCCCGAAGACAACCAGAACCCTGGCGCTATGCCTGTCCGCCAGCCGCCCGGCTAATGGGAACGTCATACCCAGGACAATCCCTGCCGGCAGCATAAGTAACCCGGCCTCTGTCGCGCTGAACCCGAGGGCTGTCTGCACAAACAGCGGAATGAGATAGGTGGATCCGAACAGCGCCAGCCCCAGTGCCATGGCCCCGAGGCAGGCGAACAGGAACGTCGGTTTGCGCAGCAAGCCGATATTCACCAGCGGGTGCGCAGTCTGCCGTTCACGCAACACAAAGAGCACCAGCCCGCAAAGGGCCAGCAATGCTTCAGCAATAATCCACGTCTGCTGTCCCGAAGCCTGCTGCAGTCGGTTGAGGGTGTCCAGGGATAGGGCAATGGTGAGGCCGAGCAGTAACAACCCGGGGAGATCAAACCGATAGGGCGCCGGCCGGGAGACCGGCAATGGCAGAAAGCGCCAGGCCATCAGCACACCCACCAGTGTTACCGGCGCCGGCGCGAACATCACGTAGCGCCAGTCGAGTTGATCAACCAGGAAGCCCCCCAGCACGGGCCCCAAAGCCGGCGCCAGAATAACCCCCATGCCATAGATTCCCATGGCCTGGCCTCGCCGATGGCGTGGAAAAATACGGAACACCAGGTACATGCCCATGGGCTGCATCAAGCCGGCCATGGCGCCCTGTCCTATCCGGGCAGCGATGAGCTGGCCCGGCGTCTCGGCAAAACCGCCAGCAAGGGAAATCAGGGTAAAGAGAAACATGGCTACGGCAAGGGTCTTGCGAACCCCGAAGTGATCCAGCAGCCAGGAGGAGGCGAGCATGGTGGTGGTCATGGCGGCGATAAAGCCCGTTGCCAGCCAGTGAACCTGGCCCTGGCGAATGCCGAACTCTACCATGATGTCGTGCAACGCTACGTTGACCACGGTGGCACTTAGCACGGTGGCCATGGTGCCTATCATCACCGTGGCCACCGCCAGCCAGCGCCAGCGATCCCCGTAGCGGGCTTTCAGCCCCTCAACTGAGTTATCAGCCAAGGATTACTTCTGCTTTTCAGCGTTTTCCAGGATCTTGTGGAAGACCTTCACGGTACACTCGATCTCTTTGTCGCTGATACCTTCCAGCATTTCCTCGCGCAACACCTCGGCTCGCTCGGAAAGGTCGTCCATAAACGCCCGGCCGGCGTTGGTCAGATGCAGCCGTCGCGCCCGGCGATCATTCGGGCAGGGCCGGCGCTCGATCAACCCCTGCTGCTCCAGGCTGTCCAGCAGTCGAACCAGGGTCGGATTCTCGATCGCCATGAGGCTGGCCAGTTCGCGCTGAGTAAGGCCTTCACCGCCTTTCTCCAGGTACACCATGGTGCTCCAGCGCGCCTGGGTGACACCCAGATCCTTAAGGCGCTCATCAAGCATTTTTCTCCAGCGCCGGGTAACCCGGGCTACCGCAAAAGGAAACTGGTCTCTCATTTGTCGTCACTCCATAGAAAAAGGGGCCTTCGCCCTGGCCAGGCGCAACCGCGCACTCGACCAACAAATCACATTATCGGAAAGTCACCAATAGTATGCTAACCATTGAGATAAAAACAGATACGGAAGTAAAAACAAAATCGGGGAAAACCGAAAGCAGCGTCAGCTCGCCTGACGCTGCTCTTCGTGCATCTCCTCGACTTCGGGAGACTCATGGAACTCGGTATTTCGCGGATCGATCTCGGCGAGCACCGGCGACGCTTCCGGCATGGCAGGCACGAAGTGCTCCTGATCCGCAACGGCAACGTCCTCGGTATGACTGATCCGATAACTGGTAATCACCGCCAGCAGAACCAGGAAGCCTGCATTGCCAAGGAACAGGCCTTTCGGCCCCAGAAGGTTGATCAGTTCAGCCATGACAACCGGCCCGATGACACTGCCAACCCCGTAACTGAGCAGCAGCGTGGCGCTGGCAGCAACGATACGAGTGCTTTCCATGCGGTCATTGGTAATCGCCACGGCGACCGGATAAAGGGCCGCAGACAGGCCCGTAAACAGCCCCACCAGAAGGGTCAGCAACCATGGGTTTGCAGCCCCCAACACTCCAACACCACCTGCAGCGGACGCGGCCAAAACGGCGATCCAGAACATCACGCGACGCCGGTCAAAACGGTCACAGAGCCGTCCCAGCGGCCAGGCAAGGATCATGGCTGCGACAATGGCACTGGCCATGAACGTGGATGTCCGGGCAACGTCCAGCCCGACCAGCGTTGCGTACACCGGCCCGAGCGCATAGAAACCGCCAATCATGACCCCACAAATCAGTGCGCCGGCAACACCGCTAAAGGACTCCCTGGCCAGGGTAAAGATCGAAATACGCTGGACCTGCTCGATTACCGGTGCTTCCATTCGGGTCATTGAGAGCGGTACCAGAGCCAGTGTCAGCAGGATCGCTGCAATCGAGAACGGCATGAAGTTGGCGGGGTCGCCGATATTGACGATGAGCTGCCCGCCGGCGGCGGAAAGGTAGAACACGATCTGGTAAACCGCAAACAGCGCACCGCGGTTGGCATTGGTGGCCCGGCTGGAGAACCAGCTCTCGATGACCACCAGCACACCGGCAATACTGAACCCGGACAGCACCCGCAGCACGGCCCAGAAAATCTCGGAAACAGCCATCGGATAGAGCAGCGACGTAACGGCAGCAATCGCAGCGAACACGGCAAAGGCACGAATGTGACCAACCCGGCCTATAATCCGGTGAACATAAAGCGTGCCCAACACAAAACCGATGGAATAGCAGACCAGAATCCAGCCGATAATGTCCGGTGATATCGCCTCAATACTCAGACGTATACCCAGTAACGTCATCAGGAACGCATTACCGCTGACCAGCAGAATAATGCTCAGGATCAGGGCAGACAGGGAGGTGACCATTCGGGTCATTACAACGGCTCCGGGCGTGGCAGGGTATTTTCGATTGGATGACAGACAAAATAGCAGCAAGCACCGGACTTTGCCGGCCGCGTATTAAATCAGGAGCGGGAAGTGAAACCACTAGGCACTTCCCGAAACCTGTTAACCGCGTCACAAAAACCCGCAAAGGCCGCCGTGGAGCGGTTTAACAGGGTTTTACATTAATGTGCCGTAACAGACCCTGCTGGCCGGAGCAGGTAACATGGCAACGAGCTATTCATTGGACCGTGAGCGCCTGGTTATGAAAAAAACGGACTGGCCCATCCGCTGGGACTTGCTGCTTCGCTATCGACTGATCGAAACCATTGCCCTGTGGGAAGGTCGCCTGACCACCAACCACATCTGCCACAGTTTCGGTATCGGTCGTCAGCAGGCGTCCAAGGACATCAACACCTACCTGCGCGAACTGGCGCCGGGCAATCTGGTTTATGACCGCCACCTGAAAGGCTATGTTCCGGCGGAGAAATTCCGTCCGGTGGTTACCCGGGGGGTGGTGAACGAGTATCTGGATCTGCTTGCCCGCCAGCAGAACCTGAGCAACACATTTGAGTCTCTGAACATTGACCTGCCGGACAGCACGGTGGTGCAGGGCCCTAACCGTGTGATTGCACCGGAAACCATGCGCGCCGTCGTGACGGCAACACGACAGGGCAGGCAGTTGCGCGCCAGCTATGCTTCCCTGAGTCGCCCGGAAGCGGTGGAAAGCATTCTTGAACCTCATACTCTGGTGTGTGCTGGCAACAGCTGGCACTTGCGGGCCTGGTGTGACTCCAATCGGGAGTTCCGGGACTTTGCCCTGAGCCGTTTCCGGACTTCGCCCGAAGCTCTACGGCAGCGTGCCAGACACAGCCGGGAGCAGGACGAGCACTGGAACCGGGAGGTTACCCTCGTGGTTACTCCTGACCGACGCCTGACCGAAGCCCAGCAACAGATCATCGCCCGGGATTATGGGATGGAGCATGGCCGTCTGGAGGTTGCCACCCGTGCCGCTCTTGCACCCTACGTGCTGTCACGGCTCGGAATTACCTTTGACAACCAGCATCCGGATCCGCTGGTACAACAGCTTGAACTGGCCAATCCAGATCAGTTGGGATTTGGCAGCAAACGCGAACAGGCCCTGAAAGCCGTTGCCGGTCTCAGTTAAACTGCCGGTGTGAATTCTGAAATCCGGCGATATTCCTTTCTCTGTTTCCTGATTCTGCCGTTCCTGCCTGGGTTGGCAACGGCAGAATCAGCCTGTGGTAAACCCGCAACACCGATTGCCGAAGTACAGGGCACCGGCCCGGCCTCACTTCTGGCAGGCAAAACCGTCACAGTCGAGGGCATTCTGACCCAGGATTCCCGGTCAGAGGGTGGGTTTGGCGGCTTTTATCTCCAGCAGGCCGACCACGAGACCGACAACAATCCCGCCACTTCCGAGGCCCTGTTTGTCTATACCGACCGCGAGATCGGCAAACCCGGCATGAGGCTGCGAGTTACCGGCAAGGTGAAGGAATACCACGGACTAACTGAACTGGTGGCGATCCGAAACATCCGGAGTTGCGGGCGGGAAGCGCTACCGGCGCCCTCTCCATTGGCTTTGCCCTGGACCCGGGATCCCGAAAATCTTGAGAATATGCGGGTTACCTTCCGCCAGCCCCTGACGGTGGTAGACAATTACAACCTCGGCCGTTACGGCGAACTGACGCTGGCCGCCGCAGACCAGGTCCAACCCACCGAGCACCTTCCTCCTGGCGACGATGCGTACAGAGCATCCATCCGAAACCGGCACAATCGCGTGCTGCTGGACGACAATCGGTCCATCAGAAATCCCAGGCCCATACCTTGGCCCCCCGGGGGGCTGTCCTCGGCAGCCGTACGCTCTGGTGACCAGATTGACGGGCTTGTCGGGGTGCTGGACTTCCGGTTCGATGCCTGGCGAGTCCAGCCCGCCGGGGCACCGGTTTTCCTCGCAACCAACCCGAGAGATCCCGCACCGGACCCCGTACCCGGTGGCGCTGTGCGAATCATGGCACTGAATCTCGGTAATTTTTTCAATGGCGATGGTCGTGGCAGCCAGTTTCCAACAACCCGAGGGGCGAAAACATCGGCGGCATATCAGCGCCAGCAACAGCGACTGGTGCAGACACTTCTGGCCCCGGATCCGGATATCCTCGCGCTCACGGAACTCGAGAACGACGGCTACGGCCCGCACAGCGCCATCGCCAGCCTGGCCGAGGCCCTGGGTAATCAGTGGCGGTTCGTCAGCACACCAGGTCAGGATGGCGATGATGAGATACGGACCGGCCTGCTCTACCGCAGCGACCGGGTGAGCGCCATTGGCCTGCCGGAACGGCTTGCCAGCGGTCCGTTCAGATCCGGTGGCCGGCCTCCGCTGGCCCAGAATTTCAGTCGTGTCGATGGTGAGACAACCGTCAGGGTTATCGTTCCTCACCTGAAATCAAAATCCTGTCGGGGTGCCCATGGGGACGATCGGGATCAGGCCGATGGCCAGGGCTGTTACGCCAGCCGGCGGGCTGACGAAGCACAAGCGCTGGCCGGATGGGCCGGCGTTGACGCCGGAGACCCCAAGTCGGCCGGCACCCTGATCATGGGTGACCTGAACAGCTATGCCCGTGAACAACCCCTTCGGGTACTGGCAAGAGCGGGCTTCGTCAGCATGGTGCACCACTTCCATCCCTGCAATGAGACCAGCTGTCGCCATTACACCTACCGATACCGTGGCGAGAAAGGGTCCCTGGATTACGCCCTGGCCTCCGAGACATTGAAGCCACGGGTTGTCGGTGCCCGAAGCTGGCTGGTGAATGCCGACGAGCCCAGGGTTCTTGGCTACCAGAGCGAGCACGCTGCTGATGGGCAGGCGCCCTGGCGGTCCAGCGACCATAACCCGGTTATCGTAGACGTAAAGCTCTGAACCCTGTCCGCGGCGGCGCGACCGTTGGTTGCCCGTCCGCCCGGGCTCCCGGGCGTTGAAGCCAAGGCTCGGCAGGCTGGTCCCGGTAGACTGGCGATCAGACCCAAAACCGGTGATCGATGACGACCATGAGAATCCCTGCACCCAACCTATGGCCCGCTGCCCGCGCGGGACAACGATTTCTTCTTCAGGCCCGACGCCGCGAAGCGCTCGTGGATGGCCACAAAATGGTTTTCCTGGAACGGGGTGCTCCCGGCGCAGGAAGCCCTACCATCGTGCTGATTCATGGCTTTGCCGCCATGAAAGAAAACTGGGGGCTGTGGCTGCAAAGACTGCCCAGCCACTGGCATCTGCTGGCACCGGATCTGCCAGGGTTCGGAGAGAGTGATTACCTGCCTGAAGCCTGCTACCGCTATGAAACCCAGGCCCGTCGACTGGGTCAGTGGCTCGCGGGCTTTGACACGGACAACATACATCTGGCCGGCAGCTCCATGGGGGGTGCTATTGCTACTGTCCTGGCCCACAAGCTGGAGCCGGCACCCCGTTCCCTGACGCTGCTGAACAGTGCCGGGATTCCAGAGCATGCCCAGGTCGACATACATGCTCCGTTTGCATCCGATCGTGACGGCATCCTGATTCCCCGGGACTGGAAAGGGGTTTACCGCATGTTCAACAGTGTTGGTACCGGCAAGCCCACGGTCTCCGGCCTGGCCATGGCCGGGCTGTTGGGTCCCGATCTACTCGGCCGCACCGACGCCCTCCGACACATATTCAGCGACATGGTGGCAGACGCCCTGGCACCGGCCCGCTATCTGGGCCCTGACACGCCACCACTGCAGGTTCAATGGGGTGACCGGGACGTGATCACGCCCACGCGCTGCGTGGACTGGTTCGGCTCGGCGACACCGCACGCCGAAATTCACATGTTCCGGGGTGTGGGGCATCTTCCCATGCTGGAAACACCGGGGCGATCCGCCGCGGCACTTGAAGGCTTCGTCCGCCGCCATGGCCAGTAAGACGACCGGGCTGGGCGCGAGTCCCAGCCGATGATTGGCCTTTCAGGCCATTTATTTCGTCAGCGAAGTCATGGGGGAACGAACCGGGAGGCGCCATAATCGTCGAAACTACGCGTTCTGCGACATAACAAGAACAGAATAAGACGAGGAAACCCCATGCGCGCCTCCGTTTCAACGGCACAGGACCTGGGCATGCCGGCCATCTACCTGCACCTTCTGGCCGAGCTGCTGAATACCATCGGTGTTGATGAACAGGACCTTCTGCTTCGGGTCGGACTCGACCCGGCCCGCCTTCAATCCACCGATCTGCGGGTCAGCCAGACCCAGGCCAGCGAATTTGTCACCCGGGCCATTATCGAAAGCGGCGAGCCGGGGCTCGGAATCATGCTCGCCCGGGAACTGAAGCTACCACTGCACGGCGCCCTGGGTACGGCGGTCATGAGCAGCCGCACGTTGGGCGATGCCATGGAGCTGATGACCCGTTACCTGACACTGCGGGTGCCCCATCTTCAGGTGTGCAAACGGGAAACCGGCAGCCTGGCCTGGTACGTTGTCAGCTGCGATATCGATCTCGGCCCCCTACACGGGTTTATCATGGACGCCATGCTGTTCGGGTGCGTTTCTATGGGGGCGCAACTAACGGGCTCGGTGGTTGATGGTTTGCGGATTGTTCGCCGCGGACCGGAACCGGCCTATTTCCACCGGTTCCGCTCACAGATCCCGGTACCGGTGGAGTTCGGTGCCACGGAGAATGCCCTGGTGATCCCCGCCGCCCGACTGGATCTGCCGGTACGCTTCACCGACGATCAACTGGCCGCCTCATCAAGAGCCCAGTGCGAGGAAGCACTGCGGCAGTTGACTGAAGACGCCGGATTTGCCTGTCGGGTCCGGCGAGTGATTGAAACCAGCCACCCCTTCCCACCGAAACTGGCCCGGGTTGCAGGCACCTTGTTTGTCTCTGAACGAACACTCAAACGGCGACTGCAGGAAGAAGAAGCCAGCTTCCAGCAGCTGGTGGATCAGGTCCGCCTGGAACGGGCACAGGATCTGCTCCGCAGCACCGGCATGAACCTGAGCCAGATTGCCGACGCCCTGGGCTATGCCGACGCTGCGAACTTCACCCGGGCTTTCAAGCGCTGGACTGGAACCAGCCCCAGTCACTACAGAAGCGCGCCTGTAAGATCCGCCTCGACACCTGCCGAGCGGACACTGGCAACCGGCTGATCAGTCGATCCCGATGATTTTGTGCATCTGCAGGGTAAGACGCCACTGGGGGTGGGCAAGACAGTAGTCGGTAGCGCGGCGAGTATTGCTTTGCTTGATCTCATCCACCGCCGTTTCCGGTGCCGAAGGAGAGGCCATGGGCGACAGGAAATAATGGCTCGCGCGAATGCCCAGGAATCGCTCCGGCATCGCCAGGGGCTGCGGATACACCAGTTTAAGCTCGTCACAGGCCTCGATCACCACAGGTGCATCGGCCTTGGGACTGACGCAGAGCCAGTCAATGCCTTCGGGGGCCTGCAGGGTGCCATTGGTCTCTACCCCCACTTCAAACCCTTCCCGATGGAACGCCTCAATCAGGGCTGTATCCAGCTGCAACAGGGGCTCTCCGCCGGTGCAGACCACATAGGGCTTGCCAGGCGCGTCCGGCCAGAGATTCCGTATGTGACGGGCCAGGGCTTCCGGCGTTTCAAAACGGCCACCATTCTGGCCGTCCGTGCCCACGAAATCGGTATCACAGAAATTGCAGACCGCACTGGCACGGTCTTTCTCACGCCCGGTCCAGAGGTTGCACTTGCTGAAACGACAGAATACCGCAGCCCGACCCGCCTGGGCACCTTCGCCCTGCAGGGTGTAGAAAGCTTCCTTGACCCGATACATCAGCCTGCGCCCTCGTATTCCAGAGGATCGGTCACACCATTGACGGCAAACGCCTCCAGGCGCTCAACGCATGAACCACAGCGGCCACAGGCTTGCTCCCGGCCGTTGTAGCAGGTCCAGGTCTGCGAATAATCCAGGCCCAGGCGGAGACCTTCGGCCAGGATCTGGCCCTTGTCCATGGCCATGAAGGGCGCCTCAATGCCCACCGGTTCGTAGTTGGCGACCCGGCAGACCGCGTCCATTTTCTCAACAAACTCCGGGCGACAGTCCGGGTAGATGGCATGGTCGCCACCGTGAGCCCCGTACCACACAGCGCCGGCACCTACCGTCACGGCGTAACCGGTTGCCAGCGACAGGAGGATCATGTTGCGGTTCGGCACCACGGTCGCTTTCATGCTGTCTTCTTCGTAGTGACCTTCCGGGACATCTATATCCGAGGTCAGGGATGATCCGGCCATCACCTCACTCATGGCGCGGATATCGATCACTTTGTGGGGAATACCCTGGGCCTCACATACCGAACGCGCACACTCCAGTTCCCGGACGTGGCGCTGCCCATAATTGAAGGACAGCGCATGCACCCGATACCCGCGTTCCCTGGCCAGGTGCAGCAGAGTGTAGGAGTCCATGCCTCCGGAATAGATTACAACCACGGTGTCTGTCATTCGGGCTCCCCGTATGGTGCGATTGGGTGTGGGCTGGTTTACTGTCGCGCCCGACGCCTGTTGCTGTCATCGGGCTTTTACAATGAATGGACATATTGTAACAGTGCAGGCACAGGTTGGGTTCGCGTCTCGATTGCGGGGCGGGTAAACTCAGCGAAAAACAACTCATCAGCTACACTGACTCCATGACCACTATCCAGCCGGCATTCATCGATTTCGAGGCATCCAGCCTTGATCTGATCGCGAGCTACCCCATTGAGGTAGGGATTTGCATGCCGGATGGCTCTCTCCATAGCTGGCTGATCGCCCCCCATGTCCTCTGGCAGGACTGGTCGCAAAGCGCTGAACAGATACACGGCATTTCCCGCGAGACTCTGGAAGCGGACGGTATTGCGGTGGGTGAAGTGGCCAGGGCCCTGAATGAGCTGCTGCCAGAGCAGGTGTTCTGCGATGCCTGGACGTTCGACAGCTTCTGGCTGCACCGGTTGTTCAGGGCCGCCCGCATAACCCCGGCCTTTCAGCTGGAGTCCATTTCAGCATTGCTGGACACCCGCCAGGTGCGCCAATGGTCGGCGCTTCGTCAGCAGGTGATTACCGAACTTGGCTTGCCAGTCCATCGGGCGGCAAATGACGCCCTGATCCTCCACAAAACCTGGGAACGGATTGCCGAGGACCATGGCGCCCTGGAGCCATTAACCGGTCAGAGCCGTCGGGCCTGATCCGGAATCAGGCAATCAGTGCCTGACACGCAATGCGATAACTTCGAGACCATCCCGAAGGGTATTGAGAGTCCAGTAGGTCACCAGCGCCATGAGCGCGGCACCCGTTACGGTAAACACCAGATTCTCGCCCACAACCTGCTCCTGTGCGGCTAACAGGTATAGCCCCAATGCGAAAATCAGGACGAGTTCAATCAATGCGTGGAAACGGAACTTTCTACTGGCAGATCCGGCGTCGTCGGACATTTTGCTAGGTTTCAACCTCTATCTGTCTATGGCAATGAATGAAAAGGTAGTGTGCAAATTATCGCCAGGACAGCCAACAAAATCTGTACGAAGTAGTGGCTACGAAGATTCCACTACCCAAAAAAAACGCAGCCATAGAGGCTGCGTAGAAAGGAGAGATCCATTGACTGCCTGGCGCGGCAGGCAGTCAGGATTGCACAACGTAAAACACGTGACGCTGCGAATTATGCCAAGCGCCCATGGGGCCGTCTGTAGGGGTTTGCCGAAGATGCAGACCTATTGCAAACGGCCCATTAGCCTATACACTGGTAGTCGAACCGAAACTCAAGAGCCGGTATGAACAGAATGATTCCACAGTTTATTGCATACACAGCAGCAGGTTGCCATGCAGCGCAGTCTGTTCGCGCGATGGTGAAAGACATCTAACGGCTTTCGGTCAGTCCCGGGAGCCTTTGTAGCGACCGGGTCAGCTTCTCCGCGAAACCCCGGTTGCTTCAGGCACCGGGGTTTTGTTTTTGCAGCCGCAAAACGACAAGGAGAACATCATGAAAAGACATCCGACAACTCGTGCAGCAAACCAGCCCATCAACAATCGTCAGGGCCCGATCAAGCGCCCGGAAAAGCTGCCGCTGCTGGATGCGATCTGTAAAAAACTGAATCAGCGCGTCAACCTGGACGACGAACAGCGGGTGCTGGGTGTTTATGAGCGGGGCTGGATCTTCAAGGGCGTTCTGGGCAACCTGAACGACTCGGAGGCGAGGTACGTGAGGGCGCTGGCTACCCGTTACAATTCCTGGATTGCCCGGCAGGTTGCCTGATTAGACTGTGGTATGTCTGAACCGGTCAGTGGCGCCGGTTCAGACCCTGCATCATCGCCATGTCGCCGCCGTGAACCATGGCGTAATTGTTCACCACATCGTGTATTTTTTCCTGGGAATAGGGCTTGACCACGTACCCGTTAGCGCCGGCACTGATCGCCCGCTGAATACTTTCGATGGAATCATCCGCCGTCACCAGCACAATATGCTGCTCCGCCCGGGCATCCTTGAATTCCAGCATCAGCTCGTGACCATCGCCATCCGGCAGGCCCAGATCCAGCAGGATAATGTGAAATTCCCCACCCTTGAAAGCCGTCCTGGCGGAAGCCGCATCAATACACTCGATCACCTTGGTGGCGCCAGCCTTGTAGAGCATGTCCACCAGCCGCTCTCGCATCACCGGCTCATCTTCCACTACCAGCACTCTCAGATCCGTCATGGGGGTTGCTCCTGTCAAGCTGTTGGGTCGTTGCCCGTGCGCCGGGGCAGATCCAGCGGCGACGGGCGAGGCTCGCCCATTTCGCTGTCATCAAACCGTGGCCTGGTCTCATCATCTGCCTTTGTTGCGTCTTCCATGCCAAATCGTGTGAGGATGTTGCTGATACTCACGGCCGTTGTGTACAGAGAAATGGCAATAATCAGAAGGATCGGCTGAACAAAGGTTACGAAACCGGGCACATCCGCGCTCCCCAGTATACTCAATATCAGGATGATTGCCGGGCCCAGTACCACGAAGAGGGTCAGCGCAATGAAAAAAACAATCCGTTCCTTGTAACGGCCCAGGTCCCGATTGGTCACCAGTCCGAGCACGAACTTGCCGATGGCAAGGCCGGCCAGAATGGCGGCCGCGATACTCAGATCCGGTCGAAGCAGGGTTTCATACAGTCGGCCTTCCCACAGCCGTTGCATACCAATGATCAGAAACGGAAACAGCACAAACAGGATGTCGGCGTAGGTTCCGTACATCATGCTCAGGGAATGGTGTTCTCGGCGTTCCGGCAACTCACTCATCGGGTTCTTCCTGTTGGTTGTTCTCGGCATACATCAGCCCGGGGTTTTCGCAGCGACTAGGGCACGCTCTATCATTTCACCGAGTCCCTTGAGCTCGCTGCGAACGCGGTCCCAGTCCGGTTCGGTGACTTTCAGAAGATCTTCCACTATACCCGCCTGTCGGGTCATCAGCGGGTAGCCCATAGCCCCCGCCGTGCCCTTGATCTGGTGGGCTTCGGTTTTCATGGCCTCACGATCGGCGCTCGCCAGCGCCGCTTCCATTCGCGCCCGACGGGCGGCCAGACCATCAAGAAACTGTGCAACCAGATGGGCAATTTCGGCATCCTCACCGGCGTCCGTCGCGGAAACCGCGCCAGCGCCAAGCAGTCGATCCAACAGGGACGTCAGGTGGGACTGGTCAATGGGCTTATTCAGCACCCCGTCACAACCGGCATCGAGCAGGGCATCAGTTTCCTGCTGATCGCCAGCCGTAAAGGCGATCACCGGCCGCCGGAACCCGGCCTGGCGCAGCAGTCTGGTTGCAGCAACGCCATCCATACCGGGCATGTGACGGTCCATCAGAACCAGATGAACGGTATCGGACAGAGCCGTCCGGACCGCTTCCTCGCCACTGGTAACCGACATCACATCCAGCCCCTCCCGGCGTAGCATGCGCTCCACCAGCTGACGGTTCTCGGTATTGTCTTCGGCAACCAGCACCTTGCCCTGATACCGGGGCGCGGTGCTTTGGACAATCTCCGGGGTTACCGAAAGGTACCTGGCCAGGGCTTCATAGAACCGCTGCTTGTCGATGGGTTTGGCCAGATGTTCATTGCAGCCCGCCAGCCGATAATCGGCAATGTCTTCGGACATCACGTTCGCGGTCAGGGCGATCACCGGCGTATTGACCCCGGCCTCGCGCAGCGCCGCGGTGGCGTCACGGCCGTTCATCACCGGCATCTGGATGTCCATCAATATCAGATCAAAGGGCTCGCGAATCGCCAGTTCCAGGGCTTCGGCGCCATTGCTCACATGAACCAGTTCGGCGCCGGTTCGCGACACCAGCAGGGACACAAGACGCCGATTCACGTCGTTGTCTTCGGCACTCAGAATTCGCCCGGACAATCTCGGTGCCACCACCATGGGTATGGCCCTGCGCCGCTGACTGAGCTCCGACGCATCACGCAGGAAATGAACCTGGGCCAGTGGCCCGGTCCGGATCGACAGCTCGAACTCGCTACCCTCGCCATAGGTGCTGTTCACCCGGATACTGCCACCGAGCATTTCTGCCAGACGCCGTGAGATACTGAGCCCGAGGCCGGTGCCGCCATACTGCCTGGAAATGGCGGCGCTGCCCTGGGCAAAGGGATCAAACAGCCTTCCCAACTGTTCCGGCTTCATGCCAATGCCGGTATCCACCACCCTGGCCACCAGCAATTCGTGCTCGCGATCGCAGCGGACCACCAGCGAAATGGAACCTTTGTCGGTGAACTTCAGGGCATTGCCGCACAGGTTGATGATGATCTGACGCAGCCTGGTGGGGTCGGTTTGCACCTGCTCCGGCAATGGGTATTCGCAGATGATGCTGAAATCCAGCCCCTTTTCCCGGGCCCGGGGGGCAAAAAAGGCGCGAATTTCATCCAGAAGTTCCGGCAGATTGACCGATACGATATCCACATCCAGTTTGTTGGCGTCGATCTTCGAATGGTCGAGGATGTCGTTGACCAGATCCAGCAGATGGCGCCCGCTTCGTACCACGGTCTCTGCGCTGCTTCTTTTCTCAGGATCACTGAGGTCCGGATCAAGCAGGGTTTCACCGTAACCGATGATCGCCGCCAACGGCGTACGGATTTCATGGCTCATATTGGCCAGGAACTGGCTCTTCGCCTCCGCCGAGTTACGGGCCAATTCCTTTTCAAGCCGCTCCTGCTCCCGCTCCCGCTCGATTCTCTGCCGGTTGTGGCTTTCGGTAGCATCGATGCAGGTGCCTTCCAGATGGGTTGGTTCGCCCTCGGTGTCATAAACCGTATGCAGTGAGATGGTCGCCCAGCGCTCGTCGCCATCCCGGGTCAGGTATCGGGCTTCAATGCCCTTGACGGTCCCCCGGGCCTCTAGCTGTTCGATCACCAGCCGCCGCAGGCGGTCATCGGCGATGCAGGTTTCCAGTACGTCCGGGTTCCGCGTGAGCAGCTCCCGGCTGCTGTTATAGCCCAGCAAACGCGCCATGGCCGGATTGGCGGTGACAAATCGCCGGTCCGGGGACATCTGGAAGACGCCCTCAATGGCATTGTCGAACAGCGACTGGTAACGCTGAAGATTCGACAACGCCCGCTGGCTCCAGCCCAATGCCTCGCCCTGAACCTGTTTTATCCTGTCCGCCAGGGCAAACGAGAACAGAATAATCTGGGCAGTCAGGCCAAACTGGGGCGAGTAGGCGGTGAAGGTGTTAAGGGGCAATATACCCATCACCGTCAGGGCGTAGATGCCGAAGCCCACCAGCGCCAGAGTCCAGGCAAAAAAGTAGGACCGGGCCGCCGGATTGTAATAACGCCAGGACAGGTAACTGACGACGATCAGGATCAGGCTCAGCAACACGGAGCCAACCACAATCCATTCCATGGCCACGTGGTAGGGCAGGAACAGTGACAGAACAAACGTCGCGACCACCGAATAGAGACAGAGGCGGATGACCTGATCAAGGTCGGCAGACCGCTCCCGGGTTTCCAGCAGTGACCTTGCCATCAGCAGGCCCCAGAACCAGGTCAGGATGATCTGGAAGTGCAGGAACTGCTTGTCGAAAAGAGCGGGCCGGCTCTCCAGCAACTGGATACCGTGAACCTGTTCGGTAAAGATAAAGATGGTCGCGAACACCAGGTAGAGCACGTAATAGATGTTGCTTCGCTCGCGCACCGAGACCGCGACGAACAGGTTGTAGGCGAGAATGGCGAGCACCGCACCGAGCAGAATGCCCCGCACCAGTTCATCCACCGAGACTTTTTCAATATAGCTGTCCGGGTGCCACAGGCTAATCGGCAAACGGAAGGTGTTGGTGTTAACCACCCGAAGATAAACGTGGCTGAGGGTATCCGGTGCCAGGGAAAGGCGGAATGTGGGGTTGGGAACCGCCAGGTCCCGCTCCACCCAGTTATCCTCGTAACCGGCCTGGCGCTGCTCAACCAGCGCGCCGTCGCGCACCATGAACAGGGCGACTTCATCCACCAGGGGCAGGGCAAGCTCCAGGATCCATCCATTCTGGTCGAGGTTTCGGGCGGACCGCAGATCCAGACGCACCCAGTACGCCGACTCGGTGTAGCCGAAGTTTAAAACGCCGCCCTCGTGGCGGGTAAAGGCTCCCGATTCCAGTTTGCGAACCTCATCCAGGGTCAGCGCCTGCCCGGGATCTTCCAGGTACCAGATACAGCCACCCAGATCACGGATACTCTCGATACCGACATCCAGGACAATCTCGCCATCACGGCAGGGCCCGGCTGCACTGGCCGAAGACGGCATCATGGCCGTGACCAGGAGCAGCAGGGCCACCATCAAAGACGTCACCGCTGGGAGCGCCAATTCAAGCCGTTGCCGCAAAATGTGATCTCCGCGAGGGTAGATACCTGTTTTTTGTTTTACTGTCAGTAACCGCACCGGGCTATACCGTCCTGGTGACTCACTTTAGCCGTTTACACCGCTTTTCGCATCCCGGGGCCTTCTGAAATGAGACATTCCTGCATTTTCGCTGCTGTTTCCATGACCACGCTTGTCCTGAGTGGCTGCGGACTTGAGGACACCGGCCCTTCAGCCTTCAATCCGGCCACCAATGTCGATCTGACGTTCTCGAGCTTCGACCTTCAGAACACTGAGGTGGCCCCGGACAACCTTAGTCACACTCGTTTCTGGGATTTTTACCGTGGCATCCAGCCCGCAGCAGACGATGCCGACGACCTGGAAACCACCGGGGAAATACGCAGTCACATCGAGATTTTCACCCGTGCGACGCCAACGGACGCGGGCACCAGTTATGACAGCGTGCGCAACCCGCTGGACCTGATGAATCAGGTGCTGGCATCCGGTGAAGTCACCAATTTCCAGGAGGGTAAACGATACATCAGCCAGCGCATTGCCGATGGCGTCGCGGGCACCTACAACACCCGGGGCAATGGCGCCCAGATCCGGTTCACAGACCAGTCGGCGGTGATTGCCAATCTGCCGCTGAACGACCAGCTCTGGATCTACCCCACCCTGGACTGGCGTTACCTGCCGGATGGCCCGGAAGGGTCGGATCTCGAGAACAAGGTGTATCGCACCATCCAGTACGTCAGCCGCAGCGTGGAGGAAGAAGACCAGGCGGCCCAGCCGGAACTTGTCAGTGTGCTGGCAGGCAGCCGGTTTGACGCCAACAGCTTCATGACGCTGGGCTACAGCCCCACAGAGTTCGCCACCGCCGACTACCTGAGCCGGAACTATGGCAGCATTGAACTGCGCCAGGATTTCATTGACGAAAACACCGATACGCTGTTTATCAAGAATCAGGAATCCGAAGTCATCAAGCTCGACCGCTATCCGGGGTACACTCGGGAAGACAACCATCCCGACTGCCTCAGAATCGAGCTGGATTACAACATGGAACGGGTCAGGATTTTTGCCTCAGACGGCGAGCCGGCCCGCATTGACGACCCTGACTCAACGAACGAGCAGGACACCATTGCCAATCCGGCCAATTGCACCTATCAGGAAGACGCGGACGCTGTAACCACTTGGGGAACGGTGGCTATCGCCGAGCGCTAGCTGGCGCCTCCGTCCCTGAGATCCCAGTTTTGCAGGAAACCTTTTTTGCGGTCGATCATCCGCTCATAGGTGGAGATCATGATGGCCGCGTGGGGCGCTTTGACCAGACGGAGGGTTTCGATACGGCGTTCGAGCCGCTCAACTTCCGAGCGCACCTGCTGATGCACGTGATTGCGAACGCTGTCGTGATGGTCCAGCTTGACCTCGCGGGAGGCTGACTGCTGGCTGGGGGGTGTGGGCTTGTCCATTCGGCTTCTCGTCCATTGAGTCGTGATAGATCCTTTTCCCATCACGCAAGTCTGCACAACTGTCCGACAAAGTGCAATTAAAATGAATAGAGTTTCATTTTTATTTTCAGCCTTGCCGGTCCTTCTGCCATTCACACGATGGAAGCCCTGCTATAGTTCCCTGTAGATACAACATTGCCCACCGACAGGAGCTCCCATGACCCAGACGTCCGTGGCGGATACCCTCCGCGAATATCTGTCGCTGCTGGAACTGCTGGATGATGCCTACTGGGAAGCCAGCAGCATTCACCACAAGGACATGCTGTACGACATCATCAGCATCTTCAGCCAGGAAGTGGCCGAGATTAACAAGCTCAGTATTCAGGACCACCATTACCCCTACGAAGTGATCACCGAGGGCATTCGGCGGGTGGTCCCGAAACTGGAGCGACTCGATGAAAACCGCGAAGACGTGATCCAGCGCACTCAGACACTGACCGATTTCCGCGACATCCTGTCATCAGTGCTTGGCATCCTGGAAGCCCAGCTCCGGACCCTCTGAAGAAGACGCCTCAAGCGGCGATCAGCGGTCGCCGGTGCTCCGGTATCAGCGGGAAGCGGTTGCCCACGGTATACACAAACTTCGCCAGCGCTGGCAGATGATGGCCGACAATCGGGATGCCCGTGTTAAGCAGACTGACCGAAATATCACGGGCAGCGTCTGCCCAGCACAGCTTGTTGATCAGACCCACGTGGCCAAAGGCAAACCGGCTGTTCTGGCCCCAGAGACCCACCGGGTTGCCACCCAGCATCATGCCGGCACTGAAGCGCATGGGTATCATCATGGTGCGGTCTATCTGCAGGGAGCCGAACTGCTGAATAGCACGGCGGATGGTGATCTCACTGCAGATTCGCCGGCCGTTCCAGATCCCGCCGTTCAGCATCATCTGGAAGAACCGACTCATTTCCTCTGCGGTCCCGCAAAGGTTTCCCGCCGGGATCACCGCCTCCTGGAACCGTGGATCATTGGTAACCCGTTCAACGGTCCGGATATCCCCTCCCAGAGCACGGTTGACGACCCAGGAAACCGGGAAACGGGGGGTTGGCCCGGTGGCGTAGTTGGAGGCCAGATCATTCAGATGCTCCGGGGCGATACCATAGGTAAACCATTTCATACCCATGGGCCGACGAAGGTGCTTGTCGAGATAATTCTCAATGGTATCGCCGGTCACGCGTTCCAGAACCCGCTGGAGCACAAAGCCGCCGGTGATCGCATGATACGCCACCTTGGCGCCATCGACCTCCACCGGCCGGGCGGCGCAGAGCAGGCGCCAGATTTCGTCGTTGTCCCAAAGTACATCAATCGGCGTTTCCCGCGGAATGGCAGGAATGCCACCCCGGTGGGAGAGAATCTGGTGAACGGTAATGGTGCGTTTGCCGTTAACCCCGAACTCCGGACAGTAGTAGGACACGGGATCCATCAGGTTCACCAAGCCCTGCTCTGCCAGCATGTGCATCAGCAGGGCTGTAACTGCCTTGGAAGCAGAGAAGTAGCAAATCGGGGTATCGGTGGTCATCGGGACTTTAACCGCATCCCTCGGGTCATGGGGGCCATTGCCACTGGCGTGGCCAATGGCCCGGTGCAGCACCTGCTCGCCCTTATGCCGAATGGAGATCTGGATACCCGGATGCACACCAGTCCGGTACAGACTCTGGACGCTGCGCCACAGAGCATCAACCGTCTCCTGACTTACGCCAGCAGCAGCCGGATTTTCACCAGCGGCATCCCTGAAAGTGACGGTTTCGAGATCCTCGGGAATCTGGCTGCTATGAAGGGCACGGCGAGCAAGTCGGTTCATCAGTTCAAACCTTTTTCAGTACGATTGTTGTTTTTCTATTTTCAATAGAACCACCCCGTTGCACATTGGCCGGGCCGCAATCAGGCTGACGTCACCGCCTCCACCTGGCCCGGAACACGGGTCTCTTTACTGATTATGGACCTGGTCGTGCAGGTGCGCCATGGCAACACAGTTTCGCCCGCGCTCCTTGGCCAGATACATGGCCTTGTCGGCCGCAGCACAAAGTGTGGAGGCCGTCTGCCCGTGATCGGGATAGACCGCAACGCCGACACTGATGGTCAGGGGCACCGTCTGGTCATTCCCGAGCGGCTGTGGCTCTTCGGCCACTTTGCGTCGGAGCCGCTCCGCCGTCTCCTGAGCTTCTTCAAGATCCATTTCCGGCAGAACGATAACGAACTCCTCGCCGCCAAACCGACCAATGGAGTCGACGCTGCGCACGCTGCCCAGCAGCAGGCGACTGATGGACCGGAGAACCGAATCGCCGGCGGCATGGCCGAATGTGTCGTTGATATCCTTGAAATGGTCGAAATCAACCCAGAGCACGGCCATGGGCCTCTGATACCGTCTGGCCCGCTCCAGCTCCTCCTCGAGAACCCTGGACATTTCCCGGCGGTTGAACAGGCCGGTCAACGGATCCCGGGTGGCCATTTCCTCCAGCTCGTTTTCAAGGGTCTTGCGATCGGAAATGTCCAGCACGATGCCTTCGAGCACAACCGTACCATCTTCTTCCTCAACACCGCGGCCACGCTCCCACACCCAGATCCGGCTGCCATCCTGTCGGGTAAGGCCGTATTCCAGTGAAAAGGACTCGTCCTTGTCCAGAGCCGCCTGCACCTCCCCCAGGATCCGCTCGTTGTCCTCGTCATCCATCAGGCTGGCGTAACTGGTAACCCGGTTATTGATGAGGTCTTCAGGCTCATAGCCGGTGAGACGGGCACACCCCTGGGAAACGAACAGCATGGTCCAATGCGGATCATAACGGCACCGATACGCCATACCGGGTAGGTTATCCATCAGGACCTGTAGTTGGCGCTCTCGCTTGCGCAGGGCCTGGCGCTGATTGTGCTGCAGGGTGAGCAGGGCCCGATCCTTGGTGAGCTGGCGCAGGAGCGCCACGAACAGCACGAGGCCCGTGGTCAGCACAAACAGGAAACCCTTCCAGGTCTGAACCAGGGAAAAGGTCTGAGGGTCGGGGAACCACGCCTCGGCGGCGGTATCGGAAAACGCAATCCATGCAAAGCCGGCAATCAGATAGACCAGCGCTGCCCAGCCAGCCCGCCGCAGGGGTGTCCGGTTATCATTCAATCTTTTCATTCCTTGAGAGTCTGGCCGCTGAGGCACCATGAACACACAGCCATGGGGGTTTGGACATTCATAATGTACGAAAAATAGTCATAACAGGACGTTAAGTCGAGTGACAAATGTCATGCTCCGTGAAATCGTTCGCTACCCACCGAACCCGGGCAGTTGTTGCAGTGCCGCTTAGCTGCTTTAATTCCCGATCTCTGTCCCCCATTCAGGAGCCGAGCATGACGCCTGGCATAAACGCGGCGCGCAAGGCCGCAGTGCCCCATACCATTCATGAATATGAACACGATCCGGCAAGCGAGAGCTATGGCACCGAGGCCGCAGAGAAAACCGGCGTGGCCCCTGCCCGGGTGTTCAAGACCCTGGTGGTGGCCATCGATGGTAAGGAGCTGGTCGTGGGCATCGTGCCGGTGACAGGGATGCTCAATATGAAACTGATTGCCCGGGCGGCCCGCGGAAAGAAAGCCACCATGGCTGACAAACAGGCGGTTGAGCGCACAACCGGCTATGTTCTGGGTGGTGTAAGCCCCCTGGGACAAAAGAAAAAGCTGAAAACCTTTATCGACGACTCGGCCCTGGGCTTTGATACCATTTTTGTGAGCGCCGGGCGCCGCGGCCTGGAAATTGAGCTTGCACCGCGGGATCTGGCAACACTGGTAAACGGCGGTTTTTTCCCACTCCATCAGGAGTAAGCCTTGAACCACGCAACGGACCTGCTATTGATCGGCGGCACCCTGCTGCTGGCCTTGGCCGCACACGGTATCGGCCAACGCATACATGTGCCCAGGGTCACCCTGTTGCTCTTGCTGGGCGCGCTTGCCGGGCCGGAACTTCTGGATCTTCTGCCAACCGGCGCCGACGCCCACTTCGGATTCATTACCCAACTAACCCTGGCCATGGTCGGCTTCCTGCTGGGTGAGCGCATGGCGGTGAAGAACCTGGCGGAAGGGCGGGAGGCGGTGATCGTGAGCCTTGCCGTCACCCTGGTAACGGCGGCCTTTGTTGCCGTCGCAGTCTGGCTGGTTACCCGGAACCTTCCTGCTGCGCTGCTCCTGGGCTCCATCGCAACGGCAACAGCACCGGCAGCAACACTGGATACGTTGAAAGAAGCGGGTGCCAACGGCCCGCTGACTCGGCTGGTATTCCAGGTCGTCGCCATCGACGACGCCTGGGGCGCCATTCTGTTCAGTATCTGCCTGGTCGGCGCCCAATTACTGCTGGGCAATGGCGGTACCGGGCTTTCAACCCTCGTGATCGGATTTACGGATGTCGGAGGGGCGGTTCTGCTGGGCATTGTCCTGGGCCTGCCCATGGCCTGGCTCACGGGCCGACTACGGCCCGGAGAGCCCATGTTACTGGAATCTGCCGGTTTCGTCTTCGTAGCCGCCGGTATCGCGTCGTTTCTTGGCCTCTCCTATCTGCTGACCTGCATGACCCTGGGCATCGTAGTCGCCAACCGGGCAAGACATCATGTGCGCCCATTCCGCTCGATAGAAGGCATTTCCGAGCCGTTCCTGGCCCTGTTCTTTTTCATGGCCGGCTACCAGCTTGAATGGGCCATGCTGCCGACCCTCGGCGCGCTCGGCCTGGCCTATGTTGCCGCCCGGATTGCAGGCAGGTTGGCCGGAGGGCGGTTCGGCGGCTATCTGGCCGGTTCCGCTCCTCATACCCGGAAACGGATCGGCGCCTGCCTGATGCCCCAGGCCGGCGTTGCCCTTGGCCTGGCACTGCTGGCGACCGAACGGCTGCCGGAGCTGACGTATATTCTGCCCCTGGTTATTGGCGCAACGGTGATCTTTGAACTGGTGGGGCCGCCGCTCACCCTGATTCAGCTCAGACGAGCCGGCGAAACCGGCAAAGGCTATCAGGACGAACCGGACGAGGACTGATTGCCCTGGACGGACACAAAAAAACCGGAGAACCCGCCAGGGCTGTCCGGTTTTTTGATTGCATCCGGGCGTGCTCCCGGATGCTTTAGCGCTGAACTTACTTCACGGATGCACGAGCATCCTCAAGGATCCTGTTCAGCGTGGCACTGGGCTGCATAACTTCGCAGACCTTCTCCATCGGCGGGTGGTAGTAGCCACCAATATCCGCCGGGTGGCCCTGAACCACAGTCATCTCCTCCAGGATCTTGTCCTTGTTCTCTTCCAGCTGAGAGGACAGCTTGGTGAAGAACTCCTTCAGTTCCTTGTCGCTGTCCTGGTTGGCCAGCTCCTCTGCCCAGTAACGGGCAAGGTGGAAGTGAGAGCCACGGTTGTCCAGCTCACCGGTAACCCGGGACGGAGACTGGTTGTTTTCCAGCAGACGCTCGGTAGCCTTGTCCAGGGTCTGACCCAGCAGGCGCGCGCGCTCGTTGTTCTGCTTCTCGCCCAGCTCGTCCAGGGAGACCGCTGTGGCCAGGAATTCACCCAGGGAATCCCAGCGCAGGTGGTTTTCCTGGATCAGCTGCTGCACGTGCTTTGGCGCGGAACCGCCGGCACCGGTCTCGTACAGACCACCGCCGTTGAGCAGCGGAACGATGGACAGCATCTTGGCGCTGGTACCCAGTTCCAGAATCGGGAACAGGTCAGTGAGGTAGTCACGCAGAACGTTACCGGTGACAGAAATGGTATCCAGACCTCGAATCAGGCGCTCCATGGTCCAGCGGATGGCGCGAACCGGAGACATGATGCGGATATCCAGACCTTCAGTGTCGTGATCCTTCAGATAGGTGTTCACCTTCTTGATCAGCTGGGCATCGTGGGCACGCTCGTCGTCCAGCCAGAACACCGCCGGCATGCCAGTGGCACGGGCACGGTTGACCGCCAGCTTGACCCAGTCGCGGATCGGCAGGTCCTTGGTCTGGCAGGCGCGCCAGATGTCACCTGTCTCGACATTGTGCTCGGTCAGCACGGTGCCGTCTTCGGCAACGATGCGAACAACACCGTCTTCCTTGATCTCAAAGGTCTTGTCGTGGGAGCCGTACTCTTCGGCTTTCTGCGCCATCAGACCAACGTTCGGCACGGTACCCATGGTGGTGGGATCGAAGGCACCGTGGGTCTTACAGAAGTTGATCACTTCCTGGTAGATGGTGGCGTAGGTGGACTCGGGCATAACCGCCTTGGTGTCCTTCAGCTTGTTGTCCCGGGCCCACATCTTGCCGGAGTTACGAATCATGGCCGGCATGGAGGCGTCCACGATGACGTCACTGGGCACGTGCAGGTTGGTGATGCCCTTGACCGAGTCCACCATGGCGATTTCCGGACGGTGCTCGTAACAGGCGTGCAGGTCTTCCTGGATCTGCTCCTGCTTGGATTCCGGCAGCTGCTTGATCTTCTCGACCACGCTGGACAGGCCGTTGTTCGGGTTCACGCCGATCTCGTCGAACAGCTCACCGTACTTGTCGAACAGGTCCTTGTAGAAAACCTTCACCGCGTGACCGAACACGATCGGGTGGGAGATTTTCATCATGGTGGCTTTCACGTGCAGCGAGAACATAACGCCGGTGTTCTCGCAATCAGCAATGGCGTCCTCGAAGAACTTCACCAGGGCCTTCTTGCTCATGAACATGCCGTCCAGCACTTCGCCTTCCTGCAGGGGCAGGTCGGATTTCAGAACGGTCTGCTTACCCTGCTTGTTCTCGAACACGATGTTGGCTTTCGTGGCCTTGTCCAGCGTTACGGACTGCTCACTGGAGTAGAAATCACCACCGCGCATGTGGGCCACGTGGGTACGGGATGCCGGGCTCCACTCACCCATGGTGTGCGGGTATTTGCGGGCAAAGGCTTTTACCGCTGCCGGCGCGCGACGGTCAGAGTTGCCTTCACGGAGCACCGGGTTAACAGCACTACCCAGAACCTTGGCATAGCGGGACTGAATTTCTTTCTCTTCGTCGTTTTCAGGGTGTTCCTTGTATTCCGGAACGTTGTAGCCCTGCTCATTCAGCTCTTTGATAGCCGCCCGCAGCTGCGGAATGGACGCTGAAATGTTTGGCAATTTGATGATGTTGGCGTCCGGATCCTTGGTGTATTCACCCAGTTCGGCCAGAGCATCCGGAACCCGCTGATCTTCCTCCAGATAATCCGGAAAGTTCGCCAGAATACGCGCCGCGAGGGAGATGTCGCTGGTTTCGAATTCAATACCAGCCGGCTTGGCGTAGGTTTCCAGGATGGGAAGAAGTGACCGTGTCGCGAGGGCTGGCGCCTCGTCGGTCAGTGTGTAGACAATCTTGGCTTTGGATGATGTCATTTTCGTCCTCAGGCTAATGGGTGGGTTCAGGACGGTCATGGCGGGGTCAGGCGTCTTTTGAACGTCCGACCTGAGCAATGACTGATTAGGAACTTTTGATAGACCTACTAAGATACCAGTTTTTCGTTAATTTTGGTTACGATCTTAGTATAAGAACGGACTAAAAATGCCTGATCTTCGGTTACAAGACGATGAAATGGCGGGAATTTACGAAACTTTCTAACATCGGGCGTGCGGGTAGAGCGTCAGAGGAACCCCTTTCCAAAACACGCTCCTTACGGCACATCCCTGTGGCGCTTGGGCTCCGCCATCCCTGGCTCCGCACAGTTTTGGAAAGGGGTTCCTCTGACGCTCACCGGGCCTCTCAGGATGCCTCCGCGCAGTCAATCAAAGCTGCTCTCGGAAGCATTTTGTCGACAAAACCAGAAGAGTAGGTCGGATTAGCCAAAGGCGTAATCCGACACCCACCCTCAGATTTCAGACCCTCAATCGGGCAACAACCCAACCTCAGCCAACCGCTCTCGAATATGATCCAACGCCTCGGGATTACCGAGAGCGTCCCGGTTATCAGCCTTTTTCGAACCATTGATCAATCGGGCTACCGCCAGCTCCACCTTCTTGCCGCTGCGGGTGTACGGGATGTCGTTCACCTGCACGATGTGCTTGGGCACGTGGCGCGGGCTGGCGCCTTCGCGGATTCGGATTTTGAGCTGTTTCAGCAGGTCGTCGGTGATTTCCTGGCCATCGGCCGGGACCACCAGCAGAACCACTTCCACGTCGCCGTCGATCTGGCGACCGACCACGAGGCTGTCTTTCACCTCGGCCACGGTTTCGACCTGGCGGTAGATTTCCGCGGTACCGATTCGAACGCCGCCCGGGTTCAGGGTGGCGTCGGAGCGGCCGTAGATGATGGCGCCGCCATGCTCGGTGAATTCAATGAAATCGCCGTGGGCCCACACCCCCGGGAAGGTGTTGAAGTAGGCGTCCTTGTAGCGTTCGTCTCCGGGGTCCTGCCAGAAGCTGACGGGCATCGATGGCAGGGGCTGTCGGCAGACCAGTTCTCCCCGGCCTTCGCTGACCGGCTGGCCGTCGTCGCCGTAGGCAACAGCATCAACACCCAGAAAACGGCACTGGATTTCGCCGCGACGAACAGGCAACAGCGGCGTTGAGCCTACGAAGCAACCGCAAATGTCGGTTCCACCGGCAATGGAACCGAGCAGGGCGCCGGGGGCACCGTCGCTGTAGACCCAGTCGTAATCTTCCGGCAGCAGCGGTGAGCCGGTGGAGAACACCACCCTCAGTTTGCTCTGGTCCAAATTTTTCGCGGGCTGGAGCTCGCCTTTCCGGCAGCCGGCGATGAATCTCGCGCTGGTGCCGAAATGGGTGACTTTCTCTTCCGCCACGGTGTCCCAGAGGAAGTTCAGGCTCGGATAGCCCGGTGAGCCGTCAACGGTGATCACGGCCGCGCCGGTCATGAGTGCGGACGCCTGCCAGTTCCACATCATCCATCCGCAGGTGGTGAAGTACAGGAACCGGTCTTCGGGGCCAACGTCGCCGTGCAGCATCAGTTCCTTGGCGTGGTTGACCAGCAGGCCGGCGTTGCCGTGAACGATGCACTTGGGTTTGCCCGTGGTACCGGAGGAATACAGGATATAGACCGGGTGGTCCGGGGGCAGCGGCGTGAAGGAAGGTGCATTGCCTTGGCCATAGGCCAGTACGTCTTCCCAGGTGGTAACCAGGTCTCCGGCAATCGGTGGCTCGTCCGGCAATTGCTGAACACTGACAACCGATTTGAGAGTGGGTAGCCCTGCAATCAGCTCTGCAAAGTCCTGCTGGCGGGCGAATACCTTGCCGCCATAGCCGTAACCATTCACCACGATCAGTGCTGAAGGTTCAATCTGGCCAAAGCGGTCGAGAATGGCCCCGATGCCGAAATCCGGGGAGGCGGAACTCCAGATGGCACCCATGCTTGTCGCTGCCAGCATACCAACCAAAGCTTCGTAGCCATTGGTAACAACGCCAGCCACACGATCGCCCTGTTGAATACCCTTGTCACGCAGGAAGGCTTCCAGGGCGCCCGCGTCCGCTTTGAGTTGTGCGTAGGTGCGGCGCAGCACCGGGCGCGTTTCGCAGTATGCTACGACCGCTTCCCGATCAGCGTGTTCGCCATCCGCCAGCCTAAGCAGGTTGGCGGCAAAGTTCAATTTCATGCCCGGGAACCATTCGGCGCCCGGCATTTCACGCTTGCCCAGCACTTTCTCGGCCGGGGTATCGCAGACCAGGCCGCAGTAGTCCCAGACTTTCTGCCAGAAAGTTTCCAGCTCATCAATGGACCACTGGTGCAAGGCGTGGTAATCGGCAAAGGGAACGAAGCCCTGCTGCTCCAGCCAGGCCTTGAACTGGCCCATGCGGGAACTGGCCAGGGTGTCTTCCGACGGAGACCAGACTACCGGTGATTGTTCTTCATTGCTCATCCATATCTCCTGAATGTTACTGCATATGCCAGCCGTGACTGACCACGATGGACTGGCCAGTCAAAGCCGCAGAGGGGAATGCAGCCAGATGAACCGCCAACTCTGCCACGTCTTCCAGGGTGGTGAATTCGCCGTCCACAGTGTTCTTGAGCATAACTTTGCTGATCACTTCCTCTTCGGAAATGCCCAGCTCCTTGGCCTGCTCCGGAATCTGCTTGTCCACCAGAGGGGTGCGCACAAACCCGGGGCAGATGATATTGCTCCGCACCCCATGTTCCGCACCCTCTTTCGCCACAGCCCTGCACAATCCCAGCATGCCGTGTTTGGCAGCCACATACGGGGCTTTCAGGGGAGAGGCCTCCAGAGAGTGCACCGACCCCATGTAGAGCATGGTGCCCCCGCCACTCTCGTACATGTGTTTGAGTGCCGCGCGAGTAACCAGGAATGCGCCATCGAGATGCACATTCATGACTTTGCTCCAATCGGAATAAGCAAGCTTGTGCACCGGGTCGATATGCTGGATGCCGGCGTTCGCGATGGCGATATCCAGACCGCCCCACTGTTTAACCACATAGTTAACGTTTACGTCAACTGCATATTCGTCAGTAACATCCATTTCAAGAGCGATTGCGGTACCGCCGGCCTGTTCGATGGCAGCTACGGTATCCTGTGCCGCCTCGAGCGTGAGATCAGCCACAGCGACCTTGGCTCCCTCGCGGCCATAGGCCTCGGCAATGGCCCGGCCGATGCCGCGACCGGCACCGGTAATCAAGGCAATCCGGTTTTCCAGACGCATTGTTATTGTCTCCTTAGTCGTAAGCCACACTCGGCAGCCAGGTCGCGATCTCCGGAACCACGAACACAATGGCCAGAGCTACCAGCTGAATAATGATGAACGGTATAACGCCACGATAAATATCGGTGACCTTGATCTCCGGCGGGGCGACACCCTTGATGTAGAAGAGCGCGAATCCGACCGGCGGTGTCAGGAATGATGTCTGCAGGCACATGGCAAAAAGGATGGTGAACCACACCAGATCAAAACCAAGCTGCTGCACAACCGGCGCCACCAGCGGCAGGATGATCAAGGTGATCTCGACCCAGTCCAGGAAGAAGCCCAGCAGGAAAACACCCAACAGGATGGTGAGAACCACGCCGTAGGGTCCGAAAGGCAGACCCAACAGGGCGTCTTCAATTACCTGATCGCCACCCAGACCGCGCAGAACGACAGAGAACGCAGTTGCGCCCAGGAAGATGGCAAAGATGAACGCAGCGGTTCGGGTGGTCTGCTGCATGGAAGAGTTGAGCACTTTCAGATTCAGTCGACCAGACATCAGGGCCAACAGCAGAGCGCCCAGCGCACCGACACCGGATGCTTCCGTTGGCGTTGCAATGCCAGCGAAGATAGAACCGAGAACGCCCAGGATCAGCGCGGCCGTTGGCACAACGGCTTTCGCCACTTCCCAGACGATACCCCAGGTCACTTTCTCGGTGCCCGCCGGTACCGGCGCAATGTGGGGTTGGAGCATGGGGCGAATGATGGCGTATGCCACGTACATGGCACCCAGCATGAGGCCGGGGAAGAAGGCGCCCATGAACAGATCGCCGACGGATGCCTCAGGAACGGCCAGCCGGTCCGCCATCAGCACCAGCATGATGGACGGGGGGATCAGGATACCCAGGGTCCCGGTGGCACAGGCAGTACCCACCGCAAATCCCTTGTCGTACTTGTTCTCCATCATTACCGGCAGGGACAACATGCCGAGGAGTACCACGGAAGCACCGATGATACCGGTGGTCGCGGCCAACAGAACGCCGATCACGATTACGGTAACCGCATAGCCGCCACGAACGGCGCCAAACAGTTTGACCATGCTGTTCATCAGCCGCTCGGCAACGCCGGACTGGTCAAGCATGATGCCCATGAAGATAAACATGGGCAGGGCCACAAGGGTTTCACTGCTTACCACCTTCCAGATTCGTTCGGGGACGAGCCCCATGGAGGAGGAGTAGTCGAACCACAGGTTGGCACCAAAATTCTCAACGGCGACGACACCGACAACGGTCCAGATAACCGCGGTGCCGCCCAGTACCCACGCAACCGGATAGCCGGTCATCAGCAGTGCCCCGAAGGTGAGGAACATGCCGATTACAAAAAGGGTTTCAAGCTCCATCAGGACGCATCCTCTTTCTTGTTCTCACCGGATTCGACCCGGACTGGCTTCGGAAAGCCGAAAAGCAGGGCAGTAACTTTCAGCAGACGGGACAGGGCAGCGATAATCAGCAGCACAAAAGACAGCGCCAGAACGCCCTTGAGGATCCAGCGGTAAGGAAGGCCCGCCGGTGCCTGGCTGGTCTCTCCCTGCTCCCAGGAACTCACGGCGTAGGGAATCATCTCGTAGACAGCCAATCCCAGAAACGGCAACAACAGGAACACCAGGCCAAACAGTTCAATCCAGGCCTGGCCCTTGAGCGACAGGCGCTCATGGATGACATCCACCCTGACGTGATCATCAGTTACCAGGGTATAGCCCAGCCCCAACAACCAACCGGCGCCGGCGAGGTGCCACTGGACTTCTTCCAGAGTGACCGACCCCATACCAAAGGCATAGCGACCGACCACGGCGTAAATGATCACTCCGGTGACCACGAACCAGAGCCAGGACGCACTCTTGCCTATTGCAGAGATCACACCGTCCAAAACCTCGCTCAGTCGGGTGGTTGGAAACTCGGTGTGATGATGAATAAATTGACCGGCGTCCGACGCCGATGCATGTACATCGGGCGGTGAGCCTTTATCAGACACTGTCATACAACAGTTCCTCGTTCAGAAAGCCTGCCGTGAAACAAGGATGGCCCCGCAGGGCCATCCAGACTAAATCGATGAGCACCGGAATTGCGTCCGGTGCTCAGGGTCAGCCCCGAACCTTACAGGTCCGCCGGAACATAGGCGCGGGTATCCCACACCTTGTAGGATTCCATGAACTCCTGCTGGCTTTCGTAAACACGCTTGAAGTCAGCATCCTTGGACGCTTCTTCTTCAAGTACTTCCTGTGTTACTTCTTTCAGCTTCAGCAGAACGTCGCGGGGGATCTGGTCGGCCTGAACGCCCTTATCCTGGAACTCAGCCAGAACCTTGCCGTTCTTGTACTCGCCTTCGGCCAGACCACGGGTGGTTGCCGCAGTACAGGAAGCCTCAACCAGCGCCTTCTGTGCCTCGGTGGCACGTGCCCACTCGTCCTTGTTGATCAGCATGTACTGGGCTGTGAACTGCTGGTGCCAGCCCGGGAACAGGTTGTACTTGACGACCTGGTTAAAGCCAAGGATCTGATCGATAGCTGGCATGGAGAATTCGGTGGCATCGATGGTGCCCTTCTCCAGTGCCTGGTAAAGCTCGCCGCCAGGCATCATGGTGACAGAGGCGCCCAGTTTTTCGAGAACCTTGCCGCCGAGGCCGGCGAAGCGGATCTTCAGGCCTTTGTAGTCTTCCAGAGTTTCGATGGGCTCGGAATACCAACCTGCTGTTTCAGGCCCAATGATGCCGCACAGCTGTGCGTGAACGTTGAAGCCTTTATTGGCATAGGTTTCCTGCAGCATTTCATGACCGCCACCGAAGTAATACCAGCCGATGTAGGCAGGTGGCTTCATGCCGAAGGGAACAGCTGCAAACAGAGGGATCGCAGGCACCTTGCCCTGATCATAGCCGATCCAGGTGTAACCAGCAGAAACCTTGCCGTCTGAGACGGACTGCAGGATATCGAACGGCGGAACCAGCTTGCCGGGCTCATAGACACGGACCTGGATGCTGCCATCGGAAGCGGTGGTGAGGTTATCTGCAACCCAGGCAGCGGGAGAACCGAGGCCAGGAAGGTTGGTAGCGAAGGCTACGGGCATTTTCCAGCGCAGATCGTCAGCAAACGCAGAGCCCGTGGTGAGAGCGATCGCACCGGCCACACCGGTGAGAGCCTTGAGAAGTTTCATTGGCAAGTCTCCTAACATTGTTATTGTATCTGGCCTGGCGCGGATAGCCGGGGCCTGATCTGAGTATAGTCAGAGAATGCAGGAACAGACGGACAGGGTTAATCTTGGGGTCCAACAGTTTGCGTCAGTCTTGTTCTCTGCATTGTTCTGACGTCCTGCGTCCCGGAGATTGCAGGCACTGTGCCAGATTACTTTTTATCTTTTATTTCAATAGATTGGAGAGAATGGAAGACGACTGGGCACACTCAAATGTCCGATAATCAGGACATATTAAGACCTCAGTCGTAGGTAATTGTACGGACGACAGGACATGCGTCCGGGTTTCAGGACAGTCTGGCCAGTTTTTCGTAGAGAACAGACCTGGAGATGCCCAGCAGCTTAGCCGCACGGGTGCGATTGCCCCGGCTGGCAACGAGGGCTTCCTCAATGGCATGGGCTTCGGCTTCTGCCAGAGTCTGCGACAGCGGCCGGACCGGTTGAGGGGTCAGGGAAGACACCGGGCGGTTACCATTGCGCGGCAATACCTTGAAGATAGCGTCTGCATCGAGCAGGCCTCCTTCCTCCCCCATGGTCAGGGCTCGCTCAAGCACGTTCCGAAGCTCCCGGATATTGCCGGGCCAATCATAACTGCCCAGGGCCGAGACACCCGCGTCGGTGATTTCACCGCGCAGCTCAAGGCCTTCACAGATCTCTTCCAACAACGCTTCACACAACACGCCAAGATCTGCCAGGCGATCCCTCAGCGGTGGTATCGGAATTTCGAGAACATTAAGGCGGTAATAGAGATCCGACCGGAACTCGCCCTCGGCGATCATGACCTCAAGATTTCGACTGGTGGCCGCAATAACCCGGACATCCACCGGAACCACCTTGTTGGAGCCCAGCGGTTCAATCTCGCCTTCCTGAAGCGCACGTAACAGCTTCGCCTGCAGCGGCAGAGGCATATCACCCACTTCGTCGAGAAACAGCGTGCCGCCATTGGCCAGCTGGAACTTGCCGTCCCGGGTACGACGGTCAGCACCGGTGTAAGCCCCCGGAGCGACCCCGAAAAACTCTGCTTCCAGGAGGTTATCCGGAATAGCCGCGACGTTGACACCTACGAATGGTTTCTCCGCCCGGGCCGATACCGTATGAATGGCCTGGGCCAGGACCTCTTTGCCGGTGCCGGTTTCGCCCAGCAGAAGCACCGGCATGTCTCGCCCGGCCGCCAGACGGGCCCTCCGCTTGACTTCCAGGGCCGCCGGGCTGGCCCCGACAAAATCGCCAAGGCTGTACCGGGTGCCGCGAGATTTCTTGGCCAGCGCCTTACGGGCCGCCGCCAGATCCTGATGCAGACGCCGGTACTTGGAAACCAGCGGGGTCAGAGGTTGCAGGTCGTCGTAAAGGACGAACGCAACCCCGCCCACGATCTCGCCGTCATCGTCAAAATAGGGCAGTCGAGTTACAACCAGCTGTTGCTGATTGTGCTCCATGATATCCAACAACAGGGGCTTGCCGGTTTCAACGACCTCAGGCATTCGCGTCTGGGGAATCACCTGACGCACCGGTTTGCCAATGACCTTTGACGGATCGCCCAGGCCAAGCAGATGGGAATAGCTACTGTTGATCCAGGTAATCCGGGCATTCCGGTCGACAGCAATCGCGCCGGCACTGGCTTCCTCAAACATCGGAAACAGGGCTTCGATCAGGTCCCGGGTCAGGCCACTCTTGTTCTTGTCAGAAAACAGCTCTGTCATGTACCGCGCACCAACGGGTCGAATGTCATTCATGGTATTAACCCTGGCACCCGGCAGGCCGGGTGCAGTCACGGAAGTATATGGGGCCCCCGGACCGGGGGCAAACGAAGCCGGCCCGATAGCAGGCCGGCCGGTGGCACGTTTATTCCGGAATCCGGACCTGGTTGTCTTCAAAGACAATCTGGTCTGCGGCATCCGGCTCGGGATTGATCGCCGGCAGGTTGGCTTCCGCCAGTGGTGTCGTGATGTCGCCCCGGGGCACAGTGCGAACCACCTGGCTGGGCGGCAATGCCTGCTTTTCGGTCAGCTTGGCCCAGACCAGATCCAGCGCCTGGAAGTAGTAGTGGTGCAGCGGCACATAGCGGTCAGCAACTCCCGGGAAACCATTGAGCACGTCCAGGTGGTGGGCGTTGAGAATCTCGTAATACCGAAGGTTGCTTTTCTTACCTTCCACTCGCTGATTCAGGCCGAAATAGGGCCTGGACGTGTGGTTGATTGGCAGGATTGCATCGGCACGACCGGTGACAAAGACCGTCGGTTTGCCCTGCAGATTACCCGAGGCACGGACCTCGGCAATACCCTCGGCAATAGCCGTTGCCAGTTCGGCGTCGGAACCTTCCAGATCAGCCCCGCTAATGGCGTCGCTGCCCTGGGCAAGGCTCCGGAGGCACAACAGTGCATCCAGGCCATAGTCCAGTTGATTGGAGCTCGGTGAAGCACTGGCAGGCAGGTTGGTGGGCTGACCATCGGCGCCATCGTACACAATGTTCACCCCGGCGGACGGCGGAATGCCATTGCTGGCCGAAAACAGTGCCGCCTCAACTGAAGGCGACAACTGGGTTACGGCTCCGGCGGTATTGGTTGCCGCCAGACTGAGCTGACAGATACGATCTTCCACACCAGCCCGGCCATAGGCGTTGGCATAGGTCATGGCAATGCTCGGAGCCACGGCCAACCCGAAGTGCACCGGCGCCAGCAGATTCTGCTCCGGCTGAATACCAAACTCCTCGTTCAGGATGCGCAGCGCGTCGGTGGCCCGGTCATCCAGAGTGGCACCGCTCACCAGACCCTTGTTGGCAAGGGAGTTACAGATATTCTCGCCGATTGCGGGGGGATTGAAGGTGGCATTCAATGGCGCATCGTCCCGGATCGCCGGTGCCTGGTTGGCACAACCCTGATAGACGGCAAGGGCCGTGGTGTAATCCAGCAGGCTCCGACTGTGCTCGGTAATAACCGGGCCTTCGCCCTGGCGAATGGTAAAGCTCCGGTCCACTTCCGGATTCACGTTGGGCTCGGACACCGCAACACCGTCAATCAGGCCGCGAGTGTCCTGCTCGGCAGCACGAACTGAAGAACCACCGCCGTTGGAGACACTGGAAGCAATAACCACGGTGTTCTTGGGATTGATGGTCAGCAGCGTTTCGCCGTTGCCCAGTTCCCGGCCAAACTTTTCGTTCAGCACATAAAAGCCGAATTCAATGGACTGCAACACGTGCAGGCCCCAGTCGGCTTCCGGGTTGGCTTTGGAGTGTGCGTGCTTGTAGGCAAAACGATCCGGCCAGGCACTGTCGAAGTCTGCTCGCTGTTCATCGGTCAGATCCGCCCGGAACTGCACTGGCTCATCGGCAGAGGTAAGCGTGCCATCAATGCGCTGGGCAGTGTTGGTGGCCAGGTTATGGGAGCCGGTCCCGGTACCCTTGTCAGTGTAGACAACGGCGCACCCTTTTTTCAGACCCCATTCGCCGGCGGTACCGATGGCGCCATAGATGCCACGGGAGCCCGAGGACGGCGCAGTGACCATGCAGGGGCGATCAGGATCAAAGCTATCGGGCACCTGGGCCATGACCGTCACCGGCACGTCGGTACCCGGCACCGCCATGTAGGCAAGGTATTCGTCGCCCGGAATCAGACCTTCACCGCTGGCGTCGACCTGCGGGCCGAAGAAGGTGCCGTAACCACCGCCGGGAGCGGTATCCACCAACGCGCGGTAATTGTTATAGATCGCCAATCGACGGAGTTCGGCGGCTGTAGGATTCAAAGGCTCGGCAAACGCAGGCGCGGGCGTAGTGGCCAGACCGCTGGCACCCAGGCCTGCGGTTAACAGGTCATCGGTAACACCGTCGTAGCTGGTCTGGTTTACGTCGCCCTGGATAAAGTCAGGGATCTCGTTGAAGGGTGGTTTTCCATCCTTGCAGGCAGTCAGGGTCATCCCCGTGGCGCCGATCAGGGCGCAGAGCATTATTCGTTTCATGATCGTTCCTTGTTTGTTGTTGTAAACGAACAGACCAGGCCTCAAGCCGGGCCCCGGGAACGCCATGCGGATCCTGTGCCAACCAGGTATCCTTTTGATTTATATAATCTTAATCCACCTTTTGGTTTCGAGAAAAGTAATTGTTCCGGATTTCCGGACAGTCAATAGCGAATCAATAAACGAGAAATGGCGCAGTAGAGGGCCTGGAGCAATCTGTCCCGAAACTCGGACACTGTATGGAATGTCGGACAATCAGGCTCTTAACCCCAACGTTCAGTGAGGTGATAAGCGCCCGATACCACCGAATTTCCGTCGATACTGCGCCGGTGTCAGGCCAACACGTTGCTGGAACTTCCGACTGAAAAAGGCGGCGTCCTGATATCCCACCATCTCTGCCACTGCTTCCACCGAAACCTTGCTGGTTTCCAGAGTCTGCTTGGCCTCCTCCAGCCTGAGCGTCAGGACGTATTCAATCGGCGTCATTCCGGTCGCCTGCCGGAACCGGCGATTGAAAGAACGCTCGCTCAGACCACTGAGTGACATCATGCCAGCGACCGGAGAAGGTTGATCGTAGTGATAGGCCAGCCATTGCTGGCATTGGGCGATGATCGCATCGTCAGACTGGCGCTGATGGCTTACAGATGCGAAGGGCTGCTGTCCGGTTTCGTGCCACTCGATCAGGTGCACCTTGGCAACGCGGATTGCTTCCGCCTGGCTGCAAAACCGGGCGATCAGGTACAGCCCCAGATCCATCCATGACGTCCCGCCGCCTGACATGATCAGTCGCTGACCGGAACCGGAGGCCACCAGTGCCCGCTCCGGATGCATCCGGACCCCCGGGTAACGCTTTGCCATGAAATCGCAGAAGCCCCAGTGTGTGGTCGCGTCCTCACCCGACAGCAAACCGGCCTCGCCGAGAAGCACGGCCCCGGTACAGGCGGTGGCAATAAGTCCGCCCCGGTGCCAATAGTCATTCAGCCATTGAGTTTCGCGGAGAAACAGATCGCCGGGACCGGCAGCAGGGTCGAACACCACTTCGAGAATACAGAGCGCATCGGGACAGTAGTCCTCATCCAGACGCTTTGCTGGCTTGACCCAGCCTCCATTGGCAAGCTCCATTGGCGCCCCGTCCAACGACACAATAGAAGCGTTGATCAGGCCGGCCCCGGGCGTTCCCTGCATCAGGAAATCCCAGTCACGTCCCGCAGAAGTAAGAAGTTCCTGCATACCGTAAATCGGCGACGCTGTTGCCTGGGGAACGGCAAGTATACCGACCTCCAGAGGACGTCCGGGTGACCCCGGCTTGTTCGATTCCAATGTCTTGCCCTCCTCTTCAGCCACGATCATAAAACCATCCAGATGCGATGACCACCTGGCCGATTTGACCAGTAATTGACCGATTTCGCTGAAGGGCGCCCGCGCCGAAATGTTCAGTATGGACGCGCACCAACCAGACTACGTCAATCAAGGAGAACGCGTCATGAATGCACCACTTTCAGTTTCTGCACCTACACGTACACCCGAACAGTTTGGAGACCGTTTCGCCAGTATGGTGAATCACGCCGCAATCGTGGCGATGAGCTCACTGGGGCACCGGCTCGGGCTGTTCGATACCCTGGCCAGCCTACCTGCGGCCACATGCGGTCAGATCGCGGAAGCCGCCGGGCTGGCCGAGCGATATGTCAGGGAATGGCTGTCGGTGATGGTTACAGGCGACATCGTGGACTATCACCCGGTTGACAAAACCTTCGCCCTGGATCCAGCCCACGCCGCCTGCCTGACCCGCAGCGCCACCCCCAATAACCTGGCAGTGACCGCCAGGTTCATTCCCCTGATCAGCAGCATGGAAACAGACCTGCTCGATTGTTTCCGGACCGGTCGCGGGCTGCCCTACGATGCTTACCCCTGCTTCCACGACGTTATGGCGGAAGACAGCCATCAGACCGTCGTCAGCGCTCTGTTCGATCACATCCTGCCCCTGGTTCCGGGATTATCAGATCGATTGGCGAATGGCATTTCTGTGCTGGATGCCGGCTGCGGAAGAGGTCTGGCGCTTCTGAGCCTCGCCCGGGCTTTCCCCGACAGCCGGTTCACCGGCTTCGATCTGTGTGAGGAGGCGTTCCTACCCACCCGGGAAAAAGCCCGTTCCCTGGGGCTGACCAATCTGACGTTTGAAGCCAGGGATCTTCGGGACTTCCGCGCCCCTGCCGGGTATGACCTGATCACCACCTTTGATGCTGTTCATGACCAGGCAGACCCGGCGGCCCTGCTTAGCGGCATCTCCGGAGCCCTTCGGCCCGGCGGGGTCTACCTGATGCAGGATATCGCCGGCTCCAGCTTTCTAGAGAAAAACCTTGAGCATCCCCTTGGCCCGCTGCTGTACACCATATCCTGCGCCCACTGTACGCCGGTTTCACTCGCCCAGGGCGGACCCGGACTGGGCACACTCTGGGGTGAAGAGAAGGCGGAACTGATGCTTCGCCAGGCCGGTTTTCGCCACATAGTCTCCAGGCGCCTGGACCACGATCCGTTCAACGTCTATTTCATCGCCCGCAACGAGGAGGAAAGCGGATCATGAAAAAATGTTTCTTCGGGCTCTATGCACTGCTCGCCTATGGCGTGGGTTTTTCCTCATTACTGGCGTTGATGGCCTTCCTGCTCAATCTGATGCCTCTGGGCATCGACAAGGGCACAGCGGGCAACGAAATGTTTGCCACATTCGCAAACACCCTGCTTTTGATGGCCTATTTCGCGTTGCACTCGGTAATGGCGCGTCCGGCCTTCAAGGCACGTTGGACGCGTCTGATTCCGCCGGTTCTGGAGCGGAGTACCTATGTACTGGTCTCGGGCCTGACCCTCGTGGGTGTGATCGCACTGTGGCAGCCGTTGCCGCTGATGCTATGGCAGGCGGAAGCGGGGTGGCTGAGGGGACTGCTTTATGGTCTGCACGGGGCCGGCTGGGTGATCATGGTGTTGGCCACATTCCACATCAATCACCTCGATTTCTTCGGCCTCGGCCCGGTCTGGCGGCATCTTCGCCGCCAGCCGCCCAGGGAAGCACCATTTTCGGCCAGGTACCTGTACGGACTGGTTCGCCATCCCATCAGTCTTGGCTGGATGGTCGTATTCTGGGCAACTCCGGACGTGACTCTCGGCCATGCCCTGATGGCGACCCTGGCAACAGCCTACATCCTGGTCATCACGCCGGTGGAAGAAAGGGATCTCAAGCAAGCGATTGGGCCGGCCTATCACACCTATCGGGAACGGGTGCCGGCTTTCATTCCTTCATTTCGACTTCCGCGGGGCAAAACAGAGTCACGCCAGACACAAATCTGACCGTTCCGCATCCACGAGCCCTGAGCGGTCGTAGAATCTGGACACGAATCTGCGACCGCTTCGGGAGAGAAACAGGATGCGCGTATCAAACCACCGCGAAAATGTAAGAACTGGCGTGGTGACAGCGTTGATCGGGAGCCTGTTGGTACTGGCAGGGTGTGCCACCCATCATAACGGGCCTGCCTCGGCTGGCGTCCCGGACGAGGTCGCTTTCCGGGTAGAGAAGGACTTGCGGTTTTCGCCCAGTGATTGGCCAGAAGCGCTCTTCGCCGACCTCTACCTTCCGACCGGGCAAGTCTCACAGCGGCGCTATCCGATTGTCCTGATGGTTCATGGGGGCGGCTGGCAACGCCGATCCCGGGAGGACATGGCCTGGATCGCCGAAGAGGTGGCCAGTCACGGTTTCGCGGTAATGAACATCGATTACCGGTTCGCGCCGGAATACACCTTCCCGGCCCAGCTGCACGACCTGCAACTGGCCCGACAGTGGCTGAACCGGCACGCCGATGAGTATCATCTGAACGCCACCCGGGTGAGCGGTTTCGGTTTCTCCTCCGGCGCCCATCTGATTGCGCTACTGGCCCTGTTGGCAAGCTCCGACAGCGATCTGAACCAGCCCTACGGCGGACCGGAAACCCGATTGAATGCGGTTGTCACCGGTGGCCTGCCTTCCGACCTCATGGCCTTTGGTTCGGGCAAACTGATCCGGCAGTTCCTTGGTGGAGAGCTGCACGAGATGCCGGAAACCTATCGCATGGCGTCCCCGATCAGCCATGTAACCGCCAACGCGCCGCCCTTTTTCCTGTTTCACGGTGCCATGGATATGCTGGTGCCTTTCAGTCAGGCAGAACGTTTCCGGGCAGCTCTTGAGGATCAAAAGATCTACAGCGAACTCTACGAGATGCACCTGCGGGGGCATGTCACCAGCTTCCTGACTGCAGGCGATGCGGTAGACGAGGCGATAGGGTTCCTCGCCCGCCAGCAAGAGGGGTGACGCCCGCGCCGCTAACCTATCCGGATAAACGGCAGCAGGCTCAGGCCCATGATCACCAGAATGGCAATGCAGGCCGCCAGAGTCCGGATTGGCCGCTGCCTGAGCATGAACCAGAAACCGCCGGATTCGCCCCTGGCCAGGTGCTCCTCGTAGGCCCGCCGCTGGGTTTCATAGCGTTGCCGCTGATGCTCGTCCAGTAGCGCCCTGGCCCGGGCCGCCTCATCGTCATCGTGCACCCAGAAACCGCCCATGCTGATACCCCAGCGGCTTGGCGGCGTTTCGTAATAGGCCACCTCGTGGGCATCGAACAGAGCACGAATTTCATCGGCCTCGTCATCGGGTACATGGCGCAGGTTCATCAGATGGTGGGGCATGGACTCTCGTTGTCTGGTATCGGGTGCGGGTATCCCTATATCCTAGCACTAAAGCCCGACGGGCCCGACAGACCGAATTCGACACCGGAACCCTGAATGACCGACAGCCCCCTCCGATTGTTGCTGGAGTTTGACAGCCAGGCGCAACGGGACCGATCACAGCCTCCCACCTTCCTGCATCGGCGGGACCGCAAGTTCGCACTGGTGTGTGAAGAGCAGGGCGTGGCCCCGGACGCCGCCCGCTGGCTGGCCCACCTGAACCGGCTCAGCGGACCCCGGGCAACCCCGGCATCCACCGACCGAACCCTGGCAACCTGGCGCCGGATTACCGCTGGCTTTTCAGCGGTGGGGTTGATTGCAGGCATGCTTACCATGGCCGGCCTGCTGTTTTACGATGGAGGCCAACGCATCAACATCACGGTTTTTCTGGCCTTCATAGTTCTGCACCTGGTTCTTGCCCTGTTTACCACCCTGCAATCCCTGGCCGGATGGCAGCCCTGGCGCTGGCTGGCGCGGCGGCTCGGGGCCGATCCTGGCCACGGAATGTTCAGCAAGCTCCAGCCACTGCTGATGGCCAGGGCCGCTCACCTGGGCGGTAGTGCTTTCGCCACCGCCGGTTTGATCACCCTGCTGGCTATGGTCGTCGTTCAGGATCTTGCCTTCGGCTGGAGCACTACACTGGACACCGCTGCCGCGAGCTATCACGGATTAATAAGCACCGTCGCCACGCCCTGGGCCTGGGCCTGGCCGGCAGCCGCCCCGGATCTTGCCCTGGTCGAAGCGACGCGCTTTTTCCGGGCCGGCGACCCAATGGCAAATCCTGATCCGGCCCTGTGGGGCCAATGGTGGCCATTTGTCACCATGCTGTGGACAATTTGGGTTCTGTTGCCACGTCTCATTCTCTGGGGCTTGGCCGCCGTGCAGACACGACAAAAGGCCCGTCGCCTGCTCGCCAGCCACCCGGCCATGCACGCCCTGATGTATCGTATGGAAACACCCGCCCTGGACACTGGCAACAGCCACCATGATGCCGACGACCTGCCGGACACCAGTGCTCGAAGCAATTTGCTACCACTGCCTGACAGCGACATCCTGCTGTGCTGGGCGGGCGCCGGGGAGCCTGAATTGCCAGAGGGGCTTCGCTCGGGCAAGGAGCTCGTGCTTCGGTCGGGCGGCAGCGCCAGCCTCTCGGACGATGACCAGACCCTGAGCCGGATCTCTGAGCACCTGAAAAACCGTTCCAAGGCCGTCATTCTGCTGGTGCGCTGCTGGCAGCCCCCCACTGGTGAACTGCAGGATTTCCTGGAGACAGCCCGTGGCACCTGGCCTCGTGGCTCCCGGGTCGCGCTGGTTCCCCTGGCCGCGGACAGCAACCAGGAACCCGATGCCCACCAGGTTCAGCCCTGGCTCCGGTTTGCCGAGCGGGTTGGCGGCGAGTTCGTTCAGGTTTCGCTGCCCTCCTTCCAGATGCGGGATCCCTATTCAGCAGTTGGGGAGCAGCCATGATTCAAGCGCCTACGTTTGCCGTGGTCGGGCACCCGAACAAGGGCAAGTCCAGTGTGGTGGCCACCCTGTCCCAGAACGATGCCATTGCCATTGCCCTGGAACCCGGCACCACCCGCAAGCACCAGGCCTATCCACTGAAAGTGGATGGGCAGACCCTCTACACCCTGGTCGATACACCCGGTTTCCAGCGCCCACGCAGGGTTTTGGAATGGCTGGAAGCCCACAGTGTCTCCGCCTCTGACCACGCTGACACCGTCAGAGCCTTTGTCACTCAGCATCAGGACGATGGCCGGTTCACCGACGAATGCGAGCTTCTGATGCCTCTGATCGAGGGTGCCGGGATCATTTACGTGGTGGACGGCTCGGTACCCTACAGCGCCGAGCACGAGGCGGAAATGACCATCCTGCGCTGGACCGGCCGTCCGAGTCTGGCATTGATAAACAGCATCGGCGCCGACGATTACAGTGATACCTGGCAGGCTGCTCTAGGCCAGTTCTTCCAAGTTGTTCGCCGATTCGACGCCGTTCGCGCCCCGTTCGAGCAACATCTTGGCCTGTTAAGGGCATTCGGACAGCTGGAACCAGACTGGGAAAGGCCACTGGAACAGGCCACTCACTACCTCTCCGCCCAGCGTCAGCAGCGCCGCCAACAGGCCGCGGCACTGATTGCCAGGGCACTCGAGGACATGATGTCGTTCCAGGAGAAACGAACCCTGACCGCTGGCCAGGCTGCCGGAACCAGTGACGGTTCGCTGGCCGACCAGCTACGCCAAGACTGGTACCGCCATCAGCGGAAGCGGGAACAGACCCTCCGCGTGGATATCGAACACCTGTACCAGCACCAGCGCATCCGACGCCAGGAAGCGGAACTGGAGTGGCACAGTGAGCACGACCTGTTCTCGGAAGACAGCCGCAAAGCCTGGGCCGTCAGCAAGCGCTACCTGGCCACTGCCGGCTTCGGCGCGGGCGCCGTCAGCGGTGCCGGGATCGACGCACTGACCTTCGGCTCCTCCCTTGGAACCGGCGCTCTGGTGGGCGGCCTGATCGGTGCAGCCGGCAGTTATTTCTATGGCGACCGGCTGGCCCTGCCGGCTCTGAACATCGGCCTACTTCGGGACGGATTGAAAACCGCCACCTTCGGCCCTGTACAGGACAGCCAGTTCGGCTATGTTGTATTGGGGCGTGCCGTGGATCACTGGTGGCACATAAGCCACCGGAATCACGCCGGACGTGAACTGCTGGACCTGGAGCCGGCGGACCATCACTGGCTGGAAAACCTCGGGAAAACCAGCCGACAGGACATCCAGAGGGCCTTCGACAAGTGTCGTAAACAGCGCCCCCTCGACGAACGCCAACGGGAGAAGTTCACCTCGGCCATTGAGCGGGCCATGGCTGTTTACGACGATTGGCGGTTGAACCGTACCTGAAAGGGATGTTTATACTAAAAGGCTATTCCATCACAAAATGAGGAATGCGAATGAAAATCGTACGAGTGCAAGACATCATCGGTACCGAGCGCGAAGTACACGGACCGGGCTGGACCAGCCGCCGTATGCTGTTGAAAAAGGACGGCATGGGTTTCTCCTTCCATGAAACCATCATCCCGGCCGGTGCCGAACTGAACCTCTGGTACAAACACCACCTGGAAGCTGTCTACTGTGTTGCCGGTAACGGCAAAATCCTGGACAAAGCGACCGGTGAAACCCACGAGATCACCGACGGAACCCTGTACGCACTCGACAAGCATGACCAGCACACCCTTTACGGTGGCACAGAGGACATGCGACTGATCTGTGCCTTCAACCCCCCGGTCACTGGCCGTGAAGTCCATGACGAAGACGGCGCTTACCTGCCGGATACCAGCGAAGACTGATTCGTTTTGACCGTGGCTGAACATCAGGCCGCAACCGCACCGCCACCGCCAGCCAGACTGCTGCCGGTGGCGGTGTTGCTTTGGCTGGCCGGCGTTTATCTGCGGATCCCCGTACTGGTAGCACCACCCCTGGCGCCGTTCATCAGCGACGAACTGGCGCTGACCCAGGCACTGACCGGCGCCCTGACAACCCTGCCCATTCTGATGCTGGCCATCGGCTCCATGCCCGGTTCACTGGCCATCGCCCGGATCGGCCCCCGCAATACCCTGGCGCTTGCCATGGTCATCATGGTCATCGGCTCCGCCGGCCGCGGCCTGGTACCCGACACTTTCACATTGATGCTGGCCAGCGCCGTCATGGGGCTGGGTGTTGCCATGATGCAGCCCGCTCTGCCGGCACTGCTGCCACGATGGCTCGAACCCCATCACCTGGCCCTGGGATCCGCCATCTACATGAACGGCATGCTCATGGGCGAATTCATCGGCGCCGGCATCACCCTGCCAGTACTCATGCCCTTGCTGGACAACAGCTGGCGGGCCACCCTCCTGGCCTGGTCCCTGCCGGCCCTGCTGGTTGCCGCCGCGCTTTATCTGCCCAGACGCGACAGGGCAAAACCCGTCGGTAAAGTTTCCTGGCTGCCCGATTGGAGCAACCCCCTGACCCTCAAAATCGGCCTGCTCCTGGGTCTCTCCGGCTCCATGTTCTTCGGCCTCAATGCCTACATGGGCAACCTTCTGGAACAGCAGGGCCAGTTCGACAAACTCTCCGATGCCCTGTTCTGGTACAACATCGCCCAGGTCTTCGCCTCCCTGACCATGCTGAAAATGGCCCGTTACTGGGTCGGCCGCCGCTCAGTCATCATCGTTACCGCAGGCATCAGCATCATAGGCACCCTCGGTGCCATCACCTTCACCGGCTGGTGGTCTATCGCCAGCGCCACGCTGATGAGTCTTACTGCCGGCATCCTCCTGATCCTGTTGGTCGCCGTACCGCCCCTGGTGACCACCTCCAGAGAAACCGGACGCCTGTCTGCCGGCACCTTCCTGGTAGGCTACACCATGGCGTTTTCCATACCCATGGCCGGCGGCTTTATCGCCGACTGGACCGGCGACGCCCGACACGCCATCCTCACCATCATCGCCTACAGCGTCCTGGTCCTCCCCCTGGCCTTCACCCTCGACCTGAAACGAAAAAAGGACCAACCCGAAAGCTGATCCTTTTCCAAAAAACCAAGTTGTCCCTCGCGGACTCCCCGAGTAAAGCCCGAGCGGCCGTGGGGTGGGGGAGCTTTTTCTGGCGGGAAAAAATGTCTGAGCAAAGCGAGTTGTTTTTCCCAGAAGAAAAAGCTCTCCCGCCCCGCGGCCAGACTCCAAGCTAAAACAGGGTCAGATGTAGTAGTCCTTCAACGGAGGAAACCCGTTAAACTCAATGGCGCTATAAGTCGTGGTATAAGCCCCCGTAGACAGCCAGTACATCCGATCCCCAATCGCCAGGTTCAACGGCAGCGGATACTTGTGATGCTCATACATGATATCGGCACTGTCACAGGTCGGCCCGGCAATCACACAATCCTCGCCTTCGCCCACCTTCTCCGTCCAGATCGGAAACTTGATCGCCTCATCCAGCGTCTCGATCAGCCCCGAAAACTTGCCCACATCGGTGAACACCCAGCGGTGCAGGGCGGTGCGGGATTTCCGGGAAATCAGCACCACTTCACTCACCAGCACACCGGCATTGGAAATCAGCGAACGGCCCGGCTCGATGATAATCTCCGGCAGCTCGGCGCCAAAATCCTCGTGCAGGAACCGGGCGATCTCCTCCGCATACACCTTCAGCTCGTTGGTGCGGGTGATGTAATTGGCCGGAAAACCGCCGCCCATGTTGATCATCTTCAGCTCGATGCCGTCTTCTTCCTTCAGACGCTCGAAAATCACCTTCACCTTGTTCAGGGCCGCATCCCAGGCGCCGATTTCCCGCTGTTGGGAACCGACGTGGAAAGACACGCCATAGGGCACCAGGCCCAGGTCACGGGCCAGGATCAACAGGTCCATGGCCATGTCGGTCTGACAACCGAACTTGCGGGACAGCGGCCAGTCGGCAGTCAGGGTGCCCTCGGTCAGGATGCGTACGTACACCTTCGAACCCGGAGCCGCCTTGGCGATGTTGCGCAGGTCCGCTTCGGAGTCAGTGGCAAACATACGCACGCCCTTCTCGTAGAAGGAGCGAATGTCCTTCGCCTTCTTGATGGTGTTGCCGTAGCTGATGCGCTCACCGGTCACACCCAGGGCCATCACCTTGTCCAGCTCATATACCGACGCGATATCGAAACAGGCACCCTTGTCACGCAGCATGGTCAGGACCTGCGGGGCCGGGTTGGCTTTCACCGCGTAGTAAACCCTGGCGTAAGGAAAGCCTTCCACCAACTCATCGTACTGGCGATCAATCGTGGCGGTATCAATCACCACAAACGGGGTTTCCTTGCCGTCGGCAAAGTCCTTGATGCGTTTGAAAGTCTCGGTGCTGTAGTAATCAGCAATATTGGCGTTGGCGGCTTCGGTCATGGGTGGTGTGTCCCTCCACAGGGCAAACAGGCATAAAAAAAGGCGCCACAGCAAGGCTGCAGCACCCGTTAGATAGCGCGATCATCGGGCTTTTTTCAGGGCCCGGATATGAGCACTTTTACCCATAAAAAGAAGAGAATTTGTTACCGAATGAAAAGGAGCGTTGAGGGCTATTCTACTCATGTTAGGATGAACATAATTTGATCAGAACTGTATGGTTTTTTTATGTCGGACATCAGCTCAATCGCCGCCGCCAGCACTCAGCTGAATCAGCAGCGCGTGCAGGAGCAGGCACAGCTTTCTGTCCTGAAAGCCTCCCTCGATATGGCCCAGCAGGGCGCCCTCCAGCTGCTTGAAGGCGTGACGGAAACGGCAGTAGCGACCGCCGGCGCTAATCCGTCTGACAGCGTCGGCAGTCTGATCGACGTCCGCGCTTAGCCTTCAGACCGCCACCGGCCATATCGGCGGTGGTTCGGTGGGGCCGTCCGGGTCTTCCGGTTCGGTCTGTTCCCGGAGATAGCCGAGAATCGCCTCCTGGAGCTCCGTGCCCTGGCCCAATCCCTTGTTTCCGAACAGCCGGTTGAATTCCAGTACGTAAGGGTGGCCATCCACCAGCGCAATATCAAAGCCCGCGTGATCAACACCCAGATCCCTGGCCAGCCGCAACGCCAGGTCCGTCATCACCGGGGGAACCGGACTGTTGTCAATGCGGCCACCCCGGGCCACATTGTTGTAGAAGCCCTGATCGGCCTGGGTTCGCCAGTAAGCCGTCAGCACCCGATCGCCAACCACCACAACTCGCGCATCCCGGTCCAGAGGGAGGTATTCCTGGGCGTAGAGCACGTCGGTGCGTTCGCAGTAGCGGCGCCAGTCCTCACGGGATTCAATCAGCCAGACGCCTTCGCCCATGCTGGCCTTGGGGAGCTTTGCCACGAACGGATGCACCATGGCATCCCAGATCATGTCACGTTCCACCGGGCCGTTGGCCTCAATCATGGTCCAGGGCGTGTGTTCCGGGGCCACCGCCTGGAATGCACGGGTCATCTCCACCTTGTCGTGGCCGATGCGATAGCTGGCTTCGCTGGGAAACACCCGGCACTTGAGACCATGAACCAGGGCATTCAGCTGCCAGTATTCCGGGAACAGGACCCACTCTGCGTCCCGCAACAGTTCTTTATGGCGCAGAAACTGATCAGGCTTGAGAACCGTGGTGTTGGGGAAGCCAAGGGTCCGGAAAATATCGAAAGAGACAAGGTGCATGGATACAGCGCACTCGGGGGGTTGAATTGCGCGTATTTTATACAGGGTTTCCGCTCAGGCAAGTGGTATTTTCACTATTCAGGAATCAGGAAATGCCTTACTGCTGCTACCCTTGGGTCAGGCGATGTAAGGAGGCAGAAAAAATGCAAGGACTGGATTTCAGGGCACGGACTATTTTGGCCGGCGTGCGAGAAGACTTGCAGTCCGGCGCCACGCAGCTGGCTCTGAATACCCTCGACGAGTTGTTATCCTACCTGGACGACACCAAGCCTGGGGTTGAAGCCCTTTACCGGCTGCTGGCAGAGCTCCGGGCCGCCCGCCCGAGTATGATCGTGATTGGCAATGCCCTGGGCATGATCGAACAGCGGTTGGCCAGTGATCCGCATGCCGCACGACAGGCTGTCCTGGACACGCGGGATCAGTTACAAAACGCCACCACCAGCATTTCCCGACACGCCCGCGAGCATTTGCCGAAAGCCCCCGTAATCATGACCCACAGTGCCAGCTCTGTGGTCCTGGCGCTGTTCCGGAGCATGGCCGAGAACCAACAGTCCTTTTCCGTCATCTGCACCCAGAGCAGCCCGGGGTTTGAGGGTCACTCCCTGGCCCGTGCCCTGGATAACCTCTCCGTACCCGTCACGCTGATTACCGATGCCCAGATGGGGCTGTTTATCTCCGGGGCCGATGTGGTGATCACCGGGTGCGATACCTGGCTCGACGATGGATATTTCATTAATAAAAGCGGGACCCTCCTTCTGGCCCTGGCAGCCAAGGCCGCCAACAAGCCCTTCTGGGTTCTGGCGGACAGCTTCCGCCAGAGCGACGCGGACTCCGCATCGGTTGAGCTTGAGGAAATGCCGGTAAACGAACTCAACGCGCCTGAAGGAGAGTGGATAACCCCCCGGAACGTCTACTTTGAGCTGGTGCCACACTCCCTGGTCAGCCAGCGGATCAGCGAGCAGGGCGTTTTTTCGTGCCCTGCTGGGCCTCGGCGGTAAAGGGATCTTCCGGCCAGGGGTGCTTGGGGTATCGGCCGCGCATGTCCTTGCGCACCTCGGGGTAGGCGTTGCGCCAGAAACTGGCCAGATCGGCGGTGACCGCCAACGGACGCTGGGCCGGTGAGAGCAAATGGATCACCACCGGTACGCGCCCGCCGGCAACGGCCGGGGTTTCTGTCCAGCCGAACAGGGCCTGAAGCTTGGCCGCCAGAACCGGGCCATTGTCCGCGGTATAGTCCAGGCGCACCCGCTGGCCGGTGGGGATGCTCAAGTGCGTTGGCGCCAGGGCCTGAAGCTGCTGTTGTGCCGGGTAATCAAGCTGGTTGTTCAGGGCCGCTAGCAGGTCGACCCGGGCCAGATCCGACCAGCGGCCCATGCCAGCCAGAAACGGTCCAAGCCAATCCTCCAGATTTTCCAGCAAGGCCGCATCGCTTGTGTCCGGCCAGCCATCATTGGGGAAGGTGTCGGCGAGCAACCGCACACGAGCACGCCACTGGCGGCTGTCGTCGGTCCAGGGCAGGCTTTCCAGGCCCTTTTTCCGGATGGCGTTGATCAGGCCCTGCTGAACCAGCTCCGGATCCACCCGGGTAATCGGTTTCTCCTGCAGCACCAGTTCGCCCAGTTTACGTACCTGTCTTGCCAGGATCTTGCCCCGGCTGTCGTCCCAAAGCGCCTCTTCGGTCTCGTGGATGTGGTCAGCCAGATCCAACTCCAGATCCGGGGTGTCCACCGGCGCAGCCAGGTAGATGGTTGCTTCCCGGGCCCGGCCATCCAGCTCGGCGGCCACCAGCCAGTTGTGCCGGGCCAGGGGATCCTCCTCGCTTAGTGCTGCGCCTTTGCCGTTACTGAGCTGGTACCTTGGCGCCTTGCCCGGTCGCCGGCGGGCGATACGATCCGGATAGGCCAGGGCCAGCAATCGTCCTACCTCCGTCTCGGACGGCATTGGCGCATCAGCAGGAGCCGGCCCGGAAAGCCTTCGGGCCGACTGACGCACGGCCTTGAGGCGGGCCGCATCCAGCGTGCGGTCACGTCGCTCGCCGTAAAACACACGAATCCGCTCGTGCATATCCGCTCCGGCGCCGGGGCCCAGAAGATCCCGTTCTCCAAGCAGGGCGGCCAGTGCCGCGGCAGGCCCTCCAAGCCCGATGGTGCGGCCCCTCAGGACCATATGGGCCAGGCGCGGGTGGATTCCCAGGTCACGGGCCGCTTTGCCGTGATCCGTTATAGCCCCGTCTGAATCCAGCATATCCAGCCACTGCAACAAGGCCACCGCTTGTTGCCAATGGGCTGCCGGCGGCTCATCAATCCAAGAGACAGCGGCGGCGTCCCGGGCGCCCCATTGGGCCAACTCCAGAACCAGGGGCGCCAGATCGGCCTCCAGAATTTCCGGAGGCGTGTAGTCTGCCAGTCCGAACTGTTCCGATTCGCTCCACAGGCGATAACAGATACCCGGCTCAACCCGGCCGGCCCGGCCCTTGCGCTGTTCCGCCGAGGCCCTGGAGACCCGACCAGTCACCAGTCGCGTCATGCCGCTGTTAGGATCAAACACCGCCCGGCGCTGCTGGCCGCTGTCGATAACAACCCGTATGCCCTCAATGGTCAGACTGGTTTCAGCAATGGCCGTGGCCAGCACCACCTTGCGTTGGCCTTCAGGCGCCGGTGAGATGGCCTGATCCTGCTGTTCCGATTTCAGGTTGCCGTAAAGCGGTGCAACCATCACATGGTCCGGCAGGTTTCCCCGCAGTTGCTGCTCCACCCGGCGTATTTCACCGGCGCCGGGCAGGAACACCAGCAGGGAGCCGGTTTGATCCCGCAGTGCCTCCTGAATCACCGACGTGACCTGATCCACCATCCGGCCATTGCGGGGCAACGGCCGGTAGTGAATAGCCACCGGGAATGCCCGCCCCTCGCTGGTAATTACCGGGACGTCTCCAAGCACCATGGCAATGGGTGCGGTATCCAGGGTTGCCGACATCACCAGCAGCCGCAGATCCTCCCGCAACGCCTGCTGGGATTCCCGCACCAGGGCCAGGCCAAGATCCGCCTGAAGGGAGCGTTCATGGAATTCATCAAAGATGACTGCGGCGTAGTCTTCCAGCATCGGATCAGCCTGGATCAGCCGGGTCAGAATACCCTCGGTCACAACTTCAATGCGGGTTGCGCCAGACACCCGGGTATCCAACCTTGTGCGGTAACCCACCGTCTGGCCGGGCTGTTCATTGAGCTGCCTGGCCATATACCGGGCCGCGGACCGGGCCGCCAGGCGACGAGGTTCCAGCATCAGGATCTTGCCGTCACCGCGCCAGGGCGCCTCAAGCAGAGCGAGGGGAACACGGGTGGTTTTGCCGGCACCCGGCGGGGCCTGCAGGAGTATGGTACTGGTCTGCTCTAGAGCCGCTTGCAGCTCTGGAAGAATGGCGTCGATAGGGAGCATCGGGTTCCGGGTTTTCAGGGCCTCAGGAGCTTACCCGGTCACGATTGGCCTTCGCCCACTGGTAGATCCGCTCGAAGGCCTCGGCCAGATTGTGCGGATTATGGGGTGGCTGGATCACAGCAGCAAGTTCGCCATCGGGATTCAGCAGCGCGAAGTGGCCGCTGTGATCCACCAACAGCTCGCCGTCCACCTCCCGGTGCACAAACACTGCGCTGAGGCTTTTGGCCAGTTCCCTCAGGGTATCGAGATCGCCAGTCAGGCCATGGAAGTTCTCGCCGAAGAAATCGGTGTAGGCTTTGAGTTTTTCCGGCGTGTCGTGCTCCGGATCGGCGCTCACCAGCAGATAGTCCGGCTGGGGCAATTCCTTAGAAAGCAGCTTGTCGGTCTGGCGCAAATTCGCCATGGCCGCCGGGCAGATATCCGGGCAATTGGTGTAGCCCACAAAGGCAAAGGTCCAGCGACCGCTCAGGCTTTCCCGGGTGACCGTTTCACCGTTCTCGTCCGTCAGCGTGAATTCCGCTAGCTGCCTGGGCTGGTCATACACATAGGTATTGAACTCCGTCAGCTCCGGCGCCGGAATCGGTTCCTGGTTACCTACCAGAAACACCTGTCTGCCAACGACCAGTCCAAAGATCAGAACGACGATTAACAGCAGGAAAAACAGGGTAAGGCGGATAGAGCTCGAAGTTTTCATGGATCGTCCAATTCGATGGTCAGACAAGCAGGCGGGGATGGCTTTCCGAAACCGTGCGGAGCCATGGATGGCGGAGCCGAGCGTACACGGACGTATTTACAGCGTGTTTCGGAAAGCCATCCCCGCCTGCGTCAGCACAATGCCTGACTCAGAAGAATACAAAATGATCCACAAGCAATACCACAAACAGCGCCATGAGGTAAGTGATGGAATACTTGAAGGTATTCAGTGCCACGCGCCGGTCGTCCCCCTTCAACAGCCGCACCGCGTACTGCAGGAAGCGCAGGCCAAGGGCCAGGGCGCCAACCAGGTAAATACCGCCGGACATGCCTGTGACAAAAGGTAGCAGGCTGACCGCCAGCAACATCAGGGTGTAGAGCAGGATATGCAGCTCGGTGAACTTGTTGCCATGAGTGACCGGCAGCATGGGAATGCCCGCCTTGGCATACTCTTCCTTGCGGTGGATGGCCAGGGCCCAGAAATGCGGCGGGGTCCAGGCGAAGATGATCAGCACCAGCAGCAGGGCATGGCCCTCAACCTGTCCGGTTACGGCGGTCCAGCCCAGCAGCGGTGGCATAGCACCGGCGAGGCCGCCGATGGTGATGTTCTGGGGCGTGGCCCGCTTGAGGAACAGGGTATAGACACCGGCATAGCCCACCAGGGAGGCCAGGGTCAGCCAGGCAGTAAGATGATTCACCTGCCACATCAGCACGGCCATCCCAATACACGCCAGGATGGCCGCAAACAGCACCGCATCCAGGGGCGAAATCTTGCCTGTGGCTACCGGGCGCTTGCGGGTGCGGGCCATGACCGTGTCGATTTTCTGGTCCACCACATGGTTAACCACCGCTGCAGCACCCGCTAACAGGGCAATACCAAGATTACCCCACACCAGAACGCCCCAGCCGGGCACCCCAGGCGCCGCCAACAGCATGCCGATTACCGAGGTGAGGATCATCAGCGCAACCACCCGGGGCTTGGTCAGCTCCAGATAGTCACGCCAGGAAATGGTTGTTCTGGAGTCGCTCGCAATTGCCTGGGCCGGCAGTGCTTCCACTTGCTCGCTCATGCCGTAACCTCCTGGTTCATTGTTGTTGTATGTGTTTCTGTGGCGGTGTGTGGCTTCGGTAACAATTGATGCTGCCAGATCAAATGGATTACTGAAAGCAGGAGCCCCGCACCCATGGCGTTATGGGCCACGGCGATGGACAGGGGGATATGGAAAATCACATTGGCCAACCCCAGCAGGATCTGGATACCCAATAAGACCGACACCAGCTTGATAGCGTTGTTGAGTCCGGAGTCGCCACGACGCCGCCACATCAACGCCAGCAAAGCGGTGAAATACACCAGCACCACCATGGCGCCCACCCTGTGGGTAACATGGATGGCGACCCGTCCATCAGCCGTGAGCTGGCCACCGAGATAGTTGGGGCCCACGTGCTGGGTTACGTCAAACCCATGCCGGAAATCCATGCCCTCAGGCCACCACTGCCCCTGGCAGGTGGGCAGGTCGGTACAGGCAACGGCCGCGTAATTGGCCGCTGTCCAGGCCCCGAGGGCAATCTGCATCACCACCAGAAGAAGCCCGCCATACAGCCAGGGACGGAAACCCGCCAATGCAGTCGTTGGCGGTGGCGCCTGATCCGGTTTTTGCCTGGCTTGCCGACGCAAACGAAAGGTCAACAGCGTCAGCAAACTCAGCGTCGTAAAGCCACCCAGAAGATGCAGTGCCACAATCTGTGGCCACAATTTCAGGGTTACCGTCCACATGCCGAAGGCGCCCTGAAGGAGGATAAATCCGGCAATAAACAGCGGCAGCTTCACCGGAACACCTTCGCGCCGGTGGCGAACGGCATATCCCGCCAGCCCGAAGACCACCAGCCCGAGGGTTCCGGCGGCGTATCGATGGATCATTTCAGGCCAGCCCTTCTCCACGTCCACCGGCGTATCCGGGAAGCGGGCGTTTGCGATGGCAATGCTGTATTCGCTCTGGGGCACCGTCAGAAAGCCATAGCAGCCGGGCCAGTCAGGACAACCCAGCCCGGCGTGCACGAGACGGGTCCAGGCACCCAGCATGATGACGATAACCGCCAGCAGAACGGCGAACGTGGCCCATCTGGCCATCTTCCGGGCCGGCAGGGAGGATGAAGGAAACGACTGGTTCAAGGCTGACTCTCCGCTCCGACCATTAACCGATCTGCGACAGTTTGAGCAGATGCTTGAGATCCTCCAGCATATCCTTGCCGGTATGTTCGGAACCGTAATGCATCATCACGTTGCCGAAGGGATCGACCAGCAGGATGCGGGGCTCGGCTTCCGGATTGATGCCGGATGGCCAGTTTGGCTGGGCGCCTTCCGCAGGCACAAGACGTTCCATGGAGCTGTATTCGGAGGACCACCGCGCCTGCAGATCGGAAGGCACACTCCCCAGTGCGGCTGCCCGCGAAACGCGATTGGCGTTCTTGCCGAGGGCAATATTCACCTGTCTGGCCAGATAGAGCAGTTCCTCACACTGGCTGCCGCACTGGCCGGCAGCCACAATCATCAACCAGTCCGGGTCAGTCTTGTCCGGGCCAAAGCGTTCCGCCAGGGGAGTGCCGGAAGTGGTTTCAAGGTTAAGCGACGAGACCGAAGCCACTGGCTGAAACAGAACGCCGTTGTTGGTGTGGCCAGCAGGGTTCAGCCAGCCGGTATAAAACATGATGGTTGCGACAATCATCGGGCCAAAGCCCAGCGCAAACAGAAGGAACGCCGTGCGGCGACCGCGACGGGCCTGTTCCGGGGTTGGCCCTTCGTTCTGTTCCTGGTCGGATATCCGGTTAGCCATTGTCATTGTCATTATTGGTTCCTGTCTTTCGATGACTCGCTCTTTCTATAACTCGCCACTACCGTCAATATAGTCAGTGCCACGGCCAGCGCAAACCATTGTGTGGCGTATCCGTAGTGGGTTTGTGGCCCCATCAGGTCCGGTTCCCAGTCTGCCCGGTAGGCACCCGCCTGGCGCGCCCCGGAAAGTCGTACGATTTGGCCGGGAAGTTCAGGAATCTCCTGCCGGGCTGCCTGTTCTGAGAGGCTTTGCACTCGCCGGGGCCATTGCCCATCTGCCGCTGGCTGATCCATCAGCACCGGAGGCACCGGATAATCGCTGATCCTTCCCTCCAGGATGAAAATCCCCTCTGGCGTATTAACATCCGGTAGCTGATCCCGTGTCCTCGGTGCTTGCACCCAGCCACGATTAACCACTACCGGCGGACCTTCAAGGGGGCGAAACTCGGTAAGCACTTCATAGCCTGGAATCCCATCCCGCGTCCGGTTATCCAGAAGCCAGGTCCGGCTTCCATAAAGGCCGGTCAATGTCACCGGCCGACCGGCAGTCAGGTCCCGAGCCACGATATCCTGCCATGCCAGGTTTTCCGCCTCCTGCTGCCATTGGTCCAGCAGAAGCTGTTTTTCCGCAGCCCGATTCAACTGCCAGATACCCAGGCTGATAAGGATCGGCAAGAACACGCCACTGAAGACCAGCAACCGCCAGTCGAACTGCCATTGGCGGCGTTTGCGCTGCGTATCAGACATGCTCTGCTATAGTGACCTCAGCGAGTCCGGAACAGGTTCCGGGCCGTAAATTCATGACACCTACAAAAACAGGAAGTCCCATGCTAAAGGCCGTAATCGTTTTTCTGATGCTTGCCGTTCTGGTGAGCCTGTTCAGTGGCCTGTTCTTTCTCATAAAGGATGGCGGCAAGACTCATCGTGTCGTGAACTCCCTGGCGGTACGGGTCGCGCTCAGCATACTGCTCCTGGCGGTGATTCTGATTGCTCTGTGGCAGGGCGCCCTGACCTTGAATCCGACGCCCTGACAGATGTTCATCAAAGGATATAGACAAAGACAAACAGGCCCAGCCAGACCACATCCACGAAATGCCAGTACCAGGCCGCAGCTTCAAAGCCGAAGTGATTATCGGCGGTGAAGTGACCCTTGGTTATTCGGACCAGCATGATGATCAGCATCAGTGATCCCAAGATCACATGAGCCCCGTGAAAGCCGGTCAGCATGAAGAAGGTACTGCCGTAGATGCCGGACTGCAGAGTCAGGTCCAGATCCTGGTAGGCGTGCATGTACTCGTAGCCCTGAACAAACACAAATACGATGGCCAGCGCGATGGTCAGAGCCAGCCAGAGCTTGGTTTTCGCCCGATTGCCAGCCTTCAGCGCATGGTGAGCAACGGTTACGGTGAAGGATGATGTCACCAGAAGAATCGTGTTGATAAGCGGCAGCCCCCAGGGACCGATCACCTCTTTGGGGCCGGGATAGGCCTCCGGATTCGGGTTGCTGACCAGGGGCCAGCTGGACTGGAAGCCCTCCCACAACATGTTGGAGCTTCCCCGGTCGCCTTCACCTCCCAGCCAGGGCACAGCGAAGACCCGAACGTAGAACAAGGCACCGAAAAATGCCGCAAAGAACATCACTTCCGAAAAGATAAACCAGCTCATCCCCCAACGGAAAGAGCGGTCCATCTGCGGGCTATATAACCCCTGGCGACTCTCCTGAATGACATTGCCGAACCAGCCAAACAGCATGTACGCCATGATGATGGCGCCGATCATGAACATGATCCAGGCACCTGTCGTACTCTCGCCCTGCTTGCCATTGACCATAATGGCCGCAACCCCGTACAGGGTTACGCCAAGGCCAACGGTCGCGATGATGGGCCACTTGCTTTGTTCCGGAACGTAATAGGTCTGGTTTTCCGCCATGACAGTCTCCGATGGCTTATCCGTTATCGTTTGTTGTTGTGTCTTTCCGGGAAGTTTGCGTTACCGCCGGCTGCTTGCCCTGATCGTAGAGCGTATAAGACAGCGTGAGCTTGGTGATGTGTTTCGGCAGGTCCTTGTCGACGATGAAAATGAGCGGCATTTCGGTGCTTTCACCAGCTTCAAGCGGTTGCTGGTTGAAGCAGAAGCATTCGGTCTTGTGGAAGTAAAGTGTGCCTTCTGAAGGTGCAAGGCTTGGGACCGCCTGCCCGACCATGGCCTCGGTTGTCGGGTTCTCCGCATAGAAGTTAACCGTGGTCGGCTCCCCTGGATGCACATCCACGGAACGCACAACCGGACGAAACTTCCAGGTCATCCCCGGGCCATTGGAGGCGAGAAACTGCACTTTCACCGTCCGGCTCATGTCCGCTTCGGCCACCTCGGTGGACTCGTACCGGCCACCGGTCTTGCCGTTGATCCCGGTAATTTCGCAGAACACGTCGTACAGGGGCACCATGGCAAACCCAAAGGCAAACATGCCGACCACGCTGGCCATGCACCAGCCCACGACCCGGGTGTTGCTCCGGGGCGCGCCTGCCTTGTTTGCCTGCTGATCTGCCATGGCCTCGCGCTCCGGTTACTTCACTTCCGGTGGTGTTGCAAAGGTGTGGTAAGGCGCCGGTGAGGGCACGGTCCACTCCAGGCCTTCAGCACCATCCCAGGGCTGGGCAGCAGCCTTTTTGCCACCCTTGATGCATTTGATCACGATCAGCAGGAACAACAGCTGTGTGGCGCCGAACATGAAGGCGCCTACGCTGGAAACCATGTTGAAGTCCGCAAACTGCAGGGCGTAGTCCGGAATCCGGCGCGGCATGCCAGCCAGTCCCAGGAAGTGCATCGGGAAGAACGCCAGATTCATGCCGATAAAGGACAGCCAGAAATGGGTCTTGGCCAGTGTTTCGTCGTACATGTGACCGGTCCATTTGGGCAGCCAGAAGTAGGCCGAAGCAAAGATCCCGAAGATGGCACCCGGCACCAGCACATAGTGGAAGTGGGCAACCACGAAATAGGTATCGTGGTACTGGAAGTCAGCCGGCGCGATGGCCAGCATCAGACCGGAGAAACCGCCGATGGTGAACAGGATCACGAACGCCACGGCAAACAGCATCGGAGCTTCAAAGGTGAGGGAACCCCGGAACATGGTAGCCACCCAGTTGAACACCTTCACCCCGGTGGGTACCGCAATCAGCATGGTGGCATACATGAAGAACAGCTGGCCGACTATGGGAATACCCACGGTGAACATATGGTGCGCCCAGACCACGAACGACAGCAGGGCAATGGCGCCGACCGCATAGACCATGGAGGCGTAGCCAAATAGCGGTTTGCGAGAGAACGCCGGAATGATGTGCGAGACCGCGCCGAAAGCCGGCAGGATCATGATGTACACCTCGGGATGCCCGAAGAACCAGAACACATGCTGGAACAGCACCGGATCACCACCGCCGGAGGCATCAAAGAAGCTTGTGCCGAAGTTGATGTCCATCAGCATCATGGTGACCACACCGGCCAGCACCGGCATTACTGCAATCAACAGGAACGCGGTGATCAGCCAGGTCCACACGAACAGGGGCATTTTCATCAGGGTCATGCCCGGCGCCCGCAGGTTCAGGATGGTGGCGATCACGTTGATGGCGCCCATGATCGAGGAGATGCCCATGATATGGACAGCAAAGATGAAGAAGGTGGTGCTGGGTGGCCCGTAGGTCGTCGACAGGGGCGCGTAGAACGTCCAGCCGAAGTTGGGCGCGCCACCTTCCATGAACAGCGTGGAGACCAGGATCAGGAAGGCACAGGGCAGCAGCCAGAAGCTCCAGTTATTCATCCGTGGAAGTGCCATGTCCGGCGCGCCGATCATCAGCGGAATCATCCAGTTGGCCAGGCCGACAAAGGCCGGCATGACCGCACCAAAGACCATGATCAGGCCATGCATGGTGGTCATCTGATTGAAGAATTCCGGCTGCACAATCTGCAGCCCGGGCTGGAACAGTTCCGCACGGATCACCATGGCCATGGTTCCACCCAGCAGGAACATGGCGAAACTGAATATCAGGTACATTGTCCCGATATCCTTGTGGTTCGTGGTCAGCAGCCATCGGCTGATGCCTTTTGCCGGGCCGTGATGATGATCCTGGGCGTGGGTATCTGCAACCGCACTCATGAAAACCCCCGTTACCGCCATTTATTGTGGCTGGTGATATCTGTTATCTGGCGTTGATTACTGCTGATTCTTGTAATCAAAAATTTCTTTCGGAGTGACCATTTCACCCGTGTTGTTACCCCAGGCATTCCGCTCGTAGGTAATCACCGCGGCGAGGTCCACTTCGCTCAACTGATTGCCGAACGCTTGCATAGAGGTGCCGGCCTTGCCATTCACGACAATATCGATGTGCGCTGCCATATCCTGGGTCGCAATCGGACTGCCCTTCAGCGCCGGAAACGCCGGTGGCGCACCGCTGCCATCTGGCTGGTGACAGGCAGCACATGCGGTCTGGTAGGCTTTCTCGCCCCGCTCCATCAACTCGGCCATGGTCCAGTCTTTCTGGGTCAATTGGCGTTCACGCTCGGCAGCCTCTTTCTTTTCGGCGACCCAGGCGTTGTATTCCTCTTCGGGAACCGCCTCGACAACGACCGGCATGAAGCCATGATCCTTGCCACATAGCTCAGTACACTGACCACGGTATATGCCGGGCTTGTCGACCCGGGTCCAGGTCTCGTTGATGAAGCCCGGAATAGCATCTTTCTTGACGCCAAAGTCCGGCACCCACCAGGAGTGGATGACATCGTTGGCCGTCAGCAGGAAGCGAACCTTCTTTCCTACCGGAATCACCAACGGGTTATCCACTTCAAGAAGGTAATTCTCGCCCTTGGCCTGGCGGTTCTCGATCTGATCCCGTGGCGTGGAAAGGTTGGAGAAGTAGCCAAAGTCCTCATTGATGTATTCGTATTGCCACTTCCACTGGTAGCCAGTGACCTTGATGTCCACTTCCGATTCGGTGGTGTCATACATGTCGACCAACGTCGCCGTGGCAGGAATCGCCATAACAACCAGGATGACAAAAGGTATGATGGTCCAGAGAATCTCGACCAGGGTGTTTTCGTGAAAGTTTGCCGGTTTGGCGCCCTGGGATTTCCGGTGGGCAAAAATAGACCAGAACATGACTCCGAAGACCACGACGCCAATGACGACGCAGATCCAGAGTATGGTCATGTGAAGGCTGAAAATTTCATTACTGGTGCCGGTCACCCCCGGGGTCATGTTCAGTGTCCAGTCCGCCATGGACCAGGCGGGGAACATCAGACCGCCTAAAAGGGCACCTGCCCGCTGAGCGTGCACGCGCATACTGTGTCTCCACAGAGTGTTATTCTTGTCGGATTTTGCGTTATCCCACCGGTCTCACTGGCGCTCGCATACACCGAAAAGACCAGAGTGGAAGCCTGCTTACGGATACCTCAGATTCGAGTATAGACACAGATCAAAAAAAGACTAAAAAATCGGCTAAATCCAAAAAAGCTAACCACAGAATTTTAAGACTTAAAAAGAATATGACTTTTAACCTTCCGGCAACCGACCGGCGTCTTTGGGCCCTGGCCTGGCCGTTGATGCTCACCAATCTCACGGTTCCTCTGCTGGGGCTGGTGGATACTGCCGTGCTCGGTCATCTGGAAAGCCCCGAATACCTGGGTGCCGTCGCCGTTGGTGCCAATCTGTTCAGCATCCTGTACTGGACCTTCGGCTTCATGCGTATGGGCACGACCGGCCTGGCCGCCCAGGCCTGGGGCAAGCGTGACAGGTTCAGCCAGGTAGCCTTGCTGTTGCGGTCGGTGCTGCTGGCAACCGGTATCGGTGTGCTACTGATTCTGTTTCACCAGCCGCTGATCCATACAGGGCTGACCCTGATGAATCCCAGTGAAGGCGTTACTGAACTGGCCGCCGAGTATGCTGCTATCCGGATCTGGAGCGCGCCGGCGGTTCTGTGCCAGTACACGCTGGTTGGCTGGCTGATCGGCACCCAGTTTCCGCGGGGCCCGATGATCATGCTGATCGCGGCGAACGGCCTGAACATCGTGCTGGATATTCTCTTTGTCACCGTGTTGGGCTGGAACAGCCGCGGCGTGGCCATCGCCACGGTAATTGCCGAGTACGGTGCGGCCACTATCGGTTTCCTGATCGTGTTAAGGCGGATGCCTGAAGGTCAGACACTCACCCGGGCCTTGTTCGGCAAACTGGAGGATTACCTGAAGATCCTCCGGGTGAACCGCTACATCATGGTTCGCACCATCGCCCTGTTGCTGGTGCTGGCGTTCTTCACTGCCCAGGGTGCCCGTCAGGGAGACACCATCCTGGCGGCCAACGCGGTTCTGATCACCTTTCTGCTGCTCATTTCCAACGCCCTGGACGGTTTTGCCAATGCCGCAGAGGCGCTGATTGGCGAAGCCGTCGGTAAAGGCAGCCGGCGCCGGTTCCGGGTGGTTTTTCGCAGTGCCCTGAGGTGGTCTCTCTGGGGCGCCCTGTTGCTCACCATTGTTTTTGTTGCCGGCGGTCACTGGCTGATTGCTTTGCTGACCGGTATCGAAGAAGTGAGAGCCACCGCCTGGCGCTACCTGCCCTGGCTCTGGCTGCTACCATTTGCCGCAGTCTGGGGTTTCCTCCTGGATGGCATATTCATCGGAGCCACCCGAACCCGGGACATGCAGAACACCATGCTGTTCTCGGCCCTGGGCGTTTTTGCTCCGGTATGGTGGCTGACCACGGGTTGGGGAAATCACGGGCTCTGGTTCGCGCTGATCTCCCTGATGGTGGCACGGGCGGTAAGCATGGGCTGGCTCTGCTGGTCCCACACCCGTCATGGCCGGTGGTTCCAGAGCCAGTGACGGAGATGCAATCTGTAACATTACGGCCGGGTATTTTCACAATAGCGGAAAAGCAGGTGGAAAAATCTCGGCTACACTTGTCTGAACAGGCAGGCACGTTGTGGTAGCCAGCCCTCCTCATCCTGCCCGGGAACTCGTTGCTATCAGTTGCTAACAACGGGAGGCGCCTTGCGACCTCAATTCGTTCAGACATCGGCATCTCCTGAAATGACACCACAGGTAGTCCTAGAGATTATTGACCAGGCGCGGCGCAAGGAGGCCCGCTCCGGGACCTTCCTCCGGCAGCTTCATGAAAAGGTTGCTGCGTTGCCGGCTGCCGTCACAATCGAGGGTTACCAGCCCGCCACGTGCCTGTTCCAGTTTGTGGTTGAGTACATTGAAATGGCACCACGCCTTATCGAGTGCGTCGAAGCCTGTGCCCGTGAGGCGGGCAAAGCCGATCTCTTTGAGCCATTCGTGAATGCCGCCATCCGCTATTTCACCCAGCCGTCGGCACTTCTGGTGCGCTATGACGGTCTCGATGGCCTGCTGATTCGTGCCTATCTCTGCCATCGGCTGATGGAAGAGATGTATGAAAATAACCGGTGTACCAGAGCCAGCGAAATCGTGGATATAGAAGCAACTCGTGCTAACCTGCTCGCCCACCAGTTGATTGGCGAGCCCTTTGCCAACGAGCTGGATGATTCCATCACCGTGACCGTGTTGCAGATAGCAGGCACGCCGGACTATTACGAGCTGAACCTCGACCCCTTTGTCGAGCAGGTGAACAATGCCGCCTGGGACTGGATGCGGCACTACTGGGAAAATCTGTTGGTAAGGAACCACATTCGATTTTCCCTCGGTTCCGGTCTGGCCTGACAGGTTCAGAGGATTAATGAGAGTATCAGCGATTGCAGTACTGGCGGGCCTGTTGATGTCTGCCATGGCAGTGACAGCTAACGCGTACGAGCTGTCTGTAACCGTTACCCTGGATGGCAGCAACGAGCCCGTGGCCAATGCCGTGGTTTCCGTGGACAGCGCCCGTCCCGGTACCCCGGTTTCTGCCGAAATCTATCAGAAGGATCGTGCCTTCCATCCACATGTGCTGGTGGTTCCCGTTGGCTCGAGCGTGGATTTCCCGAACCGCGACAATACCCAGCACCACGTGTACTCCTTCTCGCCGGCAAAAACCTTCAACATTGAACTGTACGCTGACCGCCCGGCTGCTCCGATTGTGTTCGACAAACCAGGTATCGTTGAGCTGGGCTGCAACATACACGATCACATGCAGGGCTTTGTGGTGGTCACCGATACCGCCTCAGTTGGCCAGACAGATGCCTCTGGACAGGTCACTTTGTCTATCGCACCTCAGGGTACCGAAAGCAGCCAGGACAAGGTGACAATTGAGATCTGGCACCCACGACTGCCAGACAACACACGCCCGGTCACCCGTGAAATCGAACGCGGCAGTGAGCCGGCAATCGTAGCCCTCAATCTTGAGCCCGAGCCTTCCGCAGAAGGCTCGTTGGACCGACTCCAGCAACGCTTTCGGGAGCTTTGATGGGTTTAGCGTCTCGTCTCGGATTCCGTGGCCGACTCATTGCCGCCATGATCTCGCTGGTGGCCCTGGTCAGCCTGGTGATCGTCGCCCTGTTGATGGTTTACCTGTTCGAGGATGAAAAAAGCCGGGCACTTGAACAGCTGGCCATCGGGGAGCGGTTGACCAACGAGGTCATTGACCGCCGCACCGATCTGGAGCTGTCCCGGCTCAGCGTCGTGGTGCAGGATTTCGGCTTCCGCTCGGCCATTGCCAGCCGCGACCCGGCAACCATCGACAGCGCCCTGGAAAACCACAGCGGCAGGGTTGGTGCCGACTTTGCGCTCTTGCTGGACAGCCAGGGGGAGCCCCTGGCCTCCACCCTGCAACGCTCCTTTCCTGCCATCACCCAGGAACAGCTAACACGCTCTCGCCGCAACGGATTTACACGGTCGCTGCGAGCCATAGACGGCAGGGGCTACGAGATTCTCATCATCCCGATAGAGGCGCCCGGGCTGCGGGCCTGGTTAGTTACCGGTTTTGCCATGGACCAGTCGCTGGCGGAGGTCATCGCCCGACTCAGTGGCACCTCGGTGATCTTCCGGGTGCGATCGGGCCAAAGCGATAGCCTGAGCAGTTTTGCCGCCACCACCAGCATCGACGACAAGCTGGAACAGGAGCTTGCAGGCGCATCCGACAACGCCAAGTTCATCGAAAGTGCCGGTTATTTCACCCGGATAATCAACCTGGGCGAATCAGACCCCGCCGCCGTCCAGGCCGTGCTGCTGATCAGCCGTGATGCCACACTCCAGAACTATTACCGAAGGTCCGTGGAAATAGCCCTGTTGGTGACCGCCATCCTGATTTTCGCCATTCTGCTGGCGCTGGTCATTGCCCGCAACCTCGGGCGCCCGGTGTTGCAGCTGGCAAGCTACGCGCGGGCTATCGGTGAGGGCACCACACCCGAGGCACCGGCCATCCGGGCCGGCGGCGAACTGACCCAGCTCCGCAACGCCCTCCGGGACATGCTGTCGGGCCTGCGGGAACGGGAAGCCCAGATCCGCTATGCAGCGACCCACGATGACGTCACCGGTTTGAAAAACCGGAACGCTCTGATGCAGGAGGCCGCCGAGCTGTTTGATAACCGAGGCCGGGCCACACTGGTGGGGATCCGACTGAACGACCTCTCCGACATCAACGATACTCTGGGTCTGGAATTCGGCGACAAGGTCCTGATTGGCATTGCCAAGCGGCTGCAGCAGGAACTGCAGGATGCCCGAATCCTTGCCCGCACCGGCGGAGGGGAGTTCCTGGCCCTGATTCCTTCATTGCCGCCAGAAACCGCCGACCAGAGGGTCCGGGCACTGCACGAGGTCATCGAATCCCCGTTGCAGGTAGACCAGACCCCCTTCTCCTTGCGAGTGACCATCGTCACCATGGAACTGCCAGAGGACGCCGCCGATACCGATGCCCTGCGTCGCAGGCTCAATCTCACCTTCGAGCAGGCGGAGGCCCACCCCGAAGCCTTCACCCGCTACAAGCCCGGACAGGATGAAAGCCATCTACGGGAACTGAAGCTGGTTACCGATCTGCACGCCGCAATCCTGCATAACGGGTTGCACATGAACTACCAGCCGAAACTTAACAGCCAGACCGGCGAGCTGGTGCAGGTAGAGGCCCTGGTGCGATGGATTCACCCGGAGCTGGGTTTTATATCGCCGGAAGAGTTCATCTTTCTTGCCGAACAATCAGGGCAGATCCACGATCTGACAGCCCACATCCTGCAACGGGTGGCCAGCGATGCCCGACGTTGGCATGAACAGGGTGTTGACGCGGGCGTGGCTATTAACCTGTCCGCTATGGACCTCACCTGGCCCGCGCTGACCCGGCACATCGCGGAAACCTTTCACGGCTGGCACCACGGCCTGGAGCGGGTCACCCTGGAAGTCACCGAGAGTGCCCTGATGGAGGACCCGGAAGAGGCCATGGCCACCCTGAACCAGCTCAGGGCGCTAGGAGTAACCCTGTCGGTGGACGACTTTGGCACCGGCTACTCCTCGCTGTCCCAGCTGCGCAAGCTTCCGGTGCAGGAGCTGAAAATCGACAAGTCTTTCGTGCTGAAGCTGGATTCCGAGCCCCAGGACCAGCTGATTGTGCGGTCCACCATTGATATGGCCCACGGCCTCGGGCTGAAGGTCGTAGCTGAGGGCATCGAGAACCTGGAAGCCTGGCAGCTGCTGCAACACTGGGGTTGCAACCTCGGCCAGGGTTTTTACCTGGGCCGCCCGGTTGCCCCCGAGGATCTGCCGGAGACTGCCCGGTCCCTGGCTACCCGCAAAGGGGAACTGAGCCAACCCAACCCGGAGTATTCAGAATGACAGCAAGACGTCTGGTGACACTGACCATGGCGCTCCTGGTAGCACCGGCTGCCATGGCCGATATCGGCAGCCGGATCTGGGCGACCGGAGGCGTCACCACCATTGAGGGCAGTGCCGGCGGGGGGCTGGTACCCTGGGCGCTGCTGGGCAGTTACGCCAGCGACGAGGAGTGGGGCGGCACCCTGGCACTCAGCCGGGCCGAAGTGGACGATTACTCACTCTCGGTGACCGGCGCCGGGCTGAACTGGAATAACCGCCTGGAGATCACCGTGGCCCGCCAGACCCTGGATCTGGACAGCCTGGTGTTTACACTCAAAGACGGCTTCAGCCTTGAACAGGACGAGCTGAACCAGGATATTTTCGGCGCCAAGATCCGGCTCGTTGGCGATGTGCTTTACAGTCCCTGGGGCCAGTGGTCCGCCGGCGTCCAGTACAAGCGGCAGCGGGATTTCACCGTACCCTCGGCGATCGGCGCCCGGGATGACAGTGGCACCGATGTCTATGTCAGCGGCAGCAAGCTGTTCTTCGCCGCCGTGATGGAACGGAACCTGCTGGTAAACCTGACAGCGCGGGCAACCCGGGCCAACCAGGGCGGGCTTTTGGGTTTTGGCGGTGACCGTAACAACAGCCACGAACTGATGATGGAGGGCAGCGTCGGGCTTTTCCTCAACCGCCAGTGGCTGGTGGGCGCGGAATATCGGCAAAAACCGGACAACCTGGGGTTTGCCACCGAAGATGACTGGTGGGACCTGTTCGTGGCCTGGGTGCCGGACCGTCGTCTGGCGGTCACGGGCGCCCTGGTCAACCTGGGCGACGTTGCCACACTGGAAGACCAGCAAGGTCTGTATCTGTCGCTGCAGGGGAGTTTCTGAACATGGGCCTTACCAATCGCTACGCCACACTTTCCGCCCTGTTGATGATGCTGACACTGCTGCTCGGTGGCTGCCAGAGCCTGAATACCGAACCCGAAAACAGTCTTTATCAGCAGCTGGGTGAGCGGGAAGGCATCGCAAACGTGGTGGAAGACCTGCTTTACCTGATCGTCGAGGATGAGCGCATCAACCAGCAGTTCAAAGGCATGGATGTCGCCCAGTTCCACCGCAACCTCACGGACCAGTTGTGCGAGCTCAGTGGCGGGCCCTGCACCTACACGGGGCGGGAGATGCGCGAACTACATGCCGATATGGCCATTACCGACACCCAGTTCAACGCCCTGGCCGAAAACCTGATCCTGGCCATGGAACAGAACGATATCCCAACCGGCGCCCAGAACCGGCTGATCAAACAGCTGCTGCCGCTATACCCTGACATTCGCAATCTATAAAACGGAGACATGTACCTTGCTCGAAAACGCTGATCTGGGAAAACTGATTATCCGCCTGACCCTGGGCGGCCTGATGCTGTTCCACGGCATTGCCAAAGTGCTCAACGGCGTCGGCTTCATTGAAGGCGAACTGGCCAGCCACGGCCTGCCTACCTTCCTGGCCTACGGCGTGTTCGTGGGTGAGATCGTCGCACCTCTGATGGTCATCCTTGGCTATCAAACCCGGATCGGTGCGTTGCTGATTATTTTCAACATGCTGTTTGCCATTATTCTGGTTCACGGCAACGAGCTTCTGAGCCTTGGACGCAGTGGCGGCTGGGCACTTGAACTGCAGGGCTTCTTCCTGTTTACGGCCGTGGCAGTGATCTTCCTCGGGCCGGGGCGGTACAAACTGAAGAACTGAGGCGCCTCAGGCGCCGGGCACGCTTGCCGCCCTGAAATCACGGGCCACCATGACCCTATTACGGCCAGACTCCTTGGCCGCATACAGTGCCTCATCGGCCTGACGGATCAGCTCCTGGGGCTCCATTTCTGACCCGGGCACGAGGCAAGCAACACCAACACTGATGGTAAGGCTGACCGGAGCCACCCGTTCGCCGGAATGCACCGGGGAACGGGCCACCGCCTGACGCACTCGCTCGGCAACCCGAACCGCTCCCTCTTCCGGGGTCGCCGGTAGCAGGATGCTGAATTCCTCGCCGCCGTAGCGGGCCAACAGATCCCCGGAACGTTGGACTTCTGCGGAGCACAGGGCGGCCACCTCGGTCAGGCAATCGTCGCCAACCAGGTGGCCCAGCTCATCGTTTACCCGCTTGAAGTGATCAATATCCAGCAGTAGCAGGCTCAACGGGTGACCGTGTCGCTGGGCCCGTCTCCACTCATCCTGGAGTTTTTCATCAAAACGTCGCCGGTTGGCCACATGAGTCAGCCCGTCAGTGAGGCTGATCGCCTTGAGCCGCTCATTGGCCCGTTCGAGCTCATCGGTACGCTCCTGAACCCGCATTTCAAGCGTCAGGTTGGCCTGCTGCTGGATTTCCAGTGCCTGTTCCTGGGCTTTATGGCGTTTGTGTCGTTCCAGGTTGATTCGGTAGGCGAGGGCAAAGGAAAGCAGGACCACCTCCAGAGCAACGCCGATTTGGGGCATGAACTCAGTGAGGAAACTGCGCGGCATCATACCGAGCTTGCTGACGGCAAGAATCAGGTGACCGATCAGCAATGGGGTCCAGGCCAGTACATAGAAGCCGCCAAGGACCTGGCCCTTGCGCCAGACCAGAAAACCGATGAGCCAGGCCGCTGGTGTGACCACGGCCGCAATACCGCTAACCAATACGATGCCCGTCTGGTACCTGCCGAAGAGAGTGAAGACGAAGCAGGCAAAAATAGCGGTCAGAATCCACTGCAGAAACCGGTAGCTTCTGAGGCTGTATGACCGGACATTGAGGAACCGGATTGTAAAAATTATGGCGGAGAACAAGGCGACACAGATAACCGGAATGGTGAAATACCGGTTGATACCGGGGGCGTTCGGCCACAGCCACTGAAACAGTAGGCCATTGAAATTGAGCTGAACCAGCCCGGTAAATACAACGGTCAGCACGTACCAGAGGTAGGTGGAATGGCGCACGATCACGTACAGAAAGAGATTGTAGAGCGCCATCGCAATAATGATGCCCAGAAACATCGTCTGCCAACCGTAAGAAAACTGCTCATTGGCGAGAAATTCCGCCGAGGGAGTAACCTCGACTGGAATCTGGACAGATCCGAGCGTTTTTACCCGAACGAACGCCGTGACCGGCTCGGTGTTCGACGGCACCAGGAATACAAAATTACGATGGTGGATCGGGCGGCTGCTGAATGGCAGGGTATCGCCCGTGTGATGGGTCTGGATCAGCTCACCGTTGAGCACCCAGTGCACAGAGACCTCATCCAGCAACGGATAGCCGATTTCCAGAACCCGATTCGCAGGCTCCGGCGGAATCCCGATCTTCAACCAGAAACTGCCGTCACTGAATCCCCGGTTAAACACCTCGCTGGCGCCGAATGCCTGCCAGGCACCCGGGGACAGGCCGCGCACGTCGTCCAATGCCAGCTCATCCGCGGGCGCTTCCAGCCATTCGAAGGCCACTGGAGCGGCCTGAACAGGTGCACCGGCCAGACAGGCCAGCGACAATAAAAGCAGGAGGATGCAGGGAACCTGCCGCATCATAGCTGTTTCCGGTTTTCGGGCCCGTCCTGGTGTTCTACACTTTCAGGCCCTGACTGAGTCGTACGCATCCTTGCAATTGTTTCCAGTTTAGACGGTTGCGCGTGCTACGTCCTCCGTACCGACAGGGCCAGCATAGCCCGAATCCATTGAGGCCAATAATGACCGAGCGCAAGAACGAGATACGTCCGGGTAAATACCGACACTACAAGGGCAAGGATTATGAAGTCATCGGCGTTGCCCGGCACAGTGAAACCGAAGAGCAGATGGTGGTCTACCGCTGCCTCTACGGCGACTACAGCCTCTGGGTGCGCCCGCTGACCATGTTCCGGGAAACCGTTGAGGTCGCTGGAGAGCAGGTGCCTCGCTTTGCCCGCCTCGACGAAGCCTGACCGTTACACAACCGCTTTGACTACCGCGATCATTTCCTGCACATTACCGCGCTTTTCATGATGCCGGTCCCCACAAGGGGCCGGACAAACCATTAATTCCTACCCGGAGTTTTGCCATGAATGCCGTTGTTGCTGCGGTTGCCATCATGCTCGTCCTGAGTTTGTGCCGCATTCACGTTGTTGTTGCCCTCATCATCGGTGCCGTATCCGGCGGCCTGATTGCAGGAATGTCCCTGGAAGCCACCATCGAAGCCTTCAATAGCGGCCTGGGCGGCGGTGCCACCGTGGCACTGTCCTATGCCACCCTCGGTGCTTTCGCCGTTGCCATCGGCAAGTCCGGCCTGGCCCACGCCCTTGCCGACAAGGCCCTGGCCCTGGTCGGTCGCCAGGAAGAAGGCGCCGCCGTTAACGGCATCCGCTTCCTGATCATTGGCCTGCTGCTGGCCATTGCCATCTCGTCCCAGAATATCCTGCCGATCCACATTGCCTTCATACCGTTGGTAGTACCGCCGCTGCTGTACGTGATGGCAAAACTGAACATGGATCGCCGCCTGGTAGCCTGCGTGCTGACCTTCGGCCTGATTACACCCTACATGTTTTTGCCCGTGGGCTTTGGCGGCATTTACCTGAACGAGATCCTGATCGCCAAGATCAACGCCAACGGCGTCGATGCCTCCGGCCTGAGCGTCATGAAAGCCATGGCCCTGCCGGCACTGGGCATGCTGTGCGGCTTGCTGATCGCGGTCTTTTTCAGCTACCGCAGTGGCCGCACCTACAACCTGGAAACCATCACCAAAGCCGAGCGGGTAGACACCAGCTACAGCCCGCGCACCCTGGTTATGGCTCTGTTGGCCATCGTCACCGCCTTTGTGGTGCAGCTCTGGCTGGGCTCGATGATCCTGGGCGCCCTGGCAGGTTTCGTGCTCTTCAACCTGTCGGGTGTGGTGCGCTGGAAGGAGGCCGATGACCTGTTCACCGAAGGCATGAAGATGCTGGCCATGATCGGCTTCATCATGATCGCCGCGTCGGGTTTTGCCGAAGTGATGCGGGAAACCGGGGAAATCGCCAGCCTGGTGGACAGCTCCGTGGGCGTGATCGGTGAGAACAAGGCCATGGCCGCACTGCTGATGCTGGTGGTGGGTCTGCTGATCACCATGGGTATCGGTTCGTCCTTCTCCACCATCCCCATCATCGCGGCCTTATACGTGCCCCTAGCCCTGCAACTCGGCTTCAGCCCGCTGGCAATCGTGGCTCTGGTTGGCACCGCCGGCGCCCTGGGCGATGCCGGTTCCCCGGCCTCCGATTCCACCCTCGGCCCCACCGCCGGCCTGAACGCCGACGGCCAGCACAACCACATCTGGGATACCGTGGTGCCGACGTTCCTGCACTACAACTTGCCGTTGCTTGGCTTTGGGTGGTTGGCGGCTATGGTTCTTTAAGTTCGGAAGTAGCTTTGTAGCCTTCGTGTTGAGGGGAGTTGCGAGGGGGCCGGGGTATTTTGCCCTTGGAAATGGCAACTCGCTGCGCTCAGACATCAATTTCCGGCGGGAAAAATACCCCGGCCCCCTCACATAGAAACCATCAGATATCGCTGAAAAGATTCTGTCTTAAAGAGATATCTTTTGAGTAAAACCGAGAGGGTGTGGGTGTGCTTTTCTGCCGGGAAAAAGATGTCTGAGCGAAGCGAGTTGTTTTTCCCAGAAGAAAAGCATTCCCATGGCCTCTCAGCCCGCAAACTTGCAGGCTAGGAGAGACAGCTTACTCGTCGTCAGCAGCAGACTTGAAAAACACCACCTGCTTGACGGTGTGATCGTCCTCGTTCTTGCGCTTGTTCACCCGCGTCTCAAGCTCGGGGTTGGACGGCTGTTCGGCATCAGACACCGCGTCGGTGAAGCCGCAGGCCACGCATTCGCGTACCTGGTCATCGTCGTCGGTGGTGAACATCATGATCTTGTCCATCTCCGCGCAGCGGGGACAGACGGCGCCGGCGATAAAACGTTTTGGACTCGCCATATTAGAACTCCCGTAAATTTGGGCAGCGGTTGTCGGGTTACGGCCCTTGGCCTAACCCGACCTACTTGCTCCGGCCATGCCTGGCTCGAAACATCAAGTAGGTCGGATTAGCAAAGCGTAATCCGACATCAGCCGGATCCGCTCCAAAGGCTGCAAAACAACCCTCGCTATCGTCAGGCAGCTTCGTCAGCGATGCCGGTTTGTTTCAGTAGCGCATCCACCTGCGGTTCGCGACCCCGGAAGGCCTTGAACAGTTCCATCGGCTCCTGTGAGCCGCCTTTCTCCAGGATATTGTGGAGGAAGGCCTTCCCGGTTTCCGGGTCGAAGATGCCTTTCTCCTCGAACAGGGAGAAGGCATCGGCCGCCAGCACTTCCGCCCACTTGTAGCTGTAGTAGCCAGCCGCATAGCCACCGGCAAAGATGTGCGAGAAGGAGTTGGGGAAGCGGTTGAATTCCGGGGCTTCCACCACGGCAATCTCGCTGCGCACCTTGCGATGCATATCCAGCGGGTTGGTGGGCGATTCGTCGGTGAATTCCGCGTGCAGGCGGAAGTCGAACAGTGAGAATTCGAGCTGGCGCACCATGCCCATGCCAGACTGGAAGTTCTTGGCCGCCAGCAGTTTCTGCAGCAGGTCTTCCGGCAGCGGTTCACCGGTTTCGTGGTGCGAAGCGATCAGGCCCAGGGATTCTGGATTCCAGCACCAGTTTTCCAGGAACTGGCTGGGCAGCTCGACGGCGTCCCAGGCGACACCGTTGATGCCGGACACATCCAGCACGTCCACCTGAGTCAGCATGTGATGCAGGCCATGGCCGAATTCGTGGAACAGGGTGGTGACCTCATCGTGGGTCAGCAACGACGGCTTGCCGTTCACAGGCGGTGTGAAGTTGCAGGTCAGGAAGGCCACCGGCAGCTGGAGCTGGCCACGGAGGTTGCGCCAGCGCACGCGGCAATCGGCCATCCAGGCTCCGCCACGTTTGCCCTGGCGGGCATACAGGTCGAGGTAGAACCAGGCCAACGGCTCGCCATTGCGGCTGATGCAATAGGCAGTGGCATCCTCGTGCCAGGTCTCCACTTCCGGCTTGGCTTCAATCTGGACATCGAACAGCTTCTCAGCCACACGGAAAAGTCCGGGCACCACCTTGTTCACCGGGAACCAGGGACGCAGGGTTTCCGGAGAGATGTCGTAGCGCTTCTGGCGAAGCTTTTCACTGTAATAGCCGATGTCCCAGGCCTGCAGTTCCTCGGCGCCGTGTTCGTCTTTTGCGAACGCCTTCAGCTCGGCAAATTCTTTCTCGGCCTGGGGCTTGGACTTGGCCGCCAGCTGGTTCAGGAAGCCAAGCACCTCGTCGCTGCTGCGGGCCATCTTGGTGGCCAGGGAGCGCTCAGCGTAGTTGTCAAAGCCCAGCAGTTTGGCCTGGGCGTGGCGGCGCTTGAGGATCTCCGCCATCACCGGGGTGTTGTCCCACTGGCCTGCATCGGGGCCCTGGTCGGAGGCGCGAGTCACAAAGGCTTCATAGACTTCCCGGCGCAGATCCCGGTTGTCACAGTAGGTCATGACCGGATAGAAACTGGGGAAATCCAGGGTGATCACATAGCCTTCCAGCTCTTTCTGGCGGGCAGCCTGCTTGGCGCTCTCAATGGCGGTTTCGGGAACCCCGGCCAGCTCATCTACATCGGTAATGTGCTTGAACCAGTGCTGGGTAGCATCCAGCACGTTGTCGCTGAACTTGTTGGACAGCTCGGACAGCTCCCGGGACAACTCGGCATACTGCTTTTTCTTGTCTTCCGGCAGGTCGACACCACCCAGATGGAAATCCCGGAGGGTGTTTTCCACAGACTTGCGCTGGGCTTCGCTCAGGTTCTTGAAGTCGTCTCGCTCGGCCAGCTTCTTGTAGGCGTTGCAGAGAGCCGCGTTCTGGCTCACCTCGGTGCTGTACTCGGTGAGCTTCTCCAGGCAGTTCTTGTACACCTTGCGCAGCTCGTCGTTGTTCATCACGCCGTTCAGGTGTGAAATCACCGACCAGGCATTGCTCAGCTTGTCGTCCAGCGCCTGCATCGGCTGCGCCAGGGTCTCCCAGGTGGGATCCTCCTGCTCGGCCAGCTGGCTGATTTTCATCCGGTTTTCACTGAGAATCTGGTCAATTGCCGTTTCCATATGTTCGGTGCGAACATGGTCGAACTTCGGCAACAGGTCGTCAGTCAGTAACGGGTTATTCATAGGTCCCCTTCTCAGCTAGTCGAATCTTGGGTAGTTTGGTTTCTTCAGGTTATGGGGCTGGCACCTGTGGGAGAGGCCTTTCCAAAACACGCTCCTTGCGGCACGTCCCTGTGACGCTTGGCTCTCGCCATCCATGGCGAGAGACAGTTTTGGAAAGGCCTCTCCCACAGCTGCCTCCGGCCTCGGGGTAAACCTGAACATTCTAGAACACAGGTACTATGTAATGACGAATATACGTTCACACAAGGGTATCACGCCATATTTTGGGGAACGGGCGTGGGTAGATCCAAGTGCGGTGGTGATTGGCGATGTTGAAACCGGCGATGACGTTTCCATCTGGCCGATGACCGTGGTGCGTGGCGATATGCACAAAATTCGTATCGGGCATCGGTGCAGCATCCAGGATGGGTCAGTCCTTCACATCACTCACGCCAGTGACTACAACCCAGGGGGATATCCACTCACCCTGGGGGACGACGTAACTGTAGGCCACAAGGCGCTGCTGCATGGCTGCACCATTGGCAGTCGGGTTCTGGTGGGCATGGGCTGCATCATTATGGATGGCGCCGTGGTGGAGGACGAGGTGATCGTTGCCGCGGGCTGTCTGGTGCCGCCCGGCAAAACTCTGGAATCCGGGCATCTTTATGTGGGATCGCCCTGCAAAAAAGCCCGGGCGTTGACTGAGAAGGAGCGGGGATTCTTCAAATACACCGCCGCCAACTATGTCCGCCTGAAGGATGAGTACCTTAACGATCAGTAAGCCAGTGGTCTGAACTCAGGGCCGTAGCCGTATGATTCGGGGTAACCTTGGATCCCGGAGACCCTTGTGGATACATCGGACGAACCGTTTGATCGAGCATTGCTGTACCTGCGTGCTGCAGGCCATGATACCGGCCCGGAAACCCGGGCACGGCTGTACAGCATGTTGCAGGCGCGCAGGGCTGAAAACCCGGCCTTGAATACCGGGCAATTACTGGAGCAAATGCCCCAATGGTTTGTACTGCCCGGACCGCTTGAGGGTCATCACCTGCCACCCATAGCCCGGGCCAGTATCGGGTATCCCCGTGAATAATGCTGGCTCCTGGCGCCCGATTGCCTTCCGGCGGCGCTTCCTGCTTGTCCTCCTTGTCGCCGCTCAGACCCTGGCCGGCATATTTCTGTTTGCCCAGACTGTCCCGGACCAGGCCGGCTCCGGAACAATCGCCCTATTGCTGATAGTATTCGGGGTGTTGTTTGCCTGGATTGGCGTGGGTTTCTGGACGGCGGTTTTCGGATTCGTTGTCCTTCGTTTCGGTGGCGACCCCTGGAGCCTTTCCAGCCGTGTAAGGCCCAAAGGGGCCCCGGAGCCGCTCTCTGCCCCAACCGCTGTCGTGATGCCCATCTGCCATGAACCGGTACAGCATACCCTCGGTGGCTTGAAAGCGATCATTCAGGATCTCGAGCAACAGGGGCAGGCCGGGGCTGTGGATTTCTACGTGCTTTCGGACAGTCGTGACCCGGACATCTGGCTGGAGGAACAGGCGACCTGCGAGCAAATACGTCGGGAGCTGGGTCCTGGTCAGCAGCTGTTCTACCGGCGGCGCAACATCAACCTGAACTACAAGAGCGGCAATATCGCCGATTTCCTGCGTCGATGGGGTCGACGCTACCGCTATATGGTGGTTCTGGATGCCGACAGTCTGCTCAGTGCCAACTGCATTACCCGGCTGATACAGCTCATGGAAGCCCGGCCCGAGGCGGGGATTATCCAGACCACACCCCGCCTGGCCCGGGCAGAAACCCGGTTTGCCCGCCTGCAACAATTTGCCAACCGCTGTTATGGCAGGCTCTACAGTGCCGGACTGGCAGCCATCCAACTGGGGGAAGCCACTTACTGGGGCCACAATGCGATCATCCGGGTAGCCCCGTTTATGGCCCATTGTGGACTGCGCAAGCTTCGGGGTCCCGGCCTGTTCCGGGGGCCTGTGCTCAGCCATGACTTCATCGAGGCTGCACTGATGGGCCGGGCAGGCTACGAAGTGTGGCTGGAACCGGCCATCGCCGGCAGTTTCGAGGAATCACCGCCGACACTCGAAGATGACCTGATCCGCGACCGGCGCTGGTGTCGGGGCAATCTCCAGCACCTGTGGCTATTGGTAACCATGGGCAAGATCCGAATGGCCCACCGAATGGCCCTGTTGACCGGTATTCTCTCCTATCTGGCTTCTCCGCTCTGGCTGCTTTTCCTGGGCTTATCGGGCTATGTGGCGTTGGCCGGACCGACGCCAGAGCCAGCGCTACCCGGCGTGATGGCCGCAAACGAAGCCGGCTCTGGTGCTGGCAGCCTGCTGGTTGCCGTAACTGCACTGCTACTCTTCGGCCCGCGGCTTCTTGCCGTGGCGGACCACGGGCTGGCCAGGCGAACCCTCGCGTTTGGCGAATTGTTCAGGCTCTATGGCAACACCCTCATTGAAACACTGGCGGCGCTGGCGCTTGCCCCGATCCGGATGCTGATTCACACCCTTCATGTGGTCCGGGCTCTGCTGAACCTAAAAGTGGGCTGGCAGGGGCAGAACAGAGCCGGCGGCCTCAGTCCGGGCCTCCGCCTCCATAACTTTGGCCTGCTTCTGTTTTCAGCAGCCGCAGGCCTTGCACTGATTCACTGGCAGGCACCAACCCTGACGCCCTGGGCCCTGCCGGTATTGGCACCGGTGTTTCTGGCACCGGCCCTGGCCTGTTGGCTGGGCCGAAAGCCCGGCACAGATACCTGGCTGCAAGTGCCGGAGGATGGTCAGATCACAAGAGTGATTGAACTCGCCGATTCCACATCCCCACTTCACCATGATCCAGGCAGGTTGAGCTGGTTCGAACAGATGGTTCTGTCGCCAGTCTTTGCCCGGGCTTCCCAATCTGGTGCTCAGCCGGCGACCGGTAAAAAAGCACGGGCACTGGAACGCCTGGTCGATCGCTGTGCCACAGAAGGCAAACAGGCCCTGACTCACCGGGAACTCAGCCTGATCTGCAATCATCCGGAGGCCCTCGAAGCTCTGCATTGGCGGGCCTGGCATGCCACTCCAGAATCGCCCTGGCGGGCCGTGCTTGGCTGCATGGCGCAATCGGTTGAAAGTGCTTCCCCGGCAGCGGTGTCCTTGCCCCGTCGCCGAGAGGAACTGGCATGGGTGGAGGTAGCGTCTTGATACTGGTCTGGCTGCTCATCCTGAACGGGTTATTGCTGCTGCCCGCCTTGGCATTGCCCGGGGACAATCCCTGGTTTTCCCTGGAAGCCCTGATCATCTGGGCCGTCGTTTGCGGGCTCAGGGTGCCGGAACAGCGGTATCGCGTCACCCAGATGCTAGCCGTTCTGTTTGGGCTGCTGGTGCTTCTTGTTCTGGCAGATGCCCTGGTTCGGGAAAGTCTTGGCCGCGGGCTGAACCTTTATCTGGAACTTGGCCTGCTGGATGCGGCCTGGAACCTGCTGGATACCAACCTGGGAGGCGTTCTGGCGTTGCTGGCTCTCGTCGCCCTGGCTGCGGTGGTGGCCGGGACAGGCTGGGTATTTCAACATGGACTGCAACGGCTGGCGCATCATTCTCCGGCTCGCCTGGGGAACCCCCTCTGGCTGGTGTCAGGCCTGTTCCTGGCCGGGGCCGTGACCCCGTGGATCGGTAGCCCGGCGCTGGCCTTTGTTGCCAATCAGGCCTCCCTGATCAATCACACTCATCAGACAACCCGGAGCTTTGCCAAAGAGCTGAGCGCTCGACCGGGGCGGGAAAACCAGCCGACTCCGTTGCCTGGACTGGCGCGAACCGACGTGATTCTGGGGTTTATTGAATCCTACGGCGTCTCCACGGTCACTGACGAGCGCTACCGTTCCATAGTCAGCCCAGGCCTTGAAGCCATGGGCCGGTCACTCAACGCGGCGGGGCTGACGGTCGCCACCGGCAGGCTGCAGTCGCCGATCCAGGGTGGCCAGTCCTGGCTGGGCCACCTGTCAGTACTCAGTGGCCAGTGGATTCACAACCAACTTGCCTACGAAACACTACTCAGCAGCGGCTACGCGACTCTGATCGATGATTTCCGCAGCACCGGGCACAAAGCCGTGGCCGTAATGCCAGCTATCACCCAGGCTTGGCCTGAGGGCCGACTGTTCCGATACGACCAGATCTACGATCACGATGATCTGGATTACCAGGGGCCGCCATTTAACTGGGTCACCATGCCCGACCAGTACACCTGGCACCGGTTTCAGGCTATCCGCGAAGCTCACCAGGGGCCGCTGTTCGCCGAACTGGCCTTGATCAGCAGCCACGCACCCTGGGTTCCGATCCTGCCGGTGCTTGATGACTGGCAAAGCATCGGCAACGGAGAGGTGTTCCGGAACTGGGAGGGTGCTGGCGAGGCACCGGTTTCGTTATGGCGGGAACCGGATCGGGTCCGCCAGCATTATGGGCAGGCAATTGCCTATGCCCTGGAAGTTGCCGGAGGTTTCGCCGCTCACCATCTAAGGCAGGACGCCCTGATGATCATTCTGGGTGACCATCAGCCGGCACCACTGATTACGGGTGAGGACGCCAGTCGGGATGTCATTGTCCATGTCATAAGCGCTGATCCGTCCCTGGTAGCTCCCTTCCTTTCCGGCGAATTGCCGGGATTTCGACCGGGTATCCGGCCCGATCCGGAAACAGCGGGAGCCACCATGAGCCGATTCCGCCCGTTTTTACACCGCCATTTCGGCGAACTCTGAACCCTATTTGACCCTGATCAAAATTCCATCAACCCCGCCCTTGAAAACATCCGCGCTGAACCTACATTGGGTACTAGCAGAAGTTCACGGATAACCATCCGGCTGGCGCCACCGGCATGGAGCTGTTCCGCGATCGAAGCTGATGTCAAACATCCAGATTCGTTCCGTTAAAAGGAGGAGTTCCTTATGAGCAATCTTACCCGCTGGAATCCGGTCAATGAATTCGAAGACCTGATGAACCGCTATAATCGCATGTTCGGCCTGGCACGCTCGGGAAGCGAGCGCGAAGGCAAAGACCTGTTCAGCCGCAGCGACTGGGCTCCGGCCGTGGACATCAAGGAAACCCCTGAGGCCTTTACCATCGAGGCCGAGTTGCCGGGCATGTCCAAGGAAGACGTAAAAGTGACGGTACACGAGGGCGTTCTGAGCATTCAGGGTGAACGCAAGAGTGAGAGCGAGACCGACGACAAGAAGCACCATCGGATTGAGCGCTTCTACGGCAGCTTCCTGCGCCGCTTTACGCTGCCAGAGAATGTCGATGAAAATAGCGTGAAGGCGAACTTCAAGGACGGCATGCTGATCCTGACGCTCCAGAAAGCCGAACCGAAAGAGCCCAAGGCCATTGAAGTCGACGTGCAATAAACGCCGACAACCTCAGGCAACAACACACGACTGCACCGGGATCAGTTCCCGGCTGCGGTCGTTTTTCTGGCACCGGCGTTTTCCAGCGCCGTGGCATAATCCACACTGCGACGATGCCGGGCAATCAGGTCCAGAATGGTTTCCCCATCCGGGCCAGTGGCATTCAGATCCCGACCTTCGGCAACAAAAAATCCGATAAAGCGTTCGAAATCTTCCGCCCGCATGGCCTGATAGGCTTTCAACAGGGCATGGTAGTCGGCATTTTCAGCGGCATCCCAGGGGCGGATATCCAGAAAACTCCTGACTCGCTCATCGCTCCATTCTTCGCCAATCACTTTCGGCTTGTCCGGTCCACTCATGGTTGCTCTCTCGCTTCGCTGTGCCAGTCAATTATCGGGCCCACAGTATAAAGCCCTGAAAGCTGGACAGTTATATGGATTGCGAATGAGAAGCTACGCCTCAGATATAAGGCTCAGGGCATGATTTCGACGGGCAGGTCGCCGGTGGACACTTCGTCGTTGCATTCGGGATTGCGAATGGCAATTTCCACCCGGCGGTTCAGAGCCCGGTTCTCCGGGGTGTCGTTCGGCGCAAGCGGGTTGGTCTCGGCACGCCCGGCCGCAACCACCCGTTCGGCCGGTACCTGGCGGTTCATCACCAGCTCGTGCACCACGGACACTGCACGGGCCGCCGAAAGATCCCAGTTAGAGCGGTAGCGGTCACTGGAAATGGGCCGGTCATCGGTGTAGCCGGACACCAACACATCGCCGGTACAGGCGGACAGCACGTTGACCACCCGTTCGATGATCGGGATCATCTCGGGCTTGATGGCGGCCTCACCGGATCGGAAGGTAGCTTCCTCGGAGAAGCGGATCACAACCTGGTTCTGATCGTAATTGACACTCAGGGCTTCCGAAGCCACCTCCGATTCCAGTTCCCGGATCATCCGGCTGGCCAGATCAATCACACCACCCGGAATCTGGGTGGGCGCGACACCCTCTGCGCGTTCATCAATAAACTCCGGCTCCCTCGTCTGGGATTCCGTTGGCTCGGGGAGGGATACCGTCTCGGATTCAATCATGGTCAGCGGGGAACCACCGATATCCTCGGCCAGGACATTGCTGGAGCCAAAAGCGACCGCCATGGAATTGGCCATGGCCCGGTACTTCTCAACGTCCATTTCGGCAAACGACAACAGCAGTATGAAAAAGGTCAGCAGCAGGGTGGCCAGATCGGCAAAGGTAACGATCCAGGCCGGCGTCTGGTTCTGCAGACGCTTCCTGTTTTTCTTCTGGACCAGTTCCAAACCCTCAGGCCTCCCGCTCCGGCGCCAGGCCGGTACGCTGCTCCGGGTGGACAAACGAGGACAGCAGTTCGGTCATTACCCGGGGATTCTCGCCGCGCATGATGTTCTTGATGGATGTAATGATCAGCATCTGGTTCCGGGCCTCATCCTCGGCTTTCAGCTGCAGCTTGTCGGCCAGGGGCAGGGCAATCAGCTGGGCAATAAACGCACCGTACAAGGTGGTGAGCAGGGCAATCGCCATGGCCGGGCCAATGGAGGACGGATCATCCAGGGTGTTGAGCATCTGTACCAGACCCACCAGGGTGCCCAGCATGCCAATGGCCGGGGCCGATTCGCCGATGCCACGGAACACTCGCTCGGCCACTTCGTATCGCTCGGCGGTCTGCTGGGTTTCCTGGGCCAGTGCCTCCTCTACCAGTTCCGGCGGGTGGCCGTCGACACACAGATTAATCGCCTTCTGGAGGAACTCATTATCCGTCTGGTGGTTTTCCAGGCCCAGAATGCCCTCTTTGCGCACCACCATGGCCAGCGACCCCACTTCCCGGATCAGCTCCGCCGGCCGCGCCATGCGGTCGGTAAACGCGGCAGACATGGCCAGGCGGAAGGCGCTCATCACCGACGCCATGCGGAACTTGATCAGGGTTACAGCAAAAGTCCCGCCCAGCACAATGGCAAGCCCCGGAAGGTTCAGGAAGGTCAGGAAGGAGGCGTTGGCCAGCATCGCCAGAATGACGATCAGGACACCAGCCACGAGCCCTACAAGGGTAAGAATATCCATCAAAAATCCCTACGGAATGTTGACCCTGAGCATAGCCCAATCCAGGGGCAGCGGCTCAGTCGTTACGCAATTCCTCAATGACAGGGCGGGTGGCAGGGCTGATGCCGCGCCAGATCCGGAACGATTCCGCTGCCTGTTCTACCAGCATACCAAGCCCGTCATGAACGATCTGTGCGCCCTGTTCAAGTGCCCACTGATTGAAGGTGGTGGTTTGCAGGGAATACATCATGTCGTAGACCACGGTTTTCTCCGCAATCACCTTCGGTGACAGTGGGGGCAAATCGCCCTGGAGGCTCGCACTGGTGCCATTGATGATCAGGTCATACGGCTCACAGGGCTGTTCGAAGCCACAGGCGGAAAGCGCGGTCTCACCCGCCACCGGTGTAAACAGGTCGACCAGGGCTTCAGCCTTGGTGACCGTCCGGTTGGCAATGGTTATTGAGGCAGGATGCTCCGCCAGGATCGGACCCATAACACCGCGAACCGCACCGCCGGCACCCAGCACCAGAACGTGCGCCGCCTTCAGAGTAACACCATGGTTGCTGACAAGATCCCGGACAATACCGCAACCGTCGGTGTTGTCAGCGGTGAGCCGGCCATCGTCATCCAGGTACAGGGTATTGGCTGCCCCGGCATTTTCGGCTCGTTCGGTACGGCGATCGGCGAGCTTCCAGGCTTCTTCCTTGAAAGGCACGGTCACGTTCAGGCCCTTCCCGCCTCGCTCAAAAAATTGCTTCACGGTGCCAGCGAAATCATCCAGCGGAGCCTGGATGGCGGTATACTCAACCGGCTCGCCGGTCTCGCTGGCAAACAGGCTGTGTATTCTCGGCGATTTGCTGTGGCTGATGGGGTTGCCAACAACCGCGTAGAGATCGTTAGTCATGTTGGGTCTCCAGCCAGTCCCGACCGGTCAGAAAATAGTCGGTAAGCCGGGCTTCTTCTGAGCCGGGCTCGGCGGTCCGGTTGTAGTCCCAGCGCACCAGCGGCGGCAGGGACATCAGTATCGATTCCGTGCGACCGCCGGATTGCAGCCCAAACAGGGTGCCGCGGTCATAAACCAGGTTGAATTCCACGTAGCGCCCCCGGCGGTAGAGCTGGAAATCCCGCTCGCGGTCACCAAACGGATGATCCATTCGGCGCCGGACGATGGGTTCGTAGGCATCAATATAGCTGTCACCCACCGCCTTCATCAGGCCGAAATCCTGCTCGAAGTCGCCGGTGTTGTGATCATCGAAAAACAGACCACCGACACCGCGGGGTTCATCCCGGTGTTTCAGGTAGAAGTAGTCGTCACACCAGTCCTTGAAGCGCTTATAGATGCCCTCTCCAAACGGCTCACAGGCGGCCCGGGCTGTCCGGTGCCAGTGCACACAGTCTTCCTCGAAACCGTAGTAGGGAGTGAGGTCGTAGCCACCACCAAACCAGTACACCGGCTCACTGTTCTTCGGCGTGGCAATAAAGAACCGGACGTTTGCGTGAGAGGTCGGCACGTAAGGGTTGTTGGGGTGGATAACCAGCGACACACCCATGGCCTGCCAGGGAGCACCGGCCAGGTGCGGGCGGTGGGCCGTGGCCGAGGCTGGCATGGTATCACCCATCACATGGGAGAAATTGACACCGCCTTTCTCGAACACTTGGCCTTCGGTGATAACCCGGCTGACACCGCCGCCGCCTTCCGGCCGGTCCCAGGCATCCCGGATAAACGATGCACCGTCATCGACAGCCTCCAGCCGGCTACAGATAGACTCCTGCAATCCCAGCAGGTACTGCTTTACCGCCTGGCTATCGGGTTGCTGTGCCATAAACGCTCCTAACGAAGTTGCTGACCACTGACAATATCAATAATACGGCTGGGTTTGCGATTGCCGCCCAGTGCCCCGGGCACAATCCAGTCAAGCTGATCGCCAAAATAGCCCCTGACCTGCCAGATATGCCGGGCTGGCTGACGCCCGGCCGGATTGCAGGAGGTGGAAACCAGGGGCATTCCGGTGGCGTCGCAGAGGGCACGTACTACAGGGTGCTGGCTGACCCGGACTGCAATGGAGCTATGTTTTCCACGAACCCATTCTGGAATCTGCCGCTCCATGTCGGGCAGCAGACAGGTCACGGGACCCGGCCAGTGACTCTCTGCCTCGGCTTGCAGCGCTTGAGGAAGAGGGTCCAGCAGGAAGCGGATCTGGTCAACGGACGAAGCCACAAGGATCACGCCTTTTTCGACCGGGCGCTGCTTCAGCTCCAGAATCCGGTCCACGGCCTCCTCGTCCCAAGGGTCACAACCCAGGCCCCAAACAGCTTCGGTGGGATAGGCGATAACACCGCCACTGAAAACCGTGCGGCGGGCACAATGCAATTGCCAGTCAGAAAGAGGATGGGAATTGGGCATACGGCTCTGTCGGAATTGATCAGGGTAGATGTTCACACCAGGTTCAGGCGATTTTCTGGAAGCCTCCCGGTGCCGAACTTACCAGGCCCTGCAACTCAAGAAGCAGCAGGGACTGCATGAGCTGATCGGCGGGAAGACCGGTTGCTGAACTCAGTGCATCGGTTGATTGTGGATCATACCCTAAAGCCTCAAATACCGCGATTTCGCGGCTGTCCAGACCGGCCAGGGGTTCGTTGCCCTGCCGCTTTGGCTCCGGCGCAGAGGCAGAATCAGTCGTTAGCGGCGGTGACCACCAGGCACCCAGCTCCTCGAGAATATCGTCTACCGTCTCCACCAGGCGGGCACCCTGCTTGATCAGATGATGACAGCCCCGGGCAACCGGGCTATGCACCGAGCCAGGAATGGCGAATACTTCCCGCCCCTGTTCCAGCGCCATCCGCGCGGTGATCAGGGAGCCACTGCGCAGACCCGCCTCCACCACCAGCACCCCACGGCTCAGGCCGCTGATAATCCGGTTGCGCTGAGGAAAGTGCGCGGCTCTTGCCGGCGTACCAGGGGGATACTCGGAAATAATCAACCCGTGGGTAATCACCCGACCACCCAGGCGCCGATGCTGGTGAGGGTAGATGCGGTCCAGGCCGCAGCCAATCACCGCTATGGTCGGAAACCCGGCATCCAGCGCACCGGCATGGGCAGCGCCATCGACGCCCAGCGCCAGACCACTGGTCACCAGTAACTCCCGGGAACTGAGTTCCGCAGCGAAACGCCGGGCATGGTCCAGACCGGCGGGAGTTGCCTTGCGGCTACCGATAATGCCGACCTGATCCCTGGCCAGAAGCTCCGTATCACCCAGGGTATAAAGTACCAGGGGTGCATCGTGAATGTGCCGGAGCTGCTCCGGGTAATGGGTATCCTGCCAGGTCAGAATACCGATGCCATGTTTGCGACAATCGCGCGAAATGGTCAGTACCTCCCGAACCGCCGGATGAGCATCATCCTGCTGTTGCCAGGCCTGGATTGCGGTTATGGCATCCGCAGTCATGCCCATGGCCCGCAAGGTTGCGGCATTCATTGAGAGTAGTCGGGGCAGGTCAGGGAGTTCTGTCAGCAGTTCACGCCGACGGGCGCGACCAAGGTTTGGCAGGCAAGTCAGGAACAGCCATTGGGCTGTGGCAGAGGAAAACACGGCATCATCCTTGAAACAGCGAGGCCGGACCTTCCTGGTCCGGCCATTGCGTCTATCGGTAGTCAGTCAATCAGGGGTTGGTAACCTTGTCACCCACCGTCAACACGCGGCTGGCCTGCAGCACCAGACCGTAGCTCATTTTTTCGTAGGCCTGGAACACCATCAACAACCCGGCACGCTCGGAGGGCAGCTCGATGGTTTCTCCGGTCACCGGATCGCGAACCAGGTTGCCGCTTTTCAGTACGGCCATCACGTTGCCAGCTTCCAGACCTTCCCGGGTGCCGCGGTTTATGGCAACCACATCAAACTGACCGATCTGGCTCACACCACCGTCAACCGAGATCATCTGCCCTTCAATATCCTGGTCGGGAGCACTGGGCACGAAGCTGGTGGTCAGACGGCGGTCTTCACTCACCATCAGTCGGTCGCCAATGCGAACTTCTTCGCTGGAGCTGGTCAGGTTTACGGTCAACACATCGCCGTTTTCCCGGGCGACATCACCACGAGCAATACTGCGCGCCTCAAGACCGAGGAACTCGCCAGTATCCGGATCCCGGAACTCCTTGCTGCGACGGAATACACCCACCTTGTCCGCAGGCTTTTCCCCGCGGGCATAGAGCTTGTCGCCGGCACCGGTGATAATCCGGCCGTCTTCACCTTCGAGAACATACGGAGCACCATTGATCTCTTCCGGGCTGACAATACGGGTGTCCGTCAGGAAACTGCCAATGGCATCAAGCGGGATCGCCGGGATGGGCGTATCGATGGGCTCGGAACGTACCTTGGGCGACAGCTTTACGACATCGTTGCTGGCAACCTTCGTAATACGGGGCTTGCCATCAATATAAACCAGGGCAAGGCGATCACCGGGATAAATCAGGTGAGGGTTGGCGACCTGCGGGTTTACATGCCATATTTCCGGCCAGTACCAGGGGTTGTTCAGAAAACGGGCCGAAATGTCCCAGAGGGTGTCACCCTTAACTACGGTGTAACGCTCGGGATGATCGGACCGCAGCTCCGGTGCAGCATGAGCCCAGGAGGTTATAAGCAGCGTAGTTGCTGCCAGAGCGTACAGCAGTTTCCTCATTGTGTAAGTCCTTGATCGCGTGCCTTGATTCTTTGCATTCTGTTGGGATGCAGTCAGTTACCTGCAGCTTATTACGTTGTTATTCCAGTTACTATAGAAGAAGTCTCGCAAATTGTGATGTTATCTTTTGTTCTTCCAGTAAATTCTATCCCGTCGTTGAAAGATTTTAACTATTAACTGATCAGTTTGTACTCAATCGACGAATTGTTGGATAATAGTCTTATAAAGCTTGAGAACCCCTCCAGCCGTTGAAAGCTGGGGCCTTGCCCCGATAATAGTAGAGGCAAGGTGAAAATTTGCGCAGTACGCTGTCGCATTTCGGAGATCAGTTTCACACTGTTACAAAGAGCAGCAAAGTCAAAAGGCATGCCGGCACAATACCGCGGGCATCCCGACATACAGGCTAAAAGACCGACCTATGATACTAGAGATTCTCGAATACCCGGATCCCCGTCTACGCACCATTGCCAAACCGGTAGAAGAGGTGACAGACGCCGACCGCAAGCTGATCGACGACATGTTCGAGACCATGTACGATGCGCCCGGCATTGGCCTTGCGGCCACCCAGGTGAATGTGCACAAACAGATCATCGTTATGGATCTGTCCGAGGACAAGAGCGAGCCGCGGGTGTTCATCAATCCCGAGGTGGAAGTGCTGGACGGTGAACGGGAAGCCATGCAGGAAGGCTGCCTGTCGGTACCCGGATTCTACGAAGATGTCGAAAGGATCGAGCACTGCATGATCCGGGCGTTGGACCGGGATGGAAAACCGTTCGAACTGGAAGCGAAAGGCCTGCTGGCCGTTTGTATCCAGCATGAGATGGACCACCTGAACGGCAAACTGTTCGTCGACTATCTCAGCTCGCTAAAGCGCAACCGGATTCGCAAGAAGCTGGAGAAGCAGCACAAGAAGAGCGCCTGATAAGGCTACAGGCAAGAGAAAACCAGACGCTATCTTCCGGACCGGGTCATGACCCGGTCTTTTCGTATTACAACGGAACAGAGACCCAGACACCGTGCGACTTGTTTTTGCTGGCACCCCGGATTTCGCGGCAACCGCGCTCAAAGCACTGATTGCCGCCGGCCACACCATCGTTGGCGTTTATTCCCAGCCGGACCGGCCCGCCGGTCGCGGCCGGAAACTGCAGCCCAGCCCGGTCAAGCAGGTGGCTCTGGACCACGAGATCCCGGTGTTTCAGCCCGAAACACTGAAAACACCCGAAGCCCAGAAGCAACTGGCCGACCTGAACCCGGAGGTGATGATCGTCGCCGCCTATGGCCTGATCCTGCCGAAGGCGGTGCTCGACATTCCCACCCACGGCTGCCTGAACATCCATGCCTCGCTGCTGCCCCGCTGGCGCGGCGCCGCACCTATCCAGCGAGCCATCGCCGCTGGCGATACCGAGACCGGCATCACCATCATGCAGATGGACGAAGGCCTGGATACCGGGGCCATGCTGTTGAAATCCCTCACCACTATCGATGACAGCGACACCGGCGGCAGCCTGCATGACCGCCTGGCAGAGCTCGGCGGCAACGCCATCATCAAGGCCCTGGAGTTGCTTCAGAAAGGTGAACTCACCGGAGAGCCGCAGAACGACGACCTGGCCTGCTACGCCAGCAAACTGAGCAAAACCGAAGGGCATATTGACTGGGCAACAGACGCCACGGCCATTGAACGACTGGTTCGCGCCTTCAATCCCTGGCCCGGAACCTACACTGATCTGGGTGATCAACGCATCCGGATTCACGAAGCCCGGGCTCTGGTTACCACCAGCGTTGGCCCGCCCGGAACCGTCGTCCAACGGGATCGGGAGGGAATCGATATTGCCTGTGGCAGCGGAACCCTGCGTATCACCCGCCTGCAACTGCCGGGCTCCCGCGCCCAGAGCGTGAACGACCTGATCAACGGTGGCAAGGAACTGCTCATGCCCGGCCAGGAGCTGCGCTGACATGGGGGACCGACAACAGCCCATGCGCGCCATCGCCGCCGGCGTGATGCTGGCCGTGGAAAACGGCCAGTCCCTGTCCCAATGCCTGCCGCCGGCCCTGAACCGACTGCCCGCAAACGAACGCCCCGAACTCCAGGCCCTCTGCTATGGCACCTGCCGCTGGTTCCACCGGCTTGATGGGGAGCTCAATGGCCGGCTGAAAAAACCCCTGCGCAAGCCCGACCGCATCATCCATCACCTGATGCTGGTCGCACTGTTCCAGTTGCGCTTCAGCCAACAGGCCACGTACGCCGTACTCAATGAAACCGTCGAAGCCTGTCGCGCCCTGGACAAACCCCATCTGACCGGGCTGGTGAATGGTGTCCTCAGGGCCGCGGAGCGGGAAGGCGCACCAGAACCGGCAGACGATGCCGCCAGGTTCAGCCACCCGGTGTGGATGGTGGAAAAACTCCGCCACAACTGGCCGGAAGACTGGCAGCACATTCTCGACGCCAACAATGCCCAGGCGCCCATGACCTTGCGGGTAAACGCCCTCCGTTTTGCCCGGGATGAGTATCTTGGCCTGCTGGCTGAGTCCGGCATCGAAGCAAACGCGACGCGCTTCGCGCCCCATGGCATTCAACTGGCCACCCCGGTTTCTGTTGACCGGCTGCCCTGGTTCGCCGATGGCGCTGTCAGCGTGCAGGATGAGGCCGCACAATTGTGTACCACCCTGATGGATCTGGCGCCTGGCCAGAGGGTCCTGGATGCCTGTGCCGCTCCCGGCGGCAAAACCTGCGCGATTCTGGAGAGCTGTGGCGAGCTGGCGGAAGTGGTCGCCATCGACGAATCTCCTGATCGCCTGCCCAGGGTTCAGGAGAATCTGGACCGACTTGATCTCAACGCCACCCTGAAACAGGCGGATGCGGCTGCGACCGAACAATGGTGGGACGGCGAGGCATTCGATCGCATTCTGCTGGACGTGCCCTGCAGCGCCAGCGGCGTGATTCGCCGCCACCCTGATATCAAGTTATTGCGCCGTGAATCGGACATTACCCCCCTGGCGGCCATACAGCTCGGGTTGCTCGACGCCATGTGGGCTATCCTGAAACCCGGAGGACGGCTGGTGTATGCCACCTGTTCAGTGTTCCCCCAGGAAAACCACCGTATAATTCAGCGGTTCTGCAAGCAGCAGACCGATGCCATGCTCCTTGAGCCAGATGCTCAGTGGGGGCGCGATATGGGTGCGGGGCGGCAACTGCTCCCCGATCCGGACAGCCATGACGGCTTCTTCTATGCCGTGCTGGAGAAACCCGAACCATGAAAATCCTGATTCTCGGTGCCGGCCAGGTCGGCGGAACACTCGCCGAAAACCTTGCCAACGAAGCCAACGACATCACCATCATTGACAGCGATGGCGCCCGATTGCGCGAGTTGCAGGACCGGCTCGACATCCGCACCGTCCAGGGCGCGGCGTCTTATCCGACGGCACTGCGCCAGGCCGGGGCCGAAGACGCCGACATGCTGATTGCCGTCACCAACAGCGACGAAACCAACATGGTGGCCTGCCAGGTAGCCAAACTGCTGTACAAGACGCCCACCACCATCTGCCGGGTGCGCGCCAATGCCTACCTGGCAAAATCCGAGCTTTTCTATCAGCGCGACCAGACCAAGGATCTCGACAGCCTGCGGGGCTTTCCCATAGACGTTCTGATCAGTCCGGAACACCTTGTGACCAAGCATATTACCCGGCTGATCGAGAATCCCGGGGCCCTGCAGGTATTGGAGTTCTCCAAGGGCCTGACCCGCCTCGTGGCCATTCGCGCCACCCGGGGCGGCCCCCTGGTGGGCCACGAGCTGTCCTACCTGCGCACCCACATGCCCAAGATCGATACCCGGGTGGCGGCCATCTTCCGGAAAGACCGGGCGATCATGCCCGAGGGCAACACCGTCATTGAAGACGGCGATGAGGTTTTCTTTATTGCCGCCGGCGACCACATCAAGTCGGTCATGAGTGAACTGCAACCGCTGGTAAAGCCCTACAAGCGCATCTTTATCTGCGGGGGCGGCAACATCGGTCAGCGGCTGGCCCATACCCTGGAAAACCGTTACCAGGTCAAACTGCTGGAGCGGGACCACGAACGCTGCGTGATGCTCTCGGAGAACCTGCGGAAAACCGTGGTGCTGGAGGGCAACGCCGCCAACAAGGACATCCTGCTCGAAGAAAACATCGAGAATACTGACGTTTTCTGTGCAGTGACCAACGACGATGAAGCGAACATCATGGCCTCCCTGCTGGCAAAGCGCCTGGGTGCCCGCAAGGTTCTGACCCTGATCAACAACCCGGACTACGTGGACCTGATCCAGGGGGGTGATATCGACGTGGCCATCTCGCCCCAGCAAACCACCATCGGCAGCCTGCTGACCCACGTCCGCCGGGGCGATGTTGTGAACGTTCACTCACTGCGCAGGGGCGCCGCGGAAGCGATCGAGGCGATTGCACACGGCGACCACCGGTCCTCGAAGGTGGTCGGCAAGCGGCTGGATGAGATCAACCTGCCGGAAGGCACCACCATCGGCGCCATCGTGCGTCGCAACGAAGTTCTGATCGCCCACGATCATCTCCGGATCCAGCCGGACGACCACGTTATCCTGTTCCTGGTGGACAAAACCCGTATCCGGGATGTGGAAAAACTGTTCCAGGTGGGACTCACCTTCTTCTGACTTAGAAATACACAGCCAGCACGCGTATAATGCGCCTTTCTTTTTTCGGAGTGCCCCGAAGGACAACCGGGGCGCCACACACAGACTGATCAGCAGGCAACCGTCGTGACAGACAAGGCAACGAAACAGACAACTCCGGATATCGGGACCTTTCAAGGCCTTATCCTGGCTCTGCAGAATTTCTGGGCGCAGCACGGCTGCGTGGTCCTCCAGCCACTGGACATGGAAGTGGGTGCCGGCACTTTCCACCCGGCCACCTTCCTGCGTGCCATCGGGCCGGAAACCTGGAACGCCGCCTACGTTCAGCCCAGCCGCCGTCCCACCGACGGCCGTTACGGTGAGAACCCCAACCGCCTGCAGCATTACTACCAGTTCCAGGTGGTTCTGAAGCCGTCACCGGACAACATTCAGGAGCTGTACCTGGATTCCCTGAAGGCCCTCGGCCTGGACCCATTGGTACACGACATCCGGTTTGTGGAAGACAACTGGGAGTCGCCGACGCTCGGCGCCTGGGGCCTGGGTTGGGAAATCTGGCTCAACGGTATGGAAGTCACCCAGTTCACCTACTTCCAGCAGGTGGGTGGCCTGGAATGCTTCCCCGTCACCGGCGAGCTCACCTATGGTCTTGAGCGTATCGCCATGTACTTGCAGGGCGTCGACAGCGTGTACGACCTGGTCTGGACCGAAGGCCCTGACGGTGTGGTCACCTACGGTGATGTGTTCCACCAGCAGGAAGTGGAGATGTCCACCTACAATTTCGAACACGCCGACACCGAATTCCTGTTCCACAGTTTCGACGTTCACGAGCGCGAAAGCGCCCGGCTGATCGAAGCCGGCCTGGCCCTGCCAGCCTACGAACAGGTTCTCAAGGCCTCCCATACCTTCAACCTGCTGGACGCCCGCCACGCGATCTCGGTAACCGAGCGTCAGCGCTTCATCCTGCGGGTTCGCACCCTGGCCCGTGCCGTCGCCCAGGCGTACTTCGACAGCCGTCGCTCACTCGGCTTCCCGCTCGCCCCCGAGGCGTTGCGCAAGGAAGTCCTTGCTGCCGCTGAGGCCGCCGACGACAAGGCGAAAAGCAAGAAGGGCAAGAAAGCGAAGAAGGCACAGCAGGAACAGGGGAACGCATAACCATGGCTACACAGGATTTTCTGGTTGAACTGGGCACTGAAGAGCTGCCTCCCAAGGCCCTCAAGCCGCTGTCTGACGCCTTCACCCAGGGCATTACCCGGGGTCTGGAAGAAGCGGGCATCGAATTCGGCAAGGTCGAAGCCTTTGCCGCTCCGCGCCGTCTTGCCGTGCGTGTCCGGGATCTGGCTGACTCCCAGCCGGACAAGTCCGTGGAAAAGCGTGGCCCTGCCGTCAAGGCAGCCTTTGACGATGCCGGCAACCCAACCCGCGCGCTGACTGGCTTTGCCACGTCTCTGGGTGTTACCCCGGACCAGCTCGACACCCTGGAAACCGACAAGGGTGCCTGGGTGGTCTATCGCACGGTGGAGCAGGGCAAGCCCACGGTAGAGCTGATGCCGGACCTGGTGGAGCAATCCCTGGCCGGCCTGCCGATTCCCAAGCGCATGCGCTGGGGTGCCCACCGCACCGAATTTGTACGTCCGGTCCATTGGGTTGTCATGCTGTTTGGCAACAAGGTGATCGAGGCGCCGATCATGGGCCTGAACCCGGGCAACAAGACCCGCGGCCATCGCTTCCATTGCCCCAAGTCCCTGATCGTGCCCACACCTAACGATTACGAAGTCATCCTCAAGCAGGAAGGCTACGTCATCGCCGACTTCGCCGAGCGCCGGGAGCGAATCCGTGCCGGCGTGACCGAACTGGCCGAGAAGGAAGCCGGTGGGAAAGCAGTGATTGATGAAGACCTGCTGGACGAAGTCACCGCGCTGAACGAGTGGCCAGTGCCATTGATGGGTCGATTCGAGGAACGGTTCCTCGAGGTTCCTGCAGAAGCCCTGATTTCCTCCATGAAGGAACACCAGAAGTACTTCCACGTGGTGGCCGCCGACGGGGAAATGCTGCCGCTGTTCATCACTGTTGCGAACATCGAGAGCAAGGATCCTTCACAGGTGGTTTCCGGTAACGAGAAAGTGATCCGGCCCCGCCTGTCGGACGCCGCCTTCTTCTACGAAACCGACCGGAAGACCAAGCTTGAGGACCGCATTGACGCCCTCAAGCCCATCGTGTTCCAGGAGAAGCTGGGCAGCATCTACGACAAGTCCGTACGCGTCGCTGCGCTGGCAAAGAAAATTGCCGACGCCATCGGCAGTGATCCGGCCCTGGCCGAGCGCGCGGCCATGCTGGCGAAGACTGACCTGGTCACCGAAATGGTGCTGGAGTTCACCGACCTGCAGGGCATCATGGGTCAGTACTACGCCGCTAACGACGGCGAACCGGAAGACGTGGCCAAGGCGCTGAACGAGCAGTACATGCCCCGTTTCGCTGGCGACGATTTGCCAACAACCCTGACCGGCTGTGCCATTGCCATCGCTGACCGTCTGGATTCCCTGGTGGGCCTGTTCGGCATCAACCAGCCGCCATCCGGCACCCGGGACCCGTTCGCCCTGCGCCGGGCCTCTCTCGGTGTGCTTCGCATCATCATCGAACGTGAACTGCCGCTGGATCTGCAGACATGCTGCGAGTGGGCCGAAGAGAATTTCACGGTACTGACCGAGCAGAATACCGCCAGCACGGTTGTGGACTACATGCTGGAGCGTTTCCGCGCCCATTACGATGAGCAGGGCATTGGCGCCGAGGTTTACCTGGCCGTTCATGCCCGCCGTCCGACCCGCCCGCTGGATTTCGACCGCCGGGTGAAAGCGGTGGAAGCTTTCCGCCAGCTGCCCGAAGCGCAGGCCCTGGCCGGCGCAAACAAGCGGGTTTCGAACATCCTGACCAAGCAGGGTGGTGACAGCATCGGTGAAACCGTCGACGCCAGCCTGCTGCAGGACAGTGCGGAAAAGGCGTTGGCCGAGCAGGTTGACCAACAGGCCGCCAAGGTCCTGCCACTGTTCGAGAACGGCGACTACGCCAGCGCTTTGAGCTCCCTGGCCAGCCTGCGGGAACCGGTGGATAACTTCTTTGATGAGGTGATGGTCATGGCCGACGACGACGCCATCCGGAACAACCGACTGGCTCTGCTGAACCGTCTGCGCAACCTGTTCCTGCGCGTTGCGGATATCTCCCTGCTGCCCACAGCAGGCTGAGATCAGCCGAAGGAACGCGCGCACAGCGATGCTGATCATTCTGGATCGGGACGGGGTCATCAACGAATACGATGGCAATTACATCTGCTCAGCGGATGAATGGCACCCCATTCCCGGCAGCGTAGAAGCGGTGGCCCGGCTCTGTAACGCCGGCCACCGCATCGCCATCGCCACCAACCAGTCCGGCATCGGCCGAGGTTACTACGACACCGATGAACTGGACGCCATGCATGAAAAGCTGGAGCGACTGGTGGAGGCCGAGGGTGGCTGCATCGATTTCATCGCCTACTGTCCCCACCATCCAGACGACCAATGCTGCTGTCGCAAGCCGCTGACGGGGCTACTGGAACAGATTCGCCAACATTTTCACCTGGCGAGCCTTGAAGGGGCCATCATGGTCGGGGACAGCCGCAAAGACCTGGAAGCCGGCCACGCTGCAGGTTGCCACCCGGTACTGGTAAGAACCGGCAATGGCGAGGAAACCGAACGCCACCTGGACGCCAGACCGATGCCCGGCGCCGATGTCAGTATCTACGATAATCTCAGCAAATTTACGGATGCCCTTTTATCCGCCGAGGGCTGGTAAAACCAAAGTGAATCCGTATAATACCGGCCGTTGATCGGCGTGTGGCGCAGCTTGGTAGCGCACTTCGTTCGGGACGAAGGGGTCGCAGGTTCGAATCCTGCCACGCCGACCATTTTCCCGTTTGTTTCCTTCCTTTCTCCCCTATCAGTACGCAGCAAAAGATCACCCTAACTTCGCCGCCATCAATCACAGCGCTGATTATATAACTAAAGCAATGGCTCCACGGGAAGCAAGGAAAACAGAAACACCAACGCACGCTTGAAAGCCCCGGTATTCGGCTCATGACGGTGTTCGACTGTCTCCGCTCCGTTGAATTCCAGCCAACGCAGTTCACCCTCGTCGTCCAGGATAACCTCGTAGGCCGCCAGCTTTACCTGCTCGGGAAAAGCCGACTCCAGGGCGTTGGCCAGTTCCGGGCTCCTGATCAGGAATCCCAGCTCGGTGTTCAGGTTTGCTGAACGGGGGTCGAAATTGAAGGAGCCAACAAAAAGCGTCTCGCCATCCACTGCGAACGTTTTGGCGTGAAGGCTGGCTGCGGAACTGCCGACAATACCGCCAGAGCTACGGCGCTCGTCTTCATTCTCCGACCTGAATTTACGCAGCTCGAACAACTCGACACCCGCTTCCAGTAAAGCCTCCCGGTATTTGGCATAACCTGAATGCACCAGGGCGACGTCGTTGGCTTCCAGGGAGTTGGTGAGAATCCGCACCTCCACACCGGCGCTTTCAAGGTCGCGGAACAGCTCAACGCCACGATTACCGGGAACGAAGTAGGGCGAAACCAGGGTCACTGTCTTTTTGGGTTCACCGAGTGCCAGGGCGAGCTGTTGGCTCAATAGACCCTGCTCTTCTTCGAGCCCCTGGGCTTTCGCCGGATCATCGCTGACCATCTCCACCGGCGCCCAGACAAACGACACCTCCCCGTCCAATAACGCTTTGAGAAAATCCGAATTGTGCAAAGCAGCCACAAAGCGCCGGGCTTCAGCATCCTGTTGAACGGAAGCAAGGTCGGCTGCCACAGCATCCAGATCTTCATCATTGGCGCCTGCCAGCAACCGATCCGCCGGGTACGCAGACTGACTCGCCCAGTAGCGATCAAAATCCCCGGAAACACGATCCACGACAGGCCCGATCGCCAGAACGTCCAGATCCGCGAAAAGGGCACCGTCACCCACACCGAAATACTCATCGGCAATGTTGCGGCCGCCAATGATGGTGGCCTGGTTGTCAGCCGTGAATGACTTGTTGTGCATCCGGTGGTTCAGGCGACCAAAATCGGTCAGAAACCCGAGGGCCCGGGAGCTGCGAATCACAAACGGATTGAACAGCCGAACCTCAACGTTGTTATGGTGATTCAGCGCCGCCAGCCAGTCGTCCAGGCCGGCGATGCCGTTGTCGTCCAGAAGCAGTCGAACCCGAACGCCACGCTCGGCCGCCCGATAGAGCGAGTACAAAAGCAACTTACCAGTAATATCATCCCGCCAGATGTAGTACTGAACATCCAGGGAGGTATCGCTGGCCTCGGCGAGCAACGCGCGGGCAACAAAAGCATCAAGGGGATGCTCCAGCGTAGCAATGCCGTTCAGGTCAGGATGACTTTCGATTTCTTTACTAATCGCCTGACCAAGACGGGTATCTGCCGTTAGCTCTTGAGCAAACGCTTCGGACTGCGACCGGTCTTTCAGGGAGGGCAATGCGCAGCCTGTCTGGACCAACACCAGTGTGATGAATGCAAGCATAGCCCAGCTTTGCCGGGCACTGTGTTTTGGCAAAACACCCTCTCTTAATGGCAAACGCCAACTCCTGCAAGAGCCCGAATCTACATCAATCCCTCAAGCGCCTGATAATCCGCATGCCCCACTGGGGTAATCCGGGTGGCGTGCTGGCTGTCGAGAAAGTCACTCAGGCGTGGTGATTGCGTAGTCATCAACTCGAGCAACTTCTGACGAACAGAATGGCACAAGTTATTGCGGAAAACGAAAGGATCGTAGTGCAAGGGCGATGAGCGCCAAAGCACGCGGAAAGAATCTGCATTGATAATTCCCCGTCTGAGATATTCATCCGCGCGGGCACTGGAGACGAAAGCAGCATCAACGTCACTGTCTAGCAGAGCATCCATCGCCTTGTCATGGCCCCCGGCGTACACCAGGGCGCCAAAGAAACGCTCAAACGGCACGCCAACGACTTCCGGGAACATGGCTTTGGGTACCACAGCCCCCGAGGTACTGGAGGGGTCGCCGAGAGCAACACGGGCACCTCTCAGGTCTTCTCTGTCTTTCACGCCGGTTCCATCATTCACGATCAGCATGGAATTATAGAAGCTGCCCTCTGGCGTAAAGAATCCAGCTTCCACGGCCAGAGATGCAAAGGCTTCGATGCCGGGGTTGCGTCTACGAGCGATGATATAAGCTGCGGGACCCAGCATCGCAACATCGACAGCGCCCGAAACGATTGAGTCGATCGCGCTCTCATAGGAACTCGCCCTTATCAGCTCAACCGGCACGCCAAGCTCATCACTGAGAAGCGACATCAAAGGCTGAAATTCCTGAAGTTGCTCATCGATGTCCTTCTTGGGCACCACGGTAAATGTCAGCCCGGTAACCTCACACACCCCCGGATTTTCTTTCGCCAGAAGCGTCAAAGGCAAGATGACTCCCATTAGCAGGGCGAGAAGTCGTAGCATCAAACAGCAGCCTCCGCACTGGAAAAAGTTTCGAGAAAATCCGGAATGTCTTTTGGCGGCATAGGCCGACTCAAATGATAGCCCTGAGCTATATCGCACCCTGCAACTTTCAGGTGCACTACCTGTTCCCTTGTTTCGACACCCTCCGCAACCACTTTGAGGTTCATTCGTTTAGCCAGAATAATGGTGGAAGAAACGATCGGGCTGTCGTCGTGACTATTGCAGATTTTAGCGATCAGACTTCGGTCAATCTTCAACTTGTCCACTGGAACCGCTTCCAGGTGGGCGAACCCTGAATAGCCTGTGCCAAAGTCATCCAGACTCAGTTTCACACCAGCAGCTTTGAGAGTGTGCAGGCTCTCGACCGCATTAACATCGAGCATCGCAGTCTCGGTTATTTCCAGCTCCAAGTGCCGCGTCTCCAGGCCATATTCTGAGATCAGCTCAAGCACCTGTCGGCAAAACTCTGGTTGAGCAAGCTGAATCGGGGAAACATTCACCGCAATCGGCCTTACCGATACTTCATCATCCAGTTTCCACTCTGCTATCTGGGCACAGGCGAGCCGCAAGACCTCCATGCCAAGAGGAACAACAAATCCACTGTTTTCCGCCATCGGGATAAAGCGGTCGGGGAAAAGCAGACCGAATTCCGGATGCTGCCAGCGTACCAGGGCCTCGTAACCGACCACTTCCATGGAATCCAGGCACACCTGCGGCTGGTAGTGCATTACAAATTCACGATTTCGCAGAGCATCTGCGAAGGCCTGTTCCAGATGGAACTCCTCCACATCCTTGAGATTGAGCGATTGGTCAAAGAAGCGGTATTGGCCCCTGCCCGCCTTTTTGGCGGAGTACATGGCGGCGTCGGCACAGCGCAAGAGGCTTTCAACAGTCTGGCCGTCCCTCGGGCAAATCGCGATGCCAATGCTGGGGCTGCTGTTCAATTCCGTGCCATTGAGCTCATAAGTCGCGGACAGATGCCGTGTTACCCCATCGGCCCACTGCTCAATGTCACTCTCGGTGCGATTGCCCGCCAGCAGGACGACGAACTCATCGCCGCCAAAACGGGCCGCGACATCATCGGTGTCCAGCAGGCGCTGAATCCTGCCCGCAACAGCCTGAAGCAGGAGGTCACCCACCTCATGGCCCAGAGAATCGTTGATTGATTTGAAACGATCCAGATCGATAAACAGCATTGCCGACAGGCGCCGGTTGCGGCGCTGTTCATCGAGCGTGCCCGTGGCGATATCGAGGAATTGCCGGCGGTTGTAGAGGCCACTGAGGTGGTCAATGGATGCTGCCCGGCTACTTCGAGCATGCTCACCTTCCAGTCGCTGAATCAGTTGCTGATTTTTGCGCTCCGATAGCTGCAGGGCCTGCATAACGGATTGTTGCTGCTTCAGAGCACGCACCAGCCAGAGCACGATGCATCCCACCAAAAGCGTCATCAATAAGTTCAGGATCAACTGCTTATACTGATCGCTCCAAAGCGGACCAAGAATTTCGGCGAAAGGCTGGGTGACACTGACTGTAAAACCATGGATCGGTCGGGTGACAAATACCTGTTGGTACCGCTGTCCGGCACTCTCAAACCTGTTCGTTCCAGTGTTGAGCCGGCCTGTCAACGCAGGCTTGATACGTGGAATGCGAAGGCCGCCCAGAATGACGCCATTGGTATCCGCACGCATCCACTCATCGCCTTTCGCATCAAGAATCTGGATAAAGCCTTTCGGCCCCAGTTCTACGTGCTGCAGCAGACCCGCCAGGTAACCGAAATCCAGTTCGACCAAGATCAATCTGTTTAAAGGCTCATAACCCGGCGCGCCAGCTGGCACGAGGAATGGAAGGCGCCAGCTGGGACCAGTGCTGTTTGACTCCGGATCTCCCGACTTATGCGGTAATAGAGGCACGAAACCGTGCTCGTCCAGGTGCCGGTCCAGTTGTCCATACCAATCAGACAGACTCATCCTGGCGGCCTCGGGGTGGCTGGCATAAAGAACATTGCCACTGCCGTCGTAGACACTCAAACGATTGAATACCGGATCCTCGGCCAACAAGCCCAGCAGCCTTTCAAAGCCCGAGCTTTCCCGGGCAGGATCTGCCATCACCAGACTCCCCATGGCTCTGGCTCGATCCGTCATCTGCTTGAGACTTTCAGAAACGATCAACGCAAGATTGCGGTGCTCAGACTGTCTTGCCTGGAGCGCCTCAGTTCGGGAAGTAATGGTCTGGTAGCCAAACAGGGCCCAGATAAAGACAACCATCAGGGCGCCCAGAACCAGCATGGCGATCTGAACAGCACTGAGGGAGGAGGCGGGCTTTCGCTGCATTAAAGTTACCCTGGCGGAATGGCGTTTGACTGGCAGTTGAACAGGCCTTCCGTTGGCAACTCTTCGATCCTGAAACAGAGGGAGGGTATGTAAGACCATACCCGATGCTTCGCTACGCTATCAGCAGCTTATGGCAGTTCCGTGACAAACACTGGCCCCGCGGCTCTCTTCTACTCTCCAATGCGTTAAACCTATTTGTTCTATAGATATAACTATATTGGCTAAGAGCCATCGAACGGGTTATCGTTATTCCGACATCAAGAAGCAATACGCCTCCACCAGCAAAACCCGACAGGAGATTCATCATGAGTTTATTGCTTGGCTCTACCGCCCCGAACTTCACCATCGACAGCACCGCCGGCCAGATCAACTTCCACGAATGGGCAGGCGATTCCTGGGTATTCTTCTTCAGCCACCCGGCCGACTTCACCCCGGTCTGCACCACCGAGATGGGCCGCACGGCTCAGCTGGCGAAAGAATTTGAAGCCCGCAACGTGAAGCCCCTGGGTCTGTCCACCGACACCGTGGAAGAGCACGTAAAGTGGATTGAAGACGTCAACGACACCCAGAACTGCGACCTCCAGTTCCCAATCGTTGCCGACGCTGACCACAAAGTGGCCGAGCTGTACGAAATGATCCACGCTGGTGAAAGCGAAACCGCCGCAGTACGCAGTGTGTTCATCATCGACCCGAACAAAAAGATTCGTCTGACCATGACCTACCCGATGGCGGTAGGCCGTAACTTCGACGAGATCCTCCGGGTTATCGATGCCCTGCAAACCGGTGATGCCAATAAAGTTGCCCTGCCGGCAGACTGGCGCAAAGGAGACGATGTGATCATTCCGCCCTCCATTTCCAACGAGGAAGCCAAGGGTCTGTTCCCGCAGGGCTGGAATGAAATCCGTCCTTACCTCCGCACCACCAAGCTTTAATCCCGTTCGCGGATAAATAAGGGGCCCGCCGTTCGGCGGGCTTCCCCAATGCAGGAGGAAGCCATCATGAAGCATATACTGACAGCCCTGCTCGCCACTATCACCATTGCTTTCAGCGCCCAGGCAGAAGAAGCACTTTCCCTTACCCCACAACAAACCTATGACATGGTTCAGAAGCAGGGGGACCAACTGCTGTTTGTGGATGTCCGGGATCCAGTGGAAATCATGTTTATTGGCTTTACCGATGTCGTCGACAAGAATATCCCGTTCAAACTCGCCGATCGCTCGACTTTCCTTGATGACAAGGGTCGGTTTGCCATGAACACCAATCCGGAGTTCGCGGTAGACGTAGAAAAAGCGCTTAAAGAGAAAGGTCTTACCAAGGATGACCTGGTTATTACCATGTGCCGCTCCGGTTCCAGCCGTGGCAAGCCCAGCGCGGAATACCTGATGGAACGGGGCTTCACCAATGTGAAGTACATTGACCACGGCTTTCAGGGCAGTGGTGCCAAAGAAGGCAAGAAGAAAGGCATGAGAATCGTGAACGGCTGGCAGAACAACGGCCTGCCATGGTCCATGAAACTCAATCCAGAGAAGATCTATCGTCCGTGAGTGGGATTTAAACGCCCGGGGTCGTTGCGCCCCGGGCTTCCGCCCTCAGAAGGTGAACGTGCGAATCTTCGAGTTCAGCATCTGGCCGGCCATTTCCGGCGGCATGGCAACGCCAACGCCGTCAATCAGATCGTCCTTGCCGTAGTCGCTGTTCGGAAGGTACAGCGCACACACCTTCGCCTCGCCACCCTGCTTGAGCAGGCCACGCAGCATCTGCCCCGGTGTCACATCCTTGGGCTTGAGCGCAGGCGCTTCGTAGGACTTAAGTGCCAGGTCACCGGCCTTGTCGCAGAGCAGCACGTTTACCTTGGCCCCCTGCTGGGCCATGGTGTTGGAAAGCACCATCGCCATGCCCTGGGTCTGCAGCGAATCGCTGGACAGGATCACCAGCACTTCTTCAACACCACCTTTATGACTGTCGGCGTGAACGCTGAAAGGTACGGCGGCAATCAGCGCAGCGGCGGCGATGGCTTTGATTGATTTGATCATGGGAGAAATTCCTTTTTGTTTGATCGAAAGACTTCAAAACCAATGTATCTGGCCAAGATCGAGCCTTCAGTGACAAAGTCACTTTCAACGCTATGCCTGACGTAAAGCTGGCCTGCCCCGCATATTCCCAATTAATCTAATGATAGATCCATAAGTTTGGTACGCTTTAATATATCTCAAGCACCACACGCGCAGAGCAAACAAAGACAAGAGGTTCGAGGCATGACCAGCAACACAACCACCACAGGCAGCGTCAGAAGTCACACAGTCGTGATCGTGGGCGGCGGGGCGGCCGGTATATCGGTGGCATCCAGCATTCACAAACGGGACAGCAATATCGACATTGCCATCGTCGAGCCCGCCACCCGGCACCACTACCAGCCCGGCTGGACCATGGTCGGCGGCGGCGTGTTCAGGCCCGAGGTCACCTCCAAGCCCATGTCAGACGTTATGCCCAGTTTCGTGTCCTGGTATAAGCAACCGGTTAGCGGCATCGACCCGGACAACAACCAGGTAACCCTGGGCGATGGCTCTTCCATCGGATACAAAGCCCTGGTGCTCGCCCCTGGCCTGGAACTGAACTGGGCTGGCATCGAAGGCCTCGAAGAGGCCCTCGGTTCCAACGGCGTCACCTCCAACTACCGGGAGGGCATGGCCAGCTACACCTGGGACATGGTTCAGAACCTCAAGAAAGGTCGCGCCCTGTTCAGCCAGCCGTCAATGCCGATCAAATGTGCCGGCGCGCCCCAGAAAGCGATGTATCTGTCCGCCGATTACTGGCTCAAGCATGGTGTGCTGAACGACGTGGATATCCAGTTCCATAACGCTGGCGCCGTTCTGTTTGGTGTGGCCGATTACGTCCCGGCCCTGGAAGCCTACATCGAGAAATACGGTATTGACCTGAATTTCCAGAGCACTCTGGTCGCTGTGAACGGGCCCGCCAAAACAGCCGTTTTCCGCTCGACGGAGGGCGAAGGCAATAGCCAGGAGCAAGAAATCAGCTTTGATATGCTGCACGCCGTGCCACCCCAGCGGGCACCGAAGTTGATCCGGGAGTCTGCCCTGGCCAATGAAGGCGGCTGGCTGGATCTTGAGGACGACACCCTGCGCCATAAAGCCTACGCCAACATCTTTGGCCTTGGCGACGTGAGCGGAACTGGCAACGCTAAAACCGCCGCTGCGGTGCGCAAACAGGCGCCGGTGGTGGCGGAAAACCTGGTGGCCACGCTCCGAAACCAGCCCCTTGAAGCCGCCTACCTGGGCTATGGCTCATGCCCGCTCACGGTGGAGAACGGAAAGATCGTTTTGGCAGAATTCGGCTACGGTGGAGTACTCCAGCCCAGCTTCCCGAAATGGATCAACGACGGCACCAAGGCTACCCGCGCCGCCTGGTGGTTGAAGGCCAAGCAGCTGCCAACACTCTATTGGCACGGGATGTTGAAGGGACACGAATGGCTGGCCAAGCCGGCGCCGCGCTCAGCCAAACACTGATTTCATGCCATACCGGAACGCTCCGTTCCGGTATTTTTCAATCCCGATATTTCTGCAGTAACCGTACTTGCGCTCCTGGATTTATTTCTTTACGAGGGCTTTCAATAAGAAATACTACCAATTCAGCTTTTCACTTATCCTGATCAAGGAATGGCCAGGCCATGACTTTTTGAGGACTCTCAATGCGTAAAAACCTTCCCGTAACCAACCACGAAAAAACGTTCAAGCCGTCCCAGAAACTGATTTCCTCAACCGACCTCAAAGGCAAGATAAAACATTGCAATCAAGCCTTCGTTGAAATCAGCGGCTTCAGTCGGGAAGAGCTCATTGGACAACCCCATAACATCGTTCGTCATCCGGACATGCCGCCCGAGGCTTACGAGAACATGTGGTCTTACCTTCAAGCCGGTAAACCCTGGATGGGGCTGGTCAAAAACCGGTGCAAAAACGGTGACTTCTACTGGGTCAGTGCCTATGTCACGCCAGTGACTGAAAAGGGCCAGATCGTTGGCTACGAATCAGTCCGCTCCTGTCCGGAAAGAAGCGATGTCCAACGAGCAGAAAGACTCTACGCATCCATGCGGGCCGGAAAATCGTCCACAAAGCTCTCGCAACGCGTCCAGCCGGCATCCCTGTTCCTTGGCCTGGTTTTCCTGGTTGCTGCAGCGCTTTTCGTAACCAGCCATGAATACCTCTCTGAAATGGTTCTGGCCATCGGTGTGGTTGCCTACGCCATATGGATGCACATGGCAAAGCGGCACCTCATGACCTCGGTAATGAAGTTATTGGAAAACAACTTCAGCGATAACCTTGCAGCTCAGAGTTATACCGACGATGACCTGGAGCTTGGCAGGATCAAGGTAGCGGTACTGGCGTTGCGATCTCATCTTGATGCCGTCCTGACGAGGCTGGAGGACTCCGCCGGCCAGGTGAAAACCACCGCCGTCCGGGGGCTGGAAATCGCCTATGAGGCGCAGGAAACGCTAAACAAGCAGCAAGCAGAAACTGAACAGGTGGCTGCAGCGGTTCATGAGATGTCGCAAACCATTGCCGATGTATCCGCCAACGTTCAGTCAACGGCGGACAAAGCCGAGGGCGCCCGGGAGTTCGCCCACCAGGGTTCGGAGGTGGTCGCCGGGACCCGTAAGGCCATTGAGAACCTCAAGAAGACCGTTCACGAAATCAGTGCGTCGGTGGGGCAGCTTTCAACGCAGACCCAGCAAATCGCCTCAGCCGCAAAGATTATTGAAGACATCGCAGATCAGACCAACCTACTTGCTCTGAACGCAGCCATAGAGGCAGCCCGTGCCGGAGAGCACGGGCGTGGCTTTGCCGTTGTGGCGGACGAAGTCCGCAGTCTTGCCAAACGAACCCGGGATTCCACCAGCGACATCCACGGCATCGTGGAGGCGCTGATCAGCCGCTCATCAGATTCTGTGAAAGTCGCCGATCAGGGCACGGCCGCGGCTGACGCGGGCCTCGAGCAAATGCTGGAAGCGGAGCAGACCCTGAACGACATCGCCGGAACTGTCAGTACCATCGCCGAAATGGCCATGCAGATGGCGGCTGCGGTGGAAGAGCAGGCCCAGGTGTCTGATCAGATCAATGAGCAGGTTGAAAAAATCTCATCGCTGGCCACAAACAATCTGGCCAAAGGCGAAGAATCCACTCATAGTGTGAGGGAGATGGAGCAGATCGCGAGTGAACTCCACGAACTGGTGGTAAGGTTCAAATAGCCGTTGAACCTTGTTCGGAGACTGGCCGATGGCAAACCCGGGTATCGAGAAACGCAGACTGGCGGCGCTTGAGCGGCTCGGTATTCTCGATACTCCTCCAGAAGAGCGCTTCGAACGTTTGACCCGGATTGCGAAGCACTACTACGGGGTAAAGACGGCGCTCTTCTCGGTCCTGGACGCAGAACGCCAGTGGTTCAAATCCCGACAGGGACTGGACGAATCCGAGACACCTCGTTCTGTCGCCTTCTGTGACTACGCTATCCAGCAGGACAAAATCCTGCTGGTGGAGGATGCTGCCAAAGACCCCCGTTTCCGGAACAATCCCCTGGTTACCGGTAAACCCCACATCCGGTTCTACGCCGGCATGCCGGTACGCGAACCCAGTGGTTTCAAGATCGGCACGCTCTGCATCATTGATGACAAGCCCCGCATGTTCACCGAGATCGAGCTGGACGTACTGCGCAGCCTCGCAAGTATTGTAGAGGACGAACTAGAGCGGGCTTTTCTTTCCACGACGACGGGCGAGTATGTCAAAGTCTCTCATCTGAGCCGTGCCATTCATCGGGCACAGAATGTCTTTCTGACAAGCGATAACGAACACGCGGCCTTCGAGTTGATGCTCAATGATCTGCTGGCACTAACCGGGAGCCAGTTCGGATTCATTGGCGAGGTACTCCAACGGAAAGAAGATTCTCCGTTCCTGAAGATCGGTGCGATAACCAATATTGCCTGGAGCCCCGAAACCCAGGCGCTTTATCAAGAGGTTGAGCGCAGGGGCATGATTTTCGACCGCCTCGACAATATCCTCGGCCTGCCCATGACCACTGGCGAAGTCATCGTTTCTGACTCGGTAGCCTCAGACAGCCGAGCGAAAGGCCTGCCAGAAGGCCACCCCCCCATAACGGCTTACATCGGTATCCCGGTCTTTTCCGGGGATCGGCAAATCGGTCTGATTGGCCTGGCCAATCGCCTGGGCGGTTACACCGCCAGACTGGCCGAGGAACTGGAACCTCTGATGCAGACTGTGGGCAACCTGATCGAGCGAAAACGCTTGTATCAGGAGAAGCGGGAACACCAGAAGCATCTCGAGCAGGCAGCCAATTACGACGCGCTCACCGGCCTGCCGAATAGGCGCCGGATGACCGAACTGTTTGAACAGGAGTTGTTTGAAGCCAATCAGCGCGAGGGTCTGGTGTCGGTGTGCTTTATTGATCTCGATGGCTTCAAGGACATCAACGACCAGCATGGCCATGCCGTCGGCGATGCTGTACTGAAATCGGTCGCCGATCGACTGCTTGCGAGTGTCAGAGCTCATGATGTGGTTGCCCGCCTCGGCGGCGACGAGTTCGTGGCCATTTTGAGGGATGTCAACGACGAACGAGTCTATGCCAGGCTCCTGGAAGCCATTAGCCAACCGATAAATTACAAACGCAACGTACTGCATTTGTCCGGCAGCATGGGGGTCACGGTTTACCCCGAGGACGACTCGGACGCCGACCAGCTGCTTCGCCACGCAGACCAGGCCATGTACGCAGCCAAGGAGGCGGGCAAAAATAATTACGTACTGTTTGATCTGGATTCTCACTACTCCCGGAAAGAACGAATCAAAGTGATTGAGCAGATGGGCACTGCTCTCGAGCTTGGCCAGCTGGAACTCTACTATCAACCGAAGATTCACTTCGGCAAACAAAGGGTGGAGGGCTTTGAGGCACTTATCCGCTGGAATCATCCCGAGGATGGTCTGCTGGGCCCCGGTCATTTTCTGGACCACATTGAATACACCGAATATGCCCGCAAGGTCGGCAACTTCGTGCTGGGTGAAGCCATCACACGACTCCAGGAGTTTCAAAGCAATGAGCTGCCCTACACCATCAGCGTAAACCTGAGCCCGTCGCACTTTCTGGGTCCGGGCTTCCGGGACGATCTGGAGGCCGCCCTGTATGAATGTCCGGTAGCGATACGTTCGCGCCTGATACTCGAAGTTCTGGAAACGACGACGCTGGACGATACCGACCGCGTTCTCGAGAACGTCAGCGCCTGCCGTGAGCTGGGCGTTGACGTCTCGCTTGACGACTTTGGCACCGGCTACTCTTCCCTGGACCTGTTCCGCCGGCTGGCTGCCCAGGAAATCAAGATCGATCGATCGTTCGTATTCGATATGCTCGACAATCAAGACAGCGACATGATTGTCAGTGCCATCATCAGTCTGTCGAAAAGTTTCCGACGTCGTCTGGTGGCCGAGGGCATTGAGTCAGCAGAGGTAGAGGCTAAACTGATTGAACTGGGATGTGAGCTGGGCCAGGGTTTTTTCTACAGCAAACCACTGCCATTGAAACAGGCCCTGGAATGGGCACAGCGATTTGAATGGCAAAACCGGGACACGCGGAACGACTGGGTGATCTGAACGTCGTACTCAGAGTGAAGGCACATGGAACTGACACCGGAAATCCGACTGAAAGCAATTCTGGAAGGCACCGGAGCGGGTACCTGGGAATGGAATCTTGATACTGGCGAGGTTATCTACAATCCTCGCTGGGCAGACCTGCTCGGCTATCGTCTCGAAGAACTCCAGCCCGTCACCTTCAAGACCTGGGAAAACCTTTGCCATCCGAAGGACCTCCAGGAGGCCCGCGAGGCTCTGGCCCGCTATCTGGAAGGTGACGCCCCACAGTTCGATTGCGTGGTCCGCATGCTCCATAAATGCGGGGACTGGCGCTACATTCACACCCGTGGCACGCTGCTTACCGACGATCGGGGCCTGGATACCCGCTGGCTGATGGGAACACACCTGGATGTCACCCGGGAGAAGCTGAGCCAACACCAGATGGAGCAACTCGCCAAATCCCTGCCGGGCATTATTTACACCTTTGTGCTGGAACCGGGCGGTCGCTACTACTTTTCTTACCTCAGCGAAAAAACCTGGGATTTTTACGGACTGACAGCAGAAGAATGTCTGTCTGATCCCGACAAGATCTTCAACCTGATCCATCCGGATGATCTCCCCAGAGTGCACGAGAGCATCGCCGTTTCTGCCGAGACCCTGGAGGAGTGGGTTTGCGAATACCGCGTCCAGACCAAACGCGGAAGCTACTGGCTCAAGGGCGTATCACTGCCCGACAAAGATCCTGATGGCCGAATCAGCTGGCACGGCATGACCATCAATATCGACACCCAGAAGAACCTGGAACTCGAGCTGGAACAGCTCTCGATCACCGATGAACTGACCGGGCTATACAACCGACGGTATATGCTGAGGAAATTGCAGGAGTCCGTGGCACAGGGTGAGCGGTACGGAGATACCTTCTCTCTGATTTCTCTGGATATCGATTTCTTCAAAATCATCAATGATTCCTACGGGCACCCAACCGGCGATGCGGTGCTCAAGCGGTTCGCCGATATCATCGAGTCCAGCACCCGAAAATCCGATATCGTAGCCCGCACCGGGGGTGAGGAATTCATTATCTTCATGCCCAATACCGGGCTGTCCGAAGCCGGCCAGGTGGCCGAATCCCTGCGGGTTACCCTGCAAACAGAGAGCTTTGTCAGTGATGAAGGAGAAACCTTCAGCATCACTTTCAGTGCCGGCGTGGTTAACTGGTCCGGGTCAGATACCCAGAGCACTTCGGTTCGGGATTTACTATCGGCCTGCGACCAGTCACTGTATGCCGCCAAACGATCCGGGCGTAACCGGATAGTGGCCGATGGCGACGAAGAATGATCCCGGCCCGGCATTCAACGTATTGGATTCGCCTAAAACAACCATCAACGGAGAACGAATATGATCGGATACGTCACCCTTGGCGTCAGTGATATGGAACGAGCAAAGGCCTTTTATGCCGAATTGTTGAGCGACCAGGGGGCCAAGCTGCTTCTGGACATGGGCCGTATCGCCTTTATCGGCAAGCGCATGAGCGAGCCCATGATCGCCGTTTGCGTTCCCTTCAACGAAGAGCCCAACCATCCCGGCAACGGCAATATGGTCGCCCTTCCTGCGGGTTCCAAAGAGGGTGTGGATACCATGTACAAGAAAGCGATCGAACTTGGTGCCACCTGCGACGGCGAGCCCGGGCAGCGAATTCCGGACCAGTTCTACGGCGCCTATGTGAAAGACCCGGACGGCAACAAGCTGGCGTTTTTTGTATTCGGTTGATTAATTGCGGCCCTCAGACGAGGGCCGCAGTTTTTACATTTTCAGCTTACCGCTGTCGCCACTTCCGCCTTGCCGGTTTTCAGCAACGCGTAACCGAAACCGATCACCAGTGATCCCACGGTAATAGCAATCAGGTAGGGCAATACGGTACTAACCGCGTTCGGAATGGCAAGCACAAACAGCCCGCCATGGGGTGCCATCAGTTTGACGGTAAACAGCATCGACAGGGCACCGGTAATTGCGCCACCGATCATGCACACCGGAATTACCCGCAACGGATCCTTCGCCATAAAGGGTATCGCTCCTTCCGAGATAAAGCACAAACCCAACACGAACGACGCCCGTCCGGCCTGGCGTTCCGCCTCTGCAAACTTACGCCGGGCGATGAACGACGCCACACCCATGCCGATCGCCGGCACCATTCCTGCCGCCATGATGGCCGCCATGGGTGCCGAGCCGCCGCTGCCCTCGGACAGCAGGCCCACGCCGAAGGTATAGGCGGCCTTGTTGACAGGCCCTCCCAGATCAAAGCACATCATCGCGCCCAGGATGCCACCAAGCAGGATCGCATTGGTCGTTCCCATACTTTCGAGGAAACCGGTCAGGGCGCCCATGATGGCGGCCATGGGCTCTCCGATCACATAGATCATCCCCAGCCCCGTCACCAGACTGGCCAGCAAGGGAATAATAAGGATTGGCTTCAGCGATTCGATGCTCTCTGGCATCGGCAGTTTCTGGCTGATAAAACGCGCCACATAGCCAGCCAGGAAACCCGCCACAATACCGCCGAGGAATCCGGCTCCCAGTTCACCGGCCAGGAAGCCGCCAATCATACCCGGTGCCAGGCCGGGGCGGTCTGCAATCGACCAGGCGATGTAACCGGCTAACAATGGAATCATCAGCTTGAACGCGGTACCGCCACCAATCTGCATCAGCGCAGCCGCCAGCGTACCTTCCTCCTGAAACGCTTCAATCCCGAATACGAAGGACAGGGCGATCAGCAAACCGCCCGCAACCACCATGGGAAGCATGAAGGACACACCGGTGAGCAGGTGCTTGTACGGCCCCCGTTTCTCACCATTTCCGGAAGCACCCGATGATTTCTTCTGGCCAGCGTCCAGAACCTCGGCTTGGGCAAGAGCATCACGGATGGTATCCGCAGGTTTCTTCAGGGCTGCACCGGTGGAGGTTCGCCACACGCGCTTGCCGGAAAAGCGCCCCGGGTCCACCTCAATGTCGCAGGCCAGGACAACCACATCGGCAGCCGCAATCTCCTCGTCTGTCAGAGGATCCTGGGCGCCAACTGAACCCTGGGTTTCTACACGAATCTTGTGGCCAGCAGATTCCGCCGCAGCGGTCAGTGCCTCTGCCGCCATAAAGGTATGGGCGACGCCAGTGGGACAGGCAGTGACGGCAACAATTCGTTTACCTGCAGAGGCACTGCCGACAGCGGAACTGGTTGCTGCAGATTCCTGACTGGCCATTGCCGGGTCCCAGGGTGTGGCTTCTGCCTGTGCCCTGGTCAGGATGGCGTCGGGATCTGGTAGGGCGGCGGTGACCGGAATCTGCAGCAGGCGTTTGCCTGCATAGGCTTCCAGATCTACCGGGACACCGACCGCGGCAATAACAAGATCCGCCTGTCGGATAGCCTCTTCGCTGGGTTTGTTGTCCGCTTTACCATCCGGGCCTCGAGTGTCAGTCGTAACAGACCAGCCGCGCCGGTTCGCCGCCCGCTCAAGGGCACGTGCGGCCAGAAAACGAGTTGCCACGCCCTGGGGGCAGGCGGTCACAATAATCAGGTTCATAACGGCATCTCTCCGGTGTTGTTTTCCGCGGGCCACGGCTGCACCCGGGTTTTTTGGAGAAGGGAAGAAAAGTCCGGGGCCTCGGGGTCTCCGACACCGATGTGTTGCACGCATTCGGCAGACAAAGCGGTGGCAAACTTCAGTATTACCTCATCGGGCTGGCCCAGAAGCACACCATGAAGCATGCCCGCCAGCAGCGTATCGCCGGCGCACACGGTGCTGACCACCGAGACCGGAGGTACCTGCGATCTCAAGGTGCCGGCCGGCGACGACCACAACACGCCGTCTGCACCCATGGACACGACCACGTGGGACACGCCGCCAGCACGGATGCCGTCAACCGTAGCTGCGACTGAGGCCAAATCCTTCAGGGGCATGCCGGCCCAGTCAGACAGCTCATCCGTGTTGGGTTTGATGGCAAAGGGTCCCGCTTTGATGCCGGCCTTCAGGCCCTCGCCACTGGTATCCAGCCAAACGGCTTTGCCGGCCCTGGAGGCCTGCTGCACCAGGGCTGCCAGTCCGGACGGCGGAAAACCATCGGGCAGACTGCCAGCGATCACCACCACGTCGCATTCCGGCAACAGCGGCGCCAGCCGGAATTCCAGGCGCTGGAGGGCATCTTCCGGCATCCGGAAACCCGGCCCGTTCAGGTCGGTCACCCGGCCACCGGCCTCGGCAATTTTGATATTGATGCGGTTCTGGCCCGGAACGCGCACAAAGCTGTCCTGCAGCCCTTCGGCGGCGAATAGGCGCTCAAAGGACGTGGCATTGGCTTCGCCCATCAGGCCGGTCACCGTGACCGAATGGCCCAGTCGCGCGAGTACACGGGCCACGTTTATGCCCTTGCCCGCCGGTTCCAGCCGGGTATTGCCGGTGCGATTGACTTCACCGACGGCAAGGGTCGGAGTTTCAACGCTGAGATCCAGGGCCGGGTTCAGAGTGATTGTGAGGATATTGGCCATCACCAGGCCTCCAGGGCATCACGCACCTCGGCCGCCGTTGCCAGGGACAGGGCCTTTTCAGCCTGCCGACGAGCGGTTTCAAGGTTTAGGCCACGAATACAGGCCTTGACCAGGGGTACCCGACGGCTGGTCACAGACAGCTCGTCCACCTCCAGCCCGACCAGTACCGGAATGGCCTGGGGGTCGGACGCAAGCTCACCGCATACCCCGACCCAGCGATTGTGGGCATGAGCGGCTTCCACGGTCATCCGGATCAGCCGCAATACCGAGGGGTGCAGTCCATCCGATTCCGCCGACAGCTGTCCGTGGCCACGGTCGATGGCCAGGGTGTATTGGGTCAGGTCATTGGTGCCGACCGAGAAGAAGTCCACCTCGGGCGCCAGGGTCGACGCCAGCAAGGCACAGGAGGGCACTTCTATCATCACGCCAACCTGAACATCGCTGGCGGCCACCTCCGCCTGCACTTGGGAGACAATTGCCCTGGCAGCCCGGAACTCTTCTACATCCTTGACCATAGGGAACATGATGCGCAGGGGCCGGTCGCCAGCGGCAGTCAGCAGCGCCCGCACCTGGGTTTCCAGGATGTCCGGCCGGGTCAGTGACAGCCGGATACCACGCATGCCCAGAAACGGGTTGTCTTCCTGGGGCAACGGCCAGTAATCCAGGGGCTTGTCGCCGCCCACGTCCAGGGTACGGGCCACCAGGGGCAGGCCGTTCAGGGCGTCAAACGCGTGTTGGTATTCACTGACCTGGGTGGCCAGATCCGGCGCTTCCGGATGGGCCATGAAAATGAACTCGGTACGAAGCAGGCCAACACCGTCGGCGCCCCTTTCCACGGCATCCGGGGTGTGTGCGGTGTTGCCGAGATTGGCGCAGACTTCGATGGTATGGCCATCTTCGGTAGTAGCAGGCTGATTGCGGTTTTCATGGGCTTCGGCCTGCAACGCTTCCAGTTGTTGCAAACGGCGACGGATCTTCTCGCATCGCCCGGCCCCGGGGTTCGGCACCAGGCAGCCCCGTTCGCCATCCACCACCAGATCAGAGCCATTCAGGATAGTCAGTATTCGCTCACCGGCACCCACAACCGCTGGCAGGCCCAGGGCTCGGGCCAGAATCGCACTGTGGGACGTCGCTCCCCCGCGGGCTGTGACCAGGCCGCGCACCCGGGTGGTATCCAGCCGAGCCACATCCGACGGCCCCAGATCATCGGCCACCAGTATATAAGGGGTGTCCGGCGGCGTCGGCATGCCCACGCCACAGAGGTTGGCCAGGACCCGGCGCCCGACGTCCCGCAGATCCGCGGCGCGTTCCGCCAGCAAACGGTCAGCCAGTGCTTCCTGGGCCCGGGCCGCGGTATCTATGGCTTTCCACCAACCTGCCTCGGCGGACGCTCCTTCGTTGATCGCTTCCAACGTAGCCTGATACAGGTCCTCGTCCTGTAGCATCTCCACATGCACCGAAAGAATTGGCGCAGCCTCACCACCTTCAGCTTGCCGGATCAGGGTCCGGAGCTGACCATCGGCCTCATCCATGGCCTGGTTAAGGCGCTGGATCTGCTGCTCACTGTCCGCGGCGGACTCCGGATACTCCAGCTCCGGCTGGCGCATCACAAACACGGGCGCCAGCGCCAGCCCCGGTGACGCAGCCACGGCTTTCACCGGCTGGTCATCGGCCAACGGCTCTGGAGGCTGAACGTTGGGCTCCGCTGTTTGCTGCTCCGCCGAGCTTAACGGCGCGACGTTTTCGCCCAGACCCTCTTCGATGGCTTTGGTCAGGGCGTTAATGGCCTGCTCGGCCTCGTCCCCGGTTGCCGACAGCAGTAGCGTCTGGCCCCGGCGAGCGCCCAGGCCAATCACACGAGTCAGGCTGGTGGCGGACACCGCACTGCCGTCACCCTCCAGAAGACGAATCCGGATGCCGGCATTGTGGCGACGAGCCTCCTGGACCAGTTGTTTGGCGGGCCGGGCATGCAGCCCGTGGGTGTTGAGCAGCGTTACCCTGGCGGTGACCGCTCCGGCGGCCTCACCTGACAGCCTGGCCATGACAGCTTCGGCACTCAGGCCGTCAATCGGCTCATTACGGGCCAGGAAGTTGTCGATGCGATCCAGCAGGTCATGACACTCATCACCAGGACCGGCCAGACAGAACACCCCACGCAGTTTCGGGGTTGCACGCTTCGGTGTTGCCAGGGACAGGGTCGGGCGCCTGGCGCCAACGGTGTGGTGGGTCAGCCAGAAGCCCTGGCCAAGCGCCACCGGCGGCTGGCCGATGATGCTGGCCAGAAACTCGGTGTCCACACAGCGCAGACTCTGTAGTCGAGCCGCGGCAATCAGAGCCAGTTCGTTCGGCGTTGAAGCGTCGATGCCCAGACACAGGGTTTCGCTGTCGCATTTTGCCACTGCGGGGGCTTTGGAGAGCAGGGCAACCAGCTCGGCGGCATCCGTGGCCCGGCCCAATTTTTCCGCCAGCCCGGGCTTGTCGAGCACGCGGGTAAGGTGGCGAAGAATATCCAGGTGTTCGTCAGACTGGGCCGCAATGGCCACCAGCACATGAACCCGTGCATTGTCGTGCCAGGTGATGCCTTCCGGGAACTGAAGTATTCGGATACCGGTTTCGAGAACGGCACTCCGGCTTTCCGGTGTACCGTGGGGAATGGCAATGCCGTTACCCAGTACCGTGGACGATTGCTGTTCACGGGCAGTCATTCCGGCCAGGTAATCGGGGGATGTTCGGCCAGCGGCCTCGAGATCCCGGGCTGCCTGTTGCAGTGCGTCTTGCCAGTCAGTGGCAGTGGCACCCAGTCGAACGTCATTGGCGGTCAGCGTCAGCATGATCGTTGCCTCGCTTTTTGTTTTGATACTGCGTCTTTGTTTCGATACTGCGTATCGGTTTTGTTTGCTGAATCGTGTCAGCATGCTTAAAATCGATGATGAAACAGATATGATCAGAAATCAAGCAATCTTTAATCGGAGCTGTCGTCCATGACCCTTGCGGAACTTGCCCGGCTTGCCGGCGTTTCAAGAACCACGGCCAGCTATGTCATCAACGGCCAGGGCGCTGCACGGCGCATCAAACAGGACACCATCGAGAAAGTGCTGGCGGTGGCCAAGGCCCATGACTTTCAGGTAGATACCCAGGCGGCAGCGCTGCGGGGTGGCGCCAGCAGGACCCTCGGTTTTATCCTGCCGGATCTGGAGAACACCAGTTATGCCCGGCTGGCCAAGCTGCTTGAGCAGGGCGCGAGGGCGAGAGGCTATCAGCTCCTGATTGCCGGCTCTGATGACGACCCCGAGACCGAAAAATCCCTGGCCCGAGCCTTGAAAGCGAGGCGCTGCGACGCGCTGATTGTCGCCAGTGCCCTGGCCCTGGACGACCCCTTCTATCCCGAACTGCAGAAAGAGGGTCTACCGGTAATTGCCGTTGATCGCGCCCAGTCTCCGGATCAGATCCGATGCGTGGTCAGCGACAACCGCGCAGCGGCCAGAATCCTGACCCGTTCCGTGCTTGATGCGGAAACCGCCAGCATCGCCTGGCTGGACGCGGTGCCGGAGATTGCCATGACCCAGGAGCGCCGGGAAGGGTTTCTGGCCGCAGCAGGTGAGGCCGGCGTCTCTTCCATGGTGGAGAGCGGCCCACATTACGATCGTGCCTCGGGTGCCGCAATGATGCGTCGGATCCTGACTGACCATGGCCTTCCGGATGCCCTGGTTACCGCCTCTTACACGCTGCTTCAAGGGGTTCTGGATGCCCTGCTCGAACAGCCGGGCCGGCTTCCGGAGACTCTGAAAATTGCGACCTTCGGCGATGACCGACTGCTGGACTTTCTTCCACTGGCGGTGAACTCTTTGCCCCAGAATCATGAGGCCATCGCCAATGCGACGCTCGAACAGGCCCTGTCGGCTATCGCACAGAAAGGCTCCGTCGACACCATCGTGATTAACCGGTCTCTGAAGATTCGCGCCGCGGATCGTCAGAGTGGCTCTCTGCAAGCCACCAGCGAGGAAAAAACCTGTTGATGGCCGGCTGCAGAAACCGGTCATCAATCAGCCAGATTACGCCCCGGTCTTCCGGAGTACGAATAACCCGCCCGGCCGCCTGGGCCACTTTCTGCAAGCCCGGAATCAGATAGGTGTAGTCGTAACCGGCGCCGAAGCGCTGTTCCAGGCGAACCTTCAGGATTTCATGCCAGGCATCAAACGGCGGCAAACCAAGGGTTGCAACAAAGGCCCCGATCAACTGATCTCCGGGCAGGTCAATCCCCTCACTGAAGACCCCACCCAGAACGGCAAACGCTACACTGCCTTCCGGTTCCCTGAACCCAGCCAGAAAGTCCGCCCGTTGCTGGGGCGACATACCCGGCGCCTGCGCCCGCTGGGGGACACCGGGAGCCTGCTCGGCCAGGGCCTCACTGACCAGTTTCGCGTACTTGAAGCTGCTGAAAAACGCCAGGTAATGCCCGGGCCGGTCCCGGAACTGGCGGGCAATCAGCTCGGCGATGGGCCGGAGGGACGCTTCCCGGTGAACCTGCCGGGTACTGATGCCGGGCGTGAAATGCACCTGTAGCTGATCGGCGCTGAATGGGCTGGGCAAGGAGGTAAAGCGCGAATCCTCGGGCAGCCCCAGCAGATCCCGGTAGTAGACACCCGGGCTCAGGGTGGCGGAAAAGAGCAGCACCGAATGCGCGGCTTCAAACCGCTCTCGCAGAAAATCCGCCGGGATCAGGTTCTGGATCGTCAGACTGGCCCGTCCCCGACCGGCCCGCTGGAATTCACACAGGGAGTGATCGCCGAACGTGTCCGCCAGCTTCATGAAGGCGACGCTTTCAAACAACAATTCCTGCAGAGCCAGATCCGGAGGGTTGTCGGCCAGATAATCGGTCAGATTGGAGACCATGGCCTGCAGCGCCCCAAGCAATTGCGTCGGCAGTGTTTCCAGAAACTCCGGGCTCTCTGTATCAGTCTGGTGATCGCGGATCAGGCTCTGCCAAGCCCGGGCAGTCCGATCGATGGCGGATTTCAGCGGCTTCGGTGCCGTTTTTTTGATCCTCAGCAAACGCTGCTGATCCAACCGAACCGAATACATGCCCCGGCCACGGTCCACCAGGTTATGGGCCTCATCCACCAGCACGCTGGTCTTCCAGTTGTTCTGGCGAATCAAACCATGGAGCAGGGCAGATTGATCGAACAGCCGGTTCACATCACCGATCACCACATCGCTCCACCGGGCCATTTCCTGGGCCAGAAAGTAGGGGCAAATCTCGTGACCGGCGGCGATCTTCGCCAATGTGTGTTGATCCAGTGTGCCCTCGGTCTGGGCCGCTTCCGCCCGGGCATCGGGCAGCCGGTCGAAAAACCCTTTGGCCAGGGGGCAGGATTCGCCATGGCAGGCTTTGTCCGGGTGCTCGCAAGCGTCGTCTTTCGACACCAGTTCCAGGGTTCGCAGGGGCCAGTTCGAGGCCGCTTGAGCCGAACGCAGGCGCGCCAAGGCATCCATGGCCAACTGACGGGCGGTATTGCGACAGGTGAGGTAGAACAGCCGGTCCTGCCCGGCCGCTGGCATGGCCATCAACGCCGGGAACAGAGTGCCCAGGGTCTTGCCCAGACCGGTGGGGGCTTCCAGCAGCAGGGTGTCGGACTTTACCGCGTTCTTGTACACCGTCTCCGCCAGCTGGCGCTGCCGGGGGCGAAACGCTGGGAAAGGAAAAGTAAGGCCGGAGAGCAGGGAGTTGCGCTGCTCGCGGTGATGCTCTTCCTGTTCGGCCCAGGCCTTGTAATGACTACACAGGGTTTCCAGTTCCTGCCAGAGCTCTTCGGCACTGGCGGTCTCCACCACTGGCGTTTCCTTGTCCCTGCCAGTGTCGTAATAGATCAGTGCCAGCTCCAGGGTTTTCCGGTTTTCCTGCCGGCACAACAGGGCTCCGTAGGCTCGCAACTGGGCACGGTGAAGCGCCCGCTGATGCTCGCGGATTCGGGCCAGGTCGCCCCGGTGGGTCTTGATTTCTTCCAGCCGGCCACGGTGCGGGTTATAAATATCCGCGCGCCCGGAAAGCAATAACCCCAGGCATTCACCAGTCAGTAAATACTCGCTTTTGTAGCCATAGCCGCGCCGGGACTGGATGGCCTGATGGCCGGCGATGCCTTCCTCGGCACTGGGGGCCGGGGTGTAGCGGAAGTCCAGATCACCCTTGCGGGCGGCAAATTCGCAAAGGGTTCGGACGGCAACCTTCACCGTCATCCCATCACCCCATCGCCTTGCCAACGCACGTAGCAGACACTGGCGGGGATACCTTCACCGGCAAAAAATTCGAGCCAACGGATCTGGTGATCCTGCAGCCGGTCACCCGGCCCCTTCACCTCGATCATTTCATAGCGCTTTGCCGTGTCGGTGGCACCCGGAAAAAAGCGAATCAAATCCGGGAAGCCACTGCGATGCTCCCGGATATTCAACAACAGGCGACGGAACAGCTTGTCCAGATCCTCCGGCGGAATGCAATCCAGCGCCAAGCTGAGCAGTTCCTCGGTGATGACCGGCCAGATCACGAAAGGGTTGGTGGTGCCCTGCTTGGCCCGATAATTCTCCAGAATCCGGTTCCGGTAACGACCATCCGCCAGCAACCCAAAGCACTGCTCGAAGGATGCCTGGCGACGGTTTACGAAATCTTCCCGGGTCAGGTCGGCGGGGCCCACATGGAATGGATGGAAAAAGGCCCCCGGCACCGGCGCAAAGATGGTTTGCCAGCAGAGCAGGCCGAACAGTCCGTTGATCAGGGTGTTTTCCACATAGAATACGGGTGCATCGTCCTGATACAGATGGTGCTGGACGGCGTACTCCACGGATCCGATTTCCGGTTTGGGCAGGGTCAGGGTGATGTCCCGGATTGGCGGCTTCGCCGGAGGCTGTGGCGCGGTCTGGCCAAGCCGGTTCGCAAGCCGCTTCAGAATCCGCGCCAGGCCCTGGGCTTCGGCATCGCTCAGTTCCTGGTTCTGCCACTCGGAGGCAATGACCCAGGCTTCCTGGTGACGCTTCAGCCGCTCCAGCAACCGGAGCTGCTTCAACCGCGCTTCCCGATGGCCGCTGCGAGCGAAGGACTCTAACGCCAGCTCACGCTCCCCCTGACGCTCCGCCTGCCGGCCCAATTCCAGCAAGAGCCGGTCGCGCCGACTGGTTAACCAGGCATTGTCCGAAGGCCCCGGCACTTCCGGCCACACCTCAACAGCGGGTATGCCCGCGTCCAGCCACTCCCGGCACTGGTGCATGGCAATATACAGATCCACCTCTGAACGGTGCTGGAACGCCCGGGAATCCGGTGTGAAAGTGACCGGCTCGTATTGCTGATGACCCAGTTCCACCAGTACAAAATCGGACCAGCTCTGGCGAAGGTTGCCGAAAAACATCAGGCGAACCCGGTCAAACAACGCCATGGTTTTGAGCCTGACCACCGGCCTGGCGTGCTGACCGAGCCAGTCGGCGACGGTAAGAGGGTCGGGAAACTCCGGAAGCAGGGCGTCGCGCATCTGGCCTTTGGGCAGGTTGGCAGGCTCTCCGGCCGCCTTTAGCAGAGGCCCCAGAGCCGGACGCAGTTCTCCCAGCGTGAACAGGCGAAACAGCTCGTCCAGGCTGAGCATGGGATCGGTGTCCAGCCAGCCCGCGTCAGTCAGTTCCGCCAGGGCCCTGTGCTCTGGTACGCCAAGCTCCGGGTACTTGAGTTTGTCCGACCGAAATAGATCGCCCGTACGCATCACCATGCGGGTCAGCAAGGCCCGGGCCGGCAGAGAAAGGGTATGAAAGCTGGCCAGTCGATCCAGCTCTTCTGCCGTCAGCAAGTCGCCGTGATGGCTCTGCACCCAGCCAAGGACGGTTTCCATGTTTTCGAGATAGTACAGCGGATTGTTCAGATCTGCGGTACCCGGTTGCGGGCTTATCGGGTTCCGTACTGCCATAGTTGCTGTGGGCGTTTTGCCTCCGGTATCAATCGTCGAAAAATGGTCTCACATAATCAAAGATCTGTCCTCTGGTGGTTAGCCACAGTTCGCTTTGCTGGGCACATCGCTTAACGATTTCTTCAAATGCCCAGGCGCCCGCAGGCCTGCCATAGCAGTGGCCGTGAACAATCACATCCAGAATCAGGGTTTCGCGATTGCTCGCCAAAAGCCTGTCCAACGTCGCTGTGAACATCTCGACAAACTGCTCGGGCGTTCTGCCAAATCGCATGGCGTGTGGCAGATCATTGAAATCGATGGTTACCGGGATCGCCATGATCGTACTGTCGGAAAACCGCTGAAGGTACGGTCGATCATCATCCAGTGCATCGCCGTGCCACTTGTAGCCATGCAGGGATAGCCTGCGCTGAACGTCCAGATCGGAGGTGATTCTGGGACTGATCCAGCCGCCAGGCTTCTGACCGGTTGCTTGCTGAATCAGCGCAGTCGATTTTTTTATATTGTCTTCGATCTGCTGTTCATTCAGATACGGGAAAAGCATGTTCTGGCCATAGCTGTGGCCGATGATCTCATGCCCATAGTCAAAGCGTTTTTTGAGCTCAGCCGAACAGTGTTCTGCAACCAGACCGGAGGTAAACACACTGGTGGCCACGCCGTATCTCTCCGCAATATCAAACAGCCTTTTTGCGCCCACGTTGGCATTGTAGCGACCATAACTGTCGGCATTGGGGTCCACCAGATCACCAGCGAGCACGTTGCCCATGGGATTGACGCTGGAACACGAATCCGGTGTCCACATTTCAAAAGCGATATTAAAGTTAACCGCCAATCGTTTGTTTTCGGGCCATAAAAAATCTTTTTCCAGGCGCTCTATTTCACACGACACTTCCTGGCTCATTGCTTTTTCCTTTTATTAATTAATAACGAACCCCATTAAATAAATAATCAGCTCAAAAATAAATAATATGATTTATCAGTTTTTGCAAATTCAATTATATTCAGGTTGTTATGAATGGAATTCAGGAAGGTGTCTTTTTAATTTTATTCACAAATGACTGAATAATATTAAATTTGCGCTTTTGTTTTTCTTACCCTAGATTATTTTTTACCGATCAAAATCGGAGCAAATAAACACAAATAAATTTGGCACAACCTGCCTGACTGGAAAGGGGATACCATCAAGACAAAACACCTTCCCAGTTTGATTTACATCGGAGAAAAACAATGAAACTCATGAATCGTAAATTGATCGCCGCCGCCCTCCTGGCCAGCGCCGCCACGTTGAGCCAGGCCCAGACAACCATCAAGCTCGGCTGGACCACGGCTGACAGTAAAGTCGACCCCTACGCAATCGCCGCCCACTACTTTGCGGAAGAGCTCGAGGCCGCCGCACCGGGCGAATTCAACGTTCAGTTCTACCCCAACCACCAACTCGGCAACGACACCGCGATGCTGCAAGCCATGCAGTTCGGAACCATGGACGCAGGTGTGATTACGGGAACCCAGGTCGGTACTCTGGAGTCCGCGTTCCAGCTCAACGATCTGCCCTTTCTGTATGCCAACAACCAGCAGGCACACAAAGTCCTGGATGGCGAAGTCGGCCAGACACTGCTTGCCAAGCTGGACGCCAAAGGCATTATCGGGCTTGGTTTTCCGGAAGCCGGCTTCCGGCACACCATTAACAACGAGCGCCCAATCCGCACACCGGAGGATTTCAACGGCGTGAAGTTGCGGGTTCAGCCCAGCGATCTGTTCATTGCCAGCTTCCGCGCCATAGGTGCAAACCCGGTACCCATGGCCTGGAGTGATGTCTTTACCGCGGTACAACAGGGCACGGTCGACGGGCTGGAAATCCCGCTGCCTGTTATCTTTGCCAACAAGTACCCGGAAGTAACTGACTATCTTTCCCTGACAAGTCATACCTACAACGCCCTGGCCCTGCTGATGTCCAAGCAGACCTTCAACAAGCTTTCTCCGGAAACCCAGGAACTGGTTCATCAGGCCGCCAAGCGGGCCATTGATCGCCAGCGCGAGACCGTTGCGTCCAATAACGGTGCGGTTCTTGACCAGATCGAGGCGGCGGGTATGACCGTCAATGAAGTCGACGATGTCGAGGCGTTCCGGAGCAAGGTTGCCAACGTCTACGACGAATACCGCAGCAAGATTGGCGCGGATATTCTCGACATGGCCCTGGAGCAGGTGGCCGAGTAACGCCACCTGTCCTGGAACACCCCGAATCTATCGGGACTTCTGACCGGGAACCGTTTGGATGTATCAGTACCTGGATAAATTTGGAAACGCCCTGGCCCTGGGATCCCAGGCTGTCGGAGTGGTGACTGCTCTGGCCATGATCGGCAGCCTGCTACTGGGTGTCTTCTACCGTTACGTACTCGGTGATGCGCTGGTGTGGAGCGATGAAGTCGCAGCTCTGGCATTTACCTGGACGGTCTTCCTGTTTGCCAGCGCGCTGGTCCGCACCGGGGGCCATGTTCGGGTAACCCTGCTGGTCGACTCGCTACCGGCGCTTCTCGGTGAACTGGTGGAACGAAGCATCATGGTGCTGATCATCGGCTTCGGGCTGGTAATGCTCTGGACCGGCTGGAACTTCGCGGAGTTCACCGCCGGCCAGGTATCGCCCGCTATCCGCTATCCAGTCTGGGTCAAGAATGCAGCGGTTCCTGTCGGAGGCGCGCTGATCAGTATTCATGCCCTGATTCTTCTTGTCCGGCCACGGCCGATCCACAAATCCTCGGAGCATTAATATGGGTGAGATTGGCCTGGTCATGATAATTGGCCTGATTGTTCTTCTGGCCCTCGGTGTACCCATTGCATTCACAATCGGCTTGCTGGCGGCTGTGGGCATCTGGATGGCCGATGTGAATCCGATGATTCTGCCCCAGCAATTCATTGCCGGAAGCAGCGTCACGAGCCTACTCGCCATTCCCGGTTTTATCCTGGCAGGTGAGGTGATGAGTGCCGGCGGCCTGTCCCGGCGGCTGGTGCGAGTCGCTGAAACCTTCTTCGGGCATCTGACTGGCGGCCTCTCAATGTCGACAGTGGCTGCAGGAACCTTCTTTGGCGCAATCTCCGGGTCCGCCCCCGCTACCACAGCGGCCGTCGGCTCAATCATGATCGATGAGCTGGAAGACCGGGGCTACCAGCGCGGGTATGCCGCGGCACTTGCGACCGCAGTGGGGCCGCTGGGACAAATGATTCCGCCTTCTATCCCGATGGTTATCTGGGGTGTACTGGCGGAGGAATCCATCGCCAAGCTCTTCCTTGCTGGCATCATTCCCGGTCTTATTGCCGCCGCCGGTTTCTGTGTAGTAAGTGTCCTTTACGCCCGGCATCACGGCGTCGCAAAGGAAAAGCGGGCCACCGGCAAAGAATTCCTGTTCGCTCTGAAGGATGGCATCTGGGCCCTGCTTGCCCCGGTTGTCATACTTGGAGGCATCTACAGCGGCATGTTCACTCCCACCGAAGCCGCTATGGTCGGTGTCCTATACAGCGCCATTGTCGGCCTGTTTCTGTACCGCGATCTAGACTGGAGGAAAATGCCCTCCATCCTGATGAGCTCCATGAGAACGACCGCCGTTATCATGTTCATCGTTGCAGTGGCTTACGGGTTCGCCTGGGTAATGGCCAGTGAACAGATTCCGGCCCAGCTCACCCAGGCACTGCTTGCGCTCACGGACAACCCGATCATTCTGCTACTGATCGTCAATATCATGTTGCTGCTGCTGGGCGCCGTTATGGACAACATCTCCGCCATGGTCATTCTCAGCGGCGTCCTTATAGGCCTGGGCCAGCAGATCGGTCTGGATCCAATCCAGTTGGGCGCCATGGTGGTCATCAACTTTGCCGTCGGCATGGTAACGCCACCGGTGGGCTACTCCATTTTTGTCGCCTCAAGTATCAGCGGGCTGCGCGTGGAGACTGTCGCGCGCCATATCTGGCCCTTCATGCTGGTTCTGCTTGGCGTGGTAGCACTGGTGGCCTATGTGCCGGCCATTACCCTCTGGCTGCCCGCTACCTTCGGCTGAACCCGGGGCCTTTACGGTCCTCTTCCCCTGACCGCTACTCTCAAGCTGCTGCTCATTCACGGAGCGCCGGCTTCTGCCTGGTTGGTAGTGTCCCCAGGAATCTGGCGCAAATATCAGCGGTCTGCGAGACTTGTCAGGTATGTTTGGCAACCCTTGGGCACAACGGCAAGGCCAGGGGAACCTTGCAATAACAATAATGATGAATAGCTGCGAGAGTTGAGAACTATGGTGAATTTACGCGATTTTGATCTTAATTTGCTGGTAATTTTCACCAACATCATGGAACAACGCTCGATATCAAAAGTGGCCAATGAGCTTGGGCTCTCCCCCTCGGCCGTCAGCCACGCACTCGCGCGATTGCGTCTGATGCTCAATGACCAGCTGTTTTACCGCACCGCCAAGGGGCTGGAACCCACCGAAAGAGCCAAAGAACTTATTGTCCAGGTGGAAGACGGCCTGTCGTACCTGTCCAGCGCGATCAGTGCCCAGCAGCAATTTGTGCCAGCCGAGTCAAAGCGCGTGTTCAGCATGCAAGTGGCCAATTATATCTCTGGCTTTTTCCTGCCAAGTTTTTCGCGGCGAATTCGTGAAGAAGCGCCGAATATCACCATCGATATTCTGCCATTCTCCATTTCCACCGAGAGCTCCGAATGGGACCGGGTAGACGCCCAGATTCGTTTGACCCCCGGTCGGCTCAAGCCCAAAGCCGTCCGTAGTAAACGGCTTATGGCCGATGACGTTGTGGTGCTGATGCGACCAGACCATCCCGCCGCGTCGGAGCCGATGACCCCTGAACTGTATGCCAGGTTGCCCCATGTAAAACTCTCCCAGGCATCCACGGGTACAACGGTGATTGATGACGCCCTGGCAGGGCGTGGTTTTGAACGACATTCTGCGTTGATTGTGTCCAGCTGGGACGCGATTCCCGATATCCTGCTGAAAACAGATCTGATAGCTATAGCGCCACAGCGTCTGCTGGCGCTGGATCCCCGCCTGAAACACCTCAAAGCCGCCCCGCTGCCACTGGAGGAGGTCGTGTTCTCCTTTGACCTGTGCTGGGACCAGAACTCAGAGAAAGAATCCGGTCACAAATGGCTCTGCGAGACGATTATTGACGTATTCAATTCGGAGATTAAGCAGATTGAACCCTGATTGGAGATGTCATGAACGCACCTATTTTGATCACCGGCGCCGGCCAGAGAATTGGCCTGGCCTTCGCCAGAGCCTGCCTTGATCGTGGCCAGCCCATCATCGTTACCTATCGCACCTATCGCCCGGCCATCGATGCATTGCAGAAAGCGGGTGCCGAATGTCTCCACGCGGATTTTGCCACCAACGAAGGCATTGATGGCTTTATCGGGGCCCTGAAATCGCGGACGGACACACTGCGCGCGATTATCCACAATGCCTCGGACTGGCTACCGGAGAGCGAGGACTCGGAGCCGGCGGACGTGATGAACGCCATGATGCAGATCCACGTGATGACGCCGTATCGGATCAACCTCGCGTGCCGGTCAATGCTGGAGCAGGGTGATTCGACAACCGACATCATCCACATGACGGACTATGTGGTGGAAAAGGGCAGCGCAAAGCATATCGCCTATGCCGCCAGCAAAGCGGCGCTGGCCAACCTGACCCTGTCGTTCTCAAGGTTACTGGCGCCCAGAGTGAAGGTGAACGCGGTTGCGCCTTCCCTGATCATGTTCAACCCGGGCGACGGCGAGGCCTACCGTGAAAAAACCCTGAAAAAGTCACTGATGGGCATAGAACCGGGAGCTGAAGTCGCCGTCGCCACTATGCAGTTTCTGCTGGACAACCCCTACATCACGGGCAGGACCCTTCCCCTGGATGGCGGGCGGCACCTGGCCTGACCCCGTTAAATGCCCAGCTCGGCCGGTTGGAGTCTTACGCCGGCCACTTTCCAGGCACCTTCAGTGAGCACCATCCGGTAATAGGCGTCCCACCGTTTACCTTCCGGTCCCTGCAACCGCACCACCTGGATTTCAAAAGCGCCATGGGGCACGCGCTGGGTAAATTCGATGGCCGTGGCGTTGTGCACAGCCGGGTAGGCTTCGCGAACCATATCAACAAACACCTGGGACGACCCGAATTGACGCTTGATGCCCTCGGAGGCGTGGGCCCAGGCCTGCTCTTCGTCGTTGTTGGCAAAGGCTTCGATCTGGCGAAGGATGGTGTCGCGAATTTCGGCGTCTTTGTCGCTGGCCACAGACGGTGAGGCCCCGAGGATGGCCAGCCCCATAAAAGCCAGAAGAACGGGAATCAGCCAATTTCCGAGAATGATGTTTTGGTGACCCATGATGGCACCTCTCTATTGTTCATCTTTTAAACAATACGGCTGGAGCAGGTCTACGGATTCGCGTTCCGCTCGGGGGATTGATGTTATTGGCTGCCCTTCTCCGGCCAGATGATCTTCATCAGTGCCCGTCGCTTCGGATCGGGAAAGGCAATGGCATTATCAGACCTGCCGATGGCAAGAACCTCTCCCAGCATGCGGAACAGGTCAATGTTCTCGTGAACACAGCGGGGAATTGCCTGGTCCCGAAGAAAACCCATGTATCGATCGAGGTTCTCTTCGTCTGGCCGCCAGTGATCGCCAAAGGCGTTCCGAAACAGGGCCCGGGTGGCAATTGCTCGCCATTCGTCGCGATACCCGGTATCAAGCCTTTCCGGATACACGTACAGATCTTTGATTTCCTGATTGATTTCTACTTCCGGGCGATCCGGGGGGAAAAGTATTCTCATGGCCAGAAGGTCGTAGCTGTCATCCAACTGCTCGTCAACGGCGGCTTTGACCAAATCAATCCTGCTCATGATTGCTCGTTTATTGACCTGTTTGGCTGTGTGTTCCGTAACCTTCACTACGACAACAAACCTGCGGGAGACTTCCGATGCACATGGACACTGGCGAACTGAAAAGCCACAAACACGACACCATTTCCTTGCTGGAGATCGTCTCCATGGAGGGGCGTTATTACATGGCGCGGTTCTATCTGGATGGCCAGGGCTATGTTCTGACCGACCCCCACGACAAGCCGGTTCTGTTTTCAGGTGCCTGCGCGGTACGGGAATACTTTCACGATTACCAGGTGGCCAACACCGAAGTGATTCCGCCTACCGGTACCGACGAAATGATCGGTATGCCGGACAGCAGCGGCGAAACCATGCGGGTTCCCCTTTAAAACAGGGGCCTACGGCAAGGATCCACTGCGCCAACCGTCAGCTTCCGGCAAATGACAATGAATCCACCAGATCGGCGCCGTTGAACACGGCACCGTGAAAATCACTCTCTGGAACCTGATTCAGCGTGAATGCCAATGCACTGGCGGCTTGTTCGGCGGTCAGGCAGTCGCCGGACGCGAGGCGCCTGTTCAGCCACTCCGCGTGGGGAAGGTTCATTTCACCCGCCTTATGGATATGGTTCCTGATTCCGAGAGTATCCACCAGCCCGGGCTGGAACAGACTCACCACCGGTCCGTCCGACATGGTGTCAAATTCCACGGACATCTGGCGCACCAGCCGACGCAACGCCATTTTGCTGATCCCGTAACTGCCGGTTCCCGGCTGGGCGTGCTTGTCCATGCCCGCACCAATCATGACAATCCTCGAGGCGGGATCTCCACCTTTCAGCACCGGCAGCAACGACTGGGTGAGCAGCATCGGGGCAGACACGTTCACGGCCAGCGCTTCCTGAAAATCAATCAGGCCAAGGCTGGCGAAATCCGCCGCTGGTTCACCCACGCCGGCACAATAGACAAAGGCTGAAAGGTGATCGACCGCATCGCTCACCTGGTGAGCCAGCTCGCGGGTACTGGCGGGATCTGCCAGATCGACACCCAGTGTCATCACTTCACAGTTAGGGGCTTCGGCGCGAAGTGCTTCCGCCACCTCCTCCAGCTTTGCCAGGGTGCGGCCGGCAAGAATCAGGTTATGGCCCCGGGCGGCAAGCTCCAGAGCGAGGGCCCGGCCAATGCCCGAACCGGCGCCGGTGATCAGTGTCCACATAATGCGTCTCTCCTGCGCAGATAGTTCACGACACCGCCTGTCGCAACGGGCCGTCATGATTTCCGGTGATCGAACGTTTCAGACTGTCCGCATCTGTGGTCACATACGGTAACCTGTGGCAACAGGATTGAACTGCATATCAGACAAGGAAACCCATGGCCGCTCTGTCCACCGATAAACCCGCTCCCATCGAACCCGGGTTTCACGCGATTCACGCTAACCATCTGGAAGATCTGCGCCGGGCCGTTGTCTATATCTGCCGGCACAATCCCATGCCCCCGCTGCAGAGTGAAACCTTCCTGGTACAGAGTAACGGCATTGCCCAGTGGCTGAAGCTGGCACTGGCGGAGAAGCGCACTGACGATGGTATGGAAGGCGGCCTGGGAATTGCCGCCGGCATGGATTTCCTGTTCCCGGCCCGGTTTATCTGGCAGGCCTATCGGGCGGTGCTCCCGGACGGCGAGGTGCCGGAACAGTCGCCCTTCGACAAGCGTCGCCTGGTGTGGCGGCTGTACCGGTTGCTTCCAGAGTTGGTGGGGCAGGACGAGGCCTTTACCCCGCTGGCCCGGTTTCTGGAGGGTAACGATCCGGACCTGCGCAATTTCCAGCTTGCTGAGAAAGTGGCGGATCTGTTCGACCAGTACCAGGTATTCCGGGCCGACTGGCTGGCTGCCTGGGAGCAGGGCAAGGACGTGATTATCACAGCCCGGGCCGAGGAAAAGCCGCTGGATGCAGAAACGCTCTGGCAACCCCTGCTCTGGCGGAGGTTGGTAGAAGATGTGGGCGCTGAAGCCAATACCAGTCGGTCGCAGATCCACACCCGGTTCATGGAACAGGGCCAGCGCATGCCGGCGCCCGCCAACCCGTCCCGGCTGCCGACCCGTATTGTCGTGTTTGGCGTCTCCTCGCTGCCAAGGCAAGCGCTGGAAGCCCTGTATGTGCTGAGCCGGTTCAGCCAGGTGGTGCTCTGCGTTCACAACCCCTGCCAGTTTTACTGGGCCGATATCATCAGCGACCGGGAGCTGCTCACCGCTGAACGCAAACGGGGCAAAACCCATCCCGCGCTATCATCCGTTGAAGATCCGGACCAGCTGCACCAGCATGCCAATCCGTTGCTGGCCGCCTGGGGCAAGCAGGGCCGGGACTACATCCGGCTGCTGGATGAGTTCGACAACCCGGAGGAATACCGGGGCAGCTTTCAGACCCCGGACCAGAAAATCGATATCTTCTCGGACCACGGCAACGAGGACGCACCACGCCTGCTGCACCAGCTGCAGAACGATATCCACAACCTGACGCCGCTCCAGGAAATTCGCCAGCAGCAACGACAACTGGATTTGCAGCAGGACCATTCCCTGGCGTTCCATCAGGCCCACAGCCCCCAGCGGGAAGTGGAAATTCTGCACGATCAGCTTCTCGCGGCCTTCAACGTCGATCCCACGCTGCGGCCCCGGGACGTCATCGTGATGGTGCCCGATATCAACGTGTACGCGCCCCACATCCAGGCCGTATTCGGCCGCTACCAGCCGGGCCGGAAGCGCCACATTCCCTTCACCATTTCCGACCAGGGCCAGCGCCACCACGAGCCGGTGCTGATTGCCCTGGAAACCCTGATGTCATTGCCCCGCAGCCGTTTTGCGGTGAGTGAGATCATCAGCCTGCTGGAAGTACCCGGCATACGGGACCGTTTCGGAATCAATGAAGACGAGATCCCCCTGGCTCGTCGCTGGGTCGAGGGCGCCAATATCCGCTGGGGTCTGCACGGCCAGCACCGGGAAAGTCTGGACCTGCCGGCGGAACTGGAGCGCAACACCTGGCAGGCCGGCCTGCGGGCGATGCTGCTGGGGTATGGCATGGGCGACGACGAGCCCTGGGGCGGCGTGGAACCCTTCGGCGAGATCGGCGGTCTGCAGGCCAGCCTGGCGGGCCGCCTGAACGATTTTGTGCATCAGCTGGAAACCCTCTGGCAGGCGCTGCAGAGCAATCGCACACCCGAAGACTGGGAACGCCTGTTTTCAGAGATGCTCGGGCAGTTTTTCCACAACGTGGAAGGCAGCGACCTGTTGCTGCTGAACCGTTTCCGGCGCCAGCTGGAACAGTGGCTGGATGACGCCATGGCCGCCGGCCTGCAGGAACAGACACTGCCCCTCAATATCGTCAAGGATATCCTGCTGGAGGGGCTGGATGAAGGCGGCCTTAACCAGCGCTTCCTGGCCGGCAAGGTGAATTTCGCCACCCTGATGCCCATGCGGGCCATACCCTTCCGGAAGGTGTGCCTGCTGGGCATGAACGACGGTGACTACCCCCGCTCACGGCCGCCGGTGGATTTCGATCTCATGGCCCAGGATTACCGGCCGGGGGACCGTTCCCGCCGGGAAGACGATCGCTACCTGTTCCTGGAAGCCCTGTTGTCCGCCCGGGAGCAACTGTATATCAGCTGGGTAGGCCGGAGCATCAAGGATGATTCGGAACGGCCACCGTCAGTGCTGGTGGGTCAGCTACAGGATCATCTGGACAGTCTGTGGTCAGTGGCCGGGCAACCGGAGGCAAAGGTCACCGACGCCGTCACCACCCAGCATCCGCTGCAACCGTTCAGCCGGGCCTATTTCCCGAAAGCCAACGGGTTGGACGGGGTTGGTAAGGGTGGTGAGGGTGGCGAGGGCGAAAACAGCCAGCCCAGGCCCCTGAACGACGTCCTGAAGGCCCGTCATCTGTTCACCTTTGAACGGGAATGGCGCAGTGCTCATGGTGCTGGGGCAATAGAACAGACGCAGTCTGCCCTTCCGTACCAGGCGCCCGAGGAGCCCATCAGCCTGAACGATCTGGCGGCTTTCCTGAAAAAGCCCATCGACACCTTTTACCAGCGTCGCCTGCAGGTGCGCTTCGAGGATGTCGAAGACGACGACACCGACAACGAGAATTTTGATCTGGACGGCCTGGACCGCTGGCGCCTGGACAACGAGCTGATTCAGGACGGACTGCTGAAAGCCGGCAATGAGGAAGAACTGAACGAACGATTGCAAACAACCCTGGACCGGATGGCCCGACGGGGGGACCTGGGGATGGGCGTCACCGAGCACCGCCTGCGGTCCGAGCTGGCCGGTCGCTTGCCGGACCTGTTCGAGCGGTACCAGAGCGCACTGGCTGACTGGCCGGAGGCAGTCGCCGAGCCTCTGCCTTTTGACTACCAGTTTGAAAATCCTCTCGGCTCGGTAGCCGTTGCCGATCTGATCGACGGCCTTCGCTGCAATGCCGAGGGCGAATTGTGCCGGCTGGTGGTGGCCAGTTCCAGCCTGCTGAGCGGCTCCGGATCGGGCAGGAAAGTACGCTACGCCAACCTGATGCGGGACTGGCTGATTCACCTGGCCGGGCAACTGGGCGGGCAACCGTTCGAAACCCTGGTTCTGGGCAAGGAGGAGGGGCGGATATTCCGCTTTGCAGCTCTGGCTCAGGAACAGGCCAGACCGCTGTTCGAGGCGGTGCTCACCCGGTGGATGGAGGCCACCACCCGGGCCTTGCCCATTCACTGCGAGGCCGGCTTTGCCTGGATCACCAGTTTCTACGGCGGTAAAAAGTATGTCGGTGACCACGAGCGGGCTATCAGCGAGGCGGAGCAGGCCTACACCACCGCTCTGGAGCGGGACACCGGTTACCTGATGGGCGCGTTCGAAACCCCGGAACGGCTGATGGAAAGCGGCGAATTCGAAGCCCTGCTGCATCAGCTCTACGTACCGGTTTGGGAAGCCGAGCAGGGCAAGTCGGCGGCGGATCAGATCGGGAGTGTGGAATGACGGAACAGATGAACAACCGGAACCCGAACCTGGATCCATTGGCCCTGGCCCTGAACGGCAGTGCCCTGATCGAGGCCAGTGCCGGCACCGGCAAAACCTTCACCATTGCCATTCTGTACGTGCGTCTGGTGCTTGGCCACGGCCAGTCGCCCGACAGTCCGCTGCAGAACCTGCTGCCTCCCAATCTGCTGGTGGTGACCTTTACCGAAGCCGCCACCAAGGAGCTGCGTGACCGCATCCGCACCCGGCTCACCCAGGCCGCCGAGGTGTTTTCGGAGGCTGATGACGAGCCCAACCCGCCCGCGGAAACGGCACTGATCTATCAGCTGCGGGATGAAAGCTATCCGGATCCGGCCAGCTGGCCGGAATGCCGCAAGAAGCTGCTGCTGGCCGCCGAGTGGATGGACGAGGCGGCGGTATCCACCATTCACAGTTTCTGCAACCGCATGCTCAGCGAGCACGCCTTCGACAGCGGCAGCCTGTTCAAACTCACACTGGAAACCGACCAGAGTGAGCTGCTGGACGAGGTCGCCCGTGATTACTGGCGTACCTTTGTCTATCCGCTGCCCCCGGCGCTGATGGACGAGGCCCTGAGCCACTGGAAAACGCCCGGGGATTTGCGCCTAGGTGTTCGCAACCTGATTGACGATCCTCAGAGCCTGGGCACAGCGCCGGACATCGTTTACCAGGCCATCGACCAGGTGGTCAGGCAGCGTCTGGAACAGTCGCAAGCTCTGAAGGCTCACCCCTGGAGCCAGTGGCGCGGAGACGTCATCGAGCTGCTGAACGATCTGAACAAGAGCAAGCGGCTTCACGGCGGTAGCAAGAACGCCATGGTCAAGGTCTGGGACTTTCTGGTCGCCTGGGCGGAATCGGACGACCTGTTGCCCGAGAAAATCGACACGGCCGCGGGCTTTAGAAATCAGACGCCCGAGGGTCTCGACAACATTCTCAAGGGCGATGAATCCGCCCCCCATCACCCTGCTTTCGACGCCATCGAAGCGCTGCTGGATTTCAGCCAGCATCAGCCCAGCGCCAAATCCGATATCCTGCGCCACGCCAGCCACTGGATTGCCGAGCGGCTGGAATCGGAAAAGCAGAAGCGCTCGGAAATGGGCTTTGACGATCTGCTCACCCGGCTGGACGATGCGCTGCACGGTCCCCGTGGCGACCAACTGGCGGCCACCATCCGTCGCCAGTTTCCGGTAGCCCTGATCGACGAATTCCAGGACACCGACCCGGTGCAGTACCGCATTTTCGACCGTATCTATGATGTCGAAAGCGCCGACGCCGGCACCTGCCTGTTGATGATCGGAGATCCCAAGCAGGCCATTTACGGCTTCCGGGGTGCCGACATCTACACCTACCTGCAGGCCAGACAGGGCGTGAAAGAGCGAACCTACACACTCGGCAAGAACTTCCGGTCTGCCAAAACCATGGTGGCGGCGGTCAACCGGGTATTTGAACACAGCGACCAGCACAGCCGGGACGGCGCCTTCCTGTTCGGCAAGGGCGACACCTCACCGCTGCCGTTCCAGGGAGTGGACGCCAACGGCACCAAACGAAACTGGTCGATCAACGGAGAACTGCAGCCCAGCCTGGTGTTCTGGACCCACGAATCCGGGGAAGAGGACAGGGACGGCAATCCAAAAGGCATTGCCAAGGGCACCGCCACGGCCGACGTGGCGGAAACCTGCGCCAGCGAGATCGCCCGTTTGCTGACCCTGGGCCAGGCCGGACAGGCAGGTTTTGCCTTGCCGGCTAATCCGGAGGATCTGGAGCCGGTTGCCCCGAAAGACATCGCGATACTGGTCAACAACCGCAACGAGGCCAGCGCGGTGCGGGACGCCCTGGGTCGGCGACGCATCAAGAGCGTCTACCTGTCAGACCGGGATTCGGTGCTGACGTCCCGGGAATCCAAAGAAATTCTGTGCTGGCTGCGGGCATTTGCCGAGCCCCGGCAACTGGCCTACATCCGCGCGGCCCTGGCCACGCCCACCCTGGGCCGGTCCTGGCATGCCCTGAATCAGCTGCTCACCGACGAGCTCGTGCTGGAGCGGGAAATCGAGCGCTTTATCGGTTACCAGCAGCAATGGCAGAAGCAGGGTGTGCTGCCCATGCTGCGAACCTTCCTGATGGATTTCGAGGTGCCGGGCCGATTGCTGCAACGGCCCGATGGCGAACGGCGGCTGACAGACATTCTGCACATTGCCGAATTGCTGCAGCAGGACAGCCTGCAACTGGACGGCGAACATGCCCTGGTGCACCACTACACCCAGATCCTGCGGGCGGCCGATGAGGAAGACGAACACCGTACCCTGCGGCTGGAAAGCGATGCCGGTCTGGTGAAGGTCATCACCGTGCACAAATCCAAGGGTCTGGAGTACCCGCTGGTGTTCCTGCCCTTCGGCACCGCCTTTCGCGCCCAGAGTGAAAAGCAGGCCTTCGTGCGCTATCACGATGACCAGGGCAAGCTGGTCACCGTATTCGACCCGGCGCCGGAAGACGTCGCCAGGGCCGACCAGGAGCGCCTGGGTGAGGATATCCGCAAACTCTACGTGGCCCTGACCCGGGCACGGTTCGCCACCTGGGTGGGCACGGCGGCCCTGGACAACTGGCAGCAAAGCGGTCTGGGCTACCTGATTGCCGGCGATGGGCAGAGCCGTATCAGCGACCGCCTGAGTCAGCTGGCCCAGGGCAGAGCAGAGATCCGGATTACCCCGTTACCGGATCCGGACGAGACGCAATACCACGAGCAGGCCCCGGAGGCCCTCGGCCCGGCGCTGGTCTCCTCCCGGGAGGCAAAAGAGGACTGGTGGATTGCCAGTTACTCGTCCATCGAATACACCGGCATGACCGGCACCGGAATCGCCTTCACCGGTGAGGTGGAAGACGCCCAGACCCAGAACCTGCTGGAAGAAAGCAGCCAGGAGGCAGGGGAAGAGGCGGAACCGATAGCTACGCACCGCAACCAGCACAACTTTCCCAAGGGCGCCGGCCCCGGCACTTTCCTGCACGAATTGCTGGAGTGGTGCACGCAGCAGGGGTTCCAGCGGGTTGTGGATAACCCGCCCCTGCTTCATGAGCAACTGGCCCGACGCTGCGGAACCCGTGGCTGGAGTGACTGGGTGGAACCGCTGGAGCGTTGGCTGCTGGCATTGATCAGCAGACCATTGAGCCTCGACCGGGCCGGCACAGAACGCATCAGCCTGGCGAACCTGACCACCCTGCGCCCGGAACTGGAGTTCTGGTTTGAAAGCCGCAACGTCAGCGTCCGGAAACTGGACCAGCTGGTGACCGCGCACACCCTGAACGGCGCAGACCGGCCCCGGGTCGAGGAGACCCGATTCAACGGCATGCTCAAAGGCTTTATCGATCTGGTGTTCGAACACAACGGGCAGTATTACGTGCTGGACTACAAATCCAATACCCTGGGCGAGGATGACAGCACCTATACCGACCAGGCCATGGGCAACGCCATTCTGGATAAACGCTACGACCTACAATACGTGCTCTATCTGCTGGCCCTGCACCGGCTGCTGAAAGCCCGTTTGCCGGATTACGACTACGACCGGCACATTGGCGGCGCGGTTTACCTGTTCCTGCGAGGCGTTGATTCCGCCAGCGGCGGTGCCTTCACCGACAAACCACCCAGAGCCCTGATTGAACAACTGGATGCCCTGTTCGATGGCGAGTCCGTAACCGGGGAGGTGGCTGCATGAGCCGTTCCCGTTCTCACACCGGAAAATCCGACCACCAGATTGATCTGTTCGCCGAGGACACCGCTCCGGAAACCTCGACCATGACGGCAGCCGGTGGTACCAGCATCGATATCAACGATCTGCTCACCAGCCCGGATAAAACCGAGGCTCTGCTGGTTCACTGGCAGCAGGCGGAGTGGATCCGCCCGCTGGATGTGGGTTTCGCCCGGCTGATCCGCGAGCTGTCGGAAGAACAGGGCGAGCGCCCGGCCCCGCTGGTTCTGCTGCTGGCGGCACTGGTCTCGCATCAGGTGGGGCGCGGCCATGTTTGCGTGGATCTGGGCCATCTCCTTGCCGATGCCGGCCATACCCTGTCACTGCCACCGGAGGAGTCGGTTTACGAGCCACTCACCGATTCCGGCACCGGCGAACCGGACCAGCCAAAACCGGCCGAGGTGCTTGCTTTTGTGACGCTGCCGGAATGTCTGAGCATATTGGGAAGGGCCTGCGCAGTGAGTGATGGCTCACACACAACACCGATGGTGCTGAATGGGCACCGGCTTTACCTGCGCAGATTCTGGCGCTACGAGCAACGCATTGCCGAGGGCATCATGCAACGCCTGGCTCTGCCATCCGCCCTGGCAGATCCGGAATCCGGGCCGGCCCAAACCCTGTCCCGCGCACTCGGCCAGTTGTTCCAGTCGTCAGAACCGGTGGATTACCAGAAGCTGGCCTGTGCCCTGGCCGCCCGCAACCGTTTCGCCGTGATCACTGGCGGGCCCGGCACCGGTAAGACCACCACGGTAGTTAATCTGCTGGCAGCCCTGCAGGCGGTCGCCGGGGAATCGCCAGAACGGGCCGGCCGCAAATACCGCATCCGCCTGGCCGCCCCGACCGGCAAGGCGGCCGCCCGCCTGAACGAATCCATCGGTGGTGCTGTCAGCCGATTGCCCCTTGCCGAGCTGCCCGGCAACGTGGAGCTTGCTGACATTCCCACCAGGGTCACCACCCTGCACCGGTTGCTGGGCAGCCGGCCGGATACCCGCAAATTCCGCCATAACCGCGACAACCCGCTGCTGGTGGATATCCTGGTGATCGACGAGGCCTCCATGGTGGACGTCGACCTGATGGCGTCGGTATTCGATGCCCTGCCCGCCAGCGCCCAGCTGATCCTGCTGGGCGACAAGGACCAGCTGGCCTCGGTGGATGCCGGTGCGGTACTGGGTGAACTGTGCCAGCGGGCCTTGCAGGCCCACTACACCCCGCAAACGGCACAGTGGCTGGCCGCCATGACCGGCAGCCAGATACCGGAGTCTCTGGTGGACGCATCCGGCCTGCCCATGGACCAGGCCGTGGCCATGCTGCGCAAGAGTTACCGGTTCCGGGAAGACAGCGGCATCCGGGCATTCGCGGAAGCCGTGAATACCAATGCGCTGGATAGCGCCATGTTGCGCCGGATCCGGGAAGCGGCCTTCGACGATGTCATCCTGCTCAACGGCCAATCCGGAAAACCGGATGCGGAAGACACCCTGGACCTGGTGTGTCGCCATGCCATCAACGGCTCACCGGAGGCATTCCGCAATGCCGGGCAGGGTCGGCATGTGAACGGCCGGAACCTGCCACCACCCGTTGGTTACCGCCATTATCTGGAACGGTTACAGAATCACGGCCTGAACGAAAACAGCCCTCGCGAAGACTGGGATGCGATGGCGTTACAGCTCCTTGAAGCCTTCAGTGACTTCCAGGTGCTCTGTGCCCTGCGCAAGGGTCCCTGGGGCGTGGAAGGACTGAACGACCGGATCGCACGGCAGTTACTGGCGGAAAAGCTGATCCCACGGGCGGAAGGTTGGTACCCGGGCAGACCGGTGCTGATTACCGGCAACGACTACAACCTGGGCCTGATGAACGGCGACATCGGCATTACCGTCAGTGTGCCCTGGGACCGGACTGAAACCGGTGAGCCCCGATACACCCTGCGAGTGGCGTTCCCCACCAGCGACGCGCCTGGCGGCATCCGCTGGATTTCTCCCAGTCGCCTGCAGCAACTGGAAACCGTATACGCCATGACCGTGCATAAATCCCAGGGTTCCGAGTTCAACCATACCTGCCTGGTGCTGCCAGACCGGCTGAGCCCCGTCCTGACCAGGGAACTGATCTACACCGGCATCACCCGGGCCCGGAACTGGTTCAGCCTGATTACCGGCGATACCCAGGTTCTGAAAGACAGTGTCGGTCAGCAGGTGGTGCGGGCCTCCGGGCTGGCGCTTCGGCTTGGAGAACGTTAACACCCAGGCTTCATGCGGCAGTAAGGGGAGGGGCCCTTCCAAAACCGTGCGGAGCCAGGGATGGCGGAGCCCGAGCGTCACATGGATGTGCCGAAGGAGCGTGTTTTGGAAGGGCCCCTCCCCTTACTGTTCGCCACTCCGGTGCTGCTGCTCCCAGAGATGGGCGTAGTGGCCACCGCGCAGCAGCAATTCGCTATGGCTGCCGCTCTCGACAATACGCCCGCCATCCATCACCAGAATGGTGTTGGCATCGCGGATGGTGGAGAGCCGATGGGCTATTACCAGCGTGGTCCGTTGCTGGCTTACTTCGTTGAGCGCACCAAGGATCGCCTGCTCAGAGAGTGAATCGAGGCTGGACGTGGCCTCATCCAGAATCAGCAGCGGCGGGTTCTTCAGAATCACCCGGGCAATAGCCACCCGCTGCTTTTCGCCACCGGAGAGCTTGAGGCCGCGTTCGCCCACCTTCGTTTCGTAACCCTCCGGCAGACTGCGGATGAACTCTTCCAGGTGGGCCATTCGGGCCGCCCGATAGACCTCTTCCTCGGTGGCTTCCGGCCGGCCGTAGGCCAGGTTCCGGTACAGGGTATCGTTGAACAGCACCGTATCCTGGGGCACCACACCAATCGCCGATCGCAGGCTGTCCTGGGTCACCGTCCGGATATCCTGGCCGTCGATACGGATGGCGCCCTCATCGACGTCGTAAAAACGGAACAGCAGTCGGGCGAGGGTGGACTTGCCGGCACCACTGGCCCCCACCACCGCCACCTTGTGACCGGCCGGGATGGAGAAATTCACATCCCGCAGGATCGGCCGGTCCGGGCGATAGGCAAAGTGGATATGGTCGAACTGCACTTCGCCTTTATCCACAGCGAGCTCGGTGGCATCCGGGGCATCTTCAATGGCCGGTTTATCCCCCAGCAGTTTGAACAGCCGCTCGACATTCACCAGCGCCTGCCGGATTTCCCGATAGACAAAGCCCAGGGCGTTCAGGGGAATGAACAGCTGGAGCAGATAGGCGTTGATCATGGTGAAGTCACCCAGGGTGATCTCACCGCTGGCCACTTCCCGAACAGCCATGGCCATAATTACGATCATCGCCAGACCAATAATCAATGCCTGGCCGGAGTTAAGCGCGGCCAACGACAACCGGTTTTTCAGCCGGGCCTGTTCCCAGTCGTCCAGATCGACGTCGTATAACTGCGCCTCATAGCGTTCATTATTGAAATATTTGACGGTTTCATAGTTCAGCAGGCTGTCTATCGCCCGCGAGTTCGACTGGTTATCCCGGGCGTTGGCTTCGCGCACGAATTTGGTCCGCCACTCGGTAATCTTGATGGAAAAGACCACGTAGACCACCACGGCCACCAGAATCGCCAACACATAACCGACGTTGAACACCACGAACAGGATGCCGGCCACCAGCAGGATTTCCAGGAGGGTGGGCACAATGTTGAACAGGGTAAAGCGCAACAGGAAGCTGATGCCGTTGGTACCCCGCTCGATATCCCGGGCCAGGCCACCGGTCTTGCGGTCCAGGTGGAAGGCCAGTTCCCGCTGGTGCAGGTGCTCGAACACCCGCAGGGACACCCGCCGCATGGCCCGCTCGGCCACCCGCGCGAAAACCGCATCCCGAAGCTCATTGAACAGGGTGGCGCCAAAGCGCAGCGAACCATAGGCCACCACCAGAACCACTGGAATCCAAAGCAGCATGTCCGCCCCGCGGTTCTGGTCCAGGTAATCGACGATGTATTTCAGGGCGATGGGCGTGGCGACGGTGGCCAGCTTGGCCAAGACCAGCAAAGCCAGGGATAAGGCCACCCGGCCGCGGAATTCGGCGAGGTAGGGCCAGAGGCCTGAAATGATTTTCCAGTCCGGTTTATGATCTGCCGGGTAATCGTTGTCGGCGTAGGCTCTCAATTCATGTTCCTTCCGCTTCGGAGTAGTCGAGCGCGCGGGTGGAGCGGCTTGCCAGGACACGCTGTAAATACGTCCCTGTACGCTCGGCGAAAGCCATCCCTGGCTTTCGACGGTCCTGGCAAGCCGCTCCACCCGCACGCTCTTGCGTAGCTGTATGATAGGTCTTGTATGGAGTACAAACCGTATTGTTAGCGGAGTCTACAGCACCCCGTATCCAGGAGGCACATCATTAACACTCGTCACCGCAAAGCCCTGAAACTGGTCATCGACTTTATCAGCCCCTATCGCCGGGCTGTCGCCGGTGCCCTGGTGGCGCTGATTTTTACGGCCGGAATTACGCTCGGGTTAGGGCAGGGTTTACGTATTCTCGTCGATCAGGGATTAGCCACCGAGTCGCCGGAGAACCTGGCCAGGGCCATCGGTCTGTTTTTCATCCTGGTATTGGGGCTCGCATTTGGCTCGTTTGCCCGGTTCTATCTCGTGTCCTGGATCGGCGAGCGGGTGGTGGCGGATATTCGCAAAAAAGTCTTCAACCACCTGATTGATCTTCATCCGGGCTTTTTCGAGCAGAACCGGGCCCTCGAGATCCAGTCTCGGTTTACTGCCGATACCACCGTGCTGCAGTCGGTGATTGGCTCCACCGTATCCATTGCCCTGCGTAACGCCCTGATGCTGGTCGGTGGGTTGCTGCTGCTGTTCATTACCAACGCCAAGCTGGCGAGTATCATTCTACTGGGCTTTCCACTGGTGATTGCCCCCATCCTGTTCTTTGGCCGGAGAGTTCGCGCGCTGTCCCGGCTCAGCCAGGACCGGGTGGCCGATGTTGGCAGTTACGTGGGCGAGAACCTCACGCAGATCAAGACCGTTCAGGCCTTTAACCACCAGCCCCACGACCGTCGGTATTTTTCCGAGGTGTCGGAACGGGCCTTCGACATAGCCCGGCAGCGTATCCGTCAGCGGGCCTGGTTAACCACGCTGGCTATTTCCCTGGTGATGGGCGCCGTCGGGATTGTTATCTGGATAGGGGGCCTGGATGTGATTAACGGCCGGATCAGCCCTGGCGAGCTGGCCGCCTTCGTGTTTTACAGCCTGCTGGTGGGCGTTGCTGCCGGTGCCATCAGCGAGGTGATTGGCGAGTTGCAAAGGGCGGCCGGGTCCGCGGCACGGCTGTTTGAGCTGCTGCAGACCGAGCCGGCGTTTGAGCGTAAAGAGACCACCCGAAGCCTTCCGGAGCCCGTTCAGGGTGAGATCCGGATTGACCACCTGAGCTTTCATTACCCGGGACGTCTGGAGCACCCCGCGCTGACAGATCTCACGCTGACGGTAAACGCTGGCGAGACCCTGGCCCTGGTGGGCCCGTCCGGCGCCGGCAAATCCACCCTGTTTGATCTGCTGCTGCACTTCTACCAGCCAACGGAGGGCAGCATTCTCATCGATGGCATGGACACCGCCGAGCTGTCTCTCGATGACCTGCGCCGGTGTTTTTCCCTGGTGCCCCAGAATCCCGCCCTGTTCCATGGCACTGTGGCCGACAACATCCGTTACGCGAGGCCCGATGCCAGTCAGCAAGACGTCGAGCAGGCGGCGAAGATCGCCCATGCCCATGATTTTATCCAGGCTCTGCCCAAAGGCTACGAAACCCGGCTCGGGGATGCCGGCCTGGGCCTGTCCGGTGGCCAGAAGCAGCGTCTTGCCATAGCCCGCGCGCTGCTTGCCGATGCCCCGATCCTGTTGCTGGATGAAGCCACCAGTGCCCTGGATGCTGAAAGTGAAAACCTGATCCAGCAGGCGATGCCAGCGCTGACATCCGGGCGAACCACCCTGGTGATTGCCCATCGTCTGGCAACAGTCCGGGACGCTGACCGTATTGCGGTACTGGACCAGGGGCGCCTGCTGGCCGTGGGCAGCCACGATGAGCTGATGCGCCATAACGCCCTCTATCAGCGCCTCGCAAAACTGCAATTTCGGGAGAATGCCGCCTGAGGGCGACAATAGTCGGTTTGTTTCCTGTCACCGTACTACTTACACTGGTAGGTGAAACTTTCGAACCTGAACCCAGGGAGAATGGCAAAGTGAGCAATAAAGAATTGCAGGCACTCAAAGAACGCTACGTTGCGGCGGGCGCGGCAAGTCCCAATGAACAGTTTGCCGACCACGCAACGAATGCGGAATTGTGGGATGCAGACGGCAAACGCATGATCGATTTTGCCGGCGGCATCGGTGTATTGAACATTGGCCACCGTCATCCAAAGGTGGTTGAAGCGGTCAAGGCACAGCTGGACAAGCTGATGCATACCTGCCAGACGGTTATGCCCTATGAGGGCTACGTTAAACTGGCAGAGAAACTCAGCGGCGTGGTACCGGTACGTGGCCATGCCAAGGTGATGTTGGCCAACTCCGGTGCAGAAGCCCTGGAAAACGCCATGAAGATTGCCCGTGCGGCGACCGGCAAGACCAACGTGATCTGCTTTGACGGCGGTTATCACGGCCGTACCTTCTACACCATGGCAATGAACGGCAAGGCTGCCCCTTACCAGACCGATTTCGGTCCCATGCCCGGAACCGTATATCGTGCACCTTACCCCGTTCCATACCACGGCGTCAGCGAAGACGAAGCACTGCGTGGCCTGAAGATGGCTATGAAAGCCGATTCCCCGGCGCATAACACCGCAGCGATCGTCATCGAGCCCGTATTGGGTGAGGGCGGTTTCTACGCGGCACCGACCAGCTTCCTGAAAGAAATCCGCAAGATCTGCGATGAGAACGACATCCTGATGATCGCGGACGAAGTTCAGAGTGGCTTTGGTCGTACCGGCAAGATGTTTGCCATCGAGCACAGCGGCGTTGAGCCGGATCTGATGACCATGGCCAAGAGTATGGCGGATGGCATGCCTATTTCCGCGATCGTTGGCACCGACAAGTACATGGATGCTTCCGGCCCGAACTCACTGGGTGGCACCTACACCGGTAGTCCGACGGCCTGTGCCGCAGCACTGGCCGTTTTCGACGTGTTCAAGGAAGAGGACATTCTTGGCAAATCCCAGGCGCTGGGCGAGAAGCTGAAACAGCGCTTCAGCCAGTGGCAGGAACAGTTCGCCCACGTGGATAATGTGCGCAACCTCGGTCCCATGGCTGCCTTTGAGTTGGTAGAAAGCAAGGAAAGCCGGACACCCAAGCCGGAACTGGCGGCCGCGGTGACCAAGAAGGCGAAGGAGAAGGGCCTGATTCTTCTGAGCTGTGGTATGTACGGCAATACATTGCGGTTCCTGATGCCGGTAACCATCGAAGACGATGTGCTGGAAGAAGGTCTGGCAATTGTGGAAGAGAGCCTCAAGGAAGTTGGTGCCTGATCGGTACTGGGTTTCGTGAGGAGTCAGAGAAGCCGGGCACAAACCCGGCTTTTTTTATGTCCGGGACTGCTTTGAAATAACCCTGATCACTGGTGTTCAAACCACTGAGTGTGACCTCTAACTATACCCTTCCTGCCACTACGCCCCTTTTAATCCTTGTGAGGATGTTTTGGCCAATTGTTGATCACTGCATGTTGTCTGTGAGCAGGTGAGAAACGTCGACTGACGCTCTTTTGCCTGTTCGATGCACCAAAACAAAGACAACACAGGAGCATGCAATGATTCAATTACCTCGGTTTATCGCCGGCGCCACTCTAGGCGTGATCATGACCACCCTGCCCATGCAACAGGCCCAGGCAGGAGCGTTTGTCCATCTTTTCGAATGGAAGTGGAGTGATGTTGCCCAGGAGTGTGAGAATTTCCTGGGTCCAAAGGGATTCAGCGCGGTGCAGGTATCGCCGCCTCAGGAGCATATCCAGGGTGGCGCCTGGTGGACCCGGTATCAGCCTGTCAGTTATCAGTTAAACAGTCGCAGTGGCGATGCCAGCGCCTTTGCGGATATGGTCCAGCGCTGCAACGCCGCCGGGGTTGACGTCTACGCCGATGCGGTCATCAATCATATGGCCAATGGGTCCGGGACCGGGACGGCTGGTTCGTACTACGATTCCGGTTCGTTCAGTTTTCCGGTCTACAGCGGTAACGATTTCCATACGCCCTGTGGTATCAATCCCGAGGATTATGGAACCGACGCCTGGCGGGTTCGGAATTGCCAGTTGGTGGGCCTCCCAGACCTGGATACCGATGCGGCCTACGTTCAGAACACCATAGCCGGTTATCTGAATCACCTGACCTCTCTCGGTGTGAAAGGCATCCGGATTGATGCAGCGAAGCATATGGCGCCCGGGGACATCAGCGGGATCCTTTCGAGAGTGAACGAGCCGTTGTATGTGTTCCAGGAAGTGATTGACCTTGGCGGGGAAGCGGTGAGTGCTGGGGAATACACCGGCACTTCCGATGTCACCGAGTTCCGGTACAGCTCTTCTATCGGCAATGTGTTTAAAAATCAGAAACTTGCCTACCTGAACAGTTTTGGAGAGAGCTGGGGCTTTCTGGCCGGAGGTAACGCCGTCGTGTTTACCGACAATCATGACAACCAGCGCGGCCATGGTGCCGGTGGCAGTAATGTGGTGACTTACAAAGACGGCAGTCTGTATAACCTCGCCAATGTATTCATGCTGGCGTGGCCTTACGGCTACCCGAAAGTGATGTCCAGCTATGGCTTTTCCAATGGTGATCAGGGCCCGCCTGCCCAGTTGGTTTATCAGAATGGCAGCGCTGAATGTGGCGGCGCCTGGATATGTGAGCACCGCTGGGGTTCCATTGCCAATATGGTGGAGTTCCGGAATATAACCGATGGCACCGGCGTCTCCGGATGGTGGGACAACGGCGGCAATCAGATTGCCTTTAGCCGTGGCGATAAGGGCTTTGTCGCCATTAACCGGGAAGGTGGCAACCTGTTCCGAACGTTCAGCACTTTCCTCCCGGATGGCGACTATCGGGATGTCGCAGGTGATGGCAGTTGTGTCACCGTTCAGGGTGGGCAGGTTACGCTGGATATTCCTGCAATGCAGGCTGCAGCCCTGCATGTTGGCGCGGATTGCAACGGGGATAGTGGAGACAACAACTCAGGCAACGACAACGCCGGGGATACTGACAAGGTATCGGTTACCTTTCAGTGCGCCAACGGGATAACCAGTTGGGGACAGAGCGTCTATATCACAGGAAATAACAGTGACTTAGGCAATTGGTCGCCGGCCGGTGCCCTGAAACTCGATGCCTCGAACTATCCCACCTGGGCCGGCACCTTCGAGATGCCCGCCGACAGCAGCGTCGAATGGAAGTGTATCAAGCGCAGTGAATCCGATCCTTCGTCTCAGCTGGTCTGGCAGTCCGGTGCAAATAACAGTCTGCAGACCGGCAGTTCGGGCTCCCCCATGTCTTCCTCGGGAGCCTTCTGACACCGGTTACGTCCGGGCTCGGATTCGTCGTATACTGCCAGGAGTTCTCCGGCAGTGCCCCTCGGCCTGCTACAGTTTCACCAACCAGGCTAGATCATGACGTCTCCGAGCTCCGCCAACGTACCGGACCACAAGCCAAGGCCCTGGGTCGATTTGCTGGTCAGCATTATTATCCCCTCCGTTATCCTGATGAAATTCAGTGGCGAGGAACATCTGGGCAACGTCAACGCGCTGCTTATCGGCCTGGGATTTCCATTGGGCTGGGGTCTGTTCGAGCTGGTCAAGTACCGCAAGAAGAACTTCATCGCGGTACTCGGTCTGATCAGCGTTGGCCTGACTGGCGGCATTGGCTTGCTTGAGCTGGATGCGGGATGGTTGGCCATCAAGGAAGCTGCGATTCCGGCGATTATTGGTCTGGGGGTACTGGCTTCTACAAGGACGAAATATCCGCTGGTACGAACCCTCCTGTATAACCCGTCGGTTCTGGATGTGGATAAAATCCACAAGACGCTGGAGGAGCATAACCGGGTTGAAGAGTTCGAGGCACGCCTGCTCAAGGCCAGTTACTTCTTTGCCGGCACTTTCCTGTTCTCATCGATCATGAACTACGTCATTGCCAAGTGGATCGTTGTCAGCCCGTCTGGTACGGAGGCTTTTAATGAAGAGCTTGGTCGGATGACCCTGGTGAGCTATCCAATGATCGCCATTCCTTCCATGATCATGATGATGCTCATCTTTTATTATCTCTGGCGTACCATCCGCCGGCTGACCGGGTACACTCTCGAAGAGGTGATGGCGCCTCATCTGGCCGAAAAAGAGAAGGAAAGTAACAAGTCCTCGGAATCAACCGCTGGAAAATAGCAGTCCTGGAGGGTTTCCGATAAGGCCGGACATGAAAAAGCGGCGGAGGTTTGAAAGCCTCCGCCGCTTTTTTATTGCACCTGAAACTTGTTGATCAGATATCCAGGTTGGTCACTTCCAGCGCATTGGTCTGGATGAAGTCGCGACGGGGCTCTACATCGTCGCCCATCAGAGTCGTAAAGATCTGATCGGCCGCAATGGCATCTTCGATCGTTACTTTCATCATACGACGGGTCTCCGGATCCATGGTGGTTTCCCACAGCTGCTCCGGGTTCATCTCACCCAGTCCCTTATAGCGCTGAATGTTCAGGCCGCGCTGGGCCTCTTTCATCAGCCAGTCCAAAGCGCCCTCGAAAGACAGAACCGCCTGTTTGCGCTCACCCCGCTGGATATAGGCACCTTCCTCAATGAGACCATCCAGAGTCTCACCCATACGGGCGATCGCCGCGTAGGAGGACGATTCGAAGAACTCATGACTGAAGACGTGATCGTAGGGGATCCCGTGAACATAGATGGTCACTTTCGGGAGGAACAGGCCCCGTTCAGTATCCTTGGTCACCGAGAAGGTGTATTTGGTTCCAGTACGGGTGTCCAGATCCAGGCCGTCACCCAGGCGTGCAACCCAGCGTGCAACGGACTCTTCTTCCTTTAGATGCTCGGGCTTGAGCGTGACGTTCTGGAGCATCTGCTCCAGAACCTTGGCCGGGTAGGCCCGTGACAGGCGGCCAATCATGTTCATAACGGCCTGGTAGTCCTTGACCATGGTTTCAAGCGCGGAATCCTTGATCGCCGGAGCCTCCGGATTCACATAGAGCTGGGCGCCTTCCAGCGCCGTCTGGGTGAGGTAGGCTTCCTTGGCTTTCTCGTCCTTCAGATACTGCTCCTGCTTGCCCCGCTTGACCTTGTACAACGGTGGCATGGCGATAAAGACGTGGCCACGCTCGATGATTTCGCGCATCTGACGGAACAGGAACGTCAGCAGCAGGGTCCGGATGTGGGAACCGTCCACGTCCGCATCGGTCATGATAATGATCGAGTGGTAACGCAATTTGTCGGGATTGAACTCTTCCCGGCCTATACCACAACCCAGCGCTGTAATCAGGGTGCCTACTTCCGCAGAGGAGAGCATCTTGTCGAAGCGGGCTTTTTCCACGTTCAGGATCTTACCCTTCAACGGCAGGATAGCCTGGGTCTTCCGGTCACGGCCCTGTTTGGCGCTGCCACCCGCCGAGTCACCCTCCACAATGTACAGTTCAGAGAGGGCGGGGTCTTTCTCCTGGCAATCCGCCAGTTTTCCGGGCAGGCCGGCAATGTCCAGGGCGCCTTTGCGGCGGGTCATGTCCCGCGCCTTGCGGGCAGCTTCACGGGCCCGGGCAGCCTCGATCATCTTGTTGACGATGAGTTTGGCTTCGTTGGGCTGCTCCTGCAGGTATTCCGCGAAACTCTGGTACAGCTCCTGCTCCACCGCGGTTTTCACCTCGGAGGACACCAGTTTGTCCTTGGTCTGGGAGGAGAACTTCGGATCCGGCACCTTCACGCTGATGATGGCGGTCAGGCCTTCACGGGCATCGTCACCGGAAGTCGCGACTTTCGCTTTCTTGCCCAGACCTTCCTGCTCAATGTAATTGTTAAGCGAACGGGTCAGGGCGGCGCGGAAGCCGGCCAGGTGAGTACCGCCATCCCGCTGGGGAATGTTGTTGGTGAAGCAGTACAGATTTTCCTGGAACGCATCGTTCCACTGCATGGACACTTCCACGGCTATACCGTCTTCCCGCTCGCGATTGAAGTGGAATACCCGGTTAATCGGTGTCTTGTTGGCGTTCAGATGCTCAACAAAGGCCCGCAGACCGCCTTCGTATTCAAAAACCTCCTCCTTACCTGAGCGCTCATCGGTCAGACGGATGCGCACGCCACTGTTCAGGAACGCCAGTTCACGAAGGCGCTTCGCAAGAATGTCATAGTGGAATTCAATGTGGGTGAAGGTTTCCGGCGACGGGATGAAATGTACCTTGGTGCCCGAGGCATCGGTTTCACCAACAGCCGCCAGAGGCGCATTGGGAACACCATGGGTGTAGGTTTGCTCGTAGACCTTGTTATCACGACGAATCGTCAGGGTGAGGGTAGAGGACAGTGCGTTCACTACGGAAACGCCCACACCGTGAAGGCCACCGGACACCTTGTAGGAGTTATCGTCGAATTTACCACCGGCGTGCAGTACGGTCATGATAACTTCCGCTGCCGAAACCCCTTCCTCTTCATGCAGATCTACAGGAATACCACGGCCGTTATCTTTAACAGTCACCGATTCGTCCGGGTGGATAATCACCCCAATCTCTGAGCAGTAGCCCGCAAGCGCTTCGTCGATGGAGTTATCCACCAATTCAAAGACCATGTGGTGCAAGCCTGTGCCATCATCGGTATCCCCGATGTACATACCCGGCCGCTTTCGCACCGCATCCAGTCCTTTCAAGACTTTGATACTGGAGGAATTATAGTTAGATTCACTCATTCGGAAACTCCTGAAGCGTGATAGGCCGGGGCTTTCTAGCTCTTCGCACCGGTCTTATTCTTCCGTCAATTTGCCATGTTCCACGTGGAACAATCTGTAATCCGGTGCGTTACCCCCGGGCCAGAGCTGTCCCACCAGGGGGCGCTCTATCGATGTGATAAACACCTGACAACGTAATGCCTGTAACCTGTTGGCCAACATGGCCCGATGCCCTTCATCCAGCTCGGCGTTAATGTCGTCAAGCAAAAAGGTCACCTGTTTGCCCAGCTCACTCAACACCATGCCTTGGGCAATCTTCATCAAAATAACCAGGGTTTTCTGCTGGCCCCGGGAGAAGGTTTCGGCAACAGGCCTGCCCTGAAACTTCAGCCGGATGTCCGCGCGGTTCGGACCATAAAGCGTGTGTCCAACCTTTCGTTCCTGCTCCCGATGATCTGCAAGCAATTCCACCAGTGGGCGGCTTACATCCCAGCCCGGGTAGTACTCAAGCTTCAGACCTTCGGTCCAGGGTACTTCCACTTCCCAAACCAGCTTTTCAAAAGCCGCCTTGAATCGGCCAAAGGTGCCGGCTCGAGCCTCGGTAATGCGTTCACTCAGGGTAGTGTACTGGTGGTCCCAGACCCGCATTAAAGCTTCGTCTAGTCTACCATTTCTCAGCGTTTGATTCCGCTGTGATGTGACTCGCTGGCATTGTTGCCATAACGATCCGAAAGAAGGTTCCACGTGGAACACTAACCAATCGAGAAACTGCCGCCGCTTTCCAGGTCCTCCAGCGATCACATCAAAAACACCGGGGTCGATTACCGATACCGGAAGATGTTTCGCGAGGCCAGAAAGGCTGCGCACTGCTTCACCATCCACCCGCAAAACCGTTTCCTTCTGACCGACATCACGGGATATTCCCAACCGATGCACGAGCTCAGAGTCATTCCCGCCGTCCTTTTCCTCCAGACCGTGATCCAGACCGCCGAACACCGTGAGTCGTTGTTGGCCATGACTCACCACCGCCTGATGACGGTTCACCCGAAAAGAACGCCCCAACCCCAGATAACCAATGGCTTCCAGGACGCTGGTTTTGCCGCTGCCGTTTTCTCCGTACAACAGATTAAAAGAAGGCGAGAAGCTGACAGGCGCAGAAGACAGATTGCGGAAATTTTCAGTCTGGAATTTTACAAGCGCCATAGAAAAGCAAACTCGAAGGGGAGGGGAAGGAAACCAACAAAACCCGCAAAACGAAAAGGGCAGCGTTACCTCCCTTCAGTAACGCTGCCCTAGTGTACAAAAGCCAACCGCTCAAGGCGACAGCCTCAATGGAGCATATTCAACCGCTCATCCATAAACACATCCATTTCCGGAGCGAGGATGTGAACGTACCGATCGAAATACAGGAATTGTTTCAGCAGCAGAGCAAATTCCCTTGGGAAATGCAGACCGTGGCTTTCGCCAATCTTAACCATATCCATCAGTATGTGATTAACATCGTCCTCCGCCTGGTCTGCCTCATAAGGCACTTCATCCGGAACCATCTTGTCCATCTGCTGATACAGCCTTCGCAGATCAGCGGCGAGATCTTCAACCCGGACCGTCTGACGGGTAATCCCGATACGGATCATGGCATCGGCCATACCTTCAAAGTTGCCAACCATCACAGCCGAAATAAAATCACTGACCGCCTGCCAGGTATCCGGTTTGATCCGACCAACAATGCCAAAATCGATAAAACCAACCCGACCATCCTTCAGCACCATCAGGTTACCCGCATGCACATCGGCGTGGAAAAATTCGCACTGGGTCAGGCTGGCGAACCAGGTATTCATGGCAGTGATCAGGGTGCGCTCCGGATCGCGGGCGTAACCGCGAATGCTTTCCAGATCCGTCAGTGACACACCGTGGAAGCGCTCCATGGTCAGAATTCGACGGGTACTGCAGTGCTCAAACACCCTCGGCACCGCCGCGTCTTCATTATGGGTGTCGTGCAGGAAATCCCGGAAAACCTTCAGGTTGTTGGCTTCCTTGATAAAGTCGCACTCTTCCATCATGGTCCGCTGGATCTCCTCCACAATACCGGACATGGACGTCCAGGACAGTTTCGGCGCCAGGGTTTCAAGGATTCGGGCGGACAGATACAGGAAGTTCAGGTCGGTCAGCAGAATATTCTCAACCCCCGGCTTCTGAACCTTGATAACCACTTCTTCACCGGATACCAACCGGGCGGCATGAACCTGCGCAATCGACGCCGAGGCCAGCGCCACCGGATCAATTTCTGAATAGACTTCATCCAGAGGCCGGCCCAGCTCGTCCCGGATAATCTTCTTGATCACACCAAAGGGCAGGTTAGGGGTCTTGTCCAGGCAGTACTGAAACTCCTCCACATACTCCTTCGGAAAGAATGTGGGGGAACTGGCAATAAACTGACCCAGCTTGATGTAGGTCGCACCGAGTGACTCAAACGTCTGCCTCAGCAGCCTGGGCGTAGGAGGGCGATCCCCACGCAGCCAATTGATCCCGGTGCGCCCGAGTACCGACACAGTCTGGCCAATCCTGAAGGCGCCTTTGATTCCATTCGTTACGGTACTCATCAATCTCATCTCCTCCTACAGCCTCATGGGCATGACAACATAGAGGCAGCGGTTATCATTCTGTGCCTCTATCAACGCACTGCTGTTCGGGTTGGACAGGGTAATTTTTACCTGGTCCTCATCCAGCGCGTTCATTACATCCACCAGATAGCCTACATTAAAACCGATCTGCAGGGATTCGCCCTGATAGTCCACCGGCAGCGCATCTTCGGCCTGTTCCTGGTCCGGGTTATTGGCGAAGACCTGAAGCTCATTCGAAGCAAGGTTAAGTCGCACACCCCGGATATTCTCGTGAGACAGAATACCCGCACGTTGAAGGGTATTCTTCAGAGTCGCGCGGTCGGCCAGAACGATCTTGTCGCCCCCACGCGGAATAACACGGTTGTAGTCGGGGAATTTGCCTTCGATGAGTTTCGAGGTGAAGGTGTAAGAACCTACCGTCGCACGGAGATGGTTGTCACCGATTACCAGCGTGACGGGCGTTTCCACGTCATCAAGCAGTCGGGAAAGTTCAAGAACCCCTTTACGGGGAACGATCACCTGACGCAACTCCGGACAATTGGTCGCCAGTTCCAGATGTGCCATTGCCAGGCGGTGGCCATCAGTCGCTACCGTCCGTACATGATCCTTGTCCACTTCCAGCAAAAGGCCGTTCAGGTAATAGCGAACGTCCTGCTGGGCCATGGCGAACGCCGTTGCGTCCAACATCCGGCCCAGTTCTTTTTGGGGCAGCTCCAGGCGGAAGCTTTCGTCTTCGTCTTCCACATTAGGGAAGTGTTCCGCCGGCAATGTGGACAATGTGAAGTGACTGGCCCCGCAGCGCAGATGCAAACGATCCCCCTCAAGGGACAGCTCCATCGGCGCTTCGTCACCAAGGGCCCGGGAGATATCGGACAGTTTGCGGGCCGGAACGGTAATCCGGCCAGGCTGATCCACATGTACCGGTGTTACCCGCGCCACCAGTTCCACTTCCATATTGGTACCGGTCAGGGTCAGGGTATTGTCCTCCGCCACAAGCAACACGTTGGAGAGCACGGGCATGGTCTGTTTCTTTTCCACCACGCCGGCAATGCTTTGCAGCGGGGTAAGCAGGGATTCACGGCTGATCGTCAGTTTCATGGCACTCAGCTTTCTTTATGTTGGAAGGGTGAATGTTATTCGCCAACGCCCGGCATCAGGTGGTCAGCAGTCTCATAAAATTCTGATAATCCTCGCGGATGCCCGGATCAGTCTCCTGCAACTCCACGATTTTCTTGCACGCATGCAATACGGTTGTGTGGTCACGACCGCCAAAGGCATCGCCAATCTCCGGCAAGCTGTGATTGGTCAGCTCCTTCGACAGCGCCATGGCAACCTGCCGGGGTCGCGTGACCGTTCGGGTTCGACGTTTGGAGAGTAAGTCGGCGACCTTGATCTTGTAATACTCTGCCACTGTGCGCTGAATATTATCGATGCTCACCTGTTTCTCATGCAGCGCCAACAGGTCTTTCAAGCTCTCCCGGATAAACGGGGGAGTAATCTCAGAACCGGTGAAGTGAGCATTCGCTATCACCAGACGCAGCGCCCCTTCCAATTCCCGAACATTGGAACGAATCTTTTGGGCAATAAAAAAAGCCGCTTCGCTACTGAGCTTCACGTTGGCCTGATCGGCCTTCTTCATAAGAATCGCCACCCGGGTTTCAAGTTCCGGTGGCTCAACCATCACAGTCAGACCCCAGCCAAACCGGGATTTGAGTCGTTCTTCCATATCGACAATTTCTTTCGGGAATCGATCACAGGTCACGATGACCTGCTGACCGCCTTCCAGCAGCGCATTAAACGTATGGAAGAACTCTTCCTGGGAACGCTCCTTGCGGGCAAAGAACTGGATGTCGTCAATCAACAGCGCATCCACGGATCGGTAATAGCGCTTGAACTCGTTGATGGCGTTCAGCTGCAATGCCTTGACCATATCTGCTACAAACCGTTCCGAGCGAAGATAGGCCACCTTCGCCTTGGGGTTGCGACGGACAATTTCGTTGCCGATGGCGTGCATCAGGTGGGTCTTACCCAGACCAACACCGCCGTACAGGAACAGCGGATTGTAGGCACCACCCGGATTCTCGGCCACCTGCATCGACGCGGCCCGTGCCAGCTGGTTGGATTTACCTTCAACAAAGGTTTCGAAGGTGAACCCTTCATTCAGAAAACTCTGGTGCTTGATGTCCCCTTCAACCTGAACCGGCCGCCGCTCGCTGCCACTTTTCGGGCGAACAGAGGGCGAACCGGCCACCGTGGCAGCCACACCCTTTTCTTCTTCGGTGACCCGGCTACCGGTTTCCTCATGAACCTGGCCATTCACTCGCACAGGTGCTTCCGAGCGTTTGACCGGTTCATCTTCACGGGGTGCCGACCCCACTTTCATATTGACCCGGGGAGCCTGCCCGCCGTTCAGATCCTTGAGCACCTCTTCGATACGCCGCAGGTACTTTTCATTCACCCAATCCATCACGAAACGGTTGGGTGCGAACAGCATCAGCTGCCCCTCCCGATGATCGGATTGCAGGGGCCTGAGCCAGGTATTGAACTGTTGTGCGGGAAACTCGTCCCGGAGTACTTCAAGACATTGATGCCACATACTGTTTGGCACGACAGCCTGCTCCCGATAACCCTGAAATGTCTCTGAACGGACAAGGGACTTCCTGTCCAGTGAGATGACCCCGGATTCTAACCCGACCGGCCTTCCAGTGAAAGAGCCGCAGCCGGTTCATGAACAGCCTGTGGAAATTTATTTCTATGTATTTCAGTTTTTTACGAACTTACCTACAGCCTTGTGTACAGAAAATAACTTCCAGGAAAATTACCCACAGCCCTGTGTGTACAGCCCGGGTTTAACCCTGTTAGAAACCCCGGGACGCAACCGGGGATAACTTGGATCCATCGTGCAGATCCGACTTACCCACATTTCGCCCTGCCACCGTCCACAGCGCTCAGGGCGCCTTATCAATAACCTTATAAACCGCGCAAGGGTATGTTTTTCTATATTTTTTATCGCTTATCCACAGAAACCTTCGATACTAATAACAGTAATAATTAACCCTTAAAAGAATTCTAAAAAGACTTACTGAATTTATTAGCTGGCCAGACCTTTCTGGAATTTTCAGCATGCGCATAACCCCCTAGCAATAACCATTGAATTCCCACCGGTATTTGCATAGAATGCCGCTCCTGTTTTGGCTGTTCATTTTCCAGCCAGTTACTGAATTTCCAACTTACGAATTGTGAGATCATCACCATGAAAAGAACGTTTCAACCAAGCGTCCTGAAGCGTAAGCGCGTTCACGGTTTCCGTGCCCGTATGGCCACTGCCAACGGTCGCAAGGTTATTTCCCGTCGTCGTGCCAAGGGCCGCGCACGTCTGTCCGCGTAAGCTCTGATTGCCTCATGAAGGCTTTGAGTTTCCCGAAATCACATCGTCTTCTGCGACCTGCTGATTACGGCAAAGTCTTCAACGACGTGCAGCTGAAAGTTCCGCACCGGAATTTTCTGATCCTGGCCACACCGAATAACCTCGGTCACGCCAGGATCGGTTTGATCTTCTCGAAGAAGAACCTGAAGCTGGCCGTCCAGAGAAACCGGGTAAAACGCCAGGTCAGAGAAAGCTTCCGGCACCAGACGGATCTGCCCGGTCTCGACCTTGTAGTTCTGGGACGCCAAGGGCTGGTTTCCCTGGACAACCAGTCGGTACGGGCATCCATGGACGACCTCTGGCGACGCCTCAGGAAAAAGTACGCTCAATCTCAGCCATCCCGGGCAGCAACGTCGGAAACTGCCGGTCGAGGAACGGGTTAATGCGCAAGCTTCTGCTTCTGCCCATCCGCTTCTACCAGTACGCAATCAGTCCCCTGATGGCCAGCCACTGCCGCCACTATCCCACCTGCTCACAATACGCCGTTGAAGCCATAAGCTACCATGGCGCACTTAAAGGATTATTTCTCGCAATCCGGCGTCTGTTAAGGTGTCATCCCTGGGCGGAAGGCGGTTATGATCCTGTACCGGGAACAACAGACCCCCGAATTCAGGAAACCGTAACAACCTGCGTACACGCTGATCATTCCCATACAACAACCCAGACCAGACAGTAACTCTATGGATATTCAACGCATCGTATTATTTGCCGGCCTGGCTATTGTCAGTTATCTGATGGTGCTTGCCTGGAATGAGGATTACCATCAGCAGCCGGAGACGGCTCAAGTCGCTGAATCTCAGCCTTCGCAGTCCACCGGCAGCATGGGCAGTTCAGACGATATGGTGCTTCCGGAAGATAATGCTGCTCAGGTGGATGGTGATGGCGAGTTCACGACCCCGGAAACAGGCCAGGCTGTCGTCAGCTCAACCGAAAACAACACCACGGTGAGCGATCAGTTCATCACTGTCCGCACCGACGTCTACGACCTGCAGATCGATCGGGTCAGCGGCAATCTGGTAAAAGCCCAACTACTTGACTACGACAAATCACTCAACAGCAAAGAACCGCTGACGCTTCTGAACAACACCCAGAACCGTCTTTACGTTCTCGAAAGTGGTCTGATTGGTCGTGATGGTCCTGATAGCCGCAAGAACGGTTCCGCTCCGGTCTACAGTGCAGATGCCTCCAGCTATGAGATGGCTGAGGGTGACAACCAGCTTCAGGTAGATCTGACTTACACCACTGATAACGGTGTCCAGATCACCAAGCGTTACCAGTTCGAACGCAACAGTTATGAGATCGGGGTTAAATACCTGGTCGAAAACCAGTCCAGCGACGACTGGCAGGCCAATTTCACCGGCAAGATCGTCCGTGACCAGGCCCCGGACCCAACCTCCCAGACCAGCATGGGTATCCAGGCATTCCTGGGTCTGGTGATCAGCTCCCCGGAGGATCCCTACGAGAAATTTGATTTTGGCGATCTGCAGGAAACCCAGATCAACCAGTCTGTCACCAACGGCTGGCTGGCTTTCCTCCAGCATTACTTCCTGTCTGCCTGGGTGCCAGAACGTGATATTCCTGCCCAGTACCAGACCACCCGGCGTGGCACGAACTTTGTGATGGGCTTTGTCTATCCGGCAACCAACGTTGCTCCGGGCGAGACCGCCGAGATTGGTGCCCGGGCCTATGTCGGACCGAAGATCATTGAGCGCCTGGAAGAAATGGCTCCGAACATGGACCGTACCGTTGATTTCGGTTGGCTGTTCTTCATTTCCCTGCCACTGTTCATCATTCTGGACTGGTTCCACAGCATCGTTGGTAACTGGGGTGTTTCCATTATCCTGTTGACCGTACTGGTGAAGGCCGTTTTCTTCCATCTGTCTGCCACCAGTTACAAATCCATGGCCAAGATGCGGGCGGTCGCCCCTCAGCTGACCCGGCTGAAAGAACTGTACGGTGACGACCGACAGCGCATGTCCCAGGAAATGATGGCGCTGTACAAGCGGGAGAAAATCAATCCGCTCGGTGGCTGTCTGCCGATTCTGGTGCAGATGCCGGTGTTCATCTCTCTGTACTGGGTACTGTTTGAAAGTGTGCAGCTACGCCATGCGCCGTTCATGCTGTGGATTCAGGATCTGTCAGTCATGGACCCGTATTTCATCCTGCCGATCCTGATGGGCGCCAGCATGTTCCTTCAGATGAGCCTGAACCCGACGCCGCCGGATCCGATGCAAGCGAAGATCATGAAGATGATGCCGTTGATCTTCACCGTGTTCTTCCTGTGGTTCCCGGCAGGTCTGGTTCTGTACTGGCTGGTGAACAACATTCTGTCCATCGCCCAGCAGTGGTACATTACCCGCAAGATCGAAGCAGAAATGGCCGGCAAGAAGCACTGACTGGTGCCCTAACCGACCCGGCAAAGGCTCCTGTGTGGAGCCTTTGTTGTTTTCAGCCTGTGGAAAAAGCATGAGCCAGAGTTCTGAAACCATCGCAGCCATAGCCACCGCACCCGGACAGGCCGGGGTCGGCATCGTTCGCGTGTCCGGTCCCAGGGCCCGGGCCATTGCCCAACAGATGCTGGGGTTCGAGCCCAAACCCCGTTATGCCCATTACGGCCCGTTCCACGATAGTCGGGGCGAGTTGATTGATGAGGGCATTGGGCTGTTTTTCCCCAACCCCCACTCCTTCACCGGTGAGGATGTATTCGAGCTTCAGGGCCACGGCGGTACCGTGATTCTCGATATTCTGCTTCGGGAGGTGTGCAGCCAGGGGGCAAGACTGGCCCGCCCTGGTGAGTTTTCCGAGCGGGCGTTTTTGAACGACAAACTGGATCTGGCCCAGGCTGAGGCCATTGCCGATCTGATCGAGAGCAGCTCGGAACAGGCAGCGCGCTGTGCCGTTCGTTCCATGCAGGGGGTATTTTCCCGGCAGATCGAGGATCTGGTGGAGGCGGTGACCCACTTGCGGATCTACGTTGAAGCGGCGATCGATTTTCCCGAAGAGGAGATTGATTTCCTGGCCGATGGCAAGGTGGCCAGTGATCTTCAGAACCTGCTGGACCGGCTCGAGAAAATCCTGGCCGAAGCCCAGCAGGGGACCATTCTTCGGGACGGTATGAAAGTAGTCATTGGCGGCAGACCCAATGCCGGCAAATCCAGCCTGCTGAATGCCCTGGCCGGTCGCGAGGCGGCCATTGTTACGGCTATTGAAGGTACAACCCGGGATGTCCTCAGGGAACATATCCATATTGATGGTATGCCGCTGCACATCATCGACACGGCCGGTCTCCGGGACAGTCCGGATGAAGTGGAACAGATCGGTATTGCCCGGGCCTGGGATGAAATCCGTCAGGCCGATCGCATCCTTCTGATGGTGGATGCCACCACCACTGATAAAACCAGTCCCCATGAAATCTGGCCGGATTTCATTGACCAGTTGCCGGCCAACGCGCCTGTGACGGTTATTCGCAACAAGGTGGACCTGTCCGGTGAAATGGTAGGAATCAGCGCTGAAGACCACCAGAGTGCGCCAGTCATCCGTTTGGCAGCAAAATCTGCTGAAGGTCTGGAAATTCTGCGGGACCACCTGAAACAGTGCATGGGCTTTGCCAGCACTACCGAAGGCGGTTTCCTGGCTCGACGCCGGCACCTGGATGCCCTGGAGCGGGCCCAGGCCCTGCTGATCCAGGGCCAGAGCCAGTTGGAAGGGTTCGGTGCCGGTGAGTTACTCGCTGAAGATTTGCGGGCGGCCCAGGATGCCCTGGGCGAGATTACCGGGCATCTCACCCCGGATGAACTTCTCGGCAAGATTTTCAGCAGCTTCTGTATTGGTAAATAAGGCTAACCGGTTTTCCGGCGTTCGTCTTCTGAGACTGGCACCAGGGCCTCGATGTTAGTGCGATTGCCCAGGAAATCCGGCCGTGGTTTGTTGCCACAGAATGGGGCCTGAAGCTGGTTTTCCACACTGTTGTAGACGAAGAACAGATTGCTGCGCGGCCAGGGTGACATATTGGCATTTGACGCATGCAGCGTATTGCATTCGAAGATGATCAGCGAGCCGGCGGGACCGGTGGGGGCCTTGATACCGTATTCGTCCGCCATGGCGGCAAGGTCCCTATCATTGGGAACGCCCAGTTCCTGTTTTTTCAGGGATGACTGGTAGTTGTCTTCCGGCGTGCGGCCGACGCAGGGCACAAAGGTCTTGTGGGAGCCGGGAATCAGCATCAACGGGCCGTTAAACGGCGTGTTGTCGGTGAGGGCGATGGAAAAGCTGACCGCCCGCATCCGGGGCATTCCGTCTTCGGCGTGCCAGGTCTCGAAATCCGAGTGCCAGTCGAAGCCCTTGCCGTGGAAGCCGGGTTTGAAGTTGATCCGTGACTGGTGGATATAAGCTTCACTGCCCAGAAGCTGGCGAACCATCGCCAGAATCTTCGGATTCCGGGTCAGCCGGTCGAAGCGATCAGACAGTTCGTGAATGCCGAAAATCGAGCGGATTTCCTGCTTGCCGGGCTCGGTAATGGTACCTTCGGACCGAAGGATACTCTCATCGTCTTCGTAGGCCCGCAGATCCTCCCGGAACTGGCGAACGGTGGCCTGGTCGAGAAAATTGTTGAAGACAAGAAAGCCGTCGCGTTCATACTGCGCCAGTTCGGTTTCACTCAGTGGTCCATCAGCTCGTTCCGATACTTTGCTGTGCACCACAGGGTCCTGGCGCTCAAAGCTTTCAGTGGGACGTTCCAGGCGGGTGGGATAAAAGTCGTCAGCACGAGTTTCCATATTCGAACCTCCTTCTTTTATGCTCGAGATCAAAGCTTTTCTATTTAATTCAGTTAGTTAATAACTCCAGTGTGGAAATGCACCTGTGAAGTGGGGTCAGGCGGGCGTATTTCAAGGGCAAAAAAATCCCGGGCCTTGCCCGGGACCAGGAGGGACCGGATAGCTTATCCGGTAAAGGCCAGATCATCGGCATCCAGTTGCATCAGGTTCTTGCTGGGGCTGAGCATGCTGGCAGCGTGGCTCTGGGCCCGGGGCAACAGGCGCTCAAAATAGAATTCGGTGGTTCCGAGCTTGGCCTGGTAGAAAGCAGCCGAATCCTCGCCACCGTTATCGAGTTTATCCACAGCTACGACGGCCTGGCGCAGCCAGATATAGGCCATGGTGACGTAGCCGCTGTACATCAGGAAATCATAGGCCGCAGAGCTCACCACATCCCGGTCCTTGCGGGCTGCGAGCATGATCCGGACCGTCAACAGGTTCCACTGGCCGGTCAGCTTGAGTAGCTCAAGCGCCCAGGGTCGCAGCCGTTTGTCGGTGAGATGCTTGCGGGCAAAATTGGCAATCTTCAGGGTGAATTCGCGGACCGCGCCGCCCTGGGTCATCAGCAAAACCTTTCGACCCAACAGATCGAGCGCCTGGATACCGGTAGTGCCCTCGTACAGGGTGGCGATGCGGGTATCCCGGACAATCTGCTCCATCCCATGTTCCCGGATGTAACCATGGCCGCCAAAGACCTGAACCCCCAGGTTGGCCGCTTCGCAGCCGAGTTCGGTGAGAAAGCCCTTCAGAATCGGTGTCAGGAAGCCGAGCTTGTCATCGTATTTGTCGGCCTTTTTACCGTCCCCTTCGGTGAACCCTTCCACCATGTGATCGGCCAGCCGCGCAGCGTAATACAGCATGGCCCGGCCGCCTTCGGCGATGGCCTTCTGGGTTAGCAGCATCCGGCGCACATCGGCATGATGAATCAGGCTATCGGCCACCTGATCCGGTTCTTTTTTACCGGAAAGTGCCCGCATAGAGCGTCGATCCTTCGCATAGGCCAACGCCCACTGATAGGACAGCTCCGCCGGCCCGACACCCTGGATTGCGGTGCCGATCCGGGCGGTGTTCATGAAGGTGAACATGCAGTTGAGGCCTTCATTCTCGGGCCCGATCAGATAACCCTTGGCCCCATCGAAATTGAGCACACAGGTGGCCGAGGCCTTGATGCCCATTTTCTTTTCCAGACTGCCACAGACCACCGCGTTGCGTTCGCCCACCCCGCCCTGGCTGTCGGGCAGGAACTTGGGCACGATAAACAGGCTGATACCCCGGGTACCCTTGGGGGCATCCGGCAGACGGGCCAATACGATGTGGACGATGTTCTCGGTCAGGTCGTGGTCGCCGGAGGAGATGAAAATCTTGGTGCCCGTGAGTTGGTAGCTGCCGTCGGCCTGGGGTTCAGCTTTGGTCTTCACCTGGCCCAGATCGGTGCCGCACTGGGGTTCGGTCAGGCACATGGTGCCGGCCCAACGGCCTTCGGTCAGTGGTGCAAGGTAGGTCTGTTTCTGATCCTCGGAACCGTGCAGGAAAATGGTGTTCATGGCGCCCAGGGACAGACCCGGGTACATAGAGAAAGGCCAGTTGGCTGTGCCCATCATCTCCTGTTTCAGCAGTCCCATGGACGCAGGCAGGCCCTGGCCGCCGTATTCCTCGGGTGCGGAGAGCCCTTGCCAGCCACCCATGGCGTATTGTTGGTAGGCTTCGCGGTAACCGGCAGGTGTAGTGACCTCACCGTTCTCGAGTTTGCAGCCTTCCTCGTCGCCGGAGAGGTAGAGTGGGCTCAGCACTTCTTCACAGAACTTTGCGCATTCGCCGAGTATCGCATCCACGATATCGGGCGTGGCGTTTTCACCGCTGGCCAGGGTGGCGTAATGACCCGGGTAGTCGAACACTTCGTTCAGCAAAAATTTCATGTCGCGCAGGGGCGCCTTGTAAACCGGCATAGCGGAATCCTCTGTGTCTTTCTCGGAATCTTCGGTGGGCAATCACCCGCCATTACCTGTTGTTTTACGCCAATACCCGGGCGCTGCCATTGACGAAAAGCGCCCGGCAGACTGTCAGAATGGACAATTGGCCGAGATGACGTAAAAGCCCGGGGAAAGCCCGGAGAGAGTCCGGCAATGATCGCTAAAGTCGGTTGTGGCGTATTCCTTTTCGCCAAAGAACCGCAATAAACCCGTTCAGAGAGTGTAAAAGTCATGCAAAGCCCGTTTACTGAGATATCGAAACGCCTGTCGACACCTATACTCTGGGTACTGTCTTCGGCACTGCTGCTCAGCGGCTGTGCCAGCCCGTCACTCGAGGATTACGCAGACCGCACACCCCAACTGGTCCCGGAAGAGTTCTTCACTGGCGAACTTTCCGCCCGGGGGGTGGTCAAGAATTTCTCCGGTGAGGTGATTCGTACCTTTGATGCCGACATCAGCGCGTCCTGGGATGATGAGGGTGTGGGCACCCTGGATGAGGTGTTCCGCTTCAATGACGGTGAGGTGCAGACCCGGGTCTGGACCTTGACTCCCTCCGAGGAGGGTTATCATGCCGACGCAGGCGATGTGGTTGAACCCGGAACCATGCGCTGGCGCGGTAACGCCATTCATATGAATTATGTCCTCCGTGTGTCATACGGTGACGGTACCCTGGATGTGCGCATGGACGACTGGATGTATCTGATCACGCCCGACACGCTGATCAACCAGACCACCATGAGCAAGTGGGGAATCGACGTGGGCGAAGTGGTGCTGGTGATCCAGAAAAAGTAACAGACGACTAACCGAGAATTGGAAGAATCTGGAAATCCTATGTGGAAACAGTGGTTGATTGCGTTGGTGCTGGTGGCAGTGGCTATCGGCGGTGCCTTTGTGTACCAGAATCTGGATGAGGGCACTGCCGCTCAGAGCGGTGCTGAGCGTCCTGCCAGTGCCGTCAACACGCTCCTTCCGAAGATGGAGATGGTGCGGGATGTGGTCAACGCCGTTGGCAGTCTGAAAGCCCTGAATGCGGTGGAGTTGACCACGGAAGTCAGTGGCCGGGTGGTAGAACTGAATCTGGAAACCGGCCGCCGGGTAGAGCAGGGTGAGGTGCTTTTACGACTGGATGATCGCCAGGCCCGGGCGGATCTGCAGGTGATCGAAGCCCAACTGGCGGATGCCCGCCGGAAGTTAGAGAGGGCACAGCGGTTGCGCTCCAACAACAGTATTTCCCAGTCCCAGGTGGATGAGCTGAGAACGGCTGTTGATGTGGCCGAGGCGCAGCGTCAGGCGGGTCGGGTCCGTCTGGAGAACCACCGCATCGAAGCGCCGTTTGCCGGTGTGGTCGGGTTGAGTGACATCAGCGTCGGAGCCTACATCACGGCCGGAACCTCGGTGACCACCCTGGATACCACCGACCGTATGGAGCTGGGTTTTTCCATTCCGGAGCGTTTTCTGGGGCAGGTGAGTCTCGGGCAACGGGTTCGCGGCGCATCGCCGGCCTACCCGGATCGGCAGTTTTCCGGTCAGCTGGTGGAGTTGGGTTCCCGGGTCAGTGAGCTGAGCCGGTCGCTGCCGGTGCGGGCACTGATCGATAATCCGGAGGGTCTGCTCCGCCCGGGGCAGTTTATGTCCGCCACCCTGACGCTCCGGGAACGGGAAGCACTGGTTATCCCGGAACAGGCGGTGATGATCCGCGGTGATGAACAATATGTGTTTGTGGCTGAAGACGGTGTTGCCCGGCGGGTTTCGGTCAACCTGGGTTCGCGCATGCCGGGTTTTGTGGAAGTGTCGAAGGGTTTGAGCCAGGACGATCCGGTGATTGTGACCGGTCAGGACCGGCTCAGCAGCGGGGACCGGGTTCGGGTATTGGAAGATGACAAGGCCATTCCCGAGAACCGATTTATCACGGCCAGGGAGTCGTAACCGGTGGTTCTTTCTGATGTCTCTATCAAGCGACCGGTGTTCGCAACGGTTCTCAGTCTTCTGATCGTGGTTTTCGGGCTGGCAGCCCTGTTGGGCCTGCCGGTGCGCGAATACCCGGATATTGACCCACCGGTTGTCTCCATTTCCACCGATTACACCGGTGCGGCAGCCGAGGTGGTAGATACCCAGATTACCCAGGTGATCGAGGGTGCCATCAGTGGCATCGAGGGTATTCGTTCTATTGAATCGTCTACTGAGCAGGGCGAATCCCGAACCAGCATCGAATTCACCACGGCCCGGGATGTGGATATTGCCGCCAATGATGTTCGTGATGCGGTGTCCCGGGTGGCCAACCAGTTGCCGGACGAAGCAGATCCGCCGGTAGTGCGTAAGGCGGATTCCGATGCCCGCCCGATGATGTGGGTCACCCTGCGCAGTGATGTCTGGGACAGTGCCGAGCTGAGTGATTTTGCCGACCGGGTGTTGGCGGACCGGCTGTCGGTTCTCGACGGTGTTGCCGACGTACGTATCGGTGGCGAGCGGCGTTATGCCATCCGGGTCTGGCTGGACCGTGAGCGGCTTGCCGCCCGGGATATCACCGTGGCAGAAGTTGAACGGGCCCTGCGCGCCAACAACGTGGAGTTACCGGCCGGATCGGTGGATTCGTCCACTCGCAATTTCACGGTGCGTGCCGAAGGCCGACTGTCGAATGTGGAACAGTTTCGGGAACTGGTGATTCGCCGGGACGGTAATGACCTGTTGCGTCTCGGGGAAGTGGCCAATGTCCAGATGGGGGTGGAGTCGGATGTCAGCCGTCTGCGCGCGAACGGCCAGACCGCCATCGGCATGGGTGTTATCCGTCAGTCCAAGGCCAACACCGTGGCCGTTTCCGATGCGGTCCGCGCCGAGTTGGAAAAGATTCGGGAGACCCTGCCGCCGGAAGTCACCATCGCGGAAAGCTACGACGAGTCCATTTTCATCCGGGCGTCCATCAAGGAAGTGGTCACCACGCTCGCCATTGCGGTGTCCCTGGTTATCCTCGTTATCTTCCTGTTCCTGCGTTCCTGGCGCGCCACCCTGATTCCTGCGGTGACCATTCCGGTTGCGGTGATTGGTGCTTTCATCGGCCTGGGTTTTCTCGGTTTTTCCATTAACGTGCTGACCCTGCTGGCGGTCATTCTGGCCATCGGCCTGGTGGTGGACGACGCCATCGTGATGCTGGAAAACATCCAGCGCCGGATTGACGAGGGTGAACCGCCATTGCTTGCCGCCTACCGGGGCGCAAAACAGGTCGCGTTTGCGGTGATTGCCACCACCCTGACCCTGGTGGCGGTGTTTGTCCCCATTTCTTTCATGGGTGGCAATATCGGACGGCTGTTCGCCGAATTCGGATTTACCCTGGCTGCGGCGGTGGTTTTTTCCAGCCTCGTTGCCCTGACGCTGGCACCGATGCTGTGTTCCAAGTGGCTCAGACACAGCCCGGAATCGGCGGAGGGCCATCGTCTGTGGGCGGCCAGCGAGAAGGTTCTGAATGGCCTGACCAATGGTTACCGCAGGCTGTTGCAGTTTTCCCTGAGGCAGCCGGGGCTGTTACTCGGCCTGGGTCTGGTGGGGCTGGTTATTGCCGCCGTGGTGTACCCCAAATTGCCCCAGGAACTGGCGCCAACCGAGGACCGCGCCGTGATCATCATGCCCACCAGCGCGCCTCGTGGTTCAACGGTGGAATACACCGATCACTACGTCCGCCAGGTGGAAGAGTCTTTGCTGCCGTATCTGGATGAGGGCATAGCCAATCGCCTGCTCTCCATCGTCGGATTCCGCGATGAGGAAGACAATGCGTTCCTGATCATGGGCCTGGTGCCCTGGGAAGAACGGGATATCAAGCAGCAGGAAGTGACCAGCGAAATCCGCAAGAAACTGGCGGATGTGTCCGGCATCCGAACCGTGGCCGTAAACCCGCCGGGTCTGGGCCAGCGCGGGTTCAGTCAGGCGGTGGAGTTCGTGGTGGCCGGACCGGACTATGAGTCGGTACAGGCCTGGAGCCAGGAGATCGTGGAGCGGGCCAAGGAGAATCCCAATCTGCAGAACCTGGATACTGACTTCGAGCTGACCCGACCAGAGCTTCGGGTCAATATCGACCGGGAGCGGGCGGCGGACCTGGACATCACCATTGAGGACGTCGGGCTCACCTTGCAGACCATGCTGGCATCACGCCAGGTGACGACCTACATTGATCGGGGCCGGGAATACGATGTGATTATCCAGGCTGAAGATGCCAACCGGGCAACCCCGGAAGACCTGGGCCAGATTTTCCTGCGGCCCCGGGAGGGCGGCAACCTGATCCCTTTGCAGGCGCTGGTCTCGGTGCAGGAAATTGGCGCCAACCCGGACCTCCGTCGCATCGACCGGCTTCCCGCCGTGGTCATCAGTGCCTCCCTCGCCGATGGTTATGACCTGGGGTCGGCCTTGACCTACCTGAACAACCTGGCTGTGGATAACCTGCCGCCGGAAGCGCGGGTCAGTTACAAGGGTTTGAGCCGGGAATTCCAGGAATCCTCGGCCGCCATCTACGTTACCTTTGCGCTGGCCTTCGTCATCGTGTTCCTGGTGCTGGCGGCCCAGTTTGAAAGCTGGATCCATCCGCTGATCATCATGCTGTCGGTGCCACTGGCGGTGACCGGTGCCCTGCTGGCGCTCTGGTGGACCGGAATCAGTCTCAACATTTACAGCCAGATAGGCATCATCATGTTGCTGGGGTTGATGGCCAAGAACGGGATATTGATCGTGGAGTTCGCCAATCAGCTCCGGGACAAAGGCTATGAGGTGCGGGATGCCATACTCGAAGGCGCCTGCCTGCGGTTCCGGCCGGTACTGATGACCACCATATCGACGATTTTTGGTGCGGTTCCCCTGGTAATCGCCACCGGCGCAGGCGCGGAAAGCCGTGCGGCCATTGGCATGGTGATTCTGGGCGGGCTGATCTTCGCCACCACGCTGACCCTTTTCATCATACCGGTGCTGTATAACCTGTTGGCCCGGTTTGCCAAATCCTCCAATGCAGTGGAGAAGGAACTGGAACGCCAGGCTTCGGGCCAGGCCGGTGGCACAGGGCTGGCGGCAGCGCCTCAGAAACGCGCGGATGACTTCTGATCAGTGACACGATCACAGGGTGGCCGGGAACTCGAGCTGGCCACCGAATATTTCATCCGGGTGGATATCAATGCAGAATACCTGCTGTCCTGACAGCATGGTTGAGAGGGTTACCGTGCGTTTGGCGTCCGGCAAACCGACATAGGGCCGACAGCTACTGATGTGCTGGGGCCGTTCCAGGGCATTGCGGAAGTATTCCCGGTGCGTCCATCGGGCGCCGGCCGAGTGATATAGGGGGTTGAATTTTCCGCGATGGATGTCCGGATTGGCCCGGGCAAGATTGCCCTGCTGTATGCCCTGGGCATTAAGCAGGAAACAGCGTTGCACACCGTCCACGTCCAACAGCTTATTGCACGCGACGTCGAACGGTAACTCCCGGCTCAGGGAGTGGCAGGCTTCCAGAATTTCGAAGCGAAGCAGTCGAAAGTAGCTCTCCTGGTCCCGGATATCCTGGGCCGAAGATTCACTGGAATCGGCAATAATTCCCTTCAGGGCCAGTTCTGTCAGTTCCGGCTCATGATCGTGCAGGCTTGTTGGCCGGGCAAACAGGAAACCCTGCAGCAGATCCGCCTCGGTTTGCAGGGCGATATGGGCCTGAGTGCTGTTCTCGATGCCTTCCAGAAGCACGAGGCTGCCGCTCTCGCGAATCATCTTCACCAGACTTTCCAGCAGCATTCGGGCGCGACTGTGGTTCTCCGCATTGACCAACAGGCTGCGGTCGAGCTTCACGATGAGCGGATTGATGCGCCACAGACGCTCGAAATTGGAATCGCCCATACCAAAATCGTCAATGGCAATCTGGAAACCATGGGCCTTGGCCTTGAGAATGAATTCCAGAAGTGCTGTCGGATTCTCGGAGGCCGTCTCCACCAGCTCCAGAACCACTTTCTCCGGGTCGATTCCGCTGCTCTGGCACTGTAGGGCGAGCTTTTCCAGAGAGGCTTCTGGATGAATGCAGGTACCCGGATTAATATTCAGGAACAGCCAGACAGGCTGTGAGCTTGCGGCGAAATTATCGAGGTGAATCTGCAACAGGTGTCTGTCCAGTTCGGCAGTCTGGTTCTCTGCTTCCGCCTGCTGGAAAAGCTCGAAGGGGGAGATGCTGGCGTTGTTCTTCCTGACCCTCACCAGGGCCTCATAGCCCACCAGTTTCCGATGGGTCGGGCTCAGGATCGGCTGGTAAACAGAACTGAAATCATAGTCGTTGATCATGTCTGGAGCCCGGGTTATTTCGGCTCCGCGATAGATGCGTCGGGGAAGTCGGACTACGCTGCTCATGGTCAGGAACCTTTATACTGCCAATGGTCTGGCCATCCTGGCCTGATGATAAAAGAATGTCTGAACAGGCAGCTAAAGCGAATTCCGTACCAGAGAGCCAAAAAACAAGCAGTTAACTTTGCTTAAACCCGTCAGATAAATGAACTTCGCTATCGGTTTTAGAACAATTGCACCAGATGCGGGCAGATTCTGAACGGCAAGGTTGGCAATGCACCAAAACAGGATTCCTTGATGCCATCAAAAAGTCAGTTCCGTTTGCTGGGCCAACGCCGTTTCCTGCCGTTTTACCTGACCCAGTTCTCCGGCGCCTTTAACGATAACCTGTTCAAGAACGCGCTGTTGCTGTTGATCACCTACAGCGCCGGCAGCTTGATGGGGCTGTCCGTGAATGTGGTGGTTAACCTGGCGGCCTTCCTGTTCATCCTGCCGTTCTTCCTGTTCTCTGGCATTGCCGGCGAAATGGCCGACCGCTATGAGAAGTCCCGGATCATCCGGAATGTGAAGCTGGCAGAGATCGTGATCATGTCCGTTGCCGCGGTTGGGCTATGGTTCGGCTGGTACGAGTTGTTGTTGGTACTGCTGTTCCTGATGGGCACCCAGTCCACCTTCTTCGGCCCGGTGAAATACGCCATCCTGCCCCAGGTGCTGGCGGACGATGAACTGGTGGGTGGCAACGGTCTGGTGGGCATGGGCACCTTTGTGGCAATTCTCCTGGGCACCATTGCCGCGGGCCTGTTGATGGGCTTTGAGGCCGCCGCCCGGCTGACGGCGATTGCGGTTGTGGTTATGGCGGTGCTTGGTTATCTGGCGGCACGCCAGGTACCGGCGACCGAACCCGACGGTTCGGGAGTTAATGTACGCTTCCGGCCGGTGGTGGAAACCTGGAGGCTGATGGCTCTGGCGGCCGAGCGTCGCCAGGTGTTGCTGGCGGTGTTGACCATCTCCTGGTTCTGGTTTCTTGGCGCGGCGTACCTGACCCAGTTTCCCAATTTTGCCCGCACCAATCTGCTGGGCGATGAAACTGTTGTCACCCTGCTGCTGGCCATGTTCACCATCGGCATTTCGATCGGCTCCATGATGTGTGAGCGGCTTACCAAGCACCGCATTACCCTGGCACCCGTGCCCTGGGGGGCCCTGGGGCTTAGTCTGTTCGGGATTGATCTGTATTTTGCGGTGCCGGACGATCCGGAGGCCTCGACCTGGTGGACACTGGTCACCGATCCCGTTTACCTGAGGGTGTTAATGGATCTGGTGGGTATCGGTATCTGCGGTGGTCTTTTCATCGTGCCCCTGTACGCCTTTATCCAGCACGAAACACCACGGGCCAAACGTGCCCGTATCATCGCCGCACTGAATGTCATCAACGCGTTGTTCATGGTGGTGAGTGCCCTGGCCGGCATCGTGGTGCTGGGATTTCTGGGAATCAGCATTCCGGGGTTTTTCCTGCTGCTTTCACTCCTGAACGGGCTGGTGTTACTGGTGGTCTGGCGGCTTCGGCGAAAAACCGCCTCACACTCTGTGGATAATTAGTTGGAAAACCTGCGGAAACACTCCGGATGAATTATAGAAATTCGATAAAAAACAAAATTTTAAATCATTTTTTAGGGTGTTTAACAAGTAGTCTTGCATGTGGATAACTTTCTTGAAAACTTTTCTGAGAAGAGTGATCCAAGCGTCTGAAAAGCCATGAATTTCGGTTTTCCACTATCCACTGAACTTCGCCAGGGAAGCCCTCGGGTACGGTGCACGGGGGCAATCAGCTTTTAACCCCAGCTTTCTCTGGTTAAAATTTGCACATTCTGACTGCAATTTCCTGGGTGAGGCGTTATACTCGCCGCCCTATTTTATCCCCCGATTTCCGAGGTGAGCTGTGGATTTTCCGACCCGTTTCGATGTCATTGTCATTGGTGGTGGCCATGCCGGTACCGAGGCCGCGCTGGCGGCTGCACGCATGGGTTCCCAGACCCTGCTGCTGACCCACAACATTGAGACCCTGGGCCAGATGTCCTGCAACCCGGCCATCGGCGGTATTGGCAAAAGCCATCTGGTTAAAGAAATTGATGCCCTGGGTGGCGCCATGGCCGAAGCCACCGACAAGGCCGGTATCCAGTTCCGGGTACTGAACAGCCGCAAGGGTCCGGCCGTGCGCGCCACCCGTGCCCAGGCTGATCGCGTTCTCTACAAGGCGGCCATTCGCCATACCCTGGAAAGCCAGCCGAACCTGACCCTGTTCCAGCAGGCGGCGGACGACCTGATTGTGGAAAACGACCAGGTCACCGGTGTCGTTACCCAGACCGGCATCCGCTTCAACGCCAAGACCGTGGTGCTCACCACCGGTACCTTCCTCGGCGGAGTTATCCACATCGGTATGCAACACCATGCCGGCGGCCGCGCCGGTGATGCGCCGGCCAACGCCCTGGCCCAGCGGTTGCGGGAACTGCCGTTCAATGTCGGACGTCTGAAAACCGGCACGCCGCCGCGCATCGATGCACGGTCTGTGGATTTCTCAGTGATGCAGGAGCAGTGGGGTGATGACCCTACCCCGGTGATGTCCTTTATCGGCAATCGTAGCCAGCACCCGGAACAGGTCTGCTGCTACGTGACCCGGACCACTGAACAGACCCACGATATTATTCGCAGCGGTTTCGACCGCTCGCCGATGTTTGCCGGCAGCATCGAGGGCGTGGGCCCCCGCTATTGCCCGTCGATCGAAGACAAGGTGAACCGGTTTGCCGACAAGGACTCCCACCAGATCTTTGTGGAGCCGGAAGGACTGACCACCAACGAGCTCTACCCGAACGGCATTTCCACAAGCCTGCCCTTTGATATCCAGCTGGCGGCGGTCCGTTCGATTCCCGGCTTTGAAAATGCCCATATCACGCGGCCCGGTTATGCCATTGAATACGATTACCTGAATCCGCAGGACCTGCGTCACACCCTGGAAACCAAGTTCATCCACGGTCTGTATTTCGCCGGCCAGATCAACGGCACCACCGGCTATGAAGAAGCCGGGGCCCAGGGTCTGCTGGCGGGGATCAATGCTGCCCTGCGCGCCCAGGAAAAAGACGAATGGTACCCGCGCCGGGACGAGGCCTACCTGGGTGTGCTGGTGGATGACCTGATCACCATGGGCACGTCCGAGCCCTATCGCATGTTTACCAGCCGCGCCGAGTATCGCCTGATTCTGCGCGAGGACAATGCCGATCTGCGTCTGACCGAAACCGGTCGCAAGCTCGGCCTGGTGAATGATGAGCGCTGGCAGAAGTTCAATGACAAGCGCGATGCGATCGCCACCGAGCGTAGCCGCCTCGAGGCCACCCGGATTCATCCGAATACCGAGGCCGGTGAGCGCGCCAACGGCTTTCTCAAGCAGCCGATGACCCGTGATCAGTCTCTGGCCGAGCTGCTGCGCCGGCCCGAGATTGTCTACAGCCACATTGCCGAGATCGGTGCCGAGAAAGCGGAAGATCCGGTGGTCGCGGATCAGGTGGAAATCGAGATCAAGTACGAGGGTTATATTTCCCGTCAGACCGACGAGATCGAGCGGCTCCGTAAGAACGAGAACACCGCCCTGCCGGTGGATCTGGATTATGACGTCATCGGCGGCCTGTCCAACGAGATCAAGCAGAAGCTCAAGACCGTTCGGCCGGAAACCGTAGCTCAGGCCTCACGTATCCAGGGTGTGACCCCGGCGGCGGTGAGCCAGATCCTGGTGCACCTGAAAAAGCGCGACCTGCTGCGCAAACAGTCGGCCTGATCTGCGCCCATGACCAAGTCACTCTGGCACGGCCAGCTCCGGGATGGACTGGCCACAATGGGCCTGTCCCTGGATGAGGATCGGCAGGAAAAGCTGCTGGCTTTTCTGGGCCTGCTTAACAAGTGGAACCGGGCTTACAACCTCACGGCTGTGCGTGATGAGCGTGTGATGGTGTCCCGGCAGCTGCTCGACAGCCTGAGCATTTTGCCCTGGGTAACTACGGATCATCTTCTGGATGTGGGTGCCGGCGGCGGATTGCCGGGTATTCCCCTGGCGATTGCACTGCCGGAAAAGCGATTTACCCTGCTCGACAGTAACGGCAAGAAAACCCGCTTTCTCAACCAGTGTGTGTTGGAGCTGGGGTTGGGTAACGTGGAGGTTATTCATGGCCGTGCGGAGGATTGCAGCCCCGAAGAACCCTTCGCCCAGATCAGCAGTCGCGCCTTTACCGCGTTGGAGAATCTGGTGAACTGGTGTGGCGATCTGTTGGCAAATGAGGGTGAGTTCCTTGCCATGAAAGGTCAGTTTCCGGATGATGAAGTAGCTGCCCTCCCGGCTGGCTGGCAGGTAAAATCCAGCCATTCCCTGGACGTTCCCGGTGCCGATGGCGAGCGCCATCTTCTGGTGGTCGCCCGGGCCGCGAATTCCCGGTAGTTCGGCAGTCGAATTTCTCTACCGCAAACCCATAAACAAGGAGGCAGGACATGGCGCGCGTGATTGCAGTGACCAATCAGAAAGGCGGTGTGGGCAAAACCACCACCTGCGTCAACCTGGCCGCCTCCCTGGCCGCGACCAAACGCCGGGTGTTGCTGGTGGATATGGATCCCCAGGGCAACGCCACCATGGGCAGCGGTGTGGATAAAAATGCCCTGGAACTGTCCGGCTACGACATGTTGACCAAGCGCGCCAGCGCTGCCGAGGTGATCATTCCCGCCGAGGCCTCCGGTTTCGATATCCTGCCGGCCAACGGCGACCTGACCGCCGCTGAAGTCGAGCTGATGAACGAAATCGGTCGTGAGCATCGCCTGCGCCTGGCCTTGAATACCGTTCGCGACAACTACGATTACATCCTCATTGATTGCCCTCCATCACTCAGCCTGCTGACGGTGAACGCCCTGTCGGCGGCCGACTCTGTACTGATTCCCATGCAGTGCGAGTACTACGCACTGGAGGGTCTGGCGGCGCTGATGAACACCGTTGAGCAGATCCAGGAAACGGTTAACCCGAATCTGCAGGTTGAAGGCATCCTTCGCACCATGTACGACCCGCGGAACAGTCTGACCCTGGATGTTTCCGGTCAGCTGAGTGAGTACTTCGGCGACAAGGTGTATCGTGCGGTGATTCCCCGCAATGTCCGCCTGGCCGAGGCGCCAAGCTATGGCGTACCCGCCCTGAAGTACGACCGGGCATCCAAGGGCGCCATTGCCTACCTCGCCCTGGCCGGCGAGATGGTGCGTCGCCATGGTTCAAAAAAGACATCCGCGCCGGTTGCGGTGTAACATACCGCCCTGTCACTCACTTAAGCACAACGATTTTCAACGGGAAGAATGACTGACACCATGGCGGCGAAGAAACGAGGATTGGGTGAACGTGGACTGGGCGCCCTGCTGGCGGGCTCCAAGGTCAATCTTGACCAGGAGCTGAAAGACCACGATGGGGAACTCCGCGAAGTTCCCATTGATCTGATCCAACGCGGCCGGTACCAGCCCCGGCGCGACATGGACCCCGCGGCCCTGCAGGAACTGGCGGATTCCATTCGTCAGCAGGGCGTAATGCAGCCAGTGGTGGTTCGTCCCATCGCCGAAGGCCGCTATGAGCTGATTGCGGGTGAGCGCCGCTGGCGTGCTACCCAGATGGCCGGCCTGGATAGCATTCCTGCCATCATCCGGGATGTTCCCGATGAAGCCGCCATCGCCATGGCGCTGATCGAGAACATCCAGCGCGAGAACCTCAATCCCATTGAAGAAGCCTTCGCCCTTCAGCGTCTGCAGGACGAGTTTGGCCTGACCCAGGCCCAGGTGGCCGAAGCCGTTGGTAAATCCCGCACCACCATTACCAACCTGCTACGATTGATCGGTTTGTCTGAAGACGTTCGTATCATGCTCGAGCATGGCGATCTGGAAATGGGCCACGGCCGAGCGATGCTGACCCTGGCTCCGGAACTGCAGATGCAGGTGGCCAAACAGGTGGTGGCCAAATCCCTGTCGGTTCGCCAGACCGAAGCTCTGGTAAGGCGGGTGCAGCAGGAAACCCCGGACAGCAAATCCAGAAAAAAGGGAACTGTGGACCCCAACATTCGCGCCCTGCAGGATGATCTGGCCGAGCGACTGGGCGCACGGGTGTCGATTGATCATGGTCAGCGTGGCAAAGGCAAGCTGGTGATTGAATACAGCTCCCTGGATGAACTTGACGGCATTCTTGGCCATATCAAATAAAAGGTCGGGGTTTTATCGGCCTTCCGGGCCCCCTACGAAAGTTCGTACCTGGCTGTGTACACAACATGTAGTGGTGAAAAACTGAACGGCCGTCTATTTGTGACTAAAATTGCCAAAACCCAGTTATTACGCCGCTTTTGACGGACCGGCCGCTGCCCGGTTTTGTTGATTCGTGCACATTGAACACATATAATCTGCGGCGCTCGTATCGGTGTATTTGCTTACTTTTTAGACGACATCGACCGAAAAGCACCGTACTTCCGGGACGAACATGACGAAGGCAGCTTCAGGCGGTATTGGCCGCCCGCCCATCGCACGATGGTTTGTAATAGAGAGTGTGGTACTTGTCTTTGTCAGCCTGGCGTTTCTCTTGCGAGGCCAGGTTTCCGGTTATTCAGCGCTGCTGGGTGGACTTATTTTTTTGATCCCCCATGGTTATTTTGCGCTCAAGGCATTCCGCTACGCCGGCGCGCGGTCTGCCAGGAAGATCATGACTTCTTTTTACCAGGGTGAGGCCGGCAAGCTCATCCTGTGCGCCATCCTTTTCACGATGGTGTTTAAATGGATTCAGCCGCTTGATATAGCGGCACTTTTTTTAACATTTGCGATCATGCTGGTCACCAATTGGTTGACGCCGCTTCTGGCGGGCAGCAATACGCAGCAAAGCTAACTGGACCTGGGAAACCGTTATGGCAGGAAGTGCATCCGAATATATCCAGCATCACCTCCAGAACCTCACCTACGGTAAGCTGCCGGCAGGCTATGAGCGTGCCGACGGAACCGTACTTCAAGATGCAACCTGGACGCTGGCTCATACCGGCAAGGAAGCATCCGACATGGGCTTCTGGGCTCTGCACATAGATTCTCTGGGCTGGGCGGTCGCGCTCGGTGCCCTGTTCCTGTTTATTTTCCGTCTGGCCGCGAAGCGTGCCACCTCGGATCAGCCCGGCGGGCTGCAGAATTTCGTTGAAGTGATGGTTGAGTTCGTCGACCAGAGTGTGAAGGAAACCTTCCACGGCAAGAACAAGGTGATTGCGCCGCTGTCGCTGACCATTTTCTGCTGGGTATTCCTGATGAACCTGATGGACCTGGTGCCGGTGGACTTCCTGCCCCAGCTGTTCCACCTGATGGGTCTGGAATACATGAAGGTCGTTCCGACTACGGATGTAAACGTTACTCTGGGCATGTCCCTGTCCGTATTCGCTCTGATCATCTATTACAGCCTGAAAGTGAAGGGCGTGGGTGGCTTCGTTGGTGAGCTGACCCTGCACCCCTTCTCTTCAGACAATCTGTTCCTGAAGATTTTGCTCGTCCCGATCAACTTCCTGCTGGAAGGCGTGAGCCTGATCGCCAAGCCGATCTCACTGGCGCTGCGTCTGTTCGGTAACCTGTACGCAGGCGAGCTGATCTTTATCCTGATTGCACTGCTGCCGTTTTGGGCACAGTGGGCACTGTCTGTACCCTGGGCGATTTTCCACATTCTGGTTATCACCCTGCAGGCATTCATCTTTATGATGTTGACGATCGTGTACCTGAGCATGGCTCACGAAGACAGTCACTGATCGGACACCATTAAGCCGTAGTTCTAAACCCTAAACCCTTAAACTGAAAAACCTAACTGAAAACTGGGAGTTATCATGGAAACTGTAGTTGGAATGACCGCTATTGCCGTTGCACTGCTGATTGGCCTGGGTGCCCTGGGTACTGCGATTGGCTTTGGTATCCTCGGTGGCAAGTTCCTGGAAGGCGCTGCGCGTCAGCCGGAAATGACCCCGATGCTGCAGGTTAAAATGTTCATCGTTGCAGGTCTGCTGGACGCCGTAACCATGATCGGTGTTGGTATCGCTCTGTTCTTCACTTTCGCCAACCCGTTTGTCGGCCAGATCGCCGGTTAATCGAGTCGCCAGAGCCGGGGTTTTACCCCGGTCAGATGATTCTTAACAAAACAGGCGAGAGGTGAAGACGTGAACATTAATTTGACGATGATTGGTCAAGCCATCGCGTTCTTTATCTTTGTCGTCTTCTGCATGAAGTACGTGTGGCCGCCAATCATGGCCGCACTGCAGGAGCGTCAAAAGAAGATCGCTGACGGACTGGCTGCCTCAGACCGCGCTGCGCGCGATCTGGAACTGGCTCAGGAAAAGTCAGCTCAGGAACTGCGTGAAGCCAAGCAGCAAGCTGCTGGTCTGATTGAACAGGCCAACAAGCGCGCGGCCCAGATTGTGGAAGCATCCAAGGATGACGCCCGCAAGGAAGGCCAGAAGCTGATTGAGCAGGCCAAGGCCGAAATTGAACAGGAGCGCAATCAGGCCCGTGACGCTTTGCGTGCAGAAATTGCCACCATTGCTGTTGCCGGTGCTGAGAAGATCCTGGAAACCTCTGTCGATGCCTCCAAGCACAACGAGATGTTGGAAAAACTGGCGGCAGAACTTTAAACGACGAGGTTCATCATGGCAGAACTGAGAACGCTGGCCCGTCCCTACGCAAAGGCAGCATTTAGTGCCGCTCAGGAGCATGAACAGCTGGCTGAGTGGTCCCAGGTGCTGACAGTTGCCGGGCAGGTCACCGCGAACAAAGACATTCGACAGCTTCTCGCGAATCCGGGTCTGGAAGAGCAGAAGAAGGCAGAACTGATTCTGGAGGTCGCTGAAGATGGCGTCACCGATCAGGTCCGCAACTTTTTCGCTGTACTGGCTGAAAACCGCCGGCTGACTCTTCTTCCTGAGATTGCAGCGCTCTTCAACACGTACCGGGCTGATCTGGAGCGCACTGTTGATATCGAAGTCACCGCGGCTTTCGAGCTGACGGACGAACAGCAACAGAAGCTCGCCCAGGCACTTTCGAAGAAACTCGAGCGGCAAGTGTCACTCGCAGCGTCATTGGACAAGTCTCTTATTGGCGGCGTGATTATTCGCACCGGCGATATGGTCATTGACGCATCTGTACGCGGAAAGCTGACCAAGCTGGCCGACGCTCTGGGCTCCTGATTTCAGCACAAGGTTTGAGGATATTGGCATGCAGCAACTGAATCCATCCGAGATCAGTGACATCATCAAGAAGAGAATCGAGAAACTCGACATCTCTTCCGAAGCAAAGAACGAAGGTACGATCCTGTCGGTATCCGACGGTATCGTGCTGATCCACGGTCTGGCCGACGTTATGTACGGCGAGATGATTGAATTTGCCAACGGCACTTTCGGCATGGCTCTGAACCTGGAGCGTGATTCCGTTGGTGCGGTTGTGCTGGGTGACTACGAAGATCTGGCCGAAGGCCAGAAAGTTCGTTGCACCGGCCGCATCCTGGAAGTACCGGTTGGTCCGGAACTGATGGGCCGTGTGGTCGACGCTCTGGGTAACCCCATCGACGGCAAGGGCGACCTCGGTACCGACCTGACCTCTCCGGTCGAAAAGGTTGCACCGGGCGTTATCGCTCGTCAGTCCGTTGATGAGCCGGTTCAGACTGGTCTGAAGGCAATCGACACCATGGTGCCGATCGGTCGCGGCCAGCGTGAGCTGATCATCGGTGACCGTCAGATCGGTAAGACCGCTGTCGCCATCGACGCGATCATTAACCAGAAAGACACCGGCATCAAGTGTATCTACGTTGCCGTCGGTCAGAAGCAGTCTTCCATTGCCGCCGTTGTGCGCAAGCTGGAAGAGCACGGTGCCATGGATCACACCATCGTGGTTGCCGCCGGTGCCGCCGATCCTGCAGCGATGCAGTTCCTGGCTCCGTACTCCGGTACCTCCATGGGTGAATACTTCCGTGACCGTGGTGAAGACGCCCTGATCATCTATGATGATCTGTCCAAGCAGGCTGTGGCTTACCGCCAGATCTCCCTGCTGCTGCGTCGTCCGCCGGGCCGTGAAGCATACCCGGGTGACGTATTCTACCTGCACTCACGTCTGCTGGAGCGCGCGTCCCGTGTAAACGCTGATTACGTTGAGCAGCTGACCAACGGTGAAGTGAAAGGCCAGACCGGTTCCCTGACCGCCCTGCCGATCATCGAAACCCAGGCTGGTGACGTGTCCGCGTTCGTACCGACCAACGTAATCTCCATTACCGACGGTCAGATCTTCCTGGAAACCAACCTGTTCAACTCCGGTATCCGTCCGGCGATGAACGCCGGTATCTCCGTATCCCGGGTAGGTGGTTCGGCCCAGACCAAGATCATGAAGAAGCTTGGCGGTAACATCCGTCTGGCTCTGGCCCAGTATCGTGAACTGGCCGCTTTCGCACAGTTTGCTTCCGACCTCGACGAAGCAACCCGTCAGCAGCTTGAGCACGGTCAGCGTGTAACGGAACTCATGAAGCAGAACCAGTACAGCCCGATGTCTGTGGCTGAAATGGGTACGGTTCTGTTCGCAGCCAACGAAGGCTTCCTGGACGACGTTGATGTCGACAAGGTAGTGAAGTTTGAAGCGCAGATGCTCGACTGGATGCGCTCCGAGCAGAAAGACCTCCTCGACAAGATCAACGAGAAAGGCGATTACAACGACGAAATCGCTGCCGGCCTCAAAGCTGCACTTGAGAAATTCAAGACCACTCAGAGCTGGTAAGAAAATGGGCCTGCGGCAATTGTCGCGGGCCGCTTTTCGTAGCAACGAGTGTCTAACTTGAGAAGGCAGTGAGTTATGGCCGTCGGCAAAGAAATACGTAACCAGATTTCAAGCATCAAGAGCACGCAGAAAATCACCAGCGCCATGGAAATGGTGGCTGCGAGTAAAATGCGTAAGGCTCAGGAACGCATGCAGGCAACTCGCCCGTATGCCGACAAGATGCGTCAGGTGATCGGGCACATTGCCAAGGCGAATGCTCAGTACAAGCACCCGTTCATGGTCGAGCGCGAGGTCAAGCGCGTGGGCTATATCGTGGTGTCAACTGATCGTGGCCTCTGTGGTGGTCTGAACATCAACCTGTTCAAAGCGCTTGTCCGTGAAATGAAAGCGTGGAAAGAAAAAGGAGTGGAAACCGATCTGTGCGCCATCGGGCAGAAAGGGGCTTCCTTTTTCCGGAGCTACGGCGGCAATGTCGTCGCGGCGCTGACCCATCTGGGGGACAGCCCGAGCTCTGAAAAACTCATCGGCAACGTCAAGGTTATGCTGGATGCGTTCTCGGAAGGCAAGATCGACCGTCTTTATGTGGTCAGCAACGAGTTCGTCAACACCATGACCCAAAGCCCGAAGGTGGAGCAGCTTCTGCCCCTGCCTGAGAGCGAAGACGAAGAAGAGATCAAGAACCAGTGGGATTATCTCTACGAGCCCGATGCCAGGCAGATCCTCGATGGCCTTCTGCCACGTTTTATTGAATCCCAGGTGTACCAGGGTGTGGTAGAAAATCTGGCATGTGAACAGGCAGCCCGGATGATCGCCATGAAGAGCGCAACTGATAACGCCGGTAGCATTATCGACGAGCTTCAGCTGGCTTATAACAAGGCGCGTCAGGCAGCCATTACCCAAGAGATATCGGAGATTGTGAGCGGCGCCGCTTCGGTCTGATCCGACCCACAATCCAACTGGTTTTATTGACTATCAAGATAACGAGGAACCGAGCATGAGTAGCGGACAAATCGTTCAGATCATTGGCGCGGTTATCGACGTGGAATTCCCACGTGACTCCGTACCCAAAGTATATGACGCACTGCTGCTTGAAGGTGGCGAAACAACTCTGGAAGTCCAGCAGCAGCTGGGTGACGGCATTGTTCGTACCATCGCCATGGGCAGCACTGAAGGCCTGAAGCGTGGCCTGAAAGCAGAAAACACCGGCAACCCGATTTCGGTACCGGTTGGTACCCAGACTCTGGGCCGTATCATGGACGTTCTGGGTCGTCCCATCGACGAAGCCGGCGAGATCGGCGAAGAAGAGCGTTGGGCGATTCACCGCAAGGCACCGGGCTATGCCGATCAGGCAGCGTCTGCGGACCTGCTGGAAACCGGCATCAAGGTTATCGACCTGATCTGCCCGTTCGCCAAGGGTGGTAAAGTTGGCCTGTTCGGTGGTGCCGGTGTTGGTAAAACCGTAAACATGATGGAGCTGATCAACAACATCGCGAAAGAGCACTCCGGTCTCTCCGTATTCGCGGGTGTTGGTGAGCGGACCCGGGAAGGTAACGACTTCTACTATGAAATGAAGGAGTCCAACGTTCTCGATAAGGTTGCTATGGTTTACGGCCAGATGAACGAGCCCCCTGGAAACCGTCTGCGTGTGGCCCTGACCGGTCTCACCATGGCTGAGAAGTTCCGGGACGAAGGCCGTGACGTACTGTTGTTCGTTGACAACATCTACCGTTACACCCTGGCCGGTACCGAAGTATCCGCACTGCTCGGCCGTATGCCGTCTGCGGTAGGTTACCAGCCGACTCTGGCCGAAGAGATGGGTCAGCTGCAGGAGCGTATTACCTCCACCAAGAACGGTTCCATCACGTCCATCCAGGCGGTATACGTACCGGCGGATGACTTGACTGACCCGTCGCCTGCAACCACCTTCTCGCACCTGGATGCTACCGTTGTACTGAGCCGTGACATCGCTTCCAAGGGTATTTACCCGGCGATCGATCCGCTGGATTCCACCTCTCGTCAGCTGGATCCGCTGATCATCGGTCAGGAGCATTACGAAGTGGCCCGTGGCGTGCAGACTAACCTGCAGCGCTACAAGGAGCTGAAAGACATCATCGCCATCCTGGGTATGGATGAACTGTCAGAAGAAGACAAGCTGACCGTAGCCCGTGCCCGTAAGATCGAGCGTTTTCTGTCCCAGCCGTTCCACGTTGCTGAGGTCTTCACCGGTTCCCCCGGTAAGTACGTTTCCCTCAAGGAAACCATCAGCAGCTTTAAGGGCATCCTGAATGGCGACTATGACGAACTGCCCGAGCAGGCGTTCTACATGGTTGGTACCATTGAGGAAGCGGTCGAGAAAGCGAAGGAAATGAAGGCTAAGGCCAAGAAGTAATTTGCGCCTGAGCACTTGTTTCCGGATCGATCAAAGAGGCAACTGACATGGGTATGACCGTGCATTGTGATGTGGTAAGTGCCGAAACAAAGATCTATTCCGGATTGGTGGAAATGCTGATCGCAGCGGGCTCTGAAGGTGACCTGGGTATTGCCCCGGGTCACACCCCGCTGCTGACCCAGCTGAAGCCGGGCCCTATTCGGATTATCAAGCAGGGCGGTGAAGAAGAAATTCTTTACGTGTCAGGCGGGTATCTGGAAGTCCAGCCCAATCTGGTGACTTTGTTGGCGGATACCGCTGTTCGTGCAAAGGATGTGGACGAAGCAGCCGCGCTCGAAGCTCAGAAAGAAGCCGAGAAAGCACTTGCCAACAAGACTGGTGAATTCGAGTACTCCCGTGCCGCTGCAGAGCTGGCCGAGGCTGTTGCGCAGCTTCGTACCATCCAGCAGCTGCGTAACAAAATGCGCTAAGCATTTTCGTTTCGGGTTTGCCGAACACCGAAGCCGCATCCTGAGCGGCTGGAAGACCAACGTGTTACGTTGGCCATCCGGCCTTGAAGGGTGCGGTTTTTTATTTTCAGCATTCAGAGAGTAAACACTCCGGGAGCCTGACTTTTCCATGAGCCCGCTACACGTCGTCATTCTGGCCGCCGGCCAGGGTTCCAGAATGAAATCCGCATTGCCCAAGGTACTGCATCCTATTGCCGGCCGCCCGATGCTCCATCATGTTATCGAAACGGCTAAACAGCTTGGTGCCGAAAAGATCCATACGGTGATCGGCCATGGCGCTGACAAGGTCCGGGAAGCTACGACTGAAGCCTCGGTAAACTGGGTCACCCAGAGCGAGCAGTTGGGTACCGGCCACGCTGTCGCTCAGGCCCTGCCGGATTTGCCCGATGACGCGCGGGTTCTCGTTCTCTACGGCGATGTGCCGCTGACCCGCCATGAAACCCTCGAGGGGCTGGTTGGCACCCTGGATGACAACACCCTGGGTCTTTTGACGGTGACCATGGACAAACCCCAGGGCTATGGCCGGATCGTCCGGGATGCCAATGGCGACGTGCAGTCAATCGTCGAGCAGAAAGATGCGTCTGCCGAGCAACAACAGATCCGCGAAGTGAATACGGGCATCCTGGCGGTATCCGCGAAACACTTGAAATCCTGGTTGCCTACGCTCTCCAACAGCAATGCCCAGGGCGAATACTACCTTACCGACATTATTGCCATGGCGGTGGACCAGGGCCTTCGTGTTTCGGTGTCCCAGCCGGAGAATCCTTTTGAAGTGCAGGGGGTCAACAATCGCCTGCAGTTGGCGGAACTGGAACGCTGGTTCCAGCGTCGGCAGGCAGACCGACTGATGACAGAGGGCGCGACGCTCGCGGATCCTGCCCGGGTGGATGTCCGCGGCGAGCTCAGTATTGGCAATGATCTGTGGATCGATGTAAACGTGGTATTCGAGGGTAAGGTCAGCCTCGGTAGCAATGTGTCCATTGGCCCCGGTTGTGTCATCAAGGATGCGACCATTGCAGATGGAGCCGAGATCAAGGCACACAGTGTGATTGAGGGCGCGGTGATTGGCGCCAGTGCCCAGATCGGCCCGTTTGCCCGCATCCGTCCGGGCACCGAACTGGCGGCGAATACCAAAGTCGGTAACTTTGTGGAAACCAAAAAGGCTATCGTCGGCGAGGGCAGCAAGATCAATCATCTGAGTTATGTGGGTGATGCCTCACTGGGCCGTAATGTGAATGTGGGTGCAGGAACCATCACCTGTAATTATGATGGTGTGAACAAGTACCGGACGGTGCTCGGCGACGGGGTCTTTGTCGGCTCCAATACAGCCCTGGTTGCGCCGGTTACCGTTGCGGCCGATGCCACCATCGGTGCCGGGTCCACCATCACCCGTGATGTAGCCGACCACGAACTGGCTGTCGCACGGGGCCGGCAGCGCAATATCGCCGGTTGGGAAAAGCCGAAGAAACACTGATACAAACGATCAACAGACAGGTAGAACAGCATGTGTGGAATTGTAGGCGCGGTTTCGGAAAGGGACGTTCAGGGCATCCTTCTTGAGGGGCTGCGCCGTCTGGAATATCGGGGGTATGACTCCGCGGGCATGGCCGTGATCGGTGGCGATCATAGCGTCCAGCGTGCACGGGAAGTAGGCAAGGTTGCCGCTCTCGGGGATGCCATGGCAGCAAACCCACTCGCGGGTCATCTGGGCATCGCTCACACCCGCTGGGCCACCCATGGCGAGCCATCCCAGATCAACGCCCATCCGCACATGTCCGGTGAGCATCTGGCCATCGTCCATAACGGTATTATCGAGAACTATCAGGAGCTGCGTGAAGAGCTCCGGGCCGACGGTTTCGAGTTCACCTCGCAGACCGATACCGAAGTCGTTGCCCACCTGATTGAGAAGAACTACCGTGCCCTTGGCAACCTTCACGAGTCCGTTCGGGCCTCCATTGCCCGTCTTCGCGGTGCCTACGCCCTGGCTGTTGTCCATGCCGATGAACCGGACCACATGGTGGTCTGTCGTGAAGGCAGCCCCCTGGTGATCGGCGTGGGTATCGGCGAGAACTTTATCGCCTCCGATCAGCTGGCCCTGCTGCCGGTAACCGATCGCTTTATGTTCCTGGAAGAAGGCGACATTGCCGACATCAAGAAGGATGGCATCACCATTCTTGATCGCGAGGGCCATTCGGTGGAGCGGGAAGTGGCCCGCTTCGAACACGGCGCCGATTCTGCCGACAAGGGCGAGTACCGCCACTTCATGCTCAAGGAAATCTACGAGCAGCCCAAAGTGATCAAGGCCACCATGGAAGGCCGGGTCACCAAAACCCGGGTGCTGGAACAGGCCCTGGGTACCGAGGCTGCAAACCTCCTCGAGAATGTTCGTCATGTCCAGATCATTGCCTGCGGCACCAGTTACCACGCCGGTATGGTGGCCCGTTACTGGATTGAGGAGCTGGCCGGTGTCGCCTGCTCGGTGGAGGTGGCTTCCGAGTTCCGCTACCGCAAACACGTGATTCAGCAGGATACCCTGTTCCTCTGTATCTCCCAGTCCGGCGAAACCGCCGATACCCTGGCGGCCCTGCGTCAGGCGAAAAGAGCAGGTTTCCGGGCAGCATTGGCCATCTGTAACGTGCCGGGTAGTTCCCTCGTGCGGGAATCCGACTTGGTGATCATGACCCAGGCTGGACCGGAAATCGGCGTGGCCTCCACCAAGGCATTCACCACCCAGCTCACGGCATTGCTGATCTTTACCCTGGCTCTGGCCCGTCATAATGGGCTGCCCGAGGAGCAGGAAGCTGAAATCGTCGAGGCCCTCCACCTCGTGCCCGGCCAGGTCAGCGATGTGCTGGCCCTGGATGGCGAGATCGCCGAGATGTCCAAGGCATTCATAGATAAGAACCACAGCCTGTTTCTGGGCCGCGGTTCCCAGTTCCCGGTCGCCCTCGAGGGTGCCCTCAAGCTCAAGGAAATCTCCTACATCCACGCCGAAGCGTACCCGGCCGGCGAGCTCAAGCATGGCCCCCTGGCCCTGGTCGACAGCGAAATGCCGGTGGTCACCGTAGCGCCCAACAACGATCTGGTTGAGAAGCTCAAATCCAACCTGGAAGAAGTCCGGGCCCGTGGCGGCGAGCTATTTGTCTTCGCTGATAGAAAGGCCGACGTGAAAGCCGAAGACGGCATTCACGTGATGCAGATTCCATCCGTGCATCCGATTACGGCTCCGATTGTCTACACCGTGCCACTGCAGCTTCTGTCCTATCATGTGGCGGTGCTCAAAGGGACTGATGTGGACCAGCCGAGGAATTTGGCGAAAAGCGTTACCGTAGAGTAATTGAAACTGCTGTATGCGACCCCGGAACGGATCTGTGGCTTCGAGGCCGAGTTTAACGCCTACCGAATGGACGATCTTAGGGCTTGCGGTACCTCCACCTGACTGGAGGGCAAGACCCACTCGGACTATAAATGCGGCTACGAAACCTACCTCGCAGGTAACCGGGTTTCGCCCCTGAAGCTCACCGCTTACGTTGAGCATGACACGACGAGTCGATGGACCAATCGTCTTCAGGCCATGGTAGTGGGAGACAGGGATCGTTTTGACGGCACGGGCTTTGTCCGCGGCCCAGTGGAATCCTATGCAATTCTGGACCTGACTTGCCGCTAGCAGCTGCCGCAGGGCGATCTCACGTTGGCTGTCAACAATCTGCTTAATGAAGACTACTTCCCCGTCATTTCGCAGATCTACAACTTTGACACTCAGTACACCCAGCGAACGGGCCGCTCAGTCATGCTGACCTACGGACTGGATTGGTAAGGGACAATAGGCCGGTTTGTCCAACGCTAATGCGGGATAAGCCGGCTTACGAACCAGCATTCCGAAGCGGATGGGCCCTCGTCGAGGTCAGCGCAGGTATCTACCCGGCTGATCTCGAAGGACTCACACCTGGCATCCAGACGCCCCGTGACCTCTTGCCCGGCGTGCCACGATACCGGTACAGCGACGGCGCCATCCTTCTGAGGCACTGCATCATCGATTTCAAGATCGGCGCTTAATCCCTGTACTTCTAGCCACTCCAGCACCGCAATTTCGGCGCATTGCTGGGGCGGTGTCAGCCTGCTAGAGCCCCGATAGCACGGCAGATAGGGCCGGCCAGCTGTTTCGTGAGCGATCAGAGGGGCCACATCCGGGTCTGAAATCCGGCCGTATTTCCGAAGCGCTGGAAATACGATCACGCTCGCAGCCAACCGGCACCCGCCCAGATGCGAACTCTCCCAGACCTCGAACTGTCCCTGCTGTTTTTGTGATTCTCTGGCCAGCGCCTGGTAGGTGCGGTATCCGAACTTGGCACAGCACTTGTCTTTCTTTCCGTGAGTGCAGCACAGAATCAGGTTTCGGGTGAGGGATTCCGGTGACCAGTGGCTCAAGGGCTGACGGTTTGCCACTGCGTCCAGCAACGCCGGAAGGGACTCGCGCTCTACATCCAGCCAGAGATTCTCGGGGAACAGATACAACCGATGGCGGTCTTCTGGCCAATGCCTGCGATGGATAAGGTTGACCCGTCGTCCCCCGGCCACGAGGGTTTCAATCCGGTCTACCAGGGCGGGCTCCATGTCATTGGCGATCCGAAGGCTTTTAGACCAGGCTCGGCGAGGCCAACTGATAAGCAGGTTGCATTGCGGATGGGCGCCGGTCCCGGGCAGAGGATCGCCCACGTCCAGGCTCTCCATGGCACAAAATCGCTGCCTGGTCATAGGGTAAGTGTGGCCCCGGTCGGTCGCCCGGCATACCCGGAGGCTTGCTGACCCTGGCCTTTGACAGGTACACAGAATGGCCTCCCGTTTGCTGGGTCGACCAAAACCTGGGCCCGCAATCCAAACACATCTGCCAGTGCCGGCTCGTTGAACACATCCACAGGCGCGCCCCGGTATCGAATCCGGCCTGCACGCATCAGAACCAGTTCATCGGCGTAGGCGGCTGCAAGATTCAGATCGTGGAGAACCACGAGTAGGGTTCGGCCATGTTGGTGGCACAGCGATTCCAGCAGCTCCATCAGATCCACCTGGACTTTCAGATCGAGGAAGGTAGTTGGTTCGTCCAGGAGCAACCACTGGGTTTCCTGAGCCAATACCATGGCGATCCAGCAACGCTGACGTTGCCCCCCGCTAAGAGAATCAACCGGGCGATCTGCGAACTGGCTGACATCGGCGGCCTCCATGGCCCTGGTAACCGCTGACTCGTCGCGCCGGGACCATTGCCGGACCAACGTTTGGTAAGGAAATCGCCCAAGCCCCACCAGCTCGCGGACGCTCAGGCCATCGGGCGCATTGGGGCTTTGTGGAAGAACGCCCAGCCGACGGGCCACGGCACGGGTTGGCTGCCGATGGATATCCTGGCCGTCGAGCAGAACCCGGCCGGTACGGGGCGAAAGCGTCCGGGCCAATGTTTTCAGTAGTGTTGATTTACCACAGCCATTGGGGCCCAGCAGGACGGTGAGCTTTCCCGGTTCAAGATGAAAATCAACGTCATCAAGGATAACGGTCTCTCCGTAGCCCACCGACAGGCGCTCACCCTTGAGGGGGCCATGGTCGGTGTTACAGGTTAGAGAATGCTGTGTCTGATCAGTCATGGGATAGTCGCGTTGAATCTGACGCAGATGATAGTATTACGCATTCTCATTAGCAAACCACAAGCAGCCAATTATGATCCACCCAACCCGTCCGCCCGGGCAGACGAGCCCGATGGCTCTGTTGTTTGTCTTGGGAATTACTTTTCTTGGTTTCATGCCGGCCGGTGTGGCAGGTATCGTAACCGTTGATCACGCCCTTGGGGTTGCGACATTAGAAACCCAGCCTGAGCGTGTAGTTTCGCTATACCAGGGAGCGACCGATACGGCTGTCGCCCTGGGCATTAAACCGGTGGGTATGGTGGAGTCCTGGACCGAAAAACCCATGTATCAGTACCTGCGAGCCTACCTGTCCGACGTTCGGATGCTTGGTCTTGAAACCCAGCCTGACCTGGAAGGGATTGCCTTGCTGGATCCCGATCTGATCGTTGCTGCCCGCAATCGTCATCTGGCGATCTTTCCGTTACTCGATCAGATCGCCCCGACGGTAGTGATCGACGATGTCTATGAGTTCAAGCCCCTGCTATCGTTGATGGCCAAGGCCACTGGCAAAAAGGAACAGGGGCTTTGTCTACTGGAGCACTGGCAGGCCCGAACCCTCGATTTCCAGTCGCGGATCCGGAAAAAACTGGGTTCTGCCTGGCCCACCGAGGTAGCCATTCTGAGTTTTCGTGCCGACCATGCAAGAATCTACTATGGCGGTTTTGCCCGAAGTGTCCTGGAAGAACTGGGGTTCCTGGCCCCAGCGCCCCATCGTCAGAAAGGCTGGGGTATTAAGCTGACCAGTGAAGAGAGCATTCCTGCTATGGATGCCGAAACAATCTTCCTGTTCATGGAGGATGATCCGGCCGTTCAGCGTACCTATCGGCGCTGGTCTGCACACCCCTTGTGGCAGAATCTCAAGGCTGTCCAGGCGGGTGAGGTTTATCCGGTGGACCCGATAACCTGGAACATGGGGGCCGGAATATTGGCGGCCAATCTGATGCTGGATGACCTCTACCGCCATTACCGACTACGAGATCCTTTGCCAGAGGTATTGGACGCATGCTGACGACCACGGCCACCCGGGCCGCGGGCCTGCTCACCGGAATTGCTTTGGCCGGTGCAGCTCTGGTTGCCAGCCTGATGTTTGGGCACATCCCGGTCTCCTTCGAAGCTCTCTACGGCAGTGTTGTGGCGTACAACCCCGGCGACCTGGAGCAGCTTGTCATACGCTCTGAACGCCTGCCCCGAACACTCATCGCCCTGGCAGTAGGGGCCGGACTCGCGGTCGCGGGTGTGCTGATGCAGGCACTGACCCGAAATCCGCTGGCGTCGCCGGGTATTCTGGGCATCAATGCCGGCGCTCTTTTCCTGGTCGTTGTCGGGGCGAGCTTGTTTAGCCTGACGGCGCCCACCCAACTGATCTGGCTGGCCTTCGCCGGGTCCGGCCTTGCGGCGATGCTGGTGTATTTCCTCGGTCATGAACCCGGCCGGGGGATTTCGCCGATCCGGACGGTGTTGGCCGGTGTCGCCTTGACGGCCCTGTTTGTGTCGTTTTCCCAAGGCCTGCTGATTCTCAATCAGGAACGGTTCGAAAGCATGCTGTTCTGGATAGCCGGGTCGGTTTCCGGCCGCAATCTAGAGGCGGTGGCCCCCTTATTGCCCCTCATAGCGGGGGGGCTGGTATTCAGTTTGTTGCTGGGCCGTCAGCTCAATCTGCTCGGTCTTGATGACGAGGTTACCCAGGGGCTGGGCCTGAACGTCGCACAGATCCGTTTGCTTATCGGCCTGATGGTGATCGTGCTGGCCGGAACTTCAGTGGCCATTGCCGGTATGATCGGCTTTGTGGGGCTGATCGTGCCCCATATTACCCGGGGGTTGCTTGGTACTGATCACCGCTGGCTTATCCCGGGTGCCGCCGTGATCGGCGGAGCGTTGTTGATGGGATCTGACACCCTCGCCCGGCTGTTGATTCCACCAAGGGAGGTGCCCATTGGTGTCGTGACGGCCCTGATTGGGACGCCTCTGTTCCTGCACCTTGCTCGTCGCGTTGGGCAGAAATCATGAGTAAAACACTGGTTGTACGTGGGGCAGCAGATCAATGGTCGGTGCGGATACAACCGGCGGTCCTCAGGATTTGTCTGGCCCTGGCTGCCCTGCTTTGCCTGAGTGCTCTGGTTTCGCTGTCCCTGGGCAGTTACCCGACCACCATGCCTCAGATATTCCAGGCCTTGTCGGGTGCGGAGAATCTGCACGGGATCAGACTCATTCTGCTGGAAATACGTCTGCCCAGGATCCTGATGGCCATCCTGGCCGGCGGCGCTCTGGGGCTTGCCGGGTTGTTGCTGCAGGGCCTTGTCCAGAATCCGCTGGCGTCACCGGATGTGGTCGGGATTACCAGCGGCGCATCGGCTGCGGCGGTGTTCACTCTGTGGGTAACCGACAGCGCCGGGGGCACGCCACTGCTGGTACCTGCCGCCATCGCCGGGGCGTTAGCTGTGACGGTTTTACTGGTGATGCTGTCGTGGCGCGGAGGTGTCAGCCCCACCAGGTTGGTATTGATTGGTGTTGGGCTGGCAGCCGGCCTTTCTGCGGTCACTACCCTGATTCTGGTAGTCAGCCCTGATGCCACTGCCATGTCCGCCTATATCTGGCTGACCGGAAGCCTGTATGCCGCTCGGTGGAGTGATATTTTCGGGCTGGCACCGGTGGTAATAGGCGGCCTCGCTGTGGCCATTGCCGTGGCCCGCGACCTGGATCTTCATGCCCTGGGTAGCGATCTGGCCCTGGCCCTTGGCAGCAATCTCAATCGCCAGCGTCTTGTGCATCTGTTGCTGGCGGTTGTACTGGCCGGCGGCGCAGTGGCCTATGCCGGCGCTCTGGGTTTTATCGGATTGCTGGCTCCACATATGGCACGTCGGATTATCCGCACCGGGCATATGGGCCTTACCCTCATCAGTCCGATGCTCGGAGGCCTGATACTGGTCTGGGCGGACCTTGCCGGCCGGGTTTTGTTTATACCCAGGGATCTGCCGGCAGGCTTGTTCGTGGCTGGTGTCGGGGCGCCGTTTTTCGTTTATCTACTATACCGCCTGAGGCGCAAGTCCTGAACGGTCAGGTGCCGGCACAAAAAAGCCGGGGAACGCCCCGGCAAGGAGACCACAACGAGGGTCAGAAATCGTGCTGATAACCGAGCGTGATGGTTCGGCCACGGCCCCGGAAGTAGTAGTCGTCGCTGGCTCGGGCCGCCTGGGAGTAATAGGTGATGTAGGTTTCGTCCAGCAGGTTTTCGATACCCAGGGAGATTTTGCCCGCGCTGGTCTGATAGGCGAGTGAGGCGTCGAACAGGCCGTAACCGTCAAAATCCAGTGTGTCGCCTTCCACATCCCGGTCCAGGAAGTGGCTGTACTGGAGATGGCTGGACAGGGCCTGAGTCCACCCGGCCGACCAGGTGGCACGGAACGTTTCGGGCGGAACGTTAATGCCCGTCAGCTCCCGATCAACCTGTCCATCACCGTCCGTGTCCGATTTACCTTTCACGTAACTGTACGAGAACCCAAGCTGATGACGAGGATGAATGTCTGCCTCTGCGGTGACTTCCCACCCTTCTATCTCGGTTTTCTCGCGGCTGCCGACCCAGACGCCGTTACGCTCGGTCAGGCGCTCGCCGAAATCCGAATTGGACTGATAGTAGCTCACCTCCAGCCGATAGGCTTCCCAGTCCATGCGAGTGCCGATTTCACGGTTATCTGTCACGATGGGCTGTAACTGCAGGAGGCTGTCAACGTCCTGATTGGGCGTGCTGATACCACGAAGAACCCGGCCAACATCCGGCATCCCGAAACCTTCCGAGTAGTTCCCGTAAACCTGTGCCCAGTCGTTCACCTGAAACACCACGCCAGCGTTGTACAGCGTCTCATTGAAGTCCGGGTTGCCACCGTCGACAACCACGTTGTCCTGGGTCACATTGCTGCGATCAATGGTGGTGTAGGTATCCACCTTGAGTTTGGCTCTTTCGTGGCGGGCGCCGCCATGGACTGACAGGCGGTCTGTAACGCTCAGATTGGCCTGCAGGAATGCCGCGAGGTTCCGGAAGCGGGATTCGGGCACGTAGGTCCGATCCGTTTCGACCAGAACCTGGGTGGTTTCATCCTGCAGCAGATCCAGGCCGGTGGTCAGCGTCAGGTGATCATCGAACAGGCCCTCGCGAGTCAGGGTGAACTTACCCCCTAATTTGTCGGATTCGTTTCGGGTCTGGTCAAACTGGGTATCGCCACTGCCGTCCAGGTAGGGGAAAAAAGGCGTGGTCGCAAATTGCGCGCGGAAAGACTGACGATATAGCTGGGTATCAACGCGGTTGCCCATCCAGTCGTCGTGAGTATAGGAAAGACGCGCTGTTGTTACTTCGTTGTATTCCGGCTCGCCATCCGGGTTGCCAGGCCGGGCTGTTGTTGGGACACCGTTGGCCCGATCACCCGGTACCGGTTCGTAATCGCCATTGCCTTCGAGCCTGAACCGATTGACGAAGAATTCAATATTCTGATCGTCGTCCAGCCAGTAGCCGATCTTGCCCAGAACGTCATGGCTGTCGGAATTCTGTATCTCACCGGGGTAGGCGATCCCGACGATGTCGTCTTTGCCATCGTAGAACACACCGCGTTGTTGGTAAGTGGCGCCACCCAGGTACTCCCAGTTACCGGATTGGCCACTCACACGGTAGTTCAGCTTGTAGCCCTGGCCGTCTGAATCAACGTCGTCGTCCGAGGTCGCGCTAGCGGAAACCGACTGATTCACCTGGCCACTGGCGGGCTTTCTCGTGACAAAGTTAATAATGCCCCCGGTGGCGCCCAGGCCATGTTCAGCACTGGCACCGTGGATAACCTCAATACGCTCAACCATCGACAGATCGATTGTATAGCTGTCGCGGGCGCTATCGCGCAGCGGGTTACTCTGCGGCACCCCGTCAATCAGAAACAGGGGCGACCGGCCACGAAAAGTTTCACCGGCATTGGACAGTTTTTGACGACTTGGCGAGTAGGAGGGGATCAGGTTGGCCAGAACCTGTCCCGGGTCATTGCTAATGGCAAGTTGCTGCTCGATTTGTTCCCTGGAAATGATGGTGGTCTTTTGCGGCATCTGGTCCGCGGTGGTCCGGTTACGTGTTGCGGTGACCACCAGTTCATTCAGGTTTGCGGTGGGTACGGCAGGCGTGGTTTGCGTCTGACCCGGGCTGACTGCTGGAAGTGTGGCCAGCCCGGCCAGAACCACAGTGCGGGCGGAAAAGGTTTTAGGCATGAAGGTTAACTCGTTTTTGATGTATTTGAAGCCGCAGGCAGCAGATGTTGGGCTCCCAGAAAACGCAAACGATAATAATTACGATTAATAAATGCAAATTATGAAACTTGCGGGCTACACACAATGTTTCTCTTGATTCCGATAATAATGATAACTATTATCATTCAAGGAACGAGCGAGGAGAGCCCCATGGAATTTCTATGCCCCAATCACCATCAGCAATTCGCCGAGCTTCCGCTGGAAGAACGCAAAGACCTCTGGCTTTTCTGGATGGAGAATGCCCAGGCCTGCAGTGAGCAGGGGCAGTGGCGGGACGTTATTTCCCTGTCAGGCAGCGCCTTTGACCTGGCCTGCCTTCACGGCCCCAGAGAAGAATCCTGCATGCACATCGAGCTGACCCTCTCAGCCATTCTGGTATCCCGGGCGCTGTCCGACCGCGGCGACCGGGCCGGTATGGACGCAGTAATCCTTCGGGCACTGGATTGTTTGCAGCAACCCGACTATCACGCCTCCATCGAGGGATGTTGCAACGTCCACGAATGCGTCGCCGTGCTTATCGACCCTTCGCGGCACGCAGACTTCTTTGCTGACTACCTGAACTGGCCCTCTTTGCCATTTGTTCCACGCAAACGGGTAACCATGGTGAGGACGCTTCACTGATCTCATAATTGGAGAATAGAGGCATAGCCTGCAGACCAGGTTGACGAGGCGCGGAGAGGGTAGGTTGCACACATTCAGTCGGGCAGATTTCGAACGTTTCGGGCAGCTTTACGACATTGAATTTCGGTTCCCGGTGATAGCGGGCGACACCAGCACCGATGACCGGATTGTTGCCCGCGGGGAGATTACCGAGCACAGCCTCGCATCGGGTTTTCGCTTTACCTTTTCCTCACTTGAAGTGCTGGAGGGCTACGAATCGGTTTCCTGTGGTCACGCACCATTGCTGGTGCTGGTAGTCCTTGATGGCATCGTTGAGCTTACCCTCGGCTCTGTCGAACACGCACTGACGCCGGGTACCGCTGTCAGCATGCAGCTGCATCCGGACTACCCATTGCAGGCCCACCAGCCAGAGCACCAGCATCTGGAAATTGTTGCGCTTGCGTTCGATCCCCGGGGCGCAACCCTGGGGCATGTCTCACCCAGCTTACATGGCCTGACCACGCTCCCTCGGGTTCCCCTGCGTAAATGGAATGTGCCTCCCGCGCTCAAGGAGCTGTTACAGACCTACGCGGGCCTTACCATGACGGGCGCTCAGAAGAACCTGGTTTTGGAGGGCCTGGCACTGCAGCTTGCCGGACTGGGTCTGGTAGGCGAAGAGCATGAATCGCCGGATGTTCCGGTGGTTCCGGTCCAGCAACGTCAGCGCCTTGAGCTGGTAAGGCAGCACCTCGAGTTCACTCCGGATCATCATCACACCCTGAAGGACCTTGCCCAAATGGCGGCTATGAGCCCAAGCGGCCTGCGAGCTAAGTTTCGGGCGATGTATGGCGTTCCGGTCTTCGACTATCTGAGAAAATGCCGGCTTCGCTTGGCAAAACACTATCTGGAGCAAGGCTTCAGTGTTGAGCAGAGCGCGAACAAGGTGGGGTACACACACGCGACCAATTTTTCGACGGCGTATCGCCGGGAATTCGGGTTTTCTCCCCGACAACGCAACGTTGACCAGAAAAATTAGCACTCCGCATAGATTTTTTGTTTTCTTGAATACCAAACATCGGATCTAAACGACAATAATTCGCATTACAGTTTATTTTGTAAAGCGCGTTGTTTGGAGCTGATTAATGAATTCGTCCCGTGATAACCGCCAGTCCTTTCTCCCGTCAGGCCTCGCGTTGGCCATAGCCGGGGTTCTGGCAAGCCCGATGTTGTACGCGCAGGAAGCGAACGTTACCGAGCTGGATGCAATTGAGGTATCTGCAGATGGCGCCGAACCGAGCGGCACTGCACCGAGTGATGGTTATACCGCAGAGGCTACCGTCACTGGCACGAAAACAACCACCAGCGTGGTTGAAACACCCCAGTCCATTTCGACGGTCACAGCGGATCAGATCCAGGATCAGAACGCGGCCAACCTGGGCGAAGTTCTGCGCTATACAGCCGGTGCCCGTGGTGAGACTTTCGGTTTTGAACCGCGCACCACCTTTCTGAGAATACGTGGCTTCGATGTGGCCACCAGTGGCTTGTTTCGTGACAACCTGAAACTGGCGAATCCCGGCTTTGCGGCCGGTTACAGCCTGGAGCCCTATGGTGCCGAGCGCATTGATGTGCTGAAGGGACCCTCGTCCGTGCTCTACGGACAGGCGGGCCCGGGCGGGTTGGTGAACTATGTGTCCAAGCGACCTACATTCGACACTCGTCGAGAAGTGCGCGTTGAGGCGGGCACCAACGATCTGGTTCAGGGCCAGTTTGATATCAGTGGGGCGGTGAATGACAGTGATACCCTTGCGGTTCGCCTGGTGGGCCTGGTTCGCGACAGCGAAACTCAGGTGGATTTTGTCAATGACGACCGAAAGTACCTCGCCCCCAGCCTGACCTGGCAACCCACGGACGCCACCCGACTGACGGTACTGGCGCACTGGCAGTATGACGACACCCAGCCCTCCCAGCGCTACCCGTTGCAGGGGACTCTTGAGCCAAACCCGAATGGTCCGATTCCTGACAACCGGTTTACCGGCGAGCCGGGGTACGACGCTTACGAGCGTCGCGAGAGCGCCTTTGGATACGAGTTTGAACACCACATCAATGACCAGGTGGTGCTGCGTCAGAATGTCCGGGACTACCGCAACGATGTCGACGACCAGACCATCTACACCACCGGCTTGCTGGCGGATCAGAGAACCATTACCCGGTCACGCTTTGACAGTTTCGGTCGCATTGACGGCCTGGTCATGGATAACCAGCTGCAGTTGACCGCTCAGACGGGGGCGGCCGAACACACGGTATTGGTCGGCCTGGATCATCAGGATATTGACGTGTCATCCCGGCAGTTCTTCGGGCCCGCCAGTAACCTGGACATCTATGATCCCGTCTATGGCGCGCCTATCCCTGATGCCCCTTTGTTTAAAGACGAGAACGGCCAACTCAAGCAGACCGGCGTTTACCTGCAGGATCAGATCCGGGTAGACCGTTGGACGGTTTCCCTTGGCGGCCGGTATGACGTGGCCCGTTCCGAGACACTCAATAATCTCACCGGCGCCACAGCTAGCCGGGAAGACGAAGCCTTCACCGGGCGTGCCGGTGTCAGTTACCAGCTCGCGAATGGCCTTGCACCCTATGTGAGCTACATGGAGTCGTTTCTCCCCACTACAGGTACCGATGCGGCAGGCAATCCGTTCGAGCCGGAAACCGCACATCAGTACGAGGTGGGCGTGAAGTACCAGCCCAACACGGACACGTTGGTCACACTGGCCTGGTTCGACCTGACCCGGGAAGACTACCTGACCACCAACCCCACCAGTTTTGCCAGTGAGCAGAAGGGCGAGGCCAACTCGCGGGGCCTTGAGATGGAAGCCCGCACGCGTGTGTTCCAGGCGCTGGATGTGGTTGCCAGCTATACCTACACCGATGCCGAGATCACCAAAGCCAGCAACCCGGTGGAAGAGGGCGAGCCGCTGGAATACACACCCGAACATGAAGCGGCGCTATGGGGCAAATATAACTTCCGGGGCGGTATGCTGCATGGCCTGGGTCTGGGCGCCGGTGTGCGTTACATCGGCGAGAGTTTTGGCGCGGCATTCAACGCGGATAATTCTGCCCTGGAAGTACCGGATGTAACCCTGGTGGATGCCGCTGTTACCTACGACATTGGCCAGGTGTCGCTGGGCCTGCATGCACAGAACCTGCTGGATGAGAAATACGTGGCAACGGCCTTCGACAGCTCGGGCACCTACGGCACCCGCCGTGAAATCACAGGTTCGGTTATTTACCGGTTCTGAGTACATTGCTCTCCCGGCGCACGGACGCGCCGGTTCCCAAAATTCTCTAAGAACCTATCCTGAAAGCAGTTCCCCCGCCAGAAACTGTCCTTCACCGTTGAGATTCACATCCAGGTCAGTTCTATCCAGTGCCTGTTCGTGGTCTTGAGGGGGGCTTTTTTTCATAAAACCACCGCATTGAGCCAGAAATCGGTTAAAATGCGGTCGCTTGCACCGTTTGAATTAAGTAATATTACTAAAAAATTCCGGCGTGGCTGGGCTTACCTTCCTCTCTTGTTGTTATTACGACCAAATAAGGTCTGAAACTCGTACCTTTGGACCATACCCCGGTACGCAAATATCAAGGAAGATTCGGGCCTTCTGCCACACAATACCAATAACCCGTTTTCTCAGAAGATTTCTGTAATGCCCACTACCGTTATTTCCGGCTTTACCCACAATTTCCTTGGCAAAGCGCCCGTCTGGTACAAGCAGGTAATTCTGCTGTTTCTGGTCGCCAACCCGATTGTCATGTGGACGCTCGGTCCGGGAACGGCCGGCTGGCTTCTGATTGCCGAGTTTATTTTTACCCTGGCCATGGCCCTGAAGTGTTACCCGCTTCTGCCGGGTGGCCTGCTGGCGGTGGAGGCGCTGCTGATCGGCCTGACCACGCCGGATGCGGTCTATCTGGAAGTGCTCACCAACTTCCCCGTTATCCTGTTGTTGATGTTCATGGTGGCCGGTATCTACTTCATGAAGGAACTGCTGCTGGTGACCTTCACCCAGATTCTGGTGGGTGTGCGTTCCAAGTCGGCTTTGTCTCTTCTGTTCTGCTGCGCGGCAGCGATTCTTTCGGCCTTCCTGGATGCCCTGACTGTTACCGCGGTGATCATCAGCGTCGCGGTGGGTTTCTACTCGGTTTACCACAAGGTTGCCTCCGGTAAGGGCTATCAGCACAAGGATCATAACGCCGGTAGCGATGACGAGGTGATCGAGCTGCACCGGGAAGACCTGGAGAACTTCCGTGCCTTTTTGCGCAGCCTATTAATGCACGGTGCTATCGGTACCGCTCTCGGCGGGGTAGCCACCATGGTGGGCGAGCCGCAGAACCTGCTGATTGCCAAGGTGGTGGGTTGGGATTTTGCCGGCTTCTTCCTGCATATGGCGCCGGTGAGCGTGCCGGTGCTGGCGGCCGGGTTGTTTACCTGCTGGGCTCTGGAAAAGTTGCGCTGGTTCGGCTACGGCGGGCGCCTGCCCAAACCCGTGCGCCGGGTGCTGGAAGAGTTTGCAGAGAACGAGCGGGCGAAGCGAACCAAGGCTGATCAGGCCGCACTCTGGGTGCAGGCTTTTGCGGCTGCAATTCTGGTGGTGGGCCTGGCTTTTCACCTGGCTGAGGTCGGCTTGATTGGCCTGTTGGTGATCATCCTGATTACCTCATTTACCGGTGTCACCGATGAGCACCAGATTGGTAAAGCGTTCCAGGAATCCTTGCCGTTTACCTCCCTGCTGGTGGTGTTTTTCGCGGTGGTTGCCGTGATCCACGAACAGCACCTGTTCAAGCCGATCATTGACTACGTTCTGTCGCTTCCCGAAGCCCGTCAGCCGGGCATGTTCTTTATCGCCAACGGCGTGCTCTCGATGATCAGCGATAACGTGTTCGTGGCCACCGTGTATATCAGTGAGGTGAAACAGGCTCTGGATGCGGGTGCTATCAGCTATGACCATTTCCAGAAGCTGGCGGTTGCCATCAACACCGGCACCAATCTTCCCAGTGTGGCGACCCCGAATGGCCAGGCGGCTTTCCTGTTCCTGCTGACGTCTGCCATCGCGCCACTGGTTCGACTGTCATACGGCAAGATGGTGATTATGGCGTTTCCCTATATGTTGGTAATGGGGGGGGTAGGTCTGTACATGGTTATTAACCATATTTGACATTCTGTTCGGATTTTTGCGGGCAGTGTCAGTGCAGATTTGCCCGGGTCTGTTAATCTTTGCCTAAACAGACCTCACTAAACGGATTCCATGCACAGTTGCCAACGCCCTTGTTTTGTCTCTGCACTGACGAGCCGGCAGTCGCTGACTAACCGGTTCGTCATCTTTCTGATGCTCACCCTTGCGGCCATGGCGGCATCAGCCCAGGAAGGAGCGAATAAAAAAACATTGCGTGTGGCCTACCTGGAGTTTCCGCCGGTTACCTACCAGGCTGCCGATGGAACAGCGGCTGGCAGCTTCATCGAGCTGACCCGGAAAGTTGCCGCTGAGGCTGGCTATGAGCCTGAGTTTCTCTATTTACCGGTCAGTAGGGTCTATCTTTATCTGAGCAATGGCGCGATTGATGTCTGGCCCGGCGTTACTGAGGTCCCCAATCTACAGGGGAATGTTCTGGAAAGTTGGGTCAGCCCATCCCCGGTGCACCTGAGTGCCTGGTATCTTGATGGAAAACCGCCCTTGACCAACCTCGAGCAGTTGCGGGGCAAACGTGTGATTGTAATCGGCGGCTATACATACGCCGGCCTGCTTTCCTGGCTTGAAGCCGACAGTGAAATCCGGGTTACCGAATCGCCCAATCATCGTTCTGCGGTTGATATGCTGAAGCGTGGACGTGGTGATTACCTGCTGGATTATCGCCAACCGGTCCGGGAAATTCTTATCGAAGGGGCGGATCGCATGCTCCGGGAGTCGGAAGTCCGTACTCGCAACCTGGCCTGGGTTTTCTCGCTTGCCCATCCCCGGGCTGCTCTGTTGCGGGATGAATTCGACGATGCCTATCTGCGCCTTGTAGAGAAAGGTGAGGTGCCGCCGGTACGAGAAATTACCGAGGGCTATACGATCCCGGGTTATCCCGAACAGCTGCGCTGATCGGTTTTGCACACAGAGTACTGATGTTCAGGGGTTTAACCGGATATCCCCATACCAGGCGGTCGCTTTTTCCCCGGTGTTGTCCGAATCCGACATGATGGCAATACCCACCACCGGTGGCGGTTCCTCGCCAAACGCTTCCCGGTAGTCGGCCATGATATCCCGCTCCACCGTGACCCATTCGCCGACCTGTTCTGATCCGGAATTAATGGCAATCATCATGGTTTTCTCGGTGTAAGGGTTGGGCACAATCTCGCCCTTCGGGAGAGTATTGGCCCAGATGTAGTTGAGGGCATTGCCCGGCAGAGACTCACCGAATAACACCTCGACGGTCTTGCGTTTGGCGCGCTCGAAAAACCCTGCCTTCTCGGGCTGGAACTCGAATGCCACATAGATTCTCGCCGGATAATCGTCCCCGGACTTTTCCCGGGCATCGCCTTTTTCGAAGACATTCGAGACCTTCCACCGCCATTGCAGAATCAGCGAATCGGTTGGCTCCAGCCTGACCCGTGCGATCAGTCCTGACGCACCGCCGTCCGTGGTCGCCCGCACGACCTGCTGACCGTCTTCGGTTGTCAGTTCATAGCGGCTGAGCTGATCTATTTTGGGGAATTCCAGAGGCTCCCAGCCATCATTCAGGGACTGCATTTCCGAGAAAGGTGTGAGCGGGGATGGTGCCTGTGCCAACAAGAGCCCTGACAGGCCCATCAGAACCAGCACTGATAAAAATGTGGCAGTCTTTCTCATCGCGCTTCTCGCTTTCAGGTTTACAGTACCCCGATGGACAGACGCTATGAGCAAAAGTGCCCGAGGCCATTACTGGATTGCCAGCAAGCGGATTGCACTGGCTGCGGCCGCCGTCCGGTTCTCTACGCCCAGTTTCCGGAATACCTGCTCCAGGTGTTTGTTAACGGTTCGGGGACTCATATCCAGGATCTGGCCTATCTCCCGGTTGGTCTTACCGTTCGCGATCCAGAGTAACACGTCGGATTCTCTCAGTGTCAGCTCGAACCGTTGCCGCAAGGCTGCTGTTGCGCTGTTCTGGTTCTGTGGTGTTTTCAGCCGCAGCAGGTATTCTCTGTTATCCACAAGGGCAAGAAACTCTACCGTTCTGTCGATACCCATGATTTCGACTGGCATGCTGTGGCCCGGCTCGGGACGGTGGCCCAGCCATTGCTCCAATCTGGCACGTACCTCGGGAAATTCGGGATGCGCTGCGTCGGGCAGGTACTGGCAAACCTGTGGCGTGCCCCAGAGCAAATTCGCCTCGCGGTCCACCGCAAACAGGTTCTGACCGGCCGTATCCAGGGCGCTACGAGCACTGCGGGTCATGCGGGCGTTCGTCAGGTGTACATCCATTCTGGCCAGAAGTTCGGTGGTGTTAATCGGTTTGGTTACGTAATCCACCCCACCGGCGTTGAGCCCCATAACAACGTGCTCGGTATCGCTCAGACCGGTCATGAAGATGATGGGAATATCGGCGAACGCGGGGTTCTCTTTCAATCGACGACAGGTTTCGAAGCCGTCCATATGGGGCATCAAAGCGTCCATCAACACCACATCTGGGGTTATATTCTGGCTGATCGTAAGCGCCTGGTTTCCTTCCAGAGCAACGAGCACCGTCATACCTGCCTCTTCCATGGCATCGTTGATCATTCGAATGGAGTCGACTGCGTCATCTACGACCATCACGACAGTCTTCCGGTCATTATGAAGCTTCATGTTCGGCTACCTCGAGTAGTTCAAGAATTTTCTCAAACTGGAAATCGTTGGTGAGTCTGGTGAGCTCAATCGCAAAGGGTTCGGCCGCCTCGCCGCTGTGTTTCAGGTCATGCAATGCCTCAAGCAGGCCTTTCCGGTGTCCGATCCGGGCCAGAGTGGCCAGAGCCAGGCGATGCTCCATTTTGGGTAAAGGCAAAACGCCATGGTCGGGTGCTGGAATAGCCGCCATGGGATCCGGGCTCTTATCGAATCGCCAATTGAGATCCAGCACGCTGGCAATGGTGTCGAGCAACAGGTTCAGCCGAACCGGTTTGATGATGTAGCCATCGTGCAGACGCGGTGAGTCTGCGGCGTGGTGGCCTTCGTTAGCGTCGGCAGAGACCATCACGACAGGCATGGTGTGCTTGTGCTGTCGTAGCATTGCCAGGACTTCCCAGCCGCTTTGGCCCGGCATGGACACGTCGAGAAGCAGAAGGTCAGGGCGTTCGGCCTCAACGGTTGCCAAAACCTGCAGAGCATTGCCAAGATCGACGATTTCAAAGCCCAGGGGCGAGAGCATGGCCCGCATGACCTGGCGGTGGGACACATCGTCATCCACCAGCAGTACCTTTCGCCGCGAACCGTGGTAACCGTAGATGCGCTTGGCCGGCATTGATATCGAGCGGGGTGTCGAAGAATGCAGGCTTGATAGCATCAGACTGACCCGGAAGACACTACCTTGACCCGGTACGCTCTCCAGCGAGATATCGCCACCCATGATTTCCGTGAGCAGGCGGGTAATGGTCAGACCCAGGCCTGTGCCGGCCCGGCTTTGCCCCGGTGTCCGGATACGTTCGAAGGGTCGGAAGATGCGTTCCACATTCTCAGGGGCTATGCCTTCCCCGGTATCGCGTACGGTGAACTCGGCGACCTGACTGCGATAACGCAGGGTCAGGGAGACGCCGCCCCGATCCGTGTATTTAATGGCGTTGGAGAGAAGGTTGATCAGAATCTGGCGCAGCCGCTTCTCATCGGTGGTGACCATTTCCGGAAGCGGGTTGGGGCAGTGGTAATCGAAGGCCAGGCCTTTATCTTCCGCCTGCAGGCGGAACATGGTCACCAGTTGCTCCATCAGCAGCCCAATCCTGACCTGATCGCGGTGCAGGTCCAGCCGGCCGGCTTCAATTTTGGAAATATCCAGCAGCCCCTCAATCAGATCGGCGAGGTACTCACCGCTTCGGCGTATCACGCCGAGGGCTTCCTTGCGGTGGGAAGGGATGGTCTCGTCGTTTTCCATCAACTGGGCATAACCGAGGATGGCATTGAGTGGGGAACGGAGTTCGTGACTGATCCCGGTCAAGTAGCGACTTTTCGCCCAGTTGGCGGCCTCCGCCTGTTCTTTGGCCTGCTGAAGAGCCTGGTCGGTCCGTTCGTGGGCGACGATCTCTTCCATCAGGAGGCGGTTCTGGCGACGGGACTCTTCTTCAGCCACCACCCGGCTTTCGTGGGCGAGCACGAACAACCAGCAGATCACACCGGTCACGATCACCAGAATGAAGAACACCTTCCACAGGGTCACCGATAAAAGAATGCCTTCAGCGGGTGAAGCGACCGGCGTCTTGAAATAGATCAGGGACAGCAGCAGGCCGGAAAGGCCGTTGATGAGCACCAGCAGGCTCAGAAAATGCCCGAGCCTTGAGCGCAGACCGGCCAACACCGGTTTTGGCATCAGGCTTCCGAGAAACTGATTGAGCTGTTCCTGATATCCGGCCCCCGGTTTGCAGGCGTCTGCGCAACGGGCATCGAGCGAACAGCACAGTGAACAGATGGTGCCGTCGTACGCGGGACAATGGGTGAGATCTTCCGGTTCGAAGTGATGTTCACAAATCGTGCATTGCACGAGCTGATGGTCAGTAGCGATGGGGACGAATGGCCGTGCTGTGTAGAAACGGCCACCGGTTTTCCAGGCGATCAGAGGCGCCATGATCAGCGCGACTCCCATGGCGATAAAATGGGACAGAGCCTCCGGATAGACGCCCAGTATGCCGGTGTGGCAGATGATTCCTACTAAAGAGGCCGTCAGCATGGCACCAACTCCGACCGGGTTGATGTCGTACAGGTGGGCACGTTTGAACTCAATGTGTGCGGGACTGAGCCCCAGTGGTTTGTTGATCACCAGATCCGCCACCAGGGAACCAACCCAGGCAATGGCGACGATGCCGTAGAAACCCAGGGTTTCCTCCAGCGCCCGGTAAACACCCAGTTCCATCACCAGAAGGGCAATGGCGACGTTGAAGAACAGCCAGACAACTCGTCCGGGGTGGCTGTGGGTGAGTCGCGAGAAGAAGTTGGACCAGGCGATGGAGCCGGCATAGGCATTGGTAACGTTGATCTTGAGCTGGCAAAGAATGACGAAAATGCCCGCCATCGCCAGGGAGATCTCGGGTGAATGGGTAATGTAATTGAAGGCGATCAGATACATCTGGGTGGGATCAGCCGCCTCCGAGGCGGTAACGCCCTGTTTCAGGGCAAGAACCGCAAGAAAGGAGCCCGCCAGGATTTTTAACATGCCGATCACAATCCAGCCAGGTCCGCCTGCCATAACGGCGGCCCACCAACGTCGCTTTTCCCGGGCATTGCGGGGTTCTGGAATGAAGCGCAGGAAATCCACCTGCTCGCCGATCTGGGCAATCAATGAGAACACCACAGCCGCCGCAGCCCCGAACATAACGATGCTGAAGCCACCGGAATCAACCGGGTTAAGTCCCTCGAACTGTGTCCAGTCGCTGACGGAAGAGGCATCCGCGTAAACAATGAAAACAAAGGGCACCAGTTGGAGAAAGATGAAGGCTGGCTGGGTCCAGACCTGGAACCGGCTGATCGTGGTGATCCCGTGGATTACAAAGGGAATGATCACCACGGAGCAAATCAGGTAGCCCAGGACCAGTGGAATCCCGAACAGCATTTCCAGCGCCATGGCCATGATGGCGGCCTCGATGGCGAAAAAGATAAACGTGAACGAGGCGTAGATCAGCGAGGTGATGGTGGAGCCTATATAGCCAAAGCCGGCACCGCGAGTCAGCAGGTCAATGTCGACGCCGTAACGGGCCGCGTAGTAACTGATCGGGATGGCGGTGAGGAAAATCACCAGACTGACGGCCAGTATCGCGGCGACCGCATTGTCGAATCCGTAGTGGAGGGTAATGGAGCCGCCGATGGCTTCCAGTGCCAGAAAGGAGATGGCGCCCAGGGCTGTGTTGCTTACCCGGGCCGCGGACCAGCGCCGGGCACTCTTGGCGGTAAAGCGAAGCGCATAGTCTTCCAGGGTCTGGTTGGCTACCCACTGGTTGTAGCTGCGCCGAACCCGAAAAATATTCTGTCTTGCCGCCATGACTGCCTTGCCTTTGGTGTTTGAGTGCCCCGCGTTAGTGCAGCTTCAAGCTGAAATGCACAGGATGAGAAAGCCGGAACAATATCCGTGCCATAGACCGGTGCAGGGATGTTCTTCTTCTGCATGCCTGCGTTTTTAGCCTGTCCTGTTGGTTACAGGAATGCGTCAAATGACGTAGCGCGCTGGGGCGATTGCCGAATGGGCACCTGTACGGGTGCCGAGCAGAATGATTCTCGTGGGCACTGTGCTTTCGAAGGGAAGCGCGGATCCGGACTTCAAAAACTGCGAGGAATCACCATGGATACGACAGATCAAGCCGCCAACGGGCGGTCGTTCGGTAAGGGACTGGGGCTGAAAAAGAGCCTGATGACGCTGGCGGCTTCCGTCATGCTTGCGACGTCGGCACAGGCGGCAGTGCCGGCCACAGCAGAGGTCAACACGACCGGTCTGGCGGTGACGGATGACACTGTTACGGTCGGCATTCTGCACTCCATCACCGGCACAATGGCGATCAGTGAGATTGGCTCGGTTCAGGCGGAAAAGCTGGCCATTGACCAGATCAACGCCTCCGGTGGTGTCCTGGGCCGCCAGATTGAATTCGTTCAGGAAGACGGCGCCAGTGACTGGCCGACCTTCGCTGAAAAATCCCGGAAGCTACTGCGCCAGGACAACGTTGCTGCGATCTTCGGCGCCTGGACCTCGGCTTCCCGCAAGGCCGTTCTCCCGGTCATCGAGCAATACAACGGCATGCTCTATTACCCCACCTTCTACGAGGGTCTTGAGCAGTCGCCCAACGTGGTCTACACCGGCCAGGAAGCGACGCAACAGATTCTTGCCAGTATCGACTGGGCCGCAGAAACCAAGGGTGCCAAAAGCTTCTATCTGCTCGGATCGGACTACATCTGGCCCCGTACTTCGAACAAGATCGCCCGCAAGCACATCGAGGACAAGCTGGGCCTCAAGGTCTCTGGCGAAGAGTATTATCCGCTGGGCCACACCCAGTTCAACTCCGTTATCAACAAGATCAAGCTGCGCAAGCCGGACGTGATCTTTGCCTCGGTTGTCGGTGGCTCCAACGTGGCCTTCTACAAGCAGATGAAAGCGGCCGGTATCGATTTCACCGATGAGAAGCCCCTTCTGCTGACCATCTCCGTGACCGAAGACGAAATCCGCGGTATCGGCGGTGAGAACGTGGACGGCATCTACGCCTCCATGAAGTATTTCCAGAGCCTCGATAACCCCAACAACAAGGAATTTGTTGCGGCCTTCAAGGAAGCCTACGGCGATGACATGGTCATCGGTGACGTGACCCAGGCGGCGTATCTCGGCCCATGGCTGTGGAAAGCTGCGGTTGAAAAAGCCGGCTCATTCGACATCGACAAGATCCGTGAAGAGTTCGCAGGCATCGAGTTCACGAAAGCGCCAGAGGGTTACGTGCGCATCCACGAAAACCATCACCTGTGGTCCAAGACCCGCATCGGCCAGGCTCAACCTGACGGCCAGTACAAGGTTGTCTACGAGACCGAAGAACTGATGGAACCGGACCCGTTCCCGGAAGGCTACCAATAAGCCCGGACTCCTGGCGCCCCCGGGCGCCAGCATCCGTTGCCTCTGAACACGAGATTAAGGGTTTGAAGGGTAAGTTGGTCTAAAGGGGAGTAAGGGTCATGTTTGATGGCTACACCAGCAGTGAATTGATGTCGATATTTGCCATGCAGGGGTTTGCCGGGCTCTCCCTGTTTTCAGTGTTCGTACTGATGGCATTGGGCCTGGCCATCATCTTTGGTCAGATGGGGGTGATCAATATGGCACACGGGGAGTTCATGATCCTCGGCGCCTACACCACCTACCTGACATCCGGTTTTTTCCAGTCCTATCTGCCGAGCCTGTTCGGCGGCTACTTCTTCGTCGCCATGGTTCTGGCTTTCCTGATTTGTGCTGCCCTGGGGGCATTCGTTGAATGGCTCATGATACGGCGACTCTATCACCGACCACTGGATACCCTTCTGGCCACCTGGGGTCTGAGCCTGATCATGCAGCAGGCTTACCGATCCATCTTTGGCGCCCGGGAAGTGGGTGTGGACCTGCCCGAGTGGATGATGGGGGCGATCCAGGTGACTGACCTGGTGGAGCTGCCCATCAACGGTTTGTTCGTGATGATCATCGCGCTGTCCATTGCCGTGGGCGTGTATTTCCTGATGTACCGATCCGGCTATGGCAAGAAAGTGCGGGCGGTGGTTCAGAATCGCCCCATGGCTGAAGCCGTTGGTATCAACAGTGCCGGTATCGACCGAGCCACTTTTGCCCTCGGGTGTGGCATCGCTGGCGTCGCTGGTGCTGCCTTCACCATGATCGGTTCCACCGGTCCGTCCTCTGGCCAGGCTTATATCGTAGACACCTTCCTGGTGGTGGTGTTTGGCGGTGCCCAGAGCCTGATCGGCACCATTGTGTCCGCCTTCGGTATATCCCAGGCCCAGTCCACCATGGAGTTCTTCCTCAGTGGTTCCATGGCCAAGGTGCTCACCCTGCTGGTCGTCGTCGGCATCCTGATGCTGCGTCCAGAAGGACTCATGGCCCTCAAGGTCCGTCGGTAGGAGATTGTCATGAAGAGTTCATCCCCATTGAAATGGTTTGCCACCCGCGAGGGACTGTATTACGTCGCACTGGCCGTGTTGCTGGTGGTGCTTTTGCCACTGGCGCTGGACCCATTCCGCCTGAACATGGTGGGCAAGTACCTGACCTACGCCTTTGTCGCCATTGGCCTGGTGATGTGCTGGGGCAAGGCCGGCATTCTCAGCCTGGGCCAGGGTGTGTTCTTTGGCCTTGGCGGCTACTGTATGGCCATGTTCCTGAAGCTGGAGGCCTCCACTCCGGAGGCCACCGCCATCCAGTCCACCCCCGGCATCCCGGATTTCATGGACTGGAACCAGCTCACCGAGCTGCCCTGGTTCTGGGAACCGTTCCACAGCTTCTCCTTCACCCTGCTTGCGGTGATCGGTGTGCCGGTTCTGCTGGCGTTCGTTATCGGCTTCGCCATGTTTACCCGGCGGGTGGGGGGCGTGTACTTCGCCATCATCACCCAGGCTATCGCCGCAATCCTGACGATTCTGATTATCGGACAGCAGGGCTATACCGGCGGTGTGAACGGCATTACCGATCTGCAGACGCTGAACGGCTGGGACATCCGCACCGATGAAGCCCGGACCATCCTGTACTTTGTCTGTGTTGGCATGCTGTTCCTCTGCCTGTTTGTGGCGCGCCTTGTCCAGAACCGGAAGCTGGGCCGCATCCTGGTGGCCATGAACGCCCAGGAAAATCGGGTGCGTTTTTCCGGCTATGACGTTGCCGCCTTCAAGATCTTCGTGTTCTGCCTGGCAGCGGCTTTTGCCGGCGTCGGTGGTGCCATGTTCACCCTGATTGTCGGCTTCATGTCGCCGTCGTTCATCGGCATTGTCGCCTCCATCGAGATGGTCATCTTCTGTGCCCTGGGTGGTCGGTTGTCCATCCTCGGCGCGGTCTACGGTGCCTTGCTGGTGAATGCCGCCAAGAGTGGCTTTTCGGAATCCTTCCCGGAACTCTGGCCGTTTGCCATGGGTGCGTTGTTTATCGGTGTCGTACTGGCCTTCCCGAACGGTCTGGCCGGCCTGTATCAGACCTACGTCATGCCCCTGGAAGACAAGATCTTCAAGCGCAACAAGGGTGCACAGCTGGAGGCCAAGCCCGCGGAAAAAACCGCAGAGCCAAAGCCGACCGCTGAGAAGACTCCTGATTACGATCCGATGATCGATTCCTACAGCCCGGAGAAATCGTGATGAGTGCAGCCAAAAGCAAAAGTGGGGATTTCCTGCTGGCGGTCGAAGGCCTGACCGTGTCATTCGATGGCTTCAAGGCCGTGGATGACCTGTCCTTCTACCTGGATCCGAAGGAAATCCGGGTCATCATCGGCCCCAACGGTGCCGGTAAAACCACGGTTCTGGACCTGATCTGCGGCAAGACCAAGGCCACGTCCGGCTCCATCAAGTTTGACGGTAAGGAGCTTACCAAGCTCAAGGAGCACCAGATTGTTCACTCGGGTGTGGGCCGGAAGTTCCAGACCCCGTCCGTGTTCGAGGATCTGACCGTCTTTGAAAACCTTGAAGTGTCCTACCCAAAGGGACACAGCGTGATGGGCGCCCTGGGATTCAAGCGCGACGCGGAGGTCATCAATGCTGTGGAGGAGGTGGCTGAAACCATCTTCCTGACCGAGGCCCTGAATGAGCCGGCTGCATCGTTGAGCCATGGCCAGAAGCAGTGGCTGGAGATCGGCATGCTGCTGATCCAGAAACCGGACCTGCTGATGCTGGATGAGCCGGTAGCCGGGATGTCCGTCACCGAGCGCAAGAAAACCGCCGAGCTGCTGAGGGTGATTACCAGGGACCATACGGTATTGGTGATCGAGCACGACATGCAGTTTGTCGGTGATATCGCTGACCGGGTCACGGTCATGCATCAGGGCAAAGTTCTTTCCGAGGGGTCAATCGAGCACGTGAAATCGGACCCGAAAGTCATCGAAGTCTACCTGGGGCACTGATCATGCTGAGCATCAAACATCATTCGGTGGCCTACGGCCAAAGCACCATCATCGATGACCTCAACCTCGACGTGGCAAAGAACGAAATTGTCGCCGTGGTGGGGCGTAACGGCATGGGCAAGACCACGCTGATGAAATCCCTGGTGGGCATGACCCCCACGCGAGGCGGTGAAGTCAGCCTGGATGGGAACGACCTTTCCGGCCTGAAGAGCTTCCAGCGTGTGCGCGCCGGAATCGGTTTCGTGCCGCAGGGGCGGATGATCTTTCCGACACTGACGGTACGGGAGAATATCGAGACCGGCCTGGCCGCTGTTGGTGAGAAGAAGGTACCCGAGGACCTCTACGAGATGTTCCCGGTACTGAAGGAAATGCAGAACCGGCGTGGTGGCAACCTCTCTGGCGGCCAGCAACAACAGCTGGCTATTGCCCGGGCACTGGCCACCCGGCCCAAGGTGCTGCTGCTTGACGAACCCACGGAAGGTATCCAGCCCAACATCATCAAGGAAATCGCGCAGACCCTTCGGCGCATCCGGGATGAGCGGGGCCTGTCGATTGTGGTGTCGGAGCAGGTTCTGAGCTTCGTGATGGATGCGGCAGACCGGATCCTGGTGATTGAAAAGGGCGCGATTGTGCACGAAGAAAGCCGCGAAGAAGCGGATCAGGACAAGATTGCGAGCTATCTGGCGGTTTAACGAGGAGCAGAACGATGAGACACGGTGATATTTCCAGCAGCAACGATACCGTCGGCGTGGCGGTGGTGAACTACAAGATGCCGCGGCTGCATACCAAAGCCGAGGTGTTGGACAACGCCCGCAACATTGCTGACATGATCAAGGGTATGAAAGTCGGCCTGCCGGGCATGGACCTGGTGGTGTTCCCGGAATACAGCACCATGGGCATCATGTACGACAACGAGGAAATGATGGAAACCGCGGCCACAGTGCCCGGTGACGAAACGGCCATCTTCTCCGCCGCCTGTCGTGAGGCGAACACCTGGGGCGTGTTTTCCCTCACCGGAGAGCGGCACGAGGATCACCCCAACAAGGCGCCGTACAACACCCTGGTTCTGATCAACAACGAGGGTGAGGTCGTCCAGAAATACCGCAAGTGTATCCCCTGGTGTCCGATCGAGGGATGGTATCCGGGTGACACTACCTACGTCACCGAGGGTCCAAAGGGCATGAAGATCAGCCTGATCATCTGCGACGACGGCAACTATCCCGAGATCTGGCGCGATTGCGCCATGAAGGGGGCGGAGTTGATTGTTCGCTGTCAGGGCTACATGTACCCGGCCAAGGAACAGCAGGTGATGATGGCCAAGAGCATGGCCTGGGCCAACAACTGTTACGTTGCTGTGGCCAACGCCGCCGGATTTGACGGCGTGTATTCCTACTTCGGCCACTCCGCGATCATTGGCTTCGATGGCCGTACCCTCGGGGAATGCGGTGAGGAAGACATGGGCATTCAGTATGCCCAGCTGTCCGTGAGCCAGATCCGTGATGCCCGTGCGAACGACCAGTCCCAGAATCACCTGTTCAAGCTGTTGCACCGGGGCTACACCGGTGTGCATGCCTCCGGGGACGGCGACAAGGGCGTGGCCGACTGTCCGTTCGAGTTCTACCGTACCTGGGTGATGGACGCCCAGAAGGCGCAGGAAAACGTGGAGGCCATGACCCGGAAGACGGTAGGTACCGCCGAGTGCCCGGTGGGCGAGCTCCCGTTCGACGGCAAGGAAAAATCCGCAGGGGCCTAAGCCCGGGAGGCGTTCATGCCGTTTATCAACGAACGGCTGGAAGCCAATCGGGAAACCATTGAAAAGAACCGGGCCGCCTCAGGTCCGGTTCGTGCTTCCCGGTTCCGCTTCGAGCCCGAGGCCGTGATGGCCAGACTGCGGGAAAATATCGTCGGCCAGGATGAGGCCCTGGCCGCCATGGAATCCATGTTGGTGCGGATAAAAGCTGACATCGGCGAGGAAAACCGGCCGTTGGCGGTGCATCTTTTCCTGGGACCAACCGGCGTAGGAAAAACGGAAACCGTTCGCCTGATTGCCGAAGTCATCCACGGTAATCGCGATGGCCTGTGCCGTATCGACATGAACACCCTGGCCCAGGAGCATTACGCCGCAGCCCTGACCGGTGCACCGCCGGGCTACGTGGGCAGTAAGGAAGGCCACAGCCTGTTCGATCTGGACAAGGTACAGGGCTCGTTCAGCAAACCCGGCATTGTGTTGTTTGATGAAATCGAGAAAGCCAGCAAGGAAGTGGTGCGCACGCTGCTGAACGTGCTGGACACCGGTCGGCTGGTGTTTCCCTCCGGCAACCGGGAGATCGACTTCCGCAACACCCTGATCTTCATGACCAGCAACGCCGGTGCGCTGGAGGCGGAGACGTATGAGCAGAGCTACCAGCGGGGCTGGCGTCGCTGGCTCGGTTTATCACCCGGCAACGGCGAGGCCATTCGCGATACCGCTCTGCGCCGGCACTTTGACCCGGAATTCCTCAACCGGATTGATCAGATCCTCACCTTCAACCGACTTACCGGCAACTGGCTGGAAGCCCTGCTGGACATTGAGCTGGCGGGCCTCAATCGCCGGTTGTCCAGAAAGCATGCCGAGCTGTCGCTGTCGTCTGAGCTGCGAGAGGAACTGTGCCGTGGCTACGACGCTCGCTATGGGGCCCGGGAACTGCTGCGGGCTTTTCGCCAGCGGCTGGAACCCGCCGTTGCCCGGGCGTTGCTGGCGTATCCGGACTGTCGCCGGTTTGAAGCTAGCCTGCAGGGCAGGAAGGTCACGGTGCACCAATACGTCGAATGACGTAGGCACCGGGGGCATTTCGCGAATACCTCACAGGGACGGGATTTCGGATAGTAAAGCCGTTACCTAATCGTGCAAGCCAACACCAAGGAGCGCCAGCTATGGCTGAAACCATTATCAAGATCGATCTGAACAAGTCGGCCTATGAGAACGACAAAATTCACAACCGCTGGCACCCGGATATTCCGCTGGTGGCCACCGTCAAGCCGGGCGACGATTTCATCGTCGAGTGCTATGACTGGACCGGCGGCCAGATCAAGAACGACGACAGCGCCGACGACGTGCGCGATGTTGATCTCAGCCAGGTTCACTTCCTGTCGGGACCGATCGGGGTCGAGGGCGCGGAGCCGGGCGACCTGCTGGAAGTCGACATCCTTGACATCGGCACCTTCGAAGAGAGCCAGTGGGGCTTTAACGGGTTCTTCTCCAAGCAGAACGGTGGTGGCTTCCTGACCGAACATTTCCCGGAGGCCCAGAAATCCATCTGGGACTTCAACGGCATGTTCACCAAATCCCGCCACATTCCCAACGTGGAATTTGCCGGCCTCATTCACCCGGGCCTGATCGGCTGCCTGCCCTCCAAAGAATTGCTGGACACCTGGAACAAGCGTGAGGCCGGACTGGTCGCGACCGATCCGGAGCGTGTGCCGGAACTGGCAACACTGCCCAACGGTGAGACCGCCCATATGGGCCAGATGACCGGCGACGCGGCCAAAGCTGCCGGGGCCGAAGCCGCGCGTACCGTGCCGCCACGGGAACACGGTGGCAACTGTGACATCAAGGATCTGTCCCGTGGCTCCAAGGTGTATTTCCCGGTGTACGTTGACGGGGCCGGCCTCTCCGTGGGCGACCTTCACTTCAGCCAGGGCGACGGTGAAATCACCTTCTGTGGCGCCATCGAAATGGCCGGTTGGATTCACCTGCGGGTAAACCTGATCAAGGACGGCGTGAAGAAGTACGGCATCAAGAATCCGGTGTTCAAGCCAAGCCCGATCAAGCCCCGTTATGACGACTATGTGATCTTTGAAGGCATCTCCGTAGACGAAGACGGCGGCCAGCATTACCTGGATGTTCATGTGGCCTATCGTCAGGCGTGTCTGAACGCCATCGAATACATGACCAAGTTCGGTTACACCAAGGCTCAGGCCTACGCGATTCTGGGTTGTGCGCCGGTGGAAGGCCACATCAGCGGCGTGGTGGATATCCCGAACGCCTGCGCCACGCTTTGGTTGCCGACGGGCATCTTCGACTTCGACATTAACCCGTCCGCCGATGGTCCGCAGAAGAAAGTCAGCGGGGGCATGGACGTACCGCTGTCGAAAGATAAGGAGTAATCGCCATGCCCGTGTATGACTACAAGTGCCGTGAACATGGCCTCTTTCACACACTGGCCACCATGGAGGATGCGGCCAAGCCGGCGCAATGCCCCACCTGCAAGGCCATGTCGCCGCGGGTGATCGTGTTGCCATCCCACATTGCCGCCATGGACCCGGCCAAAAGGGCGGCTGAGGACCGGAACGAGCGATCCCGGCATGAGCCGGTGTTTTCCACCGCAGACCGAAGGGCGAATGATAAGGAGCACAGTCGCGCCTGCGGCTGTGGTTCCCCGAAACCTGGAAAGTCCATGCTGTTCTACACCGCTGACGGGAAGAAGATGTTTCCCTCCATGCGGCCCTGGATGATCAGCCACTGATTGGCTGACTTGAAACTGTCACGTGTTTGGCCCCCTCTCCGGGGCCTTTTTTATTGCTTCAGGTTGTCCCTTCCGAATATCGTGTATATAGTGTTTCTATCCTTGGTCAAATACCAGATGTAGTGATCAGTGCGTAACCAACTCGGGCAACGTGTGATCATCTCAGTCATTCTGGTATCGGGAATCCGGTGAGAATCCGGAACTGACGCGCAGCGGTATTGGGGAACGAGCGTGGCATCAAGACACTGGTGAAAGCCGGGAAGTCGCCACACGAGGCCGAATCTATCGATTCACGCCCCTGAGTCCGAAGACCTGCCAGGGAGACAACTGCACCTTCGCGTTTTAAGGTGAGCAGACCGGATTCAGGCCAGACGTGTAGGTCGGATTAGCGAAGCGTAATCCGACACCCCTGTCTGCGCCAGGCCGCTTTTGTCGGATTACGCATGCGCTAATCCGACCTACGGTGGCACTCCGATTCTCTGCCTACGCGATGGTGAAAGGATTTCAACGCGTATTCAGGAGAACACAGCATGTCCGCCTCAGCCCTGGCCGAACCCCGGCCAACCTCGCACACCGATACCGAATCCCTTCAGGTCATCAAACGCAACGGCACTCTCGTGGGCTTCGACCCCTCGAAGATCAGCATCGCCGTAACCAAAGCGTTCCTCGCTGTTGAGGGCGACACCGCCGCCGGCTCCGCCCGTATCAATGACGCGGTACACCGGGTGACCGACCAGGTTATCCAGGCGATTGGCCGTCGCCTGAAGGCCGGCGGCAAGGTGCATATCGAAGACATCCAGGATCAGGTGGAACTGGCCCTGATGCGGGCCGAAGAACAGAAGGTGGCCCGCGCTTACGTTTTGTATCGGGAAGAGCATGCCCGCGAGCGCGCCCGCCATGCCCCGGTTGAGGCACACCCCCATCTGACGGTGAAAAAGACCAGTGGCGAGATTGCTCCGCTGGATCTGGGCCTGATGAAACTGCAGGTGGAGCAGGCCGCCACGGGGCTGGAGGGCATTGATGGGGATTCCCTGGTGGACGATGCCCTGACCAACCTGTACGACGGCATCGCCGAGGAAGACGTGCTGTCGGCCTTGATCATGACAGCCCGCAGCCGGATTGAGCGGGAGCCGGACTACAGCGCGGTCACGGCCCGTCTACTGCTGGAACAGCTGCGTTTGGAGAATGCCGCTGCCCTGGGCCTGCCCATCAGTCTGCCACTGGCTGAAATTTATCCACAGGCCCTGAGCGCCTTTGTCGAGGCGGGAATCCGGTACGAATTACTGGATGAAGCGCTGGCCGCCTTTGATCTGGAGCGCCTTGGTGCGGCCCTGAAGCCGGAACGGGATCTGCAATTCGGCTTCCTGGGTCTGCAAACCCTGTACGACCGTTACTTCCTGCACTGGAACAAGGCCCGCCTGGAATTGCCTCAGGTATTTTTCATGCGCGTTGCCATGGGCCTGGCCCTGCGCGAAGACGACCCGAATGCCCGGGCCATCGAATTCTACAACCTGTTGTCGTCGTTCGACTACATGGCGTCCACACCCACGCTGTTCAACAGCGGTACCCGCCATTCCCAGCTGTCGTCCTGTTACCTGACGACAGTGGGCGACGATCTTGAAGACATCTACGGCGCCATCCGCGATAACGCCATGCTGTCGAAATGGGCTGGCGGCCTGGGCAACGACTGGACCCCGGTACGGGCGCTCGGCTCCCACATCAAGGGCACCAACGGCCAGAGCCAGGGCGTGGTGCCGTTCCTGAAAGTGGTGAACGACACTGCGGTGGCCGTGAACCAAGGCGGCAAGCGTAAGGGCGCGGTGTGTGCCTACCTGGAAAGCTGGCACCTGGATATTGAGGAATTCCTGGAACTGCGCAAGAACACCGGTGACGAACGCCGACGCACCCACGACATGAACACCGCCAATTGGGTGCCCGACCTGCTGATCGAACGCATGCGCGAAGACCGGGACTGGACCCTGTTCTCCCCCAGCGATGCGCCGGATCTGCACGACCTGTACGGCAACGCCTTCCGTGAACGCTACGAGCATTACGAAGCCCTGGCAGAGCAGGGCAAAATCAAGCTGTTCAAGAAAATCCCGGCCAAGCAGCTCTGGCGCAAGATGCTCACCGTGCTGTTCGAAACCGGCCACCCCTGGATCACGTTCAAGGATCCGTGCAACCTGCGCTCCCCCCAGCAGCACCGCGGCGTGGTGCACAGCTCCAACCTGTGCACGGAAATCACCCTGAACACCAGCGCCGATGAAATTGCCGTGTGCAACCTGGGTTCGGTGAATCTGGCGGCTCATATCGCCAATGGCGAGCTGGATGTGCAGCGCCTGGAACAAACGGTGAACACCGCCGTGCGCATGCTCGATAACGTTATCGACATCAACTACTACGCCGTGCCCCAGGCCCGCAATTCCAACATGAAGCATCGCCCGGTCGGTCTCGGCCTCATGGGTTTCCAGGACGCGCTCTATCAATTGGGCCTGCCGTATTCCAGCCCGGAAGCGGTTGAGTTTGCCGACGTTGCCATGGAGCAACTCAGCTACTTCGCCATCCGCGCCTCAGCCACACTGGCGGGTGAGAGAGGCGCCTATGAGAGCTATGAGGGCTCCCTCTGGCAGCAGGGCACCTTGCCCATCGACTCCATCCAACTGTTGAAGGAAAACCGCAGGGAAGGGGATCTGTCTGTAAATACCAACGCCCGACTGGACTGGTCTTCCGTACGCGAACTGATCGCAAAAAACGGCATGCGCAACAGCAACGTGATGGCCATTGCCCCCACCGCGACCATCTCCAACATCGTGGGCGTGTCCCAGTCTATCGAGCCGGCGTACCAGAACCTGTTCGTGAAATCGAACCTCTCCGGCGAGTTCACCGTGGTAAACCCCTCTTTGGTAAGGGATCTCAAGGAAGAAGGCCTATGGGACAACGTGATGGTGAACGACCTCAAATACTTCGACGGTTCCGTGCAACAGATCGACCGCATCCCGGCGGTACTGAAAGCCCGCTACGCCACTGCCTTCGAGATCGATGCGAGGTGGTTGGTGGAAGCCGCTGCCCGCCGCCAGAAATGGCTCGATCAGGCCCAGAGCCTGAACCTGTACATGGCTGAACCCAGCGGCAAGAAGCTGGATGCCCTTTACCAGCTGGCCTGGGAGCGTGGACTTAAAACCACCTATTACCTGCGCTCACTGGGCGCCACCGGCGCCGAGAAAACCGCCCCGGTTGCCGCTCCCCAGCCACAGGTATGCAGCATCGACGATCCGGACTGCGAAGCCTGTCAGTAACTGCTCACTTAACGATTTCGAGGCAAAAACCATGCTTGATTGGGACGACGAACCAAAAACTGAATCCAAGGCGGCGCATCCCGGCGCCCCGGCACCGGTGAATGTGGACGACAAACGCGTCATCAACGGCGAGACCGACATCAACCAGCTGGCGCCGTTCAAGTACCCCTGGGCCTGGGAGTACTTCATGAACGCCAACAAAAACCACTGGACCCCTCTGGACGTGAACATGGCCCAGGACGTCCATGACTACCATCACCGGCTGACCGCACCGGAAAAGCACGTCTACGAGAACGTGCTGGCCTACCTCACCACCTCCGACATCCTCGCCATGCGCAACATCGGCCTGGCTGTGATGGAAAAGATGAGCGCGCCGGAGCTGCAGATCTACCAGGCCCGGCAGGTGTATGAGGAAGCCATGCACACCTGGGCCTACCAGCACTGCATCGAAACCCTCAACCTGGACCAGAGCGAGATCTACAACCGCTACCGGGTGGTACCGGCGATCAACGGCAAGATCCAGATTGCCAATCGCCGGCTGGATGCGGCCATGCGCCCGGATATGAACCTGCGTAACAAGGACGACCTGCAGGAATTCATCATGTCCTACCTGTTCTTTGCGGCGGTGTTCGAAGGCACCTGGTTCTACAACGGCTTCAGCCCCATCTTCGCCCTCCAGCGTCGGGGCCTGATGCGCGGAACTGGCGAGCAGCTGCAGTACATCCTGCGGGACGAGGCCATGCACTTCTCATTCGGCCTGAAAGTGGTCAACCAGATCGTGGAAGAGGAGAACATCACCTTCGATCCGAAGGCCGTGCGTGAGATGTGGGACGAATCCGAAGCCGCCGAGAGGGCCTACGCGGACTACATCCTGCGGGACCCGATTCTCGGCTACTCCGCCGAGTACCACAGCGAACAGTTCCGCTTTGTGGCCAACCGCCGTGCCAGAACGGTAGGTCTCGAAGAGCCGTTCCCCGGAGCAAAGAACGTCTCGCCATGGCTGGACGAACAGGCCACCCTGCGTAAGGAGAAGAACTTCTTCGAAACCCGGGTGATTGAGTATCAGACGGGGGCGCAGTTGGAGTGGTGAGGGCTTACTGACCGCTAGCCGAGCGGACTGCGCACCCCTGCGAAACCTTGGCCGAGGACGTGGGTGGAAATTTGGTGGTGCGCAGATCCACATGGCTGCAGCGACATTACGATGTACAGCGAGCCAGGTCAGAAACTCATTGACCTCTCTGGGCCCCATATCGCGAGGTTGCTTCATTTGCTGAAAACGAATGAAGTAACGGATCCAGTACCAGTAGGTTTTTTCGGTACAGATGCTGTAATGATTCACGCGAATAACCGCACGAACCTGGTCCCGTAAGCGAGGCTGTTTTCCTTTCATTCGTCCCGGCTCCCCGCCAATACTGTTTATTTGTACAGTATTATTGGTGGCGTGGATTACAGACGTCAAATGATTACATGGAAAGGCAGTGTGTAGTGGGCTAACCTGTTGTTTTATAAATTTATCGGCACTGTGTTCTGTGATCCAGAAGCTGTAAAAACGAAGCGGTCAAATTTCTGCAATCATGAAGCGCTCTGTCTAATTGCTGTTAAATCAGTAGTGATACCGGAGCTGGGCGATAAGCAAAGCGTCATCCGTGACTTTGTAAACTATTCGGTGTTCTTCGTTGATCCGGCGGGACCAGTACCCGGCGAGGCTGTGTTTTAGCGGCTCTGGTTTGCCAACACCTTCGAACGGTTCTCGCTTGGTCTCTTTGATCAGCTTGTTGATTCGGTTAAGAATCTTCTTGTCGGTTTTCTGCCAGTACAGATAGTCTTCCCAGGCGTTCTCGGAGAAGATGAGTTTCATTCAAGAAGTTCCTTTTCTTGACCACCGCCTTGCTCCAGCTCGGCAACGGATTCCAGCAAACGCCGTGCGTTTTTTGGTGCGCGCAGAAGGTATGCAGTTTCTTGCAGCGCCTCGTAGTCCTCGAGGGAGATCATTACCACTGATTGCGACTTGCTCCGGGTGATGATCACAGGGGAATGGTCTTCACAGACCTGCTCCATGGTTTTTGCTAGATTGGTTCTAGCGGCTGTGTAGCTAATGGCATCCATAGGGTTGCTCCTGTACAGGATATTGATCATGATCAGGATACCGTACAGAAATAGATTTAACAATCGGCTGCACAGCGACCGATTTTCCGCCGCTTCGCGGCTCCAAACCGCCGCGTGAGCCGGGCGTAATAGGTGACGTTCGTCTTGACGTACGTACCCAAAGGCGTACACTTGGTGAAAAGTTGAACACGCAAGAGGTGCGTCATGACCGGAATCACAGCAACTGAGGCGCGCAGCAACCTATATCGGTTGATCGACGAGACCGCCGAGTCCCACCAACCAATCGTCATCATGGGTAAGCGGAACAAAGCCGTCCTGGTTTCCGAGGAAGACTGGTCTGCAATTCAGGAAACACTTTACCTGCTCTCCGTACCGGGTATGCGGGAGTCTATTCGTGAGGGGATGGATACCCCCGTGGATGAATGCGATGAGGAGCTGGACTGGTGACATGGAAGTTGGTTTACACCAAGCAAGCCCAGAAAGATGCAAAGAAGGTGGCCTCCAGCGGCCTCAAACCAAAAGCCGAGGAACTATTAGCGCTGATAGCGGAAGATCCATACCGCAAGCCGCCTCCGTTTGAGAAGCTCATTGGTGATCTTGCGGGGGCCTATTCACGCCGCATCAATATTCAGCATCGTCTTGTCTACCAAGTGCTGGAGGAGGAGCAAGTGGTGAAAGTCCTCAGGCTCTGGAGCCACTACGAATAATGCATAACCAGCCGCTGTTGCCGAACAATTTTTCCACCGCTTCGCGGCTCCAAAATTGCCGCAAAGCTTCGCGTTAGCACTCAGAGAGGAAATGAATGTTTGTTGCCGTTTTGCCGACCAGTCTCCCGTAGTCCCAACCAGCACTGACTGACAACCTTCCCCTATTCAGCAAGAAGCGCAACCTTCTCCATGCCATATCTCACATCAGGCTGCGCGTACTGCTACCCTCGTACCATTAAACGCCGCATTCCCGGTCAGTGCGTCAATGCGCCCGGAATCAGTGACGTCGTTCATGCTCACGCCGGGTTGTCCCTCGGCGATCGACATGGCGGTGTCCGGCCGGTTGTGGCCCCAGCCCTGGGGCATGCTGATCACACCCTCGAACATATCGTCGTCGATTTCCACCGGCAGGTTGATGCTCCCGGAAGCCGAAGTAACCGTGGCCAGTTGTCCGTCTTCAAGCCCGATTTTGAGGGCATCTGAAGCGTTCATCTGTAACGTGCATGGGTTCTTGCCCTTGACCAGGCGGTGGGAATTCTGGGTCCAGGTGTTGTGGCTGCGAGGCAGGCGGCGGCTGATCAGCGTGAACGGATAGTCGCTGTTCTGATCTGCCTGCAACAGGCCCGAGGCATCCAGGCGTTTCAGATCCTTCAGGTATAGCTCGGGGGCAATGCGGATCTTGCCGTCCTCGGTCTGGATGCGCTGAGCCAGGCAGGGCTGAAGTGGTCCCAGATCCACACCATGGGGGTTGGCTTTCAGGGTCTTCAGGCTCATGCCCTCTTTTCCGTAGGCGCCGTGTTTCAGGCCCAGATCCAGCATGGCCTCCGGCGTTACGCCATCGTCTTCCAGGCCCGTTAACTGCAGGGCCAGATCCCGCAGAATCTCCCAGTCGTGTTTCTGGTTCGGCGCTTTCTCGAACATCGGTTCCGAGAACTTGGCGGTATTGCGAACGGCGAAAGAGTTGAAGAAGACATCGAAGTGGGGCACTTCCAGCCCGGTCGTGGCCGGCAGGATGATATCGGCGTGACGGGTGGTTTCGTTCAGGTAGATATCCACCGACACCATGAAATCCAGGGCATCGAAGGCATCTTCCAATCGGGCTCCGCCGGGCGCCGAAAGCACCGGATTGCCGGCGATGGTGATCATCGCGCGGATCTGGCCCTCGCCCGGGGTCAGGATCTCATCGGCCAGGGTGGCCACGGGGAATTCGTTGTTGAAATAGGGCAGTTTTCGCACCCGGGACTCGTAACGGCCATAGGAACTCGGCTTGCCCTTTTTGTCTCTGACAAGATCAAAGGCCGGCTGGGGGAACATGGCGCCGCCGCGGCTATCGAAGTTGCCGGTGAGAATGTTCAGCACGTTGTTCAGCCACTGGCAGAGGCCGCCGAAGGATTGGGTCGAGGCGCCCATTCGGCTGTAGCAAACGGCGCTTTTGGCAGCTGCCATTTCCCGCGCCAGCTCGCGGATAGCGTTAGCGCTCATACCGCAGGCGTCTGCCACGACTTCCGGCGAATAGGGTTTGACGGCCTCGGCCAGATGCTCAAGCCCGTCGATCCGGTCCTCCAGGTGGCCCAGGGTAACCAGCTGTTCCTCAAACAATGTGTGGACCAACGCCAGCATGAACAGGGCATCGGTTTCCGGGCGGATAAACAGGTGCTGGTCGGCCTTTTTCGCAGTCTCGGTGCGGCGTGGATCAACCACCACTACCTTGCCACCGCGTTGCTGGATGGCTTTCAACCGTTTGCCCACCCCGGGCGCGGTCATCAGGCTGCCGTTGGAGACAATCGGGTTGGCGCCGATGATCAGCATGAAATCCGTATGGTCGATGTCCGGCACCGGAATCAGCATGCCGGCGCCGAGCATGTAATTGGAGGCCACGTGATGTGGCAACTGGTCGGCGGAGGCGGAGCTGTAACGGTTATTGGTGCCCAGCGCCTTGAAGAACCGCGGCAGCATGATGGCGTTGCCGAAATTGTGGGCGTTCGGGTTGCCCAGATAAACCCCGACCGCATCCTGCCCATGTTCCTGCTGGATGGCCCGGAATCGGGAGGCGATTTCACCGAATGCCTCATCCCAGCTGATTTCCTGCCAGCCGTCGGCGGTTCGCCGCATGGGCGTTTTCAGGCGGTCCTCGTCGTTGTAGAAATCCTGCAGTGCGACCGCTTTCGGGCAGATATGGCCGTGGCTGAACGGGTCGTTGTTGTCGCCCTTGATGGACAGGATCTCGTTTCCCCGATGCTTGATTTCGAGGCCACACATGGCTTCACAGATGTTGCAGGTGCGGTAATGGGTCTGGGTGTCGGTCATGGCAAACACTCGGTTCGGATATTGTCATTATTGGTTCTGGCAGTGTGGCACAAGCCGGCGAAAAATCAGACGGTCATAATTCACATAAAACCGGTCGATCCCGCCAAAAGGTGTTTCTCTTGGCGTCTGAAAGACAGTGCTGATTTTCATCGTACAATAGCGCCATGACCAGATCTTTTTACCGTCGGGGCCCGGACCATCGTGCCGGAGCGCCGGTAACATTTCTCGACGTCCGCCGTCGTTTCCAGTTCCGTTCCATCGAGATTGGCCGCTGGGTCACAGAGCCGGAGAAACAGCGCAGTGCGTCGCTGTTCTACGATGCCCTGTGCGACCTCATGACCATTCTTGGCGGCACCGAGTCGCTGGTTTCCCTGCGCGGCACCCTCGCTCTTCAGTACGGCATAGGCGGCCGGCCGGGTGTATCGGCCCATTATACGCCTGCCACCCGCAGTTTCTCGCTGGCCAAGAACGCCGGCCCCGGCAGTATTGCCCATGAGTGGTTTCACGCTTTCGACCATTACATTGGTGAGAAGCTTTTCGGCGAGGCCCAAAGAGGCCAGTTTGCTTCAAAACTCTGGCTTGGCCGCGACGATGCGATCAGGCATCCGTTGAACGATCGTCTGCAGGCCTGTTTCAAGGCGATTCTCCTGGATGAAAAAGGCGCAGAGCCGAGCGAGCTGTTTCGATGCTCGGTGAAGGCCGACAAGGCGGCAGGCGTCCAGTATTTCAGCCTCCCCGAAGAGCTATGCGCCCGGGCGTTTGAAGCGTTTGTGCAGGATGCAGACCTGAAGAATGCCTTCCTGGTGAGCGGAACCCGGGAAACGGAAGAGGCAAAACTGGGGCTCTATCCGGTTGGCGCGGAGCGGGAACGAGTCAACAGCGCATTCTACAGTTACTATACGGCCCTTGGCCGGGCACTCCGGCTGGCAGAGGAGTAATGGCTTGTGACAGCACTTGAGCTGAAAGTACCGCCGGTGGTTCTCGTCGCTTTTGTAGCGGTTGGGATGTGGGCTCTATCCCGGATTTCGCCAGACTTTTCGATCGCAATTCCAGCGGCAGGCTGGGTGGCGTCGGGCATTGCTCTGGTGGGTATGGCGATCGCGGTTCTTGGTGTATTGGCTTTCAGAACGGCGGGGACAACGGTAGACCCCAGGGTGCCGGATCAGTCCGAAAGTCTCGTGGTTTCTGGTATCTATCGATACAGCAGAAACCCCATGTATCTGGGGTTTCTGATGGTGCTGTGCGCCTGGGGGCTTTGGCTTGGCAACGTGCCGGCCCTGCTTTTCCTGCCGGCCTTTGTCCTCTACATGAACCGCTTCCAGATAGCACCTGAGGAGCGGTTCATGCGGGAAAAGTTCGGTGACGCCTTCACAAGGTACTGCACTGGCGTTCGCCGCTGGCTTTGAGAGGTATTGTCAGTGGTAGTGCGCTTGGCCTGCCGAGTTAAGGCGGTCATTACAGGCTGGCAGCCTTTCTGTCAGTTTCCAGCCATGTCTTGAGGTCGTTCAGCGACTTAGGTCGGCAGACCCAATAGCCTTGAAGAAGGTCGGCCCCCATACTACCCAGCAGACTGGCCGCCTGCTCTGTTTCCACGCCTTCTGCCACCACCCGAAATCCCAGACCATGACCCATGCTGATGGCCGTCTCCACGATCATCCTGGCGCTTTCGCTGGTATGGATATCCTGCAGCAGGGCCCGGTCCAGTTTGATTTCGCTGGCCGGCAATTTCTTCAGGTAGGAGAGTGAGGAGTAGCCGGCGCCGAAGTCATCTATCGAAATTTTCAGACCAATCTGTGCCAGCGCTTCCAGGGCTTCGAGACCTTTATCCGGGTCGTCCATGGCGGCGGTTTCGGTGAGTTCCACGATGATCTGATCCGGATGCAGCTGGTATCGTTTCATCCGGGTTTCGAAAAGGCCTTTCAATTCCGTGGAAACCAGGTCCCGAGCGGAAACGTTCACCGATACTGTCAGTGCTGGATCGATGGTGTGCAGGCTTTTCAGGTCGTTCAGTGCCTGGTCGATAACCCAGCGGGTCAGGTGTTTGATCACGCCGGTTTTCTCGGCCAGCGGAATGAACTCTGCGGGGGGTACCCATCCTCGCTCCGGATGGTGCCATCGAATCAGGGCTTCCACTCCCTCTACCCGGCCTGTGGTCAGACTGACTTTTGGCTGATAGTGCAATTCCGGCTGATTCAGGTGCAGGGCTTCACGAAGATCAGCCATCAGCGTAAGCCGGCTTTCGTTGTAGATGTCGTTCCGGCGGGAATAAAAGCCGCTCTCGTAAGGGCCATGGGGTGCCATTTCCATGCCCACGTGGGCATTTCGGATCAGCAGGGCCGCTTTTTTGCCATGCTCTGGGTAGCTCGCGACGCCGAAACGAGGGCCGGGTTCGATGGCCAGGTGGTCGATCAGGACCGGTTCCGCCAGTCGTTTGAGGGCATTATCCAGAACCTGGAAGTTATCCCCGGTCTTGCTGACGTCTACCAGTACCCCGAAGCTGTCCCCGGACAGTTGATATACCCGTTCTTCGCGCCCGTAGGCATCCGCAGTCGCGTGAACCATGGGCAGTCTCTGAGCCAGTTCGGTCATTTGCTGGGCCATACGTTTCAGCAAGCGCTCACTTCGTTCAAGCCCCAGCGTGCGGTTGATCTCCTTGAGTCGTGTTACCCGGGCCACGCCGACCATATAGCGTCCGTTCGGGTCCTGTTTCAGTTGTTCGTCCACCATCCACTCGAACCGGTTGCGATTGGGAAGACCGGTGACCGGGTCGTGGGTCAGCGCTTCATTCAGTTTGTTCTGGGCCTCGTTACGGGCGTTTTGTTGCTCGAGAATGTCCGCCTGGGCCTGAATTTTCTGCTCCCGCTCCCGATACAGGCGGTCTGCAAGGGCGAGCGTGAGAATGAAAGCCTCCAGTCCGGAGCCAATCTGCATGGCGTATTCGGTAAAGAAGTTCTCCGGCAGCAGACCGAGCGCCCGGCCTGCCGTTGCCGATACCCCCACCGTAAGCGGTGTCCAGGCGATGGTGAAAAATACCCCGGCGCGAACACCGGCAGCCCAGGCAACCGGGCCTGCCACCAGGAGCAGCGAAAAGAATCCGAATGCGGAGATTGCCGCCACCCGGATGCCGGTGTCGTAGCTCAAGAACGGAGCGCTCAGGAAATACAGGATTTCGAATGCCAGCATGGCCTGCAGGGCGCGGTAGAGCCGCGGACTGTGTGAGCGAACCTTCAGGAACTCCATGCAGAACAGAATGGAAAACATCGCCAGAAAGGGAATCGTGAGCATCAGCACATGGGCATGCAGGAACGGCGACCCCGGGTAGACATGTTGAAGCGTATAGCCCCGAACTGTGGCGAAGAACAGGAAATACCCGAATATGGCCAGGGCGTAGTAGAGGTACAGCTTCTCGCGCAGGGTCAGGAAAACGGCCAGGTTGATCAGGATGATGACCGCCAGGCTGCCGTAGTAGAAGAAGTGCAGTTTCTGCTCGTTGGCGGCGGCCTCGTAAAAATCATTCTGGTGCCATATCCGCAACGGCACCACCATCGTGCCCTGGGTGGCGACCCGAATATAGAGTGTCTTCAGGGCGTCCGGGGCCAACTGGAATCGGAACAGCATATTGGGATGATCCACATCTCTCGGGTAGAACGGCCGGGTATCCCCGGTGCGGAATTCGCGAAGCAGGGTGACTCCAGAGAGCTCGTGGAACACCACGTCATCGAGCTGGGAGTAGGCCAGCTCGGCGATCAGCAGCTGGTCATGGTCAGTCTGGTTTCGCACCTGAACGCGCAACCAGTAGGCGGAGTCGGTGATTCCGAAGGTGGCCTTGCCGGACGGTCTGGCTTGCCAGGCGGATGGGGGAAGGGCGCGAACATCGGCCAGTGTTGCGTCGGCACCGGTGTCTTCCCAGTACTGGAAATGGCTTTCAATTGGTGCGTCAGAGGCGAGTGTAATCGGGCCGGCATCCGCGTGGACAAACTGGAACACGCACGAGACCAGGATCAGAACAAGGATACGCAGAGCATTGCTGAGGATCACCAACAGAAGACCCCGTTGTATGGCCAGTAGGCCTTTCTTTTTATCGTATAGTTCAGCTTAACAATCTTTCTGCTTCTGAAAAGCCGACAACCGATAATTAATGTAGCGAAATGTCTCATATTTCGATTCTCCTGATCTTGAGCTCCACCTCTTTGGCGCCTCCCTCAGCCTGTAAACGCCTGTCTGGATGGCGGCACATCTGCTACGTTGAAAGGATAAATCCTTTCCCACGGAGGCCTTTATGTTTGTCGCTGAAAAAACAACCGGGCACCTGATTGAGGTACTGGACACCCAGGCATTGTTTGATCCCCATATCGAGCAAGTGCGCGGCAGCCTCCATTATGGGGAGGAGGCGCAGGATCCTGAATATTATGCAAAGTCCGAACTGGCTTTTCCCTCCGGCGAAGCGCTTCCCGTGTGCTGGACAGATCCCGACTACCGCCGCCATAGCTGATCCTTCCTGTAGCCACCTCAGGGCCATACTAGCGTGGCTCTGAGGTTTTCCGTTTTTTAAACCGGTTTGAATTCTTCATCTGGCTTCTGTAAGCTTTTTATTAATTGAACGTTCAATTAATAAAAAGCAGGGCTAATTCGCGCTGCTTTTCAACCCTGGAATCAAGACGAGTAACCGAAGCCGCCATGCCGATTGTTGGAGTAAAAGACACACGCAAACAGCAGTTGATTGAAGCCACCATGGCGTCCATCGCCGAGCTGGGCATGCAGAACACCACCATTGTCAGCATCAGCAAACGGGCGGGCATGTCCTCCGGGATTATCAGCCATTACTTCGGTGGCAAGCAGGGTCTGATTGAAGCGGCCCTGCGGTATCTGCTGGATCAACTGGGCAAGGAACTGCGGGAGCGCATGGCGAGGACCGACCGCTCCCCGGAGCAGCGGTTGAATTGCATCATCGAATCGAATTTTTCCGAGTTCCAGCGCTCGGCGCTGGCGGCCAAGACCTGGCTGAGCTTCTGGGCCCGGTCGATGCATGAGCCGGGGCTAAAGCGGCTGCAGCAGATCAATAACGCCCGGCTGTACAGCAACCTGCGCTATTCCTTTGCGCAGGTGCTCGAACCCGGCGCAGCGACCGAGGCGGCTCGCCAAACTGCGGCAATGATTGACGGTTTCTGGCTGCGCAGTGCTCTGAGCCTGGACCCGGTAGAAAGTTTTGAGGCCGGCGAGCGGCTCTGCAAGAAATTTGTCCACGAGACACTGGCCCAGGCAAACGCCTGAGCCGAGATTGATTCGAACGGCCCACAAGGCCTGAAGACACCGAACCGAGGTTAATTACCGACTATGTCTGCATCTCTTCCTGTTGTTCAGAATTTCGTCCATGGCCGTTTCCTGGCCAACAGCACCGGCGAAACCTTCCCTGTGGTGAATCCGGCCACCGGTCAGGTTATCTACGAAGTGGAAGTGGCGGATGAATCCGTGCAGCAGGCCGCCATTGAAAGTGCCCGCGCCGGTTTTGCCGAGTGGTCCGCGATGACTGCCATCGAGCGTAGCCGGATTTTGCTTCGGGCGGTTGCGCTTCTGAGAGAGCGTAATGATGAATTGGCTGCCGCAGAGGTGCGCGATACCGGCAAGCCCTGGCAGGAAGCAGAAGCCGTGGATGTGGTCACCGGTGCCGATGCGGTTGAGTTCTTTGCCGGCCTGGCACCCTCCATCGAAGGTAACCAACAGGACCTTGGGGGAGATTTTTACTACACCCGCCGGGAGCCCCTGGGCATCTGCGCCGGCATTGGCGCCTGGAACTACCCGATCCAGATTGCCTGCTGGAAATCCGCGCCGGCCCTGGCCTGCGGCAACGCCATGATCTTCAAACCCTCCGAGGAAACCCCCATGGGTGCGGTGAAGCTGGCGGAAATCTTTACCGAAGCGGGCGTACCGGCGGGCGTGTTCAACGTGGTGCAGGGCGCCGCCGAAGTGGGCCAGTGGCTGACCAATCATCCGGAGATTGCCAAGGTATCCTTCACCGGCGAAGTTGCCACCGGCAAGAAGGTAATGGCAGCGGCGTCCTCCACCCTGAAAGACGTCACCATGGAACTCGGCGGAAAATCCCCGCTGATTATCTTTGACGATGCGGATCTCGAGAACGCCATCTCCGCCGCCATGGTGGGCAACTTTTACACTCAGGGCGAGATCTGCACCAACGGCACCCGGGTGTTTGTTCACGAAGACTTGTACCCGCGCTTTATGGAACGCCTGCTGGAGCGTACCCGCAAGAACATCAAACCCGGCGACCCGATGGACCCGAACACCAACTACGGTGCCCTGATTTCCAAAAAGCATCAGGATCTCGTGCTCGATTACATCGCCAAAGGCCTGTCTGAAGGCGCCACCCTCAGTCACGGCGGTCGCGCGTTCGAGCCTGAAGACTCCAAAGGCGGCTTTTTTGTGGAGCCGACCATCTTCACCGACTGCACCGATGATATGACCATTGTGAAAGAAGAGATCTTCGGGCCGGTGATGTCGGTGCTGACCTTCTCCGACGAGGACGAGGTGATTGCCCGGGCCAACAACACCGACACCGGGCTGGCGGCCGGGGTGTTCACCAACGATATCCGTCGGGCGCACCGGGTGATTCACCAGATCCAGGCTGGTATCTGCTGGATCAACAGCTACGGTGCTTCCCCGGCGGAAATGCCGGTGGGCGGCTACAAACTCTCCGGCATCGGCCGGGAAAACGGGCGCGAGACCATCGCGCATTACACCCAGATCAAGTCGGTGTATGTGGGAATGGAAGATCTCGACGCTCCGTTTTAACCCCGCAGGCCACAGAGGAGAACGCGTATGACAGAAAATCGATACGACTACATCATTGTGGGTGCGGGTTCCGCCGGTTGCGTGCTGGCCAACCGCCTGACCGAGGACGCGCGCCACCGGGTGCTGCTGCTGGAAACCGGCGGCAGCGACAAGAGCATCTTCATCCAGATGCCCACCGCCCTGTCCATTCCCATGAACACCAAGAAATACGCCTGGCAGTTCGAGACCGAGCCGGAGCCGTATCTGGATAACCGCCGCATGCACTGTCCCCGGGGCAAGGTTCTGGGCGGTTCTTCCTCCATTAACGGGATGGTTTACGTCCGTGGCCACGCCCGGGATTTCGACGAATGGGATTCCGAGGGCGCCAGTGGCTGGCATTACCGGAATGTCCTGCCTTATTTCAAAAAGGCCGAAACCTGGGCCTTTGGCGGCAACGACTACCGGGGCGATAAGGGCCCGCTCGGTGTGAATAACGGCAACAACATGCAGAACCCGCTCTACAAGGCGTTTATCAACGCGGGTTCCGATGCCGGTTACTTCGAAACCGACGATTACAACGGTACCCAGCAGGAAGGCTTCGGCGCCATGCACATGACCGTCAAGAACGGTCGTCGCTGGTCCACCGCCAATGCCTACCTGCGCCCGGCCATGGACCGCCCCAACCTGACCGTGGTCACCCATGCCCTGGTGCACAAGGTGCTTTTGGACGGACAGGATGGCAAAACCGCCACCGGTGTCCGTTACGAGCAGGGTGGCAAGGTACACGAGGCCAGGGCAGCCGAGGAGGTCATCCTGTCGGCCGGTTCGATCGGCTCACCGCATCTGCTCCAGCTGTCCGGGATTGGCAAGCGCGAGGTACTGGAGAAAGCCGGTATCGAGGTAAAGCACGAGCTACCCGGCGTCGGTGAGAACCTGCAGGACCACCTGGAGTTCTACTTCCAGTACCGCTGCAAACAGCCGGTCTCGCTCAACGGCAAACTGGACTGGTGGAACAAGCTCAAAATCGGTGTTCGATGGATTCTCCGCAAGGATGGTCTGGGCGCCACCAATCACTTCGAGTCCTGCGGGTTTATCCGGTCCAAGGCCGGCGTCGAGTGGCCCGACCTGCAATATCACTTTTTGCCGGCAGCCATGCGCTACGACGGTAAAGAAGCCTTCAACGGAGACGGATTCCAGCTGCACATTGGTCACAACAAGCCGAAAAGTCGGGGCTTTGTGCATGTGCAATCGGCCGACCCGAAACAGGCGCCGACTATCCGCTTCAACTACCTGCAGCATGAGGCAGATCGGGAAGGCTTCCGGGACTGTGTGCGTCTGACCAGGGAAATCATCAGTCAGCCGGCCATGGACGAGTACCGGGGCGCGGAAATCCAGCCCGGGGCCGAGGTCCAGACCGACGAGGAAATTGATGCGTTTGTCCGCCAGGCGGTGGAGAGCGCCTACCACCCGTCCTGCTCCTGCAAGATGGGCACCGACGAGTTGGCCGTGGTGGACCCGGACACAAGGGTCCGCGGCATCCGAAATCTCAGGGTGGTGGATTCGTCCATCTTCCCGACCATACCCAACGGCAACCTGAATTCGCCCACCATCATGGTGGCCGAGCGGGCAGCCGATCTGATCCGGGGCAGGGAGCCCCTGCACCCTTCTGACGCGCCTGTGGTGATGGACGACCAGTGGCAGGCACGTCAGCGACCGGGACAGGCAAAGCGCGCGCTGGCTTAGCGCGTCGTCATCCCACCCGGGCGTGCAACGCGCCCGGGGTTTTGCAAGCCCTCAGGATTTCCCTATCAGCGCGACGGTGTTCTGCCGTTTTCGGGCGCCCGATAGGCAAGTCCTGGGTTTGTGTCCGATTCGAACCAAGTAGAGGAGGAACACCCATGCTGTTCACTATAATGATGACAAATAACTGGAGGTGCAGCCCATGACACTCTGGTTATCTGCAGGTCTGATATTCACATTCGCCGCCATTGTGTTGATTCTTTACAAATGGTGGGACATACAGTGCATCGGCGTGACGCCGGTCCGCACCTTCACCTTCATTGCCATCCTGTTCACCTCCGGTCTGGATGTGGGGCTGATCATGTTCCCGCTGACCGAGTTTGGTGGCTATGGCGATCTCTCTGCCAGCCCGGAGTACGGCTTTGCCAATCCGTTGGCCATTGAGTTCGGGTTCTGGGCTTTCCTGATCTGGGGCTTCTATTTCCTGACCTGTTTTTACTTCGCAATCATCGAGCCGCGGGTGCAGTTCTTTGAAATCCCACTGGTGAAGATTGTGAATAACGTGGTGATTATCGGCACCTGCGCTTTCACCGCCTACCTGTTGCTGGTGAACCTGCCCTGGTATCTGCCCATGCTGGGTGATGGCGAGTCCGTGGTGCCGGCGTTCTACTTCATCGTGTTTGCTGCCATCGCGCTGGCGGTCTACTCCAGCTCCAAGATCAAGTATGTGCGCATTCTCAGCCTGGGTTCGAGCCTGTTGTTCATTGCCCTGATTGTGGGCATGTGGTTCCGGGCGTTTGTAATGGGTGCCGGCTCGCCGGCGGATTTCTTTGGCACAGCCGGACTGATCGGTGAGTACTTCGCCAACATTCATCAGTTTGCCCTGCCCATCAATGACTACCACGAGTTCTACCTGTTCTGGTGGTTTGCCTGGAGCATCATGATCGGCCAGTTTACGGCCCGCTTCGTGAGTGGTATCCGCACCTGGCAGCTGTTGATCGCCATGCTGGTGGTACCGTCCATCGCCATCGGTGTGTGGTTTACCGTGCTTTACCACTACCACGCGGAAGGCCTGCAGATTGCGGCGTTCACCAACCTTGCCATGATCTCAGTGGGTGTGTTGATGGTGGTGAACTCGCTGGATTCACTGATCCGGCTGTACACCGACAACCTGAATCTCACCGCCCAGCGCCTGGGAAGGGCGAACTATGTGGTGTTCAATTTCCTGGCCATGGTTGGCCTGACCATGCTGTTCCAGCTGGATTTTTTGCGGATTCAGTGGGTTGGCGCCCTGGTGATTGCCCTGTATTTCGGCTGTTTCGTCTACATCCTGGCGAAGAAGCGGGCAGAAGTCGCTGCCATTAAAGCGTCACCGAAAGAGAATATTCTGGACTTCGGAAAGATTGAACTGGCGGGTTAAGGCCCCATAAACGGAGTGGCGGAAGGAGATTCCTGGCCGGAAACCAGAGATAGGTAAAACCTATCTCTGGTTTGGGAATTATCAATTTTATCCGCATCCTCGATATCCGTACCTTATGCGCCATCAATTCACTAACTTATGAATCCATCAACAAGGAGTTTTTTAATGGGCATCATTAACAGCGAAATCAAACCGTTCAACGCCACCGCTTTCAAAAACGGCGAGTTCGTTGAGATCAGCGAAGCCGACGTGAAAGGCAAGTGGGCGGTCTTTTTCTTCTACCCGGCCGACTTCACCTTCGTTTGCCCGACCGAGTTGGGCGACGTTGCAGACAAGTACGAAGAGCTGCAGAAGCTCGGCGTTGAAGTGTTCTCCGTGTCTACCGACACTCACTTCACCCATAAGGCATGGCACGACAGCTCTGAAACCATCGGCAAGATCCAGTACTACATGGTAGGCGACCAGACGGGCACCATCACCAACAACTTCGGTGTTATGCGTGAAGGCCAGGGCCTGGCAGACCGCGCTACCTTCCTGATCGATCCGGATGGTGTTATTCAGGCGATGGAAATCACCGCTGAAGGTATTGGCCGTGATGCAGACGACCTGATGCGCAAGGTTAAAGCGGCCCAGTACGTTCGCAACCATCCCGGCGAAGTATGCCCGGCCAAATGGAAAGAAGGCGAAGAAACACTGGCTCCGTCTCTGGACCTGGTTGGCAAGATCTAAGCTAACCTTCGGGAAAGCTTATGAACGAAAAACCCCGGATTTTCCGGGGTTTTTTGTGTCTGGAGAAAAGCTATCGCTCAGAGCGACTCTAGAATGGTTTCGGCGCTGGTGAGGTCGAGCCCCTGAGGGTCTACGTGAAGCAGCTCCACCTTGCCGTCGTTGACGATCATGGCATAGCGCTGGCTGCGAATGCCCATGCCATTGGCGGTGCGGTCCTGGGTCAGGTCCAGAGCCTTGGCGAACTCTGCCAGGCCATCGGCCAGCATCACGATCTCATCGGCATTGTGGGCCTTACCCCAGGCGTCCATTACGAAGGCATCGTTGACCGATGTGCAGACGATGGTGTCTACGCCTTTGGCGCGCAGTTTGTCGGCATTTACCACAAAACCGGGCAAATGGGCGGCTGAACAGGTGGGGGTGAACGCACCCGGTACCGCGAAAAGGACGGCTTTCTTGCCGGCAAAGAGCTCGCTGGTACGAACTGTCTCCGGACCTTTCTCGCCCATCACCTGAAGCTCGATATCTGGAAGGGCATCACCCGGCTGAATTGGCATTGCTGTTGTCTCCACTGTTGTCCTTGTTGAAATAGTCGGCGCCACGGGCCTTCAGGCGATAGAACTCTTCAATCACCCCCGCCATCGCCTCAGGACAGTAGGGCCGAAGACCACTTAATACGAGCCGTTTGGTCACTTCGCCCACCGGCTTTTTGTCGGCGGTCAGGCGGTATTCCAGAAGAACGTTCCCGCGCTTGCCGGCCGCCTCGAGCGTCGCGTTGTGCAACTCCAGGCCGGGGGAGGGCAGATCCAGGTTATCCAGGGCCAGGCTCATGCTCTCGTACATCACCATGGGGCGGTAGGGATTGAACATCACCCCGTTCGACTCCATTAACGGTTTGAGAGTATGGGGGAAGTTTTTCCCGGAGGCCGCCACGTAGGCACGGGTAATGGTCTCGATCAGCTGTTCATCGTTGGTGGTGGCGCCGCTGCGAGCCACCTCGATATAGACTTTTCCGGCATCGTCGCAGACTTCTATTGTGTCCGCGGTTTCAACGAACTTGAGCGGTACATTCTCTCCGAGCAGGCTGCGGAACCGGAAAGTCATGTTTTCCGAAAGCCCGAAGCGCGCCAGCACGATGGCAAAAAGCAGGTCGCCGGGAACACAGAAACGGCGGGCATCCGGATCATGGATGGGATTGAAATCCCCGGCGATTTCCTTGGCGAACTGGCTGGCTTGCAGGGCGGAAATTACGACGTGTCCGTCCTGGACGGAGTGGAAACGGTCTAGAAACATGCGTTGCCTATTCTGGGTACCAGAGAATGATGTTGCGACGTTGTTACAACATCATACTGCGGCAGGCATACCGCTGGATATGCGCTATTGGTCAAGCTCTGTTGGCGGCGGGCCGTAAGGTATAGCAAAGTTCTATCAAACAGTTTGGGTCAATTAATTTGAGCATTGGATTGCCGGACCGTATCTTTGCACCAACTTCAATTGACCACCGTATTTTTTCAAATACTTAGTTTCGAGATTTAAAGGAGAAGTCAGAACATGTTGGATGCCAATATCAAGGAACAGCTTAAAGCCTACATGGACAAGCTGCAGCAGCCGATCGAGCTGGTCGCAGCCTATGACGACAGCAAGAAGTCCCAGGAACTCCGGGAGCTGCTGGAAGAACTGGAACCGATGTCTTCCAAGATCAGCCTGCGCACCGAAGAGTCCAATGATGTGCGTCGTCCCTCCTTCGCCATCAACCGTGTAGGTACCGATATTGGCGTTCGCTTTGCCGGCATTCCCATGGGCCATGAGTTCACCTCGCTGGTGCTGGCGCTGTTGCAGGTGGGCGGTCATCCCTCCAAGGCGTCCCAGGATGTGATCGAGCAGATCCAGTCGCTGGAAGGCCGCTTCGAGTTCGAAACCTATTTCTCGCTCTCCTGCCAGAACTGCCCGGATGTGGTTCAGGCCCTGAACCTGATGAGCGTGTTGAACCCGAACGTCAAAAACACCTCCATTGACGGTGCCCTGTTCCAGGATGAAGTGGAACAGCGTGAAGTGATGGCGGTTCCCAGCGTTTACATGAACGGCGAGCCCTGGGGCCAGGGCCGTATGACCCTGGAAGAGATTGTCGCCAAACTGGACACCAGCTCCAGCGAGAAAGACGCCGAGAAGATCAACCAGAAAGACGCCTTCGAGGTTCTGGTGATTGGTGGTGGCCCGGCCGGCGCCTCTGCTGCCATCTACGCGGCCCGGAAGGGAATCTCCACCGGTATCGCGGCGGAGCGTTTTGGTGGCCAGGTGGCGGACACCATGGGCATCGAGAACCTGATCTCCGTGCCTTATACCGAAGGCCCGAAGCTGGTTGCGGCCATGGAGCAGCACGTCAAGGAGTACGACGTGGATATCATGAACATGCAGCGTGCCGAGAAGCTGATTCCGGCCTCACGCCCGGGCATGCCCCACGAAGTACGGTTGGAAAACGGTGCAACTCTCAAGGCACGCAGCCTGGTGCTGTCCACCGGCGCGCGCTGGCGCCAGATGGGCGTGCCGGGAGAGGAAGAGTATCGCAACAAGGGTGTGGCCTACTGCCCGCACTGTGACGGTCCTCTGTTCAAGGGCAAGCGTGTTGCCGTCATTGGCGGAGGTAACTCAGGTGTGGAAGCGGCCATCGACCTCGCCGGCATCGTGGGTCATGTGACCCTGATCGAATTCGGTGCCGAGATGCGCGCTGATGAAGTGTTGCAGAAGAAACTGCGCAGCCTGAAGAACGTGGAAATCATCACCTCCGGACAGACCACGGAGATCACCGGCGAAAACGGCAAGGTTAATGGCCTGAACTACACCGATCGTACCTCCGGAGAGCAGCATCACATCTCCCTTGAAGGTGTGTTCGTGCAGATTGGCCTCGTACCCAACACCGAATGGCTCAAGGGTGACATCGAACTGAGTCAGCACGGCGAGATTATCGTTAACGATCGCAATGAAACGTCCATCCCGGGTGTGTTTGCCGCGGGTGATGCGACGACCGTGCCTTACAAGCAGATCGTGATCTCCATGGGTGAAGGTTCCAAGGCAGCGTTGAGTGCCTTTGACTTCCTGATTCGCAACTCCGTGGATGAAAGCGAAGAAGAAGCGGCGTAAACCAGAAAACAGTCGCCTGATGAGAGAGAAGCACCGGAGCGATCCGGTGCTTTTTTATTTGCCGAGCATTCGCTCCGAACTGAGACATTGGTTACCGATCCGCGCTTGTCTGTTACACGACAGCTCGGTAGTTTAGGCCCCTTAAAACCAACACCGCCAGATCGTCCAGAGGGTGATTCGTTTCATGAGGTCCTATCCAGCCCGCTTGCTGATCGGTTTCCTGCTCCTGCTGACAGGCTCTTTTGCTCATGCCGGCCCCAGGCCCAGTGTTGTTTTCCTGTCGCCGGATGACTCCCGGTTCTGGCAAATGGTGGCCGGATTCATGGAGGCGGTGGCGGAGGATCTTGAGGTTGACCTGGAGGTTCAATACGATCGGGAGAGTCATCGATTCAGCTATCTTCGCATGGCGAAGGACGTCCTGAGCCGCGAAGAGAAGCCCGACTACCTGTTGTTCATGTGCAAGGAGCATGTCACCGAATCCATGCTCAGGCTCACGGATGGGGCAGGCGTAAAGGCGTTTACCTTCAATACTGATGTACCAGACGCCGCCCGGGCCAGCATTGGTATGCCCCGAACCGTCTTGCCGGGCTGGCTCGGCCACCTTTCTCCGGACAATATTGCCGCCGGCCGTGTCCTGGTGACGCTGCTGGGCAAACAGGCCGAACAGTTGGGGCTCGCCTCCGAACCCAGCATTCCCATGGTAGCCCTGTCGGGAACTCTGGATTCCTCTGCTGCCAAGGATAGGAACCGGGGGCTGCTGGCGGCTGCCGTCCAGCAGCGCAGTGAACTCCTGCAACTGGTATATGCGAACTGGAGCCGTGACCTGGCCCGGGAAAAAACCGAAGTCCTGCTGAAACGTTATCCGAATACCGCCTCCATCTGGAGCGCGAGCGATGGAATGGCACTTGGCGCCATTGAAGCCGCCCAAAATGCCGGTCGGGCTCCGGGCAAAGACCTGTTGGTGGGCGGCATAGACTGGGAACCCGAGGCCCTGGAAAAAATCCGGCAGGGGGAGCTGCTGGTCAGCCTGGGCCGACATTTCATGGGGGGTGGACTTGCCTTGCTCCTGCTGCATGACTATCACCATGGCCGGGATTTCGGTGATATGTCACCGGACTACGTATTCCGCTACGAGCTGGAACCTGCAACCCGGGACAATATTGACCAGGTGCAGCGTATTATGGACCCGGAGAATTGGAGCGCCGTTGATTTCCGGCAGTTCAGCCGCGTTGGTCAGATGGGGACGGCGAAGTCAGTGCCTGGCCCTGATGCCCTGTTGGATGCGATGACGGGGGCGCTGGCACGGTAGAGGTGCGGCGTTGCCTCGATCAGAGGAGGCTCTAGGACTTCGATACGTCCTGCACGAGACTCCCTTCGGGAATTGCAGGTTCCTCCTCGCCGGCAAAGAGATGGCCGTAGGCCGCCCGCACACCGGAGACGATGAATTCATGGGGCACATCGTCGAACAGGCCATGGTCGTTCACATACTCCATATGCGCATGGCCGTCCTCGGTGTACTCCTGGAACATGGAATCGTGCACCCCATCGAATTCCAGCGGTTCCACCTTCATCAGTTCGCACAGTTGCCGGTTGAACGCCGGCGTCGCCTTGACCCATTGTCCGTTCAGGAAGAGTTCGATGTACCCGTGCATACGGAAAATGTCCGACTGCAGCCATTCGATCAGTTTCGGGCTTGAGAGATGGTTGCGCACATCGGCCAGCCCCAGCCGGCTGGGTACGCCAATGGATCGCGCGGCGGCGCCCAGCAGAACCGCCTTCGGGATGCAGTAGGTCTCGCCGCTTTCCAGGGCGTAACTGGCGCTGAACGTGTTGGCATCGGTCCGGAACACGTAGGGGTTGTAGCTGATGCTGTCACGAACAGCGAGATAGAGCGCCTTGATCTGTTCCACCGGCTCATCAGGAACACCCTCCAGCTGTGACTCGATCCAGGCTTTCAGCCGGGGATGGTCATAGTCAAAAAAGGCGGTGGGCTGGAGATAGCGTTCCATAGTCATCAGTCCGGTCTCGGGATCAGACCCTGATCGTGCTCAATTGGCGGCCGACAGGCAATGGCGGTATCCGCCAGAACGATTGGGGAAAGTGCTCACAGCATGGGGTTTGCAGTCTAGAGGTCTCGCATTAATTCGTAGGTGCACATATTGACCGCTGAGGCCAGGTTCAGGGATTCGATTTGTCCCTGGCCGCGAATGCTGTACCGCACCGCCTTCAATTGATCGAGGGCCTCCCGCGGCACACCCCGGGCCTCGTTGCCAAACAGATAACAGTCGTGTTCCCTGAAGCCCCGGGATGCCATCGAACCGCCATTGAGGTCGAGGCAGGCAAGGCTCTGGTATCGGTCGGGAAGGCTGGCCAGATCAACGTCGGTTTCAAGCGGGACGTGAAAGAGCGCGCCCATGCTGGCTCGCACCACCTTCGGATTGAAGGGGTCCACACTGCCGGGGCTCAACAGACACCGGAAACCGCCGAACCAGGCGAGGGTGCGCAGAATCGTACCCAGGTTGCCGGGGTCCTGAACCTCATGCAGGTAAATCGCTTTTTCCCCGGGCACCGGTTCAGCCGGGCGCTCCGGCATGGGCACCACCGCCAGAATCCCCTGGGGTGTCCGGGTGTCGGCGAGCTGTGCCATCTGGCGATCGCTGATGACCTGAGTCCTGAACGGGCTCTGCCAGTGCTCATAGGCACCGGTGACGTAGAGCTGCGAGGCTTCCAGAGCAGGTTGGCGGGCGGCGGCTTTCTGCAGTTCAAGAATCAGGTGCTCGCCCTCAACGAGGTAGTGGCCAAACGACTGCCGGTACTTTTTCTGGTGCAGCTTTTTGATGTCGGCCAGATTCACGAGCGCGGTCTCCCGTCAGGTAGGCTGGGTGGGTTCTGAAAATCACAGATTGCTGGCCGGATTGTACGTGTGGCCGGCCCGGTTGTCAGGATTTTGCCGCCGCCCGGCGCGGCACGTACAATTAGCGCTTGGCTTTCCCGTTTTGAAGAGACCCCATGGCCCGATCCAAAAGCAGTAACCGCTGGCTTGAAGAGCACGTAAACGACCCCTTCGTGAAACAGGCGCAGGTGGACGGCTACCGCTCACGTGCCAGTTACAAGCTTCTTGAAATCAACAAGAAGGACCGGCTGATCCACCCCAACATGGTGGTGGTGGATCTGGGTTCCGCCCCCGGTGGCTGGTCCCAGGTGGCGGCCAAACTGGTGGGCCACAAGGGCCGCGTGATTGCCTCCGACATCCTGCCCATGGATGCCATTGCCGGCGTGGATTTTATCCAGGGTGATTTCACCGAAAACGATGTGTTCGAGTCGATCATGGCCACCCTGGGCGATGACCCGGTGGACGTGGTGATTTCCGACATGGCGCCGAACATCAGCGGCGTGACCGTTGCCGACCAGGCCTCGTCCATGTACCTGGTGGAACTGGCTCTGGACATGGCAAGCCAGGTACTAAAGCCCAAAGGCAACTTCCTGGCCAAGGTGTTTCAGGGCGAAGGGTACGATGAGTACCTGAAATCCGTGCGCGCCGTCTTCGACAAGGTTGTGGTGCGCAAGCCGGATTCCTCCCGCTCACGCTCCCGTGAGGTCTACATCCTCGGCAAGGGCTTCAAGGGCTGAGTCAGTCTGCAGCCCGGTCGAACCCCTGCATGACGTTGACCGCATTGACGCCGATGGCGTCGACGTCATAACCGCCCTCCATGGTAAACACCGTCGGCAGTCTCAGCCCGGCAAGGCGCTCGCCCAGGGTCAGGTAATCACCGGATTTCAGCTTGAAGAACGAAATCGGGTCGTCCTCGAAGGTATCCACCCCTAACGCAACCACCACGGCCTCGGGGGCAAACGCCTGAATTCGCTCACAGGCTTTCTCCAGACCCTGGCTCCAGACGCTGTAGGGCGTGTTGGGTGGGTACACGATGTTCAGGTTGTAGCCCTCGCCATCGCCTTCACCGGTCTCATCCTCGAATCCCAGGAAGTGGGGGAATACCAGGTCCGGGTCGCCGTGCAGGCTGATGGTCAGCACGTCGCGGCGATTGTAGAAAATCGCCTGGGTGCCGTTGCCGTGGTGGAAGTCCACATCCAGCACGGCGACCTTGCCATAGCCCTGGTCACGAAAGGCCTGGGCCACGATGGCGGCATTGTTGAAGAAACAGTAACCGCCGAACAGATCGGCGTGGGCATGGTGTCCGGGCGGACGGCACAGGGCAAAGGCGGCGCGCTCGCCTTCGGCCACCAGTTTCTGGGCGGTCAGGGCCACATTGGCGGAAGCCCGGGCGGCTTCCCAGGTGCCGTCTGAAATCGAGGTCTCCGCCGCAAAGCTGTAGTAGCCCAGCCGGCCGTCGATGTCCCTGGGCAGCCGATGGCGCATGCCGCGCCCGGCCCAGACCGCCGGGATGGCTTCCCCCGGTTTGCCGGCCGCCAGCCATTCCTGCCAGCAGGTCTCCAGGAAAGCCACATAATCGGCCGTGTGCACCCGTTTGACGGGTTCCAGACCAAATTCTTCCGGTTCCAGAATCTCTCCAAGGGCCTGATCCTTCACCCGTGCCAGGATGGTTTCCGCCCGCGAGGGTTTTTCGTGGGGCTCGATCAGCAGGCCGCCATCCAGTTCGGTTTTGACATGGCGGCGGCTGTGCAGTGGCGAGAAAACGGTTTTCATGGTCGGGGACAGTCCTGGCTCAAAGGTGCGAATTACTGTGGCACACGGTGCTCCGTGGCTCAATTCCGGTAATTATGTCAGGCTGAAGCCTTTTCCGGGGAGAAGGGATTTCCGTTATGGCAACAAACAGATACACCGTTGGACTATGACTGAGTTTATAGCAGATATGACCCTCGCCGAGGGACTGGGTCAGCTTTGTGGCCTGGTGGCCCTGGGGTTCTGCATTGCCGGCTTCGCCAACAAGAATGACGACCGGCTGATGGTGCTGCTGATCTCGGCCAACGTTGCCTTCGCTCTGATGTTTGCATTCTTCGAGAGCTGGACGGCGTCGGCACTGACGGTACTGGTGATTCTGCGCATTACCCTGGCCCGCAAATACCAGGGCAACTGGCAGATCATGTTGGCTATGCTGGCGGTCAATCTGGTAGTCGCCTGGGCGACCTGGAAATCGATCACTGACGTGTTCCCGCTGGCTGCCGCGGTTTTCGGCACCGTGGGCATGTTCATGCTCCGGGGTATTCCCCTGCGAATCGTGCTTGGGTTTGCGGCCCTGGCCTGGATGCTCAACAACATCGTGATCGGCTCCGTGGGTGGTACCCTGGCCGAGGGTATGGTGCTGGTCACCAACATCATCACCATCATCCGGCTCTATCGGCTGCAGAAGAAATACCCCGATTTTAACCCGGGTAGCTGATTCGGGTTTCAGGCCACCCGCTGTGGATTCAGCTCCGGAGAGGCCAGTTCCCGTGAGGTGACACACAGCGCCCCGGCAATGGCTCCGGCCCTGAGGCAGTCGGTCAGTTCTGCACCCTGCAGGTAGCGGTGCAGGAAACCGCTGAAAAAGGCATCGCCGGCGCCGTTGGTATCGATCACCCCGGAGACTGCAACCGCTGGCTGCTCCAGCCATTGCCTTTCGCTGGTCAGCAGTGTCGCCCCCGCCGAGCCGTGAGTGCATACCACGAACTCCTTGCCCCGCTCGACCAACCTTTCCATGGTGGTGCGGTAGTCCGGAAGATTGTCGCTGGACAGGAAGATTACCCGGGCGGCCTCTACAAAGGGTTCATGATAGATGTTTTGTCCGTCGTAGTCGTGCAGGTCGGTCCAGATGGGCGTGCCCGCAGCCTTCAGCCACGGCAGGGCAGATCGGGTGTAACCGAGGATGTTCACCACCGCCAGTGAGCACTCTGACAGTACCTGTTGCGCCTGCGTCCAGTCGACGTGTTCAGGCTCCGGGGGCGGCTGGATGAACAGTGAAATGCGGTTGCCGTCCGCGGACATCAGGTTGACATGCTGTTCGGTCGGGGCGGCAGTCTTTTCGGTCAGAAGCCGGATCCTGGAGTGGCCGAGCGCTGCCAGAATCTGCTGGCCTTCCGTATCCCTGCCCAGCAATGTGTGAAAGACCACCGGTTGCCCGAGGGCCGCCAGGTTCAGGCTTTTGCCAGCGCCGGTGCTGCCGAGGGCCCGGTAGCTTTCGGTGGGCCAGATGGTCTGGGGCTGCGGTGTCGGCAGTTCGGGCAGGTGAATGATGGTGTCCAGCGAAGCGCCGCCAAGAATAAGGATCGGTTTTGTCATGGTGGTCTCGTCCACAATCCAGGAGGAAACGTCATTGTAGGCAGGGTTTCGATTCCGCAAATCCTCCCTCTGACTACGCCCCCGGTTAGCGACTGACTGAAACAACCGGGGGCCGGGACCACTTTGGCCAATTTCCCGGCAGCCCGGCCTGAGCTATCTTGACTGCAGGCCATTGATTATAAAAAGCGGACTGGAATCCGAGAGGACAGGCAATGAGTAACCAGCATTTCGATGTACTGATCATCGGCGCCGGCGTTTCCGGCATTGGCATGGCGTGTCACCTGAAACATGAATGCCCCGGGAAATCATTCGCCATCCTTGAGCGCCGTCAGTCCCTGGGTGGCACCTGGGACCTGTTCCGTTACCCGGGTATCCGTTCGGACTCGGACATGTTCACCTTCGGCTACAACTTCCGCCCCTGGACTGGCGGCAAGGTGCTGGCGGATGGTGCGTCGATCAAGAATTATGTGGCGGAGACCGCGAGGGAACACGACGTTGAGCGCCATATTCGCTTTGGCCTGGCGGTCAAAACGGCGGACTGGTCGGGCGTCGACAAATGCTGGAAGCTCACTGCCCTGAACGAAGAAACCGGCGAAACCGAGCACTACACCGCCAGCTTTATGGTCGGTTGTACCGGCTACTACAATTATGATCAGGGCTACAAACCGGACTTCCCCGGCGAAAGTGATTTCCGTGGCCAGATTGTGCACCCGCAGCACTGGCCGGAGGGTCTCGACTACACAGGCAAGAAGGTGGTGGTCATTGGCAGCGGCGCAACCGCGATCACCCTGGTGCCGACCATGGCGGAGAAGGCCGCGCAAGTAACCATGCTCCAGCGCTCCCCCACCTATCTGATGCCATTGCCCTCCACCGACAAGGTGACCCTGGCCCTGCAGAAAATTCTGCCCGAGAAAACCGCCTATCGGCTGACCCGGGCCCGGAATATTTCTATTTCCCGTTTTCTATACCAGCGTTCCAGAAAGAGCCCGCAGTTCATGCGTCGGCTTTTCCTGAGCATTATCAAGCGCAAGGTTGGCGACACCGCCGACATGCGGCATTTCACCCCCGATTACAATCCCTGGGACCAGCGCCTGTGTGTGGTGAAAGACGGGGATCTTTTCCAGGCCATGAAAGCGGGCAAGGCCTCCATCGCCACCGATCATATTGACCGCTTCACGGAAACCGGCATCCGCCTGAAATCGGGCGAGGAACTGGCGGCTGACATCATCATTCCGGCAACCGGCCTGGATATCCAGATGCTGGGGGGTATCCGGCCGACCGTGGATGGTGAAGAAGTGGTGATGAAAGACAAGGTCATCTACAAGAATGTGATGGTGGAGGGCGTGCCCAATGCCGGCATGATCTTCGGGTACACCAACATCTCCTGGACCCTGAAAGTGGATATTGCCGCCGAGTACCTGTGCCGGCTGATGAACCTGATGGACAAGCGTGGCTATCGAAGCGTGGTGGCCCGGGATACCGAAAACAGTCGCGGCGACGACACGGTCCTGGGATCCCTCAATGCCGGCTATATCAACCGCGCCGCAGATCGTCTCCCCCGTCAGGGTACCCGTGGGCCCTGGAAGTCCTCCCAGAATTACCTGGAGGACGTCAAAATCCTGCGTTTTGAGCCGATCGAGGATGGCTATCTGGAATTCGACGGCAAGCGGACCCACGCCAGTCAGAAAGAATCCGGTGGTTTCCTGCGGCCCCTGCGCTCGGCCCTGTTCGGAACCTGATCACTCAAAGGCCGAACGTATAACGTCCCGGTAGTTGCGGATACGCTGCACGTAGTGCACGGGCTCGTAGCCACGGGCGTATCCGTAACGGGTGCTGGGGTAGTATCGCTTGTCAGCCTTGAGGGGTAAAACCTCGGTCATTTCCTGCCAAGAGTCCGGGTTTTTGTTCAGGGTTCGAGCCAGTTCCCGGGCATCCAGAAGATGGCCCCGGCCGATGTTGTAGCTGGCCAGCGCCAGAAAGGTGCGGTCCGGCTCCGGAATAGTCTCGGGCAGGCGGCGGTGCCGGTCGGCCAGGTACCGTGCTCCGCCATCAATTGCAGCATCCGGGTCCAGCCGGTTGGTCACACCCAGTGATTCGGCGGTTCGTCGGGTCAGCATCATGATGCCACGGACTCCGGTGGGGGATTTTGCTGCAGGGTCCCAGTGGGACTCCTGGTAAGCGAGGGCGGCCAGCAGGTCTGCGGGCATCCCGGTTTTGGCCTCGGCTTCCCGGAATTGATCAATGAATTCGGGTAGCCGATCCTCAATCCGACGGTTCAGTGCCCGCAGATCGACAAAATCGAAATCACCGATATAGGAATAGTAGCGGTTTTCCATCAGGCCTATGGCTTCATCGCCATCGACGCTGTTCATCCACTCGTGGGCATCCGAGCCCAGATCTTCTGAACCCTTGGGCAGGTACCAGCCCAGATTGCGGCCCTCTGTGAGCGTCATTGCCACTTCCAGATGCGGGAAGTGCCGGCGCATCACCTGAACAATGTTGGAATCGGCGACGGTACAGCCGACGTCCTGCTCGGCAACATCCGAGAGAATTACTTCTGTCGTGCGGTCTGCATCTTCCTGAAAGCCGATGCCCGGGTGTTGCTCATTGAGCTTGTTCAGGGTTTCAACATAGCTGGAGCCGGCGGTCACCACAATATCGGTGCCCGGGATGTCCTCGGGTTTCCGGGGCATGGGGCGCGCATCGCGATGGCAGACCAGTTGCTCGGTAATCTCGGTGTGGGCCGGGCCCCGGGCGAAACGCTCATCCCGGGAGGCCAGGTGAGTCAGCCCGGCTGCCGCCAGATGGGTGTCGCCGGACTCCAGCGCAGCCAGAACCTCGCTGGTGGATTCCAGCATGTTCCATTCCACCTGCCAGCCACGCTGTTCGGCATAGGCGCTGATCAGCGCATGCTCGGGACCGACGGGATTTTCGTGGCGATCCAGATAATAGGTGGTGGAGCCGTTGCGGGTGGCGACTTTGAGTGTCCCGGTTTCCGACGGTGGTCTGAGCTCTGCTGTCGGCTGTGTTGTCGTCTGTTGGCTGTTATTTTCACTGCAGCCGGCGAATACGAGCGGCAGGATCAGAATGCCTGGGGCGAACTTCCATCGGGGCATGGCGGGGAGTTTCCTGTTTTTGTAGGATGGCTTCTACGTATTAACACGTATCTCCTTTAGACCATACTCCTGGATTCCGGAATTGGATCCTCTTCTTGGCCAACAGAACCAATGAGGATCTCAAGTATCCCGCCAGCAGAGAATGTGTCAGGCTGAACGCCCCTTCTTTACTACAGATCACAGGCGACCGTTGTATGGCCTCCGGTAGAAAAAGTAGAAAACGCTCTCTCTGGCATCCCACTTTCTGGGGGGCCTGGGCTCTGGTCTTCTTGCTCTGGCTGTTGTCATTTTTGCCAATGGGACTGAAGCAGCGATTCGGTCGCTGGCTGGGCAGGCTGCTTTCCAGAAAAATGCGATCCCGTGCCAGGGTTGCGGACGCCAATCTGGCGGCTTGCATGCCGGAACTGGATGAAGCAACCCGCAGCCAACTGGTTGAGGACGCCTTCGTGGCCTCTGCACGGGGTGTTCTTGAAAGCGTTCATGCCTGGTGGCGGAACATGACGCCCTATTGCGAGAGCGCCTTGGTGTATGGCACCGAGCACCTTGAAGAAGCGAAACGACGCGGCAAGGGGGTGCTGCTGATCGGTGGGCATTACAGTATTTTTGATTTCGCACTGCCCTTGATTGCCTGCAAGCTCGAGAAGCCCGGTTACATGTATCGCCCCAACAACAACCCGGTGATCGACCGTATGATCGAACGCGGCCGCCGACGCCATTTTGGTATCCGGCCCTTTACCAAGCGCCAGATCAGACCGATGTTGTCTTTCCTCAAAGAAGGGGGGCAGGTCTGGTTCGCCTGTGACCAGGATTTCGGCAACAAGTCGGAGGTGTTTGTGCCCTTCTTCGGGGTTAGTGCCGGCTGCATCACGTCGCCAAGCTTCATTGCCAGGGAGTCCGGTGCCGCCGTCATCTGCGTGAGTCATCTGCGAATGCCCGATGGCAGTTACCGGGTGGTTTTCTCTCCGATTCAGGAGTCCTTCGGCGAACATCCGGAACAGGACGCCAAAGTCTGGAACCGTTTCATTGAAGCCACCGTTCGTGAGCAGCCCGATCAGTACCTCTGGCTGCACAAGCGCTTCAAGAGCAGGCCGGAAGGTGCGGCAGCGATCTACTGAAGACCTTTTATGCGTAACGCTTTACGCTGTTCTATGCTCAAGACTTCAGCAAATGTTCAGGAGAATCCCATGCGCTGCATTCTCAGACTGGTTCTCGTGGCATCAACCCTGTTGTTCGCCACGCTCACTCATGCCGCAGATGGGCTGATCGCGGTGAAAAGCAGTCACGATGTCAAAGCGACGGCGGACAAACTCGAGTCTGTGGTGAAGGAGAAGGGCATGACGGTCATGGCCCGAGTTAATCATCAGCAGGGCGCCGAAAAAGGCGGTCTGGCGTTGCGTCCGACCGAAGTGGTTATTTTCGGCAATCCCAAAGTCGGTACGCCACTGATGCAGTGCGCCCAGAGTGTTGCAATCGACCTGCCCCAGAAAGCCCTGATCTGGGAAGATGCCAACGGTGAGGTATGGTTGGGGTACAACGATCCGCAATACCTCAAGAGCCGTCATGGCATTGAAGGCTGCGATGAGGTGCTCGGAAAAGTGAGCGGCGCACTGGGGAATTTTGCCAAAGCGGCCACTCAATAGATAAAACTCAGGCCACTATCGGGAAATCGGCTCCGGTTCATTCCTTGGGTGTACGGATCTTTTCCAGGCCCCTGGCCAGGGTTGCCCGTGACAGTTCGCCCATGTGGGAATCGATTAATTGGCTTTGGGCATTGTAAAACAGCGTGGTTGGCAAGCCATTGCTCCCCACGGCCCGGGCCAGCTGAGCCTGATCGTCCCGGTAGAGATTGTTCAGGTTCAGACGGTTTTCCTCAAGAAAGGAGTGGATGGTTTCCGGCTGTTCCCGCTGGTTCGCAAACACAAAAGCAACGTCCTTGTAGATATGTTGGGCCTCCTCCAGCACCGGCATTTCCCGGATGCAGGGTGGGCACCAGGTTGCCCAGAGATTTACCACCAGGGGTTTGCCCTGAGCCAACTGGTTCATGCTGACCAATTCGCCATTGAGCGAACGTAGGGTTATTTCGGGCATGCCGCGGGCCTGTTGTTCTATCAATGTGATGGTGCCCGCTGTAGCCGCCCAGAACAGGGCGCCCGTTAACGCGGCCGTGGCCAGTGGCTTGCGTTGAGCCTTCCTGCGCCACAGCAGGAAACCGGTGAAGACGATGGCGCCGATGACACCCCAGAGCACATCAAAACCGCCGTCCCGGATATCAATGATGCCCAGCAGGTCGTTCCGATAATGCTCGAAGTAGCTGATCACGAAGCCGATCCGGGCGCTCAGCATCGCTACCACAAAGATATCGGCCACCGATCCGGCTACGGGCACGCGGTATTTGCGGCCCAGCACCCCTCCAACCAGCAGAGCCAGGCCGAAGGCCATAACCAGTAGTAGGTGACCGATGGACAGGCTCAATGGGCCGATACTGACGCTCATTCCTGAAACTTCCTTATAAATCCGTGTTGGGTTGCGCTGATCAAAACACTCTGACTTGAGGATGTCCGCCAGGTTCCTTCGGATGCTTATTATAATCACCTATGGCTAATTGCCCGGGCCTCTGTTACTGTGCCTGCATCCTGCCTCTAGGGATTCCGCAGTTTAAGGCTTTAGGCCCGTGCGACCTTTCCATACGACCTGTCAGAGGACGTCACCCCGATAACGGCGCGTGACCGTAGTCGTCTTTTATTCCATGAATGTTCATGGCATCTGCCCGCATTCACCGAGAACGGTGGTCGTGGAGGCAGAATAATCAAGAGTTGATCCAATATGAGTTTTTCTTCACTCGGTTTGTCCGAGCAGCTGGTTCGTGCCACGTCTGACCAGGGTTATGAAACCCCGTCTCCCATTCAGGCCCAGGCCATTCCCGCCGTGCTTTCTGGCCGGGACGTTATGGCTGCTGCCCAGACCGGTACCGGCAAAACCGCCGGTTTTACCTTGCCCTTGCTGCAGCGTCTGGGTGAAAACCCGCGCACCGGCAAAGGCCCCCGCGCCTTGATCCTGACGCCCACCCGTGAACTGGCGGCGCAGGTTCATGACAGCGTGAATCTTTACAGCAAATACATTCCCACCAAGGCCGCGGTGGTCTTCGGCGGTGTGAAAATCAATCCGCAGATGATGAAGCTGCGAAAAGGCCTGGACGTGCTGGTAGCAACACCGGGCCGTCTGATGGACCTGTATCAGCAGAACGCTGTGCGCTTCAACGAGGTGGAAATCCTGGTTCTGGACGAAGCCGACCGCATGCTGGACATGGGCTTTATCCGCGACATCCGCAAGATCCTTTCGCTGTTGCCGGCCAAGCGCCAGAACCTGCTGTTCTCCGCCACCTTCTCGAACGAGATTCGTACCCTGGCAGAAGGTCTGCTGGATAACCCGGTTCAGGTTGAAGTCGCGGCCCGAAATACCTCTGCCGAAAACATCAAGCAGTCTGTCTACCCGGTGGATCAGAGCCAGAAAACCGCCCTGCTAAGCAAGCTGGTGCGTGACAACAGCTGGGACCAGGTGCTGGTGTTTACCCGGACCAAGCACGGTGCCAACCGCCTGACCCAGAAACTGGAGAAGGACGGCATCACTGCCGCCGCCATCCATGGCAACAAGTCCCAGGGTGCCCGTACCCGCGCGCTGGCGGACTTCAAGGCTGGTGAGATTCGCGTGCTGGTGGCAACGGATATCGCTGCTCGTGGTCTGGACATCAAGCAGCTGCCCCAGGTGGTGAACTTTGAACTGCCCAACGTGCCGGAAGATTACGTGCACCGTATCGGCCGTACTGGCCGTGCCGGTGAAAGTGGTCACGCCCTGTCGCTGGTCAGTGCCGATGAAGGCAAGATGCTTGCCGGTATCGAAAGGCTGATCAAGAAGCAGCTGCCGCGTACGGAAGTGGAAGGCTTTGAGCCGACCAACAACCTGCCGCTGAAACCCAAGGCGAAGGCCGATCCCAGCCGCGCCCGTAACCGTAATGGTAACGGCGGTGGTAATGGTCGTCCCGGCGGAAAGCCCAAAAGCTTCGGTGCCAAGCCAGGTGGTCGCAGCGGTGGCCGTAGCCAGAATGGCGGTGGCCAGCGGAGTCGTCCGGCTCAGCGCCAGAGCGCCTGAGGGCTGATTGGCAGTTAATAAAAACGGAGCTTCGGCTCCGTTTTTCTGTTTTCAGGTAGGCAAAAAAAGGCGGGGCCGGAGAAGCCCCGCATAGGAAAACGCACCTTCCGCCAGCCAACAGACCGTGGCGACCGGCGGAGGCACGGGGATCAGAACTTGTAGGACACGCCTACCATATAGACCCAGGGGTCGATATCCACGTCGATAGTGCTGGTATCGGCGACTGCATTACCCGCGTAGGCATTGATGGTGGCTTCGGTATCAATGTCGATCCACCATACCGCAGCGTTGATGCCCACGTTTTCGGTAATCATGTAATCGAAGCCAATTTCGGCCGCGAGACCAAAGCTGTCATCCAGCTCGATATCGGTGCTGGTAATCGTGCCGGCGGGGGTTCCGAGGTTGGCTTCTGCAACCGAGTCATAGACCCCTGTAAGAGTGCTGGTTGTCTTCTCTTCAAAAAAGTTGGTGTAGTTTACGCCCGCACCGACATAGGGCTGGAATTTGCTACCGCTGGGCATCGGGAAATATTGCAGCGTGATGGTCGGCGGCAAGTGCTTGGTCTCTGCCAGTTTGCCAGCACCACCCAGAACTGCGCCATCGCCTTCAATATCGTGTTTGAAAGGAGTCGCAGCGAGTACGCCAACAGCGAACTGGTCTGTCAGCATGTAGCTTGCAGTCAGTCCCAACTGGCTGTTGGAATCAACGCTGACGTTGGCGCCATTAATTTCGCCTACGCCTTCGGACTTGAGATTGCCACTGGAAGAATCCGGATCAACCGTTGCCACACCAACGCGGCCAATGAAATCACCAGCTTCGTACGCCTGAACAGCGGGAGCAGCAGCCATAACCGCTGCAGCCAGAACACCAAGTTTGAATGTACGGGACATATCCATCTCCTTAACCTGAATCGTTGATGACTGCAGATTAATGACATCGGGAAATGGAAACTTGATTTAGCGCAAGAATGCCCTGGCAGGTGAGCGGGTTTGATCAGTGGATTGATACAACTCAAAAAAATGGACGGTGGTGCGCCGACTGCGGCTTTTGCGGATGGTCAGGCCGAGTTCTTTTTTCGGACTGGCAGGCTTTCTTCCGGCACAAACACATCGCGAATGGACAGGGCCTGGCCATCGGCGTCCTGTACTTCCACCGTGTGTATCGGGCGACCGGTGGCGCGGTCGCGCAGGTCCAGCGGAGCCTCATCCGGGGCGGGGTTCCATTTATCTCCCCACTGGCGAAGCGCGATCACCACCGGGAAAAGATCCCGGCCTTTTTCGGTCAGGCGGTATTCAAATCGAGACCCGTGTTCGCCCACATCGACCTTGCGCAGAACTTCATTGTCCACCAGCCGCGCCAGGCGGTCGCAGAGGATATTCTTGGCAATGCCGAGTTCCTGTTGGAAATCCACAAACCGGCGGGTGCCATACATGGCATGCAGCACAATCAGGAGGGACCACCAGTCACCCACTTCATTGAGGGCGCGGGCGACGGAACAGCTGGAGTCATCAAAACGTTTTCTGGCCATGTCGGGAGTGTACCGAATAGGGTTGCATTTTAAAACCAGATTTAATAGGGTTGCTTTACGAAACCAAATTAGTGAGGTTGCACACTATCATGACCATGAATCTTGGCCCGCTTTTCGAACCGTTTGAACTCCACAACCTCAAGCTGCGTAACCGTGTGGCCATGGCCCCGATGACCCGCAACTTCTCGCCCAACGGTGTTCCGGGTAAGGACGTGGTGGCCTACTACCGTCGCCGTGCCGAAGCCGGCGTTGGCCTGGTCATCACCGAAGGCACCACGGTGAACCACCCCGCTGCCAGTGGGTATCCGAACGTACCGGCGTTTCATGGCACCGACGCTCTTGAAGGCTGGAAGAACGTCGTCGACGCCGTGCACGAGGCCGGTGGCACGATTTTCCCGCAGCTTTGGCACGTGGGCGCCGTCAGGAAGGAGGGTACGCCTCCGGATCCCTCTGTTCCCGGTTACAGCCCGTCTGGGCTGTTTGCGCCAGGCAAGCCCAACGGCAAGGCCATGAGCAAAGAGGACATCGAGGACGTCATCACCGCGTTTGCCGATGCCGCCCAGGATGCCAAAGCCCTCGGTTTTGATGGTGTCGAGATTCACGGTGCCCATGGCTACCTGCTGGACCAGTTCCTGTGGGAAGGCACCAACCAGCGGGACGATGAATACGGCGGCTCTATGGAAAACCGCCTGCGTTTTGTTGTCGAGATTGTTGAGGCAGTGCGCCACCGCGTCGGGCCTGATTTCCCGATCATGCTGCGGTTCTCCCAGTGGAAGCAGCAGGATTACGAAGCCAAACTGGTTGATAGCCCTGAGGAACTGGAACGGTTCCTGAAGCCACTGGTGGAAGCCGGTGTAGACATTTTCCACGCCTCCACCCGCCGTTTCTGGGAGCCGGAATTTGAAGGCTCGGATCTGAATCTCGCAGGCTGGACCCAGAAGCTCTCCGGCAAGCCGACTATGTCCGTGGGCAGTGTCGGGCTAACCGAAGATTTCATCAGCGGCACCTTTGCCAGCAAGCAGGAAGCGGTTGAGAAAGCCGGAATCGATGAACTGGTGGAGCGCATGAACAACCACGAGTTCGAGCTGATTGCGGTTGGTCGGGCACTTCTGCAGGATCCCGAGTGGCTGATCAAGGTGAAAGAAGGCCGCCTGAACGAAGTGGAATCCTTCGCCAAGAAGTCCCTCGCCAAGCTGTATTGATTATCCCCTTCGATCGGACGATCGAATCCTGCCGCAGCGCCTCCGGGCCTGCGGCTTTTTTTGCTCCCGAATCCTGTCGTCTTCGTAATCGCGTCTGAACAGAGACACGTTATGATGGGTGAAACTCACCCGAAAATGAGGGATTGGTATGTCGATGATTGGTTCGGTTAAAACGCTGGGCGTGGCCTTGATGATGGCGGCCATGGTGGGCTGTGCGACTGTCGGCAAAGACTTCGCCACCCACAATGTGGACCAGATCCAGATTGGTGAAACCACCCGGGCCGATATTCAGGAGATGTTCGGCGAGCCGTGGCGCACCGGGATCGAAGACGGCAAACGCACCTGGACCTATGGCAAGTACAAGTGGTCTGCCTTCGGTGATGCGGAAACCACTGATCTGGTGGTGCGATTCAACCAGGACGGCACCGTGTCGTCCTACGTGTACAACACCACCGAATAACTCCCGAAGTAAACTGGCGCGGGGCTGCCCTCAGCCCCGCAAGCCTCCTACCAGCTTATCGATGCTGTCCTTGGCATCCCCGAACAGCATACGTGCGTTGTCCTTGAAGAACAGCGGATTCTCCACCCCGGAATAGCCGGTGGCCATGCCCCGCTTGAGGATAACCACCTGGTGAGCCTTCCAGACCTCCAGCACCGGCATGCCGGCAATCGGGCTGCCCGGATCCTCGGCGGCGGCCGGGTTCACGGTGTCGTTGGCGCCGATGACCAGCACCACGTCAGTATTCGGGAAGTCGTCGTTAATCTCGTCCATTTCCAGCACGATGTCATAAGGTACGTGGGCTTCCGCCAATAGCACGTTCATGTGTCCTGGCAGACGGCCGGCCACCGGATGGATGCCAAAGCGCACGTTTACGCCACGGTCCCGAAGGATCTTGGTCATTTCGCTGACGCCGTTCTGTGCCTGGGCGACAGCCATGCCATAACCGGGCACGATGATCACCGACTGGGCGTTGCGCAGTTCTTCACAGACGTCATCGACACTGGATTCGTGCACCGTCTGGTCAGCATCCGCGGCCGCCGAACTGCTGCTGGTCTGGCCGAAGCCACCGAGAATCACGCTGATGAACGAGCGGTTCATGGCCTTGCACATGATGTAGCTGAGAATGGCACCGCTGCTGCCCACCAGGGCACCAACAACAATCAGCAGATCATTGCCTAGCATGAAACCGATGGAAGCGGCTGCCCACCCGGAGTAACTGTTAAGCATCGACACCACCACCGGCATGTCGGCGCCGCCGATGGCCATGATCAGGTGAATGCCGAGGACTGAGGCAATGGCGGTCATCAGGATCAGGGCAACAATACCCAGGGCCATGTTTTCAGTACCCAGGAACCAGGCCCCCAGCAAGACGCAGACAATGATCGCTGCCAGATTCATCAGGTGCCGGCCGGGCAGGGTGAGCGCCTTGCTGTCGATTCGGCCATCCAGTTTGCCGCAGGCCACCAGTGAACCGGTGAAGGTAATGGCGCCTATGAAGATGCCGACAAACACCTCCACCAGTTTGATGGTGTGCTCGGTACCGGATGTGGTAATCAACGGCTCGATATAACCGGAAAACCCCACCAATACCGCCGCCAGACCCACAAAACTGTGGAGCAGGGCCACCAACTGCGGCATCTGGGTCATTTCCACTTTGTTGGCGATGGGAATGCCAATGCCGACACCGAGCAACACCGCAATGATGATGGCGGTGATGCCTCCGTCTACGCTGGCCAGAGTGGCCCCCACCGCGATGATAATGCCGGCGACCCCGTAGAGATTGCCGCGCCGAGCCGATTCCTGGTGGCTGAGGCCACCCAGGCTGAGAATAAACAAGATACTTGCGACCACGTAGGCCACGCTCACCAGTCCTGTGCTCATATCGGGCGTCTCCTACTTGCGGAACATTTTGAGCATGCGATGGGTGACCCGAAAGCCACCGCCCACGTTGATGCTGGCGATCAGCACCGCGACAAATGCCATGATGCCAACGGCAATATTCTCCGCCTGGGCCAGATGAAGAATGGCGCCTATCACGATGATGCCGCTGATGGCGTTGGTGACGCTCATCAGGGGGGTGTGCAGAGAAGGCGTCACATTCCAGATCACCTGCCAGCCAATAAAGCAGGCCAGTACGAACACGGTGAAGTGTTGCAGGAAGCTTTCCGGCGCGTGGGCGCCCACTCCATAGAGTGCCAGTGCCGTGACCACTAACAGCGCGCCTTTGCCGATCAGGCTGCGACGGTCTGCATCCTTCTTGGCGGCGGCTTTTGCTTCGGCTGAAGGCTCCTCGGTCCCCGGTGCGGGCTTGGGACTGACCGGCGATTCAGGTTTTGGTGGTGGCCAGGTGATGTCGTTCTCGTTCACCACCGTCAGACCACGGATGACTTCATCCTCCATGTTCACCAGTGGCTGGCCGTCCTTTTCCGGTGTCAGCTCGGTGAGCAGATGCACCAGGTTGGTGGCGTACAGGTCACTGGCCACCTTGGCCATGCGGCTGGGCAGGTCGGTGTAGCCGATCAGGGTAACGCCGTGTTGATGGGCGACTTTGCCCGGTTCGGTCAGCTCACAGTTACCGCCCCGCTCGGAGGCCAGATCCACGATCACGCTGCCGGGCTTCATGGATTTCACCATGTCGGCGGTGATCAGTTTCGGCGCTGGCTTGCCGGGAATCAGGGCGGTGGTGATGATGATATCCACCTCTTCCGCCTGCTCTGCGAACAGCGCCATTTCAGCCTTGATGAACTCGTCACTCATCTGCTTGGCGTAACCACCGCTGCCGCTGCCTTCCTCGTCACCGAAATCCAGTTCCAGGAACTCGGCCCCCATGCTCTCGACCTGTTCCTTCACTTCCAGGCGGGTATCGAAGGCCCGAACGATAGCGCCCATGCTGTTGGCCGCGCCAATGGCTGCCAGGCCAGCCACCCCTGCACCGATGACCATGACTTTCGCGGGCGGCACCTTGCCAGCAGCGGTAACCTGCCCGGTAAAGAAACGCCCGAAGTGGTTCGCCGCCTCGATCACCGCCCGATAGCCGGCGATGTTGGCCATGGCGCTGAGGGCGTCCATCTTCTGGGCGCGGCTGATGCGGGGCAGGCTGTCGATGGCGAAAGACGTGATCTTTCTGGCGGCCAGCTTTTCCAGCAATTCCGGGCTCTGGGCCGGCCAGATGTAGCTGACCAGAAACGCCCCCTCCTTCATCAGATCCGCTTCGTGTTTGCCCAGTGCCGGATTTTCCATGGGCGCGCGGACCTTGAGGATAAAGTCGGCTTCTTTCCACAGCGAGCTGGTATCCGCTGCGATGGCTGCGCCCACTTTTTCATAGGCGGCATCGGAGTAGTTCGCCGCCTCGCCGGCGCCGCCTTCCACGATCACGTCGTAACCAAGTCCGATTAACTTGTGAACAGAGGGTGGTGTGGCGGCCACTCGCCGCTCGTCCTCGAAGATTTCCTTGGGGATACCGATTTTCATTATTGGCGTGCCTCCGGATTTCCCGATCAATCACTTGTTCTGGTTATCTACATACTAGTGCAGGTTGCCAGATCTGCCCGGAAAGCGGAGTTATCGGAGGTATATCAGCTCTGCCTCAGGGCGAGGCGTTCGACTTCCGTTTGCGACAGGTGATCAAGCATCGCACCCCGGAACTGCCGATTGATGAAGTATTCGGTTTCGGTCTGGATGGTTTCCCGCTGGGCGGGTTTCTCGATGTAATCCATGGCCCGGAACAGGATGTAGCGGATGGTCATGCGGGAGATTTCATGAATGGTCTCGGGCGGCACGGCGCTCACCAGTTGCCGCTCGATAATGTCTTCGGCCATTTCCCGGGCGCTGGCTTCAAGCTGTGATTCAAGGGCCCGGCGCAGTATCGGGGAGGGGCCGTGGAGTTCCCGCACGGCCACCGTAGTTGCCGCCGGATTGGCCAGGAAATAGTGATACACAAACGCCACCGTATCCCGCGACGCCTGTTCGGAAGAATCCGCCATCTGCCGCAGATCCCGGACCCCGGCTTTCATCTCCTCGGCAATGTAACCCAGTACCTGCAGGCCGAATTCATCCAGGCTCTTGAAGTGTCGGTAAAACGTATTCGGGTTCAGCCCTGCTTCCCGCGCAAGCTCCCGCAGTCCCAGCGACGTCAGGCTCCGGGTTTCGGTAATGAGCCGAAGCGCAGCCTGGATGAGTTTGAGTTTTCCGCCGGTTAATCCGTTCATCTTTTCCTCTGATTGGGTGCAAGAGCGGGTGTCGGGGCCACCTTCACAGACACGCTGCAAGTACGTCCCTGTACGCTTGTTTCCGGCCATCCATGGCCTCCAACAGTCTGTGAAGGTGGCCCCGACACCCGCTCCCGGACATTGGAATAGGCCTGCCAGATTCCAATCCGATGTTTAAGGGCGGGCTTCGATGAGTCTGACGGTCGTTTGTGGGAAGGGCTTCCAAAACTGTCTCTCGCCATGGATGGCGAGAGCCAAGCGTCACAGGGATGTGCCGCAAGGAGCGTGTTTTGGAAGCCCTTCCCACAAACGGCCAACCCCCCAACCAGAGCCCGCCGTACAGGCCAACGATCAGTCACCTGAGGCCAATCACTCAACCAAGAGTATACGGTTGTATACCAATCTGTGTATACATGTGTCTACCGGCCATGATGACCCGCCGGACAACAACAGACAAGGCCAGGCAGGCCAACGCAGGAGTGCAGCAATGACACAGAACACACAGATCGCCATTATCGGCACCGGCTTCTCCGGCCTTGGCATGGCCATCAAACTCAAGGAAGCCGGCTACAACGACTTCTTGATCCTGGAGCAGAGTGACGACATCGGTGGCACCTGGCACCAGAACCACTACCCGGGGTGTGCCTGTGATGTGCAGTCTGCACTCTATTCCTTCTCCTTCGAACAGAACCCGAACTGGAGCCGGATGTATGCCCAACAGCATGAGATCAAGGCCTACCTGAAGCATTGCGCCGAGAAATACGGGCTGATGAAGCATATCCGGCTGAACACCCATTTGGCCGGGGCGCGATTTGACGAGAACCGCCAACGGTGGACCCTGGAAACCTGTGATAGCCCGGCGCTGTGGGCGTACATGCAGGAGAAGGGCGTGAAGCCGGGAGACCGGTTGGATCGCTCCGATAAGGGCCTGCCGGAATTCAGCACGTTGAGGGCGGATATCCTTGTTTCCGGGATGGGGGGACTGAGCACCCCGGCCTATCCGGAGATAAAGGGGATCGAATCCTTTACTGGCAAGCGTTTTCATTCCCAGGACTGGGACCACGACTACGATTTGCGTGGCAAACGCGTGGCGGTGATCGGCACCGGTGCTTCGGCCATCCAGTTTGTTCCGGAGGTGGCGAAGCAGGCTGCGAGGGTGGACCTTTACCAGCGCACGCCACCCTGGATCATGCCCAAGCCGGATCGGGCTATCAGGCCTCTGGAAAAGCGGCTGTTCCGGGTGTTCCCGCAAACACTCAATGCCTTCCGTCAGAGTATTTACTGGTCACTCGAGGCCCGGGTACTGGGCTTTGTGGGTAACCCCCGCATTCTGAAGCTTGGCGAACTGCAGGCCCGCCGGCATATTCGCAACCAGATTCCGGACAAGGCGCTGCGCAGGAAGGTCACCCCGGATTTCCACTTTGGCTGCAAGCGGGTACTGATCTCCAACAACTACTATCCGGCGCTGGCGCAGGATCATGTGGACGTTGTGACTGAGGGTATCCGTGAGGTGCAGGGCAACACCGTGATCGACGGTCAGGGCAACGAGCGGCAGGTGGATTGCATCATCTACGGTACCGGTTTCCGGGCCCAGGACCCGATCCCTGCCGGCATGATCTTTGGGCGAAATGGCCAGGACCTGCTGGACGCCTGGAAGGACGGCGCCGAGGCCTATAAAGGCACCACCGTCAGTGGCTTTCCGAACTTCTTCATGCTGATGGGACCGAACACCGGTCTCGGCCACAGTTCCATGGTGTATATGATTGAGAGTCAGATCCAGTATGTGCTGGATGCCCTCCAACAGATGCGCCGGCAGCAGTGGAGCAGCATGGAAGTGAAGCCAGACGCCCAGAGCCGCTACAACGCGGCCGTTCACGCGAAGCTGGGTGACTCGGTATGGCAAACCGGTTGCAAGAGCTGGTACGTCAACGAAAACGGCAGGAACACGACCCTGTGGCCGGGTTTTACCTGGCAGTTCCGGAACCAGACGCGGCGTTTCGACGCAGAACAGTACCTGTGTAAAGGTACCAGTGACAGCGTTCCCGGGGTTGATCCTGCCATGGCCATCTAGCATCGGAGCAGCGGGGGCATTTCAGCCGGGTTTTAACGGTGGATAAGTTGCGTTTTGGCCCGGATGGCCAATACTTGAAGCAACGGTCTTGCCGGTATCGGCCAAGGATGTCCCCCAATGAAGCTGTTTCACTGTGGCCGATGCGCCAACCTGCTTTATTTCGAAAACAGCTGCTGTACCAGGTGCGGAGCAAGCCTTGGCTTCGCGCCGGACGTGATGGATCTGGTGGCGATCGATCCGAAGGGTAACGATACCTGGGAAGAGGTCACCGCCAGCGATCAATACCGTCTATGTGGTAACTACCAGAACCAGGGCGCCTGCAACTGGCTGGTGCCTGCCTCTGATTCCCACGCCTTCTGCGTTGCCTGCCGTCTTAATCGCACCATTCCCGACCTGAGCACCTTCCGGAACCACGATCTGTGGGTGCGGCTGGAGAAAGAGAAACGTCGCCTGGTCTATTCACTGCTGCGCCTGAAGCTGCCTTGCGAGCCCCGGCAGGAAGACCAATACGGCCTGAACTTCGATTTTCTTGCCGACCAGCCGGCAATGTTTGACGAGCGGTCGAAGGTAAAAACCGGCCACGCCAATGGCGTGATCACCATGAACATTGCCGAGGCCGACCCGGTGGAACGGGAGCGCATGCGTAGCCAGATGGCCGAGCCCTATCGCACTGTTTTGGGGCATTTCCGTCACGAATCCGGTCATTATTACTGGGATTTCCTGGTGCGGTCCGGGCCATGGCTTGGGACGGTTCGGGAGATGTTTGGTGACGATACCAGAGACTACAAACAGGCGATGGACCAGCATTACCAGTACGGCCCGCCCGGTGACTGGCAGAGCTGGTACATCAGTGCCTATGCCAGTAGCCATGCCTGGGAAGACTGGGCCGAGACCTGGGCACATTACCTGCATATGGTGGATACATTAGAGACGGCCTGGCAGTTCGGGATGCGAGTCAACGCCCGCCAGAGCCCGATGATGAACAGCGAACCAGACCCTGCGTTTGATCCCTACCAGGCCGGCGATTTCGATGCACTGATCAAGCACTGGTTACCCCTGACGCTTGCGCTCAACAGCCTGAACCGAAGCATGGGGCATGACGATGCCTACCCCTTCGTGCTTGCGGCTCCGGTAGTGGAGAAGCTCCGCCTGGTACACCGAATAGCTCACGGTGGTTAACGAAAGGACCCCAAATGAAAAAGAACAAATCGATAGACTGGAAAAACTACGATCCCAATGACTTCTTCGATGAGCTGATTGCCGCCAAGGGCAAGCCCCGGCCTGCGGCCACGGCGATTACCGACTACCTGGGCAATCTCGGGTCCGAGGAAATCCAGGCGCGCCAGCAGGCAGCGGAACTGGCGATACTGGAGATGGGGATCAGCTTCACCATCTACAGCGAGGGCGAGAACATCGACCGGGCCTGGCCTTTCGACATCATTCCCCGGGTGATCTCGCTTCGGGAGTGGGAAACCATCGAGCAGGGTCTGGCCCAGCGCCTGACGGCTCTCAACATGTTTATCAACGACATCTACAACGACCAGAACATCGTCAAGGACAAGGTCATTCCCAAGTACGTGTTCGCCAACTCCAAGAACTTCCGCGAGCAGTGCCGGGGGTTCACGCCGCCACTGGGGGTCTGGGCGCACATCTGCGGATCGGACCTGGTGCGGGACAAGGACGGTACCGTGTATGTGCTGGAGGACAATCTGCGGGTTCCATCGGGCGTTTCCTACATGCTGGAGAACCGCCAGCTGACCAAGCGAGTGTTCCCGGAGCTGTTCGACAACACCAGCATTCTGCCGGTGGATGACTACACCAACCAGCTGTTCGACATGCTGGCGTCGATTTCGCCCAGACCACAGGACCATCCGAAAATTGCGGTACTGACCCCGGGTATTTTCAACTCCGCCTATTTTGAGCATTCCTTCCTGGCCCAACGCATGGGCGCGGAACTGGTGGAAGGGGCCGATCTCGTGGTTGGCGAGGATGACTGTGTCTACATGCGCACAGTTGAAGGGCTTGAGCGGGTGGATGTGATCTACCGGCGCATTGATGACGACTTCCTGGACCCGGAGGAGTTCCGTTCCGATTCCACCCTGGGCGTACCGGGCCTGATGCGGGCCTGGCGCAACGGCAAGGTTGGTCTGGCCAATGCGCCCGGTGCCGGCGTGGCCGACGACAAGGTCATCTACGCGTTCGTTCCGGACATGATTCGCTATTACCTCGATGAAGAACCGATCATCCCGAACGTGCCCACCTGGATGTGTGTGAACAAGCAGGACCAGGAGTATGTTCTTGAGCACCTTGATGAACTGGTGGTCAAGCCGGCGAACGAGTCCGGGGGCTACGGCATGCTGGTGGGGCCGCATTCCACCAAGAAGCAGCGCACCGAATTTGCCCGGCTGATCAAGAAGAACCCGCGCAACTACATCGCCCAACCCACCCTGAATCTGTCCGTGGCACCGACCCTGTGCGACGAGGGCCTGGCGCCCCGTCACCTGGATCTCAGGCCTTTCGTGCTGCAGGGCGTCAGAACCTACGTCACGGCCGGTGGGCTTACACGGGTGGCGATGCGAAAAGGCTCGCTGGTGGTGAATTCTTCCCAGGGCGGTGGAAGCAAGGATACCTGGATCGTGGACGAGGAGAACTGATGTGCTGTCACGTGTAGCGGAACGACTTTACTGGATGGCCAGATACCTTGAGCGGGCCGAGAACAACGCCCGGATGATCATGGCCTTTAATTCCCTGGCGCTTGATATGCCCCGGGAAACCCAGCTGTCCTGGAAGGGACTGGTGGCGGTAACCGGCATGGGCGAGTTGTTTGATCAGCACCATCAGAAGGCCGATGAACGCACTTGTGTGAAGTTTCTGATGGCGGACGGTTACAACCCGAGTTCCATCGCCTCCTGCATCAAGGCCGCCCGGGAGAACGTGCGCACCACCCGGGACCAGATTCCCACCGACGCCTGGGAGGTGATCAACGAGCTTTACCGGTACATTCTGGAGCACATAGACCAGGGGATCGGTAAACGGGCGAGATACGAATTTCTGAACGAGATTGTGGGTCGCTGCCAGATGCTCAATGGCTTGCTGGCGGGCTGTATGAGTCACGATACGGGGTACGACTTTATCCGGGTTGGACGCAACCTTGAGCGGGCGGACATGGCCACAAGGCAGATTGAAGTAGGAGCGTTGCAGTTCCTGGATGGCTGGGATGGCACCGAAACCTATGGCGGGCTCTTGTGGACCAGCGTGCTGCGTTACCAGAGTGCGTTCCAGATGTACCGTCACAATGTCCGGCGCAAGGTCAGCGGGCCTCTGGTGATTCGCTTCCTGCTGCAGAACGAGCCGTTCCCGCGGTCGGTGCTGCACAGCCTCAGCGAGGTGGCCGGCGCACTGGGCCGCTTACCGAGGAACGAGATCCCGTTACGCACGGCATTGCAGGCAGTCCGTCACACCCGGGAGGGCGACGTGGATGCCCTGATCCGCAAGGAAGACGTGATCCTGTTCCTGGAAAACCTGCAACTGGAGATCGGCGAGCTTCACGAAGACATTGCAGAGACCTGGTTTCCTGTCTACGAGACAGCCTGAAACTCCCCATTTCATACGCCTGCGAGATAGGTTCCATGTCGATTCATGTTGCCCTGAGCCATACCACCCACTATCGCTATGAGCGCCCGATCACCCTGGGGCCCCAGATAGTTCGTCTTCGCCCCTGTCCGCACGCGAGAACCCGCATCCTCTCCTACTCCCTGAAGGTGGAACCAGAAGGTTACTTCCTTAACTGGCAACAGGACCCGCAGGCCAATTATCTGGCCCGTCTGGTGTTCCCGGAAAAAACGGGCGAGCTGAAGATCACGGTGGATCTGGTTGCCGAGATGGCCGTGATCAACCCGTTCGATTTCTTCCTGGAACCCCGGGCGGAGACTATTCCCTTTGATTACGAGGAATGGCAGACCGCAGAGCTTGCACCCTATTTGCAGAAACTGCCGGAGACGCCGGAGTTCCGTAAGTGGATGGCCACCATAGACCGCAAAGAAACCCCCAGCGTGGATTTCCTGGTGGCTGTGAACCAGAGCCTTGCTGATCGTATTGATTACCTGATCCGGATGGAGCCGGGTGTACAGACCCCGGAAGCAACCCTGAAAAAAGGCTCCGGCTCCTGTCGCGATTCCACCTGGTTGCTGGTGCAGACGCTTCGGCATCTGGGGCTGGCGGCGCGCTTTGTGTCCGGCTACCTGATTCAGCTCAAGGCGGACCAGAAAGCACTGGATGGCCCCTCGGGTGCTGAGGAAGACTTCACCGATCTGCACGCCTGGTGCGAAGTCTTTCTACCAGGTGCGGGTTGGGTCGGTCTGGATCCGACCTCTGGCCTGTTTGCCGGGGAAGGGCACATTCCGCTGGCCTGCAGCCCCGATCCGTCCTCCGCGGCCCCGATTACCGGCATGGTGGAGGAGTGTGGGGTCGAGTTCGAGCACCAGATGAGCGTCCAGCGTATCTGGGAAGCACCAAGGGTGACCAAACCCTACACCGAGGACCAGTGGCAACGCATCGTTGGACTGGGCCATGACGTGGACCAGCGTTTGACAGAGCTGGATGTGCGTCTGACCCAGGGCGGTGAACCCACCTTTGTGGCAAATCACGACCGCGACGAGCCGGAGTGGAACACCGAAGCGATGGGCCCCACCAAGCGCAAGAAGGCCATTGAGCTCTATCACCGGATGCGGGACCGGTATGGTGCTGGCGGGCTGGTGCACTTCGGCCAGGGCAAGTGGTATCCGGGAGAGCCGCTGCCCCGTTGGTCCCTGAACTGTTTCTGGCGCAAGGATGGCGAGCCGATATGGCACGATGAGCGCTGGCTGGCGGATGAACGCATCGAAGGCAACGCAAGCCCGGAAGATGCACACAGGTTTTTGTCGGCGTTGGCGAAGGAGCTTGGTGTTGATGGAAAACAGCTGTTCCCAGGGTTCGAGGATGCCTTTTATTACTTGTGGCGGGAACGCCGGCTGCCGGTCAACGTCGATCCTTTCGACGCCAAACTCGAGAATGCCCTGGAGCGGAAGCAGCTCCAGCAGATTTTCAGCCGGGGCCTGGATGAGCCCGTTGGCTACGTGCTCCCTCTGCGCATCTCTGAAAAGGAACAGGCGTGGGAGACGGGCCCCTGGTTCCTGCGCAGCGAGCGCTGTTACCTGATTCCGGGCGGCTCTCCCATGGGCCACCGTCTGCCCCTGGATAGCCAGCCCTGGGTGGAAGAAGCCGATTACCCCTGGATACACGAGCAGGACCCCTTTGCGCCCCGTGGTCCGTTGCCTGCCAGCGAGGAGATCCGGCAATGGAACAGCCGGGGACAGACCGGGCAGGCATCGCCGGAACTGGAGCCGCCGAAAAAAGGCAAGTCGGCACCGGAGATTGTCCGAACTGCCCTTTGTGTGGAGCCCCGGGATGGCATTCTCCGTATTTTCATGCCGCCGCTGGAGGAGCTTGAGCCCTACCTGGCGTTGGTGTCAGCCATCGAGAAAACCGCTGCCACTCTCAAGCAGCCGGTCTTGCTGGAGGGCTACGAGCCACCCTCGGATCACCGGATCACCCATTTTCGGATCACCCCGGACCCGGGGGTGATCGAAGTGAATGTGCAGCCGGTCCGGACCTGGGATGAAATGGTGGAGCAGACCGAATCTCTGTACGCCGACGCCTACCAGTGCCGGCTCACCTCCGAGAAATTCATGATGGACGGCCGTCATACCGGTACCGGTGGCGGCAACCATTTCGTCCTGGGCGCCCAGAAGGCAGAGGATTCGCCCTTCCTGCGACGTCCGGACCTGTTACGCAGCCTCATCAGTTACTGGCATAACCACCCCAGCCTGTCCTACCTGTTCTCCGGCTTGTTTATCGGTCCCAGCTCCCAGGCGCCGAGAATCGATGAAGCCCGCAATGATCACGTGTTCGAAATGGAACTGGCCTTCAGGGAGATGGAGCGGCTGTGCCCGGTGGGCAAGAAAGTCGCGCCCTGGGTTGTGGACCGGCTGCTCCGGGACCTGCTCACGGATGTGACCGGCAATACCCATCGGGCGGAATTTTGTATCGACAAGCTCTATTCCCCGGACGGCCCGGGTGGGCGCCACGGGTTGCTGGAATTGCGGGCCTTCGAGATGCCGCCCCATGCCCGAATGAGCCTGACCCAGCAACTGCTGTTGCGGGCGCTGGTGGCCCGATTCTGGGAGCAACCCTACAAGCCTTCCGGACTGGTTCGCTGGGGCACCGAGCTGCACGACCGGTTCCTGCTGCCGCACTATGTCTGGCAGGATTTCGAGGACGTCATCGACGACATGAAAGCGCAGGGCTACCCGCTTGAGAGCGAATGGTTCGCGCCCCATTTCGAATTCCGGTTCCCCCGGATCGGCGACTACAAGGTCAAGGGCATTACCCTTGAACTGCGCTCGGCTCTGGAGCCCTGGCATGTCACGGGCGAGCATGGCGCTATTGGCGGCACGGCCCGGTACGTAGACTCCTCGTTGGAGCGCTTGCAGGTGAAGGTTCGTGGCGCTGCGCCGGATCGTTATCAGATCACCTGCAATCAGGTGCCATTGCCGCTGCAGGCCACCGGCATGGTGGGAGAATTCGTTGCGGGTTTGCGCTACCGGGCCTGGCAGCCGTCCCAGTGCATGCATCCAACCATTGGTGTGGATGGCCCGCTGGTGTTCGATATCGTGGATACCTGGAACGAACGCAGCCTCGGGGGTTGCGAGTACCACGTAACCCACCCCGGTGGCCGGAATTTCGAGACTCTGCCGGTGAATTCGTTCGAGGCCGAAGGCCGGCGTATGGCGCGTTTCTTCCGGATGGGTCACAGCTCAGGACAACAACCCCTGCGGCCGGTTCCGGAGCATCGGGAGTTTCCGTTTACCCTGGATCTGCGATATCACAAATAAGATGCCTGGACGTGTGGTTTGATGCTGGCTCCGGAGAGCAGAAAGCGGCTATGCTTCCAGCTCACTGACTAACGGAGCCTGTATTCAAGGTGGCGAAGCAGCACGCAGTAACTGACATCCTCCGCCAGTACCACCCGGTGCCGGATCGGTTCGATGAGCTTGGCTCCATGGGCTCCGGACCGAAGTCGCACTGGCGGCCATTGCTGCAGCAGCTCAACCTTGAGTCGGTCGACAGTCTCAACATCCGGGCCCAGGCTGTTTCCAATGCAATTGCCGAAGACGGCGTAACCTACAACGTCTACGAAGATCCCCGCGGAGATACCCGGCCCTGGGAAGTGGATCTGCTGCCCCTGGTCCTGGGTGCTGATGAGTGGCAGTGGCTGTCGAAAGCCGTCGCCCAGCGCGCAGAGCTTCTGGACAGCGTTCTGGCCGATCTGTACGGCGAGCAGTCGCTGTTAAAAGAAGGTTTCATGCCCCCGGCCCTGGTTTATGGCCAGGCCGGTTTCCAGTGGCCCTGTCAGGGGATTGAGCCCGCCGGTGGCCGATTCCTGCACCTGTACGCTGTGGATCTGGCTCGGGCGCCGGACGGCGGCTGGTGGGTGATGGCCGACCGTACCCAGGCGCCTTCCGGCGCCGGTTACGCCCTTCAGAACCGGCTGGTGATTTCCCGGGCCTTCCCGGCGCCATTCCACAACCTGCCGGTGACCAACCTTTCGGAATTCTTCCAGGGTTTCCAGAACAGCCTGGCGGGCATGTCGCCAGCGGGAACCGAGTCGCCGCTGTGTGTGCTTCTGACCCCCGGCCGTTTCAACGAAACCTATTTCGAACATGTGTTCCTTGCCCGCTACCTGGGCTTGCCCCTGGTTGAAGGCCAGGACCTGACCGTGCGTGATGACACGGTGTACCTGAAAACGCTCCAGGGGCTGCGGCGGGTACACGCCATTTATCGCCGGCTGGATGATGGCTTCTGTGATCCGCTGGAGCTTCGCGCCGATTCCGTGCTTGGCATTCCCGGGCTGCTGGGGGCGGTGCGGGCAGGCAAGGTGCTGATGGCCAATGCCCTGGGTTCCGGGGTTCTTGAAAGTGCGGCGCTATTCGGCTTTTTGCCGGAGATTTCCAAGAAGTTGCTGGGCTCACCTCTGGCCATGCCGTCAGTGGCGTCCTGGTGGTGTGGCGAGAAACCGGCCCTGGACTATGTCATCGAGCACCTGGACGAGCTGGTGATCAAGCCGGCGTTCGCGAGCATGCGAATGGAGCCGGTGTTCGGTTATCAGGTGAGGGGCGCAGAACGGGACGCCCTGATTAAGAAGATGCATGCCCACCCCCATGCCTTTGTCGGGCAGGAGCTGGTGCACCTTTCCCAGGCGCCAGTCTGGAAGGGCGAGCGGGACCAGCCGCTGGCAACGCGGTCCATCGGTCTGCGGCTGTTCGCTGCGGCCACGCCTTCCGGCTGGCGGGTTATGCCCGGTGGCCTGACCCGGGTCGCCATGGACGAGGGCGTGGAGGTGATTTCCATGCAGCGCGGTGGCTTGTCGAAAGATACCTGGGTCCAGGCCCGTTACACGGCTCCCTCCAAGTCACTGATCAAGAAACGGCTGCAGGTGTCTGACCTGCTCGACGGGGAGCGGGACACGCCCTCCCGGGTGGGGGAAAACCTGTTCTGGATGGGCCGGCACTCGGAGCGGGCCGAGGGGACCGCCCGGTTATTGCGGGCGGCGTTCAACCGCCTGTCGGGCCACGATCAGGCCAGTGAGGAAGCCCTGCTCGGGCTGCAGCAGGCCGCCGAGCAGTTCGGGACGCTTCCGGAACCGGAAGAAGATGCGGTGCCGGAGCCGCTTCCCGGAATGTTGCTCAGGGCGGTCAGCGATCTCAAGTTTCCGGGCTCGATCGCGTCCATTCTTCAGGCCTTGTTGTTCAACGCCAGTCAGGTCCGGGACCGGCTGTCTTCCGACAACTGGCACACGCTCAATCGGGTGGGCAAGCCCCTGAGCCCGGCGCCAACCACGCCGGACCAGTCGATCCGGGCGTTGAACCTGGTGTTGTTGGACTGCATCTCACTGGCCGGCTTTGCTATGGATGACATCACCCGGGATGCCAGCTGGGTTTTCCTGGTCATCGGCCGGCGTCTGGAGCGACTTGCCAATCTCTGTACCCTGATCTGCGTGCCACTGTTCAGCGACCGATTCAGCCGCCACGCCATGCTTGAGTGGCTGCTGGAAGTGGCCAACTCGGAAGTCACCTACCGGACCCGATACCGCCGGACACCGGAGCTTCTGGGCGTAGTCCATACTCTTGTGATCGACGCGAGCAACCCCCATTCGGTGATGTTCCAGCTGCGGCAACTGCAAAAGGATCTGCCGGAGATGGGCCGGAAAACCGGGCAACTGTTTCCCCCGGATCTGGGCGAATCCCTGCAGCGGCTTCAGGCCCTTGATCTGCACCCGTTTGAGCGCAAGCGCCCGGACAAAGCCTGCGAAGCCCTGGCAGAGCTGTTGTGCGATATCCGTTCCGAGGTCTATCGTGTATCGGATGAAATCCAGCGGCAGTGTTTTATTCACACCCGGTATTCCGACCGGCCTGTGACACCGGATTGAGGCGTCTGTCATGACATTTGTCCGTTACCATGTGCGTCATGAGACCCTCTACCAGTACGATCAGGTGGTGGGGGAGTCCCACCATTTGCTGAGGCTTACGCCACGGGCGCTGCCCTGGCAGAGGAATCTGGAGCATCATCTGGCGATCTCACCGGAACCCTCCGCAAGGCGTTCCTTCCTGGACTGCTTTGGCAACCGCATTACCAAGATTCATTTCACGGCCGACCACGAGTACCTGGAGATCATCAGTGAGTTCTGGGTGGAGCTGCGCGACCGGCCGAAACCGTCGGCATCCGCTGCAAAGGTTCCCTGGGAAACCGTGCGCGATAGCTTGCGTTATCGCGCCGACCGGAAGTTTCCGCCGGACCATCTTCAGGCTACGGCCTTCCGGTTTGTGTCCACCAATGTGCCCATTGATTCCCAGTACGCCGCTTACGCCCGCGAGGCGTTTCTTCCGGGCCGGCCCCTGGTGGAGGCGGCGGAGGCCTTGATGCGGATGATTCATCGCGACTTTCGCTTCGATGCGACGGCAACGGAAACCTTCACCCCGGTGGAGCAGGCGTTCAAGGCCCGTCGCGGGGTCTGCCAGGATTTCTCCCACATCATGATTGCCTGCCTGCGCTCGGTTGGGCTGGCGGCCCGTTACATGAGCGGTTATATCCTCACCCATCCGCCCGAGGGCAAGGAGCGTCTGGTCGGCGCCGATGCCACCCATGCCTGGGTGGCTGTGTTCGTGCCGGATTTCGGCTGGCTGGAGCTGGACCCCACCAATGCCCTGAGGCCGGATCTGGAGCACATCACCCTGGGCTGGGGCCGGGACTTTTCCGATATCACGCCGATGCGGGGCGTGCTGCTCGGCGGTGGCGACCATGAACCGGAGATTGCGGTCACCGTGGTGCCCGAGGAGGAGTTCGCCTCGCTGTACGCCGATGGCGAAACCTACCTGGAAGAACTGTCTCCCGGGTGACCGCGGCTTTCTGGCAGGGCATCAGCCCCGGCCCAGACTTTTCAGCACTGTTTCCATGACCATGAGACTTGAGAGAATCCGATGATGGCCAAGACCACTGGTGCGCAGAAGATCTGCCTTGGCCCAGGTTTCAGCCACGCGCTGGCTTTCATCCGGTGAAATGGACGTGTCGGTGTCGTCAATGGCAACCAGGCCGGGCTGGTTCAGCCCGCGGCACAGCGTCTCAAGATTCAGCTTCTCCCAAATGGATGGGCCGAACCGGTCTTCCATGAGTTCGAGGTGAACGGCCAGCACCTCGGGACTGAGGGCCAGCTGCCTGCCAAGGTTCTCCATCGCGGCCTTCAGGCTGACTGGTGGTGCCAGCATAGCCAGGTAGTCGGTGTGAAGCCCGTTGGTAATGGCCCGCGCTGCTGCGATACATCCGAGGGAATGCGCCAGTACACCTCGGACACCGCCCACGCTGGCAGACACGTGCGCTGTCACGTCTGCCATTTCGAGCAGATCTGTGCTCTCCCCCTGGGCCCGGCCATGGGCCGGGGCATCGAAGAGAACCACCCGATAACCGGCTTCAACCAGCGGTTCAATCCAGGCGCCGAACTGAACGCCCGCACCTCCCCAGCCATGGACCCCTAGAATCACCGGGCCTTCTCCCCAGGAATAGACTGGAATGGTTCGGGCGCCGTGTTGAAGCTGGGTATAGCTGTCGGTGTTATCCAGCCAGTGCTCGTAGCGAACGGGCAGAGACAGACGGGAGGGCCTGAAGGCCATACGGTTCACCAGTTTTCCGGCTTTTTGCGGCGATACCCGGGCATAGAGTTGCAGTGCCAGACGAGTCGCGGAAAGCGCCGCAGTGGCGGGTTTCCCGGCTTGGCTTGAGTGGCGTGGGATCTGTGTCTGTATATTCAGTTGTGAGGTCATGGAGAAAGTCCTTCTTCGTGCTGTGGTGGATGACAGTTTCAGGTTAGGACTTGCCGGCTGTCAGCAGGAGTGTCATATTTGACATATAAAGTGCGAAAAGGGCCATTTTCCCATGATGAATATTGCAATCGTTGCCTTGCCCAACTGCCATGCTTCCGGTGTACACGGTGTGATGGATTTCTTCACTGTGGCGAACTATTGCGCCCGCGTGCCAGGCGTCCGCAGTGATCCCCTGTTCAACTGTCAGGTGGTGACCGTGGATAATCAGCCGGTCCGTGGTTACAGCGGTGCGCTGGTCACACCAACGGTGTGTCGTGAAAGCTTCCGGCCAGATCTGATTGTGGTTGGTTCATCCGTTGAAGCTGCTGTCAGTGCGGAGCTTCTGGAACGAACCCTGGAGCCAGCCATACCTCTGTACGGCTGGCTGAGGGAGGCCTTTGAGCAGGATGTTGTGGTGGCAAGTGTGTGCACGGGCAGTTTTGTACTCGCGGAGGCCGGCTTGCTGGGCGATCAGGTGGCCACCACACACTGGCGGGCAGCACCGCTCTTTCGCGGCCGTTACCCGGATATTCGGTTGGATGAAGATCAACTGCTGGTGGATAACGGCCAGATTATCTGTGCCGGCGGTGCGACGGCGTTTGTGGATCTTTGCCTCTACCTGGTGGAACGTTTTGCCTCTCCCTCAGTCGCCCTGGCCTGTAGCAAGATGCTGGTTCTGGATGGTCGCCGGGTGGAACAGACACCGTATATGGCCTTCTACAGCCGGAAGGCCCATCAGGACGATGCCATCCGCAAGGCTCAAACCTGGCTGGAGCATCATTACTCCGACCCGGTCAGCATTGATGATGTTGCCGATGTCGCCGGATTGGGTACGCGCACCTTCAAGCGCCGATTCAAGGAGGCGACCGGGGAAACGCCCATTGGCTATCTCCAGCATCTGCGAATTGAAGCCGCCAAACACAAGCTGGAATCCAGTCGTGAGCAGACCGCCCGCATTATCTGGAGCGTGGGCTATGAGGATGCCAGCTCGTTCCGGCGTTTATTCAAGCGAACGGTGGGCTGCACCATGGAGCAGTATCGTAAGCGCTTCAGCTATGTGACACCAATGGCCGTGTGATTCGAACAGCCGTCATACGTCCACTTCCTTACGGCAGAAAACGTGGTAGCAAGCTATGCTTGCCCGCTTTCATTGACCGCTGGAATACCCGGAATGCTTGAAACCTTTTTCTCCACCTACATCAGCAGCACCATTCGCTTTCTGTTCCTGCTGGCGCCGTTTTTCGTGGTGACCATGTTCCTGGCGCTGACCCGGGGCCTGCCGGCAACCGAGAAGACATCGATTATCCGCCGCGCCTGCGTTTCGGCATTTTTGATGGGCGTGATTCTGTTCTTTGCCGGCCCGCTGCTGTTCAGTGCCATCGGGATTACCCTCAACTCTTTCCGGATCGGTGCCGGCAGTCTGCTGTTCCTGACCGCCATCAGCCTGGTAACCAGTGGCACCCGGAACCACGCCACCGGTTTGCCGGATGAGGATCGGGATGACATTGCCGTTGTGCCACTGGCCATTCCGGTGATGATTGGCCCGGCCACCATTGGTGCGATCATGGTGTACGGTGCCGAACTCAACCGGGTATCCGAGGTGGCCGGCGGGCTCCTGGGGCTGGTATCGAGCCTGTTGATCCTGGCTGTGCTGCTGCATCTGTCAGGCTACCTTGAGAAGGTGCTGGGCAAGACTGGCCTGAACATCATGTCCAAGATCAGTGGTTTGATCCTTTCGGCCATGGCGGCTGAAATCGTGCTGACGGGCATTGCGGGTTTTATTGCGTCCACCTAGAGTATTCCCCGTTCCGTTCTCGCAGCAGGGTGTCTGATGTCTGCCAATACCATTGAGCACAATCGCCAACGATACGATTTCTCCGGCGTCGAGTCGGTCTGGCTGTTTGGTTATGGCTCCCTGATCTACAAGGTCGATTTCCCCTTCCTGGAGCAGCGCCCGGCGTCGATTCGGGGCTGGGAGCGGCGGTTCTGGCAGGGGTCCCATGATCACCGGGGAACCCCCGAGTCCCCGGGCCGGGTGGTAACCCTGGTGGAAAAGCCGGATGCTGTCTGCAAGGGCATGGCATTCCGGGTGTCGCCCAATGTGTTCGAACACCTGGATGTCCGGGAAAAGAACGGTTATCTGCGCCTGAGCACCACGCTTACCTTTGACGATGGCAGCCATGCCGAGGGTCTGGTATACATTGCCACCGAAGACAACGAGGCCTTCCTGGGCCATGCGCCGGATGCCGATATTGCCCGCCAGATTGCCTCTGCTTCGGGCCCCAGCGGTCCCAATGCCGAGTATCTGTTGAGGCTGGCGGAATCCCTCCGCGCGCTTGGCGCCGATTGCCCCCACACCTTTGCCATTGAATCTCACCTGAAGTCTGCCGCTAAAAACGACACGCTTGCCCACTAGAACGTCAAGCAGACCGGGCGTTTCGTAAAGATCCTGCAAAGCCCGCTTCGGGGCGCTGACATTCCCTACCGGTTCGATAATCTGGGTTCAGAGGCATCCGGCACTGGGTCCGGATGCGAGATCTGTCTGTGAACAGAACGGGAGAATCATCATGAAGCGATTGTTGATCGGAAGCCTGATAACGGCATTCCTGATGGCGTCCGCTCCGGTGATGGCCGATGATGACCGCCGGGGTCAGGGTTGGCAAAAGCACCATGAACGCGGCAAAGCCTCACCTCCGGGTCATGAGAAAAAATTCCTGCAGGCCCATTACCGCGACAGCCATTACGATCGGCGCCATCACAAGCCCCGGCACTACAAGCAGCATAAGTGGGACCGCAAGCACCACAATCGTTACGATCGCCACCGCTACCATGGTGACAAGCGCCATTGGGGCAAAAAGCATAAGCGCGATGTCTATCGCGACAGGCATGACCGCCGGCGTGACTGGCATCGCCAACATTCAGGCCATTACCGCATCAAACTGGGCTACGGTGACGGATTGCCGCCGGAGGCCCGGATTGGTCGGATCATTCACGACACTCACGTGCTAATTGAATCTTCCCGGCACTGAGTGAAGCTTCCTGGCTCCGGAGCTGCTGTTGCTCCGGGGCGGGATTGAATCCTCTTGCAGGCTCCTTGCGCCGGTGCTGCAAACCGATGAGTAGCAGGGGCACGACAATCATCAGGCTGCCGGCCAGGAACCACAGGTCGGGCACCTCTCCGAACCATATCCAGCCAATCCCCACGGCCCAGATCAGACCGGTGTATTCGGCGCTGGTGACCTGGTTGGCGTCCACCTGGCGGTAGGCCAGCAGTACGGTGATGTTGTAGCCCAGAATGAACAGGGCCGAGCCCATGGCGCCGATCAGGATGCCCGAATCCCATTGTGCGCCTTCCCACCAGGCCAGGGCCCCGGCCGCTGGCAGAATCAGCAGGTAATTCAGGAACAGTTTGTGGACGGTGCTCTGCTGTTTCGGCAGTTTCCGGACCAGGACGGCGTTGATGGCCAGGGCAAACGCCGAGCCAAGCGCGGCCACGGCCGCCCAGTTGAATTCCACCGGCCGTAGAATGAGCACAATGCCGGCAAAGCCGCTGAAGACCGCGGTTACGCTTAGTGGTGTCAGTTTTTCCCGGAACAGGAATACCGAGAGCACCATCACCAGGATGGGCGCGGCATAGAAGACGGCGTTGGCGGTCGCCAGCGGCAGGTTACCCAGGGCTATCACCATGCACAGGATGCCGGCCAGGTGGATGTGGGCCCGGAAGGTGTGGATTTTCAGGCCGGCGAACAGGTTTTTCCGGTCCAGCTGTTTTGCCAGTGGCAGCAGAAAGGCCAGGGTGATCAGGCAACGCAGGAAGGCGAACTGGAAAACCGGCGCGCCGGGCTCGAGGAGTTTGATGAACACGTCAGAGATCAACGCCATGGCGTTGCCGATCACCAGCAGCAGGATGGCGCTGTTTACGGTTTTTCCTGACATGTTTTTCTCCTCAATTCTTCAACTTTGGGTGCATGAGCCCGGTCAGCAAATGGCTTCCGAAAACCGCTGCGAGTACCCCTCACGGGGTCCAGCCAGCGATCACATATCGCTGTCGTTCAGCTGTCGCATGAAGCTTCGCTTCATAAGCGCTCGGCTTCACCCATGTACGCTTGCTCTCCGCCTTCCCTGGCTCCGAGCATTTTCGGAAGCCATTTCCTGCCCGGACTCCCCTAACTGGCTCAGGAATTCTATTTGGGTTTTAATATCCGATAAAATGATCTTTATTCGATAGCCATTAGAAAATTAGATAATGAAACTGCCACCCTTGAAAGCTCTGCCTGTCTTCGAAGCTGTTGCCCGTCTCAACAGCTTTTCCCTTGCTGCCGATGAGCTGGCGGTGAGCCAGAGTGCGGTTAGCCACCAGATCAAACAGCTGGAAAAATACCTGGGGGAGCAGCTGTTCTGGCGCAGTGGCCGGACGCTGTCGTTGACTGATCAGGGGCGTCAGTATCTGGATGCGGTCAGCTCAGCGTTGTTGCAGATTGAGCGGGCCAGTGAGCAGTTAGTGGGGCATGAGGAGGCCCGGCTTCGATTGTCGGTGTTTAGTTCGTTTGCTGTGCGCTGGCTGGTGCCGCGGTTGCCTTACTTGCAGCGGTTGCATCCGCAGCTGGATCTGGCGCTTGAGATGAGCAGTGGGAATCCGGTGTTGTCGGACCGGGTGGCGGATTGTTTTATTACCATTCGCACGGATGCGTCGGCGTTCAGCTATGACAAGCTCTATGAGGAGCGGCTGTTTCCGGTGTGTAGTCAGGATTACTGGAAGCGTATACGGCGGGAGCTGGGGCGGGATGATCTGCCGGAGCAGCGGGATGAGCCGCCATTGTCGCCGGAGGAGCTGGCGCGGTTTCCGTTGTTGTCGACCCATAGTATTTTCGACCGTGCGGGCGGAGACTGGCAGGCGTGGTATGCGGCGGTGGGTGAGCGCCTACCCGGTGCCGCGCGGGTGCAGCATTTCAGTCATATGCTGTTGGCGCTTGAGGCGGCGCGCTTCCATCAGGGGGTGGCGCTGACCAACGATTACATGCTGAGTACGCGACGGGATTCGGAAGATTTTGTGCGTCTGCCGGCCCATTCGGTGGCAACCGGTGACACCTTCTATTTTGCCTGGAAGACCAGCCGGCGGCAGGAGCGGGGGATCCAGACGCTTCGGCGCTGGTTGGTGGATGAGGCTATCAGGAGCCGGCTTTTGGCGGCGCCTTCGGGCTGAAGGCGCAGCGGTCTGGTTTTATGTCGAGCAATGGCGTTCCGTCGAGACAGTCCAGGCCGCGCACGATCAGGATCCCGTTTTCTATACGAACGAGTTTGACCATGGACGTGCCAATTGGATTGGGCCGAACCGGGGAGCGCAGGGCAAAGGTGCCGAAGGTCTGGCCGTCGCTTCTGGGGCTTTGCCGGACCAGATCGCGTCGGCTCTGGTCCAGCCAGTAGAGCACTTCGATGGTGTCGTAGTCTTCGAGCCCCGCCAGCGCTTCGTGCCAGACAGGATCCAGAGCGAGTTGGCATTCCGGGCCGTCCAGGTCACCCTGGCGCGGGCAATCCTTGCGATCGCGCCAGGGGGTCCGGATGGTACCGATGAAACGCAACGTGGCGTCAGAAGCCGGTTCGAGTTCGACGGCCTCCTCGTTGGGGCGCAAATCGCCAGGGACGGTCATAGGTTCATCTGCGCCCTATTTTTCTTCTCTTGGCGGACGTTCGACCACCTTGCGCTTGCCTTTGGCGCAGCGTGACAGCGCTTTCAGACCATCGGCATCGAAGGCATCCACGCGAATCACATCGTAAAGCGCTTCAAGTGCTTCCAGCAGTTTGTCGCACTCGTCTGCCTTGACCACGCCCTGGGCACAGGCCCAGTCCACCAGTTCCTTGCGCTGGTGGCCCATCAGCAGGTCTATGCCGCCCAGTTCGTCTTCATCCCGGTTACGCATGGCGTCATGCAGCCGGTTGCGCATGTCCGCGGTCTCGTTGGCGAGTTTGTAGGCATTGAGGACCCGCCCGAGAGGGTCTTCCGGGTCCATGGTGGTGTAGGCACCGCGACTGATGCGTTGGCGCACCGGGGTGTCCTTGACGATGGATTCCGCGACCTTCGCGCCCAGCTTGTCGTCCGGACCATTAAGACCGGTGGCACCCAGCGGGAACACCAGCAGACGCAAGGGCCAGCGCAGGGCCGGCACCGGGAAGTTGATGATCGCCTCGCGCATGGAGCTCTGGAGATCCCGGAGGCAGGTTTTCAGGCACCATTCCACCAACGGCCGCTGGTCATCCGGGTAACCTTCTTCATGCCATTGCTTGATCACGGCGGTGGCGTAGTAAAGCTGCACCAGGCAGTCAGCCATCCGGCCGGAAAGCCGCTGGCGGGCCTTGAGGCCGCCACCGACCGTAAGCAGGGTGACATCGGTCATCAGGGCGAAAGCTGCGGAGAAGCGGGCCAGCTGACGGTAACAGGGCTTGATATCGCCCTGCCGTGGCACAGATTCAATCCAGCCACGGGTCAAACCCAGAAGAAGCGCCCGAAGCGCGTTGCGGGTAGTGTGGGCCAGATGGCGATAGAAGATGCCGTCGAATTTTTTCGCGGCTTTGTCTTCATCTTCCATGCCCGCGGCTTCGATTTCCTCAACAATGAACGGATGGCAGCGGATGGAACCCTGGCCGAAGATCATCAGGCTCCGGGTGAGGATGTTGGCGCCTTCCACGGTAATCCCAATGGGCACCGCCTGGTAGGCCCGGGCCAGGAAGTTGCGGGGACCGGTGATAACGCCGCGGCCTGCCACCACGTCCATGGCGTGGTTGATGACTTCCCGCATCAGATCGGTGTTGCGGTATTTCAGCACGGCAGATGGCACCGAGGGCCGCACGCCCCGGTCCAGCATGCCGGAGGTGAGCAATCGGGCTGCGTCCATCATGTAGGTGTAGCCGGCGATGGGCTCCAGGGCTTCCTGTACGCCTTCAAACTGGCTGATGGTGCGGCCGAACTGTTCCCGCGTGTAGGCGTAGGAGCCGGTAGCCAGGCTGGCCACCTTGCCGGCGCCGGTGCCCAGAGCCGGCAGCGAGATGGAACGGCCAATGGACAGGCATTCCAGCAGCATGGTCCAGCCCTTGCCGAGCATATCCTGGCCGCCAATGACCTGTTCCATGGGGATAAAGACATCGTTGCCCCAGGTCGGGCCATTCATGAAGACGGTGTTCATGGGCAGGTGGCGGGCACCGGCGTTGACGCCGTCGGTGTCCTTCGGTACCAGCACACAGGTCACACCGATCTCATCGGCATCGCCCAGCAGCTTGTCCGGATCATAGACCTTGATGGCCAGGCCGATCAGTGTCGCCACCGGTGCGAGCGTGATGTAACGCTTGTTCCAGGTGACTTTCAGGCCCAGCACTTCCTTGCCGTTCCACTGGCCCTTGCAGACGATACCTTTATCCGGAATGGCGCCAGCGTCCGAGCCGGCAACGGGGGAGGTGAGGGCAAAACAGGGAATCTCGTCGCCGCCGGCCAGTCTGGGCAGATAGTGCTGTTTCTGCTCATCGGTGCCGTAGTGCATCAGCAGCTCGCCGGGGCCGAGGGAGTTGGGCACCATCACGGTCACGGCGGCCGACACGCTGCGGGTGGAAATCTTCATCACGATTTCGGAATGGGCGGTGTTGGAGAAGCCCAGGCCGCCGTCCTCTTTGGGAATCACCAGCCCGAAAAAGCCGTTCTCACGGATAAACTTCCAGACCTTGTCCGGCAGGTCGTACTGCTCGTGGGTGATTTTCCAGTCGTCGAGCATGGCGCACAGCTTTTCCACCGGGCCGTCCAGGAAGGCTTGCTCCTCGCTGGTGAGGTGCGCCGGCTTGGCGTCCAGCAGCTTGCTCCACTTTGGCTTGCCGGAAAATAGCTCACCGTCCCAGTCAACCGATCCGGATTTCAGGGCTTCCGCTTCGGTGTCAGAGAGTTTGGGCAGTCGGCTACGCACCCAGCCAAGCAGGGGGCGGCTGAGCTTGTCGAGGCGCAAGTCACCGGGGATAACAAGGATTAACGCCAGCGCCAGCAGAACACCGCCACAAAGGATGCTGATCAGGTGCCATTCATCCTGGAACAGGCCCACAACGGTCGCAATGGACATGATGGCAGCCGCCGTGGTGCCGCCAATACCCAGATAGATCAGTACCAGGGCACTGATCAGGAGAAATAGAACACTCATGGGGAGACCTCCGTATCGTGAATGCAATCAGCGAGAAACTGACCTTTACCATCGGTCAAAGCCTGACCAGTTGCAAGGGCCGCGGGGGCTGGATGTAAAGATTGATTGCAGTAATGAAAAGCATTGTCAAAAACACGCAAGTTCCTCTCCATTGATTGATCCAGGCTGCCAATTTCAGAGAACACATAGCTTCATTCAATAAAAAGTGTCCGGAGTGTACTCATGTTTGGCCAGCTCACCGTTGCGAAACGCCTAGCCCTCGGCTTTGGTCTGATCCTGTCCCTGGTAATTGCGGTCAGCCTGATTGGCAACCAGCGCGTCGGTTTTATCGACCGGACACTGACCGACGTCGGTGACGGCGCCGCCGTGAAGCAGCGCTACGCCATTAACTTCCGCGGCAGCGTCCACGATCGGGCCATAGCCATTCGCGATGCGGTGCTGGTGGAAAACGACCGGGATCTGCAACGACACCTCGCGGATATTGAGCGTCTGAAGGATTTTTACCGGGATTCCGCCGGCCCGATGGATGCGATGTTCCGGGAAGAAGGCGCTACCACTCGGGAAAAGCAACTGTTGGCCGCCATAAAAGAGATAGAACTCCGGGCCCTGACGTTGACTGACGACCTCCTTGAGCTTCGCCTGGCGGGAGAGATAGATCAGGCCCGGGCATTTCTGCTCAGCGATGTCTCCGGCGCCTATTCGGAGTGGTTGAAACGGGTAAACGCCTTTATTGATTACCAGGAAGAGGTGGTTACAAGCGGCGTGGATGAAGTTCGCGAGGCAGCGAGTACATTCAATGCGTTGAACCTGGCTGTCACCGGTCTGGCGGTGATTCTGGGTGCCCTGGTGGCTCTGGTCATCATTCGCCGGTTGAAGAAGATTCTTGGCGCTGAGCCCGAAGACGTTGCCAGCGCCATTCGCCAACTTGCCGACGGTGAGCTGGACCAGGATATTCACACCCGCTATCCGGACAGCGTGATGGGGGCGTTGCAGGATACTGTGGAGCGACTGGGCGGCATTATCCGGGAAGTAGGGGCTGCCGCTGAAGAGCTTTCCAATGCTTCTTCCGAGCTTGAAAGCACTTCGGACAATAACAGCCGACAGATACGTCTCCAGGCTACCGAGGCGGAGCAAATGGCCACCGCCGTGAACCAGATGGCTGCCACGGTGAACGAAGTGGCCGGTTTTGCGGCCAGCGCCGCAACTGCAACCCAGAAAGCCGACACCGAAGTGGAGAGCGGCAATCGCGTGGTGCAGGAAACCGCGGCCTCCATCGGGGAGCTGGCGGAAACCCTGGAACAGGCAACCCAGACTGTACACCGGGTGTCCGAGGACAGCGCCAATATCGAAAAGATCATTGAGGTGATCAATGCCATTGCCGAGCAGACCAACCTGCTGGCCCTGAATGCCGCGATCGAGGCAGCCCGCGCGGGCACCCATGGCCGGGGCTTCGCCGTGGTGGCCGACGAAGTGCGTTCTCTGGCATCAAGAACCCAGGATTCCACCCGGGAAATTCAGGAGATGATTGGTAACCTGCAGGCTGGCGCCGGGCAGGCGACCGAGGTCATGGAAAGCAGCCGGGAGCTGGCGCGCACCACGGTGGACAAGACCAGTGAGGCGGAGGCTGCCCTGGCCCGAATCCGGAATGAAGTGGGTGCCATCAACGACATGAATGCCCAGATCGCCAGTGCCTCGGAAGAGCAGAGTTCCGTTGCAGAAGAAGTTAACCGCAATATCAGCCGCATCCATGACGCCACGGTGGAGACCTCCGCCGGTTCCGAGCAGGTGGCCGGGGCAAGCCGTGATCTGGCCGTACTTGCCGGCCAGCTGCGTTCCAGGGTCAGTGTGTTCCGGTTTAAAGGCTGAGTCCGCAGATCAGCAGCGCCAGGGTTGCCAGCAGCACCGCGACGTTGATGCCGAGGAGTGTGTTGAGTTGTTCGGGGCGGTTGAGCGTGCCTGGCAGCTTGACGCTTATCCAGATCGCTGCCGGCAGAGGCGCAAACGCGAGAGCGGTCCACAACGGCAACCAGCCGATCCAGATTGCCACCTCAAGAATGCCGTAGCTGCCCAGTAACAGCAGTCCTACCAGTCGGGCTGCGGCCGGCTGGCCCAGGGTAATGACCAGGTGTCGGCGCCCGACTTTCCGGTCTGCTTCGGCATCCGGTATCTGATTGATCAGCAGCAATTCGCTGACCAGCAGCAGGCCGATGGTGGAAACGGTTAGGGCTGTTGCATCCAGCCGGGCCCCCAGGGCAATCAGGCTGCCCAGAATCATCACCGGGCCGAACCCCAGCCCCGGAGCCAGCAGGCAAATCAGCGGCGAACGGGTAATCCAGCGGGTGTAGGTGACCACCAGCACCACGCCGGCGGCGCCAAGTACCAGCATGGGCAGGCCCCGGAGCCAGAGAAAGTAGAGGCCAATGGCGACAACCAGTCCCAGGGTGCCAAAGGCGGCCAGCAAAACCTGCCGGGCGGCGGTGGGCACCTCCGGCAGGGCACCACTGCCGCCGGAGAACGGCGTGCGGCGGGTAATCAGGTCCAGCCCGGAGGCAAAGTCCTCGTATTCGTTGAGCAGATTGACGGCAGCGTGTGCGAGCAGGGCCCCGATCAGGACGAGCAGGGTATTGAGCAGGGTCGGAGGCTCGCCCTGGTGCCAGGCGACAGCCACGCCAAGGCCGGCACACAGCGGTGCGAGTACCAGAAAATTGGGTCGGGAGGCGCGCACCACCGCAACGGTCTCAGACATCGGGTCCTTCCTCGGCTAACAGAGCGGGCACTGGAGCAGATGCTCAGACGTAGCCGGCGGCAAACACCAGACCGAGCACAACCGGCATAACCACAAGACTGCCCAGATTGCTTAATAATACCAGCGAGGCGACCTTGTGTGGCTCCTGCCGATATTGTTCCGCCACCATGTAATTGAGCACGGCTGGAGGTAAGGCTGCAAATACCCACAGCGCCGCTATCTGCATTCCGGGAAGATCGAGCACCGCAATCATCGGCCACGCCAGGATCAGGCCACTGGCGGGGCAGGCAATGGCGCCCAGCATGCCCAGTTTCCAATCACTGAAATCGATATCCAGCATGCGCACGCCAAGGGCGAAGAGCATCAGCGGGATGCACACACCGCCGAGCATATTCAGGGTTTCCAGCAGCCACTCTGGCAGGGGCACGCCGCCGAGATTGACCGACAGCCCGGCAATACTGGCAAAAACGATGGGCAGCTTGAGCCGTTTGATGATCGACGTATGGGGGTCGAGCATGTAAAGCCCCACCGAAAAGTGCAGCAACATTTCCACGATGAACAGCACAATGGCCGCCGGCAGGGCCTCATCGCCGAAGGCCAATACCAGCAGCGGAATCCCCATGTTGCCGGAATTGTTGAACATCATCGGCGGCAGGAAGGTCTTCAGGTTAAGCTTCAGAACCTTTGCCAGGGGGTACAGGACAATACCTGATCCGAGCACAACCACGGTGGCCGCCAGTGCCAGCCGGGCATACTCCTGCAGCGGAGCCTGCTGGTCTGCAAGAACGGCAAAGACCAGCATGGGCACAAACAGCTCCATGTTGAGAACGTTCAGTCCCTGGATATCGGGGGTCCGATAACGGCCGTAGAGGGCGCCGCAACCAGCGATCAGGAACACCGGCAACATGGTGGACAGGATCTGGCCAATCATTGAACAGGCTCCGGGAGAAAGTTTGGAAGTTTTTGTTGGATAAACCGTTAGGTTCGCAAGTATCGGCCCATCTGGGCAAGTGTTAATCGACGATGTTCGACCAAAGCCGGATATGGACACTGTGGCGACATCGAGAGCAGGCGGTTGCGATGGCCGATCAGGCCCACCACAATACCGTTTTCCAATGTTGTTATCTGCCCTGGAGAGTCCCTGTGTCCAGCCCGTTTGATCAGCCGGTTTCCCGGGAACACACCTGTTCCGTGAAGTTTGATGCCCGCAAGGCCGTTTTTGGTACCGAGGATGTTATCCCGGTCTGGGTGGCCGATATGGATTTCGCGGCACCGGAGGCTGTTACCCGTGCGTTGAAGGCGCGGGCGGAACATCCGGTATACGGCTATACCCTGTTTCCGGACAGTCTTTACCAGTCGATGATTGACTGGTTTGCCAGTCGCCATGACTGGGAAATTCGGCGTGAGTGGATACTGATGGCGCCCGGCGTGGTGCCATCGATCAACGCCGCGTGCATGGCCTACGCGGGACCCGGTGAGGGTGTCATCATCCAGCCGCCGGTCTATCCGCCGTTTTTCAGTTCGGTGCGGCACAGTGGCCGGGTGGTGATCGAAAACCCGCTGGTGCCGGAGGATCCTGTCACCGGAGACCCGGGCCACTACCGCATGGATCTTGATCATCTGGAGCAATGCGCTGCCCGCCCGGATGCCCGAATCCTGCTGCTGTGCTCGCCCCATAACCCGGTTGGCCGCGTCTGGTCGGAGGAAGAGCTGAGGGCGGTACTGGATATCGCCCGCAGGCACCAGCTGGTGGTGGTGTCCGACGAGATCCATTGCGACCTGACTTTCCCGGATAAACCGCGCCACGCAATGCTGGCGAACCTGGCCGGTCCTGAAGATGCACTGGTAACGGCGGTGGCACCGAGCAAGAGTTTCAACATGCCCGGCCTCGGCCTGTCAGCCCTGGTCATCCCCGATGCTGACCGGCGCAAGGCAATGAAGGCTGTGTTTGAATCCATGCATCTGCCCCAGTGCAATCCGTTCAGTATTGCCGGGTTTGAGGCCGGCTACCGTCATGGCGGTCCCTGGCTGGACGATCTGATGGCCTATCTGCAGGCGAACCGGGACTATGTGGTGGAAGCTGTTGCTCAGCGCCTGCCCGGCATTCGCGTCTCCGCACCGGAGGGCACCTATCTTATGTGGCTTGATTGCCGCGAACTGGGCCTGGACGATGCGGGCCTGAAACGCTTTTTTGTCCGGGAAGCCCGTGTGGGCATGAACCCCGGACTCTCCTTTGGCGACCCGGGCAGTGGCTTTATGCGCCTGAACATCGGCTGCGCCAGATCGATTCTGGAAGAGGTCATTGGCCGCATCGAAGCGGCTCTCTAGTTAGTTGCCCGTTCCTCGTTACTGTTGGCCTTCCAGGGAACAATGATCCTCCACCAGTTGCCAGCGAGGAGGCTTGTTCATGCCGGGCATATCGCCGTTGGTTGCCCGGATAGCCTCCCAGATCTGACCGCCATGGGTGACCAGGCTGCCAACCGTGTAGCTTTTGGAAAAGAGCCATGGATCCGGTCGAACGCACATACCCGAGGCCGTCTCACCCCGCTTGCTTTTACCGGCGGTTTGGTTGGCTCCTGTCGGTGTTCCTTCCGGGTCGCCCTCATTGTTGGCCTGATCAACCTTTTGCTTCCGGCCCTGGCAGTCCGGCACAGAATCCAGCTCCTTCCAATCAAACGTAATACCCGGCTCCAGGCCTTCGTGCAATTCGCGGGACTCATACCAACTGCCTTTGTGAAAGACCGCAGCGCCGGCTGGATAATAACGGGTAGGTACCCACTTGGACTCTTCGGGATCACAAGGTTCAGCCGCAACCGGTGCTGATAGGCCAGCGGTCAACAGGACCAGAACCAGGCAAAAGAAGGGGCGAGAATTTTCTGGGATAGATTTAATCATGGGTGTCTCCTTTTGCTAACTGCTCTGGAGTTGGGTAGTGGGTACGTTTCCGGGTCTGCGTGGCCAGCACCAGCCCGGCCAGGATCAGCGCCCCGCCTATAACATGAAACAGGCCGAGGGATTCGGCCAGGAAAATGCCTGCAAGAATCGAGGCAAACACAGGGGTCAGGTACATGAAGATGGCCGCCCTGGCCGGGCCAATTTTATGCACACCGTGGTTCCAGAATCCATAGGCCAGGATCCCCGGGAAGATGGCGAAGTACAGCAACGGCATGGCGGTGCTTTTTGACAGCTCAAAGCCGCCGGAGAAGAAAATCAGATCCGTCAGATAGAACGGCAGCACAACCAGCGTGCCCAAAAGAATCTGCGTGGTAAGAAAGGTCAGCGCAGGCAGAGGCACGGCCTGTCGCCGCAATAGCACCGAGAACAGGCCCCAGCTGAATACCGCCGCCACCATGATCAGATCCCCCGGCTGGGCCTGAAGGCTGGTGAGCACCGATAGATCACCGCGGGCAATCACGGTAACGATGCCGGTGATTGCCAGTGCGATCCCGAAGGCCTGGACCGGACGGGTGCGGTCGCCGAGGAGAATCCAGGCCAGCAGTGCCACGAAAATGGGGATGGTGGCGTTGATCAGGGCAATATTGGTAGCGGTGGTTGTGGTCGCCGCCAGGTACAGTAGGGTATTGAACGCCCCCACGCTGAAGGTCGCCAGGGCCAGCATGGAACCGAACCGCTGGCGGATAACGTCTCGGTGGCGCCAGATACCCGGCAGGCCGAAAGGCAGCAGGATGGCCAGGGCGATAACCCAGCGCCAGAACGACATGGAGAGCGGCGGAATGTTCTCTACCGTGCCCCGGGCAACCACCGCGTTACCGGCCCAGAACAGCGGCGTAAGAACCAGACCGATGTAGGCCAGGCCGGGAATACGTGATAAAACTCCGGCGTTCTCGGAAGACACAAAGGCTCCTCTGGGTTGGTGATGCCCGAAAAAAGCCTAGCATACTACTCTCCGGGAACTTCTGCCTCCGTACCAATGTGGTAGGCGGCAAAACCGGCCATCACTACCTGGTCCACGGCCATACCGATAACCCTGCCATCGGTGGTGGACCGGATGGGGTGCTGGGCATTGGTGATCGGATCGGAGACGTAACCGAGAATCTCCCCTTCCGATACGTTTGCTCCCAACTCAATTTCGCTGAACAGGATCCCGCCGTGGTCCGCGCGGATCCAGTCGGAATCGTAGTAGACCGGCTCCGGATCGCCCCACACGAACATTCGGGAGATCATGCCCTGGCGTTCCATCAGGCTGGTGAGGCTGTTCACGCCGGCGCTGATCTGGTGCTGTTGGATACGGTGGGATTCGCCGGCTTCCAGGGTGACGGTGCGAATACCGGCTTCCACAGCGGCCGTGCGCAACATGCCCGCAGAACCGGAGCTGTGAACCACCGCCATGCGGTCAAAGCCCCGGGTGAATTCCGCCACGTCCGGGTTATTCATGTCGGCGCGAAGTTGCGGCAGATTGGTGCGCTTCAGTGAGCCGGTGTGAATGTCCACCAGCATGTCGCACTTGCGAATCACGTTCTCGAACAGTGAATGGGCAATCCGGTCGGCCAGGCTGCCATTGGGGCTGCCCGGAAAATGCCGGTTGAGATCTCGACGATCGGGCAGATAACGACTGCCCTGCTGGAATCCGGGCAGGTTCACAATCGGCACGCCAACGACCGTGCCCGACAGTTTTTCCGGGTTCAGGTCATACATGGTCTGGCGGATAATTTCGATGCCGTTCAGCTCGTCCCCATGGATGGCGCCGGTGAGGCACAGCGTGGGGCCGGCATTGATACCGTTAACCACCAGTACCGGCGTGGTCTGGGACAGACCGGCAATCTGGATGCCTGGCGTCCAGGCCAGGCGGGTAGACGTGCCCGGCATGACATCGTTGTCGAGCAGGGTGAATACCTTGCCCTCGCGAATTTCGGGTTCGGGTTGCGGCTCAGGTTCGGCCACCGCTTCGGTTGCCATAACCTCGGATTCTGCGGCATCTGCATCGGTATCAGCGGGCGCTGAAACCTGTGCCTCCGGTGGCGGTGCAACCTGCTTCAGATCGATATTCGGGGCCACTTTGCGGGAACCCGCTGAGGGGGTATCGATACCGACTCCGCCCTGTGGGGCTTCCGGCTTACGGGCCTTGTTGTCCTTCCCTTTGGTCTGCAGGGGGGCCGACTGTTCAACGTCTTCGACGCTCTCGTCCTCGGCCAGTTCCGCGATCAGGACTTCGGATTTTTTGCTGGCCTTTGCCGAATCGGTTTCGGCCAGAACAGGCGCCGACAGCCAGGGTATGACCAGGCTTATCAGCAGGATCCGGCGGGACGGTTTTTGAAGCCGCTCAAACAGCATATTTCCTCACGGTTCGTCAGTGTGCGCTCAAGGATAGAGTGCCTCTGGCGGTCATGAATACTGCTGTGACAAAGGTTTAATGCCACTTTCATGAAATCCGGGCAAGTTATAACGAAGACAGTTATACGCCGGAAAAGTGATTAACAATATGGGTGTTTTGCGAAATCCCGTGTGCTTTCGTTACTCCCGCGTTAGCTGTCGTGTACGGCATGCCACAGATCGTCCTCCCGGAACGCCCTGTGCTCGGCCTCCAGCTTCAGCAAATGCGCCAGGGCTGACCGTGCCGCAAGGCCGTGGATGGCGGCCGGAACATCGTCATAGGCTTTTGCGGTAAGAGCTTTCAGATCCGCTGGAGCCAGGGCTTCCAGCGCACGGGCCACCTTGTGCTCACGGGACAGACGGTGGGTGATCAGGAAATCGATGACGGCCTCGGGATGCCCCATCAGGAAGCCGTGTGCCGGCGCAATATAGCGGATGGATTCGGCCAGCAGCTCGTAGAGCGACTCGATGTAGGCCTTCATGTCGCCGTCCGGCGGATTAATGACCACCGTTGAGCCCTGCATGATGTGGTCACCGGAAAACAGCAGCTTCTGGTCGACCAGCAGAAAACACAGGTGATTCGAGGCATGGCCCGGGGTATGCAGCACCTTCAGGAGCCCGGCTTCGGTCACAATCAGATCACCGTGCTCCGGTTCATCGTCGGCCCGGAAAGTCTGGTCCTGGCCGGCACCCGGGGGCGCCGGCCAACCGAACACCCGGCAACCGGTGCGCTCTTTCAGGGCCGCTACGGCCGGCGAATGATCCTGGTGCGTGTGGGTCACCAGAACCTGATCAATCACTCCCCCGGTCACCTCCAGAATCCGCTCGATATGGGGCTCGTTGGCGGGGCCGGGGTCAATCACCGTGAAGCGTTCCTGGCCCAGAATGTAGGTGTTGGTCCCGGGCCCGGTCATCATTCCCGGGTTGGGCGCCGTCAGCCGGGTGACCCGGGCCGCAACCTCAACCGGCTCACCGGGAATAATCTCCGCCCGGGTCGAGCCTTCACCCTCCGGATCCAGCTTGGCCGCCTCATCATAGGCCGGCGCTCCGGGTTCCAGCGTCACCGGCTTGCCCTTTTTGACCGCTGGCCAGGGCTGGTTGGGGTAGGGCTCGGGAGGATTGGCGTGGGCATAACGCATCAGTGCTTCGGTGGTGTCAAAACCGTTGAGCACCCGCAACGTCCGAATCGTCGGCAAGCCCAGCAACCGTTGGACCTGCCGATGGTCCTCAAGGGCCTGCTCGGGGCGGATCCAGACATGATCGATGGTTTCGACACCGTCGTGCCCAGCCAATAGACCTTCCGGAGCGGGCGTCACGAAAAACCGGGTATCGAAACGCCGTGGCGGACCTGGTGGCGTAATCCAGTGGCCCAGATAAGCCAGTCGGTCGAGTGGAATCGCCAACCCGTGCTTTTTGCACAGACTGGCCAGCGACAGATCGCCGTCGAACACCGACTTCCGGTCCGCATGGGCCGGATGATCCCCGGATATCGGGTTGCCCTGCTTATCCACCGCAACCAGAACCCCGGACTCCTCAAAACACTCCCGAACCGCCGCCAACATATAGTCCGCGCCGCCCTCATCGACACTCATGGTCTGACTGATCTCGGCGTCTCCGGGCCCGATAATATGGTCCTGGCCGTGAGTCTCGTTTTCCTCGACCCGTCCGCCGGGGAATACGAAATAGCCGGGCATAAACACCGCGTCCCAGGTACGTTGCAGCAGCAGGACTTCAAGGCCGTCGTCCGTATCTCGAACCAGAACCAAGGTGGCAGCAGGGCGAATATCCATAAAACTCCAATCGCAGTTTTTATAATAGAGTGCGCCTACAAAGTACGAACGATGGCGGGGAAAGGCCTTCCAAAACTGTCTGTCGCCATGGATGGCGACAGTCAAGCGTCACATGGACGTGCCGCAAGGAGCGTGTTTTGGAAGGCCTTTCTCCGCCGTCGCTACACCGAATCCAAAGGCGCCAAGGGTAAAAGGCAAGATAACCGATCTGACACAAAACGTCCCGAGATGAACACTAAAGTCGAACAGCGTATGATTCGCCCCAAGATCCCCAGTGAAAACAGGAACCCCCGTGGCCCGAATCAAACTCTCCTTCCCGGACGACGTCTTCTGCTTCGAAACCAGAATGCCCGTCAGAATCACCGACATCAACGGCGCCAACCACCTCGGCAACGACGCCCTGATCTCCATGCTCTCAGAAGCCCGGGCCCAGTTCCTGGTCAGTTACGGTATCCAGGAAGCGAGCAAAGACGGCACCGGCATTATCGTTACCGACCTGGCCACCATGTACCAGTCAGAATCCTTCTTCCCGGAAATGCTGCGCTTTGAAGTGGGTCTGATGGACTTCAACAAGTATGGCGGGGATTTCGTGTTCCGGGTCACCAAGGCCGAGAGCGGCCAGCCGGTGGCACTGGCCAAATACGGATTCGTCTTCTTCAACTACCACCGCAAGGAAGTGGTGCCGGTGCCCGAGAGCTTCCGCTCACGCTTTGCCTGAGGCGAGCTCCGCTTTCAAACGCGTCATGCCGGCACGGTAAAAGCTGTAAGCCATGGCGCCCGCAAACAGATTGCCCACCAGCGCACCACTCATAAGGCCGTAGACCCCGTTGATCTGGCTACCGATCCAGAGCAGGGGCAGGAAGCACAGGAACAGGCGCAGGGTGGAGACCAACAGGGCCCGCATCGCCAGGCCGAGGGCATTGCACACCGACACCATCAGCATACAGACGCCCAGACCGCTGTAGCTAAGCGGCACCCGCACCAGATAACCGGCCAGAACCTCCTGCACATCACTGTCGCTGGAGAACAGCTCCGATACCAAGCCGGAAGCCACCACCCAGGTCAGGCCGATGGCCAGCTGCCACACCACCACAAACCGGACCGCAAGGCGCACCAGTTTCCGGATCTGCTCGATATCCCCGGCACCCAATAAACGGCCAATCATCGGCGGCATCGACATGGTCAGGGCCAGCACCACTACGATGGAGAAAAATTCCAGGCGGGTACCCAGGCCCCAGGCGGCAACGGCGGCGGAGCCAAAGCCGGCGACAAGAGCCGTTGCCAGCATGGCCGAGACAGCGGGCATCAGTTGGCTCACCATGGCCGGGGCCATGATGCCGTTGAGCTGTCTCAGGGCCTTCCAGAGGGCAAGCTCCTGAAGATCGAAACGCACCCATTGGCGTTTCAGGAGTTTCGGGTAGATGACCAGGCAGCCGATACCAAAAGAGGTAATGGTGGCCCAGGCGGCGCCAGGTAGTCCCCAGCCGAAAACAAAGATATAGAGCGGGTCCAGGGCGATGTTGGTCAGGCTCGTGGCCACCATCATGTATCCCGGTAATTTGGTGTCACCGTGGGACCGGCAAACGCTGTAGCCGAAGTACAGGAAGGCTCCGGTCCAGGCGGCCATCAGCCAGGGAACCCAGTACTGCCGGATAAGGGGCAGAAGCGAGTCTTCTGCGCCAAGCGCGGTCATGATGTGCCCCTGCAGAAACCACAGAGCCACGCAGATCACGAAGACGAGGCTGCCGCCAACGGTAATGATCAGTCCGCCCAGCCGGTAAGCGCGCAGTTCATCGCCGGCACCCAGTGTGCGGGAGACGATCGCCGTGGTCGCAATGCCCAGACCCACCTGAAGGCCGATGATCAGTTGCTGCATCGGCAGTGTGAAACCCAGTGCCGCCAGCGGATCCCGGCCAAGCTGACCGACGAAGGCACTGTCGGCCAGCTGGAAGGTCATCAGGGACAACACGCCGAACAGCATGGGCCAGGTCATGCTGTAGAGCTGGCGGGCCAGGGATGGGTTTTGGGTGGTGGTCTGCACGGGGCGTTAGGGGCCTTCGGTTTGGCTTGGAGGCGAGATTCTAACAGGTCTGGCTTTTGGTGTTAGCAAAGTCGCCGGAACGACTTATCAGGAGACGCCGTGAACCCATCCCTGGGGGCTTGGCATTGCCATCCCTGGCAATGCACACGCCTGGTAAGTCGTTCCGGCACCTTTGCCCGAACCGTTGGTGGTGATTCCAACTGCCAGGTTTTGAATTTGAGCGCTTACAGCGCCTTCAACGCCGCATCGTAATCCGGCTCGTCCTTGATCTCACCAACCAGCTGGCTGTGGACGACCTTGTTGTTCTCATCCAGTACAACCACCGCCCGGGCGCAGAGACCGGCCAGGGGGCCGTCCTGAATGGCAACGCCGTAGTCCTGCTGGAAGCTGTAGTTCCGGAAGGTGGAAAGGGTTTCAACGTTTTTCAGGCCTTCGGCGCCGCAGAATCGGGCGGCTGCGAAGGGCAGGTCGGCGGAAACGACCAGAACCACGGTGTTGTCCAGGCTGCCGGCCTTTTCGTTGAATTTCCGGGTGGAGGCGGCGCAGACGCCGGTGTCGATGCTGGGGATGATGTTCAGGATTTTGCGTTTGCCGGCCCAGTTGTCGAGTTTAACTTCTTCCAGGCCGCTGTTGGTGAGGGTAAAGGGAGGCGCGTTGTCGCCGGTCTCGGGAAATTTGCCGCTCAATTCAATAGGATTGCCGTCCAGGTTAACGCTGCTCATGGTATTTGCTCCTCGGTGTCTGGTTTAGAGTCTTACGTACTCTGTGTAGACCACTTTGGATGATTTTGCCTGTTGGCTTTGGCGGTTGGGCTGATGCGGGAGGGCTTTCCAAAACACGCTCCTTGCGGCACGTCCCTGTGACGCTTGGCTGTCGCCATCCATGGCGACAGACAGTTTTGGAAAGCCCTCCCGCATCAGCCTCCTAGCATCAGAGTCTTTTCCCCTGAGGCCATTAGACTTCAATTACTGGTTATTGATTGTGGTTCGAAACCTTTCGCAGGATAACGCTGAACCAGCAGCAGATAACAGGCCATCGCGAGTGCTGCGCAGGCGGCGATGATTAATGCCATGACCAGAGAGGTGCCATCGTGCAGGTGGCCGACCAGCATGCCGGCAACAGCGGCGACGGCCATCTGGGTGAAGCCGAACAGGGCCGAGGCGGAGCCGGCCATGGTGGGGAAGTTCGCCAGGGCGCCGGCCATGGTCTGGGGCAGGACCATCCCGGTGCCGATCATGAACAGGGCCTGGGGCAGAATGACTGCCCAGACGTTGAACACTTCACTCAGTGCCAGCACGGCCATAAGGCTGCCGCCAGCAACGGCAATGATCAGGCCGCGAACCAGGATCTGGTCCGGCACCAGGCGACGGCCGAGACGGACGGCGGTCAGGTTGCCAACAATGTAGCCGGCCACCATGCAGGCAAAGTACAGACCGAACTGTTCTGTCGGCACGCCCAGGAAATCAATAAGCACGAACGAAGAGCCCGACAGGAAGGCGAACAGCCCGGAGAAGATCAGGGCATTGGTCAGGGTGTAGCCCAGGAAGCTGATGTCTTTCGCAATCGTGCGGTAGTTCCGCAGCAGGCTGCCCATTTTCAGGGACTGGCGATGCTCCGGACGCATGGGCTCGGGAATACCAAAGGCCACCACCACGGCCATGACCAGGGCGTAGCCACCCAATGCAAGGAACACCGATGACCAGCCGAGGCTGGCGGTCAGCAGACCGCCAATGGTCGGTGCAACGGCAGGCGCCAGTGCCATGATGCTGGCCAGGATTGCCAGGATCTTGGCAGCTTCGCGGGGCGTGTAGATATCCCGAATCGCCGCCCGACCGAGGACCGGGCCGGCAGAACCACCAAGGGCCTGCAGGAAACGGCACAGAATCAGCGTTTCGATGTTCGACGCCAGGGCGCAGCCAATGCTGGCAATGGCGAAAAGCACGAAACCACCAATCATGATCGGCTTGCGACCAAAGCGATCTGCCAACGGACCGCAAATCAGCTGAGCAATGGCAAAGCCGACCATATACAAACTCAGCGTCAGCTGAACCTGATCGGTACCGGTGCCAAAGTCTGAACCAATCTGAGGCAGTGCCGGCAGATACATGTCCGTTGCCAGCGGCCCAAGGGCCACGGCGGCGGCGAGAAGTATCGTTGTCCAGACACTGGTTAAAGTCAGCATGGTTTTCCTGATGCGTTATCTCAAAAAGTCCAACAGGCCGGGTCGGGTAGGGCTCCCCAAAACTGACTGTCGCCATGGATGGCGACAGTCAAGCGTCACATGGACGTGCCGCAAGGAGCGTGTTTTGGAGAGCCCTACCCGACCCGGTCGACAGGGGAGTAAACGCAGTCTAGGGCAGAAGCAGAGGGAAGATAACGGCAAGAAGGCTCATACAACCTATGAGCAAAACTAATTGATTAACTTTTCAGACCATTAAGCTTAGCGGCAACAGCATTCACCTGATTCCGTAGCCATTTGTGGGCAGGATCGTTCTGATTGCGGCGATGCCACAACATCAGCAGGGTGAAGGGTTTGAAATCAAAGGGCAGAGGCACCCAGGCGAAGTCGCGGAGTAAGTGTTTGCTCATACCCTCCGGCGCCGTGGCAAGCATATCCGTGCCTCGGAGGAACTCCGGCAGGCCAGAAAAGTTGGAAACCGTCACCACATTGCGGCGAACCAGGCCACGGGTATCCATGGCGGTCTCCACCGTTGGCTTCTCGCCAGTGGCAAACAGCAGGGCAATGTGGTCCGCCTTCAGGTATTCCGGCAGATCTGCAGGCGGTTTGCGGTAGTCGGGATCGTAGAACACCACCATCCGATCGGCCATCAGGCCCCGCTGCATAATGTCCGTCGCCTCCGGCGCGTGCGGAGAAATCACCAGATCACAGACATCCTTCCGCAACAGGTCTGCCCGGGGAATGCCAGATGGAATCACCTGAAGGCTGATGCCCGGAGCTTCCTGCCGCAAGGTACGCACCAGGCCGGGCAAAAGCAGGTCCCGCTGGTAGTCATTGGCAGCAATCGTGAACGTAAACTCGGCCGTGGCGGGGCTGAAAGGGGGGCCTGAGGACAGCGACTGCAGGTCATCCAGAATCTGGCGAATATGCGGCCCCGCCTGCAGCGCGTAGCGGGTTGGCACAATGCCTCGCCCGGACTTCACGAACAGGGGGTCACCTAAAGCCTGGCGCAGACGCTCCAACGTATGGCTCACCGCCGACTGGGTAACACCCAGCCGCACCGCAGCACGGGACACGCTGCCTTCATCAAGCACCGCCAGGAACGTACTCAGGGCCCGGAAATCCAGGTTGAATGTATCAATCGGGTTCATGAATGGCAGTGTAACCCGATGCCTTCGGTGGCGCTACGGCGCCTCGCCTGATTCGTTTGCCTGAATGAATGTCCCAACAGCCTCTGCCAGATCGTCGAACCAAGGGTTGTAGGTCAGCCGGCTGGTATACACCGGACGCTCCGTGTCGTGCCAGGCGCTGAACCAGAGATCGTCCTGCGCTAATTGACGGCAGCCCTCCAGGGAAATGTTATTCGGTTCCAGGCATCGCTGCAGCGGCTCGCCCAGGCCATAGAGTTCGTTGTCTGGCGCAACCAGCAGCGACTGGTGAGAGAACTCCAGGATATTGGCATCCGGCAGATAGCTGTTCAGGAAACGGATACGCTCATGGGCCTGCGCGTCGGGCCAGGGTGTGCGGGTATCCCGAAAGATCACCATGGCGTTCCCGGAGTTGCTGAACCGTTCCCGGAACTGTGTGACGAGATAGTCGAGATTGATCACCGAGTCCGCCTCCGTGGCAGCCAGGAATAAAGGCATATCGATACTGTCTTGCTGAATTATCCGGCTCTGGGCCGCCGATATAACGTCGCCGATCTGACTGCCGGCGTTAAAGAAGAACGACTCGTACTTCACCGGATTAAGCTCGGGCTCCTTCTCTACAAAATCAGCAAACACGTCGGCGATGGGCGCCAGCCAGAGGTAGTCCCGCAAACCGTTGAGCTGCCAGGCCGGTGCAACCGCAATCAGACCCGCCGGCCGCGGCCCGGTCTCGGAAAGCGCGTAATCGGTGGCCAGTGCCCCGCCCAGTGAAAAGCCGCCAATAAACGCCCGGTCCACGTCCTGTGATAGGGCAACAAAGTGATGGCGTACCTGATCGCGCCAGACGTCGGCGCTGGCCGTCACCATATCGCCGGGCCGGGTGCCGTGCCCCTGCAGCAACAGGGTCCGGACCTCAACGCACTGATCCGCCAGGTAACGGGCCAGATCCCGGAACACAAAGGGCGAATCGCTCAGACCGTGAACCAATAAGATCCCGGTACGGTCCCCGGAGCTGCAACCCGCCGCCGGCGCCAGCCGGTACGGCAGGTTCCACTGCACCTGCTGCTCCCGCTCAAACCCGTCCACTGGAACAAGGTTGGTATCGACATAGGCTTTGACAGATTCGAGGTAGCGGTCGAAGTCGGTCACCGGTTCGGCGCCCAGGGATGATGGCCCGGGACTGTAGAGTTGAGTGCTGGTGGCGCAGGCACCAGTGGCGGCCAGCACCAGTAAAACGAGCAAAGTCCTGAGGATAGTCATAGCCGGCGAGTGGGTTTCGCTCCTTTGGTCATTACTGTCGTCATTGCTGACTGTGTTGAGTGATCGTTCAAATCCCGATACTGTGACTCCAGTATACGACCCAGAACCGCCTTCCGGATGAGGAGCCCCACAGATGAACATGACCCTCGCTTTCGACGTCTACGGAACCCTGGTTGACCCCATGGGCATGTCCCGCGTGCTGGCGGAAGACGCGGGCGACAGGGCAGAAGCCGTGGCCGCGCTGTGGCGGGAGAAGCAACTGGAGTTCTCGTTTCGCAAGGGCCTGATGAAAGTCTACGAAGACTTCGGTGTCTGCACCCGCCAAGCCCTGCGCTACGCCATGGCCACCCACAAACTGACCCTGTCCGAAGAGCGCGAAAACGCCCTGATGGCGGCTTACCTGTCTCTGCCCGCGTTTGACGATGCCTTGCCGGCGCTGAAAACACTGAAAGGGCAGTATCCGCTGTTCGCGTTTTCCAATGGAAGCTACCCGGCGTTGGAAAAGGTGTTGGGGCATAACGACCTGTTGGACCAACTTGAAGGCCTGGTCTCGGTAGATGACGTTAAAAGCTTCAAACCCGATCCTGCCGTTTACACCTATGCCCGGCGAGCAACCGGTTCCTGGGAAAAGCCCCTGTGTCTTGTCTCCAGTAACGCCTGGGATGTGATTGGTGCCAGAGCTGCAGGATTACTCGCAATCTGGGTTCAAAGGGATCCGAACAAGGTGTTTGAAGATTGGGGTATTCAACCGTCTGCTGTAATCAACAGTCTCTCAGAACTAGAGGCAACCTTGAAGAACCTCTGATGCCAGCGGAGGCGGGTGTTGGGGTAGGCTTTCCAAAACTGTAGAGGGCCAAGGATGGCCCGAAACAAGCGCACATGGATGTGCTCGTAGCGTGTTTTGGAAAGCCTACCCCAACACTCGCCGGCAAACTCCAAAGCATCCCAAGCAGAAGACTCAGTCCGACCGCAAAGCCAACCACTCCGCCAACTCCAGCCAACTCTGACGAGGCGCCTTGCTCCCGGCAAGAATGCCCATATGGCCACCCGGCACAACCCGGAACGTCTTGTCCGTAGAGCTCACATGATCCATCACCCGCTTGGCCGCACCCGGCGTCACGAGCGTGTCGTCGCCTCCGGCGATGGCCAGTAAGTTGGCACTCACATTGTCCAGCCTGGCAACGTCTTCGCCGATCTGGATTTCCCCCTTGGACAACTGGTTGTCGATCCAGACCCGCACCACCGTGTCCTGAATGATCCCGCCGGGGTAGGCCACCATACGGTCAAGAAACGCCGATGTGGTGGCGTGACTGGTGACAAACTCCCGGTCACCCAGACGGATGATCAATTCCCAGTAACTCATCACGCTGGCAATCGGATTGGTCAGCTTGAACCCGATGGTATTGGCCCAGCCGGGGGTATGAAACCAGTGAGGTTTCACATCGTGAAGCCGGAACCCGGTGCGTTTCCGCACAAACCCCGCCACATCCGCCATGCGCTGATTCACAAGCCCCAGAATCCCGGAGGCATGACTGTCGATCGGCGAGCCCAGCACGATGGCGTTGCGCACGTGCTGATCGTTGCTGAGTGCGGAATAGAACAGCGTGAACATGCCACCCATACTCCAGCCATGAAGCGACAACTCCTGTTCACCGCTGTGCTCCCGCACCCGGTTCAGGTAGGCCGGCAACAACTCGGCCACATAGGTATGCAGGTTGTAGTGACTGTGCTCCCGCGTTGGCATGCCCCAGTCAATCAGATATACCTCGAACCCCTTGGCACGCAGAAACCGAACCAGACTGCGCTGGGGAAACAGATCGTAGATCAGCATATTCACCGCCAGGGGCGGCACGATCACAATCGGTGTCTTATGGGCCGTTCGCTCAACCGGAATGGTCTCGCCTTCCAGCTCAATGAAATCCTCGGCCAGTGGCGGGTAGTAACGCAGGCTCACCAGACCGTCGGTATACAGAGTCTCAAACGGCGTCTGCCCGGCCTGAACCAGGCTGGCGGCCCGGAACACCCGGTCGAAGGCGTTGCCGGCATAAAGGGCCGTTTGCCGGGTAACGCCAGCCGCCCGGTCAGCCGCGGATTTGAAGAGATTGGGCATGGGAATGTCCATGGAGAATTTGACGCTCACTATACGGATTACCGAACTCTGCTGTCCCGTCTTGCAGGTCAGACATCGAGATTATCCATGGTGAGGTTCAAATCACCATGGCAGAAGTGTCCAAACCGGTGGGCAAACCGGTCACTTCAGGCCACTGCCCAATGCGGTCTGTGGTTGCTATCATTAGCCCCTATTTGCAAACAATAACCAGAAACAGGACCGCCATGCTCAGCTTTCTTCCTGCCCCCGTCATCGGTGTACTCAATTCCATCCTGTTGGGAATCAACACCCTGTTCTGGTGCATCCTGCTCTACATCCCGGCCATTCTGAAACTCATCATCCCCATCCAGGGCTTCCGGGTCCTGTGTACTCGGGTCATCATCTGGATCGCGGAAGCCTGGGTTGCCTGCAACACCGGCTGGATGAAGCTGACCCATGGTACAAAATGGGATGTGAAAGGCGCCGAAAACCTCCAGCGGGAAAGCTGGTACCTGGTGCTGGCCAATCACCAGAGCTGGGTGGATATCTTCGCCATGCAGCGGGTGTTCAACCATCGGGCGCCGTTCCTCAAGTTCTTCCTCAAGCAGCAGCTGATCTGGGTACCGGTGATCGGCCTCGCATGGTGGGGCCTGGATTTCCCGTTCATGAAGCGCTACACGCGGGAGTACCTGATCAAACACCCGGAGAAACGCGGTGAAGATTTGCGGGCAACGCGTCGGGCCTGTGAGCAGTTCCGCCATACCCCGGTCAGTGTGATGAACTTCGTTGAAGGCACCCGGTTTACCCAGGCCAAACACGACAAACAGAAGTCGGCCTACAAGCACCTGCTGACACCCAAGGCTGGCGGTGCCGCTTTTGTTCTCGACGCCATGGGCGATTCGATCCAGACGCTGGTGGATGTGACCATCGCCTATCCGGACGGAGCACCCACCTTCTGGGAGTTTATCTGTGGCCGGGTCAAGGAAGTCAAAATGGAAATCCACACCGTTGATATCCCGGACCATCTGAAAGGCCGGGACTACTCAACGGATGCTGAGCATCGCCGGAATGTGAAAAACTGGCTGGGGGATCAGTGGCAAGCGAAGGATGAACGGCTGGAGCGGATGCTGGCCCGGTAATTACCGGGCATCAGCTGTCGGAGTCGTCCTCCACTTCATCCGGGTGTTCCTGCTTGTAGCGCTCCCACTCTTCCCAGTCGTGGGGCGTTCCCGCATGGGGCCGGCGCAGATGCTTGGCGTGCTCCATGGCGTTGTGGCGCAGGCTGTGGTCCCGCTCTTCCTCTTCCTTGTCAAAACCGTACTTTTTAAGAAATTCGTCAGGGCTGATGGGCATGGCGCACCTCCATCAAAGGAATATGTCCTTGTAAGTACGATGCGCCTGCCTGCGTGGTTTTTCAACCGCCGTCGGAACTGGCTCCGGTGGGTATCTCCTGCGCTTCCACCAGCTTGAAATTGATCTGTCTGCGCTCCTCGTCTACCCCTGCAAAGCTGACCGTCACCGGCTGTTCCAGTTGGAATATGCGGCCGTTCTTGTTGTGGATCAGGCGAAGCGTGACCGGGTCAAAGCTGTATTTGCCATCCAGATCCTTGCAGCTGACGAACCCTTCCAGACCGTTGGCATCCAGCCTTACAAAGAAACCGGCCGGCACGGTGCGGCTGATCACACCGCCCATGGGTTCTTCGCCGAGTGTTTTGGCAAAGTCACTCTTGAGCCAGGCTTCCAGACTGTTTGCCGCCTGACGGGCGCGGATCTGTGCAGCCTGCAGGGCCTCGAGCTGATCCTCAGTCAAGGCTTTCATGGGGGTATCCCACAGTGCCGACTTGATCAGCCGGTGGACATAGAAGTCTGAGAACTTGCGCAGCGGCGAAGTAAAGGTGGTGTAGGCGTCCAGGCCCATACCCTGGTGCGGCGCAGGCTTGAAGCTCAGCTCGGCCCGGGCCAGCTGGCGGGAGAGTATGGCTTTGACCGGTACTTCGGCTTCCAGGGAGTCGGTTTCCTTCATCAGTTTGCGGAAGCCCTCGGCCTGATGGGCATCAACGTCGGCCAGATGCGGTGCATGGCTGTCGATCAGCGCCCGGATGTTATCGGCACGATCATCCCGTAGCCCGGGATGCTGGATAAACAGCCCTGCGGTCTGGTTGGTCAGGAAGTCCGCGGCGCAACGGTTGGCGGCGACCATACACTCTTCCACCAGGCGATGGGCTTCATTCTGGATTGATGGTTCAATCAGCCGGATACGTTTGTTTTCATCCAGCCGGAGGCGAAATTCCGGTCGGTCGCCGCTTAGCAGCGCATGCTCGCTGCGCCATTTTCTGAGCGCTGTCGCGGCCTGGTGCAATTGGTCCAGGCTGTTGGCAACGGCGTCCGGAAGTGCCTTGATCTCATCGTCTTCCCGACCTTCGATCAGGTTTGAGACGAGCTCGTAGCTGAGCTTGCCCTTGGACTGGATAACCGCCTGATGAAAGCTGTAGTCACCGAGGCTGCCATCATTGTTGACCTGGAGATCGCACACCAGAGCCAGGCGCCTGGTTTCCGGCATCAGCGAGCACAGGCGGGTGCTGATGCTGTCTGGCAGCATGGGCAGGGGTTCGCCCGGGAAGTAAATGGCGGTGGCCCGATTGAACGCTTCCTGTTCCGCCGGGCTGTCTGTGTCGATCATTGCGGTCGGGTCGGCAATGGCAATCGACAGGGTCCAGCCGGTGGCGTTGGGTTCGGCGAGCAGGGCATCGTCCATGTCCTGGGTGCCCGGGCTGTCGATGGTCACATACGGGCGATCCGTTCGGTCTTCCCGTCCGGCCTCCCGGGACTCGATATCGCTGTCACTGAGGTTGTCGGCCTGCGCGCGTACGGCGTCTGGCCAGGTGTCCGACAGATCAAAGGTAGCCAGGGTGAAGGAGCGTTCAATGCCGGGTTCCCCGGCCTTGCCGATTACCCGTAATACCTTGGCCTGACCCTTGCCGTCCTTGATGGGATGCTTGTGAATCTGGCAATAGATGTAATCGTCCTGCTGGGCGTTCATTCGCTCCTTGGGGGGAATGAAGATCCAGCGGTTGATGCCCGGGGTCTCTGGCACCACGAAATGCCCTTTGCCTTTCACCAGGTACCGCCCCACAAAGGTGTTCAGGCGGGTTTCGAGGAGTTCGTCCACCACGCCCTGGGTTTTGCCTTTCTCGACTTCCTGCTCGGTGACATTCACCCGGTCCCCGGGCAGTACCTTCTGCATCTCCTCGGGTGGCAGGAAGACATCCCGGCCCTCGTCGAGCGCTACAAATCCGAAGCGGCCATTGGTGGCTTTGACCGTTCCGGGGAAAACCACCTTGTTCTCCTTGATATCCGATTTCAGCTGGCGCAACTGGCTGAGGGCGTCGGCATTGAGCATGAAGTAACCTGGCTGGTAAAAAATGAATGATGGGGCGGAGTATAACGGTTATGGCGGTATGAGTCAGACCCGTTACGCGGGGTTAATCTCCGGGTCTTCCGAGGTGGTAATACAGACCCGGTTGCGTCCCTCATCCTTGGCCTGATAAAGGGCCCGATCCGCTTGACGAAGAATGGTATCGGTACTGTCACCCGGCAGAGCAAAGTAGCCACCAATACTGACGGTGACCTGGGTGCCGGTTTTGCGGCTTTCCTGTTCCACGGATTCCCGGATGCGGAGGGCGATACGGTTTAGTGTCTCGGGATCACAGGGCGACAACAGAACGACGAACTCGTCCCCACCCCAGCGTCCCGGATGGTCGTAGGGGCGAACTCCGGCTTTCAGCCACAGGGCAACCCGGCACAGGATCTGATCGCCGGCCTGATGGCCCAGGTTGTCATTGATGCTTTTGAAATGGTCAATGTCCAGCCAGATCACGCCAAAGCCGGTCTCCTGGCGGCGGGCTCGCTGGATTTCCTCATCCAGCACCTCGTCCAGACCACGACGGTTTTTCAGGCCGGTCAGGGGATCGACGCGGGCCAGTCGGTTCAACTCATCCGTTCTCTGAGCGACTTTTTCTTCGAGTTCCCGGGTGGAGTGGCCGAGGCTCTGGGTCATTTTCTCGAAATGATCCGCCAGCCAGCCGATCTCATTATCCGGTTTATCCAGCCGCGGCAGATCGAAGCTGCCTTCCCGGACTTTTTCCACGGCGTGTTCCAGGCTCATGATGGGCTTGAGAATCCGGGACTGGATGATCAGGTGAAACAGCACCAGTGTGACCAGCAGCGTGCCCAGGAACACCGCCACCAGCGGCCACAGATAGCTGGTTGGCAGGAGTGTATTGAGGTCCAGCAGGGTGATCTCGAACCAGCCAATCGCTGGCAGGAAGGCAACGCCAGCCAGGTGCTTGCGGCCATCGACCGTCACGAAGCCACTTTCCACCTGGCCGGCCTGGTCGCTCCGCTTCTTGAGAAGCTGCAGCATGCCGAGAATCTGCTGCTTGTCCTGGGGATCATCGAACAGCAGATCGACGGTGTTTTTCTGGCCTTCGGGTTTGATGATGCTGGCGAAGTCGATGTAGTTTCGGTCGCGGTATAGCTGTATGGCGCCATTGTAATCCACGAACAGGGTGGTGATGCCCTCCTGACCGATGTCGACAATATCCTGCAGAAAAGCATCCAGACTCAGACCGGTACCGACCATCCCGACAATTTTGCCGGCCTCGTCGCGCATCAGCACATCGATCCAGAGTTTGGTAACACCCAGCTCAGTATCCGGATTAACGTTGAGGTGGAAGTCCCGACCTTCCTCAATCAGCTGGAAAAACCAGGCGTCATCGGGTTTTTCCTTATCGAGAACATATCGGAACTGGCTGCCAGCGTACTCGTTCTCCTCGTTGTTGTAGTAATAGTGGCCGTTGTTGACGAGGGCAACGAAGTAATTGTTGTCGCGGAAATTGGAACGAAAACTCTCCATCTGGCGGATGGCTTCAGCTTCGAGTGCGGCGTCATCGGGATTGGCGGCCCAGTTGATCAGGGCGGAGGAACTTGCCATTTGTTTGGCCAACCCTATTTCCCGCTCCAGGGACTGCAGCAGGCGGGCGCTGTCGTAGCGTACCTGTATTTCCGCGACCTGTTGGCCCCAGCGCTCGATGATGCTCTCGGACAGCTCCCGATAGGCCAGCCACGAAGCCACGGAAGCCACGATGATGAGACTGGCGGCCAGGCCAAGGATGCGGGTTTTAAGGCTCAACGAGTATCCCTCTCGGATTTTCTGGGTTTCTGGGCGCCAATGATAGAACACTGGTTAACCAGAGTGTAGAAAAAACAGACAGGGACTGGCGGAAAGCGGGAGAAAAAAATCGGTCGCAAGGGCCGATAGATACCGGCCCTTGCCTGGTGATTCGCGTTAATTGTGCTCGGAAAAGATCCGGGTCTGTCCGGCCTCGTTAAACAGGATGACCTTGTAATGATCTTTCCGGTCGCCCATCTCCATGCCGGGTGACCCGATGGGCATCCCAGGCACGCTAAGGCCGGTGGCCTGGGGTGCCTCGCTGATCAGGCGCTTGATGTCCTCGGCCGGCACATGGCCCTCGATGACGTAATCACCCACGAATGCGGTATGGCAACTGCCAAGACCGGCAATCAGGCCTGCTTCGGCCTTGATCCTGCCCATATCGTTGGTGTTGGTCGCCTCCACCTCAAAGCCGTTTTCTTCCAGGTGATCAATCCAGTCACCACAGCAGCCGCAGGTCGGGGATTTGTAGACGTGGATGCTCTGGGCTGCGCCGGCTGCCAGAGCCGTGGTGCTGAATCCCAGGGCTGCCATCAGGCCAAAAGCCAGGGTGTGTTTTTTCATGGCAAGTACCTCAGTGGTGATGTTGATGTTCACTTGAGCCTGTGTCGTCAGAACCGGAAAGCCAGAACCACCAGACGATGGCTGCCATCAGGGCAAGACCTCCGACGTTGACCAGCAGTGTTTCCATCAGTTCCGCTCCTGTTGCTGTTTCGGATCACTGTTGCTGTCGTTCCGTTCCGGACGGTGACTGGTTCGGAACAACCTCAAACGGTTGGCGTTGGAGACCACGGTGACCGAAGACAGGGACATGGCAGCGCCGGCCAGTATCGGACTCATCAGTATTCCCCAAACAGGGTAGAGCAGGCCGGCGGCCACCGGAATACCCATTGTGTTGTATACGAACGCGCCAAACAGGTTTTGGTGAATATTTTTCACCGTGGCCCGGGAGATCTCGATGGCATCAGGCACGCCGTGGAGCGAGCCTCGCATCAGAGTGATGCCGGCGCTCTCAATGGCCACATCCGTGCCGGTGCCGATGGCAAAACCGACGTCTGCCGCCGCCAGGGCCGGAGCATCGTTGATGCCATCGCCGACCATAGCGACTATGTGGCCCTTGCCGCGCATTTCACTGACCACCTCGGCCTTGTCTTCAGGCAGCACTTCCGCGCGATAGTCATCGATGCCGGCTTTTTTCGCGATGGCCTTTGCAGTGGCGTCGACATCGCCAGTGACCATCATCACCTTGATGCCAGCCTTGTGGAGGCGCTGGATGGCAGCCTTGGAGTCCGGCTTGATGGCATCGGCAACGCCAATGACGCCCAGAGCTTCGGTGCCCAATGCCAGAAACAGGGGCGTGCCGGCTTCTTCGGTAATCGAGTGGGCGGCATCGTCCAGATCGCCCAGCGCAACGCCCTGGTCTTCCAGCCAGCGGCGGTTGCCCAGACGCACGGGCTTGCCGTCGAGTTCACCTTGCACGCCTTTACCATTCAGGGCCTCGAAACCGGTTACCTTTTCCAGCTGAACGCTTTCTTCTTTCGCCTTCGCCAGAATCGCCTCAGCCAGAGGGTGTTCGGAGTGTTGTTCCAGCCCGGCGGCGAGCGCCAGCAGGCGTTGCTCGTCACCGTCGCTGGCACGAACCCGGGTAACTGCCGGATGGCCTTCGGTGATGGTGCCGGTTTTATCGAGTATCACCAGATCCAGCTTGCCAGCGGTCTGCAGGGCATCGCCCTGGCGGATCAGCGCGCCGTATTCCGCGGCCTTGCCAACTCCAACCATTACCGACATCGGCGTGGCCAGGCCCAGGGCACAGGGGCAGGCGATGATCAGCACCGTGGTGGCCGCCACCATCATATGAACCACCGCCGGTTCCGGACCGACGTTGTACCAGACCAGCGCCGCCACCACGGCAATCAGCATCACGGTGGGCACGAACACCGACGAAATCTTGTCCGCAAGCCGTCCAATGGCAGGCTTCGAGCCCTGGGCTTTTTTCACCAGCTTGATGATTTGAGCCAGCGCGGTGTCACTGCCAACCCGGGTGGCCTCGTAGACAATCGAGCCATGGGTATTGAGGGTGCCGGCGGACACCTCATCGCCTTCCGATTTGTTCACCGGCATGGGCTCACCCGTGAGCATGCTCTCATCAATGCGAGTAGAGCCTTCGGCAATCACGCCGTCGACCGGCAGTTTCTCACCGGGCCTGACCCGAATGTGATCGCCCTTGCGAACCTCCTCTACTGGAATGTCCTGCTCTTCACCATCGCGAATCACCCGCGCGGTTTTCGCCCGCAGGTCCAGCAACCGGCGCACCGCCTCCGACGTCTTGCCTTTGGCCCGAAGCTCCAGCGCCTGACCCAGGTTGATCAGGCCGATGATCATCGCCGAGGCCTCAAAGTAGACATGGCGGGCCATCTCCGGCAACGCGCCAGGAATACTGGCGACGACAATGGAATAAAGCCAGGCGGTGCCGGTACCCAGGGCAATCAGGGTATCCATGTTGGCATTGTGGTGCCGAAACGCCTTCCAGGCGCCGGTATAAAAATGCCCGCCGGTGGCGGCCATCACGACCAGTGTCAGCACACCCAGCCCGAGCCAGGTGCCCTGGTTGGCGTCGGTCACCATCATGGTGCCGAAGCCCATCCCCCAGACCATCAGCCCAAGACCCAGGCCCAGACTCACCGCCATCTTCACCAGCAGCGTCTTGTACTGCCTGCGGTCTTCCTCCTGCTTGCGTGCGTCGGCTTCGTCCTCGTCTTCAATCACGCTGGCGCCATAACCGGCACTTTCAATTGCCTTCACCAGCGCTTCGGGATCGGCATTACCCGTGGCCGTGGCGGTATTGTCCGCCAGGTTCATATGGGAATGGCTGATACCGGAGACCGACATCAGGGCCTTCTCAATGGTGTTCACACAGGAAGAACAGGTAGCACCGGTCACTGCCAGATGAATCTGCCCGTCTGCAACGGCTGCTGCCCCAGAACCAGTCGGAGCAGAATCTGCCTCGGTTGCCTGATCTTCAGAGTCGTCGGCGGGAGGGGCCTCACCCTTATTCCCTGAAGAACAGCAACTGGGCGGCTCGGCGTCTTCCTGGAAAGGCTCGGCCGGGTAGCCGGTCTCGGTAACGATCCGAGCCGCCTCACCGGCATCCACGCCCTCAGGCAGAGCCACGGTCTGCTTTTCCAGATCGACTTCAACCAGCTCAGCGTCACCAGTCAACGGCTCCAGGGCGCTGCGAATCTTCTTCACACAGCCCTGGCAGGAAGCCCCGGAAATGCTGAGCGTGGTTTGTAAAACAGGTGTGTCAGTCATCCAGAATCACTCCTCGTTCTGTTCGCTTGCCCCGCAACAGGGCGCCGGATCATCCCAGTGTTCGATCAACCGGCAAATGGTATGGCCATCCGGCGTGCCATCGGGCATGTCCTGCCAGGCCGCCAGCGCGGTGGTCATCCGTTTGCGTAACTGCTGCAGCTCCCGTATCTCCCGCTCAACCTCCGCCAACCGGTGCTGAAACACATCCCGAACCATCGGACACGGCGAATGGTGATCGTCTGCCTGATCCAGAATCTGCCGAATCTCCGGCAACGAAAACCCCAGTTGCCGGGCCTTGCGGGCAAACCGTAGCCGTCGGAGATCCTCGGTATCGTATTGCTGGTAGTTGTTGTCCGGGTTGCGGGTTGGTTTAAGCAGTTCTTCCCGGGTGTAGAAGCGCACCGTATCCGGATTAACCCCAGCAGCTTCTGCAATCTCTTTTACTTTCATCATCTTGTTCTCAATGTGCCAAAGGTAACGGCTTCAGGAACCAGAGACTGAAGTCAGCACGGCAAACTCCAAATCAGTAACAATAGACTAAAACCTGTGAGCAACTCACAGGTCAAAGGTTTTCTTGAGGAGGGAAAGTCGAAGGAGGGCTATCAATCCCGGGAACGCAAAAACGTACCGCAGGTCTTGCATTGATCCGGCGCCATCAGCTTCGCCTGCCAGCCAATCTTGTGGCCACAGGCTGGACACGCCAGCTTCAGCTGCAGAACAATGATGGGCGTGATCAGCGCAGCGATCAGAACACCCAGGGGGCCCCAGCTTTCATCGCTGGACAAGCCCAGCTGACTGCTGAACACCAGAATGACGGTCAGCGCCACAAACGCAAAAATGAAATAGTTCCGGTTCCAGCGTTCCCACTGGCGGATTTTATCTTCCTGTTCCGGAGTCAGGTATTGCGAGGCCATAGAATCTCACCTGAAGGATTTAACCGTATCTTGGGGACGGGCCGCGGCAATTACAATCCGGAATCGGCCGTAATGCCCGCCACCAGAACGCCGGAAGCCAGAGCCTTTTCAAGGTCGGAAACCGGGATCGGCCGGCTGATCAGGTAACCTTGGGCAAAGTTGCAGCGTTGGTTTTTCAGGAAGCTCAGTTGCTCCTCGGTTTCCACACCCTCGGCAACCACCTGAATACCCAGATTGTGCGCCAGATTGATTACCGCCCTGGTAATGACGGCATCGTCGTGGCGTTCCGTAACCTCCGTGATGAACGAGCGGTCGATCTTCAACAGGTCGACCGGGAAATCCCGCAGGTAGCCGAGAGACGAATAACCGACACCAAAGTCATCAATAGCCAGGTTCACTCCCAACTGATGCAGACGGGAGAGCTGATTGCGATTGTGCTCGATATTCTGGATGAAGATCTCCTCGGTCAGCTCAACCTCCAGACGATCCGCCGGGACATTCTCTGCGGCCAGCGCTTCCCGGATATGATCCACCAGATCCTCGTCGTCCAGCTCCCGGCCCGAGAGATTGACTGCAATTCGCAGGCCTTCCTGGGGAGTGCCTTTCCACGCCGCCAGCTGCCGACAGGCGGCCATCACTACCCAGCGCCCGATATCGGTGATCCGGCCGCTCTCCTCGGCCAGGGGAATGAATTCCACGGGAGGCAGCAGCCCCCGGCGGGGATGGCGCCAGCGTATCAGCGCTTCAACACTCTGGATTTCACCGGTGTCCAGATTCAACTGAGGCTGGTAGAAGAGCACGAATTCGTTGTTGGCCAGGGCCTGGCTGAGATCTTTGTCCAGCTCCAGGCGCATGACTTCCCGTTCTTGCATGCCTTCGGTATAGAACTGGTAGGTATTCCGGCCCTGCTCCTTGGCGCGATACAGGGCAATGTCGGCATTGCGCAACAGCGTATCTGCGTCCAGACCGCTCTGGGGATACACCGCCACGCCCATGGTGCCGGTAATGCTGTGGGACTGCCCCTGAACGTCGTAGGGCTGGTCAAAGCACTGTTTGATCTGGCCGAGCAGGTGAATGATGTCGTCAATGTCGTCTACCTGCTGCTGGCAGAACATGAACTCATCGCCTCCGGAGTAGGCCACCAGCAGCCGTTCGTTACTCAGACGGTTCAGCCGCTCGGACACCTTGATCAGCAGCTCATCCCCGAACTGGTGGCCAAGCGAGTCATTCAGCGTCTGGAACCGGTCGAGGTCCAGCATTACCAGGGCAACCTGGCGCATCTGGCGATCCGCAATGTTCAGGGTGTGAGACAGGTCTTCCATGAAGAACCGACGGTTCGCCAGGCCGGTGAGGGTGTCGGTGGATTCCAGCCGCGCCAGATCCTTCTGGATCGCGGTGCGCTGTTCGATTTCCTGATCCAGTTCCCGGCGGGTCTTCAGCAACGCGCGGTTGCGTTTCAGAATGAGCTGTACCAGCAGCGTGGTCAGGCTGGTCAGAAGGCCCATCAACAGGAACGTGGTAAAGGTAAGGGCCGGCCAGTTGCTGTATTGGCGTTCGACCCATCCGACGGACGGGCGCAGCGTCAATGTCCAATCGAGTGTTGGTAGATTAACGGCCTGGCTTTTAGTGAATTCGCTATTGACCGGCTGCGACACATTCAGTTCATAGGTCACTTCGCCGGCTTCGCGGATTTCAATCCGGAACGATTCCAGAACCCGTTCGGTGAGGAGCTGGCGGGCCAGCACCTCCATCCGGAACACGCCAGCCATGAAGCCATTGTTTTCAGGGCCGGCACCCACCGGTGCATAAATCACCATGCCCTTGCCGCCCTGGCGCAAATCGATCACACCGGAAAGATCCCAGGTGCCTGACTGTTTTGCCAGTTCCAGTGCCTGGCGGCGCTCCTCGTTGAAGGCGACGTTGTAGCCGATGACCTCTTCGTTGTCGGTTATTGGTTCCAGCCAGCGGATAATGAAATCGGAGTCAATCCATTCGATGGCCTGGTAAACGCCGAAGTCGTCGAGGTAGTTGCGGGCATCCCTCCGCCACTCCTGTTCGGTTTTGGCCGGGTCTGCCTCAAGGCGTTTGGCCATGCGCCGGATCGCCTCGGCGTGGACCCGGAACTCCCGCTCCAGGTGGTTGGCCATGGCCCTTGCTTCATTGGCCAGATTTGCTTCGATCTGACTTTTGTCCTGTTGAACCAGTCCGTAGCGCAGGCCGGCTGCCAGGCCCAGAAAAACCAGGAAAATCACCACCGGAAACGCCGGGCTCAAGAGGCCCGAAACAACAGCTTTGGGGGGTGATACAGGTTGTTCCACAGGTTACTCCGTGACTTGAAACGGTGGTGCCAGACTGTTGGCAACGCCCACGCAATTATGAGGCATTTGTATCGGCTACCGCCATCAGTTGCTTGATTCGGTCCCGAAGTGAGACTCCAAAGGCACCGTCGGGCAGTGGCCGGGCAATATCCGGTGCAGCCTGACCAGTCTCAGAACCAGCCGATCCAAGATCCATGATCCGGGGTGGCACTGGTTGCTTGTCGCCATCGAGCAACACCTCCACCCTGGGTTTCAGCTTTCGTCCCGGGTGCGTCGCCACCACGATTGCTACTTCGCCCGTGGACAGTTCTACCAGACTGCCCGGCGGGTACACACCGATCATTCGTATGAATGCTTCCACCATGGTGGCATCGAACTGCTGGCCGCGGTTCCTGAAGAGGATGCGGATAGCATCGGAAGCCGGAAGTCCGTCCCGGTAGCATCGGTCGCTGGTAATGGCGTCGAAGGCATCAACAATGGAAACCAGACGGGCGAACCGGCTGATCTGCCACTCTGCCAGTTGTTTCGGGTAGCCACGGCCATCGATGCGCTCGTGGTGGTGACAGGATACATCACTGATGATCGGATCAAGGTGCGGATCGGCACTCAGCAATTCGTACCCCAGGGTGGTGTGCTGACGCATGATGCCGTGCTCTTCAGGCGTTAACGCGCCGGGCTTGTTGAGGATCTCGTCCGGTACCTTCAATTTGCCAAGGTCGTGCAGCAGTCCGCACATGCCGACGGTTTCCAGATCTTCATCCGGCATCCCCAGGAAACGGGCAAAGGCGACACAGAAAATAGCCACCCTGAGACAGTGTTCGGCGGTGTAGGCATCCCGGGATTTTATGCGGCTCATCCAGAACATGGCGCTGGCATTGGCTTTCACACTGTCCACGCATTCTCGAATGATGGGGCGGGCGCTCTCGAGATTAAGGTCGTTGCAGGCCTCGATCCGTCGGGTGACTTCTTCCACAAAGGCCTGGGTCCGGCTCCAGGTCGCCTGCGCCCTGGGCAGTTCCTGTTGCAGCGAACGGGTTTCCGGGAGCGGTTCGTTGGTGCGACGCTTGAGTACCGAAATCTGATCGAGCACCGGGTTCAGGCGCTCTTCCTCATCCTCCACCAATACCCATTCACAGTACTGCCGCAGAATCTGCGCCTGGTTATCGTCGGTCAGGGTGAACCCCTGAAACAGAACCGGTACCTGGGTCCAGGGCCTGTCCAGGCTGACAATGCGCATGCCCGGCTGAAGAAGGTCCACCGGCAGTCTCACCCGCTGGAGGGTGGAGACAGCGTCGTCACAATCGGTAGGCAGCGCCGATGGCGCCGAGGCTGAGTGTCGGTGTTGTTTGCTGGATTTACGTCGGAACCACATGGCTCTACCAGTCTTCTGTATATGTCCGGTGATTATGTCAGACCTGAAAGGCCCGTTACAGAAGAGTGCCGGAAGTGTGACGCAGTTCCTGATTCAGGTCAGGTTTCAGGGGTGTTAAGAAACCCCGGGGATACCCAGGCGGGGGATTTCCTGCTTTGGACAACGATCCATCACCACCGTCAGCCCCGCTGCCTCTGCCCGAGCAGCACCTTCCTCATTGATAACACCAATCTGCAGCCACACTACCGGGATGTTGAGATCGATGGCCTGATCAATGATCGCATCGGTGCGTTCTGGTGCCAAGAACAGATCAACCATGTCCACCGGTTCCGGCAAGCTATGCAGATCGGCGTAAACGGTTTCGCCAAGCACCTTCTGGCCTGCCAGACGTGGATTGACCGGGAGGATTCGGTAGCCCTGGTCCTGAAGGAATTCCATGACCTCGTGGGAAGGCCGGCTGGTCTTCTCACTGGCGCCAACAAGGGCAATGGTCCTGACCGTCGTCAGGATGTCACGCATCTGGTCCGGGGTATTGCTGGGCATAATGCTGGGGAAACCTCGCTGAATTAACGGTGTGCCTGAAGACAGACAGACACGGATTCCGCGTAGCGTAGCGCGTGAGGCTTGTCGATTTCCACTTCGGCCCATTGCACTGCCTCATGCTCCATCACGATGGTCAGGACCTCGTGGGTGAGTCGTTCGAGTAGTGCGAACCGGTTGCCATCCACATGATGGATGATTTGCTTGGTGATGGTGCGATAGTTGAGGGCGGCTGAAATTTCATTCCGGTTTACCGCTTCAGAAGCATCGTAGGTCAGCGCAACGTTGATCAACACATCCTGCTGGTTGTTGATTTCCTCTTCCTTTATGCCGATGTAGGCTCTCAGGAGAAGATCCTTGATACGGACTTTTGCCAGGTGGTTCCCGTGGACGTCTGTCATGCGGCCTCCCTAGGGTCAGGTGCTTCAGCGATTGGTACTGATCAGAGTCAGAAACTCGGTGCGAGTAGCCTGGGATTTACGGAACTGCCCCAGCATCATCGACGTCTTCATGCGGGAATTCTGTTTTTCCACGCCTCTCATCATCATGCACATGTGTTGGGCCTCGATAACCACCGCCACGCCCTTCGCGCCGGTGACGCTCTCGATTGCTTCGGCAATCTGCCGGGTCAGGTTTTCCTGGATTTGCAGGCGGCGGGCATACATGTCGACGATGCGGGCGAATTTGGACAGACCCAGCACCTTGCCCTGGGGCAGATAGGCGATGTGGCACTTGCCGATGAACGGCAACATATGGTGCTCACACATGCTGTAAAGCTCGATGTCCTGGACCACGACCATTTCGTCCATGGCCGACTCGAATACCGCATTGTTCACCAGGTCGCCCAGGTCCTGCTTGTAACCGCACGTGAGGAACTGCATGGCCTTGGCGGCGCGCATTGGAGTGTCTTGCAGACCCTCGCGGTCCGGGTCTTCGCCCAGGCCATCGATAATGGCACGAAAGTGCCCGGAGAGGTCGTCAAGGAGTTTGCTCATAGTCTTTTCCGGTTAGCAGTGTCTTACGAGGGCCAAAGCTTAAGGCAATTTGCCCACCATCTCTACGGTTTACGGAGTCATTGCCGGAAAAGACCACTTTGGCTGCCTCGCCCTGCGGTTTGGGCGATAGGGCTATGGCAGTGGGGACTGCTTTGTTCTACAGTTTCAGGCTGTAAATGTTCGCCGGGGACAATACATGGAAGAGGTGATGCCCACCGTCGGTGGGATTTCCGCCGCAGGGCGCGAAGAAGGCACCCTTGAAGGGTGGCAACAGGGAGGTAAGTGGTTCAGTTTCGAGGGGCATGCCATTTTCAGCCGGATGGCAGGTACGGGAGAACCGCTGGTCCTGATTCACGGTTTTCCTACCGCGAGCTGGGACTGGAACCGCCTCTGGCCGATGCTTGTTCAGCAGCACAATGTGCTGACTCTGGATATGCTGGGATTCGGTTTTTCAGATAAGCCCTCCAACTACGATTACAGCATCGAAGACCAGGCCGACCTGTTTCAGGGCTGGATTGAGGGGCTGAGCCTGCCGTCGGTGCACCTGCTGGTCCATGACTATGGTTGCAGTGTGGCCCAGGAGCTCCTGGCCCGTGAGCAGGAAGGCGGGCTGCCTTTCCGGATTGCCAGTGTCTGCTTTCTCAATGGTGCCCTTTTCCCGGAAGTCCACAATCCGTTGCTGATTCAGAAGCTGTTGAGAAGCCCCTTTGGCGGTTTGATCAGTCGAGGCCTGACCCGACGCAGTTTCGAGCGCAACTTCCGCCGCTTGTTCGGCAGCCAGAATCCGCCGGACCGTCAGGACATGGAGGACTTCTGGCATCTACTGACCTACAACAACGGGCGAGGCATCCTGCACCACCTGATCCAGTTTATGGAAGAGCGTCGTTGTCACCGGAACCGTTGGGTTGGCGCGCTGCAGAAGGCGACTCAACCGATGCGACTTATCTCCGGTACGGCCGATCCTGTCTCCGGAGCCGGCATGGCACGTCGGTACCGCGAACTGATACCTGATGGCGACGTAGTCACTCTGAGGAATATCGGGCACTACCCGCATTTCGAGTGCCCCTGGGAGGTTTTCAGCGCCTACCGGGAGTTTCGTAAGCGCTGCGATCAGTAAGCGAGGCAGGTACTAAGCTTCAACCCGACGCAGAATCGGGCATGTCGTCGGCACCCCGTCCCACAACCGGGAGCGGCCGAGCGGCATTGACCACCTGGTTGCGCCCCCGGGACTTCGCTTCGTACAGCGCCTGATCCGCCCGGTTCAGCCAGACCGACCAGGTTTCCCCCTTGCTGACTTCCGCGACACTGGCACTGGCCGTCACCTTGATGTCTTCCAGGAAGGGCCGGGCACTGATGCTGGTCAGAAGCTGGTGGGCCAGCGCATCGGCATCTTTCTGGCGGGTTTCCGGCAGGACAATCATGAACTCCTCGCCGCCGATCCGGAACAGCTGATCACTTTCCCTCAATCGTTTGCGCAAACGCAGCGCCATTTCCGTGAGAACCTTGTCACCGGCCAGATGGCCCCACTGATCGTTAATGGTCTTGAAGTAGTCCAGATCCAGCAAAATCAGGCTGGATACCCGCTCATACCGCTCCCGCATCTGAATCTGGCCGTTGAGAATGTCGGCAAGCTGTGACCGGTTCAGGCAACCGGTCAATGGATCCGTGGTAGCCAGGCGTGTGAGCTCCTGCTGAAGTTTGCCCACCAGGAAGGCAAAAATCATGGCAAACAGGCAGGTCAGGCCAAGGGAAAACGTGATTCGCCAAAAGTCGGCTTCAGGAAAGCGCAGGAAGGACACGACAGCCATAACCACCACAAAGATGATGTTGCTGCCGATTGCTTCTCTCAGCGGCAACAGGAAAAACAGGGCCGTGGCGGCAGGGTAGGCCCAGTAGAGGCCGGCGTGGCCATTGATGTGCGTGGAATAGGCAGCACTGACCACCGCGAGCAGGGGGAACAGTCGGCCTTTGAGAAAATAGGTGCCGCGGAACCTCAGAAAAGCGATGACCAGCAGGGCATTGACACAAAAGAGAACCAGCACGGATGACAGCAGATAATGGGATTGCTGCCACTGCACCATCACCAGGGGCGCTACCGCAATAAAGGCCCAGAAATGGAGGTGATAGACCAACTGGCGTTTGAAACCCAGCACCGCGAGGGTCGGGTTGGTTGCAAGGGTAGAGGGTGGTACCGAAAAATTCACAGCATACTCCCGCTGTCTGAGTCGTATCCGCCCGCGTCCTGTGCCGGGACCGTCTTGAAGTCTAGCATGGCCATTTCTCTAATTAAGCAGATAGCGTCGTTTATGACCACCATTAGTTTTGTTCAGTTGGCCGGGCCCTGTCCACTTCGCTAAACTCCGCGAGAACAATTCAGGGACACGCCCAGGGACTACCCTATGACAGCTATTCACACCCGAGAACCGGCCCTGACGATCCGGGCCGGCCGTCGCGCTTTGCAGCGCCTCAAGGAAAAACCGTTGTCACCGGAAGACGTACACGTGATTCCAGGTGCTGCCGGTGGCCCCAAGGCTCTGGGAATAAGTGGCCTGGACAAGGCCATATTCGGCGACTGGCTGCCGCGGGTGCCGCAGGAGCGATCGCTGATCGGCTCTTCGATTGGAAGCTGGCGATTTGCCGCCGTGGCTTCTTCCGATGACCCGAAAGCCCAGCTCAGTCGGCTGGCTGAACTCTATACCGCTCAGCGGTTTGCCAAAAGTGTCAGTGCTGCGGAAGTGAGCCGCAAGAGTGTGCTGTTTCTGGAGGAACTGCTTGGTGGTCGGGAAGACGCCATTCTGAACCACCCCTGGTACCGGCTGAACATTGTGGTGGTTCGCAGTCTTGGCAGGTTGGCGGAGGATGCGCGTGGGCGGTTGGGGCTTGGTCTGATGAGTGCCATCAGCGCCAATATGGTCAGTCGCCGGCATTTGGGCCGGTTTATGGAGCGGGGCATAATCCACGACGCCCGCCTCAAAGCGCCCGTGGCGAAGCTGGTGGATTTCCCCAGTCACGAAGTGGCGTTATCCCGCGAGAACCTGCTGCCTGCCCTTCTGGCCTCTGCCTCCATTCCGCTGGTTATGTCCGGTGTCCGCAATATTCCCGGTGCGCCTGAAGGGGTCTATCGTGACGGTGGCCTTTTGGACTATCACCTGGACCTGCCCTACCAGCAGCCGGGCGTGGTGCTATACCCGCACTTCACAGATAAGGTGGTCCCCGGCTGGTTCGACAAGTCATTGCCCTGGCGGCGGGGCGACGCCACCCGGTTACAGGATGTACTGCTGGTTGCACCCTCAAAAACCTATCTGGAATCCCTGCCTGACCGAAAACTCCCGGACCGGAAGGATTTTGAGCGCTATGTCGGTGATGACGCCGGCCGGGAGCGGGCCTGGCGATCGGCCATTACCGAAAGTGACCGCCTGGGTGACGAGTTTCTGGAGCTTATTGAAACCGGGCGTCTTACAGATATCGTCAGGCCCCTTTAAAGACGGTGTTTCTTCAGGAGTGTCTATACTGTTTCAGTACAGTTATGACTTGGGGGAACAGATGATGTCGGATGAAAAACCGCTGGTTGCCAGCAAGACACCTTTCTCTGTGATGGTGGAGGCAGGAAAGAACTATTTCTGGTGTGCCTGTGGCCGCAGTGGCAGCCAGCCATTCTGTGACGGCTCCCATAAGGGCACCGGTATAAGCCCTGTGAAATACGAGGCGGAAAAGAAAGAGTGGGTCTGGTTCTGCGGGTGCAAGCAGACCGGCAACGCCCCCTTATGCGATGGCACTCACAAAACGCTAGACTAGATAGCCAAACGTTGCAGTGTACTTATCCTGAAGCCTGACAGCCCGTGGACCGGGTCCTTCAGCGCCCGGACCCTGAGCACAACCGGGACCTCTGCTTCCTGGTTGCGGTGGAGTAGAGGAAGATCAATCCGCTCAATGGTGCGATCACTGCGAGCGGCCGCCAGGGCCCGTCGGTAGTTGGACTGAAAGGCCGGTGCAACCAGCTCCTCCAGGGGCTGCCCTACCAGGTCGGCCGGCGCTCGATCCAGAAGTTCGGCGATCTGTGGTGAAACAAAGCCGATCCTGCCATTTTCATCCAGTTCCCAGATCACGGCTCCGGATAGAGCCACCAGATCACGACTTCGCTGTTCGCTGTCATTCAGCGCCTGACGCAAAATCGACTTCTCGACCTGAAAGTTGGCGATCTGATGGTCAGCCCCGATTTCCCGCTGTTCCAGGCCAAGGTTATGAAGCGTCTGCAAATGAAGCCGCCGGTTGAGTAGCAGGGCAAGAGAGGCAGCGAAGACGGACAGCGCGAAACCGGCTATCCAGACCGTATGCTCGGCCGCACGGGCGACCTCTTCCAGCCCCTCAGGAGAGGGCACGGTGGTGAGTATCCAATGCTGGTCCAGCGGTGACACTTCAGTGCGTAGTGCCCGCGTTGGGTCCACCGAACCGTTGGTTCGTATTTCCAGCAGTGGCATCTTGGTGTGGCGTTCGAGGGTATCGATACGCAGGCCGAGGGAATCGGGGAGAGTGTCGCTAAACAACGCCTGGAGCCAGACCGATACGGGCTGGCTGCTATCGCCCGCCTCCGATTGATTCGGCACGTTGGCCAGCAGATGATTGACCAGGGCCTGATGCTGGGCATAGTAACGGGCCTCAGCCAGGGCCATGGCCCGCCGTCCTTCGATATTCGCGGTAATTCCGGTTACCAGCAGCCCGGCTGCGACCAGAAGCAGGGGGATCCAGAGCCCTGGCCAAAGTACCGGTCTACGGAACCGGGCTGGAGCTGAGCTTTCCATGCCGGGCGTCCTTTGCGGCTGGGTCTTTACCCTTGGGTCAGACCGACTGTACTCCTATACTCTAGTCCAGCCCGGGGATAGAGGGAAATGCTCAGGCCCGGACGTTGCCGGCTGCGCCGTAGACCAGCAGGAAAACGGCGAAAGCCGTCACAACAACGGACGGGCCGGCCGGTGTGTCCAGATGCCAGGACAGACTCAGGCCGCCGCTTACCGCAACAAACCCGAACCCGATCGCCATGGCCACCATGATCTCCGGATTGTGGGCCAGTCGTCTGGCAGTTGCCGCGGGAATGATAAGCAATGCGGTGATCAGCAGCACGCCGACGATTTTCATGGCCACCGCTATAACCAGCGAAAACATCAGCATGAGAACCAGACGGAGACGTTCTACGGCAACGCCCTCCACCCGGGCCAACTCTTCGTGAATTGTGCTCATCAACAATCCGCGCCAGAGCACAGCCAACAGGGCCAGGATCAGTGCTGCGCCGCCGTATATCCACAGCAGGTCTTCACGACTCATGGCAAGAAGATCCCCGAACAGCAGTCCGGTCAGGTCCACGCGCACATCCGGCATGAAACTTAGCGTTACCAGGCCGATGGCCAGGGCGCTGTGGGCCAGAATCCCGAGCAGGGTATCCGTTGCCAGCGTCCTGGTTCGGGACAGCAGTACCAGTGCCATGGCCAGGACCACGCAGGTAATGATCACCCCGAGGTTCAGCGGCACGCTGATCAGAAAGCTCAGGGCAATGCCCAGAAGCGCCGAGTGTGCCAGGGTATCGCCAAAATAGGCCATTCTTCGCCAGACCACGAAACAACCCAGTGGTCCCGCCACGAGGGCAACGCCGAGGCCGCCAATCAGGGCGCGCCAGAAGAAATCGTCCAGAATGGCGTTAATGATGGGCATGATCACACTCCGTGTGTCCGCCGTGGCCAGCTGCGGCGTTATGAGACTCGCTGTCCACCACATCCCCGTGCAGGTCGTGGCTGTGGTTATGGTGATGGTGGTAAACCGCCAGGGATTCGGCCACAGGTCGGCCAAACGTCTCGATAAATGCCGGGTCGTGGGAGATGTCTGCAGGGTAACCGCTGCAGCAGACATGCTGGTTCAGGCAGATCACCTTGTCAGTGGCCGCCATAACCAGATGCAGGTCGTGGGAAATCATGATGACACCGCAATTCAGGTCGTCCCGCAACTGGCGAATCAGGTCATACAGCGACGCCTGACCGTTGATATCGACCCCTTGAGCGGGTTCATCGAGCACCAACAGATCCGGTTTGCGGGCCAGGGCCCGGGCCAGCAACAACCGCTGTTTTTCGCCACCGGACAGATGGTGCACGGAGGCATGCAACAGGTGGCCGACACCGGTGCGGGCAAGTGCGGACTCACATTCGCTGAGCGACTGCCCGCTGAGCAGCATGAACCGCTTGACGCTGAGGGGGAGTGTGGCCTCAAGAGTCAGATGCTGTGGCACGTAGCCAATCACCAGGTTCTTTTTCACCGACACCTGGCCTGCGGACACTTTCTGGATACCGAGGACAGCCTTGATCAGCGTGGTTTTACCGGCCCCGTTGGGGCCGATAATCGTGATGATATCGCCCCGATGGATCTTCAGGTTGACGCGGTCAACCACAGGCCGTGAGTCAAACTGGACTGTGAGATTTTCCAGGCTTACCAGAGGATCACTCATGGTCCGGCTCCGTCTGGCAACGGGGACAAAGGCCGGCTATCTCAAGGGTAGTGTTCTCAGCCCGGAAGCCTTCCTCGGAGGCAGCTTTGCGCACTTCCGTCGAGACCGACGGTGCAGTCAATTCGAGAACATTGCCGCAGGCGCGACAGATCAGAAACATGCCGGTGTGGTTCTCACCTGCGTGGGTGCAGCCGATAAAAGCATTGAGTGAGGCAATACGATGCACCAGGCCGTGTTGTTGAAGGAAATCCAGCGCGCGGTAAACCGTTGGCGGGGCCGCGTTGTGGCCATCGGAGGACAGCTCCCCGAGCACATCATAGGCACCCAGGGGCTTATGGGACTGCCAGATCAGTTCCAGCACCCGTTCCCGGATGGGGGTGAGACGGGCATTCTGGCGCTGGCAAATGGCCCGTGCGTCAGTCAGGGCCTGGCTGACACAGGCGTCGTGGTTGTGGGGCCGATAGGGAATGGCTCGGGCAGACATGGTCGAAATCCTGCAAAATTTGAAACATTATAACATTTGCAGGAATGTCTGCCATGCCCGGCAATGAAACGGAAAACCGGTCAGTGTCGGGATTTGAGAACCAGGGATTCCAGGTATTCCAGGTTGGGGATCCAGGCGTTCTCGCCCTCTACCTCAACCAGCATGAGATCCGCCGGGCCTGGCTCGCCCTCCAGCTTCCTGACCTGTTCCTCTGTCAGACGGGCCTGGCTGGGAATACCCTGGGTGACCAGTGCCATAAACGGGATTTCCTTATGGTGGTCTCCGATGGTGTTGAGCACAACAATCCGGCCACGATTGTCGCCTGGAACGGTGAGGGCGCCACCGTTGGCCGCATCGTAGGAGATCACGGGGAGCTGGAGGCCCCGCCAGTCCAGGTAGCCAACCAGCCATTCCGGTGTGTTGGCACCCGCATCAGAGCTGGCGTAGTCGACTACTTCTGCAATCGAGACGTTTGGCAGCAACAGTTGCCGACCGCTCATGGGAATCATGACGCAGGAGAGGGTTTGGCTGTTGTCATTCATTGCTTGTTACCTCAGGCGGAGTCCCGTTTCTGCCGGCTCTTGAGCAGGCAGGATTCTTCAATGGTTTTTACCAGTTCCCGGGCCAGCTGCTCCGGGGTACCACAAAAACCGGCGCAACCGGTGGCGGCTACGGATTCCGGCATGGAGCTGTTGCCGCAGCTTGTGCTCTCCTGCACCCAGATCCGGCTACCGTAAGCTTTCAGCAGAGGCGCCGCAATAGCGCCATCATTGCCCATGCCGGAAAAAAGAATAGCATGGCAGCGCTGGCCGTAATGATCAGCGACATTCAGCAAAACCTGATCAATAGAGGGCCCATAGGGACCCGGCCAGGCTTTGCTGGTTTCCGTCAGGGTGCCCTGTTCGCCGAACTTCCACTCGTGCTCTACCGGCATCAGCACAACATCACCATTCTTGACCCGGTACCCTTCTTCCGCTCGCTTGAGCTGGTAGTGGGCGTGGCGCCCCAGCACCCGGGTAAGAACCTCGGTAAAGTTGCCATCAATGTGTTGGGCATAGATAAAGCCTACGGGCAGATTCGGAGGCAGGTGATCCAGGAACGTCTTTACCGCTGCCGGGCCACCCAATGAGGCGCCCAGGATCCAGACTTCCTCGGCCACCGATCCGGGAACAGCCGGGGGAATCCAGTGAGGCAGGTCCGGTGATGGTGTCGCCGCCGGCGTATCCTGTTCCAGCTGTGCCAGCGTGGCTTCGGAATCCAGCTCTTCCAGATGCCCCAGTTGCTGCTCCAGCTTGCCCAGCAGCCGTCTTTCCCAGCGAAAGTACTCGGTGCTTCCGGGCTTGGGGGCTTCATCCAGCCCGAACAGCACCGGTGCTTCCGTGTTTTCAAGCAGGTGATCGAACAGTAACGGGTGATCGGCCTCGTCCTCGAGGGTGACCAGCCAGAGGCTGGCATCGGGAAACTCCGGATAGCCCAGCAACCGGTCCGGATCCCCGGAGAAACGCACCTCGAGACCAAACTTGGATGTGGCAGCCTGCAGCCGATGACGCTGCAGGACCACGTCCGACACGATCCCGACCTTTGGCCGGCCGCACTGGCCGGCCATCACTGTCTTCCGGTCAGCCGCTCAATGGTCTCAAGCAGCTCGGTTTCCTGGAACGGCTTGCCGAGATACTCGTTGACACCAATGGCCAGCGCACGTTCGCGGTGTTTTTCGCCGGTCCGGGAGGTGATCATGCAGATCGGAGTTTCCCGCAGGTTATCGTCGTGGCGTACAAAGCTGGCAACTTCGAAACCATCCATCCGCGGCATCTCGATATCCAGCAGGATAATGTCCGGTTTGTGGTCCTGAAGCTGTGCGACCGCATCCAGGCCGTCTTTCGCGGTGATGACTTCCATGCCGTTACGCTCCAGCAGTCGTGAGGTAACCTTCCGTACCGTGACCGAGTCGTCCACCACCATGACCACGGTGGCCTGTTCCTCGTAACGCGCCGACTCGCGGGCCTTCTCGAGATTGGCCAGGCGCTGACGCTCGGACAGAATGTCGGAACGGATCATGGCCGGCAGATCGAGAATCACCACCACGTTACCATCACCCAGAATGGTGGCACCGGAAACACCCCGGACCGAACTGAATTGCGGGCCAAGGGATTTAACAACAATTTCCCGGCTGCCCATCAGGTTGTCCACCTGCAGGGCCATGGGCTGCTCGGCACCGCGCACCAGGATCACCGGCAGCGGCAGGGCCTGGCCCTGCAGCTTCGGATGGTGGTCACTGTTCAGCAGGCTGCCCAGGTACTGGAGCCGGTATTCCTGGCCGGCATATTCGTACAGCGGCGCATCCGGCTTGTAGTATTCCTCGAGCTCGTAGGTGCTGACCCGGACAATGCCCTCAATGGTGTTCAGCGGGATGGCGTAGAAGTCCTCGCCGGTGGACACCATCAGGGCCCGGTTCACGGAAACCGTGAACGGCAGGCGCACGGTGAAGGTCGTCCCGCGGCCAACGGCGGAATCTATATCCAGGCTGCCGCCGAGCTGCTTGATTTCACTGGCAACTACGTCCATGCCGACGCCACGGCCGGAAATCTGGGTTACCTGCTGAGCGGTGGAGAAGCCGGGTTGCAGGATAAACTGGAGGATTTCCCGTTCAGACAGATCCTCATCTTCCCGCAGCATGCCCTGACGGATGGCCTTGTCACGGATCACCGAAGAGGGAATGCCGGCGCCATCGTCGATCATGCGCAGCACCACGTCGCCGCCCTCCCGCGTCAGTGACAGCGTAACTTCGCCGGTTTCCGGCTTCCCGGCTTGCTTACGATCGGCCGGGCTTTCGATGCCGTGGTCCAGGGCGTTCCTGAGCATGTGTTCCAGGGGCGCGATCATACGCTCGAGGATGTTCCGGTCCATCTCGCCTTCGGCGTTGCGGACATCGAAGTCCACTTTTTTGCCCAGCTCGCCGCTGATCTGACGGACGATCCGGCGCAGGCGCGGCACCATGGAGGCGAACGGAATCATCCGGGTCTTCATCAGACCTTCCTGGAGTTCCGTGTTGATCCGCGACTGCTGTACCAGCAGGGTTTCAGTGTCCCGTACCCGGTCAGACAGGGTTTCCCGCAGGTCCGCAAGGTCCGAGGAGGACTCGGTCAGGGCCCGGGAGAGCTGCTGGATGGACGAGTAACGGTCCATCTCCAGCGGGTCGAAGTCGTCGCCGTAATCCGGACCGTGCTCTTTCTCGGCACTGAACAGGATCTGCGCTTCGGTTTCGATTTCCATCCGGCGCAGCTGCTCACGCAGACGTTCGATAGTGGCGGCCATTTCATCGAGGGTATGGCCAAAATCACTGGTCTGTTGCTCAAGCCGGCCACGGGTAATACTGGTTTCACCGGCCAGGTTGACCAGCTCATCCAGTAGCGGTGCGGATACCCGGATGGTTTCCTGGGCCGCCCGCTGGGCTTCGGCCGCCTGTTTACGCGCCTTGGCCGGCGATTTCCCGGGCTTGGGTGCCGGTGCGGCCGGTTTTTCCGCCTTCGCTGGCAGTGTTGGCTCTTCGGCCTTTTTCGGTTCCGGCGCGGCCGGGGCTGGCGCTGGCTGTTCGGCGCTTGGCGCTGGCACGCCCACTCCCGACTCATAGCCCTTACGGATATCGGCAACCAGGGCAATGATGGCGTCGTGATCTTCGGTAATGGCCTGCCACTGTGATTCGTCCGGGGCATTGCCGCCCAGATCAATCAACCGGGTTTCAAAGGCGTGGGCCTTGTCGCCGAGCTGTGTGAGCTGGGACAGACGGGCGCCGCCCTTGAGGGTATGCAATGCCCGCTGGGCTTCCTGGTTGAAGTTGTGGTTTGCCGGCTCCTTGCGCCAGTCATCAAGCAGCTGCTCGAGCTGATCCATGATCTCGCCGGCTTCCTCCAGGAAGATTTCCAGCACTTCCGGATCGATCGCTTCCTGTTCCGATTCTTCACGGGGGGCTGCGGTCTCTTCGGCGGCAACCTCGTGGGCTGCCTGGAAGTCTTCAATAAGCCCGGTATCCGGTTCGGGTTTGCTGCCATCTTCCAGGCTGTTGAGCATGGTCTTGAGGCTGCCTAGTGCCCGATCGCTGAGGCTGAGCAGAGTTTTCTGGTTATTGGAGCCGGAAATCAGCGGATCCAGGGCGTCTGACCAGGCCTCCGCCAGGTTGGCAATCGGGTCGACGTCAGAAAGCCGTGCACCACCCTTGAGGGTGTGCAGTTCCTGCTGAAGCTGGGTCAGGCCGGTAAGTTCTTCCGGTTCGTCACGCCACTGATCCAGGCACTCGCTGATGGCGTCGTAGATTTCCAGGCCTTCGTCCAGGAAGATGCCAATAAGATCGTCATCGCTGGCCTGCGTCAGAGTCTCACTGAGGCTGCTGGTTTCTGGTGCTTCCTCGGCCGCAGACACAGCTTTTTCAGCCTCTGCCGGTTCTTCCTCACGGGCGTCTGAGGGCATCGCCTCGCCCCGCAGGATGGACTGGACGCGGGCGACCAGCTCATCGGCCGGCGGGCAAGGCTTCTGGGTGGCCACTTGCTCGACCATCTGCGCCAGCCTGTCATGGCAGGCAAACAGCAGGTCATTCATGGAGTCGCTGGCTTCCAGCTGACCTTCCGCAACCTTCTCGAACAGGTCTTCCAGCACATGGGTCAGGTCGCCAATGGCTTCAACGCCGGCCATCCGGGCGCCACCCATGAGAGTGTGGACATCCCGTTGCAGTTCGGCGGCAATGCTCCGGTCCGAAGGATCTTCCGTCCAGGTGTGCAGGGCACTGCCGGTGGAGTTGATCAGATCGTAGGCTTCTTCCAGGAAGATGCTGACCAGTTCCGGATCCAGGTGGGAGAGGTCGGCGACACCTTCTTCTGATTCGCCGGCCTCATCGGCTTCGGCAAGGTCAGCCTCTTCCGGCTCGTCCACGTCCGGGAGCGGGACCTGTTCTCCAGTACCTGCTTCCGCTTCGGGCTCTTCGTCCTGACTGGCTACGTTGGTGACCGGCCGGGTGCCGGTGGCGTTGTCCATGTAAGCCTGAATTTCGCCAATGAGATCCGGAGCAGGGCGTGGCGGCTCCTTGGCCTCCAGATTTTCGACCATACCTGCCAAACGATCGTGGCAGCGGAACAACAGATCGGACAGCTCATCGTTGATCGACAGCCGCTGCTCGGTCAGTCCCTCAAACAGGTTTTCCAGTTCATGAGAGAGATCGCCTACGGCCGGGATGTCCGCCAGCCGTGCGCCACCCTTGAGGGTATGCAGATCCCGCTGGAGCAGGCGCAGGATGTCCAGGTTGGCGGTATCTTCGCTCCAGCTCTGGAGTGCTTCGGCGGTACTATCGATGAGGTCGCGGGCTTCTTCCAGGAAGATTTCCGCCAGTTCCTCATCCATTTCGTCATCGGACTCGACCGTTTCCGGGAGCGGCGGTTGCTCGGTTGCTGCGGGCTCCTCACTGGCTGGCGTCTCGGTCTCGTCCATCTCAAGGCTGAGATCGATCTCCTCAAGGTCGCCGGTGAATTCCTGCTCGAAAGCGTCGGGTTCCTGGTTTTCCGGGGTCTGAGTCTGTTTCAGCCCTTCAAGGGCGGCGACCATGTCTTCGCCCGACTCTGTGGCGAGCCCGGCCGCCACCTGGTCCATCATGTTGATCAGTTGTTCATGAGCGGCCCGCACGGTCGCGAAGAAAGCCTCGTCTGGCACTTTGTCGTGCTCCGCGGCCTCGTCATAGGTTTCCTTCAGTGCACCCGAGAGCGCTGCGACGTCGCCGAGCCCGGCTTCGGAGGCGCCGGAGGTCAGCTGCTCCAGCTCGGAACGCAGCGGGTTCAACGACTCCATTTCGCCGGGGTTGTCCGCCCAGTGATCAAGGATCCGGTCGGCATCAAGAACAATATCGAGACCTTCGTTCAGGAACAGCTGAACCAGCTGTGACGGCGCCTGCTCTGGGTGCTGGCGCGGTGCTTCCTCACTGTGGCTGCGCAGTGTTTCATCCGTCAGGTGTTCCAGTTTTTCAAGGAATGCCTCGGTGCCTGGCAGCGACGCCTGCGGGTTTTCACGGATCTGGGCCAGGCCCTGGGTCAGGAAATCGCAGGCGGATTCGATCAGCGAAAGCACGTCGCGGTTGGCGCGCTTGTTCTGGGCCCGTGATTCCTTGACGAAACGCTCCAACGGCGTGATCACGGCTGCGATCGGGCCGATGCCTGCTGTATGTGCGCTGCCTTTGAGTGTATGCAGGGCACGGGAAAGATCATCGGTGTAGGTAACCGTGGTTTTGTCACCGGCGGCCGAGAGGAAGTCCTTCAGTGTTTGCAGGTGGGTCTCAGTTTCGCTTTCAAAAATGTCCAGCAATACCGGGTCCACCGCATCCTCTTCAGCGGTCTCGGACTCTGCGCCGGCGGTGCCGGTCTCGGCTTCGGCCATCGCTTCCGAGCCATCCGATTCGGCGGCGGGCATCATGCTGGCATCGGGAATCTCGCCGTTGGCCAGGGCATTGGCACGGGCTTCCAGATTGGACGTGTCGACCGACGGCGCCCGGCGCTTTTCAAAATCCTCGACCAGGGCTGGCAGATTGGCGGTGACATCCTCCAGCAGGCTGGCGATGTCATCGTTCATGAAAATAGTGCCGTCGATGACGCGGTTCAGCATATTTTCCACGGACCAGGCCAGCTCACCCACTACCAGCGCGCCAACCATACGGCCACTGCCTTTCAGTGTGTGGAAGGCACGGCGAACTTCCGACAGGGCGCTGCGGTCATCATGCTGGCGCAGAAGCATCGGCAGGTATTCACGAATGGTGTCCAGCACCTCACCGGCTTCTTCAACGAAGATCTCGAGTATTTCATCGTCAATCAGGTCGTCTTCATCGAAGGATTCTCCAGATGCGGCCTCGGCGGTATCTCTTTCCTCACTGGGTGAGCCTGCTTCCTGTGCTTCCTCTTGTGCATCGACCGCTGTGTCTTCGACCTCGGGAACTTCCGGTGCCTCTGCGGCCTCATCATCAGTACGGCGGGTCGTCGCCATGGCTTCGGCGCGGCTGATGAGCGCTTCAACGTCGCCTGCGGTCTGGCCTTCCTTGAATTCACGGATCAGCGAAGGAATACGGGCATTGGCCTCGTCCACCAGGGTAAACATGTCGTCGGTGGGACGAATGGTCTGATCAATCACGCGGTTCAGCAGGTTCTCCACAGACCATGCCAGCTCGCCAATACTGGTCGCGCCAACAAGTCGCCCGCTGCCCTTGAGCGTGTGGAAGGCACGACGGACCTCGGTCAGCGCTTCACGGTCATCGTGATTCTGGCGCAGCCGGGGATAGAATTCATGGATGGTTTCGAGAACTTCCTCGGCTTCCTCAACGAATATGCCGAGAATCTCATCGTCCAGAAGCTCTGCATCCGAGCTCTTGGTTTCTTCGGGGGTGGCCGTAGCGGTGGTATCCGGTTGCTCTTCAACCGGCTCAACGACGGGTATGTCCTCGGCGGTGGTTTCCGTCCAGGTGGGTTCGGCCCCGACCGGGAAACCGAGAGATGAAAGACTGTCTTCCGCAACCTTGAGAATCGAGTCGTTTTCGCCAATCCCGTCGGCCAGGCGCTCGAGGTAATACTCGATGCTGGTGACCGCATCGGCCAGGATATCCAGTTGCTTCCAGTCCGGAACCTGTTTGCTGCCCAGCAGCACATCGGTAATGTAGCGTTCGGCCGAGGCCAGCATGCCGGCAACCCGATCCAGCGGGATCAGGCTGAGGCCACCGCGAATGCTGTGCAGCAGGCCTGGTACGTGTTCAATTTCCCGGGTATCCCATTGCGAGGCAATGAAATTCACGATGGCGGATTTAACCTGTTCCAGGGTGTTCCGGGATTCCCGGAGCAGCGCGCCGCTGGCCTCGCCCAGTTCCCTGGAGCCAAGGTTCACCGGGGCATCGGAGGCCTCTTCTGAGGACGACTCCTGCTGTCCTTCACTATCCAGGCCGGCGAGACTGGCTTCGACATAAAGCAGCGCGCCGGCGATGTCCATCAGAGTGCCATCATCGACCTGTTCGGTCTGGGCGCTGAGTTTTTCAACCAGTTCGACCTGCTCGGTAACCACTTTCCGCGGTATGCCCAGCCCCAGCACCGCCAGGGTATTGGCTACCTGGCGCAGCCCCGGCAGCAGGTCCTCAAGCTCACTGTTCTGGCGCAGCTCTGAGCGAACAAACAGGTCAAGCTGATCCTTGAGTTTCGCCAGCTCTTCGTTGAGTGCGCCGACAACGGAATGAATGGCATCCCGACCCGGACCGGATACTCGGTGTCGGGCGGCATCAACGTCGTCTTCCGAAGGCAATGCCTGATTCAGACGGTAGGCATCCCGCAGGGCGCTGACCTGGGGCGAATCCAGATCCCGGGCACGGGCGACATAGTAAAGCAGGTGTTTAAGCAGCGCTTCCGGTGCCGGTTGCTGAAGGATATCCGCATGCTCGTCAGTCAGTCGGCGGATTTCACTGTCCAGCTCCCTGAGCAGGGATTTCACCGCCGCATTCACCGGGTTCACGTGTGCCTGCAGTGTTTCCACGAACGCACTGGCCGCTTTCCAGAGCTCGCCCCGGGGCGTTTTCTGGCACAGACGGATCAGCCGTTGAATCACCTTCTGCATGTACTCGAAATGGGCATCGAGATCCGCTTCCCGGATGACGCCGGCCAGAGCAAACTGGTACATCTGCCGCAGCTTGCGGATGTGGCCCAGAACCGTCGGGTCTTGCAGACGCTGGGACACCTTCCCGGTCACGCTGATGCGTGAGGGGGCCAGGTCCGGTTTGAACAACGAGGTATCAGACAGCAGGGATTCGCCACGGGCGGCCCGAAGGTCGTTCAGCAGTGGCAGCAGCACCATCGGAAAATCGTCCTGGCTGCTGGCCAGATGCTCGAGGTACTGGGGCAGCTGCAGGATGGCCTGCATCAGGACTTCAACGGCTTCGTCGATATTGGCAACGGTTTCGTTGAGCACGGCCTGGGTGAGCTTTTCCATTTCCTCGGTGAGCAGGGCTGCACCGTAGAGCTCGACCATTTGCAAGGTGCCGTGTACCTGATGGAGATAATTCAGGCAGAAGCGCAGGCGCGCGGTGTCGTCACGATTCTCGACATACGCTTCCAGTGCATGCTGACCCTGGGTCAGCGTGTCCTGTATCTCTCCCCGAACCCAGTCGAGGGCGATGCTGTCATGGTGATTGCCCATAACCACTCCGGTTATTCTTCGTCAGTCTGGCGTTTGATCCACGCCAGCACATGTTCCGAGGGGACTCTCTGTAACCCGGGAGGCTGCCAGTCGGTCAGCTCTCCCTGGCCCAGAACCAGCAACCCCCCGGGCGCCAGCCGCTCTGCAAGTCGCTTGACAATTTCCCGCCGGCGCCAGCGACGGAAATAAATCAGCAGATTCTGGCAGAAGATAATGTTCATCCCGTGCATGGGTGCCTTATCAAGATCCAGGACATTCAGTCTGGTAAAGCACACCCTGTCACGGATGCTGTTCACAATTTCTACGGTATTCCGCTCGGCCGGGCGGAAATACCGGGATTTCATGTCTTCGTCCATTCCCAGCAGTTTGCGGGGATTGAACTGGCCGTTCCGGGCTTTCTCGATCACCGGCTTGCTGATGTCAGAGCCGGTGACACCAAACAGCGGCTGCAACGCCAGCTGGCTCATGCATTCATTCAGCACCATGGCCAGGGTATAAGGCTCTTCACCGGTGGAACATCCAACACTCCAGGCCTCCAGGGGGCGCTTTTTCAGCTGTTCCCGTGGCCGGGTCAGGACATAGTCGGAAACCAGCCGGAAGGCGTCGGGATCCCGGAAAAACCGGGTTTCCTGAACCGTGAGCCGATCCACCAGCGTTGACCATTCTCTGATCGCATCGGGCCCGGATACGATTTTTTCGTAGTAGGCCTGATAGCTGCCGCACCCGATTTCCCGCATTCGAATGCCAAGATTCGTTTCCAGAAACGAACGGCGCTCGGCGGACAGGGTTATGCCGGTTCGGTGTTCCAGCAGGGTTTGCCACTGGCTGAACTGCGCCTCGTCCATATCCGGAAGTCGGCGCAGTGACCAGATGCCCTCGGCAGGTGACAGGTTGTTATGCATTTGCGCCATAAACCGTCAACAGCCCTGGAACGGAAATCAGCCCACCACCGGAACGTCGCTGTCTTCCTCTTCTTCGTGATCCGCCACGTCTTCTTCCGGCAGGGTGAAGCCGGCAACGGAAGACCGCAGCTCGGACGCCATTTCTGCCAGGTTACCGATGGACTTCGCGGTCGCATTGGTACCAGAGGAAGTCTGGGACGTGATTTCCTGGATAACGTTCATGGTGTTGGAAATGTGCGCGGCCGACGAGGACTGCTGACGTGCGGCGTTGGAGATGTTCTGGATCAGTTCCGCCAGAGACATGGATACGTTCTCGATTTCCTCGAGGGCGATACCCGCGTCCTGAGCCAGACGGGCACCACGGACCACCTCGGCGGTGGTGTGTTCCATGGAGATAACCGCTTCGTTGGTATCTGACTGGATCGTCTTAACCAGCGCTTCAATCTGCTTGGTGGCCGCGGAGGAACGCTCCGCCAATCGCTGTACTTCGTCCGCAACAACCGCGAAGCCCCGGCCCGCGTCACCGGCCATGGAGGCCTGGATCGCCGCGTTCAGGGACAGGATGTTGGTCTGGTCGGCGATGTCGTTGATCAGGGATACGATGTCACCGATTTCCTGGGAAGATTCACCCAGACGCTTGATCCGTTTGGAAGTTTCCTGGATCTGCTCACGGATGTTGTCCATGCCGCGGATGGTGTTCTGTACCACTTCCGCGCCTTTCTTCGCGATCGCAACCGACCGCTCCGCAACCGCGGAGGACTCGGCAGCGTTCGAGGATACCTGGTCGATGGACACGGCCATCTCGTTCACCGCAGCGGAGGCGCCGGCGATTTCCTGGGCCTGGTGCTCGGAAGCATCGGCAAGATGCATCGCAGTGGCCTGGGTTTCCTGAGCCGCTGACGCTACCCGTACGGCAGTACCACGAATCGCCTGTACCAGTCCGCGCATCTGGTCGATCGCGTAGTTGATGGAGTCGGCGATGGCACCGGTGAAGTCCTCGGTTACCGTGGCCTCCGTGGTCAGGTCACCATCAGCCAGGTCGGCCAGTTCGTCCAGCAGTCGCAGGATCGCGTTCTGGTTCTGCTCGTTCTGCTCTTGCGTAGTGGCCAGTCGGGCCTGGGCTTCGCGGTACAGGGCCAGACCGATAAACACAACAATGGCAACCATGGCGGCCAGGATCGCGAAGGCCAGGGTCGGGCTGACCAGGCGTGAGCCAGACTGGGTCCGGAAGTTCTCGGCCAGCACAGAGAGTTCGGAAAGCAGGATCTCGGAATTCTGGAAGATGTCGCTGGCAGCAGTACGAACCTTGAAGAGGTCGGGAGAGGCCTCAAGGATCGCGTCTACGTTCTGGGAGACGAACTGGAACAGCTCATCGACGGCTTCGAGGCCGTAAATGGCGTCTTCGTCATTTACCTGGGAGATCCCCATGGCCGGGTTGCCGTTCAGCTGGCCTTCAAGCACTCGCCCGAACAGGCTTGCGTCACGACCGAAACGGTCGGCTGCAATAACCGCGTCTTCGTCACCGGAGAGTACGTTGTTGACCGAGCGAACAATCCGCTCCGCCAGCAGAGACTGGCGCTGGGCAAGTGCGATCTGTTCGGCGGGTGCGTCGTTGTCGAGCAGGATCTGTACGATATCGTCGTACTCAACCTGCAACTGCGGGATGGTTTCGTTCAGGGTCCGGGCAACCTCGTGCAGGCCGAGTACCGCATCCTGAGTAGAGAGGATGCTGTCGGCGTTTTCCCGCACGGTGTTCCAGTTTTCCTGAACGCCACTCTGCTGGGCCAGTTCACTCGGCGGCAGACCGGTTTCCGGATTACCCTCGGTTACGTTGGTCCAGAGCTGCTGGAATTCGTCACGGGAGCGGCGCAGCTGGTTGAAGGCCTCGGCGGTACCGCCGGCAGCCTCGGTCGCGTTCTTCGCGATCTCCTGAGAGAGCACCCTCAGTTCGGCGGTGTTGGCGATGTATTCCTGATCGTTCTGGCTGTCTTTGTTGATAATGAACAGCACCACAACGAGCAGGATAGTGAGTGCGATCAGCGCGGCGATCAGGCCGGCAACCAGCTTGTTGCCTCCCTGTCCCATACTGAGTCTTCCGGCTCTGTTCTTCATTTTCTGGCTCCCGGCCTCTTCAAGAAATTGGCAAGTTTGTTTTTTCGGGTTTCAGGCGGTCAGGGTGATGTTCCTGCCATTGTCACCACCCTTACCACTGTGCGACGTCCAGAAATCGTTCGTCCTCGAGCAGGTCGACGGCCGAAAACACTTTCCAGACTTCCTCGTTGCGTTCGTAGCCGCCTGAGACAAACGGTCGAACGTTTTCAGGTACGCCCTCGGGCGAATCCTTGAAACTGTCAGTCGCGAAGTACTGCATGCCCAATACACTGTCGACCACCAGCCCGCTGAAAATATCGCCCTGTTCAACCACCAGTACTCGCCGCTCCCGCTGGCTTCGGGAAGAGCGGGGAATATCGAAAAAGCCGGCGAGATCAACCAGGGGCAGGAGGCGGCCGCGGACATTGGCGGCGCCAAGCAGGAACGGGCGAACCCCCGGTATGTGGGTGAACCGGGGGACATGGAGGATTTCAGTGACTTCGCCCATGGGGGCAACGTAGCGTTCACCTGCGAGAACGAAGCCGATGCCGTTCCACAGTTCAACGGCTTCCTGTTGTTCCGGCAGGCCGGCAGCCAGTGACCGGCTGCGTGCGGCGATATCCGTCAGAACGGCAAAAGGGGCGGCCTGGGCGGACATGCATACTCCACGGTTGGGGATCAGGCAATCAGACTGTTGATTGTTTTGATCAGGTCGTCTTCGTTAACCGGCTTGACCAGGTAACCCTTGGCGCCCTGGCGGGTACCCCATACGCGGTCAGTTTCCTGATCCTTGGTGGTTACAATGACCACCGGGATGGAAGCGGTTTCCGGTGCACGGGTCAGTTGGCGGGTTGCCTGGAAGCCGTTCAGGCCGGGCATAACCACATCCATCAGAACCAGATCCGGGGTTTCGGCACGGGCCTTGGCAACACCGTCTGCGCCGTTGTCGGCGGTCAGCACTTCGTGCTGGTGCTTTTCCAGGATCGTGGAAATTTTCTTAACCTCGGTAGGGGAGTCGTCAACAATCAGAATGCGGGCCATGGTTTCCTCGATGGTTCTTGGGGTCAGCAGGTTTACTGTTCCGCCTGTGGAACGTATTGGCGGATGGTATTGAGCAGCTCATCCTTACTGAACGGTTTGGTCAGATACTGGTCGGAGCCGACGATACGGCCTTTGGCCTTGTCGAACAGCCCGTCCTTGCTGGAGAGCATGATAACCGGCGTCTTTTTGAAGGAGGAATTGTTCTTGATAAGTGCGCAGGTCTGGTAGCCGTCCAGGCGGGGCATCATGATATCAACAAAAATGATGTCCGGCTGGGAATCGGCAATCTTGGCAAGAGCGTCAAAGCCGTCAGTCGCGGTGATGACCTCACAGCCGACCTTTTTCAGAAGGGTTTCTGCGGTGCGACGTATGGTTTTACTGTCGTCGATCACCATGATCTTCAAATTCTCGAAGTTGTCATCCATTGTCCAACTGCCTTGCGCTCAGCGACTGTCGTTATTTTAAAACGGGGTTTTTAACACAAACCTTAAGGTTCTTCTATAAACCCCGCTCATTTATAGATTATGAATGGCCGGATAAAAAGTATTAGTTTGTGACCAAATGTACTTCTGCCCGCAACGTCACGTAACTGACTGAGGATTTCTCCGGATGCATTTGCAGCTCGGGTACAATACCATCTGATTTCACAGCATAGCACTTAATGCCCGGTCCGCTCTGCAGACCGGTTCGTGTTTTTAACCCTCAGGAGTGCAGGAACGCCCATGACCGTCAGACTCGGGATCGTGATGGATCCGATTGAAGATATCCACTTCAAGAAAGACAGCTCACTGGCCATGTTGCTGGCTGCCCAGAAGCGTGGTTGGGAAATCGAGTACATGGAGCTGCCGGATATGTATCTCGATGGCGGCCGGGCCATGGCACATACCCGCGACCTGACCGTCCACATGGATCCCGAGAACTGGTACAGCTTTGGCCCGAGCCAGGACCGGGCGCTGGGCGACCTGGATGTCATCCTCATGCGCAAGGATCCGCCAGTAGATCGGGAATTCCTGATGGCCACCTATATACTGGAGGCGGCCGAGCAGCAGGGCGCGCTGGTGGTCAATCCGGCATCCACGCTTCGCGACTGCAACGAGAAACTCTTTGCCACCCAGTTCGAGGACCTTACGCCACCGCTGTTGGTCAGCCGCTCGGCAAGCCGTTTCCGCGAGTTCTATGCCAAACACGGCGATGTGATCATGAAGCCGGTGGACGGGATGGGTGGCCATTCGATCTTCCGGATCCGGGAAAATGATTTCAACCTGGGTGTCATCATCGAAACCCTCACCAATTATGGCGCCCACCAGGCCATGGCCCAGAAGTACATTCCGGAAATCAGCGATGGCGACAAGCGTATTCTGCTGATCGATGGTGAGCCGGTACCCTATTCCCTTGCCAGAATACCGTCCCACGGAGAGAATCGGGGCAACCTTGCCGCCGGCGGCCGGGGTGAGGGCCGGGAGCTGACGGCCCGGGATCGGGAAATCTGCGAGCGGGTTGCGCCGGTGATTAAAGAGAAAGGCCTCATTTTTGTCGGCCTGGACGTGATCGGTGATTATCTGACCGAAATCAATGTCACCAGCCCGACCTGCATCCGGGAACTCGATGCGGCGTTCGGGATCGATATTGGTGGTCTGTTAATGGACGCAATTGCAAAACGCCTGGGCCAGGCATAATCCGGTAATGGTGACCGGGCAGGTTTAACGACAGGATCCGTATCAGGAATGGCAGTTCAGGTAAGCGACTTCGACCGGTTTTCCTTCACCCTTTTCATGGCACTGGCGGTGCATGCCATCGTGGTGCTGGGAATTACCTTTGCGCCTGAGCCACCCCGTTCCTCGGCCCAGACCATGGAAATCACCCTGTCCCAGTTTGACGACGAAGAAGCCCCGGAGAAAGCGGACTTTCTGGCCCAGACCAGTCAGAAAGGCAGCGGCACCCAGGAAGAGGCTCGGGAAATGACCACGCCCCAACCGGCAGAGGTCAGCCAGCCTGAGGTGGCTCAGGTCCAGCCGGAGCCGCCGTCCCAGACCGAGCCGCAGCCGCGCCAGGAAAAACAGGTGGTGCAGACCGAGAGTTCGTCCAGTCAGAAGGTTCAGCAGCCTGAGGAGCGCAACAGGCCGGAAGAGGAACCTCTGCCGGTGCGGGAGAAAAAGAGCCTGATGGAACGCAGCCTCGAAATTGCCAGCCTGGAGGCGCGCTTCGATGCCCAGCAGCAGGCCTATGCCCGCAAGCCCAGGGTGATGCGTGTTACCGCTGCCTCTACGCTCAAGTCCAGCAACGCCTGGTATGTTCAGAACTGGGTGAGCAAGGTAACCCGGGTGGGCAATATCAATTACCCAACCGAGGCGCGCAATGCCGGAATCTATGGCACACTGAGGCTGCTGGTGTCCCTGAAGAAGGACGGCACCATAAAAGAGGTGGCTATCCTGCAGTCTTCCGGTAGTACCGTGCTGGATGACGCTGCCATACGCATAGTCAGGATGGCCGCGCCTTTTGCACCATTTCCGGACGAAATGCGGCAAGAGGTGGACGAACTCGAAATCATACGTACCTGGTCCTTCCAGCGTCGGGGGCTGACATCCGGATGACAGCATCAAAACACTCTCCCCATAGTTTGCGCCACCAGTTCCTGGTGGCATCGCCCTATCTCGCTGATCCGCGTTTCCATGGTGGCGTGATCTATATTTGCGAGCATTCCGACGACGGTGCCCTGGGGTTAATGATCAATCAGCCGCTGGACATCCACCTTGGTGAAATTCTGGAACAACTGGACCTGCCAGGCGGTGAGCTGGACCTGCCGGTATTCAGCGGTGGTCCGGTGCAGCCGGAAAGGGGCTTTGTGCTGCACCCGCCCGGAACCAGCTGGCAGAATACGGCCAAGGTCACCGAAGATGTTCTGTTGACCACTTCCCGCGACGTATTGGCCGGCATTGGCCGCGCTGAGGGCCCCGATGAATACCTGGTAGCCCTTGGCTACTCCGGCTGGAGCGAGGGGCAGCTGGAAGAAGAGCTGGGCAGTAACGCATGGCTGACTTGTCCTGCCACCACTGACATCCTGTTCCGTACTCCCTGGGAAGAGCGCTACAAGGCGGTGCTGCAGCTGATCGGCATTGATCTCAATCAGCTCAGCGAATCGGTCGGTCATGCCTGAACCGGCCAGCCGTCGCGTCATGGCGTTCGATTTTGGCACCCGCCGTATTGGCGTAGCGGTCGGCCAGGAGTTGCTGGGCACCGGGCAGCCAGTGGCGCTGATTCCGGCCCGTGACGGTATCCCGGACTGGCAACAGATTGAATCCCTGCTCGATGAGTGGCGCCCGGATCTGGTGGTGGTTGGCCTGCCGCTCAATATGGACGACACCGAGAACGACATGTGTGCCCGGGCCCGCAAGTTCGGCAAGCGTCTGCATGGTCGCTACCATGTGCCGGTCGAGATGGTGGATGAGCGGCTCACCAGCTTCGAGGCCAAGGGTGAGGTGATGGCCGCCGGAGGCAGTCGTGATTTTGGCCGTCACGGGGTGGATGATCGGGCCGCCGTTCTGATCCTGGAAACCTGGTTTGGTCAGCGGGAAAATGATGCCGGCGCGTGACGCAGGCCGGCTTTTAAAACAGTGAGGACTGAATGACGGCATTGCTTGATATTGATCAGTTGCTTGACCAGATGGAATCCGGGCTGCGTCAGGCGCTTGAGCAACGGGGCGTGGAATCACCGGTTCTGATCGGTATCAGGACCGGTGGTGTCTGGCTGGCGGATGTGCTCAGCAAGCGCCTGGGTATCGAAGAGCCATTCGGCGAACTGGACATTTCCTTCTACCGCGATGATTTCAGCCGCATCGGCCTGAACCCCCGGGTCAAACCTTCAAGCCTGCCATTCGATACCGAAGGCCGGGACATCATCCTGATTGACGATGTCATCATGAGCGGCCGGACTATCCGCGCCGCCATGAATGAGATCTTCGATTATGGCCGTCCAGCCAGTATCATACTGGCCACCCTGATTGACCTCGGTGCCCGGGAACTGCCCATCCAGCCGGATGTGGCTGGCAAGACAATGGCGCTGGAATCCCATCAACGCGTCAAACTGCGTGGCCCCGACCCGCTCCGTATCGAGCTTCAGGAAGCCGGACAATAAACCTCCGAATCGGATAACAGGCGACCCATGACCGCTAACGACTCTTCCCCGCACCACTTGCAGCTGACCCGGGATGGTCAGTTGCGGCATTTTCTCACTCTCGACGGTCTGGATCGGGCGCTGCTGACCGACATCCTGGACACTGCGGACTCCTTTATCGAGGTCGGTGAGCGAACCATCAAGAAAGTGCCACTGCTTCGCGGGCGAACCGTGGTAAACCTGTTTTTCGAGTCCAGCACCCGAACCCGCAGTACCTTTGAGCTGGCGGCCAAGCGCCTCTCTGCGGATGTGCTTAACCTGGATATCAGCACCTCGGCCACCTCCAAGGGCGAATCCCTCTCGGACACCCTGCTGAACCTCGAAGCCATGGCCAGCGACATGTTTGTGGTCCGGCACTCCCAGAGTGGTGCGCCGCATTTCATTGCCGAGAGCGTGACGCCCGGCGTCGCCATCATCAACGCCGGTGACGGCCGTCATGCGCACCCGACCCAGGCCATGCTGGATATGCTCACCATTCGCCAGCACAAGGGACAGTTCGAGGGACTGAAAGTCGCCATCGTCGGTGATGTGCTGCACTCGAGGGTAGCGCGGTCCCAGATTCGCGCCCTGAACGAGTTGGGCGCGGAAGAAGTTCGTGTTATTGCCCCGGGTACCCTGCTTCCCAAAGACGTGGAAAGCCTCGGCTGCACGGTGGAATACGACATGACCCGCGGGATGAAGGATCTGGATGTGGTCATCATGCTGCGACTGCAGAAAGAGCGGATGGAAGGGGCATTGTTGCCCAGCGAGCGGGAGTTTTACCGGTTATACGGCCTGAACCAGCAGAAGCTGGCGCTGGCTCACCCGGAGTGCATCGTTATGCACCCGGGGCCGATCAACCGGGGCGTTGAAATCGAATCCGCAGTGGCCGACGGGCCGCAATCGGTAATCCTGAACCAGGTGACCAACGGCATTGCCATCCGGATGGCGGTTATGTCCATGGCCATGGGTGGTCAGGTTTCCGAACGGCAGCAGAAATTGAGTGAGAGGGGCCAGGCATGAGCAGTGTGAACACGTCCGGAATCAGTCTGAAGATCACCGGAGGCCGACTGTTCGATGGTCAGGGTGCGGAGCAGGAAAATACCGCACTGCTGATTCGGGATGGCCGCATTGCCGCGGTGGGCGAGGCCGCTGCCCGGGAAACGGCCGACGAGACCATCAGCGCAGAAAACAGCGTGATCACACCGGGGTTTGTGGATCTGTGCTGTAACCTCCGTGAGCCGGGCAATGGCCAGAAAGGTAATATCGCTTCCGAGACACTGGCGGCGGCCCATGGCGGTTTCACCACGGTATGCGCCTCACCGGAAACCTCCCCGGTAAACGATTCCAGTGCGGTCACCCACCTTATCCGTGACGGTGCTGCCAGCCGTTCGCCCATCCGGGTTTTGCCCATTGGTGCGATTACCCGGGGTCTTGAGGGCGATCTGCTCAGCGACATGGCCGGTCTGGCTTCAGCTGGCTGTGTCGCAGTCGGTAATGGCTCCCGGGGTGTGCGCAATGCCCGCATTTTGCGCCGGTGCATGGCCTACGCCCAGACCTTTGGTTTGACAGTGATGTTCAGCCCCGAGAACCAGGCCCTGGCCGCCGACGGCTACGCCCACGACGGGCTGGTGACCTCGCGGCTGGGTTTGCTGGGGATTCCGGAAGTGGCGGAAACCGCCGCGGTGATGGAAATGCTGTTGCTGGCGGAGGAAACCGGGGTTCGTTTGCACCTGAGCCAGCTCTCTTGCGGTCGCAGTGTTGAAATGCTGGCCGATGCCCGCAGCCGCGGTATTGCAGTAACTGCCGATGTGGCTATGCACCAGTTGGTGTTCACCGAGGACGCCCTGGCGGGGTTTGACAGCCGCTTCCATGTTCGGCCGCCACTGCGCGGCGAGAGCGATCGCAAGGCCCTGATTGCTGGCGTCCGGGAAGGCATTATTGACGCCATCGTCAGCCAGCATCAGCCCCATGATACTGCTGCCAAGCAGGCGCCCATGGCGGCCACTGAGCCTGGCTTGTCCAGCATCGAGAGTGTGTTGTCGCTGGGTCTTGAGCTGGTGGAAATGAATGAACTGGCGCTGCCTGACCTGATCCGGGCGCTGACCACCGGCCCGGCCTCCGTGCTTGGCCGGACGGCTCGTCTGGCTGAGGGGGAAACGGCCGATATTTGCCTGTTCGATCCCGATGCATTCTGGACGCCGAATTCGAAAACACTGGTTTCAGCCGGTCGTCATGCACCGGTGACCGACCGCGAATTGCCGGGTGTCATCCGTCTCACCCTCAGTGAGGGTCGGAAGGCCTGGTCCCAGGCCGTGATCTGATCTTGTCATACGGACTGAAAGTGCGGCAGAGGTTACGAAACCTCTGTCGACACCATCACAGAATCTCCCCCTATTGCTGAAAAACCCTTGATGGCAGGCACCTGTGCCAACGTATTCTTGTAGCCGTCGCCCTATGGTCGACCAAGGAAAGCGTGGCCTGGCCGGTAGCTTTAATCAGACCGGCGCCCGACAATAATAACCAGGAGTCATCCCGTGAAATCAGCAAACCTCCCCCAGCGGGTAGCCATGGCGGCTGCCCTCTGTGCCAGTCTGATCTTGCCCTCAATGGGTCAGGCACAGGCACAGAACGAGCCTCTGGAACGCAGTTTTTGCGTTTTTGACCCGGTTGGTGCCAATGGTCCTCTGTTTGCCATCACCAAGACCTTCCAGCCGGTTGCCCTGAAGAACGGCATCAAGCTGGACCTTCGCGCCTACACCGATGAGAAGGTGGCCGCCGAGGATTTCAAGGCGGGGCAGTGTGATGCCGTTCTGCTTACCGGCACCCGTGCTCGGGAATTCAATAAATTCACTGGCAGCCTTGAAGCCATGGGCGCGGTACCAGGCGAAGAGGAAATGCGGCTGCTATATAACACCCTGAGCCAACCCAAGGCCCGGCCATTCCTGATTGATGGCCCCTACGAAGTGGCCGGTGTGTTCCCGGGGGGAGCCATTTACCTGCACACCCGTGACCGCAGTATCGATTCGGTCGAGAAGCTGCAGGGCAAACGGATTGCTACCCTGGACTACGATCAGGCATCCGTCCGGATGGTTCGCCATGTGGGTGCATCCGTGGTGGGTTCCAATTCCGCCAATTTTGCCGGCAAGTTCAATAACGGCAGCGTTGACCTGGCTTATGCTCCGGCCGTCGCCTACACCCCGCTGGAACTGTACAAGGGCGTTCAGCCAAACGGTGCAGTGGTCAAATATGCCCTGGGGTACATGAACTTCCAGGTGATCATCCACCGGGACCGGTTCCCGGATTCCGCCGGCCAGATGGTCCGGGACCAGGCGATAAAACGCATTGACGAGGCTTATGAAATCATCGCCCAGGCAGAGGCGGAGATTCCTGAAGAAGTCTGGATGGAGCTGCCCCGGGAGGATACCGCCGAGTACGACAAGATGCTGCGCAAGGTGCGGCTGTCGTTACTGGAGGACGGTGTTTACGATGAGCGGGCTATCAAGTTGATGAAAGCGATTCGGTGCCGGGTAGATGCCACCCGCTCCGAGTGTGCCTCCGTCGCCGGAACCTGAGGCAGGAGTTGATCAGGCCCGCGTCGCGGGCCTTTGCCTGACTAGCGGATTTCGTCTTTAAGAGCCTTCCCGGCCTTGAAGCCGACGGTCTTGCTGGCAGGGATGCGAATGGTCTCGCCGGTTTGTGGGTTGCGTCCGTCTCGCGCCTCGCGACTGCGGATATTGAAGGTGCCAAAGCCGATCAGGGTGACATCTTCGCCCCGGGAGGCAGCGGCAGACACCTGGTCGGTAAACGCGGTAATCACTTCGCTGGCCTTGTCACGGGTCAGGCCGGTGCGGTCGGCAATGGCCGCGGCGAGTTCAGGTTTGCGCATCGGATACTCCTTTTATTGTATTTCTGTTGTTTCAGTCTCTGTCCTGGCCGGAATCACAACGACTCACGGTTGCTCCAATCTATAGTGGCTCCTGACTCATTGTGCAAACCCCGGGGCGGCAATGGTGTGTTTAATTTAGCGTCATTTGCGGCATCGGTCGCATAAAAACCGGGGCTCGTGGGCCATAATGCGTGCCTGGTTACAGTCTGTAACAAACCGGTTTGTCTGCCGGAGTCTGACCCGTGGCATCGCAGCAAGACTGCATCAGAACAAAAAACGAAAAGGTGAAGAAGGTATGACCCATTTCCGGAATCCCTCCCGCAAGGCGCTTTTTTCCATGTGCCGTGTACGTAACCTCATGGCGGCTTTTATGGCCAGTGTAGTCCTGAGTGGCTGTGGTGCGGTGAATCACGTGATGTACAAGACCACCGGGGATGTGATGCAGGGTTTCTCCAGGGATCACACGGTGCCGTTTCTGATGGAGAGCAATGACCTGGCCATGGGGTGCGCCATGAGCGAGGCGACTGCACCATTGCTGATGTCCTTCGGGCGAGTCACCAATGAGCCGGACCAGCTGGCGGTGATGCTTTATCTGTCAGCTGGCGGCTGTGCAGAGGAAGAGGCCAGGGAACATGAGTTGGCCGCCCTTGCCGCTCTGCATGCCATGAACGGGAATGCGGCCGAAGATGCCATGATCCGCCAGAAGCGGGCCCACAGCGTGGCTGCCCGGCGTTATTACAACGCCTGGCAGCACCACAATGCCCATTACGGAAATCCTGCCAATGGCGAATGCCCGGATTTCGATGACGACATGGACGAGTTTATCTACATGGCCGGTCTTCTCTCCGGCCTTCAGGCCCTGAACGCCCAGATCCAGTCCACCTCCTCTATTGGGGTGCCGGCCAACGTTGGTTCCATTGCCGCCCGGGCCACCAGCTGTCTTGATAATGAAAAATGGTGGGGCGCACCCATGGCTTTGCGGGCAACGGTATGGGCGATGATACCGGGTGCCCAGCCCGAGGGTGAGGATGCCTTTGAGCGGCTGGCTATTGCCGGCGAGCAGGGTGATGCTGCCGGTGTACGCCTGCCTTACGTCTTCCATGCCATCGCGGCCCTGAACAAAGGGGACGAGGCAATGGTACGTGACGTGATTCGGGAGCACGCTGAATCGGTCCAGAACACTCCGGCCAACGAGGACTGGCGATTCGTGGATGCCATGGCAACCGACATGATTGTCGCGGTGTCTGATCGTCTGTGGGTCGAGAACACCGGGCATCGTACGCCCATGGGCCAGCTCGGCACCTTCTGGGATGACCAGCAGGAAGAGGTAGAAACCATGGATCTGGACGATCTGCTGTAACCACTCCCTACCCAGAGTAATCAGTTATGTCGAAGGGCAGTTTTCATCGTAGCGGGCTGGAGTGGTTTTCATCACTGCCGGCCTGTCTGCTGTTACTGGCGGTGGTCATCTTCTCCACGAGCAGTGACATCCACAATCAGATGTTGCGCGGAGGTGAACAACTCTGGAGCGGCTACTACAAGTTGCGGATGGATCCGGTCCAGCCCACCTGCGACCCGAACCGGGATATCGACGCGGCGGTTGCTGAAGAAATGGCGGCGGATGCCGAGACGGATGACCCGATGGCGGCGTTGCTGGGGGCCGAGGAAAAAGACCCGGCTGACGTCCGGCTTGCTATCGAACGAGCGGTTGCTGACTGCCGCGAGGCCCACCAGAATTTCGAGAATCTCAGGGACCAGCTGACGCCGGGTGTAAAAGCCTACCGGGCCGTTGAACTGTTCATTGCCGACCTTATTGCGTTTGGCCTGGAATCACAGCGTTTCATTCTGGTGATCCTGGTCATGCTGTGTGCGGTGACCGCGACCCTGACCCGCCACCACATCGCCATGCGTGCCATGGAAACCCGGCTGGATTACACCGTCTCCCACACTCTTCAAACCATCGCCAATGCCATGCTGCTGGGCTCGAGCGCAATCTTCCGTCAATCCAGCCTGGGTTCAGACACGGCGGTCTCTTCCGAAGAGCTGTTGCTGCACAATTTCTGGATTATCGGTTTCGCCTGCCTCACGCTGGCCAGCCTCTACCGGCTCTTCCGGGTGCCTGATGATCTTGAGGAGGGCGGCAGCCTGAACAAGGCCTTCCTGGCCGTTCCGCTCTATACCGTGATGTGTCTGATCTCCGGCACCTATTTTGCCCTGATCGGACACGCGTCGGGGATTGGTATCTATCTCGGCAAGATGATGGAACTGTCCGACATGTTCCTGAATGTCGGTCTGTATGTGTGGGTGGGCATGATGCTGAAGCAGACCCGCCTGGCCACGCTGGTGTTCAATGTCTTCCGGCCCTGGCGCATGCCGCCGGAAATGCTGGCGGTTGTAGCGGTTCTGGTGGCTGCCGTGCCCACGGCCTACACCGGTGCCTCGGGCATATTCGTCATCGCGGCCGGTGCCGTCATCTACAGTGAGTTGCGTGCCGCCGGTGCCCGGCGGCATCTGGCCCTGGCGGCGACCGCCATGTCCGGTTCCCTGGGTGTGGTCTTGCGGCCCTGTCTGCTGGTGGTTGTGATTGCTTATCTGAACCGGGAAGTCACCACTGATGAGCTCTTTGGCTGGGGCATCTGGGTCTTCGTGCTGACCGCCACCATGTTCGCGATTGTGGCCCTGAGTGTGAACCGCCAGAGTGAGTTCAATCTGGCGCCTTCTGCCGAAGCCTTCCCGGCCATGACGCAGGCGCTCAAACCCTTGATTCCCTATGTTCTGGTAATCGCTGCCGTGGTGCTGTTCTATCGTTTGGCACTCGACGTGAGCATGGATGAATTCTCGGCGCCAAGGCTGCTGCCTGTGATCATGCTGGCAATCCTTGTGTACGAGCACATCAGCCTGAAAAACCGGAAAGGAAAAGCCTCGGGGGAGATCAACCACCAGGGGCTGGAGCGAAGTCTCCGTGGCGCCACCAACGATACGACGGCGGAAATTGGCGCGCTGTTGCTGTTGCTGGGGTTGTCGGTCAGTATCGGTGGTGTGATCGAGCGGGCCCACCTGATGGAGGCTTTCCCACAGTCGTTTGACAGTGCCTGGTCGGCAATGCTGCTGATGGTGGTGATCCTGGTGATCCTGGGCATGATCATGGACGCATTCGGTGCCGTGATCCTGGTAACCGCCACGGTTGCTACGATTGCCTACTCCAGCGGGATTCATCCGATCCATTTCTGGATGGTGACCCTGGTGGCATTTGAACTTGGCTACCTTAGCCCGCCGGTAGCCCTGAACCATCTGCTGACCCGGCAGGTGGTTGGCGAGTCGGAAGTGCTGGCGGCGCAACAGGAAACGGGGACTTTTTATCAGCGCCATGAGCGTATCATCATGCCGCTGATTGCCATGGGGATTTCGCTGGTGTTGGTGGCCTTCATACCCCTTATTTTTTACGCCTGAGGTTTTGGTGTTGGCTCTCTATCTAATGGCGACGCGCGATCAGTTCCCTGAGCGGTGCGGGAAGAAGGCGTCGCAACCGGTCTGAAACGCGCTGTTCGTGCCGTTGCCACAGAATGCCCAACCACACGATCGCCAGACCAATCAACGTAAGCGCAATTGGAAACAGAAGGCTGTTCTCGAAAACCTCGTAGGCAAGATAGCCAAGGTACCCGGCGACTCCCAGGCCGCCGAAGACCACGAATACCCGCCGGCCCAGAATGGCACCGGTGAAAATCATGGCAATATTCATCATGCAGTAGAGCAGCTTGCTCCATTCGCTCTCAGACTCCGTCAGGGAAAGTCCGCTCCAGAAAGCCGTGACACCGAATATGTATAACCAGAACGCAAAGTCGCGGCTGCTCTGATTTCGGATATCCACCCAGAAAGCCAAAAGGGCGATGAGGAGGCCGAACCACAGGGAGACCCATTTCCTGAGTTCCCAGGCAACGTACTCCTCACCAAACAGGAAGGGAGCCAGATCCATACTCATGTACCAGAGCGTGACGGCCACCGGCATGACAAGGAAGGGCAATCGGTAGCGCCAGAGCATGACTGCGCCTGAGGCCAGTGTTGCCAGTTCCATGAATAACCAGCTCCAGTCGATGTAGCGGTGGAAGTCCCGGTATTCATGGCCCCCCGACCACCAGCCCATGCCGGCCTGAAACCCGAAAACCGCGAGTGGAGTAAGGACAACGACAAAAGTGGCAGTGATCCCGGCAGGAATTTTCAGATCCAGCCGCTTCAGGAAAAACTCGGTGAGCCACAGGCCTGCGCCGGCGTAGATCAGGGCAATCAGTAGCAGACCCCATCCACCAAGGCTTTCCCACGAGAGGGTCATGAACAGGCTCATGGCCCCGATTGCAATCAGCCCGCCGAAGTAATAGAGGATGTGGGTGAAACGGAAAGAGGGTGTTTGTTGTTGCTGTTCTGAGAGGAACGTCCAGAGTTGGTCAGCCTGTTCGTCCGTTATGATCTGCTTGCCTGCGGCTTGATCGAGAAGACTGCGCTTCACTTCCATGAGTGCTTCACCACGAATAACCCTCCTTGTTGGAACCGGTTCAGCTCACCGATTGCCCCACATCTTCGACACCGCGGCATCGGAGCCCAACGTCCCGACGACCAACGACACGCCACCAATACCGAAGAAAACAAGCACGGGAATCAAGGCGCCTGCCTTACCGGTGTAAACGAGCATAGCCGCTGACACCGTCGCCAGAACGAGGAACAGGATGCCCACCACATTCAGCACGGTGCGGTGCGAATCTTTGTAGCTGGGCCCAACCTTTCCGGATTCCAGTGGTTTGAGAATAAACGAAAAGAGCTGGCGTAGACGCTGTTTCATGAAGCCGTTTCCTAGAGTGTGTTGGGCTATCATACAAAAAAAGCGCCGTGCTTTCGCAGGGCGCTTTTTTTACTTGCAGGAATCGACTCAGCTCAGCTTCGGGCCGGCCTCGACGATTGAATCCGCCACATCGAACTTCTTGAAGTTCTCGACGAACTGGGCGATCAGTTCCTGTGCCTTACCATCGTAGTAATCCGGGCTTACCCAGGTGTTGCGCGGGTTCAGCAGCTCGGTATCCACGCCCGGAACATGCTTGGGCACGTCCAGGTTCAGCGTCGGCAGGTGCTCGGTTTCCACGTCGTCCAGATCGCCGTTCTGGATTGACGCGATGATGGCGCGGGTGGTCGGAATGCTGAATCGCTGACCTTCACCGTAGGGACCACCGGTCCAGCCGGTGTTGACCAGGAAGACCTTGCTGCCAAACTCGTCCATCCGCTTCATCAGCAGTTCGGCGTAAACGCCGGCCGGACGCGGGAAGAAGGGCGCGCCGAAGCAGGTGGAGAACGTGGACTTCAACTTGGAGGAAGAACCCATTTCGGTAGATCCGACAAGCGCGGTGTAGCCACTCAGGAAGTGATAAGCGGCGCCTTCGCGGCTCAGGATGGACACGGGCGGCAGAACGCCGGTCATGTCGCAGGTCAGGAATACGATGTGGGACGGCTCACCGGCGCGGTTCTCGATCACACGCTTTTCAACATGCTCGAGCGGGTAGGCGCAGCGGGAGTTTTCGGTTAGGGACACATCGGTGTAATCCGGCTCACGGGTTTCCGGGTCGATCGTCACGTTCTCTACGATGGCACCGAAGCGGATGGCGTCCCAGATGATCGGTTCGTTTTTCTGGGACAAATCGATGCACTTGGCGTAGCAGCCGCCTTCGATATTGAATACGGTGCCCGGGCCCCAGCCGTGCTCGTCGTCACCGATGAGGAAGCGGTGCGGATCGGCGGAGAGGGTGGTCTTGCCGGTGCCGGACAGGCCGAAGAACAGGCAGGTCTCGCCGTCTTCACCGACGTTGGCGGAGCAGTGCATGGGCAGCACGTCTTTTTCCGGCAGCAGGAAGTTCTGTACCGAGAACATGGCCTTTTTCATTTCGCCGGCGTAGTGCATGCCGGCCAGCAGAACCTTGCGCTTGGCAAAGTTGATCATCACGCAGCCGTTGCTGTTGGTGCCATCGCGCTCGGGCACACACTCGAAGTTGGCGGCGTTCAGGATCTGCCATTCCTGCTTGTCGGCCGGGTTGTAGCTTTCCGGGCGGATAAACAGGTTGCGGCCGAACAGGTTCTGCCAGGCGGTCTCGGTGGTCATTTTAACCGGCAGATAGTGTTCCGGGTCGGAACCGACATGCACGTGAGACACGAACTGGTCTTTTTCGGCGATATAGGCTTCAACACGGTCCCAGAGGGCGTCGAATTTTTCAGCGTCGAAAGGACGGTTGATCGGACCCCAGTGGATGTCGTCGGAGGTGCTGGGCTCCTCGACAATATAACGGTCCTTGGGAGACCGGCCTGTGCGGTCACCGGTTTTTACGACCAGGGAACCGTTGGATGCCAGCTGGCCTTCCTCACGCGCCAGTGCCACCTCGACCAGTCGTGCTGTACTCAGATCATTATAAGTGTTGCTCACTTCGACCTCGCCCTCGGGATGTCTTAGTGATTGCTCAGGCCGCCCCCCAAAATTGACGGAAATCTGAGCAATCGGGTCAATTCAGGCGCGCTATTATGCCAGAGACGCCGGTAAAAAACGACTGCCCGGGAAGCCTTGCTATCAGCGGGTTCCCGGCTAATCGAGTGTGCTTCTAGTGTAGCGTATGACCGGTGAAAAGATGATCAATATCATTTCTATCGAAGCGATAGTGAGCGTGACAGAACTGGCAATCCATCTCGATGGAGCCCTGTTCCTCCAGAATGCTGTAGCACTCTTCGCGGCCAATGGCTTCCAGGGCGCCGAGGGTGCGCTCCCGGGAGCAGCTGCACCGGAAGGCGACCGGCTCGGCATCGAACAGCCGCACAGTTTCCTCGTGGAACAGGCGATGTAGGAGGGTTTCACTGTCCAGTTCCAGCAACTCGGAGGCTTCCACTGTCCGGGCCAGATGGTTTACCCGCTCCCAGAGGTCTTCGTCTTCCTCCGTTGCACCCGGCAGGCGCTGGAGCATCAGTCCGGCGGCGCCGTTTTCATCGGCAAACAGGAACAGGCTGGTGGGAATCTGTTCCGAACGATCAAAGTATTCCTCAAGGCAGCCGCCGAGTGTCTCCTGATCGCGGGGTACCACGCCCTGATAGCGGTTGCCGCGGTTAGGCGTAATGGTGATGGCCATACGGCCCTCACCGAGCAGATCGTGGAAGCTGTCTTCGCTGACCGCATGCTCATCAAAACGGGCCAAACCACGAATGTGTCGGTCGTGGCTGCACTCGGCCATCAGTGTGCGCAACGGACCCTCTCCCTGGGCCTGAACGGACAGCGTGCCCTCAAACTTCAGAGTGCTGCTCATCAGAATACTTGCCACCAGGGCTTCCCCGAGAAGTTCCCGAACGGTGTCCGGGTAAGGCGCCTGGCTGCCAATTTCCTGATAGCTGTCGGCCAGTTGTACCCAGGCTCCCCGCACCTGGCTGTGTTCGAAAATAAAGCGCTGGAACTGGTCGCGGGATGCCATGTTGTGTCTCCTGAATGCTAAATGCCGGTCGTTGCACGTTGATTGAGGGCGGGGATGTAAAAAGGGTTCAGAGGCCGTTCTGTTCGCGAAAGCGCTGGATATCCCTGCGGTCTTTCTTTGAGGGCCTTCTGGCCGGAGGAAGCTGCGCGGCCTGCATGGTCTTACGTTGCCAGGCCATTTCCTCGCGTTTCTTAACGCTGTCTTCGGTTTCGTGGTAGAGCTTCTGGGCTTCGGGTGCACCCCGGCGCCGGTCGCTGATGTCATCAACAATAATGATTTTTTCCTGCCAGCCCAGGCGCAACGTCAGCTTTGCGCCGGCTTCCACCAGCCTGCCGGGTTTGCATCTCTGGCTGTTGTAGTGGACCTTGCCACCCTCGATCGCTTCCTTGGCCAGGGAGCGGGTCTTGTAGAATCGGGCGGCCCAGAGCCATTTATCGAGTCTTACACGTTGGTCGTCAGCGGTTGATGCCGTCATGTCTCCTCACCTGATGGGCTTGTGCCCTAATTATAACCCTGTCATCGGCCGGATGGCAGGGGCGAGCGTTGGCGAAGGGCTGGAAGAATTTCATCGAAGTGATGGATACAGGGGATTTCCGGGTGTCGCTGCCGTGCTTCCTGCTGGCTGTCCGGCGCCAGTACCGCAAGGCATTGGCCAATGCCGGCTGCAAGGGCACTTTCCAGCACCGGAAAGCTGTCATCAACCATCAGGGTGTTTTCAGCCCGATAGGGCGCCAGGCGCTGGAGATCGTGCCAGAAAGACGGGTCTTCCTTGGGCTTGCCGAGCTGATGGCTGGAGACAATGGCATCCACCCGCGTATCAAGGCCGGTACGCTGCAGCTTCAGGGCCAGGGGGTCCGGGTGGCAGTTGGTGACAATCACCGATTGGAGTCCGGATTGCCTGAGTGCGTCCAGAAAATCGGTGACGTGCGGCCGGTAACCAATCCGGTCGCCCACTTCTGCTTTCAGGCCGGTGATGTCCAGGGATAGCCGCTCGCTCCAGTAGTCGGTGCAGTACCAGTTCAGCGATCCACGCTCAGCCATGATCATCGGGATCAGGCGATCTTTTGCTTCCTGGGGGTGGAGGTCGTAGTGCTCGGCATAGCGAGCTGGCAGGTGTTCGAGCCAGAAGTGATTGTCGAAATGCAGATCAAGCAGTGTTCCGTCCATATCCAGGAACACTGTGTGAAGAGAAGACCAGTCAACCATAGAGCAAAACAGCCTGAAGAATTTTCTTCAGGCTGCCGGAGTTCGCTCGTTGGGGCAAGCCGTGATAGTACGGAGGCTTGTCCGGTGGAGCCGGATCAGTTGCTGGTTTGAACCGTCTCGGGCTTCTTGCCAGTGCGGGTGCAGCCAAGACAGCGTACGAAGGTCGCCTTCGCAGGACCCATCACCAGTACTTCACCAGCCTCATCGGCGTTGCCGCCCAGCAGTGAAAAGGGCAGGGATACCAGGTAGACCGCGCTGCCCACAATAGTGGTTGCCAGCAGTGCCGGGCGAACAAAAATCGCGTCGCCGGTCATGGCCAGTGCTGACGGGGTTTCGTCCACGGCCTGGGCATGCCCGAGGGATGAGAATGCCAACAGGCAGGCCGCCACAGTGGCCACCAGAGTGCGGGAAATCTTGCGGGTCATCGTACTGTCTCCTGAGCTTTTTGGCCCTAAATACCAACCCATTATAAACCTTGGGCGTTAATCCTCTGTTAACTATGAATCATATTTGCGCATTTTCAAACGATTTTTCGTTGCTGAATGTGCCATCTCGTAAGCATTCAACGCTGGCAGCGTGGGCAATAAACCGTTGCACGGTTATTCATCCGGATTTCTTTCAGCGAAGTCTCACATTCCTTGCAGGGCTGGCCGCCGCGACCGTATACCAGCAGAGACTGGGCAAAGTAGCCGGGCTGCCCATCACTGTTCACAAAGTCCCTGAGCGTAGTTCCGCCCATCAGGATGGCGGCGCTGAGCGTCTCTCGGATCGCCTCGGCCAGCCTGTGATAGCGGTCCAGGCTGATTCGCCCGGCTTTGCGTCGGGGATGAATGCCCGATTTGAACAGGGCTTCGTTGGCATAGATGTTTCCAACCCCGACCACCACATGGTTGTCCATAATGAAGGACTTTACCGGAGTGTTTTTGCCTCGGGACAACCGGAATAGCATGGCGCCGTTGAACTCCGGGGCAAGGGGTTCGGGGCCAAGATGGCTGATCAGCGGGTGCTCACTGGCGGAGTCGGCCCAGAGCCAGCAGCCAAACCGACGGGGATCGTTGAATCGCAGGATGACCCCTGACTGTAACTCAAGGTCGATATGGTCGTGGGTCAGAGGTGGCGTATTGTTGGTGATAATGCGCAGGCTGCCGGACATGCCCAAATGAACAATCACGGTGCCCTGGTCCATGTTCAGGAACAAATACTTGGCCCGTCGGTCTATACTTCTTATGACCTGACTTTCCAGTTTCTCGCCAAGATCCGTCGGAACAGGCCAGCGCAGGCTGCCGTTGCGCACGGTCACACGGGCAATGGTTTCGCCCTCGCAGTGAGGGGCAATGCCACGGCGGGTGGTTTCTACTTCAGGCAGTTCGGGCACGTGTGGGAGTCTCCGACAGAAAACGCATAAGTGTAATCAGTAACAATTTTGCATCCAAATGCTGTTGTTGTGGCTTACAGCTGTACGCTAAAGTTGGCAGGTTGGCCTCGCGCCAAAGATAATGATTTTGAGGATTTTCTATGTGGTTTAACGGTCTTCTTGACCTGTCGTGGATGCAGCTCATTCTGGTAACCCTCGGAATGACACACGTCACGATTGTCAGTGTAACGCTCTACCTGCACCGCCACTCGGCGCATAATTCGCTGGATCTGCATCCGGCCCTGAAACACTTTTTCCGGTTCTGGCTCTGGCTGACCACCGCCCAGAACACCAAGGAATGGACGGCTATCCACCGGAAACACCACGCCAAGTGTGAAACCGAGGAAGATCCCCATAGCCCGGTGGTGTTGGGCATTCGCAAGGTACTGTTCCAGGGCGCTGAGCTCTATGCCGAGTCGGCAACTCCCGAAACCCTTGAGCGTTATGGTCAGCGGACCCCGGAAGACTGGGTAGAGAGGAATGTCTACAGCCGATACAAGATGCTGGGTATCGCGTTGATGGCGGTGATCAACCTGGCTCTGTTTGGCGTTCATGGCATCTGGATCTGGGCCGTACAGATGATGTGGATCCCTGTGTGGGCTGCCGGCGTGGTTAACGGCATTGGTCACTGGATGGGTTACCGGAACTACGAGTGTGCCGACAACGCCCGCAACATCAGCCCACTGGGTCTTCTTATTGGCGGTGAAGAGCTGCATAACAACCACCACACCTACCCGAATTCCTCCAAGCTGTCCCGTCGCTGGTTTGAAGTGGATATCGGCTGGGGTTACATCCGGCTGTTCCAGTTGTTTGGTCTGGCCAAGCCCAAGGGCTATCGTCCGATTGCCCACCATGTACCGGGTAAATTGGAGGTGGACGTAGAGACCGTTCAGGCAATTGCCAATAACCGATTCGACATCATGCGCCAGTACCGCAAGCGCGTTATGGAACCGGTGTTGCGCCAGCAGAAGTCACTGATGGATGATGAAATTCGTCCCCGTTATCGGAAGCTCAAGCAGCTGCTCTCCCGCGAGATTACGCTTATTCATCCGAAGGAGAAGGAAACTCTCGAGTCTGTGCTGGAGCGTAACGCGGTGCTTCGCCAGATCTACGAGAAGAGCCATGAGCTACAGGCGCTTTGGCGTCAGCGTGGGCTCAAGCCCCAGGACAAGCTGAATGCTCTGATGGAGTGGTGTCGGGAGGCGGAAGCCAGCGGCATCCGGTATCTCGAGGAGTTTGCCGAGCACCTCAGAGCGTATTCGCTGAGACCCTCGGCCTGATCCGGCGCATAGAATCGACCTGAACCTGCTTCGGCGGTGAATATGGGGTCAGATGAAAGCTTTCATCTGACCCTTTTTTCATTCTGGCCCAGAAATGACCCGGAACAGCGAGTAGGTCACCTGGCCAGCGCTTTTCTGACGGTGCAGTCGCCAGGATGCGGGCACTACCGGGGTCGGCAATTCGCTCTCGTGTTCCACGTAAACCCAGCCGCCGGGCTTAATCCAGGCCTGCTCGTCGAGCAACGTAAACAGTTTTTCCAGCCAGCCCTGGCGGAACGGCGGATCCATGAAAACGATGTCGAATGGTGGTCGGGTTCTCTGGCGCAGATAGCTCTCCACATCTGAGCACACCACCTCACCACCTTCGGATTTCAGCAGCCTGAGGTTGTCCCTGAGCGCCTTCGCCAGGGCCGGGGTGTGATCCACCAGGGTTCCTCGTGCGGCACCTCTGGACAGGGCCTCCAGCCCAAGCGCGCCGGAGCCGGCGAACAGATCCAGGCAGTCGCTGCCTGCGAGGTGAAAGGCGAGCCAGTTGAACAGGGTTTCCCGGGTTCGGGCGGGGGTTGGCCGCACGCCGCCGGCATCCGGAAATCGCAGTTTCCGGCTGCGCCAGTCGCCGCCGATGATTCGCAGTTCACCGGTACCGGTGTTGTTGCGCGCCCCAGCCGCACCGCGATTGGGCGGGTTGGTTCTTGAAGGGCTCTGGCTTGTGGGTTTTCGGCGCGCCATGGTCGCGGCTCCGGGGCTGTGCTGGGTTATGGGTATCTACGCGCATCTTACCGGAAACCTGGTCCGGCGCGATAATCAGGGCGGCCCTCACTTCACCGGGACAGTCTGCTAGAATACCGGCTTTCTTTGTCCCGCCCATTCAGACTGATGGATTGACTTTTATGACGGCAGAGTGGATTTCAATCGGCCTTCTGGCCCTTCTTGTGCTCGTATTTGTCCTGGATATCGCTGGTAACCGCAGCCGGGCGCCACGCCCGAAGCCGGTACCACAGCGCAAGCCAGAGGTTGCCAAGGGGCCAGCTCCGGAGCCGGAAAAAGGCGAGAGTGAAGCGCCCGCCGCCGAGCCGCAACCAGAGCCGGTGGTTGAGCCGGAACCGGCACCCGAGCCCGCTCCGGCAGAAGAGCCGCAGAAAGCGCCGGAGCCCGAGCCACAGGTCAGCGTTTTCGAGCGCATCAAAAAGGGGTTGGGCAAGACCCGGGCGAGCCTGACCGGCGGCCTGTCGGACCTGTTTTCCCTGAGCAAGAAAATTGACGAGGAGCTGCTGGAGGAAATCGAAACCACGCTGCTGATGGCCGATGTGGGTGTTACCGCCACCTCCGAAATCATTGATTCTCTCACCGACAAGCTCGAGCGCAATCAGCTCAAGGATGGGGAAGCCCTGCGCAAGGCCTTGAGGAATGAGTTGCATGGGCTGCTGAAGGACGTGACCAAACCGCTGCAGATCGATTCCGGCAAGACCCCTTACGTCATCCTCATGGTGGGTGTAAACGGGGTGGGTAAAACCACCACCATCGGTAAGCTCACCAAGAAATTCCAGAACGAAGGCAAATCAGTCATGCTGGCCGCCGGCGATACCTTCCGCGCCGCGGCGGTCGAGCAGTTGCAGGTTTGGGGTGAGCGCAACAACGTGCCGGTTGTGGCGCAACACACCGGTGCTGACAGCGCCTCGGTTATTTTCGATGCCATCCAGTCAGCCAAATCCCGTGGCGTTGATGTGGTGATTGCCGATACCGCCGGCCGACTGCAGAACAAGGACAACCTGATGCAGGAGCTGGAGAAGGTGGTCCGGGTGATGAAAAAGCTGGACGAATCCGCTCCCCACGAAGTGATGCTGGTGCTGGATGCGGGCACCGGCCAGAACGCCCTGAGCCAGGCCCAGGTGTTCCAGCAGGCCGTCGGTGTGAGCGGCATTACGTTAACGAAACTGGACGGCACGGCCAAAGGCGGTATTGTGTTTGCCATTGCCCGACAGTTGCAGTTGCCCATCCGGTTTATTGGTGTCGGCGAGCAGGTGGACGACCTGCGCAGCTTTGATGCCGAAACCTTTGTGGATGCTCTATTTGACGAGTAGCCCGGAATCCAGCCGCGTGGAAGCCGCCCATGATTGAGTTTCGCCAGGTCACCAAGCGTTACGACAGTGATCACACCGCCCTGCGTCAGGTCAATTTTGGCCTGGAGCGCGGCGAGCTGGCGTTTCTGACCGGCCATTCCGGCGCCGGCAAAAGTACCCTGCTGAAGCTGATCATGGTGATGGAGCGCCCCAGTGCCGGCGAGGTGGTTGTAGGCGGGCAGGTCCTGAACCGCCTGCCCCGCCGTCAGATCCCCTACATTCGGCGCCATATCGGGGTGGTCTTCCAGAACCACCAGCTGCTGTTTGATCGCACCGTTTTCGACAACGTGGCAATGCCTCTGGAAGTCATGGGTGCGTCGCCCAGAGATACGGGCCGGCGTGTGCGTGCTGCCCTGGACAAAGTGGGGCTGTTGCAGAAGGAAAAGATGAACCCGATGCAGCTTTCCGGGGGGGAGCAGCAGCGCGTGGGTATTGCCAGGGCGGTGGTGAACAAGCCCCCGGTGCTGCTGGCAGACGAGCCCACAGGTAACCTGGACCCGGCCCTGTCTGCCGACATCATGAATCTGTTCGGGCAGTTCAGTCAGGTGGGCGTTACCGTACTGATCGCAACCCACGATATTGCCCTGATTAACGAGATGGGGCGGCGAACGCTGAAGCTGGATCATGGCCGTCTGGTTACCGGCGGCGCCTCGGTTATTGGCGGAGGTGCCAATGGCCGCTGATCCGCGCAAAAAGTCACAACCAGCTCGGGGTGCCAACAAAGCCCGTTCGCCCTGGCGCGAGCAGGCGGAAAGCTATTTCACCCATCATCGCAAGGTTGCCGAGGATAGTGCCCGGCGTCTCTGGCGTAATCCGGTGGCCAGCCTGATGACGTGGACAGTGATGGGGGTTGCCCTGGCTTTGCCGGTGGCATTGCTGTTGTTGCTGACCAGCCTCCAGGGAGTCAGCGCGGGTTGGGAGAGCAGTGCCCGGGTGACCGCCTACATCGAGCTGGATGTGCCGCTTGAGCGGGCCCGGGTGTTGGGCAATGACATTGCCGGAGACGGCCGGGTGGCCGGTGTCGAGCTGGTTGATCGGGACCAGGCGCTGGCGGAGTTCCGGGCCTCATCGGGCCTGGAAGATGCCCTGGATTATCTCGAAGATAACCCGCTGCCACATACGCTGCTGATTACCCCGGAGGAAGGCGCCCGTTCCACCGAGGGTGTGGAGGGGTTGGTGCGGTTTATCGAGGGCATGGAAGGCGTAGAGCGGGTTCAGGTAGACCTGGGTTGGTTGCAGCGCCTGAACGCCATGACCGATCTTCTGGCCCGTGCCGTCTGGGCGCTGGCGATCCTGCTGGCTGCGGCAGTTGTGCTGGTGATCGGCAACACCGTGCGTCTTTCGATTGAGAGCCGCCGGGACGAAATTCTGGTTGCGAAACTGGTCGGTGGCACAGACAGCTTTGTCCGCAGGCCCTTTCTGTACACCGGCGCCTGGTTCGGACTCGGTGGCGGGATTGTTGCTCTTATATTATTGCAATTGTCACTCTGGTGGCTCAGTGGGCCCATAGAGCGGCTGGCAGGGCTGTATCGGAGTGATTTTTCCCTCGACGGTTTGCAGTTTGATGGGGCCCTGGCGTTGATAATTGTTGCGATGCTGCTAGGCTGGCTGGGCGCCTGGGTAGCGGTGAAGCGTCATCTGGATGACATGGAGCCGGGTGATATTGCCGGAGGTGGATGATCCGGATAGCGGGAAAACCGTATTGAAGAAACAGCTTCTACTGGCGTAGGTTAAGAGCCAGTAAAGCCACGGTGAAATTTCCAGGCAGTTGATTTAAAACGTTTTACTGGAGATTTCGGGAACTTTCAGGGTTCTTGGCGGTCTAAAGAGTAGTTGGTATATTTAAGGGCCGTTGGGTTCGGAGGTTAGAGCATGGGTACGAGTTTACAACTGGTTGATAGGCTGGTTCCGGGTCAGAATCTCGAGTCTTATATTCAGGCTGCGAGCCGCATTCCGGTGCTCACAGTGGATGAAGAGCGGGAGCTGGCAGAGCGGCTCCATTACGAAGGCGACGTGGAAGCTGCCCGTCAACTGGTTATGTCTCACCTGCGCTTTGTGATTCACATTGCCCGGAGTTATTCGGGTTATGGTCTGGCACAGGCCGACCTGATTCAGGAAGGCAACGTTGGCCTGATGAAAGCGGTTAAACGCTTTAATCCGGAATACGGCGTGCGCCTTGTTTCCTTTGCGGTGCACTGGATCAAGGCAGAGATTCACGAATTTATCCTGCGCAACTGGCGCATTGTGAAAGTGGCCACTACCAAGGCCCAGCGCAAACTGTTCTTTAACCTGCGCAGCCAGAAGAAAAAGCTTGCCTGGCTGAGCCATGACGAGCTGAACGCTGTTGCCGAGGATCTGGGTGTAGAGCCCAAGGTTGTCCGGGAGATGGAAGGCCGGCTGGCTTCCCAGGATACGGCGTTTGACGGTCCGCAGGATGACGATGACGACAACGCCTATCAGGCACCTGCGTATTATCTGGAAGACACTCGCAGCAACCCGGCAACCCAGCTTGAGAACGCCGACTGGTCCGATGATTCCAACGGCCGGCTGATGCAGGCTCTGGAGCAGCTGGATGAGCGCAGCCAGGATATTCTGCGGGAGCGCTGGTTGTCTGAGAGCAAATCCACGCTGCATGAGTTGGCGGACAAGTACGGCGTATCGGCGGAACGTATCCGGCAGCTTGAGAAGAATGCGATGAAGAAAATCCGCATGCAGATGTCCGAGGCGGCCTGAGCTATCGGCTAGCTTCTGCGGCTACGTGATTAAAGCGCCACCACCGGTTCCGGTTGGTGGCGTTTTTGTTTGTATAATCGCTTACCCAACCACGCCCCGAACCTTTGAGTAAGGCCCAATTAACATGACCTCGACTAATCCTCATATCGCATTTCTTGGCATCGGCCTGATGGGCGCGCCCATGACCCGTAACCTTCTGAACGCGGGTTTTCCAATGACGCTGTGGAACCGCACGTCCAGCAAGTGCGAGTCCTTTTCATCGGAGGCGACCATTGCCGAATCCCCGGCGGAGGCGGTTGCCGGTGCCGATGTGGTGATCACCATGCTGGAGAACAGCGATGTGGTGGAGCAGGTATTGGTGGCTCAGGGCGTGATTGATGCCCTGAAGCCGGGCGCGCTGGTGATCGATATGAGTTCAATTCAACCTTCCGTTGCCCGGCGCCATGGCGAGTTGGTTGCAGAGCGGGGCGCTGGGTATGTGGATGCGCCGGTGTCCGGGGGAACTGTGGGTGCGGCTGAAGCCCGCCTGAGTATCATGGCGGGTGGTTTGGAAGCGGATGTGGATCGCGCCCGGCCGGTTTTCGAGGCGCTCGGCACATGCACGCGGATCGGGCCTGTTGGCGCCGGGCAACTGGCGAAGTTGGCCAATCAGGCTATTGTTGGAATCACCATTGGTGCCGTGTCCGAGGCGTTGCTACTTGCGGCGAAAGGCGGTGCGGATCCTGCGGCCGTGCGGGAGGCTTTGCTGGGCGGGTTTGCCGGTAGCCGGATTCTGGAGCTCCATGGCCAGCGGATGATCGACCGGGAATTTGCACCCGGCGCGCCGGCTCGGATCCAGCTAAAGGACATGCGGATGATTCTGGATGAGGCCCGTGCGGAAGGGTTAACCCTGCCCCTGGCCCAGCAGACTCACAATGAATACCTGTCGCTGGTGGCCAATGGCCACAGTGATGTCGACCACAGTGGCCTGCTGCTGGAGCTGGAGCACCTGAACGGTGTCCTGCTTGGCTCCCTTGGCCGCGGCCCGAAGGAGTAATAACGCCATGCCCCGTTTTGCTGCCAACCTGTCCATGCTGTTCACGGAAGTGGACTTTCCGGAGCGGTTTGCCATGGCCCGGGCCGCCGGTTTTGAGGGGGTGGAATATCTGTTCCCCTACGCCTATCCCAAAGAGCTGCTTAGTCAGATTCTGAACGACAACAAGCTGACTCAGGTGCTGTTTAACCTGCCACCCGGTAACTGGGATGCCGGTGAGAGGGGCATCGCTTGCCTGCCGGACCGAGTTGAAGAGTTCCAGGCCGGGGTGGATCAGGCGATTGAATTTGCCCGTGCCCTCGGATGCCGGCAGTTGAATTGCCTGGCAGGGCTGAAGCCAGACCATGTTTCAGATGACATTGCCTGGCAGACGCTGGTGGATAATGTCGGTTGGGCTGCGGCCAGGCTGGCGAAAGAGGATATCACCCTGTGCCTGGAGGCCATTAACTCACGGGTGGACATGCCCGGTTTCGTTCTGGATACCTCCGGCAAGGTGCTCGCGTTGATTGAGCAAGTGGATGCAGACAACGTGCGTCTGCAGTATGACCTCTACCATATGCAGATCATGGAAGGGGATCTGGTACGCTCGATGGAATGCCTGCTGCCCTGGATCGGCCACATTCAGTTTGCTGATAATCCCGGGCGGCACGAGCCTGGCACCGGGGAGATTAACTTTTCGAATGTTTTTGAGGCCATCGATGCCATGGGTTATGACGGCTGGGTAAGCGCGGAATACCGGCCCACCGGGGCGACGGCTGACAGCCTCGGCTGGTTTGCAAGGCCGGTCTGACCGTCGCCATTGGCGACACCCTCTTACAAGATCGTAACTGGCCGGGTCGCCAACTTCTTCGTACCCTTGTCGTTACTGTAATCCGCTATCGGGAGGAGAGCCGGTGAAAGCGCTGGTAATCGAAGACGATCAGGACGTTGCAAATTATCTTGTCAAAGGGCTGAAGGAATCCGACTTCGTGGTCGATCATGCGGCCGACGGCAAGGAAGGCATGATGATGGCGGCCAGCGAAGATTACGACATCATGATTGTGGATCGTATGCTGCCTGGGATGGACGGTTTGTCCATCATCAAGACGGTGCGGGCTACCGGAAACCAGGTGCCGGTTTTGATTCTCAGCGCCCTGGGTGATGTGGACGACCGTGTTGAAGGTTTACGAGGCGGCGGGGATGACTACCTCACCAAGCCGTTTTCGTTTACCGAGCTCCTGGCGCGTATCGAATCTTTGGTGCGGCGTAATCGCCAGTCGGCGGAAACCGAAACCGTACTGCGGGTGGCGGATCTGGAAATGGATCTGCTGGCGCGCACGGTAAAGCGGGCCGGCCAGAATATTGATGTCCAGCCACGGGAGTTCCGTTTGCTGGAATACCTGATGCGCAATGCCGGACAGGTAGTGACCCGGACCATGTTGCTGGAGAAAGTCTGGGATTATCATTTCGATCCCCAGACCAACGTGATTGACGTGCACATTAGCCGGCTGCGAGCCAAGATCGATAAGGAATTCGATACACCCTTACTGCAGACCATCCGGGGTGCAGGGTACATGTTACGTGAAACTGCTTAGCCAGCTCAGGACCTCGTCCTTCCAGCTAGCCCTGCTGTACATGGTGGTGTTTGCCACCTCGGTATTTCTCTTACTGGCCTTTATCTACTGGCGTACAGCGGGGTTCATGACCGCCCAGACCGACGAAACCATTGAAGCGGAAATCGCCGGCCTGGCGGAGCAGTATCGTGGCCGTGGCGTAAATGGCCTCATCACCATCATCCGTGAACGTGTTGCCCGCGACCCCAACGCCAAATCCATCTACCTGCTGACCACCGATGACTTCCTCAAGCTGGCCGGCAATATCGAAACCTGGCCGGAAGGCAGCCGTTCCGAGAGTGGCTGGATCAATTTCACCCTCAATGAATCCGTGGGCTGGACCGGGCCCGAACGCCTCGCCCGCGCGCGAATTTTTGAGGTTCAGGGTGGCTTGCGCCTGCTGGTGGGCCGTGACGTCGACGAACTCACCAATCTCAAGCGGGTGATTGAAACCGCCATTAACTGGGGAATGGGGATCACCCTTGCACTCGCGTTACTCGGTGGTTTTTTGATGAGCCGGAGCACGACCCGGCGCATCGAGGTGATCAACAACACCTCCCGCCGGATCATGAACGGCCATCTGTCCCTGAGAATTCCAACCCGCGGCACCGACGATGATTTCGACCAGCTGGCGGAAAACCTGAATCAGATGCTCGACCGGATTGTGTACCTGATGGAAGGTATTCGGCACGTTTCCGACAGCATTGCCCACGATTTGCGTACCCCCCTGACCCGCCTACGCAACCAGCTGGAAAACACCCTGATGTCGGTGGATAACGACGAAGCAAGGGAGCAGGCTGGCCGTGCCGTTGCGGAAGCTGACCAGTTGCTGGCAACCTTTAACGCCCTGTTGCGAATCGCCCGACTGGAAACCCGTGGCAATACCGCAGATATGAAGCCGGTATCGCTGGACGAGCTGGTTGCCGATGCCTGCGAACTCTATGAAGCGCTGGCAGAGGATAAGGACCAGTCCTTTGAACAGGAGCTGGAAAGCGGTGTGAAGATTGAGGGTGATCGTGACCTTCTGTTCCAGATGGTCAGCAATCTGATTGATAATGCGATCAAGTACACCCCCGAGCATGGCGTGATTGGCGTTGCCGTTCGCCGGGAGGGCGCTGAAGCCGTCTTTGAAGTTCGCGACAGTGGCATTGGGATTCCCGATGCTGAGAAAGACCAGGTTTTCCAGCGTTTCTACAGGGTGGGCAAGAGTCGGTCGCTACCGGGTAACGGCCTGGGGCTCAGCCTGGTGAGCGCTGTTGCAGAGATTCATCAGGGCCGGATTGTTCTGAGTGATACACAGCCTGGTGAAACCCCGCCGGGGCTGACTGTAGCGGTAAGAATGCCTGCCTTTACCGAAGCTCGTAAACGAATCCGCGCAGCCCAAGCCGAGCAGCCGGCGGATTCAGCGGCCGGGGAAACCCGAACCGCCTCAGAATCCACTGGTGTAAATACTCACTGACTGGCGCGGAACCGGTTGATCTTCGACAGCACCGGGCCGATCAGTGCGTCTTTGCGGGACTCGATCTCGTGGGTAATCTTTTCAACCTGAGAGCGGCGACGATTTACCCGCACCTGAATGCTGTCCCACTCACCTTCCAGATGCTTCTGCTCTGCCGCCAGAAAAGCCGCAATGTTGTGACGGTTGATCTTGCCGGTAATGCCGTACTGGTCCAACCGGTAGCCAATAGCATCCACGCCATTAAGTGCCATGTTCAGCAGCGTTTGGGTATTCATGTTGGTGTCTCCGTGAAGGGAATCTGTGAGAAACAATATGCTCTTACGCTATGCTCCGATCCTAGAGTCTGCAACCTAATTCCCGAAGCCAGCGTTCGTAGTTTCCCTGACCAAAAGGTAATTCCTTGGCCACGCCGGTGTAATCCTTGGTGTGCATAATTGAAACTGTAGCTTTGGAAGCCTGCAGATTTGTTGCTTGCTTCTCCCTCCAGCACAGCGCTAGCCTTACCCCGTTTTTACGGGGTTTTTTTATGCCCTTCCATATTCTGATTTCCAATTGGTAGAGGACGTTGCGAGACCAATGACCCAGGTTCCCGGTAATGGCGGCCCCCGCCCTAGATACATCACGCCGGAAGGCGAACGGGCCTTGCGTGACGAACTGCAGTATCTCTGGAAGGTCAAGCGCCCGGAAGTGACTCAGGCAGTGCGTGAGGCCGCCGCCCTTGGTGATCGATCCGAGAATGCCGAGTACATCTACGGCAAGAAACAGCTGCGGGAAATCGACCGTCGGGTGCGTTTCCTCAGCAAGCGCCTGGAAGAACTCACAGTGGTTGACCGTTTACCAGATGACCGCGACAAGGTGTTTTTTGGTGCCTGGGTAACGGTGGAAGACGAGGAGGGCGAGGAACAGACCTATCGGCTGGTAGGCGCGGACGAGTTTGATCTGAACAAAGGCTATCTCAGCATCAACTCACCCCTGGCCCGGGCCCTGATTGGCAAACGCCTGGACGATGAGGTGAGCGTTCGCACTCCGGAAGGCTGGAAGTCGGTATTCGTGGTTGGTATTCGTTACCAGGCGCCCGCCGACGACAAGTGAATGATGTCACAAAATTGGCGAGTGCCCGGGCAGGTTGTGTGATTTGTCGATAAACTGATTAAAATTTGTCACAACTGTACGCAGACAGGATAGTCTGCCGGGGTAATTGCCATGGGTATGCGTGGAAGAACCAGGAGCGTCCAGAGCCGGCTAAGCAAACCGCTGGTGTTGGCGGGGCTGATTGCCGTTCCCGTTTTTACGGGTGGGGCGTTTGCGCAGAGCGACAAGCAGGACACCGCTTTCCATTACGAGGAGCGCTCAACAATCCATACTATCCAGCTTAACTCCATGGAGGAGGAGACCCTGGCCAACACGGTCATCGAGGGTGGTTTGTCGGCGCCGGCTGCGGGTGTTCCACTGAAGCCCCGGGTTGAGGACGATTTTTACCTGGATCCGCTGGGCCTTCGCCCTGGTGATAGCCGCACTGACCTTGGCCGTTCCCAGATTCCGGTGGAGTTCCGGTTCAGCAATCCCAAGTCCATTCCCGGGCAAACCCACAGTAACAACTACGTGATTCGTCCGCCGGAGAACCGCACCTACGACGCTCTGAACATCAATATGAACGAGCGTTGAGGCAGAATGTCAGGCGGCGGCGCAGCCGTCGTTACCGGTAGCCGTCCTACCCAGTACATCCTCATAAAAGAATGCCAGGGCCTGGCTGGCCTGATTGAAACGCGCGCGGGATACCCGCATGCGATCACTCAGATACTCGAGAAAGAGCTGGCGATCTTCATTGGCCAGTGCATCAGGATCCTTCAGATCGGTGAACAGCACGAATCGGGTGATCCAGTGAAGGTAGGTCTGCTCTGAGCGGTGATTGAGCTTGTGCTTGTGAATGGCGTCCTTGACCCGTGCCACTAAGCCTGGCTGGGACTGTTCCAGCGCCTCGGTGATGTCCATAAATAACTCTTGCTGATGAATTGGTCTTGTTATTTTGGGCGCATCTTATGACAAGAGATTTACGAGCGCAAAGCTTTATTCAGGAAGATTGACTCTGGTCAGTTTATGACCAGAGTCTGGGCTGGAACGCCAGTTATTTCAGGGCTTCGAGCTTGTCGATGTACTTCTGCATGGCATCATCGCTGGACATGCCTTTCAACTTCTCCCAGGCATCAAACTTGGCGCGGCCGACAAAATCCATCATGCCCGGGCGCTTGCCGGACACATCGCCCTCGGTGGCCTGCTTGTAGAGGGCATAGAATTCCAGTTTCATCTCGTTGGAGGGTTTGAAGTCGCCCTCAGCGGTCTGGATATAGTTAACGGCTTCGTCGAAGCGGGTTCTCAGGTCACTCATGTTGATCTCCGTATGGTTTTACTTTGGTCCTGTTTGTTGAGCGAGTATAGCCACCGCCACTGGCTCCGTCATTGACCGAATCTTCTTTGGTTATTGGCGGAAAGGAAAGCCCGGGCATTCTGGCAAAAGCTTGCCCGGGTGCACATTACGGAAAAATGCTGGCCAGTTTTTGCTTGAGAAAGGCAAATGATCTGTGTAGAGTTTTTCTCGTTGCGTGCCAGGAGGGTGCGTACAAGGGATTGAACAATTGCAAATGATTTGCACAGGGAGCAAGCGCATGTCTTCAAAAGACGGTTCCGTCGCGCCTAAAGAGCGCATCAATATCAAGTACGTCCCCGCCACTGGAGATCAGCAGGCAGAAACCGAATTGCCGCTGAAGATGTTCGTTGTTGGTGATTTCAAGGGACACGCCGAAGAAACCCCGATCGAAGATCGCAAGGCCATTTCCGTCGACAAGAACAATTTCCGTTCGGTCATGAAGGAAGCCGGCCTGACCCTTTCCACCACCGTGACCAACAAGCTGGATGAGGAAGCCGACGAACTGCCGGTAAACCTGGAATTCCAGACTCTTGATGATTTCTCCCCCGACAGCGTTGCCCGTCAGGTTCCGGAGCTGAACAAGCTGATTGAACTGCGGGAAGCCCTGGTGGCCTTGAAAGGCCCTCTGGGTAACGTGCCGTCGTTCCGCTCCAAGCTCCAGGAACTGCTGGACAACGACGACGCCCGGGACAAGCTGCTGGCCGAACTGGAACTGGCCACCGACAGCAACGAGTAAGCGAACGCGCGCTCATAACTTCCGATTGAATTCAAAACGTACTGAAGGGATGTGGTATGTCTGATACTGCTGTGCAGCAATCTGCTGCCTCCGAATCCGTTGCAGAAGGGTCTTTGCTGGACCAGGTCATGGCCAACAGCCGTATGGCCCCGGCGGATGAGGGTTACGATGTCGCTCGCAAGGGCGTGGCAACGTTTATCGCCAACCTGCTGAAAAGCGAGGAGAAAGGCCAACCGGTCAATAAGGCTCTGGTGGACCAGATGGTGGTTGAGCTGGATCGGAAGATCAGCGCCCAGATGGATGAAATCCTGCACGCGCCCAAGCTGCAGGAGCTGGAGTCTTCCTGGCGTGGCCTGAAGCTGATGGTCGATCGCACCGACTTCCGCGAAAACATCAAGGTGGATATCCTCCACGCCACCAAGACCGAACTGCTGGAAGACTTCGAGTTCGCGCCCGACGTCACCCAGACCGGCTTCTACAAGCACATCTATTCCACGGAATATGGCCAGTTCGGTGGTGAACCGGTCGGCGCGGTTGTTGGCAACTACGCCTTTACCCCGTCTACACCAGACATGAAGTTGCTGCAGTATGTGTCATCTGTCGGAGCGATGGCCCATGCCCCGTTCCTGTCCTCGGTGGCCCCGTCGTTCTTCGGCGTCGACAGCTACCAGGAACTGCCCGCCATCAAGGAACTGAAGGCCGTTTTCGAAGGCCCGAAATACGCCAAATGGCGCTCTCTGCGTGAATCCGAAGACGCCCGCTACCTGGGTCTCACCTCACCGCGCTTCCTGCTGCGAGTACCTTATGATCCCACCGAAAACCCGGTGCGCAGCTTTAACTACAAGGAAGACGTGTCGGCGGACCACGAACATTACCTGTGGGGCAACACCGCCTACCTGCTGGCCACCCGCCTGACCGAAAGCTTCGCCAAGTACCGCTGGTGTCCGAACATCATCGGTCCCCAAAGTGGCGGCGCAGTCGAGGACCTGCCGGTGCACCTGTTCGAATCCTTCGGTCAGCTGGAAGCCAAGATCCCGACCGAAGTGCTGATCACCGATCGTCGCGAATACGAAATGGCAGACGAGGGCTTCATTGCCCTGACCATGCGCAAGGGCAGCGATAACGCGGCCTTCTTCTCCGCCAACTCGGTGCAGAAACCCAAGCAGTTCCCCAACACCAAGGAAGGCAAGGAAGCGGAAACCAACTACAAGCTGGGTACCCAGCTGCCTTACATGATGATCGTCAACCGCCTGGCCCACTACATCAAGGTCCTGCAGCGGGAACAGATCGGCTCATGGAAGGAGCGCCAGGACCTGGAGCGTGAGTTGAACACCTGGATTCGCCAGTACGTGGCCGATCAGGAAAACCCGCCCGCGGAAGTCCGCAGCCGTCGACCCCTGCGCGCGGCACAGGTCACAGTCTCTGACGTGGAAGGCGATCCGGGCTGGTACCAGGTGTCCCTGGCGGTTCGGCCCCACTTCAAGTACATGGGTGCCAACTTCGAACTGTCACTGGTTGGCCGGCTGGACAAGGATTAATCCGTGTTCCAGCACCCGGCCAGCGACGGATCGCAGGCCGGCAGCGGCAGCCTGTTCGAGAGACTGGAGCAGGCTGCCGAACCGGCCGGCCAGAGTATGGGAGAAGTCACCCACGTTGTTGAATCCATCAAGCGCCATCTGGTTCGGCTGCTGAACGCCCACCCGGGCAACAGCGCCAGCGTGCCGGATCTGGGCCTGCTGGACTTCAACGACGCCACGCTCGGCACCCACGATCTGAGCGTCCAGATCCGTGGCGCGATCCGGCAGTGCATCGAGAAGTTCGAACCCAGGGTGAAGCGGGTGGATGTGGTTAATCTGCCCCAGGGACCCGATCCGCTGCAGTTGCGGTTTCAGGTGACCGTGTACCTGAATGTCGGCGCAAATGACGACAAAACGACCATAGATTTAGTATTGGATGACAAACGTTACTACCAGGTGGTGTAACGAAACGGATAAGCAAACACCAAGGATGGCGAGAGACGGTGGGGATGCTTTTCTGCAGGGAAAAAAATGTCTGAGCGCAGCGAGTTGTTTTTTCCCGGAAGAAAAGTGTACCGACCGTCTCATACTCCCAAGGATGCGGTAGTTGTATGAAGTTAAATCGGTTCTACAGGGACGAGTTGAGTTTTCTCAGGCTTCAGGGCCGGGAATTCGCGGATGCCCATCCGCAGTTGACACGGTTTCTGTCCGAGCAGAGCACCGATCCAGATGTTGAACGGCTGCTGGAAGGTTTTGCTTTCCTGACCGGAAAGCTCCGGGAAAAGGTCGAGGACGAGTTCCCGGAGATTACCCACTCGCTGCTGAACATGTTGTGGCCGAATTATCTGCGGCCGGTACCCAGTTGCACGATCATGCGCTTTGATCCGCAGTTGCATGCCATCAGTGAGCGCCAGAGGGTAGACCGCCACACCGAGATCAAGAGCCGGCCCCTGGGCGATGCCAATCGCCAGACCCAGTGCCGGTTCCGCACCTGCCGCGCGGTGGACGTATTTCCCGTGAGCGTTGCCGCGGCCCATGCCGAACACTCGCGCGAGGTATCGTCTGTCACCGTGGACCTTGCGCTGCATACCGATCAGCCCCTGTCGTCACTGGGTATGGAAAGCCTGCGCTTTTATCTGGGCGGCGAGAGTCATATCGCCGAAACCTTGTTTCTCTGGCTGAACCACTATCTCGAACGCATCGATCTGGTGGTGGGGGACGCTGTATACCGCCTGCCGGCCTCGCTGTTGCAGCCGGTGGGATTTGGCAACGATGAGGCTCTGCTGCCGTACCCAAAGAACGCCTACCCCGGCTACCGCATTCTGCAGGAATACCTCAGCTTCCCTGAGGCCTTCCGTTTCGTGGACATCCACGGCCTGGCACGCCGGCTGCCTGCGCTGCAGGCGGACGAAATCAGCCTGCGTTTCCATTTCAGCCGTATCCTGCCGCCGGACGCCAAGGTGCGGGAAGACAATTTTCAGCTCTACTGCACACCGGCGGTGAACCTGTTTACCCATGAAGGCGAACCGGTGGATCTGAACGGCCGCCAGACCGAATACCGGATTTCGCCTTCCAGCCGCTCCCCGGACCACTACGAGGTGTTCAGCATCGAGCAGGTGGAAGGCTGGCTGGAGGGTCGGTCCGGGCGCGGTGAGCCCCGCATCTACACGGCCTTCGAGAGTTTCCAGCATGAGGTGGAACGGGACCGGGGACGTACCGCCCTGTACTACCGGGTCCGGGCCCGGGACAGCGTGCGCGGGGACGGTTTTGATCATTACATGTCATTTGTCCGGGGCGACGAATCCGAGTGCCTGAGCCGGCAAGAAGCGGTTTCCCTTACCCTGACCTGTACCAACCGCCAGTTGCCCAGCCAGCTGGCGGTTGGCGAAATCTGCATGGCGACCGAGAGCACGCCGGCGTTTGCCACCTTCAGCAACATTACCCGGCCCACGGCGACCCTGCGGCCAACCCTGGATGGCAGCCTGTTGTGGACGCTGATCTCGAATCTGTCACTCAATTACCTGTCCATGCTGGACGTGGATGCCCTGCGCACGGTGCTGCGGGTCTATGATTTCCGGGCTCTGGTGGACCGTCAGGCGGAGCGGGTATCCCAGAAGCGTCTGGCTGGTATTACCGGTATCGAGACGGCTCCGGTTGACCGGATGGTCAAGGGCCTGCCGGTGCGGGGAATTCGCTCGGTACTGAAACTGGACCAGCAGGCCTTTGCATCGGAGGGTGATCTTTACCTGTTTGGGACGGTTCTCAGCCAGTTCTTTGCTCTTTACGCCAGTATCAACGCATTTCACCAACTGGAAGTGGTGAACACCGATAATCAGGAACGGTACACATGGACGTTACAGCAAGGTCAGCAGCCGCTGATGTAGCCGAGCTGCAACCCGTTCTGGGCAATGCGCGGCGATACAGTTTTTTCCAGCTGGTGGATCTGATTCACCGGCACCACGGGGATGATCTGGAGCGGAACAGCGACGACCAGCCCCGTCAGGAACGGATCCGGTTTTCCGCCTCCGCGGGGCTGGGGTTTCCCGGCAGCGATGTGGTTTCGGCGCTGTCGCCGGAGCACGAGCATGCCCCGTATCAGATGGAAGTCAGCTTTCTGGGGTTGCACGGCTCCCAGTCGCCGTTGCCGGGCTATTACCTGGAGGATCTGGCCTGGGAAGCGGGGCAGAATCTGGGCATCCGGCGGCATTTTCTTGATTTTTTCAATCACCGCCTGGTCACGCTGTTCCACCGGGCGTGGCGCAAGTATCGCTATTACGTTCGGTTTCAACCCGGTGCCTCGGACGGCTTTTCAGAACTGATCTTTGCCCTGATAGGACTCGGCGACAGCCGGTTGCGGGAGGCAACACCGGTTAACTGGTCCAAGATGCTGGCCTATTCCGGCCTGATGGCCGGTCGCAGCCGGTCGCCGGAGGTGGTGAGCGGCATCGTTGCCCATTGCTTCGATCTGGACGATGTCAGTATTGAACAGTGGGTCCTGCGCAAGGTGGCCATCGCCGATGATCAACAGACCCGACTGGGCCAGGCCAACGCCTGTCTGGGCAGCGACACATTGGTGGGATCGGCCATTCGGGATCGCAGTGGCAAATTCGTTCTCCGGTTGCGGAATCTCAGCCGACAGCGCTTTGCGGATTTCCTGCCCAATGGCCAGGACCACCAGCGTCTGGTCAAACTGGTGGAGTTCGCTACGCGGGAGCAACTGGCCTACGACCTGGAGCTTCAAATGCGTCCGAAAGACATCCGCCCCATGGAGCTGGGGGAAGATGTCCGGCTGGGCTGGAATTCCTTCGTGACCCCGGAAAAGGCTCGGCGCCGACCGGCGGTCCGGATTCAGATTCGCCGGTAAATCCGGCAGGGAAGGCATTCATGGATGAACAACAGGCTGCGGGCCTCAAGCTGACAGTCACCAATCCGACCGTTGCCGGCGGTGGGGCAACCATCGAGCACTGTTTCAGCGTTCGCGGCGGCTCTATCGGCACAGCAGCCAGTGATACCTGGCGGTTATCGTCCCAGCGAACGGGTGCGGTTCCTGGCCATGCAGAGATCCGTTTTCTGGACGGCGGCTTCTGCCTGATTGATCGCAGTGGCCGGACCTACATCAATAGCGCAAGCCAGCCTGTAGGCCGGGGCCGTCGGGCACGACTGAATCATGGCGATACCGTCAGTATTGGTCGCTATCAACTTCGTGCGGAGTTCGCCGAGGCTGTTGGCGAACCGTTGCTTGAGAGCGGTGAGGCAGAGCAGGCCGGGCAACTGATTGATGTCGATGAAGGGCCGCTGATGCGGGCCGAGGACTTAACCAGCCAGACCGGGAACCCGGAGCCACTGCAGAATCTTGCCCTGGTAGCCGGGGAGGCCGTCAGTGATGACCCATTGGCGCCCTGGAACGGGCAGCCGGACGAGCAGAAGTCGGATACTGATGCGCTGATGGCCAGCGAGACCTCCTGGCGCGCCGCTGAAAGGCATGTTTCGGATGAGTACCGTGAAAACCGCGACGTAGCAATGGGCCTACCCGTTCGCAAAGGAGAGAAAGACAGGATGCCTGAGATTGCAAAGAGCGCTGATCGCCGGGAGGCTTCAGATCAGAGCAGCAAACACATCAGTGGTGCCCCCCTGTTGCGGGGTATGGAAGCCGGGCTGGACTTTGCTGACAGCGATGAGATGCGTCTGTTCCTGGGGGAAGCGGGGCAGACTCTGAAGGCGACCGTGGAAGGGTTGTTGGCGCTGCACCAGGGAGAAGACAGCAGGCATCAGGCGCTGCGAACCCGCCTGCAACCCATTGAGGATAATCCACTGCGGTTGGGTGAGGGTTATGAAGATACGGTGCAGACCCTGTTCGCCAGCCATCGTAGCCCGGTTCACCTGTCGGCGCCGGCGGCGGTGCGGGAGAGTCTGCAGAGCCTGGATCACCACCAGCAGGCAACCCGTGAGGCCATCAGCGAGGCGCTGGAGGCCATCCTGCATGCCTTTTCGCCCGAGGCCTTGCTGCGTCGTTTCCATGGTTACCGTCGGGGACTGCGCCAGAACGAGGACGAGGGGCGCTGGGCCTAGGATATGTACCAGCATTATTACCGAGAGTTGAAATCCAGTCGTCAGCAGGGATTCGAGCGCCTGTTCCAGGAAGTGTTCGAACAGGCTTACGACCAGAACCTGCGCCAACTACAGAGGGAGAACCCGTTGTGAAGACCTGCAAATGGAGTTTGCTGGCCATCGTATTCGTGCTTGCCGGATGCAGCACCCCATATAACGCGGTCACCAAAACCGCAAAAGTGCTCTGGGACCCGGATATCCCGGTGGGGTACCCGGAGGATCTGCCCAGCCGGGTCGGTCTGACCATGGTGGCCGAACCGGATGTAAACCCGAACGAATCTCTGGCACCCACGCCCATTGCGTTTCAGATCATCGAGATGCGCGACAGCTCACTGTTGATGGCCGGGGATTTCGACCAGCTACTGAGTGACCTCGAGTCGTCACTGGGCCAGAACTATGTCGATCACAGCGATTACTCCCTGGTGCCGGGCCAGTTCAAGTTCATCGAACCCTTCGAGATTGGCCAGGACACCCGATTTATCGGCGTGATCGCCTTTTACGCCTATCCCAACCTGTCTCAGTGGAAGAAGGTGGTGAAGGTGGATCCAATCGGCGGCCGCTACAACCTGCTGGTGAACCTGCGGGAGCGGGAAGTTCAACTCAAGCATTCGGATGACACCTGATGGCGGTAACCAATCGAGTCGTCTGGAGTGATGGCCTGTTCATCAAGCCCCAACACTTCCAGCAACAGCAGCGATATCTGGAACACCAGATCAATGAACGGGCGCTCGCGATCTCCGATTATCTTTATGGCTTCAGCGACCTGGAACTGAACGCAGAGTACCTGAGTTTCGGCCGGGTTGGCCTGGTTCGGGCATCCGGCCTGTTCCCGGATGGCACCCGCTTCAGTCTGCCCCAGGAAGACGTGATGCCTGAACCGATGGAAATCACCGAAGCCTCAGTGGCCAATCAGGTCGTCTACCTGGCGCTGCCGCTGGGCAGTGAAAGCCTGGCGGAAGTGGAATGGCCGGACGCCCCCGTGGCCGGCCGGTTCCGTGCCGACTCCCGGGAAATCCGGGATCTGCATTCTATCGACGGCGATGCTCACACCATTGATGTGGGCCGCGTGGCGCCCCGCCTGATGCTGGAGCGGGAAGATCGCAGCGCCTATGCGGCCCTGGCTATCGGCCGGATTCTTGAAAAGCGCCCGGACGGAAGCCTGGTGATGGATCCGAACTTCCTCCCCACCATGCTGAGTGTGCGAGCCGCACCCAGGCTCCAGAGATTTGTCGGTGAAATGGCCGGACTGATGCGGGAGCGGGCACGCAATATCGCCGAGCGTGTCGGTGCACCGGGGCAGGGCGGTGTTGCCGACGTGGCGGATTTCATGTTGCTGCAGATGCTGAATCGGGCCCATCCCAGGTTCATGCACCTGGCCCGCCTGCGCCAGTTGCATCCTGAACGGCTGTTCGAAGCCCTGCTGGAACTGTGTGGCGAGCTGGTGACCTTCACCGATGAAGGGCGCCTGCCGAGGGAGTACCCGGCCTATGACCACGATCTGCCGGAGGATTGTTTTACCCCGCTCATGCAGGTTCTGCGGCAGTCCCTGAGCACGGTGCTGGAACCAAGAGCCCTGGCTATCCAGCTTCAGCAGCGCCAGTATGGCCTGACCGTGGCCCCGGTTCAGGATGCCCAGTTGGTCCGGGATGCGGAATTCATTCTTGCGGTCAAAGCCGACATGCCGCTGGACGATCTGCGCAAGCAGTTCACCCAGCAGTGCAAGGTGGCCTCGGTGGAGAAAATACGGGATCTCATCAGCCTGCAGCTGCCGGGAATTCCGCTCGCTGCGTTACCGGTTGCACCCCGGCAGTTGCCTTACCACGCCGGCTTCGTGTACTTCCGCCTGGACGACCAGAGCCAGGCCTGGCAAATGCTCGACAACGCCAGCGGCTTCGCATTCCACGTGGCCGGCAGTTTCCCGGGCATGGAAATGCAGTTCTGGGCAATCAGGAGCTAAATCATGGCAGATGCACAGGTAATGGACTTACCCAACGGCAGCAGGAATTCCGGCAGCAGTGCGTTCAGTGATCTGATTTTTGCCAACAGCCGGGCAGCCGCTGAGGGCAACAGGGAAGGCCAGGTCGACGAGCAGTTCCAGCTCAGGGGGTTGGAACATAACCGCCTGATTGACGCCGCCACACCCTTGCTTGGCCTGGTGATCAGGATACGCAGGCTGGCGGATTATCGCGCGGTGGAAACCCTCTACCAGCAGGTGGTGGATGAAATCGCTGCCATCGACCGGGAACTGGTGGAACAGGGTTACGACCGGCCGGTTGTTGTCGCTTATCGGTACGTTCTCTGCGCCTTCATCGACGAGGCCGTGCTGGGAACCGACTGGGGCGCCCATAGCGTCTGGTCTCAGCACTCCCTGCTGTCCCGCTTCCACAACGAGACCTGGGGTGGGGAAAAGGTTTTTGCCATTCTTGCCCGGATGGAACAGGAACCGGCCCGCTATCGCGACATGCTGTCGTTTATCTACCTGTGCCTCTCTCTGGGTTTCGAAGGGCGGTACAAGGTGATGGAAAACGGCCGGGATGAATACGACCAGATTGTCCGTGGCCTGCACGAGCAACTGAAAGCGTTGCAGGAGGAACAGGACCAGCCGCCTCTTGCGGATGCCCGGGCGAACGTGACGCCAACCCGGAACCGGTTGCGCAGCGGCATGCCCGTCTGGGGCATTGCAGGTCTGTTTGTGGCGGTCATGGCCGGCATCTACTCCCTGTATAACATGGCACTGAACGAGCGCATCACGGACGTATTGCGCGTACTCGACCAACTACCGAAATAAGGACATCAACGTGATTCGGGTAGAACTGCCGGCGCTGATCGGGCGCCTCAACGACATTTCACGCCAGGCGCTGGAAGCCTCCGCCGCCCTGTGCATCAGCCGCCAGGGCGCGGAAATCACTCCGGCCCATTTACTGTTCAAACTGCTGGAAACACCGTTTTCCGACGTGCGCCAGATTCTGGAGCACACCGGCATTGAGCATCAGCAACTGCAACCGCTGGTAGGCGACAGCCTGAACGGAGAGGCGCAAAGTGCTGAGCCCTACCCATCGTTCTCGCCGCTGTTGGTGGAACTGATGCAGGATGCCTGGCTGCTGGCTTCCACCGAACTGGGCCACACCGAACTGCGTTCCGGCGCGGTATTCCTCGCCCTGCTGATGAATGCCGACCGATACCTTATGCCCCGGGTGGCAAAGGTACTGGTGGACATCAACCGTGAGCAGCTGCGCAAGCAATTTGACCGGTTCACCGAGGGCTCCGCGGAGAGGCTGGAACCAAGCGAGCACGAATTCGGGCAACCGGTGGCCAGCGCGGATCTGGACCCGCTCAAACGCTACGCCACCGACTTCACCGGACTGGCCCGGGAAGACAAACTGGACCCGGTGGTGTGCCGTGACGCCGAGATCGACCAGATGATCGACATCCTCTGCCGCCGCCGCAAGAACAACCCTATTGTGGTGGGCGATGCCGGTGTGGGCAAAAGCGCCGTGGTGGAGGGCCTGGCTCTACGCATCGTCAATGGCGACGTGCCTGACCGCCTGAAAAGCGTTGAGCTCTGGACCCTGGATATGGGCGCCCTCCAGGCCGGCGCCTCGGTGAAGGGCGAGTTCGAGAAACGCCTCAAAGGCGTGATCGAAGCGGTCAAAGGCTCCGCTACCCCCATCATCCTGTTCATTGACGAAGCCCACACCCTGATTGGCGCCGGCAACAGCGAAGGCGGCTCCGATGCCGCCAACCTGCTCAAACCGGCCCTTGCCCGGGGCGAACTGAGAACCATCGCCGCCACCACCTGGCGCGAGTACAAGAAATACTTTGAAAAAGACCCGGCCCTGAGCCGGCGTTTCCAGCCTGTGGCGCTGGATGAGCCCACACCCGGCGAAGCCGTCCACATCCTCCGTGGCCTGCGTACCGTCTATGAGAAAGCCCATCAGGTCCTGATCGCCGACAGCGCCCTGAAAGCCGCCGCCGACATGTCTGCCCGTTACCTTGCCGGCCGCCAGCTACCGGACAAAGCCATCGACGTCCTGGACACCGCCTGCGCCCGGGTCAGCCTGAATCTGAGCATGCCGCCCAGACGCCTGAGCCACGTCCGCAGCGAGCTGCATCAGCTGGCCATGGAACAGAACCTGCTGAGGCGGGAACACACCCTGGGGCAGAGCGTGGATGCCGAACGGGAACGGGAACTGGAACAGCGCATTGCCGGGATCACTGCCGAATCCGAAGCCCTGGAACAACGCTGGAACGACCAGCGCGAGCTGGTGGCACGACTGGTGGAGATCCGGGAACAGTTGCTCACCGGCGAATCGCAGGCCGAAGCGGATACCTCTGAATTGGCCGATGGGGATACAGAAGAACGCCCGGACCTGAAAAGCGAAGCCGCCGCCATCGAGCAGGAACTGACTGAACTCCAGGCCGACGAGCCGCTGGTACACGCCCGCGTTGACGCCAGGCAGGTGGCCGAAGTCATCGCCGACTGGACCGGCATTCCGGTCAATCGCATGACCACCGACGAACTGGAAAAAATCACCCACTTGCCGGCGTATCTGCAGGAGCACATCAAAGGCCAGGACACCGCCATCGACTGCCTGCACCAACACCTGCTCACCGCCCGCGCCGACCTGCGCCGGCCCGGCCGCCCCATGGGCGCCTTCCTGCTGGTGGGTCCCAGCGGCGTTGGCAAAACCGAAACCGTGGTACAGCTGGCCGAACTGCTCTACGGCGGCCGCCAGTTCCTAACCACCATCAACATGTCCGAATACCAGGAAAAACACACCGTCTCACGCCTGATCGGTTCACCGCCGGGGTACGTTGGCTTCGGCGAAGGCGGCATCCTCACCGAAGCCATCCGACAGAAACCCTACTCCGTGGTCTTGCTCGACGAAGTCGAAAAAGCCCATCCGGAAGTCCTCAACCTGTTCTACCAGGCATTCGATAAAGGCGAACTGGCTGACGGCGAAGGCCGACTCATCGACTGCAAAAACGTTGTCTTCTTCCTCACCTCCAACCTCGGCTACCAGACCATCGTCAACCACGCCGAGTCCCCGGCCAGCCTGGACGAAGCCCTCTACCCGGAACTGGCCAGCTTCTTCAAACCGGCCTTGCTTGCAAGAATGGAAGTGGTGCCCTACCTGCCCCTGGGCGAGGAAACCCTCAACCGAATCGTTGGCGACAAACTCCAGCGCCTGGCGGACCAGATCAAGGCCCGTTATCACGCCGAAGTGGAACTGCAGGACGGCCTGATCGATGCCATCCGCAGCCGTGCGACAAGAAGCGAAAACGGCGCAAGGATGCTTGAGTCGATCATAGAGGGTGAGTTGTTGCCGCCGGTTTCATTGGCGTTGCTGGAGAAACTGGCGGCGAGGGAGTCGGTTACAAAGGTCATGTTGGGTGTTGAAGACGCCAGATTTACGGGAATGGTGGTTTAGGGACACTCCAAATCCGCACGGTGTGCGGTTGGCGAACACAAAAGCATAAAAATCTTAGGGAAGAGAACCATGGGACGGATGCAGATGGAACTGCACACCGGCATCGACCTGGCGGTGGCCCTGATCAAGCAGGACAACCTGCCGGATCTGCTGAAAACCGCCACAAGACAGCTGGAAAACGCCTTCGGCCTGACTCGCTGCTGGGCACTCGAACTCGACCTCAGTGGCCGGACCCTACACTGCAGCGACCTCGCCGAACACGGCGAATTCGACTGCGGCGACTTCAGCCACCCCTTTGCCCACGTGCTGCAAACCGGCAAAGCCCGGGAACTCACCCGTGCCGCCAGCTATCGCCTGGACCACGTCGGCTTCCAGGCCCTGTTCGAGGCCAGCGACCGGCCGCGTTCCCTGTGGCTCGAGCCCCTCACTGGTAATGATGGCCGAACCCTGGGGATGCTCGTCCTGTGTCGGGACGAACCCGAGTGGGACGGCATTATCGGCCAACCTCTGTATTGTGGCCTACGGCAACTTCTGGTTCATCAATGGATTACCCAGTTACAGAGCCGTGATCAGGTCTGGCAGCGTCGCCTGCTCAAGCGGTCACTGGATCATTTGCACGACGCCGAAACCGTTCGCACCCGGTGCGAACAACTGGCCCGAACCCTGGTTGGCAATTCCCAGGCCATGACCAGCCTCCGGGCCCAGATCGTCCGGGCCGCCGGCAGCCAGCTGTCCGTTTTGGTGCAGGGTGAAACCGGCTGTGGCAAGGATGTGGTCGCCCGCGGTATCCATGAACTGTCCGACCGGGCCGACGGCCCGATGGTGGTGGTCAACTGCGCCGCGATTCCGGATACCCTCCTGGAAAGCGAACTTTTCGGGCATACCCGAGGCGCGTTCTCAGGCGCCGACCAGGACAAGCAGGGGCTTCTGGCACAGGCCAACGGCGGCACCCTGTTCCTGGATGAAATCGGCGACATGCCCTTGGCCCTGCAGTCGAAGCTGCTCCGGGTGTTGGAGAGCCGTCAGTTCCGCCCACTGGGCGCCCGTGAGGAACAGCACTCCGATTTTCGCCTGGTGGCGGCCACCCACCAGCCGCTGCAGGCAGGTATCGAAGACGGCAGCTTCCGGCGGGACCTGTTTTACCGCCTGAGCCAGTTTCCGCTGCGGGTGACGCCCTTGCGGGAGCGTCCCGAGGACCTCGAAGCCCTGAGTCGCCACTTTATCCGGCTGTATACCGAGCGTGAGGGTAGCGGACCCATGGGCATTTCCAGCCACGCTCTGCACCTGCTGGCCGGATACGACTTCCCGGGCAATGTTCGTGAGCTGCGCAACATCATTGAACTGGCCTGCCTGCAGACCCCGGGCGGGGATGATATCCAGCCGGAAGTGCTGAGGATTAATGACCTTTTTGAAGAGTCCGATGGCTGGACCAGCTCACCCTGGGATGTCAGGGACAGAAATCCCGTGGATCTACCCGCTGTAGAAGAGATCCGGGATCTTAAGGCCGCGGCACAGGCCTTTGAAGCGGCGATTATTCGCGAGCGTCTGCGCCAGTACGCTGGCAACCGGGCCCAGGCGGCGGAAAGCCTCGGCCTGCCAAAGCGAACCCTGGCCCATAAGTGCCTCAAGTACCAGGTGACCGACTCATGATTCCCCGAAAAGTGCGATTAATACGTCACTTAGCGTCAGCTGTGGTGCAGGTTCTTCTGGTCGCCAATGCCTGCGCTGGCCAGCTTGAGGATGCCCGCCTCTGTACCAGTGAGCCCCAGCGACTTGAACGGCTGGCCTGCTTTGACGAAGTTTTTGGTACCCCCCTGGCGGCATCAGGCGAGGAACTTGCGGCCCCGGATGCTCGGCGATCCGAGCGATGGCGACAGGCCTACGCCAGCCTTGATGCAGAAAATGCCGTTGCCGGTGTGCTTTACCGGAATACCGGGCGAGCAGCTGGCCAACTGGTTACGGTTCCCGCTTTGGGGGTTCAACCTCCCCGACCTCTGCTGGCCCTTCAGTGCCACAACAACATTACTGAACTCACGCTGATGCTGCCTGAGGCAATGGACGAGGAGCGGGTTCAACTGGGGTTTGGCCGGGGACAGACCGTCTGGCGGGTGCGGGACAACGGTTTCGTGCTCAGCGGCGGCCGGGGACTGCCAGCCATTCGTACCGTGAAAGCCATGATCGACGGCACAGAGGCCCGCATTGACTCGCCCAACAGTCGCATTGATGGCCTGCTGTTTGATCTTTCGGGATACCGCCGGGCAATCGAGCCGCTACGCGAGACCTGTGGCTGGTAAATGCCGGCTGAACACAGCGAATCAGGACAGCAACATGCAGATCATTGAGCAACATCCCTACGTTGAACAGGTTGTCTCACCATTGCCCGGCGATTCCGGTGTCGGCGAGGCACTTGGAGACGATGCAACGCTCGAATTTCTGGAAAACGAGGTCATGAAGGTGGGCTCTCTGGCCCATACCGATATCGATTGGAGCAAGGTTGAAAGCGATGCCCTGACGATTCTCTCGGACCGCAGCAAGGATCTGAAAGTACTCGGTTTTCTGCTGATCGCCCTGCAACGTGGCGGCGACGGTGAACGGTTCGCACTGTCTCTGTACCTGCTGCACCGGATCCTCGACGAATGGTGGGAGCAGGCCTGGCCGTATCCCGGGGACAAGGGCAAGCGGGCCCGCAAGATGATGTTCACCCAGATGCTCCAGCGTGCCGGCAAAGGCGTAGACGCCCTGGCGTTCGATGGCAGTGTTGGCGACGGTCGGGCGTTCTGCCTTGAAATTCTGGCCAGATTGATGGACCAGGCCGCTGGCCGGGAACTGCCGGAGGGGTCACTGCAGGATCTTAAACGGGCAATTGAAAAGCTGCCCAGGGTTAACGACGCCACAGCAGCCCCCGAAACCCGTCCGCAGGCAGGGAAGGTCAGCCAGGATTCGGGAACTGAAACGCCAGAGCAGAAACCCGCACCGGCAAAGCCCTCCCTGGGGGCTCTCACCCTGGACCCGGGAGATGAGCGAGCAACCCGGCAGAGCCTTCTGAAAGTTGCGGACATGCTCACCGAAACCGGGCCGAACCAGCCTCTGGGGTACTTGGTCCGCCGGTATGCTATCTGGCAGAACATCACCACGGTACCGCCGACACGAGACGGAAAGCGCACCGATCTTGCCGCCGTGAGTGCCGATCGTGTGGCTGACTATCGGGAAGCCCTGGAAAAATCCGCAGACCTGGCGTTGTGGCAGAAAATCGAGCAGAGCCTGTCGGTCAGTCCATTCTGGCTGGACGGCCATTGGCTAAGTGCCCGGGTCGCAACGGCCCTTGGCCACCACGCCTGCGCAGAGGCAATCCGTGTGTCTGCAAAGGAGTTTGTCGAGCGCCTTGCCCAGTTGCCGGAGCTCACCTTCAACGATGGCACGCCGTTCCTCTCCCGCGAGGCGGAAGAGTGGCTCTGGTCCGCGCCGGCGACCGGTGGTTCCACCGGCAGCGCCAACGCCTGGGAGCAGGCTTATGACAAAGCTCGGGATCTGGTTTCACAAAAGGGACTGGCTGCCGGGATGCAACTTCTGGAGGACGGGCTGGCGGAAGCGAGAGAGCCAAGAGACCGCTTTTACTGGCGTCTTGCCAGCGCCCGATTGATGAAAGACGCAGGCCTGAAATCACTGGCCACGCAGCAGATTCAGGATCTGCAAACGCAGGTTCGCGGGCTGGCTCTCGAGGACTGGGAGCCCGCTCTGATCAGGCAGCTTGAAAAGCTGGGCTGATCCCCGGAGCACACCAAGGAATCACAGCAGGAATGGAAACCATGTGGAGAAAAGCTTTACTCATCGGTCGCTGGCTTCTGCCATACCTTAAAAACGCAGCCCCGGTCACCCTGACACTGGGCATTATCGCCTTGCTGGTGGCCACCTGGTGGCTGGGGCCGCGCTGGGAACTCAATGGTGAGTTTCCATTATCGGCCTGGCAGATGCGGGCCCTGGTAACCCTGGGCGTTGTCCTTGTGGTCGCGATGATGTGGGGCATGGTGCTGGCGCGCCGCCTGCGCAAGGTGAACGTCCGGCAGGCCGAAGCGCAGAAGGAACAGGAAGATCCGATTCTGCCCATGGAGCGCAAGCAGCAGCGCCTGCTGGATCGTCAGCTGGCGGCCCTGAAAAGCAACCTCCCCGGCCGCAAAGGCATTTACCGGCTGCCCTGGTATCTGGTGATGGGCCTTGAGGATGCTGGCAAGACCAGCCTGATTCAACGGTCCGGGCAGACCTACACGCTCACCAACGTAACCCGCAACAATCGGGTGGATCGCAATGCCTTCGGTTTTGACTGGTGGATCGGCGATGAAGGCGTGCTTATCGATCCTGATGGTGAACTGCTGAGCCAGAGTCAGGGTGAGGGCGCAGGCGCGGAGATCCAGCAGCGTCTTTGGCATCATTTCATCGCCTGGCTTGAGCGAAATCGCCCTCAACGTCCTCTGAATGGTGTGGTGCTGGCCATAGATCTGGCCAGTCTCAGCGTGGCAGACTCCGGCCAGAGGCGGGACCGGGCGATCCTGTTGCGCACGCGCTTGCGGGAACTGATGGAGCAGATCGGCTCCCGCCTGCCCGTTTATGTCACCTTCACCAAGATGGACCTGCTTTACGGTTTTGGCCCGCTCGTGCGGACCCTGAGCAAGCAGGACAAGGAGCAGGCCCTGGGCTTCACCTTCAGCCTCGAAGGCCAGATAGATAACGACGATTGGCTGAACCAGTTCGCTGACCGATACACCGCCATGGTTGAGCGGCTTACCGATCGCTTGCCGGATGTTCTGGCCAATACCCGGGATGCCGAGGAGCGGGCAGCGGCCTATTCCTTTACCCGCCAGCTTGCAGGCCTGAAGCTTGTTCTGGAGCATTTCCTGACCGACCTGCTGTCTGCGGATGTGTTCTCGACACCGGCGATGGTTCGCGGCACCTACTTCACCTCGGTGTTGCAGGAGGGCGTGCCGGAAGATGCCTTTGTCTCGGCAGCTGCCGCCAACTACCAGATTGCCGGGCCCATTCAGCCTGCCCAACGGGCAGGGCAGTCCGCCACCCTGTTTACCCGGGCACTGTTCCCCGAGATCATCTATCCGGAGGCTGGCCTGGCCGGTGATAACCGACGGGTGATCCAGTCCCGGCAACGCCGGCTGGCCGTGGCCGCCGTGGTGGCTATTTGTGCCGGTGCGGGTATGACCGCCGGCTGGCAGCATTTCTTTATCAAGAATGCAGAGGCCGCTGCCGCCGTGGAAGCCCGTGTTCAGGGCTTTATCGATAACTGGCAGCCGGTGGGCTTTGAACCGGACAACACCGGCCGGAACCTGCTCGGCCCGCTGAATGAACTTCGTGAGGCAACGCTGGCCTTTGGCGACCATCGCCCGAACTGGCCGTTGCTCAGTGATATGGGCCTGTACCGTGGCCATGAGGTGGGCCCGGAAGTTGAGGAATCCTACCTGGATATGCTGGCATACCAATATTTGCCAGCCCTGATGTTCGGTGTGATGGCCGAGATGGGTCAGGCGCCGGACAATAGCACTGAGCGCCTGGAGCATCTGCGGGTGTTGCGCATGCTGTATGACGCCAGTGGTCGTCGGGACGATATTGTGACCCGCTACATGCAGAACCACTGGCAGGAGGCGTTCCCCGGCCAGAGTGAACTGCAGCAGCGGCTACTGGGTCATCTGGACTATGCCATGGCGCATACCGATCTGGCACAGCTAACTCGCCAGGGCGATGCGGTTGCCGATATGACCCTGGCGCCGTTTCGTAGCAGTGTCGAGTGGGCACAACATGAGCTTGGTCGGATTGCCACGCCAGACCGGGTCTATCGGGATCTGGAAATTGAAGCAGAACGGGAATTCCGGGCACCGTTGGAACTGGCCCGGGCATCCGGGCCGGCATTCAGCACGGTGTTCACCCGGCTGGATGGCTATGGCGAGCCGTCGGACTCGGGGGCAGCGGTGGAAGAAGATCCATTGACCATCCCCGCGTTGCTGACCCGGGAGGGACTGGAAAAATGGTTCCTGCGCAAGTCCGGCTCGGTAACGGAGCTGGCTCTGGTGGACGCCTGGGTGCTGGGCCGCCGGGACAACGTTGACTTCAGCAAGGCGGATGAAGCCAGACTGCTGGCCAGTTTGCAGACCCTCTATGCCGAGCACTATGCCGAGGCCTGGCGTACTGCCTTGAGCCGCATCGATATTCAGCGGTTTGAGGACCTGAACCACGGCGTACGTATTCTGGAGAGCCTGACCAGCGGCCACGAGCCCCTGGCAAGCCTGCTCGGGCAGGTTCGCCATAACACGCGTCTTGTGCCTTCGGCAGAAGGGGAGAGTGCCGCAGCCCGGGAGCTTCTGGAGCAGTCGCCCCATTTCCGCATGTTGCAGGATATTGAACGGCAGTTTGCGGAGCTCAACCAGTTGACCAGGGAAAATGGCGATCAGCCAACCGGGCTTGAACAGATCATGCTGGTAGTCGGTGAACTTCACGAGTACATGCGCAACATCCAGGAAGCGCCAGACAAGGGCAAGGCTGCGTTGGCCGCCGCCCGGGCCCGCATGGGCCTGCAGGGAGCCGACCCGATCTTCACCCTGCAGCGCATGGCCGACAACCAGCCGGAGCCCCTGAACCGGCTGCTGACCCGGTTGGCCACGGAAAGCTGGCGGGTGGTTCTGGACCAGGCGGTGGCGCAGCTGGAGCGTGAGTGGTATCGCGAGGTGTATCAGCCTTTTCAGCAGAATCTGGCCCGCCACTATCCGTTTAATCCGGACTCCGGGCGGGATGTTGCACTGCAGGACTTTGAACGGTTCTTTGCCCCGGGCGGCGTATTGGACGCCTTCTATCAGGACAATCTGAAACTGTTCCTCGAGGATCACCCGGAACAAGTGGGTGATGCCCGACGTGCCGGCCTGGTGCGCGGTGCGGTACTGACTTCCCTGGAAAATGCCGACCAAATCCGCAGGGCCTATTTTACCCGGGGTGGTTCCCTGGATGTGGAGTTCGCGCTGGAACCGCTTAATCTCTCAGCCAACAAACGCCGCAGCGTGGTGAATGTGGATGGCCAACTGGTCGAGTTCAGCCACGGCCCGCGCCAGAGCATTCCGCTGGTCTGGCCCAATACCCTGCGGGACTCTGTCGAGAGCCGTATTACCCTGGTGCCGGTCCAGGTGAACCGTTCACCCCGCAGCCTCTCGGAAAGCGGCCCCTGGGCCCTGTTCCGACTGCTCGATAAAGCCGACATTACCGGCGTGAGCAGCAGCGCGGTGGATGTCCGGTTCCGGGTTGACGACGGGGAGATGCGTTATCGCCTCCACGCGGCCAGCAATACCAACCCGTTCACACAGCAACTACTGGCGGGGTACCGCATACCCCGCAGCTTGTATTAAACTCTTTCAGTACACCAGGGCCGCCCTGATGAGAGCAGGACGTTTTCATCAGGGCTGAGCCTTCGCACAGGATGGTGCGAAAGCCCGGATTTTCTTTTCTCTTCAGGGACCGAAGACATGCCCCAGGCAAACGGACTGCAATTTACCGCCACCATTGGCGAATACTCCTCTGACCACTTTTCCGTTGTTGGTTTTGCACTGACAGAACGGCTGTCCGAGCTGTTCCAGGGACGCCTTGACCTGGCCAGTACCGATCCGTCTGTTGGCGCCTCGAATGTGCTGGAGCAACCGGTGGATCTGGTAGTCTGGCAGGACGGGATGCCGCTGCGTCGCTTTACCGGCGTGGTCAGCGAATTTGCCCGCGGCGATTCCGGCCATCGGCGTACCCGCTACGAACTGGTTTTCCGGCCACCGCTCTGGCGCCTGGCGCTGATGCACAACAGCCGTATTTTCCAGAACCGGGGCACGGATGAGATTGTGCGTACCCTGCTGGAGGAGCGGGGGATCGTCGATACCGTTTTTGATCTTAAGCGCGGCCCCGAGGAGCGGGAATACTGCGTCCAGCACCGGGAAGGTGATCTGGCCTTTGTTGAACGTCTGGCTGCGGAGGAAGGCTGGCACTATCGCTACCAGCATGGCGGCCTTGATGGCCAGGAGCCACCTGCACTGATTTTTGCCGATCATCATCGCGATTCGCCCAGGCTTGAGGCTGCCCCATACAACGGAAAAGCAGGAGGGAGTGCCCGAAGGCCCTGTGTGTTCCGGTTTGCGTATCGGGAGCGGGTGCGCCCCGCTTCGGTCGCCATGAAGGATTACACCTTCAAAAACCCGGCTTACGCCCTGATGCATGAACAAGCTGGCGACCAGATCCTCCACCGGGCGGACTACCAGCACTACGACTACCCTGGCCGCTTTAAACAGGACGCCAGTGGTCGGCCGTTCACTGAAACCAGGCTTCAGGCCCTGCGCAGTGACGTCAGCACGGCCTTTGGTGAAAGCAATCGCCCGGATTTTGCACCTGGTGCCCGGGTGGCACTGACCGACCACGACAATGAAATCCTGAACCGCGACTGGCTGCTCACGGCGCTAACCCACACCGGCTCTCAACCTCAGGCCCTGGAAGAAGAGGGTGGCAGCGAACCGACACGCTACGGCAACCACTTTAGCGCCATCCCCGCAGACCGAAGCTGGCGGCCGCTGTGTGAGCACAAACCCCTGATGGACGGGCCCCAGATGGCCATGGTTACCGGCCCGGAAGGCGAAGAAATCCATTGTGACCAGTACGGACGGGTGAAAGTGCGGTTTCCCTGGGATCGCTATGGGGCCAACGATGAACACAGCAGTGCCTGGCTTAGGGTCAGCCAGGAGTGGGCCGGCGGCCAGTATGGATTCACCGCATTGCCGAGGATCGGTCATGAAGTAATCGTCTCCTTCCTGGACGGAGACCCGGACCAGCCCATCATCACCGGCCGAACCTGGCACGCCACCAACACGCCACCGTATGCGCTGCCGGAGCATAAAACCCGCACCACCCTGAAATCCAAAACCCACAAGGGCGAGGGCAGCAACGAGCTGCGGTTTGAAGACGAAGCCGGCGAAGAACAGGTTTATGTTCACGCCCAGAAAGACCTGGCTCTGCTCACCGAAAACAACCGTACCGAAGTCATCGGCAATGACAGCCACCTGACGGTCAGCAAGCATCGCTTCAGCCACGTCAAAGGCAGTAGCCACCAAACCGTGGCCGGCGAGAAACGCGAACAGTCCGGGAAAGACCATAGCTTCAGCGTTACCGGCACCCTCCACCTCAAAGCCGGCACCGCCTGGCTAACTGACTCCGGCACCGAACTGCACATCAAGGCCGGCCAGAAAGCCGTGATTGAAGCGGGTGCGGAAATCACCCTCAAGGCTGGTGGCAGCTTTGTGAAGATCGACCCAAGCGGCGTGGCCATGGGTGGCGCTGTCATCAAGCTGAATGCTGGAGGGGCTCCGGGTAAGGGGAGTGGTCAGAAGGTTCAGGTGCCGGAGATGCCTGGGTTGGTGGAGAAGAATGGGGGGGCTGTTGCGCCTGTAAAGTTGGCAGAAGCCCCTGTTCGTCCTATTGGCAAGGCAGATGAGACCATAGAACTGCTGGAAGTCGCAGCGGTAGAAGACTTGGCACTGGTAGACAAATGCATGGAGCAGCCCGATGGTAGTTGCCCCCTTGATCACTGCCCCTGTCGGGAGACCGCATAATGGCCGACATAGAAACGATGGAGGCCGGCGGCTTCCGCTTCCGCGACAGTGGCTTGCAATGGTTCGCGCTACTCGAAGGGGCGCACCCCGCCTACAACACCCTGGATCTGGTTTATAAAAACATAGCGACCCCGGAGTGGGTGGCAATCTATCAGTTTGCTCCCTACGAAGCGCTCGCTAAGGTAAGTCCGGTGCTGATTAAGCTGGACCACCCCCACAAATGGTTACAACAGTGGCAACAAGTGTTTCCTGGCCTTGCCGGTTCGATGCTGGGCTCTGAAACAAGCCTTGAAACCGTGGCAGACCATTTGCGGACACTGGTGTCTGTTCGGGTTGAAGGTGGCGTGGATTCTCTATTCCGCTTTCACGATTCCTGGATTGCGAGTGCGCTCTACCCAACCCTTGAGGACACAGAGCGGGCCAAGTTTCATGGACCGATCTGTCAATGGCTTTGGCCCCGGGGTGGGGAGGTTTGTAGGGCAGAACGGCCAGGAGAAATGCCGACGGAAGATCAGGCACTGAGCGAAGGGTGGTTACAGCTAAGCACAGAAAGCCAGCTGGCCGTTCATCAAGGGCTCATGTCCAAACGGAATTGGAAGGAGGGTCAACGGTGACAGGACCATATATTTCAGCAGGCTCCCCCTGTAAGGAGCCGGAAAAGCTCTATGTTGAAGTGGCCGGAACCGACGTTCACCCAGGCCATGGGCTGGTATTGGAGAAAAACGGTGAGCCTGTCAGCACATTCTCAATGGAACAGCGCCAATGGCACCAGCGCTATGAGTGCGAGTACGCGGTGGGTGCCGCTGAGCGTTTTGACCATACCCTCACACTTACGGTTGAGAAGGAGCAGGGGGGCACCCTGCGCTTGCCGTTGCTGGATCAACCTCACCCAACCCGGCTTTCCGCGTACACCCAGCCTAACCTGTTGTTTCCGATCTACCCGTTGGCCGAAATGCCACGGGTGGAGGGCGAAGCGGGGCACGCCCTGCTAAGGCCCGGCTATCTGTATGTTTTCTGGAAAGGCATCCTTTGGCGTGAACTTCAGACCGATGAAAATGGCAAGTTGCGGGATATTGATCTGCCCCATTACAGGGAACTGGTTAAAAGCGAAGGCCCCATCGCCGCGGGCGAACGTGAACCCGCCGGCGTGGTATTGGACACGCTCTGGGTACCGGCCCGTTTCCAGACCGTGGGGGCGGCACAGTGGACCATTGGCGATGTGGAACTGGCCTGGTCCGAGCAACAGTGGAGTTGGGAGTACGTTGAATCCCTGGAGTCCGGGCAGGAAATCATCCACCTTCCGGCTAGTTACCGCGAACTGACCGGTATTCCCGCATACGGCAAGAACGGGGCGCGGGCCATTAACGCCCGCCGTCACGCCCGCTGTAAGAACCTGGAGATGCTCAAGGGGTATGGGCACCGCCGACGGTTCGGCCCCGACAATAACTCAGGCAGGGATTGGGTATCGTTGAGCGACGCAGCCCCTTGCCGTCGCCGGGACCCGAACCGTGAAAAAGATGCCACCAACCCTGCTGTTGTGGCCCAGGCACTGGACGGCAGCGGCCTGGACGATGACAACAGCATGCTGGGCAAAATCCGGTACGAACTGGAGCGGATGGAAGGCTTCGCCTGTAAGGCGGCAGAGACCGTTGAGTTCGCCGGCGGTTTGACCCGATGGGTGGACGACCTGCTCGGGGAGGACTGGCGGGCCCAGTTCGGCGGCGGACAGACCACCCCGGGTGCGGCAGAAGCCACGGATAAATCCGAAGCTGCCCGCAGGGTACTGCTGGAAGAGGTCCGTCGTCGCCTGAGGGCTGGCGACAGTGATGAGGACCAGCTCGCCTCTCTCCGGGAACGGAACATACCCGCTGTGCCGTTACCGGACTTGTTGTTTGAACTGGAGTGGCTCACGAACCAGACTGGTCTGCACTTGACCCACCTGTCGACAGTGGCGGAGTCTGCCCAGGCGCATCCCCACTTCAAGAGCGCCATGCTGGTACACTCGGCCATCTTTGATCACAAGGGTTATGAACGGGGCCCGTTCGACAACTACAGATATGCCGTTGACACTGAAAAGCTGGACGCAGCATTGCGCAAGGCAGACCGCGAGGCCTGTCGCGCCAACTGCTACGAGCTGATAGAGCGCAGGATCAGGTTATTGGAAAACCAGGCCGTCCCGGTGTTTAACGACCTGTTTGCGCTCAATGGCCTGTGCCACCCCATCTCCCTGCAAACACTGAATCCGCTGCTCGCCCACCTGGAAACCTCTGTGTTCCACTTTGATCCGCTGGTAAGCAAAGTCGCCAGGGAGAGCGAGGCCTATCGCGACGAAGCCGGGGCAGAGTTCATCAAGAAACTGGCCCGCGGGCAAGCCGGTTTGTCTGCCTTCCTGGCAACAGAGACGGATATCGAACAAGAGCAGGTTGGTGAGCCGGAACCGAACGACGGCTCTGGCAAGCCCCGCCCTGGGCTCCTGAAATGGCTCCAGGCCCAAAGGCCGGCCGTCGGTGACCTGCCGGAGGCCCTGCGGGACCAGTACGAACTGAGCGAACAGGAGCGGGAGAAGGTCTACGAGAATATCCGTAACATGGCGGACCCGGAATTGCTCCAGTGGGCGACGGCGTCCTACACCACCATGGGGCAACTGATGGCGGACCTTAGCAGTGAGTTCTACCTGATTACCCAGCGGGCGTTGTTGAGGAACATCGGCAATGGCCCAATCTACCAGGTAACAGACACGCTGCAGATCCCGACACGATACATGAAACTGGGCAACCCTTTCCTTGAGGGGCTCGTCCTGGGGCACGCCAACCCCATGATGGCCAACCCCAACCCAGAGATGGTGCCACTGGGCATGCGCTTTGGTAGCCAGACAGCGGGTATCGGCGCATTCTCAAACGAAGCCATCAACAATACGCTGCGACAGTCCAACGGAGCCCAGATCGTCCGGCCCAAGGGTGGCGTTATTAATCGAGTGGGTCCCGGTATGGCAGGCAATTACGCCGTTATCCGCAATGGCAATGGCAAACTGCTCGCCACCGCCACTTCGGTGGCAGGCCTGCAGGGTAGCGCCCCTACCGCGTCCGCTCAGGTGGAGATGTTCCTGGCACACAAGGACAGCATCGCCGCCAAAATGTCGAAAGGTTTTATGAGCCGGGCCGGGAGTGTGCTCTTGCGCTGGGCGCCGCCGGGGATGTTGGGGCTGTTTGGGTGGAATGTGGTTAGCGCAGCATCACAAATCCTTGCTTCACCAGATGGTGCTGCGAAAAAGCTGACTGGGCTTGCTTACGGGACTGCAAACTTGATGTACTGGCTTGGTCACATCGTTGAGGCTGAAAACCTGGTAAGGGAGACCCGACTGTCCTGGCTAACCAAAACCCGAGTAAATGTAGAAAAAATCAGTAATAGCGCCCTCAAGTCAGTAGCCAGGCGTTTGTTCACCGATAAGATGCTGTCAATCGCCAAGTTTGCAGGGGTCTTTGGCGCAACCCTGGAGGTGGTGTTGTCGCTCTGGGAAGGAATGCAGCGGTTGCAGGCCAACGACACGGATGCCGCTGCGGGGTACTTTACCGCCGCAGCCGGCTTTGGCGTGTTCATGTTCTCTCACCTCGCCGGAACAGGGTTGGTTCCAATCCTGGGGGTGAGCTTTGCGGCCGCCCTGGCGGCCGTTGCCTTGATTGTCGCCCTCGCAGCTTTGGTCTGGGCTATATGGCGCACCGATGATGACCTTGAAGCCTGGCTCAAGAATGGTCCTTTTGGCACAGTGGAGCCAGCAAGTCAGTTTGAGCATCTTCACAGTTCACCGGAGGATGCATTTCAGTTCCTGGTGGGTGCTCTGTTCCCGCTCGTTGGCAACAGCGACAGCCTGGCGGGCTTCAATGATCGGGGTCTGCTGTCAGACCAAGAGAAGAATCGGCTGTTTGAAAATGGCCGTTTGGAGGGGCATGTGATCGGTGTCCGATCCGCCGCCTTTGCATTGGTGGACAAACCGGAGGAACAGTTTCAGGCCCATTTTTGGATGACCTGGCGGAATGGCAGCAAAACAAAGGCTCTGACTCCGGAGTATGTTTATTACGATGCCGAGCGTCAGATGCTTCGGTTCCATATGCCTAAGCCCCAGTGGCGTCGGTGGGGGCGTTCGCAGACTCTGGAAAAACTGACGGCGAAGGTTCAGATTGCGCTGAGCAACGGCGTCCTGCTGCCGGCCAGTGACATAGAGCAGCCACTGGTAGCGGCTGTGGACGAACCGGCACATGCAGACAAAAATCCTCGCTGGCTCACGATTACGAGTTAACAACTTATGACGGACGACTACCTGGACACAGCCTATTGTTCCGACGCTATTCCGACTCTGCCACCGGGGGGGCACCCAGGCATGGATAAGGCCTTTCAGCGCTTGCCCTGGGGCCACTACCAGAACCCGGTCATGCCTAACACCATGGAGACGCAGTTGGCTTACGCCCGGCTGTTTGAAGATGAAAGTGATGTGGAGGATGGCCATCCTTGGGGAGACTCAGTGTTTTCGGTCAGTAAGGGGGCTTTGAGTAGTCTGCAGGGCTTTTTGTACATTATGTACATGTGTGTGGCAGTAGGTTTTTTTATATCACTATTTGGGCTTGCCCTTCTTATTCTCAGTGTGGCTATCAATAAGCCTGGTGCTGAAAATTTCATTAATCTATTTCATGAGGTTAAATATTTTTATTTAGTAATTGCAGTCTTATATTTCACTGGCAAATACGGTCGCCTCCTATTAGCGTACCTCACAGACAAGCGCCAACGAGCCAACCCAACGGGCCTGTATCGCCGGGAAGGCATGGCTCGGATCAAAGAAGGGAAGGAGGTCTTCGAGGCCCCCTTCATTGAGTTTGATGCCTATCTGGTTCACACGCCCTCGGGCCGTGGTGGTCGTTACTTCAACCTGTTGTTGCAACACCGCTACAGCAAACATCAGCTGTGGATGAAGGGGTTGCTCACTGATGCCGTGGACCAAAAGGAAGTGTATGCCTATTGGGACATGCTCCAGCAGTACATGGACGTCACCCATCCCCTGCCGGACGTGCCCATCTTTGAGCCCTTCCGGCCCCGTGATCCGGTTACTGCACAATGGGACCAGCGCACCGGGCGTGATCCGTTCAAGTGGCGGAAAATATCACCGGAGGCCTGGCGCGAGAACCACGAAAAAACATACCGGGACCGCTTGCGGAGCACGCACTTCCATCACCCCTGCATCCTTGATGCCCACATCCAGGGCCGGGGCCTGCAGTTGCCGGAAGAGCCGCGTGGGGCCATGCTGGCGTAGTAGGCCACTTATGAGGGACGACTATCAGAACACCGCCTACCGCTCCGACGCTATCCCGGTGCTACCACCGGGCGGCCACCCGGACATGGACAAGGCATTCCAGCGCCTGCCCTGGGGCCACTACCAGTACCCGGTCATGCCCAACACCATGGAGACGCAGTTGGCTTACGCCCGGCTGTTTGAAGATGAAAGTGATGTGGAGGATGGGCATCCCTGGGGAGAGTTGGTGTTCTCGGTCAGCAAGGGGTTTTTGAGTGGGCTGCAGGGCTTTTTGCATGTCCTTTACATGTGCGCCGCTCTCGCATTTTTCATATCCTTTTTGCCCTTAATCGTCAGCATACTTTCAGTCATTGTTAATCGACCAGATTTCCATTCCGTTATTGCGCTGGTTCAAGTCTTTCTATACATGTACTTAATAATTGCCGCCTGCTACTTCGGCGGCAAATATGGCCGCCTCCTGTTAGCCCGCCTCACCGACAAGAGCCAACGAGCCAACCCCACGGGCCTGTACCGCCGGGAGGGTGTGGTTCGGATCAAGGAAGGCAACGAGGTCTTCGAGGCTCCCTTCATCGAATTCGATGCCTATCTGGTTCACACACCCTCGGGCCGTGGTGGCCGGTACTTCAACCTGGTACTGCAACACCGCTACAGCAAATACCAGTTGTGGATGAAGGGGTTGCTTACCGATGCCATGGACCAGAAGGAAGTCTATGCCTATTGGGACATGCTCCAGCAGTACATGGACGTCACCCGGCCCCTGCCGGATGTGCCCATCTTCGAGCCATTCCGCTCAAGGGACCTGGTTACCCGGGAATGGGATCAGCGTACCGGGCGGGACCCGTTCAAGTGGCGGAAAATGGCACCCGAGTCCTGGCGCGAGAACCACGAGCAAACCTACCGGGACCGCCTTCGGAGCATGAATTTTCAACACCACTGCATTCTCGACGCCCATATTCAAGGCCGCGGCCTGCCGTTGGCGGATGGGAAGCAAGGAACAATGCTGGCATAAATTGGCCAACTCCTGGGCATTAAACACCATGCAAGCCGGTAACGAACTGATGTCCACATACGTATCTGGCGCCTATCGCCGGGATGCCATTCCCAAGCAGGCTCCTCAGAAGGACATCAGTGGGTTTGCCAAGCACTTAGATGCAGGGGGTTTCATTGAGCGGTTGCCTTGGGGTGACTATGCAAACATCGACATCAGTGTGTTTCCTAATTCTGCACGAATTCACCGAGCTAGAATGGCTGGGTGAAATATAAGGAATCTTGCTGATTCGGTTTGGACTCACAAGCAACAACCCAAAGAGTTTGTAAAGACTCGCTGGAAGCTCCTGATGATGCTTGCGGGGGCTTTTGCAGATTATGGAATGCTGAAAGTTTTGTTGCTTGTCCTGTTCGCTTCAGGAATTCTTACTTCGATCGTTAAGGACTGGGGGGGCAGTTTATTCCGGACCACCGGCACGGCCGAGCACGATGCAGCGGGCTAGCGCGGGCGCCCGGCAGACTATTGGACCACACTGGATCTGGAGTGGTGGGAGAAAGAGGGCTATCCCGCCCAAATGGCAAAAAACAGAAATTTCCCATGGGACACGCGGGAAGACGAGATGCAGTACAGCGTGCCGAATCTGAACGAGGCAATGGTGGCTTAGGGCTTACTTGCGGAGAGAGGTTGGACCAGAGTTCTCCTAGAATCTTCAGTTGAACCAGCAGGTGACCTTACCTACTCCTCGCTGAGGTGCTAGGCTTTCCAACGACGTAGAAGGCATATCCTCGCAGGTAAGCCAGGGAATTAACGAAGTGAAAAGGAGTTCTTTGTGAAAGCATTTCTGATTCTGATCTTTGTCTGTCTTATCCCCCTCTCGGCAAACGCCGGCGTCTACAAATGGGTCGACGCCAACGGTCAGACCCATTTTGGAGACCGTCCACCGGCCAAGGCGGCATCAAGTGAAGTTACGGTAAAGGCCGCCCCGGCCAGCGTGGATGCGGGAGCCCGGGAGCGGCATCAGAAGATGACCGAGTTTCTGGAGCAGCAGCAGGAAGAGCGTGAGACGCGGCAGGCAGCCAATGCCAAGGCTGAAGAGAAAGCGGAGAAGCAAGCCGAACTGTGCAGAAAGCTTCGGGCGCGCCTCAAGCACCTGGCCAGCGTCTCAACCTTTTACAACATCAACGATCAGGGCGAGCGGGTCTATGTGAATGAGGCCGAAAATACCCGTATTCGTAAGGATTTCCGGGAAAAGGTGAGGAGCACCTGCGGAAACGACTAACGCGCTGGTGCTGACCAGGGGCGGAAAGGAAAGTCTGGCCTCTGTAGGAAAAAGCAACTGAGAGCAAAGGAATTGCCATGCCGTTTCGATTGTTCAGCGCCGCGCTGCCGGTGCTGATTTCCCTTCTGTTTTCCCCCGTGGCGGTAGCGAAACCGCCCGAGCTGTCACTCGCCAACGTGTATCAAAAGGGCATGCCGCTGGACGGCTACTGGGTCAGTGAAAAGCTCGACGGGGTGCGCGCATATTGGACCGGCGAGCGATTTCTTTCCCGTGGTGGTCATGAGTATCGGGCACCCGGTTGGTTCACCAAAGGGTTTCCGGAGCACCCCCTGGACGGTGAACTCTGGATGGGGCGCGGCCGTTTTGCGGAATTGTCAGGAGCAGTGCGTCAGGGGTTGCCCGATGAGGACGATTGGCGGCGGATTCGGTTCATGGTGTTTGATCTTCCGGATCAGAAGGCTACCTTCGATCAACGTCTGGCCCGGCTGAAGGCGTTGATCAAGAAAGTCGGGTCACCCTATATGGCGCTTGTCGATCAGCAACGAGCGAGCAGCCATGAGAATTTGATGCTGCGTCTGGACAAGGTGGTGGCTGGTGGGGGAGAGGGCTTGATGTTGCGGCTGGGCGCCAGTGGTTACCGAAGCGGGCGCTCGAATGATCTGCTGAAAGTGAAACGGTATCAGGATGCCGAAGCGGTGGTGGTTCATCAACTGCCTGGCAAGGGCAAATACGAGGGGGTGATGGGGTCATTGCTCGTGGAGTTGGAAGATGGCAGGCAATTCAGGATTGGTTCGGGGTTCAGCGACTCCGAGCGAGCCTCACCTCCAAAACCCGGAACCACGATCACATTCAAGTACTATGGCCTCACCGCCACTGGTCTGCCGCGCTTTGCCAGCTTTCTCCGTATCCGGAACGATGAACCTGCGCGGTAATTGGGCGCGCAGGCGTACTGGCGCTTGACGGGGATCAAGACTGACGAAGGCAGCGAGCCATACACTGGGATGAGTCAACTACATCTCATCCCCCACAGTCACGGAGACCGCGCGAATGTCCCTGGAAAAACACGATCTGATTCACGAACTGCCCGAATCCAAAGAAGCCATTCACCTGCTGAAGACCAACAGCAGTCACTTCGCCAAGCTCTTTGATGAATATCATGAAGTGGACCACGCCGTTCATCGCATTGAAACGGGCGCGGAAAACACCTCCGATGAATATCTGGAAAATCTCAAGAAGAAGCGGCTGAATCTGAAGGATCAGTTGTTCTCAATGATTCGTGAATACGAGGCATCAACAGCGGGCTGAGTATCACTTGGCCTTCACGAAAACGTCTTTCTGTCGTAACCCTCCTTGTGAACACTGATGATGCAGTATCATTCATTTCACAAGGAGCTGGTTATGAAGTTACGCACGATCCTGGGCCTGTTGCTATGCACAGTCGCCCTCTCTGTGGCGCAAGCTGCGCCGGGTAAGTCACACCCCGACTCCTGGGTTCCACCTGGTCTGGATGACTGGAAAGATGTGCCTGTCCAATCCTGGCATAAGCGCGCTGGCGGTAAGCAGCCCATCCATCTGGGGCCAAGGCCGTTATGGCTGGTTGAGAATATGGATGAGGGCCGGCTGAAGGAGCGCCTGCAGTCCTGCAATGCCCGCCATCTCAAGCGTTCTGATTTCTCCATCGGCCATCGTGGTGCACCGCTGCAGTTTCCCGAACACACCAAGGAGTCCTACGTTGCCGCAGCGCAAATGGGCGCGGGCATTGTTGAATGCGACGTTGCATTCACCAAGGACCGTGAGCTGGTTTGCCGGCACGCCCAGAACGACCTGCACACCACCACAAATATCGTCGCGGTACCCGAGCTGAACGCCAAGTGCACCCAGCCATTTGTTCCGGCCGATCCGGCCTCAGGCATACCGGCCCGGGCCGAGTGTCGCACCAGTGATATTACTCTGGCCGAGTTCAAGACCCTGAAGGGCAAGATGGATGCCTATAACCCCATGGCGACCACCCCGGAGGAGTATCTGGCTGGCACAGCCGACTGGCGCACCGATCTTTATGCCAGCCGGGGTGCGCTGATGACCCATAAGGAAAGCATCGAGTTGTTCAAGGCGCTGGGCGTAAAGTTCACCCCGGAGCTGAAATCGCCGGTGGTGGATATGCCGTTTGAGGGTGACTACAGCCAGCAGGATTATGCCCGCCAGGTGATCCAGGATTACATTGATGCCGGAGTCAGGCCTGAGGAGGTATGGCCTCAGTCGTTCGATCTCGACGATGTGTTGTTCTGGGTGAACGAAACGCCCAGGTTTGGCCGGCAGGCGGTTTTCCTTGATCAGTCCCGGCCCACACCGGAAAACACGTCGTTGGCCTACATGGAGAGCCTGAAGGCCCGAGGCGTGAATATTCTGGCGCCGGCCCTCTGGAAAATGCTGACGCTCGACAGCTACGGTGAGATTGTTCCGTCGGAGTACGCCGAGAATGCTCGCACCGCCGGTCTGGACCTTATCGCCTGGACGGTTGAACGCAGTGGCCCGCTGGAAAACGGTGGTGGCTGGTATTACCAGACGGTGACCGATGCCATTAACAACGACGGCGACATGCTTACCGTAATTGATGTCCTCGCCCGTGAGGTGGGTGTCATCGGTATCTTCTCAGACTGGCCGGCGACAACAACCTTCTATGCCAATTGCATGGGGTTGGCGAAGCATTGAGGTAAGAAAGGCGCGGCGCCAAGCTGCGCCTTTCCAGTTTTTGTGCTTAGCAGCTCTTGCCACCATATTTAGCCCGCTTCAGCCACGTTACGGTGGCATGAGTCACCAGTTGTGGCCGGGAATCTTTATCACATATTGGCTCGCCTCCGTTTAGGCTCTCGGTTTTAAACAAAAGCGGACATTCGAGTCAGTGCTTTTCTTTGGCGCCTCCAAGCCTAAGGTGGGCCCAATCCGTTGGACAATCAGCTGGTGTCGGGGTCGAGGAATCCTCGGATACATCGCCTCAATTTGAATGCCTACTATAGCCCTGGTTTTCAAATGCATAACTGCAAGGAGAAAGGGTGGGTAAGCTTTCTGATCAAGTCGACTGGCAATATCTGCTGCGTGAGTTCTGGCTACTTTATCGGTTTGGTTCAGCCGGTGGAAACCCGACTATACGGTCTCATCTAAAGGAGGTTCGTAACCGGCTAAACGCCGAGCTGGAACAGAATCCCACAGTTGCTTTCGACCAACCCAATCACTTGCCTGTATGCGCTTGGTTGAATCGAGCCATTGATCAGGGCTTAAACGAGCGCACTGCGCCTTTGTCCAGAGCCTTAATGCGTGTGCAGGAGCAACTGACGTGGCGATATGGCTATGAGCGTATGCGTCCCGGATTGGCTCGAAAATACGCGTATGCTGAATTGCTCGGCCCGAACGGCCCAGTAATCAGCGAAAATTTGATTCTGGGGGTGGTGCTGTTTGCGCCCAAATGCACATACCCTGAACATAGCCATGACGGAATCAGTGAGTCCTACATTTGCATCAGTGGGTCGATTTCAGACAGCAACTACAGTGTGTTCTCGCCGGGTTCGCTGTTGTTCAATCCTCCGAAAAGGGCGCACCGGATGACAACAGGCGATTTCGAGCCAACCTTGCTTGCATATGCCTGGACTGGGAAGCCTGAAAAGCTGGCGAACCAAAAAATGGACTTTTCGGTTAAGAAGTAGCTGGCGGGGTGTGCACAATTTCATTGTGCTCGCATACTGAAGGAATTATCACTGAACCCGAATGTCCGCTTTGCGACCCTAGCGGCCAATATCCGGCAACAATATGGTGCCACCACCAAGTAGATCTTGACCCGTTGAGCGGACCGGGGTGAGTCCAAAGCTTAACTTCAGGTGGTCATATGCCCGGAGCAAGCTGAGGAAAGTAAAAAAGCTCGGCATGTTCCGGAATCTCCCATTTCAACGGAGAACGACTACTGGTTTCACTTAACAGGCCATCGTCCTTTAGCTGTTTTATTAAACGCCTGGCTGTTCGGCTTTCGCTAGCGCCTGTCATCTCAAGTGCCGTCGAGCGTTCAAGAGAGCCTTGGATAAACGCTTGAAATAGAATCTGGGCTGCTTCCGATTTCAGGTCACCATCAACTCCAGATACCCGGCCATCGTTTCGAGCTTGTACGTACCTCAATATGCGTTTCTGCATGCCTCCAAGGTCTAACAGTCCAGAAATATAGGCCACTTGATCTTTCGCAGTCTCGAGCATGAATTGGCAGAAGCGGGCTAACTCGGTCTCGCTGAGATAGCCGCGACCGTCCTGATCGCCCTGGCGAGGGAAGTCGGCGCGAGCCAGTTTTGACTTGTAGATGTCTGACTGTCTAGCCAGACCCCGACTCAAACACCAAACACCTATACTCTCCAGTCCGGCAGCTCGCCATGCAGCATCGGTCCAAAGCCTTATGACGCGCCCATTTCCATCAAGGAAGGGGTGGATCCATAAAAGACGGTGATGAGCACAAGCCATAGCAACGAATCTTTTGTCGCCCGCGTAAAGTCGCCCAGCATAGTGCTCGCAGGCCTGAGCGATTAGTTGGCTGACGTGTTCCGCAGCAGGCGGTTTATGCTGACCCACCGTTACCGTTTGGGTTCGGAATCGACCTGGCTCAACCATGCTCTCACTGCCATCATCGGACTTCAGAATTCGCAGAGAATCAGGTAAATCTCGATAGAAATGCTCATGTATGTCCAAAAGGAACTCAGGCGAGCACACTCGTTCCAGGTCGGGATTTTCGGCTTTGATCCAGTCCTGCACTTGAATATGGGCAATAGACTCTAATTGGTAATCCCGAGCGACTGGATCATGGCTGAAGTCGCCTCGCTGAGCTTCCCGAATTTGGTGGGGCAGGGTGCGGTTGCCCTCAATGAGATTTGAGTAATAAGAGTTTATGACGGCCATGTGCTGGCGAATGGTTTCTGCTGTCTCGTCGGCCAAGCGTCCTGTTAGCTTCGCGGCCTCGCGATTAAGAGTGCTCGCCAGATCTAAAAGCCCGTAGTGAAGCATTGAATCTTCACGTGGAACGAAAGGTGCCATATCCATGAATGCGGTCATGTCGAAAACTTCGCAGTATTGGTGCCCGATTTTGTCCGGTTTGATGTCCGGTTTCACTAATTTACCTTGCCACAAAAAATAACTATTTGATATGGAGTTACATGTTAATCGCTCAGGGGTAGTAGTGAGCTAGTAGTACGATTTTGTCCGGTTTTTTGTCCGGTTCTCTGGATCTATTTTGAGTTGATGTCTTTCTTTTTCGTTCGGGGCACTCGTCGTTGGTTTATTTGAAGACTCTGCAGGAACACAGCGCGCATATTTAGAAGCCGGCGTTTCAGGAGCCAACCGATGAGTTACCGGCCGGTAACTTGTACCTGAATTCCATGTGCTACGCTGAAAGTGCGTTCTCCGATATTAATGATTGGATTGGCGGGGGCGCATTCTTATTCAGGAAACGCCAAATTAGCAGTAGATCTATTGTTTAAGGAGGCAGAACATGGAAGCTAAATCTACCCAAGACGACTATAATCAGGTTAAGCAGGATCTTCAGGAACTGCGCGAGGATCTGGCCAAGCTGACCCGGACCGTTTCGGAAAGCCAGAAAAGCAACATCAGCAGTTTGCGCGATGAAATACGTCGGGAGAGTCGCGAGGCCCTTGATCAGGTCAGGCAGAGGGGCGATGAGGCGTTGCATCGTGCCAAGGATGCCGGAGACAAAGCGTTTCACGATGTTGAACACAAGATTGAGGAGCGGCCGTTCCTCAGCATCATCGTCATGTTTCTCGCGGGTATTCTGGTAGGCAAGATGCTTGATCGCTGATCATGCTTGATTCCCCTCAGGTACGGGGTGCGGTGCGCAAGGCTGCCGCTGCCATCATCGGTTTTTTGCTGGCGATGGTCTTGCTCACCGCCCTGCTGCTGTTCGGATTTTACCTGCTTGTTCAGGCAGCCGTCCTTGCGCTGTCACCCTGGCTCGGCGAGGCCGGCGCCATGGGGCTGGCAGGGTTCGTGTGTATGCTCGCACTTGCGCTCGTCTTCCATCGCCTGACGCGCCCGGTTTCCTCTAGCAAGCGTCCCAAGGAGTCGAATGCTCAATCGGGCTCAGGTATCGATGCCATCCGCAATCTGATCAAAGAAAACCCCCTGGAAGCTGCCCTAATGGCCTTTGCGGTGGGTATCGCGGAACAGAAAGACCCGCGGCTTAAATCACTGCTTTTGCAAGGCGGCATGGAACTGATGAAACAGGCAGAATCCGCAGAGCTTGATGAGTCCATTTCTGGTGAGGATCCACTGAAAGACGATAAAGCCTCCGTAGATCCCGGACCCACCGTTTAAACTGAAGTCCTTGTTTCTCCTAAATTAATTCCGGATTACCAGATCTTAGTCCGGTTTTAACCCGGTTGGGCCAAAATTCCTTGTAGGGTGAGTTCAGGTAATTGAAAGACAGCTTTCGGTTGCCGGTGAAAGGATATCTGAACTCACCAGGAGGAACGCCTTATGAACTCTGCAATCCGTTTTACCAGTGCCGCACTTTTCACAGCCTCTTTTGTCACTGCGCCCGCAGCTTTGGCTCAGGGCAGCGTAGAGCGAGACCAGTCAGGCCCCTATATCAGCGGCAGCTACGGTGGCTACAAATCCCACGGGGGCGAGTTTGAGGATGAGAACGATCTGCTTGGCGCCGCCGTCGGCTACCAGTTTAATCCGTTTCTTGCCCTGGAAGCGGAGTACATCGATTTTGGCAACTTTGGCGAGGATAACGTGGAGGGCAAGCTGAAAGGCTTTGGCCTGGGTGCTGTTGGTCGTCTGCCTCTCACTGACAGCTTCGGCGTATATGGCAAAGCCGGTGCCTTTGCTTCTGCTTTTGATGTCGACGCATTCAACGAGAGTGAAACCTATGATGAGGTATCGCCCTTTGTGGGTGCCGGTGTGGATTTCAGGGTAACGCCGGATCTGACGGCATTCGCCGAGTACAATCGCTACAACATCGACATTGATAAAGAGGACTTCAACGGGCAGGTAACCAACAGCGGACCGGAGTTTGATACCGGCCGGGTCGGCCTGAAGTATCAGTTCTGATGAGTGCAAGGCGCAGCGCGAGGCTGCGCCTTTTTACAGTTACTGAACGTTCTCCTGTTCGCCAAACCGGTCCGCGAACAATGCCGACGAGAGATACCGCTCTGCAGTATCCGGCAGGACCACCACAATATTCTTACCCTGGTATTCCGGCTGCTTGCTGATCCGAACCGCAGCTACCACTGCAGCGCCGCAGGAAATACCGCAGAGAATGCCCTCTTCCTGCATCAGCCGGTGGGCCATGTCCATGGCGTCTTCATTGGATACCGCTTCCACCTGGTCGACCAGATCAAGATCCAGATTCTTGGGTACGAATCCGGCACCGATGCCCTGAATCTTGTGCGGCGCGGGTTTGGGATCTTCTCCGTTCATCACCTGACTTATCACCGGGGAATCCGTCGGCTCCACGGCGACGGTGGTAATCTGCTTGCCTTTGGTGCCCTTGATGTAGCGGGATACGCCAGTCAGCGTACCGCCAGTGCCAACGCCTGCCACGAAGATATCGATTTCACCGTCGGTGTCGTTCCAGATTTCCGGCCCTGTGGTGTCCTCGTGTATTCGGGGATTGGCCGGGTTCTGGAACTGTTGAGGCAGAAAATGGTTGTCCGGGTCGGCGGCAAAGATTTCTTCGGCCTTGGCGATGGCACCGGGCATACCTTTGGCAGGTTCGGTCAGTACCAGTTCTGCTCCAAGGGCTTTCAGCACCTTGCGGCGCTCCAGGCTCATGGAAGCGGGCATGGTCAGGACCAGTTTATAGCCCCGGGCTGCTGCAACAAATGCCAGTGCGATGCCCGTGTTGCCACTGGTGGGCTCCACGATGGTCATGCCGGGTTTCAGAGTGCCGCGTTTTTCAGCGTCCCAGATCATGGCTGAGCCGATCCGGCATTTGACCGAATAGGCCGGATTGCGGCCCTCAATCTTGGCCCAGATAGTTGCGCCTTCGTTGACCCGGTTCAGTTTTACCAGCGGGGTATTGCCAATGGAGAGTGAGTTGTCCTCGTAGATACGTGCCATGGCGTTCTCCTTATCCTTGTGTTTTCCCGCATCTTAGCACCACTTCTGATCAGACCGCTCGTACCTCAAGACGGTTCCTGCCATTCTGTTTGGCCTGGTACAGGGCCTGATCGGCCTGTCTCAGAAATTCTGCCGGAGAGGCCTCCGGCCCCGGAATCCCCGTTGCCAGACCAATGCTGATGGTCAGCCGGATATCATTGTGACCGCATATGTTGCAGGCACTGGCGACAGCCTCCCGGAATGTCTCCAGACGGTTGCGGATTTCATCGCTGTCCTCGTAGCTCGCAAAAACCACGAACTCCTCGCCGCCAAACCTCGATAACCGGTCGGTTTCCCGACGAAAGTGTTTGCGCATGGTATCGGCCAGCGCTTTCAGGCAGAGGTCGCCGGCCTCATGGCCGAAGGTGTCGTTGATCTTTTTGAAGTGGTCGGCGTCGACCATGGCCACCGCAAAACCGGAGTGGTGCCGCTGGCACCACTGGAAGCTTTTCCGGAACTCCTGGTCGAAGTAGCTTCGGTTCCCAAGTTGAGTCAGGTCATCGGTCACGCTCAGGCGGGCCAGCGTCTCATTGGCGACCGCCAGTTCCTTGTTCAGACGGCCCAGTTTCCGGTTCCAGTAGATCAGCAGGGCCGTCACTAGGGCGCCCGCAATCAGAAGCTGCCAGATCAGCGTATAGTCCACTGTCTGTTTCAACTGGATGTTGCGCCAATGGCTCTCCAGGCTCCGTCGCTCTTCCGTGGTCAGGCTGGACACCAGTTTCTGCATGATGCCAAGGAGAACCGGTTCGTCGTCCCGGATGGCAACGGCCAGCGACCAGTCTGCGGGGATCCTGCCAATGACTTTCAGGTCCGCCAGGCCAAGTTCCTGCATGTAGTAGCTGGCAGTTGCCAGGGTCGTGATGTAGCCGTCCAGCTCATGGTTTTGAAGGCGCCGGAGCCCCTCCTGCTCGTTGCTGACTCCGATCAGGTCCATGGACGGATAGCGGGTTTGCAGGAGCTCGGCAAAGGCATAGCCCTCGACAACGCCCACTTTCTGGCCGCGAAGGTCGCCAATCCGTTCGATGAATGGTGCTTCGATCCGCCCCAGGACGACGTTGGGAACTTCCAGGTAGGGCTCGGTGAAATTCATGAATTCGGACCGTTCCGGCGTTTTCATGGCCATGGCCAGCAGATCGCATCGGCGCTCCCGCGCAGCCTGCATGGACTGCTGCCAATTGTCGGTTGGCACCACGTCGAAATGGATTGGCGTGCGCTCGGCGAACAGTCGGAACACCTCTGCAGAAAGGCCTGCATGCTTTCTGTTTGCATCCCTACCCTCCAGGGGAAGCCAGTCGGGGTCAATGCACATGGACACCCGGTTGCTGCGGTTTTCCAGCCATGCCAGTTCCGCTTCTGTCAGGTTTGCCTTGCCAGTGCCGGGCTGTCGGGTTCCACCGCTGGCGCCGAGCCAACGGTCTTCGATGGTGCGGATTTCTTCGGCACTGATGGTGGCCAGGGCCTGATCGAGAATGCCGGCCAGAGGCGCAAGGCCCGGGCGTACGCCGAATCGGAGATCCTCACCCGGCAGGCCATCCAGAATCAGTTCCCCGGCGATACGGACCCCCGGAAGTCCCAGTTCACGAACCCAGAAATTGCCGTTGGGCAATGCCGCCAGAACCACATCGACCTGGCCTCTGGCGAGGGCTTCGAACATCGCATCCTGGGCGGTGAATATACGGGCGTCGTCTCCCAGCGCTTCCTGCAATGGCTGTTCGTAATAGATGCCGGAGCCCAGCGCCACTCGCATACCCTTGAGGTCCTCAAGGGTGTTAAGGGAAAGATCCTGTTCTCGGGTGAAGGCCACATTGGGGATGGTGTGATATGGCTCGGTGAAGCGGGTGAAAGCGCTGCGTTCAGGGCTGAACGACATGTTTGCCAGTATGTCGATCTCGCCGTTCCGGAACAGTGGCAACAGTTCGATCCACTGGCCGCCCACGGGAATTACCTGTAGCCCGGTCAGATCTGACAGCCGGTTCAGGATATCCACCGTCAGGCCCTGGATGCGCGTACCACTCTCAAAGCTGTAGGGGGCATAGTCCCGCATCAGCCCGACGCGGACCGGGCCGGTTTCCGCAATGAACCGGCGCTGTTCGGGGCTGAGAACAAAATTCCCGGAGCCAGAGAGACTGGCACCGCCAAATTCCTGCCAACGCTCCAGCAGTTCGCGTTTGCGCTGGTCCGGAATCTCCGCAAGGCCCTGACTGATCCGATTGAACAGGGCCTCATTGGTTTTCAGAACGCCGATGCGGAAGTCCTCGCGGGCAAGATCGCCCAGCGGTGCCTTGCCGGCAATGGCAAGGAAACGAAAGCCGGCCTCGTTGGCGTAATACTGAAGAGTAAGCTGCGGCCCGATAATCACATCCACCCATCCGAAAGCCAGTGCCCGAATCAGGCTGTGCAGCGAGTCGTATGTGTTGAGTGTGATGCCCTTTTCGGTAAGGGCATCGCGGTAATAGATGTCTCGCACGACACCCACTCTCAGACCCTGAAGGTCCTCAATGCTGTCGACATTCCCGACTGGATTCTGGGTGTCATGCATCAGGTAAGTCTGTCGAATGTGGTAAGGCTCGGTAAACAGGATTTGCTCTGCACGGTCCTGACGAAAGGAGATGCCATCAATAACGTCGAGTTCGCCCCGCATGAAGGCGCCGTAGACTTCTGGCCAGCTGCCGGCCCTGAAGGTGAACTTCAGATCAGCCTGTTCGGCGACTTCCCGCAGAATATCAACGGAAAAACCGGAGGCGCCGCGCCCCTCATTAAAAGAATAGGGTTTGTTGTCAGCGACGATGCCGACAGTAACGGTATCGGACACCTCCTGGGCCCAGGCCGGAGGTGCGGCGAGTAGGTAAACCAGTGCGAAAAGAACAGCGACGGCCACTCTCTTGAACGGGCATTGGCAGGGGGTGGCAAGGGAGTTCATCGGGGCGCCGGCGGTCCTCTACAGCTACATTACCAGTGTAGTCATAACCACCGGCCTTGCCTACTGCCTCAGGTGCTGACCGAGCGGCCGGTGTAATCGGAGAAATCGGGCTTCCTCGGCTGATGCTGGTCGTCGGTCATGTACGCTGAAGTCAGGATAAATTCCGCGGTTGCCCGGTTGCAGGCCACGGGGATGTTCCAGAGTGCGGCAATACGCAACAGGGCTTTGATATCCGGGTCATGGGGTTGAGGTTCCAGAGGGTCCCAGAAGAACACCAGCAGGTCGATTTCGCCCTCGGCGATCTTGGCGCCGATTTGCTGGTCGCCGCCCAGGGGGCCGCTGAGCAGGCAATGGATGTCATCCCGCTCCAGGTTGTCCCGGAGCAGCCGGCCGGTGGTGCCGGTGGCGTAGAGTTTCAGTGGGGCAAAACGGGTGCGGTTTTCGGCAACCCAGTCCACCAGTTCCTTTTTCTTGTTGTCGTGTGCCACCAAAGCGACGGATTTTACGGCCATTTGGGGTAAAGTCTCCTGTTATCACAGTTTTTACAGGGTCAGTGTTTCACAGCCTGACCCGGGACGGAATAGGAAAGAGGTTTATGTCCGCGACTGCATCCTTTGACTGGCAATCCACCCCGGCCGCCGTCTGGCGCCGCCATCGCTCGGGGCTTCGCGCCATCCGCCGGCTCGATCCGGTGCAGTGGCAGGATCTGAAGGGTATCGACCGACAGCAGCAGGCCCTGGCCCGCAACACCGAGCGCTTTCTTGCCGGTGAGCCTTCCAATAACGCGTTACTCTGGGGCTCCCGGGGCACGGGCAAGTCGTCGCTGATCAAGGCGCTGCTGAATCGCTATCAGGCGCGCGGGCTGCGGATGATCGAGGTGGACAAGGACGATCTGGTCAACCTGCCGGAAATTGTCGACGACATCTGCGATCTGCCGTTCCGGTTCGTGATTTTCTGCGACGACCTGTCGTTTGATGTTGGTGAGTCCAGTTACAAGGCCCTGAAAAGTGTACTGGAGGGTTCCCTGGAACTGCCTCCGGAGAACGTGCGGGTGTATGCCACCTCCAACCGCCGCCATCTGATGCCGGAGTTTATGTCTGACAACCTCAAGAGCGAGATGCGGGACGGTGAACTGCATCCGGCGGAGGCCATCGAGGAACAGGTGTCCCTGGCGGACCGGTTTGGTCTGCAGCTGTCGTTCTATGCGTTTTCGCAGGCGGTGTTCCTGCAGGCCGTGGATGCGCTTTTCCCGGAATTTGATGACCGGGAAGGGCTGCACCGGGAGGCGATTCGCTTTGCCACCGCCAAGGGCGTGCGCAACGGCCGAACGGCCCAGCAGTTCTACCGTCAGTTTGCCGGCGACCGGGATCTGGGCAAGCTGAAGTAGCTATTGCCGTTTTGCCATCTTGATGAAGTGATGGTGAACCACCCGAACCCCCAGGAAGACCAGGGCCATCACCACCGGAATGGCGATGCCCAGAACCAGGGTTTTGTTGAAGACGACGCCAGCCTCGTACACCGAATCCAGACCGAATTTGAGAAGCCCGATCAGGTAATAGGTGATGGCCACCACGGAGAAACCTTCCACGGTGTGCTGCATCATCAGCTGAATCTTGGAGCGCCGGTCCATGGAGCTGAGCAGTTGCTGGTTCTGGCTCTGGATGGCCAGCTCCACCCGGGTGCGCATCATGTCTGAGGCCCGGTCTACCCGGCGGGACAGGTCTTCCAGTCGCTCACTCACCGCTTCGCAGGTTTTCACCGCCGGTGTCAGCCGACGGGTCATGAACTCGGTCAGGGTCAGGTGGCCGGAAAGTTCGTCCTCCCGCAATTCCTCCAGCCGGGTCAGTACCAGCCGGTGATAGGCGCGGGTGGCGGAGAAGCGGAACGTGGAATGGGCCCGGAAGGCTTCGATACGGGCTGCAATGTTGGTCAGCTGGGCCAACAGTTTCTCTTCATCCACATCTTCGTTTTCCGCCAGTGACCGGGTGATCACCGCCAGCTTTTCGTCCATATCGTTCAGGGATGGCGTGATTTCCCGGGCAACCGGCAGCGCCAGCAGTGACATCAGGCGGTAAGTTTCAATCTCCATCAGGCGCTGGGTCAGGCGGCCCAGCTGGCTGTCCGACATGTGGTGGTTCATCACCATGAACCTGCCAAAGCCATCGCTGTGCAGCCGGAAGGTGCCCCATACCCGGGCGGCACCCTCCTGGGGACTGCTGCCAATCAGCCGCATGCCCTCGAAGTGCTTGCGCACGTAATCCAGGTCGCCCTCGGTTCCGTCAGAAGCGGGCCGGACTTCCAGGTGGAATGCCGCGATCACGGTACCGGTCAGTTGCTCCAGCCATCCTTCGGGCAGCGGGGTGATACCGGTCTCGGTAAAGGGTGTTTCATCTCCGGCTTCCAGATTGATAAAGGTGTAGGAGGCGAACTCCATGTGCATCTCGCGACGCACCCGCAGTGAACCGAAGGTGTGTTCAAAGCAGCCCACCTCGTTTTCCGGCACCGGATGCCCCATCAGGCGATGGAGTTCCTGAAGATGCCGGAATTGCTGCTCCCGTTGCTCCGGGGTCGTCATCACCGCCATCTGGGTGACCCGCGCCGGGGTTGGAAGCACCTGAAACGGCCGTGAATGCAGCTCGTTGTAGAGATCGTTCCGAAGCGGATGAATATCGAGGGAGTCCAGGCGTGCGCTCACGGCGGGAAGTTCCTGTTTTCAAGAATGGATGGCAGGGATAATAACCCGGAAGCTTACGCCGTCAATGCCACCTTGGGTGCGGTTACGGGCTTCCACCCGGGCACCATGGTAGTCGGCAATCAGGCTGACGATCAGCAAACCCTGCCCCAGGTGGCCCTGTTCCTGGCCGTCCCGCATCGAGACAAACGGGCTGAAGATGTCGGTGGTGGTGTCTTCCGGCAGTGTCGAGCCCTGGTTGAAAACCGACAGGCAGAAGCCCTCTGGCGTGGTTTCCAGACCCACCTCAATCAGGCGATCCTGCGGTGTGAAATCCCGGGCGTTGTCCACCAGCTTGTCGAGCAGTTGCACGATCAGCTCTGGAGAGCCGGTGATCGCGCAGCCCGCATCGGGTCCTGAATAGCGGATCTGGTGGTTGCTGTCGAGGGCCTGGTAGGCGGCCGTGGCTTCGGCGGCCACTTCGGCCAGATCAAACTGTTCTTTATCCGCATGGTCCAGGCTCTGTTCAAGCCGCGCTGCTTCGCTCATGCCGTGGAGAATCTGCCGGAGGCGTTCGGTGGCGGCAGCGGCCCGTTCAATGTATTGCCGGCGCTCGTCATCCGAGTCGCTGTGGTCAAGGTTTTCCAGCGAGGAGCGGACCACTGCGACAGGGGTTTTCAGCTCGTGGGACAGTCGCCTGGAAAAACTCTCCAGGTAGCGGTTGTAGCCGTGGAGGCGGTCCACCATCAGGCTGAAGTGACGTTGCAACTGGCCCAGTTCGTCCTTGCTTCGGGCATCCGGCACTCTGCCGGTGATTCGGCCGTCTTCGTCGATACTGGCACTGACAGCGCGCTGCAGCCGTGTAATCCGCCAGGACAGCCAACTGGCGTAGCCAAGCAGAACCAGGGTGATTGCGACAATGATGAGGGTGCTGCGGGCAATTACCGAGCCCAGGGCAGAGCCGGAGAGGGTCAGAAGCTGATCCAGTGATTGCTCCAGGATCAGCGTGCGACCACCGAAAACCTCCCGGGTGGTCAGCAGCCAGGCGCTGTCATCCTCGTGGCGGACCAGACCTGTCTCCGGGAGCGCTTCAACTGCCACGCGGTTAGTGCCGGTTGTGATGGCGGTCGGTTCCGGCTGGTAGAGGCGCACCAGACCCCGGAGCGCATTGAGACTGATCTGCTCCACCACCTGAAGCGGGCTGAGGCTGTCGAACTCCGGTGTTTTCGTGGCAGAGCCAGACTGCTGTCGCGCGATCACCCAGCCGGCCGGTTCAACCAGACGTACCCGTTGGCCCTGGTTCAGTTGTGGCTCCAGCTGGCGCTCGAGGGCCAGATTGCGACTGACCAGAACCGGCAGTGGGTCGACCGGCGTGGAGACGCCTGTTGTCTGGTCCTGGCCCCATAATGCTGCAAAGCCCAGGCGGCTGCGGTCGGCGGGCATGGGCAATTTCAGTTCCAGTTGCCAGCCCTCGCCGGTGCCCTGCAAAAAGCCGGAGATACGGTAGTCCGGCTGTCGGCTGGCCTCTTCCAGACCGTAAAGCTGGCCCGGGGCTGGCGTTCGCAGCAGCCAGGACCTTCGGATAGCGTCGGGGGCAAGGTTACCGGGGGCAGGCTCCAGCCAGAGCCTGAGACGGTCATGGGGCTGATCCGGGTTGCCGGGATCGAAGAACACGGGTTGCCGTTGGTTGACGCGGATCAGCAGATACAGGTTCCGCCGGTCGGTCACCGCCTGCCACTGGAGGGATGGCTCGCCGGCCTCTGTGCTGGTCTGGCCCTGCCAGTTTCTTGCCTGGTTTTCCTCGTCATACCCCGGCCAGTCGTCGCCATAACCATCCAGGTTCAGGTTGCCGGCGAGGGGTTCAACGTAGATTGCTGGCTCATCAGGCCCGATAACGGTGGTGCCGATAATCTGGTCGCCGGCCGTCTGGGCCAGTCTCCCGGCCTGGGCCTGCAGTTGCTGCCGGGCCTGTTGTCGGAGGGCGTCGTCCAGTTCCAGGACAAACTGCAGGCCTGCCCAGGGAATCAGCAGCATCAGCAGGCTGGCGACGAACAGCTGGCGCTTGAGGTTCAAGGCTCAGACCTCACGGGCGTTCCAGCGATAACCCATGCCGTAGGCGGTCTGGATGCCATCGAAGGTCTCATCCAGTTGCTGGAATTTGCGGCGGATACGTTTGATGTGGGAGGTGACCGTGTTGTCGTCCAGAACCGTGCTGGCGGCTTCCATCAGTTGTTCGCGGCTGCGCACATGGCCCGGATGCTGGACCAGTGAGTGCAGCATCCAGAATTCGGTGACCGTCAGGTCGATGGGGGTTTCGTCCCAGGCGACGGTCATACGATCCACATTGAGGGTGAGCTTGCCCCGCTGGAGCACTTCGTCCGGCTTCTGGAGGGCTTCGGCCCAGGCATCGGCCCGTCTGAGCAGGGCGGTAACCCGGGCCAGCAGGTGGTCCAGGCTCATGTCTTTGGTGACGTAATCATCGGCCCCAAGGCGCAGGCCGTGGACGGAATCGATATCGCTGTCACGGGCGGTCAGGAAGATAATTGGCAGGGTCTGGGACAGTGACCTCAGATCCTGGCACAGGGCGAAGCCACCCTCCGGTTCATCGCCCAGGCCAACGTCGATGATGGCCAGGTCCGGCAATGACTGCCGCAACACCTGCCAGGCCGACGACCGGTCGCCATGGGCGGTCACGCGATAGCCACGGCGTTCGAATGCGGCGCGGTAGTTGTCGCGGATGGCGGGTTCGTCTTCGATCAGTACAACGTGTTTCTTCATGGTGGCGGCTGCTTCCCGTTGCCGGTGTGTGCCTATTTAACCACGGCAGGTGCTGATAACAAGCGCGCAGGTCGTTGTTGCCATAATTCATCATTTTTTGAGGGCGGTTTGTCGCTTTCTGCCATGGGAGTTCCTTTCCGGATTGCTGAAATGGCGGTGTTTCGCACAGTCATGCAGTCACAAGGATTCTCTCATGATGCTCTCCAATTCTCTCTTGCAGCTCTACTCGACTTCTTCTGATAAGAGTCTGCCGCCCGGCCAGCGCCGGGTTCCTTCCGAAACACGCTGTGAATACGTCCCTGTACGCTCGGCTCCGCCATCCATGGCTCCGCACGGTTTCGGAAGGAACCCGGCGCTGGCCTCGTTCATGAGCCGCTTTCTGCACCGTCGTTTCAAGCAGATCTGTGAGGGAGTTAGCCTCTGGCTGGCAGTTTTGCTGATGCTTTTTGTTCACCCACTGTATGCCGAGGCGAATGAGGCAGACAACGTCGGCCAGTTGCATTTTGTCGACGGCCAGGGGCAATGGCAGGAACCGGCGCTGGTGCTGGACAGTGAATTCGACATTCAGGTCAGCGGACTGATTGCCGACACCCGGTTGCTGCGCAGTTTCCGGAATACCAGTGACCAGTGGCGCGAGGGCGTTTTCGTGTTCCCGTTGCCCGAGAAGGCCAGTGTCTATGGTCTGACCATGAAAGTTGGGGAGCGGACCATTGAGGGCAAGGTGCAGCCGAAAGAGACGGCGCGTCGGACCTATGAGAAAGCAAAGCAGGCCGGGCAGCATGCGGCAAATGTGGAGCAGCAGCGTCCGAATCTGTTTACTGCCCGGGTTGCCAATATCCCGCCGGGGGAGACGGTTTCGGTTGAGCTGAAGTACCAGCAACCGGTGCAGTATCAGGCCGGGGTGTTCGAGCTCAATGTTCCAACCACGCTGACGCCGCGTTACATGCCGGGAGCGCCAGTTCGCAATGCACCGGATCAGTGGCAAGGCGGGTGGGCGCTGCCGACGAGCGAGGTGCCGGATGCCGGTGCTATCAGTCCGTTTACGGTAACCCCGGCTGATGTGGCGGATGACAGCCACCGGGCGGTGATCAATCTGGTGATTGATTCCGGGCTACCGCTGGAGAGCGTCTCCAGTCCGTCGCACCGTCTCGCGAGCAGTCAGGATGGCCAGACTTTCAGGATTCGTCCCGATGGCGGCGAGGTCCTGATGAATCGTGATTTCGTGGTGCGGTGGCGTCCGGTTGCCGGGCTGGAACCCTCCGCAGCGGTTTTTCACCAGTCCTGGCAGGGTGAGGACTATCTCATGGCGATGCTGGTGCCGGGCGAAAACGGCACCATGGCGCTTCCCCGGGATCTGGTGTTCGTGATCGATACCTCCGGTTCCATGGCGGGGGAATCGATCCGTCAGGCCCGAAGTGCCCTTCAGGCCGGTCTGGACACGCTGACGCCACGGGACCGGTTCAATGTGATTCAGTTCAACAGTCAGACTCACTCGCTGTTTATGCAACCGGAAGTGGCGACCGGCAATAACCTCGCCCGGGCCCGTCGGTACGTTGACCGTCTGCGGGCCGACGGCGGTACCGAGATGGCGCCGGCTCTGTCCAGAGCCCTGGAAAGTGCCAGTGAGAGTGAAGACGGCGCGCGGGTGCGTCAGGTGATTTTCATTACCGATGGAGCAGTAGGCAATGAGGCGGCGCTGTTTCGGCAGATCCGTCAGCAACTGGGCAAACAGCGGTTGTTTACCGTGGGCATTGGTTCTGCGCCGAATCGGCATTTCATGCGTGAGGCCGCCCGCTGGGGCCGGGGTACTTATACGGCGATCCACTCGCCTTCCGATGTGGATGGTCCTTTGCAGGCGCTGTTTTCGGCCATGGAGTCGCCGGTTCTGACGGATATCCGGGTTGACTGGCCCGGCCAGGAGACAGGCAAGGAGTTCTTTCCGAGGCGCCCGGGCGACCTGTTCCAGGGCGAGCCGTTGATTCATGTGGTGCGGGGTGCCCCGGCCATGGGAGAGCTGAAGGTGTCGGGGCGCCTGCCGGGTGGCAAGGACTGGACCAGAACGCTGGACCTGCAGCAGGCCGCCCCGGCAAGCGGGCTTCATCGCCATTGGGCGAGAGAGAAGATCGACGGCCTGGAGGATGAGGCCAGGGTGACGGGCCGGGAGCCGGACAAGGCCGGCATTACCGAACTGGCGGTCAGCCACGGCTTGATGTCGGCCTACACCAGTTTTGTGGCCGTGGATTCCACACCGGTGCGAAGTTCAGAGACCCCAATGGAAACGGATAATTTGCCCACTCTTCTGCCGGCGGGCAGCCAGACCGGCATGCTGCGCTATCCGCAGACGGCAACATCAGCGCCGCTGCTGATCGCGCTTGGCCTGGTCGGGCTGATGTTCTCCCTGGCGATCGTGTTGCTGCAGAGGAGGACACTTTCATGACAAAGCTGTTGCTTCTGTTATTGACCAGCTCTGCTACCTTGTTGGTATTCGGGTTATGGATTCCGCTCAAGGCGGTTATTGCCCAGGAATTGCTGGAGGTTGCCTGGGCGGAAAGCCAGGCCCGGCAGACGGACTCACGGCCGTGGCCCTGGGCGGATACCTGGCCGGTGGCTCGCCTGGCTATTCCGGAGCTGAACGACACGATGATTGTTCTGGCCGATACCCACGGCGAGAGTCTGGCATTTGGGCCCGGTCGGTTAACCGGTAGCGAAGATCCTGGCGGAGCCGTGATCATTGCCGGACACCGGGATACCCATTTCCGAAGCCTGAAAGCACTGGAAACCGGCAATGAGGTTCGCCTGCAAGGCCGGGATGGCCGTTGGCAGAGCTACCTCGTTGAGGGTGCCCGGGTTGTGGACAGCCGTTCAGAGCTGATTGACACCCAGCGTTTGCCGGCAGGAACGCTTCTGCTGGTGACCTGTTACCCGTTCGACAGTGTCGACGCTGGTGGGCCGCTGCGATACGTCGTCAGGGCTTCAGCAAAGGGTAAACAAAGGGAACAAATCGACACTGTTGCCGGAATATAAAGTTGGCGTACACTTGTGCGCCAAAAATTGGCTGCAGAGTTTGGTTGCATGGGTATTATCAGAAAACTGCTGGCGTGGCTGAGTGTCCCGATCATCTGCCTGTTCGCGCTGGTGTTCTACGCGGCAAGGCCGTTCAATCCGGATAACAACCGTATCCTGGCGCGCGTCGTCGCTCGTTTCGGGCGGGCGGTTCTGGGTATGGAGCGCCCTCTTGAAGGCTGGGAAAACATGCCGCAGGACCGGCCTACCGTCGTCATTGCCAATCACCAGCACAATGACGATCTGTTTGTTGTGGGCGACCTGTTGCCGCCGCGCACCGTTACGGTTGGTAAATCGTCACTGGTCTGGGTGCCTTTCTTTGGTCAGGTCTTCTGGCTGGGCGGCAACGTTATCCTTAATCGTGGGCGCTCCCACAAGGCCATTGCGGTTATGAAGGCCACCAGCAGTGCCATCGCCCGGGATCGCAAAAGTCTCTGGGTTTTCCCCGAGGGCACCCGTAGCAAGGGCCGGGGCCTGCAGAAATTCAAAAAAGGCGCGTTTCACGCAGCGGTGGCATCCGGAGCGCCGATCACTATGGTGTGTGTCCAGGAATACGCCGATGAGGCGAAAGGCTGGAGCGGCCGCCGTGAATCGGTAGCCATCCGGGTTTTGCCACCCATTGAAACAGAGGGCCTCACCGTCGAGGATATTCCGGAACTGATGGCCCGATGTCATCGGCAAATGTCTGAGGCCATTGCCGCACTGTGATTCACTCCCCCGGAAGTGCTTGAAGCACCACTGGAAACAGGGCAGTCTTGCGGGACTGATCGTTTCGTTCAACGACCCTCAGGGAGAGGCAAGAGATGAATCTGATTCTGTTTCTGATTATAGGCGGTGTGGCCGGTTGGCTGGCTGGTCTGATCATGAAGGGCCGTGGCTTTGGCGTTCTGGCCAACATCGGTATTGGTATTGTCGGCTCGTTTCTTGGCGGTTTTGTGTTCCGCCTCTTGGGCCTGGCGGCCCAGGGTGCTATTGGTGAGCTGGTAACCGCAACGGTAGGCGCTGTGTTGCTTCTCGCTATCGTTAGTGCAATCAAGAAGGCCTGAGCATGATCGTACCCGTAACCGGAGTGTTTGCCGCAGTCATTGGCATTCTTTTGCTGGTGTTGTCGGCTCAGGTCGTCAAATTCCGTCTGAAGTATAAAAAGGGCCTGGGCGTCACCGATGACCGGGACTTTGAGGCGGCTGTCCGGGCCCATGCCAACCTGGTGGAGTACGCCCCTCTTGGTCTGATCATGCTTGCCATCGCAGAGCTCAACGGCGTTGCCAGCGGCCTGATCTACTGGACCGGCATGGCTCTGGTGGTTGGCCGCATCCTCCACGCCTTTGGCATGATCAATGGCCGAGGTGGCACCCACTGGGCGCGTATGGTGGGCATACTGCTGACCTGGCTGGCAATCCTGGTGGCTGCATTGTTGCTGCTGTGGAACGTCTGGCAGGTCTATGGCTAAGTCAATAACAGAACGGGGCGGCTCTGGGCCGCCCCGTTCTTGTTTCGATGACCTGGTTTTACGGTAGATCAGTCCTCAACCTGGCTCTCGTCGTTAAGGATAAGCTCCACTTCTTCCGCATCCAGCACCTGAGGCTCATAGGTCAGTCCCTGTGCCTCGATGACGCTTACAAAGGCTTTCAGGTGGCTTTTCGAGCCATCGAGAAGGTTGGAATAGGCAAGGATAATGGCGCGCTCATCGGTTTGATTAATCGCGGCCAGAATGTCTCTCATATCCTTCTCTTCGATCAGGCCTCCGACGAACAGGCCGTCAATGAACGAGTTTTTGCCCTTGGCGACCAATTCATTATAGAGGTTCTGGAGTTCTTCGTTGGTGAAGACGCCAATGGTGTCGTTTACCACTGGATCTTCAACGCCAAATTTGGTTAGCAGGTAATCAACGCTACTGGTATGGGATTCTTCGGAAAGCGCGATTCTGGCAAAGACCTGTGTTCTGTCGCCCCAGTGCTGGTCCATGGTGAGATAGACGTCCCGGGCAAGCTTTTCCTCTTCCCGCATGAACTGCAGATCGCTGACCTCAATGGTAGTCAGGTTTTCCGAGTTGGCAGTTTCCGTAGACCGATCTCCGCCGTCGCTGTTGCGGGGGCCGCTGGCAGCAAACGCTGCGCTGGTAGCAAACATCGAACCAATGAGTGCGGCAGTGATGAAGGGTTTTGCGTTCATAGTGACCTCTCTAGTCAGGTAATGGTTAAACCCTGGATACATGACTAAGACGAGGAAATTGGGCAAAAGGTTCGTTAAATAAAGGTAAGTTTGCTTTCTTTTTTGTAATTAAGTCGCTGTTTTTACTAAATAATAATTTTCACCCTTAATATGGCTAATCCGCTTAATACCATATAAATCAGAATAATTGAGATTCCAGAAAAGCCGAAGATTGGTTCAGTTGTGTGTCTCGTCGCTGGTGAGCGGGCGGCATTCGGCCCCCGCGATGACGGAAGTTCGGGGGCGGTTTTTGTCGTGGTTGCCTCGGCCTAGAGCGCCTGGGCCACATCCAGAGTCCGATATTCCAATTCAACACGCCGGTTGGCTGCCCGATCTTCCGGGGTTGCCAGAGGACGGGCTGAGCCCCAGTGACTCACAAGAATCCGGGATTCCGCAACGCCTTCCTGCATGAGAATCCGCGCGACCGCGTTGGCCCGCAATCGAGAGAGAAACCGGTTGTAGTCTTCGGAGCCGAAGTTGTCGGAGTGGCCATGAATTCTGACGCTGACCGAAGGATGTTCCTTCAGATACGCGGCATGCTGTTGCAGGAACGCAATGTCATCACTGTTCAGCGAGTGCTTGTTGAAGCCGTAATGGAACTTCATACGGTGCGGGCGCCTGGTTCCGGCTTCAAAGTTGGCTGTGGTGAAGCCGGCGGCTATCGCGGCATTGGCAATCAGCTCCGGGTTATCCAATACGAGTACGGTCATCTGAAAAATCCTTGGTTCGGTATCCGGTTTTTCTTGTTATTCCTGTTCACTATTGGCTGGAGCAGGAACAACGGCAATTGGCGAAAGGTCGATATATGGCCCGGTACAGTCCGTCGATGGAACCGATTAAATGTCATTTCTGTGACATCCCAATGACAGCCGGACCAGTCGTTTGGGCTTTTCCGACTCTGTGGTGTGTGCCACATTTCCGGGATTGACCCCCAACGACCTTTGCGCTGGATTCCATTTGAGCGCGAAAAGAAGGCGTGGGTGTGGTAAAAAACACTCTTTCAGGGACAGATTATGATGAATTGTGACCGCCCATGCTGATTATCCCCGCCGAAAACGCCATTAACTGGAAACGCCCGCCCTGGGTGACCCTTGGCCTGATCATGGCCTGCCTGCTGGTTTTTCTTTTCTATCAGGGGGGCGACAGCCGCAAACTCGAGCAAGCGGTCGAACAATACCTGGCCGCCGACCTTCATGAGCTGGAGGCGCCAGCCTACGAGGATTACCTGCAGCGGCAAATCCAGTTCCAGGGCGAAGAGAGCCGGGTCTACGAGCTCCAGCAGTTTCAGCAACTTCGGGAAGAGAACGAGAACTTCTGGCTGGCCATCAACCTGATGATGGACCGGGAGTTCTACCAATACCTGCTGCAAAATCGCGATGTCATCTGGGCGCCGGCGGAACGGGCGCACTGGCAGGAACAGCGCGGCGTCATCGAGCAGGAGTATCTCCAGAAACTCAGTGCCAACCAGCTTGGTCTGGTGCCGGCGGATCTGTCGCTGTATACCCTGATTACCTACCAGTTTCTACATGGCGGCTGGGGCCACATCATCGGTAACCTGATCTTCCTGTTCCTGCTCGGATTTACCGTTGAGAAAGCGTTAGGGCCGGGCCGGTACCTGATTGCCTACCTGGTATGCGGAGCCCTCTCCGGCCTGATGTTTACCGCGGTTTCGGCGGGTAGCTATGTACCCCTGGTGGGTGCCTCGGGCTCGATCTCCGGTCTGATGGGCATGTACGTGGCCATTTACGGACTGCAGAAAATCCGTTTCTTCTATTTTCTGGGTGTCTATTTTAACTACTTCCGAGCGCCTGCTATCGCCCTGCTGCCCGTATGGGTGGGCAAGGAAATCTACGATTACTGGTACGCCGGTGCCACCGGCATCGCCTACATGGCCCACGCTGGCGGCCTGATTGCCGGCGCAGGCCTGGTCTGGCTGCTGGGCAAGAGCTGGCTGCAGGTGCGCGAGGAATTCTTCGAGCCGGAAGAGGAAGAGCAGGATGCCCGGTTCACCACCGGATACGCGCAGGCCATGGCCAGCCTCGGCCGGATGGAGTTTGATCTGGCCCGCCGGCAATTCGAGGCCCTGCGTGAGCACTACCCGGAACGCCATATCCTGCTGGAACATCTATACCAGTTGGCCAAACTCCGCCCGGACTTGCCCGAATATCGTGATCGCGCCAAAGAGCTTATGAACGATGCCCTCAGCCGGCGCCAGCCAGAGCAGATGATTGCTATCTGGCAGGAATACCTGGGCAAAGGGGAGAGCTATCAGCCACTAGCGGCAGAAGACCATAACCGGGTCCTGTTCACCAGTCTCAAGCAACATGACCTCAAGGCTGCAGAGAAAGCCTTCGAGCGGCTCAGAAGCACGGGCGATGACATGCTGGCTACCGAGGCCTGTCGGTTGCTTGTGGAAGAGTTTGAAAAGCGCCAGATGGCGCCCAAAGCTCGTCATTATCGTCAACTTCTTCAGGCCGGCTAGCCTCGGGGCAGCAGGGTATGGGAGGGGCTTCCCAAAACACGCTGTGAATAAGTCCCTGTACGCTCGGCTCCGCCATCCATGGCTCCGCACGGTTTTGGGAAGCCCCTCCCATACCCTGCGTCAGTCCTGGGCAGAAAACGTTGCTTTCGGTCCCTTCAGCGGCTCTTTATTCTGCGCCTGCCGCAGATAAACCGTAATCTGCTCATGCAGCGGATGATTCACGCATTTTTTCTGGATAAACGTCAGGAAGGCCGTCGCTTTTTCCCACTGGGACAAGCCGTTGGCCAGGGTCTGGGCGACCAGCAGATAGGCTGGTGCCAGCTGTTCGCTGTCCGGGAAGCGTTTGTGGAAATCCTGAAGCACTCGCAAGGCCGGTTTGAACTGGCCCCGGTGATAAAGGGCCCGGGCGCAGCGCACAGACAGGTCCGGATCCACCAGTTTGAAGCCAGGTTCTGCTTTCTGGATCGTATTCAGCACACCGGCGATGCCTTCGCCGTCGTTGCGGTCGGCTAGCCAGCCCAGAATGCGTGGATGGTAGCGGTAGAGTTCGTCGGTGTCCTGGCGGGCCGTCAGTAGCTGGTAGAGCTGGCCGATTCTCAGGGCGTTATCACGGTCCCGCTTCAAAGCTTCCTTCAACATGCTCTGCACCCGATCGTAGTTGCCGTCTTTCAGGTTCATATCGATATCGGCATCGAAGCGGGCGCTGCGGTCTCGCTGGTGGGTGTCCTGCCCGGCGGTGTCATCCTGGATGTCCGAGGCAAAACCCAGCTCTTCCTGGTACTGGAACAGCAGGTAGCCAAGCATGTGGAACAGAATCAGGGTAAAGGTACTGTTCAGGAAGCCGGCCAGGGGCTGGGCAACCCAGAACGGAAAGTGATTCACCGCAAAGTCCTGGGCCGCGCCCGAGGCGAGGGTCAGCAGGATCAGGTAGCCGTAGAGCAGGAAATAAGGGGTGCCAATTCGCGAGATCAGCACCGCCAGATTCATCGGATTCACCGCAGCACCCACAGAACGCTCCATGGCCAGAACCATGATGCTGGCCGGTAATGCCAGGATGACAAATGCCAGCGCCAGCATCATCAAAATCGGGCCGCCGAGCATGGCGGCAGCGCCAACCAGACCGCCCATCAGCACGAAGACCAGGAACTGCAGGATGACGATATCAAAGCCGCTGCCGGTAAAGGCGACGGACACGGCCGGCGGTTTCAGGTGACCTTCAGCGGTGTGGTTGATCACCGCATAGGTGTACTTGAAGAGGGCAAGCGCCAGCACTATCCAGATAAGGATGCCAATCAGATTGGCCGGGGCAACCACCGGCACCAGGGTACAGATGGCGATAACGATCAGCGGATCGGTATGGAACGGGTAGCGGAAAAAAGCGCCGAGTCGCTGCCAGAAAGGGACCACCTCGGTGGCGGCGCCCAGGTATCGCATGGCCTTGCTGCAGTGGGGGCATAGAGCCCGGCGCTGGCGGGTGTCGGCATCGGGCATGCAGCGGCTGCAATAGTGAATCTGGCACTCTCCGCAGTGCCATTTGGCGGGGTCGCCGGGATGGTAGTGGCAATCGTGTTTCACAGGTGCTTGTGTCCTGGTCCATCAGAAAATCGTTGGCTCATGATGACAGATGTCGGTTTTGAGCGCAGCAAACCAGTTAACAGGTAGACTATTGTCAGTTCCCGGGCGTATCCAACCGGGCACATTTCATTATCCGGAGGTTGCTTGGAACGCCCCCAGAACAGCGTAACCGGTATCGACACCCGTGAAACCCGGCAGCAGTACACCTGGCGGGATATCTTCGGTCTTGCGCTCAAGCACAAGCCCCGACTGGTGCGCGCCAATCTTCTGGCGATCATGGCCACCGTTATGAGTGTGCCGGTGCCCCTGCTGCTCCCGGTTCTGGTGGATGAAGTGCTGCTGGACGAGCCTGGCCCGGTGTTGCCGGTAATGGACTCGTTTTTGCCGGGGAGCTGGGAAACACCGGTGGTTTATATCGGTCTGATGGTGGTGGTAGCCTTTCTGCTCCGGGTGGCGGCACTGTCGTTCAACGTCTTGCAGTCCCGGGAGTTTTCCAAGGTTTCCAAGGATGTGGTGTTCCGAATCCGTTCCCGGTTGCTCGGGCGTTTGCAGCGGGTGGCCATGTCGGAGTATGAGACCCGGGGCTCCGGCGGGATCAGTAGCCACTTTATTACCGATCTGGATACCGTTGACCAGTTTCTGGGTACTACCATCAGTCGGTTTCTGGTGGCCAGTCTCACGGTATTCGGTACCGCCCTGGTGCTGCTCTGGGTGCACTGGCAGCTGGCCCTTCTGATTCTGCTGTTCAATCCCCTGGTTATCTTCGCCACGATTCTGATCGGCAAGCGGGTCAAGGAATTGAAGCGCCGTGAGAACAGCGCTTACGAGGAGTTCCAGGGGGACCTCACCGAAACCCTGGATGCCATTCACCAATTGCGCGCGGCCAACCGGGAAAAGCATTACCTGCGTCAGCTGATCGACCGCGCCCGCAATGTACGTGACCACGCCATACAGTTCGAATGGCGCAGCGATGCCGCCAGCCGGGCCAGCTTCGCCCTGTTCCAGTTTGGTGTTGATGCCTTCCGGGCTGCGGCCATGGTGACCGTGCTGTTCAGCGACCTGAGCATTGGCATGATGTTCGCCATTTTCGGCTATCTCTGGTTCATGCTGACGCCGGTTCAGGAAATGCTGAACATGCAGTACGCCTGGTTCGCCGCCAATGCCGCCCTGGCGCGGATTAACCGTTTGCTGGATCTGAAGGAAGAGCCCCGCTATCCGGCGCTTGAGAACCCGTTCCGCGACCGGCATACCGTGGGGCTTACACTGCGGAATATCCACTTTGCCTACGGCGAGGAGGCAGTCCTCCGGGGCATCAATCTGGAGTTGGCGCCCGGTGAGAAAGTGGCCCTGGTGGGCGCCAGTGGCGGCGGTAAATCCACGCTGATTCAGGTCATCCTGGGCATGTACACGCCCCAGCAGGGAGAAGTGCTGATTGATGGCGTGCCGGTTCAGCGTATCGGCTTGCCGTGCCTTCGCGAGCACGTGGCGACGGTGCTCCAGCATCCGGCGCTGTTTAATGATACCGTTCGCCAGAACCTGACTCTGGGGAGGGACAAGCCCGATGCCGCGCTCTGGGAGGCCCTGCGAATCGCTCAATTGGATAGCACGGTTGCGGCGATGCAAGACCAGCTTGATACCGTTATTGGCCGCCAGGGCGTCCGCCTGTCTGGCGGACAGCGTCAACGGCTGGCCATCGCCCGGATGATCCTGTCCGAACCCTCGGTGGTAATCCTCGATGAGGCCACCTCAGCGCTGGATGCGGAAACCGAGTTCCAGCTCCATCGGGACCTTGAAGCATTTCTCAAGCAGCGCACCACCCTGATCATTGCCCACCGACTCAGCGCCGTTAAACAGGCAGATCGAGCCTGTGTTTTCGAAGACGGTCGGATAATCGAAGAGGGTCATCACGACGAACTGATTGCCAGAGAGGGCCTCTACGCCCAGCTTTATGGCGAGCGCCAGATGTAATGGCGGCTCTCCGACGTTGGTCTGATATTCATCGCACTGATGCCGAACATTCATCGGCCCGCGGTTGAACTCTCGTTAATTGCTGCAATAGTTAAAGGTGACTTCACGCTGTGGAGTCCTTTCATCAGGCTATGGCCCTGTACGGAATGCTTTTCCGGGTCGATGCGTTGCTGAAAGGGCTTCGAAAGAGCCTTCCGGAACACGCGGATAACGACGAAAAGGAGGCACCACATGTCGAACGAAAGTCTCAGCAAAGACAGCCTGAATACCCTTTCCAGCCTGGAGGCTGGCGGTAAAACCTTTCACTACTACAGCCTGCCCAAGGCCGCGGATACCCTCGGAGATCTCAACCGTTTGCCATTCTCACTCAAGGTGTTGATGGAGAACCTGCTGCGCAACGAAGATGGCACCACCGTGGACAGAAGCCACATTGATGCCATGGTGCAATGGATGAAAGATCGCCACTCCGACACTGAAATCCAGTTCCGGCCTGCCCGTGTGTTGATGCAGGATTTCACCGGGGTGCCCGGCGTCGTTGACCTTGCTGCCATGCGCGAGGCGGTGAAAGCTGCCGGTAAGGATCCGGCCATGATCAACCCGCTGTCGCCGGTGGATCTGGTAATCGATCACTCGGTGATGGTCGACAAATTCGGCGACGCGTCGTCGTTCAAGGATAACGTGGCCATCGAAATGGAGCGCAACCAGGAGCGCTACGAATTCCTGCGTTGGGGTCAGCAGGCCTTCGACAACTTCCGTGTGGTGCCGCCGGGTACCGGCATATGCCACCAGGTGAACCTGGAGTATCTGGGCAAGACGGTGTGGCAGAAGGATCAGGATGGCAAGACCATCGCCTATCCGGACACCCTGGTGGGCACAGACTCCCACACCACCATGATCAACGGCCTGGGCATCCTTGGGTGGGGTGTTGGCGGTATTGAAGCGGAAGCCGCCATGCTGGGTCAGCCGGTCTCCATGCTCATCCCCGAAGTGGTGGGCTTCAAGGTTACCGGCAAGCTTCGGGAAGGCATCACCGCAACAGATCTGGTACTGACCGTCACCGAAATGCTGCGCAAGAAAGGCGTGGTGGGCAAGTTCGTGGAATTCTACGGCGACGGCCTGAAGGATATGCCAGTGGCCGACCGTGCCACCATCGCCAACATGGCGCCGGAGTACGGTGCTACCTGCGGCTTTTTCCCGGTGGATGAGCAGACCATCAAGTACATGCGCCTGACTGGCCGTGAAGAAGAGCAGCTCGAGCTTGTGGAAGCCTACGCCAAGGCCCAGGGTTTGTGGCGTGAGCCTGGCCATGAGCCGGTGTACACCGACAACCTGGAACTCGACATGGGCGAGGTTGAGGCCAGCCTTGCCGGCCCCAAACGCCCGCAGGACCGGGTTGCCCTGAAGAACATGAAGTCGTCCTTTGAGCTACTGATGGAGACGGCCGAAGGACCCGCCGAGAACCGGAAAGCCAATCTGGAGTCCGAGGGCGGCGGCACAGCCGTTGGGGCGCAGGACGCCTATTTCGAGCACCCGTCCAGCCAGCCGCTGCACATGAACGGCGAAAAGTCCCGGCTGGATCCGGGAGCGGTGGTGATCGCGGCTATTACCTCCTGCACTAACACATCCAACCCGAGCGTGATGATGGCTGCAGGGCTGATCGCCCAGAAAGCCGTGGAGAAGGGGCTGAGCACCAAGCCCTGGGTCAAGACTTCCCTGGCACCGGGTTCCAAGGTGGTCACAGATTATCTCCGGGTTGGTGGTTTCCAGGAGGATCTCGACAAACTTGGCTTCAATCTGGTGGGTTACGGTTGCACCACCTGTATCGGCAACTCCGGGCCGCTGCCCGAAGAGGTGGAGCAGGCCATTACCGATGGTGACATGACCGTCGCCTCGGTGCTCTCAGGTAACCGAAACTTTGAAGGCCGGGTGCACCCGCTGGTGAAGACCAACTGGCTGGCGTCGCCGCCCCTGGTGGTGGCCTATGCGTTGGCCGGTAACGTGCGTCTTGATCTGGAGAAAGAAGCCCTTGGCACTGACAAGGATGGCAATCCGGTGTACCTGAAGGACCTCTGGCCCAGCCAGCAGGAAATTGCCGAGGCCGTAGAGAAAGTGAAAACCGACATGTTCCGCAAGGAATATGCGGAAGTCTTCGACGGCGACGCCACCTGGAAGTCCATCAAGGTGCCGGAAAGCAAGGTATACGAGTGGTCCGACAAGTCCACCTACATCCAGCATCCGCCATTCTTCGAAGGCCTGAAGGAAGAGCCGGATGCCATTGACGATATCAAGGACGCCAACATCCTGGCGCTGCTGGGCGACTCGGTGACCACCGACCATATCTCGCCTGCCGGCTCCTTTAAGCCGGACACCCCTGCCGGTAAGTACCTGCAGGAACACGGCGTTGAGCCGAAAGACTTCAACTCCTATGGCTCCCGCCGGGGTAACCACGAAGTGATGATGCGCGGTACCTTCGCCAACGTTCGCATCAGGAACGAGATGCTCGACGGCGTGGAAGGCGGTTACACCAAATTCGTGCCCACCGGCGATCAGATGGCCATCTACGATGCCGCCATGAAGTATCAGGAGCAGGGCACGCCGCTGGTGGTCATTGCCGGCAAGGAATACGGAACCGGCTCAAGCCGGGACTGGGCGGCCAAGGGTACTCGCTTGCTGGGCGTGAAAGCCGTGGTTGCCGAATCCTATGAGCGCATTCACCGCTCCAACCTCATCGGGATGGGCGTGATGCCACTCCAGTTCCCGGAAGGCACGGATCGCAAGAGCCTGAAACTTACCGGAGAGGAAACCATCAGCATTGAAGGCCTGTCTGGCGAGATCAAACCGGGCCAGACCCTGACGATGACGGTGAAATACAAGGATGGTTCTACAGAAAGCTGCGAGTTGAAATCGCGGATCGATACCGCGAACGAGGCCGTTTACTTCAAACATGGCGGCATCCTCCATTACGTTGTGCGGGAGATGCTGCGCACTGCCTGAGTGCATTGGGCGGCAGGGCATAGCGGCTGTCGCTATGCCCGATTCATCCGCCAGGGCAGGTTCAAGGCCAATACATTCAAGAGAGAAACGAGAGAGACCTTATGACCGATCAACCGTTTCTGACAGACGTCAAAACCCTTCGCGAAAGGGCCCGCAAACACATTGAAGAGGGGGCTCTGACCGAGGGCTATGGCGCCAACCGCGATAATGTGGTGAATATTCTGAACGAGGCGCTGGCGACCGAGATCGTCTGCACGTTGCGTTATAAGAGCCATTATTTCCGTGCCGATGGCATCAACGCCAATGTTGTTGCCCAGGAATTCCTGGAACATGCGGATCAGGAACAGCAACACGCTGACTGGCTGGCAGAGCGGATCGTGCAGCTGGGTGGCAAGCCCAACTTCTCGCCAGAAGGCCTGTTGACCAGATCACATGCGGAGTTCGTTGAGGGCGAAACGCTCCGGGACATGGTAGTTGAGGATCTGGTTGCCGAACGCATCGCGATCGACAGCTACCGTGAGATTGCCCGTTATCTCGGCGACCAGGACCCTACGTCCCGGCGGATTATTGAGGAAATCCTGGCCCAGGAAGAGGAGCACGCCGACGATATGGCCGGTCTTCTGGAAGGGCTGGATAGCTGAACCTCGCCGGCCAGTGACGAGCAAGGGCGCTGCCTGTCAGGTGGCGCCTTTATTGTCTGCGTCGGCCAGGGGCAAGCTTAGCCAGAAGCAGGCGCCTTTGCCCTCTTCGGAGTCGAAGCCGACTTCCCCTCCCATGGCATGCATCAGCTCCCGGGTGATGGCCAGACCCAAACCGGTGCCTTCCTTACTGCGTGACGATGAAGCGTTTGCCTGGGCAAACTTCTGGAATATCCTGTCCCGAAAAGTCTCCGGCACGCCGGGCCCACGATCCCTGACTTCCAGTCTTATCCGTGTTCCTGATTGCCGAATACCGACATCAACGATGTCGCCCTCCGGTGAGAACTTGATGGCATTGGACAGCAGGTTGGACAGGGCCTGTGTCAGCCGGGTGCCATCGAAACTGGCGCAGACCCCGGGATTGGCGTTGCTCAGTTGGATCTCGATGTTGTGCTGGTTTGCAAGCGGCTGGATTTCCTCCAGTGCTACCCGTACCGCGCTTTCGAGGTCCTGCACGGAGGCATCAATCGTCATATTGCCAGTGACCAGTTTCTCGATATCCAGTAGGTCATCAATCAGACGCCTGAGCTGATCGGTGTTGCGTCTGGCAATATCCAGCATTTGCGTGGTTTTCTGGGTAAGTGGCCCGGTGGCGCCGCCCAGAATCAACCCCAGAGAGCCAGAGATGGAAGTCAGTGGTGTTCGCAGTTCATGGCTCACTGTGGAAATGAACTGGTTTTTCATTTCATCAATTTTATGGCGCTCGTGCACGTCAGAGATATAGCCATGCCACAGGATACTGCCATCAGGCAGAGGTTCAGGCCGGGCGAGCCCTTCCACCCAGTGCCATCCGCCGGTCTTCCAGCGGATGCGATACTGATGCTGCCACTGCTCAAGTGACTCTGCAGAGCGCTGGATGGACTCCGCCACTCCTGCCAGATCGTCCGGATGAATCCGGTCGAACACAGGAGAGGCGTCAGCGGCTACCTCCTCCCCCGAAACCCCATAAATGTCCTGAATGCCCGGGCTGGTGTAGGGAAAGCTACTGTGCCCGTTGGGCCAGAGGCGATATTGGTAAAGCATGCCGGGGGTCTGGGTCACCAGCTTGTTTAGGGTTTCCGTATGCTGCTGCTGGTATATGGTGTCCGCGACCCAGCGTGCCAGAAGCGTGACGAACATGCGCTCGGTGGCGGTGAACGGCGTCGGTCTTGGATGCCTGGAGGAAATATTGATGGTGCCGAATATCTCGCCGTCAATCCAGATTGGGGCAGCCAGGTAGCTTTCCAGCCCGAAGACCTGGTAGCAGATATGGTTGCGATAGGCCGACTGCCCCATATGATCAATGGCCAGTACCTGTCCGGTCGCCACCATCAGAGAGCAGTAGGTGCGCTCCAGTGGAATGGTGGTGCCGTTGGTCAGGGTGTCCTGCAGGTGTGTGAAATGCCAGTGCACCGTGTAGGCGCCGCCGGTTATCCGGCTGACGATACCGGTCTCCAGTCCCAGATAGTTGCAGGCCATTTCCAGGGCTCGTGTCACCCTCTGGCTGGCGTCTCCTTGGGTATCCAGGGCAATTTCAGTAAGAATATTCAGGGCCCGGTTGCGTTCATCATAAAAATTCCCGAGCTCCCCCAGTCCGAACTCCCGCTCAACCAGGTCCGCGAGATCCCGTAAGGTGGCTTTGTCTTCGTCGGAGAACGACCGGGGTTTGCGATCAATCACACAGAGAGTGCCAACACGATGGCCGTGGCGGTCGTGAAGCGGCGCGCCGGCGTAGAAACGGATGTTGGGCTCGCCGGTTACCAGAGGATTGTCCACAAATCGCTCATCGTTCAGGGCATTCTCGATGACGAGGGGCTCTTCCCGCAGAATGGCATGGCCGCAGAAGGAAATATCCCTGGCTGTTTCCGGAGCTTCCAGTCCGTGCCTTGATTTGAACCACTGTCGGTTGCTGTCAATCAGCGAAACCAGCGCAATCGGAATATCGAAGGTGCGGGCGGCAAGACGGGTGAGCCGGTCAAATCGTTCTTCTGGCGGTGTATCCAGAAGCTTCAGCTCGTCCAGGGCACATAGCCGATGGGTTTCATCCGGTGGCAGGTCAGGGGGTTTCATGGCGCTCTCCAGTTTCCGGCACTTCGGTATCCGCAGCGGGCAATTCCACCCAGAAATGGGCACCGTTATCATAATAATAGCCGACCTCGCCTCCCATCAGTGTTGCAAGCTCCCGGGTGATGGCCAGGCCCAGACCGGTACCTGCCCTGGCCCGGGTTGAGCCGGACTCCGCCTGGGCAAAACGCTGGAAAAGCCGGGGCAAAAAATCTTCCGGAACGCCCTTGCCCTGATCCGACACGATAACCCTCACCCGGCCAGGTGCCGCGGCGTCGGATCGGATCCTGACGGTACCTTCCAGGGGAGAGAACTTGATGGCATTGCTGAGAAAGTTATCGAGGATTTGCCGCAGACGCAGCGGGTCGGCGATCACAAGTTGTGATTTGCACGGCTCAGGATTCAGAGGTATCCGGTAATGTCTGGCCATGGCACCGTTACCATCGCAAGCATCCTCAATGGCCGAGTTGACCTCGATGATTTCAGGGTGGATCGGCATCTGTCCGGCCAGAGCCTTGTTGAAGTCGAGCAGATCGGAAATCAGCCTTTGCAGTTGCTCGCTGTTGCGAAGTGCCACATCCACCATGGTTCGGGCTTTGAGCGGTAAATTGCCGGCGGCGCCGGAATTGAGAAGCTTCAGGGAACCATTTATGGAGGTCAGTGGGGTGCGCAGTTCATGGCTTACAGTGGAAACAAACTGGTCCTTCAGTACATCCAGGGCTTCCCGCTCCTCCATTAGCTGATTGAAGGCGCAGGCGACACTTCGGATTTCTGGTGGCCCGGCCGGTTGAAGCCGGGCAGAGATGAAACCATCCCGGCTCATGGCGCGGATTCTGGACGACATTTTCTCCAGCGGCCGGGTCGCAGCGCGGGCCAGTATCCAGGCACTTACTGCCAGGATCAGCATGGCAACGATGCTGATGCCAAGGAACTTCCGGAATGATGCCCACGCCGGCTGCGTTGCCTGCTCGTAAGGCACAGCCCGAAGGAACATCCAGCCTACGCGCTCCAGGTGACGGGTGGCATAGATCCATTTTTTGCCTGCCAGATCGGTTACGACCCCGGAGGTGACGCCGGACAGGGCGGCGTCGATGATCAGGTTTTCACCGGGTTCCGGAAGGTCCGGCATGGTATTGATGCCAGACAGGGCATCAACCTGGATGAAATGGTCGGTATCGAGAACCTTGAAAACCATATCCGGACGGTTCGCCTCCTGCGTTGGAATGATGCTGGCTTCGGCAAGATTGAGGATGCCGCCGGCAAAACCCAGAAGATCGCCATCATCACTTTCAATGGGGGCCAGGAACGATAGCAGCGGGAGACCGGTGGTCCGGCCAATGATCGGCCGGCTGATAACAGGCTCCCGCAATGCAAATGCGTCCCGGAAGTGCTGCCGGTCTGCGTAGGAGGTGCCGAGGCGGCCGGGAACATGCAAGGTCTCGGCGATGGCAACGCCGTCTTCATCGAATACTACGAGGCCCTCCCGAAAGTAGGCCTCCAGGGTCGGTTGCCGGCCCATAAGATTCTTGAGCCGTGCAAGTGGGAGTCGGTTTTCACCGTCCGTCAGCAGTGCGGCAAATGCCCCCAGAGCCTGCAGCCGAACCTGCAGGTCCTGGTTCACGCGATTGGCGCTGGTTTCGGTTTCGAGCAACTGGCGCTGGGTCAATACGTTTTCGAAGTCGCGCACCAGCTCGTTGTAAGCGATCGCCAACAAGACAGCGACCGTAATAATGCTGCTGAAGATGGCAATCAGCGCTACTCGACTGCCGAGGGACAGATTTCGCAATATACTTCCTTAAGGTTATGGCCGGCCGACCTTAAACATGGTTTTATTGAGGCGAGAATAGTGGATTTTGCAAGGGCGGCAAATCACATTCATCGGGAGACTTGATTTGGCTTCGCAGGAAAATGGCGATGTCTCGGAAAAGCTGGCTGCGCTGAGGCAGAAATTCCTTGTTCGCGCCAGCGAGGATATTCAGGTTCTGCGTGCCTACGCGGAGCAGACCCGCCGCGGTGAACTCTCTGCGGAGGGGCTTATCCAGTGTTACCAGCAGCTGCATCGGCTTGCCGGTTCCGCCGGTACCTTTGGTTTGCCAGAGCTGGGTGTTGCGGCCCGGGCCCTGGAAAAAAAGCTGAAGAGCCAGGCTGAAGAGCTTACAGAGACCGAAAACAACCACAGCCAGACCATTGATGTGAATGACGGCTTTGCCGACGGGGTTGATGCCCTGGCAAAACTGGTCGAAGTGAAAAGCGAAATCAGTGGCCAGACCCGGGCCGCCATTTCAAGGGCTGACATATTTGAGGGCAGTCACGGTATGCAGGTGAGCGTGATTGTCATGGACAGCGGCTGCGAGGGACTGGCGTCGCTCAGTGCCGAGATGGCCCGGTATGGTTTCAACTGTCAGACCGTTGACCAGAGGGTCTCGGCGTCAGTACAGGAGGTGCTGGCTGACACTCCAGGTGCTGCCGCCATACTATGTCGCGACGCAGCGGTGGCGGATGTCATGTTGCTCCGTAACCAGGCCACGGCAAAAGGGCTCCACAGGCGGTTGCCGGTCATATGCATCGGTCGTGATGGTTCGTTCAACAACAAGTACCACCTGGCAAAGCTTGGCGCGTTCGCATTCTTCCAGGAACCCGTGGATATCCCCGAACTTGCCGAACGCATAGAATCTCTGGCCATTGAGCGAAGCGCCAGTGTTCAGGGCCGGGTGTTGATCGTTGAGGATGACACCGAACTGGCAGAACACTATTGCCTGGTCCTTCAGTCGGCGGGAATCGAGGCGCGGACTGTGTCGGACCCTCTGGATCTCATGCCTACGCTGTCATCCTTTCAGCCGGATATCGTCCTGATGGATGTCCAGATCGGTGATTACTCCGGGGTCACCCTGGCGCGGCTGATCAGGTTCGAGCCGCGCTGGCTCAGTCTGCCGATCATCTACCTTTCGTCCGAGGATGATCCGGACAACCAGCTGGAGGCACTGTCCAAGGGGGCGGATGAATTTCTGATGAAGCCTGTCTCTGATGATTACCTGGTTCGCTCGGTCAGGATCCGGTGCTACCGGGCCCGGCAATTGTCGGAACTCATGAATCGGGACAGCCTGACTGGTCTGCTCAAACATTCACTGATCAAGCAGGAAGTGGAAAAAGAGCTGGCCCGATGCCGCCGGGACGGCCACCCGTCCAGTCTGGTTATGCTGGATCTGGATCATTTCAAACAGATCAACGACACCTGGGGCCACCGGTACGGTGATATTGTCATTCGCACTCTCGCCAACCTGCTGCGAAACCGGTTGCGGGAGACCGACATGATTGGGCGATATGGTGGTGAAGAATTTCTCGTAGTCTTGCCGCACTGTGAAGTTACCGCAGCAGCGGAGCTTGTTCGGCGGATCGGCGAAAGCTTTGCGGAGCTGGAGTTCTCGGCTGGTGAAGGCAGTTTCCAGGTTACGCTCAGTGCTGGTGTGGCCGCCATAAACGATTTTGCCAACGGGGATGACGCCCTCGAGGCCGCTGACCAGGCACTCTACCAACGCAAGCGCAGTGGCCGGAACGGCGTCACCGTGCACTCTCTCCAATAGTCTTGCCCATGCATGCCAGAGGTGATTTCTTGAACGCATTGATACTTGAAGATGATGATCTCATTTCCGAGCTGCTGGAAACTGTGGTGGCCGGTCTGTATCCCGGTGTCAGTGTGACTGTAGTCGCAACTCTTTTTGAGGCGGCTCAACGAGTGGCAAAAGACCGTTTTGATCTGGTTATTGCAGACTGGAATCTGCCGGACGGGTCAGGGCTGGATCTGGTCAAAAAGGTTCGCAGTTCGGACCGCGAGGTGCCGGTGGTCATGGTGTCAGGGCGCTCTGACCGGGAGTCGGTGCTTCAGGCAGCCCATTACGGTATTGACGGTTACATTACCAAACCTTTCAATGTCCAGCTTCTGCATGAACGCCTCTCCAGACTGCTGAAGATCGAGTCCCGGGAGCCGGCGGTGGTTGCTGAACTGCTGGAAAATTCCCTGGAACAGCTGATTCAGCTGCCGTCCGATGTGGATCCGCAGGAAATTCTCGAGTTAATCAGCCGGCAGGACGAGTTGTCGCCGGCGCAGCTTGCGGAGCGGTGGCGGGAGGAAACCAGTCTGACTGCTCGCCTGATGGATGTTGCAAACAGCAGTTCGTTCCGGCGCTCCGGCAAGCCGGTGGAGACCCTCAGAGACGCCATAGCGTCGCTTGGTGTGGCCATGGCTCTCAATCAGGCTCTGGCATTGTCTCTGGATGTGTCCAATAAGCTTCAGCACGAGTCACTCAGGGAACTGGCGAGACAACATCATGAAATGGCCCTGCAGGTGGCCAAGGAGGCCCAGCGGTTGGCTATCCGGCTGAAAAAGCAGCCAGTCGTTTTTCAGCAGGCCGGGCTGCTCAGTCGTTTGGGAGAACTGGCAGTCCTCAAGGTGCTTAACCAGCACATTGCGGCGGGAGGCTCCCTGGCGGACAGCGAAGCGCAGCAGGCCCTGAATCAATGGTCACAACCCTATGGCAATCGTCTGAAGGTCCAGTGGCGGCTGCCCCTCGGTCTGCGTGAGCTGATCGGTGCTGTGCACTTTATCCCGAGCGATTGCACGCGGGACGACCGGTTGATTATGCGGGCGGCTGCCATGATGGCTGCTGATGAGCAGGCTACGGGAGAGTGCCAGAAGCTGCTTCGGCGTATTGGTCTGGAAACCGAAAACCAGATACAGGAGTAGGGCCGTGGTGCCTAAAAAGGAAAGTGTGCCTCAGCGGGTCATGTATGTGGAGGACGACCCTGATATCCGGGCGATCGCTGAAATCGCGCTGCAGGACGTGGGCGGTTTTACGGCCCGGCTCTGCGAATCCGGGGCACAGGCGCTGGATGTAGCCCCGGCCTTTGGCCCGGAACTGGTGCTGCTTGATGTCATGATGCCCGGCATGGACGGGCCTGAAACTTTGCGGGCACTCAGGGAACTGCCGGGCATGGCGCAAGTGCCGGTCATTTTCATGACGGCAAGACTGCAGCGCTCCGAGATTGATGAGTACCGGGCCTTGGGTGCCGCGGGTGTGATTCCAAAACCTTTTGACCCCATGACGCTCGCAGAGCAGATTTCAGAGATTCTGGCCAGGGCCCGAATGGAACCATGAACGGTTTCTGGCTCGCTTCGAACAGATGCGGACGGGCGCAATTTCCGGTAGTCTGGCCAGCCTGAGCCCTGTTTTGATTGATGAGGTACCCATGTCATCCTCCCCGTCCCGGGACGAACTGAAAGCCAAACTGAATCTCGAGACTTCCCGCATCCGCTGGCATGAACTGCAGACTTATTTTGCCCGGGGGCAGGTGGTCAGGGTGGCGCCGGAGCTTGATCTGCTGGAGGTAGCCACCGAGTTGGCAGCGGACAACAAACCTCGTTTCGAACAGTGGATGCAGGACGGTCGGGTTGGCGAAGTTGCGCCGGATACAGCGCAAGACTGGTACGACCGCAACGCGGAGCTCTGGGCGGTGGTCATCGCGCCCTGGGTCCTGGTTCAGGACAGGTCTGGCAATGTTCTGCACTGACACCCCGACGTTATGAAGCTTCACTATTTTCACGGCCGCAGCCCGCTTCGGGACCTTGTGATGGTGAAGGAGGGCCAGCGGATTGAACTGCATATCAGGCCTGTCGGCGATGGCCGCTGGGGGCTGGTGGCTCTGTCTGGCCCGGACCAGGGACGACCGGATGGCCAGTTCTGTCGAGGCCCCTGGTCAACCCAGGCCCGTGCCGAATCCGTTCTCAGAAGTGTTGCCGGCACCATGATGGGAAAGGGGTATGAGCCCTGTCCAGCCGATTATGTCGTCTGGTCCGTGACTGCCCAGCGCCTTGCCCGAACCATCGGAACTCCTGAGGATGCCCCAGTCGGGCCTGAATCCGACCCCGACCAGTTCAAGCCCCTGACCTGATAACCTCCCTTTCTGTTTTTTTGAGGACACCATGCTGACCGGAGCCCTGCTCATTCTTGCTCCCCTGTTCCTGGGATTTGCTATCGCCCTGGAGAATCGAAGGGCCATGACTGTAATCCATTACACCGTCGAGGGCCTGGTCTACTTCATACTGCTGCTGCTCGGCCTGGGGCTTGGCCAGATGGAGGGGCTGGCGGCGCAACTGGGTGGCATGGCGGCCCAGGTAATCGCACTGGTATTGGTGCTTTTTGTCGCCAACATGTTCGGGCTATGGCTGTTTCACCGCTGGCAGCCAATGTCGGTTGAGCGGGTTGAAGGTAGTGTCAGCCCTGGCTACCGCAGGCTTTTCCTTGCCGGCCTGAAGCCGTTGGTGGCAGTGATCGCCGGACTGCTTGCCGGATACTACCTGTTGCCGGACATGCCCATGGCGGAACAGCTGGCCACCTGGGCACTGATGTTTCTGCTTTTCCTCATAGGTCTCCAGTTGCGTAATGCCGGCCTGTCGTTGCGCAAGCTGCTGATGAATCGTCAGGGTCTGGGGATCGCACTGGCTCTGACGCTCAGTTCCCTGGTGGCCGGGGCGCTGCTGATACCTTGGCTTGGGCTGCCCTGGCACGATGCCCTGGCGGTGGCCTCCGGGTTTGGCTGGTATTCGCTGTCCGGTATTGTGATTGGCGAAGCCCTCGGGCCTGCCTGGGGCGGGGTTGCCTTCCTCAACGATGTGCTCAGGGAGATCGTTGCACTAGCCATTATTCCCCTGCTCATTGCCAGTCGACCGGCAATGGCCATTGGTTACGGAGGTGCTACTGCCATGGACTTCACGCTGCCGGTTATCCGCAGCAGTGGTGGGCTGCCCTGTGTGCCGGTGGCCATCGCCTCCGGTTTCCTGTTGTCTTTCCTGTCACCGGTTTTGATGGGGGTGTTCCTGTCTTTGGGATAAATTGACGCGGTGCAATGCATGCTGCGGTTTTACGGGTAGTATGTGAAACAGTAAACTAACGTTTATTGACAATTGTTAATGTCCAAGCCCGGTCCGGATCCTGATGCAGCGCCGTGAATTTCTTGGTTTTTCGATAGCAGCCGGACTGTCCGCGGCGGGATTGCCGGGTTGCAGCAGTTCCGGCCCTCTGAGATTCGGCATTCACCCCTGGATTGGCTACGAACCGCTCTATCTCGCTGACGATTTCAACTGGCTGCCGGAGACGGTTGCGCTGAGGCCGGGCACTTCTGCAACCGACTCCATGGAAGGCCTTCTGGCCGGCGCGCTTGACGGCGCGGCGCTCACTCTGGACGAAACCATACGGGTCTGGTCCAGGGGATTGGAGCTGGTGGTGGTAGCTGTGGCCGATGTTTCAGCCGGCGCCGATGTGCTCATGGTCAAGCCTGCCATCGATGAGCTGGCAGCATTGAGGGGGCAGCGAATTGCGGTGGAGCTGAATGGTGTCTCGGGCATTATGTTGTTAAAGATACTCGAGGTGGCAGGCCTTGGCCCGAATGACGTCACCAAGGTGGATCTGCCGGTTAGCCAGCATGCGGATGCCTGGTCCCGGGGGGAGGTGGATGCTTCGGTATGCTACGAGCCAACGGCTTCCATGATTGAGAGCTTGGGTGGAGTCCGGCTTTTTGACAGCAGTGATATTCCGGAAACCATTTTTGATGTCCTGGTTGTGACCCGCGAGACCGCAAAAAAGAATAGCAGCTCGGTTCGTGATCTGGTGAGAGCCCACTTTGCCGGTTTGCAGCACCTGGTAAGGAACATGCACGACTCCGTTTACCGGGTCGCCGACCGTCAGGGAATAGCACCTGATGAGGTCCGCTCAGCGCTTGCCACAGTTATGCTGCCGGACCTGGCCGCAAACCAGCGTTACCTCAGGGCAGCCGGCCCCATTGAAACGATGGCCGGCTCGCTTTCCCGCCTGATGCTTGCCGAGGGAATGATTGATCGGAACCCGAGCATCCAGCGTTTGTCAGATCCTTTGTTTCTGCCAGCGAGGGTCCCTTGAACGTCCGGCGCTTTGTTATCAGTGTGTTGCTGCTGATTGCCACGGAATTGATGGCGATTGCAGAAGTCAATGCTGATGAGACGCTGACCTTGGGCGTATTTGCCTACCGGCCAGACCATGTGCTTCAGGAACGCTACCAGCCTCTGGCCGACTATCTGTCCCGGGAAACCGGGATCCGTATAAGGCTGGAGGTCCTCAACCAGGAGAACATGAGTCGGGCAATTGCCGCCAACCGGCTGGACCTTTTTCTCACCAACCCCAGTCATTTTCTGTTGATTCGGAGCGAGCGAAGTCTGACCGGTGTGCTGGCTACTCTGGTCAGACGGTCCCGCGAATCCTCGACCGCGAGTCTTGGTGGCGTGATTTTTACCAGGGCAGGGCGTAACGACATTGAGCATCTCGCCGATCTCCGTGACAAGACGATTGCCTCGCCCGGCGTTCATTTCCTGGGTGGCTACCAGACCCAGGTTCTGGAACTTCTGGACGCCGGCATTGATATCCGGCGAGTGAACCTGATTCGCTTTCTGGGCACTCATGACCGGGTTGTTCGCTCAGTGCTGTCCGGTGATGCCGATGTGGGTTTCATCCGCACCAGCATTCTGGAACAGCTGGCGCAGACGGACCCAGATCTGTTCACCAGGGTGAAGGTTCTGAACCGTCAGCGGCTGGCTGGTTTCCCTTATGTTGTTTCAACACGTCTTTACCCGGAATGGCCCCTGGTGGCGTTGCCTCATGTAAACGAAAGGTCTGTGCGAAAGATCGCTTCGGCGCTTTTTGCCATCGAACCGGAAGATGATGTTGCGCTGGCGATTGGCATTGCCGGCTTTTCGCCGCCCGCGGATTATCAGTCCGTGGAGTATCTGGCGCGGACGCTGCGTGTTCCGCCTTATGATCAGGTGCCCCAACTGACCTGGGTCGATGCTTTGCACCAGTATCGGCTCTGGGTTTTTACCATTCTGGTCCTGGTTATGCTGCTGGTTGCATCCTCTCTATGGCTGGGCCGGAGCAAAAGGCAGCTGGCCTCGGAACAGAGACGTCTGCGACAGCTGATTCGGAGTTGGCCGCAAGCGGCATTACTGATCCAGGGCGGCGTATTCAGCGATACTAACCGGGCCTCTGTGGATCTGCTCAGGTACAGCTCCAGCGAATCGTTGATTGGCAAGGATCTGGCGGTTTTTTCGCCGGAATACCAGCCGGATGGTGAGATCTCCAGACAGAAACTGGCGTCCATGCTGGCCCGGGTATCCGAAGGTCAGGTCGAGCAATGCGAGTGGGTACTGAACCGCTCTGACGGTACCGAAGTCTGGGTTGAGCTTACCATGGCCCCTGTGCACACCGAGGATGAGCCGGAAGCGCTTATTCTGTGCTCACTTTACGACATCACCCGGCGGAAACGGGCAGAACAGCGCCAGCGTCTGGCAGCGAGCGTATTCGAATATGCCCGCGAGGCCATTTTCATTACCGATAATCACGGTATCGTGATTGATGCCAACGACGCGTACCTGGCCATTACTGGTCGGCCACGCAATCGGGCCATTGGGCGTCTGCCCCCCTTGCCAGTGGATGAGGGCACCGGCATCTTCGCCAGTGCCCGCGCCCAGGGATTCTGGTCAGGTGAGTTCGCAAGTCGAAGAAATGACGGCGAGCCCATTGCTTTGGCAGTAACCCTCAGCAGTGTTCGTGGCGATCATGGTGAAGTCTCGCACTTTGTCGGAATTTTCAGCGATATCAGCCGGCTCAAGGAGCAGGAAAGAAAGCTCCGGATTATGGCTCACTACGATGCCCTGACGGGAATGCCGAACCGAGTTCTGTTTGCTGATCGACTCCAGCAGGCCATGGCCCTGACCCGGCGACAGAGTGGCAAACTGGCGGTGGTTTACATTGATCTGGACGAATTCAAGCCGGTAAACGATGCCTTCGGCCATGAGGCGGGCGACCAGTTGCTGGTCGAGATTGCAACCCGAATGCGTGCAGAACTCCGGGAAGAGGACACTCTGGCGCGGCTGGGCGGAGATGAGTTCGCGGCTATCGTCATGAACGTTCAGGATGACGCATCCCTGGAAAGCCTGTTGGTGCGTCTGCTGGCCCGGGTGGCAGAGCCGGTCTGGGTCGCCGATCACAGCGTCGAGGTCTCAGCGAGTATTGGCTATACGCTGTTCCCGCAAACCGGGGATCTGGATGGAGATCAGCTGCTGCGGCAGGCGGACCAGGCCATGTATCAGGCCAAGCACCGGGGCCGTAACCGCTATGTCCGGTTCGTTGAGCCTTCTGCCTGAATCTCTCCATTGAGCAGCTCTGAAGAGGAGCGCCAATCCAGGGATTTACTCCATTGGTCACAGAGTCTGCGAACTGAACTCAGATCATCCAGAGTTCGTTCCCCCACAAGTGCTGGGAGTTCCCGGGTGACAATCATGGACAGCATTCGGGATTTGAGAATGTGGTAGACCTTCTCGGTTTCCCCAAAGGTTTCCGGTAAGCGTGCCTCAGATGCCACCAGATCACGCAGTAAATCGGTGTAAGCGTCCATTTCTGTTTTCAACGATGCCAATTGTGCGAGTTTTCCGGCTTGCCGGAACTTCAGAAGTGCCGGGGCCAAGCCCGTTGCTTCGGCCAGGTATCGGCAGGTTCGAATGGACAGGGTCAGAGTATCTACCGTGGCGGGCAACATTTTCTCGGCCCGAAGGCGGGAGATGTACTCCGTTATTGCGCTATTGAGGCTCAGGGCTGCTTCCGACCTGGCGCGAATCTGTTCCGGCATCAGCTCCTCCCGGTCAAGACATACCCGCAGGAGACCGCGGGTCAAACCGAACAGCCGCTTCATTTCCTGATCAACGGCTCCAACGGCCAGCTCCGGCGTGTTAATTAGGGTGTCATCCAGATAACGGGGCTCGGCGTTATCCTCCTCTTTGCTGCGGAACATACGCGCCAGGATATTTGCAAACGGCCTCAGCAGCGGCAGCATAATGGCGGCGCCAAGTAGATTGAAAAGCGTGTGGAATAGGGCCAGTGACATGGCGGCGTTGGTGTCGAGATCCAGCCAGTCTGTTACCGAGGCAACGAGCCAGAGCATCAACGGAAGTACCAGTATGGCAATGGCGCCGGTGACCAGATTGAAGATGACGTGGCCCAGGGCGAGACGCCTGGCATTTGCCGTTGCCTTGAGCACCGCGATAGCCGCTGTGGATGTGGTTCCAAGGTTGGCGCCGATCACCGCTCCCGCAGCATCCTGAAGGGAGAGAAGGTTGCTGGCGGCGGCACTGAGGATGATGGCCAGGGCAGCGCTGGACGACTGTGTCAGAACGGTCGCCAGAAACCCGAATAGAACGAATAACGGCAGTACCAGCCCCTGCCCGAGGAAGTCGGAGCTATCAAGCCCGACAGTCAGCTGGCCCAAGGAATCCTTCAGCACCGAGAGACCCAGGAAGAACAGTGCAAAGCCCGCCAATGCCTCCCCCAGAGATTGGTTTCTCTGGCCCCGGCTCAGTAGTTTCATGGCCACGCCTACTGCCAGAAGAGGCATGGCGAAGGCCTCGATCTTGAAGCCGAAACCGACAAGGCTCACCAGCCAGCCGGTCATGGTGGTGCCGACGTTTGCGCCAAAAACCACACCCAGTGAATGGCCTAGGCTCAGCAACCCCGCGTTCACAAAACCGATGGTGGCAACCGTCACTGCACTGGAGGACTGCACGATACCAGTAATCAGAACACCGGCGCCGAACCCCCTGAGGGGTGTGCGGGTCCAATGCCCGAGCATATGCCGCAATTGATGCCCCGCAGCGCTTTTCAGGCCATTGGTCATCATTTCCATGGCCAGCAGAAACAGGGCCAGGCCACCAAGAATCTGGAAAATAGTTGCAGTCATGTTGGTTCTTTTTGGTCGAAGCCCTCTTTCTCTGAGCTTAGCAGAGCCCGTGGCTAGCGGAGGTGTCGGCTACTCAAGCGAGGAATTTCCGGACGTCAATCTTATACTCATCCGGATCCACGGCCCGAAGGATGCGGTCCTGGGTGCCCGGTTTCGCGAGATCGATGGTATCCACCGTGATCGGCATACGGAATTTGATGTGGTACATAACGCGCACAGTTGGCAGTCTCTGGTCGCTCTCGTTGGCTTCGACCACCACGCCAAGTCGGCCACTTTCCAGCAGCACCAGAGAACCCACCGGGTAAAGGCCAAGGCAACGGATAAACTGTTTGACCAGAACCGGATCCAGATGGCTGCCGCTCCATTCCAGGAGCTTCTTCAGGCCCTGGGTTGGGGTCATGCCCTTGTGATAGACCCGGTCTGCCGTGATGGCGTCGTAGACATCGCTGATCGCCACCATTCGACCGTATTCCGAGATCTCGTCACCCTTAAGTCCTTCCGGATAGCCGGTTCCGTCCAGGCGCTCATGGTGTTGGGCCGCCGTGATAACCGTGAGCTCACCAATACCCTCGGTGGTGGCAAGAATGTCCCGTGAGTGGCGGGCGTGAAGTTTCATCACCTCGAACTCTTCGGCGGTCAGGCGACCGGGTTTGTGCAGTATCTCATCGGGGGTAAGGATCTTGCCCAGGTCGTGGAGCAGGGCGCCAACGATGGTCTGGTGCAGGACATCGGAAGACAGGCCGCGGTAATTGCCAAAAAGGGACATCAACACACTCAGGTTGACCGAGTGTTCCAGCAAGTAATTGTCTTTCTCCCGGATTCGTCCCAGACAGCTCAGGGCATTGGCATTTCGGAGCACGGAATGCTGGAGTTCGTCCGCCAACTGATGGATGGGGGCCACATCGATGGCACCGCCAACCTTGGCGTGGTTCATGAATTCGCCGACCAGCCCTTGTGCCTGGCTGTGGATCTGCTGGGCAATGACCATTTCTTCGGCAAGCGGTACGTAGGGACGTAGGCCGGGCGTCAGTTCACCCGCCTTTTGCAGGGCCGACTCGTTCCGGCGATCCACTTCGGCGGCCGTTTCCGAATCCTGGGTGTCGAGCCCTTTTGATGCATCGATATAAACGAATTCCACCCCCATCCGACGGATTTTCTCGATGGTTTCCTCTTTTTTGATCACACCGCGCTTGCGCTGGGTGTTATGGGGAATCCAGTCGTTGTTCAGGTCGGTTATGTACATGCCGACCTTGAGTGCGGATATGGGGACGCGTTTGATCATTCGCCGGGGAAGAACGTCCTCAGGCTATTCTGGTAAGTCTTACCAATCACCTCATCCAGAGGCAGTTCTTTCACCTCGGCGATTTTCTCGGCGATAAAGGGCAGGTAAAACGGTGCGTTTTCCTTCCCGCGGTAGGGTACCGGGGTCAGGAAGGGTGAATCGGTTTCCAGCAGGATCTGCTCAATCGGCGCCATGCGCACGATATCCCGCACATTCTCGGCCTTGTTGAATGTCGTGATGCCATTGAAGCCCAGGCACCAACCCTGATCCAGCGCATACCGGGCAAGCCCCGGGCCGGACGTGAAGCTGTGGATCACCCCACGGCGCTTGAGGGTATCCTCAAACTCACCGAGGATGGCAATGGTGTCTTCATCCGCTTCGCGGCTATGGATAACCACGGGCCTGTCCGTGTCACAGGCGATCTGCAACTGACGCCGGAACACCTCGCGCTGCACGTCCCGGTCGGCGTTGTCGTAAAAATAGTCCAGGCCGATTTCGCCCACGGCAACGATCTTCTCATCCCGGGCGTGGGCACGGATTTCTGCTTCCACTTCGTCGGAATAGCTTTCGGCATCGTGGGGGTGGATTCCCTGGGTGCCATATACCCAGGGTGCTACCTGGCTGAGTTCGCGTACCCTGGCAAGGTTGTCCGGGGACACCGCAATGGTGATCACTTTCTCGATATTGACCCCTTGTGCCTGTTCCAGGGTTTCCTCGAGCGGGCGGTCCTTGAGGTAATCCAGGTGACAGTGAGTCTCAATGATCGGGTGATCGAATACGGGAATCTCGCGACGTTTTTTACTCATTGCCGGGCACTACACTCCATCGCAACCTGCGTCCAGGCTGCTATTCTATGAATTCAGGCTTACAAGTTTACCAGCTTGTTCGATTGTTGACCTGTATTACCTCCATAGGGAGTTGCACGGAGCACCTTGATGAAGCTGTCGGCGTTTGCCAGTACTTTTCTTTTCGACCCCGGAAAGCCCCGGTTCCGGGATTACCCGACGTTGCTGGATAGCGATGAAACGGAGCTGCCGGGACTGGAGGCCAGCCTGGAACAGATTGGCGAATATCAGCGCCGGCTCTGGGCGAATCAGGCCAGGGCGGTTTTACTGATCACCCACGGCCCGGATACCAGCGGCAAGGACAGCCTGATCCGAACCCTGGCGACCTTTGCAGACCCCGCCGGCTTCCATGCCTGGTCGTTCAGCCGGCCCAAGGGCCCTGAAATCCGGCACGACTTTCTCTGGCGGGTCACGCCCTTTCTGCCTGGCTTTGGCGAGATGGTCGCCTTCAATCGCAGCCATCATGAGGCTGTGATCGCCGAGCGGGTATGGCCGGTCCATGAGCCTGACAGTTATAACTGGGAGAACCGTTACCGCTCCATCCGGAACTTCGAGCATCATCTGGTGGAAGAGGGCACCACGATTATCAAGATCTGGCTCAACCTTTCGGAAGACGAGCATCGTCAGCGCCTCCTGAAACGCCTGGACAAACCGCGCAAGCGCTGGAAGTTTGATCAGTCGGATATCGACGGCTGGGAGAAGCGTCGCCAATACGAGTCCTTCGCAGAAGAGGCCCTGGCCGCGACTCATACAGAGCAGGCGCCCTGGTTCATCGTGCCGGGTGACCGGAAACCCCAGGCCCGTGGCATTGTTGCGGCAGTGCTGGCTGAGCAGCTGAAGCAGTTGGCGCCGGATTACCCGAAAGAAGATGAGAACGTCTTGAAAGAATACCGGCACCTGTTGGCAAAAAATGGCGTGAAATAAACACAGTGGAGGAATGCATGCACATTGTTGTAGTCGGTGGCGGCGTGGTGGGAATGACCACGGCCTACGAGCTGAATCGCCGGGGCCACCAGGTGACTGTGCTGGAGCGCCACGCAATTGCCGGGAACGAGACCAGCAAGGCCAACGCGGCCCAGAGATCCTATGGCGTGGTCTACCCCTGGGCCGATCCCTCAATTGTGTTCAAGGCCATACCCTGGATCCTCAAGCAGGACGGCCCTTTGAAACTGCGGTTTCCGCCGTCTGTGGAAACGCTGAAATTCATGTTCGCCACCCTCCGTTACGCCTGGTCGACGGGCCTGTTCGGATTGAATCGCAGGGCCATGTTGCGGCTCGGTATCCACAGCCGGGAACGGTTCCTGGCTCTGGAAAAGGAGCTTGATCTTGCCTTCGACGGGGACCATCAGGGCCTGCTGCACCTGGCCAGCACCCCGGAGGCGCTGGACGGCTACCGGACAACCCATGAACTCCTGAACGAACTCGGCATTCCTTCCCGTTTGCTCACCCCCGAACAGGTGCGCGAGGCCGAACCCGGCATGGTCGGTAACGGCCCGCTTTACGGTGCCCTGAGCTACGATACTGACGGCACCGGAGACTGTCACAAGTTCTCACGTGAACTGGCGAAAGCCTGCGAGGAAAACGGGGTTGTCGTTCGTTACAACGTGGAAGCCGAAAAACTGATTGCCGATGAGCAGAAGGTCAGTGCTATTTCAGTCAGAAACAGCGATGGCGTGATGGAAACCCTGGAAGCGGATGCTGTCGTGATCAGCGCCGGTTGCTGGTCCAACAACCTGGTTCAGCCCCTGGGCCTGGAACTGCCCATCTATCCGGTGAAAGGTTACAGCCTCACCGTGCCGATGAAAGATTCAGAGCGAGGCCCGACTTCCACTATCCATGACGACAATTACAAAGTCGTCTCCACCCGTCTGGGCAACCGGTTGCGCGCTACCGGCTTTGTCGAGCTGGCGGATTTCAACCGGGATGTTCCCGAAGCCCGACTGGCAACTATCAAGAAGTCGGTCGAATCCCGATTCCCCGGCTGCGCCGATCTTGACGCCGCCGAAACCTGGACCGGCTTTCGCCCCATGACCCCGGACGGCCCGGCGATTATCGGCCGTGGCCCAAGAGAAAACCTCTATTTGAACACCGGCCACGGCACCTTCGGCTGGACCCTTTCCGCAGGTAGTGCAGACCTGATTGCCCAAGTAATAGATGGCGAGGACCCAATCCTTTGTCTGGACGCCTTCCGCCCAGGAAGATTTCAGGAATAGTCTCAATAAACCGATGCGCGCAAAAGGCCCGGGAGCCGAACGGACAAGCCTTCCCGGGATCGTCGAAAACATGGATGTTTTCGTCGAGCGTACATGGACGTATTCACAGCGTATCCCGGGAAGGCTTGTCCGTTCGGTTCTTGCTCTTCACTAGAGCGCGCTCCACGTTAGAGCACAGCGTATGAACAAACCCGATATCCCGATCAGACAGCAACGGTAGCCGCTCGAAAACCCACTGGGACAGCTTCCCTTCAGGCGGTGTATCCAGTTCCGGCAGCAAGGTTTCGAGCCGACCGCGGAGGGCGCCAAGACGATTTTCGTCGGCAGGCTCAGGCTGGTTATCCATAGTTTCTGAAAGCCCGGACATTTCCCAGGCGTAGAGCATCACCGACTGGGCAAGGTTCAGGGAGGGATAGGCGACCTTCATGGGGATGCCGGTGAGTAGATCGCACAGTGCCAGTTCGTCATTGGACAGCCCACGGTCCTCACGGCCAAATACCAGCGCTGCAGTGGCTACGGAAGTACCCTTCGTGGCAAGAACCTTCCGCAAATCTGAGGGGCCATGCCAATCCCGACGGTGATGCCGCGTCTTGGCGGAGGTGCCCATCAGCAGGTCTACGGAGTTTCTTACCGCTGCCAGATCAGGGAAAATGCGCGCATTGTCCAGGATGTGGTCGCTGCCATGGGCCAGCCAGTGGGCTTCCGGGCGGGTGTGCAGGTCGGAATTGACCAGCCAGAGCTCGCCAAAGCCCATGGTGCACAGGGCGCGGGCGGCTGCGCCGACATTTTCCGGAACCTTGGGTTCAACAAGTACAAAGGCCAGTTGCATGACGTTACCTCCGGCGGCGAGTTTACACCACGGCGCGGAATCTTTTTACCAGCGGTGGCAGCAGCTGAACGACTGGCTGGTGCTGCACCGGGAGTTCTGGCAACCGGCGCCGTTCATGACCCCGGAACCGGCCTGGGCAAAAGTTTATCCGCAACTGACCGCGATGCTGGCGGAGCTAACCGATGCAGAATGCCAGCATCTGGATGACGCCCCCATTGAGCTGGCCGCGCGAGCGTCCCGGTGGCTGCCGTCGCTGGAGGCTTATGCCGACCTGGTGCAGCTGCCGGAGCTTTTGCCATCAGCCGAGAAGGCATTGGAGGCGACCCTGCCGGAAATCCGGGCCACGGATATGCCCGGCCGGAAGCGACTGCAGTCGGGTGCTTTTGCCGCCGCACTGACGCCTCTGGAACACTCCGCCCTGGATTGGTGTTGCGGCAAGGGCCATCTGTCCAGGACGCTGGCGCCGTTTTGCCCTGGTGAGATACAGGGTCTCGAGTGGAATCCGGAACTGGTGCGTGACGGCAACCGGCTGGCCCAGCACTTCGGGGATCGGGTGTCGATCGGCTGCCAGGATGTCATGGCGGCGGAACTGGCGCTTCCTGGCAATCACCATGGTGTTGCGCTCCATGCCTGCGGCGACCTGCATAGACAGCTTCTGAAGCGGGGTAGCGAGGCCGGGTTGCCGAGGCTGAGTATTTCACCTTGCTGCTACCACCTGACCGACCAGACTATTTACCGGCCTCTTTCCAGACGGGCGTCGGGTTATCAGAAGGTGCTGCAACCGGGCCGAAACGATCTGCGGCTGGCGGTCCAGGAAACGGTAACGGCGCCTGCACGCGTGCGTGAGCAGACCCGGCGTATCAGCCAGTGGCGGCTCGGGTTCGATGGCCTGCAGCGGTTCCTGCGGGGGCATGACGAATACCTGCCAGTGCCTTCACATCCGGCGCGACTGCTGAACGAAGGCTTTCCGGCTTTTTGTCAATGGGCAGCGGCGAAAAAGCACCTGGAGCTACCCGACCCGGTCGATTTCGAATTCTGGTTGTCGTTTGGTGAGCGTCGGCTGGCGGAGGTTCGCCGCCACGAGCTGGTCCGGCATCTGTTCCGGCGCCCGCTGGAACTCTGGATGGTGCTCGATTACGCGATCTATCTGGAGGAGCAAGGCTACCGAGTACGACTGGGCCAGTTCTGCGACCGGGCGCTAACGCCCCGTAATCTGCTACTCGATGCCGTCAGGGTTTCCGATACTCTACCCGTTCAACACAGCCATCCCTGAAATACACATAGGTCAGCTCATAAAGCGCGCCGTAATAGCGGGTCTGGTAGATCCAGACTTCCTGCGGGCTGGTGTAGGTTTCAGGCGGATTGCCGAAGGCCCGGCGAACATGCTCCCGGGTCATGCCCCGGACCACCTGCTCGCGAACCAGATAACGGCGAAGATCGGTGGAATTTATAAACCGGCAGGTGCCGGCCTCTTCCTCGGGTTCTGACTCTTCGGCCTGTTCCCCGGGATCGGGTGCCTCTTGCGCCGGCAGGTTTTGATTAAAGCTGCCGCCAATGCGGTTGTCCCGTAACTCAATCGATTCGGCATCCTCTCCACAGGGCTGGTCGGAGAACACCGTATTGCCGTCTTTTTCGCAGCGAAAAACCTGGGCCTGTGCCGGCACTGCCAGAGCGGAGAGGGTAAAGAACAGGGCAATGGCTTGGAGCATCGGTCCCTCGCGTGTTTTCAGAAACAGAAAAGGCGCCCGAAGGCGCCTTTTCAAACTACTCAGATTGCGATCGTTGCTTAACGGCGAATCTGAATGCGCGCTTCAACCCGGCGGTTCTCAGCGCGGCCTTCCGCGGTGTTGTTCGAGGCAATAGGCGCTTCCTCACCGTAACCTACGGCGTTAACCCTCGACGGATCAACTCCCAGAGGGCCGGTCAGGCGTTCGGCAACGGCTTCGGCCCGACGCTGTGACAGTGCACGGTTGTAGTCGGCAGCACCACGGCTGTCGGAGTGGCCGGCGATTTCCACGATGGTTTCAGGATTCTCACTCAGGAAATCAGCCACCCGGCGAATCTCTGAATCGAAGGAATTGCCGATGACAGAGCTGTTGGTTGGGAACTGCACTTCGATGGTAAACGTCTCGATGGTTTCGACAACCCCCTCACAGCCGGTTTCGTCGACTTCAGCGCCGGCGGTAGTGTTCGGACACAGATCCTGGCTGTTCACGACACCATCGTTATCGCTGTCCAGTTCGCATCCACGGTTGTCCACCTCGGCCCCGCGGGGAGTGTTCGGGCAGTCGTCGCGGCTATCCACAACGCCATCGCGATCGGCATCCGGTTCGCAACCGGTGCTGTCAACGACTGTCCCTGCAGGAGTGCCGGGGCACTGGTCCCGGGAATCCGGAACACCGTCCGCGTCGGAGTCCGCAGGTTGAGGTGCGGCCTGGGCAATGGTCCGGGTGAAGGCGAAGCTGATACCCAAAGAAACCTGTGTATCGAAGGTGCTCTCGTCAATACCGTGGAACTCACGGAGATCGCCACGCAGTGATACGGCGTCGCTGATGTTGTAGCGGAAGCCGGTACCCACGTTCACCCGGGTTTCGTCATGGTTGCTACCAGCGGTCCGGACACCACTATTGTCAGAACCAAAATCGGCATTGCCGGCGCCCAGAGACACATACGGGTTCCAGGCCTCGTCCGGACCCGCAAAGTAATAGGTGCCATCGACCCTGACTTCCTCAAATTCGGATTCACCTGCCACGTATTTGCGATCAGCATCGGCACGTGAGTAGAGCGCCTCAACCGACCAGTGAGGGCGGAAGCGGTACTCAACACCAACACCGAAGGTGCCGGTCTCGCTCAGGTCGCGCTTGTCGTCAAACAGCTGGAAAGCGGCAAACGGGTTGATATAGACGGTTTCCTGACGGTCGGCCATGGCCGGGGTTGCCAGAGTGGCGGCGAGGACCGCCGCGGAAATCGGACGCATGACGTTCATGCAGAACCTCCTGTTCATTGTCGTTTTGGTACAACACCACTTCATGAAAAGTGCTTGTATACCCGGAATTTAGGCTAGTAGGCCAAAAAAGACAAAAAAATGATACGGATTGTTACGTCCGCAATTGTACCCAGTTGACCATTACGTGCCGGAAGTCGTTTCAGGCCAGAGCCGAAAAATACAGGTGAGCGCTCTTCTTACTGAAATTGAGGATCTCGCCGTTGTCGAAGTGTACTTCGAACGAGCTTTCATCCTCGGAAACCACCGAGCCGGGGCCAAAAATCGCGTGGCTAAGACGCTTCTGCTGCCAGAGCGGTTCCATCGAATTTACGGATGTTGCCGCCTGGCCTTCCAGAGTGACGCTCTCCCGCTCGGCATAGCGCTGGCTGACCGGCGTGAGGGGTGCGGTCAAGCGGATGATTGAAGTCTCGGCCGGGATTCGTTCATCCAGCCAGCGCCCGAACTCCTCGGCCAGGGAGAAGCAGAATTCTTCCACAAATCTGCTTGGGCCCTGGTCGCCGTCCAGGTGCGGTTGCTTGCTGGCGGGTCGGGTAATCAGGTGCAGCTGTTGGCGGGTTCGCGTCATAGCCACGTAGAGCAGCCGCCGTTCACTCTCCAGAAATCCTCGGGCATCGTCCTGGGGCCGCGGGCTGTAGGGCAGGTATTTCTCCTGCAGGCCGGGAATAATCACGGTCGGCCATTCCAGGCCTTTGGTGCGATGAATGGTCGAGAGCAAAACGCCCCCCTGCTGCTTTTCGCCCGCCTGTTGCTTCAGGGCTTTCAGATGCTCCAGGGCACCCTCGGCGGTGACATCCAGGCTTTTCAGGTATTGCCGAAAGCCCTGTACGGTATCAATCCGCTCCTCGGCGCTCTCATGGGTCAGGGCCAGGCTGCGGATGCCCTCGTAGAGATCGGTATGCTCGGCATAGACACTGATAAGCCCTGCAACCGGACCCCCATAGCTGCGAAGTTGAGCAAGCACCTCGCCCAGTTTCCGCAACTTACGGGCCGCCATGGGTGCCAGGGCGTCAAAATCCATGGCCAGCAACCGCTCATGCCAGCCGCCGGAAAACCCGGCCAGGAACCGCGCCAGCTGCTCCAGCTCGGGCTCTTTCAAGCCAACGTGGGGGAAACGCAACAACAGTCGTGCCAGTTCCAGCCGATCCTCGTCCGGCAGATTTTCAAGCTTGTCGGTCACCACCATCAGCAACGCGGTAATCGCCTGCACCTCCCGGCTGAACAGGGCGCCCTTGCCGGCATCAATCCGGTAGGGAATCTGCCTGGCCAGCAATTTCAGCTCGATGGGGACACTCTGGCTCCAGACCCGGAACAGGATCGCCGTTCCGGCTCGAGCCGGTTCCGACTGGCCCTGAAGAACCTGCAACACCGTATCGGCATCGCTCTCGGCCCGATGCAGGGTAATCTCCGTGCCGGGCGTGGAAGGGTGTGAATGGCAGAGCACATCCTTGCGTCCGGTGTTGTGGCAGATCAGATGGTTTGCCAGCAACGCCACCCGGTGGCCGTAGCGGAAGGTGTAACTGAGGGTCTGCTCCAGCGGGCTTTCGAACTCATCGCTGAACCGCTTGAGGATAAACTCGGGCTTTGCGCCCCGGAACTCGTAGATCGTCTGGTCCGGGTCCCCGACCACCGTCACCCGGGCCCGGTCTCCGGCCACGTATCGCAATAGCAGATGCTGGATCTCATTGGTGTCCTGGTACTCATCCACCAGAATCAGATCCATCTTGTTGCCCACCAGCCGCTGTAACGGCGGATTCTGGTGAATCGCCATCACCGGCTCGTACAGCATGTCGGCATAACTGATCCGACCCTGGCTCTTACGCCACTGCTCAAAGCTGTGGAACAGATCAATGAGGTACTTGTGCTTGTCCGAATACCCCAACTCCTCAAACACGATCTCCGCCGGCGACAGCGTTGTTTTCACCAGATCAATGAACCCCGTCGCCGTCTCCACAAAATCTTTCTTGTTGCGCCGGAGCTCATCCGCCAGATCCTCCGGCGCCAGCCGCCGGGTTAACTGCCAGGCCTGAAAACTGATCTCCTGCTCGGTCAGAATCTTGTCTGAAAACCCCGGCAGATAACCCTCCCGCACAAACCGTTTGTACAGCCGCAAGCCCATGGCGTGATAGGTCCGGATCTCCGGCAACGCCAGCCCACTCTGAGCACACACCTCCTGCAGCTTGCGCTCGAAATCCACCCGGGCGCTGCGGTTGAACATCAACACCAGCATCCGGTCCGGATCATGCCCCTGTTCCAGCAGGTACCGAATCCGCCACGCAAGCGTCGACGTCTTGCCACTGCCTGCCACGGCGGTAATCACCGAATGCTCATAGCCGGCGGTAATAATCGCCCGCTGTTCATCGGTGAGGTAATCCGGAAGGTTGGTGGTATCAGAAATTTGGGGTTCGGTCGGCATGGCCGGTATTGTAACGGCCTGCTGGTAGAGCGGATACCGCTGCCGCATAATTGAAAGTCCTCATTATGGCCGTTGGACTATAACTCACAGGTACGACAGTGAGTTGGGATAAGCCTTTCCAAAACTGTGCGGAGCCATGGATGGCGGAGCCCAAGCGCCACATGGATGTGCCGCAAGGAGCGTGTTTTGGAAAGGCTTATCCCAACTTACTGCCCCCGAAACTTGAAGGTCTGGAAAAATGGAAATAGCAGAATCAGTAAACGTACTGGGCGAAAAACTGGAAACCTGCGGCAAAGACCCGATTACCGGCTTCTACCGCGATGGCTGCTGCAATGTAGGCCCCGATGACTTTGGTCTGCACGCCGTCTGCGCGGTAGTCACTGCCGAATTCCTCGAATTCTCCAAAGCCCAGGGCAACGACCTCAGCACCCCCAGGCCCGAATTTGGCTTTGAGGGACTGAAGCCTGGCGACAGCTGGTGCCTGTGCGCCGCCCGCTGGCAGGAAGCGTTTGAAGCCGGCAGCGCGCCACGAGTGCGCCTGCGTGCCACCCACCAGGCGGCCCTGGAAAAGTGCGCCCTCGATGACCTAAAAGCCCACGGTGCCGACCTTAGCTGATGAGCCATCCCGGACCCGAAACTGCGCCGGACGCGGCGGCGTGGCGCGCCCTGCAGGCCAGCCTTGCCGCCAGAGGCGAACGCCGTCTGGTTCTGCTGGAGGGCAATCGGGAAAACAACCTCATATGGCTTTCGGGCCTGCTGCCTGAGCTCGAACTTCAAAGCGGCGTCTGGACCGGTCCGGCAGATCGGAGCCCTGATCCCCGCCTGACCCGGATCGTATCCACCGAGGCCCGACAATGGCTCGGCCGTGAAGTCTCCATGATTGTCTGGGACGGCTGGCAGGGAAACCCACCGGATGCCTTCGCTGCACTCTCGGGCGCGTTGACCGCCGGCGGCCTGCTGTTCTGGTTGATGCCGCCGCTGGATGACTGGCACCGGTTTGCCGATCCGGATTACCACAGAACCGGCCTGGACCATGGCGGGGAACATCCCTTCGCTGCCCGGATGGCCGACGTTCTCGCCGACCATGAAGCCGTGATCCGTATATCCACCGGCAGCGCGACATCGCCCTTGCCGGCCATGCCCCTCGTACCGGAGCAAAGCTTCCGAATTGGAACAACCCGCGATCAGGAACAACTGATCCAGCGTCTGGTCCGGTTTGGCCTCGGCCGGAGACGTCGGCCGCTCGTTGTCACGGCAGACCGGGGCCGGGGCAAGTCCGCCGCTCTGGGCATGGCGGCAGCGGAATTACTGGAGAAGGGCAGGCAGGAAATCGTTGTTACTGCACCATCGCAACAGAATGTAGAGGCTCTGTTTGGCCACGCCCGCGAAGTTCTGGCAGATCAGCTGGATGAGGTGAACGCCGGGACGCTGACAAGCCGGTCGGGAGGGCGTCTGAGGTTTGTGCCGGTTCGTGAGTTACTGGCCTCGCGCCCGGAAGCGGAGGTGGTCCTGGTGGACGAGGCTGCCGCCATTCCGGCACCCCTGCTGAAGGCAGTGCTACTGGGCTGGCCCAGGGTGGCGTTCTCAACCACGGTCCATGGCTACGAAGGTGCCGGACGTGGCTTCGCCATTCGCTTCCGACAGGTGCTGGAGCAGTCAACGCCCCACTGGCAGTCGGTGACGCTGACTGAGCCGATAAGGTGGGCGAAGAACGATCCCCTGGAAACTCTGGTTTCCCAACTTTTTCTGCTGGCCGCCGATGGCAGTAGTTCAGCCCGAAAAACCGAACGCAGCGGCGAGCAGCTGGTCATCGAACCCTGGGAGCCGGCAACCGCCGGTGATGAGGCGCTGTCCAACGCCTTTGGCTTGCTGGTGGATGCGCATTACCGGACCAGCCCGGCCGATCTCCGGCAATGGCTGGACGACCCGGCCGCCCGAAGCTGGCGGGCGCGGATTGGCGACCGGACGGTTGGAATACTCTGGTGTGCGCTTGAAGGTGGGCTTTCGCCTGAGCTGGCTGAACAGGTCAGCCTGGGTACCCGTCGCATTCGCGGCCATCTGCTGCCGCAATCTCTGGCCAGTCACAGCGGCTACCCGGAAGCCGCCGCCCTGAAGGCGCTCCGGGTTGTCCGCATTGCAGTATCAGATGACGCCAGGCGGTCAGGTATTGGCCAGAGCCTGGTGGAGGCTGCAAGGGCGTACAGCGTTGAGCAGGGTGTTGATTACCTGGGAACCAGTTTTGGTGGCAGCGCCGAGCTACTGGCGTTCTGGCAGGCCTGTGGTCTTCATGTGGTCAGGGTGGGTTTGCAACAGGAGGCTTCCAGTGGTGAGTATCCGTTGCAGATGATCAAAGGCATCTCGCAGCCCGGCCTGGAAATGGAAGGACGTATCCGCACCCGACTGTCTGGCCACTGGCCTACCCTGGTGCCGGACAACTGGCCGGGGCTGGAGCCGGATATGCTCGCGGCGATAACGGCAGGCCTGCCTTCGGGGCCGGCGTTGGATGCTGATGATCTGCGGGATCTTCGCAATTTCGCCAACGGTCACCGGGGCTTTCAGGTGATGGTGCCAGTGTTGCGGAAGCTGAGCCAGGCGCCGGGTATCATGGCGTGGCTGAGGGATCAGGACGGGCTGACCTTGTGGTGCCGTAGCGTGCTGCAGGGCCGCTCGTGGTCCTCGCTTCAGGCAGAGAAACTCTGCCTGGGGCAAAGAGAAGGTGAGGATCACCTGCGGCAGTTGGTTCGCGATCTATTGGAAAATGGCCCGGGTTTGTGACCCGCTCGATTTAATTTCCAGCGGTGCCTGCCCAGAATGGGCCCAGCGATTCTTCCACCCCTTCACAGAGACTGTTTGCTATGGCCAAGGGAACCGGCGCCCTCCGTTTTTTGCTGATTTTGCTTCCGCTTCTTGCTTTCCTGTCTGCCTGCGCTTCCCCGAACCAACCGGTTGCTCTGAGCCCCGAGGCTCTCGCCGAGGCGGATGCACTTCTGATTACAGCGGCCGGGAATGGTGAAAAGCGGCGCGTGGAGCTGTTGTTGTCCGCCGGTGCCGATGTAAATACCAGTGACCAGAACGGTTATACCCCCGTTATGCGGGCGGCAGAGAACGGCCATCTGTCAGTGGTGAAGCTATTGGTGGCAGCCGGTGCCAACGTCAATGTCAGCCAGGGGGGTGAATCCCTGTTGATGAAAATCGTGGCCAATGGTGATTTGCTGACCGCAGAAAGGCTGGTGGCCGCCGGGGCCGATGTGAATTACCGGGCCAGGGACGGCCAAACCGCGCTGGACATCGCCCGGGCCACCAATAACCGGGATCTGGAAATGCTGCTGGTGCAGGCGGGCGCGCAACTCTAGTTCCCGAACGCTATTCCAGCCCCATCGGATCGGTTTCGTCATCCCACTCCGGGGTGAAATGGGCCGCAACGACATCCTCTGGTACATCGGCAATCGTCGGGTAACTCCATTTTGGCTGGCGATCCTTGTCGATGGCCAAGGCTCGTATGCCCTCGGCCAGGTCCGGCCGGCGGATGCATTCCGAGACCATCGCCAGCTCCATTCGGAAGGCGTCCTTCAGGGACATCTGCTGTGCTTTTTGTAGTTGTGTCCAGACCAGCCAGGCCGACACGGGGCATCCGGTTCTCAAAGTGTTCATGCAGGCATGCCACCAGTCGCAGTCCACCTCCGCCGTGAGCAGCTGATCGACGATCTCCGGCAGTTCATCGCCGGCGCTCAGCCGGGCAATCCGCTGTTCGTGTTTTGCAAGATGGCTGGGTGGCAGTGCCCGGTAATCCGGTGTCTGAACCTGATTGAGCAAGCGGAAAAGGCGGTTGTCGTCGGCAGCGGTTTGCCCGGTCCAGCGTTCCGACGCCAGTCGGTCCAGCAGACGGCCCCGGTCTTCCGGCAGAATGGCCATGTCCGCAAGGCCGACCCGAAGTGCATCGCTTACGTTCAGGCGAGCACCGGTCAACCCCATGAACAGGCCGAGTCGGCCGGGCAACCTTTTCAGAAACCAACTGGCGCCCACATCCGGAAACAGGCCGATGGTGATCTCGGGCATTGCCAGGGTGACATCCGGTGTCACCAGCCGATACCGGCAGCCGGCAAATACGCCAAGTCCACCGCCCATCACCACGCCGTGGGCAATGCCAAGCACAGGTTTCGGGAACCGGTGAATGCTGTAGTCCATCCGGTATTCGCGGTTGAAAACGCGCGCTGGTTCTTCCCGGTCCCGGGAGGTGAGCATGGTATCGTAAAGTTCCCGGATATCACCGCCGGCGCAGAAGGCTTTCTCGCCCGCCCCCTGAATCACCACGATGCAGATCCGGTCATCGTCGGCCCAGCGGTCAAGGATTTCCTGGATCTGCTCGATCATGTGCTCGGAAAGTGCGTTGAGCGTGCCTGGGGAGTTCAGCGTCAGAACACCAATATGGCCTTCGCGACAGGCAAGTTCCTGGGCCTCTACAGACATTGACGATATCTCCGGAGAATTAAAACAATCTTGGATTCGGAATCGAACGTACTTTCACCTTATTAGCCAGAACAGAAAAGAGGACGAACGTCGAAAAGACGTCCTTGACCTATCGCATTTGAGGTTCCCCGGCTCTGTGCTATAAGTGCTAGTCAGTTTACTGTCCGGCTTCCGAACCGGTCTGAAAATCTTGAAAACGATGATGAGAGGGTAATGACAATGAATCTGAAACACTACGCTGTTGCGGGAATTTTTGCGCTTGGCGCTGCTGTACCTGCAGTAGTCTCTGCCGCGGATGCCGAAGCTGGCAAGGCCAAGGCGGCGGTCTGTGCTGCGTGCCACGGCCAGAATGGTCTTGCGCAGATCCCGACCTATCCGAATCTGGCGGGCCAGAATGAGCAGTACCTGGTATCGGCCCTGAAGGCGTACAAGAACAAGCAGCGTTCTGGTGGCCAAGCCGCGATCATGCAGGGTCAGGCTGCTGCCTTGAGTGACACGGATATCGCCAATCTGGCGGCCTATTACGCCAGTCTTCCCGCAGACGGCGGCAAGTAAGCTCTACAGTGTCAGCGAGGCGGCTCAGGCCGCTCCGCTGACGATGCGATAGCTCGGTCTGTAGGCCGAAGTGCCCGGCAGTTTCATCCGGTTCTGGGCTACAAACTGTTCAAGCATGGCCTCGAGCGGTTTGATCAGGCTGGGATCACCGGCAATCTCGAACGGTCCCTTCTCCTGCACCTGCCGTATACCACCCTCCTTGACGTTCCCTGCCACGATGCCACTGAATGCCTTGCGCAGATTTGCGGCGATCAGGTGTACTGGTTGGTCCCGGTGCAGTTCCAGCGCCCGCATGTTGTTGTGATTTGGCTCGAAAGGTAACTGGAACACCGGGTCAATCTTCAGCATCCAGTTGAAGTAATAGGCGTCCTGCATGGCGCGCCGGAAGGTCTCAACCTCTTTCATGCCCTTTTTCATGGTCTGGGCCACGCGCACCGGATCGTCGATGATGATTTCGTATTTGCTTGCGGCTTCGTCCCCAAGGGCGTTCCGGATGAACTTGTCGATCATCTCGAAATATTCCGCGTTCTCCTGCCGGCCGGTAAACACCACCGGGAAGGGCAAGTCGGCATTGTCCGGATGCAGCAGGATGCCCAGCAGGTAGAGAATTTCCTCAGCGGTGCCGACACCACCCGGGAACACAATGACCCCGTGACCACAGCGGACGAAGGCTTCCAGGCGTTTCTCAATGTCCGGCATGATCACCAGTTCATTGACGATGGGGTTGGGGGCCTCCGCACCAATAATGCCCGGCTCGGTGATGCCAATGTAGCGGCCGTCTTTTACCCGCTGCTTGGCGTGGCCAATGGTGGCGCCTTTCATGGGCCCCTTCATTGCCCCCGGACCACACCCGGTACAGATGCTCAGGGCCCTGAGCCCCAGTTGATGACCGACATCCTTGCTGTACTGGTATTCGTCATGGCCGATCGAGTGGCCACCCCAGCAGACCACCAGATCCGGCTGTCTTCCCGCCTGAAGAACCCGGGCGTTGCGCAGGATGTGGAACACATAATTGGTCAGGTCTTCCGGGTCGTCCCGGCGAAAACCTGCGGCTGACTGGGGAATAGAATGGGAGTAGATGATGTCTCTGAGAACCGAGAACAGGTGCTCACGGATCGCCCGAAGCATCTGTCCATCAACGAACGCATGTGCGGGCGCATTGATCAGTTCCAGTTTCAGGCCCCGGGGCTGCGGCACCAGGCGGACATCAAAGTCAGCATGGGATTCCATCAGTGCCTGACAGTCGTCGGTTTCTACCCCGGTATTCAGAACCGCCAGGGCACATTGGCGAAACAGCCGATACAGGCCTCCCTCGCTGCGATCCTTGAGGCGGTTGACCTCATGATTGGAGAGAATTTCAAGGCTGCCCTCGGGGGAGACCAGGGCATTGATGGTGGTTTCCTGCATTAACGGTGAAACTCCTGGATGTTGCGGAAATGCCCGATTTTGAGGCACGCAGTCAAAAGGGTAGACTAAGGCCTTTCAGTACAATACGCCACCCGACAAAATTCCGATTTATGAAACTGCTTATTCGTCCCGCTCCAGAAGTTGCCATCAAGAGTAAACCTGTCCGTCGTCAGCAGATGCGTCACCTGCGGCAGAACATCCGAAAATTGCTGGCACGGCTGGATCCTGAAATTCGCGTGGAAGGCAGCTGGGATCGGGTGGATGTAGAGGTGCCTGACAACCGGGGCCTGTCAGGCCCTGCCCTGGAGGCGCTTTTGCGCATACCGGGCATTTCCACGATTCAGGAAATCGGGGCGTTTCCGTTTATCAGCCTCGAAGATGTTGCCGACAAAGCCGTTGAAGCTTTCGCTGACCGGTTGAACGGCAAAACCTTCGCGGTAAGGGCCCGTCGTCATGGTGAGCACAACTTCCGCTCCATTGATCTGGAACGGACGGTGGGCGCCGCCCTGATGCAGGCATCGGAGGCCAGGGGGGTTGATCTGAAATCGCCCCAGGTTGAAGTGCGGATTGAGGTCCATGGCGATCAGTACCACATCGCCCACCGCAAGCACCGGGGATTGGGCGGCTATCCGCTGGGCAGTGTCGAAAACGTGCTGACTCTGATTTCCGGGGGGTACGATTCCTCCGTGGCCGCCTACCTGATGATGCGTCGCGGCCTTCGCAGTCATTTTCTGTTTTTCAACCTGGGAGGCACTGCCCATGAGGTGGGTGTGCGCCAGGTGGTGCACTACCTTTGGGACCGTTATGGCGCTTCCCACAGCGCCAAGTTTATCTCGGTACCCTTCGAGGGCGTGGTTGCCGAAATCATGCGATCGGTGAATCACCGTCACTGGGGGGTGGTGCTCAAACGCCAGATGCTTATGGCGGCTGCCGAGATTGCCCGCAAGAACAACGCAGTCGGCGTAGTAACCGGCGATGCAGTGGCCCAGGTATCGAGTCAGACCCTGAGCAACCTCAACGTGGTAGACAGGGCCAGTGATGAAGTGGTCTTGCGACCTCTGGTGTCCATGGACAAGGAATCCATCATCCGCATCGCCCGGGAAATTGGCACCGAAGTCTATGCCCGCAACATGCCCGAGTACTGTGGCGTAATCTCCCAGAAGCCGGCCACCAGAGCCAAACTGCACCGCGTGGAGGAAGATGAGGCACTGCTGGACGCTTCGGTGCTTGCCAGCGCGATTCAGGCCCGGGAGGAGACGCCGGTGAACCGGTTGCTGGAGACGACCGTGACGCCTGAGGAAGTGGAGCTGGTGCAAACGCCATCGGTGAATGATGTGATCATCGACGTGCGCCACCCCTCGGAGGGCGAGCAATCACCGCTGAAGCTGACCAATAACGAAATCCTGCAGATCCCGTTCTACGAGCTGAATCAGCAGCTACCGGAGCTGCCGGCGAACCGGCAATACCTGCTGTATTGCGACCGAGGCACCATGAGCCGGATGCATGCCGGGCATCTGAAGGCCGAGGGGCACGAAAACGTGAAGGTCTACGTGCCCGCCGCCTGAAACCTCAGCCTGCCAGACCCTTGAAAAACTGTTGGACGTTCTCGCTCAGGGCGTCCAGATCATACCCGCCTTCCTGCACCACCAGCGTTGGCAGTCCCAGCTGGCGCACGTGGGTGCTGAGCCTGCAGAACCCTTCTGAAGAGACTGACACCTTGGCCTGTGGATCGTTCTTGTAGATATCGAAACCGAGGGCGAGGATCAGGGCATCCGGCTGGTAAAGCTTGATGGCCGCCAGGGCTTCATCCAGTTTCGCGAAGAAATCGTCTTCCGTTGAGCCGTGGGGCATCGGCAGATTGATGTTGTAGCCAAAGCCTTCCCCTTCGCCACGCTCGTTCTCAAAGCCAGTGACTACCGGGTAGAAGTTGGTGGGGTCGCCGTGGATTGAAATATAGAGCACATCGCTTCGATCGTAGAAGATTTCCTGGATGCCCTGACCATGGTGCATGTCGGTATCCAGAATCACGATCCTGGGGAACCGGGCTTTCATGTGCTCGGCGGCAATGGCGGCATTGTTCAGGTAACAGAAACCTCCGGCGGCATCCCGGCGGGCATGGTGCCCTGGCGGACGGCACACGGCGTACGACGTTCTGTCGCCGGCGATCAGTGCATCAGCTGCGCCCAGCGCGCTTTGGGCAGACCAGTAGGCGGCATGCCAGGTGTGTTCGCCTATCGGACAGCTGCCATCGGCCTGATAGCGGGCCGCCTCGGCGAGAATGCCAGTCAGGTGATTGGGGGAACGGACAAAGATATTCGAGATGACCTCATCGCCCCAGTCGTCCATCTGTTTCCAGCGCCGATGCGCAGATTCCAGAAAACGCAGGTAACCCAGATCGTGAACTTTCGAGATCGGGCCAGCACCCTGGTCCGCAGGCTGCAGCACGGAGATACCCATTTCCTTGAGTCCGCCCAGCATTTCACCAGTGCGGGCAGGAATCTCCTGGGGCTGGCGCATCTGTCCCCGGGTAAAGTACGTCTGTGGAATGTGCTCATCCTGTGCGTGATGGAAAAATGCCTTCATTGTCCGGTCTCCTGGGTGTCTGATCCCCCGAGTATAGGCACACTCAGGCGATGATCAAAAGCCTGCCCTTGACTTTACAGGTCGGGATACAACATCCACTATGAAAGACATAAAACACTGACGCAACCAGATTACCTGGACTGCGCCCCACACGGGGGCGGAGCCAATCACAGAAGAGGAGCCGAGATGATCGAGTCACCCCTGCTGGAAAAGCTGACCGGCTATATCGGTGGTCGCTGGACTGACAATGAGCATGGCAACACCTTCGATGTTTACAACCCGGCAACGGGCAAGGTGATCGCCCAGGTCGCATCCATGTCGGAAGACGAAGTGAACGCCGCCGTTGCCTCCGGCAAGTCGGCACTGCGACTGACCAGTCCCTACAGCATCGAGACCCGCCGCAAGTGGCTGGAAGACATCCGGGATGCGCTCAAGGCCAACAAGGAAGAAGTGGGCCGTATCCTGTGCATGGAACATGGTAAACCGCTGCAGGAAGCCCAGGGTGAAGTGGATTATGCCGCCGGGTTCTTCGATTACTGCTCCAAGCATATTCAGGCACTGGATGCCCACACTATCCCTGAGAAGCCAAAGGACTGCACCTGGACCGTCCACTACCGGCCTATTGGTGTCACTGGCCTGATCACGCCCTGGAACTTCCCCATTGGCATGATTGCCAAGAAGCTCTCTGCTGCGCTGGCGGCAGGCTGCCCCTCGGTGATCAAACCGGCCAGCGAAACCCCGCTGACCATGATTGCCCTGTTCAGCCTGATGGACAAACACACCGATATCCCGGATGGCATGGTTAACCTTGTGATGGGTAAGGCCAGCGTGATTGGCAAGGTTCTCTGCGAGAGCCCGGACGTACCCATGCTCAGCTTCACCGGTTCCACCGAAGTGGGCCGTAAGCTGATCGTCGACACCGCGGATCAGGTCAAGAAACTGGCCCTTGAATTGGGCGGCAACGCGCCGTTCATCGTCTTCGACGATGCCGATCTGGACGCTGCGGCAGACAACCTCATCGCCAACAAATTCCGTGGTGGCGGCCAGACCTGTGTCTGTGCCAACCGGATTTTCGTGCATGAGAAAGTGGCCGATGCCTTCGGTGAGAAGCTTGCCGAGCGGGTCAACAAAATGACCGTCGGTGACGGCATCAATGGCGACGTGGATCTTGGCCCGCTGATCAACCAGGCTGGCTACGACAAGGTTAAACGCCACGTACAGGACGCCCTTGAAAAAGGCGCCACCCTGGTCGCGGGCAAGAAGCCGGAAGAGCTGGGCAACGATTTGTTCTTCCCGCCCACGGTGGTACACGGTGTTAACCGGGAGATGTGCTGCTACCAGGAAGAAACCTTCGGCCCGCTGGTACCCATGGCCCTGTTCCGCACGGAAGAGGAAGTCATTGAAGCCGGTAACGACACCGAGTTCGGCCTGGCCTCCTACGTGTTCACCAACGATGCCGAACGCGCCCAGCGCGTGGCTGCCGGCCTTCGCTTCGGCCACTGTGGCTGGAACACCGGCACCGGCCCGACACCGGAAGCGCCGTTTGGTGGTATGAAGGCGTCCGGCATTGGCCGTGAAGGCGGCCTGGAAGGTCTGTTCGAGTTTGTGGAGGCGCAGACTGTACCAAGAGGCTTCTAAAAGAAAAGCCCTCATCTCTGGGGGTGTCGCACGGGGGAGGTTCCCCTTCAGGACACGCTACGAGCACATCCATGTGCGCTTGGCTGTGGCCATCCATGGCCACAGACAGTCCTGAAGGGGAACCTCCCCCGCGCTCTCTCTGACATGGGGAGAGGGCTTCTCGAATCATTAGATTCGGCATTACGTAGGTCGGATTAGCAACGCGTAATCCGACGCGCAACCAGAAAAACTCCCATCCGGAAATCCTGCTTTTCTCCTGTTATACTCGTTAACCTGTTTATTTAACCAGTAGCGAACCGATTCTTTATGGACGTCTCCCACATCATCGATCCGTTGAACGATGCCCAGCGTGAAGCTGTTACCGCTCAGAACGATCACCTTTTGGTTCTGGCCGGCGCCGGAAGTGGCAAAACCCGCGTTTTGGTGCATCGGATCGCCTGGTTGATGACCGTGGATCGGGTGCCGCCCACTGGAATCCTGGCGGTGACCTTTACCAACAAGGCCGCCAAGGAGATGCGATACCGCATTGAGCAGATGATGGACATTCCTGCCCGTGGTCTCTGGTTCGGTACCTTTCATGGCATCGCTCACCGGCTACTGCGTTCCCACTGGAAAGACGCCGGCCTGCCAGAAAACTTCCAGGTGCTGGACAGCGACGACCAGCTGCGGCTGATCAAGCGGGTGATGCGGGAAAACCAGATTGATGAGAGCAAGTGGCCGCCGAAGCAGGCCCAGTGGTTTATCAGTAGTCAGAAGGACGAAGGGCTGCGAGCGGATCACATCCAGGAGAATCCGGGCGACCATTTCCTGTCGATCATGCTGAAGATCTATCGCCAGTACGAGAAGCTCTGCCAGCAGGGCGGTCTGGTGGATTTTGGCGAGCTGTTGCTGCGATCCCATGAACTGTGGCTGCATCGCCCGGAGCTGCTGGCCCATTACCAGAGCCGGTTCCAGCATATCCTGGTGGACGAGTTCCAGGACACTAATACCATTCAATACGCCTGGCTGCAGGTGCTGGCCAGCAACCGGGTGCCGTTGACGGTGGTCGGTGATGACGACCAGTCCATTTACGGCTGGCGGGGCGCCAAGATCGAGAATATTCAGCAGTACCAGCGGGATTTTCCCAATGCCCGGTTGGTGCGACTGGAGCAGAACTACCGCTCCACCCAGATGATCCTGAAGGCGGCCAACGCGGTGATCGCAAACAATCAGGGCCGGCTGGGCAAGGAGCTCTGGACCGACGGCCCGGAAGGTGAACCGATCAGCCTCTACGCGGCGTTTAACGAACAGGACGAAGCCAACTACATCGCCGACAGCATTTCTGCCTGGGTGCAGGACGGCAACCTGCGCAGTGAATCGGCGATTCTCTACCGCTCCAACGCCCAGTCCCGGGTGCTGGAAGAGGCGCTGATGCGCCAGGGCATTCCCTACCGGGTATACGGCGGCCTGCGCTTCTATGATCGTCAGGAAATCCGCAACGCCCTGGCGTACTTGAGGCTGGTGCAGTATCGCCGAGACGATGCAGCGTTTGAGCGGGTGGTGAACGTACCGCCCCGTGGCATTGGCGCCAAGAGCCTGGCGGAGCTTCGGGAATTCGCGACCGAGCAGAGTATCTCATTGTGGGAATCCGCCGAGCGTCTGCTGGAAGCCGGGCAGGTGAAAGGCCGGGCCAAAACCGGGCTGCAGTCTTTCATTGCCATTATCGAAGGCCTCTCCGACATGGTGGGCGATGCTTCGTTGCATGGCCTGATGAAGCAGACCATCGAAAACAGCGGGCTGAAGGACTATCACGCCAGTGAGAAAGGTGAAAAAGGCCAAGCCCGGGTGGAGAACCTCGAGGAACTGGTCAATGCGCTGTCTGATTATGAGGTGGAGGATGGTGTTGATCCGCTGTCGGAATTCATCGCCCAGGCCGCCCTGGATGCCGGCGAATCCCAGGCCGAAGCCCATGAAGACAGCGTTCAGTTAATGACCCTGCACTCCGCCAAGGGTCTGGAGTTTCCTCTGGTGTTCCTGGCGGGCGTGGAAGAGGGGCTGTTCCCCCACGGCATGTCTCTGGAAGAGCCTGGCCGTATGGAAGAGGAGCGCCGTCTGGCCTACGTGGGCATCACCCGGGCCATGCAAAAGCTGGTGCTTACTTACGCCGAATCCCGGCGTTTGTACGGTCAGGAAAAGTTCAATGCGTTGTCGCGGTTTGTGCGGGAGATTCCGGGTGACTGTCTGCAGGAAGTGCGGCTGCGCAACACAGTGACCCGTCCCGCTATGGTGGCGCGTCCGAATGAGAGCATGTTCAGCCAGGATTCGGCCCAGCAATCCGGTTTCAGCCTGGGTCAGCGGGTGCGTCATCCCAAGTTTGGCGAGGGTATCGTGATGAATTCGGAGGGCAGCGGGCACCATACTCGGGTGCAGGTGAACTTTGATGAGGGCGCCAAGTGGCTGGTTCTGGCTTATGCGCCTTTGGAGGCCTGCTGATTTCCACTTTGGAGGTTGCACAGGTCGGGTAAGGGTTTCCAAAACACGCTCCTTGCGGCACATCCCTGTGGCGCTTGGGCTCCGCCATCCATGGCTCCGCACAGTTTTGGAAACCCTTACCCGACCTGCGCTTCAGACCATTTGCTAGCCGCTTTTACATCAGAACCGCGTAGATCACACCTGCCAGAACAATCCTGTAAATCACATACGGCCACATCCCCACCTTGTTCAGCCACTTCAGGAAGAAGTGAATCGCTGTAATAGCCATCAGGAACGAAGTAACCCCGCCAATCAGAAAACCACTCCAGTCGACGATTACATCCGAAGTTGCCACTTCCAGCAGTTTTACCGCAGATGCCAGCACGATGATGGGAATTGCCAGCAGAAAAGAGAATCTGGAGGCGGTTTCGCGGGTCATGCCCAGGAACAGGCCGGCGGTGATGGTAACGCCGGAGCGGGAGGTGCCGGGGACCAGGGCCATGGCCTGGGCGATGCCGACCAGGACGGCGTCTTTCCAGTTCAGTTTGTCGAGGGTGCGCTGGCGTTTTGGGAGCCAGTCGGCCAGACCCAAAAGCAAGCCGAAGAACAGGGTCGTGAAGAAGATGACTTCCACCGCCCGCAGTTCGTTGTCGATCATATCCAGCAGTGCCAGGCCGGCCAGGCCGGCAGGGATGGTGCCGATCACCAGGTACCAGGCCAGGGCGCCCTGGCCGACGATTTTGCGCTGGCCAATGGAGATCAGTCCGTCCCGGGCGATGCCAAAGACATCCCGTCGAAAATAGAGCACAACTGCCAGTAAGGTTCCCACGTGCACCGACAGGTCGAAACCCACGCCCTGATCGGTCCAGCCAAACAATGCCGGGGTCAGGATCAGGTGGGCGGAGCTGGAGATGGGCAGGAATTCGGTCAGTCCCTGGAGAAGGCCAAGGAAAAGGGCCTGGAAAACGTCCATTGCGTGGATTCCGTCAGATTCGGTGCGTCAGAAATGTGGGCGCGATATTAGCAGGGTGGCGGTGAGCTGAACAGGTAGTGCGAGTGAAGCCAGCGCCATGACCCGAAGTCTGGCGCTGGCCTCTGCGGCTTATGCCGGAAACCGGTCCCGGGTGCGATTGGCTATTTTGACCAGCATCAGCATGAGCGGTACTTCCACCAGCACACCAACAACTGTGGCCAGCGCTGCGCCGGATTGCAGGCCGAACAGTGCGATGGCCGCGGCCACGGCCAGTTCGAAGAAGTTGCTGGCGCCAATCATGGCGCCAGGCGCTGCGATACAGTGGCGTACTTTCCACAGCCTCGCCCAGCCGTAGGCCAGGAAGAAAATCAGGAAGGTCTGAACAATCAGCGGCACGGCAATCAGCACGATATGCAGGGGATTGTTCAGGATTACCTCGCCCTGGAAGGCGAACAGCAGCACCAGAGTGACGATCAGCGCCGCCGGGGTGACCGGGCTGAGCCGCTTCATAAAGACATCGTCGTACCACTGCTGACCGTGGCGCGAAATCAGGGCCCGGCGGGTCAGGTAGCCGGCTGTTAGCGGAATCACGATATACAGGACGACCGACAGCAGCACGGTATCCCAGGGCACCTGGATGTCGGAAATGCCCAGCAGGAAAACAACAATCGGCGCGAAGGCAAACAGCATGATGATGTCGTTCAGGGATACCTGCACCAGAGTGTAGGCGGCATCGCCTTTGGTCAGGAAACTCCACACGAACACCATGGCGGTGCAGGGCGCTGCACCCAACAGGATCGCCCCGGCCAGGTACTCGCTGGCCAGTCCCGGCGCGATCCATGGCTCGAACACCACCATCAGAAAAAACCAGGCAATGGCAAACATGGTGAAGGGCTTGATCAGCCAGTTGACGATGGTCGTGATCGCCAGGCCTTTCGGTTCTTTCCGTACACCGACCACCGCACTGAAATCAATTTGCGCCATCATCGGGAAAATCATCGCCCAGATCAGAATGGCGATGGGGATGGAGACCTGCGCGTATTCGAAGCGGGACAGAGTCTCGGGCACTACGGGCGCGAACTGGCCCAGCGCGACGCCGGCAATGATGGCCAGAGCCACCCACACCGACAGGTACCTGCCGAACAGGTCCATGCCTTCGCCGGAGCCTTCCGCCTGGGTGATTTCGTTATTGCTGCTCATTGCCTTTCCCTCACATGGACCGCTGGTTGACGCGTTTGGAGACTTCTTCGGCACTTTCCACCCGCTCGGAATACCGGTCGGTCAGGTAGTCACTCCGGTCCCGGATCAGCAGAGTGAATTTCACCAGTTCCTCCATCACATCGACGATGCGATTGTAATAGGGTGAGGGTTTCATGCGGTCGTTATCGTCAAACTCCATAAACGCCTTGGGCACCGAGGACTGGTTGGGGATGGTCACCATCCGCATCCAGCGACCCAGTACCCGTAGCTGATTGACGGCATTGAAGGACTGGGAGCCGCCACAGACCTGCATTACGGCCAGGGTCTTGCCCTGGGTGGGACGCATGCCGCCAATGGAAAGGGGAATCCAGTCAATCTGGGTTTTCATGATGCCGGTCATGGCGCCGTGACGCTCTGGTGAACACCACACCATGCCTTCAGACCACTGGGCCAGATCCCGCAGTTCCTGCACCTTGGGGTGAGAGGCATCTTCTGCATCGGCCAAAGGCAGCCCCCGTGGATTAAATACCCGGGTTTCGGCGCCCATAGCTTCGAGCAATCGGGCAGCCTCTTCAACGGCCAGTCGGCTGAACGAGCGTTCACGCAGCGAGCCATACAGCAACAGAATCCGTGGCGGATGTGATGACGGCTTTGCCTTGAAGAGCTGGCCCGTTGTTGGAGCGTTGAACAATTCCGGGTCGACGTTGGGGAGGTCCTGATCCTGGGTGCTCATTTTTTGCCGGATTCCTTTACTCGTGGAGATGTTGGATCTATTATGCACAAAAACAGATATGCATGAAATCGAATATACGGAATCTGGGATATGAAGCGCCGCGTTTTGTTCGTCTGTACCGCCAACAGTGCCCGTTCCCTGATGGCAGAAGCCTTGCTCCGGGACATGGCCGGAGACCGGTTTGAAGTAGCCAGCGCCGGTACCGAGCCAACCAGGCCCCACCCCATGGCACTGCAGGTGCTTGAGGAAGCCGGCATTTCCACTGAAGGATTGCATAGTAAGCAATTGGCCGATGTGCAGGGGCAGTACTGGGATTATGTGATCACCCTGTGCGAGAAAGCCGCGAACGAGTGCGGTACGGTCTGTCAGCCTGCCCAGCAGATTGCCTGGGATTTTGCCGATCCGGTGCCGGCAAACCGCCATTCCACCTTTGCCCTCACTCGCAAGGAAATCAAAGAGCGCATTGCGCTGTTCGCGCTAGTGCACCAGAAAGAAACCGGAGCGAAACCCGCCAGCTATGACCCGGTCACGGTGTTCAAGGCACTGGCCGACGATTTCCGACTTGCGGCGCTGTTACTTATCCGCAGCCAGGACCAACTCTGTGTCTGCGAGCTCACGGAAGCCTTTGAAGCGCCCCAGCCAAAAGTCAGCCGGCATCTGGCAACCTTGCGGGATGCCGGCCTGCTGGCCACGGAGCGTCGGGGCCAGTGGATCTATTATTCCCTGAACCCGGGCATTCCTCAGTGGCTGGGCCGGGTGCTGGATGAAACCGCCAGCCATAACGACCGATTGATAGAGAACCCGCTTGCACGATTGCAGGCCATGGCAGACCGACCGTCTGTCCAATGCCTGTAATCCTCGCGCGGTTTAGTGTTTGAACAGTTTCATCAGGAGCACACCATGAGCAAGATCAAAGTAGGCATTAATGGATTTGGCCGAATCGGTCGTCTGGCCCTGCGGGCCGCCTGGGGCTGGCCGGATATGGAGTTTGTCGCGATCAACGACCCGGGTGCCGATGCCGCCACACTGGCCCACCTGCTCAACTTTGACAGCATCCATGGTCGCTGGAGCCAGGAAGCCACTACGGACGGAACAGATATCGTCATCGAGGGCCAGCGTATCCGGGTGACTCATAACAAAACCATCGGTGAAACCGACTGGTCCGGCTGTGATCTGGTGATCGAGGCCAGCGGTGTGAACAAGAAGGTCAGTGCCTTGCAGGCGTACCTCGATCAGGGCGTAAAACGGGTCGTGGTCACGGCACCGGTGAAGGAGGCGGGCGCCAAGAACATTGTGGTTGGTGTGAACGATGATATTTTCGACCCGGCCACCGACCGCATTGTGACCGCCGCCTCCTGCACCACCAACTGTCTGGCACCGGTGGTGAAGGTGATTCATGAGAAGCTGGGCATCAAGCACGGCTCCATCACCACCATTCACAGCCTGACCAACACCCAGACCATTATCGATGCGCCCCACAAGGATCTGCGCCGGGCGAGGGCCTGCGGCAGTTCACTGATCCCCACCAGCACCGGTTCAGCAACGGCGATTATCGAAATATTCCCGGAACTGAAAGGGCGCCTGGATGGCCACGCTGTGCGAGTGCCGCTCACCAACGCGTCGCTGACCGATTGCGTGTTTGAAGTGGAATCGGCTACCGACAGGGACACCGTAAACCAGCTGTTGAAAGAGGCGGCAGAGGGTGAACTGAAAGACATCCTGGGCTACGAAGAGCGCCCACTGGTGTCCATTGACTACAAGACCGACCCGCGTTCGTCCATCGTCGATGCCCTGTCTACCATGGTGGTCAACGGCACCCAGGTGAAGATCTACGCCTGGTACGACAACGAATGGGGCTACGCCAACCGCACCGCGGAACTGGCGCGCAGGGTGGGTGCTGCCTGATATGACGGCTGCCATCCGACAGTACCTGGTGATCACCGGCAACTACTGGGCCTTCACTCTGACCGATGGCGCTCTGCGGATGCTGGTGGTACTGCATTTCCACCAGTTGGGCTACTCGCCCCTGGAAATCGCCCTGCTGTTCATCTTCTATGAATTCTTCGGGGTGGTGACCAACCTGGTGGGCGGTTACCTGGGTGCCCGCATGGGGCTGAACCGAACCATGAACATCGGGCTGTTCCTGCAGATTGTGGCGCTGGGCATGCTGGCGGTGCCGGCGGCGATGCTCACGGTACCCTGGGTAATGGCAGCGCAGGCATTGTCCGGCATTGCCAAGGATCTGAACAAGATGTCCGCCAAGAGCGGCATCAAGTTGCTGGTGCCGGATGAGCAGCAGGGCACACTGTACAAATGGGTGGCGATTCTCACCGGCTCCAAGAACACTCTGAAAGGGGTGGGTTTCTTCCTCGGTGGCGTGCTGCTGATGGCGGCCGGCTTTAAGGGCGCAGTCATCATCATGGCAGTGGCGCTGGGACTGGTCTGGCTGGCCAGCCTGTTTCTGCTCGGGCAGGACCTGGGCAAGAGCAAGGCCAAGCCGAAGTTCAGCGAGATCCTTTCCAAAAGCCGAGCCATCAATGTGCTTTCGGCGGCGCGGATGTTCCTGTTCGGTGCCCGGGATGTCTGGTTTGTGGTGGCTTTGCCGGTTTACCTGCACACGGTCTTTGGCTGGGACTTCTGGAAAGTGGGCGGCTTTATGGCCACCTGGATTATCGGCTATGGCTTTATCCAGACCATTGCCCCGCGCATCACCGGCAACATGGAAGGCAAACAGCCTGCTGTGCTCTGGGCCGCAGCGCTGGCTCTGATTCCTGCCGCCATTGCCATTGGTCTGACGGGGGGCTGGTCACCCCAGTTCGTGATTGTTGGTGGTCTGCTGTTGTTTGGCGTGCTGTTTGCCGTCAACTCGTCCCTGCACAGCTATCTTATCGTTAGCTATGCCCGTGGCGATGGTGTGTCGCTGGATGTGGGTTTCTATTACATGTCGAACGCTGCCGGGCGTTTGCTGGGCACCCTTCTGTCCGGCTGGGTCTATCAGGCTTATGGCCTGGAGGCGTGCTTGTGGATATCGTCTGGACTGGTGGTCATGGCCGCGCTGCTGTCCATGATGTTACCCGAGCGGCGGCCAGTGACAGCCTGAGCACGCCTCAGAACCGAATGGCCAGCCCTGCGGCGGCTTCCACCTGCAGGTAGCCGCTGCTATCGAATCTGAGTTCACAGCCGCCTGAGCAGAACGCGGAACCTCCGGAATTCAGTGCAGTGTAAACACCGCGCAGATCCAGCCGAAGGCGCAGCTGGTCTGTCAGGAAGAACTGATAACCACCACCCAGAGACAGGGCGGCCCGGTGGTGGGTTTCGTACCCCGAATCGTCCGGTTCCAGCCGGGTAACCCCGAACACACCAGAGACAAACCCGCCGTGGTTCTGCCCGCCCGGGAAATACAGCCCGCCGAACTGGAGCTGGTAGATCGTCAGGTCGATGGACTCCACGCCCGGTGCGAACAGGCCATTGTCCAGTCTGGCCGAGGTGCTCTGCCGCCCGAAATAGAGTTCTCCCTGTTTGCCGGGCTCCGCCAGATCAAAATTGAACACCAGCCCCTGGCTTGCGGAATCCCGGAAGTCGATCTGGTCTGAAGTGCTGGCGCCGGCGGTCTCGATATCCACCGAACTGCTCATTCGATACCCTGCAAACGGTGCCAGGCTGACCTCCGCTGCTACCGGAGCGGCGATCAGTGCCGATGTCAGTGTGAACGTGAAAAGGGATCGAAGCTTCATACATCCGCGGCCTGTGTGGCTGGTCGTTGGCAGGGCAGTGTGCAATGGTATAACCGTTATGAAAGTTGGCGAGCCCTGGTGATGCTATCTTGACAGATTTGGTGCTGGAAAATCTCAGCGTTGGCACTCTGAGTAACGTGTCTTTGAGGATACCTGGTGGACAGGTTGTCTGTCTGTCCGGCCCCTCGGGCAGTGGCAAGAGCCGTCTGCTGCGGGCCGTGGCTGATCTGGAACCACACGGCGGCAGGGTTGCTCTGGGTGATACCGCCCAGTTGGATGTTCCCGCTCACCAGTGGCGACGCCGGGTTGTTATGGTACCGGCAGACAGTCAATGGTGGTTTGATGAGGTGGGTGGTCACTTCCCGGCTGATGCCAGGGCAGGATTGCCGTCAGCGCTGGGCTTCCCGCCCGGTGTTATGGAGTGGTCGGTAAGTCGGCTGTCCTCTGGTGAACGGCAGCGGCTCGCGCTCTGGCGGGCCCTGGTGCTTGAGCCAGAGGTTCTGTTACTGGACGAACCCACCGCCAATCTGGATAACGACAGCACGGAAGCCATTGAAACCTGGCTGCTCGATGAGATCCGGAGGCGGCAGATCGCGGTGCTTTGGGTCGCTCACGACCCGGCGCAGATCCATCGAGTGGCGGATGCCCACTACCGGATTCACGGCACCAGCCTGGAGCGCGTTAATGGAAGTGATTGATCTGGCCTGGTGGAAGCTGGGCCTGGCGGCCCTGCTGATTCTGGCGCTGGCCGGTACCGGGTATCTGGCCCGACTCGGTATTACCCGCAGCCTGCTGATTGCGGCACTGCGCACGGTCATTCAACTGGCGTTGATCGGGCTGGTGCTGGAGGCCCTGTTCGCGTCCTCTGCGTTCTACTGGATTGCGCTGCTGGCATTGGTCATGCTGTTGGTTGCCGGCCGGGAAGTGGTCGCGCGCCAGGGGCGACGATTACGGGGCTGGTGGGCGTTCAGTATCGGCACGGGGGCGATGTTTGTGTCGTCCTTTACCGTGACCATCCTGGCCCTGACTGTCGTGATCGGTCCCGAACCATGGTACGCCCCGCAATACGCCATCCCGCTGCTCGGTATGATGCTTGGCAACACCATGACGGGCGTGAGTCTGTCGCTGGATCGGTTGAATGACTCGGTCTGGCGCCAGCGTGCCGTCATCGAGAACCGCTTGATGCTGGGTCAGACCTGGCAACAGGCGCTGGAGGATATCCGGAGGGACGCCATGCGCAGTGGCATGATGCCCTCAATCAATGCCATGGCCGCCGCCGGTATTGTCAGCCTGCCGGGTATGATGACTGGCCAGATACTTGCTGGCAGCCCCCCGGCAGTGGCGGTGAAATACCAGATTCTGGTGATGCTGATCATCACCGTCGGTACCGGCTTCGGGGCTGTTATGGCTGTTTACTGGGGTGGGCGCCGGCTGTTCGACGAGCGGGAACGCTTGCGACTGGACCGGCTGGTGAAACCGTGAGTGGAAGGGCATGATGGCATTCAGGCACCAAAGTAGCATGGGCGAAGCAGGCCTACCGAGGCTAGGCTTTTGCTTCCGCTTGCTCAAATAAGAAAAAAACAATGATCGACCTGCTAAGACGCTATCCCCTTCCTGTCATCGTGCTGGCCCAGCTGTTCGGCACCTCGCTTTGGTTCAGTATCAATGGTGTCTGGCTATCGCTGTCCGCAGAGTTGGGTCTGACGGAAACCGATCTGGGCCGGCTGACGCTGGCGGTTCAGGCCGGGTTTATCGCCGGCACCCTGACCATCGCCGTCACCGGTCTGGCGGACCGCTTTGGCGCCAGCCGTATCTTTGCGCTCTCGAGCCTGCTGGGCGCCCTGGTTAATGGCGGATTTGTTTTCGCCGCAGGCGCACCGCCACTGGATTTCCTCCTGCGTTTCGCCACCGGTCTGTGTCTGGCCGGCATCTACCCACTGGGCATGAAAATGGTGATCGCCTGGACCCCGAAATACGCCGGTGCCGCACTGGCCTGGCTTGTGGGCATGCTCACCCTGGGTACGGCACTGCCACATCTGATGCGCGGCGCAACGCTGGGCATGCCGTGGGAGTGGCCGCTGATGGCGGCATCCTGCCTCGCCCTGGCCGGAGGGCTGCTGGTGTTTCTGCTGGGCGACGGGCCGCACCTGCCGAAAAGCAGCGGCCGGCTACCCCTCAGCCAGGGGCTGGCGGCGCTGCGGATACCAAGGTTCCGGGCGGTGGCAGGTGGCTACTTTGGCCATATGTGGGAGCTCTATGCGTTCTGGACATTAACACCCCTGCTCATCGGCCGGGAGCTGCAGCGCATGGGGCAGAGTGACGCACTTATTCCCTGGTTGTCGTTTGCTGTCATTGGCATTGGTGCGGCAGGGTGTGTCGGTGGCGGCTGGCTCAGTCGCACTCTTGGCAGTGAATGGGTGGCCCGGCGGGCGCTGATGGTATCCGGGGCTTTCTGTCTGGTGTATCCGTGGTTGAACGGGCTGGCACCGTTTCTGCTGATTGCCTTGCTGGTCATCTGGGGCATTGCTGTGGTTGCCGATTCACCCCAGTTCTCGGCGCTGGCCTCGGCAACGGCGCCCAGGGAATCAGTGGGCTCTTCATTGGCGGTGATGAATGCGGTCGGGTTTGGTCTGACGCTGCCTGCCATCTGGCTGACCAGTGGATTATGGGGCCAGTTGAATGTCTGGGTGGTTCTTTTGCTGTTCCCCGGCCCCGTGTTCGGCCTGTGGTCCCTGGCCCGATACCGGCTTCAAACCTGATACGGACGTTTAGCTAAAATCGTGCTACCCGGGTTTCCGGTGATATGAGCTATGCTCTGCTTGCATCGAGTAATTGGCGGAACGAAAGGCGCATAAGGACCTGACATGGCGTATTTCAGCAAGCATTACCACAATCCCGGAACCGCGCCGGGCACCCTGGTCGCCAAGACCGAGTCAAGACGGCCGGTGAACATTCACCTGATTGATTACACCGAAGATCACGTGGAGGAAATCAATCTCTCCAACGCGGCTGACTGCCGGGATTATCTGGCCAAGGATTCGAGAACCTGGGTCCAGGTTAATGGTCAGGCCGATCCTGACACCCTCCGGAATCTGGGGGATCTGTTTGATCTGCATGACCTGGCCCTTGAGGATGTTCTGAACACGGGGCAGCGTCCGAAGCTGGAGTTGTACGACGATCAGCTGTTCATAATTGCCGCCATGCCGTTCTACGACGGTGAGGATATGGAAATCGTCCAGATCAGCCTGTTCGTTGGTAAAAACTACCTGATCTGCCTGTGCCCATTGGACGAGGACCCTTTCGAGCCTGTTCGCAAACGCATGCGCATGCCCAATAACCGTCGGTTTTCCAGCCGGGGTATCGACTACCTGCTCTATGCGCTGCTGGATCTGATCACAGATTCCGGCTTTCCTGTGCTGGAACAGTTCGGCTACCAGTTGGAGGAGATGGAAACAGATTTACTCGAGAACCCGAAACACCACACGCTGACCCAGATACACGGTCTGAAGCGGGAGCTGCTGGTACTCCGGCGTGTGCTCTGGCCGCAGCGTGAGTTGCTCACCAGTCTGATGCGAACCGAGGAGCAACTGATCAACGCCGATACCCAGGTTTATTTCCGGGATTGTCATGACCACAGTGTCCAGATTATCGAGCTTCTGGAGAGCTTTCGGGAAATGGCTACCAGCATGCTGGATATCTATCTCTCAAGCATCAGCCAGCGCACTAACGAGACCATGCGGGTGCTGACCATCATTGCCACGATTTTTATTCCGCTGACTTTCGTGGTCGGTATCTATGGCATGAACTTCGAGCACGCCGACAGCCCCTGGGCCATGCCGGAACTGGGCTGGTACTACGGTTATCCGATGGTATGGGCCGTGATGATCGCGATCACCGGTGGCCTGATCTGGTTTTTTCGGCGCCGAGGTTGGATGTAATCATGCAGAATCCGGGCGAAGGCCCCCAAAGAATCCTGTTGCTCTCGAGCTATGATGCCGCCAGCCATCAGCGTTGGCGTGGACAACTCATCGACTTGCTGCCCGATTTCAGATGGGCCAGTCTTGTCCTCCCTCCAAGGTTCTTCCGCTGGCGGATCCGCGGCAATCCACTGAGCTGGCTGAACGAGCCGCTGTTGCAGGAACACTGGGATCTGATTATCGCGACATCCATGGTGGATCTTGCAACCCTGCGAGGCTTGCACCCGCGCCTGGCCCGTACACCCTGCCTGCTGTACATGCATGAAAACCAGTTTGCCTTTCCAGTATCCAGCGGCCAAAACGCCAGCGCCGATCCGCAGATGGTGAACCTCTACAGTGCCCTTTCTGCCGACTGTGTGGTGTTCAACAGTGGCTGGAACCGGGACAGTTTTCTGGACGGTGTCGACTCGTTCTGCCGAAAGATGCCTGACAGGGTGCCCGAGGGGCTGGTCGAAACTCTGCGTGACAAGTCCCGGGTGATACCGGTGCCGATTGAGGACCGGTTGTTTGCTGATCGCCTGACACTTTTGGGCCGGACCTGTCCGCATCTGCTCTGGAACCATCGCTGGGAATACGACAAAGGGCCCGATCGCCTGTTGAATTTCCTGCAGGTGCTGGAACAGCGCTCACTACCGTTCAGATTGAGCGTGGTGGGTGAGCGGTTTCGCAGTTATCCGAAGGCATTTGACCGGATCCGCGAACAGTTTGATCCTTGCATCGAACACTGGGGATTCTTGGAGAGCCGTGAAGACTATGATCAGTTGCTGCGCCAGGCGGATATGGTTGTCTCCACGGCACTGCACGATTTCCAGGGGCTGGCAATGCTCGAAGCCATGGCGTCCGGTTGCGTACCTCTGGCGCCGGACCGTTTGGCCTACCGGGAGTACGTGCCGGAACTGTGTCGCTATGACAGCTATGAACAGGATGCGGAGCGAGAGGCTGAAGCTGCCGCCGACAGCCTCGAAGCCATGCTGGAAGAGGGCGCATCAGCCTGTCCGCCAGAAGGTTGGCGGGCATCCACGCTGGCTGGAGACTACCAGTCTCTGTTTGATGAGCTGATCAAAACCGGAGCAGGCAAGTCCTGATCCTGTTTCTTTTCCAAACCTGTCTTAGATCAAACCCGCCCCCTTGCGGTTGTCACCGTCGATACTAGACTCAAAGCTGTCTGCCGGCCTCACCACAGGGAGTCGTGGCCATGGAGTTTCATACCCTCGACGGCAATGAAGCGGTGTCCTCAGTGGCTTACCGCCTGAGCGAAACCATTGCCATCTATCCGATTACCCCCGCCTCGGTGATGGGCGAACACGCTGATGACTGGGCGGCTCTGGGCAAACCTAATCTCTGGGGGCAGGTGCCCAGTGTGGTGGAGATGCAGTCCGAGGCCGGTGCCGCCGGTGCCATGCACGGGGCGCTGCAGGCCGGTTCCCTGGTAACCACCTTTACTGCGTCCCAGGGGCTGCTATTGATGCTGCCCAATCTGTACAAGATTGCCGGTGAGCTGTCGCCGTTCTGCATGCACATTGCCGCCCGCAGCATTGCCACCCACGCCCTGTCTATCTTCTGCGACCATTCTGATGTGATGAGTGCCCGCGGTACCGGTTTTGCCCTGCTGGCGTCGGGATCGGTTCAGGAAGCTCAGGATATGGCCGCAATCGGCCACGCCGTGACCCTGGAAAGCCGGGTGCCGGTGATGCATTTCTTTGATGGGTTCCGTACCTCCCATGAAATTTCCAAGATTGCAGCGCTCAGTGACGAGGATTTGCAGGCGCTGGTATCGCACGAAGGGGTGGAAGCACATCGTAACCGTCGGATGACGCCGGATCGGCCAGTGGTTCGGGGCACCTCCCAGAACCCGGATGCCTTCTTCCAGGCCCGGGAGGCCATTAACCCCTTCTATCAGGCGTTTCCGGACAAACTTGAAGCCGTGATGGACCGGTTTGCCGGCATTACCGGCCGCCAGTACCGGCTGTTTGATTATTTCGGCCACCCCGAGGCCGACCGGGTGGTCATCCTGATGGGTTCCGGGGCCGAATGCGCCCATGAGACGGTGGAGTGGCTGCTGGAGCAGGGCGAGAAAGTCGGGGTCCTCAAGGTGCGCCTGTTCCGGCCCTTTGCCACCGATCGTTTCCTGAACGCTTTGCCGGATACAGTCGAACACCTGGCCGTCCTGGACCGTACCAAGGAACCCGGAGCCCAGGGCGAGCCCCTGTTGCTTGAAGTCAGCGGTGCCTTGATGGAAGCCTACAGCCGGGGCGATCGCAAGGTGCTGCCCCGGGTGATCGGGGGTCGCTATGGTCTGTCTTCCCGGGAATTTACCCCGGCCATGGTGTGCGCCATTTTCGACGAGCTGAAAGCCGAAGCGCCGAAAACCCGTTTTACTGTTGGCGTGCGGGACGATGTGAGCCATCTCTCCCTGGACGTGGACAGCGAGCTGGATATTGAATCCCCGAAAACCCGTCGGGCGCTGTTCTTCGGTCTGGGTGCTGATGGCACCGTCAGCAGCAACAAGGCCAGCATCAAGATTCTGGGCGAGGGCACGGACCTGTTTGCCCAGGGCCACTTTGTTTACGACTCCAAGAAATCCGGCGCCACCACGGTATCCCACCTACGGTTCGGCCCGCTGCCGATCCGCTCCAGCTACCTGATCAACAGGGCCCAGTTCGTGGCCATTCATGCGCCCCAGTTCCTGGAGCGTTTTGATGTGCTGGAGAATGCCGCCGAGGGTGCAACGGTGTTGCTCAATGTGCCCTGGCCGAAAGAAGAGGTCTGGGATCGGCTGTCGGAGGAGGTCCAGCGGGCGCTGGTCGAGCGTAAGGCCCGGCTGTTTGTGATCGATGCCGCCGAGGTGGCGGAAAAAGCAGGGCTGGAACGACGGATCAATACGGTAATGCAGGTCTGCTTCTTCGCCCTGGCGGATATCCTGCCCCGGGATGAAGCCATTGCCCACATCAAGGAATCCATTCGCAAAACCTGGGGCCGCCGCGGGCCGGAAGTGGTGCGCCGCAATGTGGAAGCGGTGGACTCGGCGCTGAACAATCTGCACGAGGTATCGGTACCGGACAAGGTAACGGCCACCCGCTCCCGACCACCGAGAGTGCCGGAGAATGCGCCGGACTTTGTCCAGAAAGTTACCCGCCTTTTACTGGAAGGGCAGGGGGACAAGCTGCCGGTCAGTGCTTTTCCGCCGGACGGTACCTGGCCAACGGGAACCAGCCAGTATGAAAAGCGAACCATCGCCCTGGAGATTCCCATCTGGGAATCCGACCTCTGCGTCCAGTGCAACTTCTGCGCAATGATCTGCCCGCACACCGCGATCACCAGCAAGGTGTTTGAGCCCGAGACGGTCAAAGGCGCGCCGGAGGCGTTCGAGGTGGTGCCGGAAACCCACACCTCGGAGCTGGAGGGGCTTGATTACCGCATTCAGGTGGCGCCTGATGACTGCACCGGTTGCGGTCTGTGTGTCGAGGTCTGCCCGGCAAAGGACCGGACCCAGCCCAAACGCAAAGCCATCAATATGCAGCCGATCGAGCAACACCGTGAGGTGGAGGCGGACAACCTGGCGTTTTTCCGGCAGTTGCCGGATGTGCCCAGGGATCGTATCCCACGGGACTTCAAATCCCTGCCGCTGCTGATTCCCCTGTTCGAATATTCCGGCGCCTGTTCCGGCTGCGGTGAAACGCCCTACATCCGGCTGCTCACCCAGTTGGTGGGGGATCGGCTGTTGATTGCCAATGCCACCGGCTGCTCCTCGATCTACGGTGGCAATCTGCCCACCACACCCTATACGGTCAATGCCGACGGCCGGGGGCCCACCTGGAACAATTCGCTGTTCGAAGACGCGGCGGAACTGGGGCTGGGCATGCGGCTGGGGCTGGACAAACTCGTGGCTCGGGCCCGGCAGTTGCTGAACGGGTTCCAGGGGCAACTGCCTGACGCGCTCTACTCTGAGCTGACCAGCGCATGCGCCACTGTTGATGAATCGGCAATGGCATCACGGCGCACAGCGATTGAGCAGCTCCGGAACTGGCTAGCGGACCAGCAGGGTCCAGAGGCACGGGAGCTCGACAGCCTGGCCGACGAGCTCTGCCCGAAAAGTGTCTGGGTGATTGGCGGCGATGGCTGGGCCTACGATATTGGCTATGGCGGCCTGGACCACGCTCTGGCCTCGGGCCAGAACCTGAAACTGCTGGTGCTGGATACGGAAGTCTATTCCAACACCGGCGGCCAGCAATCCAAGGCCACGCCCATGGGTGCCATTGCCAAGTTTGCCTCCGCTGGCAAGGCCACCCGCAAGAAGGATCTGGGTCTGCTCGCCATGAGCTATGGCCATGTCTACGTGGCCCAGATCGCCATGCAATCCCACAGCAACCACACCACCAAGGCCCTGCAGGAAGCGGAGAGCTTCGATGGCCCGGCGCTGATCATTGCCCACAGCCCCTGCATTGCCCACGGTTACGACCTGGTGCACTCCCCGGCACAGCAGAAGCGGGCGGTGGACAGCTGGGCCTGGCCGCTGTACCGGTTCGATCCCCGGCGTATTCACGAGGGGCTGCCGCCCCTGCAGCTGGACTCCCTGCGCCAGAAAGTCACCATGAAGGCCTACATGCAGGAAGAAGCCCGGTTCCGGATGCTGGAGCTGAGGGATCCCCAACGCTACGAACAACTGGTGGCGGCGGCTTCGGAGGCGGCCACTGAACAGCGTGAGCTCTACAAGCAGCTGGCGGGGATCCACTTTGAGCCCCACGAATCTTCCGAAGCAGGTAACGAGAAGGGTGAGCGTCATGACTGAGCTGGCAACCCGTTGGCTGGGGCTGGAACTCCGTTCGCCCCTGGTGGTCGGCGCCAGTCCGCTGACTGATGATCTGGATGCGCTGAGAGCCTGTGTTAAGGCAGGGGCGGGTGCCGTTGTCATGCACTCGCTGTTCGAGGAGCAGCTGGTGGAGGAGCAGATGGCCGCCCACCGGTTTATCGACTCCCGCATCAATATGGACGCCGAGGCCCGTTCGTTTTTTCCGGAATCGGAAGTTTTCGAGATGGGATCGGGCAGCTACCTCCAGCGGCTGGAATTGTTGCGCCGATCACTGGATGTCCCGATAGTTGCTTCGCTCAACGGTATCTCGACGGGAGGCTGGACCGCTCATGCCCTTGAGCTGGAGGCCGCCGGTGCCCATGCCATAGAACTCAATCTCTATGATCTGGCCACAGATCCTTCTGAGACCGCCACCAGTCTTGAACAGCGCCAGCAAGCGGTGGTCCGCTCAGTGGTTGAGCAGGTGAACATCCCTGTCAGCGTCAAACTGTCTCCGTTCTATTCGGCATTACCGGCATTTGTGGCCGATGTTGAAGCAGCAGGCGCTCGGGGATTGGTGTTGTTCAACCGGTTCTATCAGCCCGAGATGGATCTTGATGAGCTGGAGTTGAGCCGGGAAGTAGTGCTGTCTTCCAGCGCCGAGCTGCCGTTGAGGTTACACGCGGCGGCCATGCTGTATGGCCAGACGTCCCTCGAGATAGCGGTATCGGGTGGCGTGCACAGCGGTGATGACGCGGCCAAGGCGATCCTGTCCGGGGCGGCAGCTGTTCAGGTGGTGTCTGCCATCCTGGCGGACGGCCCCGGGGCGCTGGGGAAAATACACGACGGACTGGACCGGCGACTGTCTGATATGGGCTATCGTGATCTGACAGAGGCGCGAGGAGCACTTTCAATGGCAAAGGCGCCCAACAGTCGAACCTGGGAGCGCCTCAACTATGCCCGCCTGCTACATGGCTGGAAATGAGAGCCTAAAGATTCTGTTCGGGAACTTCCCGGATTCGACCATGCTCATCAATCGCGACATAGACAAACAGGCCCTCGGTCACCTTGCGTGGATGCTTCGCGGTTCGGTCGAGGGTCCACACTTCCACGCTGATTTTCATGGAGCTGCGACCAATATCCACGAGCTCGCAGTAGCAACCCACCTGCGACCCTACCCGCAAAGGTGACAGGAACTCCATCCGGTCCATGGCCACGGTGGCATTGCGTCCCTGGGAAATGCGCCCGGCCATGGTGGCAGCAGCGAGATCCATCTGTTTCACCAGCCAGCCGGCGAAGACATCGCCATTGGCATTGGTATCGGCGGGGAGAGGAATGACCTGGAGGGTAAGATCACCACGGGGTGTGGGTTTGTCATCGTCTAACGCTGTCATAGTATTGCCTTCTTGCGAGCCTGGAATTGTTTTAACACGCATGGTAACGGGCTGAAGCACCGCTGCAAGCAAATTTGAACATTCCTGACTATATTTCAGAAGCTGTAACAAAGTTGTCATAGAGTGCCTTTAGTCTGCACACATCGGTAAAACACATCCGACACAACGTCCAAACCGAATAATGGAGACTTGACGTGATGAAACTGAACAAAGCACTCGCGACTGTAGCACTGGCCGGCTCCGTAGCCGCCATGTCTGCACCGGCCATGGCCCGTGACACCATCAGCATCGTGGGTTCCTCAACTGTTTATCCGTTCGCCACTGTTGTTGCCGAGCGTTTCGGCACCAAGACCGACTTCAGCACACCCAAGCTGGAATCTACCGGTTCTGGCGGTGGTATGAAGCTGTTCTGTCAGGGCATAGGTACCCAGCACCCGGACATCACCAACGCTTCACGCCGCATGAAGACTTCCGAGTTTGAGCTGTGCCAGAGCAATGGTGTTACTGATATCACCGAGTTCCGTATCGGTTCTGACGGCATCGTGATCGCTAGCTCCAAGAATGCTGAAAACCTTGAGCTTACGCTTGAGCAGCTGTTCCTCGCACTGGGTTCCAAAGTGCCTGTTAACGGCGAGTGGGTAGCTAACCCGAACGAAAAGTGGAGTGATGTTGACTCCAGCCTGCCGAACAAGCCGATCCGTGTGATGGGTCCTCCTCCGACTTCTGGTACTCGTGATTCCTTCAACGAGCTGGCCCTGGCCGCTGGTTGCGATGAGCTGCCGGAAGCCGCCGACCTGAGCAAGGACGAGCACTCTTCGATCTGTGAAAGCGTGCGTGAAGACGGCGCCTTCATTGAAGCGGGCGAGAACGACAACCTGATCGTTCAGAAGCTGATCGGTGACACCGACATGTACGGTGTGTTTGGCTACAGCTTCCTGGAAGAAAACGCAGACCGTCTGCAGGCGGCTACCCTGAACGGTATGGTTCCGACTGCCGAGGCAATTGCTGCTGACGAATACCCGGTCGCGCGCTCACTGTTCTTCTACGTGAAGAAAGCGCATATCGGCGTGGTTCCGGGCATCAAAGAATACGTTGATGAGTTTATCAGCAACGCAGCCATGGGCCCGAACGGCTACCTGAAAGACGTTGGCCTGATCGTGCCCCCCCGTGAGGCCCTGATGGACCTTATGGACAAGGCCGAGGGTATGCGTAACCTGACCCTGGACGAGCTCAAGTAAGCCAGCGGTTCGGAGAATACAGAGGTGCGGGTCCCGAATGGGGTCCGCACCTTTTGCACGTTTGGACGATCCGGTGCCAGTGCAGAGCTGAACCTGTAAACTGTGCGCCAATACGAAGTCGAATACAGGAATTTTCATGCAACCGGCTAATCTTTTATTACTGACCCTGGTGCTGGCGATCGTGGCCTATTGGCTGGGTTACGCCCGCTCCCGGTCGTTGGCGATGCCGCTGGGTGGGATTCGTCATCTCAAATCCCTTCCGTTTTATTACGGAGCCAGGGCGGCATTGTGGAGTGGCATTCCAGCCTTGATCGTTCTTGGTTTGTGGGCGGCATTCCAGGGCAAGGTCATTCAGCTGATTGTAATTGGCGGCCTGCCGGACGGCATGATGCCCGCGAGCCAGGGTGAAGCGAGTCTTCTGCTGAGCAAAATCAGTAACGTTGCCAGCGGTGCATTGCCTCCGGGTTTCGCTGAGGCACCTATTGTTGATGCTGCGGAGAGGCTCAAGGCGTTGCAGGCCCAAAGCCGTTTGCTGATGTCCGCACTTGTAATCTCTGTGGCCGTGCTCGCCGGATTCCTCGGCTGGTTGAGGATCCGACCCCGCCTGAACGCCCGCGCCCAGGTCGAGTCCATTCTCAAGTGGGTATTTTTCGCCTGCGCAGCCCTGGCTATCCTGACCACCGTTGGAATTATTTTCTCGGTAGCCTTTGAGACATTCCGATTCTTCGAGAAGGTGCCGTTTACCGAGTTCTTCTTTGGCAGCCACTGGAGCCCGCAGACCGCCCTTCGGGCCGACCAGGTTGCTTCCCAGGGCGCTTTCGGGATGATCCCCCTGTTTACCGGCACCCTCCTTATCTCCGCGATCGCCATGATTGTGGCCGTACCGGTAGGACTTCTGTCGGCGATTTACCTGTCCGAGTATGCCGGCAAGAAGGTGCGCGGAGTGGTCAAACCGTTGCTGGAAATGCTGGCCGGTATTCCTACCGTGGTTTATGGCTTCTTCGCCGCGCTGACCGTTGCGCCTTTTATCAGCGACGTGGCCGCTTCCATGGGTATCGAAGCGTCTTCCCAGAGTGCCCTGGCAGCCGGTGCCGTCATGGGCATCATGATTATCCCGTTCGTCTCGTCGCTTTCGGATGATGTGATCAATGCGGTGCCCCAGGCCATGCGGGATGGCTCCCTGGCGCTGGGTGCAACCCAGTCCGAGACCATGAAGAAAGTCATTTTCCCCGCCGCACTGCCGGGCATCATGGGTGGTATTTTGCTGGCGGTCTCCCGGGCTATTGGCGAGACCATGATCGTGGTCATGGCCGCAGGGTTGGCGGCCAACCTGACCGCCAACCCGCTGGAAACCGTTACCACCGTCACTGTCCAGATCGTGACTCTGCTCACCGGTGACCAGGAGTTCGACAGCGCCAAGACGCTGGCCGCCTTTGCACTGGGCGCAATGCTCTTCCTGGCAACCCTGCTGCTCAACGTCATTGCACTGAAAATCGTACGCAAATATCGGGAACAGTATGACTGATCAACGTTCACAGGCGGAGATTGTCCGCCAGTCGCTCAAGCGCCGCTACCGGAAGGAACGTCGGTTCCGTGCCTACGGTGTAATCGCGATCGCGATTGCCCTTGGGGCTCTGTTAACTCTGTTTACCGATATCATCGGGAAGGGCTATACGGGCTTCATGAAGACCACCATCACCATGGATGTGCAGCTGGATGGTGAAATGATGTATCTGGACGACCCCACGGACGAGCGCCAGATGAAGATGGCCGATTTTGTTGAGCCATTAGTTCAGGCCCTGATTAAAGAGATTCCCGGGGCGAACGAAGAGAATCGCAAGCAGGTTCGCGAACTGATTAACCCCTATGCTTCGGTGGAGCTGCGCGATGCACTCAAGGCGAATCCGGAGTGGCTGGGTACGACTCAGACCATGACATTCCTCAGTCACACCGATGTGGATGTCTATGTGAAACACGCGGGGGATGATGCCTACTCGATCAAGCTCAACGATCAGCAGAAAGCCTGGGTGGACGAACTGCAGGAGCGGGGGGTTATCGAGACTTCCTTTAACGATGTGTTCTTCAGCGGCGGCGATTCCCGGGATCCGTCCAAGGCAGGTATTCTTGGCGCCATTGTCGGTTCGCTGCTGACCATGTTCGTTACCCTGATCCTGTCGTTCCCGATTGGCGTGGCAGCGGCGATCTACCTGGAAGAATTCGCGCCCCAGAACAAGTTCACCGATTTTATCGAGGTGAATATCAACAACCTGGCGGCGGTTCCTTCCATCATCTTTGGTCTGCTGGGCCTGGCAGTGTTTATCAACCTGTTCGGCATGCCGCGTTCGGTTCCGGTGGTTGGTGGTCTGGTGCTGACTTTGATGACCCTGCCGACCATCATCATTTCCAGCCGGGCCGCTATCAAAAGCGTACCGCCCTCGATCCGCGAGGCTGCTGAAGGTATCGGTGCCTCCAAAATGCAGGTGGTTCTGCACCATGTACTGCCGCTGGCCATGCCGGGCATGCTGACCGGTTCCATCATCGGTATGGCTCAGGCACTGGGTGAAACCGCTCCGCTGCTACTCATCGGTATGGTGGCGTTCATCGTGGATGTGCCCGATGGCTTCTTCGATTCGGCCACGGTTTTGCCGGTGCAGGTGTTCCTGTGGGCGGGTAGCCCGGAGCTGGCCTTTATTGAGCGAGCGTCGGCAGCCATTATGGTGCTGCTGGCCTTCCTGATCAGCATGAATGCATTGGCCATCTGGATGCGCAAACGTCTCGAGCGCCGGTGGTAAGGAGAATCAAGATGAATAGTGTGAATACAACCATTGCCAGTGAAGCTACCCAACCCGACGAGGTCGCCGTGCCAGTTCAGGAATCAAAACCCGCTGAAACCGTGATCGAGGAAGGCAAGACCGTTGGCAAGCCGTTCTCCGACGATCCGAAGTTCAAACTGCGCGACGTCGACGTGTTTTACGGTGATACTCGTGCAATCAAGAAAATCAGCCTGGATATTGCCCGCAACGAAGTCATCGCCTTCATCGGGCCATCCGGTTGCGGTAAATCCACTTTCCTGCGCTGTCTGAACCGCATGAATGACAGCATTGATATCTGTAGTGTGAAGGGGTCCCTGCACCTGGACGACCACGACATTTATGATCCAAAGCGTGACGTGGTTGAACTCAGAGCCCGGGTTGGAATGGTGTTCCAGAAACCCAACCCGTTCCCCAAGTCCATTTACGACAACGTGGCCTACGGCCCCCGCATCCACGGGCTGGCCAATCGCAAATCGGATCTCGATGAAATCGTGGAGAATAGCCTACGTAAGGCCGGTCTTTGGGAAGAAGTTAAAGATCGCCTGGACGCCAATGCAACCGGTATGTCTGGCGGCCAGCAGCAGCGTCTGTGTATTGCCCGTGCGATTGCAGTCAGCCCTGAAGTTGTGCTGATGGATGAGCCCTGCTCGGCGCTGGATCCTATTGCCACGGCGAAAGTGGAAGAACTGATTGCCGAACTGTCCGAGAGCTACACGATCGTTATCGTGACCCACTCAATGCAGCAGGCGGCCCGGGTATCCCACCGCACGGCCTACTTCCACCTGGGGCACCTGGTGGAAGTAAACGAGACCAACAAGGTATTCACCTCGCCGGAACATGAACTGACCGAGTCCTATATCACCGGCCGTTTCGGCTGATTCCGGACCTGAGGAATTTTGGAGAAGAACTGTATGCCTACTAAGAAGGACGACGTTTACGGGGATCACATTTCCCACAAGTTCAATGACGAACTGATGGAGCTCAAAACCGAGTTCCTGAAAATGGGCGGCATGGTAGAAGCCCAGGTCGAGAATGCCATTCAGGCGCTGGTGGATGGCGATGGCCATCTGGCTGACGAGATCCGCGCCAACGACAAGAAAGTCGACAAGATGGAAGTGGAGATCGACGAGGAAGCCACCCTGATCATCGCCCGTCGCCAGCCGACGGCAAGGGATCTGCGTCTGGTCATCTCGGTCATCAAGATGGTCGCCGATCTGGAGCGGGTTGGTGACGAGGCCAAGAAAATTGCCAAGCTGGCCATCAAGCTGCAGGAAGAGGGCCAGGCCCCGCGCGGCTACGTGGAAGTGCGCCACATCGGTACCCACGTGCTAAGCATGCTTCACGATGCCCTGGACGCCTTTGCCCGGCTGGATTCCGAGCAGGCACTGCGGATCATGAAGGAAGACAAGCGCGTCGATGAGGAATATCAGGCAGCGGCCCGTACTCTGCTGACGTTCATGATGGAAGATACCCGCAACATTTCACGGTGCATGTCCGTAATGTGGGTGCTCCGTGCCCTGGAGCGGGTAGGTGACCACGCGTGCAACATCGCCGAGAACGTGATCTTCATGGTCAAAGGCGAGGACGTTCGTCATACGCCGGTGGAAGAGGCTGAGAAAGTCGTCGGTCGCTGATCGTTTGACTTGGGTGGCTGGCGGGGCTGGTCCGGCCTTTCCAGACACGCCCGCAAGTACGTCCCTGTAGGGCTTGGCTGTGGCCATCCATGGCCACAGACAGTCTGGAAAGCCCGGACCAGCCCCTCCGTTCAAACCTTGGTGCTGCCTATCAGTAGTATTTGGTAGTTACTAAGCACGCCTAACTGTGTGGTTTGACCGGCCGGCGTGTGGTGCGGCTTTCCGGGACTGTCTTTCGCCATGGATGGCGAAAGTCAAGCGACCAGGGACGGCTCGAGCGTGTCCCGGAAAGCCGCACCACATGCCGGCCCTCCCCATAGGTCTAAAGCAATCAGCCCTGCTTCATCTTATCGGTATACGGAGGCCAGCCCAGCGGCTTGCCGGCAAGAACGTGCAAGTGGATGTGGAACACCGTTTGCCCCGAATTTTCCCCGCAGTTCATGACCACGCGATAGCCATCGTCGGCAAACCCCTTCTCCTTGGCAATCTTCGCTGCCACCAGATACAGATGCCCCACCAGCTCCCGATCATCTTCGGTGATGTCGTTGATGGTGGCGATGGCCTTCTTCGGAATGACCAGAAAATGCACAGGCGCCTGCGGGTTGATGTCACTGAACGCCAGGGCGATGTCGTCTTCGTAGAGGATGTCTGCGGGGATTTCGCGGTTGATGATCTTGGTGAAAATCGTCTCTGACATGGTGGCTCCTTTTCACTTGTCCTTGGGATTGTTGTTTCGCTCTAAAGCTGATTCAGGCCCGGAATCCGGGAGGTTATCTGTCTCACGACGGCCGGCAGTTCCTCGTCGATGCCCATGGCGTATCGGGCCACCCGGTTGCGGGCGAAGGGCAGGGCCCGGGCGGCGCCGAGGCCGAGGTTGCGCAGAAGGTGGATCGGTGGAATCTTGTTGCTGAACAGATGGTAGAACAGATCCATGGTCAGCATCATTCTGCGGTTCGCCGGCCGGCGCTGTTGTTCGTACAGGTTCAGCCATTTCGAATCGGCCAGGTCGTCACCGGCGCGCTTGGCCTCTTTGAGGGCTGCCTGAAGGGCTTGCGCATCCTGGAAGCCCAGGTTCACTCCCTGGCCAGCCAGCGGGTTGATGGTGTGGGCTGAATCGCCGGCCAGGACCACTTGCCCGGCGTGGTAGTGTTTGGCGTGCTGGCGGGCAATGGGAAACGAGGCCTTGCTGTCGATGTGGGTCAGCAGTGGCAGGCTCGTGGGAAACGACGACTGGATCTCGCTCATCAGCGTGTTGTCGTCCAGCGATTTCAGGCGCGCCAGCTCTTCGGGTGAATCGTACCAGACCAGGGAGCCCCAGCTTTCGCCGGGATGTTCCGGGCCAGCGCTGTGCAGGGGCAGGAAGGCCCGGGGGCCGGAGGGGTGGAAGCCCTGCCAGGTAATGTCCTCGACTGGCCCTTGATAGCGTACCGAGATGACCATTGCCTGCTGGTCATACTGGTTCCGGGTGGTGCCGATGCCGGCCAGGTCGCGAATTCGCGACTGGGCGCCATCGGCTCCAACCACCAGGGTTGCGACCAGCTCTCGGCCATCATCCAGGGTGACCGTCGCTGTATCACCGGACTGCGCCAGTAAGGCCACACCCTGGCCGTGGAACAGGGTCACCTGGGGGCAGGCCTCGGCAGTTTGCCAGAGTGCCTGCTGGGTCACCGAGTTCTCGACAATATGCCCCAGGTGCTGTGCCCCCAGCTCGGTGGCGTCGAATTGAACTTCAGCCAGCTTTCTGGGCAACAGATTCTGCAGTGGATAACGGGTTTCATCCCACACGGCCAGGCGTCTGTAGGGCGTTGCCCGCATGCGGAGTATATCGTCCCAGGCGCCCAGGCTCTGAAGATAGCGCTCGCTGCCGGCGCTGAGGGCAGAAACCCGGATATCCGGGGCGCTGTCTGGATCAAAGGCGGGCGGGGGAGCCCGGTCAACCAGGGCAACGCGGAAGCCATTCTGGCCGAGGCCAGTGGCGAGGGCAGCACCGACCATGCCGGCACCAACTACCACAATATCAAAGGCTTGAGTCATATCGGTTTCCTGTCTGATGCCCCCAGTTTACGCGATGGCGGCAGCCAGACAAGAGACCGGGATCAAGCCGGCCAGAAAAGCCTTAGTACCCGGCCATTCCTGATACCCGCTGCTTGGCAGCGTCGTCCGGCCGGCGACGGCCCTTGACCAGCCACGCGGGTTTCTGGGCTCCCGGTTTGTTGAAGCCCTGGTTCAGTACCATGGGTTGCACAAGGGTCAGGAAATCAGCGGTTTTCATGTGGACCGATTCGCTGTGACTGCCCGCGGCGAAGGCAAGCTCCGGCTGCTCGGTCAAGGCTTCTGCGCAATACACGGTCATTCCGAACAGGTTGCCAAAGGGGGGCATGGCGCCTACTTCACAGTCCGGGAAGCGGTCTTTGAATTCCTGCTCATCGGCGAGATCGATAAAGTCGGTGTCCAGGATGCGTGATAGCCTGTCCCAGCGGATTCGCCAGGTTGCTGGCATGACCAGCATTGCCATTTTGCCATCCAGCTCGATGATCACCGTTTTAACGACGCGGTCGCCGGCAATCTTTACGTGGTGGGCCAGTTCCTGGGCAGTATACGCAGGAGGGTGAGAGAGGCACATGTATTCCACACCCGCCTCATCAAGGAATTCCTTCAACTGCTGTACCGGCATAGTGACAACCTCCTACCAGCAATGACAGCGTTCCGGAGCCTGTTTTGATCAGATTGCCTGGCCCCGATGGCCTGGCGGGGTCGGTAAACCCCGCCATTAATGGTCAGCTTAGTTGAGGTTACGCAGTTTGCGAGTAACCAGATGTATCAATGAGAAACCGATCGCGAATCTCAGTCGGTTTTAATCATATGCACATCGCGCTGGGGGAAGGGGATGCTGATGCCTTCGGCGTCGAACGCTTTTTTCACCTTCTCGTGCATGTCCCAGTAGAACGGCCAAAGATCGGCGGACTTGGTCCAGGCCCGCACGGTCAGATCGACAGAACTTTCACCCAGGGCGCCAACCACGATCAGAGGCTCGGGGTCTTTCAGTGCGCGCTCGTCTTCTTCGATAAGTCGCTTGCAGACGGCCTTGGCCTTGTCGATGTCATCGCCGTAGCCGATGCCGAAGCTCATGTCGCAACGGCGGGTCTCATAGGCGCTCAGGTTGGTCAGGCTGGCGTTGGCCAGTTGACCATTCGGGATCACGATCCGGCGGTTATCGAAGGTGTCGACAATGGTGTAAAGGATGGATATTTCCCGGACGGAGCCCAGGTAGCCCTGGGCGTCGATGACATCGCCGACCTTGAAAGGCTTGAATATCAGGATCAGTACGCCGCCGGCGAAGTTGGCCAGGCTGCCCTGAAGCGCCAGGCCGACGGCCAGACCGGCAGCACCGACGATGGCGATGAAGGATGTGGTGGCAATGCCAACCATCGACGCCACGGAAATCAGCAGCAGGATCTTGAGGATGACGCTGATCAGGCCGCAAAGAAACTTGTTCAGGGTGGGGTCTTTCTTGCCCAGCTTGTTATCGAGTACGTTTACAAACCGGTTGATCAGCCACATGCCCACAATCAATGTGACAATCGCCAGCACCACTTTCGGGGCATAAGTCATGACCAGGGCCATGGCTTGATTCATAAGTTCCGAGGCACCGCCCTCAGCGCCGAATAGATCTTCCATAAAGGACTCCTTGTTCGTTGGTATTCTTCATAAGTGTCGGATTAACGGACAAAATCCTGCAACAACGTGATTCGTCTACTTCTCTATATAGCAGACAAATGTCAGGGGCGTGTATTGCAGGTAAAAATGTTCAGTCAGTCGCTTACGCAATTGAGCGCTCACTGGCCCAGTCAAGAATGGTTTTGGGGCCTCCGCGGACAAGAATCCGGCCCTCTTTCTGGCTCAGCTGGTAGTCGTACATGGGGTCGTAATAGTCCTGAAGCAGCGCCTGAATCCACGCGTCATGGGCGCCAGTCAGTCCGGTGGCTTCCTGCTGCACAAGCGCCTCTTCCATCAGGCCGCGCAGCTGTTTATGCCGCTCGCCACCCAGGCGCTTGCGAATGCGATCAATGGCACTCAACAGGTAGTCCCGGAAATTCAGCCAGCCCGCTTCGGCTCCGTCGCGGTTCACGTAATCCGAGAACATGCCTTCAACATAGTCTTCCCGGATAATGGCAACACGCTCTGCCATGGGTTGCTCAAGAATCAGCAACGGCGACTCGGCCATGCGATCCTTGAGGGATTCGGGCAGGGCACAACGCCCTACCAGGCGGCTTTCATCTTCAAGGTAAACCGGGCCATCGTTGAAGTGACGTGCTTTGAGCATGGCTACGGCCAGTCGGTTCTCAAAATCGATCTGTGAGGGTTGGGGCGTTACCTGGCGCCCGAAACTGGAGCCGCGGTGGTTGGCCAGGCCCTCAAGATCCACCGGATTGGGGAGCTGTTTCAGTACCCGTGTCTTGCCGGTACCGGTGCGCCCGCTGAGAATCCGGAATTCGCCGGATTCAATCTGCGCTTCCAGGCTGTCGATCAGAAACCGGCGCAGTGCCTTGTAGCCGCCTTTGACCAGCGGATAGTCAATGCCAGCCTCCCGGATCCACTGTTGGGTAAGCCGGGAACGCAGGCCGCCCCGGAAGCAGAACAGATAACCCTCGGGATGGCGGGCAATAAAGCGCTTCCAGGCTTCAATACGCTGGGCCTTGATGTCGCCGGATACCAGCTGATGGCCCAGCTCGATGGCTTTGTCCTGGCCTTTTTCCTTGTAACAGATGCCGACCCGGTGGCGCTCCTCATCGTTCATCAGGGGCGCGTTTTCGGTTTTTGGAAAACTGCCACGACTGAACTCCACCGGTGCCCGGACGTCCATCAGCGGCACATCGTTCAGGAACAGGGAAAGGTAGTCGTCGGTGTCGGGTCTGCTTGCCATTTCAGCGGTAAACCAGTTGTCAGATGGAGGCGGCAGTATAGCGGAAATGGCTGTTTTCTGCTTGCCGCACCCTGTTTCCCGCCAGGGTCATGGGTACAATGGCGCCTCCGTGAAATTCGAGGTTGGATACCCCATGTCTGAGGACTGTCTGAATCAGCACCTGCGCAAAACCCTGGCCCGGGGCCGGGTGGCCGTGTCCCGCCCCGCAGGCTGTGAGCGAATCGCCCTGTATCTCTTTGATCCGACGGTGCTTGAAGGGCCCTTGTCCCATGAAGAAGCTCAGGCGGTGGTTGCCGAGCCTGCCTATTGGTCGTTTTGCTGGGCCAGCGGCCAGGTGCTCGCCAGCTGGATTCTGGACAACCCCAAGTGGGTCGAGGGTAAGCGGGTCCTGGATTTCGGTTCCGGATCCGGAATAGTGGCCGTGGCTGCGGCAATGGCCGGAGCAAGGGAGGCCATCGCCTGCGACATTGATCCGGCAGCGCTGGACGCAGCCAGTGCCAACGCGGCTCTCAATGGCGTTTCCATTGGCCTTTGCAGTGACTGGGCAGATCGCCCGAAGCATCTGGACGTGGTGACAGCTGCAGATGTGCTCTATGACCCCGAGAACCGACCTTTGCTCAAGGTGTTTCGACAGGCGGCCCCGCGGGTTTTGCTTGCCGATTCCAGGATGAAGGTGTTGGGTGACAGCGAATATCAGCGGCAGACAACGATGGAGGCCCGGACCTGGCCGGATCTGCATGAGTTCGAGGAGTTCAATAAGGTGCGCATCTATCTCGCTGGAGTGACCAGCGGGAAGGCTGAAGCAGAAGCGGTGGGCTTAAAAAAATAAAGGGCAACCATACGGTTACCCTTTCTCGGAACAGGTCGGCGCATCCTTGCGCATTGGGCAACAGCCATGTTGCGAGATCCTTGAGCCACTCCGTGGTGCCGGCATCCGAGCCGGCTATCCGAATAGTTATCCCTTAAGCGAGGCGTCCCTGTGTCCTTGCCTCTCCCTGCAATCCATGCCGGGGTGCATCCAGTGCGTCGTCCATTTCCCTGTCGTCCTTGATGTAAACACTATACCAATTGGATTCTGACAAACGTGTGAACTGTGCACCCGTTGTGATTGGGGTCGGCGTTGGATTATCCGATAAAATATACATATCAGTAAGTTAGGGTTTTCCTAAGGGCTTGTTCGCACCACTGCGCACGTGATGTCACCGCAAGATCTCACGTCTTTGTGAGATATATCTCACAAGGATCCTGGCGAATTTCGCAAATCCGGTTTTCCGACTCTGCGAACGCCGGGCCAGGGGAGGAGGCCGATAGCGATTCCGGCGCCGTCTGCTGCCAGATCTGCCAGGGAAAATTCCCGGTAGGGAAGGTTTGCCTGGATGATTTCGATCCCAAGGCCAAAGCTCAGCAGTGCCGGTGCAAACCAGATCGCCCGAAGTTCCGGCCAGGCCAGGCGGGTCAGTATGGTGAGTTCAAGAAAGGCGATCAGATGGTTAACCTTGTCACTTGATGATGAGGGAACGGGGTAAGGATTGTCCGTTGTCGCAAGAAACCCGATGGCCAGCACGGAAACCACAAAAGCTGCCCGCCAGAGGGGGCGGTATTGCAACAGGCTGGTCATTTGTTGTTTCAAAGTATCCATCGGGGAAGTCACTGAGCGTTCTCGGGCTGTGGGAATGTTGCCAACATGATATGCTTTGCGCCCCGTCATTGTCATTGAAGCGGAGGTCCTGCCAGCTATGCTCAAGGGTAATTTTTTTCGTGGACTGGGCTATCTGGGTGAAGGTTTCCGCCTGATTCGTCAGCCCGGCCTGCGGCTGTTCGTCATTATTCCACTGATTATCAATATTCTGCTCTTCGGCTTGCTGTTCTTCTTTATGGGAGAGCTTTTTGCCGGCCTGATCGCCGCCGCCATGGCGTGGTTGCCGGACTGGGCCTGGCTTCAGGCACTGGATTGGCTGTTCTGGATTCTCTACGGCGCGGTCATCGTGCTGATGTTGGCCTATGGCTTCGTGATTGTCGCCAACCTGATTGGCTCCCCGTTCTACGGCTACCTTGCCGAGTTGACGGAAAAACATCTGACCGGTCAGGAGGTGAACACCGACGACAGCTGGGCATCCATTATCAAGGACATTCCCCGCGCGCTCTGGCGTGAGGTCCAGAAGATTCTGTATTACCTGCCCCGTGCCATCGGCCTGCTTATCATCGGCCTGATCCCGGTTGTTAACCTGGTTGCAGCCGTTCTGTGGTTTCTTTTCAACAGCTGGATGATGGCCCTGCAATACGTGGACTATCCCGCAGACAACCATAAGGTCAGCTTCCCCGCCTTGCGTCGTTTGCTGGGTGACACGCGGCTGTCTGCCTTCGGGTTCGGCTTACCGGTGGCATTGGCCGCCATGGTGCCGGTGCTGAACCTGTTTGTGGTGCCGGCGGCGGTGTGCGGGGCAACGGCTTACTGGGTGCGTGAGAACGGCGCCACAAGAACTTAATTGGTCTGGAGGTTTCTTGGATACATCGGAATTTGTTATTGGTCAGCGTTGGGTCAGCCACAGTGATACCGGCCTGGGACTCGGAATTGTCACGGATATCTCCGGGCGCCGGGTGACCCTCGGGTTTCCTGCTGCCGATGAAGAGCGCACCTACGCGATTGATAACGCACCTCTGTCCCGCATCATCTATCAGCTGGGCGAGGAGATTGAGACCTTTGACGGCGAGCGGTACACCGTTCGCGCGGTCGAGGATATCGGTGGTGTACTCATGTACCACGGAGACGATGGTACCGACCTGCATGAAATCTCCGAGGTAAAACTTGCAGGCTCGGTTAATTTTTCAGCGCCGCACCAGCGGCTGTTCGCGGGCCAGTTCGATCGCAACGGCGCTTTCCGGTTGAGGTACGCCACACTTCAGCACATGAACCGGCTGCGGGCATCCCCCGCCCAGGGGCTGATCGGCGCTCGCACCCAACACCTGCCGCACCAGATCTACATTGCCCATGAAGTTGCCCGGCGTCATGCGCCTCGGGTGCTGCTGGCCGATGAAGTCGGCCTCGGCAAAACCATCGAGGCGGGGCTTATCCTGCATTATCAGCTGCACACCGGGCGGGCAAAACGCGCCCTTATCGTGGTGCCGGACTCCCTCACCCATCAATGGCTGGTGGAAATGCTTCGGCGTTTCAATCTGCGTTTCTCCATCGTGGATCAGGGTCGCTACGATGCCCTGAAAGAGCAGGAAAGCGACGTTGATGCCCTGGTTAACCACATTTTTGGCGACGAAGACGCGGTCAATCCCTTTGAGAGCGAGCAGCTGGTGCTCTGCAGTCTCGATTTCCTGAAGAAAAGCCAGAAGGCGCGAGACGATGCCCTGAAGGCCGAATGGGACCTGATGATTGTAGACGAGGCCCACCACCTGGCCTGGAGCCCGGAAGAGGTCAGTCCTGAATACCAGATCGTTGAAGAATTGTCGGCGATCAGCCGGGGCTTGCTGTTGTTGACGGCGACCCCGGAGCAGGTGGGTGTTGCCAGTCACTTTGCCCGTTTGCGGCTGCTCGATCCGGCCCGTTTCCACGATCTGGAAGCCTTCCGGAAAGAGGAAGAGCAGTACGAGACGATTAACGCTGTTGTCCGTCGGCTTCAGGACGAAGAATCCGAAATCAGTGCCGAAGACCAGAAACTGCTGCGGGAATGGCTTGGCGAAGAGCTGGACCAGCTATTGGCCGGAGACAACCCACGGCAATCGGTCATCGATGCCTTGCTGGATCGACATGGCACCGGGCGGGTGCTGTTCCGGAACACCCGGGCGGCAATTCAGGGATTCCCCGAGCGCCGTCCCAATCCGGAGCCATTGGCTTGCCCGGCCATGTACGAAGGTCTGGCTTCAGGTATTCAGGGGCTGACCCCCGAGCAACTGGTGCCCGAGGAGCAGTGGCTGGCAGACGATCCGCGGGTGGCGTGGCTTGAGAAAAAGCTGGTCAGCCTGCGTCCCGCAAAGGTCGTTGTCATCTGTGCCAGCGCCGAGACCGCCATGGCCCTGGAGCATTATCTCCAGCTGCGGGCCGGCATCCGCAGTGCTGCCTTCCATGAGCACCTGAGCCTGATCGAGCGTGATCGCGCCGCCGCCTATTTTGCCGACACGGAGCAGGGTGCCCAGGCGCTGATCTGCTCTGAAATCGGCAGCGAAGGCCGTAACTTCCAGTTTGCCCATCACCTTGTGCTGTTCGATCTGCCCGCAAACCCGGACTTGCTCGAGCAGCGCATAGGCCGGCTGGACCGGATCGGTCAGACCGAAGCCATCGATATTCATGTTCCCTATCTGCGTGATACCAGCCAGGAGGTGCAGTTCCGCTGGTTTCATGAAGGTTTGAACGCATTCGCCGAAAGCTGCGCCGTGGGTGTTGCGGTTCAGGAAACGGTGCAGGCCCAGTGGCAGCAGGCTATTGATGGTGATGCCAGTATCTCCGACGAGCTGGTGAAAGCTTCTGAAAACGAGGCGAAACGCCTGAAAACGCTGCTGCAAAATGGCCGCGATGCCCTGATTGAGCTGAATTCCTGCCGGCCTGAGGTGGCAAAGGATCTGATCGCTGCCATCGAAGACGAAGAAGCCGAGGCCAGGGTTCGGGACTACATGATGGAAGCCTTTGACATTCTCGGCGTGGACGTCGAAGACCATGCCGATCACTCCGATATTCTGCGGCCCGGCGAACAATACCAGGCTGGCCATGTGGCCGAGTTGCCGGAAGATGGGATGACTGTGACCTGGGATCGAAACAATGCCCTCGAGCGGGAAGATCTGGCGTTTATGAGCTGGGAGCACCCGATGGTTACCGGGGTGATGGACTCGGTCACCAGTTCCGGTCTTGGCAAGGCCGCCCTTGCCAGCCTTTCCGTCAAGGCCTTGCCTCCTGGAACGCTGCTGATGGAAGCCCTGTTCACCGTGCACTGCCCGGCGCCAGAAGCCCTGCAGCTGACCCGCTACCTACCGGTCTCGCCACTTCGGCTACTGGTGGACGTGAATGGCAAGGAACTCTCGGGGGCGTTGCCCCACGACCGCCTGAACGAGATGTGCTCGAATATCCGCCGGCGCACGGCCCAGGCAATCGTGCCCCAGATACGGCCCCAGGTCGAAACCATGGTGGATCACGCTGAGCGGTTGTCTGAGCCTCACCTGGAACCCCTGAAAACAGCGGCACTTGAGCAGCTCGCAGCCAGTTTCGAGCCGGAAATCCGGAGACTGGAAGCGTTGCAGAAAGTGAATCCGGCGATCCGTGAAGAGGAAATCGACTTCTTCCGGAACCAGTTCGCGGCGGCGAAAGAGGCCATAGGCCATGCCAGCCTGGCTCTGGAAGGTATTCGTGTGATTGTGACCTCATAAATCAGGGTCTGATGGCCGTAACTGGCTGACTGTGCGGCATTTGCTGGTCAGCCCTCATCTGATGCGGTACCGTAAACGTAACGAATTGTAGTCTTCGAATTTTCCGAACCATGGATGACAGAGAGAACCTATGATGACTTTCATTCTGTTTGTAGTGGCACTGACCGGTTTGCTGATTGTGATGCGGCGCGAGTCAGGTGCAACTTCCGCTATCGGTGTGATGGCGGTAACCGGTTTGCTGTCCCTCATCTTTGCCTCCGGCTGGCTGGCTCTGTTGCTCTTTATTGGTGCCGCAATCACAGCAGCCGCGGGCCTTCCGGGCTTCCGTCAGAGTTGGCTGACTCCCCGCATTTTTGCGATGTTCAAGAAAGTCGCCCCTAAGGTTTCGGATACAGAGAAAGTTGCCCTGGAAGCCGGAACTGTCGGCTGGGATGGCGAACTGTTCACCGGTCGTCCGGACTGGCATAACCTGCTCATTAATCGCAATACCGGCCTCAGCGAGGAAGAGCAGGCTTTCGTGGACAATCAATGCACCCAGGCAATCTCCATGTGCAACGCCTGGGACGTTGCCGTTGAACGGGCAGACCTTCCAAAAGAGCTGTGGGACTTCCTGAAGAAAGAGAAGTTCTTCGGCATGATTATCCCGAAGGAATACGGTGGCCTGGAGTTTTCCGCCAAGGCCCAGACAGCGGTGTTGCAGAAACTGGCTGCCAATGAATCACTGATGGTCTCTGTCGGTGTGCCCAACTCGCTCGGGCCGGGTGAGCTGCTGGTCAAATATGGCACCGAAGACCAGAAAAACCATTATCTGCCCCGGTTGGCGGATGGCCGTGAGATCCCGTGCTTCGGCCTGACCGGTCCTCGCGCCGGTTCTGATGCAACCTCGCTGCCGGACACCGGTATCGTGTGCAAACAGAAGGTGGACGGCAAGGAAGTGGTCGGTATCCGGCTCAACTTCGAGAAGCGCTGGATAACCCTGGCGCCCATCGCCACCGTTGTAGGCCTGGCCTTCCGGATGTTCGATCCGGACGGGCTGCTGGGTGACACTGAAGACTACGGCATCACCTGTGCCCTCATCCCGCGGGACACCAAAGGCATGGAAATCGGCCGTCGCCACTGCCCGATTGGCAGTCCGTTTCTGAACGGGCCGATCAAGGGTAAAGACGTCTTTATTCCTCTGGATTACATTATTGGAGGTGTGGATATGGCCGGCCAGGGCTGGCGCATGCTGGTTGAGTGCCTGTCTGTGGGTCGCTGCATCACGCTGCCTTCAGGCGCTGCCGGTGCTGCTGCCTACTCGGTTGGCACCGCCGGTGGCTTTACACGCATCCGCCGCCAGTTCAATACGCCAGTTGCGGATATGGAAGGCGTGCAGGAGCCACTGGCCCGGATTGCCGCCAAGACCTATATTTCCCAGGCTGCTGTAAACCATACGGCCAACATGATTGATAAGGGCGAGAAGCCGGCGGTGCCTTCGGCAATCCTGAAGTACCACCTTACCGAGTTCCAGCGTGGTGTGCTTACCGATGCCATGGACGTTCACGGTGGCAAGACAGTGACACTTGGCCCGCGCAACTACCTGGGCATTGGCTACAGCGGTGCTGCCGTCTCTATCACCGTTGAGGGTGCCAACATCATGACCCGTAGCCTGATGATCTTCGGTCAGGGCGCCATTCGCTGCCATCCCTATGTGCTCAAGGAGCTGGCGGCCAAGGACAACGATGATATCAACGCGTTTGATGATGCCTTCTTCGGTCATGCCGGGCTGATTTTCGGCAATGCCGCTCGCGCCTTCACCCAGGCTCTGGGTCTTGGTCGGGCAGACGTTCCATTTGACAGTGCCAGTCGCAAGTACGCGCAAGCCGTTGCCCGCTTCAGCGCGGCCTTTGGCCTGTGCTCCGATGCGGCGATGACCACGCTCGGCAGCGAACTGAAAATGCGGGAGCTTATCTCTGCGCGGTTGGGGGACATGCTGTCCAACCTGTACCTGGCCTCTATGGTGCTGAAGAACTGGCACGAAACCCAGCCGGTGGAGGGTGAGAAGGAAGTGATGGAATACAGCCTGAGCCTGCTGCTGCATCGCACCGAGAGTGCACTGGATGAGTTTCTGCAAAACCTGCCGAACCGTGCAGTGGCGTTGGTTCTGCGCGGTGTTACCATGCCGCTGGGGCGCCGGTGGGACAGCCCCCATGATGATCTGGCCCGCAAGCTGGCCCGTGCAATTTCCACCGACACGCCAATCCGCAACAAGCTGATCGCGAGTGTGTGGACCACCAACGGTGAGGGTACCGTTGAGAACCCGGTAGCACGCTACAACGGTCTGCTGAAAGATTACGACAAGGCCGAGCAGCTTTACCGGAAGGTAACCAAGGCCTATGCCAAGGGCGAACTGCCGATGACGGCGTTGCATCCCGAAGAACGCTTTGAGGCTGCCCTTGAGGCCGGTGTTTACACCAAGGAAGAGGCCGATTTCATGCGCCAGTATGAAACCGTGGTTCTGGAGATGCTGACGGTAGACGACTTCCCGTTTGATGCCTTTGCGCAGAACAAGGAGTCTGTGATTGATCACAACCCCGCCTGACAAGGAACTACCCTGACATGTGGTTGTCGTTTCTTGCAGTCAGTGTTGGCGCCGTGATCGGCGCCAACCTGCGTTGGGCGCTGGGTTTGTGGCTGAACACGACCTACCATGCCGTTCCCTACGGAACCCTGGTTGCCAATCTCAGCGGAGGCTGGCTAATCGGTCTGCTGATCGGCTACTTCAGTCACGGCACCACATTGGCACCGGAGTGGCGACTTTTCGCCATCACCGGTTTATGCGGTGCCTTAACCACCTTTTCCACGTTCTCGCTCGAGATGTTTGCCGCAATCCAGGAAGGCAAATGGGCCATGGCCATTACCGGTATTCTGGCTCATGTGGTTGGCTCCATCCTCATGACTGCGTTGGGAATTTACACCTTCGGCCTGGTGAAGGGTTGATGGGTACCACTACCTACATATTTTCTTGAAAATACCCTTGGCAAGCTTCGGATTCAGGAGTAGAGTGAAGGGCGTAGGAAAGATTCAGCAAAGCATTTCATGAATAAGACGTACCTCCGCAGTTAGTAGTGACCGTCCTGTTTTTGATTCCGCGAGTTCTGTATTTCCGCAAAACGCCGACCTGACACCATGAAGGTGAGAGGCGGCAGATAATATGATTGATTTCAGGAAGTTTAAGTATGTCTACTACTACCGGTACTGTTAAGTTCTTCAACGAAGCAAAAGGCTTTGGCTTTATCACTCGTGAAGGCGGCCCGGACGTTTTTGTTCACTACAGCGCTATTCAGGGCAGCGGTTTCAAAACTCTGGCAGAAGGCCAGCAGGTTGAGTTCACCGTTACCCAGGGCCAGAAAGGTCCTCAGGCGGAGAACGTTGTTGCCCTGTAATCCCTGATGGATTCGGCAATAACCGCCAAAAAGGCAGCTTCGGCTGCCTTTTTTAATGTCTGAAAATAGGCATTGCATGATGCCCCGCTTTTGTCATTATCCCCTCTTTGTGTAATCTTTACCGGCCTGCTGCTCGTTTAACCGGAAGTCGAGATCTCCAGGAATCATTACATGCTCCGACTGCTAAAAGCTGCCTGGATCCTGTTCTGGGCCATACTGCTCACCCTGATTCTGTTTTTCCCGATCGTGATTGCTGCCCTGCTTGGAAAGCGGGGGGACGCCGCGTTTCACGGCACTCAGATCTACGCCTGGATCATCCTGAAGGTTTGCGGTATCCGCCTGAAAGTGCGTGGCAAGGAAAACATCGAACCGGGCCAGCGCTACGTGATTCTGAGCAATCATGCTTCCTATCTTGATCCGCCCGCACTGGTGCTTGCCCTCGGTTTGCAGTACAGGTGGGTGATCAAGAAGGAGCTGCGCAACGTGCCCCTGTTCGGATTGGCTCTGGAGACGTCCCGGAACCTGTTTATCGACCGCTCCAAAGGCAGCGACGCCCTGGAAAGTATCAAGCGCGGTGTTGACCAGCTTCCGGACGGCACCAGCATACTGATTTTTCCGGAGGGTACCCGTTCGTGGGATGGCAAGTTGCTGCCTTTCAAGAAGGGTGGCTTTGTCATTGCCCAGGATGGTCAGCTACCGATTCTTCCCATAACCATCTGCGGCTCCCACCAACGTTTGCCCAAGGGCAGTGCGGCGTTCAGCAGCGGTGAGATTGAGATTGTAATCCATCCCCCGATGGCTTCCGGGGCTTTGCCGCTGGACGATTTGATGACCGACGTTCGCAACAGCATCGCGTCTTCCCTCTGAAAAAGAAAAACCCGGCGGTCAAGCCGGGTCCGTGACTCAGGGGCGTTGCCCGTTTTACTGGGCAAAAATGGCCTCGTAGAAACGCATGGTGCCTTCCCAGGAGCGGTTGGCGGCTTCTTCGTCATAGCCAATCGGCATGCCGAATTCCTCGGCGACCTTGTCGGCTCCCGGGTTGGTGAAGGAGTGCAATACCCCGGGGAAGCTCACCAGCGTGAGGTCTACTTCGGCGTCCTGCATCTCTTTCACCAGGCCGGCGACCTGCTCCGAGGGAACCATCTTGTCGGCACCACCGGTGTACACCTGAACCCTGGCTTTCACGGTTCCGGCTTCTGCGGTGATTGGGCTGCCAAGCGCGCCGTGGTAACTGACGACGCCGTCCAGATCCACGCCCATGCGTGCCATATTCAAGACGACTGCGCCGCCAAAGCAGTAGCCTTGTGCAGCAATGCGCGAAGCATCAACACTTTCATGATTCTGCAGGATTTCCATCGCCTTCATGAAGCGCGCTTTGACCTGGTCCATGTCCTTGGTCGCTTCCTGCATGAACTTCTGGGCGGTATCGGGATGATCCGCCTGTTTGCCGGAGCCATACATATCCAGCGCAAACGCCGTGTAGCCGGATGCCGCAAGCCGCTCCGCCTGATCCCGTGCGAATTCATTGTGGCCCCACCACTCATGGACCACCAGAACGCCCGGACGCTTCTCTTCGAACTCATCATCCCAGGCCATGTAACCGGTGAAGGTGGTTTCGCCGACCTTGTATTCGACAGTCTTGGTTTGCATTTCTGCCAGTACCTGCGTGCTTGCCAGAGTAAGTGAGAGGGTTGCGGCTGCCGCTGTTGCTTTCAGGGTTGTCATAATCTGTCCTGCTCCTTTGGGGTCGGATTGTCTTTTTGTCCGGAAATCTACGCCCGGAACCGGTAAACCGATGCAATCAGTTGCCCATCCAGTATAGGACCTTTTGACTACACTACAGTCAGAGACTCGCGAACCCGGACTGTTTGGAGGTTGTCTATGAAAATCGGCGTGCCCAGGGAAATCAAGAACCGCGAATACCGTGTAGGCATGACGCCAGCTGCGGTTCACGAGCTGTGTGGCCACAATCATGAGGTTTTTGTGGAAACCGGGGCTGGCGCTGCCATCGGATTTTCTGATGAGGATTATCGCCAGGCAGGGGCCCGGATTATTGATACCGCGAGGGAGGTTTTCGACACGGCCGAGTTGATCGTCAAGGTCAAGGAGCCCCAGGCCGAAGAGCGGGCCATGCTGAAGCCGGAACACACCCTCTTCACTTATCTCCACCTGGCTCCGGACAAGGCCCAGACCGACGATCTGGTGAAGTCTGGAGCTACCTGTATAGCCTATGAAACTGTTACGGACCGTGCGGGCCATTTGCCCCTGTTGGCGCCGATGTCGGAAGTTGCAGGGCGTATGTCGATCCAGGCCGGCGCCCACTGTCTGGAGAAGGCCATGGGTGGGCGCGGCGTCCTGCTGGGCGGTGTGCCCGGTGTCAGCCCGGCCCGGGTCGCGGTGGTCGGTGGTGGTGTCGTCGGCCAGAACGCCGTTGCCATGGCAGTAGGGCTTGGCGCCCAGGTGACGGTTCTGGACCGAAATATGGAGGTACTCCGACACCTGGACCATCTATACGGCAACCGCATAACCACGCTGTTTTCCACGGCCCAGACCCTCGACCAGGCGGTAACCGAATCGGATCTGGTTGTTGGCAGCGTTCTCATTCCCGGAGCTTCGGCGCCCAAGCTGATTACCCGTGACATGATCCGTCGCATGCCGGAGGGGAGCGTCATCGTAGACGTTGCCATCGACCAGGGCGGCTGTGCTGAAACCTCCCGGGCAACTACCCACGACGACCCCACGTATATTGTTGATGGTGTGGTACATTACTGCGTGGCGAATATGCCGGGTGCCGTGGCGCGTACCTCCACGCTGGCGCTGAATAACGTCACCTTGCCTTTTGTGGCGGCCCTGGCTAATAAGGGTCCGGACCGGGCGATGAAGGAAGATCCGCACCTCAGGGCCGGGCTGAACGTGGCTGCCGGCAAGGTGACCTACAGGGAAGTGGCAGAAGCGACCGGGCACCCATACACAAACCCTGAATCCCTGTTGGGATCCTGAGTGTGAAATCCTCGGAGAAACCATGAAATTGATCGGATCCACCACTTCACCCTACGTTCGGCGCATTCGAATCCTGCTGGATGAGGAACCCTATGAATTCGTCAATCTCAATATCTATGGTGAAGGTCGGGACGAACTGCGGCGTAATAATCCGACCCTGAAAATTCCGGTGCTCGAAGACGGCGGCCAGGAAATCTATGATTCCCGGATCATCGCCCGTTATATCAGTGCCAAGCAGGGCCGTGACCCGCTGACCTGGGACCAGGAGAACCAGCTGACCATGGTAGATGGTGCCAACGACTCCGCGGTTACCATGCTGCTCTCGGAGAAGTCCGGCATTGATACCGGCGAAGACCTGATGTTCTACAACCTCCAGCGTGAGCGGATCATGACCACCTTACGCACGCTGGCGGCGATGGTGGAGGACGGTCAGTTCGAAACCTGGAATTACCCCGCTATCTGTCTGTACTGCCTGGTGGACTGGCTGGACTTCAGGGATCTGGTGGACTTCTCGGGTGTGGAAAGCCTGTTGTCCTATCGTGACAGCCACAGGGATTACCCGTGGGTTGCCGAGACCGATCCCCGCAATTCCTGATTCCGGGCGGCCGGCAACCGTCGGCCGCCTATCTCATAATTTAAGTTGAAATTAAGCCTTCTGAAAGGTTGCAGAAGCTATTCTGTGCTTTTATCTTTGGTCATTACTTAATCATTTAAGTGCTCATTCCGGACCCTGGTCCGATTTTTTTGAGCTACCGTCTTAATGCATTAAGTTTCAGATAAATTGCATCAAAAACAGACCTTACAAAAACAATACGAGGTTCCGACAAAATGAATTCTGGTAAGACACCAATCCGTAATCCCCTGGCCGTGGCAGTCTCTATGGGCCTGCTGGCCACGATGCCCCTGGCCGCCCAGGCCCAGGATAGCGTGGAAGAACGCCTTTCCGCGCTGGAAGAAAAGCTCGCCGAAGTCGAGCCCCAGGCCACAGGTGCCGAGGGATTTTCTTTCAATACCTACGCACGTTCTGGTCTGTTGCTGAATGGCGACCTGCAAAGTGCCCCGGGCGGCCCCTACCTGACGCCCGCCGGTTCTGTGGGCGGCGCGGTAGGCAGACTGGGAAACGAGCCCGACACTTACCTTGAGGCAATACTCAACTACAAGCAGGAAGCTGAGAACGGCACAAAATCCCACTACCGCCTGATGATCGCCGATTCCACCACCTCCAGTAACGACTGGACGGCCGGTGACGGCGCCCTGAACGTTCGTCAGGCCTACGTGGAATTCAGTGATCTTGCCGGTTTTTCCGGAATCTTCCGGGATTCTGCGATTTGGGCCGGTAAACGGTTTGACCGCGACAATTTCGACATTCACTGGCTCGACAGCGATTTCATCTTCCTCGCCGGCCTTGGTGCGGGCGTTTACGATGTGAAGTTCACCGAATCGGTGAAATCCAATTTCTCACTCTACGGCAGAAGCTTCATTGACTTCCCGTCCGACCCGCAGACAGCAACCGAAACCTCAAGCACCGACAGTCTGATCCTGACCGCCAACAACTATTTCGGCAACGTTCAGTGGATGCTCAACGGCATCAACGCCCAGGATAACGAGACCCGGGTTGTGGGCGGCGTACAGGAAGCGGCAGACACCGGTTTTCACACTATGCTGGCCTACCACGGCGGTGACTTCTTCGGCCTGTCCGATGGCAACTTCAAGGTGGCAGTGATGCATGGCCAGGGCCTGGGTGCCGAGGCCAAGAACATCGGTGCGGACGGCGATCTGCATGAAGATGCGGTCAGCACTCGTCTGGGGATTTACGGTACCACTTACCTGAGCGAGAACTGGCGCATTGCCCCGGCCATCCTGGCGGAAACCAGCGAGGACCGCTACATCAAGGGGGATGAGTACCAGTGGCTGACGTTCAATACCCGGCTGGCCCACGAGATCGGCAGCAACTTTGAAATGCAGTACGAGGCCTCCTGGCAGACCATGGATATCACCCCGCTGGGCTATGCCGGTCGGAATGCGGTTGACGGTGACTACTCCCGGTTTACCGTGGCGCCCACTTTCAAACCTCAGGTCGGCGGCTTCTGGAACCGGCCAGAGATCCGGGTGTTTGCCAGCTACTCCACCTGGGATGACGAGCTGGACGGCTATGCCACCGGCGACGCCCTGGGCGAGGCCGACACCGACTTCACCAGCGGCCAGTGGACCTTTGGTACGCAGATGGAAATCTGGTTCTGAAACCGACAATAACAAACCGAGGTGACTAACATGTCCAGATTCAATCGTAACCTGTGGATGGCCGGCAGCCTGGCGGCGTTTGCCTTCGCTGGCGGCGTGCAGGCCAAGACTATCACCATCTCCTGTGGTGCCGTGGGTGCCGAGAAGCAGCTTTGTGAGGAAGGCACCCAGGCCTGGGCCGAACAGACCGGCCACGAGGTGAAGGTGGTTTCCACGCCTAACTCGGCGACTGAACGCCTTTCGCTGTATCAGCAACTGCTGGCGGCCCAATCTGAGGATGTCGACATCTTCCAGATCGACGTGGTCTGGCCCGGCATGCTGGCCCAGCACCTGGTGGACCTCTCGGAGTATACCAACGGTGCCGAGGATACCCACTTCGAGTCCCTGGTCCAGAACAACACCGTGGACGGCCGGCTGGTGGCCATGCCCTGGTTTACCGATGCGGGCGTGCTGTATTACCGCAAGGATCTCCTGGAAAAGTATGACCAGGAGGTTCCGGAAACCTGGCAGCAACTGACCGACTCTGCTCGCGTGGTGATGGCCGGTGAGCGTGAAGCCGGTAATGACCGCTTCTGGGGCTTTGTCTGGCAGGGCAGGGCCTATGAAGGTCTCACCTGCAACGCTCTTGAGTGGGTTGCCTCCCATAACGGTGGCACGGTGGTGGACGCCGAAGGCAATGTCACCATTAACAATCCCCAGGCCCGGGAAGCGCTGGCGCTGGCCAGCACCTGGATTGACGACATCTCCCCGCGTAGTGTGCTGAACTACACCGAGGAAGAGGCGCGGGGCGTGTTCCAGTCCGGCAATGCGCTGTACATGCGTAACTGGCCCTACGCCTGGAGCCTGGCGCAGAGCGATGACAGCCCGGTCAAGGACAAGGTCGGCGTCGTGGCACTGCCCAGAGGTGGTGAGCAGGGCACTCATGCCGGCACCCTGGGAGGCTGGCAATTGGCTGTTTCCCGCTACTCCGCCAACAAGGACGAAGCGGCGGATCTGGTGCGGTTCCTGACCAGCTACGAGGAGCAGAAACGGCGGGCGATTCAGGGCAGCTACAACCCCACCATTCCCGGCCTGTATGAGGATGAGGAAGTTCTCACCGCAGTGCCCTTCTTTGGCGAACTGTTCGAAACCTTCAAGAACGGTGTGCCCAGGCCTTCTTCTGTCACCGGTGAAAGCTACGGCCGGGTCAGCAATGCATTCTTCAATGCCACCCATCAGGTGCTTTCTGGCGAGGCGGAGCCAGAGCAGGCGTTGAATGGTCTGGAGCGTCAGCTTCAGCGTCTTGGCCGCCGGGGCTGGTAACCGGCCATGGCTCATACCACACCGGCACCTGTAGAAACGGGCGCGGGCGGCAAGTCGCCAGCCCGCGCCCTGCCAGCCAAACGGCAAGCCAGCCGGGTGCGCCGCCAGCGCCTGCGAGCGGCATGGCTGTTCCTGATACCCATGCTGGTGGTGCTGGCTGCCGTGGCGGGCTGGCCACTGATGCGAACCATCTGGTTCAGCTTCACCGATGCCAGTTTCTCCAATATCAGCGAGTACGGCATGGTGGGCTTCGAAAACTACCTGGTCTACGACAACGGCGCCTGGTACGGCGTGCTGGCGGATCCGACCTGGTGGAATGCGGTTTGGAACACACTGTTCTTCACGGTGGTGTCGGTGGGTATGGAAACCGTTCTGGGTCTGATCATCGCGTTGACCCTGAATGCCCAGTTCCGCGGTCGGGGCTGGGTCCGGGCTGCCACCCTGATTCCCTGGGCGGTGCCGACCATTGTTTCGGCCAAGATGTGGGGCTGGATGCTCCACGACCAGTTCGGGATCATCAATGAGATGCTGCTGGGCATCGGCCTGATTTCAGAGCCCCTGAACTGGACCGCCAACGCAGATCTGTCCATGTGGGCAGTCATTATGGTCGATGTCTGGAAAACCACGCCCTTCATGGCCCTGCTCACACTGGCGGCCCTGCAGATGCTGCCTTCGGACTGCTACGAGGCGGCAAAAGTGGACGGTATTCATCCGGTTCGGGTGTTCTTCAAGGTCACCCTGCCGCTGATCCTGCCGGCGTTGATGGTTGCCATCATTTTCCGGGTGCTCGATGCCCTGCGGGTATTCGATGTGATCTACGTACTGACATCCAACAGTGCGGACACCATGTCCATGTCGGTCTACGCCCGACAGCAGCTGGTGGAATTCCAGGATGTCGGATACGGTTCGGCGGCTTCCACGGTGCTGTTCCTGATCATTGCCCTGCTGACCATCAGCTATCTCTACCTTGGCCGCAAACAGATCGGGGGTGAGGCATGAACCGCAAACTGCTAAAGAAAATCGCGGCGAAAACCGGTTTCGCTGTCCTGCTGGCAGGGATCCTGTTGTTTACGGTGTTCCCGTTCTATTACGCGATCGTGACCTCGTTCAAGAGCGGTTCCGAGCTGTTCGATGTGACCTGGTGGGTGAGCTCGTTCGATTTCTCCAATTACCTGTCGGTGATTGGCGATAGCTCCTTCGTGGGTAGCATCTGGAATTCGGTGCTGGTGTCCTTCGCCACGGTGATCATTGCCATGGCATTTGGCCTGACCGCCGCCTATGCCCTTGGCCGGGTGCAGTTCCGGGGCCGGAGTGCGGTGCTGATGATTGTGCTCGGGGTATCGATGTTTCCCCAGGTTGCGGTGCTCTCCGGGCTGTTCGAGGTGATCCGGGCCCTGGATCTGTACAACAACCCGCTGGCGCTGATCTTCTCCTACACCATCTTCACATTGCCGTTCACGGTCTGGATTCTGACCACCTTCATGCGGCAGTTGCCGAAGGAGCTGGAAGAGGCCGCCATTGTTGACGGTGCCTCGCCCATGACCACGCTGTTCAAAGTATTCATACCGTTAATGTGGCCAGCCATGGCCACGACAGGCCTGCTGGCGTTTATCGCCGCCTGGAACGAGTTCCTGTTTGCACTCACCTTCACCCTCACCGACGACCAGCGCACGGTGCCTGTCGCCATTGCCCTGCTGACCGGCGGCTCCCAGTACGAGCTGCCCTGGGGCAACCTGATGGCGGCGTCTGTCATCGTTACGGTGCCGTTGGTGTTGCTGGTGCTGATTTTCCAACGTCGTATCGTATCCGGCCTAACGGCGGGTGCGGTGAAAGGTTAATTGAGGAGTTATTGTATGACCCAGTCACAGCCCTGGTGGAAAGGTGGCATTATCTACCAGATCTATCCCCGCAGTTTTCTCGACAGCAACGGGGATGGTATTGGCGATCTGAAGGGCGTTACCCGGAAACTGCCCTATGTTGCCTCACTGGGCGTGGACGCTATCTGGCTGTCTCCGTTCTTCACCTCACCCATGAAAGACTTCGGTTACGACGTCTCTGACTACCGCGGGGTCGATCCGATCTTCGGGGACATGGATGACTACCGGGCGCTGGTGGCCGAAGCCCATCGCCTGGGCCTGAAGGTGATCATCGACCAGGTGCTCAGCCACACCGCGGAAAACCATCCCTGGTTCGAGGAAAGCCGTTCCAGCCGGGACAATCCCAGGGCCGACTGGTTTGTCTGGGCCGACCCCAAACCCGACGGCACCCCGCCCAACAACTGGTTGTCGATTTTCGGCGGCAGCGCCTGGGCCTGGGACAGTCGCCGGGGCCAGTACTACCTCCACAATTTCCTGGCCAGCCAGCCGGACCTGAACTTCCACAACCCGGCAGTGCGCCAGGCCCAGCTGGATAATATGCGGTTCTGGCTGGAGTTGGGGGCGGATGGGTTCCGCCTGGACACCGTGAATTTCTACTACCACAGCCAGGGACTGGAAAATAACCCGGCCGTTCCCGCTGGTGAGAACAAGACCTTTGTTGCGAAGGGTGTGAATCCGTACACCTATCAGCGCCACGTGTACGATCTCAGCCAGCCGGAGAACCTGGCGTTCCTCGAGGACCTTCGTGCCCTCATTGACGAGTTTCCGGAGACCACCCTGGTGGGTGAGATCGGCGACGACCGGCCACTGGAGCGCATGGCCGAGTACACCCGGGGCAACAACCGCCTGCATATGGCCTATTCCTTTGACCTGCTTTCCGACCAGCATGGTCCGGAGTGGGTTCGCGATGTCGTGCGCCGTTTCCAGGACGGTCTCGGCGATGGCTGGGCCTGCTGGGCTCTGAGCAATCATGACGTGGTGCGGGTGGTCTCACGCTGGGGAGAGCGTGCCGAGGATCCCCACGCCTACGCCCGGGTGCTTATGGCCCTGCTGCTCTCGCTTCGCGGTAGCGTGTGTATTTACCAGGGCGAGGAGCTCGGTCTGCCGGAAGCCTGGGTGCCTTTCGAGGCTTTGCAGGATCCTTACGGCATTGAGTTCTGGCCGGAGTTCAAGGGCCGGGATGGTTGCCGCACTCCTATGCCCTGGACCCCGGAAGCCAACGGAGGGTTCACCACCGACACGCCCTGGCTTCCGGTTGACCGCCACCATCTTGAGCTGTCGGTTCAGAGCCAGGAAGACAACCCGGACTCCACCCTGAACAGCATTCGCCGGCTGATCCGCTGGCGGCAGAATCAGCCGGCGCTGGTGCAGGGCGAGCTGGAGCTGATCGAGAACACCGGCGATGCGCTTTGCTGGGTTCGCAGGGCAGAGCAACAGTCCATGCTGGTTGCGCTCAATGTCACCGGCGAGGAACTGCGCATCCCGGTGCCCTGTGAGATTGACCGGATTGCAACCGGCCATGGCTTTACCGGCTATATCGATGGCGGCGACCTTGTCCTGCCGCCTTACCAGGCTTTATTTGCAGAGTTGTAAAACTTCGCGGCGCCCGGCCCTGACCGGGCGACTAACAGAGGAGTCTCCACCATGGCATGCGTGGAACTGAAAAATATAAACAAGACCTTTGGACAGATTGAGATTCTGCCGTGCGTGAACCTGCGCATTGAAGATGGCGAATTCGTGGTCTTTGTCGGCCCGTCGGGTTGCGGCAAGTCGACCATGCTTCGGCTGATTGCCGGGCTTGAGGACCCCACCGGTGGGGATATCGAAATAGATGGGGAAGTGGTCACTGACCAGTCACCGAAAGAGCGGGGCGTGGGCATGGTTTTCCAGTCCTATGCCCTGTATCCACACATGTCGGTGTATGAGAACATCGCCTTTGGCCTCAAGCTGGGCAAGGCGAAAAAGAGCAAGATCCGCGAGTGGGTGGAGAAAACCGCCGAAGTCCTGCAACTGGAGAATTTGCTGGATCGCAAACCCCGGGAGTTGTCCGGCGGCCAGCGCCAGCGAGTGGCGATTGGCCGGGCCATGGCCCGGGAACCCAAGATCATGCTGTTTGACGAGCCGCTGTCCAATCTGGATGCCAGTCTGCGGGTACAGATGCGTACGGAAATCGCCAAGCTCCATGACCGCCTGCAGTCCACCATGATCTACGTAACCCACGATCAGGTTGAGGCCATGACCCTGGCCGACAAGATTGTGGTGCTCAACGGCGGCAATATCGAACAGGTTGGTACGCCCTATGAACTTTACGAAACTCCGGCCAGCCTGTTTGTGGCCGGATTTATCGGTTCGCCGAAAATGAACCTGATGCCCGGCAGGGTCGCAGGGGAAACCGGTGCATCGGAAACGACTATTGATATCCGGGGTCTGGGAGAAGTGACCGTCAACCGTGAGACCTCCGGCCTGAAGGATGGTGATTCGGTGACCGTGGGCGTTCGCCCGGAACACTTCAGCCTGGCGTTGTCCGGGCCCGATCACGGCCTGGAAGTGGTTAACGTCGAGTATCTCGGGAACGAAGCCTATGTCTACGTCGAGCTGCCCGGCATGTCGGAGCTCATGGTTGTGCGCCAGCCGGTGCCCTGTGAGGTTCAGACCGGACAGCGCGTGGCGCTGACCACCGAGCCGGAACTGGTGCATGTGTTCGATGCCAGTGGCCGGGCCCTCGGTCCTTTCAAGGCGGAAGCCGAGGCGGCGGAACGGCTGGCGGCGACCCAGTGAAATCCGAGAACCAAGGGCAGGGGAGACGAGTGTGACAGAGAAGCCCAGGCGTCTGACAGTGAAGCTGATGGCGGAGAAGCTGAATGTTTCCACCGCCACCATCTCCAATGCCTTCAATCGGCCGGATCAGCTGTCTGAAGGCCGTCGCCGTTGGATTCTGGAAGAGTGCAAGCGTCTGGGCTACATGGGCCCCAACGCTGCAGCCCGGAGCCTGCGCACGGGCCGAACCGGCAACGTTGGCGTGATGCTGGCGGATAACCTGGCCTACAGTTTGACCGACCCGGTGGCCAGTGAATTTCTGCATGGCCTCGCGGAGGTTCTTGATCGACGCCACATGAACATGCTGCTGCTATCGAGCCAGGACGATGACGAGCATCGGAGCCGGCTTCAGGAATCCATGGTGGACGGATTTATTGTCTACGGCTGGCTGAAAAAAGGCAGGACCTATGACCGGCTGCTACAGCACGGCAAAACCATGGTGGCGGTGGATTTTGATCTGGAAGGTTGTACCTGGGTCAACATCGACAACTATGAGGGTGCCCGCCGCAGCGCTGAGCATGCGCTCCAACAGCCCCCTGAAAACGTTGCGATTCTGGGTCTCCGTCTGGTGGACACGGACCGTGTCTGTCGGATCCGCGACCGGGAACTGTTCAACGAGGCAAGGGCGATTTCCGTTCGCCGGCTTCACGGTTATACCGATGCCCTGGAAGCTGCCGGCTACCAGGTGCCCGCCGAACGCATCTGGTCTACACCCACCAATACCCATCAGGACGCCTACCAGGCGGCACGGGAAGCACTGACCAGCAGCCCCAGACCGGATCTGTTGCTGTGCATGAGTGACCGGATCGCCCTGGCCGCCATTCAGGCCGCACTGCAGATGGGGCTGAGAGTGCCGGAGGATGTCCGGATCGTCGGTTTTGACGGTATTCCCGAGGGCGCCAACATTCACCCGTCGCTGACTACGGTCTATCAACAGAGTGCGGAGAAGGGACGTATCGCCGCCCGGATTTTCCTGGGTGAACAGGAAGACGCCAACGTGCTGCTGCCCACTTGTCTGTTGGTGCGCGAAAGCTGCCCCTGATTCCTGCTCACTCCACATAGCAAAAGAGCCCGCAATGATGCCATTTGACGTACTCTGCTTCGGCGAAGCCCTGATCGACATGCGCGGTGAAAACGTCGACGGGCAGCTGCGTTTTGTCCCCCAGCCCGGTGGCGCCCCCGCCAATGTTGCCGTTGGTGTGGCGAGGCTCGGTGGCAGGTCCGGGTTTGCCGGCCAGGTCGGTGCCGACCTGTTCGGCAACCAGATCCTGGCCTCGCTGTCCGGGTTCGGTGTGGATACATCGCAATTGGTGCAGACCAACAATGCCAATACCGCGCTGGCCATGGTCGCCCTCGATGAAGCCGGTGAACGCAGCTTCACCTTCTACCGGAATGCCACTGCGGATTTGCTGTATGAGCCGGAACAAATGCCGGACAGCGCTCTCGCCGGCCAGCCCATCTTTCATATCTGTTCGAATACCCTGACTGAGCCGGTCATTGCGGAAACGACCCTGGCCCTGGTGGCCCGGGCGCGAAAGGCGGGTAGCCTGGTGAGTTTCGATGTCAATTACCGCGAGCCACTCTGGCCGGATCCGGAACGGGCACCTGAACAGATTCGTGCCCTTGCCTTGGAAGCCGACCTGGTCAAGTTCAGCCGGGAAGAACTGACAGCGCTTTACGGTGACCAGGGTGATGCCCTGGTTGAAGAGCTTCGTGGTCGGACTGTTCAGTTGGTGCTGGTTTCTGACGGCCCCAACGCCCTACAGGCCTGGGCGGGTGAAAGGCAGCTGACAATGGTGCCGCCGCAGGTGCGGGCGGTGGATACCACCGCTGCCGGCGATGCCTTTGTGGCCGGCCTCCTGTATCAGTTGGCCAGCCACGGTGTAACAGCGGACCGTCTTGGTCCGTGGCTTGCCCAACCCGTCAGTCTCGACCGGGCTCTGGAGTTCGCAGCCCGGTGTGGTGCCATTGCCGCAACCCGGTTCGGAGCCTTCGATGCCTTGCCGTCAAAAGCTGATTTGCAGGGCCTGTGACTGAGTGCCCCGAATGCCAGACTGGATTTTGATCAATTTCCCTTTCCTGATCGCTGTTCTTGACTATAGTTAAGAGTAAGGAACGGTTGCTGATCTGACAGTCTCCGGATCCCGTATTTCACAATACCAACAACAGCAAAGAAGGGGGTTGTCCATGCTCCTGTCACATGCGTTCGGTCTCTTCACCCATCCTGATGAAGAGTGGGCTTCCATACGAAAAGAACATGAAACACCGCGCCGGGTCTATGTTGCCTATGTGCTGATTCTGGCAGCCATTGCACCCATCTGCGCTTACATCTCGACGGCCTATTTCGGCTGGACGGTGGGCAATGAGCGGCTGATCAAGCTGACCGAGATCAGTGCAATGCAGCTCAGTGTGCTTACCTACCTGGCGATGCTGGTAGGCGTCTTTGCACTGGGCTATGCCATCAACTGGATGGCGAAAACCTATGGCGCCAAGGAAGAGCATGTGCCCTCCAACGGCATTGCCTTGGCCGCTTACTCCTGCACGCCCCTTTTCCTGGCGGGTTTTGCCCTGCTGTATCCGGTGCCCTGGTTCAATGCCATCGTCTTCCTGGTAGCTGCTTGTTACGGGGCTTACCTCATGTATGACGGGCTGCCGATTGTCATGGGTATCGAAAAGGAACGGGCGGTCATGTACGCCGGTGCGTTGCTGACTGTCGCCCTGGTGATCCTCGTATCCACACGGGTCGGTTCGGTCATTCTCTGGAACTTTGGAGTGGGGCCTGTATTCATCAGCGGATAGGCAGAATCCAAACGGAACGCCAAGGGGAGCCAGGAGCTCCCCTTTTTTATGGATTCTGGCATTTACCGCGCGCTTGTCGTGATTTGCCATCCCCCTGTCGTAATTTGGCAATGCGTTCTTAACGAAGCCCGACTAGGTTCTTCAGTTGGAGTAGTACCGGCAAAGGTCACAGGGTGCCGAGGCTACGAAGGATGAACGCAGGGGAAGACACAACAATGAAACGACTGACACGACGGGATTTTCTGAAGGCATCGGCCATGGGCATGGGGGCAGTGGTGGTCTCTACCGGCCTGGCAGGCTGTGTGCTGGACAGCTCCGATGAACGAACAATCAGCTTCACTCACGGTGTGGCCAGTGGCGATCCGCTTGCCGATGGCGTCATGCTCTGGACCAGGGCAGCGCCGGCGAATGGTGGGGCCCCTGTCGGCGTGGCCTGGGAGGTGGCGACGGATGAAGGTTTTGAGAACCTGGTGCATTCCGGCACGGCAGAGGCCGCTGAAGCCCATGATTTCACCGTCAAGGTGGATGTGCGCGGGCTGGCGCCCGGGCAAACCTATTATTACCGCTTCCAGACAACGGACCGTCAGTCACCGGTGGGCGTAACCAGGACACTACCGGAGGGCAGTGTCGACTCGGTGCGCCTGGCTGTGGTGTCCTGTTCGAACTACCCGGCCGGTTACTTCAACGTCTACCGGGAAATCAGTAAACAGGCTGATCTGGATGCTGTGGTGCATCTGGGCGACTACATCTACGAATACAGCTCCGATAGCAGCAGCTATGCGGCACAGGATGCTCAGGCGCTGGGCCGTACCTTCCCGGAGGACAACAACCTCGAGCTGATTGAACTGGTGGATTATCGCAGGCGCTACGCTGCGTACCGGGCAGACCCGGACCTTCAGTCCTTGCATGCCAGGGTTCCGTTTATCGTGGTGTGGGACGACCACGAGGTGGCCAACGACACCTGGGAGGAGGGCGCTGAAAATCATAATGACGGAGAAGGCGATTTCACCGAACGCAAGCTCAATGCCCTCAAGGCCTATTTCGAGTGGATGCCGATCCGTCCTGTGTTCGAGGGCAGCGACGAGGCCATTTTCCGGACCTTCCGGTTCGGCAATCTGGTGGACCTGCACATGCTGGATACCCGCATTATTGGGCGCGACCAGCAACTGGACTACATGGACTACTTCACGGGAGAAGGGCTGGATGCCGTCCGCTTTACTGAGGATGTTGGCAGTCAGAACCGCACCCTGCTGGGCGCAGAGCAGCTGCTCTGGCTGCAGTCTTCCCTGAACTATTCCACCGCAACATGGCAGGTGTTGGGGCAGCAGGTACTGATGGGCCGAATGAATCTGCCCGCGGAGCTGCTGGTGGCCATTGCAACTGAGCAGTTTGACGGTCTGCCGGAAAAACTGGCGGAACTGGCCCAGCTCAAAGGCCGGGAGCTCCAGGGGGATCCGTCCCTGACCCCAGAGGAATTGGCTCGCATCAATACAGTTGCCCCCTACAATCTGGATGCCTGGGATGGCTACCAGTATGAACGGGAAGTGGTGCTGGGTACTGCCAAGGCGCTGAACAAGAACCTGGTGGTGCTGGCGGGGGATACCCATAACGCCTGGGCCAACAATCTGAAAGACATCCAGGGCGACCAGATTGGCGTGGAGTTCGCCACAGCCTCGGTGACATCACCCGGTCTGGAGGAGTATCTCGGCATCCCGGATGACATGATTCAGGGCGCTGAACAGGCCATCAGTCTGCTGGTGGATGATCTGGACTACCTGAATGTGAATCAGCGCGGCTACATGTTGGTTACCTTTACTCCGGAAGAAGCTCGGTCGGATTGGTATTTCGTGGACACCATCAAGTCAAAGGATTATCAGATCGATGCGGCCCGCACTGCCTCCCGCAGGGTGTTGCCCGGACAGGGCAATCGTACTGTGGAGCCTGTAAACGCCGTATAGGGCGACAGGCAGGCCATTAGCTATCCTGTCCTTGATGCAGCGCAAACCACCCCGGATGCTTTCCGGGGTTAAATGGTGATGTTGCAACGGCAGGGAGCTTTCAGGGTATGGCCGAATCGATGGAACAAAAAGGCAGCGAAAGTCAGCAGTTGGAGCTCGAATGGCATGTGCTTCAGCCTGCTGATGCCCGGCAGCACCTGAAAGCAGAGGCGCCTCTGTCTGATGATGAGGTTTGCGCTCGTCTGGCCAGCCATGGCCCTAATGCGCTGTCGGAGGCTCGTGCAAAGGGGCCGTGGGCGAGGCTGGGCCGACAACTCAAAAATTTCCTGATTTATGTGCTGTCGGGGGCCGCCGTGATTACGGCCAGCCTGGGCCACTGGGTAGATGCAGGCGTTATTCTCGCCGTCGTGGTTATCCAGACCCTGGTGGGTTTTGTACAGGAGGGCAAGGCCGAGCAGGCCCTGTCGGCCATTCGTCACATGCTTGCCCCAAAAGCCAGGGTGGTGCGGTCCGATGGCCAGCATCAGATAGACGCTGCAAGCCTGGTTCCGGGTGATACGGTGCTGTTGGAGCCAGGGGACCGGGTGCCCGCCGATCTTCGTCTGGAGAAATCCCACAACCTGAAAATCGATGAGGCCATTCTCACGGGTGAGTCCGAGGCGGTTGAAAAATCGACAGAGGCGGTCAATGCAGACGCTCCCTTGGGTGACCAGTCCGGAATGGCATTCTCCGGCACCATGGTTGCAACCGGCACTGGTCGAGGCGTGGTGGTTCGGACAGGCGCCAGGACAGAAATCGGCCGTATTTCCGGCCTGCTTGCCCAGACTACAACCCTGAAAACCCCCTTGCTGGAGCAGATGGACAGGTTTGCTCGAATCCTGTCCATCGTCGTTATTATTGCCGGCATAGCGATTTTCGTCGGCGGTTCCGTGTTCAGTGGGCTGCCATTCCGGGAGCTTTTCATGGCGGTGGTTGGCCTTACGGTTGCTGCCATTCCCGAGGGTTTGCCGGCGATTCTCACCATTACCCTGGCCATCGGTGTGCGCCAGATGGCACGTCGTCAGGCCGTGGTCCGTCGAATGCCGGTTATCGAAACCCTGGGAGCGGTGTCGGTGATTTGTTCGGATAAAACCGGAACGCTGACCCGCAATGAAATGATGGTAACCCGGGCGGTGTTGTCCGGGGTCCGGCTGGAGGTGACCGGCGAAGGCTATGATTTTGATGGTTCGGTGAGTGGCGAACAGGGGCATTCGACGGACTCCGTCCTGCTGGACGAACTTGCCCGGGCAGCGGCCCTGTGTAACGACGCCCATGTCCACCATGATTCCGGCCGGGTCAGGGTCACTGGCGATCCCATGGAGGCCGCGCTTTCGGTGTTCGCCCGCAAGGCCGGTTTTGATGTTGAAAAAAGTGCCGCCGACTGGCCCCGGAAAGATGAAATTCCGTTTGATACCGAAAATCGCTTCATGGCCACGCTGAACCATGATCACCACGGGCATAGCGTGATCTACTTGAAAGGAGCACCAGAGCGAATTCTGGATATGTGTGCCAGCGAGGTTGGCGAATCAGGGGATGCCGGGGAACTGCGCCGGGATTTCTGGGAACAGGTCATTACAGAAATGGCCTCGGATGGTCTCAGAGTGCTGGCCCTGGCGCGAAAACCGGCAGAGCGGGGCATCGGTGAACTGGCTACTGAGGACCTTGAACAGGGGGCAGAACTGCTCGGCCTGGTCGGGCTTCTGGACCCGCCCAGGCAGGAAGCTATTCGGGCGATTTCGGAGTGCCACGATGCCGGAATCCGGGTCAAGATGATTACCGGTGATCACGGGATAACGGCAGGCGCTATTGCCCGCAAGCTGGGGCTGAAAAATACCGAGCGGGTGCTGACCGGTAAGGAGCTGGACCAACTGGATGATAATCAGCTTCGAGATCTGGTTGGCGAGGTGGATGTCTTCGCCCGGACCAGCCCGGAACACAAGTTGAGACTGGTAACCGCACTCCAGGCACTGCATGGGGTTGTGGCCATGACCGGGGACGGGGTGAACGATGCCCCGGCACTCAAACGGGCGGATGTAGGGATCGCCATGGGTGTGAAAGGCTCGGAGGCGGCCCGGGAAGCATCTTCAGTGGTGTTGCTTGATGATAACTTTGCCAGTATCGCCGCGGCCGTGCGAGAGGGTCGAACTGTTTATACCAATCTCAAGAAAGGCATCGCCTTTATGCTGCCGATAAATGGGGGCGAATCCATCAGTCTGATCACGGCCTTGCTGTTGGGGCTGACGTTGCCAATTTCTGCCTTGCAGATTCTCTGGGTCAATATGGTCAGTTCGGTGGTTCTGGCGATGACGCTGGCGTTTGAGCCCGCGGAGCCGGATGTCATGAAACGCATGCCCAGAGCCCGGGATGAGTCGCTGTTGAAGGGGTTTGTGGTCTGGCGTGTGGTGTTTGTTTCCTTGCTGTTTCTGGTGGGGATCTTTGCGGCCTGGTATTGGGCCATCCACCACTACGGCGATGAGAATACGGCGCGAACGCTGGCGGTCAATACTTTGGTCGCCATGGAGATGTTCTACCTGTTTGCTGTGCGTTACCTGGATTCGGCATCGATCACCCTGCGGGGGGTGCTGGGCACACCGATTGTGCTTCTGGCGGTTGCAACCGTGATTGCGCTGCAGTTGCTGTTTACCTATATGCCGTGGTTTAACGAAACCTTCGGCACACAGGCGCTGAGTCTTGAAATGCTGGGGTTCGCAACTGTGGCCGGGGTGGCTGTTCTGGTGATTCTGGAAATAGAAACGGCGTTTAGAAAACGCCTGCTCAGGGCAGGCCCCGGGTAATTACCGCCGGATCGCCCCGGCCCTCCACCGCCGCCAGCTCGGCACTGGAAAGCCATTCTCCCGGTGGCTTGTCCATGACGCTGGCACAGGCGGCCAGGGCATGGCCCCAGGAACAACCGTTGGCGAACAGCATGCCAGCTTCATTCAGGGTACCGCCACGATTGATGTAACCCAGAACCCGGGCCTGCGACGGTTCCGGGAACAGTGGAGATAGATGGCCCCTGAATACCTCAGGGCGCATGTGCGTGAGGGCAACCCGTCGGTGAATGCGATGGGGGAACAGGCGCTCCCTCTCGAATTCCGACAGGCAGACCTGGGCTTCCATCGTGTCTCTCGGCTGGCGGAATCTGCCGGGCTCCTGGATATAGACCAGCCGGAAGGGTGTGCCGGTTTCCCGCAGGCGTTCACATGCCCGTATGGCTTCGGATAGCTGATAGGCGCCATTGGCCATGAGCAGCAAAGGCTCGCCAGCGGAGGTGTCTTCGTCCACCACCAGGGCACCGTGCCTGGCTAATAGTTCTGCTTCCCGCATGTCAAAGACGCAGGGGCGCTCCCGTTTCGGGATCACCATACAGGTGATCTTGCCCCGCTCACTGAATACCGATGGCAGCGTCGCCAGGGTGCTGTTGTAGTCTGCCGGAAACAGCACCCGGGATACGTCGTTCATCTCCGCGAGCATGCTCTCGCAGAAGGTGGTGTCCTGATGGGATTGCTCGTTCTTGCCGTTCTCCCAGGTATGTGAGGTGGCGATAACCGGCAGGCCAAGCCAGCGCGCCGGTCGGCCCACTTCCTTCTGGTGCCGGGCAAAGATCAGCTCCTGCCGGATGGCGCCGAGCATCTTTACGCAGAAAGCCTCATAGCTGGCTACCAGATTCAGGCCCGCCTTGTTGGCCAGGCATGCCGATACCACAGCCTCTTCGTTGAGCGCGGTGATGATCTTGCCGTGGACCGATTCCTGGTCGTTCTCTGGATCGTTTACCCGGTGCTTCAGGTCGCCCAGGACGCCGCCGAGACGGTTGCTTGCCAGCTCGTCCGGATTGCCTACTCGGGCCCTGAGCCCGGGGTTTTTAGCCACCAGTGCCCGGAAAAAGTCATCCACAGCCTTCATTGGGGAAATGCAGTCCGGATTGGCCGGTAGCCGGGGGATCACGGGATCCGGCGGATTACGGGTCGCGAGGGCATGATCCCGCTCCAGGGGGCGTGATTGTCCAGCGTGCTGGTTCAGTTGAGCGATACAGCTCTGAAGTTGGTCCGGAGCCACCCACAATCTCGCTACATGTTCGTTAAACAGCTCCCTGGCCCGGGCGTCCATACGCGGGTTTCCGGGCAGCGGCAGGTTGTGGGCCGCATTGCTGCTGGCGCCATAGAACCCGTAACCCTTGGTGGTTTCTGCTATGCCATAGGGCACCCGAACCGGGTAGCTGCTTTCACCTCGTAGCGCGGCCTCGCCATTGGTGGTAAGGGCCTGTTCCATTTCGTAAAGAGCACAGACAAAGGCTGCAGGATCCCGGCCGTCAAAACGAAAGGGCACGAAGCCCCGGTGCTCAAGGTGTGCTTCAAAACGCTCGAGACCTTCTCGGGTGCCCAGCTCCGTGCGCTGTTCGATCCGCCGACCGTTGGCAATCATGACCGGCATGACGGCTCCGCAATCCTCGGCGCGCCACCAGCGTGGGATCCAGTCGCTGCCGCGCTGCTCCTCGGCGGCGCCGTCTGAAAGAAAAGCGATCAGAGATTCGCCGGGCAGAGGCATGTGGGCATATTGAAGTTCGGCAAAACCCAGGTAACCACCTTCCAGAATGCCGCCGGCGGTGTGCGGATTGACATGGCTGCCAAGGGGAGCAGCCATTGTGCCGTCCGGCTTCTGCCGGTAACTGTAGAAATCGGCCACCAGAGTGGACAGCCCGTCAGGCCCGCGGTAACGCTCCGCCTGTTCCGGATGCAGGTTTCCGGTGAGTACATTCAGGGCGTCTACCGCTGCCACGCAGTGCCCCTGGCCCATCAGCCAGCTGCGTGTGCGCCCGGTCAGATTGTTCAGGGCCAGATAGCCGGCATAAGCCGGCACCATGTTCAGCGCGCCGCCGGTGTGTCCTTCCGGATTGGTTTTGAAATCCTGGGGCGCCAGGGGCTGACCGGAGACATCGACCTTGCGGGCGTAAGTCATATGAACCACCAACCACAGCCCGGCACTGGTCAGCCGGTCAAGATCGGCAAGCCTGCGATAAACGGTGGCGGTGTCTGGCTGGTGCCCGGCGGCAACCAAGTGCTCTGCCAGCATCCTGGCCTGATGTTTTGTGGTTTCGTTGTGCTGGATGACGCCATAGCCGTCGCACCAGCGCCGGTAATCCGGGCAGTCTGACGCGGTGTGATCCACCGGTGCTGTTTGAATGGGCGATGGCATGATGTGCATCCATGGTGTCAGTGTGTCAGTGGATTTTAAAACCACCGCTGTTAGCGGCCATTGATGCAGATCAGTCGAAACTGCATATTTCTGCGGACGACTCCAGGAGGAGCGGGTGGGTGGAAGGCTCTGCCAAAATCGTGCGGAGCCATGGATGGCGGAGCCGAGCGTACAGGGACGTATTTACAGCGTATTTTGGCAGAGCCTTCCACCCGGCCGCGTGCAGGCTCACTCGCCTGCCCGTTGCCGAATGCCATGGTTTCTGAGAGTCTGGTCGGATAAGCCATCTGTAAAGGAGACTCCCATGACGCAAGACAAGAATCAGGACAAGCGCCGGAAATATTCGGCACCGGTGGTCGATGGCATTGGCAAATCCGCCAGTCGCGCCATGCTTCGTGCGGTCGGGTTTACTGATGAGGATTTCAGAAAGCCCCAGATCGGCATTGCGTCTACGTGGAGTAACCTCACGCCCTGCAATATGCACATCAATCAGCTGGCCGAAGAGTCGGCCGCCGGCGCCGATGAGGCGGGCGGCAAGTCGCTGATCTTCAATACCATCACGGTATCGGACGGTATTGCCAATGGTACCGAGGGTATGAAGTACTCCCTGGTGTCCCGGGAGGTGATCGCCGATTCCATTGAAACCGTTGCCGGCTGTGAAGGATTCGATGGCCTGGTGGCCATTGGTGGCTGCGACAAGAACATGCCCGGCTGCATGATGGGGCTGGCTCGCCTGAACCGGCCTTCGGTATTTGTCTACGGTGGCACCATTATGCCCGGTGAGAACCATACCGATATCATCTCTGTTTTCGAGGCCGTAGGTGCCCATGCCCGTGGTGACCTGGACCTGATTGAGGTCAAGCAGATCGAGGAAACCGCGATCCCCGGGCCGGGTTCCTGTGGCGGCATGTATACCGCCAACACCATGGCGTCGGCGATTGAGGCCATGGGCATGAGCCTGCCGGGCAGCTCCGCCCAGAATGCGGTGTCAGACACCAAGGCGGCGGATTGTCGTGGTGCCGGCGCGGCGGTGCTGAATCTGCTGGAGAAAGACATCAAGCCCAGCGACATCATGACCCGGAAAGCCTTTGAGAATGCCATCACCGTGGTGATCGCCCTGGGTGGCTCCACCAATGCGGTGCTGCATCTGCTGGCTATGGCCAGCACCATCGGTGTCGACCTAGAGCTGGAAGATTTCGTCGACATTGGCAAGCGGGTGCCGGTGCTGGCGGATCTGCGCCCGAGTGGCCATTACATGATGTCGGAGCTGGTAGCCATTGGCGGTATTCAGCCGCTGATGAAGATGCTGCTGGACAGGGGGCTACTGCACGGTGACTGTCTGACCGTAACCGGCCAGACCCTGGCGGAGAACCTGGCCGATGTTGCGCCCTATCCGGAGGGGCAGGACATCATTCACGCCTTCGATAATCCGATCAAGGCGGACAGCCATCTGCGCATCCTGTTCGGGAACCTGTCGCCCACTGGCGCGGTGGCCAAGATCACCGGCAAGGAAGGCACGCACTTCACCGGTCGAGCCCGAGTATTCCATTCGGAAGAAGAGGCCCAGGAGCGAATTCTGGACGGCACGGTGGTGGCCGGCGATGTGCTGGTTATCCGTTATGAAGGTCCCAAAGGCGGCCCGGGTATGCGGGAGATGCTCAGCCCCACCTCCGCCATTATGGGTAAGGGCCTGGGTAGCGATGTGGCGTTGATTACCGATGGTCGGTTTTCCGGCGGCAGCCACGGGTTCGTGGTTGGCCATATCACACCGGAGGCGGCGGAAGGTGGTCCCATTGCGCTGGTTGAGGATGGCGACACCATCACCATTGATGCCGTCAGCAACCGGATTGAGCTGGATGTCTCCGATGACGAACTGGAGCGTAGGCGCCAGGCCTGGAAAAAGCCGGCGCCCCGTTTCATCCGGGGCACATTGGCGAAGTATTCGCGAACAGTAAGTTCTGCCTCAAAAGGGGCAGTGACCGATTTGCCTTGATTGAGCTGGAGCTCATGTCTTCAGCTGTTCCGGCTTGCCCCAGTAGTATCCCTGGCCATACAGGCCGGGGAACTGCTGTAGCCAGGCGGCGATAGCTTCCTCCTCTACACCTTCGACCACGACATCCAGGTCCAGAGCCTCACCCAGGTCAAGCGCCGCTCGGAATATTCGCTGTCGAGCGGGTTCCGTGAGTATGTCACTGAGAAAACTCCGGTCGATTTTTAGCTCGTCCAGCTCGAATGTGGCAAGGGTTCCCAGCGACGAGTGCCCGGTTCCAAAATCATCGACGGCAATTCTGAAGCCACTTTGGCTCAGGGTCCGAATGACGTCTTTTGCCAAGGCTGTGTCAGCCATCATCGCTGTTTCGGTAATCTCCAGAATAAGATCGGAAGGTTGTGCCCCATGGTGCTGCACAATCGCCTTCACTTTTTCCAGAAACTCCGGATGGGTAAGATCGTTTGCAGAAATATTGACCGCAACGGCAATGTGGTCCCCGTGACAGGCCTTCAGGGCGCTCATATCTTCGCAGACCCGGTCGACCACCCAGAGCGTAACGTGGTGAATCATCCCGACCTGTTCGGCTAACGGGATCCATCGATCCGGAGCAACCGTGCCGAAGTCCGGGTGTTGCCAGCGTATCAGGGCTTCCACCGAAGCAATACTTGCGTCCTGTATTCGCACGGTTGGTTGGTATTCCAGCCAAATGCTGCCATCACCCAGTGCCTCTTCGATATCCAGCATCAGCATTTGCTGCTGGTACTGCCAGTCCGCGATAGCCGGGTCGTAAACCGTAAGGGGCTGATGCGTATCCAGGGCAGCAAAGCCAGCGGATGAAAGGATTTCTGACGCGTCGACCCCATGCTCCGGAGCATGGGCGATACCCACCGATGAACTCCAGGATAGCGAGAATCGGCCTTCGCGGAAGTTCTCTCCCAACCAGTTCATGAGTGTTTTCAGTTTTTCCGGGTAAGTGTCCGGAGCGTCACTGTGGTAAAAGGCGAAGGCATGATTGCTGGTGTCAATGCTGGCGAGCGCATAGCCGTCAATCATGATCAACTGATCACCCATGATCCGTTTCAGGAATCCGTCGAGCTCCCACAGATAACTTCTGAGCAGATCCTCTGCCGTCCGATAGCCGAGAGCCTGTTCGATTTCGTTAAACCGTATCAATTGAATCATGGCGACGGTGTAGGGCTGTTGTTGGCTATCAAGCTGATCCAGTGACTCCTCCAGCATGGCCCGATTGGGTTTGCCGGTAACACTGTGGGTTTTGAGGAGTTGTTTGTAATTTTGCTCAACGTGAGATCGCAGCGTTTGTTCCTGGCGGGCCCGAATATCGGAGGCCAGCCTTTTTTTGCGCTCTTCCAATATCTGACGGCCAATGCCGCTGGTCAGGATCAGAGATGCGACCGCTGCACCGATAAAGAATGCGGAATCGGTAAAACTGTTCACCGGGACCCAGCCGACAGTCCGTGCCGCCGAGATAATTGTACCCAGGAGAATGAAGAGCAGTGATAACGCAAAGTAGCGGGCATACACCTCGTGTTGGGCCTGTTTGAGAGCAAGGCCCAGAATCATCGAACCACCTGCCAGGGCGATTATCAGGAAGGAGTCCTGACCGACCAACGGAAGCCGCAATGGCATGGCCAGCAAATGTAAAAGGGCGAGCACACTCGTCGCATTAAGTAGCAGTCTCGGGAGTTTGGAGACGTGGATAAAGTTTGGCGTGATTTGGCAGAGTGAGATGAGGCAAAGACAAAGGCTGATGTTTAGTACTGCGTTAATTTCGGGGAAGTTTGGCCAAATTAACCATAGCCCGAATCCTTCCATAACAAGTTGCACGTGGATAACGGATAGAGTGAGAACGCCCAGCCAGGCCAGCCCCGGCAGCCTGAATTTCATCATGAAACTGAGGTTCAGCAGCAACGCGAAGACCAGGAGGCCGGTGATGAACGCCTTCCAGGTCATGGTGCCTGCGATGCTGCTTACAACGTTGTTCGGTTCCAGAATGGTAATGGGCAGTAACGTGGGGCCGGCATTTTGAACCTCGAACAACAGTATGGAAGTGCCCGTCGGTAATGAAACCGGCCAGATCCACGGTGGTAGTGAAATCAACCTGTTACCGGACGGGTAAAGGTCTCCCATTTCGCGAAGACGCTGGAAAACGCCGTTTTCATCGAGAATGGCGGGCCTGAGCCGATCAATGTAAGGCGCAGATACAAGCGCCCACTGTTCGACGTCTGTGGTTCTGGGGTTTTCCACGGTTACCTTGAAGGTGACGGGGCCATTGTAATAGCCAATGCCGGAGTTCTGTGACGGGGCCGCTTGCCAGTTTTTCTGCCGCCAGTTTTCGTCGTCTATAATCTGTTCCAGAGGGGCAACCAGGTAGTCGATCTGTTCAATGCGGGAGGACTGGGACGTTGACTCGGGCGAGTCGACGTGCGACAGCGGAGAAAGAGGGCTTTCAGGTCCATGGAGGAGGCTTGCGAGCAGACCGTATGCCATAGCAGCGAAAAGAAACAGGAATGGCAGCCACCGTCGAAAAGGTGTCAGCCCGGATTGGGCTCGGAGTTGTGACAGCACGGCTTTTTCAGTCTGATCTGTGCTGTCATCCATATGAAGCGACGGTCCCACTAAGAAGTGTTTTCTGACTCGATGAATCAGGCCGAATTTTAATGGTTTTCCAACTCCCTTGCATTTGCTATATGAAATTGGCGCAAGAAACTTTTCACCTGATCAAACAAGGCATTCGCTGGTATAGTTAACCCTGACCATCATATCTGTAGAAGCCTGTTTCCGGACCGGTTGCGCGATGCATGAATAAATCACAGGATCTGTACAAATGAGACTCGCCGGCTTTTCCCCTTTCGTGATCTTGATGTTGCTCTGGCTGCCTGGATCGCTTATGGCCCATCAAACGGGGGGCGATTCCCAAAAGCGGGCCGCAGAAACAGAAAATGGACCCAGACTTGCGTCGGTGAATGCCGCGGTTGCTGTGGCTGGTGATAGCGAGCTGATTTTCGGCAAGAACGCCGACCGTTCCGTACCCATTGCCTCTGTCACCAAGGTCATGACCGCGCTGGTCGTGCTGGAATCTGGCGAGCCGCTGGATGAATGGCTCACCTTTCATGAGCGGCATACGCCCGCCGCCGCCAACGCCTACAGCCGCATCCGTATTGATTCAGAGATGCGTCGCAGAGATGTACTGCGCATTGCGCTGATGTCCTCGGAAAATTTTGCCGCCTACACGCTGGCCCGCAGCCATCCGGGTGGATTCGATGCCTTTATTGAGGCCATGAACGCCAAGGCCGTGGCCCTGGGAATGACCGGCACCCGGTTTGTCGATCCCACCGGGCTGTCATCGGAGAATCTTTCAACCGCAGCGGATCTTGTGAAGCTGGTAAACGCGGCGGCTGACTATCCGGAAATCCGGGAATACTCCACCACCGGTTATTTCCGTGGGCAGTTCCGGCAGCCCCGTTACAGCCTGTCGTTCGGGAACACCAATGCCCTGGTGCATCGGGATAGCTGGGGAGTGGCCCTGAGCAAAACCGGCTATCTCTCCGAGGCCGGTCGCTGCCTGGTGATGATCTCGAAGATGAACGGCAAGGAAGTGGTGACCGTTCTGCTGGATTCCCTTGGTACCCGCTCGCCGATGGGCGATGCCGGACGGATCAAGCGCTGGCTTGATACCGGAGCCCGGGGTTCCGTGGCTGCTGCGGCGCGGCGCTACGAACAGGAAAAGAACGCGGCCTACGCGACCGCAGGCAACAGCACGGTCAGTGTGAACTGACCCTGAAAGGAATCCCGCCATGATCCAGATTTTCACCACCGGTGGCACCATCGACAAGGTGTATTTCGATGCCAACAGCGAATTCGAGGTGGGGCACAGCCTGCTGCCTGAGCTGCTTTCGGAATCCAATATCCATGAGGGCTATCGCCTTCGGGAGCTGATGCGCAAAGACAGTCTGGAGATGACTGATGAGGATCGCCAATTGGTATTTGCGGCGGCCAGAGAATGCGATTGTGACCGCATCGTTATGACCCACGGTACCGATACCATGGCGGATACGGCTGCGGTGTTGGCCAATCTCAAGGATAAAACCATTGTACTGACCGGCGCCATGCAGCCGGCCCGCATGCGCCGCACCGATGCGGTGTTCAACGTCGGGTTTGCCTGGGCCGCGGTGCAGTTGCTGCCACCGGGGGTCTACATCGCCATGAATGGCGAAGTGTTCGAGGCCGGGGCCGTGCGCAAGAACCTGCAGGCACAACGTTTCGAGCGGACCTGATTCAGGCCAGGCTGTCTTTCTCCTGGCAGGTCAGTTCCCGATAATCGCCGGGCTTCAGCGCCTTATCCAGTTCGACCTGCCCGATACGCACTCGGTGCAGCGCCTCGACGTGGTTGCCGACCGCCGCCAGCATGCGCTTGACCTGATGGTAGCGCCCTTCCGAAATTGTAAGCTCAATGATCCGCTCTTCCAGAGTCTTTACCCGGGCCGGCCGCGTGGGCTTCGGGTCGTTGTGCAAATCCACCCCACGTTCCAGTTGTTGTGCCGCTGCGTCGGTCAGTGGTTCGCTCAGCGTGACCTGGTAGGTTTTGGGGCAATCGGTTCGCGGTGAGGTGACCCGGTGCGACCACTGACCATCGGTGGTGAGCAACAGTAAGCCGGTAGTGTCTGCGTCCAGGCGGCCGGCAATGTGGAGGTTTCGGGTGATGTCCACAGGCAACAGGTCCAGCGCCGTTGGGTGATCGCTGTCTGTTGTCGCACTCACCACGCCAGCCGGCTTGTTCATCATCAGGTAGCGCTCGCCTGGAAGAGTCAGCAGGGCGCCGGCCAAGGCCACCCGTTCGCCGCCGGTTAATTGGGTGTTGGCGCTCTTGCAGGTTTGTTCATCAACCGTTACCTCCCCACGACTGATGGCCCGTTTGGACTCTTTTCGGGAGAGTTCGGTGCTGTTGGCAATAAACTGGTCCAGTCGCATGGTATTCAGCAGCGTTGTCCCGGAGCCGGTGAGCTCAGGCTGGCCAGGCAGAGCACCGGGGTTTCTCCAGTCATCCGGGACCAGAGCAAAGCCAGAGCTTCAGTGTTCACATCGGGGCGTGGAGTCCGGAAGCTGGCCGTGGGATCGATGCCGCTGCCATTTCGGGTCGCCAGAACAAAGGTAAAAGGGTGAGCGCCTGGGATGCCCAGCCGGATGTCGGTAGCCGTGATGCGGTTGCCGACCTCGTTGTAGTCCAGGAAGCCCCGGGTGAACCATTCCAGGCGCTGAGCCTCGGGCAGGTCCGAGACTGCCTTCGCCAGATCCGGGTGGCGCGGAAAATATTCAAGATTCAAGGGCGTATCACCGTCCAGGAAGCCGGTAACAATCTCTACCCGCTGATCATCCTGAAGAGCCGTGGCGCGCCACAGCAGGGTGTTGAAAGGCATGGGTTGAACCAGCAGATCGGGGTTTTCAAGTCCTGCCTCTGCGAGCGCCGGTTGCACCCGTTGGGTAATGACCTGTTGGGCCAGGACGCTCCAGCCCAGGTACAGGGTGGACACGACCAGCCCCGCAACTACCGCTGATTTGGCTGGCGGTCGGGCAAGAAAAAACAGGCAACCGGCCAGGAGGGGCAGGGTATAGAGCGGATCGATTATAAAAATGCTGCTGATGGCCACGGGAGGCCCGATGGGCCAGAACAGCTGGGTGCCATAGGTGGTGAAGGCGTCCAGCAGTGGGTGGGTGATCAGGATCAGGCCAGTCAGCGCGAGCCATCGCTGGAAACCCAGTTGCGGCTTCCAGCGCCAGAGTAACCAGGCAAGGGCCACCGCCAGAGGAGCCAGAATGAACAACGAGTGGCTGAAACCCCGGTGCTGGGTGAAATTGGCCACCGCCGTCCCATAGTCGATGACAACATCCAGATCCGGCAGGGTGCCCAGCACGGCGCCAGTCAGCAAAACCGAGCGGCCGAGGGTCTTGCCGGCAACGGCGCCGGCCAGGGAGGCGCCCAGGGCGGCCTGGGTTATGGAATCCATGTCAGATCAGTCTCGCGTCAAAATAGTTACCTGCAATAGTAGGCCGCCGGCACTCCGGTGGATCACTGGCCAGCAGGTATCCCCAGCTCCGCCAGAACCGATTCACCGGGATAGCCATCGGCTACCAATTTGTTGGCAGACTGAAACTGCCGGATCGCGGACCGGGTTGCCGGGCCCATGATGCCATCGGGGTTGCCAGGCTCATAGCCGCGTTGCTGAAGGGCTTTCTGCAGACTGATGATATTGTCGCGGGACAGTGCCGGGGCATCCTCGGGCGGCGGGTTCTGCAACTTGCCGGCACCGGCAATCCGGTCTGCCAGATGGCCAACGGCAATGGCGTAGAATTCGGAGCGGTTCCAGCCCATGATCACGCGGAAGTTGTCATAGGCGAGAAACGCCGGGCCACGGTGTCCTGCGGGTACCACCAGAGCGGCATCAATCGGTTCACGGGCCAGCGGATTGCCAAAGGCATCTGTGATTCCCATGTTGCGCCATTCCGACAGCGGCAGACGACGCCCGTCCGCCAGGGAATAGTCGAATTTCTCGGGCAGAAGCACCTCACGCCCCCAGCGATAGTCGCCGTTCCAGTTCATGGATTCCAGGAACCTGCCGGCAGACATCATGGCATCCGGCAGGCTGTTCCAGAGATCCCTGCGGCCATCGCCGTCGGCATCCACTGCGTGTTTCAGGAAGACGGTGGGCATGAACTGGACGTGTCCCATGGCGCCAGCCCAGGAACCTTCCATCTGGTCTGCCGGTATGGCGCCCTCATCAATGATGCGCAGGGCCGCGATCAGCTGCTCGGTAAAGAAGGTACTGCGGCGGGGATCGCAGGCCAGGGTTGTCAGGGAGCTGGGCACCGGCATCTTGCCGAAATAGCTGCCAAAATTGGTTTCCAGGCCCCAGAAGGCCACCAGATAAGGCGCGGGCACGCCGGTTTCCCGGGTGACTCTGGCCAGCAGCTCCTGGTGTTCCTCCAGTAGTTCACGGCCCTTGCTGACCCGGGCTTCGTTAACCCGCCGGTTCAGGTAGTCCGCGAACGTAGTGGTGAACTCCGGTTGCCGACGGTCCAGTTCGATCACCCGTGCCAGATGCTGAACCTCGGACATCACCTCGCTGGCGGTCTTGCTGCTGACCCCGGCGGCAATGGCCTGTTCCTGAAGCCGGGCTTTGCACTCAGCAAACCCCGCCGGCTCAACCTCAGGGTTGTCCTGGGCGAGGGCCGGCAGGGACAGAAATGACAGAAAACCGGAGAAAAACAAGCCGCGGGTAAGGCAGCCCTGGCGAAGAATCCTTGCAGGTCTGGTCAGCACACAAAACCTCTATCAGGCTGATGGTGGTGGAATAGTCCTGAGTCCATGTTAGCGCGTTTTTCAGCCGGAGAAACACTGTCCGGGCCCCGGTGGAGTGACAATTCTTTAACCTGACGGTTCCCGGCAAAAGGCGATTGTCGTCTTTTTGTTGCCGACAGGTTCCTGGCGCGGGGCTTTGTTCTATAGTTGGACCATAGAAACGGGTTGTGGATAGGGGAAGGTCTGAACTATGGCAATGCTGAAAGCGCTGGTGGTGGATGACGCCAGCTTTGTACGTGATCTTGTCAAACGAACCGTGCGCCAGCGTTTTCCGGTGATCGAAACAACCGATGCCCAGAATGGCCGGCGGGCCCAGTCGCTGATGTCCCGGACCGCGTTTGACCTGATTCTGTGCGACTGGGAAATGCCCGAGATGTCGGGCCTGGAGCTGTTGCAGTGGATGCGCCAGCAGCCCCAGTACGAAAACGTGCCCTTTATCATGATTACCAGCCGGGGTGACAAGGATCATGTGATTGAAGCGGTGAAGGGAGGCGTTTCCGAATACCTTGGTAAACCGTTCAGCCCCGAGGGGCTGAGCAAGAAAATCATCAAGGTGATGGGCCGCAAACTGAAAGACGCCATGGACCGGAGCGGCAAGTCCATGGCAAGCCCTGCCGATGCCTTCAAGGAGTCCGCCAACCTGCTGACCCGCAAGCCGGAGCCCATGGCGGAGAACCCTGCCGCTTCAACCCTTTCGTCACCTGCGCAGGCAGCTCCTGTGGCAACGCCCAAACAGGCCCCGTCCCGCGGTTCGATGAGTATTGCCTCCGTGCGTTTTGCAGAAAGCACCCTGAAATCGGTGGTCAAGGATATCAATCTCACTGAAGTGCGGGTGATCGCCAAGCGGGATCAGGTGTTCCCGGGGATTCTCGACCAGGCGGTGGTGGACATTGAGACAGGCGAGGGTCAGATGGCCCGCCTTAATGGCTACGTGCACCAATTGCAGGCCGTGGATAAACGCCAGGACACTGATTTTGTCAGCGTCACCATCCGGTTTGTTGATGAAGACCCGAAAAAGCTTGAGGACTTGTCGAGGTTCGTCGCCCGTTTCCGGGCGGGGATGCGCTAGCTTTCCGCTTTCTCCGGGATGCGTTCGACCAGCCGTTCCCGGGGAAAATGGCAGATAAATTCACTGCCCTCACCAATCCGGCTGCGAATCTCCAGATTGCCATCGTGGTTAAGCAAGACGTGTTTAACGATTGCCAAGCCAAGACCTGTGCCGCCGGTGTCTTTGTGACGACTGGGATCGGCCCGATAGAAGCGTTCTGTCAGACGGGGGATATGGACCGGGTCGATACCGATACCGGTGTCCCTCACCGACAGATGGGCGCCTTCCCGGTTGGTGGACCAGGATACGCTGATCTGACCGTTTGCCGGCGTGTACTTAACCGCATTGAAGATCAGGTTCGAGAATGCGCTGCGCAGCTGGCTTTCGTCCCCTTTCAGCAGGCGGTGGTCGCCGATATGCACGGTAATCTCGTGCTGTTTTTCGCCACTGAGTGCCCGGGCGTCATGGCAGATCTGAGCTAGCAGCTGGTCCACGTCCGTGAGCGTGTCGTTGACCGTCTGTTCACCGGTTTCGATTCGTGAGAGAAGGATCAGATCGGTGATCAGGGCTTCCATCCGGGATGACTGGGCGGCCATGGTGTTAATGGCGCGGCGCCACTTGGGCGGCAGGTCGGCGGCGTTGTCCACCAGAGTTTCCAGGTAGCCGCTGATGACCGTAAGGGGAGTGCGCATCTCGTGGGAAACATTGCCGACAAAGTCCCGGCGCATCTGTTCAAGCTGGTACAGCCTGGTCACATCCTTGGCAACGATCAGGCGGTCATCGTCACCGAACAGGCTGATCTGGATCTGCAGGTGAATGTGGGGCTTGGCCGGCGAATGGATTTCCAGGGGCTCCCGATAATTCCGGGAATCGAAGTAGGTCTTGAAGGCCGGGGTGCGGATCAGGTTGTGAATGTACTGGCCCTGGTCCGTGTTGCGCCGAAAACCGAGCAAGTATTCGGCGGAGCCGTTCCACCATTCCATGGCCCCCCGGGAGTCGGTCATGATCACACCATCACGCATGGCATTGGTAGACTCCTGCACCCGGTTGATCTGGGCCCGCAATCGGTCCTGGGTTCTCAGGTGGGTCTGGTGAAGTTTGTGGAGGTTGTCGAAGATATCACCCCAGAGCCCGATGCTTTGGGGCGCTTCGTCGGTGGCGCTCGGGTTGGCCAGCCACTGGTAAAGGCGCCGTGCCTGCACCAGAGTCCACCACAGATAGACAATCAGCCCGAAGGTCAGGCCGTAGACAGGCTCACCGAAGTAAAGGCCAACCAGGGTGGAGCCAATCAGGCCACCGATAATGTAGCGCAGGTATCGTGACCAGTTTTGCTGCATCAAAAACTGCCTTGTGTCCGTTCCGGGGCTGATGCTCAGCTGGCCGGAGTTACTTACGCGGCTCTGGTCGAGAAACGATAGCCGGTTCCACGTACCGTCTGGATCAGGTGGTCGTACTTGTCGCCGAGAGCCTTGCGAAGCCGGCGGATGTGAACATCGACTGTTCGTTCCTCAACATAGACGTTGCCACCCCAGACCTGGTCCAGAAGCTGGGAGCGAGTATATACCCGTTCCTGGTGAGTCATGAAGAACTGAAGCAGTCGGTACTCGGTGGGACCCATGGTGAGGGCTCCCTCCTGGGTGGTAACTCGATGACCGACCGGGTCCAGAGTCAGCCCTTCCACTTCAATCGGGCTGTCCACGCCCGGCGGCGTCGCGCGCCGCAGGACCGCTTTCAGGCGGGCAACCAGTTCCCGTGGGCTGAATGGTTTGGTGATGTAATCGTCGGCACCAACCTCCAGACCCTGGATCTTGTTGTCTTCCTCAACCTTGGCGGTGAGCATGATAATAGGAATGTCTGCGGTCGCCTCCTCTTTTTTCAGGCGACGAGCCAGCTCCACGCCACTGGTGCCGGGTAGCATCCAGTCCAGGAGCACGAGATCCGGGTGTTTGTCGACAATCAGGGCATGGGCTTCCCGGGCGTCCGCTGCCTCCAGATAGTCATAATCCGCCATTTCGAGAGCCACGGCGATCATCTCGCGGATCGGGGCCTCGTCATCGACGATCAGGACAGTTTTTCCAGTCATGAGCTTTTAACCTGTGTCAGACCTTGGTTTGTTGCTGCCTCATTACAACGTCCAAGTGTTACAAGTATATGACAGGTTCAGCCAATGATGAGGTCAATCACCAGACCTGCGAAAACTGCGAAACCGGCCCAGTTGTTATTGAGAAACGCTTTGAAGCAGCCCTCACGTTCCCTTTCACGCGCCAGATACTGGTGGTAGACGAACAGGCAGGCCATGGCCACGACGCCCAGGTAATAGAACGTGCCCAGTTCAGCACGATGGCCCACCATGATCAGGATCAGCACAACCATGCCCTGGAGCATGCCAATTATCGTCTTATCGGCATCGCCGAACAGGATGGCCGTGGACTTGATGCCCACTTTCAGGTCGTCGTCCCGGTCCACCATGGCGTAAAGGGTGTCATAGGCAACGGTCCAGAGGACGTTGGCCGTGAAGAGGAGCCAGGTGAGCTGGCTCAGTTCGCCCGCTTCCGCCGCCCAGGCCATGGGGATGGCCCAGGAAAAGGCTGCTCCAAGGAACAGCTGCGGCAGATGGGTGTAGCGCTTCATGAAGGGGTAAATAAACGCCAGCAGGGCGCCGCCGAAGGACAGGTACAGGGTCAGCGAGTTGGTGAACAGAACCACCATCAGGAAGGAAACCAGACACAGGCCGGCGAACAGCACTACCGCTTCCCAGGGTTTGACCCGGCCGGCGGTTAGCGGGCGATCCTTGGTGCGTTTGACGTGCTTGTCCCAGTCGCGGTCGGCAAAGTCGTTAATGGCACAGCCGGCAGCGCGCATAAAGAAGACGCCCAGGGTGAATATAATGACATTGCCAAGCCCGGGGCTGCCATCGCCCGCCAGCCACAGGGCCCAGTAGGTCGGCCACAGCAGGAGGAGGGTTCCGATTGGCCGGTCGATTCTGAGCAAGCTGGCATAATCGGCCAGCCGGCGCTGGATAGGTTCTGGCACAGCGTCAGGCAGCATGGCGTGCGTCCGTCTGGTGTTCTTCGAATTGAATAAGTGCAGGGATTATAGCCAGTCGCAGGAGGCCGGTTAAAGCGTGTTTCGCTGAAACAGTGCTGGCAGCAGGTATTCGCCAACCAGCAGGGAGCTGTTGTGGCCACTGAACAGGGAGCGCCTTGCCAGGTCTGGCTGGCCTGGTATGACCGGTTTGCAGAGGCCGGTTTCCAGTGGGCCCCGTTGCCAGTGGGGGCTGGTGAACAGATAGGCGCCCAAAGGCCGGTTGCCCAGGTGCAACAGCCGTCGTCCCTCGCCTTCCAGGCATCTCAGGGGAATGACCGTTCTGGCCAACACCCAGGGCTGGTTGTCACCACAGAGGCAGACTTCCCGTATCCAGGCATTCTGGCGGTGAGGAATGCACAGGCGCCGGGCCTCTTCTTTTGTCGGCGTTGCAAACCCCTCGCGGCGAACCTCAACGTGGAAGGAGCGGCTGCATTGCTTCTGCAGCGCGCGGGTAAACGAGCCCTCCACCTGCAACCAGTAACGGGCTGGCCCGTGAACCTCGGGGTTCCGAAGGCCGGCAGCTGTCAGTGATTGATACCAGTCCGTCGGGGGTATGGTCAGACGACTTTCGATGTCAGAGACCCTTGACTGCATAGATGCCGGGCGCATTGCGCCAGTAGCCCTTGTAGTCCATGCCGTAGCCGAACAGGAAGCGGTCTTCCACTTCCAGGCCGGTGAAATCGGCTTTCAGATCCGGGCGGGCTTTACGGTCATGTTGCTTGTCGACCAGAACCGCCGTCAGTACTTCACTGGCACCGTGGGCGCGGCAGTAGTCGGCGATGGCGCACAGGGTAGTGCCCTCATCGAGAATGTCATCGACAATCAGGATGGTGCGGCCGTTCATATCGGCCTCGGGCTGGAGCTTCCACTCAAGGATGCCGCCGGTGGTTTCCTGACGGTATCGGGTGGCGTGCAGGTATTCGGCCTGGACCGGAAACCGGAGCCGGGGTAACAGTTGTCCGGTCAGGATCAGCCCGCCGTTCATCACGCAGAACAGCAGGGGGTTACTGTCTTTCAGGCGGGCGGTAATATCGTCGGCCAGATTGCCGATTGTAGTCTGCACCTGCTGTTCATCGACCAGGCAGTCGGCTTCGGCCATTACCTGGTTCATTTCGGCGACGGTATCGGTCATATCGGTCGGTCCTGTCGTAAAACGGGCGATTATACCGGAGAGGGCCGCCAGAAGGGAGGGGCCGCCCCGGTTGTCAGATCTGTATTTGTGGCTATTGGCAGAAAACCCCGAACTGGACCGTCGGCATTGGCATTGGTCAATTCCGGGGCGATGGGTATGATGGCCTGATTCGACAGTTGTTCGTATGTGTAATGCGAACAAAACACTTGCGTGCATGATTGTCTGACAATTACTATTGCGCCCGGATGATATTGGGAGAAAACCTATGAAGAAGTGGCAATGCGTGGTTTGCGGTCTGATTTACGATGAAGCCGAAGGCTGGCCCGAGGACGGCATTGAGCCCGGCACCAAGTGGGAAGATGTTCCGGAAGACTGGGTCTGCCCGGATTGCGGTGTCGGCAAGGAAGACTTCGAAATGATCGAGATCGGCTGATATTACCCGGCACGGCAGGTGAAACCCGCCAAGGTTCGTAAAATACAGGAACGCGGTTATGACTGAACAGGCCCCCATCGTTATCGTTGGCACCGGTTTATCCGGCTATTCGCTGGCACGGGAAATCCGGAAGCAGGACAAAGAGACCCCGGTTCTGATGGTGACAGCCGACGACGGCGTGAGCTACTCCAAGCCCATGTTGTCCACCGGCTTTACCAAGGGGAAGGATGCCGACGGGCTGGCCCAGGGCGGGACCGACGCCATGGCGGAGCAGTTGAATGTCCGGATCCGGACCTTTGCCACGGTCACCGGAATTGATGCCGACGCTCACGAACTCATTCTCGGTGATGAACGGCTTGCCTACAGCAAGCTGGTCCTGGCCTGGGGCGCCGATGTGATTCGGCTCGGCCTGGACGGTGATGGTCAGGAGCATGTGTTCTCGATCAATGACCTGATGGATTACCGCGCCTTCCGGGAAGCGCTGGGCGAGGGCAAGCGGGTGGCGATTATGGGGGCGGGTCTGATTGGTTGTGAGTTTGCCAACGACCTGCGCAACGGCGGTTATGAAGTGGATGTGATTGCCCCTTCCGAGGAGGTGATGCCCGGACTGCTGCCAGAGGCGGCCGCCCATGCTGTCCAGCAGGAGCTGGAGAATCTGGGGGTAGGGTTTCATCTCGGAACCGTGGTTGATCGGATCGACCGCAGTGGTGACGGGGTCAGTCTGACCCTGGCCAATGGCGAGACTCTGGAAGCTGATCTGGTACTGTCCGCCGTCGGCCTGCGCCCGAGGACGGATCTCGCCCGCGCTGCGGGGCTTGAGACTGCCAGGGGCATCGTGGTCAATCGCGCTCTGGAGACCTCGGCGCCGGATGTCTACGCACTCGGTGACTGCGCCGAAGTAGACGGTCACGTCCTGCTTTATGTGTTGCCGCTGATGGCCTGTTCCCGGGCGCTTGCCAAAACGTTACTGGGTGAGCGCACCGAAGTGAGCTATGGCACCATGCCGGTGATGATCAAGACGCCCTGTTGCCCCACGGCGGTTTGCCCTCCACCGTCGGAAGCCGAGGGCAACTGGGAGGTTGAGCAGGATGGCAGCAACGTCAAGGCGCTGTTCAAGAGCCCCGGCGGCGATGTCCTGGGGTTTGCGGTAACCGGCAGCTTTGCCATGGAAAAGCAGGCCCTGTCCAAGGAAGTGCCGCCGATACACGGCTGATGCTCCTCTTCTATTCAACAGCCCCGGTTCCACGGGGCTGTTTTGTCATGGCCGGCGACGGCTTTTCATTGCGAAATTTCGCCGCTTGCGGTAGAAAACTCCTTCGTGTGCTAACGAAATCACAGGAGCAGGCATGCTTGAGGTAACCAAGAAACTGGTGGAGTTGCTGGATCTCTCGCCCATCGGTGACGACCACTTCCAGGGTGACAGCGAGGATCTGGGTTTTCCCAACGTGTTTGGCGGTCAGGTTCTTGGCCAAGCGTTGATGGCGGCCAGCCGAACCGTTGAAGGTCGCCTTTGCCACTCCCTCCATGCCTACTTTTTGCGCCCCGGCAATCAGGACATGCCCATCGACTACGAGGTCCAGCGGGTCCGTGATGGTGGCAGTTTCTCGGTACGTCGGGTGATTGCCCGCCAGGACGGCAAGGAAATCCTGACCGGCTCCATGTCGTTCCAGGTGGCCGAGGAAGGTTTCGAGCATCAGTTGACCATGCCGGACGCGCCTGACCCGGAAACGCTTCGCTCGGAACAGGAGTGGGGCCAACTGCTGGCACCTCAGGTGCCGGAAAAAATGCGGCCGATTCTTACCCGGGATCGCCCTATCGAGATCCGGCCGGTAAACCCGGTCAATCCCCTGAAGCCGGAGAAGCGCCCGCCCCACAAGCAGAGCTGGTTTCGTGCCCAGGGACACCTGCCGGACGATCCCGTGCTTCACCGCTGCCTGCTGACTTACGCATCGGATTTCCAGTTTCTCGGTACGTCACTGAACCCCCACGGTCTGACGTTCATGAGCAAGGGGTTGCAGGTGGCCAGCCTGGATCACGCCATCTGGTTTCACCGGGATTTCCGCATGGACGAATGGCTGCTGTACGACAAGGACAGCCCCAGTGCTTCGGCAGGACGGGGTTTCAATCGTGGCAACTTCTTCAACCAGGACGGTGTGCTTGTGGCATCCACCACCCAGGAAGCCCTGATCCGTCAGAGGTCTTAGGCGTTTACCCCAGCTTGCGCTGGTCCGGTTGCTGATGGTTCCGGTCCAGCCAGTCCATCAGTTCATCGAACGGCAGGGGCGGTGTCAGCAGGTAACCCTGGATCATGTCGCAACCCATGTCCCTGAGCAGGTTGGCGGTGACGTCATCCTCTACGCCTTCGGCCACCACCTGATAGCCCAGGCTGTGGCACATATCAATAGTAGTCTGCACAATCACCCGGTCTTCCGCCTCGGTGGTAAGCTCGGTGACCAGCGACCGATCAATCTTGACCTCGCTCGCGGGTAGCTGCTTGATGTAGGACAGTGAGGAATAGCCGGACCCGAAGTCATCGATCGACACCGGGATGCCGGTGGCGCTGAGTGAGTTCAGCGCCCTCAGGGAATTACCCGGGTCCTGCATCATGGAGGTTTCCGTTACCTCAAAGATAATCGAGCCCTGATGGCTGTGATAGCTGTTCATCAGACGCTGGACAAAAATGGGAAAGTCCGGTTCCCGCAGGTTATTGGGCGAAATGTTGATGGATATGTTCAGAGGCCAGCCGCGCTCCAGCAGTAGTGAGCGCAGTTGCAGTGATTGCTCAAGTACCCATCGGGTCAGCGGTTTGATCAGCCCGGTCTGTTCCGCAAGGCTGACAATCTCATCGGCGCGGATTGGTTTCGCCCGGCCGGGCCACCGGATCAATACCTCAATCCCGACGATACGGCCTGTTTTCAGGCTCTGCTTGGGCTGCATGAACAGCGCCAGCTCGTTGTTGTTAAGCGCATGCCGCAGCTCCGACACCAGGGTCAGCCGGTCGGCGCTATAGGAGTCTTTTTTAGACTTGTAATAGGCAATTCCCCGCTCCCGGGCCGAATCCGATCCTTCGGCGATCACCGCACGGCGTATCAGGGTGTTGGCATCCGTACCATGCTCCGGAAAGATGGCCACCCCAAGCCTGGGGTCCAGGGGAATTTGCATGCCCAGATAGTCAATCGGGTAGCGTATGCCTTCCAATGACTTGAGGATAGCGCGCGGAACCGAACCGGTGGCATCGGCGTCGACAACAAAGGCGAATGTCTGAGGATCCAGTGATGCCAGGTAGAAATTGCGCTGGTCGCTCTGTTCTACCGGCATGGCGCCCGGCAGTTCCCGAGCCACGGCATTGTAGTGCTTGGACGCCAGTTCCAGAATCCGGTCACTGTTGCGGTGCCCGAGGGTTTTGGTGACCGACTGCAGGTTGTTCAGGTGGATGACGGCGACGCCATAGCGTCGCTCGGGGCTGCGCAGCATCAGGTCGTTCAGCATCATCTCCAGGCTGCCCCGATTGGGAAGGCCGGTGAGCGGATTGTGCAGTGCATGATCCATCAGTTTTAACTCTGCCGACCGCCTTGCCGCCAGGGCCTTCAGTTCAGCTTCCCGGGCGTCCACCTTGTCCTGCCGTTCCTGGTAAAGCCGTGCCGCCAGGGCCAGCGTGAGTAGAATGGCTTCCAGTGCCGATCCGATCTGCATGCCGTAGGTGGTCACGAAATTATTGGGCAGCAAGCCGTACTTGTTGGCCGCGGTTATTGCACTGCCCAACGTCAGTGCCGCCCAGGCCAACGTGTAATAGCCGGCCTGTGGGTTGCCCTTCCACCATTGCACCGGCCCCAGAACGGTGAGCAACAGGCAGCTGGGTATTGCCAGGGCTACGGTCAGCCGACTGCCGGTACTGTAATCGACGAAGAAAGTCATCAATGCAACGGCTGCGTTCACGGAAATGGCGAACACCACCAGCCGGTTGAGGAATGGGCCGGTTTCCCGAAGTTTCAGGAACGAGCGCGAGAACAGCAGGGTGAACAGTACCGCCAGAGGCACGGCCAGCAACATGATCTGATTCTGTGTTCCGGGGCTTTGTGGCCACAGGAACTGAAATGCCGCGCCGTTCACCGTGCCGATAAGCAGAAGGTAACCCAGCGTCGAGAGCACATAAAGCAGGTACACCGGCTCTCTGAGAGCGGCGAAGATAAACAGATTGAAGAAAATGACCGTGATCAGGATGCCGTAGTAGACCGAGTGCATCTGATCTTCAGTGGATGAATGCTCGAAAAAAGTCTGGGCGTTCCAGAGTCGAACCGGGATCTGCATGGCACCCTCGGTGTGCACCTCCAGCAGAATCTGGTACTCGCTGGCGATGCTTTGTTCGAAGGGGAACAGGAAATGCCGATGCAGAATAGGCCGCTGTTCAAAGGGCACATGATCCCCGGTCACTATGCGCCGGGCAATGCGGCCGTTTTCCAGCAGATGGAAGGTGAGCCTGTCCAGTTGTGAGTAGCGGACTTCCAGCAGATTGATAGTGGCAGGGTGGGCTACCCGAAACCGAAGCCAGACGGTATCCCGGATGTAACCGAAATTCGGGCTTTCTTCCTCGAGGGTTTGCCAGTCACTGGAGGCAAGGGCTTCACTGGCTGTCAGGTTTTCATCCGGGGCGGCGCGCAGATACTCGATTTGCGGTACATAGGAATCCTCAGCCCCCAGGGATGGGGCAGCCAGACCCGATAACAGCAGCAGTGTTATCAGTAAACGAAGCCAGAAAGTGGATGCCACGTCGTACCGTTTGATTGTCGTTGTCCAAAGGAGTATGGCGTGTCGCCTTTGGCGGCTCAAGTCACCGGCAGGGCCTGTTTGGCAAAATTTTGTAGCCAGGACTCAGATCTGCTCAAGCCATGACCGGACCCAGGGCAGGGCTTCGGCTTCCGGCTCCATGGTTTCCAGGGCATCAATTCGAAGCGTGTCTCCCACCTTGCGGGCAGCGGTTTCGTATAGCGCTTCCTCAACCAGGTCGCCGGCGCCACAGAAGGTGTCACCGTAGGAACTGTCGCCCAGCACGATGATGCCAAACGGCCGACCCGGTTGCTGGGGCAGTTGGTCCCGCAGATCCAGATAGAAGGGCAGCAGGTTGGCTGGCACTTCACCCTGCCCGGTTGTGGATGTGCAGACCAGAAGCGGATCGTTGTTCGAGGTGATGTCGTCCAGAGCCGGGTTCTCCAGTACGGTTACGTGGTGGCCATCGCCCTCCAGCTCCTTCTTGATGGCGCGGGCCGTCATGAGTGCGCCACCATAGACGCTGCCCACCAAGATTCTGATTGATGTCATAGGTTACCTGTTCGCTGCCGTGGAAATGACCATACGGTCGTTCGGTGGCGCACGATCATAGCGGGAGTGCTTTGCTGCCTCAAGGTGAGAGGATGGGTGAGGACTCGTTTTCCTGGCTACGAACCCGCGGTGCTATCCGGTTGCGCCCGGATTCCTTGGCATTATAGAGATTCAGGTCGGCCTGTTTGAGCAGATCGTCAAGTGAGGGGGCCTTTGCAATAGAGCAGACGCCGGCGCTGATGGTTACCGGTAACGACTGGTCCCTGAACCGGAACGGGTGCCTGGCAACTTGAGACCGCAATCTCTCAGCCAGGGTCAGAGCCTGCAGCAGGGAAGTGTCAGGCAACAGGACCAGGAATTCTTCACCGCCCCATCGGGCCGCGACATCCGCCTGCCGAATCACGGTTCGCATCAAGGCAGCGAACTCCCGCAGGACATCGTCGCCAGCGTCGTGTCCGAACTGGTCGTTGATCTGTTTGAAAAGATCGAGGTCGATCAGGGCAATGGAGAAGTGATGGCCGGAGCGCTGGTAGCGGGAAAACTCCATGGTCAGGCGGTTCTGCATTTCACGGCGGTTGGCCAGCCCGGTGAGTTCGTCCGTCCGTGCCGCATGCTCGTGGGTTTCCGCAAGGGCCAGAAGTTCATTGCGTGCCTTCAGGCGGCTGGCTTCAAGGACAAAGCAGAAAATCGATTCGAAGGTCAGGGCAGCGAAAAAACGAATCTTGAAATCCATGCTGTATTCCGCGGACACCAGTGGCAGCCCGGGAAACTGGAATACCACTACCGCAATCAGGTAACAGAACAGCAGAACGGCCGTACCGGTTTTCAGATCGGTCAGGTAGAACAGCAGCGGTGGAAAGACGTAAAACCAGAGTGGCCCGGTGTTGTTCTCGCCGCCAGAGGCAATCAGGTAGGTGAAAAGCAGGCCGACAATAATGATCATCCCGGCTTTCTGGCGCGCACGGTTTCCGGTGCTGGCAAAGTACAGCATGTTCAGCGCAATCAGGCCGATGAAGGACCAGAGCACCCAGGCATGAGTTGTGTGTCCGGCGAACCAGGCCTTGGTACCGATGCCAACCAGAAAAGCGATGGCGGTTGCCGAGAGCCAGGTAAGCAGACGCGAAACCTGGGCGTCTTCCCGTTCGCCGGCAGCAAGCTGCCCGGAGGAAGGTGAATTAGGCATGGGAACCTTATTTTGCTGTTTTTGTAATTTTGACGCTTATATTCGGAATTATGAGTCAATTTAGTGCGTTTTTGCACTCCCGTCTGTGATGTGTTTAGTCTGTGTCAATTGTGACCGTTTTATTTCATTTTCATGTCAAAAATTTTATAGTTGCCGCGCGACAGAGCTCGCCCCCAATCCTCACAGACTAAACGAGACCTGATCTGTTATGGCCCGTTCGAGCGGATTCCTGGATACCCTTCTCACCAGCCCTACCACGGAACGATACAGGGTCGGCATCAGCCTGCTTTTCCTACTTGGTGTGTGGCTGACTGTCGGATCTTTCAGTCAGGGAATGCCCAACAGTATGTTGCTGATGGCCGCCGCGGTGATTGGCGGTTACATGGCGATCAATATCGGCGCCAATGACGTTGCTAACAATGTGGGGCCAGCGGTAGGTTCTGGTGCCCTGTCCCTGGGTGCCGCTGTACTCATCGCAGCTGTTTTCGAGGCCGGTGGCGCGATCATCGCCGGAGGCGATGTGGTGTCCACTATCAAGGGTGGCATCATTGATCCCTCCAATCTGGAAGAGAGCAGGGCTTTCGTATGGCTGATGACCGCCGCCCTTCTGGCGGGCGCCCTCTGGCTGAATCTGGCCACCTGGATGGGCGCACCTGTGTCTACAACCCACTCCATTGTTGGTGGCGTTCTGGGCGCAGGTATCGCCGCCGGTGGCTGGGGAATCGCAGACTGGGCGGTGATGGGCAAGATTGCGGCCAGCTGGGTAATCTCGCCGGTTCTCGGTGGGGCGCTGGCAGCACTGTTCCTGTTCGCGATCAAGAAGACCGTGTTGTATCGGAAAGAGGTCATTCCGGCGGCCAGGACCTTTGTTCCCTGGCTGGTGGCAATCATGGCCTGGGCTTTCGGAACCTATCTGATGATCAAGGGTGTGAAGAAAATCGTCAAAGTCGATTTTCTTGAGGCGACGCTGATCGGTCTTGCCGCGGCTGCGGTGGTGTTCTTCGTCATGCGCACCCTGGTGGGCCGCATGGCATCGACCATGGAAAACAGCTCGGCAGGCGTGAATACCCTGTTTACCTGGCCGTTGATCTTTGCTGCCGCCCTGCTGAGTTTTGCTCACGGTGCCAATGACGTCGCCAACGCCATCGGTCCCCTGGCGGCAATTAACGATGCCCTGTCCGCGAATTCTGTGGTGACGTCTGCCAGCATCCCGATGTGGGTAATGATGGTGGGTGCCCTGGGCCTGGCCGTTGGCCTCATGCTGTTCGGGCCACGCCTGATCAAGACCGTTGGCAGTGAAATCACCGAACTGGACAAGACCCGGGCATTCTGTATCGCCCTGTCGGCTGCGCTTACGGTGATCCTCGCGTCCCAGCTGGGCTTGCCGGTCAGCTCCACCCATATCGCCATAGGCGGCGTGTTCGGCGTTGGCTTCCTCCGGGAGTACCTGAAGTCCAACTATGCGACCCAGCTGCACAAGATCATGGAGCACCACGACCCCGCCGAGCAGGAGCGTCTCAAACCCTTCCTGGATGATTTTCGTAATGCCTCGGTGGAGGAGATGGAGAACCTTCTCAAGCAGGCCAAGAAGAAAAAGCAGGTGCCTTTGTCCAAGTCCGAGCGCAAGCGCCTGAAGAAGATCTACCGGGAAGAAATGGTGAAACGTTCGCACCTGGTGCGCATTGCGGCGGCATGGATCATCACGGTACCGGCGTCTGCCATCATGGCCGCGATCCTGTTCTTTACGCTCCGGGGCTTGTTGATCTGACCGGGCTGGTTGTATAAACCGAGTTTGGTCATACTATCGTTAAAAAGGGGTGGCTCACCCCTCAAGCCTATTTGTCCATGGAGTGAAGTATGAGTTCATCCGTTGAAAGCCGTCAGGCGAAGATGATTGATGAGCTGAGGACCTTTATCAAGAAGGTTCTGAGCGATCCGACCATTGCCGTTAAATCCATGGAGATCGCCCGCAAGCATCGTGGCAAGCCGAATGCCGAGGAGCTGATTGCACAGGAGATCAGTGCCAGCACGAATATCCGGATTCCGGAGAACTGGAGTGAGGCGGACAAGATGTTCCTGGATATCATCCACGATGTTCTGGATGATGAAGAGGCGCTTTACTGAGGCCTTGTCTGCAGGCTTGGGAGAAGCGAGCCGGGCGGGGGATGGTTCAAAAACACGCTGTGAATACGTCCCTGTACGCTTGGCTCCGCCATCCCTGGCTCCGCACAGTTTTTGAACCATCCCCCGCCCGGTTCACCTGAGCCATGGTTGTGGCCAAAAATGGTCATGGCTAAATCTTTTGGGCCCTTCAGGCCTGTCTCGCGTTTGGCGTAGCCTGCTTCAGGACTGCATCCGCCATCTGGTGCAGGATGCTGATCTCATCCTCGATACCCTCATCCCGTGATAATTCTCTCTGTTCCGAAAGGATGTCTGCCAGGATTTCCCTGGTGGTCAACGGGTTAGCCAGTACCACCCGGAACACGATGCACGGGAAGTTGAAGTAACGGGCCGGCTCCAACCGGGTCCGTGACACGAACGCCTTGCCCCGTTCCCGCTGGGTTTTCTGGATGAACTTGGTGATCCGGTTCAGGCAGGTGTTGAGCTTTTCTGCCTGCAGCGGGTCGGCGCAGGCGAGGGCTTCCTGGACGTTTTCCGGGCAGTAGCGGTAGGTCAGGATGTTCAGTTCGGGCTTGGTAACCAGCTCGAAATCCGGTTCTGCTTCGATCATTTCCGCGAAGGTTTTGGCCTTGTCGATGCCCTGGTCTATCAGGATCTCGTAGCCTTCCCGGGCCAGGATTTTCAGGCCGGAGTGGATCAGCATGGACATGCCGGGCCGTGAGCCTTCCAGGGTGGTGCTGCCAAGATCCCGGGAGCCCTTGCGGATTATGTACTGGGCGTGGTGTTCAACGGCGCTGGCCAGGCTCGGGTCGCGGAATACCACGAGGCCCACGCCCATGGGTACGTAGAGCTGTTTGTGGGCGTCGAAGGTGACGGAGTCGGCCTTCTCGATGCCCCGCAGCAGGTGTTTGTAGGTGCGGGAGAACAGTGTGGGCCCGCCCCAGGCGGCATCTACGTGGAAGTGGGCGCCGAATTCCCGGGCGATGTCGGCCATGGCATCCAATGGGTCGACGTTTCCGGTTTCAGTGGTGCCGGCAACACCGCAGATGGCCATCACCTTAATTTTCTGGCGCTGCAATTCCAGGCACTTGTCCCGCAGGGCGTCGGTGTTGATGCGGTTTTCGTCGTCGGTGTCCACCGGTATCAGGGATTCGCGGCCCAGGCCGAGCACGTCGGCGGCTTTGCGCAGGGAATAGTGGCCGCGCCGCGAAACGACGATGGCGGCGCCTTCGTAGCCGTAGTATTTCAGCGCCCGGAACAGGCCTTCCTGGTGCAGGCCCCGGAAGCTGCCTTCAGCCGGGAACGCCCGGTTGCGGGCGACCCACAGGGCGGTCAGGTTTGCGACGGTGCCGCCGGAGCACATGGCACCCAGGGCATAACGGGGGTCGTGCATCCACTTGCGGTAGAAGGCGCCGTCTTCCTGATACACCAGGCGGTGGATCATGCCCAGTACCTGGCGCTCCATGGGCGTGAACGCCTTGGAGGTTTCGGTTTTGACCAGGTTCTGGTTCAGGGCAATCATGATCTTGGACAGCGGCAGCATGAAGTACGGCAGCGCTGAGGTCATGTGCCCGATAAAGGCCGGAGAGGCGGTGTGAACGGAATTGGCCACCAGTTTGTCGAGCAGGAACTGGGCCTGTTCAGATACGAAGACGGGCTTCTCGGGAATGCTGTAGTCGGAGAAGTCTTTCTCCACATCCGAGAGGTCCCGTTCAACCGCAACAATGTGTTCCTGCAGGAAGCCTGCAAGATTGCGGGAGATGTTCTGGTCAATCCGGCTCAGCGTCGATTCCGGTGCCTCAGGCACCGTGAACACGCGATACATGGCCTCTACCGAGGCCTGTGCGGATTTCTTCTTTCCGGTCATAGGCGCCACTCACATTCAGTGGTCATCCGAAGGGCCGGTTCCGGATGCCCTGCGGATACGGCCGGCATTCATGTCCGGCATTGGTTTCTGGTCACCTGCTTCTGGCAGGCGCACTGGCATCCCTGAGGGGGCGTAGTATACGGCGTGGCGACAGGTTACGCCACACGGCCGCTGCTCAGGTTATTGCTTCCCGGTCAGAGTATTTCCCGGTGTATTTCCAGTATGGCAGCATCCACGCGTTCTTCGATGGCTTTTTCGATCTGGTCCAGGCGTTGGGTAATCTGCTGGGAGGAGGTGCCCAGGGCGGCAATGGTCCAGGTGGCACAGTCGAGGGCCTCCTGGTCGGCGGTTTCGGCAACGGCCAGGTCGGGTTCTTTGCCCCAGACGGCCTTCAGGGCGGTGAAGACTTTGCGCTTGGCTTTGAGGTCGTCGCAGCCGTAGAGCTGGAAGTGCAGGGTCAGGACGCCCACGTGGGGCGTTATAACCGGCTGTTGGGGCTTTTGGCCTTCCCGCAGGAGTTTTCTTAGAGCTTCAGACATGGGTGTTCCGGCTTTGGTGCTGGAACCGGCGAGGGCAGACTCTCCAAAACACGCTCCTTGCGGCACATCCATGTGGCGCTTGGGCTCCGCCATCCATGGCTCCGCACAGTTTTGGAGAGTCTGCCCCCGCTGGTTCGCGAACAGTTCAGTTTGCGTCCGCGGGGGCGAGGTTTTCGTAGCTCGGCAGACGCTATATCTAGCCTACTACAGGCGTTGCCCGTTTGATAATGGCTGCCGGATCGGTGCCCGAGGGCAGGTTGCCGTAGTTCATACCGCCATTGGACTGGAGTCTCGAGGCGCAGAAGGCGTCGGCGACGGCGGCATCCGAGTGGCGGAGCAGCAGTGAGCCCTGCAGGGCCAGGGCCATGCGGTCGACCAGGTTGCGGGCGCGGTACTGGAAATCGCTGATGTCGGCGAAGTCGTGTTGCAGCTGAGCCAGGAACTGGTCGAAGCGGCGGTCGGCTCCTTTGGCTTCGGCGGCCTCTTTGAAGAAGGCGTCGAGGGTTTCCGGCTCTTTTTGCAGGGCGCGCAGGGTGTCCAGGCACTGGACGTTGCCGCTGCCTTCCCAGATGGCATTGACCGGTGATTCCCGGAACAGCCGGGGCATGATGCAGTCTTCCATTACGCCGCTGCCGCCGATGCACTCCATGGCTTCGTAGGCGTGGTTCGGCGTGCGTTTGCAGATCCAGTATTTGCCGACAGGGGTGGCCAGGCGCGCCAGCAGGCGTTCGTGCTCCTTGTCCTGGTTGTCCAGGGCGCGGGCAATGCGCATGGTGTAGGCCAGTGCCGCCTCGCTTTCCAGGGCCAGGTCGGCCAGGACATTCTGCATCAGAGGCTGATCGATCAGGCGGGCGCCGAAGGCGCTGCGGTGACGGCAGTGATGACTGGCCTGGGCGATGGCCTGACGCATGCCGGCGGAGCTTCCGATCATGCAGTCGAAGCGGGTCATGGCCACCATTTCAATGATGGTGGGCACACCGCGGCCTTCTTCGCCAACCATCCAGGCAAGGGCACCGCGCAGTTCGGCTTCGCTGGAGGCGTTGGCGACGTTGCCCATCTTGTTCTTCAGGCGCTGGACCTGCCAGGGGTTCTTGGTGCCGTCCGGACGCCAGCGGGGCATCAGGAAGCACGACAGTCCTGCCTGTGTCTGAGCCAGTACCAGGAAGGCGTCGCACATGGGGGCAGAGACGAACCATTTGTGGCCTACCAACTCATAGGCCTGGCCGGGGCCTCCCGCGCCGACCGGATAGGCTCTGGTGCTGTTGGCGCGAACGTCGCTGCCACCCTGTTTTTCAGTCATGGCCATGCCAATGGTGACCGAGCTTTTCTGGCTGTCCGGCAGGTTGCGCGCGTCGTAGCTGTCGGCCAGGATGCGAGCTTCCCAGTCCGCCGCCAGCTCCGGCTGTTTCCGGATAGAAGGAATGGCCGCGAAGGTCATGGTGACCGGGCAGCAGTGGGCAGCTTCCACCTGGGAGTGCATGTAGTACTTGGCAGCACGGGCAACGTGTGCGCCCTGGCAGGGATGGCTCCAGGGGCTGCTGTGCAGGCCGTTGTCGAAGGCAATCCGCATCAGCTCGTGATAGGCCGGATGGAAGTCCACTTCATCAATGCGGTGGCCGTACCGGTCGTGGGTATTGAACACCGGTTTGTTGGCGTTGGCGCGAAACCCCAGGTCAATGGTTTCGGCGGCCCCTGCGAGAGCTCCGAATGCCTTGAGGTCCTCGGCGGCTTTACCGGCACCTTCCCGCAGGGCGGCTTCCTGCAGGGCAATGTCCTGCTCGAACAGATTGTAGTTCTCCAGGGCCGGCGGCTGATTGAAGACCTCGTGGGTGGTGGCCAGGTAGCGGTCTTCCTGGTCGTTTGATGGCATCTCTGGCCGGGGCTGCGGCGCGTTCATAGCTACCTCCTGGTGCCGGTTAACCCCTGCATACAAAAGCGGATGATGGAATTGACCAGCGGGTCATTGTTGTCTTCTGTTGCGCTGTTTTCCTGGCTGGTCTGTGTTGGTGACAGTGGACCAACCAGGCTTTCCGCGATGGCGCCGACCAGGCATGTACTGCTCTGGCGAGCGTCCTGATCCGGGATGCACCCTTCGTCAATGCCCTCGCGGATCGCTTTCTCGAACAGGTTGGCGTAGGCCTTGCGATACGCCAGTCGTTCCTCTTCCACTTTTGGGTCCACCGGCTCGGCGATCAGTGACCAGGCCATTTGCGGGCCTTTCAGCGCCCGCTCGGCAAATTGTCTGAGCGCCCGCTCCAGCCGTTCGGCGCCGTTTCCGCCGGATGCGAGGGCCTCGGCGACCTTGTCGACTTCCCGTTGGGTCGCCAGTCGGAAAATTTCGGCGAACAGGTCTTCTCTGGACTCGAAATGCCGGTAGATAGTTCCTGTGGCAACGCCGGCCAAGCCGGCGATACGGGTCACCCGCGCGCTTCTGAAACCGCCCTCGGCCACGCACTGATAGGTGCAGTCCACGATCCGTTTTCGCGCCTCGGCCTTACGCTGGCGCATTTTCTCTGTTTCTCGATAGGCCATTCCGGCTCCCTATAAGTAGTGAATCATTATTCATTCTTTGTGTCAATTTTTTGAGCCACAGACGAATATAAAATTTCCGCATGCAATTCAATTGCTTGTTGTTCGTTACAAAAATTTACAAAAAAGTCGTTGCCAGTAAATAGCGTGGTCACAAAAAGCAGATTATAAAGACGCCAAGACGAAGCCGCAGGCGGTCGTTCGTCGATACGGAGTGAGGTTCCCTGTGGGGTCGCAGCACTCGACCATCTGTTTTCGTTGATGGAGAAAAGATTATGAGTGAATTCGACGAAAGCAACCTGGAGCAGTCCGGAAGCTGGACCAGCGACAGTGACGACAACCATTCCATAGCCGGCCGTGCCCGCGTTCGTGCACAGTTGCAGGCAGACATTGAAGCGTTCCTGAGCCAGGGCGGAAAGATCCAGGAAGTGGATACTTCCTTCCGTTCTGATACACCGCGCAAGGTGGAAGTGGGTTTTAACAACCGCTCCCTCTGAACGTAAAGGCGGCAGTCCGGGGCACTCCGCCCCGGCTCCGTTTTTGATCCCTGTCTCGGTATGACCTGTCAGCGTCGTTTATCCTCTTTCATTATCATTTTGCGCCGTTAGCCTGGGCAAATCGCCAGTCACCCGATAATCCGGACACCTCTTTGGTAATGAAGCCTCGCATCCGTCTTTTCCTTGTTTTGCTACTGATCATAGCAGCTGTCGGCAGCTTCTGGAGGATGACTGCAGACCCGGTCGCCGTTGACGACCCGGTTGCTTCGGCGCCTGTTGACGAGCCCCCGATATCCGTAAGCCAGGATGAGGGCGCTGCGGCACCGTCCGACCTCGTCAACAACGCCTCTTCAGTCCGTATTCCCGAGCAGTTGCCGGCCTCGCTGGCAGGCACGTCGGTCCCGGACGGTTGGGCCCGGACGGACCGGCTCGGCAATCTCATTCCGACCCCCCATCTTCGGCAGCTGTTCGAGTATTTCCTGTCAGCTCTGGGAGAGGAATCGCTGCATCAGTTGGTGGCGCGTATTGAGACGGCTCTGTCGGCCCTGGAAGAGCCGGCGAGATCCCAGGCCCTGGCAACCCTGGGAAACTACCTGGAATACAAACTGGCTGTTTCTGATCTGGAACAGAGCTACGGAGAGGTGTCCGGACTTGGCGCCAGGGAAATGCAACGGAGGATGGCAGAAATCCAGGCCCTGCGCCGGACCTGGCTGGATGCTGACACTGCCGACGCTTTCTTTGCCGACGATGAGGCGGTGGACCGTTTCCAGATTGAAAAACTCAGGATCACAAGCGACGACAGTCTGACCGACGAGCAGAAGGCCGAGGCTTTGCGCCAGGCCGAGTCTTCTCTGCCGGAACCTCTCCGGAAGGCCAGGGAGGAAACCCGCCGGTTTGCGGACTATGAACAGGTACGCCGGGCGCTGGCAGATGATCCCGGGGCGCTTGCGGCCTGGCGTCAGGAGGCTTTTGGTGAGGCCGCGGCGGAAAGGCTGGCCCGGCTTGATCAGGAGCAAAAGGCCTGGGATCGCCGTTGGCAGGCCTACGCCAGCGAGCGGGACCGGTTGTTGTCCTCTGGGCTGGCCGAGCCGGAGCGCCGGGAAGCGCTGGAGCGGCTCAGAGCCAGCCACTTCAATGAAACCGAACGGATTCGTGCCCAGGCGCTGGATTCGATCCGGTAATCAGCCTGTCATTTAATCGCTTTATCCTGCTGAGGGAGTCTGCAACCAGCGGCGTCGGCCGTGTATGATGGCGCAAAGGGCGCCCGGCGAATGCCGCGACGGTCCATCAGACTTTTTGTTCAGCCATTCAGGAGGTTGTCAGTGCCGATTCCGACTCCCCGTGCTTTTCCCGCCACCCGTCTGCGCCGTAACCGGGCCAGTGAGTTCTCCCGTCGCCTTGTTCGGGAAAACCAGCTCACGCCGGACAACCTGATCTATCCGGTGTTCGTGCTGGAGGGTGAGGGCCAGCGGGAAAAGGTGCCTTCGATGCCGGGGGTGGAGCGTCTGAGCATTGATCTTCTGGTGGAACAGGCCGCGGAGCTGGTGGAATTGGGTATCCCGGCCATTGCCCTGTTTCCGGTGGTGCCGGCTGAGAAGAAGAACCTGTCCGGCTCCGGGGCCTGGGATTCGGACGGTCTGGCACAGAGAGCGGTTCGCGCTCTGAAAAAAAACCAGCCGGAACTGGGTGTGATTACAGACGTGGCGCTGGACCCGTTCACCACCCATGGCCAGGACGGCATCATCGACAACGACGGCTATGTTCTCAATGACGTCACCGTCGAGGCGCTGGTCAATCAGGCGCTTTCCCATGCCGACGCCGGCGCCGATGTGGTGGCACCGTCAGACATGATGGATGGGCGAATTGGTGCCATTCGCGAAGCCCTGGAGAACGGTGGCCATGTGAACACGCGGATCCTGGCCTATTCTGCCAAGTACGCATCAAGCTATTACGGGCCTTTTCGCGACGCGGTGGGCTCGGCCGCCAATCTCGGCAAGGGGAACAAGGCCACCTACCAGATGGATCCGGCCAACAGTGACGAAGCATTGCATGAGGTCTCGATGGACCTGGCCGAAGGCGCGGACATGGTGATGATCAAGCCCGGTATGCCGTATCTCGATATCGTGCACCGGGTGAAGACGGAATTGCGGGTACCGACATTCGTTTACCAGGTCAGCGGCGAGTACGCGATGCACATGGCTGCGGCCCAGAATGGCTGGCTGGACGGCGATGCGGTGATGATGGAAAGCCTGATGGCCATGCGTAGAGCCGGAGCCGACGGTATTCTGACCTACTTTGCCGTGCGCGCGGCGCGATTGATGCGGGATCAGCGGCACGGATAAGCCAAGCAAATCATTCGCCGGTAGTGGCGAACACACTGGAATCGAGGAACCATGACAACGGAAACGGCGAAGAATCAGACGGCAGGGGATGACCGGAGTGTGCCTGCGCCGGTAGATGTGCCTCCGGTTGGTGAGGAGATCAACCTGGATGCCAATGAAAATTACTTTAACCGGGAACTGAGCCAGCTGCAGTTTAATTACCGGGTACTCAAGCAGGCGCTGGATACGACCCACCCGTTGATCAACCGTCTGATTTTCTGCTGCATCTTCAGCAGCAACATGGACGAGTTCTTCGAGATCCGCGTGGCAGGTCTGCGGCAGCAGATGAAATACGGCCGCGAAACGGTTGGTGCCGATGGCATGATGCCGGACCAGGCCCTGGCGGAAATCAGCCGTGTTGCCCACGAGTACATCCGCGAACAGTACGACATACTGAACAATGTGCTGATTCCCGAGATGGAGCAGGAGAACATTCATTTCGTCCGTCGTCGGGAGTGGACGCCGGAGCAGGCGGAGTGGGTGCGAACCTATTTTGAAGAGGAAATCCTGCCGGTGGTCAGCCCCATCGGACTGGATCCGTCACATCCGTTTCCACGCCTGGTCAACAAGAGCCTGAACTTTATTGTTGAACTGGATGGCAAGGATGCCTTCGGCCGGGAAACCGGCATGGCGATTGTGCCGGCTCCCCGCTCCCTTCCGCGTCTGGTGCGGCTGCCTGATGATGTCTGCAACGGTGGCGAGAACCTCGTTTTCCTGTCGTCTATGATCCACGCCCACGCCGATGAACTTTTCCCCGGCATGGAGGTGAAAGGCTGCTATCAGTTCCGGCTGACCAGAAATGCTGACCTTGAGCTTGAGGACGACCTGGAAGACCTGGCCTCGGCCCTTCGTGGTGAGCTGCTCAGCCGCCGATTTGGTGATGGGGTGCGTCTTGAGGTTGCTGACAACTGCCCGGAAGAACTGGTGCAGTTCCTGCTCAAGGAGTTCGGCCTGACTGAGCGGGATCTTTACCAGGTGCATGGCCCGGTCAACCTGACCCGGCTGATGGCGGTCGGTGGGCTGGTGGACCGGCCGGATCTGACCTATTCCGGCTTTTCGCCATCGATTCCCAAGCAGATCCGCAGCAAGGAGTCGATGTTCGACGCAATCCGCAAGCGCCCGATCCTGCTGCTGCATCCCTATGAGAATTTCAGTCCGGTGGTCGATCTGCTGCGTCAGGCCGCCAAGGATCCCCAGGTTCTGGCAATTCGACAGACCCTCTACCGTACCGGGGCAGATTCGGAAATCGTGGAAGCCCTGGCAGATGCCGCACGCCGTGGTAAAGAGGTTACTGCCGTTATCGAGCTTCGGGCCCGTTTCAGCGAGGCTGAAAACCTGGAGCTGGCCAGCCGGCTGCAGGAGGCCGGGGTGATCGTGGTGTACGGCGTGGTCGGGTACAAGACCCACGCCAAGATGATCCTGATTGTCCGTCGCGAAGAGGGGCGGCTGCGTCGTTATGTCCACCTGGGCACCGGTAACTATCACGCCGGTAATGCCCGCCTTTATACCGATTACAGTTTCATGACCTGTGACGAGTCCATCGGCGACGACGTCAACAAGCTGTTCCAGCAGCTGACGGGCATGGGCAAGGCTCTGAAGATCAAAAAACTTTTCCATTCGCCATTCACCCTGCACTCGCGTCTGCTCAGCCTGATTGAGCGCGAAGCCGGCTATGGCGAGAAAGGCCGGATTATCCTCAAGTTCAATGCGCTCACCGAGATCCAGCTGATCAAGGCGCTTTACCGGGCCTCCCAGGCGGGTGTGAAAATCGATCTGATTATCCGCGGTATCTGCTGCCTGCGTCCGGAAGTGCCGGGCCTCTCCGAGAATATTCGGGTAAGGTCCATCATCGGACGTTTCCTTGAGCATACCCGGGTCTACTACTTCGGCAATAACGGCCGCCCGGATGTGTATTGTTCCAGCGCCGATGGCATGGAGCGGAACCTGCTTAGCCGGGTTGAAACCGCTTTTCCCCTGGATGATCCTGAGCTGGCTGCCAGGGTCAGGGAAGATCTGGATACCTACCTGGCCGATAACTGCCAGTCCTGGGTACTGCAACCGGACGGCAGCTATATCCAGAACCAGCCCGGTGACGACGAAGAACGCCTGGCCTCCCAGCTGGTATTGCTGGAAAGGCTGACCGGAAAGACCTGATTCCTGAACTGGAGAACGCGTTTGAATGCCAAATGGATGATTGCCGGCGCCGGTGTGCTGGCTGTGGCCGGTGGCCTGCCCTGGGTCGTAGGGTACGTCACTGAACAGCAGTGGCAGCAGGCAACGGAGGAGGTGAACAGTGCCCAACCGTTCCTTCGTATGGAAACTGATAACTACCAGAGGGGCATTCTCGGTGCCCGCTTCAATGGTTCGGTCAACCTGAGGAACCCGGAAACCGGAGAATCCCGGCAGTTTGCCTATCGTGCCACGGTGACCCATGGGGTAACCGGCAGCCTGATGGATTTTGAGCCCGAGGGAGGCTGGTCTTCAGGGGATCTGGACTGGTCTTCCGGCGAGAAGCCAAGACTGACCCTGGAAACCCGACTCTGGGGCACTGCAGTACTTGAGCTCGAAGCGCCCCAGATGAGCGTAACTGACGCGGATACTGGGGAAACCCTCGCTTCGAGTGGCGGTCTGGCAAGAGTTGAGATCAGTGATGCAGGCTCGCACGCGGATGCCCTGATGGTCTGGCCGGCCTTAACCCTGTCTGGTCCGGATGTGGATATTCGGGTTAGTGACTTCCGCCTCGAGCAGACCATGAGCCATCTCACGGGTGAGGTCTGGACCGGCTCTGGCGAGATTGTGGTGGACTCGGTTGCTGTGACACCGACTGCGGACGCGGCCTTTACGCTCAAGGAGATTTCGGTGCGTAGCAGCAGTGAGTCAGTCAATGATGGCGAGCGTCTGGATTCGCGGATGGCATTCGAGGTTGGCGGCGTTTCAACGGCCGATGAACAATACGGACCGCAGCGACTGGTGTTCGCATTGTCAGGGCTGGATGTGGCGGCCTGGAGTGGGCTTACCGAGAGCCTGTCATCGCTGCAGACCCTGGCCCTCAGCCAGGCCTCGGGAGGTCCTCAGCAGTTCGAACAGCAGATGGCTGCGATGCAGCAGGTAAACACGGCCCTGCGTGACCTCGCCGCTGCTGGCTTTTCGATTGGTTTCCCGGAACTGACCGTCACCACCCCGGAAGGTGTGGTTGAAGGCAGTGCCCGGATTTCCCATCCGGAGCTGACAGCGGATCAGAAGGGCGAGATGCTGATGGTGATGCAGCGGCTGACCGGCGAAATGGATCTCAGCCTGCCACTTGCGCTCGCGGAGGAGTATCCCGAATTCCAGCTGCAGCTTGCGCCTCTGATCAAACAGGGATTGCTGGTTCAGCAAGGTGATCGGCTGGTGCTTGATGCCAGTATGAAAGACCTGATGCTGGACGTGAACGGGGTGGAAATCCCTTTGCCCCCGTTGCTCTGAAGCCTGGTTTACTGCCACAAAAAAGCCCCGTTGATCGGGGCTTTTTTGTGGCAACAGGTTCAGCTGAACTTCTTTTTCAGGGCAGCCTCTACCGCTGGATCGACAAATTCCGAAACGTCGCCGCCCAGGGAGGCGATTTCCCGAATCAGGGTGGAGGAGATGTAGGACAGGTGATTGGCCGGTGTCAGGAAAACGCTTTCCACTTCGGGCGCGAGCCGGCGGTTCATGTCGGCCAGCTGGAACTCGTATTCGAAATCAGAAACCGCACGAAGGCCGCGGAGGATCACAGTGGCGCCCTGTTCACGGACGAAATCGGCCAGCAGGTTGCTGAAGCCGGTGACGCTGACATTGGGGAGGTGCGCGGTCGCCTGGCGGACCAGTTCGCAGCGTTCTTCCAGATCGAGAAGTGGCTGTTTCTTGGGGTTGTAGGCGATGGCAACGACGATTTCATCAAACATTCTGCCGGCACGTTCGATCAGGTCGGTGTGGCCGTTGGTGATGGGATCGAAGGTGCCCGGGTAGATGACTTTGGACATGCGCAGCTCCTTTCTTTGCAAGCGCCTAGGATAGCAGCATTTTCGGAGACTCTGTAGGCGTCCGGGGCTTCAGGCAGTGCATGTCGGCTATGTGCTGGGCCGACTGGAAGGGCTTGTCCGGGAAACGCTACGAGCACATCCCTGTGCGCTTGAGCGAAGCCATCCATGGCTTCTCACATTCCCGGACAAGCCCTTCCAGCCAGCCTGTCTAGTCCCGCGTAAGCATCCCCGACGGAAACCGGGCCTTCATCAGCGGGCACTGCTAACTGGCGGTTTGCGAGAGTTTTTGCGCTAACCGACTACTGTTGCGTGCCGCCAGGGCATACACCGACAGCTGCGGGTTTGCCCCGATGCTGGTCGGGAAGATCGAAGCATCGTGGACGCTGAGGTTGCCAACGTGGTGGTGTTCACCAAAGCCGTTGACGACCGAGTTTTGCGGATTGCTGCCCATGGCGCAGCCGCCCATCTGGTGGGCGGTGAACAACCGGACCCGGTGGGGTGCCATGGGTACTTGGTTGATGGCGGCTTTGGCGTCGGCCCAGTTGGTGTACCAGTCGGAATCCAGGTGCATCAGGCGGACTTTGTCGGCGCCGGCGGCGAACTGGATTTCGGCCATGGTGTGGAAGGCTTCGCGGATGCCGGTCCAGAGGTAGTCGGTGACCGGGTAGTCCAGTACCGGGCTGCCGTCGTCGCGGAGGGAGACGGTTCCACCGGGGCTTTCGGGGTGGAAGCCGTCCCGGAGCAGGGCGATGACGGACTGCATGTGGGGCAGGCCGGCCATGTTGTTGATCTGGGTTTCGCCGTGGCCGGGGATGACGCCGCTGGACATGCCCGGGTGCAGCGGTGGTACCTCGAGTTTGTAGCCAACCGGGCCGTCGACGCCGTTGCGGAAGTTGAATTCGTCAGAGTAGATGGACTGAGGCGCGCCATAGAATGGATCGACACGCTGAGGCATCTGGGCGACGGTGGCGTTGACCGGGTGGATGAACGAGCGCTTGCCGATCCGCTGGTGTGGATCCGGGATGTCGGAGCGGAGCAGAAGGCCGGGGCTGCCGATGGCGCTGGCGGCGACCACGAAGTGTCTGGCTTTGAGGTTGACCTTGATTCCGGTTGGGGTGACGCCGTCATCGGCAAACGCAGATGCTTCCAGGTGGTCGATCTGGTCCTGTTTCATGACCAGGCGGTCGGCGCGTAGGCTGTGGAATAACCGGGCGTTGTTATCGAGCGCGCCCGGGATGGTGGTCATCAGGGCGCCCTGTTTGGCGTTGGTCGGGCAGCCGACGCCGCAATAGCCCAGGTTCCAGCAGCCTTTGACGTTGCGGGGAATGATCTGCCAGCTGTAGCCCAGTTTCTCGCAGCCCTGGCGCAAGATGTCATTGTTGACGTTGGGATCTGCCTGCCAGGGCGACATGGAATGCCGTTCTTCCCGGCCATCGAACCAGGGCGCCATGGCGTCTGGCCGGAGTTCTTCCAGTCCGAACTGGTCGGCCCAGTATTTCAGGGTCGGCGCCGGTGTGCGGAAACTGCTGGTCCAGTTCACGGTGGTGGAGCCGCCCACGCAGCGGCCCTGCAAGATGGCGATCGCCCCGTCCCGGGTTACCCGACTCATGCCTTCCTGATAGAGGTTGGCATAGGAGGTTTGCTCGTCCATCTTGAAGTCTTTCTGGTAATACAACCGGCCCTCTTCAACGAGGATTACGGACAAACCGCTGCGGGCCAGAATCTCGGCGGTGGTGCCGCCACCGGCGCCGGTTCCGATAACAACAACGTCGGCTTCCGTGGTCAGGCTTTCCGTCAGGTGGGCACCATCGGTGACTTTCCAGCCCGATTCCAGGCCCCGGGCAATACGATCGGTTAATGACATGCTTGGCTCCGTCAGATCAGCTGGTAATCAGGCGTTTTGGAATTGTGGCAAGGCGTCGACTGCATATTGCGGCGGCCCGGGATAGCCGGACAGGTGCCAGAAGTCCCGATAGCCGTAAAACGCCACGTTGCTGATCTTGGTCAGGGCAATGTAGCCATTGTTGAACAGCCCGATGCGGCTGGTGCGCCAGCGCTCCAGAAACGCATCCGCTTCCTCTGTGGTTACGTTCGGCCAGCTGGACCAGACCCGGGCTACGGTCACCCGGGTAAGCCCGAAGTTCAGCAGATCAAAGAGTTGCCGAAGTTCCTTCTGGTTGGCCGGTCCGAACTTGTGGATGCCGGCATCAATACGTTCAATGGTCCCGGCAATCGCCATGTTTCTGGCCTGGGGTTGCTCTGGCAAGCCCGGGCCAATCATGGCGGGCAGCAGGGCCTCAAACAGGGCAATGTCATCCTCGTTCAAAAACCGGAATTGGTAGCTGGCGTCCATCCGGGTGCCAACGGCACTCAGCCGACCTGCCGGCTCGGTGGCACAACCACTCAGCCCTGCGGTGACACTGACAGTACCCAGGAAGAGGGCACCGCCCAGACCGGTTTTCAGAAAGCTTCGGCGGTCGATGTTTGTGAAATCACGAGAATGGGAAGAAGTTGGATGATCATTCATGGATCCGTCTCTTATTATTTTATTTTGGTGCCTGCAAAAAGCTTGATCGGCTGAGGCGGGTAGGGGGTTGCGGGACTGTGCAAAACAGGGATGTTTTGCTCAAGCCTACATGGACGTATCCACGGCGTGTCCCGAAAGCCCCTACCCGCCTCAGCCGGCCCCGAGGACCGAAGGCAAAGGATTTAGCGGATAAAGAATTTATAAACCAATTTGTGCGCAGTCGTCCCGTGGGGCGCATAGACAAACTTGCCGCTGTTGAACTTCTGCTTGGTGAAAATCGCCCGGTGATGGGAGAAGGTCAGGAACCCTTCGCGGCCATGGTAGTGCCCCATGCCGGAATCGCCGATACCACCGAATGGCAGATCGTCTTGGGCCACGTGCATCAGCGAATCATTGATACACATGCCACCAGAGTGGGTGTTATCCACCACATGCTGCTGCTGGGTCTTGTCGTAACCGAAGAAATACAGGGCCAGCGGCCTCGGGCGGTCGTTGATGTAATGGATGGCTTCGTCCAGCCCGCCATAACTGACGACCGGCAGAATCGGACCAAAGATCTCATCCTGCATCACCTTCATGTCTGGCGTGGTTTTCAGAACCAGCGTCAGAGGGATCTTGCGGGTGCCATCCTTGAGACTTTCCCGGGCCGGGTTGATCTCCACCAGTTCGGCGCCTTTCTGCCGGGCGTCCTCAAGGTAACCCTGCAGTCGATCGTATTGCCGCTCATTGATGATGGCAGTGAAATCGTCGTTGTCCCGCAGGCTTGGATACATCTCGGAAAAGCGGGCGCGGAACTCGTCAACAAACGATTGTACCCGGTCGGCGGGGCACAGCACGTAATCTGGCGCCACGCAGGTCTGGCCAGCGTTGAACGCCTTGCCGAAGGCAATGCGCTGGGCGGCGTCTTCCATTGGCACGTCCGGCGAGACCACGGCCGGGGACTTACCTCCCAGCTCCAGGGTGACCGGTGTCAGGTTCTCTGCCGCCGCCTTCATGACCAGCTTGCCTACCGACGTGGAGCCGGTGAATAGCAGGTGGTCAAACGGCCGCGAAGAGAAGTCTGCCGCCACGTCGGCCTCGCCATTGATCACCGAGACCAGGTCTTCCGGGAAGCTGGCTTCGATCAGTTCCTTGAACAGGGCTGAGGTATGGGGTGTGTACTCCGACATCTTGATCATGGTCCGGTTGCCCGCGGCCAGGGATGCGACCAGCGGGCCTACCGCCAGATACAAGGGGTAGTTCCAGGGCACGATTACACCCACCACACCTTTGGGCTGATAGTGAACCTTGTTGCTGGCGGGCTGGAACAGCACCGATACGTGGCGTTTAGATGGCTTCATCCAGCCGCTGAGGTTTTTCAGAGTGTAGTTGATGCCCTGGATCGACGGCATGACCTCGGCAATCAGGGATTCGTCTTTCGAGCGGCAGCTGAAATCGCGATCAATGGCTTCCAGCAGCCGATCCTGGTTGCCCAGCAGCACCCGTTTGAGGCGTTTCAGATTCTCCTGCCGCTCGGCCAGGGAGGGCATGGGATTGTTGCGAAACGCCTTTTTCTGGTCCTCAAACACACGGTGGGTGTGCTGGATCTGCTTCTTGCTCTCGGTGAGCTGGACGACAGTGGCTCCCATGATGCTTTCTCCTCTTTGGCCCCGATCAGAGTCCGTCGGCGGCCTGTTATTTCCGTTATTGAACGACTGGCGAAAAAGTGTTCAATTTGCGTCTGAGGGTATTATTAGAGTATATACTCTAGTGAGTCAAGCGGAGGCGGATGGCGAATCAGGCCATCTGTGAGCTCTACAACAACAAACGCCGACGGGTCTATGAAGACAAGAGACAAGATACTGCTCTCCAGCCTGGAGCTGTTCAATGAACGGGGCGAGCGCAACGTCACCACCAATCACATTGCGGCACACCTGGCCATCTCGCCGGGCAACCTCTATTACCACTTCCGCAACAAGTCCGACATCATTTACGAGATCTTCCTGGAATACGAAAAACTGGTGGATTTCTATCTGGATATTCCGGAAGACCGGGCTATGACCCTGGACGACATGACCTTCTATCTGGAGTCGGTCTTTGACGGTCTCTGGAGTTACCGGTTCTTCCACCGGGACCTCGAGTACCTTCTGGACAGCGACCAGAGGCTGCGGCAGGACTATCGTGATTTCACCAACCGCTGCCTGGCATCAATCAGTCGCATCTTCGAGAAGCTGGCGGAAGCGGGCATTATTGAACCCCAGGAAGAAGACCTGAGATCGGCCATGTCATTGAATGTGTGGCTGGTGATTACCAACTGGATGGCGTTCCTGAAAACGGCCCATGCGGCCGAGGAATCTGCCTGCCTCACGCTTACCGAACTGAAGCAGGGCATCTACCAGGTGCTCACCCTGGAAATTCCCTACCTGACGCCAGCGTATCGTGAGCGTGTGATGGCTCTGAGAGAGAAGTATCGGCCAGCATTGCACGACAGGGACGATCTGAACGCGACCCTGTGTAAGTGAAACCCGAAAATCTGATCAAAAAATGATCTGCCCCGGAACTTTTATCGAATACCGGACTCACAAAGGTGACGTTGGGAATTCGGACATTCCTTGCGTCTCCTGAGTGCGATCTCAGGTTTTAGCACGTCGCAAACCCTGACGTTTCACCGGTCTGCTATCTGGCAGGCCGGTTTTTTATTCCCTGCTGTTTCCTGTTCAAAAAACACCCTTGTAAGTGGTTTCCGAATTCGATACGCTTCTCATGTTACCGGTAACATATGCCGGCACAAAAACAATCAGGAGACGCGATTATGTTCCCGACCCGACTCGCGGCTGGCCTACTGTCAGCTGCACTTGCCTTTAACGCCTTCGCGGCGGACTACACCTTCAAGTTCCAGTCCTCCGATCCCTCTGGCGTCAAGAACTTCGAGATTCAGCAACAATGGGCTGACCGCGTCGAAGAAATGACCGGTGGCCGTGTTGCCATTGATCTGCTGCCCGTGGGCAGTGTGGTAAGCCATACCGAAACTCTCGGAGCCATGAATATGGGTGTCCTGGATGGCCATGTATCGGTTACCGGTTATTTTTCCGGCAAGGATCCCGCGTTCGGGCTAATTGGCAATACCGTGGGCGCCTGGTCCAGCCCGGACCAGCTCATCGATTACATCAATTATGGCGGTGGCTATGAGCTGATGAACGAGCTCTATGCACCCTATGGCGTGAAGTTTGTTGGCGGTGGAGGCACTGGCCTGGAGTCGTTTGTTTCGAAGAAACCGCTGGACGGTGTGGAGGACCTCAAAGGCCTCAAGATGCGTGCACCGGAAGGTCTGGTGCAGTCGGTGTTTGCCGCCGCCGGGGCAGCGCCAGTGAACCTGCCAGGTTCCGAGGTATACACCGCACTGAGCAAGGGTGTTATTGATGCTGCCGACTACACGGTGTTTTCCACCAACCACGAAGCCGGTTTGCACGAGATTGCCCCGCATCCGGTGTACCCGGGCTTCCACTCCCTGCCGCTGATCGAAATTGCCATGAACCTGGAAGATTGGGAAAAGCTTCCCGAGGACATTCAGACAATCATGACTGTCTCGGCCCGGGACTTCGCCCAGGATATCAGTACCCAGCTGGCCATGGCGGACAAGAAGGCCGTCAGGGAAGCCCGTGACAACCCTGATATCACCGTTCATGACTGGTCGGCGGAAGAGCGCCGGAAGTTCCGCACCATTGCCCGGGACCAGTGGAAGAAATACGCCGAGCAATCCCCCAATGCCGAGAAAGTCTATCAGTCGGTAACCGGCTATCTGGAATCCCAGGGCCTGCTCTGAAGGCGATGCCCCGTAACCAGTAACCGGGCGGGCAAGGCCTGCCCGGTGCGCGGAGTTGATTATGTCTACTGCAAACCTTTCCTCCGGGCCGGAGAGCACTCCGGGCCAGGGTGATCTGCTGCCCGAAACCGACGAGGATATCGGATTTACCCGCCTTGACCGCGCCATTGTCTGGCTGGGAAAAAAGCTGAGCCTTGTGTTCGCGTTGATTGTTCTGGTGTCTTTCTACGAGATTGTCCGCCGATATGTGTTCGGTTCGCCGACGCTCTGGGTGCATGAAACGGTGACCTTCGCTGGTGCCACCCTGTTCGTGCTGGGTGGGCTCTATGCCCTGGCCACCGATCGCCACGTGCGTATTGTGCTGATCTACGACGCCGTGTCCCCGGCCGTTCAGCGTTGGCTGCGGGTGGTTCACCATCTGTTCGGGCTGGCGTTCTGTTCGATGCTGCTCTATGCCAGCTGGTTCATGGCCAGGGGCGCTGTCTGGGCACCCTGGGGCGGCTGGCGCCTGGAGACTTCCGGGTCGGCCTGGAATCCGCCTTTTCCCGCCTTTCTGAAGGTGATCATTCTGGTGGCGATTGCTGTCATGACCCTCCAGTTTGTCCTGCACCTGATTCGTGATCTGCGTGGTCCGGCACCGGCCGGGGAGAAAGACAATGTTTGAGCTTGCTTCCCTCGGAATTGGCTACGGCAGCCTGCTGATGCTGGTGATGCTGATCGTACTGTTGCTGACCGGCATGCAGCTGGCCTTTGCCACCGGCCTGGTGGCCCTGGTCTTTGCCCTGGGCTGGTTTGGCCCGGACGCGCTGCCGATTGTCAGCAGTCGTCTTTACAGCTTTATCGGTAACTACGTTTTCCTGGCGGTACCGATGTTCGTGTTGATGGCGTCGCTACTGGATCATTCCGGTATTGCCCGGGATCTGTTTGATGCCATGGCTCGCTTTGGCCGCAAGTTGCGCGGTGGCGTCGCCCTCCAGACCCTGGTGGTAGCGGTGATCCTTGCTTCCATGTCGGGGGTGATCGGTGGCGAAACCGTGTTGCTCGGCATCCTGGCGCTGCCGCAGATGCTGCGTCTGGGTTACGATCGCAAGCTGGCGATTGGCACCACCTGTGCCGGTGGTGCGCTGGGCACCATGTTGCCGCCGAGCATTGTCCTGATCATTTATGGCCTGACCGCAAACGTCTCCATTGGTGACCTGTTCAAGGGCGCGTTCCTGCCCGCGCTGATCCTGGCGCTACTCTACATGGGCTACGTGCTGGTCAGGGTCTGGCTGAAGCCGGAGATGGCCCCCATCCCCTCCGACCAGGACCAGCCGGACACCCCGGCGCCGAACTTCTTCAAGGCCCTGCTGTTCCCGATTCTGTCGGTGGTGGTCGTGTTGGGCAGCATCTATGGCGGCGTGGCGTCAGTTACCGAAGCATCGGCCCTGGGTGTGCTGGGCATTGCCATCAGTACCTGGATCCGGGGCGAACTGTCTCTGGCTATGGTGCGCAAGGCCACCATCAGTACCCTGCGGGTGTGTGGCATGATCATCTGGATCGGCATCGGCGCCACCGCTCTTGTTGGCGTCTACAACCTGATGGGCGGTATCGAGTTCGTCCGCGAGATGGTTTTTGCAGTCAGTGGCGGCGATGGGCTGACCACCATACTGTTCATGATGTTTATTCTTCTGATTCTGGGCATGTTCCTGGACTGGGTCGGGGTAGCTCTGCTGACCATGCCGATTTTCGTGCCCATTGTCACGGAACTGGGCTACAGCCCGATCTGGTTCGGTGTGGTGTTCTGCATGAATATGCAGGTATCCTTCCTGTCACCGCCCTTTGGCCCGGCCGCGTTCTATCTGAAAACGGTTACGCCCAAGGACATCACTCTCGGCGAAATTTTCCGGTCACTATTGCCGTTTATTGCCTTGCAGATTGTTGCTCTGGCCCTGTTGATCGCATTCCCGCAACTGGCCTTGTGGTGGCAGTGATATGAGTGTCCGTAAAATAATCATCATGGGTGTGTCCGGGTGCGGCAAAAGCCTGATTGGTACCCGGCTGGCGAAACGCCTTCAGGTGCCGTTTTTCGACGCCGACGACTTTCACAGCCCGGCCAACGTGGCGAAAATGGCCAGCGGTGTGCCGCTGACCGATGCCGATCGCAGCGGTTGGCTGGATGATCTGGCGGGGCTGGTCAAGCATGAGCACGGCGGCCTGGTGCTGGCATGTTCCGCGCTCAAACGGGCTTACCGTGACCGGCTGAGGGCGGGTAATCCGTCACTGCAGTTTGTCTATCTCAAGGGCGACATGGAAACCATCTGGTCCCGGCATTCCAGTCGGGAAGATCACTACTTCAATGGTCGTTCCATGCTCGAAAGTCAGTTTCGCACACTGGAGGAGCCGGAGCCCGGGGAAGGGGTCATTGTCGTGGACGTCTGCGAACCGCCCGACCGGATTGTTGAGCGCTGCCTGGCAGTGCTGAGTACACCTGACCCGAAGCGAAAGAACTGAATGGTTAAAAAGAAGCGCCCAACACTGCAGGATATTGCCGATAGGGTCGGTGCCACGAAAATGACCGTGAGCCGATGCCTGCGGGGCGGCGATAATGTGTCTGAACACATGCGTGAGCGGATTTTCGCCGAGGCCGAGGCGCTCGGTTACATCCCGAACAGAGCGCCGGATCTGCTATCCAAATCCACCAGCCACGCAATCGGTGTGCTGCTGCCATCGCTGACCAACCAGGTCTTCGCCGATGTCATCAAAGGGATCGAATCAGTCACCGAACCGGCGGGCTACCACCTGATGCTGGCCCACTACGGCTACAGCCGCGAGGTGGAAGAGCGTAGTCTGGCCTCGCTGCTGTCCTATAACGTCGATGGCGTGATCCTGTCGGAAAGCCAGCACACCGACCGTACCCTGCGAATGCTGGGGACTGCGGGCGTGCCCACGGTGGAAATCATGGACACCCACACGCCGCCCTTCGAGCAGGCTGTGGGCTTTGACAATGTTCGAGCGGCCTATGACATGGTGCGTGAGATGATTCGTCGCGGTCGCCGCCATGTGGTGTACCTGGCTGTTCGGCTGGATGCCCGCACGTTGCAGCGACAAGAAGGTTACACCCGTGCCATGGAGGAGCAGGGGCTGATTCCCGTTACCCTGCGTAGTGAACAGCGCTCATCATTCAGTGTCGGCGCCACATTGCTGCAACGCATACTCATCGAAGCGCCGGACACTGACGCGATCTTTTGCACCAACGACGACGTGGCAATAGGCGCGTTCTTCGAGTGCCAGCGGCAGGGTATCGAAGTGCCGGGTCAGATTGCGATAGCAGGCTTCCACGGCCACGACGTTGGCCAGGTCATGGTGCCGACGCTGGCCAGTGTCATTACACCACGTGAGCAGGTGGGCCAGAAGGCAGCTGAGGCCCTGATCGCTCGCCTGTCCGGCGCGACCATGGACCAACAGGTGATTGACCTCGGTTACCGGATCGAGTGCGGTGGCACCCTGTAATTCCTTGTTACTCTGCTTCCAACCAGTCGATCAGCGCCTCCCGGCATTCGTCCACGCCCCGTTTTGACGTTGCGGAGAACATGATCAGATGTTCGACGCAGGAATAGGTTTTCAGGTCCCTGGCAATGCCCAGCATGGCGGTTTTGGCCTGGCCGAACTTCAGTTTGTCTGCCTTGGTGGCCAGAATCATCAACGGCAGGTTGTTATGCTCGCACCATTCCACCATCATTTGGTCAAAATCGGTCAGCGGGTGGCGGATGTCCATCACCAGAACAAGGCCACGCAGGCAGCGCCGGTCATTCAGGTAGTGGCCCAGGTGCTGTTGCCAGTCGTCTTTCATGTCCCTGGATACTTTGGCATAGCCGTACCCGGGCAAATCGACCATTCGGCAATTCTCGCGGTTTAGAGAGAAGAAGTTGATCAGCCGGGTGCGTCCGGGGGTTTTGCTGGTCCGGGCCAGCTTGCCATTAGCGGTGATCGCATTAAGCGCGCTGGATTTTCCGGCGTTGGAGCGGCCGGCGAAGGCGACCTCGGCACCGAAATCTGGCGGGCACTCATCCAGACGGGAAGCGCTGATGAGAAATCGGGCGCTGTTAAAAGAGAGGCTTTTTTGAGTCAGATCAGGGTCCACAGCGGTTGGCTTTCCTTTGGATTTCAGTTATCAGGGATTAATGTATAATGCTACACCAATTCCGGGCGGCGCGCTGCGCGCGACCGCTGTCAGCCCCGGTTTTGAGCCTGACTGGTCAGCGCCTGCCGGCTGCATAGCGAAGAATACCCTTAAAAGATGAGAGAAGCGGAGCGAGCATGAAAAAACTGATCGCAGGAGTAGTTCTCGGTGTTGGCCTCACGGCGATGGCGCACGGGGCGGGAGATCCTCAAGCAGGCGAACAGAACGCAGCGGTATGTGCCGGTTGTCACGGACAGAATGGTGCCAAGCCCATTATGGGAGCCTATCCCAAGCTGTCCGGTCTGGGCGAAAAATACCTGTATCGCCAACTGGTGTTGATCAAGGATAAAGAGCGGAATATCGCGGAAATGACCGGTATTCTGGATAACATGAACGACCAGGATCTGCAGGATCTGGCGGCCTACTTCAACGCCCAGGACATGGTGGTTGGTCAGGCTGATCCGGATCTGGTCGATCAGGGCGCGGCACTTTACCGTGGTGGCAACATGGCAACGGGCGTCCCGGCCTGTGCCGGCTGTCACAACCCGCAAGGTGTTGGCAACGAGCCCGCCGGCTACCCGGCGCTGGGTGGCCAGAACGCCGAGTACCTGGCCAAGCAGTTGAAAGCCTATCGCGATGGCGACCGGCAGAGTGGTGTCAACGCATCGATCATGATGGACGTCGCCTCAAAGCTGACCGATGCCGAGATCGAAGCGGTCTCCAGCTACATCTCCGGCCTGAACTGAAGCCGCCGGACTGTACCGAAAACCCCGCCTGGTGCGGGGTTTTTTGTTGCCTTTCGTTTCTGTAACTGCTGACCTGTGGAACTTTTAAGGTACGCTGGGTCATAATCCTCCCAAAACGATATTCAGATAACCGGAGATTTTTCATGTTTCGATCCTTCAGAACGGCTTTCCTGCTCCTGTTGGCGCTGTCTGTTTCTGGCCTGGCCAACGCCGCAGAATGGAAAGAAGGCACTCATTACAACCGGCTGGATAACCCGGTAAGAACCGACAGTGATTCCGGTGTCGAGGTAGCGGAAGTCTTCTGGTACGGCTGCCCTCATTGTTACAACTTCAAGCCCCTGGTTGAGGAGTGGGCGGCTAATGCGCCTGATTACGTCAACTACGTGAAGATCCCTGCGGCACTGGGCAGAAATTGGGAGCCTCACGCCTACGCCTTTTATGCCCTGGAAGCCATGGGTGAGCTGGACAAGGTGCACGATGCCCTGTTCGATGCGCTTGCTGGCGAGCGCCGCCCCCTGAATACGCCGGAAGCCCTTGCCGACTTCGTCGCGGATTATGGGGTCGATCCGGATGAGTTTGTCAGCACCTATAAAAGTTTTGGTGTGAATGCCCGCATGCAAAAAGCCCAGTCGAAAATCCGCGGTGCGCGGATCACCGGAACTCCGACTATGCTGGTTAATGGCAAGTACACCGTCAGTGCATCCATGGCCGGCAGCCATGAGGCCGTTCTGGACGTGGTGGACTACCTGGTTGCCAAAGAGCGGGGCGAGGTGGAGTAAGGCCGCGCCAATACGCCAGAGCCGAGTACAACAAGCAGCCGGCCGGTTGAGACCGCCACTATGTACAAGCATATAAGAAAACAGTTGAATGGCATCCTGAAGCCGGCCGGCGGGCCCAGGGGTGCCTGCTCCGGGACTGAGCATGTTCCCGAGTTCGAGCCGCAGCGACACATTCGTTTGCTCACCTTCAACATCCAGGTGGGTATCAATACATCGTCCTATCGCCATTACCTGACGCGAAGCTGGCAGCACATACTGCCTCACCGTAATCGCATCGATAATCTGGACCGGATTGCATCCCTGCTGCGCGGGTACGACGTGGTGGCTTTGCAGGAGTGCGACGGGGGCAGCCTGCGCAGTGGCTATATCAACCAGGTGCAATACCTGGCGGAAGCGGCGGGTATTCCCTACTGGTACCAGCAGCTGAACCGGAATCTCGGGCAGATTGCCCAGCACAGCAACGGTCTGTTAAGCCGGTACCGCCCCCTGGACGTCACTGAGCATAAATTGCCGGGCCTGATCCCGGGGCGGGGTGCCATCATTGCAAGGTACGGAACAGAGCATGATCCCCTGGTGCTGGTGCTGATGCATCTTTCGCTCAGCAAGACGGCCCAGCAACGCCAGTTGGGCTATATCCGGGAGTTGATCGCTGACTACCGGCATGTTGTGCTTATGGGGGACATGAATGCCCACGCCGAGCAATTGCTTACCCAGACGCCCCTGAAGGAAACCGATCTGGTGCCCTTGCCAGGCACTGCCCACAGTTTTCCGAGCTGGCGGCCGGAGAAGGCGCTTGATCATATTCTGGTAAGTCCCTCGCTGGAGATCCGTCGCTCCGAGGTGGTGAGCTATCCGATGTCGGATCACCTGCCTATCGCCATGGATGTGGCGTTACCTGAGGGCTATCTGGAGAAGTTCTGAGCGACAGCGAGCCACAAAAAAGCCCGGCGCATTGGCCGGGCTTTTTTGTGGCTGCCGGATCAGGAATTACTTGATCTTGGCTTCCTTGTAAGCAACGTGCTTGCGGACAACCGGATCGTACTTTTTGATCTCGATTTTTTCCGGAGTGTTACGTTTGTTCTTCTTGGTCGTGTAGAAGTGACCAGTACCTGCTGATGAAACCAGCTTGATTTTCTCGCGCATGATGCGGCTCCTTAAAATTTCTCGCCGCGGGCACGAAGATCGGCCAGCACAGCGTCAATGCCTTTTTTATCGATGATGCGCATGCCCTTGGTGGATACGCGCAGCTTCACGAAACGCTTCTCGGACTCAACCCAGAAACGGTGGTTCTGCAGATTCGGCAGAAAACGACGACGAGTGTGGTTCATCGCGTGGGAAACGTTGTTACCGGATACCGGACGCTTACCGGTAACCTGACAAACTCTGGACATACTTGCCTCCGACCTGAGCAATGGTCTCAATAATACGAATTCGTTTTTAATGCGTCTCTGGTTGCTAAGGAGCCATTACGCCCCCATTCGCGCCTCTAAACTGAACGCTGCTCGCCAGACGCCGCCAGAAAGGGACGCTTTTATACCAGAACTCGCCCCCCAACGCAAAAAATTGTTGGGAATTTGGCCAGTTTTCCGGCATTGGCGTGCACCGCTAAATGCCAGGCTTTACAGCAGACCCCGTTCGGCGAGAGATATTACCTCACCATGGCCAACAACCATATGGTCAAGAACCCTGATATCCACCAGGCCCAGAGCCTCTTTAAGTCGACGGGTGAGGGAAATGTCAGCCTGGCTGGGCTCTGCCACGCCCGAGGGGTGGTTGTGAGCGAAAATGACCGCCGCCGCATTGTCCTCCAGGGCCTGTCGCACCACTTCCCGTGGATAGACGGCCGCGCCGTCGATGGTGCCCCGGAACAACTCACGGTATTGGATGACGCGATGGCGATTGTCCAGGAACAGGCCGGCGAACACCTCGTGGGGATATGTTCCGAGTCGACTGGTGAGGAAGCGGCGGGTATCTTCGGGAGATCGCAGGGGGTCACCCTGGCGCAGTGGTTCATCCATGACCCGGCGCGCCATTTCCATGGCCGCCTGAACCTGGGCATATTTTGCCGTCCCCAGGCCTTTGACATTGCAGAACTGGCGTTGGGAGGCGGTCAGCAGCCCCCGAAGCCCGGAGAATTCCTCAATCAGGTAACGTGCCAGGGCCATAACCGGCATGCCTGTGGTGCCGGTGCGTAGAAATATGGCGAGCAGTTCGGCGTCAGAGAGGGTTTGCGCCCCGTGCGCGAGCAGGCGCTCCCGCGGACGCTCGTCCGTGGGCCAGGTGGAGTCAGTCATGTTGGCTTCCTTGCGTTGGTCATGTTCTGCCCGGGCGCTTCCTGCACCGAGACGGGCATCTCAGGGTTACAAAGGTTACTTTAAAAAGTAACAATCGGTAAACGTATGCCGGGCCAGGCAGGCTGTCGCTCCGGCCTGAGCATGCTATCTTATAAGCCTTTCATTTTATGCGTAAACGGAGCCCCTATGGCCGCCAGACGAATCCTCCTGGGAGTGACCGGTGGTATTGCTGCCTATAAAAGCGCCGAACTGGTGCGTCAGCTGAAGAAGGCTGGCCATGAGGTGCGAGTGGTCATGACCCGGGGAGCGGAAGCCTTCGTGACGCCGCTCACCTTCCAGGCCCTCAGTGGCGAACCGGTTCGGACCTCCCTGCTGGACCCTGAAGCGGAAGCGGGCATGGGGCACATCGAGTTGGCCAAATGGGCCGACCAGGTGGTGATTGCGCCGGCTTCGGCTGACTTTATTGCCCGTCTGGCCACGGGTATGGCGGACGATCTGCTGACCACCGTCTGTTGTGCAACCGAAGCGCCTATTGCGGTGGTGCCAGCGATGAATCAGGCGATGTGGAGTAACGGCCGTACCCAGAGAAATATCCGGCTTCTGCAGGAGGATTCCCAGATCGAGTTATGGGGACCCGATCAGGGAGCGCAGGCCTGTGGCGATACTGGTCCCGGAAGAATGTTGGAGCCAGAGGCGATTTTCGGTCTCATTGATCAGGGAAGCGATGGGGTACTAGCTGGCAAGACAGTGGTGATTACGGCGGGCCCCACACGCGAACCCATTGACCCGGTCCGCTATATCAGCAACCACAGTTCGGGGAAAATGGGCTATGCCCTGGCCGGCGCAGCGAGCAAGGCCGGCGCCCGGGTGGTACTTGTCAGCGGGCCGGTGGCACTGACGCCCCCAACCGGTGTCGAAGTGCGCCCGGTGACGACGGCGGAGGACATGTTGCGGGAAACGTCGGCTGCCGTTGATGAGGGTTGCGACCTGTTTATTGCAACCGCCGCCGTCGCGGATTACCGCCCGGAAACCTGTGCCGGGGACAAGATCAAGAAATCCAGTGAGGCCATGACGCTCTCGCTGGTGCGCAACCCGGACACCTTGGCAACCATTGCCGGGCGTGATGATGCGCCGTTTACCGTGGGGTTCGCGGCGGAAACTTCCGACGTGGCCAGCTACGCCACCGACAAAATGCAACGCAAGAAGCTCAACATGATCGTGGCCAACGATGTGTCGGCACCGGGCTTGGGTTTCAACAGCGACAATAATGCGGTAACCGTGTTCTGGCCGGGTGGCCAGACGTCTATCGGGCCGGACAGCAAAACGAACATTGCCCGAGCGCTGGTGGCAATGATAAGCGAACATCTTGGTCAGGCCGCCCGCTGATTCAGCGAAGCGTACCCGATACCACAATCGACAGGACCCCCAATGAGCAGGAAAAATCTTCAGGTACGTATTCTGGATGACCGTATCGGTAACCAGATTCCCTTTCCCGAGTATGCCACCGAAGGCTCTGCCGGCCTTGATCTCAGGGCCTGCCTGGACGAACCGCTGACCCTGGAGCCGGGTGATACCCAACTGATCCGCACCGGGTTGTCGATCCACATCGCAGACCCGTCACTGGCGGCCATGATCCTGCCCAGAAGCGGACTCGGCCACAAGCACGGCATAGTCCTTGGCAATCTGGTGGGGTTGATCGATTCGGACTATCAGGGCGAGTTGATGGTGTCCTGTTGGAACCGGGGGCGCACCAGCTTTACCGTGGACGTGGGCGAACGCCTGGCCCAGTTGGTGCTGGTACCCGTTGTCCAGGCCGATTTTGAGGTGGTTTCGGAATTTGACGCCAGTGCCCGTGGTGACGGTGGCTTTGGCTCCACTGGTACGCGGTGAGCTGGAGGCCGGCCACGCAGAACCGCGTGCCGGCGTCTATACTTTGCGGGTAACTGCTTGTCCAGGACGATAAAATTACAACTGCAGGATGGACTATGAAGCTGGGTAAAAAGAAAGATGCCGACGCGTCCGTTGATGAAAAACCATCAAAGAAGGCGGCAAAAAAGGAAAAGGCCAGTGCCTCGGGGCCCAAACTCAAGCGGCTTAATTCTGTGGCGGTAAACCAGTCACTGGTCGTGGTTCTGGCGGGCGTGATTGCTGTTGCATTGCTTCATTTTCTGGTGGTCCAGCCTTCGGCAAAGGAGCGCTTCGAATCATTGAAAGTCCTGGAGGCGGATGCCGCAGCGCTTCGCCTGAACCAATATTTTGACCAGGTCCAGAAAAGCGTTGATGGCCTGGCTACCCAGCCGCACGTGATTCAGGCGCTTAATAGCCGGAACGCGATACCGGCAACCGAGGTGCAGCTGGCGGATTCTTTGCCAGGCATTGAGGCGGTCCATCTGTTTCCTTACCGTGACATTCCGCGCACCTCAAGCAATGAGGGACTTTTGGGCTTCTCGGGTCTTGAGCTGGCCCGACGCGCTGAAACCGGCCAGCGACTCTTCCCCGATGCGTTTCCACGGGATAACCGCTGGTTTGTCCAGATGGCGACCCCGGTACGTAATCCGACAAGCAATGCGGTCATCGGAAGCCTGCTGATTATCTTTGACTCCTCTCAGATCCAGCCGTTGCTTCAAGTGGTCAATTCCAGCCTCGGTGGCCAGCTGGCGCTGGTGCAGACCGTGTCCGGTTCATCCCGCACAGTGGTCAGTAGCGGCAGTGGCTCCGGGAATGCTGAATCCCGAAGGCTAACCAATCCTGACTGGACGGTGACCTATACCCCCGCCAAATCATCCGCGGCGCCAGTGGACACGGTGATGATCGCCATTCTGGTCGGAGTTCCCGTGCTGATCGCTGCCATCATCGTCTGGGTCCTGCTGGGCGGTGCCCAGAAGGGGTTGCGTCAGGACGTGACGGCCCTGATCCAATGGGCCCACAAGGTGTTCGGCGGAGAGCGGGTGAAACTACCGACCTTTCGTTGGGATATGGTGGCCTCAACCGGCGAAGTACTGTACCGGTTGTCCCAGGTGGTTGAAAAACGGGTCGCCAAGGCCGGAGAAACGGCAAAACCCAGGCAGGGTGGTTCCGGCAAGTCTGGCGGCAGTGCCGCCAAGGGCGGCGATGAGCCGCTGTTCCAGGATAAGGACATGCCCGACATCGACATGCTCGATGGCGATGAGGACGTTCTTGGCTTCGGCAGCGGCGACGATACGGTCTTTGGGTCCGGTGATACCCCGGACGTGGAAGAGGTGGCCCTGCCTCAGGTGGAGCTGTCCCAGGATATTTTCCGGGCCTATGACATTCGGGGCATTGTCGGCGAAACCCTGACCGCCGAGGGCGTGGAGGTCATTGGCCGGGCCATTGGTTCCGAGGCCCTGGAGCGAGGTGTCGACAGCCTCTGCATTGGTTATGACGGCCGCCACTCCAGCCCGGAGCTGGCGGATTCCATGGCACGCGGTGTGATGGCGGCCGGGTGCAACGTGATTCATGTGGGCGCCGTGCCCACGCCGGTACTCTATTTTGCCACCCACGAACTCCAGACCGGCTCTGGCGTTATGGTGACCGGCAGCCACAACCCGGCCAACTACAACGGTCTGAAAATCATGTTGGGTGGTGAAACCCTTTCGGGCGAGGCCATCCAGAAATTGTATCAGCGAATTCAGAGCGGGGATTTTGCCAGCGGTCGGGGCAGTCAGAGCACCGAGGATGTGCGTCGTGCATACCTGGACCGGATTGTTGGCGACATAGCGGTAGCTGCACCGCTTAAGGTAGTGGTCGATGCCGGCAACGGCATTGCCGGTGAACTCGGGCCCATGCTCATCGAGGAGCTGGGCTGCGAGGTGATTCCATTGTACTGCGATGTGGATGGTGATTTCCCGAATCACCATCCCGATCCTGGCAAGCCAGCGAATCTTGCCGATCTGATTGCCCGGGTTAAGTCCGAAGGGGCTGACATCGGTTTGGCCTTTGATGGCGACGGTGACCGACTGGGTGTGGTGACCAATTCCGGCAAGATCATCTGGCCAGATCGCCTGATGATGCTGTTCGCCCGGGATGTGGTGTCCCGAAATCCGGGTGCAGACGTTCTCTACGACGTTAAGTGCAGCCGCAGGCTGGCCGGTGTCATATCCGAAGCTGGTGGCAGGCCCATCATGTGGAAAACCGGTCATTCATTGATGAAAGCAAAAATGAAAGAGACAGGCGCCCTCCTGGCCGGGGAAATGAGCGGTCATATCTTCTTTGGCGAGCGCTGGTATGGCTTTGATGATGGCCTCTATTCCGCGGCCCGCCTGCTGGAAATTCTGGGCATCGAAGACCGGCACAGTGATGAAGTCTTCGAGGATTTCCCGGAAGATATCAGCACACCGGAGCTGAATGTCGAAGTGACCGAAAGCTCCAAGTTCGACATTATTGAACGTCTCGGTGAGGCCGGCGACTTCGGTGACGGCAACATCAGCACTATCGATGGCATTCGTGTGGACTACGCCGATGGCTGGGGGCTTTGCCGGGCATCAAACACCACACCAGTTCTGGTTCTGCGCTTTGAGGCGGAAACAGAGGACGCACTGGAACGTATCAAGTCTGTGTTCCGGGATCAGCTGCAGAAGGCGGCGCCGGATCTGGTGGCGGATTTCTGATCCCTGAGTCCACCGACGATTTTCAGACACGTATTAACTCAGGATTAACAAGGCGAAAACATGGCGCTGGATCGTGAAACAGCAATGCAGGTGGCTTCGGTACTGAGCCGGGGCCTGCCTTATATTCAAAGATTTACCGGCAAGACCGTGGTCATCAAATATGGCGGTAACGCCATGGAAAACGAAGACCTGAAGAGCAGTTTTGCTCGCGATGTGGTGCTGATGAAACTTGTGGGCATCAATCCGATCGTTGTCCACGGCGGTGGCCCTCAGATTGGCGAGCTTCTGGAGCGGCTGAACATCCAGTCGCGCTTCGTCAACGGCATGCGGGTGACCGATTCCGAAACCATGGATGTGGTGGAGATGGTACTGGGCGGCCAGGTCAACAAGGAAATCGTGTCCCTGATCAACTCCCATGGTGGCATGGCGGTGGGGCTTACCGGTAAAGATGCCAACCTGATCCGCGCCCGCAAGCTGGAGGTGGTCAACCGTTCACCTGAGCTGGAACGGCCGGAGATTATCGACATCGGCCACGTTGGCGAGGTTGCCAGTGTGAATGTGGACGTGATCGACATGCTCACCCGCAGCAACCTGATCCCCGTGATTGCACCGATTGGTGTGGGGCCCGACGGTGCCTCCTACAATATTAATGCCGACCTGGTGGCGGGCAAGGTGGCCGAGGCCATGAAAGCTGAAAAGCTGATCTTGCTGACCAACGTGTCCGGGCTGAAAAGCAAGGACGACAAGGTGCTTACCGGGCTCACGGCCAAACAGGTCAACGACCTTATCGAGGACGGCACCATTCATGGCGGCATGCTGCCCAAGATCCGGTGTGCCCTGAGTGCTGTGGAGAACGGCGTTCGCACCTCTCATATTATTGACGGCAGGGTCGCTCACGCGTGTCTGCTGGAGATCTTCACCGATGAGGGTGTCGGCACCCTGATTTCCCGTAACTGACGACACCCGACAAGGAGTCTCCAGATGAAGCGCCTGCTTGCGACGCTGGTAATACTGGTTCTGATCGGCTTTGCTGCGTTCAAGGCAGGTGTCTGGTGGTTCACAGACCAGCGCATGGCCGAAGCAAGACAGTCTCTGGAACCCTATGGTGTGCTGCATAGGGGCAGTATCAGTTCCGGCCTTGAGGGCAGGTTGGTCCTGAACGACGCCAGCTGGCAGGATTTCGAGCTTACCCAGCCGCTGGATATAGCCAGGGTGGAGTTTGATGCGGGCTCCCCCGTCAGCTTGCTGTCTGCTCTCGTCGATCCGACCAATCTGCCGGCCCAGTGGATCCTGCGACTCGATGGCCTTGGCCTGACGCTGGATCCGACGATGCTTCGCAACTGGGTCACCGCAGAGGGCGCCAACAGTGATGGTGATCCGGCGCTGTTTGTCCTTTCCTGTGCGCCAGATCCCCGCCAGCAATTGGGGAGTGGAGATCTGATCCGGATGGGCATCACAGCACTCGCCGGAGACGGGTTCGTGCGCCAGACCCCTGGAAACCTCCATGCGGAGCTGAATACCATCAGCACCGGCAGTCTTGAACTGGACTGGTCTGATGCCCGAATCCGGATTCAGGATTCAGAACTTTCCGTTTCCAGTGGTGCCGAGCCGATGAGCCTTACTCTGCGCGATGGGGGCCTGATGCGCCGCGTTGCCGCCTATTGCGCCCGCGAAGCCGGCATTGAAACCACCGTATGGGCCGGGCGCGTGGTGGAGGCGCTGTCCGCTGGACTTGAAGCCCGCGGCCTGGCAGCCAGCGACCAGTTGAAGGCGCTTTATCGGCAGTGGCTGCTCGAGGGCGGTGAGCTTACGGTCAGCTTGCAACCAGATCAGCCCATGTTCGGGGTTCCCGTCAGAGCGGATGAGAACGATGGCGAGGGCCTGAGCTGGCCGGTTCGATATAATGGGGCAGGTGTGCCAGACGTCTATCTGACCGAGGCTGAGCCTGTTATTCAGGAAACGCCAGAGGTGGCGGTTGAGCCGGTGGTGCCAAGGGAAGATCCAGAGACTGAAAGCTGGTATCCCGCAGACCTCGAGAATGCCGGTCAATGGGTCGATCGCCGGGTGCGGGTAACGCTATCCAACGACAATGTCGTGGAGGGCCGCCTGGTGAGCGTCAGCGAACGGGAGCTGGAAGTGGCCCGCGTGGTTGCCGGTGGTGAAGTCGCCTATCCGATGTTGATCCGGGCCATCGTCAACTTTGAAGTCTGGCGTCGTGGCCGTGCACAATGATTCCAACGGGAATCTGAGAGGAAACTATGTCGCAGTCCGATAGCAAATCCGCAGCGGTGCCGGGCATTCGTGACATGCTTGCCCGCCTGATATCGCTGCCTTCCATCAGTAGCGCGTCGGCGAAGTGGGATCACAGCAACGAGCCCGTAGTGCGAACCTTGGCAGAATGGCTGGAGGCTCTCGGGTTTACCGTGGAAATCCTGGAAGTGCCCGGGATGCCTGGAAAGTTCAACCTGATTGGAACCCTGGGCAGCGGCCCGGGCGGTCTGGTGCTGTCCGGCCACACCGACACGGTGCCCTTTGATGACAAACGCTGGCAGAGCGACCCCTTTACCCTGACCGAGCGGGACAACCGCTGGTACGGGCTGGGCACCTGCGACATGAAAGGCTTTTTCCCGCTGGCCATCGAAGCGGCAAGGGCTTTTGTGGGCGAAGACCTCAAGCAGCCCCTGATCATACTGGCTACGGCCGACGAAGAGAGTTCCATGGATGGTGCCCGGGCCCTGGCCGAAGCCGGCAAGCCCAAGGCCCGCTACGCGGTCATCGGCGAGCCCACCAGCCTGAAGCCGGTGCGCATGCACAAGGGCATCATGATGGAGCGTCTGAAGTTCGAGGGCCAGTCCGGCCACTCTTCCAACCCGGCCCTCGGCCGCAATGCCATGGAAGGGATGCACGAAGCGCTCACCGAATTGCTGGCACTCCGGTCAGGCTGGCAGGAAAAGTATCGGAATCCGAACTTCGAGGTGCAGTTTCCAACCCTGAACCTTGGCTGCATCCACGGCGGTGACAATCCCAACCGCATCTGCGCCCAGTGCGAACTGCACTTTGACTTGCGCCCGTTGCCGGGCATGAACATGGAGACCCTGCGCCAGACCATCCTGAGCAAGGTCCAGCCAATCGCAGAACGCCGGGAACTGTCACTGGAATTCGAGCCGCTCTTCGACGGGGTACCGCCCTTCGAAACCCCGGCCGATGCGGCCCTGGTCAAAGCCTGTGAGAAACTGACTGGCCATACCGCCCACGCCGTTGCTTTCGCCACGGAAGCGCCCTGGCTCCAGAAGCTCGGCCTGGAAACCTTGGTTATGGGCCCCGGGTCCATCGATCAGGCGCACCAGCCCGATGAATTTATAGAGCTGTCTCAACTGGAACCAACCGTGAAGATTCTGCAGGGTCTCATCCGACAGTTTTGCCTTTAGGCTGGAGTCCGGGTCAAATAGGGGGCTGAACACTGTCGGGAGCCCTCTCCAAAACACGCCCGTAAATACGTCCCTGTAGGGCTCGGTCGCGCCATCCCTGGCGCTCCACGGTTTTGGAGAGGGCTCCCGACAGTGTTCGTCAAACTGAATTGCGGGCCGCGTAAAGAAAAAAGCTTGGAGTATTCGAATTGAAATCAAACGACTGGCTGCATGGATTCCGCCATTCATCCCCTTACATCAACGCCCACCGCGGGCGTACGGTGGTGCTGACCATTCCAGGGGATGCCATTGAGCACGGGAACTTCATCAACATCATCCATGACATCGCGCTGCTGAGCAGTCTTGGTGTGCGGCTGGTCGTTGCCTTTGGTGCCCGCCCGCAAATCCAGGCGCGGCTGGACGGCGCCGGCGTGGAATCGTCGTTTGCCAAAGGTCTGCGGATTACACCGCAAGAGCACCTCAGCATGGTGATGGAGGCCATCGGTGGCCTGCGTGCCTACCTAGAGAGCCACCTTTCCATGGGTTTGGTGAATTCGCCGATGCACAATGCCCGTATTCGGGTGAGTGGCGGCAATTATGTGGCCGCCAAGCCCGTGGGTGTGCTGGACGGTATCGATTTTGGCCATACCGGCAAGGTGCGCCGGGTGGATGTGGCTGGCATCGAGAAACTGCTGGAGCTTGGTCACATTGTTTTGTTGCCGCCCATGGGCTATTCACCCACCGGGGATACCTTCAATCTCTCCTACGAGGATGTAGGCAGCCAGGTGGCGGCGGCACTGCAGGCCGAAAAGCTGATGGTGTTTATTGATGATCCCGGCTTGCAGGAAGAGGACGGCACTTTGATCCGGGAGCTGTCGGCGCGTCAGGCGTCCGAGCGTCTGGCTTCCGGCGCGGTGACCGGTCACGATGCCGACCTCCTCAGGGCGGCCTGTGATGCCTGTGTGAAGGGCGTACGGCGGGCCCACATCATCAGCTATGTGGACGACGGCGCGTTGCTGAAGGAGCTTTTCACCCGAGACGGTGCGGGCACACTGGTCAGTGGCGATCATTATGAGCAGTTTCGTCAGGCCCGGGTGGAGGACATTGGCGGGATTCTGGAGCTGATCCAGCCGCTGGAGGAGCAGGGCATTCTGGTTCGTCGTTCCCGGGAGATGCTGGAAACCGAGATTGACCGGTTTGTCGTGGCCGAGCGCGACGGGACCATCGTGGGGTGTGCCGCCCTTTACAGTTACCCCGAGGAGGGCGCCGGCGAGCTGTCCTGTTTTGCCGTGGATCCGAATTATCGCCGGGCCGGGCGGGGTGATGAGATTCTGGCGATGGTCGAGAAGCTGGCCAGGGGGCAGGGCATCCAGAAGCTGTTTGTACTGACCACCCAGACCGAGCACTGGTTTCGGGAGCGTGGCTTCCAGCCTTCCACCGTCCAGGCCCTGCCGGGGCCCAAGCTGGCCTCCTATAACACCCAGCGGAACTCAAAGGTGTTCTTCAAACCGCTGTGACAGGGCAGCCAGGTAGTCGGACCTCTGGGGGTCGGGTTTTTCGGAGAGCGCCTCCACGGCCTGGTAAAAAGCCGGGAAATCGTAGTCTGCGTTCCGAAGCATCTGCCGGAAAGCCGGTACATGCTGGTTGTACTGGCGAAACAGCGCCAGATTGGCATTGTTCAGGCTGACCGGGGCCGGCCCGAACGGTCCGGGTTCAGGCCAGTCCGCAGAAAGTTCCTGATAGGCGAGAGCCAGGTCCTGGAGGATGGCGGCCTTGCGATTTCGGAGATGTTGGTCTGGCAAGCTGTCTGCTTGGGCGTAAAGGGCTTCCAGTCGGGCGCTGAAGTCCTCCACCAGGGCAAGGGTCTGGTTGCGGCGAGCAAGACGGCCCAACGCTTCGCGGAACTGGCCGGGCTTGCCCTGTTCCGATAACCAGAGTCTGAGCCCCTCCAGCTCCACCGCGGTCGCGAAGCTCTCGTTAAATGCGGTGTCATCGGCAATGTAGACCACCCTGTGGGCCAGTTCATGGAAAATCAGGGCGACCATGCGGTCCTCCTCCAGGCGGGTAAAACCAGTGTGCAGCGGGTCATCAAACCAGCCGAGAGTGGAATAGGCGGTCACGCCGCCAATGAAGGTGTCGAAGCCGTTGTCGCGGAATTGCGCCTGCTCGGCACGGGCATCGTCCAGGCTGAAGTAGCCCCGGTAGGCCTGGCAGCCGAGAACCGGGTAGCACCAGCGGTGTGGCTCCAGCGAGAACTCCGGTACGGCCACCAGGTTTACCACCACCCAGGGTCTTTCAAGCTGCACGTAGTCGCTGAAGGCGTCTCCCACCGGCAGGGCCAGTCTTTGAGCGGCGAATTCCCTGGCCTGTTGAGCCAAAGCGAGTTTTTCCCGCAGCTCCACCGGCGTTGTGTCGTCTGAGAAGACCTTCTCCACCGGTTCTCCCGACATCATCAGGGACATATGCCCACTGACAGCTTGCGAATAGTAGCCAATGGTCGAACAGCCGTTAAGCATTGTTACCAGTAGCAAAAGTAGATAGATCTGACTAAGCTGTTTCATGGGTCAGGATGTTATAGTGGATTGGTTTGCCTGTGGGGGCCAGGCCGCTATAGTACAATCATGGTCTCTATAGTAGCAGCCGGTGGCATCCTCCATCGTTTCAGGGACGTGAGTCGGTACCGGGCAGTGTGTTCGGTGACTGTTCCGGCTTTGCGAGATATCAGGTAGTTCATGGATCCGAGAGAACGTCGTAGCAGCCCCCGCCAACCTATCAAGCTTGCCGCTCAGATTGATCTGGGGACCGGTGAGGCCTGGCCGTGTCAGATCGCCGATTTTTGTGCGGAGGGTCTGTTCGTCCGCTATTCGAGTGAAACTTCGAAAAAGCTTGACCGGGCGTTTGCTTCCGGCACACCGCCAGAACTGGTGATACGTTTTCGGGGCCTGGATGGCGCTCGCCGACATGAGCTTCATGTCAGTATTGTCCGTCGTATCGATGGCGCCATGGGGGTCAATTTCAGTCGCCCGAACCCGGAAGCGGTTGATGCCATGTTGCAGCAATGCGGCGGCTCCCGCCGTCAGGATCGCTCATCTCTCCGTGCCCCCAGCGACCGGGTCCAGTTCGTCCTGCACCAGTCTGCCAAGGCCGTGATCCAGTTCATCGAGCCGTTGATGGACGCCTGTTTCGTGCAGATGGTGGACGGCCTGAAGCAGGCAGCCCAGAAAGCCTCGAATGACCAACAGGCCAATGAGTACATGGACGCCTCCGGCCAGATCCAGGCCCGGCAACGGGTGATCTGGCACCAGATGGCGCGAAGCCTCGAATCGCCGTTGAAGCCTGCCCCCAAAGGATTCCCCGGCTCCGAGCTGTCGGTGGTGGACAAGGGCGAGTTCGAGGACTGGCTGACCATCCGGGTGATGGTGACCAAGGCGGATACCCAGTATCGTGGCGACCTGCTGCAGCTCAAGCTTCGGCTGGACAAACTTGGAATCGCCAACGCCACGGGCCACCACAACCCCCTCGGGCCATCTCTGGTCTGCGAAGCGTTCCACCATGGCCTTAACCAGCTCAAGGCTTCCCGGGAGGTGGAGAAGGTCTGCCTGCGGGTGTTTGAACAGACAGTGCTGCAACAGCTGGGACCCCTTTATAAAGAACTGAACGATATCCTGATTCGCCATGGCGTTCTGCCAGACCTGGATCTCAGCAAGTATCTGAGCGAGCAGGCCGGGGCGAAGCCGGAGGAAACGAAGGAGCAGGTTCAGCCAGAGCCCGTCGCGGAGGAGAGTGCATCTGCGAGGTTCAAGTCCGAGCCAAAAGCGGATGAGGGGCCTGCCAGACAGGCCCAGCCACGCCGGAAACCCGGAATGTTGGGCGGCGAATTCCGGGGCTATGCCCAGGCCGCCCAGACTGCATTCGCAACCGTACGCAATCTGCTCAACACACTAAGCGCGAGCCGTGTAGCCCGGGGCGATCCGGAACCCATGCCGTTTCAGCCAAACGCCAGACCACTATCGCCCGGAGAACTCCAGCGGGAGCTTCAGCAGTTGCAGTCACAGACCGTTGAAGCGGGTGAAGAGCTCGCGCCGTTGAAGGACCGGGTGGTAGAGAAGGTCAAGGCGAGCGGTGACAACAGGCTGGATGAGGAGCAGCAGGAAACGGTCGATGTGGTCGACCGCTTTTTCAAGTCAGTGGTGGAGAGCCCTAAACTCAGTGAGTACGCACAGCAGCGTATGCGGCAGTTGGAAGTGCCCGTTCTGAAAGTTGTCATGCGCGACCCCGCGTTCTTTGATGATCAGGACAGCCCGGTTCGGGGGGTGATGAACCGCCTGGCCCAATTGGGAGTCAAGGGTGGCCGTATCAATCCGGTGGTTCAGCGACGGGTTGATGAGCTGGTACAGCGGATTACCACGGATTTTGAGCAGGACACCGGAGTATTTGAGCACACGGTTCAGGAGCTGGACACTCTGATCGACCGTCAGAATCTCGTCTATCGCAGGAACGTCGAGCGTGTTACAGCGGCGGCAGAAGGCGCCCAGAAGGTGGCCGAATCCAAAAAGGCCGTGTCCGAGGTGCTGGATCAGAAACTGGGCGGGCGCAAGGTGCCCAAGGCCGTGCTTAGTCTGTTGGACGGCGGTTGGCGGGACCTGCTTTCTCTGACCTGGATCCGGCAGGGACCGGACAGTCAGCTCTGGCAGGATTATCTGGCGGTGATCGATTCCTTGCTGTCCTTCGCTGACGATCCCAACAGTTCCATCAACCTGCCGGAATTGCTGAGGGTCATCCAGGATGGTCTGGCTTCCATTTCCAGCAACCATATGCCGTCTTCGCAAATCCGGGACGAGCTCAAGCAGTTCCTGGTCCGCAGCCCGGAAAAAAGTCCCGAGCTGGTTGAGGTGCCGCCGGCCAAGCCGGAACAGGCAGACACGAAAAAACTGTCCGATCGGGAACAGCGCAGCCTTCAGCGCTGGATCAACCGGGCTCAGCAATTGCGCACCGGTGACTGGCTCCGGGACCAGGAAAACCCCAACGAGCCCCAGTACATCCGCCTGGTCTGGATTGCCCGTGGATTCAGCCGTTTCGTGTTTGTGAACCATCAGGGTATGCGTGTGGTTGAGCTGGAGCTTGAGGCACTGGCCCGGCAAATGCGCAAGGGGATCATCGTTCCTGATAGCCAGTATGAGCGGCCGCTGGTGGATGAAAGCATCGACCGGATGGTTCGCAAGGTCTACGACCAGCTGTCCTGGGCCTCCACCCATGATGAACTGACCGGACTTCTGGGGCGACGGGAATTCGAACGCATGCTGGATCAGCAACTGGCCCGCCGGGAAGATGAGCGCTCCCTGGTGCGCCTGGATCTTCGCCGCTTCCGCCTGCTGAACGATACTGCCGGCTACCAGGCCGGCGATGAGACCCTCAAACGGGTGGCGGATATTCTGCGCAGCCACGTGGGTGATGGTATGCCCGTGGCCAGACTGGCAGGCAATGAATTTGCCATGCTGGTGCCCTCCGAGAGTGCCAGCGATGCGGCCAGGGATCTGATCAGGGCAGTGGAGGCCGCCGAGTTCAGTTTTGGTGGTCGGGCCTATCGGCTTTCGGCCAGTGCCGGTGTGGTTCCCACTTTGCCGGCACTTGTCAGCGCAGAACGCTGGTTACGGGCCTCTGAACAGGCGTTGGCAGCGTCCCGGCAGCAGGGCCATGGGAAGGTTTCGGAGTATGCTCTGGGTGCTGAAGATCAGTCGCGCCAGGAGCAGATCGCCGCCAAGGTTGCCAGTCTTAGTGACCTGAACGAAGAGCGCATGTTGCTGCGCTGCCAGAAAATCATACCGCTGCACGCGAACGCCTCCATGGCGGCGCAGTATGAGGTGCTGATCAGCATGTACGATGATGAGGGCACCCTGATCACTGGCCGGGACTTCGTGCGCATGGCCGAGCGCTATGATCGTATGCAGGCGGTAGATCGCTGGGTGGTCGGTCACATGCTGGACTGGCTCAGGGAACAGGCGCCAGACCCGAGGCACTTCGGCGGTGTCTGTATCAACCTGTCCGGCTACTCCATGAACGATCAGTCGCTGCTGGAATTCATCTATGAGAAGCTGAGTGAGAAGGATGCGCCCATTGAGCGGCTTTGGTTCGAGCTTACCGAAGCTTCGGCGATCAACGACGTTCAGTCGGTAGCGGATTTCATTGTTGAGATGAAAGAACTCGGCTGCCGGTTCTGTCTGGGCAACTTCGGCAGCGGCCCAAGTTCGTTCGAATTCATGCGCTCGTTGCCGGTGGATCTGATCAAGATCGACAGTGCCTTTACCGGCCAGTTGGCAACCAGCGAGACCGATCGGGCGATGGTTCGCTCCATGGTGGATATGGCCCATTACATGCACCGGGAAGTGATTGCGTCCCAGGTTGAGTCCCGGGACGTTCTGGACATGCTTCGGCAACTGGGTGTGGACTACGCCCAGGGCTTCGTGGTCGAGAAGCCCCGTTTACTCGACAGCCTCACCTGATTCCGGCAGTCTTCCCCTATGTCAAAACGCCATCCGATCATTGCGGTTACCGGTTCATCCGGCGCGGGAACCACCACGACCGGCCAGATTTTCAGCCGGATGTTCGCTAGTGAAGGGCTGAACGCCGCCATGGTCAGTGGTGACAGTTTCCATCGTTACAATCGTGAGCAAATGGCCAGGCTGGCGGCCAAAGGCCAGTTCGGTGAGCGCAACCACTTCGCCCTGGCTGCCAATCACATCGACAAGCTGGAAGCGCTTTTCTACGATTACGGTCACACCGGGAACGGCCGTTACCGGCAATACGTCCACGATGAAGATCGCAGGCTGGTTGAAGCCGGACACAAGCCAGGAACCTTTACGCCCTGGGGCCCCTTACCTGCCGATACCGATCTGCTTTTCTACGAGGGGTTGCACGGCGGCGTGGTCAGCGAAACCTGCAACATTGCCCAGTACGTGGACCTGCTGATCGGTGTGGTGCCTATCGTGAACCTCGAGTGGATCCAGAAGATCCATCGGGACACCCACAAGCGCGGATACAGTCAGGAAGCGGTGGTGGAAACCATCATCAACCGCATGGACGACTATGTTCACGACATCGTTCCCCAATTTTCCCATACCCACATCAATTTCCAGCGCATTCCCCTGGTGGACACCTCCAATCCCTTTGTCGTCCGGGATGTGCCCACTGAGGACGAGAGCATGCTGGTGATCCGGTTCCGGGACCAGTCGGAAGTCGACTTTCCCTACCTGCTGCAGGTGATTGCCGGTAGCAGTCTGTCACGGCACGATACCCTGGTTATTCCGGGCACAAAAATGCCGCTGGCCATGGACCTGATTGTCAGGCCCATGGTGCAGCGGCTGATGGCAAGGAAGCCGTTCGCCTGATCGGTCAGGCGGTCAGATGGCCGTCCCGGTAATCCTGGAGGGTCTGCTCAATCTCCTCCCGGGTGTTCATCACGAATGGGCCGTACTGGACCACCGGTTCGCCGATAGGCTTACCGGCAATCAGCAGCAGTCGCGCCCCGGATTCTCCGGCACTGAGCGCAATCTGATCGCCGTTTTCAGCCAGAATGTTGGCGGCGCTGCGCTGCAATGAGCTTTCACCCAGGCTGGCCGTGCCCTCGTACAGGTACAGCATGGCGTTGTGACCTTCCGGGACCGGCAGGGTAAGACGTCCCTTGGGTGCCAGATGGATGTCAGCATAGACCGGTTGAGTACTGCCGCCCACCACGGCCCCCTCGCGGGGCTGGCCCTCGATCTCCAGGGAACCGGCGATAAGCTTCACTTTGCCACCGTCGAGGCTGATCTCGGGGATCTCTTCCGGCTGAATGTCCCGGTAGCCGGCGTCCGTCATTTTTTCCGCCGCCGGCAGATTCAGCCACAGTTGGAAACCACGCATCACGCCCTCTTCCTGCTGGGGCATTTCCGAATGGATTATGCCGCGGCCGGCGGTCATCCACTGCACACCACCGTTGCGCAGATCGCCCCGGTTCCCGAGATGGTCCTCGTGCAGCATGTGCCCCTCGATCATATAGGTCACGGTTTCGAACCCCCGGTGGGGGTGCGATGGAAAACCGGCGATATAGTCGGCGGCCTCGGCGGAACCGAACTCGTCCAGCATCAGGAACGGGTCCAGGCGAATATTCTGCTGTTGACCGATGGAGCGCTTGATGCGCACGCCAGCTCCGTCGGAAGTTTCCAGGGCTGGAATAATCTGTTTCAGGGAACGCAGGGTCATGGTGTCCTCCTCTCGTTAGCTCTTGGCTCTATTTAAACGGGATAGGAGGAGAGAATAAAACGCAGAAATCTGGCGGGTGACATCAAAAAAACTGAAGGACCCGTGACGCCCCGGGCGGGGCGCCACAGGAGGCGATCATTCGACGTTGCGGGAGTAAAAAATCTCAAGCATTTCCCGGCGCAGACGGTCCTCGATGGACTGTGCTTCGGCTGGGTCGAGATCACCGGCGTTCACCCCGAACACATAGTTATCGAGGTTGAAATTCTTCAGCATCATCTTGGTGTGGAACAGGTTTTCCTGGTACACGTTCACATCGATCATCTGATACGCGTTCTGGGTATCCTCGGTCAGATAGTTCTGGATCGAGTTGATGTCGTGATCAATGTAGTGCTTGGTGCCGTCCACATCACGGGTGAAGCCGCGAACCCGGTAATCCACGGTGACCACATCGGAATCAAAGCTGTGGATCAGATAGTTCAGCACTTTCAGGGGTGAAATCAGACCACAGGTGGATACGTCGATGTCTGCCCGAAAGGTGCTCACGCCATCGTGGGGATGGCTTTCCGGATAGGTATGTACGGTGACATGGCTCTTGTCCAGGTGCGCCACAATGGTATCTGGCAGTGGGCCCGGAGATTCCTCGTTATCAGGCTCCTCGCCGTTGGTGAGCTCGTGCTCGGCGATCAGCATGGTGACCGAGGCACCGTGCGGCTCATAATCCTGGCGCGCGATGTTCAGGACGTTGGCGCCGATAATCTTGACGACGTCGGTCAGAATCTGGGTCAGACGCTCGGCGTTATACATCTCGTCAATGTAGTCGATGTAAGCCGTGCGTTGTTCTTCGGTCTGCGCATAACAGATGTCATAGATGTTAAAGCTCAGGGATTTGGTCAGGTTGTTGAAACCATGCAGCTGGAGTTTTGATTCCATGCTCAGCCCCTCCGGATCGTGGAGATGAATGACTGCAGAGCTGCATTGCTGAGCTCTGCCGAGGCCGCCACCGACTACTGACCGGGTTGTTCACCTTTTGCGCAGACCGGCGGAGAGGGTGCGTATTATGCACACCGCAAGTGATGTTGAATAGTATTTGCAATGACATTTTAGCATCCGTGATTTCCGCTGCACCCGACCCCGGGGATTCGGCGCATGCCACGCGCTGAAGCGGTTTATCCGGCCTGCTAATCGGCCTCGTGAACCTCGTAGGTGTGACTGATCTCAACGCCAGCCTGTTCCAGCATGATGGATGCTGAACAATACTTTTCTGCCGACAGGCTCACGGCCCGCTTCACCAGGTTTTCCTTGAGGCTGTTTCCGGTTACCACAAAATGCAGGTGAATCCGGGTAAATACAGCCGGTATCGCATCGGCCCGCTCGGCTTCAAGCTCGGCGTGGCAGGCAGTTACATCCTGCCGGCTTTTCTTCAGAATGCTCATGACATCGAATGCGGAGCAGCCTCCCAGCCCCATCAAAAGCATTTCCATCGGGCGCGGGCCGAGATTTTCGCCCCCGTGGTCCGGCGGGCCATCAAGCTGGACGCTGTGGCCGCTGCCGCTGGTGGCTTTGAAACTGGCATTGCCTGTCCAGTCTACAGTTGCTTTCATGGGATGCTTCTCCGTTGTGATTGCGCGGGACCAACTTACGTCAAAGCCCCGACAAAGATGACCTTTGGCCGGATGCTAGCACAACCGGCCTCGCCAGGCAGGCTGATCACGGATACATGTTGTATACTCTTTCCGGTTGCCCGCAACAGACCTTCTTGTTATAAGTTGCGGAGTTTTGCAATAAAAAAGAACGAACCCGCATGGAAAGCCGGGTGCATAACAAACATTGGGACCCGCCAGTATCTGAGGAGGCACGACTCGCATTATGGCCACTATCGTCAAGCCGGTTGAGCAGAAAACCAAGCATCTCGACTATTTCCTTTCGCAGTGCCATCGCCGCCGTTATCCAGCCAAGAGCACAATTATCTATGCCGGTGACAAGAGCGATTCACTGTTCTACATCGTCAAGGGATCGGTAACCGTCATTATTGAGGATGACGATGGTCGTGAGATGATCATGGCCTATCTGAACGCCGGCGACTTCTTCGGTGAGATGGGCCTGTTCGACAACATGGATTCCCGCAGTGCCTGGGTAAAGGCCAAGACCGAATGCGAAGTGGCGGAAATCAGCTACACCAAGTTCCGGGAAATTGCCCAACAGGATCCACGGGTTCTGTACTTCATCGGCGAGCAGATGGCCTCCCGCCTGCGCCAGACCACCCGCAAGGTCGGCGACCTGGCGTTCCTGGATGTCACCGGGCGTGTTGCCCGTACCCTTCTGGACCTGTGCAAGGAACCGGATGCCATGACCCATCCGGATGGCATGCAGATCAAGATCACCCGGCAGGAAATCGGCCGTATTGTTGGCTGCTCCCGGGAGATGGTCGGCCGGGTACTGAAAACCCTGGAAGACCAGGGGCTGGTCAGGGTCAAGGGCAAGACTATGGTGGTTTACGGCACCCGCTGAGTCTGACCAATCACCCTGTTTTCCAGAAGGCCGCTTCCAACAGCGGCCTTTTGCGTTGTGTGGTCAGCGTAGCCGGTTGCGGCGCCCACGGCGTTACGCTATCAGGGCAACGGATCGGATCTGCATCCAGACGTGCATGCCTGGCTCAAGACCGAGCTGGGCGACGGCACGGGAGGTCAGTCTCGACAGGAGTGGTGTCGGTCCGGCCAGAAGCCGCACCAGGCTGATGCCGGGCGCCACATCGGGATCAATCTGGTCGATGACTGCAGGCACGAGATTCTGGATGCTCTGGTCGGGATTCTCGGTCAGGGCAAGGCTGACATCCCGGGCCAGTACCCTTACCCGAACCTGGTCTCCCGTTTTTAGCCGGTGGTCACATCGCAGCCAGAGCTGGCCGCCATCGAACCGGAAAAGTGCCAGGTGCCAGTGGTCGTCAAGATCGATAATCTGGCCTTCCAGCAAGGCACCGGCGTCGTCCTGGACGCGGAACGGATTATCGATGCCGGCCAGGGTATCCCTCAGTGGCCCCTGCGCGACCACACGGCCTTCTTCCAGCATCACAATGTGATCCGCCAACCGGGCAACTTCTTCGGTTGAATGAGATACGTAGATAATCGGAATAGCCAGGGTATCGTGCAGCCGTTCGAGATAGGGAAGGATTTCCTGCTTGCTGTTGAGGTCCAGAGCGGACAGCGGCTCATCCATCAGCAATAGCCTTGGGCTGGTCAGCAGAGCACGGGCAATGGCCACCCGCTGGCGTTCACCACCAGAGAGGCCAACAGGCATGCGGTCCAGGTGTGATTCCAGTCCAAGCCACCGCACGGCATCGTCGAATCCGATTTGTCGGTCGCCAGCCGGAATGCGCCGGTACCCGAATTCCAGATTCTTGCGCACGTTCAGGTGAGGGAACAGGTGGGTTTCCTGGAATACATAGGCCAGAGGCCGCTTGTGGACTGGCCGAATGAACGTCTCGGTTTGCCAGGGTTCGCCAAGGACGGTCATGGTACCGGGGGCGCTTTGCAGGCCGGCCATGCACCTTAACAGGGTGGTTTTGCCACACCCCGAATGCCCGAACAAGCCGGTGATGCCGGTGCCTGGCAAGGTCAGGTCTACGTCGAGGCCGAAGCCGGGGAATGTACACTGGAAGCGGGCACGGATGGTGTTGGAGGCGGTCATCTGATCGCTCCAGAGCGGGCTTTGCCGTTAAGCGCGTAAAGAGTCACCAGCACCACGAAGGAGAATACCACCATGCCGGCGGACAGCCAGTGGGCCTCGGTGTATTCCAGCGATTCCACATGGTCGTAGATGGCGACAGAAAGCACCTTGGTTTCGCCCGGGATGTTGCCGCCGATCATCAGGATCACGCCGAACTCGCCAATGGTATGGGCAAAGGTCAGTACGGCGGCTGTTAGAAAGCCGTTCCGGGCCAGGGGCACGGCGACGAACAAAAACCGGTCCCAGGGCGCTGCCCGGAGCGTGGACGCGACTTCCATGAAGCCTTCACCAACTGCTTCGAAGGCGTTCTGTAGAGGTTGAACGGTAAAGGGCAGGGAATAGATGACCGACGCCACCACCAGGCCTTCGAAGGTAAATGGCAGCAGCCCGATACCCAGGGACTGCGTCATCTGGCCCACCCAGCCTTCCGGCCCCATGACCAGCAGAAGATAGAAACCCAGCACGGTAGGCGGCAGAACCAGAGGCAGCGCAACCACGGCCGCTATCGGTTGCCGAAGCCAGTGTCGGGTCCGGGCCAGCCACCAGGCGATAGGGGTGCCGATCAACAGCAGCAGTACAGTGGTCGTCGTGGCCAGCTTCAATGTCAGCCAGACCGGATCCCAGTAGGTTTCAAACATCAGTTGGTCGTGTCATTTCCGGTGTCGTATCCATAGCTCCGGATAATAGCAATGGCGGCGTCTGATTTCAGAAAATCCATCCAGGCCAGGGCGGCCTCGTTGCCGGCTCCGCGATTCAGCAGGATAACCTGCTGATCAATGGGGTGGTAGTAACTCTGGGGAACTTCCCAGAAAGTGCCTTTATCATCTTCCCAGGAGCGTACCTGGGACAGAGCCACGAAGCCGGCCTGGGCATTGCGGCTGACAACGAACTGGAAAGTCTGGGCAATGGAGTCCCCCCGAACGAGTTTCGGCTGCAGGACATCCCATTGGCCCATATGCTCCAGAACCTGCTGCGCGGCTAGGCCGTACGGGGCCGTCTTCGGGTTGGCGATGGCCAGCCTCGCGAAGGGCTGGCTGGCCAGATAACTATGGGCATCTTCAAAAGCTCCGGCGGCAGGACTCCAGAGCGCCAGCTTGCCCCGGGCGTAGGTGAACCGTGTGCCGGAAATGCCAGCCTGCTCCTGCTCGATCAGCGCTGGCCGTCGCACGTCGGCGGCCATGAATACGTCGAAGGGCGCGCCATTTCTGATCTGCGCGTAGAGTTTACCCGTGGATCCGAAGCTTGCGGACACGGTGTGCCCGGTTACGGCTTCAAAATGCTGCGCCAGTTCCCGGGCGGTGTCGGTAAAGTTGGCGGCGGCCCCGAGACTGACCTCGCCAGCAACAGCCCCGGTGATGGTGAAGCCAGACAGGCACAGAGCCAGTCCCAGGGTACGGAACAGCCTGAGGCCTCGAAGATAACCCATGCAACGTCCTTACAGAGTCAATCAATGATGGCTTGAGTTTGTGGTGACATTTCCGGATGCGCGACCGATGACGGTGAATCTGAGGTCAGGCACAAAGACCGGAGGTAATCCCGGACGTCGTCCCGGTTGGTCTCGTTGAGCATCTCATGGCGGCCGCCTTCGAACAATCTCAGGGTGACGTTTTCAACACCCGCCTCACGAATGGTCTGGAAGTGCCTTCGGACGCCACGCCCCATTTCCCCGACGGCATCTGCAGTGCCTGAAAACAGATGCACTGGCAGATCTTTGCGCCAGGCAGCCGGCGAAAGGCGCAGCATACCACCAGTGAAATCCCACCACAGGCCAACCGTGCAATCGAAACCACACAGCGGGTCGGCAATATAGCGATCCACCTGGTCCGGATCCCGGCTGAGCCAATCGGCATTGGTTCGGTTCGGGCGGAACTTGCGATTGAACTGCTCAAAGGTCATTCGGGCCACCAGACGGCTGCGGTGCTGCTTGCCGCGAACCAGACGGATCAGACCGATCAGGGTCCGGGATGCCAGGAGCTGGCCCCGGTCAATGCGGTTGGTGGCGCTGAGGATCAGGGTGTCCAGTTTGTCGCCGTGGCTCTGGGCGTAGGCCTGGGCAATAAAGGAACCCATGCTGTGGCCCAGGAGGTTGACGGGCAGCCCGGGAAATCGGGCACGGGTGTGTTGAACCATCTGATGCAGGTCGTCAACCACACGGGTCCAGCCATGCTGGTCGGCATAGTGCCCCAGGTCCCCGGAAGGGCAGCTCGGGCCATGGCCCCGGTGATGATAGGTGATAACAGCTATGCGGTTTTCCCCGAGCCAGCGCGCCAGTGGTGTGTAACGGTCGCCGTGTTCGGCCATGCCATGGCTGACAATGAGAATGGCGGTCGGTGCCGCCGGGGTAAAGAGCGTCCCGGTTATCGTGTGGCCATCACCAGCGTTCAGCGTCAGGGGATGTTCGTTCAGTGTCACGGCCCGTTTCCTTGTTGTTTTTCACTGTGGCCGGGCGTTGCCACTCCGGCGGTTTCCATAGGTGGGTAAGGCGAGACAATAATCCGCCTGGCTGCGCCATGTCGCGGAACAGGTCCACGTATTCGTGGGTCCATAGCACAATCAGGTTATTGGAGCGGATGGGCCGGGTGATTCCGTATTCGGGCGGATCCTGGGCATTTTCGTCGACAAACGTGCCGAACACGCGATCCCATACTATCAGCGTGCCGCCGTAATTACGGTCGATATAACCGGGATTGCGGCCATGATGAACCCGGTGATGGCTCGGGGTGTTGAAAACAAGTTCAACCCATCGGGGCAGTTTTCCAATCAGTGTGGTGTGAATAAAGAACTGGTACACCAGTGACAGTGCGTAAGCCACGCCAATCCAGACAGGATTGAGACCCAGCAATGCCAGGGGCAGATAGAACACCCACATGCCGTTGAAAATGTTGGTGGCATTCTGGCGCATGGCGGTGGAAAAATTCATCCGCTCCGAAGAATGGTGCACCACGTGCGCGGCCCAGAACCAGCGCACCCTGTGACTGGAACGGTGCATCCAGTAGAAGCAGAAATCCACGCCCAGGAAGGTCAGCAAGGCAGTGAATGCATCAAGTTCCAGATCGAACAGGCGGTAGTGGTAACAGAGGGCGTAGGCAGGAAATGCAATCAGGCCGGCGAAGAGCAGCTCGGTCACCTGGTAGCCGGCACCAAGGGCAAAGTTCCTGATCGCTTCCCGGGTATCCATCAGCTTTGGGTTGTGCCGGATCTTTAGGTATTCCCACAGCGTAACGGCCACGAAGACGGGGGTGGCAACCACAAAAATCAGTTGCCGTTCATCCAGCGCCAGCCAGGGCGACGCCACCTTCCACAGGGCAAGCAGACCGCTTTCTTCCAGTACGGCCAGCATCATGTCGGTCAAAGCCATAGAGTTCCCGCCGGGTTCCAGTTCCTACAGGCTTATTTTGGCATGTAACCCGGGCAGTGGAATGTCGGTTCACGCCAGATTGGCTGACGAATTCCGACACCGGCGGACTCAGTTGGGCTGGCGGTTTTCACTGTAGATTTTCTCCAGGGGACGGATCTGCTGTTGCCACTGGTCCAGCCAGGTCTTGATGTCCCTGGGAATCCGGGCAGGTTTTGGCCAGGGCACCGGGTATTGCGCTGGCTGGAACATGGGCGCAAACAGGGCCGCGGCCGTCAGGTCGGCACGGGTGAACTGGTCGCCAACCAGAAAAGGGCGCTTGCTATAGATGTCTGCCAGCTCGGTGAGAAGATCTTCCATTACCTGCCGGGATTTTTCAGAGGTTTTCTCGTTGATCTTCATCCACTGGCGCATGACTTCATCAACCCGACTGAACGCCAGGCTGAGGATTATCCGGTTATAGAATGGCGTACCGGCAGCCAGCATGGGCACCACGATTTTGGGGCGCTGAAGGAAGTGGTGGTAGGAGTAGCAGCGTATGGCGGGGCCGGCTTCCTCGTCCAGCCGCCGTTCCCAGGCCAGCGCCTGCTCGCGCAATTCCGGATCGTTCGGAGTCAGGGAGTGCTCGGGAAAGGTCTGATCCAGGTAATCCAGGATGGCCGCTGAGCCCTGAACCACCTGGCCATCATGCTCCAGGACCGGTACTGACGAGGCCTGGCCAGTCAGTTTCCGGATGGTTTTTACATGCTGCCCGGGCAGCAGATTGACCGTTTCGTAGTTGAGTCCCTTGTAATCCAGGGCCCATCGGACTTTTTCGCAATAGTGGGAAATGGCAAATTGGTGAAGTTTCAGCGCCATGGGGTCGTCTCCTCGGTTCAGCGTTCTAGCATACTGCCGGTGAGGCGGTATAAGAAGTCTCGTCGAACACTCATGGTGGCCTCGTCCGTCGTTGGCTTCTAAAATGTAGGTCGAAAACATGCCTACAAGGGAACTGACCATGCACTCACGACGAGTTCTGATGTTGTCCGTCGTCACGGCGGCGGGCCTTGCTGTCTCCGCCTGCTCCTCTCTGCCCGATACCAGTCAGCCGGTTTCCGGTAGCTATGCGTGCGGGCAACTTGATATAGCCGTATCCGGTAATGAGGACAGCGATCTGATCAGTGTCGATTATCTGGACCTGCGGGTTCTGCTCAAGCCGGAGGAAAGCGCCTCGGGAGCCCTGTATGTTGCCCCGGGCGATGACCAGACTCGTTTCTGGAGCAAGGGTGAAAAAGCGACCCTGACGATACGGGGGCAAACGTACCCGGAATGTTTACAGCCGGGTGACCTGGAAATGCCTTTTGAGGCCCGTGGCAATGAGCCCTTCTGGCATGCGACGCTTGAGGGAGGCGAGCTGTTGTTAACACGCCCATTCGAGGAGCAGGGCACGCGCCGGGTTTCGGTTGAACTGAAAACAGCCAACCGCCACGGTCGGGAGTATGTGGCGACGCTGGATGATCTGCCCATCAGGCTCACGGTGGCCCGACAACTTTGCGAAGACAGTATGTCCGGGGCGCAATACCCGGCGCAGGTGCGCCTGGTAGTTGGCAGTGACGAATTCACCGGGTGTGGCGGGGATCGTCAACGCCTCTTGCGGGGCGCCGTGTGGGTTGTTGAGGATCTTGCAGGAACAGGCATTATTGACCGGTCACGGATCACCATTGAGTTTCTTGAGGACAACAGAATGGCGGGTCGGGCTTCGTGCAACCGCTATACCGGCAGCTATCAGCTCAGGGGCGAAGGCGTTGCCATCGGTCCATTGGCATCAACCCGGATGGCCTGCGCGCCAGCGCTGATGAATCAGGAGGATCGGTTTCTCACCCTTTTGGGTCAGGTGACGTCAGTTCGTATTGGTCAACACGGCGAGTTGCTCCTGTCGACAGCCGACGGCGGGACGATGCGGGCGTTTCAGTCCGACCATGATAGTCCGTAACGGGCCAGTATCTCCGCTACCCGGCCGGTGCTCTGCAGGGCTTTGGCTCCCTCCGACAGGAGTGCTGCGAGCTCGAGGGAGTCACTGCCGACCGGGGAAAATGCAACATACAGCGGTGACTCATGGATCACCGTGGCCATTCTCAGACTTTCAGCGCTGCCATCCTGTTCCAGTTGCCACTGCATCACGTAGCGATCTTCCGGAAATACGTCAGAGCGGCGTTGGTGCAGGAGTTCGATAGCGCGGCTGAGCGGCGCCGGGCCCGAGAGTATCCAGACCTTTTCCGGGTCGTCCTGATACTTCGCGATATAGCTATCCAGTTCCGGTGAATAGGCATAGCCATTGATCGCCAGCAGGGTGAACTGGCTGAGTGAATCGACGCCACTGTACTGCCAATTGTTGTCAGGGTGGGTGTAGAGCGCAATCTTGGAGTAGCCAATGGCGGCCTTGGGAAACACAAAGTCCGGTGCATCTCCGGGAAGGGCTCCAACAACGGCATCCACATAGCCGTCCCGGGCTTGCTGGAGTGCCCGAGCCCAACTCATATTAACGTATTCCACATTGATACCTGCCAGGCCAAACGCTTCCCTGGCGATATCTATCATATAGCCTTCGTGCCCGGAGCCGGCTTCACAATTGTGAGGGCACCAGGGATCAGCGGCAATAACTACGCTCTGACGCGGCTCTGTGGGAGCCGGCGCTGCGGGAGCTGTCTTCGTTGCCTTTGCTACTGTTTCGGGAACCAGCGATGGCGGGTCCTCTGGCTGCGAGCAGGCGGCAAGAAAGAGCGCAATCGAGAGAACCAGGGGTTTTGCCATGGCGATAAAACCAGAATGCCGAAACCGTCGGCTTTACCTGAAGCATAGACCCTGGCGGCGGTTTTGTAATGAACAAAATGGTGCTAGGCCGCGGTTTTGCTCCTGTCGGCTGACGCGGCTGTCGGCACCAGTGCACGGGCCAGATCTTTCATATGCAGAGTGCCCACATGCTGATCGTCCCGGACCACGCGGAAATTCAAAGACATGTCGCCTTCAGATTTCAGCAGTACCGATTCCAGATTGTCTTTTTCCGAAATATCCCCGGCAAACCCGGAGTCACCATCGTCCGGCGGGCTCATCACAGATCGTACCCTGAGCACCCGGGCCCGGTTGATATCGCTGATGAAGTCGACAATGTAGGGATCGCCCGGGTTTAGCAGAATCTCCTGGGGATCCCCCTGTTGCACCACTTCGCCGTCTTTCAGAATGACCAGGTGATCGGCCAGCTTCAGGGCCTCATCCAGGTCGTGGGTGATGAATACGATGGTTTTCTTGAGCTCTTCCTGCAGCTCCAGTAACAGGTCCTGCATATCGGAGCGAATCAGCGGGTCCAGTGCCGAGAAGGCTTCGTCCATCAGCATGATCGGGGCGTCGGACACCAGGGCCCGGGCGATACCCACGCGCTGCTGCATGCCGCCGGACAATTGATGCGGATACTGGTATTCGTTGCCTTCCAGTCCAACCCGGGCAAGCCATTTACGGGCATCGGCCTCAAAGTCGGAGGTTGTGTAGCCCCGAATGTCCTTGGCCATGCCGGCGTTCTCGAGCACCGTCTTGTGAGGCAGCAGGGCAAACTTCTGGAACACCATCGACATACGTTCCCGGCGGAGCTTGCGCAGCTGCTCCTCGGTGTAGCTCATGATGTCCTCGCCGTCGACGCGGATCTCACCGGCAGTGGGGTCGATCAGTCGGTTAAGATGCCGGATCAGGGTGGATTTCCCGGAACCGGACAGGCCCATGATTACGGTAATCTCGCCGTCATGTATATCCACGTTGATGTCCCGCAGACCGAGGACGTGTCGCTGCTGTTCCAGCAGATCGGCTTTGCCCATGCCCTTGCGAACATACTCCAGGGCAACATCCGGGGTCGGGCCGAAGATCTTGTAAAGGTTCCGGATCGAGATCTTGATGTCTTTTGCCATGGGGCTTACCTCACTGCTTCTGGGAGACGTTGATGCGTGCCAGGGACGCCTTGGTTACCCGGTCGAGAATCACCGCCAGGATCACGATGCCAAGACCGGATACCAGGCCAACCCCCAGTTCCAGATTACGGATGCCCCGGAGAACCAGAACGCCAAGCCCGGGCGCGGAGACCAGCGATGCGATGACAACCATGGCAAGACTCATCATGATGGTCTGGTTAACCCCTGCCATGATGTTGGGCAGCGCCAACGGGATCTGCACCTTGTAGAGTTTCTGCCGGGGTGTCATACCGAAGGCGTCTGCGGCCTCAATGACGTCCTTGTCTACCAGCCGGATGCCCAGGTTGGTCAGCCGGATCACAGGAACAATCGCGTAGAGGATGATGGCGATACCGTACAGCTTTGATTCGGTAACACTGAACAGGAAGATAAGCGGGATCAGGTACACAAACGGTGGCAGCGTCTGCAGCATGTCCAGCACCGGTATGATCATGCGTTGCAGGGAATTGCTGCGTGCCATGGCGATGCCTATGGGTACACCCAGTAACACGCACAGGAAGGCACATACAAAAATGATCGCCAGGGTTTGCATGGCGTAATCATAATGGTCGATGAAGGCCAGCAGTACGATACTGCCGCCTACGAACAGCATCAGCTTCCAGGATTTGGTGACCACGAAAACAACCGCCAGTAACAAGGGGATAACGATCCACCAGGGCGTGTTCAGCATGGCGTAAAGTGCCCCATCCAGGAACCAGCTGAGCGGCTGGGTCAATGGATCGAGAACCAGACTCAGGCTGTCCTTTATTGCCAGAAACCCCTGTTCCAGGCCCTTGGTAAGCTCCCGGGACTGGGGAAAGGCGGCACAGGATTCGTTCAGGGCGTCCATGGACGGAAACGGGAGCTCCCATATAGAGGCCGGTTCGGCGCTCTCTCCCTTGTTCTTATTCAGCAAATCGGCCATCGACATGGGGCCGCTGCTTTTGCCTTCAGAGCACCACTGCTCAAGGCCCAGTGATGAAAAAAGCGAGTCGTAGGTTGCCATGGGCGGTCAGTCTCTCCTGCGCGCGTCTGAAATCAGAACGGTTTTCGGAAAACGGCCCGGGACACAGATAGAGTGTGTCCCGGGCGGGGCAGGTCGATCAGTTAAGAACGTTGGCCAGCCGCTCTTTTGCGGAGTCGTTGAGCCAGGTTGACCACTCGTCGCTGTTATTGGTGAGGTAGTAAACCGCAGCTTCCTCGCCCGAGGCGTTGTTAGCGTCCATCCAGGCCAGGATGCCGCTCATGGTCTCGGTTTTAAACGTCAGCTTGCTGAGCATCTCGGCAACTTCCGGCTCGCGCTCTTTGAAGTCGGTGGTAACCGACGTCAGGATCGTGGCCGCCGGGAAGTCGGAAACACCCGGGTTGTCGACATCCGGTGTCTGGTTTTTCTGGTGCACGTCCGGCTTGATTTCACCGAGGTCAACCCGGGTCATGTCGTACTTACCAAGGGGAACGGTCGGGCCCCAGTAGTAGCCGAACCAGGGCTCTTCGTTCTGGACAGCGGACGCCATGGAGGAGGCCAAGGTCTCACCGGAACCATGGTTGAATACGTCAATGCCGGACTCTTCCAGATCCAGGGCGCGAATCAGGTTGTCACTGACAACACGGCAGCCCCAGCCGTCCGGGCAGTTATTGAACCGACCGCCCACGAGCTCGGGATTGGCCATTACGCCCTCGATGGTTTTCAGTTCAGGGTGCTTCTCGGCAAGGTAAGTGGGAATCCACCAGCCTTCAACGCCACCCGGATCCAGCACTTTGCCCAGGCGCTCAACCTTGCCCTGTTCTTCCAGGCGCAGGTAGGCCTCGCCCGCGGAGTTGAGCCACAGCTCGGTAACAATGTCGGGCTCACCGTTCTCGGCAACTGAGGTTACCGCCGGAACGGTATCGGAAGGAACGATGGTGACGTCACAGCCATAGCCCTGCTCCATAATAAAGGTGGCCACGTTGGTGACGACGGTGTTGGACGCCCAGTTCATTTCCGTGATGGATACCTCGCCGCAATCGGCCTGGGCCGCGACGGGTACGGATAGCGCGCAAAGCAGTGCAGCAGACTTGAGCTTTCGCATAGTCACTTCTCCTTCTTCAGGGTTTGTGATTTTTGGAGGGTGTTGTCGGTGTTAGTGCCGATACAAAGGGGCCGCGATCCGAAAGGATCGGGAAAACAGCTGTTTTATGGTCGCTGTCATGGTCGAACAAATCAGAACATCTCGGTTAATACCTAGTAACAAGGATAACGAAGCTCAGCTCAGTTACAAGGGCGTATTCCAAATGTATCTATAAAAAGGACATGTTATGCTTCCAAGGAGCTGTCAATAAGTTGTAGCAATCAACGGTTACACTCCGCGGATCTGATACCGGAGAACGCCATGACAGAGCTGCGCGACCTGACGCCCCATACGTCGATTTCCCAGGAGCAGGGCAGCCGCGATGGTCGCCAGCGCCGGCTGTTGCGAACCTTTCTCCCGGAACTGGTCGGGCTTGAGCGACTGCTGGCAGAAGCGCCGGAACTTGTAACCACACAAGTGGTTGAGCGCATCGCCATGAAGGATCTGCTGCTGCCTATTTACCGGGTTGATATCGGCTCATCCCGGCCGGATGTGCCGGCGGTATTGATTGTTGGTGGTGTGCATGGGCTGGAGCGCATTGGCAGCCAGGTGGTGATGGCCTGGCTGAAGTCGCTGCTCGCCCGAGTGACCTGGGACGAACATCTGGCGGGCTTGTTACAGAAGGTGCGGATTACCCTGTTGCCCATACTCAACCCGGGCGGCATGTACCTGAATCAGCGCAGTAATCCAAATGGCGTGGATCTGATGCGCAATGCGCCAATCACCGCCCAGGATCGCAGCGCGTTCCTGCTCGGCGGGCAGCGGATCTCACCCCGTTTTCCCTGGTACACCGGAGACCCCGAACAGGGCATGGAGCCTGAAAACCAGGCGCTGGAGGCAGTGATCGAGGGATTGCTGCCAGGGCGGCCGTTCAGTGTGGCGCTGGACTGCCATTCCGGCTTCGGTATGCAGGATCAGATCTGGTTTCCGTATGCCTACCGGAGACGACCCATGCGCCGGATCGCTTCGGTTATGGCGCTGAAGCTGATCTGGGAACAGGCTTATCCCAACCACGACTATCGGTTTGAGCCCCAGTCCCGGCATTACCTCACTCACGGTGATTTATGGGACTACTTTTACAAACAGGTCAATCGTGAAAATGCCGGTGTTTTTCTGCCTCTCACCCTGGAAATGGGGTCCTGGCGATGGATCCGCAAGCGGCCTCGTCAGCTGTTGAGACTGGATGGATTTTTCAATCCCCTGGTTCCCCATCGTCACAAGCGGGTTTTGCGTAGCCATCTGGCCTGGATGGACTTTCTGGTCAACGCCGCCGCCAGCCACGAAAACTGGTTGCCGGTTCGCGAGGAGGAGTCCATGCTGAGGGAAGCCGCGATCATGCACTGGTATCGCGATTCTTACTAGCGATTCAGTGGGTCTGGGCACCATTTATCGGAACTTCTGTATGCACTGGATTCTGTTGCGGGGGCTCACTAGGGAACACGCGCACTGGGGAGATTTTCCGTCTTGCCTGCGGGAAGCGTTTCCCGACTACCAGTTCCATACGGTTGATCTGCCTGGCACGGGTGTGCACTATCGGGAAAACAGCCCGTCAACCGTGACGGCTATCCGGGAGAAGGTTTCCAGGCAAGTCAGCCATATTCCCGGACCCTTCAGCATTCTGGCGCTCTCGATGGGTGGTATGGTGGCACTGGACTGGGCCCAGCACGCCCCCGAGGGCCAGATTCAAAATCTGGTTCTGATCAACACCAGTTCCGGCTTCAGCCCACCCTGGCAGCGCATGCGGCCGGGAGCCTGGCCAAGGGTGCTGCGCCTGTTGGGGCGCCGGGAGCTGTTTGATCGCGAGCGGGACATCCTGAGGCTTACCTCCAATCGAGAGATCCCCTTATCACTGGCAAAACAGTGGTACAGCATCCAGCGGCAGCGCCCTGTCAGCCCCCGAAACGCCCTCAACCAGCTGACTGCAGCGGCCCGCTATAAGCCAGGCGAGAAGCGCCCGCTGACAGACGCCCTGGTGCTGGCCAGCCGGGGTGACCGTATTGTTCATTGGCGCTGCAGTGCGGCGCTGGAAGAACGCTGGCAATGGACCATGAAACTGCACCCGGATGCAGGGCATGACCTCCCCCTCGACGACCCGGAGTGGATTATCCAGCAGCTCCGCAACTGGTTGCCGCGCTAGCGCCGGTTGCTTGACGCAACCCTTCTTTCCGGTCAGTCTTCTCGTTTTGAACTGCCAAAGCCGTCATTGATAAGGAACGGAGCCGATAATAATGAAAATCTTCGAAACCAAAACCGCCCCCAACCCCCGCCGCGTGCGCATGTTCATGGCCGAGAAAGGTCTTCTGGACAAGGCCGAGTTCATCGAGATTGATCTGCAGAAGGGTGAAAACCTGACCCCGGAATACACCGCCCGGAATCCGATGAAAAAGGTGCCGGTCATGGAGCTGGATGACGGCACCTGCATTGCTGAGACCATGGCGATCTGCCGTTACTTTGAAGAGAGCTACCCGGATACGCCGAGCCTGCTGGGCGACACCCCTCTGGAAAAAGCACAACTCGAACAGTGGCTGCGCTGGATCGAGTATTACTTTTTCATGCCCACCGGCATGTGTTTCCAGCACACCACCGGTTACTTCAAGGACCGGATGAACCCGATCAAGGCGTGGGGCGAGGAGTGCGGCAAGAACGTGGAGAAGTTCATGCACTTCCTCGACAAGCAGCTGGAGGGCAAGGAATACATCTGCTGCGACCGGTTCACGGCCGCCGACATCAATGCCTTTACCACTGTGGCCTTTGCCCGCGTCGTCGGTATCCGCATCCAGCCCGAGCAGACCAATCTGCAGGCCTGGTACGACCGCATCAAGGCCCGTCCTTCGGCCCAGGCCTGAGGCCCGGGCTACCTTGGAACTCGAAGAGAAACGTTAATGACCACAACGGATTCAAGCCTCCTATGCGCGTTGGCTGCGATTGACCTGGCGAATAAGGCCGACCCGAACCAGGAGCGGGTTGGCGATGAACTCCTGCCAAAGGAGTATGCCTACAGCCTGCACATGACCCGCTGGCTGTTCGAGCTTGAATCCGAACCGTCCGAACGCATGCAGATCGCCTGCCGGGCCCAGCACATAGAGCGTTGGACCATGCCGCGGAAGGACTATCCGGAAGGCCGCAAAGCCTATTACCAGTGGCGTCAGGCCTGTGGCCGGATGCACGGCGGGCGGGCGGCGGAAATCATGGCAAAGTGTGGTTATCCGCCGGCCGAGTGTGAGCGGGTAGAGACCATCCTGACCAAGCGTGAACTGAGGCAGGATGAGGACACGCAGCTCCTGGAAGACGTTGCCTGCATGGTGTTTCTGGAACGATATTTCGCGGATTTCTACGAGGAAAAAGCGGACTACGACCGGGAGAAGTGGTTACGCATCGTGCGCCGGACCTGGGGCAAGATGTCTCCCCGCGGGCACGAAGCGGCGTTAAAGCTGGCGGAAGGCATGCCGGCGCACCTGCAGGCTCTCATGGAAGAAGCGCTGGCCGGGTAAAGCAAAGAATTATCGGAGCCTCCATTTCCCCTGGGGCTTGCTGTGATGATTGCTCTTTTCATATGATAATTATTCTCATATGAACGAAGAGCAATATCATGCGAGCGTCCGAACGTTTCAAGCCCCGGGTTCTGATTGTCGAAGACGATCCCACCCTGAATCATCAGATAACCAGCCTGCTTGTTTCGAGAGGGTATAGCGCCCACCAGTGCTACGAGGGCGAGGGTGGTCTGATGTCCGCGCTCAGTCAGCGTTTTGACCTGATACTGCTCGACGTTCTGCTACCCAGCCTTGATGGATTCGAGGTATTAAACCGCCTTCGCAAGACTCACCAGACACCAGTGATCATGCTTACCGCCTGCGGTGCTGAGGAGGACCGTATCCTCGGCTACAGCTGCGGTGCCGATGACTACGTGCCTAAGCCCTTCAGCTTTACCGAACTGATGTTGCGCATTGAGGCGCTGCTCAAGCGCACCCTGGGTAGCAGGGACCAACGGGCCGACCCGGATACCCTCACCGTTGGGCCGTTGACACTGAATCGTCCAGTCTTGTCGGTGCATTTCGACGAGACCCCGGTTACGCTCACCCAGATCCAGTTCCGTTTGCTGTGGATCCTGCTGCGGCACCAGGGCGAAACGCTCAGCAAACCCTATCTCTACCAGGTGGTCCTCGAGCGGGAATTCAGCCGGTACGACCGAAGCCTGGATATGCACCTTAGCCGGGTGCGGCGGAAACTGGTCGAGGCGGGAATGCAGCCGGATCGCTTGCAAACCCTGCACGGCAAAGGGTATTGCTTCCAGTGAATCATCGTCTGTTGTGGAAACTGTGTGGCACGCTGGCCCTGGGCACCCTCGTACTGTTCTGGACGATTTCGTTTTTGGGGGCCGAGACCGAGCAGAAGATGAGTTTCATTGCGGAGCAGCATCAGCAAACCATCAAGGCCTGGGGCCGGACCGCTGAGCGGCTTTACCAGTCAGGGGATGAACAGGCCCTTGCACGCTGGCTGGAAGAACTGCAGGCGCGCGAGAATACCTGGGCTGCAGTGGTGCGTTCTGATATCCAGCCCCTGGCCGAGAGCCGGCTGACCGATCGGTTTCGTGAGGGGTTTCGCCTGGGCCGGAGTGTGGAGTGGAAAATCCATCTCTACTTTGTCGAGAACCCGATCATGGAAGTGACCTTTGCCGATCCGGCTCTACATTTTCTGGTGCTTTTGCCCGAACGGATGCGACCGGGAACCTATCTTCCCGAAATCAAACTGATGCTGAAACTGGCCTTGCCGCTGGCGGTCCTGGTGATCATGTGCCTGGTGATCTATCGCCACCTGATGACCCCCCTGCGTCAGCTTGAGTTCGCCACGCGTCAGTTTACCGACGGCAACCTCGGAGTGCGGGTCCGGGCGATGTTGGGTAACCGTAATGATGAGCTTGCGGCACTGGCAGAGACCTTTGACCGAATGGCTGAGCGCACCGGCACCCTGATCCTGACCCAGCGTCGCCTGATTGCGGACCTCTCTCACGAGCTGCGTACGCCGCTTGCCCGGATTGAAATGGCCTTAAGCTGCGGGCAGGAGGGAATCGATACCCCGCATCTGCTGCCCCGCATCCAGCGTGAATGCGGGACAATGCGCAACCTGGTTGAAGACACCCTGACGCTGGCCTGGCTGGAGAATGAAAAACCCAGCCTCAGCGAAGAAACCCTGGACCTGATCGATCTCTTGGACAGTATCCTCGACGATGCCCGGTATGAATATCCGGACCACACCATTGATGCGGAGTTGCCCGACGGGGCCGAACTTGCCGGAAGCAGTCATCGGGCACTGGCCCAGGCCATTGAGAATGTGATTCGCAACGCCTGCAACTACACGCCGGCGGGCGGGACGGTCCGGATCAGTCTCAGGGCGAGCGAACGAGGTTATCGCCTCGAAGTGGCCGATCAGGGGCCGGGCGTACCATTGGAGCAGTTGGATCTCATCTTCAAACCCTTCTTCCGTTCGGCCAAGGCGCGGGATCACTGGCCGACCGGTTACGGTTTGGGCCTGGCGTTGGCCAGGCGCCAGGTAGAGGCAACAGGCGGCTGGATACGCGCGGAGAATCTGTCTTCTGGCGGTCTGTTGATGCGTATATGGCTACCTATGAACGCTAGTGAGAATTAGTAACAAATGTAAAAGTTCTTCACATTACCAAAGCTTCAAAGAAGAATGTGCGCCAAATAGGAATTAGTCGCATTAAACGGAGCGCACATGAGTACCCATATAATCCGGACCACGACCCGTCCTGCACCCCGCTGCAAGCCGCTTTGCCTGGCGATCGCCACGTTGATGGCGAGCCCTCTGGTGCTGGCCCAGAGCGAGACTGAATCCTTGAAGCCGATCGAAGTTACCGCTGAGCGCAACGCCGAGAGCGATGTCGTGGTGACCGAGGAGCAGATTGAAAAGTTTCAGGCGAGCGACCTTGAAGATGTGTTTGCCAGCCAGCCCGAGGTCGCTGTGGGTGGTTCCGTCGGTATTGCCCAGAAAGTCTATGTCCGGGGTATCGAGGATCCGCTGTTGAACGTCACCATAGACGGTGCCACCCAGGCCGGCGCGCTGTTCCATCACACCGGCCGTCTGGCGGTGGAGCCGGAACTGCTCAAGCGGGTTGAGGTGGAAGCCGGCGCGGGTCGGGCCACCTCCGGTGCCGGTGCTCTCGGTGGCGCTATCCGGTTTGTCACCAAGGATCCGGAAGACCTGCTGCGCCCGGGCGAGCAGTTGGGCGCCCTGGTGAAGTTTGGTTCCTTCTCGAACACCGACGGTTACCGGGCCAGCACCACGCTGTTTGGGCGCCTGAGTGACCGCTGGAGCACGTTGGTGTCAGTTAACCAGAGTGACCATGAGCGCTTCGAGGACGGCGACGGCAATGAGATTCCCGGCACAGACTCCCGCCAACAACTGGGCTTCGCCAAGATCGTCGGCCAGCTCCCGGGCGACCAGACCCTGAAACTGAGCCATGAGGTTCGTACCGATGAGGGCGAGCGACCGCAGCGCCCCCAATGGCAGATCAGTGGGTTCAACCCGCTTTATGACCTGGACGGTCGCCGCGACACCACAACCGTGAACTATGGATTTGAACCGGCGGCCAACCCGCTGGTGGACCTGGGCCTGACCGTATATTACACCGAGTCCGAGCTGGAACAGAACGTGGTCAATCGCTGGGGGCGCTATTTTGGCTTTACCCGCAGCATCGGTGGGGATCTTCGCAACAGCTCCGAGCTGGGCAGCCATACTCTGACCTACGGGGTGGACTATCGCGAGGACAGGGTCAATGCTGGCGGTGCCGCCAATCGTCGGGCCGAGGAAGAGAACGGAACCGTTACCGGCGTCTACCTGCAGGATGATTACTGGCTCACTGACCATCTTCTGCTGAGCGCCGGCGTGCGATACGACGACTACCAGCTCGACGACAACAACGACCAGAGCTTCAGTGAAAACGACGTCAGCCCCAACGCCAACGTGGCCTGGGAAGTGATCGATGGCCTGACCCTGAGGGCCGGCTACGCGGAAGCCTTCCGGGGCCCGAGCACCCACGACACCTTCAAGATCGACCGGGCCCAGAACGATCCGGACCTGAAGGGCGAGAAGGCGAAGAACAGGGAAGTGGGTTTTGATTACATCTACCGCAACTTTACGCTCTCCGGTGAGGTCTATCGCTCGGAAATCCGGGATGCCATTGCCGATCCGCTGTTCGGGCCGGTGATCTACCAGAACATCGGCGACCTGGAATCCGATGGCTACCGCATCGGCACCAGCTATCACTGGCAGGGTCTGCAGGCCGGGCTGAGCTTTCACAGCAACGAGGCCGAGGTCAACGGCGAGCCGCTGACCGTCTACGTCCACAACCTGCTGGGCAACAGCATCGGAGACACCTGGGTGGCGGATCTGTCCTACCGCTGGGACCGCAACTTGGAGTTCGGCTGGCAGGGCCGCTTTGTCCAGGGTATCGACGATCTTGAAACCTCCGTCGGCACCATCGACAAGCCCGGTTATGGCGTACACGACCTGTTCGTGCACTGGCTGCCCACCGGCAACGAAGACTTGCGCCTGACCCTGACCGTCAAGAACGTAGGCGACAAGCAGTACATCGACCACGCCAGCAACGCGGACTACGAGAGCATTCCCGGCTACGAGGGCGTGACTGGCCTGCCCGAACCCGGCCGGGATATCCGGCTTGGTCTGGCCTTGCGGTTCTGAGGTCCCGATGCGTCTGAATCCATTGCATGCCGCCCTGTTGGGCGGCGCTTTGCTGTTGTCTGCATCCCTGGCCCAGGCGGCGAGAACGGTGACCGACCTGGCCGGACGCTCGGTCACCGTGCCCGATCAGGTCCAGCGGGTGGTGCTGGGAGAAAGTCGATACATACCGGCGCTGGCGATTCTCGAGGGCGATCAGGTGGTGGGTCGCCTGGCTGGACTGCTGCCGGATTTTGAAAAAACCGATCCGGCGGGCTATGCCCAGTATCTGGACCGTTTTCCGGCCCTGGCCGAGGTGCCACGGGTGGGTCATGCCTCGGCCGACAGCTTCAGTCTGGAGAGTGTCCTTGCCATGGGCGCGGATCTGGCCATTTTCAGTGTTGAGGGGCATGGTCCCAGCGCTCACAACCGGGCGCTGATCGACCGGCTGGAGCGGGCCGGTGTGGCGGTGGTGTTCGTGGACTTTCGCCAGGACCCCCTGGTCAATACCCCCAGAAGCATTAGCGTGCTGGGTGAGGCGCTGGGCCGGGAGGCTGAAGCACGGCGCTTTAACGCCTTCTACCAACGCGAGCTGGCGCTGGTTACCGACGTGGTGAAAACGATTCCCCGGGACCAGTGGCCGACGGTGTTCCTGCACAGCCGCGTGGGCCTGCACGACAGCTGCTGCGAAACCATGGTCCACGGCATGATGGGCCTGTTTCTCGAAGCCGCCGGCGGCCGGAATGTTGCCGCCGATCGGATCCCCGGTGTCAGTGGTGTGTTGAACCTGGAATACCTGATTGCCGATCAGCCGGATCGCTACGTGGCGACCGCCATCGGATCCGGTGGCCTGGCAACTCCGATTCAGCAGCAACCCTACGTGGTGTTGGGTGCCGGCGTGTCGGAAGCCATCGCCCGGCAGTCGCTGCAACGCATCACCAACCGTCCGGGACTGTCGGCGCTTACCGCGGTGCAGGAGCAGCGGGCGTTTGCGATCTGGCATCACTTCTACAACACACCGCTGAACGTGGTGGCCGTGCAGGCGTTGGCGCGCTGGTTCCATCCCGAACAGCTGGGCCACCTGGCACCCGAGCAGACCCTGGCGACGTTCTATGAGCAGTTCCAGCCCCTGCCCCTGAACGGCACTTACTGGGTGGCCGCCAAGGGAGAGGCGCCATGACGCTGGCGTCCACAACGGAACACCTGCCAACCGCGAAGACGGTTGAACCCGGTGAAACCCTCGCCGGCCAGTATCGCCGTTTTGTGGTGCGCCGGGTGATCTGTCTGGTGGCTTTGGCCCTTGGCTGTCTAGTGGCGCTGCTGGTGGATGTGGCATCCGGCCCGGCCATGCTTGGATTGATGGATGTTGTCCACGGCCTCCTGAACCCTGACACACTGGATGCCGGTACCCGGGTGATTATCCAGGATATACGTCTTCCCTATGCCCTGATGGCGGTGGTGGTCGGCGCCTGCCTGGGCCTGGCGGGCGCCGAAATGCAGACAGTCCTCAACAACCCGCTGGCCAGTCCCTACACCCTTGGTGTGGGCGCCGCAGCCACCCTGGGAGCCTCTGTCGTCATCGTGTTCAACCTGTCGCTGTTCGGTCTTGCCGCGCACATCCTTCTGCCGCTGTCGGCGTTTGTCTTTGCGGCGGCTGCCTCCCTGCTGATTCTGTTGCTCTCAAGAACACTGGGCGCATCGGTTCATGCGGTGGTGCTGTTCGGGATTGCGTTGCTGTTCGGGATCAATGCCGTGGTGGGCCTGATCCAGTTTGTCGCCGATGCCGAATCGGTTCAGCAGATCGTGTTCTGGACCATGGGCAGCCTGGCCCGGGCGTCCCTGGACAAGGTGATGATTGTTGCCGTCGTTCTGGCCGCCTGCCTGCCGTTTTCCCTGCGCAACGCCTGGGCCATGACCCTGCTGCGCAGCGGCGAGGAGCAGGCCCGCAGCCTGGGCATCCGGGTGGAGCGGATGCGCCTGCTGGTGTTGCTGCGGGTCAGTCTGCTGACCGCCGCGGCCATGGCGTTTGTGGGGGAAATCGGCTTCATCGGGCTGGTGGCGCCCCACATCGCCCGCCTGATGCTCGGAGAGGATCACCGTTTTCTGTTGCCAGGCGGCGCCCTGGCCGGGGCCCTGCTGCTGTCGCTGTCGTCCATCGCCAGCAAGCTGCTGGTGCCCGGCGTGGTACTGCCGGTGGGCATTGTCACCGCTCTGGTGGGTATTCCCCTGTTCATTGCCCTGATTGTCGGGCGCAGCCGGAGACTTGCCCTGTGAGTCTGAAACTGACAAACGTGACCGCCGGCTACCGCCGCCATCCGGTATTCCGTGAACTCTCGCTGCCGGCCATCGCGCCCGGCTCTCTGGTTGCGGTGGTGGGACCGAACGCGGTGGGCAAATCGACCCTGCTCAAATCCCTCGCCGGCGTTCTGCCGGCCCGCGGTTCGATTGCCCTCGGCGGACAGGAACTCGACCGCCAGAGCCCCGGCGAACGGGTCCGCCAGATTGGCTACCTGCCGCAACCGCTGCCCCAGGCCATTCCCCTCGTGGCCTACGAGACCGTGTTCAGCGCCTGCCGGTCGGCCCGGAGTGACTGGAGCCGGCGGGAAACCGAGCAAGCCATCGAGGCAGTCTTTGAAACCCTGGGCATCCGCGAACTGGCGCTGAAGCGCCTGTCGGAGATGTCGGGCGGCCAGCGCCAGATGGTCGGGTTGGCCCAGGTGCTGGTGCGTCAAACGCCACTGCTGCTGTTGGACGAGCCAACAAGCGCCCTGGACCTGCACTGGCAGCTCAACGTGCTGAACGCGGTGCGCGCGGCAACCGCCAATGACCGGGCTATCGCCCTCGTGGCCAGCCACGATCTGAACCTGGCTTTGCGTTTCTGTGATCAGGCACTGGTGCTGTCGCCCGGCGGCCGGGCAGAGCTCGGGGAGCCCGAGCAAGTCCTGACTCCGGGGCTGCTGGCGGACACCTACGGCATCGAAGCCCGTATCGAGCGCTGTTCCCGGGGCCACCCCATTGTCTTGGCAGACAATCCGCTGTCTGCCGCGCGTCAATCCCTTTGACACACTATTCACTCACACCAAGGAGTTCGCGATGCCAGCCATGAATGCCCGTGTCACCAGTGCCAACCCCGGTCGCCTGATCAATCGTTTGGCCAAGCATTTCCGCCACAAGATCGAGTCGCAGTGGACCGAAACCGACGGCGTCCTGACGTTCTCGATTGGGGTGTGCCGCCTAACAGCGGTTGATAACGCGCTGCGGCTGGAATGTCAGTCCGACACGGAGAAAGAACTGGAAGAGCTTGGTCAGGTGGTGGCCTCGCACCTCATCCGCTTTTCCGGGGATGAGGTGGCCGAGGTTCATTGGCAGACGGCTACGGCCTGAGACTGGCGACTCTCTTCAAGTAAGCGCCGCAACTGGCGCAGGTCGCTTTCCACGACCCGGTAACTGTCAGGGCCGAACCACTCCAGGGAAATATCCAGTGGATTGGACTCGGCCGGTCGCCGCCAGTTTGCGAGCGCCGCCAACAGCGGCCGGTAGTCGCAGGCGCCCTCAAGAACCGGCACCATGCCGTCGCGACACCCGGCCGGCGAATAGACGTTGGCGGGTGCGAACACGCCCAACTGGCTGTAATGCCCAATGTTCTTGAAGTGGCAATGCCGGATCCACTTCGCCAGCTGCTCGAAGGCGGTGCGGGGATCGGCCCCGGATTCCCAGACGTGCAACACATCGAAGTTGATGCCGAGGGCCGGATGGTCGGCGTCGGCCAATAGCGCTAATGTGGATTCCACGGTATCCGCCAGGGTTCCGGGATGGGTTTCCAGTATCAGGGAAAGGCCCTCATCTGCAACGCATTGGGCCAGAGTCCGAAGGCGACGGGTCAGCCCCCGACGCCGGTCCGGCGATACATCTGCGCTGCCCAGGTGGCCTGCGAAGGTTCTGACCTTGGGCGCCCGCCAGCGACGTGCCAACCGGCACAGTTCCCGAGTGTGGCGGATGGCTTCCACCTCGCTGCCCTCCAGTGGGAGGTAATCACTGACCATCGGCACTGTCAGATCCTGAGAGCGAAGCCAGTGGCCGTCCAGCTCCGGCTGGTCAGCAAGGTGGCGGGCATGGACGCCCCACAGCTCGATGCCGTTGAACCCCTGCGTCTGCGCCCAGGCAGCGAGTTCCCGAAGCGACACCAGGTGGTGACGAAACGAAATGGTACAGAGGTGGAAGCGAATCATGGCAATACCTCTGCGGTCTTTCTGGTGGGCACCCCAGGGCATAGCCTCGACTCTGCATGCTTCTGCCAGTGCCGAAACAGAGCCAGTAGCTGCGCCTTGATGGTGAACTCACGGTCATCCTGTTCATCCAGAAGCGCTTCCACACCCGCCAGCAAGGCATCATTCCCGGACATGGCGAGTTTTAGGGTCCGATACTGGATCTGGGTGTAGGTTTTCACAAGTCGATCAATGTCCTCGCACACAGCCTCGAACCAGGGGTCGCCCTCGGCGGTTAGACCCTGATCCTCAAGCAGCCAGGCAAAGGCATGTTCGTAGGCGTACTTGCGAATGGCCATAACCGGTATTTCCCGAAACGCACCGGGCAGTTGATCCAGAGGCCGGACCGCCCGGGCTCCAGCATGGGCCCGGAAGATCTGGCGAAGCGCGTCCGTAAACGGGTTGGTGTCAGGTTTCATGCACTGGGCGAAATAGGCGGCCACAGTCTCCGCCGGCGTGTGGCGAATGTCCAGACCGTCGAACCAGAATCCACCGGCCGCGGCCGGTGAGCGCACTGAATCCAGAATCCGGTCCTTCGGCAGTGGCCCTTCCCAGCGAAAGTCGGGGTCGGACATGAACCACTGGTCCGGGTCGTCGGTGGCCTCCAGCAGCACGTAGTGCGGGAAGGGATTCTGGTGGAACTTGTTCTCCCGTTCCGGCAGCCGGAACAGGTCTAGCATGACCATCACCTGGCGATCTTCCGGTCGGTTCTCCACCAGTGACACCAACTGAAGGATGTTGGCCTCCTTGGATTGGTCATGGTCGTACCAGGGCTCGATGCGCACGCCGTATAGCAACCGGTACCATTCCCGGAACTGGTCATGGCGTGTATGAGGCGAGTGGTAGGACAGCACGAACCGGCTGTCGACGGAAAAGTCCGCATCCCATACGCCAAAGTAGAAGGGGCGATGGTCTACGCCCGGGGTCCGCTTGATCAGCTCGCAAACGCAACTGACGAAGCAGTGTACCTTGATCATCGGGACACCTCCGCGCTCTGGCAGCCCGCAAGGAGGTTCTCGAGGTCTGCCACCGTCTCTGGTGGATTGGCCAGCAAGGCTTCTTCGGGCAGATACAACCCGTGTTCCAGCTCCAGATGCACAATCAGCTGCAGCAGCATGATGGAATCCAGGGCCAGATCGCCGTTCAGACGGGCGCTGCCGTTGAACGCCGCCAGGCGGGCGTTGGGCAGATGCTGTTCGATGACGATCTTGATGGCGTCGCGGGCAGCCGTCATGCCGGCACCTCCTGCTTGCGCGCTGCTGTCGGCTCGTCAATGCTCAGCAACCGACGGCTGACCTTGCCGTTGGCAAGGCGTGGGATGGCATCGACCTGTTCCAGCAACGCGGGCACCTGGTGGGGCGAAAGTCGGTCCCGGCTCCATTGCCGGAGATGGTCAATCTCCAGTTCTGCATCTGCCACGAACCGCAGGCACACGCGCTCCCCGGCAAAGCTGTCCGGCTGCTTGAACGCCACAGCGTCGGTGATGCCCGGGTAAGTCAGAAACACGTCCTCCACGGCACCGGGGTAGACGTTGATGCCGGCGACGTTGATGGTGTCGTCGGCGCGGCCTAGGAAATGCAGGTCGCCTCGGGTATCGAAGTACCCCAGGTCTCGACTTTGAATTTCCTGGCCGGTGGCCTCCACGGTGATCTGGATTTCGTCCGGGCACTGGGCGGAAATCCCGGCCTGGACTGCAAGATGGGGCAGGGGCTGGCCAAGCTGACCGGGTTCGTTCAACGCCGGGGCCAGGGCGACACACCCGGCTTCCGAACATCCGTACTGTTGACACAGACGCTGGCAGCGGCCCTGAACCTGGCGCAGCACCGGCGCCGGCAGCGGCGCCCCGGAGAGCATGACAGTATGCAGCCGTTCGGTCGCGGGCAGCATCTGTATCAGCAGGCTCACCAGAGTGGGAGAGGCGTAGAGTAGATGATCGGGGACCGATTTCAGTTGGGCCAGAAGGAAGCGGGGATTCAGGCTGGTGACTACGTGTGGCTGGGCTCCTCGCGCCAGGGACGCCAACACACCGCAGATCAGGCCGTAGGAATGGGTCACCGGGCAGGCCACCACGGGGGTCAAGCCCCGGGCCTCGATGAACTGGGTGACGTAGGCGTTCACCTCAAGGTCTATGTCCCGCCAGGAGCGGGCGATGGTTTTGGGTTTGCCGGTAGTGCCGGAGCTGAGCTGGATCAATTCGCCGCCGGTCACCGAGGGTGCCGGGGTGTCGTTTATCGTCTCGGGCAACGCGCTATCCAGGCCGTCGCCGAACAGCAGCAGGTTGCATCCGGTATCCAGGGCCAGTGCCCGTGCAGCGTGGCGGGGGGTGCCCGGGTGGATCGGCAACACACTTGCGCCCCGGTCTTTCAGCCAAAGGCAGAGCGCCAGCCAGTCGGCGGTGCGTTGCAGACAGACGGCCAGTCGCATCCGCGACGTGTCCCGAAACGAATCCAACGTCGTGAGCGGCTGGACCAGCCGCTCACAATCCGTCTGGCTATAGGAAGTATTGTCGACATGGAACAAAGTGGCGGTCACGATAACCTCTCCTGATGGTAATCGTTGATGGGTTTGGGTACTAAGGGCGCCTCAGCCGCCAGCGCATTGGGCACCTGGTGGCTGGTTGAGGCCGCGTCGGTTTGCAGCTTTCGCCGCAGCAGTGATTCGGTCCGGATCCAGGGCCGGTCCCAGCCAAGCTTGGCCAGGCGGGGGCGCAATGCCGGGTGTTGCGCGCCATAGTTGGCAAGCAGGCGGTGGATCTGGCGCCAGAACCGGCGTTCATCGAAGCCATAGGCCTCCTGCAGAACCAGCGCCAGCTCGCTGAGGTTGTAGATAAACAGGGTGTCCATCACCAGCTCCCGCAATGCTTCCGGTCCGGACATGCGGTAGAACTGGTTGTCCGGGGCCCGGCTATAAAGACCCTGGCGCGGGCCGAAGTCAGGTTCCGGAATGTCGGAGGGCAGATAATCCCGGGCGTATTCCACACTATCGTGGAAATCCCGCAAAATAAGGGCCTGGGGCCAGCCGTTGCGGACCACCAGCAGGCTGTTCTGACCGTGGGCCTCAAGGCCGATGCCGTGGGCTGCCAGCATGTGCCAGACTGGCAGAATCACTGTTGCCAGTGTCGCCTCCAGCCAGGGCTGCAGCCCGTAAAGTTCAACCCAGGGGTGGATGAAGGGCAGTCCATCCTGCTCCCACTGCGCCAGAGCATTGAGCGGAATCGTCTGCTCGTCCTCGGCCAGGCGCGTGGCAATGGAGGAGCGCCAGATGGCCGCCAGTTCCCCTTCGAGGCCAGGCGCCTCCCGCGAGGACGGTTCCCCTGCGGAAAAGGCAAGGCTGGCATACTCCGGCAACAGCCTTAGCGGGTAGGCCCGGGCAAAGCGGGGGTCGGCATCGACCACAGACTGCAGCCATTGGCTGATCACCGGCGCCGAGGGCACCGAGTGAGGTTCCAAATGCCGGCGGGAGGAAGTGTTATGGATGCCCAGGGGAAGCTTGATGCAAGCCCGGGTTGGATCACTCATGTTGAACAGTGATCGCAACGACTGGCTTGGCCGGTAACGATCACCCACGGGGCCCAGGCCGTGGATATCCAGGGACGCCAGCATTGGCGCCAGGTTACTCTGGCTCAGCGCCTGCCAGTGCCATGGGTGGGCGGGCAAAGGGCCATAGTGTTGCCAATCCAGGCCTGCCCGATGAAAGGCTGCACGCAACAGGTAGGCTCCCTCCGCACCAAGCTCGGCCTGCCAGAAGGCCATCTCCGGCACGGGCAGTTGGCGGGTCAGGCGGGCCCGTGGCAGGGCCAGCCAGTGAAGCCTGAAGCCTGCGCTCGTCTCCGGGCTGTACCGAAGGAGGTCGTTTTCGCGCATCCCCAGGCGGCTTTTGTAGCAGGGGTGGTACGGGTGTCCTTCATGCAGAGCCCGATCCAGGTCCTCGCCGTGCAGCTGGCGCCGATTGGCCAAATGATACGAGTGGCGCATGGCATCGAGCCGCCGGGTGTTAGCGACGGTTGCAAGCAGCTCGTACAGCAGCCGGTCCCGGCCGGCCTCGGTTGTCGGTAGTTGACTGGCCAGGGTCGACAAGTCGGTGGCCGCCCTTCGACCATTCACAGTTAGCATCAGTGTGTCCAGATCGAGACGCAGGCGACCAAACCCGCGGACGCGGCCCAGGCATAGCCCCTCCAGGGTGCCCAGAGTGAAACTCAGCCACTGCCAGCCAGCAGCGCCTGGCCTGGTCAGGCCATAGCCGATGACTCCCTCGAACATCAGGGCCTCTAGCAATTGGCGCATGACCCGCTGCCCGGGTGATTCGCTGAGGGCCATAACTGGACCCAGTCCGGCGGTGTCGGCATCAGGCGACATCATGACCCACCTCGGCCATGTTGTTCATCGTGCTTGGAGTTTGGCTCGACTGGTCCAGTCGATACAGTGGATTGGCGATGCTGGTGTAGACCGCCATTTCCAGATCGGCATTCAGTTCATCGACATCGTGCACCCGGGTAAGGAGATTGCCTTTGTAGGGCAGGCGGCTGTCTTCCAGCACCATGGTAACCAGAGCGAGAGCCGGCCCGGTGAGCGTGGCGCGCTGCGAGCGCAGGAAATGCCGCAGGTGTTTAAGCAGCTGGATCTCGGGGAGAAAACCGTCGCCACCCAGTCGGGCAACGACTGAAAGCAGCTGGTTCACGAACAGGTAATAACAGAAGCGATCCCGGATCATGGCATCCCGGTAGAACAGCTCCGGGGTCTCCTGCAGATCGGGGCACAGCGACAGCAGTTCCTCTCGCCGGCTTTCCGACAGATAGTAACCCTGGTTGTCCCGGTAAAAGCAGAGTTGCGGGTAGCCACCGCTGATATCCAGCAAGCTGTTCTGCTGATGGGCCTCCAGGGCGATACCGTGGTCGTCATACAGTCTCAGGGCAGGGCCAATGGCACAGTCGAGGTAGTGTTGAAACCAGTCGCGAGCCACGGCAGTCATGCTGCGGTTTTCATTCAGCGCCAGCCCTTCAATCAGGCCGGACAGCCGCGAGTACCTGCCCGGCAACGGATCCTGGGTCAGCGCCGCCAGGCTGACAATGCCGGCATCCTGGCCTCGTGGGAATGGATTGTTTCGGAAGATGACTTCGAAGCCGCTTTCGCACTGCCCCGGCAGTTTGACGGTCAGGTAGGCCGGGTCCTCAATGATCCGGAACTTTGTCTCCGTACTGGCAAAGCCGGTTTTGCGGATTAGCCGGCTCATGGCCACCCCGGCTTTGAGCTCATGGCGCTTGCTCACCCGGAGCGAATTGGTCACCTTCACCGGAATCGAGAATTTCAGCATCCATTCCGACTGCTCGCTGTAAACAGTCCGGACCGAGGAGGTGGCGGAGAATTCCGGCCCCAGCGCGCCCAGAGGCTGGATCAGCCCCTGATCCATCGCCGCCATGACGTCCGGCTGCAACAGCAGCCAGTCCGTCTGCAGAGGATGGGCGGGCACCAGGTAATGATCCTGTGGCAGATTGAGCGAGCCTTGGCCGAGGCTGAGCAGGGTTTCCGCCATGGTATGGGCGGGCAGTGGCGCGTCAGAATCCTCCTCAATGCAGGCCTTGTGTACCAAGAAGTAATGCAACCGGAAGCGTCCGGCCAGTTCCGGTGCGTAGGCATCCTGCTGCCAGGCGGCCATGCCCTGGCGGCTTTTCGGCGTGGGGTGGGTGGCGTGGCCAAATAGCAGGGACTGTTCCGAGGCAATAAACCGGTTGTCGCGCAGTGCCGCGTCGCCCCTGCGATGCTCGACACAGCGGATCATGACGCCATAGCTGTCGGTGAGCCGATGGAGGAACTCCAGTTCCCTGCTTTTCCGAAGCTCGGGCACCATGTCGGCAGAGAGTGAGTAGAGTTCCCGCACCAGAAGGCAGAGGGCATGGAACGGCTCGATATCGGACCAGCAGTGACGTGCCTCCAACCATTGCCGGACCCGGCCATACCGGTGCCGGCCGACGGCGGACCGGTACAGAACATCAATGGCCAGTCGCGAGCGCTGGCTGCCAAGGACAAGCTCACAGACCCAGGGGCCGAGGAACCGCCCGGACACGTCACCGGTTCGGGCGCTGGCCACCTGCCACTGCCCGAAATCCACCTCTTGCAAGTAACAGTGCAGGAAGGCCTGAAAACTGGCCTGTTCGGCAATCACCCGGGCAGACGGTCCCATGTCCTCTCTCCAAATCCGAAATTTGGATCAAATCTAAATGAGAATCGAATGCATGTGAAAGGGTTTTACATTTTTTACAATTGGGCGCTGGCGGCCACGACGCGATGGGGGCGAAAACGCAAAAACAGCGCCACCGCCAAACCAAAGGTCAGCCATTCCGCCAGGGGCAGCGCCACAAGGAGTGGCCAATCCGGCGCAAAGTGGGCGATGGCAACCAATAGAAGTGCAGGCAGCACCAGGCTTCGCGAAAAGGCGACCATAGCCGAGGGAAGGGCCTTGTGCATGGCCGTCAGGTAGACCGAGAGCAGCACATTCATGCCGTTGACCAGGAACAGCGGCCAGAGTATTTCGAGGAACTGGTCCGCCAGCCGGGCCGTTGCCGGATCGGCGGAGGTATCGAGAAACAGTCGGACTACCTGGTTTCCGAACAGCCAGGCGGTGACCACCAGGCTGACCGCAAGTGCCAGGATGATGACGGCTCCACGGCCCATAAATCCGCGGATCCGCCTGGCATTGCCCGCGCCCAGGTTGTGGCTGATCAGTACGTGCATGGCATCGGATATGCCATAGAACATCATCAGGCTGAGAAAAATCAGGTAGTTCACCACGGTGAAAGCGGCGACACCGGCCACGCCCTGTGTGGTCATCAGCAACCAGTTGATTAGCAGCATCACCAGCCCGACGGACAACTCGTTGATCCACTCAGAGACCCCATTGCCAAAGGCTCTGGGGATCTCGCGCCAATTTGTCTGTTGGAACTGGAACATCAGCTTGCGGCCGGCTTTGCGGAAATAGCGGGCCAGAACCGCGAACTGCAGTATCTGCGCCAGGCCCGTGGCCACGGCGGCACCCCTTAGACCGTAATCCAGATAGCCCACCAGCAAGGCATCCAACAGGATGTTCGCACCGGCACCAATCACCAATGCCGTGGTCGCCAACACCGGGAAGCCGTCCACCCGGACAAAGTAATACAACACCATGGTGACCAGCTGGGGCACCAGCACCCAGATGATGACCAGGAAATACTCGGACATCAGGGGATAGATTTCGGCAGAAGCGCCCAGCAGCCGGTAGATGGGGTCGTGGAAAAGCAGCCCGGCGATTGCACCCGTCAGCGACAGGGCCAGGGTTGCCATCAGGCATTTGCTGAACATCGACGACGCAGCGTCCGGCCGGCCTTCACCAAGATAGCGACCGGCCCGAACCGTGCCGCCAATGGCTAGTGCCAGGGCAATACCAAACAGGAAGGTAAACCAGGGGATCAGCAGATTAAGGGCTGCCAGGGCTTCCGCCCCGGTGAAATTGCCAATAAAGATGCCATCGACGATATTGGCCGTGGTCAACGCCAGAAGCCCGGCTACCGAGGGCAGGGCATACCGGAAAAAAACCGGCCAGTAGGGGCCGATCAGAATAGGATTATCGGATTCCCTGTTGCTGACTTCGTCCATGAAAAATCTGACCGTTGCCGCCCCGAATCAGTAAAACAGTTCACTGAGTTTTTCTCCGGGCTCCGGCGCCCGCATGAACGACTCACCCACCAGGAACCCGAAGATGCCACGGCCGGTCATGGCCTCGACATCGTTGCGAGTCATTATGCCGCTCTCGGTAATGGTCAGCCGGTCTTGTGAGATGCGTTCATGCAGTTCAAACGTGGTGTCCAACGACACATCGAAGGTATGCAGATTGCGGTTGTTGATGCCCACCAGAGGCGTCGTCAGCGTCAACGCATCATCCAGTTCCTCGCCATCGTGCACCTCCACCAGTACATCTAGCCCGATCTCATGGGCAATACCTTCCAGCTCCTGCATCTGGTCTTTGGTCAGGCATGCGGCAATCAGGAGGATGCAGTCGGCGCCGATGGCGCGGCTTTCGTAGACCTGGTAGGGAGCGACCATGAAGTCCTTGCGGATCACCGGCAGACTGCAGGCACTGCGGGCAGCGACCAGGTAGTCCTCGTGGCCCTGGAAGAAGTCGCGGTCGGTGAGTACCGACAGACAAGCGGCGCCGCCTTTCTCGTAACTCTCGGCAATCACTGCTGGTTCGAACGGATCCCGAAGAATGCCCTTGCTTGGTGAAGCTTTTTTGATTTCTGCGATGACAGCGGGAGCCCGCTGTTCAATTCGGCTGCGCAGAGCGTCGGCAAAGCCTCTGGCTGCAGGTTGATCCCCAGCCATGGCTTTCAGGTCTGCAATGGAAACCCTCGGTTTCCGCTCGTCGATCTCTTCCCACTTCCGATCAACAATCTTTCGAAGAATCGTCGGCGTCTTGTCCAAATGTCGTTCAGTCATTAGCGGCCTGCAAATCAGGTGATTGGGCCGGTGGCGGGGACCTTTCCAAAACACGCCCGTGAATACGTCCCTGTAGGGCTTGGCGTCAGCCATCCATGGCTGACGACAGTTTTGGAAAGGTCCCCGCCACCGACCCGTCGAGCTTGGTTATTGCCTTCGTTTTGAAAGGCTCAAAAACACTGGGAAAAATCAGCCAGCTCTGACATCTTGCCGGCAGCTAGACCAGAGCCCATGGCGTCGAGGGCCATATCCACACCTTCTTTCGGCGTCTTGGCCAAACCAGCGACATAGATCGCTGCGCCGGCATTGAGGGCAATCAGGTCCCGGGCTTTCTCGGCCATTTCGTCGTGACCACGACCGAAAGCTGCTTTGATGAGATTCAGTGAGTCGTCGGCGGTGTCCACGGTCAGGCCCACCAGAGCCTGGCTCTTGATGCCAAGATCCTCCGGGGTGATGTCGTATTCGGTGACCTTGCCGTCTTTCAGTTCCGCCACATGGGTGGCGCTGGCCAGACTGATCTCGTCCAGGCCATCCTTAGAGCACACCACCATGATGTGCTCCGCCCCCAGGCGATGCAGCACTTCCGCCATCGGGCGACACAGCTCCCGGTTGAACACGCCCACCAGCTGGCGCTTAACGCCAGCGGGATTGGTCATCGGGCCGAGGATATTGAAAATGGTCCGGCAGCCCAGTTCCTTGCGGGGGCCAATGGCGTGTTTCATGGCGCCGTGATGGGCCGGGGCGAACATGAAGCCGACACCGATTTCCTCGACGCAGCGGGCCACTTCCTCCGGTTTCATGCTCAGGTTGATACCTAGCTTTTCCAGCAGGTCGGCACTGCCGCTCTTGGATGAAACAGCCCGGTTGCCATGTTTGGCCACAAAGCCGCCGGCCGCGGCCACCACAAACGAGGCGGCGGAAGACACGTTGAACAGGTTGGCGCCATCACCGCCGGTGCCGACGATGTCTACCAGAGGTTCGGCCTTGACCGTTACCTTGGTGGCCAGCTCGCGCATGACCTCGGTGGCACCGGTGATTTCATCAATGGTTTCGCTTTTCAGACGCAACCCCATCAGAAACGCGCCGATCTGGGCGTCCGTGGCCTCGCCGTTCATGACGATACGCATCACGTCCTTCATTTCCTCCCGGGACAGGTCCAGGTTGGAGGCAATGCGGTTGAGAGCTTCTTTCATGTCCATGTGTCGGCCTCTTATTGTGTTCTCAGAAAGTTGCGCAGCAGCTCGTGACCCTGTTCCGTCATAATAGACTCCGGATGGAACTGCACGCCCTCAATGGGCAGCGTCTTGTGGCGAACCCCCATGATTTCCTCGATGGAACCGTCGTCGTTGCGGGTCCAGGCGGTCACTTCCAGGCAGTCGGGCAGGGTGGTCTTGTCAATCACCAGACTGTGATAACGGGTCGCCTGCAGCGGGTTGCTCAGGCCACGGAATACGCCCGTGTCCTTGTGGAATACCGGGGACACCTTGCCGTGCATGACCCGGCCGGCGCGAATAACGTCACCGCCGTAGACCTGGCCAATGGCCTGATGGCCCAGGCAGATTCCCAGGATTGGCAGCTTGCCGGCAAAATGCCGGATGGCCTCCATGGAGATACCGGCCTCGTTCGGGGTGCAGGGGCCAGGGGATATCACCAGCCGTTCCGGGTTCATCGCTTCAATCTGTTCGATGGTGATTTCATCGTTGCGATACACCTGCACATCGGCGCCCAGTTCTGCCAGGTACTGCACCACGTTGTAGGTGAAGGAATCGTAGTTATCGATCATCAGCAACATAATCTGTTCCTCCGCCTCAGTGGTCGAAATCGTTGTAGGTCATGGCCACCGCGCGGAAAATCGCGCGGCCCTTGTTCATGGTTTCCTTCCACTCGAGGCGAGGCACCGAATCGGCTACCACGCCGGCGCCGGCCTGGATGTGCAGGGTGTTGTCCTTGATCACGGCGGTACGGATGGCAATGGCGGTGTCCATGTTGCCGTTGAACGACAGATAGCCCACGGCGCCGCCGTAGACGCCGCGCTTGACCGGCTCCAGCTCGTCGATGATTTCCATGGCCCGGATCTTGGGCGCACCACTGAGGGTGCCGGCGGGCAGGGTGGCCCGCAGCACGTCCAGGCAGCTGGTGTTGTCTTTCAGCCGGCCGGTGACGTTGGAGACAATGTGCATCACGTGGGAGTAGCGCTCCACAATCATCTTGTCGGTGAGCCTAACCGTGCCGGTTTCCGACACCCGGCCGGCATCGTTGCGGCCCAGATCGATCAGCATCAGGTGCTCGGCGATCTCTTTCGGATCGGCCAGCAGTTCCGCTTCCAGGGCCTTGTCCTCGGCATCGGTGGCACCGCGCTTGCGGGTACCGGCGATGGGGCGGACGGTGACTTCCTCGTCTTCCACCCGGGCCAGGATTTCCGGGGAGGAGCCCACGATATGGAAGTCCTCCAGATCCAGGAAATACATGTACGGGGACGGGTTCAGCACCCGCAGCGACCGGTACAGGTTTAGCGGTGGCGCCTCGAAGGGAATCGACATGCGCTGGGAAATCACCGTCTGCATGACATCACCGTCGAGCACGTAGCCCTTGATCTTGTCCACCGCGGCTTCGAATTTGTCCTGGGTAAAGCCGGAGATGAAGTCGCTTTCGTCCACGGTCTTGCCACGAAGGTGTTCGGGCGTGCGTGGCGCGTCGGCGGTTTGACGGTGCAGACGGTTCTCCAGTTCATCAATTCGGCTCTGCGCCTTGTCAAACGCGCCTTCCACTGCGGGATCGGCATGCACGATCAGGTGCAGCTTGCCCCGCAGGTTGTCGAACACAACGATCTCGTTGGAAACCATCAGCAGGATATCCGGCGTGCCGATTTTGTCCGGCGGACAGCTCTTGCGCAGCCGCTTTTCGATGTAACGCACGGTGTCGTAGCCGAAGTAGCCCACGAGGCCCCCGTTGAAACGGGGCAGCTCGTCCAGGTCCGGCGCATGGAAGCGCTTCTGGTAAGCCTCGACAAAGGCCAGTGGATCGTCCACTTCTTCGGTTTCGACAATCTCGCCGCCGCGGCTGATTTCGACCTTGTGGTCAAAGACCTTCAGCACCTCGTGGCTGGGCAAACCAATAATCGAATAACGGCCCCATTTCTCGCCGCCCTGGACGGATTCGAACAGATAGGAGTAGGGCCCGCTGGCGAGTTTCAGATAGGTGCTCAGAGGCGTGTCGAGGTCGGCCAGAACCTCGCGGTACACAGGGATGCGGTTAAAGCCGGCGTCGGCGAGCTCGGTGAATTGCTCGGGTGTCATGGTGCGGTTTCCTGAAATCTGATCTGCATTGTGGACGGAAGCCTGCGCTTCCGTCAGGTGCTGCGGGCTCGACGGGCAGGTGCCGGCCAGCCTCCGGGCTTGCTCAGCCGGTGCGCCATCGCCACCATCGTGTTGCGCGGGTAGTCAGGATGCCTCGCGCTGCAGTCAGATTCAGTCCCTGCACGGCAGGAATCTCCCGTAAAGACATGCTCAATGTAAGTTCCTTGTGAGATTACAAAAGCTCGGCCAGCGAATCAACAACCGCATCGGCACCGAGGGTATCCACGGCGGGCCCATAATTGTATCCGTAACGGACTGCCACGCAGGGAATGCCTGCTGCCAGTGCGGCATTAATATCGGCCCCGGAGTCGCCCACCATCACCGTAGTTCCCCGGGTTCCTCCTAAAGCCTCCATGGCATGAAGCAGGGGCGCGGGATCGGGTTTCTTGACCGGGAGGGTGTCGCCACCCACGGTCAGATCAAACCAGTGGTCCAGTCTCATTTGCTCAAGCAATGGCGCCACAAACTGTTCCGGTTTGTTGGTGACGATGCCCAGTCGGCAGCCCTGGTTCTTCAGATGCGTGAGGCAGGCCTCGACACCGGCATAGACCACTGAATGCTGCCCGTTGATGGTGCCGTAGGCGTGATAGAAAATCGCCAGGGCATCCTTGAACAGGGCATCGTCTTTAGGCCGAGCCGGTTCCCAATCTACCTGGCCGGCCAGCGCCCGGCGAACCAGAACGCTGGCGCCGTTGCCTACCCAGTTTCTCACCCGGTCAATGCCGGCCGGAGAGCGGCCAAGGTGTTCGAGCATCTGATCAACCGCTGCCGCCAGATCCGGCGCACTGTCCACGAGGGTGCCGTCGAGATCGAACAGGGCGACGCCCGGCCAGCGGGGATTGAACAAACCCGCCAGGCTCATTGGCTGATCACCCTGCGGGCCTGCTCCAGTTCTTCGCGCATGGCATCAATGGTGGTTTTATAGTCGTCGGTGTTAAAGATGGCAGATCCCGCCACAAAGGTGTCGGCACCGGCCTCGGCGATTTCCCGGATGTTCTCGGTCTTCACGCCACCGTCGATTTCCAGGCGGATATTGTAATTACTGGCATCGATGCGTTTGCGGGCCTCCCGGAGTTTGTCGAGCGTGCCGGGAATGAACTTCTGGCCACCGAAGCCGGGGTTTACCGACATCATCAGCACCATGTCCAGTTTGTCCATCACATGATCCATGTAATGCAGCGGCGTGGCCGGGTTGAACACCAGGCCCGCCTGGCAGCCACCGTCGCGGATCAGCTGCAGTGAGCGATCAATGTGGTTGGTCGCTTCCGGGTGGAAGGTAATGTAACTGGCCCCGGCGTCGATAAACATACGGATGAGGTCGTCCACCGGCGACACCATCAGGTGCACATCGATGGGCGCGGTTACGCCGTGCTTGCGCAGCGCCTCGCAGACCATGGGGCCAATGGTGAGGTTGGGTACGTAGTGATTGTCCATCACATCGAAGTGCACCACGTCGGCTCCGGCGGCCAGCACGTTATCGACTTCCTCGCCAAGACGGGCGAAATCGGCGGACAGGATGGATGGGGCAATCAGGTAAGGATTCATGACGGCTCTCTCACAACAATGGATAATGGCTTGGTCAGCGGTCCCTGCCGCACATTCAGGATGGCTGCTAGTCTAACAGCTCAGTGGCGTTTTTTCGCAGTCAAAGGATCAGTATCTGTGCAGAGATTCGAGATTTGCCGGCCGGTCGTGTTCTGGTTTTTTATCCCGGCCCTGATGTTTGCCATGCCGTCCACCAGCTTCGGCCAGGACGAGGCTGACCAGGCCAGTGGGGCTGAAGATTCGGCGCCGGCTACGGAGTCTGCAAGCCGGTCCCTGATCTGGACGGGCACCGGCGAGCGCTCCCTGACCCAGACCTTTCCCGAGGCAGCGGTATGGCTGGAACTTGAGGAGGGCGATCGGGCACTGGGGCTGTTCTATCCGGAAGCCAGGTTGCCGGCCCGCGGCGCGGTGCTGGTTCTGTCGGACGAGGGCGAAACCGCCGCTTCCGGCGTGACCGGGGCACTGGCCGCGGGGCTGGCTTCAAGGGGCTGGGCCGTGCTCACTCTTGGGCTGGAGTCGCCCTCACCGGTACTGAGTGACGTCCTGATGCGGCCCGTGGCAGAAGAGCCATCGGCGGAAACGGAGGCGGGTGAGCAGGAAGCACCGGAATCGGTAATGATCGATGTCATGGCTTCAGAGAGTGCCGATGACCTTGAGGCGCGCTACCGAAGCCGGATCAGCCAGACGCTCCAGGCAGGGCTGGCCCAGTTGGCTGAGCGGGGCTATGAAACACCGGCTGTTCTGGGAGTCGGGCGAGCCAGCATACACGTTACCAACCAGGTACTGGAGGGGGCTGATGCCGCTGCGCTTATCTGGGTGGCCCCCCAGTTTTACCCCGTTGACCGTCCAGATCTGCCCGAACGTCTGGAGTCGCTGAGCACTGAATTGCTGGAGCTTTATCCGTCCGGAGCCGTTGATGATCAAACCAAATGGAGTATGGGGATGCGTTTGCGCCGGGCCGGGATGAGTGGCTTTGAGCGACAACCGATTCCCTGGCTCACGCCAGCGCCCGGAACTCTGGGCGATGGGATCGCCAGCCGCGTTGCTGCCTGGCTGGAGTCCCGCCAGGACTAGCGGACGGTGTTGTGGCGCTTTATCAGTTCCCAGGCCTGCTGATAGTGAAGTAATCGTTCCTTGGCAAGGCTCTGATCGCGGGGGCTGACCTGCTGTTGGGCCAGCTTGTCCGGATGGCACTCGGATACCTTCTTGCGGTAGGCCCGTTTAATGATCTCCAGTGAATCCCGCCGGGTAACCCCCAACAGCTCGCACGCCTGCTGATAACTGGTGGGACGGGAGAGGTTTTCACTATGCCGGGTCCAGACCTTGCTGGCATAGCTGTCGAAGATGTCCTCGCTGACGCTCACCGGCAGACCAATCTGGTCAATGGCATCCTCGCAGCGGTAGCGTCTGGGCTTGCCGGGCCGGCCGTTAAGCTGGCTGGCGTGGCACAGGCAGATGGCGGTTTTCAGGGCCGGAGCCGGCCAAAGGCGACGGGAAAGGCGCACGGCCAGCCCGCGGATGAAGGGCAGTTGCCCGGCTGACTTGCCGTCCTGGAACCAGCCAATGGCGCGCCGTCGCTGTCGCTTTGACAGCCTCATGGCTTTTATCAGGGATTCAGCATAGCCAATGTCTGCTTCGGTCACCCGCCCCTCTGACTTGGCGATGTAGCCCAGGAAAAAGAACAGGGGGCGCCTGCACCAGCGGGGCAGGTGGGCGCGCTCGATAAGAGCCGGCGCCTGATGGCCGCAGGCAGAAAGCTCCCGCATCAGGCTGGAGAACTCGGCTTCCATCCGGGCCGGCAGCACCGGTTGCCGTTTACTCCCTGCCATGGCTTTCGGATTCCCTGTTGCCCAGTTGCCTGTCCAGCGCCTGGAGGCGTTCCGGGGTGCCGACGTCTACCCATTGTCCCCGGTGATAAAGCCCTTTCACACGGCCTTTGCCTATGGCATTGCGCAGCACCGGGCCCAGCTTTCCCGCCCGATCGGTCAGGCCTTCGAACAGACTCCGGTGCAACAGGCTGATGCCGGTGAAGGTCAATTTCTCCGGCCCGTCGCCAATGAGCCATCCCTGATCGGTCAGATGAAAGTCACCTTCAGGGTGATGTGGCGGGTTATCGGTAACAACCAGCAGGGCGTCCGCGTCAGCCGGCGGTGTCAGTTGTGACAGGTCGAAATCGCTCCAGATATCGCCATTGATCACCAGAATCCAGTCAGACTTATCATCGGCAAGCAGGGGCAGGGCGCGCACTATGCCACCGGCGGTTTCCAGGGGCTCGCCTTCCCGGGAGTATTGAATGGACAGTCCGAACTGTTCGCCATTGCCCAGGGTCTCTTCAATCTGGTCACCCAGCCAGGCATGGTTGATCACCACGTCCCGGATTCCCGCCCGGCGAAGGTGGTCCAGATGGTAGCTGATCAGAGGCTTGCCGGCGGCCTGGAGCAGGGGCTTTGGTGTGGCCAGAGTCAGTGGCCGCATGCGTTCACCTTTGCCGGCGGCAAGAATCATGGCTTTCACGGGTGCGGACGCTCCTGGCAGGGGGCCGGGCCAATGCTCGCCTCGATCCGGGGCATGACCGTGTCGCTGAGCCATTCGTGGAAGTGGCGCAGGGCCGGCTGCCGGCTACTGGCAACGATCAGGTACTGCACGGTTCGGGGAATGTCATTGAGATAACCGTGCTTGCCATCGCGGATCGACAGCCGCGCGAAAATCCCGGCGGCCTTCAGGTGGCGTTGCATGCCCATCAGTTCAAACCACTGGCGGAAGGTTTCCGGATCAGCCCGGTGCAAGCCGGCGTCCCGGCTGCTCTGGCGAAACACCTCCAGCCAGTCGCAGATGCGCTCCTCTGGCCATTGGATGTAGCAGTCTTTCAGGAGGGACACCACGTCGTAGGTGACCGGCCCGGTGACTGCATCCTGGAAATCGATGACACCGGGGCGCGGTTCATTGGGGCGAACCAGCAGGTTGCGGGAGTGGTAGTCCCGATGAACCGTCACTTCCGGTTGCGCCAGGGCGCTCTCCCGCAGCATGGAAAAGGTGGTCTCCAGCAGAGCTCGCTCGCTGTTCTCCAGGCTCATGCCCAGGTGCTGCTCCAGCAGCCAGTCCGGAAACAGCGCCATTTCCCGCTCGAGCAGGGTGGCGTCGTAGGGCGGTAGCGGGTAATCCTTTGGGGAGGGCTGGCGGGCAATGAGGGTCAATTCCTCAAGGGCGTTCCGGTAAAGCTGGTCTGCGGAATCGGCGTTCAGTTGGCCAAGCATCAGCTGGTCGCCAAAATCCTCCAACAGCAGGAAGCCCTGCGTCAGATCGGCCTGGATGATTTCCGGCACGGCGATGCCCTGATGGTGCCAGTGTCGTGCGATGGCCACAAAGGGCTCGCAGTGTTCGTGTTCCGGGGGCGCATCCATGACGATAAAGGGCACGCCGTCACCGGGAGCCGTCGCCTGATTGGCGCGCTGCCAGACCCGGAAATAGCGGCGAAAACTGGCATCGCCGGAAACCGGTTCGGCTTCGCTCTGTTCAAAGCCGGGGAACTGTCTGACCCAGTTGGTCAGCAACTGCAGGCGGGTATCCATAGCTCGGGTTGCGATCCTGAAAATAAGTTGTCGCTGACAGCGAAAGTTAGCAGACGAGTATAAAGTGGGTAAATCGGTTTTGCAGCGGAGTTTCCGTTAACAACCCCGGAGGGCACGTGTAAACTAGGCGGCGGTTAATACTGCCCGTCCTCCAATTCACCCGGAACAGGATCCAGCCACCGTGCCATGTCCCGAACGCCCACTGCAATCGCCGGAAAGCCGGTGGCAGAGCCGGTATGGCCGCGTGTTGCTGGCCGCGCTTCTAGGGTTGGGGGGTGCCGCCAGTTATGCCCAGACAGCGCCATCCGCAGCGGAAATTGACTGGAGGCCCAGGGCGGAATTGCCAGCCGAGGTGCGGTCTTCGTTGCCCCTTTTCTGTGACGGTGGTTATTTGCCGTCCGGTAGAAGCAATGGCGTCGGCAGTGCGTTTGCCAATGGCGCTGATGCCGAACAACCGCTGGAGGCCAGCGGCCTGAATGCCCGTTATGAAATTGACCGCGAGTTGTTTCTCCAGGGAGATGTCCGGATTCGACAGGGAGGCTTCCAGGTAACCGGTTCAGAAGCCCGGTACAGCCAGCAGCAGGGCGCGGTATCAGTCCAGGGGCCACTGGTCAGCCGAGGTGATGGCTTCCTCCTGACCGGTGAGAACGCGAATTATGATGTCGATACCGGTCGCCTTGACATCAATACCGCGACGTTTCTGCTGCACGGGCCCGAAATGCGCGGTCGTGCAGGCAGCCTGGCGCGGATCAGTGAAGAGCAGGTCGTTATTGAAGATGGCTTTCTGACCACCTGCGGCCCGAAGCAGAACGACTGGGCCATTGTTGCCTCGGATATCCATCTGGATCGGGCCGAGGGATTTGGCACCGCGAAGCATGTTCGGCTGGAGGTTCTGGATGTGCCAGTGTTCTACTGGCCCTGGGCCAGCTTTCCCATTGATGATCGCCGCAAGTCCGGCTTCCTGTACCCACAGTTCGGCTCCTCCAGTGCCGGCAGTGGCGGTTTTCTCGCCGTGCCCTACTACTTCAACCTGGCGCCGCATTACGACGCGACACTGACGCCCCAGTACATTCACGGCCGGGGTCTGTTCAACGAAATTGAAGGTCGCTACCTCAGTTCTCTCGGGGAAACTACCCTGCAGCTCGGGTACATCGGCAATGATTCGGCGTTCCAGGAAGAAAACCCCGGTGAATCCGGTGAGCGCTGGGCCCTGGATGCCACGACCCGGGCTGCCTTTGGCCGTGGCTGGCGGGGCTACGGAGATTTTTCCGTGGTGAGCGACGAAGACTATCTCAGCGATCTGAACCGCAGCCTTGAGATCAACCAGGCAACCCATTTGCAGAGAAAGGGCGGGGTAGCCTACCGAAGCGACAAGCAGTATTTCGATGCCTACCTCAACGATTACCAGACCATCAGTGATCGCATTGCCGACGTGGACAAGCCCTATGCCCAGTTGCCGGAAGTTATCTACGCAGGGGAGACCGGTGCGGGGATTGTGGAGGCCAACCTGGAAAGCCAGTACACAGTTTTTTACCGGGATAACGAAGCACTGACCGGTCTCGACCGGGCCAACGGCCAGCGTTTCCGGGCGCGGCCGGAGCTGGCGTTGCCGATGCGGGCATTGTGGGGGTTCAGCCGGCCTTCGGTCAGCCTTGACTACACACGCTATGACCTGGATGACTACGTACTGGGCGATGGTACCTTTGATCGCACTGTGCCGGTTGCCGAATGGGATAACGGCTTGTATTTCGACCGACAGAGCAGCCTCTTTGATGTGCCCTACAACCAGACCCTGGAGCCCCGGCTCTATTACGCCTGGGCCGATGCAGATCCGGATCAGAACGATATCCCGGATTTCGACACTGACCTCCAGACCTTTCGTTTTGAACAGCTGTTTCGACCGGACCGCTTCACCGGCGGTGACCGGGTAGGCGATGCCAACCAGTTGACCGTTGCCCTGACCAGCCGTTTCAATGACCTGCTCACCGGGGCCGAGCGTGCCCGGTTCAGTATTGGCCAGGTCCAGTATTTTGAGGATCGCGAGGTGACGCTGTTTGGTGAAGGTGCCGGTACCAGGAGCCGTTCACCGCTGGCGGGGGAGGTCGTGCTTAACCCGCTCGATACCCTCGAAATCCGCTCTTCCGGGCTGTGGGATCCTGATACCGGGGATACTGAGGAAGGACGAAGCCAGTTGACCTTCCACTCCAGTGATTACCGGTACCTGGCAAGCGTGGGGCACACATACAGCCGGGGCGAATTGGAACAGTCGGATATTGCGGCGGTTTTCCCGGTATCGGACCGTGTTAGTCTGATCGGCCGCTGGGTCTATGATTCCAATCTTGACCGGACCGTCGGATCCCTGGCCGGGCTGGAATACAATAACTGCTGTTGGAGTGTTCAGGTGGTGCACCAGAACTACCTGACCGACGACCGGGAGCTGGATAGCCGCATACTGTTCCAGATCCAGCTGAAGGGGCTCGGCGGCAGCGATGGTGCCTCATCGAGTATTTCCGAGGCCATTTACGGTTTTGATGAAAGGGAGCGTCGTCGTTTTGGAACTCCCTGAGTGGATCCCGGACTAAGGCCCCCAAAACGCCAGAAAAGCTCAAATTCTATTTGCAGAGGTGATTATGAAGGCGACCCTTCGCCATGGTGTACAAGCGTTACTGATTCTTCTTGCCGTTCTGGCCCCGCTGTCTGTTCAGGCCGAGCGTAAGCTGCTGGATCAGGTAGTGGCCATCGTCGACGAGGATGTCATCCTGCAGACCGAGCTGGAGGCGCGAATCAGTACCATCACCAGCCGACTGAGTGCGCAGGGAACGGCGTTGCCGCCGCGGCAGGTCCTGGAAGAGCGCGTGCTTGACCAACTGATCACCGAGTCGATCCAGATGCAGATGGCAGACCGCGCCGGCATGCGCATCAGCGATAACGAGCTGAACGAAACCATGGCTAACATCGCCGAGCGCAACGGCATGAGCCTGACGCAGTTTGAAAACCAGCTGGCTGCCGAAGGTGTGACCTATAACCAGGCGCGCGAGCAGATCCGCAGGGAGATGCTGACCAGTCGCGTTCAGCAGCGTCAGGTAGGCAACCGGGTTCGGGTAACCGATCGGGAAGTGGAAAACTACCTGGAAAGCCTGGAAGCCCGTGGTGGCAACAACGCCCAATACCGGCTTGCTTATATTTTTGTCAGCGTTGACGATCCGTCGGACGATGCAGAGGTGGATGCGGCCCGGGAAAAAGCCCAGCGTCTGCGCAATGAGATTGCCAGTGGCCGTGATTTCCGCGAGGTGGCCGTTGCCGAGTCCGATGCCAGTAACGCCCTGGAAGGCGGGGATATGGGCTGGCGTGCCGAAGGCCAACTGCCGTCTCTGGTGGCCCCGGTTGTGCCGGAGCTGCCGGTGGGTGAGCCATCGGAAGTTCTGGAAAACAACAGCGGCTTCCACCTGGTGATGGTGATGGACAAGCGCGGTGGCGAGCAGCAGCAAATGATCCAGCAGCATCGTGTCCGTCATATCCTGGTTCGGCCTTCCGAGGCAACTACCGACAACCAGGCCGAGACAATGATCCGCGACCTGTACCAACAGCTTCAGAACGGAGCCAGCTTCAGTGCCCTGGCCAGGGAGTATTCTGATGACCCGGTGTCTGGTTCCGATGGCGGTAATCTGGGCTGGGTGAGCCCCGGTCAGATGGTGCCCGAGTTTGAGCAGGCCATGCTGGCGGCTGATATTGGCGAGTTGCGCGGGCCGTTCCGCTCCCAGTTTGGCTGGCACATCCTGGAGGTGCAGGAACGCCGCCAGAAAGATATCAGCGGTGATGTGCGCGACGCCGAGGCCCGCCAGGCCATCTATCGCCGCAAGTTCGAAACCGAATTGCAGAACTGGCTCCAGGAAATCCGCGATGAGGCCTTTATCGAGTTCAAAGGCGAGTACGCCAAGGACGCGCCTGCAGAAGAAGAGCCGGTCTCCTGATGACTAAGCCCGTGGTGCTGGCGCTCACCGCCGGCGAACCCGCCGGCATTGGTCCGGAGCTGTGCCTACAGCTGGCGCTGGAGGCCAGGACCGGGGGTGTGGTGGTGGTCGCCAGCAGGCCACTGCTGGAGGCCCGGGCGAAGCAATTGAATCTGGCGGTTGAACTGCGTCCCTGGCAGCCCGGCGAGGCGCCAGAAATGGAAGCAGGCCTGTTGTCGGTGCTGCACGTGGAAGGTTGTGCCAATCACCAGCCGGGAACGCTGGACACCGGCAGCAGCGCCTATGTACTCAGAACACTGGAAGTCGCCGCCAATGGCTGCCTGAGTGGCGATTTTGATGGCATGGTGACGGCGCCTGTCCACAAGGGTGTGATCAATGACGCCGGCATTTCGTTCAGCGGCCATACCGAATTCCTACAGGAACTCTGCGGGGTTGAACGGGTGGTCATGATGCTGGCGACGGAAGAGCTGCGGGTTGCGCTGGTAACCACCCACCTGCCACTCAAGGATGTTTCCGCCGCCATTACCCCGGCGCGCCTGACCCAGGTGACGCGAATTCTCAATGCCGATCTGAAGAAGTTCTTCGGCATAGCCCGGCCCAGAATTCTGGTGGCAGGCCTGAACCCACATGCCGGGGAAGGTGGCCACCTCGGTCGGGAGGAAATCGACATCATAGAGCCAACCCTGGAGAGTCTTCGTGCCGAAGGCATTTCGCTGACCGGCCCTCTGCCGGCCGATACCCTGTTTACACCTCACTGGCTTGACCAGGCCGATGCGGTTCTGGCCATGTACCACGACCAGGGGTTGCCGGTACTGAAGTTTCAGGGCTTCGGGCGGGCCGTCAACATTACCCTGGGGCTGCCGATTGTCCGCACCTCAGTGGATCATGGCACCGCCCTGGATCTGGCTGGCACCGGCCGGGCTGATGCAGGCAGTCTGCATACGGCCCTGAAAGTGGGCGAGCAAATGGCTCGTTGTCGCAAATCTGCAATTGAAGAGACCCGTTCGTGAGTAACAAAGCCGGCCACCAGGCCAGAAAGCGGTTTGGCCAGAATTTCCTCCATGATCCAGGGGTCATAGAGCAGATCATCCGCGCAATTAACCCGAAACCCGATGACGCCATCGTGGAAATTGGTCCCGGCCTGGGCGCTCTGACCGAAGAGATACTGGCAGTGAACCCAAGGCTTCAGGTGGTGGAGCTGGATCGCGACCTGATTCCGGTGCTGCGCACCAAGTTCTTCAACTACCCTGAGTTCCGGATTCACGAGGCGGACGCGCTCAAATTTGATTTCAGTGAGCTGATGGTGGATCGTCCCCTGCGGATCATCGGGAACCTGCCGTACAATATATCCACGCCCCTGATCTTCCACCTGCTGGCGCAGGCGGACGTCGTGCAGGACATGCACTTCATGCTGCAGAAAGAGGTGGTACAGCGGATGGCAGCGGTGCCCGGTGACAACAATTACGGTCGCCTCGGCATCATGACCCAGTATCTCTGCAAGGTGCAGCCGCTGTTTGAAGTGGGTTCCGGCGCTTTCCGCCCGGCGCCGAAAGTGGATTCGGCGATTGTTCGGCTGGTGCCCCATAAGACACTGCCCCATCCGGCGAAGGATCTGGCGACGCTCCAGGCTGTGGTCCGCACGGCTTTTAACGCGCGCCGAAAAACACTGCGCAAGGCTCTGGGCGGCATGGTGTCGGCCGAGCAGCTCCAGAGCCTGGGCATCAATGACGGTCTGCGTCCGGAGAACCTCTCCCTGGCCGATTACGTGGCCATTGCCGATCTGCTTTTTGAAGAGAAGGGCACAGCTAACCCGGTAAACGAGGCAAGTGATGACTGACTACGCCATTGGCGATATTCAGGGCTGTTACGAACGCCTGAGAGATGTCCTGGACAAGGTGGATTTCTCCCCTTCCCGTGACCGCCTTTGGGTGGCCGGCGACCTGATCAACCGTGGCCCGTCCTCATTGGCAACCCTGAGGTATATCGAGAGCCTTGGAGATTCGGCGGTGGTGGTGCTTGGAAATCACGATTTGCATCTGCTCGCCGTGGCGCTGGGCGGCCATCAGACCCGCCGCAAAGATACTCTGTCCGATATCCTTGAAGCGCCAGATCACGACCGGCTGGTGCACTGGCTCCGGCAACAGAACCTCTGCGTTCACGACCCGGTCCGGAATCTGGTGATGACCCACGCCGGTCTGCCCCATATCTGGACGGTCAGTCAGGCCTTGGCCTGCGCCCAGGAAGTGGAAGCTGTAATTCGGGGCAGTTCCGCCGAGGAATACTTCACCCAGATGTACGGCAACCAGCCCGAACGGTGGGATGAAACCCTGCAGGGTATGGACCGCTGGCGGATCATTACCAATTATTTCACACGCATGCGCTTTATTGCCGAGGATGGCACCCTGGAATTGGCGGCCAAGGAGAGTGTCGACAGCGCCCCGGAAGGTTTCGAACCGTGGTTTCATTTCCCTCGTACTGACGATGTCCGTGTGGTGTTTGGTCACTGGGCAGCCCTGGAAGGAAAAACCGGCAGCGACCGGTTTATCGGCCTGGATACCGGGTGTGTCTGGGGTGGTACCTTGACCATGATGAATCTGGATACGGGAGAAAAGATCCACTGTGACTGCTGAGTCCGTACAACACCCAGCAGGCCGCGTCCTTGGGTTTCCCCTGGTGGCGGGGGGCTTTCTGGCGCTCCTGGCGGTGATGGCTGGCGCCTTTGGTGCACACGGGCTGCGCAACCTGGTCAGTGAGCGAGGGCTTGAAGTTTTCCAGACCGCCGTCACATATCAAATGTATCATTCCATAGCGCTGGTTCTGTTGGCGTTGCTGGCCGGACAGGGGCTTTCCAGGAAGTTACTGGGTTGGTCGGCGGGATTTTTGCTGGCCGGCATCCTGTTATTCAGTGGCAGTCTTTACCTGTTGGTGCTGACAGATATCCGCTGGATCGGCCCGATCACGCCCCTTGGTGGGTTGTGCTTCATGGTGGGCTGGGCGCTGGTAATAACCTCCGGTCTCCGCCGGAACAAGTAATGAATACAGAGGTTCAAGAGTCACTATGCAGGTTCAGGTGAATGGCGATGCAATGGAACTGCCGAATGGCGCCACCATTGCCACGCTGATTGAAAAGATGGCTCTCGCGGGCAAGCGGCTGGCGGTTGAGGTGAACGAGGACATTGTGCCACGAAGCCGGCACCCGGAATTTACCCTGAGCGATGGCGACCGTGTAGAAGTCGTTCACGCTATTGGTGGCGGCTGAACAGTCTGCCCAGCCCACCCATGACGGCGGTTCCCATCCTCCCGTAACAAACGATTCAGGAACACTATGACAGAGACATCCGAACTCCAGCTTCCAGAAGACAGACCGCTCGAAATCGCCGGACGGGTCTACCAGTCCCGTTTGCTCGTCGGGACCGGCAAATATCGTGACATGATGGAAACCGGCCATGCCATCGAATCCAGCGGTGCCGAGATTGTTACCGTTGCGGTTCGCCGTACCAATCTCGGCCAGAACCCTGATGAGCCGAATCTGCTGGATGTGATTTCCCCGGACAGCTATACCATTTTGCCCAATACTGCCGGCTGTTATACCGCGAAAGATGCCGTGCGCACCTGCAAGCTGGCCCGGGAGCTCCTGGATGGTCATGATCTGGTGAAACTGGAAGTGCTGGGCGAGGAAAAGACCCTATACCCGAACATGACCGAAACTCTGGTGGCGGCCGAGGAACTGATCAAGGACGGCTTCAAGGTGATGGTCTACTGCTCGGATGACCCGCTGCTGGCCAAACGCCTGGAAGACATGGGTTGTGTGGCCATCATGCCGCTCGGTGCGCCGATAGGGTCCGGGCTGGGTATCCAGAACCGGTACAATATCCGGTTGATTGTGGAAAACGCCAAGGTACCGGTGCTCGTGGATGCCGGTGTCGGCACTGCCTCAGACGCCACCATCGCCATGGAGCTGGGTTGCGACGGCGTATTGATGAATACCGCCATTGCCCAGGCGAAAGACCCGATCAAGATGGCCAATGCCATGCGCCTCGCCATCGAGGCTGGCCGGGAAGCCTACCTGGCAGGCCGTATGCCCAAGAAACTCTATGCCAGTGCATCCTCGCCCATTGATGGCACCTTCTTCTGATCTCGGGCACAATCCTGACTAACGATAACCGAGGGCCGGCGCTGAACGACCGGCCCCGACAACGATAAATCAGAGCGCTGCTGTCCTGCCATGACTGATCAGAAACCCAGTCGCCGCGAGGCGATTCTTCATGCTCTTGTGGAACTCCTGGAGACCGATCCGGGTGCCCGAATCACCACCGCCGGCCTCGCCAAATCCGTTGGCGTTACCGAGGCCGCTTTGTATCGGCATTTTCCCAGCAAGCGGAAAATGTTCGAGGCGCTTATCGAGTTTGCTGAAGAGGCCGTGTTCTCCCGCTGTCAGGTGATCCTGCAGGAGCAGGAGGACGTGCGGGTTCGCCTCCAGCAACTGGTGCATCTGGTGCTGGTGTTCGCGGAGCGTAACCCTGGTCTGTGCTGTGTGCTGACCGGAGACGCCCTGATGGGCGAAAACGACACCCTGCGCAAGCGTGCTTCCCAGTTCTTCGAGCGCCTGGAAACCCAGGTACGCCAGACCCTCAAGGAAGGCGAAATCCGCCAGGGCCTGCGGCCCAGAACCACGTCCGCTCGGGGCGCAGATTTTGTCCTGGTGTTCGTCGAAGGCCGGATTCAGCGGTTTATCCGTTCGTCGTTCTCGCGGTTGCCCTCTACTGACTTCGATGAGAGTTGGGGGTTGGTTGCTGAGGGTGTTTGGGGCTGAGTCTATCTCTTAAGTAGCCTGATCGTTCTGGTGGTGAAGCGAAGGCAGGAAGGGCTTTCCCGAAACCGCTACGAGCACATCCATGTGCGCTTGGCGTCGGCCATCCTTGGCCGCCGACATTTCGGGAAAGCCCTTCCTGCCTCCGCCTTTCAGGCCTTTCCGATATCTCTCCAATCATAGAATCACGAAGCCTGTAGGTTGGATTAGGCGAAGCCGTAATCCAACAAGACACTCTGTGATTGCTTTCACTATGTCGGATTACGACTTCGTCTAATCCGACCTACCAAACTCACTACGATAGATTCGCGATATCACCACAGCAATGCCGGCAGGGGATGGGAACCTTCTTCCCGGAATGTCGACGGCCAGGGATGGCCGGCGCCAAGCGCACATGGATGTGCTCGTAGCGGTTCCGGGAAGAAGGTTCCCATTCCGTGCCTGCCCCAAAGCTGTCAGGCTAGGGAACACACTCTGAAGGCAAGCACTAGCGCAATCAGTCGTATCCGGAGGCCGACCGCAAAATTGAACGAACAGGCTCCCAGACAGCCGGCGCCGAGATCAGAATATCGCGACCCCAGAGGTCGGCAGGATAGCCCTCAGGTACTTCGCTGAAGTGGCCCGCGGTGGCGCCCGCTTCCAGGGCGATCAGGCGTGCGGCGGCGAAGTCCCAGGGGCTGACGTTCTCGTAATAGATATCCAGGCGGCCACAGGCCACCCAGCAGATATCCAGGGCCGCTGAGCCAATACGGCGCAGGTCGCGGCACTGGTGAATCATGGCGTCCAGGCGTTTGACCAACGGCTCGAGGCCGTCTTTGGTGTAGGGGAATCCGGTGGCAAACAGGGAGTCTCTGGGAACCGTGGCGCCGCTGTGGCGGATAGGGCGGCCATTCAGAGTCGCGCCTTCTGAGCGGGTCGCCCGGAAGGTTTCGCCCGGGAAGGGCGCATGCACCACACCTGCCTGAACGCGGCCTTTTTCAGCATAGGCAATGGAAACCGCCACCTGGGGATGGCCATAGGCATAGTTCACGGTGCCATCGATGGGATCCACGACCCAGAGGGGGGTGTCCAGCTCTTCGGCCTGGCTAAGGTCGGGCATGGTCTCTTCAGAGAGAATCCGGTGGCCGGGGAAGCGTTTGCGGATGGCTCCGGTGATGAATTCGTCGGCCATCACGTCGGCGTGAGTTACCAGTTCGGTCTGGTGCTTGTAGTCGGTGCGCAGGGTCTTGCCGTCCCGCTCGCGGCGAATCAGTTCGCCGGCCTCCCGGGCCAGGTTTTCGGCAAAGTCGGTAATCTCGAGCAGAGAAACAGAATCAGACATGGCGCCCCCGTTGATATCCCGTAAGAGAGTGAGGGCGCCAGTCTAACACGGCAGAATCAGAGGCTGTTCAGCCACTGCTCCATCTTGTCCATGGCGCTGACCAGCCGCGGGAATGCCTGTTTCACAAAGTCGTCGCCCAGTTCCTGGTCGGCATAGTCGCCGCCCGCGAGCTGGAGGGATTCGGCACCATCGAAGTCGACGAAGGCCAGGCGGGCTGCCAGGTGATCCGGCACGAAGCCGAAGTCGCTGGCGGGCAGGATGGCCACGCCGGTGTTTTCCAGCAGGGCCTGGCAGAAGGCCTGGCTGGTTTTGATGTCCTTCCTGGCCAGTTGTTCCCGAAATTCGGAGAAGTCCGGGAACAGGTAGAAAGCTCCTTCCGGCTTCTGGACCACCGCGCCCATCTCACTCAATCGGCGATGCATGTACTCGCCAACAACTTTCAGCACCCGGCGGGACTGTTTCAGGTATTCCTCGATGTCGTCACCGCCGTTGAACGCCGCGATAGCTGCGTGCTGGATGGGGGCGCTGGTGGCGGTATAGGTTTCGCTGGCGATGATGGCCATGGCGTCCTGCAGCGGCCGAAGTTCCCGGGGGAAGATGAACGTGCCCAGGCGCCAGCCGCCGGCACCCGCCCACTTGCTCAGGCCGGTGCTGATGATGGTGCCTTCCGGGTAATAGCGTGCGATGGATTTGTGCTTGCCCTCGAAATGCACCTCACCGTAAATCTCGTCCGAGAGCAGAATCAGCCGGTATTTGCGGGCCACATTGGCAATGGCCAGAAGCTGGTCATCGGTGTAGGTGCAGCCGGTCGGGTTGGACGGGTAGTTCAGGATCAGTATCCGGGGCCGCGAGGGATCATCGCGACAAATGATGTCCAGTTCTTCCGCTGTTAGCTGCCAGTTGTTCTCGGCATGGGTCGGCAGCCAGTGTACCGAGCGGCCGATGATCCGGGCTTGCGGGGCGTAGGAAACCCAGCTGGGGCGCGGGATCAGGAGATCGCCGTAGTAGGCCAGCTGCAACATGAACAGCAGTTCCTTGGAGCCCGGGCCGATCAGGACATCTTCCCAGGTACAGCGCATGCGCTCGCTGCGGTTGATGTAGCCGGCAATGGCTTCGCGAAGGCCCTTGAGGCCTTTGACCGGAAGATAGTCCTTTTCGTGGGCGTGCTCCTTGAGCGCTTCCACCACGCGATCAGGAACCGGGAAGGGGGATTGCCCCAGCCCGAGTTTGATAATGTCCTTGCCCTCGGATTTGAGCTGGTTGCTCAGTTCGTTGATGCGAAGGGTGGCCGAGGGCTGAATGCCCCGAACGTTCAGGTTGATCGCGTAACGGTGGTCGTTTTGGATGTCCATTGTCCCTGTCTGTTGGTTGGAAGTGACCCCGTCAGTATAGAAAACCCAAACATATCTGTGATGTCGTGGCGGATAGGTGATTGCCGCAGTTTTTCGTCAGACTTTGGTCTCGGCTAGCGGGATTTGATCCAGACTTCCACGCGACCATTGCGCGGGCTGCCACTGCCACCAACCGGCATGTACTGGCCGTAGCCGGTGTAGGCCACGTCTGGAACATCCACTTCCTGAAGCGCCTTGCGGACTGCCAGGGCCCGGAGCTCGGAGATCATCTGGGCACGTAATTCATGACTCTGGGTGTCGGCAAACCCGATCAATAGCAGATCGTCAGCGGATCGGCCGTTCTGGACCAGGTACTGCTGAATCCGCTGCAGGTCCCTGCGGGCCTTGTTATCGAGTCTGGTCCGGCCTTCTGAAAAGCGGAAATTGACCGTCAGGCGATGGTAGTTGCCGGTCAGGCGGCGAAAACTCTCGGGCGTCGCTTCGTCGAATTCCGGCTTTACTGCGATGGGGTTCTGAGAGATAAAGCCGGACTCGGCCACCAATGCCTGACCTTGCTGGCCCAGGGCGAATCCGATCAGACCGGCGGAAAGCGGTGGGACATCGCTTCCCGGCGTGTACATGAACAAACGCCGTGACAGCGGGTAGTCCTCGCTGGCGACGGTGAGCTGGTTGGGGCGCAGGGCTGGTGCATTGCCTTCCGAAATAGCCAGGAGTTTGCTGTCCCGAACGGAGGCCAGGCCGGAGAAGCCAATGCCCGACGGATCCCGGCTAACGTCATCCGACAGCTGGTCGTTGGATTCATAGCGTTTGGCATTGCTGTCCAGTTCGAACTGTTTCCCCAGCACCAGGGATTTGAAGGTGTCCCAGGTGCCGGAGCGGTCATCCCTGGCATAGAGGTGGATCGGCCGGTTCGGGCCGTCCAGCTCTGACCAGTTCCGGATCTGACCGGAAAACACTCGGCCCAGGGTTTCGATGCTCATCTTGCTGACGGGGTTGGATGGGTGTACCAGAATGGCCAGTCCATCAATGGCAATCACGTGTTCGCTCTCGGGCGCAGTGAGGTCTGCGCGGGCCAGGAATTGCTCTGCTTCCTGTTGTTTTACCGGGCGGGAAGAGGCCCAGATGTCGGCCTCGCCGGCGGCCAGCGCCTTGAAGCCGGTGCTTGATCCGTGCGCTGCAACAAGTACCTCGGCCGCCCGATTGTTCACAGGCGCTCGCAGGATCTTCTCGTTTTCCACGCCCGTGCCCCTGGCTGCAACCTGCCCGCCGCCATGCTCTTCCAGGTAGCCGGTAACGAGCATTGGCGCCAGGGTAGCGCCAACGGTATTGGAACCGTGGATTTCCAGATCATAGGCCTGGGCCTGGAACGCCAGAAAGGCCGGTAGTAGCAGTCCCGAAATTGTTGCAGTCATCCGTGTGAGTCGCGGCATTTTTACGAAAACCTTTACCAGTCAGGTGGTTGAGAACCGAGAAGGATGCTTCAGAAATATGACAGTTATGTTTCATTGATCGCGCGCCATGCCGATGACCGGGAAGGATCTGTAAAAAAGTGTTAAGCAGTCCGCGGAGTGCAAGGCCCGGCTGGCCTATAGTGATGCATCCGCCGTAACAAAAATAAACACAGCGGGCAGAGGCACATCCATGGATGCCATCACATCAGAACCGGGGCAGCCTGTTGGTTGTCCCACTCAGTCGCTTCCCCTGGAAAAGGTGTTGCTGGTCGATGATCATGCCCTGTTCTCCCAGGGGTTGGCGGGTCTTATCCGGCAGGAGGGGCTGGCCGAATGCGTCATCACGGCCAGCACCGTCGAGGCTGCCGCGAGTCTGTTGGCCCGCCAGAACGATTTTCAGCTTATCCTGCTCGATATTGCGCTTCAGGGAGAGACGGGGCTGGCCCTGTTACCGAGGCTGGCACGTTACCGCAAACCACCCCCGGTGGTGATTATCTCAAGCAGCGAAGATGAGGTTACAGTGCGGGCGGCAAGGGCGGCCGGCGCCAGTGGCTTTCTGGCGAAATCTGCCGGTCGGTCGGCGTTGGTGAGCATGGTTCGGTTTGTGAGTCGTGGCGAGGGTTACTTCCCGGGTGGTGTTGAACCCGTGGCGCAGGATCTGTCGTTAACACCAAGGCAAATGGATGTGCTCCTGCTCCTCGCGCAGGGCTTCCCCAATAAACGCATCTGCCAGAGTCTGAATCTGACCGAACACACGGTAAAAACCCATCTGAAGGCAATTTTCACCCAGCTTGGTGTTCATAATCGGACAGAGTGCGTGAATCTGGCTCGTACACGCGGGTGGCTGTGACGGCCGCAGGTAGTCGTACCCAGAACACCGAACCCTGGCCAGGCTCGGTGTCGACTCCGCACGCTCCCCGCATCAGGGCAACGAATTCGCGAACAATCGTCAGGCCCAGCCCCAGACCCGGGTAATCGGTCTGGCCCTGGCCCCTGACATAGGGCGAGAACAGGGTATCGTTCAGCCCGGGTGGCAGACCGGTTCCGTTATCCGAGACCTCCAGCAGCACCTGCGTGTCCACTCTGTGTGCGGACAGGTTAATAACATTGCCGCCGCTGTGTTGTACCGCATTGAACATCAGATTCTGGAGTACCCGGGACAGCAGGGAAGGGTCCGCCATGACCATAAGGTTGCCAGCGCTGTGGTCAATCTCGATGTTCACCTTCCTGTTGCCCAGAGAATCAGCCAGCAGATCGCTTATATCCTGGAAAATCGGCGCCAGTGGCGTGGGGCGGATATCGGCACGCACCATGCCCTCGTTCAGTCTGGCGCTGTCAAAGACGGTGCCCAGCAGGCGGCGAAGATGCCGGATCATGTCCTTTAACTGTCTGATCACGGGATCCTTTCCAGGGTCGCTATTGCCCGGCGACAGGCTTTCCAGCGTTATGTCGATCACGTTCAGGGGCTGGCGCAGGTCATGGCTGGCTGCGGTGATCAGTTCGGTTTTGCGCCGACTTTCATCCCGGGCCGCCCGATGCAGTCGATCCAGTAACTGACGGTCCAGGAAGTGCGCGCGATGGCGGTATTCGCTGGTCCAGGTTCCCACCATGCCGATGATGTTGGCCGTCGTCAGAAAGAACAGATTGGTCGCGATGGCAGAGCCGGACATCCCGTTCCACAGCTCAATCATCAGGTAGCTGATCACCAGCACCAGTGAGACCAGGGACGCGCTGAAAAATGGCAGCCCCATGGCAAAGTATCCGAACATGAGCATCAGGATCATGCCCTCGTAGGGCAGTGGAAACGCAACTTGCCGCGCCGCTGCGATGATTGCCACAACGCTGAGACCGCCCAGGAGGTAGGCGAGGGTATAGATGCGTTCAAAGGTACTGTCGGAGGGAACCGGACGGTGGGCGAGCCAGACCACTACGGCAATGACCGGGCAGGTGAAGGCGAGCCGGATGGATACCGTGACCTGTGCCAGCTCGGGCGGCAGGGTTAGCGCATCCATACCCGCGTAGACCAGAAACAGGACCAGCCCGGCTACCGAGACCGGCCGGGCCCGCTGCCGGATCAGACCCGCCCGGGATTGCCGGTATGCCTCTTCGAGGTCTGGCGCGAAACGCAGGTTGCGAAAACCAGCGGCCTGCTGCTGTTCGATCTGCTCGGTCGTCATGGCCGTGTCCAGTGGCGGGCAATTCTCTGGATTGTAGCTGGCCTTGGCCCGCCTCTTCGGGAACCCGAGCACATTCTGGTCAGCCGTTGCCCAGCATCTTCAGCCGTGCCCAGGTCCTGTCCTGCTCCTGCGGGAAATGTCGCTCCAGCAACGCCTGCCGCTGCTTCTCCAGATCGGCCTCTGCCAATCCTGACGAGTCTGCCTGGTCCATCGCTTTTCGGAAGTCCTGAAAACGCTGATCAAACTGTTCCCGCTGCTTCAGATAACTCACGACACTTTCGACACCGTCCTGATTCACGCCCAGCTCTGCCAGTTGACGTCCGGCTGCCTCCGGAGAAGAAGCAGACTCGATGGCAGCGGTCCGTGCCTGTTGCTGTCGGGTGCTGGCATGCAGGTGTTGTTCGGTTGTTCTCAGTTGTTCGGGCAACTGGTTTCGGTGCCATTGGACGAGAGCCTGCTTGCCCTGGTCGCTCAGGTCCGTGCGCTGCTGAATGGCAAGGGTTGCCAGGGTATATTCGCTGTAGGCCTCTTCGAGCCCGAAGAAGGCCTGGTGCGCCTCTGCGCCGAAGGTGGCCGCCCGCAGCTGTTTCAGCTGTGCCAGGGCGTCGCCCAGAGCACCCAGTTGGTAGCCCGGATTGCCCGCCCTGGCAGGATCGAGGCGCGTTTGCATGACCTGCAGTGACGCCTGCTTATAGGCAAGGTATTCATCAAGCAAAGTCAGCGCCTGGGCGGAAGCGGGCTCTGGTAGATGAGCTCGGGCCATAGCCTCGATCTGTTGAATCGCCGTTTCCGGAGATACTTCGCCGACCGTGCTGAGGAAGTAATCGAAGAAATCCCGGACCTGGAGGTTGATAACCAGCTCACCTTTGCCATTGGCTGTCAGGGCGCCGTCGATTTCCGTACCTGAAAGTGAGGCTGCGAAGGGTTGCGGACCGAGTGACTCCGGAGTCGTGGCATGCTCCGGGCCCTGGGCAGCGCTGTCTGTGGCCAGTTTTTCGCTGGATTCGGACGAACGCGTCGGATAATGCGCTGAAGTAGCGGATTGCGTTGGTACTGAAACCGTTATTTCGGCTTCTGTCTGAGCTGTTCCGGCAAGACCGTACCAGAGACCACTGCCGGCCAGAATGGCCGACAGGGCACCCGGAAACAGCCACCGACGGGGCTCGATGGATGTCCGTTTCATGGTTACCTCACAGACCGCGGTTTTTAAGCCGGTTGGCCTGGGTGCGATAAAGGGTGACCGGGTTGGTCCAGAGAGAGCGGGCACCCAGCAGGTGGTTGATGGCATCCACATGGTTCATGTCGTAGTGGGTGCCGATCACCCGGCCCATCATGGTGGAGCAGACGCCCACAAGACCGTCGTTGGGCTCGCTGCCGAAGGCCAGGGCGGTAACACCCAGGAAAGGATCGGTAATGTCGAAAACATTGGTCCACACGCCCCGGCCGGTCCAGGAGAAGAACTTGATGCGGTTGCCGTCGATCCAGACATCCTCACTGGTGCCGGCGCAGCTATTCCGGTTCACGCCTTTCCAGGCAAGGGCGTCGTTGAGGCTGGTTGTGCCGGGTGTGGTGAGGGTCTCCAGAGCCGCCAGCCCGTTCTGCGGGTTGTCCGCTCCGGACAATGCATTGACCAGGTCGCCCAGGGCGTTGGCGATGGCATTGGCGCCGCCCTCGACATAGCTGCCCGGTGGAAGGATTCCCCGGACCACATCGGCTACTTTGGAGCCTTTGTTGACGCCGTCGATGGAGGTGACTGAGGCAATCCGGTGGGGAATCAGGGCGGCGGTCACCCGGGAGGTAGGCGCGCCCTGGCTGTGGGCCATCAGGTTGACTTTGGAATGGCCGAGACTGTTGACGTAGTTCGCCAGTTGCTGGCCCCGCTGCTCACTGCTGTTGACGAAGGAAACGCTGGCGGAGTAAACCCGCGCGCCACTGCGTTCAAGATTCCAGGGGATGGTGTGGAAATAGTTGACCAGGCCGCCAATGGTGTTGAATCCGGTTACACCATGAACCAGGACAATCGGGTGGCGGGTCTGAGTATAGCTGGCGTGACTGAAAAACGAGACTGACAGCAAGGCCAGCCCCAGCAGAACTGCTGTGGTGAATCGAATACGCATTTATGACTCCTGTTGTTTTTGTTGACGACTGCTTCAGGCAGCCGACGGTCGTCGATGCGTTGTCGATTATTGGTTCGAAAGTCCTGATCAGGAATCGCCCAAATGGGTGAGGACAGGGAGGCTGCGTATTCAGGAAAACCGGTGGGGTTCCAGTTCCATATGCTGGATGCGCTGGCCCAGCATAATGATGCGGCCGGTGTAGCGTTCCTCGCCGGTAGACGTGAAATCGAACAGGAAGCGGCGCCATACCCGGATCCGGCCCTGATCGTCGCGTTTGAACCAGAGACCACGGAGGAATACGGCGTCATCCAGCAGCATCACGTCCATGCTTTTGCAGTAGCGACGCGCGGCCTGCAGCACGAAATCCTTGATGGCTTTGGCGCGCCACCAGTACCACACAGCGAATCCGGCCACGAACAGCCAGAACAGGGTTCCAAGAGTCACGGTTGCAGCGATCTTCCAAGGTTGGTCAGAGGGTTGATCGCCAGCCTACCTTATTGCGTTGGCTCGGGGAATCGTTGCCGCTTTTCTGGTGTCGGTGCTGGCAACAGTCGGTCACACAGCATCTGCAGGAAATGACTGGTCAGCAACTGGGCCTGATCCACGTTATTGCCCAGGTGTTCCGACTCCTCCCGAGCGTTTTCGCTGCTCTGAACAGAACGGTTACCGAGCTCCAGAAGCCGTGCTGCCTGACGTTCCACCTGAACACTCAGCGCGGCCTGTTGTTCGGTAGCCCCGGCCACCTCATGGGTACAGGAGGTAATGACATCCACATCCCTGAGGGTCGCCTCCAGCGTTTCGCTGGCTTCACTGGCGATGCCGGCTGTCTGTTCGCAACAGCGCGTTCCGTTGTTGATCACCTCAACGACTTCCCGGGTCTCGGTTTGCAGGGCTCCGATCATCTCATCGATCTTGCGGGTGGATTCGTGGGTTCTCAGCGCCAGGCCCCGCACCTCATCGGCAACCACGGCGAATCCGCGGCCTGACTCTCCGGCGCGGGCGGCCTCGATAGCAGCATTCAGAGCCAGCAGGTTGGTCTGCTCGGCGATGTCCGAGATTACGTCCAGAACCATGCCGATGGCGTCGCTCTTTTCAGACAGGGCCTGCATGCGTTCATTGGCGACAGAGAGCTGCTCACTGAGCTCCGTCAATGACTGGTTCATGGACGTCATCTGGCCGCGACACTGACCGGCTGACTGGCGTGCATCGTCTGTTGCCTCGTGAGTACGGGCAGTCAGCTCACTGACTCGACGAACACTTTCTGCAAGCTCCTCGAAGGCCCGGGTTATGTCCTGGATGTCATCCTGTTGGCTGCGAATGCTGGCCACTGAATTCGAAACCCATTCGACCGTGCGTTGCTTTCGGCCGTGAAGCTTGCCGATATTGGCGTGCATGCGGGCAGACACTGCCCGGAGGACGGCGTCCCGTTTCTGGCGATCGAATTCGATCCAGGCACCTTCATCCCTACGGCCGGTATAGACCCAGGGCATGGCCGGATGGGCCTCGCAGCACGCCGCTCTGGCGCTGCGCATCATCGGCAGCGTCAACCAGAAGAATACAATGAATACCGACATTACCAGCCCCTGCAATAACAGCAGGTGGGGCAGAGTCAGCTCGGAGAGGCCGAACCAGAGAAGCGCGAATGCCAGCATTCCATAAAGGCAACCGAGTTTCAGTGGCAGCGGTGGGCTGATCGCCAGGTATCGTCGTGGCACTTTGCCCTGGTTCCAGGCTGCATAGAGTTTTTCAGCCCGGGCAACCTGATCTGGTCGGGGACGGGTGCGAACCGACTGGAACTCAACAATCTCGCCGTCTTTGCGTATGGGCGTGACAAAGGCGTCCACCCAGTAATGATCGCCGTTCTTGCAGCGGTTCTTGACCATACCCCGCCAGGATTCGCCGGATTTAATGGTCTGCCAGAGATTCTCGAAGGCTCCCGGTGGCATGTCCGGATGTCGTATCAGGTTGTGGGGCTGGCCGACCAGTTCGTCAATCGTATAGCCCGCGACTTCGGCAAACTCTTCATTGGCGGCGGTGATCTTGCCGCGAAGGTCGGTGGTGGTGATCAGGTGGTAGTGTTCCGGGTATCCCCGTTCTTTTTGGCTGACGGGTTCATTGATTCGCATGAAGGTTCCTTGCCTCGGTGGTGCTAGTCATCTTGACTAACTATTGACCGACTCCGGTCTGTTCGATATCCGGATATTGCAATAATTGAATGTTTCTTCACATTTTCTTGTGCTTTGGTCGTAACCAACGTGTTTTTGCAATATGTGGCTAGGTTGGCGACAGATACTCCCTATCCTGTTGGAGGAGAACCATTCGGACCGGGTTCAGGGCTGCGAAAAGGGAGTGAGCAGTGCATGCAGGTGTTACAACAACAAGATTTCAGGGCGCTAGTAGATAACCATCCCAGGGCAATCATGCTGTCGACGATGGAACCCAGAATTGCCTACGTGAACCGGATGTTCCGCTCGGTGACCGGGTACCACGCAGAGGAAGTGGTTGGTCAGGCGCCATCGGTGCTCAGCTCCGGGCTGCATTCGCCGGAGTTCTATCAAGCCATGTGGAAAAGCCTGCGTGATCACGGGCGTTGGGAAGGGGTGATCTGGAATCGTCGCAAGAATGGTGAGACCTATCCCCAATGGTTGAATATTTATCCCGTGCAGCGGGAGGGACGACAGTTCTTTGCCGGTGTCTTTACCGATGTCGGGGATATTGCTGCCGGCGATGAGCGCCTCGCCTCGCTGGCCTATTACGATCCGCTTACCGAACTGCCCAACCGTTCCCTGTTCCAGGAATTTCTGAAGGCCCGGGTGTCACAGAGGGAGCGCGATGGCGGCTGTTTCGCCGTGCTCTACGTGGACCTCGATTTCTTCAAGTCGATTAACGATCTGCATGGGCACGAATGCGGCGATCAGGTTCTGCAACAGGCTGCAAAGTGCATACAGAGCGTGTTACGAAGGGGCGACGTGGTGGCGAGACTCTCCGGAGACGAGTTTGCTGCCATTATAGAGTTAAAGGCCGATGACGATCTGGAAAATATCTGTCAGCGGATGACGCAGATTTTTCGAGCCCCCGTAGTCGTGGACCATCGTGAGTATTTTCTCTCTGCTTCGGTTGGTGCGGCGGTGTATCCGGATCATGGCCGGACCGGCGCAGAGCTGCTGCAGAACGCCGATCGAGCCATGTACACCGCAAAACTGGCGGGGCGCGCCTGTTTTCGTGTCTACAGCGCCGTAGACACTGAACAGGGCCGGTACAGACAACGCCTGTCAGAGGCGCTGATTGCCTCGCTGAAGACCGCTCCTGAGGAATTCAGCGTGGTCTATCAGCCTCAATACCACCTCGCAACAGGCAAGGTAGCCGGGCTGGAGGCATTGTTGCGCTGGAAGCATCCGGAATTTGGCACGGTATCACCGGCGGATTTTGTCCCCATCGCCGAGCAGCGGGGCCATATTCACGAACTTACAGAGCACCTGGTGCGGTGTGTACTTTCTGACTTGCCAGTGCCTGCGGGTAGGTTGCCTGAAGGGCTTCGTCTGGCCATCAATATTTCCGCACGCCAGATCACCGATGCCCGGCTGGAAGCGCTGCTGGGGCCGCTGTTTGAGCGCATTCGCAGTGTCGGCTGGTTGCCAGAAATCGAGATCACGGAAACGCACCTGATGAACCTCTCGAGGCAGTGTCTAAACCGGTTGCGGGAGTTTGGCGAGCAGGGGGTGGGCGTGGCGATCGATGATTTTGGAACGGGCTACTCTTCGTTGGCGTACCTGCACGCATTGCCCGTGCAGGTACTTAAGATCGATCGGCAGTTTATCTGGCGGCTCGGCGGCAAGTCCCGGGATTCCCGGATAGTCTCGGCGATCCTCGGAATTGCCGAGGCACTTGAGCTGGAAGTAGTAGCCGAGGGGATCGAGAACGAGGACCAGTACAGAAAGCTGTGCGAGCTCAAATGCCAAAGGGGCCAGGGATATTTGATGGCCAGACCCCAATCCTGGCTTTCACTGAGCGCTACTATTTTTGATCAAAATCAATAAATGGAGAAATAACCCTCGGTCCGTGGAGGATTTTGCAACATGTGGCTAGGCGCCGCATCGGGATTGCTCTAGAAGAAAGGCACACTTATTTCCCCCCGGACCCTATGCCATACCTTATCCCAGAGCTGGAACTTGGAGCCTACCTGCGACTCAATCGGGCATCCTATGGAGAATGGCTGGCTGCCATTCGGGCGGTGTGGGGGTGTGATCGTACGGGCTGTCGATTGCATCATCATGCCGTCGCAGTTGGTGCTTTGGCGGCACTCACATCGGATTCCGGTCATATCGTCAGCCTCCATGCCAGCCAGGGGATGGACCTCGCCGGCTTTCATACCCTGAACCCTGTTCTTCTATTGCCACTAACTGAGGGCCCGGAGATAGCGTTTGGTGATGGCGAGTGGCGCGCCCTCTCCCGACTGCTCGTTGCTCTCCCTGAGCAGGGTTTCGATCTGCGGTTGCCAGAGTGCAGTCGGGTTATGCTGATTAGTCCGGAAAAAAGTATTCTGGACCGACTGTCAGGGATAACCGCAGATGGCCCCATGTCTGATCTCGAGAACCTGATCCGCTGTTATCTATACCGGTCGAGGTTCTTCCAAAACCATGCTCATGCTCAGCAGGTTACCAACGAGCTGTTTAGTCAGATGGCCAGCACAGTAGGTATGAAAGCTACTCCACCCCGGGAGTGCTCTGGCATAGACCACCGTTTGCGGCGGGCAATTAACAAAATCCGACAGGAACCGGACTGGGACTTCAACCTTCAGGAATTGGCCAGCCACTCCGGCGTCAGCGAGCGGAATCTTTATTATCTGATGAAGCGGGAAACCGGTATGACGCCTTACCGGTTGTACCAGCGAAACCGGCTGATGAGGGTACGGCAGCGCCTGGTGGACTGCCAATGCGCCGTGCCGCACATCTCCTGGTATGCCGCCGACGCAGGTTTTTCCCACCTTGGGCGGTTTGCCGCCTTGTACCGGGAGCACTTCGGGGAATTGCCCAGTGAAACGGTGCAGTGGCGGCGAAACCTGCAGGGCAGTGGAGTTGGCAGACAGGTTGTAGACGAGCCCGACCTGCTGCTGTCCTGATCCGCCGAAAAAAAGCCCGGCTCACGTTGCCGTGGCCGGGCCTGGTGTCTTAAACCGGATCAGTGGGCCGGAGCCGAACTACCCTCAGTTCCAGACCCGTTGCCGTATTCATCCGCGCCAGAACCGTGGTGATCCCGGCCCAGCAGGATGTAGAACGCCGGCAACACAAAGATGGTGAACAGGGTACCAATGCCCAGTCCGGCGCTGATGGTCAGGCCGATGGCAAAGCGGCTTTCCGCACCCGGACCAATGGCGATCAACAGCGGCACCATGGCGAAGATCAGCGCCAGTGATGTCATGATGATTGGTCTCAGGCGAATCGCCGCCGCCTCGATCACCGCATCCACCTTGTTGAGCCCGCGTTCCTTCTGTAACTGGTTGGCGAACTCGACGATCAGGATGCCGTTCTTGGACACCACCCCGATCAGCGTGATCAGGCCCACCTGGGTGTAGATGTTCATGGTGGCGAAGCCGAGCACGATGAACGCCATGGCTCCGGCCACCGACATGGGCACCGACACCAGGATGATGAACGGATCCCGCCAGCTTTCGAACTGGGCTGCCAGCACCAGGTAGATCACCAGTAGCGAGAGGAAGAAGGTTACCATCAGGGCGCTGCCCTGGGTGGCCAACTGGCGGCTCTGACCGGTGTAGTCGTAACTGAAGCCCTGAGGGAAAACCTCAGCGGCGGTCTGCTCCATGAAGTCCATGGCAGTACCGGCGGCCACGCCTGGCATCACCACACCCTGGAGTGTCAGGGAGTTCTGCTGGTTGAACTGGGTACGGTTGGACGGCTCAACATCCTGGCTGAAGCTGACGACGCTGCCCAGTGGCACCAGTTCGCCGTTATCCGCCCGAATGTAGTACTCATTAAGCGCCTGCGCGTCCAACCGGAACTGCTGGTCAACCTGTGGAATCACCTGGTAGGAGCGGCCTTCCATGCTGAAACGATTGATGTAACCGCCCCCAAGCATGCTCGACAGGCTCTGGCCAACGTCCTGCATGGACAGGCCCAGGTCCGCCACCCGGTCCCGATCGACGTTGATGCGTGTGATCGGACGATCAAAGTTGATGGACTTCTGCAGGAACATGAAATTACCGCTGCCCATGGCTTTGCCCAGCAGTTCATCCGCAACCTGATCCAGCTGCTCATAGCTGCTGCCGGTGGTAATCACGAACTGGAACGGCAGACCACCGCCGGAGCCGGGCAGGGACGGTCGCGGGAACACTGCGGTTTGCAGACCGGTTACATTCTTGAGCTCGGCGTCCAGCTTCGGCTGGACTTCAAACTGACTGATCTCCCGCTCACTCCAGGGTGCCAGCTTGAAGCCACCGAATACCGCATTGGGGCCGGTAATACCGATGATCATGAAGTCCTCGTTGTAGCCCGGGACCGTAGACATCCGCTCCTGGATTTCATCGCCGTGCTCCAGCAGGTAATCCAGGGTCGAGGTCTGGGGGCCAAGCCCCTGATAAAACAGAATGCCCTGGTCTTCCGTGGGAGCCAGTTCGTTCTGACTCATGGAAACCATGAAGTAAATGGAGCCCAGCACCACCACGGCGAAGAAAACCACCACCGATTTGGTCTGCATCAGTGAGCTAAGGGCAGACTTGTAGCTCGCCGCCAGGCCATTGAACGATTTCTCAACCACCTGCTCGAATCTACCGGGGTTGCCATGGGGCTTCAGTACCTTGCCCGAAAGCATGGGGGAGAGCGTCAGGGCAACAATGCCGGAAATCACCACGGTGCCCGCAAGCGTGAACGCAAACTCGGTGAAGAGCGAGCCAACCAGCCCGCCCATGAAGCCGATAGGAGCGTATACCGCCACCAGGGTGGTGGTCATGGCAATGATGGGAACCGCCATCTCCCGGGCACCATTGATGGCGGCCTCAAAGCGGGATTCGCCTTCTTCGATATGCCGGTGAACGTTCTCCACCATGATGATGGCGTCATCCACCACGAGGCCGATGGCAAGCACCATGGATAGCAGGGTAAGCAGGTTCAGCGAGAAGCCGAACATCAGCATGATAAAGGCGCCGCCGATCAGTGACAGCGGCACCGCAACCGAGGGAACGATAGAGGCCCGAACCGAACCAAGGCACAGGAACACCACCACCAGAACGATAATCATGGCTTCCAGCAGTGTCTGGATAACCTCGTTGATGGAATCTTCGATAAAGTCCGATGCGTCGTACGCCAGGCGCACATCCAGTCCGGACGGAAGCTGGCTTTCGATATCGGGCAACTCGTCCTTCACCAGGCCTGCGACCGTCAACGGGTTGGCGCCTGGAGCCAGTTCAATGGCGACATAGGTGGCCGGCTGGCCTTTATAGAGAGCCAACTGATCGTAGGTTTCAGAGCCCAGCTCAACACGGGCGATATCCTGCAGGCGGATCTGGGTGCCATCGGATTGCTTGACCACCAGGTTGCGGAACGCGTCCGGATCAGCCACATCGGTGTCGCTGGTCATGCTGATTTCGGTATAGGTGCCCTTGGTGTTGCCGACGGCAGCCTGGTAGTTGTTGGCGCGAAGCTTTGCGACCACTTCCTGAGGCGTCATATCCACCGCCGCCAGGCGTTCCGGATCCAGCCACACCCGCAGAGCGAATTTCCGGCCCAGCAGTTCCGCCTTGCCGACACCGGAGAGCGCCTGCAGCCGGGGCTGGACCACGCGGGTCAGATAATCGGTGATCTGAGGCACCGCCAGTTCGTTACTGTAGAAAGCGATGTACATCAGGGCCGTTGAGTCACCGGTCGTGGAGGTGATCACCGGGTCCTGGGCTTCGGCTGGCAGCACGTTTCGCTGGCTCGCCACCTTGGCCTGAATTTCTGCCAGGGCCGCGTTGGCGTCGTAGTTCAGCACCATCTTTGCTTCGATGGTGGAGCTGCCCTGGGAACTGGTGGACGTCAGATAGTCGATGCCACTGGCTTCGGCAATTGCCTGCTGCAGCGGCGTGGTAATGAAGCCCTTGATCAGGTCGGAACTGGCACCGGGATAGGCCGTCGTGACGGTCACGGTGGTGCTTTCGAGTTCCGGGTACTGCCGGATTTCCATTTCCATGGCCGCCCGGGCACCCAGAAGCAGAATCAGCAGACTGACCACCGTCGCCAGTACGGGACGGTGGATAAATATGTCAGTGAAGCGCATTACTCAGATGCCCCCTGCTTCTGGTCTTCTTCCTGGATGGCCACCTGCTGGCCTGCGCGCAGGCGCAGCAAGCCCTTCTCGACGACGGTTTCGCCGGCTTCCAGGCCGGACAGAACGGCAACACGGGTATTGCGGGTTTCACCGGTGGTCACCGTGCGACGGTTAACGACCAGATTGCCATCTTCATTCTCTTCAACCACAAACACAAAATCGCCGTAGGTGTTGTAAGAGATGGCGGTGCGCGGGACGGTCACAACCTCGTTGTCCTCAGGCTGCTGGGTCAGAACGGTCGCAAACATGCCCGGGCGCAACAGGTTGTCCGGGTTGGAGAGTGTGGCCCGGATTCTGACAGTCCGTGTTTCCGGGTTAACCGAGGTGTTGATGGCGCTGACAGATCCCTCAAAATCCTGCTCCGGAACGGCGGCGACAGTGGCGACTACCGGATAGCTTGTCTTCACGTTCGGCAGGTTTTTCTCGGAAAGGGTATAGTCGACATAGATCGGATCCAGCATGTTGATCTCGACAATCGGGGTGCCGGTGGCAATATACTCGCCCTGGTCGACCATCCGGATACCCAGCGTGCCATCAAAGGGCGCTCGAATGATTTTCTTGCTCAGTTGGGCCTCGGCCTCGTTAACCCGCGCTTGTGCAGCGTCGAAATTGGCCTTGGCTTCATCGTACTGGGATTGGGATACTGCACGCTTGGGCAGCAGGTCGGACACCCGTTTGAACTCCTGCTCGGCCAGCTGCGCCTCGGCGCGGCGTGTGCGCAGAGCTGCTTCATCGATGGCTGCATCAATCCGGATCAATACGTCGCCACGTTTTACCACGTCACCGGATTCGAAATTGATGGTCTCAATGACGCCCGGAACTTCATTGGCCACCTGGATGCCGTTGATGGCTTCAACACTGCCGACAGCCTTGATGGCTGGCGTCCAGGCTTCGTTCTGGGCCTCAACGGCGGCAATCTGGGCCGGTGGCTGCGGCTGGGACATCTGCTCTTGCATCTGGCCAAACTGGTAGAACTTGTAGCCGAAGATGCCTCCGAGCACTACGCCTAGAAAAATAATGACGATTAAAAAGCGGGAAGCAGTGCGCATGGTTCGGGTCCTGAGGATCTGTGTCAGATTTTGGGAAGCATAGCATCCTACAAAATCAGGGTCGCTATTGTCACCGGGTTGTAAGTATTTCTATCTAGACTCCGGGCTTGCCGGATTTGACAAACATCATGGCTGTTTCGTGGCGGGCGGCTTTCCGCGCAGGGCACTGGTAATGTAACAGGTGTCGGTGACAGAATTACGACGGTATTCAGGGTGAGGATCAACCATGCAGTGGATTCTGGGGCTCGCGTTGGCAGCCACCGTGTTTGTAATTCTGAAACAGTGGGGCGCATTGTCCGCCGAAAAGAAAAAGGCGGCCACCTGGAAGGTGGTCCTGGTGATTGGTGGCGCCTTGCTGGTATTCATGGTGCTGACCGGGCGCGTCCATGTCCTTACGGCGGCGGTGGCGGCCGTGATTCCCCTGTTGCGCAAGCTGCCAGCCTTGCTGAAATTTGCCCCGGCCATCAACCGGTTCATGGGATCAAAGCAGCAGGGAGAAGGGCAGGCGCAGGCGAACCGCCAATACGGTCCGGGCACGGATCTCACGGGCCAGATGTCAGAGCGCGAGGCCTGCGATATCCTCGGTGTGAAAGTCGGCTGCACCGAAGAGGAAATCGTAATGGCTCATCGCCGGCTCATGCAGAAGCTTCACCCGGACCGGGGCGGAAATGATTACCTGGCAGCCAAACTGAATGAAGCCAAGCAGATTCTCCTGGGTAAGCGAAACGCCTGAGGTCAGGGCAGAATGTCTACTCGCACTTCAAAGCTGCGGTTTTCGGAGCGGCTGCTGTTCACCTGGTAGGTGATGCCACTGCGCTCCTGGCTGGAACGGGTTGCTGTGCTGCCCAGGGACACCCACTGTCCTGGTTCAACCCGACGAATGGTGACCACCGCCTCCGTTTCATAACCGTCCAGGTTTGCCGGCTCCTCCTCGAACGAGACAATGCTCAGTTCTACCGCCTGATCGGAAATCACCTGGGGGCTGACCAGGAACCCGCTGCGGGTTTCGACCTGTTGCAGGAAGGCCGCCGGGTTCCGGCCCCCGCGAACGGCGACAGGAATGGTCCGGATCTGGCCCGAAGTTATATGCGCCGATTGGCCATCCTGCATAACCAGTGTTCGTTCCTGGGCGCTGCCGGTACTGGTAACGCGACGCTCTGCTGAGATTTCGGCCTGGCCTCCGGACGCGGAGATGCCGGCACCTGAGCGCTTGCCGCCGCTGTCTGTTCTGGAGCGAACGGTGATTCGCAGTTGTACCGGCGCCACGTCCAGCGTCTCGACAAGCCTTCCGATTTCGTCCAGCAAGTCTGGTTCTCCGCGCACCACCAGTTGTTGGCCCCGGGCAGTTACGGTCACCGGCGAGCCCTGGTAAAGCTCGCGAATCTGCACGGCCACGTCTTCCCCGGGCCGGTTTTCAAGCTGATAGGCACGTGACTCCGCCTGGGCCAGGGCGGAGTAGGAAAACAGCCCGAGCAGAAGCGCCAATGCGAGCATCAGGGGGTATCGTCGGAGGAAAACAGTCATTGATTGCTCCCAACCATTCAGCCGTAAATGAAAAAACTCCGGCGTACGGGTTGCCAAGTTGAAAACCGGGGGTATATATTGAAAAGCATGAAGACGACACACGCGACCTGTCAATTGAATGTTTTGCAAGCTTTCGGCACCAAGCCGGCGGCTGCGGTTGCTGCTGTGTTTTTCTGGTGGTTTGGTTATGGCTTTTATTTTAGCCAGAGCCGGGGCCGCCCATAGGATCTTCATCGAACGAATAACGAGGAAGGCAGCCCGGCAGAAAACCCAGGCTGCCACCGGACTCAAGAAGCCCCGACTGGTAGCCCAGCCGGGGCTTTTTTGATTCTGACGCAGGGAAACGGGAACACTGACATGAACATGCCCTTGAACACTGAACTGACCCAACAGGATGCGGAATCTCCAGTCCGGCACCGACAGGAAGTGGTTCTGCCAACGCCAGCGGAGCTCAAGCTTCAGATGCCGGCCAGCGACTCTGTCGTAAGTCAGGTCGATAACCAAAGGCAGGCAATACGGGAAATTCTGCACGGCAGCGACACCAGAACCCTGATCGTGATGGGCCCCTGTTCCATTCACGATGAGGTGGCTGCCCTTGAATACGGGGAGAAGCTGAAGGCGCTGGCGGATGAGGTCAGCGACCGCTTCCTGATCGTTATGAGGGCATACCTGGAGAAACCCCGGACCACCGTCGGCTGGAAAGGGCTGCTGTACGACCCGGAGCGCACCGGAGCAGGCGATCTGAATGAGGGGCTGCGCCGTTCCCGTCGCCTGCTGTTGAATCTGGCGGCCATGGGGCTGCCGCTGGCCACCGAAGCCCTGAGCCCGTTCGCCATGGATTACCTGGGTGATCTGGTGAGCTGGACTGCCATCGGTGCCCGAACCACCGAGTCGCAGGTTCACCGCGAAATGGTCAGTGGACTGCCCATGCCCACCGGCTTCAAGAACGGTACGGATGGCGGCATTGCGGTGGCAACCAATGCGATGAAGTCAGCTTCCCATCCTCATCACCACCTGGGGGTGTCTGCGACCGGCGCGCCGGTCATGATTACCACCCGCGGGAACCCTGATACCCACCTGGTTTTGCGCGGTGGCCGCGTTATTACCAACTACGATGCAGTAAGTATTGAACAGGCCGTCGGCGCACTGGGGAATGCCGGCTTGTCCACCGCGGTGATGGTGGACTGCAGCCACGATAATGCCTGCAAGCAGGCTGAGCGACAGCTGGATATCGCCCGGGAAGTGATGGCCCAGCGCCGTGCCGGTAACCACCATATCCGTGGTCTGATGCTGGAAAGCTTCCTGGAGCCGGGCCGGCAGGACGACGGCGAAGACCTGCGCTACGGCTGTTCGATTACCGATCCGTGTCTGGGATGGGCCCAGACGGAGGCTCTGATCCGCTCACTGTAGACAGTAGCAGCTGGCCGGCCAGCACCAGCAGAACGCCTCCCATCAGCCGGTCCAGCCAGTGGCCAAACCGGTTAAATCCCCGGCGGACCCGGGGCAGGGTAAAGAACACGGCAACCATGGCAAACCACAGCCCGGTGGCCAGGGCCATGTAAATACCGTAGCCGGCCTGGAGCGCAATGGGCGTACCGGGGCTGATCACAACAGAGAACAGGGAGACAAAAAACAGTGTTGCCTTGGGGTTCAGGGCATTGGTCAGGAAGCCCAGTCGCAGGGCTGCAAGACCGGATTGCCCACCTGTCGGGTCCTGTTCCACATGAACGCCACCGGCCCGGGCCCGCAGACACTGCAACGCAATCCAGGCAAGGTAGAGGGCCCCCAGCACCTTGAGAACATTGAACAGCATGATCGATTGTTGGATCAGCAGGCCAATCCCCAGCAGGGAGTAACAGACATGCACCAGAATTCCTCCGCCGATACCGATTGCGGTCAGCAGCGCGTTTCTGCGGCTCTGGCAGAGCGCCTGTCTGAGCATTACCGCGAAATCCGGCCCGGGACTTGCCACTGCCAGCAAGTGGACAAGGGCCACCGTCAGAAATTCCGGCCAGTAACTCTGCATATTGCCAACTCCTCTCCTGCGCCTGCCGCGGTCTGAAAAGTCTGACAGCATAGGCCGAATCCATGCTTTTTTCACGGTGTGGGTGAAACTTGCCATGGCTTCTATACTGAGATCACACCCTTCGAACCTTCCCTGTTCCCCAAGGCCGGGAATGCCTGACAGGAGACCCTTGTATGGAAAAGCGAGCCGTAGACGTTGCCATTATCGGAGCAGGTACCGCCGGTATGGTGGCATATCAGCGTGTGCGCAAAGCGACCGACAAGGTTGTGTTGATCGAAGGCGACCAGTACGGAACCACCTGCGCCAGAGTCGGGTGTATGCCCAGCAAGCTGTTGATAGCGGCCGCCGACAACGCCCACCAGATGCAGCTTGGCGACCTTTTTGGCGTCTCTGCCGGTGCCGTCCGGATCGATGGCAGGCGGGTTATGGAACGGGTGCGAACCGAACGGGACCGGTTTGTTTCTTCCGTCATTGATTCGGTTGAGAAATTTCCGGAAGCACATCGTCTGAAAGGCCACGCCAGGTTTGTCGGCCCGAATCGTTTGGTGGTGGGCGGCAATCTCGAGGTACAGGCCGCACGTATCATCATCGCTACCGGTTCCCGGCCCAATATCCCAGGCTTTCTGAATGAAGCCGGGGACCGGCTGGTGGTAAACGACGATATTTTCGAATGGCAGGATCTTCCGGATTCGGTTGCGGTATTCGGTCCGGGCGTGATTGGTCTGGAGCTGGGGCAGGCGCTGAGCAGGTTGGGCGTTCGGGTCCGGATGTTCGGCGTCGGCGGGGCGGTCGGCCCGATCCAGGATGACGCCATTCGCGACTATGCGCTGAAAACATTCAACGACGAATTTCCGCTGGATCCGGATTCGGACGTAAAGAACGTTGAGCGGGTTAATGACGGTGTCGCCATAACTTTCGTGGATGGGAATGCTGGTGAAAAGACGGAAACCTTCGATTACCTGCTAGCGGCAACCGGGCGTCGGCCCAACGTCGACGGGCTGGATATCCAGAATGCCGAGATCCAACTGGATGAAAAGGGCATGCCCCTGTTTGATCCCCATACCCTGCGTTGTGGCCATAGCCACATATTTATCGCCGGCGATGCCAATAACAGTCTGCCACTGTTGCACGAGGCAGCCGACGAGGGCCGGATAGCTGGCGACAACGCGGCTTCTTACCCGGATGTGCGAACTGGACTTCGCCGGACGCCGTTGGCGGTGGTTTTCACCGATCCGCAGATTGCGACGGTCGGGCTGACGATTCAGGAGGTGGGCGAGCGTTGTCGCGGTTGCTTTGCCGTCGGAGAGGTGTTCTTCGAGGATCAGGGGCGCAGTCGGGTGATCGGCAAAAACCGGGGGCTACTGAGGGTTTACGGTGAGCATGGTAGTGGGCTCTTTATGGGAGCCGAGATGTTTGGCCCTGCCGCAGAGCACATCGCCCATCTGCTTGCATGGTCTGCCCAGCGAAGACTGACCGTCACTGAAATGCTGGAAATGCCGTTTTATCATCCGGTCATCGAGGAAGGTTTGAGAACCGCACTGAAAGACCTCAACCGCAATCTCAGTATCGGCCCGGCGCCAGAAGAAGGCTGCACCGACTGTGGGCCGGGTGTCTGAGCCGGCCCTTGATCGGGATCAACAGGTTTGGGGCTGACTCTGGGATATCGTTCCTTCTGGAGCTCTTGCGTTCCGCTGGCGGCGGGCCCAGATCTTTTCATGGAAGAAATAGGCAACGGTATTAATGGCCGGTTCTACCATGGCGATCAGGCTTCCGATGAGGATGTCACCTGTGAGCAGGTAAGCCACGGTAAAGGCGACGGTAAAGTGGGTAAGGGCGAACGTCACCGTCTTGATCAGCGACTGGTCGCCATTCGTGCCATGGTTGTGTACGAACAGTTTTAAAGCGCTCATGGTTCTCTCCGGTGACGTTAGAGCATGTTTCCATTAGACGCCGGTTGAGAATGATTTTTAAATGAATTGTATTGAGGATTTCGATAGTCCCGAGCTATCTTTTTAGGGGTTTTTATAGTGTTATGCAGCGTCGCTATCACCGAGATTAGCAAACTAAACTTCCCGGCGTCCTGCCAACGGGCGTATCTTAAAGTTTATCCTGTTCACATAACTGCCAAGGAGACGCGTTATGGGTAAGAATTTTATTGGTCTAGATACCGAGAAAACGGCAAAACTTGCAGATTCTCTGAATGATCTGCTGTCCAACTATCAGATCTTTTACATGAATGTTCGTGGATACCACTGGAACATCAAGGGCGACAACTTCTTCGAGCTCCACGTCAAATTTGAAGAGCTGTACGACGATCTTCTACTAAAGATTGACGAGATCGCAGAGCGGGTACTGACGCTTGGCCATCGCCCGGCTCACGCCTACAGCACCTACATAGAGCGATCTGAAGTTCCGGAGCGCAAAGATGTTTCCGACGGCAAGGAAGCGATGGAGAACATCGTGGAAAGTTTTGCCAAACTGATCGGCAAACAGCGCACATTGCTTAGCCTGGCCGGAGAGTCGGAAGACGAGGGCACCGTTGCCCTGATGAGCGACTATATCTCGCAGCAGGAAAAGACTGTCTGGATGTACCGCAGTTATCTCGGTCACTGAGTTCAGCGAACTGAATGAATGGCGACCTTCGGGTCGCCATTTTTTTGTCATTTTCATCAATTGGTAATCGTAGTGACTCGAAACTGACGCCGAAATGTCACGCCTTTGACCTAGCGTGTGTAGGGATTCTCTACATCAAGCTATTCCAGAGGCGCAATGTCATGTTTCGAAAGACCCTGCTTTCCGCAACCATACTTTCTTCCCTGTTGGGCCTGAGTGCCTGTACCGATGACGGTGACGATGGCGCTGATGGTGCCAATGGCACCAGTAAATCGCTGATCGAACTCAACGTTTTGGGCACCTACCAGGCTCCGGGTGATGTGTTCGACGTGGGCGCTGCCGAGATTGTTGCCCACGACCCGGCCAACCAGCGTCTGTTCGTGGTTAATGCCGGTGCATCGACGGTGGATGTACTGGATATTCAGGATCCCTCCCAGCCGGTTCTTTTGCAGACCATTGATGCGACCGCCGAGGGCGCCTCTGCAAACAGTGTTGCTGTTTACGGAGATCTGGTTGCTGTGGCTATCGAGGCAGACATCAAGCAGGACAACGGCAAGGTGGTTTTCTACAACACCACAGATCTCGGCAAAGTCGGAGAGGTCACGGTTGGCGCTCTGCCGGACATGGTGACCTTTACCCGAGACGGCATGAAAGTGCTGGTAGCGAACGAAGGTGAGCCCAGCGACGACTACACCAATGATCCGGTCGGATCCGTCAGCATTATTGATCTGTCGGCGGGCGTCGCCGGGGCCACAGTAACCACGGCAGGATTCGAGGACTTCAATGCCGATGAGGCAGCCCTGAAAGCGAGCGGGGTGCGGGTATTTGGTCCGGGCGCAACTGTCGCCCAGGACATGGAGCCGGAATACATTGCCGTCTCTCTGGATAACAAGACGGCCTGGGTCGCCCTGCAGGAAGCCAACGCCGTTGCCGAGCTGGACATTGAAGCCGGCGTGATCAATGCGATCCTGCCCCTGGGTTTCAAGGACCACAGCGTTATTGGCAATGAGCTGGACGCCAGCAATCGGGACAGCGGTATCAACATCCGGAACTGGCCGGTAAAAGGCATGTATATGCCGGATGCGATCACCAGCTATGGCTACAACGGCAAGACCTATTACATCACCGCCAACGAAGGCGATTCCCGGGATTATGACGGCTTCTCCGAAGAGTACCGGCTTGAAGATCTTACCCTGGATGCCACGGCCTTCCCAAACGCGGCCGATCTTCAGCTTGAGGAGAACCTTGGCCGTATCAACGTGACTTCAACCATGGGTGTCAGCAATGGATGTGACCCCAGTGACCCGGCGACAGATGCAGAAGTCGACTGCGAATACAGCGAAATCTACACCTATGGCGCGCGGTCTTTCTCCATCTGGTCCGCCGATGGCAAGCGGGTCTTCGACAGCGGCAGCGAATTCGAACGTATCACCGCCAGTCTGCTGCCAGACAACTTCAACGCTACCAACGATGAGAATAATTTCGACAACCGATCCGATGACAAGGGTCCGGAGCCTGAGGCGGTGACCGTTGGCACAATCAACGGCCAGACCTTCGCGTTTATCGGTCTTGAACGGATTGGCGGGATCATGGTCTATGACGTGACCAACCCCCAGAATCCGGAATTTGTTCAATACCTGAATAACCGCGATTTCTCGGTGTCCGATGCAGATCTTCAGGCCGGAATGGCGGGTGATCTTGGACCGGAGGGCATTGCCTTTATCGCCGCAGAAGACAGCCCCAATGGGCAGCCCCTGCTGGCAGTTGGTAATGAAATCAGCGGAACCACCACCCTGTACGGTATTGACGTGATTGAACTGACTGCGAACTGAGTTCAGGGCCTGAATGAAACCCGGGAGTATCGTTATCGGTGCGCTTGGGTTTTTGTTTTCCGCCTCAGACAGCGACTTTCAACGGCGGCACTTCCTGATGGAGGAACCACTTCTCAGTCACCACTTTTCTGGTAAACCAGTGCGAGCGCATCAGGCTGCTGGCCAGTGGCATCTTGACCCAGTCCGGAACCTGCCAGCCCTGATCCGTGTCCGCTGCGCGGTTGCCAAAGCGTTCGGCAATGGCATCGCCGTAGACCTGCAATGAAGACGCTGAATAATCCGGCGCGTTCCGTATCACATCCGCCGCAAGCAGCGCCGATTCGATTGCTGGCCGGATGCCTTCACCGCTCTGGGTGTAGGCCAGGCCGGCGGAATCGCCGATCAGCAGAATGCCGTCGTCCACCAAAGGCCGCTCTGCATGGGCATAAAGCAGATAGGCGTGGCCCTTGAAGCGCCCCGGCAGGTCCTCCGGGATGCGTCCGGTGGACTTCATATCATCGACAAACGCCTGGAGATGACCGGTCAGCTTGTGGTTGTCCTCCCGGCCCAGGCCGATATTCAGGTAATTGCCTTTGCGAAAGACCCAGGCATAGCCCTTGAGATCGCGGCAGAACCAGAGCTCCGGGGTATCGCCTCGGGCCTCGCAAGCCGAGGCCTGCTCCGGTGTCATTTCAAACTCTACCTCTTTGGCGGCGACGACGGTCTCATGGCCACCCGGACCGTCGCCAAGTAACCGTGCAACCGGGCAGAAATGGCCACCGGCGCCGACCACCAGGGGTGCTTCCCAGGTGCCGTTGATCACCCAGTTGCCGTCTCTTCGGACGATGGATTTCACCGGCGTGGCAAGCCGCTTGGGGCTGTTTACGCGGCCGAGCAGATAATCGTCGAACTCACACCGGCGGATGCCATAACTGACCACCTCGCCGTGATCGTTTTCAACGGCCTGCTGGCCCATCATGCCGATGCGGAAACGACGAATGGGCTGAATTGTTCGTCCTTTGCCGTACTCCTCGGGGTTAATGTTAAGGGTTTCCATAACGGCAGGGGTCACCCAGCCGGCACAGGTCTTGTCCCGTGGGAAATCCTGCTTGTCGATGATCAATACTTTTTTGCCGCTGTTCTCAAGAGCGCTGGCCAGGGTGGAGCCGGCTGGGCCGGCACCGACGATGATCAGGTCGTAATAGTCCATCAGGCCTCCTCGGGTGCGGCAGGAAAGTTGTAGAGATCCTGTCTGTTCTGGGGCAGCTTGTTGTTGTCGCCGTGACTGAAGACCACCTGGAACAGCTGCAGGGAGCCGGCCCTGAAGGCGGCGATGGATCCGGCCAGATACATGCGCCAGGCCCGGGTGAAGTGGCTATCGTACATGGCGGTTACCTTGTCTTCGTTGTCGTTGAAGCGCTCCATCCAGTGGCTCAGGGTCTGGGCGTAGTGCAGGCGCAGATTCTCCACATCCAGCACCGAGAAATCGCCGTGCTCGCAGATCTGCATGAACTCGCCGATGCTCGGTGGGTAGGCGCCGGGGAAGATGCGTTTCTCGATCCAGGCATTCATCAGCATCGGCCGATTACGGCCAATGCTGTGCAGAAGCGCGATGCCGTCGGGTTTCAGGCTCCGCTTGATGAGCTCGGCCAGGGCTTCGTAATTTTCCTTGCCCACGTGTTCGAGCATGCCGATGGAGACAAAGGCATCATACTGTCCGCTGATATTGCGGTAGTCGTCTTCGACGTATTCCACCAGATGATCCAGCCCCTGTTTGCGGGACTCTTCCCGGGCATAGGCCAACTGTTCCCTGGAGATGTTGTAGGAGTGCACCTTGACGCCGTAGTTGCGGGCCATGTAGCGGGCCAGCCCGCCCCAGCCACAACCGGCTTCGACCACGGTCATGCCGGGCTTGAGCCGGAGCTTGCGACAGACGTGTTCCAGCTTTGCCAGCTGGGCTTGTTCCAGGGACAGGTCCGGGCTCTCATAATAGGCGCAGGTGTACTGCATTTCGGCGCTGTCCAGCCAGAGTTGGTAAAACTCGTTGCCCAGGTCGTAATGGTGGTGAATGTTTTCCTTGGCCTCGGAGATACCGGTTGAGCGGGGATTATGATTTCGCCACAGGGCTTCCAGCCATTTCGGCCATTTCTGGCGCGCCCGATGAACTGAGCGGTAGAGGGTTTCCATCAGGTCAGGCAGGTCGCCTTCTACCTCCAGGCGACCGGCGCTGTAGAGATCGCCGAACGCCAGGTTGGGATTGGTTACCAGTGCGTAGAGGGCTTTGGGGTCGGTCAGGTGCAGAGTGAACTGTGCGTGTTGGCCCTCCGGTTCTATGACATCGCCGTTCCAGAGCCGGAAGCGGAGAGGAGGTGATCCCGCCATACGCATGAGCTTGGCAATCAGCCAGCGCTCATAAGTGTGCGGTGACCGATCAACGTGTGTGCTTTCCAGTGGCAGCGTCAGAACGTGGCTTTTGGATTCTTGCCCGTTGTCACGGGGTTTCTGGGCAGTGCTCTGGTTCATGGACTCCGCTCTCCCTTGATAACCTCAACATCAATGTTTTTGTCGACGTATTTACGCCAGGGTTCCCGAATACCAGTCTGAGAATCGCCGGTTGTCCGTTCAGTATAGAAAAGGCTGAGATTTTGTCAGGTTGAGCAAGAATAGAAGAGAGTTATCGGAAGGATAGCGAGGCACAAAATAGAAGGGTAAAAAAATACCGGGCCCTGAGGCCCGGTATTTTTGGTCAGTATGAAGAGCTCATACCAAACCATTCCGGGAAAATCACAATCAGTGCCAGCACAAACATCTGTATCAGGATGAATGGCAGGACACCCTTGTAGATATCCGTTGTTCGCACCTGGGGCGGTGCGACCCCCTTCAGATAGAACAACGAGAACCCGAATGGTGGTGTAAGGAAGCTGGTTTGCAGGTTCATCGCGATCAGGATGGCGAACCAGAGCATGTTGATGCCCATGGCTTCCGCCACTGGCGCAAGGATCGGCACGATGATGAAGGAGATTTCAACGAAGTCGATGAAGAAACCCAGCACCAGGATGACCACCATGGCCAGAATGATAAAGCCCCACTTTTCACCGGGCAGCTGGAGCAGCCACTCTTCCAGCAGGTAGTCGCCGCCGGTGTAGCTGAACACCATGGAGAATGCGGTGGCACCGATCAGGATTGCGAAGACCATGGCGGTCACCTTCACGGTGTCCTTGGACGCATCCCACACCATTTTGAAAGAAAACTGCCGGTAGATAATCGCCAGAACCACAGCGCCAACGCCACCGAGGGCGGATGACTCGGTTGGCGTGGCAATGCCGGTGAAAATCGAGCCCAGAACCACCACAATCAATGCCAGCGGCGGAATGATCGCCAACAGCGCATTGAAGATTTCCTTCTTGCGGGATACGCCTGGCTCATCCGGCATGGCCGGAGCAGTTTCAGGCTTCAGTCTGGTCAGAACCAGGATATACACGATATATAGTCCGACCAGCACGATGCCGGGCCAGACCGCGGCCTTGAACAGATCCCCGACCGGAAGGCCAAGCACGTCACCCAGGATGATCAGGATGATTGAGGGCGGTACGATCTGGCCAAGAGTACCGGAGGCACAGATAGTCCCGGTGGCCAGCCGCTTGTCATACTTGTGGGCCAGCATCACAGGCAGCGAGATCAGGCCCATGGCCACCACACTGGCGCCCACGACCCCGGTAGAAGCTGCCAGAAGGGCACCAACCAGAATCGTCGAAATGGCCAGGCCGCCAGGCAGGCCGCCAAACAGCCGCCCCATGGAGGTCAGCAGCTGCTCTGCCAACCGGGTGCGCTGAAGCACCACGCCCATGAAAATAAACAGAGGCACAGCCATCAGAACGGTATTTTGCATCACGCTCATGATGCGATAGGGCATGAAGGCAAAGAGGTCCATGCCCTCGGCGAATATTCCGAAAAACAGTGCAACGCCACCGAAGGTGAATGCTACGGGGAAGCCCAGCATCAGCATCAGCAGGGCGACACCGAACATAATCATACCGATCATGCGAGGCCTCCTGCGCTGTGCTCACCTTCGTATTCTTTCTCTCCCGACATAACCCGTATCGCATAGGTGACCATATTCAGGCCAGCAATGCCGATGAAGACTGCACTGATAGGGATGACAGACTTGATAATCCAGCGGTGGGGCAGACCGCCGGGATCGCCACTGCCTTCACCCATGTTGTAGGAGTCCAGGGCAAAATCGTAGCCATATATGCCGATCAGGTAGGCAAAGGGAATAACAAAAATAATTGCACCCACCAGGTTTACCCAGGCCTTGGCCTTGTTGCTCCACTTGGTGTAGAAAACGTCGACCCGAACATGACCATCCGTGCGCAATGCGTAGGGTATACCCAGCAGGAACACCACCGAATATAGGTGCCACTCCATTTCCTGCATGCCGATTGAAACGTTATTGAAGGCGTAGCGGGCTACAACGTCGTAAAAGACGTTGGCTGCCATAAGTATCATCGCGACACAGGCAACCCAGCCACAGAATGTGGACAGGCGCGAGAGCCCCTCGTCCAGTTTGATAATCCACCGCATTGATGATCCCCCGCCAGGAGAGCTGGCGCTTTTTCAGTTGCTATAAACGACAAAACCGGGATCACTCGTAGAGCGATCCCGGCTCCGTTTCAGCCTATATCTTACTCGACTTCGGCCATGGTGTTGAGGTAAGCGCGCTCGGAAATGTTGGTGTAAGCGCGGCTCTGCTCAAGATAGTTCTGCTGGGACTCGATGATCTTGGCAGCCATGTCGCTTTCAGCAGCTGCTTCTTTCAGCAGCTTGTTGTTGGCGGCATACATCGCGTCGAAAATGTCATCCGGGAACTGCTTGATCTGGACATTCGGGTATTCTTCACGAATGTTGGCCCAGGCTTCGGCGTTGGCGTGCTGGGAATGAACCAGCATGTCGTAGGAAGCGGTACGCATTGCAACACGCATGATTTCCTGCAGGTCCGCCGGCAGCTTCTCCCATACCCGCTTGTTGATCAGGAACTGGAGCTCGGTGGCCGGCTCATGCCAACCAGTGTAGTAGTAGTCGGCAATCTGCTGGAAACCGAGACGCAGGTCCAGAGCTGGGCCTACCCACTCAACCGCATCGATGGTGTTGCGCTCAAGTGCGGTATAGAGCTCACCCGGAGCGATGTTGGTGGGGTTTACGCCAACTTCAGCAAACACTTCACCAGCAAAGCCGGGGATGCGCATTTTCAGACCTTCCAGGTCTTCCAGGGAGTTGATTTCCTTGCGGAACCAGCCACCCATCTGCACGCCGGTGTTACCGCCCGGGAAGGACAGCATGTTGTGGGGCTCATAGACTTCCTGCATCAGTTCCATGCCGCCGCCGTGGTAGAACCAGGCGTACTGTTCCATGGCGTTCATGCCAAACGGCATGCTGGTGAAGAACAGGGTCTCGGGAACCTTGCCTTTCCAGTAGTAGGATGCGGAGTGGCCCATGTCGTACTGACCAGCCTTGACCATATCAAACACACCCAGCGGGGCTTTGTGTTTGTTGGCGGAGTCGATGCGGACTTTGAGTCGTCCGTCAGACATTTTCTCTACGGTTTCAGCAAAGCGCTTGGTGGTATCACCGAAAATCGGGAAGTTTGGCCCCCAGGTTTCTGCAAGGCGGAGTGTAAAGGTGTCTTGGGCGAGCGCCTGTGTGGAGGCAAAGGTTGTTGCCACAGCCAGCACAGCCGCGGAAAGAACAGAACGGATCTTCATTGCTCTTCTATCCTCTTATCTTTTTTGTGGGTCGAGGGTCCCCCTTTTGGGGAAAAACCACTCTTGATGCTAGTTCACGTTAGCAATTATCGTTAACAAACGAAATCAAAAACCGCCAGGTGTACGACCTTGGTCGTAAGGCGGATCAGAGGTCTTCCATCCGGCCAATCTGGCTGGCGAGACGCATGGCCTCATGCTCTTCCAGGGCCAGAAGGTCTTCCAGCAGTGACTTGGCTTCGGGGATTTCCGCCTTTCCGATCAGGGAGTCGTAGAGGTCCATGACCTGGTCGTGGAAATGGAATACCTCTTTGGCGATGTCAGCGAACGACATGGAGGCGTAGTGAGTATATGAGTCGGCGCTGGCCTTGATCGGCTTATGGTTCAAATAGTCGTACATGCGGGTGTACATGGCCTTGGGATCAGCCTGCTTCTCAAATTCAGTGACGGCTTTTTCCAGCAGGGCCTCGTGACCAGCAAGGTAATCAAGAAGCGCGCTGGCACGTTCGTCGTTGTTCAGTTTGGCAGATTCTTTCAGGCACCGCGCCAGATATGCGTGCAGCTGTCGGGTCCATTCGATAAGGTCCTCGAACGTTTTTATCTCCATTGCATTGCTCCTTGCCGGGGCGGATCGTTTGTAGTTGGCTTTACCGGTAAGTCTAGTCAAAATTAGAGGTTATTGGGTACCTGAACCGGACCCGGGAACCAGCAGAGCGGAAATTGGCCATGGCAACGACACTCGGCATCATTGAAGGATTCTACGGCCCCATGTGGACCTGGCAGGAACGTCGGCATCTGGTACGCACTCTGGCCCCCCACGGCTACGGATTTTATCTCTATGCCCCCAAGGCCGATGCCTTCCTCCGTCGCAGGTGGCAGCAGCCCCACCCACCGGCCATGGCCTCTGAGCTGGCCGAGTTTGCCCGTTTCTGCCGTCATGAGGGGATGCGTTTCGGGGTGGGCCTGAGCCCGTTCGAGGTATTCAACCGGTTCGACGATGACGCTCGCGCAGCGTTGGCAGACAAACTCACCCAACTGGAACGCACAGGCATTGATGAACTGGCGATCCTGTTTGACGACATGCGCTCCGATACTCCCGACCTTGCCAGCACCCAGGCAGACATAGTGCACTGGATACGTGATCGCACAACCATCAGGCATCTGAGTGTCTGTCCCAGTTACTATTCCGACGATCCGGTGCTGGACCGGGTGTTCGGGGAGCGTCCGGCAGATTATCTGGAGACGCTCGGACGCAAGCTGGACCACTCGGTCAACGTCTTCTGGACCGGAGAGGAAGTGTGTTCCCGGGAAATATCTCCAGGACATCTGAAACGGGTCGGGGATCTGCTCGGGCGCAAGCCCGTACTCTGGGATAACTACCCGGTCAATGATGGTGACCGCATGTCTCAACACCTGCATCTTCGTGCGTTCACCGGGCGGCCTGCGGCAAATGCAGCGCACCTGGCCGGCCACGGGATCAACCCGGCCCTGCAGCCCACATTAACGGCGATTCCGGCCATAACCCTGGCAGAATCCTATCGACTTGGGCCGTCCTATCAATACGGTCAGGCGTTCCGCCATGTCGCCCGGGAGGTGCTGGGCAGGGAACTGGCGGCGCAGCTGCATGCGGATCTACTGGTGTTGCAGGACACCGGTCTGGGCCGGATCAGTGATGAAAAGCGGCAGAGTCTTCAGCATACCTACGATGCCTTTGATCATCCCGCGGCAAGCGAGATCCTGCGCTGGCTGGCAGGTGAATATCAGGTGACTGATGAGATGGTGGCGACGCAGTAGACTTGCCGGCTACCGGAGATAATACTCGACCGTCGAGACCACCCGAACGGTTTTCACCGGTTGTTGCCCTTCCATGATGCCCGGTGCCTGATCCCGTGCCAGAATCTGGAAAACGCCCTGATTGGCCCGGCGCAGACCTCCGAGTTCCGCCTTGGCATCCTGGGCGAATTGGTCGGCGGCTTCCCGGGCCGATGCGGTGGCCTCGGCAATCATCTCGGGCTTGATATCGTTGAGACCGTTAAACAGATAGGTGGGGCCGGAGGGGCCATAGTCCGAAGACAGCACCACCCCCGAGTCCACCAGCTCACTGACCCCCTGGGCGGCCTGTCGAATCCGGTCGATATCGGTGCTGCGAACCATCAGGGTCTGGCTGATGATGAATTTCTGTTCGCCGTTATTGGCCTGGTAGGGGTTGGCCCTGGTATCGGTGACATCCAGGCGCTGGAGCTCGACCGCATCCTGGTCAATGGCCTGCAACTTCAGGAATGCCATGATCGCATCCCGGCTACTTCTGGCCTTGTCCTGGGCCTCACTCAGCGACGCCCCGGTCGCAACAAAGCGGATAGGCCACAAGGCAAGATCTGCATTCACTTCCCGTTCAGCCACACCCTTGACGGTGACATAGCGGTCGCCGGTGCGCAGGTCGGTAAGGCCGCTGCCGATCAGAGCTGCGGAGATAATGGCGCTGATACCGAGAATCAGCGAGGCGAGAAGTTTCATGGAGTGTTCCCTGTGTTGCACAACCGGAAAGTTCCGGAAAGCGTCCGTTTGACAGCTGCTATCCTGAAGATCAGGAACAAGATTAGCGCTTCACGCCCCAGGCTGAAAGGGAGGAATCATGACGGCTGTGAAAGTTGAGTGTGTCAAAGGCAACATCGCCGCACAGCAGGATATGGATGTAATCGTGAATGCTGCCAATGCCGAACTTCTGCCCGGCAGTGGCGTGGCGGGTGCCATTCACAGTGCTGCCGGCCCGGGGCTGGCAGAGGAATGCCGCGCACTGGCGCCCATCAGGCCAGGCCAGGCCGTAATCAGTTCGGCCCATAACCTGCCGAACCAGTATGTCATCCACTGCCTGGGGCCGGTCTACGGAGTTGATGAGCCATCCGACCGTTTGCTGGCGGATTGTTTCAGGAGCGCCCTGTTGCTGGCAGATCGTCATGGGCTGGTGTCCATTGCCTTTCCTGCCATCTCCACCGGTGTTTTTGGTTACCCGTTGCAAGATGCAGCCGCCGTGGCCATGAAAGCGGTCGCCGACACCCGGGCCGATCTCAATTCTGTTCGCCTTGTCCGGTTTGTCCTGTTCAGCGATCAGGACCTTTCCATATTCGATGAAGCCCTCAAGCACGAATCGGGCGTGGCAGATCGGTAGCGGCGATTTCTAGTCACAGGTCTTGTCGGTCGATCGGCTGAAACGGGCCTGCATGGCTTTGCGTTCGCGCTCGGAGTCCTGGAATTCGTCGGGCAGGGGCTGGATGAAGTAAACGAAGTCACCTTTTGCGCGATTCCGGTCCAGCGGTGGTTCGTTGACGTCCGAAGGCCAGAATACCGGACTGACAACGGCAACAGATAACTCTGGTGCTCGCTGTTTCAGCAATGCCACCGTTCCCAACCCCTCTTCGCTGTGGAAGGTGCCGGTCAGGTGCAGGACCTGGTGCCCCGGATACTCTGCCCGGGCCTGAAGAATGCGGGCGGCCATGGTGTTGTCCCGGAGCAACTGGGCCTTGTAGGTGTTCTCCATCCGCTGGCTCATGGTGTCGTCAGCCTGATGGCTGGCGCCAATGGCTGCCATGAACTTTTCCCGGTAAGCCGGGGTTTCCATGAAGGGATCGGCGGGTAACTTCTGCTTTATGGTCTCAGAGACACTGTCGAGGTACTCAGGGCCTTTCCGGCCCACACAGCGGACCACGTCTGCAGGCGAATTGGCAGCGATCACCGGCAAATTGAGCTGGCGTGCAAATTCCACCAGTGGTCGGTAGGAGCCGCGGTAGTTGTCCCAGGCGCCGGCGTCCTCAATCATTTCGGTTTCGCCGATCTCACCCTGCAGATACCCATTCAGCTCATCCTGGTGGTCCAGATTGAACTGCTCCATGGCAAGAACCTGCTCTGGCCGCAGCCGATACAATGCCGTCTGAAGCCGGGACTGCAGAAGATGGGAACCGTGGTGCCCATGGTATTCCCCCACAACCACGACATCCGTGTTGACCAGTCGCTGCGCCAACTCCTCCGGAGTCAGGACGGTGTTGTTTTCCGGCCGCACTATGCGGGCATCGTACTGAGTTTGAGGTGCCGACAGTGTAGCTTCCTGAGCATTTGAAGAAGGCATGGCAGTGCATCCGTTCAGAGCAGAGAGTGAGGCAAATAGCAGGGCAGGCGCGAGCAGTTTCATGGTAGTCCTTCCGTTCTGAACTCAGTCAGGATCTTTTTTCGCGTTCTTCGCGCCAGTCCGGCCCCAATCTCTCTTCCACGTATTCCCGGATGAATTGGCGCACTCTCTGGGAGGGCGTTACATCCTCCTGCTTACACAGTTCCTCAAAGGCGGCCTTTTTGTCCGGGTCGATCAGCAGCGTCAGGCGGGCAGTGCGCTTTTCCATAGGGTTGTTCTTCACGTCTGGTGATTTTCATGTATGTTAATCAGATTAACATTGAATGGATATAAAATGAGCATATAATTTACAGGCATCCGTTGCAATTCCTGAACCTTGGCAATTAACGAGCCTTTCATGCCGCATCGCGCCCACCTGTTTTCACTCCGGATGGCTCACGCATTCCGGGAAGCCTGCATTGATGAACCCTATCGGGGGCGCCGTTTCCTGCGCGACCTGATGGCCGGTGTAACGGTGGGCATTATTGCCATACCACTGGCCATGGCGCTGGCGATTGCCAGTGGTGTTGCACCACAGTACGGGCTCTATACCGCCATTATCGCCGGGTTTGTGATCGCACTGACTGGCGGCAGCCGGTTCAGTATCTCCGGCCCCACCGCCGCCTTCGTGGTCATTCTCTACCCCATCGCCCAGAGCTATGGGCTGGGCGGTTTGCTGTTGGCCACTTTGATGTCCGGCGTTCTGCTGATTCTCATGGCCCTGATGCGCCTGGGCCGCTTCATTGAGTATATTCCCGAGTCTGTCACCCTGGGATTCACCGGAGGCATTGCGGTGGTGATTGCCACTCTGCAGGTCCGGGACTTTCTGGGCCTGCCGGTTGGCGATATGCCCGAACACTACTGGGACAAGCTCGCGCTACTGGCAGGAGCGCTGCCGGAGTTCGATGGCATGAGCGCGCTTGTGGCTGGTGTCACCCTCGCCTGCATGTTGCTCTGGCCAAAACTTAAAACCCCGGTGCCACCCCACCTGCCGGCCGTGGTGATCGGGAGTCTTCTGGCGCTGTGGTTGAATGCCCAGGGCGCATCGGTTGAGACGATCGGCTCAAGATTCAGCTATCTGTTGCCGGATGGTTCAGTGGGGGCCGGTATTCCGCCTTTTCTGCCGGAATTTGCCTGGCCCTGGCAGCAGGCGGGAGCATCGGGAGAGCCGATCGGGGTGTCCTGGTCGCTGGTTCGGGATCTGCTGCCAGCAGCCTTTGCCATCGCCATGCTCGGTGCTATCGAATCCCTGCTCTGTGCCGTAGTACTGGATGGCATGACCGGCAAACGTCACAGCGCCAACAGCGAGTTAATGGGGCAGGGCCTGGGCAACATCATTACGCCGTTTTTCGGCGGCATTACTGCGACCGCAGCCATTGCACGTTCGGCAGCCAATTACCGCGCCGGCGCCGAGTCACCGGTATCCGCAATGGTTCATTCTCTGGTGGTGCTACTCGCCCTGGTGTCGCTGGCGGGGCTACTGGCGTACCTGCCCATGCCGGCCATGGCGGCCTTGCTGATTATGGTGGCCTGGAACATGAGTGAGGCGCCCAAGTCGCTGCATCTGCTGAAAACAGCGCCGCGCAGCGACATTCTGGTTTTTCTCACCTGTTTTTCGCTCACGGTATTGCTGGATATGGTGATTGCCATCACCACCGGCGTTTTGCTGGCGGCGGTCCTGTTCATGCGGGAAATGGCACAGATGACCCGGGTCACGGATATCACCCTGAGCAATCGTATTGCTGACTACAAACTGCCCGATGGCTGGCAGGTCTTCAAGATCAACGGGCCTCTGTTCTTTGCCGCCGCCGACCGGATCTTCGGTGAGCTGGCGGCTCTGTCCCGCAATGCCCGCGGGTTCATCCTTTATATGGACGGCGTCACGATTCTCGATGCCGGCGGGCTGTCCGCCCTGAACAAGCTCATCGCCACCTGTGAACGGGACGGCACTCAGATCGTCATTGCCGATCTCCAGTTTCAGCCTTTGCGAACCCTCGCTCGCGCCGGGGTTACGCCGGTAGCTGGCGTTAGCCGCTATACTTCCTCCCTGGACGAAGCCTTGCGTCTGATTTCTCGACCCGGCACTGAGACTGATCAGTCTTCCGGATAAAACGTTGATTTTTAAAGTCTCCGAATGGTTTACCCTTTGGCGATGAGAATCCGTCCAAAAAAAGGAATGACATGCTGCCTTTCCGGCTGATCGACCGAGTGAAATTCATACTGGAGCGCCAACTGGTGAAGGGTGCCGGGTTTCAGCTTCTTGTGGTCGGTGTGTTTATCGGCCTGATATCGCTGATCGGCGGCCTCCTGGTGGTTCCCCAGGGCGGTGACTTCGAGGAGCCGGGCTCGGCCATCTGGTGGGCTTTCCTGAGACTGACTGATCCCGGTTATCTGGGTGATGATGTAGGGACCTGGCAGCGCTTTGTTTCAACCCTACTGACCATCAGCGGTTATGTGGTGTTTATGGGCACCCTGGTGGCCATCCTGACACGGTGGTTGATTGCCAAAATGGCGGACCTTGAGCGGGGCCTCACGCCGGTGACACTCAAAAACCATGTGGTGGTGTTGGGCTGGACCAGCCAGACGCTGCCCCTGCTCTCCGAGTTGCTGGGTTCCAGCGGCCGGATGAGACGGTTTCTGGAAAAGCATGACGCCCAGAAGCTCAACCTTGTCGTGCTGTCGGAGGACGCCTCTGCGGCTCAGGTTCATGAACTTCGGAGCGAACCAGGTATCGGCCGCCGAGCCCGCCAGATCATCCTGCGTTCAGGGTCGGCGATCCAGCCGGATGCCCTGCACCGGGTGGCCTGCCTGGATGCAGCGGCCGTGATCGTTCCCAGCGCAGCCCATGAGGCCGGCAGCCTAGTGACATCGGATGTGGAAACGGTTAAGGCGCTGCTTTCCATTGCCGCCCAGGCAAGACACTTTCAGGCTTCCTTGCCGTTCGTCGTGGCTGAGATCCAGGACGTCCGAAAGTTACCGGTGATTGAACGGGCCTATCCCGGCGCGGTGGAAGTCGTGGCCGGCGATGCAACCATCAGTCGCCTCATGGTTCAGAACATTCTTCATCCCGGGCTGTCGGAGGTTTACAACGAGTTGCTCACGGCCGGCGAGGGCAACGAAATCTATATCCGGGGCGGAGAATCGCTGGGCGGAATGACGCTTGGTGAGCTGGCCGCGGCCCGGCCCGAGGTTATCGTGTTGGGGCTTCTGAAACATCGCGATGCAGGCTGGGACGTCCAGCTGCTGGCACCTTCAGACTCGCGAATTGATCCGGCCGATCGCGTCGTCATTATGGCCCGGGACTACTCCGAGACCGAACCCGATCCCAAAAAGGCAACCTTGCCAGGGCTGGAGAGAGGACAAGCGGTGCGTGTCGACCGGCATGCCGATCAGGCGAATCACCGGGTTCTGGTGTTGGGCTGGAACCGGCGGGTGCCCAGTATGATCGCGGAATTTCTGAGCTACGGACACCGTCATTTTGAAGTGGACCTGGTTTCCGTGGTTCCGAGAGCCGAGCGGGAACAGGCCATTGCCCAGTACGTGGAGAATTCCGAACGCCTGACCTGTCGGCATATCGAGGCGGATTACATGGTGGAAGGTGAGCTGCGCCGGATTGGGCCGGCGGGCTACGATACCGTGATCCTGCTTAGCAGCGACCGTCTGGCCTCAGGCGAAGAGGCCGATGCTCGGGCGATGGTAGGTTACCTCCAGCTTGAGGATATCCTAGCCGAGTTTGCCCGAAGGCCCCAGCTGATAATGGAGCTGAGTGACCCGGATAACCGCCACCTTTTGTACGGGCACCAGAGTGAAATGTTGATCAGTCCCATGATTCTGAGTCACGTTCTGGCCCAGGTTGCCCTGCGGCGGGAGCTTCGGATCGTGCTGGATGAGCTGTTCACCGTTGGCGGTGCCGAGATCCAGTTCCGGGACCCCGCGGACTACCCATTGCCCGCCAGTGCGACTTTTCAGGTTCTGGAGAAGACTGTGGCAGCAGAAGGTGAACTTGCCCTGGGTGTCTTTCGCAACAAGGCCAATGAACGTGGGCGTCACCTGCAACTGAATCCGTCCCGGAAGGACTATCTGGAGTTGCAGCCGGGCGACCGGCTGGTGGTGATGTGCCTGACCTGATCGGTCATCAGTCGATGCTCTCGAGCAGGGCCGCCATGATGTCGTCCATGACCACGAAGCCTTTGAGATCATTGTCGGCCAGAACCAGAAGACGCTTTACCCGGTATTTGCTCATCAGGCTCGCCGCATGCCGGACGTTCAGGTTCTCACCGACGCTGATCACAGGCTTGGCGCAGGCGTCGTAAACATTCAGAAGATCTATATCGCCGTCTTCGGCGATGACGGTTTTCAGTACATTGGTATAGGTAATCAGCCCCCAGGCATCGTGCTCGCTTGTCTTTTCCACCACCAGAGACTTCAAAGAATGCTGCTTCATCTTTGAAAGCGCCTCACGGATGCTGGCAAACGGAGAGATGGTAACTACGTCCCGCACCATCACATCTTTGACCAGTTTCATGGCTGTTCTCCGGTTACAGTGAATCTTTCAGGTGTTGTTCGAACTTCGCAACCTGTGACATATCGATCCCGCCCAGGTGTTCGAGGGGAATCGTGAACACAAGGCCCTTTGAATCGTTATGGTCTGGCATGAGAATCCTCTGTATGGCCTTCAGAATATCGAGCGAAAGGCCCTTCTCCAGCACCATCAGCAGAATGCTCTGGCTGCCATCGTAGGTCAGGCCGAAGAAGGTTTTCTTGGCGGTGTTACTAATGCCTCGACCGGAAAGCACGGTAATGCCACCGGCGCCAAGATCCCTTGCGGCATCGACGCAGTCCTGCTCCTGATCCTCGGGAACGATTGCAACCAGTACCGAAAATTTCATGAGTCTGTTTTCCTCTGCTTTGCAAGCATTTCAACAACGATGGCGTAGCTCATCACCGTCACAATCGGAAAGATGGACGCGAAGGCGATCAGACCGAAACCGTCGATCAGCACGTTGCGGCCTTCAATGCTGCTCGCCAGGCCAATACCCAGAGCGGTCACCAATGGCACGGTAACCTCTGAGGTGGTTACGCCGCCAAGGTCGTATGCCAGGGGTATGATGTACCTGGGCGCCAGCGCGGTCAGAATAATTACCAGAATATAGCCGCCAATGATGTAATGGTGAATTGAATCGCCACTGAAAATCCTGTGGACCCCAAGGGTGATCCCCACGGCGACCCCGATGGCCACTATGATTCTGATTGCATTGCCATTAATGGTGCCGGCGGCCGCCTGTTCCGCCTGATGCCCGATCGCGATCAATGCCGGTTCGGCCATGGTGGTGGCAAAGCCGATCATGAACGCGAACAGATAGACGAACACGAAGCCCTCCATGTTCATCAGCTGCCGGGCCATACTGGTGCCAATTGGAAACAGGCCCAGTTTCAGACCGACCACGAAGGCATAAAGCCCCAGCACCACCAGCGCAAACCCGAACAGGATCTTGCGGGGATTGGTCAGCCCCCGGCGCAATACCAGATACTGAAAAAACAAAATGGTGATAATGATTGGCAGGACATCCCGGACCATCCCGGCAAGATCGAGCAGCATGCCCAGCAGAACCGGTGTTTGATCGGCTGTTCCATTCGGGGTCAGGGTTGGCAGCACCGTTGGATCTGCCGTGTCACCGGAATAGACCACAATCCCGTAGAGTTGAACGGTGATCATGGGGACCATTACAGCGAGTGCCACCAGGCCAAAACCGTCGAGTAGCGGATTGCGCCCCCGAATGGAAGCCGCCAGACCAATGCCCAGAGCTGCAATCAGGGGAACGGTAACGATATTGGTGGTTACGCCGCCGGAATCGTAGGCAAGGCCGACAATTTCAGGTGGCGCGAACCAGGTGATGATCACCACCACGATATAGCCGATGATCATGAACCAGTGGAGCGGGTAACCGAAGATGGTTCTGAATACGCCCAGGGCCACCACCAGGCCGACAGATACGGCCACGAGGATTCTGAGCGTGAGGGCCTTGATTTTGCCCTCGCTGACTTCTTCCGCTTGCTGGGCCACAGCAATCAGCGCCGGTTCTGCCACTACTGCTGAAAAACCCATGGCGAAGCCGAAAGAAAACAGAACCGGTACGGAGCCCTTTCTGGCAAACTGATTGGACAGGCTTTTTCCGACCGGAAAAATGCTGAGTTCAAGACCCTGGAGAAACAGGGCAACGCCCACCGCCACGATCAGTAACCCGATGGCCATCGCCAGTGTGTTCTCCGGCATTTGCTGGAGAATGACAAGCTGGAAGAAGACAACAACGGCGATGATCGGAAACAGGTTCTTCAGGGCATGCACAAGGGAATGGCTGAAAGTTCGCAGATAGAACACTGTTTGCGCCTGGTGGGTTCCGGTAGGAAGTGCTCATCAATAACAGTAACAATAGTCACTGTTCCTGTGTTGATCCAACTCAAAACCTGCACCTTTTCGGCATTCACCAGAAAAATGCCGAAAATAGATCATATAAATTTCAATTATAAATTTGAAACCACTAAAGTAACCACCAATGTCATCGCTTTGCTCAAAAAGTGAGCAGGCTTTTGGCTTCGGAAGTTGCTGTACGCTTCTCCCTATCGACTTAGAAAACCAACGTAGAAAGGATTGAGACCATGCCCTACGCACAAGACGTTGACCAGATTGCTTCCCTGTTGAAGCAGCACCCGACCTGGAACGCTATCAACCCGAAGCACGCCGCTCGCATGCGCGCCCAGAACAAGTTCAAGACTGGTCTGGACATCGCCAAGTACACAGCCAAGATCATGCGCGAAGACATGGCGAACTACGACAAGGACACTTCCCAGTACACCCAGTCCCTGGGTTGCTGGCACGGCTTCATCGGCCAGCAGAAGATGCTGTCGATCAAGAAGCACTTCGGTACCACCAAGCGTCGCTACCTCTACCTGTCTGGCTGGATGGTTGCTGCCCTGCGTTCCGAGTTCGGTCCGCTGCCTGACCAGTCCATGCACGAGAAGACTGCCGTATCCGGCCTGATCGAAGAGCTGTACACCTTCCTGCGTCAGGCGGATGCCTGGGAACTGAACCACCTGTTCCGTGCCCTGGAAGAAGCTGAGAAAGCCGGCGACAACGCCAAAGCTGAAGAGCTGATCAAGCAGATCGACAGCCACGAAACACACGTTGTGCCGATCATTGCCGACATCGACGCCGGTTTTGGTAACGCCGAAGCCACATACCTGCTGGCCAAGCAGATGATCGAAGCCGGTGCCTGCTGCATCCAGATCGAGAACCAGGTGTCTGATGAGAAGCAGTGTGGTCACCAGGATGGCAAGGTAACTGTTCCGCACGCCGACTTCCTGTCCAAGATCAACGCCGTTCGTCTGGCGTTCCTGGAGCTGGGTGTGGACGACGGTGTTATCGTTGCTCGTACCGACTCCCTGGGCGCTGGCCTGACCCAGAAGCTGGCCGTTACTGAGGAGCCTGGTGACCTGGGCGACCAGTACAACAGCTTCCTCGATGGCGAGTACATCGACGACGCTTCCCAGATCGACAATGGCGACGTTGTCATCAAGTCTGACGGCAAGCTGATGAAGCCCAAGCGTCTGCCTTCCGGTCTGTTCCAGTTCCGTCCGGGCACTGGCGAAGACCGTGTTGTTCTGGATTGCATCACCAGCCTGCAGAACGGTGCTGACCTGCTGTGGATCGAAACCGAGAAGCCGCACGTTGGTCAGATCGCAGCCATGGTTAACCGCATCAAAGAAGTGGTGCCCGACGCCAAGCTGGTCTACAACAACAGCCCGTCCTTCAACTGGACCCTGAACTTCCGTCAGCAGGTATTCGACGCCTGGAAGGAAGAGGGCAAGGACGTTTCTGCTTACGACCGCGACAAGCTGATGAGCGAAGAGTACGACAACACCGAGCTGGGTCAGCTGGCCGACGAGTGGTGCCGTAACTTCCAGCGTGACGGTTCACGCGAAGCAGGTATCTTCCACCACCTGATCACCCTGCCGACTTACCACACTGCGGCCCTGTCTACCGACAACCTGGCCAAGGGCTACTTCGGTGACGAAGGCATGCTGGCCTACGTTGCCGGCGTACAGCGCAAGGAAATCCGTCAGGGCATCGCCACCGTCAAGCACCAGGATATGGCTGGTTCCAACATCGGTGACGACCACAAGGAATTCTTCGCTGGTGACGCGGCCCTGAAGGCCGGCGGTAAAGACAACACTATGAACCAGTTCGGCTAATAGACTTTTCAGGTGTTGCTGAAGCGGGCCCGAGGGTTCGCTTCAATCCCCAAAACCCCGCCTAGAGCGGGGTTTTGTTTTTCTGACACTGCGAATTTTACGTAAGTGTCTGAGACGACGCTATAAAACGTACCTATCCTCCTTTTTGTTTGCCCTCCCTGTTTCATTCCTGAAACAGTTTCAACGGTGCCAGGGCCCGTTGTTTTTCGATTGAATAAAAGAAAACCCTTTCAAAACATACACCTGATTCCAGTTTCTCAATTGTGGCACGGGAATCGCTCCTTTGTTCTGGCGGGTCTGAACCTTGGCTTACCCGAAGGCTAGCGGGTTGGGTCGGATCCCTTAAAAGCCAATAACTTCAAAGGAAATGACATCATGAACACCAAAAAAACACTGCTAGCAGCTGCCATCGCAATGACCATGGGCGTTTCCGGTTTTGCCTATGCGGACCAGGGCGGAGATGGAGATCCGAATACCAATGCGGACAACACCTCAACCGCCAACAACGACCAATCTGGCAACACTGACTCCGGTAACGACAACTCCACTGACAACTCGGACAACAGCACTGACGTGGCTGATTCGTTCAAGATTGCCGACAGTGGCAACGACAACTCCACGGATAGCTCCGATAACTCAACCAATGTTGCGGATAGTGGGAACGACAATTCCGACAACAGCACCGATGTGGCTGATTCGTTCAAGATCTCCGACAGCGGCAATGACAATTCGGACAATTCCACCAACGTTGCTGACAGCGGTAATACCGCCGTGGCTGATAGCGGAAATGACAACTCCGACAACTCCACCAATGTGGCAGACAGTGCGAACGACAGTTCGGACAACTCTATTAGTGTGGCCGACAGTGGGAATGACAGTTCGGATAATTCCACCAACGTCGCCGACAGCGGGAATGACAGCTCCGATAACTCCACGAACGTCGCGGATAGCGGAAACGACAATTCCGACAACTCCACGAATGTTGCTGACAGCGGCAACACCGCGGTGGCCGATAGCGGAAATGATAACTCCGACAACTCCACCAATGTGGCAGACAGTGGGAATGACAGCTCTGATAATTCCACGAACGTCGCGGATAGCGGAAACGATAATTCCGACAACTCCACCAATGTAGCCGATAGCGGTAATACCACCGTCTCGGATAGTGGCAATGACAGCTCCGACAACTCAACCAACATTGCCGATAGCGGGAATACCACTATCTCCGACAGCGGAAACGACAGCTCCGATAACTCATTGGCTCTGGATCTGGATGTGTTCCTGAACAACGCTGATCTGGACGGCAGTGTATCGGGTGCTTCAACCACCTACGGCGATGCCAACGGCAGAGCGTCCTACACCGATGCCCGGAACCGCAATGAAATCTCTGGCGGTTCAGCGAACTTCACCGGTGTTGGCGCCTTTGCCCAGAATGCAGGCAATGGCAACGTTACACAGGCGAATGTCAGTGTAATGTCCAACCTGTCCACCGGCCAGTAAGGAATCCGGGCCGCATCTAAACGGGTGCGGCCCGGTTATTCCGGGAGAACTGCCATGGGTTACGTCATCAGAGGGAAACTGAAGGCTGCCTTGCTGGCATTATTGCTCGGAACATCGGGATTTGTTTCGGCCGAGCAGTGGATGGATGCCATGACCCTGACGGAGGATCAGTTGGCGGATGCAAGTGGTCGCCAGGGAGTTTCGATGCAATTGCAGGTTAACAATAACCAGCAGAGTGCGAATGTCTCCGACAACCTGCTGACCGGAAATGTTGTCACCGGAAATAACAGTATTTCCGACAACGCTTTCGGCAACATGAGCGGGGTTGCCACGGTTATCCAGAACACGGGTAATCAGGTGGTCATTCAGGATAGTACCCAGATCAACATACTGATCAATCACTGACGGAGGTGGGCCATGACCAGGAAGGTTCTTGTCGCGGTTTGCGCGAGTGCCGGGCTGCTATGGTCCACCGCATTTGCCGGCTCGGTCATGGTGCCCGGTATTGGCGGTGATATCCGGCTCACGGTGAACAGCTTCGAAAGCCGTCGCTTTGACAGTGTCCTGCGACAGCAGTACGACTTCAGCTGTGGCTCCGCAGCGGTCGCCTCGTTATTGAGCTTTCATTATGAGGATCAGGTCAGCGAGCACGATGTTTTCATTGAAATGCTGGCGTTGGCAGATGAGGAAAAGGTGCGCCGGCATGGGTTCTCCATGCTCGATATGAAGCGCTACCTGGCATCCAGAGGGTACCAGGCTGATGGATTCCGCTTGCCCTTGGCCGGGCTCAGGGAGAAGGTTCGCCTGCCGATGATTGTGTTGCTGAACATTGAGGGTTTCCGTCATTTCGTGCTGATCAAGGGCATCAGTGAAGACGAGGTGTTGATAGGAGACCCCGCCCGGGGTATGAAAATCTATTCCTACTCAAAATTCAGCGAGTACTGGGATGGCACCGCCTTTGTAATTCGCAGTCACCTTGATCGGGGGCGCGATCACTTTCTCGCCGATGGTCGTTGGCCCCAGGTGGCCAGGGCGCCATTGGAAAAAGGCCTCGGTGGGCCATCTCTCGGCCACACGCTGCCATACTGGCCCTCCACGAGGGAATGGTGATAATCATGAAGGGCAGGATGCCTAAGGTCGCATTGCTGACTATTGCCTGCACAACCTTGTCGCCGGTTACCCGGGCTGAACTGAATCCCGGGGTTGACCCCATCAGTGACACGGAGCTTTCGGAGTATCGTGGCGGCTTCCTGATGGATCACCTGGAGATCAGTATTGGTCTTGAGCAAATCGTTGGTATTAACGGTGACACCCTGGTGATCAATCGATTGACCATTCCCAACCTGAACCAGCCCGTCAATGACCGTTTGCTTGATCACCAGATGGAGACCGTATTGGAGGTGATCAGCGCGAACCGCAGCGGTGGTGCACGGGTAGCCAGCAATATGGCGGGTCCCAACGGCTGGATGACGGTGGTTCAGAACAGCCTGGATAGCACTGTGATACAGAATATGCATCAGCTGAATATCGAGCTGAACAATCTGGGTGCCGGGAATCAGCTCCCGGCCCGGTTCAGTGATCAACTGATTCAGTTGCTTGGCCGCTGAGAGATTCTTGATTCCTTCCTAGAGACTGATCGGAAGCTTGAGTGTAATCTCGCTGTTAGGCGCGTTTTCAGTAACGCCAATGCTCACCGTCAGGCTCAGGGATGTGGACTGCGACAGGCGCTGGGACAGCCCGAATGACAGTGACCCGATCTGAATACGGTCGAAATTGGATTCAAAGAGATCAATGTTCCTCTCGAACGTGGTTTTTCGGATAACCGAGTGATCATAGCCCAGGCTGAACGACGTGCGCTCGTTAAAGGCGAACCCCATCCCGAAGCCAAAACGCACGATATCGCCGGGGTCGACCGTGCCTCCGTTTTCAAAGCCTTGCTCCTCTTTGAGGGTCCAGACATAACTCAGATTGCCGAACAGCACGGCCGGGTCGGTCGGGTAGATGAATGAGAGTCCAGGTTCGAATGCCCAGAAGCCTGAACCTGTTGGCCGGCTTTCCAGTTCGATGCCAATGGGATTACCCTGACTATCCTCGATGACCCTCTGGTCAACGTCGTAGGGGCCTTCGCCGGTTGGCGCTCTCACCCGCAGCGCGCCAATCACGTAGGGCCAGCCGCCCAGGCCATCGGTTAGCTGATAGCGGGCTGAAACTTCAACATCACCGAGCCCCTCGCCGGAGGATTCACGCAGTGTATCCACCGGCGTGCCCTGGAAAACCTCACGCTCTCTCAGATCCTCATTGATGCTCAGGTATGGCACACGGACCGCCGCTTCAAATTTGCTGGTAAATCCGTATTTGAGTGACATGGCACCAACAAAAATATCACGCTGGATCTCGGAAATGTTGATCAGTCCGATCAGCAGTGCAGGGATCACCGTGTAACCTTCGATCGCGACTGCCGTTGAGTTGCTATGGGCGTGGGAGAAAGAGGGTTCAATGGTGAAACGGCCTGGCCGGGTCACGATGCCACGGTCGGCGGTAATGGAAGCAATATCGGTTGCCGGGTCGTGGCCTTCGTCAGTCGTTGCCCGGACACTCGTCGGGGCGGCCGAGGCATCCTCGTCGGCCTGAGCGCCTTCTGCCAACATGGAGTAGCCCAGAGACAGTAGCGGGATGAGCCATAGTGTGTTTTTTTTCATGGGGGAACTCCTTCAGTTGTCTTTCTGCGGCCGGATTGATGTGCCATGAGGCACGCGGTGCTTATCCATCAGCCGGTAGAGCGAAACCCTTGAAATGTTCAGAAGCCGGGCGGCTGCTGACACGTTGTTGTGGGCAAGCGCGAGACTTACCGAGATTGCCTGCCGGTCCGCTCTTGATCGAAAAGCGTCCAGTGAGAGTTCTCGGCTGCGGTCGTGGTTGTCGGTTGGGGTGGCGGTGAAACCCATGTCTTCGGCCCCGATCTGTGGGCTTTCTCCCAGCAATAATGCCTGGCGCAAGCGGTTCTGCAGCTCCCTCAGGTTGCCTGGCCAGGGGTGGCCAGCCAGACAGATCAATGCATCGTCAGTGAGGCGCCTGGTGGCTTTAGCCGAAGGTGTGGCCGAGAGTATCCGACTGGCCAGAATGGGAATGTCTTCCTTGCGTTCCCGCAACGGTGGCAACAACACATGCAGGCTTCCAAGCCGGTAAAACACATCGCTTCGGAACGCCCCGGTCTTGACCAGCTGTTCAAGCGGCTTCGTGCTTGTCGCAATGAGCCGGGTGTCGACGCTGATGGGATGATTGGAGCCCAGGCGCTCGATCAGGCCTTCCTGGAGAAAACGCAGAATGGCCGATTGTTGTTCTGAGCAAAGCTCATCGACACCGATCAATAACAAGGTGCCGCCATTGGCCGCTTCAATTCGACCTTTCTGGGCACTCATGGCATGGGTAAATGCCCCTTTTTCGTGGCCGAAGAGCTCGTTCTGGGTCAGGGAGCGGGGCAGGGCTGCACAGTTCACTGCGATCAGCGGCTTGTTTCTACGTGGCGAATTGTCGTGAATGTAACGGGCGGCGGCTTCCTTGCCGGTTCCGTTCTCGCCGTAGATCAGTACGGATTCTTCAGTGCGGGCAAATTTCCGTAATAACTCTCTGACCTGCCGGATCGCCACCGACTCACCCTCAAGAGCAACGTCGTGATAACAGGCGGGTTTCGCCCGGGACGCCTTCGCCTGAAGCTCAGACATACCCCACAGGTGGCCGAGAATGCCATTGAGTCGGTCGGCCTGGAGCGGAAGTGTATGGTAGTCCTTACAGTAACGGTTGATCAGAGTACAGATTTCCGGGTTCTGGATCTGATGAGGTTCCAAGGTGGCAACCCAGTGCTGGACCGGAATCGTGTCCAGCCACTCGGGCAAGTGGGCCAGTTGATCCCGTTTCAGGGAGCCCAGATCAAACACGCCAACTCTGGCCCCACTGCCGGACCTCTCGCCTGCACAGGATTTGTCTGTGGGAGGAACATGAATAAGCTGCCAGTCCCTTAGCAAGGGCCCGCTGGCAGCTAAAGCCGGGTACACCGCCGACAACCAAACAAGCGGTCGTTTTTCCTTCATGGCGACTCTCCCAGAGAATGTGCCTTGAAAAAAACGAACTGCTGAACGTTCAGTAAATGCTGGTAATACCGGAACTGCTCGATCCGATCACTGCCCTGTGACCGCATACGGCTGGGGGAAACAGGCAAACAACTCCTGCTGGCGGACATTCAGTTTGTATGCCAGTTTATACACTTTCCGACCTTTCAGGAGGTTAGGGTCAGAGGCTTCTGCCAACCCGGGTTTTCTGTAAAGTTTGCCGACACAGGTTACAAGCCGGATGGGCAGAGGCTGAAGCCATGGAGGTACAGTGAGCGCCAGTCAGGCAATTGTTTTTTTGATACTGGGTTTCGCCCTTGTATTGTTCGTCTGGAACCGGATCCGTTTTGATCTGGTGTCGCTGCTGGCACTTCTGGCCGTCGCTATCACCGGCATTGTGCCTGCGGATCAGTTATTCGATGGCTTTGGCCACCCGGCTGTTGTGACTGTGGCTGCGGTTCTGGTGATCAGCCAGGGTCTGGTCAACGGCGGTGTGGTTGACCGCCTGGCACGCCTGCTCGGTAAAGTGGGGCACCGACCAACGCTACAGGTGTTGATGCTGACCTCGGTGGTGGCCCTGAGCTCGGGCTTCATCAACAACGTCGGTGCGCTTGCACTTCTGATGCCGGTGGCGATCTGGATGTCCCGGGAAGCCGGGCGGTCTCCCTCCCTGCTGCTGATGCCCCTGGCGTTTGGCTCCCTGCTGGGCGGGACCATGACCCTGATCGGCACGCCTCCGAATATCATCATTGCCAGTTACCGGGAAACGGGTTCCTTTGGCATGTTTGATTTCGCGCCGGTGGGCCTGGCAATAACCGTGGCTGGCATTGTCTTTATCACACTGTTCGGGTGGCGTCTGACCCCCAGACGGGGGAAATCCGATGACGGCGGCAAGCTGTTCAGCGTGGGGGATTATGTTACCGAGCTTCGGGTTCCGGACGATTCCTCGCATATTGGCGCAACACTGCATGGCCTGCTGACACGCGCTGACGCCGAGAAGGATGTGGTGGTGCTCGCGCTGATCCGGGATGACAAGCGGTCACTGGCACCATCGACGTTTTCCGTTCTGCGCGGCGGCGATCTGCTATTGGTGGAGGCGGATACCGATGCATTGCAGGAATTTCTGGACAGCACCGGGCTTGAGTTGGCGAATGTGGAGGAGTCTTCCTCCGAAGAGCCCGACGACGATGAGGAGGTCCCGGAAAAACCGCGTGAAAAGTCACTGTCCGAGGGTGACGTCCGCTTGATGGAAGCGGTGATCACACCAGAATCCGGTTTGATCGGGAAAACCGCTAACAGGCTCAATCTTCGTGAACAGAATGGTCTCAATATTGTCGCTGTTGCCCGCCAGGGGCAACGGTTGCAGCGACGCCTGGGTGATATTCGGTTTCAGGCCGGCGACATTCTTCTTGTCCAGGGCGAGGAGGAAACCTTGCGAGTTACCCTTCAGGGGCTCGGCTGCCTGCCGCTGGCCGAGAGAGGCCTCCGGTTTGGACGGGAACGCAACGCGCTTCTGGCTGGCGGGTTGTTTGTGGCTGCCATCGCCGTAATCGTCGTTGGCTGGTTATCGCCACCGATCGCGTTGGTTGCCTGCGCCGTTGCCATGGTTCTTAGTGGTGTACTCAGCAACCAGGAAGCTTACCGGGCGATCGACTGGCCCGTTATCGTTCTGTTGGCGGCAATGATTCCGGTGGGCAAGGCACTCGAAACCACCGGTGGGGCGGAGCTGCTAGCGTCCTGGATGCTGATGCTTGGCTCCGGGGGCGATGCCTGGATGATCGTTACGATTGTCCTGGTGGGTACCATGTTGCTCTCGAACGTTGTGAACAACGCGGCGGCTGCCATCCTGGTTGCCCCTATTGCCTTGAGTCTTTCGGGCCAGTTGGGCATTGCCGCAGATGCCATGTTGATGGCGGTAGCGATTGGCGCCTCCTGTGCCTTTCTTACCCCGGTGGGCCATCAATCCAACGCGCTGGTAATGGAGCCCGGTGGCTACCGGTTTGGCGATTACTGGCGCCTGGGGCTGCCGCTGTCTTTACTGGTGACCCTGGTGGCGGTCCCTGTCATTCTGGCTGTCTGGGGGTGAGGCCGTTTAACCCGGCTTTGAACTCTCTGGTATGCTGAGTTAACTGTATTTTTTACGAGTGGCTGGCAATGACAGTGATTGAGCAAATCGATCAGGCAAAGGCGGAATTGCTGGATCAGCTTGAATGGACAAGGAAGCGCACCGAGACCCTGGTGTGTTCGCTGCCGGAGGTCGCGCTGGACGTTCCCTACCATCCGGGCGTCAATCCGCCGTTGTGGGAAATGGGCCACGCTGCTTTCTTCTACGAGGTGTTCGTATTCAACCTGCTGGATGGCACGCCAAGCCACGACCCATCCATGGACGATCTCTGGGATTCGTTCCATATCGAGCATCGGGATCGCTGGAATCGGGAGTTGTTTCCCGGGCGACAGAAAACCCTCGAGTATTTCAATCTAATCTATGATCGCGTGGCCGAGCGGATCGAAAAAGAGCCGTTAACCGACCAGGCCCTTTATCTATACCGATACGCGATCTACCACCAGAACATGCACATCGAGTCGATGATCTGGTGCCGTCAGACTGTTGGCTACCCGGCACCTCCCGGCACCGATCTGTTTCGTCCGGCACCTGGCGCGCCGCATCACGGCGACGCGGTGATTCCGGCAGGGGAGTGGCTCATCGGCATGCCGGGTGACTCGGAGCGGTATGCCAGTGAAGACTTTGCCTTTGATAATGAAAAGCCACGGTTTACCGTGAAGCTCGAGTCGTTCGCCATTTCAAAATGCCTGGTCAGTAATCGCCAGTTCCTGGAGTTCGTGGAAGACGGTGGCTATCGGCGACCCGCTCTCTGGTCTTTCGGGGGGCAGAAATGGCTTCAGACTGAATCCGATGTGGCCCTTGTTCATGGCAGTCGAGAACCGCTGTTTCGGGCCCCCCGTCACCCGCTTTATTGGCGCTGGCATGATGAGCAGTGGCAGGAGCGGGTGTTCGATCGGTGGCAGCCCCTGAATCCGGAGTCACCGGTCACCCACGTGACGTTCTGGGAGGCGGAGGCGTATTGTCGATGGGCAGGGCGTCGCCTGCCGACGGAGTATGAATGGGAAGTGGCGGCCCTGGGGAATCGCCCGGGCGAGCCCTTCCGGCGTTTCCCCTGGGGCAACTCGACGCCAACCGAGCAACTGGCGGATCTGAACGGGCGCGCCATGGCCCAGAACCCGGTGTTTGATTTTCCCGATGGAGACAGTCCCTTTGGCTGTCGGCAGATGACCGGTACGGTCTGGGAATGGACCAGCGACCAGTTCCTGCCTTACGACGGCTTCAAGGTGGATATGTACCCTTTCATGTCCACCCTGCAGTTCGGCGATCACAAAGTCACCAAAGGTGGCGGCTGCGCAACATCATCCTGTCTGATAAGGGGCACCTACCGGCAGGCTTACCTGCCCCTGCGTAATGATGTCTATACCGGGTTCCGGACCTGCGCGCTTGAACAGGAGTAACCGATGGGCTGTTCTGGCCGCTCCGATTACTCGGGTTTGCCCATTGCCCGGGACGGTTTCGCGGGTGTCTTGTCTATCAGGTGGCTGGCCAGGGCAACGCCGGTCTCGCTCATGGTCAGATAGGCTTCGTCGGCGCCGGCTTCCCGGATCTGTTTTGCTTCATCCTCGTACATGGTGTGGGCCACGATAAAGCCCTTGAAGCCCAGCTTCCGGAGCATTCGTGCGGCGATCAATTTGCCCTCGATATCACCCATTGCAAGGATTACAGATTGCACCGCAGGCATGTGCAGGCCGTTCCAGAACGAAGCATCTTCGGCGTCAGCAAAGACCACGTTGCGGCCTTCTTTCTGGTGTTGAAGGGCCTTCGCAGGGTCGGAATCCAGCCCCATCAGTTTCGGCTGATCATCGCAGAGCCAGTCGTAGGCGGCGGTTCCTGTCCGCCCCATGCCCATGATCAGAACCCGGGTGTCGCCCAGTGACAGCGGTTGTTCATCCGGATGATGCTTGCTGCCTTCAAACCGGCTGAGCCCCTGGGCGTAACGTTCATAAAGACCGTGGGCAAATCGGTTGATGGGCGCCGAGACCAGGAACGACAGTGATACCGAAATCGCCAGAGGCACCAGCCATTCAGGTAAGGCAACGCTCGCGACGATCAGGCCGAATTCGCTGTAGTTGGTGAGTGCCAGCGCACTCAGGAAGCCGCTACGGGCCCGCAGGCGGAAGGCCAGCAGGAGGAAGAAGAACAAGATGCCTTTCAGCGGCAGGACCAGCCCGGCGATTACAGCAAAGAGGAGCGCATCCCCATCGGGCAGACCGCCAATGCCAATCTGCAGGAAGAAACCCACCAGGAACACTTCCTTGACGCTCCACAGCGACTTGGAAAGCTCCTGTGACCGGGGGTGATTGGCCAGCATGGCGCCGAAAACCAGCGCGCCAAGCTCGGAGCTCAGACCGACCGCCTCGAAGCCAAGCCCGCCGACAACGAGCGCGAGCAGCAGTCCCAGGAGCACCAGCAGTTCGTCGTGGCCACTGGCATCCAGCAGCCTGAACAGGAGAGGTCGAAGCAAGGGCAGCCCGAACACAATCAGCGCCCATTCGGAGGGTGTTTTCCCGGCCGCGAGGCTCATGACGACCAGGGCAATCAGGTCCTGCATGATCAGGATGCCGATGGCGACCCGGCCATGGAATGCCCGCAGTTCCCGTTTGGATTCAAGCACCTTGGCGGCCAGCACCGTGCTCGAGAAGGACAAGGCGATGGCCAGCATCAGCGCGGTCGACCAATCGAGGTCCATCAGCAGGTATACACCGGGGGTAAATACCGCGCAGGTGATGCCAAAGTGCAGAAGACTGCCGCCAATCACTTCCGGACTGACGATGGAGCGGAGCTTAAGTTTCAGCCCCACGGTGAAAAGCAACAGGAGCACCCCAAGGTGCGCGATGTGTTGGAGAACGTCGGTCTCCTCAATCACAACACCGGTTGCCTCTGCAATGCCACTGAGCACAAAGCCCGCAGCCAGGTAGCCTACAAGGGGAGGGAGACCAACAAGCTTGACCAGCAGGCCAAGGCCGAAGGCAAAAGTAATCCAGATCGCTTCAGGCATGGGGTATCAGTTCGGAGGTCAAAAGCACAATGGTTGCTAGGCTACCCTGTTTTGCCGTGCCCTTGTAGTCGCTGAAGGTGGAATGTGGATACTATTGTTTAAACGGGCATCAGTCAGCCGGCTGGTCGATAAAGGTCTGGAACAGCTTTGCTGATTCGGCCGGGGCCTCCACCATCGGTGCGTGGCCGATACCGTCCATCAGCTCCAGCCTGGCATTCGGGATTGCTGCCGCGAACACCTCGCCGTTTCGGTAGTTAATGACCCGGTCTTCCTTGCCCCAGATGATCAGGACCGGGGCCTGAATCCGGGTAATGGCATTGCGGAAGTCTGACTCGAACCCGGCATCACGAATGGCCGCAAAAATGACCTCGTTGACTTCCCGATTGGCAATGGCCCGCTCTTCCATAACGCCCATGATAGGCCAGGGCACAAAGGGTTCTTTCTCAAGTGCAAACTCCATGAGCCGCTCGAAGTCACCGGGCTTTTTGGGAATCAGCGGGTTGTCCCCCTCCATCACCAGATCCACCAGTTCGCTTTCGTACTCCAGAATGCCGGCAGGATCGAACAGCACGGCTGATTTCACTTTCCCGGGATGGTTGGCAGCATAGAGTGCAGTAATCGCACCTCCCATAGAATTGCCCATAATATGGGCATCATCGACGGAAAGTGCCTCCAGAATCTGCGCGACGTACCCTGCCTGATCTTCCAGGCGATAGCCGATATCCAGGGGTTTGCTGCTGTCACCATGCCCAGGCAGGTCGATCGCGTAGACATTGAAATCGTCGGTCAGGTGACCGGCCAGACGGGTCCAGTTGTCTTTGTTGGCCCCGAAGCCATGGATCATCACAATGGTGTCGCCATTAACCGCTTGGTGATTTCTCAGGTAGGCGATCTCCAGGTTATCGACAGCCACGGTGTCCGCTTCCAGGCCTGCGGAGGACCGCTCAAGCCCGATGGCCGTCTCGTAAATGCCCTGGCGTGAGCAGGCGCTCAGAAGGAGTGAGATAGTCAGAACGAAAACAAGGTTCAGTGATAGGGGGCGTTGCATCTGGGGCTCCTTTCGGGCGGCTCATCGGCATCCGTTGCGAGGCGTTTACATTACCCCATAAAAAAGCCCGGTCAATGACCGGGCTGCGTTTTCGCGGACTGGTTTTGGCCAGACGTCAGGATTGCTCGCGGGCAATGGCCCGGAAAGCGATGTCCTTGCGGTAGAACGCGCCATCCCACTGGATCCGCGAGGCCAGTTCGTAGGCCCGTTTTTGGGCCTCGGTGACGGTGTTGCCAAGCGCAGTGGCGCATAGCACTCGGCCGCCATTGGTGACCACCTGGTCGCCATTAAGACGAGTGCCGGCGTGAAACACTTTCTCGCCCTCGGTCTCGGTCTCCGGCAGACCGGAAATGGCGTCGCCCTTGTTGTAGCTGCCGGGGTAACCACCGGCTGCCAACACGATGCCCACGGAAGCGCGGTCATCCCACTCGGAGGGGCACTGGTCCAGCTTGCCGTCGATGGCCGCATCACACAGTTCCACCAGATCGGACTTCATTCGCAGCATGATCGGCTGGGTTTCCGGATCTCCGAAGCGGCAGTTGAATTCGATCACCTTTGGGGCACCGCTGTTGTCAATCATCAGACCCGCGTAGAGGAAACCCTTGTAGGGGTGGCCCTCGGCCGCCATGCCGCGCACGGTGGGGTAAATCACCTCGTCCATGATGCGCTGATGCACGTCGGCAGTGACCACCGGAGCCGGCGAGTAGGCGCCCATGCCGCCGGTGTTGGGACCGGTATCGCCATCACCAACCCGTTTGTGATCCTGGGACGTGGCCATGGCCAGCACATGCTCGCCATCCACCATCACAATGAAGCTGGCTTCCTCGCCTTCAAGGAATTCTTCAATGACCACGCGGCTGCCGGCATCACCGAACGCGTTACCAGCCAGCATGTCGCGGATAGCGTCTTCGGCTTCTTCCAGGGTCATGGCAACGATCACGCCTTTGCCGGCGGCCAGGCCATCGGCCTTGACCACGATCGGGGCGCCCTGCTGGCGAACGTAAGCCAGGGCCTCGTCCACGTCGGTGAAATTGCCGTAGCCGGCTGTCGGGATCTTCTGACGGGCCAGAAAATCCTTGGTGAAGGCCTTGGAGCCCTCCAGTTGGGCAGCGCCAGCGCTCGGGCCGAAGACCCTTAGGCCACGCTGCTCGAATTTATCCACGATGCCTGCCACCAGCGGCGCCTCTGGGCCGACGATGGTAAGCCCGACATTGTTGGTGGCGGCGAAGTTGGCCAGGCCGTCCAGATCCATTACATCGATATCGACATTTTCCAGGCCTGTTTCCCGTGCCGTGCCGGCGTTGCCGGGGGCCACAAATACACGGTCTGCCCTGGGGGATTGTGCGGCTTTCCAGGCCAGGGCATGTTCACGGCCGCCGGAGCCAATAACGAGAATATTCATGAGCGTATTCCTGTTTTGTCGGATTACGCCGTTGGCTAATCCGACCTACTGTATTCGAGCTTCAGTTCGTAGGTCGGATTAGCCAACGGCGTAATCCGACACTCCCAAACCTTCCCTTAATGCCGGAAATGACGCATGCCAGTGAACACCATGGCAATGCCGTGCTCGTTGGCCGCATCAATCACTTCCTGGTCGCGCATGGAGCCGCCAGGCTGGATTACAGCGGTAATACCCGCTGCTGCGGCAGCGTCAATGCCGTCCCGGAACGGGAAGAAGGCGTCGGAGGCCATCACCGAGCCTTCCACTTCAAGGCCTTCATCGGCGGCCTTGATGCCGGCAATCTTGGCGCTGTAGACCCGGCTCATCTGGCCGGCGCCGACGCCGATGGTGCGACCGGCCTTGGCGTAGACAATGGCATTGGATTTGACGTATTTGGCCACTTCCCAGGCAAACAGCAGGTCATTGAGTTCCTGCTCGGATGGCTGGCGATCTGTGACCACCTTAACGTCTTCCATGGCCACCATGCCCAGGTCGCGGTCCTGCACCAGCAGGCCGCCAGTTACCCGCTTATAGTCCATGGAGCGCGCACGATCGCCGTCAAACTCGCCGCAGGCCAACAGACGCACGTTTTTCTTGGCGGCTACCAGTTCCACGGCTTCCGGAGCAACGGTGGGCGCGATGATTACTTCCACAAACTGACGATCGATGATGGCTTTGGCGGTTTCCGCATCCAGTTCACGGTTGAAGGCGATGATGCCGCCAAAGGCCGAGGTGGGGTCGGTTGCAAAGGCCAGATCGTAGGCCTGACGGATATCGGCACCTATAGCCACACCACAGGGATTGGCATGCTTGACGATCACGCAGGCCGGATCCGCGAAGGGCTTCACGCATTCCAGGGCAGCATCGGTGTCGGCCACGTTGTTGTAGCTCAGCTCTTTGCCCTGGAGCTGTTTGGCCGTGGCCACGCAGGCTTCCTTCGGGTTGCGCTCGGCATAGAATGCGGCGCGCTGATGCGGGTTTTCGCCATAACGCATGTCCTGGACCTTCACGTACTGGGCGTTGAAGGTACGGGGGAAATCAGCGTTGTCGTTGTCCGGCGTGCGGCCGCCCAGGTAATTGGCAATGGCACCGTCGTAGCCCGCCGTGTGCTCAAACGCCTTGACCGCCAGATCGAAGCGGGTGCTGTAGGTCAATTGGCCATCGTTGGCATCCAGTTCTTTCAGGACCCGGCTGTAATCGGAGGCGTTCACCACGATCGCGACGTCGTTGTGGTTCTTGGCGGCGGCGCGAACCATGGTCGGCCCGCCGATATCAATGTTTTCAATGGCGGTTGCCAGATCACAGTCCGGATTCGCCACGGTCTCCTCGAAGGGGTAGAGATTGACCACGACCATATCGATGGGGCTGATTCCATGCTCGGACATTACGGCGTCGTCGGTACCACGGCGGCCAAGAATCCCGCCATGGATCTTCGGGTGCAGGGTTTTTACCCGGCCATCCATCATCTCGGGAAAACCGGTGTAGTCGGAGACTTCGGTTACCGGGATGCTGTTTTCTTTCAGGAGGCGGTAGGTGCCACCGGTAGAGAGCAGCTCAACGCCGCGTTCGGTCAGGGCTCGTCCGAATTCGACGATACCGGTTTTATCACTCACGCTGATCAGGGCGCGACGGACGGAGGTGTTAGCCTGGTTTGCCATGGGTCACTTTCTTCGCTGGAGATGAACGAATAAGGGCCTCGCGAATGGTGTCCGGGAGGCCCTCTTCAAATGTCTGGATTATAGCAGACCGTACTGCTTCAGCTTCTTGCGCAGAGTCCCGCGGTTCAGGCCCAGCATGGTGGAGGCCTTGGTCTGGTTGTTGCGGGTGTATTTCATCACCTGTTCCAGCAGTGGCGCTTCCACTTCGGAAAGCACCAGCTGGTAGACCTCGGTCACCGGAGCGCCATCCAGTTGGGCGAAGTAGTTTTTCAGGGCCACCTCAACGCTGTCGCGCAGGGTGACGGTGTTGCCGCTGCTGTTCACCGTCTGCAACTGATGGATATCATCGTTGGCCGGGGTGCTCAGGTTGTCGTTTGCCAAAGTCTCAGCGCTCATGCTGCGAATACCTCTCCATTTCGTAAGCCTGCAAAATACTGTTGAATCGTGTCTCTCTGCTCCAGCGCATCGTCGATGGCGTTGAAGCGTTTGCGGAACTGTTTACCCGGATCGTGGGACTGCAGGTACCAGCCCACATGTTTTCTGGCAATACGCACACCCATGGTCTCGCCATAGAAGGCGTGCAGTGCCTGGAGATGCTCGGTCAGAATATCCTCGACCTCATCCAGCTCCGGTGCGTCCATGTGGCTGCCGGTTTCCAGGAAATGCCGGATTTCCCGAAAAATCCAGGGACTGCCCTGGGCGGCACGGCCTATCAGCAACCCATCGGCACCGGTATGGCGAAGCACATCCCGGGCTTTCTCCGGCGATGTAATATCCCCGTTGGCAAACACCGGAATGCTGATGCGGGACTTCACATCGGCGATGGTGTCGTACTCGGCGTTGCCTTCGTACTTGTCCGCACGGGTCCGGCCATGAATGGCAACAGCCTGAATGCCGGCGTCCTCCGCCATCCGGGCAATGACCAGCGCATTGCGGTTGTCCCGGTCCCATCCGGTACGCATCTTGAGGGTGACGGGAACATCAACCGCCTGAACCACCGCCTCAAGAATCTCGCGAACCAGGGTTTCATCTTTCATCAGGGCGGAGCCGGCAGCCTTGTTACAGACTTTCTTGGCCGGGCAGCCCATATTGATGTCGATGATCTGGGCACCAAACTCCGCATTTTGACGCGCGGCGTCGGCCAGCATTTGCGGATCACCGCCGGCAATCTGCACCGAGCGGGGTTCCGGCTCACCTTGATGGTTAAGGCGTGTCCGGGATTTGCGCGTATGCCAAAGCTTGCTGTCCGCTATGACCATCTCCGACACCGCCAGGCCAGCGCCCAACCTCCGGCATAAAAGACGGAAAGGGCGGTCTGTTACGCCAGCCATGGGCGCAACAATCAAAGGGTTGGGCAAGGTGTACGGCCCGATTTTTGCCGTTGGCAGCATGATCTGAGTCCGTGTCACAGCGGGTTAAGCAAAGGTCGGGCTGAGCGGTTGTTCAATAAGTAACCGATCCAGCATCCGAAGGGCGGTAATGATACCGCCGGGTGGACCATGATTGAAGGGGCAGGGCGGTGAAAAAATTGATTATTTTTCGCCCTTTCTGGTTGACTTTTGTTCTGTGCGATGGCCGTCGGTAATGGCTGTCGAGTAAATACTTCCTTACTGCATCAGGGTGCGTGGGGGCGGAAGAGGATGTTGTAATTCACTGCGTCACGACCGGGATCCCGGATGTTGATGGCAATGCGCACGGGCGTATCCGTGGGCATGGCGTCCAGCTCCCTGCCTTCGCCGGCCAGGTATTCTTGGGGCGTGAACAGGCTTTGGGCAACCACATCGCCATTCAGGTTGGAAAAGGTCAGGGCAATGGCAGGGAACGGTTGTTCGAAGTCGGCCCGGTTGATGATCACAGCATCGACTACCAGTTGCGAGCGGTTATCCGGGTCGGTCCGAACCACCAGTTTCCGGCTCTGTATCGCCTCAACATTGATCAGCGGTTTGAGCTCGCAGCCGGCCAGTTCACACCCTTTTTCATAGAATGGCCGCAACTCGGGAATGGCGGACAGGCGGTCGAACTGGAACCAGGTTACCTGGGCAATCAGAACGCCGATCAGGCCCAGCACAATTACGCTCCACACTATGGTCCGGATGCCGCTTCCGCCCGAATCGACGGCAACGGGGTCGCGACGCAGGTCCCGGAAGGGCGGGTCGGCATGGAAGGCGTCGGCCGGTCGATCCGGTTCATCGAAATCGAAACCGGATTCGTCCACAAAGTCATCGAACGGATCAGACTCCTTGGTCGGCCGGGTGCCAGCGGAAGAGGGTGTTGCTGCCTGCTCGAACACTGGTTCTTCTTCAAGACTCAGTTCTGGGCCGGGTTCCGGTCTGGTTTCCGGCTCGGGCGCTGGTTCTTCCGGTTCGGGCTCGGGGGCCGGTTCCGGGGGCTTCGCAGCAGACGGTTTCCTTGATGCGGGCTCGTCATCCTGCAGAATGGCTTCGGCCCAGCTTTCATCGACCTCCTCGTCGGAACTGTCAGTGTCAGCGTCCTTGTAGTCCGCTTCGTCGCGCTCGTCGAAGCTGCGGAAGCTGTCGCTGAGCTCGTCATCGGAAAAGGTCAGCTTGGTGCCGGCGTAACGGCCTTCCGCCGCATCCTCTTCCGGGTTGTCAGCAAAGACAAAATCTTCCTCACTTACGCCAGGGTCGGCCGAAGATGGGGTGTCCGCCGGTTTCTCAGGGGCGGGTGAGGTTCGTGTTTTTTCGCCCCCGCCGGGGATAACCTGGTGTTCGATGGCGTTGAACACTTTCATGCAGTTCCCGCAGCGTACCTTGCCCTTGGCAATGCCAAGCTGTTCTTCGGTTACCCGGAATCGGGTCTGGCAATTCGGGCACTGTGTCTGCAGGCTGCTCTGGGTCATGCTTCTTCCTGAAAGCGACTGGGCTACGAGTGTCGGAGTTTAGTCGTTAAGACCGGTTTCGTCATCTGTCGTTGCGCCGTCCTGTGAGGCGTATCCACTCTTCCCGCTGTTCGGGCTCGTCCATCACGAACCAGGGCTCGTAAGCGGCCATCACTTCCCGGGCCTGGTTGGACAAAATGCCGGACAACACCAGGTTGCCGCCGGGTCTGGTCCGGGATGCAAGGTGAGGGGCAAGGCCGATCAGGGGCTGGGCCAGGATATTGGCGAGCATGATGTCGGCTTTGGTCTCGGGTTCGTCTTCGGGCAGAAACAGGTCCAGCTTGCTGTCGTCGACGCCATTGCGTCGGGCGTTCTCGCGACTGGCTTCCAGAGCCTGGGGGTCAGTATCAACGCCAATAACATGGTCTGCGCCAAGCAGCAGGGCTGCCAGGCCAAGAATGCCCGAGCCGCAGCCATAATCGATGACCTGCTTGCCGTAAGCGTCCTGACCATCGAGCCATTCCAGGCAAAGGGCTGTGGTGGGATGGGTACCGGTGCCGAAGGCCAGGCCGGGGTCCAGCATCAGGTTCGCGGCATCGGGGTCCGGGGCGTCATGCCAGCTGGGAACAATCCAGAGCCGCTCGCCGAATTTCAGGGGCTGGAAATCGTCCATCCACGCCCGTTCCCAGTCCTTGTCCTCAACCAGTGTCACTTCGATTTCGGGAAGCGCCTGCTGGGTTTGCTGGTGCCAGGCATCCCGGATATCGGCGCAAAGCTGCTCGATATCCCGGCCGGAATCAAATAATCCGGTCACGGTAGTCTGGCTCCAGAGAGGGGTGGTGCCCGGGTCGGGCTCGTACAGGGGCTGGTCGGCGGCATCCTCCATGGAGACGGCGTCAGAGCCCACCTCCATGAGCAGATCTTCCAGCTGATCCGCATTGTCCGGATCAGCCGGGATCTGGAGTTGTATCCAGGGCATGATTAATCCCGCATCAGTTTCTCAAGGTAGTGGATGGTGAAGTCTACCTGTTTAAAGCCACCATCGCGTACCAGTTTCCGATGCAGAGGCTGGTTGGTCTTGATGCCCTCGACCACCAGTTCGTCCAGCGCATTCTTCATGCGCCGTCGTGCGATCTCGCGGTCATCGCCCCAGGTGATCAGCTTGGCCACCAGCGAATCGTAGAAGGGTGGAACCGTGTAACCGCTGTAAAGGTGGGAATCGACGCGGACGCCATTGCCGCCGGGGGCGTGGTAATGGGAAACCTTGCCCGGGCTGGGAACGAAGGTTTTCGGGTCTTCCGCGTTGATCCGGCATTCCATGGCGTGGCCTGAAATGCGTATGTCATCCTGGGTGTACTGCAGTGGCAGGCCGCTGGCGATGCGCAGTTGTTCGCGGACAATATCCACGCCGGTCACCATTTCGGACACCGGATGTTCAACCTGGACCCGGGTGTTCATTTCGATGAAATAGAACTCGCCGTCCTGGTACAGGAACTCGAAGGTGCCTGCGCCCACATAACCGATTTCCTTGCAGGCATCGGTACATGCCTTGAGGGTGCGCTCCCGGGATTCCGGGTTGATGTTCGGGGCAGGGGCCTCTTCGATGACTTTTTGGTTCCGGCGCTGCATGGAACAGTCGCGGTCGCCCAGATGAATGCAGTTGCCGTGCATGTCAGCAAGAACCTGGACTTCCACGTGTCGCGGGGTTTCCAGGAATTTTTCCAGGTATACGGTCGGGTCGCCGAAGGCGTTCTTGGCTTCACTCTGGGTGATCTGAACACCTTTCAGCAGTGCAGCCTCCGAGTGAACCACCTGCATCCCACGACCACCGCCGCCGGAAGCCGCCTTGATCATGACCGGGTAGCCGATTTCCCGGGCAATCCGCAGGGTCCGCTCCTCGTCGTCATCCAGCGGGCCATCCGATCCCGGCACGGTTGGAACACCGGCCTTGATCATGGCATTGATGGCCGACACCTTGTTGCCCATCAGGCGGATGGTGTCGGCCTTTGGTCCGATGAAGCGGAACCCGCTTTTCTCAACCTGCTCGGCGAAATCGGCGTTTTCGGCAAGAAAGCCGTAGCCGGGATGGATACCGACGGAATCAGTAACTTCCGCAGCACTGATAATGGTCGGGATATTCAGGTAGCTGTCGGTGGCACTGTTCGGGCCAATACAGACCGACTCGTCAGCCAGGCGTACATGCATCAGATCACGGTCGACCTGGGAGTGCACTGCCACGGTCTTGATGCCCAGTTCCTTGCAGGCGCGCAGAATCCGGAGGGCAATTTCACCCCGGTTCGCGATCAGTACTTTCTCTAACATGGCCATGAGTAACTATTACCCCGTTCAGGAAATGGCGACCAGGGGCTGGTCAAACTCAACCGGCTGGCCGTTCTCGACCAGAATCTCCGTGATGGTTCCGCTTTTGTCCGCCTCAATCTGGTTCATCATCTTCATGGCTTCCACGATGCAGACTACATCACCGACATTGACGGTCTGGCCGACTTCCACGAACGCCTTGGCAGTGGGCGATGGGGAGCGATAGAACGTGCCTACCATCGGGGATTTCAGGGTATGGCCGGTCGGGGCGGCAGGTGCGGAGGATTCTTCCGCAGCCGGAGCTGGGGCGGAAGGCGCAGCGGCCTGGGGTGCCGGGGCCGGGTAATGACTCACGTACTGGGTTCCGGCGGCCGGCTCACGGCGGCGGGAGATACGCACCGAATCGTCCGCTTCGTGAATCTCCAGCTCCTCGACGTCAGATTCCTCGAGCAGCTCGATCAGTTTCTTGATTTTACGAATATCCATAGTCAGTCCAGTCCCGTTTTGTCAGGTCTATCGGTGAATGCGTTTCAGGGCCGCCTGGAGTGCGAGGTCGTACCCCTGGCTGCCCAGCCCACAGATAACGCCTTCGGCGATATCCGAGAAATAGGAGTGATGCCGGAACGGTTCCCGTGCATGCACGTTGGAAAGATGCACTTCAATAAAAGGAATTCCCGAAGCCAGCATGGCATCCCTCAGGGCAACGCTGGTGTGGGTGAAAGCGGCTGGATTGATGATGATGAAATCCACGCCTTCCGCCCGGGCCTCGTGAACCCGTTCAATCAGTTCGTATTCGGCGTTTGATTGCAGGTGGAGCAGATGGTGCCCGCGCTCTGCCGCCTGTGAACGCAGCCGGTCGTCGATATCCGCTAGAGTCTCGTAGCCATAGACCTCCGGCTCGCGGGTGCCGAGCATGTTGAGGTTGGGTCCATGGAGTACGAGAATTGTCGACATGGTGCTGTCTGCCTTGGTGTCTTTTTACAGGATCGCCGAACTTAACGGCATGTTCCCCCAATGGTGCGTGCTTGTTTTGTTCAGATCAACACTTTTTGACAATCGTCCCTGTTGTCCATTGGTCGTAAAAAGACGGCAAATGAATCGAAACGGGATCTTTCCGCTGATGACAATCATTGTCGTGAACGGCGGAACGAACTTCTATACGACGTTGGTTTCATAAAAGGTAGCAGCCGGACAGTGACTGAGCCATGCCCGACCGAAAATTGTCGTGAGAGTTTTGCGCAGATGGATGCGGGCCGGGACGGCCCGGCATCAGGAATCCGCCAGAGTCACGCAGTTGCGGCCAAGTTCCTTGGAACTGTAGAGCGCCCGGTCCGCCCGTTCGCACAATGCCTGGGAGGTGTCGTCATTCCAGGCTGCGATGCCGCAACTGAAGGTGACGTTGAATTCCCGGTCGCCGGCCGGCTGTTGCAGCTCGGAGAAACGCTCCCGGATTTCGTTCAGTACGTTCCGGGCATCGCTCGGGCGAGTATTGGGCAGGATGATGGCAAATTCCTCTCCGCCGTATCGGCCAATGTGATCGGTCTTGCGCAGGCGCTGCTTGAGGAACATCGACAGGCTTCGTAATACACGGTCGCCAATCGGGTGGCCAAAGGTGTCGTTCACCTTCTTGAAGTAGTCGATGTCGATCATTGCAAAGCACAGCGGCTGGTCTTTCTGGCGAGCCCGCACAATTTCCTGGTCCAGCAGGTGGAGCGTATGGGTGTGATTGAACAGACCAGTCAGGCTGTCACGGATCATCAGCGCCAGCAGGGAGCGGGCCCGGCGCCCACGGTTGTGGATGGTGGCTATCAGGTGTTTCGGGTCGATTGGTTTGGTCAGGAAGTCGTCGCCCCCGAGGCTCATGGCATGGAGCTGTTTGCTGACGTCTTCTTCGGCCGACAGGTAAATAATGGGCACGCTGTGGAAGCGATCCTGCTGGCGGATCACCCGGGCGATTTCCATGCCGGTGCAGCCGGGCATATACATATCCAGGATGATGATCTCCGGAGAGAACTCCTCCAGGGCGTGGATAATCTGCATCGGGTCGGTGATGATGTGGGCAGTCATGCCTGCCTTTTTCAACACCGTTTCCATGTACTTGGCCTGGGCCCTGGAGTCGTCCAGAACCAGAACCTTGTAGGGCTCCACGGTGTTGCCGTGGGTGTAGGTTTCGATCTTTTCGATCAACTGGCCGGGGTCGACGGCAGGATAGAAGAACTCTTCCCCGCCACAACGTGAGGCCTGTAGTCGGGTTTCGATGGAGCCGTCCTCGTCGCTCATGAAGATAATGGGGATGGGCGTGTCGTGGCGCTCCTGCAGGTGCTCGATGGTGGTAATGCCGGCGTTGGCCGAACCGCCAAAATTGACGTCCACCAGGATGGTTTCGGGTTTATGGAGAGCGCAGGCTTCGGTGAGTTCATCGGCGTTGGCAAAGGCCGAGGCCCGGAAGCCGAAAAACTCCAGTTGCCGGATCAGGCGGCTTGCCATTTCCTGGTTGGCCAGAGCGATGTAGACCGGGGTGCGGCGGAACTGGTGGGGCGACTCGGAACTGTTGAGGTCGGTCCTGCGCAGGGTGCTCTGGGATAGAGTCTCGATGGCATCCTGCAGCTGTCGCTCAAGGGTATCGTCCAGTGCCGAACCAGGTTCCCACTGTTTGATCAGTTCCAGCGTGGTCTGCCCGGCCCTGGCGTGGCTGTCCATTTCAAACCGCTGGGCGTAACGCACCAGCTTATCAGCGGCGGCAGCAAACTCGTTGCGGTGGGCAGCGGCCTTGTCCCGGTCTTCGTGAATTTTCTGCCAGGTGTCGAGAACAACCCGGGCCTGGGTTGTTACACGGCGTGCGAAATGCTGCCTGAGTTTTTCTTTCTGGCTTTCGTCGTTCATGTTGCTCGGGCCTGTCTCTTTTTCGTTATTGGTCGTCCTTCCCCGGTGCGGACGATTTTTCAACCTTAGTCCTTTTGCAGAGTCTATAGTGTTTAATGTTGTCGGCGTAGGTTGCGCTATGTAAATGTTTGTCAACTCTGCGGTGCAGGTCACAATCACCTGGCCGGCTGGCTCACAGCCAATCCGGAGAAGCTCCCCATGGCACGGAAGCAAATCCCCATAAAGCGCAAGCAGCAGGGCGTGGTAACCCTGCGAACGATGCTTCTGGTGTTGACTGGAAGTTTGCTCGTAACCCTGCTGGGGGCGGTTTTCATTACCAGCTACGGGTATTTCCGGGATTATGTCTCGGACCAGTTGGCCGGTCATGCCCGTGACGGGGCAACGGCCATAGGTTTGTCCCTTTCCAACGCCATTGACGGCCGTGACCCGGTTGCCTCGGCCTCACTGATTGACGCGGTGTTCGACAGTGGGCGATACCTCTCAGTCAGCTACCTGAATCATCAGGGCGACCAGGTTGCAGGGCGCGCCATGACTCTCAGTGAGGTGGCTGTACCCTCCTGGTTCCGTTCTTTTGCGGATCTTCCCCTGCCGGTAGCCGAGGCAGAAGTGGTCCGCGGCTGGAGCCGCCTAGGCACTGTTCAGGTAATCAGCCACCCCGGTCGAGCGTACGAAGATCTGTGGCGAATCACCATCGGTCTGACTGCCAGTACGGCTGTCATCGGGGGTATCGGGCTATTTGCAGTTTTCCTCCTGCTTCGTCGCACCCTGCGCCCGCTGCACGCCCTTGAGGATCAGGCAAAGGCACTCGGCCAGAGGGATTTCAGGAAGCGGGTTTCCATCAAGTCGACCCGTGAAATCAACCAGGTGACCGACGCCATGAACCAGATGGCGGATGATTTGGGCCAGCTTTTCGAGGGGCAGGCCAAACTCATTCAGCACCTGCGGCGGGTCAATAACGAGGATTCGGTCACCGGGCTGGCCAGCCGGAGTGCCTTCGACCAGCGTCTGAAAGTGGAAGTGGAATCCGAGGAAAAGGCCGCGCCCGGGATTCTCATGCTGATTCAGCTGGCGGATTTTTCCGGTTATAACCAGGCTTATGGCCGGAGCGAAGCGGACCGGCTGCTGCTGCGGATAGCGACGGTGATTGCCGATTTCGTCATGCAGCATGCCGGGTCCTTTGCCGGGCGCAGGACCGGTGCCGAGTTTGCCGTTTTCCTTCCCGGCGTGATGCCGGCAGACGCCGGAGTCTGGTGTCGGCAACTGGTGAATGACCTCGACGGAGTGTATTCGGATCTTGCCTCACCCATGGATACTGCCGTACATGCCGGGATGGCCCGAACGCTGGAAGGCCGTGGTGCCCGCGATCTCATGGCGGCTGCGGATGAGGCGCTGCGGACCGCCCAGAGCGGCAACGGCGCGGGCTGTCACCTGGCCGATCCCGAGAAGGATGGCCATCACAATCTTGAAACCTGGCGGGTGATTATCAGCCAGGCGATCCGCCAGCAGACACTGTCGCTGTGGCTCCAGCCCATGGTCAACGAAGGCCGGCTCATGCCGGTTTACCATCAGGTCTTCTCCCGCATTGATTCCGCCGAAGGCGCTTTGAGGGCAGGCACCTTTGTGCCAATGGCCGAGCGCTTCGGGCTGATTTCCGATATTGATCGCCTGCTGGTTCAGCGGGTACTTGATCGTTTGAAGGATTTGCCGGACCAGCCACTGGCCGTCTCGCTCGGCAATGCGTCCGTCGCCAGCGAGACCTTCCGTACGGACTTGCTTGAGCAACTGCAGCAGGCCGGTTCACTGGCACGGAATCTCTGGATCGGTATCTCAGAACAGGCCATTCACCACCACCGCATAGCGGTGGGCTTGCTGGTCAGGGCGCTGGGGCGTCTGGGTGTTCCGGTACTGGTCGACCGCTTTGGCGTTGGAGGTGTGCCATTCAGTTACCTGAGAAATCTGAGGTTTCAGGGCCTGCGTATCGATAACAGCTTCATTCACGATATCGACACCCACGAAGACAACCGCTTCTACATAGAGTCCGTTGTAGCCATCGCACACAGCCGTGGCGTGAAAGTGTTCGCCACAGGAGTGGAAACTGCCGCGGAATACTCGGTACTCTGTAAACTGGGTATCGACGGAGCCATGGGTTACCATCTTGGTCGGCCGTTTGCCGCTGACAACCAACAGACAGGGGATTAAAAGTCATATGCCAGGCAAAATCAGACAGTACTTCAAGGACAAGAAAGACGATGTTCAGGATTATGCTGGTGGTAGCGGTGTAATCGGTAAACTGATTCTGGCGTTGGTTGTGGTCTACCTGCTGGTGGCGTTGGTGCTTGGCATGATCTGGAGCAGCGAGCCGGACACCTTCTCGGTGCGCGAACACACCCGCTCGGTTGCCAATTCCATGGAGAGAGAGCCCATTACCGGGTTCGCCACAACCGTTACCATGATCAGAATTGCAGAAACCCTGCTGGACAAGCCCGGTGGCTACATCTCCAACGATATTTTCCCGCCGGGACTGTGGCTGGATAACATGCCCAACTGGGAATATGGCGTGCTGGTCCAGCTCCGTGACCTGTCTCGTGCCATGCGCAAAGACATCAGCCGGTCCCAGAGCCAATCCGCGGAAGATACAGATTTGACCATCGCAGAGCCCCAGTTCCACTTTGATAGTGAAAGCTGGGCAATTCCGTCTACCGAGGCAGAGTATCGTCGGGGCATCACCGCTCTCAAACGTTACCTTGATCGGCTTTCGAGCCCGGACCAGGCCGACGCCCAGTTCTTCGCCCGCGCCGATAACCTGAGCAACTGGCTGGCGGATCTGGAGACTCGCCTCGGAAGTCTGTCCCGTACTCTTGGTGAGAGCGTTGGCAAGGCCTCGGTATCAGACTCGGTGATCACCATGAACTCCGGTGATCCTCTTGCTGAGGAAGCGACCGGAGAAGATGTGAAAACGCCCTGGACCAAAATTGACGACGTGTTTTACGAGGCTCGCGGAAGTGCCTGGGCGCTTTTGCACATCTTCCGGGCAATTGAAGTGGATTTCCGGAAAGTGCTGCAGGACAAGAATGCCATGGCCAGCGTCCGACAGGTAATCATCGAGCTGGAGGGTGCCCAGGGTGAAATGTGGAGCCCGGTCATTCTTAATGGCAGTGGCTTTGGCGTGCTGGCCAACCACTCGCTTACGATGGCTGCATACCTTTCCCGGGCCAATTCCGCGATCAGTGATATGCGGGATCTGCTGTCCCGGGGCTGATGCCAGCCAGGGTTTATCCAGAAACAAAAAACCGGGCGCGAAGCCCGGTTTTTTATGCCATCAAACCAAGAAGAGCCCGGCTCAGCCTTTGTAGGCGTTCACGGAATCCACGATGGCTTTCCTGGCGGCGTCGGCGTTGTCCCAGCCTTGCACCTTCACCCACTTGCCCGGCTCAAGGGTCTTGTAGTTCTCGAAGAAATGCTTGATCTGGTCGCGCAGCAGCTCGGGCAGATCGTCGATTTCCTTGACGTCGTGGTAGGTGGTGGTCAGCTTGTCATGGGGAACTGCAACCAGCTTGGCGTCGCCACCGGCTTCGTCTTCCATGTTCAGCACACCCACCGGGCGGCAGCGAATCACGGAACCGGCCTGGATCGGGTAGGGGGTCACAACCAGCACGTCCAGGGGGTCACCGTCGTCGGCCAGGGTGTGCGGGATGAAGCCGTAGTTGGCCGGGTAGAACATGGGGGTCGCCATGAAGCGGTCTACCAGCAGGGCACCCATGTCTTTGTCCAGTTCGTACTTCACCGGGGAGCTGTTGGCCGGGATTTCGATGGCAACGTAGATGTCTTCAGGCGGGTTCTTGCCTGCGGGGATGTTGTCGAATTGCATGTGCGATCCTTCCTGGTACGTTAAAGGTACGTTTAACTGCGGTTAAAAAGTGGGCGCAATTATACGGGAGTCTCCTGCAGTTCGAAACTAAACCTTGGTCGTTGGGGTTTGGTCTCTTTTGTTCTGGCTTTGGTGCAAGCGCCCGTCAGGAAGGCCTGTCCGAAAAACGCCCGTGAATACATCCATGTAGGGCTCGGTCGCGCCATCCCTGGCGCTCCACGTTTTCGGACAGGCCTTCCTGACGGACGCCCAAGCATTTGAGCAACACCCAAAAGCGGTTCGTGATACGAGAGAGTGATCGATGGAATGCGGACTGCATGGTGTTTGCCCGGGCCGTGTCAGTGCCTGTTCCAAAACTGTAGAGGGCCAAGGATGGCCCGAAACAAGCGCACAGGAATGTGCTTGTAGCGTGTTTTGGAACAGGCACTGACACGGCCCGCCCCCGAGGCTCCGCAGGCTGGGGCAAAAAACTAGAGGGCCCTTGCCGAACCAGCGGCCTAAAGCTTGATCTGCTTGGCAATGAGCTCCTTCATGATCTCGGTGGTGCCGCCGCCAATAGAGAGGATCTTGGCATCCCGATAGAGGCGCTCGACCACGGTTTCCCGCATATACCCCATGCCACCGAACAACTGCACCGCTTCCCGGGTGACTTTTTCGCAGACATCCACCGAGAAGTTCTTGGCCATGGCCACTTCCTTGATGGGGTTCTTGCCGGCCTGCATCTGGGCGGCACAGCGGTAGGTATACTCCCGGGCCACGTCAATCTGGGTGGCCATATCCACCAGCTTGTGGCGGGTCACCTGGAAGCCGACAATGTTGCGGCCGAATGCCTTGCGTTGCTGGGTGTATTCCAGCGCCGCTTCGTAAGCCAGTTGGGCGGTCATGTAGGCCATGATGGCAAGGCTTAGACGCTCGAACAGGAAGTTGCTCATGATGGCGATGAAGCCGGCGTTTTCGGCGCCGATCAGGCGGTCCGCCGGGACACGGCAGTCCTCGAAAAACAGCTCGGCGGTGTCGCTGGCCCACCAGCCCATTTTGCGCAGTTTCTTGCCGGTGGAGAATCCGGGCATGCCCCGGTCGATGAGCAACAGGCTGATGCCGCCGTGGCCCTCGCCACCGGTGCGCACGGCTACAGTATAGTGGTCAGCGCGCATGCCGCTGGTGATGAAGGTTTTGCTGCCGTTGACGATGTAATGGTCGCCGTCCCGGACTGCCCGGGTTTTAAGGTTGGCGACGTCGGAACCACCGCCGGGTTCGGTGACCGCGAGGGCGGCGATCTTTTCGCCCCGCAGAACCGGTGGCACGATCTGTTCCCGGATTTCCTTCTTTGCCCATTTGCCGACTGGTGGCAGTCCGATATCCAGGGAACCGAGGCCTGCCACCAGGCCGCCGGAGGTGGAGCGCATCAGTTCCTCGGAGACAGCCACTTTCAGAAAGATGTCCCCCTCTCCGATGCCGCCCAATGCTTCGGGAAAACCAATGCCCAACAAACCTGCATCCCCGGCCTTCTTGTATAGATCCCGGGGAAATTCACCCGCTTCTTCCCAGTCGTCGATGTGCGGCAGTACGTGGGTTTCGATGAATTTGCGGGCGGTCGCGCGGACCTGCTGGTGGGTTTCGTTGAAATAATCGGACACGGTGACGCTCCCTCTGATCGCAATCAATGCAGAGCAGTGTCGCCCAAATATCGATACCAAGCAAGCGCTTGGTTGTCGGTGCGCCAGGCAATAAAAAAGCTGGCCCGAAAGGCCAGCTTCGACAGTCAAGGAGCGACAGGGAGGCCGTCAGGCGCCTTCGCTCGAGATGCTCTTTACGCCGTCTTTGGTTCCCAATAGCAAAAGATCCGCGCGGCGGCGGGCGAACAGGCCATTGGTGACCACCCCCACGATGTTGTTGAGCTGCTCTTCCACCCGGATCGGTTGGGAAATATCCATGTTGTGGACATCGATAATGATGTTGCCGTTATCGGTGACAACGCCTTCGCGGTAAACCGGGTCGCCCCCCAGTTTCACAATCTCCCGGCCAACATGGCTCCGGGCCATGGGGATGACTTCCACGGGCAGGGGGAAGTTGCCCAGGATGCCGACCATCTTGGAATCATCGGCAATGCAGATGAAGGTTGTGGCCACCGCAGCCACGATCTTTTCCCGGGTCAGTGCAGCGCCGCCACCCTTGATCAGTTCCAGGCGTTCATTGGCCTCATCGGCGCCATCCACGTAGAACTCGAGCTCACCGGCGCTGTTGAGGTCGTACACCGGAATGCCGTGGCTTTTCAGGCGCTCGGCGGTGGCTTCGGAGCTGGCCACCGCGCCATCAAAGTCGGTCTTCAGGTCGGCGAGCATGTCGATGAAAAAGTTGGCCGTGCTTCCGGTGCCAACGCCGATAATGCTGTCGCTATCAAGGCGGGGCGCGATGTAGTCGATGGCGGCTTTGGCGACGGCTTTTTTCAGTTCGTCCTGGTTCATTGGAAGCTCCGGATGCAAATCAGGTTGGGTTTCTCTGCATTATAGCGCTTTAGCGAGCTCTGCTTATAGACGGCTGCCGTGCAAACTTCCTACACTGTTGGTTTTTTCAGCCGACCATCGACCGTAAACCAACCAGAAGCCGGAACAGTTATGCCGCAACGCTACATCAAGAAGATACTCGATGCGCGCGTCTATGACGTGGCCATCGAAACACCCCTGACTGAAGCCCGTAGTCTGTCCAAGCGCTTTGGCAACAATATTCTGCTCAAGCGTGAAGATCTTCAGCCGGTGTTTTCCTTCAAGATTCGTGGCGCATACAACCGGATTGCCCAGCTTTCCGAAGAACAGAAAGCCAAGGGCGTGATCTGTGCCTCCGCCGGGAATCATGCTCAGGGTGTGGCGCTGGCAGCCAAGAACCTGGGTATCAAGGCGGTGATCGTGATGCCCCAGACCACGCCCGAGATCAAGGTACGCTCGGTCCGTGATCATGGTGCCAAAGTGGTTCTGAAAGGCGACGCTTTCGACGAAGCCGCAGCCCATGCCCAAGAGCTGATCCAGAAGCACGGCTATACCTACATCCCGCCCTACGATGACCCGGATGTCATTGCCGGGCAGGGAACTGTGGCCATGGAGATCATGTGGCAGTTCAGCAAGCCGATCCACGCGATCTTTATCTGTGTTGGCGGCGGCGGGCTGATTGCTGGCATGGCCGCCTACATCAAGTACCTGCGCCCGGAAATCAAGGTGATCGGTGTCGAGCCCGAGGACTCCAACTGCCTGCAGGCTGCCATGAAGGCGGGCAAACGGGTGGTACTGGACGAGGTAGGCATCTTTGCCGACGGCGTGGCGGTCAAGCAGATCGGCAAGTATCCCTGGGAAATCTGCAAGGATCACGTGGACGAGGTGATCACCGTGTCCACTGACGAAATCTGCGCTGCCATCAAGGATGTTTTCGAGGACACCCGCTCCATCGCCGAGCCGGCCGGTGCCCTGGGCGTGGCAGGCATCAAGAAATACATCGAGCGTGAGAAGGTAGAGGGCGAAAACCTGATTGCCACCCTGAGCGGTGCCAACATGAACTTCGACCGCCTGCGCTACATTTCCGAGCGCACGGAAGTGGGCGAGAAGCGCGAGGCGATCCTGGCGGTGACCATCCCGGAGAAACCGGGTGCCTTCAAGACCTTTATCAATGCGCTGCACAAACGCAGCATCACCGAGTTCAACTACCGCTACGCCGATGCCACCAATGCCACGATTTTTGTGGGTATCCAGATTGCGGCAGGAGGTCACGGCCGCGAGGACCTGGTTCAGGAGTTGCGGGAGAGCGGCTACTCGGTGGTCGACCTGACCGACAGCGACCTGGCCAAGCAGCACATTCGCCACATGGTGGGCGGTCACGCACCAACCATCACCAACGAGAAAGTCTTCCAGTTCGAGTTCCCGGAGCGCCCGGGGGCGTTGCTGAAATTCCTGATGTCACTGGGTACCCGCTGGAATATCTCAATGTTCCATTACCGGAACCACGGTGCGGCCTACAGCCGGGTGCTTTTGGGTGCTCAGGTGGAGGACGACGAAGTGCAGGACTTCGAGAAAATGCTGGATAAGGTTGGCTTCCGTTACGAGAACATGACGGACAACGAGGCTTATCAGCTGTTTCTTGGTCAGGGTAACGCGCGTTCAAGTTAACTCGGAGTAGGCCAGGGTCGGGTAGAGGCTTCCAAAACTGTGCGGAGCCATGGATGGCGGAGCCCAAGCGCCACATGGATGTGCCGCAAGGAGCGTGTTTTGGAAGCCTCTACCCGATGCTGGCCGAGCGCCGATCGAAAAGCTTACCTAATTTTAATCTGTCAAAAATTGTAAAAATGAGGATAGGTGTTAATCTTTCCTCTGATTCTTGAAGTCAAGAATAGCTCACTGATTTACCGACAATTTCGAAACTGCATTTTGAGGAACTGAAGCCATGGGCGGCAAGCCTGACATCATCAAAGCCATTGTGCTGATTTTTGCCATCGGCCTTGTGATTACTGGTTTCACATCCATCCACGCCTCCGAAGAAAAAGACGCACGAGCGGCCAACCTGGTTGGTTCCGTTCAGGTCATGAATCAGCCGCTGAATCGGTAACGTCGCCTATCGGTTACCACGCTGTGCAGGGGCACATCCCAGGGCTCTATCGGTAGCTTCTTGACCTTCTGGAAATCATGGGCCAGGCCAATCAGTTTCGGGGCCAGTCTTGGCCGTATCCGGCTGAAAGCAAAGGTCCTGTCGTAGAACCCGCCTCCCATTCCCAGTCTTCCGCCCTGTTCGTCAAAACCCACTAACGGAAACAGTACCGCATCCAGTGCCCAGGCCGGGCGCCGCAGGCCTCTGCTGAACGCTGGCTCGGGGATGCCAAACCGGTTGGCGGTGAGTTCTACGCCGTCGTAGTAGGGGCTGAAAACCAATCTGCCTTCATGAATTGGATGCAGTACCGGCAGATAGAAGCGGATGCCCTTGCGACGTGCGATGTCGAGATAGACATGGGGGTCAATTTCACCGTCGTTGGGCAGATAGATGGCAATGTGCCGCGCTCGGTGCAGGTCCGGATTCTTGAGCAGGTTCAGGGCGAGGTACTCGGCAGCCTGTTGTTGTTGCTCAAAATTCAGTTCGCGCCGATGTTGCCGCAGGCGTTTGCGAAGTTCACTGCGTGAGAGGGTATCCGGATGGGACTGGAACGGTTGAGGCTCGATAAACTGGCTCAAAATAAAGCTTCCCGGGCTGCCGTTATCGGATGTTGCCCTTGAACCCAAAGTTCAAGGTCGGTGGCCGCTGTGACATATTAGGCTTTCCCCTGTCGGGGACGTGCTCACAATGCCCTGAAGTAGCCACCTGGGTAATGCGCATCGGCTCGAGGACGTATCCGACTATCCCGAACAGCCCAGGAAGTTAAGTCCATTATACGGGCAGTGTCGGGGCCGATTGCAACACCTGTCTCAGAATCTCTGCGGAATTATCGGCCGGAGCCATCGCCCAGGGCACCGTCCAGTTTGTTGTCCATGGCACGCAGCAGAGTGCTGGTGGCATCTGACATGGTGTCGCGCTCGAGCAGTTCGTGAGTGATGTTCAGGGCCGCCATAACGGCAATGCGTTCTGTGCCGAAAACCTTGCCGCTGGCGCGGATTTCGCGCATTTTGCTGTCCAGGTGACGGGCAGCCCGCAGCAACGCTTCCTGCTCTTCTTCGGGACAGGCGACCAGATATTCCTTGTCGAGGATTTTTACCTCAACCGTGGTGGATTGCTGTGCCATCAGTGATGCTCCAGGGCCCGAAGGCGGCTGATCATGGCTTCGATCTTGTGCTTCGCGTGATCGTTTTTCTGCACTAGCTGGGCCCGTTCCCGGTTCCAGTCGTCCTGCAGTTCCCGCAATGTGGCGTTGTCCCGCTCAAGTTTCTGACAGCGTTCAATCAGCCTGTCCAGCTTGTCCGCTAATGCCTGTACTTCGGACTGTTCCATGACGTGCCCAGCAGTGGTTTGAGGTAATTGCAACTAACTATAAGTGTGGACGCTAAGTCGGTCAATTTACAGGCTTGTCATTGCGTTCCCTGCGTGATGCGCATCACTGATCGGCGGCCTCGCCAAATCCCAGTCGGCGACTTTGGCGCCAAGTGCCGAAAGCCGGTATCAAAGCCACTATAAAGGCGGCGACAGGAACTGCGGCCAGTAGCGCCCACTCGGTTGCAGTCAGGGGGCGAAGCGCGATCTGCAGGCCATAGTTGGCCAATAGCCAGGGGCTGGCCAATGAGAGGCCGGCCATGCCAATGACCAGCGCCAGCACACAGGCCGCCAGGGCAAGGGCCACGCACTCAAGGATATACAGCGAGGCGATCAGTGCCGGAGAGGCACCGGTTGCCCGCAGTACGGCAATTTCATGGGCTCGCTGGGCCTGCAGGGTCAGAAGAACGGCAATCAGCCCTATAAGACTGGTAATCACAACAAAACCGGTAATGCCCAGCAGCGCCCTCTCAAACTGGCCCATCAGTCGCCAGAGTTCGCTCAGGGCAACTCCGGGAAGGATGGCTGATAGCGGTTCATCGGAAAACTGGTTGATTTCCCGCTGTATACGGAAAGTCAGCACCTGTCTTTCGATGCCGACAAACGCGGCGGTAATGGCATCGGGTGTGAAATCACGGTCTTCCGCCTGTTCCCGGGTGAGCGTTCGGCCCGGTATTGCAACCCCGGACTCCCAGCCCACATGCATGGCCTCCATGCCGTCCAGGCCGATATACACCGCCTGGTCCACCGGCGTCCCGGTGGGTGCCAGTATGCCGGTAACGGTAAACGGCGTGTCTTCATGGTTGGAGAAGCTGGTTCGCCCACCGCCATGGGACAGAACAATTTCTTCGCCCACCTGATGCGCCAGCGACCGTGCCACGCCAGCGCCCAACACAACATCAAAGACCCCTTCAAACCACTGGCCTTCTGCCAGTTCGAGCGGCAGGTCGCGGCCGTAACGAAAGTGCTTCAAAAAGTTCTCGTCGGTAGCGACCACGCGATTGCCCCGGTAGCTGTCTCCCAGGGAAATCGGAATCAGCCACTCGAGGCGAGTATCCTCTTTCAGGCTCTGGTAGGTCGACCAGCGAATGTTGTTGGTGGCATCGCCAATGTGAAACACGGTGTACAGCAGCAGGTTCAGCTGGCCACTGCGGGCACTGACGATCAGATCGGTGCCGCTGATGGTGCTGGTGAAGGACTGTTTGACCTCGGTGCGAAGGTACTGGATGCCCAGCAACAGGGAGACGCTCAGGGTGAGCGTCAGGCAGACCAGGGCCAGTACCTTTTTCCGGTGCCACAGGCTGGCCATTGCAAGCGTCAAAGTAAGGCGTGGTTTCATGTCCGGTCACCCCGCAGTTCCAGCTGATTACCAAAATGGCGGGCCAGGGACTGGTCGTGACTGACAAACAGCACCGAGGTGTTATGCCGGTGGGCAAGATTCAGGAGGAGTTCCAGAAACCGGTCCCGGTTGTCAGCATCCAGTGCCGATGTGGGCTCGTCCGCGAGAATCAGGCCCGGGGCGCCAATCAGTGCCCGGGCAGCGGCGATCCGCTGTTGCTGGCCAATACTCAGCCTGGTGACTTTCCGCTGCCAGTGATCTTCGGGAATCGACAGGGCGGCAAGTAATCTTTCAGCTTCGTCTGCGACTGTAGGTTCGGTTCGCTTTTTGCGCAGTTCAGACAGCCCGCAGGGCAGGGTGACGTTGGCCCGGGTGCTCAGGTAAGGCACCAGATTGAACTGCTGGAAGATAACCCCCATGTGGTCGGCCCGGAACTGGTCCCGGGCGCCGGCGCCCAATTGGTGGATGTCGGTATCCAGTATCCGTACAGAGCCAGTGTCCGGGCGAAGCATGCCTGCCAGGAGGCTGAGCAGTGTGCTTTTGCCGCTGCCGCTGGGGCCGTGCAGGAACAGATGGTCACCACGTTTCAGAGCGATATCCGGAAAACGGAGGGGCGCCTGTACCGGGTCCCAGGAAAAACCAAGCCCGCTGACTTCAATGGCGGTTTCCGTGCTCCGGGAACTGTTGCTGGTTGAGTCTGTCTTGCTGGTCATGTTGGTTGCTGTCTGCCCGGTGTATGATGGCGGTTTGTGAATTTCAATATCAGGAGTATGTGGTCCAATGATGTTTGCCCCGGCGCGTTTGCGCTTTGCGCTGCCCTCTCTTGCCGCGCTTGTCCTGGTGCTCTTGCTCCCGGCGACAGGTCGGGCCGAAACCCGGGAGATTGACTGGCTTGAACTGATGCCGGCCGAGGATCTGGCGCTGCTGGAGAATATGCCAGAGATTGAGCATGAGGGCGATGGCCCGCCGCTGTTGCCGGACGAGATCATGACCGGTCGGGTTGTGCCGGAGATGGGCGATGTGGAAGGGCGCATCCCCGGCTTCGTGGTGCCTCTGAAGACGACCGAGGATATGCGCATACTGGAGTTTTTCCTGGTGCCCTATTACGGCGCCTGTATTCATGTGCCGCCACCGCCTCCGAATCAGATCATTCACGTCAAGTACAAGGAAGGTTTCACGCTTGAGGCCCTGTACGATCCTGTCTGGATTGAAGGCAAGCTGGTGATCGACCGTACCGAGAATGACATTGGCACGTCTTCGTACTCTATGGTCGCAACCGAGGTTGAGCCCTACGAGGAATAGCTGGCGAGCCCCATTATTGGGTGCCTGGCCTGAAGCTGGTCTCGCCGCGCTCCAGGAGGCCTGAACCCTGGCCCCCTGACCAGACCCACTCGACATTCAGGTGTTCAATCTCGGGAAAGCGCGCTGTGAGAGGTGTAGAGAGTTCCTCGGAAGCATCCAGCCCGGAGCAGTTCAGGGTCTGGGTAACTTCGAAATCCGAGTGGGTGGAGCTTTTCTCGTCCTCATGCTTGTCCTCGTGGTCATGGGCGTGACCGTGTTCGTGTCCGTGATCGTCACCGCCCGCCTGATGGTGCACCACCGCATTCATGACTTCGCAGCCAGCCTCGGCGGTATCCACCAGGGGGGTCTCACCGAGCCAGTTGGTGGTTTCCGTGACCAGCGCTTTCTGTTTCTCGGTCCGGGCACGGTGTTCGAAACCCAGCAGGTTGTAGGCTGGTGATGTGAAAATCAGATCAATCTGGTTGCCATCGATGGCAAGTTGCAGTTCGGCGTGACCGTGCTGGTGAGCGCCGGGGTTGTCGCTGGCGAACGTGGAGCCGGCAGTCAGAATGGTCGCGGCCAGGATGGCGCTGGTTACCTTTGAAGAAGTCATGGCAATGTCTCGCGGTCTCTAGTGTTACGTTATAACATATTGTTCTCTCCCCGGATAAAAATCAACAGGCAGTGCCTTGGCATCGCCTGAATGCTAAAGTAGACCTTTAATTCACCAACACAGGATCCGCCTGTTTCATGTCAGAAACCGACACTTCCGGTGCTGCCCGCGCAGCAGAATTTGAGCGCTGGGCCAACGTTTTTACTGCTCACAAGGCATTCAGCCACCCATCCGAATTGCACGGCGCGCTCTGTGGTCGCCTGGCGGCCGGATCCCGTATTGAAGAACCGGAGTGGCTGGCAATGGTGTGTGAGCACATGGGTCTGGCTGAAGATGCGGCCGAGGAGTCTGACGATCTCGCTCCTTTTATGAACAAGGCCTATGAGCAGACCCTGGAGCTCTTGAAATCGGCCGACATGAGTTTCCACCCTTTATTGCCGGATGATGACTACGCCATCGAGCAGCGGCTGGAGGCCCTGGTTTCCTGGGTTCGCGGATTTCTCGAGGGTATGGCATTGTCGGCCGGCGAGTCCCTTGGCCAGGCGCCAGACGAGATCCGGGAGCTGATCGAGGATATGGTGGCTATCAGTCAGTTGTCCGAAGAGGAAGAAGCGGACGACGAGAGCGAGCAGCAGTTGCTGGAGATTACCGAATACATCCGGCTGGGGGCGCTCGCCGTGTTTACCGAATTCAATGCCCCCGAACCGCCGAAGTCTGATTCGCCGACCCTGCACTGAGCCGGGTCCTGATTGCAGGAGAGACTATGAACTCCATGATTCCCGTAAAGGAGTTTGCCGAGCGCCGTCGCAAGCTGATGGAGCGTATGGCGCCAGACAGCATCGCGATCATTCCGGCCGCCCCGGAGCGTGTCCGTAATCGGGATGTGTTGCACCCGTTTCGCCAGGACAGTGATTTTCATTACCTGTCCGGTTTTGGTGAGCCGGAGGCTGTGCTGGCCCTGATTCCGGGGCGTGAGCATGGAGAATCGGTTCTGTTCTGCAAGGAGCGTAATCCGCAGAAGGAACTCTGGGACGGTTTCCTGGTTGGCCCGGAAGGCGCCATCGAACGGTATGGCCTGGACGATGCGTTTCCGATTGCAGACATCGACGACATCCTCCCGGGCATGATTGAAGGTCGCAGCCGGGTCTACTATCCCTTGGGCAAGGACGATCATTTTGACGCCCGGGTCATGGACTGGGTGAAGATGATTCGCAGCAAGGTTCGCAGTGGCGCCCATCCGCCCGGCGAATTCGTGGCCCTGGAGCACCTGCTTCATGACCTGCGGCTGTACAAGAGCGCCAATGAGATCAAGATCATGGCCAAAGCCGGCCAGATCAGCGCCGAAGCCCATTGTCGGGCCATGAAGCGGGCCCGCAAGGGGGGCTTCGAGTACAACCTTGAGGCGGAACTGATCCACACCTTTATGGAGCATGGCGCCCGCTCAACGGCTTACCCGTCGATTGTGGGTGGGGGCGCTAATGGCTGCATCCTGCATTACATCGAGAACAGTGCACCGCTGAAAGACGGCGATCTGGTACTGATCGATGCCGGCTGTGAATACCAGTGCTACGCCTCTGACATTACCCGCACCTTCCCGGTCAGCGGAAAGTTCAGCAATGAGCAGCGGGCCCTGTATGAGGTGGTGCTGGCAGCCCAGTACCAGGCCATTGAGGCGGTGTCGCCGGAAAATCACTGGAACCGACCCCACGAGGCGGCGCTGGAAGTGCTGACCCAGGGCCTGATTGATCTGGGGCTGTTGTCTGGCACCCTGGAGGACGCCATTGCCAGCGAAGCCTACAAACCCTTCTTCATGCACCGCACCGGCCACTGGCTGGGGCTGGATGTGCACGATGTGGGCGATTACAAGATCGGTGATGCCTGGCGCCAGCTGGAACCCGGAATGGCCCTGACGGTTGAGCCGGGGCTGTACATTGCGCCGGATAATACCGACGTAGATGAGAAGTGGCGTGGCATCGGCATTCGCATCGAAGACGACGTGGTGGTGACCAAAAACGGCTGCCGTGTGCTGACCGAAGCGGTACCGAAAACCATTGCCGAAATCGAAGCCCTGATGGCGGACTGACACCCTGTGACCAAGCCTGATACCGATCTGATCATTGCCGGTGGTGGCCTTGCCGGAGCAACCCTGGCGTTGGCGCTGGCGCGGATGGTGCCGTCGCTTCGGGTGACCGTGGTCGAGGCGTTTCCGCTCTCACCCGATGCCCTGCCGGAGAGCTACCAGCCCAGCTACGACGCCCGCTCCACCGCGCTGGCCTGGGGCTCCCGGTTAATCTTCGAAGAGCTGGGGCTCTGGCACCGGCTCGCCGAGCATGCCACGCCCATTGAACATATTCATGTTTCTGATCGGGGGCATTTCGGCGCCACCCGGCTGCATGCCGCCGAGCATGGTCAGCAGGCGCTTGGTTACGTAGCGGACAATCGCTGGATGGGTCTGTGCCTCATGCGTGAGCTTCTGGACACCAACGTCCAGTGGCGGGCGCCGGCAGAAGTGACAGATATGACGCCTATCCCCGGCGGCGTCCGGGTCCGGCTGTCGGAAGATGGCGAGGATGCCCCGGAACTGACGGCTCGCTGTCTGGTGGTCGCAGATGGCGGTCGCTCAGGATTGCGCGAGAAACTTGGTTTCAGGCCTGATCGTCACAACTATGGCCAGAACGCCCTGATCGCCAATGTCTCTACCAGTGACAGCCACGGATTCACTGCCTTTGAGCGGTTCACCGATGCCGGTCCCATGGCTCTCTTGCCCCATGGTTCTCCCACGCGTGCCGGGCACCAGTCGGCACTGGTCTGGACGTTATCCGATGAGGTCTTGCAGGAGGTTCTGGAGCTGCCAGACGACGAGAAATGTCGCTGGCTTCAGGACCGGTTTGGCTGGCGTCTGGGCCGGTTTACCCGCATCGGTGCCTGTCATCATTATCCGCTGACCCTGACCACCGTGGACGAGCCGGTGCGCCCCGGGGTTGCGCTGGTGGGCAATGCCGCCCATGCCCTGCATCCGGTAGCAGGCCAGGGGTTCAATCTGGCCCTGAGAGGGCTGATGACACTGGTTGAGCAGTTCCGGCTGGCGGAAGAGCAGGGCCGATCCATCGGCGATCTTGAGGTGCTCAAGCGCTACCAGGCCCTGCATCGTCAGGATTGGCAGCAGACGGTGCGCTTCTCCGATTCTCTTGTTCGCCTGTTCGGGCAGTCCATGCTGCCGGTAACTGCCGCCCGCGATGCCGGACTGGTGGGCCTTGACCTGCTGCCGGGTGCGAAACGCTGGTTTGCCCGCAAGGCCATGGGCCTGGGTGGTCGCCGGGCGGTGATTGACCGGCCCGGAAACCTGAACCGGGAGGCACCAGGTCATGAGTGAAGTGAAAACCTTCGATATTCTTGTGGCCGGCGGTGGCATGATCGGCTCCGCCCTGGCTCTCGGGCTCTCGCGCCAGGGCTGGCAGGTGGCACTGGTGGAGGGTTCTGATCACGAAACCCTGGTTCAGGCACCGGACCCTGCCACCACCGTTGCAGATTTCGAGCCGCGGGTCAGTGCCATTTCGGTCGCCAGCCAGCAGTTGCTGGAGCAGCTCGGAGTCTGGTCCGAGGTTACCGCGGGCCGACACTGTCCTTATCAGACCATGACAGTCTGGGATGGTGACGGCACGGGGCGCATACAGTTCGAGGCATCCGAGCTTCAGGCGCGCGCCCTTGGAACGATTGTTGAAAACCGCAGCATCGTGCGGGCGCTGTTCACGGCGTTGGAACAAAGCCCCGTTGAGCTCATCGAGGGCGCGAGGATTATTTGCTGCAAGCGATTTTCTGAAAGTTACACGGTTGAGCTGGAGGATGGCCGAGCCTTATCTGCCGGATTGGTGGTGGGCTGTGACGGTGCTAACTCCCGTCTGCGTCAGTGGGTAGGCCTGCCAACCCGAGAGTGGGACTACGATCAACAGGCTATCGTGTGCACGGTGCGAACCGCCCAGAGCCATCGTTTTACCGCCTGGCAACGGTTTTCAACGACCGGTCCGCTGGCGTTCCTGCCCTTGTTGACCGAGTCTGGCAGTGAGCATTTCTGTTCCATTGTCTGGTCCCAGGATACCGGGGAAGCCCGGCGCCTGATGTCTCTGGGCGACAGTGAGTTTGCCGCCGAACTTGAGCGCGCCATCGAGCGCGAGCTTGGCACGGTTGAAGCCGTTTCCAACCGGTTCGCCTTTCCGCTTCGCCAGCGCCACGCCAAAGACTACATTGCGCCCGGTTTTGCCCTGGTAGGCGATGCAGCTCATACCATCCATCCGCTGGCAGGGCAGGGCGCCAATCTGGGCTACGGCGATGTGCGCGCACTGCTGGACGAGCTCTTGCGGGCAAGGAAAACCGGCCTGAGTCCAGCCAATGAACTGGTTCTGGCGCGCTACCAGCGCCGCCGAAAAGGCGAAAATCTGACCATGATGGCCGCCATGGAGGGTTTCAAGCAGTTGTTTGGGCGTGATGAGCTGCCGGTTCGCTGGCTGCGCAACACCGGCCTGCGCTGGCTCAACCAGCTGGGGCCGGTCAAAAATCGCATTGCTGCCGAGGCCATGGGTCTTAACGGCTGAACAGAAAAGGAATTTTACAATGGCAGGAAGCAGTCTTCTGGTTCTGATCGATGACATCGCCACCGTGCTGGACGATGTCGCCCTGATGACCAAAACCGCCACCAAGAAAACTGCGGGTGTTCTGGGTGACGATCTTGCACTCAACGCCCAGCAGGTGACTGGCGTGAAACCTGCGCGGGAGTTACCGGTTGTCTGGGCCGTCGCCCGTGGTTCGATGATCAACAAGGCCATTCTGGTGCCGGCGGCTGTTGCGATCAGTTTTTTCATGCCCTGGCTGGTCACGCCGTTGCTGATGCTCGGCGGTGCCTTCCTGTGTTTCGAGGGGTTCGAGAAACTGGTGCACAAGTTTTTGCATCGGGAGGAAGATCAGAAGCGCAAAGGGGAGCTGCATGAGGCCCTGAAGAATCCGGAAGTCGATCTGCGGGCAATCGAGAAGGACAAGATCAAGGGTGCGATCCGCACCGATTTCATCCTCTCTGCGGAGATTATCGCCATTACCCTTGGAACGGTAACGACCCAGACCATCGGCATGCAGTTCATGGTGCTGGCCGTGGTCGCCATCATGATCACAGTTGTTGTTTACGGCCTGGTGGCGGGGATCGTAAAACTGGACGATGGCGGCCTTTACCTCAGTCAGCAAGACAATCCAGTGCTCCAGAAACTGGGGTCAGGCATTCTGTGGCTGGCTCCCTATCTGATGAAAACGCTCTCCATTCTTGGCACCCTGGCGATGTTTCTGGTGGGTGGTGGCATTCTTACCCACGGCTTTACCCCGGTTTACGACGCCATTCATCACTTTTCGGAAGGGTTTAGTGGTGTGATTGGCATGCTTGTGCCAACGATAGCCAATGGCCTGTTCGGTGTGGCAGCTGGCGCGTTACTGGTCGTCATTATTACGCCGCTGACCAGGTGGTGGCAGGCTGCTAGAGACAGGCGTCGAACAGCCGGCTGACCAGGACCGGTACTGCGGTTTCCACCCGAAGAATGCGGGGACCGAGGTGCACGCTCTGGCAACCGGCTTCTTCAAGCTTGCCCACTTCGTAAGCCGTAAAGCCACCCTCCGGCCCAACGCAGAGTACCGTCGGCTGGTTCAGGTGAACCGGGCAGGGGGTGTTTGTGCCGGGGTGAGCTACCAGGGCCTGCTTGTTTGCCAATAGTGCCGGCAACTCGTCTTCCACAAAGGGTTTGAACAGCTTGCGGATCTGCACCCGTGGCATCAGGGTGTCTTTTGCCTGCTCCAGTCCGAGGGTGAGGTTCTCCCGGAGCTGCTCCTCTGACAGCCACGGCGTCTGCCAGAAGCTTTTCTCCACCTTGTAGCTGTTGATCAACCAGAGGTCTTTCACCCCCAGTGCGGCGCAGGTTTGCAGGATGCGGCGGAACATCTTCGGACGGGGCATGGCCAGCACCAGGGTGAGCGGCAGTGGTGAAGGGGGAGACTGGTCCAGCGTGACCTTGAGTTCCGCCTCGGTATCGGTAAGCCGGACGACCTCGCCGACTCCCATTTGGCCACCCGCCCGGCCCACAGGCACCGTATCGCCAGCAGCGACTTTGATAACGGACTGCAGGTGGGCCAGACGTCGGCCACGCAGGACCGCCCGGTCAGGCGCTACGAAATCCTCGTCAAACAGTAACGCCAGATTCATTCGCCGGCAGGCTCATCGCTGTCCGGGTCTGCGACTTCCTGTTTCGCCAGTCGCCCGAACAGGATGCCGATCTCGAACAGGATCCACATGGGTACTGCCAGCAGGGTCTGGGAAATGATGTCAGGCGGCGTTAGCAGCATGCCGATGATAAAGCAGCCCACCACCACGTAGGGGCGCTTGGCTGCCAGATCCGCCGGTGTGGTGGCCCCGGTAAGGATGAGCAATACGGTGGCAATCGGAATCTCAAATGCGACACCGAAGGCAAAGAACATCTTGAGCACGAAATTGAGGTAGCTGGTGATGTCCGGTAATTCGACGATGCCTTCCGGTCCTATCGCGGTAAAGAAGCCGAACACCAGAGGGAAAACCACGTAATAGGCGAATGCCGCACCCGCATAGAACAGGATTACCGAGGTAAAGAGCAGTGGAAAGGCCAGCCGCTTTTCATGGGCGTACAGTCCCGGGGCGATGAAACTCCAGAGCTGGTAGAGAATGATCGGGATGGCTGCGAACACGGCCAGCACCAGGGCCAACTTCAGTGGTGCGAAGAAGGGCGAAGTAACATCCGTTGCGATCATGGTCTGGCCAACGGGCAACAGGGAACGGATAGGTTCAGACAGCCACAGGTACAGCTCGTTGGCAAACGGATAAATGGCAGCGAAGCAGACCAGCACCGCAAGAACCATTTTCAGAAGGCGATTGCGCAATTCGAGCAGGTGCTCGATCAGTGGCATTTCCTGCTGTTCCGGAGGCAGCTGGTTGCCGTCGGGTTTTGCATTCATGAACGGTTATCCGGCGGACTTTGCGGGGTTTCGCTTTTGGGTTGTTCCTTCCCGGCAGCGCCTGTATCCGGCGTCTGCGAGGCATCACTGGTATCAGCCTGATCCTGTGGCGGAGCCTCGGAGGCCTTTGCCTGGCCAGACACACGTCGTGTCGCCGGTGCTGGTCTTGGTTTCTGGGTCTCGTTCTCGGGCAGGATCATGTGCTCGTACTTTTTAGCCTCGTCCAGGGCGCCGCGCACGGTTTTCTGAACATCGTCCAGGCCAACATCCCCCGCCTTGCGAAGCTCCTCACGGAGCTCATCGGCTTTGAGCTGCCGGTCCAGTTCCGAGGTGAACTGGCTGACCATGCGTCGGGCACCGCCCACCCAGCGGCCCGCAGCACGGGCAGCCGTGGGCAGACGCTCGGGGCCGAGTACCAACAGCGCGATGACGCCGCAGATCAGCAGCTCAAGAAAGCCGATATCGAACATTCAGCCTGGTCTCAGCTGTGGGACTTGTCCCGGGGCTTGTCTTCGGCCGCAGCCTGTTTTTGCGGCTGCTCCTCTTCCTTGCCTTCCAGGGAGTCCTGGTTCTCGGTCTTGGAGTCCTCATCGCTCATGGACTTCTTGAAGCCGCGAATGGCGCCACCGAGGTCGCTGCCGATGTTGCGGAGTTTCTTGGTTCCGAACAACAGAATGACAATGCCGAGTACGATAAGTAATTGCCAGATGCTGATACCCATTACGGGGTCCTCGTTTTAATGTTTCTGTTCAATGACATTGTACGTTACCAGAACGGTTACGCGGAAACCCCTTTGGAGGTACTACCGCTCACTTGTCCCGCGACGCTTTTTCTTCAAGGCCTGACAGGTCGAACCGGCTGGCCAGCTCGTCCAGGATGTCTTTTGGGCCAAGGCCCAGTCTCGACAGCATCACCATGCTGTGGAACCACAGGTCGGCGGTTTCGTAAACCACGTCCCGGGTTTCACCGGAGTGTTCCGCGTCCTTGGCGGCCAGCAGGGTTTCCGTGCACTCTTCCCCGACTTTTTCCAGAATCTTGTTCAGACCCTTGGCGTGGAGACTGGCTACGTAAGAGGTTTCCGGGTCTGCTTCCTTCCGGGCTTCCAGAACCCGTGCCAGGTTTTCCAGTACATTGCTCACTGTCCGTGCTCCTCAGTTGCTGCCGTAGCCTCAGTTGCTGCCGTAGATAGTGCCGGGGTCCTTGATCACCGGGTCAACACTGACCCACTGGCCGTCTTTCAGGGTCCGGTAGAAGCAGCTGCGTCTGCCAGTATGGCAGGCGATGCCGCCTTTTTGTTCAACTTTCAGCAGGATGACGTCCTCGTCGCAGTCCAGTCGAATGTCCCGAATAACCTGTTGGTGCCCCGAGGTTTCCCCCTTGCGCCAGAGCTTGCCTCTGGAACGGGACCAATACACGGCCTGGCCTTCTTCGGCGGTCAGCCTGAGCGACTCACGGTTCATCCAGGCCATCATCAGAATGTCGCCGGTTTCGGCGTCCTGGGCGATGGCCGGCACCAGGCCGTCCTCTGTCCAACGAATGGCATCCAGCCAGTCAGGGGTCTCGACGTTATCCGAGCTGTTTTGCATTTTTGTGAATCCTGAAATCTTTGTCGGTTATCGGCTGCCGCGGAGCATGAGTCCACCGGCAATTGCAAACAGGGCCCAGCTCCAGGTGGGCACGCTTTCAAGCCATTGCTGGCCCTCAGGCTGGGTGCCCAGAATGCCCCCGGCAACCAGAAGTACCGCCAGTGTAACCCGCCGCCAGCGCCGCTCGGTGCGAACCTGCTGCTCACGGAGCAACTCCAGTGTAGCCCGATTCTGGGGCTCGGTGGGCCCGGCCTGCCGCAGTTGGAGAAGGGCATCGTGCACCAGCTGGGGCATTTCCGGCGACTGTTCCAGCCAGGAGGGCAGATGGGATTGCAGGGACTTGATCAGCCCCGATGGGCCAATCCGCTTGCGCATCCAGGTTTCTAGGTAGGGTTGCGCGGTACTCCACAAATCCAGATCCGGATAAAGCTGGCGGCCCAAGCCTTCCACGTTCAGCAGGGTTTTCTGCAGCAGGACGAGCTGAGGCTGCACTTCCATGTTGAATCGCCTCGCTGTCTGGAACAGGCGTAGCAGGAAGTGGCCGAAAGAGATGTCCTTTAACGGCTTCTCGAAAATGGGCTCGCAGACAGTACGAATGGCGGCCTCAAACTGGTTCACTGGCGTGTCGGGTGGCACCCAGCCGGACTGGATATGTAGCTGCGCAACCTGCCGGTAATCGCGGCGGAAAAAGGCTAGAAGATTTCGGGCGAGATAGCTCTGGTCATCCGGTGCCAGGGTACCGACGATCCCGAAATCGATCGCGATATATCGCGGGTCCGACGGGTTGGACGTATCCACGAAGATGTTGCCCGGGTGCATGTCGGCGTGGAAGAAGCTGTCCCGGAACACCTGGGTAAAGAAGATTTCCACACCTTTTTCCGCCAGTACCTTCATGTCGACGCCAGCGGCCTTCAGGGCGGCGGTATCCGCAATGGGGATGCCGTGAATGCGCTCCATCACCAGCACTGATTTGCGGGTGTAGTCCCAGTCGATGAACGGAATATAGATCAGCGAGGAGTTCTCGAAATTCCGGCGCAGCTGGCTGGCGTTGGCGGCCTCGCGCTGCAGGTCCAGTTCGTCGTGGATGGTGGCATCGTAGTCGGCAACCACTTCCACCGGGTGCAGGCGCTTGCCCTCGGACCAGTATTTTTCCAGCAGACCGGCCATCAGGTACATCAGGGCCAGGTCCTGGCGGATGACCCTCTCGATACCGGGGCGCAGTACTTTCACCACCACTTTCTGGCCGTTGAGCAGCGTGGCCGCATGCACCTGGGCAACCGACGCGGAGGCCAGCGGGTCCGGGCTGAATTCGGCAAACAGGTCCGACACCGGGGCGCCCAGCGACGTTTCGATAATGCCCCGGGCCTCATCGCTCGGAAACGGCGGCACACGGTCCTGAAGGTTTTTCAGGGATTCGGCCATGTCATCTGGCAACAGATCCCGTCGGGTAGAGAGTATCTGGCCGAACTTTACAAACACGGGGCCCAGTTCCTCGAGGGCCAGCCGCAGTCGATCACCCCTGTCCAGCTTGGGTTTGGGGAACAGGTGCCAGGGCGCAAGCAGGAAAAACACCTTCAGGGGCGCAGGCAGTTCTGCGATTGGCAGGAACGTGTCCAGCCGATAGCGGCAGAATACCCAGGCAATTCGAAACAGGCGTTGCAGGCGGGTCACAGGTTCTCCGGTTCGTCAGTCTTGCCGCGGTTTTCAACCAGGTTCAGCCGGGCTTCCAGTCTCTCGGTGCGCAAGTTCAGTTCGTCGATGTCCTCGAACGTTGCTTCCAGTTCCCGTCGCCCTGGCAGGGCACGACTCTCTTCATGCACATACTCCTCGATATTGGCGTTCAGGGACTGAAAGGCCTGACGGCTCCACCGAATGGCGCCGCGAATGCGCTGACCCAGAAAGTGTGCGGGTACATCCCCGATATGCTGGGCCATGGCGGCTTCCCAATCCGGCTCAAGCTGGTTCAGTGCGCGCTGCAGCTGATGGGCCAGGGCCGTGTCTCCGGTCACGTCGAGGCGACCATCGGCAAAGATCCGGTCATCACCGGTGGCCAGCGCCGCAAAGGCGATGGGTTTGCCGGTAACCTGAAGAGCAGGCTGGTCGACCGGTTGGCTGCCAACCCGAACACGGTTTCCAGCGCGGTCCAGGGTGTAGGTCAGGGGGAAAGGATCTGTGATATTGAACTGCACCGGCCCCGCCAGTGCTTCCATCAAGGCGTGATGCCCCGCCGGATCCAGTTCCAGCGCCCGGTTCAGGGCGCTTTCCAGGATCGCGGAGACAGCGGAAAGCAGGGTAGGGCCGGGAAACATCAGGGCTTGATTCCCACATGCAGGGCGACAATGCCGCCGGTCATGTTGTAGTACTTGCAGTTCACCAGGCCGGCATTTTCCATCATGCCCTTGAGGGTGTCCTGGTCCGGATGCATCCGGATGGATTCGGCCAGGTACTTGTAGCTTTCGCTGTCGCCGGCGATAAGCTGGCCCATCAATGGCAGAGCGGAAAACGAGTAGGTGTCGTAAGCCTTGCTCAGCAACGGATTGGTTGGCTTGGAGAATTCCAGGATCATAAGTTTGCCACCGGGCTTGAGAACCCGGGCCATGTCGCGCAGGGCCTGATCTTTATCGGTGACATTGCGCAGGCCAAAGGCGATGGACACCGCATTGAAGTTGTTGTCGGGGAACGGCAGGTGCTCGGCGTCCGCCTGCACGTATTCGATGTTGCCGGCATAGCCGCGGTCTGTCAGCCGACTGCGGCCCACCTGCAGCATGGAGGCATTGATGTCGGCCAGCACCACCTTGCCGGACGGACCCACCAAGTCTGAAAACTTCATGGTAAGGTCGCCGGTGCCGCCAGCAATGTCCAGTACCTGGTGGCCAGGACGCACGCCGGAAAGCTCGATGGTGAAGCGCTTCCAGAGCCGGTGGATCCCCATGGACATCAGGTCGTTCATGAGGTCGTATTTACCCGCCACGCTGTGGAATACTTCGGCCACCTGGCTAGCCTTCTGGCTTTTTGGCACATTGCGAAAGCCAAAGTGGGTGACGTCATCCTGGCCGTTATTGTTTGCGGCCTGGTTGGCTGGCGTTTGCTGCTCGCTCATGGGAGATGTCCTGTCAGAATCTGAACCCCGTATTCTAACCGCTGACGGGGTTGCTACAAGGGTGGCGGTGAGTTAAATAGCGCCCTAAACTGTAAATTCGTCCAAATCCGAGAGAAAACGTTTTCATGTCCGTCATTGATGTACACCGCCCGCATACCCTGGATAAAGAACACGCGAGAGAGGCTGCCGAATCCCTGGCCAAAGACCTGTCCAGCCAGTTCGACGTGCATTACCAGTGGGAAGGCGATCACCTGAAATTCAAGCGTAGCGGCGTCAAGGGGCATCTCAACATTACCCCGACGGATCTGCACATTCATCTGGAGCTGGGCATGATGTTGCGGCCCTTCAAGTCCCGGATCGAGCAGGAAATCCACTCCCAGCTGGACCAGATCATCAAGGCCTGATCAGCCGGGTTGTCGTCGACTCAGAGGTTGTCCGGCAGGCTGAACGGGTCCGGACGACCGTCGAGTATATTGCGCATCACTTGTTGTTCCCGGGAAACCAGCCGGTCGATCAGTAACTCCACATCGTCCATCTTCCGGAAGGCCGAGTAACCCCGGTGCAGAAAGCTGTGCAGGTCGCTCAGATCGGCCATTTCCGCCGGACCCCGGGTCATCGACAACAGCCATCCAAGGGTGCGGTTGCGGACATAGCGATCAAGCTGCTGGCCTACGTCAGCCACCAGGGTGATCTGCTTCTCCCTCTGATCCAGCTGTCGGCTTTCCCGGAAGGCGGCACAGTAGTCCTCAGTGGTTATGGCGTCGGCGGGCACGCCCTGCTGGTGGAACAGCTCGGCCAGCTCGAGATCCAGCCGCTGGGTGATCAGGTTCAGCTCCACCAGACCGGCGAAGGTGTCCAGCAGGTTGTCCGGCAGCCACTTCACCATCTTGGGGAAGACCCGATCAATATTGTCATCCCGCCGGGTCATTCCGGCCGGCGCATACAGATCGGTCAGCAAAAATTCGAGGCCGTGATGGTAACCGGGGTGCTGGTAAAGGTCTTCATGAGTCGCCTTAAGCCGTTCGGCCTGCCAGTCGGCAACGTGGATTGCGCTTTCCAGCAGTGGGTGTTCTGCTTTCAAATGCCGGAAATCATGGTAGTCCAACAGCAGTTGCTGCAGCTGGCGAGCGCTTTCGGTGCGGGCTTCGGTAGCGACAAGGCGCTCACGGTACATGGACGATGGCTCCACTAAACCTGAAGAAAAGAGCGTAGTTTAGCGGAGCTGAGGTGGTCTTGCAGTAAGGCACTGCCGGGAGTTATCAGCCCTGTGCGGCAGTGGGCAGCGTTTCGAACCCCGGCACCCATTCCTTGCTGTCCAGGGTGATGAAGTGGCTCGGTGCCTCGGTTTCGACGATTCGCATGGTGGTCGGGCTCTGGCGGGCACTGGCCAACATGGATGAGCGATCGAGAATACGGTCTACCGCAGGAATCAGGAAAGTGCCGTGGCGTACATGGCTGTATACGCTGGTGTCTGTCCGTGCCATCCAGTCCATGATGTTCTCAATGTTACGAACAATGGTCAGGTGATCCTTGGTGGCGGAAAACAGTTTGCTCAGCAGTTGCTTCTTGCGCGGGTTCATCTTGCCAAAGAAGGTCTGGCCGTAGGCGGACGACGGAGCGCTGTTGATCAGGCGTATCAGCCAGGGCCACATACCGTGGCTTACAGGTTCCAGAATGGTGGTCACCAGCGCAGAAAGCCTGCCGTTGGGGAGCACGGGTGCTTCCAGTACCACTTCCACGTCGTCATACAGCTCTGGCCATTGCTTGATGGCCTCCAGGATCACCGCCCCGCCACGGGAGTGACCATGAACCCGAATGTTATCGGTGGTGGGCAGGCTGGAAAGCGCCTGGTTGAGAATGCAGGCGTCGTATTCGATGGTGCCTTCCAGGTGCTTGATCGGCACTTCCCAATCCGGGGTCTCCGCGGTCACGCCGTTCACCGGGATGTGGTAATTGCTGCAGGTGAGCAGTATCAATTCGGTGGTGGGCGCTTCATAAGCCTGGGTGAAGTAGCAGTGGTTTTCCAGAAAGCCGTGCACGCCGACAACAGTCTGCTCGGCCTTGCCGCTGTGGTTGCGAACGGACACAGCGCCCTTGCCAACGCGATACACCCGCCCGGAGAACATTTCCGAGTAGGCGCTCTCAATCGGTTTTATCAGCTTGCGAACATGGCTCGCTTTCATAACTGCTCTCCCTTCCAGCACGGCAATGGCCTTTTATTGGAATTAGGGTGTGCTGGTAAGCCTTTTGTACCCCGATCACCTCGCTATGTTACTGGCTCTGAGTACAGATTTTTTGATTCCTCAGGGCCAATCAATCACGGATCGGCAGCGTTTAATAACCATTGCATCAAGGCTTATAACCAGTATAGGACTGAACAGTTGCTCACGTGTAATTTTTTGTAACAGCGTGCGCTGGTGCCGCATATGGAGCCGGAAGGGCTTGTCTGGCACAATGCAGAGTTCGGTTTTTACTTACCTTCACCACTTTTCCAGGGACGTTCGGGTTTGAGTCACGAACAATCGCATCTCCTGCTACCTGCGGATTCGGCCTGGCTGGCCCTGGAGCGCCCGGAAAACCCCATGACCATCACCGTGATGCTGCGGGTTGATGGCCTCACTGCGCCCCGTTTCCGGGAATTCCTCCGGGTGTACTGGATGGCCTGGGAGCGTTTCCGGTACATGCCGGTCAAGCGCTCGCCCGCCTGGTGGTGGGAGCAGGACCCGATGTTTGATGTCCGCCACCACCTGGATGTGGTGGTAGATCGCTTCACTCCGGAAAGCCTGCAGGAGTGGGTGTCGGTGCGGCTGAACCAGCCTCTGCCCATGTATCGCCCGCGCTGGAAATTCTGGTTGGCGCCCAATGCCGAGGGCGGGGCGGTCCTGTTGCTGCGGATTCACCACTGTTATGCGGATGGTCTTTCCCTGCTGGGCATTTTTGAACGCCTCTGCCCACCGTCGCCCCGGCAGCATCCTGCCATATACGGCGCACCTGAAACCGCGGAGCTTTCACGGTGGACCGCTGCAGCAAAAGTCTGGCTCGGAGAGCTGATGGCCCCTGGAGAGTCCGCAGAAGAAGCCCATGGTGTTGCCGGGGGGGAGGAATCCGTTGGCAACCAGTGGCAGGATGCCGGGCGCCTGCTGGAGCGGGTTGCCCAGAAAAGTCTCAAGCTGGTCCATGAGTTTTCGGAATTCCTGGTGGAGCCGGAGGATTCAGACACCGATCTCCGGCGCCCCCTGCTGGGGCGACGGCACTGTCGCTGGTCCGAGCCCGTGCCCCTCGACCGCTTCAGAAACATTGCCCGAGCTACCAATGTAACCATCAACGATGTGTTGCTGAGCTGCGTGGCGGCGGCTGTACGCACCCGCCTGGGTATTGAAGGCGAGGACCTCGATGAAGCCGTGCTGCATGCCGCCGTACCGGTGGATATTCGCAGTCGCCTGCCCGAGGAGCTCAAGCCGGCACCCGGCGCGCTGGGCAACTATTTTGGCACCGTGTTTGTACCTTTGCCGGTGGATGGTGAAAGTCCCCTCGAGCGACTTTTCCGCATCAAGCACGAAACCCGCCGTCTTAAGAAAAGCTGGCAGCCCGGCATTGCCTGGGGTCTGGCGGCCAGCGCCACGATTGTTCCAGAGCCTTGGCGGGAGCCGTTGGCCGAGGTGTTCTACCGCAAGGCCAGTGCCGTGGTGTCCAACGTGCCCGGCACTCCGGAGGCCCGGTATATTGCCGGCTGCCGGATAACCGAACAGATGTTCTGGGTGCCCCAGGCCGGGGATATCGGTTTGGGCATCAGCATTGTCAGCTACGCCGACCAGGTGCAGTTTGGCGTCGTTGCCGATGAGGCGGTGATGGCCGATCCCGAAGACTTTCTCAACGACTGCCTGCAGGAACTGGCGCAGTTCCCCGGCCAATAGTCCGCCGGGTCGTACTCCCAAAGTTTCAATTCAAGTGCCTCCCAAATGAGCAGAAAACCTGCTCCCTGGAAGCATTTTCCCCCTCCCTCGCATCACCGACCATGGAATTCAGGCGACAGACCGCGCCTGGAGAGTCCGGATAACCCGGGTCTCCGATCCCAGATTTCCAAAAACAACCGGGGGAACTATGAAAAACAATAACGTCAGAAAGTCAGGGTTAGCCATTGCCATGGCAGCAGCCATGTGTGCCAGCACCGGAGCCAACGCTGCTGTTGAGCTGTATAACCAGGAAGGCACCAGCTTTTCCGTGGATGGCTACTTCAATGCGTTCTATGTAAACCGTGACGACAAGCAGAACGACGTTCGCGATTCCCGAATCAAGATGGGCTTCCTGCCCAACACCATCGGCTTCAAGTTCAGCAAGGACATGGGTGATCTGACCCTGGGCGGACGTTCCTCGTTCTGGACCACCATCAATGACAGCCTTGATTCACCCACAGACACCGCCATTGACGTGCGCCAGTTCTATGCCACGGTGGACGGTGATTTCGGTCAGGTTCTGATCGGTAAGGACTTCGGCCTGTATGCACGCTCCAACATCTTTCTGGACGAGATCCTGATGGGATTCGGCTCTCCGGGGGTTGCCGGTGGCGTGTCCTTTGGCAATATCCGCGCGGGCTACCCGTACCCGACACCGTCGGCCCAGATTACCTACAGATCGCCGGATATGAGTGGCCTCAAAGTTGCGGCCGGTGTGCTGGATCCCGCCGACACGGTGACCGGTGCCAATGACGAGAATGCCGCACCGCGATTCGAGTCCGAGGTAACCTACAACGCCAACCTGAACGACGTGGCCCTGACCGGCTGGGTGAACGGCCGCTATCAGTCTGCTGAAAACGGCACTACGACCGTCGACAGCACAGGCCTTGGCTACGGCATCAAGGCGTCGGTCGCGGGACTGACCCTGGCCGCTTCCGGTTTTACCTCCAAGGGTGACAACCCGGTTCTGATCGGCAACGGAGCGGTGACCGAGGACGATGCCGACGGCTTCCTGGTTCAGGGCTCCTATGCCTTCGGCGCCAATCGCGTTGTGCTGTCCTACGGCGAGACGGACGCTGAAATCCTGAATCTGGAAACCGAAAGCACAACGCTCGGGTTCTTCCACGATGTGAACAGCAACTTCAAGCTGGTTGCCGAGTACAACATGTACGAAGACAACAACCGCACCACCGGTGCAACCACCACTGAGGCGGATACCATTGCCCTTGGCGCCATCGTGATGTTCTAAGCACTAGCTGGCGTTGCGGGTGGCGGGATGCCCTTCGCAGCGCCGGTTTGTCTAAGACTAAAGTGCCGGTTTGCCTGGACGGAAATCGGCAGCGCCATCAGACATTGATTCAGGAGGCAGTTTAATCAATGGCTTACGATCATTTTGGCGCGCCTATTAAAAGCACTGAAGTCGCATTGGCTGCGTTTACGGATGCCGTAGAATCGGTGAAAAGTCATCCGTTTTCGGGAACCGCGTTTATGAAGCCAGCGACGACCCTGCCTGCGGTCCGGGTAGCGAGCTCCAGTGTTCGCGATCCGATGTTGGCCGCCACCAATCTCGCCAGCCAGCTCAGCCATGAGCACCTGGGTTGTGTACTGTTCTTCTGTTCCGCGGAATACGACCTGGGTCGACTCGGTAGTGCCCTTGAGCACAGCTTTCAGGGCGTGCGCGTTTGCGGCTGTACCTCTGCCGGGGAAATCACGCCGGAGGGTTACGGTCGCGGATGCATCACCGCCATCGGGTTTGACCGCCGCTATTTCGCCATTGATTGTGCGCTGATACGGGAGCTGGATCGGTTCACCCTGCAAGACGCCCAGGGCGTGATCGACGGCCTGCTTTCTACCTGTCGGGACGCCAGGCTGGCGCCGGTCAAAGGCAATACCTTTGCCATCACGCTTCTGGACGGCCTGTCCAGCCGTGAAGAGCTGGTGCTGGCAACGCTCAATTCGGCGCTCGGCACCATTCCCCAGTTCGGCGGCTCCGCCGGTGACGATGAGCGCCTGGCCAACACCCATGTGTTCTACGATGGCCAGTTCCACACCGGAGCCGCCACGGTGTTGCTGGTGAACACACCGCTGGATTTCCGGGTTTTTTCCACGCACCACATGGTCGAGCGCAGTGAAAAGCTGGTCGTGACCGACGCCTGCGCGGAAAGCCGCACGGTGTATGAGCTTAATGCAGAGCCGGCAGCTGATGCCTATGCCCGCGCCGTTGGTGTGGATGTGGATGCTCTGGATCGCAAGGTCTTCGCACTCAGGCCCATGGGAGTAAAAATCGGCGGTCACTATTTCGTCCGATCGGTGCAGCGGGTGAATCCGGACAAGAGCCTGACCTTCTACTGTGCGGTGGAAACGGGAATCGTGATGACGGCGATGGCGCCGGAATCCCTGCTGGACAGCGTTCGCACCCAGATCGAGGCGGCAGAGCAGGTCGTGGGGCCGCCTCTGGTTACGATTGGCTGCGATTGTTTTCTGCGACGCCTGGAGGCTGAACTGACCGGGGAAGTGGAAGCGGTCTCGGAGTTCCTTCGCCATCACAAGGTGATTGGCTTCAATACCTACGGCGAGCAGTTCGACGGTATGCATATCAACCAGACGTTTACGGGGGTGGTCATTGGCCAGCCTGATGTCCGTTCCGGACAAGATTGAAGCACCCGTCGAGGACGAGCGGGACCAGCGAATTGCCGAGCTTGAGGCGGAGAACGAGCGCCTGAGGCGGATTCGCGATGCCCTGATTGTCCGGGTGGAGTCTGGTTCTGCCCACAAGCCGGAGCCCTACGCGGCCTTCGAGCACTCGGTGGTGCTTGCCGAGCAGGTTCGGGAGCGAACCGAGGCGTTAAACCAGGCCATGGAACAGCTCAAGGGCAGCAACAAGGCCCTGAACCGGGCCCGGGAAGAAGCTGAAACCACTCGCCAGAGACTGAGCGATGCCATCGAGAGCATTGCCGATGGCTTTGTGCTGTTTGATAACCAGCATTGCCTGATCCAGAGCAACAGTCGGTTCCGGAGCTACTGGCGGCATGCCGGTGTTGAGGCGCCAGGCCAGGGTACCCGGATTTCAGACGTGAAGCGGCAGGCGGTGGCCTGCGGTCTGGTTCTGGAGGAACACAGCCATCCGGACTCGGAAGGCGTGGTGTTCTTGCTGGCCAACGGCCGCTGGGTTCAGGTTACCGAGAGACCGACCCGGGAAGGGGGGTTGGTCGTGCTCTACTCCGACATCACCGATGTGAAGAACAGCGAAATGGCCCGCCGGATCAAGGCGCTGGAAGAGAGCGAGCGCTGGATTCGGGTAGTGACCGACCATGTGCCGGCGCTGATTGCCTACATCGGGGCCGATATGACCATCCAGTTCTGCAACAAGGTCTACGAGTCCTGGTACGGGCGCAAAGGTGAGTCGCCCCTCGGCAAGCGTCTCAACGAGGTACATTCGCCCGAGTTCTACCAGCGCCTACTTCCCCAGATCCTCGATGTCATGGACGGCCACAATGTCACATTTGAATTCGAGGAGACCGGTGAGCAGGGTGAGGTGCGCCACATGCTGCGCTCCTACGTTCCCAATTTCGATGAGCAGGGAGACATCATCGGTTTCTTTGTGTTGATCCGGGACATCACCGACCGCCGCAAGACCGCCCTGGCACTGGAACAGGCCTATGACAACCTGGAGCGACGGGTGAAGGAGCGCACCGCGGCCCTGACCGGCCTGAACAACCAGCTGCGCCAGGAAATCACCGAACGGGCTGCCGTAGAAGCCCGGCTTCGGGATGCCAAGCTGGAGGCCGAGAGGGCCAATCTCTCGAAAACCAAGTTCCTCGCTGCGGTCAGCCACGACTTGCTGCAACCTCTGAATGCCGCACGGTTGTTTACCAGTGCTCTGCTGGAGCAGTCGTTCGGGCCCAAGGCGGAAGGCCTGGTTCGGTCGGTCAGTACCTCTCTGGATGACGTCGAAAACCTTCTGGGCACCCTGGTGGATATTTCCAAGCTGGATGCCGGGGTGATCAAACCGGATGTCACCGCCTTTGATCTTCGGGACCTGCTCAATAATATCGCCCGGGAATTCCGGCAGATGGCCACGGCCGAGGGGCTGCGACTGGACTTTGTCGCCAGCTCCGCGATTGTGGAGTCGGATTCCCAGCTACTGGCGCGGATCCTCCGGAATTTCCTGACCAACGCCATCCGCTATACCGGCAACGGCCGGATTCTGCTTGGCGTTCGTCGACAAAAGGATCATGTCCTGTTGCAGGTGTGGGATACCGGCCCCGGTATTCCCGAAGACAAGCTCACCGAGATCTTTCAGGAATTCAAACGCATCCGGCCGGCCGGCTCACAACCCGATAAAGGATTGGGTCTTGGTCTGGCGATCGTGGACAAGATATCCCGCATGCTTGGGCATGAAGTCACGGTTTCCTCCATCGAGGGGAAAGGCTCGGTATTCAGTGTTCGGGTTCCTATTGGCCGCCTGAAGCCAAGGCAACCGACGGCCGACCAGAATCGAGCCGTGTCTTTCGATAGCGGTCTTGGCGGAGCCCGAATCTGGGTGATCGACAATGACCAGTCGATCTGCCAGGGCATGCAAACCCTGCTCGAAGGTTGGGACTGCCAGGTGGTGACGGCGGTGTCCCTGGAAGATCTCGAGCGTCAGCTGGATCCGGCTACCAGTGCGGTGGACCTTATCCTGGCGGATTATCATCTGGATAACGACGAAAACGGCGTGGATGTGGTGGCGGAGATCAATGGCCGCCGGAAGTGCCCGGCGCCGGTGGTGATGATTACCGCCAACTACACCAATGAGCTCAAGCAGCATATCCGCGAGCTTGGGCATCTGCTGATGAACAAGCCGGTGAAGCCCCTGAAGTTGCGCAGTGCGCTGAGTCATTTGCTCAGGAATTGAGGTTGCAGATGGGTGTCGGATTACGGCTTCGCCTAATCCGACAAACACGCTACCTTAGCGCTTCAAATACTGACTGAAATCCACATCACTGGCAGACAGAATCGCCTGCACCCGGTTGTGAACCCCGAGCTTGCGCAATATCGCAGACACATGGGCCTTCACCGTGGTCTCGGCGATGTTCAGGTTATAGGCAATCTGTTTGTTGGATTCGCCCTTGGACATGCGTTCAAGCACCAGCAGCTGGCGGCGGGTCAGGGAATTCAGCAGCTCCGGTGAAATCGGATTGTCTTCATTGCGACTACGGCGGGTGTTGCTTTCCTTGCCGGTGCGGATGATGTCCGAGGGCAGGTAAACATTGCCGTTCAGGATTTGCTGAATGGCCTCGGTCATCTGGGCCCGGGGCGAGGACTTGGTAATGAAACCGCAGGCGCCGTAGGTAATGGCCTGCAGTACCACCTGTTTGTCTTCCTCGGCAGAAACAATCACTACCGGAATGGTCGGGGCCTCATTGCGCAACGTGATCAGGCCGTTCAGGCCATGCATGCCCGGCATATTCAGGTCCAGCAGGATAAGGTCCAGATCGTCGTTCTCGCGAGTGATATCGAGGGCGCTGTCCAGATCGTCGGTTTCGATGATCTCACTGCCCTCAAAGCCAGAGGCGATAACGCTGCTGATGGCCTCGCGGAACAGCGGGTGGTCGTCGGCAATCAGAATCTTGTAAGCCGGCTCCATGGATGGGTCTACCTGTTTGTTTTCAGTGTCGGGAATGGCTTCCGAATCATGATAACGGTTTTCGGAAGAGAGTGCGGCATCGAGCTCGTTCAGCATAGCGGCCTCCTGTGCAGAGAATCGCCGGAGTCGGAGTCGATCCTCTGTTTATTATTGTGATGGTTTCATTACACGCCATCTTGGTCTCGGGTTGAATGCGACCATCGCACCAAAAAACAGGCACCAAAGTACTATTCTTGCCGGGCTGTGGGCTTCGTATCGTGGAGCAATGAGCCTACAACCAACAATAACGACCGTCTCCCAATCCCCTCTTGCCGATCCCTGGATCAAAAAGGGAATGGCCGCCGTGCTTGGTCTTTTACTGAGTCTCGCAGGCAGTGTCCATGCCCGGGAAGGAGTGTCTGACCTGCCCGTACTGTCCGTCAGCGTATTGCAGTTCGGCACGGCCCACTGGGAGCTTGACCATATCCTGCATCGGGAACTGGATCGGGAGAATGGCTATCGGCTGGACCTGAAACCGGTGGCCAACCTGCCGGCCTCCAGGCTCGCGGTCACCAGCGGTTCGGTGAATGGCGCAGTGGCCGACCTGCTGTGGGCGCAGTCCAGGTTTCAGGCAGGAGCGCCCTACCTTTATGTGTCTTTTTCATCCCAGATCGGCGATATCGTTGTCGCCGAGACTTCCCCGATCCGCTCGGTGGCGGATCTGGCGGACAAGCGCATCGGCGTAGCCGGCGGGCCGGACAGCAAGGGCTGGATACTGCTCCAGAAAGTCGCAGAGCGACAGGGTATCAACCTGGACGAATCCGCAGAGATCCAGTTCGCTGCTCCGCCGCTGCTCAGCCAGGCTCTCAAGCGGGGACAGGTAGACGTGATCGTCACCTACTGGCATTTCGCGGCCCGTCTCCGGGGTGAGGGCGGCTGGCGGTCGGCCTTCAGCATGGCCGATCTGCTCACTGAGCTGGACCTGGATCGCAACCTGCCGGTGCTGGGTTATGTCTTCCCTGCGAAATGGGCGACCGATCATGGATCGTTGATAGATGGTTTCGCGGCCTCCCTTCAAGAGGCCAAAGCCGAGCTGGCGGACAGTGAATCACCCTGGCAACGCCTGCGTCCCCTGATGGGTAATCCTGAAGAGGGCGTCTTCACGGCATTGCGCGAGGGCTTCGTCGCCGGCACGCCTGCTCCACAAACAGACCAGCGTATTGCAGACCTGCAGCGTTTGATGACCCTCACAGGTGCCGATCCGGACCGCCTGATGCCCGCCAATCTGTTTTACCGGAGCCAACCGTGAAAGGCCCTCCCGGCCGCCCGCCGCTCTGGAGCTACTGGATAGTTTTGCCCTCGTTTGTCGTGCTCTGGGCGCTGACGGCCTGGCTGCTTCAGTCGCCCCTGTTACCAACGCCGGTGAACGTTCTGGATACCCTGGTTCGGGAATCGGCGTCCGGCGAGCTCTGGCATCACCTGGGGGCGACCCTGGCCCGCGTGGTGGTCGCATTCATTCTGGCGATGGCGATTGGCACCGCCATCGGCATTGTGATGGGCCGTTCACAAACCACCAATGCCCTGTTCGATCCCCTGCTGGTGTTGTTACTCAACCTGCCGGCCCTGGTCACCATCATCCTCATGTATGTCTGGTTCGGCCTGGTGGAAGTGGCGGCCGTGATGGCGGTCGTGATCAACAAAGTTCCCAACGTAGCGGTTACCGTCCGGGAGGGCGCCCGCAGCCTGGACTATAGGCTCGAGGAGATGGCCACTGTTTACGAATTCACCCGGTGGCAACGGTTGCGGGAAGTGTGGGTGCCGCAGCTGTTTCCTTACCTCATGGCCGCCACCCGGGGTGGTCTCGCCCTGATCTGGAAGATTGTCCTTGTAGTGGAACTGCTGGGCCGCTCCAGCGGCGTCGGCTTCCAGTTGCACATGGCGTTTCAGGTTTTCGACGTGGCCGCCATTCTTGCCTACAGCCTGGCGTTCATTGCCATCGTCCAGCTGATTGAACTGGCCATACTTCAGCCTCTTGAGCGCCGATCCAGTCGCTGGCGACAACCGGAGGCCGCCCATGCTTGAACTCAGAATCGCCGGCCGCGATTTCGGCCAGCCAGTCCTGGGAGAGGTCTTCGCAACCATTGCGCGAGGCGATCGCATCTGCCTTCTGGGCCCGTCGGGTATTGGCAAGACGACGCTGCTGAACGCGATTGCCGGTCTCGATAAATCGGTGCCAGAGGAAGCCGTTATGGGTCGCGGCAAACTCCGGGTGGGTTACCTGTTTCAGGAACATCGCCTGCTGCCGTGGCGGACCCTGCACGCGAATCTTAGACTCGTTGGTGCGAACGATGACGAGGCCGAGAGGTTGCTGGGTCAGGTTGGCTTATCCGGCTACGGACATTATCTCCCGGACCAACTGTCACTCGGCATGGCCCGAAGAGCCGCCCTGGCCCGCTGCCTGGCGGTGAAACCTGACTTGCTCTTGCTGGACGAGCCGTTTGCCTCCCTGGACCCGATCATGGCCGGCGAACTGAAAGGCTTGATCGCCGGAATTCTGGACTCGCAACCTGATATGGCGATGATCTGTGTGACCCACGATGGTGGTGATGCAGAGATATTGGCCAATCGGCTCTGGTACCTCGACGGAAAGCCTGCGCGACTGCAGTGGGATGATGGGATTGGAGAGGCCGGTGTAATTGACGGCCTCCTCGACAAACTTCGCAGTCTTGATCATGCCGCTTCCTGACGGGAACATTTATTCCCAGGCCGGAAACGGATCATTCAGCGTTTGCCAGAACGATTTGCCAGCTAAAAGCTGCTCTTCATCCAGCAGGCATTCATCAAGTTGACGGGTAATGTTGGCTTGATCCAGATTCTGGCCAATAAAAACCAGCTCCTGGCGCATATCGCCGAAGGGTTCCACCCAGCTTTCCATAATCGCCTGGCGATACTCCGGGTCCTGGGGCCAATTGTTTTCAGGTACGGCTTTCCAGAACATTCCGGCAAATCCGTGTCTGGCAATGCCGCCAGCCTGGCTCCAATTGCCCGCAAACTCCGGGCGGGTGGCGAGCCAGAAATATCCTTTTGAGCGAATCAGCTTTCCACTGGAAACGCCTTGATGCAGGAAGTCATAGAACTTTGCCGGGTGGAACGGGCGGCGGGCCCGGTAAACGAAGCTGGAAATGCCGTATTCCTCGGTTTCGGGGATGTGTTCGCCGCGCATCTCTTTCAGCCAGCCGGGCGCTTGCTGGGCGCGGTCGAAACTGAAGCGGCCGGTATCCAGCACTTTTTCCAGAGAAACGGCACCTTGCTCAATCGGAAGGATTTCGGCTTCGGTATTGAGGCTGCGAATAACGCCCCTGAGTCTGCCCAGTTCCTCGGGTGAGGCCAGATCTGTTTTGCTGATCAGGATCACATCGCTGAACTCAACCTGATCAACCAGCAAATCCGCAACGCTGCGCTCGTCTTCCTCGCCCAGGCTTTCGCCGGTTTCCTGCAGCGACTGGGCCTCGTCGTAGTTTCTGAGGAAGTTGACCGCATCCACCACTGTCACCATCGTGTCGAGCCGGGCAATCTCAGACAGGCTGACGCCGTCTTCGTCGGCGAAGGTAAAGGTTTCCGCCACCGGCAGCGGTTCGGAGATCCCGGTAGATTCGATCACCAGGCAATCGAAGCGACCTTCTGCAGCCAGCTTTCGAACCTCGATCAGCAGGTCTTCCCGCAGGGTGCAGCAAATACAGCCGTTGCTCATTTCCACCAGCTTTTCTTCGGACCGGTTCAGCGTCACTTCCTGCTGAACTTGGGCCGCATCGATGTTGACCTCGCTCATGTCGTTAACGATCACGGCAACGCGCTTGCCATCCCGATTGTTCAGGATGTGGTTCAGTACGGTGGTTTTGCCGGCGCCCAGAAATCCAGACAGTACGGTAACCGGAAGGCGTGTGTCCTGCTGATTCATTGACTCTCTCCGTGTTGCGTTTGTTCTCCAGCCCGCAGGCTGCTTTACAGTAGTTATGTTATAACATAACATTCGCCATCTTAAAGTGATACTCAATTTGCGATCGACAAACCCAAGGAGCGTCTAAGCATGTCTGGAGAAAACAACTCTCTTTCCCTTCCGATCGCAGTGCGTGGTGGCAAAGCCGAGTGCCTGACGGAAATTTTTAGGGATGAGGTCAACCTGGCGGTTTGGGAACGAACCCTGTCGGGTGAGTGCAACGCCTTCGCGCACCGGTTTTCCCGGGAGGCAGGTGTGTTTGAGCGCTTCGTTGGTGTTGAAGCGGATGACAGCGTTGAACAGATTCTGCCTGCCTGGGCACTGGAATTGCCCGGCGCCCAGGTTTGGCTGGCGGACGTCAATGAGGTGGTGGAGATGTTCCGCTGTCTGTTCGAGCCCGCTGCTGTGGGCGTTCGTCTGCATGTGCTCCCGGATACCATGTGCCCCCGCTTTCACACCGATCGGGTTCCGGCGAGGTTGCTGGTGACCTATGCCGGGCGGGGTACAGAGTGGTTGCCCGAGAGCCGGGTGACCCGGCCTGCCGAGTCCGGACCGCTTCCGGATCAGTCGGTCAGCGAGGCTGATATCGAGGTTTTGCCCACGGGCGGGGTGTCTCTTCTGAAGGGCGAATCCTGGATCGGTAACGAGGGCCGGGGACTTGTCCATCGTTCCCCGGCACCCGGTGCCAGCCCTCGCCTCGTTCTGGGCCTTGACTGGCTTTCCTGACATTCAATAAAGCAATGTTATAACGTTAAACGGAGTTTTTATGTTTGATCAATCCCGAGGATTTCCATTTACCCTTCGTCCCCTGGCGGCGTCGTTGATGATAGTTTCGGCCACCATGTTGGCCGCCTGTGGCGGCAGCAGCTCTGATGACCCGCATGAGCATACCGATATTGAGACCGCCGGCCGTCTGGCCTTGTTCGATACCGATGCTTCGCAGCTGAGGATTCTGGACCTCGATAGCAGTGAAATTCTGGCCTCCATGGCGGTGGATGGCGAGGCGCCGCGCCTTTATGCATCCCCCGGTAACCGGTATGCGGTTGCCATTCAGCGCGGCGACGACCTGGTGTCTTTCGTTGACGGTGGTCTTTACACCGAGGACCACGGCGATCACATGCATGATTATGCAGAGACGCCGAGCATGCTGTCCCTTACCCTGAACGACCACAAACCGACGCACTACTCTTCTGGTGAAGCGGAAGGTGTCGTTTTCTTCGACGGCGGTGAGGCCGCGAGCTCAAAAGTGACCGTGTTTTCCGATACAACACTTGGCAGCGGATCGACTCTGGCCAGCCTGCAGCTGGATAACAACATGCACGGCGCTGCCAAGATGATCGACGGCCACTTGTTCGTGACCTATCGGGACAGCTCGATCACGGACACCACGCTGCCGGCGGCGGTTGAACGTTACCACCTGGACGGCAGCAGTTTCGAATTTGAAGAACGTTACAGCCAGGCTTGCCCGAGACTCCACGGCGCCGCCGCCAACGCCCATAGCCTTGGCTTTGGCTGCAGCGATGGTGTTCTGGCAATTGATCTGCACGAAGCTGGTTACCCCGCTACCAAACTGGAAAACCCCGAAGGCCTGGCGGAGGGCTCTCGCATCGGCACCCTCGTGGCAAATCACGATGTTGAGGAACTGGTTGGCGTTGCCGGGGACCGTCTGTTAGCGATCCATCCGGAATCGCCCACCGAGGTTTACCACGAACTGGAACTCGGTAATGGCGTGGGCCCTCTGGCCCAGGGCTTCACCACCCACGGAGAAGTTTTCTATGTGCTCGGCGATGACGGCGGCCTGCGATTGTTTAACCCGGCCCATGACTGGGAACTGATCACCACCGCTGAGCTGATGGATGCACCTGGCGACGAGGACATCCTCTCCGTGACCGTGTCTGCCGCCCAGGAGCGCCTGTTCGTGCTGCACAACCAGTCTGTTATCGAGGTTGATGCCACCGATGGCGATATTGTGCGGACCATCGATCTTGGTTTCAGCGCTTCGGCCATTGCCTGGCTGGGTCTGGCGGACGAGGGCCACGACCATGATCACGAAGAAGAGCACTCACACTAATCTGCTTTGAATCCAGCAGGGCGCGTCGACACCCGGTGGCGCGCCCGGTTGTTTTATCTCCGGAGTACCTATGTTTAAACGTTTTGCACCCTTTGCCATTCTCCCGTTGGCCCTGACGGCGGCCGGCACAACCGCCAACGAACTGAATCCCGACGTAAGTGTCACCCTGGACGGGTATTACAAACAGAACGAGACCGCTCTGTCCCACCGGGAACAGGGCTTTGGCCTGGGCCACACCGAGCTGTCCCTCTCTTCCCCGATTGATGACCTGTTCTCCGGCCGACTCACCGCTGTGTTCGAAGAGCATGACGGTGAGAGTGAGGTGCTGATTGAAGAGGCGTACCTGCAAACCAACGGGTTGCCGTACGCACTCAATGTGCGGGCCGGGCGATTCCTGTCGCAGGTGGGCTACCTGAACGGACGCCATATGCATGAGGACGACTTCGTTGAGCGCCCGGCCGCCTACCGCGCGATGCTTGGCAGTCACTACTACGACACCGGGGCACGCCTGAACGTGCTATTGCCAACGCCCTTCTTCTGGCAGGTCGGCGCGGAAGCCTTTGCCGGTGACCAACTGACCGAGGGTGACGAAGACATTGGCGTCTACACCCTCAATACCCGACTTGGTGGCGACATCAGCCTGTCCCAGAGCTGGCAGATTGGGCTCTCCTGGCTGCGGAACCGCCATGCCAAATCGGCGGATACCGGCGACGGTAGTCACGATCATGGTCACGAAGAAGGGCATGACCACGGCCATAGCCATGGCGCGGGTTACACCGGTGAAAACCTCTATATCGCCGACCTGGTCTGGAAGTGGTCGCCCAATGGCAATAACCGCGAGCAACAGCTGACCGTCAGTGGCGAGTACCTCTACGCAGACGAGCTGAATCAGTTTGCGGCGTCTGACGATACCAATGAAGGTTGGTATGTTTCCGGCGTTTACCAGTTCGCACCCCAGTGGTCGGCGGGCGTTCGTTACGGTGAGGTGGATCTTCAGGAAGCCCACGGAGATCACTTCCACAACCAGACCCTGGAAGAGACCGATGTGATGCTCTCCTGGTCCCGCTCGCATTTCTCGACGGTGCGTTTGCAATACACGCATCAGGAAGCGACCGTCTTCAGCAACGCCGATAACACGGTGATGGTGCAGTACGTGATGTCACTGGGTGCCCACGGCGCACATGGGTACTGATATGACATTCCGCAACGCATTTGCTGCCCTGTTGCTACTGGTGGCAGCCGTGCCGGCCGAGGCCCAGCTCCGGGTGTTCACCTGCGAACCGGAATGGACGGCCCTGGTTCGGGCGCTGGTGCCGGATGCCGCGGTCACCACGGCTACCAGTCACCTTCAGGATCCGCACTATATCGAGGCTCGGCCAAGTCTGATTGCGGCGGTGCGGCGGGCGGATATTGCTATCTGCACCGGTGCCTCCCTGGAAGCCGGCTGGTTGCCCATGTTGCTTCAGCGTGCCTCCAATCCTGACATTCAGCGAGGACGTGCGGGCCTGTTCTTTGCCGCCGACCATGCAAAGCTGCATGCGCCACACGATCATGTGGATCGCAGCATGGGAGATGTGCATCCTGAGGGCAATCCCCATGTGCATTTGTCGCCCAACCAGTTGCCAGAAATAGCCGGAGCGCTGGCAAAGCGCCTGGGAGAGATCGAGCCGGAGATGGCTGCAGCCATACAAAGCCGGTATATCCGCTGGCGGGGTGACTGGAACAGTCTGCGCGCCGAGTGGCGGGCCAGGGCAGTGGCCCTTCAAGGGCAGTCCCTGGTGGTTCAGCACTCAAACTTCGGCTACCTGTTGCGATGGCTGGGGGTGGAGATGGCAGCGGATCTGGAACCCAAGCCGGGGTTGCCCCCCGGTGCCAGCCATCTGAGCCAGTTGCTGGCCAATCCGGACCTGGAGGATGCAAGCGCCATCCTGATTGCCAGCTACCAGGACCCGCAGCCGGCTCAATGGCTGGCGGAGCAAACCGGGCTGCCGGTTGTTGTAGTGCCGGGGACTGTGACGGGCAAGGCGCCGACCGAAACCCTGGGTGGGCTGATCAGCGAGATAATACGCCAGGTTGAATTGGCGGTATCTGGGGCTCCAAATGGCAGCGTATGAATGGCTGCTCCTGCCGACAGCGGGCAGCGCCATGCTCTGTCTGCTGCTGGTTCCGTTGGGATTCCAGGTGATTGCCCGTGGGGTCATCTTTGCAGATCTGGCCATTGCCCAGTGGGCGGCACTGGGCACCCTGGCGGGCCTGTATTTTCTGCCCAACCATACCCTGGCCGGGGCACCGGTCAGCAGTCTGATCTTTGCATTGCTGGCCGCCGTGGCGGTTCACCTGATCTTCCGGCGGCTGGCGGATGCCAAGGAAGCCTGGATCGGTATCCTTTACGTGGTCGGGGCAAGTCTTGCCGTGCTACTGGTCAGTGGCGATCCCCACGGCGCCCAGGCTCTGCACAGAGCCGAGTCGGGTGACCTGCTGTGGGCCAGTTGGCCGCTGTTGCTTGCCGTTGCCGTGCTCACGGTTCTGGTCTGGTTGTTGAGCCACTGGCGCCCCGCCTGGATGACCAGCGCAGCTTTCATGCCCGTGTTCGCGGTGGCGGTGACCTATTCGGTTTCTCTGGCCGGCATCTATGTGGTGTTTGCGACGCTGATCATGACACCGTTGATCCTTGGCACGCGTGCAGGGAAAGGGCCTCTCCTGGCCGCCTGTTGTGGCATTGCCGGACACCTGTCTGCGGTGGTTGTTTCCGTAACCTTCGATGTACCGGTTGGGCCGGCCATCGTGGTGGCGACCCTCGCCATGTCCCTGCTCTGGTTGCTCGTTCTACGCGGGCTTGCTGCCCAGAATTCGGGTGCGCTGCGGCCGGAAGCCGGCCGTGGCCAGTAATGCCAGTACCACCGTCACGCCGGCCGTAATCCCGAAAGCCATCGGATTCCATTCCAGATACAGCGAAAACCGGATTGCCTCCACGGCGTGGGTAAACGGATTGAACTGGCAAATCCAGTACAGCCAGGGACTGGCCTCGTTCATGCGCCAGAGGGGGTAGAGCGCCGAGGACATGAAGAACATCGGGAAGATGACAAAGTTCATCACCCCGGCGAAGTTCTCCAGTTGCTTGATCCAGGTGGCGATCAGCAGGCCCAAAGCGCCCAGCATCAGGCTGGTGAGAATCAACGCTGGCAGCACGGCCAGGTAGCCCCACAGTGGCGGCTCCACATCCACCAGCAGCGCCAGCAGCAAGAACACATACACCTGGCCAATGGACACCACACCCATGGCCAGCAGTTTGGTCACCAGCAGGAACGGCCGGGGCAGGGGGCTCATCAGAAGCACCCGCATGCTGCCCAATTCCCGGTCGTACACCATGGACAGGGCGCCCTGCATGCTGTTGAACAGGATGATCATGCCGCACAGACCGGGGGCAATGTAGGTCTCGTAGGTGATGTAGGTTTCATAGGGCGGGATGATGGAAATGCCCAGTACCGCCCGGAACCCGGCGGCGAACACTACCAGCCAAAGCAGTGGCCGCACCAGAGCGCTGGCGAAGCGGGTGCGCTGCTGCCAGAACCGCAGCCATTCACGGGTCTGGATGCCTACGAAACAGTGCCAGTAGTGAGCTGCTTTCATGTCAGCCGGCTCCGGTCAGGGAATGGAAGGTTTCGGCCAGATCCCGGGTGCCTTCGGTTTCGCAGATGGCCTGGCCGTTGCCGTCGGCCAGTAACTGACCCTGATGCAGGATCAGGACCCGGTCGTCTTCACGGACTTCCTCGATAAGGTGCGTGGCCCAGAGCACGGTAAGGCTGTCTTCTTCACACAGGGTCCGGACGTGCTCGTTGAGCGCTTTGCGGCTTGCAACGTCCAGGCCCACCGTGGGTTCGTCGAGCAATAGCAGCGAGGGTTCATGCAGCAGGGCGCGGGCAATTTCCACCCGCCGGCGGTGGCCGCCGTTGAGCTGGCGGACGGCATCGTTGGCCCGGTCCAGCAGGCTGAAGCGTTCCAGCTCCCGGTCACCGCGAATCCTGGCTTCTTTGCGTGAAAGCCCGTGCAGAGCGGCATGGTATTGCAGGTTCTGGCGAACGGTCAGATCCAGATCCAGGGCATTCTGCTGGAATACCACGCCGATCCGGCGCATGGCCTCGGCCGGCTGTTTTTTCAGAGATTGCCCGGCTAGCAGGAGTTCGCCCTGCTGCAGGGCCAGCAGTCGGGTGAGCAAACCAAACAGGGTTGATTTGCCAGCGCCGTTGGGCCCAAGCAGCGCATGAAAACGGCCAGAGGTCAGCGTAAAGCTGACCTCCCGGAGCACCGGCTTGTCGCCGTAATGAAAGCTGAGGTTGCTCGCTTCAATGGTCATGAAGTCGGATCGATGACCACACCCCAGGGGTAGCGGCCTACCTTGATGGATTTGATGACCTTCAGGTCTTCCACATCGATCACGGAGACATCGCCGGACACACCGTTGGTGGTGTAGAGATGCTTCTCGTCCTTGTCCAGATCCAGCTGCCATACCCGGGCGCCCACCAGCAGGTAATCCAGAACTTCATAGGTCTGGGCGTCAACAACCGCGACATGATTGGAGGGGCCGAGCGCTACGAAGGCGTATTTGCCGTCTGAAGTCAGTTCAATACCCACCGGCTGTACCCGATCCTGATTGACGCCCGGCACCTTGAAAGACATCTCGTGAATCTGCTCCAGGCTGTCCACATCGATGATGTGCACGGTGCCGCCAATTTCCGCAGACGCCCAGGCAACCTTGCTGTCCTTCGTGAACTCCACGTGGCGCGGGCGCTGGCCCACCACAATGTTTTTCTCGATCTCGAAGGTCTCGGTGTTGATCCAGTGCAGCATGCTGGTAGTTTCGGAGGTGTTGACCGCCCATTTTCCGTCGGGGCTCACAGCCATGCCTTCCGGCTCTATGCCTACATCGATCTGGGCCAGAACATCCTTGGTATCCACATCCACCACCGTCACGATGGCGTCGTCCTCGTTGGCGATGTACAGGTGCTTGTTGTTCGGGTGCAGAGCGAACTGCTCCGGATCTTCACCGGAGGGCAGGGTGTCCACAATCTTGCGGCTGGCCAGATCCAGCACCTGAACCGTGTCGTCGTCACTGGCGCAGATGTACAGCTTGGTAAAGTCTTTGGACAGCAGGATGCCCCGGGGCCGCTGGCCGACATCGATGGTTTCGATCACTTCCTGTGTTTCGGTATCAATCACCGACAGCGTGTTGTCCTTCTCGTTGGACACATAGGCGACGCTGGCCAGTGCCGGTGTCGACAGGCCGATCATGGCGGCCAGTGCGGTCTGTTTGAACAGGGTTTTCATGGTGTGACTCCTTCTTGTTTTGAACGTTGGCCGCCATGGGCTCAGCCGTTAATTCGACACTCGCTTTCAGGTCTGTCGAAGCCGAGGGTGTCCATTTCGGTATTCGGGTGCAGGAAGCCTTCAAATGGAGCTCGTGCTACCAGTCCCCGGGGATGAACCAGTGGAATTGGCTGTCTCAGTTGGCCGTTCCAGTCACGGAAGGTGAGTTTTCGGCCCTTGAACGCGGCCAACTGGAATTTGTCGCTGAACAGGAAATTTCGGATGTCATTGGGGTTCGCAGAGTTCAGGTCGGTCACTGCCGTACCCATTGAGCGAATGGCAGCCCAAGCCGCGTAGTCTTCACCGTTCATATCCCGCCCAGCCAATTCGCGGAAACGGTTTTGAAGTTGCGCGGCACCCCAGCTTTCCACCACCCGATGCCAGGTGACCGGTGACATGCCCTGCGTGCCCACCACCGGGCGCGGCAGCCAGGTGTTGAAAGGCACGTACTCGCCAAAATCGCCCCGTACATCAGCGACTACCACCGCATCGTAATCACTGGCCTGGGTGAACAGCGGCAGTTCTTTGGAGGCGGTACGGCGAAGATCGGCGTCAAAGGTCCAGGGCTTGTCTTCGACGATCTCCAGCCCGAAACGCTTGGCAGAGCGTCGGAAGGCATCGGCCCAGCCCTTGTCGGCCTCGGTCGGCCCGGTAATCAGGAAAACCTCATCCCAGCGTCGCTGGTTAAGCCACTGGCCCAGGGCATCGGTGAGCATCGAATAGCTGGGCATGGTGTGCAGCAGGTTTACGTGGCACTGGCCGGTGCGCAGGGCATCGTCCTTGGCGCCAGCGTTGAAGACCAGGGTGTTGTCGCCGGTCTTGCCCGTGATGGTCTTCAAGGTCTGGGCCGGAGCGTTCACCACGAAAAGCTCAATGCCGCTCTCACGCATGGCATCAAAGGCCGCGAGGGCCGCTTTTTCCGAATCGGCAACCTCACTCCGGAGTGAGTAGGTCTGGCCCAGAAACTTGCCGGTTGTGCTGTTGTCGTTGATGGCCAGCTCGGCGCCTCGCAGACCGGCGTCTTCAGGTTTCGGAATCACATTGGAAAGCACCGGGCCCGGGTCTGGCACCCACTGCAGGTAGCCGATCTGCACATCCAGGGATTCCGCCTTTAACGGGCTTGTCAGCGCCAGCGTTACCAGTGAAGTGGCCGCTGTCCGGGACAGAAAAGACATGGGATTCTCCGGTTTGTTGTTGTGCTTCCAGCTTATGGAAGGGGGAAACGCCCGGAAATATTCAGAAAGTAGGAATCAGGCAGTACCAAAGGATGAGATTTCCGCTCGGGGACCAAAAATCTACTACCAAGGAACTAAGCCAAAACCCCCAAAGTGGCATTCGGATTGGACATGGGGATTCCTAGACTGGTGATCAGCAAGTTGGCAAGTGACAAATCCAATAGCCAACCACGGGGAATCCAATAACAGAGGTAAGATCAATGGCAATGTCCTTTTCACTCAAAACCATCTTGGCTTCGGCCATGTTTGGCCTGGCCGGCTTCGCTATTGCCCACGGCAATGTCACACCACAGGAAGTGGATACGGGCAACCTGCCGGAGCTGGGCGACGACGTGCGCATCGAAAACCCCTTCCGTGAAGGCAATGAGTTTGGCGAATTCAACGCCCAGGCTGTCAAAATCGGCGAGAGTGCCTACGCCGGCAACTGTGCCGCCTGCCATGGCATCCGGGCGATGTCCGGCGGTCTCACGCCAGATCTTCGAGAGCTCACCGAGTGGGATGACGAGTACTACATCGGCCGGGTGATGAATGGCACCGACCGTGGCATGCCGTCCTGGAAGAAGAGTATGGATCAGAACGCCATGTGGGCCATCCGCACCTATGTGGAATACCTGCCCAAGCCAGAGTGATGAGCGCGGCTTCTGTTAAAACGAGCGCCTGAATTCGGGTCGGCCATGTGCCGGCCCTTCGTCGTTGGGAGAAAAGTTGGGAGAAAACAATGAAAAGTCTACTTGGAATACTTGCCCTGTTGCTGTTCGCCCAGGTGGTCCTGGCCCAGGAGGTTAACGACGGGAACGAATTGCTCAACCGGCCTGCGGAGCGCACCTACGACATCATCCTGGATTCCGGCTACCTGAAGGTCGGTGTCTATGAAAATTTCCCGCCTTATTCCTACCAGGTCGATGGTGAACCCAGGGGTATCGACATCGAACTCGGGCGACGGATTGCCGAGGAAATGGGCGTTGAGTTCAAGGTGCACTGGATCATCCCCGACGAGAATCTCGGAGACGATTTGCGTAACAACGTCTGGAAAGGGCACTACCTGGCCAAACAGCGGCTTGCCGATGTGATGCTCCGGGTGCCCTACGACAAGACCTACGCCTACATGCAGGATTCCACCGGCGAGTACATCAACGAACAGGTCGTTCTGTTCGGCCCGTATCAGCAGGAAACCTGGCAAATTGCCTACAACCCCGAGAAGCTCGATGCCGTCGAAACCGTGGCGGTCTTTCAATACAACCGTATTGGCGTCGAGATAGATACCTTGCCTGATTTTTACCTGACCTCCGCGTTCGCCGGACGCATGCGTGAGCAGGTGCGGCACTACACCAACGTAGCGGATGCATTCGAGGCGATGCGCAATGGCGAGGTGAGTGCCGTCATGGGTATGCGATCGGAGGTCGATCACGAACTGGCGAAATCCGAGAACAAGGCATTCAAGGCTGCTGGCAATGGTTTCCCGGGCATCGGCAAACAGGTCTGGGATGTGGGAATGGCCATCAAACACACCCATCGCCAACTGGGCTATGCCCTTGAAGCCATCATCGACAGGCTGGTGAAGACTGGCGAGATGAACGAGCTGATGGCTAGCCAGCAACTCCGCTACAGCGTGCCAGGGTACTACCGGGAATTTCTGGATGAGCAGGCTATCGCCAGGGCTGAAGGGGATCTCTGAGGATTCATTCCCGAACGCACGGACCGGAAGATCCGGTGTGGTCTTACTACCAAGTGATGAGAAAACCTGTTCCGGCGAGCAATTGTTGGTTTTTTCCACAAAGCGAAGAATCGTACCAGAGGCGGGAAAAGTTCCCGGTTCGGCCTGAAACGAACTCAAGAGAACCGAAAACAAGAGACTTGGAGAGCGCAACCATGAGAACCAACAAGTTCGGGATTCGCATCGCGGCCAGCGCACTGGCCATGGCAGTTTCCTACGGGGCCCATGCGGTAACCGACGAAGACATCATCAACGATCACAAGACCCCTGAAGACATTGTCAGCTACGGCATGGGTACTCAGGGACAGCGCTACAGCATTCTGGAAGATCTGAACACCAGCAACGTTCAGTATCTGCAGCCGGCCTGGGCTTTCTCCTTTGGCAGCGAAAAAATGCGCGGGCAGGAGTCACAGCCGCTGGTCAAAGACGGCGTAATGTACGTGACAGCCTCTTACTCCCGAATTTATGCGATAGACGCAAAAACCGGTGAGGAAATCTGGCAGTATGATGCCCGTCTGCCGGACGGCATCATGCCTTGCTGCGACGTGGTAAACCGTGGTGCAGCCATCTACGGCGACAAAGTTATCTTCGGTACCCTGGATGCCAAACTGGTTGCCCTGAACAAGGACACCGGCAAGCCGATGTGGATCAAGAAGGTGGCCGATTACCAGGCCGGTTATGCAATCACCGCTGCACCCATGGTCATCAAGGGCAAGGTCATTACAGGCGTGTCCGGTGGTGAATTCGGTATTGTTGGCAAGGTGGAAGCCTACGACGCCAACACCGGGGATCTTGTCTGGACCCGTCCGACGGTAGAAGGCCACATGGGCTATGTATACAAGGACGGCAAAAAGATCGAAAACGGCATTTCCGGTGGCAAGGCAGGCGTGACCTGGCCCGGCGAAATGTGGAAGAACGGCGGCGCGGCTACCTGGCTGGGCGGCACCTACGATCCGGACACCGATTCCCTGTTCTTCGGAACCGGTAACCCGGCCCCCTGGAACTCGCACTTGCGTCCCGGCGACAACTTGTTTTCCTCATCCCGTCTGGCGATCGATCCGGACGATGGCAGCATCAAGTGGCACTTCCAGACCACTCCGAATGATGGCTGGGATTATGACGGTGTCAACGAACTGATCTCCTTCGACTACGAAGAGAACGGCAAAACCGTCAAAGCGGCGGCCACGGCGGACCGTAACGGTTTCTTCTATGTTCTGAATCGTGAGAACGGTGACTTTATCCGTGGCTTCCCGTTCGTGGACAAGATTACCTGGGCCGAAGGCCTGGACCCTGAAACCGGTCGTCCGATTTACACCGAGGGCGGTCGTCCTGGTAACCCGGCCGATATGGACGGCAGCAAAGGGGAAACCGTTGTTGCCCAGCCTGCCTTCCTGGGTGGCAAAAACTGGATGCCGATGGCCTTCAGCCAGCAGACAGGCCTGTTCTATGTGCCCTCCAACGAGTGGTCCATGGATATCTGGAACGAGCCTGTTTCCTACAAGAAGGGCGCTGCGTTCCTGGGTGCGGGGTTCACCATCAAGCCGGCCAACGATGACTACATTGGCGTACTTCGGGCCATGGATCCGAAAACTGGCGAGGAAGTCTGGCGCTACGAGAACACCGCTCCGCTGTGGGGTGGCGTGATGACAACGGCTGGTGGTCTGGTCTTCACCGGCACCCCCGAGGGTCATTTGAAGGCGTTCGATGCCAAAACCGGCGAGGAGCTTTACCGCTTCAACACCGGTTCCGGGGTGGTGGGCACGCCCGTTACCTGGACCATGGACGGCGAGCAGTACGTCTCTGTGGCTTCCGGCTGGGGTGGTGCGGTTCCGCTCTGGGGTGGCGAGGTTGCCAAGGTGGTGAAGGACTTCAACCAGGGCGGCATGGTCTGGACCTTCAAGCTGCCGAAGGATCGGGTTGCCAGCAACTGATCCGCAAAGACGTGAAAAAGGTCGCCCTCGGGCGACCTTTTTATTGGGCGGTCGGTAACATCAGGCTGCCTGATTCCGGGCCGTTTCACTGACCGACTGGTGAATGTCCTCGAACAGTTTTCGATCCGTCTGCCCGATCGGCAAGTCGTAGGTGATGGTGGCCCCGAACGCCTGCGGATCGTGGGGATCGTTTCGGACCTTGTCGAACACCAGCAGCCGGGTACCCAGGTAAAAACCTTCCTTCAGATCGTGGGTCACCATGAAGATGGTGGTGCCGGTTTCCTGCCAGAGTTTTAACAGCAAATCGTGCATGTCGCCCCGAATGCCCGGGTCCAATGCGCCGAAGGGCTCATCCAGCAGCAGAACCCGTGGCCGCATGATCAGCGACTGGGCAATGGCGAGGCGCTGCTGCATGCCGCCAGAGAGTTCGTGGGGCCATTTGTTGGCCGATGGGCTCAGGCCCACAGACTCCAGCATGGCATCCACTTTCTCCAGGGCTTCGCGGCGGGCGTTGCCGAACAGTTTGCCCAGCCAGGGTTTCTGTTCCAGTTCCAGACCCATCAGCACGTTCTGGCGCACCGTCAGGTGTGGGAAAACCGAGTAGCGCTGGAATACGATGCCCCGGTTTCGGTTCGGCTCGCCGGGGAAGGCCTCGCCCTCCAGTAAGAGTTCGCCGCGGGTCTGGGTTTCCTGGCCCAACAGCATTTTCAGGAAGGTGGATTTGCCACAACCGGAGGCGCCCACCAGAGTGCAGAATTCGCCCTGTTTCACGCTCAGGTTCAGGTTTTCCAGGATCACCTGGTCACCGTATTCCTTCCAGAGATTGTTGACGGTAATAAAGCTCATCAGTGGCCTCCTGCGTTGTACCAGGGGAACAGCCTGCGGTTTGCCAGGCGCAGGCACTGGTCAATGACAATGGCGAGAATGGTGATCCAGATGACATAGGGCAGGATCACGTCCATGGCCAGGTAGCGCCGAACCAGGAAGATCCGGTAACCGAGGCCTTCGGTGGAGGCAATCGCTTCGGCGGCAATCAGGAACAGCCAGGCGGGGCCAAGGCTCAGGCGCACGGCGTCGATCAGGCGGGGCAGCACCTGGGGCAGGGCCATGCGGGTGATCACCTGCCATGAATTAGCACCCAGGGTCTGGATCTTGATCAGTTGCTCGCCCGGAAGTTCGCGAACCCGCTGAGCCACATCGCGCATCATGATGGGCGCGGTGCCGATCACAATCAGCATGACCTTGGACAGCTCGCCCAGCCCGAACACGATGAAGAGAATGGGTAGTATGGCCAGCGGTGGCACCATGGAAAGGGCAGAAACCAGCGGAGCAAGGTTGGCCCTGACCATTGGCAACACGCCATTGAGAATGCCCACCACCAACGCCAGCGAGGCGGCGATACCAACGCCCATTCCAAGGCGGGCCAGACTGGCGGTCGTGTCCTGCCACATCAGGTAGTCGCCGCTGCGACGGTCCTCCTGAAAAGCCATACGATCCACGGCGGCAGTCATCTGCTCAAGGCCTGGAAGGAGTTTGTCGTTGGGGTTTTCTGCCAGCCGCTCCTGGGAGGCCAGGCTGTAGATGAGCATGATCAACAGAAAGGGCAGCAGGCCAAGCAGGGTAGCGGAAACACGCCCGGGGTGATGGTTGATCATTCGCATGAATCGTCTCCTCTGGTTACACAACACGGCAAGGTCATCGCGGGTAACAGCGTCCCTTGCGATTCAGTCTCCCGGGCTTTTGTCCCGCCGTGTAACCTCCCCAGAGGTCGGTAACTCTCGGACCAGCCATCCGGGAATCTTGACTGCCCGGACCGGAACCCTAGTCACCCATTTTGTCCGTCGCTCTGTCTGCGGTGTTGTGAACAGTGCTTTGAACGGATCGGGTTTTTGAAAACCGTCAGTCGGAAACAGTGCAGATGGCATGCCAGATCCGAAGAGCGGGCGAAAACGGGTCATCCCGGCAAAGGCGGCGGCAAAAATGTGCACAGGATTGGTGCGGTACAGGTTTGGGTGCTCGATCATGACGCCTCTCCCGAGAGCAAAGCCTGGGCAGCCGCGAGGATTCGATTTTGGCTGGCGGCCTCCCGGCCCGCACCACCGGCAACGTGACCCCAATACGATTCCAACGGTTCCACGGTTGCGCCGGGCATCCGGCGGCCATCCTCACTGGCGTCCTCCTCGGTAAAGTAGAGATCGGTGGTGCAGGACATCATTCGGGTAGGCATGGCAATGGCAGAAAGCGCCGCTTCGTAGTCTTTGCCAAATACGGGGTTGTCGCTGATATCGCCGTTCTGCCAGGTATTCAGTACGGTGAGTAGATCGTTGGCGTCCTGGCCCAGATGATCCTGCTCCCAGAACCGCAGCAGGTCTTCAATAGAGTTGAATCCGAGGTCGCGCCAGAGCTCGTGACGGAAAAATGCCTGGGAATAGGCCCAGCCGGCGTAAACCCGGCCAAAGGCCCGGAGTCCCCGTTCCGGTGGTTTCCGGTAGTGGCCGTTTTCAAAGCTCTGGTCGCAGGTCAGGGCCGCTTTGACACCCTCCAGAAATACCCGGTTGTGGGGATAGCATCGAGCTGTGCAGCAGGTGGCCAGCACCGCGCCCACCTGCTCCGGGAACAAACAGCCCCACTGAAGCGCCTGCATGCCGCCCATGGACCAGCCCATCACCAGGGCAATTCGGGCGTCATCGAATACTTCCTCAACCAACCGCTTTTGTAGCATGACGTTGTCGTACAGACTCACCGGGGGAAAGCCCGGGCCGCCCTGTGCTCCGGAGGTGTTCGAGGGTGACGATGATTCACCGGCCCCTAATAAAGCTGGAATCATAATGCAGTATCGGTCCGGATCCAGTGGGCTGGTGTTTCCAACCCAAGGGTAATTACCCGCCGCTGCACCACCGTAGTACGTGGGCAGCAGAATCAGGTTGTCTTTTGGTGCGTTCAGCTCGCCGATCCGGTGGTACCGCAATCGTGCGGAGTACAGCGTTTCGCCGGAGGCCAGTGGCAGGTCGCCCGCTTCGTAATCTTCTACAAGCCATTGCTTCGACGCCATTTTCCCCTCTCTTTCAGGCTGACTGTTTGCCTGAAGTCTCTCGTTCTCGCTCTTATATATACACGCTGGCATGTATGTTGAATGGCAAAAGTAAAGAAAGAAACGTGCCAGAACCCAAACTGATTGCCCGCATGACGGGCCGGAGAAAAACAGGATGACGGAATTGACCAACACCCAGGCCCTGAAAGAGAAGCTCACAGAGGCAGGTGTGAAATACGCCATTGCCAGCTACGTGGACATCCACGGTGTGACCAAAGGCAAGTTCGTGCCCGTGGCTCACCTGGGGCAAATGATGGAAGGCTCGGAGCTTTACACAGGCGCCGCCCTGGATGGCGTGCCCCAGGATATCTCCGACGACGAAGTTGCCTCCATGCCGGACCCTAATGGCCTGGCCATCTGTCCCTGGAATCGCCAGCTGGCCTGGTTTCCGGGCAACCTGTTCCTGAACGGCGAACCGTTTGAGGCCTGTTCCCGGAATATTCTACGCCGTCAGCTGAGTGCCGCGGCGGATATGGGGTATCGATTCAATCTCGGTATCGAAACCGAGTTCTTCCTGTTCCGGGATACCGAGGATGGCGGCTTTGCCCCGCTGAGTGATCGCGACAACCTGGGCAAGCCCTGCTACGACCCCCGCACGCTCATGGACAACCTGCCCATCATGGATGAGCTGGTAGACGCCATGAACGAGCTGGGCTGGGATGTGTACTCGTTTGATCACGAAGACGCCAACGGCCAGTTCGAGACCGACTTCAAATATGCCGACGCACTGACCATGTCCGACCGCCTGGTGTTCTTCCGGATGATGGCCAACGAGATTGCCCGCAAACATGGCGCTTTCGCGAGCTTCATGCCCAAGCCCTTTGCCGACCGCACCGGCAGTGGCGCCCACTACAACATGTCGCTGGCGGACCTCAAGACCGGCGAAAACCTGTTCGAGCCAAAGGGCGACGACCTGCACAACTGCGGCATCAGCAAGATTGCCTATCACTTCACTGCCGGTGTGCTGAAACACGGCGCTGCCATCAGTGCCGTGATTGCGCCGACGGTGAACAGCTACAAGCGACTGGTCCGCCAGGGCAGCATGTCGGGCTCCACCTGGGCACCGGTGTTCATGTGCTACGGCTCCAACAACCGCACCAATATGATCCGGATTCCCGGCATGGGCGGGCGCATCGAATGCCGTGCCGCAGACATTGCCTGCAATCCCTATCTTGGCAGCGCGCTGATTCTCGCTGCAGGGTTGGAAGGCATCCGTGAAGGTCTGGACGCGGGCGCACCCCACCACGAGAACATGTACAACTACAGCGATGCTGAAATCGCCGAGCAGGGCATCGAGTATCTGCCCCGGAACCTGGGCGAGGCGGTGGAGGCCTTTGAGGCCGATCCGCTGGCGAAAGAAGTCTTCGGTGAAGCCATGTTCAACAGCTTTATCAACTTCAAGAAAGGGGAGTGGGAGAGCTATCAGAACCACGTGTCATCCTGGGAGGTCGACCGTTATCTGAAGATGTTCTGATAGCTACATGGCGCAGTGTCAGCTCCGGAAGCCAGGATCGATGCGGTCCAGCTTCCGGAGAAGCCCGGGCCACGCAAGGTTGCCGCCCATACCCTTGGTGACCTTCTTTGCCTGCTCACGAATCGAGCTAAGGATGGTGTCGGGAATACGCACCAGTGGTTGTCCGCCAGACATAGCCTGAATCTGCACCTCGCAGGCGCGCTGCAGGATGTACATGTTCAGGAAGGCTTCGGCTACGCTGGGCCCGGTGGTCAGCAGGCCGTGGTTGCGCAGGATCATGAAACGGGCGTGGCCCAGATCCGCCTGCAGGCGCGCTTTTTCGTCTTCCCTCAGAGCCACGCCTTCGTAGTCGTGGTAGGCAAGACCCGAGAGCGGGAACAGGCTCTGCTGGGACAACGGCAGCAATCCTTCCTTCTGCGCTGAGACAGCGACACCGGCGGTCGTGTGGGTGTGCATCACACAGGCAGCATCCTCCCGAACCGCATGGATGGCGCTGTGGATGGTGAACCCGGCCGGGTTGATGTCGAAATCGTCAGGATTGACCTTGTTCCCTTCCTGGTCGATGCGCACCAGGCTGGAAGCCGTGATTTCCTCGAACATCATGCCGTAGGGGTTGATCAGGAAATGATGCTCGTCACCGGGAATTCGCACCGAGAGATGGGTGAAGATAAGGTCGTCCCAGCCGTAGAGAGCAATCAGTCGGTAGGCGGCGGCAAGGTCAATGCGAAGCTGCCACTCCTCCTCACTGACTTCACCCTTTCTGGATGGAATTGCCAATTGCTCGGACATAGTGCTGACCCCTCGGAATCGGTTGGTTTTATTGTTGATTGACGGTCAATGTAGCGCCCGCAAGAATCGGATGGAAGGGGGCGAAGCAAACGCGCATCATATGGATGATGGGTTGTGTGCAGATGAAGGAGCCAAAGCATGGAAAGTTTCAGAACCCCGATGCAGGACGAGAAGGATAGTGACGCGAAAGCATCCATGCCCGTTGCCGATCGAATGGTCGCACTGGCCAGGTACATTGAGAGCCGGCCAGATGAACCGTTGAGCCTTGCCGACCTCGGCGCTGTGGTTGGGTTGTCGCCATCCCGCGTACAGCGGGTGTTCAAGGAAACCTTCGGTGTCTCACCAAAGGCTTATCAGGATGCACTGCGCCTGAACCACTACAAGCAGGCGTTGAGAACAGGCCAGACCGTGACCGATGCAATCTACGACGCCGGCTTTGGGTCGGTCAGTCGCGTTTACGGAAAGGCGGACCGACAGGTCGGCATGTCGCCGTCCCGTTACGGCAAGGGTGGGGAAGGTGAAACCATCACCCATGCCTGCCGGCAAACCTCACTCGGCCTGTTGATGATGGCCGCCACCGATCAGGGTGTGTGTTTTGCCGAATTCGGGGATGACGAGGCGGCGCTTCAGGATCAATTGCAGAGAGAGTTTCCGAAGGCACGACTGGTTCCTTCTGGCGCCACGGCATCTCCGGAACTGGATGCCTGGATTGCCGCTCTGGACAAACATCTCAGCCAGAACACGCCTCGCCCGGATGTACCTCTGGACATCCGCGGCACCGCTTTCCAGACACGCGTCTGGAAACTCCTACTGAGCGTCCGTGAAGGTGAGGTGGTGAGTTACACAGAGTTGGCAAACAGACTGGGCGAGCCCAAAGCGGTTCGAGCTGTGGCCTCTGCTTGCGGACGAAACCGTATCGCCGTGCTGATTCCTTGCCACCGGGTGTTACGTAGTGACGGCTCCCTGGGCGGTTACCGCTGGGGGCTGGATCGTAAACGGCAACTGCTTGAGAGGGAACGTTTCGGTTCTTAATCGTGAGCGTAACCCCAAACAAAGCGAACCCCGGCTAACCGGGGTTCGTCAGTAACTCGAGAGCCCGCGTTACGGGCCCTGATTGAGCAGAAGCTACCTGCTTTACTGCGGTGCCTCAGTAACTTCAGTGATGAACATGAGATCCATGTCACCCTGATAAACCAGCGTGGTGTAGGGGCTGCTACCTTCAATCGGCAGGTAGGTCCATTCCGCACCGCCCTCTACGTAAGTGAGGGAGCCGGAAGTCAGGACGGACCAACCGTTGCTGTCGATTTGGTTTTGGTCGCCAGTGACATCAAAGTCCATGTAACCGCTGCCATCCTGGTTCAGCACCAGATCGATGGTCGCACTCTCCGGAGCATCCATGTTGTAGATGCCAGCCTCGGCTGACGTTCGGCCATCGATATCGGCAAAGCTGAGGGTCCGGGTAACGCCACCGATGAAGTCGTTGCCGCTGGCCTCGACGTAGACCTGCTTGGTATCGCCCTCGAAGTCCTTCAGCGTGACCGCATAGCGACCCAGGCGACGGAGGGTGAATGGCTCGCCTCCTTCAGCAACCGGAAGGTTGTCGGATAGTGTGAGCTGTCCGGTCGGGTGGAGCTCCGCCGGACCATTGACGAAGCCATTTCCGCCGTCATCTTTCGCTGGGTCGTCAAACAGTCCTCCAGGCCCGTCCAGTTCGGCCGATACTGAGGTTACCGCAAACGTGGAACCGTTGAAGCTGTAGGTGCCCCACTCGGAGGAAACCGCCTCGACGATGTCGCCGTCGTAAACTTCGCCATTGTCGTTGTGAACAATCACGTAGGTGCTGTCATCGAGAATGGTCAGCACGTTGTGACGATCGATTTGTTTTTGCTCGTTAAAACCTTCGCCGAGGTACCAGCTGCCGATCAGGCTGTCCTGGGTATTGCGCACGGCTTCAAACCTGACTTCTTCGCTTTCTTCGACAGACGTCAATACGAGTGCGCCGTCGCTCAGCTGCATTGTCCAGGTTGCGGGGGAGTTGTTGTCGATCAGACCACCACTGAGATCTGACTCGTCAACCAGAGTCAGGTCCAACTGACCGGATGCACTGTCCCAGGTGTAGGTGCCGTACTCTGCACTGGCGGCCCGCTGGTCACCGTCATCAGCTTTGGAGTGGGCAATAAGGTATTCGCTGTCATTCAGGAATGTCAGCACGTTGACATTGCCATTGGTTTCTTCAAAGATCCAGCTGCCAACCAGATCGCCGGATTGGGAACTCTGGAAGTGATTAACCGCATCTTCTGTCGCGATGAGCGTCTTGCCGGTCGCGTTAATGGCAGTGTTGGCCTGGGTTTCGAAGTCTGTCTCGCTGACAGAGGGGTCGAGATCAATGTCCTGCAAAGCGGTATGTACATTTTCCGTAATGGTGATGCCGTTGCTGGCATCGCCATCGGAATCCAGGGTCTGCAGCAGACGCAGGATGTTCACGACGGTCTGGTCGGAGCTCCAGTCGGTACCACCGCTACCCATGTCGGCCGGGGTGACTCGGCCAGTGGCTTCGACGGCCGGCAGGTCGATGCCGCCGATGCTGAAGACCACAGTATCGCCGGCTTCGTAATTGTACTCGCCCAGTTCATTGGTCTGACCGGACTGGCCGCCCGGCGAAGTGGTGTAATTGATGCCGGCAACGGCGGCATCTACGAACACGCCGGTTTCGGATGTGGTGCTGGTGTCACCCGTGTCGTTGTTATCAACAGCATCAGATGAACCACTACTGCTACCACCGCAGCCGGTCAGAATGAATGCAGAGGAAATCGCTGTCGCTAGAGTCAACTTCTTGAATTTGCTCATAATCCTGCCTTTTTTAAGAATCGATTGATTTGGCAGTTCGAAACTAGCATCGGGTTTGCATCAAGACATGCCCCATTTTGGGGATAAGGATGCACGGAATGGCCGGTTCCATAGTGTTTGTCGAGTCGGAGCTTCGGTAAGTGCTTTGAACCAATAGTGTTTTTTTATCTGTAATTGTTTGTTGATCAAGTGTAAAAGCATCAAAACAATTGCAGATTTCGACGGAGGCTCTCGTGTCAGGCCAATGCCCGGACCAGCATAGACACCAGTTCGGTCTGTTTGCGATAGCCGTTTTTCGCCAGCAGGCTCTTAATATGTTGGCGGGCGGTGTGGATGGAAATCTGCTTTCTCTCGGCGACATCGCTGGCGCTCAGGCCCTGGGCCAGTAGCGCGGCGACAGCGGCTTCTGTCGGTGTGCAGTGGAAAAGTGTCTGCAGTCGTTCCTGGTCCGGTTCCAGTGAGGGGGCAAAACTGAACAGCTCTGCCAATACGCCGTTATTCTCGGCACAATCGGCGATCAGTGGCGTCAGGCAGACGGCGATAGGTTCTTGGCCGCGACTGGTAAAGACGGTTTGTGACGAAAGAATGCCCTTGTGAGAGAGGACGATGCAGGTGGTGATGGCATCCTGAAGCTTGCGGGTCATCTGACGGTCGGTGCTCTGCAGTCTCCCGGAATCGTTAATGGACATGCTCCCGCTGTTCTCCATAAGAGCATGGGCTGCGTCGTTTGCCTGCGCAACATTGCCCAGTGCATTGAAGACAATGAGCGGTTTTTTCACGTGGTTGAGTGCTGTCGCAAGGTTTTCATTGTCGCTGCGCGTCTCATACAGCTTCAGGTGCAGAGCAACGGCATTCTCGATATGAGGAGCCAACAGATTCATCTGCAGAAGTTCGTTATCGGTGTAGGGGCCGAACTCCTTGTGTCGGTTGGCCATGAACACCACGCTGTTCCCGTTTTCCTGTGTGACAAGCATCCCAGCGCTATCGCCCATGCCGACCTGCTCGGCCCAGGCACGGCTTTCCGGGCCCAGAATATCGAGAATGGTGCGACTGGTATCACCGCGAAGAAAGGAGTCGAACTGGCGTGGGGGAAGCTGGCGATAACGGGTCAGGGCTTCATCCCGTTCAGGCAGATCACTGTTGATATACCACTCTTCAAATCCTTCCGGATAGCCAAACGTCCAGCCATAAACCATACGTTGTGGATTGCTCGACAGACCGAGAATTCCACCTTGCAGGGCTTTGAAATGGTGTTTGAAAGCATCAAAGAAAGGCTGGAAGCCGGTGTTGTCATGTAGGCAACGGTAAAGGGTGCTGACAAGCGTGTTATAGGCCTGAAGATCCTCACCTCCAAGCGAGGGGAAAGGAAAAGAGAGTTCTGTGTTGGAATCCGGAGAACCGGGAATACTGACGTTTGTCACAGCGACAAATTCCTTTTGAATAAATCACCAACGCCCTGCTAATGGGCGATATGGTGGGCGACATAAGTCTTGGTCAGTCCAGGAAGAAGTAAGGTTGCTCAGCGTTAGCTTAGCGGAGCAATGGAGCCAGAAATGTAAAATAAAGCAAAAGCTTTTGAGGTGCCAGGTACTGAAAAGCATTGGCTTGTTCGGAAGGGTAAATCAATTCATCTGGCCAAGCAGTCGCCAGAACTGTCGCCGGAAAAACGCCGTCTCCTGTTTCAGTGAAAACAGCTTCGGCGCAAACAGCCAGGTCTGGGTAATCCCCATCAGATAGGTGTAACTCAGCAGCCCCAGATCCTCAGGATCTTCCTGCGTACTGATCAGACCTCGCTCAGCGGCCTGGCCCACCAGATCCCGGAACATCGTAATAATCGACCTGGTCAACGCCCGCTCCCGCTTCAGCGTCCGGCTCATGGCATCGGTCAGCTCGGTCTTGTTCAGCAGAATTTCGAACGACTGGCGGTATTTACGATCATTGGCCAGCAGGCCCAGCCAGCGCTCGATGAAATGGTCCATGGCCTCAATGGGCGTTTCCCGCATGCCTGAACACTCCGCGACCAGGGCTTCCAGGGGTTCCTGGGAGTAGGCAAGAACGGCTTCGTAAAGATCATCCTTGTTCTCGAAATGCCAGTAGATTGGTCCACGGCTACAACCGGCTTCTTTGGCAATTCGGCTGAGAGTGGTCAGAGAGTAACCGTCGCGGCTGAACAGTTTCAGAGCAGCTTCCAGGACCGTCTGGCGGGTTTTTTCGGCATCTTCCTTGGTACGACGCATAAATAGATTTTTCTCGGCGGCTGATCATGAGGTTGGACGATTGGGTTTGGGGTGCCTTTCCAAAACTGTGCGGAGCCATGGATGGCGGAGCCCAAGCGCCACATGGATGTGCCGCAAGGAGCGTGTTTTGGAAAGGCACCCCAAACCCAATCCACCTCCGAAGCCCACAAAAAAGGGCACGAACATCGTGCCCTCGGCTAACCATCAAGGCAAGCAATCAGAGGCTCAGATCTCCCCGTCTGCCGCCATCTCCATATAACTGTCATTGAACCGAAGCTTCACGTTCCCTGAGTCACCCATGATCGAACCATCCGGAAACTCGATGCCAACGAAGTCCGGGCTCATGGCGCCCTGGCCGAGCAGTCCCTTGTCAAAAGAGAACTGACGAACGCTGTCCATGGCTTCCCGCGCTTCTTCGCTGTTGATGAAATCCACCGACATCTGCGGTTCCCAGAACATCTTCATGCCGGCGAGCTGTGCTTCGTAGCCGGCCTGGTCGGTACCGGAAAGCTCACCCAGAAAAGCCCGCGCTTCCTGACCTTCTTCACTGTCGGAGGCGAGAATGCTCATGGTTTCATACCAGGCGCCTACAAGCGCCTTGCCCAGCTTCGGGTTGTCTTCCAGAGTTTCCGTGTTCACCAGGGTCAGATCCTTGATGTGGCCCGGAATCTGGCTGGAATCGAACAGCTTGGTGGCGCCCGGGTAGGCTTCCACTTCCGCCAGCAGCGGGTTCCAGGTAGCCACGTGGCGGACATCATCGGTCTGGAACGCCGAAACCAGATCGGCGTCGGAAATGTTCACCACGCTGATATCCCGCTCTTCCAGACCAACGGTGTTCAGCGCACGGACAAGCAGGTAATGGGAAACGGACAGCTCAACCAGGTGCACGGTTTCGCCTTCCAGATCGGCAATGGACTCCGCATCCTTGGATACAAGGCCATCGTTGGCATTTGAGTAGTCACCGACGATCAATGCGGTGGTGTCCACGCCAGAGGCTGCCGGGATCGACAGACCGTCCATGCTGGTGGCGACCACCCCGTCAAACTGGCCGGCGGTGTACTGGTTGATGGATTCGATGTAGTCGTTCACCTGCACGATATCCACCTCGATATCGTACTTGTCCGCCCACTTTTTCATGATTCCGTAGTCCTCGGCATACTGCCAGGGCACCCAGCCGGCATAGATGGTCCAGGCGATGCTGAAGGAATCCTTTTCCTGGGCCATTGCACCCATGGACAGCGAGGCCGTGAACAGACCGGCCGCCAGACGTTTGGTGATGTCGCGTGTATTCATGGTGTCTCTCCTCGGGCCTTGCCCGTGTTTGCAGGTTTGGTCTTTTTCAGGTTTTTTTGGTTGCTGGCATTACTCGGTAATCTCTTCAACGATCACGACCGGCGTTCCGGGCGAGACCGCTTGTCCCGCTTCCCGACGCACGTCCACCACGCGTCCGGTTACGGGGCTCAGTAATTCGATTTCCATCTTCATGGATTCAATAACCGCCACCGGCCGCTGGGCATCGATGGTGTCGCCGGGCTTGACCAGACATTCCCAGAGGTTGCCGGCTACATGGCTTTCCACCGCGTGCTGGCCAGCGGGCAGGTTGGCAATGTCGTCTTCGCCGGTGTCCTCGATCGGTGCTTCGGAACTGAAGTTAATCTGGCCAGACTCGATCCAGCGCTGCAGTTCCTCGTCGAAGGCCTGTTTGCGCTTGGCTGTGAAGGTCTGGATTTCGTCGTCGTTGTTTGCCAGAAACTGCTCGTAGTCCTTCAGGTTGAAGCGGGTTTCCTCCACTTTTATCGGGTAGTCGCCGTTGGGAAAGTCCCGCCGGATTTGCTGCAGTTCTTCAGCACTGACTTCATAGAAGCGCACCTGGTCAAAGAACCGGAGCAGCCAGGGCTTGCCCGGCTCGAACAGGTCGGTCGTGCGGTAGCGGTTCCACATCTGCAGGGTGCGGCCGACAAACTGGTAGCCGCCGGGGCCTTCCATGCCGTAGATGCACAGGTAGGCGCCGCCGATGCCTACGGAATTTTCCGCGGTCCAGGTGCGGGCCGGGTTGTATTTGGTGGTCACCAGCCGATGCCGGGGATCCAGCGGAGTAGCGACCGGCGCGCCCAGATAGACGTCGCCCAGGCCCATCACCAGATAGGTTGCCTCGAAAAGCGTCTTTTTTACCTCATCGATGCTGTCCAGTCCGTTGATGCGGCGGATGAACTCCAGGTTGCTCGGGCACCAGGGGGCGTCCTTGCGCACCGACTGCATGTATTTCGCGATGGCGGTCTGGCAGGCCTCGTCATCCCAGGACAGGGGCAGGTGCACGATGCGTGCGTGCACATCCCACTCGGGCTGTTTTTCCAGTTCCTTTTCAGCGCTGATCAGCAGATCCAGCAGCGTGCGTTGGCACAGTTTCTGGCTGTCGTAATGCACCTGCAGGGAGCGGATTCCGGGGGTCAGCTCCAGAATGGCATCGTGATCCTGATCGCGCAGCCACAGCATCAGCGCGTGGGCGCGGAAGCGCAGACGGATATCCAGTTCCATCGGGCCGTATTCCACCAGCACGTAATTGTCGCCGGCGGCCCGGTAGACCACCCCGGTTTCATGCTCGTTGACGCTCAGCGAGTCCAGAATCGGGGTGGTCGGCTTGATGGGTTTGATGTGGGCCGTAGCGGCGGTCAGTGTTGCCACGGACTCGTCCAGCGCTTCCCTGAGGGCCACGGCCTGGTCCTGGCTTACCGGTATAAACTTCACCTTGTCACCGGCTTTCAGCTGGCCCAGTTTCCAGAGGTCAGCGCTGATGACGGTCACCGGGCAGACAAAGCCGCCCAGGCTGGGGCCATCGGGGCCCAGAATGACCGGCATATCGCCCGTGAAATCCACGGTGCCAACTGCGTAGGCGTTATCGTGGATATTGGACGGATGCATACCGGCCTCGCCGCCATCACTGCGCGCCCATTCCGGTTTCGGGCCAATCAGGCGAACGCCGGTGCGGCTCGAGTTGTAGTGAATTTCCCAGTCGCTGGCGAAGAAGGTGTCTATATCTTCTCCAGTGAAGTAATCCGGCGCGCCATGGGGGCCATAGGTGACGTGCAGTCTCCAGGTTTTGCCGATGGTCGGTTTCAGTTCGGCAGGAAGGGCTGTCAGACTGGTTGGCTCCGAATCCGCCAGGGCCAGCACATCGCCGGCCCGCAAGGCGCGACCACAATGGCCGCCGAACTGGCCCAGGGTAAAGGTGCTGCAGGAGGTCAGGTATTCCGGGCAGTCCAGCCCACCGCTGAATAGAACATAGGCCCGGGCGCCGTCCGCCGTGGTGGCGCCCAGCTTCAGGGTGGCGCCAGCGGGCACGTCAATCACCTGCCAGAAGGCGACCGGCTCATCATCCAGTGTGGCGTCCAGCTGGGCGCCCGTCAGCGCAATCTGAGTGGCACGGTTGAATGTGAGCAATGGTCCCTTCAGGGTGATTTCCAGACCTGGAGCCCCTTCCGGATTGCCCAGCAGTCGATTGCCAAGCCGGAACGAATAACTGTCGAAAGGACCCGACGGTGGTACGCCGATTTCCCAATAGCCGATGCGACCGGGGTAGTCCTGGATGGTGGTCAGGGTGCCGCCACTGAGCACATCCACCGTCGCCGGCTGGTAATCGAATTCGTTGAGGGTTCGAGTAAACAGTCTGCCCTCTGCAAAGCGCGGGTCGTCCAGCACCTGGCGCACGTATTTCAGGTTGGTCTCGATGCCATAGAGCTGGCTGTCGTCGAGTGCCTGCATCAACCGCTGGCGGGCCGATTCGCGATCGGCCTCATGCACAATCACCTTGGCGAGCATGGGATCATAAAGCGGCGACACCTCTGTGCCCGGCTGAATCCAGGTATCGATTCGCAGTGCCTCGTCCTCGGGCCAGGCCACGTTGGTGAGCAGGCCGGCTCCGGGCTGGAAATCCTTGTTGGGGTCTTCCGCATAGATCCGGGCCTGGATGGCGTGGCCGGAAGGCGCGAGGTTGCTGCCCAGTTTTGCCAGGTCGGGCAGGGTGCCTGCGCCCAGTTCCACCATCCATCGGACCAGATCCACGCCATAAACCTGCTCGGTCACACCGTGCTCCACCTGTAAGCGGGTATTCACTTCCAGGAAGTAGAACTCGGTGGTGTCCGGGTCGTAGATAAACTCCACGGTGCCGGCACTGCGGTAGCTGATACTTTCGCCCAGCTGGCGCGCGGTGGCGTGCATGCGTGTGCGGACGTCCTCGGTGAGCCCGGGAGCCGGTGCTTCTTCAATCACTTTCTGGTTCCGGCGTTGGGCGGAACAGTCTCGCTCGCCCAGGGCCAGAACCTGGCCCTGGCCGTCGCCGAAAAGCTGCACTTCCACATGGCGGGCATGTTCCACAAATTTTTCCAGGAACACGCCGCTGTTGCTGAAGTTGTTCTGGCTCAGGCGCTGGACCGAATCAAAGCTATTGCTCAGATCGTCCGGGCTGTAGCAGCGGGACATGCCGATACCGCCACCGCCGGCGGTGCTTTTCAGCATGACCGGGTAGCCGATGGTGTCGGCCGCTTCTAGTGCTTCCTCCAGATTGGTCAGCAAGTCGGTGCCTGGTAGCAGCGGTACGCCGGCGCTTTCAGCCAGTGACCGTGCCGTATGCTTGAGACCGAATTGCTCCATCTGCTCGGGTGTCGGGCCCAGGAAAACCACGCCCTCGCGTTCACAGCGCCGGGCAAAATCGGCATTCTCGCTCAGGAAGCCATAGCCGGGGTGAATGGCGCCGGCACCGCTTTTGCGAATTACCTCAAACAGTTTGTCCTGATCCAGGTAAGTGGTCGCTGCCGGGCCCTCTCCCAGGGAATACGCCTCGTCCGCCTGCCGTACGTGAAGCGAATCGGAATCCGCTTCGGCGTAGACGGCAACCGAGGTCAGCCCCATGTCACGCAGCGTGCGAATGACCCGGCAGGCGATGGCGCCGCGGTTGGCGATCAGGACCTTTGAGAATCTGCCGCTCAGCTCCATACCAGCACCTCAATCGGTGTCGGGTTCCAGCCGTTGCAGGGATTGTTGAGCTGCGGGCAGTTGGAGATCATCACCAGAACGTCCATCTTCGCTTCCAGTTCCACGTATTTGCCGGCATCGGAAATCCCATCGGCGAAGTTGAGTCCGCCGTCGGCCGTGACCGGGACATTCATGAAGAAGTTGATGTTGTGGGTGATATCCCGTTTGCTCATGCCCAGCTCTTCGTGTTCGGTGACGGCCACCAGCCAGCTGTCTCGGCAGGCGTGCATGCACTTTTTCTCGAGGGCATAACGCGTGGTGTTGCTCTCGGCCGCACAGGCACCGCCCAGGGTGTCGTGACGGCCGCAGGTGTCGGCGGTGATTTCCAGCATCACGTTGTTTTCAGAGGACATCAGCTTCGAGCCAGCCGTCAGGTAGACATTGCCCTGCTCGCGGATCGTGTCGACGGCGCTGTAGCGTTCGGTCGGATTTTGGGCGTTGTAAAACAGGGTGTCAGCGGCCTGGTTGCCCTCCAGATCCAGGATCCGGACGGTCTCGCCGGCTTTTACCAGTTTCAGGAAATACTCGCCCGCCGGTACGGTTTCACGGAAGGCGGCGTTTTCAGGCTTCAATACGCTTTGCTTGATCATGTCCGGCCTCCGTTACTGGAACAGGTGGTACAGGGCGTTATTGGCGAAGGCCCGGGTGGCCTCGGGGGACGACGTCTTGCAGGGATCGGCATCGGTTACCGGGGCCGCCTTGAAGAGCTGATATCGCAATGGATGGCTGGGGTACTCGCTGGCCGGGTTCATCGGATGCGGGCAGGTGTGCAGCACCACGATGGTGTCCATCTCGAAGCGCAGGTCGACGGTGGCGCCGGCGTGGGAGTGACCCTCGGCGAAGGTCATGTTGCCGTCGTCATCGGTTTTCACCTTGCTGAACCAGTTCAGGTTGGCGGTCAGATCTTTCTTGCCGAGGCCGTACTTGGCCAGCTCGTTCAGGAAGCTGTTGAACCCGTTTCGGTGGTAGTGGTTATGGGCTTCCTGATAGGTTTTTTTGCCCCAGCGCTTTTCCACCAGATCGGCATTGCAGGTGCCGGCGACGGTGTCGTGCCAGCCCAGGTCATCGCGGATGATGGAGGCAAACACCCGGCCCATGTCCGAGAGCAGCACGTGGCCTTTGGTGAGCAGGAAGGTGTGCTGGTTTTTCAGGGTGTCCGGCATGTTGTACCGCTCGAGCGGGTTCTCGGGGTTGTACATCAACATGCCGACGTTGGTCCCGCCGGTTTCGTCAATCAGGCGCAGCACATGGCCACGGCGCACGATAAAGGACCAGTGGGATCCGCCGGGAATCAGATCGTCGTAAAGGGGGGCTGCGGCTTGCAACATGGCCTTTTCCTCCTGGTTAGGGCATCCAAAAAAGCGAGAGGCGTCAGTAACTGAGCGATCCTCCCGGGCTTTTGTCCCGCCGTGTAACCTTGGAAAAGGTCGTCAACTCTCGGACCAGTCGTCTGCGTTTGTGGTTGCAGACCGGAACCCTAGTTGACCATTGGTCAGATTGTGGCGCTTTGATTGTGGTTTCAGTAACCGACGTCTCGCTGCGTGCTGAATCCACTGCAGGGTCCATGCCAATCGGCAAGTTGCTGATTTTATTGAGATGGAAGTTCAGGGGTGGGGCAGGGTTGCTTCCTGCCTGGGCGGGCGCACCGTTTTTGTGCATCGGTCAGTGCGCTTCCAGTGCATTTATTTTCGGAGAGTGATTCCTGAGCCAGACCACTGATGGCATGGCCTTCAAGCCATCTACTACCAAGGGAGGAGTTTTTCGCCTCCATCGCATCATTCAAACCTTGGGAATTGGGGTCTACATTGAATGGGTAAACGCGAAAGGCCGCGTTGCCCTGCGACAAACACAACAAGAGGTCGAGATCATGATCTACGCACAACCAGGAAAGGATGGCTCAGTCGTTTCTTTCAAATCCCGTTACGAGAACTACATCGGTGGCGAGTGGGTTGCCCCGGTGAAAGGCCAGTATTTCGAGAACATCACACCGGTGACTGGCAATGTGATCTGTGAAATTCCGCGCTCCAGTGCCGAAGATATTGATCTCGCCCTGGATGCAGCGCACAAGGCGGCACCCGCGTGGGGCAAGACGTCGCCCACCGAGCGTTCCAACATCCTTCTGAAAATTGCGGATCGTATCGAGGCCAACCTCGAGAAGCTCGCAGTTGCAGAAACCTGGGACAACGGCAAGGCCGTGCGCGAAACCCTGAACGCCGACATTCCCCTCGCGGCCGATCACTTCCGCTACTTTGCGGGTTGTCTGCGTGCCCAGGAAGGCCACATGGGCGAGATCGACCACAATACCGTGGCGTACCATTTCCACGAGCCGCTGGGCGTGGTTGGTCAGATCATTCCGTGGAACTTCCCGATTCTGATGGCGGCCTGGAAACTGGGCCCCTGTCTGGCTGCGGGTAACTGCACCGTGTTGAAGCCTGCGGAGCAGACGCCTGCCAGCATCCTGGTACTGATGGAAATTATCGGTGACCTGCTGCCGCCGGGCGTGCTGAACATTGTTAATGGCTACGGCATCGAGGCCGGCCAGGCCCTGGCCACCAGCAAGCGTATTGCCAAGATTGCCTTTACCGGCTCCACCCCGGTTGGCTCCCACATCCTCAAGTGCGCGGCTGAAAATATCATCCCCTCCACAGTGGAGCTGGGTGGTAAATCCCCGAACATCTACTTCTCCGACGTGATGAAGGCCGAGCCGGAATTCATCGACAAGTGCGTGGAAGGTCTGGTGCTGGCGTTCTTCAACCAGGGCGAAGTCTGCACCTGTCCGTCACGGGCACTGGTTCAGGAAGACATGTTCGAAGAGTTCATGCAGAAGGTGGTTCAGCGCACCAAGTCGATCAAGCGTGGCAACCCGCTGGACACCGATGTTCAGGTAGGTGCCCAGGCGTCAAAAGAACAGTTCGACAAAATCATGTCCTACCTGGCCATTGGTAAGGAAGAGGGCGCTGTGGTGCTGACTGGCGGCGACCGCGAGCATCTGGATGAAGAGTTCAACAATGGCTTCTACATCCAGCCCACCCTGTTCAAGGGCGACAACAAGATGCGCGTGTTCCAGGAAGAAATCTTCGGGCCGGTTGTGGGCGTTACCACCTTCAAGACCGAGGAAGAGGCCCTGGCCATCGCCAACGACACCGAGTTTGGTCTGGGTGCCGGCGTATGGACCCGTGACACCAACCTCGCCTACCGGATGGGCCGCAACATCCAGGCCGGTCGGGTGTGGATGAACTGCTACCACGCTTACCCGGCTCATGCTGCCTTCGGTGGTTACAAGAAGTCTGGCGTCGGCCGTGAAACCCACAAGATGGCGCTCGAGCACTATCAGCAGACCAAGTGCATGCTGACCAGCTACGACACCAACCCGCTGGGTTTCTTCTGAATCTGTGAGCGGTAAGCGGGCCTCCCACACGGGCCCGCTTGTGAGTCAGCACATTGGATGTGCACCTTCATCCCCCGGTGTCTGGCCGGGGCGACTCTCTGATGAGAGTTCGGGTTTTTCTGTCACTCTCTTTGGCCCTTCCCAGGGCCTTTTTTCGTTTAAGGCCAGAGCGTTTTCTGCCGCCAGCCATGTGCGACCTAGGGAGGCACCAAAACAGTTCCAAAGTACCATATTAGCCCCTTGCCCCGGCCGATAGGATGGGAACTGGGTTATCGGCAATGTCGTTGATTCACCCGCAATGCGCTAACAATCATGACAATAGAGGTGAGCATTATGTGGACCAAACCAGCCTACGAAGATCTCCGCATCGGTTTCGAAGTCACCATGTACTTCGCCAACCGCTGAGTGCTGAAGCGGCCAGCCTTGAGCTGGCCGTTTTGCTTGTGGAGTGACCCACCATGTTGATTCACGTTCTGGGCTCCGCCGCCGGCGGTGGCTTTCCCCAGTGGAACTGTAACTGCGCCAACTGCGACGGCTTCCGCAAGGGCACCCTGAACGCCCGGGCCCGCACCCAGTCTTCCATTGCCATCAGTGAAGACGGCGAGCACTGGATTCTGTTCAACGCGTCCCCCGACATTCGTGCCCAGCTGGCTTCTTTCGAAGCGATGCAGCCGGCCCGGGCTCTGCGCGATACCGGCATTGATGCCATCGTGCTGATGGATAGCCAGGTGGACCACACCACCGGTTTATTGTCCCTGCGCGAGGGGTTGCCGATGGACGTCTGGTGTACCGAACAGGTGCATGAAGACCTCAGCGGTGGTTTTCCGCTGTTCACCATGCTTGAGCACTGGAACGGTGGCCTGAACTGGCGACGCATTGAGGCGTCCGAGCAGGCGCCCTTTACCATTCCCTGCGCACCGTCCATCGAGCTGACCGCCATTCCGCTGCTGAGCAACGCACCCCCGTATTCACCGCGTCGGGACAACCCGCACCCGGGCGATAACATTGGCCTTTTCCTGAAAGACACCCGCACCGGTCAAACCGTGCTCTATGCCCCGGGCCTGGGTGAGCCGGACGACCGTATTCTCGGCTGGATGCGCCTGGCCGACGTGCTGATGGTGGACGGGACCGTCTGGCACGACGACGAGATGATCCGCCAGGAAGTAGGCACCAAGACCGGCCAGGCCATGGGTCATCTGGCCCAGAGCGGCCCGGGTGGCATGATCGAGGTGCTCGACGCCATGCCGGCCCAGCGCAAGATCCTGATACACATCAACAATACCAACCCGATCCTGAACGAGGACTCCCCGGAGCGGGCGGAGCTGACCCGCCACGGCATCGAGGTGTCCTGGGATGGGATGCACATCGACCTGTCGGGGCAGCCATGAACGCCAAAGCAAACACCGCCATGAACCGGACGGATTTCGAGCAGGCCCTGCGGGCTAAAGGCCAGTACTACCACATCCACCACCCGTACCATAAAGCCATGTACGGTGGACAGTGCACGCCCGAACAGATCCGCGGCTGGGTGGCCAACCGGTACTACTACCAGATCAAGATTCCCCAGAAAGACTCCGCCATCATGGCCAACTGCCCGGACGCCGGTGTCCGCCGGCTCTGGCTACAGCGGATTCTGGATCACGATGGCCACGACGGTGACGTTGGCGGCATCGAAGCGTGGCTGTCTCTGGCCGAGGCGGTGGGCCTTAGCCGGGAAGAGGTGATCGACCAGCGCCACGTGCTGCCGGGGGTACGCTTTGCCGTGGACGCCTACCTGAACTTCGCCCGCCGGGCGACCTGGCAGGAGGCGGCCTGTTCGTCCCTGACCGAGCTGTTTGCCCCGGAAATCCACCAGTCCCGACTGGACAGCTGGCCCGCCCACTATCCGTGGATTGAAGAGAGCGGCTACAGCTACTTCCGCAAACGTCTGTCCGAAGCCAGAAGAGATGTGGAACATGGCCTGACCATCACCCTGGACCACTTCACCACCGAGGCCCAGCAGGCCCGGGCCCTGGAGATCCTGCAGTTCAAGCTGGATATCCTCTGGACCATGCTGGATGCCATGACCATGGCATACGGCCACCGCACCCCGCCGTACCACACCGTGACCGACGAACAGGTCTGGCACCGGGGGCTGTAATGGAGCTGGGTATGCATGAGGTACCGCGTTTCCGGCGAGGATTCCGGTTCCAGTGGGAGCCGGCCCAGGAGAGTTATGTGCTGCTTTATCCGGAAGGAATGGTGAAGCTCAATGGCAGCGCCGGCGCGATTCTCAACGAAGTGGATGGCCAGCGCAGTGTGGCGGATATCGTCAACAAGCTGGAACAGCAGTTCCCGGACGCCGGCCCGCTTGGCAAGGACGTCAGTGATTTCCTGCAGGATGCCCGGCAACAACACTGGATTGAACTGTCATGAGCACGACTAACCCCCACAACGCCGGGCCACCCCTGTGGCTGCTGGCGGAACTTACCTATCGCTGCCCGCTGCAGTGCCCCTATTGCTCCAACCCGCTGGACTTTGCCCAGACTCAAAAAGAGCTGACCACCGAGGAGTGGGTAAGCGTGCTTCGTCAGGGCCGGAAAATGGGCGCGGCCCAACTGGGCTTCTCCGGGGGCGAACCCCTGGTCCGCCAGGACCTCGCGGAGCTGATCGCCGAGGCGCGGCACCTGGGGTATTACACCAACCTGATTACTTCAGGGCTGGGCCTGACCGAGGCCAAGGTGGATGCTTTTGCCGAGGCAGGATTGGACCATATCCAGGTCAGCTTCCAGGCGTCCGACCCGGAGCTGAACAACGCCGTGGCCGGCTCCCGAAAGGCCTTTGACCAGAAGCTGGCCATGGCCCGGGCGGTGAAGGAAGCCGGCTATCCAATGGTGCTCAACTTCGTGATCCACCGCCACAACATCCACCAGATGAACGACATCATGTCCCTGTGCGAGCGCCTGGGGGCGGACTACGTCGAGCTGGCCACCTGCCAGTATTACGGCTGGGCGTTCGAAAACCGGGAAGGATTGATGCCGTCCAAAGCCCAGCTGGTGCGGGCGGAACAGGAAGTGAACCAGTATCGCGAACGGCTGCAGCAATCCGGCTCGCCTATGAAGCTGATCTTCGTCACGCCGGACTACTACGAAGAGCGCCCGAAAGCCTGCATGAACGGCTGGGGCAACCTGTTCCTGACGGTCGCTCCGGACGGCACCGCTCTGCCGTGCCACAGTGCCCGGTTACTGCCCATCGATTTTCCCAATGTGCGAGACATGGATCTTCAAAGCATCTGGTACGACAGTCCCGGGTTCAACCACTACCGGGGCGACAGCTGGATGCCGGAGCCTTGTCGTTCCTGCGATGAGAAGGAAAAAGACTTTGGTGGCTGTCGCTGCCAAGCCTACCTTTTGACCGGTAATGCCGATAACGCAGATCCAGTATGCAGCAAATCGTCGTATCATGATCGAATACTGGCAGCGCGGAAAGCTGCCGATCACGCCACGGCCGGCCTGACTGAACTGGTTTATCGGAATGCGGACAATTCACGGCTTTTCTTCCGGGGTTAACAGCTCCGTCATTGAATCTGCACTGGGCGGCCATCAAAACGACAGAACGGTGCTGAGTGCCTATGAGGCCTGCTCTGCCCATATCCAGCGCGGGGAGCTGAAGGTATCCTCGGCGGGTGTGTTCTGGCTGGAAACGGATCCGGCACGCGGCTGCAATATCCTCTGTCATCTCACTGAGCAGGGACCGGTTCGTCTCGGACCCGATTCTCTTGGCATCCGCAGCCGGGTAAATGGCTACGGTGGCGGCGCCCTGGCAGCTGGCGACAATGGCGTGTTCGTGGTTAGCGAGGATCAACAGATACGGTTTGTCAGTCTGGCTGGCGGCGAGTGCGTTCCCCTGACCGATGACCCGGAGGCGGCCTACGGTGGGTTGGTCGCTGACCAGTCCCGTAATCGAGTGCTCGCGGTGCGGGAAGCGGAAGGTCAACAGCAGCTGGTTGCCGTCTCCATGCAGGGCGAACGCTCGGTCCTTCATGCCGGACTGGATTTTTACAGCGCGCCCGCGGTCTCGGCCGACGGAAACCAGGTTGCCTGGACCAGCTGGCAGCTGCCGGATATGCCGTGGCTGCGTACCCGCCTGTGGACCGCGAATCTTTCTGCAGATGGGCTGCTGGAGCAATGCCGGGAATGGCCCACACTTTCTGAGGCTTCGGTACAGCAGCCGGTGTTCGATGGCAACAAACTCTGGGTTTTGTCAGACCAGGAGGGTTGGTGGCAACCCTGGCATATCGATACTTCGGGCGAGGGAGGATGGCACGCCAGCGATTCGCCAGCCCGGGATCATGCCAATGCCCCCTGGCAGTTGGGCGAATCCCACCACTGCCAAACCGGCAGGGGCGGTTGGGCCAGGGTTCGTTATTGTAATGGCACGGGTGAGCTCTGGCTAAGCTCCGGCCAAACCGGTGAAGAAATCCGGGTTGCCCGGGACTTTGGCGACTTCCGTTGTCTGCAGTCGGCTGGCGAGCATCTCTACTGCATCGGACGCGCCGCCAGCCGCCTGGACGCCGTCCTCCAGATTGATCTCGAGATCGGCCAGGTCCGCACCATCGCCGGTGGCGAGGAAGCCATGCCAGAGGCGAGGGCGGCATTGCCGCTGGATATCGAGATTCCAGCCCTGAACCCGGGCGAAGCCTCTATCCATGGGTTTTTCTACACGCCCAAGCTGGCCACGCCAGACGTCCCGCCACTGATTCTGATTGCCCACGGAGGACCCACGTCGGCGGCCTATCCGGTGTTCAATCCCCAGGTTCAGTACTGGTGTCAGCGGGGCTTTGCCGTCGCTGAAATCAACTATCGAGGCAGCACCGGCTTTGGTCGTGAGTTCCGCCTGGCCCTGGAAGGGCGGTGGGGTGAAGTGGATGTCGCGGATATGGAGCGGGCGGCAGACCACCTGGCCTCCTTCGGCCTGGCTGATGGCAGCAGGGTGTTTATCCAGGGGCGCAGTTCCGGGGGTTACACGGCCCTGATGGCGATGATCCGAAGCCAGCGTTTTACCGCCGGAGCCAGCATGTTCGGCGTAACGGATCCCATGCGTTTACGGGCCATGACCCATCGCTTTGAATCCGGTTATCTGGATTGGCTGCTGGGCTCGCCAGAAAAATACCCGGAGCGTTGGCAGGAGAGAACGCCCCTGTTCCACGCCGAACGTATTACCGCGCCGATGATCTTTTTCCAGGGCGGACAGGACCGGGTTGTGGTGCCTGAGCAGACCCGGGCAATGACAGAGGCAATGAAAGCCGCGGGCAGGGCGCCGGAGCTGCATTGGTTTGAAGACGAGGGGCATGGTTTTCGCCGCCAGGCAAATCAGGCCGGCATGCTCGAATGGATGTTCAGCTTCTACCGAGAGCATAGCCAAAAGGCCAATGATCAGGCGGAGAACTTGAGTTAAACTCTCGGCTATTCCTATAACAACAAACGGTCGAGTGCAGCCTGATGAGTCACGATATCACTTCCTTGCGCAAGTTTGTGTCACCGGAAATTGTGTTTGGCGCCGGTTCACGTAAGTCCGTGGCCAACTTCGCCAGTAATTTCGGTGCCCGGCATGTCTTTCTGGTGTCCGATCCGGGAGTGGCTGCCGCCGGTTGGGTTAACGAGATCGTGACGCTGCTGACCGATGCGGGTATCCGCTCCACCGTTTATACCGGTGTTTCACCAAACCCCAAGGTGGACGAGGTGATGACCGGGGCCGAGCTCTACAAATCCAGTGAATGTGATGTCATCGTGGCCATCGGTGGCGGTAGCCCCATGGACTGCGCCAAGGGCATCGGTATTGTAGCCACCCACGGTCGCAGCATCCTGGAGTTCGAGGGCGTCGATACCATCACCAACCCGTCACCGCCCCTGATACTGATTCCGACCACGGCGGGCACCTCGGCGGATGTTTCCCAGTTCGCGATCATTTCCGACCCCAACCGCCGTTTCAAGTTCTCGATTATCAGCAAGGCCGTGGTGCCGGATGTGTCCCTGATCGATCCGGAAGTTACCGAGACCATGGACGCCTACCTCACCGCGTGCACCGGGGTAGATGCCCTGGTGCATGCCATTGAGGCTTACGTGTCGACTGGCAGCGGCCCGCTGACCGATACCCATGCCCTGGAGGCAATCCGGTTAATCAACCGGAATCTCGAGCCGCTGGTGGACAACACGGCAGATCCCTATCTCCGGGAGCAGATCATGCTGGCCTCCATGCAGGCGGGGCTGGCCTTCTCCAATGCCATTCTCGGGGCAGTACACGCCATGTCCCATAGCCTGGGTGGTTTCCTGGATTTGCCTCATGGTCTGTGTAATGCGCTTCTGCTGGAGCACGTGGTGGCTTACAACTTCCAGTCTGCCGAAGACCGTTTCCGCCGCGTTGCCGAAGCCATGGATATCGATACCCGGGGTATGAACAAAGCGGAAATCAAGAAGCGGCTGATGAACCGTATTGTGGAGCTCAAGCGGCGGGTTGGTCTCGAGGCCCGTCTTGCCCAGCTGGGTGTTTCGGTGTCCGACATTCCCCACCTGTCCGGCTTTGCGTTGCAGGATCCGTGCATTCTCACCAACCCCCGGAAGTCGTCGCTGCGGGATGTCCAGGTTGTCTATGAAGAAGCCCTCTGAACTCAAGGAAGGCGAACAGGACAGTAGCTACGGAATTGGCGATCTTCTCGGGCTGGGCAGTCAGTCCGTCCGCAAGAACTATTACCCCGCTCTGCAGGAGCGCATTGACGAGCTGGAGCAGGAACGCAACCGCTACAAGTGGCTGTTCGAGAACGCCCTGCACGGGATTTTCCAGGCCAACCTGCGGGGCGGTTTTCTGGCCTGCAATCCGGCCATGGCGAGGATCTGCGGTTACGACAGCCCCGAGGCGCTCACGGAAAAGGTCATCCGGCTCCGGGAACAGCTGTTCTGCAGTGCCAGTGAATTCGATGCCATACGTCAGGAGCTGCTTGATGAAGGCAGCCTGAGCGCCCGTGAGACCCGTTTCCGGCGTGCCGATCGCACACCGGTTCACGTTGCTGTCACCCTGTTGCGGCGCCCGGATCTTGGTCCGGAAGTGGTGGAGGCCTTCGTGGCCGACATCACAGAAAGGGTTCTCGCCAGGCAGAAGCTGGAGCAGCTGAACACCACTCTGGAGCGGCGCGTGGAAGAGCGAACCGAGGCGCTGCAGAATGCCAACGTTGGCTTGCGCTACCAGATCGAGGAGCGGGAGAAGGTAGAACGTGAGCTGGTGATTGCCATGGAGGCTGCCAAAGAGGCTAATCGCAGCAAGGACAAGTACCTTGCTGCAGCCAGCCACGACCTGCTCCAGCCCCTGAACGCCGCCCGGCTGATGATCTCCGCGCTGCAGGACAGCACGCTTCCCGAACAGGAAACCCGCATGGTTCACCAGGTGCATCGGGCTCTGGAGGGCGCCGAGGACCTGCTGGCGGACCTGCTGGATATTTCCAAGCTTGATCAGCAGGCCATGAAACCGGACCTGGTGTACACCGATGTGGCCGCCCTGGCCAGATCCCTGGGGGAGGAGTTCGAGGCCGTTGCCGCCAATTCCGGCCTGGGTTTCCGGGTTCGCACCATACCAGCGACGGTCCGGACAGATCAGCGCATGCTGACCCGTATCCTCCGAAATCTGCTCAGTAACGCCTTCCGGTACACCCGCAAGGGCGGTGTTGTCATGGCTTTGAGATCCCGCGGCGACCGTCTGCGGATTGAAGTCTGGGACACCGGTGTTGGCATCGAGGAAGACAAGCTCCGGGACATTTTCACCGAGTTTCACCAGCTGTTGCCCCAGGGCACCGGCGGCCGGCAGGGTGTGGGCCTGGGACTGGCCATCGTGGAACGGATGGTCCGGGTGCTGGGGTACGACATTGATGTGTCATCACGGCCCGGTCGTGGCTCCCGCTTCGTGCTGACCCTGCCGCTTGAACCAGCCCAGGCCAGACCGGATCTGGCCCGGGCAGATTCGCTCCAGAATTTCGCCGATGGCTTTGACGGCGTGCCGGTACTGGTGATCGACAACGAGCCGGCGGTTCTGGAGAGCATGCAGTTGCTGCTGGAGCGTTGGGGCTGTGAAGTGCTCACAGCCGCCAGCAAGGCAGAGGCCGTAGAGGCTCTGGAGCAAACCGGCCAGATACCGGCCATCATCCTCGCAGACTATCACCTGAATAATGAACGAACCGGCTACGATGCGGTGCACGGGGTGCGCCGCTATCTTGGCAAGGATATTCCTGCCGCCATCATTACTGCAGATCGCAGTGACGACACCCGCAAGATACTGCGCGCCCAGTACCTGCCGATCCTGAACAAGCCTGTGAAACCTAACCGTCTCAGGGCCTTGATGACCAGCCTGCTGACCTCTGCCTGACATCCTCTCGTCAGCCATGTAAGACCTTCTTACATACACTCTGAAGCGCTTCGCGAAATACTCCCTCAACCGGTCTCCGATACCGGCAGGTTTCAAAACATCTGAGGGAGTAACAGATGAAAACAACAACGATTGGCCGGAAAACCGGCAGTGGATTCGGCCTTTGGTGGCTGGCAATGATTGGCGCTGTGCTCTTGGCCGGTTGTGGCGGCGGGGGCGGTGACACCGAGGTTTCAGACCCTTCTGATTTCGAGCCCCCGGCGGAGCCCGTGAATATCGGTGGCGATGCCGAGCTTTATGATCCCGAACGGCTGATTGATGTGTCGGTCACCATGAGCTCCGCCGATTTCAGCAAATTGAAATCGGAAGCCAGAACCCTGGCCAGCACCGATCGGGAATGTGTGCCCGAGTTTGAATACACGGAATTCACCGCCAGTGTCACCATCGACGGTGACCGCATGGACCGGGTGATCGTGCGCAAGAAAGGCTACATGGGCTCCCTGAGCCCCAGTATCCCCTCTCTCAAGCTGGACTTTAACGATCTCTGGCCTGGTCGCACCTATCAGAACATGACCCGGATGACCCTGAACAATAACCGCCAGGACCCCTCCAATGCCCGCCAGTGCATGGCCTATGACCAGTTCCGGCAGGCCGGACTCGCGGCGCCGAAATGCAATTACGCCAGAGTGTCGGTCAATGGCGAGGATCTGGGTGTGTTTACCAATGTCGAGCCGATCAAAAAGCCGTTCCTCGCGCGGGCGTTCGGGGATGATGATGGTAACCAGTATGAGGCCCAGACGGCGGACTTCGGCACCTGGCTGAGCCGGCGTTTCGAGAAGAAGACCAACGAAAAAGTAAACGACCGAACCGACCTGCAAGCGGTTACCGATGCGCTGGCGTTGCCCGATGAGCAGATGGTGAACGTGTTGCCGCAGTTGGTGGATGTGGATGAATTTATCCGGTTCTGGGCGGTGGAAACATTGTTAGGAGCCTGGGATTCTGCATCTGGTAATGCCAACAACTTCCACATCTACCGGAACCCCGGGGACGGCCTGTTCCATTTCATTCCCTGGGGCGCCGATACCGCGTTCCGCGGGGCGCATCCTCTCAAACCGCTGACGGGGGTGTTTTACCGCAACTTCTCGCTGGCGGACCGGCTGTTCAACATTCCCGAATACCGGGCGCGCTATGTGGCCGAGCTTGAAAACCTGCTTGCCACCCAGTGGGACGAAGCCGCTTTGTTGGCGGAAGTGGGGCGGATAAGTGAGCTCACTGGAACCAGCGCGGAGGCGACTGCCAGCCTGAAAGCCTTCATCGGTGGTCGCGGTGAGGCCGGCGATGACGATTTCCGGCCTGCACGCAGGACCGTCATTGAACAGGCCATTGCCGAAGAAACGCCCTCCGGGGAAGTTTACCGGCTTGCGGATACGGAGCCTGACTGCAGTGCCCCGGCGACAACCAGCCTGACTGGCTCCATCAAGTCTGAAGACGGAGCCGACACTGGAGCCTTCCGCTTTACGCTGCCCGGAGGTCGGGCGGTGAACGCGAGCCTGACCTTTGCCGCCTTTGAAGTGGACAGCCTGGTTTACTCGGTTGATCGCGAGTCGAAGCCGGCGGTGATCAGCCTGCTGCTGATTGGCGCGGACATCAACGACAACTTCACGCCCTATGTGCTGCAACTGTTCATAGAGGCATCCGACTATGTGCCTGGAACACACCAGTTCCACGGCTTCGCCACCAACGCTCTGCTGTTTGAAGTGGACGAAAGCCAGCCAGGGGATGTGCGCACCCTGGCCCTGGGTGCCCAGGGCAGCATTACCATCAGCCGAGCAGGCACCGGCGCCAGTGAGGGCGACGTGGAACTGACCCTGAATGCCACCCTGGAATACGATTCGGGCATCCAATGAACATGGCCGTCGCCAGCCCGCCGGAGGCATTCCGCGGGCATTGCCTGGACGAGCAGATGCAGGCCCGTTTGATGAACCGGGTCGACACCAAGTTTCTGGTGCCGGCCCACCTGCTGGATGCCTGCCTGCGGGGATTGGAGCACCACTACTCCATTCTGGAGATCGGCGGTAACCGGCGGTTCACCTACGACACCCTGTACTTTGATACACCGGGTCGCCAGCTTTACCTGGATCACCACAACGGCAAGTTGAACCGATTCAAGCTCCGCGTCCGGCACTACCGCGAAACCGGGGGCAGCTTCCTGGAGGTAAAGAAAAAGAGCAATCGGGAGAGAACCATCAAGAACCGTTTGCCGCTGACATCGCAGACCGTTGCGAACAACCGGGTGATCCCTTTTCTTGAGGAGCAATTGGGCCGACCGGTGGCAGGGATGCTGCCGGCTCTTTTTGTCGGCTATCGCCGGATGACCCTCATGAGCCCAATGGGGACCGAGCGCATTACGGTGGATACAGGGCTGGGTTTTCACTCGCCCGACCGTCGAAACGGGGTGTGCCTGCCGGATGTTGCCGTTTTCGAGGTCAAGTACGATCGCAAGATTCCATATTCCCCCCTGCTTGAACGTCTTGGTCAGCTTGGCTGCCGGCCCGTGCAGTTCAGCAAATACTGCATCGGCACCAGCCTGCTGTTCGGCCACGAATGCAAAACCAATCGCTTTAAACCGCTGTTAAGGAGACTCCATGGAATCTGCAGTTGATTTCCATTTTGTGATCCGGCTTTTGATCAATACCGCCTCTGTGTTTGTACTGATTCGTTGCTACTACGCCTTTTCCCGTCACCGGGAGAATGCGGCCTCGTTCATTCTGTTCGGCGTCGGCGTTTTCCTGGTGACCGCCTTGCTGCACTCGGTCACCGTCACCATGGGCTTTGCCTTCGGGCTGTTCGCCGTTTTCTCGATGCTCCGGTACCGAACTGAGGCCCTGGGCATAAAGGAAATGACCTACCTGTTTCTGGTGATTGCCATGGCACTGCTGGCGGCGGTTGGCACCATGCACCACCTGGAACTGGTGTTACTGAATATGCTGGTTATTGTTCTGGCGCTGGTGCTGGAAACCCGTGTGCTTTTGCCACGGCACAGCGAGAGGGAGGTGGAGTACGAAAAGATCGAGAACGTCCACCGGGACCGCCAGGAGCTGCTCATCGCGGACCTTCGTGAGCGCACCGGTCTGGATGTGTTCCGGGTGGACGTGGTGTCTGTCAGTTATCTGAGAGACACCGCCATGCTGCGCATGCATTTTCGCCAGGAGGCCGATCATGTTCGCTGAGCTGAAATGGGCATTGCTGGTTATCGGTCTGACACTGGCGTTTACGCTGCAGCCACTGCTCGTTCTGGCGTCACCGCTGGAAGCTGAACTGGGGGGTTATGTTGCCGCCGGTGTCGACCATTACGGCGCGTTTTATGACGAAGATGGCGAGCGCAGCACAACCCGGGGGGTACTGCGAAATGCAAAGCTTGAACTGGAGCTGGGCTGGGGAGAGCGCTGGGAGGCAGAGCTGGATGGCAGCTATAAGATTGAAGGTGACAAGAAAGAGCTGGATCTGGGCGATGCCTACCTTCTGTATGACGGGGAGAACCGTTTCGAGGCCCGGATTGGGCGCTTCAAGGAGCCTTTCGGCCTGGAACGCCTCGCCAGCTACACCAGTCTGAACACCAGCGAGCGTTCGCTGGTGACCTCGGCGTTCGCACCGGGGCGGTCCACCGGTGTCATGGCTGGGCAATACCGAAAACGCGGCACCTGGTCCCTGGGCCTGTTTACCGATGAACCCGATGGTGGCTCCACTCACGCCATAACCGCGAGACTGACCCGTGCCCCCATTCGTTCAGAGATCCAGACCCTGCATTTGGGTGCAGCCGCCTCTTATCGTGATCTCGGCGACAGCCGTTTTCAGATCAAGGATGAAGGGGAAGTGTTCAGTGCCGACAATGTCATCCGCAGCCCAAGGTTCGAGGCCCGTGATGCCTGGCTGGCAGGTCTTGAAGCCGCCTGGCTTTATAATCGCCTGACCCTCGTGGCGGAAGCCATGGCTCAGAATGTGCGGCGAACCGATGGGTCGCGCTGGCAGTTCGGTGGCGCTTACCTCCAGGCCGGTTTGTTCCTGACAGATGACCAGCGTTATTACAGCCGGGGTGAGTTCGACCGGATAGAGCCCCGGCACGGGGCGGGCGCCCTGGAACTGGTCGCCCGGTACAGTGCTGTGGACCTGAGAGACCGGAACCTGGGAGCCGAGGCGAGTGTGACGCTGCTGGGCCTTGCCTGGTATCTGGGCGAGCAGTTCCAGCTGCGTCTGAATTACCTGATGCCGGATATTCGCGGTAACACCCTGATGGCCAACCCCGACGGAGACGCCGTTACCCTGCGTGCAGTGCTGCGGTTCTAGGAAGCGTAAGGGTGACCTGTGTCCACTGGCCGGGTTCGCTGGTAATCGACATGTTGCCCTTGTGATGTCGCATGATGGTCTGGCAGATGCTCAGGCCCAGCCCCAGGTTGTCCGGTGTATCACTGGTGGAATAGAACGGATCAGTGAGCCGCTTGATATCGTCCGGCGCGATGCCCTGGCCGTTGTCATGGATCAGGATTCGATGGGCATTGTCAGTGCTTTCGGCGGTTATCTCGATTTTGCCGGGCCCCTGGTTTTTGCTGACGGCAGAGACGCCATTGAGCAGCAGGTTGACGAACACCTGGGTCAGCGCAGAGGGGTAGCAGGGAAGGTTGGTCCCGTCCGGAATATCAATCTGAAGCTCCACGCCTCTGAGCTGATGCTGGCAGAAACGAGTGGCGGTGTTCACCAGTTTGCCAAGGTCTGCCATTTCCATGTTGTGTTCGGGTACGGGGCGGGAGAACTCGATCAGGTCAGAGACGATATCGGCGATGCGTTGCTGGTGCGTACTGGCGTCGGCCAGGGCATCTGCCAACTCGGGATCCCGGTTTACCGAACTGGCAAAATCCACCGCCTGGCTGGCACAGTTCAGCGGGTTCATGATTTCGTGCAACAGCCCCTTGGCCATATGACTCAGGGCCTGCTGTTTCTGTTCCTGGGCCAGTCTTTCTTCCGTCAGTTTCAGGGTTTCCAGAGTACGGGACAGCTGGCGGTTTCGGTCGCGCAGCAGGTATTGGAGTGCCAGCAGGTTGCGCAGGAACTGTGACAGGAACCAGGCCGACAGCGGCGCGACCACCAGACACATCAGAATCAGCCAGTTGGTCAGAATGCCGATCAGGGTTTCGGCCACCTGATGGCTCTCCACAGCCGCGAAAGTGGACAGCACCAGCAGTGCCAGGTTGATCAGGATAATCAAACTGGTGTGTAACAGGGACAGGGTAATAATGCCCACGGAGCTGATGAAAAAGAACAGCCCCACGATGGGGGCAAGGGAGGCGCCGGTCGTCGTGTACCCCAGGTAGCTGAACGCCGCCATGTTGAAAAACACCAGATAGACAATCGTCGGCGCTGCCCGGCGCAGGCGGGTGAACCGGTGGGCGACGATCAGGCCGCTCAGGATCGCTGTGTAGATGAGGTAGATGCCGAATACGTCCGGTGCATCCGGGTTCAGCGCCAGACCGCCCAGAAACAGCAGGGTACCGATAAAGGCAATCGCCAGGTAAACATCGGCGAACAGAGGCAGCACGCGGTACCGATACTGGGTTTGGTAGAAGCGCTCGAACCGCCGCTGGCGATAGGCGGGCAGCTGGCGGATCTGATCCATGCCGGAAAGCAGTTTCACTCGGCGGCTCCGTGTTGGTGTCGTTGCATGAAGAGTATCAGCTCGGGCAGGCGCTCGAAGCCCAGCTTGACGAAAATCCGGTCCTTGTAGGAATGCACCGTCTTGCAGGACACGCCAAGCCTGCCGGCAATGTCCCGCACTGGGAGCCGGCTGGCCATCAGCTGTGCCACTTCCCGTTCACGTCCGGACAGGGCCTGGTAGGCGAGCATAGCGGCCGGTGCTGGTTCCTGTTGCCAGTTACCGACATAGACCTGCCCGTTTCGAATGAAGAACAGCGTCTTGATCAACTCCTGCACTGGCTGGTCTTTGGACACCACGGCCTTGATGCCGGCTTCCAGATAGATCGCCATCCGCCCGCTGCTGACCGGCGTGTCCGATATCAACAGTACGGACAGTGAGGGATTCACCGCCAATGCGTGCTCGGCGATAGTGAGCCCGTCGTTGTCCTGCAGGTTTTCCTCAATCAGCAGTACCGAAGGGGTGGCCGTCTTCAGGCGATTGAGCGTTGCCACTCCGGTCTCCGATTCGCCAACCAGTTCGACCTCATCGTGCAAGAGAATCTGGAACAACAAGCTGTCACGGAGCAGTCGCTGCCCCATGGTGACGTACAGCCTGAGCCTGCGCTGGCCTGCGACCATCAGTCTGTCCCGGCCGGCAGACGCAGGCTGAACCGAAGACTCTGGTCGCCTCCGGTTACATCAATGTCGCCAGCAAGCAGGCGGGTGCTTACGAAGAGCATCAGCAGGGCGCTCTGCTGCTCCAGTAGCGGTCGGGAGAGCCGGGTGATAGGGGCCAGCAGGTGACTGTAGATGTGGAGCGCACTGGTGTTGGCGACGGTGAGGTGGGCCCCGGCCTGGGTTATATCCAGAGCGGTGCGCTTCAGCCCCGAAGCGTTCAGAAGCGTTGCCAGCGACTGGCAAAGCGCCGCCAGGGGTGTCTGTGTTTCGCTTGTGGCTCCCGGGCTCTCCCAGGCGTCCACCAGAGCCTGGTCAAAGGCTTGCTGGTTCAGGGTGGCGGGCATCGGGCCTGGTTCCAGGGTATCCAGTTGCCGGCACACCAATCCGACAAAGTCCCGCACCAGATCATGTTCGAGAGCCGTTTCCCGGCTTGCGCGGAGGTGGGGTGGTTGGGCGGGCAGGGTACGGATCGTCGCAAGGGCGTCCAGAAAGTCGGCGGTTATCGGTTCCCCGGTATAGCCGTCCACTTTCTCTGACAGGTGATCGAGCAGACGGGCACGTCGCTGCTGGCGAAGTTCCGCGAACTGTTGCTCTGCCATCGAGCGGGAACTGTCCCGCGCTGCAACCAGGGCGCGATGATGGGCAAGCGCCTTGCGGAACAGTATCAGCAAGTCGCCAGCGTGCCAGGGCTTTTTCTGGTACCGGAAAATCCGACCTTCATTTACTGCATCCATGGCCACATCCACTTCGCCCCAGGCCGAGGTGAGAATACGAACAATGGTCGGATGCGACTGACGGAGTTCGTCCAGCAATTCTTTGCCATGCATCCCGGGCATTCTCTGGTCGGTCATCACTACGGCAACATTGCTGTCATCTCGCAGGGTCAGCAGTGCCTCTTCGGCACTGGCGGCACTCAGCACGCGGAACTCGCTCTGCAGGTGCTCCAGCTGCCTCGACAGATAGCGTGTGGCAGTTGGTTCGTCATCCACAATCAGAACCGCTGGTCTGTGGCCCTCCAGAGCCTGCCCGGTATCCGGAAAGTGTGAGTGTTCTTCACGGGTGAGCGCGGCTGCCAGCACGTGCGACCGGATCACATCGAGATTGACAGGTTGTTCAAAACAGCGATCAATCAGTTGATCATCCAGCAGTGTCACCAGAAGGTTCAGGGCAATGGCATCCCCTATGAGTATCTTCAGAATCCCGGGATGTTGGTCCCGGGCTTTTGCCAGCAGCGACGATTGCAGGTGATTGTCCGGTTGGTTCGGAACCAGAACGATGGCCGCAGGTAGTGTGGAGGTCGAGGCAAGGTGGTCAAGGGCCGCCTGATCCGAGGCGAATGCCTGAACAGTAAAATCGTTGCCAAACAGGATTTCGAAATGCTGCCGTTCCTGGTCGTCTTCATAGCGAAGAAGGATCTCCGCTGCTCCGCTGGTTGCCATGGTATTCAGGGTTCCTGCTGATGGGGTTGGGAAGAGATTAGCAATAGCAACGGAGGACGGGTGTAGGAAATTCCTACAAATGGGGTCTTTCTGATGGTGGGGGCGTTGTTCTGTGACAGCCTTGGCACTATGGGCTGTTTCGAATTCAGGAACGACTACACTTATCACAGGTTCATCGAAAGGGAGATAGCCATGACAGTTCCGGAAAGTGGTCTGACGAATCACGAAGTAACAATCTGCCTCGCAGGTGGTGCCGTGCTGGGCCCGTTCAATGCAACCTGGAGCAAGGATTCCGGGGGCGATGTGCGTGAACTGGTCCGCGAATACGACGCTTTTCTGCAGGGTGAAAAACAGCACCGCTACAAGTTTCACCTGCACGATACCTATACCAACACGGTTCATACCCTGATCCTTAATTTTGAACAGGTTACGGGCATCTGCGACCATGTTCGGCTCAGATCCCAGGGCGGCGGCTGAGCCATGGCCTGGCCTCGGGCGTACACGCCACAAAGCCCACAGAGCAAATGGACGGACAGGAGGGAATATGAGCGAATTCAGAACGGAAACCGACAGCCTCGGAGACGTCCAGGTACCTGCTGATGCGCTCTGGGGCGCGCAAACCCAGCGCGCCGTGGAGAATTTCCCGGTCAGTGGCCAGCCGATGCCCCAGGCGTTTATTGCCGCGGTTGCCCAGATCAAGCGAGCGGCTGCGGAAGCCAATACCAGCCTGGGCCTGCTCGATAACGATCTGCGGGATGCGATTGCCCAGGCCTGTGAGGACATCGTGAAGGGCGAGTATGCGGATCAGTTCCCGGTGGACCGTTACCAGACCGGCTCCGGTACCAGCACCAACATGAATGTGAACGAGGTGATCGCCAGCATCGCCCGTAACGCGGGCTTTGAGGTGCACCCGAATGATCATGTGAACATGAGCCAGAGCTCCAACGACGTGATTCCCACAGCCATCCATGTCAGCGCCGTGATTGCGGCCAAGGAAAAGCTGCTGCCGGCGTTGTCCCATCTTTGTGGAGTGCTGTACGAACAAGAGGCGGCGTTTTCGAGCCAGGTAAAAACCGGCCGTACCCATTTGATGGATGCCATGCCGGTGACGCTCGGCCAGGAACTGAAAACCTGGCGGGAGCAGCTGTTGGCCGTTGAGAAACGGGTGGAGGCCGCCGCTGATGAACTGCTGGCGGTGCCCCAGGGCGGAACGGCCGTGGGCACCGGGATCAATGCGCTGCCGGAATTTGCCGGCCAGTTCGTCAAGTTTCTGCGCGCCAATACGGGCTATCCGTTCACGTCTCTTGAACACAAGTTTACCGGCCAGAGCGCGGTCGATGCGCCAGTGGCGCTCTCCGCTCAACTGCGGGGTGTGGCCATTGTTCTTACCAAGATCGCCAACGATCTGCGCTGGATGAACAGCGGCCCGATTCACGGCCTGGCTGAAATCAGTCTTCCGGCATTGCAGCCGGGAAGCAGTATCATGCCCGGCAAGGTCAATCCTGTGATCCCGGAATCCGTTGCCATGGTGGGTGCCCAGGTGATGGGGCTGGATAGCACGGTGGCCATCGCCGGCCAGTCCGGTAACTTCCAGCTCAACGTGATGCTGCCCCTGGTGGGCGGTAACCTGCTGGATATGACGGACTTGCTCGCTAACGCGGCCATCATGCTGGCGGACAAGGCGATCAAGGACTTCACGGTCAATGCCGACAACCTGAACGCGGGTGTGGGCAAGAACCCCGTACTGGTGACGGCGCTTAATCCCGAGATCGGCTATAGCCTGGCGGCAGACATCGCCAAGGAAGCGTATAAAACGGGCCGGCCAGTCATCGATGTGGCGGAGGAACGCAGCGGCCTGAGCCGGGAGCGGCTTGAGGAGTTGATGGATCCGCTCAAGCTCACCCGGGGCGGTATCGCCTGATCGGTCGTTTCAGAGGGGCGCAAACGCTTGCTGATCATCCTGGAGCTGTTTGTGATGCTGGTGCTGGCCAACGGCACGCCGGTAGTTGCGGCCGGGCTGCTGAAAAACCGTTGGTCGGCCCCGGTGGACGGCGGTCGACTGCTGTCCGATGGCCGCCCCGTATTTGGTGAAAGCAAAACCTGGCGGGGCGTTGTATCGGGCGCCATGGCTTGCTCCCTGTTTGCCCTGGTGACCGGGCTGGGGTTCGTTTTCGGGCTTCTGTTCGGGCTGCTGGGGCTGGCCGGCGATATGCTGAGCAGTTTTATCAAACGTCGACTTGGGATGGCCTCCAGTGCCCGTGCCGTCGGGCTGGATCAGATTCCGGAAGCACTGCTGCCCATGCTGCTGGCGATGTGGTGGCTGCCGGTGAGTCTGTGGGTGGTGCTGGTTGTGGTGTTGCTTTTTACCCTGTCCAACATTTTTGGCTCACCGCTGCTGTACCGTCTTGGAATTCGTCGGCAGCCTCATTAATCCGGCCCCCGGGTCAGGGTGTGAAGGGTCACCTCCGGCGGGCAGTTCAGCCGAACGTTGACAACAGATGTGCCCGAGCCGGGTGAGGTGTAGCCCTGCATGCCGTTCATCCGCCAGTAGCCTCGTCCGAGGGTCCTTGGGCAGTCAGAGTCCAGAGTTACTGGTATGCCGCCGGGCAGGCAGATCTGGCCGCCGTGTGTGTGGCCGCAAAGAAAGACGTCATAGCCAGCATGGGCGGCCTCGCGCCAGATCTCCGGGGTATGGCTGAGCAGGATGCTGGTGCCTCCGGCAGGGATCTTATCCCCGGCCTGGTGCAGGTTGTGGACCTTGAAGAAGTGGGCGTCGTCTACACCCGCCAGGTAGAGGGCCTGGCCGTCGCGCTCAATGGGCGTCATTTCGTTCATCAACAGCTGGTAACCCATGTCTTCCAGTGCCGGCACCATGCGAACGCTGTCGTGGTTGCCGAGCACGGCATACGGCTTGCCTTTAATGCCATCCCGCAGTCGTGCCATGCCGTCCAGGGCGCCTTCGATCGGGCCCCAGGTCAGTTTCCGATAATCGCCGGTCAACACGCACAGGTCATAGTCTAATGGTTCGATCTGGCGCAGCACTGCCTGCAGGTTTGCTTCGTCCATATCCACGTGCAGGTCGGTCAGGTGCAGGATACGAAAGCCCTCAAAGGCTTCCGGCAGGCCGGGAAGGTTGAAACGGTTATGCACGGTGTTCAGGCGTCGGCTGTTGCTCTGGCCGCGGCCCCACAGGCCGACCATGCGCAGGCAGGTACGGATAAAGCCGGGCGCCGTGGCCCAGTTTTCCAGATGGAAGGAGCTGTGATCCTGCCCGAATACCTTCGCTTCAGCTTCCCGTTCAATCCCGAGTCTCTGGCGGGCGTGAACAGGGCCGAGCCGCAGGCTCAGGCGGTATTCCAGGAGCTCATCCTGGTTTTCCGGTGTGCGAGCCCTTGCCGTCATTTTTCTTCCCTTGTATGCCGAGCCGGGCGTGGCCGATGTGCAAAGTGGCAAACCCTGTCTCACATTATGGATGGCCCTCGAAGGTATGCAACCAAAACGACATAATGTTCATGTTTGATGACACACTGGCATTCGAACCGTCCAACAACCAGACCCAGGGGATTTATGGCTGCATCACCAGGCGATGAAGAACTGTCTTCCTGGCAGATTTTCCTGTTGTTCCTCCGGCTAGGGCTGACTTCTTTCGGCGGTCCGGCAGCCCACCTTGGTTTTTTTTACGATGAATTCGTGAAGCGTCGGCAGTGGCTCTCAGGCAGCGCCTACGGAGAGGTAGTGGCCCTTTGCCAGTTGCTGCCCGGGCCAGCTTCCAGCCAGGTGGGCCTGACCATCGGTTTCCTGCGAGGCCATTACACTGGCGCCTTCGCAGCGTGGCTGGGATTTACCCTGCCATCGGCACTGATCATGATCAGCTTTGCACTGGGTTTGAGCGCCTGGCCCGCCGCTGCCAGCGGCGGCTGGATACACGGCCTCAAGCTGTTTGTTGTGGCGGTGGTGGCCCAGGCTATCTGGCAGATGGGGCGAACCCTATGCCCGGACCGGCCCCGAATCGCTATGGCGTTGCTGGTTGCCGTGAGCCTGCTGGTGATGGGCGAAACCTGGATGCAGATACTGGCCCTGGCCATTGCCGGGGCTGTCGGCTCCTTTCTGGAGTTAGGGAACAGTGCGGCATCTGAACCGCTGCGTGTGCCGCTGCAATCCCGGAAACCTGTGCTTTTTGCCGTGGCCTTTGGGGTCCTGTTGCTGGTCTCGTTCCTGCCTCAGGCGACAGGCAGCCCCGGCTGGATCGCTGCTGAATTATACCGGGCCGGTGCCCTGGTGTTTGGCGGCGGGCATGTTGTACTGCCCTGGTTGCAGGAAGGTTTCGTGGCCTCCGGTGCCATGCCGGCGGACACGTTCCTGGCGGGGTATGGCGTTGCCCAGGCGATGCCGGGGCCGCTGTTTTCCTTCTCAGGATTTCTGGGTGGTTCCCAGGCCGGTGCTCTCGGCGGTGTGATCGCAGTACTGGCGGTTTTCCTGCCAGGAACCCTGCTGGTATTCGCCGGTCTGCCATTATGGAGCTGGCTTCGGGAGCATCGCCGGGCCCGGTCGGCACTGGCGGGTGTCAATGCAGGGGTGGTGGGGCTGCTGCTGGCGGCGCTCTATGATCCGGTATGGACGTCGGCGGTCCATGGCGCAGTGGATCTGGGACTGGTATTGATTCTTTGGCTGTGCCTCGCCGTATGGCGTGTTCCGGTCTGGCTCCTGGCGCCGCTGAGTGCGCTGGGCGGGGTGATCCTGCTGCCCTGACCAGCGTACATATAAAGCTGCTCACGCGAGCGGGCATACGGGTTGGCAAATCCGCGGGTTTCCAGCCACAATCGGGCCATCACAGACAGAAAACTTGAACGCAGAGGTCACCATGACGACATCATGCAGTATCCCGGGTCTCAACGTTCCCCGTAGCCGTTTCCCCGATCCCGAACAGGATCTGCCCGCGGCCGGGGGGGAACAGCGGGTTGTGCTGGCCGGTGGCTGCTTCTGGTGTGTCGAGGCGGTTTTCCTGGCAATTGATGGCGTTATCAGCGTCGAATCCGGTTACGCCGGCGGTCACGCCAGTTCAGCCAATTATGAGGCCGTATGCTCGGGTACCACCGGTCACGCCGAAGTGGTGGATGTCCACTATGATCCGGCCAGGGTGAGTTTTGGCGAGTTGCTCAAGGTGTTCTTCTCGGTTGCTCACGATCCCACCCAGTTGAATCGCCAGGGCAATGACCGGGGCACCCAGTACCGCTCGGCCGTATTTTATGAGACTGCCGAACAGCGGCGGGTGGCCGAGGCCTACATCCAGCAGCTCAATCAGGCTGAGGTATACCCGGACCCGATCGTGACCACGCTGGAACCGCTGGAAGCGTTTTACCCGGCGGAGGAATACCACCAGAATTTTGCCGCCCGGAACCCCTACCAGCCATACATCATGGCCGTGGCTGCGCCGAAAATGGAAAAACTCGCAGACAGTTATCCTGATCGCCTGAAGCCGGAATTTACAGACAACGACGCAGGCAGCACCGCCTGAGGAGGCAGACTATGGGAGTTTCCGCTGCAGGTTATGACCTGACACCACTGAATGAAGCACAGGTCGAGGAGAAGGCTTCGGATCTGACATCGGAAGAGCGGCGTGTGCTGCTCGACCATGGCACCGAGCATCCGTTCTGCGGGACGCTGCTGGATAACAAGAAAGCCGGCGTTTACCACTGCCGGCTCTGCGATCTGCCTCTGTTCAGCTCGGACTCGAAGTTTGACTCGGGGACCGGTTGGCCAAGCTTCTTCCAGCCCTTTGATCCGGAACATATCCGGTATATCGAAGACACCAGCCTGGGCATGACCCGCACCGAAATACGCTGTCCCCGTTGCGACAGCCACCTCGGCCATGTCTTTCCCGATGGCCCGCCGCCAACCGGGCAGCGCTACTGCCTGAACTCGGTAGCCATGGTGTTCCAGGAAAACGCCTGAAATGAAAGAGGGGCCCCAGGGCCCCCGATTCTATTTATTGCCGCCTGTCACAGTGGCGACATAGTGTGCCACCGCCTGAATCTGTTCCTCAGACAATGACTCGTTGAATGCCGGCATGATACCAACCCCGCTGGTTACGGCGTTGACCACCTGTTCCTTTGTGGGTTTGAGTTCATCCAGGTCCGGGCCGACGGCGCCAGCGGAACCGGCGTCCGCCAGGGTATGGCATATGGTGCAGGAGGGTTGTGCGTCCTGACTGAATACCTGTTTTCCCTTTTCGAGGTCGCTGGCCATTGTCAGGGGCGACAGTCCGATCAGGGCTATGGTGCCCAGTACTGCAGTTTTTCTCATATGATTGCTTTCCGGAAAGGTCGGAGCCGCCGTGTTCCAGGGTCGGCTCCGCCAATGATCAACTGATGGCAACCGTGACTCCGTGGTCGCTCCAGCCATTGTGGCCGTAGCCACGTTCATTCTCGATCCGGCCCTCGGGTTGGGTATTGCCACGGACATCGGTCGCCCGGCTGACAATCCGGTGCTCTCCGGCCGGCATATCTGTTGCCAGGACAAAAGGCCTCCAGGCATAGGGGCCGAGGTCCGGCCCCAGGAAGCGAGCCTGTTTCCAGGTTTTGCCGCCATCCACTGAGACGTCGACCTTTTCCAGCGCAACGGTGCCACCGAAGGCCACGCCGTAGATCATGTTGCGGCCGGTCCGACCGCTTTCCAGGGGAGCGGTCACCCAGGATTTAACGTTCATTTCCCACATGGAGGGTTGGTCCGGTGAGCCTTTGACGCCAACATCGCGAACCCGGTAGCCAGAGGCCTGGATCTTGGCGTCTGTCTGATTCTCGGTGAAGGCGAGATTCTTGACGTATTTGACGTTATTAACGCCATAGTAACCGGGGACAACCATGCGCAGAGGCCCACCGTGGGTATGGGTGAGCGGCTCATCGTTCATTTCCCAGGCCAGCAATGCGGTTTCCAGCGCTTTGGTCGGGACCGAACGTTCCACCATGATGGTCTTGGGGTCGATTCCATCAGGCAGGGACTCGCCACCGGTGGCGGTGATATACCTGGCGCCATCAACCGGCCCGCCAAGCGCTTCCACCACGTCTGCAAGTGGCACGCCCGTCCACATCACGCATCCGGCCGCGCCCACTGACCATTGTGTACCACTGGCTTCGTGAGGGAAGAACGCGCGTCCGTTCCCCGAGCATTGCAGCACGGAGGCAACGGTAGTAATGCCCATGGCCTTCAGTTCACCGACAGTAAGCGTGCGGGGATTCTTGACTCCCTCGATCCGAACCTCCCAGACATCCGGGTTATCGGTGACCGAGGCGGGTGGCGCGGGCAGGTTATTGCGCACAAACAGCCGGTCGCTCGCGGTAATCACACCATTGCCGATCGCCCCCCGCTGGGTTTCCATGGTGTTGGTACTGTGAACGATCAGGGCGTTGCGTTCTTTCCAGGCGGCGTAATCAGGCAGCGATTTTGGTTCCTCGGCCTTGGCAAGAGGGGTAAACCCCAGCACGCTTACCGCCGCCATGGCGCCGGCGCTGCCAAGCAGCAGGGTGCGCCGGGTAGGGTTCTGCAGGCCCGGGTCATTCGGGCCTCGCATCAGAGCTGTTTCCTGTTTCATGATCCGTCTCCTTTTTAGGGTTGTCGTCGGACGGTGGGACTGCTCTTTCAATTCGGAGTGGTTATATCCTTATATCTTATAGGTAATGCTCAAAAATTAATCAATACTTTTGTGCGTTATCCAATGGGTTTTTCAATCGCTATAATTCGCCGCTACTGAAATCCCCAGCAAGACCGGGAAATAACCCGGGAAACAGAGAAGGGTAGCTGTGATGATTCGATTGAAGATGAATCCGCTAACGGAGTCGGCGACGCTTCTTCGGCGGGCGGGTGTGGTTCTGGGCAGTGTCGGGCTGACAGCACTCTTTTCCATGCTGGTTTTGCTGAGGGCATTGTTCGGAAGGTTGAACCGGCCCATCGTTGATCAATACTGTCGTGAGTGGTCGGCGTCGCTGTTACGGCTGGTTCGTGCCAACCTGACTGTGCGTGGGCATGTGCCGGATTTCACCGATGGCCGGCGCTACATCATCATGTGCACTCATGCCAGCCACTACGACATCCCGGTCACCTTTGTTTCGTTGCCGGGCTCCATCCGCATGCTGGCGAAAAAGGAATTGTTCAGTATTCCGCTGCTGGGGCAGGCCATGCGTGCAGCGGAATTTCCCTCCGTGGACCGTTCCAATCGGCAACGGGCGGTCAAAGACCTGGAAAAGGCCCGGGCGATGATGGAAAGCGGAATCGTGCTCTGGGCCGCGCCCGAAGGGACCCGGTCACCGGATGGTAAGCTTTTGCCATTCAAGAAAGGCTGTTTTCACCTGGCGCTGGATACCGAGGCGGTGATTGTGCCGGTAGCCGTGCGCGGCATTCATCGGGTGTTGCCGGCCCGGACCTGGCAAATCAACCTGGGGCAGCCGGTGGACGTCCGGGTTGGCGAGCCGCTGGAAACGGCCGGCATGACCAAAGCCAACCTGGATGAGGTGATGACTGAGGTGCGCTCAAGGCTGACTGAGCTGTTAGGAGATGGTGAAGCCGGTTAGCGCCGGCCTCACACAGGTATGGCAGATCAGGCGGTGCCGGCGGCCACCACCGTGGACAACAGATAACCGGTATAGGCCACGTACACCAGCACCAGGATGCCACCATCCACCCGGCTCACCAGTTTGCGCCATCCGGTTAGGCCAAAGCCCATCAGGAACAGCCCCACCGTTAGCGCCAGCATCAGCGTCCAGTCCCGATAGAGCACTTCGGGATCCACCGCCAGCGGTTCAATGACGGCAGCAAGGCCCACCACGGCCAGGGTATTGAAGATGCCTGACCCGAGAATGTTACCCAGAATCAGGTCGTGCTCGTTCTTTTTAACCGCCGCCAGGGCTGAGGCAAGCTCCGGCAGGGAAGTGCCGATGGCAACGATGGTCAGACCGATGACCAGATCGCTGACGCCAAGGCTCTGGGCGATCGTGACCGCCCCCCACACCAGCATGCGGGAGCTGACGATCAGCAGTACCAGGCCTATCACCAGCCAGATAACAGCGGTTTTAAGGGGCATGGGATGGGCGATGATCTCAGCATCGGCATCGCCGGCCAGGGGGTCCGCCTTGCCTCTCAGGCCCTGATAGATTGACCAGCCCATAACCGCGGCGAAGACCGCCAGCAACACCCAGCCGTCCAGTCGCGAAAGCTCACCGTCGATCAGTTGGGCGCCGGCAATGAGCGTGAGTACGATCAGCAGTGGCAGCTCTTTGCGGATCACCTGGGAATGCACTGCGATAGGCGCGATGATGGCGGTCAGGCCGACAATAAGCGCAATGTTGGTGATGTTGGAGCCATAGCCGTTACCCAGGGCCAGGCCTGGGTTGCCATCGGACGCAGCCATGGCCGAGACCGCCAGTTCCGGTGCCGAGGTACCGAAACCGATAATCACCATGCCGATCAGAAGGGTGGGCATGCCCAGATGTTTGGCGGTCGCCGCGGCGCCCTCCACAAATTTGTCGGCACTCCAGACCAGCAATACCAGGCCGGCGATGATTGCGCCAAATGCCATGAGCATAGAAAGACCTCAGTTGATGAAACGTCCGAGCATGAAAACTCCGGCATAGCCAAGGGTATAGGCCGCCAGAAGGTGTGCAAGATACCGCATATAGGCCGCAAAGGTCAGCCCCGGGATCTTGCTCATTGCCACGATGCCGGCGGCTGAACCGATCACCAGCAGTGATCCGCCAACGCCCACCGCGTAGGTCAGCCCCATCCATTCGCCAGGGCTCATATCGATGCCGGCTTTCAGCAGTGCTGCCGTCAGAGGCACGTTATCGATCACGGCCGAGAAGATACCCATCAGGTAATTGGCGTAGAGCGGTGGCAGGATATCGTAAATGGCCACCAGCGAGTCCAGTGCGTGAATCTCCTTGAGCATGCCCACAAGCAACAGGATACCCAGAAAGAACAACAGGGTTTCGAACTCGATGATACGGATGTATTCGAGAATCGGGTCCAGATCAGAGTCGTCACTCATGAATCGTGATACCAGGAACATGATGGACAGGCCGAACAGAAAGGTCAGAACCGGTGGAATTCCGAACAGGGCGTTGCCGGCAATGGTGCTCAGGATTGTTAACAAAAACAGGCCGCTGATGACCGCATCCACCCGTCGCACCGGGGTGGTGTTGGAACGAAGTGTTACGGTGCCTGTCAGTCCCCGTGAGAGGAAGACGGCAAGGATGAAAACCGTAATCGAGGCCGGGATCGCCAGAGTGAGCAGAGTCAGTATTTCCACCTTGTCCGCGAGGAAAATCATCAAGGTGGTGACGTCGCCGGTGATCAGGGAAACGCCTCCTGAGTTGACCGCAAAGACCACGAGCGTGACGAACTGGATACGCTTTTTCAGCTCCAGATCCAGCGACAGAATCAGCGAGCATGAGACTAAAGTGGCGGTGATATTGTCTGCCAAAGACGAGAAAATGAAGCAGAAAAGACCGGTCAGGAACAGTAGCCGCCGCTCGCTCACCTGTTTCGGCATGATCAGGTAAATCACGTTTTCGATCATACCCTTCTTGTTCAGGTAAGCGACGAATGTCATCGCTGCGACGAGAAACAGCCACAGTCCCGCGATTTCGGCAATGCTCTCGGACAGGCCGGCGGAAATGGCAGACGTTTCATCCGCGTTATCACTGAACAGGAAGAGCAACATCCAGCTCATGGTGCCAAAGAACAGCGTTACCTTGGCCTTGTTGATGTGGATGACCTCTTCAAATATGACGCCCAACAGCGCCAGAACCGCAAGAATAATCAGAAACGCATCAAGGGCAGACATTGGGGTAATCCCGTCCTGGTTTATCAGAGTAGAGGCCGAAGCCGGCCAGACAGATCATGCCGGCGGATTTTAGACCTTTGACCCGTAGCAAACCACTGTTCGTAAGTGCACGTATCGGCAACTGAAACCAGCAAAAGCCTGATAAAGACGCAACGATTGACAATCGCAATTTATTATCCCGCCGAAAATCGGGATAATTGCGCGCACATTCAGACCGGAAGCAGACGGCGGCGCCGTTTACCTCGCGCCCGACCGGCTTTCGACAGGCCTCCTTGCTGATCGTGAGGGGGCAAAAAGGCTCAACACTAGCTAGGGTGAAAACCAATGGCCGTTAGACAGGCAGACGTAGTGCTGGTCGGCGGTGGCGTCATGAGCGCCACTCTCGGCATGATGCTCAGGCAGCTTGATCCGTCCCTGGACATCGTCATGGTGGAGCGTCTCGACCACGTTGCCCATGAGAGCACAGACGGATGGAATAACGCAGGTACCGGGCACGCCGGGTACTGTGAGCTTAACTACACTCCCGAAACCGACGATGGCGATGTGACCATCGATCGAGCCCTGCAGATCAACGCCCAGTTTGAGGTGTCCCTGCAGCTCTGGTCCTACCTGGTGGAGCAGGGCATTCTGCCGGAGCCGTCCACCTTTATTAACCGCACGCCGCACCAGAGCTTTGTCTGGGGTGAGAAAGATGTGGCCTTCCTCAAGCGCCGGTACGAGCGCCTGAGCGCCCACCACCTGTTCCGGGAAATGGAATACACCGAGTCCCCGAAGGATCTCGAAGAATGGATGCCCCTGATCGTCAATAACCGGGATCCGATGCAGCGTGTTGCCGCCACCCGGATCAAGCACGGCTCGGATGTGGATTTCGGTTCCCTGACCCGCAGCATGGTGAGCTGGCTGGAAACCCAGCCCAACTTCGAGCTGATGCTCAGCTCACCGGTGCACTACATCGATCAGCGGGACAATGGCCGCTGGAAGATCCGGGTCAAGAACCAGAAAACCGGCGAGCTGACCAAGCTCGAGACCGGCTTCGTGTTCCTCGGGGCTGGTGGTGGTGCGCTGCCGCTGCTGCAGAAGTCCGGTATCGAGGAGGCCCGCGGCTACGGTGGCTTCCCGGTCAGCGGTCAGTGGCTGGTATGTGGCAAGCCCGACATTGTTCAGCAGCACAATTCCAAGGTGTATGGCAAGGCGCCCATCGGCGCGCCGCCCATGTCGGTACCGCACCTGGATACCCGGATCATTAACGGCGAACCGGCCCTGCTGTTTGGTCCCTTTGCCGGTTTCACCACCCGCTTCCTGAAGCAGGGTTCCATCTTTGACCTGTTGGGTTCGGTGAAATCCACCAACCTGAAGCCGATGCTCTCGGTGAGCAAGAGCAACATGGACCTGACCCGCTACCTGATTGGCGAGGTGTTCCAGTCCCACAGTGACCGGGTGGCATCGCTGCGCAATTTCTTCCCGGACGCCATGGAAGAGGACTGGCAGCTGCGTATGGCCGGCCAGCGTGTGCAGATCATCAAGCAGGTGGATGGCGGCGGTGGCAAGCTCGAGTTCGGCACTGAAATCGTGGCGGCAAAAGATGGAACGCTGGCGGCACTGCTGGGTGCCTCTCCCGGAGCCTCCACTGCAGCCAACGCCATGATCAACGTCATCGAGCGGTGCTTCCCGGAGAAGATCAAGACTCCGGAGTGGCAGGAGCGTATGAAAGAGCTGGTGCCGTCCTACGGTCAATCCCTTGTCGAAGACGAAGCACTACTGACCAAAGTCCGCGAGAGGACCCTGTCGACCCTGCAATTGGGCTGATATTCCCAAACGGTCTAAGAAACCGAAAGGCACTGCGACTGCTGGATTCAACGCCAGTGATCGCAGTGCTTTTCGCGTTTCTGGAAGGGCCGGAATTTGCGATTTCACAGCTTCCGCGTAGGGTTATAAGGCAACCCTTATGAAAGGAGAGAGCCTGTGAGTGAGCAAAAGTACAATCCTGAGAAAGGGTATATCGCGCTGTTAGGCTGGAGCCTGAATGCGGTTGAAGCGGCCGACAAGTTCGATCGTCGGTATGTTGTCGTGGCACCGGATTGGGCAGAAGCCTACTGCGAAGAGCATGACATTCCCTACGTGCCCTGGAATTTCGAGCGCCTGAATGACCGCTCTGTGGAGATTTCCCAGACCCTCAAGGAGATGGGCGTTGATGTTGCCATCCCGTTGTTTGAGGAGACTGTGGAGTGGGCCGGTGCCATCAATTCGGTGTTGATGGACAAGCCCCGTCTGTTTGGTCAGGCGATGTTGTTGCGTGACAAGGCCCTGATGAAGCGCCGTGCCCAGCTCGGTGGCATCCGCGTGGGTATTTTTGAGGAAGCCCACGATAAGGGCGATGTTATCCGGTTCCTCAAGCGGGTAAACCAGACGCTGCTCAAACTGGATGGCGACCCCAACGACCCGATCCACCTCAAGGCGTTTGACAAGGCCGGGTGCCTGGGGCACCGGGTTATCCGTACGCCCGACGAAGTCGATACTATTCCGGAAGAAGAATTTCCGGTACTGATGGAATCGCACCTGGACGGCTGGGAGTTTGCGGTCGAGGCCTGGATCCATAATGGCAAAATCGCCTTTTTGAACATCTCCGAGTATGTGACCCTGGGTTACTCCGTATTCGTTCCCGCAACACCGGACCTTGAGAAGTACCGGGACCAGATTCGCGGCGAAATCGAGAAGCTGATCAAGACCTTTGATATCGAATTCGGGTTTATTCACCCGGAATACTTCGTGACCAGCGACCGCACCATGTACTTTGGCGAGGTGGCCTATCGTCCGCCCGGCTTCAAGGTGTTCGAGCTGCTTGAGCGTGCCTATGGCTTTAACGCCTACCAGGGCATGATTCTGGCCTTTGACCCGAAAACCACGGAAGAGGAAATCAAGGCTTTCTTCCCGAAGGAAGTGGTGGATGCCAAGGGTTACGCCGGTTGCTTCGGTGTCTATCCGCGTCGCCGGGTTGTCAGCAAGCTGGAGATCCCGGAGGAGACCGAAAACCACGAGTATTTCGAGTCTCACGAGCTGACGCCGCCGCTGGAAGAAACGGTCACCAAACGGACCGCTTTCGGTACCCACTGGGGTCTGGTGTATTTCTTCGGTGACGACCCTTACGTCATGCGGGACCTCCTGAAACATCAGGAAGACCTCGATTTCTATGTATAATCAGGAGCAGCATTAACAACAAACGGGTTTGGTGCCAGGCCCTGAGGATTATCGTTTGAACGATCACCAACCGGGCAGCGCAACGCCAGCTGTGAATTTCGACAAGCTGGTACAACGGCTGGATGATGCAATCCAGGCCATGGAAGAGAGCCGGTCCTTTGCCAGGGCCGGCAAGCTTCCACGCGTGCTGGACATTTCCCGCAGGGTCCTGCTGCAGCCGGGTGGCTGCCAGGTCATCGAGGAGCGCGCCGAGCGACTCGAGCTGGCCGGTGTTTTCGCCGGTACCGACTGGGCCGAACCCGGTATCCTTCTCCCCACGCTGACAACCCATTCGCTGCAGAGCCAGAATGCCGATACCGTCGTCATCGAGGCTTTCAGTGAACTGAGGTTGCTGGCCGTGGCCCGGGGCAGCTACCTGCATCCCTCTGTATCGGCCGAACAGGCACATCACTATCTGACCCAGGTGCTGGCCATTAACCTGGGCCTGTTGTTTGGTATGACCGGCGAGGCTGAACGGGAACAGGGCAAGCTCGCGCTGATCAGTCAGGCTGTTGTCCAGTACGTGGCGCACCACATCGGCTACGAGCATGTGATTGACAGTCTGATCGAAGAGATCTGGCGGATCCTCGAGCAGCGTCCGATCCAGGTATCGGACGTGCGCAAGATGATCACGCAGATAGCGCTCTGCCGGGCCGATCCGCAAGCCGATCTGGGCAGCGCGGGTCGCGGTGCCGATCGACTGATCTCAAGCCTGTACGGACCCACCCGGGCCTGCAGTGAAGACCCCGGAACCGTGGTGTACCAGCAGCGACTGGAAACCATGGATGCCCAGGCCCTTCAGAACGAAGCCACCGGTTTTGCACGCTCCATGCACGATACCGGACTGGTTTCGCCCTACCACGCTTCGTTCATACGGTTCATTCTGGCAGACCAGGACGCGCTCCTCAGCGAGGCATTGGGTCTGTCCAGTACCGGCCGGGATTGCCTGCTGTGTTACCGGGAGCTGGTGCACACGTTGATCGAGGAAGGCATTTATCCGGAAACGGCCCAGGGCATTTATGGCCTGGCGCTGTTGCTGGAGCGCGGCATTCTCTATCAACCGCCCGTTGCGCCGGCGCTCTGGCGCCAGGCGCGCCTGTCGCTCTGCTCCCATGCTCGAGAACGCCTTGAGCTGGCCTATGGCTACCAGCCCCAGCCCAATGCCTGGCTGATTCAGGGCGTGCTGAACATGCTGGGGCAGCCGCTGGGTGTGGGGCAGGGCAACAACCCCACCTGCCAGTCTGCCCGTGCACTTTCCATGTGGGCCTATAACGATCCGGACTATCTGTTGCAGATGGTGGCCTGGGCCGCCCGGGACAACGAGATCGTAATGCACTTTGAGGGCCAGCCCGTGTCGTCGGCCCGAAGTGTTGGTGGTGTCGCTTCCGAGGTGACGCTGGATCTCGATCCGGTTTCCCTCGTGGTGGTGCCGCACCTCGACCGGATATACGTGGAGATGGGCCGATTGTGCGTTGGCCGCGAGGGTGATCCTCATAAATGGGTGAATCCGGAGTTCCATGGCTGGTCCGCCGGCCGGGGGTTTGCCATCAACGTAGACGTGAGCACTGGTAAGCTGCACGAGCTGGAAGGCTTTATCCGCCATTTCTACGCCAGCTATCACCCCTACTACAACGGTAATCAACCACTGATTCATCCGCAGCCGGCGGGTATCGCCGTTACCGACAGTGCCGCCCGGTTTATCGGCTGGCATGCCATCACCATACTCCGGGCGGCGCTGGACCCGGATGGTGAGATGCGGATTTACTTCTTCAATCCCAATAACGACAGCGGCCAGAACTGGGGCGACGGCGTCAAAGTAAGTACCTCCGGCTACGGCGAGCGTTTTGGCGAGTCGTCGCTGCCATTCGAGCAGTTCACATCGCGGCTGTACATCTTCCACTATGATCCCCTGGAGCGGGGAGAGCCTGCGGAAGTGAACGAAGACGCGCTCCGGCGCGTAACAGAAGGTGTGTATCGCAGCTGGGGTCAGGATCGCCTGCCGGCAGAAGCCCTTCAGGCGGAGCCGCCCAGAACCGATTGATCCCGGAACCTGCCGATTACCCGGAACCCACAGATCAAGAGGAAGGCCATGGCCAACGAACACTCCCCGGCCCGTAACGGGGCCGAGTTGTTTATCCGGGCGCTGGAAAACGAAGGCGTTGAATACATTTTCGCGGTGCCCGGTGAGGAGAATCTCGCCTTCCTTGAAGCTCTGCGGACCTCCAGTATCAAGCTGGTACTCAACCGCCATGAACAGGCTGCCGGGTTCATGGCCGCCACCTATGGCCGCCTGACCGGCCGGGTGGGTGTGTGTCTTTCCACACTGGGGCCAGGAGCCACCAACTTCGTAACCGCAGCCGCCTATGCCCAGCTCGGCGGTATGCCGATGATGATGATCTCGGGCCAGAAGCCCATCAAATCCTCCAAGCAGGGGTTGTTCCAGATCCTGGATGTGGTGGATCTGATGCGTCCGCTTACCAAGTACACCCGGCAGATCACCAATGCCAACACCATACCCGCCAAGGTTCGGGAAGCTTTCCGTCTGGCTTCCGAGGAACGCCCGGGTGCGGTGCATCTGGAGTTGCCGGAAGACATTGCCGACGAGGTGCCTGAATCCGACACCCATATTTTCAAACCCAGTGATGCCCGCCGGCCTTCAGCCAGTCCCAAAAGCCTGGAGATGGCCTGCGAAATGCTTCGCGAAGCCCGGCATCCGCTGATCATGATTGGTGCCGGCGCCAACCGGAAGCGGGTGTCCCAGGCGCTGCTGCACCTGGTGAACGTCACCGGCATCCCGTTCTTTACCACCCAGATGGGCAAGGGCGTGGTGGATGAGCGTCACCCCCGTTATCTGGGCAACGCTGCTCTGTCGGCCGGGGATTTCGTGCACTGTGCAATAGATCGGGCCGACCTGGTGATCAATGTCGGCCACGATGTGGTGGAGAAGCCACCTTTCTTCATGACCCCCGGCGGCAAGAAAGTCATTCATGTGAACTTCAGTGCCGCCGATGTGGACCCGGTGTATTTTCCCCAGCACGAAGTGGTGGGCGATATCGCCAACAGCGTGGAATACATGGCCGAGAACTGTGGCCAATGCGCCAACCACGACTTCACTCGCCTGATGGAAGTGAAAGACGCGGTCGACGCCCACCTGCAGGAGCGGGCCGAGGATGCCCGTTTCCCGGTGATTCCCCAGCGTATTGTTCATGATGTGCGTCAGGTGATGCCGGAGGACGGGATCATCACCCTGGATAACGGCATGTACAAACTCTGGTTTGCCCGCAATTACCCGGCCTACGACAACAACACCGTGCTTCTCGACAACGCACTGGCGTCCATGGGCGCCGGCCTGCCCAGCGGGATGATGGCTTCCATGCTGTATCCGGATCTCAAGGTGATGGCGGTCTGCGGCGATGGCGGCTTCATGATGAACAGCCAGGAACTTGAGACCGCGGTACGCCTGAACCTTAACCTGGTGGTGTTGATTATCAACGACAGTGCCTACGGCATGATCAAGTGGAAGCAGGGGCAGGAGGGTTACACCGATTTCGGGCTGGACTATCGCAATCCGGATTTTGTCACCTACGCCGAATCCTATGGTGCCAAGGGGCACCGGGTGACCCGCACGGAAGACCTGCGGCCAACGCTGGAGCAGGCCCTGGCAGAGGGCGGTGTCCACTTGGTCGAGGTGCCGGTGGATTACAGTGAAAACCGTCGGGTGTTTGATGAGGAGCTGGCGGAACTGACCTGCAGGTTGTAAGGGGTGTATCATGCTCTGCGGATGTTGAACCCGAGGTAACACAGCAATGATCCGTTTCCTTACCCGTGGCCTGATTGCCGCCCTGACACTGACCATGCTCGCCGGTTGTAGCAACCCCGAGACGCCCCAGGAAGTGGCGGCGGCCTTCTGGCAGGCCATGGCCGAGAACGATGCCGGCGACGTGATGGAGTACTCCACCCTGGCGGACACCGCCGCGTTCGACGGTTACCAGCGAAGCTGGACAGATGCTGTGCCATCGTTCGGCCGGGTGGTCATCGAAGGCCGTGAAGCCACCATCGTAACCCGCCTGCCTCCCGAGGCGGGCACCGAGGGCGAGCGGCTGGAACTGGTCACCTACCTTGTGCGCGTCCAGGGGCACTGGCTGGTGGATTACGACCGCACCGGCGAGGCCATCCTCAATCCGTCACCGTTCAACAGCATCATGGGTGAGCTCAGCCGGCTTGGCGACGAGCTCAGCGCCCGTTTCTCCTCATCCTCAGACGACTTTGAGCAGCAAATGGAGCAGTTGGCCCGGGACCTGGAAGCCTATTCTGAGGAAATGGGCCGGCAGGCAGAGAGCGCCATGGACGAGTTCGGTAAAAAGCTGCAAGAAGCCATGCGGGAGCTTGAGCGCTCGGTGGAAGAAGCCCTGAAAGACAATGAGCCAACACCCGAGGAGGACCGGGTGATCCTGGAACAGGCTGCCCGGGATCTGGATCGCCAGGCCGATGAGCTGAGCGATCCGACCATGGAATCCCTCGCCAACGCCAGCCGCACCGTGGCGGAAACCGGCCAACGCTTCACCCGTCTGAGCGAGGAAACGTTGAACCGTCACCGTGAAGAGTGGCAGCAGAAGCTGGCCGAGATGCGTGCTGACGCCGACGAATTTATCGAGCAGCTCAGGCCTTAGCGGGCCTGCTCTGCCCCTCTCAACATGGCCTGAAGCAGCTCTTCGGCATCAAACTTGGTCAGGGCCTCGTTGGCACCAACCTGATTGGCATAACTCAGGCTCATCTCACTGTTCAGTGATGTATGCAGAATGATGTAGGGCTGCTTCAGCGCTGAATTGTCCCGGACATTGAACGCCAGCTCGTACCCGTCCAGCCCCGGCATCTCGATATCGCTCACCAGGATGTCTGTGGGCCGGCCCAGTTCGTGGTCCCGCAGCAGGATCTGCAGGGCATCATCGCCATTGGACGTTACCTGATAGGGGATGTCCTTGCTGTCCAGCACATCCGAGAGCTGCTTCCTGGCAACCTGGGAATCGTCCACCATGAGAATGTTCAGGGCCTTGAGGGTCTCACTCTGCACATCTGTGAGCACTACCTCCTGGGTATCCAGGGATTCCGGGTACACCTTGGCCAGCAGCAATTCCACATCCAGCAACTGGATGATATCGCCCTCCACGTCCAGCAGGCCGGTGATAAAGGCCTTGTTGCCCAGGGCCTTGGGCGGCGGCATTACTTCCTTCCAGTCGGTTTCAATAATCTGCTGAACGCTGCGCACCAGAAAACCGATCTCCTGGCGCTGGATATCCGTGACAATAATCGAGGCCTTTTCCTGTTCTTCCCGGGTCAGCGGTGGGTAGCCCACGGCCGCGGCCATATCGATAACAGGAACGGCGGAACCCCGGAAAGTGGCCGTGCCGATGACCGCATGATGGCTGTGAGGCAGCTTGGTCAGCCGCATGAAAGGCAGGATTTCCCGGATCTTCAGGGTACCGATCCCGAACAGACGCTCGCCGGAAAGCCGGAACAGCAGAAGTTTCTGGGTCTGCTTCGCTTTGCTGGACATAAAACCGGGTCCTTTCAACTGCAAAAGCCCCTGAAGCAGGAGCTTTTTCAAGAAGTTGGTTCAACAGGCTGTTTGCCGGACATTGTTCAGCCCGCAAACCAGGGGTATGTAGCAATAGTAGCAGCTTTACCGTGAACGGGGATTCAGAAGGATTGTTTCAAATGGTGACAGAGTTTCTCAATGCCGGGGTGTCACCAGGGAAGATTGTTTAAAACGAACCAGGCTGTGCCACCGGTCGCCAGAATTGCCACCAGGGCGAGCAGGCCATCCCAAGCCACAATGGCCAGGCCAAAGGCCATCAGGGCAATTCCGGCACCGTTGGCGCTGAATGGAATTACCTCCATCAGTGGCATGGCAGCGGCTACGGCCATACAGATGACGGCGATAACGTACTGCCCCGGCCCGCGAACCAGCCAGAGTAGCCGTTGTTTGGTCCAGCGATCCATAAAACGGGCCGGCTTCGCCATCCAGTCCAGGCCCTTGGCAAGCTTTTCTCTTTCAATGTTCCGGCGCGCCAGCTTGGACGGAATCCAGATCGAGTGTCGCTGGAAAATCAGTTGCCCAAGGGTAAGTAACACCATCAGGCCGAGCAGGGTGGGCACCCCGGGAATGTCACCAATCAGCGGCGCCAGCGTAATAACGCCGGCGATCAGAACGAGCGGGCCAAATGAGCGCTCACCGACGGCTTCCAGTACATCGCCCACAGACACCTGAGCCTGTCCCTCGGTATTTGAGCGGAGGCGTTCCAGGAGCTCTGTCAGGCTGGCTGGGTCGTCTGGCTGGTTCATGGCGTTGGTTGAGGCTCCTTTCAGTATTTCTCAGACACTACCTTGATTGCGTAAAGAGTGCATGACCATCAGATGACGGAAGGGTTAGCATCGATCTGGTTTTTCAGCGGTTTTGAGCCAGGGACTTATTGGTCTATATTGAACAGAGTTTCCTTCCTCAGCGGCACCAAAGATGTATACAGGCAAGAGTAGCGGATTCCCGTTCTCACAGTTGTTGCCCCCGCGCTTATTTGGACCGGTTTTTCGCAAATCTGCTTTGGTCTTGGCGACTATGCTCTGTTTTGCGGCCCCAAGCTATGGCGACTGCGACATCACCTTGCGCTGGGATGATGACCCGCCGTATTTCATGGCCCAGGATGATGACGTGGTTGGTATTGATGCCGACCTGGTTCGCGAAGCCATGAAGCGCCTTGAATGTGGCCTTTCTTTCGAAAAATTGCCTTGGGCAAGGGCGCTCCGGGAACTGCGTGACGGGCGAGTGGATATGCTCTCCGGTGCCTATCAGACGTCCGAGCGCGAACAGTATGCCCACTACTCGAAAGTGGTTGGCCTGGTATCCCCCAATATCTTGTTTGTTCGGCGGTCTGACGAGGGCAGGTTCGATTTGAGCGGGTTGCGAGAACTGCTGGAATCGGATTTCAGACTCGGCGCCCAGATTAACGTGTCTTATAGCGACGAATACAGCGCCCTTGTCCAGAATCCGGACTACGAACAAAACATTCAGTATCTCTCCCGCCGGGAGTCGCTCTGGAGAATGCTGGCCCGCAATCGCATCGATGGCGTGGTTGCCAGCAGGTTAACCGGCCTGTACGAGATACAGGAACTGGGGCTTTCTGACAAGATCATGCCCAGCTCACTGGTAGTGTCCAATGAACCCGCGTACTTCGTTTTCTCCAAAGCATCGGTTGGCTCCGAGTTTGTGGCAGATTTTGATCTTGTGCTGCAGGCGATGCTGGATGACGGGACGTTTGCGGCCATTGTGAATCGGTATGTTTGCCTTCCCGGAGGCTCCGGGCTGGCAGAGGCGCAGGCGGATAGGGGGGCATGCCCGTTGGCGATTCGTTGACGTTCGGCCAGATTTTGGAGAGCGTATAACGAAAAAGCCCCTGAAATCAGGGGCTTTCTCTTGGTTGTTTGGTGGAGACGGCGTCATTTTAATTGGAAATATAAATTATTGATAAATATGATATTCAAAAATTATATTTTCTTAGTTACCCGCAATATTACCCACAATTGCATGCGAGGCTATGGTTTGCTGCTTAAAGTAAATGAGTCCTATTCGTAGTTTAAGTGAGCACCCTTAGACTTAAACTCGTCCAGGGGAGGAGCGTAATTTGTGCTCCTCAATCTTGTCTTTGAGATCATTCATCACAGGTGTAATCAATGCTCGAGATGCAGCCGAGAACTCACTCGAACTCCTCTGCGATTTGGATAGATATCCTAGGATTTCAGCGATCCGATTGGAAGCAATGTCTTTGATCGCATCCTTTGGCGATTCATCGAGTATTAAGATAAAATCGACCAATGAATCTAGTTGGAATTGTAAATGCCTGATATGGGCTGTTCGGCTATTTACCAAGCCTTGTCGGTTCAGTCCTAGAATTCGTATTGAGGTCCTTGCAATCTTGCTGGACATGAACCCTCCACCAACATTAATTGCAATGTTAAACCCTTCCCTGTCGGCAAAGGAAAGATATTCCGATGGATTGTGATCACAGGGATTAAGGAGGAGCGGTGTTTCATTGATTTCTTCGTTCGGTTTGGTTGCCCTGAAACTTGGCTCAAGAATTGGAAACTGGCTGCCTTTTCCAGCGAGGTCGGCTTTTTTTCCATCCGAAAAGTACTGGCTTCGTTCTCTGTTGCAGTCGATGCAAGAGGGCAAAAGGTTTTGCCACTCTGCTGCGAGCCACCAGTAGCCTGTGATCCGTTTTCCCTTACCAAGAACTACTTCCGATTTAGGACGGTAGTGCTCTATGTCGACCGGGTGATTTCCCTCATAGTTCGACTCGCAGTATGCGCATTTACCGTGAAACAAGCGCGATAGACTGCTTTTAACAGATTCATGCTTATAAAGGGCAAATCGAAAAGAGCCGGTTTTGGGAGGGTGGGTTGTGTAGTGTTCCTTTGCTGCGCAAAGCTCCTTTTTCTTCGCTTCACTATCGGGCTTCAGTACTGTAGGACATGGCGCGATAGTTCGATCTACCTTAATCATTGTTGTTGTCGTAACCTGTTGATTCAATGAGCTTGCTGAGTATATCTAACGTCTCGTCAGTCAAGGGCTTGTCTTTTATTCGCTCAGGCTTGCGATCTTTTTTTGCGAGGTGCCGATCAATAGCCTCCAGAAGCAGTTTCTCCCGGTGGGTTTCGCCTAATTGACCTTTTCCATCTAGCTGTTTGCGAAGACGCTGAGTACCTTCAATCTGAGCGAGGGTTGGATTATCGACAGCCAGCAGATCGTAGTACTGCCTGAATAACTCGTCGGTATCGGGATCTATGGATGAGTTCAGACCGAAGTGTTCTGAGGTCAATAATTGGTCGACTCGAAGCCCTTCTGGCGAGGGTAAATCCTCCGCTATTGAGAATTCTTGGTTGGAGTCGAGGTGGAATACGGCCACCTCTCCGCTTCGAAGTCCTCTTAAGATAAGAGGATCGTGGGTTGAAACTATAAACTGAATTCGAGGAAAAGCCTGTCTCAACGAATGAGATATGCGCATCTTCCAACGTGGATGGAGGTGTGTTTCTAGTTCGTCAATTAGTACCACGCCCATGGCGTCTTCAAGGTTTTCCCATCTGACTAGCATCACTCTTACAATGTCGAGGGCCATACCTATAATTGCCCGGTATCCTCCGCTTAGGTTATCCAACGTTGTGGGATGGCCGTTTATCTCAAACTGAACTGTACGACCGATACGTTTAGCGTATAAGCCAGGCTTGATGGGCAGGAGGCTATTCAGCACTCTCGCCACAGATTCGAACTTATGTTCTGGCAATCCCATCAGCCATTTTATCGATGTTGGGATTCTGGTTGTTCCCTTCACTAAAGTATCGACATTGGCAAGTGTTCCAAGAGGAGTTCTTCGGCCTCCAGGCAGTCTTGTTGCACCATAGCCAAGAACAAGTGCTGACAGCTCTTCTTTTCCCTCAAAGAGTTTATCATTACGTGAGAATCGAATTTCGGACGGAGCATCGTAGTCCCAGAAATAGACACGTATGAAGCCAAAATCCTCTCCTTTAGTGAGGACTTTATATGGTTTTTTGAGAAGGGTGTTGGCTCGTTGGGCACCAAGGAGAGCGAGAGATACGGCTTGAAGAAAAGAGCTCTTTCCAGTTCCGTTCTCTCCTAGTATTGCCATCCAAGACGATCCGTCAGCTGATTGTTCTGGTAGATCTAACCAGAGATTCCGAATAGTTTTGAAGTTTTTGATTTCGACACCGCGAATGTGTCTTGCCTGACTAGAAAAGTCTGAGAAGTCATTCGATAGTTCCGCTGATGGAGTTTCATCTTCCCAGGTGGGGTAGGGGCGTGAAGAAGGAGCGTCATCAGCAAATACAGACGTGTTTGGGCTTATTTCTGAGAAAAATTCGATGAGTTCCCGAAAGCTGCGGCGATTCAGTGCTGGTAAAAAGTCAGCGCCGAAAGTCTGCAAACAGATTGAACGACAGACCCCAGCGAATGCAGCCCCACCCTCAGAAAAAGAAATGAGGGCATCAATCTGTAGCCCCGCCTGGTCAATTATTTGATCGGTTTCCAGGTCAGCCTTTTGGCAAGTTTCAATCGCTGTTCTGATTGTGGAAAAGACTATCTCCGCGACGTTCAATCGTCGCTCACAGAGTTCTTTTCTATTTAGATTTAGGACATCAATAGTTGTCTTCCCCGCCTCTGTTCGAGATTTTACGGTACCGTTTCGCAGGAACTGTAGGTGCCGTTCCGGGTTGTCCCAGCAGGGGTCTAAAATTAAAGAGTCCTCTTGCTTTCTCAAATCACTCACGGAGGTCATTGGTTGACCGCGAGCGCCCGAAATTGGAAACGAATTTTTTTTGGCTCGAAGGCAAGCTCCGCACGCTAAATATAGATTCTCCCAGTCTGCTGATAGCCATGCATAGTAACCGATCAGAAAAGGCGCGCCGCCCGAATGGGAGACTTGGTGAGGTCTAAAATGATCAACTTCCAAATCAGAAGTTGTGGATTCGCAGTAGGCGCACTTGTTTTGAAAAAGATGTAGCAGGCTGGCGACGACGCTATCATTTTTCGCAATTTCTGATTTCGCCGGACGATTCTGACGTCTCACCTTTTCCGGTAGCTCAAAATAGCCTTTTAGGTCAGCCAAAAATCGAGGTTGAACTTGATCAAAAATTTTTGGCTTGACCACTACGTCTCGGTCAATACGAATCATTTGAAGTACCGTGGGTATGGTGTGGGGTCTGAGCTAAGCACCACTTAGTATCACTGAGGCTCGCACACACATCAAATCGCAAGAAATTTCAAACCTATATCACCTCTGTGAACCAGGGCACTGACAGTGCCTTCCCTCCCATTTCGCAGAGGTAATTCCAATGTCTGAACAATGCCCCAACTGCCTGTCCGTCCGGATCGGCAAGAACAACTACGGCAAGAAAACCGCAGGGGTGGTCGGCGCGTCTGCAGGCGCCTATGGCGGGTTTGCTGCCGCGACAGCCGGTGCTCGAGCAGGTGCCACGCTGGGTATAGTTGCCGGACCCGTCGGCGCAACGGTGGGCGGTATCGGTGGTGCCGTCATCGGTGCGCTGCTGGGTGGTGCCACCGGCGCTTCCGCTGGCGTGATTCTGGGCGATGTCCTGGATGAGCGTGTGCTCGACAACTACCGCTGCCTGGATTGCGGCTATTCCTTCAGTGTCGACCCTGACTCCCCGGACGACATCCATTAATTCCCCTCGCAAATTCCAAAGGAGAACAACCATGGCTCATCTCATCGAGCAAATGGCCTACGTTGGCCAAACCCCTTGGCATGGCCTGGGGAACGAACTGACTTCGAATCAGCCCGTGGAAGTCTGGGCAAAGCAAGCCGGTCTGGACTGGCAGATCCACGAAAGCCCAGTCCGCTATCTCACCAACGCCAGTAGCACTTTGGGTGAGATCCTGTCCTATCCGGATTCCAAAGTGCTTTACCGCTCGGATACCAAGGCTCCGCTTTCGGTCGTCGGTAATCGCTTCAAGGTGGTCCAGCCAGAGGAAATCCTGGAGTTCTATCGGGACCTGACCGAAGTCTCCGGCTTTGAGCTGGAAACCGCCGGTGTCCTGAAAGGTGGCCGAAAGATGTGGGCACTAGCCCGTACTGGTCAATCCGGCTTGCTCAAAGGCAATGATCAAACTAACGCATACGTGCTTCTAGCCACCGCTTGTGACGGAACCATGGCAACGACATGTCAGTTCACAAGCATCCGCGTGGTGTGCAACAACACCCTCGCGGTTGCCCTGAAAGGCTCCACCGCCAATGCCGTCAAGGTGAAGCACAACACTGCCTTCGATGCGGACCTGGTGAAGAAGCAACTGGGTATCTCCGTATCCGCCTGGGATGACTTCATGTACCGCCTGAAGACCCTGAGTGAGCGCAAGGTAAAGACCACTGAGGCTAGGAACTACTTCCTCAGGGTGTTCACTGACGATTCTGGTACTGGCGTAGGCAAGACCAACGAACGCTCCATGGCGAAGGCTATGGGGCTGTATGAAGGTGAAGGCATGGGTGCCAACCTGGCATCTTCTGAAGGCACGGCCTACGGCCTGCTGAATGCCGTCACCGAATTCATCGACCATCAGCGTCGGGCCAAAACCGTGGACCATCGGCTGGATTCCGCCTGGTTCGGAACCGGTGCCGCCATCAAGAACCGCGCATTAGAACAGGCCATGTCGCTAGTGGACTGACCTTTTCTCTCAAATCTCAAAACCGCCATAAAGCCCACCGGAGCCTGAAGCTCTGGTGGGCTTTTTTTATGTCTGGAGGAAAACACCATGGGCATGAGTGCAAACACAATTCAGAAACAACGGCCAGCGTTGCGCCTGGTCTCCACCAAGGGTCTCAGTCGGGATGAATGGCTGAAGGTACGCAAGCAGGGTATTGGTAGTAGCGATGCTGCTGCCGCTGTCGGAATGAACCCTTATCAGTCCCAGCTGGAACTCTGGATGGTCAAAACCGGCAGAGATGCTGGCTTACCAAAACCGGATTCCGACGATCCCACCTCACCGGTGTACTGGGGGCATATTCTGGAGCCGATTGTGGCTGAGCAATACAGCCAACAGACAGGCCGGAAGGTTCGCCGGGTGAATGCGGTACTGCAGCACCCAGATCCGGAAAAGCACTGGATGTTGGCCAACCTGGATTATTCCGTGGTGGCCGATGACGAAGTGCAGATCCTGGAATGCAAAACCGCTGGGGAGTTCGGGTCACGTCTCTGGAAGGAGGGCGTGCCGGACTACATCCAATGCCAGGTTCAGCACCAACTGGCCGTCACTGGCAAACAGGCGGCGGACGTTTGCGTTCTGCTGTGTGGTCAGGAGTTGAAGATCTACCGCATTGAACGGAACGAGGAGCTCATCGAGGCGCTGTACGTGCTGGAGCGCCAGTTCTGGGATTTCGTGGAGACAGATACCCCACCACCAGTCGATGGAACCGATTCTGCCGAACGTGCCTTGCGCCATCTGTATCCAGTGGACATAGGGGAGACCCTGGACTTCAGTCAAAGCAAGGAACTGTCGGATGCGTTCGACGAGCTACTGGCCATCCGCACGGAAATGGAAAGCCTCAAATCCACAGAATCCCACCTGAAACAGCGAATCGAAAGCCAGATGGGCGAAGCCTCAAAGGCAACCTTCCCCAATGGCAGCGTGAGCTGGAAACGAAGCAAGGATTCCGTTGGGATCAATGTGAAGCAGCTGCTGAAGGATCAGCCGGAGCTCTTGGAACAATACCCACTCACCAAGCCGGGAAGCCGGCGATTCCTTATCCAAGCATGAATACCCCATTGGCCACGCGGGCGTGAAGAGTGCCCCGTGGCCCTTTTTTTAGGAGAGTCATCATGATTAAAGGTTTAGCCATCACGCCCCCCGTGTTGGGGCGTATCAGCATTGGTCGGGTTGTTGAGAAGAACGGTATCCGGCTACCGCAGAAAGATGATCAATTTACCATCACTTCCCAGATCCAGGAGAAGGACGCCGGGTGGGTTTTACACCCTATAGACGAAGAGCTTAGAAAGGATGCGCCGAACGGCAAGCTGCGAACCATTCCGGTACGCATGCTGTTCAACGAAGCTGACCTCAACCTGCGGGCGGAATACACCATGTTCGACCGCAAAAGTGGCCGACCCATGTGTGTCGGTAATGGCGACACATGTAGACGCCTGACTCAGTCAGGAGTGCAGTCTTTGCCATGCCCGGGGCCAACACTCTGCGAGTTCGGCAAAGGTGGCCTGTGCAAGCCCTATGGCCGCCTGAACGTGAAGGTCGGTGACGATGATGATCTCGGCACCTTTATTTTCCGCACGACCGGCTACAACAGCATCCGAACGCTTGCGGCTAGGCTGAGTTACTACCAGGCAGTTTCTGGTGGTCTGCTGGCCTGCATGCCGTTGGAGTTGAAGCTGCGAGGCAAAAGCACGACGCAGAGTCATCGGGCGCCGATTTACTATGTGGACCTGGTTGTTAAGGAGGGATTGTCATTGCAAGAAGCGGTGGCTGAGGCACGGGAAAATGCCAGACAGGTAAAAGAGGAGGGTCTTGACCAGGCTGCGCTTGATGCGGCAGCTGCGAGGGGGGTTGGCAATGCGCTGTTCGAGTATGATGAAGATGAGGTGGGCCAGGTTATTGAAGAGTTCTATTCACTCGGTCAGCAATTCGATAACTCCTCAGTTGTTTCGAAACTAAGAAACGATCTAGATTCTGTAGGGTCAGCTATTCGGTAGATTTTAACGAGTGGCCAAACCTGGTCGCTCGATTTTTTGTTTAGAATGGCTCTTTCGTTGATTTTATAAGCTCCACCAGAGGCCAAGTTTGTTCACTTTAACGATGATTGCGGTTACATTCAGACTCTGTTCTTCCGCTTGAAGGCAGAGACGTTGACGAAATGGAACGGAGGTCATTTGTCAAACATTACAACTGCCGATATCGAATCTGCGTTAACCGGCGACCCGGATGCTCTTGACGTTCACTTGACCCTCGTCGAGCGAGACGTATCGATTGATGGGCATTTAGTTAAGATCCACTGTCATTGCCTTGCGGTAGATGGCAATGGTCGGGTTCAACCGAATCGGCTCGCGGAGTTTATGCGAAACGCTGTCGCCGACTATGCGATCCCACGTTCTAAGCTAGCCGCCGCAAAAGCGCGCGACAAAAAATTCAACAGCACCGAGGCGGTCACCGAGTTAGTGGAGCAGGCCAAGCGATCGTTTACCGATTTGGCTAATACCGGCGAGGGTGGCGAGATGCTGCTGTACCTATTGGCAGAACGATTTCTCAAGCTGCCCCAAGTTCTCTGCAAGATGGATCTCAAGACCGACACGCGTATGCATTACCACGGTGCCGATGGGGTATATGCGGACGTTACAAAAGATGGCGTTTTAAAGCTTTACTGGGGCGAATCAAAAGTATACGGAGAAGCAAGTGCTGCAATTCGGGATTGTCTCAATTCCATTTCTCCATTCTTGATCGAACCCGATCACGAGGACGCGGAGCGGGAGCGAGATCTAATACTGTTAAGCGACAGGGCAGATCTTAGCAATCCTGCGCTCACTGATGCTCTCAAGAAGTATTTTGACAAATCGTCAGTGATGTCAAGACGTGTTCAGTACTGCGGTGTCGCCCTCGTGGGCTTTGACGCCCCATTTTATCCAAAAGACGATGAGAAAGCGGTAATTGATGAAATCGTCGATGCTTCTCGCGCAGAGCTCACTCGCTGGCGCCATCGAATTGGGGAGCGGCTTACATTGGAAAAGCTCGATCAGGTTGAGATCGAACTATTTTGCGTGCCTCTGCCCTCGGCTGAAGGCTTCCGCGCCGCCTTTCTTAAAGCAATGGGGATTAAACAAGGATGAGTCTTGCGGAACTTCAGTCGTGGCTCCTTTCAGAGGGTATTCGAAGCGATCTTGAGGCGATAACTCGACTTACGGTAAGAAATGAGCTCGATAATCTTACTCCTGATCGCTCAGTAGAATCAAAGGAGCCAACCGATTGGCACAGGTTGTTGCTCGCAGGCAGTATTCTTGCCAGGTCTGATCAAAGGAGCGATCAAGAAGCAGCTCTCCGAGTTGCGACCGCTGCAATTTCTTTAACTGATAGCCCAGCACTTAAAGATGCTGGTGCAGTTCTAATGAGCAAGCTGTCTAATTTTAGGGCGATGACTCTAGCCGTGGATAGACATTTGGTGGCAGCCGACCTGGAAGGACGGCTTGGTATCGCGTCGCGCTTAGAGGCTCAGCGTCGTGAGATGGATGGTTCTATACTAATGGAATCAAGCGGAACCTGGCTGCAAGTAAACGATTTCCAGCGCCGTTTCTGGACCAACGCGGCTCAAAGTGGATGGTTATCTGCTTCTTCGCCAACTGCTTCTGGAAAAACATTTCTTGTACTTCAGTGGCTGATTGACCAAGTGACAGCGGGAGAGCGGCGGGTAGCTGTTTACCTTGCTCCGACTAGGGCGCTGGTTTCTGAGATAGAGGCCAATCTTAAGAAGCTTTTGGGTGATGCCGATTTGGTCGAGGTATCCTCTCTCCCTCTGGCAGAAAAGTACAAAGCCGCTCGAGATGGCGGGCCTGCGGTGATTCTGGTCTTCACGCAAGAGCGATTACACCTTCTTGCTAATATTCTCGGTGATTCCCTTTTGGTCGACCTGCTTATAGTTGATGAAGCGCACAAGATAGGGGATAACCAGCGTGGGGTGATTCTGCAGGACGCGATAGAGCGGGCCACTCGTGCTAATCCCTCGTTAAAAGCAGTCTTTATCAGTCCCGCAACCCAGAATCCCGAAGAACTGCTCACGGACGCTCCTGAGGGAGTCCACACTGTATCGGTTGATAGCGACTCTAGTACAGTACTCCAGAACCTAATAGTCGCCACTCAAGTGCCGCGAAAATCGCAACTTTGGGCGCTTCATCTCCGTCAGGAAGACTCAGAGCTTCCAATAGGGGTTCTTCAGCTTGCCAGCAAACCGATGGGGATCAAAAAACGCATTGCTTTCATCTCAGCAGCTGTCGGCGAGAGAGGTGGAACACTGGTTTATGCAAACGGGGCCGGTGAGGCAGAAGAGATTGCGGATCTGATCAGTCAGCTACTGCCCAAGCTGGAGCAGACTGATTCGGAGCTTTCTGAGCTCGCGGAACTCGCTCGCAAAGGCGTACATCAAGATTTTCGGCTGGGACCGCTCGTTGAGTTAGGGGTGGCATTCCATTACGGAAATATGCCGTCGCTCCTCAGAATAGAGATAGAGCGGCTGTTCAGGTTAGGAAAGATACGCTTCCTTGTTTGCACTTCAACTTTGATCGAGGGAGTGAATCTGTCCTGCCGGACAATTGTGGTGCGAGGTCCTCGAAAAGGGAAAGGGCGCCCGATGGAACCCCATGATTTTTGGAACTTGGCGGGCCGTGCGGGACGGTGGGGTGATGAGTTTCAAGGAAATATCGTTTGCATAAATCCAGAAGACACTAAGGCTTGGCCCATTGGCGTCCCGAAACGAACGCGTCATCGTATTAAGCGCGAAAGCGACGCGGTTCTGGGGTTTGGTAAGGATTTGGAGGACTACCTCCTAAGTCGTGCGCGATCAGACCTATGGAGTCTCGAAGACAAAGAAAAATTCGAACAGGTTGGTGCCTATTTGCTCACCACCTTCATGCGACTCGGCTCGATATCAAAGGCTGGATTTGCTAAGCGCCATGACGCTGCACTGATTAAAAATCTTGACCAGGCCTTAGGCATACTGTCAGAGCGCATCGAGATCAGTGTCGACTTGGCAGCTCGACACCCAGGAGTGAGCGCGATTGGACTTCAGCATCTTTTAGATGCGTTTCGCGCCTACTCTGGAGATGTCGAAAACTTGCTTCCGGCCGAAGTAGCGAGCAACGATAGTTATGATCGTTTTGTCACCATTATGGAGAGAATCAACGAGCACTTGTTTCTTGCATTTACTCCGGGAAGCGGCATTAGGTTGTTTGCGCTGATAGTGGTCAAGTGGTTAAAAGGCTACTCTCTGGCCAAAATCATCCGAGATAGCATTGATTGGCATCAGAGCGTTGGTAAAGAGTTCAAGCTTCCTCTGTTAATCCGTTCAACAATGGATTTGGTCGAGCAGATCGCTCGATTTAAGGCACCCAAGTATCTATCTGCATATATGGATGTTTTGCATTTGCATCTTCGGGAAATTGGCCGCGACGACTTGATTGACGAAAGCTTGGATATAGGAACGCAGCTTGAGTTTGGTGTTTCTTCGAAAACGCTTCTTTCACTGATGGAGCTTGGTCTTTCTCGGATGAGCGCTGTAGCACTCTACGAAAAAATAGCCCGTGACGACCTTAACAAAGAGGAATGTGTAGGTTGGATTTCCGAGCGCATTAGTCAATTCGAATCGATGAACATCCCTTCGATTATAGTTCGCGAGATCGCCGAGTGCGTAAAGCGACTTGGCGTAAAAACGACGTAAAACCAACTTGGATCTGGAGATCAGAATATGCCCGCAAAGCCTATAAGCTTAGGCCACCTGGATTTCCCCAAAAGGGGTGATGCTGTTTCCTATCTCAAAGATATGCTCCACAAATATGACGCTGGCGATCGAGTCAACGAAGACGACGCAACTATCTTGCTTGCTGCGCTGGAGCATCACCCGAATGGCGCCGAGAAAATTGGCTGCGGCGTTGCTAATTTTAGCGTTCGAACGGCTGAATTTGGTACCAAGTGCTTTTGGGTAAACCGCACAGATGGAACGACCGAAAAATTTTCGATTACCGGCGCTATCCACGGCAAATGAACGAGTTTAAATATGTGCTTAAATTGCAATGGGCTCGGTTATTTGCAGCGGGTGCCGGAACTGTTCTGTGGTATTTGCTTTGCGTTATAGACGACGCGTTCAGCTTTTAATACCGACATTTATCTTATCCTGAGCTTCCCGAAGCCTAGAAATGATGGTCTCGAAGTCGTCCGGGACGCCAAAAAACATCTTACCTTCAATCGCTGCTGTGTGATCGGCTGTAATCTGGTCAAGTCGGTCATCTTCCGGTACGAGAACGAGTTTGCCCTCTAGCACCGCCTCAAAGCTCACGCCCTTTTGCGCCCATCGCTGGCTCTTCATAGCCACTACGTCAGCCATGGCGTCCATGGCATCGAGGGGGGCAATGAAATCATCTTGCTGAAGGAGGCAATCCACGTCGTACCAATGTCTAGCCAGGCGATGTGGATCTGGGTCTTTTTCCTGAGTAGAAAACTGGTGCAGTGCGGTAAGCTTTTCCCAAAGAACATAACCTGGGTGATATGCGGCAACCGTCGCTTCAGGAAATGCGATGGATTTAAGTTCTTCCAACTCTGCCAAATAACATTCGACCTCATGGTTTACCGTTGGTCGGCCCCGGTTTCGACCACCGAATTCCAGCAGGATGTAGTCGAGTTGGTAGTTGCTGTCATAGCTGCTCAGTCTCGGAAAGTGAACGTTGACCTTTTCCCCTTTCGAGTCAGGTTCCAGCTCCGCCTGTAGATCCTCAATGTCATACTCGGCCAGTCTTTCGTTGAGACGATCAACTAAGTTTGCAGACCATTCGGTTAGCAGCTTCGTCTGTCGGTCGCGGAACTTCTTCTTCTGGCTGTTGCTTTGAGTGGATTGCTCCCACGCCGCGACCTCATCAGGTTCACTAGCAAGGTCACTCCAGTGAATGGAGAGGTCAATATCTTCCGAGAAGCGTTCAATGGCTCTCCAGCACTTGCTCAGGGCGGTACCGCCCTTGAATGCGGTTGAGTGAGCGCCAAGCAGGTTCTCGTTGTAGAGCAGACGCAGGACCTCTGCTACCCAGATATCTTTCTCAAGGAAATTCTGAGCCAGTCCAGCCGGATGCTTTTGGGCGCCAAGGTCCAGGATGGCCTTCAGCTCGTCATGCTTTTTGGGATCGCGATAAAGATCGAAAATATCCGTCAAACCATCATTTCCTTTTCGAACTGCTCTAATTTGGCATGCCACCCTTCAGGCAGATGTGTCGCTTTAAGCTTCCTGATCGCTGTGCGGCTTTCTGCCTCGGAAAGTTTCAGCCGGGAAATGGCCTTTTTCAGTCCACTGAGCTTAACGGAGTTGGCCGGAGTGACGGTTAAGCTTCGCAGTAACTCACCCTCCGGGCGTGATTTCCACCGCAGCTTTGACTCCGCGACATGCCGCACCTCGACGACTTCGTTGCCTATCGCAAACGTTCTGCTGGCACCGTTGCTCCAAAACACCGTTTTGACGGGGGCTTGTGTTTGCAGGCCGAGTCGATAAGCGGACTCAACACCTTGCCTCACCAGCGTGTAACCATGCTCTTGTGCCCATTTTTTAGCGACCTGTTCTGCGCTAGCCGTGATTTTGATGGATGGCATGCTAGCCAGGGGCTTTGGGCGAACATACATACCTTTGGCTACGCGCTCGATGACGCCTTCTTGAGCAAGCCTGCTTAGTGTTTTTTGTACAGACGCACTTGAGCCCAGCTCATGGAACTGGCTAATGGAAAACGGGACGCCCCGCCTCATGTGCCGCAATCGACGGGTTATTTTTTCTGACGTAGACATAGCTTAAGCTGACATTTTTATGGCGATGTGAATTTAGTCTAGCCCTTTATTGATGAAGGATGCAAGCGTATTAATGTCAGGACCATTTGGGTAACTTAGGTTCCCTTTTGTGAAAAAAGAAAGGTTGGACCTGATTTAGGGATTCGGCTATTGGTGATTTGACACGGTGTTTGATCCAAGCTTGGTGAGGGATGGGGTTGCTGTGAATTTGAAGCAGCCTGTATCAGTTTGATATCCGTTGATGCGAACTGGTGAAGTTAGATAGCAAATGGAATTTTTGTTTGGATTATAGGCTGCTTGTCTAGCTGGACTCGACAGGTGAGCGGCAGAGATATGCTCGCCCACCGTTCGAGGCAGAAGCCCGAAAGTTCACACAAGTCTGAGTTTCGGTGATTGAGACTTATTTTTCAGCTGGACGTCTATTTGGCTGAGTAGTTGTGAATCCAGTCCTGTGACTTCCTCCAGGAAAGACCTTCTTACATTGAGCATTTGGGCAAGCTCGTCTATCCCAATCGAATGATTTTCGGATAGAGCTTGTATCGCCGTGGCGAGAAGCTCCGGCGGTTCCGGGTCGATTAGATAGTCGTCCTTTTCTCCGCTGCTTTCACCATACTTGCGGAGCGTGATTACACCGGTTTTGTATTGCTGTTCGGTTATAAGATCCAGCTGCCTTGCTCTGTAAAGAATTGCAGCTTTACTCACCTTCCAAGTCTGCTTGAATTCGCGGATACCAATCCAGTTGAGTCGATTTCCTTTGGGGCGTGGGAACAACTTTGCCATCATGGTTCTCGGCAACAGGAAAGCACTGGCAAAACGGTTGGCTTGGCTTTCCGTGGTGCGGTCCCCCGTAACAACGCCCTCATGCATCACTAAATGACCCAATTCATGGGCGATATCAAAACGTTGCCTGCATGTATCAGCCTTAGCAGTGTTTCGCACTATAAAAGGTCTCTCGACCGCCACAGATAGAGCGTCGACTTGCTTTGATACTCCTGCAAACGTGGTGACAACGGCGCCGACGTTCTCGGCAAGCCGTGTCATGTTATCTATTGGTCCTAAGCCGAGATCCCAGTGTCTGCGGCATGACTCGGCAATTGCCTCGATATCGTTCACGCTGGATACGTGGTCGTAGCAGGGGATGTTTATCGCTGGGAGCCTTAAGTAGTCTTCCAGTACATGAATCAGCTTATTGACCATTTCGCCCCTTGCTACCGCAATTTGCCTGACACTGTTTTTAGTCGTCATCAAACTACGGAAATGAAACTGATCCTCATGCAGTTGCAACTTTCGATATGAAAAAAAACCGATTTCCACATTGAGAGCGTCAGCGAGCTCAGCTGAAAGCTCTGGCGTCGGATTGCTCTGCCCCGTTTCCAGTTTGTGTAGATATTGGCGCGACTTGTTGACCTTTTCCGCCACCTCTTCAAGCGAAAGCCCGCTAAAAATGCGGGCTAACCTCAGGGCGGCTCCTTCGAATTCTGTGGTCATGCTAGCTTACTCACGTTGTCCAGCCTGAGGCTCATCCGGGAATGATTTTTTGCTTGTATCGACATTATCCTTGTCGCCCCGTAACTGTACGGCTGCTGGCGGCAGTTGCTTCGATTTTGGCACCGCATCGTCCACCGAATAAGGGCTAGTGACACCGGGCTTATGCTCCCAGAGCGAGACTTTGTCCTGCAATTCATTAAAGCCTGCGAAGTACACCCTATCCTCATCCTCTTCTGTCATTGCGCGCTCAATGATAAAACGCCACATTACAGGGGTAACCATATCCACAGGGAAGAGGTCATCGGTCCTATTCTGTTTGAAGAAGCCCCGCTTTCGGGGATTCTCTGGATCGTCTCTGAAAAATCTGAAAGGTACTTTATTTCCGATACAGAGCGTGACGTCCATTCCGGCATGACTAACGCTCAGCCAGTCGCGCTCTTTGCACAGGCCTATGAGGCGATTACGGCACCGACCAAACACTGTTGATTCCTTGGTATAAGCGTCATCCCATTCCGAGCTTAGTACACTCAAAGTTTCATGCCTGAGGTCCAGTAATTCATTTGCAATATCAGTCAATCGATCATTGGTGAGCTCGGGATAAAACGTCGATGGAAGAGGCAGTGGCATAATCGGGTACCTGGCAGATTCGGCAATTTGTCAACCACCCTCATGTTCTGGCATTTTCGTTGTTTTGTCAACCGACAGTTTGGATTCGAAGTGATTGGATGGCTCTATATGATGCTATCTTGATTAGCCCTGTGTAATCATACGCAATAGGTAAGTGGCCGAATATCGAGCAGAAAAATAGCCTTCGGCATCGGGCAGTCTCATGAGCAAAGGTGGTTTGGTTGAAGAATCTAGGCATTGATACAGATACGGGGGACATATACGTCGGCAGTCGAGACCGCGGCCCAGAGCGACCCCAGCAAGTTCCGGTGTTTCCAGTTCGTATTTGGGGAGAGCTGCCTGACGCTATTTCCGGGCCAGAGCTAGATTCTTTTATCGTTTCTGAGTACGTGTTCCAAGAGGTGTCATTTGACCCTGTGTCTCAGATAAGACGCGGTTACGTCTGGCACAGAATGGACACTCAGCCTCAGTATTGGGGGCATCCTCCTCGGCAAGAAGCCAGGTTGATTACTTTCCAGTATCAGGGCTTCCTCGGTGTTTTGGGGGGTAAATTACCTAGCCAAGTGATGTTCACCTTTGGCAGCGGGTCGAACTTCACGATTGGCGAATTGGTCCATTTTGAGCCAGACGCGATTGGTCAGGAGCTGCTTTCGATAAAGATGAGGCCGCAGTTCGGGTTCTTGCCTCGATTAAATAAGAGCGCTATTGGGGAGGGTGATCTCGGACGTATTGAGACTGCTTTGAATGACGTTGCTATGGGCTACCGTTCGTCACCTCCAGCTTCTGTGATAGACCGCTGTAGGGATGCTCTGACCGTTGTATTGTCTATTGCGCTTAACATTGCAGATAGAGACTTGGGTCATTTGATCAAAAAGTACGATGCTAGCGTTAACAACAGCCAGAGGACGGTTGTTACAAACCTCGCGCATACAGTGAGCAGGCTGCATGCTCGGGCAAAGCCAGCAGAATCTGGTTATCCTCCGGTGTCAGATCGTCAGGCAGAGCTGGCAGTAGGAGCCGTAGCGGAGGTATTGATCTCGCTCCGCTGGGCGGAATGGGCGCCAAGCTAGGTAAACTAGGTGCCTCTCGGCTGCTAATTTACGGCAGGAGCGTTTTTCAGAGCGGTAATAAGCTTTTCTATTTGTTCTGCAGGCACTGGTTTCCGTCCCTCTTTTACAAGCTCCGCGTTCAGATATGAAAGTGCTCCCGGGGTCTCGCAGTAGAATTTCGCCAACTCCAGTGGAGTCATCCCGTTTGAATCGCGTTGCCAGGCAAGCTGCGGTGATAGTTCGATAACCTTTTTAGTCGCGTAGGTGTTTCCAGACCAGGTTGCGGTATGAAGCGCAGACCGACCATCCACCGTCTTTAGGCTGAGATCGCATCTATGGCTTAAAAGCGCATCGATTGACGCCTTGTCATACGATTTCACTGCAGCATGAAAAGCAGATTTGCCCTGGAAGTCTTGTAGGTCAGGGTCTGCACCGGCCTCGAGAAACGCCTGAACCAACTCCGAGTCACCTGCCTCTGCAACGAGCATCAGAGGCGACTGGCCCTTAAAATCTGTAAGGGTCAATTGTTTTGGTCCCTTTTGGGCGAGAAATTTAATTGCCTGCCTCCACACGTCAAAGTTACTTTCCATTCGCTGAAGCTCTGGCTGCAGATCCATAGGAGCGATTTGCTTCATCTTGGGCAGCTGATCTTGGAAGTGTGAGCGGCATTTGATCCAGCTCAGCAGTAAAGAGTCGCCTGTAACGTAGTGAAGGCTTTTGTTGTATTTTTTGTGGTTGAGATTGATCCAGTCTTTAATGGCATTAATGTCCCCAGACATGAACACATTAATAGCTGGCTTAAGCTCCTCACTTCCGACCGGCTTTTCTCGTTCCAATCCCGGGTAGGGCTTGTATAGGTCATTCCAGAAGTATTCAGAGGCCCACTTCGCCACTTCTTCGATGCCTGGCGCTTTCTCCTCTTCGATCACTCCGCCAGCCAGCATTTCCCGATAGTAAATTTCATGATTATTAGGGATCAGCTTCTGATCTGCGACCTGCACAGCGAAGCCGTCCCTAGCGATTTCTCCTCGTAGAGAGCCAAAACCCCTGTCTAATACAGCTTTGCGAGCTGCATCAAATAGTTTTTGGGCTAATTTGAAGTCATTCTTGGCCAGATGATGCTTTGCCTCGTATTGGAGAAAGGGAGCTTCCCATTGATCGAGCGATGGATTGGCTTTGGCTTTGGCCAATAGCTTTTCAACTTGGATGGCGCTGTCTTTTGACAGCTTCTTGCGGTCTCCATTCAGGTAGCCGTCCAGCTCTAGCAAGATGGGCTGAAGTTGCTCACCGGGTGTCTCGGCCAACTCCTTCAGCCTTTCAATGGCTGCTGAGCGAGCTTTTGGGCTCAGTCCGCTGGCCCCGGCGACTTGAGTCACAACTGAATAGCGGCCTTCGGATTGAAGTGTGCGCCAGGGGGAAGCGGTTTTCAGGCGGTCAATTAGTTTTGATATGGCGATCGTTTCTTCAGCATGGCTTGTTACCAGGCCCAATTTTGCTTTAGTGACATGCTCTCTTGAGGACGCGTTATATCCAATCAGGTCTTGAAGGTCTGCCCCAGCTATCATTGATCCAAACATCCGATTCGACAATGATGCAAGTTCGAGGATTGCGGTCTCATGTCTGGATGGGAGTATGGAAAGGTAAAGCGTATATGCATCCCACGGGTCAAGACGCTCTTCGAACCATTCGTCCTCTGCTACCTTTCCATCGACTCGACAATTACGCCAGGCCGCAATTGTCAGGTTATAGATGTCCTTGTAGATAGCGAAGACCTGAAGGAGTTTATTCTGCTCGAAGTCAGGGCAGGACTTCTCCACTCCGGGACACAGAAACTTCAAGGCACGTTCATAACCGTCTTGAATCATTCTGGCAAACAGTAGTCGCTGCCGGATGATTTTGAGGGTAGGGCGTTGATAGCGATCTGCCACCAGGTCAACGAAGAGCTGCTTTTCGTTGGCCGTGCCATGGCCGCTGATGATCCGCTTAATGTCCTGTTCATCACCTATGGCGAGTTCTTTTCTGAGGGCTTTTTCATCCAATCTTTTCGCTTCGACAAAACGGAGAGCGTCAGAGAACTGGCGATCAAACGTCTGTGTCGTGTCCAACTCAAACGAACCAGCGAAGTTAATTTCGAAGTCGTCGGAAAAGAAGTAGTGAATCTTATCGCGGTACGGGAGCGTGCCTTTTCGCCAGTTATATAGGGTTCTGATAAAGGTCTCTGTATCATCAACCTCCGAAACGTTTGCTGCACGATTCCTGCGTTCTGCAAGTCGCTCGATTGAACCTCCAGCCAAGTCAGAGAGCCAGTCAACGACTTGGGAAACTGGCAGATATACGCATGTCTTATTTTCATCGGAGAGCACCTCCGGCAAATACCAGAAACTCCCTCGTGGCATCCCCCTGTCCAGATTGGCTCCTAGGTTCCAAAATGCTGCGTGTCGGGCGATGCCTGGTGTAAAAAAGTGTCCGAGCACAAGCCAAAAAACCTGCCTTAGGTCGGCATTAAATGTCCAAGTATTGCATTCCAGGCCTTTATAAGCGTTGCCAATTTTCACCAGGTCATCGACGAAGCCTGCTCTTGCCTGTTCATCCAGTTCGAGTTCATCGAAGATTTCCCAGAGCACTTGTTCACCCATCTTTTGATGATTGATCAACTGCATGTGGCCGGATGAAAATTTGCGCTTTGTGTCGGACTGACCTTGCTTCAGGCCTAGGCTCTGGTGGATTTCGAGCAGTACGGTTTCGATAGTAGGGAACGTAGCCATAGACTTCTCCTTGGTGACTGATCTGCACATCCTTGTCTAAAACGAACCCTGTCTCACTGAAAAGTGACGTACCCCCCAAGGATGCGTAAAGCGCGGGGGGGTACGTGAGGTTTCATACTGAAATCTCTTGTGCGCTGACATTCTGGCTCCTTCACAAATTGAATGGAGCTTTTATGACTTACTCAATAAATCCCGTACCGATTGTTGTTAATTGGCACCTGACCGAAGCATGTAATTTCTCATGCCGATACTGTTATGCCCATTGGGAACGCGCTGAAAGCGTAAAGGACTTGATCAAAAATGAACACCAGGTTCGAGCTTTGGTCGCAGAACTCGGGCGATTTTTCGGGTCAGAAGCGGCGGCCAGAAGGTTTGGATTCTACGGAGTCGAGCCTCGCCTAAACATTGCAGGTGGGGAGCCGCTACTTTTTCCTTCCGCTGTGCAGGCAGCCGTACACCAGGCGCGGCGAGTGGGTTTTCGGGCCTCGATAATTACGAACGGGTCGTTTTTAACAGAGGAGTTGTGTAGTTCACTTGCCCCTGATCTGGATATGCTCGGGGTTAGCGTCGACTCTGGTCAGCCGGACACCAACAAGTTAATCGGGCGTGTTGATCGTCAGGGACGGTTTCTGGATTTGGCGGCGCTCAGCAACTGTATTGAGGTTCTGAGGCAACGTAATCCCCCGTTAAAGATCAAACTGAATACCGTGGTTAATCGGATGAACTGGAAGGATAGCCTTTCGAGTGTTGTCGATACGATCGTGCCTGGGAAGTGGAAAATTCTGAGGGCACTGCCGGTTATCGATCAGTCGACATCGGTATCGGACGATCAGTTCCAGGCTTTTGTGGATCGCCACTCGGCCTATCGATCGATATCGGTGGTTGAGGACAACCAGGACATGCAGGAGTCCTACATAATGGTTGATCCTCAGGGCCGATTTTTTCAGAACTCGCCATGTTCAGCGGGGTATCAATACAGCCAGCCCATTCTGGAGGTTGGCGCTGAAAAAGCGTTTGAGCAGGTAAACTTCAATCTGGAGCGGTATCTTTCCCGGTATTCGAATGAAGCTGGAGATGTCGTATGAAGTTCTCCTCAGATAAGGACATTAATTCGTTTGCAATGCATCTGGTGAAGTCGGGTTGGAGGTTCAAGCGGGGAAAGAAGCATGGGAAATTGATGGCACCCCGATCTCAACATATGGTGGTGATTCCAAGCACGCCAAGTAAGAAGAGGGCATTGAAGGAGATGGAATCCTTGGTCAGAAGAATTGAACATCTCAGTTGAGTCTAAGCGGCCACCGGGGGTGATGGACCTCGGTGGCTTTCGGCCGACTATAAGTGGTGATCCGTGTCAGGCATTCTGTTTTGACGTTTCAATTCGATCAAGAACCCTTGAGAGGTTTTCCTTCCAAGTATTATGGCCTTCGATGAAGTCTGTGCAGTCCAGGTTATTAATGCCAGGAACTGCTTCGCGCCCGGCAGGAGACGATAAGCCTGCATTAGCGGCCTTGTAGAGAATGTTGAGCACCTGGTCGTTTGTGGAATAGCAGTTGGTTATGTTTCCTTTCACCGCGTGTGTAGCGCTCTTCCACTCAGCGACATCACCGGCTCCGACCGCAGCCCCCATTAGAATGGCATCTTCAACAAACTGAGCATCTTTCGTAGCGAGGGCTTGAAGCGCATAGTAGGCGACGCGTGCTCCAAGAGAGTGTCCTATTATGGTAAACGTTTGTCCCTCTGTCCGGCTGATGGCTTCCGCGAGAAGGGCTCCTACTTTTTCGGCATTAAGCATGGCTGAGTGCCAAGGATTGCTTGCGAGTTGGGCTGCCGTTAGGGCCCAACCACCCTTTGCCACGCTCTCGGCAAATTTTTTGGAGCCAACTTTGACTCCGGCTTTTAGAGTTCCCCTAGAGAGGATTGAAGAACCGGCACTGGTGATAAAGGAGCCTAGCTTCAGCAAGGTCTTGGCTTCCCAGTTTGCCAGCCATACTGGTTTCTGATCGTAATAGCCATTGAGAGCTTCTGACCAATCTTCAGCATCTGTGTCATCTTCAGTCAGGAAACCGTTTATGACGACGACTGTGTGGCTGCTCTCTTTCGAGTCGTTCTCACGCAAAGGGATGAACTTGAAGTCTGGTATGTCCTTGAAATAGGCATTCGCGATTCCGAAACCAGCTTTGCCACCCAGACCCGCGCCTGTGGCGGTAATTATGGCCAGCCCTCCTACTCCTATCTTGGCAACGGCAGCGCTGGTGAGAGCTGCTCCCGAGAGAGAGGATATTGCGGTGCCAGTGCCAGCAGCGCCTAGTGCCCCTGCAGTTCCCATGGCAGCTGCGATTCCGGGAGCAGCTAGCACTGCGCCGGTACCCACGGCTGCAACACCGCCGGCGATTGCGGCCGATCGCTTCGCCAGGCCATAAAGGTTTTTCTGCTTCGGAGTCATCAAATCGTCGAATTCAGACAGGCAAGCGAGCTTCTCGTGCGCCCGACTAAAGTCTGGTATCGACCCATCGTGCTCTGAACAAAACTCATTGGTCCAGTTGTTTGCAAAGAAGTCTGAAACTTTGTTCCCCTCATCTCCTGACTTTTCGGTGTTGGTCTCTGGTCCAAAGCTGGCGGACTTTGCCATGTTGTCGCAGTAACGACAGATTGAGGTTGGGAATGAGCAGCCCGAGCACTGATAGGAATCGCGTCCGATCTTGCGAACTACTATAAGGGAGTGATTTGTGTGGTTACCGCACCAGGAACACCAAGCCTCAAGCTCCTTTGGCACTTCCGTGTTTAACCGCTCTTTGGCCTGCGATGAGATATCGTCGTAGGTTTTGCTGAATTTTTCACGTCCCTGTTCATAGCTAGAGGCAGCCTTTGACTTGGCGGTTTCCAGTTGAATTTTAAACTTATTGAGCATACACGATCCCTCGTTTGGTCTAATTGTTCGTCAGAGCATGGCAGGGAACGAAGGAGAGGGCAGTTTCCAATGTGTCTAAAAATGTTACATGATGTAGGTTGCGACCAAAAGCGTCTACTGCAACGGGGTAAGTCCACAGCCATTTTAAAACCGTCAGTGGAAAGGGGGTAGAACCCGAGAGGTGGCTACTAGAGCAAGAGTAGCCACACTCTTGGTTTCTGAGGTCCTTTAGTTAGATGAGTGTCCCTGGTGGGTGTCATAGGCCCAAATGGATAGACCGTTCTTGTCTATGTCACGATCTTCGACCATGTCTCTGATCCATGCCTCCACTTCCGACTCGATCCAACCGACACGGCCATCAAGCAATTCCACCGGATCAGGGAAGTGGCCAGCCTTGGAATTGTTGACGATGGAATCCCCGGGCATCGTGGTTTTTTCGATGACATTCTCTAATGTAAGTATGCGCATGATTTTTACTCCTGAGTTGTTGTGTTCAGAGGATGAGGGGGGCGTGTAAGAAATGATGAGACGTTGGTGAACGTTAAGAGCATTCGCCGGTCACGATTCCGTTGCTGAATCCACAATTACAGTACGGATCGGTTGAGGTTCTTTTAAAAGTTGGGTGCAGGCGATGGGTGCATCAGCACCCTTTTCGAGCCTATGTCCTTGCTAGGTGTTAGCTTCATAGGTACCGGTCAAATGGAATAATACGACCCGCTATGATTATCCCAGCGGAAAGTTGCTCCGTGGTGTGTGCGCTCTCGTAGCGTGGAAACCTTAGCTTCCACGAAATCTTCTCTGGTGAGCCTCTGCCCAATCATGCCGAGCACCCCAGATGCCTGAATAAGTTGGAGGCCCCTGATCTGTTGAGCGAAAGTTATCAGCCACCGCGCGTTTGGTTCATCAGTTCGTGCTTTACATGAGTAGCCGGCTAAACTGACAACCTGCGCTCTTATCTCCTCTGGCGCCCCCTGTAGGCGCGCAACGTTTACGATTGGGGTGTAATGCTCTTGCAGTGCGGACGCCCAAGCATCTGCCCAACGCCCCTCCGACATATAGTTTTTCCCCGCAAACATTGAAGGCCTGACCAGCAAAAGACAATGAAAATGAGGGTGCGAGGTATCCGGTTCTGACTGACCAACGTCGACTTCGGTATACCGAATTGCACCGAGCACGTTCTCTCGCCAGAAGTGTCTCCTCGTCATGCGTTGGAACGCCATGGTCATTTTGTTCAGTGTTTTTCGAAGATTCCAGGTCTCACAATTTCTGACTGTGAGTGTCAGGAAAAGCCATTTTCCTTCGGCAAGGTTTGGCTTGTGGTCAAAGAGCTGATGCATTTCCGCGCACGCTCTTTGAGAGCGACGCCATTGGCAAATGGGGCATTGTCGATGTTTGCAGTAGAGCGTAACGGGCTTTGTGTAAAAGAGATCGCTGTAAGACAGGGAGACTTGCTCAGCGCATTCTAATATGCGTCTGCCTGTCGCCCGAGTTAGCGGGTTACCGAGCAAGATTCGGCCAATCTGCTCTGCTTGGCGTTTTAGGATGGTTAGGTTCTCAAGGATCGGGTCGTGATAATTAGTAATGGTCATCGGTTCATCTCCCAATACGATGATGTAGATTTATCTGGTTGAGATGGAGGCGCAGGGGATTAATGGTGGCAATTTGCCGAGCAAACCCCTTAGATTAGCGGGGTTAGTTGTTGATGTTTCAGGTATTTCTGATGTTGAGTAGTTGACTAATAATAAATATAAGGAGGGAGTATTGAGGCGCTGGCCTGATTTACCGAGCGTCTCGCTGCTGGATGGCTTGTTCAATCCATTCCTGGATCTCCGACTCTACCCAGCCGACAGAGCGGCCGCCGAGTGGAACGGGCTTCGGAAAAGTACCGGCGTCCACGTACTTGTACAGGGTTGAGCGAGCTAACCCGGTCATTTCAATGACGTCTCTGAGTCTTAGCACACGCATGGTTTAACTCCTGATTGGTTGTGTTCAGAGCATCAGGCGGGCGTGTAAGAAATGATCTACTAGAGTTCATCGCAGTCTATTTAGGCTTCTGGAGTGGTGGAGGCGTTCTTAGTTTTGGGCGTTCAATAGGAGGGGTTCCCAACGAATAACCTTCTAGGGTTTCGACGGGTAGGTCGTTTAGGGGAGCTGCTTTCTCTGTCTTCCGAATTGTCAACGACTCGAAATCAACTACCGACACCAGAACCTGATGGTCAACTGATGATTGGCCGTTGTTTATAACCTCAATAGATGATGTCGCATTAGAGCGGTCGAATCGCTGTTTGGGCAAAATCTGTATAGAAGCTTCCTCGACTGACTCGATTGGCAGTTGTGACAGGATTCGTCTAGTCCGAGCTACGATTTGTCCCACAGACTTCGAAAGCTCTTCTAGCACAGGCCTCAGAATCTGCGTCTGCTTTTCCTTTGATAATGTCGAGTCTTTCATCCCTTCCCGAAAAAGCCGTCGCCGGATAAGAACTTCGGTTCGAGGAAGCGTGCTCTTTTGAATCTTAACGTCGTTGAGGGCGATCGATGCAATGTCTTGGAGTTCCCATTGCATTCGGCTTTCAAAGCGCGAGGTAATTTTCAGTCCTCCATGCTCGATGAACGGATAGAAAGGGTTTTCTTGCACTTTGGCCGGCAGCCGTTCAGGGGTTCCTGCACGTCGGGTTTGGTCTCGTAAATGTGCGAGAGCGCTACAAAGCTTTGCTGCTTCATGCCGGCTGTAGCCGTAGCTACCATGAAAACTAACGAGGCAGGTAAATCCTGGGAGCAATTCGTGTCCGAAGCTTGAGTGTCGGAGATTGAGTACGTGGGTGCTTGTAGTCTTTCCCATGCTGCGAGGGAAGTTTCCACCTGGCACGGAAAACGCGATGTAGTGATGTCGAGTAAGGAGCTTGATGCTATTTCTGACTTGAGAGACTTTTAGGCCAGTGCATTGACTGATTTCTGTTGCACTGAGTCCTCGAACAATTCCAAATTCATCAGCGTGTGCTAGCAACAACATTAGAACCAGCCGTTTGTTTATCGTCAGTTGATGCTGTCTCTCTTGCAAAGATTCCTCTCCCCAGCGGAGGAGCTGCTCTATATGTTGATGGTGGTGCAACACCTTCGCGCCAGGATTCTGAAGGAGTCGCTTCTGTAGGGCAGATGACGACGCCAACATTTGAAAAGGCCTTTGCCCAGCATGCTGACGCTCCTCAACTAGCCATCCCAGCTCGATAAGTTCAGTAAGGCAACGGGTAACGACTGGCTTCGTGAATCCCAAGTACCTCGAAAATTGGGACAAATCGTAAAGCCGCCCGCTTCCATCTGGACATGCCGTCAGGAATTTTAAGATGAAGAACTTTGTCTCGGGTGAGCCCTTGAACTTCTGACTAAGTGCGCTGATCGCCTGGTGATTCAACAGGATTCTCTCCAAAATATAGCTACTTTTTAGCGAACGCATTAAGGTTTAACGTGAGTAAAAATGATTAAATAGTCAACCTAAGATGATCCAGTTGCTTTGGTGTTCATGAGGCGCATTCGTAATTAAGGCTCGGCGAATTTGGAGGATGAATGAAGCAAGATTTAACGGCGTGGGTTGAATTGCTTAGGCAAGAGCGTCTGATAGAGAAGGCGATGGTGTCGCTGGAAAGGGCTGGGTACTTGACGGGTAGTGCGCGGATGTCCGCTCGTGGTCAGGCGGATTCTGGGGCTGGGGTGCTTCTTGGCAAGCTGCAGGAGATGGAGCGAACATCTGAGGGTCGAAACCAGCTCAATAAACTAAGAAATCTGGTGCGACAGTGGCGGGCCGAAAAGAAGCGCAAAAGAGAAGGGGCTGTGACCAGGAAAGTCTTTTTGTCGCGGGAGGCAGATCAAGTTTTGCGGGGGATGGTTGGTCCGTCAGGAACGAATTTGACTATCAGCGGCTTGGTTGATTATCTGCTGAAGAGAGAGGGGATGCTCTTCCGTGAAGAAAGGGATTTGCTTTCTAGGGAGCGGGCTGAAATGAGGGCAGAAATTGCTAAAAAGGATGCTGCACTTAAGAGGAGGGAGTTCAAGCTGGCGCAAACTGCTGAGCGGATAAGCGTTCGGGAGGAAGAAGTTGAAAGCTGGCGAAAGCTGAGGGGGTTGGCGCTGAAAGCCGCCCAAAAAATGGCAATTGGGTCAGTTCAGGAGGTCACTATCCGGCTTGAAACAGGTGAAGATGGTAAGCAAAGTTTGGATGTGAGGGCGGTTTCTGGCAGCCAGCGACAGCAAGGAGAGGTAAGGAGACATGTCGCCGGCTTTTTGGCTCAGCTGTCAAAACTGATAGAGAAGTGAGTATCGCCACCCTCAATTATGACGAAGTGCGTCAAGATAATCCGACCAGTGCTGCATCATTTTTCGGCGATCATCGATAAACTCTGTCCTGTTGTACGCGCGGCCGTGCATGTCAGCAACACGATGGCCTAATTGCATCTCAATAAGGTGTACAGGGTACTTGAGCTCTTCCTGCAATAGAGTTCGTGCGACGGCTCTGAACCCGTGAGCTGTCATCCTGCCTCCATACCCCATCCGATCCAGGGCAGCCTTGATTGCGACGTTGCTCATGGGTCTCTTTGCATCTCTGGCGTTTGGGAACACGTAGGGGCTCCGGTGCTTGGTGACTGGCTCTACTTCGCGCAGTATGGCAATTGCCTGATATGACAGTGGCACTATCAAAGGCGCCCCGTTTTTGGTTGTTGGGAGCTCCCAATGGGCTTTGGCGAAGTCAATTTGCTCCCACAGCATCTGTCTGGTGTCACCAGGGCGGGTGAATACTAGTGGTGAAAGTCTCAAGGCCGCTGATGTCGCGAAGTGACCTTGGTAGGCGTGAATGTCGTTTAGCAGCTGCGAAACCTCGTCAGGCCGAACCAAGGCATGCTGGTGTTTGACTTGTGTGTTGGGCAGGTAGCCGGTCAGGTCCCGGGTAACATCTGAATCGACCCGTGAAGTGGCTACTGCGTACCGGAAAACGAGACTGATTAGGGTTTTGACCCTGTGAGCGGTTTCTACATTACCCTTTCTGACTATTCCATCCAGGACTTGCAGTATATCGGCGGGCTGAATAGAGCGCATTGGGCGCCTGGAAAGCAGGGGAAAGGTGTAGATTTCCAGTCTTCTCCAGTTCCGGACTGCATGCGCTTCCGTCACTTCAACTGAATGCTTCTGCTGATACCAGTCCTCACAGAGAGTGCGGAAGGTATTTTCACCGTCGGACACTCTTTGCGTGGACTCGCGCTGCTTGTGAGCGCTTGGGTCGGTGTTCTGCTGGAGTAATGCTCTAGCCTCTTCCCGTGCCTGGCGCGCTGCGGCGAGAGAGACTTGTGGGTAACTGCCTAGCGATAGCGTCTTTTCGTTACCCGCAAAGCGGTACCGCAACCACCAATACTTGGACTCGCCCTTGATGACCAATGTAAGGCCTCCGCCGTCTGCCAGCTTCCGTACCTTACCGGAACTCTTGGCATTTTTGACTTCGTTGGCAGAGAGTTTGTTGAGCTGGCGGGCCATAGCTGTCCAGTTTGTGGGTAACGAGAGGGCGAAAAAGCGCGTTACCCGCAATGTTACCCACAAACTACCGTGGAAGCCAGTGGATCAATATGGACCTTACAGGCATAAAAAAGCCCCGTTTCCGGGGCTTTGGGGCGTTTCAATGGGTCTCGATGGACCTCCTGAAACTCTTGCTTGGTGGAGACGGCGGGAATTGAACCCGCGTCCGCCAGTACTCAGCCTTGAGGTCTACATGTTTAGCGTCTCTCTATTGATTTAAGTTCAAGCGACCCGAGAGCCAGGGTGCAAGAACCGAGTTCTTTAAATCTTAGCCGTTAACCAGTGAACTCTGGGTAACGGAGCATCCCGTAAGCGATGACGTCCTGAGATGTTGCTTCCGGGCTACGGGCGACCCGGTCAGGACGACTAGCAGCTTACGCTGCTAGTGCGTAGTTTTCGTCGTTTGCGACTATTGCGTTGCAGCTTTGGATTAACGAGATTGGCTGCCATCTCGACATGCACTCAAGGGTTCGCCACCAGCGTCGAAGCCATGTCGTCCCCTTGCCTTCAGTATATGTGTCCGGTTTGCCGGACTTCAAGGTTTGTTTGTTGCAGTTTTGTGCTTACAGGGCTGTAGATGTACCTACAGCCCTAGCTGGCCTTGCGTTCAATGGCCCCGTGCCGGCCTGCCAGAGCCGCGTGGCTCAAGGCCTCGAAGCTTTCCCGGAAGTAGCCCATCACGGCATCCGGGTCGGCGTGAATGGCCTTGTCCACGGTAATGCCGAATTGCACAGTGCCGGCATAACTGAGGATGCTCATGCCGATTCCGATGGTGCCGCTCTGGGGCACCCAGAACATGGGCTGGGTCAACTTGCTGCCTGCCAGGTACAGGGGCTCTTTCGGGCCGGGCACGTTGGTCAGCACGGCGGAGGCCTTGTTGCTGAGCAGATCCAGCGCCCGCCGTTCAATAACATCGGGGCCCCGGCCGAAGATATCAAGCAGGCTGTAGGTAACCTGGGCCTGATAGGACTGCTTGAGGCGGTTCATGTTCTCTTGCACCTGCCGGAAGCACATCAGCGGGTCCATGACTTCCACCGGCAGAGTGACCAGTACCAGGCCGAACTTGTTGCCGAGGGTTTCTATGGGTTGATCAAGCGGCCGCAGGTTAAACGGTACGGCCACGCGAATTCCGCACTCGGGAATCGTCTCTTTATGGGCTGCAAAATGCCGCTGTAGGGCCCCGGTGACCGTGCAGAGCAGGGCATCGTTGATGGTGCCGCCCAGGGCCTTGGCACAGGCTTTCACTTCGGCAAGATCGAGAGGATCCGCCCAGGCCACCTGCTTGCGTCCGGATAGCGGTTCCTTCAATCCGGTTTTGGGCTCTACGGGGGCCAGACCAAGCTTGAGCAGATCGAAGGCTACACCGCTGGCGGTGGATGCCAGTTTCAGGGGGTAGTTGGGCTCGTCACGAACAGATTGAATGAACAGTCTTGCCTGGTTGGTAGCCGTTTGCGCGCTGTCTACGGCACGGTGCAGGAAGTTCTGGATTGCCGATCTCTGGCGGGGTTTGGAGCGACGCTTGCGAGCCACTTTGCCCAGCCTGGGTTCCGGCGTTCTATCGGTGAGTGACAGCATCACGCGCACCAGCGAAATGCCATCGGCAATGCAATGGTGAATGCGGATCAGCAGAGCCCCACCGTCGCCGTAATTGTCGATGTAATGCATTTGCCAGAGCGGCTGCCGGAAATCCAGCGAGGTGCTGTTCATGTCACTGACCAGCTTCTGGAGTTCCGCCTTGTCGGCCTTGCCTGGAAGGGCGATGCGGTGCAGGTGATTGTCCAGGTCGAACAGGGGATCGTCCTGCCAGTAGGCGCGGTCTCCGGTGTCTATGACCCGTTGCCGGAACCGGTCGAAGCAGAGAAACCGCTCCTCAAGGGTGTGCCTGAGGCGGCTCATCGAAACCGGTTTTTCCAGCGTCCACACCCCACAGATCATCATGGGGTTCTGGGGCGAATCCATGCGCAGCCACGCGCGGTCTACGGCGGACATAGGTATCTGTTTGGGTGACATAAGCGGCTCCCTTTGCCCTGCACCGGAATTCCCGAGTATAGGCCTGTTGGAATTCTGAACAAAGAGAGTGAGTATGCGACATACCCGTCGACGCCGGCCATGACCGGCGTCAGGTATTTGTTAATTCCTGGCGGGCAGTATCAAACGTTGGCTTCGCGCAGGATGCGCTGCTTCTGGCGGTTCCAGTCGCGCTCTTTCTCGGTGGCGCGCTTGTCGAACAGCTTCTTGCCTTTCACCAGGGCGATTTCGCACTTCACCTTGTTGTTTTTCCAGTACAGCGCCAGAGGGATGCAGGTGTAACCGGCCTGATTTACCTTGCCAACGATCTTGGCAATCTCCTTGGCGTGGAGAAGGAGCTTGCGCGTGCGCGTAGGGTCTGCGATCACGTGGGTGGACGCCGCAATCAGCGGGGTTATGTGAGAGCCGAGCAACCAGGCTTCGCCGTCCTTGAGCAGAACATAGGCGTCCACCAGCTGGGCCTTGCCCGCACGGAGGGATTTCACTTCCCAGCCCAGCAGGGCGAGACCCGCTTCAAAGCGTTCCTCAATGTGGTACTCGTGCTTCGCCTTCTTGTTCAGCGCAATGGTGTTGCTCGGCGTTCCGGGTTTTTTCTTGCTCATGAATCAATGAATCCGGGGTCGGACGAATGAACGGGCCGGCCTTGCTGCAGCCGGAAAAAGGCGCATTGTAGCCCAACAGTGCCAGACCGGTCACGAAATCAGCGTTGTGGCGGCTTCTGGTTCGTGCGCAGGGGGATCCTTCAGCTACAATACTGGCCCAGACCTTCTCCCCGACCTGCTCAGTGGCCTCAGGGACGCGAATGCCTACGCCGTATCAGACACATATCGGGTCCTTTACCCGAAAATCAACCTTCTTCTGGGCCGCGGTGGGCGCTACCGTGGGTCTTGCCAACCTGTGGCAGTTCCCTTATCTGGCCAGTCTGCATGGTGGTGGCCTGTTCATCCTGCTTTATCTTGTCTGCCTGCTGCTGGTCACCCTGCCTCTGATGGTGACCGAAGCGGCCATAGGTCGCTATTCCCGACACGGAATTGTCCTGGCCATGGACGGGCTGATCCGTAGTGCCAAGCAATCCCGCGCCTGGATGGCGGTTGGCCGGCTCAGCATACTGGCCGCCTTTCTGGTGCTCTCATTCACTGCAGTGTTCGGTGCTATCGCCCTGGCCTACGTGTTTTTCGGGGCGCTTGGCCGGTTTTCCGGTGCTGGCGAGTCCGAGGCAACCGGCATTCTGGCGGGCTTGGTGTCAGACCCCAGGGAATACCGGGTTTTCATGGGTTGGCATGTCTTTTTTCTGCTGCTGGTGTTGTGGGTCTCGGCCCAGGGTGTTGTGAAGGGGCTGGAGCGGGCCCTGCGGGTGGTGGTACCGGGCGCCCTGGTGCTGATGCTTGTGCTATTTGCCCTGGCCGCCTGGCACGGGCGGATCGATGGCGCCATTAACCATATTCTGGCGATGCATCCGGAGGATCTTTCCTGGGAGAGTCTGAAGGCGGCACTGTTTCATGCTTTCTTCACGCTCGGTCTAGGGATGGGCGTCTGGGCCATACTGGGTTCCTACACCACGCCCCACACCCGTCTGAAGCGCTCGATTCTGGCGGTGGTGCTGATGGATACCCTGGTTGCCATCCTCGCGGGCCTGATGATTTTCGCGATGGCGACCGACGGCAACAGCTTTGACGGTGAGCGGGGCTTCAGCCTGCTGTTCGTCTCAATGCCGGTAACACTGGCCCAGTTGCCGGCAAGCCAGTTTGTGATTGCGGCCGTATTTTTGTTGGTGGTGCTGATTGTCTGGACCACGTCGCTGAATCTGCTTGAGCCGATTGTTGGCTGGTTCCGGGAGTGGACCGGCGCGCCCAGAAGTCTGTCGGTGCTGCTCATTGGCCTGGCGGTATGGCTGGCGGGTCTCGCCTCTCTGTTCTCATTTAATGTATGGGCCGAACAGCGGGTTGGCGGCGCTACCCTGTTTCGCTGGCTGGAGCTGGTCACCGGCGGCCTGCTGATTCCTCTTGTGGCCATCCTGATCGCCCTGTTTACAGGCTGGTGCCTGACCAGGCATCTTTCCGGTACCATGCTGGGCGCTGCGCCAAGGCTGTTCGCTGGTATCTGGTTCTGGGTGATGCGCCTGGTCCTGCCCCTTGTTGTCGCCTGGATAGGGGTGCAATACACGGCCTTTTCACTGGTAAACCTTTGCAGCAACGGCAATGCTGCGGCCTGGTGTGAGCAGCCTGCCGCCATGATTTCTGAGAATGGTGAGGCGCCACCGAAAGAACGGCCGTTTGCCACGACAGGCGCAGAATCTGATGAAGATACGCCAGGGGGCGACGAGACGGCGCCTGCGGCGGACCAGAAATCGCCGGGCGAAGAGGGTGGCGATGGTAAGTCAGGCGAAAAAGCCCCAAAACAGGACGATATCCTTTATCATAGCGTGTGATTAAGGCTGTCTTCCTTCCCAGAAGTCTGCAATCTTTTCACAGCGTGTTTGCAAGCAGGACAACCGGTTCCAATGCCCCATCAGATTGATAAAACAGCTTTGGTTATGCACTCCGCCGAGCGCATGTTTCACCTGGTCAACGATATTGCCCGTTACCCGGAGTTTTTGCCCTGGTGTGCGGGCGCGGAGATTCACGAGCGGCAGCCGGAGCAGGTCACTGCGTCCCTGGAAATCGCCAAGGGTGGGGTGCGCCACAAGCTGACGACCCGCAATCAGTTGCTGATGCCGGAGGCGATTGAGATGAATCTCGTGGACGGTCCTTTCCGCAACCTGACGGGCCGCTGGCATTTCAAATCCCTGGACGAGAACGCCTGCAAGGTGATTCTAACCCTGGAGTTCGAGTTTTCCGGATCGCTTTCAAGGATGACCTTCGGGCCCGTTTTCAGCCAGGCTGCCAATACCATGGTGGATGCGTTCTGTCGCCGTGCCGATGAGCTTTACCGGAAGGAGGGTGCATAATGCAGGTGGAAGTGGCCTATGCCAGGCCTGACCGGCAGGAAATTGTGCCAGTGAACGTGCCGGAGGGAACCACGGCTCTGGAAGCTGCCAAGTTATCCGGAATCACCGATATTTTTCCGGAAATTGATCCCGACACCATTGATATGGGCGTGTTCGGAAAGGTCATCAAAGACCCGGCGGCGCACGAACTTCGCGAAGGCGACCGGGTGGAGCTGTATCGCCCGCTCAAGATCGATCCCAAGCAGGCGCGATTGAACCGGGCGAAAAAGAAAGACCAGGCTCAGTAGGCCGGGGTTTCTTCCAGTAGCTGGGCCTCGTAGTAGGCGTACTGGTCGTCTTCGTAGTAAACGATAATTCTTTGTTCCTGGATGTCCCCGCCTTCTCTCTGGAACGTATACACGTAGTATTCGCGGGAGGGGTCAACAGGGTTGAGCATGAGGGGTGTTCCCATAACGGCGTGCACCTGGCTGCGAGGCATGCCTTCGGTCAGCTGCGTCAGCTCCTCATCGGTAACGATGTTTCCCTGCTGGACGTTGATTTTGTAGACGCCCGGAAAAACGCAACCGGATAGAACGAAAGTGAGAATGAGAGCTGTGAGCTTTTGCATCGCCGGGGGAAATCCTCTATCTTGAAATCGCCTGCCAGAGGCAGGTGTGACACGGGTTAACCGTTCAATGGCGGCTTCATCATACCGGAAGCCGTGAGGCACACCAAAGAGTGAATAGTAACATGTCATCCGAAAACGCCGAATTACGAAAAGTCGGTCTGAAAGTGACTCTGCCGCGAGTGAAGATCTTCAATATCCTGGAGACAGCGGAGGAGCATCATCTCAGTGCCGAAGATGTGTACAAGAAGCTTCTGGAGCAAGGCGATGACGTGGGGCTGGCAACAGTCTACCGGGTGCTGACGCAGTTTGAAGCAGCAGGGCTGGTACTGCGCCATAATTTTGAGGGCGGCCATGCCGTGTTCGAGATGGCTGGCGACGACCACCACGACCATATGGTGTGCACCCAGACGGGTGAGGTAGTCGAGTTTGTCGACGAGGTCATTGAAGAGCGACAAAAGAAGATTGCCGAAGAGCACGGTTACGAAATCGTCGACCACAGTCTGATCCTGTACGTAAAGCCGATCAAGTCCTGAGCCTGGCTCGGGCCGTTGGCTGAAGGAACGAAAAAAAGGGGCGGGTTTATGGCCCGCCCCAACAGCTCTCAGGATCGAGAGGGGTAGTGGAAAATTGCTCGCGGCTCAGTGATGGGTTGCCTGCCCCTTTGAAAACATCTCCCGGGCATGTGCGATCGTGTGTTCGGTCATGTCCACGCCTCCCAACATTCGCGCTACTTCACTGATTCTGCCCTGGTCATCCAGCGTCTCGATTTTCGAGAAGGTTGCATCCTGTTCGGTAAACTTGCTTACAAACAGGTGCTGGTGACATTGGGCTGCCACTTGCGGCAGGTGGGTCACGCAAAGTACCTGCCCGTTGCTGCCAAGGGTTCGAAGTAGCCGGCCAACCACTTCGGCCGTGCCACCGCCAATACCGACATCCACTTCGTCGAAGACCAGGGTGGGCGTGGTTGAGGTCTGGGCAACCACCACCTGAATGGCAAGACTGATCCGCGACAGTTCGCCGCCGGAGGCTACTTTGGCCAGTGGCCGCGCAGGCTGCCCCGGGTTGGCGCTGACCAGGAATTCAATCTCTTCCAGTCCGTGGGGCGCCGGCTCCTCGCCGCTGTTCCGATTCAGATGGGTAATGAACTGCATGTTGGGCATGCTCAGCTGGGCAAGCTCGGCTGCGACCCGTTGGTCCAGCTCGGCAGCCGCCGTGGCTCGAGACTCCGAAAGCTTGCCGGCCAGTTCATCGAAGCGTGCCCGCTGGCTTTCCAGCTCTGCTTCCAGTTGTTCAAGGCTACCTTCGCCGCCGTCTAGTTCGGCCAGCTCGACGCTCAGGCGCTGATGCAATTCCGGTAATTCCTCGGGTGTGATCCGATGCTTGCGAGCCATCTGGTAAATGGCGCTCAGCCGCTCTTCCACTTCCGACAGACGTGCCGGGTCGGCCTCATAGTCTTCGACAAAGTGGCGCAGGTTGTCGCCGGCCTCGCTGATCTGGATCTGGGCTTCGTTCAGCATCTGGATGGTGTCGGCCAGTGCAGGCACATCCACGGGAAGCTGTTCCAATTGTTGCAGTGCCTGGCGGACCAGATCAGCCGCGCTGGTTTCATCTTCCGTGCAAAGCAGGGCCGCCTGGTGGCTGTTGTGCAGAACTGTGTCTGCCTGGCTCAGTTGGGCCTGTTCCTGTTCCAGCTGTTCCTGCTCGCCGTCTTCCAGTGCCAGGCGGTCCAGTTCTTCCACCTGATAACGCAGCAGTTGCAGCTTGGCCTCCGCTTCATCGGCATTCTGCCGGCGCTCGGTCAGCCGTTGGCGGATCTGGTTCCAGGTTTTCCAGGCTTCGCGGGTGTCGGCGGCCAGAGCCTCAACGCCGGCAAACTCGTCCACCAGCTTGCGGTGGGTTTCCTTGCGCAGCAGGGACTGATGTTGGTGCTGGCTGTGAATGTCCATCAGTAACCCGCCAAGTTCCTTCAAATGATTCAGCGGGCAGGGTTGGCCATTGATGTAGGCGCGGGAGCGGCCATCTTTGCTGATTACCCGGCGCAGAATGCAGTCGTTCTCGTCATCCAGCTCATGCTCTGCCAGCCAGGTGCTGGCCTCGGGAATGTCAGATACGTCGAAGGTAGCTGTGATATCGGCGCGCTTAGCGCCATGACGAACCGCGCCGGCATCTGCGCGCCCCCCCATGGCCAGTCCGAGAGCGTCCAGCACGATGGATTTGCCGGCGCCGGTCTCGCCGGTGAGCGCTGTCATCCCCTTGCTGAACTGGAGTTCCACCCGTTCGGCGATGGCGTAATTGGAAACCGTAAGTTGAGTCAGCATGCAGATACCCTCCGCGTTCTTCCTGAGACCGGCAAAACACTGTTGATGTATACAGTGACTGTGAATATATACAGGGTTTTTGCTGTTTGCAAACCTGTTGAGGGGATTTTCTTCAGGATTGCAGGCATTGGTGGTTGAAACCTGAAGAGCGGGCCCCATATCCGTTCGCAACGACATTTTCCGGCTCGCCGCGGCCGGAGCCCATGTTTAACCGGCCACTGACAGCGGGCCGCTTCAGAATAATCAGGAGTAGTCATGAGCACTGACGAGAACCGGAATGAGCACGAGGAACTGAACGAAGCCCTCGAGGCTGCCAAAGAGGAAGCCCAGTCTGCTGAAGCAGAGGCTGGCGAGGGTGAAGGCTCGGAAGTGGAAGCGCTCAAGGCCCAGGTTCAGGAGTTCCAGGAGCAGATGTTGCGCTCCCAGGCGGAGATGCAGAACGTTCGGCGCCGCGCCGAGATTGACGTGGAGAAAGCCCACAAGTTTGCCCTGGAAAAGTTCGTTAAGGAGCTGCTGCCGGTTGCAGACAGTCTTGAAAAGGCGGTCGAGAGCACCGAGGGTCACGAGGAATCAGGCGAGCTGGTTGCCTCCATTCGCGAAGGCGTGGAGATGACTCTGAGCCTGTTCATGTCCAGCCTGAAGAAATTCAATGTTGAGCAGATCAACCCTGTGGGCGAACCGTTCGATCCCCAGCATCATGAAGCCATGTCCATGGTGCCTGCGCCGGATGCCGAGCCGAACAGCGTGGTTGCCGTGGTTCAGAAAGGGTATCTGCTGAATGGTCGTGTTGTGCGGCCGGCCATGGTGGTGGTCGCCAAAGCGGAAGATGCACCAAAAATTGATGAGCAGGCTTGAAAAGCCGATTAAAGCGCCAATATAGCCAGTAAATAGCGACAGCGGAGGCAAGTGCCCTCCGGGAAAGCATTCAGAAGAATCGGAGTGACTCAATGAGCAAAATTATCGGTATCGATCTGGGAACGACCAACTCCTGTGTTGCCATCATGGATGGCGATAAGGTGAAGGTTATTGAAAACGCCGAGGGTGATCGCACCACCCCGTCCATCATCGCCTACACAGACGATGGCGAGACCCTGGTTGGCCAGTCAGCCAAGCGCCAGGCTGTAACCAACCCGCACAACACCCTGTACGCCATCAAGCGTCTGATCGGTCGTCGTTTTGAAGACGACGTGGTTCAGAAAGACATCAAGATGGTGCCGTACAAAATCGCCAAGGCGGACAACGGTGACGCCTGGGTAGAAGTGAAGGGCGAGAAGATGGCGCCGCCGCAGGTGTCTGCAGAAGTTCTCAAGAAAATGAAGAAGACTGCAGAAGACTACCTGGGTGAGAAAGTGACCGAAGCGGTTATCACCGTGCCGGCCTACTTCAACGACAGCCAGCGTCAGGCTACCAAGGATGCAGGCAAGATTGCCGGTCTGGAAGTGAAGCGGATTATCAACGAGCCGACCGCGGCTGCCCTGGCTTATGGCCTGGACAAGAAGAGCGGCGACCGCACCGTGGCTGTATATGACCTGGGCGGTGGTACCTTTGACCTGTCCATCATCGAAATTGCCGATGTGGACGGTGAGCACCAGTTCGAGGTTCTGGCCACCAACGGTGACACCTTCCTCGGTGGTGAAGACTTCGATCTGAAAATCATCGAGTACCTGGCAGACCAGTTCAAGAAGGACAGCGGCATCGACCTGCGTGGAGACTCCTTGGCGATGCAGCGTCTGAAGGAAGCTGGCGAGAAGGCCAAGATTGAGCTTTCCAGTAGCCAGCAGACCGACGTTAACCTGCCGTACATCACTGCAGACGCGTCTGGTCCCAAGCACATGAATGTGAAGCTGACCCGCGCCAAGCTGGAGTCCCTGGTGGAAGACCTGGTCCAGCGCAGCCTTGAGCCCTGTAAGGTGGCTCTGGAAGACGCGGGCATGAAGGCTGGTGAAATCGACGAGGTTATCCTGGTTGGTGGTCAGACCCGTATGCCGCTGGTGCAGGAGAAGGTTAAAGAGTTCTTCGGCAAAGAAGCCCGCAAGGACGTTAACCCGGATGAAGCCGTGGCCATGGGTGCTGCGATTCAGGCGGCCGTTCTGTCTGGCGACGTGAAAGACGTATTGCTGCTGGACGTAACCCCGCTGACCCTGGGTATCGAAACCATGGGTGGCGTGGCAACTCCGCTGATCGATAAGAACACCACGATCCCGACCAAGAAGTCGCAGACCTTCTCTACAGCGGATGACAACCAGACTGCCGTGACCATTCACGTGGTCCAGGGTGAGCGCAAGCAGGCGAACCAGAACAAATCTCTGGGCCGTTTCGACCTGGCAGATATTCCGCCGGCGCCGCGCGGCGTTCCGCAGATCGAAGTAACCTTCGATATCGACGCCAACGGTATCCTGAACGTGTCCGCGAAGGACAAGGCTACCGGCAAGGAACAGTCCATCGTGATCAAGGCCTCTTCCGGTCTGAACGATGACGAAATCGAGAAGATGGTTCGCGATGCCGAAGCGAATGCTGAGGAAGATCGCAAGTTCGAAGAGCTTGTCCAGGTTCGCAACCAGGGTGATGCAATGGTTCACGCCGTTCGCAAGACCCTGAAGGATGCCGGTGACAAGGTCAGCGACAGCGAGAAGGAGTCTATCGAAGCTTCCATCAAGGAGCTGGAAGAAGCCCTGGAAGGTTCCGACAAGGAAGACATCGAAGCCAAGACTCAGAAGCTGACGGAAGTCTCCTCCGAGCTGGCCCAGAAGATGTATGCAGATCAGGCGGATCAGGCGCAGCAGGCCGGTGGGCAGGAAGAAGCCCAGGGCCAGCAGTCTGACGACGCCGTCGACGCTGAGTTCGAAGAAGTCAAAGACGACGACAAGCGATAAATCTGACGTACATCAGGCAGTTGGAAAACGCGGGGAGTTCCCCCGCGTTTTCCGCGTTTAAAAACAGGGTTTTAAAAGCATGGCCAAGCGCGATTATTACGAGATTCTCGGGATTTCCCGGGACGCGGACGAGAAGGAAATCAAGCGAGCGTACCGAAAGCTCGCAATGAAGTACCACCCCGACCGTAACCCGGACGACACCGAAGCCGAGAACAAGTTCAAAGAGGCCAGCGAAGCCTACGAAGTACTGGCAGAGCCGTCGAAGCGGGCTGCCTATGACCAGTTCGGTCATGCCGGCGTTGACGGCCAGGCTGGCGGTGGCGGATTCGGAGGCGGCGGTGCCAGCTTCTCCGATATCTTCGGCGATGTGTTCGGTGACATCTTTGGTGGCGGCGGCCGTGGCCGCAACACCCGTGGCGCCGACCTGCGCTATACCTTGGAGCTTGATCTGGAAGAGGCCGTGAAAGGCAAGACAGTCCAGATCAAGATTCCGGGGCATCGTGAATGTGAAGTCTGCGACGGCAGCGGTGCCGAGAAAGGCTCCCGCCCGGAAACCTGTGGTACCTGTAAGGGAATGGGGCAGGTGCGCATGCAGCAGGGTTTCTTCACTGTGCAGCAGGCGTGTCCGACCTGTCGCGGCTCGGGTCAGATCATCAAGAACCCCTGCAAGGCCTGTCACGGCCAGGGCCGGGTTCAGGAAGAGAAAACACTGTCGGTTAAAGTGCCACCCGGTGTGGACACCGGCGACCGCATTCGTCTTTCCGGTGAAGGCGAGATGGGCGTCGATGGTGGCCCCCCAGGCGACCTGTATGTACAGATCGCCGTACGCGAGCATTCCATCTTCACCCGCGATGGCCGCAACCTCTATTGCGAAGTTCCCATCAGTATTGTTGATGCCTCCCTCGGTGGAGAGCTCGAGGTGCCGACGCTGGATGGCCGGGTTAAGCTGAAGATTCCACCGGAGACCCAGACCGGCAAGCTGTTCCGTCTGCGTAACAAGGGCGTCAGCCCGGTTCGAGGTGGCCCGGCCGGTGATCTGCTGTGTCGCGTGATCGTGGAAACACCGGTGAACCTGACCAAGCGCCAGAAAGAGCTGCTGGAAGAATTCCAGAAAACTCTGGATGGCAGCAACGGGACAGAGCATGGTCCGAAGAAGAGCTCCTGGTTTGAAGGTGTCAAAAGCTTCTTCGACGAAATGAAATTCTGATCGGCCCGACAAAAGGAACGCGAGCATGAGGGTAGCAATCATCGGCGCCGCCGGGCGCATGGGAAAAGTCCTGATCGAAGCCGTTGACGGCACCGAAGGCCTGGAGCTGGGTGCCGCCGTCGTCGAGCCGGGCAGTAGCCTGATCGGCGCCGATGCCGGCGAAATGACCGGTATCGGCAAAACCGGCGTAAAAATGGCCGGCAGCCTGGCCGATGTGAAGGACGAATTCGATGTCCTCATCGACTTCACCTTTCCGGACCTGACCCTGGAGAACGCCGAGTTCTGCAAGGCTAACGGCAAAATGCTCGTGATCGGCACTACCGGCATGTCCGACGCCGAAAAGCAGCAACTGGCACTGGCCGCCGAATCCACGCCAGTGGTGTTCGCACCCAACATGAGCGTCGGCGTTAACGTTGTCCTCAACCTGCTGCGCACCGCCGCCGCAACCCTGGGTGACGACTACGACGTCGAAATCATCGAAGCCCATCACCGCCACAAGAAAGACGCGCCCTCCGGCACCGCCCTGCGCATGGGCGAAGTTGTCGCCGATGCCCTCGGTCGCGACCTGAAGGAGTGCGCCGTTTATGGCCGTGAAGGCTTCACCGGCGAGCGTACCCGCAAGGAAATCGGTTTTGAAACCATTCGCGCGGGTGACGTGGTCGGTGATCACACCGTGTTGTTCGCCACCGAGGGGGAGCGCATCGAAGTGACCCACAAGGCCAGCAGCCGGATGACCTTTGCCAAAGGTGCGATGCGGGCGGCGTTGTGGCTGGCGGATAAGCCTGCGGGGCTTTATGACATGCAGGATGTTCTGGATCTGAAGTGAAGTTTGTTTGTCGGATTACGAGGCTGGCGCCTCTAATCTGACCTACCTGCTTGAGGGCACTCTCCGAGGTGGGGGATTGGGATTTCTTTCCCGGGAATGTAGAGGGCCAGGGATGGCCCGAAACAAGCGCACACGGACGTGCTTGTAGCGGTTCCCGGGAAAGAAATCCCAAGCGCCCGCCGGTGTCTCGGTCCCAGTCGTGCAAAGACATTTCCCATGGACACAAACCTCCATATTTTTTACAATAAGGCGGTTTGACTGCACCAAGCGTACCTTTGCACCAAGTTTCTGAAAAAGCGGGACCGAGTTAAGACTCCGTCTCGCTTTTTTGCAACCTGAATTTGCGCTTGCGTTCCTGTTCGTGACGAACCGATACGCCACTCGATGAGGATACAAGCCTTGAGCACACCAGCAATCCTTGCACTCGCAGACGGAAGCCTGTTCTACGGCACAGCCATCGGCGCTGACGGAGAAACCAGCGGTGAAGTGGTGTTCAACACCGCCATGACCGGCTATCAGGAAATCCTGACAGATCCGTCCTATTCCCGCCAGATCGTTACCCTGACTTACCCGCACATCGGCAACACCGGTGTGAACGAAGAAGACATCGAGTCAGACCGCATCCAGGCTGCCGGCCTGATTATTCGCGATCTGCCTCTGCTCGCCAGCAGCTGGCGCAGCAAGGGAAGCCTGGACGACTACCTGCGAAGCAACAACATTGTTGGGATCGCCGACATTGATACCCGCCGCCTGACTCGCATCCTCCGGGATAAAGGCTCCCAGAACGGTGCCATCGTGGCGGGTGAAAACGCCACCGCCGAGCGGGCGCTGGAACTGGCCAAAGCCTTCCCCGGCCTCAAGGGCATGGACCTGGCGAAAGAGGTTACCTCCGACAAGATCTGGTCCTGGAGCGAGACCGAGTGGACCCTGGCCGAGGGCTATGGTGAGCGCAACGAGTCCCGGTTCAAGGTAGTTGCCTGGGATTACGGCGTGAAGCTGAACATCCTGCGCATGCTCGCTTCTCGCGGCTGCGACATCACCGTGGTGCCGGCGCAGACTCCGGCCTCCGAGGTTCTGGCGATGAATCCGGACGGTGTATTCTTGTCCAACGGCCCCGGGGACCCCGAGCCCTGTGATTACGCCATCACCGCCATCAAGGAAGTGCTGGAAACCGACATTCCCGTGTTTGGTATCTGCCTGGGCCATCAGCTGCTGGCCCTGGCCAGCGGTGCCAAGACCATGAAGATGGGCCACGGTCACCATGGCGCTAACCATCCGGTGCAGGATATCGCCAAGGGCACGGTGATGATCACCAGCCAGAACCACGGGTTTGCCGTGGATGAGGCAACACTGCCGGCCAATGTCGAGGCGACTCACAAGTCTCTGTTTGACGGCACCCTGCAGGGCATTCGCCGGACCGACAAGCCGGCCTACAGCTTCCAGGGCCACCCGGAAGCCAGCCCCGGCCCCCATGATGTGGCCCCGCTGTTTGACGAGTTTATCCGCCTGATGGAGGCGCGATCGGCCTGAGACCGATCGCTACGGAAAACTCACGGGCGCCGCGTGTTGCGCTGCCAGAATTCAAAAGTTGCTGACAGGTTTACCAAGACATGCCAAAACGTACCGACATCCAAAGCATCCTGATCCTGGGCGCCGGCCCCATCGTGATCGGGCAGGCGTGCGAGTTTGATTACTCCGGAGCCCAGGCCTGCAAGGCGCTGCGCGAAGAGGGTTACCGGGTTATTCTGGTTAACTCCAACCCGGCAACCATCATGACCGACCCGGTCATGGCCGATGCCACCTACATCGAGCCGATTACCTGGAAGACCGTCGAGAAGATCATCGAGAAAGAGCAGCCGGATGCGCTGTTGCCCACCATGGGCGGTCAGACCGCACTGAACTGCGCCCTGGACCTGGAGCGCCACGGCATCCTGGAAAAGCACGGCGTGGAAATGATCGGTGCCAACGCTGACACCATCGACAAAGCCGAAGACCGGGACCGCTTCGACAAGGCCATGAAGAAGATCGGCCTGGAGTGCCCCCGGGCCACCATCGCCCATTCCATGGAAGAAGCCTGGAAAGTGGCTGACGACATCGGGTTTCCGTGCATCATCCGCCCGTCCTTTACCATGGGCGGCTCCGGCGGCGGTATTGCCTACAACCGCGACGAGTTCGAGGAAATCTGTACCCGTGGTCTGGACCTGTCGCCGACCAACGAGCTGCTGATCGACGAGTCCCTGATCGGCTGGAAAGAGTACGAGATGGAAGTTGTCCGGGACAAAAACGACAACTGCATCATTGTCTGTGCCATCGAGAACTTCGACGCCATGGGCGTGCACACCGGTGACTCGATCACCGTGGCACCAGCCCAGACCCTCACCGACAAGGAATACCAGATCATGCGGAACGCCTCCCTGGCGGTGCTGCGTGAGATCGGTGTGGAAACCGGCGGCTCCAACGTTCAGTTCGGGATCAATCCGGACACCGGGCGCATGGTGGTGATCGAAATGAACCCGCGGGTGTCCCGTTCCTCGGCGCTGGCATCCAAGGCCACCGGTTTCCCGATCGCCAAGGTCGCGGCCAAGCTGGCGGTAGGCTACACCCTGGATGAGCTGCGCAACGAGATTACCGGCGGCGTGACCCCGGCCTCGTTCGAGCCGTCCATCGATTACGTGGTCACCAAGATTCCCCGGTTCACCTTCGAGAAATTCCCCCAGGCCGACGCCCGCCTGACCACCCAGATGAAATCCGTGGGTGAGGTCATGGCCATTGGCCGCACCTTCCAGGAATCCCTGCAGAAAGCCCTGCGCGGCCTGGAAGTGGGCTCCGAAGGGTTTGACGAGAAACTGGAAGATCTCAGTTCCCAGGACTCCCAGGAAACCCTGACCCGCGAACTGAATGTGCCCGGCGCTGACCGCATCTGGTACATCGGCGATGCCTTCCGGGCTGGAATGACGGTGGAGGACCTGCACGAGCACACCCACGTGGACCCCTGGTACCTGGTGCAGATCGAGGACCTGATCAAGGAAGAGCAGGCGCTGAAGAGTGCCGGCAAGGCCGACATTGACCAGGCCACCCTGTTCCGTCTCAAGCGTAAGGGCTTCTCCGATGCCCGTCTGGCCAAACTGCTGGGCATCTCCGAGGTGAGCCTGCGCAAGCTGCGCCACGACCTGGGTATCCGCCCGGTGTACAAGCGAGTGGACACCTGCGCCGCCGAATTTGCCTCCGACACCGCCTACATGTACTCCACCTATGAGGAAGAGTGCGAGTCGGACGCCAGCGACCGTGAGAAGATCGTGGTGATCGGTGGCGGCCCCAACCGGATTGGTCAGGGCATCGAATTCGACTACTGCTGTGTGCACGCGGCCCTGGCCATGCGTGAGGACGGCTACGAAACCATCATGATCAACTGCAACCCGGAGACCGTGTCCACCGATTACGACACCTCCGACCGGTTGTACTTCGAGCCGATTACCCTGGAAGACGTGCTGGAAATCATTCACGTCGAAAAGCCCAAGGGCGTGATCGTGCAGTACGGTGGCCAGACCCCGCTGAAACTGGCCCGCGGCCTGGAAGCGGCCGGCGTGCCCATCATCGGCACCAGCCCGGACGCCATCGACCGCGCCGAGGACCGGGAACGGTTCCAGCAGATGATCACCCGCCTGGGCCTGAAGCAGCCGGAAAACGCCACCGTGCGCAGTCACGAGGAAGGCATCCTGGCGGCCCGGGAAATCGGTTACCCGCTGGTTGTGCGTCCCTCCTACGTTCTGGGTGGCCGTGCCATGGAAATCGTTTATGACGAGGAAGAGCTGGTGCGCTACATGCGCAACGCGGTGCTGGTCTCCAACGACAGCCCGGTTCTGCTCGACCACTTCCTGAACGCCGCCATCGAGGTAGACATCGACGCCATCTCCGACGGCAAGGATGTGGTGATTGGCGGCATCATGCAGCACATTGAGCAGGCCGGCGTGCACTCCGGTGATTCCGCCTGTTCGCTGCCGCCGTATACTCTGTCCCAGCAGGTTCAGGACGAGATGCGCGATGCCGTCAAGAAGATGGCCATCGAGCTGGATGTAATCGGCCTGATGAACGTGCAGCTGGCCTGGCAGGACGGCGAGATCTACGTGATCGAAGTAAACCCGCGGGCATCGCGTACCGTTCCGTTCGTCTCCAAGGCCATCGGTGTGTCTCTGGCCAAGGTGGCGGCCCGGGTCATGGCCGGCAAGACACTCAAAGAGCTGGAGTTCACCCAGGAAATCATTCCGCGCTACTACGCGGTAAAAGAGTCGGTGTTCCCGTTCAACAAGTTCCCGGCAGTAGATCCGATCCTGGGGCCGGAAATGAAGTCTACCGGTGAGGTCATGGGCCTGGGTGACAGCTTTGACGAGGCTTTTGCCAAAGCCGCTCTGGCTGTTGGCGAGCGTCTGCCGGCCAAAGGGACTGCATTCATGTCGGTGCGGGATGTCGACAAGCCCGGTGCCGCAAAAGTGGCCCGTGATCTGGTTGAGGCCGGCTTCAAGCTCGTGGCCACCACCGGCACCGCCAAGGCCCTGAAAGAGGCCGGAATCGAGGTTGATCGGGTGAACAAGGTCCGTGAAGGCCGTCCGCATATTGTGGATGCCATTAAGAACGGTCAGGTTCAGCTGATCATCAATACCACTGAAGGTCGCAAGGCCATCTCCGACTCGGCCCAGATCCGCCAGTCGGCATTGCAGACCAAGGTGACCTATACAACGACACTGGCGGGCGGCGAAGCCTTCTGTCGGGCCATCAAGTTCGGCCCGGAGCGCACTGTACGCCGCCTCCAGGATCTTCACGCAGGAAAGTGAGACTATGGCTGACAGAGTACCGATGACAAAGGCGGGCGAGACCCGCCTCCGCGAGGAGCTTCAGAAGCTGAAGTCCGAAGATCGCCCCCGGGTTATTGCGGCGATTGCCGACGCCCGCGAGCACGGCGACCTGAAAGAGAATGCCGAGTACCATGCTGCCCGAGAGCAGCAGAGCTTTATCGAAGGCCGGATCCAGGAAATCGAGGGCAAGCTCTCAGCCGCTCAGGTGATCGACGTAACCACCATGGAGAACACCGGTAAGGTAATTTTCGGTACCACGGTGCATCTGCTCAACATGGACACCGATGAGCAGGTGACCTACAAGATCGTTGGTGAGGATGAGGCAGATATCAAGGCAGGCAAGCTGTCGATTTCCTCTCCCATTGCCCGGGCGCTGGTCGGCAAGAGCGAAGGCGATGTGGTCGCGATTCGCGTGCCTTCCGGTACCGTGGAATATGAGATCGAGCAGGTCGAATACGTCTGATCCGATGTGCAGGTAACAAAAAGCCGGCTCGGGTTTCCCCAGCCGGCTTTTTTGTTCCTGCTTTCCCGGGCGTCGGGTCAGTGCTTGTGCCGCAACAGATTGGAAAGCTTGGGGTTGGGCTTTTTGGCGCGGCGCAGGATAACGGCGATCTTTCCGATGGTCTGGACCAGTTCAGCGCCGGAGGACTCGCACAGGGCCGTAATGGCTTCCTGCCTCGCTTCGCGGTCCTGGCTTGCCACCTTGATCTTGATCAGTTCGTGATCGTTCAGCGCGCGCTCCAGTTCCTCCTGGAGTCCCTCGGACAGGCCTTTGTCGCCAACGATGATAACCGGCTTGAGGTTGTGGGCAATGGCCCGGTATTCCCGGCGCTGTTCCGGTGAAAGACTCATGATGTGATCTCTTTATCGGTGCAATTAACAAAAGGTCAGCGGCGAAAGTGCTGACTTGAACGTATAATCGGTGGATTGTAACAGATCGTCCTGCTGTAAAAATGGCCGTTAACACGTATCAACGCGGTTGCAGCGGGCTGAAGGAACCAACCCGCGGGCAATGGGTCAAATTGTTCGAGCAAGTGGGGCTGTATCCGGGGTTGCTGTTGTAATTTCAGATATGGCGCCCAATATGAGGGTTAGGGCTACTTTTCATCAGAAAAGCTGTGTGCCTCATGTGGCCGATACGGATGGGCCGTTTCTGGTGGACGGGCGTACAATTGGTGTAAGGTGTCAGAAAAGGGTGCTTTGCAAAAGGTTTACCCTTCAATTCACAGGTGATGATCCTTGAACGATATGGCAAAAAATCTGGTTCTCTGGCTAATTATAGCCGCCGTGCTGCTGATGGTGTTTCAGAACTTTTCTCCCACCACCACCGGCCAACAAGTCAATTATTCCCAGTTTGTGGAGATGGTCCAGGAAGGCCAGGTCCGTCAGGTCACAATCGATGGGTTGCAGGTTCAGGGTACCCGCGGTGACGGCTCCCAGTTCCAGACAATCCGTCCTCAGGTGTCTGACAACAAGCTGATGGACGATCTTCTCGCGAACAACGTTGAGGTTATCGGTAAGGAGCCTGAGCGCCAGAGCCTGTGGACACAGCTGCTGGTGGCCGCGTTCCCGATACTGATCATCATCGCTCTGTTTGTGTTCTTCATGCGTCAGATGCAGGGCGGCGGTGGCGGCAAGGGCCCCATGTCGTTCGGCAAGAGCAAGGCTCGCCTGATGAGTGAAGACCAGATCAAGACCACTTTCGCGGATGTGGCCGGTGTTGATGAGGCCAAGGAAGACGTGAAAGAGCTGGTGGACTTCCTTCGGGATCCCAGCAAGTTCCAGCGTCTTGGTGGCAGCATTCCCAAGGGTGTTCTGATGGTCGGCCAGCCGGGTACCGGTAAGACCCTGCTCGCCAAGGCTATTGCCGGCGAAGCCAAGGTGCCGTTCTTCTCCATCTCCGGTTCTGACTTTGTAGAAATGTTCGTGGGCGTGGGTGCTTCCCGGGTTCGTGACATGTTCGAACAGGCCAAGAAGCAAAGCCCGTGCATCATCTTTATCGACGAGATCGATGCTGTCGGTCGCCATCGTGGTGCCGGTATGGGTGGTGGCCACGACGAGCGTGAGCAGACCCTGAACCAGTTGCTGGTTGAGATGGACGGTTTTGAAGGCAACGAAGGCGTTATTGTTATCGCCGCAACCAACCGTCCGGACGTCCTTGACCCTGCGCTGTTGCGCCCGGGCCGTTTTGACCGTCAGGTTGTAGTTGGTCTGCCGGATATCATTGGCCGGGAGCAGATCCTGAAGGTGCACATGAAGAAAGTGCCCCTGGCTGACGGTGTTGAGCCGGTTCTGATTGCTCGCGGCACGCCCGGGTTCTCCGGTGCGGACCTCGCCAACCTGGTAAACGAGGCAGCTCTGTTCGCGGCCCGTCGCAACCAGCGCCTGGTGTCCATGGAAGAGTTCGAACTCGCTAAAGACAAGATCATGATGGGCGCAGAGCGCAAGTCCATGGTCATGAGCGAAAAGGAAAAGCGGAACACGGCTTACCATGAGTCTGGCCACGCGATTGTTGGCCGGCTGATGCCTGAACACGATCCGGTGTACAAGGTGAGCATTATTCCGCGCGGTCGCGCCCTGGGTGTCACCATGTTCCTCCCTGAAGAGGACAAGTACAGCCATAGCAAGCGCTTCCTGATCAGTTCGATCTGCAGTCTGTTTGGCGGTCGCATTGCCGAGGAGCTTACTCTTGGCTTTGACGGTGTCACGACCGGTGCGTCCAACGACATTGAGCGCGCGACCAGCCTGGCGCGGAACATGGTGACCCGCTGGGGTTTGTCCGAGAAGCTTGGGCCTTTGCAGTACGATACCGACAGTGAAGAGCCGTTCCTTGGCCGTTCGGCGGGTCAGTCCCAGACGGTGTACTCGCCGGAAACTGCCCAGCGTATTGATGAGGAAGTCCGGAACATCATCGACAGCTGCTATGAGAAAGCCAAGCAGATTCTGATCGACAACCGGGACAAGCTCGACCTGATGGCCGAAGCATTGATGAAATACGAAACCATCGACCGCTACCAGATCGACGACATCATGGAAGGTCGCGAACCGCGGCCGCCCAAAGGTTGGGGTGGTAGTGGCCCCGCTGGAGGCGTCAAGGCCGACGAGCCTGAAGCTTCGCCGGAGCCGAAAGCGTCTGATGATGGTCGTCATCCCGGTGTTGGCCGACCGGCCGGAGAGCACTGACGGCTAGCGACCTCAGGTCAGAAAATAGTGTAGTTCCCTGCGCCGCCCGGATTCCGGGCGGCGTTTGTTTTTGTCATTGATAAAAGGTTTGCCATGAAAATGAATTTTGCCGGGCGGGAACTCGATATGTCCTGCTGTCACGTGATGGGCGTTCTGAATGTAACACCGGATTCGTTTTCCGATGGCGGCCAATTTAACCGGCCGGATGCGGCCCTCGTCCGGGCCAGGCAGATGGTTGCCGATGGAGCCACCTTTATCGACATCGGAGGCGAATCCACGAGGCCGGGGGCGACACCGGTGTCTGTCCAGGAGGAGCTTGACCGGGTTTGCCCTATCGTGGAAGCTGCTGCCCGCGAGCTCGATGCTGTGATTTCGGTAGACACCAGCGCTCCGGAAGTTATGGCGGAGACGGCAAAGCTTGGGGTCGGCCTTATTAATGATGTTCGCGCGCTGCAGCGGGAAGGTGCAGCGGAGGCCGTCGCCCGGGCGGGTCTGCCGGTATGTATCATGCACATTCAGGGTGAGCCGGATACCATGCAGGATCGGCCGGAGTACCGGAATGTGCGTCGGGAAGTCAGCGCCTTTCTGACCGAGCGCACGCGAGTTGCGGAACTCGCCGGGATTCGCCCTGAAAACATTCTGCTTGATCCCGGCTTCGGTTTTGGTAAAAGCCTCGAGCATAACCTGCAGTTGCTGGCCTCCCTTGAGCAGATGCGTATCCTGGGGCATCCCCTGTTGGTTGGTGTTTCCAGGAAGTCCATGCTGGGCCTTATCACTGGCCGCGACGTGAATGAAAGGTTGCCTGCAAGCCTTGCGGCCGCGACAATAGCGGCCATGAAGGGTGCCAGTATTATTCGTGTGCACGATGTCAGGGAAACAGTAGACGCTATCCGCGTGGTGGCGGCAGTGAAGGAGGCAGGTTAATGTCCGAGAGAAAGTACTTTGGTACGGACGGTATTCGCGGGCGCGTGGGCGAGTTTCCGATAACGCCGGAATTCATGCTCAAACTGGGTTGGGCCGCCGGTCAGGCCTTCAAGCGGGATGGCCAGCGCAACAGTGTGCTGATCGGCAAGGATACCCGGCTTTCCGGTTACATGTTCGAATCCGCCCTGGAGGCTGGTCTGTCCGCGGCGGGTGTTGATGTAAAGCTGCTCGGCCCGATGCCGACGCCGGCTATCGCCTACCTGACCCGCACTTTTCGCGCCTCGGCAGGTATCGTGATCAGTGCCTCCCACAACCCCCATCACGATAACGGTATCAAGTTTTTCTCGGCGGCCGGGACCAAGCTTGATGATGCCCTGGAAGCAGAGATTGAGCGCTGGCTGGACAAGCCCATTGAAGTCTGTGGGCCAACCGAGCTGGGCAAGGCCTCCCGCGTGGACGATGCCCCCGGCCGGTATGTGGAATTCTGCAAAAGCACCGTCCCCAACGAATTTACCCTCGACGGCATGAACATCGTACTGGATTGTGCCCATGGGGCGACCTACCACGTGGCGCCGAAGGTGTTTCGTGAACTTGGTGCCAAGGTATCGGTGATCGGAGGTGATCCGGATGGTCTTAACATCAACCTGAACGTCGGCTCCACGCATCTGGATGCCCTTAAGGCAGCAGTGCTCGAAAAAGGAGCTGATCTGGGCATTGCTTTTGACGGTGATGGTGACCGGGTCCTGATGGTGGACAGGGACGGATCTGAAGTCGACGGCGATGAGCTGCTCTACGTGATCGCCTCCCAGCGCTTTGCGGAAGATCGTCTGAAGGGTGGTGTCGTGGGTACGCTGATGACCAACCTGGGCGTTGAGCTCGCGCTGAATGAAATCGGAATCGAATTCGAGCGTGCGAAAGTTGGCGACCGCTACGTCATGGAGCGTCTGCTCGCGAATAACTGGGTGCTGGGTGGCGAGGGCTCCGGGCACATGGTTATCCGCGACTGCACCAGTACCGGTGACGGCATTGTCTCGGCGTTGCAGGTTCTGCTTTCTGTCTGGAAATCCGGCAAAACGCTTTCCGATCTTCGACAGGGTATGAGCAAGCTGCCCCAGAAAATGATCAATGTTCGCGTAGAGCGGCGCTTTGATCCGTTCAGTCGTGACGATATCGTAGCCGCTGTTCGTAAAGCCGAAACGGAGCTGGGCAGCTCCGGACGAATTCTGCTCAGGGCCTCCGGAACCGAGCCGCTGATCAGGGTGATGGCGGAAGGCCAAGACGCCACCGAGATTTTGCGAGTGGTCGAGGAACTGGCGAAAGTTGTGGAGAAATCCACCGCTTAATTTTGTGTTTTCAGGCGGTTGTCTGCGGGGAGGGAGTGCTGTATAGTTCGCCCTCCCTCACGTTCGGGAACTGTTATGCGTCGAAAGATTGTAGCCGGAAACTGGAAAATGAACGGGTCGAAAGACCTGGCGCAAGCGCTGGTAAGCGATGTGCGATCCCAGGCGGCCTCTCTTGATAATGGCGTCGAGGTTGTTATTATTCCTCCCGCAATTTATGTCGGAGACGTAGTTGCTAACGCAGGCGATAGCCTGGCAGTTGGCGTTCAGAACGTAGGGCGGTGGGCGTCCGGTGCCTACACCGGCGAGATTTCTGCGGAAATGGCGCTGGATCAGGGCTGTCAGTTTGCCCTAGCCGGGCACTCCGAGCGTCGCCAGCTCTTCGGTGAAAAAGATGATGTGGTTGCCGAAAAGGTCGAGCGCATCATTGCAGCCGGGCTTCACGCGGTGCTTTGTGTCGGTGAGACTCTGGAAGAGCGTGAGGCAGGTAAAGCCGAAGCGGTTGTCGCCTCCCAGGTAAGGGCAGGATTGGCGAAGATTGCGGAGGGCCAGTGGCAGCGTGTGGTTGTTGCCTACGAGCCGGTCTGGGCAATCGGCACCGGTAAAACCGCTACGGCGAAAGACGCCCAGGCGATGCATGGGTCGATCCGGCAGGTGCTTTCAGAGATGGGTGCGCCGGCCAATGAAGTATCCCTGCTTTACGGGGGCAGCGTAAAAGCGGATAATGCAGCCGCTCTTTTTGCCGAGCCGGATATTGACGGCGGTTTGATCGGCGGAGCGTCGCTTGTAGCAGAAGATTTTGTAAGTATTTGCCGGAGTGTTCCGGCGGGTACCTGAATTTAAAGGTTCGCGAGAGTCGTTATGGATTGGGTAGAGACACTGGTAGTCGTTGTGCACGTGGTGATCGCGGTGGCGCTGGTGGGTCTGGTGCTGATCCAACAAGGCAAAGGCGCTGATGCTGGTGCCGCCTTTGGTGGTGGTGCTTCCCAGACAGTTTTTGGTAGCCAGGGTAGCGGCAGCTTTCTGACCCGCTTTACGACCCTGCTCGCTGTGGTATTTTTTGTAACAAGTTTCTCGCTGGCGATTTTTGCCAAGCAGCGTGCCGAAGTGGCAGGGGAAGCCGGTATTCCTGTTGTTCAGGAGTCCAGCAGTGCTGCCCCCGCTGATACCGCTGCTGACAATGGTGAAGCCGCAGCCAGCGAAACCGAGGGTGGGGAGTCTGATCTCCCTGAGCTCGAGTAAGAATGTTGCCCGGGTGGTGAAACTGGTAGACACGCTATCTTGAGGGGGTAGTGGCGAAAGCCGTGCCGGTTCGAGTCCGGCCCCGGGCACCATAATAGAAGAAAAACGGCTTGGATTTCCCAGGCCGTTTTTTTTGGTCAGTCCTTGACCAGTCTGCCCGGCGTCTCTATACTCCGGCGGATATTGGGACCTGCCGCGTGGTGCTGGCGGGTTTCTGGCAGGCCAGGTGTCTGTCAGCAGGAAGCGGTACACCGGTTTGCTTCCTGCGAGTTCTTGCAACAAAAGGCCCCATTGTTCGGGGCTTTTTGATTAAGGGGCCTGGCGCAAAGGGCCCTGGTGCATAAAAAGGGCTGATAAAACAGCCCTTTTTTTGTTTTTGGGGCCGGTAAATTGATAACGGAGAAGGCACAACTTGTCAGCCAAGCTTAAGCAACTGGAAGACATTCTTCAGCCTGTAGTGGAAGGTTTGGGGTATGAGTTCTGGGGCATTGAATTCCGCTCACAGGGCCATCATTCCCTGTTACGGGTGTTTATTGACGATGCCGAGAACGGCATCGGCATCGACGACTGCGAAAAAGTCAGTCGTCAGATCAGCGGTGTGATGGATGTGGAAGATCCCATCCAGACCGAGTACACACTGGAGGTCTCATCCCCGGGGATGGATCGCCCGCTGTTTCGTCTTGAGCAATACGAGGCCTTTGTTGGTCACCAGGTTCAGATTCGTCTCCGGATGGCGTTTGAGGGTCGCCGGAAGTTTCAGGGGCTGATCAAAGGCGTGGAAGGTGATGATGTGGTTGTGGTCGTTGATGATCACGAGTATCTGCTGCCATTCGACAGCATTGAAAAAGCCCACATCGTGCCGGTATTTGAGTGAACGATTTGAATGAAGTCCGTGGACGCACAGTTGATTTTAAGGGCAGGGCAATCCAATGAGTAAAGAGATCTTGCTGGTGGTTGAATCCGTCTCGAACGAGAAAGGTGTCGAGAAGGATGTCATTTTTGAGGCGATCGAACTGGCACTGGCCACCGCTGCCAAAAAACGCTTTGAAGACGAAGAGGCGGATATCCGGGTATCAATCGACCGGAAAACCGGCGAATACGAAACCTTCCGCCGTTGGTTGGTGGTGGATAATGACGCCGTTCCTGCGCTGGGCACCGAGCTCACCCTGCAGGAAGCGGAGGAAATTGATCCGGCCCTGAAGCCTGGCGACATCCACGAGGAGAAAATCGAATCCGAGGCCTTTGGCCGGATTGGCGCCCAGGCGGCCAAGCAGATTATCTTCCAGAAAGTGCGCGAAGCCGAGCGCATGAAGATTGTCGACAGCTACCGCGACCGCGTTGGTGAGTTGGTTTCCGGTACCGTCAAGAAAGTGACTCGGGACAATGTCATTGTTGATCTGGGTGCCAATGCCGAGGCCCTGCTGCCACGTGAATTCCTGATCCCCCGCGAGACCTTCCGCATGGGTGATCGGGTGCGTTCGCTGCTGCTGGAGATCCGTACCGATCACCGCGGCCCGCAGTTGATCCTCAGCCGTACGTCGCCGCAGATGCTGATCGAGCTGTTCCGCATCGAAGTGCCGGAGATTGCCGAAGATCTGATCGAGATCCGTGGCGCTGCCCGTGATCCCGGCTCCCGGGCCAAGATTGCGGTGAAAACCAACGATCGCCGTATTGACCCCGTTGGCGCCTGTGTTGGCATGCGTGGCTCCCGGGTTCAGGCCGTGTCCAATGAGCTGGGCGGTGAGCGTGTTGATATCGTGCTGTGGGACGACAACCCGGCCCAGCTGGTGATCAATGCCATGGCCCCTGCAGAAGTGGCGTCCATCGTTATGGATGAAGACCGGCACACCATGGAAGTGGCTGTGGCGGAAGACAACCTGGCACAGGCAATCGGCCGCAACGGCCAGAACGTTCGCCTGGCCACGGATCTGACAGGCTGGACCCTGAACGTGATGACCGAGGAAGAAGCCGGTGAGCGTCAGGAGCAGGAATACAGCCGGCTTGTCGAGCATTTCACTGGCAATCTGGACGTTGATGAAGAATTTGCCGGTGTGCTGATTGAGGAAGGGTTTACCTCCATCGAAGAGGTGGCCTATGTGCCAATGGAAGAGATGCTGGCGATCGAAGGCTTTGACGAAGAGACCGTCACCGAGCTGCGCCGTCGTGCCAAGGACGTCCTGCTGAACCAGGCCCTGGCAAGCGAGGAAGCGCTCGAGGGTGCTGAGCCGGCAGAGGATCTTCTGGGAATGGACGGCATGGACCGTAGCCTGGCCTTCAAGCTGGCCGGCATGGGTGTGCGCACTATGGAAGATCTGGCAGAGCAGTCGGTTGGCGACCTGCTCGAGATTGAAGGTATGGATGAAGAGCGTGCTGGTCAGCTTATCATGACTGCACGTGCCCCCTGGTTTGAAGACCAGGCTTAATTCGGGAGGAGGACCAGTATGGCTGAAGTAACGGTAAAACAACTGGCCGAAGATGTAGGCGCTCCCGTGGATCGTTTGCTGAAGCAGATTGTGGAGGCTGGCCTGAAAGCCCGCTCCGAGAATGATTCTGTCTCCAGCGATGAGAAGCAGCAGTTGCTGGCCTATTTGAGAAAGACCCACGGTGAGGCCGACGCCGAACCGCGCAAGATTACCCTGAAGCGTAAGACCACCACCACGCTCAAGGCCGGCAAGGCAAAGACCGTCAATGTTGAGGTTCGCAAGCGCCGTACCTACATCAAACGTGCTGAATTGCAGCCTGAGGCTGAAGCAGCAAAACCGGAAGAGCCGGTAGCTGAGCAGCAGCCGGAGCAAGCACCGGTGGAAGAGGCGCCAAAGGTAGCGGCCGAACAGGCACCGCAGCCGGAGGCAGAGAAGCCCGCCGAGGCAGCGACATCAGAACAGCCGGAGCAGGCAGAGAAGGCCGAGCCGAAGCAAGAACCTGAGCCCGAGCCGGTTCCCGCTCCGGAAGATATGCCGATGCCGCCGCCCGAGGGTGAAGGCAAGGATCGGAAGCCGAAGAAAAAGAAAGAAAAAGTTCGCGAGCGCGGCGACGAGATTGAAGAGGGCAAGCCGAAGAAAAAGCAGGCTGGCCATCGTGGTCCTCGCAGTCGTCCGGTGGAGGAGCCGCTGGTTATCTCCGAGGATGAGGAAGAGACCACGCTGCGCAAGCCGCTGCGTGCGAAAAAGAAACCCAAAGAGAAGCGTCATGGCTTCGAGAGGCCGACCAAACCAATGGTCAGAGAAGTAGAGATTCCGGAAACGATTTCTGTCGGTGACCTTGCCCAGCGTATGGCGGTCAAGTCGGCGGATGTCATCAAGACCCTGATGGGCATGGGCGTCATGGCCACCATCAACCAGGCACTGGACCAGGAAACTGCGGTTCTGGTGACCGAGGAGCTGGGTCATAAAGCCAAAACTGTAAGCGAAGATGCATTCGAAGAAGAGGTTCTGAGCGAATTCTCCTTCGAAGGTGGCGAGAAAACCAAACGTGCTCCGGTTGTGAGCGTGATGGGTCACGTTGACCATGGTAAGACCTCCCTGCTGGACTACATCCGCCGTACCAAGGTGGCCTCCGGCGAGTCCGGTGGTATTACCCAGCATATTGGTGCCTACCACGTAGAAACGGACCACGGCATGGTGTCCTTCCTGGATACCCCGGGCCACGCGGCCTTTACCGCCATGCGTGCCCGCGGTGCCCAGTGCACTGACATCGTTGTTCTGGTGGTCGCCGCTGATGATGGCGTGATGCCGCAGACCAAGGAAGCCGTTCAGCATGCTCGCTCTGCAGGTGTGCCCATTGTTGTTGCCATCAACAAGATGGACAAGGAAGAGGCCGATCCCGATCGCGTCAAGACCGAGCTGGCCGGTATGGAAGTCATCCCGGAAGACTGGGGCGGTGACGTTCAGTTCGTGCCTGTTTCAGCACACACCGGTGAGGGCATTGAAGATCTGCTGGAAGCGCTGTTGCTCCAGGCAGAAGTGCTTGAGCTTGAAGCGGCAACCGATGCGCCGGCCAAAGGTGTGGTTGTTGAATCCAGCCTTGAGCGCGGTCGTGGTTCCGTAGCAACTGTGCTGGTTCAGAACGGTACCCTGCGTCAGGGCGACATGGTCGTAGCCGGTTCCTACTTCGGTAAGGTTCGGGCGATGACCGATGAAGCCGGCAAGCAGGTCAAGGAAGCGGGCCCGTCTATTCCGGTCGAGATCCTCGGTCTGAATGGTACACCGGATGCCGGTGACGAGTTCTTCGCCGTTGCCGACGAGAAGAAGGCCAAAGAGCTGGCCGAGTTCCGTCAGAGCCGTGAGCGGGAGCAGCGTCTCCAGCGTCAGCAGGCGGCCAAGCTTGAGAACCTGTTCGAGAACATGGGCAAGGACGAGGTCAAAACCCTCAATGTTGTGCTCAAAACCGACGTTCGTGGTTCTCTGGAAGCCATTACCAAGGCCCTGCAGGACCTCGGCAACGAGGAAGTCCAGGTCAAGATCGTATCGTCCGGTGTCGGTGGTATCGCCGAGACCGACGTTAGCCTGGCCATGGCAACCAATGCCGTTATCTTCGGCTTCAACGTGCGTGCTGACACAGCGTCCAAGCGCCTGGTTGAGCAGGAAGGTCTGGATCTGCGCTACTACAGCATCATCTACAACCTGATTGATGATGTGAAAGCAGCCCTGACCGGCATGCTGGCACCCGAATTCCGCGAAGATATCGTTGGCATCGCCGACGTGCGGGACGTGTTCCGTTCTCCGAAGTTTGGCCAGGTCGCTGGTTGTATGGTTACTGAGGGTACCGTTTATCGGAACAAGCCGATCCGGGTTCTGCGGGACAACGTGGTTATCTTTGAAGGCGAGCTGGAATCCCTGCGTCGGTTCAAGGACGACGTACCTGAAGTCCGTAACGGCATGGAATGCGGTATTGGCGTTAAGGGTTACGACGTGAAAGTCGGTGACCAGATCGAGGTCTTTGATCGCGTCCGGGTCGAGCGCAAGCTTGAGTCCACCGGCGCGTGATGCGCCCGAGTTTGAAGGAAGCCTGATGCCAAGAGAGTTCAGCCGTATTGATCGCATCGGCGATCAGATGCAACGGGAACTGGCCCAGCTCATCCAGCGGGAAGTGAAAGACCCGCGGGTGGGCATGGTCACGGTAAACGCGGTCAAGGTCAGTCGTGACCTTGGCTACGCCGATATCTATGTGTCCCTGTTATCCACCGAAGAACTGACGGAGGAGTCTCCGGAAGTCAGGGAATCGATCGCGGTACTCAACAAGGCCTCGGGCTTTCTGAGAGGCCAGGTAGGGCGAGCGATGAAGCTTAGGGTAGTGCCCCAGTTGCGGTTTCACTTCGACACCCTGCAGGGCTACAGCCGCAAGATGGATAGCCTCATTCGCGAGGCGGTTGGCGACAAGCCGGCCGTGGACCGAAATGAAAACGACGACCAGGACGACCCGGAGCGTAACGCTTGAGCCGCAGACGCAAAGGCCGTGACGTAAACGGTATCCTGGTTATCGACAAGCCGGCCGGAGTCACCTCCAACGGCATTCTTCAGCAGGTCAAGCGCCTGTTCGGAGCTGCCAAGGCAGGCCACACCGGCGCCCTTGATCCCCTGGCCACCGGCGTGCTGCCGCTGTGCTTTGGTGAGGCCACCAAGTTCTCCCAGATGATGCTCGACAGCGACAAGGCCTACATTGCCACCGCCCGGCTCGGAGTCCGAACCGAAACCGGTGACAGTGAGGGCGCTGTTGTTGCCGAGAAACCGGTACCCGAAGGGCTGACAGCCGACGTGCTGGAGTCCGTATTGGACGGTTTCCGGGGTGAAATCCAGCAGGTTCCCTCCATGTATTCGGCGCTCAAGCACAAGGGGCGTCCGCTCTACGAATATGCCCGGGAAGGGATCGAGGTGGAACGTCCGGCAAGGCCGGTGACCATCTACGAACTGACGCTCCTGGATATTCGCGAGAATGAGCTCGATATCGCGGTCAGTTGCACCAAGGGTACGTACATTCGCTCACTGGTTGAGGATATTGGCGAAGCCCTGGGTTGCGGCGCCCATGTAACGGCATTGCGCCGCACCATGGCATCCGGGTTTACCCTGGCCAACGCCCATGCGGTGAGCGATCTCGAGGCGATGCGCGAACGGGGTGAAAGCCTCGATGGCCTGCTCGTGGCGCCGGATGCCGCGCTGTCCATGTTCCCCGAGCACCGTCTGTCGGGGCCGGCGCTGGTATCGATCTTGAACGGACAACCGGTTAGAATACCGGGTCGGGCCTATGAAGGCTTCGTACGTCTCTATGCAAATGAGAGCGCGAACGAAAGCTTTGTGGGGCTGGCAGAAGCATTCCCGGAAGGCGAGCAGACCAATCTGGTCCCACGCCGACTGGTGAAGAGCAGCGGAAAGCGTTAGGCGCGCCGCTGTCTAGCCGGGCTGTAGAGATGCGCGGTTCGGCCGTATTCGAAAGCATCGCAAACAATGAGGTGAGTTATGGCACTTTCTGCCAACGAGAAAGCACAGATCGTTCAGGATTTTCAGCAAGGTGATGGCGATACCGGTTCCCCTGAAGTTCAGGTGGCACTGCTGAGCGCCAACATCAACAAGCTGCAGGATCACTTCAAGGCCAACAAGCAGGATCACCATTCCCGCCGCGGCCTGATCCGGATGGTAAACCAGCGTCGTAAGCTGCTGGACTACCTCAAGCGCAAGAACGCCGACCGTTACCTGGAGCTCATCCAGCGTCTGGGTCTGCGTCGCTAATCCGGGTCTCTACGACCTGAGGGCCGCGCCGGTGTTTCCGGTGGCAGCCGTCAACCAGCAGGCCCTTCGCGGGGTCTGCTGGTTGTGTTTTTCTCCCACTGCAGTTGGATTGTCTGTGTTATCGAAGGATTCCCTGTCGTAATGGAAAGCCGAAATTGATAGCAGGTTGTTGAAAAGCCCGGGCCCGGCGGCCTCTCGCATTTGCCGCCCTTCAGACCGGGGTTTTGCAACAGCCTGTTAGCTTTCAGACGGGTTGCTCTTCAGACCACAGCACATCATCTGCAGACCTATGGTTTCGAGCGCAGGGGCGTTCGGGACGAATCAATCTGGAACAGATAGACCAGGAGTTTTTTGTGGATCTGAAACCTTTCAAGAAATCATTCGAGCTTGGCGGCAAGACCGTCACTCTGGAAACCGGCCGTATTGCCCGTCAGGCAACCGGTTCCGTACTGGTAACCGTAGATGATATCTCCGTTCTCGGTACCGTTGTTGGCGCCAAGGAAGCGAAGCCCGGCCAGCCGTTCTTCCCGCTGACCGTGAACTACTTCGAGAAGACCTACGCTGTGGGCAAAATCCCCGGTGGCTTCTTCAAGCGTGAAGGTCGTCCTTCCGAGAAGGAAACACTTACTTCCCGCCTGATCGACCGTCCGATTCGTCCGCTGTTCCCGAACGGCTTCATGAACGAAGTTCAGGTCATCACCACGGTTATGTCCTCCAGCAAGAACCAGGATCCGGATATTGCTGCAATGCTGGCGGCTTCTGCTGCGCTGTCCATCTCCGGTATCCCGTTTGACGGCCCTATCGGTGCGTCTCGTGTGGGTTACACCAACGAGCGCGGTTACTTCCTGAACCCGACTTTCGAAGAGCTGGAAACCTCCCTGCTGGACATGGTTGTTGCCGGCACCGAAGACGCGGTTCTGATGGTGGAATCCGAAGCCAAGGGCCTGACCGAAGACCAGATGCTGGGCGGTGTTCTTTACGGCCACCAGGAAATGCAGACAGCGGTTGCCGCCATCAAGGAATTTGCCGCAGAAATCGGCAAGCCCCGTTGGGATTGGCAGCCGGCGACCGAGAATACAGAGCTGCTGAACGCCATCAAGGCCGACTTTGCCGGTGCTATCGAGGAAGCCTACGGCATCCGCGACAAGATGGCCCGTTACGAGCGCCTGGGTGAGGTGAAAGCCGCTGCCGTTGAAAAACTGGCCGGTGAAGAGGAAGGCCAGCCTTCCGAAGACGAAGTTAAAAAGTACTTCGGCAAGATCGAGAAGAGTGTGGTTCGCCAGCAGGTTATCGATGGCAAGCCCCGGATCGACGGTCGTGACAACAAGACTGTCCGTCCGATTGAAATTGAAGTTGGCGTTCTGCCCAGCGTTCACGGTTCCGCCCTGTTTACCCGTGGCGAGACCCAGGCCATCGTGACCACCACGCTGGGTACCTCCCGCGATGTGCAGATCATTGATGCCCTGGAAGGTGAGCGCAAGGATCCGTTCCTGTTCCACTACAACTTCCCTCCGTACTCTGTAGGTGAAGCTGGTCGTGTGGGCACTCCGGGCCGCCGCGAAGTTGGTCACGGTCGTCTGGCCAAGCGTGGTGTTCTGGCGGTTATGCCGACCCTGGAAGAATTCCCGTACGCAATCCGTGCGGTTTCCGAGATCACCGAATCCAACGGTTCCAGCTCCATGGCCTCTGTCTGTGGTTCCAGCCTGGCGCTGATGGACGCAGGTGTGCCCATCAAGGCGCCGGTTGCCGGTATCGCCATGGGTCTGGTCAAGGAAGGCGACAAGTTCGCGGTACTGACTGACATCCTGGGTGACGAAGATCACCTGGGCGACATGGACTTCAAGGTTGCCGGTACCCAGGAGGGCGTAACTGCCCTGCAGATGGATATCAAGATCAATGGCATCACCGATGAGATCATGGAGCTTGCGCTCGAGCAGGCACACGCAGCGCGTCTGCACATCCTGGGCGAGATGAACAAGGTTATCTCTACCCCACGTGCCGAACTGTCTGCCCGTGCTCCGAGCATCACCACCATCAAGATCAACCCGGAGAAGATCCGTGACGTTATCGGTAAGGGCGGTTCTGTTATCCGCGCGATCTGTGACGAAACCGGTGCTTCCATCGATCTGGATGATGACGGCAACGTGAAGATCTACGCTGACAACCAGGAAGCTGCCCAGGCGGCGGTGAACCGGGTCAAGGAAATCACGGCTGAGATCGAAGTAGGTGCTATCTACAAAGGCCGCGTTGAGCGCATTGTGGACTTCGGTGCCTTCGTTAACATCCTGCCCGGCAAGGATGGTCTGGTGCACATTTCCCAGATCTCTGATCGCCGCATCGAGAACGTGACTGACGAGCTGAGCGAAGGTCAGGAAGTTCTGGTGAAGGTCCTGGATGTGGACAACCGTGGTCGCGTGAAGCTGTCCATGAAGGAAATCAAGGAAGGCGATCAGCCGACCGATTTCTCTGCCTGATAGCTTTCGGGCTTAATTAAAACCCGCCTCTCCTCTGGATTGGCGGGTTTTTTTATCTGCTTGGCTTGGGTGCAAGCGGCTGTTGGGTTTCCCTTTTCAAAAGACGCTACGAGCACATCCATGTGCGCTTGTTTCGGGCCGTCCCTGGCCCTCAACACTTTTGAAAAGGGAAACCCAACACCCGCCCGTGGATCACAGGTAAACGCGGTAGGTCGGATTAGCCAAAGGCGTAATCCGACAAAGAAAACCCGCCGCTCCTCTGGATTGGCGGGTTTTTTATTGCCCCATAAACCGAATCATTTCCTTCCGATACCCGGGAATAACAAACGTCGCCCCATGGGGCGTATCTGTCTGCAAAAACTCCTTGGGCTCCTCCGCAGCTTCGTACAAGTCCTCCCCATGATGAAAGGGAATAATCCCATCGCGCACACTATGGATCACCATCACAGGCACCGGGCTGATTCTGGGAATATGATCCACCCCCTCGTAATCCTCAGGAATGGTCCAGCTGAGCGGAATCTGCAACGGCCAGGTAAGCCAGAACTCGCCCAGTTTCTCCCGGGCGATTCTACGGAAGCCTGAGAATGTGCCGTCCAGAATGACACCATCCAGGCGGGGCTGTTCTTCCCGCTGAGTCCATTCACTGGCCAGAGCGATTCCCAGTCCGCCGCCGAGGCTCTGGCCCAGTATGTATAGAGGCCGTTCACTCACTTCTGGCTTCTCAATCAGCCAACGCAGGCCGGTTTCGACGTCGTGCAGGGCGCCTTCGATGTCCGGGTCACCGGTGGATTTGCCGTAGCCCCGGTAGTCGATGGTAAAGACGTTGTAGCCTCTCTCGGGCAGCCACGCAACGTTGAGGATGTGGCTGCTGATGTTCTGGGCGTTACCGTGCAGGAAGTAGACAGTGCCCCTGGCGTTGCTCTCAGGCGCTTGTGCGGGCAGCCACCAGCCATGCAGGGTCTCGCCGTCCTCGGTATCAAGGTAGACGTCCTCGTATTCCAGGTTTAGCCGGTCCGGGGTGATGTAGGTGACCCGATCGGGGTAGAAGAATACGCTGCTGCAACCGGAGAGCAGCAGAAGGGCAACCAAAAGCCCGCTTAACCGGGCCTTGGTGGCGGTCAGAAGTAGGCGTGAAGTCCGGCGTGCCATGTGCTCTGGTACCTGTCGTAATGATTTTCCCGGATGAATTCAGCAAACAGGCTGAATTCGCGGCCGATGTGCCAGTTGGCTTTGGCGTAGAGCTGGTCCTGGCGGTGCTGGCTGCTGACAATCCAGGCCTTGGTTTTGGCACCGGCAAGCAGGCTGAACTGGTTGTTCTGATGGAGCAGGCCGATATCCGCGCCCGGCGCAGCATCATAGCCTCGACGCAAGTCGTCGTCGATTTCCAGGTCGGCGGTGGCGATGGCAAAGGCCTGGGTCTGGTTGCCAAGGCGCCAGCTGCCGCCGGCTCCGCCCTCAAGATAGGGCGCTAGGACCCGGTCGGTGCCGGTGTCGGTTCGGCGGCCACCAAACCCAACCTGCCAGGACAGTGGCGAGAAAAAGGCGTTCCGCGGGCTTAACGAGCGAATTTCCACACCGGTGAGCTGTTCAAGTTGAAGCTCGTTGTTGTCGGTATAAAGGCGCGCGTCGAGCCTGAGGAATTGAAGCTGGGCGCCGGTGCGGTAGCCGGCCGGCGGGTCCAGGACGTCGTGGTAGGCCGGGCGCAGGGTCACCTGGGTGAATTCCCGGTGTGCCTGCTGGCCAGCCCCGAGAGTCAGTCTAAAGGTGTCGTGGCCCTGGTCGTCTCTGACAACAGGCTCGGGTGGTTCCTCTGGCGGGGCGACGTTGTTGATCCGGCTGCGCTCTCTCAACAGGTCATGGGAAAGTGGTGCAGCGATTTCCCGGGGCCAGCCGTCGGCCTCGCTTTTGTAGCGAACGTAGTCGTAGGTGGCATCCAGAACATGGGCCTGCTGCTCGGCTGGCAGTGAACTCACCTCATTGGCAGCGGCGGCTACATAACCGTTGGCGATCGCCGCCGCGAGGGTCTGGTGATCGTCGGGCAGGGTAGAGAGACTGTAGGCCACGGAGGTGGCAGCGGAAGGCCGGTAATAGACTTCGCTGACCAGGTCCTTGTCCACTACCCAACGTACCGTGTCCGACGGGATGGCGTGAGTGCTTACTTCTCCCAGCAGGTCCGTGCCCGGGCGCGCGATGTCTATCAGGGCCAGCAGGCGGTAGGCACAGTTTTCATCGAAGAAGTAGTAGTCGAAATTGCGATCTCTGATCTCCCAGGCGTGGGCGATCATCAGGTCGACTTCGTCCTGTGTGAGGTTCAGTTTGTACTCCCACAGGTCGCGATGCTCGATGTCCGAATACAGCCGTATTTTTTCATAGTAGGGCTGGACAGTTGTGATACCGGGATAGCCACCGAAAATGCCCTTGTAGGCGAACAGGAACTCACTGTCGTGGGCCGCGGCATCGGCGGCATAGGAAATTGTGTTGGCCAGCAGCAGGTTGGTCTCTTCATCATCCTGAGGTGGGTCAAGGCGCAAAAACGTATGGCCGAACATGGAAGAGGGGCTGTTCAGGTAAGAGGCGGCAAACACCAGGGTCACCGTCTCAGTGTTCAATGTTTCCGACCATTCCCGGTAACCGGGGCACTCGATTTCCGGGAGCGACAGATCGAGTTGCTGGCTGAGCCAGGCTTCCCGGGCCGGGAAACGGCAGCGGGCATGGCCATCGCCTTCGCCGGGCTTCTGGATGGCTTCAAGGGTTGCCTCCAGCTCTGCCCTTGGTGAGTGCTTGCCGTCTTCGCTCAGAAAAAAGGCCGGATCGTCGGCCTGGCTGGTATATCCCTCGCCAAAGGTGTCGGGCTGATAGTGGATAAGTGTGAGCCAGGCAGGATCGAGATGGAGTTCGGATGTGTTTTCAGGCGTATTAGCCTGGGTTGGCAGGCTGACTGCAAGCCAGATCAGCGCTGGCCCAATGCGAAGCATGTTGCCCATGGGTGTTTACTGCATCCGGGGTTGAACGGTATGGAGGATGGAACAATGCGCCGTCCCTGGCGCATGAGAGTCCATTCAATGAGTCAGTATCAGGCTGCTACGTACTTGCTGAGTGACTCGTTTTTCTCCAGCAGCGCGACGATGGCATCGACCGCTTCGCCGGAGGTGGTGTCAGAGCTCGGGAAAATGGTGGCAAAGTTATCCTGCAGGACTTTCCGGAAGGCATCGCGATCCGCTTCGTCAACCCCCAGAAGTACTGCCAGAGTGTCCAGGTTCTCGCCGGAACCGCGGGACATGTCACGGGCGACCTTGTCGATGTTGCTGTCCATGTACATGGCCATGGACTGAACGGACTGGTTGGTTTGGCAGCCAAGGGTGCCTGAAGTCATGCCAAAGGTCTGGTTACCAAAGGTCCCGTTGGTGGTAGCGGCCAGTACATGGGGGGCAATGCCGGATTGTCCTTTCCAGATCATGGCGCCGACACCACAGCCCGGTTGGGCAAAGGCCATGGAGGAGGCACCCAGAAGAATTGCACCTGCGATCAGTTTTTTCATTATCCACTCCTTTCTGTGGTTTAAAGCTCTCGTCGCAATACACAATGCTGCCCCTGACGTGGAGCAGCATTGCGAAAACGGCCCTGACTGGTCTTGTGGAGACAGGTTGACCGTTGATTTGAGTATAGTTGATCTCCAGCCAACGCAAGTTTAAAGATTGGTGAGTAATTGATTCGGCCCACAAAAAAACCGGTGCATGTTGCCACACACCGGTTTTGACCTTGCTTTCAGGAGGTTTTGATCAGCCGCCCAGGTAGGCGTTCTGGACATCCGGGTTTTCCAGCAGATTCTTGCCGGTGTCGTGCAGGCGAATCTTGCCGGTTTCCAGCACGTAGCCCCGGTCGGCCAGGTTCAGCGCCTGATGAGCGTTCTGCTCCACCAGAAAGACGGTGATTCCTTCCTCGCGAAGCTGGCCGATGATCTCAAAGATCTGCTTGATGATCAGCGGTGCCAGGCCCAGCGATGGTTCATCGAGGATGATCATGTTGGGTCTGCTCATCAGTGCTCGCCCGATGGCCAGCATTTGCTGCTCGCCGCCGGACATGGTTCCGGCGCGCTGATGCTCGCGTTCCTTCAGGCGCGGAAAGAGCTCATAGACGTGCTGCTGGCTCTTGCGGATTTCTGCCTTGGTGTTGAAAAAACCACCCATGTGGAGGTTTTCCTCGACCGTCAGGCCAGAGAACACGCGGCGGCCCTCCGGAACAATCGAGATGCCGGAGCGCATGATCTGGGCTGTGGATTCATTGGTGATTTCCTTGCCTTCCAGAAAAATGCGTCCGGCACTGGCCCGGGGGTTGCCGCAAACAGTCATCAGCAGGGTGGTCTTGCCAGCACCGTTGGCGCCGATCAGTGAGACGATCTCACCCTTTTTGACCTCTACAGACACCCCGTGCAAGGCCTCGATCTTGCCGTAATGGGTATGGACATCTTCTAGTACTAGCATGTGGTTACCTCAGGCCTCGCCCAGATAGGCTTTGATCACGTCGTCGTTCTGGCGGATTTCTTCCGGCGTGCCACTGGCCAGGGGGCGTCCCTGGTTGATCACGTTGATGCGGTCGGAAATATCCATTACCAGGCTCATGTCGTGCTCAATCAGCACCACGGAAACGTTGTAGTCCTCTTTCAGGCTGATAATCAGCTGATTGAGTTCCTTGGTTTCCGCCGGGTTGAGGCCGGCTGCCGGCTCGTCGAGCATTAACAGCTTGGGCTCGGTCACCATGCAGCGGGCAATCTCCAGACGCCGTTGTTGGCCATAGGCGAGGTTGCCGGCTTCCCGGTTAGCCAGGTCCAGCAGGCCAACCCGATCCAGCCAGTAGGCGGCCCGATCCAGGGATTTCTGCTCTTTGGTCCGGTAACTGGGGGTTTTGATCAGGCCAGAAATCAGGTTGGTGTTCAGGTGGCGGTGTTGAGCCACCAGCAGGTTTTCCACCACCGTCATCTGGCTGAACAGCCGCACATGCTGGAAAGTGCGCACCATCCCCAGTCGGGAGATCTTGTAGTCGGGTTTACCCTGTACTTCTCTCCCCTCGAACAGGATCTTGCCGCCGGTCGGTTTGTAAAAACCGCTCATGCAGTTGAATACGGTGGTTTTGCCGGCCCCGTTGGGACCGATGATGGACACGATTTCGTGTTCCTGAACGTCCAGAGACACTTCGTCTACCGCCAGCAGGCCGCCAAAGCGCATGGACAGATTCTGTACTTCAAGCATCGTCTGTCACTCCTGCCTTTTCAGTTCAATGTGAATGCGGCGCATGGGCATCAGGCCCTGCGGACGCCAGACCATCATCAGCACCATGGCGGCGCCGAAGATCAGCATGCGGTACTCGGAGAATTCACGGGCCAGTTCGGGCAGGATGGTGACGGCGATCGCCGCCAGTACCACACCGATCTGTGAGCCCATGCCGCCGAGTACCACGATGGCCAGGATGATGGCGGATTCGAGGAAGACAAACGATTCCGGGCTGATAAAGCCCTGCTTGGAGGCGAACACGGTGCCGGCAAAACCGGCAAAGAAGGCACCAATGGTAAAGGCGGACAGCTTCACCGCGGTGCGGCTCAGGCCCAGGGAGCGGGCAGCGATTTCATCTTCCCGCAGTGCTTCCCAGGCCCGACCCACGGGCATCCGCATGAATCGACGGATAACGAGCGCGGTGAATACCGCCAGAACCAGGGCAATCAGGTACAGGAAGATAACCTTGTGCTCACCGCTGTAGGCGATGCCGAAGGTTTCGTGGAACGAGGTGTTGCCTTCTTCCTTCACCCGGCGCCCGAATTCCATGCCGAACAGGGTCGGATCCGGGATGCCACCAATGCCGTTGGGGCCGCCAGTCAGGGTTGTCCAGTTATTCAGCAATATCCGGATGATCTCGCCGAAACCCAGGGTGACGATGGCCAGATAATCCCCTCGTAGCCTGAGTACCGGAAAGCCGAGCACAAGGCCAAACAGGGCGGCGAGCAGTGCGCCGATGGGCAGTGCCAGCCAGAACGAGATGCCCAGGTACTGTGACAGTAGTGCAAAGGTATACGCACCTACGGCATAGAAGGCCACATAGCCAAGATCCAGCAAGCCGGCCAAACCAACCACCACGTTCAAGCCGAGGGCCAGCATGATGTAGATCAGCACCAGCGTGGCCAGATCCACTGCACCACGGGATACGAAGAAAGGCCAGAACAAGGCAAGAACCACAATGCCGGTCAGCACCCAGGACTCAATCTTGGCCCGGCGGTTTTCCGCCATGGGCTCCTTGCTGGATTGGGGCAGGGGATGCGGGAGACTCCTGAGGGTCCCCATGATCTGGTCCCGGAATAGCTGGAACAGGAATACGATCACCGCAGCGAGCAACACCATGACAATGGTACTGGCATCGGCCCCGGTCAGGGTCACGTTGATGCCCTGGGCCTCAAGATTGAAGCCGATGATCGGGTAGGAAATGATCAGTGTAATGATCGCGCAGAAGAGCGCGTGTCTGAAATTATTAGCAGCCATCAGATCTTCTCAACCTCCGGTTTGCCAAGCAGGCCGGTGGGTTTGAACAGCAGAATCAGGATCAGCAGGCTGAACGAGATCACATCCTTGTATTCACCGCTGAGGTAGCCGGAGGTCATGCTCTCTGCCACGCCCAGTATCAATCCGCCCAGCATCGCACCAGGGATGCTGCCAATGCCGCCAAGTACCGCTGCGGTAAAGGCTTTCAGCCCGGCAATGAAGCCGAACAGAGGATCGACCGAACCGTAGTACATGCCCAGGAGCAGGCCGGCAACCGCCGCAAGTGCCGCACCGATTACAAAGGTTGCGGAAATGATGCGGTTGGTGTCGATGCCCAACAGGTTGGCCATGCCCAGGTCCTGTGACACCGCACGGCAGGCACGGCCAGTCCGTGAGCGTGATATGAACAGGGACAGGGCTGTCATACAGATCAACGTGGTGATGAAGATGGTTATCTGCATATAGGACAGGGACATCTGGAAGCCGTCACCGGAACCGAAGTTGAAACCGCCGTCGATCAGCGCCGGAAAACCGATGTTCCGGGAGCCCTGTGCCAGATGAACGTAGTTCTGGAGGAAGATGGACATGCCGATGGCGGAGATCAGCGGGATCAGGCGATGACGCCCCCGCACAGGCCTGTAGGCCACCCGTTCCACTGCCCAGCCCATGGAGCTGGAGACGATCATGGCGCAGAGCAGCGCGACGATCAGTATCAGAGGTAGCCAGGCAATACCAAGAGCGGCGAGGCCGGTAATGGCAATCAGCGCCGTGTAGGCACCGATCATATAGATTTCACCATGGGCAAAGTTGATCATGCCGATGATGCCGTAAACCATCGTGTAGCCGATGGCGATCAGGGCGTAGGTGCTCCCGATCGTCAGCCCGTTGATGAGCTGCTGAGAGAAATAAAGGAGGTCTTGCATTGTTATGGGACTCCGAAAGCCTGCTCCCTCCGCTACCACACCCCATGCCCGGGATATCCGGGCAGGAAGTGGGGGAGGATCAACAGGAGCCTAGAAAAACACCTTCTCCCGGATCGCGGTGAGAAGGTGCTCTCATGATTACCGTTTGTTAACGATTTTGGCTCAGTTTACCGGAGTTTTGCTTCCATCTGAATGCCATTCGTACACAACAAACTCGAACGACTTCATGTCGCCCGCTTTGTCGTATTCAACGGTGCCGATCGGAGTCTGGAAGGTGCCTTCGCGCAGGGCGGCAGCAACATCAAACGGATCGGTGGAGCCCGCGGCTTCAATGCCTTCGGCAACCAGTTGCACGGCAGTGTAGGAGGTCAGAACGAACGGACCGGAGGGATCCTCGCCTTTGTCTTCGAACGCTTTAACCAGCGCCTGGTTTTCGGCTTTCTGGTCGAACGCCGGTGGCAGGGTTACCAGCAGGCCTTCGGCGGCTTCGCCGGCGATGGTGTTGATGTCCTTGTTACCCACGCCCTCGGGGCCCATGAAGCGGGCGTCCAGGCCAGCGGAGTCAGCCTGGCGCAGGATCAGACCCAGTTCCGGGTGGTAACCGCCATAGTAGACGTAGTCCACATCAGCCTGCTTGAGTTTGGTGACCAGTGAGGAGAAATCCTTGTCACCAGCGGTGATACCTTCGAACATGGCGATTTCAACGCCCGCGTCCTTCAGGGTGTCACGAACGGCGGTGGCAATACCTTCACCGTACTGCTGCTTGTCGTGGACAATAGCAACGCGCTCCGGGCTCTGGGAGGCAATGTAACGGGCCGCGACCGGACCCTGCATGCTGTCCAGGCCGATGGTACGGAACACCAGTTCATAGCCACGCTCGGTGATTTCCGGGCTGGTGGAAGCCGGGGTCACCATCAGAATGCCTTCGTCTTCGTAGATGTCGGAAGCCGGCTGGGTGGAGCTTGAACACAGGTGACCGATCACGAAGCGTACGCCGTCGTTGACCAGACTGTTGGCAACGGTAACGGCCTGCTTGGGATCACACACGTCGTCGTATTCCACGGCAACCAGCTCTTCACCCATAACACCGCCGTTGGCGTTGATCTGCTCGATCGCCATGCGGGCACCGGAGAATTGCATGTCACCATACTGGGCAACGGGACCTGTCATGGGGCCGGCAATACCGATCTGGATTTCTGCAGCGGCGTGGCCGGCGCCCATCAGGGCTACGGAAGTACTAACAGCGGTTACGAGTTTTTTTACTGAAGTTCTCATTGAGTCTGTCCTGTTTTATTTCAGGGTTATTCTTGTCTTCTCAGAGAGTTAAACAAACACCACACCTCACTGCTTGTCAAGCCAGGGGGCTGGCGTTTGCTCCGGAACACGGGCCTGTCTGCAAAGGCAAATCCCGTGCCGCTCTGAGCGGTGTCACGCATCCGTGCCGTCTTCTTCATCCTGTGAGACCAGCGCCCGGAAGCTCTCATGTTCACGTAGCTGGTCAAAACTCACGTCTACGGAAGCATCGTCGCGGTATGCCTCCGAAATTTCAATAGCTTTCTTCAAGGTACTGACTGCGTCCTCCCAGCGGCCGATTTCCGCATAGGCGCATGCCAGCTGATAGTGCGCGTGGCCATTATCCGGTGCAAGTTTCAGTGCTCGCTGGCAGAGACTGATGGCCCACAGCGGTTCCTGCATTTCCAGAACGGCGTCGGCCTTGTAGCTCAAAGCCTCCACATCATCCGGGCGAAGATCCAGAATCTGATCGTAGGCAGCGATCTTGTTCTGGTGTGAGGTTTCCTGGCTGGCTTTGAGCCAAAGGGAATGCACTTCGTTAGTGCGCTCAATCTCGGCCTGGTTCTGGTGGATAATGTCGGATTTCTGCTTCAGCTGTTCTTCGATGAATTCGAGTCGCTTCTCGTATTCAATCACCAATTCGTTAACCCGCTTTTCCGCCAGGCTGGTTAGCTGGTTCCGCATATCCCGGATGGAATTCCAGCCGATAACCACGAGAATGGAGGTTGCGCCCGCTATCAGGTAAAAGAAGTAGGTAACAGTGTCAGTGGCGTAGGACATGGTTTTGTCGGCAACCGACAGTTCCTTGTCGACCACCTTTTCGATCAGTTCCGCCCTGGTGTTTTGCATCTCCTTGCGAAGTGCCTTGCTTTCCTCAAGCAAATACAGCTCCACGAAGGGTGTGTACATGGGCTTTTCCAGGGTCTTGATGCTCTCTTCCAGGTCTTCCGCGGTGAGCTCTTTTTCAGGTCCCAGCTCATCCTGGCCATAGAGGGTGCCGGCGAATGTCGTCATGAAAAGAAAAGGCAGCAAAAACTTGATCATCGGGCGCAATCCGTCCGTCTGTCTGTCGAAAAGAAATAAAGTCGTGACCTTAGCATAGTGGCTGGCCGAAAAAATGCCGGGAATCTCCCTGACTTGCAATTCTCGGTACAAAGACCTCTAATAGTTAGGGGTATAAATAAATTGCCAATACCGAATCGGAGTATTGCTGTGAATAGTTATGAAGATGTGCTGGTGGCTTTAAGACGTGTCATCCGGGCGACAGACCTTCACTCAAAGCGGCTGAGCAAGCATGCCGGGCTGACCGGGCCACAGTTGCTGATCATGAGAACGATTCGGGATCTTGGCGAAGTGACCATCGGCACCATTGCCGAAAAGGTCAGTCTAAGCCAGGCAACGGTAACGACGATTCTGGACCGGCTGGAGCACCGGAATCTGGTGTACCGGGTGCGCAGCACTCAGGACAAGCGGAAGGTGCATGCTCACCTGACCGACGAAGGGGCGGATCTGCTGGCCCGGGCGCCGAATCCGCTGCAGGAGGATTTCATCAAGAAATTCCAGAGCCTGGCAGAGTGGGAGCAGACCATGATTCTGGCCTCACTTCAGCGGGTGGCCAACATGATGGATGCCGATGATATTGATGCATCACCGGTGCTGACCGTGGGGTCGGTTCTGAAGGACGACGGGTGGAAAGAGAAAGCCTGAGCAATGGTGTCGGATTACGACCCGTTGGGTCTAATCCGACCTACAATTCAGCTATCCAAACTCGTAGGTCGGATTAGCGAAGCGTAATCCGAATCCCACCCCGCAGCCGATTAGGCCATGGAGTGGGATTCAGCTCGTAGGTCGGATTAGCGAAGCGTAATCCGACAAACCCGCTTCCATCAATGCACCGAAGACCCGCTCTTGGGCTTATTGCCAAAGCACACCTGGAACACATCGCTGTAATGCTTGGCGAAGTTCACCACCAGACCTTCCTTAAGATACTCCGGCAGTTCTTCATAGTCGCCACGGTTCGCTTCCGGCAAGATCAGGTTGCTGATTTTCTGCCGGCGCGCCGCAATGACTTTCTCTCGAATACCGCCCACCGGCAGCACCTGTCCCGTCAGTGTAAGCTCACCGGTCATGGCGATGTTCTGCTGCGGCGCTTCCTTGCGGGCGATGGACAGCAGTGCGGTGGCCATGGTGACTCCGGCGCTGGGGCCGTCTTTGGGCGTGGCTCCCTCGGGTACGTGCAGGTGCACGAAGGATTTGTCGAAGAAAGTCGGGTCGCCCTTGAAGCGTCTTAGGTTGGATGACACATAGCTGTAGGCGATCTCGGCGGACTCCTTCATCACATCCCCCAACTGACCGGTCAGTTTGAAGCCGCGCTGAGAGCTGTGAATCCTGGATGCCTCGATGCTCAGAGTGGCACCGCCCATGGCGGTCCAGGCCAGGCCGGTGACGACGCCGGTGCCTTTGAGGGATCTCTCTTTCTTGAATGATGGCTGCCCGAGGTAGCTCTGCAGATCCGAGACACCCACCTTCACCGGTTGGCCCGGGTTCTCCAGCAGCTTCACGATGCCCTTGCGCAGAATCTTGTGCAGCAGCTTTTCCAGGCTCCGAACGCCGGCCTCGCGGGCATAGCCCTCAATAACCTGCTTGATGGCGGCGTCGGTGATGTTGAACTGCTTTTTCAGCAGACCGGCCCGCTTCAGCAGCCTGGGCAGCAGGTAGTGCTTGGCGATGGCCAGCTTTTCTTCCGCGATGTAACCGGACAGGCGAATAACGTCCATTCGGTCGAGCAGTGGCCGCGGAATCGTATCGAGCTGGTTGGCGGTGCAGATGAATAGTACCTTGGACAGGTCCATGCGGACGTCCAGATAGTGGTCCAGGAAGTCACGGTTCTGCTCCGGGTCCAGGGTCTCCAGCAGGGCTGAAGCAGGATCGCCCTGGAAAGACGCACCGATCTTGTCGATTTCATCCAGCATGATGACCGGATTCGCCACCTTGGAATCTTTCAGTGCCTGGACAAACTTGCCCGGCATGGCGCCAATGTAGGTGCGGCGGTGGCCCTTGATTTCAGCTTCATCCCTCATGCCACCAACGCTGAAGCGGTAGAATTTCCGGCCCAGTGCATCCGCCACGGAATGGCCGATTGATGTCTTGCCAACACCGGGCGGGCCCACCAACAGGAGGATAGAGCCGCTGACCTCGCCCTTGAAGGTCCCTTCGGCCAGGAACTCGATGATGCGATCTTTTACATCGTCCAGGCCGTCGTGATCCCGGTCCAGGATCCGGCGGGCTTCGGCCAGATCGAAGTGGTCTTCCGAGTGGACGCCCCAGGGAACCTGGGTCAGCCAGTCAAGATAATTACGGGTGACACCATATTCCGGCGAACCCTGTTCCAGCACCTGCAGTTTTTCGATTTCATCGTTGAAGCGCTCCTTAACCGCCTCGGTCGGGTTTAGCTCCGCCATGCGTTGCTGGAACCGCTCCACATCTGCGGTCTTGTCGTCCTTGGCCATGCCCAGCTCGCGCTGAATGACCTTGAGTTGTTCCTTCAGGAAGAACTCGCGCTGATGCTTCTGCACCTTGGCGTTAACTTCTTCACTGATTTCCGACTGCAGCCGGGCAACTTCCTGTTCCTTGCGCATCAGTAACAGGACTTTCTCCATGCGGCGGAGCAGGGGTACGGTGTCGAGCACGTCCTGCAGTTCATTGCCCGGGGCACTGGTCATAGAGGCGCCGAAATCGGCAAGCGGGGAGCTGTCGTCCGGGCCGAACCGGGACAGGTATTGTTTTACCTCTTCGCCATAGAGAGGGTTGGTGCGCAGCAGCTCCTTGATCGCGCTGATTATGGCCAGGGTGTAGGCCTTGAGCTCGTCTGCGTCTTCTTCCGGTTCTGTCGGGTATTCAACTTCAACCAGGTAGGGCGGCTTGCGACGCAGCCACTGGACGATCCGGAAGCGCTGCAAACCCTGAGCAATAAACTGGACCTTACCACTGTCGTTCTGGGCATGATGCACGCGCACGGCGCAGCCCACCGTCTCCAGCTGTTCACTGGCAGGGATGCCGTCTTCCGTTTCCTGCTCTTCCACAAAACAGATGCCCATGACCTTGTGATCGGTCTCGCCGACCCGTTTCAGGGTTTCCTGCCACGGATTCTGGTTCACCACGACCGGCTGAACCTGGGCCGGAAAGAAAGGCCGGTTCGAAACCGGCAGCACATACATGCGCCGGGGCATCATCTGCTGGGGCAGGGCGAGGCTTTTGCTATGCTCGTCCTTGCCGATGTATTCGGTCACGTCCTCTTCGAATTCCTCAAGTGAATCGTTTTGCGTGTCATCATTCATGCCGCGAGCATCCATCCGGAAAGGTTGTGAATCCGCCCGGGACGGGCTGCTGAGTGGTTGTCCCGGAGCGTTGCTTACTAGCTATGTAACGGCAGATACGGTGATTTCAAGGAGTTGGCCTTGACTACCTGGCGCTTGAATTTCCACGACTTGGCCCCATGTCCCTGACAACTCCGAACGATTCATTCGACTTTTTCAGGTGCCCTGCATGAGCAATTCTCCCTACATCTTTGAAGCCACCATGGAAAACTTCCAGCAGAAGGTTATGGAAGCCTCTGCCAGCACGCCCATCCTGGTGGATGTCTGGGCCGAGTGGTGCGCTCCCTGCAAGCAGTTGATGCCGCTACTGGAAAAGCTTGCCGACGATTACCAGGGCGCGTTCATGCTGGCCAAGGTGAATGCAGACGAGCAGGAACAGCTCACATCCAGCCTGGGTGTGCGCAGCCTGCCCACCGTCATCCTGGTCAAGAACGGCCAGGCCGTGGATGGCTTCAACGGCGCCCTGCCGGAGAGCGAAATCCGCAAGGTTCTGGACAAGCATGTGGAAGCTCCCAAGGAAGACCCTTACGAAAAGGCCCATCGGATCTGGGAAGAAGGGGACGTCGAGGGAGCGCTGGCCATCCTGTCCCAGATGAATCAGGAGGATCCGGAAAATCTGAAGGTCCTGATCGATCTGGCCCAGCTGAAGGCAGAAATGGGGGACCTGGAGACGGCTGAACAGGTGCTTGATAGCCTGCCGCCGGAAGAGAAGATGCAGCATCAGGCCAAGCAACTGGCGGCCCGGATCAAGTTTCTCAAGCAGTCTGCCGAGTTGCCACCGATCAAGGATCTTGAGATGGCCCTTGAGCAGGATCCGAAAGACCCGAACGCACTGCACCAGTTGGCGCTTCATCACGTATTACAGGAAAATAACGCCGAGGCCATGGACCTGCTGATCCGCCTGATGCGGGTAGACAGCAAATACAAGGACGAAGTGGCCAAGACAACGCTGATTGAGCTGTTCGACAAGCTGGGCAACAACAACCCGGATGTACGGACCTATCGCCGGAAGCTCTATACCCTGATGCACTGATCGTTTGGTGTTAGCCAAACACAACGTAGGTCGGGTGGAGCCAAAGGCGAAACCCGACTGGTATCTCCGCAATGCTCAAACTCCCGCCCCAACCCGACAACTGTGAACTCTGTGAGCGCCCGGTTGGCAAACTTACCCGGCACCACCTGATACCCAAACACCTGCACCGCAAAAAACGCTTTCAGAAACTGTTCTCCAAGGAAGATCTCATCACCCGAACGCTCTGGGTGTGCCGTCCCTGCCACAACGCTATTCACAAAGCCCGTTCGGAATACGAGTTGGGTCTGTACTTCAACACCCGGGAAAAGCTGTTGGAGCTGGAGGAAATGCGGACGTTTGTTGAGTGGCTCAAGGACAAGCCGGAGGGGTTTGTGCCGAAGTTTCGAAGGGGCTGAACGAAAGAGGGCCAGATGGGAGCTCCCATCTGGCCCTCTTTGCACAAAGGCAATGAGCTTTTAGCCGTTGCCCTTCTTCATCTCTTCATACTCATCCTCAAAGAAGAATTTCTCTTCTCCGAAGGCCGGTTCCAGCTCATGCAACCAGGTGGCTGTCTCGCTGTACTTGGCAAAGAACGGGCGTTGTACCCAGTCCGGGTTGCGGCCCTGCAGGAAGCGCAGCACGAATACCTTTTCGCCGTGGATTTCGGTAATACCCTGAATCTCTACCTTCCCGGGTCCGGCGCTCATGGACGGGCCGCGGGCGGTGCGGGCCAGGCCGCTCACCTTCTTCATGGCGTCCCGATAAATGTGGAAGGCCTCAACCAGGGGCACTTCAAAGTAGTTCTTGGCGCCGGTGTCCCGTTCTACAAACATGTAGTAGGGGATGATGCCCAGCTGCACTTCTTTCTTCCACAGCTTGGCCCAGGCGTCGGCGTCGTCATTGACGTGCTTGATCAGCGGGCCCTGGGCGCGGATCTCGGCACCGGTGGCACGAATGCGGCGGATGGCCTCTTCGGCAATCTCGGTGGTGATTTCCTGCCAGTGGTTGTAGTGAGCCATGATGGCCACGTGTTTGCCGGCATCCACGAGACGGGCGAACAGGTCGATCAGTTCGTCGGCATCCTTGTCGGTCACGAAGCGGTAGGGCCAGAAGGTGAGGGCCTTGGTGCCGATGCGGATGGTCTGGATGTGATCGAACTCCGGCTGCAACAGCGGTTCCAGATACTGCACCAGGTTCTTGGTCTTCATGACCATCGGGTCACCGCCGGTTACCAGCAGGTCGGTTACCTCGGTGTGCTCCTGCAGGTAGCCGTGAAGCTTCTCGGCTTCGGTGCTGGCCATTTTCAGGTCCTTGTCACCGACAAACTGCGCCCAGCGGAAACAAAAGGTGCAGTAGGAGTGGCAGGTCTGACCCTGGGCCGGGAAAAACAGCACCGTCTCGCGGTACTTATGCTGAACGCCGTCCAGCACTTCACCGTCCAGCTCCGGCATGTTCATTTCCATCTGGCCGGCCGGGTGCGGGTTCAGTTCATCCCGGATCTCCTTGGCGACGGCCTGGATCTCTTTCTTGTCGGCACCTTCCCGGTGCATTTTTGCCATGCGTTCGTAATGCTCGTCTTTCAACATGCCTTTCTGGGGGAAGACAAGCTGATAGATCGGGTCGTTGGGCACCTTGTCCCAGTTGATCAGTTCATTGATCACATATTCGTTGACCCGAAATGGCAGCACGCTGGCTACCACTTTCATTTCAAACAGGGTCTCTTCAGGGAGATTCTGAATGACTTCAATCTTGTCGAGCTGGCGGTCCGTGTAGACCTTGAAACGCCGTTCCTCGAACTCCGTAGTGGGAATCCGGTTCGGAAAGGTGACGATGGAGTTCATAGATCGCCCTCTGTTGGTGCCAATGACAAAAAAGTGGTCCGACCACTTTTTCGGTGGTTAAAAATCAGGCAGGCGAGTATACATAAATCGGGAATTATTTTCAGGTCTAATCAAAAAGTTCCGGTAAATCAGGAAAATGCAGGAGAGTATCGGGCGGAAAATTCAATAAAAATCGCCAAATGCAGCGAATAAGCGGCGAATTGCAGTAAGTGGATCGTTTAGCGTGGTAATCAATTTTTCTGTTGATAAGAATGCTACGACATTGGTCGCAATCTGGTTGTCTGTTGGTCCAAAAACGGTCATTCTTCCGTAAGTAACCGAAAGAAGTCTGCTCGAAAAGGATGTTCGTAGGGCTTTGATTGAACTTGATAGCTAAAATGTAGTAAAAATACTACGTAATCAGGTGGGCCAATCCACGCACTTCGCCGGCGAGCCGGTCATCCTTTGGGCCAAAAGCCCGTGAATCGGGGGCGATCAGACAGGAAAAGTGTGAAAGCTGTTCTATGCTTTGTACAGGTTCTGTGTACTGGGAGCCGGTACGCCTGTCAGGCTAAAAATACCCACAACAAAACACTGCATTCCATCGCAGCTTATCGACACCGCAACGCGCCAGGCTGCTGATCGTGGCGGCGCTGCACTTTTTGATGCCAAGGGGAGGGTTTGATGTACCAGGACGATGATCCCATTGAAACCAGTGAATGGCTGGACGCGCTGGAATCTCTGATCGAGAACGAAGGCGTAGACCGGGCCAAATACATTCTTGAGAGGCTCTCCGAACGAGCGAGCCGCGATGGAACCGAGCTACCTTATTCCATTACCACGCCATTCCGGAACAGCATTCCGGTGTCGCAGCAGGCGCCGATGCCTGGCGACCTCTTTATGGAGCGCCGAATCCGCTCTCTGATCCGCTGGAATGCGATGGCCATGGTTATGCGTGCCAACCAGCGTCCCGGTGACCTTGGCGGGCATGTTTCATCGTTCTCGTCGGCAGCGACGCTCTACGATGTTGGCTTCAACTACTTCTTCCACGGTGGCGACGAAAAGCGCGAGTCCGACCTTGTTTACTTCCAGGGCCACTCTTCACCGGGCATTTATGCGCGCTCCTTCCTTGAGGGGCGCTTCGACGAGAAAGATCTCGACAAATACCGTGAGGAAGTCGATGGCACTGGCCTCTCTTCCTATCCGCACCCCTGGCTGATGCCGGAATACTGGCAGTTCCCGACGGTTTCCATGGGCCTCGGTCCGATTCAGGCGATCTACCAGGCACACGTAATGAAGTACCTGGACAGCCGTGAACTCATCGAGATGGGCGACCGCAAGGTGTGGTGTTTTGTCGGCGACGGCGAGTGCGACGAGCCGGAAACCCTGGGTTCCATCTCTATGGCCGGCCGGGAAAATCTCAGCAACCTTATCTTCGTTGTTAACTGCAACCTGCAGCGTCTGGATGGTCCTGTTCGTGGTAATGGCAAGATCATGCAAGAGCTTGAGGGTGTCTTCCGGGGTGCTGGTTGGAACGTGCTGAAAGTCGTCTGGGGTCGCCACTGGGATCCGCTGTTCGAGAAGGACAAGGACGGCAAGATGCAACGGGCCATGGACGAGGTCTGCGACGGCGAGCTGCAGAACTTCAAGAGTAACGGCCCGGCTTACACCCGCAAGCACTTCTTCGGTAAGTATCCGGAAACGGCCAAGCTTGTTGAGGGCCTCTCTGACGAGGAAATCAACAAGCTTAACCGTGGTGGTCACGACCCATACAAGATCTACGCGGCATACCACCACGCCATCCATAACAACGGTGGCCGGCCAACCGTTATCCTGGCTCACACCATCAAGGGCTATGGCTTCGGTGAAGCCGGTGAGGCGCAGAATACAGCCCATTCCCTGAAGAAGCTGGATATTGAGCAGCTGAAGTCATTCCGCGACCGCTTTGCGGTGCCGCTGAAGGACGAAGAGCTCAAGGACGTTCCCTACTACCGGCCAGCGCCGGATAGTCCGGAAATTGTCTATATGAAGAAGCGTCGGCAGGAGCTCGGTGGCTTCTATCCCAAACGCCGCAAGGACTGCCAGCCGCTGCAGATTCCGGAGCTGGACATCTTCAAGGCGGTGCTGGACGGTTCCGGTGATCGGAAAATCTCCACCACTATGGCGTTCGTCCGCATCCTGACGGCCCTGACCAAAGACAAGCGCATCGGCAAGCGGGTTGTCCCGATCGTGCCGGACGAAGCCCGGACCTTCGGTATGGAAGGCATGTTCCGTCAGCTCGGCATCTACACGGCCGAGGGACAGAAGTACGTGCCGGAAGATCGTGATCAGATCATGTACTACCGGGAAGACAAAAAGGGTCAGATCCTTGAGGAAGGTATCAACGAGGATGGCTCCATGGCGGCCTGGATGGCAGCGGCAACGTCATACAGCACCAACAACTTCCCGTTGATTCCGTTCTACATCTTCTACTCCATGTTCGGCTTCCAACGGGTAGGCGACCTGGCGTGGGCTTCCGGTGACATCCAGGCCCGTGGCTTCCTGATCGGTGGTACCGCTGGCCGGACCACCCTGAACGGCGAAGGCCTGCAGCACCAGGACGGTCACAGCCATGTGCTGGCCAACACCATTCCGAACTGTAAGGCCTACGATCCGGCCTACGGCTACGAAATGGCCGTGGTGCTCCGCAAGGGTATGAAAGAGATGTTCGAGGACAACCAGAACGTCTTCTACTACCTGACCATCGAAAACGAGAACTACGAACAGCCGGCAATGCCCAAGGGGTGCGAGGACGGCATCATCAAGGGCATGTACAAGTTCGAGTCTGTTGAAACCAAGGGGCGCAAGAAAACCCCGCGGGTTCAGCTGCTCGGTGCTGGCGCGATTCTCAACGAGGTGCGCGCAGCGGCCCAGATGCTGAAAGACGACTGGGGTGTAGCCTCTGACGTGTGGAGCGTGACCAGCTTCAACGAGCTTGCCCGTGAAGGCCAGCACATTGAGCGCTGGAACCGTCTGCACCCGGACGACAAGCCCAAGAAGGCCTACGTAACCCAGTGCCTGGAGAAGCAGGACGGACCAGTGGTGTCTTCGACTGATTACATCAAGCTGCACTCCGAGCAGCTCCGGGCGTTCATTCCCAAAACCTACCTGACTCTCGGTACCGACGGCTTTGGTCGGAGCGATACCCGGGAGAAGCTGCGCAGCTTCTTTGAAGTGGACCGTTACTACGTAACAGTCACGGCGCTGTCAGCCCTGGCTCAGGATGGGGAGGTTAAGAACGATGTGGTTCTCGAAGCCATGCGCAAGTACGGAATCGATCGCAACAAAACGAACCCGGTGCTGAGCTAAGGAGACCGCCATGAGTGAACAGGAAATCAAGGTTCCGGATCTCGGCGGCGCGGATGAGGTCGAGGTAATCGAAATCACCGTCAGTGCAGGAGATTCCGTTGAAGCAGAAGATCCGATTCTGACCGTAGAGTCAGACAAAGCGTCTGTTGAGTTGCCGTCGCCCGGTGCCGGCAAGATCACCAAGATCACTGTAAAGGTGGGTGACAAGGTCAAGGAAGGCGACGTTGTCGGGATGATGGAAGCCAGCGCCGACGGCGGTGGCTCTGACGATGCCGGCAGTGATGACTCCGAAGGAAAGCCGGAGGAGAAAGCCGAGGAAAAGAGCGAAGCCAAGCAAGAAGAGAAATCCGAAGAGAGCAAACCGGCGCCGAAGAAGGCTTCCGGTGGCTCCCGCAAGGAGACCGTCAAGGTTCCCGCGCTGGATGGCTTTGATAATGTCCCGGTGATCGAAATCAACGTGTCGGAAGGCGACACCATTGAAGCCGACGATCCGCTGGTAACGGTGGAATCCGACAAGGCCACCATGGAGATTCCTTCGCCCTATGCCGGCAAGGTGGGCAAGATCCTGGTGTCCGAGGGTGACAAGCTCTCCGAGGGCGATGAGCTGCTGGAGATGACCGTTCAGGAAGGCGGTGGCGAAGAGGAAGAAGCCTCTGGGTCGGCGTCTGAAGAACCGGCCAAGGAAGAAAAGGCGGAATCGAAGTCCGAAGAGAAGCCAAAGCAGCAAGCAGAGTCCGCCCCTGAGCCCCAGGGTGCAACCTACGAGCCGCCGACGCCGGGCGCCAAGGTTCACGCTGGCCCGGCCGTTCGCAAGCTGGCTCGGGAGCTGGGTGCTGATCTGGCCCGCATCAAGGGCTCTGGCCCCAAGGGCCGGATTATCAAGGACGATGTCCAGGCCTATGTGAAGAGCCAGCTCAAGCAGGCTCAGCAGGGCGGTGGTGTTGCCACCGGATCCGGTATTCCCGGGGTCAAGCTGCCGGACTTCAGCCAGTTTGGTGAGGTGAAGCGTGAGGCCATGTCGCGGATGATGTTCGCCACGGCCAACAACATGCAGCGCAGCTGGTTGAACGTGCCCCACGTGACCCAGTTCGAGGATGCGGATATCACCGATATGGAGGATTTCCGCAAGGCCCAGAAAGCGGCCGGCGAGAAGAAGGGCGTGAAGATGACGCCGCTGCCGTTCCTGCTGAAGGCCTGTGCCACGGCGCTTGCGGAACTGCCTCAGTTCAACGTGTCCCTGGACATGGAGCGTAAGGAGGTGGTTCGCAAGAAGTACATTCACATCGGGATTGCGGTGGATACGCCCCATGGGTTGATGGTGCCGGTGATCCGGGATGTGGACAAGAAGGGCTTGTGGGAGCTGGCGGCGGAAAGCGCCGAGCTGGCCCAGAAGGCCCGGGACAAGCAGCTTAAGCCGGCAGAGATGCAGGGTGCCTGTTTTACCATCACCAGTCTGGGTGGTATTGGCGGCACGGCATTTACGCCGATTGTGAATACGCCGGAGGTGGCGATTCTTGGGGTGTCCAAGGCGGCGATGAAGCCGGTTTGGGATGGCAAGGAGTTCCAGCCCCGGTTAATGCTGCCGTTGTCGCTGTCTTACGATCACCGCGCGGTGAATGGGGCCGATGCGGCCCGATTTACTTCGGTGCTCAGTCAGCTTCTTGGCGATATTCGTACCCTTCTGCTGTGATAGCTGCTGGATCCGCTCCCAGCCTTTGAGGTTTGGGGGCGGCGAGAGGCGGGCAATACGATTCAGGACACGCTACAAGCACATCCCTGTGCGCTTGTTTCGGGCCATCCCTGGCCCTCTACAGTCCTGAATCGTATTGCCCGCCTCTCTCGTTTTAGCTCCTTCCTGATCGCTTTTCCGCACAAACAAAAACCCCGGCCGGAGCCGGGGTTTCTGCTGAGTTAACTAACTTCTAACGGAAGTATTAGAAGCTGTACTGCGCTGCGAACAGAACACGGTTTGCGTCGGTGGAGTCACCGGCAACAGTTTCCTGATCGAAGTAGCCGTATTCAACACCGAACATGACGTTCTGTACTGGTGACCACATGTAGTTCAGGAACACGTTCTGGTTGGATTCCGCGTCAGCATTGGTGGTAGCACCCGCTGCAATCGCGTCGTCCAGGTCCAGCATAGTGGTACCGTAGCCCAGGTTGATGCTACGACCACCGCCGAGCGATACGCTTGTGCCGATCGAACCGCCGACGCCTTCGATGGTTTCAAGGCTGTTGCCGTCTACGTAGGCACTGGGGCCGAAGTAGTTGCTGCCTGAGCGCCACAGGTAACCGTTGGCACCGTCAGTATAGTTGATCGCGCCTTGGATAGAGATCATGTCGCTCAGAGCAAACTTGGCCGCACCAAACACCGCGAAGCCCATGGCGCTGTCATCGTTGGTGCCGTCATCGGCAGTCACTTGGCTGATCAGAGCGGCAGCTGAGTATGACAGTGCGTCAGCGGAATCCTGAATGCGAGCAGTCAGCGCTGGAGCGGAAGTGCGAGTGTTTCCGCCTGCGCCCAGAACGCCCTGTGAACTCGGATCTTCAAGAGAGAAGGACAGAGCGCCAGTGGTGTAGCGGATCTGCTCGGTACGATCCTGGCTGCCCGCAGTACCTGCCAAGCTGTCGAAGTCCAGAGTCGGTGTGTTACCTACGAAGCTGGTATAGTTGGACCAGTTACGACCGGCCATGAAGCCGTTGTATTCACCGTATGCGTGACGCATACGCAGACTGCCTGCGCTATTGCCTGAACCACGGAAGTCACCTTCCACGGTGATGGCTACGCCAGACGCGTGCTTAACCTTAACGCCCAGACGGCTCTGTTGAACGTCAGCGCCGAAGTGACCTGTGATGTCTTCATCACCACCGGTAAACGAACCGGCGCGAGTAGAAACCGCTCTGTCAGCGTCCAGGTCGTAACTCATGTTCAGACGAGCGTAGCCATACAGGCTCGCTTCGGTATCGTCACCTACGTTCAGCGTAAGTGCGCTCGCTTGAGAGGCAACCCCCATTACTACTGTTGCTGCCGTCGCACGAATTGCCAATCTCAGTTTGTTGCTTTGCATCGTTGTTGTCTCCACACATTTTTGTTGTTGGACCCAAAAACAAGGTAGTTACGAATTCGTGACAATTCAAATAAATTCATGCAGAAATTAGACGAATGTCTATAACAGCTTTTCGTTCATATACAGACATCTGCAGTTGCCAACGAGGCGTAAACTTGTTCCATGACGTCCGAAAGTACAGTTCTAGAGTCAGCCACGTTCGCGTTTCTTGATATTGAAACCACCGGCGGCAATTCAGCCCGGGATCGGATTACCGAGATTGGTATCCGCTTCTGGCGGGCCGGTGAGGTGGTGGGCGAGTGGCAGACTCTGCTGAATCCGGAAACGCGGATTTCGCCGTTTATCGAAAACTTTACCGGCATTTCCAATGAGATGGTGGCGGATGCGCCTGTGTTTGAAGAGATGGCGGATGAGCTGGAGGCGCAGCTTAAGGGCAATGTGTTTGTCGCCCACAATGCCCGTTTTGATTACGGCTTTATCAAAGCAGAATTTCGTCGGCTGGGGAGACTGTTTTCGGCGAAGGTGCTGTGCACTGTAAAGCTGTCCCGTCGGCTGTACCCGGAGTTCCGGCGCCACAACATGGATGCGCTGATCGCCCGCCATGGCCTTGCCCGGGTTCAGCGGCATCGGGCCATGGGGGATGTATCCGCCATGCTGTCGTTCTTCGAGCATGCCCGTGCCGAGAAGGGGGATGGGAAGTTCGAGAGTGCCCTGCGGGAGCTGCTGCAACGCCCGAGCATTCCTTCTCACCTGCCGACGGATATCCTGCAGGATCTGCCCCGGGGGCCGGGGGTGTATCGCTTTTATGGCGAGAACGATGTTCTTTTATATGTGGGCAAGAGCACCAACATTGCCCAGCGGGTGGCTTCGCACTTTTCCGGTGATCATAACTCTGCCCGTGGTGTGCGCATGTCCGAAAGCCTGCGTCGCGTCGAGTGGACGGAAACGGCCGGTGAGCTTGGCGCGCTGCTACTGGAGCTCAAACAGATCAAAACCCTGAAGCCCCTGTTCAATCGTCGCTCGAGGGCCGCCAAGAATCTGGTAAGCATTGAGCTCTCGAAAAACGAGGCCGGGTATCTGCAGGCGCGGCTGGTTCGCGAAATCGAGCCCCACCGACTGGGGGATTATTTCGGGTTGTTCCGCAGCAAGCGGGATGCCGAGCGGGCGCTGAGCGGTATTGCTGGCAAAAATGAATTGTGCAACCGGTTGCTGGGGCTGGAGCCAGAGCACGAAGGCCCCTGTTTCCAGCGCACCCTCGGGCGCTGCAAAGGTGCCTGCGAAGAGCTCGAGGATGTCGAGCGTTACAACCTGAGGGTGCAGATTGCCTTTCACAGTCTGCGCCTGAAGACCTGGCCCTGGAAAGGGCCGGTGGGCATTGTTGAGCAGGATGCCCGTTCCGGCCGCACGGATATCCTGGTGGTTTATAACTGGATGCATGTAGCCACCCTCCACAACGAGGAAGAGCTGCAGGACCTTTCCCTCCGCGGCCAGGCGGTCACCTTTGATCTGGATTCCTACAAACTTTTGATCGGCGCCCTGATGGATCGGAACAAGGGTAGGGGCATGCAGCACCGGGTGATTGAATTGCCCGCCATCGGGGAACCGGATGTTCTTATGCCGTGAGTGGCGTATTATGGTGCAAGAGTCCGCACACCTACTTACTTGTCTGGCGCGGTCACTCTACTATTTTTAATTGCTTAGCCGCTTTCCCGAGAGAGATCTATGAATAAAGAACCCGTCAGCCGCGAACTGTTCGATGAAGTCATGGTGCCCAACTACGCTCCCGGTTCCATCATCCCGGTGCGAGGGGAGGGCTCCCGGATCTGGGATCAGGAAGGCCGCGAGTTTATTGATCTCCAGGGTGGCATCGCAGTGACCTGCCTGGGCCATTCCCATCCGGGGTTGGTGGGTGCGTTGCACGATCAGGCCGAGAAAATCTGGCACCTGTCCAACGTGATGACCAACGAGCCGGCCCTGCGTCTGGCCAAGACCCTGTGTGACCTCACCTTCGCCGAGCGCGTGTTCTTCGCCAATTCCGGTGCTGAGGCCAACGAGGCAGCCTTCAAGCTGGCTCGTCGCTATGCCTGGGAGCACTATGGCAAAGAGAAGAACGAGATCATTTCGTTCAAGAATTCCTTCCACGGGCGAACCCTGTTTACCGTGAGCGTTGGCGGCCAGCCAAAATACCTGGAAGGTTTCGAGCCAGCGCCGGGTGGTATTCACCACGCCGAGTTCAATGACCTGGAGTCGGTGAAGAAACTGATCTCCAAAGAGAAAACCTGCGCCATCGTGGTTGAGCCGATCCAGGGGGAGGGCGGTGTTATGCCCGGCGATCAGGCGTTCCTTCAGGGGCTTCGTGAACTGTGCGACGAAAATAACGCATTGCTGGTGTTTGATGAGGTTCAGTCCGGGGTTGGTCGAAGTGGCCATTTCTACGCTTACCAGATGTACGATGTGGTGCCGGATATTCTCTCCAGCGCCAAGGGGCTTGGCGGCGGCTTCCCGGTTGCAGCCATGCTGACCACCGCCAAAGTTGCCGCCAGCCTGGGTGTGGGTACCCACGGAAGCACCTACGGTGGTAACGCACTGGCCTGTGCAGTGGCCCAGAAGGTGGTGGATACCGTTAGCCAGCCGGAGATTCTCAAGGGTGTGAAAGCCCGCTCTGACAAGCTCCGCAAGGGCATGATGGATATCGGTGAGCGCTATGGTGTGTTCAGTGAGGTTCGCGGCGCCGGTCTGCTGCTTGGTTGTGTGTTGACCGAGAAATGGCAGGGCAAGGCCAAGGATTTCCTGAACGCCGGCCTTGAAGAGGGCGTGATGGTTCTCGTCGCCGGCGCGAATGTGATTCGTCTGGCACCGTCCCTGATTATCCCGGAATCGGACATCGATGAAGCCCTCGAGCGTTTCGAAGCGGCAGTGAAAAAACTGACGGCCTAAGGAGATTTTATGTGGCTGGTACGTCCGGCTCAGCCGGATGATCTGGACCAGATTCTTGCCATGGCGGGCACCCAGTGTGCCCGTCTTTCCTCCACTCTGCCCAAGCAGGGCGATGCCCTGGCCTACAAGATCGAGCAATCCCTGGCTTCTTTTGCCGGCAGGATCAGCGCCGAAGATGATCCGCCCAGGTTTCTGTTCGTGCTGGAAAACACCGAAACCGGAGACATTGCCGGCACCGCAGGCATTGATGCCCGCGCCGGTAATGGTCAGCCCTTTTACAGTTACCGGCGGGATGCCCTGATCCATGCATCCCATGAGCTGGGGGTGTCGCGCCGGGTGGAGGTGCTGTATCCCTCCCATTCGCTTACCGATGTCTCGCTATTGTGTTCGTTCTCCATCCGGCCCGAACTCCAGGATACCGACGCGTTTGAGTTGCTATCCCGGGCCCGGATTCTGTTCATTGCAGATCATCGGGAATGGTTTACTCCGCGGATGGCGGTGGAAATCCAGGGCGTGCAGCAGGAGGATGGCAGCGTACCTTTCTGGGACAGCCTTGGCCGGCACTTCTTTGATATGGATTTCGAGACGGCCGACCAGTACTCCGGCCAGCTGAGCAAGACCTTTATAGCCGAACTCATGCCTCCAATTCCCATCTATGTCACGCTGCTGAGCGAGACGGCCCAGAACGCGATGGGGCAGCCGCACCAGATAACCGTGCCTAACTTTGAGCTGCTTCAGAGGGAAGGGTTCCAACCGGGCAGTTATCTGGACATTTTTGATGCCGGTCCGGTCCTGGAGGGGCGCACCGATAGCCTGAAAACTCTGGTGACCAGTCACCCCAAGGAACTTCATGGGACCAACGAGGATACCGGCGAAACCTGTCTGATCGCTGCCGGCGAGCGGGAACAGTTTCGCTGCACCCTGACACCGGTCGCCGAGACACTGGACGACAAACTCAAGGTTCCGGTCGCTACCTGGAAGACGCTGAACAGGACCGCGGGCGACCGGGTAAGGATTGCGCCGTTATGACAGGCTTCGGAATGGCAAAGTACGTGGCTGCCGGGCTCAGGGAGGCGATCGTATGTTGGTAATTCGCCCGTTACAGGAAAACGATCTGGATGACCTGTACGCCATGGCCCAGAGCGCCGGGAAGGGGCTGACCACCTTGCCGGCGGATCGCGAGCTGCTGCAGAAGAAGATCAATCACGCCCGTGAAACCTTCAACCAGCGCATTGCGCCGGAAGCGGGGCTGTATCTGTTTGCCCTTGAGGATATTCAGCGCAAGAAGACCGTCGGAATCAGTGGTATTCAGGCCCGGGTCGGTCTGGACGAGGTGTTCTACAACTACCGTCTTAGCGTCACAGTGAATGCCTCTAAAGAGCTGGGTGTTCACGTACGCACGCCCACGCTGCACCTGTCCAATGACATGACCGACACCAGCGAAATCTGCTCACTGCTGCTGTCCGATGATTACAAGGGCGGGGGCAACGGGCTGCTGCTCTCCCGGTGCCGGTTCATGTATCTGGATGAATTCCGCAAGCATTTTTCGGAAAAAGTATTCGCGGAAATGCGCGGCGTGTCTGATGCGCAGGGTCGAAGCCCGTTGTGGGATGCGCTGGGAACCAAATTCTTCGATATGGAATTCAGCGAGGCTGACATGCTGTCTGGCCTGGGCAATAAATCCTTTATCGCCGAGCTGATGCCCAAGTATCCGATTTACCTGCCCATGCTGCCGGATTCTGCCCGGGCAGTGATTGGTCGTGTTCACGACAATACCGCGCCTGCGCTTCGCATGCTCCAGTCCGAGGGGTTCAACTTTAACGGGCTGGTGGACATTTTTGATGGTGGCCCCGTGGTTGAAGCCTTCGTTCACAATATCCGCACGGTGCGTGAAGGTATGAACCGCCACGCCATGGTGACTCGAAAACCAGTGAACCTCGACGTGCCTGCCGATGAGCGGGTGATGGTATCGAACCGCTCATTCCGGGACTTCCGGGTAACCACGCTGCCGGTAGAGTGCATCGGGCCGGATACCGTCAGCCTGCCGCCCGAAGTGGCAGAGGCGTTGCAGATTGAATCTGGTGATCCGGTTCGTCTGGCCCCCTTGAAAGACTCGGGGATGCTGACCAAACATAGTTATAGAAGCTCAGTACCGGGAGGTGCATCGAAATGGCAAAGCTGACAGGTGAACTGTTTATCGACGGGCTCTGGCTGCCGGGCCATGGGCCGATATTCGAATCTGTCCAGCCGGTGACCGGTGAGACAATATGGGATGGCGAAAGCGCCAACCTGGAGGATGTTGATGCGGCCGCTCGTGAGGCCCGCAACGCGTTTCTGAAGTGGCAGCGCAAGAGCTTTGCCGAACGTCAGGCTGTTGTCGAAGCCTTTGGTGAGCTGCTTGAGGCTCACAAAGAAGAGTTGGCCCATCAGATTGGCCTGGAAACCGGCAAACCCCTGTGGGAATCCCGCACCGAAGTGGCGGCAATGATCGGCAAGATCGGCATTTCGGTGAAAGCCTACAACGACCGCACTGGCACATCCGAATCCGATGTTGCCGGTGGGCACGCCGTGCTCAGGCACCGGCCCCATGGCGTGGTGGCGGTGTTCGGCCCCTACAACTTCCCGGGGCACCTTCCGAATGGCCACATAGTGCCCGCTCTGCTGGCCGGCAACACGGTAGTATTCAAGCCGAGCGAGCTGACCCCCGGGGTCGCCGAGCTGACAGTGAAACTCTGGGAGAAAGCCGGTATTCCGGATGGAGTGATCAACCTTGTGCAGGGCGCCTCGGCTACCGGCAAATCCCTGGCCAGCCACCCCGGGATTGATGGCCTGTTCTTCACTGGCAGCTCAACCGTTGGGCACCTTCTGCACAAGCAGTTTGGCGGCCAGCCAGAGAAAATCCTGGCCCTGGAGATGGGGGGCAACAACCCGTTGATCGTTCAGGACGTGGCCGATGTGGATGGTGCAGTGCATCATGCCCTGCAGTCGGCATTCCTGTCGGCCGGCCAGCGCTGCACCTGCGCCCGTCGACTCCTGGTGCCCAAGGGCAAGAAGGGCGATGCCTTCCTGGATCGGCTGGTGGAAGTCTCCTCCCGCATCAAGGTAGGCGAGTTCGACGCCGATCCGCAGCCGTTTATGGGCTCCGTGATTTCTGCAGAAGCCGCCGAAAAACTCCTGGCTGCCCAGTCCAGCCTGCTGGAGAAGGGCGGCAAATCCCTGCTGGAAATGAAGTCCCTGAAGCCGGGAACCGGCCTGCTGTCGCCCGGCATCATTGATGCCACCGGGCTTGATGTGACCGACGAGGAGTTCTTCGGTCCATTGCTGACAGTCTATCGCTACAAGGGCTTTGATGACGCTCTGGAGCTGGCCAATGACACGCATTACGGGCTTTCAGCAGGCATTCTCACAGACGACCGGAAACTCTATGAGCGGCTGGTAGAAGAGGTTCGCGCGGGCATTGTGAACTGGAACCGGCCACTGACCGGCGCCAGCAGTGCCGCGCCCTTCGGTGGGGTTGGCGCCAGCGGTAATCATCGCCCGAGTGCCTACTATGCTGCCGACTACTGCGCCTGGCCCATGGCTTCTCTGGAGGCCGGCAAGAGTGAGCTGCCAGACTCCCTGGCACCCGGCCTCAATTTCGATTAACGGGACCCAGTGTCATGGTGAAACACGCGGTAGAAGCAAACTTCGATGGCCTGGTTGGCCCCACCCACAATTATGCGGGGCTGTCCTGGGGCAATGTGGCTTCCAAGTCCAATGTCAGTTCCGTCTCCAACCCGAAAGAGGCGGCACTGCAGGGCCTGGCCAAGATGAAGCGCCTGGCGGACCGGGGCTATGTGCAGGGCATTCTGCCGCCCCATGAACGCCCGCATATTCCTACGCTTCGGGCCCTGGGGTTTGAGGGGACAGACGCTCGTGTGCTGGAGCAAACGGCCAAATCCAGCCCGTCCATACTGGCGGCAGTCTCCTCTGCGTCGCCCATGTGGACAGCCAATGCGGCCACGGTGTCGCCCAGTGCTGATACCTCAGACCACCGCGTGCATTTCACTCCTGCGAACCTGAGCGCCAAGTTCCACCGTTCCATCGAACACACGGTGACCGGGCGCTCCCTGAAAGCCATCTTTGCTGACGAGAGCTACTTTGCCCACCACCCGGCGCTGCCATCAGTGAGCCACTTCGGGGATGAGGGCGCCGCCAACCACACCCGGTTGTGCGCCGGATACGGCGAGCCCGGTGTGGAACTCTTTGTGTACGGCCAGATTGCATTCAACGAACAGGCGCCGGCACCGCGTAAATACCCTGCGCGACAGACCCTTGAGGCATCCCAGGCAGTGGCGCGACTGCATGGCCTCAAGGATCAGCATAGGGTCTTTGCCCAGCAGAACCCGGAAGCCATTGATGGCGGCGTGTTTCACAACGATGTGATTGCCGTCGGCAATAGCAATACCCTGTTCTACCATGACATGGCGTTTCTCAACGAAGAGCAGGTGCTGGTGGATATCCGGGAGCGCCTGACCGGTGCCGAGCTGGAAGCGGTTCGGGTCAGCAGTGCCGATGTGCCGCTGGAAGATGCGGTGGCCTCCTATCTGTTCAACAGCCAACTACTGAACACGCCGGATGGCATGTTGCTGGCGGTGCCCGGCGAGTGCCGGGAAGTGGCTTCCGTCAGTCGTTATCTGGATAGCCTTGTGAAGTCCGGCGGGCCTATTACCTCGGTAGAGGTGTTTGACGTCAAACAGTCCATGCGTAACGGTGGTGGCCCGGCCTGCCTGCGGTTGCGAGTGGTGTTGAATGACGATGAGCTAAGGGCTATCAATCGGGGCGTGCTGCTGACGGATGAACTCTATGCGCGCCTGACCACCTGGGTGGAAGCCCATTATCGGGATGAACTCAGCCAGGATGAGCTGGGCGACCCGATGTTGCTGGAAGAAGTTCGCAAAGCCCTGGATGAACTCACCGGGATCATGGGCCTGGGTTCCATCTACGATTTCCAGCTTTAGACGCTTGTTGAGCCCAAGGCCGTCAGGCGGAAATCGACGACGTCAGCATGTCCATGGTGTGCCGGATCAACTGCTCGGCCGGAAACTCCGGGTTTCCCTCGCCCATTTCCGACTGGCAGAGCAGAATTACCCCATGCAGGGCGCCGCGCAGGTACAGGGCTGTCTGAACGGGGTTTTTAATCCGGTCCCGGTTCATGGTGCCGTCCTGAAGCCCCAGTTCGATGGCCCCCACCATCAGTTCCATCAGGTCTGATTTGGAGCACAGCATTTCCTCAGCCTGGCTTTCATCGGCCTCGGCCATGGCGGTGGATGCCTTGGTCAGTGCCGAGAAATAATCCGGTTCCTCCAGATAGAAGCGATAGTACGATTCCCCCATTGCCCGTATCTGGGCCAGACCGTTGTCGGCGGTCTGCCTTGCCTCTTCGAATCGCCGGAACAGGGCGTGCCCCGCCCTGAGCATGATGCCCCGCTGTATCGCCGCCTTGTCCTTGAAGTACACGTACAGCAAGGCCCGGCTGAGACTGGCGGTACGGGCGATGTCGTCCATGGACGTGCGCTCGTAGCCCTTTTCCGAGAACACCAGTTCGGCGGCATCCAGAATGGTGTCGTAACGGGCCTGTTTTTCTCGCTCGCGGCGGGTTTTCAGCGGTTCGCTCATTCAATCATCCGGTCAGTTGGCAACAGCAGGCATAGGATACCTGAAAACGAATCAAACCCGATTATTGACAAAATGTCAAAGAATGACATGATGTCTAAATTGACCATCGGGTTTCTCCAGGGACAGGACCCCGCCAACTACACAAGCATGGATGAAAGGAATAGTCATGACACCACTTCGAATCCCCATCGCCATCGTTTCTCTTGCGGTTTTCTCACTGTTTCTGTCGGGCTGTAAAGCCAGCGACGTAGCCCCGGAATCCGGGCCGCAGAAGGTTTCAGTGCGTGTGTCAGAAGTTACCGGCGGTGAAAGCCAGGATATGCCGCTACGGTTCTCGGGTATTGTTCGCGCCACTCAGCGCGCCACACTGACATTCCAGGTGAGCGGTAACCTGAAGGAGCGGGCGGTGGAGCTGGGTCAGACAGTGCAGGCCGGTGATGTTCTCGCCCGTGTCTACAATCCCGGCCTGGAGCCGGCCCGTGATTCTGCCCGGGCCCGGCTGGAAGAACTGAGGACGCAGTACCAGCAGGCCCAGCGGGAGTGGGAGCGCTCCAGTCGTTTGCATGAGCGTGGTGTTGTGTCGGAGCAGACCCTGGAGCAGCTTGCGGCGCGGAGGGATTCCCTGGATGCCAGCGTGGCAACGGCGCGGGCGTCGCTGGCGGAGGCAACCCAGTTGCTTGAAGAAAGCACGCTGCGGGCTCCGTTTTCCGGCCGGGTAGAAGCCCTGCTGGTTGAGCGGGATGAATTCGTCGCGGCCGGTCAGCCGGTGATGCGGCTTTCCTCTCCGGAGGGGCGCGAGGTAGAGGTGAGGGTGCCAGCGTATCTGCTGGATCATGTGACGCTTGAGCAGACCTTGCCCGTGTGGTCGGTGCAGGATCGCAGCCTGCCGCCCCAAACCGGCTCGGTGGTCGAGATTGCCCAGGCCAGTGCCATTCGCGGCGAACTGCACCCGGTTCTGGTGAGCCTGCCGGTTAATACACTGGAGCCCGGAGCACCCGTGGAGGTCGGTATCACGCCAGTTCGGGAGTCGGCTCTCACGGTGCCCCTGCTGTCGGTGATCCGCAATGCCGAGGGCGTCAGCGTGTTCCGGGTTCGGGATAACGTGGCCAACAGGGTTGCGGTGGAAGTCGACCGGGTTGTTGGCGAGCGGGTAGTGGTTACCTCCGGTGATCTGTCCCCGGGTGATCAGGTGGTGTATGCCGGCATGACACGGCTGGTGGACGGTGATGCCGTGGAGGTGCGCTGATGACCCGCCGGCTTCTGAATTGCCAGCGCCTGCTGGGCATGGTGGTTACCATGCTCTGCCTGCTGGGTATTGCCGCCTACAGCACCATGCCGCGCCAGGAAGACCCGTCCTTTCCCTACCGGGCGGGCCTGATCAGCATCAACTATCCGGGCGCCAGCGCCGAGGCCGTTGAACGGCTCGTACTCCGGCCCCTGGTAGATGAACTTCGGCAGGTGGAGGAGGTGGATTACACCCAATCCACCGCCCGTACCGGCGTTGCCATTGTGCGCCTGCGCCTGAATGACGACATCTATGACACCGACCCCGCCTGGGATCGTGTGCGCCAGGCCATGGAACGGGCGAAACAGGACTTCCCGGACGATGTGGGCCGGATGGTGCTCGATGATCGCCTGATTGATATTCCCGCCATCGTCATGGCCGTAGGAGGCTCGCCCTCGGTAACGGAACTATCCGACGTCGCCGAAAGGCTCAAGCAGAACCTGTCGGATCTACCGGGGGTTTCCCGGATTGAGCTGGAAGGCGATGCCGACGAACAGATTACCCTGGCACTGGACGATGCCGCGCTCTTCCGGCTTGGTATCTCACCGGCGCGGGTGCTGGACACCTTGGCGCGGCGAAACCAGACCATTCCCGGCGGCTTCGTGGTGGTCAATGGCCGCCGCCTGTCGGTCCTTCCCAACAGCGAGTTTGCCGATATTGACGCCATCCGCGCCACGCCCATTGAACTTCCGGATGGCTCCCAGGTGCCCCTGGCCGCGGCAGCGGATGTCTGGCGTGGACCAGTAGAACCCAGACAGCCAGAAACCTGGTACGACGGTGAACGGGTGGTGCTGGTCTCCATCATTATGGAAGAGGGCACCACCGATGCGATCCGTTTCGGCGAGCGGGTGCGTGAACGCATGGACCAGATACGGGGCGATTTTGAACCCTACGAGATCCGGGAAATGTTCTTCCAGCCAGACAAAGTGCAGGAACGGCTCGATAACCTGGCCTGGAGCCTGGTTCTGTCAGTGCTGATCATCGTGGCAGTGGTCTTTACCGGCATGGGTATCCGGATGGGCCTGCTGGTGGCCTCGATCCTGCCCATGGTCGCCCTGATCAGTGTCGGGCTCTACGATCTGGGGGGCGGTGTGCTGCACCAGATTGCGGTGATCGGCATGGTGATCTCGCTCGGCATTCTGATCGACAATGCCATAGTGATCGTCGAAAACATTCAGGGTCACCTGGATGAGGGCATGCGCCGGCTGGACGCCCTGCGCAAGGCCGTCAGTGAGCTGGCAGGCCCGCTGGGTGCCTCAACGGGAACCACGCTGGCGGCCTTTGCGCCCCTGCTTCTGGCCAAGGGTGGGGCCGCCGATTTCACCCGTGGCGTACCGGTGATGATCATGCTGACACTGTCCGTCAGCTACCTGCTTGCTATCTCCGCCGTTCCCCTGCTGGCGGCCAGGTTCCTGAAACCCCGCCGCAAAGCCGGGCAGGACCGGTTGATCGGTGTGGCTCGATTCCTTGGTGGCCTGGTGTCCCGTTACCCTGGCCGCCTGATTGCCGCCGGCGCCATACTGGTCGGAATCAGTCTGGCCATGACCCCCTTTATGGCCCAGCAGTTCTTTCCCAATGCCGATCGCCCGAGGGTGATTGTCGAAGTCTTCATGCCCGAGGGCACCGACCAGGCCCGCACCGCTGAAGCAACGGAAAGCCTCGAAAGAATTATCCGATCACAGCCTGATGCCCTTGAAGTTCACCGGTTTGTGGGCTTCACAGGGCCGTCTTTCTATTACAACCTCCAACGCGCCCCCCAGGCCCCGAACCGGGCCCGGCTGGTGGTTACCACTCCCACGCTGGAAGACACCACCGGCATGATTCGCTGGATCCGCGCTCATGTTAAGGATCAGATGCCGGAACTGGATGTGACCGTGGGTATCCTCGGGCAGGGTCCTCCCAGGGCAGCGCCGGTGGAAATCCGGGTTTACCACGCCGACGATGGCACCCGGATAGAAGCGGTGGAACAGATTTTCAGCATCCTGCGTAGCGTCGAGGGTACGGTTGATGTCCGCCATGATCTGGATATTGGCGTACCCAGCATTGCCATTAACGTCGACGACGCCACGGCGGCCCGATACGGCCTGACCCGCGCCGATGTGGCCCAGAGTCTCTATGGCCAGAGCTTTGGTGTAGTGGCCGAGCGCTATCGCCAGGAAGATGACCCCATTCCCCTGGTGCTCCGTTCCCGTGAAGGCACGGCCCTGTCGCTGTCGCGATTGCTGTCCGTGAATATCTACAACGACCGCGGCGACGCCGTACCGCTCTCGGCCGTGGCTACCGTGGACACAACCTGGGAGCCGGCGGCTCGATACCTGCGTGATGGCGTGAGAATGAACACCGTCACCGCAAACCTCGAAACCGACTACAGTTTCAGCCAGGCGCTGGACGGGCTTTATGCAGGGCTTGAGAAAAACCCGTTGCCACCGGGCACCCGGATGGCCATGGGCGGGGATGCCGAAGGCTCCGGTGAAGCCAATACTGCATTGCTCACCGCAGCGCCCATCGGGATGCTGTTGCTGCTGTTCTTCCTGCTGCTGCAGTTCAACTCCTTCCGCCGGGTCGGGATTATCCTGCTGACGGTGCCGCTGGCCACCGTTGGCATCTTCCCCGGGCTTGTGCTCTCCGGCTCACCCTTCGGTTTCCAGTCACTGCTGGGCGTGATTGCCCTGGTGGGGATCGTGGTGAACAACGCCATCGTTCTGCTGGATGTGATGGACCGGGAACTGGAGAAAGGAAAAGACATCCGCGATGCCATGCGCAACGCGGTAGAGCAGCGTACCCGCCCGATCCTGCTAACCACCGCAACCACCGTGGCCGGCCTGCTGCCCCTGGCGTTCTCCAGCTCGACACTCTGGCCGCCCATGGCCTGGGCCATCATCTCCGGCCTGCTGGCCTCAACGGTGCTCACACTGCTGGTCATCCCGGCTGTCTGTACCCAACTGATCAAAGTCAGCGTGCCGGAACCCGAAAACGCCCCGGCCTGAATAGCTGAAAGTGGGGTCAGATGAAACTTTCATCTGACCCCGTTCTTGGCCGGATCATCAGTCCAACTCTATGGCCGATGGGCACCTCCGGATTGGGGAACACAATCGCCTCCGGCGAATGCCCCACCCGGTAGCTGGTTTCATCATCCTCCCAGATCACCGTGCCGGGCTGGTACTCGGTGAAATTGGCCACATCGTCGGGAATATGGAACCGGAAGTTCTTCCCGGTGTTCAGAATCTCATGCACCACCTCGAATACCGTCAGGTGATCAAACGGCGGTTTACGATACGGAACAGAAAGCCCCCGGAACCGCCGCCGCAACGCGTCCCGGATACCCGAGAAACGTCCCAGATCATTCTGCCCAAACGGCCGCACCTTACCGAGCTCCACGGTAAAGCTCTCGGCCCTTAGCAGCGACGCGGAAAACGACGAAAACGTCGTGCCCGCTTTATGCTGCAGCAGAAGCGTCTCCACCTCCGCCTCCAGCAGAAAATCACACTGGTCTACCGGAACCGTCCGCGCTTCAACAAACGGATACAGCGCAAACCGCTCGCGATGAGAAGGGCGAATGGCCGTGTGCAGATCGTAGTGAGAAAGCACCTGGGGATTGGCCATGGCAAACTGCCGGCAAGCCTCCTCAAGCTCCTGCGCCCGCGCAGCCTCGGCCAGCCCTTTATACTCGCTCCGCCCATGAGCGCCATCGAACAGCCGGTTCAGATTCACCTCCATAAACCGCTCCCCGGCCACCATTGCTGGTGGATTCCCGAGAATCAGCAACACCGGACAGGCAAGCTCCCAGTCGCCCTCGATCAGTTCGGAAACTAGTCCGTTCAGAACCTCAATCGGCGCGGTCTCGTTGCCATGAACACCCGCTGAAACAATCATTGCCTCGGCATTCGGGTTGCTGCGGCCAGCAGGAGGCACAATGTCCAGAACGCCAACGGCCTTGCGGCTGATACGGGTGCCATCGGGGAGGAGGGTTTTGGTTTCAGGAAGTGACGCTTCCGCGTTGTCGAGGGTATGGGAAAGCCAGTCAGAGTTCGTTCCGAACAGATCTTGTTTTGCCGACATAGAAGCCCCGAAACAGGTCTGGGGGCGGGCAGGGTATTGCCTCCCGGGAATGTCTGAAGCCATGGATGGCTTCAGTCAAGCGCACATGGATGTGCTCGTAGCGGTTCCCGGGAGGCAATACCCTGCCTGCCCGGGCACTTAGGTAAAACGCACGGAAGTCAGCCGTTCACCGGCCGCTGATGCTTCAGCAGATGATTTTCGAGTTTGCGGAAGGCGAACACCAGAATAAAGGTCAACGCCATATAGCAAAGCGCCACAAAGATGAACGCATCAAACGGCGCGTAGAACCGCGAGTAAATGTTACGGGCCGCCCCCGTCAGATCCACGATGGTCACCACACTGGCAATGGCACTGGCATGCAGCATGAAGATCACCTCGTTGGAGTAGGCCTGCACCGCCCGCCGCGCTGCACTTGGCAACACAATGCGCCGCATACGCATAAACCAGTTCATGCCGTAGGCCTTGGCTGCCTCAATCTCACCATTGGGCGTCGACACAATCGCACCGCGGATAATCTCCGTGGTATAGGCCGCCGTGTTAAGCGTAAACGCCAGCAGGGCAGGGTAGAAAGGCTCCCGGAAAATCTCCCACCAGAAGGTTTCCTGTATGCCCTCAATCTGGGCCAGCCCGTAATAAATGATGTAAAGCTGAATCAGCAACGGCGTGCCGCGGAAAAGATAGGTGTAAAGCCACACCGGGCCAGACACGAATGGATTGCGAACCGTCCGGAGGATAGCCAGCGGGACCGCGACCAGCAGGCCGATAACCAGGGACAGGAACACCAGATGCACGGTCGTGACCATGCCATCCCAGTATTCCATGATGGTCATGGCGGTAAAGATTTCGTTCTGGTTCAGCCACTCGGCAATGAAATCAGGCATCCGTTAACTCCCCTGAACCACGCCGACATTGGCTCGTTTGTCGAGCCACTTGATAAACAATTCAGACCCCGCCGTGAGGGCCAGGTAAACAAACGCCACCGGAATGAAAAAGTGGAACGGCATGCGCTCCGCCTTGGCGGCTTCCTCGGCCACACGAACCATGTCCGTCAAACCAATGATCGAAACCAGGGCGGTGGTCTTCAGCAGAACCTGCCAGTTGTTGCCCAGACCGGGCAGAGCATGGCGCAGCATCTGCGGCAGCATGATTCTGCGGAAGGTATGGAAACGGGTAAAACCATAGGCCCGGGCAGCCTCAATCTGGCCGGTTTCAACGGCCAGGAACGCGCCCCGGAAGGTTTCGGTCATATAGGCGCCGAAAATCAGCCCGATCGTTACAACGCCGGAGATAAACGGATCGAACTGAAAGAAAAAGTCGATTTCGTAAGCTTCCCAGATGTAATCCGAGAGCATGTTCACTGCCACCTGGCCGCCATAATAGAACAGCAGCATCATGACCAGATCGGGCACGCCACGGATCAGGGTGGTGTAGGTGGTGGCGATACCTTTGGCAACCCGGCTTTGCGACAGTTTGGCAGACGCGCCAACCAGTCCCAGGGCAACCGAGAGAGCAAGAGACAGGAAGGCCAGTTCAATGGTGACTATTGCCCCATCCATCAGGGCCGGGCCATAGCCTTTCAGATCAAGCATGGGAAAGTCCGGTAAGCAGGGGCGGCCCCAACGGGCCACCCCTCGGCAGATTTACATCTTGATGTCGTAAGCGAAGTACTTCTGCATGATGGTGTCGTAGGTACCATCTTCCTTCAGCGTGCGAAGGGCAGCGTTCACTTCTTCTGCAAGCTCGGTGTCGCGCTGGCGCATGGCAACACCCACGCCCTGGCCCAGCTTGACCGGCTCGCCGACTTCCTTGAAGCCTTCCTTGGTGAGGACGGTCTGCTCGCCTACCGGGTAATCTACGAACACAACGTCCAGGCGTTGGCCTTCAAGGTCCAGGACCATATCGTCAGCAGTGGTGTAACGCTTGATGGTGACAACGCCACCCATGTTTTCCGTCACGTAGGTGTCCATGGTGGTGCCGCGCTGAACGCCTACGGTCTTGCCTTCCATCGCACTCATGTCAGTGACGTCGGTGTTGAAGCTCTCAGGTCCGAACCAGCCACCCGGGGTGTTGTAGTACGGCTCGGAGAACAGAACCCGCTCTGCGCGCTCTGGTGTGATGGACATGGAAGACATGATCAGATCGAATTTACGTGCCAGCAGGCCCGGGATCATGCCGTCCCATGCCTGGATCACGAATTCGCAGTTGGCGTTCATCTCTTCGCACATGGCTTCTGCCAGTTCCACCTCGAAACCGGTCAGTTCGCCATTCTCGTCCTTGTACTCAAACGGCTCGTAGGGCACGTCGAATGCGATGCGGAGATCCCGTTCCTGGGCTTGTGCTCCACCAGCAATCAGGGCGAGGGCGCAGCTTGCTGCAAAAATCATTTTTTTCATGTGTCACTTCTCCAGTGGTTTGCCTTTTGGGCTTTATTTTTGATGGAAGTTTTTGGTTCCAACATTTTATTTCTTCACCGGTTCAAGATAGCACCGAGTGTCAGAAGTTGGGAGTCAGGAACTGCTTCATGCGTTCCGAATCCGGGTGATCAAACACTTTTTCGGGGGTACCCTGTTCCTCGATCACGCCCTGATGCAAAAACAGGACCTGACTCGACACATCCCTTGCGAATGCCATTTCGTGGGTGACCACGATCATGGTGCGGCCTTCCTCGGCCAGGCTTTGCATTACCTTCAGTACTTCCCCCACCAGCTCAGGGTCCAGTGCCGACGTGGGTTCGTCAAACAGCATGACTTCCGGTTCCATGGCCAGGGCCCGGGCAATGGCCGCCCGCTGCTGCTGGCCGCCGGACATCTGGGCCGGGTAGTAGTCCTTGCGCTCGTAGATACCCACCTTGTTCAGGTAAGCCTCGGCGCGCTCGATGGCTTCCTTCTTGGGTACCTTGAGCACGTGAATCGGAGCTTCAATGATGTTCTCCAGCACGGTCATGTGGGACCAGAGATTGAAGCTCTGAAACACCATGGAAAGTTTGGCGCGGATCAATTCAACCTGTTTGTTATCCGCCGGAATACGTTCGCCCTTGCGGTTGGTTGTGAACCTTATTGGGTCGCCGTGCACGATTATGTCGCCGGAGGTGGGAGTTTCCAGCAGGTTTATGCAACGCAGGAAGGTACTCTTGCCGGAGCCGGAGCTGCCGATCAGGGAAACCACGTCGCCTTTGCGGGTCTCCAGTGAAATACCTTTGAGCACTTCAAGCTGGTCAAAGGTCTTGTGAATGTCCCTGCAGATCAAAGGCGCTTGGTCCGCCATGGGTGACTCCTGGGGCTGTAATTCAAAGGCGCATGTTTTACGGACTGTGGACCCGGAAATCAATCCCTTGAAGGGAGCGTTTTACCGAATTTCACCGCCGTTCGCTGCATGTCATTGTGGTCGAATGATTGTTCAATGCAAGCTTTTTGCCATGCTCAGGTGCCTGCCCGGGAATATTCATTGGCCGCCTCCTGATTGACTGGCAGCCTGATCAGTGTGCCGCCATCTTTTTCCATATCTCGCATGGCTTCGCTGACGAAGCGGACATGGGCCGTGGCGGCCTTTTGAGCGCCGGCCGGTTTTCCGGCGATCACGGCTTCATAAAGCTGCCGGTGCTGGCGGACGATTTTCTTGCGCATTTCTTCTCGCGGGTTCAGGTTGGCAACCGAAGCCTGAACGGTCAACAACATCATGTTTTTCAGACTGTTGAGTACATGCACCAGAACCGGATTGTGAGATGCCTCAACAATCGCCAGGTGAAAACCGTGGTCGAGCCGGGCATTGCTGAGCGGGTCAGTGTCTTCCAGGGCGCGGAATGCCTTGGTAATGCGATGCCGGTCCAGCCGTGTTGCCCGCTGTGCAGCCAGGTAGGCAGCCTGGCCCTCCAGTTGCTCTCGCACTTCCAGAAGATCGAACAGCGTTCGCGGGTGCCCCTCGAAAAGATGCATCAACGGGCTCTGTTCCCCGAGTTCGTTGGCTCCGGGCACCATGCTGGCCACAAACGAGCCTTTGCCATGGCGGGTTTCGATCACGCCACGCCCCTGGAGCTCATGGAGGGCTTCCCGAATGACCGCACGGGACACGCCCAGCCGCGTTGCCAACTGACGTTCGGACGGTATCTTCTGCTCCGGAGCGAGCCCACCGTCAAGGATAAGGCGCTCAAGCCGGTATGAGATTTCCTGGGAGATTGCCATTTGGCTGCCTGTTTACGCTCTCTGGTCTGACCAGTGAATGCTTTTGATTGTTGGTGTTTCCGTTGTCAGCTGATGTGCGTCCGAGCCCGTTAAATATGGCCGATTCAGAGGATTTCGTCCATTTTTAATACTTCAAAAACTGGTCAGACCAGTGGTCTCCGAACTGGACTAAACCCGGCGCGACTACGAATATCATTCTAATGTCGGCCTTTGCCGGCGTTGCCATAGACGCTGATAACAACAAAGCCAACGGAGACGTTTCGATGAATTCGAAGAATAACATCCGAAATAGCTGTGACACTGGCGAGACCCCACCTCGCAGAAGTTTCCTTAAAACAATCGCCATGGGCGCCACTCTGGCAGGCGCAATGCTGATGGGTGCAGGTCAGGCCCAGGCTGCCACTACGTGGAAAATCCAGTCCACCTGGGACGCGGGCACCGTGGGTTACACGCTCTTCGAGGAGTGGTGTAAGAGTATTGAAGCCAAGTCTGGCGGAGAGCTGAAGTTCCAGTGCTTCCCGGCCAAGGCTGTCGCTGCCGACAACAACGCACTCTTTGACGCGGTACGTAACGGTGTTCTGCAGGGTATGAATCCGTTCACTCTGTACTGGTCAGGGAAGATCCCTGCTTCCGTTTTCCTGTCCTCCTATCCAGCCGGACCTGATCAGCCCCACCAGTGGGACACCATGTTCTACTCCATGGGCATGCTGGAAAAGACCCGGGAGATCTACAAGAAGTTTGGCCTGTTCTATGTTGGCCCCATCCAGCACGACGCCAACATCATTCACTCCAAGCAGCCGGTTAACAGCCTCGAAGATCTCAAGGGCATGAAGATTCGTGTCCCGGGCGGCATGGTGGCCGAGGTATTCCAGCAGTTCGGGGTTTCTACCGTAAGCCTGCCGGGGTCAGATATTTTCCCGGCGCTCGAGAAGGGCACCATTGATGCAGCGGACTACGTAGGCCCTGCGGTTAACTACGAACTGGGCTTCTCCCAGGTGACCGACTACATCATCTTCGGACCTCCTGGCGTCATGTCTATCTACCAGCCGGTCGACCTGATGGACCTGACCGTCAGCCTGCGTGCCTGGAACTCTATCTCGCCCGAACTACAGCAGCTGGTTGAGGACGAAGTGCGTATCTACTCCCAGAAGCACTACCTGGCCATCCAGGAGCGCAACATAGCGGCTATGGAGAAGTTCAAGGCAGAGGGTGACACGGTTACGCGTCTGAGCCAGGAAGATCTTGAAACCTGGCGTAAAGCGGCAATCCCCATCTGGTTCAACTGGGCCAACAAGAATGAGGACGCACGCGCCATTCTGGATATCCAGCTGAAGTACATGATGAACGACACGGTTGGTTACATTACCGAAGAAGACATCAAGGGCTTCTAAGTTCCAAAGCTCAAACAAAAAACGATAATCGGGGAAGGCAGGGTTAGCCGACACAGGATTAACCCTGCCTTCCCCGCTCTTTGATCTAGGTGGTAGCAACATGTCTGATCTGAGTGCATTTGGCTTTGTCATGCCGCACTGGTTCTACTGGGGTTGGCTTGCCGTAATGCCACTGCTCATGATGGCTTGGGATAAGTGGAGCAGTAAGCATGGCGGGGATGATGCCGAACCCGAGAAAACGGTTTCCGAGTTACAGACCGAAGAAGATGATCCGCTCGCTCATTTTGAATATGAGGGTAACTGGTTTACGAAAATCGTTGACTGGATGTGCGAGAAGTCAGGCCTTTTCGTTGCGTTCTGGACGATCAACGCAGTGCTTTTCTATTTCTTCGAAGTGGTGATGCGCTACATCTTCAACATGCCAACGATCTGGGTGCATGAAGCCAGCTTCCTGATCTTCGGGATGCAGTACATTCTCGCTGGCGCCTTCGCGCTGTTGCATGGTGCTCACGTGCGGGTGGACGTCGTCTACAACTTTCTGCCGGTTCGCGGGCGCGTGGGCATGGATATTTTTACGTCCATGTTCTTTTTCATATTTGCGGCCGTTCTGGCGACCACATCCTGGACCTTCTTCCAGGACTCTCTGATGATGCAAGAGACCACGGTCGAGACCTGGGGTATCCAGTATTACCCAGTGAAAGGCGTGATGTTTTTGGGCGCAATCCTGTTGCTGCTCGCCGGCTTTTCGAAGCTGCTTAAAGACATCGTACTGTTCATCCGTCTCGGTCAGGAGCGCACATCATGAGTACAACAACTGCAGCGCCCAGCAACGGCATGGCCGGGAAACTGGGTACATGGTTAATGATCATCGCCACCGTGGGTCTGGCGTTTGTCATCTGTGTTGAACTGATCAACATTCTCTTTTACGACCCATGGAGTGATGAGAAATTCCTTTTCAAGCTTTCGGGTAGCCTTTCCGGTGTCGAAATCGGGCCGCTGACCTACCTGATGTTTGGATCTCTGGCTGTAGCCCTGATGATGGGGCTGCCGCTTGCCTTCGTGACCGGTGGCCTTGGTGTCATGTTCATCTATCTGGTGGGGGACGCCATGATGTTGAACATTGTCCCCGGCCGGATCTTCCCGCTGATGGCGAACCCGGACATTGCTGCGATCCCTCTGTTTATCTTCATGGCGTCGATGCTTGAGCGTGCGGGCCTGATCGAAGAAATGTTCAGCGTGGTTTACAAGTGGATGGGCGGTATCAGTGGTGGTCTTGCCGCTGCAACCATTGTCGCCTCTACGATTCTGGCTGCGATGGTCGGTGTTATCGGCGCCGCCGTTGTCACCATGGGCATCATCGCACTGCCGGCCATGTTGAAGCGTCATTACGATCACAAGATTGCCATCGGCTCTATCATGGCGGGTGGAACCCTGGGTATCCTCATTCCGCCTTCGATTCTGGCCATTCTGTACGCCGTGGTAGCACAACAGTCCGTGGGCGAGCTCTATCTGGGCTCTCTGTTGCCCGGTCTGATGCTCTCCGGCCTGTACCTGACTTACGTTCTGGTGCGCAGCTGGCTGAATCCGAAGCTGGGCCCGCCGATTCCGGTGGAAGACCGGATCAGCCTGAAAGAAAAACTCAAACTTCTGGGAAATCTGATTGCGCCCCTTGCGCTGGTTGGTCTGGTTCTGGGGCTGCTGTTTGGTGGTATCGCCACGCCGGTTGAGGCGGCAGGTATCGGTTCCTTCGGTGCCATTATCGTTGCGATGATGCACAAGAAGTTCTCGATCGCGGGGCTTCGCGAGGCGTCTGTGACCACAGCCAAGGCCTCTGCCATGGTTCTCTGGATCATGTTCGGTGCGTCGGTTTTCGTTGGTTTCTACATCCTCCAGGGCGGCCAGCAGTTCGTAACCGACGCCATTCTGGGCACGGGCATGTCGGCATACGGAATCCTGTTCCTGCTGATGGTTTTGCTGGTAGTCCTGGGTATGTTCCTTGACTGGGTTGGTATCCTGTTGCTGGCGGTACCCATCTTCATACCGATTGTGAAAGCGCTGGAGTTTCCTGGCCTGTTCGGCTTCCCGCCAGTTGCAGGTGATGACGTCGTGCTCTGGTTCGGTGTGCTGTACCTGGTGAACATGCAGATGTCGTTCCTGAGTCCGCCATTCGGTTACGCACTTTTCTACATCCGCGGCGTTTGTCCTCCGGAAATCTCCATGGGTACCATCTTCAAGTCGTCCCTGGTGTTCCTGGCGATTCAGGCGTTCGGACTGTTCATGTGTGTCCTGATCCCCGGCATCGTAACCTGGCTGCCAGGGCTGGTTTACGGTTAATCAAATCAAGGAGTAATGCTTTATGTTGACGATCAAACGACTGGACCTTGCCGAGGCGCGCATCCTCATTGAGGGCGCCGCGGAAAAGGCCCGCGAAATCGGCGTGCCCATGTGCATCGCTGTGGTGGACGAATCCGGCAACCTGGTGGCCTTCGAGCGCATGGACGGTGGCAAGATTACCAGCGTAACCATCGCCCAGGACAAGGCCTTCACGGCGGCTGCAGCCAAGAAAGCCACCCATGACTACAACAAGGTGAACGTGCCCGGCAGTCTGGCTTTCGGCATTCATACCGAAGTTGGCGGGCGCATCAGCTCTGTTGGCGGTGGCCTGCCGGTGATCGTTGACGGCGAAGTAGTGGGTGGTATCGGAATCAGTTCCGGTACCCCCCAGCAGGATATGGACTGCGCCCAGGCCGGTCTTGACCACTTTGAAACAAAACGCGGTTGATGACTGTCACACAGACGTAATTCACACCCAGAGAGTGCTATGACTACCAAGCCGAAAGTCAGCAAAGCCGAGCTGGCGGAGCAGTTCCGGGCGTTTATCGACCCGGACTATGTCATCACTGATGACGAAACCATGAAGCCCTACGAATGCGACGGCATGTCGATGTATTGCGAGATGCCGTTGCTGGTGGTGCTGCCGGAGACCGTTGAACAGGTGCAGCGGGTGATGCGTATCTGTAACGAGAACGCAGTGCCGGTAGTGGCCCGTGGTGCCGGAACCGGGCTCAGTGCCGGTGCCATGCCCAACAAGGAGGGCGTGGTGCTGTCGCTGGCCAAGTTCAATCGCATCATCGACATTGACCCGCTGGCGCGAACGGCCAGGCTTCAGCCCGGCGTTCGCAACCTGGCTATCAGTGAAGATGCGGCCCAGTTCGGCCTTTATTACGGCCCGGATCCTTCCTCCCAGATTGCCTGCACCATCGGCGGCAATGTGGCGGAGAACTCCGGCGGCGTGCACTGTCTCAAGTACGGTCTGACCGTTCACAACATCCTCAGCGTGGAAATGGTCACTGCCGAGGGTGATGTGGTGAATGTGGGCAGCGATGGCCTGGACAGCTGCGGCATGGATCTGCTGGCACTGATGACCGGCTCTGAAGGTCTGCTGGGTGTGGTAACCGAAGTCAAAGTAAAACTGCTGCCGAAACCGGAAGTGGCCCAGGTAGTCATGGCCGGTTTTGATGACGTTCAGAAAGGCGGTGACGCCGTGGGCGGAATTATCTCCCACGGCATCATCCCCGGTGGTCTGGAAATGATGGATGGCCACGCCATCATCGCAGCGGATGATTTTGCCCAGGCCGGATACCCGCGGGACGCCAAGGCCCTGTTGTTGTGTGAAGTGGACGGTACCGAAGAGGAAGTCCACGAGCATATCGCCGAGGCCGAGGAAGTGTTCCGCAAGCTCGGGGCGACCTCTGTCCGGACTTCCCAGAGTGAAGAAGAGCGCGCGCTGTTATGGAAAGGCCGTAAATCTGCTTTCCCGGCCGTAGGCCGGATTTCCCCGGATTACTACTGCATGGACGGCACCATTCCTCGCCGTCATATCGCCTACGTTCTCACGGAAATGGAGAAAATGTCCGAGGAGTTTGGCTTGCGTGTCGCAAACGTGTTCCATGCCGGCGACGGCAACCTGCACCCTCTGATCCTGTTTGATGCCAACGTACCCGGGGAGTTCGAGCGCACCGAGGCCTTCGGCTCACGCATTCTGGAAATGTGCGTGGAGGTGGGCGGCTGCATCACCGGTGAACATGGCGTTGGCGTTGAGAAGATTCGCCAGATGGCCGTTCAGTTCAACGATGAAGAACTCCAGCAGTTCCACGACGTAAAGGCCGCATTTGATCCCGCCGGCATCCTGAATCCGGGCAAGGGCGTTCCGGCCCTGCGGTTCTGCCAAGAATACCGCTCCCTGGAGCACAAACAACACACGCACGAGCATACGGAAGCCGCCCATGGCTGATATTTCCCAACAACTGAAGGAGCAGGTGCTCCAGGCCCGGGACAGCGGGCACAAACTGAATATTGTCGGCGGTGGCACCAAGGCTTTTATGGGCCGTGAAGCCGACGTCGATGCCGGAACTCTCAACGTGGGCGAGCACACCGGCATTGTGGATTACCACCCGGTGGAACTGGTTCTGACCGTCCGCGCCGGCACGCCGCTCAGCGAGATCGAGGCCACGCTTGCCGAGGAAGGCCAGTGCCTGCACTTCGAGCCACCGCATTTTGGTGCGGCCTCCACCATCGGTGGCACCCTGGCCTGCAATCTTTCCGGGCCGGGTCGCCCCTGGGCGGGCTCGGTTCGGGACCAGGTACTGGGTATCCGGCTGCTGAACGGCAAGGGCGAGCATCTTCGCTTTGGTGGCCAGGTGATGAAAAACGTGGCTGGCTATGACGTTTCACGTCTCCAGGCCGGTGCCCTCGGAACCCTGGGCGTGATCACCGAAATCAGCATGAAAGTAATGCCCAAGCCTGCCGCCTCCCTGACCCTGGTTCAGGAAATGGGCATGGACGAGGTGATTCACTACATGAACAGCCGGGCGGCAGAGCCCAAGCCGATCACCGCCGCCTGCTGGGTGGACGGTAAGGTTTATCTGCGCCTGGCTGGTGCGAAATCCGGCGTGGAGGCCACGGCTGAAAAGTGGTCCGGAGAGGTGATGGAGCAGGGCGATGAGTTCTGGCGGCAGGTGCAGGACATGCAGCATGAGTTTTTTGCCGGTAACGACGTACCGCTCTGGCGCTTCTCGGTCGGTTCGACGGCGGCCACGCCGAAACTGGAAGGTACCTGGTTTATCGACTGGGCCGGTTCCCAGCGCTGGTTCCGGGGCGCTGGTGAGCTCAAGGATATGGAACCTGCCGCCCGTGCGGCCGGTGGCCAGGTCAGCCTGTTCCGTGGTGGCGATCGCACCGGTGAGGTGATGCATCACCAGCCGGAGGCCCTGAAGGGCATTCAGCGCCGTATCAAGAATGCCTTTGATCCGGACAACATCTTCAATCCCGGACGTTTATACAGCTGGTTGTAATTATGCAAACGAATCTGGTTCAACAATTTGCCAACACCAAGGAAGGCCAGGAAGCCGAGTCCATCCTGCGGGCCTGTGTGCATTGTGGCTTCTGCACCGCAACCTGCCCGACCTATCAGGAACTGAACGACGAGCGAGACGGCCCACGGGGCCGGATCTACCTGATGAAGATGTTCCTGGAAGGGGCGGAAGTTACCGAGAAGACCCGCGAGCACCTGGATCGCTGCCTGACTTGCCGTAGCTGTGAAACCACCTGTCCTTCCGGGGTTCAATATGGCCGCCTGGTAGACATCAGCCGTGGCCTGATGGAAAAGGAAATGCCCAGGGAGCCGAAAGACAAGTGGCTGCGCTGGGCCCTGGCACGGGTGATTCCGAACCGCCAGCTGTTCGGTTTACTGCTCCGCCTTGGGCAGATCTTCCGCCCGGTGTTGCCGGAGAAGCTACGCACCAAAGTGCCGCCGACAAAGCAGGCCAGCCCATGGCCGGCGGCCAGTCATAGCCGGATAGTGCTGGCACTGGCGGGCTGCGTGCAGCCTTCGGCCACTCCGAACACCAATGCCGCCGCCGCCCGGGTTCTGGACCGCCTTGGTATTACCATGGTGGAAGCGCCCGAGGCCGGCTGCTGTGGCGCCGCGAACTACCATCTTTCCGAGCGTGAGAAAGGCCTGGAAAGGATGCGTCAGAACATTGATGCCTGGTGGCCTGCCATCGAAGCGGGTGCGGAAGCGATTGTGATGACGGCTTCCGGCTGTGGCGCCATGGTGCAGGATTACGGTCATCTTCTGAAAGACGACCCGGTCTACGCTGCCAAGGCGCAGAAGGTGAGCGAGCTGTGCACCGATCTTGGTGCTTTCCTGCTGAGACAGGACCTGGAGAAACTCAAGGTTCGCCAGGATCCCGGCAAGGTGGCGTTCCACTGCCCCTGCACCTTGCAGCACGCCATGAAGCAGAATGGTGTGGTTGAGCAGGTTCTAACCCGTGCCGGTGTCAATCTCGCGGCAACAAAGGATAAGCACCTCTGCTGTGGCTCTGCTGGCACCTATTCGGTGACCCAGCCGGAGATGAGCCAGAAGCTGCTGGGCAACAAACTTAAGGCTTTGACCGTCGACAATCCGGATCGCATTGTAACTGCCAACATTGGTTGCCAGATGCACCTGGAGACCAAATCACCGGTGCCGGTGCAGCACTGGATTGAGCTTCTGGATCAGTAGAGCTTAAACCGGGGTCAGATGAAGTTCCCATCTGACCCTTTTTTCATATACCCCAAGGCCACGGTTTTTTTCGTTATACTGCCCCACCAAATTACCGAACCACAGGGAGTGGAACCGTATGCCAAGGATGATGGCTGGTCTCGTTTTGTCTTTTTTTCTCGCTTCACTAGCCAATGCCGAGGTCTACACCTGGATAGACAGCAGGGGTGTGGCGCACTTCTCCGATTACCCGCCGGGCGAAATTCCCCATAAGCAGCTTCAGGTAAACGCGCCTGTCACCGTGCCCATGTCCGAGAACCTCAGGCAAGGCAAGCGTGTGTCCGGAATCCGCAAAGACGTTGAAGGCCTGCTTGCCTCGGGTCGTCCGGGAGGTTCCGGCATGACCGCGCAAGAAAAAGCTGATGCCGAGCGTGAGAAAACTTGTGCAACCTACAGGAGCAAGCTGGAGCGGATTCAATCCAAACTGCGGGCGGGTTATAGCAACGACCGGGGGAATGCCCTCAGGCAGCAACGCCGGACGCTCAGCCAGAAGCTGAGCCGTGAGTGCATCCTGCGTTGATTCAGCCCGATATCAGGCGCGCTTGAAGCTGGCCAAGGCGACGGCGGCGGTGACGAACAGCCCACCAAATACCCGGTTCATCTGTCGCTGGCGGCGGGCGGTGGTCATGAACCGGAACAGTTGGCTGGCCAGCAGGGCATAGCCCAGCATCACCAGGCAGTCGACCAGGATCAGGGTAACGCCCATGGTCATCAGCTGAGGGCCATGGGGTGCTCCGGCCACCAGAAACTGCGGGAACAGTGCCACCAGAAAGACCGTGGCCTTGGGGTTGGTCAGGTTCACGAACACGGCATTCCAGAACCTTTTGTGCCCGCTAACGGGCTGGCGGTCATCGTCCATGGATTCCATCACCGGCTCGCGCCATTTGGAAATGCCCAGCCAGATCAGGTAGGCAACGCCCAGCCACTTGATGACCGACAGGGCGATGTTCGAGGAGGCAATGATGGCGCCCAGCCCGGCACCCACCAGCAGAATCTGGATGCCAAAACCAAGTTGCAGCCCCATGATGGCCGGCAGCGAACGGCGAACACCGTAACGCATGCCATTACTCATGGTATTGATCGCCCCGGCCCCCGGGGAAACGCTGATCAGTACGGCCGCAACTAGGAAGGTCAGCCAGGCTGCAAGTGACATAGATTACGCTCCTGAAAAAGCCAAGAGATACACCGTATAGGCCACGAAGGCAAGCAGCAGGGCGCCGCCCTCAAGACGGTTGATGCGCCCCGGCCCGCGGAAGCCATAGCACATTGCAAACAGAACCAGGGTGAGGGCAGCCATAACCGGGAGGTCACGGGTGAGCACTTCCGGCGCCACCGACATGGGCGCAATCAGCCCCGCAATGCCCACAACGGCCAGGGTGTTGAACAGGTTGGAGCCCAGAATATTGCCGAGGGCCAGGTCGTGCTCACCCTTGCGGGCCGCAATGATGGATGAGGCCAGTTCCGGGAGTGATGTTCCAACGGCCACTATGGTGAGGCCGATAACCAGATCGCTGATGCCGAACATGGTGGCCAGATCAACGGCGCCCCATACCAGAATGCGGGAGCTGACAATCAACAGCAGCAGTCCGACCACAAGCCATAGAAGCGCTTTGCGCAACGGCATGGCATGGACTTCTTCGTTCATCTCTTTCGCGAGCGCATCGTCCGGTTGACGGAAGCCCTGGTAGATACTCCAGCCGATCAGCAACACAAAAACCAGCATCAGGCCAACTGCATCCATACGGCTCAGGTCACCGTCCCAAAGCTGCCAGCCGGCGAAGGCGGTTACCAGAATCAGAATGGGGAGCTCTTTGCGCATGACCTGCGAATGCACCGCGATGGGCGCCATCAGCGCTGTGATACCCAGGATCAGGGCAATGTTGGTGATGTTTGATCCGTAAGCATTGCCCAACGCCAGCCCCGGGTTGCCCTGGGATGCGGCAAGGGCAGAAACTGCCATCTCCGGCGCAGACGTGCCAAAACCAACCACAACCATGCCAATCAGCAGTGGGGGCATACCAAAATGGCTGGCTGTGGTGGCCGAGCCTTCCACAAATTTGTCCGCACTCCACACCAACAGAATCAGACCCGCGATGATCGCCCCAATGGCCATCAGCATTTCAATCACTCCTTGTGGTCAATTGCCGTCTCGGCAGCGCAAGAATCGATGGTGCCACAGGTTCCTGCAATAGGTACAAATGCGCTTCGATCATAAAACCGATCCTGCGGTAATTGATTTCAGTCAACCCTTCGACGGGCGCTGCAATGTTAGTTTGGTTGAACATTGATCAGAGAAGGAGGGGGATCATGGCACAAGGAACTCAGAGCATCGTTGTTGCCTGTGATGGGTCAGAGCATTCGTCACACGCAGCGAAAATGGCAGCCGAGCTTGCTAAAGCTACCGGCCAACCACTCAAACTGTTAGCGGTATTCCCGGGCACCAGGGTCGAGAGACTGATTGTAAGTGGTGTGTTGCAGAGCGACATTGATAAAGAAGCCAATGAGTATGGTCGCAAAGCATTTGATGCCGCGAAACAGGCTTTAAGCGGACTTGTTGAGCCTGCTGAAGAAGTTCTGCTTAAGGGAGACCCCGCCAAGGAGATCGTCGAATATCTCGACGAGAATTCCGGCGCCCACCTGTTTCTGGGGCGGCGCGGCGACTCAATGCTGAGAAGCCTCACTCTTGGAAGTGTCAGTGAGAAGGTCGTCAGGCATGCCCACCGCCCGGTAACGGTGGTTAGTGAGTAAACGGCAAAGCTCGGTAGACACTCCAAAGCCCGCATCAAGCGGGCTTTTTCATTCCTGATCCTTTCTCCCATACATGATTCGCCACAATTCATGCGAAATACAACTGAGATAGCGCAGGGCCCAGGCTTTTATGCTGACCGAGTGAATTCAACGAAACGAGGTGGCTATGAAGACTGCAGAGTTGATCGAGAAGTGGCTTGATAAGTGTGACCTGGCGAGACTGGCCCAGGAGCGCTACAAAGAAGACCCGAGCCCCACCAATTACTCGGAACTGAAAAGGGCCATGTGTGAGCGACAGCTGATGGAAGAGCGCATTGATCCCAGGACTAGCAATGCCCAAAGAATCTCAGCATGAGTCGGCCTTCTTGGGCGTCAGAAACAACAAAACCCGCACGTGGCGGGTTTTGTCTGAATTCTTAATGGTGCCCGTAGGGCACCATTTTCTTTTCTCATCAAATTGCGCCCCAGTGAACCCAGGATTTATTTCTTCACGGGCATGTTATTGCAGTGGGCGCGGAGCTCCAGGCTGCTTATCCTCTCATCACCATCTGCATCGGCAAGTTGAAGCAATCTCGATCCGAATTGCACGGTGTCAGTGTTAGAGCTTTCGTCAAATGAGTCTGGAACATTACCGCAGGCGAGGTCCTCGGTGATTCCGCATGGGCGCAGGTATACGTGTTCAGAGCGGTCGATGTAACCGTTACCATTGCGGTTAATGCATTCAAACAGCCCTTTGGAGCTCACAGATGCGCTGGAAGTCTTAAGCGTTGGTTCGACATTGTTATTGACGCATCCAACTACCAAAAGAGAAACCGCTAAAGAGACGGTAAGGTGGAGATTTCTCATGGTAATGCCCTCAGAAACGTCGCATTACTGGTTTTGGGAGCCAAAAACAAAGGATATGCCAATGTCGCTAGGGTCGCCAGTAATTCCTGTGCTGCAACTTCGGGGCTGAGAGGCCAGGGGGTTGGCAGGGAGAGTTGCTAAGTGTTTGTGGCGGATGTCCCTTGGGGCGGCCTGGAAACAACAAAACCCGCACAAGGCGGGTTTTGTCTGAATTCTTAATGGTGCCCGGAGGCGGAATCGAACCACCGACACGGGGATTTTCAATCCTTGCGGGACCTGCTCAATAAACCACATGGCTGCACAATCAGGCAGTTACTGAAGTTCAGGCCCACATACCACCACTGAAAAGCGCAATTAGGTGGACACTCTGAGGACATCCATCTTGTTGTAACACTCCAAAAAGTCATGGAAAGCTTCTTAATCCTTTTTCAGGCCGAGTGGGTAAAAAGGAAGAGCTTTGGTAGGGCTGAGGAGCGGCTCATCGGGCTGTCTTTTGTGGATCAAAGATAGAGCTAAATATCGCGTTCAATTCTCTCAGAGATAGATGTATTCCCCTCGCTAACACGACCCTTTGCATGCTTTATGATGCAAGTTGTGTGTCGAGATAATAAACACTTTCCAGGGGCAGTTCTGCTTTGAGGATGTAGATAGATGAGTAAATTATAGATTTTCGATAAGAACTATTTGGCTGGCTTGTTTTATGCAAAAAAATCCCTTGATGCTCGCGATTGGGCAGAAATAGGGAGAGCGACATGAAACAGCATGACATGAAAAATAAAGGAAGTCTGAATCTGGCTAAAAGTATCGTTCTAGGTGGTAGCTTGATGGTGGCCTTTACAGGTGCAGCTAATGCGGGCGCCATTCTTAGCGCTGTTGGTGGAACCATTAACAGTAGTGGCCCCGGGTTTGGTTCCCTTCAGGATACGTTTGATCAGTCGGGACTTCTGAGTGGTTATACCAGTGGTGTAACGGATTTCGACACATACATAGGCACAAACCCATTACATACATCCACCTTCGCCGGCAATGAGTGGTTTAGTAACTCAGGCTCCAATACGGCGAGCGTAACCTATGACTTGGGGGCAGTTTACAGCATAGATGCATTGGCGCTCTGGAATGAAGAGGCTGCAGGGATTGGTCTACTGGATCTTTACGGTTCCTCGGACGGTGTAAACTTTTCGCTGCTCTCAGGGGGGGTGACTCCGACCGATCATCCCACTCATCCATACGACTATAGTGCTGATGTTTTCGGCTTCGGGGCTGCACTCCTTCAGTATGTCAGGCTGGATATGAGCCGATGCCCGCAGCAACCCGGGGATTTCGATTCCTGCGCAATAGGTGAGGTGGCATTCCGTCAGGCTACACAAGTTCCAGAGCCCGGAACGTTAGCTTTACTGGCGCTTGGCCTTGGTGGACTGGTGACCGTTGGGCGACGTAAACATAAAGAGCAATAGCCTATCCGCAACTATAACCATAGAGAGCCCCTTGAGTGGGGCTCTCTGAGTTGGTGTTTCGAACCCGCGGGAATTGAGCCCGGAGCCGCAAACTTTCTTTAGCAGGGGTTTATGAGAGCCTTGGGGCGGGTTTTCGGAGCACCACATAAAACCACAACAGTCAGGAAAACAGACAGTTACCGAAATTCAGATCCACAGACCACCACATAAAACCGCGCACCTGTTGTCACTTCGTTGACACGTCAACAGCGTTGAATAGTGATCTGTCAGCGTATATACTTTGTATATACAAAAGGCTTGAGGAATACGATGGCGCTGAAATGTTCATCTGCAGTGAAGCAGAAACTGGCTGAAAAGCACGGTGTCAGCCTGGAAGAGGTTCAGCAGTGTTTTGCAAACCGTGAGGGTGGTCTACTGGAAGATACCAGGGAGGACCACAAGACAGATCCTCCGACCCAGTGGTTCATTGCAGAAACCGACTACGGTCGCCGCCTGAAGGTGGTTTTCATCCATAAGAATGGCGACATACTTCTGAAAACGACGTATTGCCCTAATCAAAAAGAAGAAGCTATTTACGCCAGATATGCATTTTAATTGAGAGAAGTCGCAGAGATAGAAACAGAAGAACGACAGCGACTGGGAGAACGGGTCATGGCAAAGAAAATTGTAGGTACCCCGGAAGCCTGGGAAGACGGTTCCCTCGGCCGGGAAGAGGAGTTCATTCGCGTTTCAAAAAACGTAGATGATGCTGCATTGAATGAAGCAGCCGGTCTGCAGCCGATTTCTATTCGACTGCAGAAGTCATTGATAGAAGACTTCAAGATGATCGCGGAGATCAACGGCATCGGTTATCAGCCTCTGATTCGCCAGGTGCTCAAGCGCTTTGCCGATTCAGAAAAGCGACGGATCTTGCGTGAGAAATCGTCGGATATGCGGTCCCTGGACGACGATGAGCACCATGATCCTGATAACGGCGAAGGCAAAAGGGCTTACGGTTAATTTTCCAAGCTTCGAAATAGATTGTGCTTTCGCGCCTTTGGGGTAACGCCAAGGGTGCTAAGCCGCATATGATTTAAATTAGATCTGTCCAAGATTCCGCTCAATTTCTCATTAGGTGCTTTATTGTTCTTTCCTCGGGCGGATTTAATTTAACCTCATCTTTTTCTTCTGGAACGCTTTCGCCATTAATAACAATGGAAGACAGACTCATTATTTTCTTCTTGCACTGCATATGTATCTCTGACCAGGCATCAGTGAAAATCCGTTCAATACTGAAATGAGAACTTCTTTCACACTGACTTTTGTATACTTCTTCTTGTGATTTCCAGAAAGCCGTTCCTTTGAGTGTTGATAGATATTCAGGTGTCCAATTTTCTCTTTTTGCTCGTCTTTTCCAATTATTCTCGACACAAATTTCTTTATATTCTGGATTCAGGAGTGCTTCCGAAAAAGCTACTTCCCATTTCTCAAAATCTGGCACTCTGCATTGAAGTTTTTCTCTGTTATTTATCAGCCCCTGTTCAAACTCAATTAATATTAGCTGATTTGCCTTTTTCTCTGCTGAGTTTTTACTTTGATCAATATTTTTCCGCAGTTCCTGTATTTTGTCCGGGATTATTTCAGTTGGGTTCGGAAACATTTCCTGCATAAGTTCAGCAATGTTCTCCGTGTTCTCGGATTTGAAAATTTCTAAATATTCATGAGATGAGGATATTGAGCGCCAAACTTCGATAGGCATGAATGCATCGCCTAGGATGAAAGACTTTTGTTTTTCATAAATTGATCGCTCAGCTGAAACTAGGCTTTCAATGCTTTCTTGAAGTTTTTCTTGAGAATTAATCAGGCGGTCTTCAAGTGCGCTTAGCCTTCTTTCTTTTTCGGTAAGCTCTGTTTTTGCGACAATGATATTTTCCTCAAGCTCTGCCTTTTTTTGAACTAATCCGGAATATTTTCGTTCGCTCTCTTCAAGATAGAATTTATAATCTCTAATATTATTTTCAAGTTCTTCTTTATCTAATTGAAGCTTCGCTATATCTTCAGCCAACTTTTCCTTCTGTATTATTGGCTTCACTGTAGTTTGGTATCCCCAGATTACCGCGATTAGCATCAAAACCTGTGATATGTTTGCCATAATTTGAGGGATTTTTGCCAGACTTTTTTTATCAGTTTTCTGGGTGCCCGATATACTAGCAGGTTTTTTGTTGGAGATTCTGTTTCTGAAGAACGGATGGTCATTTTTCATTCAGGCCATCCTGTATTTTTGTGTCTTTCCATTTCTCATGTTTTCTAATTATGAAAGAGCCTACTTCCTCCTTTCTGACAACTAGAGTTCCTTCTTTTTGGTAAGACCAAAAGAAAACAGAGTTTCCTGCCTCACCTAAAAAAGCAAGGTCTTTTGAATTTAATGTTGGTGCCTCAATTAAAGCTTCTTTGAATTCAATTTTATTTATTATTCTATACGATGTTGACTTTGCTAGTCCAAATGTCATTGTCGGGATTACAATGAGCACCAATAACCCCATCACTGGTATTTTTAAGTTGCGCAGAAGAAATTCTGTCCAACCAAGGTATGTCATGAATTTTAGGGCAGATAAGGACGCTACGATTGAATAGGAATTCCAGTGTCCCCCCATTTTAAGATAAAATTGATCAATAATTCCAAATGCCAGAAATCCTATTATTGCAATAGTAGTCTCGTGCCTTCTGAAAAAACCTTTCCGTTGTTCCGGGGCTGGGTTTGTGTTCTCCGTAGCAATTTCTTGGTATCTCGAAATAGCTAGTCCGATGAAAGCGAAAGTCATTAGTGATATTGGGAAAACCGATCGCGACAAAATATCGGAAACGGTCAAATATTCGAATATTGGCACTTCAAAGCTGTGCCAATAGCCGAGTAAGTAACTGCAAGACGTTATAAATGCGAATGCAGTTCCAATTGATATTGCTTGGGGTATATCAAAGTTATTTTTTGATAGCATTCATCCTCACTGATAATCTGCTTTACAAGTCTTTCCCAACCCAGACCACCTTTCCTATGACCTCTAAATTCTCGAGATCGGAGCTGGGAATTTCCTGGGGAGGATACTCTTTATTGTCACTCAGCAATTGCACTCCGTCATTCCAGAGTGTTTGGATTCGTTTTACCAGGAGGTGATCCCCGTTCCGAATCACATAGATGTGCCCGTCCCGCAATTGCTTTTCACTAGTATCTACCATCACAGTTTCATTGTCTGAAATCGTAGGCTCCATGGAATCACCCTTGGCAAACACTAACGCCAGGTCCTGTTCATGTAATCCGCGGAATCGAAGCCACTTTCGGCGAAAGGCCAATTCTCTGGTCGGGGCTTCGTCTCCCGCAATGGTCCCATGTCCGGCTGCAACCTGAACGTTGTAACCAGGTATCAGTGCAAACTCTTCATCTAAGCGCTTTAGCTTTTCCAAGTCTTGATGAAAGTTAGCCGAAGCAGCTTCGGGTCTTGAAGTGCCCCTTCCCGTAAGTATCCAGTTTGCGTCAAAACCCATTCCCACCAGCTTTAAAAGAACCTCTGCGTCAGGGACACGGTTACCGCGTTCGTAATGACCGAGGGAGTTTTTGTGAATGCCCAGCTCGTCGGCGAAAGCGCCCTGGCTCTTGCTCCCTCTGATCTCGGCCAGCCTTTCGCCTATGGCTGTGGCGGTAGCGTTTTGTGTGCTTTGTTGCATTTTGTGTTTCGCTTAGAACAAAAAAGAACACACTAAGGTATTGCAGTGACACCTTAAAGTGTTATATTTATATCAGAGACACACGAAAGTGTTCTTTTTCGGTGTCGTTTTGTGTGTAATTCAGTGTAGCAGAGTGCAAAACAGTGGACGAGCAAAAGCAAATCATTCTGATCGCAACCCCTGTCATGACCCAGGACCGCTATGCCCAGCTCACGGGCTTAACGGAAGGGCAGGTCAGGGGCCAGATCGAAAAAGGACATCTGCCTTCACTCAAGATCGGCCGGGTGCGCATGGTCAACATCGCCGCGCTCTCCCAGCAGGCCCTGGACCAGGAGGATTGGCAATGAATCGCTTGAACCGGGTTGGACGAAAAGCGCAGACCATCATCCGTGTGGCTAACGAGAAGGGCCGCACCCTTTCCTGCACCTTCTACTTCTTTAACGGCTCTGAGTTTGTAGCGTCCTCTGACCGCCTGGGCCCCGCCCGAATGGTGAGGCCTGGAACTGTGGCTGTCAGCAAGTCAGGCCGTCAGTGGTTGGCGGTTGGTGGTGATCACACCAACGGTGCTGCCGGTTGGCGTTTCGTCTCTTCCCAGGTCGATCAGCCCCCGGTTGGTGGTGACGTCGTCCGGTTCATCGACAACCCCAGGGCCCTGAAGATCCGCGCCAACCTCGATGCCTACCTGAACTACTACCAGAGCGTGAAAGGCGTTCTTCCTCGCTCTGTCGTCCTGCGTCGCGAACAACTGAAAGCCTGCGGGGCATCGCCAGGGCAGTTCTATAAAGGTGTCTGCCTGGAGGCCTACGCATGAGATTCCACCGCCACGACGCAGCCAAGGCCATCAACGCGGCCAGTTTTGCCTTCCAGGGCCCTCGTCCGTCCTCTGCGCTCACTGCCCAGGCCCTGGAAGGCCTTTTTGACAATCTCCTGCACCAGTTAAGCCACCTGCAGGAAGTGCGCACCGACTACCCGTGCGACTACATGGCCCGCTGCAAAGCCGGCTTCACCGACGCCCTGATCCACGAACTGGAAGCCAGCGGCCATCACAGCCCGGCCTTTGACCGCCTTATCCAACTGCGGGACGCCTGGGACTGCGGCCACCTGGATCTTCCCAACGTCACGGAGACGCAACCATGACCCACATCCCACCGAGAAAAGACCAGGTGGAAGACAAAGAGCGCCGTTTCTACGTCTGCGCCCCATCCTCCATCTACCTCCAGCTGCAACAGGAAGCCATCCAACGCGGAACAGACCTCTGGACCCTCGGAGGTTCCGTCCTGACCGCATGGCTGGAGGCTGGCTGCCCGACCTTTGGCACTCAGGACCAACCCCCTGAAAAGCCTTCGAGTCCGCCCCCGTCATCGTCACCACTCGCGCACGAAAAGGGGGCCGGACAGTGACCGTTACAAGGCTGGCGCGCAGCGCCAGGGCCGCAGGCCCCCTGGCCTTGTGGCGGGCTCTGGCTGGTCCACAGTGCGCATCCGGAGTGGTGAGGATGTCGGGGGAGGACGCCCGCCCCTTGATTCCGAACCATGAGCACAGGAGGCAAGCGGAGCGCGGCAGGCGACAGGGATCGTTACCCGTAAGGGTGGTCACCTTAGTGACCAGGAGCAACGCGAGTAGAGCCCGCCCCGAAGGGGTCGCAAACCAGATTCAACACCCTTCCTGATTTCCCACCTGGAAACGGAAGGTCAACAGCAACCCAAGCAACAGCAACACCCGAAACCAAAACCAGAGGACACAAGCAATGGAAAACTACCTGAACCTCATGATCATCGGCGCCACCCGCTACGACATCGACGGCAACCGGGGCGGTTCCCTGTGGGCCTACTCCCCAGCTGAAGCAGACGACGATAACCGCGTTGGCAACGAAGTCATGAAAATCGCCTGCGACTGGAAGCACATCGACCAGCTGCGCAACCACGCCGGCAACCTGCCAAGCATGTTCACGGTGAAGGCCCAGATGAAAGCCGGGCAGGGCGGCAAGATCACCTTCAAGGCCCTGGAGCTCAAGCCCCAGGAACCGATCAAGAAAACCGCCTAACCAGGACACGCAAGGCTGCCGGAACAGGAGATCACCAACATGGTTAAACGAGTCATCAGCACCGAACTGGGCACAGAACGCCGCTGCACCAAGTGCAACGAGTACTGGCCCGAAGACTCCGAATTCTTCTACACCAGTGGAGGCAGGATCCAGCAGCCCTGCAAAGCCTGTTACTGCGAGCTGCCTTCCAGGAAAGCCCGGAAGGCCAACCAGGTGAAAGTGCAACGGATCAAAGTTCCGCTGCACCTTCCCGCAAATATCAGCCTGAGAGCAAATGCATGACTCAGGCGCTCACAGAGGGAGAAAACCAGTGAGCAAAGCAATCCTGTGTGACGGCGACTGGACACTCACAGCTACTGGCTGGGACTGCACCGGCGCCATCACCCAGGTGGTGTACACGGCCCCCGTCGAGTACACCGCGGCAATGATCACCGAAGCCATCTTCCAGGGCTTCACCGTGACCTTGCCACTCATGGCGGTCGCATGGGGCGGCCGTCAACTTCTGAAAATGTTGAGGTAAAGCCATGAAAAAGCAACTGATCGCGCTTTGCGCATTCGCGTTCACCATCGTCGGTGGTCCCGCCGCTGCCGCTGATTGGTCCACCGTCACCGGCGGCCTCGATTTCTCCGGTGAAATCACCGGCGTCATCGCGGTAGTGGGCGTCCTGGCCGGCTTCTACGTCGTCCGTAAGGGTGCCCGTCTCCTGCTGAGCATGATCAAGTAGGAGGTTAACCCATGGCAGAGCTCTGGGATTGGACATTCTTCATGATGGGGGTCGCGCTGTGCGTCTACTTGTTCAAGGATGTCTGATCCTGGGGCTCTGCCTCCTTTCATCATTTACCCAAGCCGGCTTTCCCCCGCTTCCCGACGGCGCCTCCGTCTACTGGACCAAAACGGCCAGCAAAAACTTCTACGAAGACAATGGGCCGGGTGACTCGCCGTCCACAACCATGTATCCCCAGGCAGAAGAAAAACTGCCAGCCTGCCAGGCGGCCAATCCGGGTCTTCAGTGCCTGATTCAGACCTTTGATGACCAGCCCGAATTTATGTATGACAGCGGATTCGCGGGCGATCTGTACAAATGGCGCGGTGGTGTTCGCGTCATCGCCTCCCCGACAGAATGCGCTGCGCTTACCCACGAACCGGACCCCATCACCGGCAACGTCGGCGCCACCAATGAAGACGACTGCTCCTGCGCCGATGGCTGGGTCTCCAGTGGACAAGACCCTGGCGTTGCCCCCTTCGACTGTGTCATTCCCGACCAGCAGCCCGAAGAATGCTACGAAAACGGCCAGATCTACGACGCCGAAAACGGCTACTGCGTCCTGGACTGCCCCAATGGACAACTCAACGGTGTCTGCCTCCAGGACACCGGCGACAACGCCGACGACTGCAACGCCGATTCCCCCGACTACAAGGGCTACATCGGCAACGGCTCCACCAAGACCAACCTCTGCACCTCCAACATGGAATGCGAGGGTGGCGCTTTTGGTGTGGTCAACGGTACCCCGGCCTGCATTCCGGATGAATACGGCCCGCCCACCTGCGAAATTGAATCCGTCCTGGTCCTGGACGAATACGGCTACGTCTGTGGCAACCCCCAGGACGCCCCCGAACCGGGCCAGGAACCGGATGAATGGTGGAAGGACGAAGAACCCAACACCGACACCGACGGTGATGGCGAACCCGACGAGTACCAGCGGGAAAACGACCCCACCAGCGTCGACAAAGGCCTGGGCAAAATCGCCGACGGCCTCGGTGACACCAACAACAAAATCGACGGCACCAACCAGCGCCTGGATAAAGTGGGCAAGGGCATCGATGCCGTGAACAAGAACCTCAACGAAGGTCTGGGCACCGCCAACCAGACCCTCAACAACATTAATGAAAAGCTCGATGGTCCGGACAACGGTTACAGCACTGACGGCCTCGGGGATGCACCCACCTTCCAGGAAAGCACCGAACGCCTGCGAACCAGCATCGCCACCAATCCGACCATCCAGGCCGTGACTACCATCCCGACCATCGCCAGCAACAACACCTGTCCGGTGTGGACCATCCCGTCGACCGACTACTGGTCCGCCATGACCATCGACAGTCACTGCCAGATACTCAACGACCATCGCGGCCTGCTGTCCATGCTGTTTATCGCCGTCTGGACCATCGCCGCCGTCTTCGTCTTCCTGAGGGCCTAAGCATGATCCAGAAGTTAATAGACGCACTCATCGACATCGTTCTCTGGGTACCGCGCCAGCTGTTCGGCCTCCTGGTCGATGCGGTCGAACTCATGCTCACCTGGATACCCGAAATCGAGATCGCCGACCTGCAAACGATCTTCAACGGCCTGGGCGGCCAGCTGCTGTACTTCCTCACCGTCTTCGAATTCGATTACGGCATGACAGCCATGATGACCGCCCTGATCGCCCGCTTCATCCTCCGAAGAATCCCGTTCATCGGATAAGCAACAAACGAGGAACCTATGTCCATCGTCGGTTACTCAGGCTTGCCAGGATCGGGGAAGAGTTACGGCGTCGTCGAAAACGTCGTCATTCCCGCCCTGGAAGCCGGCAGACACATCATCACCAACATCCCGCTAAAACTGGGTCGTCTCTCTGACGACTACCCCCAGGGCAAAGTCACCATCTTCGATAACCGGGAGGCCGAAGACGACCCCACCTTTTTTGACCTGGAGCGCCACCCGGCCGGCGTCATTTGGATCATCGACGAAGCCTGGCGATTCTGGAAAAGCGGCATGAAGGCCACCAACATCCCGCAATGCCAAAAGGAATTTTTCACCGAACACCGGCACAACGTAGGGCCGGATGGTAGAACCAACGAAATCGTCCTGGTTACCCAGGATCTCGCCCAGCTCTGTGCGTTCGTAAGAGGACTGGTCGAAGAAACCTATCGAGCGGTCAAACTCACCGCCATCGGCCAGAAGAACAAATACCGGGTCGATGTCTTCATGGGCGCCGCTACCGGCCAGAAACCAGGCAAACCGATGCGCCAGCTCTACGGCAGCTACAAGCCCGAGATCTATCAGTACTACAAGAGCCACACCCGCAACAAAACCGACTTTGCCGCCGGCATGGAAGAGAAAGCCGACGACCGCGCCAACGTCCTCAAGCATCCCCTGATCAAGTTCGGCATCCCGGTAGCCATCGCCATCATGGTCTTCGGTGTCTACCAGGTCATTGCCTACTTCAGCCCGGAAGAACACACAGACAGCCCGACACCCACAACCGAACAATCAACACCAGGCACAAACCAGCAACCCGTCACCGCCACCCAAAGCGCCAGAACCGCAAGAGAAACCAAAGCGGTGAAAGCCAGCCTGGAGGGCAGGGCACCACACCAGGTGAAGCACGAAATCGAACCCGGCTGGCTGCCGCTCTCCAACCGTTGGCGCATCGTCGGAGAAGTGAACGGGGTCTACTGGATCTGGGGCGAAACCGGTACCCGAAAGATCCATTCCAGGAACTGCGCAAAGTTCCTCAAGACCGGGGAACCGTTCTGCGTCATCCAGGGCAAGCTCGTCACCTACTACAGCTATCGGGAGCCGGAGAGGACAGAAGAGGACAAACAGTCCCGGTCTTCATACCTGCAAACAGCACTTCCCGAGAAGGAAGGCGACGGCGCGTGAGCGCGAGCGGAGCGACCGCCACGCGCCGCGCAGCGGCTTGGAGACGTCCCTGTAACACGTCTCATAGAAAACGACGGTAGTCGATTTTTAACCACACAGAACCACAGTGAGCCACAGATGAAAATCAAAGACTTTGAAAGACTGGATATCAACACCGGGGAAATCGGCAAAGGGGATTTGTTTGTCGGTCCGGATGGCCAGCAAGTGAACCTGAAAGGCGTCAACGTCCTCTGGACCGGCACTGACACGGTCAGGCAACTCTTCCAGGGCAGACTCAAACCGGAAATTCTCGCGGACATCGCCACCGAATACGAATCCGGCTATGACGCCACCATCACCATCAAGAAAATCCCGTTCCGCCTCCAGTCCGGCAGACGCGGTGGCTTTAAGTACATCCTGCAAAACCGGGAATACGGCCTGACAATCCTGCTTCAGAACTTCTACGCCGAAGCCGACACCCTGGGCACGCACGTCAAAATCGAAACCTCACCCAGATGGCTCTATGAGCGCTCTAGCCAGGAAATTCACGACGAACTGGCAGAGTGGGGTATGTACTTCCTCACTAACATCAAGCCGGTGGGCATCGCGCTACACCTTGCCGTCGACTTCCAGGGCTGGGAGCCTCCGCAAGACTTCGCCCAACACTTTGTGACTCGGGCCAGAACCATCAGCGTCCATAACGGCATGAGCGACTTCCACTTCCAGGGCCTGGAAGGTTCCACCGTCAACGGCCGAGGCGAAACCTACACCTTTGGCAAGGCCAACAGCCTGCAGGTCTGCCTCTACGACAAGTCCAAAGAGGTCGATGTCAGCGACAAACGCGCCTTCATGGAATCCATCTGGGAATGCGCCAGCAACGAAGAGTGCTTCCCGGATACCTGCTATGACCCCGACAAGCCTGTTTGGCGTCTCGAAATCCGCTTTCATCACCGGATCGTCAACGAGATCTCTCAGGGCACACCGAACATGAAGCCCATCTATACCTACATGGACGCCGTGCCTCATCTGACCGGCCTCTGGCAGTACGCCCTCCAGAGCAACCGCTACGAGGTCAAACGGGAGTGGGTACACCCCATCTGGACCAAGCTCCGCGAAGATATCGGCTTCGGCTACTCAGCCCCGGATCTGCTCTACAAACGCGCAAAAAAGGAACCCGGTTGCGGCAACGAAAAGAACGTCTCCCTGGCCTTTGGCAATCTCTTGTCCATTTATGCACGCAACCGCTTTAACCCTCGTCAGGCCTGGGACTGTCTCAAGAAATCCGGACTCTGGGAAGATCTCTGTGCTTACTACCGACGACGAGAGATCTATGAAAACGAGCTGTTTCAGCTCGTCCAAGATGGCCTGATAAAACGACGACTACTGACAAAGGTGGCCGCATGATTAAAAAGCTACCGTCGGGACGATGGCAGGTTGATATCCGCCAGGATGGACGCGGTTCCAAACGCATCAGAAAAAGCTTCGACAGCAAGGCTGAAGCCAAGCGTTACGAACAACACCTGCTCCTCCGAAAGTCAGAAGACAAGTTCTGGAATCCCTCAAAGGATCGCCGGCGTCTGAAGGATCTCATTCAGCAGTGGTACGACGCTCACGGCCACACCCTAAAGGATGGAGAGAAACGAAAGCGCAAACTGGATGCCATGGCCGATCGGCTACGCAACCCCAGGGCAACGTCTTTCAAGGTATCCGATTTCGCCACCTATCGCCGTCTCAGGATGGAAAACGATGGGGTGGGTGAGAACACGTTGAATCACGAACACACCTACCTGAGCGCGGTCTTTAACGAGTTAATCCGGCAAGGAGAATGGGCACACGAGAACCCGCTAAAAAAACTGCGGAAGTTCAAGCTGGATGAGCAAGAGCTGGCGTTTCTTTCCCAGGAACAGATAAGCCGCCTTCTGGAAGAGTGCAAGGCATCATCAAATCCAAGTCTTTACCACGTCACTCGACTGGCTCTGGCAACTGGCGCCAGGTGGTCGGAAGCGGAAGGCGTAACCAGGTCGAACTTCACGCCACACCGGGTCACCTACAACTACACCAAGTCCGGCAAGTCCAGGAGCGTTCCGATTTCAAAGGCGCTCTATGATGAATTAATAGAAGAAGTGCCATTCGTCAGTTGCAGTGCTGCATTCCGAAAGGCAATCGAAAGGACTGGAATAGTTCTTCCAAGAGGCCAAATGACGCACGTCTGTCGGCATACATTTGCCAGTCACTTTTTAATGCGAGGGGGTGACGTTTTAACCTTGCAGCGGATTTTGGGGCACTCTGACATAAGGCTCACGATGAGGTATTCTCACCTTTCACCCAACCATCTTGCTAATATCTCTGACTTTTTAGTTATTTAGGAATTTCTATGAAGCGCACCCTGCGGAATCGGGCAACATCATGGGTCTGTCTTGCGATGTTGTTTGTGTATCTAGGTTTTTTCGTCCTGTTTAGCTTATCTAAGCTTAAAGAGGAGGTATCTGCCAGCCAGTACCTGTTTGAGGGTATTCAGTTCTTTGGTGTCGTTTTGGCAATGATGGTCCTCTTCTTTAACCATTTCTCTAAAACCTCTCGCGACGGCCTGGAGGATTTCCAGCGGAGTTTAGACAAAGCATCGAGTCTGTTGTCTAAGACAGAAATGGCTCCATCTCGCGGGAACCAGGAAAGGAATATTGAACTCCTTGCTTCCTACATCCGAACCGCACTTGTTTCTTTAGAAAGTATTTCGGCAAAAAACCATCTTTCAGCAGCAAAATCAGAGCACGAAAGTTTTTCGATCGAGATGGCAGGCCATCCATTTGAGGCAATTCTGCTCGATAGGATCCGCTCAATTTATCGTTCAGGTTGCTGTGATGGAATTGGGCAACCGAGCTCAATTGCTCTTATTCTGAAATTTATCAATCCGCACCGATTTCATTTGCACAGGCGGATAAAGCTCGAAAAATTGACGAATGAGGATCTGCAGTTTTTCGCGTATGGGCCGGGTCGGACAACGCGTGGACATTTGGTGGACGCCTAAAACAACAAAGCCCGCAAAAGGCGGGCTAAGTCGTTGAATCTTGGTGCCCGGAGGCGGAATCGAACCACCGACACGGGGATTTTCAATCCCCTGCTCTACCAACTGAGCTATCCGGGCATGTTGCGCTACTGCTGTGCAACGGGGCGCTATTAAACCGGTTTCGATGTTTTGAGTCAAGGCTGAGCCGGAAAAATTTCTGAATCTTTTCAGGCGTGCTCAGGCTTTGATCAATCCGGGGTTATTGTTCCGGTGGAACGTAGCCTTCGGCCTTGTCGAACGGTTCGTTGTTGAAGAAATGTTCCATCTGCGCCTGAAGGTACTTGCGGGTGTTCGGGTCCATCAGGCTCAGGTGTTTCTCGTTGATCAGCATGGTCTGCTGGGCCTGCCATTCTTCCCAGGCCTGTTTCGAAATATTCTCGAAGATATCCTGGCCCTTGGCGCCTGGCATGGGCGGGAAATCCAGGCCTTCCAGTTCTTTCTGATATTTGCGGCAGAAAACGGTACGGCTCATGGTGGCTCCTGTTGGCAAATGTTGCTGGCGGTGATGATAACAGATCGTTGGGGCTGAAGGCCCGAGCGGACCGGATCAAAGCAGGGCGGCTTGCTCCGGCTCGGTAAGCAGCGACCGGATCGGTGCCGGCAGACCGAGGTTCAGGGCTTCCTGGCGGTGCAGCCATTTCAGATGGTCCCTGTCCGCAACGGTGTTGGCGTCGCCGGTAACGTTCAGGCGGGCCGGCTGTATGTGCAGGTGGTAATGGGAGAAGGTATGTCTAAAGCCGCTGATCAGCTCCGGCTCTCCGCAATCCAGTCCCAGGCTCTGCTCACAGGCTTCCTGAAGCTCATCGGCCCCAAAGGCCGGGTCCAGTTCCGGCAGGCTCCAGAGGCCGCCCCAGATGCCGCTGGGTGGGCGACGCTCCAGCAGGATGCGCCCTTCGTCGTCCTCAAGGATGACCATCCAGGTGGTTTTCTCCGGCTTGGCCTTTTTCGGTTTGGAGCCGGGGTAGAGTGATGTTTCACCCTGGGCGTAGGCCTTGCAGCCCTTTTGCAGCGGGCAGCTGTCACAGGCCGGACGGCTCCGGGTACACACCATGGCGCCCAGATCCATAATGCCCTGGGTGTAGTCACGCACCCGTTGGTCGGGAGTATGTTCCTCGGCCCGTTGCCAGAGCTGGTTGAGCACGGTGGTCTGTCCCGGCCAGCCGGGGATGGCATGGTAGCGGGCCAGCACACGTTTCACGTTGCCGTCCAGAATGGCGGCGCGAATGCCGAAGGCCTGGGCCAGAATGGCGGCCGCTGTGGAGCGGCCAATTCCGGTGAGGGATTCAAGCTCTGCCTGGGTTTGCGGGAACTCACCATCGAAGTCGCGCACCACCGTTTGCGCGGCTTTCTGCAGGTTGCGGGCTCGGGCGTAGTAACCAAGGCCAGACCAGTGGCTGAGTACATCATCCACGGGGGCTTCGGCCAAGGCATGGACGTCGGGAAAACGTTCCATGAAGGCCTCAAAATAGGGGATAACGGTGGTTACCTGGGTCTGCTGTAACATGATTTCCGAAACCCACACCCGGTAGGCGTTCCGGTTGTGATGCCACGGCAGGTCATGCCGGCCGTGGCTGTCGTACCATTGCAGTAGTTTGTCGGCGAAACGGTCGGGCATCAGTTGAACAGACCCTTTAGCTTGTCGCCGATCTGCTCCTGGACCTTTTCTTTCACCTTTTCCTCTGCCTTGGCTTTTGCCTTGTCCACTTCCTCTCGGGCTTTGGCCTTGGCGGCATTTTCGGCGATGGTCTTCAGGGTGTCCCGGAAGCGGGATCCGTCGAAAGAACATAGGCCAGCCGGGTCCTCGGCGAAGTTGCCCCGGCACTCCACAGGAATTACCGCATTTTGTACGTATTCGGTGACACGGCAGGCGTTGTCCCTGTGGATCTCGCCGACGACTCTCAGGCCCACCTCATAGTCCAGCTGGCTCTGGGCCATATCGACGGTGCCATTGCCCTCAAGGCGCATGCCGGCCAGTGCCGCCACCAGATCGGTGTTGTTGAGGGTGTTGCCGTTGATGTCGAGAGTGCCACGCATGTCGTTGAACGGTGTGGTAGTGCCCCAGTCTGTCGTCGTCAGCTCATCCTGGTTGACCAGAGCGATGCCCTGGCAGGCCATGCGGGTGAGGTTCATGCGACGGAACTCGCCCTCTGCCAGGTTGAAGCTGATCTGTCCGTCAGCATTGCTGCGCAGGGCCGAGATCCGATTGCCGGTGGTGGTGGCGTTCACTTTGAGGTTTGCGCCGCCGGCGAGCATATCCACTTCCGCGAGATCGGTGAGCAGGGGCAGGGTCTGTACGTTGGTGACGTCTGAACCCACGGTCCATTTCGGATTGTCGCTGCGGGCGTCGATGGTCACGTTGGCACCGAAGCTGCCCTCGTAGAGTTTGCCGCTGAACTCATCAACCTTTAGTAGACCGTTTTTCGTGGTGGTGCTGGCTTTGATTTCGTTGATGGTCAGGTTGCTGACGATCAGTTGGCCGAGGCCCAGATCAATATCCAGCAGCAGGCTGCGAATGGTCTCCAGGGGCAGCAGGTCGCCTTCGGGTCCGGCTGCAGCGGTTTCCTGTGATGCGGGTGCTTCCTCGGCTTCTCCCTCCGCCTTCGGTGGCAGGTAACGGTCGGCATTCAACTGGTCGCCCTGAAGCTGAAAGACAATGCCGGTGTCGGCGAGGTTGTAACTGCCGGAGCCATTGAAGGTGGTGTCATCCAGTTTGATGGTCAGGTCGGTGAGTTCCACCTTTCCGGCCGGACCGCCAATGCCGGTGGAGAAGGCGATGGCTTCAAGTACGTTCGGATCGCTGGTTTCCACTGGTGGCTGGCCGAGGTTGTTCAGCAGATCTTTCAGTGAGAACTCGGCGATGGATACCTTGCCGCTCAGGGTTGGCTTGTCGCCGAAACCAGAAACATTCAGATCGGTAGACAGGTTCAGGTTGGCCAGGCTGGCGGTGAAGTCGCTCAGAGTGGCGGTTTCGTTTTCCAGGTTCGCTGTGGCCGATCCGCCAAGTTCAGCTGTGACCTCTTTGCCGCCAAATGGTTCGCCGGTCATGTCGAACACGGCATTCAGGCCGGATACGGCGAATTCATTGAGTGCCTCGTTGGCAGCAAGGCGAGCGCTGATGCTGCCATCCACTTCAAAGGTGGGCTGGCTAGTCGCAACCCGGAACCCGATTTCCAGCGGGAACTCGGAACCCAGGGTGATATTGCTGGCGTTAACGGTGAAGTTCTCCAACGTGACCGACTGGCCGGTGCTCTTGTCGGTGTAGTGCACCTGGGCATTGCTGATCTGAACGTTTTCAACGTTGAAGTTCAGAGGTTCGCCGCCGGCGCCCTCGCTTTCCTGAGCCTGCTCATCCTGCGTCCCGGCTGTCTCCCCCGTTGCCGCTCCGGCTGACTTCTCGGGCATGATCCGGGTCCAGTTGCCGTTACCCTTTTCGTCCACTTCCAGGCGGGCGTCCAATCCGTCCAGCACGAAGGTGTTTACCCTTGGTGACATGGCAATAAGCGACCAGAAATCTATCTGGGCAACCAACTGCTCCAGGGCCACAAAACGATTACCTTCTAACGTGGCTTCGACAGAATTCAGCTCCAGACCAAGTGGAATAAAAGACCAGCCAATGTCGCCTTCCAGGATCAGATCCAGATTCGTTGCATCTTCAACGGCTTGTTCAATCTGAGGCTTGTAGTCGTTGGGGTTGATCACGGCCATGGCGATGGCAACAGCGGCCACCGCGAGAATGATCAGTGCAACGACGGCAATCAGCACATAACGGACGGCTTTCATGATTCAGGCTTCCTTCCTAATGTTGGGAGCTTGCAGTATTCGCGGCGAATACCGACGCCAATGACCCAAAGGATAACGCAGGGTTAACAAATTAACAGCGCAGGAGTATGACAATGCGGTAGTGTTGGGCCAAAATACATCCCCTTAACTTTATGACTACATTGATACCTATAAACATAAAAAGGAGTTGGCCGTGGCTATTACCGTTTCGATTGAGCTCAACCGGGAACTTGAGATTCCGGGAAGTTATGATGAAGTCTTTGATCTGCTGGCGGATGTGCCACGTTCAGCCAGTCACTTTCCGAAAGTCCACAAACTGACCGATCTCGGCGACAATACCTACCGCTGGGAAATGGAAAAAGTCGGCGTCGACAAGCACGCGATCCAGTCGATCTATGCCTGCAAGTACCATTCGGACAAAGAGGCCGGACGGATTACCTGGGAGCCGGTAAAAGGCGAGGGCAACGGGGTTGTAAGCGGTTCCTGGACCATCAAATCCAAGGGTGACAATGCCACTGCCGTGAAGTTCCAGACCAGTGCCGAGTTGACTGTGCCCCTGCCCAGCCTGCTCAAACTGGCAATCAGCCCGGTTATCAAGCACGAGTTCAACAGCCTCGTGGATACTTACATGAACAACCTCAAGAAGGCCTTCTGACCAAGCCTTGCTTGCCGTTCACCCGCGTTTCGCTATCGTAGCGATTAAACCGGTTGTGGGACTCCAGCGGACATAAAAGGTATAATCGCCGGATAGAATTTTTCCGGCGTTATGCCGCTCAATTGTCACGGAGTCCCCATGGCCGAACGTAAGGCTCGGGTAGAACGAAATACCCTTGAAACCCAGATCACCGTTGAGATTGATCTCGACGGCACCGGCAAATCCAGCTTCGACACCGGCGTGCCCTTTCTGGAGCACATGATGGATCAGATTGCCCGTCATGGTCTGGTGGATCTGAACATCGTTTCCAGGGGCGATCTGCACATCGACGATCACCACACTGTGGAAGACATCGGTATCACCCTTGGCCAGGCCTTCAAGCAGGCCGTTGGCGACAAAAAGGGCATTCGTCGGTACGGCCACGCCTATGTGCCGCTGGATGAAGCTCTCTCCCGGGTGGTTATCGACCTGTCCGGCCGCCCTGGCCTGATGATGGATGTGCCTTATACGCGCGGCGCCGTGGGCGGTTTTGATGTTGACCTGTTCGAGGAGTTCTTCCACGGCTTCGTGAATCACTCCATGGTGACCCTGCACATCGACAACCTGAAGGGTAAGAACACCCACCACCAGATTGAAACCGTGTTCAAGGCCTTTGGCCGTGCCCTGCGTATGGCGATTGAAATGGACGAGCGCATGGCCGGCATTACGCCGTCCACCAAAGGTTCTCTGTAAAAGACTCGTCGCCAGAAGGCTCGCTTTAACCGGTCACTTGTGACCGGTCAATCAAGGACACCGCAACAACCATGAAAACCGTTGCCATAATCGACTACGGCATGGGCAATCTTCACTCTGCCAAAAAAGCGGTGGAGCACGTTGCCCCGGACACCACCGTATTGGTCACCGACAACGCCGAAAAAATTCGCGAAGCAGACCGTGTCATCCTCCCCGGCGTTGGCGCCATCCGCGACTGCATGGCAGAAATGCATCGCCTTGGAGTGGTGGACCTGGTCCGTGAGGTCTCTCAGGACCGCCCGTTCCTGGGCATCTGCGTAGGCATGCAGGCCCTGATGTCCCGTAGTGAGGAAAACGGCGGCGTCGACTGTATCGGCCTGTTCCCTTCGGAAGTGCGCTATTTCGGTGACCACCTCACAGAAAACGGCGAGCGCCTGAAAGTGCCCCACATGGGCTGGAACCAGGTGCAGCAGACCATTGATCACCCCCTTTGGCATAACATTCCCGAGGGTGACCGTTTCTACTTCGTGCACAGTTACTACGCAGAGGCTGAGGGCAACGCTGATATGGCGGGCCGCACCCACTATGGTGTAGACCTTGCGGCAGCGGTGGCACGAGATAATATTTTTGCGGTGCAATTCCACCCGGAGAAAAGTGCCCGGGCGGGCTTGCAGTTGCTTGAGAATTTTACGAACTGGACTGGAAAATGCTGATAATTCCCGCGATCGATCTGAAAGACGGCAAGTGCGTACGGCTTCGTCAGGGCCGCATGGACGACTCCACGGTGTTTGGTGACGACCCTGTCGATATGGCCACCCGTTGGGTGGAAGCCGGCGCCCGCCGGCTGCACCTGGTTGACCTGAACGGCGCCTTTGCCGGCGAACCGGTCAACGGGGAAATCGTTCGGGCCATTGCCCGCAAATACCCGGATCTGCCGATCCAGATCGGTGGTGGTATCCGCTCAGCGGAAACCATCGAGGCCTATCTTAAGGCCGGCGTGCAGTGGGTCATCATTGGTACCAAGGCCGTGAAAGAGCCGGAATTCGTAACAGAGATGTGCAAGAAATTCCCCGGCCACATCATCGTTGGCCTGGATGCTAAAGACGGCCGTGTGGCTACAGATGGCTGGGCAGAGGTCTCGGAAGTGATGGCCACCGACCTTGCCAAACGGTTCGCCAACGACGGCGTGGACGCCATTGTTTACACCGACATCAGCCGCGACGGCATGATGCAGGGCGTCAATGTGGAGGCGACTGCTGCACTGGCAGAAGAGGGTGGTATTCCTGTTATCGCCTCTGGTGGCGTGACCAATATGGATGATCTGAAGCGTCTGGCTACCGTGGCAGACAAGGGCATCCTCGGCGCCATCACCGGCCGGGCTATCTACGAGGGTACCCTGGATGTGGCTGAAGCCCAGGCCTTCTGCGACAGTTTGAAGGGATAAGGACGACCTATGGCTCTGGCGAAACGCATCATTCCCTGCCTCGATGTCGACAAAGGCCGCGTGGTGAAGGGCGTCAATTTCGTTGATATCCGCGATGCCGGCGACCCGGTTGAAGTGGCCCGTCGTTACAACGAGCAGGGTGCCGACGAAATCACCTTCCTCGATATCACGGCCAGTCATGAGAGCCGTGACACCACCTATGAAACTGTGGAGCGGATGGCGGCGGAAGTCTTTATTCCGCTGACGGTTGGCGGCGGTGTGCGTACCGTGGATGACATTCGCAAACTGCTGAATGCTGGGGCTGACAAGGTCTCGATAAACACCGCGGCCGTGTTCAATCCGGAATTTGTGCGGGAAGCGGCGGAGCGGTTTGGCAGCCAGTGCATCGTGGTGGCCATTGATGCCAAGCGGGTCAGTGAAGAGGGCGAGGAGCCCCGTTGGGAGATCTTTACCCATGGTGGTCGCAAGCCTACGGGGCTGGACGCTGTTGAATGGGCGCGCAAGATGGTGGAAATGGGTGCTGGTGAGTTACTGCTGACCAGTATGGACCGGGACGGCACCAAAATCGGATTCGACCTGGGGCTGACCAAAGCGATCAGCGATGCGGTGATTGTGCCGGTGATTGCCTCAGGTGGGGTTGGAGAGCTGCAGCACCTGGCAGATGGCGTCACCCAGGGCGGTGCCGATGCAGTTCTGGCGGCGTCTATCTTTCACTTCGGACAGCACACCATTCCAGAAGCGAAGGCCTTTATGAAGGCTCAGGGTATAGAAGTACGGGAGTGAGTTTGGTGGTTTGTCGGATTACGACTTCGTCTAATCCGACCTACTGTCATCCGCGTGCATTCCTACCGTAGGTCGGATTAGGCGCAGCCGTAATCCGACAGCCTGCGTCTAATTTGACAGCCCAGGTTACTTTTTCTGTGCAAAAGCAGGTCGAATGGCCTGCTTCTCTCCCTCCGCAAACATCTCCCGATTGCCGTTGCGCATGGCCCACAGGCCGCTGACTGTGGCAATGGCGATACCCTGCTCATCCAGTTTGGGCAGGTGCTTCTCCAGGTAATCCACGGTGACCTTATGAGGATGGCCTATGCCGATGGCGCTTCCATTTTCCCGGGCGCGCTTGATCAGCAATTTGAACTGGCGGTCCACAAACTCCTCGGTTTGCTCATGGTCGAGAAACACGTCCCGAGTCATGGTTGGAATCCGGTAGGCCGCGGCGACATCACCGGCAACAGACGAGGCGATGGTGCGGCTGTCGATAAAGTACACCGGGTAGCGGAACAACTCTTTCATGACCCAGTCCATGGGCTGCAGTTGCTGGGTTAGCAGGCTGCCCATGTGGTTGTTAACGCCCTGCACATGGGGAATCGACTGCAGGGCACGGCGAAGGGTGGTCACTATGCTCTGTTCGTCCATCTCAGGCGTCAGGCCACCCGGGCCGAGGCCATAGTTGCGGGTGTTGGCCATGGGGGCATGCAGCATGATTTCCTTGTGCTGCTTGTGGGCGAGCCGGGCGAGGCTGTCCGTGTGCCTGCGATAGGGCAGGAATGCCAGGGTGAGCGGCTGATCCAGATTGGCAAGTCGCTCACCTTCTGCAAGGCTGTGGCCCATGTCATCAATAATGATGGCAATGGTTGGTGGCAGGGCCTTCCTTGCCGGCTCGGCCGACACCGCGCCGACGGCAATGCAGAATACCAGGGCCAGCAGAGTACTCGTTACTCTCACTGATCGCTTCCTTCTGCCTTGTCCTTCTTGTTCGGGTTCAGAATCCGGATGCCTTTAAGCAGGTTCAGTGCCGAGCGCAGCTGATAATCCCGGTCTGCCATGGAGGCGGATTCTCCCTCTGCGCTGTTTTCATCCTCCTGCTGCTGGCCCTCATTCTGGCCTTCAAGATGCCCGCTCAGATCCGCTTCGGTGAAGAAGGGTTTGCTGTCGAGTTCTTTCAGTTCCGCAGGACGTACTTCAATGTCCGGTTTGATTCCGGTCGCCTGGATGGAACGGCCATCCGGTGTGTAATAGCGCGCGGTGGTCATCTTGATGGCATGGGTCTCATCCAGCGGAATCACTGTCTGAACACTGCCTTTGCCGAAGGATTTGGTGCCCATTACCACGGCCCGTTCATGGTCCTGAAGGGCGCCGGCCAGGATTTCCGATGCGGAGGCGGAGCCGCCATTGATCAGAACTACAATGGGTGTGCCTTCCATGATGTCGCCAGCACGTGCGCTGAAGCGCAGGCGGGAACTCTGGATGCGGCCTTCGGTATAGACAATCAGCCCCTCATCAAGCAGGGCATCAGCAGACTCTACAGCCGCCTGCAGCACGCCGCCGGGGTTGTTGCGCAAGTCGATGATGAGCCCATCAAGGTCCCGGCCGAGTTCGTCTTCCAGGCCGTTGAGGGCATCCTTGAACTGTGAGCCGGTATCAGCCTGGAACTGGGTGATGCGGACATAGCCGTAGCCATTCTCCAGCATGCGGGATTTCACGCTGGTCACTTTAATGATGTCGCGCTCGACTTCGATTTCGATAGGCGCGCTTTCGCCCTCACGCATAATGGTGAGCGTCAGTATGGAGCCTGGCTTGCCCCGCATAAGCTGTACTGCTTCTTCCAGGCTCATGCCCTTAACCGGCTTTTCATCAAGCTTGATGATCAGGTCGCCGGCCTGAACGCCCGCCTTCTGTGCTGGCGTGTCGTCTATGGGCGCAATCACTTTAACGAAGCCGTTTTCCATGCCCACTTCAATGCCCAGCCCGCCGAACTCGCCGGAGGTGCTTTCTTCCAGCTCTTCGTAGTCTTTGGGTGCCAGGTAGGTGGAGTGAGGATCGAGGTCTGACAGCATGCCCTTGATAGCGCTTTCGAGGAGTTTGCGATCGCTTACTTCCTCTACGTAGGCATCTTTTATGCGGCTGAACACCTCAGTGAACTTCCGGAGGTCTTCCAGCGGCAGCTGTTTCTCGGGATCGGGCAGGCTGATTTCCACCCGTTCGCCGTTCTGGATACCTTCCAGCAGCTGCTCGGTGGCGGCGTCTTCATCCTGGGCCCAGGCCAGTCCGGAAGCGGTTGCGAAACAGGTAGCGAGCGCAATGCTGCGTAATGGAAAGGCGTGGAGTGTACTTCTGACCCGTTTCATTCACATATCCCGTTTTTATTCCGATAGTTGGACTGGATTCCCTGACTCCGGACAGTATGGCGTTACCCGCGGCGTTTGTCAGCCCTCCCGGGGCGTCTCAGTTTGCCAGCCATCGGCCTGGATTGTCGGGCTTGCCATTGTGCCGGACTTCAAAATACAGGGCCGGGGAATCGGTACCACCGGTGCGGCCCGCCTGGGCAATGGGTTCGCCAGCGGCAACCCAGTCTCCAGGGCTGGTGAACAGGCTGCTGCTGTGGCCATACAGTGTCATGTAGCCATCGCCGTGATCAATGATGGTAATCAGGCCAAACCCCCTAAGCCAGTTGGCGAACACGACCCGACCGTAGTGGATGGCACGAATCTCTGCTTCGTCCCCGGTGGCGATGAGCAGGCCATTGCGCCGGAGTTTGCCGTCGGCGTAGCGGTCGCCGTAGCGGCTCAACACCTGGCCTTTCACTGGCCATGGCAGCTTGTTGCGCAATGACGCGAAGGGCTGGGATTCATTGGGCGAGGGAATGTTGTTGATCGCCTGCTGCACTTCTTCAAGCAGGTTTTCCAGCCGTTTGCGATCCGATTCCAGCTCTTCCCGTTCGCTGCGACGGTTCTGGATATCCGCATTGAGGGCAGCCAGTGTCTGCTGGCGCTCCTGTCTGGATTCCGTCAGTTCCTGCTGGCGTATGGCGACGCTTTCTTCGGTTCTGGCCAGTTCAACCCTGGTCGACTGCACCGCAGCCTGGGTGTTTCTTAGCTCTTGCAGGCTTTGCCTGAATGCCTCAAGGCGATCGACCGTGTCCTTGCTGAGGTATTCGTAATAGGTCATGGTCCGGGCAATCTTGTCCGGATCAATTTCATTGAGCAGAACCTTTACTGCTGGGGCATCCCCTTCCATCCAGGCGGCGCGGATCTGCTTCTTGAGGCTGTCCCGCTGGCGGTCGAGTGTGCGGGTGAGCTCCTGAGCTTCCTTCTCCAGTTCCCGGAGTTTTTGCTGCTGTTGCTCTGCCTGCTGGCGCAGGGATCGGCGTTCACGGGTCAGGCGGCTGATGTTCTTCTCGGTCGCAGCAAGCTGCCGCTCCAGGGCGGAGCGGTCATCTTCGGCATCCTCCAGCCAGTCGTCGATGTCCTCAATGCGTTCCTTGAGTTCCTCGATCTGGGCCGGGGTGACCTCCTGCTGGGCGAGTGCCGGCGCTGCACCCAGAGTGAGGGTGAGCGCCAGAATTGCGGTAAGTCGCAAAGGTTGGTTCCGTTCCCGGATCAGCCGATCTCGACCAGGCTGTGCCCGGTCATTTCCTCTGGTTGCTCCAGCCCCATCAGGGCGAGCAGAGAGGGTGCCACATCACTCAGGCTGCCGTCGTTTTTCAGCACAACCTTGCGATGGCCGGTGTACACCAGCGGCACCGGCCCAATCGTATGGGCGGTGTGGACCTGGCCCGAATTCGGATCGGTCATCTGTTCGCAGTTGCCGTGGTCGGCAGTGATCAGAGCTTCGCCGCCGACTTCATTCAGGGCCTCGACAACGCGCTTCACGCATTCGTCCAGGCATTCGGCTGCCTTGATAGCCGCATCCAGCTTGCCGGTGTGGCCGACCATATCGCCGTTGGCGTAGTTGCAGACCACCAGGTCGTATTTGCCACTCTTGATGGCCTCCACCAGCTTGTCGGTGACCTCAGGCGCGCTCATCTCCGGCTGAAGATCGTAGGTCGCGACTTTTGGAGAGGGCACCAGGATCCGGTCTTCGCCATCAAACGGCGTTTCCAGGCCGCCGTTAAAGAAGAAGGTAACGTGGGCGTACTTCTCGGTTTCGGCAATGCGCAACTGGGTCTTGCCCTGTTTCGCCATATACTCGCCAAGGCCGTTGGTAAGCTGCTCCGGCGGGTAGGCGCAGGAGGTTTTAATGTCGGCCGCGTACTCGGTCAGCATCACAAAATCCGCCAGTTCCGGGTGCTTCTTGCGCTCGAAACCGTCGAAGTCCTTCTCCACGAAGGTACGGGTCATTTCCCGGGCGCGGTCGGCACGGAAATTCATGAACAGCACCGTGTCGCCATCGTTGATGGTTCCCTCCGGCTCCCCGGCGGCGTGGATGCGGGTTGGTGCTACAAACTCGTCGTTCTCTCCGCGCTCGTAAGCCTGTTCCAGCCCGGATACCGGATCGGCTGCGGTGAACTCTGCGGTGCCCTGGGTCATCAGGTTGTAGGCGGCTTCCACGCGGTCCCAGCGGTTGTCGCGATCCATGGCAAAGTAGCGGCCCACGATCGAGGCAACGCGGCCGACACCGAGGCTCTTGAGTCTGGCCGCGGCTTTCTCCAGTGACGGTTTGGCGCTGCGGGGTGGCATGTCCCGGCCATCGAGGAAGGCGTGAATATAGACTTCCTTGGCGCCACGGGCGGCGGCGAGTTCGGCAGCGGCAATGATGTGGTCTTCGTGGCTGTGGACGCCACCGGGAGACATCAGGCCCATGAGATGAACGGCGCGGCCACTCTGGACGGCTTTATCAATCGCGGAACAGAGAACCTCGTTCTGCTGGAAAGTACCTTCTTCCAGATCCTTGTCGATACGGGTGAGGCTTTGATAGACCACGCGCCCTGCGCCAAGGTTCATGTGGCCAACTTCCGAGTTACCCATTTGCCCCTGCGGCAGCCCTACAAACATGCCTGAGGTGTTGATCAGGGTCTTGGGCTGGTTCTGCCAAAGCTGGTCCCAGAACGGGGTGCTGGCATTGCTGATGGCGTTGTCTTCAGCCGGGTCGCGGTGGCCCCAGCCGTCCAGGATAATCAGTGCAGTCGGCTTGCGCATTGCAGTCATCATTAAGTCCGGAAGTAAAATGTTAGTAAATTTACTAAAACGAAAATGGAGTTTATCTATTTTCGCATTTACTGGCCAGTTTCGTCACCTTCTGTCCGGGGAGCAGGCTGTGTATAATCGCGCCAAACTCATTATCAGGGTAAATTCATGGACCGGTTGTTTGAATTTGTCGTTAACCACTACATTCTTGTGTCGCTGTTCGTGGCATTCCTGGTCGCTATCCTTATTCTGGAATCCCGTCGTGGCGGCGCCAAGATCTCGGCCCAGGGCGCGGTCAATCTGATCAACAAGGATGAAGCCGTTGTAGTCGACATCCGGGACCGCAAGGAGTTTGGTGAGGGTCGCATTACCGGCTCGATCAACATTCCCCTGAACAGTCTCAAGAGCCGCGTTGGCGAGCTGAGCAAGTTCAAGGACAAGCAGATCATCGTTGCCGACAAGATGGGCCAGCATTCCGCGATGGCGGTCAAGCAGCTGAACGCGGAAGGCTTCAGCAATGTGGTTCGCCTGAACGGTGGCGTGGCTGACTGGAAAGCCAGCAATCTTCCGCTGGTGAAGAAATAGGGCGGCCCTTGATCTGAAGATCATTCTGCCGCACTGTTTCACATAAGCCGGCCCGGCCTGAACGTAAAATGTCCCGGCAGCACGCTCTAAAGCATCCCATAACAACGGGCCCCGAGCCCACGATCGAGAACGAAAGGACTGAAAATGGCTGAGAATCAGCAAGCCGCAGCAGGCAGTGACAACCAGAACCAACCCCAGTTTGCCCTTCAGCGCATCTATGTGAAGGACCTGTCTTTTGAGTCGCCCAACTCTCCCACCGTGTTTCAGGAGCAGTGGAAGCCGCAGGTTAACCTGGATCTGAACACCTCCCACAACAAGGTCAGCGACAACCAGTATGAGGTTGTGCTTTCCCTGACCGTCACCGCAAAAGTGGGTGAGAAGGTGGCTTACATCGTCGAAATCCAGCAGGGCGGCGTGTTCCTGGTTCAGGGCATCGAAGGCCAGCAGTTGGGCCAGATGCTCGGCGCCTACTGCCCGACCATCCTGTTTCCGTATGCTCGCGAAGCAATCGACGGCATAGTCAATAAGGGCAGTTTCCCGGCCCTGATGCTGGCGCCGGTGAACTTCGATGCCATCTATGCCCAGGCGCTCAAGCGCAAGCAGGAAGAAGCTGCGGGAGAGGCAAACGAAGAGCAGCAGACTCACTGATTGGACATGCCTCAATCAGTAATAAAAAAACCGGCTTCGGCCGGTTTTTTTATGTCGCTCCGTCAAACCCCAGCTGCCGCCAGGCCTCGTAAACCACCAGGGCGGCGGTGTTGGAAAGATTCAAGCTGCGGCTTGCCGGTTGCATTGGAATCCGCAGTAAGTGCTCTGGCAGCAGGCCCTCGCGAACATCAGCGGGAAGGCCGCGGGTTTCCGGGCCGAACATCAGGTAGTCGCCATCCTGATAGTCCACTTGGTGGTAATGGGTGCTGCCTTTGGTGGTCAGCCCGAACAGGCGTCCGGGTTGCTCGCTGGCCAGGAAGTCCTGGTAGTTCCTGTGGAGCTTCACCGTGGCGTACTCGCTGTAATCCAGCCCGGCCCTCCGCATCTGTTTGTCCTCGAGGTTAAACCCCAGCGGTTCAATCAGATGCAGCTGGCAGCCGGTGTTGGCGCACAGCCGGATGATATTGCCGGTGTTTGGCGGTATCTCCGGCTCGTACAGCACAACGTGGAGCATGAAGCTTAGCGCTCGACGGCCAGGGCAACGCCCATGCCGCCACCGATGCACAGTGTGGCCAGGCCCTTGTGAACATCGCGGCGAACCATTTCATGCAGCAGGGAGACCAGGATACGGCAGCCGGATGCGCCGATGGGGTGGCCCAAGGCAATGGCACCGCCGTTCACGTTTACCTTGCTGGTGTCCCAGCCCATGTCGCGATTCACGGAAATGGCCTGGGCGGCGAAGGCTTCGTTGGCTTCCACCAGGTCCAGATCATCCGTGCTCCAGCCGGCCAGTTTCAGGCAGCGCTGGCTGGCCGGAATCGGGCCGGTTCCCATGATGGTCGGGTCCACGCCGGCGTTGGCATGAGCCTTGATGGTCGCGATCGGGGTCAGTCCCAGCTCTTTGGCCTTTTCGGCACTGCAGACCATCACGGCAGCGGCGCCATCGTTGAGGGATGAGGCGTTGCCGGCGGTAACGGTGCCGTCTTTCTTGAAGGCCGCACGGAGTTTGCCAAGCCCCTCGGCAGTGACGCCGTCGCGGGGGCCTTCATCGTGGTCAACGACGATCGGGTCACCCTTACGCTGGGGAATGGAGACCGGGACAATCTGGCCGTCGAAGTAACCGGCCTCGCGAGCGGCGGCGGCCTTCTGCTGGGACGCAGCTGCAAATTCGTCCTGCTCGTCACGGCTGATGCCGTATTTCTCGACGATGTTCTCGGCGGTAATGCCCATGTGGTAATCGTTGAAGGCATCCCACAGGCCGTCCTTGATCATGGTGTCCACCATGGACCAGTTGCCCATGCGTTGGCCGTTGCGGCTGTTGGGCAGCACATGGGGCGCCTGGCTCATGCTTTCCTGACCGCCGGCGATCATCATCTCGGCGTCGCCACAGCGGATGGCCTGCACCGCCATGTGAACCGCTTTCAGACCGGAGCCGCAGACCTTGTTGATCGTCATGGCTGGCACCGACGCGGGAATGCCGGCATTGATGGCAGACTGGCGAGCCGGGTTCTGGCCAACACCGGCGGTAAGAACCTGGCCCAGAACCACCTCGTTGATCTGATCGCCGGCGACGCCGGTTTCTTCCATTAATGCCTTGATAACGGCGGTTCCCAGCTGGTCTGCGCTCAGGCTGGAAAGCCCTCCGCCAAAGGTTCCGATAGCAGTACGGCGGGCAGCAACAATAACGACATCACGCATGGGAATTCTCCGGATCAGAGGCACGCGCGGAATCAGGCCCGGCGCGCGCAGGATTGAAATCTGCCGGCATTGTATCCGGAAAGCGGTGCCCGGCCAAAGAACAGGCCTTGAGCGAGCAGAGTGAGCTACATGTTCAGGCTACGGCCGCCATCAACAGAGATGATCTGACCGGTGATGAACGGCGCATCGCAGATCAGGAACGCAATGGTTTCGGAGATATCGTCGGGGTTGCCGGTGCGGGCCAGTGGAGTCTTCTGGAGAATTGCCTGCTGGGCGGATTGGTCCATCTCGGCTTCGCCCTCTGGCCAGAGGATTGCGCCTGGCGATACGCCGTTCACCCGCACTTCCGGCGCCAGATCTTTTGCCCAGGAGCGTGTCAGGGCGGCCAAGCCGGCCTTGCTGGCGCAGTAAAGCGGGTGGTCATCGATGGGCCTTTCGCTGTAAATATCGATCAGATTTACGACGCTGCCGCGGTTTCGCCGAAGTTCGGTCAGGCATCCCTGAAGCAGGAAAAATGGGGCCCTTAGGTTGGTGTTCAGGATGGTGTCCCAGTCATCTCTGGTGGCGTCTGCGGTCGGAGTGGGGTAGAAGACCGATGCATTGTTCACCAGTGCGTCCAGTCGGCCCCACTGTGCGACGGCGTCAATGGCCAACCGGTCCACTCCAGCTAACTGACTCAAATCCGCCTGGAGGGCGCAGGCTGAGTCGGGCCGTTGGCGGTTCATCTGCGCAATCAGTGAGTTCGCCTGCTCTTCCCGGCTCCGGTAGTGTATCACCAGGTTCCAGCCTCTTTCGTGCAGTGTCCGGGCAGTCTGTTCGCCAAGACGGTGGGCTGCGCCGGTGACAAGGGCAACAGGCGTAGTGGATGGCATGGTGCCTCCTCAGTGGTTGGTTGGTGCGACGGCGTCGCCGATGCGTTTCAGGCGTTCAGTGCGGATCGCGCTGCCCAGTTCCTTGCCTTTGTAGCCTTGCGCCAGGAGGGCTTTCGGGTCAACGCCGGTAGCCGCTTCTGATGCGGTTCGAAGCAGGTTGAGTGGGCCGGAATCGCTGGACAGGGCGCATTCGAGCACGTTCAGTAGTTGCGAAAAACGGTCCGGGCGGCGCCAGAAATCCGCCTGATCCAGCAGGTCCAGCAGCGCCTCGGCTTCAGGATGTTGGGGGTCAATGTCCCGGATTCGGGGTGTGAAGGCAGTAACCAGTCGCGCCAGGTTCTGGCAGTCATTGGGGGCTTTCAACGCTTTGGCCCGTGCCAGCGCAACAGAGTCGTCCAGGGGGGACAGGAGTGCCGCAAAACGCTCTTCCGTCTCGGCGTCGGATTGGTCGTGGACGCAGCCAAGTGCCGCCATCGCTCGTAGGAACACCTTTTCTGGTGTTATTTCCGGGATAAGAACCTCAAGGGCGCCGCAGTCACGGAGAACTTCAAAGAAGGCCCGGGGCGCCTGTTCATGCAGCGCCCGATGGAATTCCTGCCAGACCCGTTCGGGCACCAGTTCGTCCACTTCCCCGCTGTCCACCATGCGTTTCATCAGGGCCATGGTCTGGTCGCACACGGTAAATCCCAGCGGCTGAAAGCGGGCTGCGAACCGGGCGGTGCGCAGAATTCTCAGGGGGTCCTCCGCAAAGGCTTCCGAGACATGGCGGAGTTTGCGATCCTCTATATCTCTGCGGCCTTCAAAGGGGTCGACCAGATCGCCGTTTTCAGCTTTAGCCATCGCATTGATGGTCAGGTCCCGGCGCTTCAAATCCTGCTCCAGGGTGACGTCAGGCGCGCTGTAAACAGAGAAACCGTGGTAGCCGCGCCCCTGCTTCCTCTCGGTACGAGCCAGGGCATATTCTTCACGGGTTCGGGGGTGCAGGAAAACGGGAAAGTCCGCGCCCACCTGCTTGAATCCGTTGGCAAGCATTTCCCCGGGGGTTGCACCGACCACCACCCAGTCCCGGTCCTTTACCTCAAGGCCGAGTAATTCGTCACGAACAGCACCGCCAACCAGATAGGCCTGCATGAAATGTCTGATTCCTTTCGGAGAGTGTGTCGATGGATTATCCGTTTCCCGGGCAGGGCAGGCAAACCTGTGGCGAAGTTCGCCATAAAAAAAGCCCACTCGGGATTGCCCGGGCGGGCCTTGATGGATGTTGGGGTCAGATCAAAATTTCATCTGACCCCACTTTCAGCTTTTCGTCAGAACGCGGTGCCAAGCTCCAGGGCTGCGCCCACATCGGCATCGCTGTAAAGAGCGCCAATATCAAGGCGGACGCCGACAATATTCAGGCCAAGACCGGCGGTGAACTGGGTTTTCTCTTCAATGCCGTCGTTGTCTTCGTTGCTGGCCAGGTTATGGCGAACACCGAATCGCAGCTGGGCGTAACGGAAGGCATCGAATTCGGCGCCGAGGGCTGCCCATTGAGTGTCGTCCTCAAAGCCGAAGGCTTCTTTCTTGGTCAGGTCAATTTCCGCGGTGACCACATGATACTCGCTCTTGTGGGCAATACCGGCCGTTGCCATGGGGTTGAGTTCCAGCGTCCGGACTTCTTCTCCGAGCTCCGGGCGACTGGCGGCAGAGTCCAGCTCCATGGGAATGAGGTTTTTGACTACGATGCCCGCATTCCACTGTTTCTCATCGCCAAATGCGTAAGCTGCACCGATATCCAGGTTGAAGCCGCTCTTGTCGGTCTGGTATTGGTCACTGTCGAATTCATCATCTTCGAATCCGGAGACAGATTCCGTGTATTGGAAGGTGCGGAGCTCAACGTATTTCGGTGAAAGCCCCAGCTGGAAGCTGTTTCCGTTGGAAAGTTCGAATTGGCGGGCGAAGGAAACGCCCACTTCGCCAACTGCCGAGGCGAGGATCTTGCCTCTGGAGTTAAACAGAATATTTCCGTCCTGATCGACCGCAGCGTTGTCGATCACGTTCTCCACGTCGCCAACATTGCCGGTTTCTGCGGCCGTAACAATATTGTCGAGCAGTAAACGGTCATCTTCAGAGAGCTCGCCGCGAACGGTGGCGGTGAGATTTGCATTGGTAAAGACGCCAACAGAAACGGACTTGCTGGGAACTGCCAAGGCGAGACCTAAGCCAGCATTGGCGCGCATGGTATCCCTGTCGAAATCCACCAGGCGGTCGCGAAGGTCCCCGGCAGTTAATGCCAGTGAGTCGGCATTGGCCTGGCTGGGATCAAATTCGAGTTGTGACACCAGTCGATCAAATTCGTCGATTACATCCTGGATATCATCCACCTGATCAACCGTCTCTTCCTCGTCCGCTGCCCGTACATTTACGGAAGGCAGCGTAAGCCCGAAGTCGTCGTTCCAGCTATGATGATCCGCAGCCATCATGGCCGGGTTTTCCGCAGGGGCGTCAGATGGCGCTGCAACGGCAACCCCAGTGCCACCCATGCCGAAGGAGCGGGCAGACATAAAAGACTGCGGGCTGGCCATTGCGGAAGCGGTGGCAATGGAAAGGCCAATAGCTAAAGAGAGTTTGGTCAGGCGATATCCGGTCATGAAAATTCCTGTCAGGTAAAAAGGCAAAATAGATATTACGTGCCCGAAAGGTTAATCCAGAACGTTTGCCGGTACATGACGCATGGGGTAACGGTTTGTTTTTGATGTGTAAACGGAGGCAGTTTTTTGCCGCCTACCGATATCAGAAAGATCCGACTGGGCATTGTTGATCGGAATATCAGTGGCTTAGGAAAACTGGCGTAATTCTTTCATGGAATGCCGTAAATGACGTTTTCTGGAGACACGCAATGAACCTTCGCTGGATACTCATGCCTTTGCTGGCAACAACAGTTGCTGCCTGTGCGCCGGTTGGCAGTTACCAGGGGGATAACGGCAGCCAGTCCCGTCAGGATACGATGCTGGAGCCAATCACTGTGAGGGTGAGCGGCCTTGGTACCTACGAGGATGTTGCGGCCGACCGTTCGAATACCCGAAAACGTCTTATGGCCCGGCGTGCCTCCCAGCTGGATGCCTACCGGAATCTCGTTGAACGGGTTTACGGCACCGTGGTCTATGGCAGTTCCACGGTTAATGATTTTGTTTTGCGCAATGACATGTTCAGAACCTACGTCGACAGTTACATTCGCGGCGCCAAGCTGGTGGCAGTCAATGAGCACAGCGACGGCGTGTTCGAGACCGTGATGGAACTGAAGCTTGAGCCACGTTTCCGGGCCTGTGTGGCCGAGGTCGCTGATGATCAGGTGCAGGATCTCTGTCCGATCCCAATGCCCCAGGAAAATGACAGCGTGGGCGATGTACAGAGCAAGGGCGTGGATTCCCTGTATTACCTTGATTGATCGAGAGTGTTGAGAGCTATGAAACACTTGCTGTCACTGGTCTTGCTCGGGTCTCTGGCCCTTGTTCTGGTTTCAGGTGCCCATGCCGTTGTTCTGGAGGGTGTGGGCCACGCCAATATCCACGACGGAAATCTGGAAGCCGCCCGGGCTGAAGCCCGCAGGGCGGCGATCAGGGACCTGTCTTTGCAGTATGAGGCCCGGGTAAGCACGCACGACACTATGGAAAACGGCGTTATCACCGAGTCCCGGATGGATCTGGCGTCAAGCGCCAGAGCCAGGAACGTACGGATCATTGATGAGTACCAGAGCGGCAACCTGTTAAGGGTGATTGTTCGCGGAGATATCAGTGAGAGCCGCAGTCAGTGCGGTGCGGGAGATGCTGGCCGTCTGAAGAAGCGGGTCGCAGTGACCGGCTTCCCGATGCTGTATCCGGACCAGGCCAGAGTAGGGCGTATTGATGATGCCGGCGAAATCTTGCCGCAACAGCTCCAGCAGCGTTTGGTGGCACAGGGCGGGCTGCAGGTTTTTGGCGCTACCACTTCCCGAATGTTTACTGACCTGCTGAACGCACCGACGGTGCAGCAGGGCGACAATCGATTGAGCAATGTACTCGAACTGGCCCGGGAAATGGGTGTGCAATTCGTGGTGACCGGGGTGATCCGGGATCTTGGTGTTGCTGATCCCTCGGCGTGGGGCACCTCTGTACTGGACCGGATGCAACGGGGCATTGGCGTAGTGGATCAACGGCGTCGGTTTACGGCGGATCTCATTATCTTTGATGGATTCAGTGGTGCTCCTGTCTACCGGCAGCGGTTCGCCACGGCGGCAGACTGGAATGCCGGGCCAGGCAGCTCGGCAGGGTTCGGTTCGGCGGGTTTCCAGAAGACCGCCTATGGTCAGGCAGTCAATGGCATAATCGGGGAAATGGCGGCGGCTGTGACCGAGGCACTGGCGTGCCAGCCCTTTATTACCCGGGTTGCGCGGGTGGACGGCCACGGCGTAACGCTGGAATCAGGTGCCACGGCCGGTCTTCGGCCGGGCGACGAGCTGAAACTCTACCGTAGCAAGCGCTATCTGGATTCCCCAGAGGATTCGCCGGAACTGCAGGACAGTGAGATTTCAGTTACGCTTGATAGGGTTCAGCCGCATTTCAGCCGGGGCACAATGCCCCAGCTTGGCGGAATCGTTAACATCCAGAGAGATGATATAGCGATAATCTGGTAAGAGTGGCAGATGTCAGTTGCTGGCGCCGGCCACTTCGGCGGCTGCAATATCGCGGATTTTGCCGACCATGGCCCGAAGCCCATTGCCGCGGGTCGGCGAAATATGGCGGAACAGGTCCAGCTGCTCGAACAACTCATCGATGTCTGTGGCCAGCAGGTCCCTGGGCGTTTTGCCGTTGAGGGCGACCAGGATGATGGCGGCCAGTCCACGAACGATCATGGCGTCCGAATCAATCAGCAGGTACAACCGGCCACTGTCTTCGTCATAGTAGTGAATCAGCCAGACCTGGCTCTGGCAGCCGTGAACGTAGTTTTCTTCAACCCTGGATTCCTCCGGGAAGGCGGGAAGCTGTTTGCCCAGATCAATGATAAAGGCGTAGCGCTCTTCCCAGTCGTCCAGCAGCTCGAAGCCATCCAGAACGTCTTCTAGGGTGGTGTCTTTGCCCAGGGTGTTGTTCAGAAAGGTCTGTTCACTGGCAGTCATTTACAGCATTCCCAGTTCGAGTTTGGCTTCGTCGGTGAGCATGTCGTTGCTCCAGGGCGGATCGAAGGTCAGCTCAACGGTCACCTTGTCTACGTTGGGCACGTGCTCCAGCTTGGTCTTCACATCCTCGGTAATCACCGGGCCCATGCCACAGCCGGCGGCGGTCAGGGTCATCAGGACGTAGACATGGTTGCCGTCTTCGGTGCCATTTTCAATCTTGCACTCATAAATCAGGCCCAAGTCGACCACATTCACCGGAATTTCCGGATCGTAGCAGTTCTGCATGGCTTCCCAGACCTGGTTTTCATTCACCGTGCCGTCTTCAGGAGTCTCGAAACTGCTTTCCAGGGGCTTCTTGCCGAGCGCATCGGCATTGTGGCCTTCAATCCGGGCAAGATTGCCGTTGACGGCGACCGTGAAGGTGCCACCCAGTGATTGTGTGATGGTCACAAAGGTGTCCGACGGAATCATGATTTCGGTTCCGGAAGGAACAAGGCGGGCTTCCACCTCGCGTTTGGTCAGGACCACTTCCCGTTCTTGCATGCCTGTTCGGGCCTCGCTTTTTTTCAATCTCTGGTGTCGGATTACGCTACGCTAATCCGACCTACATGTTCCGTGAGGGATTACGCTACGGTAAAGCTCTCGCCGCATCCGCATTCTGCCGTGGCGTTTGGATTGCGGAAGTGGAACATGGAGTTCACACCCTCGGTGATAAAGTCGATCTCAATGCCGTTCACCAGAGGCAGGTGCTCCTCTTTGACGAAGACGTCGACTCCATCAATGTGGAAAACCTTGTCGTCCGTTGCGACCTCTTCCACCCATTGGGTTTCGTATTTGAAGCCGGAGCAGCCACTTTTCTTGATGGCCAGCCGAATGCCCTTGGCGTCCGGCTTTTTCTCCAGCTGTTTGCGCACGTGCTTGACCGCGCTTGGCGTCATGGTGACGGCAACGGTCGGGGTGAAGACTTCGGCTGTCATGATTCCACCTCCATCAGGCAAACAGACGCTGGACTTTTTGCAGGGCGGTAAACAATGTATCCACCTCGTCCAGTGTATTGTAGAACGCGAATGAGGCCCGGGCTGTACCGGGAACTCCATAGAAATCCATCAACGGCATGGCGCAATGGTGGCCGGTGCGGATCGCAATACCTTGCTGATCCAGCAGCGTGCCTATATCACTGGGGTGCAGGCCGGCGATTTTAAAGGACATGACCGGCACTTTCTGCTTTGCGGTGCCGATGATTTCCATGCCGGGGACCGTTTCCACCAACTGGTTGGCCCGCTCAAGCAGGGCGGCCTCAGCCGCTTCCATGGCGGGACGGTCCAGGCCATTCAGGTAATCAATGGCCGCTCCCAGCCCAACTGCCTCAGCAATGGCCGGGGTGCCGGCTTCAAATTTGTAGGGCAGGGTGTTCCAGGTGGTGCGCTCGAACGATACCCGTTCGATCATCTCGCCGCCGCCCTGATAGGGAGGCATTTCCTCCAGCAACTGGGCCTTGCCGTAGAGTACGCCAATACCGGTGGGGCCAAACAGCTTATGTGAGGAGAACACGTAGAAGTCACAGCCCAGGGCCTGAACATCCGGCTGGTAATGCGGTACCGCCTGGGCGCCGTCCACCAGGGTAATGATGCCGTGGGCCTTGGCCTGTTCAACCAGGGCCGCCACCGGGTTCACCGTGCCAAGCACGTTGGAAACGTGGGTAATTGCCAGCACCCGGGTTTTTTCATTGAGCAGGCTGGTAAAGGACTCCAGGTCCAGCTCGCCATCCGGTGTGACCTGAACAGGAATCACTTTCGCACCCGTGCGCTCGGCAATCATCTGCCAGGGCACAATGTTGGCGTGGTGCTCCATGTGGCTCACCAGAATCTCGTCGCCCGCCTTCAGGCGAGGGGCCAGGCCGTTGGCAACGAGGTTGATGGCCTCGGTGGTACCACGGGTCCAGATGATCTCCCGGGTACTTTCCGCATTCAGGAAGTTGCGGACCGTCTCACGGGCACCTTCGAAAGCTGCTGTGGCCCGGTCTCCGAGCGTGTGGGCGCCACGATGGACGTTGGAGTGCATCTCACGGTAATACCGATCCATGGCTTTAAGCACGGCCTCTGGCTTCTGGGCCGAGGCACCATTATCCAGATACACCAGGGGCTTGCCGTTCACCTGCTGAGACAGGATCGGGAAATCCCGGCGAACGGCGTCCACATCAAAGGTGGTGCGCTTGGCTGTGCTTGCCACGGACAGATCGGTCATAACCGCTTACGCCTCCTGGAATGTCTGTTCGAAGAAGTGGTTCAGCCGGCCTTGGACCGTTTCCCGCACTGCTTCAACCGGAATCTGCTCGACCAGCTCGTTGATAAAGGCCATGGTGAGCAGGACGTTCGCCTCACGCCGCCCGATACCCCGTGAAACCAGGTAAAACAGTGAGGTCTCATCAAGCTGGCCAATTGTTGCGCCGTGGGCACACTTCACATCATCGGCGTAGATTTCAAGTTCCGGCTTGGTATCGATTTCTGCCCCGTTGGACAGCAGCAGGTTCTTGTTGTTCATATCCGCATTGGACTTCTGGGCGTCCTGATGGATATGAATCCGGCCATTGAAAACCGCATGGGACTGGTCTGCTGCAATGTTGCGATAGGTCTCCTCGCTGTTGCAGTGGGCAGCCACGTGCTCAATGGTGGTGTGGTTGTCGTAGTGCTGCTTGCCCTGGGTAACAACCACGCCGTTGAGCTTGCACTCGGCGCCTTCACCCTCCAGTCGAACCTGCAGATCGTGCCGGCGCAGGGGGCCACCAAAGCCAACCGTATGGCTTTCGAACCGTGAGCTGCGCTGCTGCAGAACACCGGTAGAGCCAATGTGCTGGACATTCTCGCCTTCCATATTGAGGCGGATGCTGGTGATGTTGGCGCCCTCGGCCACATTGAACTCGGTAACGGTGTTGACCATGACCTGGGCCGAGCCGCTGGAGATGTACTCCTCCACGAGCGTAATCTGGCTATGACGGCCGGCATCCACGAAAATACGCGGGAAGGCCGAACCGCTGGCCTCGGCGGTTACTTCGTGAACAATGAACAGCGGCTGGTCGAGCACCGCGTCCGGCTTGAGACGAATCAGAAGGCCGTCTTCAAAACGCGCGGAGTTCAGCCGGGCCATCTGGACTGCCTTGTTGTCCAGGGTGCTGTCCAGACGGTCCGCCAGGTCACTGGCTTCCTCGTCGCTCAGGTCACTGAAGCTCTGAATGCTGATGCCGTCGAGATCCGGGTACTCGCAGGCTTCCGGCATCATCACGCCATTGAGAAACGCGACCTTGTAGCCGGGCACCGCCAGACTGCTGCCGGTCTTGCCTTCCGCCGGCAGGGAAATGGCCATGTCGTCGGTCAGCTTCAGGTACTTGCTGGAGTACTTCCAGTTTTCGGTTTTCCGGGTCGGCAATGGCATGTCGACCAATGCGGTTCCCCGTTGCTTGCGCAGGGCGAGCAGGGGCTCAGGCAGTGACTGACCGGCCGGATGTAGGAACGCGGTGGAAAGCGTCGGTGCTGGTTTCATTCCGCGACCTCCCGATTAGTTGGCAGAACTGGTGGCTGAACTGTCGGCAGTTTCTTCGTCCTTGATGCCCAGCCAGCCGTAGCCGCGTTCTTCCAGCTCCAGGGCCAGCTCGCGGCCGCCGGATTTGATGATCTTGCCGCCGGCCAGCACGTGCACGTAATCCGGCACGATGTGGTTCAGCAGGCGCTGGTAGTGGGTCACCATCAGGATGGCGCGGTCTTCAGCGCGCAGAGCGTTGACGCCGTCAGAAACAACCTTCAGGGCATCGATATCAAGCCCGGAATCGGTCTCATCAAGAATCGCCAGCTTCGGCTGCAGCAGCAGTGCCTGCATGATCTCATTGCGCTTTTTCTCACCACCGGAGAAGCCTTCGTTAACACCCCGCTTGAGGAACGCCGGGTCCAGATCCACCTGTTTGGAGATCTCTTTGGCGAGCTTCATGAACTCGGCCGCGTTCATCTCGTCCTGGCCCTTGTGCTGGCGCATGGCGTTCACGGCAGTGCGCAGGAACTGAAGGTTGCTAACCCCGGGAATTTCCACCGGGTACTGGAATGCCAGGAAGATGCCTTCACGGGCGCGCTCTTCGGTTTCAAGTTCCAGCAGGTTGTCGCCGTTCAGGGTGATTTCACCCTCTGTGACTTCAAATGCTTCGTTGCCTGCAAGCACCTGCGACAGGGTGCTCTTACCAGAGCCATTGGGGCCCATGATGGCGTGAACTTCCCCGGCCTTGATTTCCAGGTTGATGCCCTTGAGGATTTCTTTGCCCTCAACGGATGCGTGCAGGTTCTTGATGCTCAGCATTTGTAGCGTCTCTCTCATTTAACCGTCTGAATTCTGTTGCGTGCCCCTAACTCGGGGGAGTCAGCTGTCCTGTTACCCAACGGACCCTTCGAGGCTTACTTCAAGCAGTTTGCCGGCTTCAACGGCGAACTCCATGGGCAGCTCCTTGAAGACTTCCTTACAGAAGCCGTTCACGATCATGGAGACCGCCTGTTCTGGGTCGATACCGCGCTGGCGGCAGAGGAACATCTGCTCGTCGCTAACCTTCGAAGTGGTTGCCTCGTGCTCAACGATGGCCGACTTGTTCTTGCTCTCGATGTAAGGGAAAGTGTGGGCGCCGCAGCGATCGCCGATCAGCAGCGAATCGCACTGGGTAAAGTTACGTGCACCTTCTGCCCCGGGGCCGAATTTCACCAGGCCGCGGTAAGCGTTGGAGCTCTTACCGGCGGAAATACCCTTGGAGATGATCGTGCTGGAGGTGTTCTTACCCAGGTGGATCATCTTGGTGCCGGTGTCGGCCTGCTGATAGTTGTTGGTCAGTGCTACGGAATAGAACTCACCAACGCTGTTTTCGCCCCGCAGGATGCAGCTCGGGTACTTCCAGGTAACCGCGGAGCCGGTTTCGACCTGGGTCCAGGAGATCTTCGAGTTCTTGCCGATGGCAGCGCCACGCTTGGTAACGAAGTTGAAGATACCGCCTTTGCCTTCTTCGTCGCCCGGATACCAGTTCTGTACCGTGGAGTACTTGATCTGGGCGTCGTCCAGGGCAACCAGCTCAACAACTGCGGCGTGCAGCTGGTTCTCGTCCCGCATCGGCGCGGTGCAACCCTCGAGGTAGCTCACATAGCTGCCCTCGTCGGCGATGATCAGGGTGCGCTCGAACTGTCCGGTGTTGGCCGCGTTGATGCGGAAATAGGTGGACAGTTCCATGGGGCAGCGAACGCCCTTGGGCACATAAACGAAAGTGCCGTCAGAGAATACCGCTGAGTTGAGCCCGGCAAAGAAGTTGTCACCGTGGGGTACAACAGTGCCGAGGTACTTCTGGACCAGTTCCGGATAATCGCGGATGGCTTCGGAAATGGAGCAGAAGATCACGCCGGCCTTGGCCAGCGGTTCCTTGAATGTGGTTGCCACGGAGACGGAATCAAAAACCGCATCTACCGCCACGCCCGCGAGCTTCTCGCGCTCGTGCAGGGGAATGCCCAGCTTCTCGTAGGTTTTCAGCAGTTCCGGATCCACTTCGTCCAGGCTCTGGGGCATGTCTTCCTTGCGCTTGGGCGCGGAATAATAGGAAATCGAGTTGTAGTCGATTTTCGGGTAGCCCACATGGGCCCAGTCCGGCTCGTCCATCTCGAGCCAGCGACGGTAGGCTTTCAGACGCCACTCCAGCATCCACTCCGGCTCTTTCTTGATGCCGGACAGGCGGGCGATTACGTCTTCATTCAGTCCGGGTTCGAACGTGTCGGATTCAATGTCTGTTACGAATCCGTGTTCGTATTCCCGTTTGATCAGCTCGTTCACCTCTTGGTCGGTGGTCGCCATGATCGTCGCTCCGTATTCTCTCATCGCGGGCTTGCGCCCTTGGTGTCGCCGACAGCCTCAAGAATGGGCTGCCGATCGGATGTCATCAGTTTGGGTGTTGCAGTGGTCGCTCATTCTGTGAGTACGCCCTGCAATCGCTTTTTGGATGACGGATTTCCAAAGCTGGCATTGAAAAATAAGCAGATTAGCTAGCTTTGATCCATCGCTTCTGGCGAGCGATTATACAATACCAGAGTAAAATAGTCAGGTATTAATTTGTGCGTGCGGTGATTATACCTTAATCGGCCTTTGGGGCACTAAGGGGTAGGCAATGAGGCTGATAGTCTGGTTATTTCAGGACTGTGGGTTCGAGGTTGGCGCCAGGGGGGACTGCCTCCCAAAACACGCCGTGAACCCATCCATGGGGGCTCGGCATTGCCATCCCTGGCAATGCACGGTTTTGGGAGGCAGTCCCCCCCCCCTGGCGCTTCATACTAATTGCTAGTCGCCGGTGGTCAGGATTCTGGTGAGGTAGCTGTGCTCCAGACTCTGTGGGAGATCAGCCGGTTTCGGAATTCGAACGATATGCCCGCTGCCAGGCGCATGGTCCATGACCTGGCCGTTTCGGTTTTCCATGATACTGGCTGAGAACCGGATGTTGCCGGCCGGGTTTACCAGTTCCAGCTGATCGCCGGGTGCGAATTTGTTTTTCACGTCGATGGTCAGCCACTGGTCATTCGCATCGGTGATGGTGCCGACAACCTGCTGGGTGCCAAGGAACGAGGAGCCCTGTTCGTAGGTCTGGTACTCGCGGGGCAGGTGGCGGCGGAGGAAGCCTTCGGTGTAGCCCCGGTTGGAGAGGGCTTCCAGTTCGTCCATCAGGCCCATGTCGAAGGGCTTGCCCTGCATGGCTTCGTCGATGGCTCGGCGGTAGACCTGGGTGGTGCGGGCCACGTAATAGGTGCTTTTGGTGCGACCTTCGATTTTCAGGGAATGAACGCCCATCTTTGCCAGTTCAGCGACGTGCTGGACGGCTCTCAAATCCTTTGAGTTCATGATGTAGGTGCCGTGCTCGTCTTCGTAGGCGGGAATGAATCCGCCGGGGCGATTGGGCTCTTCCAGCAGGATTTCCTTTGGAGCCACTTCCTGTACGTCGCCGCTGCCACAGGTGGCGATCAGGTCGCCGGTCTGGTCGTGACCGTGTTCTACCTGCTTGTAGTTCCAGCGGCAGGCGTTGGTGCAGGCGCCCTGGTTGGCATCCCGGTGGTTCATGTAGCCCGAGAGCAGGCAGCGGCCTGAGTAGGCCATGCACAGTGCGCCGTGTACGAAGACTTCCAGTTCCATCTCCGGGACCCGGTCGCGGATCTCGCGAATTTCATTCAGGGCCAGTTCCCGGGAAAGGATGACCCGGCTGATGCCCTGACGGCGCCAGAACTCGACGGTTGCCCAGTTTACCGCGTTGGCCTGTACCGAGAGATGGATGGGCTGATCTGGCCATTTCTCCCGCACCAGCATGATCAGGCCAGGGTCGGACATGATCAGGGCATCGGGTTTTTGTTCCAGTACTGGCGCCAGATCCCTGAGATAGGACCGCACCTTGTCGTTGTGAGGTGCTATGTTGGAGACAAGGTAGAACTGTTTACCCAGTTCGTGGGCCCGTTCAATGCCGGCGCCGAGGGCTGCAACGTCTTTGAAACTGTTGTTTCTTACTCTCAGCGAGTAGCGAGGCTGGCCAGCGTAGACCGCATCGGCGCCATAGGCAAAGGCGGTTTCCAGGTGTTCGGGGGTGCCTGCGGGGGCTAGCAGTTCCGGGGTGTTCATAGTGGCTCCGGGCGATTCTGAGAGCGGGGCATTTTGCCGCAAGCGGACGTATGTTCCCTTGATCCTGCTCAAAGGTCGTATTGATTGTTTTCGGCTAACATGTGTACGCTCACGGTTCCGGCTTTTCGGGCCGAAGCGTTGCAAAGGAGGAGTTCCAGATGGCATCAAAGCCTCTGACGCCAGAGGTGGCGCGGGCTTCGCTGAGTGTCAGGGTCAGTTCCCTGATCAGTGTGCAGCTTGCTCGTGGCAAGGTTGGTGTGGAAGTCGTGGCGTCGCAGCTGCATATGAGCCGCTACACGCTGCACAAGAAGTTGAAGCGTGAAGGGCTGACATTCGCACGTTTGCTTGAGGATGTTCGTCGCAGGCAGGCACTGACCTACATGCAGGACAAGACCAAGCCGCTGGTGGAGATTGCCGAGCACCTCGGCTTTTCGGAGTTGAGCGCATTCAGCCGGGCTTTCAAGCGCTGGATGGGTACATCCCCGGCTGAATATCGCTCTGTCAGGCTGTCCTGATCCGGATCAGACCTTTTTGAACACCAGAGAGGCATTGGTGCCGCCAAAGCCAAAGCTGTTGCTCATCACCAGGTCGAGTTTCTGGTTATCCATGCGTTCCCGTACGATCGGGTAGCCTTCGGCCCCTTCGTCGAGGCTCTGGATATTTGCCGAAGGAGCAATAAAGCCGTCACGCAGCATGATCAGGCTGTAGATGGCCTCATGCACGCCCGCCGCGCCCAGGGCGTGGCCGCAAAGGGGCTTGGTGGAGCTCAACGGCGGGATCTTGTCGCCAAACGTCTCTTTCAGGGCTTTCAGCTCGGTGATATCCCCGGCCGGGGTGCTGGTGCCGTGAGTGTTCACGTAGCTGATTTCGCCATCCAGATTCTTCATCGCCTGCTTCATGCAGCGCACTGCGCCTTCGCCACTCGGGGCAACCATGTCGGCACCATCGGAAGTTGCACCGAAGCCGACGAGCTCTGCCAGTATGTTTGCGCCCCTTGCTTCTGCATGCTCCAGCGCTTCAAGGGCCAGCACACCACCGCCACCAGAGATAACAAAACCATCCCGATTCGCATCGTAGGTACGCGAAGCCAGTTCTGGCGTGTCGTTGTATTTGGTCGACAGGGCACCCATGGCATCGAACAGCAGGCTCAGGGTCCAGTGGATATCCTCGCCGCCGCCGGCAAACATCACATCCTGGCGCCCCAGAGCGATCAGATCCGCGGCATGACCAATGGAATGCGCGCTGGTGGCGCAGGCAGAGGTGATGCCGTAGTTGATGCCGCGAATGCCAAAACCGGTTGCCAGTGACGCGTTAATGGCACTGCCCATGGTGCGGGGCACACGATAGGGGCCAACCCGGCGGATGCCGCGGTCGCGATGGGTATCGATGGAATCCAGCAGCTCAACCGTCGAGGCGCCGCCCTGGCCAAAGATGATACCAGTGGTGTCGGCCTTGATGTGCTCATCGGTCAGCCCGGCCTGCTCGATAGCCTCAAGCATCGCCAGATAGGTGTAACCGGAAGCAGGGCACATGAAACGCCACAGTTTGCGGTCAATCAATTCGGGCAGGTTCAGGTTGATCTGGCCGCAGATGTGGCTGCGCAGACCATTGTCCCGGGCTTCTTCGCTAAAGCCGATGCCTGAGCGGGATTCCCTGAGTGACTGGGCGACTTCCTTCTGGTTGGTACCAAGGCTGGAAACAATGCCCATACCGGTGATTACAACACGACGCATCCTGTTAACTCCTAAAAATCATCGGTCGAGGTGAACATGCCAACTCGCAGGTCTTTGGCAGTGTAGATTTCCCGGCCGTCTACTTCCATCCGGCCATCAGCGATTGCCATGGTCAGCTTGCGCCTGATCACGCGCTTGAGATCCAGGCGGTAAGTGACCTTCTTGGCTGTGGGCAATACCTGACCGGTAAACTTCACTTCACCAGCGCCCAGGGCGCGGCCCTTGCCTTCACCGCCACCCCAGGCCAGGAAGAAACCTACCAGCTGCCACATGGCATCCAGGCCAAGACAGCCCGGCATCACGGGATCATCAACAAAGTGCACCTTGAAGAACCACAGGTCCGGATTGATGTCGAGCTCCGCTACCAGGCTGCCCTTGCCGTAGAGGCCGTCGTCGTCTGCGATATGCGTAACGCGGTCAAACATCAGCATTTCATTGATCGGCAAACGCATGGAGCCAGGGAAGAGCTCACCGTGGCCGCATTTGATCAGGTCTTCTTTATCAAAATGATCCGGATTCATAGTGCCAGTATCTCTGTTACAAAATGATTTCCTCATACTTTAGCTCGAATTTCGCGAGGAGCTATTGACCTTTAGTGGATGATTGCCGGTTTGAAGTTCCCTGATTTTGTCTGTTTACCCCGTTTGATGGTCATCAAGGTGGTCGCCGGGCACCGCGAATACAATCACCAGGAGTCCGTTTGTGAAATCCGGAGATTCGAAACCGGCAAGGAGGGCGTATGTCCGGGAATGAGGAAACCATCGAAGGCAAGGTCCGGCGCAAGGGTGACCGGGTTATGGTGCGTCTGGAAAGAGAGACCGGGCATTTTCCGGAAAGAGTCTGGGAAATGCTGACAGACTCGGTGTATCTGGCCGAGTGGCTGGCTCCCGGAACGCTGGACGCCAGGCCAGGCGGTCGGGTTCAGCTGGATTTCGGTAACAGTGGTATGCCGATCGATTGCCGAGTCACAGATTGCCAGCCCAATCGTCGCCTGGCCTATTCCTGGAGTTCTGGTGACTCCCCCGAGCGACCCTTGGTGTGGGAGCTTGATCCCATCGACGAGGGAACCCGCCTGTCACTGACCTTGTTACTGCCTGATGATGAAGTGGTGCCCATTGCCTGCGCGGGCTGGGATGCTCACCTTGAGATGCTGCTGGCGGCATTGGAGGGGATCAGTATTCACTTCCCGGCCAGCCGGTTCCGCCAGGCAAGGGCAAGGTTCGAGTTGCTGGTCAGGCAGGAGTTGGCTGCCTGACCAGCGGTTCAGCCTTCGCGGCCATCGGGTCGTGGGCTGGCCAGGATGCCGGTGTAGCGGTACAGGAACATACCGAAGGCAAACAGCCAGAGCAGGGTGCTGCTGCCAATGCCGGGGTGCCAGGGAATGATTTCGAAGGCTGTAAGCACCCGTATCAGTGCGGCCAGATGAATTGCAACGAACGCAAGCACCATGCCTTTGGGCAGCACCAGTGGTCTGCCGCTGTGTCCGAGGGCGACCCTGGCAATGACCCCGAGAATCAGGCACGCGACCGCGCCGGTTCCGGCGGCATGACTCCAGGCGTTGGACGGCCAGCCCGCGAACAGTGTGCCTGCCAGCAGGAACAGGGACACCGGCACCCAAAGGATGGATAGGTGCAGAATCCAGAGCAGTGGTTCCTGGCGAACGAGCCAGCCTTTCCAGCCAGCAAGACGCACCAGCATAAGCACACCAGACAGCAGGGCCAGCACACCGGTCACCGTTTGCCAGCCCGTGACCAGTGATGCCATCAGGAGAATCAGGCTGAATACCGTTGCCATATCCAGCGCGGGCACCGTTTTTACAGCGGTGCTGTCGAGTCCTCGTTGACGCAGCCATCCGGTTGAAAATGCCGGAGTGATGCGACCGCCGATAATGCTGATCAGTGCCATGGCCATGATCAGAGCTCCATAGCTGAAGGCCATGTCGAGCCGGGTGACAAAGCCGATCTGCATCAGCCAGAGCAGGCCGAGTACCACCATAATCATCAGTTGCCGCTTTTGCCGCGCGTGCCAGATTCGCCAGCCGGCATCCACCATAACCAGGGGCAGGAATGCCAGATTCACGCCCTGAACCAGCCAGTAAGGCAGTTCAGCACCGGTTGCCAGCAGCAGACGGCCAGCCAGCCAGGCACCCCAGAGCAGCACCAATCTGAATCCGTGGGTGCGTTCCGTCTGGGTCCAGACGCACACTGCGGTCAGCAGGAACCCCGCGATTGCTGCCGACAGAAACCCGAACAGCATCTCGTGCTGATGCCAGAACAAACCGGGCATAGCCAGGGGCAGGCTGATAACACCGTTTACCTGCATCACCCACAGGGGGATGGCAGCAAGGGCCAGAACGGTCATCGACAGAAAGAAAATCCGGAAAGGATAGGAAAATAACTGACCGACGCTGGCAGACGCCTGTTCAGGGGATGTTGGAATGGCCTGCATAGATGTCTCCCATATACATGTATTCTTAGTATATGTTAAACCCTGCCGCCTTCGTTAACCATACCTGCTTGGGGGTAGATTGCGTACAATGGCCGCAAGCCATTCAGTCACAAAGGAAATTCCATGACGTCGTACACGATTCTGAAGCACCTGCACATGACCACCGCGTACCTGACCATCACCCTGTTTGCCCTGCGTCTGCTCCTGGACGCCGTCGGGAGACCGGGCTGGCGCCAGACACCGCTGCGGTTTATCCCCCACATCAACGACACCATTCTGCTGGTGGCGGCGATCTCACTGGTTTTTGTGGCCGGGTACGCTTCGGCCATGCCCGGGTGGCTGATTGCCAAAATTGTCTTGCTGTTCGGCTACATCATCGCCGGCGTATTCGCCCTGAAAACCACCGTCGGAAAGCCCGTTCGGATTTCCGCAGCGGTGCTCGCTCTGGTGCAGGTGAGCGCCATCCTGCATCTGGCCATGGCCAAGCCATTCTGAGTCAGCGCTTATCGCTGATCTGCTTCGTCAGCTCCGCCAGTTGCACTTGAACGGCCTGGAGCTGGCGGGCGATCTCATCCCGCTCATCGTGGGCTTTCTGGGCCTGCTTGGCGTTCTGCTCCTCGCTCATGACCTCCAGGATTGCCCCGATCATCATGTTCAGGAAAACAAACGCAGTCAGGAAAATAAAGGTGATGTAGAAAACCCAGCTCAGCGGGTATTGCTCCATGGTGGCGTACATCACATCGGTCCAGTCCTCGAAGGTGGCCACCCGGAACAGGGTCAGCATGGCAATGGCCACATCTCCCCAGAGCTCCTCATCCACGCTGGCGAAGAACATCGACCCCATGGCCGCGTAGATATAGAAAATGATGAACATCAGCAGGGCGATGTAGCCCATGCGCGGAATCGCTTTTAACAGCGAGTTGATCAGGAACCGGAGTTCCGGAACTACAGATACCAGACGCAATACCCGGAAAACACGCAACAGGCGCCCCAGCAGCACTGCTTCGGAGTTGTCCAGAGGAATCAGGCTGCCGATCACCACCAGGGTGTCGAACAGGTTCCAGCCGTCGAACAGAAATCGCTTTTTGTTGGCACACACGCCAAAGCGGAACAGGATTTCCACCAGGAAAAACAGGGTGATGGCGTTGTCCATGACGATCAGCGACTTCTCCACCAGTGGTGGCAGATCATAGGTTTTGGCGCCAATGGTCAGTGCCGACAGGATGATGATGGTGATGACTGCGCCCTGAAAAACCTTGCTGGACTCAATGCGGCGGAGTTTCTCGAAACCGGAGGCGGGGCTTATTTGGGACGACATGGCAGACTTCGGCTCCAGATAATTCGGGGGAGGGCGGAATTCTAAAGGGCTGCGACGGAATTGGATAGCCTGAATGATGGTCGGACGCCCCTGACAGCGAAACGGCCGTAAGTAATAAGCATGATTTATTCAGCTTGATCAGAAATATTCATTCGTGCGATGGGCAAACCCTTCCCATAATCAGGTCACAAACAATAAAACCAAAAAGCGAGTGACATTCCATGGAAGACAGACCGGAGTTAGCCGGCTGGCGCTGGGGGCCGTTCACGTTCCGCGTGCCCTTTTACCACACGCGCCTGTGTTGGTCCGAGTTCCTGCAGGGGCTGTTTGTTTCTGCCGCCACAGGCCTGGCGCTGATCCCCGTGATGACCGCCTTCTTTGGCCTGAGTTTTGAAGAAGCCGTTGCACTCTCAATGATTCACGCCTCCCTGATTGCCTCGGCGGTGATCGTCTTCGGCGAGCCCTACGCGGGAGGCTGGATTACACCGGCGTTGCCCCTGATTCTGGCGTTTGTGATAGGAGGCTATGAGGACCCGGTCAGCCGCTTCCAGGCGATGACCGCGCTGAGCCTGGTATTCGCCACCCTTGTGCTGTTTCTCGGGATTACCGGCCTGGGCAAGCGCTTTGTGATCTGGCTGCCCGACACCCTCAAGGCGGGTATTATTCTGGGTGCCTCGATTGCCGCGCTCAAGCGGGTCTTCGTGGATGACGCCGAACGCTTTCTGCTCGAGCAGCCCATTGCCACCGGTCTTGCCTGCGCCATCTGCCTGATATTCACTTTCTCGATCCCGATGCAGAAGCTCAAGGAGCGCAGCCGGTTCTTCTTTATGCTGGGAGCCCTGGGCCTGCTGCCGGGCTTTCTGGCCGCGGCCATCGTCGGGCCCTTGGTCGGTGAGGTGAATTTCGATATCCAATGGGGAATCCTGGTGCCACCACTGGATGAGGCATTGGCGAAGGTTTCGCCGTTGGCCATAGGCTGGCCGTCCCAGGAGATGATTCTCCAGAGTATTCCGCTGGCGCTGATTGCCTACATCATCCTGTTTGGCGATCTGGTCACCGGGAATGAAGTGCTGCGTGACGGCTTGAAGGTGCGCAAGGACGAGCATGTGGATATCAACCTGAATCGTACCCACTTTTCCCTGTCGATCCGTAACGCCATCATGGGTATTGTTGCGCCCTTCTTCCCGACCCAGGGAGCGGTCTGGACTGGCGTTCACGTGATCGTGGTGCAGCGCTGGAAGCAGGGGCCGAAGGCCATGAACAGCCTGCACAGCGGCCTCGCCTCCTACTATCTGATGGGCCTGCCGTTTATCTTCTTCCTGTCGCCGCTACTGACCGGGCTCAAACCGTTGCTGGGTGTTGCCCTGTCGCTGACTCTGGTGCTTACCGGCTTTGCCTGCGCTTACATTGCCATGTCGATCCCGAGGGATAATGCTTCCCGGGGTACGGTGGTTCTGATTGGCGCCGCGCTGGCGTTCTTTGAGCCGTGGATGGGGCTGTTGATTGGCGTGGTGGCTACCCTGGCACTGGTGGGCTGGGACCGGAGCCCGGATCCAATTCCCCACGACGAGTGACGCGTCGATGGCAGATCCCTGGTGTCAGCCCGCCTGGCCCAGGATGATCTGCCAATCCTCATCACTGACAGGCATGACGGATAGCCGGTTACCTTTGCGAACCAGGGGCAGGTCTTCGAGCCCGGCCATGGATTTCAGCTTCGCCAGCGGGATCAACCTTGGCAGGGTGCGAACATACTTCATGTCGACAGCCTGCCAGCGAGGTTTCTCCTTCGTGCTCTTGCCATCGTAGTAGGGCGATTCCGCGTCAAACTGGGTTGGATCCGGATAGGCGCTGCGAATAACCGTCACGATGCCGGCAATCCCGATGTGCTTGCAGCTGGAGTGGTAGAGTAAAACCTCGTCGCCCTCTGCCATGCGGGCCAGGAAATTCCGGGCCTGGTAGTTACGCACTCCGTCCCACGGGATCACACCGTCCGGGGCTTTCTCAAAATCTTCTATGCCGCATTCTGCAGGTTCTGATTTAACCAGCCACTTGGCCATGATGTTTCTCCCATTTACCGAATCAGCCTCATTGCAGTCCCCGCGATTATACGAAAAAGCCCCGCAGTGCGGGGCAACGAGGGGCAATCAATCAAGCGGAGTCAGGATTGGCCGGCTGTTGGCGGTGGCGCCAGAGGTTCTTTGGGTTTTTTGCGGTTCAGCGGGTAAAACAGCTGTGGCGAGGCCAGTTCCGGCAAATCCGTTCTTTCCTCGTTGGCGGCCCACTCCACCCGCTCGGCAGAACGGATTGCATAGTGCATCCACGCCAGGGCTGCTGCAACGATCACAAACATCAGCATAAAGCAGCTCTGCCAGATGCCCGTAAGGTCGTTCAGTACGCCGAAGGTCAATGGCAGGATAAATCCTCCAAGCCCGCCAATCATGCCAACCACACCGCCTACGGCGCCGACATGCATGGGGTAGTAAACCGGAATGTGTTTGTACACCGCTGCCTTGCCCAGGGACATAAAGAATCCGAGGATAAAGATCAGCGCCACGAACATGGGCAGGTTCATGGCCAGGGTAAAGCGGATATCACCATCAATTCCCTGAACGACGTAATCGGTGGGCGGGTAGCTCAACAGAAACGTGCACAGAACCGACGCACCGAAGGTCCAGTACATCACTCGACGGGCGCCGAAACGGTCAGACATCCAGCCGCCGAGAATCCGGAACAGGGAGGCCGGAATGGTGTAGAGCGCGGCAATGATGCCAGCGGTTTTGATATCCAGGCCGTAGACGCCAATCAGGAAGTGCGGCAGCCAGAGCGCCAAAGCCACAAAGGCGCCGAACACAAAAAAGTAGTACAGGGCAAAGCGCCAGACCCTCAGCTCCCGCAGGGGTTCCATCTGCTCCAGGAAGGTTTTGGACTTGCTGCCAGCCCGCTCGGCGGCCATTGGGTCTTCCTTGGCCAACAGGATGAAAACAACACCCATGATCGCCAGCACCGTGGCGTAGATCTGCGCGGTGCTTTCCCAGCCGAATGCCACCAGCAGGAACGGGGCTCCGAAATTGGTCACCGCTGCGCCCACATTGCCCGCGCCGAAAATGCCCAGGGCTGTGCCCTGACGCTCGGGTTCAAACCAGGCCGCCGTGTAGGCCACCCCCACGATAAAGGCACCACCTGCCAGGCCAACGCCCAGAGCGCCTACCAACAGCATTAGGTAGGTGGTTGCGAAGGTGAGCAGGTACACGCATGCGGCGGTCGTGAGCATCAGAATACCGAACACCCAGCGGCCGCCATACCGGTCTGTCCATATGCCCAGGAAAAGTCGACTTATCGAGCCGGTAAGAATCGGGGTAGCCATCAGCAGCCCCAGCTGGGTATCCGACAGCCCGAGGTCTTCGCTGATGCGAATCCCGATGATGGAGAAAATGGTCCACACCGCAAAGCACAGGGTGAAGGCGAAAGTGGATAAACCCAGCGCGCGATATTGCTCGGGTTTTGATGGGCTAATAGCCATGTTTCCCCTCCTTTCAGATATCCATCGAGTGCTGTCTGAAAACACCTCTTAAACCATACCAAAAACAGGGTTTTTCCATGCGGGGCATTGGAGGTACCTCCTGCTGGGTGCAGTGGTGGTAGGCAATCCGAGGCTTTTAAGGTGCAGGGGATAGACCCTTGATTTCTCTCGTGGGGTACGCGTTGCCAGGGTTGATTTACGTCAATTATGGGCGGCACCGGAGTGTGGGCTAATGCTGACAGATATCAATGGATGCCCCTTGAAATGGCCTTTGAAAGGGCGCCCGAAACGCCCTGGGAGAACCCAAAATGAAAATCATGATTGCCTACGACGGCTCGCGAAATGCCAGGTTGGCACTGGCTCAGACCATCACCATGTTTCGCGATCTCAAACCCGTCATCACTCTGGTTGCAGTTGCCGAGAATCCGCGGGACATCACCTCCGGAAACGAGGACATGTTCCAGCAAGAAGTGACAGAGCTCAAAAACCACCTGGCTGAGGCGATGGAGGTCTGCGAGCAGGAGCAGGTCTCTGCTGAGAACATGCTTTTGGAAGGTGACCCGAGAAAGATGCTGCTGTTCGCCGCGGAAAAGAAGGTCCACCCGGAGATGCTGGTTATCGCACGCCACAGCCACGAGCCCGACGGTGGCTTCATTGCCCGCTCACTGACCTATTTCGTGGACGAACTGGATTACATGACCTTCGGCAGCGTGAGTTCCTTCCTCGCCCGCCGCATCCAGTGCCCGCTTCTTATTCTGCCCAGCCGTTGAGTCTGGCCATAACCGTTTCTGTATCTGAAAGCCCAGGGAGGCTGACATGAAAGTCGCAGACGTTTTCCACGTCAAGAATCCGGAAGTCAGGGCACTGCACCTGACCTGGATCGCATTCTTTATCACGTTCTACGTGTGGTTCAACATGGCGCCGCTGGCATCGAGCATGCTCAAAAGCGTCGACTGGCTGACCGCCGATGACCTTCGGCTGTTTGCCATCTGTAACGTGGCACTGACCATTCCTGCCCGGATCATCGTGGGCATGGCTCTGGACCGCTTTGGTCCCCGTCGCGTGTTCTCCGTTCTGATGGTGCTGATGTCCATCCCGGCGCTGGTGTTTGCGTTCGGTAACACCATGACGCAACTGCTGGTCAGCCGTCTGGTGCTCAGCTCCATCGGTGCCAGCTTTGTGGTGGGTATTCATATGACCGCCATGTGGTTCAAGCCGAAAGACATCGGCTTTGCCGAAGGTTTCTATGCCGGCTGGGGTAATTTCGGTTCTGCTGCTGCGGCCATTACGCTGCCAACCATCGCACTGCACATGTACGGTGGTGAGGACGGCTGGCGCTGGGCCATCGCCCAGAGCGCAATCGTTATGGCGGCCTATGGTGTTTACTACTGGTTTGCGATTACCGACGGCCCGGCGGGCACCGTTCATCGCAAACCGCGCAAGGCCGTCGCATTGGAAGTCAGCAGCTGGGGCGACATGATCAAGCTGATCCTCTGGACCATTCCCCTGGTGGGCGTTCTGGGCATTCTGGTATGGCGCATCGAGAACATGGGGTATCTGAGTGCTACCGGAGCGGCCATCTGTTACGCCGTGATTGTTGCCATCGTGTGTTACCAGATCATCCAGATTCTCAGGGTAAACGTTCCCTTGTTGAAACAGGGCGTGCCCGAGGATGACAAGTACCCGTTCAACAGCGTTGCAGCTCTGAACAGCACTTACTTCGCCAACTTTGGTGCCGAGCTGGCGGTGGTGTCCATGCTGCCGATGTTCTTCGAGGAAACCTGGAGCCTGAGTGCGACCGCTGCTGGCCTTATCGCTGCCTCCTTTGCCTTCGTGAACCTGGTGGCGCGCCCCATGGGTGGCCTGGTTTCAGACCGAATGGGCAACCGCCGGTTTGTGATGCTCAGCTACATGTTCGGCATCTCTGTCGGCTTCGCGCTCATGGGCCTGATGAACTCCAACTGGCCGTTGATTATTGCCGTGGGCATTACCGTATTCACCTCGTTCTTCGTGCAGGGAGCCGAGGGCGCAACCTTTGGCATTATTCCCTCCATCAAGCGGCGCCTGACCGGGCAGATCTCCGGCATGGCGGGCGCTTATGGCAACGTGGGTGCGGTGGTGTACCTGACCATCTTCACCTTCGTAACCCCGACCCAGTTCTTCTACATCATTGCCGGGGGTGCGTTTATCAGCTGGTTGCTGTGCATCATGTGGCTGAAGGAGCCGGAGTCCGGGTTTGCTGACGAATACCAGGTCTCTTCTGTGGATCTCCAGATCGAAGAGGAAGAGCGGCGCCGGCAGGCTGCTGCTACCAGCTAACCCGGAACGGTTGAAGAAAAGGCCGCCGAGGCATTGCCCGGCGGCTTTTTTGCGTTTGAAGGGGCATCATTTCGGGGGGCAAGCCTGTCGTCCTGTGCCCCGAATCAGAAGTGGTCGTAGCCGAATTTCATGTAAGTGATTCCAGGGCTCAGAACCAACCGCCAGGCCAGTTCGATATCGTCGCTGCACTCCCAGTCATAGGTTCTTACGGTGTCCGTCAGGCAGTCGAGCCAGAGGTCATAGAGGTGGGGCTTGATGCTCAGATGACGGGCGCTGTGCAGGCAGGCAATTCGATGGAGGACATCGTCAACGTTGCCGCTGGCGTAAAAGGCTACGAGGCTGAAAAAGGATTTCTTCAACATGCTCCGCTGAACTGCCATATCGGTATTGCGAAACAGTGCCCGGACCTCCGGCGAAGACATAAGGAACCGGCGATAGAAGGCTTCAAAGAAGTCAGGGACCTCGGGTGGGGTCTGAAGGACACGTTCGTAGCTTGCGTCGAAGAGCTCTTCGAAGGACATGGCAGGCTCCCTGATTCTGTTGGGATTAAATCCAATATCCTGAATCTAGCATTTGCCAGCGTGTGCGTCATTTTGTGCAGATAAGGAGGTAGCCTTTTATGGAAAGCAGGCATAAAAAAACCGGCGCTCTTACCGGGCGCCGGCTGTTACATGAAGCAGGTAGGTATCAGGGATTCTTGATGTACGCGTTCTTGCGCAGGTAGAACCACCAGTTAACTACCAGGCAGAGTGCGTAGAACACTGCGAACCCGTACATGGCCACTTCTGGAGTGCCGGCCTGGATTTCCTGGCCCATCACCCTGGGGGCGATGAACGCACCGTAGGCGGCAACCGCGGAGGTCCAGCCCAGAACCGGCCCTTTCTGCTGCTGGTTGAAGATGAAGCCGATGCTGCGGAAGGTGGAGCCGTTACCGATACCACTGGCGGCAAACATTATGATGAACAGGATCAGGAACGGCGCAAAGTAGGTGTTTGGATCGGTGGAGTTGTAGGCCAGCATCATCACATAGCCGGTGGCCACGGAGGCTGCCACCATCACAACCGAGATGATCTGGGTAACGATGGATCCGCCCACCTTGTCGGAAATCCAGCCGCCCACCGGGCGAATCAGTGCGCCTACAAACGGCCCCATCCAGGCCCAGGTCAGTGCGCTCGGCGCATCAGGGTTGACTACACGCGTTACCGTGCCATCGGCCGCCACTTCCATCATGTTGCCGAAGATAACGCTGATAGACAGCGGCAGGGCAGCGGAGAAGCCGATGAATGATCCAAAGGTAAGAATGTAGAGCACAGTCATGGACCAGGTGTGCTTGTTGCTGAAGATCGCAAACTGGTTCTGGATGTTGGGCTTGATGTCGCCCGGGATCAGCCGCAAAAGGATCAGCGTCAACACGATGGTCAGCGGCAGTGCCAGCCACATGTTCAGAACACTGAGGGCCCAGACGCCAGCGATAGAGGCGAGAATGCCTACACCATAGAGTCCCAGAATCTTGCCGAAGGCCGAGAGGGGGTTGCCGGGGTTCGGGGTAACCACTTTCAGGTTGTTCATGCCAAACCAGCCAGCAAACGCCAGCGGGATCAGAAACACCAGCCAGATAAACCCGGCGTTCTGGATCCAGGTATCGGTACCTGCCTCGATGCGGCCAATCAGCGTGCCGCTGGGGCTCTGTAATTGCATCGGGTCGCCGGCGAGGGCGCCGAAGATACCCACGGTCATGACCAGTGGGATGACCACCTGCATGGTAGTGACGCCGAAGTTACCGAGACCGGCATTCATACCCAGGCCATAGCCCTGTTTGCTTTTCGGATAAAAGGTGCTGATGTTGCTCATGGAGCAGGCAAAGTTACCGCCACCGATACCGGAGAGCAGCGCCAGGGCCTGGAACACGATAAACGGCGTGTCGGGGTTCATCAGGGCGATGCCGGTACCGGCAGCAGGAATCATCAGCAGGGCGGTGGTCAGGAACACCGTGTTTCGTCCGCCGGCGATCTTGATCATGAATGAGGCGGGGATCCGCAGGGTTGCACCAGACAGCCCTGCAATCGCAGACAGTGTAAACAGTTGCTCAATACTGAAAGGAAAGCCCAGGTTCTTCATCTGGGTGGTAATCATTCCCCACATCAGCCAGACGGCAAAGCCCATCAGCAGGCTGGGGATGGAAATCCAAAGGTTGCGGGAAGCAATACGCTTGCCCTCCCGCTCCCAGAATTCTTCGCTCTCGACATCCCAGTGTTCGATGTCTGCGTTGGTCCTGTTCCTCGCGCCAATGTTGCCGGCGCTCGCTGTACTGTTAGACATGATTCGTGCTCCTCGGTTTGCATGACCCTTTGCCTCCGCTCAGGGGCTTCAGGGCTTTGTGCCATTGTGCAAAGCAGGAGGGGGACTAATTCTTGATATTGCTCAAGGACAAGGCTGCGGGGTGAACGGCCAGTTTTTATACGCTCTTTGAGGGCTGTTTAGGTGTCTAAAAAGTGTTTTAAATCAGAAGGATATGGTGGTGATAATCCGAAGGGGGTAGGCAAGCCGGTTGTCAGCGCAGTGGAGGTAGCCAATCATTTCCACCCGGGCGGGCGTGAGTTGCTCTAGGTCATGCCGCATTCTTGACCCTCAGGACTCCCGAAACTATCAGTAAAAATAACGCGGGAAACATTTTAAAGGTGCATCATGAATATTACACAACTTGCCCGTCTACCATTTTCCGGCAATGGCGCCTGGTCAGAGCTTCGGCGTCTTGACCTGTCCATTCCGTTCCTGGCCTGGGTGGTGGTAGTGCCGATGTCTTTTCTGCCGCCGGTGCTGCTCTACTATGCCGGCACGCATTACGGAGACGCCTTCATGCAGGGATTCGGAGGCAAGGAGTGGCGGTTCATCACCACGATCCTTTTCCTGGCAGAGTTACTCACGTTCTTCGTGATGGGCTGGCTGATCCACGCCGTCATGGGCAGTCATCAACTGAAAATTAGTTATCAGGATGCCTATTTGCTGGCTGCAATTGCGCCGCTACCGCTCTGGCTGTCATCACTGGCACTGCTGGTGCCTGTGCTGGCAGTCAGCGTTGTGGCGGTCTTTGCCGCCTTGTTCCTGTCCTGTGCGCTGGTGTACCAGGGCGTTCGCTCATTCTGCGAGCGAAGCGATAATGATGTGGTGGTTATGTCCGCCACCTACACCGTTATGTCGGCGTCTTTGCTGGCATGGGGCGTGCTGATGGCGATGGTTTGGGCGTTCTGATCAGACCGTATGGGGCAGGACGCCAAAATAGATGGCACTGAAGTGGCAGGCGCTGCCGCCGATTACGAACAGGTGCCAGATTGCGTGCATATAAGGTATGCGGTCGGCCAGATAGAAGGCGACACCGGCGGTGTACACAATGCCGCCGGCAATCGTCAGGTTTAGGGCTGTTTCACTGAGATTGGCGACCAGATCGGATGAGGCAAACGTGATCAGCCAGCCCATGGCCACGTAGATGCCAACCCTCGCGAGCTTGAAGCGGTTTTTGAAAATAACCTTCAGAACCACGCCGGTGATCGCCAGTGACCAGATCACCGCAAACAGTGTCCAGCCCACCGTGCCACGCATGTTCACGAGCAGAAACGGCGTGTAGGTGCCGGCGATCAGCAGAAAAATGGCGCAATGATCAAGGGTTTTGAACGCCCTTTTCAGTTCTGGCCGTTGGGCACCGTGGTACAGGGCAGAAGCCAGATAGAGAAGAATCAGGGACGCGCCGAAAATACTGAAACTGACAATCTTCCAGGCATCCCCGAATTGACTGGCACCCACGATCAACGCGGCCGTGCCAATCACGCTCAATATCGCGCCGAGGCCGTGAGTGGCGCTGTTCAGCCACTCTTCAATGCGGTGATGGTTATTCTTTGCGGGGGATGGAGTTGCTGTCATTGAGCGGTCTTCCGTATAAGTCATGGCCATAAAATACTTCAGCGTACACCTGTACGCAATGGCTGATCGTGAACATCCTGTGACCCTGTTCAGAAAAACTGAACGACCTGTCGGAAAACTTCCGATTTCTCTCGAGTCTGCCACTGGTTAGCATGCGTATATCCGATCACAGACAGAGGAGGTTCTCCCGATGGCAAAAGTACTTGTGCTCTACTATTCGATGTATGGCCATATCGAAACAATGGCAAACACCATCGCCGAAGGCGCCAAAGAGGTTAGCGGTGTAGACGTCACGATCAAACGCGTACCGGAAACCATGGCCGATCAGGCGTTTCTGGGTGCCGGCGGCAAGGCGGACCAGGAAGCCCCGGTAGCCGATCCGAAAGAGCTGGCAGAATACGACGCCATCATCTTCGGTACGCCCACCCGGTTCGGCAACATGGCCGGGCAGATGCGCAACTTCCTGGATCAGACAGGCGGTTTGTGGGCCGAAGGCAAGCTTCACGGCAAGGTGGCCAGTGTGTTTACCTCCACAGGCACCGGTGGCGGGCAGGAGCATACCATCAGCTCATTCTGGACCACACTCGCCCACCACGGCATGGTCATTGTGCCCCTGGGGTATGGGATCCCGGAGTTCTTCGATATCTCGGAAGTGAATGGCGGGACTCCCTACGGAGCGTCAACCATCGCAGGAGGGGACGGCTCACGGCAGCCCAGCGAGAAAGAGTTGGCGATTGCCCGTTTCCAGGGTAAGCACGTTGCCGAGCTGGCAGTAAAACTGCACGGTTGAACCTGAAGTTTTAGCAAAGCGTTGAGCGTTTTCCAGGGCAGCAGGCGAGAGCTTGCTGCCCTTTTTTATGCTGTATTCGGTTGGTTTCAGGGCCGGCTCTTCGCAGTTGCGGTCTTCAGGCGGGAGAAGGTCGCCGGCACAACACCGAGCCATGATGCCAGTTGATTATCCGGCACCCGTTTAACCAGTTCCGGGTATTCCTCCAGCAATAACTTGTAGCGTTCTCTTGCCGGCATGGTGTGCTTGCGGAACTCCCTCATGCTGGTCAGCTCGGCAATTTCCTCCGTCAGGGCGAGGGCGAACCGGGGCCAGAGCCCTTCACCGTGGGACTGGATTGCGGAACGGAAGGCCGCGAAGTCAGCCACCCAGGCCGTTACCGGCGTTACTGAGGTCAGGCAAAGGGTGTTTCGCACGGTTCGGCTACGGCCAAAAACCGGCCAGATCATATCGCCTTCGGAAAAGAAGTGGTGGACGGACACCTTGCCGCTGGGTGCTTCCCGGAACAGCCGAAGGATGCCGTACTGAACCAGATAAACGTTTGCCCAGGGTGTGTCGTGCTTTTCCAGAGCGGTTTCGGAGTCAACCCTGCAGAGGTGAAACAGGCGGGCGAGGTCTGCCAGAAACCGTGCGTCCGGATCATTCTCGTGCCCTGCCAGGCGAATACCGAAGACCCGGCTGAGGCCATGCAGCAGGGCAGCTGACTCCGGTGCGGCATCCTGCTGGATAATCTCGGGGTTGTTTTCTCCCAACATGCACGGGGCGGAGGAAACGTCTGGCCTGAAGATGCTGTTCATGGCGTTGACCCTTTTATGAGTGTCAGGTCAATTATGGTATCAGAGAAGCATCTTTTGAAATGACTTAAATCATTAAGGCTTTTTCACTGAGTCGATATCGCGATCTTACGAAAGTTCAGTGATAGACTCCGGCACCTGTTGCTGGAAGTTAACCCTTGCCTCATGGAGCCCCGATGGCCGCAGCCCTTGCCCTTTTCTTCAAGCTTATTCCACTTTATGTAACGGTCGCCCTGGGCTGGTTTGCCGGTCGCTATCTTGAGGCCAGCGGCCGTCATATCGCCGGCATCATGCTTTATATCGTGACACCATCGGTGGTGTTCTCAGGGGTGATGGCCGCACCGCTTTCTCCGGAAGTCATCCTGCTGCCCTTTCTGGTATTTGGAATCTCGTCCGTTCTGGGAATCTTGCAGTTAAGGCTTGCAAAAAGGTTTCTCACCGACGGCAGTGCCAACATCATTCCCTTGTGCGTGGGTTCCGGGAATACCGGGTACTTCGGGATACCGGTGGCTTTGTTGCTGTTCGGAGAAGAGGGGCTGGGGCTCTACATTGTGTGCATGCTGGGCACCACATTGTTCGAGAATTCGGTAGGTTTTTATCTGGCTGCGAGAGGGCGTTACAGTATCAAGGATGCGCTCTGGCGGGTGCTGAAGCTCCCCTCTATATATGCCTTCCTGGCGGCAGTCTCGCTGAATCTGGGGGGCGTTGGAATTCCGGATATCTTCGTGCCGTTGTTCGATAACCTGCGCGGCGCCTACAGCATTCTGGGCATGATGATTATCGGTATGAGCATCACCAGCTTTCGTGGCCTGGCGGGCAATGTCCGTTTCACCGCCCTGGCGTTCTTCGGGAAGTTCGTTGTCTGGCCCTTGGTTGCCATCGTGTTCTGGTGGGTTGATGCAACGCTTCTGGGCATATATGAACCGGCGGTACACAAGGCCATGTTCCTGATCTCGATCACCCCGATTGCCGCCAATACCGTGGTTATCGCCACGTTGCTGGATACTTCGCCAAGGCAGGCAGCGGGTACCGTATTGCTGACCACGCTGTTCGCCCTGGCGTTTATCCCGGTGATGATTTCGCTGGCGTTCTAGTATCGGTTTACTAGCGGCTGCTCGAGGGCGTCGCCGTCGGTTCCGCTTCGCTGGCCCTGGCTTCTGCGATATCGCTCCGGGCATGGCGCACCACACTGATACCGGCCGTTATAGCCAGCGTGCCCATGATGGCGGCTACAATCAGGTCTGGCCAGGCTGTCCCGGTGCCGAACACACCAAGGGCGGCTACCATAACAGCGATGTTGCTGATGGCATCGTTGCGGCTGCATAGCCAGACAGACCGCATGTCGGAATCGCCTTCACGGAATTTGAACAGCATGGCGGCCACGCTCATGTTGGCAGCAAGCGCCAGCAGGCCGACGGCTCCCATGGTCAGGGGCTCCGGGGTAATGCCCGCCTGAACCACCCAGACGGCCCGGGCCCATACCACCAGGCCAAACACTGTCATGGTGATGCCCTTGACCATGGCTGCGCGACCGCGCCAGAGCATACCCATGGAGAGGACTGTCAAAGACAGAACGTAGTTGGCGCTGTCGCCGAAGAAATCGATGGCATCCGCCATCAGAGAGACCGAGCCGGATGACAGGCTGGCGATGCCTTCCACCACGAACATGGCCAGGTTCACCCACAAGGCAATCCATAACGCTTTGCGAAAGCCCGGGGCAGGGGATTTGGGTTCGGGGGCGGAGCAACTGCACGCCATAAAGACCTCCTTGGTTCAGATGATCTTATTGAAAACCCTGTAGTAGCTACAGGGTCAAGTTTCTTCGAGAATATTTCATGCAGGCGTCGCTCCTGAAACGGCTAAAAAGGCGATTCAAAAATATGGGAGCAGTTTGATGTTTGGGTATCGAGTTGTTTCCTCAATGCTCTCAGTGTCGCCGTATAAGAGCGCTTGACATATACGAAGGAACTGGCCAATCTCTGTACAGGTAATCATAAAAGCCGATTTCGGTGGGCCAGTTATGCTTGGAAACACCTTCCCAACGGCAGGATTTGATCGCTGGATCAGTGATGTAAACCAGATCTGCGGGCCTTTTTCGGCAGAACCTCTCGAACAGGAATTCTCCGGAAACATAAGCAAAATGGGCTCCAGCGCACTGGATATGTCCCACGTTACCATCCGTGGCGCGCAGCTTGTTCGTGGCCGAAGTGAAATCCGTCGTTGTGTCACTCCAGAATTCTTCTGTGTGTTCCAGCTTCGCGGAAAGTCGCGGGTTGAGCAGGCTGGTAATGGGTCCATTCTCCAGGCAGGGGATATTGTCCTGGTAGATTCCGCTCTTCCGTTCAGCTTTACCTATGATAATGAATCTGAGCAGATCTCCCTGATCCTGCCACGCGCGATCATAGAGCGGACACTGAACGTGTCAGGCATTGAGCTTGGTGTTCGCATTCCCTCCGATAGCCATATTGCCCGAGTCGCCAACCTTTTGATTAGCGGAGCAGCTGATTACGACAGTCTCGATGAGGAAGAAGGCGCCGCGATCATTGACTCACTGATCATGCTCATCAAACCTTCCGTGATCCGCAGCGTAGGGCAGAACAGTCCCAGTGAGCGCATATTTCTGCAAGCTGCCTCGTACATAAGGGAAAATATTGGTGAGTCCGAGCTGAGCGCGCGGACGGTAGCAAACACCACCGGAACCTCGGTTCGCGGACTTTACCGGGCGTTTTCGGCCCGATCCTTGACTGTATCCGGGTATATCCGAACCCAGCGACTGGAAATGTGTGCTGATTACCTGAAGACATCCAAAGGCAAAGTGAATCTGACTGAAGTCGGGTACCGTTTCGGCTTTGCCAGCCCCAGTGCCTTTTCTACTGCTTTCAGGCAGCACTTCGGGGTGACACCCTCAAGCTTCTGCCAGGGCCGTATGTCCTGAAAAAGGGGAGCTGTCAGGCCGTTGAATCTGGCAGCTCCCGAAAGGCGCAGTGTCACCGACGCTTTATTTCTTGATGCTGATGACTCTGGGCTGGGTGACCGCTTTCAGCCCTTCCAGACCGAACTCGACCCCATAGCCAGACACTTTATTGCCACCAAAAGGGACCATGGGATGGATGGCGCCATGCTGGTTAATCCAGACGGTCCCGGCTTCCACTCTCAGGGCGACGGACTCCGCTTCCGCCGGGCTGTTGGCCCAGATCGAGGCGCCAAGGGCAGCTGACAGGCCGTTGGCGGACGCGACTGCGTCGTCCAGGTTCTTATAACGGACGATGGGCAGAGCGGGACCGAACTGTTCCTCATCCACCAGCCTTTGACCATCCTGGATGTTGCCCACCAAGGTTACCGGCAGAAAGTAGCCCGTTTCCGGGACATCGCCGAACTCCATAACATCGCAGCCATTGGCCCGGGCATCCTCGACCAGCTCTTTCACCTTGCTGTACTGCATCTTGTTCTGGAGCGGGCCGACCAGATTGTTCTCGTTCATGCCGTCGCCAATGGGCATCTGGCGGGCAAGGTCGCTGAGGGCCACAACGACCTGGTCGTAGTCGTTTTCGTGGACATACAACCGCTTGATGCAGGCGCAGGTCTGCCCCATGTTCAGGAAGGCGCCCCAGAAAAGCCCTTCTGCGATGGCCTTGGCGTCTGTGCCAGGAACAACGATGGCGGGGTCATTGCCGCCAAGCTCCAACGTGATCGGCGCGAGGTTTCGCGAGGAGGCTTCGATAATACGTCGGCCGGTCGACTCGCTACCCGTGAACATGATCTTGTCGATGTCGGGGTGGCTGGTCAGCGCTGCGCCGATACGGCCATCGCCGGAGACGGTATTGAGTACACCAGCAGGCAAGACCTGATTGATCAGCCGGACCATTTCCAGAGTAGCAATGGGCGTGTATTCGGATGGCTTGAGGACCACGGTATTGCCCATACGGATGGCCGGAATGATCTGCCAGATGGCGATCATCAGTGGCCAGTTCCAGGGAGCAATCGCCGCCACTACGCCCAACGGAACACGGTGTAATACATCCTTGCGTTCTTCATCCTCGTGGACGGTTTCCGGGGGCAGTGCCAGTGCCGCTGGCACCTGTGTCCAGCCTACGCACGCCTGCATCTCGAAGCGGGAACCCGGGCCAGACAAAGGTTTGCCCTGCTCGCGTGTGATCAGTTCGGCCAGGTATTCCGAGTTATCCTGAAGTACCTGGGCTACCCGTGTAACTGTCTCCTGACGCTCCTGATCACTGGTGTTCGCCCAGATTTTCTGTGCTTTGCGGGCCGCAATGACGGCGTCGTTCACATCCTGCTCGCTGCTCAGAGGCGCTAACCCCAGAGAATCACCAGTGGCGGGATTGAAGATTTCCTGGTGATCGGCTGCTTCAACCGCTTTGCCATTCACCAGATTCGTAAAGGTTTGCATAACAATGCGCTCCCAAATGTGTTCGTTAGAGCCAGACTGAGAACCCGTTACAACTGCCCAGGGTTTGGTCCTTGGGCAGCGTCTCCGGCACGGCTGATGGAGATGGATTAGAACGGAACAATGGCAATGATTTGAGCGTAAGCGTTGGTGTCATCGCTGCCGATCTGGCTGCCACCCTCGGCGGCGCTGCTGTCAGGCATATAGAAGCCAACGAGAGGGCTGATGATCAGATGTGGCGCTGCCACCCATTCGGCATAGATATCCACTTCCTGAGCGTTCAGATTCCCTGTACCGCCTGCGGTGTCGGTGAAGTCAAAGAAGAGTGCGCCGATACTGAGTGTTTCCGACGGGGCTGCCCTCAGGCTCACGTGATGGACGGAGGCGTCGGAGTTGAACGGCCCGGCGTAGTTGGCTGCGACCTCACCCTGAAACCAGGTGCCGTAGCCCCGGTTGAAACCGAAGAACAGAGGATCGAAACCCTCATCAAAGCTCGAGTATCGGTAGTTGACGCTGGGTGACCAGCGAGTCTCGCTGAAGGTCCAGCCGGCTTCGGCGTACCACGCCCTGGCATTATCGTCAGAGCCTTCTCCGGCTTCCTGATTGACAAATTCAGCGGACAGGAACAGATTTTCGACACCCGCATTGCCTTGATAACGGAGGCTGGTGGTTTGTTGCCCCTCTCTAGATCCATACCCGAGAATCGGAGCAAAGGTGTCATCAACGTCCAACCCTTCGATGTAAGCCAGCCCAAAGGTACCTTGAGGGGTCACATATTCGGTATTTAAGCCTGCCAGCTCCATCTCCGCCTGGGCTTTGTTGTCAGAGGCCAGCCAGAACAGGTCGGCGCGCAGGCCGTCCGAGCCTCCAATACGGGCAATCGCGGTCTGGTCAAATGCCTTGCGGGCTGCAAGCCAGTAGGCGCCTCCCCGGCCAAAGTCCAGTCCACCGCCATTCAGAGCATCGCCAAAGTTCAGAGCATCACTATTGATCAGGAAACCGTCGCCAATAGTGAACTGCTTACGCCCGACGGAAACATCCAGGCCGTCCTCTCCGAGCGCAGGAATCAGTGTGCCGGAGCGCCAACCGAGGTAGGCATCTTCCAGATCGGTTTCGCGCTCGTTACCGGACGTAATGCCTCCGGCATCGCCATCGCCCCAGGTGCCTGAGGAGACCAGATTAACTGCACCGTAAACCTTGCTGCCGGAGCCAACACTCTGGCTGCCAGAGAGCCCGTACTTGATGTAACCCTCCTGCCACTGTGATTCACCGGCTTGTGATTTGGCACCAAGGTTGTAGGTCTCCTGGCTGGAGAAGACACCCACAGCCGCTTCGATATCTACGTTCAGTTCCGTGCCATTCTGGTCGTAAAAATTGTAGGCCGAAACCGGTGCCGATAGTCCGGCTACAGCCAGACATAGAATACTTTTCATGAAATGCTGATTTTTCATCTCTTCTGATTCCCGTATCTCTGTTTTTTGTGATCAGGCTTCCCTGCCTCGATGGTTCCCGTTTCCAGCGAATCAGTTCTCCGGCGTCTGTTGCTCGGGCAGATTCAGGGTCGGGGTCTGATCAAAGAAGTTCCATGGCTTGAGCATCGAGTGGACGTACTCGGTCGGCATGATGGGCCACTCCTCAGCTCGGGCGACGTGGGTGGCGCCGGTGGTCATCCAGAGCACGGTATCGACGTTTTCGATCGACTCGTCATCCGCCACAAAGGTTTTCAGGCCAGTATCGGTTTTGGCCCGGTTCGGATATTTGCCTTCCGGAAAGCGCTCCTCAGGTTTGTACTGAGTGACCCAGATCTGCTTATCCATGAAGCTCACGCGCTTATACAGCCACTCGTCTTCGCTGAATAACGCACCCTTGGCGATGGGATGAGTGCCTCCAGCAAACGGAATGATCTGATAGCCAACCGGGTAGCCCATGCGGTTTTCTTTGTTGGGGTTGGTCATCAGGCGAACGGTTGACGGATCGAACTTCTGAACCGAATCCTGTTCCGTCGATACCACGCGTTCTTTGGTGATCATGACGCTCTTGCGAGGCCCTCCATCGGTGTTTTCAGCAACAACCGGATCGATTTCCCTGAGGCTGTTCTGCTCACCGTCAACATCCAGATCCAGGCGGAAGTTGTAGATGTGCTGGTGGGTGGTGCCCACAATGTTGTGGTCGATCAGGGTGCCGTAGCGAGTATCTTCTTCGGCAGTTTCGTCATGGATGGTGCGCGATTTCACGGCTTTCACCGCTTCGATACCCGACGCTCCGACGGTCAGCTGGATATTGCCATTGGCCATGAAGATCCAGTCGAACATGTAGTCGTAGTTGCCGATGGTGCTCACCCAACGAACAACCAGTTCCCGGCGTTCGCGGCTTTCATTGCCGGGGCTGCTGCCCAGCATTTCCGTGTGCTTGAATTCGGGCCCGGCGTAGCGCTCGAAAACTGCAATCGCGTTTGGAATGGTAAAGGGCTCGCCACCGTTATCTACCAGGGTCGCCGGTAGCAAAGTAGCGTTATTGGGAGTATCGACGCCGCCGACCAGAGGCGAAGTGAGGTTGCCCATCCCGTAATCGCCGGAGTCCAGGTAGGACTTGAAGTACCAGCCCACGTCAGGATCGCCGTAGGGCACGATCATGCCACCCAGTGACCCCTCGTACATGATCTTCCGTTTCTCGCCCTGGTCGTCATAGGTAAGAGTGGAAATGACGGGGCCGACCCGGGAATTCAGCTTGAGATGGAAGTTCCAGTTCTGCCACTGAATGGTATTGCCGGACATGGAGACATTGGATCCCTCTGGCCGCACCACCATCAGAGGTTTTACGTCGGCAATGTTTTCCTGATTCCGTCCATCGTAGGGGCGGGGTGCCATTGGTACCGGTATAACGCCATCGTCCTCGATCTTGAGAATGCTCTTTTTCTCAAGGTCCACCACCGCTACCAGGTTTTCGATCGGATGTGCCCAGTAGTTACCGTCGCCAATGTCGAGGTAAGACACGACTTTCAAAAGCTTTAACTCGTGCTCAAGGCCGTCGTCCCCACCGAAGTAGCCCACGGTCAGGGGCGTGGCGACCACGTTTTCAACGTTTTCGATGCCTCGTTTTTTCAGTGCTTTCTTATAGGCCTCGCTGTTCGAGACAATCTCCTGAACCGCCAGGAAGTCATCGAACGTCACCATGCCGTGGGCATCTTCAATGTGGTCCCAGGCAACAACGGACTCAGAGTCGAGATCAACAGTGCCCTCATAGACTTTCCGGCCATCCACGACCGTAAAAATGGCCTGGCGTGAAAAATCGTGGCCTGCACCAAAGGACCATTCCCAGACTTTTTCTTTGCTGGGGTCGGCAAGTCGTATTTGCGTGAAGCGGATGGTGTCCTTCCAGTATTTGGAAGCTTTTACAGCGCCCGCGGCTCTGGTGATCTCGTCTGTCGACAGTGGGTCCAGTGGGTGGGTTTTATTGCCAATGCTAACGTTTTGGGAAACCTGGCCTGCGAACAGGTCGTGGGCAAAGCTGCGCTCTACGAGTACTTCGCCGTCGTGCATTTTTACCGGAGCGGACAGTTCAATTTCATCACCGTTCAAATACGCCGTCGTCTCTCCCAGAGGCACCCGGATTTTCCTGTCTCCGGACACAATCAACAGTTCGCTTTTGTCGTCACTGAGTTGATAGCTGGCACCCGATGAATTCAGTGCTTTCGCGATGGGCATATAATCCGCAGAACCGCCGTGCGCCAGAGCCGTTGGACTGGCAACGAACAACGACGAGGCCAACGCGACCGAGAGTGCGAGTTTATTTTTGTACATAATGACTCCTGACTAGGTTTGCTTTGTGCGTGAGAAACAGTTCAGCAGAGCTGACAATGCCAGCCCTTCTGTTCGGGGGTGGGCGGACCCAGCCGTGCTTCTGTAAGACATAGGAATATCATTTCCGGGCAGCATAGACTTTTGAATAGCTGCCAGAGTTTTTTCGAACTCTGCCGACGGGAGCTTTGGTGGGATATTTTGCCTGGAAGGCTAGGTCAGGGGGCGTAAAGGCAATTCAGGAATTGCCCGGCCCATGGGTACCGGGAACGTGGTTGTGGCGGTCCTCGGACTCTGGAGTCTCAAGCTCCGTGCTAAGCCCGCCAAGAATGCCGCATTCGCGCACAGTGCGCCCATCGGTACAGGCTTCCTGAAGCTGCTCGAGAGTTTCTTCAAGGCTCGCCAGCTCCTTCAGCCGTTCCCGCACGTGATTCAGATGGCGCGCCAGCAGGGCATCGACTTCGCTGCAATCCGCTTCCGGTTGCTCGGCCAGTCGGATCAGCTCGCGGATCTCGTCCTGGGCCATGTCCAGATTGCGACAGCGTTTGATAAAGAGGAGGCGGTCCAGATGAGCATTGCGGTAAGAACGGTAGCCACTGTTGTCCCTGTCCGGTTCGGGTAGCAAACCGATTTTTTCGTAGTAGCGGATGGTTTCAGCAGGAATGGCCGTTGTCTTTGCAAGTTCACCGATTTTCACTGCCTTATCCCCCCGGTCGTACCCGGAAAATGGACCGTTGCCTTGAATCCTCCGGTCGAGCCGGAGCTGAAATTCAGGGTACCACCATAGCGTGCTGTAATCTCCCGCACGATGGCCAGCCCCAGGCCGTGCCCCGGCGTTTGTTCGTCCAGACGCAGCCCGCGGGTGCCGAGGGTGTCCAGCGCGTCGGGAGGAATTCCGGGGCCATCGTCCGCAACAGTGATGGTAAATCCTTTCCCATCCTCTTGCAGGCCAAGCTCAACGAATCTGGCGGACCACTTGCCGGCATTGTCCAGAAGGTTGCCCAACACCTCGTTCAGGTCGTGCTCTTCGACGGGCCAGCGCCGTTCTTCGGTCAGTACGGTCGACATTTCAAAAGATTTTGCCGGATACAGCCGGCCAAGCATCCAGAGAAGGTCCCGGGCCTGCTTCAGAGGGTAGGCACTTTTGCCAACCTGTGGGCCGGCGAACCGGCTGCGTCGCATTTCTGCTTCCAGTTGTCTGTCGATATCATCGAGCCTGCCGGCCATTTGTTGTCTGAGGTCGTTGGGGAGCGGGCGGTCAGTATCTTCCAGAATCTGGCGAACGGCAGCGATGGGCGTTTTAACACTGTGGGACAGGTTTGCCAGCGCATCCCGGGAACGCTCCAGCCGCTGGTCCAGTGAGTCGAGTAACTGGTTGAGTTGCAGAACGAGAGGTTGGAACTCCTCGGGGGCCCTGACATCAATCCGCGATATCTCGCCATCCTGCAGCCGCTTTAATGCGGCCTTGAGGCTCACCACGGGGCGCATGGACAGGTTGATGCCCAGCCAGAGAACGCCAACCAGCAGCAGGATCAGCAGCAGGGAAACAACGGCCGTCCAAGCGTGAAGCTCGGCCTGGCTGCGGCTCAAGGCACCAAGGTCTTCGGAAACGATCACCACGATGGGCTGGTCGTCCACGCGAAAGGACTTCCGGTAAGCAAGGATATCCGAGGGCGCCTCCGCAATTTCGGCGCCACTGACGCGCAGTGTACCTTCCTCGCCGGACTCCACCAGTGGCATCAACAACGGCGCCCAATTCTCGGGGGAGATAATGGTCCGGGTGTCGGAATGGATAACGAATGCGTGGTGAAAAACTTCCTGGAAATAATCACCGGTCTGTAGGGTGTCCAGCCGACCACTGGAATCGCGAATCTGGTGTTCCAGAAAAGCGACTTCGTCTTTGAGCCGGGTTTCCACAAATTGGCGGGACATCCGGTCAAGAAGCAGCCCGTGCACCAGCCATGCGAGAGCCATCAGAAGAATGCCGGCCGGCAGCAGCAGTGCCAGTAGCGTTCCCTTGACCGATACCGGTTTTTTAAACCAGATCATTAAACAGGTACCCCTGGCCACGTCGTGTCGAGATGGTGTCCGTGCCTACCAGTTTCCGGAGTCTCCGGATGTAGGCCTCAATGACGTTTTCGCTGGGGTTGTCGTTCAGGCTGTACAGCTGTTCCATAAGCTGTTCTTTCGAGAAAACATGCCCTGGCCGGCTCATCAGGCATCGCAACAAACGGAATTCGGTTCCGGTGAGGCTGTGCTCTGTGCCATCGGCCAGTTTCAGGCTTTGGCGATTCTCGTCCAGTTCGAAATGGCCGGCCTTTACCAGTGAATGCACCCGCCCCTCGCTCCGGCGAATGATGGCGTTCAGCCGCGCAATCAGCTCCTCGGTCTGGAACGGTTTGGCCAGGTAATCGTCGGCCCCGGCCTTCAGACCGTTCACTTTGTCCTGCCAGTCGCCGCGGGCGGTCAGAATCAGCACCGGAAAGCTGATGCCGCGCATTCGCCATTTCCGGAGCACGTCCAGGCCATTCCCGTCCGGCAGCCCGAGGTCCAGAACCACGGCGCGATATTCCTCGTGATCGGCCAGCGCCGACGCTTCTCTGGCGGAGGAGGTGGTATCCACGCTGAATCCCGCCTTTTCCAGTTGGCTGGTCAGCCCATCTGCAAGCAGCCGGTCATCTTCGACGAGCAGTAAACGCATGTGTGTCCCCTTCCTACAGGTATGGCAGAGCGTGCCAGTGTCGCGCTTTTAACTGAACCCAGCCTGAACACTAAATAATTGGTCATTTTCAGAAAGGATTCAGGTTAGTGCGCGATGGTATTCATTGTTTCTGGATATTGCTCAAGTTTCGAAGCAAGCCATCGGTAATTTGATCCTCATTATTCCACAGGAGTAAACAAGATGAACGTATCCGCATTTCTGGTTGCCGCCGCAGCCATGACCATGTCAGCAACGGTTTTTGCAGCCGGTGCCCATAGTGGTGGACACGGGGGTGGCAGCGGGGAGCCGGGCAAGGCCTCCGAAGTCAGCCGAACCATCAACGTTGAAATGCACGATAACTATTACGAGCCTGAATCTATCGAGGTCAATCCGGGTGAAACAGTTCGTTTTGTCGTCGTAAACAAGGGTAACCTGGTTCACGAATTCAATATCGGCACTCCCGACATGCATGAGGCCCATCAGGAAGAAATGATGATGATGGTTGAGCATGGCGTTATTCAGGGAGGCACGCTCAATCACGACATGATGGAAATGGATATGGGCGACGGCCACTCCATGAAACACGATGATCCCAACAGTGTTCTTCTCGAGCCGGGCAAGAGCAAAGAGATCGTCTGGAAGTTCTCCGAGCAAGGCAACATCGAATTTGCCTGCAATGTTCCGGGGCATTACCAGGCGGGTATGTACGGGGACGTGAACTTCAACTGATCCTTCCAGACAACGACGTAGTCGAGAGTAGTCAACCATGAAGAAATCCTTTCTGGCAGGCCTTGCGGCCCTGCTGATGCCGGCGTTCGGCCTGGCCGGTGAATACAACCTGACAGTGGATCGGGTCCAGATTGATACCGGCGATTTTGTCAAAGAGGGCATTGGCTATAACGGGGAATCCCCGGGGCCGGTTCTGCGTTTCAAGCAGGGCGAAGAGGTGACGATTAATGTCACCAACAATCTTGATGAAATGACCTCCATCCATTGGCATGGACTCATTCTGCCGTATCAGCAGGATGGCGTGCCTGGTATCAGTTTTCCGGGTATCCAGCCGGGAGAAACCTTTACCTACCGTTTCCCTATACAGCAGGCGGGCACCTATTGGTTTCACAGTCACTCCGGTTTTCAGGAGCCGGACGGTGCTTACGGTGCCATTGTTATCGAACCGGAGGGGCGTGAGCCGTTCCGCTACGACCGCGAGTACGTGGTTCAGCTGACCGACAAACATCCCCACTCCGGTGACCGCATCATGCGCAACCTGAAGATGATGCCTGACTACTACAACCGTCAGCAGCAGACCGTGGGTGAGTTTTTCTCCGATGCCTCCGAGCACGGTTTCATGAATACCCTGAAGGATCGTATGGCCTGGGGTGGCATGCGCATGATGAAGGCGGATGTCGAGGATCTTCAGGGATTCACGGCTTTGATCAACGGTAAGGGCCCGGATCAGAACTGGACGGGCATTTTTGAGCCCGGAGAGAGAATCCGGCTGCGCTTTATCAACTCGTCGGCAATGACCTACTTCGATATCCGTATCCCCGGTTTGAACATGACCGTGGTGCAGGCCGACGGCAACAATGTTCAACCCGTTAATGTGGACGAATTCCGCATCGGCGTTGCGGAAACCTATGACGTCATCGTCCGTCCCCGGGATGAGCAGGCGTACACCATCTTTGCCGAGTCCATGGGCCGTTCCGGGTTCGCCAGGGCGACACTGGCTCCAGAAGAGGGTATGGAGGGCGTGGTCCCCGAATTGCGGGAGCCCGCACGGTTGACCATGGCTGATATGGCCGGCATGCACGGCATGGATCATGGAAGCATGGAGATGGCCGAATCTGCCGATATGTCGGGCATGGATCACTCCGCCATGGAAAGTAAGGAACAGTCAGATATGGCCGGAATGGATCATTCAAATATGGCGGGCATGGATCACAGTGGCATGATGATGTCCGGGAACGGAGCCAGCGATCCTTTCTATGCTGAAGGCAGTGGTATCGTTCCGGTGGCCGCAAATGGAGGTAAGTTCCTCTCCTACGCGGATCTCAGAGCGCAGAATCCGCTGTACGAGGACCGTGAGCCGACCCGTGAGATCGAGCTGAAGCTCACCGGCAACATGGAGCGCTATACCTGGAGCATCAATGGCGTGAAATACGAGGACGCCGATCCCATCCGTCTTCAATATGGCGAGCGAGTCCGCTTCAAGTTTGTGAACGAAACCATGATGACTCACCCCATGCACCTGCACGGTATGTGGTCCATTCTGGATGTGGGTGCTGATCAGTGGAATCCCATCAAACACACCATCAGCGTCCAGCCTGGCACCACGGTCTATATGGAAACCGAAGTGGACGAGCCCGGGCAGTGGGCCTTCCACTGTCATCTCTCCTATCACGCGGCCGCGGGCATGTTCCGGAAAGTTATTGTCGAAGGTGGCCCCGATACAACTCAGGCTAAAACCGACGGTGTTGCTGGCAAGGGAGGAGAGGCATGAGCCGCGTTCGATTCATGACTCTGGGGCTGTTGAGCTCACTGCTGTTGCCGACCACGGTAGTCGCTCAGCAAATGATGGAGGACACCACCGCCCGGAAGCAGGCCCTGACAACCTGGGGGGTCCAGTTTGAAGAGTTCGAGTATCGATACAGTGACGACGATGAGGAGCTTGGAGTCTGGAATGCCGATATTTTCTACGGCACCGACGAACTGAGATTTCGTTGGCTGACCAAGGGTGAGTACGAAATCCAGGAACAGGCATACGAGAGTCTGGAAAACCAGCTGGTGGTACAGACGCCCATCTCCAAGTTCTTCGATGCCAAAGCAGGCGTTCGATTCGATACCCCCGAGGGACCGGATCGCACCTATGCTGTTATTGGGCTTACCGGCCTGGCACCGCAGTGGTTTGAAGTGGATGCAAGCCTTTACGTCAGTGACGAGGGTGACACTTCGGCCGAGTTCGATGCCGAGTATGAGTTGCTGCTGACCAATCGCCTGATTCTCTCGGCGGCGCTCGATGCCACCGTGGCATTCAGTGAGGACCGGGAGATCGGCCTGGGCAAAGGGCTGAGTTCTACGGAAACCGGTCTCAGGCTGAGTTATGACCTGATTGACCGTGCCTTCTCTCCCTACGTCGGCGTGGTACACGAGCGCAAGTACGGCGACACCGCGGATCTGGCAGAAGCCGGGGGCGGAAGCACAGAAGACTGGTTTGCCGTGATTGGCGCGCGAATCGCCTTCTGATCTTTTCTATCGCGGGTCAGGGGGATTCCCTGGCCCGCTATCAATTCTTGATTTGATGCACATCAAATCCATCGAAAACGGCCAGCCGTTTTCAGCCGCAATTCAGGTTGGGGTGTTGTGATAGATAGGAAATCACCGGAAAGCGAGGTGCGCCCCCATGACCACAACACGAAAAGCATCCATCCAGACGCCGTTTCTCTTGCGCCGGAAACTGATTGTCGAGGGCCTGGAAGAAAGCCAGTGGGATGACTTTCTTTACGACCTCAATCACCACCCCTGTGTTGATTTTGCCGAGCTCAAAAATACGAACCAGCTGTGGCTGGCCTATGATGGTAGCCACTGGTCCGTCGACGAGCTGCTGGCATTGATCACGAGCCATGGCGGCCGATTGAAGGCGGGCTGGTGGACCCGACGAAAACTGGCATGGTACCGGTTTACCGACGACAACGTCCGGGCGAACGCGAAGCATGAGCCCCATTGCTGCTCAAAGATACCGCCGATGAAACGGAAATAACCGGGGGTTGAATGGCTGAGACCGAAGACAGGACGACACACTATCAGGAAGGCAGTCTGACGCTGCCCGGTACGGTAATGCTTGGCACCGGTGTCATGATTGGCGCCGGTATCTTTGCGCTTACCGGACAGATGGCCCAGATGACCGGCGTGCTTTTTCCACTCGCATTTCTTGCCGCGGCGGTGATTGTCAGTTTCAGTGCCTACTCTTACATAAAGATTTCCAATGCCTGGCCCTCCGCCGGAGGTATCGGCATGTACCTGCATAAGGCCTATGGAAACCGGTTGCCAACGGCCTTTAATGCGTTGCTGATGTATTTCTCCATGGTGATTGCCCAGAGCTTCCTCGCCCGCACGTTTGGCTCCTATACCATGCAGCTTTTCGGAGGTGACGAAAGCGGGAGAATGGTTCCCATTTTGGGTGTGTCGCTCATTGTCACTGCATTCGTGATCAATCTGTTAGGCAATCGAATGGTTCAGGGTGTGGCTTCGTTCATCGGCATTCTGAAAATTGGCGGCATACTGGTTTTTGGGCTTGTGGGGATCTGGATTGCCGACGCCATAACGGTTGAATTCTCTTCCCCTGAAAAGGCCGGGACGTTGAGCAGCTTCCTGGGTGCCACTGCACTTGGGATTCTGGCCTTCAAGGGCTTCACCACGATAACCAACAGTGGCTCTGAAGTTATAGACCCCAAACGGAATGTAGGGCGCGCCATTGTTATTTCCATTGCAGCTTGTGTGGTGATCTACACGTTGGTTGGATTCGCCGTCGCCAGCAATCTGTCCCTGGATGAGATTATCAGGACGCGGGATTACTCTCTTGCCGCAGCCGCACGTCCGGCATTAGGTGATTACGGAGTCTGGTTCACGGTTGCCATTGCAATGATGGCTACGGCAGGCGGCATCCTTGCCAGCATTTTTGCGGTCTCGCGGATGCTGGCGATGCTGACCGAGATGGAACTTGTGCCCCACAGTCACTTTGGCATGCCGGGTAGTATCCAGAAGCACACTCTGGTTTACACCGTGGTCCTGGGGCTGATTCTGACCGCGTTCTTCGACCTGTCGCGGATTGCTGCGTTGGGTATTGTGTTTTATCTGATTATGGACATTGCCATTCACTGGGGTGTACTGCGCTATCTACGCAAAGACATTAACGCCAACATCTGGGTGCCCGCTACAGCCATTTTGCTGGATCTTTTGGCGCTGGGCGGTTTTGTCTGGGTAAAGCTGAATACGGACCCGTTCGTCATTGGCGTGGCAGTCTTCACCATGATCTTGATTGCAGTTTCCGAGCAGATTTTTCTGAAAAGATCGCTGGAATCCGCGCAAGGGAAACAGGAAGAGAGTCACGCGCATCACCACCATTAACCGGAATCACGAAGAGAGGCTATTGCCATGATGGGAGATAACATGTTCGGGAATACCATGTGGGCAGGCCACTGGCTGTGGATGCTGGTGATTGCGATTGTCGTGGTCATCCCTGCCTGGCGTATTTGCCAGCGCACAGGGTATCCGGGCTGGCTGGGTATTCTGATACTGGTACCTGTCGCCAACCTGGTTTTGCTGTACTTCCTTGCATTTGCAGACTGGCCGGCAGATAAAACAGGAGATCGGAATGGCTGAGCATAAACACGCCCGTCACCACGATCATCACAATGATAAAGAACCTGGCGAGCACACCGCCAAGGATCCGGTTTGTGGCATGACAGTGGATCCGCATACCGCCGAACATCGCAGCCAGCACGGTGGCAAAACCTGGTATTTCTGCTCGTCCCGCTGTCAGTCGAAATTCGACGAGGATCCTGAACAGTACCTCGGTCAGGAAGACCGGCCGCAAGAGCCGGTAGCGCCGGGCACCATGTACACCTGCCCCATGCACCCGGAGATTCGCCAGCAGGGGCCTGGGGACTGCCCGATCTGCGGTATGGCGTTGGAGCCGGAGCAGGTGAGCCTGGACGACGGGCCCTCGGCAGAGCTTACGGACATGACACGCCGATTCTGGATTGGCCTGGTTTTGACATTGCCGGTCCTGGTCCTGGAAATGGGCGGGCATCTCACGGGTCTTGATCGCATCGTGGCCCCACAAATGTCCAACTGGATTCAGTTGGTGCTGGCAACACCGGTGGTGCTCTGGTGCGGTTGGCCCTTCTTCGTCCGTGGTTGGAAATCCGTGGTTAGCCGTAATCTGAACATGTTCACTCTAATCTCCATTGGTACTGGCGTGGCACTGATCTATAGCCTGGTAGCCACACTTGCGCCCCAGGTATTCCCGGGCGCCTTTCGGCAGGAAGATGGCTCGGTTGCGGTGTATTTCGAGGCCGCAGCGGTCATTGTAGTGCTGGTGCTGCTGGGGCAGGTGCTGGAACTGAGAGCACGAGAGAAAACCTCCGGTGCCATCAAGGCTTTGCTGGATCTGGCTCCCGCGACTGCCAGAAAGCTGGAGGACGATGGTAGTGAATCGGATGTGTCACTGGATCAGGTTAAAGTCGGCGACCGTCTTCGAGTGCGCCCGGGAGATAAAGTGCCGCTCGACGGCGAAGTGCTTGAGGGCAGCTCCAATGTGGATGAGTCCATGGTGACCGGTGAGCCCCTGGCGGTCAGTAAGAAGGCCGGCGACCAGGTGATTGGTGGCAGTATCAACCAACAGGGCAGTTTTATCATGCGGGCCGACAAGGTTGGCCGGGACACCATGCTGTCCCAGATTGTGCAGATGGTGGCGAGCGCCCAGCGGAGCCGCGCGCCCATTCAGGGCCTGGCCGACAAGGTCGCGGGATATTTTGTGCCGGCCGTGATCGTGATCGCCATTATCGCCTTTATAGTCTGGTCAGTCTTCGGGCCGACTCCGCCCATGGCATTCGGGCTGATTGCTGCTGTGAGTGTGCTGATCATTGCCTGCCCCTGTGCCCTGGGTCTGGCCACGCCCATGTCGATCATGGTTGGCGTTGGCCGAGGTGCCCAAAGTGGGGTGCTGATACGCGATGCGGAAGCTCTGGAGCGTATGGAAAAGGTGGATACGGTTGTGGTGGACAAGACCGGCACGCTGACTGAAGGCAAACCTCAGGTCACGAAGCTGGTTCCCGCCGAGGGATTCAGCGAGGAAGAACTCATGCGGTTTGCCGGCGGCCTGGAAAAGGGCAGTGAGCACCCTTTGGCCCACGCTATTCTCGACAAAGCCAAGGCCATGAACCTGACGCTGCCGGACGCTGAGGGTTTCGATTCCCCGAATGGTAAAGGCGTGACCGGAAAGATCGAGGGGCAGCAGGTACTGATTGGCAACCGGCTCTTGATGGAGGCAGAAGGCGTCGATACCTCGGATTTCGAGTCTGAAGCCGACCAGCTCCGCCGGGATGGGGCCACCGTGATTTTCGCAGCCGTTGACGGAAAGGTTTGTGGCTTGCTTGCCATTGCTGATCCGGTGAAAGAAACCACTGAAGCGGCCATATCGGCGCTACAGAAGGATGGCATCCGGGTCGTCATGCTGACCGGCGATAACCGCACATCGGCTGAGGCCGTTGCCCGTAAACTGCACATTGACGAAGTGGAAGCGGAAGTCCTGCCGGAAGACAAGGGCAAGATCGTTCAGCGCCTTAAGGATGAGGGGCGAATTGTGGTCATGGCCGGCGATGGGGTAAACGATGCACCCGCATTGGCAACGGCGGATGTGGGTGTGGCCATGGGCACAGGTACGGATGTCGCGATCGAAAGCGCCGGTATAACCCTTCTTCGGGGAGACCTGATGGGCATTGTGGAAGCGCGGCGCCTGTCTCTGGCGACCATGCGAAACATCCGGCAGAACCTGTTCTTTGCCTTCGTATACAACTCTGCAGGTGTTCCAATTGCAGCGGGCGTGCTCTATCCGTTTTTCGGCATCCTGCTGTCCCCGATTTTCGCAGCGGCGGCTATGTCGCTGTCTTCAGTCAGCGTGATCGTCAATGCGCTTCGGCTTCGGGTAACCAGGCTGGACGGATAGGGCAACACGGATGGTGAGCGGGCAAGCAAGAGCTGGCTTCCAGGGCCAGCTCTTGCTTCGGGATGCCTTCATCAAAGCATCTTTTTCAGCTCACCGTAGTCACCGTCGGTACGCAGCACCAGCGTAATGTTGTTATCGTTCCGGTTCCGGAAGAACCAGCCGTGGTCGCCGGTGAACGCGGCCTCGAGCTCTCCCTCATCTTCAGGAACACCTCGTCCTTTCTCGTAAGAGATGGATTGGCCGCTGCCGTTGCCGTGGGTGTCGTAGTTGATAGGGCCGCCCTCAGACGCCCAGGAGAACCGGGCCACAGCCCCTTCTTCCATAGTGAGTTTGAATTCGGTTCCCTCGCCCGGCGTCAGCACCACACGCACTTCATCCTGCCATTTCGGCTCCGCAGCTTCTGCTTCAGGTGTGGGCTCTGGTTCCGCGGTCGCGACCTCCGATTCGGGCGCAGAGACCGATTCCTCTGAAGGCTCGGCCATGACAGGCTCCGCGACTTCCTGAGGCTCTTGTGCGGTCGACGATTGAACGGCAACCATCTCGGCCTCCGCGTCGGCGTCGGCTTCCTCGGCCAGCTGTTCCTTGATTTCACCCATTTCGGTCAAACCCAGCAAGCGACCGGCTCCGGTCGGATCGAGCGCGTACTCCGCGGGCATCACAACGGTAACCAGCAGCACCAGCGCCACGATGGCCGCAACAATGGTTGATCGAATCAGTTTGGCGGTACTTGGCAGTTCTTCTCGATTAGGTATGTCGGTGTTGTACATAAAGGTTCTCCAGAATCAGGCGACGAAATAACCGGTAAGCTGATAGCCGAATAGCAGGAAGCCTGCACTCATCACGGCGACATTCGCGGTGTAGGCGTGACGGAAAAAGCCGTCGGTTTTGCGCCAGAAATTGATGGCAATCAGGATCATGGCCAGGGCAATGAGCTGTCCGATTTCCACGCCCACATTGAAAGCGAGAAGGTTCGGAATCAGTCCATCGGGAGAGATGTCGTACTCAAGGATCTTGGTGGACAACCCAAAGCCATGGAAAAAACCGAAGATGAGCGTGGCGGCTTTGGTGTTGGGCTGAAAGCCAAACCAGCGCTGATAGGCTCCGATGTTGTCCAGTGCCTTGTACACGATCGACAGGCCGATAATCGCATCAATGATGTAGCTATTGATGCCGACGTTGAAGTACACGCCCAGCAGCATCGTGGTGGAATGCCCCAGGGCAAACAGGCTCACGTAGATAGCGATGTGCTGCATGCGGTACAGGAAGAAAATGACCCCCAGCAGAAACAGCAGGTGGTCGTAACCGGTGACCATGTGTTTGGCACCGAGGTAGGTAAAAGCAATCAGGTTTATGCCGGTAATCTCCTGGATGTATCCCTTGTCGCCCTGGGCGACGGCATGGGCCAACGCATCCGCGCTGAGACCGAGCAGGCCCAGTGTCAGGAATATCCAGAAAAAACGGTTTCCGCCGGCAGCAACCCGCGCCCAGTGGCGAGGTTTGCCAAGCAAAGTTGACAGCATAGTAACTCCGTAGAATGGGTTCTCGTTCAGCTGCTAAGGCAGCATTGCTCAGACAATTTTGTAGAGCTTCGGAGGGCGGTCGAGCCGGTAACGAAAACTGCGGGGATTCTCTCCAGCAAAGGGAACAGGGCGCCGGAGTGAAGGTGTCAGGTTGGAGAATACCGGCATTTTCAACCGGTCTGCAGACTCGTGGGAGTGGTTGCCAGAGTCATGATGAGAGTGGCGGTCTTGATGGTCTTGCACGCTGTGGCTGTGATGATCATGACTGTGAACGTGATCGCCTTCGTGCAGGATGTTGGATTCAGTCAGCTCCGGTACTCCGTGGGATAACGTTTCTCCCATGACCGAGAATGTCATGCCGATGAGAGCAATCAGCATGACAATAACCGGAAACGCTTTTTTACGGTTGATGGCCGTAATCATAAAAACCAGCTTTCGAACAAAGGCTCTGCGCGTGCACTAACCCGCCAGAGGGTATTGGAATAGTTTGTGAAGAGAGAATACCATTTCGATTCGGTTTTGCAGGAATTAAAACAAATAAATGTTTCCTGGCCAGAGGAAGTGTAAATGACATGGCTTATTACCAAATACGCGATAACCGCCGCGCTGGTGGTCCTGATCTCTGAGGTTGCCAAGCGCAGTGACAAACTGGGTGCATTGATTGCAGCCCTGCCCATGGTGACCGTGCTGGCGATGATCTGGCTTTACGTTGAGCAGCAACCAGCAGAAAAAATCAGTAATCACGCCTGGTATACCTTCTGGTATGTGCTGCCCACCTTGCCCATGTTCCTGATGTTTCCCTCCCTCATGGCCAGATTCAGTTTCTGGCCGTCCCTGGGTATCGGCGCCATGGTCACAATTGCCTGCTTTGCCTCCCTGGCGGCTGTCACGAAAAAGTTCGGCATCTTTCTCCTGTGAAGCGCGCCCGTAAGTTCAACGGGTGTTCGGATGACACAGATCAACATGCGTGGACTTAAACGGATTACGCAGTCCTTTTTCAGCCTCAATTCAGTTTCATGGTCTTTACTGATGGTGATGCACAATGTTGCAGCCAATTAAGGAGGATCTCATGAACAGATTAAGTCGTTTCGTTGCGTGTTCCGTGTTCGTCGCCTTGCCTGCCTTTGCTTTTGCTCAGGGCAACTCCGGGCAAATGCCAGGTGCTGGCATGATGAATCAGGAACAAGTGCAGCAGATGAATGAAAACATGGCACGCATGCAGGCAATGATGCAGGAAATGCGAAACGCCGACTCCAACGCTGAACGCCAGAGACTGCGCGAGCAACACATGGAGTACATGCAGGAGCATATGCAGATGATGCGTGGCGGCATGATGGGCCCCGGGATGATGGGCCAGGGCATGATGGGCAATGGTCAGGGAATGATGGGTAATGGCCAGGGCATGATGAACAACCAGGGCATGATGAACAATCAAGGCCAGGGTAAAAAGCAGTCTGGCAATGCCCAGGGCAACCGTTCTGGTGGTCCGGGGATGGACAACGAGCAGCGCCTGGAAATGATGGAAAACCGGATGAACCAGATGCAGATGATGATGGAGCAAATGCTGGAGCATCAGCGGCAACTGAACCGCAACTGATGCGGGTAAGCGGTCTAGTCGAACAGTGACAGCTGATCGGATTGCTGCTTCGATGGCACGCGGGGGCGTTTCTGAACAGGTCCCTTGCGACTGCCGTGTCGTAGCAGCACCCGATCTGTTTCTGTCTTGCTGACCTGCTGCTTGCGAAAGTCGCCAACCGCCTTACGGGCAACCCGGGCCGCCTGTTCATGATCGCACACCGGCGAGATGTAGGTGTTGCCGCCGTAACGCTCTTTCTGGGTCGGCGTCATTAACCAGGGGGTGTGGATCATTTCACTGGGCACGCCAGCCAGCTCGGGTATCCAGCGCCGGATGAACTCGCCATCGGGGTCCAGTTTCCGGCTTTGCAACACCGGGTTGTAGATGCGCAGGGCGTTGATGCCGGTCAGGCCGGACTGCATCTGGGTCTGGGAGTAGTGAATGCCTGGCTCGAAATCGGTAAACAGCCGGGCCAGGTGAAGGGCGGGATCGCGCCAGTGCAGCCACAGCTGGTAACTGGCGATTGCCATCAGCATGGCCCGCATCCGGAAGTTGATCCAACCCGAATGATTAAGCGCACGCATGCTGGCGTCCACCAGGGGCCAGCCGGTCTGGCCTTCCTGCCAGCGCTGCAGGCGTTCGGTATCATTGGGCCCGGTTTTTAGCGCCTCCATTTCCCGGTGCATCGCCCGGAATTCCAGCTCCGGTTCGTCCTCCAGTTTCTGGATAAAATGGCAATGCCAGTGCAATCGGGATCGGAAACTCGTCAGGCTTTTCTTTTTCCGGGGCAGGGTATTGCGGTGAATGCCGGTGGCCTTGGCCTCCTGGTAAATCTCCCTCAGGCTGACGGTGCCGTAGGCGATATGCGGGCTGAGGCGCGAGCAGGCCCTGACCGCGGTGTTCGGGCTGGAAATGTTGTACTGGTAGCCGACGCAGCGGCGATCGAGGAAAGACATGAGCAGTTTTTCGCCTCTCGCGCTGCCGCCAACCTGGCGGTCCGGGCAGCTATCCGGCAGTCTAAAGTCGAGACTGCCACGGCCACTCACACTGGCCTCGATGGCTTTCATTTCCGGCATTTTCGCCGGGGCTTCCAATACAGGTTGGCGCATCAGCTCGGTCCAGGCCTTGTCCCAGACATCCCGGTCGGTCAGGCGTCGCACCACACCGAACTGGTTCCATTCCCGGAATTCCACCTGGTTCTCTGAGCACCAGCCGATCACCGCCGTGTCACGCTCGAAGGTCCAGTGTCCGCCGGTTTCCTGATGGCAGAAGATGCGGTTGATGCCCTCGCGGGCCCGAAGCTGCTTCAGCGCATCGACCACCGACCCTCTCATCACCAGAAGCTGGCTACCGGCCTTCCGCAACTGCCGGTCCAGATCGTCCAGGGAGTCCCTGATAAACGCCCACTGCCGGCCGCTGGTGTCCGGCAGTTGCCAGTACTCGTCCTCGATCACATACAGCGGTATGACCGGTTCCCCCAGGCTGGCTGCTGCCACCAGGGGTGCATGATCCCGGGTACGCAGGTCCCGTTTGAACCAGACCACGGTCGTCATGACTGTGTGTTCCTCTCGCGCCGGCAACGTTCGCTGCAGTAGCGAACATTTTCCCAGTCTTTCGCCCATTTTTTGCGCCAGGCAAACGGGCGCTGGCAGACCGGGCAGGTTTTCTCCGGGAGATTAAGCTTCTTATGGGGCACCAGTGTCTTCCATTCGGGTGTCTTCCGTTCGGGATGAATGGCTTTCTACGTCTGCGCCGCAGGGCGGGATCAGCGCCCGGGGCGGCGACAGGTATGGGAGTCAGGAGCGTGATTCCCGGGCCAGCTGAGCCAGGTCCTCACTGATCTGCTCGGGAGACAGGCCGGGACGAAGCAGTAGCCGGGCGTCGCCATCCCGATCGAACACATAAACGGCGCTGCTGTGGGAAACGTTGTAATTACCGCTGGCGCCCGGATCGTCGTAACCGAAGGTGGTTCTATAGCGTTTGGCAAGTTGTCGAAGCGCGGGTTCTTCTGCAGTCAGGCCAACGACCCGATCGCCGAAGAAATTCACGTAACTGGCCAGGCGTTCCGGGGTATCCCTGCGCGGGTCAACGCTTACGAACAGGGTGGTGATGTCGTCCTGATACTGCTCGGGAAGTTGCTGAACCGAGCGGCGCAGATCAGTCAGCGTGGTCGGGCAGACATCCGGGCAGGAGGTGAAGCCGAAATACACCAGGCGGATGTTGCCCTGCGAGTCTGCGGGAGTAACGGTGTTTCCATCGGTGCCCTGGAGCTGGAACTGGAGCTTGGGCATCAGGCCCGAGATGTCCTTGCCATGCCAGCTTTCTTCATTCCCGGCACAGCCGGCGAGCATCATGGCAACGAAGACAGTCCACAATGGAAGCATTCTGTTCATGCGTTTCCTCCAGCCAGAGAGCGGCGTTTCGGGAATTTACCATCTTCATGCATGGCCCGGCGAAGCACGATCAGAATGCCAATGATGCTCATCATAGCCGGGGGAATCCAGGTCAGCAGCCCGCCCAGTAACTGGTCGGTTTCCGGAGGCATGGGCCAGGCCCGGCCACAGACCTCGTAGACGTCATACACCATACCCTTGGAAAATACGATCCAGGCGCCGAGAATCATCTGGGGAATCGCCACCAGCGCCAGCAGGAGGATCCGTTTGCCATAGCCCAGAGCACTGGTGACGGCCGGGGAACGGGGATCAAAGATCAGCCACCAGAACAGCAAGCCATCCAGCAACATGCTCCAGTTCATTATCCAGTAGAGCTGCCGGCTGAGCATGGCGTCAAAATGGATGGGCGGCCAGAGCCAGAAATAAATCAGTCCCACGAACAGAACCGATGCGATAACCGGTTGCTGCAGGATCCGGTAAATCCAACCCAGTGGCTGCAGCCAGTAACGAACCGACGGCGACATCTTCCGATACCAGAACCGCATCACGGGCAGGGGATTGGACAGCGCAATCAGGATTGGCCCCAGGTGGTGAAGAATCAGGTGCTGCCCCCGATGGACGAAAAACATGTACTGGGAGTAGTAGTCGAAGCGGGTCTGCATCACCGCGTAACAGAGCATGACCCCGAGCGTGAAAGTGATGATCCGGCCCGATCCCGGCCGGTCCTGCTCCGGCATCCTCAGTAGTCCGACACCATAAAACCCGAGCACCAGCATATAACTGAGCAGGGTCAGGGGAGAAAAATCGTAGGGCAGCAGGTAGCTCGATACTGGCATGGATCAGACTCGATGCGTGCACGCATTGGAAACCGGGTTTATCTTTCTTGTCAGTATCGCCGAGTTTTGCCGGCCCGGCGGCGGATTTCAAGGCCGGCTTCAGGAAACTTCTGATGGAGGCGGGGCATGGCCCGATTCTGTGATTCCATTTCAGCGCCGTCAGTGCTGATCTTTGATTGGCACGGCACCCTGGTAGACACCCACGATGCCATGTTCAGTGCCATGGAAGACATGCTGCCGCAGCTGGAGGACCTGGGGCTGGTGGAACGCCTGCTGCCGGAGGATAAATGCCGAACATCGGACGATGCACGCCTGGTGCGTTACATCCGAATCTTCCGGCGCCTGCATCCGCGCATTCTGGCCGAGCGCCGGGTGTCTCGGACGGACATTTTCAACGCCATCTTCGGCGATGACAAAGAAGCCAAGCTGATTGCCCACAAGGCCTACAACGAGGCTTATCGTCGGTATTTCGGGCAGGTGAAACCTTTTCAGCCCGGTGCGTATGAGTACCTCTGCGCCCTGAAAGCCATGGGTATACGGCTGGCGGTATCCACCAACCGGAACCGGGAGTTTCTGGACCGGGAACTACAAACGGTGGATGAGGGCCGATGGCGGAACCTGTTTGATGCCACGGTGTGTGCCGATGACGTAACCGAGTACAAGCCTGACCCGGAGGTGATCCTCAAAGCTCTTGAAAAGCTTGATCTGCCAGCGGATGAAAAAGCCTGGTATGTCGGTGACAGCTACGTGGACATGCTCACTGCCAACAAGGCCGGCGTGTCGGGTGTGTTTTACAACGGGGCCTGCTGGGAATCCGGCCGAATCGACAGCTGGTTCTCGCACCGGGATGCCCCTGCGGCCATTCTGGACAGCTTTGAAGACCTGATGGACCTGCTGGCCCTGCTCGAACGAGGCCAGCCGGAAGCTTTTGAGCAGGCGCCGGCTGAAGTTCGCCCACGGCCTTTCCCCCCACCCCAGCGCCCTGAACCACGGATTGAGCCGGACTGGCACCCGGCGGTGGTCAAGCTCATCCGCCCTGCGGTTATCCTGTTTGACTGGCACGCCACACTGGTGGATACGTTGGACGCCATGTACCACGCGGTGGATGACATGCTGCCGGATTTTCACAAGCTGCAGCTCATGGACCGTATGGTGGCGCCGGAAGACAGCAAAACCCCGGAAGATGTGAAGCTGGTTGCCTATGTTCGGGAGTTTGCGAAGCTGCACCCCAAGGTGAAAGCAGACCGCAAGATTTCCCGGACCGACATTTTTGAGGTGCTGTTCGGCGACGACCAGGAGGCCAAACAGATCGCCCACCAGGCGTTCAACCACCATTATCGAAAACACTACGGCACAGTGAAGGCCTTTGAGCCGAAGGTGCGGGAGGTCTTGGAAGGGTTAAGGCGTCTGGGCATTCAGGTGGGGGTCATTACCAACCGGGATCGCGAGTTTTTCGAGCATGAACTGGCGGCGGTGGAGGACACCGGCTGGACCCACCTTTTTGATGTCGACGTCTGCGGCGACGACACGCCCCTGCGAAAGCCGCACCCGGATCAGTTGCTGCTGGCGGTTCAGAAGCTGGACTATCCCCCGGATCCGAGCGTCTGGTACGTGGGCGACAGCACGACGGATGTCATTGCTGCCAAACGCGCGGGCCTGACCTCGGTATTTTTCAACGGGGCCCAGTGGGATCTGCCCTGGCTGAACAAGATTTTCCCAGGCACCCACAAACACCCGGACAAGCCGGATGTGGTGGTCAATGACTTCTCGGAGTTCTGGGCCCTGGTGCTGGCCTGCGAGGTGGGGCCGCCCTGATTTTCCGCGGTGACTGCAGAAAGCGACGACAATGATCAGTATTTCTCAGAGTCGCTTAGAGCCTCCTCGATACTGAGCCCGATCACGACAACACCGATGGCCGCTTCGCCATTGCCAGATAACACCGGTGCACTGGCGGTGACCTGAAACCTCGCCGCTGAGGTGTCATAGCGAATTGGTGATATGTACAGCGGCCTGTCGGTATTGGCGCCCGGCGCCCGGCTCTCAATGACCCTCTGGAACTTTGGTTCGTCGCCCTGCCAGTAGTCGGAAGTGAGCTGGCTCATCGCCGCCAGGGTTCCCATGTCATTTACCAGCATCACTTCGGTGACCAGGCCCCGGTGTGATAGTTGCCAGGCCTGCAATGCTTTAGAGCCCGGAAGTGCCAGGATCAACGCGGCCAGCTCCGGTGTAGCGACCGGTGACAAGGCCTGCCATTGACTGTCGATGGTCATTACATCGGTAAAACTCTCCTGCCTGGGACCTGCATCAATGATCTGGCGGATGTCCAGAATGCTGTTCATTTCTTTGAGCAGGCGGCCTGATAGTTCCGTAATGCGGCGTTCTTCCTCGTCGGACAGTGCTAGCTGGCCAGCCATGCAACTGTTCAGAGTGCGGTTGAAAGTGCCGAGAAAATCAGGATAGTCGGAAACAAAGGCTTCGCTGAGGTACAGATAAAGCGGCGCGTAACGGACAAAATGGGCATTGAGTTGCGTGCCCTCCCAATCGTTTTCGTAACGGAGACGGTTCATGACGCGCTCATCCATCAGTGCGGTATCGATTCGTCCCCGTTTGAGTAGCGCGAGCAACTGCGACGGCGAAGACACGCTCAAAAAAATGGCGTAGCCGTTGGCTTCCAGCCAGGCTTCTTCGTTGCTGCCGGCCACTACCCCGATTCGCAGGTTGTTGGTAAACGCTTTCTCGCCCCCGGTGAAAAAGTACCATTTCTCCAGAGCCACCGGATCGCTGCGTTCTGCTATGTTGTCGAGCTCTGCGGAGGGATCAATGGCAAAATAACCATCGATCATGTTGCGTTCCAGCGAGTGTATGGCGCGATTCTGGGGCGTAATCCGGATGCGTGTTGCCCAGCCAGCGCGGTTTGCAGCACAAACCACCGTGTCTGCGGTTTCGCCGGAAATTCGATTGGCTCCACCCTTCTCCTGGCTTGCCACCTGATAGGGTGGGCTTTCGAAGGTGTAGAGGTTCAGTGTTGGAGGCTGAGCCTGACACACGGTTGAATACAGTATTGTTGTCAGACTCAGAGCGAGTCGAAGGTTCATGGTGAAGGCAGCATCCGTGATGTGAACAATCCTTACGTCAGGCTAGCACCATTATGGGGCTTTTGCTGCACAACGTTAGGACATATTCTGATAGGCATGAATAACAACAAAGACCAACCAATGAATGAAAGAAAAGCATCGATACTGGTAGTGGATGACGACGCTGCGATCCGTGAGCTGTTAGAGGAGCATCTGACCCGTGTAGGGTACGAGGTCATGACCGCGGGCGACGGCGACCAGATGCGCCTGCAGCTGGACTCGGCCCAGGTCGACCTGATTGTTCTGGATGTCATGTTGCCTGGCGATGACGGGTTCACTCTGTGCCGACAGATTCGTGAACACAGTCGGGTGCCTATCATTATGCTCACGGCGAGCTCCGACGAAACCGACCGGGTTGTGGGCCTGGAACTGGGCGCCGATGATTACCTCGCCAAGCCCTTCAGTGCCCGGGAACTTCAGGCCCGAGTGAAAGCCCTTCTTCGCAGGGCGAGTTTCAGTCGATCCGACAATCCTCGCTACGTCATCTTTGATCGCTGGCGGCTGGATACCCTGGCCCACGAACTGATCGACGAGAATCAGCAGGGCACGGCACTTTCCGGTGCAGACTTCGCCCTGCTCCAGCTGTTTCTCCGTCATCCCAATGAGGTGCTGGATCGTGACACCATATCCGACGTTACCCGTGGCCGGGAGTCCATGCCCCTGGACAGGGTAGTGGATGTGGCTGTCAGTCGCCTGAGGCAACGTCTTGGCGATCAGGGCCGCAACCCCAGACTGATCAAGACAGTACGGGGCGCCGGCTACCTGCTGGCAGCAACGGTGGCCCATGTTTCGGAGTAGCGCGGGTGAATCGGAGAAGAAAAACTGGCGCTGGTTTCCCTCCTCACTGCTCGGACGGGTATTGCTGCTGACCCTGTTGGCAATGGCGAGTGCCCAGATCATTTCCAGCGCCGCCTGGATTGCCACGTTCCGGGCCCAGCAGGTTGAGGGGCTGGTGGCTACCACCCGCAACCTTGCGCAGTCGGCTGCGGCTACCGCGCAATTCTTCAACTCGCTCCCGCTGGAATACCGGCACATTGTGCTGGATCAACTGCGCGATATGGGGGGAACGCGGTTTTTTGTTTCGCTCAATGACAAGCTTATCAATATGGAGCCGCTACCAGACAGCGAGCGTAAGCGGCTGGTAACCGAAGAAGTCGAGCTGGTGTTGCGCAAACGGCTGGGAAACCGGATCAACCTGCATATTGAATTCGTGGATCCCGCCAGTTTACGGATTCTCAACAGTGAATTGCCGCTGGATGCCCTGCCGCAATCCTGGGCCCACTATGCACTTACCCTGGAGCCTTTGAATCCGCCGGTTCTGGTTACCCAGGTCGAAGTCACAGACGGTGAGTGGCTGTACCTGGCGGCGGCACTGCCAGCCCCCTACGTGTCACTTGAGGATGAGGGGATACCAGGGCAACAGATCCTGTTTCTGGTGGTGATGATCGCCATACTGTTTCCAGTACTTGCGTGGCTTATCCGACAACAGACGCGGCCGTTGCGTAAGCTGGCCAAGGCTGCCCGGGATCTGCCTCTGGAGGATGATCAGCCACCTTTGGTCGAGAAGGGCAGTGCGGAAATCCTGGCCGTGACCCGCAGCTTTAACACCATGCGTCGCCGATTGCAGAGTTACATCAGCGACCGGAACCAGCTATTCCGTGCCATTTCCCACGACCTGAAAACCCCGATCACACGCTTGCGCTTGCGTGTGGATCTGATTGACGACGACGTGATGCGCGAACGCCTGGAGGCGGACCTCCATGAACTGGAATTGCTGGCGAAAAATGCCCTTCAGTCCATGAAAGACACCGATATACACGAGAACGCCGAGCCCGTGGATGTGGAGCGTATGCTCAGGGGAATGGCGGAAGCCTACCAGGGAGACGGGCCTGATCGGGTAACCGTGCAGGGCCATTGCCGGCCATACCGTGGCAAGCCTCTGGCTCTGAAACGATGTCTTGGAAACCTGGTGGATAACGCCGTCAAGTATGGCGATAAAGCAATGGTGCGAATTGACGACATGGCGGGCCAACTGGTGATTCACGTGGAGGATGAGGGCCCCGGTGTTTCCGAAAACCAGTTGTCCCGCATTTTCGAACCCTATTACCGGCTCGACAAAAATCAGCACCAGGGTTTTGGTCTCGGTCTGGGAATAGCCCGCAACATTGCGCAAAGCCACGGCGGTGAGCTGGACATCAGTAACCGTTCCGCCGGTGGGCTGCATGTAGAACTGACCTTGCCCCGCCACTGACAGCCCATGTAACAACCTTGTTACATGGGCATTTCCCTTTGATACGTAGCGTGTTCGTTTCTTGCCATAGACTCCAGAGTGCCAATAAAACAAAAACAAGGAGTCAAATATGCTCAATGTTACCTATGGCACTACCCCTGCAAGAAAAACCTCCTGCGTACGCCTTTTAACAACCGCAGTTGCCCTGGCATCGCTGGGACTGACGGCCGGACAGGCACAGGCTCAGGACCAGAGCGTAGAGGACCGCCTCGCTGACCTCGAGGCAAGGCTGGCCGAAGTTGAACCGAAGGCCAATGGTCTGGAAGGTTTCTCCTTCAACACCTACGCGCGCTCCGGTCTGCTTCTGAACGGTGATCTGCAAAGTGCCCCGGGCGGTCCCTACCTGACCCCCGCGGGTTCCGTTGGTGGCGCCGTGGGCCGCCTCGGCAATGAACCCGATACCTACCTTGAGGCCATCCTGAACTACAAACAGGTGGCCGAGAACGGGACCAAATCCCACTACCGGCTGATGATTGCCGATTCCACTACATCCTCGAATGACTGGACAGCTGGTGACGGCGCCCTGAACGTTCGCCAGGCCTATGTGGAGTTCAGTAACCTGGCCAGCTTTTCCGGTATTTTCGAGGAGGCCGCGATCTGGGCCGGCAAGCGTTTTGACCGGGACCTGGACTTTGACATCCACTGGCTCGACAGCGACATCGTTTTTCTGGGTGGCCTGGGCGCCGGCGTCTATGACGTGACGTTTTCGGACAGTGTGAAATCGAACTTCTCCCTCTATGGCCGAAGCTTTCTGGAATTCCCTTCCGACATTCAGGACCAGGACATCACATCAGACACAGACAGTCTGATCCTTACCGCCAATAACTACTTCGGTAACGTCGAGTGGCTGATCAATGGTATCAAGGCCCAGGAAAACGATCTTCGGGTAGTCGGTGGTGTCACCGAAGCTGCCGAGACCGGCGTGCACACCATGCTGGCGTACCACGGGGACAGTTTCTTCGGACTCTCCGACGGTAACTTCAAGGCCGCGATAATCCACGGCATCGGCCTGGGTGCGGAAACCAAGAACATCGGCGCCGATGGCGACCTGCATGAGGACGCGGTCAGCACCCGTTTTGCTGTCTATGGCACGACCTATCTCAGCGAAAACTGGCGGTTCGCGCCGGCGATTCTGGCGGAAACCAGTGAGGATCGTTACATCAAGGGCGACGAATACCAGTGGCTGACGTTCAATGCCCGTGTTGCCCAGGAGTTGAGTGCGAATTTTGAAATGCAGTATGAGGCCTCCTGGCAGACCATGGACCTGAAACCATTGGGATACGGCGATCCGGCCCGTAATGCGGTGGATGGCGACTACAGCCGCTTTACGGTTGCACCCACTTTCAAGCCACAGGTTGGCGGGTTCTGGAACCGTCCTGAAATCCGCGTGTTTGCAAGTTACTCAACCTGGGATGACGAGCTCGAGACATACACCGCTGGCGATGCACTTGGCGTCGACAGTGATTTCGAAAGCGGTCAGTGGACCTTTGGTACCCAGATGGAAATCTGGTTCTGAACCTGATCAAGACAACAAAACAGGAAGGAATTGACCATGACTATGTTCAAGAAAACTCTTGCTGCTGCAGCCGTATCTGCGGCGTTGCTTCCGGCCCAGGCCATTCAGGCCGGCGAAGTTGAAGTTCTGCACTGGTGGACCGCTGGCGGCGAAGCCCGCGCCGCGGCCGCGCTCAAGGAAATGATGGAAGAGCAGGGCCACACCTGGAAAGACTTTGCCGTGGCCGGTGGCGGCGGTGAAGCGGCCATGACTGTGCTCAAGACCCGCGCTGTCTCAGGCAACCCCCCGGCTGCCGCCCAGATCAAGGGCCTGGATATCCGGGAATGGGCCAAGCTGGGCTTTCTCACCAGCCTGGATGATGTGGCCGAGGCGAACAACTGGGACCAGTTGATTCCGCCGGTTATTGCCGATGTCATGCAATACGAGGACAGCTATGTCGCCGTGCCCGTGAATGTGCACCGGGTTAACTGGCTTTGGGCCAACCCGGAGGTACTTGAGAACGCAGGGGTTTCTGTGCCCAAGACCCTGGAAGAATTCTACGCCGCGGCGGAGAAGCTGGAAGCTGATGGTGTTATTCCGTTGGCCCATGGTGGTCAGCCCTGGCAGGACGCAACGGTTTTCGAAGCCGTGGCTCTGGCCGTCATGGGGCCGGAAGACTTCGCCAAGGCGTTTGTTGAGCACGACATGGACGTGATTAACAGCGCACAGATGGAAGAGGTCTTTGCCGAGTTTGCCAAGGTGATGAGCTACGTGGATGACAACGCAGCCGGACGTGACTGGAACACTGCCACCGGCATGGTCATTCGAGGCGAAGCGGCCATGCAGATCATGGGCGACTGGGCCAAGGGGGAATTCACCGCAGCTGGCCTGACTCCTGGCGAGGATTACATCTGTGCCCCGGCACCGGGTACTGGTGGTCAGTTCACCTTTAACGTCGACTCGTTCGCCATGTTCAGTCTCAGCGATGAGGACAACACCAGGGCGCAGAAAGACCTGGCTCGCACGATCATGGAGCCGGAGTTCCAGACCGTGTTCAACAAGGCCAAGGGCTCGATCCCGGTCCGTACCGACATGGATATGTCCGGCTTTGATTCCTGTGCCCAGGCGTCCATGGACACGTTCAAAAGCAGTGCTGACGACGGCGGCCTGGTGCCCAGCTTTGCCCACGGCCTGGCTACCACCAGTTATGTGCAGGGCCAGATTTTTGATGTTGTCACCAACTTCGTGAACTCCGATAACAAGGATCCGGTCCGGGCCACTGACCAGCTGGCAGCAGCTATCCAGGCGGCACTCTGATCCGGTAGGGGCCACCCGTTCGGGTGGCCCCCGATCCTCTCGGGAGACTCATCATGGAACACACTCAACGCCAACCCGCCAGGGTGGCCAGGGCGCCGTCACGCTTTCTCGACGCGTTGCAGCGCTGGCTGCCAAAGCTGGTTGTAGCGCCCACATTTGTCCTCATCGGTGTTGGCATATACGGCTACATGCTCTGGACCGGTGTGCTGTCGTTCACCAGCTCCAGCTTCCTGCCGGTGTATGACTTTGTCGGCTTCGATCAGTACGCCAAGCTGATGGCTAACGACCGCTGGCTAACCGCCTCCATCAATCTGGGCATCTTTGGCGGTCTTTTCATTCTCAGTTGCCTGGTTATTGGCGTGATACTGGCGATTTTCCTGGATCAGCGGATTCGCCAGGAAGGTGCTATCCGTACCATCTATCTGTACCCCATGGCCCTGTCGATGATTGTCACCGGCACCGTCTGGAAATGGATTCTGAACCCCAGCCTTGGGCTGGAAAAGCTGATGCACGACTGGGGTTGGACTTCGTTCAGTTTCGACTGGCTGGTTAGCTCGGACATGGCTATCTATACCATCGTGATGGCCGCGGTCTGGCAGGCCTCCGGCTTCGTCATGGCTCTGTTTCTGGCGGGGCTGCGCGGTGTGGATTCCTCCATTATCCGCGCCGCCCGGGTCGATGGCGCCAGCCTGCCGCTGATCTACTGGAAAATCATCCTGCCTTCCCTGCGCCCGGTATTCTTCAGCGCAGTGATGGTTCTGGCTCACATAGCCATCAAGAGCTTTGATCTGGTGATGGCGATGACCGCCGGTGGTCCGGGCTACTCCACCGACCTGCCGGCGGTATTCATGTATGCCCACACCTTTACCCGTGGCCAGATGGGCCTGGGGTCCGCCAGTGCCATGCTGATGCTGGGCGCCATTCTGGCCCTGATCGTGCCTTATCTGTATTCGGAACTGAGGGAGAAGCGCCATGACTGATGTGGTTCGCACCGGCTTTCGTCCCAGCCGAGTGGCAGTCTACGGGCTTTTGCTCCTGGCCGCCCTGGTGTATCTGATTCCGCTGTTCATCATGCTGGTGACCAGCTTCAAGACTCCCATGGACATCCGCACCGGCAACCTTATGGCCCTGCCCACGGACTGGACCACCGCTGGCTGGACCAAGGCCTGGTCTGAGGCCTGCACCGGGGTTCAGTGTGAAGGTATAAGCGGGTATTTCTGGAACTCGTTCAAGATGACCGTGCCCGCAGTTCTGATCTCTACGCTGCTGGGCGCCTTTAACGGTTATGTGCTGTCCAAGTGGAAGTTCAAGGGCTCTGATCTGTTCTTTGGCATGCTGCTGTTTGGTTGCTTCGTGCCGTTCCAGGTGGTTCTACTGCCCATGGCGGCAACCCTCGGAAAACTTGGCTTGGCCAATACCACCAGCGGCCTGGTACTGGTGCACGTGATCTACGGGGTGGCGTTCACCACGCTGTTCTTCAGGAACTACTACGTGGCCATTCCGGATGCCCTCATCAAGGCCGCACGGCTGGACGGCGCCGGCTTCTTTACCATCTTTTTCCGCATTCTGCTGCCCATGTCCACACCCATATTCATGGTGTCGCTGATCTGGCAGTTCACACAGATCTGGAACGATTTCCTGTTCGGCGTGGTGTTCGCCAGCGGTGATAGCCAGCCCATCACCGTGGCGCTCAACAATCTGGTGAACACCAGCACCGGGGTGAAGGAATACAACGTGGATATGGCGGCAGCCATGATCGCGGCGCTGCCAACCCTGGTGGTCTATATCGTCGCCGGCAAATACTTCATCCGGGGCCTGACCGCCGGATCTGTCAAAGGTTGACCTGAGAGGATAAAAATAATGTCTCAACTGGAACTGCGGAGCATCCGCAAAACCTATCCGGGCGTTGCCGAGGAAACCCTCAAGGGCATCGACATCGACATCGCTTCCGGTGAATTTCTGATACTCGTGGGCCCATCCGGCTGTGGTAAATCCACCCTGATGAATACCATCGCCGGCCTGGAAACCATCACCGATGGCTCGATAGTCCTGGACGGCAAGGACATCTCCACCATGGAGCCAAAAGACCGGGACATCGCCATGGTGTTCCAGTCCTACGCCCTGTACCCGACCATGTCCGTGCGCGAGAACATCGCATTCGGCCTGAAAATCCGCGGTTTACCAAAGCACGAGATTGATCAGGAAGTAGAGCGGGTGGCCGATTTACTGCAAATCTCCCAACTGCTCAACAAGAAGCCCGCAAACCTGTCTGGCGGCCAGCAGCAGCGGGTAGCCATGGGCCGGGCCCTGGCCCGCCGGCCGCGAATTTACTTGTTCGACGAGCCACTCTCCAACCTGGATGCCAAATTGAGGGTGGAGATGCGCACCGAGATCAAGAAACTGCATCAGCGCCTGAAAACCACCATCGTGTATGTAACCCACGATCAGATCGAGGCCATGACCCTGGCGGATCGGATCGCCGTGCTCAAGGATGGAGAGTTGCAGCAGCTCGGCACACCGAAAGAAGTCTATGACCGGCCGGAAAACCTGTTTGTTGCCGGTTTCATGGGCTCACCAGCCATGAGCTTTGTGCCGGTGACTGTGGAACAGGGTGAAGGCGGTCTGCAGGCGGAAGTGCGTGGCAATGATGGCCGGGCCGTGAAGTTGCCGGTGCCGGAATTCCTGGCCGACCGGGTAGGTAAGAAAGTTATTCTGGGCATCCGACCGGAGCACATCACCCAGCCCCAGGATCAGAAGAACGACCAGACCCTGGTGGCGAAGGGCGAGTTCACCATTGAAGTGACCGAGCCCACCGGCCCGGACGTGATTGCTTTGATTCAGCTAAACGATACCAACGTTCATTGCCGGATTGATCCGGAACACCCGGTGACCTGGGGCGAGACTGCCGAGTTGATGTTCGATATGAAAAAGGTGGTGTTCTTCGATCCGGAAACGGAGAAGCGGATCGCCCCGCACTGATTGGCTGTTGCGGTTTTAAAGTTGCTCCACGTTCGCCAGCAGGTATTCGGCGCGCTGGAGCAGCGCTTCCCGTTTTTCGGGCTTCTGCTTGTCCCAGTTCCGGTACATCATGCCCATCCGAGGGTTCCTGGCGAAGTCGTCCCGGTGCCGGTCGATAAAGTGCCAGTACAGGGCATTGAACGGGCAGGCGTCTGATTCGGTGGATTTGTTCACCTTGTAATGGCAGTTGGCGCAGTGGTCCGACATGCGCTGGATGTACTTGCCGCTGGCGGCATAGGGCTTTGAGCCCAGGTAGCCGCCATCGGCGTGCATCACCATGCCAAGCACGTTGGGCAGTTCCACCCAGTCGTAGGCATCGGCGTACACCGCCAGGTACCAGTCACAGATTTCCTCCGGCTTGATGCCGGCCAGCAGCGCGAAGTTGCCGGTAACCATCAGGCGCTGAATGTGGTGGGCGTACGCGTTACGACGGGTGGCATCAATGGCCTTGTGCATGCACCGCATTTTCGTGTCCCCGGTCCAGTAGAACCAGGGCAGGGCGCGGGTGTTGCCCAGCCGGTTCTCCTGCGCATATCCCGGCATGTTCATCCAGTAAATGCCCCGAACAAACTCCCGCCAACCCAGGATCTGCCGGATGAATCCCTCTACCGCGTTGATCGGCGCTCGCCCTGAATACCATACCTGGGCGGCCGCCTCGCAAACCGTCAGAGGATCCAGCAGCCCGGCATTGATATAGGGCGAAAGAATGGAGTGAAACAGCCAGTCCTCGGTATCGGAAATCGCGTCCTGATAATCGCCGAAACAGGGCAGGGCGAAATCAATAAAGTGTTCTAGCGCCGCCTGTGCGTCCCCGGCGGTCACGGCAAAATGGAAATCGTCGGTGGTGCCGAAATGATCGCCGAAATGCTCGTCTACCAGACCGATCACATCCCGGGTAATGGCATCCGGCTCTATCCGGAACGGCGCCGGGGCCGGCGGCTTGCCGGTCCATTTCTTCCGGTTGTCGGCATCAAAATTCCACTGTCCGCCCTCCGGTTCGCCCTCGGGGGTCATCAACAAACCGGTCTTGCGCCGCATCTCCCGGTAGAAGAATTCCATCCGCAACTGCTTGCGGCCTTCGGCCCAGTCGGCAAACTCCTGTTTGGATGCAATAAACCGTGTATCCGGCCGAATCTCCACCGGCACCCCGAGGCGTTCGTGCCAGCCACTGATCTGGTCATGCAGTCGCCATTCGCCACACTCGGTGGTGATTACTTTTTCCGCATTGAGCCGCTTCACCTGTTCGCCAACCACGGCCTCAAGGCTCTGGTGTTGGTTGTCCGGATGATAGGCCTGGTAATGAACCTGCCAGCCATCGCTCTCCAGTTGCCGGGCAAAGTGGCGCATGGCGCTGAACAGCAGCACGATTTTCTTCTTGTGGTGGTTGGTGTAAGTAGCCTCGTCGTGTACCTCCGCCATTACCACAATGTCCCGATCTCTGTCGGCGTCTTCGAGGGCACTGATGTCGCTCGTTAATTGGTCGCCGAGGATCAGAATCAGGTTAGCCATGGTGAAGATTTCTCCAGTCGATCAGGTTGCAGGAGCAATGACATCAGCCAATGCCCACAAAGGGGTAAACCAAGTACGCCAAGAGCCCAAGGGTGGTTCAGTAACCGGACTGGTAAACTGAAACCATCAGTCACCTGACCCGAATCAAAAAGCCAGCCAAGGGATTGCCCTAAAATGCCGGCAATTCCTGGATGCCCCGTTTTATCCCAGAGCGCTTATTATGACTTCCAACCCCGCACTCAAAGCCCAAGACTCAACACTGCCAGAGTTCATCTGGGATGACGCCCTGATTCGCCGCTACGACCTCAGCGGCCCGCGGTACACGTCCTATCCCACGGCTGTCGAGTTCAACCAGAACTACCCGATTGAAGACATGGTCAAAGCGGCGGCCCGCAGCAAGGCCAGTGGCCGGCCGCTGTCTCTATATACTCACCTGCCGTTCTGCGCGCACCTTTGCTACTACTGCGCCTGCAACAAGGTGATCACCAAAAAGCGTGACAAGGCCATGCCTTACGTAGAGCGGGTGCTGAAAGAGGCGGCCATCCAGTCAAAACTGTTCGGGGCCGACCGGCCGGTGACCCAGCTGCATTGGGGTGGCGGTACCCCCACGTTTTTGCCAAAAGATGTGATGGAACACCTGATGGCCGGGTACGGGGAGCTGTTCAACCTGCAAACCGGTGATGAGCGGGATTACAGTGTGGAAATTGATCCGCGGGAAGTGGACCAGGATACCCTGCCAACCCTTTGGAACCTGGGCTTCAACCGGATCAGTCTGGGGGTACAGGATGTAAACCCGGAGGTTCAGAAAGCCGTAAACCGCATCCAGCCCCGGGCCATGACCGAAGCCGTGCTCAGCGAGGCTCGGCGCATCGGCTTCCGTTCCATCAACCTGGATCTGATTTACGGCCTGCCCTATCAGACCCCGGAGAGCTTTGCGGAAACACTGGAAGCGGTGATCGAGATGTCACCGGACCGGCTCTCGGTGTTCAGCTACGCTCACCTGCCGGACCGTTTCTATCCGCAGACCCGGATTCAGGGCGACACCTTGCCGAGTCCGCAGCAGAAGCTGACCATCCTGCACAACACCATCAACCGCCTGCTGGACGCCGGGTACGAATACATTGGCATGGACCACTTCGCCAAGCCGGACGACAGCCTGGCCGTGGCGCAAAGGGAAGGCCGTCTGCACAGGAATTTTCAGGGCTACACCACCCATTCCGAATGTGATCTGGTTTCCCTCGGTGTTTCCGCAATTGGCCAGACCGACGACGCCTATTTCCAGAACAACCACGATCTGCCGGCCTGGGAAGCATCCATTGATGCCGGCCAACTGGCCATCACCAAAGGCGTGAACCTCACTCGGGACGACCGAATCCGCCGCTGGGTGATCGGCCAGCTGATTTGCCAGTTCCGGCTGGACCGTCAACTGTTTGCAGATGTCTGGCAGGAAGATCTGAACCGGTATTTTGCCGATGAGCTCAGCCGTTTGAAGCCTATGATTCAGGATGAGTTGATTGCTGATGATGGCAATGCCCTTCAGGTTCAGCCCGCCGGCCGCCTGCTGATCCGGGCCATCTGCCAGATCTTTGACCTGTATCGCAAAGAAGGCGCCAGCCAGCGGTTCTCCCGGATTATCTGACAGTAGTTGCGAAGTCGGGGTCAGAAGAAAGCCTTCTTCCGACCCCATTTCCAGAGCCCAAAAAGGGGCTGCCCGTTACCGGACAGCCCCTTTTGCGTTTGCTGGCATCAGCTGTAGGCCGGCACCTTGAACTCGTTGGCCAGGTCCTGCAGGACCCTGGCGAGCCGCGCCTGCTCGCCGGTTACCTGGGTGATTTCCTGGGAGCCGGTGAGGGTCAGGATCGCCGCTTCACTGACTGATTCCATATTGCCCGCCAGTTCCCGGGTAACCGCGACCTGTTCTTCGGAGGCGGTGGCAATCTGGCTGGCCATATCGGAGATGCTGTTCACATCGGTCAGGATATCGGCGAAGGTCTGCTCCAGTTCTGATGCCTGCTCGCTGGTGGCGTTCGCCAGTTTGTGGCTTTCCACAATCGAACGGCTGGCACTGTCGGTAATGCTCTGGAACTCGTTGATAATGTCCTCAATCTGGGTCGTAGACTCGTGGGTCTGTTGTGCCAGGGTCCGGACTTCGTCCGCAACCACGGCAAACCCCCGGCCGTGCTCGCCTGCGCGGGCGGCTTCAATCGCTGCGTTCAACGCCAGCAGGTTGGTCTGGTCGGCAACCTTCCGGATTACGTCCACCACGTCGGCGATGGTTGAGCTGCGGTTCTCCAGCTCTTCGATCACCTCATTCACCTTCTGAACCGACTTCGCCAGGGAACGAATGCTCTTTACGCTGCCGTGCAGCACCTGCTCGCCACTGCGGCTCTTCTCCATGGCGCTGCGTGCGGCATCGGCCACCTGCTGGGTGTTCCGGGAGATTTCCTCGGAGGTGGCCGACATCTCTTCGGTGGCCGCAGCAACCTGTTCGATCTGTTGCTGCTGGTTTTTCACCTGGCTGGCGTTCTGACCGGCCGTAGAGCTGGTCTCTTCCGTGGCGGTGGCCAGCTGGACGCTGGATTTGTCGATGTGGAGCAGGGCATTGCCGAAGCGTCCGAACAGCTCGTTAATGGCCTTGCCAATGGTGCCCACCTCATCACGGCTGGAGATTTCAATCTCGCGGGTCAGGTCCTTGTTGTCCATGGCAAACCGAACGCCATCGAGGAGGCGGCCGACCTGGAGATTGATGGCACGGATAATCACCAGCATCAGCACCAGTACAGCCAGAACGGCACCTGCGGAAATGCCGGAGGCCAGCATCAGGTCGTTACGAGCATCGGTAACACCGTCTGATGCCAGGCTCATCACGTCGGATAACATATCCTTTCTCGCCTGATTGAGGTTGCCGATTCGCTGGGTGGTGGTTGTGAACCAATCAGAAGCGTCCAGTGCATACATGCCTGATGGGCTGCTGAACAGTGTCTCACGACGCTCGGCCAGAGCCTGGCTTGCAACGCTGAAGGTCTGATTCTCCAGGGTTGCCCGGATTTCATTGTCAGACGCCAGCATTGTTATGGCTTCGTTGAGAAAGGCTTCCTGCTGCCCGCCGAGACCCGCAATTCGGGCCACGGTGGGCAGATCGAAGTCACCGCTGCGAATCATGGAGGCGCCCGCGGCTCTTTCGCGGCCGGCCATCTCGGCAACCTTGGCGAGGGCATGGTAGCCGTTAACCTCGCGGGTCAAATCCGGATCGGTTGAGCGCCGGACAATAAGGCCAATGCGCTCTATCAAACCCGTAATCAGCGTCGTGTAGCCCCTGCTGGCATCGCTGCGGTTGTCGACGGAGCGGCGCAGGGCATCTATGTTGTCGAGTCCCTGGCGAACGGACTGAATGCTCGTTTCAACCATCCTGTCAAACGATGCATCTTTCATCAGGGCATTGATGTGGCGCTGATAGTCTGAAATCCGCGTGTCGGTTTGGCGCCGCTGTTCCGCAAGATCTCTTTCGGCCTGCCGGGCGGCATCGCTGCCCGGCTTGCTGGCAAGGAAAACCGCGGAGCGACCACGCTCTTTCTGAAGGGCTTCGGTGAGGGGATCACCGGCTTCAGCCAGTTCGATCTTTGAGAGCAGTTGTCGCATGTCATCCAATTCGCCTTGATTCAGAACGACGCTTTCTGCCGCGAAAAACAGGATAACAAGCAGGGCCGGCACCACCAGAGTGATCAGTTTGCCCCGCATGGAGAGATTGTTGATAAATTTCATAGCGTTCTGCCTTGGCTGTCCGTGTCGGATATGCCGCTATTATCCCGGCATAGCAAGGTTGCTCTCTATCAGCGTGAAGGAGTAGCAGTGGAGGTAGTTACGGGCAGGTAAGCTTATGTTTCTGCATGTTAAGGTTCTGATAATTATCAATTAACCGTGGCATCCGTAATGCCGCGTAGAGTACTACCACAGAGGTATTCAGCAGACTGGGGGTATCCTGCTGACAAAGGTCAAGGTAGCCGGGCGATGTGTCCGATATGGTCGATGCCGTTAATCCAAGGCGGAGAAAACCATGGAACTTGTGTGCCCGGCCGGCAGTCTCCCGGCCCTGAAAACCGCCGTTGATAACGGCGCCAACGCCGTGTATTTCGGTTTTAAAGACAGCACCAACGCCCGTCAGTTTGCCGGCCTGAACTTCAACGACAAGCGTGCTGCCGAGGGTATCGAGTATGCCCATCTCCGGGGCGCGAGAGTCTTTTGTGCCATCAATACCTACCCGCAACCAGACGGCTGGGAGCAATGGAAGGGGGCGGTGGACCGCGCCGCAAGTCTGGGTGTGGACGCCATTATCCTGGCCGACATGGGTCTGCTGGATTATGCCGCCAACCGATATCCGAACATCCCCCGGCATCTGTCGGTTCAGGGATCTGCCACCAGCCATGAAGCGCTCTCCTTCTACAAGGACAACTTCGATATTCGCCGGGCCGTGCTGCCCCGGGTTCTGTCACTGGACCAGGTTCGTGGTGTGGCCAAGCACAGCCCGGTGGAACTGGAAGTGTTTGCCTTCGGTAGCCTGTGCATCATGGCCGAGGGCCGTTGCTACCTGTCTTCCTATCTGACCGATGAGTCGCCTAATACCCGGGGAGCCTGTTCCCCTGCCAAAGCTGTGCGTTGGCAGGAAACCCCGCAGGGGCTTGAATCCCGCCTCAACGATGTCCTGATTGACCGTTATGGCCAGGGCGAATCCGCCGGCTACCCGACGCTGTGCAAAGGCCGTTTTGAGGTTGAGGGTCATGTTTATCACGCCATTGAGGAGCCGGTCAGCCTGAACACCCTGGACCTGTTGCCAGAGCTTCAGGCGCTGGGTATCAGTGCCGTGAAGATTGAGGGTCGCCAGCGAAGCCCGGCCTATATCGCAGACGTGGCCAGAACCTGGCGCCATGCCCTGGATAATCTTGAAGCCGGCACCGACGGCTTTACTGTTGAACCTCAATGGCAGCAGACGCTGGCGGGGCTTTCAGAGGGCGGCCTGACAACGCTGGGCGCCTACCATCGCAAATGGAAATAGGGTTTCACCATCCATGCTGAAGTTATCCCTGGGGCCGATCCTGTGGTTCTGGTCCAGGCAGACCGTTTTCGATTTCTATGCCAATGCCGCCGAGTGGCCGGTGGATACCATCTATCTGGGGGAGGTGGTGTGTTCTCGCCGGCGGGAACTGAAACCGGATGACTGGCTGGATCTGGCCCGTGATCTGAACGCCTGTGGCAAGAATGTGGTGCTCTCCACGCTCACGCTGATTGAGTCGGAGGCCGATTTGCGTCGCCTGCGCCGGTTCTGTGAGCAGGATGAATTCCGGGTAGAGGCCAACGATCAGAGCGCCCTGCAGGTAGCCATCCGGAACAGGATTCCGTTTATTACCGGTCCCTCAATGAACATCTACAACACCGCTACCCTGAAAATCCTGGCAAAGCAGGGCTTACAGGGCTGGAACCTGCCGGTGGAACTGGGCAAGGAAACCCTCGAGCAGCTGATCAAGGAGCTGCAGCAGGAAGGACTGGATCTTCCCGCCGAAGTGTTTTCCTGGGGCTTCCTGCCCCTGGCCTGGTCCTCCCGATGCTTTACCGCGCGCCATTACAACCTGCCCAAGGACAACTGCGAGTTCCGCTGCCTGCAGCATCCGGACGGCATGGAGTTGCGCTCCCGGGAAAACCAGGAGCTGTTTCGCATCAACGGCATTTCCACCCTGTCTGGTTCCCGTTATGACCTGATGCGGGAGTTGCCGGCTATGGAACGTATGGGGGTAAGCACCGTGCGCCTGAGCCCGGAAAATCTGGGCATGGAGGAGGTGGTCAGACGCTTTGACAGGGTGCGCCGGGGCGACATGCCGGCCACCGACCCGCTGCAGCTGGTGGAGGCACCACCCTGCAACGGGTACTGGTATGGCAAGCCGGGGATGGACCTGATTAAACCATGAATCACGGCCCGGGAGACGCACCCCGCGTGCTCATTCAGGGCGTAGTGTTTCTCGCCCAACCCAGATCCTCAAGGATTGTATAAAGCGCGGGCAGCACTACCAGTACCAGAACAGTGGATACCAGCAGACCAAACACTACGGAGATCACCAGTGGAATCACCGCCATGGCCTGTGTGCTGGTTTCGGTGAGCAGAGGCAGCAGGCCGGCTACGGTGGTGCTGGTGGTGATCATGATGGCCCGGAATCGGTTCCGGCTGGCATCCCCGGCGGCTTCGGCAGTGGTCCTGCCCTGTTCCCGGTAACTCTTTATGAACTGTACCAGCAGGATGGCATTGTTGACCACAATGCCAGCCAGAGACGCCGCGCCGATTATCGAGGGCATGGAAAGGTTGTAGCCCATGATCAGGTGGCCCCAGACCGCACCCATGAAAGCCACCGGAATCGACAGCATCACGATGAGCGGCTCCAGATAGCTGCGGAACTGGAATGAGAGGATCAGGAAAATGCCCAGCAAGCCAATCAACAGGCCTTGGGCGATGGACTGGCCGGTTTCCCGGGAGCGGGCGGTCTGGCCCTCTACCTGAAGAGTGAGTTCGGGCCATCGTTCGCGAAGCTCTGGAAACGCATGATTCTGAAGGTCGGTAACGATGGCATCGGCATTGGTCTGACGGCCGTTCACATCCGCCGATACTGTCACAGTGCGCAGACCATCAATGCGGGTAACCTGGGCCCACTGGCGTTCTTCGGTGATGTCGGCTACCTCTCGTAGCGGGATCATCTGGCCGGTCTTGCCGGCAATAACAGTATCTTCCAGGAACGCCCGGGTGGAGCGTTCGGCCCGGTTCTGGCGGACCAGAATTTCGATGTGCTGGTCGTCTATCTGAACTGTATCGACAATATCGCCCAGCAGTGCGGTGCGGATCTGTCTGGCGACATCGCTGGCGGTCAAGCCCAGGGGCAGGGCGCTGTCTTTGAGTTTCAATGTGCGCTGGGGTTTGCCGGGCCGCAGGTCCTCCAGCACGTTGAAGGTGCCGGTGTACTGGGCCACCGCATTACCCATAAAACGGGCCGCTTCTTTTAGCTGATCCAGGTCGCTGCCCTGCAACCGGATCTCGATCGGAGTGCCCGCCGGGCCGAATCCCGGTTCCTGAATATTCAGAGCAATCAGGCCGGGGATATCGCCGATTTCCTGGTACCAGCGGTTGGTCAGGGTGGCCAGATCGACGGTACGGTTTTCCGCTGTGAGCAGGTCGGCCATCACCGTGGCCACATGAGCGCCTTTCTCGCCGGCACCTGCGTGCTGGTTGAAACGGGTCTGGACGTTGCGCACCAGTGCCTGGCCGTCAGGCTGCTGTGGGGTGTATTCCTCGTTGAGTCTGAGCATGGCTGCGGAAATCCGGTTGGTGATTTCGCGGGTCCGGTGCAGTGGAGTGCCCTGGGGCATCAGCAACCGGGCTTCCAGTACATCACCGTCGATTTCCGGCATGGCCTCCATGCGCACGTGGCCGCCCGCCATCAGGCCGACGGACCCCAGCAGAATGATCAGCACCCCGGCTAACACTCCGTAGCGAAAGCGGATGGCTGTGTCAGCCAGTTGCCCCACCTTTTCCCGGCTTGCTTCAAAGACCCGGTCAAACCGAGCGCGAAAGCGGGAAGCGGGTTTGTCCCGGCCTTGGCCCAAACCACTCTTCAGGTGATGAGGCAGAATCCAGAAGGCTTCGATCAACGAGGCGGCCAGGGCTGCAATAAGCACTACCGGCAAAACCTCCAGTACCGAACCAAGCTCGCCGGCCAGAAACGCGAGGGGCAAAAACACCGAGACGGTAGTCAGAAACGAGGACAACACGCCCGGGAGGATTTCCAGGGTGCCCTGGGCGGCGGCTTGAAGCGGAGTAGCGCCTTCGGAGGCATGACGGGCGATGTTCTCGGTGACCACCACCGAATCGTCCATCACGATGCCGATGGCCATCAGTAGTGCCACCAGGGTGATCATGTTCAGGGACAGCCCGGCCAGGGCCATCATCACGAAGGCGCCGGCAAAGGCCGCGGGCAGCCCGAACAGCGCCCAGAATGCCAGCCGGGGCCGGAAGAACAGGGCCATTACCAGCCCCACCAGTACCAGTCCGGTAACCCCGTTGCCGACCAGCATCTGCAGGCGGTCCTTGACGATGGAGGTCATATCCTGGGTGATCTCAAGGTTTACCGTTCCACCTCGCCGGGCGGTTTCTTCAGTAATGAACGCCTGCAGCGCGCCCATTACCCTTAGGGCATCTTCATCCCGGTTTTTGTGGATTTCCAGAATGATCGCCTGCTGGCCATTGAACTCGACCCGCTCCTCCCTCCGTTCATAAGTTTCAGACAGTGTGGCGATATCGCCAAGGGTGAGCACGGCTCCGGGCTGACTGCCGAGTACAGGCAGGCTGGCAAGTGTTTGCAGCGAGCGCCGCTCATCCACAAAACGGAGCTGGATATCCTGGCTGTGGGTCTCCAGGGTGCCCAGGGGCATGTCGACGTTCTGACTGCTGATGGCCCGGGCGATATCCTGAACGCCCAAACCATACTGCCGCAAGCGATCCCGGGATATCTCCACTTGCCACTGGCGCTGGGACAGGCCAACCGGTACCACATTGGCAACGCCTTCGATGGCAAACAGGTGGTCTTCCAACTGCCTGGTGTAGCTTTCCAGGTGGACGAAACTCATGGGGCCAGTGACCGCGATAGCAGCGACCAGGTCGGTGCGATAAAGCTCCCGGATGATCGGGTCTTCGGCTTCCTCCGGCAGGTCGGTGAGGGCCTCGATTTCCGTGCGGATGTCGTCCAGAAACTGGCCCATGTCGCCACCGGGCTCCATGCTGGCAATGGTCTGAGCCTGGTTTTCCCGGGCCGTGCAGCGGATCTCCTGCATGTGCTCTACCTGCTGCAGGGCTTCACCCAGGCGCTGGCAAATGGCTTCCTCCACGTCGGCCGCTGTAGCACCCCGGTATTCGATGGTGATGCTGACTTCCGGCGGCAAGTAGTCCGGAAAGGTTTCCCGGGTAAGGTTGGGGGCGGCAAACAGGCCGGCGGCCAGCATCAGAATCAGCAGCAGGTTGGCTGCCGTGGGATGCCCCGCGAACCAGCGGATCATGGTTGGTCTCCCGGGGCCAGCAAGGTGCCGTCTATGGCGGGCACAAGATCATCCAGCACCAGTAATTCCCCGGGCGCCAAGCCTTCGCTGATCACAGTCTTGTCTCCTTGTTGCCAGGAGATCGAGACCTCCCTGCGCTGCAGTCGATTGTCCTCATCAACAAGGTACACCACACCCTGGTGGACGGCGCTGGCCGGGATCACGATAACCGGCTCGGGAGTAGGAGCGGCAATCGTGGCCTGCACAAACATGTTTCGAACCAGCGGTGGGCGGGCCGGCGGATTGGCGTTGCGATAAGGCTCTTCCACCAAAACTACCACCTGAACCGTGCGTGTCGCCGGGTCGAGACTGCTGGTCACCCGGGTAAGTTCTCCGGGCCAGTGCGCATCCGGCACATTGGTGGGCATCACCCGGATGTCCAGGTCACCCAGAGGTATCTTTTCATGAAAATCGGTGAAGTGGTTGGTTGTGCCGGCGCCAGGGTCCGGCAGGCTGCCGTCCGACAGTTGAGATAACACCCGGCGCAGTTCCTCCACTTCCAGCTGCACTTTCGCCTCGGCCCGGGCTATGTTGTCGGCAATGAACAGGGGCCGGCCCGGGCTGACGTGCTGGCCGTTGTCGATATCGGCCTTATGTACCCGGAGATCCCAGGGCGCTTCAAAGCGGGTGTCTTTCAGGTCTTCCAGGGCACCGGCCAGGACCGACTCCGCCCTGGCCTTGCGGGCTTCCAGGGTATCCCGCCTCACCGGAATCAGGTTCAACTGGTTACTCAGGCTCTGAACCGCCTGTTCCTGCTGCAGGGTCGCCAGCTGCTGCTCGTCATACCGAGTTTCGGATAGGGCGCCCCTCGCGGCCAGGGTTCTTGCCCGGTCCAGTTCCCGCCTTGCCAGCGTCAGCCGGCGTTCCTCCAGCTTGAGTGATTCTCTGGTATTGCGCTCCTCTTGCTCAATTTGTCGCAGTTCAGCTTCTATGCCGGTCAGGTCCGCTCTGGCAGCTGCTGCGGCCAGCTCATAGCGGGTGGGATCGATCTGGAGCAGCCGGGTACCCGCCGCGATCAGGTTACCGCTTTCCAGATCAGGATGTTTCCAGATAACCCGCCCACCAACATTGGCCACTGCATTCCAGCTTTGGGCCGGCAGCACCTGACCGTAGCCCCGGGCTTCGATGCGGAACACTCGGGGTGTTACCTCGAGAGTCCGCACCGGGGTCGCGGCCGTCTGTGCCTCAATCCGTTCTGGCGGTTGTTTCAGATTTACCATGATCACGACAAAGACGATGCCGACGATCAACGCCAGGCCCAGAGCCAGTTTATTTTTCCGGGTCATCTGACATCCCCCGAAAGCTGGCGCTGTAGAGCTTGAAGATTCGAGGTGCCGCTTGCTCCAGAGTATTAATTTCGCCACTGACCATGGCCTGAACCACCAGCCCCTGAATGGCTCCGAGGTACAGCACCGCCGCAGCCTCGGTATCGATATCGGAAGTAATGAGACCTTGTTGTATACCGAGGTCCAATAACCCGATCACCTTCTTCCGGTAGCGTGCGAGAGTCTGGCGGATGATGTTTTTAGCAGGGCCGTTGCCGGGCTTCTGCAACTCCCCCAGCATCAGGCGAGGAATGCCCGGATGCCGGGCAATAAAGCCTACGTGGGCCAGGAACATGGCTTCGAGTGCCTGGTCCGCCTGCTGATGTTGGTCAGCGGCACTGAAGACCTCCCGCGTAATCTGCCCTGACACCCAGCCGGCCACCGATTCCCATAACCGGCTCTTGTTGGGGAAATGCTTGAACAGCGCTCCCTGCGAGAGTCCAATTTCATTGGCAATCCGGGCCGTAGTGAGGGTGGCAGGATCCTGCTCGGCGCAAAGCTGGATGACTGCCTCAATGGTGGAGGATTGGCGCAGTTCTGTGTTTTGGTAGGCGCGTTTGGTTTTTTCGTTGATCGTCGGCATAGGCTTCAGGGAAAGAAAGTAATTAATTACTTTATTCTGGGTTATGATGCCTGAGAAAGCAAGGTGGGTGCTGCATCCTGACGGTCAGGCCATTTTTTGAATTTCTGGATGTTCGGGATAGGCTGGAAGATGCACACATTCAGGGTGGAGCATATCTTTGAATATCCAACTGAAACGCGCTTACGAAGCAGCAGAACGCTCAGATGGCCCACGGGTGCTTGTTGACCGTATCTGGCCTCGGGGATTGGCCAAAGAAGATGCGGATATAGCCCACTGGCTGAAGGGGCTGGCGCCGTCAACTGAACTGCGAAAGTGGTTCGGTCACGATCCGGATAAATGGCCGGAGTTTCGGGAGCGGTACCTTGAAGAGCTGACATCAGGTGATGCCGGCGAGGATCTTGAGGCGCTCAAGAAACTGCTTGAGCAAAATGACTCCATAACGCTAGTGTTTGCGGCCAAAGACACCGAGCATAACAACGCGGTGGCGCTCCGGGACTTTATTCTGAAGGACAGCCTTTAGGGCGGAAGTTCCGAAAAGTAAGCTGCCACTCCAGGCTATCGAGCAGGTTCTTCAGCCCCAGGCCCAGCTCGGTGTCGCCTTCAATAACAAGCCGACGCTGGAAAAACAACTGGTCGGGGTCCTGTCGACGTTCCGCCAGGGTTCTGAAGGCGGTCAGCGAGCCGCGGATGGTTGCCTCCCCGGGGCCATCGATCACCCGGAGTCGGCCGGCCCAGAAGCCAATGGTGATACCGGGTTGTCCGCCATTCACCTCTAGACGAATACGTCGGCCTTCGAAGTCATCGAATTCTCCGTCTTCGATTGCCTGGGCAAAAATGCGATTAAGCGGCGCTTCTGCAGCCAGCTGCTTCAGGGGCACCGGGATTCGGCGATCAATAGCGCCGAGCATGGGTACGGGGGAGGGCAGGTACTCCCGAAGGACCGAAAGCGTTTGCCCCACGAGGGGAGAGTTCAGGGAGGTGATGGAAGCTAGTGAAAAAGCCATGCTTTACTCCGGGCGGTCAGTAACCGGCACAGAGTAAAGCAAAGTGTTCTGGAACGATTTGATATAACTCAGCCCTTGTGCAGGCCTTCTTCCACCGCCCAAACGGCCACTTCCACCCGGGAGCGCAGGTTCAGTTTCTTCAGCAGGTGTTTCACGTGGACTTTTACGGTGCCGTCGCTGATGTCGAGTTTGCGACCAATCATCTTGTTGGAGAGGCCCTCGGCAATCAGGCGCAGAATATCCTTTTCCCGCGGCGTCAGGCTGTCGAAATCGGGGCGTGATGCCTGCTGGGGTTTGTTGGAGCGCAATGCCTCTGCCAACAGGGTGGTCAGTCGGTCACTGATCACCATTTTGCCGACCGCCGCCTGATGGAGCTGGTTGATCATGTCTTCCGGCTCCATGTCCTTCAGCAGGTAGCCGTCTGCACCGGCCCGGAGAGCAGCTACCACGTCGTCTTCCTGGTCCGACACGGTGAACATCACAATGCGGGAGCTGATGTTCTGTTCCCGCAGTTTCTTCAGAGCCTCAATGCCGTCCATCTCGGGCATGTTCAGGTCCATCAGGATCAGGTCGGGCTCCAGTTCAGTGGCCAGCCGAATGCCGTCGGCGGCGTTGCTGGCCTCCCCGGCCACGACCATATCGTCTTCCATGTCGATCAGCTGTTTGATGCCCTGGCGAAGAAGCGGGTGATCGTCGATCAACAGAATACTTGCGGGTGACTCAGACATCGGGTTCTCTCTTGTTGTCAGGCGTTTGATGCTTCTGTGGGAATCAGGTTTCGGCTTTTGGGAACAAACCCCAGGGTGACTTCCACGCCCCCTTCATCCCGGTTGCTTACCTCGACCTTACCGCCCAGGGTCCGGGCGCGGTCCTGCATGATGATCAGGCCGTAATGGTTGACGGGCTGGTCGCTGCCAGGCAGGCCCTTGCCATTATCCCGGATCCGTACCCGTACCTGCGGTGATTCGAACAGAACATCCACGGTTATGTCCGTGGCGTCTGCGTGTTTGACCGCGTTGGCAAGGCCTTCCCTCACAATCTGCAGGGTATGGATCTCTTCATTCGGCGACAGGGTCTGGGGCGGCAAATTGTACTTCAGCTCAACCGGCTTACCCAGCCGCTCGGAAAACTCTTCAATGGTTTTTTGCAGGGCAGTAGCGAGATCCGGCGTGTCCAGCTTGAGCCGGAAGGTGGCCAGCAACTCCCGGAGCTGTCGGTAGGCGCTGTTCAGGCCAGTGCTCAGTTCATCGAGAATGGCCTCGTGAATCTCCTGCTGCTCGCCTTCGATGTTAAGGCGGCGCAACCGGGCAACCTGCATTTTCAGGTACGACAGTGACTGGGCCAGGGAATCATGCAGTTCACGGGCGATCACGGTACGTTCTTCAGCAAGGGTCTGCTGCTGTTCCTCGGTAATCTGCCGTTCCAGGAAAATGGCGGTGGCCAGCTGGTCGCTGAGGGTTTCCAACAGCCGACGAGAAGTTTTCGAAAGACCTTCTTTGGCCGGGTACCAGACTTCCAGCGTGCCCAGCAGCTGTCCGGGTGTCCGGATCGGCAGTAGCAGCCGACGGCCGTCGTTGGATTCCACGGGCAGCTCGTCATAGGCCTCAGGCGTCACCAGGCAGGCATTGCAGTGGTGATCACGGCAGTAGAAGGGCCGCTCTCGGCTGGCGGTCGTGATTGCTTGAATTGGCTCCGAGGATTCCTTGTCATGGAGATAGAGACGGATCGGGCCAATGCCCAGTAGCTGCTCAAGCTCCTGAAGCATGGGGATCGCCCCATTGCACAGATCGTGTTTGGCAAACAGGTCCCGGCTGGCTGAGTGCAGGAGCTGAAGGGCCGCGTGGCTCCTTTCCAGCTCTTCCGTTTTCAGTCGGGCCCTTTCTTCCAGCTCGTGGTAAGTCAGAGCCAGCTCGCTGGTCATCTGGTCAAAGGCCTGGCCAAGCTGTGCCAGCTCGTCGGAGCCGCTCAGGTTGGCCTTGCGGGAAAAGTCCTGATCGCCCACCGCGATGGCGATACTGACCAGTTTACGCAGTGGGCGCAAAATACGATTTTTCAGATCAATGAACAGCGCCACGATGATAAGAATGGAGAAAGCCAGGCTGATGATCTGAATCAGGTGCAGCAGGTCAATACGGGCTTCGGTTCGCTGTTCCAGCATCTTCACCAGCTGGTCTACGTTATCAACGTATTGCTGTGTTGAGGCAAGCATGGCCCCTGAAACAGGCGTGCCCTGTTTGTGTTCCTGCAGGGCAGGCCGAAGCATGGTTTCCCAGGATTCCAGAATGATCTGGTACTGGGCGGCGAGCGGATGGTCGGGGCTCTCTGGGATGGCGTTGGTAATGCTGGCGTCAGCCAACTTGGTCTCGTAGCCGTCCAGCATCTTCATGACCGAGTCCTCCCCGGTCTCTGGAACGGCAGGCCCCGCGCTCCGGGCAAGCAACTGGAAGGCCCCCATGCGCAGGGCGCCCGCCAAATTGATCGCGGTGGCATTGCCTTCGATGCTTTTGGACACCGCAAGCGTGGTCGCCATGCTGACAAGGGCTGTCACCACCACTGCGCCAACGACGATGGCGATTCGGTTTACAAGCGGGCTTCTGGATTTCATTCGATCTCGTGCGCATCAATGCGTTTGGCGGGGCAGAGTGAATTATGCCTCGCACCAGGATTCCGTGATACCTCCTTGAGGATAGTCAATTACCCCAATGGTTGGTAACCCATCATAATCTTTGACCCTTTTATGATCAAAAGATGAAACTGAAAAACAGGTTTCCAGAAGAGCGACAGTAATGAAGTCCGAAACGGATCGTGCAGATGACCGGCTGGCGTCATTGGCAGTGGTACTGCCGTTGGCGGTAGCGGGCTTTGTTGTTGCTGCCGGGTGCTGGACTCTGTTTGCGGTGGCCGGAGTCCATCTGCGTTCGGAGCTGGCTCTCAGCAACCTGCAGTTTGGATTTCTGCTGGCGATGCCGATGGCGGTTGGCGCGGCGCTGGCGGTTCCTGCTGGCCTGGCGGCGCAGAAATTCGGCGCCCGCCGGATCATGTTGGTCTGTCTGGCCGGGCTCGCAGTCTGCATGGTGATACTCCTGACCACCGATACCTTCCCAGGGTACCTGATTGCCGCCGGCGGACTAGGTCTGGCGGGTGGATTCTACAGCGCCGGGTTGCAGTTCGTGACAGGACACTGTGAATCCAAACGCCTGGGCCTTGTGCTGGGGATGTTTGGCGCCGGCGTAACCGGCGCGGGATTCAACTACTACCTGGTGCCACTATTCCATGAGGCCTTTTCCTGGCACGGGGTGCCGTTGGCCTATCTGATCGTGCTGGTGCTGGTGCTTGCGCTGCTGGTCATGCTTACCGATCCGGAAGACGCTGAGGCGGACCCGACCGCAGAAACGTCAGTCCGGGTGCTGTTACACCGCATGCAGACGAGGCGGGCCGGTCAGCTTTGTGGCTATTTTGGCGTTGTCGCTGGCAGCTTCTTTGCGTTGGCTTTGTGGCTGCCGGATTATCTGTCCTCGCAGTTTGACCTGCCAGTGGACTCCGGCGCGCGGCTGGCTCAATGGTTTGTTATTCCCGGAGCCCTGGCCCAGATCGTGGGAGGCGGGTTTTCCGATCGATTCGGCAGTGCAAGGGTTGTCAGTCGCGCACTGATGGTCTGTCTGATGGCGCTGTTTGTTTTGTCTTACCCACCCATGACCCTGTTTATCCAGGGCGTTGATGCCACAATCCGCGTTGAATTTGCCCTGCCCATGCAAGTAGAGGGTGTGTTTGTCGTTACCCTCGGGCTGGCCATGGGCTGCACCATGGGCAGTCTCCAGCGGCTGGTTATTGTTGAAAATCGTTCGGTGGCGGCCTTTGTTGCCGGGCTGCTTTTGGTGAGCGCCTGTTCGGTAGCCTTTGTGCTGCCGGTGATTTTCAGCAGCGTTAACCACTGGCTGGGTATCCGCAGTGCGGTCTTCATGATCCTCTTTCTGCTGCTGCTTGGCTGTCTTTTCCTGTTTGCCCGGGAAAGCCGCCGGCACGAGCGTGAACACCTTCTCCACCCGGGGATATAAGCCGCCTACCACCAGGGTGGTAGAAACGGGTTATGAGGTAGTAACCACGCAGATTTCGCGGTTTTTCTCACACACAATGGTCTCAAATCGGAGAAACGATCCGGCAGACGGAGAGAGAGACCATGAGTCATTTGATCGATAAACTGAATTACTTCAGGAAGAAGCGCGAGCCGTTCTCCAACGGCCATGGCGAAACCCACGAAGTCAGTCGCGAATGGGAAGACAGCTACCGCCAGCGCTGGCAGCACGACAAGATCGTGCGTTCCACCCACGGCGTAAACTGCACCGGCTCCTGCAGCTGGAAAATTTACGTCAAGAACGGCCTGGTTACCTGGGAAACCCAGCAAACCGATTATCCCCGTACCCGTCCGGATCTGCCCAACCACGAGCCACGCGGCTGCCCACGTGGTGCCAGCTATTCCTGGTACATGTACAGTGCCAACCGCCTGAAGTACCCGTTGATGCGCAAGCATCTGATGAAGCTTTGGCGGGCCGCGCGCATGCAGTTTAATGACCCGGTGGAAGCCTGGGCTTCTATCGTGGAAGACCCCAAGAAAACCGCTGAGTACAAGCCCCGCCGTGGTATGGGCGGATTCGTGCGCTCCAGCTGGGACGAAGTCAACGAGCTGATTGGCGCCTCCAACGTCTATACCGCCAAAAAGCATGGCCCGGACCGCATCATCGGCTTCTCGCCGATTCCCGCCATGTCCATGGTTTCCTACGCTGCCGGCAGCCGTTACCTGTCCATGATCGGCGGCGTGTGCATGAGCTTCTATGACTGGTACTGCGACCTGCCGCCGGCCTCTCCCCAGACCTGGGGTGAGCAGACCGATGTGCCGGAATCCGCCGACTGGTACAACTCCGGCTACATCATTGCCTGGGGTTCCAACGTACCCCAGACCCGTACCCCGGACGCCCACTTCTTCACGGAAGTTCGCTACAAGGGCACCAAGACCGTCGCCATTACGCCGGACTACGCCGAAGTCTCCAAGCTGTCCGACGAATGGATGAATCCCAAGCAGGGTACCGACGCAGCTCTGGGCATGGCCATGGGCCACGTGATCCTGAAAGAGTTCCACGTCGACAAGCCCAGCGAGTACTTCACCGACTACGTGCGTCGCTACACGGACATGCCTTACCTGGTCATGCTGGACGAAAAGGACGACGGCAGCTTCGTGCCGGGCCGCTTCCTGCGCGCCAGCGATCTGGTTGACGGGCTGGGTGAAGAAAACAACCCCGAGTGGAAAACCATCGCGATTGATGAGGCTTCCGGTGAACTGACGGCTCCCAATGGCTCCATTGGCTATCGCTGGGGCGAAAAGGGCAAGTGGAACCTGAAGCAGACCGCCAAAGGCTCCGACGTCAACCTGCAGCTGTCCATGGTCGAGAAACACGATGACGTTGTGGACGTTGCCTTCCCGTACTTCGGTGGTATCGAGCACGACCACTTCAAGCATGTGGAAATCAAGGACATCCTCAAGCACAAGCTGGGTACCCGCAAGGTGCAGCTGGCCGATGGCTCCGAAGGGCGCGTGGTTACCGTCTATGACCTGATGGTCGCCAACTACGGCATCAGCCGTGGTCTGGGCGAGGATGACGGCGCCACTTCCTATGACGAAGTGAAGCCCTACACCCCGGCCTGGCAGGAAAAGATCACCGGCGTCCCCGCCGACAAAGTGATCCGCATTGCCCGTGAGTTTGCCGACAACGCCGACAAGACCAAGGGCCGTTCCATGGTCATCGTGGGTGCCGGTATGAACCACTGGTACCACATGGACATGAACTACCGCGGCCTGATCAACATGCTGATCATGTGTGGTTGTATCGGCCAGAGCGGTGGTGGCTGGGCCCACTACGTTGGCCAGGAAAAACTGCGTCCGCAGACTGGCTGGCAGCCCCTGGCCTTTGGTCTGGACTGGCAGCGTCCGCCCCGGCACATGAACTCCACCTCCTTCTTTTACGCTCACTCCGGTCAGTGGCGCTACGAGAAACTGGGTGTCGACGAGATCCTGTCGCCGCTGGCGGACAAGTCAAAATTCGGCGGCAGCCTGATTGACTACAACGTTCGCGCCGAGCGCATGGGCTGGTTGCCGTCTGCTCCGCAGCTCAACCGCAACCCGCTGGGTATTGCTGCCGAGGCCGAAAAGGCAGGCATGGAAGTGGCTGACTACGTCGCCCAGTCCATGAAAGACGGTTCCCTGGCGTTTGCCAGTGAGGATCCGGAAGCGCCCCAGAACCATCCGCGCAATATGTTTATCTGGCGGTCCAACCTTCTGGGGTCCTCCGGTAAGGGCCACGAGTACATGCTCAAGTACCTGCTGGGCACAAAGAGCGGTCTGCAGGGCAAGGATCTGGGCCACGAAGGTGGCGCCAAGCCGAAAGAGGTCAAGTGGCATGATGAGGCGCCGGAAGGCAAGCTCGACCTGCTGGTGACCCTGGACTTCCGTATGTCCACCACCTGTCTGTATTCCGACATCGTTCTGCCGACGGCCACCTGGTACGAGAAGAACGATCTGAATACCTCCGACATGCACCCGTTCATCCACCCGCTGACCGCAGCCACCGATCCGGCCTGGGAAGCGCGCAGTGACTGGGAGATCTACAAAGGCATCGCCAAGGCGTTCTCAAAGGCCACCGAAGGCCACCTGGGCGTCGAGAAAGACGTGGTCACCCTGCCGCTGCTGCACGATGCGCCGGCCGAGCTGGGCCAGCCGTTCGATGTGAAGGACTGGAAGCGGGGCGAGTGCGACCTGATTCCGGGCAAGACCGCGCCCAACTTCATTACCGTCGAGCGGGACTACCCGAACACATACGCGCGCTTCACCTCCCTTGGCCCGCTGATGGACAAGCTGGGTAACGGTGGCAAGGGCATCAACTGGAATACCGAAAAGGAAGTGAAGTTCCTGGGTGATCTGAACTACAAGCACATCGACGGAGCCAACGCTGGCCGTCCGAAGATTGAGAGTGCTATTGATGCCGCAGAAGTGATCCTCACCCTGGCCCCGGAAACCAATGGCCAGGTGGCGGTAAAAGCCTGGGCGGCATTGTCCGAGTTTACCGGCCTGGATCACACCCATCTGGCAAAGAACAAGGAAGAGGAAAAAATCCGCTTCCGGGACATCGTGGCGCAGCCGCGCAAGATCATCTCCAGCCCGACCTGGTCTGGCCTGGAAGACGAGCACGTGTCCTACAACGCCGGATACACCAACGTCCATGAGCTGATCCCCTGGCGCACCCTGACCGGTCGTCAGCAGTTCTACCAGGATCACGAGTGGATGCGTGCCTTCGGCGAAAGCCTGCTGGTGTATCGCCCGCCGATCAACACCAAAACCGTGAGTCACATGATTAATCAGCGCAGCAACGGCAATGCCGAGAAAGCGCTGAACTGGATCACACCGCACCAGAAGTGGGGTATTCACAGCACCTACAGCGACAACCTGCTGATGCTGACCCTGTCCCGCGGTGGCCCGATCGTGTGGCTGAGTGAGGATGATGCCAAAGAACTGGCCATCGAGGACAACGACTGGATCGAACTGTTCAACGCCAACGGTGCGATTGCAGCCCGGGCGGTGGTCAGCCAGCGCGTGATGCCAGGCATGGTGATGATGTACCACGCCCAGGAGCGGATCGTGAACATTCCCGGCTCGGAAATCACCGGCACCCGTGGCGGTATCCACAACTCGGTCACCCGGGTGTGCCCGAAGCCGACCCACATGATCGGCGGCTACGCCCAGTATTCCTACGGCTTCAACTACTACGGCACCGTAGGCTCCAACCGCGACGAATTCGTGGTGGTTCGCAAGATGCACAACGTCGACTGGCTCGACGGTGAAGGCAATGACACTGTTCAGGAGGCTGTAAAATGAAAATCCGTTCCCAAGTCGGCATGGTGCTGAACCTGGACAAGTGCATTGGTTGCCACACCTGTTCAGTGACCTGCAAAAACGTATGGACCAGCCGTGAAGGCATGGAATACGCCTGGTTTAACAACGTCGAGACCAAGCCTGGTATCGGCTACCCGAAAGAGTGGGAGAACCAGGACAAGTGGAAGGGCGGCTGGATGCGTGACAGCTCCGGCAAGATCCGGCCGAAGATCGGTGGCCGTTTCCGGGTACTGGCGAACATCTTCGCCAACCCGGACCTGCCCCAGATCGACGACTACTACGAGCCGTTTGATTTCGATTACCAGCACCTGCACACCGCCGGCGACACCAAGCACCAGCCTGTTGCCCGGCCACGCTCGCTGATCTCGGGCCAGCGCATGAAGAAAATCGAATGGGGCCCGAACTGGGAAGAGATTCTCGGTACCGAGTTCGCCAAGCGCCGCAAGGACAAGAACTTTGACCAGGTCCAGGCGGATATCTACGGCCAGTTCGAAAACACCTTCATGATGTACCTGCCGCGCCTGTGCGAGCACTGCCTGAACCCGGCGTGTGTTGCCAGCTGCCCGAGTGGTGCCATCTACAAGCGCGAGGAAGACGGCATTGTCCTGATCGACCAGGACAAGTGCCGTGGCTGGCGGATGTGTGTGTCCGGCTGCCCGTACAAGAAGATCTACTTCAACTGGAAAACCGGCAAGTCCGAGAAGTGCATTTTCTGCTACCCGCGGATCGAAGCCGGCATGCCCACAGTTTGCTCCGAAACCTGTGTTGGCCGGATTCGCTATCTCGGTGTGTTGTTGTACGACGCAGACCGCATCGAAGAAGTGGCCAGCGCCCCGGGCGAGCATGAGCTTTACGAAAAGCAGCTGGAAATCTTCCTGGACCCGTTCGACCCGAAGGTGATCGAGCAGGCGAAGAAAGATGGCATTCCGATGAATGTGATCGAAGCGGCTCAGCAGAGCCCTGTGTACAAGATGGCGGTGGACTGGAAGCTGGCCCTGCCTCTGCACCCGGAATACCGCACCCTGCCCATGGTCTGGTACGTGCCGCCCCTGAGCCCGATCCAATCCGCGGCGGAAGCCGGCAAGGTCGAATTCGACGGCATACTGCCCAAGATCGAAAGCCTGCGGATCCCGGTGAAGTACCTGGCCAACCTGCTCACCGCTGGTGATGAGAAGCCGATTGTCCGGGCCCTCAAGCGGATCATGGCCATGCGCCTGTACAAGCGTGCCGAGACAGTTGAAGGCAAGGAAGACCTGCGCGCCCTTGAGGAAGCCGGTCTGACCAAGGCCCAGGCGGACGAAATGTATCGCTACCTGGCCATCGCCAACTACGAGGATCGCTTCGTGATTCCCACCAGCCACCGCGAGCTGGCGAAAGAAGCCTTCCCCGATGCCACCGCCCATGGCGAGCGCAACGGGTGCGGCTTCAGCTTCGGTGAAGGCTGCAACGGCGACAGCAAATTCAACATGTTCGGTGGACGCAAGCAGACCACCAGCATGGTTCAGAAGCTGTCGACCGTGAAGCAGGTTGACCCGAAACAGCTGCAGGAATAAGGAGGCCGAGATGCAACTTTTAAAAGTACTGGCACGGGTGCTTGAGTACCCGACCGAAGAACTCCAGGCCTCCAAAGACGCCCTCATTGCAGCTGTCCTCGAGGACAGCCGGCTGCCGAGGCAGAACAAGGAGCAACTGCTGCGCTGTGTGGAAATGGTCTGCGATGGCGACTTGCTGGACGTGCAGGAAAACTACGTCGGCATGTTCGACAAAGGCCGGGCCACGTCCCTGCTGCTGTTCGAACACGTGCACGGGGAATCCCGGGATCGTGGCCAGGCCATGGTGGACCTGATGGAGGAATATCGCAGCAACGGTCTGGAAATCGACGCCAGGGAGCTGCCGGACTACCTGCCGCTGTTCCTGGAGTACCTCTCCACCCGCCCCTGGGACGAGATCCAGAACTGGCTGGAGGATATCCACCATATCCTGGGCTTGCTGGGTGAACGCTTGTACCAGCGGGAAAGCTTCTATCACGTGGTGATGGATTCGCTGCTGACCCTCTCCGGGCGCGCAGCAAACCGCCAGGAGCTGGCCCAGATCGTCGCCTCGGAAGAGCGGGACGACACCCCGGAGGCCCTGGACAAAGTCTGGGAAGAGGAAATGGTGAAGTTCGTTGATGATCAGGGCAGCTCCTGCAGTACCGGAAGCGTTGTAGGCCAGCGCCGCCGCGAACTGGAACAGACCCAGACCATTCACCTGAGTGATCAGCTGATGACGGACGCAACACCCCGTCAGGCAGGGCGCGCCTGAGGGCGCAGGAGGAAACGGAAATGATGTCCTATCTCAATACACTGTTGTTCGGGGTTTATCCCTACATTGCTATCGCGATCCTCGTGATTGGCACCTGGGCTCGCTATGACCAGGGCCAGTTCACCTGGAAAGCCCATTCCAGCCAGATGCTGCGCAAAAAAAACATGGTGATGGCCAGCGTGCTGTTCCATGTCGGCGTACTGGTGATCTTCTTCGGCCACCTGGTGGGCCTGCTGACCCCGCACGCGCTCTATGAGCCATTCATGACCCCTGGCACCAAGCAGGTGATGGCAATCGTGGTGGGCGGAATCGCCGGCGTGATGGCGATTGTCGGCGGCGGTATGCTCGCATGGCGCCGGCTGACCGACCCGCGCGTTAAGGCCAGCAGCACCTTTGCGGACAACATGATCATCGTCATCCTGGTCATCCAGCTGGCACTCGGCCTGCTGACCATTCTGCCTACCATGGGCCACCTGGATGGCAGCACCATGCTCAAGTTCTCCGCCTGGGCCCAGGGTATTGTCACTCTCCAAGGCGGCGTGGCTGGCTATATTGCCGACGTGCACTGGATCTACAAGACCCACATCTTCCTGGGCCTGACCATCTTCGTGCTCTTCCCGTTCACCCGCCTGGTGCACATGCTCAGCGTGCCGGTGGAGTATTTCGGTCGGAAGTACCAGGTGGTTCGCAAGCGCGCCTGAAACAACTGAAAACTGGGTCAGAAGAAATCTTTCTTCTGACCCCATGTTCATCCCCGAGGTTACCACCATGCAACTGATTCCCACTGGCGACGCCGAAAAACCCAGAAACCAGTTCCCGCCGGTCTACGTGGGTGAAACCCTCATCGGCGAAGATGATATCGCACGGGAAATGCAGCACCACCCGGCAGAAGAAGTCGCCGAAGCCTGGCACGAAGCCGCCAGAAGCCTCGTCATCCGCGAGCTCCTCCTGCAACAGGCCGGCCGCCTCAAGCTCGACGACATCGCCGACGAAGAAGACCGCATCGCCCGGGTGCTGGAACTCGAACTCAACGTCCCGGACCCCACTGAACAGGACTGCGAACGCTTCTATAACGCCAACCCGGCCCGATTCTGCAGTCCCACACTCATGGCCGTCAGCCACATCCTCCTCGCTGCTGCCCCGGACGACGTCCAGGAACGCATCCGCCAGGAAGAAGCCGGCCAACAGTTGCTGTCGTCCCTCATCGACGGCCGCTCCCAGTTCGCCGAACTGGCCAAACAATACTCCGCCTGCGAATCCCGCCACCAGGGCGGCAGCCTCGGCCAGATCAGCAAAGGCCAGACCGTGGAAGAATTCGAACGTCCCGTCCTGTCCCTGGAAGAAGGCCTTAACCCGGAACTGATCGAAACTCGCTACGGCTGGCACATCGTCCGCGTTGATCAACGAATCGACGGCCAGCAGCTCCCGTATGAACACGTCAAACCCCAGATTAGGCAGTACCTGAGCGAGAGCGTAACCCGACGGGCATTCCGTCAGTACCTGCAGGTTCTGGCAGCGGAAACCGGGGTAGAAGGAGTAGATCTCGAGCTGCCCGACTCGCCACTAATGCAGTAAGCAGGATGATCTGAAGGTTAACTCTTCGGTTTGGAGGATGGTGGGCCGATTAGCTTTCCAAAACTGTGCGGAGCCATGGATGGCGGAGCCCCAGCGTCACAGGGATGTGCCGCAAGGAGCGTGTTTTGGAAAGCTAGTCGGCCCACCATCCTGTGCTCCCAAGTCTAAGTTTTAGTCCCCGAATAGTTAGCAAAAAAACACTTTGAGTTAGGTCAATTACTCCCGAATAACCCCCAAACTACCCCCATGGGGGGAGCGATTTTCACCCCGTATCCTTCTACTATTTAAATCATGATTTCGAATGCATGATATGCAGAGAGGATACACCAATGGCACTGACCCAAACGGCCGAAACCCGCTACACCAAACCCGTGCTCGTCGCCATCAATAAACCCTTTGACGACGAAGACGGCCTTCAGGCCCTGCGCAGCCATCCACTGTTCTCGGAACTCAATGGCAAAGACCTGCAGCACCTGATCCATCAATCCCGAAGAATCCGCCTTGGCCATCACCAGTTGCTCTATCGCCAGGACATGCCGGCGCACCATTTCTTCTTCGTGATCTCCGGCCGTCTGCGTCTTTACCGCCTGGACTCCTCCGGCATCGACCGGACCCTCGACAGCATCGCTCCAGGCGACTGCTTCGCCGAAGTCATGATCTACGCTGATCCGCCACGCTACGCCTGCTACGCCGAGGCGCTGAAATCCAGCGAAGTTCTGATGATCCCCGTCAAGGCCTACCAGGACATGCTGGAAAGCAACCCGAAATACGCCCAGGCAGCCCTGCGGCATTATGCCAAACGCGCGGTTTCCCGGTTCCATGACCTGGAAATCATGACCGTGCAGAACGCCCGTGACCGCCTGATCCGCTACCTGATCGACCTGCTACCCAACGGCGCGGAAGAGGGTGGAGAGGTGGAGCTGCCACTACCCAAGTGCCTGGTAGCCTCCAGGCTTGCCATGCAGCCGGAAACCTTCTCCCGGATTCTGGCGGATCTGAAAGCCAACGGCCTGGTTCGGGTTAACCGAAGCCGATTGTTTATTTCAGACCCCCAGCGCCTGATTGAGATCAGCCAGTAACTGACCACATTCAAGCCTCCAGGCTTTTTGGAAAGGAGGATACGTGACCGCGAGAAAGCAACGTCCACTGATCTACTCATGTTCCGGCTGCTCTGATGTGGCGCAGCTGGCCAACAATGTGGCAGTAAGGCTGGACCATGCCGGCGATTTCGAGATGTCCTGCATCTCCGGCGTCGGCGGCAAGGTGCCGTCCCTGGTGAAAACCGCCAGATCCGGTCGCCCGATCACCGTTATTGATGGCTGCCCGTTGCACTGTGCCCGGGCCTGCCTCGAGAACATCGGTGTGGAGCCTGATGAGCATGTCCGGCTCTACGACTTCGGCTTCAAGAAACATTATGGACAGAGCTACGGCGAACACGCCGTGGAAGAAGTCTGCGACGAAGTTCGCAGGCTCACCTCGTCCGACCAGCTCATTGCCCGCCAGGCGTAATCCGCAGCGGCCCGGTACCAGTAAGGATTCACCAAGATGATCAGCAGTTACAGTGACCTGATTCAGGCCTCCCACAGCCAGCAGGAACCCCAGCGTCTACTATTCGTGTTTTGCCGTGCGGAGTTGCCGGATGAGGCCTCCCCGGAAGAAAAAGCCGCTTTTGAGCGCGGCGAAGGCGGCGCCCTGACGCCGGTGGTCTGCGTCGACAAAACACCTGATGAAGCACCGGATTTCGATGTCCTGCACGAAGAATCCCGTGCCACCGGCCAAGCCTGGGATGTGGTGTTCGTTGCCGCCATGTCCGGCCGCGGGGGTACGCCTCCATCCACTGATGAAGCGCAGCAGCCACTGACCATGATGGTGGAGTCTATCCGCCTCGGTCATATCAGTAATTACCTCCCGCTCGATTCAAACGGAAACGCTGTCAGTCTGGGCTGACAGCGTGTACCTGACCGAACCATCAGCCAGGTGTATTCAATAAGAGGTATTTGATTTTCCTCTAATTTGCCTAGGCTTAAGCAATCAGGCGCTTTTTCTCAGGGAGTCTTCCGTGTCTGTTTTTTCCCGCTTCGTTTTCCTGGTTTTCACATCGATCATGGCCATGGCTCTGAATGCAGCGCCTCTGGCCAAATATGAGCCCGCTGCCGGTCGTCAGGTCATCAAGCAGACGTTTCCGGATGTCACCCGGGTCATTCCCCGAAAAGGCAATCGAGCCATCCAGGAGCTCTATGCGCGCAAGGAGCTGGTGGGCTACGCCTATCAGTCCCTGGATTTTGTCCAGACACCCGCCTACTCGGGCAAACCGGTCAATGCCATGGTGGTGCTGGATACTGAAGGCACCATCAAGGCCGCCAAGGTAATTCACCACGATGAACCCATTCTTCTGGTGGGTATTCCCGAGAGCAAGCTGCACGCATTCACCGATCAGTACACGGGCCTGAAAGCCGACCAGCGGGTAACCGTGGGCGGAACCTCTTCGGGACGCAAGGTGGCCGTTGACGGGCTGTCGGGAGCCACGGTTACCGTGATGGTCATCAATGAAGTGATCATGCGCACCGCCCATCGGGTGGGAGTGGAACTGGGCATGGTTGAGGGCGAGGATGGAACCCGTCCGCCGGCGGCTACCGTCGATAAACAGGCCTTCGAGCAGAAAACCTGGCAGGAACTGACCGGTGACGGGTCGGTGCGCCGGTTGATGCTTACCAAGGGCCAGGTGGATGATTCCTTCAAGGGGACGGAAGCAGAGGGTGTTGATACCGCGGGCCCCGAGGAACGCAAAGAGCCGCTGATTGATCTGTATGCCGCTTACCTGGATGCGCCCACCATTGGCCGGAATCTGCTGGGCGAGAGCCAGTACCAGTGGCTGACATCCGAGCTGGAGGAGGGCGAGCATGCCATTGCCGTGATGGCCAACGGTGAATACTCCTTCAAAGGTTCAGGTTATGTTCGCGGCGGCATCTTCGATCGCATCCAGATCCGTCAGTTCGGCGACACCTTCAATTTCCGTGACCTGGACTTCTACCGGCTGAGTGATGTCTATGCCGAGGGCATGCCGGAGTTCACCGAAATGGCGATCTTCATCATTCGCCAGCAGTACAACTTCGATCCCGGTACACCCTGGACACTCGAACTCACTGTGAAGCGCCAGACTGGACCACTGGACAGCGAGTTTCAGGTGTTTCCGTTGGAGTACCAGCTTCCGGAGCAGTATTACAACCGTCCGGAGCCTGTCGTTTCCGAGGAAGAATGGCTGGAAAGCCAGCCCATGTGGGTTCAGGTTTGGTACCAGCGGGAATTCCAGATTGTGGTGCTCGGTATCGGTATCGGCGTGCTGATGTTCATCCTGTTTTTCCAGGACTGGCTGGTGAAAAAACCCAGGATCATGCGCTGGATCCGTCACGCCTTCCTGACTTACACGCTGTTCTTCATCGGTTGGTATGCCATGGGGCAGCTGTCCATCGTCAACGTGCTCACGTTTGCGAACAGCCTGATCAGTGGCTTCAGTTGGGAAACCTTCCTGATCGACCCGGTGATTTTCATTCTCTGGGCTGTGGTGGCAGGCATCATCCTCCTCTGGGGCCGGGCGGTTTACTGTGGCTGGTTGTGCCCGTTCGGCGCGCTACAGGAGCTGCTGAATGAAATTGCCCGCAAGCTGAAAGTACCCCAATACACCGTGCCTTTTGCCGTGCACGAGCGGCTATGGGCCATCAAGTACATCATTCTGCTGGTGTTGTTCGGAGTGTCGCTGGATTCCATGGCGACCGCCGAACGGCTTGCCGAGGTGGAGCCGTTCAAGACCGCGATCACGCTCAAGTTTGATCGTAGCTGGCCGTTCGTGACCTACGCCGTCCTTCTGCTGGTGGTCAACCTGTTCACCCGCAAAGTGTTCTGCCGCTATATGTGCCCGCTGGGTGCAGCTTTGGCACTGCCGACCAAACTGCGAGTGTTCGACTGGCTCAAACGCCGCAAGGAATGTGGCAATCCTTGCCGGCTGTGCGATCACGAGTGTGAAGTTCAGGCGATCCACCCGGACGGCCACATCAACTACATGGAATGCCATTACTGCCTCGATTGCCAGATGACCTATTTCGATGACCACAAGTGTCCGCCGCTGATCGTCAAGCGACGCGGCAAGCGCCGGGGTCATAACGCACCGGGCCACCCGGAGGAAATACCCGTGGTTCAGGTGTCTTGAGTAGTCCCATAAAAAGAAAGCATGAGAAGTAAAACCGCCATTACCAATAACGGAGTTGGATGTTATGAAAAAAAGAGATGATCTGACCAAAGACCTGCAAGAGCTTCCGGAAAGCGGCCAGAGCCGCCGTCGGTTTATGGGGGCTGCAGCGCTGGCGGGTGTCGCCGGTGCAACCGGGCTTGGCACTGCAGTGATGTCGCGTGAGGCATTCGCGGCCGCGGCCGAGGAGGCCCGCAACAAATATGTGATCCATCCGGGAGAGCTCGACGAGTACTACGGCTTCTGGAGCGGAGGTCACTCCGGTGAAGTACGGGTTCTGGGTGTACCCTCCATGCGGGAACTCATGCGTATCCCCGTGTTCAACGTGGATTCTGCCACGGGGTGGGGGATCAGCAATGAAAGCAAGGACGTTCTGGGCCATGATAATACCCACCTGAACGGCGATTCCCATCACCCCCACATTTCCATGACGGATGGTCGTTATGACGGCAAATACCTGTTCATTAACGACAAGGCCAACACTCGTGTAGCCCGGATCCGCCTGGACATCATGAAGTGCGACAAGATCACCACTATTCCGAATGTTCAGGCCATTCACGGCCTGCGACTTCAGAAGGTCCCCAAGACCAAGTACGTGTTTTGTAATGCCGAGTATGTCATCCCCCATCCGAACGATGGCAGCGACACCAGCCTTGAAAGCAGCTTCACCATGTTCAACGCGGTAGACGCGGAAACCATGGAAGTGGCCTTCCAGGTGATTGTTGACGGTAACCTGGACAACACCGACGCGGACTACACCGGCAAGTACGCCTGCTCCACCTGTTACAACTCGGAGAAGGCACTGGATCTGGCCGGTACCATGCGCAACGACCGCGACTGGGCGGTGGTATTCAACATCGAGCGCATTGAGCAGGCGGTCAAGAATGGCAACTACAAGACCCTGGGAGACTCCAAGGTGCCTGTGGTAGACGGTCGCGCCGGTTCGGAACTGACCCGTTACATTCCGGTTCCGAAGAACCCGCATGGTCTGAATACCTCCCCGGACGGCAAGTACTTTATTGCCAACGGCAAGCTGTCACCAACGGCCACCATTATTGCCATCGACAAGCTGGATGATCTGTTCGATGGCAAGATTGAGCCGCGGGATACTGTGGTAGGTGAACCGGAACTGGGCCTCGGGCCCCTGCACACAACCTTCGATGGCCGTGGCAATGCCTATACCACCCTGTTTATCGACAGCCAGGTGGCCAAGTGGAACATTGCCGATGCCATCAGGCACTACAACGGCGAGGATGTGAACTACATTCGCCAGAAGCTGGATGTGCATTATCAGCCGGGCCACAACCACGCGTCTCTGACCGAATCCCGGGATGCCGATGGCAAGTGGCTGGTGGTGCTGTCGAAGTTCTCCAAGGACCGGTTCCTGCCGGTTGGACCTTTGCATGCGGAGAACGACCAGCTGATCGATATCTCCGGCGAGGAGATGAAGCTGGTTCATGATGGCCCGACCTTTGCCGAGCCCCATGACTGCATTCTGGTGCGCCGTGATCAGATCAAAACGAAGAAGATCTACGATCGTGACGATCCGTTCTTTGCCTCTGCCGTTGAGCAGGCCAAGAAGGATGGCGTCACTCTGGAAGCCGACAACAAGGTTATCCGCGATGGCAATAAGGTTCGTGTTTACATGACCTCAATTGCGCCGCAGTACGGGATGACGGAGTTCAAGGTGAAGCAGGGTGATGAGGTGACGGTGTATGTGACCAACCTGGACACCATTGAGGATGTGACCCACGGTTTCTGTATGGTGAACCATGGTGTGAGCATGGAGATCAGTCCGCAGCAGACGGCTTCGGTGACCTTCAAGGCGGATCGTCCCGGGGTTCACTGGTACTACTGCAACTGGTTCTGTCATGCGCTGCATATGGAGATGCGGGGTCGCATGATTGTAGAGAAAGCCTGATAGGCCTCTCTTTCGCCGGGACTCCTTTTGGGAGTCCTGGTGATTTCCAACTTCGGAGAAGCAACCCAAGAGGAGAACCCTTTCCAAAACACGCTCCTGGCGGCACATCCCTGTGGCGCTTGGGCTCCGCCATCCATGGCTCCGCACAGTTTTGGAAAGGGTTCTCCTCTTGGCTTGCCGTACCTAGGGCGGTGGCTTCGGGCCTGCTTCACTTATAGAGAATTATAGATGTATCCACTGTTGCGTTATGGAGTGGCCCTGACAGTCGCTCTGTTATCGCTGACCGCGCAAGCGGACCTGCAAGAACAGCTAGATGCCCTGGAACCGGGCGCGAGCTTTGAGCTTCCCCCTGAGCAGATTTCGTCTCTGGCAATCCGGGTGCCCGGGGTGTCTGTGTCTTGCCATGCCGAGACGGTGATTGACCCGGGCGGGCAGGGCAATGCGGTGGATATCGTCGCCGAGGGGGTGACGTTTTCCGGCTGTTCCGTTCGCAACTGGGGGAGCAATCTTAACGAGCTGGATGCGGGGATTTTTGTGGCTCGGGAGGCCAGGGGTGCGGTGGTTGAGAACAACCGTTTGCAGGGGCCGGCGTTCGGGGTGTGGCTGGACGCAACGCCGGATGCGACGGTCCGCGATAATAGGATTCGCGGTGATGACAGTCTGCGTCCGAATGACCGTGGCAATGGAATTCACCTGTTCAATACCACCGGCGCGCTGATAGAGGGCAATGACATTCGTCGGACGCGAGATGCGATTTATATCGAGACGGCGAATAACAATACGATCCGGGGTAATGAGATGGCGGATCTGCGTTATGGCATCCATTACATGTACTCGATGAATAATCTGCTGGAGAACAATGTCACCCGTAACACGCGAACTGGTTATGCGCTGATGCAGAGCAAGCGTCTGAAGGTGATTAACAACCGGTCGGTTAATGATGAGAACTACGGGATTCTGATGAATTTCATTACCCAGTCGGAGCTGCGAGGGAATGTGGTGACGGGTGTGTCCCAGGGGCAGACCGCCGGTGTTGCCATTGAGGGGGCTGAAGGCAAGGCGGTGTTTATCTACAACTCGTTGTACAACACCTTTGAAGGCAATGTCTTTGCCGACAGTAATATCGGTATTCACCTGACCGCCGGTTCGGAAGACAACGAGGTTTTTGGTAACGCGTTCGTGAACAATCAGCGCCAGGTCAAGTATGTCGCCACCCGCACCCAGGAGTGGTCAAAAGACCGGAAGGGAAATTTCTGGAGTGACTATCTGGGCTGGGACCGGAATCAGGATGGCGTTGGCGATGTGCCCTATGAGCCCAATGACAACGTGGACAGGCTGCTGTGGAAATACCCGGAAGCCAAGGTTCTGATGTTCAGCCCGGCGGTGGATACCCTGCGCTGGGTGCAGGATGCGTTTCCGGTGGTCAAGTCCGCCGGTGTGACCGATTCCCATCCCTTGATGCGGATGCCCGCAGAGCTTCAACCGGAGAACCGATGAGCTGTTTTCGTCTTGAGAATGTGAGTTACCGGTACGACAAGACCCCGGTCCTTACCGGGATCGACCTGACTCTGGAGCCGGGGGAGATTCTGGGGTTGTTTGGCCATAACGGGGCCGGTAAGACAACCTGTATCAAGCTGATCCTGGGACTCATGACCCCCAACCAGGGATCGGTTTCCGTACTTGGCGGCCATGCCGGCGATCCGCAGGTAACCCAGCACATCGGTTACCTGCCGGAAAATGTGATGTTCTATCCGCAGCTGACTGGTCGGGAGATTCTGAACCATTTCGCCCGGCTGAAGGGCGCGTCCCTGCAACAGGTGCCGCAACTGCTTGAACAGGTTGGCCTTGGCGATGCGATGGATGCCCGCACCAAGACCTACTCGAAAGGCATGCGCCAGCGTCTTGGTCTGGCCCAGGCGCTGTTGGGCAAGCCCAAGCTGCTGATGCTGGACGAGCCTACGGTGGGGCTGGATCCGGTCGCCACGGCAGACCTTTACCGGCTGCTCCGGGAACTGCGTGATGGGGGCACGGGCATTGTGCTGTGTTCCCATGTCCTGCCCGGTGTCGAGCCTTACATTGATCGTGCGGCCATTCTCACCGAGGGTGCACTGAAGGCCGCCGGTGATCTGGCCGCATTAAGGCGGCAGGCGAATATGCCGGTAACCCTGTCTCTGGATCCTGCCAACAGTATCTCGGCGCTGAAACATGTGATCGACAGGGCCTCGAGCAGCAGTGGCCTGATCGTCAAGACCGATAGCGGGCGCCTGCGGGTGGATGTGCAGCCGAGGGAGAAAATGGCCTTGCTGAATGCAGTGATGGCATCGGGCGAAGTGGCGGATATCAGCATTCATCAGCCCAGCCTGGAAGACATCTACGTGCACTTTATCGGTTCGGGTGGCCTGGCCCACCGGGGAGGCAGTCAATGAACAGTATCTGGACCATTGCCCGTAAAGAACTTAGCGATAGTCTGCGCAACCGCTGGCTGATGGCCATTTCCCTGGTTTTCGCCACCCTGGCTTTGGGCATCGCCTGGTTTGGCGCCGCAGCCTCCGGGCAGGTGGGGTATGCCTCCACGCCGGCCACCATTGCCAGTCTTGCGAGCCTTGGAATCTTCCTGATCCCGTTGATTGCATTGTTGCTGGCCTACGATGCCATCGTTGGTGAGGAAGAGGGTGGAACCCTGCTTTTATTGTTGACCTACCCACTCAGCCGCAGCCAGTTGCTACTCGGAAAGTTCCTGGGCCATGGACTGACCCTCGCTCTGGCCACCGTGATTGGTTTCGGCGTCGCCGGCGTGGCCATTGCGGTGCTGGTGGAAAACGTTGCCATCGCCAGTCTCGCAGCAGCCATGCTGAGGTTTATTGGCTCCACCGTGCTTCTGGGGTGGGGCTTTATTGCACTTGCCTACTTGATTAGTGTGCGGGTCAGCGAAAAGCCCATCGCCGCCGGCCTGGCACTGGCGATCTGGTTCTTCTTCGTGCTGATCTTCGACCTGATGCTGCTGGGCACCCTTGTGGCGAGTGAAGGCCAGTTCAGCGCGGAACTGTTGCCCTGGCTGTTGATGCTCAATCCCACGGATATCTACCGCCTGCTCAATATCGTTGCCTTCGACGACACTGCTCAGCTCAGCGGTGTCCTCAGCCTGGGTTCCGATTTACCGATCGGGGCCGCCGGACTCTGGACCGGCCTGGTGTTGTGGTTCGCCATCCCGCTGGCAGGCGCCCTGTTACTTTTCCGAAACCGCCGTATCTGAACGGAGTTATCCCGATGAACAGAAGTAAACTCAACTGGCTCATGGCCGCTCTGGCAGTCCTCACATTGACAGCCTGCTCAGGTAGCGAAGAACAAACGACTGCCAAAGCCGCCCCGGTCAATTTTGCAACTGGCGATGAATGCCACGTCTGCGGCATGGTCATCACCAACTTTCCGGGTCCCAAAGGCCAGGCGATCACCGAAAAGGACCAGCACGTGCGCAAATTCTGCTCCACCCGAGACATGTTCGCGTGGGCGCTCCAACCGGAGAACGTTCACCGCAATCACACGTTGTACGTCCACGATATGGCCGAGACTGAGTGGGCAAGCCCGGACGACACCTCTTTAATCGACGCCCGTGAAGCCTTCTACGTCGTCGGTTCCAGCCGAAAAGGCGCCATGGGCCCAACTCTGGCATCATTTGCCAGTCAGGCTGGTGCAGAAATTTTTGCCAACGAACAGGGTGGTGAGGTATTGGCTTACAGCGAAATCACCATGGATCACCTGAATACCGGCATGGCGATGCATAGTATGGGTGGAATGGACCACTAGAAATGAAAAAGGGGTCAGACGAAAGCTTTCATCTGACCCCTTTTGTTGTGCTAGTTGTTGTGCCGGCCGCTTAGCCGCCGGTCATATTCATGAACCGAAGAATCTGCACATCCCCATTGGTAGAGAAGTGATGCCGTTCCGGCTTCAGATCCATGGCATTGATAATGGTTTCCCGCAGCTTGTCATCGGTCACCGGATTGCCCCGCAGCACCCTGCGCAGATCCACTGAGTGCTCGTTGCCCAGGCAAAGAAGCAGCCGACCTTCAACGGTCACTCTTACCCGATTGCAGGTAGAGCAGAAGTTGTGGGAATGGGGGGAAATGAAACCGACCCGGGTCTCGCTATCTTCCATCCGATAATAACGGGCGGGACCGCCGGAATCCTCGGTTGCAGGGACCAGCTCGTGGTGCTTGCGGATGATGTCCCGAACTTCTTCGCTGGTGCAAAGTGCCAGGCCCCGATCGTGCTCGGAAATCTCACCCAGGGGCATCTCTTCGATAAAGCTGATATCCACCTTTTTCTTGCGGGCGAACTCGATCAGCTCAGGGATCACCTCATCGTTGCGGCCCTTCATCACCACTGTATTGATCTTGATGCCCCGGAAGCCAGCTTCCCGGGCAGCATCAATACCGTCCAGCACCTGTGAAAGTTTGCCGGTGCGGGTGATGTTGCGGAATTTGTCGGCGTCCAGGGAATCCAGGCTGATGTTCAGGCGATGCATGCCGGCCTTGCGCAGGGGCTCAGCCATGGTGGTGAGCTGGCTGCCATTGGTGGTCATGGCAAAGTCGCGCAGCCCGTAGGTGCCGATTTCCTTTACCAGCTCCAGGATGTCCTTGCGAACCAGCGGCTCGCCGCCGGTCAGACGAATTTTTTCGGTACCCAGGTCAACGAAGTTGCGGGCAACGCGGGCGATTTCTTCCAGGGTGAGGACCTGCTGGCGGGGCAGGAAAGTCATGTCCTCGGCCATACAGTACACACAGCGGAAATCGCACCGGTCAGTGACGGACAGACGCACGTAGTTAACGGTGCGACCAAAACGGTCTGTCAGCTTGCTCTGGGGCATCGGGTTGGTCCTGTTGCCGATTGTTTTTTAACCTGAGTATAGACCAAGTATTGCAGATCGGATCACCAAATTGCGATACCCCTCGGGAGGTAAGCCTACTATCAGGTAGGTCAGAGTGGGCCTTCCCTGGCCCGCGCTCTGGTCGATCAGGCGCTCAGCTCGCTGGCTGCGCCGTTTTCATCGGTTTCAAGGGCGACTGGCTCCAGATCCGGGAAGAAAACGCCCTTCACGACTTGCCAGGTGACGGCGAGGGCGCCGACGATGAAGACAACGTCGCCAATGGTTCTGACCCAGCGCAGGGTTTGCAGGATATCGCTCTGCATGAAGGCTTCGCTGCGTGCGTACCACAGGCCCTCGCTGGCGCTGGCAATGAACTGGATAAAGCCGACTGGCAACAGGCTGGTGAACAGCATCAGTACCAGTCCAATGTTCAGCCACCAGAAGCCGACTTTCATCAGCCGCTCGTCAAAGACGATGCGCGGACGGATGTAACGCAGGATCATCAGTGCGAAGCCCAGGGCGAGGAAGCCATAGACACCGAAGAGGGCCGCGTGGGCGTGGGTGGGCGTGGTGTTCAGGCCCTGAATGTAATACAGCGCGATTGGCGGGTTGATCATGAACCCGAGCACGCCGGCACCCAGCATGTTCCAGAAGGCAACCGCCACAAAGAAGGTCAGCGGCCAGCGGATATTTTCCATCCAGGGGGCACGGGACTTCAGGCGCCAGTTTTCCCAGGCTTCGTAACCGAGTACCACAAGTGGTACCACTTCCAGCGCACTGAAGGTGGCGCCCACAGCCATGACCGGTGTCGTGGTGCCGGAGAAGTACAGGTGGTGGAAGGTGCCAGGTACGCCCCCGAGCATGAACAGGCTGGCGGATGCCAAGCTGGCAGATGTTGCCACAGTGCGGGACACCAGGCCCATGCTGCAGAAGATGAAGGCCAGGGCAGTGGTTGCGAACACTTCAAAGAAGCCCTCTACCCACAGGTGGACAATCCACCAGCGCCAGTACTCCATGATCGAGATATGAGTACGCTCCCCATAGAAGAAGCCGGCGCCATAGAACAGGCCGATGGCAACCACCGAAGCGGTCAGCAGGGCCAGCAGGTTCTTGTCACCAGGCTGGCGAAGGGCGGGAACAATGCCGCGCAGCATCAGTACCAGCCAGAACACGATGCCGAGGAACTTGCCAATCTGCCAGAGGCGGCCAAGATCTACATACTCGTAACCCTGGTGGCCCAGCATGAAGCTTAGGTTGGCTGGCATGATCTGGTTGATGGCGAGGAAGTTGCCAATAAACGAACCGGCAACCACAGCCACCAGGGCCCAGAACAGCACATCAACGCCCAGTTTCTGGAATTTCGGATCCTTGCCGCCATTAATGATGGGGGCGAGGAACAGACCAGCGGCCAGGAAGCCGGTGGCAATCCAGAACATGGCAGACTGAATGTGCCAGGTACGCATCAGGGAGTAGGGGAACCACTCAGAAGTCTCGATGCCGTAGAAACCCTGACCTTCAACCGTATAGTGGGCAGTAAAGCCGCCCAGCATGACCTGGAAAGTGAACAGGCCAACAACCAGCAAAAGGTATTTGCCCAGTGCTTTTTGGGAAGGGGTCAGCCCAGCCTCGCTGAGAGGGTCCTTGAGTGGGGCCTGTGGTTCTTCATCTTCTTTGCGAAGGAAAGCCCAGGCCCAGACCAGGCCACCGACACCGGCAATCAGGAGAACCACACTTATTAACGACCAGACCACGTTCTCGCCGCTCGGTCTGTTATCGATAAGCGGCTCGTGGGGCCAGTTGTTGGTGTAGGTGACGTCACTGTCCGGGCGCTCGGTAGCGGCGGCCCAGGCAGTCCAGAAGAAAAACTCGGTCATCCGCTCACGACGCTCGGCGCTGGGCAGGGTGTTTTCCTTCATGGCGTAGTTTTCGCGGGTAGACTGCAGTTCCGGGGCGTCGCTGAACAGGCGGCTGTAGTAGTCCGCTGTTCTGGCAATAGCTTCGGTCCTGCGCTCGGAAAGGTGCAGGGTGCTGGTACCGGCATCGTAGGTATTGGTGCGGTACTCGGTTTTCAGGTCGTACTGCAGGGCGTTCTGCTGCTGCCCACTGAGGCTGTGCCAGTCCTGTCCGTACTCTTCCCGGGCTGCGATGTCCAGCCAGGTTTCCAGTTCCCGGTGTAGCCAGTCGGCGGTCCAGTCCGGTGCCTGGTAGGCACCATGACCCCAGATTGAGCCAAGCTGCATACCCCCGACGGACTGCCAGGCAGTCTGCCCGTCAAGAATACTTTCCTCGGTCATCAGGGTGTCGCCGTCGGCGGACACAACCCGATCCGGAATGGGCGGCGCTTCGCGATACACCTCGGCACCGAAATACCCCAGTAGTGTGAAGGTTACTGCCAGAATCCCGATCAACAAAAACCAGAGTCGGCGGTACTTAGCCATGGTGCGCTCCTCCCAGTCGGGTCGGGTAGGCGTCTTGCTGTTTCATAACACTGTCTCCTCGATAAACATTTATTTAGGATAAATCTTTATTCCGGAATTTTGATTTGATGCATTTGAGGTGTCAAATTTATTTTGTGGGTATATCGAAAGGCTTAGATGGGGGTAAGGGGTGGTTTCATGTGGGTGCAATTCTACGGTTTGATTTTTCCCTGGAGCCGACTTAATATTAAGATGTATTCAAAATAAATGGTAGAGGTGAGTTCATGAGTGACTACGAAAAGTGGCTTTTCACAGCAAACAGCACCCTGGGACTGTCAGTGTTGGGTTTGATGGTTACAATTCTGCTCGCATACCCGTTGGCGGGCGCGCTTGCGCTGTCTGTGCAAATTGCCGCCCACATCGGAACCCTGATTTTTGCGGTCGGTATCAAGGTTGCCTACGTGGCGCGTCTGGTTTTTCTTAGCCGTTTGGGCAGACCTGTCCATTGAATCCCGGTAGAATAGATGCAGTTATGAACCTTGGTGAGAACCCCGCGATGGGCGACCGTTTTGGGAAAACCGGATTCCGAATTCTTGCGTATATGTCAATTGCGCTGGCTGCTGCCGGAGTGGTGTTGCCGCTATTGCCCACAACGCCTTTCGTTCTGTTGGCCGCATTCTTTGCCAGCAAGGGGTCTCCGGCTTTTGCTCAGTGGCTTGAAGACCATCCCAGGTTCGGCCCTGCCATTGATCAGTGGCGTACACGCAGGGCAGTGCCGGCACGGGCGAAGCTGCTGGCTTGCAGCATGATGGCCCTGAGTTGGGGAATGCTGTTTGCGCTTGGAGCATCAGGGATGGTGTTGGGCATTTCTGGCGTGTTTTTGTGCGGCACCGCGTGTTACCTGGTGACGCGACCCTCTTATTGAACGATTGCGATAACGACTGGAGTTTTGAATGCACATCACCCGCTACACGGATTATTCACTTCGAGTACTGATATATCTGGCAGTTCAGGGTGATCGTCTGGCGACCATTCAGGAAATCGCTGACAGCTATGACATTTCTAAAAACCACCTCATGAAGGTGGTGCACCAGCTGAACAAGAAGGGCTACATTGAGACCATACGGGGCAAGAAAGGGGGAATGCGTCTGCACCGTTCGCCTTCGGATATCAGTATCGGCATTCTGGTACGGGAAACCGAACAGGACCTGAGCATTGTGGAATGCTTTTCGTCCAAGAATGCCTGCAAGATAACGCCTGTGTGTGGCCTGAAATCGATGTTCGGTGAGGCGTTAAAGGCCTTTCTGGAAGTGCTCGACAAATACACTCTTGCTGACGTCATCCAGGAACAGCACCGGCCGCAGTTGTTGAGGCTGCTGCAGATCGCGTAAGCAGTCGATACAGAAACTTACGAATCAAATCCGTTTTTTACGCCAGGCATCCGGCGGGTCCGATAATATGGACCTGGATTCATAAATTACAATAACAGTTGTCGGGGCCGGTTTGATTCATATTGCCTTGCTGGTGTTGCTGGCGCTGTGTTCGGCAGGGGCGTCTGCAACCGGAACACCGGACAGTTTTCCCGTTGTACTGAGCGAAGGCAGCGGCAGGCTCGATATTTCCCGGCATTTAAGCTACTACGAAGATCCATCCTCCAGCCTCAATATTTCCCAGATCGCCAAGCGGTGGCCGAAAATCGGGTCCAAAGGTGTTCCCGACGACGCCTATAACTTTGGCTTCACCGATTCCACGTACTGGTTTCATACCCGGGTTATCAATAACTCGAGTCCGAATGATCGGTGGGTAATTGAAGGCCTGTATCCGATCATCGATGAAATGGAACTCTTCATCTTTCGGGAAGACGGGAATATTGGCCGGCAGATAGCTGGCGACTCGATACCTTTCTGGCAACGCCCCAGGGATCATCACAACATCAATTTCCTGCTGACGCTGTCGACCGGGCAGAGCGCCGATCTCTTTTTCCGGGTCAAGACTTCCGGTGCTGTTCAGATGCGCACGCTCCTGTGGCATTCGGACAACTTCAGCGCGACGGACCATCAGGAAAGGTTCCTGCTGGGGCTCTATTACGGGCTTCTCGTGGCCATGGCGATATTCAACTTACTGATCTTCGTTTCCTTCAGGGACACTAACTACCTTTGGTACGTGTCTTATATCCTGTCCTATGGCCTGCTCCAGTTCACTCTCAATGGACTGGCGTTTGAACACCTTTGGCCGGATTCGCCGTGGTGGAACAACCGTGCAGTCGCGTTCCTGATTGCTGCCGGCATGTTCTGCGTTCTCGGCTTTTCCCGGTCGTTCCTGGCACTCAAGGAAAATGCGCCCCGTCTTGAGCGGATTTTCGTGGGGCTTATGGCCTTTTTCGTGGTTGCCGGAGCAGGCGCTCTGATGTGGCCGGACTATGGTCCTGTCATTCGGTTGAACACATTCATGGCCGCCATTTCGGTGGGTTTCGTCATTCTTGCGGGTGGCCTGTGCCTCTATCGCAGGTTCCGTCCAGCACGGTATTTCATGGTGGCCTGGACGGCCCTCCTGTCCGGGATGCTTTTATATACGCTTAAGACCTTTGCGATTGTTCCGGCCAACTTTGTTACCGAGTTCGGGATCCAGATTGGGTCGGCCTTCGAAGTCATTCTGCTGTCCATCGCTCTCGCCGATCGCCTCAGGCACATGTCCATGGAAACCCAGAGAATCCAGCGTGAAATGAATGAGAAGCTGGAGTCCAGGGTCGCTGAGCGAACCTCAGAACTGGAGTCCGTCAACCAGCAACTGGAGGCCCTGAGCTCAACAGACGGATTGACCGGAGTTTTCAATCGCCGTTATTTCGATGCCCGTCTGGCCGAGGAGGCTGCCCGCAGCCGACGTCAGGGGGCCCTGTCTCTGATCATGATTGATGTTGATCATTTCAAACTGCTCAATGATAACCTCGGCCATCAGGCGGGGGATGCCTGCCTGCGTCGTCTGGCAGATGTCCTGATGACTGTTGTCAGGCGGGAGACCGATATCGTCGCCCGCTATGGAGGCGAGGAATTCACCATTATTCTTCCCTATACCGATGCCGCCGGCTCCCGTGCCCTGGCCGACAAGCTCCGCACGATGGTTGAGCGTGAGCTTCGCTTTGAATGGGAGCAGCAGCCGGTACCGGTAACCGTCAGTATCGGTGTCGCGACGGCTCCAGGCGGGCTTTTCGTGGAGCCGAGCGAGCTGATTGCGGCTGCGGATGATGCCCTCTACACCTCCAAGCAGGCCGGCAGGAACCAGGTGACGTTCCGGTCGCCGGGAGAGCGGCCCTCGGACCGGTTGGAGCCCGCTATGCCGTAGTTGCGTTGCCGGTGAGGCGCTCTGGCAGGGAATGACGGAGTATCCGTTTCACCACCGTGCCGTACTGCTTCGCAAAACTGCCGGTGTTGTAGTGAATGCCGTGCTTTCGACACACGGCCTGTACCTTCCCGGAAATCTCCGGATACCGGTGTGCGGGCAGGTCCGGGAACACATGGTGCTCCACCTGATAGCTCAAATGCCCGCTCAGAATATGCAGCCAGCGGCCCCCGGTGAAGTTCGAAGACCCGGTGAGCTGGCGCAAATACCAGTGGCCCTTGCTCTCACCCTCGCATTCCTCCTCAGTGAAGGTTTCCGCATCCTGGGTAAAGTGGCCACAGAAAATTACCGTGGATGACCAGAGATTGCGGATCAGGTTGGCGCCCACGTTCCCCGCCAGAACAATTGGAGCCACCGGAAAGGTGAGCAGAGGGAAGAAAACGTAGTCCTTGAACGCCTGTCGGCCGCCCTTGCGGGCGAACTCTTTCAGAAAGGGAAGCTTTTCACGCCAGCTAATTTCCCGGCTGCGCAGTTTTTCGGTTTCAAGTTCATGCAGTCCCACGCCCCACTGGAAAAATACACTCAGCAAGATGTAGTTGATGAACTGCAGCGCGTGCCAGGGTTTCCAGGGCTCGTCATCAGTAAGTCGCAGCACGGCGTAGCCATAGTCGCGGTCCTTTCCGATGATGTTGGTGTAGGTGTGGTGCTCGTAATTGTGGGTGCGGCGCCAGGAGTCGCCGGTACATACGGTATCCCACTCGTAGGTCTGGGAGTGCAGGCTCGGGTCGTTCATCCAGTCATACTGGCCGTGCATGACATTATGGCCGATCTCCATATTCTCCAGAATCTTGGCAATGCCCAGGGTTGCGGTGGCGGCAACGAACACCGGCGGCAGGAACCCGAACGGCATCATGATCCGGCCGCCCGCTTCGAGACTCCGGTGCAGTCGGACCATCCGCCGGATGTATCGCGCGTCCCGTTCACCGAGGTCTGCAATCACCTCATCCCGGATCGCGTTCAGATCGGTTTCAAGTTCTGCGAGTTGCGCTTCGGTCATCTTTTTCATGGTAATACTCCCTGCGGAGCAATGGGGCTCCGCGATGAAATCGGGTGTTAATTTCTAAAGGTCCAGTGACACCGGGCCCCGGGGGACGGAGATACAAAGCTGGATGTTCTCGTCACCGGGGCCAGAGGCTTTTCCGGTCAGGCGGTTGATCACGGTCCCCGTGGTTTTCCGGCAACTGCATTGGTGGCAAATACCCATGCGGCAGCCGTGGCGCGGGGTCAGGCCGGCGGCCTCGGCGATTTCCAGCAAGGTGGCATTGCCTTCGGAATCGACTTCGAGCTGGCTGCCTTCAAACTGAACCTCACCACCGAGCGTTTCGTTATCCAGATTGGCGCTTGGAGCGGAGAAGAAAGTGCTGTGGATATCCGAATCAGCAAAGCCTCGTTTGTAGAGAAGATCCTGGGCCAGATCCATCAGTCCCTTTGGGCCGCATAGATAGACCTGCCGTGCCTTGATGCCCGGTACCGCGTCCAGATCCTGGTCGCGCAGATAGCGAGGTTCTTTTGACTCGTTGGTGGCAATGATATTAAGCGTCAGGGCGCTGTAGCGTGTCTCCAGGGCCAGCAGCTTTTCCCGGGCAATAACGTCATCACTGGTTCGAACGAAATACAGCAATGTCACCGGTGCCCGGTAATCCAGCGCCGCCATGGTTTCAAGCTGGCTCAGCACCGGCGTGATGCCACTGCCGCCGGCGATGAACAGGACCGGCTGGGCCGGTTCTGGTATCTGAAAGTCGCCAAAGGCCTCGCCCAAACCGATGACTGCACCGGTTTGAAGGTGATCGTGGAGCCAGTTGGTCACCAACCCGCCCGGAAGGCGTTTGATGGTCAGCGTGACCCGTCCCTGCTCCTGCCAGAGCAGGGGTGAGCTTGAGAGACTGAACGTACGGTTGCGGCGGATTCCGTCAACTTCAACACAGATGTTCACATGCTGACCCGCGCGAAAGCCGGACCAGCGTCGGGCCGGCTTCAGAACCAGGGTTTTGGTGTCCCTGGTCTCGGAGAGGATCTGCTCGACCCGGGCCGGTGTGTACTCTTGTACCCACATAGGGTTGATGCGTTCGATCAGAGGGTCGAAAAATGCCTCTGGATCGTTCCGGTTGAACAGCTGCCTGCCAAGCCATTGCAGGGCTTTATGCTGGGTGTGTCTCGCTAACATACTGGGTGCCTCCCTGAGGCTTTCGGTTATCCGTGTGTACAAGTGTTCACTAATGTGTACGAATGTACACACGGATGTCTCCGACTACAACGGTCCGACTGGTAATGGCTCAAAATGACAAGCATTCTGTACTTTTATTTTTTTGGATGTGTACACTTGTGAACCTTGGTTGACGGCAGACGGTACAGACACAAGATGGCGGAAAAACAACGAAGAAAGCCCGGTGAAACCCGTGAGAAACTGATGACTGCGGCGTTGACGCTGGTAGGCAAGGGGCGGCATTTCGCCAGTCTTGGTATCCGGGAAGTGACTCGTCAGGCAGGTGTGGTACCAACCTCGTTTTATCGGCATTTCCGCAATATGGACGATCTGGGGCTTCAGCTGGTGGATGAGCTGGGACTGGTGCTGCGCAGGATGATGCGAGAGGCCCGGGCGAATGTGTTGCAGGCGGACAAACTGATCGAGGAATCGGTGGCCATCTTTATTAGTCACGCCCAGGCCAACCGGAGTTTTTTCCTGTTTATGGCTCAGGGGTTGGCGGGTGAGAGCCGGGCCGTGCAGGAAGGCATTCGCAGTGAGATGCGTTTCTTTGCCAGTGAGCTTGCCAACGATCTGCGCCGATTGAGGCTGGTGGACCACCTGACCGACCAGGATCTGGACATGACCTGTGATCTGGTGGTGCGAAGTGTTGCCTTCAGCCTGACCGATCTGCTCGGTGTATCAGCCGATGACGACTATCAGATTGAGCAGATCCGGAAGCGGACCACCCGCTTCCTTCAACTGATCTTCGTGGGTGCTGCCCACTGGCAAAGCGCGGGCTGATCGTCCGTTGGATCAGTCCGCTTTACTTTTTCTCGTCGCCGGCTTTCGTGGCGTCCTGGGCTTGTCCGCAGTCTTTGGCTTGGCCTTTGGCGGCAGAACCAGGCTTTCCAGTTCGTCCAGTGCCTCGCCGGTATAGACAGCCAGCCTCTGCATGCTTGGCAAGGTGTCCCGACAGCCCGTGTACCCGAAGTTCAGCGAGCCGTCATAGCTCAGACAGGTAATGTTCAGTGCGCCCCCGTGGGCGATCAGGGACACCGGGTACATGGCTTCCAGTTTCGCACCCTCGTAGTAGAGGGTTCTCTGGGGCCCTGGCACATTGGAAATCGTGACATTGAATACCGGCCGCATCCTTCCACCCAGACCGGACATCAGTTGCAGGATATAGGGCGACATCAACAGCATGGTGTACTGGGTCAGAGCGCTTTTGGGCAGCTTCTGCAGGTGCTCTTTCGCCCTGCGGGTGGAGGACTTGATGTTCTGGAGGCGGGTTAGCGGATCCGCCTCGTCGGTTGCCAGGGAAGCGATCATGAAGCTGATCTGGGTGCCCACACCCTGGTCATCAGACGGCCGAATATTGACCGGGATGCCGGCCGTGAGTGGGGTGTCCGGCAGTTCATCCTGTTCCAGCAGAAAACGCCGGAGGGCGGTGCCGCAAAGATACAGAACAATGTCATTCAGGGAGCCGCCGGATATATGGGCAAGCTCCTTGATCCGGTCCAACTGGTAGTGCTGGGTGGCGAACCGGCGCTGGCCGGTGACCCGGTGATTGATCTTGGAAACGGGCCCGGTAAACGGCGCGGTGAGGCCATCCTCGGGATGGCGAACAGAATGCACCAGCCGGTTGCCTGCCTGCCATAGTCGTGGCGCCATGTCGGCTTGCAACTTCAGCGCCTCCATGGCCTGTGAAACTGCGCCGGGCACGCTGGCCTCGGAGTCGGATTTGCTGCCGCGACGACGCTCCGGACGCACCGACCAGGGTGGCGGCATATCCCTTTTATCTGGATCTGTCGTCAGCACCCGTTGCATCAGGCGCACACCGCTGATGCCGTCAATCATGGAATGATGCATCTTGGTATAAAGCGCAAACCGGTTGTTTTCCAGCCCTTCGATAACGTGGCATTCCCAGAGCGGGCGGGCAAAATCCAGGGGGTTGGAGTGCAGTCGCGATACCAGAATACCTAGTTCCCGTTCACCGCCGGGGCGGGGCAGCGCGGAGTGACGCACGTGGTAGTCCAGGTCGATTTTCTTGTCGACTTTCCATGCCGGGGCCAGTACCCGACCCAGCAATCCGGACCAGGCAAGCTTGTAACCCCAGGGAGGTGCTACGTCACCGGTTTCCTTCATGCGGGTCACCATGTCCCGAAGGAAGGTTTCAGGGGCGCCCTCCGGTAGCGAAAAGATCTGCAGGTTGCCCACGTGCATGGGGGTGTCTTCAGATTCTACGGCCAGCCAAGAGGCATCCAGGGTTCCCAGGCGTTTCATTCCTTGTGTGTCTCCACGAGTGTCCAGGTATTTTAATTGTCTGATGCAAGTATACTTGCAACTGCTTCGGGACACGATGCTTGCGGCCAGAAACTTCCCGGTTTTGCAGCGTTTAACCGTTACACGCTGTTGCCGTTGAAGGCTCCCGAAAGGGAGCAGTGTGTGCTACTTTTCATCGGTTGGTCGCAGTAAAAACAAAAACATCCGGAGGCGTTGTGGAATCCAGCCCGCTTATCTCGGCAGGTCTGCCGATTGCTCTGTTCATTATCATGATCGGTATCGGCATGACCTTGACGATACGTGACTTCCGCCAGGTGGCGGTTTATCCGAAAGGGATGATTGTCGGCACCGTTGCCCAGATCCTTGTCATGCCGCTCATCGCCTTCATGCTGGCCACGTTGCTGGCGGTTCCGCCGGCCATCGCCGTCGGACTGGTGATTATTGCCGCCTGTCCCGGGGGCACCACCTCGAATCTGTTTGTGCTGCTCTCACGGGGTAATATTGCGCTCTCCATCGTGCTAACCGTCAGCGCGAGCCTGATCACCATCCTTACCTTGCCACTGTTCACCAACATTGCGCTTCAGCACTACATGGGAACCGAAGAGGACATTGTGCTGCCGGTATGGAAAACCGTGGGTATGCTGATCGGCATCGTGCTCTTCCCGGTAGCCATCGGGATGGTGGTTCGTACCCGCAAGCCTGAAGTTGCCCGCAAGGCCGAGAGCATTGTGAGTATCTTTGGTGGTGTTGTGCTGGCGGTCCTTATTGTGGCGCTGGTGTACGGGGTTCGTGACCAGATCTGGGAGCTTCTGAAGCAGGCGGGGCCGGCCACCATCCTGTTGAATTTGGCTGGTATCGGGCTGGGTCTTGCAGCCGGCCGGGTGGCGGGTCTGACCCAGCGGGAATCGCTCGCGGTTGCGGTGGAACTGGGTGTGAAGAACGGTACGATTGCCCTCATGGTCACCCTGACGCTGCTGGAGTCCAGCGCCATGTCGATCCCTGCGGCGGTATACGGGGTGCTGATGTTCCCGATCGGCTTTGTTCTCGCCATGTACGGCCGGAGCATCATTCCCATTTCGACGGTACAGAGCAAAAACTGACTGGAGTCCTGCGTTATGCAGTTCCTGAACGGCATTACCCTGCTGTTGGTTTATCAACTGGTGGGGGAGATTACAGTCCGACTGCTGGGCCTGCCTATCCCCGGACCGGTGCTTGGCATGGTGATGCTGTTCGTGACCCTGATGATCCGGGGCAAGGCCCCGGACTCTGTGGATCAGGCATCTACGGCCTTGCTCAGCCATCTCTCACTTCTGTTCGTGCCCGCCGGCGTAGGCATGATGGCGCATTTTGGCCGCATCGCCGACGAGTGGGTTCCCATAACCCTGGCGCTTCTGCTGAGTACCGTTATAACCATGGTCGCCACCGCCCTGATCATGCAGGTGACTACCCGTTGGTTTGCCAAGCCCCTCACGGAAAAGGAGGGCGGCGATGAATGAGCCGGGCCTGAAAGACATCTGGGTTTACCTCTCCGCGTCACCGCTTCTCGGGCTTACGATTACCCTCGTGGCCTATGGTGTTGCCTACCGGCTGTACCTGAAAACCAACTCTAATCCGCTGGCCAATCCGGTGGTCACATCAGTGGCCATGCTCATCATTCTGTTGCTGGCGACAGGCACCTCCTACGGTGATTATTTTGAAGGCGGGCAGTTTGTCCACTTTCTGCTGGGGCCGGCGACGGTGGCGCTGGCCGTTCCCCTGTATCAGCAGTTTTCCAGGCTTCGACAGCTCTGGTTACCGGTGACGATTTCGCTCTTCTGCGGTGTTGTCATCGCCGCCGGCAGCTCCATTGGCCTCGCTCGTCTTCTGGGTGGATCCACGGAGATCCAGATGTCCCTGGCACCGAAATCGGCAACGGCACCGGTGGCCATGGGGATTTCTGAAAAAATCGGCGGGCTTCCGTCTCTGACGGCCGTATTGGTGGTCATCACGGGTATTACAGGCACCGTTCTGGGCACCAAGCTGTTTGAGTGGATCCGGGTCAGGGACGATACCGCCAAGGGTATTGCCATGGGGGTCGCCGCACATGGTATCGGGACCGCCCGGGCGTTTCAGGTAAGCTCGCAGATGGGCGCCTTCTCCGGCCTGGCCATGGCGCTTTCTGCCTTCGCTACGGCCTTGCTGGTGCCCTGGCTGGTTGATCTGCTTGAAGCCTGGATCCCCGCCTGATTCTGCTACTTTGGAACCACTACCAAGATCCTATAAAAAGCAATTTAAATATTTATTTGAGAATGGCCTTCCGATGGGTTGAATGGGATGACACCATTTCCCCATCGCTGGCGTACCCGTTATCAAGAGAAATCTTGATTGGCGAACCCGGAGGAGGCCCTTTGAACAAGAATAACTACCTGGCAGCGTTTGTTTTGTCACCGGCGTGTATTTCGATCTCGCTTCCAGCGATTGCACAGTCGACATCGAACACCGATGAAGAGCTTGTGCTGCAGGTAACCGCCCCACGACTGGTTCGGGATTTGTATGAAACCCCCGCTGCGGTCTCTGTTATCAACGCGCCTGATATCCGTGAGGGCCAGCAACGTCTGCAACTGGATGAGTCCCTCAATACCGTCCCGGGCCTGTTCTTTCAGAATCGCTACAACTTCGCCCAGAACCTCAGGTTATCCACCCGAGGATTCGGGGCCAGGGCGCCCTTTGGCATTCGTGGTATTCGCATTCAGGTTGATGGCATCCCCTACACGCTCCCGGACGGCCAGTCCCAGATCGATGCCATTGATCTGGATTCGGCCCAACGAATCGAGGTCATCCGGGGGCCAGCGTCGGTTCAGTACGGCAATGCCGCTGGCGGTGTCATCGATATTTCCACGGCGTTGGGTGATGAGCTTCCCGAGGGTGGTCGGCTTCGCCTTGACGGCGGCAGTGACGACTATCGCAAGGCGGCAATACAGGGTAACGGCGTTGAAGGTGATACCAGCGGCATAGCCACGCTCTCCTGGCTGACGGTTGATGGCCATCGGGAGCAGAGCGAGGCGGAAAAAGCGCTGTTCAACGCCCGTGTCGCACGGGATCTGGATTCTGGGAGACGGGTGACAGCCACGTTTAACGCCTTACACAACCCGAAATCCGAAGACCCGGGCGGGCTCACCCTGGCCCAGGCGGAAGAGGATCCGGAGCAGGCTACCGCACTTGCCAAAAGGCTTGATAGTAGCCAGACCGTAAACCAGCAGACCCTGGGCGTGAGATGGGAAGATTCGGCGGTCCTGCCCGGCCAACTCACTCTCGATACCTTCTACATCCGCCGGGATTTTGCCCAGCAGCTGCCGTTCCCGGGCAGCAGCCGGGTGGCCTACGACCGGCACTTTTACGGTATCAGCTCCGAGTACCAGCAGGAATCGGCAGTCGCCGGGTTGCCCCTGGTGTGGGTTACCGGTCTTGATGTGCACCATCAGTCCGATGACCGGCGCCGCTATTCGGTGTCTATCGATGGCGATATCACCGGCCAGACCCAGGCGGAAAACCAGAGCGCTACTAATGTGGCGGTATTTGGCCAGGGCGATCTGGCGATTAGCGATGCACTCAACCTATCCCTGGGGGTGCGGTTCGACCGGTTGCGCCTGGCCATTGACGACGACTGGCTGCAAGACGGCGAGGATGATTCGGGCAACCGGACTTTCCGGGAGTACAGTGGTGTTGCCGGCATCAGCTACAAGCTGGCGCCCAGGCACCAGGTGTACGCCACCATCGGCACAGCGTTCGAATCGCCCACCTTTACCGAGTTTGCCAACCCCAGCGGCGGTGGTTTTAATCCCGAGCTGGAGCCTCAGCAGGCATTGAATCGCGAGCTCGGTATGCGCGGCATGCTGGGCGCCGGGTTGAGCTATGATATGGCCCTGTTCTCCATCCGGGTGGAAGACGAGATCCTGCCGTTCAATGTGGGTGACCAGACTTTCTACGAAAACGCGGGTGAAACCCGGCGCAATGGTTTTGAACTGGGCCTGGCCTGGGAACTTTCCTACGCCTGGCGGGTAACCAGCGCCCTCACTCTTGCCGATTACGAATTACGGGACTTTGTTGATGAACAGGGCAACGATGCCAGCGGCAATGCCATTCCCGGGTTGCCGGAACAGCTCTGGGTGAACGAGCTGGAGTGGCGCGGATCAGCCGGCCGTTTTGCGGCCCTGGAGTGGCAATATGTCGGGGAGTTCTACGCCGAGAACAGCAACCAGACCCTGGTGAGTGATTACTGGCTGGTCGGCCTGCGTGCCGGCGATTCCTTCCGGATTGCAGACCAGACCCTGAACCTGTATGCCGGCATCCGCAATCTGCTGGATCAGGAGTACTTCAGTAACGTCCGGATCAATGCCAACGCGAACCGCCCGGTGGAAGATCGGGGCTATTTCGAGCCCGGTCCCGGAAGAACTTTTTATGCGGGCCTGGAATGGGTATTCTGAGGGGCGATAACAACACAAACAGTAGGGATTTTTAATTCATGCAAACCAAGTTCCTTCTCGAAGAAAGCCAGATGCCGAAATACTGGTACAACCTGCAGGCGGATCTGCCTGAGCCGTTGCCCGCCGTGCTGCACCCGGGCACCCAGCAACCAGTGGGCCCGTCCGATCTTGAGCCGTTATTTCCGATGGCCTTGATTGAACAGGAAGTGACCACTGAGCGGGAAATCGAGATCCCTGAGCCGGTGCGTGACGTTTACAACCTCTGGCGGCCGGCGCCTCTTTATCGGGCGCATCGTCTCGAGAAAGCTCTTGGTACCCCGGCAAAGATCTTCTACAAATACGAAGGCGTCAGCCCGGCGGGCAGTCACAAACCGAATACTGCAATTCCCCAGGCTTTCTACAATCGTGAAGCGGGCATTCGCACCCTCACCACCGAAACCGGTGCAGGGCAGTGGGGCACGTCGCTGTCCTTCGCCGGCTCCCTGTTCGATATCGACGTAACCGTGTTTCAGGTGCGGGTTTCCTACAATCAGAAGCCCTACCGCAGGGCGGTCATGGAAACCTACGGCGCCAAATGTGTGGCTTCGCCCTCGGAGCTGACCGAGTTTGGCCGCAAGGTGCTGGCAGAGACTCCGGACCACAATGGTAGTCTGGGCATCGCCATCTCCGAAGCGGTGGAACTGGCGGTCAAGGACCCGAACACCAAGTATGCCCTGGGCTCGGTTCTCAACCATGTGTTGCTGCACCAGAGCATTATCGGCCTGGAAGCCATGCAACAGATGGAAATGGCGGACTGCTGGCCCGATGTGATTGTTGGTTGTACCGGCGGGGGTTCCAACTTTGCCGGTATTGCCTTCCCGTTCATGGGGCACGCCCTGAGGGGTGGCGAGAAATCCCGGATCGTGGCGGTAGAGCCTTCAGCCTGTCCCACGCTGACCCGTGGCAAGTACGCCTACGATTACGGTGATACTGCCCACATGACCCCGCTGACCAAGATGCATACCCTGGGCTCCGGCTTTACACCGCCGGGTTTCCACGCTGGTGGTCTGCGGTACCACGGTATGGCACCCCTGGTTTCACATGCCAAGGAGCTGGGGCTGTTTGATGCGGTGTCCTACACTCAGCGGGAGTGCTTCGAGGCCGGCGTTCTGTTTGCGAGGAACGAAGGTATCGTGCCGGCTCCAGAGGCCAACCATGCGGTCAAGGGTGCCATTGACGAAGCCCTGCGCTGCAAGCGGGAAGGCAAGGAAGAGGTGATCCTGTTCAACCTCTGCGGTCATGGTCATTTCGATATGGCGGCCTATACCTCCTACTTCGCGGGTGAACTGAGTGACCACGAATACGACGAGCAGGAACTGGCGATGGCGCTGTCCGGGCTGCCCTCGGTCAACGTCTGATCAGTCGTCTGTAGCTCGCTGCTGAAAAACCGTACCCCCGCCGCCGGCATCCAGTTGCCGGATGGCGGTGGGCGCGCCTTCGTCGTCAAGCCGCACGTCTCCAATGCCTGCCCCGTTCCACAAGCGCTCTCCGGCCTCCCGGCCCTCGGGCAGTCTGGGTGAAATCCACATGCGCCGTCTCTTGGTGAACCAGTTCAGGGGCGACCAGGGCGCGAACAGCCAGCGATTTAGCCGGTCCAGCCATTCCAGCAGGGCGTTGGGGAATTCGTTCTTGATACCGCTACTGGTGATCTGCCAGACGTGGGGGCCGTTCTGTTTGTGGCGCAGCCGTACATCGTAGGCAAACGAATAGTGGACATCCCCTGACAGAATCACGAAGTGTCTGGGCGTTCGGGGGTGGCCGAAAATATTGAGCAGCACACTGGCGGCGCCCCGGTGAGCCATCCAGTTTTCGGCGTCCACCAGCAAGGGCTTTCCGAAGAAAGTAAATATCCTTTGGATCATCTCGATCAGCTTCACCCCGAACATGGGGGCCGGCGATACCACAACCACCGCGTCCTCGCCCATGATCTCGTGTTGGAAGTCGGTCAGTGATTCCCAGTCCATCAGTCCGGAGGGATGGCTGCGACGGATTTCACTGCGCCAGCGGTGGGTGCGGGTGTCCAGAACCACCAGTCGGGGGGATGTTTGCAGGCTGTAATGCCAGTGTTGAAAGTGGAACAACTGGTCGATCAGGTCATCCTGAATGACTTTGTCCAGCTCGTGCTGCCCGTTGCTGGATTCGAACAGTCTCTGACAATGTTCGATCAGTTCCCGGAAATTATCCGGCTGGTTGCCCCAGCCCTGGCATAAAAGGTAGCCCAAAAGAGCATTGCCGATGATGCGCCGGGAAAAGGGGTGTTCATACGCGGTGGTTTCCCAGAGTGCGGAAAGGTTCCAGTCGTCCGTCACGTCATGATCATCAAAGATCATATAGACGGGTACGTTGGCCATGGCACGGGCTGCCCGGGGCAGGCTTCCGCGGAACTCGTCGATGGCGGCCTGTTCTTTCCGATAGCGCGCCAGTTCGTCCGGGTCATCTACCGGCTCGGCGCTGGTAACAAAAGCCCAGGGTTTCGGCGACCATACCAGCAGGTACATGGCCATCACCTCGGCAAACGAGATCAGGTGATTGCCGGCATTGGCGGTGGTGAAAACGGGTTTTCGGACGCCGCCGAAAAAACGCTCTGTCAGGTCCTCGTTGAATTCGGATTCCGGCAGCAGTTCATCCCGGTGGTAATAGGCATTCGCTACCGAGGTGAGTTCTCGGCTGTGTTTTAGCGAGGCGCCTTCCAGCGTTTCCTGGAACAGGCCCAGCTGGTGAATAACACACTGGATGGCATGCAGCATCGGGCCGGCGACATCATCGGCGTAGACCTGGTCGCCGGTCATCAGGAGCAGGGACGGAACGTCCTCAAGCTGTTCTGCCTTCTGCAGTTCCTCGTCCACCCGAACCAGCCCGTCCCGGGAAGGATGGTGGGGTCTCCGGCAGGAGCCATGGAGTATCCGATCCAGTTTCGACTTCAGGGTGAAGCCCGGGCGCTCCCGGCCTTCGGGGCAAAGGTGGGGAGCCCAGCCCCGGATCCATTCGGGAGACTCTGATCGCTCTCCGGTCAGTCCCAGGTCGTATTCCAGTCGAGTGTCACGGGGTAGGGCTGAATCCGGTGTGATGCTCAGCAGGTGCAGCCAGGCCCGGGTACCGACCCTTAGCCGTACCAGCTCGGAATCGGCCACCGGACGGTCCAGGAGCAGATGGTCTCCGTTAAACATCCGTACAGCGAGTACGACTGGCTCCTGTGTTACCAGCCATAGAACGATCGAGTCCGGCGCAGCATGACGTAGAACCGGGCCGGCCAGTACCGGCCCATATTTGTCACCAGGCTCCAGTTTCAGTCCTCCTCAACTTCCCTGGGCGGGCAGTGGTGGTCCTCCACGACAGTGCCATCGTCCACGCTCTCCAGATGCACATCAAAGCCCCACAGACGATGTACGTGGCGCAGGACTTCGTCGGTTTCCTTGCCCAGTGGCACGCGGTCTACCGGTATGTGACGCAGGGTCAGTGAGCGATCGCCGCGCACATCCACATTCCATACCTGGATGTTGGGTTCCCGATAACTCAGGTTGTACTGGCGCGCCAGTTTCTCTCGCAGGTCCCGGTATCCGGGTTCGTCGTGGATGGCGGTTACCCGGTACACGTCTTCCTGATCATCATTCTGGATTGCGAAAAGTTTCAGATCCCGCATTACCTTGGGGGAGAGGAACTGCTGGATGAAGCTCTCGTCCTTGAAGTTCTTCATCGCAAAATGCAGGGTTTCCAGCCAGTCGCTGCCAGCGATGTCCGGGAACCACTCACGGTCTTCGTCTGTTGGGTTCTCGCAGATCCTGCGCAGATCCGTAAATATGGAGAATCCCAGGGTGTATGGGTTAATGCCCGAATACCACGGGCTGTTGAATGGCGGCTGGTACACCACCGCCGAGTGGCTCTGGAGAAACTCGAGCATGAAGCCGTCGGTCACCAGCCCCTTGTCGTACATGCGATGCAGCAGGGTGTAGTGCCAGAAGGTGGCCCAGCCTTCATTCATGACCTGGGTCTGGCGCTGGGGATAGAAGTACTGTCCAAGCTTCCGCACGATGCGGATGATTTCCCGTTGCCAGGTTTCCAGTAAGGGCGCGTTTTTTTCAATGAAATAGAGGATGTTTTCCTGGGGCTCTTCCGGATAGCGCTTGCGGCGCCTTACCGGGTCGTCGTCTTCGTCCAGTTTCGGAATTGTCCGCCAGAGATCGTTAATGCGCCTCTGTTGGTACTCTTCTCGCTCTTTCTGGCGACGCACTTCTTCCGACGCCGATATTGGCGCCGGGCGCTTGTAGCGGTCCACACCATAGTTCATCAGGGCATGGCAGGAATCCAGTATTTCCTCCACGGCATCCACACCATAGCGCTCCTCGCATTCTGCGACGTAATGGCGGGCAAACACCAGGTAATCAATGATCGCGCTGGCGTCGGTCCATGTGCGGAACAGGTAGTTACCCTTGAAGAACGAGTTGTGGCCGTACGAGGCGTGGGCAATGACCAGCGCCTGCATCGGCAGGGTATTTTCCTCCATCAGGTAGGCGATGCAGGGGTTGGAGTTGATCACGATTTCGTAGGCCAGCCCCATCTGACCGCGTTGATAGCCCTTGGATGTGCTGAGAAACTGCTTGCCGAAGGACCAGTGATGGTAGCCAACCGGCATGCCTACGGAGCTGTAGGCGTCCATCATCTGTTCGGCGCTGATCACCTCGATCTGGTTGGGGTAGGTGTCCAGGCCGAACTCGGCGGCGCATTTTGCAATCTCGTCGTCGTATTTCTGGATCAGCTCGAACGTCCATTCAGACCCAGTTGAAATTGGTTCCCGGGCTCTGGGTTGGTCACTTTTCGGCAGATTGGGGCGGTCCATGAGGTTAGTCATGCGGCTTTCCTCTCGAACAACTGGCGGAACACCGGGTAAATTTCGCCGGGGTCGGCGATCTGCTGTAGGGCAAAGCTCTGGGGGAATCGCTCCTGGATCTTCTCGTATTCATACCAGAGCATCTGGTGGTCCTGCGGCGTGATCTCTACATAGGCGAAATACTGCACCAGGGGCAGGATATTGTCGGCCAGAATCTTGCCGCACACCGGGGAGTCATCGTTCCAGTTATCACCGTCTGATGCCTGGGCCGCGTATATGTTCCACTCGGCCGGGGAGTATCGGGATTCAATAATCTTGTGCATCAGCTTGAGGGCGCTGGAGACGATAGTGCCCCCGGTTTCCCGGGAATAGAAAAATTCTTCCTCATCCACTTCCTTGGCGCTGGTGTGATGCCTTATGAAGACCACTTCAATCTTCTTGTAGTTCTTCTTGAGAAACAGATACAGCAGGATGAAAAAGCGCTTTGCGATGTCTTTGTGCATCTGGGTCATGGACCCGGACACGTCCATAAGACAGAACATCACGGCACTGGTGGCCGGTTGCGGCTTTTTCACGTGCTGGCGATAGCGCAGGTCGATTTCATCAATGAAAGGAATTCGGCGCACATTCGCTTTCAGTCGCGCGATTTCCTCCTCGAGAACCTGGATCTGGTCCTCGTGGCTGAACGCCGGGTCCAGATCCTCCGGCGCCGACTTCAGCGCTTCCAGCTGCTTTTCCAGATCCCGGATCTTCTTCTTGCGCGCGCCTCCCAGGCCCAGACGTCGGGCATGGGCGCCACGCAATGAGCGCACCACATCCAGCTTGGCCGGTACCCCCTCGGTGCTGAAGCCAGAGCGGATATACTTGAAGGCCTCGGTATCCTTGAGTTTCTTGCGGGCGAGGTTAGGCAGCTCGAGGTCGTCGAACAGGAAATCCAGGAACTCTTCCTGGGTTATCTGGAAGGCGAACTCATCCATGCCCTCTCCGTCCGGGCTGGCCTGCCCCTGTCCGGAACCCTGGCCCCCGCCACCCTCGGGCTTGGGGATGGTGTCGCCGGCCACAAACTCCTTGTTACCGGGGTGCACCACCTCCCGCTTGCCGCCCTGGCCGTGGTGGAAGATGGGTTCCTCGATGTCGCGGGACGGAATACTGACTTTCTCGCCCCGTTCGATGTCTGTGATCGAGCGCTTCTGAACCGCATCCGACACCGCACGCTTGATGTGGTGGCGGTACCGGCGCAGGAACCGTTCCCGGTTCACTGCGCTCTTGTTTTTACCGTTCAGTCGCCGGTCGACTATGTGGGTCATTCCCATGGCGTTACTCCAGCTCAGTGAATGGTCACTGACTTAGTGAGACTTGCGAACCCGCAGGTACCATTCGGCCAACAGCCGAACCTGCTTCTCCGTGTAGCCTCGATCGACCATACGCTCGACGAACTGCTTGTGCTTGTTCTGATCTTCCTGGCTCGCTTTGGGGTTGAACGAGATCACCGGCAACAGATCCTCGGTGTTCGAGAACATCTTCTTCTCGATCACGGAACGCAGCTTTTCGTAGCTTAGCCAGGACGGATTCTTGCCCCCGTTGTTTGCCCGGGCGCGCAGTACGAAGTTGACCACCTCGTTGCGGAAATCCTTCGGATTCGATATGCCTGCTGGCTTCTCGATCTTCTCCAGCTCTTCGTTGATCGAGGAGCGGTCGAGAATTTCGCCGGTGTCCGGATCCCGGTATTCCTGATCCTGGATCCAGAAATCGGCATAGGTGACATACCGGTCGAACAGGTTCTGGCCGTATTCGCTGTAGCTTTCCAGGTATGCGGTCTGGATTTCCTTGCCGATGAACTGAACGTAGTGAGGCGCCAGGAATTCCTTGATGAACCTGAGGTATTTCTCATGGATTTCCGGCGGGAACTGCTCCTGCTCAATCTGTTTTTCCAGAACGTAGAGCAGGTGTACCGGGTTGGCGGCCACCTCTGTGGTGTCGAAGTTGAATACCTTGGACAGGATCTTGAAAGCAAAGCGGGTGGACAGCCCATCCATGCCTTCCATTACGCCGGCGGCGTCACGATACTCCTGAATGGATTTGGCTTTGGGATCGGTATCCTTGATGTTTTGGCCGTCATACACCCGCATCTTGGAGAAGATGCTGGAGTTTTCCGGCTCCTTGATGCGCGAGAGCACCGAGAACTGGGCCAGCATGTCCAGGGTGTCCGGCGCGCAGGGGGCGCCTTCCAGGGAGCTGTTGCTCAGCAGTTTCTTGTAGATCTCGATTTCTTCGGTCACTCGCACACAGTAGGGCACCTTGACGATGTACACTCGGTCAAGGAACGCCTCGTTGTGCTTGTTGTTGCGGAAAGTCTGCCACTCGGATTCGTTGGAGTGGGCCAGGATTACCCCGTCGAAGGGGACAGAACCCATGCCTTCGGTGGTGTTGTAGTTGCCTTCCTGGGTGGCTGTCAGCAGCGGGTGCAGCACTTTGATCGGTGCCTTGAACATCTCCACGAATTCCATCAGGCCCTGGTTGGCCTTGCACAGGCCACCGCTGAAGCTGTAGGCATCCGGATCATCCTGGGAGAAATCCTCCAGCATGCGGATGTTGACCTTGCCCACGAGGGCGGAAATGTCCTGGTTGTTGTCGTCCCCGGGTTCGGTTTTGGAGACAGCAACCTGGTCGAGTACCGAGGGGTACATCTTTACAACCCGGAACTGGCTGATGTCGCCGCCGTATTCATGCAGGCGTTTGACAGCCCAGGGCGACATAATGTTTTTCAGGTAGCGGGCAGGGATGCCGTATTCCTCTTCGAGGATCTGGGCGTCTTCAGACGGATCGAACAGGCCCAGCGGCGATTCGTTCACTGGCGAGCCCTTAATGGCATAGAAGGGCACTTTTTGCATCAGTGATTTGAGTTTCTCTGCCAGGGAGGACTTACCGCCGCCCACGGGGCCAAGCAGGTAAAGGATCTGTTTCTTTTCTTCCAGGCCCTGGGCGGCGTGGCGGAAGAAGGAAACGATGTTTTCTACGGCGTCTTCCATGCCATAGAACTCGGAAAACTCGGGGTACCGCTTGATGACCTTGTTGGAAAAGATGCGCGACAGCCTCGGATCTTTCGAGGTATCGACGAACTCTGGTTCGCCAATGGCAATTAACATTCTCTCAGCGGCCGTTGCGTAGGCCGTTGGGTCCTTTTTGCAGATCTCCAGGTATTCCTCCAGGCTGTATTCTTCTTCCTGGGTACTCTCATACCGGTCTTTGAAGTGCTGCAGTATGCTCATAGATTGCCCTCGCTCGCTGTATCTTCAGCTTTCAGTTCACGCAATTTCCCCGTTGCAGTCAGTTCCGCCCGTCCGGACGGTTTGTTTAGTTATGGGTGGAAGGAATGGATACTTACAAGCCTGTGCACGATCTGGTCGAGGTCGGCTTGCTTACTTTGAGCTTAGTTCACGGTTGGGGAGTTGGACAGTGGGTGAGTGGTTAAGGTTCATTAAATTATGTTAGGCGGGTGTGTTGGTTTTGTAGCTTGCGGGGTTTCTGGGGGACTGTGTGAGGGGGCTGGAGTGCACCGGGTGGCTTTCTGACAACGAATTGGCAACTCGCTTCGCTCAGACATCAAATTCGTTGTCAGAAAGCCACCCGATACACTCCGATCAGGCCTTCGGGGGGATGGCCCCGGGAAGCTAGAGTTTGGTTAAACGGAAGACGCTTTCTGAGGCGTTTTCCAGGCCTTTTCGCTTGGTAAACGGATGATCCTTGGCCAGGGTGTTGGTCAGGATGTGTTCGATCTTGTAGTCGTCCTGGTAGAGTTCCCGCACTTCCTCGTCGCTGACGTTGAACGGCGGGCCCTTGATTTCAGTGTCGTAGTCCAGGGTGATCAGCAGGATCTTCGTGCCGTCGGGGATGATGGCGGTCAGGTGGTTTACATAGTCTTTGCGCATTTGTGGCGGCAGGGCGATCAGGGCGGCCCGGTCGTAGACCAGTCGGACGTGTTTCAGGTCATCGGGGACCAGTTGGAAGAAGTCGCCGCACCAGAGCTGCAGGTTGTCGTGTTTGAAGGTGATGAAGGGTTCGCCGGGATGAACTTTGGCTTTTTCGCCGGCTTCTTCGAAGAAGTCTTTGCAGGCCAGTTCGCTCAGTTCCACGCCGATAATGGGGTGCCCGCGGTCGTGGAGCCACCACATGTCATGGGCTTTGCCGCAGAGGGGCACGAAGACGGCGTCGGTGCCTTTACCGGCCAGTTCCGGCCAGTGGTCGTGGAGGTACTGGTTCACGGTGCCCTCGTGGAAACCGATTTCCTTTTTAGCCCAGCGTTCGTGCCAGAATTCATGTTCCATGTTTCACACCCTGTTCTTGCTTGGACATCTTGAGTTTTGGACGTTTATCTCAGTCTACCCTAATCTGTGGCCATCTGGATTCAGGAGAAAAGTATGAAAGCGGTGTTCCTTGACGCCAAAACCCTTGGCGATGATGTGGACCTCTCGCCCATCGAGTCGGTAACGGGCGGGCTGAAAAAATACGAGCGGACAGCGCCGGATGAAGTGCTGGAACGCATCCGGGGTTTCGATACCGTGTTGGTCAACAAGGTGGTGCTGAGCCGGGAGCATTTCGAGGCCTGTCCGGAGCTTGAAACCATCGCTGTGGTGGCGACCGGCTTGAACAATATTGACCAGGCGGCGGCGAAGGATCACGACATCAGGGTGATGAACGTGACCAACTACGGCCGCTCCACGGTGGCGCAGCACACCATGGCGCTGATGCTGGCGCTGGCCACCCGGCTGCTGGATTACAACCGGGATGTGCGGGCCGGACGCTGGGGCAAAAGTGACATGTTCTGCCTTATGGACCATCCGATTATGGAACTGGAGGGGCGCACTCTTGGTATTGTCGGCTACGGCGATCTGGGTGAGGGCGTGGCCGAGCGGGCGGCTGCCTTTGGTATGCGGGTTCTGCTCGGGGCCCGACCGGGTCAGGAGGCCGGAGAGGTGGACGGGTATTCCCGGATTCCCCTGGATGAACTGCTGCCTCAGGTGGACGTGCTGTCATTGCACTGTCTGCTCACCGATGAAACCCGGGGTCTGATTGGTGCCCGCGAACTGAAAATGATGAAGCCGGACTCGTTGCTCATCAACACCAGCCGCGGTGGCCTGGTGAACGAACAGGCGCTGGCGGACGCATTGCGCGCCGGCGAGATCGGCGGTGCCGGGTTTGACGTGTTGACCGAGGAGCCGCCCCGAAACGGCAATCCCCTGCTGGCGGATGACATTCCGAATCTGATTGTTACCCCGCACTCGGCCTGGGCCAGCCGGGAGGCGCGGCAGCGGATTGTTGGGATTACTGCAGCCAATCTGTCTTCCGTTGCCTGAGCTATTCGCGGCCATACGCCCCCCTGTTCCGCCCTCAAATGATGACAGCCGTATGACGCGGCTGTTGTCCTTTCCTGCTTAAACTGCCCTTGCTCAAACAAAAACAAAAGGGCAATACACTATGTTCAGGAAAACACTGGCAGTTCTGTGCTGCGCGCTGCTTTGTTCCCAACCGGTGATGGCTTTCGAGCGGGGTGAACTGCTTGTCTGGATCAATTCAGACAAGGGATTCAATGGCCTGGCTGAGGTGGGCCGACGTTTCGAGCAGGAAACCGGGATTCCCGTTACCGTTGAAACGCCGGACGATCTTACCTCCCAATATGACCATTACGGCTATTCCGCTAAAGCGCCTGATATTGTGATCTGGCCCCATGACCGTTTTGGCAGCTGGATCAATGAAGGCCACCTGACGCCGATTGAACCTTCAGAAACCATCCGCGATTCAATCGCGCCCTTCGCCTGGCAAGCGGTGTCGGTGGGCGAGCGGGTATACGGTTACCCCATCGCCATGGAAGTCGTGAGTTTGCTGTATAACCGGCAATTGGTCGAGACTCCGCCCCGCACCCTGAAAGATGTCGCCGCTCTGGACCGCCGTCTCAAGAAACAGGGCATCGACGCCATTTCCTGGGATTACCGCAATGTCTATTTTTCCTGGCCGATTCTGGCAGGGTCAGGTGGCTACAGTTTTGGTGCCGAGGGTTTTGTTTATGACCTTTCTGACGTCGGCGTTGCCACAGAGGGAGCCATTGAGGCGGTTACTGGTATCCGCAGCATGATCGAACAGGGCGTGTTGGCCGGCGATGCCGATTACGGATCCATGATGGAAGGATTCAAGGCGGGCGACGTTGCGATGATCATTAACGGCCCCTGGGCCTGGAGCGAGCTGCGGGATGCCGGCATAGATGTGGGCATTGCCGATGTGCCGACCACCACCGGCGAGCCGGGGCGGCCATTTGTGGGTGTTCTGGCAGCGGGGATCAGTGCGGTCTCGACCAACCAGGGCATCGCCAGGCAGTTCCTGGAGGATTACCTGTTGACTGAGCAGGGGCTCCACGCGGTGAATAACGACAAGCCTCTGGGAGCCGTGGCCCATCTGGATGTGGTGAACACACTCCGGGAAGACCCGTTTATCGACCATACGTTTCGTTCTGCCAGTCGGGGCGAAATCATGCCCAATATTCCGGAAATGAAACGGTTCTGGGATCTGATGACCCATCGCTTCAGCAGCATGCTCAGTGGTGAAGACGCGGTGCGGCCTACGTTGATGGAAGCCGCCACGCGTTTGCAGAGGCTGGATGAGATGCGGGGGTGGACTCGCCGGCACTATGTCACCAACTGACAGGCCAGAATGGAAAAGCCCCGGGAATACCGAGGCTTTGGATACTTGCTTGGGCGTGGCTCAGTACTTCCAGCCCAGGCTGACCGCGGCGCCCAGCTGGTACATTTCCAGATCAATGGTCTGGTTCGGTGCCAGCGGGTTGGGACCGGTCACTGTCTTGGCCGGGGAATAAAAGGCCATGCCAGAGACATCGAGGTTTTCGCTGAAGCTGTGGGTGAATCCGCCGGTGAAGTGCCATTCCTGGACACCCGGTGCCAGGATATTGAAAAGTACATCTTCGTCTGAGATCGGGTTCTCGCCGTAGCTTACACCGGCCCGCCACGCGTGAGACGTTGTTTGCTGCCACTGCCAGCCAAGCTTGACGATGGTCATGTCATCCCAGCCAAAGCCGGCACCTGCATCATCGCCGAGCTGGGCGGTCTGCAGGTTGGGCAGGAGCGGATTGCCCACGCTGTTAATCTCGCTGTAGCGGATATGCTGGATATCCAGCAGAAACCAGTGATCTTCAATGCCGGACCAGGCGATGCCCGCGTTGAACATTTGTGGAATGTCGAAGTCGCCTTGCTCGGCAAACAGGCCGCGGTATTTGTCGAACTCGTTCATCTTCAGAATGTTGCGCCAGCTTACGCCGCCGCGGAGGGTGTCGGTGATTTCACCCTGCCAACCAATCTGGTAGCCATATCCCCAGGCGTCGTCAGTGCCATTGTTGGAAAGTGCGCTCGGCGCCGAAGAGAACGGCGCGAAGCTTTGCAGGCCTTCCGCCTCAAACCGCTGATAGGCAATGACTGGCGAAATGCCGATGGCCTGGTTGTCTGAGAATTCCCAGGACCAGGTGGGTGCAATAAAAAGCTGTTCGAGGTTTACGCCTGTACGGCCCGCGTAAAAAGGCCCACCGCTTTCACCGGAGTAATCGGTGTTCATGCCACCGTTGGCAAACACCGAAACGCCGAAGCTTGTGGTATCCGACAGTTCCCGATTAAAACCCAGGTGCGGGATCACGAATCCGTTGCGGCTGCTTTTGTAGGTGCCCGGCTGCAATGAGAACGCGGGGGGAGGAGAGAGCGGCCCCTCTACGGTGTATTCCCGCCTCGGAGAAAATACTTCGAAACCGCCATCAATGCGATTGCCAACAAAAGCCATGCCCGCCGGGTTGGTCGCCGCCGCAATGCTGTCCTGGGACAGGGCAGTGCCGGCGCCGGCCATGCCTTTACTAATGGTGCCATAGCCATGGCTGAAGTAGCCGTTGGTGGCCTGGGCGGTCACGGGAGAGAGGGCCGTCAGTGCGGCAACTCCCAGGGCAAGCTTGATTCGCATGGGCAAATACCTGATCAAAGGGACGTCAATTCGAGAGTGCCGGTCGTTTTACCGAAAATCTGTTATAAGAGGAAGTAACAAATGCTGATATGGTTATATTGGGGGCGGTAGCCTCGCAAACCGCGGCTAATCGACCATACTCTGGTTAGACCGGATATCTGACTGATAATCTGAACAAAACATGGAACGAAAGGACCAAAAGTGGCTTCATTCCAATTGAAAGACCGGCTCCAGGCAGCTGAAAGCTGGATTCTGGCGAATCCCAACCCGCCCCAGAGCTGGCCCTGGACCTGGCTGTACAAGGTCGGGCGCACCGCCTATGCCATGGCCCGGGACGTCCTGAGTGGGCAGCTCACTCTCCATGCCATGAGCCTGGTTTACACCACGCTGCTGAGCATTGTGCCCCTGCTGGCTTTGAGCTTTTCGGTGCTCAAGGCTCTGGGTGTGCACCAGCGGATGGAGCCTTTCCTGTTCCAGTTCTTTGAACCGCTGGGGCCCCAGGGGATAGAGCTCGCCGAGCAGATCCTTGGATTCGTGGATAACATGAAAGTCGGAGTGCTTGGTTCAGTGGGCCTGGCGTTGCTGGTCTACACGGTGGTTTCCCTGCTGCAGAAAATCGAACGCTCCTTTAACATGATCTGGCGGGTGCCAGACATGCGCTCCATGGCGCAGCGCTTCAGCAATTACCTGAGCGTAATCATGGTGGGGCCGTTGCTGATGGTTTCGGCCATTGGCGTCAGCGCTACCATCTTTTCTTCAACCATTGTCCAGAAGCTCATCGAAATCGAACCGTTCGGTTCGGTGATTCTTGTTGCCAGCCGTTTCACCCCGTTTTTCCTGGTGGTTGGCGCGTTCACCTTCGTTTATGTGTTCATGCCCAATACCCGGGTCAAGTTGCGTTATGCGGCCATTGGCGGTCTCGTTGCCGGGGTTTCGTGGCAAGCCGGCGGTATGCTGTTTGCGTCTTTTGTAGCCGGTTCCGCCAAGTACGCGGCTATCTATTCCAGTTTCGCCATCGGCATCATCCTGCTGATCTGGATCTATCTGAACTGGATGATCCTTCTTTTGGGTGCCAGCCTGGCGTTCTATCTGCAGAATCCGGGATCAGTGGCCAAGCGGCGGCAAGTGCAATTGGCACCGGAACTCCAGGAAAACGTGGCGCTTGCGACCATGTGGCTGGTGGCCAAGCCGTTCGCCGAGGGGAAGCCGGCGCCTCAGCAGGAAGTGTTGGAGCACCAGCTGAGAGTGCCAGGCGAAGTAACCCGTGCCCTCAGTGACAAGTTGATCCGGGCGGGATTGCTTAGCCTGGCAGGAAGCCAGGGAGATCGACTTGTGCCAGGGCGGGCACTGGATCTCATTACCGTGGGCGAGGTGCTCAAGGTTGTTCGCTACGACGAGGATCGGATCGTTGACCGGCTGCCGAAGGTCATCCCCGCTGAATTGGTGGGCTCGCGAAAGGTGGAGGAGGCGCGTACATTCGCCGAGTTGTTGCGGGCTGATGGTGGTCAGGAAAAGACCAGATCGTTTGCCGAACCCGAGCCTGTGTCAGCTCCTGACAGTTGAGCGGCCCCCCTCCCGGAGCATCTTCTGAACCGCGTTGCGAACGTTGCTGATTTGCTCTGGAGTCAAACGTACCAGTTTCGGCAGCTCCTCTTCGGCAAGATTCCGCTGGTGGGCGTGCCTGAGTACTTCCCGGGTACCAATGACCATGCCATCGGTCAGGGGCGTGTGCTTTTGCCTTGGCGCGGGCCGTTCCGCCGCCAGGAGATAGGCGTGATACTTGGGGGGAAGGTTCCATTCGTTCGCCAGTAACTGGCAGGTAGCCCACTGGTACCTCGCCAAGGCATGGCGGATAAGCGCAGGCTCCGGTTCGCCGGTGGCAGAAAGTGACCGGCAGATGCGTTGCAGTTCCCGACGGATGGTGATGTACGCAAGTGAAGGCAGCAAACCCACCATGAAGTGTGCACTGGTGTCCTCGCCCTGTGTTCTTGCAATCAATTCCGCTGATCGCGCGCAGGTCAGGCCCCAGCGCCAGGCGCGCTGCCCGAAAAGCGCCTCACGGCTGTTCCTTGCGGCCATCATGGGGCGCATTATTGCCGCGGAAATGACATTCCGGATGCCATCCACTCCAAGCACGAATACCGCCTGGTCTACCGATTCAATAGCATGGTCGCCGGTTCGGAAATAGGGGCTGTTGGCAATCTGCAGTAATTGATCGGTCAGCGACGGATCACCAAGAATGATTTCGGTCAGCTGATGGCGGTCGGTCGATTCATCGGACAGGGCCCGCATGAGCATGGGCAGGCTCATTGGTTGCCGTGGAAGTTCTTCCATCTTGTCGTTGGACAGGCGCTGATGGAGTTCTTCCAGCACCTCATCATAGGATGAAAGATCGGCCCGTAACGTTGAGGGTTCGGCGTCCAGCAGCCAACAGAACAAGTGCTCTTCCAGTTGTTGGGCCAGTTCCGGGCTTGTGTCCGGGGCGTCGGTGGCCGGTTTTTCCGGAGATGGGTTGAAAAGCCTCGCTTCCGGAGCGGGTGGTGCAGACTGTTTGGTTGCGAATAATCCTGAAATCCAGGAGAGAAAACCTGGCATCCGTTGCCTCCGGGTCGAACCTGTTCGAAGTAATGAACCTCCGTTTCTGAGAGTATAGATGTACGACGCATCCTTGCACAGGTTTTAAACCCGTGAATTACTGCGGGAATTTACAGGAACGATTCCCCGAACACGAAGACCAGTTGGCAGATGCCAGCGCCAAAGCCAAGGAAAGCGCCCACAAGAATCAGTTTGATCTCATCCTCCTGAAAACACGGCCGGAGAAGATCCTGGAATTCCTCGGAAGACAGGGCAATCATTCGCTCGACCATGATGGATTCTACGGCCTGGGCGCGATCCTTCTCGAACACCGGGTTGTTGAACGATGTCTGCGATATCTCGATGGCTTTTTCGCCAACCTTGTTTTTGAGGGTGGCAAAGCCGGTGGGCCCAAAGGCCATCTGGGTCAGCGCCTTGCCCATGCCGGCGGTCTCGTCCACCAGCGGTTTGATGTGCTTCTTGACCATGTTGCGGGCGCGGTCGCCTTTGGGGCCGTCCAGAATGGCGTTGATGATGTTGCCAACGGTGAGAATCTCGTGGGTCACGATGTGGCAGAACGACTCTGCCACGGCCGGCTGGCGTTTCAGGAACAGGCCCTGAATCCGGAAGGGACCGACTTTTTTGGCGTGCAGGGGCCGGAAAATCACATTCAGGGCAATCCAGTTGGTCGCCCAGCCCACCAGAAGACCGAAGAACGGCAGCACCCACCAGCTCGGATAGACATACCAGACTGCCATCTGGATCAGGCCGAACAAAAAGCCAAAATAGAGCCCCGAGTTGATGATGAACCGGAATTCCACCTCACCGCACTCGATAAAGATCCGGTTCAGCAGCTCCTTGTCGCTGGCCAGGCGCTCGATGACCATGCCCTTGATATCCAGCAGATCTTCAATGTTATCGGAGACATCTTCCACCAGATTGTCCACGAGCTGGGGCGTGGATTTGCGGACGCGATCGTAGACCATCTTCCGGGCCGAGGCCGGCAGGTTTTCCCAGAAGGTGGGGTATTCCTTGAGCATCATCTCGTCCACATACTCTTCGATGCGGGGTTCGACGGAGTGAACGATATGGGTGGCGAGGACTTTCGGATCGATCTGCTGGAAGATCTCCCGAACGGTGCCGATCTTTGAAATGGTGGCATCGACACTGATGGCTGCCATTTTTCGGGCCTTGGAGGGAATAATACCTTGCCAGCCAAGCAGCGGTGGTTTGCCGATGAATTCCAGAGGGTAGAAGGTCATCTTGATGGCAAGCCAGTTGGTGGTCCAGCCAATCAGGGCGGCAATGACCGGGATACTGAGGTATTGCCAGAATTCTTGGGTGCTTAGCAGGCTTGTCATCCCGTTACTCGCGTGTGATCGTTTTTTTTGCTTTCGGAGTCGACAGGGATAATGTTGTTGGTACCCCTTTATGTCAATGACTTGCGTGCCGACATGAGACGGCGGCACGGTCGGGATGATCAGCTGCCGATGTCACCCCACAGCCATTGGCAAAGCGCCATGGCCGCAACCGGTGCGGTTTCCGTTCTCAGTACCCGGGGGCCGAGGGCCACCGGCAGGAAACCTTCTTTTTCCGCCTGGGCGATTTCCTCGGGGGAAAGTCCGCCCTCGGGGCCAATCATCAGGGCGACGCGTTCGGGGGGAATAATGGACTTCAGGGCATGCTTGGTACGGTGGTGAAGGACAAGACGCACCTTGCAGTCCCGGCTGTGTTCCAGCCACTGGGAAACGGTCATCACCGGCAGGATCTCGGGCACCCGGGCGCGACCGCATTGCTCGGCGGCGCTGATGGCGACGGATTGCCAGTGGCGCAGGCGCTTGTCTTCCCGGTCGCCCTTGAGTTTTACGTCGCACCGTTCTGTGCTCAGCGGCACGATGCGGGTAACGCCCATTTCCACCGCTTTCTGCACTGCGTAATCCATGCGGTCACCCTTGGAGAGGGTCTGGCCGAGGACGATTTCCAGGGGGGATTCGGTGGCGTTGGGCTGGGGAGTGCCCACCTGGACTTCCACATTCTTCTTGCTGGCGCTGGTGATGGTGGCGGGGTAGTCGTTGCCATCGCCGTTGAAAAGCAGCAGTTCCTGCCCCGGCTGCATGCGCAATACCCGGCCGACATGTTGCGCGGCGTTGTCATCAAGTTCTGCGGTGCCGCCCTCGGTGAGGGCGGAATCAGTGTAGATGCGGGGTATGCGCATGGGCTGGTCTCTCAGGTTCTGGGCGGTTGTCAGTCGCGAACCGCGATCTCAATGCCTTCCGTTGCAACCTGGGCCAGGTGGCGGATCTGCTCTTCAGTGATCACGTAAGGCGGCATGAAGTAAACCACATTACCCAGGGGTCGAAGCAAGGCCTGGCGGGTTAATGCATGCTGGTATACGCGAATGCCACGGCGTTCCTGCCAGGGGAAGGGCGTTTTCGAGGCTTTATCTTTTACCATTTCCACGGCCAGGGTCATACCGTGCTGGCGGATGTCCCCGACATTGGGATGGTCTGCCAGATGGGCGACAGACTCGGCCATGCATGTGGAGAGCCCGCGGTTGCTCTCAATCACATTGTCATCCCGGAAGATATCCAGGGTCGCCAGTGCCACGGCGCAGCCGATGGGGTTGCCGGTGTAGCTATGGCTGTGCAGAAACGCCTTGAGGGTTTCGTAGTCGTCGTAGAAGGCGTTGTAGACATCATCGGTAGTCAGCACGACTGACAGCGGCAGGTAGCCGGCGGTAAGCCCCTTGGACAGGCACATGAAATCCGGAGTGATGCCCGACTGTTCACAGGCAAACAGGGTACCGGTGCGACCAAAACCAACGGCGATCTCATCCGCAATCAGGTGCACGCCATAGCGGTCGCAGGCCTCCCGTAGTTTGGTGTGGTAGATGGGATGGTGCATCCGCATGCCGCCGGCGCACTGGATCAGCGGCTCCACCACCACGGCGCAGATTTCGTCGTGCTTCTCGGCCAGCAGCTTTTCCATGGCCTCAAACTGGCGCAATGCATAGGCCTCGTCGGTCTCACCCGGCTCCTTGTTGAAGGCGTCCGGGGAGGGCGCTGTCAGCACTTCCATCAGTAGCGGCTGATAGGTGTCCTTGTAAAGCGATACATCGCCGAGTGCGAGTGCGCCCAGGGTTTCACCGTGGTAGCTGTTGCTCAGGTTCACGAAGTTCTTCTTGCCCGGTTTGCCGTGATTCTTCCAGTAGTGGAAGCTCATCTTCAGGGCAGCTTCGATGGCCGAGGAGCCGTTGTCGGCGTAAAAAACCTTGTTCAGGCCGGGCGGTGTAACTTCAATAAGGCGCTCGGACAGATTGACCACCGGCTCGTGGGTAAACCCGGCCAGGATAACGTGTTCCAGCTCGCCAATCTGCTTCTGGATAGCCGCGTTGATTCTCGGATTGGCGTGGCCGAACAGATTGACCCACCAGGAACTGACGGCATCGATAAAGCGATTGCCTTCAAAGTCTTCCAGCCAGACACCCTCGCCCCGCTTGATAGGCACCAAAGGCACGGCGCCTTCGTGGTCTTTCATCTGGGTGCAGGGGTGCCACACGGACTTGAGGCCACGGGTGACGAGGTCAGCATTGCGCATGATAATTCTCCGTCAGACGGTCTGATTCTGGGTTGTCGCTGTTAACCTGTGCGGATATTACAGTTAACAGCGGATATCGGCCACCCGGATTTCAGGTCGACCTAGCCCGGTATTGCCTGACGTTTCCTCGCTCTTGATTACATCACACTGTGAGATCGAAGGGTTTGGCTGGCAGAGTGCTTCAGTATAAACTGCCGGTTTACAGCCAAAGGGCCAGGATGGCCCGGAAAAACGCAAAGGACGCGACATGAGTAAAGCGATAGTTCTGCTCGGAGACCTTGGCTCCGATCACGAAGGTTTCCCGCCCACGCCGGTGATTGCCGGTTCCCCCGATGTGTTGATCGATGGCAAGCCCGTTGCCCGAGTAGGCGACCCGCTGGCCCTCCATTCCAAACCCAAACATCCGCCCCATCCGCGCACCATCACTGGTGGTTCTGCAACGGTCATGATCAATGGCAAACCGGCGGCGGTGACAGGCGGGGCGATTTCGTGTGGCGGTGTGACTATTGGGTCGGGGTCGGTGGTTATTGGTGATACTCACACGCCGGCGTCATTTTCGGGAGTATCCAGCGCCCCTGCGAAGTTAGGCAGGATCTTTGATGCTGCAGAATCCAAGAGTGGAGTTGAGGGTCTTTTGGATGCAGAAATGAAGACTGGCCCGCCTCAATAATTTTGCCAGAGATAAATGAGCCGAGCCTGTCAACGTCGGTAGTTAGCTTTCGTAAGTTAAATGCGTTTCCTCGCGATATCACTGCAAGAGTCGGATTTATAGGATTATTCGATACTGTAGGAAGCTTCTATCTTCCCGGAAATCAAAATAACCTGGATTTTAATGTCAATCTCAGGCCGGACAGTGCCGACAGGATTGTTCATCTGACCGCTCATCATGAGATCCGTAGAAACTTCCCCCTTTCGAGTATCCGGGAACCTGCTGGACTTCCATCCAATTTCTCAGAGATAGCATTGCCGGGTGTCCACTCGGATGTTGGTGGGGGTTATGAAAATCCGGTTGGAGGTATCCAGAATCGCGAAATCTTCACTGTCAGAGTCTTTTCTGGTCACGGTATGAATTATCGGACAATCCAGAGTGCCCAGAAAAAAATTGAAGCGCTTAACCGAAATGATCACCGCAACATCCAGGCTCGCGTTGAGGGCACCGATGTAATCGCGGAGGAGAGGCGAGCAACTCGAAAGGAATTGGCGATTCATGCTCTTCACCTTATGTATGAGATGGCGGTATCAGAGGGCCTGCCCATGTCGCCTATGGATTTGTCAAACGCCAACCACAGAATCCCCGATGACCTTAAGAAAGCTATTGACGCTTGGCAGGAAGCTGGAGCCAACCTCTTTGCTGCTAGGAAGTATTTGGGGAAATACATGCATACCTCACATCGAGAGGATGTATTGCCTCACCTTGCTGAGAACTCTGGTAAGAGAAGGATCTTCTATAACAGGCCCTCGTTAGCCGTCCAACAACAAGAGGTCACTGCACGACCATGACAAAGCACGTTGCAAATTGTCTCGCCATCAGCCGCCAGATGGTGTTGTTGGTGTTGATCACTGGCCTTGTTGCCTGCTCTTCGGAGAGAAAAACCTATGAATACACCGTCATCGTCTCCGGGGGGCCATCCGGGTGGCCGGTCTGGGTTGAAGAGGTAACACTGAACGGCGACCGCAGAATACCCGGTGGAGCAATCAGTTACGGGTATGATCAAACGCCTCCAACTGGCGGCCGAATTGTTATAGACCCGGCACCAGTTCCGGAACTGGTCGAAGCCCGCTGGTTTTCGCACAGGGAGCAGAAATTTTACGAGGTCTCGCTACCCATGCCCGAGGAATTCAGTGAGACCGTTGCCGAGTGGTTCGAAGATTATCCGACGCCGAAGTATGGGCATTACTTTATCGTTGGCTTCTCAGGCAAAGGCCAGGCTCTGGCGTGGTGGCGAGCATCGTGTCGGGATTGCGCGGGTGACGAAGATTCAGGTTTTGCCGCCCCGGTAATCGACGAATCACGTGCTGAAGCTGCAAATGGTGACCCCTCCGGCTATCAAGCGCAGGTGCAGCATTACATTGACAAAGGGGTCATCCCTGCGCCCGCCAGGTAGGACGTTGAGCTGTCGTTACGCAAAAGAGAAATGCGTAGTGAAGGTGACTCCATGATGGGCACCAATATCACTTAGGTCATTGCTGATGATCGAGGCACTCACAGTTATTTCAGCGTTCTTGGGGATTGCCTCCATGATAGGCGGCTTACTGGGAATACTGTTTACAGTGACAGTAGCGTTTTCGAGGATACGCGTGGTAGAGGCCAAGATTGCCGCGCCCGGCGCCTACCTGGATATGACAAAAACTCTGTGGGGCGATGGCCCCTGGGGAAGGTGGATTCGTGCCATGAACGTCTGGTCCTTTTTCACCTACAGGAATCTCCCAGTGATCGGTAGCGAAGTTGCGTCGCGAATGGGTAAAGAGGATGGGGCGACGCCCAGGCATTTAAAGCTGTGGGCGCTTATTCCGGTCACCTTTACTTTTGCATGCGCAATGATATTTGCAATGTCGGCCATTTTTTTGGTTATTGCTGAGTGAAGAGTCGCCTACGGTGAACAACCCCTTTTCTCTTTCACAGTTGAGCTATTAGGCGCGCAACCGTGAGTGAGGAATGGCGAGTCTTTGCAGCGTGTGTGGTGTCAGGTTTATTAGTGCAGTCTAAATAAAACGCTCCCGCTGATGGCAAACTGCGAGGCTTGCCGGCATCTGCCGTGGCGCAAGTGTCCAAGATTTCGAAGTTTTTCAGGACGTGTCAGCAAATTCAAAACTGAAAAAGCAAGGAAGCTTAAACATGATTATCAAAACAATCCTCAACTTCACCGGCCTCTACGCAGCCTTCCAGCTCTGCATTATTACCATTGGTGAGGTATTCAACATCGAGATGAATTCCGGCATGCAAATCGGGGCGATGATCGGTGCCGCCTATGGCGCAATGGCCGCATCGGTTTCGGCGTTTGGTAGGGCGCCGACGCTCCGGGAGAACTGGATGATGTCCGTCTCTGTGAACATCAGTGCGCTGGTTGTCTCTTTCATTTCCCTCATCGCTCTGCTATTCGTTTCAGCCGACGCCCCTGCGATTGATGACCTCATGATAGCTATCTCAGAGCTTCCACTGGGGGTTCTGATGATCGGATTTGCGATTGCCGTTCTCTTGCAGACCTTCGTTTGCTTGTTGATCTTTGGCAAGTTGGCGCGCCGCCACCTCACGAAGCTGAATCCGGCCTAACTTTTCGACACAGCATGATTGTCATATGACAGCCATGCTGGGCGCGCTTCAGCGAGCGAAGAAAGCAGTTCCAGATAGACAACATTGCCTGAGATGCCGTCGCAAGACGGGCCATAATTAAAAAAGCCTCCGCAAGCGGAGGCTTTCGAGGCTGGCCTGGCTCAGTGTGCAAGAACCCGTGAAAGAAACGCCTGAGTGCGCTCGTTCTGCGGGTTGTCGAACACATCGTCCGGTTTACCCTGTTCCACAATCTGGCCCTCGTGGATGTAGATCACGCGGTCGGCCACTTCCCGGGCGAAGCCCATCTCGTGGGTGACGACCATCATGGTCATGCCTTCCTTGGCCAGTTCCCGCATAACGTCCAGCACTTCACCGATCATTTCCGGGTCCAGGGCTGAGGTTGGCTCGTCGAACAGCATCAGGCGCGGTTCCATGGCCAGGGCCCGGGCGATCGCGACCCGCTGTTGCTGGCCGCCGGACAGTTGGCTGGGGTACTTGTCGGCCTGGTTGCCGATGCCTACCCGGTTTAGCAAACGCTCTGCGGTGGCGTTGGCAACGGTTTCCGGAGCATCCTTGACCTTCTTGGGCGCCAGCATGATGTTTCTCTTCACGGTGAGGTGAGGGAACAGGTTGAACTGCTGGAATACCATCCCGACTTCCTTGCGGATTTCAGCCAGAGCTTTCGGGTTGCCGCTCTTGGGCGCGAGCTGCTGGCCGTCCACTTCCAGTGTTCCGGATTCATATTCTTCAAGGCCGTTCACACAGCGAATCAGGGTGGATTTGCCGGAGCCGCTGGCGCCGATAATAACCACCACTTCGCCCTGTTCAACGGTAAGGTCAATATCTTTAAGGACATGCAGTTTCCCGAAGTACTTGTTCATGCCCTTCATTTTTACAATCTGAGTCATGGGTAACGTTCCTTCAGGCAGAAGCCAGTCCGCGCCGCTCAACGAAGCGGAGAATGATGGACAGGGACAGGGTGATGGCCAGGTAGAGGATCGCCACCACAAAGTACACCTCAAATGCGGTAAAGGTGTTGGCGATGTAAATCTGACCCTGACGGACCAGTTCACCCACGCCGATCACCGAGAACAGAGAGGTGTCCTTGATGCTGACAATGGCCTGGTTGCCCAGTGGCGGAATCATGCGGCGGAACGCCTGTGGCCAGACCACAGACCAGAACGTCTGGGTGCGGGAAAGGCCAAGGGAAAGCCCGGCTTCGGTCTGGCCCTTGTCGATGGACTGAACGCCACCACGGACCACCTCGGATATATAGGCGCCGGAGTTCAGGGCGATGGCCGCGATGCCGGCCGTCAAAGGATCAATGGGTCCACCGATCAGATCCGGCAGGCCGTAGAAGATAAACAGGACCTGAACCAGAATCGGCGTGCCACGAAAGATTTCGATGTAGGCGGTTGCCGGCCACCGCAGGAACCACTTCTTGTTGATGCTCAGCAGGCCAAAGACAATGCCCAGAGCAAAACCGATCAGAAGACCGCCGAAGGAAATCAGCAGGGTGTAAGGAATCCCCTTTATCAGAAAAGGGATGGAGTCGATGGCTGCCTGCCAGTCGAACTGAAACTGGAATTCCACAGTGAAAGTCTCCGCAGAGTTTTGGAGTCACGAATTGCCGGGGCAATGGCGCCCCGGCACAGGGAATCAGACCACTGGGGTCCGGGAGCCCTTACATGCCCTCGGGCATGGGGCCAAACCACTTCTCGTAGATGGTTTTGTAGGTACCATCTTCCTTCATTGCGGCGAGGGCGTCGTTAACGTCATCAACCCACTCACTGCCATTTTTCAGGGCGATGCCGTATTGCTGGCCTTCATACAGCGGGCCAACGGTTTTTACCTTGCCTTCACCCTTGGTGCGGGCAAAGTAGCCCACGTTCGGGGCATCGTAGAAAACAGCATCGATGGAGCGTGACATCAGCGCCATGTACATATCGGAGCTGCCCGGGTAGGGGGTTACGCCGTCATCGGCTTCCAGGTTCTTGACCAGGTAATCGTAACTGGTGCTGCCGATCTTGGTGCCGATTTTCTTGCCTTCGAGGTCGTCGAATTCGCTGACATCGCCGTTACTCTCGCGAACCAGAATACGGAGACCCGAATCGTAGTACGGGTCTGAGAAATCGACGATCTCTTCACGCTCTTCGGTAATGGTGATGCCGGCAATGGCAATGTCTACATTACCGGTTTGCAGGGCCGGTATGATGCCGTTGAAATCCATGGTATTGAGGTCAATCTCGAAACCGGCACGGTCGGCCACCTCGCGGATGATTTCCATGTCGAAACCGATCATCTCACCGGTCTCCTGGTCCATCATTTCAAACGGAACGAAACTGGGGTCAGTGACGACGCGCAGGGTTTCTGCGCTGACGGTTCCTGCGGCAACGGTCAGTGCCAGACTGGCGCTTACGGTCTTCAGCCACTTCGTGCTCATACATTCTCCTTTTCTTTCTTATGAGGCTCCATTTGCCCGGTAAGGCAAGCCGGACCAATCACTGCTGTTGACTGCGATCTCCGGGGAGCGTTGATGGAACTGCATCACATACACTTTAGACTATTACGCAGATGAGCACAGGAAATCAAATGCTTGGCGGGGAGGCGGCGGCCGGGAGGGCTGTTGGATTATGGTCCTGCGGACCTAATCCAACCTACGGATTGAGGCACCGGCAGATTGGTATGGTAGGTCGGATTAGGCCCAAAGGGCCGTAATCCGACACCAGCAAACTACATCAGAAAGCAATCTTCTCCCGCTCACTGATGCCCAGGTTCTTCCAGATGCTGATACTGGGTTCCACCTGGTTCAGAGTATAGAAATGCAAGCCCGGCGCGCCGGCCTTCAACAGCTTCTCGCACATCTCGGTGACCACTTCCTCACCGAACTTGCGGATGGAATCGCTGTCGTCGCCGTAGGCTTCGAGCTGTTTGCGAATCCAGCGAGGAATTTCCGCGCCACACATGTCGGAGAAACGAACTAGGTTGGAGAAATTGACGATGGGCATGATGCCCGGTACCACCGGAATGGTAACGCCCATTTTCTCCAGCCGGTCGATGAAGTAGAAGTAGCTGTCTGCATTAAAGAAGTACTGGGTGATGGCGCTGTTGGCACCAGCCTGAACCTTGCGGGCAAAGTTCTTCAGATCTTCTTCGGCGTTGCGGGCCTGAGGATGAAACTCAGGGTACGCGGCTACTTCCAGGTTAAACGTATCGCCGCTGTGCTCACGGATAAACTCCACCAGCTCGTTGGCGTAGCGCAGCTCACCGGCGGCCCCCATACCGGAGGGCATGTCGCCCCGCAGGGCGACAATCCGGTTGATTCCGTGCTCCCGGTACAGATCCAGAAGCTCCCCGATTTCCTGGCGGGTGCCCCCGACGCAGGAAAGATGAGGTGCCGTGGAAATGCCCTGGCTATGCAGGTTGAGCACGGTCTCGATGGTGCGGTCCCGGGTGGAACCACCGGCGCCGAAGGTGACGGAGAAAAAGTCCGGATTCACCTCGGCCAGCTGGTTGCGCACGTTCTGCAGCTTTTCCTTGCCCTGGTCGGTCTTGGGCGGGAAAAACTCAAAGCTGAAACGACGCTTGAACTGTTTCTGGGATTGCATCTGTTTACCCGATCAGTACTTGTAGCTTTCTGGCTTGTACGGGCCTTCGACCGGTACACCGATGTATTTCGCCTGCTCCGGAGTCATCTTGGTGATCACGCCACCAAAGCCTTCCACCATGGCCCGGGCCACTTCTTCGTCCAGGTGCTTGGGCAGAACCTGAACGTAAACGCCTTTCTCACGGGCATCTTCTGGCAGGTCGGCGAACTTGCGCTCGAACAGGTACATCTGGGCCAGAACCTGGTTGGCAAAGGAACCATCCATGATCCGTGACGGGTGACCGGTAGCGTTACCCAGGTTAACCAGGCGGCCTTCGGACAGCAGAATCAGGTGGTCGTTGGTGGCCTTGTCGCGGTAAACCACGTGCACCTGCGGTTTCACCTCGTCCCATTCCCAGTTCTTGCGCATGTAGGCGGTATCGATCTCGTTGTCGAAGTGGCCGATATTGCACACCACGGCACCGCTCTTCAGCGCCTTGAGCATGTGCGCGTCGCACACGTTCATATTGCCTGTGGTGGTGACCAGCAGATCGGTGTTCTGCAGCAGGTCGCGGTTCACGGCAGCCTCGGTACCGGTGTTCACGCCGTCAATGTACGGAGACACTACTTCAAAACCGTCCATGCACGCCTGCATGGCGCAGATCGGATCGGCCTCGGTCACTTTTACAATCATGCCTTCCTGACGCAGCGAGGCGGCAGAGCCCTTGCCCACGTCGCCATAACCGATCACCAGCGCTTTCTTGCCGGAAAGCAGATGGTCGGTAGCGCGCTTGATAGCGTCGTTCAGGCTGTGGCGACAACCATATTTGTTGTCGTTCTTGGACTTGGTGACTGCGTCGTTTACGTTGATCGCCGGAACCTTCAGGGTACCTTCACGCAGCATTTCCTGCAGGCGGTGCACACCTGTGGTCGTCTCTTCGGTCACACCGTGGCAGTTAGCCAGAATCTCCGGATATTTTTCATGGAGCAGGGCGGTCAGGTCGCCGCCGTCATCCAGGATCATGTTCGGTTCCCAGCCATCCACGTCGGCACCGACGGTGCGCTCGAGGCACCAGTCGTATTCCTCGTCGGTTTCGCCTTTCCAGGCAAACACGGGAATGCCCTGGGCCGCGATGGCGGCAGCGGCCTGGTCCTGGGTGGAGAAGATGTTGCACGAAGACCAGCGTACATTGGCGCCGAGCTCCACCAGGGTCTCGATCAGCACGGCAGTCTGGATGGTCATGTGGATACAGCCCATGATGTTGGCACCTTTCAGCGGCTGCTCGGCTTTGTACTTCTCGCGGAGCTTCATCAGGGCAGGCATTTCGCCTTCAGCGATGTTGATTTCCTTCCGACCCCAGCCGGCCAGGGAAATATCGCGGACTTTGTAGTCGTCAAAGCTGTTCAGTTTTTCTGCGGGAGTGCTCATGGTGTTCTCCTGTCAGTCAGTTTGGCTTGGGCGTATGCCTGATGACATACGCCCGAAATCGGTTTAGATACCAGCAGCATCCTTGAGAGCCGCGGCGCGATCGGTCTTCTCCCACGGGAAGGCGGTAAAGGTCTTGCCGCCGACCGTCATTTCATAGGGATCGCGGCCGAAGTGTCCGTAGGCTGCGGTCGCCCGGTACATCGGGTGTAGCAGATCGAGCATGTTGGTAATTGCGTAGGGCCGCAGGTCGAAGTTGTCGCGCACCAGTTCAATGATCTTGTCGTCGCTGATCTTGCCGGTACCGAAAGTGTTCAGGGAGATCGACGTCGGCTGCGCCACACCAATGGCGTAGGACACCTGGATCTCACACTTGTCAGCCAGTCCGGCGGCGACGATGTTCTTGGCAACGTAGCGGCCTGCGTAGGCGGCGGAGCGGTCAACTTTGGACGGATCCTTTCCGGAGAAAGCACCGCCACCGTGGCGTGCCATGCCGCCGTAAGTGTCTACGATGATCTTGCGGCCCGTCAGGCCACAGTCGCCAACGGGGCCACCGATTACGAACTTGCCGGTCGGGTTGATGTGGAACTGGGTGTCCTTGTGCAGCAGTTCAGCTGGCAGCGCGTGCTTGACGATCAGTTCCATCACCGCTTCTTTAAGGTCTTCCTGGGTCACGTCTTCATCGTGCTGGGTGGAAAGAACCACCGCATCGATACCGGCAACCCGGCCGTTTTCATAGCGGCAGGTAACCTGACTCTTCGCGTCCGGGCGCAGCCACGGTAGCAGGCCGCTCTTGCGGGCCTCGGCCTGGCGCTGAACCAGACGGTGGGAGAAGGTGATCGGCGCCGGCATCAGTACATCGGTTTCGTTGCTGGCATAGCCGAACATCAGGCCCTGGTCGCCGGCGCCCTGGTCTTCCGGCTTCTGGCGGTCGACGCCCTGGGCAATATCGACGGACTGCTTGCCGATGATATTGATGATGCCGCAGGTGTCACCGTCGTAGCCCACTTTTGAAGAGGTGTAGCCAATGTCTTTGATCACGCCGCGAACCAGGTCTTCCAGATCCACCCAGGCACTGGTGGTGATTTCACCGCCCACGATGGCAACACCGGTTTTTACCATCGTTTCGCAGGCAACGCGGGCATGCGGATCGTCGGTCAGGATGGCGTCCAGCACGGCATCAGAGATCTGGTCTGCCAGTTTGTCCGGATGGCCTTCAGAGACCGATTCGGAAGTGAAGATGTTGTAGTCAGCCATAACACATGCTCCTCTGTGAGCGATTCAAATTCAGTCCGGTAAGCGACTTTCTTAAAGCGCTTTCCGGTATCCGGTTTGTTGATCTGTGTGAGGATACGTAAAACTACGTATCCGTATATCAAAATTTGTTGATATTGCGATCCAGGTCGTCAAATCTGGCCGCCGTGTTTCCAGAATTCCCGAACCTGGATCTGGAAACCGTTCCGTAAGCCGATAAACAGCTGTTCCCCGGCAACCAGGCCAGCGTCCGCTGCCCAGGTAGTGAGCTCTTCCGGTTCAAAGCCCAGCCAGAGATCACCGCAGTTTGCTTTTGCCCAGTCCTGGTCGTGGCTGCACAGGTCGCTGATGACGAAGCAGCCGCCGTTATTCATCAGCGCCGCGGCATCCAGGAAGATGTCGGCGGGGCTGGGTACGTGGTGCAGCACCATGTTGGCAACCACCAGATCAAAAGCGTCGCCCCTGGCCAGCAGGGTGTCGGTAACGCCCTCAATCAGGTCGATGTTGTTCAGCCGTTCATCAATACAGGTACGGGTTGCCTTGGCCAGCATGTCACGGCTGTTATCCAGGGCGACCACATGCCCACAAAGCTCGGCCAGCACTGGCAAGAAGGCGCCTTCGCCGGGGCCGATTTCCAGCGCCGCCTGCCACTGGTGTTTGCGGGACCGCTTGCGGATCATTTCCGCCACCGGTTCGGCATAAAGATCGAAGGCGGCGATGAGCTCCTGCTGCTCCCGGAACTGCTCTGCATGCCGGGCAAAGAAGGCCTGGGACTGATCCGCGCGCTGGTTACGAATGGCTTCAATCCGTTCCTGCAGGTGCGGCGTTAATGGCACCCGGTCTACCGCTTCGAATATCTGGCGTATCGTCTGGTCCGTCGGCTTGTCGCTGTCCAGGTGCAACGGGCGGCGATAGAAAATCGCGTTGCCCTCGCGCTGGGGCTCCAGCAGGCCGGCCTTGTTCATCACTTTCAGGTGGTGGCTCATACCTGACTGGCGCATATCAAACAGCTGGCTGAGCTCCAGAACCCCGAAGGTATCCCTTCTCAACACACGCAAAATCTCCAGACGCAAGGGATCCCCGCTTGCTTTGAAGATCGGGGCCAGTGCGTCCACGGAGGACAGGTTGTCGGCATGCGTGGTCATGGATGTCATGGGAACGAAGTGTAGGGTGCTTCGGGTGGTCAATCAATAGGCATATCAAAAAATTTTGATATAGATTTATCGTTCTTTGAAATCAGGCCCTTTCGGAAATCCGCAGGCAAACAATCGTGAAACAGGCGCATGCCGATTTGCCCCGGCACACACTAATCGGCGAAAATACGCGCCTCATTTTTGATCGCCCTTTAATCACTACGAATTCTTTTCCTGCAAAACACTGGAGAAACGTCAATGCCGTCTCGTAAAGATCTCGCCAACGCCATTCGCGCGCTGAGCATGGATGCGGTTCAGAAAGCCAAGTCCGGCCACCCGGGTGCGCCCATGGGTATGGCGGATATCGCCGAGGTTCTGTGGAACGATTACCTGAGCCACAACCCGGCCAACCCTCAGTGGGCCAACCGGGACCGCTTCGTGCTGTCTAACGGTCATGGCTCCATGCTGCAGTATTCCCTGCTGCACCTGAGCGGTTACGACGTTTCCATCGACGACATCAAGAACTTCCGTCAGCTGCACTCCAAGACTCCGGGCCATCCCGAGTACGGCTACACCCCGGGCATTGAAACCACCACCGGACCCCTGGGCCAGGGTATTGCCAACGCCGTTGGTTTCGCCATTGCCGAAAAGTCCCTGGCAGCGCAGTTCAACCGTCCGGGCCACGAGATTGTTGACCATTACACCTACGCTTTCCTCGGCGACGGCTGCCTCATGGAAGGCATCTCCCACGAAGTGGCGTCCCTGGCCGGCACTCTGGGTCTCGGCAAGCTTGTGTTCTTCTATGACGACAACGGTATCTCCATTGATGGCGAGGTCGAAGGCTGGTTTACCGACAACACGCCGCAGCGTTTCGAATCCTACGGCTGGCAGGTGATTCCCGCAGTCGACGGCCACGACGCCGACGCTATTCGCGCGGCCATCGAAGCGGCCCGTGCCAACACCGATCAGCCCACTCTGATCTGCTGCAAGACCATCATCGGCTTTGGCTCCCCGAACAAGCAGGGCAAGGAAAGCTGTCACGGCGCCCCCCTGGGTGACGACGAAATCACCTTGACCCGCGAGCAGTTGGGTTGGCAGCACGGACCGTTCGAAATCCCGGCCGACATTGCCAGTGCCTGGAATGCCCGTGAAAAAGGTGCCGCTGCCCAGTCCGAGTGGGAGCAGAAGTTTGCCGCCTACGAGAAGGCCGAGCCGGAACTGGCGGCTGAGTTCAAGCGTCGCATGGCCGGCGAACTGCCTGCTGATTTCGCCGAGAAGGCTCAGGCCTACATCCAGGAGTGCCAGGACAAGGCCGAGACCGTTGCCTCCCGTAAGGCTTCCCAGAACACCCTGAACGCCTACGGCCCGCTGCTGCCGGAACTGATGGGCGGCTCTGCCGACCTGGCCGGTTCCAACCTGACCATCTGGTCCGACACCAAGGGTCTAACCAAAGAAGACGCCAGCGGCAACTACATCTATTATGGTGTTCGCGAGTTCGGCATGGCAGCCATCATGAACGGCATCGCCCTGCACGGCGGTTTCGTACCCTACGGCGCGACCTTCCTGATCTTCATGGAATACTGCCGCAATGCCGTGCGCATGGCCGCACTAATGAAGCAGCGTTCCATCTTCGTGTTCACCCACGATTCCATCGGCCTGGGCGAAGACGGCCCGACACACCAGCCGATCGAGCAAATGGCCAGCCTGCGCGCCACGCCCAACATGAGCATGTGGCGCCCCGCTGACACCGTTGAATCTGCAGTGGCCTGGAAAGCAGCTCTCGAGCGCACCGATGGCCCGACAGCCATGGTGTTCTCCCGTCAGGGTCTGCCGGCACAGCCGCGCGATGCACAGCAGCTCGCGGATGTGGCCAAGGGCGCTTACATTCTGTCAGACAGCGAAGGCACACCGGACCTGATCCTGATTGCCACTGGCTCCGAAGTCGGCCTGGCCCAGGACGCTGCCGCCAAACTGCGGGAGCAGGGCAACAAGGTTCGCGTGGTCTCCATGCCGTCCACCGATGTATTCGATGCCCAGAGCGCCGAGTACAAGCAGCAGGTTCTGCCGCTGGACGTGACCAACCGCATCGCCATCGAAGCCGGTATTGCCGACTACTGGTACAAGTACGTTGGCCTGGACGGCCGCATCATCGGCATGACCACCTTCGGTGAGTCTGCCCCTGCTGGCGAGCTGTTCAAGGAATTCGGCTTCACCGTCGACAACGTTCTGGAAGTGGCTGCTGAGCTGCTGGACGCCTGATGACAGACTCTGCGCCTTTTCGTGTCGCCATCAACGGGTACGGCCGAATCGGCCAGTGCGTGTTGCGGGCGCTTTATGAAAATGGCTTCCGCGACCACCTGCAGGTGGTCGCTATTAATGAGCTGTCGGATATCGACACCATTGCCCACCTGACCCGATACGATTCCACCCATGGCCGTTTCCAGGGTGACATTTCGGTATCGGGCCAGGATCTCATGGTCAATGGAGATGCCATCCGTGTGTTGAGTCATGCTGATCCGGCAGAACTGCCCTGGCGTCTGCTGGATGTCGATCTGGTGCTGGAATGCTCCGGCGCCTTCTCTGATCGTGCCACGGCCCAGAAACACATCGATTCCGGCGCCAAACAGCTGCTGTTCTCGCAGCCGGCTGAGTCGGACGTCGATCGCACCGTGGTCTATGGTGTTAACCACGCCGATCTCACGGCTGATGATGTCATCGTTGCCGCTGCTTCGTGCACCACCAACTGTCTGGTGCCGGTGATCAAGGTTCTGGACGAAGCGCTGGGTGTCGAGCAGGGGAGTACCACCACGATCCACGCTGCAATGAACGACCAACCGGTCATCGACGCCTACCACCACCAGGATTTGCGACGAACCCGCAGCGCCCTGCACAACATCGTTCCGGTGGAAACCGGTCTTGCAAAAGGTATTGAGCGGTTACTTCCGAGCATGGAAGGCAAGTTCAGTTCGGTGGCCATGCGGGTACCGACCATGAACGTTTCCGCCATCGACATGGTAGTGAACGTGGCCAAAGCCACCGACGTGGCAGCGGTGAACAAACTGTTAAAAGAGGCCGCCAACGGCCCATTGAAGAGCATACTCGGCTATACCGACGAACTGCTGGCCAGCTCCGATTTCAACCACGACGCCCACTCCGGCGTTGTCGACGGCGGCCAGACCCGGGTAACCGGGGGCACCATGGTGAAAGTGCTGTGCTGGTTCGATAATGAGTGGGGGTTCGCGAACCGGATGCTCGATGTCAGCAAAAGCTGGTTAACCAAACATTCTTAATCTGAAATTTTGTTGAAGGGACGAACGTTATGGCCATCAAGAGAATGACCGACCTTAACCTCGCCGGTAAGCGAGTGCTGATCCGTGAAGACCTGAACGTGCCGGTCAAGGACGGCAAAGTCTCCAGCGACGCCCGCATTCGCGCGTCACTGCCGACTATCAAGGCCGCGAAAGACGCCGGCGCCAAAGTCATGCTGATGTCCCACCTCGGCCGCCCGGAAGAAGGTGTTTACGATGAAGCTTCCTCCATGAAGCCCGTCGCCGACCACCTGACCAAAGTACTGGGCCAGGAAGTTCGCCTGATCAAGGACTATCTGGACGGCGTTGAAGTAGCCGATGGCGAAGTCGTCCTGTTCGAAAACGTTCGCTTCAACAAGGGCGAAAAGAAAGACAACGAAGACCTCGCCAAGAAATATGCGGCCCTGTGCGACGTCTACGTCATGGACGCCTTCGGCACAGCCCACCGCGCCCAGGCATCCACCCACGGCGTTGCCAAATACGCCCCCGAAGCATGCGCCGGCCCGCTGCTAGCGGCCGAACTGGAAGCCCTGGGCAAAGCCCTGGATAACCCGGCCAAGCCCGTGGTGGCCATTGTTGGTGGCTCCAAAGTCTCCACCAAACTGGACGTGCTCAACGCGCTGGAGAAGGTCTGCGACTCCATCATCGTGGGCGGCGGCATCGCCAACACCTTCCTGGCAGCGGCTGGTCACCCGGTTGGCAAATCCCTGTGCGAGCACGACCTGATAGACACCGCCAAAGAAATCGCCAGCCGCGTTGAAATCCCGCTGCCGGTCGACGTGGTTGTTGCCAGCGAATTCGCAGAAACCGCCACCGCAACCACCAAGAACATCGCCGACGTCAGCGACGACGACATGATCCTCGACGTAGGTCCGGAAACCGCCGGCAAGTTCGCCGACGTACTGAAGAACGCCAAAACCATCCTCTGGAACGGCCCGGTTGGCGTTTTCGAATTCGACCAGTTCGGCAACGGCACCAAGGCTCTGGCCGAAGCCATCGCCGAAAGCGACGCCTTCTCCCTCGCCGGCGGTGGTGACACCGTCGCCGCCGTTGACAAGTACGGCGTTGCTGACAAAATCTCGTATATCTCCACCGGTGGTGGCGCCTTCCTGGAATTCGTCGAAGGTAAGACGCTCCCGGCAGTAGCGGTACTGGAAGAACGCGGCGCGTAACGAGTTACTGAAAGAATCCAACTATCCCCAAAGTCCAAATGAAGGAGACGACCCATGGCCCTGATTTCGATGCGGCAAATGCTGGATCACGCCGCCGAGCATGGTTACGGTGTGCCAGCCTTTAACGTCAACAACCTGGAACAGATGCGCGCCATCATGGAAGCCGCCGACAAAACCGACTCCCCGGTGATTGTCCAGGCCTCCGCCGGCGCCCGCAAATACGCCGGCGCTCCCTTCCTGCGCCACCTGATCCTGGCGGCCATCGAAGAATTCCCGCACATCCCGGTGGTCATGCACCAGGACCATGGCACCAGCCCCTCCGTGTGCCAGCGCTCCATCCAGCTGGGCTTCAGCTCAGTGATGATGGACGGCTCCCTCGGTGAAGATGGTAAAACCCCCACCGATTATGAATACAACGTCGACGTAACCCGTCGCACCGTTGAAATGGCCCATGCTTGTGGTGTCTCCGTAGAAGGCGAGCTGGGCTGCCTGGGTTCCCTGGAAACCGGTCAGGCCGGTGAAGAAGACGGCATCGGTGCCGAAGGCACCCTGGACCACAGCCAGATGCTGACCGACCCGGAAGAAGCGGCGGACTTCGTCAAGAAAACCCACGTTGATGCCCTGGCCATCGCCATCGGCACCAGCCATGGCGCCTACAAGTTTACCCGTCCGCCCACAGGCGACATCCTGGCCATCGACCAGATCAAAGCCATCCATGCCCGCATCCCGGACACCCACCTGGTTATGCACGGCTCCAGCTCCGTACCCCAGGAGTGGCTGAAAATCATCAACGAATACGGTGGTGAGATCCCGGAAACCTACGGCGTACCGGTTGAAGAAATCGTAGAGGGCATCAAGCACGGCGTGCGCAAGGTCAACATCGACACCGACCTGCGCCTGGCCAGCACCGGCGCGGTCCGTCGCTTCCTCGCCGAAAACCCGGCCGAGTTCGACCCGCGCAAATTCCTCAAGGAAACCATGAAGGCCATGACCGAAGTGTGCATCGCACGCTACGAAGCCTTTGGTTGTGCCGGCAACGCCAGCAAGATCAAGCCGGTTAACCTTGAGCGCATGTTCGAGCGTTACGCCTCTGGCGAGCTGGACCCCAAGGTCAAGTAAGCTCAAGAGGCCGGAACCTGATTGGCCTCCGCATTGCGGGGGCCTTTTTGTTTGTGGCGCCAGGCCGCAAGGAAAATGAGCAGCCCCAGGGCTGCCGTAGTAGCCCCGACGTATCCCGTCGATGACCAGCCGAACCCCGCTGTGATTGCCATACCCGCGAGCCAGGGACCGAGGGCGTTGGCAACGTTGAAGGCGGCATGATGTGAGGCGGCCGCCAGGTTCTGGGCGCCATGGGCTACATCCATCAGATGGGTCTGCAGTGCCGGTCCCAGAGCACCCATCATAGCTACCAGGAAACAGGCAACCAGCAATATTGGAAGCGTGCCGGTGGTGGAGGGAAATACCAGCAGAATGCAGGCGCTCAGCAACAGAATGACACCGACCGCCCGAAATCCCAACCGATCGAACAACCAGCCACCGAGCAGATTGCCGGTAAATCCGCCCAACCCGAACACTGCCAGGGCCAGGGGAATCCAATACTCTTCAACCTTTGTTACTTCCAGCAGCGTGGGCGCCAGGTAGCTGAACACGGCGAACATGCCGGAGAAGCCGATGGCGCCGATGGCCAGGGCGAACCAGATACCGGCCCGGTTGAAAGCCCGGATTTCGCTGAACGAACCCTTCCGTTGTTCCTGCGGATCCACCGGCAGCACCGAGATCACCATGGTCAGTGTGATCACGGAAATCAGGCCCACGAACATATACACGTAACGCCAGTCCAGCGACTGCCCCATCCAGGCCGCCATGGGGTTTCCCAGCAGCAGCGCCAGAGTCAGGCCCATCATGACGCGGCTGACCGCTTTCGCCCGTTGATGGACCGGTACCAGGGAAGCCGCCACCAGGCAGGCTACGCCGAAATACGCCCCATGAGGGAGGCCGGCCACAAAGCGCGCAACCATGACCCCGGTATAGTCTTCCGCCAGGGCACTCGCCAGATTCCCAACCGCATAAAAGCCCATCAGCCAGATCAGCAACTGGCGCCGGAAAAAGCGGGCGCCGATCACCGCCAGGAGCGGGGCCCCCACCACAACCCCTAAGGCATAGGCGCTGATCAGGTGTCCCACCTGCGGTTCGGTGACACCGAGATCCTGCGACACATTGGGCATCAGGCCCATGATGGCGAACTCCCCGGTACCGATGGCAAAGCCGCCAAGGGCCAACGCGAATTCGATCAGGAAAATCTGGAGTCGTGTGGCTGGTTCGCTGCTCAAAAAGCACTCCCTGAAGCCGGTGGAAAGAGTAAAACCGGCAATTGTCACCTTTCCCGAAACAAGATGCCATACGAATTACCACAGTGGGCATGGCCACAAGTTCCGCCGCGTTTGATCTATCGCAACTGGGCATCACTGGGTGCTTGTATTTTCGCTGCCAGCGTCAAATATAGGTATCAGAGATCAATAATTGATCATGCATGATGATCAGTAACGAGGAGTGCCATGGACTTCAAAGACTATTACGCCGTACTCGGTGTCAGTGAGTCTGCCTCCGCCGAGGAGATTAAAAAGGCCTACCGAAAGCTGGCACGGAAATACCATCCGGATGTCAGCAAGGAAGAGGATGCCGACACCCGGTTCAAAGAGGTTGGTGAAGCCTACGAAGTACTGAAAGATCCCGAAAAACGGGCGGAATATGACCAGCTGCGTAAATACGGCGCCCGTGCGGATGGTTCCTTCGAGCCACCTCCGGGCTGGCAGAGTGGGGCTGGCTTCGGTGGTGGTGGTTATACCGAAGCCGACGCCCGCCAGTTCAGCGAATTCTTCGAAGAGATTTTCGGTGGTGGCCGCCGGGGCGGTTTTTCCGGTGGCTTTGGTGGGGGCGGTTTCCGCCAGAACATGAAAATGCGCGGTGAGGACGTGCACGCCAGGATTGCGCTGTTCCTGGAAGAGGCGTTTCACGGCTGTGAAAAACAGGTGTCTTTCGCGGTCCATGAGGCCGATGAGCATGGCCGGGTGATTCCCAGGCAAAAGACCCTGAAAGTGAAGATCCCGGCCGGCATGCGCGAAGGCCAGCATATCCGCCTCAAAGGCCAGGGCGCGCCGGGTTTAGGTGGTGGTGAGCCGGGCGATCTGTTCATCGAGGTGGAGTTTGCGCCGCACCCACACTTTGCCGTGGAAGGTCGGGATGTCCTGGTAACTCTGCCGATAACGCCATGGGAAGCGGCCCTGGGTGCAACGGTGACCGTGCCAACCGTTGGCGCAAAGGTAAATGTGAAAGTACCGAAGGGCTCCACCAGTGGCCGGAAGCTTCGGCTCAAGGGCAAGGGCTTCCCGGGCAAACATCCGGGTGATCAGATTGTCATTCTGCAAATCGCCATGCCCGAGAAACACAGCCCGGAAGCCGAGAAGCTCTACGAGCAACTGGCAGAGGCAGAGAAGAACTTCAATCCACGCAGCAAGCTTCACGTTTAAGCGGGAGTAAGGTATGAGCAAGCAAGATCATATTCTGACGGTAGAGGTGCTCGACCAAGATGGCAGCACCTTCACCCTGCGTGAAATCTGCGAGCGTGGCGAGTGCCATGCCGAGTTCGTGATCAAGCTGGTGGACTACGGGATTATTGCCCCGCTTGAGGACTCTCCAGAGGCCCGGCAATGGGAGTTCGATATCGCTGCCCTGAGCCGACTGCGCAAGGCCCAGAGATTACAGAGGGATCTGAAAATGAATCTGCCCGGCCTTGCCATGTCACTCGAGTTGCTCGACGAGGTGGAGGAAATGCGTCGGGAAGTCGGTCGTCTCAATCACCGCATCCGGCAATTGATGGGGGAGTAAACGCTCCCCCGCCTATTTGTTTTCTTCCAACGCCTGAATCTCGGCGTAGATCTTTTCCGCCTCCTCCATGAGCGTTCCATGAGTTCTCAGATCGCCATTGCGCTGAGCATCCAGTGCCTTGGCGAGCTTCGCCTCGTATTCCTTCTGCAGTTTTTTCTTCGGATCGCCTTTCAAGAATCCCAGCATGGTTTTGACCCTGTTTTGACTGAGTGTTCAAAGATTTACGTTTTCCACTCCATAAAGTTCACAAAATTTTCATGATCAAAAACTGGACAGCCTCAAAAAATGGGATTAAATTCCCAAATAATGGATTGGGAAAAATATCCCAATTTACAGTTGGGTGGTTAAGCGTGGTCGCCCGCGGACGCAATAACAAGCCTGGAGAAGAACGATGAATCGCAAACCTTTAGCAATCGCAGTGAAGTTGGCCATGACCGGGGCTCTGGCCGGTGCCCTTGTCGCTTGTGGTGGCGGTGGCTCCGGAGACACCTCCACCAGTGGCACCTCATCGGGTACCAGTGTTGGGGCGGTTTCCGGCTTCGGCAGTGTTTACGTCAACGGTACTCGCTTTGAAACCAATGGCAGCGTTAGCAGCGACGATGGCCTGGAGCGTGAGGATCAGCTCGAAAAGGGCATGATCCTCAAAGTTGAGGGCGACTGGGATGACCGTGGCCAGGGCCGGGCCGACAGGGTCAGTTACGACGATACCCTACGCGGACCGATTTCGGCCTTGAGTTGGGACGAGGTTACGCGTACCGGTAGCCTGACAATGCTCGGTCAGAGCATCTCGCTGGACGGCAAAACCGTCTTCCGCGGCGCGACGCCTGCTGCCCTTGCCGGCAACCCCCAGGGATATCGGGTAAGGGTCAGCGCCTGGCGCCTTGAAGATGGCAGCTTCCGGGCCAGCTTTGTCGGCGCCCGTGCCATCGGCCTCGATTTCGATGACGACAACGAGGTGGAAATTGAAGGCGTTGTCGCCAACCTGGATACAAGCGCCGAGACCTTCACCATCAATGGTTTTCTGATCGATTACACCAGTGCTGTCGGCGATGACGACTTCTCCCTGGATGATCTGGCAGACGGAATCGTGGTGGAAGTGGAAGGGTATCTGAACGGCAACACCATCATGGCCGAGGAAATCGACGATGAGGATGACCTCTTCGACGATGATGACGACGTCGAAATCTCCGGAAGCATATACGACTATGACTCTGCCAGCCGTCAGTTCTCGGTAAATGGGGTGCGAGTCCAGATTAACGGGGGTACCGAGTTCGACGATCTCCGCGAAAGCAGCCTGGCCGATGGCCTGTTTGTGAAAGTGGAAGGGGATTTCCGCAATGGTGTCCTTGTGGCTGAGGAGATCGAGGGCCGGGAGTCCGACGCCGAACTGGATGGCCTTATCGAATCCATTGATCTGGCCAATGAATCCATGCTCGTCAGTGGCGTTCGGGTTCAGCTCACCAGCAATACCCTGATTGATGACGACGACGATGATGACGATGAACGTCGCAGTCGCGTTCAGGATGTCCAGAGCCTGCAGGTGGGTGACTATCTCGAAATTGAAGGCCGCCAGCGCAGCAGTGAGGGCGGATTCCTCGAAGCCCTCAGCATTGAGCGCGAGGATGATGACGACGATGACGATTTCGAACTCGAAGCACGGGTGACTGCGATCGGAGCCGACTCGATCACCATCATGAATCTTGAGGTGCTCCGCAATGGCTATAGCCTATCCGGTGCCCAGGTTGGTGATGAAGTGGAAATCGAGTACCGCCAGACCAGCGGTGGTCAGTACGAGCTGACCGACAATGTCGAAGTCGACGACGATAGTGACGACGACAGTGATGATGACAGTGGTGATGATTGATCAGTGAGCCGAAGGCGCGGGCCGGATTGTTGTCGGCCCGCCTCCTGGCTTTCGACGTGGCTATGGGAATACAATCCCAAACATGAAAAAGTCCAACCCCCTGCATCAAGCGCTGTTTCGCATTCTGCGCCCTCTGGCGAGGTTGCTCTTGCGAAACGGCATTCCCTTCGGGGAGTTCTCCGAGCTGGTGAAACGTGCCTACGTGGAAGCCGCCCTGGAGGACTTTACCGACGGCCGGCGAAAGCCCACGGACTCACGCGCTGCGGTTATGACCGGGCTGACCCGCAAGGAAGTGAAGCGCCAACGGGAGATCCTGGCAGGGGAAGATGCTGGGAGCCGCGATGTAATTCATGCCAACCGGGCGTCCCGGGTGGTATCAGGTTGGGTTCACGATGCGGTCTTCCAGGCCAAAGACGGCGAGCCAGCCATGCTGTCTTTCGACGGCCCGGGGAGTTTCAGCGAACTGGTCAAGCGCTACAGCGGTGACATGCCGCCCCGAGCCGTGCTGGATGAATTGCTTCGGGTAGGCGTGGTGTCGGTTGACGGTGAATCGGGCCGACTGATACTGCAGCAAAGGGCTTATGTACCGGCCGGAGACAGCGAGGAAATGCTCCAGATTTTCGGCGAGGACGTATCAGATCTCATAGCGACCATTGATCATAATCTGGTCAGTGGCGAGTCCGGGCAGCCACCACTGTTCCAGAGAACCCTGACCTACAACAACATTCCTCCGGAAGTGATGGAGAACTGGCGCAAGCATGCTGCTGCCCAGTCCCAGGCATTGCTGGAACAACTGGACAAGTGGCTTGGTCCCCATGATCGCGATATAGCGGGGCAGAAGTCTGGCAGTGACTCCGGGGACCCGGTCCGCACCGGCGTGAGCATCTTCTTCTTTGAAGAGCCTGCCGGGAAAGAGCCGAAAGGAGATTGAGTGCTATGAGTCTCACGAGGCAGCCGAACATCATTTGTCGCTGGGAGCCGACGGAGCTTGCAAGCACAATACTTTCCGCATCGTCCCGGCAGGTGATTCGTTCCTGGATCAGCTCCAGCGAGTTTCTCGATGAGCATCACCACCCTGTCATGCTTATGACCGACAATCGTTCATCGAACTCTTTCAGCTATCTGGTGCGGGCGACCAACCCGGATTTTGCACCGACAGTGGTGCTGAATGAACTGCTTCGTAAGGGCGTAGTTGAGTCCCTGGATAACGGTTACCTCTTGCTTAGACGCAGCGTTTACGCGCCGTCGCAGCCCCGCCTGCATGGTGAGTCACGGATCAACAAAGTGTTCAGGCATGAAGACGAAATTCCTCGCAGGCGTTATAACGATGTTTACTGAAGAGCACCGGCCGGGAACGCCGGACAGGGAGAAGAAAGCTATGAAACGGCAACTCCGCAATCGTGTTTTCGGGCTGGCAGCCGGTACGGTGGCCTTTGGTGCTATTTCCGCCTGCGGTGGCTCGGGAGGCGGAGGCCTGGATATTGCCGATGGTGGTATACGGGGCACCGGCTCAAGTGTTGGTCCGGTTTCCGGGTTTGGCAGTGTGTTTGTAAATGGTGTGGAGTTCAGTACGGATCGGACTGTCGTCGGTGATGATGGGATCAATCAGGAATCCCGCCTCGTCGTCGGTATGATCCTGCGGGTTGATGGCGAATGGCGAGAGACCGGACTTGGTGATGCGGATACTGTCGAGTATGACGATACGCTGCGTGGCAGGGTGCAGATCCTGACTCCCTGGGACGTTGTCAGCAAAACGGCGACGGTTCAGATTCTCGGTCAGACTGTAAGAATTGATTCTCAAACCGTGGTGAAAGGCACGCTGGTAGAAAACCTTGCTGATGACGACTTTGTGCGGATGTCGGGATGGCGCCTGCCGAACGGAGAATTTCGAGCAAGCTATCTGGGTCTTCGGACGCCGAGCAATAGCGACGATTTTGATTCCATGAATGAAGTGGAGTTGGAGGGAATTGTCTCCGGCCTCACAGGAACAGATTTCATGATTGGATCCCAGTTGGTGAATTACTCCGGCGCGACGCCTGATGGCCTGAGTCTGGTCGATCTGGCAGATGGTGATGCGGTGGAAGTAGAAGGATTGCTTTCTGGTAACACCCTGATGGCGCAGGAAATCAGGCCAGATGATTCTCGGCGTTACCTTCAGGGTACGGATGAAGATATCGAGTTCGTGGGCCCTGTTTCCGCCGCCTTCAGTCAGTCAACAGGCACCTTAACGGTCAATGGCATCACGGTGCGTGTGACAGATGACACCGAGTTTGATGGACTCTCTGGTCCCGATGATTTGGTTCAGAGACTGCTCATTCAGGTCGAAGGCGAGTTCGAGTCCGACGGTTCGGTGACTGCTGAAGAAATCGAGCTACGCGAGGCGGATTCGGAACTTGATGGTGGCCCCGCAGAGGAAATCGATTTATCGGCGGGTCAGTTCAGAGTCGGTGGTGTTCTTGTTCAGGTCACTCCACTGACGATCATCACCGATGATGATGACGAATCCCGCCTTTCGCTTAGCGATCTGGCGTTGCCACGTGAGCTGGAAATTGAGGGAATCGAGCGTTCCGGTAGTGACGGCAGCGTTTATCTAGAGGCTCTAAAAATTGAACGCGAGGATGATTCGCCTGATGGAGGTTTCGAGCTAACCGGTCGAATCTCGGAAATGGTGAATGACCGGATTCAGGTGTTGGGAGTAGACCTGTTCATCAATCCGAATACCGAGTTCGACACTCCGCGAAGTGAGCTACAAGGACTTGTTGATTCTGGCCAAAGGCCTGAAGTGGAGGTTGAATATGAGTTTATCGGCACACGTTATGTGATCGACGAAATCGAATTAGAAGAAGACGATGACGATTAACTACAAAACCCGTACATAAATGCGGCCCACGCCGGCCCGGGTTTTGCTATACATACGGACACGCTTCGCAGGGACGCTGTTACCGACTGTGCAGGATGCATGAAGCACACATGCTAGCGGAGTCCGTATGTCACTCAGTTTTATCAGGCGGCTGATCTCAAGCCGCCTTCTCCGACCGGTTTTCATTGTTCTGGTGGTGGCCGGCCTGCTTCAGGTTCTGGTCAGCCAGTGGTTGATTTCCAGTCAGGTGGAAAGCCTGGTCAACACCGCAGGGTCTGCCCTTGAGGCCAGCAGTCAGCAGGTCAGTGCCTCCTTCGGGGATACCCGCGAGGATGTCCGCACCCGTCTGGAGACCATGCGGCAGAAGACCACCGAGGAACTCTCCGCCGAACTTACCCGCCAGCAGACTGCCCAACAGGAACGCGTTGCCGGCAACGTTCGAACCGCTGTCATGGCCGAAGCCCAGGGGCTGGCCGATGTGCTGGCTGCCGTCGCTGCTCCGCTGATTTGGGATCGGGATGTACCCCGCCTGACCGATCTGGTGGAACTGGCCGACGCCCGGGAATCGGTGCTGTTCGCGGTGTATTACGACCAGTACGGTGATCGCCTGACCCGTTATGTGGACCGCACCGATGACCGCGTGCGCACCTTAATGGAGCAGGGGGAAGGCCGTGGTGCGGCAAATAAGGTCCTGGATGCGGCAATTCGTGACCCCAACGTGGTCATCATCACCGCTGATATTGCACCCCAGGGTTCCGCCATTGGCCAACTGAAACTCGGATTGTCCCTGGAAGGCATTAATCGGGATCTGGCCGCCCTGGAACAGGAATTCAGTGCCACGATCACCGGCAGCATTGATGCCCTCCGCGACACCCTGGAGGCGGAAACCGAACAGGTGAACCAGCGCCTTCAGCAGCAGCTGGCAGGCATGGATTCAGACACCCGCTCCAGAATCCAGAGCACGGTTGAAGCGCTGAATGCCGAGGCTTCGAGCCTCTCTGCCAACCTCAGTATGCTGGCGATTGGTTCTGTGGTGGTTCTGATCGTGCTGGTGGCGCTGGTGCTGGGTGGCGGGTTGCTGCCACGAGTGTTCCGTCTAAGCTCCGCGATCTGGGGTATCGCCGATGGTGAGGCTGATCTCACCCGGCGGGTGTCCATGAAGGGCAAGGATGAGCTCACGGAAATGGCGCAAGGCGTGAACCGCTTTATTGCTCGAATCCAGGAGCTGGTCTCGGAAGTCAAAGAGTCTGCCGAATCGGCCGCTGGCCAGGCCCAGGCTCAGGGCGACATCAGCCGCAGTGCCGTGGCCGCGGTGAATCGTCAGGAGCAGGAGGTGGCCGAGGTGTCCGGCACCATGGAGGCCATGTCCCACAGTATTTCCGAGGTGGCGGAGAACATTCAGGACATCGCCGGCTCGGTCAGCAATGTCAGTTCCGAAAGCGAGGCCACCGCCGGTATTTCCCGGGAAGTTCGGAACCGGCTGGATCAGGTGGTCCGTAACGTTGAACAGGCAGTAGAGGCCGTGAATCAGCTGGACCACCAGAGCAAGGAGATCGGATCAGTGCTGTCGGTGATTGGCGCCATCGCAGAGCAAACCAATCTGCTGGCACTGAACGCCGCCATCGAGGCGGCCCGTGCCGGTGAATCCGGCCGGGGCTTTGCCGTGGTGGCCGATGAGGTCCGCACCCTGGCAAGCCGGACCCAGGAATCCACCACCGAAATCCAGTCCATCATCGAACGCCTGCAGCAGGGCAGTCGACAGGCGGTCAGCGCTATCGGTGAGGTTTCTGGCCAGGTTGCGGAATCCTCCGCGGAGTTCCGCCGGGCCGATGAACATTTCGATCGGATCAACCAGTTGCTCAGCAGCCTTCAGGATCGGGCCCTGGCGATTTCATCCGTGGCAGAAGAGCAGGGCCGGCATGCCAGTGAGGTCAGCGTGAGCGTAAGCGATATTGCCGGCTCCTCCCGCCAGACGGTTGAAGCCATTGAGCGCTCTGATGAGGCTAGCGGCCAGATTGCCCGGACATTGACCTCGCTGAAGGACAAAGCTTCACAGTTCCAGGTTTAGGAGCCTGAAGATAGCAGGCGTTCCCGGGCGCTTCTGTATTCGTCGGTCAGACGGCCCACCAGGTCCGGGACGGTCAGCACATCGTGGATCTGGCTGACCCCCTGGCCGGCAGACCACACGGTTTTCCAGGCCTTGGCTTCATCATCAATGGGCTTCAGCTTTTCCCCGTAGTTGATCTCGCCGGCCTGGTTCAGTTTGTCCATGGGGAAGCCGGCCGCCTCCAGACTCTGTCGCATGAAGCTGGCGGGCACACCGGATACCGCGGGTGTGTGAATAATGTCGCCAGACACCGCCTCAATGATCATGTTCCGGTAGGCTTCGTCGGCCTGGGACTCGAACGTGTTGATAAAACGGGTGCCCAGGTAGGCCAGGTCCGCGCCCAGGGCCTGGGCGGCCAGCAGGTCCTCACCATGGGAAAGCCCACCGGCGAGCAGAATCGTGCCATCAAAGACTTCCCGGATTTCGTGCACCAGAACGAACGGGTTGGTGGTGCCCGCATGGCCACCGGCACCCGCCGCCACGGCGATGATACCGTCAACCCCCGCCTCCGCTGCCTTGCGGGCATGCTTCTGGTTGGTCACGTCATGGAACACTACACCGCCGTAGCTGTGCACCGCCTCCACCACCTGGCTGGCGGCACCCAGTGAGGTAATGATGATGGGTACCTTGTGCTTTACGCACAGTTCCAGGTCCGCCTGCCAGCGAGGATTGGTCCGGTGCACGATCAGGTTAACGGCGTAGGGCGCCGTTGTGACATCCGGATTCGTACTTCGAAAGGCTGCCAACTCTTCATTCATCTGGATCAGCCAGTCTTCAAAGCCTTCGCTGGACCGTTGGTTCAAAGCCGGGAAACTGCCAACGATGCCCTGCTTGCAGCAGGCAAGCGCCAGTTCCGGGCCAGAGATCAGGAACATGGGTGCGGCTACCAGAGGCAGTGAGAGAGAGTCTTTCAGGGAAGCGGGCAACGGCATGAGGATTCCTTAATTTTTGTTGGAACTTTTGTAGGATATAAAGGATCTTAGCGTGCCACGCCCGATCTGAAAACGGTCGCGAGCTAATTAATTCCGGAAACCAGAAACACAATAAGGAGTCCCTCTATGGGTGAAGCAAAACGTCGCAAGGAAACCGGTGCACCGCCTCCCAGAAAAGCAAAAACCAACAAGCCGCTGTATGCAGGCATTGGTCTGCTGGTTCTGGCCGCCGTGCTTCTCGGTGTCTTTTTTCTGACCGCCGCACCCGAGCCGACCTCTGACGAACTACCCGTCGCCGCGCCCAATGCCGACGATTTCCCAGCCCAACTGGACCAGTACGGCGTCTCTGTCGGCCCCGAAGATGCCCCGGTGGTGGTGCGTGAATTTGCTGATTACCAGTGCCCCGCCTGTGGCAACTTTTCCTCTGCCAGCAAGCAGCTGAAACAGGAATACGTGGACGCCGGCAAGGTTCGCTTCGTCTATTTTGATCTGCCGTTGCAGCAGCACCAGAATGCCATGCCGGCCGCCCAGGCAGCACGCTGTGCCGGCGATCAGGACGCCTACTGGGCCATGCACGAACGCCTGTACGATTCCCAGACCGAGTGGAGCGGCTCGAACGATCCGGTTGCCACCTTTACCCGTTATGCCGGTGATCTTGGCCTTGAAGAACGGCGCTTCCGCCGGTGCATGACTACCGAGTTGCACCGTGAAGCTGTCGAGCAGAGCCGCCAGGTGGCCATGCAGCTTCGGGTAACCAGTACACCCACAGTTCTGGTGGATAACATCCGCCTGACTCGTCCCGGCTGGGGGCAGCTCTCGGCCGTAGTTGAACGTGAACTGGCTAATGAGGCGGACTGACGCTGTGATCCCCGGGTAACCCCGCACTTGATCGTGAGCCTGAGTTGGTTAAAATTTGCGCCCTCTCAGGCTCCAGCCTTTGATGAACCCCGAAACCATGCTCCGGATTTACGGTCCGGCCCGCAGGAGAACATGATGAGCAACAACGTTGTCGTCTGCGCACTGTACAAGTTCGCAGTCCTGAATGATTACAAATCCCTTCGCCAGCCCCTGCTGGACCTGATGCTCGAGAAAGACGTGCACGGCACTTTGCTGCTGGCGCGCGAGGGCATCAACGGCACCATTGCCGGCAGCCGCGAAGGCATTGATGCCGTGAAAGACTGGATCGCCAGCGACGAGCGGTTCGATGGCATTGATTACAAAGAGTCCTTTGTGGACATCCAGCCGTTCAAACGCACCAAAGTGAAGCTCAAGAAAGAGATCGTCACCATGGGTGTGGACGGTATCGATCCGAAGCGGATTGTTGGCACGTATGTGGATCCTAAAGAGTGGAACGATCTGATTTCCGATCCGGATGTGGTGCTGGTGGATACCCGCAACCAGTACGAAGTGGAAATTGGCACCTTCAAGAATGCTGTCAATCCGGCCACTGATACCTTCCGGGAGTTCCCGGAATACGTGAAGCAGAACCTGGATCCTTCGAAGCACAAGAAGGTGGCTATGTTCTGTACTGGCGGTATCCGTTGTGAGAAGTCCACTGCGTATCTCAAGGAGCAGGGTTTCGAGGAGGTCTATCACCTCAAGGGCGGCATTCTGAAATACCTGGAAGAGGTGCCAGAGGAGCAGAGCCTGTGGCACGGAGAGTGCTTCGTGTTTGATGATCGGGTAACGGTCAACCATCGCCTGGAGCGTGGCGATTACGACCAGTGCCATGCCTGCCGCCGGCCGATTACCGAAGAAGACAAGCAGCGCCCCGAGTATGAGCAGGGTGTGAGCTGTCATCAGTGCATCGATTCGCTGACCGAAGAGCAGAAAGCCCGGTTTGCCGAGCGGGAACGCCAGATGCGTCTGGCGGAGGAGCGGGGCGAAGCCCATGTGGGCGGAGAAGCCGCGCGCATCATTGCCGAGCGCAAGGCCCGGAAAAAGGCTGAAAGAGAACGTCAGGCCCGGAAAAGCCTGGATGGCGAGAGGGCGAGAAGCACCGACGGGGCCTGACCAACCCAGAAAGGAGACTTCATGGATTTACGACAGGCTGTAGCCATTACCGCAGTTGCTATCGCGCCCTTTGCCAGTGCGCAGGAGGCCGACAACTGGAAGGGCGAAACCGAGCTGGGTGTACTGATCACCTCGGGCAATACCGAAGAGACCAACATCAAGGGCCGCCTGGGGCTGGTCCATGAAGTCGAAACCTGGCGCAACACCGGCGAATTCCGCACCAATTATTCAGAGACCGACGACGAAACCACCGCCGAGAAATATCTTGCCGCCCTGGAAACCAACTACAAGTTTTCAAAGAATCAGTACTGGTTTCTCCGGGGCTCCTACGAGGACGACCGCTTCTCCGGCTACGATTTCGAATCCTCAGCAACCACCGGTTATGGAAACCGGGTGTGGACGTCCGGCGAGCGTTCCTTCCTGGATCTTTCAGTCGGTGGCGGTTACCGCTACAACAAACTGGAAATGGTGAATGCCCAGGGCGAGGATGCCGAAGAAGAGGCGATCGCCCGCCTGGCCGGCCAGTTTGATTACGCGCTCTCGGAAAACTCCCTGTTCCGCCAGAAGCTGAGCACGGAAATAGGCCTGGATGAGAACAACATGGTGACTGAATCGGAAACGTCACTGCAGGCGAACGTGGTGGGGAATCTCTCCATGAAGGCGGCGTTCCGGGTCAAGCATCTGTCGGATCCGCCCTCAGGCTCTGAAGACACCGACACTGAAACGTCGCTCTCGCTAATCTACGGATTCTGATGGAACTGTCGAACCTGGGATGAAATGAAAAAGGGGTCAGATGAAAATGTCATCTGACCCCTTTTTCATCTGACCCCGATTTCAAACGTTGTTTCTAAGGCCAAGCTCATCCGGGTAAGGCGTGAGATACTGCTGGGCATGCAGGTAGTCCACCGGCTCCCTCCGCTGAGCCATGCGCAGCAGGGTCATCGGCACCACCAAAGGCACCTCGCCCCGGCGGTAAGCTTCCATCTGTTCCATCAGCACCTTGCGATCTTCGTCACCCATGGAATCCCGCAGATAGCCCATCAGGTGCTGCATGGCGTTCATGTGTGAACCCCGGCTCACCTTCTTGCTCATGGCCTCCATGAACAGGTGGATGTAGCGCTCGGCAATGTCTGCCAGTGGCTCGGATTTCAGATCCCCCAGCATGGGGCCGAGCTGGCGGTAAATCCTTTCCGAGTGAGCCAGAAGCTGGAACTTGTGCCGAGTGTGGAACTCGATAAGCGCCTTGGCTGAGAGCTGGTCGCCGGCCACGTTCTGCATCCAGTCGTCGTAGGCGAAAACCCGTTCAATGAAGTTTTCCCGGATCATGTCGTCATTGAGGCGTCCTTCCTCCTCCACCGGCATCAGCGGGTAGGCTTTCAGCAACGCCTCGGCAAACATGCCCCGGCCATCCCGGCGGGTCACGTTGCCCTCCTCGTTATGAACCTTGATGCGCTCCATGCCACAGCTGGGTGACTTGGCCATCAGGATATAACCGCGGAGGTTCGCCAGGGTGGGCATGATCTGCTCGATAAAGCCCTTCATGGCGTCGGTATGATCTGCCGTGCCCTTGGTTTCAATCAGGCGCAGGCCATCGCTGTACTCGCGCAGGTGGATAGCAGGGCGGGGCACGCCCAGGCCGGCTTCCAGCTCTGGGCAGATGGAGCGGAAGTCAAAGTGCTTTGAGAGCACCTTGGTGCAGTAACGGGAATGTTTATGGCCGCCATCATGGCGAACTTCCTTGCCTAGCAGGCAGGTGCTGATTCCGACGGGGATGCCGCTCACGTTAGTCTCCGATAATTCAGTCGGTCCGATGGCTAAAACTGTCTTTTTAATACGTGAATCCAGTCTAGCCCGATCAGGCCGCCGCGAAAAACCGTAACCCTACCTATTCCGGGTGGCTTGCTGATCCTTTCCGTTTCTTTGCAAACATGGCCAGGCTGGTGGCGTAAATGGTACGAACGTCACTGGCAAACTGCTCCACGGAATAGTCCCTGGCAAACTCCAGGGCCTGGGAGGAAAGCTTGTCACGCAGTTCGTCGTCTTCCAGCAGTTTTTTGACCTGCGCCCGCCACAGGTCCTGTTTCCCCGGCGTCTTGAATCCGTTGAACCCGTGCCGGACCACGTCCTCAATACCACTGGATCGAACCGCTACCACCGGTAAGCCGGCCGCCATGGCCTCCAGGATTACCATGCCCTGGGTTTCAGATATCGAGGCAAACAGGAAGGCATCACCAAGCCGGTACCAGATGGCCATTTCGTCCGGCGGAACGGCGCCGACCAGGGTGAAGTGTTGCTGGAGCCCAAGGTCTTCAATCTTTTTCTGCAGTCGGTCTTTCTGGTGGCCATCGCCGATCATCAGGAACCGGAACGGCACATCGGTTTCCTGTCTCAGGGCATCAATGGCCTCGATCATGAAGTCGATATTCTTCTCGTTGGAGAGCCGGGAAACGCTGACGAATACTTTCTCATTCTTCAGCTGCAGCTTCTCCCGCAGCTCCTCAACGTCCTTCTCCTGAACCTCCTGGAATTTGTGGTATTCGATGCCCGTGGGCTGCACGAAAGTCGGTGTTTTTACCCCGATCATCCGCAGGTATTCCTCGGTGGAGTAGGTCGGCACAATCACCCCGTCGCACTTGTTGGCAAAGCGCTTGATCAGGGCGTGGGAAATCAGGTTCCGGAACAGCATACCCGGCAGTGGCACAAAGTGGGCGTAGTGCTCCAGACGGGTATGATAGGTGTAGATAGCCGGTATCCTGAGCGTGCGCGCCACGAACAGTCCCAGCGACCCCAGCCAGAACGGATGATGCAGGTGGATAATATCCGGCTTGAACGCCCGGACTCGCTTGCGGATCCGACCCAGGAAAATATTGGCCAGCCGGAATTCCCGCTTCTCTCCCATGGCCAGAAGTGAGGGTACCCGCAGCACGTGGGACTCGGCCTCGGGCTGGCCCTTGTAACGCGGCGCCACCACAAGCAGTTTGTCGCCCAGCGCTTCCAGGCCACGCCGCAGGCGTTCAATGGAAATCGGTACGCCACCGATAAAGGGCAGGTAGTTATTGGTGAACATGACCACCCGCATCGGCTTTTCGAGCCAGGGGGCCGGGTCTAGATCGTAGTCCGGGTAATAATCCTTGCCGATAAAAATGGCGCCGTACAGTTTGATGGCAATGGCCGCAAACACGGCGACGATCAGAATAAAGTTGAGGTAACCGGTGTAGAACAGGGAGTAGATAAAGAACCAGAGACTCTCCAGCCGCTTCAGGATCGGGTGCTGGCCCACTTCCAGGCGCTGCAGACTGTGGCTCACCTCGCCGTCGGCGTCCACGTTCACCTGCACGTAGTGATAGAAACTGGTGTCATTGTTCATCACCAGGCCACCGGCGCCGCCGGTAGTAACAAACGTGGTATCTCCTACCTGCTCCTCTGCATAGAGTGAAAGATTGGAGGAAAACACCCGTCGAACGTCATGCTCCTCAATTGCCTCCAGGAGTGCGTCCCGGAACTCGGGCGGTGCCAGGTAATCGTCTTTCTGATCGAACGGGGCATTCTCGTCCGGATGAAGGGGAGGGTGACCGATAAACAGGATTCTCGCCTTCGAAGAGTCCTGGGCCAGCAAATCCTTCAGCCAGCGGATCTGCCAGCGCCAGGGGGTTTTGCCGGTGCTGTCCAGGAAAATCAGCCGGCTGTTGCCTGCCTCAATACTGAAGAAATGCGGGCCGAAGTGATCGTAGAAACGGAAACTGCCGAAGTCCTCGAACTCGTGAGCGCCGAAGGTCAGCAGGTATGGAATCTCCAGATGGCTCAGAGTGCCGTAAAGGGCCCGGTACTTGTCCTCGCCGCCGCCACTGACCGCGTTACCGGCCGAGATCAGAAAATCGAGCCCGGACCGGTTCAGTTCCGGAAGAATGCGGTCTTCGAAAATCCCCACCGAGTTGTTGATGTTGCCCACCACTGCAAAGCTGAACGGCTCTCCGGGGTCAAGCTTTCGATGGATCTGCTCTACCTGTTCGGTATGAACGCCCTCGAAATCTTCCGTGAACAGGTTCAGGTAGGTCTTGTAGCCAACCAGCAGAACCACCACCAGAAGACAGAGGTAGAACAGAAGCTTGAGTGGGTTGCGGAAAATCATCCTGCTCTCCTGCGATTGGCAATGAGCTCTCTCTGGAGCACCACCAGCCCGATGATCATACCCAGGTAAATGGTCAGCAGGCGCCAGCAGATAATGACCAGTATCAGGTGGTTACCGGAGAGGATATCCCGGAAAAAGCTCCCGAAAATACCCTCGGAAATTCCAGAGGCGCCTGGCGTGGGCGAAAAATACATAACGAAGGTGGTGACAACCAGCAGCCCGACCGAAACCACATAGTCAACACTGTAGTCCAGGCTGTGCATCAGCAGCGCGGGGAAGCTGAACAGGCTGAGCAGAAATACCGCAGTGAACAGAACAGACAGCCACACGAACATGGGGGCGCCGCGCAGGTAATCGCCAAAACTTCGGGAAAGCCGCAGCATCTCCCGGCGCGCCTTGAACTGCCAGCGTTGATGGCGGCGTTCGCTGATCAGGTGAAGCCGGCGTGCGGCTGTTAGCAATCGGGTCAACGGGCCGATCAGCCAGCGGGTCCGGAACAGCAGCACCAGGAAAAACCCGAGGTATAGAACAATCAGAAACGCCAGCGCGGTGCCGATATCGCCGACAATCGAGTTGCCGTCCAGGGACTTGAGCGTGAGTAGGAATACCGGCGTGAGCGAGAAAATGAACAGCACCGCCAGTACCGTTCGAATCGTTGTGGCTGCCGTGGCCCTGCCAACCGGAACGCCATGCTGGCTAAGGAACCAGATCTGGGCGAAGCCGCCCCCGGTGGCCATGGGAGTGATGTTGGAGAAAAACAGATTGATAAATACCAGCCGGAACATCGCCGGCAATGGCAGCCGGTGCCCCAGCGCCCGCAAGGTAAAATACAGCCGAAGGCCATCCGAGATGAAATAGACCAGCAACAGGCCAACCACCGATAACAGGGTTTCCGGAGCGATCAGCCTGGCGTCGAAGGTAAGGGTACGCTCGGCAAACAGATCGTAAACGGCATACAGCCCGGCAGCGGTAAGCGCCACGAACAACAGACTGAACACCGCCAGCCTTTTTCCCGAGGCACGCTTCGAATAGTTGATGTCCGTGGAGTGAGTCATGGGCTGCCCGTCAGATTGAGGCGGGCAGTTTACAGGGTAGGGTGTGGTTGGTGTCCAGTGTCTGGCTAGTGGCCATACACCATCATGGTGGTATTGGTGATGGCGAAGTCCGTGAACTGAACGCTTCCAATGCTGGTGCCGCCCATCTTGAAGACCGGCATATCGATATCCGCCCGGAACTCAACATCATGCACCGAAAGCCCTTCGTTGCCTGAGGCAGAACTGGTGCCCCGTGACAGTTTTGCAGTGGCACTTGCCATACCGAAATGCCCCAGCGTGTCATCGCCCCGCCGGTTGTGAATTTGCAGGCCCTCAATACCGACTGCGGCAAAGTTGAACAGCAGAATCACATCCGCTGCATCCCAGTTGAGGCTACCGTTGGTAATCTCGAAATGGGTATCCAGCTGCAGTTCCGAGCCAGACACCTCGTTGCCGTTCGCCAGAGTGCGAGTGGCGCTTCCTTCGTTGGTAATCACCAGATCCGTCGGCCCGATGTGCCCTTGCAGCAGGATATCCGAGAACAGCGTGGCGGAGCCTTCACTGCCTGAGGTGGTCACACTGTCCACCGCCAGCTCAAAATCCACCGCCTGCAGATAATCATCCAGGCTGCTTGGATCGCCATAATCCGTCGCACCCAGGTGCATCACCAGATCACCGCTATTGAACTGCTTGCCAAAAGAGCCCGCGACGGAATACTTCGCCAGAGCATCGGCCACATCCGGGTCATTCTGGTCCAACAGCCCCGCCTGTGCCCGCCGGGCAATCTCCGAAAACCCATGCTCCAGCACCTCCCCATCGCCGGCAATATCGATCGTCAGCTTCATGTTATCCAGCACCGTATCGTTCTGCCCGGACAACCTCAGCCCATTCACATTTAACGACCCTTCATCAATCCAGCTCAACCGATCAATGCTGAGCTTGGTCTCCAGCTCAATCGTTACCCCCGCCTGCCCGGTTACACCAGACAATGCCCCATCATCTAACGGCCTGAACTCCGCCATAGCTGGCAGCGGAAGCGACAGGGCCAGCACCCAGAGCGAAAGAGTGGAAGATGTGATGTTTCGACGACAGGGAAGTGACTGAGTCATGGTGGCCCCAAAAGTCTGGTTTATTGTTTTTAGCGGGGAGCGTTAAACACTCCCCGGGCCGCAGGGGGACAGCACAACCAATGCAGCAAAAACTTTGGTTTGTTACAGACTGTTACGATAAGCGGGAGAGGGAGAAAGATCTGTGAGGCCTGTCACAGGGAGGCCACTGAAGAGGATGAGGCAAAGCGGGCGGGAGGTCCTCCCAAAACTGTGCGGAGCCATGGATGGCGGAGCCAAGCGTACAAGGATGTATTCACAGCGTGTTTTGGGAGGACCTCCCGCCCGATTTGCATGCACCAAAAGTTGAAGGGCGAAACTTGGACTAGGAAGCCAAAGCTTGCTGAATGAGAGACTTCTGGTGCTCCGCAAACTCCCGAATCAACGCCTGCGCCTTATCCGAATCCCTCGCCAGAACCGCCTGCGGCAAATTGGCAAAAAACTCACTGGTCTGCGCCAGTCCCCGCCGATACCGATCAGCGCTCAGGTAATAGGCCCGACTGACCGCCGGCTTGAAATTCGACAAAGCCTCCGTGAGATAAGGATTCCCCACCACCTCACAGCAGGCATCCATCACATTGAAACTCGCCTCAACCACCCCGGAGATGTCGCTCGACGAATCCTTTATCTGTTCAACAACGTTACTGACCGCCCCCAGCATCCGCGGCTTATCGCTCTCCTGCCAGCGCTCACAGAGCCGCACCGCCATCATCATCAGCAAATGCATATACACATCGTAAAGCTCGGAAGCATGGGCCGCGTCCAGCCGGGTTGCCGAAGCACCTTTGCGGGGCGTGATCTCCACCAGATGCCAACGCTCCAGGGTATACAGCGCTTCCTTCACCGAAGCACGACTGACCTTCAATTCGCCGGCCAGGGTCGCCTCCTGAATCCGCTCACCGGGGCGAATCTGCCCGGTCATGATCCGCTCTGCCAGGTAATTGGCAATCTGCTCGGCCAGAGTGTTGGGCACCTGAAAATCCATAAAGGCTCTCTGAACAGGTCGTAAAAACCGGTCGGCTGCTGCGGTTATCCGGCCGGCATGGGAGTGTGTGCGCATGAGTTTATCACAGCCTCTGAGTCTGACAGTCACAACGCCTTGATCCGCCGGGGATTCCTGACAATTGTCAAAAACTCCTCTCGATCGGTTGACGACTGATGCATTGTAGGACAATAATGCAGAAAACAACAGGTGATCAGAGTTTCACCAACACGCATTCGATGGAGAGAGCCCAATGAGCACAACGCAGTTATCGGTAAACCGCGAGGCCACCCGCCGGCGGATATTGCTGACCCTGAAGAAGTACAGCTACCTGATAGCCATGGTCCCCCTGGCGTTACCGCCCCTGCTGCTGGCCGCCGGCCACGCAACCGATCTGGTAAACCTGTTTTCCTGGGGCGTCCCCGTCGTTGTCTTCGGGATCATCCCGGTGCTGGACATGCTGCTTGGCAAGGATTCCCTGAACCCGGACGAAGAAACCGACGTGCCACGAATGGTCGGCGAGCGGTTTTATAAAGCCATCACGCTTGGCTGGGTCGCCGGCTTCGCGGCCTTGCTGGTCTGGAGCATGCTGGAACTGGCTTCCGGCACATTCAGCCTGATGGGAAGTATTGGCTGGATCGTCTCCATCGGCATCGTCGGCGGCCTCGGTATCAACGTCGCCCACGAACTCATCCACAAAGACGAAAAACTCGAAACCCGGGCTGGCGGCTTCCTGCTGTCACTGGTCTGCTACGCCGGCTTCAAAGTCGAACACCTGCGAGGCCACCACGTGCACGTCTCCACCCCGGAGGACGCCTCCTCATCGCGCTACAACCAGTCCCTGTACAACTTCCTGCCCCAGGCCTACGTGCGCAATTTCCTGAATGCCTGGAAACTGGAAGCCGAACGCCTGCAACGCAAAGGCCATAAAGCCCTCAGCTGGCGCAACGAACTGATCTGGTGGTACAGCATCAGCGCCCTGGTACTGGTCGCCTTCACCATCGCCTTCGGCTGGCTCGGCGCCGTCTTCTTCCTCGGCCAGAGCTTCATCGCCTTCACCCTGCTGGAAATCGTCAACTACCTCGAACACTACGGCCTGCACCGGAGAAAACTCGACAACGGCCGCTACGAACGCACCGGCCCCGAACACAGCTGGAACAGCAACTACTTCCTCACCAACGTCTTCCTGTTCCACCTCCAACGCCACAGCGATCACCACGCCTGGGCCAAGCGCCGCTACCAGATCCTCCGCCACCACGAAGTGGCTCCCCAGCTACCGGCCGGCTACTCCGCAATGATCGTCCTAGCGATGTTCCCCCCACTCTGGCGGAGGGTAATGAACCCACGAGTAGAGGCTTACTACAAAGGCGAAGAACACCAGTTGGCTTAGCGCCAAAAAAAAAGCAGGCTGCCTCAAAAGTTCGATCGGCGGGGGTGTGAGGGTGCTATTTCTGCAGGGAAACGACTGTCTGAGCAGAGCGAGTTCGGCTTCCCGAAAGAAATAGCACCCTCATGGCCCCGCCAGCCCCCCAACTTCATATCGGCCGAACTCCAAAGGCCCCCAGACTTCAGAGCGTCTCTGAAGAAACGCCGGCGTAAAAAAACCGGCCCTCAAGACCCCGGCGGTTCGTCTCTGGCCCCGGGGTCTTTTTTCATGCCCTTGAAATCCCCCTGAAACGCACACAGGTATAATGTTTGAATCCTGCGCAAAAAAGGGAAAACCAAAATGCCCAAGCATTTCGAACAGGCCCCCGGCCTACACGAAGACCCCGTTCCCGAAACCGAAGGCTACGTATTCAACCAGACCATGATGCGCATCAAGGAACCCGAGCGCTCCATGGACTTCTACACCCGAGTGATGGGCATGCGCCTGGTGCGCAAACTGGACTTCCCCGAAATGAAGTTCACCCTGTATTTCCTGGGTTACCTGGATGATCGTCAGGCCGGCCTCGTGCCCCACGACGACGCCCACCGCACCACCTTTACCTTCGGCCGCGAAGCCATGCTTGAGCTGACCCATAACTGGGGCACCGAAGACGACAACGACTTTGGCTACCACAATGGCAACGACGAACCCCAGGGCTTTGGCCACATTGGCGTAGCCGTGCCAGACGTCTATGCCGCCTGCGACCGCTTTGAAAAGCTTGGTGTGGATTTCGTGAAAAAGCCGGACGACGGCAAGATGAAAGGCCTGGCCTTTATCAAAGACCCGGACGGCTACTGGATTGAAATCCTGCAGCCGGATATGCTCGAGAAGCAGCGTAAGGAAGACTGATCCTCCTCAATCCGCAGCGGCCTCCGGGCCGGCTGCGGGTTTACGGCCGTAGCGGGAAGCTACAATCACCGCTGCGGTCAGAATCAAGGCCCCGGCAATACCAATCGGCCCCAGAATCTCCTCCAGGAACACCCAGGCCAGCAGAGCCACAAACAGCGGTTCCAGGGTCACTATGATGCTGGAAAGCGTTGCCGGTGTTGTTTTCATGCCAGTGAAGAAGCACACATACCCGATGCAGGTTGGCACCACGCCCACATAGACCACCATCAGCCAGTGCCCGAACTCCAGGCTTTCCAGCCCCTCGAATCCGCCACTCACGGCCACTACCGGCAACAGAATCAGCGCCGCCGTAAAGAAACAGATAAACGCCGTGGTAAACACCGGCGTGCCGGCGGAGCTGTAGCGGCTGGTGAGCGTGAAACCGGTATACACACAGGCGGCCAGTAACGCCACCAGAATGCCGGCCAGCCGCAAGGTGCCGCTGGTGTCCATATCACTGAGTACCAGCATGGCCGTGCCGGCAATGGCAGCAAACAGGGACAGAACCGTCAGCAGGCCGGGTTTCTCTCCCAGCAAGGGCGCAGCAAGAATGGCCACCAGCACCGGGGGCAGACAGAGCGCGATCAGGGTGGCAATGCCGGCCCCGGTCAGATCCACGGCCAGAAGGTAGCTGCCCTGGTAAAACGCCTGGAACAGCCCAAGCGCTGCCAGCGGAATCAGGGTCTTGCGGGTGAGACTCCGTAGCGAGCTGCCGGGTACACTGGCGCCCGGATTGGCGCGCTCAAGGCGTGCCTGCTCCCGCAGCATCAACAGCCAGAAAAACGGCAGGGCCACCGCCAGCCTCAGAAAGCCAAGGGTAATGGCCTGAAGCTCGGTACCGGTAAACAGAAACTTTGCAACGATGCCCGTGGTCGCCCATAGCAGGGCAGCCAGGGCGATCAACAGGGCGCCTTGGATCATTCAATCATCAACACAATCAGCTCTTTGGGACCGTGAACACCGTAAGCCAGGGTTTGCTCGATGTCGGCGGTTTTGGAAGGGCCAGAGATTAGCAGGGCATTGGTCGGCATGCCAGCGGCCCAGTTCTGGGCCTGCATGGCTTCATGAAAGGTTGTGTAGAGCTCCGAGGCCTTGAGTACGGCGATGTGCACCGGCGGCACCAGGCTCATAAGCCTTGGCTCATCATCGTTCGGCCACAGGATTAACGAGCCGGTTTCGGCAATACCGCCACGTGTGGAAGTAATGCTGGCGTCCACCTCGTTGAACAGGTGGGCCTGCCAGCTCTCGATCGGCTCGTCGTAAATCAGCAGTTCCGGCAGATCATCACGGCCGGCATCGCGAAGGGCCCGGCCGATTTCGTGCTGCTTCGGAATCAGCAGATTCCTGGCACCGCGGGTGTTCAGCACCTCGGCCAGGCGATCCATCCACATGTCTTCGGTACAGTGATGCACCTCGCCGTGAACCGATTCGATCATCTTCTCGAACCGCTCGATACGCTCCTTTATCGACCAGTCATCCCGAACCAGAACCGAGAAGTCGCATTCCGGCACCGTCAGTTCGCCGCCGGTTCGGTTGCGCAGACGCTGAAGAATCGTTTCCCGGGAACTCATTGGCCACGCTCCTTCATCCGCTGGTGCAGGGTTTTGGCGGCCAGTTTGGGGGCCGTGCGGTAATCGGTCCAGGCGCCGGCTTTCGAGGGTTGTAACGCCCTGAATTTGCTGGCGGCACCGGTGCCGAAACGGTAAATGCCGGGGCTGGCATGCATCCAGGCCCAGCCCTTCCAGATCATCGCTTCCATGGAACTGCGTTTGGCGCCATGGCCACGGACCTTGGCCGGGTGCAGTTTGTCACCATCCACCGATTCCTGGCGCAGCCGCACCAACAGATCGGGTATGGGAATCTTCACCGGACAGACCTCGCCACAGGCGCCACAGAGGCTGGAGGCACTGGGCAGATGCCGGCCCTCGTCCAGGCCAATCAGATGCGGCATCAGGATCTTGCCGATCGGGCCCGGATAGGTGGTGCCGTAGGCATGGCCGCCCACCCGTGTGTACACCGGACAGTGGTTCATACAGGCGCCGCAGCGGATGCAGCGCAGGGTGTCCAGCAGTTCGTCATCCTGGTAGATGGATGAGCGGCCATTATCCACCAGCACCAGGTGAACCTCTTCCGGCCCGTCCAGCTCCTCGGCTTTGCGCGGGCCGGAGATCATGTTGAAGTAGGTGGTTATGTGCTGACCGGTGGCAGAGCGGGTCAGTAGCGCGAGCAGGGCAGAGACGTCCTCCATGCTCGGTACTACCTTCTCGATGCCGGTAACGGCGATGTGGCACTTGGGCACCGTAGTGGTCATCCGGCCGTTGCCTTCGTTCTCCACCAGGCACAGCGTGCCGGTCTCCGCCACCGCAAAGTTGACCCCGGAAACTCCCACATCAGCGTTCATGAACTTCTCCCGCAGCTGCTGGCGGGCACTGGCGGTGAGGTATTCCACATCGTTGGAGAGATCGGTGCCGGTTTTGTCATGCAATAACTGGGAGATCTCGCCGGTGTTCTTGTGAATCGCGGGCATGATGATGTGCGATGGCGTTTCATCCGCCAGCTGCACAATGTACTCGCCCAGGTCCGATTCCAGGGCTTCGATGCCCTGTTCCTCCAGGTAATGGTTCAGCTCCATTTCCTCGGAGACCATGGACTTGCCCTTGATCACCGTCTTGGCATCCCGGGCCTTGCAGATATCCCGTACGATCCGGCAGGCCTCGTCGCCGTCCACCGCCCAGTGCACCTTGATGCCGTTCTCGGTCAGCTTCTTCTCGAGCTGCTCCAGCAAGTCCGGCAAGTTGGCGAGGGCCCGCAGGCGAACGTTGGCGCCCAGATCCCGCAGGGTTTCCAGGTCCCAGCCCTCGAACGCCGTCTTGCGCTTGGACATCAGCCCGTCCATGGCGCTACGGAAGTTCTTGCGGATCTTGGGGTTGTGAATGGCCGCCTGAGCCCTTGGGTGAAACTGTTTTACATCGATATGATGGCCAGTGTGCTCGGCTGTCTCGCTCATGACTACTGCCCCCCTTTGCCCTGGGTTCGCGCCCACAGGAAACTGAGAATGTGCTGGCCTGAAACCGGCTTCTGGTTCTTCTCGGCGTAGCCGGCAATGTTCATCAGGCAACCGCAATCGGTGGTGACAAATTCTTTGGCGCCGGTGTCCACAAGGGTGTCCACCTTCTCACTCACCATGGCTCCGGAAATCTCCGGGTGGCGAACCGCAAAGGTACCGCCAAAGCCGCAACATTCCTCCGGCCGGATCTGCTCCACCAGATTCACATTCTTCAACTGGCCCAGGAGCTTCGGCCCCACCTCGGCCACGCCCATTTCACGGCGGGCGGAGCAGGAGGTGTGCATGGCCACCGTGGTGGGCTCGCCCAGGTCTTCCAGCTTGATATGGCAGACGTTAAGCAGAAAATCCGTCAGCTCCCAGACCCGGCCGGCCACCTCCGCGGCTTTCACTTCGTCCGGCGTGTCTTTGAACAGGTCCGGGTAGTGCTTGCGCATCATCCCCCCGCAGGAGCCGGAAGGCACCACAATCGGCCAGTCGCCGGGGAAAAGATCGAGCTGGGCTTTGGCCACCGAGCGGGCCTGGTCATGGTAGCCGGAGGTGTAGGCCGGTTGGCCACAGCAGGTCTGATCTTGCGGGAACAGCACCTCAATGCCTTCACGCTCCAGCAGCTCAACGCCGGCGATGCCCGCATCCGGGTAGAACATATCCACCAGACAGGTGCCGTAGAAATAGACTTTCGAAGGTTTGGACGGATAAACCTTGATCGGATCAACCATGTGCGGATGCTCAACGGTTTTTGAATTGTTATCCAGCAATAATAGGGTGGCGGGCGCGGTGTTGCCAGACGACTTTATGGGCAGCCGTAAATAGAAGGCGGGGGATGATGCAAGAAGGGGGAGGGCAGCGGCAGCGAGCCACTGCCCGGGGTATTACTTGACGGTCAGGCGCGCGGCGTTCTTCTCAATGGTGCGCTCGCCGATTCCTTTCACGTTCGCCAGGTCAGCGGTAACCGCAAAAGGACCGTTGGCTTCGCGATAGGCAACGATGGCTTCCGCCTTGCTCTGGCCAATGCCGTTAAGGCTGGCGAGGGTAGCCACATCGGCCGTGTTGATATTGATGGCGGCTTCCTGGGCGTAGGCAAAACCGGTAACCAGACTGAACAGCAGAACGAGAGTTGCGAAAAGCGGTGTGCGCTTCATGAATTTAAGCTCCTGAGACTAATTTGCGTTATTGGTGTTGTGCCAGGGCGCAAAGCAGCAGAAGCGAAATGTAAGAAGAGAGCAGAAATGTCTGTGGGAGTGGGGAGTGCACGGACGGGACCACACTCCTTGTGATCCCCGATTCCGTGGCTGACCCCTGCCTGATCCTTCAGGCGTGCGACTCATCCTGAGCGCGTCTTCCCTGTGGTCATCCCTGTAAGCCCTGATCCTTTGGGCAACTCCTGAGCCGTGGAGGACTCTTCCCTGGAGTTCTCATCCTTGAGCCAACGTTCCTTGCTGGCTTGTCATCCCTGACACTGACCATTCTACTGGGGATCGAATTCCTACCTATCGGAGAATCGCTCCGGGGTTTGTGCGATATGTCTTACAGATTTGTAAGCATTTCGGCGGCGGCGAAAATGAACGCGAGTTCAGTATTTACGCGCCCTGGGAGGCAATTTGTTGCCCGCTGCGATGGGCTTCAGCGGCCTCGCGAATCCGTTCCATGGTGATTTCGCGAACCGCCTTCTGGCTGGCGCGGATATGACGGGTCAGCCGATCCGCCGCCTCGCTGGCCATGCCGTTGCGAAGCGCCTCCAGAATCGCGGCGTGTTCCACGTAGGTGGCGTCCACCCGGTCATCGCGAGTGAAGTCCAGGCGCCGGATAATCCGGAGCCGATCGGTGATCTCCCGGTGAATCCGCGTCATCTCCCGGTTGCCGGCCGCCGCCACCAGGTCACAATGGAAACTCTCATCCAGCGCCCGAACCGTGCTGCCCACGGCCCGCTCAGAGGGGTGATCCGGGTTCCAGATGGCGGTCAGCATGCGGATTGCCGAGGGTTCCTCATCCAGGCCACAGATCTTGTGCATCGCCGCCCGCTCCAGGGTAATCCGCAGGTCGTATAGCTCCTCCACCTGCCGGAAATCAAACGGCTTCACCTGCCAGCCACTGCGGAACAGCACCTCCACGTAGCCTTCCCGCTGCAATCGGTACAGGGCCTCCCGAACCGGCGTGCGGCTGGCTTTCAGGCGCATGCCCACATCGCCCTCGCTGAACTTGTCACCGGGGATCAGGCGGAACTCAAAGATGTCGTCCTTCAGGGCTTCGTAAACCCTGTCTGCCATGGACTCTTTTCTTTTGGTGTTTGTTGCCATGTTCGTTTCGTTCGCCCCTTTTTTGGATTCCGGGTTGCCTCTTACATGGAGTATGGCCGCTGGGCGCGGCTATCGGGAAGGCTTTGCAAAAGACGCCGTGAACCCATCCCTGGGGGCTTGATCGCAGCATCCATGCTGCTCACACTTTTGCAAAGCCTTCCCGACATCCACGCCCGACTCCCTTTGCCTGCCCCCATCGGCTAAACACCTGAGCAGGCGGCCAGAGAAGGCCAACTCCAAAGCCTCAGATCTTGATACTCAACAGAGGCTCCCCGGGAGTAACAGCCTTACCAGGCTCCACATGCATGGCACTGATCTCCCCGGCCTGGGTTGCGTTTATCTCGAATTCCATTTTCATGGCCTCCACGATCACCAGCGGATCACCTTCCGCCACGGTATCGCCGGGCTTCACCAGGCACTTCCAGATGTTACCGGCGATCTCCGCACTCACCAGCTCGCCGAATTTCGCCAGGTCGGATACGTCCGCTTTTGGCGGGGCCTTGGCCAGTTTATCCAGTTCCTCGGCTTCGCTGTCTTTCCACAGGGCCACCTCTTTAGCATAGGCCGCCTGCTGCAATTCGCGGAATTCGGCGATGGAGTCGGCGTTGGCGTCCAGGAAGGCCTGGTGGGATTTCAGGTCGAAGGTTTCTTCCTCGATTTTCACGGTCAGCTGGCCGGCGCGGAACTGGTCGCGCATTTCGTCCAGTTCGGCTTCGGTTACCGGGTAGTAGCACACCTGGTCGAAGAACCGTAGCAGCCAGGGGGCGCCTTCAGCGAACTGTGGGTTCTTCAGGTACTTGTTCCAGATCGGCAGGGTGCGGCCCACCAACTGGTAGCCGCCGGGGGAGTCCATGCCGTAGATGCACATGTAAACGCCGCCGATGCCTACGGTGCCCTCTGCGGTGTAGGTGCGGGCCGGGTTGTACTTGGAGGTGAGCATCCGGTGCCTGGGGTCCAGGGGCACGGCGCAGGGGGCGCCGAGGTAGACGTCGCCAAGGCCCAGCACCAGATAGCGGGCCGAGAACAGGATGTCGCGGACGGCCTCGCGGCTGGGCAGGCCGTTGATGCGTTGCATGAAGTCGACGTTGTTGGGCAGCCAGGGCGCGGTGTCGCGCACGGACTGGCGGTATTTATCCACCGCTTCCAGGGTGGCGCTGTCTTCGAAGGCCATGGGCAGGTGAATCACCCGGCTGCGGACTTTCAATTCATCCGTGGGCGGCAGAGTGGCTTCCAGGTCCAGAAGGTACTCCATCAGCGCCGCCTGGGGCAGTATGCGGGCATCGTACCGCAACTGCAGGGAGCGCACGCCGGGCGAGAGTTCCAGCAGGCCGTTGGGTTGCACGTCGGCGATGGCTTCCATCAGGGCGTGGATGCGCAGGCGGCAGCCCAGGTCCATCACGTTGGGGCCGTACTCCAGCAGAATATACTGGTCGCCGGCCTGACGATAGGTGACCTCCGGGCGGCCGTCGGTTTCTTCCAGGTGGGCCAGGATGGTTGCCGAAAGCCCGTTCTCCGGGGCAAGGTCCGGCTTAACCAGATCCACCATCGGCGGTGCCATCAGGCTCTTGATGGCCAGTTCCTGGCGTTCGGACAGTTCCACGGCGGTGTCGTTATCAATAGCCACGAACCGAATGGTATCGCCGGGTTTCACCTGGCCGACTTTCCAAAGCTCCGCCTTGGCGATGGTTACCGGGCAGACAAAACCGCCCAGGCTGGGGCCATCCTTGGTAAGGATCACGGGCATGTCGCCGGTGAAGTTGATGGAGCCGATGGCGTATTCGCAGTCGTGGATGTTGGAGGGGTGCAGGCCCGCTTCGCCGCCGTCGGCCCGGGTAAACTCCGGCTTGGGGCCGTTCAGGCGGATGCCCAGTCGGTTGGAGTTGTAGTGCACTTCCCAGTCCTGCTCGAAGAATTTCTCGATGGACTTTTCAGTGAAGAAGTCCGGCGCACCGTGGGGGCCATAGAGCACGCCGATTTCCCAGTGGTCCGGATAGTCGGGAATCAGGTCCGGGTCCGCCGGGGCGGGATCGTGTGTTGGTGCCGTGGTGGTGCAGGCCGGCAGGTTGATCTGGCTGATGCCGAGCATGTCACCTGGGCGCAAGGGCCGGCCACCGTGGCCGCCGAACTGGCCGAGGGCGAAGGTGGAGCGGCTACCCAGATAAACTGGCACATCAAAGCCACCGCGCACGGCGAGGTAGGTGCGACAGCCCTTGATGGCCTTGCCCACCGCCAGAACCTGGCCGGCTTTCACGGTGATGGGTTTCCAGAATTCCACCGGCTTGTCATCCAGGGTGGCTTCGGTAAGGGCACCGGTCAGGGCGACGACCGAGTCCTTGTGGAACTTCAGGCTGGGGCCGATCAGGGTGGCTTCCAGGCCGGCGGCTTCGCTGTGGTTGCCGACTATGCGGTTGGCAATCCGGAAGGCGTAGTCGTCCATGGGGCCGCTGGGCGGCACGCCGATGTTCCAGTAGCCCACGCGGCCCGGGTAGTCCTGCACCGTGGTGTAGGTGCCGGGTTTGACGACCTCGGCCACGGAGGGTTTGAACTCGAAGCTCTCCAGTGCCCGGGTGGAGACAATGCCATCGGCAAAGCTCTGCTGGGCCACCACCTGGCGCAGGTAATCCAGGTTGGTGGCAATGCCCATCAACCGGGTTTCCGCCAGGGCGGCTTTCAGTTTGGCCAGGGCGTCGTGTCGGTCTTTGCCGTGCACAATCAGCTTGGCAATCATCGGGTCGTAGTGGGCGGACACTTCGCTTCCGTTTTCCACCCAGGTATCCACCCGAACATCGTCTTCCGGCCAGTGCACGTCGGTCAGTTCACCGGGGGAGGGCTGGAAATCTTTCAGGGGATCCTCGGCATAAATGCGCACTTCCATGGAGGCGCCGTTCAGTTCCGGCTCGAAACCGGCCAGGTCCGGGCTTTCGCCGGCGGCGATCTTCAGCATCCATTCGATCAGGTCCAGGCCGGTGACAGACTCGGTCACCGGGTGCTCAACCTGTAAGCGGGTATTTACTTCCAGGAAATAGAACTCGTCCCGGTCGGCGTCGTAGATGTACTCCACGGTGCCGGCGGAGCGGTAGTTCACCGACTGCCCGAGGGAGACGGCGGCATCCAGCATCTTCTGGCGGGTGGCGGCCGGCAGGTTCGGGGCCGGGGTTTCCTCCACCACTTTCTGGTTCCGGCGCTGCAGGGAGCAATCCCGTTCGCCGAGGGCAACCACGTTGCCTTTGCCATCGCCAAAGATCTGCACTTCCACATGGCGGGCCCGTGCGATAAAGCGCTCCAGGAACACGCCGCTGTCGTTAAAGAAGCTCTGGCCCTGGCGGCGCACGGTTTCAAAGGCGTCCCGCAGTTCGCTTTCGCTGTTGCAGCGGGTCAGGCCGATGCCGCCACCGCCGGCGGTGCTTTTCAGCATCACCGGGTAGCCCAGCCGGTCGGCGGTTTGCAGGGCTTCGTCCAGGCTTTCCAGCAGGCCGCTGCCGGGCGCCAGGGGCACACCGGCGGCTTCCGCCAGTTCCCGGGCCCGGTGCTTCAGACCGAACTCGCGCATCTGGTCGGGCGTGGGGCCGATAAAGGCAATGCCATCGGCCTCGCAAGCTTCTGCGAAGTCGGCGTTTTCGGAGAGAAAGCCATACCCCGGAATAATCGCCTCGGCGCCGGTGTGTTTGGCGGCCGACAGAATCTGGGCCTTGTCCAGGTAGGTTTCGCTGGCGCCGTTACCGGTCAGGGCTACGGATTCATCGGCCAGGGTGACATGCAGGCTATGGCGATCCTGATGGGAATAGACAGCAACACTGCCAACGCCCATGGCCTTGAGGGTGCGAATGGTGCGGACCGCGATTTCGCCTCGGTTGGCGATCAGTACTTTGGTAAACATGATGGCGGTTCTCCTTATGCCGTGCCGGATTTAAGAGCGGTGATGTAGGCGCGCCAGCCGCCGAATTCGGTGACATCCCGGGCGCCGTCGAAGCCGTAGTCCTCACAGATAAAACCGTTTACCCAGCGGCCATCGGCCAGTTCCACATTGCCGATGCCCAGGGGCGCGGGAATCAGATCCACGAAGGAGCCGAAGGCCGAGGCGGGCATTTCCCACACTTCCACGATGATCTGTTCACCTTCGCCCTGAGTTACCCGTTTCAGGCCGGGTTTCGGCGGTGTGGTGTTGGGCAGGGCGTAGAGCCGGTAATTGGCGGAGGTGGTGGTTTGCTCCAGCAGCACCGAGAAGCGCTCGGTGAGCTGGCTGTTCAGGGGCATGCCGCTGAGGTGAGCGCCAACCACCGCCACCTGAACCGTGGGGGTTGAAATGGCCGCGCCCGGGGTTTCTTCCGGGCGGTCTTTATCGGTGGCGCCCAGGGGCGTCGGGTGGGCGTTCAGCCACTGGCAGGCCAGGTGCTGCAGTTCGGTGTCTTTCCAGGCGCCGCTGATCAGGGTCACGCCGAAGGGCAGGCCGTCGTCCCGGAAGCCGGCGGGGATCGCCAGGGCGCTCATGTCCGCCAGGTTCACGAAATTGGTGTAGGTGCCCAGCTGGCTGTTGAGGGTAACCGGGTCGGCGTTTACCGCTTCTATGGTGGGCGCGGTAGGCGCAGTGGGCACCAGCAGGGCATCCACATCGGCCAGCAGCTCATCAATCTGGCGCTGCAGCTCTTCCTTGCGGTACTGGGCCTTGAAGGTGTCAGTGGCGCTGAACTTGCCGGCGTTGCTGATAATGCCTTTGACCACCGGGTTCATCTCATCGGCGTGGCTGGCCATGAACGCTTCCACGGCGGCGTGGCGCTCGGCCACCCAGGGGCCCTCGTAGAGCAGCGCCGCCAGCTCCAGCATGGGGCTGAAATCCATGGGAACCAGCTCAACATCCAGCCCGCGCCACAGGCTGATGGCGGTGTTCCAGGCCGCTTCCGACTGCTGGTCACCGAACCACTGCGGATGTTCGGGAATGGCGAGCCGTCTGATCGGACCAGGTCGGCGAAGGGCGGGGCCGTCCAGGGGCAGGGCGTAAGGTGCCTTGCGGGAGAAGGCATCACCGGCGTCGAACCCGGTCATCACATCAGACACCAGCCCGGCATCGTTAACGGTAAGCGCAAAGATGGAGACGCAATCAAGGGAACGACAGGCCGGCACCACGCCCCGAATACTGAACTGGCCTTTGGTGGGCTTCAGCCCCACCAGGTTATTCAGCCCGGCTGGTACCCGGCCGGAGCCGGCGGTGTCGGTGCCCAGGGCAAACGGCACCAGGCCCCGGGCCACCACGGAAGCCGAGCCGGAACTGGAGCCGCCGCTGACCACCTCCGGCTTGAAGCTGTTGGGCACGGCGCCGTAGGGCGAGCGGGTGCCTACCAGGCCGGTGGCAAACTGGTCCAGGTTGGTCTTGCCGATCACCACCGCGCCGGCGGCCTTCAGGCGGGCAATGGTGGTGGCGTCTTGTTCCGGGGTATAGGCGAAAGCCGGGCAGGCAGCGGTGGTTTCGAGGCCTTTTGCATCAATGTTGTCTTTCGCCGCGAACGGAACGCCATAGAGCGGCAGCGCGGCCTTGTCGCCGCCGGCGGCTTCCAGGGTCTGTTCCAGTTCAACCAAGGCGGCAGCCAGGCCGTCGCCATCCAGCAGGGAAATCCAGGCCACATCTGTGGTATCCAGCCCCGTCAGTAACTCATCCAGTAATGACGCGGGCGAAGCGCCTTCTCTATAGGCGTTCTGCCAGTCCTTTATGGTCCATCCGAGTGTTGAAGGCATTGGTCGTCCTCATGTGCGTTATCAACTTGTATACATGTGGAATGGCAATGCCTGTGCCATTTGCGAAAAATTCTGAATAAATTATTAAAAACAGTGAGTTAATGATTTCAGGCTCAGAAGTGCTCCGGCACAGCGCGCCCAAGGCCGGTGCGGGCGCACCAAAACTGAACGGTAAAACAGGGGTTTGGCGGGGTGTTGATGGCTCCGTGGCAGCTCGGGTTCGGCTTGTATACTAGATAACTGTTTGTTTTGTATCGATATACATGGAATGTGGAACAGCAGATGCAGTGGCTCCTGTGCGTTTCAAGACGAACTGCAACCTCGAACCCAAGACCCAACCAAAGAAAAGGACGCACAACATGAGCCTCAAAAAACACGTGAAACTGGGCCTCTCTGCACTCGCACTTTCCATCTCTTTCAATTCCGTAGCCGCGGAAGATCCCATCAAGGTGGGCATTCTGCACAGCCTCTCCGGCACCATGGCCATCAGTGAAACGGTTCTGAAAGACACCGTTGAAATGCTGATCGAGCAACAGAACGCCAAGGGCGGTGTACTGGGTCGCCAGATGGAAGCGGTTGTTGTGGACCCGGCCTCCAACTGGCCGCTGTTCGCCGAGAAAGCCCGGGAGCTTCTGGCCCAGGAAAAAGTCGACGTGATCTTCGGTAACTGGACCTCGGTTTCCCGTAAATCCGTACTGCCGGTGGTGGAAGAGCTGAACGGCCTTCTGTTTTACCCGGTTCAGTACGAGGGTGAGGAATCCTCCGAAAACGTCTTCTACACCGGCGCTGCGCCCAACCAGCAGGCGATTCCTGCGGTGAACTACCTGATGAACGAAATCGGCGTGGAGCGCTGGGTACTGGCGGGCACCGATTACGTCTACCCGCGCACCACCAATAAGATCCTTGAGACCTACCTGATGGACATGGGTGTGGCCAAGGAAGACATCATGATCAACTACACGCCGTTTGGTCATTCCGACTGGCAGAACATCGTGTCTGACATCAAGCGCTTCGGTTCCGCCGGTAAGAAGACCGCCGTGGTTTCCACCATCAACGGTGATGCCAACGTGCCCTTCTACCGTGAACTGGGTAACCAGGGCATTGCTGCCTCCGATATCCCGGTTGTTGCTTTCTCCGTGGGTGAGCAGGAACTCTCCGGTATCGATACCGCCCCGCTGGTTGGCCACCTGGCCGCCTGGAACTACTTCATGAGCGTGGATAACGACGCCAACTACGACTTCATCGACCAGTGGATCGAGCACACTGGCAACGAGCAAGCGGTAACCAACGACCCGATGGAAGCCCACTACATCGGCTTCAACATGTACGTGGAAGCGGTCAAGAAAGCCGGCACCACCGACGTGGATGCGGTGAAAGACGCCATCATCGGCGTAACCGTACCCAACCTCACCGGTGGCTACGCCGCCATGATGCCCAACCACCACATCACCAAGCCGGTATTAATTGGCGAGATCCAGGACAACGGCCAGTTCTCCGTGGTCTGGGAGACCCCGTCTCTGGTTGCTGGCGATGCCTGGTCTGACTACCTGCCGGGTTCACGGGACATGATCGCCGACTGGCGCAAGCCCATGTTCTGCGGAACCTTCAACACCGCAACCGGCACCTGTGGTGCGTCTGCCGGTGAAATGGCGGCTGCTGACGAATAAGGCACAGCAACCGACATCGCAATACAGGCAACCCGGGGGTAGCGATGCTGCCTCCGGTTGCCACCCCGCACCACGCTTTCAACAGACAGGACACACTCATGAGCATCTGCCGATCGCTCACATTGCTGCTTATCGCCCTGGTTTGCCTGTTGTCGCTGCCCGCAACGGCGCAGGAAGACGACCCTGGCAAGGCTCTGCTGATCAACCTGGCAGACGCGCCAGCGAGCAAAGTGGAAGAGGCGGTGAACGCCATCGTCAGCAGCGGTGATGAAAGAGCCAGGGGCTGGCTCGAAGCCTACGGAAACAACCGCCTGAGCCGGGTAGAGGACACCGGGCAGGTGGTACTGGTACTGAACAACCGGGGCAGGGACTGGGAAATCGCCGATCCGCTGACCGGAGAGAACATGGGTGAAATGTCCCGCCGAGAGCTGGACAGAGTCGCCATCAACAACCGCATACGGGGCCAGCTTGAAGGCATACTCGCCATGCTGGACCTGAACGCCAAAGACCCCGATGTGCGTGAAGCCTCCGCACAGGACATGATGGGCAAAGTGGACGCCTCACTGGTGGCGCCACTGGAAGCGCGGCTGGCGCTGGAAGAAGACGCCGGCGTACGCAACCGCATTGAAGAGGCCGTGGCCATTTACCGCGTGGGCGAAGGCAATGTGGAGGCGGTGGACGTGCTTGCTGGCAGCCTGCACCCCCGCGCCCGTGCCGCCCTGAAAGAAGCGGCCCGCAGCGATAACCAGGCACTGGCGGCAAGCGCCACCAAGGCCCTGGAAAGCATCGAACAGAAATTGAAACTGAACCGCGCCGCCGAGACCCTGTATTTCGGACTGTCACTCGGCTCGGTCCTGGTACTGGCTGCCATCGGCCTGGCCATCACCTTCGGCGTGATGGGCGTGATCAACATGGCCCACGGCGAACTGATCATGCTGGGTGCCTACACCACCTGGGGCATGCAGCAACTCTTTCCCGGCCAGCCTGGCCTGGCATTGATTCTCTCGATTCCCGCCGGCTTTATGGTAGCGGCCACCGCCGGCATCATCATCGAGCGCAGCGTGATCCAGTACCTCAAGGGGCGTCCCCTTGAAACCCTGCTGGCCACCTTCGGCATCAGCCTGATCCTTCAGCAGCTGGTGCGCACCGTGATCTCCCCACAAAACCGCACCGTTGTGACGCCGGATTGGATGAGCGGCTCCCTGGTGATCAACGACGCGCTCTCGCTGACCCTGAACCGCCTCTACGTGTTGGCCTTTGCGCTGATCGTGTTCGCCGGGCTGATGCTGATCATGCGCAAGACCCGCCTGGGCCTGGAAGTGCGCGCCGTTACCCAGAACCGTGCCATGGCCCGCTCCATGGGTATCCGCGCCACCCGGGTAGACATCATGACCTTCGCCCTGGGCTCCGGCGTCGCCGGCCTGGCCGGGGTGGCGCTGTCCCAGCTCACCAACGTGGGCCCGAACCTGGGCCAGAACTACATCATCGACTCGTTCATGGTGGTGGTGTTCGGTGGCGTCGGTAACCTCTGGGGCACCCTCATTGCCGGGCTCTCCCTGGGTACCATCAACCAGCTGCTCGAACCCTGGGCCGGTGCCGTACTCGCCAAGATCATCGTGCTGGTGTTCATCATCCTGTTTATCCAGAAACGGCCGAAGGGACTGTTCCCTCAAAAGGGCCGCGCAGCAGAAGGCTAAGTTATGTGGCTAACAAGACCCCTGCGTGAGCGATCCACGCAACTGTTTCTTGGTGTACTGTTCGCGGCCCTGGTGGTGGTGACCTTCCTTCACCTGTTCATGCCCCAGGATAGCGCCCTGCACGTGAGTGCCTTTACCGTCACTCTGCTGGGCAAATACCTGTGTTACGCCCTGCTGGCGGTGGCGGTGGACCTGGTGTGGGGTTACCTAGGTATCCTCAGCCTGGGCCACGGCGCCTTCTTTGCCCTCGGTGGTTATGCCATGGGCATGTACCTGATGCGCCAGATTGGCGACCGGGGCGTGTATGGCGACCCGGTTCTGCCAGACTTCATGGTGTTCCTGAACTGGCAGGAGCTGCCCTGGTTCTGGCACGGCTTCGACATGGCCTGGTTTGCCTTCATCATGGTGCTGCTGGCCCCGGGCCTGCTGGCCCTGGTGTTCGGCTTCCTGGCCTTCCGCTCGCGGGTAACCGGGGTGTACCTCTCCATCATCACCCAGGCGCTCACCTTTGCCCTGATGCTGGCCTTCTTCCGCAACGAGATGGGCTTTGGCGGTAACAACGGCCTCACCGACTTCAAGGACATTCTCGGCTTCAACCTGCGCACCGACGCCACCCGCCTCGGGCTGTTCATCGCCACCGGCATCGCCCTGGCCATTGGCTACGTGATTTGCCGCGGCATTGTCACCAGCAAGCTGGGCCGGGTGAGCGTGGCCTGCCGGGATGCCGAGGCCCGCACCCGCTTCCTGGGTTACCGGGTGGAGCGGGTGCAGCTGTTCGTGTTTGTGGTCTCCGCCATGCTGGCGGGTGTGGCCGGGGCCCTATATGTGCCTCAAGTAGGAATCATCAATCCCAGTGAATTCTCGCCCCTGTTCTCCATCGAGATCGTGGTGTGGGTGGCACTGGGTGGCCGGGCAACGCTCTACGGCGCGGTAATCGGTGCCATTCTGGTGAACTACGCCAAAACCGTGTTCACCGGCATCATGCCGGACGCCTGGCTGTTCGCCCTCGGCGGCCTGTTTGTGCTGGTCACCGTATTCCTCCCCAAGGGCATTGCCGGGCTGCTGCAAAAACGCCGCAAAGCCAAAACCGATGACGACACACCCACCGGGCAGGAGGCCACCGCATGAGCATTTTTCAGGAACTGGCCGACCGCGAGCATGTATTCGAGTTTCTCACCCAGGTGCAATCGCCGGTGGACGTGCGCCACGGCCCCATCCTGTACCTGGAAGACGTGAACGTGAGCTTCGACGGCTTCAAGGCCATCAACAACCTCAACCTCACCATCGACGACGGCGAGTTGCGCTGCATCATCGGGCCTAATGGAGCGGGCAAAACCACCATGATGGACATCATTACCGGCAAAACCCGGCCAGACACCGGCTCGGTATGGTTCGGCAGCCGCCACAACCTGCTCACCATGAACGAGCCGGACATCGCCAGCCTGGGTATCGGCCGCAAGTTCCAGAAACCCACGGTATTCGAAGCCCTCACCGTGTTCGAGAATCTGGAACTGGCCATGGCGGCGGACAAGCGGGTATTCCCCACGCTCACCGCCATCATGAAACCCGAATACCGGGACCGCATCGACGAAGTGCTGGAAATGATCGGCCTGAAAGACCTGCGGGACCGCCTCGCCGGCATCCTCTCCCACGGCCAGAAACAATGGCTGGAAATCGGCATGCTGCTGATGCAGAAACCAAGGCTGTTGCTGGTGGACGAACCGGTGGCCGGCATGACCGAACAGGAAATGGAACGCACCGCCGAACTGCTCACCAGCCTGGCCGGCAAACAGTCGGTTGTGGTGGTGGAGCACGACATGGGCTTTGTGCGCTCCATCGCAAGGAAAGTGACCGTGCTTCACCAGGGCAGCGTGCTGGCCGAAGGCACCATGGACCAGGTCTCCAACGACCCGGAAGTGATCAAGGTTTACCTGGGGGAGGAGGCGTAATGCTGAAGATACAGAAGCTCAACCAGTTCTACGGCGAAAGCCACACCCTCTGGGATCTGGAGCTGGACGTACCCCAGGGCCAGTGCACCTGTGTGATGGGCCGCAACGGCGTGGGCAAAACCACCCTGATGAAATGCATCATGGGCGAGGAAACCACCAAGAGCGGCAGCATCGAATTCGCCGGCGACGTGGAACTCACCAAGAAGAAAGTGGAAGACCGCTCCCGCCTCGGCATTGGCTACGTGCCCCAGGGCCGGCAGATTTTCCCGCTGCTGACCGTGGAAGAAAACCTCCGCACCGGCCTGGCCGTGCGTAAGGATGGCAGCAAGAAAATCCCCGAGCGGGTGTATGAGCTGTTTCCGGTGTTGAAGGAAATGCGACACCGCAGAGGCGGCGACCTGTCTGGTGGGCAGCAACAGCAGCTGGCGATTGGGCGGGCGCTGGTGATTGAGCCCAGGCTGCTGATTCTGGATGAGCCGGGGGAGGGGATTCAGCCCAATATTGTGGCGCAGATTGGGGAGGTAATTCGCAGGCTGATCGAGGAGGATGGGCTGACGGTGCTGCTGGTTGAGCAGAAGTTGCCGTTTGCGAGGAAGTATGCGGATCGGTTTGCCATCCTCGACCGTGGGCGGAGAGTAGCGAAAGGCGAGATCAAAAAATTGACGGAAGACCTTGTCAGGAGACATCTCACCGTGTGACGGTGACCGAATATGCGGAAGCCTCGCTCGGCTCCCGAAACTTCTATGGTGCAGACTTCATGAGCCACGTCGACATTCAGAATATCCAGACTTCACGCGACCTCCGATTGCGCAGATGAAGTTTCAGCTCGGGAGCTCTGCCTTGGTTGCCGCCTGAGGCAGGCTATGACAAATGTGGACCGACGGCCTGTAAAAGCTGCCGATGCCTCCAAAGTCCATCACAACAAAGATGTCCCACCGTACAGTGCGGCCCAAAGACCTAACAGATGGCTACTTCTTACCGCACACAGATACGTAGGCCTTGAGGTTATTCAAGTGAACGTATAGCTGCGATGAACCATCATCGCTTTTTGAGGTGCCGATACACTGATTTTCCTTCCTTGGCTAACCTGCAATTGACTTCGAGCCCACTGCAAGCCTGGACATGATACAGTCGTCTATTGGAAGATGTGCATTGATGCGCGAATGCTTAACAATGCACGGAGAATTGATGTATCGGTCCTACCGCAAGTCAAAACGATAGTTCCCTTTTGAGCCAGAACCGATGGGTTTCAGTTTAAATGTCGGGAAAAGAGAAGTGTTCGACAGGTTTACATTTATCTCAGCTCTGGTTTAGAAGTTCCGTAAACGCTAAACATGGCCGGTGCAGAAAGTGAAGCTCTCAACGAGTTGCATCTATTGTTTTTGTAATGGCCCTTCGTATTGCAGATACGCTCTTAAAAAGGAGCGATTTTTGGTTAACAGAGAGGCCTTGATGAGATCACAGAAAAACCTAAATCGGAAAAAATTCATTAAGGAAGTGTGACATTGTGGGTGTTTCAGCAGTAGATCTTTTTTGTGGTGCAGGTGGCTTAACTAGGGGCCTCGAAAGCGCTGGAATTAACGTAAAGCTTGGAATTGATAATGATCCGAGTTGTCAATATCCGTACGAGAAGAACAACAATGCAAATTTTTTGAAAAAATCGGTTGATAAAGTAAAAGCATCAGATTTTGATCATTTTGTTAAGAAAAATGACATATTTTTGCTGGCAGGCTGCGCTCCATGCCAAACATTTTCTAGCTATAACAAGAAAGCTAATGCGGAGGATGAAAGGTGGTGGCTTTTACTTGAATTTGCTCGTCTGATAGAGGAGTCGAGGCCTGAGCTAGTGACAATGGAGAACGTCCCTGGACTCATAGAACAAGCTGTTTTTGTTAATTTTGTGGGCGTTCTAAATGGTCTCGGATACGAGGTTACTCATACGGTTGTTAATTGTGTTGAATATGGGTTGCCTCAGAATCGAAAGCGCCTCGTGCTTCTGGCGTCTAAACTTGGTAAACCTGAAATTATCTCTCCAGAGAGCTATCGAAAAATACTCGGGCCGGGGAAAAATACCGTGCGCGAAGCGATAAGCCACTTACCTGTACTTGAATCTGGAAAAATCGACAGCTCGGATGCGTTGCATCAAAGCGCACGTCTTTCTGAAATAAATCTTAAGCGTATTCAAGCCTCCCGGCCTAATGGAACTTGGAGAGACTGGCCTGAAGCTCTTGTTGCTAAATGTCACCGGAACAGCACTGGAAAAGGATATGGCAGTGTCTATGGACGTATGTCCATGGATGCCGCAGCTCCAACAATTACGACACAGTTCTATGGCTATGGCAGTGGTCGCTTTGGTCACCCGGATCAAGATAGAGCGTTATCATTGAGAGAGGGCGCAATACTTCAAGGGTTTCCTGATGACTATGAATTTGTAGAACCCGGGAAACCAATCGCCAGGAAAGTAGTTGGTAGGCTCATTGGTAATGCTGTTCCCGTTAACCTGGGGATATTAATAGGAAAAAGTTTGAAGCTGCATGTGGAGCAAGTCCATGACCAAGAAATATAAAATTAATATCGATCCAAGAATCCTTGAGCTGCTGGGGCCGAACCTTTATACAAATATTTATTATATATTGGCTGAGTTAATCGCCAATGCGTATGATGCTGCAGCTAAAAATGTTTATATAATAATTAATGAAAACGAGTATATTGTAGAAGATGATGGCGTCGGAATGTCCTATGAGGACGGCGACGTTGATAAGTATTTGAACGTTGCTGCAGAGACTCGTAAAGGGCCCGATGATGATTATGTGAAAGGTACTGAGCGCCGAAAAATGGGGCGCAAAGGTGTAGGGAAGCTCGCGGCGCTTTCAGTATCCAGCCGAGTAGAGGTGTTGACTCGAAGAGATGAGGAAAGATCTGGTTTTGTCCTCTCTCGCCATGTTAGTGAAGATAAAACGCTAGAATCAATACCGGACGAAGATATAGTTTTTAGAAAGATAGAGGGCAATGGAACCTCAATCATCATGCGGGATCCTCAGTATGATTTTCACAAAACGCTTCCCGCAATCCGGTCCAATATTCTCAAGCTTTTCCCTCATATAAATTCGGATTTTAAGATTCACCTAGTTAAAGGTGACCGTGAATTAACTCTAGATAGCTATGATGAAGAGATTGTTCATGGGCTTTCCGCTCTGATCTGTTTGGGTGAGGAGTACCATTATCTTGGAGGTCGTTTCGACTCCGGCTTGGGGAGGAAATATAACGCAGAGTTGTGCTCCCTCAGAGATAAATTTAAAAAGGTGCTTAGTTTAAGGAAAAAAGATGGAGAGGTTTCGGATTTTAATTTAGAGATAAAAGGCTGGATAGGTACTTATAAGTCGACGCGTAACCGAAAAAAGGATCATCAGGATTTCCCGGACAACTTTATTTCGCTGTTTGCTAATAATAAGGTTGGTGAATATAACATTTTGCCGTCTGTCGGAAAGAATAGATTGAGTGAGTCTTATGTGGTGGGTCAGCTGCACGTTGACTTATTTGAAGAAACGTCTTTGCCTGATATGGCACTGAGCAATCGTCAGGGATATAAGGGAGACGACACAAGATATTCGGAAGTGATAGGGTATGTGAGAGAAAAACTATTGCCTGAGATCATTGCTCTGCGGACCAAATATGCAAATGTGAAATCTGAAGCTTTGAAAGCTGAGAAGAATGAAAAGAAACGTAAGAATGAAGAGAGGCTGAAGGTTCAGTACAACGAATACAAGGAAAAAACGTCCAGAGATATACTCAAGAGAGTTGAAGATTTAGGGGTGGGGTCCGAGGAAAATCAGAGGGATCTTCAGAAGTTCGTTGAACTCGCGATCAATAAGTACTTGCCAACGGCTGGTTTCAAATCGTCGATCGATGAAAGCAAAAAGAAAGTTTTGATTAGTCATTCTGGAAGAGACAGCGATCTTGCGGAGGTCGTGTATCAGCTCCTAGAGTTCAATGGTATAGGGAGAGATGAAATAATCTACACGAGTTCTGAGCATGAAGAATCCCGAGTTCCGAATACTACTGCAATCTTCGATTACCTAAGAGACTTTTTTGTGGATAGCGTATCTACTGAGAAGATCTATGTTATTTATGTTACTAGTGAAAAAATGGCGGAGAGCTGGGCTGCTGTGTGTGAAGTTGGTGCAGGTTGGGTCACCAAAAGTAAGCATGATATCTTTAATATAAAAGGATATCTCCCGAGCGAACCTCTAAACGTTAGAGCTGAATGGCACGAAAGCGAAAGGAAAAATGGAGGAATATGTGTTTCTGTTCGTGGCGCTGACCTAATGGCTGCGAAAATTAGGGATATCGGAAATTTTGTTAAAGGATCCACCAAATCCAAGCAAGAAATCTATGACGAAGTATCGCGCTTGGTGAACATAGAGTGAAAACCTTGGGGGAAAACCGGGACAGATCTATTTATTCTGCTGGCAACCAGTAATCAGATAGTTTGACGGTCAGAGGTACGCCTCAGGATCCATCCTTTGGTGCAAGACCCGAAGAATGATAATGGACGGATTGTGCGTATCTTCTCCCACCCTAAGATAAAACTGATGGGATGAAGCTTTGCCTTCCTTTGCAAGCGGATAGGTAGCGATCCCGGTCCGAATGTCTGACCTAATCAGGTATCCCGTTTCTTCCTGATGGCCTGCTCCGCATGCTCAGAAAGGTACGTAGCGAACTCTTCACCCGTGAATGTTCTGGTTCTGCCAGCCTCCAGGTCTTCCTGGCCCGCATCGATGACGGCTCTCAGGTCGTTCATTTTCGTGACGTAGCGGGACTCGGCTTCTTCGACCATTCTCAGGCCGGCTCGAAGTACCTCGCTCGCATTTTGATAACGGCCCGAGGCAACCAGGTGATCGACTACCTGGGATTGATGGTCCGTCAGTACTATGTTTCTCGTCGCCATGAGGGTGATCCTGTCAGCATTGCATTGGCATAATATGCCAATGCATCGGTTTCCTGTCTAGGAGGAAACCAATAACCGGGACCAATAACCATAACCGGGACAGATTTATTTTCCCGCTTTATTTTCCCTCCCTGGAGACAGGTTCCGCGGCCTTTTCCGGAAAGGTATCCTCGCCGCCGGCAATACCGGTCAGCTCGGACTCCCAGCCAATGCCGGTGATCATGGGGTCACCCCATTCTTCGAAATACACGCGTGGTCGGTTGTGTTTGGGCTTTTCCTTCCGGGCTTTCTCTGGCCGCACTATACCTTGTAATTCCTCTCGCGGGTCATGCCGCGAGATCCGAACGGTTAACGAGAGCCACACATTGTTTTACCGTGTAGTTAGATGAATGCGATGCAAACAAGGGAGAGGGCGATGACGGCACCAGATGATCAGCTTCGCGTGTTCTACGATGGCGCCTGCCCGAGCTGTGTCAAGGATCGCAGGCTCTATGAGCGACTCGCGGGCAGGACCGGCGAATCGGTGGAGTGGGTGGATATCACCGGCCGTGATGAGGAGTTGAAGGAATGTGGTATAGACCCGCAAGCAGCGCTTCAGGAGCTCCATGTGGAGGATGGCCAGGGCAACATCCACCGCGAACTGGATGCCTATATCCTGTTGATGTCGCGGGTCTGGCTGCTGAAACCGTTTGCCTGGCTGATTGGTTTGCCGGTGATTCGGCCAGCGCTGGCGAAGCTGTACCACAAATGGGTGAGCGAGCGGCTGGAGAGAACCGGGCGCATGCCGGATTCAAAGGAAACGCAGAGAAGCATCGAAGCGCGCAAGGCCGAGGTTGAAGCTGAGGAAAGCGCGGAGGACAGAGAGACGTGGTAGGGGGCTCGGAAACCGGAAAACCGGGACAGATTTATTATTGCGGTTATTTGGGTAAGTTGGCCCGCTTTTCCGAAGACATTCTCTTTTCCCACTCAGCTTCCTCTCCCGGCGCTGGCAAATTTGATATTGAAGCAATGAGCTATCCTGAGACTCTCGACCTTCAAGCATGCGAGCCAAACAATGATTGAAACGCCCCAGGAATTTCAGAGCGAAGGTACAACCTGTCGCGGAGTTCTTTACACGCCGGATGCCTACAGTAAAGGTTTACCGTGTGTCGTCATGGCCCATGGTTTTGGGCTGACTCATGCCAGTGGTCTGGCACCGTTTAAAGAAGCCTTCTGCAATGCGGGTTATGCGGTCTTTGCCTTTGACTACCGCCATTTCGGTGATAGTGATGGTCAGCCGCGGCAGACGCTGAGCCCCCGGAAGGAAGTGGCAGATTGGCTGGCGGCACTGAATTTTGCGCGGCACCTGGATCGTATTGATGGCAGCCGCATTTGCCTGTGGGGAACGTCGTTTTCTGGCGGGCTGGTGATTGCGGCCGCGGCAAAAGATGGAAACGTGCAATGCACCATCTCCCAATGCCCGATGATGGATGGTTTGGCGTCTTTGTTGGGGGTTGTCGGTTATGCCGGCCTCATGCAGGCGATGCGCCTGACCTGGCACGGAACGGTTGACTGGCTTCGTCGTGGGCTGGGGATGTCTCCCCGGTATATTGCTTCGGCCGGCCGCCCCGGCGAGTTGGGCATGATGACGGCTGAGGACTGCCAGGAGGGGTATGTTCCCTTGTTGGCGGATAACGCCTCGAATTACGTCGCAGCAGGCGTGAGTTATGCCATTCCTCTTTTCCGGCCCATCCGGTTGGCCAGCAAAGTCGCCTGCCCGGCACTGGTGTTGATTTGCGACCACGATACCGTCGCTCCGGCGAGTTCTGCGGTCAAAGCGGCCCAGAGAATGCCGAACGCGGAAGTGAAGCACTATCCGGTGGGTCATTTTGATGTCTATCGGGGCGAAGCTCTGGATCAGTCCATTGAAGATCAGCTGGATTTTTTGGCCCGGTTTTTACGGTGACAGTGGAAACCGGGATAGGTCTATTTCTTTCGTCTCAACCGGTATAACCAGATCGGGCTCTGTTAGAAGGGAGGTTGCTGCAAAAAAGATAATAAAAACAGAGTTTTTTTGACGAGAACGTACTTTTCGGTTTTTCCATGTTGTAGAGTATCGGCTCTGGCAACATGTAAGGGATGACACCTGGTTCAAAGAAGAACTATCTTCCACGTCTTAGCAACCCATTCCTTCTCGTTTGTTTAATTTCTTTGTATCGGCTGCAATCAGAGTCACCGTTCTTTGCAGGTAAAGGAGTCCAGTCCATGAAAAAAATAATTCCCTGGCTAATGCTCGGGGTTCTGTCAGGGTGCGCTACACAAGCGCCTCAAATGGAAGAAGTTGAGTCGGCTGTATCTGCGGAGCAACAGCGTGAGGCGCAGCAGGCCGCTTTAAAGGCAAGCAAGCCAAAGGCTTTGAGTCTCAAAAGGAAGATCGCTGTTGGTCGGCTTAGCAACGAGACTAATTACGGTCGGAGCTTGTTGCGCTCAAACGCCGAGGATCAGCTTGGCTCTAAAGTGACGGATATGTTCCTTCAGGCCCTGGCAAATAGCGAAAGTTATCTGGTATTTGAGCGGCCAGATATTGAGTTATTGGCCAAGGAGGCAGAACTATCCGGGCATGAAATCTCGATCACAGGTGTTGATACTCTGGTTATCGGTTCGTTAACCCAGTTTGGGCGAGCCACAACCGGCGAGCGGGGGTTCTTGTCTTCTTCGAAAAAGCAGGAAGCGACGGCAACAGTCGACCTCAGGTTGGTTGATGTAAAGACCGGTCGGGTATTTGCGTCTGTTACCGGGTCGGGTTCTTCATCCACTGAACAGGCTCGCACGATGGGGTTCGGTTCCGCTGCAGGATATGACGGCAGCCTGAATGATCAGGCTATTGCCGCAGCCGTCACGGCAGCCGTAGATAAGATGACAGGTTTGTTTCTCGAGAAACCCTGGACGGCAGATCTGCTGGCGCAAGAAGATGGGCTGATTTATATCAGCGGGGGGAAGAATCAGGGTGTTCGTGAAGGGATGGTTTTCACTATCGAAACACGGGGCAAGAAAGTGAAATCCCAGACCACGGGCACAACGATATCCCTTCCGGGCAAGGAGGTCGCAGAGCTTAAGGTGATTAGTCTGTTTGGCGATGACCCTCTTGATCAGGGGGCTGTTGGAGAAGTCTTACAAGGCTCTCTGAAAGGCTATGACCTCAGCGATCTGCGCGTTAAGGAGAAGAAATGATGAGGGTTTTATTGGTATCGATGGTTTGTCTCCTCTTGGCAGCTTGTGTCCAAACTCCGTCGCGAAACACCCAAGTTGTGGACGATCGCCCAGGCCTCGCTTTCGAGGTGAATTCGGTGGCTGCAGAATACTATGAGCTAAGGATAGATGGGGTGTCTTATGGTTATGTACGCGACTATCTGGCTGGTGAGAACTTGCTAAAAATCATTGATGGAACTCATCAGGTAGAGCTTCTTTCCGATGGGAAGGTGGTTTTTGAGAAAGAAGTGTATCTGGGCGCAGGTACGAACCGGATTCTGAAGGTAGGCAACTATGACTGACAGACTAATTATGGTGTTCTCACTACTGGTTGTGTTGACGGGTTGTGCCAGTAATCAAGGTCTTTACGAGTGGGGGCAGTATCAGGAGACATTGTTTGTGGTTTACCACGAACCGGAGCTCAAAGAAGAGGCTCTAAAAGGCTATCTTGAATTTGTTGAAACAGGCGGAACGCCGCAGCATCCCATTGCTCCTGGCCTTTACGCTGAGGCCGGCACGTTTATGCTCGAGCAGGGCGAAGTAGATAGCGCGATTAAGTACTACAAAATGGAATACGAAGCATGGCCTGAGAGTCAGCCGATGCTGGGTATGTTGATTGAGAACCTGGAGGCCAGAAAATGAATACGTTGAAGCTGAGTCTCGTGTTTTTCATCGTCGCCCTGGTCACAGGCTGTGCCACGTCAGGAAATCCGAATCGCCTGAACGCATTCCATGATGCGGCTCCGAGGTCTGTTCTGGTGGTTCCGCCTGTAAATATGACCACGGATGTGCAGGGGACGACGTCGGTACTGGCGACCTTGCCATTCTATCTCGCTGAAAAAGGGTATTACGTCTTTCCCGTGAATACGGTTAAAACGCTACTGGAGTACGAAGGTTATTATGAGCCAGCAGAAGCACATGCGGCAGCGCCGGAACAACTGGCGAATTTGTTTAAAGCGGACTCCATACTCTATGTGACAATTCACGAGTGGACATCGCGGTACATGCTGCTCGCAACAACAACTGAGGTGGATTTCGAGTACCGGATTGTCAATGCCGACGGTACAGAACTCTGGACTGCGCGGCAGCAAATGACTTACACACCGGACAACAATAGTTCCGGCAACCCTTTGGTCGACCTTATTGCCATGGCAGTCACTGCGGCAGTCGAGAGAGCCGCGCCCAATTATCTGCCACTTACTCGGCAGGCGAATTCATTGGCCTTTTACGGGCCTAACGGCGTGCCGCCAGGGCCCTACAGCCCGGTGTATGACCAGTATTACAAACAGTTGAATGGTGCTGAATAGTTTTGGTATTCGGGCATCCCAGTTCGACTCTAGACGGCCCCTTATGGGGCTGTTTTTTTATGCGTAAGCCAACGTGCTTCGTTCAATATCGGCGTTCAGCACAGAAAGGATTCTGTGTTTCAAAAGCAAGCAGGAATTGATCCCGAGACAGGCCAGGGTGATTGCGCCCGGTTTTCCAGACAAATCGGAGCCCAAAGTGATAAAACCCAGTTGTTACAGTTGCCGAAAAAGGTTTGAGCCGTCTGAGCTCCGGGTCTCTTACTCGAAAAACTACTGTGAGCACTGCGGTGTTGGGCTGTTTGGTGAGGAATATTTCAGTTTCACCGCTAAGCCCGCCCCAACTATCCTGAAGAACCTGGCTGTCCATTTTGCAGTGCTTCTTTTCGGGGTTGCTGGTTTGTTGTTATGGCTTTTGACTGGCCGGTCGTGAAGGGGGAAAACCGGGACAGATCTATTTTCAGCCCGATCTATTTTCAGCCCCGGTTTTCCCTGACATTGTCGGCGTTTGAAATCAGGTTGCTAAACCAGCGGTATTGAGTTGAATAGACTTGGCTTTCGGATCGGGTCTTTTCCTGTGCGCTACACTTCCAGACAACAGTTATCTTCTCAACTGTCAGAGTGGGAGAGTCACAATGCAGGACTACGAACTCTATTACTGGGGCCTGACGTCTGAAAACAACAGAAGTGGACCTGGAGTCCTCTATGAAAACCGCCCAACGCCGCGGCAGTTCTCTTTCCAGCCCTGATTTTGCGCGCCTGCAGGGTGTCTGGCGTTCCCAGGGTTACGGCACTGTGTTGCTGATCGAGGAAGATTGGTACACCCTTTTTGAAGAAACCAGCATCAGTTGCCTGAAGATTCATGCGGGCAGTATTGAAGAACTTGGCCACTATTACGAAGATTTGGCGGTATCCGCTGGTGGCCAGGCGTTCAGTGCCCATCGGGTAACTGGCGTAGCACGCATCAAATTCCGTCGCCTGAAAGGATTGCCCGCCAGTGTCACTGAAAGTCTCAGGCACCGGGCAAAGCATCCGCAATACAACTTTGACGTTTTCTGGCGAACCTTTCACGAGCAATACGCTCTGTTTGAACTCAAGGGTGTGGCTTGGGACCGGGCGCATCATGACTATCTTCCCCAGATTAACGCGAACACATCACAGGAAGCGCTCTTTGCCATCATGGTTGCGATGCTACGGCCCCTGAAGGATGGTCATATTCGTCTGCATTCACCCCGGGGTCATTACAGCGCAGGTGCCCAGCCGGCGCTCTTCAGGCGGCTGACAAAGGAACTTGAAGACGCCAATGATGACCGGGAGCTCACCAGCTACCTGGGCGAACTCAAAGAGTTGGCGCGTGACGTGATCCATGAGGATTATCTCGCAAGCGCCGTGAGCCATGGCGGCAACCGGCTGGTGGAGTGGGGACGCCTTAATGACCTCATCGGTTACCTGAACATCCGGGCCATGGCCGGGCAAAGCGGCAAGTCAGGCAAACCGGCTGCGGATCTCAGTGCGGTCGATAGTGTGATGAAGAGGGTGCTGGCAGATGTTGGCGAGCTCCCCAATCTGGTGGTCGATCTTCGCAATAATGGTGGGGGGTACGATGGGGTCGCACTGCGCTTTGCAGCGTACCTGATGGATCGCAAACGGCTGGCTTTCACCAAGTCAGCCCGTCATGGCAATGGATTCACTGGAAAGCAGTCTGTCTATGTCACGCCTGTCAATGAGACTTACCAGGGCAACCTGTTTGTGCTGACCAGCGAGTTAACGGCCAGTGCTGCGGAAATCTTCGTGCTCTCATTGCTGCAGCATCCCCGTCTTACTCTTATTGGCGAGCCTACCCAGGGCATCCTTTCCGACACGCTCGAGCGCCATCTGCCTAATGGCTGGCACCTGACCTTGTCCAATGAAATCTACCGGGCCTACGACGGTGAGATTTACGAAGATGTCGGCATCCCGCCACACATCCGTCTCAAGTACCTTGGCCGAAAAGGGCGCGAGGAAGGCAAAGACCCGATGCTGGAGCGGGCAATTAAGCTGGTCGGCGGGTGATGGTTGAAGTATTAATCAGAAAACCGGGACAGATCTATTTCCCCTGTCTTGCCGGTGCGACCGGCAAGGAGTATGCGGATCACGCGAGCCTAAAAAGTAGAGCGATAAATCTCCGTCCCGAAATTGGCCGCAACCTGATGCCGGCAGGCCATTCCATCGAACTGGAGCTGTTTGTCTCGAAGTGCCTGAGCAATCTTATCCAGTGACTGCTTCAGCCAGCCTCGGGTAAAGACTGAAATCCCCATTGTTAATCCGGTCACCAGTTCCTTCATCCTGTTGTTGCATTTGATCAGTTCTTCCATGGCTTGCTCGACAACCTCTGCGGTACGTTCGTTCAGGTTCGGCTTCAAGCCCCGCAATTGGTTATCGTCGAAGAGTATGTTGATGACCGTCATGAGGTCATCCTTTTCCTGCCTCGTAAGCATATTAATGTCCCTCGATTCCTTTCAGGATTTCGTTCTCGATGTCTTGCCAGCTGAAGTTGTCCAGTACCAGCTGAGTAAACAGGTCCGGCTTTCCCGGTGAGGTGAGCATAATGGTGGTTTTTGTGGGGCTGAAGGCAATGTAAGCGGTGAGGTCGCCAACGGTTACCATGCTGTTTTCCTTCTCTTCCGCAGGCTCCAGCGTCATTCTGATTATGCCTTCAAGCTCCCTCCGGAATTCAGGGTCCTGAATGGAACTCAGGTCGCGCCGGAAGATAAAGCCCGGTGCCTGGTTCATCTGAATGGATGGATTGCCCCAGTCCTCCGGTGTGACCACTGTGGCAAAGAGACTTTTCTGGCCGGCGTAGAAGATCATTTCTCCGTCGCTGCCAATAAATGATGCGTTCGCAAGGGTCTCCAACGGGAGCCTGACGGGGTGGCCTGCTCGGCCGATGGTGACTACGGGTGTCTCGGTTCGCGGCTCAGGAGTTTCGAGCTTAATGAGATTCGAAGAGGATGCGCAGGCCGCTGCTGAAAGACAGAGCAGCAACGCGAGAGCGGTTGCACTAAAACGTTTCATTTTCCGGTTCCTTTGGAGGTTTTCAGTCCGTTGGATGCAAGGTTACTGTTTGGATGGTGTGATGGAAAGGTTTGGTCTGGCGTCATATTTGTGGGGAAGTCGTCCCCAAGAGCAATTTCTTCCGCTGCAACCACCCGCGCTGTGATTCCTCCGTGCCCGCCCATAAGCTCACCGCGTGTGGGGCGGATTCCGACTAGGGAAACCGCTACACATCTATTTCTCGGAGGATATAACGACATAGAATTGGCGAATGATATCGACTGTGTGTTTAGGTGGCACCCAGGTAACAAGCTCACAGCTCCTCAGAGGTAAACTTGGCGAATAAGCATCTTTTGGAAGGATTTTCGGCGTCATTTTGCCACGCGCTTCTGGTTGTATTCCTTGCTTTGCCTGGTGTCTCGATGGGAAGCAACAGTTTGAAATTCGCGTTCGGCGAAAAGTCACCGCCTTATAGTTCCTCGCTCGACGAGAGGGCTGTCGGGTTGTTTCCGGATTTGGTGCAGCTGACGTTCAGTTTCATCCCCGCCTATAGCACGGAACATGTGGTGGTGCCCTGGGCCAGGGCGCAGTACAACGTAAGGCTCGGCCTCACCGATGGCCTTCTCACTTATCCCTCGAAGGCGCGAGAGGAATACGCCGTCTTTTCAGCCAGGCCGCTCTTCACGCAGAACTTTGGTCATCTGGTTTACTCGGCTGACAACCCCAACATAGACCTGATCGAATCGGCTACCAGCTTTGCTGACTTGTCCAGTCTGACGGTGATCGTTGAAAGGGGCTCCCAATGGGAAGAGGACAATATTCCCGGCTATCTGGAGCGCGAGCCGGGCCGGGACATGAAAGCGATGATGCATCTTCTGATGCTGCGGAAGGCCGGCGATTTTATGGTGCAGCCCGCTGAAGACGCCCGATTCATCGCTCGACAACTTGGCTATTCGGAGAAGCTGAAGGTTCGAGAGGTTGATTTTATTCCAAATTCCCAGATCCCTTTCCACATTGGCGTTTCGAGGCAGCTTCCGTCCGCTATGGACGTGATCAATCAGGTTGATGCGGTCATGCAGGATCCTGACTTCCAGTCACAACTGAACGCTTTGATCGAAAGTTATCGGTAACGCGGTTAGAACCGTTAAAACCGCGACGGATTAAGTTTCTGGGTTTCTTTGAAGACTCGGAGCTAATCTGGGTCACTACCAAGCCGCTCTGCAATTCAGTTAGTATCATTCGCCAGTCCACAGGGCGGGTTCTGTGGTTAAAAAGTAAAGTAGGGAAACGACAAGGAATCTACAATGCGAAGGAAACGCACAACAGACTGGCCGCTGCTCTGGTCAGCCGTGAAAGATCATGCTGGCGCTTTTTTCACCCTCCTGATCATAGGGCTGATATTCGGATTTGTCGGGGGCGGAATTTTCTTTCTTGGCTTTGGTGAAGCAGGGGCCATGGTTTTCGGTGGATTCTTTGCGCTGATCGGTTTGGCTCTGTTTGTCTATGCCTTTGTGAGCGCCCACTCAAGCATAGGTTACTACTACGGTCAGGCCCTGCTGAGACAGTACGGCATGGACGTGGATGGCGTTCTGACCCGGAAAGAGGCGGATTGCCAGTTGCACCAGGTTCTCGACAATAACAACAGGGTGAACGGTGAGTATTACAGCTGCAATCTGCTTGTTGAATTTGATTTCCAGTTCAACGGACGCAACCACAGTGGGGCTTTTTATCTGAACAAGGCCGATCTGTTCGATAAACTTCGAGAAGGGGATCGATTGCCGTTGAAGGTGTTGCGGCTGGACCCTTCGGTTCACAAGGTCCGGGAGCGGCGGCTCGCCAACATGCTCAAGGGGCGTGAGCCCGAGCAACCTTCTCGAATTCCCTCTGGTGCCGAGATTACCCAATTGGCGTGAGTGAATCTTCACATGCAGCAGCAACAGGGAAGCTGGGACAGGTTTATTTCCTGTCCCGATATTCTGGAAAGTCGGTACAAATCTATTATTTGGGTAGCCTGGCCCGCTTTTCTGGCGTCATTTCTCGTTCCCACTCAGCTTCCTCTCCCGGCGCGGGCAGAAACCGGCCAAATTCGATCATCTGAGTGGCGGGAATGTCCTGCAGATAGATCCAGATCTCCTCAGCCGTTATGCCCGCAATTCGCACTATCTCTTCAAGCATCTGGCTCATCAGGGCCTGCTTGACCTCGGCACTGCGGCCTTGGCGTACCAGGCCATGAACATACACCTGGGGCTCCTGGTTCACGGTGCCACCTACAAAGTGCTCGCCCTCATTTGCAGCAAAAAACAGAACCTGGGCAAAGAAACTGGGCGCGCCGGTTTGCGTGTTATGGGCCGTTGTTATGGCCTCCGCAATCTCTGATTTCTGCTGCTGTGAGAGGGAAAGATTCGCGACCGTGACGGTATACGTGGGCATGGGGAAGTCCTACCGGGAGTGACATGGTTTTACCTGTTCTGGCCGACATTGAGAATCAGGTGGTCTTGTTTCACTATAGCAACGCTTACCGACATGGCCATGCGCACGGGCCGGGTGGGCGCAATTGATGAATCTGGAGGGCGTAAGCATGCAAATCGGAGTGATCGCAGACACCCACAGCAAGATGCGTCCCGAAGCCCTGGCGGCTTTGAAAGGCTCGGATCTGATTCTTCATGCCGGTGATGTGGGGCGGGACGAGGTTCTGGACGCGCTGGAGGCAATCGCGCCGGTAGTTGCGATCCGTGGCAATATCGACACAACAGGCCGGGCAGCGACGCTTCCTGATGTCCAGGATCTGGAATTTCTCGGCCACGCCTTTTACATGCTCCACGATGTCAAAACCCTCGATATCGATCCGCAGGGCCGTTACCGCGTGGTGATCGCCGGCCATTCCCACAAACCCCGTAACGAGTGGGTTGGGGATGTGCTCTACTTCAATCCAGGTGGCGCCGGGCCCCGGCGTTTTACACTGCCGATCACGGTGGGACGGCTGCAGGTGAGTGAAGACGGTGTGGTGGGTGAGATTATTGAACTGCCGGTTTGATCGGGTGGATAAATCGAAAATCATCAAGGCGTTCAGGGCGCACGTCTTCTTCGATGATCAGGATGTGCATCTGGAGCCTGCTGCCAAATATACCCCTGCGGGGAAGGTGCCTTACAGGACCGTGTCGCCTTTGAAGGATTCTGAGAAACAATAGAGAATTTGGGCATTGTAGATTCTTTGTTTACTATTGCGGACCAGGTTGCCAGTGACGGCAGCCACATAAGATGGATAAACCTTCAAGGACAGAAGGAATAAAGGAATGAGCAAGAAAGTCGTATTGTTGGGCGATATTGGAACCGATCATGAGGGTTTCCCTCCCACACCCGTTATCGCCGGCTCCCCCAATGTGCTGATTGACGGCAAACCCGTCGCCCGCGTTGGCGATCCCCTCGCGCCTCACTCCAAGCCCAAACACCCTCCCCACCCCAGAGCGATTGTCGCAGGATCGGCAACGGTGCTAATCAATGGCATTCCCGCAGCGGTGACTGGCGGTTCCATTTCATGCGGGGGTGTGACCATCGGCAGTGGCAGCGTTGTGATTGGGGATATGCATAAACCGGCACCTTTCTCTGGTGTCTCGCCGGCGCCGTTGAAGCGTGCTTCAGGGAAGGAGTCATCTTATGTTCGTCATTCTGGTGACAGCACGGACGCCACCTTATCATCGGCCGCCAACGGTCCAGCGAATATTGCAGATGGAGCGACGGCTGACGTGGCGGCTGCACCCAGTGTGTCCGGTCTACTCCCAATTACTTCTGAACGGGAAGGTACCGTCGAACCTGGCTACCATGTGGTCCGGAGCCCGATGAGCAGAACGCAGTTGTTGACTGCATTGTACGGAGACGCATCCGCAAAGCCGGATCACTTTGATCGGTTGAACCCGGGCCTCGGCGACAGGGTTCTGCCGGGAGAGATGATTGTCCTGGGTGACCCGGAAGGAAAGGCGTGCACCACGGAAGAAGCTGATCTGATGGAGGTGGCGGCACAAGTAAATGCTCAGGTTCGGGCGCTCGATCCAGGCGAGGCGCAGTTTATCGTCGATTACTACGATCTGCTGGAAGCGGTCACTTCGACAGGGTCGGCGGGTTTGGGAGCTGGCGCGGTAATGGTCTCCAGGCAGATTGGCAGTATTGAGAAGACACTGAAGAGTATTGAGCAGCTTTATCAGGACAGTTACCGAACGCATGGCCATCTTAATCATTCCGGGTTCTTCGATAAGCGGCGGGCGCTTTTAAGGGAGCTGGATTTCGCTCTGGGTCGTGTCGCACGCAAGGGTATGTCAATAGACAGCGATGAAAGGCTGAGGCGAGCGCTGGGATTGTCATCCAAGAGTATCGTGCATCATTGGAAGACTTCAGGGGTTGGTGCCATTCCAGGTTACTCCACGTACTATGAGCGACTGGCAGCAGGAGCCCGCTATGCCCGAAATGTCGGCTATGTGGGGATCGCTCTGGATGCATCTATCTCGGCATCAAAGATCAAAGAGGCATGCACCACTGGAAGCACGAGCGAATGTCAGGTCGTTGCTTACCAGGAGGGAGGTAAATTTTCTGGTTCGCTTGTAGGAGGCAGTATTGGTGCAACCGTTGCAGTTTCGGCTTGCACAGTCTTCGCTGTGACTACCGCAGGAATAGGTGGTATTGCTTGTGCAGTTATCGCTGGAGGGCTCGGCGCAGCGGCTGGTGGTCAAGTTGGTGGAAACACGGGTGAGGCCATTGGCGAAAACCTCCGGGAGGTGATTCATGAGTGAGGAGCAGTGGACAGAGTTAGCGGCCATCACCGGCGCTGCTTCGCTCGTTCTTGCCATCATTTTGATGTTCCTGATGGTCACGTTTTTTTTCCGAAAAACCGAGGAAGTTGAACGGAGAATTGCGACTCGAGGCAAACAACTGGATAGCATTCGCATCATCTGGGGAAACGGCCCAATTGGTCGATGGATGAGAATTTCGCATGTTTACGTGTTCTTTCTATTCAGGCACCTGCCGCGAATCGGGCCGCGGATCGAAGCCAGAATGGGTGACGAGAATGAACCGCTTCCGCTTTCGCTGAAACTGTGGGTGATTGTGCCTTTCTCCGTGTATGCGGTCTCAGTGGTTTTGTTTTTTTTCACCGGTTGGTACTTGGAGGCGTACGACTAGCGGAGGCGTCCGGAGTCGCGTTCATGAAGCTCAAGGAGGAGCGATATGCCTGTCAAATACGTACGGGGCCACAAAAAGGCGCTCGCTGTTAGCGGAGTGATCCTGGCCATTGTCCTGACAATATTTCCGATGATCTATCGGACCTCGGCTTTCGGCTCGGATGCCTGGGGGCTCACAGTTATCGCGCTTCTTGATCCTGAAGAAATGCCGTGGAGTCCTTTCGACTCCGATAGCCTGGCGATCAGGCCTGCAGTAGCGTATTGGCTATTAATGCATTCCGACTGGCCATATGAGCGATGTGGAAAAGCGATGAGCGCGATGGGCGGCTGTTCGCAACCCCTGATCAATTTCGTGGGCGCATCGTTAGATACACACGATGCTGATTCGATCATGAGGAGACGTGGTTACGCGTTGCTTCGACATTTTGCGGCAAGGGGAGAGCCCGTTAACGGCTATTACCACGGGCTTGCACCGGTGCATGAGGCGGTACTGTACGCCAATAATGACTACCTACATGCATTGCTACGCCTGGGAGCGGATCCGGAACTACCAATTGATAGCCCAGAAAAGGCTTTCCACGGTTTTAACGCTTTCGAGTTTGCTGCGTTTTTGGAGTCGCGGAATCAAGAGGCTTATCGAGACGTCCGGAGAGAGCTTGAAGCCTATGCTCATCAAACACATTTCTCATCCGGGGTCCCGAACTGATCAAACTCAGTTGTTACAGTTGTCGGAGAAAAATTTAAGCCGTCTACGCTGACAGCTTCAACGACCTTGCAGCTGCCCCACATAAGCAGCGATAAAAGCAGTTTCCTGAAAGGCCTTCAAACCCGTCTCGGCAAACGCAATGGGCAGCGGGTTGGCTGACAGGGTGGACTTGATCAGTGCCGGGGGCAGCAGGGTCACATTCAATTCAACACCTGTGATCAGTTGAATGGCCGCTTCCATTTTGAAGCTGATGGCACCGCCGGCAAATTTGCCTTTGGGCATCCGTTCTTTGATCGCCACACTGCTGACCCCGTACTCGGCCATTAACGTTGCAAAGGCCGCTTGGAACTGCTGCAGATCTTCACGGCTATGATTTTTCGGCAGTGATAGTTTGCGCACCTTGCACTCCGGCAGGTTGAACTGGCCCCTGTCCATATTCAGCAAACACACCACCGCATCACTGCCAGTCAGCTCAACCCCGCAAATAATCATAGCCATTGCCCTCTATGCCCCGGCTGTCGTTAGCCGCAGCACTTCTTGAATTTGAGTCCACTACCGCAGTTGCAGACGTCGTTTCGGGAGGGCGGTTTTACCGTGGTGACCGTTCCTCCTTTATTCAGGATAGCGGTGAGCTCGTTGATGGATTCAACGGCGCCCTCGCGGGTATCAACCGAAATAGTCGCATGCAGCTTCGCCCCGGCCACCTGTGCCTCAACCTCCTGCTTGCGCGCCTCACTGGTAACCACCAGCGTGAGCGGATACTTCCGGCTGCCACTCTTCTGGCTGGCGTTGGTCTGAAAGCCGCCGTAAGCGGTGTGGTGCTGGCGTGCATCCTGCCGGCCCTTGAAGAAAAATTTGTCTGACATGCTGAGATCCTGATGGGAAGAATGCCCGAGCTACTGCCGGGTGGAGTCTTTTAGCATGGTTGTGGGAGCGGGGATATAGGGAGATATAATTTCCTGAATCGAGAAAGCCGGGACCGTGAGAGACGGGAAAGCTCTGGTTTCCAGGCCATAATGGCTTGGAGTTACTCCAAAAGGCGTTACAAAAATCCTAAGGCACTGAAGTAAAGACTGATTTATCTTTCAGGTCGGATTGTTTGAAGGACGCGAAACAAGGATGTCTGAGAAATGGATTTGAGCCCGGTCTACCAGCCTCTTATTGCTGCACTCTGGTATCTGTTACCTCTGGCCGTAGTGGCTGGCCTGATCAAGTCGCCCTGGTTCAAAGGCAAGTTCGGTGAATTTCTGGTGAACCTCTCTGCACGGTGGTTCCTGGAGAAGTCCCGCTACCATCTCATCAAGAACGTTACCCTCCGCACGGAAGATGGCACTACGCAGATCGATCATGTTCTTGTTTCGGAGTTTGGGGTCTTCGTTGTCGAGACCAAAAACATGAGGGGCTGGATCTTCGGTAGCCCTCATCAACGCATCTGGACTCAGAAGATTTACCGGTCCAACCACAAATTCCAGAATCCGCTGCTCCAGAATTACAAGCACGTTAAAACACTGCAGACGCTGCTCGGGCTGGGTGACCATCAGATGCATTCGGTGGTGGTGTTCGTGGGGGACAGCACCTTCAAAACGCCCATGCCGGCAAACGTGATTCAGGGGCTCGGGTATGTCCGCTTTATAAAATCCCATCAGGAGTTGGTGCTGACCCCGGAGCAAGTTGCGGAGGTTCGTGAACAGGTGGCGTCCGGTCGCCTCAAGGCATCCTTCGCCACCGACAAGGCGCATGCTCGCCATGTGAGGGCTCTGGTGGCTGAACGCTATGGTGCTGAGCCCCGGCGGCCTAGTAGGGGGCTTCTAAAGTTCCTGATCTTCCCGGTCTTGATGTTGGGGGTTGGTGCGATCGGCGTAAATGCCTATTCGAACTTTGTCTCGGGGGCGATGGCGACAGGCACCAAAAGGAACGCTGAAAACAGGATTGAAGTCGCACCGCAGGCTGTTCCTCGTCAATCCGTCGGCGAACCCAGAACTGGTTCGGGAGCCGTTGCTCGATCGCCTTCCTCAGCCAGCGGTGTCCAGCGTGTGAACCAGCCGCCCTCCGAGTTGTTTTTGGCAAGGCAGGAATGTAACGCCCTGATTGCTGCAGCTCTTGGCAATCAAGATCCGCGCCTTCTGAGAGACAGGGATAAGGCGTGTACTCGGTATAAGGTTCTGCAAGGGGATGTGCATTGAATCAGAAAGGGTTACTCACCGCATGGAATGATACCAAGGGGTTTGGCTTTATTACGCCGGAGGGCGGTGGTGAAAGAGTCTTTGCTCATATCAGCAGTTATGCCGGCCGGGGCCGGCCGGTTTCCAATCGCAAGGTGACTTACACCATCACAAAGGATGCTCAGGGCCGGCCAAGGGCAGGGCGCTTTCAATACGCTGGAGCGGCAAAGGTGGGCGCCAGCATGGCCCCGGGGTTCTGGGTGGCGGCTGCTTTGATGCTGTTGTTTTTCACCACTCTGGCTGGCCTGTTCTATCAGAGGTATCTGCCGGTCTCAATTCTGGCTGCCTACGGTGGGGTGAGTCTGGTTTTGTTCGTGATGTACTGGATCGATAAGCAGGCGGCGCAGCGGGGTGGCCAGCGCATCGCAGAGAAAACGCTGCACCTTTTCGAGCTTTGTTGTGGCTGGCCCGGTGCACTGGTGGCCCAGCAGGCGTTTCGACACAAGACGCGGAAGGGCAGCTATCAGTTCGTTTTCTGGCTGGCGGTCTTGTCCAATCTTGGCGCTCTGGGGTGGCTGCTTGTGGCCCCGGAGGCGATGAGTTTACGGCAGCAGTTGGGCTTTGATTTGTCGAAGTCGTTGCAGCCGGTTATCTGGCAGTAGGCAACGGAGAAACCTTGAGATTACTCCCGTCGTTGTCGAATATGAGGGTACGCCTGTCTCATACCAGCATCAGCTATGGCGAGTGGTATCTACTGAGTGCTCATGTGCGCCCAGATTACAAACGCAGCGAAAGGCTCCGATTATGCACGTGGATAAAGCAAAGAAGCGTATTGCAAAGCAGGTCAAGAAGGGCTTTCACGGCTATCCGTTAGTTTCGCTGGAGTACTTTGGTAAAACGCCGGATTCAGCCAGCGAGGTTGTGATTTCATTTACCGAGGAAGAGGGCGCGGAACCCCAGAAGCAAACGTTTGTGAGTGGGGGTGACGCCCGGGAAGACGAAACTATTCAGTCCACCCTCCTGAAAATCATTGAGCGGGCGGATGCCAAAACGGTGACTGAGGTCAACGGTATTTCCACTCTCAGTGGAACTTGATCATAGACAGGCCTGGACGTCGTCCCCAAGGGCAAGCTCACCCGCTTCAACCACCCGCGTTGTGATTCCTCCGTGCCCGCGCATGGCGTTGTAACCGCCGGGCCCCAGTGACGTTTCCATTTTGCTGCAGGGATGGCAAAGCCCTGTGTATTCCAGCACCACATTGCCGATTCGGAATTGCTTGCCCTTCAGGGCCAGCAGGTTCAGGCCAGATACCACAATGTTGCGCCGGAAAACCTCGGGTGCGATGGCCTTACGTTGAAGGCAGGACTCAATGGCGTGCAGGTGTTCTTGCTGGATCAGGGTTACCTGCCGTTTGCTGGTTTCGCGACCCCTGAATCGGTCGCCCTCCAGACCCTTACCAGGGGTTATTGCCGCGCTGGCGAGTGCCTGCATTGGCTCACCGCGTGCGGGGCGGATGCCAATCCATTCCACGCGACCGCATTGCGGGAGGGTGTCGAGCAGGGTTTGAAGTGGGGTTGGTTCAGACATCGGCGCTCGCTTTTCAACGGGGGCGAAACAGCTCCGCCTTACAATTTTCCCGAAGGTATCAAAAAATAGAAGAAAACCCATTCTTTTGATGAGGCGTAAGCGTATCGTTTTGGTCAGCGCGTTTATTTGAGGAGTAGGTATGTTTCGCATTCACGTCGAGAGAGTTCTTGAAAAGGATATCGACACGGTCTTTGAGGCCATCGCAGACCATGCCAGCTATGATCGGTTCCCAGGGGTTAGCAGGTCTGTGCTGATTGAAGAGGGAAAAGACGAGAAAAATGGGACCGGAGCGCTCCGGGTTATCGGAGCCGGCCGGCTTGAGCTGACTGAACGTATTACCCGGTTCGAGAGGCCAAACCGGATGCACTATCACATTGAAAAATCGAGCCCGTTCGTCGTTCAGCACACGAAGGGGGAAATTGTTTTAATGCCCGAGGGTGAACAGACGCGTGTGATCTGGATTTCCGAGGGAGCTGTGCAGGCGCCCTTGCTTGGTCGGATGATGGATCGGATGGCTGAACGCAGCTTTTCGAAAGCCTTTAGCTCCCTCCTAAAGTCGATTGAGAAGCTTTAGATCACCCTTCATGGGGGCTGGTGGATGTCTATGTAGCCAATCTTCCGGACCTAAACTCGCAGTGAACTTATCTATGAGGTTTAATCGTAAGATCAGTTGTAATCGCACATTGCGAGGAGCTTCTTATGCGTAGGTTTGTTTCGGTGAGGGCTGTACTGCTTTTTCTATCACTGGTGCTTACACCGATGCTCGCCCAGGCGAAGCCGGTTTGGATTGATGTTCGTACGGAAGCGGAGCACAGGCAGAATCACATTGATGGAGACCCTCTCATTCCACATCAGAACATTGTCGCGCGGGTTAGCGAAAGGTTTCCGGACAAAGATACGGAGATTAACCTTTACTGTCGCAGTGGAAACAGAGCTGGCAAAGCGAAATCTGCTCTGGAAAGTGCGGGCTATACCAATGTGAACAACATGGGCAGCGTTGCCGAGGCGCGGGAGGCGCGTAATCTCTAATTGATGGGAAACCGCGAAAACCGGAACAGGTCTATTTTTCGGGGCTCTTGATATAGAAAACGTTTTTATCCCGGACGCTTATCTCGAAGAGTTCACTGGCCCGGATGAGATCGCTCAGTTTCTTGTACCCGTAGTTCACAGGGGAGAAGGAGCTGTTATTGGAAATGTACTGGCCAACCTTGCCCAGATGGGCCCAACCGTCGTCGTCAGCCGTTTGTTCCACCGCAGTGCGCAGAGTCCTCACCAGCACGGTGTCGCCCCTCAGTTTGTTCCGCTCCCACTTGGTTTCCACAGCTGGTTTGGGTGTGCCGCCGTTGTTGACGCTGTCGGGCTCCTCCACATCTTCGCGCAGGTTCTCTGTGTAGATGAATTGCGAACAGGCGTTGACGAAGGGCATGGGAGTTTTACGCTCGCCGAAGCCAAAGACTGGTAGGCCGGCCTCAAGAATTCTCATGACAAGGGGCGTAAAGTCGGAATCACTGGTCATGAGGGCAAAGGCATCGACGTTTCCGCTGTAGAGCAGGTCCATGGCGTCAATGATCATTGATGCATCGGTAGCATTCTTGCCGGTCGTATAGGCAAACTGCTGAACTGGTCTGATGGCGTTGGCGTGGAGCTTTTCGATCCAGCCGCTTAGTTGGGGGCCGTTCCAGTTTCCATGGGCATGGCGTACGTTCACGGCACCGTACTTGGCAAGTTCCTGAAGTACACCTTCGATGGATTGATGACTAACGTTGTCGCAGTCGATGAGTAGAGCAATTTTGTAGTTGCTGTTCATTGTCTTTGAGCTGTCCCTGTCTCAGATGGCGGGTTCCTATGTTAGCAGTAAAAAGCTGGACAGATTTGAATCCCACCTTATGACGATCCCGGGAGAGCCGGAACGGATCGAACATTGGTCCGTCCCGGTTTCGACAATGGACCGTTACTGAACGTCGTAAACCTCAATAATGGTCTTGGCCAGCTCCAGGTCGTTCTCATTGGCCAGAGCAAGCTGGTTTAGTGCCCGGACGGTTGTTGCTTTCTCCGAGGCATCGACACCCAACAGTTGCACGATGGTGTCGACCTTTTCACCACCGCCGCTCGCCAGTTGGTGGCGAAACTCTCCGCTGAACGCGATGATGATTTCCTTGATCTGTCGCGGTTTGGAGGTTGAGATTCCCGTCGGGGTATCAGGCTTCAGAGTGACGAAGTACTGGTCCGGGGAAAACTCGTGAATGGCACCGGAAACGCCATCGGTGGTGGAACCCAGCAGGCCGCCAATCACAATGTTACCGAAGAACCACGGATTGGTTGTGGTCGAAAGCTGAGCAGTGTAGGTCTCGTAGCCTTCCTTTTCGAAGGTAATAGACTGGTTAGAGCCGCGGTCCACCGGAACTGTCAGCGGCGTTTTACCCAGCACGCGGCCGGAAACTGTAACGGTGGCTTCTTCAGGTTCGCTGTTGAATGTGAGTTTCTGGTCGGTTCCGGAGACCACCGATGCGCAACCGGTAGACAGAAACGCGATGGCGGCCAGAATAATTAGTAGCGGGTATTTCATGGTGCTTCCTTTCAATGGAGCTGAGTTCCAGCAGGGTTATTGCGTGAGGGACACATCACCGGGTTGGATCTGCAGTTCGGAAAGTTTGTCGAGCAGACCCCGGATGTTGGCTTTTCCGGAGCCTTCGTTGGCCAGCCTCAGGCGCTTGATGGCAGCGAAGGCATCGCCAATGGTGGCGGTGTAGGGGGCGACAACCGTTTCGTTCAGGATTACAGTGCCGTTGTTTTCACGGTCGGTGAGGATGTACCTCACGTGGGTGGTTACCTCGAAGTCCAGCCCGAACATGGGTTGGTCAACTTCCAGCAGGAGCGCTTCGAGCTGATAGCGGCCGGAGCCTGCGAGCAGACCTTGTTTCTGAAGGGTTTGTTTCAGGGCGCCTGCGAAGGCGTCGTTGTCGATTTCGGAGGTCCATGCGGGGTTCGTTTCTTCACCGCCTGATACGTCGGTGACATCCACATTGTCCTGCAGGGCTGTGTCATAGGCCTTCATTGGCCCTTCATACACCATGTTGCCCATTTTGGCGCCGGAAGCGCAGCCGGTGAGGTACAGTAGAGCAGCCAGCACTGCCAGGATCCTTGCATTTCGCACAGTAGATTCCTTCTTACTTAATTGATTATTTTGGTTTATTTCCCGCCGTTAAGCCGGAGCCTACGGCGGCGCGCTATGGTAGCTGAGCGTTGGTGAGCTTGCTATGAACTGAGTGGGTAACCGAAGTAAAATCTCGTGAAATCGCATTGAGGGGACTGGCAGGATGCGAAATTTGGGCGGCAGGCGTTGGAGATTAAACCGGGCATGCTAATCAGGATTCAACGGAACAAGAAATCTGCTCGAAGTAGCACTCGTGGGGCGTTGATGAAAGCGCCGTGGGTGAGAAGTGAGCGGGAAGGTTTATTTCCCCGGAAGACTTCGTAGTATTTCTTTAATCTCCCTTTTTGAATTTTGCTTTGCAATTGCCGCTCATGCACATGGTGCAGTAGTGCTCACGGTCCTCGTGTTTCGTGCCCTCTGCGATTGTGATGCCGCACCCGTTGCAGAGCAGTACGGCAACGTCTCCTTTTACTTCTACAACTGCGTGTTCGTAGTTCATAAAAAACTCCGGTCTGGGCTTTTCTCGTCATTCCAGAACTTTCGGCCAGTTTGCGTTGGCTTGCCGAATGAAACCGTCAGTGTCCTTCAGCCATCGGTCCTGAACAGACTGGTTATAGTTCAAATACAGACGGCCGTCCCGAATGGCCCAGTGTTGTGGATCTCCCTTCGCGAGATAGCCCTGGGCGACGGCCCAGGCGCAGTAGCCGCCATAAGCGGGTACAAAGCGTTCAGGGCTGGCTTCAAAACGTGCCTGGTTTTCTGCGTTCGCAAATCGCCAGGTCACGCCCTGATAGTCTGCAGTGTAGTCGCGCAAGCCTTTGGTTGGTTTTCCGGTCTCAAAATAACTGACTGTGTCGTAGCCGCCGGCTCCGGTGTTGCTTAGCAGACCCGTGTACACGGCAGGCTCGGAAGCCCAGGCGCCGGCAGTGAAGAATAGGGCCAAGGTGATGAATAGCAGTTGTCTTTTCATGTCGGTTTCTCCTTTGTCTATAGACACGGGCGAGGTGGATTTGTTTCAAGCGCCACCGGTAAAGCCGCAGGTGGTGACCAGGGCAAGGCATTGAAACCGGTAGGGCTCGTTCGGCCGTGAAGGTTTTGTGACCTCTCCTTTACCGACTCTTGATCGGGCCGTGACGTCCACGTAAGCGGTACTGTTTATTCTGCATTCTCACACTGACGGCCTTCAGGCAGGGGCCGGGCAGTGTCGAATAGAAAATATTCCACAAAGGAGAATGCACAATGAAAACCCTGACAGCCACTATTCTGGCTCTTGGCACCACCCTGGCCTTGATGTCCCCGGCCCATGCGGACGACATGGATAAAGACAAAAAGGGGATGGACGAGACGATGATGCATGACGATATGAAAGATGACGGCATGGCAAAAGATTCCATGAAGGCCGACACCATGGATGACGGGATGAAGACCGAAAGCATGATGGATGAGGGGATGAAGAAGGAAGATATGGGCAAAGACACCATGAAAAAGGATGGAATGTCCGACGGGGATCAAACGTCAATGTAGTAGACGCGATTCCATAGAATCAGCACGTTATGAGACTGAGGGTGTCGCAAATCCTATCAAGGATGCCATCTTAGTGCAGGTTGCACTTCCATCGCCTTGACTGGGTCTTTCGCTCGATGATGACTTCCCTGTTCCAATAAAAAAGGCAGCCCGAGGGCTGCCTTTTTTGATCACGTATTGGCTGTTATTTACAGGCCAATAACGTTCTCTGCCTGCGGGCCTTTCTGGCCCTGGGTCACGGTGAACTCAACTTCCTGGCCTTCGGCCAGAGTTTTGAAACCGCCACCCTGAATATTGCTGTAATGAACAAAGACGTCTGCGCCGCCTTCACGAGTGATAAAACCAAAACCTTTTGCTTCGTTGAAGAACTTAACGTTGCCGGTAATTGTAGACATAAATAATTATCCTGAAATTAATCAATAAGGTGCCGCTAAAGGATCGTTGTGATCTTTAATCAGCGATATGCGGGAAACAAAAAAACGTGCAGGATCAAAAACAGGACAAAAGGTGTGGCAACACAAGAGGTCTTATTCGTGAAATGCTTTGCTAAATCTTTCCAACGAGAAAGACAGTACGCTAATTAAAGGGCCCTGCATAGCAAAGTTTTTAAATATTAATAAAAGACCATAGGTTTTCTTTAATCTGCGTGCCTTTGTATACCGCGGGATTTGAAGTGGGGGTTTTCAGGCATGGGCCAGTGCCTGCACGCAGCGGCGAAAGAGCTCTGTTGAGAAGAAGTGATGCTCGCCTGGCTGGTCCGCGACGAAGAGCTGGCCACCAGAACCGTAGATGCCGCCCTCAATCATCAGGTTGTCGCTCATTTCGAAATCCTCAATGTTATGGCCGAGTTTGTCCATGTCGGTGCCGCCTGCTCGTTCCCGGTAGTACCGGTTATCCAGGGTAAACCCGAAGGCTCGCTTGCCCTGTCCGATCATATAGCCGACTTCGAAAACCGTACCGGGGTCGGCACTGATGCCACGAAAGGGTGTCAGGTTGGCGATGATGGCATCGCAGCTGTCCATAAGTTTGCGATTGGCCCTGTAGATCCGATGGCCGCGCCTGAATTTCGACTCGTTGTCGGACGAATTCAGCTCGGTGTCCAGCGGGTCTATGCCTATCAAACCATGTTCCAGTAGCAGACGCTTTTTCTCGGCCACGATGGCCTGGTGTTCTTCAGCCGGGAAGAAGACTTCCGGGCCGGCGAGATAGATTCGTTTTGGCTTTTCCATGGGGACCACTTACAACTGATAGAACCGCCGGATAGCATCCAGCAACCGGTCGACATCTTGGCGGTTTACATCCAGATGCGTCACGAAGCGAATGGGGTCTCCCGCTGTGATCTGGATGCCCTGGCCAGCCAGGTAGTCCCGCAGTTGCGCCGCTTTGTCTGACCGGCAGCGTGCGTAGACGATGTTGGTCTGGGTGCTGGCGGGGTTTATCTCCAGCTGCGGGATGTCGGCCAGGCCGGCGCTCAGGTACTCGGCGTTCTCGTGATCTTCAATCAGGCGCTGCGGCCCTTTTTCCAGCGCGATTCGCCCGGCAGCGGCCAGTATGCCGGCCTGGCGCATGCCACCACCCACCATTTTACGAAGCCGTGTTGCCCGCTCGATAAAGGCTTTGGAACCCAGCAGAAGCGAACCGACAGGAGCGCCCAGCCCTTTTGAGAGGCACACGCTGACCGAATCATAGTGTCTGGTGATTTCGGTAACGTCGCAGTTGGATTTCACTGCGGCATTGAACACACGGGCGCCATCCAGATGCAGCAGCAGGCCGTGGTTGTCGCAAAAAGCCCGGGCCTGGCGCTGGTAGTCCAGCGACAACACTTTGCCACCGATGGTGTTTTCCAGGGAGAGTAGGCGAGTAGGGGCGAAATGGAAATCGTCGGGTTTTATGGCGGCTTTGGCTTTCTCAAGATTGATGCTGCCGTCCGGCTCGTTCTCGATGGGTTGCGGTTGAACGCTGCCAAGCACAGCGGCACCACCACCTTCGTAACGATAGTTATGTGCCGACTGGCCACAGAGGTATTCCTCGCCCCGGCCACAGTGGCTCATGATCGCCAGCAGGTTGGCCTGGGTGCCAGTGGCGGTAAACAGCGCGGATTCGAAGCCCAGCCGTTCGGCGGCGTACGCCTGCAGGCTGTTAATGGTAGGGTCATCACCGTATACGTCGTCTCCCACCTCGGCGCTGGCCATGGCTTCACGCATTTCAGGGGTAGGGCGGGTTACTGTGTCGCTGCGGAAGTCGATCATGTTTACATCGTGCTCACCTGCATCGATGGCTGCTTTGGAATCAATCATCTTTTATCGCTCTGGAGAAAATCTGGTTCCAGCTTATCGGGAAATCGGAGCAGATCAATTTTTTAGTGCGGGTTTAGTGCAAAACCGGGACAGGTTTATTTTCTGTTCGGTCTCGGCTCATTTTGGACGGATCTGGCATGCAGCACTGGTTAGCATGTACTAATCTGAACGTGGGCCTGACAATGACTGCTGCTCATGTTAGAGATTTGTGATTGGTGAAAAGGATTCGCTAATGCTCAGCTACGTCGCTCTGTTCCTGTTGATTTTCGTGGTTTTAGTGCTGTTTTATGGCGTCATTGCCATCCACGACATTCCCTACGAAATCGCCAAACACCGTGATCATCCCCATCAGGATGCTATTCATGTGGCAGGCTGGGTCAGCTTGTTCACCCTGCATGCTATATGGCCGTTCCTGTGGATCTGGGCAACGATTTATCGGCCTGATCGTGGGTGGGGAATTAGACGGCCCGAGGAGGCGCAACGGGCGGATGAAACCCTGTTGAACGAGCTGAATGAAAAACTGGCGGAGCAAGCCCGGCGTTTGGAAATCCTGGAGCAGAAGCAGGGAGGGGAGTAACTTATGGACCTCCTTCTACTTCTGACCTATGCCGCTATCTGCATCGCTATCTTCAAGGTTTTTCGAGTTCCTCTCAATAAATGGACTGTGCCTACCGCTGTGCTCGGTGGCGTGGTTCTTGTCGGCACACTGGTGCTGTTAATGAACTACAACCACCCGTTTACCCACAAGGCAAGGCAGGTTTTTGTCGTGACTCCCATCGTGCCGGAGATTAAAGCCAGGGTGGTTGATGTTCCGGTATCGCCAAACACACCCCTTCAGCAGGGGGAGCCCATGATCGTCCTGGACGACACTCGGGTCATGGCCCGTATCCGCCAGCTGGAAGCCCAACTGGCAGATACAGGCCAGGGTGTGGCCTCTAATGTTGCCAGTGTCTCCGAGGCCCGTGCCAGAGTGGCTCAGGTGACAGCGATAAGGGACCAGGCGTTGCAAACCCTGCGCCGTTACGAAGGGGCGGCCTCCGCTTTCAGTCAACAGCAGATCGACACCCAGCGTCAAAGGGTGGCGGCCAGCAATGCAGATCTCGATGCGGCCAGGGCGGCATTGGAAAGAGCGGAGGCGCAGCTGAGTGGCTCGGTGGATGGCCAGGATCCGGCAGTGGCGGCCATTGAGGCTCAGCTAGAGGAAGCTCGTTTTGATCTCGAGAACACCATTCTGCGGGCACCAACGGATGGCTTCGTGACTCAGTTGGCGGTTAGGCCGGGAATGATGGCGGTGCCGTTCCCGCTCAGGCCAGTGGCCAACTTTGTAAATGAAGAGGAGCGCCGTTTCGTGGCTGCTTTTCGCCAGCAATCACTGTTGCGCCTGAAGCCGGGGTACGAGGCAGAGCTGACCTTCACCGCGTTGCCCGGCGAGGTTTTTCCAGCGCGGGTGGTTGAGGTACTTCCTGCCGTCGCGGAAGCACAGCTTGCTGCGGGGCAACAGTTAATCGGTGGCGAAGCGTTCCGGAGAATGGACAATGAGACGCTGGTTGTCCTGGAAATGGAGGATGCCAGCGCGATCGAGGATCTACCTCTTGGCGTCAGCGCCCAAGTGGCGGTGTATTCCGATCACATGCACCATGTGGCGATCATGCGCAAGATCCTTCTCAGGATGTTGAGCTGGCAGCACTACCTTTACCTGGACCATTGATCCTTACGCCTTCAACGCGCCGCCTTCTGATCAGTATCTTATGCAGTTTATGGGGTCATGGAGGATAGGGAGTGCCGGGTACGGGAAGTATGGGCGCCCTTGTGCTGGAGGGTTAGGCGAGGCGCTTACGCGAGCGCCGTTCTCGCTTTCTGCGCCAGCAGGTAATAGCACCGTTATTTGTTAGTATGGCTGCACTATTATCCTGAGAACGACCAAGCCCGCCAGAATGAATGCTCCTTTCAAACTCCGGCCATACCAGCAAGAAGCGGTTGATGCCACGCTGAATCATTTCAGAAAGTCCGATGAGTCCGCTGTTATCGTGCTGCCAACCGGTGCTGGCAAAAGTCTGGTTATTGCCGAGTTGGCGCGCCTTGCCAAGCGGAAAATCCTGGTGCTGACCCACGTAAAGGAGCTGGTGGAGCAGAATCACGCCAAGTACCAGAGTTACGGGTTAACCGGCGGAATCTTCTCCGCCGGGCTGAAGCGGAAGGAAAGCCGCCACCAGGTAACCTTTGCCAGTGTGCAGTCGGTGTCGGCGAATCTGGACCAGTTCCGGGATGAATATTCGCTGGTCATTATTGATGAGTGTCATCGGGTGAGCGGAGAGGAAACCAGTCAATACCGGCGGATCATTGAGCTGCTGCGGCAGCAGAACGACGCCCTCAAGGTGCTCGGGCTAACCGCCACCCCCTACCGTTTGGCCATGGGCTGGATCTATCGCTATCACTACCGGGGCTTTGTCCGGGGTGAGGATGACAAGCCCTTTCAGCACTGCATTTACGAGCTGCCGCTGAGTTACATGATCAACCGGGGGTATCTCACCCGGCCGGAGCTGGTGAACGCGGCGGTGGCGCAATACGATTTCTCAGCTCTGCCCCAGGACCGCTTTGGCGAATACGCCGAGAAGGACGTGAACGAGCTGCTGGGCAAACACAAGCGGGTAACTCGAGCCATCATTGAGCAGGTGATGGAGCTGGCTGCCGAACGTCAGGGCGTGATGATCTTTGCGGCGACGGTAGACCATGCGAGGGAGATCACCGGATATCTGCCGGATCACCAGACCGCCCTGATAACCGGCGCGACCGATCTGAAGGATCGGGACTTGTTGATTCAGCGCTTCAAGCAGCGGGAGCTGAAATATCTGGTGAATGTGTCCGTGTTGACCACGGGCTTTGATGCGCCCCATGTGGACTTCATCGCCATTCTTCGGCCCACCCAGTCGGTGAGCCTGTATCAGCAGATTGTGGGGCGCGGGCTTCGTTTGAACGAGGGCAAGCAGGATTGCCTGGTGATCGATTACGCCGGCAACCATGTGAATCTGCATCATCCGGAAGTGGGGGAGCCAAAACCGAATCCCGACAGTGAGCCGGTGCAGGTGTTTTGCCCGGGCTGTGGGTTTGCCAATATCTTCTGGGGCAAAGCCGATGGTGACGGCCGTGTGATTGAGCACTACGGCCGACGGTGTCAGGGGCTGCTGGAGCCAGCGATAGGGGATGACTCTGCAAAGCTTCAAGGGCGCCCGCAACAGTGTGATTACCGTTTCAGTTTCAAGGAGTGCCCGCACTGCGGAGCCGAGAATGATATCGCAGCCCGCAACTGCCATCAGTGCCAGAAAGCCATTATCGACCCGGATGATCAACTCCGGGATGCGTTGAAACTCAAGGATGCCATGGTAATCCGCTGCGCCGGGATATCGCTGGTTGCTGATGGAAGCAAACTGAGGATCACCTATCACGGTGAGGATGGGGAGGAACTCAGCGAGTCGTTTGATTTCAGCAAACCAGGACAGCGCACTGTGTTTAACAAGCTGTTCGGGCGTCGTTTTGCCAATAGCCAGGCCCCGAAAGTGTTCAGCTCAGCGGATGAGGTGTTTGAATTGCAGACCCTGTTGCCGGCACCGGATTTCGTGATTGCTCGAAAGCAGAAGCATTATTGGCAGGTGCAGGAGCGGGTTTTTGATTATCAGGGGAGTTTTCGTAAGGCGTATTAGTGTAGGGCTTCATGGAACTCGCCAAGAGGTGCGCCAGTAATATCGTGAAAACCCATATTGGGTAAAAAATCACCCAATATGGGTAGCGTCCGGAGTGATGGGCCATCATCCGAACGCAGGCTGCTGAGGCTTACTGCCAGCAACCCGCTTCATCCACGCCATGTCCAGTGGCACCAAAACGTTCAGGGCGAACAGCACCCAGCCCAGGGGCTGCAAGCTCTCTGCAAACCAGACCATCAGGGCGGCGGCCAGCAGGCTCCAGGCAACATCGGCAGCAATCATCACGTTCAGGTACCTCTCCTGCCACCGTTCATTGATGGCCATGGCGGCCATATCCACGCACCAAAGCAGCATCACGATGCCGACCACCAGGTAGAAAGTTGCACCGGGGCCACCGGCCCACTGCGCAATCGGCTCAGCGGCCAGAATGAGAGCCAACGCCAGGGGTGTGGAGACGAAGACATCGCTCAGAAGGATTTGCTTAACGCTGAATCGACGGATTAAGTTTTTCATGGGATCACCTCAATCGGGCTTCGCAATGTGTTGAACTACACTGCAAAGCTTCTACCCGGGCGGTGATAGTCTCAATTACCTGTGAGGTAATGGTTCCGCCTACCCTCAGCTACGATAATGGCTGAACACTCGGAATTTACGGGAAGCCCAATGAGCGCCTTCGGAACGCTGTTCAGAGAAATGCGGCAGGGCAAGCGCCTGAGCCAGATGGATTTTGCCCTGGCGTGTGAGGTGTCGCCGAAACACATCAGCTTTCTGGAAACCGGCCGCAGCAAGCCCAGCAAAGGCATGGTTCTGCATTTAGCGCAGATGCTACAGGCGGACCTGGCCGGCACCAATCGGCTCTTGTCGGCGGCGGGATACAGCCAGGTCTATTCCGACCAGGATCTGAACGCGCCTGGCATGGCCATGATCAGGGAGGCACTTGGGCACCTGTTACAGGGACACCTGCCTTACCCGGCGGTGGTGTTCGACCACGAGTATTATCTGGTGATGGCCAACCAGGCCATGCAGGCGATGATGGCGAGGATGATCGAGCTGGGGGCCCAGTTTCCGGCCCGGCCGAACTTCTTGCTGTCGCTGCTGGATGAGCGCGGCATGAAACCCTTCGTGGGGGATTGGGAGAATATTGCCTGCCACATGCTGCAACGCGTCTACCATGAGCATCTTGCCGGTCCCTTCCGGGATCAGCCCAACCGATTGCTGGAGCAGGCTCTGACCGTACCCGGTGTTCCTGAGAACTGGAAAAGCCACGTGGTGGAACACCTGGACTACCCGGCCATTCCTTTCACGCTGAATCTGGGGGATCAGCAGCTCAGGATCTTTTCCACCATCGCAACTATCGGCACGCCGCTGGATGTGACTGCTCAGAATTTGCGGATTGAGCATTTCTTTCCGATGGATGAGGCCAGCAAGGCGTATTGGAAGGGATGAAGCCAATTTCTGCTCTGAAGTCACAGCCGCTGCCGGTTACAATGGCGTATCTTTATACTTAGAAGAGAGCCTTATGCCAATCGAAAAGAACCAAGTCGTCCTGTTTCATTACAGCGTACGCGATGAACAAGACAACGTTGTTGAAAACTCCCATGGCGGCGAGCCGAACGCCTATCTGCATGGTCATGGCGGCATTATCAAGGGCCTGGAAGAAGCCCTGGAAGGTCGCGATGCCGGCGATACATTCAGCGTTACCGTCACTCCCGATAAAGCCTATGGGCCCCGGAAGCCCGATGCCATCCAGCGGGTGCCGATCAAGCATTTGATGGGTGCCAAACGGTGGAAGGCTGGCATGGTAGCCCAGGTTCAGACCGAGCAGGGGCCCCGCCATGTGGTTGTTGCCAAGGTAGGCCACAAGTTTGCCGATGTAGACACCAACCATCCGATGGCCGGCAGAACCCTGACGTTCGATATTGAAATTATTGACGTACGCGCGGCCACCTCGGAAGAGCTGTCCCACGGCCACGCCCATGGCCCCGGTGGGCACCATCACTAAGCGTTCGGTTTGATCGATTCAGTCCGCCAGTTTCGCCTGATGGTGCAGAGCGAACTTGAATCGATGTTGTTGTCGGGGTTGAATTCATGCGCCTTCCCACGCATGTCTGTGGTATGAAGCATTTACAGTGCCGCATTTTCTCCAGATGATTTTCACGGCAACGGGGGAAGCATGGAGACGCGAAGATTCGGAAACACCGACATTCAGGTAACACCGGTCGGGCTTGGTACCTGGGCCATCGGCGGCTGGATGTGGGGCGGAACGGACGAAGCCCAGTCCATTGAGACTATTCACCGAGCTATTGATAAAGGTATCGGTCTGATCGATACGGCGCCGGTTTACGGTTTTGGGCGCTCCGAGGAAATAGTGGGCAAGGCCCTAGCCGATGGCCGGCGAGATCAGGTTGCCCTGGCCACCAAAGTAGCTCTGAACTGGAACGATGATCACGACAAAGTCTGGCGGGATTCTACTGCCTCACGCATCGAGCGGGAGGTCGAGGATTCTCTGAAACGCCTTCAGACCGACCGGATCGATATTTATCAGGTTCACTGGCCCGATCCGAAGACGCCCATGGAGGAAACTGCCCGGGCGCTGGAAAAGCTGTACCAGGCGGGGAAAATTCGCGCCATTGGCGTCAGTAATTTTGCGCCGTCCCAGATGGATGAGCTGCAAAAAAATGTGCCTCTTCACAGTTTGCAGCCCCCGTATAACCTGTTTGAGCGCGATATCGAGCAGGAAATTCTTCCGTATTGCCGGGAAAACGGTATTGCCACCATCACTTACGGCGGGCTTTGTCGCGGTTTGCTGACCGGCAAAATGCGGGAATATACCCAGTTCACTGGTGATGATCTGCGCAAGAATGACCCGAAGTTTCAGGGTGAGCGCTATCGCCAATACCTGAACGCGGTGGCTGAGCTGGATGCGTTCGCCAAAGAGCACTATCAGAAAAATGTACTGGCCTTGGCACTTCGCTGGCTGGTGGACCAGCCAGGCGTCACAACCGCACTTTGGGGCGCCAGACGGCCTGACCAGCTGGATCCGGTGGACGAGATCGACGGCTGGTCTCTCGACAAGGATGCGATGGCCGAAATCGATGGCATTCTGGATCGGTGCATAAGTGATCCCGTTGGGCCCGAGTTCATGGCGCCGCCGACTCGGTAAACTTCCGCCATGGCCGGGTTCTTTGCAGCGGTGGGTGCACTGACTGCTGGGAGCCCGGTGGCTACTTCACGCTTAGCCAGCATTCGTGTTGGCACATCCTGACTTTCGCTGTACCTTTTTAGCTGCCGCAATCACTTTTTCATCTGTCGGGTAAAGCGCAGTGTTTAAAAGGTCAAGGAAAGCCGTGTATCCCTTTATGTTGTTTGCGTGGCTTCTGACGGTTGCAAGCTCTGGCCACGCAAAGATCTATAAATGGGTGGATGAGGACGGAAAGGTTCACTTCAGTGACCGACAGGACCACAGGGTTGAGCAGGAAGTGGTCAACGTTAAGCCGGGTGCCTCAGAATGGTCACGTTTTGAAATCGATATCAAAACGGTTGATGTTGAGCTGAGTGACGAGGAACACCAGCAAATCGTTGAAGGCGTTAACAACGTCTATGAGTTTTTTGATCGGGTGATGTCCTTTGATATGCACAGGACGGTGCCGGTCAACATTCTGATCCTCAAGGACAGCGCGACATACCGGAACTACCTCGTCCGTCGGGACGGGGGCATGGCTGTTGCTTCTTACGGGCTTTACATACCTTCCGAACACCAGATCGTCGTCTATATACGGAAAAACAGAAGCCTCACCTTCAAAACCATCAAGCACGAAGTGAGTCATGCGGTTGTTGATTCCATCGTTCCATATTCGCCTGCCTGGTTGAATGAGGGGCTGGCGGAGCAGATGGAAATGCTGAAGCGGGATGAATCGGGTTTGTACTTTGAACGCCACCACGAGAACCAGTGGGTTGTTGATCAAGCCCGTGAGCAGGGTCGTCTCACGGCTATCGACCAGTTGTTGAAACTGTCTAGCAATAACTGGCGACACTCCGACTTTTCGGGGCGAAGCAGCCTGCGGGCCCAGTCTGGACAGTTCGTTTATTTCCTGCTTTCCAAACCGACCAGCCGTAACTTTGTGGTGCGGCTGATGCACAACTTTAACCGGGGAGATCGCACCCTCTCGTATTATCTGGTGGATGATAATTACATCGGTGGTGTAACCATGCTGGCTCTGGACTGGCGGCGGTGGTTGCATGATCAGGGGGATGGTGTCGTTCGGTTGTAGCGGTCTGCCGCAGTTCGGGCACGAATTGCAGGCTTACCTGTCCTAGTCTGGTGTAATGGCAATCTCGTACATTTTCCTGGACATTGAATTGTGCGTGAGTAATTGCCCTGATAAATCGCGATAAGAGGATTGGATATGCCTCAGCTTCGTTTTGCCTATCTCGTTTGTTTCGCTGTTCTTGCTGCTTTTCTCGCCGCCTCTGCTGCGCAGGCCCATCACGGTTGGGCGTGGGCAACCGACGAGGAGTTTGAAATCACCGGTGTCATTCAGTCTGTGCGTCTTGGTAATCCCCATGGCGAGGTCACCATCAGCGTGGATGGAGAGGATTGGGTTGTGGAAGTCGGCCAGCCTTGGCGTAACGACCGCGTTGGGCTCACAAAAGAGATGTTGAGCCAGGGCAGGGAAATCACCGTGCATGGTCATCGCTCTGCCCGAGAAGGCGAGCGCCTGGTCAAGGCTGAGCGGGTTGTGATCGACGGCAAGGACTACGATCTGTATCCGGGCCGTAAGTCCTGATTCCGGGGATGTTTGAGCAAGCACTGGTTTCCGTCGAAAATCTGGCCTTTGTCTCAGCCCTGCGCAACTCTACATTGATGTACCCGGTGGTAAACGCCGGGCATATTCTCGGGGTTTCGTTGCTGGTTGGTGGCATTGTGCCGCTGGATTTGCGATTGATTGGTTTCTGGCGCACATACCCCGGGATGGTGTTTGTCGATGTGCTGCGCATAACGGCAGCAGTTGGTCTGGCGCTGGCGGTTATCTGCGGAGCGCTGTTGTTCGCCACCGCGGCCCCGGATTACGCCAGATCCCCGCTGTTCCAGGCTAAAATTGCGCTTGTCTTGCTGGGCGTGTTGAACGCGTTGACTCTGGGGCGGGTAATGACACGCCGGGACATACGGAGCCTGCCGATGGAGTCACCCATGCCTTTGGACCTCAGGGCAGGGGGCTTGCTTTCGTTGGTAGTCTGGATCAGCGTACTGATTCTCGGCAGGTTACTGGGGTATTTCTGACCTTGCGTTGATGCCCGTCGCCAGCAACTCCTGCAACATGCTGTAGCTCAGCCCCCAGATACAGGCACCTTGATAGCGGCAACAGGGCATGTTCAGCGTGCCGATGGGCGTAGGCCAGGGAAGCTGGCTCTGGTTCTCGCCGGCGGCGAGGTAGTCCAGAGGGACCCAGACCACCCGCTCGACTTCATGGTTGAGCAACACGGCCTTGGGCCCCTGCCATTCAAACACATAAGGGGTGACAACCATCGGGCGCCAACGGCTGTGATGGCGGGTTATCAGGTCGGATAGCCGCGCCAGATAGCGGCCATGGCGGTTGAGTTCAATGCCGGTTTCTTCCAGTGTTTCCCGCTCGGCGGCAGCCCGGGCAGACCTATCTTCGGGTTGCAGCCGGCCGCCGGGGAAGGCCATGTCGCCGGACCAGGGATCACCCTCCCGTCGGGCCCGCTGAATAAAGAGCAACTCCTTTCCCCCGCTTTCCGTTGTTCTGACGATCAGCGCGACGGATGCTCGAGCGAATCGGCGTCGAAACGGTATTTTGTGAGGGCGCAAATGGCTTACCCAGGACTTAGGACGCACGAAAAACTGTCCTCTGCTGATTGATGACTATAGTTAAACACATCCTGTATTCGCCGGGTGTATGCATTGCGACCTCGCTGCCATAGGTTCTGGAAATGAAACCGTTTTTATTGATCATTATTTACCTCGGTGCTGTTACCTTGCCATTGATCTTGTCCGCCGTGGTTGGAGGGCCGCCGCGCGAATGGCACCAGGAACTTGCATCCGGACTTGGCATTCTCGCCTTTTCGATGATCCTCATGGAATTCATTCTGTCCGGCCGTTTTAAGGTCATTTCAAATGGCGTGGGCATGGATGTGACCATGCGGTTTCACCAGATCATGGCCCGCACCGCGCTGGTCTTTGCGCTTGTCCATCCCTTCCTCTATCAGGGGACGCCCTCAGGGGGCACACGCCCGTGGGATCCTACCCGTCAATTGACGCTTTCGACGGATGTTTCGGCGTTATTATCCGGCATCGGCGCCTTCGTGCTTCTCCCAAGCCTTGTGCTGCTGGCCATAGGGCGTACCCAGCTCGACTATAAATACGAAACTTGGCGCCTTATGCATGGAGTTGGCGCGTTCCTGATTGCACTGCTTCTGTTGCACCACACGGTCTTTGGCGGGCGCTACGGGGCGGAGCCTGTGATGAGCTGGGTGTGGCTGGTTATGACGGTAATCGCTGTCGGATCACTACTGATGGTTTACCTGCTGGTTCCTCTTCGTCAAAAGGCGCACCCGTGGCGTGTGAATTCGGTAGTTCAGTTAACGCAAAAGCAATGGGAATTGACCGTGACGCCAGAAGGTCATCGGGGCCTGGATTACAAAGCCGGCCAGTTTGTATGGCTGAATGTAGGACACAGCCCTTTTTCGATGAAAGAAAACCCATTCTCGATTTCCTCAGCGCCTGCAGCCGGGCCAAAGCTCTCCTTCATGATCAAAGAGCTCGGCGACTTCACGCGAACCATAGGTCAGATTAAAGCTGGCACAGTGGCCTATCTCGACGGGCCCTATGGCAATCTTTCGGTGGAGGGTCGCACGGAACCGGGAGTCGCTCTCATTGCAGGTGGTGTCGGCCTCTCTCCGTTGCTGGGCATACTCCGACAAATGCGTCTGACCGGCGATTCGCGCAAGGTAAAGGTGATCTATGGAAATCGGGTGATCGACCAGATTGCCTGTCGTGATGAATTGGATGAAGAAGATGTCGTCTATGTGCTCTCAGAACCACCAGAAACCTGGAGAGGAGAGACGGGCGTTATCGATGGAGGGCTGATCAATCGGGTTTTTTCGGAGGAAGAGTTCCGCGAATGGATTTTCGTGATGTGCGGTCCGGCGATCATGATGGATGTCGTTGAAGATCAGCTGGTCAAGCGGGGCACACCCGGTCATCGCATCCTGTCGGAGCGGTTCCAGTATGACTAATCCAATCAGACGCTTGAGCCAGCGACAGCAGGTTTCTTTGACCATCTGGGTTGTGAACATCACGATAGGCGTGACGCTTCTCGTTTTCGTATTGCGCTAATTCATGTCGATTGAGTCTTGAGGAGGCCAAGTGACCTTTGAACACATCGTTCAGATAAACGACGTGACCAAGCCAGAGATACCGATGCTGACCCGATTCCAGGTATGGGAAGGCCTCGTGCTCCGAGCCCGGCGCCCGGACAAATTCCTGGTAGGTGTTGACGATTACGAGATTCTCGAACAGGAGCCGGCCTACATGAAGCGTTGCCTGCAGCTCCCGGGGCTACAGGTGATTGACGAAGTTACGTTTTGGCATGAGGCGAGGATCGAATATCGAACCCAGCCAACTCAGACCGTTCCGGCAGCAACCCTTGTCATGGATATTGAGGAGCCGGAACCCGAATCGCTTTTTGTTCGGTTCCGGTATCACACGGCGAGCATCGAGAATCGCGGTGATTCAATGCCCTATGATCAGTATCTCCACGAGGCGTATGTGGCCACAGATGTAGAAACCATTCAGATCATACGGCAATTGGCGGAGACGGGTGTTTTCTGAGATCTAGTCAATCCGGTTTTCATCACCCAGATAGGAAGTGAGAAGTCCATGAAATTTCTGATCGTCGGCATTTTCGTTATTGTCGTTGGATTTCTGAACTGGCGAGCCAAAAAGAACATTGATCCGAAAGAACAGGCCTGTGCCAGGGAAATTGGTCAGTTGCTTAAATCGAATCCGAATGCCGAACCGCAGTTCATCGCCAACGTTTTCGAGAAGCACAACATCCCCCGATCCCGCTGCAAGAGTATCGGTCGAATGGTGATGCCGCAGTTGGCAAAGCAGGGCCTTGAGCCGGATGATGCACGGATTGCCATGGAGAGGGTTAGGGCTGCGTATTCACGGGTTTCCTAGCGGTGGTGCTTGCCGAACAGGGCTCGTAGCTCTTCCTTGGCGGCCTCCAGCCGGTCTTTTTGTTCTGCTGGCAGTTGTTTGCCCGCACGATTGATGTAGAACGTCAGCATAGACATCGCGGACCGGTAAGGGTCCGATTTGCGCCGGGTGCTCTCTTCAGCAGACTTTTTAAGTGACAGGGCGATTTCCCTGGGATCTTTTAGGGAGAATACGCCATGCTCAAGCTTCAAGGCATCGCTGGATTCAGTTACTTTCTGCGACCAGTTTTCGGCCTTAGCCATGCTCCACCTCCGCCAGTTGCCCGAGTGCGGTTTTCTAAAAGCCTTCAGCCCTCTGCTCAAGGCTAGTTAGAGGCTTTGTTGCTGCCGGGGCCGAATAGGCTACTGTTTATGGTAGTAGGAGCAATCAACATTGTCAGTGCCTGATTCTGGAGTGTGTTCATGCAGCCAAAGGAAATTGTGGCTCAGTTCATCGAAAACATCCGCGCCCAGCGGTTGGATGAAGCCAAGGACCTGCTTGCCGACGAGGGCTTTGAATATGTGGGACCAAATATGCGTTTCCTCAGCCGGGATGACATGTTGGCCTATCAGTTCGGTATGTTTGCCATTCAGAAAGACCTTGTTCTACGACAACTGAGTGCCGAGGGTGAGCACGTGTTTGCGATCCTGGATTACCGGACCTACTTCGAGCCAATCGGAGATGTGCGCCTGGCAATCTGGTTTCGTGTGGGAGAGGAAAAAATCCAGTGCGTTGAAACTTTCTACAACGCGGCGGTGATCGAAAACATGTTGGGCGGGAGTCTGCCCGCCGCTGATTAAGCGTTTCAAAGCTCCGGGCTCATTCCTCAATGACGTCCCGTTCAAGCCCCAGAAGCAGGGCCAAACCCACGGCCATCAGCAGGCGGACGGTCATGTCCAGTGGTGGGATTTCGCTCCCTAACATGCTTGATCTCCTGCGGACAATCAAACCCGGTTTGAACGGCCCAGCCACCCGCTAGACTTTTGGTCCCTTGCCGCGGAAGACATTCACGATCAGTGACACGACCAGCAGTACCAAGAAGATGAAAAACAATATCTTCGCAAAGCCGGCGGCCGTTCCCGCAATACCTCCAAAACCAAGAACACCCGCAATGATTGCAATTACCAGACAGACGATAGCCCAATAGAGCATTTTCTATCCTCCTTTCGAGAGCTGTCTTTCAACCGTGGCACGCGGATGGTGTATGCGCAAATTTCAGGCGTGTTTTTGAAAGGATAGTAACGGGGCATCCATCAGAGCTCGATAAACCGAGGCATAACCATCAGCCCCACACCCACGGCCAGCATCTCCCAGGCGCTGCTGGCCAGATAGGGATAAAGAATCATGGCAATTCCGCAGTATCGGGTGACGATGTTTTTTCTGCGCCGCCCGTACATGAAATACCCGAAGCCGATGCAGCCGAACAGTAGCGACAGGAAGATGTCAGCGGTTTCCATGCAGTGAAGTCCTCCGGTGAGTTTGTTCGCATAGACTGATACTAGCGCAAGCAGAATCAGGACGGGGCTACACGTGATCTTTAGGAACCGAACAATTTTTCGCCATTTAGGGTATGATGAAGGGCCAATGTTGGTAATCAAGCCAACGTTAACCTGGATATCATTATGAGCAAGAAGCCCGAAAAAGTGACGTTAACGTCTGCAACGATTGAAGAGCAGACCGCTGCCTTTTTGAAGTCTGGCGGGTCTGTTGAATACGTGGGCAAGGGTAAAAGCGGGCAGGTTGCCTATCAGGGGTCGAAGCAGATTAACCTGAAAAAGTAACAGGCAAAGGCGGATCCACGCTCCGACTTCGAGGTATGCATTGCCCCTCAAGGAATAGGCATCGGTCGTTTCCAAGGGTGACATAGTGCGAGCCAGAGGTACTTCAGGTACCAGATGCCTGATGTGTAGTTCTCGCGATCCTTGGTCGCCAGTAGCTTGATGAGATCGAAATGGTTGGTGAAGGCTTCACTTGGGGGCTTCACAAACACCGGTCTTCCCCTGATGTGAGACATGATGGATTTGGCCACATGGGCATAGGCCCAGGGCGTTGAGGTGTTGGTGTCAAGTACGCCTGGTGCCAGAAGGAAGAGGTTGGGCGCGTCGGCAGAGAGGAAGCCGGAGTAGCAGCGACTACCAATCTCGTTAAGGTTCTTCGCCTTGTTGATGGCTTCGAGGCCAAGAAATCCGAAATCAACGCCATACCCGGTGCCCCAGAGCAGCAGATCCGTTTCCAGCTCTTCCCCGTTTGACAGCTCAATGGTGTTGCCGCAGAGCGAGCGCACTTCTCCCCGATGTCGCTCAATGTCTGCAAAGTGAATGAGCATCCCTGGCCGGCCAGGGATGAGCTGGTCGCGGCGGATGTCGAAATCGCCCTCCGGCATTATTCCGGTTATACCCGCTTTCGCGTACCTCGCCCGAAGATCCTTGTTTGACAGTCTGTGTACCAGACCGGTGGGCAGGCAGAGCATCTGGTACCTGGCCAGGACTCGCATGTCGATTCCAAGGTGCTTGATTCGTCGCGTTGGTCGCATCCACTTGGTGGATCGATAGATCCACGCAACACGGCCTGCACCGTGAGCGAAGCAGAGATCCAGCAGATCGTAAGCAGACGCGCCACCTCCCACCACGGTCACCAGTTTGCCTCGCAACTCCTCGGGATCGCGCAAGGCGGAAGAGTGATATTCGGTGATTGAAGAATTGAACCTTGCGACTTGCGGTACGGTGGGGCGATTGTGCCCACCAGTGGCGGCGATGAGCCATTTCGCTTGGTGTGTTCCAGTGTTGGTGGTTATTTGCCAGCCACTTTCGTTCGGCCGTGCGCTTGTGACGGTCGCATTCAGGTGGATATACGGAGATAGCCCAAAGCGCTCCACCCAGGCTTCAATGTTGCCCAGTATGTTGCGCTGGTCCTCCCCGGCAAGGGGCAGGCTGCCAAGTGTCCAGTCTTCCTTGCGGAACTGAATGTCCTGCCAGTAAGGGAGGTCCCGCCATAAGCCACCGATGCAGTCACCGCGCTCCAGAAGAATGACATTCAGCCCGGCGTCTTTGGCGTATTTCAAGCAGATGATGCCGCCGATGCCCCCGCCGACGATAACCAGATCAAGGTCTTCATTGGTGTTCATGGGGTGCTCCTGCAAATGCGGTGGCATCCCGAAGAGGGTAGGGGTGATCGACGCATTGCGTTTAATTTTTAAACTACACCCTCCCGGTGCCCAGTGCCAATGTTCCTCACTCCCCTGGCCAAAAGCGGCTAACAGTTCCGCCATAGTCCTTAAACGGTCTAATAACCCGCTGGTGTTCCCCTTGAAAGGGCGCAGGATGAAGAGTGGAGCCCTTCGGGGCAAGGAGATAGCTATGACTCAGTTGCAGCAAGGAACGATAGACACCTTCAGGGGGCTGTTTGGTGGCCCTGTGTTTGAACCGACAGATGCGGGGTATCACGAGGCCCGCCAGATATGGAATGCGATGATTGATCGGAAACCGGCGCTGATTGCCCAGTGCCATTCCGCGGAGGATGTGGTGGCCGCGGTTAACTTCGGGCGGGACCAGTCGATGCTGGTCTCGATCAAGGGCGGTGGTCACAACATCGCGGGCAACGCCGTGTGCGACGACGGTTTGATGATCGATCTATCGCAAATGAAGGACATAGAAGTGGATGTTGAAAACCGGCGCGCCTTCGTAGGGCCCGGCTGCACACTGGCGGACTTTGACGCGGCTGCACAAGTGCATGGGTTGGCTACGCCGCTGGGTATCAATTCCACCACAGGCGTTGCCGGCCTCACTCTGGGAGGCGGGTTTGGATGGCTCAGCCGGAAACATGGCATGACCGTTGATAACCTGATCTCCGCCGATATAGTAACCGCCAATGGCCGCCAGACTCGCGCCAGTGCTACAGAGAATCCGGACCTGTTCTGGGGCACTCGGGGTGGTGGTGGTAATTTCGGTGTAGTCACCCGGTTTGAGTTCCAGCTACATCCGGTGGGGCCGGACCTGTTGAGCGGCTTGATGGTATTCCCCTTCGATCAGGCCCAGTCGGTGTTGACGCAGTTTGCGCGCTTCACGGAAACCATGCCCGACGAACTCAACGTGTGGTTGGTAATTCGGCATGCGCCTCCGTTACCTTTCCTGCCTGAGTCGGTTCATGGTGAACCGATTGTCGCCCTGGCGATTTGCTACGCTGGGAACCCGGAGATGGGCGAAAAGCTGATCGCACCCTTACGTTCGTTCGGTGATGCGCACGGCGAGCACGTTGGTGTTCAGCCCTACGCCAACTGGCAGCAGGCGTTTGACCCTCTGCTGGCGGACGGAGCTCGGAATTACTGGAAATCCCACAACTTTGTGAAGCTGACCGACGATGTGGTCCGGGTGGCGTTGGAGTTCGGGGAGAAACTGCCATCGCCCCACTGCGAGATTTTTATTGCCTCGATCGGAGGCCAGACCGGTAGGGTGGCCCACGACGCCATGGCCTATTCCAGTCGCGACGCAAACTACGTGATGAACGTTCATGGACGCTGGGAAACAGCCGGGGAAGATGAGCATTGCCGCCAGTGGGCGCGCGCGTTCTTTGAGGCTGCCAAGCCCTATGCCAGTGGTGGCGCATATATCAATTTTCTTTCACACGACGAGACGGAACGGGTCGAGTTTGCCTACGGCGATGCCTACAAGCGATTAATGGAGGTCAAACAGAAGTATGATCCGGAGAATCTATTTCGGGTGAATCAGAACATTCGGCCGGGCTAGAGTTCGTTCACTAGAGCAGACTCGATCTGATCATGTCGAACGTGTCCAGAATCCTCGCAACAAACTGGTCCTTTGGTCGGAAGCTGCTATGGGTGTGGAGCGTAATGTCTCTCTGCAGATGATCAAGCAGTTTGTGCAGTCGCCTTCGGTGTAAACCCACCGCAGCCTGAATGGGGTCAAAGATCATGCCGGACAAAGCCGCAAACGCGGCCAGTGCCGCCATGACGGCAAGCATGACGCCGGCGGTTGTTGCCAATGAAGGCTCCGGTGGAAATGCGCTGCAGTACCAGCCACTTAAGCACGCAGGCGAGTGCATAGACCGGCGCCCACAGCAAATTGATCGGTGCCCGAAGCATGTCCCATCCAAGTGCCATCCGATTGGTTGAGAAAGCGCCTGGATAATGGAAATGTCGGTCGATGAATGCCGGGATCCGGGCCCGACAATCGTCAAAGTAGCGCTCGACGGCTAAACGGATTGCCTGCTCTACCTGCTGGGCTTCGGAAACGGTTTGGTCCTGCGTTTCGGGCATGGTTGGTCACTTGGATGATAGTGACTGATAGAGTGTCATCGGGCAAAGCGACGTGCAATGGCATCGAGAAATTGAACTGAACATTTGAGCATGATGCCCAGGGCTTCTATAAAAAAGCCCCTGCATGGCAGGGGCAAAAGACCACAACAATGACGCTGTGTGGAGTGTTCTAGAATTTCACTCGCAAGCCAGTCGTAACCAGAATAATGTCCTCATACTCCGGCGCATAGCAGGTGTTGCCAGAAGTGGTGCACCATTCGGCCCGCTCGTGGCTGTGAATCTTTGCGCCGGCGTAGGCGTCAAACAGATCGGTTGGGCTGAATACGTAGCCGACACCAATAACAGACCCCTTCTCGTCGTTTTTGTTCCGATCCCGGGTTTCGCCGTAATGGATGTCGAATGCGTGCGTCCGGTTCGGGCGGTACCCCAGCTTTACATAGCGAAATTGGCCAAGCTCTGAGTCGGTGGCGTCAAAGGTGTCAGTCGCTTCTTCCGGGGTAAGCTTCTCTGCGCGGTTCACGGCAGCCAGCGAGAGGTTCAGGCCGGTATCACTGTGGAAGTAAGATACGGAGCCGCCGTAGGTGTTTACGTCTGGTTCGTCGCTGCTGAGATTGTCGATGTTCTGGGTTGAGCGGGAATACCCTGCGCCAATCAGCATCCGGCCGCCCGGAACCCGCAAGCCGGATTTAACGCCCATCTGAAGAATGGAATCCTGGCCGTCGTCGCCGTCATGGCCGGCACTCACGGAGATGGTTACCGGGCCGATGCGAGGGCTGTCGTAACGGATACGGTTGTGGCGGCCCTCAAAGTTGTAATCTCGAATACTCCCGGAAATGCTCACCTCGTTGCCGAACGGGTTGGCTTCGTCAAAGGGGTTGGTTTCAGGGGGCGTCCTGTTCGGCCTGGACCGAAACGATGCCGGGAATGGTTTCAGAGCAAACCGGAGTTCGCCGCCAATCAGGCTGGGGTTGCGGAAACTGATCACGCCCGTGCCGGAATAATCCCGGCGCCCGGCATTGTAGGCAGCGCCTTCGCCAAGGCCTACTGTGAGCTTGCCGTAAGGAGTGTCGAGAAACGCATCGGTGATCCGCTCATCAATTTCCGGGCCGGTATTCTTCTGGGCGGGATCGACATCATTGGACGCGTTGGCAAATACGCCGACTTCGATCAGAGCCCCGGCGGTCCAGCCATCGATAATGCGCTGGGTACCGCCGATGTTGAACCTGGTCGGGCTGTTGCGGTTGTCCACATGATAGATCTCGGTATCAGAACCAAGCCCCAGTTCGTTCGCGTTGTAACCGTCCTTCGCGTACATGATTGCCCGGTTAACCTGGCCACCTACTTCCACTTCAAGGGCCGATGCCGGGGATGCTGCAATGCTGAAAATCCCAGCCGCCAGCAGCGTTTTTGAAAACCTCATATTGCCTCCGGTTTTTGTTTTGTACTGATTGCTCAGTGGCGTTTTCTGTGTTGACACCCTCTTTATCGGCTACAGTTGATACCTATGTAAATTGAAAACATTAGATAAATATATGCGTTTTCTGCATCTGATCCGGAGATCAACATGAATATCAAAAAGTTGAGGTGCTTCCGTGCGGTGGTAATTCATGGCTCATTGGTGGCGGCGGCGTCTGTGATGAATCTGAGCCAGCCAGCAACCAGTCGCCTGATCTCTACGCTTGAAGACGAACTGAAGCTCAAACTGTTCAAGCGGGAGAAGCGCCGTCTGGTGCTTACACCGGAGGGCAAGGAGTTCTATCGAGAGGCGGAAAAAATTCTGGCCAACCTCGATGATTTGCCGCGCATCGTGCGGGAAATCAAGGATGGTGGCACTCGCACCCTTCGTATTGTGGCACTGGCGCGGCTTGCGAATAGCCTGGTTTCTCCGGCGCTCGCCCGGTTCGTGGCAGAACATCCCGAACAGCGTTTTAGTGTAGACGTTCGAGGCCATCGTGATATCGAACAATGGGTGGCGGGCAGGCATTACGATATTGCAGTGGCACTGACCAAGCCCTGCAACCATCCGTCAGTGATCCAGCGGCCCTTCTTTGATACTGATGCCATGGTGATGGTGCCAAAGGGGCATCCACTGGAGCTGCTGGAGTCGGTAACGGCAGAACAGATGGCGGAACACGACATTATCGCTTTGGCGCCGGGACTGCGCCCCCGCTTTCAGATGGAAGAGATCTTTCATTCCGCCGGTGTGGAACTCACCTGCAAAATCGAAACAACCTCCAGTGTGCTGGCCTGCCAGATGGTGGTGGAGGGTTTGGGGGTAACCATTATTGACCGGCTGGCAGCATTGGCGGTGGACGAGAGCCGGTACAGTCTTTTGCCCCTGAACCCCTCCTACAGACTTCAGTTTGTTCTGCTTTTCCCGCCAGGCTTTGAGGAGACACCGGCGACCAAAAGCCTGGTTCGTTGCCTGAGTAACCAGGTTCGTGAGTCCCTGGGGGAGCACGCCGTGATGACAGGCGACACCGATTAAAGATGCATTAATTGCATAGAAATATGACTTATATTCAATTTTAAAATCAATTCGCCCTACCTAAACTGGCCTCATTCAATGATCGCCCGTCAACGAACCTTGCCAGGATGGGCTGATCAGATTCTCCAAATAATGACAATCAGGAGGAGAGATGAGGACCCGGACCCCGGTGCCATTCAAAAATCGACTGATAAGCTTGGTCGTCGCTGGCCTGTTGCCGGTGTGCGCAAACGCAGGCAAGGATGACAACACTCTGGTGGTTGCGTTTGAAAAGCCACTGACCACCGTCGACCGATTGTATTCGATTCAGCGCGAAGGCCTGATCCTCTCCCGGCTGACCGACGACGGTCTGTTTTATGTGAACCCCGATTCCCTCGAGTTCGAACCACTGGCCGCTGAGTCTTATGAATGGGTCGACGAAACCACGCTGGATGTCACCGTTCGGGATGATGTGCGTTTCCACGATGGCAGCAAGCTGACCGCCGACGATGTGGTTTATACCTTTGAATGGGTACTCGATGACGAGTCCGACACCAGCCGTGGACCGGTGATTCAGTCGTGGCTTGAGAGTGTCGAGAAAACCGGGCCGAGAACGGTGCGCTTTAATCTCCATTTACCATATCCCATGGCGCTGCGGGACATGGCGATCAGCATTCCGGTCCGCAAGGAAGGTACTTATGAGGGCGCCGATGGCATGGATAACGCGGCCGAAGATCGGCCACTCAATGGTATCGGCCCTTACAGGATCAAAGAGTTCAGCGCCGGCCGAGAAATTGTGATCGAGCGTTTCGAGGGTTACTACCACACGAGCCCGAAAGCCAATCCGGCCATTGAAACCATGGTATTCCGGGTGATTCCCGACCAGGGAACCCAGCAGGCGGAGCTGCTCAGCGGCGGCATAGACATGATGATGGGGGTGCCGCCGGATGTGGCCGATAACATCAGCCACCTTCCGGGCGTAGAGCGCAAGGAAGGCAACGATATCCGCATTGGCTACATTACCCTGGACGCCGCCGGCTATTCAGACCCGGACAGCCCGTTTACCAACCTCAAGGTGCGTCAGGCGATCAACCACGCTATCAACCGCGAGGAAATTACCCGATACCTGGTGCGCGGTAGTGCAGAGGTGGTTCCTTACGCCTGTCACCCGCGGCAGTTTGGCTGCAATGCGGACGGGCCTGTCTATCCCTACAACCCCGAAAAGGCGAAACAGCTTCTGAAAGAAGTCGGTTTCCCCAACGGTTTTTCCTTCAAGCTGTGGGCTTACCGCGAGAAGATCATTGCCGAGGCGGTCGTCAGCGACCTGAAGGCGATCGGTCTGGACGTTGACCTTCGGTTTGTGAAGCTCAATGTGTTCGCCAAAGTGCGAAACGACAAAGACATGGAAGCCTTCTTCGCCTCATACGGCAGTGGCGGCACCGCCGATGCTTCCGCCTCCACCGGGGTGCATTTCGCAGCAGGTTCTGCCCGCAACTACACCGATGACGAAGAACTGGCCGAAACCGTATTGGCGGCCGAACGCACCATTGATCCCCTTGAGCGCAAACGCCTTTACAGGGAGGCCCTGAATCGCATTGCCGAGCAGGCCTACTGGGTTCCCATGTTTTCCTACAGCCAAAACTACCTGCTGTCGCCGGGGCTTGAGTTCCCGGTTCCCAAAGACGGCGTTCCGCGTTTCTGGCAAGCCAGCTGGAGCGACCAATAATGTTTAACTATATCCTTCGACGTGGGCTGATGGCCCTGCTGGTAGCACTTACCGTGTCTTTCGGCACCTTCGCTCTGTTCCATTTCGCAACGGACCCGGCCCAGACCATTGCCGGTGAAGATGCGCCCCAGGAGATGGTTGACGACATTCGCGAGCAGTACGGCTTCGATCGGCCGGTGTCTGTCCAGTACGGGGATTGGCTAGGCAGTGCCCTTCAGGGCGATTTTGGCCAGAGCTACTTCTGGAAACAGCCAGTGGTAGAGCTGATCAAGGAGCACGCCAAAGTCACCATCGTGCTGGCGCTCTCCGCATTGGGTGTCACCATCCTGATCGCACTGCCGTTGGGGATAAGTGCCGCGCTGAAACCCAACAGTTGGGTTGACCGGTTTGCACTATCGACGGCGGTATCCGCGCAGGCCATTCCGAACTTCTGGCTGGGCCTGATGCTGATCATCCTGTTTTCGGTGACCTTTCCGATCTTCCCGGTGTCTGGCGACGCCACCTGGAAACACTACGTACTGCCCGCCCTGGTGCTTGGCGCCAGTTCGGTGCCGGCGGTGATGCGCCTGACCCGAACCGGGCTGTTGGACGTGCTCTCCTCTGATTACATTCGCACCGCTCGCGCCAAAGGCTTCGTCGGCTACCGGCTGATTCTTCAACAGGCCATGCGCAACGCGTTGCTGCCCATCGTCAGTGTGTTGGCAGTGCAACTTGGCCACAAGCTGGGCGGCTCGGTGGTAACCGAATCGGTATTCAGCATGAATGGCCTCGGCCGCCTTGCCGTGGAGTCCATTTTTAACTCGGACATTCCGACAGTGCAGTCTCTGATCCTGATCTTTGTACTGACTTTTGTACTGCTCACGCTGGCGGCTGATCTGATCAACGCCTGGCTTGACCCACGGATTCGGATGGGGTGAACCATGACTGTTAGAAACACTATGAGTCCGTCTGAACTGACCGCCGACGAATCTCGCATCGATTCGGAAGAGACCGGCCTGGGCCTGAGTCCGACCATGGCCGCTCTGAAGCGTGCCCGCAATCACTATGGCCTGAAAATTGGTTTCGGCATTCTGCTGGTGATGGCTGTGTTTGCCCTGTTTGCTCCCTGGCTGGCGCCCCATGATCCATACCTTCAGAACCTTCCGATGCGCATGTTGCCACCGGTCTGGGTTGAGGGTGGCAGCTGGGAATACCTGCTGGGTACTGATCATCTTGGCCGGGATTACCTCAGCCGAATCATCTACGGCGCGCGCATTTCCATGACCATCGGCATTGGTGCTGCCACCATTGGCATGATCATCGGTGTCACCCTTGGTCTCATCGCCGGGTACTTCGGCGGCTGGCTGGACCAGGCAGTGAACTTCCTGGTGACCTGCCAACTGGCGGTACCCAGCCTGCTGTTGATCATGGCTCTGGTGTTCGTGATTGGCCAGTCAATAACGGTGGTGATCTTTGTGATTGGCGCGACCCACTGGGTGTTCTATCTGGTGGTCACCCGGTCGGCAACTCTGCGACTGCGCGAGCTGGACTTTGTTGCTGCGGCTCAGGCCATGGGGTGCAGCAGGTTACAGATTGCGGTCAAGGAAGTGCTACCGAACCTGGTGAACCAGATCATGGTGATTTTCACCCTCGAGGTGGCGGTGGCCATCCTGAACGAAGCCACCTTGTCATTCCTCGGCCTGGGCATTCCATCGCCCATTCCGTCCTGGGGCCTGATGATCGCTGAAGGCAAACAGGCGATGTTCTTCCAGCCTTGGCTGGTCATCCTGCCCGGCATCTCACTATTCATTCTCGTTATTGCCATCAACCTGCTGGGCGATGGCGTGCGGGACGTGACCGTTACCAATCGGAGGAATTGATATGAGCACTGCATCCATTCTGGATATCCAGGATCTGTCAGTCGATATTCCGACCGATTCCAGCACGCTGCATGCAGTGCGGGGCATCAGCCTGGAACTCAAATGGGGCGAAACCCTCGGTATTGTGGGCGAGTCTGGCTCCGGCAAGTCCATGACAGCCCTGGCACTGATGAACCTTCTGCCACCGGCTGCCCGCCGACAGGCGTCCTGCATCGACTTTGATGGCAGTGACCTGACTCACGCCACCGAGCGGGAGCTGGCCAGCAAGATCCGGGGCCAACGTATAGGCATGATTTTCCAGGAGCCGATGACCAGCCTGAACCCGGTTTACTCCATCGGCCGGCAGCTTAAGGAAACCATGACTCTGCACCGGAGGGTGTCGGATGCCGAGGCAGAGAACAGGGCAATCTATCTGTTGGAGAAGGTTGGTTTGCCTGATCCCGCCAGCCGGCTCAAGCAGTACCCCCATGAGCTGTCTGGTGGTCAACGTCAGCGAGTGATGATCGCCATGGCCCTGATGAACGAGCCGGAACTGTTGATTGCCGATGAGCCCACGACGGCTCTGGACGTGACCATCCAGGCCCAGATCCTGCACCTGCTTCGAGACCTTCAGCGGGAATTCGGCATGTCCATGATTCTGATCACCCACGACCTGGGTGTGGTGTCGCGGGCTGCTGACAACATAGCGGTTATGTATGCCGGTGATATTGTCGAAACCGGCAAGACCGCAGAGGTACTGGAAAACCCATGCCATCCCTATACCAAAGGGTTACTGGAGTGTGTGCCTGGCTACCAGGGGTACAGCCAGCAAAGGCTCGGGGCTATTCCGGGTATTGTTCCTGCCATGACCGGCGAGATCTCGGGCTGTGCCTTTGCTTCCCGGTGCCCGAGGGCGGCAGATGTTTGCAGGACAACGAATCCGCCAACAAAGAAGCTCCATCAAGGCAGGTACTTTGTGTGCCATGAGCCTGAAATTGAGCAAGGAGAAGGAACTGCGGAGCAGCCAGTCGGCAGTGAAAGAACCGGAAAAACCGATTGTCGCGGGGCCGAAGACATTCTGACGGTGGACCACGTCAGCTGTACCTTTTCAGTGCGCCGGGGCCTCTTCGGCAAGCGCAAACCGCTGCAGGCACTGGATGACGTCAGCCTGACCCTGAAAAAGGGCGAGGTCCTGGCACTGGTGGGCGAGTCAGGCTGTGGCAAAACCACGCTGACCCGAACCATCATGGGTCTGCAGGCTCCCTCAACCGGGTTCGTCACGCTCAATGGCCAGCGGATTGGAAACCTGCCGCCCATGGAACGGGCCCGCATGATCCAGCCGATTTTCCAGGATCCATATTCTTCTCTGAATCCCCGGAAAACCATCGGCGAGATTATCGCCAAGCCCTTGGTTGTTCACGGCATTGGCTCGACACAAGAACAACACCAGCAGGTCCGGAAGATGATGGAACTGGTCGGCCTGCCCTCAAGGGTATTTAACAGCTACCCCGATCAGCTTTCCGGTGGTCAGCGCCAGCGTGCGGCCATCGGACGTGCGCTAATCCTGAATCCGGAAGTAGTGATTTGCGATGAGCCTACCTCGGCTCTGGATGTTTCGGTACAGGCCCAGATCCTGAACCTGCTGCTGGACCTGCGGGACGAGCTGGATCTGACCTATCTGTTCGTAACCCACAACCTTTCTGTGGTTCAGCACATGGCGGATCGGGTAGCGGTGATGTACCTGGGCGAAATCGTCGAATGCGGCGAGCGTGACCAGGTAATGTCCAGCCCGAAGCACCCCTATACCCATGCGCTGATGGATTCCGCGCTGAGTATTTCTCCGGGCGAGAGCGTGCCTGATCCAGGCTTGTCCGGCGATTTTCCGAATCCGATGAATCGTCCCAACGGGTGCCCGTTTCACCCACGCTGCCCCATTGCCGGGCAGCAATGCCGTGAACAGGCTCCGGGGCCGGAGCTCATCGACAACACGCTGGTTCAGTGCTGGAAAGCAAAAACCGCCGGCAGCCAGTTGAAATCCTGAACCAAACAACAAAACAGAGGACCTGCGCCATGAAACTCATCGCCATATTTCTAGTAGGGCTTATGTCAGTCCTCTCCGGTTGTGCCTCGGTGCAACCCGGTAGTGCGGCATACAGCGAAGAATCCGAATCTGAGCTCTTTCAGCCGGAAACCTTTGAGAGCTACGGCTCTTTTGTGGTCTCCGCTGGCACTGATGCCAAGCCGGTGGACATGCGGCTTTGGTATTCCCGACCCGATCAGATCACACCCGACACACGGGTCATCATGGTGATGCACGGCGGTCGTCGCGACGCCGACAAATACCGTGATTACTGGGGCGCTTACGCAAAACAGTACGGCGTACTGATCGTTGCTCCGGAGATTTCAGACGAAGACTTTCCTACGGGCTGGGGGTATCAGACCGGTAACTGGGTAACGCCGGATTCCGATTCTACAGACGAAACCAAGGGTGAGCGGGTGCCCGTGGAGCAGACCTCCTTTGCTGCCTTTGAACGGGCATTCGATGAACTGAAAAACCACTTCAATCTGGATGCTGAGACCTACGATATCTGGGGCCATGGCAGTGGCGCACAGTTTGTTACCCGCATGATCATGCTGTATCCCCAGGCCCGCATAGGCAAGGGCATCGCCGCTAACTCAGGCACATACACTTTCCCGGACTGGACCTTGCCACTGCGTTACGGGTTGAAGAACACCGGTGTTGAGCCTGAGGACCTGAAAGCGTCCTACAAGCATCACCTGGTGATCATGCTGGGCACCGATGATGACGATACCTCTCATCGTCTGCTGAGCCAGCTTGAGATTGCCAGGGCCCAGGGCGCGCATCGCCTCGAGAAGGGTAAAAACTTTTACCGGGTGAACAGGGAACAGGCCGAAAAGCTGAACACGGAATACAACTGGGAGCTGCAAACCGTCTACGGCATTGGTCACAGCGGTCGCAAAATGTCGGAAGCCGGGGCCGAGTACTTGTTGGAGGGTAAGGCTGAGGAGCCATTGTTCACTGACGATATGCAGCTGAACGAGTCCTATCGCTCGGACGGTGATTCCAGAGAAGAAAACGAATTGCTGAAAGGCTCAGACGACGGTGAAGAATCTCCGTTCTGAAGACACCCAACTATGAGCGAAGGGACCACTATGGAAAAGCAAATGCCCCGATCGATTGTACGCCTCGCGCATGGTCGGCTTAGCTATCTGGAAAACGGCAGCGGTACGCCGGTGCTCTTCCTTCACGGCCTTAATGGTAACGGATCGAGCTGGGTTGACCAGCTGTCGGGCCTGGCAGCATCAATGAAGATGTGGGCCTGGGACGCACCGGGCTATGGGCAGTCCGATGTTGCTGGTGATTCGGTTACAGAGCTTGCAAAAGTCGCCATCGAGTTTCTTGAGACCTGTGCCACCGGACCGGTCAATCTGGTCGGGCATTCCATGGGGGGGCTGGTGGCCATGAAAGTAGCCATCATGAAACCCGAGCTCGTGAGGCGACTGGTTCTCTCATGTACGCACCCCGGCCACGGTTTGACAGACGGTGCCAATGAGCGCTACCAGCGCAGGTTGCGTGAACTGGAAGAGCTGCCCAGGGAGGAATACGGCAGGCGACGCGCCAAGGGCATGTTGCCCGATGAAACCAGCGAGGCACTGTTCCAGCGGGTTGCGGCCATTGCGGCCGAGTCCCGGCCGGATGGTGTTGTGAATGCGGCCTGGGCCATCCAGACCGCCAACCTGATACCAGAGCTGGCAAGAATCAAGGCAAAGACTCTGGTCATCACCTGCGACAAGGATTCGGTGGCACCGCTGAAAAAGGCCGAGCCGCTACTGGAGCATATTCCGGATGTCCAACACCTGGAATTGAGTGGCTTGGGCCATGCGCCTTACCTTGAAGACGCGAAGCGTTTTAACGCTGTCGTCTCGGACTTCCTGCTGGGGTCGTGACAACCTGTCATTCAGGCAAAGTCGTAGTCACCGCCTTTCTCCAACGCCTTCTGATAAGCCGGTCTGGCGTGAACCCGTTTCACCCAACCGGTGATGTGAGGGCGGTTTCTGCCGACGATACCTCTGGCTACCGAGGCCTCGAGAGGGAAGCTCATCTGGATATCCGCAGCGCTCAGTTTGTCACCCAGGAACCAGGTATTTTTCGCCAGGTGGCCTTCCACAAAATCCAGATGGGTCTTGATCATCGGGCCGATGAAGATTTCATTGGTTTTGTCTGAAATGCCTTTGGCGACCGGTTTTATAAAGAACGGCATCGGGCTGGTTTTGACCTTTTCAAACACCAGACGCATAACCAGTGGCGGCATCAGTGAGCCCTCGGCATAGTGCAGCCAGTAGGTGTAGTCGAGCCAGGCCTGGCCGCCGCTCTCGGGCAGCATCGTGTCTTTGCCGTAGGTGTGGGCCAGGTATTCAATAATGGCGCCGGATTCGGCCACCACCAGATCTCCGTCGGTAATCACCGGAGATTTACCCAGAGGGTGCACCTTTTTGAGGCTTTCTGGCGCCAGCATGGTTTTGGAATCACGCTGGTAATGCTTGATCTCATAGGGCACGCCCAGTTCTTCCAGCATCCAGAGAACGCGTTGTGAGCGGGAATTGTTGAGGTGGTGGACTGTAATCATGCGCAAGCTCCATTCGCATTGAAAAATGATCGGGTGTGAAGAGTAGGCTTCAAACAGCGTTTTGGTTCACCGCTGACGATGATTGAGTGGCTAATGCCGATTGCGCACCGCAAAGCCGTGGCGTTTGAGTTCCTTGAGAATCTCCGGCACCTTGAAGGGCATTAATGTCCGGGTTGTTTTCAGAAGACTGATGGCAAGGTGCATCCGCTTGTACCAGAGCACCTGACGGATCTTTTTCTTCATGGGGTGATAGCCTTCCAGGTACAACTCCTCAACACGGTCTGCGTTATTGGTTAGGCTGTAGTCGCTCAGATCCAGCGGTACCGCTATGTCGGCGTTCCTGAGTTGCTTGCGGGTGTTGAAATCGATGCCGATGTTGATGGCGTTGGTAATCACATCGAAGGTGTTGTCTGGCTTCGGGTAACGGCTGACATGGCTCAGATCAACTGCCACCGTAATCCCGGCTCCCATTTTCGCCAATGGTGAAATCGGTACGTTCTCAACCAGCCCGCCGTCCACAAGTGTTCGCCCATCGATCTCTACCGGTACAAACAGGCCGGGCACCGCCATGGACGCGCAAACAACATCCGCCAGGTTGCCTTCCCGGAAGATCAGCTGTTCGCCGGTTTCGATATCGGTTGCACAGATTGCCAGCGGAATCTCAGCGTCTTCGATCCGGACATCCCCCAGGTCACGGTGGATCATCTCCCGAATGGCATTGGTGCTGAAAAGGCCGCCACGCTCGAAGGTAAAGTTGATAATTTTCGAGAGGTTCAGGGTCGAGCATATGGAAAGGATGGACTCCGCCGGGCGGCCGAAGGCGTAATAGCTCGCGATGAGGGCGCCTGCGCTGGTGCCGGAAATACAGTGAATCCTGATTTGCTCCTCCTCGAAAGCTTTGAGAACGCCGATGTGGGCAATGCCTTTTGCCGCGCCGCCCCCCAGGGCCAGGCCTATCCGGGTGTTAAAGGGGTTGAGTCTCATGGTTCTGGGCCTGTTGCCGTGTTCGAGGAGGTAAAGTCTACCAGAGTAAGTGGCGTGTTTGATTCAGCGTAATGCGAACAAAGTTGGATGTGTGTTTACCGGGGGCTTGGTCTGGGTTCCGGAGACAGGTTGGAAATTTTAATTCTTAGAGTTCAAAATATTGGCGTAGCACTTAAGGAGGTAAATTTTCCAACCGACTGCCGCATTTTGCAGTCATAGGAGTCCTCACATTGGGTGACGTCATTAAAGATGATTATCAGACCGACTACGTAGCAGGTCAGGATAATATCGAGAAGTTTGGATTTGATATCCACAACATCGTGTTTCCTCTGACCGCATTCCTGATCGTTGCTTTTGTTGTCGGAACACTCATTTTTCCTTCGGGTGCAAAGGAATTGCTCGATAGCGCCAAGAATGGTGCGATCGCTGTCTTCGACTGGGGCTTTCTTCTCAGTGCAAACCTGTTTGTTCTCTTCTGCCTGGCACTGATTTTCATGCCGGTGGGCAAGATTCGGATTGGTGGGGTTGATGCCAAACCCGAATTCTCTCTGCTCTCCTGGTTTGCCATGCTGTTCGCTGCAGGCATGGGCACGGGGTTGATGTTCTGGTCGGTTGCAGAGCCGGTTGCCTATTACACCGACTGGTATGGAACGCCGCTTGGCGTTGAGCCTAACACCGCAGAAGGTGCGCGCCTGGCGATGGGGGCAACCATGTACCACTGGGGCCTGCATCCCTGGGCGATTTACGCGATTGTCGGGCTATCATTGTCTTTCTTCGCCTTTAACAAGGGCCTGCCGTTAACCATACGCTCTGCGTTTTTCCCGATACTCGGGGACAAGGTCTGGGGTTGGCCGGGGAACGTGATCGATACCGTGTCCGTTCTGGCAACGATCTTTGGTCTTGCGACCTCGCTCGGCTTTGGTGCCCAACAGGCGGCATCGGGTATTTCCTACCTGTTCGATATTGAGGGAGGCCTGAATATTCAGGTGGGCGTCATTGCCGGCGTTACGGCCGTTGCCACCTTCTCTGTGATTCGAGGCATTCACGGCGGTGTCCGGATTTTGAGTAACGCCAATATGGTGATGGCAGGGTTGCTGCTCTTGTTTGTCATCTTTGCCGGCCCCACGCTTGCTGTATTCCAGTGGCTGTGGGATACGTCTGTGTCTTACGCCTCCAACATGGTTGCACTCAGCAATCCGTTTGGCCGCGAAGAAGATACCACCTGGTTCCACGGCTGGACTGTATTCTATTGGGCCTGGTGGATCTCCTGGTCACCGTTCGTGGGTATGTTTATCGCCCGTGTGTCCCATGGCCGCACGGTACGTGAATTTGTCACCGCCGTGCTGATCATTCCGACCATCATCACGCTGTTCTGGATGAGCGCTTTCGGTGGCGGCGCGCTCCATCAGGTTCAGAACGACATTGGGGTGCTGGCGTCCGAGGGGCTGACCGATGTATCGCTGGCCATGTTCCAGGCACTAGAGAATATTTCTCTTTCGGGGATTACCTCTTTTATCGGGATTACGCTGGTGCTGACCTTCTTTGTGACCTCTTCAGATTCAGGTTCGCTCGTGATTGATAGCATCACGTCAGGTGGCAAGACCGACGCCCCGAAAGCTCAGCGTATTTTCTGGGCAGTTATTGAAGGTTCGATTGCCGGTGTGCTGTTGTTTGTGGGCGGAAAGGAAGCGCTGAGCGCCTTGCAGGCCGGCGCCCTCAGTGTTGGGCTGCCCTTTACCCTGGTGCTGTTGGTGATGATGTATAGCCTGTTCAAGGGCCTTCATCACGAACGCCGCTTGCTGATCGCGGAAGGTAAGATGTAAATGGCAGGCTGCCCCCAGCAAACCCTCCTACGACGTCAAAGGCCCCTCACCGAAGGGGCCTTTGTATTTTCCGGATTCTGTCCCCATATAAACAGAAAACAGACAAAGCAGGAGATCGGAAATGACGGCACCAACTCTGCAGGAACAACTGAGCAGTGCGGTAAAAGAGGCAATGCGGAACAAGGATAAAACCCGGCTTGTTACCCTGCGCATGGCCCAGTCTGCGGTGAAGCAGATCGAGATTGACGAACGCCGCGAGCTCAACGACGAGGATGTTCTTAAGGTGCTGGACAAGATGCTCAAACAGCGCCGCGACGCCGCGAGCCAGTATGATGACGCCGGCCGTGAAGAGTTGGGCGACAAAGAGCGTGCTGAAATGGTGATCATTGAGGAGTTCATGCCCGCGGCCCTGAACGAGGATGACCTGGATGGGTTGATCCGAATGGCCATCAGTTCAACCGACGCCCAGGGGATGCAGGATATGGGCAAAGTGATGAACGAGCTCAAGCCTCAAGTGCTTGGTCGGGTTGAAATGGGCCATCTGAGCAAGAAGGTGAGGTCCGCTTTGGCGGGTTGATTCTGATTCGCCCCCGTCTGGCCGAGACTGGCGGGGGTTGCAAACTGACTACTATTTGGTTAATTTAAATCGTGCACAAGGTAATCGCGAGCAATTTAAATGTCAGAGCATGAATCTTCAGATCAATCGATTCCCGGCGCAGATCTGCTGACACTGGATCGGCAGATGTGTTTTGCCCTCTATTCCGCGTCTTTAGCCATGACCAAACTGTACAAGCCGCTACTGACCGAGCTTGGGCTGACCTATCCGCAGTACCTGGTAATGCTGGTGTTGTGGGAGAAGGATGGTATTCGGGTGTCGACCCTCAAGGAGCGTTTATTTCTGGATTACGGCACTCTGACGCCCCTCGTCAAACGGCTTGAGAAACACGGGTTACTGGTTCGCCAGCGTTCACCGGAGGATGAGCGGCAGGTGATCGTTCGCCTCACGGAGAAAGGCCGGAGTCTCCAGCAAGCAGCAGTCGGGGTACCGCAGCGGGTAGCCAGTGCATCTGGTTGTTCACTGGCCGAACTGGAGGGTTTGAAGACCGAGCTCTGTGCATTGAGAAACCGCTTGCACAGTCATCTGGATACTCATCTTGCAGAGAGTGCCTGAACAGGCATTCCTGTTTAAATCCAAAGCAGAGAGGAAAGCGTTATGTCTATCGAACAAGTGTTGTATAGAGCCCATGCAGAAGCAACCGGTGGTCGTGACGGCCGGGCCATTTCTTCAGACGGTATTCTCGATGTCGAGCTTGCAACGCCGAAAGAAATGGGCGGTGCCGGAGGCAAGGGAACCAACCCGGAGCAGCTGTTTGCCGCAGGTTACTCTGCCTGCTTCATCGGCGCGATGAAGTTTGTAGCCGGTCGTGACAAGCTTAAGATGCCGGAAGATGCTTCCATCGAAGGTGTTGTTGGCATTGGCCAGATTCCCAATGGGTTTGGCATCGAGGTGGAACTGCGCATCAGCCTGCCCGGTATGGATGATGCCGAGGCCAAGAAGCTGATCGATGAAGCTCACAAGGTTTGCCCTTACTCCAACGCAACCCGTGGCAACATTGATGTAACACTGAACCGGGTGGACTGATACCCGGTTGGTAGAGTCAGGCTCTGCTTCTGGATCTACCAATCGAGCCTGAGGCTGGCCAGCAGCGCCTCACCCAGGCTCAGATCCACCGTGCCCGTGTTCAGGTCCTCATACCGGACACGGGTATCCACACTGGCGCCTACGCCAACAACCACTGCCGGCCAGGCCCCGCCTCCGTCGTGAATCCGGTACGTCAGTTCTGTTCTCCACTCTTCTAAATAGAGCGCGCTTTCAATTTCCCTGGCCTTATCCAGCGTGGCCCATCGATCTCCGTTTCGCTCTACCCGAAACTCCCAAAGCTGCACGGGGCTTTGCCATTGGATCAAAACCGGCAGATCGAACAACCAGTGCCCACGTTCGTTGCTCTGTTGCCAGCGTACCCTGGGAAGCCATCGGAAAGATCCGAAGCGATGGTCACCGCCGATGCCGAAGCTGAGGTCGCTGGTCTCATCCAGGGCCCGAAACAGAGCCATACGGCCGTTTACCATATCACTGTGGAAGTCTTGGTACTTGAACATGTTGGAGGTGCCGGCAATGCCGGCCTGTGCTTCCAGGCGGTAAAGCTGATGCTGCCATTCACCACCGAAGGTTAACCGATGCAGGTGCCCGTTGTGGGCCGGGTCGCCGGTGCGGATGCGTAGTGGCTGGTAATCGTAATCGATACCGAAAGTGCCGGCAGAGCCCTGTTTTTGCCAGCCGAGCCCGCGCTGCAAACGGGTCACCTCGTTGGCAGATGGCTGATTCTCCGGCCAATCGTAGGGCTGCCATTGCCGATAGAGCAGGTAAACGTTGTTTGAGGCCTGCACCACGCATGGCAGCGCGAGAGAGACGAAAAGAAGCGGGGCCAGAAGGATAAACCGGGATGTGGCCAAACGCCTGATTCGATAACAGCGCCCTGATTTCACCATGCGTTGCCTCTTGCCAAGCCTGTGAATTGCGCGATCTATGCCCTACTATTTTAGCGTCAGATTCTTCAGTCGCTGCGATTTTCAGGAGCCTATGTCCGACAAAGAGTTACGCACCCGATCCGACAAACAGGCGATCGATCAGTTTATCAACGAGGTTCGCACGCTGCCTAAACAGGGCGGCGGGCGGGGGCGGCTGATTTTCGCGCTGGACGCGACCGCAAGCCGGGAAGCAACCTGGGACCAGGCCTGCCATCTGCAGAGCGAGCTGTTTATGGCAACCCGCGATCTGGGCGGGCTGGCCATTCAGCTCTGTTACTATCGAGGCTTTGGCGAGTTCAAGGCCACGGGGTTTGTGACCGAGACCGGCCAACTGCTGAACCTGATGAACGGCGTTTCCTGCCTGGGCGGCCGTACCCAGATCAGCCGGGTATTGGCCCATGCGGTGAAGGAGACCCGCGCAAAGCCGGTCAAGGCGGTGGTGTTTATCGGAGATTGCTGCGAGGAACCGGTGGATGAGCTTTGCCATACCGCCGGGGAGTTGGGCATGCTGCGCACGCCGGTGTTTATGTTCCACGAGGGCAACGATGCCCATGCCAGAGCGGTCTTCCAGCAGGTGAGCAAGCTGTCTGGAGGCGCATACGCGCCATTCGATCGTAACAGTCCTCAGGTTCTGAAGGATCTTATGGCGGCGGTTGCGGTCTATGCTTCCGGGGGAGCGAAGGCGTTGCAGGACTTTTCCAGCCGTAGCTCTCCTGAAGTGAAGCGCCTGACCAAGCAGATCCGGTAGCGCTGCTAGACATCCACTGAGGGGCCTGTAAGCCCGGAGTAACTGAGTGCCATTAACGCTTGTTGCCATCGTTGTTGCGGTTGTTGCCTGGATCTGGTTGCGTAACCAGCCGGCCAGCCAGCGCAATGCCGCCATTCTCAAGCTTGCTTTGTTGGCGGGTATCGGCGTAGTGGTGTTGCTGGCTGCGACCGGCCGCCTGCATTTCCTGTTCGCAGGGCTGGCATTTCTTTATCCACTGTTGCGTCGCTTGCTGCCCTCCCTGTTGCGCGGAGGGCTTGGTGGTATGGCGGGTGGTACCAAGGCCAAATCTGGCAACCAGTCCCATGTGTCCAGCGATATTCTGGAAATGACTCTGGACCACGACTCAGGAACCATGAGCGGCAAAATCATCAAAGGCCCGATGGAAGGGAGAGAGCTGGCAGACTTGAGCGAAACCGAGTTCCTTGAACTACTACGCTATTGCCGCGGCCAGGATGAGGATTCCGCCCGCCTCCTTGAAACCTACCTGGATCGCCGGTTCGGAGACTCCTGGCGAGCAGACGATGCGGCTGCCTCTGAAAACGATCAGTCGGGCGATAATGGCAATACTAGCGGCCCGCTTAACGAGAGCGAAGCGCTAGACATTCTGGGGCTCGAGCCGGGGGCAAGTCGAGAAGAGATCATCAAAGCTCATCGGCGGATGATGCAGAAGCTGCACCCGGACCATGGTGGCAGCAATTATCTGGCAGCACGTATCAATGAGGCTAAAGAGTGCCTGCTGGGCTGACTTTCTCGGATGATGTGGCCTTCTGCTTATCAGACGCCGATTTCTTTTGTGGCGATTGCCGCCGCTTCCGGGCTGTCGGGGTTGGCGGTGCCGGCTCGTTGCGCAGGTAGGCTCCCGGTGCGGGCTCTATCACGGGAAGGTTGCCCTCTCCCGGAATGCGTGCCTTCACCTCGCCGCCACTGAACCGTTCAGCCCATGCCACCCAGTCTGGCCACCAGGAACCTTCGAACTGCTCGGCACCTTTCAGCCATTCCTCCGGGTTGGGTGGGTTGTCCTCATTCAGGCGATATCCGTACTTCCTCTTCTCGGGCGGATTGATGATGCCGGCAATGTGTCCCGAACCGCCGAGCACAAAACGCAGCGGGCCGCCCAGGTTACGTGCGCCTTTGTAGCAGGAGACCCAGGGTGCAATGTGGTCCTCAATGGCGGATGCGAAGTAGCTGGGAATCTTCACCTTTCTCAAGTCGATCGGCGTGCCCGCCAGGGAAATGCCACCGGGTTCACGCAGCCGGTTGTTCAGATACATGTTGCGCAGGTAAAAACTGTGCATGGCCGCTGGCATGCGAGTGGCGTCCGAGTTCCAGTACAGCAGGTCAAAGGGGGCCGTGTCGCGGCCGAGAAGGTAATTATTGACGAAAAACGACCATATCAGGCTGTTGGCCCGCAGCATGTTGAAAGCCGTTGCCATGGAGGCGCCCTCAAGATAGCCCTGTTTATTCATGGCCTTCTCGATTTTGGCGATTGAGTCCTCGTCGATGAAGACAGCCAGATCTCCGACGTCCGAGAAATCCATCATGCTGTTAAGAAACGTCGCGCTTTTTACGCGATCATCCCCGCGAGCAGCCAGCCAGGCCAGAGTGCAACCCAGCAGGGTGCCGCCGATGCAGTAGCCGACAGTATTGATTTCTCGCTCACCCGTCGCTTGCTCAATGGCTTCCATGGCGGCAACCGGACCTTCGAGCATGTAATCCTCAAAGGTTTTGTGTGCCAGCTCTGGACCGGGATTCACCCAGGAAACCACAAACACGGTGTGCCCCTGTTCCACCCAATAACGAATGAAGGATTTTTTCTCGCCAAGATCGAGGATGTAGTACTTGTTGATCCAGGGCGGTATCACCAGCAAAGGCCGGCGATGGGCGGTCTCGGTGGTCGGCCGGTATTGGATGAGTTGCATCAGATCGTTCTGGAACACTACGTCGCCGGGTGTGTTGGCAAGGTTGTCCCCCACCTCGAAGGCGTCCGGATCGGACATGCGAAAAGGCATCGGGCCCTTGCCTTCGTCCAGATCACGCAGCAGGTTCGCCAGGCCTCGCAGCAGGTTCTTGCCCCGTGTCTTGACGGTTGTGCGCAACACTTCCGGATTGCTCAGAATGAAGTTGCTCGGGGCGAGGGCATCGGTCATCTGACTGGTGAAAAAACGGACTTTCTGTCTATCGTGTTCGTCCATATCCCGGACATCGTCAATAGTGTCCATGATCCAGCGAGTTGACAGTAAATAGGCCTGCTTGACGGCGTTGAACGCTATGACGTCGTTCCAGGCCTGATCCCGGAAGCGGCCGTCGCCGGGCTCCGGCTCGGCTACAGTCAATGGTTTCTTGCCAATACCGCTGGCCAGCAGGCCAGACCAGAACAGACTGGTGTCCTTTAGCAGTCGCATCTGCGCAAAGAGAAGCGTGTCAGGCTGGGTTGCAAGTTTGCCGGTCAGGGTGATAAAGGGTTTTGTCATGCTCCCGACGCTGGCCGGATTCGGCGGGCCACCGCGCAAACGGCGCATTATGGAGCGCTTGAGCAGGTGGCCACCATGGACACCCACTCGTGCCAGAGAGCGGCTTACCACATTGGGTTCGAAGTCAGGCGTTGATTGCTTTTTTATTGGTTTATCAGCCATTTTTTCGCCTTCTGCCTTTCACGTGTTACATGTAAACGCCGCCGTTAACGTTGATCTGCTGGCCGGTAATGTAATCCCCCTCTGCGGCCAGAAAAACCACGGCGCGGGCAATTTCCTCCGGTTTGCCAAACCGGCCCATGGGAACCCGGGCAATGATCTGTTCGCGGATGTTCTCTGGAACCTGAGCCAGCATTTCGGTTTCCGTGAAGCCCGGGGCAATGGCGTTGACCGTAATGTTGTACTTGGCCATTTCCAGTGCGAGGGTCTTGGTAAACGCGATAATGCCGCCCTTACTGGCCGCGTAGTTGGCTTGCCCGAAGTTGCCGGCCTGCCCGACAAAGGAAGTGATGTTGATGATGCGACCGTATTTCTGATCCATCATGATCTTCAATACTTCGGAGCAGGTGGCGTAGACGCTGCCCAGGTTGGTGTCGAGGACGTCGTTCCAATCGTCGTCGGTAAGCTTTTTCATGGATTTGTCTTTGGTGATGCCGGCGTTGTTCACCAGGATGTCTATGCGGCCCCACTGATCCTGAACCTGACGGACCAGGCTGCGCGCTTCCGGCATTTTGGACAGGTCTGCTTTGAAGGAAAGTGCCCGGACGCCAGTTGCCTCAATTTCCCTGGCAACCTCTTCTCCTTCGGACTGGCGGGAGCGGTAGTTGATGGCGACGTCGGCGCCGCGTTGAGCAAGTTGCAGTGCGATGTGACGACCGATACCGCGTGAGGCACCGGTTACCAGGGCGACCTTGCCCTTGAGATCCTGCATGAAACCCTCCCTGGAGCGGTAGTCCGCTCTGATTGTTATTCCTTATTATTGATCACCTCATTCAAGCTAGCAGAGCACCTGAATCGCGACAAGAAAATGTGACGCCTGTCACGCATTGCGAATGAATGTCTTTAGTCGCGGCGCAATGGATCCGCGCCATTGGCTGCCGTTGAAGACACCGTAGTGGCCAACCCCCTCTTGCAGGTGGTGCAGCCGTCTGGCGTCCGGAATATTCACGCATAGGTCGTGAGCAGCGCGGGTCTGCCCGGGGCTGGAAATGTCGTCCTTCTCGCCTTCAATCGTCATCAGTGCTGTTTTTTCGATAGCCGCCGGATTCACTTTTCGGCCCCGGTGCATGAAGCAGCCCCGGGCAAGGTGAAACTCTTGGAAGACACGCTGGATAGTGTCCAGGTAATAGGTGGCCGGAAGATCCATGACCGCGAGGTATTCGTCATAGAATTCACGATGACGTCTGATCTTTTCGACTTCCTTGTCACGCATGGACTTGAACAGGCCCCGGTAGGCATCAACGTGGCGGTCGAAGTTCATGTTCACGAACCCGGTCAGTTGCAGAAAGCCGGGATAAACTTTCCGCATGGCTCCTGGATAGGGCGCGGGTACCGGGTGAACCAGGTTGCGCCGGAACCAGGCGAGATTGTGTTTGGTGGCCAGTTCGCAAGGTGCGGTGGGATCAATGCGTCCGTCGATGGGGCCGCTCATGAGAGCCAGCGAACGCGGTGTCGCCGGGTTTTTATCTTCGGCCATGAGGGCGGTGGCTGCGAGCACCGGCACTACGGGCTGGCAAACCGCCAATACATGGGTGTCTGGCCCAAGCTGTTCAATAAAATCTATAACGTAGTCGATATAGTCGTCCAGCCCAAAGTCGCCCGCGGAGAGAGGCACCCTGCAGGCATCACGCCAGTCGGTGATGTAGACGTCGTGGTCTGGCAGCATTTCCTTCACAGTGCCACGCAGCAGTGAGGCAAAGTGCCCGGACAAGGGCGCAACGATCAGGAGTTTCGGGTCATCGGGGCGGGATACGCTGCGCTGGAAATGCTTGAGTTGGGCAAAGGGTTTGCGTTTGACGATGACTTCAGTGATGTCGACCTCCTCCCCATCGCACACTGTTGTGTGCAGATTGAAGGCCGGTTTCGGGTAGCGTCGAGTCAGATCGCCGAACACACCGTAGGCCGAAGCAATACTGCGAGCGCCCGGCAAGCGGGACAGGGGGCTGAGAGGATGCCTGAGCAATTTGCTCTGTGTGTCTGTCATCATGCGCAAGGGCATCAGCGCAGCGCGGCTCATTTCATGGGCAAAATACATCATGATACTGTCCTGCTTGAGTTATGGAGTCCGGAAGTCAACGCAAAACTTAACAGCCATCGATTTCCGCGCTCGATCTTTGATACCCGATGCTGATAAAGATCCGGGCGAAACAGATACAATCTTCCAAAAAGGTTGAAAATGTTCTTGTCGCAGATGAATTCGCCACCGGCTTTGGGTTTGGCCAGAACCCAATTGAGTTTGTAGAGCCGGCCCTCGGAAATCATGTCCACGTGCGGCCCTACCTTGTGGCCTTCTGGATATCGGACCAGGTATATATTCAGGCGTCTGGAATTAAAGAGAATCCGGGTTCTTACTTTTGCAGGCATGGTAGTGGCATACGCTCTTGCAGAGTCACTAGCAGCAGTTTGCGCGCTATGCTGCGCGTTGGTCAATTATGGCCGGGAACTTGCTCATACAAAGATGAGGATTTGAACTGATGACCAGAGCATCAGGTGGTCGCAAGCTTTTGCGATGGTTTTTGCTGCTATGCGCTGGCGCTATCGTGCTGATCCTGTTGGTGGTTCTGATGTTCCGGTTTGTAAATCCACCCACGTCGGCCTTCATGCTGGGCTATCAGATTCAAAGCACGGGCAAATCCCTCGCTCAGGAATGGGTGCCCATGCGCGAGATCTCACCCTGGATGCCCCTGGCAGTGGTTGCCAGCGAGGATCAGCGATTCCCGCATCATGTGGGCGTGGATTTTGAAGCCATTCGCCAGGCTTTGTCCGAATACAGGGCGGGCGAGGGGCTTCGAGGGGCGAGCACCATCACCCAGCAAACGGCCAAGAACCTCTTTCTCTGGAACGGGCGTAGTTTCATTCGCAAGGCCATCGAGGCGGGTTTGGCGCTTGTTATAGACGGCCTGTGGTCAAAACAGCGGGTACTGGAAGTCTATTTGAACATTGCCGAGTTTGGTCCCGGTATTTATGGCGTTGAAGCTGCCAGCCAGGCTTACTTTGGCAAGCCCGCCCGTCACCTTACCGAGTACCAGTCCGCGCTGCTCGCGGCCGTGCTCCCGAATCCAAAGGTTTTGAGTGTCAATTCGCCATCGTCGTATGTGTTGGAGCGAGTGTCCTGGATTCAGGGCCAGATTGCGCAGCTTGGTGCTGGATATCTGCATGATCTCTAGTCTGGCTGGTAGGCAGATTTATTGGCGTGACCATTGGCTTTGACTCGTTGATACTGGGGGGAACTCAATACCACTTTTCTTCTCAAGGATTGCAACAATGGCTCTTTTCCCCGACGACAATGGCGAAAACGACCTGTTTATGTCTCGAACCGACCCGGAAAACCCGTTGGGCACCCATGCCCCCTACAGTTTCGAGCTGGAAGGCAAGGTCTGGCCAACCGTGGAACACTATTTCCAGGGCATGAAGTTCACCGACGACAACCGCCAGGAAAAGGTGCGCAACGCCGATACGCCCGGAAAGGCCGGAAAGCTCGGACGCAAGCGCCATAAGAGCCTGCGGCGGGATTGGAAGCAGGTGCGCGAAACCGTTATGACACGGGGGATCTATGTGCGGTGCCGAACCCACCCCGAGCTGGCGGAGGCTCTGCTGGATACCGGCGACACGAAAATCGTTGAAAACAGCAATTTTGATTATTTCTGGGGCTGTGGCCGGGATCGGCGGGGCGATAACCGTTACGGAAAAGTGTTGATGAATGTGCGGGCCAGGTTGCGGGAGGAGCGGGCAGCGCAGGATTGAACTTCAACCTGCGCGCCACCTGCCACATCATTAGTGCAGGTCAATCGCTCTGCTTCAGGCCCATTTCCCAGAAATCGATTTCAAGCCGGGTGGCGTCGCTGAAAATCCGGGTTAGTTCCTTGAAGCGGGCAGGGGAGACATCGGCCAGTCGCTCATTGAGCCAGCTGATCTCTGCTCGCATCGCCTCCTGGAACTCGTCGCTCTCGTACATGGCGATCCAGGCATCGTAGGGGTTGTTTTCACCCCGAATCGTTTCCGCCCGGCTGTTGAGCCAGTTGGCGATTTCACCGTAACCCACCATGCACGGCGACAGGGCCACATGCAGGTCCAGCAGGTCGCCCCGGTTGCCGGTGTCCAGAACGTAGCGGGTGTAGGCCAGCGTGGCTCGGGCTTCCGGCAGGTCGGCCAGCTCTTGTTCGGAAATGCCCCACTCCTTGCAGTAGCTGACGTGCAGATCCAGTTCCACATCCACGATGGCCTGCAAACCCTCCTTGGCCTGGCGAAGGTCCGACAGTCTCGGGCTTTTATAGGCTGCAAGAGCAAAGGCACGGGCAAACTGGATCAGGAAAAGGTAGTCCTGCTTCAGGTAATGCTGGAACGCCTCGGGCGCTAATGTCGCATTACCGAGTTGCTTTACGAAGCTGTGCTCGATGTAGGCCTGCCATTCGTTTTGGCAGCTCTTTTTCAGGTCTTCGAACTGATAAGGCATGCGCTCTCCTGAAGTGCGGTAGGCTCAGTAGCAGGAATTGGGTGACGAGTCCGGGTTGATTTCACCGGAGACTTCTTCCGGATCAATGCCGTGACTGATCAGTACTTCCCGCACAAAATGTACCTGGGCCAGGATTCTGTCAGCATCATCCCCGTATTCAAACCGGTTGATCTCGACCGGCTGGGGCATGAAGGTAAAGGCGGTTTTCAGGGCGGTGAGCGTGTCTTCGTCGGCCATTGGCATACTCCTCGTGCGATTTGAGTTTCACAGGAGGAGTATGCGCAAGTCTTCAGGCCCGCCGACGGCTGGAGGCCACTAGTGAACCCAGAACCACGAGTATCGCAGCCAGCGGAAGCCGCCAGTCTGGCGCGGCAATCCCGGCCAGTACCAGGAAAAGAGCGGCCAGCACGGGCACCGCATAGGCGAGGCTGCCCACCAGGGCTGTAGGCCCCTTCCGAAGGGCCAGATCCCAGGCCACCATGGCCAGTCCGTATGGCCCCAGGCCCAGGGCGACGCCAGCGGCCAGCGCGGTTCCTGAAGGCAGCGCATGGGCAGAGCCGGATACGGTGTCTGCGGCTGCTGCTCCGGCGCCTGCCAGAAGGAACAGGCCGGGCATTACCGGAGCGATCGCAACAGGTGTTGCCTGGCAGATCCACGAGTACAGGGCCCAGCAGCCCCCGGCCAGAAGAGCCAATCCGTAACCAGTCAGATTGCCTGAGAAACCATTACTCAGGGCCTCCGGGCCCAGCAGCAAAGCCGCCCCGGAAAAGGCAATCAGTGCCCCCGCAACAACCGGGAGGGCGATCCGCCGATGGAAAGCCCACTGGCTGATCAGGATAAACATAACCGGCCAGGTATAGGTGATCAGAGACGCCTCTGCGGTGGGCGCCATGCCCAGGCCGGCCAGATACGCGCCGACCGCCCCCATTACCAGCAAAGGCACAAGACCGAAAATCACCAGTTTCCATTGCCAGGACACTTTCACAGATCTGCGCGCTTCCCGCCCCCGGAAACTCATGGGCAGCACTGCCAGTGCGCCACTGATCAGGGCGATGGTTGTAAGTTGAAACGGAGGGATGGAGCGCGCGGCATCCACCAGCAGAGGTGCGACGGCCCACAGCACCACGGCAACCAGAGCCGCGATGGTGCTCAGGATGTTTGGCAGACCGATGGTCGCGTTAAGAATCCTCATGGGCAGTCCTCCTTTAGCCGGTGTGTTGCGATCTGACTGTGGCAGGATATACTCGGATTAAGCATCACAAAAACAACAGTTTTTGATAAAAAGCATCACAGGAGATGATGGTTTGCGTCCCCGGATTCTTGATCTGACCGTACTGCAAACGCTGGTGGCCATTGCCGACACCGGAACGGTTACCGCGGCGGCAGACCGGCTTGCTTATACCCAGTCAACTGTCAGCATGCAGTTGCATCGCCTGGAAGCCTTGTTGGAAGTGCCCCTTCATGAGCGGGAAGGGCGGCGGATACGTTTCACCGCTGAGGGTGAGCAGCTGATCGGCTACGCCCGGAAGATGCTGGCCCTGAACAACGAGGCATTGGATTCGCTTCGGCAACGGCAGGTTTCAGGACAGCTGAGCCTGGGTATCCCGGAGGACTATGCGTTTTTGCTGACCTCCGTTCTTTCCCACTTCAGCCAGTTGTTTCCGGCGGTTCAGTTACAGGTGATCTGCGGGTCTAGTGTCAGGCTTTTGCAGCAGGTGCAGGCCGGTGAGCTGGACCTGGCGGTTGTAACACGCCAGACCCGCTCCCCGGGGGGTGAAGTGATTCGCCGGGAGCCACTGGTGTGGGCGGTCGGCGCCGAGAAACAGCCTTCCCTCACAGATCCCATCCCGCTTGCGCTCTACTCGCCGGGCGCCGATGTATTCAGGGAGGTGGCGGAGCAGGCGCTGTTTTCTGCGGGTCGGCAATGGCGCCTGGCCTACTCAAGTCAGTCGATGACGGGGCTGATGCCAGTGGTAGTGGCCGGATTGGCCGTGGTGCCGGTAACCCGCGATATGCTCACGCCCCAGTTGCGTGTTCTGGACGAACGAAGCGGTATGCCGGCCCTGCAGTCCATCGAGATGGCCCTGCACCGGCCCTCGGGCCGCCCGACTGAACCTGCACGGCAGATGGCGGAGCTGATCCGGGAGCATCTGGCGGGAGATGGCTGATCTGTCTCCGTGTTAGGCTGACGATATCGTGTCTAAACGCAATGAACGGGATATGCCATGAAAACGATCAACATCGACATTGTTTCCGACATCGCCTGCCCCTGGTGTGCCATTGGCTATGCCCGCCTGGAGCAGGCCATGAAACAGTTGGCGTCTGAGTACGAATTTGGCCTCCAATGGCATGCCTTTGAACTGAACCCGGATCATACGGGTGAGGGTGAGCCCATACTGCCGGCTCTGGCCCGCAAGTACGGCCGGAGCGAGGATGAGATGCGCGCTACCCAAAACCAGATGATGACGATTGCGAAGGATCTGGGCCTGAACTTTGAGAAAATGCAGGAACGTTTTACCTGCAACACGTTCGATGCCCATCGACTGGTCAAGTGGGCTGCTGAGCAGGGCAAGCAGACGGAGATGAAGCAGGCATTGTTCGAGGCCTATTTCGGAAAGGCAGAGGATGTTTCAGACCGGAATGTGTTGCTGGGCTGCGTCGAGGGCCTTGGGCTGGATCGCGACAGGGCCAAGCAAATTCTGGATTCTGATGAGTTCGCCAATGTGGTCCGGGAGGACGAAGCCACCTATCAGCAGGCCGGTGTTTCGGCGGTGCCGGCGTTCATCGTGAACGGGAAATACCTGATCTCTGGCGCCCAGGAACCCGACACCCTGGTACAGGCGTTCGAGGAAATCGGCGCAAAGCCTGAGTGAGCGCCTGAACTGGAGAAGAAATGCCGAAATCTTCCGAAGCCCGGCAGCGAGCCATTCTGGAGCGGCTGGATAAATTCAGCCGGTTCACCGACAGCAACATTGCGATTCCGTTTACCAATATAAAGATAGGTGCGGAGGCAGTGATTGGCTTGTTGCCCGTGGTGGGGGACGCCGTGGGCCTGGTGCTGGCCGGCTACGTATTGGTGGAAGCGCATCGGGCGGGCGCCAGCAAGGCCGTCAAGCTTCGCATGCTGCGCAACATGGGCATTGATTTCCTGGGTGGCCTGCTTCCGGTGGTCGGTGATGCCTTTGACGCGGTATACAAAGCCAATACCCGCAACACCCGCTTGCTCAGAAACTACCTGGAAAAAGAGTTGGCGATTGAACCGCCTCCTCCGCCTTTCCCCTGGATGACCGTAATCTGGTTGTCCGTGCTGTTCGCTGTTGTTACCGGTGGCTTGACGCTGATCCTTTAGAGCGGCTGCGGTCACTCTGACGTTTTTAGTCGACTCAGTGTCGTATTGGTTCCTTCCGAAAAGATCAAAGAGGGCCACATTAGGGCTATCGACAACCCGGGAAGGGGGAGATAGCAATGGCTGTTAAATTCGAGCAAGCACTTCTGGATTATCCACAACAACGGGCCGGTGCGGCACGCCAGCCCGACAGCGTCGACCAGTCTGATCGACGCGTTCCCATCAACCTGCGCCAATCTGGCCCCACGCCGGTGGAGATGCTGATTTCCACACGGGTCCGCAAGTCACCGTACTGGCATCTGGCCTATGAGGCGGGCTGCTGGCGCGCGACGGTCTACAACCGTATGTACCACCCCCGGGGTTATGTCCGCCCGGAAGACGGCGGTGCCATGCTGGAATACGAGTCGCTGATCCACGACGTCACCATGTGGAACGTGGCGGTTGAGCGTCAGATCCAGGTCAAAGGCCCGGATGCCGAGCGGTTCGTGAATTACGTGATCACCCGGGATGCGACCAAGATCAAGCCCATGCGTGGCAAGTACGTCATCCTCTGCAACGAGGAGGGTGGCATCATCAATGATCCTGTTCTGCTGCGGGTCGCCGAAGATGAGTTCTGGTTCTCGCTCTCCGACAGTGATCTTGAGCTTTGGATGCGGGGCGTAAACGTTGGCATGGGATTCAATGTCACCATTGCGGAAATCGATGTGGCGCCCGTGCAGATTCAGGGGCCCAAGTCTGAAGCCCTGATGGCGGATCTGTTTGGCGACGCCGTCCGGGACATTCCTTACTACGGCTTGATGGAAGGCCAGGTGGCCGGCCACGACGTGATCGTGTCCCAGACCGGCTTTACCGGAGAGAAGGGCTATGAAATTTACCTCAAGGATGCGACCAAATACGCCGAGGACCTCTGGTACACCGTGCTTGCCGCGGGCGAGCCCCACAACCTGCGGGTCATAGCGCCCGCCCACCATCGCCGGATTGCCGCGGGCATTCTGTCCTGGGGCCAGGATGTGGACCAGGAAACCCTGCCGTTCCAGTGCAACTTGGCGTACCAGGTGCCGCGCAACAAGGAGGCCGATTACATCGGCAAGCAAAAGCTTGAGAAGGTCCGTGAGCAATTGGACGCCGGTCGCCCGCCTTTCAGTCACATCATGGTGGGCATCCGTTTTGGCGGCGGCAAGGTGACTGACTACTCCAACGATTTCTGGCTGATCAGCGGCCCGGACGGCGGTGAAGCGGAGGGCTATGTTACCTCCCCCTGGTACTCCCCGGAGCTTGAGACCAACATCGCGCTGGCATATGTGCCGTTTGACCTTCGGGCTGTGGGCACGCGGCTGACTGTGCATCTTCCTGTGGAATATGCCGCCGCGGATGGCTCAACCGCTGTGGAGGCGGAAGTGGTGGAAGTGCCCTTCCGGCCTTCGGTGAATCCCAACGCCCGCGAAAGAGCCCGGGCCAAGGGGATCGACTTCGCCGATTAACCGATCGGGAAGAACCGGCGATAGCAGCTGTCGGGTAAACACCGTTGGCAATGGGGTGCGCGGTTTATGACACTGGTTAGCGAAAGACAGGCGTTCAATCGGCCCGATGAGGAGGCAGCAGCACGGTTTCGTGATCTGGTGCGCTCGGCATCCATCGAGGCCACACCCCGCCAGATCCTGACGACAGAACATTTGCCGGATCTTCTGCCGGCAGGCACCTGCGTGTACGTGCCTTTCCTGCCAAAGGGGCAGTTCAGTGACACGCTGGAAGCTTCCCGTCGTCTGCTGGATCTGGGTATGCAGCCAGTGCCGCATGTGCCCGCCCGAATGGCCCAGAGCCGGGGGCAGTTGCGGGACTGGTTGGCCCAGTTAGATGAAAGCGGGGTAGACCGTCTGCTGTTGATCGCGGGTGACAGCGATGCGGTGGCTGGCCCGTTTCCCGACACTTTGGCCGTGCTCGAATCGGGATTGTTGGCGCAGTTCCGGTTCCACGGTATCGGTGTTGCGGCTCATCCGGACGGCCATCCTATGGCGGATCGGGCAACCCTGGCTCAGGCATTGAGCGTCAAGCGTGAATACGCCCGTACGACCGCTACCAGGCTCTGGGTGGTCACCCAGTTCACCTTCGACGCTGAGGTAGTGATCGACTGGCTGCAAGGGCTGGGCAATATTCTGGAAGAGGTGCCTGTCTATATCGGCATGGCGGGCCCAACGCGGGTTAAAACGCTTATCGCTTATGCCGCTATGTGTGGGGTAGGCGCATCCGCACGTATGCTGCTCCGTCGCCCTGGCAGTGCCCGGATGCTGGGTGCCTGGAAACCCGACGATATGGTCCGGGCGCTGGTGCAGTACTGCCTGGAAAATCCGGAGACTTTGCTGCGGGGCATTCATCTGTTTCCGTTCGGAGGCCTGCGCCAGTCAGCGCAATGGATTCGGGATCACAGTGGGTCCTGCGAGAACAAGAGGGAGGCAGTGCCATGAGTCTTCAGTACAGTAAACTGACACCCGACACGCCAGCGCCGTCCGAGTTTCCGCCGCCGGGCACTCCGGATATCGAGATTGCCCGTTCGGTTCAGCCCCAGTCTATTCTTCTGTTGGCTCAGCAGCGTTTCGGTTTGCCGGCGGAGAGCCTGGTGCCCTTTGGCCATTACAAGGCAAAGCTGGACATGGCCTACGTGGATACGTCCGAATCGGCACCCAGAGGCAAGCTGGTACTGGTGACGGCCATTACGCCAACCCCGGCGGGGGAAGGTAAGACCACCACCAGTGTAGGGCTGAACGATGGCTTCAACCGGCTGGGTGTGCGTGCCTCCGTGTGTCTGCGGGAGCCTTCTCTGGGGCCCTGCTTTGGCATGAAAGGCGGGGCCGCCGGCGGAGGCCGGGCCCAGGTGATTCCGATGGAGGACATCAACCTGCATTTCAATGGCGACTTCCACGCCATCACCAGTGCTCATAACCTGCTGGCGTCACTGATCGATAATCACATTCACTGGGGCAATGAAGCCGGGCTGGATCCGCGTTACATAAGCTGGCGCAGAGTCATAGATATAACCGACCGGTCCCTGCGAAACATGGTCTGTGGCCTGGGCGGGGCGGCACACGGTGTGCCCCGTGAGACCGGGTTCGACATCACCGTGTCATCGGAAATCATGGCCATCCTCTGCCTGGCGGACGGCCGGGCGGACCTGAAGCAGCGCCTGGGAAATATCATCGTTGGACGGCGTTCGGACATGTCGCCGGTGACCGTTCGTGATCTGGGCGTGGAGGGCTCACTCACCGTACTGCTGAAAGAAGCCCTGCAGCCAAACCTGGTGCAGAGCCTGGAGCACAATCCGGTGTTTATTCATGGTGGGCCCTTTGCCAATATCGCCCACGGGTGCAATTCCGTCACCGCAACCCGGGCTGCGCTGGCCCTGAATGACGTGGTGGTTACCGAGGCGGGCTTTGGCGCCGACCTGGGCGCGGAAAAGTTCATTGATATCAAGTGCCGGCACACGGGATTGCGCCCGGATGCCGCCGTAGTGGTCTGCACCATTCGAGCCCTCAAAATGCAGGGCGGTATCCCCCGCAGCCGACTGGGGATTCCCGACCTGGCGGCGCTGCGACAAGGTGCCGCCAATCTTGAACGGCATATCCGCAATCTGCAGCAGTTTGGCCTGACCCCGGTGGTGTGCATCAACCGCTTCCCGGATGACACCGAGGAGGAGATGGCGCTGGTCCAGTCCATCAGCGAGGAGCTGGGCGTGCGGGCAGTGCCCGCGGATCACTGGGCAACCGGTGGTGAAGGCGCCACTGAGCTGGCCCAGGCGGTGCTGGACCAGATGGATGAGGGCGAACCGGAGGTGAAATTCCTCTATGAAGACAGCCTGCCCCTGGCGGACAAGATTCGCACGATTGCCACCCGTATCTACCATGCCGGAAGTGTGGAGTTCACAACGGTCGCCAAACGACAGCTGGAAGAATACGAAAGCCTGGGCTTTGGCCACCTGCCGGTGTGCATCGCCAAGACCCAGTACAGCTTCTCGGTGGACTCGTCGGTGAAGGGCGCGCCGTCCGGGCATATGTTGCCGGTGAGAGAAGTGCGCCTGGCGGCGGGAGCCGGGTTCGTGGTGGCGGTCTGTGGCGATATTATGACCATGCCGGGGCTGCCACGGCGCCCTGCCGCCCTGGACATCGCGCTAGATGAAAATGGCCTTGTGGTGGGGTTAACCTGAGACTGGGTTTAACCTGGGACAGTATGCCCCGGGGAATCCTCAAAGGTTCCGTAAGTGGGCTCGGTCCGGGCCCGCTTCAGGGCCTGCAGGGATGAAGACGGCAAACTGGCCATGGTGTCGTTCAGGAGGCCGTCGGCCTTGGCCGGAGTAAAGACTTCCATCCGTTCATACTTGGGCGCGCGCCCCATGGTTTTGCGATAACAACGGCTGAAGTGGGTGGCGGAAACGAAACCGCACATGGAGGCAATTTCCACGATGGAACAGGAAGTCTGCTTGAGCAGACGGCGCGCGCGGTTCAGCCGCACTCTCAGGTAATAGCGCGACGGCGTGCACCCCATGTGCTTCAGGAACAGCCGTTCCAATTGCCGGCGTGAAATACCTGCCAGGGTGGCCAGTTCCTGCAGTTCGATGGGCTCTTCGATATTGGACTCCATCAGTTGGGCAGCCTCCGCCAGCTTGGGTTGCGCACGGGCCAGTCCCGGATGCATGGGCATGGGCTGTTGCTCACTCTCCTCCCGGACCCGGTCGCAGACAAACATGTGGGATATGGCATTGCTGAGCTCCTGGCCATGCCGCCGTGCCAGGAAGCTGAGCATCATGTGCATTGGCACGGTGCCTCCGGTGCAGGTCATGCGTTCACGCTCTACCGTAAACAGGCGGTTGTTGGTCTGAACCCGGGGAAAGTCTTCCTGCATGGTTTCCAGGCATTCCCAGTGGGCACTGCAGGCGTAGCCGTCGAGCAGGCCGGCACTGGCCAGCACGTAGGGGCCGGTACAGACAGCGCCAAGCAGGACATGCTGCCGGGCCATCTGTTTCAGCCATTGGACCTCCCGGCGTGAGAAACTGCGGGTGACGTCAATTCCGGCAACCACGATGACCAGATCGAACCTGTGCTCTTCCTGAATTGAGGCATCCGGCACCATGGTGATGCCGTCACTGGCGAGGGCGTAATCGCCCTCGGCAGTAAGCAATTTCCAGGAATAGAGTTCGGTGCCCGCCAACTGGTTGGCCATTCTGAGAGGTTCCACCGCAGTGGCAAGGGCAATCAGGGTGAAGTTGTCGATCAGAAGGAAGCCGACCCGATAGGGCTGCTGGACGGGCTTGTCTGTTTGCGAACCGGTATCAGTGGTCATAAACAACCCCCTTTGCCCTGCCTGGGCCAGTCGCAACGGCCAGCACCGGGATTGCCTGTACTGACCACCACTACCTGAACACTAGCTGTTGCACCTAAATCGTGCAATAAATGATCAGGATTTGACCCGCTCGTTATCCGGATCAAACAGTGCCCGGTAACCCACCGCTTCGATTCGGATAGGGTAGTGCTCCTGGAAGTATTCCAGGGTGAGCTCACGCCCTTCCTGGGCATACTCGGCGGGGATGTAACCCAGCAGAATGATCTTCCCTACTGAGGGCCCCCACGCCACACTGGTGTTGTAAGAGCGGCGACCGTGGCTATCCACCAGCACTCCACCGGTTTGTGGGTCCAGAATCGGCCATTGGCCAACCGGGTAGCGCAGAATGCCGTTGGCATCCCGGTGCTCGGTCATGGTCATGGTGCACAGGTAGGCCGATTGCCGTGGCCACTCCCGTTGCTCCAGATACGCGGCCTTGCCGTGAAAATCGGCTTCCTTGACCTTGGGCCGTTGCAAACCGGCTTCGTAGAGATTGTATTCCGTTTCCAGGTCCACGTTCTGCAGTCGCAGGCTCTTCTCCAGGCGACGGGTATTGGCGTAGGTTTCAATGCCCACCGGCGTAACGCCCGCATCGTAGAGCAAGTCCCAGATTCTCAGGCCATAACTGAACGGGAAATAGAGCTCCCAGCCCTGCTCGCCCACGTAGGAAATCCGGAAGGCCCAGACCGGGACCCCTCGAATGTTCAGTTCCCGGGCGGTGGCAAACGGGAAATTGTCCGCGGACAACTGGTCCGGGTCGGTCACGAACTGGGCCAATGTCTCCCGGGCCTTTGGTCCCCAGAGGCCAAGGGTCGCCAGCTCGTCGGTGCGGTCATGCACCTGGATGTTGTCCAGCCCCTTCTCCCGGGCCATACGGGTGATCCAGCAATAGTCCCGGTGGCCGGTGTCGCCGCCGCAGACGACCCGATAGTCTTGCGCGCCCCGCCGAATGATGGTCAGGTCGGAACGCACGCCCCCGCGCTCGTCGAGGAAATGGGTGTAGACACCTTTGCCGTTGGGCGTGGTACCGCCGACTTTGGCAACCGACAGATATTCCAGCAGCGCTTCCGCGTTGTCACCGGAAATGTCGAAGATGGCGAAGTGCGAGAGATTGATCATGCCCACGGATTCGCTCATCTCAAGCTGTTCAGCGTTGGATACCTCCCAGAAGTGCCGGGCGTCCCATTCGTGTTCCCGTACCGGGATCCGGTCGCGGTATTTCGCCAGCAGGGTGGACTCGTTGGCTGCATAACCGTGAGCACGCTCCCAGCCTGCGGCCTCCATGAAGTAAGCACCCAGACCCACTTCCCGCAGGTAGAAGGGGCTGGTTCGCATCTTGCGACCGGTAAGGTAAGGCTCACGGGGGTGAACCGCCGGAGTGTAGATCTTTTTGGCCGTCTCGTAGCAGCGGTTATACACGTAGTCCGGGGTTTTCTGCAGCGGGTAATGACGCGCAATGTCGATACTGTGGGGATCCATCTGCGGGGAGCCGTGGGTCATCCAGTCGGCCAGTACCTTACCCGCCCCCGGGCCGTCCTTCACCCAGACTGCCTCGCAGAACCACAGGTTACGGACTTCCGGGGATTCGCCCATGAGTGAACCACCATCCGGTGTGACCGACAGCAGGCCGTTGAAAGAGTGTTTCTCTTCCCACCCCAGTTCGCCGAGGATTGGCGTCATCTCAATGGCTTTTTCGTAGGCGTCCATGACCTGGTCCAGTGAAAGATCCCGCATCGAGGGGGACATCCGCGCATCACCGGGCTCCGCAATGGCGCCGGGGTAGACCAGCCGTGGGTTCTCCGCTTCGTAATAGCCCCACTCGATACGGCCGCCTTCGGTGGTGGTCGGGTCGCCGGTGTCCCGCACATAGGCGGAATTGCCCTGGTCGCGGAACAGGGGATAGACAATCTGCTTGCCGGTGCCATTGAGCTCTTCGTAGGGGCCGAAAAACAGCAACGGATGCTCCAGTGGCATCAGTGGCAGGGGCGCGTTCGCGGTGTTGGCCATCAGGGGCCCCCAGATGCCCATGGAGAGAACGACGTATTCGGTGTCAATGTAGCCCTTGTGGGTTTCCACGCCACGCACCTGGCCGTCCTGGACATCAATGCGGATGGCCGGCGTATAGGCAAAGGCCTGCAGTTTGCCGGTGGCCACGGCTTCTTGCACCAGGTCGCCGGCAACACTCTGGGAGCGGGGCACCACCAGCCCGGCATCCGGGTCCCACATCGCGCCCTGGATCTGACTTTCGTCCAGTAATGGAAACAGCTCCTTTGCCTGCTTGGGCGAGATCATGGTGACATTGGTGCCGAACGCTTTTCCGGAACCCACCTTGCGACGAAGCTCGTCCATCCGCTCGTCGTCGTCAGACCGGGCCACTTCCATGCCGCCGCATTTCACGTAATTGCCGCGTTTTTCATAAAACGCCTGGCTGTATTTGGTGGTGTATATGTTCAGCTTGTCGTGGGAGGTGGTGAAGCAGAAATCCGATGCGTGGGAAGTTGAACCGATATCTGAGGGAATAGCCGATTTTTCCAGACCCACGATGTCATCCCAGCCTTGCTCGATCAGGTGGTGCGCTACCGACGAGCCAACGATACCGCCCTGGCCAATGATTACGACTTTTGCCCGTTTCGGTAGTTGTGCCATTTTGGATCCCCTCTACCTGCATTGAATGCCACCGCGCTGCCGCATTTCGGGCAGGGCCTTTAATCAATGTGGCTCTAATTGCTGATGGCAGGTAAATCCAATACGACACCGAGCCGTCTAAAAGCGGCAGAGACTCGGCCAGTCGAATGGTGGAAATTCTGATTTTCGAGTGAGGCCTGGATCAAAACTGTACAAGTAGTACCTCTTTTGATCCGCATATTTACTGGTGGTCAGGGCGAGAATTTGTTTAGATTCGGCATGTACAGGGAATAAAGTGCGCTGTGAGCTCTTTTTATGCCGACCCCTTCGGTTGAATCAAATACCGTATCCCCACGCGACATGCTTATGCTGCGACTCTCCATCGTGGTTGGCGGCATTCTGATCTCTTTGTTCATGATTGGTGACCTTCAGTTGATTCCGCCTGAACTGGCGGGCTCCTACATCACCAGCAGAGCCCTAATTCAACTTCCGATTCTTGCTGGCTTGCTTGCTTTCACCTTCGCACCGCAATTTCTCCGTTTCGCACAAACGGCCTTCCTGGCGACCGTTCTGAGCATCACCTATGCCAATTACTACCTCATCCATGTGGCCTGGGAACAGGCGGCATTCAGTTTTCCCTATGAGGGCACGCTGCTGTATGCCTTCTTCGGTTTCTTTGTTTTCGGAATGAAATTCTATTACGCGTTAACCGCGATGCTGATCAGTTCCCTCGGCTTTGTCGGTTTGATGCTGCTGGATTCGGTCTACGGTGAGCGAACCTGGATGAATGCCGGGTTCGTGGTTGGTTCACTGTTTGTCGGTGTGATTGGCAGGCACAGGATTGATCGATTGCTGGGGAAGCTCGAGGATGCCAACGAGCAGTTGATTGGGCTGAGTACCGAAGATGGTCTCACGGAGTTATTCAACCGGCGAGCATTGATGAGTGAATCGGAGCGCCTGTTTGCCTTGCAGCGGCGCGCCAATCAGCGGCTCGCCGTGTTCATGATGGATCTGGATCATTTCAAGCAGTTTAACGATCGCTATGGCCACCAGGAGGGCGATCGAGCTATTCGTCTGCAGGCGGACATCATGAGGCAGGTATTCAAACGGCAGACAGATATCCTCGGACGCTATGGTGGCGAGGAGTTCATGGCTGTGATTGAGGGCGAGCATGCCGACCGGTTTGAGCTGCTTGCTGCGGAGGTTCTGAAGCAATGGCAGGAGAGTGCTGTGCCAAACGAGGACAGCCCGGATAGCAAGGTGCTCAGCTGCTCCATCGGTGTCTGTCAGGGCCTGGCCAACGAGTTCGATTCAATTGACGACATGATCCGAAGGGCCGACGAAGCCCTGTATCGCGCGAAAAAACAGGGCCGCGCCCGTTACGTAATGGCCTAATCCTCGGGCGTGTGTTCGAACAGACCGCCCAGCCCCGACTGGGGAGTGAGCTTGCCGCACAGTCGCAAAGCCTCCCAGAAACTGACCTGATTAGCGGTCAGTATCGGCTGCCCGATTGCCTGCTCCAGATCGGTGAGCCAGGCTGAAGAATGAAGAGCTGTGTCTGGCATCAGCAGGACGTCGGCCTCTTCCCTGACGTTAGCCAGAGCGAATTCAATAACTGCGTCTTTCTCAAGCAGACCGACTTCCGCGGCTGTGATGATGCCGCGGCTGGCCAGGTGCACCACCTCTATGTCGAAATGATTCAGGAATGCCCGGAAGCGCTGCGCGATGTCCTCCGGGTAGGTGGCAGCAATGGCCACCCGTTTGGCGTCAATAGCTTTCACCGCTCTGGCGAATGCCATTGCCGTTGTCGAAGCCGGTACACCGAGCAGCTTCTCGAGCGTATCGATCTGCTGGCGAATACCGTCGAGGCCGAGCACAAAACTGGCGCTGGTGGAGGTCCACATAACCGATTCAATCCCCGAGCCAGTCAGCGCTTCTGCACCCTTGGAAAGCCGGCTGACGCTGCCCATCTCGCTGAGGGCTTCAACGGTGTGGGCGTCCTCCAGGAATTCAGTGTGGATCAGGGTTATTTGCGCCGGGGGCTTTATCATGGAACCCATCAGGGGATAATCGTCTTCGGCCGCATGGCCCGGGTAGAGGAACCCGAGTCTGGCTGGAGGCGGAGTGTGGCTCATCGAACGCTCCCTCACTGGCAGAGATTGACGTGCCTGTACAATAGACCAAAACTGGCAAGTCAGCAGTCTTTGGAGAGTAGTGATGGAGAGTAGCGATGGACAGCCAATGGTTACTGATCTTTGCTGATGCGCTCCTAATCCTGCACACGATACTGGTGGCCTTCGTCATCCTGGGGCTGGTGGCGACCTTCGCTGGCTATTTGCTGAATTGGCGGTGGGTGCGCAATTTCTGGTTCCGCCTGAGCCACCTGGCCGTTATTGCTGTTGTGGTTCTGCAATCCTGGCTGGGCGTGTTGTGCCCGCTTACGAGCTGGGAAATGGCGCTTCGGGCCAAGGCCGGGGAGGCGGGCTATGAGGGATCGTTCATCCAGCACTGGCTGCAGTCCATCCTCTACTACAGCGCTCCGGAATGGGTGTTTATTCTGGCTTACACGGTGTTCGGCGCGCTGGTCCTGGCCAGTTGGTTTCTGGTCAGGCCCCAGAGATGAAAAACAGGCAGGGTTATTTCTTGAAAAATGTCAGGAAAACACCCGCTGCAGCCGCGGCGGCCCCGCCGATCAGATACCACATGGTGTCGTCGGTAAATCGGCCTGTGACCGTCTCGGTAAGCTGGTTTCCCAGGGACTGTGTTGATTGGTAGCCGAAGTAGAGCAGCCCAATACCAATGACCAATAAAACAATGCCGACCAGTTTGGAACTTCCCATTGAATTCTCCTTATGATTGGCACTGCCATTCAGCGTGCCTCGGGTTCAGGGCAGCTTGCCATCGGATTCCGGATTTTCCAATAGATCCTTTCGTTCTCGCTGGTATTCCTCAAAGGATTTATTCGCACGCTCTAGGCATTCAAAGTAAGTCGGCGGTGGTTCGTCGGCGCAGTCGTTGCGTTGATTGATCCTTACGTTTTCGTAGACAGCCCTGTGGCTGCAGCCGGTGGCCAATGCCAGCAGGGTTATTAGAGAAAGTACTGTCTTCATCGGTCGACATTGCTCTTCTGAGGATGAGCCCAGCCCTATTCTGGTTTCTTGGCAATCAGGAAGTAAACGTCTTTTGAAGTTTCCGGTACCCAGCGACAATCGATATGGAATCCGGCATTTTCCAGATGCATTTCCAACTGACGACGCGATACGAATTTTACATAGGGTGCAAATCGCAGTAGGCGGGCCAGGCAGGCTACTGGCTTGAGATATGGGCGCGTGTCCTGAAGGCAGGCGGTATTGCTGACGAACACGCCGCCGGGTTTGAGCATGCTGAAAACCTGGTTTATGGCGCGCTCCGGGTCTCGGAGCAGGTGCAGGATGTTCAATCCCAGAATAGCGTCGAAGGCTTGCTGCCGATGTTGCATGTCCTCAAGCGTGGCAACGACGAAACGAAGATTGTTGAGAGTATTTCCTGCCATCCTCTCCCGGGCAATGTCGATCATTCGGGAGGAAGCGTCGGTTGCAAGGTAGCTGCGGACTTTTGGAGCATGAATTAATGCTGTGGAACCGGTACCGCAGCCGAACTCCAACACGTCCATTTCGGGGTGGAAGTATTTTTGGGTAAGGGCAATCTTTCTTAAATAGGCATTCTGATCTGAGATAGGGCGACGGGCGTAACGCGCTGCGCTGCGGTTCCAGAAATTGACAGACGAGCTCATGGATTCCCCTTTCCAGCCTGGCGGCATAAATTCAGTGAACCCATTCTATCTGTGCGAAGCTGTTGGTAATATTGCCAGAATCGAATGTCTGGTATGCAAATCTGAATGAATTGGCAATCTGTAAAGTTTGATTGGAACCGGGCCCGAGCCTTTCTTGTGACTGCCGAGGAAGGGTCTCTTTCCGCTGCTGCAAAGGCTCTGGGGGTGTCTCAGCCTACCCTTGGCAGGCAGGTCGCTGCTTTAGAGGAAGAACTGTCCACCGCGCTTTTTGAGCGGGGAGGTCGGGGGTTGGAGCTAACGCAGGCGGGTCTCGATTTGCTGGCGTATGTTCGAGCAATGGGTGAGGCTGCCAGCAGCCTTTCGCTCGCGGCAACCGGCCGGGCAAGGTCCATTGAAGGCGAGATTGCGATTTCGGCGTCGGAAATCACCGCCGCTTTCATTCTGCCGCCGATTCTTCAAAGGCTTCGGTATGAGTATCCGGGTATTCGCATTAACCTCGTTGCCTCCAACGAAGCCAGCGATCTTCGCCGCCGCGCAGCAGACATTGCCATACGTAATTTTCGACCTACCGAACCTGATCTGATCGCCCGAAAGGTGGGTGAATTCTCTGCGACTCTTTTCGCCACACCTGAAATCCTTACCAATCTGCCATCACTGTTGCCTGAGGATTTTTGTGAGGGCCCGTTCATAGGCTTTCTTTCGAATAACGCTGCTTACCTGAGTGCTCTATCGACACGTGGCATCAAGCTGCGGGAGGAGAACTTTGTTGCAAAGACCGACAGCCATCTGGTTCATTGGCAAATGGCTCGGGCGGGTATCGGTATTGGTATGATGCCCGTCGAGTTGGGTGATGCAGAGCCTGACGTTGAGAGGGTCTTCGAGGATAAAGTTTTCGGCGGCGATGTCTGGCTCGTCTCCCACCGGGAGCTCAGAATGAACCTTCGGGTTCGGACGGTCTTTGATTTCCTCGCTGCTGAACTTACCGCGTACTTTGAACCACAAAAATAATCGATTGCGGCGGTTGGCCCCCGGTTGAAGGTTCTCTGATCTCCCGCAACGTCAATCCCGTTTTCGTGAACAGGTTCAGCCACCCAGAGAGCGTCCGAAAGTACCAGGGAGCAGGCTCTCCGAAATCGCCAGGAAGGCCAGCCCAGGTGCCAGGCTTCCAGCCATCCGAGTATTCCCCCTCATGGAAAAAGGCGACAGGGTGCAGAGTCTGGATGACGCACGCGCCACTGGGGTTGAGAAGCTCGGACAGAGCTTTGAGAAACGCACAAGTTGAGGTGTCTCCCAGCAAGGCAAAGTTGTTCACAACAAGATCAAACGTTCCCAGATCGGCATTTTCCAGTTGTTCGTAATTGAGGACCCTGAACGTTTCATTTCCCTGCTGCCGGGCGTATTCGATCAATTCCGGCACGGCATCTGTTCCTGTGCCCTGGTAGCCAAGTCTGGTTAATTCTCTGATCAACCAGCCCTCGCCACATCCTGCGTCGAGAATTGAGCCGCCCGAAGGGGCGTAATCTTCAATCACTCTTAAAACACTACTGCTGGAGAGATTGCCTGGCGCTCGTATGCCTGCTTGTTCCACAGCCTTGATCCAGGGGCTGGCATTCGAGTTCCATGCGGCAAGAATTTGTTTTTCGTGCTTGGATGTCATGGTTTGGTGAGCCCCGATCGCAGGGTGTTGACGCATTCTCTGATCTCGCGCTCGTTGGCGCTGGCAAATCCCATTACCAGACCGGTTCTGGCAGAATCTCCCAGAAAATGCGCGCTCAGCGGTGTACTGCCAAATCCCCTGGTTTTCAGCCATTGGCTGAGCGCCCAGTCGTCAAAATCTCCTTCAAGTACCAGATGCATCCCGGCGCTTTCCGCCACCGGTTGAGCAAGACCGCCGAGCTTTTCCGTAACCTCGCTCTGGAAGAGTTGCCACTTGTCCCGATATAGCTGGCGCATGCGCCGCAGATGGCGTGTGAACTGACCACTCTCAATGAATTCGGCGATGGTTGCCTGGGTAAGAAGGGGCGTTTCGCCACCGCTAATCTGCTTCGCCCAGAGCAAGGGTTCGACTACTGCCTCCGGGACCACCAGATAGCCCACCCGTAATGCCGGCAGAAGCGTTTTGCTGAAACTGCCCATGTAGAGCACGGGCGCATTCTCGAACAGGCCCTGAATGGCGGCGAAGGGCTTGTTGTAGAAGTGGAACTCGCTGTCGTAGTCGTCCTCGATGATCCAGCACTCATTGCGCTGGGCCCATTGAACAAGCGCCATTCGCTGGGACAGGTCCAGGATGCCGCCCATGGGGTATTGGTGCGTGGGTGTGCAGAAAAGGAGTCTGGCCCTGGCAGGCTCAAGGCCGGGCAACGCTTCCACGTCCAGAACCTGGTTTCTAAGGGGTATTGGAATCAGTGGGTTGCCAAAACGGCCAAGTGCATTCCGGGCGCCACGGTATCCGGGGTTTTCACACAGGATGCTGTCATCTCGCTGCAGAAACACATCCGCAAGCAGCGAGAGCGCCTGTTGTGCGCCGTTGGTTATGATGACTTGACTTTCTTCGCAGCGAACACCGCGGGAAGTTCTCAGGTAGGCGGCGATGGCGCGTCTCAGGGGATGATACCCCTGGATGCTGTCGTATCCCCGCAGTGACCGGCGGCTTTCCTGATGGTGCATGATCCGGTTCCAGGTACGGATCGGAAACGCGTCAAGGTCCGGCAGGCCCGGCTGGAATGGCAAACTGGCGTCTTCAACAGGCTTCGACTTCCCCCGTGGAAGGGCAGGCAGCGGGGGCAGTTCCATAGAGACGCCACGAGGTTTACCAAGGCCAGGCCCTGAGGGGTTCACGGCCGATTTGATATCTTCATGGACGAAAATGCCCTTGCCAGCACGACTTTGAAGAAAGCCCTCGGCCTTGAGCTGTTCGTAAACCGCGTTCACCGTGTTGCGGCTGATGCCGAGGTCCTTTGCCATCTGGCGGCTTGGCGGCAGCTGGCGCCCGGGTGGGTATCGCTGGTCGAGTATCCGTTCGGATAATCGTTGATACAGCTGATATTGCAGCGGATGCTTGCCGTCCAGCCGGATATCGTCGATCACATCAGCTGGTCCTATAAAAATTCACGATCTGGATCTTTCGATGGTATCAGAAGTGCCTTTCAATAGAAGTACATTTTGTGAAGTGCAAGAGCGGAAAGGAGCTTTTGATGACAACGACTGATCTGGCAGGGACCACAGTTTCCCCTCTCACTTCCTGTCCACGCAGCAGGGTGCAGAGGGCAGTAAAGCGAGCAAGCTATGACAGAGAAACAGCGTACAGGCTGATTGATCGTCTCAAAACGGCGCATGTGGGATTTGTGGAAGATGGCGAGCCTCGCATCATCCCGATCACTGCCTGGCGGCTTGGTGATGATCTTTATCTACACACATTGAATGGCGGACGCTTGTCCCGACGCCTCGGGTCTGGTGCGTTGCTTTGCATCTCGTTCGCAGTGACGAATGAATGGGTGATGACCAAGTCGGCGTTCCATCACAGTGCTAATTACGAGTCACTGGTGTTGTATGGACGGGCTGAGCCGGTACATGACGATGCCGCTTTTGATGCCGCGTTTCGCTCGATCATTAACCAGATCGAGCCGGGGCGGTGGGAGCAGGTCAGGGCGCCGAATGACAAGGAGCGAAAGGCAACGGCGTTATTCCGGATACCGATTGAAGAAGGGGCATTCAAAAGCCGCACGGGCGGCCCGAATGACGATCCGGAGGATCTGGGGTTGCCGGTCTGGCATGGGACTCTGCCTGCCGGGGGCTGATTTTTAATTGTTGCCAGCGGTGAGAGCCTTCATCGACTACCTGGCCGAGTGCTACTCTGAGATCAGTGAGAACTGAGCGTTTGTCTTTGCATAAGGATTCCAATGTCTGAAGATCCCCTGAAAACCCTGTCCGACCTTGCCAGTGATGCCCATGCCCGCATCCAGGCAACCCACCAGCACATCAATCCGGTGGTGGAGGTTCGCCGTGGTATGCGCGACGCCGGTATACCGGCGGATGTGATGACCATTGACTGTCTGCGGACCCGCCGAAGGATTACGCTGATATTGCATGATGAACAGCCCGGCACTCTTCTTTTCCAGTTCGTGACCATTGAAGATGAGGTAGGGAATGACTTCCAGCAGATGGCGCTCGGTGACATGACAACCACCAAGCTGTTCGAGTGGATTCAGGAGTATTTTGGCTGACTTGCGCAGATTCAGGCCCACTCTGAAGTAAACTTGGGGTAACCAATAACAACAGACCGACAAGGTTTCCCCACATGCCACTATCTCGAAAGCTTCTTCTTGTTCCTCTGCTGGGTATTGCCCTCGTCATGACGGGGTGCGATTCCGGTCCCGATTCTTCTGCAGCCAACAGTGCCGGACACAGTTCGCCCACTGCCACTACCGGCAAGGCCAATGAGGAGGTGCTTGAACAGCGACCATTTGAAAACCGTGATGATTTCGAAAATGCGCGACGCGGACTGATTGCCCAGGATCCGGATCTTGTTATCGATCATCTTGAGGGTGGTGAAGTCTGGAACATGCCGGCCTATGACTTTATCGATAAGGACGGAGAGAACGCGCCATCCTCGGTAAACCCAAGCCTATGGCGCCAGGCTGCCCTGAACAATATTCACGGGTTGTTCAAGGTTACCGACGGCCTCTACCAGATCCGGGGTTACGACCTGGCGAACATGTCGATTATCGAGAGCGAAACCGGGTGGATTCTGGTGGACCCGCTGACCGCCCGGGAGACTGCCAGTAAAGCTTTCCTGTTTGCCCGCGAACACCTGGGCGAAAAACCGGTGCGGGCGATTCTCTTTACCCACAGCCACATTGATCACTTTGGCGGTGTGCAGGGCATTCTCCAGCACCTGTCGGACGAGGAAAAAGCCAACCTGCGCATTATCGCGCCAGCCGGCTTTGAGGAAGAGGCAGCCAGCGAGAACATCATTGCCGGCCCTGCGATGACACGGCGGGCCATGTTCATGTATGGCAAGCGCCTGGAGAGGAATGAACGCGGCCATGTTGGCACGGGGCTGGGTAAAGGGCCGGCGTTCGGCACCTTTGGCTTTGCTCCGGCGACGGATCTGATTAGCGAGACCGGCACGGAACTGACCGTGGACGGTGTGCCCATGGTGTTCCAGATTGTCTCCGGTTCCGAAGCGCCTGCAGAGTTCACCTTCTATCTCCCCGAGCAGAAGGCGTTTTGTGGTGCCGAGCTGGTAAGCCGCAATATGCACAACATCTATACCTTACGGGGTGCCAAGGTTCGGGATGCTCGGCTGTGGAGCAGCTTCATTGATGAGGCAAAGACGCTGTTTGCCGACGCCGATGTCTATTTCGGCAGCCACCACTGGCCGCTGTGGGGGCAGGAGAATATCCAGGATTTCATGGCTCTTCAGCGGGATACCTACAAATACATTCACGATCAGACGGTGCGTTTGATGAACCAGGGCGCCACGCCCAGGGAGATCGCCAATCAGCTCAGGCTGCCGCCGGAACTGAACCAGGCATTTCATAACCAGGGTTACTACGGCACTGTTTCTCATAATGCGAAAGCGGTGTATCAGCATTACCTCGGCTGGTTCACGGCGAACCCGGCTCAGCTCAATCCACTTGCGGAGAGTGACTCGGCACAGCGTTATGTCCAGATGATGGGAGGCGCTGAAAAGGTTCTGGAAAGAGCCCGGGAGGATTTTAAAGCGGCTTCAGACATGGGTGCTAATGAGGGGCGCGATACCTGCCGGTGGCTGGCGGAATTGCTCAATCATGTGGTCTTCGCCGAGCCCGGGAACGACGATGCAAAACAGCTTCTGGCCAGCGTCTATGACCAGCTTGGTTATCAGGCGGAATCCGCGCCCTGGCGTGACTTCTACCTGACGGGGGCATACGAATTGCGGCACGGTTCGCCGGAGGAGGGTATCAAACCGGCGATGATGAGAGAGGTGCTGCTGAACACACCGGTATCCCTGTTCTTCGACAGCATGGCGGTGAGGCTGAAGGCTGAGGACGCAGGAGGCGAGAGCACCACCATCAAGATTAACTTTACGGATCTGAACGAAAATTATTTGTTGACCCTGAAACATTCAGTACTTCATAACCGTCTGGTCAGTGAGGACACTCCCGCTGATGCCACATTGCGTCTGACCAGGCCTCTGTTTGTAGACCTGTTGATTGGACGGGCAGGGCTGAAGGAACTTCTGTTCAGCGACGAGATCAGCTTTGAGGGAAGCAGACTCGACCTGATAGGCTTTTTCAGTATGCTGGATAAGCCTCAGGGCCGGTTCAATATCGTTACACCCTGATGAGTACTTTATGAAATCTGTTGCACTTCTTGATGGCGGCCTGGGCCAGGAAATCTACCGCAGGGCCATGAATGTTACCTCACTGCTGTGGTCAGTGGCGGTAATGCGGGAACAGCCGGACGTTGTTACCGATGTCCATGCCGATTTTATCAGGGCAGGTGCCCGTACCCTGACACTGAACACCTATGCCGCAACGCCAACGCGACTGGCCAGAGAAGGCCTTGGCGACGAGATTGGTGCAATCCATCAACGGGCATTCGAGGTATTGGAGCGCGCCATCGCGTTAACGGGTGCCGACGTTGATATCGCCGGTTGCCTGCCGCCCCTGGTCGGAAGTTATCGAAGCCAGCCTGCCCGGACGTTCGAGGATCTGAAATCGGAGTTCGACATTCTCGTCAAGCTTCAGGGTGGGGCAGACGTCTTCCTCATCGAAACCATGACGAACTCGCTGGAGGCGAGCGCCGCCTGTGCTGCCGCCGGTGAATCAGGCAAGCCCTTCGGAGTGGCATTCAGACTGGAAGCCAATGGCAAGCTTCGGTCCGGAGAAACCCTCGCGGAGGCTGTCGAAGCGGTTAAGCCGTCAGCGCCAACGGCTATCCTGCTCAATTGCTGCGATCCGGAAGTGATTTCGCAGGCAATGCCTGAACTAACCGGTCTTTTCCCCTTAACGGGTGGCTACGCTAACGCGTTCAAAACGGTTGAGCCGATGGCCGGCGGAGCACTGGTGGATGAACTGGAAGCCAGGCCGGACGTTTCTCCTGGGGTGTATGCGCTTCAGGTGAAACAGTGGCTGGAAGACGGCGCGGGCGTTGTTGGTGGATGTTGTGAAATCACGCCGGAGCACATCTGCCATCTGGCCGATGTGCTGACAGGCGAATATAACCTGGTACGGTTCTCAGAATTGGCCCGCAGTTAGCCTGCGAGTCGAGGACTTTTTGTCCTGCGCGCTTCCATGGCGCGTTTGGAACGACGTGCCTTGATGTATTGCATCGCATCGTTCCGGATAGGAAGGTGCAGGGCGCCTTCCAGATCATGCCGGTCATAGCCGAGATCCGACAGCGTGTCATCCTTTTCCTTCAGCAACGACTGCGCCATACGGCGGAATTTCTGGCGCCTGGCATACCCTTCAAACCATGAGGTGATCGGCTGGATTGCGGCGCTTGATTGATGCTCTGTGCTCTTCTGCATGTCTACGGCCCCGACAGTTGGTAAATGGCTGCACCAGCTCGCTTGGACGTTGTGTAACTCGCATACGGGTGCCTTCAGTGAGTATTCTGATCTCCTCTAAGTCTTCAATCAAACGAAAAGAATTTAAGATCTCGTTCAGTTATGCTTAAGTCAGTTTCAGGCCACAAAAATCGACTCGAGAGGTGCATTCGTGAAGATCCCGCTACTTGATAACGATGTCTTGAGGAGTTTCGTAGCCATCGCTGAGAGTGGCACCTTCACCAGTGCGGCCAGAGTAGTGCACCGAACACCTTCCGCCCTGAGCATGCAAATCAAGCAGCTCGAAAGAAACCTGGGCAAAACCCTGTTTATTCGAGAACCGCGGCGCGTCACCCTGACGGCGGAGGGTGAGGTTCTGCTCGATTACAGCCGGCGGTTGTTGCGGTTGAACGAGGAAGCCGTCCAGCACTTCATATCGCCGACCCTCGAAGGAAAAGTGGGAATTGGTACGTCCGATGACGTCGGCACCCGGATTTTGCCTGAGGTGCTTGCGGAATTCGCCAGATCCTATCCCGCGGTTCTGGTTGATGTGGTTGTGGGCTCAAGCAAGCAAAACCTGGCCCGCCTCGACGCGGGTGAGCTGGATATGACCCTGGTTACTGTGGCGGACGAGGCCGGTATTGGCCGCGGTGAGCTGGTTCATGAAGAGCCTTTGGTCTGGGCTGGTAGGGAAGGGTCATCCGCTTACCAGCGTTCACCGTTGCCCATAGCCATGGCTCACGAAGGGTGCGCCTGGCGTCGGATGACGCTACGGGCACTGGACAGAGCGGGTATTTCCTACAGAATTGCCTATACGTGTGAACATTGTTCAGGTCAGGAGGCGGCGATGCTGGCAGATCTTGCTGTGGCACCGTTTCCGCAAAGCCTGATACGCCCGCCCCTGAAAGAGGTGGTCGGTGGCAGCCTGCCGGACATCGGCTCTTATCAGTTGGCCCTGGTAAGGCGGGGTTCCAACCCTTTGAACGATGCGCTTGCTTCTCACGTGAAGGAAGCATTTCAGGGCCTGAATTGAATAGCTCATTTCAGGAATGATCTTCCGGAAAATCTTTAGCCGACCGATTCGGAATCAAGGAAACCATTAATGACAGTTTATTTCGTCCAGGCCTTTATCTACCTGGTGGCAGCAGTGATCGCCGTACCCCTGGCAAAACGTCTTGGTCTGGGGTCGGTCCTCGGCTACCTGGTGGCGGGCGTGGTGATCGGTCCGGTTACAGGGCTGGTGGGGCAGGAAGCCAACACCATCCAGCATTTTGCCGAGTTCGGCGTGGTCATGATGCTTTTTCTGGTTGGTATGGAGTTGGACCCAAAAGCACTCTGGGCCATGCGTGTCCGACTGGTTGGCCTGGGCGGGCTTCAGGTGGTGCTGACGGCGGCAGCTGGCATGGCGGTGGCCGCGTGGCTCGGGCTCCAGTGGCAGACGTCACTTGCGGTCGGTCTGATCTTTGCGTTGTCTTCCACGGCGATTGTCCTGCAGACCCTCAACGAAAAAGGATTGGTTAAAACCGAAGGAGGGCGCAGTGCTTTCTCGGTTCTGCTGTTCCAGGACATCGCTGTCATCCCGATGCTTGCGCTTATTCCACTGCTGGCATTACCGGAACTCATGGACGCCGCGGGTAGCTCCGATGGACATGGTGGCAACCTGAGTCTGGTGGACAGTCTTCCTGGCTGGGCCCATGGGCTGGTTGTGGTGGCCGCCATCGCGGCCGTGGTTGTAGGTGGTCATTACCTCAGCCGGCCCCTGTTCCGTTATGTGGTGCAGTCGGGGTTGCGGGAAGTATTTACCGCCACTGCGTTGATGCTGGTTATCGGGATTGCAGCCCTGATGAGCCTGGTGAACCTGTCGCCGGCACTTGGGGCTTTCCTGGCCGGCGTGGTGCTGGCCAACAGTGAATTCCGCCACGAGCTGGAAGCGAACATCGAACCGTTCAAGGGACTTCTGCTGGGACTGTTCTTCATCACCGTTGGCGCGGGCATCAACTTCGATGTGTTGTCTGAGCAATGGAGTACGGTGGTGTCACTTGCGGTTGCGGTGATCGCAGTCAAGGCCGCGATTCTGCTCGGCCTGGCTTTGCTGTTCCGAGTTCATGGCAGTAATGGCTGGCTGTTCACGCTGTCCCTGGCACAGGCCGGTGAGTTTGGCTTTGTGCTTCTGACCTACAGTGTCCAGAACAGTGTGATTGCCGTGGAAACTTCCCAGGTCCTCTCACTGGTGGTGGCGCTGTCGATGTTCCTGACGCCGTTGCTGTTTATCGTTTACGACCGGATTGTGTTGCCCCGTTATCGTCGTTCACAAAACGACGAGCGGGAAGCGGATACCATCGATGAACAGGCGCCGGTTATCGTTGCCGGTGTTGGTCGTTTCGGCCAGATTGTCTGCCGGCTGTTGCGGGCCAATAATGTTCCTATTGTTGCATTGGACCATGAGATCGAGCAGATCGAGAACCTCCGGCAGATCAACATCAAGAGCTTCTTCGGGGATGCGAGTCGGCCGGATTTGCTGGAAACTGCAGGCATCGAACAGGCCCGACTGCTGGTAGTGGCTATCGATGATCGTGACCGTTCGGTCCAGATGGTGGAGCACGTGAAGCAGTTCTTCCCCGGTGTCTGGGTACTGGCTCGCGCTTTCGACAGAGGCCACGGATATCGACTGCGGGAGGCCGGGGCCGATGATGTGGTGAGTGAAACCTATCATTCGGCACTTGAGCTCGGCGGTCATGCACTGACCGCCATGGGCGTGCACCCAATGCGTGCCCGTCAGATGACCTGGGCTTTCCTGGATAACGAGAAAGCCCACGAGGATGAGCTGTTCGAAGCCTGGAAAGAAATCGAGGAAGGTATCCGGTTCAGTCCCCGCTACGGTGAACTCTTCATGAAGCTCGAAGAAGCGCTTAGCAGCGCCATGCATCGGGACTGGGAAGAACCAAAGCAGGAGGATGTTCCCATATGGCGACCGCCGGACCGCTGACAGTGAGGAAACGCTAGGCTAAATTATTGCCTATGCGGCTGTAGAGGTCAGTATGGTGTTCAGGAAAACGCTTGTTGTTTCAGGTCTGGTTTTCGCCGGGTCCTGCGCTGCTGCCGAGTCGGGCAGGTACGATTGCATTGCCAGCAGTATTCAGCCGGAAGCCATTGATCTGGACAAACCGAGGGATCAGCTCGCCCGCCAGAACGATCTGTTGATTCCTGAGGGCGCGCGCATCGGCAGCATCCGAATTCTCCGCCGTCCGATCTTTGATACCACTGATCCGGAGCAGAACAACGCGCTCTATCGAACTTTGAACGCACTTAACACGCCTACGTGGGAATCTGCCTTGCGTGCCCAGTTGGTATTCGAGGAAGGCGATGTCTACGAGGCCGAGCTTATTTCCGAGTCCGAGCGGGTGCTGCGCCAGCGGGATTATTTGACTGCTGCATGGGTGGGCGTCACCCGGGTTTGTGGGGACGAAATCGAGGTAAGTGTTCTTACGCGGGATACCTGGACACTTTTCCCCAGCGTTGGCGTGTCGCGATCTGGCGGTGAGAACACCACCAACTTCGGGCTGTCTGATCCCAACTTTGCCGGGTCAGGCAAAAGCCTTGGCATCGGCTATGCGAAAGACCCGGACCGCACCGAAACCAGTCTGTATTTTGATGACCCGAACGTCTTGGGCTCCCACTGGCAGGCGGGGTTCTCGTTCGATGAGAGAAGCGATGGACGGGGTCGCGGCGCCTACCTCGAGAGGCCTTTCTTCAGTGAGACCACAAACTGGCGGTTTGGCCTGAGCGGCATTGATGACGTACGGGAGGAATCCCGTTATGTGGGTGCTGAGTCTATTGCGGATTATCGACGCAGCCAGGAGTTTTTCAGTATTGATGGGGGCTGGCGGCTGGCTGAGCGGAATGACCGCCAGCTCCGATTACTGGCGGGCTATCGATACGATGCCCTGGAATTCGAGAGGCTCCCCAATGAACCCAACCTGGATATTCTTCCCGAGGACCGAACCCTCAGTTACCCCTGGATTGGCTTCGATTACCGCCAGAACCGCTTCCGGGAAATGACCAATCTGACGCGGCTCCAGCGAGTGGAGGATGTGCGTGATGGCTTCGTGTGGCGAACCGAGCTGGGCTACTCCGGCAGCGGGCTTGGTGCCACCGAGGACCGTGTGGTTCTGAATATGGATTTCCAGGATGTACTGCATGCATCGGAAACCAACTACGCCAGCTACACCCTCAGCCAGAGTGGCACTTACCGTCTGGATGAGGACCAGGTGGAAAACCTGCTGGGGACAGTGAGCGTTCAGTATTTTCACGGCGGCTCGGAGCGCTGGAATAGCTGGTACACCAACCTCGCGTTCACGGCAGCGCACAATCTGACAGCGGACCAGCAACTGCTTATTGGCGGTGAGAACGGTTTGCGCGGGTACCCCAGTGAATACCAGCAGGGCAATCGCCGCGCGTTATGGACCCTGGAGCGGCGTTACTTTCCGGACTGGCATCCGTTCAAGCTGTTTCGGGTGGGCGGCGTGCTGTTCACCGACGTAGGCCGGGCCTGGTTTACCGATGACCGGAACAATGGACCGGAAGAAGGCGTTCTGAAAGATGTTGGCTTCGGCATGAGGCTGGCGTCCAGCCGCATCGAGGTGCAACGCATGCTGCACCTGGACTTTGCCTTCCCCCTGGATGGCGACGACAGTATCGATGATGTTCAGATTCTGTTGCGGGGGCGTAGCCAGTTCTAGCGTCACCAGGTGTCGACAAACTGTCCGCCGCCGTCAGAGCAATCTCCGGAAGCGGAATTAAGCCCTCGTATTAACCACGCCCGCGTTTCCTGCGGGTCGATGACCGCATCAATCTCCAGGTAGCTGGCCACGTTGAGCGCTTTACCCTGCTCGTAGGCTTTGGCCACCAGGGCATCGAACATGGTCTTTCGTGATTCTTCGTCGGGCTGGGCGGCCAGCTCTTTGGCAAAGCCCAGACGCACGGCGCCTTCCCAGCCCATGGGCCCGAACTCACCGCTGGGCCAGGCTGCGGTGAAAAAGGGCGTGAGCATGCTTCCCGCCGCCATGGCCTGTGCGCCAAGCCCATAAGCCTTGCGCAGAACCACGGTGAAGAAAGGCACGTTGAGCTTGGCTGCTGCCACGAACATGCGCGAGACATGGCGAATGGTGGCCTGTTTTTCGGCGTCAGGCCCTACCATGAAGCCCGGGGTGTCGCACAGTGACACGATCGGAAGGTTGTGGGCGTTGCACAACTGCATGAAGCGGGCCGCCTTGTCCCCCGCGTTAGCATCGACCGCCCCGCCCAGGTGGCTCGGGTTATTGGCGATCAGGCCCATGGGACGGCCTTCAATCCGCACCAGTGCCGTGATCAGCCCGGGCGCAAATTGCCTGCGGAGTTCCAGAACACTGTCCTGATCTGCCAGGGTTTCGATGACCTGGCGGATATCGTAAACCCGCATTCGGTTTTCCGGAATCAGGTGGCGGAGCCGTCGTTGATCGGCGCACTGCCAGTCCTTCAAAGTGCCCTGGAAGTAAGACAGGTATTGCTTCGCCACGCGGACTGCCTCGGCTTCGTTCTCAACCAGGATATCAATCACTCCGTTGGGGCCCATCACTGAAACCGGCCCCACTTCTTCCGGACTGAACCGCCCAAGGCCGCCGCCTTCAATCATCGCGGGCCCTGCCATGCCCAGGTTGGCATCTTCGGTGGCGATGATGGTGTCGCAGCAGCCCAACAGGGCCGCATTGCCCGCGTAGCATCGGCCGGAGACAATGCCGAGCGTGGGCACCGCGCCTGAGAGCCTGGCCATGCTGACAAAGGTATGACAGTCCAGAAAGGACACGCCGTTGGTGTCGGTGTCGGATGGGCGACCACCGCCGCCTTCCGCAAACAGAACCAGTGGAATTCGCCATTGCTCGGCCAGAGCCAGGATGCGGTCTGCCTTGCGGTGATTGGCCAACCCCTGGGTGCCGGCAAACACGGTGTAATCGTAGGCCATGGTGGCGCAACGGCCGGCCTCAGCTCCGAATTCGGGGGCGTTCACGCTGCCGATGGCGGTAATCAAACCATCGGCCGGGCTCATTTCAACCAGCTTATCCACCGAACGCCGGCGCCGCTGTGCCGCCAATGCGAGGGACCCGTATTCGTTGAAGCTGTCCGGATCGAGCAGGTCTTCAACGTTTTCACGAGCGGTTCGTTGCGCGGTTTTACGCCGCTTTGAAACCGCGTCCGGTCGGCGTTCATCGGTCAGAAGGTTGTGGCGCTCGAAGACTTCGGCAAGATCGGCCCGGATGTACTCCAGGTCAACCGTCTCTTCATCCTGAATGCCGCTTGCGTCCACGTCGGCGGGTTCCAGATACGCTAGCGCTTGCCCTTCGTTCACCGTTGCCCCTGGTTCCGCGGCAAGTGTATGGATGATGCCGGATTGCGTTGCCTTGACCACAAATTCCATTTTCATCGCTTCAAGCACCGCGATCGGGTCGCCGATGGCGACTGAATCTCCCGGTGCAACATCGATACTGACAACAGTGCCTGAACTGGGCGCTTCGATGCCTATGGTGCCTGCCGGTGCGGGTGTGGTGCCCGAGCTCTCGGAGCCCTCCGCGACAAAGGTGTTGCCAAAGTGTAGGTGCGGATGGCTTGTGCTGGTCTCTTCCGGGATCAGGACTTCCAGGTTGTCTTCGACAAAGCGAGTGGTGACAGCCCAGGTTTCGACGCTCGAGTGGCGGACCAGGTTCTGGAGCAGGCCAATATTGTTGCAGACACCGTTCAGCCGGAACTCGCACAGGGCCCGATACAACCGTCGGAGTGTTGATGGATAATCGCTGCCATGGGCAACCAGCTTGGCGAGCAGAGAGTCAAACGACGGGCTGACCGTATAGCCGGCGTAACCATAGCCATCGACCCGTAGACCCGGGCCCGACGGAGGCTCGTAGGTGCTCAGTGTGCCGGTAGCGGCGGTGGCATGACCATCGGCGTGAAGCGTCTCGCTGTTGATACGCGCCTGAATCGCGAATCCCCGCACCGTTGGCGCAGACTCAAGGGCCAGATCCGCGAGGCTGTGGCCCGCTAGTAACTGCAGCTGGGTTTGCACAAGATCAACACCTGTAATCTCCTCGGTGATGGTGTGCTCAACCTGAATGCGGGGATTGGCCTCCATGAAATAGAAACGGCCCGGCTGGTCCTGGTCCACCAGAAACTCAAAGGTACCGAGGCCACGGTAGTTAATGGATCTGGCCAGCTTCAGGGCGCAGTCGATCATGGCATCCCGGATCGAGGCGTCGAGTGATGGACTCGGCGCAATCTCGATCAGCTTCTGGTTGCGCCGCTGGAGGCTGCAGTCGCGCTCCCAGAGGTGGCTGACGGCCCCAGTACCGTCGCCAATTACCTGGATTTCAATGTGTCTCGCCCGCCCGATCAGCTGTTCAATGTATAGCGATCCATTGCCGAACGCCGCCTCGGCCTCGGATTGGCAGCGCTGGAAAGCTTGCTCGAGCTCTGTTTCGGCGTAAACCGCCCGCATGCCGCGGCCGCCACCACCGGCAATCGCTTTGAGCATCAGAGGGCCATGCTCCCTCAGGAAAGCCCTGGCTTCGCCAAGGCTCACCGGTTTGTTGATTCCCTTGATCAAAGGAACGTCGCAGCTTTCCGCCAGAGCCCGGGCTGCCGATTTGTCGCCAAACCCCTCCAACACGTCTGGCGACGGGCTAATAAAGATCAGACCGGCCTGCTCGCATTCGCGGGCAAAACCGGCGTTTTCCGCCAGAAAGCCGTAGCCTGGATGGACCGCCTCGCAGCCATGGGTCTTTGCAATGTCTATCAGTTGTGCCCCATCAAGGTAGGCCTTAACGCCACGGCCCGTGAGAGCCACTGCCTCATCGGCCATGCGGGTATGCAGGCTGGCGGCATCGTCTTCAGAGAATACGGTGACCGCCCGCATACCGAGCTCGCTGCAGGCTCGGGCAATGCGGATTGCGATTTCGCCGCGATTGGCAATCAGTACGGAGCGGAAAGTCATGGTACCTGGTTCCCCGGGGTGTGATTCTTATTGTGGGTGACAGAAGTCACCATCCTAGGAACGGGGCTCCGATTAGACAAATGAATTTGTTTGAGGGATGGTTATGAATCTGGTTGATGAGTTCAGGTTTCGGCAGTTTGCGCGCTCTTCCTGTTGCTGATCCTGAGCCCAAGGATCACCAGGAAGGCTCCCAGCCAGATGGTTAACGAGTAGTTTTCCCTGAACCAGATAACTCCGATCAGCAACCCGAATACGGCCGCTACGGCACCGAGCTGACTGTAGAAAACCGGGTTGGAGCGACGCTGCAGCTCAAAGGCGCAAAGGTAGGTCAGCGCGGTTAGCAGGCCCTGAAGAATGACAATGCCAGGGAGGTGAAATCCTGTGCTTTCCGGGAAAATGGAGGTCCCCGTCAGACCTGCGAAAAGGCCAAGCGTGAAAGCCGACGCCAGCAGCGTACCCGATGCAAGGATCATGGGTTTTACATCATCAGGCCAGGCTACTGAGCGATAGACGTTACCGATGGATAGCATGGCCGGGATAATCAGGCCCATGGCAAACCAGAGTATGTTGGGGCTGCTGATTTCCGAATGACGTTGCAGCACAATCCAGGTGCAGGCGACGACCGCAATCGATAGCCCGGTCAGTTTGATCCAGCTGCGTTTTTCGAGCCCGATGCCAGTGGCGATCAGAAACGTAAATATCGGTGGCAGGGCGTACATAATGCCCGTGAATCCTGCCCCCAGTTTGGTCACCAGATAAAACCCGATGGCATTCGGGACCGCGATACCGGTCAAACCGCTGATGAGAAAATAGCGGGTCAGGCGACGTTCCAGCAGAGATCGGCGTTTTCGAGAGCACAACAGCAGAACGGCTCCTGCAATGAGCGTTTGCCAGAAGGCATAAGTGATGGCCGGCATGCCCTGGGATGTTGCCGCTTTTGCCAGCGCCAGCATCAGCGCGATCAGAAATCCGTTGGCCAGCAGAAGCCCCCAGACTGCGGCCTGGGGCGGGAGAATTGCACGCTGCATTGAGGCTATCATCACCAAGTACTCCGGGTTGTGGAGGGATATCACTAGGTACCAGTTTGCCGCAGTTGATTCAGTTGATAATTGGGCGCATTCGAACAATACTCCTTCCAAATCAGAAACAATCGGGAGACTCCAGTGGCCACCGACAAGCTGGTAGCGATGACTATCTTCAGGCGCGTTGCGGAGCTGGGCAGCTTTACCCGGGCTGCGGATGACCTCGAGATCACCGCAGCAACGGTCAGCAAGCACATTGCCTTTCTGGAGCGGGATCTGGACACGAGACTGATTAACCGAACCACCCGCCGCATGAACCTGACCGATGCCGGGCTCGCCTTTCTGAAACGCACTCAGTCCCTGTTGGATGAGCTGGAAGACGCCGAGTTGGAGGCAAGAGGGTTTCAGGCGGAGCCGCGAGGGACGATAAGGCTGAACGTGCCCATGTCGTTCGGTTTGACCCACATAACAGAGGCCATCGACAGTTTTCTCCGCGACTATCCTGAAATTGATATCGATCTTCAGCTCAGTGATCGAATGGTTGACCTGGTGGAGCAGGGCGTAGACATCGCTATTCGGATTCGAAGCTCCCTGGCCGATTCGAGCCTCATGGCCAGGCCACTGAGAACGTCCAGAAATATTGTTTGCGCATCGCCTGGGTATCTGGAAAGTGCCCCGGAGATTCACGATCCGGAGGATCTGACACAGCACAACTGTCTGACGTTTTCGCTGCATGACAGACCGAGAGTCTGGGAGCTGGGCGATCGGGAGGTAAGGGTTAGCGGCAACTATCGAACGGACAGTAGCCTGGCGATCCGCCAGAGTCTGTTGAGGGGGGCCGGCGTTGGTTTATTGCCGCGGTTTCTGGTTCAGGGAGATATTGAGAAAGGCGCACTGATTCCCCTGCTGCCTGACTTTCCACCCAAACCCTATACTGTATTTGCCCTGTTCCCGCCGGGGCGCAAGCAACCCACGAAGGTCCGCCTGCTGCTTGATCACCTCGATCAGCATCTGGGGGAAAAACCCTACTGGGAGTAGTGCAAAGTGCACGAGGTGTTTACGGTGACCAGCTCATTGTTTCCGTACCGGAAAATATGTAGTTCTATTCTATCCGTTTTTTTACTCGCTACGGTCTCATAGAGTTGCTACTTCATCCCGAAGGAGACAACTTTATGAACATACACGAAGCCCTGGACTGGCGTTACGCCGTCCGTGAATTTTCGCCCGAGAAGCTCGATGCCCAGACGGTGGAAACACTGGTTGATGCGGCTCGCAAGAGCGCCTCTTCCTACGGACTGCAGCCCTACAAAATTCTTGTCGTTGAGAGCAAAGCGGTACGACGGGATCTACTGGCTTATTCTTTCGGTCAGCAGAAGGTGTTGGACTGCTCACATCTGATTGTCTTTGCGGCGCACGCGGATATTGGCGATCACACCGTCGACAGGTATGTCACACAGTTTGTGAAAACCCGAGGCGTGCCTGTAGAAGACATCTCGGGCTACGTGAGCCACATGAAACAGGCACTTGCGGCCAAATCCCGCGCGGAGAAGCAAGCTTGGGCGCACCAGCAGGCCTACATTGCACTTGGAACTCTGCTTACCGCGGCGGCCTCAATGCGAATCGATAGCTGCCCGATGACCGGTTTTGACCACAGAGCCTACGATGAGGTACTCGGATTGGCGGAGTTAGGTCTGGAGAGTTCTGCCATTGTTGCCCTGGGCTATCGCAGCGCACGTGACAGGAGTTCTGGCTTGCCCAAAGTGCGTTTTGATTACGACGATCTGGTGATCTGGATGTAAGTGCTGGCTTGGCCGATTGATCGCTCTGGCTGGTGTTCCTTTGCCATAGGGTATAGGTTCGGAAGAACGGCGATACATTTTCAAGCAGACTGCCGTTCAAAAGGAGCACCAGCTCTATGAAGGTTTTTTCCAACCCGGTTGGTTCCGGAAATCTGTGGTTTGATAATCTCACCACGGCACAGGGCACGCCCGTCGCGTACGATCCACAGGCGAGGGCCTTCGTTCCCATGCCTCCCTTCTGTGTAAATCGGGATATTATCGGCTGCAACTGGATTGCGCCGGAAAAAGGGGCCTTCTGTCGGTCTTGCGCGATGACGGCGCTGGCACCTGATCCCAACATTCCCAATGCCATGCCGAACTGGGCCGAGACTGAAGCGGCAAAGCGCTGGGTGCTGGATAATCTCGGCCGCTGGCACTGGTTCCGCCCCGAGGATCCAGGCACGCGCCCGGTTTTTCACATGTTGGCCGAAGGCCTGACCCCCGTTGCCATGGGGCATGCCAACGGGGTGGTAACGATCAGTGTTGCAGAGGCGGATCCAGTGGTTCGTGCCACCCGGAGGCAAGCCCTGGACGAACCCTATCGAACCATGGTCGGCCATATGCGCCATGAAATCGCCCATATGCTCTGGTGGCGCCTTAGCTTGCGTGAAGACTTTCTGGATGCGTTCCGGGAGATGTTTGGTGATGAACGCGCCGATTATCCGGCGGCCCTTGAACATCACTATCACAAAGGTCCGCCGGAAGACTGGAGGCTGTTCTATCTCACCAGCTACGCCTCGGCACACCCGCACGAGGACTGGGCGGAGACTGCCGCACACCTGCTGCACCTGACGGACATCACCGACAGCTTGGTGTCATCCGGTCTGACCTCGCCCGAGGTGCCGAGACAGGGTTGGGATCCCTACTCGGAGCCCGACACGGCAATGCTGATTAACGTTGCTGCGTCACTGGCCATCCGGGTTAACCATGTGAACCGCTCCATGGGACTGTCTGACCTGTACCCGTTTGTCCTGTCCGAAACGGCGCAACGCAAACTTGCGTTCGTGCACGACTGGTTACGCCGCGGGGCCCAGGGCCTCTAGTCCAGGTGAGCGCCGGTCAATCAGGCCGGCGACACGCCAAAGAGCCACTGGTGGGCCCACACCACCATAACCACATACACGGCAAGGCCGCCAACGATCGCAATGACGTCATTGGCTTTGGTGGCTGGCAACGTTGTGATGGCTCGCTGGGTTCTGCGCTTCATGGAGATCCGGTCGGCTACGGCCCAGGCCAGGAAGGAGCCGAATAGCAGAAGGTCGTGGAGCATCCCGTTGGCCAGCAGGTGAGCCAGAGCCCAGAGTTTGACGGCAACGAGCATGGGGTGCTTCAGTTTCGCCTTGATCTTGCCAGGCAGGTAGGTGGCAAACAGCAAGGGGAACACAGGCACCAGAAGCAGGAAGGCCACATGCTTTAGCCAGGCGGGCGGCACGTAGATCACTGTCGGATCCATCCGGGCGGCACCGTAACCCCAGACAATCAGAACCAGACCGACGAGGGACACCACGGAATACAGTCCTTTGAAGGCTCCCTCGCCCATGGACGCGTTCAGCCTGTTACGCAGTGGCTCGTTAATTATGGAAAGCGAATGCACGCCGAGAAACAGAACGAGACCAACAATCAGAGTGGTCATTTGCAAAACTCCTTTTGGCTTAAGCGACAGGGTTGCTGGATTGGCTGGGCGCTTTCCTTGGAAAGCCCATTTGTGTGAAATTCTGATTAGTATAGGAAACCGGGACAGCAGATGCCTGAGCGTTTATGATCGGCGATCTGATTCACCGGATTGAAAAGGCGCCCATGAAGTTTCCCAAGGTCACTGTTGTATTGGTATCTGCCGCCCTGCTGTTTGTTCTATGGGACCAGACCCGTGAACAACCCGACCCCATCGATGCAAACCGCCTGACCAATTTGCGGGCCAATCCTGTTGAACTCAGTGCTGCAGTCGACTGGATTTTCACTCAGATTCCGGACTTCTGTTCAGACGCCACGGGCGAGGGCAGTGAAACCAGAGCCCATGGCGATTGCGTCAAAAAAGCCGAGGCACGAACCTCCACGTGTCGGCGGATGCTTTACGACCGGTTCCCGGGTGTTGTTGCTTCAGAGGCGACTTTTCGGGATGTTTCGCTCACGGCAATGGCGTGCCTTGTGCCCCGTTCAGGCTTGGTAAAGTAGGCCGCATTCCACCGATTTTTGGATAAGACGTGTGTCAGCATTCCGAGGTTATCTGGGTCACCGTGCATTCCGGATCGCCGAAGGAATCGTATTCGACATAGCAGCCGGGGCCGGCGCCAGATCCTGCAGGCAAAGAAAACCCTACACGGGTGTACTGGTTGTCGACGAAGGTCTCCAGGGAGGAATCGTTGGCGTCCACCGAGATGTAATCAAGCATTGTTAGCGTATCATCCGCCTCGGCGCGGCTTTCTGGGCACAGGTTGCGCCAGTCGACTTCCGAGCGGCCCGCTTCAGTTTCTATTACATAGTTGGTCTGTATTCCGCCGGGATTGCTGGCTGCTGGGGACAGCCCCTGTGCATAGGCTTTGCTTCTCACTATTCCTATTGTGCTTTTCATCGTGCCTTCCAGTGAATCCAATGCCGCCAGGCGGGCATCGGTTGAGAGGTCCGAAAATCGTGGCAGTGCAAAGGCGGCCAGAACTCCAAGAATGACAACGACGAGAACCAGTTCGATCAGCGTGAACCCGTCTGCATTCGGCTGTTTTTCGGGGCGAGTTGCAATGGCCATGGATAGTGCTCGTCTGAAGGCTTTGATAAACAAAGCATTATTTCATGAAGTCTGAAACGGATCCATGTTGCTTCATTGATCGGACCCTGAGTGGAATCGATAGCCTGAAGGGCTGACTCCGAACCTGGACTTGAACGCCCGGCTGAATTGACTAGAATCATTGAATCCGCACGAGAGCGCAATGGCGGTGATTTTGTCTCGGCTGTTCCTAAGCTGGTCGCGAGCCAGGATCAAGCGTTGTTCCCGGACATATTGATAAGGCGCGCAACCGAACGTAGCCCTGAAAAGCCGGGCAAAATGATAGGGGCTCAGGTTGACCCAGCTGGCCATGTCGGCAAGCGTTAATGACTGATCCAGATGAGCGTGGATGCGTTCTTGCAGCATTCTGCGGTACCGAAGCGACAACTGCCCCGTGACTTCCGGCAGTGTCTGTCGGACGCCGGAATGGCGACTGACAACCTGGAGAAGGAGCCATTGTGCGAGGTGGTCCATGGCCATGGTCTGGCCGGGAGCCTGCCAGTCGCTGAGCGCGAGGAGCTTTCCGGCCTGGGCGAGAACCGGGTCCTCGGCGTGGTACAGCTCGGAAAGCTGACGCTTGTCCGGATCCGCATCCCATGTCTGTTCTGCGCACCGGACGACGTCCAGGTCATTGAAATAGAGATGAAAAAATTCGAACTGTCCGCTGATTTGCCAACTTGAGCGGCTGCCTGCCGGGAACAGGCATACGGCACCCGGAAAGCCCTGGCTTACAACCTTACCGTTCAATACCCTTCGGGCCTGCTCGCCCTTGTCTATGTAAATGCTCAATGCATGGTGACGGGGCCGTTCGTAACGCACTTCGCCCTGACGATTCTGCCATTGCGCCAGAGCCCGCCCCTGATCCAGTTCAAGCATTCGCTGCGGAGCGACGCCAGCCGTTCTCAGGGTATCGACAATGTCGCGATTTGCCGGGCGCGATGGCGTTGGGCATTTGGGCATGGAATCAGAATCGGTCTGCATAGGGAGCCTCCGCAAGAATCATCCATGGTTCAGCAGGATCTGACAAGTTTTGGTGTGGTTTGAGCCCTATGCTGATCCCTGCTCAACAATTGTTCCCGATAGCAACAGGAATTAACGCCATGCCCATCTCTGTTCATTATGGTCTGACGGTACTGATCTGGGGGCTCACCTGGACAGCGATTCGTTTGCAGGTTGAAGCGGCGCCGGTCGACATATCTGTTTTCTACCGATTCGTCATGGCCTCTGTCGTCGCATTGCTGGTTGTAGCTCTGGTGCGCAGGCTGGAAAAACTGACCCTCAAACAGCACGGTTGGCTGGTGCTGCAGGGGGCAACCCTGTACAGCATCAACTTCCTGTTGATTTATCGCGCCGCAGAATCGATGACAAGCGGTCTGCTGGCGGTGGTGTTCTCGCTGGCCGCCCTGTTTAACGCTTTGAATGGCTGGCTCTGGTTGCGCCTGAAACCTACCGCTCGGCTTTATCCGGCAATCTCTCTGGGTATCACGGGCGTGGCCCTTCTGTTCTGGCATGATCTGCAGCTTGGCAATGCCACGGCGACCAGCATTCTGTTCGCGATTGCCGGAACCTTCTGGTTTTCCATGGGTAACCTGGTCAGCATCAAGGTGCGAATGTCACAGGTGCCGCTCTTCCTCGCCAACGCATGGGCCATGGTCTACGGCGCGGTGATTCTTGGCATCTGGTGCCTGATTCAGGGTGTGGAATGGGTGGTTCCGACTGCGGCGACATTCTGGGGGGCAACCGTCTTTCTGGCGGTGCCTGGCTCCATCATTGCCTTTTATTGCTACATCACCGTTATCCAGACTCTCGGAGCCGACAAGGCTGGCTACGCCACCGTGCTTTTCCCGGTGGTCGCCCTGAGTGTATCGACCTGGCTCGAGGGTTTTGAATGGACAGCAACCGCGGTGCTGGGCGCATCCCTGGCCCTGCTGGGAAATTATGTTTTGTTCCGATCGGCCAAAACATAACGCTGGTGTAGCTCGCGTACTGCGTCTGCGAGCGCGGGGAAGGGGCCCTCGGTGGGCACGCCCGGAACCACCTGGTTGATTGGCAGGGTTGCAACGGGCGGTGGCGCCACATGCAGTTCGTCCAGCCAGGTTGAAAGCTGCTCTGACGAGCTTGCATAGACGATTCGCCCAAGGCCAACCCAGCCGTGTGCAGCCGCGCACATCGGGCAGGGTTCGCCAGAGGTATACACCGTTGAGGCGGCTCGCTCGTCCGGAGTCATGTTGGCAGCCGCCCAACGGGCTATCTCGAACTCCGGGTGGCGGGTCTCATCACCGCCGGCAGTTTCGTTGTGTCCTTCGTACCTAACGGCACCGGTCCCATCCACCAGCACAGAGCCAAACGGCGGATTCCCGCTATCAACGGCCATTGAAGCCAGTTCCACGCAGCGGGCAAGGTGTTTCATTTCAGTTTCGTAGATCACAATTCCTCCTTCACTGACCTCGGGAATACAGATATTGCATCTGCAAGCCTCGTGTCTGTCACGAATTCGTACGATCGGGGAGAGCTTTGGTTCTCAGTCGACTGCGCTGGGTAAAAAACGACGTCATTCCCATAAGGATATGCCCTTAGCCCGGAAAAGAATCCCACTGTGTTTAAGGCGCGTACCGTCTTGAGTATTTTCAACGACCAACCAATGAGGTGAAGTCAAAATGAAACTTACTTTCAAGAACGGTCTGACCGCAATTGCTCTGGCCCTGGTTTCCGGTTTTGCCATGGCAGCGGAGCACGTTGTCGAGATGAAAAACTCCGGCGCTGACGGTGCCATGGTCTTCGAGCCAGGCTTCGTGAAAGCTGAGCCCGGCGACACAGTTAAATTTGTTCTGGTGGACCCGGCCCACAACTCCGTTTCCGTAGAAGTGCCTGAGGGCGCGGAAGGTTGGCAGGGCGCCATGAACGAGGGCATCACAGTGACGCTTGATGAGGAAGGAGTGTACGTCTACAAGTGCACGCCCCACGCGGCATTGAACATGGCTGGCGTGATTCAGGTAGGTGAGCCGGCGAACTATGACGCTGCAAAAGCGGCTGTCGATAAACTCACCGCAGCGGCTGCCACCAACAAGGAGCGGTTGACTGGCTACTTCGAACAGGTTGAGAAGTAACTTCTCCATCCCAGCCGCGGCTCTTTTGCCGCGGCTGCTTTCGTTTCCTCAAGCAAAGCTGACCCACCAAGTAAATTTTGGTCAAACCTTCCAGCATTTAGTCAATTCGTCGGGGTATAAAAGCGGCTACAATAAATTTGAGGGCGTTCAGAATTCGATTGTAAGCCTCATGTACAGCTCTGCTGAAGTGTATTTTTCTCGAGTGCGTCCCGATGAAGGTTCTAGGCTGTTTTTTGTTTTTGTTCTTCTCTTTTCAGGCTGTCTATGGTGATGAGCTGTCCGACGAGCCTCTCGTCTTCTGTAACAGCCATTGGCCACCATACAGTTATGGTAATGACGATGGTTTAGCCATCGGTGGATATGCGGTTGATTTCTTGCATGAGGTATCAGGCCGAATTGCGCGACCGGTCGAGTTGCGAATTCTTCCCTGGCTTCGATGCCTCAAAATGGCAGAGGATGGCGACGTTGACGGCATCATGCTGCTCACCGAAAACGAGGAGCGAAAGCAGTTTCTGCTCATGAGTCGCCCGATCATTTCCGATGCCAACCTGCTTTGGTACCGAATTGATAGCCCCCACGCCCTTCCGCGTCCGAGGTTTGCCGATTTGCAGGGGCTTAGAATAGGGGTGGTGACAGGTTTCAATTATGGTGAGCCATTTAACACTGCTGTAGTGCAATCGAATCTTATGGTGGATGAAGCACCATCAATTCTGGGTAATTTCAGGCGCCTGGATCGTCACTGGATAGATGTTTTTCTGGTCAACCGGATGGCAGCGGACTATGCGCTCCATGATTATCCGCTGTTGAAAGCGAGGATGGTGGCGCATGAAGGGCCGTTCGAGTCAGTCGGTTTCCGAATAGGCCTGGCAAAAGCTGGGCGGGCAGCCGGTTTGTTAGCAGACATCGATAAGGTTCTTGAGGATATGCGCGAGGATGGCACTATCGACCGAATCATGCTCGAAGAACCTTTCGAATACCGCAGATAAAATCCTGCCTCGGAACAGCTCTGCTCCGCAAGAATGGGCGTAATTACAATTCGATTCGACCTATTCAGGAGGCGACGTTTTGAGCAGCGACCCGGCTTATGTTCCCCGCATTTCCAGTGCACTGAAAACACAATTCGTGGCTGATGCCCTCGCCATGCCCGTACACTGGTATTACAACCCTATGGATATCGAGAAGGCTTTCCCGGGCGGCATCCAGGGATTTGAAGCTGCACCTGACTTTCACCCATCTTCCATCATGTCTTTGCACTCGACCCGAAGCGGTGGTCGTCGCTCTGGTCATAAATCTGAGGCGGAGCCGCAAATTGTGGGCAACGTGATCCTCAAGGGCCGTGGCCAGTTCTGGAATGTGCCGAACGTGCATTATCACCATGGAATGGGCGCGGGCGAGAACACCCTGAATGCCCATTGCAGCCGCGTGCTCATGCGTTGCCTGGCGGACGGGAACGGTGAATACAGTTCTCAGGCGTTTCTTTCGGCGTACATCGGCTTTATGACCGCCGATCCACCGGCGCATCCGGATACCTATGCTGAATCCTACCACCGAGGGTTTTTCGCCAATTATGCGAAGGGTTTACCGGCGCAGCAGTGTGCCATGGTTACCCACGATACGCCTTCCATCGGTGGCCTGGTAACGATTGCCGCACTGGTGTTTGCGGAGCGACTTCGTGGCAGGGACGTAACCGGAATTCAGGCCCGCTGTCGGGACCATCTTGCGCTGACCCATCCGGATGAAAGCTTGATGAGGGTATGCGACCGCTACGTGAAACTTCTCTGTGGCCTGCTCGAAGGTCCCGATGACGAGGGTATCAAGGCGCTGCTTTCAGAGGCTGGCAAGGGTGCTGGCGGGCTGGATGTCGCCGGGTTGGTCAAGCGGAACCTGCCCGACAACCAGGTCGTGGGCCGGATGTATTCGCCAGCGTGTTATATCTCCGACTCCTGGCCGGTCGTTCTTTACCTGGCCTACAAGTACCGGAACGATCCATGGCTGGCGCTGCGCATGAACACCAACCTCGGTGGCGATAACGTTCACAGAGGCATCGTGCTGGGGACGCTTTTGGGGCTGACGACCGGTCAAGTGGCCACCAACTGGTTCGATCAGTTGGTGGACCACAAGGCGATCAGTGAGGAGATCACCGCGCTGATCAGCGCGGCAACCGCTCCCAGATAGTCACTTCCGACAGGGTATGTTGGAACTTGTGCTGGGTTTCGCGGATAACGAAAGGCACCTTTTTCGGCTCACTGACTAACCGGAAATGCTGTGAGAGGTGTTCTTTCAGGCCATCCAGCGTTGTGTGATTCTCACCATCCTTCTTGAAACCGCCAATCCACTCTTCTTTTGGCGTATGTTCCTCCAGCCAGGTGTAGGGGGAGGCAATAACCAACAGGCCACCGTCGTTAATGCGCTCGTGGATGCTGTCCAGGAAGCGCCTTGGGCGGTAAAGGCGATCAATGAGGTTGGCCGCCAGAACAAGGTCGTAGCCCGAGTACTGCGGTTTCAGGTTACAGGCATCGCCTTGGTAGAAGCTTACCCGATCTGAGCATTCCTCAAGGCCCAGCTCTTTGAGTGTCCGGGTGTGATAGCTGACCAGCTCACCTTCCTCTGCCAGCGCATAGCGAATGGAGCCCTGCTCGGCCATCTCCACGCCCAGCCTGATAAAGTTGGCCGAGAAATCGACGCCTTCCACCTCGTCAAAGCGCTTTGCCAATTCAAAGCTGGACCGGCCGCAGGCACAGCCGAGATCCAGGGCTTTTCCGGTTGGCTTGCCCGTCATCGCATCCAGGGCAAGATCCGCCAGGGCCTTCGGAAAGTTTTCCACACCAAACCAGGTGTCACCGAAGTGGAACTCCGCGTATTCAGTCAGCAACCGGTCGCTTTCATAGTAAGCGTTGGGTTGCACTGCTTCGCTTTCGGAGGCGATGTAGCGGAAGCCGGCGTGCTGGAAGAAGTGCCTCCGGAAAGCATAACGAGCGGATAACCGGGCTTCGTTGCCGCAGGAAATCCAGGAGCCTCCTTTGATCAGGTTGTGCTGCCCATCGAAAGTGGGCGTTGTGAAGTCGTCGTACAGCGGGTGAACTTTAAAATTGTCGAATGGGTAGGTGGGCGTTTCCATCCATTGCCAGACGTTGCCAACCACGTCGAACCACTGACCGTGCCGGAACCGGGTAACCGGGCAAGACGATGCTCCATGGTCGAGATGCAGGTTGGCATTGGCTGGATCATGGCCCACTTCTTCGATGCCCGCCTCGGCGCACAGGCGGTACCACTCGTCCTCGGTGGGCAGGCGGATTGGCTGGCCGGTTTGCTCCCGTTTCCACTCGCAGAAGGCTTTGGCCTCGTGGTAGTTCACCTCGACGGGCCAGTCCCAGGGCATCTCGACCTCTTCAGTCATGAGGCGCAGATGCCAACCGTTCTGCCAGCGCCAGAAAGTCGGATGCTTCGCCTTGGCGAATTGCCGCCAGGCACAACCTTCGTCACTCCAGAACTGGTCTTCCTGGTAACCACCGGCTTCAACAAACTCCAGAAATTCCTGGTTGCTGACGAGATACTGACTGGCCCTGAATTCATCGACCTCGGCCTCATGCTCGCCATATTCATTGTCCCAGCCGTAGTAGGCGTCATCGTAAGATTTGCCGATTGAAACTGTGCCGGCTGGCACGGTAATCAGTTCGTTTTCCGGCGCTTCACCGGTTTCACGAATCGGGGCCCATTCCGGCTGCGGACGGACCCTTGCCAGATCATGCTGGCGGATTAGCACAGACGAGGTCTCCAAATGGATACGCTCGTGCTCGACGCCCATAACGATCGGCCACCAGGGATTCTCCCAGTTGATCGGCAGGCTGAGCGGGAGTGTTTCAATCAGGTCCAGAACGGTGGCGCGGACTTTAGCCCGGTAATCCAGCACCTCGGCAACGGTGGGCCAGTCGTAATGATCTTCGTCCAGATCGTCCCAGCTCATCTCATCAACGCCCACCGCGAAAATCGACTCCATGTGAGGGTCGATGCGCTCTGGAAGGAGTTTGGCCAGCACCAGTTTATTGACGAAAAAAGTCGCGGTATGGCCGAGGTAAAAAATGAGAGGGTGTCTCAGGGGAATCGACTTCTGGAAATAGCCCGAATCATCGGCGAGGCAGTCGAAGAGGCGCGTGTAGGTGTCAAAGGTGTTGGTGAAGTAGGAAGCGATTTCGGCGCGTTTGTCCTCCACAGACCCAATACTCAGATCCGGCGTTCTGAGCAGGCCGACTCCGGGTTTGAGGGCTCGGCTGGAGGACTGCACTTCCGGTATTGGCATTGTCATTTCTGGACACGTCCTTTGTTGTGTTTGCTAACAGCAATACGTCTTCTTTGTGGGGGATGGTTCAATTTCTCCCCGAAAACTGTTCAGACGATTCCTTTGCTGAAATTGTTACAAGCCGGATTCTTTTGCCAAAGCTACCGCCCGGGGCGCGCCCAGGGCAAGAAGAACGGCACCCGATGAACAGGCAAGCATTGAGACTGCGATGCTCAGGAGTGTCTGGTCACCCGAGATCGAAGAGAGGGTGCTAATGGCCCCGGCAATAGTGAACTGCGAAGCGCCCAGCAGGGCGGCCGCGGTGCCACTTAAGTTCGGGAAGAACTCCATGGCGTTGGCCATGTTGTTGGGCACGATGCCGCCCTGGCAGCCGATGGCGACAATGATGCAGCCTGCCACAAGCCAGAGGGGGCCCTGGAACTGAACGCTGGCAACCAGGGCGACAAGCGCCAAGCATTGGGCGATGACCTGGGCGCGCACCAGCTGCACCGAGGAAAATCGCCTCAGCAGCGGACGGTTAATCAGGTTCAGGACAGCCATGAATGCAATGTTGGCAGCGAACAGAATGGCAAACGTGCTGTTGGAGAGGCCGTACCATTCCTGATAGATAAAAGAGGAATGGGTGATGAATAGCAGCATGGTGCTGAAACACAGAACCTGAATGCCGATAAAGCGCATGGTGGTTTTGTGCCTGAGCACCAGCAGATAATTGGTCACCAGGGAGCGAATAGGCGTGGTTGTCGGTGTGCGGGGTTGAAGCCTCGGGAAAAGCGCCACCTGCAGGGTCAGCACAAGAAACGCGGCATAGCCGGCCAGCATCAGGAATATCCAATGCCACTCACCCAGTGCAAGCATCAGTGAACCCAGCGACGGCGCCGCAGCGGGTGCTATGAACATGATCAGGCCAATGAGTCCGAACAGCCGGGCAGCGTCCTGTCCACTGACTTCGTCGCGAACAATCGCAGGCACCGAAACCGCGCAGAAGGCGCCACCAATACCCTGCGCTATCCGCCAGAACACCATGTCGGACAGGCTATCGGCCAGCGATACCATGACTGCGCCTGCCATAAAGATCAGGAGCCCCCCGAAAAGCACCGGTTTGCGCCCGTATCGGTCAGACAGAGGACCGCCTACCAGTTGGGCGAGGCCCAGTGTGGTGACATAGGCGCTGAGCGTAAGCCCCACGTGCCCGTGATCAACGCCCAGGCCGTCGGCGATCTCCGGGAAAGCGGGCAGGTAGGCATCAAGCGCCAATGGCCCGAGTGCCACGGTCATGCCCAGCAGTATGGCCAGGTGCAGATGCGACAAGAGTGATCTCCTTGAAAGATAGAATCCTAACAATACGGTGGCATATTTCATCAGACCATGCGTATTTTCAGAAATCCCCCGTGCATGATCCATTCACTTCCTGTAGCCTGCGCGGCTTTTTCTTCCGGAGGCAGACCTTATGACCGCTCAATCCCAATCTCTCCCGCGAACCCGAAGCGGGCCGCTTACAGACAGCGATCCCGTTGTTCTCGTGCTCACGATCGGCTTCATACTTCTGTTCGTGGGAGCGTCTATCGTCGACAGCGGATACGTGGCTGACCTGATCGGAGCAGGGTTTGCGTGGACCGCAACGTATCTGGGCTCTTTTTTCCAGGTGCTACTGCTACTCACGTTCTTCATAGCGATAGGAACAGCCCTGAGCCGGGCCGGCGCCGCCCGAATCGGCGGACTGGATCGACCGGAGATTGGCCGTTTCCGCTGGCTGTCGATGATCATGTGCACCTTGTTGGCCGGTGGCGGGGTGTTTTTTGCCGCCGGTGAACCGGTGTATCACTTCGTTGTCACGCCGCCGGCGTTTGATACCGAAGCTGGCTCAGCCTCGGCGGTTGCTCCTGCAATGGCCCAGTCGTTCACGCACTGGGGATTCCTGGCCTGGGCCGTGCTCGGTTCCCTAACGGCTCTGGTGCTGACGCGGGCCCACTACGGACAGGGCAAACCTTTGCAACCAAGAACGCTGTTGTACCCGGTATTTGGTGAGAAAGTCATCCAGGGGCGCGTCGGTGGTGTCATCGATGCCTTCTGTGTGATTGCCGTGGTGGCCGGAACCGTCGGGCCTATCGGTTTTCTGGCCACCCAAATGAGTTTCGGGTTGCATGAGCTGTTTGGCGTATCGGATGGATATGGCACCCAGTTGACGGTATTGGTGGTGCTGGCCGGCGTCTACATGACCTCGGCCATGACCGGTCTGCACAAGGGCATTCAGTTGCTGAGCCGTTTCAACGTGATTCTGGCGCTCGTCATTGCCGGGGTGATCTTTGTCTTCGGGCCAACGCTCTTCCTGGCCAATACCTACACCCAGTCGATGGGCGAATACGTCACCTCGTTCTTTGCCATGGCAACCATGACCGCTGAAACCGCCCCGGCCTGGTGGATGAAATGGTGGACGGTGTTCTTCTTTGCCTGGTTCATTGGCTACACGCCGTTGATGGCGGTCTTCGTAGCCAGAATCTCCCGGGGCCGGACGGTCCGGGAAATGGTTCTGGCCGTGGCTGTTCTGGCGCCCATCGCGACCACCATCTGGTTCACACTGCTCGGTGGTTCCGGCATTTACCACCAGCTTGCCGGCACCTTCGACCTGACCGAAGCACTGAACAACTTCCGCTTTGATGTGGCCACACTGACCGTGGCGCAGGCCTTGCCCGGCGGCACCTGGATGGCGGCTGCGATTCTGCTGCTGACAACCATTTTCGTGGCCACCACCGGCGACTCCATGAGCTATTCCATTGCCATGGTCGGGGCTGGCCATGACGAACCCAACCCGTGGATCCGTGTGTTCTGGGGTGGTGCCATGGCATTGATGGCGGCCATTCTTCTGTATATGGGCGCCGGCCAGATTGGTGTGCTCCAGCAGTTTATCGTGCTGACAGCGATTCCGGTTTCACTGATTATCCTCCCGTCGCTCTGGACCGGGCCGAAAGCGGCCATGGCGATGGCACGGGAGCAGGGGCTGGTCTAGGCTTTTATACAGCCGAGCAGAATACAGGGAGGTGTTCGCAGGCTGACTTCTCTGATTGAAAGCTCCGGGAGGGCTGATGCTGGAATCGTTTGAAGCCGGTTTCACGGCGTGGTTGTGGCCGGGGTTTTCGGCGATTCTCGCGGTTGCCGCGACCTATGTCGTGTATCGACTGGCTCTGGCAGTCTTCCGGCATTTTTCAGAGTCCCGAACGGTTATTCGCCTGTTCCTCGATGCGGCTGCCCGGGCGCTCGGTGTTGTTTTCTGTCTGCTCAGCCTTGCAGGTTCGCTGGCGGCCGCCCCACCGGATCTGCCTTTGATGGCGGCGATTCAGCAAATCACCACCCTTCTGCTCATCCTTGCCATTACCTGGGCGGCTGTTCGACTGACCTCGGCCATTGGCGAGGTCATTGTCGCGCTCAATCCGGTGCTGGAAGGGCATTGGAAGCGGGCGCGCAAGGTCGAAACCCAGACCCGTTTCCTGGTCCGCGCGCTCAACATTCTCATCGTGATCATCGGCCTGGGCGCTGCCCTGATGACCTTTGAGTCTGTTCAGCATATGGGGGCCAGCCTGCTAGCCTCCGCGGGTGTCGGTGGCCTGATTCTCGGCTTCGCGGCCCGCCCCGTCCTGAGCAACCTTCTGGCGGGCATGCAGATTGCCCTGACTCAGCCCTTCCGTATAGACGATGTCCTGCATGTACAGGGGGAGTGGTGCTGGGTGGAGGAAGTGACGGCGACCTACGTGGTCCTGCGGGTCTGGGATCTGCGTCGCCTTGTTGTTCCGCTGCAATGGTTCATCGAGAACCCGTTCCAGAACTGGTCCAGAAACACCTCAGAATTGCTGGGCGCAGTTTTTATCTGGGTGGACTACACCATGCCGGTTGAGCCGCTGAGGCAGGAATTCACCCGCTTGCTGCATGATTCCGGGATCTGGGACGGTGAGTTTTCATCAGTACAGGTCACCGATTCCAGTGACCAGGCGATCCAGGTGCGTTTCTTGATGAGCGCTGCGGACTCCAGCAAGAACTGGGACCTCAGATGTGCGATCCGGGAGGGCATGGTAACCTTCATCCAGGAACATTACCCGGCCCAGCTGCCGAGGCTCAGGGCCCGGGTGGTTGAAAACTGAGTATTTTCGAGGACCCTTCATGTCTGCCCAAACCATATGGATAACCGGCGCCTCCTCTGGCATCGGCGAAGCACTTGCCTTGCAGTTTGCACAGAATGGCGATCGTCTGGTTCTTTCCGCTCGTCGCGAAGATGAGTTGGAGCGCGTTGCCGAACGTTGCCGGGCTGCCACTGGCTTGGCGAGCGACCAGGTTCTCGTGCTCCCGCTGGATGTGACCGACTGGGATTCCCTGCCTGGCAAGGTTCAGACGGTACTGGACAGTTTTGGCACCATCGATTTGCTGGTGAACAACGCCGGTGTGTCGCAGCGCTCCCTGTGCAAGGACACCGAGATGTCCGTTTACCAAAAGCTCATGGATGTGGACGTGATGGGCCAGATTGCCCTGACCAAAGCCGTGCTGCCCCATATGCTGGAACGCGGCTCCGGTCACCTTGCTGTAACCTCCAGCGTTGCCGGCAAGGTCGGCGCTCCCATGCGCACCGGTTACTGCGCCGCGAAGCATGCCGTTATGGGGTTCTTCGATGCATTACGCGCCGAGGTGGAAGGCCAGGGTGTGAGCGTCTCGACAATCACCCCCGGCTTCATTCGCACCGACATTTCCCGCAATGCCCTCGCCGGTGACGGCTCAGCCTACGGCAAGGAAGATGAAGATATTGCTGGCGGTATGGACGTTACCGAGTGCGCCGAGGTGGTGTTCAAGGGCCTCAAAGCAAAGAAGCGAGAAATCCCGGTCGGCAAAGGCAAGGAAATGGCTGCCCTCTGGATCAAGCGGATCTCGCCTGAGGCCCTGTTCCGCATGGCGAGGGCTAGATCCTAGGGTTCGGCCGATCAAAACCGGGGGCTGATCAGAACTTGTAGTTCAGCCCTACCGCAAACAGGTACGAGGATTCATCGTAGAAGGTCAGGTTGGATTGGGTGTCGCCATAGCCGGCAAACGAAATAAACGACCAATCCTTCCAGCCCATGAACTTCGGGTATTCGTAGGCTGCAAACAGGCTTAGCTCATCATCCGAGCGCTTTTTGCTGAATAGTGTGCTGGCGCTGTCGTAGTCCCGCTGTGTGAAACCTGCGGTCAGTACCAGGCTGTGCCTGCCCAGAATATTGAACCAGCTGACTTCGGCTCCATAGGCGTCGAAGCTGCTGGCACTGCCATCGGCGTCATGTTGAATGTAAAGGGCAGAGGGTGAGACAAAGCTGGTCCGCGAGAGAGTGAAGCGGTAACTGCCCTTGGCGTAGTAACTTTCGGCATCGCGGGCCAGATCGGTTCCTGCGGTCAGATCGTCCTCGACATCCGTCGTCGCAAAGGCAAGGTCCAGACTGAAGTTCGAGCCGGAAATGCTGTTCAACTGCAGGCGATAGGCGTTGCCCGAGATGTCGGTCTCTTGTCTTGGCGTATTCAGCTCATATGGGTTCTGCCAGGTTTCTCCCGAAATCACCGTGGGCAAAAAGGAAACATCCACCACGGTGCCCGAGCTGAGACTGTATTTATACCCGAGTTGCACGGCCAGGGTGCCGACCGCAATATCTTCCCTGGTGGTACCAAAGTAAATCTGCTGATTCAGTCCATCGCCGAAGGTATAAGCAACGTTGCCAAGGGGCGCGATCAGGCCCTCTGACTCACTGTCTGCCTTGTTCTCCAGGGAACTGATGGTTGCATCGCCATCGACGTTAAAGTTGGACGTTGAAGAGATGATCCCGGCATTTAGCGAGACTTCACCACTGAATCCCTTCTGAGGCGCCGGTTGCGCGAAGACAGGCATCGCGATGCACAGGATCGGGAGGGCGAGGTACTTTTTCATTCGGATGCTCCGGTTATTCTGAATTGGACGCCGTTTCGAGGTCTGACCTCAGTGATGCTCCTTTTACGCGTGAATAGTGTCTTGCGGTTCAGCATGGTTCTGGCAGTCTTGATTTTCCACGCCGTGATGAACTTCACCGGTGAATGGTTGCGAATCTCCCCGGAAATGTACCCCTTCATGCTCTTTGGCAACCTGGCCCTTGCAGCGTTGCTGATAATGTTTTGGAAAAGCGGCCGCCAGTCTCCGCCAAATACGTGTTAGTCTCCGACGAATACCGAAAAGCAAACGACTGGAGTGGCGTACCTGACATGAGTAGTGAAGACCTCAATCAAGTAATGGAAATGGATGGTGAAGAGCGGTACGACTACTTCCTGAGCCAGGTGGCCGAGGAACGGGAAATCTGGATTCTGGTGAACGGGGAGAGCCGGTTCCTTAAGATCGCCTCGGACGACGGCGATGTGGAATACCTGCCGGTGTGGCCCACTTCGGTGTTTGCCTCCGAGTACGCCAAAGGCGGGGAGGAGCTGACTCCCCGCAGCATTTCACTGCCTGACTTTTTCCGGAAATGGGTCCCCGGCTTAACGAAGGATGGCCTGGATGTCGGTGTGTTTCCCGGCTCTGATAAAACGGTATGGATCACCGAACCTGCAGAGCTCAAGCAGGATCTTCAGGACGTGATGTCCGATTTCTGAAGACGGCTTTTATCGTCTGGCCGGAGCAGAGGCGCTTCCGGCCAGTATGCCCCCGTCGATGTTCAGCTCAATGCCGGTTACGTAGTTTGATTCGTCAGAGGCGAGGTACAGGGCCGCATAGGCAACATCCTCGGGCGTTCCCATCCTTCCCACTGGAACGCCAGCTTCTACCTCGGCAATCGCAGCTTCTCTTGCTTCTCCCTCTCCAAGCATCGCTTCCCACATGGGGCTCATGATGGCGCCGGGGTGGATGGAATTACACCGGATTGGATAGCCTTTTTCGGCGCAGTACAACGCGACTGACTTGGTGTGATTCCGGACGCCGGCCTTGCTGGACGCGTAGGCCGCCGCCCCGGGAATACCAACAATCCCGGATCTTGAGGAAATGTTGACGATGCTGGCGGACCTGGAGGACTTCATCAATCTGATCCCATATTTACAGCCCAGGGCAACGCCATTCAGGTTTGTGGCATGGACTGTCTGCCAGGAAGACAGGTCGAGGTTTTCCGGATCGTGAGGCCCCGTACTTTCCAGGAAACCGGTAATCCCGGCATTGTTCACCAGAATGTCCAGCCCCCCGAATTGATCTTCGATAGACTTTGCGCAGCTTAGCCACTGGGACTCATCGCTGACGTCCAGGTGAAGGTAGTGCATGTTCAGTTTTGAGCCATCAACCAGTGCCTGGCCCCGTAGGTCATCGATATCCGATACGATGACCGTTGCTCCCTGCTGAGCGAACTGAATGGCGATTGCTTCACCAATGCCGCGGGCCGCGCCGGTGATCAAAGCGGTCTTGCCATCGAGTCTTTTCATCCTGAACCCCAGCTTGATTTCTTTTCGTCTGCCCAGATCATCTATTCCAGTATACAACCTGAAGGTAATTAATCATGACTGACATCCGACACCTGGTCTGTCCCCACTGTCACAAGGTTAATCGCGTACCCGCGGATAAACTGTCAGCGGGCGGCAATTGCGGCGCCTGCAAGCAGCCGTTGTGGCCGGATCGGGTTCTGGAGCTCACGGACCAGAGCTTTGCTGCTCATACCGGACGCAGTGATCTGCCGGTGCTGGTGGACTTCTGGGCAAGCTGGTGTGGCCCCTGCAAAATGATGGCGCCCCAGTTTGAGCAGGCCGCGAAAGACTGGCGGGGCAAGGTACGCTTTGCCAAGCTCAATACCGAACAGGCCCAGGGGCCGGCCAGCCAGTTTGGCATCCGCAGTATCCCCACTATGATCCTGTTCCAGAATGGCCGGGAAGTGGCCCGCCAGAGCGGCGCCATGAATCATGCGCAGATCAGTCAGTGGCTGCAGTCCAAGGGTATTCGCTAGCCTGATAAGGCCATTTATTCGCTGGCCGGTCATTAAAACGCCACAATTGCTCAGGCCCTGCCATTGCAGGGCTGAAGGCACCTATCCGAGCTGTTCCCACAAAGTTATCCACAGTTTTTGTGGGTAAAGCTGACTTTGCAGCGACATCGACTTTCTGATGGCGTGTGGCCAGAATTCGAGCCAAACTGTCTGTAACTAGCAAGGCATAGTCGGGCAAGCGACGGCCTTACCCGATTGATCACTCCAACGAGGACCGAATGAGAGTAGTCCTGTTTATCATCATGGCGTTCTGGCTCCTCCCAGCTTCTTCCCAAACGCTCAAGATTATGGGTTCGGACGAGAGCTTTCTGCCGTTTTATTACGGCAATAATCTCAACGAGGGCATTCTGGTCGAGGTGATCAATGAATTCACTATACAGACCGGTATCGAAGCCGATTTCCTCCCGATGGCGCGCAAACGCCAGGCCTGGGCCCTGGAACGAGGACTAGCCAACGCGGTTTTCGCCAACCCGTTATGGATGCCTTTGCCCGAACGAATGCACGCCGTAGGGCCGCTGTTGACCTGGCGTGACCGTGTGTTTGCGCAACCTGGCCGGCAACCGGACTCCTTCGATGACCTCGAGGGAGGTATCTGTCTTCGCAGATGGTTTGTCTACAGTGATCGACTTGAGGCGCGGATCGGGAGCCATCTGGTGCGCCATGACGGCTACAATGCCCAGCAGATGCTGCAAATGTTTCTGCACAAACGGTGCGATTACATCGTCATGAACGAAACGGAGTTCCGGTTTCTTGCACAGCTGGGGAGCGTCGATCCGGAGCTTTACAGCACGGAACTGATAGACGCCGAGTGGCCGGTTTATCTTGGGATACTTGAAAACGAGACTGCTCTAATTGAAGCGGCGGAAGCTTTTTTCTCTACCTACACGATTGACGTGGAGGCCCTGCTGCCTAAACTGCCGCGGCCGGATCGTTGAAGAGATTGACGGTCGGTTTGTCCCTACGCCAGGCATGCAAGCAGTTTTCCCGGCGTCGCACCAGAATGTCCGCTTTGCGATCGAGCCGCATCCAAGGCAGTAACTAAACAAAAGCGAACGTTCGCCGCACCCCAAATCCGTGGCTTTTATGCCCCCTGAAACAGGTAAGAAAAAGCCCATCAAGAACTTGGCAAACGATCAAAAGGGCTGACGGTTCCAGCCCGACGATCGCCAATGATATGCGTGTAGATTTCGGTCGTTCGAATGTCGCTATGCCCGAGAATTTCCTGAACCGTCCTGATATCGCTTCCCGATCTCAATAGCTCTGTCGCAAAGGCATGCCGAAAGGTATGAGCCGTCACACGCTTGGTGATTCCCGTGGCCAGAACGGCCTGCCTCAATTGCCGAGAGTACGATGAGTGATGAAGATGGTGGCGGCACACATAACCAGCAATGGGATGAACGCATCTTGTTGCGGATGGGAACAGGAACTGCCAACCAAAGTCTTTCATGGCCGGTCCATACTTTTTGTGGAGTGAGGCCGGCACTGACGTAAGCCCGAATCCGTCGGCCAGGTCGGACTCATGTACAGCCCTGACATGGGCGAATTGCTGCTCCATCTTCTCTCTAAGATTGCTTGGAATCAGTGTGTATCGATCTTTTCGTCCTTTACCGTTGAATACCAGCAAGTTGCGGCTTTTGAGGTCGATGTCTTTCACGCGAAGCGAAAGAGCTTCATTGATTCTCAAACCACATCCATAAAGAAGCGCGGTAATGAGCCAATACTCTGATTCCATGTTTTGAAGAATGGAAGCGACTTCATCGGGACTCAGAACGGTCGGCATGCGCCGAGGCGTTTTCGTCATCTTGTACTGTAAGTTTTCAATCTCCCGTTTCAGCACATGCTTGTAGACAAAAATGATCGCGCATAGCGCCTGATTCTGAGTGCCCGGACTGACTCCCCGATTGACGGCGAGATGATTCAGGAAGCGCTCGATTTCGTGATTACCCATGACTTCTGGGTGCTTTTTGTCATTGAAAAGGATGAACTGACGAACCCAGTAGAGATAGGACTTCTCGGTTCGGTAGCTGTACTGCTTGGTCCTGATCTCTGTGCGGACCGACTGCAAAAACGGTGATTTCGACACGGTCGCCCTCCTTGGCGCAGTAACTGTATATCCATACAGTTATAATGGAAAACCTCTCAAAATGCCAAATTTCTTGCGGTTTAATGTGCACGGCCCTGCACACTTTTCACAAAGCACCTCTGTAGGTACCTGTTTTCGAATGGGAAAATTTCGCCCCTCTGGATTAAACTTGCAAAAACGTGCATAAATATCCCGCGTGCACACTTTTCACGGAACCAGAAGCTCAAAAATCCCCTGAGAGAGAAAGGTAATGCTCTGAAAAATCGCGGTTAATCGGGTTGTGAAGCAGTTTTGGACGGGGCGATGGTGTTGCGGTTTAATAAGAATGCAAACTAATAAGCTGTTATGAATATGAGTAAACGACCCAACTTCATATATATGGCCGGAATGATCCCTGTTCTCTTCGTGGTGGGCCTTCTGATATTCCTTACGTTCGATAACCTGCTATCTGGTAGGGCTGTGTATGGAGACAAGTTTGGGAATGCATTTGAGGTTGAGGGGCTTGCTGCAATTTTAGTGAACCTGGGCATATTTGGGCTTATTGGCTGGCTGGGCTCTTACTTGGCATTCCTTGTAAAGCGCAGCCCAAAGCTCATGCAGTTTCATAGAGCTGTCGGGGTCGTTAGCGGTGTTTTTATAGCAGTTGGGCTGGTCTATGGGCTTTCATAACAAGCGGCGGCAGCCGGATCAAATTTCCGCTCGTTCCTCGCTTCAATTTGCTCGCTGCGCCGGGCGTTAGGCATGACTAAGGAAATCCGTATGGTCCTCACCAAGGATAAAGGTGGGCTGAAGTTTTTGATCACTATCTGTGTTGTTCTGCCGGTCTTTGTGCATGGCTATTGCGTCTGGAAAGGCGGATTTACTCCGGCAGGGCTCCAAGTACACCTATATCTTTTGCCCTTCTCGGTTCTGTTCTTTCTATTTGCTCTCTCTATTCATCGATCGTTAAAAAATAGGTTGGCGGTTACAGATTCGGGCCTTTTGGCAGAGGACTTTTCCAAGATTGAATTTCCGTGGAAATCGATCCGAAGGGTGTCCACGAAATCACAATTGCTACCTCGAGGTGGTGCATGTCTTTGGCTGGTGTTGCACACTTGTCGCGATAGCGATTACGCAAGTAGCAAAGTGCGGAAGCTCAATCGCGTGCTTGGTGTGGATGGAATACCGGTGTGCAATTTATCGACATACGCTGGCGACATAGAACGTTTTTTAGCACTTGTTGAGCAGCGTGCATCAAATGCCTAACAAGGCAATCAAATTCGTTCCGGCCTTCGGCCTCCACCGGACGCCCTAGTCGGGCGCCGTTTATTGCTGGCGTTAGGACTTCCAAGCATGAAATTGTCGTTTCAAGGAAACCAGGTCATCTATCCAGGCGGTGAGCTAGAGGCTCAATACCCTGTGCAGGAAGCTCGATTTCTCGACGGCAAAATCGTGGTTATTTATGACTACATGGCGTTCCCACAGGATGCTCCTGCGCGCAATCTATTTGCATACGATCAGAGTGGTGGGCTCATTTGGCGCGCCGAGGATATCGGTCAAGGTCGCACGGATGCCTACGTCAATATTCTGAGCGAAGCACCGCTCAAAGTGGGTAATTTCTCGGGCTTTGAGGTCGAGCTAGATGCATCAACTGGTAAGGTTCTGAACAGGGTCTTCACTAAGTGAGTCCTAACCAATCATTCCAGTTCGTTCCGGCCCTGACGGGCCTCCACCGGACGGCCTTTCCTCCGCTTCGCTGCGCAAAGGCCGCCGCTGAACTTTGGCGTTGAGGCTGTAGAAAAACCCCGAAATTCCCGCTCCGGTTTGGTAGCATCAGGCAAACGGACAAGGAGTCGTTGGCATGCCCCGCTTCAAGCATTACAACTACGACCAGGACGCCATGGTCG